>Ga0209148_1000004_pt1 | contig 1844481 bp, 1789 predicted proteins | sample AraplaCol_mMF_r2_2_FD_184288 | JGI IMG/M metagenome (GOLD analysis project Ga0209148, IMG submission 184288) | Arabidopsis root microbial communities from North Carolina, USA - plate scrape CL_Col_mMF_r2 (SPAdes) (version 2) | ecosystem: Host-associated > Plants > Roots > Endosphere | place...
CAGCCCCGAAGACCTCGCCTACGTCGAATGGGAAATGAACGACCGCCCCCGCAAACGACTCGACTACGCCAAACCCAGTGAGATCATCGAAAACGTCCTGTTGCAATGACCGACTGAATCCGCCGCGTCGGTAGGGGCGTTTACGTGCCCTTCGGCGTCACTCGCGGCGGGTGCCGGACTGGAAGATGCTGCGGGCGGGCGGCGGGCTCGGCACGCTCGTCGCGTCCGTCACGATCGGCGCTCCCGCGGCGAACGTCCGCAGTTCCGCGCCCGCCACGGCCTTCGCGGGATGCGGCCCGCTCGCGAGCAGGCGCGGCAGCCACTCCAGCGGCAGCGGCGAGTTCGACCCGACCAGCACCACGTTGCCGAAGCGGCGCCCCTTCAGCACCTGCGTCTCCGCCAGCGCCGCGACGTTCTCCACGACCGCGCCGAGCGTCGACACCTGGCTGCGCGCGAACGTCAGTGGCGGCCCGTCCGCCACGTTGACGAGCACGATGCCGTCCGGCTTCAGCAGCGAGACCGCCGAGCGGTAGAACTCCACGCTCGTCACGTGCGCGGGCGTCCTCGCGCCGCTGAAGATGTCGATGACCAGGAGGTCGACCTCCCCGCGCAGGCCGGCCGGCAGCTTGCCGACGACCTCCCGCGCGTCGCCGTGCCGGATGCGGATCTGCGCGTAGCGGGGGAGCGGCAGGTTCTCCCGCACCAGGTCCACGAGCCTGCTCTCCAGCTCCACCACCTGCTGCCGCGACCCGGGCCGGGTGTGGGCGATGTAGCGCGGGAGGGTGAGCGCTCCCGCTCCCAGGTGCACGGCGGTGATCGGCTGCCCGGGTTCGCCGATGAGGTCGATGACGTTGCCCATCCGCTGGATGTACTCGAAGAACAGCCGGCTGGGGTCGTCCAGGTCGACGTGCGACTGCGGCGTCCCGTCGACCACCAGCTGGTACGCGCCCGGCACGAAGCGGTCCGGCTCGATCGTGGCGAGGTAGCCGCTCTCGGCGAGGACGACCGAGGGGAGCGGCGGGTTCTGTGGCACGGCGTCCAGCGTAGTCCGCGGCCTCCACCCGATCTCCACCCTCCTCTCCACCCGGTCTCCGCCGCCGGGCGGTCCCGGCGCGGCCGCCCGGACGCGACTCTTGAGGGGTGCCGGACATCCCGGCCGGAAGGACTCCCACTCATGAACGTGCAGACGCTGACCAACGCGATCCTCATCCTGCTGCTGATCGGCTGGGTGGGATACCGGCAGCTGACCTGGCGCCCAGTGTCGATAGCGAAGATGTGGCGCTTCCCGGCGATCATGTCGGTGGTCGGCGTCGTGCTCATCGTGCAGCAGGTGAAGCCGACCTCGCTCACCCCGCTGGACCTGGCCGTGGTGGCCGGCGAGCTCGTGCTGTCGCTGGCGGTGGGCGCGTGGATGGGCGCGATCGCGCACTTCCGCCCGCTGGAGTCGCCCATCCGGCTCGGCGACGACGCCCGGTACATCGCGACATACGAGTCGCGCACCGGCGTCCTCGGGATGGTGCTCTGGGTGCTGGTCATCGCCGTCCGTGTCGGCGTCGACGTCCTGGCCTCGATGGCCGGCGCGCACCTGGCGACCGCGACCGGCGTCATCTTCCTGGTGTTCGCCGCCAACCGCGCCGCCCGGACCGCCGTCTTCGCGGCGCGTCTCGATCGGCACGCCGCGCTCGCCGCATGATGGTCTCGTGGACTTCTGGAGCAGACCGGGCCTGCTGGCGCTCGTACTGAACATCCTCGGTGCGGGCGCCGTCGGCTGGTCGCTGGTGCGCACCCACGCCGAGGACCGCCCGGCGTGGGTGCTCGCGCTGTTCGCGGTGGCGGCGTGGCTCGCCCGGTCGGTCCTCACCTTCGTCGGGTGGCGGCGCGCGGCGCTCGTGATGTGCCTGCTGTCGGCGGCGACCGGAGCGTTCGTCGCGCCGGCCACCGACGGGCTCGCGATCGTCCCCGCGGCCGTGGCGGTGCTCTACCTGGTCGGCGACCCGACCTGGCCGCTGCCGCTCGGCGGGGCGGTCGCCGCGGTCTCGGCGGCGCTGGTCGCGGTGGGCGCACTCCCGTTCGGCTCGCCTGTGGCCGCGGTGCTCGGCGAGATGGCCGGGATCGTGCTGGCCGGCTTCGCGGGCCTCAGCCGGCGGCAGTTCCGCCTCACCGAGCAGCAGGGCGCGCTGCTGCGGGAGCGCGACCTGGCCATGCGGGAGGAGGCCGCCCGGGTGGCGATCGCCCGCGACCTCCACGACGTGCTCGCGCACAGCCTCGGCGGCCTGGTCATCCAGCTCGACGCGGTGGACGCGCTGCTGGAGGCCGGGGAGGCCACGGCTGCCCGGGAGCGCGTCGTGGCTGCCCGCGGACTCGCCGCGGACGGCCTCGCCGAGGCGCGGCGCGCGGTCGCCGCGCTGCGCGACCCGGACGGGGCGGCGCAGACGACCGTGACCGCTGCCGACTTCCGCGCGACGCTCGACGACCTGGTCGCCGCGCACCGCACGCTCGGCGGCATCGCCGCCCTGCACGAGTCGGGTGCGCCGCGGCCGCTCGACTCCGCCCAGGCGACCGCGCTGCAGCGTGCCCTCCAGGAGTCCCTGAGCAACGCGCGCAAGCACGCGCCCGGCGCGCCCGTCGACGCCGCGCTCGACTGGCAGGATGAACGCGTGCTGCTCACCGTCTCCTCGCCGCTGATCCCGTCGCCGGTCGCGTCGCACGGCGCCGCGCTCGCGACGTCGGGCGGTGGCCACGGCCTGGAGGGGATGCGCGAGCGCTTCTCCGCCCTCCCGCTCGGCGGCTCCGTGGCCGCGACCGCGGACGGCGGCCGTTTCACCGTCACGGCCGAGGCCAGGCTGGCATGAGCGGCACGGCTGGCATGAGGGACGACGCCACACCCGACCGCATCCGCGTCGTCGTCGCGGACGACCAGGCGATCATCCGCGACGGCCTGGTCACCGTCCTCGGCCTGCTGCCCGACATGGAGGTCGTCGGCTCCGCGTCCGACGGCGCCGAAGCGGTGGCGCTCGCCGTGGCCGAGCGTCCCGACGTCGTGCTGATGGACCTCCGGATGCCGGTGCTCGACGGCGTCGGCGCCACCGAGCGGATCGTGCGCGAGGCGCCGGGCTCCGCGGTGCTCGTGCTCACGACCTTCGCCGACGACGAGTCGATCCTGGCTGCGCTGCGCGCCGGCGCACCGGCTATCTCACCAAGGACGCCGGCCGCGCCGAGCTGGCCTCCGCCGTCCGGGCCGTGGCTCGCGGCCAGGCGACTTTCGCCCCGGAGGTCGGCGCCCGCATCATCGGCTCGCTCACCTCCGCGCCGCCCGCCAGGCCGGCCGACCCCGCCGGCGCGCTCGTAGAGCGGTTCCCCGCGCTCACCCGCCGGGAGGCCGAGGTGCTCGGACTCGTCGCCGACGGCCTCAGCAACGGCGAGATCGCCTCCGCCCTCTTCGTCGGCGGGTCCACCGTGAAGACCCACATCAACGCGATCTTCGCGAAGCTCGGCGTCTCCTCGCGCGCCCAGGCAATCGCGCTCGTCCGCAGCTGACGGACACCGGCCGCGCGGTCGCGTGTTCGGCCGCCGAGGGGGAGGATGGGCCCATGACTGATCGGGTACTGGTGACGGGCGGCTCGGGTTTCGTGGGAGCGCACTGCGTCCTCGCGCTGCTGGAGGCCGGGTACTCGGTGCGGACGACCATCCGCTCGCCGCAGCGCGCCGCCGACGTGCGGTCGCAGCTGGCCGCCGGGGGCATCGAGGACGCGGGGGACCGGCTGGAGTTCGCCGTCGCCGACCTCCTCGACGACGCCGGCTGGGCCGAGGCGGTCGACGGCTGCCGGTTCGTCCTGCACGTGGCCTCCCCGTTCCCGATGACCGAGCCGAAGGACCCCGACGAGCTGGTGCGGCCGGCGCGGGAGGGCGCTCTGCGCGTGCTGCGTGCGGCGCGCGACGCCGGCGTGGAGCGGGTCGTCCTCACCTCCTCCTTCGCCGCGATCGGCTACGGCCACGCCCCGACGCGGCAGCCGTTCACCGAGGTGGACTGGACCGAGCTCGACAGCGGCCGCCCCATCAGCGCGTACGTCCGCTCCAAGACGCTCGCCGAGCACGCCGCGTGGGACTTCATCGCCAAGGAGGGCGGCTCCCTGGAGCTCGCCACCGTCAACCCGGTCGGCATCCTCGGCCCGGTGCTCGGCCCCGACTACTCCAGCTCGGTCGAGCTGGTGAAGCTCGTGAGGGAGGGCCGCCTCCCACGCCTGCCGGACGTCTACTTCGGCGTCGTGGACGTGCGCGACGTCGCCGGCCTGCACCTGCTCGCCATGACCAAGCCGGAGGCCGCGGGCGAACGCTTCCTCGCTACAGCGGGCGACGCCCTGGGCGCGCCGGAGCTCGCCCTCATCATCCGCGGCCACCTCGGCTCGCCCGCCGGCGACCGCGTGCGCACCGCCGTGATGCCGTCGTGGGTTCTGAAGGTCGCCGCTCCGTTCAGCCGCCGGGTGCGTGGGTCGCTGCCCGACATCGGCGTCTACCGCAACGGGTCCTCCGCGAAGGCGCGGACGGTCCTCGGCTGGCGGCCGCGGTCCCGCGAGGAGGCGGTCATCGCGACGGTGGATTCGCTGCCGCCGCGCCTGCACTGACGCGGGAATATCCGGCCGTCCGCGCGGTTATACACCGAGACCGCGCCTTCGGTCAAGAAAAGACTGGACACGGCGCGTCAGTTTGACATATAGTGGTTCTTTGCGCTCCCACGCACACCCTTGCCTTCATATTGCGGTCGGCTCTGACTTCCCTCGCGCGCGTCTGGGCCCGGTTCATCGGGTCAGATACGGCGGCACGAGACGTGTCTGGGAGTCCTCGTCCCTCACAACACCACATCTCGACCGACAGTAACTGGCCCGACGGGGCCCACGGAGGTTATTTCCTTGGCTGCTGCGCGCAACGCAACCAACACTGACAAGACACCCAAGAACGGACGAGCCGCATCTCGTCTTTCGTTCGCCAAGATCACGGACACCCTCACGGTTCCCGATCTGCTCGCATTGCAGACGGAGAGCTTCGACTGGCTGGTCGGAAACGACGCGTGGAAGGAACGCGTCGCCGAGGCCGAGGCCCAGGGTCGCCAGGATCTGCCCGCCAACACGGGCCTCGAGGAGATCTTCGAGGAGATCTCGCCCATCGAGGACCTCGGCGAGACCATGCAGCTCTCCTTCACCAACCCGTTCCTCGAGGAGAAGAAGTACTCGATCGACGAGTGCAAGGAGAAGGGCAAGACCTATTCGGCCCCGCTCTACGTCGAGGCCGAGTTCATGAACCACCTCACCGGTGAGATCAAGACCCAGACGGTCTTCATGGGCGACTTCCCGCTCATGACCGAGAAGGGCACCTTCATCATCAACGGCACCGAGCGTGTCGTCGTCTCGCAGCTCGTCCGCTCGCCGGGCGTCTACTTCGAGGCCGCCGCCGACAAGACCTCCGACAAGGACATCTACTCGGCGCGCATCATCCCGAGCCGCGGAGCGTGGCTCGAGTTCGAGATCGACAAGCGCGACCAGGTCGGTGTCCGCATCGACCGCAAGCGCAAGCAGTCGGTCACCGTTTTCCTGAAGGCCCTCGGCCTCACCAGCGAGGAGATCCTCGCCGAGTTCGCCGGCTTCCAGTCGATCGAGCTGACCCTGGAGAAGGACGCCATCCTCACCAAGGAGGAGGCGCTGAAGGACATCTACCGCAAGCTGCGTCCGGGCGAGCAGGTCGCCGCCGAGGCCGCGCGTGCGCTGCTGGACAACTTCTACTTCAACCCGAAGCGCTACGACCTCGCCAAGGTCGGCCGTTACAAGATCAACCGCAAGCTCGGCCTCGAGGCCCCGCTGTCGGACTCGGTGCTGACCGTCCAGGACATCATCGCGACGATCAAGTACCTGGTCTCCCTGCACGACGGCCAGACCACGTTCAAGGGCCTCCGCAACGGCACCGAGACCCAGATCCGTCTCGACACCGACGACATCGACCACTTCGGCAACCGTCGTATCCGCGCCGTCGGCGAGCTCATCCAGAACCAGGTCCGCACCGGTCTCTCCCGCATGGAGCGCGTCGTCCGCGAGCGCATGACCACGCAGGACATCGAGGCGATCACCCCGCAGACCCTGATCAACGTGCGACCCGTCGTCGCCGCGATCAAGGAGTTCTTCGGCACCTCGCAGCTCTCGCAGTTCATGGACCAGAACAACCCGCTCGCGGGCCTGACCCACAAGCGCCGCCTGTCGGCGCTGGGCCCGGGTGGTCTGAGCCGTGAGCGCGCGGGCGTCGAGGTCCGTGACGTCCACCCGTCGCACTACGGCCGCATGTGCCCGATCGAGACGCCGGAAGGCCCGAACATCGGTCTGATCGGCTCGCTCGCGTCGTTCGCGCGGATCAACTCCTTCGGCTTCATCGAGACGCCGTACCGCAAGGTCGTCGAGGGCCGGGTCACCGACCAGATCGACTACCTCACCGCCTCCGAGGAGGACGACTTCGTCGTCGCGCAGGCCAACGCCCCGCTCGACCCGAGCGGCCACTTCACCGAGGAGCGCGTGCTCGCCCGTCAGAAGGGCGGCGAGGTCGACCTGATCCCCGCCGACGAGATCGGCTACATGGACGTCTCCCCGCGCCAGATGGTGTCGGTCGGTACGTCGCTGATCCCGTTCCTCGAGCACGACGACGCCAACCGAGCCCTCATGGGTGCGAACATGCAGCGCCAGGCGGTGCCGCTGCTCCGCTCGGAGAGCCCGGTCGTCGGAACCGGTATGGAGGGCTACGCGGCCATCGACGCCGGTGACGTGGTCACCGCGGAGAAGTCCGGTGTGGTCACCGAGGTGTCGGCCGACGCCGTCACCGTCCAGGCCGACGACGGCACGATCAAGTCCTACTACCTGCGCAAGTTCGACCGCTCCAACCAGGGCACGTCGTACAACCACCGCGTGGTCGTGGACGAGGGCGACCGCATCGAGGCCGGGGAGGTCGTCGCCGACGGCCCCGCGACCGAGAACGGCGAGCTCGCGCTCGGCAAGAACCTGCTCGTGGCGTTCATGCCGTGGGAGGGCCACAACTTCGAGGACGCGATCATCCTCAGCCAGAACCTGGTGAAGGACGACACCCTTTCCTCGATCCACATCGAGGAGTACGAGGTCGACGCCCGCGACACCAAGCTCGGCAAGGAGGAGATCACCCGCGACCTCCCGAACGTCAGCCCGGACCTCCTGGCCGACCTCGACGAGCGCGGCATCATCCGCATCGGCGCCGAGGTGCGCCCCGGCGACATCCTCGTCGGCAAGGTCACGCCGAAGGGCGAGACCGAGCTGTCGGCCGAGGAGCGCCTGCTCCGCGCGATCTTCAACGAGAAGAGCCGCGAGGTGCGCGACACCTCCCTCAAGGTCCCGCACGGCGAGGAGGGCACCATCATCGGTGTCAAGGTCTTCGACGCGCAGGACGGCGACGACGAGCTCGGCTCCGGCGTGAACCAGCGCGTGGTGGTCTACATCGCCCAGAAGCGCAAGATCACCGCGGGCGACAAGCTCGCCGGCCGTCACGGCAACAAGGGCGTCATCTCCAAGATCCTCCCGGTCGAGGACATGCCGTTCCTCGCGGACGGGACGCCGGTCGACGTCATCCTCAACCCGCTGGGTGTCCCCGGTCGAATGAACTTCGGCCAGGTCCTGGAGATCCACCTCGGCTGGATCGCCAAGAACGGCTGGGAGATCAAGGGCAAGCCCAAGTGGGCTGCCGAGCTCCCCGAGGCCGCGTTCAGCGCCGCTCCCAACACCAAGGTCGCGACCCCGGTGTTCGACGGTGCGAAGGAGGAGGAGATCGCCGGCTTGCTCGACGCCACCCTCCCGACCCGCGACGGCGACCGCCTGATCGGATCGTCCGGCAAGACGCAGCTCTTCGACGGCCGCTCCGGCGAGCCCTACCCGGACCCGGTGTCTGTCGGCTACATGTACATCCTGAAGCTGCACCACCTGGTCGACGACAAGATCCACGCGCGTTCGACCGGCCCGTACTCGATGATCACCCAGCAGCCGCTCGGTGGTAAGGCGCAGTTCGGTGGCCAGCGCTTCGGTGAGATGGAGGTGTGGGCCCTCGAGGCCTATGGAGCCGCGTACGCGCTCCAGGAGCTCCTGACCATCAAGTCGGATGACATCCTCGGCCGCGTCAAGGTCTACGAGGCCATCGTCAAGGGTGAGAACATCCAGGAGCCGGGCATCCCGGAGTCCTTCAAGGTCCTCATCAAGGAGATGCAGTCGCTCTGCCTGAACGTGGAGGTCCTCTCGGCCGACGGCCAGGCGGTCAGCCTGCGCGACGCCGACGACGAGGCCTTCCGCGCTGCGGAGGAGCTCGGCATCAACATCTCCTCCCGGTTCGAGTCCTCGTCCATCGACGAGATCTGACCCGGTAGCCAGACCCACCTGACGAATCTTCTATAGGAGAGAGTGAAACATTGCTCGACGCAACAACTTTCGATGAGCTGCGTATCGGCCTGGCCACCGCTGACGACATCCGTCGCTGGAGCTACGGCGAGGTCAAGAAGCCCGAGACGATCAACTACCGCACGCTGAAGCCCGAGAAGGACGGCCTGTTCGGAGAGCAGATCTTCGGCCCGTCCCGCGACTGGGAGTGCTCGTGCGGCAAGTACAAGCGCGTCCGGTTCAAGGGCATCGTGTGCGAGCGCTGCGGCGTGGAGGTCACCAAGTCCTCCGTCCGCCGTGAGCGCATGGGCCACATCGAGCTCGCCGCGCCGGTCACGCACATCTGGTACTTCAAGGGTGTGCCCAGCCGCCTCGGCTACCTGCTCGACATGGCGCCGAAGGACCTCGAGAAGGTCATCTACTTCGCCGCTTACATGGTGATCGAGGTCGACGAGGACGGCCGTCACGCCGACCTCCCGGGCCTCGAGAACGAGCTGCGCCTGGAGATCAAGACGCTGGCCGACCAGCGCGACGCCCGCGTCGCCGACCGTCTGCAGCGCCTGGAGACCGATCTCGCCGCCCTCGAGGAGGAAGGTGCCAAGGCCGACCAGAAGCGTCGCGTCAAGGACACCTCCGAGAAGGAGATGGGCCAGATCCGCAAGTCCTACGACGAGGACATCGCCCGCCTGGAGCGCGTGTGGGAGTCGTTCCGCACCCTCAAGGTCGGCGACCTCAAGCCGGAGGACGCGGACTTCAACGAGCTCGTGGACCGCTACGGCCTGTACTTCGAGGCGTTCATGGGCGCCGAGGCGATCAAGCGCCGCCTGCAGGCGTTCGACCTGACCGCCGAGGCCGAGCTGCTCCGCGAGCAGATCGCGAACGGCAAGGGCCAGAAGAAGATCCGCGCCATCAAGCGCCTGCGCGTGGTGTCGTCGTTCCTGGCGACCGGCAACTCGCCGGCCGCGATGGTCCTGGACGTCGTCCCGGTCATCCCGCCGGAGCTGCGCCCGATGGTCCAGCTCGACGGTGGCCGCTTCGCGACCTCCGACCTGAACGACCTGTACCGTCGCGTGATCAACCGCAACAACCGTCTCCGCCGCCTGCTCGACCTCGGCGCCCCCGAGATCATCGTGAACAACGAGAAGCGCATGCTCCAGGAGGCCGTCGACGCGCTGTTCGACAACGGCCGCCGCGGCCGCCCGGTCACGGGCACCGGCAACCGCGCGCTCAAGTCCCTCAGCGACATGCTGAAGGGCAAGCAGGGCCGGTTCCGCCAGAACCTGCTCGGCAAGCGCGTGGACTACTCGGGCCGTTCGGTCATCATCGTGGGTCCGCAGCTCAAGCTGCACCAGTGCGGTCTGCCCAAGCAGATGGCGCTGGAGCTGTTCAAGCCGTTCGTGATCAAGCGCCTGATCGACCTGAGCCACGCTCAGAACATCAAGGCCGCCAAGCGCATGGTGGAGCGTTCGCGCCCGCAGGTCTGGGACGTCCTCGAGGAGATCATCCGCGAGCGCCCGGTCCTCCTGAACCGCGCTCCCACCCTGCACCGTCTCGGCATCCAGGCCTTCGAGCCGCAGCTCGTCGAGGGCAAGGCCATCCAGCTCCACCCGCTGGTGTGCGCCGCCTTCAACGCGGACTTCGACGGCGACCAGATGGCCGTGCACCTGCCCCTGTCGGTGGAGGCCCAGGCCGAGGCCCGCATCCTGATGCTCGCCTCGAACAACATCCTGAAGCCGTCCGACGGCCGCCCGGTCACCCTGCCCTCGCAGGACATGATCATCGGTCTGCACCACCTCACCACCGTCCGCGAGGGCGCCGTGGGCGAGGGTCGCGCGTTCTCCTCGGTCTCCGAGGCGATCCTCGCGAAGGACCAGGGCTCGCTGCACCTCAACGCCAAGGTCAAGATCCGCCTCGACAACTACGTGCCGTCGGACGCCGCCGACACGGGTGCCGAGCCGATCACCGCGATCGTGGAGACCACCCTCGGCCGCGCCCTCTTCAACGAGGCGCTGCCGGCGGACTACCCCTACGTGGAGGAGGTCGCCGACAAGGGCCAAATCTCGTCGATCGTCAACGCCCTGGCGGAGCGCTACCCCAAGGTGGAGGTCGCCGCGGCGCTCGACCGGATCAAGGACGCCGGCTTCTACTGGGGCACCCGCTCGGGCGTCACGGTGTCGCTGAGCGACATCCTGACCCCGCCGAACAAGGCGCAGATCGTGGCCGGCTACGAGAAGAAGGCCGCGAAGATCACGGCGGAGTTCGAGAAGGGTCTCACGACCGACCTCGAGCGTCGCCAGGAGCTGGTGAAGATCTGGACCGAGGCGACCAACGAGGTGGCCGAGGCCATGCGCGCCAACTTCCCGGTCGACAACACCATCAACCGCATGGTCACCTCGGGCGCCCGTGGTAACTGGCTGCAGGTGCGCAACATCGCCGGTATGCGTGGTCTGGTGAACAACCCGAAGGGTGAGATCATCCCCCGTCCGATCATCTCCTCGTACCGCGAGGGGCTGTCGGTGGCGGAGTACTTCATCGCGACGCACGGTGCCCGTAAGGGTCTGGCCGACACGGCCCTCCGTACGGCGGACTCGGGCTACCTGACCCGTCGTCTGGTGGACGTCTCGCAGGATGTCATCATCCGCGAGGACGACTGCGGCACGACCAAGGGCCTCGACCTCCCGATCGCCACCGCCGACGCCGAGGGCGTGCTCACGCGCGACCCGAACGTCGAGAACTCGGTGTTCGCCCGCACGCTCGCGGCCGACGCCGTGGGCTCGAACGGCGACGTCGTGGCGAAGGCCGGCGAGGACGTGGGCGACGTGCTCATCGACAAGCTGGTGGCCGCCGGCGTGACCGACATCAAGGTCCGCTCGGTGCTCACCTGCGAGTCGGCGGTCGGCGTCTGCGCCGCCTGCTACGGCCGCTCGCTCGCGACCGGCAAGCTCGTGGACATCGGCGAGGCGGTCGGCATCATCGCCGCCCAGTCGATCGGTGAGCCCGGAACGCAGCTGACGATGCGTACCTTCCACACCGGTGGTTCGGCCTCCGCGGACGACATCACCCAGGGTCTGCCGCGCGTGCAGGAGCTGTTCGAGGCGCGTACCCCCAAGGGTGCGTCCCCGATCGCCGAGGCCGCCGGCCGCATCGTCATCGAGGAGACGGACAAGTCCCGCAAGGTCATCCTGACCCCGGACAACGGCGACGAGCCGCACGTCTACCCGGTGCTGAAGCGCTCGACCCTCCTGGTGGAGGACGGCCAGCGCGTCGAGCTCGGCCAGCAGCTGATCGTGGGAACGGTCGACCCGAAGGAGGTCCTCCGGGTCAAGGGCGTCCGCGAGGTGCAGAAGCACCTGGTGGGCGGCGTCCAGGGCGTCTACCGCTCGCAGGGCGTGCCGATCCACGACAAGCACATCGAGGTCATCGTCCGTCAGATGCTCCGCAAGGTCACCGTCGTCGACCACGGCGACACCGACCTGCTCCCGGGTGAGCTCGTCGACCGGTCGAAGTACAACGAGATCAACCGCGCTGCGCTGACCGAGGGCAAGAAGACGGCGTCCGCCCGTCAGGAGGTCATGGGTATCACCAAGGCCTCGCTGGCGACCGAGTCGTGGCTGTCGGCCGCGTCCTTCCAGGAGACCACCCGCGTCCTGACGCAGGCGGCCATGGAGGGCAAGTCCGACCCGCTGATCGGTCTCAAGGAGAACGTCATCATCGGTAAGCTCATCCCGGCCGGCACGGGCCTGTCCCGCTACCGGAACGTCTCGGTGGAGGCGACGGAGGAGGCCAAGGCGGAGCGGTACCCCAACCGCATCTTCGCCGACGACTCCGCGTTCAGCGAGAACGACCTGAGCTTCGTCGACTTCGACAGCTTCAGCTCGGACGACTACACCCCGGGCACCTACAACTGAGCGTGTAGGTAGTCCGTACCACGAAGGCCCCCGGCGCTTGCCGGGGGCCTTCGTCGTTCCCGGGCGGAAACTCTCAGTATGTGAATGGTTACTATTGAGGCTAATGAATGCGATATGTGAACCGAAGAGCCGTGGCCATGTGAGGGCTGATGGCGAGGACACGAAGCCGTGAATGTGGTGGAGTTCTCGGCTGATGCGTGGCAAGCGTCGTCGCCAGGGTTGCGGGATGGTCTTGCTCGTCAGATGGAAGCGGTTCACGAGCTCTCGCAGGGTCTCCAAGCTCTAGCTGCTTCTGATGACATCGGAGGCAAAGGTGCGGACGCGATGCGTGCCTATATCCGTGAAGTACATGCGCCGATCCTGCAGTCGTTGCTCATCGGCCTATCGACATTTCAAACCGCGATCGGTGTGTATTGGGACGGGTACGAGCAGGTCGACGCCGATGGGAACTTCCGGCTGGTCAAGGACGAGTTGGAGGCGCATCTCTCCCAGCTGGACTCGGGGATGGAGAAGGTGCGCGGGTACGCCACCGAGCTGCGGAAGATCGCGGCCGACGCGTCGCACCTAGTGTCTTTGGGTGGGGCGGGAGCGTCCGCAGCGGAGCAGACTGTCGATGACCTGCAGCGGATGCACGCGATCGTCAAGGACCAGAAGGAAACCTGGGAGGCGTACGAGGCGTCTGATCACGGGTTCGCTCAGGTTCGGGCCCTGATCGTCGAGCTCCGACGCATCGTGAAGAACGTCGGCGGTCTGACGGTGGGCCGGGGACGCACGTATACGGCGGGGAGTTTCTCTCTGACGTTTCAGGAGCTCGGGAAGCTGACCTCCGGGATGGTGGAGTACTGCCGGCAGAACGAGAATGTCGCCTCCGCCGGCTGGAAAGACATGTTCGACAAGTACGTCGAGGATGTCGAGGCGGCGGACAAGGCCAGGCGGGAGCAGGCCGGCTGGGACCTGCTCTGGGACGGGCTACAGGTCCTGGCTGGTGCGGTTGCCACTGTGATCGGCCTCGGCTTGACCCCGTTCACCGCCGGATCCTCGCTCCTTCTGACCGGGCTGGGCGCGGCGATGGTGGTCGGCGGGATCAACAACGGCATCAATCATTACTCGATCGCCACAACCGGCCAGGAGTTCGACCTCGCTGGTATGGCGGCCACCTGGATCGACACGAACGTGGCCAAACCTGTCGCGGCTGTGTCCCCGTTCACCGGCGGCCTGATCTCCGGCGCCGGTCACGTCCTCACTGGCATGGCACAACTCAGTGTGAAAGACACCGCTGCCGGGGTTTCGGCGCTGATCACGGATCAGGCCGCCCGCGACGCGTTGTGGAACCAACTGGCCGAGACCGGCGCCAAGGTCGTCTCCGGTGATTGGTACACGGGCGGGCAGATCGTCGGCGAACTCGCCGGCCTGATCGTCCCGGGCGCCGTGGCCGCGAAGGCGGCACGTGCTGCAGGCCTGGCCGGCAAAGCCGGTGAGTTCGCCAACGGTCTGGCCCAACCCGGCAAATACCTCCCCGGCGTGAAACCGCTCGGCGCCCCCGGTGCCGTCACCCTAACGGCCGATGAGGTCCAGGAGCTGAAGAGCGAGCTGATAGATGCAGCCCGAGCTAAGAGCCCTCCCGGCTACGATCCGACCGGAGGGCTTGGCTGGGACCGCTTCCTGGAGAAGTACCTGAACGGGTTCGACAGACTAGGACGGCCCCGATGGAATTGGCCCGACAACCCGCCACACACGCACGGCTTCGTTGACGGGATCTCAAAGCCGGCCGATCTTGTCCCGGGCGACATTCTCGACCGAATCACGTTCCGCGACAAGGATGGCAACATAGTTGACGGGGACTTTGCTGCGCCTCCGGGGACACCGTTCGAGAAGTTGTCGCTGCCGCCTGATCGCCTCGGGGACAAGGCAATAACGGTACGTTACGAGATCGTGAAGCTGGTACCAGAAAATGTCCGGATGGGCGACATCGCGCCAGGTTTCGAACAGCCGGGTCTGGGCACGCAGTACCACTTCCCGGATGGTCTCCGCGAGCTTATCGATCAAGGGTATGTGAGGGAGGTTCCGTGAATCACGAGCAGTACATCCAAAGAATGGTAGCGCTGGGCTACTCGCGGGAGGGGGCGGAGGATCTGATCTGGCTCCCGAGGGATTCGTCTGACCTGGTCTTGCGAAGCTTCAACTTCGTGCCAGTCGGCGACGGCCTCTTTGAGATCTGGCTCTCCGGAGACAGAGACGACTTCTTTCGAGTTGGAGCGGGCGGGAAGAAGTTCCTTGGAACATTGAGTGATGCGTATGAGTACGTTTTCGAAGACAGGCGAAAGCGGCAGGAAGAGCGAATCGCGCGGCGCCCTCAGCCTGAATGAGACTTCCCGGAGGGTGTTCAGAAGCTGGTCAAGCAAGGGTGCGTGAGAGAGGCTCCGTGAATCACAAGCAGTACATCCAAAGAATGGAAGAGCTCGGCTATTCGCGGGAGGGTGCGGCGGAACTGATCAAGCTCCCAAAGGACCAAGCCAGTTGGGCCTTACGAACCTTCAACTTCGTGCCAGCTGGCGACGGCCTCTATGAAATCTGGCTCTCCGGAGACAGAGACGACTTCTTCCGTGTATCCGGCGCGGATGGTGAGAAGTTCCTCGGCACCCTGAGCGAGGCTTACGAATGGGTCGTGGAGGACAGGAGCACTTAGCATTTGAGCCTGTTCCAAGAGAGGCACGGTGAAGGGCGCGTACGTATTCTCTGGTGTGGCGCGGATGTTCGATGTCTTTGCGGGCGTGCTCACGGAGGCGGGTGGAAGCCGAAGCGACGACGTGGCACAACACATCGATGCGGAGGGGAGAGCGCTGACGGTGTTCTCCCATCATGCGGAAGACGACGCTGATGTGATGGAACCGCCCAGTGAATACCGCGGCAGGCGTCCCTCGCTGCCGCTGTCCGAGCTCAACTGCTGCGTCGTCGAGTGTCGATGGGAGGACGTCTTTATCGGCTGGATGCATGTATTGAGCGAGATCCTTCGAGCGCCCATTTGGATATTGGACGGTGACGGAGTTCTTTGGGACCAAGGCACAGCGGAGAGCGGCTCAGTTCGTCTCTAGTGATGCGCGGGGGCAACTTAGAGCGATCTCATGAACCGCGAGCAGTACGAAATAGGGTTCTCAACGGCGGATAGAAGCAAGTAGCGAGCGGGACCTTCGTCGTTCCCGGCCGCGCGAGTACGGGACAATAGAACCCGTGTGGAGACAGCTGCTGCAGTACACCGACACGGTCGGCCGTTCGATGGTCGGCTTCGCCGCGGTGGCGCTCGTCGTCGCCCTGGTGAGCTTCACGGTCGGCATCGTGCAGGCCGTCTCCGGGCACGCCGCCGGCACCCTCCCGTTCTGGATGACGACGATGGGCTGCGCCGTGCTGGCCGGCGTCCTCGTCTACCTCGCGAGCCGCCGAGGCGACCTCCGGCGCCGCTGAGAAGCGCTGTCCCCCGTTGATGGGGCACCCGCAAGCGGGACTGTTGAGCGAGCCTCAGCGGAAGTTAGGGTGACAAGGCTTCGCCCCGCCCGGAGTCTCGCCCGGGGGACGGCGACGCTCTGCCGGTGACCCGACGCCGGCAGGCCTGCTATCCGAGGAGGTCCCCGTGGCGTCCATGACAGAGATCCTCATCCTTCACGGCCACCTGCCCATCGAGTACTTGGACTCGGTGAGCGAGCCCGCGTCGGAGGAGTCCGTCGTGCGCGAACTGGTCGAGCGCGGTGCCATCACACCGCTGCAGCTCGCGCGCGCCCGCGCGGCCCAGGCCGGCGCGCCCTTCGTCGAGCTCGTGGACTACCCCGTCGACCGTGCCGCCGTCGCGCTGGTGAACGGGGCGATCTGCAAGCGGCACAATGTTCTGCCGGTCGGTTTCGCCGACGGAGCGCTTCTCCTCGCGATGGCCGAGCCGGGCGACGTCTTCGCCATCGACGACGTGCGGACCGCCGCGCGGATGCCGATCGAGGTCGTCGTCGCCGAGCCGCTGGACCTTCTGGCCGCCATCGAGCGCCACATCCGGGCGGACGACGAGCTCAACGACCTCTCGACCACCTTCGAGGAGGAGACCGGGTCCGACCAGGACCTGTCGCCGTCGGTGGAGGACTCGCCCGAGGACGAGGCGCCGATCGTCCGGTTCGTGAACCTCATCGTCAGCCAGGCCATCCAGGACCGCGCCTCCGACATCCACATCGAGCCGGGCGAGGACAACCTGCGCGTGCGGTACCGGATCGACGGAGTGCTGCACGAGATGCAGAGCGCGCCGAAGTCCGTGCAGAACGGCGTCATCTCCCGCCTGAAGATCATGAGCGACATCAACATCGCCGAGCGCAGGAAGCCGCAGGACGGCCGCATGTCGGTGGTCCACGGCGGGCGCCAGATCGACTTGCGCGTCGCGACCCTCCCCACCGTGTGGGGCGAGAAGGTCGTCATGCGAATCCTGGACAACACCAACACGTCGCTCACGCTCCGGGACCTCAGCCTGCTCGACCGCAACCTCGAGACCTTCCGGAACGCCTACACCAAGCCGTACGGCATGATCCTGGTCACCGGCCCGACCGGTTCGGGGAAGTCGACCACGCTCTACACGACGCTGAACGCCGTGTCGAAGCCCGAGATCAACGTGATCACGGTCGAGGACCCGGTCGAGTACCGGATGGCGGGGATCAACCAGGTTCAGGTGAACCCGAAGGCGGGCCTCACGTTCGCCAGCGCGCTGCGCAGCATCCTCCGCAGCGACCCGGACGTCGTGCTCCTCGGCGAGATCCGCGACCACGAGACCGCCCAGATCGCCATCGAGGCGTCGCTGACCGGCCACCTGGTGCTTTCGACGCTGCACACCAACGACGCGCCCAGCGCCGTCACGCGCCTGACCGAGATGGACATCGAGCCGTTCCTCGTCGGCTCGGCGCTCGACTGCGTGGTCGCCCAGCGCCTCGCCCGACGGCTCTGCGAGCGCTGCAAGCAGCCGATCGCCTACGACCCCGACGATCTCCGCCGGCTGCGATTCCCTGTGAGCCCCGACGCCGAGGCGCCGACGATGTTCGGCCCTGTCGGCTGCACGGCGTGCTCGAACACGGGCTACCGGGGCCGGCTCGCGGTGCACGAGGTGATGGCGGTGACCGAGGAGATCGAACGCCTCACCGTCGAGCGCGCGTCGAGCGCCGAGATCGGGCGGGCGGCACGGGAGCAGGGGATGCTCACACTTCGCGAGGACGGGTGGGAGAAGGTCAAGCTCGGCCTGACCTCCGTCGACGAGATCATTCGAGTGGTGGCCTAGGAGGCGCACATGGCAACGGATCCGACGAACGACGGCTGGAGCGTGGACAAGGCGGCAGAGGGCCGCCCGATCTACGAGATCCCCGTGACACCGCCCGAGGCGCCCGGCTGGGCACGCCCGGTGTCCGGCGCGTTCGACGCGTTCGCGGAGCCGCTCCCGAGCTCGTTCCTGCCGTCCGAGCCTGCGCAGCCGGCCCCGGAGCCCGTGTACGAGCAGCCTGCGCCGACGTACGAGTACACGCGGACCACGGCGTACGAGTTCGCGCCGGCCGTGCCGGAGCAGCCGGCGTACGTCGCGCCGGTCAGCGGCTACGAGCCGCCGGCGTATGAGCCGCCGGTGCCGACCTACCAGCCTCCCGCGGCGGCGCACGAACCGCCGGCGTACGAACCTCCCGCATCGCCCGCCCCGGCCGCGACCTACGCGCCTCCGACGACCGCGCCGGCCGCGTCCTACGCGCCTCCGACGACCCCACCGGTGCACACGGTTCCGTCGCCAGTCGCAGCTCCCTCCATCGAGGAGGACGAGGACGACCTGCATACCCTTACCCCGGCCGAGCGCGAGGCCCTGGGAGCCGCCGACCAGGAGCTCGTCGCCGCTCTGCGCGCCGTCGTCGCGGCCCGGGCCTCCGACCTCCACGTCACGGTGGGCTCTCCGCCGATGATCCGTGTGGACGGGTCTCTGACCCCCGCCGGAGCCAGTGCGCCGTGGGGCCACGAGCGCACCAGGGAGGCGCTGTTCAGTCTCCTCGACGAGCGGCAGGAGGCCACCTTCGAGCGCGAGCTGGAGCTGGACTTCGCGTTCACCATCTCGGCCAACTCCCGCTTCCGTGTGAACCTGTACCAGCAGCGCGGCGCGGTGGGCGCGGCGTTCCGTCTCATCCCGACCGAGATCAAGGGCCTCGCCGAGCTCGGCGTCCCGGAGAGCGTGTCGCACCTCGCGCAGCTCCCGCGTGGCCTCGTCCTGGTCACCGGACCGACCGGTTCGGGCAAGTCGACCACCCTCGCCGCCCTCATCGACCTGGTCAACTCCACGCGGGCCGACCACATCGTGACGGTCGAGGACCCGATCGAGTTCATGCACGTCCACAAGAAGTCGATCGTGAACCAGCGCGAGGTCGGCCACGACACGCACTCCTTCGGCAACGCCCTCAAGCACGTGCTGCGCCAGGACCCCGACGTCATCCTGATCGGCGAGCTCCGCGACCTGGAGACCATCTCCGTCGCGCTGACCGCCGCCGAGACCGGCCACCTGGTGTTCGCGACCCTGCACACCCAAGACGCGCCGCAGACCATCGACCGCGTCATCGACGTGTTCCCGCCGCACCAGCAGCAGCAGGTGCGCGCCCAGCTCGCCGCGACGCTCCAGGGCGTGATCTGCCAGACGCTGGTCAAGAAGGCCTCCGGACGGGGCCGCGCGGTCGCCACCGAGGTGCTCATCATGACCCCGGCCATCGCGAACCTGATCCGCGAGGGCAAGACGTACCAGATCGGCTCGATGATGCAGGCGGGCCGCGGCTCGGGCATGCATACGATGGACCAGCACCTGGCCGACCTGGTCAACAGCGGCACGATCACGCACGCGGCGGCGAACGAGAAGGCGCACGACGCCGAGGGTCTCAAGAGGCTCATCCAGCGTGTCGAGTCCCCCACCGACCATGCAGCCCGCGCCTTCGCCGCGAGCGGACCCGACTACGGCGACTCCTACTCCCGGGTGGTGCGCTGATGGCCAACGTGACGGCGTACGCGTACCGCGGCCGGGACGCCACCGGCAAGATCGTCAAGGGCCGGGTCGACGCCTCGAGCGAGTCCGCCGTCGCGTCACGGCTGCGAACGATGGGCCTCTCGCCCGTCAGCATCGCGGAGGCCGACGCGACCGGTCTGAACCGGGAGATCAACCTCAGCTTCGGTTCCGGCGTCAAGCTCAAGGACCTGGCCATCATGAGCCGCCAGATGAGCACGATGATCGGCGCCGGCCTGTCGCTGCTCAAGACGCTCAATGTCTTGTCCGAGCAGACCGACAACAAGAAGCTGGCGAAGATCCTGGTCGACGTCACGGAACAGGTCGAGGCAGGCACCGCCCTGTCCGAGTCCTTCCGGAAGTATCACGACGTCTTCCCGCCGCTCATGGTCAACATGGTCCGCGCGGGCGAGACCGGCGGCTTCCTGGACGGGGCGCTCGACTCGGTCGCTACCAACTTCGAGAAGGAGGTCGCGCTCCGCGGAACGATCAAGTCGGCGCTGACCTACCCCGTGATCGTGCTGATCATGTCGGTGCTCGCCGTCGTCGGGATGCTGCTGTTCATCGTCCCGGTCTTCGACAACATGTTCAAGACCCTCGGCGGCCAGCTCCCACTGCCCACCGAGATCCTCGTGGTGCTCTCGCACGCGATGGTCTGGCTCGGCCCGCTGCTGCTCGTGCTCGGGATCGCCGCTGCCTGGTGGTGGTCGAAGAACAAGAACGAGGAGCGGGTCAGGCGCGTCGTCGACCCGATCAAGCTCAAGACGCCGGTCTTCGGAAAGCTCCTCACCAAGATCGCCATCGCGCGCTTCAGCCGGAACTTCGCGAACATGATCGGCGCCGGCGTACCCATCCTGCAGGCCATCCGGATCGTGGGGGAGACCAGCGGCAACTGGGTCATAGAACGCGCATTGCTGGCCGTGGCGGACTCCGTCCGCCAGGGCGAGTCGATTTCGCGTCCGCTGCTCGACCATCCGGTGTTCCCCTCGATGGTCACCCAGATGATCGCCGTGGGCGAGGACTCCGGCTCGCTGGAGACCATGCTGGAGAAGATCGCCGAGTTCTACGACCAGGAGGTCCAGGCGGCGACGGAGCAGCTCACCGCCATGATCGAGCCGCTCATGATCGCCTTCCTCGGCGTCGTGATCGGCGGCATGGTGATCGCCCTGTACATGCCGATCTTCCAGATCTCCAGCCTCATCAAGTAGCTCGGCGCACGGCGTACCTCACACGGGTCACGTGCGCTACCGGCGCGCCATCAATATTCAAGAATGCCCCCTCGGTTTGGGGACATGATCAGGCGTTAAACCCCCCACACAAGGGATTCTGGGGGCACTTTGCGGCCCCATAACATCATCAGCGAGCGGGGCACCTCCTCCGCCCACCCCGCATCATTCCCGACCGAATGGACACTGCAATGTACTTCCGAATCATGGGCAAACTGAACCGCCGCCGCCAGGGTCTCCTCGAGGAGAACGAGAAGGGCTTCACGCTCATCGAGCTGCTCGTGGTCGTGATCATCATCGGCATCCTCGCCGCGATCGCGATCCCGGTGTACCTGGGCATCCAGAACAACGCCAAGGACAGCGCGACCAAGTCCGACCTGACCAACCTCAAGACCGGCGTGGTCGCCACCCAGACGACGAACAACGGCACGCTGCCGGCCACGCAGGCGGCGGCTAACATCGCGACCACCGTGGGTGGTACCACGAACGTCATCTACAAGCCTGGCGCGGGCGCGTCGCCCACCACCTTCTGCATCCAGGGGACGAGCGGCTCGGGCCAGGTCTTCGTGATCACCGACTCCACCTCGGCCACCGCACAGAGCGCCGGCTGCCCGTAAGCAGCGCTCCCGGGTGGGTCGGCAATATCTGCCGACCCACCCATTCTCTCGTTCTCCCCACCAGCCGACCCGAAGGGAGGTGGAATATGAACACCACACGGCTCCTACTCGCGGTACGCCGCACGCGCTCCGTCGACGACAGCGGCTTCGGTGTCGCCGAGGTTCTCGTGGCCATGTTCCTCCTCGGGCTCATCGCGGTCGCCATCATCCCGATCCTCGTGCAGGGCCTCCGGCTCTCGGTCCAGAATGCGACCGTCGCCACTGCGACCCAGCTCGCGAACCAGCAGGTCGAGCAGGTCAGGGGCGTCACCTCCTGTGCTTCCGTCGTGGCCGGCACGATCACCACGACATCGCAGAATGTGCCGCTGAAGGCCGTGCGCACCGTCGGCACGACCTGCCCGGCATCCGGCTACCCGATCACCGTCAAAGTCTCGGTGAGCGTCACCCGCACCGACACCAACGCGGTCCTAGCCACCGCGAACACTCTGGTCTTCGTAACGGGGCCCTGACATGACGCAGCCCACCGATCCGCGGCGCGACGACGGCTTCACCCTTGTCGAGCTCGTCATCGCCGCGATGCTCCTGGTGCTCGTCCTCTCCGTCGTCGGCGCAATCATGAGCAGCCTCAGTCAGACGTCCAAGACGGTCAACTCCATGACTTCGACGTCGACATCGGCTCAACTCGCAGCGGAGTCCATCGAGCGCGGGATCCGCAACTCGTCCGACTTCCTGCTCACGAACCCCACAGGAACGGACCAGATGCTCGTCGCCCGGACAGCACAGGGGAACACCACCCTCACCTGGACCTGCGTGGCCTGGTACTACTCGTCCGCCAACGGGGGCAGCATCCGGTACACCATGTCCCCGAGTGCGATCGCGACGCCGACTGCGGCCACTCTCTCCCAATGGACCCTGCTCGCAACCGGAGTCGCGCCGTCCAGCGGTACGGGCATCTTCAGCGGCTCCAGTCCGCAGCTCACCATCGGCTTCAACGGCCAGTCCACCGGCGCCGGCAACGTCACCATCAGCAGCACGGTCGTCAGCCGTGCAGGATCGTCAGGAACGCCAGCATGCTACTGATCTCGAGACTCCTGCGCGCACGCCTCGCCTCCGACCGCGGATCTGCGCTCATCGCGGTGCTCGGCGTGATGATCCTCGGCATCATCATCACCACGCTCATCGCGACTTCGGTGGTGTCCGCCTACGGGTTCAGCTCCTCGACGCGGGCCGGCGTTCAGTCCCACGCGGCCGCCGACGCCGGGATCGCCGCAGCACGCGCGGGCCTCTATGTCAGCGGCAACTGCGCCGCCCAGCCGACGCCCGGCGTCTATACCTCCACCGGGACCCTGAAGTACTCGGCCACGGTCCAGTTCGACGCAGGTTCGGGCTGGCAGGCGGGCTGCCCGACCACGAGCGCGAGCCGGGTCCGGATCGTGTCGACGGGCAACCCGCAGGCTCAGGGCAACTCCGGCAATACCTCGGGCAACTCCCGTCAGGTCGAGGCGATCTACAACTGGCTGGTCCCCGGGATCAAGCCATCAGGCACATCCATCGACCTCTACAGTGGCGGCCAGGTCGAGGCGAACTCCGGTTTCGACCTCTCCGAGAGCGCCGGCCTGGTCGTTCAGAACGGCAACCTGGTCTGCAACAAGAACAACTCCGTCTTCAACGGCAACCTCACCGTCGGTGGGGCTTCTCCGAACGGCAACCTGACCTTCGGCGGGTCCTGCACCGTCAACGGCAACGTCGTGGTCCAGAACACGGCCACGTTGGGCAGCGGCAAGATCGTCGGCAACCTGACCGCCGCCGCCGTGTCTCCGAACCCACCGGGATCCGCCGTGTCCGGCACCTACACCCAGACCGGCGTCGCGCCTTCCGTCGCCCCGTGGGTGGACGTGACCTACAAGCCGAGCGACTGGGTGGACTCATCGGGCAACCCGTTCCAGGTGCTGACGGCTCCGACGGACACTCCGTGCTCGTTCGTCAACGGCAACCTCGGCGGCCCGACGGGCAAGCCGGTCATCATCAACATGCTCGGTTGCGTCGGAGGACCGGCGGCGAGCAACAACACCACCGTGTCGCTCACGAGCGACGTCGTGATCTTCGCCAACCAGTTCAACTTCAGCGGCACGAACGGGCTCTCGTTCACCTCGTCCAGCTCGGCGATCCATCGGCTCTGGTTCATCACGCCGGACAACACCGCGGATCACCAGCCCACGTGCAACAACGCGCCGCCGGCCACCGACCCGGCGCATCAGGACGACTTCGTGGCGAAGAACAATCTGTCGGCCTCGGACGTCATCTCCACCACCAACGCGGTGCAGGCCATGCTCTACACGCCTTGCGCGCTGGTCTCCAAGAACAACCTGACCTGGAACGGCCAGCTCTACACCGGCACTTTCAGCACCGTCATCAACAATCCGGTGTACACCTACGCGCAGGTCGGGATCGCGGGCTACGACCTCAGCAGCGGCGCGGCGATCCCCACGCTGACCAGCGCCCAGCCCGGCGCCATGATCTCCAACCGCGATCTGGCAGGTTGACATGCCCATCGTCGTCCTCGGCCTCTTCGGCTCTCTCATCGGCTCGTTCCTCAACGTGGTCGTCTTCCGCGTCCCCGCGGGCCGTTCGATCGTTTCGCCGCCGAGCGCGTGCGGCTCCTGCGGCGCGCGCATCCGCGGGTACGACAACATCCCGGTGATCTCCTGGCTGGTGCTGCGCGGCCGCTGCCGCGACTGCGGCGCGTCCATCTCGCCGCGCTACCCGCTGGTCGAGCTCGGCACCGGACTCGTCTTCGCCGGGATCGCTGTCTGGGCGCTGGCCCGCTGGGGCACGCCGGTCGCGCTGGACGTCCACGCCCTGGCCTCGGTGCTCGTCACCGCCGCGTTCCTCTACCTCGGCGCGATCAGCGTCGCCCTGGCCCTCATCGACCTCGACGTCCACCGGCTGCCGAACAGCATCGTCCTCCCCGCGTATATCGTGGGCGCCGTGCTCCTCGGCGCGGCCGGCATCCTCACCGGCGACGTCGGCGCGCTCCTGCGCGCGGCTATCGGCGCCGGTGCGATGTTCCTCCTCTACCTCGCCCTGGCACTCGCCTATCCGGGCGGGATGGGCTTCGGCGACGTCAAGCTCGCCGGCGGGCTCGGCCTCTACCTCGGCTTCCTGGGCTGGGGCGAACTGGTCATCGGCGCGTTCGCCGCGTTCGTGCTGGGGGGTCTGTTCAGCGTCGCGCTGCTGCTCGCCCGCAAGGCGACCCGGCGCAGCGGCATCCCGTTCGGCCCGTGGATGCTGGCGGGCGCCTGGGTCGGTGTCGTCGCCGGCGGGGCGATCGCCGCCGGATATCTGTCGTTGATCGGGCTCGGCTAGTCCGGCGCGGTGAGAAGGGAATGAAGATGGCCTCCAGAATCGTGGGAGTGGATGTCGGCAACGACATCATCCGCGCCGTCGAAGTCGCCGATGCCGACAAGCCCCGGCCGACCCTGCTGCGCTACCACCAGACGCCGCTTCCCGAGGGAGCTGTCCAGCGCGGCGAAGTGGTCGAGCCGAACACCGTCGCCGAGGCGCTGAAGCGACTCTGGAAGTCCGGCGGCTTCACCTCGAAGAAGGTGGTGCTCGGCGTGGGCAACCAGCGGGTGTTCGCCCGTGAGCTGACCGTGCCGCGCGCGCCCCTGAAGCACATCCGGGAGTCGCTGCCGTTCCAGGTGCAGGAGATGCTGCCGGTCCCGGTCGCCGACGCGCTGCTCGACTTCTACCCCGTCGCCGAGGCGGTCACCGACCACGGCCCCGGCATCCGCGGGCTCCTCGTCGCCGCGGTGAAGGAGGCGGTGGCCAACAAGGTGGCCGCCGCGAAGCTGGCGGGGCTGACCGTCGTCGATGTCGACCTCATCCCCTTCGCCGTCAGCCGGGTGCTCGTCTCCCGGCCCGGCATCCGCGGCGGCGTCGTCCTGATCGACATCGGAGCCAACACCACCAGCGTCGTGATGGCTGCGGACGGAGTGCCGCAGTTCGTGCGCATCATCCCGGCCGGCGGCGAGGATGCGACCCGGGCGCTGCAGTCCGGGCTCGGCATCGACCTGGCGCAGGCACAGGGGACCAAGCAGCGGCTGGGGCTGGCCGTGAACCCGGAGCCCGCAGACCACCCGGCCGTCGAGATCATCTACCGGGCGACCGGCGAGCTGCTGAACAGCCTCCGCAATACGGTCTCGTTCTTCGCCAACACCCGTCCCGACCAGCCGATCGGCCAGATCGTGCTGAGCGGCGGCGGCTCGCATCTGACCGGCCTTCCGGACAACCTCTCGCGGGTGACGGGACTCCCGGTCTCCGTGGGCGACGCCCTGGCAGCGGTCAAGGTCTCGTCCAAGGTCGCGGGCGGGGAACTCTCCCGCGACCGCCTCTCGATCAGCACGGCACTTGGACTCGCGGTGGGGAGCGCAGCATGACTCAGACAGCGGAGAAGCCGGAGACGGGCCGCAGGGCCGGCAAGCGCTCCGGACGCGAAGGGAAGGACCTCGCCGGCGACGCCGGGCAGCCGGCCGAGACCGAGACTCCAGCGCGCACGAAGGGCAGGCAGAAGGCGAAGGCCGCACCCGGCGGCTCGACCGGACGCGCTCCCCGGCATGACGGCATCGTGATCGGGGCCGAGCCGCGCGTCCACCTCCTTCCCCCGGAGGTCATGGCCGACCGAAACGCCGCCGCGCTCCGCGGCAGGCTCGGATTGGGCGTCGTGGCCGTGGTCGTGGTCGTGGCGCTCGGCATCCTGTGGGCGAGCTCGACGGCGGCCACAGCCCAGCACAACCTGGCCACCGAGCAGGCCGCGACGCAGGGACTGCTCAAGCAGGAGACGACCTACGCGAAGGTCCGCACCGTGCAGGACCAGGTGGACCTCATCAAGACCGCCCAGGAGGTCGGCGCGTCCACCGAGATCGCGTGGACGCCGTACTTGCAGAACGTGCAGGCCACGCTGCCGCCGAACGTCACGATCACCGGCGTCAACGTCGACTCCTCGACGCCCATCGAGCTGTATCCGCAGTCGAGTGCGTCGCTGCAGGGACCCCGGGTCGCGACCATCGTGTTCACGGCGCAGAGCCCGTCCCTTCCTGCGGTGCCGTCCTGGCTCGACGCCCTCAAGACGCTGCCCGGATATGCCGATGCCCTGCCGGGCTCGGTGAACCTCGACCAGACCGGCGTCTATACAGTGACCATCACCATGCACGTCGACGAGAAGGCGTTCTCGAACCGCTTCTCGCAGAAAGCGGGGAAGTGACCGTGGACAAGAACAAGATCTGGATCGCCGGGTCCGTGCTGCTGATGATCGTCGCCCTCGGCCTCGGCTGGTTCCTCGGCATCGCCCCCCAGCTCGCCAGCGCGGCGACCGCAGAGTCGCAGCGCGCGGACGTCCAGGCGCTCAACGCGAAGCAGGAGGCGACCCTCGCCTCGCTCAAGAAGGACTACGCGAATCTCGACGAGCTCAATGCCCAGTTGAGCGACCTCTCCGACTCGGTCCCGAGCGACACGGCCATTCCCGCCTTCGTCGACGAGGTCGACGCCCTCGGCTCAGCGGCAGGCGTGACCGTCGCCGGGATCTCTGTCGCCGACGCCAAGCCCTACGAGCCGGTCTCGCCGCCTGCGCCGACAGGAGGTGCCGCGACTCCGTCGCCGACCGCGACTCCGTCGCCGGGAGCGACGCCGACGCCGACTCCGACCCCCTCGCCCACGCCGGTCGCGGGAATGCCTCCCGTCACGAGCTCCAAGCTCACCTCGGTGAACTTCTCGTCGCTGGCGGTCACCCTGACGGTGAAGGGCACGTATGCGCAGGGACTCTCGTTCGTGAACGGCATCCAGACCGGCAAGCGACTGTTCCTCGTCAGCGGCATCAACACCTCCACGGCCTCGTCCGGCGGAACCGCAGGCAAGCCGAGTGCGGGCTCGGAGACCACGACGATCACCGGCCTCATCTTCGTCGTGACCCCGACCAAGGGCGCCCCGACTCCCGCTCCCACCCCCTCCAAGTAACCGCCCTCCCGCTGAACCTCCCTCGCCCTGCCGCCCCCCGTTGCTACAGTGGGCACCACATCACAGGGTGCCCACCGGGGGCGCAGCGAGGAGTGCCAGCATGAGCGACACGACACCGGAACCCGCCGACAAGCGGGATGAAGCGGGGTCGGTCGAACCTGCCACCCCGCCCGCGACCGCGCCGGCCGAGTCGGCCGCCGCCGAGCCCGCACCGAACGCCGAACCCGCCCCCGCTCCCGCGGGCGAGCCCCACGACACCGACCCGGAGATGAGCGTGCCGCCGTCGGCGCCGGTGTCCGCCCGGGGCCACCTCAACCGTCCCGCGGACGACGCAGCCGCGGAGGTGCCTGCCGCCCCCGCCCCGACCCCGCCGACCGCGGCGATCGAGCCGGAGCCCGTGACCTCGTCGCCCGACGACGTCGCGGCGGCCGTCGCGCGCTCCTCCAGCGAGCCCGGCGCCACCGCCGCGGGCGACGCGACCGTGGACACCGCGTCTCCGGCGCAGTCCGCCGCACCGGTCATCATCGCGGGGGAGGCCGCCCAGCAGGCGACAGCGCAGCAGGCGACAGCGCAGGAGGCGACCCAGCAGCAGGCACAGCAGCCGCCCGCCGCACCGCAGGGCGAGGCCACCGCCGCCGCCGCTCCCGCACAGACCCCTCCGCCGTTCATCCCGCAGCCGGTCGCGCCGATCTTCCTGCAGCGCCCGGAGCCGCCCAAGCGCAAGAGCAACCGCGGCATGGGCATCCTCATCGCCCTGGTCGGCACCGTGGCGTTCGCCGTGCTCTGGGCCGTCGCCGTGGTCGTCGTCGGCGCGATGCTCACGCCGAGCAGCGAGTTCCTGCCGGTTCTCACCCAGTACTTCACGACGCAGCTCGCCGGCTGGGCGCCGATCGTGGCGTTCTTCGTCGGGATGGTCGTCCTGATCCAGATCATCAACCGGGCGCGCTGGTGGGCGTACATCCTCGGCGGACTGTTCGTCGCGATCTTCGTCTACCTCGTCTACATCGGCGCCGAGCTCTCGGACGCCCACTACCTGTCGCGCAACGCAGACGAGCAGGCGCTCATCCTCAGCCGCGTCTGGGTGAACCCGTTCGCGGTCCTCGCCGGCGTCATCGCCCGCGAGATGTCGGTGTGGACGGGAGCCTGGCTCGCCGCGCGCGGACGCAAGCTGAAGGCGCGCAACGCGGAGGCCCAGGCCGACTACGAGCAGCAGCTCGCCGACGCCCAGAACCAGGCCGCCAACGCGTACGCTCAGGGGTACTGACCGACCGTCCCGAACCGCTTTCGCCCGAACCGCTTTCGAGGGGGCTCCCATGCGTGAGGAGCGTTCCTACGCCATCGTCGTCGCCTGCTTCGCCGCCGGCCTCTACCTGGCCGTCCTCGTCGCGGCGTTCGGGCTGATCTCGCTCGGGACGAATACCGAGGTGATCCCGGACCAGGCCGCCGGGCCGCTGGTCGGGCCGGTCATGACGGGTGTGACCGTGGCCGTGCTCCTCATCCTGCTGATCCTGACCGGGGTCCGCGTGCCGGGCGACCAGCAGCGCATCGCGCCGCTCAACGCGCTCGGCGCCGGCGTCGCCTGCTACCTCGCGTACTGCCTGACCGGGGGAGTGGCCGGCGCGCTCGCGACCGGCGACGTCCTGCACTTCGCGCTGTTCGCCGCCGGGCAGCTCGGCAGCCCCTATGCCCTCACCGCCGGCGCCGCAGCCTTCCTGATCATGCTGCTCTACCAGCTCGTCCTCGTCGGCCGGTTCCGGCAGCGCGGGAGGCCGCGCTGGCCGTGGGAGCGGCCCGACGACGAATAGCCCACGGGGTGACCCGAACAGGTGGACGCGGCGGTCCACCCCCGGCCGATACACTGCGGGCACCCGAGAGAGAGGTTCCGATGTCCGACGCCCCTGCCCCTGCCCTTCCGGACGACGACATCCTCTCCACACCCGCACCCGCACCCGCACCCGCCCGACCCCGGCGCTCGCACGCGGGCCGCTGGATCATCGCCCTCATCGCCGCCGTCACCCTCCTGGTCACCGCCGCGGGCGTCACCGTGTCGCTGTCGGCGGTCGTCGCAATCCAAAACCTCCCGCGCACGCTGGTCGCGCAGTACCTGGGCGAGCTCGAGCACGGCAACGCGGAGGCGGCGATGAAGCTGGCCGGGATCCGCGCCAACAGCGGGGATGTGCTGCTCAACGACGCCGCCTACTCGAAGATCACCGACCGCATCAGCTCGTTCACCGTGCAGTCCCCGATCACCCGCGGCGCCACCACGACCGTGCAGGCGCAGATCACGCAGGGTGATCGCACGTATGACCGCTCGTTCGTCGTGGAGAAGGCGGGAGGCCTCCCTGGGCTCCCGTTCTGGCGCCTCGGCCGCATCGAGCCCGACACCGTCGACCTCATGGTCGAGGGCCCGGCGGGCATCCAGTACACGGTCGCCGGCGTGAAGCCGCAGAGCATGCCGCTCGCCGCCGCCGTCACCCTCCGCGCGCTGCCGGGCACCTATCCGGTCGAGCTCGTCTCGAAGAGCGCGAACTTCGACGTCCCCCTGCGCGCCATCACCACCACCCCTGCCGGCAGCGCCCTCTCACCCACCGTGTTCACCGCCCGGCTCTCCGACGGCGGTCAGGCGGCGGCGCGCACCGCGATCAACGCCTGGCTGGACGGGTGCGTCGCCTCCCACGACGCGGTGCCGGCCCACTGCCCGTTCGGCACCTACGCGGAGAGCGCCGCCGACGACATCAGCGACGTGCGCTGGCAGCTCCACACGCGCCCGGACGTCACCATCGACCCGGTGTGGACGACGGGAGGCTGGACGGTCGACAGCACGTCGGGCAGCATCTCGGCGGAGGCCACGCTGACGCGCAAGTCCGACGGGGCGACCGGCCAGGGCTACACCGACCCGTGGAGCTTCGACTTCCACGGCATGCTGACCTTCGACGGCGGCGGCGCGCTCTTCACCCCGCTGATCTCGGACAGCGGGCCGGGAGCGCAGGCGGGCGCGTGACGAGGGCCTGACCGGCTACGCGGCCCGGTCGGCGCGCTCGGTCGCAGAGCGCTCCGCCGCTCCGGACGCCGCACCGAGCGGACGCGGCTGCGTGACGGGCTTTCCACGCCGGCTCCGCACCCGTTCGATCAGAGCAACCGGGATCATCCCGACGAGCCACGGCAGGTCCTGGAGCAGATAGCGCTTGACAAGGCGCGACGGGTCCTGCCCCATCCGCCACACCCACTCCAGCCCGAGCCGGCGCATCAGGTGCGGCGCGCGCGGGAAGCGCCCGGTGTTCATCTGCGCCGCGGCCCCGGCCCCGATGTAGACGATGCCCTCGGGGTGCCTCGTCCGCAGCTCCAGGATCAGGCGCTCCTGCTTCGGGAAGCCCAGGCAGACGAACAGCACGTCCGGCCGCACCCGCTCGATGAACGCGCTGGCGGCGTCGATCAGCGCCGGGCTGCCCGGCTCGGCGAACGGGAGGGCCGCTCCATGGACGTGCGCGTGGCCCCGCGCGCGGTAGAACGCCTCCGCCTCGGCCGCGTGCGCCCCGACGATGCCGACGCGCAGGTCGGTCGCGTCCGGATGCGCGATGACGGCGTTCATCAGGTCCGTCCCGGTGACGCGGGGGAACCGGCCCTTGCCCGCGATCCGCAGCAGCCAGGTGAGCGGGACGCCGTCGACGGTCCAGAAGGAGGTCTGGTCCTCGAGCTCGGGGAGGCCGACGGTGCGCAGGTGGCGCGAGATCGAGACGTTGGAGGTGACGACGATCCCGCCGTCCGCGCGGGCGAGGTCGATGACATGGCGGCTGGACTCGTCGAGGTCCGCCCGGTCGAGCTGGAGGCCGCCCAGGACGGCGCGTTCGAAGGTCTGCACCGGGAAAGATTGGCATATATATAGTGGATGCCAGACTCCGGCCCGCGCGGGCCACCGTCACCGCCGTGCATCGGGGCCGCCGGCGATCACCCGGGACTTCACCGTCGCCTCCCTTTCGCTGTCCGCGGACAGCGCGCTAGCACGCCCTCGTTCATTTGACCGCCCACCGCGCGGACGATAGTATTTATCGGGTGTGCGCTCTGTCGCGCGCTTGCTGTGTGCTCGCGAGAGCCGACACCGAGCGAGCCGGCACGTACTCATCCGATGGGCGGAGAGACCGCACGGAATCACCGCCCCCACGGCATATCGGCCATCGGTCCGATACTCCCCAACTCCTCGGTCGCCCGCGAAGCGGGTCGCTCGGGGTGCGGGGAAAAAGCAACAACTGTCACCGTGCAGTCCATAAAAGGAGAAGTTCAGTGCCAACCATTCAGCAGTTGGTTCGGAAGGGCCGGTCGCCGAAGGTCACCAAGACCAAGGCTCCCGCCCTGAAGTCCAACCCCCAGCAGCGCGGCGTGTGCACCCGTGTCTACACCACCACCCCCAAGAAGCCGAACTCGGCGCTCCGCAAGGTCGCGCGTGTCAAGCTCTCGAACGGGACCGAGGTCACCGCGTACATCCCCGGTGAGGGCCACAACCTGCAGGAGCACTCGATGGTGCTCGTCCGCGGCGGCCGTGTGAAGGACCTGCCCGGCGTCCGCTACAAGATCGTCCGTGGCGCGCTCGACACCCAGGCCGTCAAGAACCGCAAGCAGGCTCGCAGCCGCTACGGCGCGAAGATGGAGAAGAAGTAATGCCTCGCAAGGGTCCCGCTCCGAAGCGCCCCGTCGTCGCCGACCCGGTGTACGGCTCGCCGGTCGTCAGCCAGCTCGTCAACAAGATCCTCCTCGACGGCAAGAAGGGCCTCGCCGAGCGCATCGTCTACGACGCGCTCGAGGGCGTCTCGACCAAGTCCGGCCAGGACGCGGTCGTCACGCTCAAGAAGGCGCTCGACAACATCCGCCCCACCCTCGAGGTCCGCAGCCGCCGCGTCGGCGGCTCGACCTACCAGGTGCCGGTCGAGGTCAAGCCGCACCGCGCCAACACCCTCGCGCTGCGCTGGCTCACCAGCTACGCCAAGGGTCGTCGCGAGAAGACGATGACCGAGCGTCTCACCAACGAGATCCTCGACGCCTCCAACGGTCTGGGCGCTGCTGTCAAGCGCCGCGAGGACACGCACAAGATGGCCGAGTCGAACAAGGCCTTCGCGCACTACCGCTGGTAACACTTTTCGTCGTCCGGGCGTTGCACTCCTAGGAGCGCCGCGCCCGGGCGGCACCCCTTCCACTCTCTATTTTTCGGAGGAATCCCTGTGGCACAGGACGTGCTCACCGACCTCAAGAAGGTCCGCAACATCGGCATCATGGCCCACATCGATGCCGGCAAGACCACCACGACCGAGCGCATCCTGTTCTACACGGGCGTCAACCACAAGATCGGTGAGACGCACGACGGCGCGTCGACCACCGACTGGATGGAGCAGGAGAAGGAGCGCGGCATCACCATCACGTCCGCCGCGGTCACCTGCTTCTGGAACAAGAACCAGATCAACATCATCGACACCCCGGGTCACGTCGACTTCACCGTCGAGGTGGAGCGCTCGCTCCGCGTCCTCGACGGCGCCGTCGCCGTCTTCGACGCGAAGGAGGGCGTCGAGCCCCAGTCGGAGACCGTGTGGCGTCAGGCCGACAAGTACGTCGTCCCGCGCATCTGCTTCGTCAACAAGATGGACAAGCTGGGCGCCGACTTCTACTTCACCGTCGACACCATCGTCTCCCGCCTCGGCGCCAAGCCGCTGGTGATGCAGCTCCCGATCGGCTCCGAGTCCGACTTCGTCGGCGTCGTCGACCTGGTCGAGATGCGCGCGCTGGTCTGGCCCGGCGACGCCAAGGGTGACGTGACCATGGGCGCCAAGTACGAGGTCCAGGAGATCCCGGCCGACCTTCAGGAGAAGGCCGAGGAGTACCGCAACCGCCTCCTGGAGACCGTCGCCGAGACCGACGACGCGCTGCTCGAGAAGTTCTTCGGCGGCGAGGAGATCACCGTCGCGGAGATCAAGGCGGCCATCCGCAAGCTCACCGTGAACAACGAGATCTACCCGGTCCTCTGCGGTTCCGCGTTCAAGAACCGCGGCGTGCAGCCGATGCTCGACGCCGTGATCGACTACCTCCCGTCGCCGCTCGACGTGCCCGCCATCGAGGCGCACAACCCGCGCGACGAGGAGGAGGTCATCCTCCGCCACGCCGACGCCACCGAGCCGTTCTCGGCACTCGCGTTCAAGGTCGCCGTGCACCCGTTCTTCGGTCGCCTGACCTACGTGCGTGTGTACTCGGGCCGCGTCGACTCCGGTGCCGGTGTCGTGAACTCGACCAAGGGCAAGAAGGAGCGCATCGGCAAGATCTTCCAGATGCACGCCAACAAGGAGAACCCGGTCGACTTCGTCACCGCCGGCAACATCTACGCGGTGATCGGCCTCAAGGACACCACCACCGGTGACACCCTGAGCGACCCGGACCACCAGGTCGTCCTCGAGTCGATGACCTTCCCGGAGCCCGTCATCGAGGTCGCCATCGAGCCGAAGACCAAGGCCGACCAGGAGAAGCTCGGCACGGCCATCCAGAAGCTCGCCGAAGAGGACCCGACGTTCCGCACCGAGCAGAACCAGGAGACCGGTCAGACGGTCATCAAGGGCATGGGCGAGCTGCACCTCGACATCCTCGTGGACCGCATGAAGCGCGAGTTCAACGTCGAGGCCAACGTCGGCAAGCCGCAGGTGGCCTACCGCGAGACCCTCCGCCGCACGGTGGAGAAGTACGACTACACCCACAAGAAGCAGACCGGTGGTTCCGGTCAGTTCGCTAAGGTGCAGATCACCCTGGAGCCGCTCGAGGTGACCCCGGAGACCTCGTACGAGTTCGTGAACGCCGTCACCGGCGGTCGCGTCCCGCGCGAGTACATCCCCTCGGTCGACGCGGGCATCCAGGACGCGATGCAGGTCGGCGTGCTCGCCGGCTTCCCGACGGTGGGTGTCAAGGCGACGCTCGTCGACGGTGCCTCGCACGACGTCGACTCCTCGGAGATGGCGTTCAAGATCGCCGGCTCGATGGCCTACAAGGAGGCTGCGCGCAAGGCGAACCCGGTGCTCCTCGAGCCGCTCATGGCGGTCGAGGTGCGTACGCCGGAGGAGTACATGGGCGACGTCATCGGCGACCTCAACTCCCGCCGTGGACAGATCCAGTCCATGGAGGATGCGAGCGGCGTCAAGGTCGTCCGCGCCAACGTCCCGCTGTCCGAGATGTTCGGCTACATCGGCGACCTGCGGTCCAAGACCTCGGGCCGCGCGGTGTACTCGATGCAGTTCGACAGCTACGCGGAGGTCCCGAAGGCTGTGGCCGACGAGATCGTCCAGAAGAGCAAGGGCGAGTGACCTCGGTCACTGCTCCCAGGCAACATCCCGTAACATAAGAAACCAATCCCGTAGGCCCTCCGGTCGAAATCCGTCGACCGGGGTGTCTGCACGAGAGTCCTGAGGAGGACCACAGTGGCTAAGGCCAAGTTCGAGCGGACTAAGCCGCACGTGAACATCGGAACCATCGGTCACGTCGACCACGGCAAGACGACGCTCACCGCGGCGATCTCCAAGGTGCTTGCTGACAAGTACCCGTCGGCGACCAACGTGCAGCGCGACTTCGCGTCGATCGACTCGGCTCCGGAAGAGCGTCAGCGTGGTATCACGATCAACATCTCGCACGTCGAGTACGAGACCCCGAAGCGTCACTACGCGCACGTCGACGCCCCGGGTCACGCCGACTACATCAAGAACATGATCACCGGTGCCGCTCAGATGGACGGCGCGATCCTCGTGGTCGCCGCCACCGACGGTCCGATGGCTCAGACCCGCGAGCACGTGCTGCTGGCCAAGCAGGTCGGCGTTCCGTACCTGCTCGTCGCGCTGAACAAGTCCGACATGGTCGACGACGAGGAGATCCTGGAGCTCGTCGAGCTCGAGGTCCGCGAGCTGCTCTCCAGCCAGGACTTCGACGGCGACAACGCCCCGGTCGTGCGCGTCTCGGGCCTCAAGGCTCTCGAGGGCGACGAGAAGTGGGTCCAGTCGGTCCTCGACCTCATGGACGCCGTCGACGAGTCCATCCCGGACCCGGTGCGCGACAAGGACAAGCCGTTCCTGATGCCGATCGAGGACGTCTTCACGATCACCGGTCGTGGCACCGTCGTCACCGGTCGCGCCGAGCGCGGCACCCTCGCCATCAACTCCGAGGTCGAGATCGTCGGCATCCGCCCGACGCAGAAGACCACGGTCACGGGTATCGAGATGTTCCACAAGCAGCTCGACGAGGCCTGGGCCGGCGAGAACTGTGGTCTGCTCCTCCGCGGCACCAAGCGCGAGGACGTGGAGCGCGGCCAGGTCGTCGTGAAGCCGGGTTCGGTCACGCCGCACACCAACTTCGAGGGCACTGCCTACATCCTCTCGAAGGAGGAGGGTGGCCGTCACAACCCCTTCTACACGAACTACCGTCCGCAGTTCTACTTCCGCACCACCGACGTCACCGGCGTCATCTCGCTGCCCGAGGGCACCGAGATGGTCATGCCCGGCGACACCACCGACATGTCGGTCGAGCTGATCCAGCCGATCGCCATGGAGGAGGGCCTCGGCTTCGCCATCCGTGAGGGTGGCCGCACCGTGGGCGCCGGTACGGTGACCAAGATCAACAAGTAAGTCCCCGCCCGGTTCACCGGGCAGGTATTTCGGCTGAGGGCCGGACCCGCGAGGGTCCGGCCCTTCGTCGTTTTGGGTAGGCACTCGGGGATGTGATAAATATTGGTGGTCGCATCTAACACCTAAGGTAATCGCGCATGTCCCCGCATCCCACCCGTGCCCGCTCTCGCCGGTCTCCGGCCCGTCTCGTCGCCGCGATCGGAGGTCTCGCCCTCGTGACCGCGCCGCTCACGCTCGCCGGGCCGGCCGCTCTGGGCGACCCCGCTCTGACGGTGACGGACGGGACGATGACCACCGTCGAGTCCTTCGTGGCACAGCTCGTCGGCGGGGACGTCTCCACGTCGGGCATCCGCTTCACCGGCGACCCGCGCGCGATCGGCTCGTTCGCCGGGATGGACGCGGTCGGCCTGGCTTCGGGCGTCGCGCTCAGCACCGGTCGGGTCGCGGAGATTCCCGGCCCTCACGGACGCAGCCTGTCGACGCCCCTCGGCACTCCGGGAGACGAGGACGCCACCGACCTGGCGGGTGCGCGGACCCGGGATGCGGCGGTCCTGGAGTTCGATGTCGTGCCGACCTCGACGTCCCTGTCGATCGACTACGTGTTCGGCTCGGCCGAGTACAACAAGTGGGTCGGGAAGGGCTTCAACGATGTCTTCGGCTTCTTCGTCAACGGCGCGAACTGCGCGGTGGTCGGGGAGGCGCCGGTCAGTGTCGACTCGGTGAACGCGGGCAGCAACGCGGAACTGTTCGTCGACAACACGGCCGGCTCGCTCGACACGGCGCTCAACGGCTTCACCGTGCCGCTGCGTTGCATCGCTCCGGTGTCCGCGCACGAGCAGAATCACGTCAAGCTCGTGATCGCGGACGTCTCCGACGCGATCCTCGACTCGGTGGTGCTGCTGGCCGCGGGCGGCGTGGTGTCGAACGCTCCGCCGACGGCGGCCGATATCGCGTTCACCCTGTCGGCGGGGTCGTCGGCCGCGGTGGAGTTCCCCGGCACGGACCCGGACGGCGACGAGCTGACGTACGCGATCGTCTCCGGGCCCGCGCACGGCACGTTCCGGCCGACCGGCAGCGGCGGCGTCTACACCCCCAAAGCGGGCTTCGCCGGTGCGGACGCGTTCGAGTACACGGTCAGCGACGGTCACTCGACCGCCGGCCCGTACCGGGTGGACATCCAGGTGGTCGAGGACGTCTCGCTCGCTCCGACCGTGCGCGACCTGCGGTACACGGCGTTCGCGGGGGAGGACACGCCGGTCAGCCTGGTCGCCTCCGCTGCGGACGGCTCTGTTCCGGAGGAGGCGGCCGTCCGGATCGACGTCGTGGCGGAGCCGTCTCACGGCGTCCTCAGCGGCGAGGGCGTGCACCGCAGCTACCGGAGCGATCCTGCACACGTCGGAGCCGACTCATTCGTCTACACCGCCGCCATCGACGGTCGGACGAGCGCGTCCGCCACCGTGACGCTGGATGTCCTCGCGCGGCCGGTGCCGGCCGTCACCGGCCGCACCGTTCCGGTCTTCCCGCCGGGGCCGGTCGCTGTGACGGAGCGCTCGCACACTCTCGCCCGCACCGGCGCCACCGTCGAGATCATCCCGCTCGCGTCGTCGGCCATCGGCGCCGGTGCAGCCGGCGCGGTGGTCCTCTGTCTCGGCCTCCTGCTGCGATCGCGACGCAGCAGTTTCCGCGCATGAGTCCGCAGGGGTTTACCTCTCGCCGGGTCGGGCGCAGAATGAGGTCACCGTTTCAACCGAACGGGTCCGTCGACGAAGGGAGACTGCCTATGGTGAGCATGGACCTCGCAAACCAGACCAAGCCGCTGACCGGAGCACGGACGAAGAGTTCGGACACCGCCTAGGCGGTCTTGGAACCACGAGAGCGGCGGCGCGAGGCGCCGTTCGGAGCGGGATCGGCGAACGCCGGTCCCGTTCTCTCTGCGTCACGAGCCCGGTCCCAGCTCCAGCTCTCGGAGCCGGGTCTTCGGATCGAGCGGCACGCCCTCTCGGGTCAGGAACTCCCGCATCAGGTCGACGCGCCGCCCCGTGGCCCAGCGCCAGTGCAGGACGCGCAGCCCCACCGCCTCGATCCGGCTGTCCCGCTCCGCGCGTGCCGCGAGAGCCTGTCGCACGTCCGGGAACTGCCGAAAGGCCGGGTGCTGGAGCTTCTCTCCGCCGTCCGCCTCCCCGGCGAGTCCGAGCCCGGGCCAGGCGAAGTCGAGACGGGCGAAGACGCCCTCCGGATCGTGGAGTGGCACCTGCAGGTCGGGAGGAGGCGCTCCCACGAGAGCCATCGTGGCGCGGCTCACCGACTCGAGCGGCGACTCGGCGCGACCGTCGGCGAAGCGCGCGACGGCGAGCGCCCGTCGCCGCTCCTGGGGGTCGCGCAGCAGCCCGGCGGATTCCAACAGCTCCTCCCGCGTGGTGAGGGGCACGCGCTGGCCGTACGCGCCTGTCTGGAGGGCGTGGTCCGCGAGCACCACGCCCTCGACGAAGGACGTGCGCCCGGCGAGGGCCGCGACGGTCTCCGGGACCGGCGTCGCCAGGAGGTCGCGCTTGCTCACAGGCGGCTGCTTCCCGGTGCGACGATGGGAGACGATGCCGTGATCGGCGTGGTCGGCCGATCCGGCGGCCGCCACGTGGACGGTGGCGGGCGGAGGGCAGAGCAGGGGGAGCCCGTGGACCAGCGCCGCGGACCAGTACGCGAACACGGGCGGTCGCGCGCGCATCGCCGCGAACAGCCGCAGTCGCTCGACGTGCTCGCGTGCGGAGCGCTGCCGCCCGACCTGCTTGAGGGTCACATGACGCCCGGGTTCGACAGCGCGCAGGTGGAGGCGGTGGAGCCGGGCGGGGGCGCTGGAGGTGTCGTGGAGTGCTGTCATGGATCCAGCCTGGCGACGGGCACGCGGCAGCGGGCGGGAGGCCGGAAATCTGTGGAGAACTCCGCGCGCGGGAGCGGCTGTGGAGGCAATTCGCACCGCCGCCGGACACCCGCGACACGCCCGGGTTGCAGCATCGCTCCGGATCTGGCAAACTTGTCTGGTTCAACATTTCGGAACGAGTGCGCTGACGTGCGCTCCGAACGGATCACTGCCAGGCAGTGCATAGCCCACCGCGAGAGTCTTCGGACCGGCGGTCGAGGGGTTAGGCCGCAGGTAGCAGGACATGCTCACAATCGACATCTTCGAAAAGCAGGGATTTCTCTGTGCCTCGAGGCGTGCGGTGAGTTGACAGAAGAATAGTGGCGTTTCCCACGCGTACGTCGCACTGCGTCCAATGCGAGCGCGGTTCGTAAGAGCCGTCTCGTACGACGCCATAACAAGAGAGAGAGTCAGACATGGCGGGACAGAAGATCCGCATTCGGCTTAAGTCGTATGACCACGAGGTCATCGACACCTCGGCGCGCAAGATCGTCGACACGGTGACCCGTGCAGGCGCGACCGTCGTCGGCCCGGTGCCGCTTCCCACCGAGAAGAACGTGGTGTGCGTCATCCGTTCGCCCCACAAGTACAAGGACAGCCGCGAGCACTTCGAGATGCGCACGCACAAGCGGCTGATCGACATCATCGACCCGACGCCGAAGGCCGTCGACTCGCTCATGCGTCTCGACCTGCCCGCCGACGTCAACATCGAGATCAAGCTCTAAGGGGGAGTGCCGCTATGTCCAACATCGACACCAAGACCTCCAAGGGACTCCTCGGCAAGAAGCTCGGCATGACCCAGGTCTGGGACGAGAACAACAAGCTCATCCCCGTGACCGTCATCGAGATCACGCCGAACGTCGTGACCCAGGTCCGCACCCCCGAGGTCGACGGCTACAACGCCGTCCAGATCGCCTACGGCCAGATCGACCCGCGCAAGGTCAACAAGCCGGCCGGCGGCCACTTCGACAAGGCGGGCGTCACGCCGCGCCGTCACCTCACCGAGGTCCGCACCGCTGACGCCGCCGAGTACTCGGCCGGCCAGGAACTCACCGTGGACGCCACCTTCGAGGCCGGCCAGCTGGTCGACGTCGTGGGCACCTCCAAGGGCAAGGGCTTCGCCGGTGTCATGAAGCGCCACAACTTCAAGGGCGTCTCCGCCTCGCACGGTGCGCACCGCAACCACCGCAAGCCGGGCTCCATCGGCGCCTCCTCGACCCCGAGCCGTGTCTTCAAGGGCATGCGCATGGCCGGTCGCATGGGTGGCGAGCGCGTGACCGTCCTGAACCTCAAGGTCCAGGCCGTCGACGCCGAGAAGGGCCTGCTGCTCGTCAAGGGCGCCGTCCCCGGCGCTCGTGGCCGCATCGTTTTCGTCCGCAACGCAGTGAAGGGGGCCTAAGCACATGGCTACCTCGATTGACGTCGTCGACCTCAAGGGCAAGAAGGCCGGCTCCATCGAGCTTCCGGACTCCCTGTTCGACGTCCAGACCAACATCCCGCTGATCCACCAGGTCGTGACCGCTCAGCTCGCCGCCGCGCGACAGGGCACCCACAAGACCAAGGGTCGTGGCGAGGTCTCCGGCGCCGGCCGCAAGCCGTTCAAGCAGAAGGGCACCGGTCGCGCTCGTCAGGGCTCGATCCGCGCTCCTCAGATGACCGGCGGTGGCGTCGTCCACGGACCGAACCCGCGCGACTACTCGCAGCGCACCCCGAAGAAGATGATCGCCGCTGCTCTGCTCGGCGCCCTCTCGGACCGCGCCCGCGGCAGCCGCATCCACGCCGTGCAGGCGTTCACGACCGGCGAGGCCCCCTCGACCAAGGCTGTCGTGGAACTACTCAACGGCGTCGCGACCTCCCGCCACGTCCTCGTGGTGCTGGAGCGCGACGACGAGCTCGCTTTCAAGAGCGTGCGCAACGTCCCGTCCGTGCACGTGCTGACCTACGACCAGCTGAACGCCTACGACGTCCTGGTGAGCGACGACATCGTCTTCTCGCAGGCCGCGCTCGAGGGCTTCATCTCGTCCAAGAGCAAGAAGGAAGAGGTGAACGCGTAATGGCCGCCGTCAACAAGGACCCGCGCGACATCATCATCGCCCCGGTCGTCTCCGAGAAGAGCTACGGCCTGATCGACGAAGGCAAGTACACCTTCGTCGTCGACCCGCGTTCGAACAAGACCGAGATCAAGCTCGCCATCGAGTCGATCTTCAAGGTCGAGGTCGCGTCGATCAACACCCTGAACCGTCAGGGCAAGACCCGCCGCACCAAGTTCGGTCTCGGCAAGCGCAAGGACACCAAGCGTGCCATCGTCACGCTGAAGTCCGGTTCCATCGACATCTTCACGGCCGTCGGCTGAGCGAAGGACTAGAGGAAGACAGACATGGCTATTCGTAACTACAAGCCCACGACCCCCGGTCGTCGCGGCTCCTCGGTCGCCGACTTCGCCGAGATCACCCGCTCGACGCCGGAGAAGTCCCTTCTCCGTCCGCTGTCGAAGACCGGTGGCCGCAACAACCAGGGCCGCATCACGACCCGTCACATCGGTGGTGGCCACAAGCGCCAGTACCGCGTGATCGACTTCCGTCGCAACGACAAGGACGGCGTCAACGCCAAGGTCGCGCACATCGAGTACGACCCCAACCGCACCGCGCGCATCGCGCTGCTCCACTTCGTGGACGGCACCAAGCGCTACATCCTGGCTCCGGCCGGGCTGAAGCAGGGCGACGTGGTCGAGTCGGGCGCCGGCTCGGACATCAAGCCCGGCAACAACCTGCCGCTGCGCAACATCCCGACCGGTACCGTCGTGCACGCCATCGAGCTCAAGCCGGGCGGCGGCGCCAAGATGGCCCGCTCCGCCGGCGCCTCGGTGCGTCTCGTCGCGAAGGACGGCCCCTACGCCCAGCTGCGCCTGCCCTCGGGCGAGGTCCGCAACGTCGACGTCCGCTGCCGCGCGACGATCGGCGAGGTCGGCAACGCCGAGCAGTCGAACATCAACTGGGGCAAGGCCGGCCGTATGCGCTGGAAGGGCGTCCGCCCGACCGTCCGCGGTGTCGCGATGAACCCGATCGACCACCCGCACGGTGGTGGTGAGGGCAAGACCTCCGGTGGTCGCCACCCGGTCAGCCCGTGGGGTCAGAAGGAAGGCCGCACGCGCCACCCCAACAAGGAAAGCGACAAGCTCATCGTCCGCCGTCGTAACGCCGGCAAGAAGCGTAAGTAGGAGTTCGAGAAGATGCCACGCAGTCTCAAGAAGGGCCCCTTCGTCGACGAGCACCTGTTTCGCAAGGTGGTCGCCGCGAACGAGGCCAACAGCAAGAACGTGATCAAGACCTGGTCGCGCCGCTCGATGATCGTCCCGGCCATGCTGGGTCACACCATCGCGGTGCACGACGGTCGCAAGCACATCCCGGTGTTCGTCACCGAGACCATGGTCGGTCACAAGCTGGGCGAGTTCGCGCCCACCCGCACCTTCCGTGGTCACGTGAAGGACGACAAGAAGGGTCGCCGCCGCTAACGCGGTGGCGTAAGGAGGAGAGAAATGGTGGAGTCGATCGCACGCGTGCGTCACATCCGCGTCACCCCCATGAAGGCCCGCCGCGTCGTCAACCTGATCCGCGGCAAGCAGGCCCAGGAGGCCCTGGCCATCCTGAAGTTCGCCCCGCAGAGCGCGAGCGAGCCGGTCTACAAGCTCGTCGCCTCGGCGATCGCCAACGCGCGCGTCAAGGCCGACCAGAGCAACACCTACCTGGACGAGCAGGACCTGTACGTGAGCAAGGCCTTCGTGGACGAGGGCACCACGCTCAAGCGGTTCCAGCCGCGTGCACAGGGCCGGGCCTTCCGGATCAACAAGCGCACCAGCCACATCACGATCGTCCTCGCGACGCCGGACGAGGCTGAGGTTGCGAACGCTACGAAGAAGGCGAGCAAGTAATGGGCCAGAAAGTCAACCCGTACGGCTTCCGTCTGGGGATCACGACCGACCACGTGTCGCGCTGGTTCTCCGACAGCACGAAGAAGGGTCAGCGTTACAGCGACTACCTCGCTGAGGACGTCAAGATCCGCACGCTGCTGAAGACCTCGCTCGACCGCGCGGGCGTGTCCCGCATCGAGATCGAGCGCACCCGCGACCGCGTCCGCGTCGACATCCACACCGCCCGTCCGGGCATCGTGATCGGTCGCCGTGGCGCCGAGGCCGAGCGCATCCGCGCCGACCTCGAGAAGCTCTCGGGCAAGCAGATCCAGCTGAACATCCTCGAGGTCAAGAACCCCGAGGCCGACGCTCAGCTCGTCGCCCAGGGCATCGCCGAGCAGCTCGCCGCCCGCGTGGCCTTCCGCCGCGCGATGCGCAAGGGCCTGCAGGGCGCTCAGCGCGCCGGTGCCAAGGGTGTCCGCATCCAGGTGTCGGGCCGCCTCGGCGGCGCCGAGATGAGCCGTTCCGAGTTCTACCGCGAGGGTCGTGTGCCGCTGCACACGCTCCGCGCCAACATCGACTACGGCTTCTACGAGGCCAAGACCACGTTCGGTCGCATCGGTGTCAAGGTGTGGATCTACAAGGGCGACATCACGAACAAGGAGCTTGCCCGCGAGCAGGCCAACCAGAAGCCGTCGCGCGAGCGCAACGACCGTGACCGTGGTCCGCGTCGCGGCGGTGGCCGGGGCAACGCCCCCGCGACCGAGGCCGCGCCGGCCGCAGCAGGAGTTGAGGCATAACCATGTTGATCCCACGCAGAGTCAAGCACCGCAAGCAGCACCACCCCGGCCGTAGCGGCCAGGCGACCGGTGGCACGAAGGTCTCCTTCGGCGAGTTCGGCATCCAGGCCCTGACCCCCGCTTATGTGACCAACCGTCAGATCGAGTCCGCTCGTATCGCCATGACGCGTCACATCAAGCGTGGCGGCAAGGTGTGGATCAACATCTACCCGGACCGTCCGCTCACGAAGAAGCCTGCCGAGACCCGAATGGGTTCCGGTAAGGGTTCCCCCGAGTGGTGGGTCGCGAACGTCAAGCCGGGTCGGGTCCTCTTCGAGGTCTCCGGCGTCTCCGAGGAACTCGCTCGTGAGGCAATGACCCGTGCAATCCACAAGCTGCCCCTCAAGGCACGCATCATCAAGCGCGAGGAGGGCGACGCGTAATGGCGATCGGCACCAAGGAGCTCGCTCCCAGCGAGCTCGACACCTTTGAAGACGAGCGTCTGATCGACGAGCTGAAGAAGGCCAAGGAAGAGCTGTTCAACCTGCGCTTCCAGTCGGCCACCGGTCAGCTCGAGAGCCACGGCCGCCTGCGTGCGGTCAAGCGCGACATCGCTCGTATCTACACCGTGATCCGCGAGCGCGAGCTCGGGATCCGGGCGACCCCGGCCCCGGCCGAGGTCACGCCCGCCAAGGCAGAGAAGAAGAGCAAGGCGAAGAAGGAGGCCGCCGAGGCCCCCGAGGTCGCCGAGACCGAGACTGAGGAGGCCAAGTAATGGCTGAGACCACCAAGGCTGCGGCCGCGGAGTCGGCGGCCGACGAGGCCCTCGTCCGTGGTTACCGCAAGGCCCGTCGCGGGTACGTCGTCAGCGACAAGATGGACAAGACCATCGTCGTCGAGGTCGAGGACCGCGTGAAGCACCCCCTGTACGGCAAGGTCATCCGCCGCACCTCCAAGGTGAAGGCGCACGACGAGAACAACACCGCCGGCATCGGCGACCTCGTTCTCATCAACGAGACCCGTCCGCTGAGCGCCTCCAAGCGGTGGCGCCTGGTTGAGATTCTGGAGAAGGCCAAGTGATTCAGCAGGAATCCCGACTCAAGGTCGCCGACAACACCGGCGCCAAGGAGCTTCTCGCCATCCGCGTCCTCGGCGGCTCCAGCCGTCGCTACGCCGGCCTGGGTGACGTCATCGTCGCCACGGTCAAGGACGCGATCCCCGGCGGCAACGTCAAGAAGGGCGATGTCGTCAAGGCCGTCGTCGTGCGCGTGCGGAAGAACACCCGCCGCCCGGACGGCTCCTACATCAAGTTCGACGAGAACGCCGCCGTGATCCTGAAGAACGACGGTGACCCCCGTGGCACCCGCATCTTCGGCCCGGTCGGCCGTGAGCTTCGCGACAAGAAGTTCATGAAGATCATCTCGCTGGCCCCGGAGGTGCTGTAACCATGGCGAACATCAAGAAGGGCGACCTGGTCCAGGTCATCTCGGGCCGTTCGCAGGCCCGCGGTGGCGACCGTGGCAAGCAGGGTCGTGTCATCGAGGTCCTCGTGGAGAAGAACCGCGTGATCGTCGAGGGCGTCAACTTCGTGACCAAGCACGTGCGCGTCGGCCAGACGCAGCGTGGCACGAAGACGGGCGGCATCGAGACCCACGAGGCTCCGATCCACGTGTCCAACGTGGCGCTCGTCGACCCCGAGACCAAGAAGCCGACCCGTGTCGGCTTCCGCACCGAGACCGTAACGAAGGACGGCGTCACCAAGACGGTCCGCGTTCGTTACGCCAAGAAGTCTGGTAAGGACCTGTAATGACGGACACTGCAACGAGTGCTGGCAAAATCCAGCCTCGCCTGAAGCAGAAGTACAAGACCGAGATCTCCGCTCAGCTCAAGGGCGACTTCGGCTTCACGAACGTGCACCAGGTGCCCGGGCTCGTGAAGATCGTGGTCAACATGGGTGTCGGCGAGGCTGCTCGCGACGGCAAGGTGATCGACGGTGCGATCAACGACCTCACCCTGATCACCGGCCAGAAGCCGCAGGTCACGAAGGCCCGCAAGTCCATCGCGCAGTTCAAGCTGCGCGAGGGCCAGCCGATCGGCGCGCACGTCACGCTGCGCGGCGACCGCATGTGGGAGTTCCTCGACCGTCTGCTCTCGCTCGCGCTGCCCCGTATCCGGGACTTCCGCGGCCTGAGCGACAAGCAGTTCGACGGCAACGGCAACTACACCTTCGGTCTCACGGAGCAGTCGATGTTCCACGAGATCAACCAGGACCGGATCGACCGCGTCCGGGGTATGGACATCACGGTCGTCACGACCGCGAAGAACGACGCGGAGGGCCGCGCGCTGCTCAAGCAGCTCGGCTTCCCGTTCCGTTCGAACGAGGCGGGCAACTAGACCTAGTAGTCTTGTCTCTTTGTGGGCCGGCCGCCCGGCCGGCCCACTTCCACCACAGGTCGTCAGTCGTGTAACGGCTGCACGAAACCTGGTGAACAAAGGAAAATCGCAATGACGATGACAGATCCGGTCGCAGACATGCTGACCAGACTGCGCAACGCGAACTCGGCGCACCACGACACCGTGTCGATGCCGCACTCCAAGCTCAAGTCCCACATCGCCGAGATCCTCACCTCCGAGGGCTACATCTCCGGCTGGGAGGTCTCCGACGCCCGTGTCGGCCAGACCCTGACGCTCAACCTCAAGTTCGGTCCGAACCGTGAGCGTTCCATCGCAGGCATCAAGCGAGTCTCCAAGCCCGGCCTCCGCGTCTACGCGAAGTCGACGGAGCTCCCCAAGGTCCTCGGCGGCCTCGGTGTCGCGATCCTGTCCACCTCCTCGGGGCTCCTCACGGACCGCCAGGCTGAGAAGAAGGGCGTGGGTGGGGAAGTCCTCGCCTACGTGTGGTGACCCTGCCATGTCGCGTATCGGAAGACTGCCCATCGAGATCCCCGCTGGGGTCGATGTGAAGATCGACGGCCAGACCGTCACCGTCAAGGGCCCGAAGGGCGAGCTCACGCTCGTCGTCGCGAGCCCCATCGAGGCGAAGCTGGAGGAGGGCCAGGTCCTGGTCACCCGTCCGGACGACGAGCGCGCTTCGCGCTCGCTCCACGGCCTCACCCGCACGCTCATCAACAACAACATCATCGGCGTCACCGAGGGCTACTCCAAGGGCCTCGAGATCGTCGGCACCGGTTACCGCGTGGCCCAGAAGGGTGCGGGCGTCGAGTTCGCGCTCGGCTTCTCGCACCCGGTCAACGTCGAGCCGCCGGCCGGCATCACCTTCACGGTCGAGGGCAACAACAAGGTGACCGTGAGCGGGATCGACAAGCAGGCTGTTGGCGAGGTCGCCGCGAACATCCGCAAGATCCGCAAGCCCGAGCCGTACAAGGGCAAGGGTGTGCGTTACGCCGGCGAGGTCGTTCGTCGCAAGGCCGGAAAGGCTGGTAAGTAATCATGGCTCTGGGTACCAGAGGAAAGAGCAAGGCAGCCGCTCGCGGCCGTCGTCACACCCGACTCCGCAAGAAGGTCGTGGGCACCGAGGTCCGTCCTCGCCTGGTCGTCACCCGTTCGGCCCGCCACGTCTTCGTGCAGATCGTCGACGACGCCAAGGGCCACACGCTGGCCTCCGCGTCGACCATGGAGACCGACCTGCGCGGCTTCGACGGTGACAAGACCGCCAAGGCCCGCAAGGTGGGCGAGCTCGTCGCCGAGCGCGCGAAGAGCGCCGGTGTCGAGGCCGTGGTCTTCGACCGTGGCGGCAGCAAGTACGCCGGTCGCGTTGCGGCCGTCGCCGAAGGCGCTCGTGAAGGTGGGCTGAACCTGTGAGCGACGAGAACAACAAGGAGCAGACCGTGGCCGCTGAGGTAACGGAGACCGCGCAGCCGGTCGAGACCGCTGCGTCGACCGACAACAACCGCGAGCGCGAGCCGCGCCGCGGTGGCCGGGAGCGCAACCCCAACCGCGATCGCGGCAGCCGGGACGCCGACAAGAGCCAGTTCCTGGAGCGCGTCGTCACCATCAACCGCGTCTCCAAGGTCGTGAAGGGTGGTCGTCGCTTCAGCTTCACCGCTCTCGTGGTCGTCGGCGACGGCAACGGCCTGGTGGGCGTCGGCTACGGCAAGGCCCGCGAGGTGCCGCTGGCGATCTCGAAGGGCGTCGAGGAGGCGAAGAAGAACTTCTTCCGTGTCCCGCGCGTCGGCGTCACCATCCCGCACCCGGTGCAGGGTGAGGCCGCCGCCGGCGTCGTCCTCCTGCGTCCGGCCGCCGCCGGTACCGGTGTTATCGCCGGTGGCCCGGTGCGCGCCGTCCTGGAGTGCGCCGGCATCCACGACGTGCTGAGCAAGTCGCTCGGCTCGTCCAACACGATCAACATCGTGCACGCGACCGTCGAGGCGCTGAAGCAGCTCGAGGAGCCCCGTGCCGTCGCAGCTCGCCGTGGTCTCGACTACGACCAGGTTGCGCCCGCGCGCCTGCTGCGTGCCGAGGCGGAGGCGGCCGAGGCCGCTGCTGCCGCCAAGAAGGCAGAGAAGGTAGGTGCCTGATGGCCGCGCGCCTGAAGATCACGCAGATCAAGTCGAAAGTGAGCGAGAAGCAGTACCAGCGCGACACGCTGCGCAGTCTGGGACTGAAGCGAATCGGTGACGTCACCGTCCGCGAGGACACCCCGCAGAACCGCGGGTACGTCAACACCGTCGCTCACCTGGTGAAGGTTGAGGAGATCGACTAATGGCTGACGACAAGCCGACCACTGAGGCCGCTGCCGAGAAGCCGGCCGCCAAGAAGCCCGCCACCAAGGCCGCTGCCAAGCCGGCTGCTGAGAAGGCGAGCACCGAGAAGAAGGCGCCTGCCGCCAAGAAGGCTCCGGCGAAGGCCGCTGCCGACAAGGCCGCCGCCTCCACCAAGGACGAGACCGTCTCCGCCCCGGCGAAGAAGGCCCCGGCCAAGAAGGACGTCGCGGAGCCCCGCGAGCAGGTCCTCAAGGTGCACCACCTCCGTCCCGCCGCGGGCGCCAAGAAGGACAAGACCCGCGTCGGACGCGGTGAGGGTTCCAAGGGCAAGACCGCGGGCCGTGGCACGAAGGGCACCAAGGCCCGCTACCAGGTCCGCCCGGGCTTCCAGGGCGGTCAGCTCCCGTTCCACATGCGTTCGCCGAAGCTGCGCGGGTTCAAGAACCCGTTCCGCGTCGAGTACCAGGTGGTCAACCTCGAGAAGCTGGCCGAGCTGTACCCGGCCGGTGGGGATGTCACCATCTCCGACCTCGTCGCCAAGGGCGCCGTTCGCAAGAACGAGAAGGTCAAGGTTCTCGGTAACGGGGACATTGCGGTTAAGCTGAACGTTGCGGTCGACAAGGTCTCCGGCTCTGCCGAGCAGAAGATCGTCGCCGCTGGTGGCTCCGTCAAGTAGCCGCCCGTAAAGCAGCGCAGTCGGGTGGCCGGAAAGCTCCGGTCACCCGACTGACTCTTACAGGAAAGCAGGACGCACTTTTGTTTAGCGCCGTCGCGCGGATCTTCCGCACCCCGGACCTCCGCCGGAAGATCTTCTTCACGCTGGGGATCATCGCCCTGTTCCGGCTGGGCTCGTTCATCCCCGCGCCGTTCGTCGACTTCGGCAACGTGCAGACCTGTCTGAACGCCAACCAGGACACCTCCGGGCTCTACTCGCTGGTCAACCTGTTCTCGGGTGGCGCTCTCCTCAAACTCTCGATCTTCGCGCTCGGCATCATGCCGTACATCACCGCGTCGATCATCGTGCAGCTCCTCCGCGTGGTCATCCCGCGCTTCGAGACCCTCTACAAGGAGGGCCAGGCCGGCCAGGCGAAGCTCACGCAGTACACGCGCTATCTCACGATCGCGCTGGGCGTCCTCCAGTCGACGACCCTCATCACCGTCGCCCGTTCCGGCGCCCTCTTCGGCACCACGGCCGTCTCGCAGTGCACACAGCTGATCACGGACGACTCCTGGTACGCCATCATGCTCATGGTCGTCACCATGACCGCCGGCACCGGCCTCATCATGTGGATGGGCGAGCTGGTCACCGAGCGCGGCATCGGCAACGGCATGTCCCTCCTGATCTTCACCTCGATCGCGGCGCAGTTCCCGAGCTCGCTCTGGGCCATCGGCCAGTCGCAGAGCATCGAGGTGATGCTGGTGGTGATTGCGATCGGTCTCCTGATCGTCGCCGCGGTCGTCTTCGTCGAGCAGTCGCAGCGCCGCATCCCGGTGCAGTACGCCAAGCGCATGGTCGGCCGCCGGACGTACGGCGGCAACAACACGTACATCCCGATCAAGGTGAACATGGCGGGCGTGGTCCCGGTCATCTTCGCGTCGTCGCTGCTGTACCTGCCTGCGCTGATCGCCCAGTTCAACCAGCCGGCAGCCGGCAAGGCCCCGGCTCCCTGGGTGACCTGGATCACGAACTACCTGACCAAGGGCGACCACCCGCTCTACATGCTGCTCTACTTCCTCCTGATCGTGGGCTTCACGTACTTCTACGTGGCCATCACGTTCAACCCGGAGGAGGTCGCCGACAACATGAAGAAGTACGGCGGCTTCATCCCCGGTATCCGCGCGGGCCGCCCCACCGCCGAGTACCTCGACTACGTGCTGACCCGCGTGACCCTGCCGGGCTCGATCTACCTCGGCATCATCGCGCTGATCCCGCTGATAGCGTTCGCACTGCTCGGCGCCAGCCAGAACTTCATGTTCGGCGGCACGTCCATCCTCATCATCGTCGGTGTCGGACTCGAGACGGTCAAGCAGATCGACTCGCAGCTCCAGCAGCGGCACTACGAAGGGCTTCTGCGTTGACCCGTATGCTGATCGTCGGACCTCCCGGAGCGGGCAAGGGCACTCAGGCCTCCCGTATCACCTCCGTGTACGGGATCCCCGACATCTCCACGGGTGACATCTTCCGGGCCAACATCAAGAACGAGACCCCGCTCGGCCGCCAGGTCAAGGCGATCGTCGACGCGGGCGACTACGTCCCTGACAGCCTCACCAACCAACTCGTCACCGATCGGCTGGCCGAGGACGACGCGAAGGACGGCTTCCTCCTCGACGGCTACCCGCGCACCCTGGAGCAGGTGAAGTACCTGGACGACCTGCTGGCCTCGAAAGGCCAGGAGCTCGCCGCGGTCATCCAGCTCGTGGCCGACCAGGACGAGATCGTCGCGCGCCTCACCAAGCGTGCGCAGGAGCAGGGCCGCGCCGATGACTCGGAGGAGGCCATCCGGCACCGCCAGGAGGTCTACGTGCGCGAGACCTCGCCGCTGATCGATGTCTACCGGGACCGCGGGCTGCTCGTCCCGGTCGACGGCCTGGGCGGTGTGGACGAGGTCGCCGAGCGCATCCGCGCCGCTCTCGCCGAGCGCGGGATCCACCCGCTCGCGGGCGCCGACGAGACCGTCGCGTAAGCGCGTGGCCTTCAAGCGGTCGATCTACAAGTCGCCCGCCCAGCTCCGACTCATGGTCGCGCCGGGACGGGCGACCGCGGCGTCCCTGGACGCCGTCGCGGCAGCCGTCGCCGCAGGTGTCTCCACCCTCGAACTCGACCGGATCGCCGAGGCCGCCATCGAGGCCACGGGCGGAAAGTCCAACTTCAAGCTGGAGGCCGGCTACCACCACACGATCTGCGCATCGGTCAACGACGAGGTCGTGCACGGCATCCCCGGTTCGCGCATCCTGCTGCCGGGCGACATCCTGTCGGTCGACAGCGGGGCCATCCAGGAGGGCTGGAACGGCGACGCGGCGCGGACGTTCGTGCTGCCCGACCCGGCCCATCCCGAGCGGGTCGCGGAGCGGCAGAAGCTCTCGGACGTCACCGAGCAGTCGCTCTGGCACGGAATCGCCCGCCTCGCGAGCGCCCGTCACCTCAACGAGGTGGGCGAGGCGATCGAGGACCACATCATGTCGCAGGGCGACTACGGCATCCTCACCGACTACATCGGTCACGGGATCGGGCGCCGCATGCACGAGGAGCCGCCGGTGTTCAACTACCGGGTGCGCTCCAAGGGCCCGGAGGTCCGTCCGGGGCTCGTCGTCGCGATCGAGCCGATGGTCGTGCTGGGGGACCAGGACACGTATGTGAAGGACGACGGCTGGACGGTCGCCACGGAGGACGGTTCGGCCGCAGCGCACTGGGAGCACAGCGTCGCGGTGCACGCCGACGGCATCTGGGTGCTGACGGCGGCCGACGGCGGCGCAGAGGGGCTCGCGCCGTTCGGGATCACGCCGACGCCGATCGCATAGGCGGCGGTGCCGGGCCTGTTCGCTCAGAGCGGGCGCCGATGATAGACCAGAATTGGCGAAATGCGCCGGTATCCCATAAGATTGATCCTTGGTGTCTTAGGCGTGCTTTCTGCATGTCCGGCGCCAGTCAACGCACGACCAGCAAACCACTACGAGTAACGACAGTGAGGCTATGGCCAAGAAAGACGGTGTCATCGAGATCGAAGGATCTGTGATCGAGGCGCTCCCCAACGCGATGTTCCGCGTGGAGCTCACCAACGGTCACAAGGTTCTTGCCCACATCTCCGGCAAGATGCGTCAGCACTACATCCGCATCCTCCCCGAGGACCGCGTGATCGTGGAGCTGAGCCCCTACGATCTGACCCGCGGCCGGATCGTCTACCGCTACAAGTAAGGGATTGCTGTAAGTAACGGCCACGCCACCGGGTAGCCCCTGGCGAGGTACGAGGACAGCGAACAAAGGTAACAGCACAATGAAGGTCAACCCCTCCGTCAAGAAGATCTGCGACAAGTGCAAGGTCATCCGTCGCAACGGCCGGGTCATGGTCATCTGCGAGAACCCGCGCCACAAGCAGCGCCAGGGCTGATTCGCAGCAGCAGTACCAGCACGACTCAACTGAATAACGAAGCGATCCCAGAACCCGCCTCCATCCAGCGTGGAGGCGGGGGACACCCTCGGAGGAGGCCGGGGCACCGGGACCGCTGAAGACCTCCACTCATCACAGGAGAAGCCACAACATGGCACGTCTAGCAGGCGTCGACATCCCGCGCGAGAAGCGCGTGGAGGTCGCACTCACCTACATCTACGGCGTCGGGCGCACGCGTGCGCTCCAGACCCTTCGCGAGACCGAGATCTCGGGCGACATCCGCGTCAAGGACCTGACCGACGACCAGCTCGTCGCACTGCGCGACTACATCGAAGGCAACTTCAAGGTCGAGGGTGACCTCCGCCGCGAGGTCGCCGCCGACATCCGCCGCAAGGTCGAGATCGGCAGCTACGAGGGCATCCGCCACCGCAAGGGCCTCCCGGTCCGCGGCCAGCGAACCAAGACGAACGCGCGTACCCGCAAGGGCCCGAAGCGTACCGTCGCCGGTAAGAAGAAGGCTCGCTAGGCCGACACCAGGACTGAAGGAGAAATATTATGGCAGCACCCAAGTCGGCCGCTCGCAAGCCGCGCAAGAAGGAAAAGAAGAACATCGCTGTGGGCCAGGCCCACATCAAGAGCACCTTCAACAACACCATCGTCTCGATCACCGACACCACCGGTGCGGTCATCTCGTGGGCGTCCTCCGGTGGCGTTGGCTTCAAGGGCTCGCGCAAGTCCACCCCGTTCGCCGCGCAGCTGGCAGCCGAGTCGGCCGCCCGCCAGGCGCAGGAGCACGGGATGAAGAAGGTCGACGTCTTCGTCAAGGGCCCGGGCTCGGGCCGCGAGACCGCGATCCGCTCGCTCCAGGCCGCCGGCCTCGAGGTGGGCTCGATCAACGACGTCACCCCGCAGGCGCACAACGGCTGCCGCCCGCCGAAGCGTCGCCGCGTCTAGTTCTCTTCCACGTCCGCCCAGGCGGCGGTCCTCCAGGACCGCCGCCTGACGGCGTGACGAACCCCACCTCACTCACGCGAGTGTCATATAGCGGACACTCAGCCGAAAGGAATCAATAGTGCTCATTGCACAGCGTCCTACGCTCACCGAAGAGAACATCTCCGAGTTCCGCTCGCGGTTCGTCATCGAGCCGCTCGAGCCGGGCTTCGGCTACACCCTCGGCAACTCGCTCCGCCGCACCCTGCTCTCCTCCATCCCGGGCGCCGCCGTCACCAGCATCCGCATCGACGGCGTGCTGCACGAGTTCAGCACCGTCCCGGGTGTGAAGGAGGATGTCACCGAGATCATCCTGAACATCAAGGGCCTGGTCGTCTCCAGCGAGCACGACGAGCCGATCACCGCCTACCTCCGCAAGACCGGCTCCGGCCAGGTCACCGCGGCCGACATCTCGGCTCCGGCGGGCGTGGAGATCCACAACCCCGAGCTGGTCATCGCCACCCTGAACGACAAGGCGAAGTTCGAGGTCGAGCTCACCATCGAGCGCGGCCGCGGCTACGTCTCGGCTCAGCAGAACCGCAACGAGTACAGCGAGGCGGGCCAGATCCCGATCGACTCGATCTACTCCCCGGTCCTCAAGGTCACCTACCGCGTCGAGGCCACCCGTGCCGGTGAGCGCACCGACTTCGACCGCCTCGTGGTCGACGTCGAGACCAAGCCCGCGATCAGCCCGCGTGACGCCATCGCGTCCGCCGGCCGCACGCTGACCGAGCTGTTCGGTCTGGCCCGCGAGCTCAACAGCGCGGCCGAGGGCATCGAGATCGGCCCCGCGCCGGTCGACCAGGTGCTCAGCTCCGAGCTGTCGATGCCGATCGAGGACCTGGACCTGTCGGTCCGCTCCTACAACTGCCTCAAGCGCGAGGGCATCAACACCGTCAGCGAGCTCGTCTCGCTGTCGGAGACGCAGCTCATGAACATCCGCAACTTCGGTCAGAAGTCGGTGGATGAGGTCAAGGACAAGCTGACGGAGATGGGCCTGTCGCTGAAGGACTCGGTCCCCGGGTTCGACGGCGCCCACTTCTACAGCGGGTACGACGAGGACGAGTCCACCACCATCTGAGGCCGCGTCAGCGAAGCCTTCGACTTTTCACTACTGGAGATAACCGATCATGCCTAAGCCCACCAAGGGCCCCCGCCTCGGAGGCGGCCCCGCGCACGAGCGCCTCATGCTCGCCAACCTGGCCGCTGCGCTGTTCACGCACAAGAGCATCAAGACGACCGAGACCAAGGCCAAGCGCCTGCGTCCCTACGCCGAGCGTCTGATCACGTTCGCGAAGCGCGGCGACCTGCACGCGCGCCGTCGCGTTCTCGCGGTCATCGGCGACAAGTCCGTCGTCCACGAGCTCTTCACCGAGATCGCGCCGCTGGTCGCTGAGCGTGAGGGCGGCTACACCCGCATCACCAAGCTCGGCTACCGCAAGGGCGACAACGCGCCGATGGCGCAGATCGAGCTCGTGCTCGAGCCTGTCGCACCGAAGGTCAAGTCGACCAAGAAGACCGCCGCCCCGAAGGCCGCTCCGGTCGAGGAGCCGGCCGCCGAGGAGGAGGCCACCGAGGACACCACGTCCGAGGAGACCGCCGCCGCTGAGGCCGAGGTCGTCGAGGAGGCCACCGGCGACGCCGAGGCCGCCGAGGAGACCACCGCCGAGGCGGAGGCCGAGAAGGCCTGACCTTCCGCATCCTGTCGAAACGCCCCGCATCCGTTCGGATGCGGGGCGTTTCGCGTTTCACGCCGTTGCGGTGACGACGATCTCCCTGTAACATCTGGAATTCCGTACTGAGATCAAAGGGGGACTCCGTGACGCTGCGCGTTCCGGCTGGACGGGATCTGTCGGTGGACTTCGCACGGGCGCTGTGCCTGCCGGTGGTGGTTCTCCTGCACGCGCTGCAACTGGGTGTCGGCGGGGAGCCGGTCAGCGCCTTCAACGCCCTCGCCGACTTCCGCCCGCTCGCCTGGGCGACCTGGCCGCTGATGATCATGCCGGTGTTCTTCTTCTGTGGCGGCTTCGCCGCGCTCGGGCAGTGGCGACGAATGCGCGGTGAGGGCGCCACCGCATCGACGTATGTTCGATCACGCACCCTCCGGCTGGCTCAACCCGTCGTGCTGGTCATGCCGGGCGTCGGCGCGGTGCTGGCGATCATGGCGGTGGGCGGCGTGGACGGGACCTTCCTCGAGCAGCTCGCGCACCGGCTTGCGGAGCCGCTCTGGTTCATCGCGGTCTACATCGGGGTGAGTGCCGTCGTGCCGTCGATGGCCGCGCTCCACGACCGCGCACCGCTGCGAACCCTCACGGCGCTGGCTGCCGGCGCCGCGGTCATCGACCTGCTGAGCCGCGCTGGAGGGCTGCCGGTCGCCGCCCTCAACTGGGGATTCGTCTGGCTGTTCGCCCAGCAGCTCGGATTCCTCCTCCGGGACGGGTGGTTCGAGCGCGCGACCCGGTGGCTGCTGGTCGGGTTCGCGGCAGCGTCCTACGCCGCGATGGGGATGCTCGTCGGTTTCGCTGGCTACTCGTTCGACATGCTCACCAATCTCAATCCGCCGACGCTGTGCATCCTGCTGCTGTCGCTGGGCCAGGTGTCGTTGTTCGCGCTGCTGCAGCCGTCGATCCGGCGCGCGATGGCCGTTCCTCTCGTGGTGAAGGTCGTCTTCGTGCTCGGGGTGTTCGGGATGGTGATCTACTTGTGGCACACGGTAGCGATGGCTGCCGTGGTCGGCATCCAACTCGCACTGGGGCTGCCCTTCCCGCCCGTGCTCTCGCCGTCCTGGTGGGCCACGCGGCCGGTGTGGATCCTCGCGATCGCCGCCTTCGTGGCCGTCGCCTGCCTGCTCGTGCCGCGGCTGGAGAAGCGTTGGCCCTCCGCCTCGAAGCGGCCCCTCCCGCTCGTGCTCTCAGCTTTCTGGGCCGCGGTCGCGATGGTGGGCGTCGGCGTCGTCCTCCTCGGCGGCTACCTCCCCGCCGCGATCGGTCTGATCGGCTGGGCGCTGGTCACGGTCGCGGTGGCGGCCCTCCTGGCCGGTGGCGCGCGGTCGCGCGTGACCTCGGCCGGCGAGCCGGACATCGAGCGCGTCGGGGTCTAGCGGCGTCAGTGCGCGAGGTGCTGCGCGGTGAGCCGCACCGGCGTGTTGGCGGCGCCGAAGCCGTCGTAGCCGCCCCGTCGCTCCACCAGCTCGAAGAACACGGAGCCCACCGTCTCGGTGTAACAGTGCAGGTACTCGCCTGACGCGTCGCGGTCGTAGAGCAGCCCGGCGCCCCGGAGCCGATCCAGCTCGCCCGGTGGCAGCTCGAAGCGGGCGGCGAGGTCGTCGTAGTAGTTCGCCGAGACCGGGACCGTGCGCAGGCCCCGCGCTCGCGCGCGGCCGACCAGTGCGTGGAGGTCGTCGCAGGCGATCGCGACGTGCTGCGCGTGCCGCTGCGCTGCTGTCGTCGTGCGCTCGGCGAAAGGCGGGACGACGTTCAGCGCCAGGCGCACCGCTCCGTCGCCCGAGCGGAGCACCTGGCTGCGGACCAGGCCAGCAGGGCCGGCGAGCTCGGCCGAGGACTCGCGCTCCAGGCCGAGCGCCGTCCCGTAGAACAGCACGGCCTCCTCGATGTCGGCGGCGGCCTCGGTGAGGTTGACGTGGTCGATGCCGCGGATCGCAGGATCGGGCGTGCCGCGTCCGCCGGCGAACTCGCTCGGCCAGGCCGGGCTGCTCTCCGGGCCGCTGATCAGGATCTCGGTGCCGTCGGGCGCGAGCACCGCCGGGAGGTCGGCCTCGCCGGTGAGCACACGGCGGTGCGCGCGCTGCGCCCCGAGCCGCTCCGCCCGGGCGGCGGCCTCCTCCGGCCGGTCGGTGCGGATGCCGAAGCCGGCGACGTGCGGGCTTCTGCCCGCGGCGTTGTGCTCGTTGAGGACGATCCGGGCCTCGCCGGCGGCGTAGAGCCACGCCGGTTTCGTGACGTGGCGGCCACGCGGCGCGAAGCCGATCCGCTCCAGCACGGCAGCGATGGCGTCCGTGTCCTGCGCCTTGACCTCCACCTGGTCGAGCTCGCGGGGCTCCGCCGCGGGGCGGGCCGCGCCGCTCCGGAGTGCGTCCTCCAGGACGGTCAGCGATCGGCGGGCGTGCCGTGCGGTCCGCGCCGGATCGGTCTGCCGGAAGACGTCGTTGAAGACCTCCAGCGACAGCGGACCGGTGTAACCGGCACGCAGGGTGTGGCCGACGAAGGCCGGGAGGTCGAAGCCGCCCTCGCCCGGGAACAGGCGATGATGCCTGCTCCAGGAGAGCACGTCCATCGACAGCAGCGGGGCGTCGGCGAGCTGGACGAAGAAGATCTTCTCGCTCGGGATCCGCTCGATGTCCGCAGGGTCGTGGCCGCGGGAGAGGATGTGGAAGCTGTCCAGGCACACCCCGAGTGCGGGATGGTCGGCGCGCTCCACGATGCGCCAGGCCCGCCTGTAGTCGTCGATGTACCGCCCCCAGGCCAGGGCCTCGAACGCGAGGCGCTTGCCGTGCGCGTCGGCGCGGTCGGCGAGGCGGCCGAGCTGCGCTGCGGAGACCGCGTCGTCGTCGATCGAGGCCGTGGCGACGTTGCTGCACACCAGCACCGTGTCGACGCCGAGCCGGTCCATGAGCATGAACTTGGCCTCGGCCCGGCGCAGCACCTGCGCGAACTCCGGCTCGGTCACGCCCTCCGCGTCGCGGAACGGCTGGTAGAGCGCGATCCGCAGGCCGAGCCGGTCGCACAGCGCGCGCACCTCCTCCGGCGACTGCGGGGCGGCGATCAGGTCGGGCTCGAAGACCTCGACGGCGTCGAACCCGGCGTCGGCGATGGCGTGCAGCTTGTCGACGAGCGTCCCGGACAGGCAGACCGTCGCGATGGAGGTGCGCATCAGCGGCCCTCCCGGATCATCGCGGCGAAGTGGGCGCGCATCCGCTCGCGGTCGGGCTCGGCGCCGGTGATGAGCCGGAACGCGTCCGCCGCCTGACCGACGGCCATCCCGCCGCCGTCGAGCGTGCGGCATCCGGCCTCCCGTGCCGCGCGGAGGAGCTCGGTGTCGACGGGCCGGTAGACGACGTCCGCCACCCAGAGGCCCGGCCGCAGCAGCCCGGCGTCGAGCGGGATGCCGGGATGGGTGTGCATGCCGACGAAGCTGGCGTTGACCAGTCCGGTGACGGCACTCGCCGGCTCGCCGAGCAGCGCGGGCAGTGCATCGGAGGAGACGCCCGAGACCGACGCGGCCGGGAACCGCCGCCCGAGGGAGGCGGCCAGCGCGGCGGCGCGCTCTACGTCGAGGTCGGCGACCGTGAGCCGGGAGGCGCCGGCCTCCAGCAGCGCTGCGCAGACGGCCGCCCCCGCCCCGCCCCCGCCGATGACGACGACGTGCCCGAGGTCGGCGCCGGGGAGGCCGTGGCCGAGCGCGGACGCGAATCCGGTCACGTCGGTGTTGTGGCCGACGCGCCGCCCGGCCGCGAGCAGCACGGTGTTGACCGAGCCGATCGCCGCCGCGGATTCTGTCACCTCGTCGAGGTGGGCGAGGACGCGCTGCTTGCAGGGGTGGGTGATGTTGAGGGCGTCGAAACCGAGCAGGGCGGCGGCGTCCAGGACCCGGCCGATCGTCGCGTCGAGGTCGCCGCCGCCATCGAACGACAGCAGGTCGAGGGGCCGGTAGAGGTAGCGCAGCCCCTGTTCGTCGGCCTCCCGCTCGTGCAGCGGAGGTGTCAGGGAGGGCAGCACGCCCTCGCCCAGGAGCCCGACCAGGTACGACTCTCCGACCACGCTCATGCGTCCTCCTCGACCATCGTGCGGTGCCGCGCCGCTTGACAAAGCGCCACGAGGTTTCTTAACGTACCAGATAGTTCATTAGCGAGGAGGCGGGATGGCCCGGCTGGATCACGAGCGGATCCGCGACGCGGAGCGCACGCGCGCCGAGATCCTCGCCGTCGCGACGCAGGAGTTCGCGGACCGCGGCTACTCCGGCGCCCGCGTGGACGAGATCGCCCGCCGGATGTCCACGACGAAGCGGATGATCTACTACTACTTCGGCGGCAAGGAGCAGCTCTACGTGAGCGTGCTGGAGGCCGCCTACGCCGAGATGCGCGGCTACGAGCAGCAGCTCGACGTCTCCGGTCTCGAGCCGGTGGAGGCCATCCGCGCCATCGCCGAACGCACTTTCGACCACCACACCAGCCGCCAGGACTTCGTGCGGCTCGTGGCGATCGAGAACATCCACCGCGCCGCGTTCCTGCGTGAGGTGGGCGAGCCGGAGAGCCTGGCGCTCCCGGCGCTGGAGCTGATCGACGAGGTGCTGCGGCGCGGACGGGCCGCGGGCGTGTTCCGCGACGACCTGGACGCCACCGACGTGCACATGGCGATCAGCTCCTTCTGCGTGTTCCCGGTGGCCAACCGCCACACGTTCGGGTACCTCTTCGGCCGCGATCTGCTGAACCAGTCGCGCGCCGGGCACTACCGGCGGATGCTCGGCGACATGATCGTCGCGCTCCTCACCGCGGACCGTTGATCCCTGCCGGGCACGCCCGGCGGATCGAAACAGCTACAAAAGAAACGAGTGTCGACGATGACCGCCCTCGCCCCTGCCCCCACGCGTACCCGGACACCGGTGCGCGCGGCCTTCGCCGGATTCCTCGGCTCGGCCGTCGAGTATTACGACTTCTTCATCTTCGGGTCGGCCGCGGCCCTGATCTTCCCGCACATCTTCTTCCCCGACGCCGACACCACCGCGCGGGTGATGTCGTTCGCGACCTTCGGGTTCGCCTATGTGGCGCGTCCGGTGGGCGCGGTGGTCCTCGGCCACTTCGGCGACCGGATCGGGCGCAGGAAGGTGCTGGTCTTCACGCTCGCGCTGATGGGCTTCTCCACGTTCGCGATCGGCTGCCTGCCGACCTTCGAGACCGTCGGCTGGCTCGCCCCCGGGCTGCTGGTGCTCTGCCGGCTGCTCCAGGGGCTGTCGGCCGCGGGTGAGCAGGCCGGGGCGAGCTCCATGACGCTGGAGCACGCGCCGGACCGCCGGCGCGCCTTCTTCACCTCGTGGACGCTGACCGGCACGCAGGGCGGCCAGGTGCTCGCCGCCATCGCGTTCATCCCGATCATGGCGCTGCCGGAGGACCTGCTGTACTCCGTGGGTTGGCGCATCCCGTTCTGGCTGTCGGCCGTCGTGGTCGTCGTCGCGTTCGTCGTACGCCGGTCGCTGCCGGAGTCGCCGGAGTTCGTCAGCGCCGCCGAGGGCGGCGAGATCGAGAAGCTGCCGCTGGTCGGGCTGCTCCGCTCGCACTGGCGGGACGTGCTGCGCGTGGTGTTCCTCGCGATGATCGCGGCGGTGTCCACGGTGTTCGGCAACCTGGCCATCGCCTACGGGACGGATGCCGGCCTGGACGCGTCGGTGACGCTCTGGCTGGTCGTCGTGGCGAACATCGTCGCCCTGGTCACGCAGCCGCTGTTCGGGATGCTCGCCGACCGGATCGGCCGCAAGCCCGTGTTCATCTACGGGGCGCTCGCGAGCGCCGTGCTGATGCCGTTCTATCTGCGCTCGATGTCCGGCTCGGAGGTCTGGGTCACCTTCCTCCTGGCGGTCGCGGTGTTCTCCTGCGGGTACGCGGCGGCGAACGCGGTCTGGCCGTCGTTCTACAACGAGATGTTCCCGCGCGAGGTCCGCTTCTCCGGCGTCGCGATCGGGACGCAGCTCGGCTTCCTGATGGCCGGCTTCGCGCCGAGCATCGTCACGGCGATGGGCGGCACCGGGCCGGACGGCTGGATCGTCATCTCCGTGTTCACCGCGGCGATCGCCGTTGTGGTGACGCTCGCGGCGCTGACGGCGCGGGAGACCGCCCGGACGCCCACAGCGGAGCTGGGCCGGCGCCGCTAGGCTGGCCGGATGCCGGGGCCTGAGATCATCGGAGCGCACCTTCCACCGCTGAGCGAGCGTGTTGCGGCGCCGCCGACGTACCGGCCGCGGCATCCGCTGGTCGCCGAGTGGCGGCCGATCGCGGCCGGCGATCTGGAGGCGGTGCTCGCCGTGCTGCGGGCGAGCGACGCGGTCGACCACCCGAACTACCTCACCACCCGGGAGGAGCTGGCGGACGAGCTGGCCTTCAGCTTCCTCGATCTGGAGCGGGACACCCTCCTCGCGCTGGGCCACGACGGAGCGGTGCTGGCCGTCGGGTCGGTGCTGGAGCCGCCGCGACAGGTCTCCCTGGTGCGCGAGTTCATGAACGGCGCCGTGCATCCCGAGCATCGCGGAAAGGGCATCGGGCGCGAGCTGATCGCCTGGCAGCGGGCGCGCGGGGAGCAGAAGCTGGCGACGATCGAGGCGGCGCTACCGGGCTGGCTGGTGGGCTACGCCGACCGGCGCGCACCCCATCGCGAGCGGCTGCTGGCGGCTGCCGGGTTCACCGCGGTGCGCTGGTTCCACACGATGGAACGGGACCTGGCCGAGCCGATCCCGGACGTGACCCCGACGGAGGACGTGCGGATCGTGCCGTACACGAGCGACCTCGCCGACGCCGTCCACGCGGCGCGCGACGAGGCCTTCCTCGATCACTGGGGCAGCCAGCCGCTCAGCGACGAGCAGTGGGAGTCGCTGATCGGCGGGACGTTCGCCCCGGACGTGTCGTTCGTGGCGCTGGCCGGGGACGAGGTGGCCGGTGTGATCCTCTGCGACGTAAACGAGGACGACTGGCCGGGGCAGGGCTTCTCCGGCCCCTACATCTCGACGGTCGCGGTCACCCGGGCTCATCGAGGCCGTCGCATCGCGCCCGCGCTTCTCGGAGCGGTTCTTGCCGAGAGCGCGCGCCGCGGCTGGCAGAAGGCGGTGCTCGATGTGGACGCCGCCAGCCCGACCGGCGCCGACAGCCTCTACACGGGGATGGGGTTCGTCACCACATTCGGCGAGACCGCGCTGGTCCGGGAGTACTGAGCAGCTTCCCTAGAATCGAGGGATGACCGACGAGGCGACCCGATTCCGGCTCGACATCGCCTACCAGGGCACCGACTTCAATGGCTGGGGCCGCCAGCCCGCGCTGCGCACCGTGCAGGGGGAGCTGGAGGCCGCGCTCGCCACGATCTTCCGGCGAGCGGGCGAGGCCCCGCTGCTGACCGTGGCGGGCCGCACCGACGCCGGCGTGCACGCGCGCGGGCAGGTCGCCCACGTCGACCTTTCGCCCGAGCAGGTCGCGGTGTTGCGAAGACCGCACGGCAAGCGGCCTCCCCTCGCGCCCGCCGAGGCGCTGGGCCGCCGGCTCAACGGCATCCTGGGTCCGGTCGCCGACGTGGTCGTGCTGCGCGCGAGCGAGGCGCCGCTCGGTTTCGACGCGCGCTTCTCCGCGGTCTGGAGGCGGTACGAGTACCGGGTCGCCGACCGCCTGGCGCTGCGCGACCCGCTCCAGCGGCACCGGACGGCCTGGGTCTCTGCGGACCTCGAGGCCGACGCGATGGACATGGCCTCGCACGGCCTCCTCGGCCTCCATGACTTCGCCAGCTACTGCAAGGCCCGGGAGGGCGCGACCACGATCCGCACCCTCCTCGACTTCTCCTGGCGGCGCGACGACGACGGCGTGCTGCTGGGGGAGGTCGTGGCCGACGCGTTCTGCCACAGCATGGTCCGCGCGCTCGTGGGCGCGTGCGTGGAGGTCGGCGCGGGGTCACTGACGCCGGGCGATCTGGTCGAACTCCGGGACGAGCGGGTCCGCACGAGCGCGTTCAAGGTGATGCCGGCGCGCGGGCTGACGCTGATGGAGGTGGGCTACCCGGATGACGCAGAGCTCGCCCTGCGCGCGGAGCAGACGCGCGGGCTGCGGTCGCTCTGACCCCCGCGGTGGCGGGATACGGTCCCGGTTTGACCCCCTCCGGGCGTGTCGCGTAGTATTGACCCTTGGTGTCCGCGCCTCACTGCGGCGCGACACACGAACGTGAGCCCTCCACCGGCCCCGGTTCCCGCCTCATCGAGACGAGAACCCCCATCGGAGCGGGATTCACGAACTCCTCCGTTCGATACAGAAAGCAGCCACTACTGTGACGCGCACTTACTCCCCGAAGGCAGACGAGATCCAGCGCGACTGGGTCGTCATCGACGCGACCGATGTCGTGCTCGGCCGTCTCGCCAGCCACACCGCCGCCCTCCTGCGCGGCAAGCACAAGGCGACCTTCGCCCCCCACATGGACATGGGCGACTTCGTCATCATCGTGAACGCCGACAAGGTGGCCCTCACCGGTCAGAAGGCGGCTCAGAAGAAGGCCTACCGCCACTCGGGCTACCCGGGCGGCCTCAAGGCCACCACCTACTCGGAGCTCCTCGAGAAGAACCCGGTCCGCGCCGTCGAGAAGGCCGTCCGCGGCATGCTGCCGAAGACCTCCCTGGGCCGCGCCCAGCTCCGCAAGCTGAAGGTCTACACCGGAAGCGAGCACCCGCACGCCGCCCAGCAGCCGAAGCAGTACACGCTCGGCCAGGTCGCCCAGTAAGCGATCCAGACCTTCACGACTGACTTAAAGACAAAGGATTATCACCATCGTGGCGAAGATCGCAGACAGCATCGACTCGGCCCAGGTTGCCGAGAACGTCGAGTCCTACTCGACCGAGACCCCCGAGAGCGCGGCCCCGGCCGCCCCGCGTCCCGTCCTCTCCGTGCCCGGCGCAGCCGTCGGCCGCCGCAAGGAGGCCATCGCGCGTGCGCGCCTGGTCCCCGGCTCCGGCACCATCACGGTCAACGGGCGTGAATTCGCGGACTACTTCCCGAACAAGCTGCACCAGCAGCTCATCACCGACCCGTTCAAGGTGCTCGACCTCATCGGCTCGTACGACGTCGTCGCCCGCATCACCGGCGGCGGCCCGTCGGGTCAGGCCGGCGCCCTGCGCCTCGCCATCGCCCGCGCGCTGAACGAGATCGACCGCGAGAACAACCGTCCGACCCTCAAGAAGGCCGGCTTCCTCACCCGTGACGCGCGCGTCACCGAGCGCAAGAAGGCCGGTCTCAAGAAGGCCCGCAAGGCGTCGCAGTTCTCCAAGCGTTGACGCATCCCAGCGTCTAGGCTTCGGTCCATGCCCCGCCTTTTCGGAACCGACGGAGTCCGCGGACTCGCGAACGGTCCTCTCACCGCCGACTTGGCGCTCGGCCTCGCTCAGGCAGCTGCTGCTGTCCTGACGCGAGGCCGCAGCGCCGAGGCGCGGCGCGCTGCCGGCAAGCGCCCGCGTGCCATCGTCGCCAGGGACCCCCGGGTCTCCGGCGAGTTCCTTTCGGCCGCCGTCGCCGCCGGGCTGGCCAGCTCGGGCATCGACGTCTACGACGCCGGTGTCATCCCGACGCCGGCCGCGGCCTTCCTCATCGCCGACTTCGACGCCGACTTCGGCGTGATGGTCTCGGCCTCGCACAACCCCGCTCCCGACAACGGGATCAAGATCTTCGCCCGCGGCGGCACCAAGCTCCCCGACATCGTCGAGGACCGCATCGAGCAGCACCTCGACATGGAGAAGCTGACTCCGACCGGCGCCGAGGTCGGCCGCATCCGCCGCTTCGCGGACGCGGAGGACCGCTACGTCGTGCACCTGCTGGCGAGCCTCCCGCACCGGCTCGACGGCATCCACGTCGTGCTCGACTGCGCTCACGGCGCGGCCGCGGGCATCTCGCCCGAGGTGTTCACCGACGCGGGCGCCCGCGTGACCGTCATCGGCGACTCGCCCGACGGCATGAACATCAACGACGGCGTCGGCTCGACGCACCTCGACAACCTGGCGAAGGCCGTCCTCGCGGCCGGCGCGGACGTCGGCATCGCCCACGACGGCGACGCCGACCGCTGCCTCGCGATCGACGCAGACGGCAACGTCGTCGACGGCGACCAGATCATGGCGATCCTCGCGGTCGGCATGAAGGAGCGCGGCAAGCTCACCGACGACACCCTCGTCGCGACCGTGATGAGCAACCTCGGCCTCAAGATCGCGATGCGCGAGCACGGCATCCGGATCGTGGAGACCGCCGTCGGCGACCGCTACGTGCTGGAGGAGATGAACCAGAACGACTACGCCCTCGGCGGCGAGCAGTCGGGCCACGTCATCATGCGCGAGTTCGCGACCACCGGCGACGGCATCCTGACCGGCCTCCACCTCCTCAGTGAGATGGCGCGTCAGCGCAAGCCGCTGTCCGAGCTGGCCAAGGTCATGACCGTGTACCCGCAGGTGATGGTCAACGTGAAGGGCGTGGACCACCACGCCGTCCACACCGACGAGCCGCTGAAGCTCGCCGTCCAGACCGCCGAGGCGGCACTGGGCGACACCGGCCGGGTGCTGCTGCGCCCGTCCGGCACCGAGCCGCTGGTGCGCGTCATGGTGGAGGCCGCCGACCAGCACACGGCCGAGCGGCTCGCGAACGAGCTGGCGGACGTCGTGCGGGAGCGACTGGGCGTCTAGGCCGAGCCCGGTCTCTCCGAGCCCGGCGGGTTGCGCTGCTCGTGACCGGCATGGCGCTGAGCCTCGCGCCGGAACTCCGTTGCGGTGTACGGCCGTGCCTCTGGCGGCAGGAGGCCGCGATCGGTGAGCCCGTCCAGCAGTTCGGCCGGGTCGACATCGAGCCTGACCGCGAGCCGAAGCAGTGTCAGCAGCGTCGGGTTTCCAGTCCCGCGTTCGAGGTTGCCGTAGTTGGCGACGTCCACGCCGCTGTCGAGCGCGACCGTGTGCTGTGACAGGCCGAGTGCTGTGCGCCGCTCGCGCAGGCGGGCGCCGACGATCCGCGCGGCTCCCGAGCTCTGCGTCGTCATCGGAACCGATCAGTCCTTGGCGGATTCCCGGTCGAGCCGCGCGTTCTGCTCGCGCACGAAGTCGGAGACCGAGAAGGGCCGCGTGCGTTCCGGCAGGAGCGTCGCATCGGCGAGGCCGTCGAGCAGAGCGCCGGGTTCCGTCTCGAGGGTGACAGCGAGCTGCAGCATCGTCATGAGCGTCGGGTTGCCGACGCCGCGCTCCACCTTGCCGTAGTTGGCGACGTCGACCTGGCTGAGGTTGGCGACTTCGTACTGCGAGAGGCCGAGCTCGATGCGCCGTTCCCGGAGGCGGGAGCCCAAGATGCGGGCTGCCTCGAAGCGTGGGGACGACATGCGTCTACCCTCGTATGCCATAGGGATGTTTCCCAGAGGACGAACACTGTATGTGCATATTCAACATGCATTTAAGCTCACTCACGCGATGTCCCGGCGGCGTTTCGCCGCGATGAAGTCGGCGACGGAGTAGGCGTGCTCCCGAGCGGGGAGCATGTCGTCGCCGTACAGTCCCGTCACGAGATCACCGGGGTCCAACTCGAGCGCGGTCGCGAGCCGGACGATCGTGTGCAACTCCGAGTTGGCCTCGCCTCGTTCGACACGTCCGTAGTTGGTCACGTGCATGTCCGCGAGCTGGGCGATGTCCACCTGGCTGACGCCCAGGGCCATCCGCGCGGTGCGCACCCGCTGGCCGAAGAGCTGGGCGGCGCGCGATCGTGGTGTAGCCATGCGTCATGCCTACGGGATCTGGAAGGAGTGATCCAGAGTCTTAGAGCACGTGCCATCTGGGCGCGAGGTGCGTTCGCTCCGCGCCGCAGCGGCGCGCGCGATCCGCCCGGGATCAGAGCTTGCGGAGCAGCACCGAGCTCACCGTGTGATCGGCCTCCTTGCGCAGGACGAGCTTGGCGCGCGAGCGGGTCGGCCGGATGTTCTGGATGAGGTTGGGCTCGTTGATCGCCGTCCAGATCGACGCCGCCCGGGCCCTGGCCTCCTCCTCGGTGAGCTGGGAGTAGCGGTGGAAGTACGACTTCGGGTTCGCGAACGCGCCGCGCTGCAGCTTGAGGAAGCGCTCCTCGTACCAGTGCGCGATGTCGCGCGTCCTGGCGTCCACGTACACGCTGAAGTCGAAGAGGTCGCTCACCGCGAGCCGGTTGCCGCCTCCCGCGGGCTGCAGGACGTTGAGGCCCTCCACGATCAGGACATCCGGCCGGCGGACCACGATCTCCGCGTCCGGCACGATGTCGTAGCTCAGGTGTGAGTAGAAGGGGGCGCGCACCTCGGGCGCCCCGCTCTTGACCGCGGTGACGAACCGCAGCAGCGCGCGGCGGTCGTACGACTCGGGGAAGCCTTTTCGCTCCATCAGGCCGCGCCGCTCCAGCTCGGCGTTGGGGAGGAGGAAGCCGTCCGTCGTCACCAGCTCGACGCGCGGGGTGTCGTCCCAGCGGGAGAGCAGCTCGCGCAGGAGGCGCGCGATGCTCGACTTGCCGACGGCCACGGAGCCCGCGACGCCGATCACGAACGGCGTCGGCTGGGCGCGCTCGCCGAGGAAGTCACTCGTGACGCGGTGCAGCTGCTTGGTTCCGCCGACGTACAGGTTGAGCAGGCGGCTGAGCGGCAGGTAGACCTCCTCGACCTCCCGCAGGTCCAGCGGGTCGCCGAGGCCGCGCAGCTGCACGATCTCGGTCGCGTTGAGCGGCAGCCGGGTGTTCTGCGCCAGCTCGGCCCAGTCGGAACGGCTCAGCTCCACGAAGGGGGTGCTGGATTCGCCGTTCGCCGTGGATCCGCCGCGAGCGGCGCCGTTCTCAGCCATAGGAGAAAAGTCTAAGGTGCGCCCACGATAGACTCGGGTGCATGTGTGGAATCGTTGGGTATGTCGGTACCGATAAGAGCCTGGAGGTGCTGCTCGGCGGTCTGAAGCGCCTCGAGTATCGCGGCTACGACTCGGCCGGCGTCGCGGTCATCGACCCCGACGGCCACCTCGGGACGGCCAAGAAGGCCGGCAAGCTGGCCGTGCTCGCCGACGACCTCAAGGCCAACCCGATCCCCAACGGCGGCACCGGCATCGGCCACACCCGATGGGCGACGCACGGCGGCCCGACCGACCGCAACGCTCACCCGCATCTGGGCGACGACGGCCGGCTCGCCGTCATCCACAACGGCATCATCGAGAACTTCGCGAGCCTCAAGGACGAGCTGCTCGCCGACGGCTTCGCGTTCGAGTCCGAGACCGACACCGAGGTCGCGGCGGTGCTGCTCGGCCGCGAGTACCGCGCCACCGGCGACCTGAGCGAGGCGTTCCAGCGTGTTGTCTCGCGGCTGGAGGGCGCGTTCACGCTGCTCGCACTGCACCAGGACCAGCCGCACGTCGTCGTCGGCGCCCGCCGCAACTCCCCGCTGGTGATCGGCCTCGGCGAGGGCGAGAACTTCCTGGGCTCCGACGTCGCGGCGTTCGTGGAGCACACCCGCCGCGCGCTCGCGATCGGCCAGGACCAGATCGTCACGATCACCCCCGACTCCGTCACCGTCACCGACTTCGCCGGCGCGCCGGTCGCGGTGGAGCCGTTCGAGGTCGCCTGGGACGCCTCCGCCGCCGAGAAGGGCGGCTGGTCGTCGTTCATGGCCAAGGAGATCGCCGAGGAGCCGGACGCCGTGGCGAACACGCTGCGCGGCCGCATCATCGACGAGACAGTGCACGTCCCCGAACTCGACGCGATCGGCGACGAGTTCCTGGAAGGCATCGACCGCATCACCATCGTCGCCTGCGGCACCGCCGCCTACGCCGGCCTGGTCGGCAGCTACGCGATCGAGAAGTGGGCGCGCGTCCCCGTCACGGTCGAGCTCAGCCACGAGTTCCGCTACCGCGAGCCGGTCCTCACCGCGGGCACGCTGGTCATCTCGATCAGCCAGTCCGGCGAGACGATGGACACGCTGATGGCGGTCAAGTACGCCCGCGAGGCCGGCGCCAAGGCGATCTCGGTCTGCAACACGCAGGGCGCGACCATCCCGCGCGAGTCCGACGCGGCGCTGTACACGCACGCCGGCCCGGAGGTCGCGGTCGCCTCGACCAAGGCGTTCGTCGCGCAGATCACCGCGCTCTACCTCTTCGGCCTCCACCTCGGCCGGGTGCGCGGCACTCTGTCCGCCGCCCAGCAGCGCGACGCGGTCGCCGAGCTCCAGGCCGTTCCGGAGAAGATCGCCACCGTGCTCGAAGCGCACGCGACCATCGCCCAGCTCGCGCACTGGATGTCGGACACCCGCTCGGTGCTGTTCCTCGGCCGTCATGTCGGCTACCCGATCGCGCTGGAGGGTGCGCTCAAGCTCAAGGAGCTCGCGTACATCCACGCCGAGGGGTTCGCCGCCGGCGAGCTCAAGCACGGCCCGATCGCGCTGATCGAGCCGGGCCAGCCCGTGTTCGTCGTGGTGCCGAGCCCGCGCTGGTCGGACGAGCTGCACAAGAAGGTCGTCTCCAACATCCAGGAGATCCGCGCCCGCGGCGCCCGCGTGATCGCGATCGCCGAGGCCGGGGACGCCGCGGTGCTGCCGTTCGCGGACGAGGTCATCCGCATCCCGCTCGCCGCGCCGCTGTTCGAGCCGCTGCTGTCGGTGGTCCCGCTGCAGATCTTCGCCATGGAGCTGTCGGCCGCCAAGGGCCTGGACGTGGACCAGCCGCGCAACCTGGCCAAGTCCGTCACCGTCGAGTAGGTCGCCGTGATCGCCGGCATCGGGATCGACGTCGTCGATCTGGCGCGCTTCGCCCGATCGCTGGAGCGCACCCCGAAGCTGCGCGAGCGCCTGTTCACGGAGGCCGAGCGCGGCCTGCCGGTGCATTCCCTCGCCGCGCGGTTCGCCGCCAAGGAGGCGCTGATCAAGGCGCTCGGCGGCTCGCAAGGCGTGCGCTGGCACGATATGGAGATCGTGCCGGACGAAGAGAGGAACCCGGGTTTCGTGCTGCACAACGTCGTCGGACGTCAGGTCGCCGAGCGCGGCATCGCGCACATCCACGTGTCGATGTCGCATGACGCCGGGATCGCCTCCGCGTTCGTGGTGCTGGAGCGCGACACGTGAGCGGCGGTTTCCGGGAGGCCGTCGTCGACCTGGATGCTGTGAGCGCGAACGTCGCACGCCTGCGGGAGATCGTGGGCACGCCCCATGTGCTGGCGGTCGTCAAGGCCAACGCCTACGGGCACGGAGCAGTCGAGTGCGCGCGGGCGGCCCTCGCCGGCGGTGCGGACTGGCTCGGCGTCGCCGACATTCCCGAGGGACTGCAGCTGCGGGAGGCCGGGATCGACGCCCCGGTGCTGGCGTGGCTGCACGATCCGGATGAGGACTTCGCGGCCGCTGTCGCCGCGGGCATCGACGTGGGCATCTCGTCCGCGGCCCAGCTGGAGGCGGCTGCGGCAGCCGGAACGGTCGAGACGCCGGCGTTCGTGCAGCTCAAGCTGGAGACCGGGCTCAGCCGCAACGGTGTCCCCGCCTCCGAGTGGGAGGCCGTCGTGGCCCGGGCGCACGAGCTCGAGCAGTCCGGGACGCTCGTGGTGCGCGGCCTGTTCAGCCACCTCTCGAACGCGTCGCCCGACGACGACCGGGCCGCCATCGCGGTGTTCCGGCGCGGGGTCGACCAGGCCGAGGCCGCGGGGCTGCGGCCGTCGCTGCGGCACATCGCGGCCAGCGCCGCCGCGCTCACCCTTCCCGAGTCGCGGTTCGACCTGGTCCGGTTCGGGCTGGCGATCTACGGGTTGAGCCCCTTCGGCCCCGAGTCGGCAGCCGAACTCGGGTTGCGACCGGCGATGACGCTGCGTGGCCGGGTGGCTGCGGTGCGCAGAGTGGCCGCCGGGACCGGTGTCTCCTACGACTACACGTACCGCACGGCGACCGAGACGACGCTGGTGCTCGTGCCGCTCGGGTACGCCGAGGGCATCCCGCGCCACGCGTCGGGCCGGGGACCGGTGTCGATCCACGGCCGCCGCTACCGGGTGTCCGGCCGGGTCGCGATGGACCAGTTCGTGGTCGACGTCGGCGACGCGGAGGTCGCGGTCGGCGACGAGGTCGTGCTGTTCGGCGACCCCGCGACCGGCGTGCCGACCGCGGACGACTGGGCGGAGGCGGCAGACACCATCAACTGGGAGATCGTCACCCGCGTCGGCGGGAGGGTGCGGCGCAGCTACCGAGGGGGAACGGCGTGACCGGGCGCATCCTCGTCTCGCGGACGGTGGACACCGCCGACGACATGCACGCCCTCGGCCTGGAACTGGCCGGGATGCTGGTCGCCGGCGACCTCGTGGTGCTGACCGGCCCGCTCGGCGCCGGCAAGACGACACTGACCCGCGGGATCGGCGAGGGTCTCGGCGTCCGCGGCCCGGTCACGAGCCCGACGTTCGTGCTGGCGCGCACGCACCCGAGCCTGGTCGACGGTGCGCCGCTGGTGCATGTCGACGCGTACCGGCTCGGCAGTGCGGTGGAGCTGGACGACCTCGACATCGACTTCGCCGGCTCGGTGGTGGTCGTGGAATGGGGCGGCGGGATGCTCGACGGCGTCGCGGAGTCGTGGCTCGAGGTCGACATCGTGCGGGCGACCGGTGGAGCCGGGGAGACGGACGACGACTTGGGCGCGGTGGATCTCGGCGACGTGGACCTGGACGCCGACGAGCCGCGCACGGTCACCGTGACGGGCTTCGGTCCTCGCTGGTCCGCCTGATCACAACGCCGAGGGGCACGGTGGAGGAGTGTGCCCGCGCCGGCGGCGTCGCCTCCGTCGGCGCGGGCGGTGACGTCAGCGCGCGCTCTGAAGCACGCCGACGTCGGCCAGGCCGTCCCCCACGGCCGTGGTCGGGATGTCGAACACCTGCACGTCGCGGTCCGGCAGCACGTAGGCCGGCCATCCCGGGTCGCCCGTGGCGATGAACCGCACCGCCGCCCCGTGCACGTCGTCGGCGAGGGAGGCCGGCGGCTGTTCCCCCGCGATGTAGCCCACCCGCTCGCTGTCGAGGCAGTCGAAGAAGAACGGTACGTCGAGGCAGTGCACGGCCGCGCCGAAGGTCGGCGACGTCCACGCGAACCGGTAGATCCAGGCGGGGGCGCCTGCCGCCGCGCGGGATTCCGCGATCTCGCGGGCGGGCGCCCGGAACATCGCGTCCGTCACGAACTGGCCGAGGGTTCCGGCGGTGTCGAGCCCTGGGTGGCCGGCGACATACGCGTCCGCCGCCTCCGCCGGGACGCCGACGGAGGCCAGCAGCGCGGCCGGGTCGGTCCCGGCCAGTGCATCGCGCAGATCGGCGACCGCCATGTTGAACTCGTTGTCCGTCGCGCCGAGCACGAGGGCCTTGTCCGCCCCGACTCCGTCCGCGATCGCCGCGCCGATGGGCGCAGTCACGAGGTCGCCGTCCACGACCGGAGCCCAGCGCAGCGCCGACCCGGAGGCCAGAGCGCGCAGCGGAGCCATCGGGTCCGCAGGCGCCTCCGGCGAGGTGACCGCGTCCTCCTCGGCCTGCAGCGCCAGGATGCGCTCCTCGGTCAGCGTGGCCAGCCCGGCCCGGGTGGGCTCGACTCCCGCGGCGGCGGCGAGGGCCCGACCGTAGCGCTCCGCGTCCTCCAGTGCGACGCTCGCCGTGGTCCCGGAGATCGAGTAGACCCGCTGGAACAGGCTCGCCGCGCGCGGCACCGTCAGCAGTGTGAGCACCGCGCCGCCGCCGGCCGACTGGCCCGCGATCGTGACCGACGACGGGTCGCCGCCGAAGGCCGCGATGTTGTCGCGCACCCACTCCAGCGCCAGGATCCAGTCGAGCACGCCGCGGTTCGCGGGCGCGTCCTCGATCCAGCCGAAGCCGTCGAAGCCGAGCCGGTACGAGACGCTGACCGTCACGATCCCGTCGCGGTTGAAGGCGGCGCCGTCGTACCAGGGGCTGGCCGGCGATCCGGCGACGTAGCCGCCGCCGTGGATGTAGACCAAGACGGGCAGCCTCGCGTCGGCGTCGCCGGGGCGCGGCGTGAAGACATCCACGTTGAGCGTCGACTCCCCGGGGTAGGACGGCTCGGGGATGAGGGTGATCTCCGCGAGCGCCTTGCGCTGCGGGGTCGCGCCGTGCTCGCCGGCGTCGAGCACGCCGTCCCACCGGCGGTGCGGGACCGGGGCGGCGAAGCGCAGGTCGCCCACCGGCGGCTCGGCGAACGGGATGCCGAGGAAGGCGGCAGAGCCGTCGCGCCAGCGGCCGCGTACACGGCCCCCCGCGGTGGTGACCTCAGGTCGGTCGAGGGTGCTGTCTGTCACGGGGTTTCTCCTTCTCAGCGGACGGACTTGATGGGGATGAGGACGAGGGCGGCCAGCGCGACGCACACCATCGCGAACACGAACAGCGCCGGGTAGCCGCCGACCGCGCCGATCAGCACGGCCGCGATGGCGGGGCTGAGCGCCTGGGGGATGTTGGTGGCCACGTTGAGGATGCCGAGGTCTTTGGCGGCCGCGACGCCGCCGCCGGGCAGCACCTCGGTCATGAGGGCGGTGTCGCAGGCCATGTAGAGGCCGAAGCCGAAGCCGTTGATCGCCGACATCAGCAGCATCCCGGTGATCGTGGGCGTCAGCAGCGGCATCGCCAGCCCGACGATCATCAGCACGGACGCGAGGTAGATGAAGACCTTGCGGCGCCCGAGCTTGTCGCTCAGCCAGCCCGCGAGGGCGACCGAGACGACGGTGGTGGCGAGCGACGCGAGGCTGATCACGCCGATCTGGGCGTTCGCCTGCTTCAGCGACATCCCGATGTAGTCGGTCAGGATGAAGAGCTGGTAGCTGAAAGCGACGAAGTAGCCGAGGATGAACAGGAACCGCGCCGCGAAGGCCCAGGCGAAGTCGGGGTGCTTGCGCGGGTTGATCCAGAAGCCGGCGAAGAACGCCCTCCAGCGGAAGGGCGGCAGCTCGATGCCCGTGCTGGAGTAGTCGCGGTTGAGCAGCACGAAGCCGAGCGTGACCAGGAGCACGACGATCCCGAACGCCGAGTAGGCGACGCCCACATTCGCGGCGAGCATGCCCGCCACGATGACGCCGACGGTGACGCCGGCCATCGTGCCGATCCCGACCATCGCGGAGGCGACACCACGGCGGCTGCGCGGGAAGCGGTCGGGCGTGATCGCGCTGAGCGGTCCCTGCATCGCGTTCAGGGCCACCTGGATGACGACCCAGAAGACCGTGATCCAGAGGATGGACTGCAGCGAGCCGAGCCCGATCAGGAACGCGGCGGCGACCGCGGTGCCGATCACCATCCACGGCGCGCGCCGGCCCATCCGGGAGCGGGTGCGGTCGCTGAACGCGCCGACGATCGGCTGCGCGAACAGGGTGAACACGAAGGAGGTCGTGGTCACGATCGCGAGGTTGGCCACCTTGTGCGCCGGGTCGATGGTTGCGACCTGGTTGGGCAGCAGCACGCTGACCAGGCCGGAGTAGGTCGCGAAGAGCACCAGGGAGGTGATCGCGAGCGAGGGGAGCAGGCCGCGGCGGGCGAGCGGGCTGACGGTGCCCGCGGTGTCCACCGCGTCGGTGTCGGTCACCGCGGCGTGGGCTGCGGAGAGGGGCGCTGGTTCGGGGGAGCTCGATGACATCATCGTCACGGTCGGTCCTTTCGAGGGTGTGATTACCCGCGTAAGCATGACGCATCCGCGCGATTAATTCAAGCGTCGAATCAAATCGTGGGGGAGGGCGCCGGACTGGGGGTCAACGCGAGGGGGTCGTCGAGGAGGGCGTCGCGGGCGACGCGCGCGGCGCCGAGCAGGGCCGCATCCTCGCCCAGCCGCCCAGGGACCACGGCGATCGCCGCCGTCGCCGCGATCGCCGGCCCGTCCTGCGCGAACGCGTCGGCGATGGACTCCGCCAGCTCGCTCCAGTACCCGCCCAGCACGACGACCTCCGGGTCGACGGTCATCGCCACGATGCGGAGCGCGTGCGCGATCCACGGAACTGCAGCCTCCCACGCGGCGCTCGCCCGGGCCTCGCCGCCCTGGATGCGGGCGACCAGCTCGCGCAGCGCCTCCGTCAGCCCGCGCTCGGCAACCTCGGCGGTGAGTCCGGCCTCGGTCAGCACCACGTCCGGTCCTGCGACGGTGACGAGGCAGCCGCGCTGGCCGCACAGACAACGAACACCGTGTGGATCGACCGAGATGTGGCCGAACGCGCCCGCGAAGCCGTGCGCGCCGGCGACGAGCGCACCCTCCGCGACGACCGCGCCGCCGATTCCCGAGTTGCTCTTGGCGTAGACCAGGTCGCGGATTGCCGAGCCGGCGGCCTCCAGCTCCGCGAGCTCGGCCAGCGCGGCGACTGTGCCGTCGCTCGCCAGCGTGGCGGGCGGCAGCTCCGGGACCCGTCGCCGGAGCTCACCGAGCACGTCGACCTCGCCCCACTCGAGGTCGGTGTCGGCCACCACCACGGGAGGCGTGCCGCCGATCGGGGCGAACACCACCACGGTCAGGTCCACTACCCGCCGTCCGAGTCCGGCGGCCGCGTCGAGCGTGCGGGCCAGCACGCGGGCGAGCACGTCGAGCACCCGCCCGGGGTCGCCCATCGGCCGGCCGTGGTGCTCGGACGCCCGGAACAGCGCGCGGCCGTCCACCGCGGTGAGGACGGCGGTCGCCTGGTCGGCGTCGAGCTGGAGGACGAGGAGGGCGACGTGGTCGGCCGCCAGGCGCAGCAGAGTGAGCGGGCGGCCACGGGAGGCGGACCCGTGCGGTGCGGCCTCCGGCTCCTCCGACTCGCGCACGACCCCGGCCTCCACCAGCGCGGCGACGAGCGCGGTCACGGAGCCGCGGGCGAGCCCGGTGGCGTCGGCGAGCTGGCTGCGTGACTGCGGGCCCCGATGTGCGAGCCGGTGCGCGACGAGCGCCAGGTTGTGGCGGCGCACGTCGGCCGAGACCAGGGAGCCGGACGGGGAGGACGCCATGCCGACAGCTTCGCACACGGGCGACCGGACGAGTCCGCAGCGGCCCGCATCCCGCCTAGGCTGGAGGCATGCTCCTCGCCATCGACACCTCCGCGGGCACGAGTGTCGCCGTGGTCGACCGTGACGGCGGCATCCTCGCCGAAGTGACGGAGCCGGACACTATGCGGCACGCCGAGGTGATCGGCGACCTCATCGCCGCGGCGCTCGACGCCTCCGGCACGCGCCCGGACGCGCTGTCCGGCGTCGTGGCGGGGATGGGTCCCGGTCCGTTCACCGGCCTGCGGGTCGGCATCGCGGCCGCGACCGCCTTCGCGTTCGGCGCCGGACGCCCGCTCGTCCCCGTCGTCAGCCACGACGCGGTGGCGTACGAGCGCTACCTCGCCGGCCACGCGGGTCCGCTCCTGGTCGTGACCGACGCGCGCCGCCGCGAACGCTACTGGACGGCGTACTCGGGCGTGGACGAGCACGGCCTTCCGGTCCGCGTCGACGGCCCCGGCCTGGACAAGCCGGACGCGCTGCCGCATCCCGACCTGCCCCGCGAAGAAGCCGCCACCGTCTCCGCCGGACTGCTCGGGATGATCGCCGAGCTGCGCTTCGTCGCGGGACTCCCGTTCGATCGCAACGAGCCGCTGTACCTGCGCTCGCCGGATGTCACGCTCTCGGCCGGCCCGAAGCGGGTGAGCGCGTGATCGAGCCGAGGCCCAGCGCGCCATCGTGGCAGCTCCGCCGCGCCACCGAGGCGGACGTCGACGCGATCATGGTGCTGGAGCGCGCGACTTTCGTCACGGACGCCTGGTCGGAGCAGTCGATGCGCTCCGAGGTGACCGGAGCCCACGGGTACTACCTGGTCGCCGTCGGGCTGGACGACCCGGACCGCATCGACGGCTACGCCGGCCTGCTCGCCCCGCGCGGCGCGGGCGAGGGCGACATCCAGACCATCGCCGTGGCGCCGCGCGCGCGGCGCCACGGCCTCGGGCGCGCCCTCATGCTCGCCCTCATCGGGGAGGCGCGGAACCGCGGCGCCCGGGAGGTGTTCCTGGAAGTGCGCGCCGACAACCCGGGCGCCCAGACCCTCTACCGCACGCTCGGCTTCGAGGAGATCGGCGTGCGCCCGCGCTACTACCAGCCGGACGGGGTGGACGCGATCGTGATGCGGCTTACCGTCCCGACCCCGGAGACCACGATCGCATGAACGACGCTCAGCACGGATCGCACGGCGAGGGGCCGCTCGTCCTCGGCATCGAGACCTCCTGCGACGAGACCGGCGTCGGAATCGTGCGCGGCACGACGCTGCTCTCCAACACGATCGCCTCCTCGATGGAGGAGCACGCCCGGTACGGCGGCGTCGTCCCGGAGGTCGCGGCACGCGCCCACCTGGAGGCGCTCACCCCGACGCTGCGCACCGCCGTCGCCGACGCCGGGATCGAGCTCGCCGACGTCGACGCCATCGCCGTGACGAGCGGGCCGGGGCTGTCCGGTGCGCTCATGGTAGGGGTCGGCGCCGCGAAGGCGCTCGCCCTGTCGCTCGGCAAGCCGCTGTACGCCGTCAACCACCTGGTCGGACACGTCGGGGCGGACGTCCTGGACGCGGCGGGAGGCCCGGGCCACCCGGTCGAGGTGCCGACCGTCGCGCTGCTGGTCTCCGGCGGCCACACCTCGCTCCTGCTCGTGCGCGACCTGGTCTCCGACGTGGAGCTGCTGGGCGAGACGATCGACGACGCGGCGGGCGAGGCGTTCGACAAGGTGGCCCGCGTGCTCGGCCTCCCGTATCCCGGCGGCCCGCAGATCGACCGCGTCGCCGCGGACGGCGACCCGCGCGCCATCCGGTTCCCGCGCGGGCTGACCAAGCCGAAGGACCTGGAGCGGCACCGCTACGACTTCTCCTTCTCCGGCCTGAAGACCGCGGTCGCGCGCTGGGTCGAGCAGCGCCAGGACGCCGGCGAGGAGGTGCCGGTCGCCGATGTCGCCGCCTCGTTCCGGGAGGCCGTGGCGGATGTGCTGATCACCAAGGCGATCGCCGCGTGTCTCGACCACGACGTCCCGCGTCTGCTGCTCGGCGGCGGCGTCGTCGCGAACGCGCGGGTACGTCAGCTCGCGGTGCAGCGGGCGGCCGAGGCGGGGGTGGCCCTGCGGATCCCGGCCCTCTCGCTGTGCACCGACAACGGCGCGATGATCGCGGCGCTCGGCGCGCAGCTGATCATGGCCGGCCGTGCGCCGAGCCGGCTGGATTTCGGCGCGGACTCCACGCTTCCCGTCACGGACATCCAGGTCGCGGAGGTCTGAGGCGGCCGGGAGATGTGCATGCGTTGACACGCTGTCCGCCCACTGAGACGATGGATTCAGTACAGACATTTCTCAGGAACTCACCAGAGAAGGAGATGGGCAGCATGTCCGATCCGAACACCCCCTCCGGCGCCCCGGAGCCCGAAGGGACGGACGGCAGCACGCCGGCCCAGCCGGTTCCGCCGTCCTCCGACATCCCGCCCGCGGCGGCGCCCGACGGCGTCCCGCCGACGCCTCCGGTCGCACCTCCCGCGCCTCCGGCGCCTCCCGCGCAGCCGGCCGCTCCCGGGTACGGCGCGCCGCAGCAGCCGTACGGGCAGCAGCCCTATGGACAGCAGCCGCAGCAGCCGTATGGTCAGCAGCCGTACGGCCAGCAGCCGCAGCAGCCCTATGGTCAGCAGCCCTACGGTCAGCAGCCCGGCCAGCCCGGTTACGGTCAGCCCGCCTACGGCCAGCCCGCGCCCGGTTACGCGCAGCCCTACGCGACGGCGCCCGCGACCAAGTCGCCGATCCTCAGCATCCTGTCGCTCGTCGGCGGCATCGCGGGCATCGTCCTGAACCTCGCGTTCGGGATCGGCGCGGTTTTCGGCGTCGCCGCCATCGTCCTCGGCTTCATCGGCCGCACCAGGGAGCCGCAGGCCAAGGGATTCTGGCTCACCGGGATCATCCTGGGATTCGTGTCGGTCGCCATCGCGATCATCTTCTGGATCTTCTGGGGGATCTTCCTGGCCAGCTTCTCGAACACGTACCGGTACTGACCGGGTTCAGAGGCGCTCGGCGAGCAACGCCGTGTGACGTCCTGCGACCCTGGTCAGGATCAGGGTCGCAGGACGGTCGCCCGAAAGCTTGAGGCGCGTCCGGAGCGCGGCGGGGTCGACGTCCACGCCGCGCTTCTTGATCTCCAGCGCGCCGATCCCGCGTGAGCGCAGCGCCTTCTTGAGGTCCTTCTCGGCGAACGGCAGGGTCTCCAGGATGCGGAAGCCCGCCGCGAACGGCGTCGGCACCGGCTCGTCGGCCGTGATGTAGGCGATGCCGTCGCCGAGCATCCGTCCGTCGATCCGCCGGGCGAGGTCCCCGATCAGGCGCGCGCGGATGACCGCGCCGTCCGGCTCGTAGAGGTACTCGCCGAGCTCGCCGGTCTCGGCGTCCTCGCTGTCGGCCTCCGCCGTGAGCTCGTTCGCCTCGTCGCCGCGCAGCACCAGGGCCGCGCGCCGGATGCCCGTGCGGGCGAGCGCGCCGAACCAGAGCCCGAGCTCGACCACCTGCCCGTCGGCGGACACCCACTGGGCCTCCGCGGTCGACGGGATGAGGTCGCGGTCGAAACCGGGGCCGAGCTTCAGCCCGACCGAGCGGCCGGTCGCGAGCTCGTACGCGAAGCCGAGCGACGGCGTGTAGTCGTCGGGATCGGTCAGCCGGTCGGTGTCCGTGTGACCGGCCGTGCGCCGGGCCGGGTCGAGGAAGACGCCGTCGATCTCCCGGAGGCTGACATCCTCGGCGCGCCGGTGCTCGACCGTCGCGGACGGGAACGGCGCGAGGTTGAAGGCGGCGATCGCGGCCGTGACCTCGTCGGCGTCGACCGCCAGAACCTCCAGCTCGAGGGCCGAGAGGGCGAGCGCGTCGCCGCCGATGCCGCATCCGAGGTCCGCGACGCGGGTCAGTCCGGCCGCCCGGAACCGGCCGGCGTGGCGTGCCGCGACCGACAGGCGCGTCGCCTGCTCCAGCCCCGCCTCGGTGAAGAGCATCCGGGAGGCGAACTCGCCGAACTTGCCGACCGCCTTCTTGCGCAGCTTCGCCTGCGTCAGCACCGCCGCCACCAGTCCGGGGGAGTGGCCCTGCTTGCGGAGGTCGGTGACCATCGCGAGCACGTCCTTCTCGGACCGGTACGGGGGCAATGAGTCGAGCAGTCGGAGGCCTTCGGGGCTCAGCAGCTCGACGAGTTCGGACCGGTCCATGTGGACCACGCTACCTTCTGGCACTCACGTTGCGGGACTGCTAACGCACCCCCTAGACTCGTGTTAGCACTCTCCGTGCGAGTTTGCTAACGCAAGCCGCGCAACGCATTGAGTTCGCAAAGACTGAGTTCACCAAAGAAAGAGGTCAACCGTGTCGGTCTCCATCAAGCCGCTCGAAGATCGCATCGTCATCAAGCAGGTCGAGGCTGAGCAGACCACTGCCTCCGGTCTGGTCATCCCCGACACCGCCAAGGAGAAGCCCCAGGAGGGCGAGGTCGTCGCCGTCGGACCGGGCCGTATCGACGACAATGGCAACCGCGTTCCGCTCGACGTCGCCGTCGGCGACAAGGTGATCTACTCCAAGTACGGGGGCACCGAGGTCAAGTTCGGCGGCGAGGACTACCTGGTCCTTTCGGCTCGCGACGTCCTCGCGGTCGTCGTTCGCTGACGCACCTTCTTTCGGCCGAGGCCCGGGCGCTGCTGCGCCCGGGCCTTCGTCGTCCCCGCGGGCTGCGTGCGGCCTCCACCGGGTCGGTCCCTGTCCCCGGTTCGGAGTAGTGTCGTGGGAGTGCCGCAGCCCCTCTCCGAACACCGCAGGTCCGGCCTGACCTACGCGATCTCCGCCTACGTCCTCTGGGGAATCCTCCCCATCTACTTCCTGGCGCTCGCGCCGGCCAGCGCCTGGGAGATCGTCGCCTGGCGGGTGCTCTTCTCGCTGGTGTTCTGCGCGATCGCGCTCACCGTGACGCGCGCCTGGCGCACGTTCGGCGCCCTGTTGAAGGACCGCAGGGTCCTGTTCACGATGGGCCTCGCCGGCGCGCTCATCTACGTCAACTGGCAGACCTATGTGCTGGCCACGGTCAGCGGGCACGTCGTGGAGGCCGCCCTCGGCTACTTCATCAACCCGATCGTGACGGTGTTCCTCGGTGTGATCGTCCAACGCGAGCGGCTCCGCGTCGCCCAGTGGGTGGCGGTCGGCGTCAGCGTGATCGCCGTGATCGTGCTCGCGGTCGGCTACGGGCAGATCCCGTGGATCGCGCTCATCCTGGCGTTCTCGTTCGGCTTCTACGGCCTCATCAAGAAGCGCGTCGGCGGCCGGGTCGACGCTGTCTCCGGGCTGACGCTGGAGACCATGTGGCTGACCCCGGTCGCGATCGTGCAGCTCGTGGTCGTGAGCCTCACGGTCGGCCTGACGATCGGCAGCGACGGCCCCTGGCACACGGTGCTGCTCGTCGGCGCGGGCGTGATCACCGCCGTGCCGCTGCTGTTCTTCGCCGCGGCCTCCCGGCGCCTGCCGCTGGTCTACATGGGCTTCATCCAGTACTTCGCGCCGTTCATCCAGTTCGTCGTCGGCGTCGCGGTGCTGAACGAGGCGATGCCGCCTGAGCGCTGGATCGGCTTCGCGATCGTGTGGCTCGCCCTCGCCATCCTCAGCGTCGACATGATCGTGGCGGCCCGGCAGGGGAAGAAGCAGGCCGAGCTCGATCTCGCGACGGTGGAGTAGGGCGCTATCTCATAATGACCGGCGCGACTTTTATGAGCTAAGGCCTTAGCTCATAAAAGAGGCGCCGTGACGCTCCCCGCCGCGGAATAACCGCCCAGCTTGTGCCGTTACGATGAGACATCCACAACTCGCGCGACCTTGATAGGGGTGAAATGGACCAGGCGGATCCGTTCGGATTCATCGGTTTGACCTACGACGACGTCATGCTCCTTCCCGGGCACACCGACGTCATCCCGAGTGAGGCGGACACCTCGACTCGCCTGACCAAGCGGATCAGCATGGCGACCCCGCTCCTCTCCAGCGCCATGGACACCGTGACCGAGTCGCGCATGGCCGTCGCCATGGCACGGCATGGCGGCATCGGCATCATCCACCGCAACCTGTCCATCGAGGATCAGGCCACCAACGTCGACAAGGTGAAGCGTTCCGAGTCGGGCATGATCACCAACCCGGTGACCACCACCCCGGACGCCACCGTCGAGGAGGTCGACCTTCTCTGCGGGCAGTTCCGCGTCTCCGGCCTCCCGGTCGTGGAGGGCGACGGCAAGCTCGTCGGCATCATCACCAACCGCGACATGCGCTTCGTCTCCCCGTTCGAGCGGTCCACCACCCTCGTGCGCGACGTGATGACCCGCATGCCGCTGATCACCGCGCCGGTCGGCATCGACCCGGACTCCGCGGTCGCCATCTTCGCCGAGCACAAGATCGAGAAGCTCCCGCTCGTGGACCCCGACGGCCGGCTCCGCGGGCTCATCACCGTCAAGGACTTCGACAAGAGCGAGAAGTACCCGTTCGCCACCAAGGACGACGAGGGCCGCCTCCGCGTCGGCGCCGCGATCGGCTTCTTCGGCGACGCCTGGGACCGCGCGATGACGCTGGTCGACGCGGGCGTGGACGTCATCGTCGTGGACACCGCCAACGGCGACTCCGCGGGTGTGCTCGACATCATCCACCGGCTCAAGCACGAGCCGCGCGCCTCGCACGTGGATGTCATCGGCGGCAACGTCGCGACCCGCTCCGGCGCGCAGGCGCTCATCGACGCGGGTGCGGACGCCATCAAGGTCGGCGTGGGACCGGGCTCGATCTGCACCACCCGCGTCGTCGCCGGCGTCGGCGTGCCGCAGGTGACCGCGGTCTACGAGGCCTCGCTGGCCGCGCGTGCGGCGGACGTCCCGCTCATCGCCGACGGCGGCCTCCAGTACTCGGGCGACATCGCCAAGGCGCTGGTCGCGGGCGCCGAGAGCGTGATGCTCGGCTCGCTGCTGGCCGGCACCGCCGAGTCGCCCGGCGACCTGGTGTTCGTCAACGGCAAGCAGTTCAAGAACTACCGTGGCATGGGGTCGCTCGGCGCCCTCCAGACCCGCGGCAAGAAGACCTCGTATTCGCGCGACCGCTACTTCCAGGCCGACGTCCCGAGCGACGAGCAGCTCATCGCCGAGGGCATCGAGGGCCAGGTCCCGTACCGCGGCCCGCTGTCCGCGGTGGCGTACCAGCTCGTCGGCGGCCTCCGCCAGTCGATGTTCTACGTCGGCGCCCGCACCATCCCGGAGCTGAAGGAGCGCGGCCGGTTCGTCCGCATCACCGCCGCCGGGCTCAAGGAGTCGCACCCGCACGACATCCAGATGGTCGTGGAGGCGCCCAACTACCGCCGCTGATCCGCTGTCGTTTCGAAACCGCCGCCCACCTTCTCGTGGGCGGCGGTTTCGTCTAGGCTGGAAGGCTTTGTCCACAGCACGACAGGAACCAGCCATGGGTCACATCGACGTCTCCGGCGTCTCGTACACGCTCGCCGACGGCCGCCCGCTCCTGGATGACGTGTCGTTCCGGGTCGGGGACGGCAGCGTCTCCGCGCTGATCGGCGCGAACGGCGCGGGCAAGTCGACGCTGCTGCGGATCATCCGTGGCGAGCTGCGGCCGGACAGCGGCGGCGTCGTGATCGACGGCGGCCTCGGCGTGATGGACCAGTTCGTCGGCCATGTCCGCGACGACCGGACGGTGCGCGACCTGCTCGTGCTCGTCGCGCCCGCCGTCGTGCGCCGGGCGTCGGAGGCGCTCGCCGCGGCCGAGGAGGCGATCATCGAGCGCGACGAGACGGACACCCAGCTCCGCTACGCGACCGCGCTCACCGAGTACGCGGACGCCGGCGGCTACGACCAGGAGGTCGTCTGGGACCACTGCACCGTCGCCGCCCTCGGCCTCCCGTTCGAGCGCGCCCAGTACCGCAGCGTACGGAGCCTGTCCGGCGGCGAGCAGAAGCGGCTGGTCCTGGAGGCGCTGCTGCGCGGTCCGGAGCAGGTGCTGCTGCTGGACGAGCCGGACAACTACCTCGACGTCCCCGCCAAGCGCTGGCTGGAGGAGCAGCTCCGCTCGACGCCGAAGACCGTGCTCCTGGTCTCCCACGACCGCGAGCTGCTGGCGCGCGCCGCCGACCGGATCGTCACCCTGGAGCTCGGCGGTGCGGGCAACACCGCCTGGACACACGGCGGCGGGTTCGATGGCTACCACGCCGCCCGCGAGGAGCGGATGGCGCGGCTGGAGGAGCTGCGCCGGCGCTGGGACGAGGAGCACGCCAAGCTGAAGGCCCTGGTGCTGCGCTTCAAGGAGAAGGCGAAGTACAACAGCGACCTCGCCTCGGCCTACCAGGCCGCCCAGACCCGGCTCGCCAAGTTCGAGCAGGCCGGGCCGCCGCAGGAGCGCCCGCGCGAGCAGAACGTCCGGATGCGCCTGACCGGCTCCCGCACGGGGCGACGGGTGATCGAGTGCGACGGCCTGGAGCTGACCGGTCTGATGCGTCCGTTCGACCTGGAGGTCTGGTTCGGCGAGCGCATCGCCGTCCTCGGCTCGAACGGGTCGGGCAAGTCGCACTTCCTGCGTCTCCTCGCCGCCGGAGGGAGCGATCCCGACCCGTCGGCCGGTCACCTCGCCTCCGCAGAGGTGGCGGGTGCGCCGGTGCCGCATTCCGGCGTCGCGAAGCTCGGCGCCCGGGTGGCTCCCGGCCTGTTCGCCCAGGCGCACGAGCATCCCGAGCTGGTGGGGCGGACCCTCCTGGACATCCTGCACCGCGGCGACGACTGCCGCGCGGGCATGCCTCGGGAGGCCGCCAGCCGCGTCCTCGACCGCTACGGCCTCGCCGCGTCGGCCGAGCAGACGTTCGAGTCGCTGTCGGGAGGTCAGCAGGCGCGCCTCCAGATCCTGCTGCTGGAGCTGTCGGGCGCGACGCTCCTGCTGCTCGACGAGCCGACGGACAACCTGGACCTGGTGTCGGCGGAGGCCCTGGAGGACGGGCTCGCGGGATACGAGGGGACCGTCGTCGCGGTGACGCACGACCGGTGGTTCGCGCGCGGGTTCGACCGGTACCTCGTGTTCGGGGCGGACGGGAACGTGTACGAGGCGGGGGAGCCGGTATGGGATGAGAAGCGGGTGGAGCGGGTGCGGTGAGGGTGCGCCCCCTCGGCGGGAGGAGGAGGGGGTCAGCGGAGGCGCGCGATCCGCTCCACCGCCTCCGTCAGCACCTCGGGCGAGCACGCGATGTTGACCCGCGCGAACCCCGCCCCCTCGCGCCCGAAGTCCAGTCCGCGCACCAGCGCCACCCGCGCCTCCTCCAGAATGCGTGCCGCCGGCTCGTCGCCCCAGCCGAGCCCCCGGAAGTCGACCCATGCCAGGTAGCTCGCGTGCGGCTCGCGGTACACGGCCTCCGGGAGGTGCGTCGCCAGCAGCCGCCCCAGGAGCTCGCGATTGGCCTCGATCGACTCCAGCGTCCCGGCCAGCCACTCCCGGCTCTCGTCGAACGCCGCCTCCGTCGCGATGCGGCCGAGCAGGCTCGTGCGCACCTCCACCTCCACCGGGAGGGCGTGGAGCTGCGCCGCGCGCGACGGCGACGCCGCGACCATCAGTGCGCACTTCACCCCGGCGAGGTTCCACGCCTTGCTCGCCGAGTGCGCGGCGACACCGACGCGGCGGGCGTCGTCCGACACCGACAGGAACGGCGTGAAGGTCGCGTCCGTGTGGGTCAGCGGCGCGTGGATCTCGTCGCTCACCACGGCCACGTCGTAGCGCGCGGCCAGCGCTGCCACGGCCTGCAGGACGGGCCGGGGATGGACGAGGCCGAGCGGGTTGTGCGGGTGGCAGAGCAGGAACGCACGGGCGCCGGCGGCGAAGGCGCGCTCCAGGCCGTCGAGGTCGAGGGACCACGTCGTGCCGTCGTCCAGGAGCGGGACCTCCTCGACCACGCCGCCCGCCTCCGGGATGAACTCGTAGAACGGCGGGTAGACCGGCGGGGTGATGACCACCCGGTCGCCCGGCGCGATCAGCATGCGCAGCGCCTCCACGATGACCACGCTGACGTCCGTCGTCGTCAGGACGGAGCCGGGGTCGACCTCCCACCCCCAGGTGTCGTGCGCGAAGCGGGCGAAGGCGCTCTTGGCGTGGGCGTCCTCGCCGATGTAGCCGGTGTCGCCGCGGTCGATCGCGGCGTGCAGGGCGGCGGCGATCGGCGGGGCCAGCGGGTAGTCCGTCTCGGCCACGAACAGCGGGAGCACGTCGTCCGGATACAGACTCCACTTCTCGCTGGTGCGCTGGCGGAGGCGGGCGAGAGGCTCGGCGTCGACGGTCACCCTGACTACTCTGCCAGTGCCGCGCCATAGACTGAACCCGTGAGTATGGAGATTGAGATCGGGCGGGCCAAGCGTGCCCGCCGCGTGTACGCCTTCGACGACGTCGCGGTGGTGCCCAGCCGGCGCACGCGCGACCCCGAGGACGTCTCGGTCGCCTGGACCATCGACGCGTACCAGTTCAACATCCCGTTCCTGGCCGCCCCGATGGACTCGGTGGTCTCTCCGACCACCGCGATCATGATGGGCCAGCTCGGCGGGCTCGGCGTCCTCGACCTGGAGGGCGTCTGGACCCGGTACGAGGACCCGGAGCCGCTGCTCGCCGAGATCCGCGAGCTGCCCGCCGACAAGGCGACCCGGCGCATGCAGGAGATCTACTCCGAGCCGATCAAGCCCGAGCTGGTCACCCGCCGGCTCGCCGAGATCCGGGAGGGCGGCGTCACCGTCGCCGGCGCGCTCTCGCCGCAGCGCACCCAGGAGCTGTACCAGACGGTCGTGGAGGCGGGCGTCGACCTGTTCGTCATCCGCGGCACCACCGTCTCGGCCGAGCACGTCTCGAAGAACGTCGAGCCCCTCAACCTCAAGAAGTTCATCTACGAGCTCGACGTCCCCGTGATCGTCGGCGGCGCCGCGACCTACACGGCCGCACTGCACCTCATGCGCACCGGTGCGGCCGGTGTGCTCGTCGGCTTCGGCGGAGGCGCGGCCTCCACCACCCGCTCCACCCTCGGCATCCACGCCCCGATGGCCACGGCCGTCGCGGACGTCGCCGGCGCCCGCCGCGACTACATGGACGAGTCGGGCGGCCGGTACGTGCACGTCATCGCCGACGGCGGCCTCGGCAGCTCGGGCGACATCGTCAAGGCCATCGCCTGCGGCGCCGACGCCGTCATGCTCGGCACCACGCTCGCGCGCGCCACCGACGCGCCCGGCGGCGGCTGGCACTGGGGCGCGGAGGCGCACCACCCGCAGCTTCCGCGTGGCAACCGGGTCGCGGTCGGCCAGGTCGCGCCGCTCGAGGAGGTCCTGTACGGACCGGCGCCGGTCGCGGAGGGAACTGCGAATCTGGTGGGGGCCTTGCGCAGGAGCATGGCAACGACGGGATACTCGGACTTGAAGGAGTTCCAGCGCGTCGAGGTCGTGGTCGCGCCGTACCAATCGCATTAGGTCCTGGCCGAAGGCGGCCGGGGGAGGAGGAAACGATGGCGACAACATCCCCGTCCGGCACCACCGCGCGGTCGACGGCGGTGGGCTACCCCTCACGCCTCGGTCCCGCCGAGCGCGCCGCCGCGATCCAGGCCCTCAAGGACACCGAGCTCGACATCCTCGTCGTCGGCGGTGGCATCGTCGGCGTGGGCAGCGCGGTCGACGCGGTCACCCGCGGGCTGAGCGTCGGCCTGGTGGAGGCACGCGACTTCGCGTCCGGCACCTCCAGCCGGTCGTCCAAGCTGGTCCACGGCGGCATCCGCTACCTGGAGCAGCTCGACTTCGGGCTGGTGCGGGAGGCGCTGATCGAGCGCGGCCTCCTACTGCAGCGGATCGCCCCGCACCTGGTCAAACCGGTCCGGTTCCTCTACCCGCTGCACAAGCACGTGTGGGAGCGCTTCTACATCGGCGCCGGCATGATGCTGTACGACATCTTCTCCTACAGCGGCCTCCGCCCGCCGGGGGTGCCGCACCACCGCCACCTCAGCCGGCGTCAGGTGCTCAAGGCCATCCCGAGCATGTCGCCGAGCGCGCTGGTCGGCGGCATCACGTACTACGACGCGCAGGTCGACGACGCCCGTTACACGGCGACACTGGCGCGCACGGCGGCCCACTACGGCGCCCACATCGCGCCGCGCGTGCGCGTGGAGGGCTTCCTCAAGGTCGGCGAGCGGGTCGTCGGCGTGCAGGCGGTCGACCAGGAGACCGGCGAGCGCTTCGAGATCCGCGCCAAGCAGGTCGTCAACGCCACCGGCGTGTGGACGGACGACACCCAGTCGATGGTGGGGGAGCGCGGCCAGTTCAAGGTCCGAGCGTCGAAGGGCATCCACCTGGTGGTGCCGCGCGACCGCTTCCAGTCGAAGATGGGCCTCATCCTGCGCACCGAGAAGAGCGTGCTCTTCGTCATCCCGTGGGGACGGCACTGGCTGATCGGCACGACCGACACCGACTGGCACCTCGACAAGGCGCACCCGGCGGCGACGGCGGCCGACATCGACTACCTGCTCGCGCACGTCAACCAGGTGCTCAACGTGCCGCTGACCCGGGAGGACGTGGAGGGCGTCTACGCCGGCCTGCGCCCGCTGCTGGCGGGCGAGTCGGAGGAGACCTCCAAGCTGTCCCGCGAGCACCTGGTCGCCCACTCGGTGCCCGGCTTGGTGGTGATCGCCGGCGGCAAGTGGACGACGTACCGGGTGATGGCGAAGGACGCGATCGACGCCGCGGTGTCGGCGCTCGACGGCAAGATCCCGGCCAGCACGACGATGGAGATCCCGCTCGTCGGCGCGGAGGGCTACCAGGCCGCGTGGAACCGGCGCGGCCGCATCGCGAGCGAGTCCGGCCTCCACCCGGCGCGCGTGGAGCACCTGCTCAACCGGTACGGGACGATGACGGAGGACATCCTCGCCCTGGTCCGCGAGGATCCGTCGCTGGCCCAGCCGCTGCCCGGAGCCGACGACTACATCGGCGCGGAGGTCGTCTACGCGGCCAGCCACGAGGGCGCCCTCCACCTGGAGGACGTGCTCGCCCGCCGCACCCGCATCTCGATCGAGGCCTGGGACCGCGGCGTCTCGGCGGCGCCCGTCGCGGCGTCGCTGATGGCCGGGGTGCTCGGCTGGGACTCCGGACGCGAGGAGCGCGAGGTGCAGACCTACCTGAAGCGGGTCGCGGCCGAGCGCGCCAGCCAGCAGCAGCCGGACGACGAGTCGGCCGACCGGGTGCGGCTGGAGGCGCCGGACATCGTGGACGTGGACGCCGCGGCGGCGAAGGCCGGGGCGGTCACGCGCACGGCCAAGGCGGCGTCGGCGAAGACCCCGGCGGCGAAGGCGGCGGCGGCGAGCAAGGCCGCGGACGCGCCTCCGAAGGAGGAGTGAGCTCGGTCAGCGATAGATCTCGCGCCGGTGGCCGGCATCGACCACGACAACCGTCAAGATGCCGTCCTCGATGCGGTACAGCACGCGATGGTCGCCAGAACGGACGCGCCACTCGACGCGGCCGGTGAGCTTCTTCGACGCGGGAGGACGAGGATCGTCGCCGAGGAGCTCGATGACCGCCTGAACCCGGCGCTTGCCTTCGGGCGGGAGCTTCTTGATGGAACGGATCGCTGCGGGGAGGAGCTGGACGGCGTAGGTCACGCGAGTCCGAGCTCGCGCTTGACGTCCTCCCACGGGACAGGCGTCTCCCGCAGACGTTCCGTCTCCTCCCATGCCGCATCCACGGCGCGGATGTCGGCGAGCTCCTCGGCGTCCTCCAAGAGGTGCTTGAGCTGGTCGGCGTCGACGATCGCGGCCACTGCGCGCTCGCGGCGCGTCAGATAGACCGGCTCGGCGTGCGACTCGTCGATGAGCGACGACAGCCGTGCGCGGGCCTCGGAGATGGCGATCTGGTTCATGAGGCCGACGATATCACTCATTTTGTACATTCTGGCGCAATACGTGCATTTTGTACGATCGCCCGCCTGTCTCCGGTAGGCTGTAACCCAGTACCCGCGACGGATGGAGACGGAAAATGGTTGACGTTCGACGGGTCAAACTGCCCGGGGTCGGGGTGTTGCACACCTTCGTGACGGACGACGGAGGGAAGGTCGGAGTCATCGCCCACCGCTCCGGGCACAGCGACCTGATCACGTTCTCCGATCACGAGGACGGCGCCGACGTGACCAAGGTCTCGCTGCGCCTCAGCGAGGACGAGGCGCACACGCTCGCCGAGCTCCTCGGCGGCACGCAGATCACCGAGTCGCTGACCGCGCTCGACCAGATCCCCGGGCTCAGCATCGACTGGTTCTCCGTCGACTACGAGGACTACATCGCCGGGCAGCAGCTCGGAGCGCCCGGCGACCGCGGCTTCGTCGGGCTCACCGTCGTCGCCGTCGTGCGCGGGGACTCCGCGAATCCGGCGCCCGCACCCGACTTCAAGGTCTTCCCCGGCGACACGCTCGTCGTCGCGGGCACCCCCGAGAAGGTCGCCAAGGCGTTCGCGTTCTTCCGCACCGGTCAGACCGCGCGGGCCACGTCCGACGCTCCGCCGGGAGGCTGATCCATGCATCTCGGAGAAGACCTCATCATCCTCGGCATCCTGCTGCTCGTCGCGTACGTGCTCGGACGCCTCGGCAAGCTGGTGGGGCTCCCCGCGATCCCCATCTACATGCTCGTCGGGCTGCTGGCGAGCCCGCACACCGGCTGGTTCCCGCTCGACTTCGAGAGCAACTACATCGAGCTCATCGCGGTCTTCGGGCTCATCCTGCTGCTGTTCAACCTCGGGCTGGAGTTCGACCAGGACGAGTTCTTCGGCAACTTCGGCAAGCTGGTCGTCTCCGGCGGCTCCTACATCCTCATCAACATGGGCGTCGGCCTCGCGTTCGGCTTCTGGGTCGGCTGGGGCACCAGGGAGGCGCTCATCATCGCCGGGATGACGGCCACGTCATCGTCGGCGATCGTGACGAAGCTGCTCATCGAGCTGCGCCGACTCCCCAACACCGAGACGCCGATGATCCTCGGTGTGACGGTCGTGGAGGACATCTTCATCGCGATCTACCTCGCGATCGTGTCGGTGGTGCTGAGCGGCGAGACCCAGCTCTGGCCGGTGGTCGGCAAGCTGACGGTCGCGTTCCTGTTCCTGGTGGTGATGTTCACGCTCGCCCGGTTCGGCGGGAGGTACGTCTCCCGGCTGTTCCGCACGAAGGACGACGAGCTCTTCACCATCCTGTTCTTCGGGCTCGCGGTGCTGTTCGCGGGCATCGGCGAGATCCTCGGCGTCACCGATGCGATCGGCGCGTTCCTGATCGGGCTCGTGCTGGGCGCGACGAAGTACCGCAACAAGATCGAGCACATCGCGATCCCGCTGCGCGACGTGTTCGCGGCGTTCTTCTTCCTCAACTTCGGGCTGGAACTCGATCCGGCGAAGTTCCCGGCTGTGCTCGGGCCGGTGCTCATCGCGGTGGCCATGACGATCGTGCTCAACATCCTCGCGGGGCAGTTCGTCGCTTGGATCAACGGGTTCGGCGTGCAGGCGGGCATCAACACGACCGTGATCCTGCAGAACCGCGGGGAGTTCGCGCTCATCCTGGCGACGCTGTCGCTCAGCGCCGGGCTGGACGCGCGCATCGTGCCGTTCGCCGGGCTCTACGTGCTGATCATGGCCGTGATCGGGCCGATCCTCGCAGCGAACTCCGAGAAGATCGGTGCGATGATTCTCCGGTCCGGATCGTCCAAGCGGCGCGACCGGCGGAAGAAGCGCGATCCCATGCTCGACGAGGAGATCGCACTCGTCGAGGCGGCCACCGCCGACCTCGACTCCGACACGCGCCGCGACGACAGGCGCGACGACACGCGCCAGGCTGTGGACCGGATCGTCGAGCAGGCCATGCAGCAGCAGGACACGACCGTCGAACGAAAGCGGGACTGACCCATCGACACCACCCCCGGCAGCCCGGCCGGCGCGCAGGCGCCGCAGGGCGGCACCACGATGCTGCAGATGATGCTGCGCCCGCGCTGGATCGGCGCCCTGCTGTTCGCGCTGGCGCTCGCCGCGGGGTTCGCCGCGCTCGGCCAGTGGCAGCTCGAACGCGCCATCGAGTCGGGCAAGGCCGTCGTGGCGCCGACCGAGACGGTGCTCCCGCTCGCGCAGGTCGCGAAGCCGAACGGGCCGATGACGGACAAGTCCGTCGGGCAGCTCGTGGAGTTCACCGGCACGTTCGTGGCCGGAGACGACCAGCTCCTGTACGACCGGATCAACTTCGGGAAGACCGGCTGGTGGGTCGTCTCCCATGTGGACGTCGACGCCGGCGGCGGCCACCGCATCGCGCTCGCCGTCGCCCGCGGCTGGGCGCCCGACGAGGCGACCGCGAAGTCCGTCATGGTCCGGCTCGCCCAGCAGCCGGAGGAGCCGCAGAAGATCGTCGGCCGCATCCTCCCCGATGAGCAGCCGCAGGTCCCGGACGACAAGAAGAACCCGACCGCGATGAAGACCCTCGGCGTCGGCCAGCTCTACAACCTGTGGACCGGGGTGGACGGCATGGACGTCTACAACGCGTACGTGGTCGACCGGACGGCTCCCGTCGGGCTGGAGAAGATCGACTCGCCGCCGCCCATCCAGCAGACCGAGCTCAACTGGCTCAACATCTTCTACGCGGCCGAGTGGATCATCTTCGCCGGGTTCGCGATCTTCCTCTGGTACCGGCTCGTCCGGGACGCCAAGGAGCGGGAGGACGAGGAGCGCGCGCTCGCGGCTGAGGCGGCCGCCGGCGACGGCGCGAGGGCGCACGCCGGGAACGTAGAATAAATCCATGCCCCTCGCTCCCAAGCTCGAAGACTTCCCGAAGATCCGCGGGGCGCTGAAGTTCTACCAGGTGTTCGCCTACGTCACCGGCATCATGCTCCTGCTGCTATGCGTGGAGATGCTCGTGAAGTACGGCTTCGGCTACCAGCTCTTCGCGTTCAGCAACTACGGCACGCTCACGTTCGTGCCCGTCAAGACCGCGGTCGCGCCGACCGGCGTCGACCTCAGCACCGGCATCCTGATCGCCCACGGCTGGCTGTACGTCGTGTACCTGTTCTCCGACTTCCGGCTGTGGAGCCTGATGCGCTGGCCGTTCTCGAAGTTCGTCACCATCGCCCTCGGCGGCGTCATCCCCTTCCTGTCCTTCTTCGTGGAGGCCAGGATCACCAAGCAGGTCAAGAGCTATCTGGCCGGCCGCGAGGCCGAGGCAGCGACGTACGTGGAGGCCGCAAATTAGCACCGACGCAGTGTTCTCGGACATCCTCGGCGGGGCCGACTCGGCCGCGCCCGCAGGCCCGGTCCTGGTGGTCGACTTCGGCGCGCAGTACGCGCAGCTGATCGCCCGCCGGGTGCGCGAGGCGAACGTCTACTCCGAGATCGTGCCGCATACCGTGACGGCGGCGGAGGTCGCGGCCAAGCGGCCAGCGGGCATCGTCCTCTCCGGCGGCCCCTCCAGCGTGTACGAGGAGGGCGCGCCGCGCCTGGACGAGGCGATCTTCGAGCTCGGCGTGCCCGTGCTCGGCATCTGCTACGGCTTCCAGGTGATGGCCACGGCGCTCGGTGGCGAGGTCGCGAAGACCGGCCGCCGCGAGTACGGCTCGACCGCCGTGCGCGTCTCGGGCGCCGCGACCGACGGCGCGGGCAGCCTCCTCGACGGCCAGCCCGCCGAGCAGACCGCGTGGATGAGCCACGGCGACTCGGTCTCCCGGGCGCCGGAGGGCTTCGAGGTGCTGGCCTCCACCGACGACACCCCGGTCGCCGCGTTCGCGAACGAGGAGCGGCGCCTGTACGGCGTGCAGTGGCACCCGGAGGTCAAGCACTCGCAGTACGGCCAGGCCGTGCTCGAGAACTTCCTGCACCGCGCCGCCGGCATCCCCGCCGACTGGAACAGCGGCAACGTCATCGCCGACCAGGTCGCCGCGATCCGCGCCCAGGTGGGCACGGGCCGCGTGCTGTGCGCTCTGTCCGGCGGCGTCGACTCGGCCGTCGCGGCCGCGCTCGTCCACAAGGCGGTCGGCGACCAGCTCGTCTGCGTGTTCGTGGACCACGGCCTGCTCCGCAAGGACGAGGCGCGTCAGGTCGAGGAGGACTACGTCGCCGCGACCGGCGTCCGGCTCGTGACGGTGAACGCGCAGGAGCAGTTCCTGTCCGCGCTCGCCGGCGTCTCCGACCCCGAGACCAAGCGCAAGATCATCGGCCGCGAGTTCATCCGCGTGTTCGAGAAGGCCCAGGCGGATCTGATCGCTGAGGCCGAGCATGACGGCGACCCGATCCGCTTCCTGGTACAGGGCACCCTCTACCCGGACGTGGTGGAGTCGGGCGGCGGCACCGGCACGGCCAACATCAAGAGCCATCACAATGTCGGCGGTCTCCCGGAGGACCTCCAGTTCGAGCTCGTGGAGCCGTTGCGCACCCTGTTCAAGGACGAGGTGCGCGCGATCGGCCGCGAGCTGGGCCTGCCGGAGGTCATCGTCGGCCGCCAGCCGTTCCCCGGCCCGGGCCTCGGCATCCGGATCGTCGGCGAGGTGACCCAGGAACGCCTGGACCTGCTCCGCGACGCCGACGCGATCGTGCGTGCCGAGCTGACCGCCGCCGGGCTCGACGCCGAGATCTGGCAGTGCCCCGTCGTGCTGCTCGCGGACGTCCGCTCGGTCGGCGTGATGGGCGACGGCCGCACCTACGGCCACCCGATCGTGCTGCGCCCGGTCTCCAGCGGGGACGCCATGACCGCCGACTGGACGCGCCTGCCGTACGACCTGCTGGCCACGATCTCCAACCGCATCACCAACGAGGTGGACGGCGTCAACCGCGTCGTGCTCGACGTCACGTCGAAGCCGCCGGGGACCATCGAATGGGAGTGAGACTCCCGTAGACGCGAGAAGGGCCGGGATGCTGCGACAGCATCCCGGCCCTTCTGCGTATGCCGGCTAGTTGCGGGAGATCGCGAGCAGTCGCAGGATCTCCAGGTACAGCCAGATCACGGTGACCATGATCCCGAACGCGCCGGACCAGCCGTAGACGCGCGGTGCGCGGTTCTTGACGCCGCGCTGGATGAAGTCGAAGTCGAGCACCAGCGAGTACGCGCCCATGATGACGACGACCACGCCGATGAGCACGCCGAGCGGGATGCCGAACAGCTTGACGTCGCTGCTGAGGCCGAAGGCGCTGTGCGTGACGCCGGTCCACATCAGGACCACGTTGACGAGGGAGTACGCCAGGTAGCCGAACATCGCGATCAGGAAGATCTTGGTGGCCTTGGCCGAAGCGCGGATCTTGCCCGAGGCGAACAGCGCGAGCGTCACGCCCACGACCGCGAGGGTGCCGATGACCGCCTGGATGACGATGCCCGGGTAGATCGACTCGAAGACCGCGGAGATGCCGCCGACGAAGAGGCCCTGAACGCCGGCGTAGCTCAGGATGAGCGCGGGCGACGGCTTCTTCTTGAAGATGTTGACCAGGGCGAGCACGAAGCCGACGATCGCCGCGGGGAGGGCGAGCCCCGGCACCATCCAGCCGACCACCGCGCCGGCGACGAGGAGGGCGAACGAGATCGCGCTCTTGTTGATCGTGTCCTCGATCGTCATGCGATCGGTGTCCGCAGAGGTCGCGGACGGCGCCTGATACAGCTGCTCGAGGTTCTCGGCGCTGACCGTGCCGGCCGTCGCCTGCCCGTTGTTCTGGAAGGCCGGATTCGTGGAGAATGCCGGGTTGGTGAGTGCCATGGGTTCCTCGCTCTGTCGGGGACCGCTTACGGTCTCGGTGCGTCCAACCTATCGGTTGTGTTTCTGAGAGTTCTGACAGCTTGCCATGAATCGAGTGCGGCCGCTCCGGCGCGGGCCAGCCACGCGGAGCCCACCACGATCACGCTCATGACCAGGATGGTGATCCAGCCCTGCCCGTACGTGGTCACGAACAGCGGGAGCACCAGGCTGGCGGCGATCGGCAGCAGCAGCACCGCGAAGGTCGGGAGCGGCCGGATCCGGACGAGCAGCCAGGCCGCCAGCATAATGGCGTAGCACCAGGCGAAGCCGGAGCCGCCGAGCATCAGCCAGGTGAAGCCGAGCACGGGGACGACCACGGCGACCCGCCGCCCGATCGTGGAGGGCATCACCGCCCACCCCGCCGGCTGCAGGATCGAGCCGGCCAGCAGGAACGGCAGGCTGTAGGCGGTCGTCACCAGGACGCAGGCCGTTCCGACGACGATCATCGCGAGCCCGGCGATCCACCGGCCGCGGTAGCCACCCCAGTGCAGGTCGAGCGCGCGCGTCGGCTCGCGCCAGCCGCCGGGCGCCTCCGGGCTCACGCGGGGCGCCGGCGCGGTCGGGGTCGGGAGGCCGTCGGGGTCGGGCACACTCCGATTGTGTCACCCGCACGTGCGCACCGGAACGGCTTCGGCGCCCGACTAGGATCACCACATGCGCGCCCGCTCCAGACCGTCCGTGATCGGCCACCGGGGCGCCCCCGGATATCGCCCGGAGCACACGCGGGCGGCGTACGAGCTGGCCTTCGCGCTCGGCGCCGACTCGGTCGAACCCGACCTGGTGGCCACCAAGGACGGCGTGCTGGTCGTGCGGCACGAGAACGAGATCTCCGGCACGACGAACGTGGCCGAGCATCCCGAGTTCGCGTCCCGCCGCACGACCAAGGAGGTCGACGGGCTGCCGCTGACCGGCTGGTTCACCGAGGACTTCACCTGGGCCGAACTGGCCACGCTGCGGGCGCGGGAGCGCGTCCCGCACCTGCGGCAGGCGAGCGCGACCTTCGACGACCGCTACCCGATCCTGCGGCTCGCGGACGTCCTGGAGGTCGTCGACGCGGCCTCCGACGCGGCGGGCAGGGCGCTCGGGATGGTGGCGGAGCTGAAGCACGCCACCTACTTCGAGGCGGCGGGGCTGCCGCTGCACGAGCTGTTCCTGGGCGAGCTCGCCGCGGCGGGCTGGTCGGAGCATCCCGGGCTCGTCGCCGAGAGCTTCGAGAGGACGGTGCTCGGGCGCCTTCACGACGGCGGCTTCCGCGGGCAGCGGGTCTACCTGCTCGAAGCGGAGGGCGCGCCGGCGGACCGCGTCGCGTCGCTGGGGGCCGCGGCGCCCGGCTACGCCTCCGATCTGACGCTGCGCGGGCTGTACGCCCTCGGCTCGGCGGCGTCCCCGGCGGACCGGGTGGACGGGATCAGCGTGGACGTCTCGCAGATCCTGCACTCGGGGTCGGTGGCGGTCGGCCTGTTCGGCGAGGACGAGGGCGGCGTCGACATCGGCGCGGTCACGTCCGACCTGGTCGACCTCGCGCACTCGGCCGGGCTGTTCGTCTACTGCTGGACCCTCCGGCCGGAGAACGGGATGCTGCCGGCGGAGTTCCGGAATCCCGGGCGGGACGACGAGTGGGGCGACTGGCGGCGGCTCTTCGCGATCCTGCTGCACTCGGGTGTGGACGGGGTGTTCGCGGACCATCCGGATCTCGCGGTGGCGGTGCGGGACGGGCGCTGACGCGCTCGACCGCACGGGCGGGTGGCGTCCGGACGCCGGGGCGGCTCCCGGCCGCGATGACGGTGGCGGCGGCTAAAATGGCTGGAGACATGACGAGCCTTCCCGACGCCCCCTCCTCCTCTTCCGCGGTGCCCTCCTCCGTGCCGATCATCCTCGACGGCTGGGAGGGCGACGTGCGCCCCGGCGACGGCGCGGCCCAGGGGCGCGACGGCAGCGGCGGCGGACGCCGCGGGCCGAACGAGCGCCTGTTCGCCGGGCTCAACCCGCAGCAGCGCGAGGCCGCCGAGTACCGCGGTGCCGCCCTCCTCATCGTCGCGGGCGCCGGCTCGGGCAAGACCAGCGTCCTGACCCGCCGCATCGCCGGGCTCATCGAGAGCCGCGAGGCGTGGCCGAGCGAGATCCTCGCCATCACGTTCACCAACAAGGCGGCGAACGAGATGCGCGAGCGCGTCGAGCAGCTGCTCGGCGGCCGGGCCCAGGGCATGTGGATCTCGACTTTCCACTCCGCGTGCGTCCGCATCCTGCGCCGGGAGGCCGAGACCATCGGCAAGACGCAGAGCTTCACGATCTACGACTCCGGCGACACCCGCGCGCTGCTGAAGCGCATCATCAAGGAACTCGACGCCGACACGCTCGGCTTCACCGTCGCCGGGACGTCCGGCCGCATCTCCAAGCTCAAGAACGAGCTGACCGACATCGAGACCTTCGCGCGCTCGGCCAACCTGAGCGACCCGCAGGAGGTGATGTTCCTCGAGATCTTCCGGCAGTACACGCGGGCGCTCCGCCGGGCCAACGCCTTCGACTTCGACGACCTCATCGCCGAGACGGTCTTCCTGTTCCGCGCCTTCCCGAAGGTGGCGGCGCTGTACCAGACGCGGTTCCGGCACATCCTCGTCGACGAGTACCAGGACACCAACCACGCGCAGTACTCGCTCATCCGCGAGCTGACCATGCCGGTCTCGCCCGACATCGCGGAGGAGATGGAGCAGCACGGCCGCAACGTGAGCAAGCTGCGCGACGTGGTCGGCGCCGTCCCGGGGGCGTCGCTGACCGTGGTCGGCGACTCGGACCAGTCCATCTACGCGTTCCGCGGCGCGGACATCCGCAACATCGTGGAGTTCGAGCGCGACTTCCCCGGCGCCAAGGTGGTGCTGCTGGAGCAGAACTACCGGTCGACGCAGAACATCCTGAGCGCGGCCAACGCCGTGATCGCGAACAACTTCGACCGCAAGGACAAGAAGCTCTGGACCGCGGTCGGGGACGGCGACAAGATCGTCGGCTATACCGGCTACTCCGGTCACGACGAGGCGCAGTTCGTCGCCGACGAGATCGAGAAGCTGCACGCCGCCGGCATGGACTACAAGGACATGGCGGTCTTCTACCGCACCAACGCCCAGACGCGTGCGCTGGAGGAGATCTTCATCCGCTCGGCGCTGCCCTACAAGGTGATGGGCGGCACCAAGTTCTACGAGCGCGCCGAGATCAAGGACTCGATGGCGTACCTGATCACGGTCGCCAACCCGGACGACACCCTTGCGCTCCGCCGCATCCTGAACACGCCCAAGCGCGGCATCGGTCCCGCGACCGAGACGCAGCTCGCGAGCTACGCGGAGGACAACGGCTTCACGTTCCGCGACGCCATGCGCGACGCCGGTTCGCTGGGCCTGGGGCCGAAGGTGACCGGCGCCATCCTGCAGCTCTCGGGGCTGCTGGACGAGGCCGCTGCGAAGATCGACCCGGCCAACCCGGCCGGCGCCGCGTCGGTCGCGGACGTGCTCACCTTCCTGCTCGACGGCAGCGGGTACCTGGAGGTGCTGCGCAAGAGCCGCGACCCGCAGGACGAGGCGCGGGCGGAGAACGTGGACGAGCTCGTCGCGGTGACCCGCGAATTCGGGCGCAACAACCCGGATGGCACGCTGGTCGACTTCCTCACCGAGGTGTCGCTGGTCGCGGCGGCGGACGAGATCGACGACTCCAGCGGCTCGGTGTCGCTGATGACGCTGCACACCGCCAAGGGGCTGGAGTACGACGCGGTGTTCCTGACGGGCATCGAGGAGGACCTCCTCCCGCACCGGATGTCGGCCAACGAGCCGGGCGGGCCTGCGGAGGAGCGGCGGCTGTTCTACGTGGGGATCACGCGCGCCAAGAAGCGGCTGTTCCTGTCGCTCGCCATGACGCGTGCGCAGTTCGGCGAGACGGCGGTCGCGATGCCGAGCCGGTACCTGCAGGAGATCCCGGCCGACCTCATCGACTGGCGCCAGTCGCCCGGCGCCGCCAATGGTCGCGGCGGCTCCCAGTCGCGTGCGCTGAACGCGCGCCGGCCCGGGCTCGGCGGCGGCACGGCGGGACGCTGGAACGAGAGCTATCCGGTCGGCGGGAGCGCCGTGGCCGAGCGTCCGAAGGCGGAGTGGCCGAACCGGGTGACCGGCAAGGTCCGCGACAACGGCGACCTGGAGCTCGCGCCGGGCGACCGTATCCGGCACGCGGACTTCGGCGACGGCCGGGTGACCAACGTCACCGGTGAGGGCGCCAAGCGCGTCGCGCACGTCCAGTTCGAGAAGGTGGGCGCGAAGAAGCTCCTCATCAAGATCGCACCGATCGACAAGCTGTGAGGCTGAGGCTGAGGCCGAGGCAGCAGCTCGCCTCCCTGAGCGTCGAGGTCGGCTTCCGGGCCGCTGCCGCGGTCGCAGTGCCCCTGCTGGTCCTGCTCGCCGTCGGACGCCTCGACCTGGCCGCGTATGCCACGTTCGGCGCGTTCACCGCGCTGTACGGACGCAACGAGCCCTACCGGCTCCGCCTTCGAAGCGTGTCGGTGGCGGCGGTCGCGCTCCTGGCGAGCATCGCGCTCGGCGTCCTGGTCGCGGTGCTGGGCGAGCCGCTGTGGCTCGCGGCGGTGCCGCTGGTGGCCGTGGTGGTGATCGGGACGTTCTTCGCGACCGCCTTCCAGCTCCTGCCGGCGCAGCCGCTGTTCTTCGTGTTCGCGCTGCTGGTGTGCGCGGCGATCCCGACGCCCGGGGCGGAGGCCTGGGGCCGGATCGGCCTCGCGGCCGCGGTCGCAGCGTTCGCGTGGCTTCTGACGATGTCGGGCTGGCTGCTGCGCCGCGCGGCCGGTGACCGGGCCGCGCGGACGGGCGCCGTGCTCCTGAAGAAGCTGCACCGCCGCCCCGGCGTCGACACGAGCGTCCTGCGCGATCGCCGCGTCTGGCTGACCGCGGCGCAGAACGCCGTCGGCGTCCTGATCGCGGGGGGCCTCGCCCTCGCCTTCGGGCTGGGCCACGCCTACTGGGCGGTGGTGAGCCTGGTCGCCGTCATCCCTCCCGCGCGCGCCGCGCACTCGATCTCCCGGTCGCTCCACCGGATCCTCGGCACCATCGGGGGCGTCGCCGTGGCGGCGCTGGTCCTGGTGTGGTCGCCGCCGCCCCTGGTGGTGATCGCGGTGATCGTGGTCTGCCAGTTCTTCGCGGAGATGCTGGTCGGCCGCCACTACGGCTCGGCCCTGCTCTTCATCACCCCGATGGCGCTCGCCGTGTCGCACCTCGCCTCTCCGGCGCCGCTCGGCACGCTGGTGGCCGACCGCGTGCTGGAGACCGTGCTAGGCGCCGCGATCGGGATCGGCCTGGTCCTGCTGGCCCGCTGGATCGAGCGATCGCGCGGGCTCGCCCGCTAGCCGCGATCCTCCCTCAGCGACTGCCGCAACCGGGCCAGGTACAGGTCGCGCGGCCGCTGCCGGAGCCGCAGCGGGAGCCGCGGGTAGACCGCCTCCGCCAACCGCATCCGGCGCTCGAAGCCGCGCTCGATCGCGGGTGTCCACGACAGCCCGAACTGGTCCCGCACGCTCGGCGGCAGCAGCCCCGCGGTGACGATCCTGGCGTCCGGGAGGCCCGCGCGGAGCCAGAGCGGCACACCCCGCGGATGGAGGATCTGGCCGGCGACCGCCCGGGTGGCGTCCGTCACGCGGAGCCGGCCGACCATGTCGTGCCAGTAGTCCTGGAAGTCGGCCTCGGTGGCGGGCCACTCCTCTGGGCGGACCTGGAGACCTGCTCCGGAGCGGGTCGCGTCGCGGTACAGCTCCTCCCGCGCGGCGGGGCTCAGCGGGCCGAAGACGCGCTCGCCGAGGTCGACCATCGTCGCGTAGAGGGTGGCCGCGACCCAGAGCTGCAGCGCCGGGTCGAAAGCGCTGTACGCCGGTGACGATCCGGTGGCCGCCCCGCGCACGGGCGCGTGCGCCCGGTTGACCCGGCGGCGGACCACGTCGAACTCGGCAGGCGTCGCGAAGGTCGCGGCGTAGACGAACGTCATGGTGGCGTGGAATCGCTCCAGCATCCGGTTGGCGAAATCACTGTGCTCCACCACGCCGCGCCCCACCGCCGGGTGCGCGATCTGCAGCAGCAGCGCCCGGCCGCCACCGGCGAGGCAGAGCGCCTCGCCGGTGAGCTGGAGGTACGTGAGCTCGCCGGTCACCCCGGATCGCGACGAGCCACGGACGGCGCGGGTGCTGGTCATGCGTCCATCCTGCAACGGGAGGCCGCGTTCCGGCGACGCAGCCGCCGGCCGAGTCCGGCGGTCAGCACCGCGGAGCCGGCCGCCCCGAGGGCGACCGCCGCCGGCCAGGCCTCCGCCGCCCAGGAGCCGCCGGTGTCCGCCAGCGCAGCCGGCGCGAGCGGCGCGGGCGCGGGCTCCTCGGGCGCCGGGACCACGGGAGCCGACGCGAGCGTGATCTCCGTGGCGACGCCGAACGCCGACTGCCAGGGACGGAGCCGCTCCCCGCCGCCTCCCGCGGACAGCCGCGCCGGGTCGATCCGCTCGGCCCAGACGTAGTGCCCCGCGGCGGGAAGGGCGCACTCGGGGGTGTCGTACTCGCCCGTGCCGTCCACCGTCGTCTCCACCGTGCAGACCACCGGTGCGCCGGCGGGGACGTCGGGTGACTCCGACACAGGAGCGGGGAACGGGCCGTACAGCGTGCTCTCGACGACGGCCTCCACCGGCTCGAAGCCGTCGTCCACGGCGCGCACGCCCCAGGACGGCAGCAGCCCGTCCGCGGCGTCGACCGACACGGTGAGCCGGTCGTGGATGAGCGCGCCGGGCAGGGCCTCGGGAGCGCTCGTCACCGTCGCGACGATCGGCTGGAACGGCAGCGGCGACGGACCGGTCGTTGACGCCGCAGCGCGCGCCTCCGCGGTCGCCGGCACCGCGACGAGCACCGCCTGCGCGTCCGTGTGCGGCGCGGCGACCAGCAGCCGGTCGCCGTACGGCAGCCCGTCGAAGGAGGCCGCCGCGCTCACGGTCACGCTCGCCGCGTCGCCGGACGGCACGATCGCCACGTCCGTCCCGGTCGGGACGACGGCGTCGCCGGCGCCGTCCGCGAAGGCCGCGCCGCCGAGCGACACCCGTGCCAGGTGGGCGCCGGGAGGCAGGAGCTCGGTCCCGGAGGGCCGCACGACGGAGAGCTCGACGCGCACCCGGCCCGGCCCGGTCTCCGCCAGCTCCAGCACGGCCTCCGCCCGTACGGAGGACGAGCCGAGGCGCGCGGCCTCGTCGACCATCTCGTGCGCCCGGGCGAGGACCGGGCCGGCGTCCGATCCGGCTCGGGCCGCGAGCTCTTCCGGCGTGTGGCCGCCGAGGCCCGCGACCAGCCAGGTCGCGATCTGTCCGGCGGCGGCGGTCAGCCGGTCGTCGGTGCCGGCCCAGGTGCGGGAGATGTACGCGAGGGAGGCCGACTGCTCCGGCGTGTACCAGCCGAGCGCCGCGGCGTCCGCGTAGTCGTAGCCGTTGCCGGTGGGGCTCGGCTTGCCGGCGTTCAGGCAGAAGCCCTGGGCGCCGTCGTCGAGGCGGTAGGCGCCGAGCCACCAGCCGTCGGGGGAGAGGTAGCCGGGGCCGTGGCCGGCTCCGGTCAGCGCACGCGCGTCGGGGGACGCGACGAGCGCGTGCAGCATGCCGAGGAAGACGGCGAGGCCGGCGAGGACGAAGACGGTCACGAGGTTCGATATGCGATGTGTCATGCCCTCAACGGTCGCGGCGACGCAACGCCCGTGGGCGGCTCCGGGCGAATCCGTGGAGAGGTCGTCCTGCGCGTCCCCCTGTGGAGGAGAAACCGATTCGGGCTGTTCAGTCGGACGCGCTAAAGTTCTCACTGGCGAATTTATCTCGGCGTCGAGCTATTCTCCCGCCGGACCGCCCAGGAGATAACCGCCGGAGCGCCACGAGCGCGCCGGACATCAGCGGATTGGATAACCGTGGATCTATTCGAGTACCAGGCCAGAGACCTGTTTGAGAAGTACGGCGTCCCGGTCCTTCCGGGCATCGTCGCGGACACTCCGGAGGAGGTCCGTGCGGCCGCGGAGAAGCTGGGCGGCGTCACCGTCGTCAAGGCGCAGGTCAAGGTCGGAGGCCGTGGCAAGGCGGGCGGCGTGAAGGTCGCCAAGACGCCGGACGAGGCCGAAGAGGCCGCCAAGGCCATCCTGGGCCTGGACATCAAGGGCCACGTGGTCCGCCGGGTCATGGTCGCCGGCGGCGCCCGCATCGCCCGCGAGTTCTACTTCTCGGTGCTCCTCGACCGGGCCAACCGCTCCTACCTGTCGCTGACCAGCGTCGAGGGCGGCATGGAGATCGAGCAGCTCGCGGTCGAGAAGCCCGAGGCGCTCGCCCGCATCGAGGTCGACCCGCGCGGCGGACTCGACTCCGCCAAGGCCGTCGAGATCGCGAAGGCGGCCGGCTTCCCGGACGACCTGGTCGACAAGGTCGCGGACGTCTTCGTGAAGCTGTACGCGGTCTACACCGGCGAGGACGCCACGCTGGTCGAGGTCAACCCGCTCGTCCTCACCGAGGAGGGCGACATCATCGCCCTCGACGGCAAGGTCACCCTCGACGAGAACGCCGGGTTCCGTCACCCCGACCACGAGGCGCTGGAGGACGCGGCCGCCGCGGACCCGCTGGAGGCCAAGGCCAAGAAGGCCGACCTCAACTACGTCAAGCTCGACGGCCAGGTCGGCATCATCGGCAACGGCGCTGGACTGGTCATGTCCACGCTCGACGTCGTCTCCTACGCGGGCGAGAAGCACAAGGGCGTCAAGCCGGCGAACTTCCTCGACATCGGCGGCGGCGCGTCCGCCGAGGTCATGGCCGCCGGCCTGGATGTCATCCTCAACGACCCGCAGGTCGAGAGTGTCTTCGTCAACGTCTTCGGCGGCATCACCGCGTGCGACGCGGTCGCCAACGGCATCGTCAAGGCGCTGGAGATCCTCGGCGACGAGGCAAACAAGCCGCTCGTCGTCCGTCTCGACGGCAACAAGGTCGAGGAGGGCCGCCGCATCCTCACTGAGGCGAACCACCCGCTGGTCACCCTCGCACTCACCATGGACGAAGGCGCCGACAAGGCCGCCGAGCTGGCAGCGAAGTAAGCAAGGACGAATCAGAGAATGTCTATCTTCCTCAACAAGGACTCCAAGGTCATCGTCCAGGGCATCACCGGCGGCGAGGGCACCAAGCACACCGCGCTGATGCTGAAGGCCGGCACCCAGGTCGTCGGCGGCGTCAACGCCCGCAAGGCCGGCACCACGGTGACGCACGGCGACGTCGAGCTCCCCGTGTTCGGCACCGTCGTGGAGGCGATCGAGAAGACCGGCGCGGACGTGTCGATCATCTTCGTGCCGCCGGCGTTCGCCAAGGACGCCATGGTGGAGGCCATCGACGCCGAGATCCCGCTGCTCGTCGTCATCACCGAGGGCATCCCGGTGCAGGACTCCGCCGAGGCCTGGGCCTACGCCAAGGAGAAGGGCAACAAGACCCGGATCATCGGCCCGAACTGCCCCGGCATCATCACCCCGGGTGAGTCGCTCGTCGGCATCACCCCGGCCACCATCACCGGCAAGGGGCCGATCGGCCTGGTCTCCAAGTCCGGCACGCTGACCTACCAGATGATGTACGAGCTGCGCGACCTGGGCTTCTCGACCGCCATCGGCATCGGCGGCGACCCGATCATCGGCACCACGCACATCGACGCGCTCGCCGCGTTCGAGGCCGACCCGGAGACCATGGCGATCGTCATGATCGGCGAGATCGGCGGCGACGCCGAGGAGCGCGCGGCCGACTTCATCAAGGCGAACGTGACCAAGCCGGTCGTCGGCTACGTGGCCGGCTTCACCGCGCCGGAGGGCAAGACGATGGGCCACGCCGGCGCGATCGTCTCCGGCTCGGCCGGCACGGCGCAGGCGAAAAAGGAGGCGTTGGAGGCCGCGGGCGTGAAGGTCGGCAAGACCCCGTCCGAGACCGCCGCGCTGCTCCGCGAGGTCTACGCGGCGCTGTAACAGCACCGCTCGTACCGCCGATCGGGGCCGGACTCCTCCACGGAGTCCGGCCCCGATCCGTTTCTCCACAGCCTGGATCGGGGCCTGCCCGCGGCCGCTCGGGCGGCGTTACAGTGAGCGCACCACCGTCCGGGAGGGGGATGCGATGCCACGTCTGACGAACGCCGAGCTGGAGCGCCGGGTCGCAGCGCTGGAGTCCGAGAACGCCGCGCTCCGGAGCCGGCTCGACGAGAACGCGACCGAGCCGCTACCGGACTTCGCGCCGGTGCCGGAGCCGAAGCACAAGCGCGGCTGGGGCTGGACCCTGCTCGCCGTCGTCCTCATCGTGATCGGAGCGATCCTGGCGCCCGTCGCGGTGGTGGCGTCCTGGGCGAAGGTGCAGCTCACCGACACGGACGCGTTCGTCGCCACCTACGCGCCGCTCGCGAAAGACCCCGGCGTCCAGGCGTACGTCACGGACGAGACGGTCAAGGTCATCCAGCAGCACGTGGACATCCCGCAGCTCACCTCGCAGGTGATCGACGGCATCACCGGCCTCGGCACGGGACCCGTGGCGACCAAGGCGCTCGACGCCCTCAAGGTGCCGCTCGCTCAGGGCATCGTGTCGTTGATCCAGACCACTGTCGGCCGGTTCGTGGCCTCCGACGCGTTCGCCCAGGTGTGGCAGGACGCACTGCGGGTCAGCCACAACCAGCTCGTCGCGACGATGCAGGGCAATCCGCAGGCGGCGATCGCGATCGGCAAGGACGGCTCGGTCGGCGTCCAGCTCGGGCCGATCATCGACAAGGTGAAGCAGATCCTCGTGGACCAGGGGATCAGCTTCGCCTCGCGCATCCCGACGATCGACAAGACGATCACGGTCGCGCAGAACTCGTCGATCCCGACCCTCCAGGTCTTCTACAACCTCGCCGTCGTCGCCGGCGCGTGGCTCCCGTGGGTCTCGATCGGCCTGCTCGCCCTCGGTGTGATCGTCGCGCGCCGCCGCGCCCTCGCCCTGATCGGGGCGGCGTCGGCGCTGGCCATCGCGATGATCGTCGTCGTGTCCGCCATCGCTATCGGCCAGGTCGTGTTCATCGCCTCGGCCTCTCCTCGACTGGTACCCGCCGGAGTCGCGACGACGCTCTACACGACGGTCTCGACGGCGATGAAGGACACGGGTGTCGCCGTGCTCGTGCTCGCGATCGTCGTCGCGCTGGTCGGCTGGTTCTCGGGCCCGTTCGGGGTGCCGCGCAAGCTGCGCGGGTTCTTCGGCTCCGGGGTGACCTGGGTCCGGGAGTCCGCCGAGCGGCACGGGATCACCACGGGCCGAGTGGGGGAGTGGTTCTACGCCCAGCGGGTGCTGCTCCGGGCCGCGGTCGCGGTCATCGCTGCGGCGGTGGTCCTGTTCGTGCGACCGCTCACCCCGTCGCTCATCATCTGGACGCTGGTGATCGCGGCCGTCGTCATCGCCATCCTGGAGCTCGTCCAGCGACCCGTCATCACGGTGCCGGAGGACGCCGACGACGACACCCCGGTGATGACCGTCTCCTGAGGGCCGAAGTGTCTGCCGGGCGGGCGGCCCTGCGCCCGGTAGGCTCCATCCGGTCATGAATCGCACAACCGTCGCCCTGCTCGCCGCACTCGAGGCGGTCATCGTCGCGGCGATCGGGCTGGCGATCTGCCTCGTCCCGCTCACCGTGCTGTGGGCGGCCCAGTACCATCTCGCCGGGGACTTCGCGGTGATCTGGCGCGCGACGGCGGACATCTGGCTGTTGGGGCACGGCGTGAACCTCACCGTGACGCTGGACCCGCAGCTCGTCGGATCCCTCGGCCTCCCGGCCGCCGCGGCGCCGTTCCAGGTGACGATCGCGCTCCTGGGATTCGCCGCGCTCACCGCCGGGCTCGGTGTGCGCACCGGGCTGCGCGCGGCCGAGACGCCGTACCGCTCGACCGGGGCGGTCTCCGCGCTCGCGGTGTTCTTCCTGATCTCCGTCGTGGTCACGGCGACCGCGGGCAGCGACCTCGTGCAGCCGTCGCTCTGGCGGGGCTTCGTGCTCCCCACCTTCGTCTACGCGCTCGGCATCGGGATCGGCTTCGTCTTCGCAGCGCTCCGCGGGGTGCGGGAGCCGTCTGCCGATCACGCCGGCGACCGGACGGGCGACGACCGTGCGACGTCGGCGCCGGGCCGCGGCGCCGCCGCGCCGGTCAGTGTCGCCGTCCGCTCCCGGGTCGCGGCCGTCCCCGCCCCGGTCCGCACCGCGGTCCTCGGCGCCCTGCGCGCCGGGAGCGCCGCGACCGCCATCGTCATCGGCCTGTCCGCGCTGCTGCTGACGCTCCTCATCTTCGGCAACTACGGTGCGATCATCGGCCTCTACGAGCAGCTCCAGACCGGGGTCGCCGGGGGGATCGCGCTGACCGTCGCCCAGCTCGCCTTCCTGCCGAACCTCGTGATCTGGCTGATGTCCTGGCTGGTCGGGCCCGGGTTCGCCATCGGCACGGGGTCCACGGTCAGCCCGATCGGGACCGCGCTCGGGCCGCTCCCCGGTGTCCCGCTCTTCGGCGTCATCCCGGCGCACGGCTACACCTTCGGGCTCGCGGGCGTGATCGTGCCCCTGCTCGCCGGCTTCCTCGCCGCCGCACTGCTGCGCGGCACGAGGCGGGCCCAGATCGACGGCGCCCTGGCCCTCGTCCTCACCGCGCTCGGCATCGGCGTCGTCGCGGGCATCGAGCTCGGCCTCCTCGCCTGGTGGTCCTCCGGCGCGCTCGGCCCCGGCCGGCTCCACGACGTCGGACCCAACCCGTTGCTCGTCGGCGCGCTCGCGGCGGGGGAGGTGGCGGTCGCCGCCGTCATCGGGCTGCTGGCGGGAGGCCGCGCCCGGCGCTGAGCCGGGGAGCGCTCCCTCGCCGGTCGGAGCCCGCCCCGGCGGGTGGGTAGGCTTGTCGCGTGCTCTCGATCGTCGTGCTGATCTCCGGTGGTGGCTCCAATCTGCGTGCGCTGCTGGAGGCCGCCTCCGACGCCGAGTTCCCGGCCCGCGTCGTCGCGGTGGGAGCCGACCGCGACGCCGACGGCCTGGACCACGCCGAGGAGTTCGGCATCCCCTCGTTCACGGTGCCCTTCACCTCCTACGACAGCCGGGAGGAGTGGGGCGACGCCCTGCTGGACCAGATCCGGCTCTGGGAGCCCGACCTCGTCATCCTGTCCGGCTTCATGCGCCTGGTGCCGCCGCGCGTGGTCGACGCGCTCTCGCCGCACCTCATCAACACGCACCCGGCCTTCCTGCCCGAGTTCCCGGGCGCGCACGGCGTCCGTGACGCGCTCGCCGCCGGCGCCACGCAGACCGGCGCCAGCCTGATCGTGGTCGACAACGGCGTCGACGCGGGACCGGTGATCAGCCAGGAGCGCGTCCCGATCGTGCCGGGCGACACCGAGGCCAGCCTGCACGAACGCATCAAACCCGTGGAGCGACGGCTGCTGATCGACGCCGTCCTCGACATTGCCAACGGACACATCGACCTCAAGGAGCTCTCCCGAGTATGAGCGGACCCCGCCACGACGCCAGCCTCTACCGCGAACGGGACGTCGTCCCGATCCGCCGCGCACTGATCTCGGTCAGCGACAAGACGGGCCTGCTCGACCTCGCTGCGACGCTGGCGGAGGCCGGGGTCGAGATCGTGTCGACCGGCTCCACCGCGCAGACCATTCGCGACGCGGGCCACGCCGTGACGGACGTCGCGAGCGTCACCGGCTTCCCGGAGTCGCTGGACGGCCGGGTCAAGACACTGCACCCCGCCATCCACTCGGGCCTGCTCGCCGACCTGCGGCTCGCCTCGCACGAGGAGCAGCTGAAGGACCTCGGCATCGAGCCGTTCGAGCTCGTCGTCGTCAACCTCTACCCGTTCGTGGAGACCGTCGCCTCCGGCGCGGTCGGCAACGACGTGGTCGAGCAGATCGACATCGGCGGCCCGGCGATGGTGCGCGCGTCGGCCAAGAACCACGCGAACGTCGCGATCGTCGTCTCGCCGGACGACTACGCGGAGGTCGCCGCAGCGGTCGCCGCGGGCGGCACCAGCTTCGACCAGCGTCGCGCGCTCGCCGCGAAGGCGTTCGCGCACACGGCCTCCTACGACGGCGCCGTCGCGGCGTGGTTCGCGGGGGAGGCTCCCTCCACGGACGACTTCGCCGAGCGCTTCGAGGTCCGCGCGGAGCTGAAGCAGACGCTCCGCTACGGCGAGAACTCGCACCAGGCCGCGGCGCTCTACGCCGACCCGGCCGGCCGCGGCATCGCGCAGGCGACGCAGCTCGGCGGCAAGGAGATGTCGTACAACAACTACGTGGACGCCGACGCGGCCCTGCGCAGCGCGTACGACTTCACCGAGCCGGCTGTCGCGATCATCAAGCACGCCAACCCGTGCGGCATCGCGGTCTCCGACGACATCGCAGACGCCCACCGCAAGGCGCACGAGTGCGACCCGGTGTCCGCGTACGGCGGTGTGATCGCCGCGAACCGCACGGTGACGCTCGCGATGGCCGAGACGGTGAAGGGCATCTTCACCGAGGTGCTCATCGCCCCGGACTTCGAGCCGGAGGCGCTGGAGCTGCTGCAGACCAAGAAGAACCTCCGCATCCTCCGGCTGCCCGAGGGCTACGCGCGCTCGGTGACCGAGTTCCGCCAGCTCTCCGGCGGTGTGCTGGTGCAGGACTCCGACCGGTTCGATCACTTCGACTCGAGCGGCTGGACGCTGGTCTCCGGTGCGGAGGCGGATGCCGCGACGCGCGCCGACCTGGAGTTCGCCTGGAAGGCCTGCCGCGCGGTCAAGTCGAACGCCATCCTGCTCGCCAAGGGCGGCGCCTCCGTCGGCGTCGGCATGGGCCAGGTGAACCGGGTCGACTCCTGCAACCTCGCCGTCAGCCGTGCGGGCGACCGCGCCGCGGGCTCGGTGGCCGCCTCGGACGCGTTCTTCCCGTTCGCCGACGGCCCGGAGATCCTGATCGCCGCGGGCGTGTCCGCGATCGTGCAGCCGGGCGGCTCGATCCGCGACGAGGACGTCATCGCCGCCGCGAAGGCGGCCGGAGTGACGATGTACTTCACGGGCGAGCGGCACTTCTTCCACTGACCCGCCAGCCGGATTGCATCCCTTCGCGGGGTCGCGGAGAATAGACGACGGTCCACAAGACCCTCAGCATTACCGCGATCCCACGAGGAGACACCGATGTCCGTCCTGCCCACCGACCTTCCGCACGAAACACTGCATGTGGTGAAGGGGAGGCGGAGCGGCCTCACCATCAGCATCGCGGTGCACTCCACCGTCCTCGGCCCCGCCCTCGGCGGCTGCCGCGTGTGGAACTACGACTCCTGGCAGGAGGCCGTCGCCGACTCCCTGCGCCTTGCCGAGGGGATGACCTTCAAGAACGCCGCCGCCGGTCTCAACCGCGGCGGCGGCAAGGCCGTCGTCTACCTGCCGCGCGGCAAGCAGCTCAGCCCGACCGAGCGCTACGAGGTCATGCTCGACCTCGGCGACGCCGTCGAGAGCCTGGGCGGCAGCTACATGACCGCGGAGGACGTCGGCACGAGCGCCGAGGACATGTCCGTCGTCGCCACCCGCACCGCCCACGTGTGCGGCCTGCCGCCCGCGGAGGGCGGCGTCGGCGAGCCGAGCGACGCGACCGCCGCCGGTGTGTACGCCGGCCTGCTCGCGACCCTGGAGCGCGCCACCGGCAGCCGCGACGTCGCCGGGCGCCGCGTCACCGTGCTCGGTCTCGGTCACGTCGGCTCGATCATCGCCATGCGCCTCGCGAGCGAGGGCGCGGTGCTCACCGTCACCGACGTCAACCCGGCCAAGCGCGCCCTCGCCGAGGCGCTGGGCGCGGCCTGGGTGGAGCCGGACGAGGCGCACCGCGTGGAGGGCGACCTCTTCGTCCCCGCCGGTGTCGGCGGCGTCCTGACGGACGCCGTGATCGACGAGCTGCGCGTCAAGGCGGTCGTCGGACCGGCGAACAACCAGCTCGCCGAGCGCTCGGGCGCCGAGCGCCTCGCCGCCCGCGGGATCCTCTGGGCGCCCGACTTCGTCGTCAACGCGGGCGGCGTCATCTTCCTCGCGATGATGAACGAGGCGGAGCCGTCCGCCGAGGCCACGCGCGAGCGCGTCGAGGGCATCGGCGACATCGTGGCGCGCGTCTTCGACGTGGCGGCCGAGCGCGGCATCACCACACTGGAGGCCGCCGACGAGATCGCCCTCGCCCGCCTCCGCGAGCCCGCGCACGCCTGAGCCGTTCCCGCGTCCCGCTCCCGGTCGCTGCGGCCGAGAGCGGGACGCCGTGCGGCGACGGATGCCAGCATTCCCATAGGGACCGGTCGGATAGGCTTTTGTCCCATGACTTCCTCCTGGGCCCGCCGGCTCGTCGCCTCCCTCGTGTCCGCCGTCGCCGTGGCCGCCATCGGCCTGGTGGCCGCCACGCTCGTGCTGCTGATCGCGAACCAGCTCAACTCGGCCGTGCTCGGGAGCATCACGCCTTACGTGGCCTGGAACGCGCTCGCGGCGTTCGTCCTCGCCGCGATCGCGGCCCTGCTCGGCGCGTACGACCGCCGCTGGATCGCAGTGGTCGCGGGCATCCTGGTCGGCCTGATCAGCGCGGCGATCGGCACGCTCGTGCTGTTCTCGACGCTGAACGTCACGCTCACCGGCCAGGCCTGGGGCCAGATCGCGTCGTCGTTCATCGGGATCAACCTCCCGTTCTGGCTCGCTGTCGCCATCGCGTTCCCGACCGCCGGCTACGCCGTGTTCGGCGCCATCGAGTCGCAGGGCGCCCCGGCCTCCCGCAAGATCGCGCTCGTACGCATCCCCGCAGGCAACCTCAGCGAGGGCCTGATCACCCACATCGAGCGCGAGGCCGTCGACAGCGAGCTCGCCGACAAGCAGTGGGACGACTACGTCGCGGCGCTCTCCGCCGCCGGCTGGCAGACCGTGGAGGTCGCCAGCGCCGACCAGCTCGCCGACTCCGTGTTCGTGGAGGACACGGCCGTGGTCTTCGGCGACACCGCCGTCATCTCCCGTCCCGGCGCGGACTCGCGCAAGCCCGAGATCGCCGGCACCGAGGCCGCGCTGCGTTCGCAGGGTCTCCGCCTGCTGCGCATCGAGGAGCCGGGCACCCTCGACGGCGGCGACGTCCTCAAGGTCGGCGACACCGTCTACGTCGGCCGAGGCGGCCGCACCAACGCGGAGGGCATCCGCCAGCTCCGCGCGCTCGTCGCCCCGCTCGGCTACACGGTCGTCGCGGTGCCGGTCACCAAGGCGCTGCACCTCAAGACCGCCGTCACCGCCCTCCCGGACGGCACCGTGATCGGCTACGAGCCGATCGTGGACGACCCGCGGATCTTCGGGCGCTTCCTGCCGGTCCCCGAGGCGCACGGCACCGCGGTCGTCGTCCTGGACGACGAGACCGTGCTGATGTCGTCGTCGGCGCCGGGCTCCGTCGCGCTGGTCGAGGACCTCGGCTATACCGTGATCCAGGTCGACATCTCGGAGTTCGAGAAGCTCGAGGGCTGCGTCACCTGCCTGTCGATCCGCATCCGCTGACCGACATTCGTCAAAAATCGCGGCAATAGCGGCGCGATTCTCGACATTCGTCACGAATCTTCGCGTACCGGATGAAAAATCTTCTTGCGCTCTGAGAGATGCTGGGAATATTCTGTAGGGCTGCCTTGTCGCAGCATTCGGAAGACGCATCGGGCTACTGGGAGGACGCCATGACAACGACTGAGAACACACGAACCGTGACCGTGTTCGGGCTCGTCGCCGCCGCGTACGCGTCCCCGGAGCCGGCCCCCACCTGGTAGGTCCCAGGCAGGTACGCGCTTCCGGCTGACTGTCGCCGGCACCCGCACAGGGCATCCGTAGCCCTGGCACGTCACGCTCTCGTGGACGCATCCCTTTGGCGACCTCTCAGCACGCCTCAACGGGTCGGAGCCGACCGGCGCACCCCACCAAGAAGACAAGAAACGCACGAAGAGAAAACGGAACTCATGTCTATCGCTGAAACCCATCAGCACCCTCCGCAAGAAGAACAGAAGAAGCGCTCGGGGACCGTGCGCACGCTGCTGCGCATCCTGCCGTTCGCCAAATCCGCGGCGCCCCGCATCCTGCTCGGCATGGTCGCCGCGCTGCTGGCGAGCCTGGTCGCGCTGAGCATCCCGCAGGTGCTCCGCTGGCTGGTCGACGGTCCGCTCGCCACGGGCGACCCGTCGGCCGTGTGGCCGGCGGCGCTGCTCGTCGTCGGGCTGGGCGCAGCGGAGGCCGTGTTCATCTCGCTGCGGCGCTGGTTCGTGCTCACCCCGGGCACCCACGTCGAGGCGCGGATGCGCAACGCCCTCTACGAGAAGCTGCAGGACCTGCCCGTGTCGTTCCACGACAAGTGGCCGAGCGGTCAGCTGCTGTCGCGCGCCGTCAGCGACCTCAGCCTGATCCGGCGCTGGCTGTCGTTCGGCATCGTGCTGCTCGTCGTCAACGTCGTCACGATCATCGTCGGCTTCGCCATCCTGATCGGCTGGAACTGGATCCTCGGGCTGATCTTCCTGGTGCTGTCCGTCCCGCTGTGGATCTACGGCTTCGTCTTCGAGAAGAAGTACTCGATCGTCGCCCGGCGCAGCCAGGATCAGGCCGGCGACCTGGCGACCGCCGTCGAGGAGTCGGTGCACGGCATCCGCGTCCTCAAGGCGTTCGGCCGCGGCAAGCACGCGCTGAAGAAGTTCGAGTCGCAGGCGGAGGCGCTGCGCGGCACCGAGATCGAGAAGGCGAAGGCCATCGCGGGCATCTGGCTGTGGCTGCTGCTCATCCCGGACGTCGCGTTCGGCATCTGCCTGGTGGTCGGCGTGTGGCTGGCCGCGCAGGGCGAGCTGACGGTCGGCGAGCTGGTCGCGTTCTTCGCGACGGCGACCGTGCTGCGGTTCCCGATCGAGTCGATCGGCTTCCTGCTCTCGATGACGTTCGACACGCGCACTGCGGCCGACCGCTTCTTCGAGGTCATGGACGAGGTCAACACGATCACCGACCCGGCCGAGCCGAAGCGCATCGCCGAGCCCCGGGGAGAGCTCGTCTTCGACGACGTGCACTTCCGCTACCAGGACTCGCCGGAGGGCTACCCCGACCTCCTGAACGGCATCGACCTCACGGTCCGGCCGGGGGAGACGATGGCCCTGGTCGGCCTGACCGGCAGCGGCAAGTCGACGCTGACCGCGCTCACCACCCGTCTGTACGACGTGACGGGCGGAGCGGTGAAGGTGGACGGCGTGGACGTGCGCGACCTCACCCGCTACGACCTGCGCAAGGCGATCGCGATGGCGTTCGAGGACGCGACGCTGTTCTCGGCCTCCGTGCGCGACAACGTGCTGCTCGGCCGCGACGGGCTCGACCCGGCCTCGGCGGACGCGGAGCGCATCCTGACCGAGGCGCTGGAGATCGCGCAGGCCGGCTTCGTCTACGAGCTCCCGGAGGGCGTGGAGACGAAGGTCGGCGAGGAGGGTCTCAGCCTGTCCGGCGGCCAGCGTCAGCGTCTCGCGCTCGCGCGGGCGGTGGCCGCGGCGCCCAGCATCCTGGTGCTGGACGACCCGCTGTCCGCGCTCGACGTCGACACCGAGGCCCTGGTGGAGGCCGCCCTCCGCCGGGTGCTCGCCGCCACGACCGCGCTGGTCGTCGCCCATCGCCCCTCGACGGTCATGCTGGCCGACCGGGTGGCGCTGCTGGAGGACGGCCGGATCACGGCCGTCGGCACCCACCACGACCTGCTCGTGAGCAACGAGCACTACCGTTTCGTCCTCTCCTCCCTCGAAGAGGAGCGCGACGAGGAGATCCTTCAGGAGGTGAACCTGTGAGCACCGCGACCGTCTTGGGCGTCGAAGGCGAAGAGCGCAACGACCTCAACAAGGAGGAGAGCCGGCAGATCCGCCGGCGCTCGCTCCGCCTGCTCGGCTCGCTGCTGCACCCGCTGCGCACGCGGCTGGTGCTGACCGCGATCGTCGTCGTGGTGAGCACGGCCGGCCAGGTGGCGGGACCTGCGATCATCGCGTTCGGCATCGACAACGGCATCACGGCGCTGAAGAGCCAGAACTGGCTCCCGGTCGCCGCAGCCGGCGTCGCGTACCTGATCACCGGCGTCATCGGCGCCGTGCTGATCGCGTGGTACACCGTGCTGAGCGCGCGGATCAGCCAGGCGATCCTGATCGACCTGCGCAAGCGGGTGTTCCTGCACACCCAGCGGCTCTCGCTGGAGTTCCACGAGTCGTACACGTCCGGCCGCATCATCTCGCGGCAGACCAGCGACCTGGACTCCATCCGCGAGCTGCTGGACTCGGGCATCAACCAGCTCGTGCAGGGCTTCCTCTACATGCTGTTCATCGGCATCGCGCTGTTCTGGCTCGACTGGGTGAGCGGGGTCGTGCTGCTCTGCTCGCTGCTCCCGCTGTACCTGCTGACCCGCTGGTTCCAGAAGCGCTCGCAGGTGCTGTTCCGCATCTCGCGGGTGGCGTCGGCGAAGCTGATCGTTCACTTCGTGGAGACCATGACCGGCATCCGCGCGGTCAAGGCGTTCCGCAAGGAGAAGCGCAACGAGAAGGAGTTCGGCGGCCTGGTCGAGGACTACCGCGACGTCAACGCGCGCGTCATCCAGCTGTTCGGGATCTTCGATCCAGGGCTCGTGATGATCGGCAACGTCACGGTCGGCGCCGTGCTGCTCGTCGGCGGCTTCCGGGTCGCGGACGGGCAGCTCGCGATCGGCGTGCTGCTGGCGACGCTGCTCTACACGCGCCGGTTCTTCGACCCGATGGAGGAGATGGCGATGTTCTACAACTCCTACCAGTCGGCCGCCGCGGCGCTCGAGAAGATCTCGGGCGTCCTGGAGGAGGCGCCGAGCGTTCCCGACCCGGTGCGCCCGACCGATCTGTGGACGGCGGAGGGCCACGTGCGCTTCGACGACGTGACCTTCGCGTACAAGCAGGATCGGGTCATCCTGCCGGAGTTCAGCCTGGACATCCCGGCCGGGCAGACCGTGGCGCTCGTCGGCTCCACCGGAGCCGGCAAGTCGACGCTGGCCAAGCTGATCTCGCGGTTCTACGACCCGAGCGAGGGCGAGGTCACGCTCGACGGCGTGGACCTGCGGGACATGCACCCGAAGGACCTGCGCCGGGCGATCGTCATGGTCACCCAGGAGGCGTACCTGTTCAGCGGCTCGGTCGCCGAGAACATCGCGCTCGGCAAGCCGGACGCGACGCGCGAGGAGATCGAGGAGGCCGCGATCGCGGTCGGCGCCCACGAGTTCATCGCGGGCCTGCCGAACGGCTACGACACCGACGTGAACAAGCGCGGCGGCCGGGTGTCCGCGGGTCAGCGACAGCTGATCTCGTTCGCCCGGGCGTTCCTGGCGAACCCGGCGGTGCTCATCCTGGACGAGGCGACCAGCTCGCTCGACATCCCGAGCGAGCGCCTGGTGCAGGAGGCGCTGCAGACGCTGCTCGCCGACCGCACCGCCGTGATCATCGCCCACCGCCTGTCGACGGTGGCGATCGCGGACCGGGTGCTGGTCATGGAGCACGGCCGCGTGGTGGAGGACGGCTCGCCGGACGAGCTCATCGCGGGCACGGGCCGGTTCGCCCAGCTCCACGCCGCGTGGCGGGACTCGCTGGTCTGAGCCTGTGGCGACGAAGGCCCCGGAAGGATCGCTCCTTCCGGGGCCTTCGTGCTGTCCTCAGGGGACGGCTCAGCGCACGACCGGGATGGTCAGCGCGTCGCCGCCGTAGACCCCGACCGACCAGTCGATCGCGACGATGTTCTCACCGGCGGTTAGGCCGGTGAGGGTGACGGTGCGCGTGCCGGCCGACCCGAGCAGGGGCTTCGCGGGCACCGTCGACGCCGAGCTCGCACCTCCGTTGACGGTGTACGCGACGCTCACGACCGCCGACGTCTTGTTCGTCAGGGTGAGCGTGGCGGTGCCCGACGCCGAGACGGCGCCGACGGTCGCGGTCGGAGCGGTCAGCGCCGCGAGGCCGAGGTCCTGCGAAACGGAGTTGCTGGTCTGATCGCTCGAGAGACGATAGCTGCCGATCAGCGTGACGTCGGCCAGGGCAGCGGGCACGGTGCCCGTGAAGCGCACCGACGGCGTCTTGGTGGTGCCGCTCAGGCCCACGTAGATGTCGGTGTCGTACGGGAGGTTGCCCAGCTTGTACGAACCGAGCAGGGACGGCGTGTTCGTGGAGCCGATGACGGAGCCGTCGGCGCGGTAGGCGGTCAGGGTGACCGCCTCGGAGGTCTCCAGGCCGTCCTTCTTGCCGTTGGCGTTGGAGTCGTTGAACACGGTGCCCGTGATGCTGACCGGCTGGCGGACGCCGAAGAGGAAGTCGGTCGTCTTCTTCGGCTTGAGGTCCGTGAGCTGGTAGCTCGTGCCCCAGTGGTCCACGACGGCGAAGTGCGCGGCCGGGATGGCCGAGACCAGCCCGGCGACCTGTGCGACGGTGCCGCTGACCGAGGTGAGCTGGGCGGAGGCGTCGGCGCCGAGGAGCTTGTCGGTCTCCGCCCCGTCGACCACTGCCACGGCTCGCGAGAGACTGGCGGCGAGCTTGGTGAGGTACTCGTTCCGCGGCGTCGTGCTGATGTCGCCGGTGTCCAGCAGGGACGGGTCCATCGCGAGTAGGGCGTCGGCGCTCCCCGAGCCGACGAGGTCGATGAGCGCGGTGACGCGGGAGGTGTTGGCGAGGAGGTCGCCGATCGTCAGGTTGAACGGTGAGCGCATCACGACGTAGGCGCCCGGCGGGACATCGGAGAAGGTGACCGGCCGGTCGTTCGCGGTCGTGCGGAAGCGGATCGCGTCGCCGAGGTCGAGCGAGCCGCCCAGGGCGCCGGCGACAGCCGATCCGACGTCGATCGAGGCCAGCGAGCCGTCCTCGACCGCCCGCTTGGTCGCGAGGACGTCGATGAAGATCAGCGTCTTCCCGTCGAGGTTGCCCTCGCCGGCGTCCCGGAGGCCGTTGCCGTTGCTGTCGGCGAAGACGGTGGCGGTCAGATCCGTCTGCTTCGTGGCGGCGACGTCCGCGACGCCGATCAGCGAGAGGCCCTGGACGGTGGTCTCGGCCAGGGCGCCCGGTCGGTAGCCGGCGGCGCTCGCCGCGGCGTAGTAGGTGCCGGCAGGGAGCGTGGTCGCCGTGTAGACGCCGAGCGCGTTGGCGGTCACCGTGCGCACCGCGCCGGTGCGGGAGGCGGCGTCCGCCGCGCTGCCGTAGAGGTCGACGGTCGCCTTCGCGAGCGGGAGATCGCCGAGTGAGTAGGCGCCGTCGCGGTCGGCGTCGTGGAACACCGTGCCGGTGACGGTGTAGACGGAGGGAGCGGCGGCCGCAGGCGCCGCCATGCCGACCGCTGAGACGGTGGGGAGGCCGATCGCGCCGGCCAGGAGAAGAGATGCGAATTTCACATCCCACACGATACACGGCAGTACGGACAAGCCCCGGATCGAGGGATCCGGGGCTTGTCGCCGTGGTCGGGACGGGCCAAGGGGTTGGATACGGGTTGGGTTGGCGGCCCGTCGCCGGCCAGGTCTGTGCGGATCAGCCGCGCGGCGCTCGTCGGACGATCCGGTGCTCGGCGCCGCGCCCGAGCGGGAGGCGGAGCAGCGGGAAGCGGTGCACCGGAGAGGAGCCGGTGTCGATCACCACGACCTCCGCCCCTGCGTCGATCAGCTCAGTGGCGGTCGCGAGGTCGACGTCGATGCGGGTCCGGTCCGTGACGACGGCCACGCAGCCCGCCGTGACCGCGTGCCCGGCCGCGGCGGTCACCGTCACGCCGGAGGTCGCGGGGGCGACGATGCCGCGGATCGCGCGGGCCAGCTCCGCCCGCTCGGCGGGGCGATCGCCGCTGCGGCCGGGGAAGCCTCCGCCGAGGTCGAGGACGCGCAGCCGGAACCCGGACGCCGCCTCGATGTCGGCCGCGACGCCGACCGACCGGACGATCTCGGACACGTACTCGGCCGGGCCGACGTCCTCCGGGAGAGCGAGGGAGAGCCCCGCGATCCGGACGCCGAGCCCACGCGCGGCCGCGGCCGCGGACACCGCCTCCTCCGGGGCCATCCCGCCGACGGCGCGGTGCGCGGGCCGCGGCGCCAGCCCCGGCCGCAGCCGGAGGAGGACACGCAGGTCGTCGGGCGCCCCCGCGAAGCCCTCCACCGCGTACGGTCCGTCGGCCACGAAGTGCCGGACGCCGGCGTCGTACGCCGCGCGCGACCCGTGCGGGTGGGCGACGGGTGTCGCGTGCAGGATGCGCCGGCCGCCGATGCCGGCAGCGACCAGCGCGGGGAGCGCCTGATCGTGGGTGACGGCGAATCCGCCGCCTGCGACCGCGAACGCTGCGAGCAGGCGGGGGTGCGCGAGCGCGCTGACATCGTAGAGCACGTCGACCCAGGGGAAGGCCTCCCGCAGCGCGGTGTACCGGTGGCGGGCGCGGTCCAGGTCGAGGACGACGAGCGGGAGGCCGTCGAGGCCCGCCGCGACCGCCTCGGCTGCCGTTCGGGCGGCGCCGTTCGGGAAGGCGGTTCGGGTTGCGGCGGACATCGCGTTCTCCTCGGGTTCCTCTGGCGCGGCCGGCGGGTCTCCGGGCGTTGCTGAGCTTGACTCATATGCTCCCGCCGGCGGCCCCTGCGCCGCATCCGGGGGGTCACCCGTTTGCCGATGCGTGCTGGCACGGATGCGACTCCGCGGCGGCGCTGGAGAGAATCGAGGCATGTGCCTTCGTGTTGTGATCGTCGACGACCACGCACGGTTCCGGGCCCAGGCGGCCGAGCTCCTCACGCTGGAGCGCTTCTCCGTCGTCGGGGACGCCGAGACCGGCGCCAGCGGGGTCGCGCTCAGCCGTACCCTCGCCCCGGACGTGGTGCTGATGGACATCGGCCTCCCCGACGCCAACGGCTTCGACCTGGTCCCTGCGATGCACGAGACCGGGGCCCGGGTCGTGCTCACGTCGAGCCGGTCGCTGCGGGACTACGGGACGCGCGTGTCCGACAGCGGGGCGGACGGTTTCATCACCAAGGCGGACCTGACCGGTGAGGCGATTCGCAGCCTGCTAAGGTAAGCGCGTGGTCGGGGTAGACAACTCGGGTACCCGCCCGCTCCGGGTCGCAGTCGCCGATGACGCTGTGCTGCTCCGCGAGGGGATCGGGCAGATCCTGCGCGCGGGCGGCGTGGAGGTCGTGGCGTCGGTGGACACCGCAGAGCAGGCGCTCGACGTGCTCGCGGACGACGACCGTGTCGACGCCGTCGTGCTCGACATCAAGATGCCGCCGACGCACACCGACGAAGGCCTGCGCGCGCTGGAGACGCTGCGCGCGTCCGGGTCGCAGGTCGGCGTCCTCCTGCTCTCGATGTACACCACGGCCGCGTACGCGATCCGCGCCATGAGCGCGGGCAGCGGCACCGGCTACCTGCTGAAGGACCGCGTCGCCGACGCCGACGCGCTGGTGAACGCCGTGCGCACCGTCGCGGCGGGAGGGTCGGTCGTCGACCCGGAGGTCGTGCAGGTGCTCGTCGCCGCGCGCTCGACGGAGGCCGCGGTCGAGTCGCTGTCCTCGCGCGAGGTCGACGTGCTCCGGCTGATGGCGGAGGGGCTCTCCAACGCGGGCATCGCCGCAGCGCTGCACCTCAGCCTCCGCACGGTCGAGTCGCACATCGGCCACATCATGGCCAAGCTGGACATCGAGGAGACCACCGAAGGCCACCGGCGCGTGCTCGCGGTGCTGCGCTTCCTCGGCCGGGACGCCTGAGGCGGCCATGGGGGCCGGGCGCCTCTGGCTGCGGGCCGCCGCCGTCACGGTGACGATCGCCGCCAACGTGCTGGCGCAGGTGCTCAGCGCGGTGACCGGCGACTACGGCCCGCGGCCGCGGGGCATCGGCTGGGGCGTCGTGTTCGTCGCGGTCGCGCTGGACTACGTCGTGTGCGCCGTCATCGCCTGGCGCGCGATCCGCAGCCCGGCGCCCGGCTGGCTGATGGTCGGCGCCGCGTTCTTCTGGGCGGCGGGCGCCTGGTACCCGCTTACCCGCGAGATCGGCTGGCTGTGGCCGCTGGTGGAGGGCGTGACCGACCTGTGGGCGGTGCTGGTCGGCATCCTGGTGCTCACGTATCCCGGCGGCCACCTGGTGTCGCGCTTCGACCGGGTCGTGGCGTACACCCTGAGCGGCGCGTTCCTGGTGCGGTTCCTCGGCATCCTGCTGTTCTCCTCGCCCGCGCCTGCGGACTGCGGCTGCGTGGCGAACCCGTACGCCATCCTGCCGAGCCCGGACGCGGACTACTGGCTCGGGGTCGCGTGGCGCATCGTCGGCGTGGTGCTGCTGCTGACGGTGGCAGGGAGGCTGGCGGTGCGCTGGGTCACGAGCTCCCTCCCGGCCAGGCGGGTGTCGTTCGTGATGCCGCTCGCGCTGCTGCTGTGGTGCTACGGCACGGTGCAGGACTCGGTGAGCTTCGCCCTCGGCTGGGACAGCGGCGGGCTGGAGTTCGTCCCGCCGATCGCGATCGCGCTCATCCCGCCGGCGTTCGTGGGCGGCGTGTTCTACGCGCGCGGACTGCGGTCGCGCGTAGCGGACCTGGTCATCGTCGCGCGCGACAAGGTGGACAGGGCGCTCTGGGAGTCCAGCCTCGCGCGCACCCTGCACGACCACTCGCTCCGCGTGTTCTGGTGGGACGAGCACCGTCGCGCCTATCGCACGAGTGACGGGGACGCGATGCCGGACGGCGACAGACCGGAGCGGCCCGGCCGGTCGACGATGGCGATCGACTCGGATCAGGGCCCGATCGCCCTGATCGAGCACGACGTGGCCCTCGGTCAGGACGACCGGCTGCTCGACGCGGTGTCCTCCGCGCTGCTGCTGTCGGTGGACAACGACCGGCTGCGCGGCCGCCTGGAGCAGACCATCCAGGAGCTCCGCGAGTCGCGCCTGCGCATCGTCGAGGAGGGCTACCTCGCCCGGCGGCGGCTGGAGCGAGACCTGCACGACGGCTCGCAGCAGCAGCTCGTGTCGCTGGCCATCGGCCTCCGCATCGCCGCGACGAAGGCCGGCGCCGCGGGCCAGGCGGAGCTCGTCGGCGACCTGGAGAAGGCGTCGGCGCAGCTCGCCGACGCGCTCAGGGAGCTCCGCGAGCTCGCGCGCGGCATCCACCCGACCGTGCTGACCGACGGCGACCTGCGCTCGGCGCTGGAGGAGCTCGCGCAGCGCAGCGTCATCCCGGTCGAGGTGCGCGTCGAGCCGGCCGAGCGGCTCCCGGAGGTGGTCGAGGAGACGATCTACTACTGCGTCTCGGAGTGCCTGGCGAACGCCGCCAAGCACGCCGGGGCCCGAACCTGCTCGGTGCTCGTCGCCCGCGACGACGACGGCGACGCCGTGACCGTGACCGTGAAGGACGACGGTCGCGGGGGAGCGCGCATCGAGCCGGGCGGCGGCCTGGAGGGGCTGCGCGACCGGGTGGAGACCGTCGGCGGGCACGTCGAGGTGCGCTCGGTCGCCGGGCTCGGGACGATCGTGGAGCTCGTGCTCCCCGCTCAGGTGGCCGAGGGCAGCCGGCCCTGACCGCGAACGGTCAGCGGGCGGTCACTTGGCGTTGCTGGCGGAGGCGGGCCGGACCGCGTACACCTGCGTCGCGATGGTGAAGGCGCTCCAGCCTCCCGGGCACGAGTAGGACGCGTTCGCGGGGATGCCGGAGATCGGCCACCAGCTGTCCTGGATGGTCGGCTTGGGCGGGGCGACGTTCGTCAGCTTGCAGACGTCCTTCGCGAGCAGCGTCGGCGAGGTGAAGGTCATGATCGCCTCCCGGCTCTGCGTGTCGTAGTCGACCCGGATCACGGTCGCGTCGGCCGGGACGAACGAGGGCGAGCCGATGCGCGTGGTGTCCGCGGCGTTGAAGTCCTTGGCCGTGTCGTAGATCGAGGGATCGACGTGCGGGGTGAACGCCGACACGACCGAGCACCCGGTGAGGGCGGCGACGAGGGGGACGGAGGCGACGGCGAGGCCGAGTCGACGGGTACGGGGCACGGACGCTCCTGGACGGGTTCACATGGACAGACCCGTCCAGTCAACACCATGAAGCTGAGCGCTTGCATCGATCGGGAGGATGATCTCAGCGTGCGTCGTGCCGTGCGCGCCTCAGATCCACGCGGTACGGCGACCTCCCCCCGCCGAGCAGGGGCGTCCCCTCGGCGCGGTAGTGCTCCAGCGCGATGTGCTCGTGGTTCGCCGGCGGATGCCCGCTCGCGCGCACGACGCGCCACCACGGGACGTCGCCGCCGGAGTACGCCATGACCTGGCCGACCATCCGCGCGGCGCGCGATCCCAGCGCTGCGGCGACGTCGCCGTAGGTCATGACCCGGCCGGGCGGGATGCTGTCCACGACCGCGAGCACGCGCGAGGCGAAGTCGTCGGCCGCCGGGTCGCCGGACGCCGGCTCAAAGGTCGAGGGCACCGATGGTCTCGCCGTACTGCGTCTCTCCGATCGGCTTGAAGCCGGTGCGCAGGAAGAACTGCTCCGGGCCGAGCTCGCCGGACTCCCAGATCACGTGGAGCCGGGTGACGCCGCGGTCGCGCGCCTCGGCCGCGAGGGCCTTGACCGCGAAGGTGCCGATGCCGCGGCCCTGGTCGTCGGCGTCCACGTTGATGCGCCAGAGGATGGCCTTGAACTCGTCGTGCTCGGCGTAGGGGTTGAAGTCGCCCATGATGAAGCCGACGACGTCGTCGCCGTCGAGGACGACGCGCTGCCACGACGTCGACGGGTCGGCGACCGCGGCGGCGGCCGAGTACGACACCGGAGCGATGAACTGCTCCTGGCCGGGCTTCAACGACAGCGCGTTCGCCGCGACGACGGTCTTCGCGCTCAACTCTTCCAGTCTCAACTCAGCCATAACGAAAGGGTAACGTGCGAGGCGACCCGCGCATAGTCGGCCGGGTGCGGCTGACGGGACGCTGACAAAACTGTCTCGATGTCAAGATAGTTACCGGACTCGGGTAAGCTGTCTCCGGCTGAAAAACGGCACAGACCTCAGGAGAACCAGTGGACAAGATCAAGGTTGAAGGAACGGTCGTCGAGCTCGACGGCGACGAGATGACGCGGATCATCTGGAAGGCGATCAAGGACTCCCTCATCCACCCGTACCTCGACGTGAACCTCGAGTACTACGACCTCGGCATCCAGAAGCGCGACGAGACCGACGACCAGATCACGATCGACGCGGCGCACGCCATCCAGAAGCACGGCGTCGGCGTCAAGTGCGCGACCATCACCCCGGACGAGGCCCGCGTCGAGGAGTTCGGCCTCAAGAAGATGTGGAAGAGCCCGAACGGCACGATCCGCAACATCCTCGGCGGCGTCGTCTTCCGCGAGCCGATCATCATCTCCAACATCCCGCGGCTCGTCCCCGGCTGGAACAAGCCGATCGTCATCGGCCGTCACGCCTTCGGCGACCAGTACCGCGCCACCGACTTCACCTTCGACGGCCCCGGCACGCTGACGATGAGCTTCCAGCCGGCCGACGGCGGCGAGGCCCAGTCGTTCGAGATCTACCAGGCTCCGGGCGCTGGCGTCGCGATGGGCATGTACAACCAGGACGAGTCCATCCGCGACTTCGCCCGCGCGTCGTTCAACTACGGCCTCGACCGCCAGTACCCGGTCTACCTGTCGACCAAGAACACCATCCTCAAGGCCTACGACGGCCGGTTCAAGGACCTGTTCCAGGAGGTCTTCGACACCGAGTACAAGGAGAAGTTCGACGCGGCCGGCCTCACCTACGAGCACCGCCTGATCGACGACATGGTCGCCTCCAGCCTCAAGTGGGAGGGCGGCTACGTCTGGGCGTGCAAGAACTACGACGGCGACGTGCAGTCCGACACGGTCGCGCAGGGCTTCGGCTCGCTCGGCCTGATGACCTCCGTGCTGACCACCCCGGACGGCTCGGTCGTCGAGGCGGAGGCCGCGCACGGCACGGTGACGCGCCACTACCGCCAGTACCAGCAGGGCAAGCCGACCTCCACCAACCCGATCGCCTCGATCTTCGCCTGGACGCGCGGCCTCGCGCACCGCGGCAAGCTCGACGGCAACCAGGACCTGATCGACTTCACCCACACGCTCGAGGACGTCGTGGTGAAGACGGTCGAGGAGGGCAAGATGACCAAGGACCTCGCCCTCCTGGTCGGGCCGGAGCAGGAGTACCTGACGACGGAGCAGTTCCTGGACGCGATCAGCGAGAACCTGAAGGCGCGCGTGGCGTAACCCCCCACCCCTCATTCGTGCCGAATGTCGACTCTGGCGGTGCTGGAGGCGACATTCGGCACGAATCGTTAACCGGGATGGTGTTCAGCGGGCGGTCCAGCCGCCGTCGATCGCCAGGGTCTGCCCGGTGATGAGCGACGCGGCGGGCGACGCCAGGAACGCCACCGCCCCCGACACCTCCCGCGGCTCCCCGATGCGGTGCAGTGCTGCGATGCGCTCGATCGTGTCGGCCCGGAACGCGTCGTCGGAGAGCGCGTCGGCGGTGCCGTCCGTCTCGATGAAGGTGGGGGCCACGGCGTTCACGCGGATGCCATAGCCGCCCCACTCGACCGCGAGGCAGCGGGTGAGGTGGATGACCGCGGCCTTCGCCGTGCAGTAGGAGGACTCGAGGAGGAGGGCGACCAGCCCGGCCTGCGACGCCACGTTGACGATCGCGCCGCCGCCGTTCGCGCGCATGCTCTTCGCGACGTGCTGCGCGAGGAAGAACGTGGACCGCGTGTTGAGCTGCCAGACGCGCTCGAAGTCCTCCTCGGTGACGTCGATCGCGGGCGCGTTGATCCCGCCGCCCGCGTTGTTCACGAGGATGTCGATCGGGCCGAGCTCGGCGGTGACCTCGTCGATGGCGGCGCGGCAGGCCGCGAGGTCGAGCACGTCCATCCGGATCGCCCGCGCCGTCACGCCGAACGCCTCCAGCTCCGCCACCAGGTCGGCCGAGCCGTCGGGGTCGCGCACGCCGAGCACGACGTCGGCGCCCTGGCCGGCGAGTTCCAGGGCGATCTCCCGGCCGAGGCCGCGGCTGGCGGCGGTCACCAGGGCGCGGGAGCCGGTCAGGGCGAAGGGGGTGCGGGCGGGGGCGGGGGAGGAGTCGGTCACGAGGTGGAGTGTAGCTTCCCGCGCGAACGAGGCCCTGCCAGCGTGCCGTCCGCGGACGTACACTCCTGCCATCGTCCGGTTTCCGGCACCGGCGGGCGTTCAGCGGCGACCCGTCGGCGAGCAATCACGCTGGGTCGCGCGTGTGACGAGGTGACACGATGACAGAAGGCGACGACGCCGGCGCCACGGTGGTGCTGGTGCACGGGGCGTTCGCGGACGCGGGCAGTTGGGCGGCACTCACCGAGGTGCTGCAGGCGGAAGGCCTGACGGTTCTCGCGCCGTCGAATCCGCTGCGGGGCATCGGATCGGATTCGGCGTACATCCGGAGCGTGATCGGGCAGATCGACGGACCGGTGCTCGCGGTGGGGCACTCCTACGGCGGCGCGGTGATCACGAACGCCGCCACCGGTCTCGGGAACGTGAAAGGGCTCGTCTACGTGGCGGCGTTCGCGCCGGACGAAGGGCAGACCCTCGGCGAGATCGAGGGCACCTCGCGCGACAGCGCGCTGGCGTCGGCCCTGGTGCAGCGGAACTATCCGGTCGGGACGGGCGACGAGACCGCGGTGGAGCTGTACGTCGCCGCAGCGGACTTCCCGCAGGTGTTCGCCGGGGACCTCCCTGCCGCGCAGGCCGCTGTTCTCGGCGCCTCGCAGCGTCCGGTCGCAGCGTCGGCCTTCGACGAGCGGAACGGCGTGCCGGCCTGGAAGAGCCTCCCGTCGTGGGCGGTCGTCGCCACCGGCGACAAGGCCGCGGGGGCGGACGTCGTCCTGCGGATGGCGCAGCATGCCGGGGCCGACATCACCGAGGTGGAGGGCTCGCATCTGGTGATGCTGTCCCAGCCGCGGCGCGTGGCGGACGTCATCCTCGCGGCACTGCGCGCGGTCGGCTGATGCCCGGCGACGACGTCCCGGCCGACGAGCTGGCGGGGAGGCTGAAACGCACCGAGGTGCAGCGCGCACCCGCTTCGATCCCGGGACGTGAGATCGTCCAGGTGCTCACGGAGATCCCCGAGGGCGTGGAGTCCGGATGGCACGTGCATCCAGGGGAGGAGGTCGGCTACATCGTGGAGGGCACCGTGGAGATGCGGATCCAGGATCGCGAGACCCTCCTCCTGCATGCGGGCGACGGATTCCTGATCCCGCCGGACACACCGCACAACGCCCGGGACCTCGGCCCCGGGCTCGGCCGGATGCTCTCCACCTACCTCGTCCGGGCGGATGAGCCGCTCGCTCGTTTCGTCCACGTCGACGGCTAGCCGGATTTCTCCGTGTAACAAGTTCGTTTCGCTGCTTGCATTTCTTTTGTTCGTAAGCTTTACTAACAAACATGACCACGACGGATGTGCTCGGCAGCGCGGGAGGCCTCGGCCCCGGCAGGGCGCTTCGTCCGCGCTCCAAGGTCCTCCCGGAGCACGCCCGCAGCCACAACCGCTCGCTCGTCCTCCAGACCCTCTACCGCTCCGGACAGCGCAGCCGAGCGGACCTCGCCCGGGAGACCGGGCTGACCCGCGTGACCGTCTCCGACCTCGTCGCCGAGCTGCTGGCCGAAGGTCTCGTGGTGGAGCTCGGGCAGCGGGAGTCCGCCCGGCCGGGCAAGCCCGCCGTGCTGCTCGACATCAACCGGACGGCCCACCAGATCGTCGGCGTCGACCTCAGCGACCACGACCGCTTCCGCGGCGCGGTCATGGATCTCGACGGCGAGCTGCTCGCCGAGGCGGAGGTTCCGCTCGAAGACGGCGACGGGGAGCCCGCCACCGGCGAGGCCGCGCTCGCCAAGGTCCGCGCGCTCGTGCAGCAGCTCGTCGACGCGGCCACCGCCCCGATCCTGGGGGTCGGCGTCGGCTCGCCCGGCGTCGTCGACCTCAGCGGCACCATCCTCACCGCGCCCAACCTCGGCTGGACGGACGTGCGGCTGCAGGACGAGCTGCACCGGCTGACCGGCCTCCCCGTCGTCGTCGCGAACGACGCCAACGCGGCCGTGCTCGCCGAGCACAGCTACGGCGGAGCCACCGGCGACATGATGCTCATCCGCGTCGGCCACGGCATCGGCGCCGGCCTGATCATCGCCGGCACGCTCGTCTACGGCAGCCACTTCGCCGCGGGCGAGATCGGCCAGGTCATGGTCGGCACCGACCTCGGGCTGGACGCCACCTACACCCGGGAGCAGGTGCTGGAGCACTGGCTCAGCGTGCCGCAGCTCCGGCGCGGCATCCGGGAGGCCGAGGCCGCAGGGCGCGACGCCACCCCGGTCCTCCGCGAGGCGGGCCAGCGGCTCGGCATCGCCCTGGCGCCGGTCGTCGGCGCCCTCAACCTGTCGGAGCTCGTGCTGAGCGGCCCGACCGATCTGCTCGATGGCCCCCTCGCCGAGGCGACCATCCACACGCTCCGGAACCGGACGATGGCGGAGAACCACGCCGACCTCGCGGTCCGGATGACCACGCAGGGGCAGGACATCGTCCTGCGCGGCGCGGCCGTACTCGTCCTCTCCGGACAACTCGGGGTCTCGTAACACAGCACCGTGCAACTCCACGACCCCTGCACCGACGGTGTGATGCGACCGCACACACTGACCCACTCAAGAAAGCCCGAACGAATGAAGGGAACAGCAATGAAGAGAAAGCTCGTCGGCCTCGCCGCTGTGGCTACAGCTTCCGCTCTCGTGCTCGCCGGATGCGCCTCTGGCGGAGCCCAGGCTCCGAGCACCGATGGGAAGGGCAAGACGGTCACCCTGTGGCTCGTCGGCTCCGACACCCCTGACGCGCTGCGCAACTACCTGAAGACCGAGTTCAACAAGGAGACCGGGGCGACGCTCAAGATCGAGCAGCAGGACTGGGGAGACATCGTCACCAAGCTCACCACCTCGCTGCCGGACGCGAACAACACGCCGGACGTGACGGAGATGGGCAACACCCAGTCGCCGACCTTCACCAATGTCGGCGCGTTCCTCGACATCTCGGACATGTACAAGGACCTCGGCGGCGACAAGCTGCTCCCGTCCTTCGTCGAGGCCGGCAAGGTCGATGGCAAGAACTACACGCTGCCGTACTACTTCGGTTCGCGCTACATGTTCTACCGCAAGGACGTCTACAACGCGGCCGGGGCCTCGGTGCCGACCACCCTCGACCAGTTCAACAGCACCGTCGCCGACATCACGGCCAAGAACCCGAAGGGGATCCCGAACTTCTCCGGCTTCTTCCTCGGCGGTCAGGACTGGCGCGACGGCATCTCCTGGATCTTCGCGAACGGCGGTGACATCGCCAAGAAGGAAGGCTCCAAGTGGGTCGCCACGCTCGACTCGGCGAACTCGCTGAAGGGCCTCCAGCAGCTGCAGGACATCTACAAGAACGCGTCCAAGGCCCCGAACGACGCCAAGGACTCGAACCAGTACATCTACCTGAACGACACCGACCAGACGGTGGACGCCAACGGCAACAAGACCGGTGACACCTCGCTGGCCGCCGCCACCATCATGGCTCCGGGCTGGGCGCACTGGTCGATCGGCGACCTGTCCACCAAGGACGGCAAGGCGGTCCGCACCTGGAACGACAACACCTTCGGCACCTACGTGCTGCCGGGCAACGACGGGAAGCCCGCTCCGGTCTTCGCCGGAGGCTCCAACATCGGCATCTCGGCCAAGTCCAAGAACCCGGGCCTGTCCAAGACGCTGCTGAAGATCATCTTCAGCAAGGAGTACCAGGAGATGCTCGGCAAGAACGGCCTGGGCCCGGCGAACTCGGACTACATGTCCTCGCTCGGCGACGACCAGTTCGCGAAGGCGCTCATCGCGTCGGCCTCCAACTCGAAGCTGACCCCGGCCGCTCCGGGCTGGGCCGGTGTCGAGGCGGCCAACGTGATGGAGGAGTTCTTCTCCAAGATCCGCGACTCGTCCGACCTGAAGGGCCTGGCCCAGCAGTACGACACCAAGATCAACGCCCTCCTCAATGTGAAGAACGGCTGATCGGCTCCACCGAGCAACACCGAGCAACACCAGCAGGCGAGGGCGCGGAAGCAGCACCACCCTTCCGCGCCCTCGCTCCTGCCCCCAGACTCTTGACTACCCAACCCGGAAGGAGGACCGCCGTGACGACCACCCGCGAACCCGTGACCGCCGCGCCGACCGCGAGCGCACCCGCTCCGTCCGCGCCGCGCAAGCGCCGAGGCCGGCTCACCCCCTACGCCCTGCTGCTGCCGGCCATCCTCATCCTGCTCCTCGCGCTCGGCTACCCGATCGTCTGGCAGCTCATCACGTCGATGCAGCACTTCGGGCTCGCCCAGCAGTTCGGCCGGCCCGCGCCGTTCGTCTGGTTCGACAACTACATCACCCTGTTCTCCGACCCGTACATGTGGGTCGTCGTCGGCCGCTCCATCGTCTTCTGCCTCGTCACCGCGGGCGTCACCGTCGTGATCGGCGTCGGCCTCGCCCTCCTGATGACGGGCATCTCGCGCTTCCCGCGGATCTTCCTCCAGATCACACTCCTGCTCGCCTGGGCCATGCCCGTCGTCGCCGCGATGACCGTCTGGAACTGGCTGTTCGACTGGCGCCGCGGCGTGATCAACAACGTCCTGACCTCCTGGGGGCTGGACTTCCAGAACCACAACTGGCTGCAGAACCCGCTCTCGTTCTTCTTCGTCGCCGGTGTCATCGTCACCTGGATGAGCGTGCCGTTCGTGGCGTTCTCGGTCTACGCCGGGCTCACACAGGTCTCCACGGAGGTGCTGGAGGCCGCGCAGGTGGACGGCGCCAAGGGCCCCCAGCGACTGCGGTACATCATCCTGCCGATGATCCGCCCGGTGCTCGGGATCGTTCTGCTGCTGCAGATCATCTGGGACCTGCGGGTGTTCACCCAGATCAAGCTGCTGCAGGACAAGGGCTCCATCGCGAGCGAGACCAACCTGCTCGGCACCTACATCTACCAGCTCGGCGTCGGATCGAGCGACTTCGCGATGGCCAGCGCCGTCTCGGTGTTCGTCCTCATCCTGACCATCGCCCTGAGCTGGTTCTACGTCCGCCACCTGCTCAAGGAGGACCAGTCATGACCACCGTCGCCGGCGACCGCAAGCTGAAGCAGAAGGTCCGCCCCGGCCGCATCCTCCTCGGTGTCCTGGCCGTGGTGCTCGGGCTGATCTGGGTCTTCCCGGTCTACTGGATGCTCAACTCGTCGCTGCTGCCGAACGTCGTGCTGCAGAGCTCCACCCCGACCTGGCTGCCGTTCGGGGGCTCGTTCGACAATTTCTCGGCCGTCGTCAACGGCGGGACGTTCTTCCCGGCGCTCGGGATGAGCGTGGTCGTCGCGCTCGTCACCGTCGTGTTCTGCCTGGCCTTCGCCTTCCTCGCGGCGCTCGCCATCAGCCGGTTCAAGTTCCGCGGGCGCACGTCGTTCGTGCTGGCCGTGCTGCTCATCCAGATGCTCCCCGCCGAGGGCCTGTTCATCGCGCAGTACAAGCTGATGGGCTCGCTCGGCCTCCTGAACACGGTGATCGGCGTCAGCATCATCTACATCGCGGCCGTCGTGCCGTTCACGATCTGGATGCTGCGCGGCTTCGTCGCCGGCATCCCGGCCGACCTCGAAGAGGCCGCGATGGTGGACGGGCTGAGCCGCACGCAGGCCTTCCTGCGCATCACCTTCCCGCTGCTCGCGCCGGGTCTCGTCGCCTCGGGCGTCTACGCCTTCCTGCAGGCCTGGAACGAGTTCACGGTGGCGCTGGTCATCCTGCAGGAGAACAGCAGCCAGACGCTGCCGCTCTGGCTGCGCGGCTTCATCCAGCAGTCCGCGTCGCGGGCGACCGACTGGGGACAGGTGATGGCGGCCTCCACGCTGGTGGCGGTGCCGGTCATCATCTTCTTCCTCCTCGTCCAGGGCCGCATGACCAGCGGGCTGGTCAGCGGGGCGGTCAAGGGGTGAGCGGGATGTCGGTCACCCAGCCCAGCGCGACCGACACCGCCCTCCGTCGCAGCATCGCGGCGACGCTCCTCCCCGGATTCCTGGGGACCACGCTGCCCGCGTGGCTGGAGGAGCGCCTGCGGAACGGCCTCGGCGGGGTGTGCGTGTTCGGCCAGAACGTGGAGTCCGTGGCGCAGCTGCGCGCGCTGACGGACGCGATCCACGCCGCGAATCCCGACGCCATCGTCGCGATCGACGAGGAGGGCGGCGACGTCACCCGGCTGTACTACGAGACGGGCTCGCCGTTCCCCGGCAACGCCGTCCTCGGCCGGCTCGGCGACGACGCGTACACCGAGGGCATCGCGCGCCGGGTGGGGGAGGAGCTCCATGACGCCGGAGTGAACCTCGACTTCGCGCCGGACGTCGACATCAACTCCAACGCGGACAACCCGGTGATCGGGGTGCGCAGCTTCGGCTCGCTGCCCGCGGTGGTCGCCGAGCAGGGGGCCGCCTGGACACGCGGCCTCCAGTCCGCCGGCGTCGCGGTGTGCGCCAAGCACTTCCCGGGCCACGGCGACACGGCGTCCGACTCGCACCTGGAGCTGCCGGTCGTCGGGCTGACGCTGGAGGAGCTGCGCGAGCGCGAGCTGGAGCCGTTCCGCGCCGTCATCGAAGCGGGCGCACGAACGGTGATGACCTCCCACATCCTGCTGCCGCGGATCGACCCGGAGCTGCCTGCGACCTTCAGCCGCACCATCGTGGAGGGTCTCCTCCGCGGCGAGCTGGGCTTCGGCGGCGTCGTCGTCACCGACGCGCTCGACATGCACGGCGCGAGCGGGGAGCGCGGCATCCCGGAGGCGGCGGTGCTGGCGCTCGCGGCGGGCTGCGACCTGCTCTGCATCGGGACCGAGAACACCGACGCGCAGCTCGCCGAGATCGAGGACGCGATCGTCGCGGCGGTCGCGGAGGGACGCGTATCCGCGGCCCGGATCGAGCAGGCCGCCGGGCGCGTGCTCGCGCTCGCCGGGGCGGTGCGGGCGGACCGCGCCGCGCACGAGGCCGCGTCGCGCGGAGCCGGGGTCCTCGACCCCGCCGACGTGCGTCGTGCCGCGGAGGCGTTCGACATCTCCGAGCACGCGTCGTCGTGGCTGCGGTCCCACCACGGCCGGTACTCCGTCGTCCGGGTCGACACCGTGGCGAACATCGCGATCGGCGAGGCGCCGTGGGGCCCGTTCGCGGAGGTCGTGGCGGAGACGGACGGGGCGACCTCGGCCTTCGCGGCCAACCCGCTGGTGGTGTTCACCGAGGGCGACCATCCCGACCTCGTGCTCGCCGCGCAGTCCCCGGTGCTCGTGGTCGGCAAGGACAACCACCGGCACGCCTTCGCCCGCGCGGCGATCGACCGGCTGCGCGCCGAGCGGGACGTGCTCGTGGTGGACATGGGCTGGCCGAGCGACGACCGCCGCTACGCGGACATCGCGACCTTCGGCGCCTCCCGGCTCGTCGGGCGCTCGCTGATCGAGCTGCTCGACGGGGAACAGGGGCGCACCCCGTGAGGCTCGGCATCGACATCGGCGGCACCAAGACCGACGCCGTCGCGGTCGACGACCTGGGCGGGCTGGCGCAGCGGGTCCGGCTGGCGACCGGGTTCGGTCACGCGGCCGTCGTGGAGACGGCCGTCGCCGCGGTCGCCAGGATCGGCGAGCTCACCGGGCTGCCGGCGGGCGGCTTCACCTCCATCGGCATCGGCATCCCCGGGATGGTGGACAGCGCCTCCGGGCACGTCGCGCACGCGGTCAATCTGGGTGTCGAGCGGCTCGCGCTCGGCGGCGAGCTGGCCGGGCGGCTGGGCGTCGGCGTGCGCGTCGAGAACGACGTGAAGGCGGCAGCGCTCGGCGCCTTCCATCTGCTCGGCCTCGACGGCTCGATGGCGTACCTCAACCTCGGTACGGGGATGGCCGCCGGCATCGTCGTGGACGGCCGGCTCTGGCGCGGCGCATCCGGCGTCGCGGGCGAGATCGGGCACCTCCCGGTCGACCCGGCCGGCGCGCTCTGCGGCTGCGGTCAGCGCGGCTGCCTGGAGACCGTCGCGAGCGGCTCCGGCATCGCCCGGCAGTGGCGCACGGACGACCCGCTCCCGGCACGCGCGCTGTTCGCGGCGGCGGCGGACGGCGACCGCGAGGCGAAGGCGATCGCCGCTAGGCTTGCGGAGGGCATCGCCGCAGCGGTGCGGGTCCTCGTGCTGACCGTCGATGTCGACACCGTGGTGATCGGCGGCGGCCTGAGTCATCTCGGGGACCGGCTGCTGCGTGACGTCCACGAGGTGCTCGACGGATGGGCGGAGACGTCCCCGTTCCTCGCGTCGCTCGCGCTGTCCCGGCGGGTGCGCCTCGTTCCCGAAGGAACACCCGTTGCCGCGTTGGGTGCGGCGCTCGTTGGAGGAGCAGATGGCTGAAGTCGTGGTGGTGGCGGACAAGGACGCGGCGGGCGAGCTCGCGGCGGAGTCCATCCAGGCGCTGATCGCCGCCAAGCCCGACGCGGTGCTGGGCCTGGCGACCGGGTCCACCCCGCTGCCGGTGTACCGGGCGCTGGCCCGCCGGGTCGCGCAGGCCGGAACCGATGTCTCGCACGTGCGCGGCTACGCGCTGGACGAGTACGTCGGCCTGCCCGCCGGCCACCCGGAGTCCTACCGTTCGGTCATCACCCGCGAGGTCGTGGAGCCGCTGGGCCTCACCCCCGCCCTCATCCACGTCCCGAACGGCGCCCTCGCGACGATCGAGCACGCCGGCGCCGACTACGAGAAGGCGATCGCGGAGTCCGGCGGGGTGGACGTGCAACTGCTCGGCATCGGCACCGACGGCCACATCGGCTTCAACGAACCGGGGTCCTCGTTCGCCTCCGTCACGCGGGTGAAGACGCTGACCGAGCAGACCCGACGCGACAACGCCCGGTTCTTCGCCAGCGAGGACGACGTGCCCATGCACTGCATCACCCAGGGGCTCTCGACCATCCTGAAGGCGCGGCACCTGCTGCTGCTGGCCTTCGGCGAGGGCAAGGCGGAGGCGCTGGCCGGTGCGGTGGAGGGCCCGGTGTCGGCCTCGAACCCCGGCTCGGCCATCCAGCTCCACCCCCACGTCACCGTGCTCGTGGACGAGGCCGCCGCTTCGAAGCTCCGCAACATCGACTACTACCGCTACGCCTACGACCACAAACCCGCCTGGCAGAAGCTGTAACAGGGGCTAGAGGAGTCTGCCGGCGGCCAGGACGCGCTGGACGTGCCAGTCGTGGTCGAGGAGGACCGCGTCGGCGGCGTAGCCGGCGTGGAGGCGGCCGAGGCGGGACTCGCCGAGCGCCTTCGCGGGGGTCGCGGTGAGCGCGGTGACCGCGGTCACCGGGTCGAGGCCCACGCGGGTGATCGCGTTGCGGAGGGCGGCGTCCTGGGTGAGGGTCGATCCCGCGATCGTGGTGGTGCCGGAGAGCACGGCCAGGCCGTCGCGGACGCTGACGTTCAGGCCGCCCAGGCGGTAGTCGCCGTCCGTAGCGCCGGCCGCGGCCATCGCGTCGGTGACCAGGGCCACCCGCCCCGGCGCCTCCCGGAACAGCAGACCCGCCACCGACGGGTGCACGTGCAGGCCGTCGAGGATGAGCTCCAGTGTCACCTCCGGGTTCTCGATCGCCGCCATGACCGGGCCGGGCGCGCGGTGGTGGATGCCGTTCATCGCGTTGAACGCGTGCACCAGCAGCCGCGCGCCGACCTCGAACGCCCGTTTCGCCTGCTCGTAGTCGGCTGCGGTGTGGCCGATGCCGACGACGACGCCGGCTTCGATGAGCACGCCGATCGCCTCCAGGGCGTTGGGCAGCTCGGGCGCGATGGTCGCGGTGCGGAGGGTGCCGCGGGCGGCGCCGATCAGCTCCTCCACCATCTCCGGGCCGGGATCGCGCAGGAAGGCGTCGTCGTGCGCGCCGCGCCGCTCGCGGGCCAGGAACGGCCCTTCCAGGTGCGAGCCGAGCACCATCGGGTCGACTCTCGTCAGGTCGGCCACGACTCCGAGGCTCTCGCGCAGAGAGGCCAGCGGGTTCGCGACGTGCGAGACGAGCGCGCGGGTCGTGCCGTGGGCGCGGTGCGTCGCGAGGGCCGCGAGCATCTCCTCCGGGCCGTCGTCGTACGGGTGGCCGCCGCCGCCGTGGCAGTGCAGGTCGATGAATCCGGGCGTCAGCCAGTGACCGCCGGCGTCGATCACCTCGCGGCCGGGGACGCGGGCGGCCTCGTGCCAGCCCGTGCCGGAGCCGGTCGCGACGATCGTGTCGCCGTCGGCGACCAGCCAGAACTCGTCGACCCGTCCGCTCGCATCCACTTTGCGGGCGTCATGGACGACGACGCCGGTCATGCGAACTCGCGCCGCCCGTTGATCACGCCGCTCACGGTCGCCACGACCGCGAACACCAGCGCGACGATCGGCTGCCCCAGGCTCCACCAGGCGAAGGCGGCGCAGCCCATCACGACGATCTCCACGAGCGCCTTCACGAACGCGTCGACGTGGAGCACGGCCTTGGGGGAGCGGAACAGCGCCCACAGCAGGATCGCCAGCACGGGAGCGCCGATGCCGACGACGATGTTCCACGGCAGCGGCCACGCGGCGAAGCCCCAGATGCCCAGTGAGACGATGGCGAACAGCTCCAGCACGAAGCGGAGGATGTCGTTGGGCCCGACTTTGATCGGGGCCTGCTGGTCGTGCGTGGAGGTCACCGGCCCAGTCTACCGATCCGGGTCGGCCGTGGCTGAGCGCCGGATCCCGCTCAGCGGAAGATGATGGTGCGCGCGCCGTCGAGCAGCACGCGGTCCTCCGCGAACCACTTGACCGCCTGCGTGAGGGTGCGCGACTCCTCGTCCTGGCCGATCGCGACCAGCTCCTGGACGCTGCGGGTGTGGTCGACGCGCACGACGTTCTGCTCGATGATCGGCCCCTCGTCCAGGTCGCTGGTGACGAAGTGCGCGGTGGCGCCGATCAGCTTGACGCCGCGGGCGTGGGCCTGGCGGTAGGGATTGGCGCCCTTGAAGCCGGGCAGGAACGAGTGGTGGATGTTGATCGCCCGGCCGGCGAGCTTCTCGCACAGCGCGGGGGAGAGGATCTGCATGTAGCGCGCGAGCACGACCAGTTCGATGTCGTGCTCCTCGACGGCCTCCAGGACGCGCGCCTCGAACGCGGCCTTCGACTCGGGGTCGGTCACCTGCTGCGACTCGAACGGGACGCCGTAGAAGCCGGCGAGGTCGCCGAGTGCGGCGTGGTTGGACAGCACGAGCGGGATCTCGACCGGGAGCTGGCCGGCGCGCTGGCGGAACAGCAGGTCGTTGAGGCAGTGCGCCGCGGTGGACACCAGCACGAGCGTGCGGAGCGGGCGGCCGACGTTGTCGACGCGGTGGGTCATCCCGAACCGCTCCACGACGGGCGCGAGCGCGCGCTCGAACTCGGCGCGGTCGGCCGCGGACTCCACCTGCAGGCGCATGAAGAAGCGCCCGGTGTCCGTGCTCGCGAACTGCTGGCTCTCGGTGATGTTGCCGCGGGCGGCCACGATCGCGCCGGAGACGGCGTGGACGATGCCGGGACGGTCGGCGCAGCTGAAGGTCAGCACCCAGTGGTTGGAGGTGACGGTCGCGGGGGCGGAGTCCATCCGTCCAGGGTAGCGGCCCGCGCGGGTAGGGCGTTCCAGGTCCTAGCGCGGAACGGGCGCTCCCGCCGTCCACACCTGCAGCACCCGGAAGTCGTCGTCCAGCAGCACGGCGTCCGCCGCGTACCCCGGCGCGAGGCGCCCCAGGTCGGCAGCGCGGCCGATCGCGGCGGCGGGCGTCTCGGTGAGCGCGCGGACGGCCTCCTCGACGGTGACGCCGACCTCGCGCACCGCGCGGCGCAGCGCGTCGTCCTGGGTCAGCGTCGAGCCGGCGATCGAGCCGCCCCCGGCCAGGCGGGCGACACCGTCGCGCACCTCCACGCGGAGGGTTCCCAGCAGGTAGTCGCCGTCGGCCTCGCCGGCCGCCGCCATGGCGTCCGTGATCAGCGCGACGCGGCCCGGAGCGGAGGCGAACGCCATCCGGACCACCTCGGGGTGCACGTGGATGCCGTCGTTGATGACCTCCACGGTCACCCCCGCCGTGCGCGTCGCGGCCGCGACGGGGCCGGGCGCGCGGTGGTGGATGCCGTCCATGCCGTTGAAGGCATGCGTCAGGATCGTGGCGCCGGCGTCGAACGCGGCGCGGGTCTGGTCGTAGTCCGCGCCGGTGTGGCCGACCGCGACCGCGACGCCGGCCGCGGAGAAGGCGCGCACCGCGTCCATGCCGCCGGGCAGCTCGGGCGCGATGGTGATCTGGCGGAGGGTCCCGCCGGCGGCATCCAGCAGCAGCTCGATGTCGGCGGGCGTCGCCGAGCGCAGCAGGGCCGGGTCGTGCGCGCCCTTGTGCGCGACGTCGAGGAACGGGCCCTCCAGATGCGAGCCGAGGACGCGCGGGTCGTCCGCCGCCAGCGCCGCCACGCCGCGCACGCGCTCGGCCAGCTCGGGGACCGTCGCCGTCACCAGCGAGACCACGAAGCGCGTCGTGCCGTGGCGCTGGTGCAGGGCCATCGCCGTGCGGATCGCGTCGGCGCCGTCGTCGAACGCCGCCCCGCCGCCGCCGTGGCCGTGCAGGTCGATGAAGCCGGGGGTCAGCCAGCCGCCGCCGGCGTCCGTGACGACGGCGGAGGGCTCGCCCGCGACCGCCGCGACCCAGTCGTCGCCGACGCCGGTCGCGGCGACGCGCTCGCCGTCGAACAGCACCCAGGCGTCGCGGGTCGTGCGGCCGTCGTCGACGAGACGGGCGGAGTGGATGACGTGCCGGCTCACGCGACGATGACCTCGAAGCCGGCCTCCACGAACGCCGCCCGCTGCTCGGCCGTGATGCCGTCGTCGGTGATGAGCGTCGTCAGCAGCTTCGGGCCGCCGAGGGTCGCGAAGGCCTTGCGGCCGATCTTGCTGGAGTCTGCGACGACGACGGCCCTGGTCGCCCGGCGGGCCATGAGCGAGTTGACGCTCGCCTCGCCCTCGTCGTGCACGGTCGCGCCCACGAGCGGGTCGATCCCGTTGACGCCGATGAAGGCGATGTCCATCGTGATCTTCTCCAGCACGACGTCACTGTACGGGCCGACCAGCTCGTACGAGCGCGCGTGCACGACGCCGCCGGTGACGACCGTCTTGATCTGCGGGCGCATCACCAGCTGGGCGGCGATGTTGATGGCGTTGGTGACCACGGTGAGGTTGGGATGCGGCGACGGCTCCATGAGGTCGGGCCGCGACCCGAGCACGGTCGCCACCGCGGTGCTCGTCGTGCCGCCGCAGAGACCGACGACCGCTCCGCGCGGCACGAGCGCGCTCGCCGCCTGCGCGATCCGCAGCTTCTCGGGCGCGTGCTGCTCGCGCTTGTAGCGGATCGGGAGGTCGTAGGCGACCGACTGGCCGACTGCTCCGCCGCGGGTGCGCGTCAGCAGCTGCTGCGACGCCAGGGCGTCCAGGTCGCGCCGCGCCGTCGCCGCGGACACGTCGAGCTTGGCCACGATGTCCTCGACCTCCACCTGGCCCGACTCGGCCAGGAGGTCGAGGACGGCGTTCAGCCGTTCCGCTCTGTTCATCGCTGTGCAGTCTCCGTTCCGCTCGCCGCGCCGGCGGCGACGTCGAACAGGGTCATCAGGCGCGCCGCCTCCGCCGCCACGGCCGCACGCCCCTCCCGCACGTACCGCCGGGAGTCCACGACCTCCGGATTCGCGCGCAGGTAGGCGCGGATCGCGTCGGTGAAGAAGCGGTTCAGGTGGGTGGAGACGTTGACCTTGGTGATGCCGGAGCGGATCGCCGCCTCGATCGTCTCATCCGCGACCCCGCTGGAGCCGTGCAGGACCAGCGGAACGTGCACGGCGTGTCGGAGCGAGGCGATGAGGTCGAGGTCGAGCTGGGCGTTCCGCTCGGTCATCGCGTGCGAGCTGCCGACGGCGACGGCCAGCGCGTCGACGCCCGTCTCGGTCACGAACCGGCGGGCCTCCACGGGGTCGGTGCGGGCGCCGGGCGCGTGCGCGCCGTCCTTCCCGCCGATCTCGCCGAGCTCGGCCTCCACGGAGACCTCGTTGGCGTGCGCGTACTCGACGACCCGCACGGTCGCGGCCACGTTGTCGTCGTAGGGGAGCGTCGACCCGTCGAACATGACCGAGCCGAAACCGAGGTCGACGGCCTGCCGCGTCAGCGCGGCGTCCTCCGCGTGGTCGAGGTGGACGGCGACGTGGGCGGACGAGTCCGCGGCGAGGGCGAGCGTGCCCCGCGCGATCGGGTCGAGGCCGCCGTGGTAGTCGGCGCAGTTCTGCGAGATCTGCAGGATGACGGGGCGGCGGGTCTCCTCGGCGGCCGACACCAGCGCCTCCGCGGTCTCCAGGTGGATGACGTTGAAGGCGGCGACGCCGGTGCGCGCGGCGACCGCTCCGTGCAGGAGGTCGAGCGTGGGGACGAGAGGCATGCGGGGCTCCGGGGTCGAGTCGGTTCAGGAGGTCACGAGGCGGGCCTCGTACTCCGGGTAGGCGGGGTCGAGCTCGTCCGCCAGCGGGGCGACGACGGCGGCGGCCGACCAGGCGGTGGCCCGGCGGACGAGGACGGCGGGATCGGTGATGCCGGCGGCCAGCGCCGTCGCGAGGGCGGCGACGGCCGCGTCTCCCGCACCGGTCGCGTTGCCGGCGAGGGGCCGGGGCAGCCGGGCGGACCAGGTCCGGCTCTCGCCGACCGCGAGCATTCCGTCGGCGCCCAGCGAGACGAGCACCAGCCCGGCGCCGGCGGCGAGCAGCACGCGGGCGCCGGCGACCGGGTCGTCCAAGCCGACCGTGTCGGCCAGCTCGCGGCGGTTGGGCTTGAGCACGTCGGCTCCGGCCTCGGCGGCGGCGAGGAGCGCCGTCCCGCTCGCGTCGACGACGCTCGGGATGCCGCGCCGCGTGGCGACCTCCACGAGGTCGGCGTAGAAGCTCTCCGGTGCGCCGGGCGGCAGGCTGCCGGACCCGACGATCGCGGTGGCCGGCACGGCGAGGCGCTCGACGGCCTCCCGCAGCGCCGTCCACTCGGCGGGGGAGAGACCGGCGCCGGTCTCGTTGAGGATCGTCGCGACGCCGGAGCCCTCGTCCACGATCGCGACGCTGCTGCGCGTCGGCGCGGCCACCGGGATCAGCTCGGACGGCAGGCCGCTCGCCTCCAGGTCGTCGGCCAGGCGCAGCCCGGAGGCACCGCCCGCCGTCGTCAGGACGAACGACGCTCCGCCGGTCTGCGCGATCACCCGGGCGACGTTGAGGCCCTTGCCGCCCGCACGCGCCGCGGGAGGCGCGACCCGGTGCGTCTCGCCGGGCTCCAGCGCGGCGACGCGATAGGTGAGGTCGATCGCGGGATTCGGGGTGACGGTGAGGATCATCGGACGGCTTTCAGGGCGTCGGCCGCCGGGGCCCGGACCTCGCGCGCGCGTAGGGCCGCGCCGATCACGCCGGCGTTCTCGCCGATGCGTGCCGGGATCAGCTGCGGCCGCCGGTGGAAGGTGAGGATCGCGTCGAGGCGCTGGGCCAGCGGCACGAAGAGCTCGTCGCCGGCCTGTGCGAGCCCGCCGCCGATCACGACGGCCTCGGGGGCGATCAGTGCGACGGTGTGCGACAGGTCGAGCGCGAGGGCATCGAGGGCGGAGTCCCAGATGCGCTGCGCGGCGGGATCGCCGGAGCGCGCCCGCTCCAGCACCTCCCGCGACCCGGCCACCGGGACGCCGCTGATCGCCGCGTACCGGCGGGCGATGGCCGCCGCCGAGGCGACGGCCTCCAGGCAGCCGCGGCCGCCGCACGCGCAGTCGGGGCCGTCCGCGACCCGGGAGTGGCCCATCTCGCCGGCCATTCCGCCGCCGGTGAACAGCGTGCCGTCGATGAAGATGGCGCCCGCGATCCCGGTGCCGATCGCCATCACGACGACGTCGCGGAAGCCCGCGGCGGCGCCCAGCCGGTACTCGGCCTCGCCCGCGGCGCGCACGTCATGACTGAACGACACCGGCATCCCGTACGCCTCCGTCGCGCGGTCGCGGAACGGGAAGTCCCGCCAGCCGAGGTTCTCCGAGAACACGCCGACGCCGGTCTCCTCGTCCACGTGCCCGGGGACGACCAGGCCCGCCGCGACGGGGACCACCTCGGGATGCGCGCGCCGGAACCCGGCGGCCAGCTCCGCGGTCGCGGCGACGACGGCCTCGCCGGTGCGCTCGCCGTCGAGCGGAGTGGGACGGCGGATCAGCTCGACGATGCGGCCGGTGGAGTCCACCAGTGCGGCCTTCAGATCGGTGCCGCCGACGTCGAAGGCGAGCACCGCGGCCCCGGAGCCGAGTCTGTCGTCGGCGGCAGCGTGCGCGTTCACGAGGTCAGGATGACAGAGCGGGTCAGGTTTCGGGGACGGTCGGGGTCGAGTCCCGCGCGCCGGGCGCGCTCCAGGGCGACGCGCTGCGCGCGGACCAGGTCGGCCAGCCCGTCGATCGGCGCGTCCTCGTAGCGCGCGCCGGTGGCGGCGACGTCCTGGGCGAGCCCTGCCGGGGCATCGCCCAGCATCCAGGTGACCCGGCCGGGAGCCGCGATCGCGATCGGGCCGTGCCGGTACTCCTTCGCCGGGTAGGACTCCGTCCACGACTGCGACGCCTCGCGCATCTTGAGGGCGGCCTCGTGCGCGAGGCCGATGGTCCAGCCGGCGCCGAGGAAGCTGTACTGGTCGGCTGACAGGAGTGCGTCGTCCAGGTCTTCGTCGATCGCGGCGGCGGCCTGCTCGATGGCGGTGTCCAGGTCGTGGCCGAGGGAGGCGCGCATCAGGGCCAGAGCCGTCGTCGCGAAGCGCGTCTGGACGACGGAGGTCTCGTCGGCGAAGGGCAGCAGCACCGTGTCGTCCACGAGGTCGGGCAACGGCGTTCCCTCCGCGCCGACGACCGCGATGGTCCGCGGCCGGCGCGAGCGGCCGCGCAGGCGCTCGACCAGCTCGATGACCTCCGTCGTCGTGCCCGAGCGGCTGATGGCGACGATCGCGTCGTAGTCCCGATCCACGACAGCCTCCGAGGCCGCGTACGCGTCGGTGAGGCCGTGGCCGGAGGACTCCCGCAGCACGGCGTACGACTGCGCCATGAACCACGACGTGCCGCAGCCGACGACCGCGATGCGCTCGCCGGACGCGGGGAGCAGCGCCTGTTCCTCCCGGAGGGCGGCCGCGCGAGCCCAGGTATCCGGCTGCGATCGCAGCTCGGCCTCCATGTGCACTCCGAGGGGGATGTCCGTCACTGCTCGCTCCTGTTCGCCGTTGATTCGGTCAGGACAATGATTGCTTATGAGCGTTAGGTCTGTCTACTGATCATTTTCGATCGTTTCGGCCCGGATACCGCCGGATCCGGGCGGCGCGTGTAAATCCCATGTAACGATCTCGCGGTTGTTCCTTGACGCGCCCCTCCAGTGTGCGCAATTATTCGACCATCAATTGAGTGCATGTGATCGTTTCTGCATGAAACAAATCACGAAGCATCATCCAGATACGCACCGTCGCGCACCTGCAGTACCTTCGGCGACGGTCCGGAATCCTTATCGAGAGTGAGGAAAGTCGATGAAGAAGTCTCTGCGGTGGGGAGCCGCCGTCGCCTCGGCGGCGGTCGCGACCCTGACGCTCGCGTCCTGCGGCTTCAGTGGAGGCTCGGGGGGCTCGGCCAGCGGAAGCAGCCAGCTCAACCTGATGGTCGCCAGCTACTCGGACAACACCAAGGCCGAGTGGCAGCAGATCATCAAGGACTTCGAGGCGGCCAACAAGGGCATCACGGTCAACCTCGACGTCGAGTCGTGGACGGACATCAACAACGTCATCAAGACCCGCATCCAGGCGGGCAAGCAGCCGGACATCCTGAACATCGACGCGTTCGCCGGCTTCGCCGCCGACGACCTGCTCTACCCGGCGAAGGACATCGTCTCGGCCAAGACGCTGGACGACTTCCAGCCGGCGTTCAACAAGAACGCGAGCATCGACGGCACCCAGTGGGGCCTCCCGTTCATCGCGTCGGCGCGCGCCCTGTTCTACAACAAGGACGACTTCGCCAAGGCCGGGATCGCCGAGCCGCCGAAGACCTGGGCGGACTTCGAGGCGGACGCCGCCAAGCTGAAGGCCGCCGGGGTCACGCCCTACGGCATGCCGCTCGGCTCCGAGGAGGCCCAGGCCGAGACCGCGATCTGGTTCTACGGAGCGGGCGGCGGCTACGGCGACGCCAAGAAGCTGACGATCGACAGTGCGGAGAACGTCACCGGCGCCACCGAGATGCAGAAGATCATCACGCAGGGCTTCACCCAGGCGAACCCCGGTTCGACCAACCGCACGCCGTTGATGAACGTCTTCATCCAGGGCCAGCTCGGCATGCAGATCGGCCTCCCGCCGATCGTCGGCCAGATCAAGGACAAGAACCCGTCGCTCAAGTACGCGATCGCACCGATCCCGACCAAGGACGGTTCCGCCTTCACGCTCGGCGTCGCCGACCACCTGATGGCCTTCAAGAACAAGACGGACAAGAAGGACGCGATCAAGAAGTTCCTCGACTACTTCTACACACCGGCGGTCTACACCAAGTGGGTCGGCGCCGAGGGCTTCCTGCCCACGACCAAGTCCGGCGCGGACTCGATGGGCTCGAACGCGGACATCAAGCCGTTCCTCGACCTGCTGCCGAACGCCAAGTTCTACCCGTCGACGAACCCGAACTGGTCGGCCGCCCAGGGCGCCATCCAGAGCCAGATCGGACAGCTCGGACAGGGCGCGAACCCGACCGACCTGCTGAAGTCCATCCAGTCGAAGGCTTCGGGCCAGTAGCAGCGGCATGAGCTCGACCATCGAAACGACCACGACGGGGGCGGCCACCGGCCGTCCCCGCCGCGGGGCGCCTCGCGCCGGGCACGGCAGCACCACCACGCTGTGGAACGCCGTGCCGTGGACGCTGCCGGCGCTCATCCTCATCTTCGGCATCGTGCTGTTCCCCGCGGGCTACATGATCTTCAACTCGACCCGGAAGATCTCGGTCGCCGGCGTCGACCACGGATCGGTCGGCCTGCAGAACTATCTCACGGTGCTCTCGCGCCCGGAGATCCCGGGCATCCTCCTCAACACGGTCATCTGGGTCGTCTCGGTGGTGCTCGTCACCGTGGTGATCTCCCTGGCCCTGGCTCAGTTCCTCGACAAGAACTTCCCCGGCCGGCGCTGGGTGCGGATGGCGATCATCGTCCCCTGGGCGGCGAGCGTCGTCATGACGACAACCGTCTTCGTCTACGGGCTCGACCCGTTCTACGGGATCATCAACAAGTTCCTGGTCGACATCCACCTGCTCGCGCAGCCGTTCGGGTTCACGAAGGAGCCGCTGCCGGCGTTCTTGTCCTCCATCGCCATCGCGGTGTTCGTGTCGCTCCCGTTCACGACCTACACGATCCTGGCCGGACTCGCCGGCATCCCGGGTGACATGCTGGAGGCCGCGAAGGTCGACGGCGCGGGCGCGGTGCGCTCCTACTTCGGGGTGACGCTGCCCAACCTGCGGCCCGCGATCGCGCTGGCCAGCCTGATCAACATCATCAACGTCTTCAACTCGCTGCCGATCCTCAAGCTGATGACCGGGACGATCCCCGGCTACAAGGCCGACACGACGACCACGTACGTGTTCAAGCTGCTGCAGAACGAGCAGCGCATCGACCTGTCGAGCGCGCTCAGCGTGATCAACTTCCTGATCGTGCTGGTGGTCGTGGCGCTCTACCTGTGGATCGTGAAGCCGATGAAGGAGGTCTCGTGACCGCGCCCGCCCCCGTCGCGCTCGCCGGAACGCCCGCGCGCGCCGCTGAGCCCCGCCGCCGTCCGCGGTCCGGCTTCACCTGGCGCGTCGCCGGCAAGGTGATCGCGGGCGTCGTCATCGCCCTGATCTTCATCGCGCCGTACCTGATCATGCTGGTCGGCTCGTTCAAGAGCAGGGACAACATCCTCACCGTCCCGCCGACCTACCTCCCGACGACGTGGCATCCGGAGAACTACCTCACGATGTGGTCCACCCCGGAGACCCCGTTGCCGCTCAATCTGATCTCGACCATCGTCATCTCGGTGTTCGCGACGGTGCTCGTGCTGCTGGTCTGCGTCCCGGCGGCGTACTACACGGCGCGGTTCCGGTTCCCGGGCCGCGGGGTGTTCCTCTTCCTCGTGATCGTCACGCAGATGCTGCAGCCGACCGTGCTGGCGACCGGCCTGTTCAAGGAGATGGTGGCGCTCGGGATCAACGACACCTGGCTGGCGATGATCCTGGTCAACGCGGCGTTCAACCTGGCGTTCGCGATCTGGATCATGCACACGTTCTTCGCGGGCGTGCCCAAGGAGGTCGACGAGGCCGCCCAGCTCGACGGCGCGGGGAAGTGGACGGTGCTGCTGCGCGTCCAGCTCCCGCTGGTCTGGCCGGGCATCGTCACGGCGATCATCTACACGTTCGTCGCCTCCTGGAACGAGTTCGCGGCGAGCCTCGTCATCCTCTCCACGGACGCCAACCAGCCGCTCTCGGTGGCGCTGACCAAGTTCGTCGGCCAGTACGACGCGGCCTGGCAGTACGTCTTCGCGGTGTCGGTCGTCGCGATCATCCCGGTGGTCATCCTGTTCGCGCTGATCGAGAAGCGCCTCGTCGGAGGCCTTACGGCGGGCAGCGTCAAGTAGCGGCGGAGGCCGCCGTCCCGAGCTGGGGCGCCCGCGCGTGTGGCGCGACGCGGGCGCCCCGACGCACCCGATGCACCACTGCATCGGCGCGCGGTAGCATCGAGACGATGACGGCCGGTATCACGAGTTCGCTGCACCCGGCGGATCCCGTCGGGCCCGTGGTCGAGGCCGCCCATGTGCGGCTGTTCCGGTGGAGGATGCCGTGGTGGGCGGGCGTGCTCGGCGTCTACGCGGCCTCCCGGGTGCTGACGACGCTGCTCATGCTCGCGCTGTACCTCGTCGCGGGCGCGATGCACTGGGAGGGTGGCAGCCCGCAGACGCATCCGACCTTCCTCGGCTTCGCTGGCACCTGGGACGCCTCGTACTACTGGCGCATCGTCGAGCGCGGCTATCCGACGACCCTGCCGGTCGACGCCGACGGCGACGTGCAGCAGAACGAGTGGGCGTTCCTGCCGCTCTACCCGCTGATCGTGCGCGCGCTCATGTCCGCGACCGGGCTCGGGTTCCCGGCGGCCGGCGTGCTGGTCGCGGTGCTCTGCGGTGCGGCGGCCAGCCTCGTGCTCTACCGGGTCGTGGCGTCGCGCGTCGGCCCGGTCAGCGGGCTCTGGGCGGCCGTGTTCTTCTGTTTCGGGCCGCTCTCGTTCGTGCTGCAGATCGCCTACGCCGAGAGCCTGTTCTTCCTCCTGCTGTTCGCGGCGCTGCTGGCGACGATGGCGCGGCGGTACTGGACGGTCATCCCGTTCGGGGTCGCGGCCGCGTTCACGCGTCCGGGAGAGCTCGCCCTTCCGCTCACCCTCGGGATCGTGTACGTGATCCGCGCGCGGCGGGCGCGCCGGGGAGACGAGACCTTCGGCGTGCGGGAGCGCGTGGCGATGATCGTCGCCGGCGCGGTGACCGCTGTGGCGGGGCTGGCCTGGCCGCTGATCGCGGCGACCGTCACTGGGACGCCAGGGGCGTATGTGGAGACCGAGCTGTCCTGGTGGACGGGCTTCATCGGACGGGTCGCCTTCGTGCCGCTGACGCCGTGGTTTCTCTTCACCTGGCGGTACGCGAGCGTCGCGGGCGCCCTCCTCGTCGTCGCGGCGATCGGCGGCTACGCGTGGCTGCTGAACCGGCCGGGCATCCGTGCGCTCGGCACCGAGGTGGTCGCCTACGCTGCCAGCTACGCGCTCTATCTGTTCGCCGTCTTCCTGCCGCAGCAGAGCCTCTTCCGGCTGCTCATGCCGCTGGCGCCGCTCGCCGGGGCGCCGGGGCTGACCCGGAACCGGCGTGCCCGGACGATCGCGCTGGCGGCGGGGATCGCGCTGCAGCCCGTGGCGCTCGTGCTGTTGTGGTTCGTGGGCTACCCGTGACCTGACCCCGCTCAAGGCGAGAGCCGGAGGGCGAGGGCGACGAGTTCGCCGCGGTTGGTCGCCGAGGTCTTGCGCATCACCCTGCTGACGTGGCTCTCGACGGTACGGACGCTGAGGACGAGGCGCGACGCGATCTCCGGGTTGCTGAGTCCCGTCGCCACGAGCCGCGTGATCTCGCGCTCCCGATCCGTCAGCGCGATCGGCGTCGAGAAGAACCCGCCGCTGTCGGAGCCGTCGCCGGCGGAGCGAAGCGCGGCGGCCGGTGCGGCCCGTCCTGTCGAGGCGAGCCGCTCCGCGAGCGCGCCCAGGTCCGCGGAGCCGGGCGCTGCCTGGGCCTCCACGAACGCGAGGTGCGCGTCGTGGAGCTCGGACTGCTGACGATCGAGCAGGGCGCGTGCCTCCGCGAGCCCGGCCTCGTCGATCGCGTGTTCGAGCGATGTCAGCAGTGCGAGCGCGGCCGTGGGCAGCTCGCCGTGCGTCGCGAGAGCCGAGGCCAGCCGGCGGAGCAGCTCGGCGGCCTCGTCCGGCCGCCCCCTGCCCGCGGCGAGCTGGGCGTCGATCCAGCGCACGCCCGCGCCGACCGCGGACAGCGGGGCTCCATCCGAGGAGACCGGCAGCGCGGCGGCGAGTTCGTCCCGGACGCGCTCGGCGTACGCGGTGTCCCCCTGGCGCACCGCGATGACGGCCGTGAGGACGTGGAGCGCGACCTGGACGGCCGCGCCGGGCACGGCGGGCGTGCCGAGCGCCGACGCCGTGGTGAGCGCGTCGGCGGCGTCGGCAGGGCGGTCGGCGACCAGGTGGCACAGCCCGAGGGCGACGCTGTGCGCACGGACTGCTCCGGCGTCGAGCCTGTCGCGCGCCGACGCGGCGCCGCGTTCGGCCCAGGCGACGGCCTCCGCGTGCCGCCCCACGCCGAGGAGCGCGTAGGCGTGTGCCGCCGCGTCGCGCACGGGCGTCGACGCGCCGGGCACGGTGGCGAGCTCGTCGAGGAGGCGCACGGCGTCCTCGAAGCGCCCGCAGCGGAGGGCGACCGCGCGGGAGGCCTCCAGCAGCCGTGCCCGCACGGGAGGCGGCAGGTCGCGGTCGTCGCGCAGGCGCTCCTCGGGAACGGCCGGCTCCGCCCCGACCTCGACGGCGAGCATCACCCCGGCGGCGTCCGCGAGCCGTGCGAAGGGGCCGAGCCCGGCGACCTCGGCCCTGAGGACCGCAAGGGCCTCCGCGAGCCCGGCGCCGGCGGCCACCGACCGACGCGCGCGGAGCACGGCGAGCTCTGCCGTGTCCAGCGGGTCGCCCGGCAGGCCGGCCGACGCGGCCAGCACCCGGTCGAGCTCGGCCGCCGCGCCCGGCGCCATCCCCGTGTCGGCCATCAGGGCGTGCGCGAGGGCGAGCGCCGATCCCGGCGACGGGGCGGCGCACCACACCCGTGACGCCTCCTCACGGCGGGAGTCGGCCGCCGCGTGCACGAGCTGGACGAACGCGGCGTCGGTGGGCGGGGCGTCCACCTGCGCGCGGTCGCGGAGGTGGTCGGCGAGGACCGGCGGATCGAGGGCGATGAGCCGGCGCCCGCGGTGCGGCACGATCCGGAGGACGCCCGCCGCAGCGAGTCCGTCGAGGGCGCCGGGGTCGACCAGCCCGCGCGTCGACGCGACGTCGCCGACGCCGGTCACGGCGATCCTCTCCAGCGCGACGCGCTCGGCCGGACCGAGTCCGGAGAGCTGCGCGTCGAGGGCGCCGCGGAGCGCTCGGCTCCACAGCTCCCCGGTCGCGGACCAGCCACCCGACCCCCGGACCAGCCGGCCCTCCAGCACCGCGAGCTCCGCGAGTGCGAGAGCGAGGCCCACGTTGCCGCCGCACAGCGCGTACACGCGACTCATCGCGCTCGCGTCGACCGGACCGCCGAGGCGCTCCGCGACGGCCGACCGGAGCTCCTCGTAGTCGAGCGGCACGACCTCCACCACGTACGCCGTCGACGGCCCCTCCTCCCGCCGCGCGCGGGTGCGCAGCAGCGGAGTGCGGGTCGCGCGGCGCACGGCGTCGATCGCGCCGGTGGACGCGTCGTCGAGGAGGTCGGCGTCGTCCACCAGGAGCGCGGCCGCGCCGGACCCGACCGCGGTCGCCAGCGCGTCGATCGCCTGCTGGAGGGCGGAGGCCGTGCGGCGCTCCGGCGACGTCAGCACCCCGATCCCTGCCGCATGGAGGGCGGCGAGCGGGCTCTCCCGCAGCGACCGGACCCCGTTCACGCGCACGACAGTCCTGCGCGCGTCGGCCGCGGAGGAGGCCACCGCGTCGACGACGGTCGAGCGCCCGCTCAGGCGTGGACCGACGAGGTCGACGTCCGCGTCGCTGGAGAACAGGAGCTCGCGCACGAGCGTCAGGACGCGGTCCCTGCCGGCGAGCGGAGCGGAGTCCGCAGCGCGGGGAACGATCATCGGCTGGCTCCAGGGGACGGTGGGTGAACTGCTGCAGCCCAACGGTAATACGCAAGATGTAAGGCGCTCCACGTAAGGTCGGCTGAGCAGCACGGAACCTCGACCGATCCACACGTAAATCCCCGGATCGACGGTGGGCCGCCGCGGTACCGACGAGAACATGGGTCCCGATGTCGAAAGGGAGTCGGGGGCCTATGAGCGGTCGATCGCGCCGCCGTGCGAGAGCGGCCGAGCGCGCACGCGTCACGCGTGTCGTGCTGATCTCGCTCGGCGCCGTCGCCCTCGTCGTCGTGGCGTGCGCCGCTTGGGTGGGCGTCAGAGCGGCCATCTCCTACGGCCACGTGTCGACCGCGCGCGCCGACGCGAAGTCGACTGTCGCCGCCGTCGCCGCCGACCCGGTGTCGGCCGCCTCCCGCGCCGACCGCATCCGCGCGGTGGGTGACCGCCTGGACGACGCAAAGGGTCTGACGGGCGATGTGGTCTGGCGCGCGTCCGAGTACGTCCCGTTCGCCGGGGCCAACCTCCGCTCGTACCGGCTCACCGTCGAAGCGCTCCACGAGACCGTCGACGGGGGACTGGCTCCCGTGGTCGCCGACCTCGCCACGCTGGAGACCGCCGTGTCGCTCGCGGACCGGACGGTCGACACCGAGGCCGTCGCGGGTACGGCGGCCCACCTCCGCACGGCGGAGCGCGCGCTCGAACGCGGCCGCGCGACGCTGCGCGAGGCTGCGGGCGGCCCGCTCGTGCCATCGCTGGCCTCCGGCGTCCGGGAGGCCGAGGGCCTGGTCGACAGCCTCCACCAGACCGTCTCGTCGCTCTCGGTCGCCGCACGCGTCCTCCCGGCCGCGATCGGTGCGGGCGGTGCGAAGAACTACGCGCTGCTGTTCAACAACAACGCCGAGCTCCGGACGACCGGCGGGATCGCGGCGGCCATCTCGGCGCTGACCGCCGACGGAGGGCGCATCGAGCTGGGGCAGCAGCTCGTCCCCGATCAGCTCAACCCCGCCGAGGGGGCCGGGGTCGCGGTGAGTCCGGAGGAGCGCGCGCTGTTCGGGCCCCAGCTCGGCGAGTACATCCAGAACGTCAACCTCACGCCCGACTTCGTTCGGAGCGGCGAGCTCACGGCCGCCCACTGGCGGGCGGCCCTCGGCCAGGAGCTCGACGGGGTGGTCTCGATCGACACCGCGACCATCGGGCTGCTGCTGGCGGCGACCGGCCCGATCACCGTCGCCGGCCGCGAGCTGAACAGCGAGAACGCCTCCCGCGTCCTGCTGCGGGACGTCTACGTCGAGATCGAGAGTCGCGACGACCAGGACGTGTTCTTCGGCGAGCTCACGCGCGCCATGTTCGACAAGCTCTTCAGCGCGGGGACGGGCACCGTCCCGGTGCTGAAGGCGCTGGCCACGGCCGTGGATGAGGGCCGCATCTCGCTCTGGTTCGTCGACGCCGCGCTGCAGCACGAGATCGCGGGCGGCCCGCTGGCCGGACCGCTCGCTCAGCTCACCGACCGCGGTTCGCCCGTGGGAGTGTTCCTGGCCGACGGGACCGCCGGCAAGATGGACAGCTACCTCGAAGGCTCCGTCACCGCCACCTGCCACGCGGCGGCGACGAAGGACACGGCGAAGAAGGACACCGCGAAGAAGGTCGGCGACACGGTCACGGCCACCGCGACGCTCGCCTCCACGGCGCCGGCGGACATCGCCTCGTACCCCTGGGTCGTGACCGGGTACGGCGTCCCCGGCCTCCCGGCCGGACACCTCCGGACGATGGTGCAGTTCGCCGCGACCGACAGCCTCCGTCCGCACCGCGTGACCGTCGACGGCACGGAGGTCACCGCCCTCACCCGGATGATCGACGGCCATCCCGTGTCCGTCGTCCAGGTCGACCTCGCCCCGGGAGCCGTCTCGGTCGTCGTCGCCGAGTTCACCGCCCCGCCCACCCGGTCGCCGACCGTCGCCCGCGTCGTCGCGACCCCCACCGCCACCGAGTTCGAGCACTTCGCCGAGCCCGGGACCTGTGGCTGACCGAACCGCTCCGGTCGGCCAGTGACACCCATCCCCTACGAAGGAGAATCCATGAAGAAGACATTGTTCGGCGGCCTCGTCGCCCTGGCACTTGCCCTCGCGCCCACGGTGGCAGCCCACGCGGACTACCCGCCGGGCGGCGGCGGGCTGCACGGCTCGCTCGACAAGTACACCGCCGAACCGGGCGAGACTGTCACGTACACCGCTCCGGCGACTGCCTACTCGGCGGGCGAGTCCCTGACGCACACCCTCACCGGCCTGAACGGGCACACCGCGACCAGGGCATCGCTGCGCACCGCCCCGGTCGCGGGGACGGTCGGGCAGTTCACCGCGACGGCGGAGGACGACGGCTCGCACACGTTCGCGTTCGTCATCCCCTCCCAGGCGGGCTCCAGCTACACGTACCAGGTCCTCCGCGCCGACAGCTCGGTCTGGGACACGTTCGACATCTCGGTCGTGAACCCGGTCATCCCCCCGGGCGGTGGGAACGGCGGCAACGGAAACGGCAACACCGGTGACGGAACGAACAACGGCGCCGGCACCGGCACGACCGGTGGCGGCTCCGGCGGTAACGGCGGCCTCGCGATGACCGGTTCGGACATCGCGGTCGCGGGCATCGCCGGCTCGGCCGCGCTCCTGGTCGGCGCGGGCGTCGTCCTGCTGATCGTCCGTCGTCGCCGCCGCAGCGCGGAGACCGCTGCCGCGTGATGATCGCGAACCGGCGAGCCTGACACTCGCCGAACGAGAGGAGCCGGTGGCCCCACGGGGTCACCGGCTCCCTTCGCGTCCGCCCATAGGACGGCGGTCCCGTCGAGCGCGGACCTCAGCTCGTCGCGTCCTCCGGCCACAGCACTTCCGCGACCCGGCGGTACGACGTCCCCAGCGCGTCCCAGTGCTCGGCGAGCCGGGCGACCCTCGCCGCGAACTCGTCGAAGTCGCGCGTCGACACCACCTCGGCCGTGTCCGCGGGAGCCTCCGACCAGCCGATCTCGGCGACGGCCGCGAGCCGGGGGAACGCCATCCGCTCGACGTCCTCGATCGTCGCGATGGTCTCCGTCCACACCGGAGCCTCGACGCCGAGGATGTGCGCGTCGCCCAGCCCGGGCACGATCCGCGCGGGGTCCCACTGGTACGCGCTGCGAAGATCAGTCGGGCCGTCGGCCCAGTCCTGACCGATCGGGTCGCCCTCCTCGTACACGATGTCGAGATAGGCGACGTCGGCCGGGGACATGATCACGGCGCCACCGCCCCGGACGAACGCCAGCGTCTCCTCGGCCGCGTCGCCGCGCGGGACGCGGAACGACCAGTACTGCCCGACCGTCCCCTCGGGGAGTCCCGCGGCGCGGCCCATCTCGTGCCAGCCGACCGGGATCTTGCCGGCCTCGGCGACGAGCTGCGCCGCCCGCCGCACGAAGGCCTCGAAATCCGTCTCCGAGGTGCTGAGGCACTCGTCGCCGCCGATGTGGAGGTACGGACCGGGCGTGAGGGCCGCGACCTCGCGGATCACGTCGCGCACGAAGCCGTCCGTGACCGGGTCACCCGTCCGGAGGGTGCTGAAGCCGACCTCCGACCCGGTGTACAGCGCGGGCGCGACGCCGTCCGGGTTGAGCTCGGGGTAGGAGGCGAGCGCCGCGTTCGTGTGCCCCGGCATGTCGAGCTCGGGGACGATCGTGACGTGCCGCTCCGCCGCGTACGCGACCAGCTCGCGGTAGTCGTCCGCGGTGTAGTAGCCGCCCCGGCTGCCGTCGCTGCCCGTGGAGCCGCCGATGCGCGTCAGCTCGGGCCACCCGGCGATCTCGACGCGCCAGCCCTGGTCGTCGGTCAGGTGGAGATGGAGGTGGTTGACCTTCAGCAGGACGATGGCGTCGATGAACCGTTTGACGTCCGCGACCGGGAAGAAGTGCCGCGCGACGTCCAGCATCGCGCCGCGGTAGGCGAAGCGCGGGTGGTCGCTGATCCGGACCGCGTCGACCGTCAGCGCGTCGCCCTCGCACTCGGCGGGGACGAGCTGGCGCAGCGTCTGGACGCCCCAGAACGCGCCGGCCGCGGTGGCCGCGCCGATCCGCACGCCCTCGGCCGCGACCTCCAGCGTGTAGCCCTCGGCCGGGTGCCCGGCCGGCCCCTCGTCGTCCGCGATCACGATCGCGATGTCCCCGAACGCCGGAGGCTCGTGGACCACGGCCAGCTCCCGCCGGCAGTCCGTCGCGAGTTCGACGTGCAGCAGCCGGCCGACGGCGTCGGCGCCGGGCCCCGCGACGATGATCCTGGCGCCGGGGAGGAGTGTGAAGGGCGCGTCGCCCGTGTTCTCGAGCTGGGCGGGGCGAGGCACGACCACGGCTGTTCCTAACCACGTCAGGGGATTCTCGGGGTTCGGCCGACGCTGCCCACCCGCGGGACGGCCATCAGCGAGTATCGCAGCCGTCCTAACTAATCAGCAAGGCCTCCAGCGGATGAGCACGAGCCTGTTCGACGCCCCTTTGCTATGCTTGCTCACGTCGCGACTGGCGCTCAGATGGTCACCATCGGGGAGCGACAACGGTTACCTCGAACGAACGGATGGATTCGGCCGCGCGCCTGGGTCGATGCACAACGATTGTCCATCCCTGCTTTCAAGGAGCCGATAGTGACCGACACCCTTCCGTCCACCTTCACCGCCCCGCTGGCGGAGGTCGATCCCGAGATCGCGGAGGTGCTGCAGCTCGAGCTCGGCCGCCAGCGCGACTACCTCGAGATGATCGCCTCGGAGAACTTCGTGCCGCGCGCCGTTCTCGAAGCCGTCGGCTCGGTGCTGACGAACAAGTACGCCGAGGGCTACCCGGGGCGCCGCTACTACGGCGGCTGCGAGTACGTCGACATCGCCGAGCAGCTGGCGATCGACCGGGCGAAGAGCCTGTTCGGCGCCGAGTACGCCAACGTCCAGCCGCACTCCGGCGCGTCCGCGAACGCGGCCGTCCTGTCGGCCATCGCCACCCCCGGCGACACCATCCTCGGCCTGGAGCTCGCCCACGGCGGCCACCTGACCCACGGGATGAAGCTCAACTTCTCCGGCAAGCTCTACAACGCGGTCGCCTACGGCGTCGACCCGGAGTCCTTCACCGTCGACATGAACGTCGTGCGCGACAAGGCCATCGAGCACAAGCCGCAGGTCATCATCGCCGGCTGGTCGGCCTACCCGCGCCAGCTCGACTTCGCCGCGTTCCGCGAGATCGCGGACGAAGTGGGCGCGAAGCTCTGGGTGGACATGGCGCACTTCGCCGGCCTCGTGGCCGCGGGCATCCACCCGTCGCCCGTGCCGTACGCCGACGTCGTCAGCTCGACCGTGCACAAGACCATCGGCGGCCCGCGCTCCGGCTTCATCGTCAGCCGCGACATGGAGCTCGCCAAGAAGCTCAACTCCAACGTGTTCCCGGGCCAGCAGGGCGGCCCGCTCATGCACGTGATCGCGGCCAAGGCGACCGCGTTCAAGCTCGCTGCGACCGAGGAGTTCAAGGACCGCCAGGAGCGCACCGTCCGCGGCGCGAAGCTGCTCGCCGAGCGCCTGACCGCCGAGGACTCGAAGGCAGTGGGCGTCGACGTCCTCACCGGCGGCACCGACGTGCACCTCGTGCTCGCCGACCTCCGCCACTCGGAGCTCGACGGCCAGCAGGCGGAGGACGTCCTCCACGAGGTCGGCATCACCGTCAACCGCAACGCGGTGCCGTTCGACCCGCGCCCGCCGATGGTGACCTCCGGCCTCCGGATCGGCACGCCCGCGCTCGCGACCCGCGGCTTCGGCGACACCGAGTTCACCGAGGTGGCCGACATCATCGCCCTCGCGCTGCGCCCCGGCGCCGACACCAAGGCGCTGCGCGCCCGCGTCGACGCCCTCACCGCCGCGTTCCCGCTCTACCCCGGCCTGACCCCCTCCGGCCAGGAGGGCTTCCCCGTCGAGCTCCCGTCCTCGATCTAGCTCACCCCATCCGTTCCGGAGTTGTGCACGGGGCGAGACGGCGTGTCGCGTGCACAACTCAGGAACTGATGGATGGAGGCCGGAGTGACGGCGAAGGTACTGGACGGTAAGGCTACGGCGGGGGAGATCAAGGCCGAGCTCACGGAGCGCGTGGCGCGGCTGCGCGAGCAGGGCGTCGTGCCGGGGCTCGGCACGATCCTGGTCGGCGACGACCCGGGATCGCAGTGGTACGTCGCGGGCAAGCACCGCGACTGCGCGGAGGTCGGCATCGCCTCCATCCGCCGCGACCTGCCCGCGGACATCTCGCAGGCCGAGCTGGAGGCCGTGATCGAGGACCTCAACGACGACCCGGACTGCACCGGCTTCATCGTGCAGCTCCCGCTGCCGTCGCACCTCGACACCGACGCGATCCTGGAGCTGGTCGACCCCGCCAAGGACGCCGACGGCCTCCACCCGACGAACCTGGGCCGCCTGGTCCTCAACGTCAACCGGCCGATCACCACCCCGCTGCCCTGCACGCCGCGCGGCGTCATCGAGCTGATGCTGCGGCACGGGATCGACCTGAACGGCAAGCATGTCGTGGTCGTCGGCCGCGGGGTGACCGTGGGCCGCGCGATCGGCTCGCTGCTCACCCGCCGCGAGTACAACGCCACCGTGACCCTGACCCACACCGGCACGGTCGACCTGGACGGCATCCTGCGCAGCGCCGACGTGATCGTCGCGGCCGCGGGCGTCGCCGGTCTGGTGACCGCCGACAACGTCAAGCCGGGCGCCATCGTCCTCGACGTGGGCGTGAGCCGGGTGGAGGACCCGGTCACCGGCAAAAGCAAGGTCGCCGGCGACGTGGCGGCCGACGTCGCCGAGGTCGCCGCGTGGGTCTCGCCGAACCCGGGCGGCGTCGGCCCGATGACCCGCGCGCTGCTGCTGCAGAACGTGGTGGAGTCCGCGGAGCGGGCGCTGGCATGACCGCAGAGGACCGCACGCATCCCGCGGTCGAGCGGGTGGAGGCGGCGCTGCTGGAGGCCGGGGTCGAGCCGCGCGTGCGCTGGTTCGAGTCCGCGACCCCGACCGCGGTCTCGGCCGCGGCCGAGCTGGGCGTGGAGGTCGGAGCGATCGCCAACTCCCTGGTCTTCACGATCGACGGCGAGCCGCTGCTGGTGATGACGTCGGGCGCGCACCGTGTCGACACCGCCTTTCTCGGCGAGCGGCTGGGCGGCCGCATCCGCCGCGCGGACCCCGAGACGGTGAAGGCGGCGACGGGCCAGACCATCGGCGGCGTCGCGCCGCTCGGGCACCCGGAGCGCCTGCGCACCGTCGTGGACGTCGCGCTCGCCGGCTACCCCGAGGTCTGGGCCGCCGCCGGCCACGCGCATACGGTCTTCCCGACCACGTTCGCCGAGCTCGTCCGCATCACCAACGGAACCCCCGCCCCCGTCGAGCCCGCCCCTCACGAGTCCTGACCCCGGCCGAGGGGCACGTCATTGTCACTTTTCGAGCCCGGAAGTGACAACAACGTGCCCCTCGGCGGTGGGTTCAGGGCGCGGGGTGCTCGGTGACGTGGGTGAGGTAGGCCTGGGCGTTGCGGAGGATGCCGGCGCGCTCCTCCTCGGTGAGCTCGCGGCGCACCTTGCCGGGAACGCCCGCGACCAGCGACCCGGGCGGGATGACCGCGCCCTCCAGCACGACGGTCCCCGCCGCGAGCAGCGAGCCCGCGCCGACGACCGCGCCGTTGAGCACCGTCGCGTGCATCCCGACCAGCACGCCGTCCTCGATCGTGCAGCCGTGCAGCACGGCGTTGTGGCCGACCGACACGTCCGCGCCGATGGTCAGCGGATAGCCGTGGTCGACATGGCAGGACACGTTGTCCTGGAGGTTGCTGCGCTCGCCGAGGACGATGTCCTCCGCCTCCGCCCGCAGCACCGCGTTGTACCAGACGCTGGAGCCGGCGAGCAGTCGCACGCGCCCCGCGAGCACGGCGCCGGCCGCCACGAAGGCGTCGTCCGCGACGCTGGGGGTGGAGCCGTCCGTGAGCGTGATGATCGTCATACCCACCACCCTAGAGCGCCCGCCCGCACCGCCGAGGGGCACGTTGTTGTCGCTTTCGGGGCGGAAAAGTGACAACGACGTGCCCCTCGCCGGCGGACAGGCGCGGGCGGCTGGGTCAGTCGGCGGCGACCACGAACCGCCTGCGGACGACCCGCTCGCCGGGCTCGCCACGGAACTCGTCCAGCGCCGAGAGCACCCGGTCGAGGATGCGCGGCGGCAGCGGGAGCGGCAGCTCGTCCGGCTGGTCGAGCGTCCCCGGCGGGTAGATCACGCCGGGCGTGTCCGACATCTCGACGTGCGCGCCGCGCAACTCGCGCACCGGCGCGGTCGGCGCGTCCCTGAAGCGGATCAGTCGCTCGATCGTCGCGCGGTACTGCGCGCGGTCGCGCACATAGAGATGCCCGGGCAGCACGGTGTCGCCGCTGAACAGGATGCCGGTCTCGCGGTCGAAGAACGCCACGGCGGAGGGCTCGTGGCCCGGGCCGCCGATGACGTCGACGATGCGGCGCCCGAGCGGGAACTCCACCGTCTCGTCGGGCCACGAGCGGAAGCCGAAGAACGCGATCACCTGCGCGGGCGTGGTGCCGACCATCGTCGTCCCCGGCCGCGCGGCCAGCAGCGGGTCGCCCGCGATGTGGTCCCGGTGTGCGTGGCTGTGCGCTACGACGAGCGGATACGGCCGCGTGAAGACAGCCGGGTTGCGGCGCAGCCACTCCTCGGTGAGCGCGTCGACCGCCGCCCGGAGCGGGAACACCTGCTCGTCGTTCGTCGCCCCGGTGTCGATGAGTAGCGCGCGCTCCCGCCCGAACAGCAGGAACAGGAACGGCGCCTCCCAGTGCGAGGACTTCGGCTGGCGGAGCTGGACCGTGTCGGGACTCAGCCAGGTGATCTCCGGTTCGCTCATCGTCCCATTCTGGTGGAGGCCGGTGACGCGCGGATGAACGAGGCTCAGCTCTCCCGCCGCGAGCCCTCCGATGCGTTGACCGTGAAGACCTCCGGCTGGCCGAAGCCGTGCTCGGCGAAGGCCCCGTCGAGGGCGACCTGCACGCGGCTGAGCGCGTCGAGCGGAACGAGCGCGAGCGCCGAGCCGCCGAATCCGCCGCCGGTCATCCGCGCGCCGATCGCGCCGTTGGCCTGCGCCGTCTCGACCGCGAGGTCGAGCTCCGGCACCGAGATCTCGAAGTCGTCGCGCATGGAGACGTGGGAGGCGTCGAGCAGGTCGCCGATCGCCGTCGGGCCGCTCTCCCGCAGGAGGCGGACGGTGTCGAGGACGCGCTGGTCCTCGGTGACCACGTGCCGCACCCGGCGGAAGGTCACGTCGTCCAGCAGCTCGCGGGCGCGCGCGAGGTCGTCCACGCTCACGTCCCGCAGCGACGCGACCCCGAGGGCCGCGGCTCCGGCCTCGCACGACGCCCTCCGCTCGGCGTAGCCGCCGGTCGCGTGCGCGTGGGTGACGCCGGTGTCCACGATGAGGACGGCGAGGCCCGCTTCCTCGAGCCCGAGCGGCACGATCTGCGACTCGAGCGAGCGGCAGTCGAGGAACACCGCGGAGTCGGGCTGGCCGAGCAGCGACGCGGACTGGTCCATGATCCCGGTCGGGGCGCCGACGACGATGTTCTCGCTGCGCTGGCCGACGCGGGCCAGCGTCTGGCGATCGAGCCCGAGTCGCCACACGTCGTTGAGCGCGAGCGCGGTCGCGCCCTCGATCGCCGCGGACGACGACAGACCGGCGCCGACGGGGACGTTGGAGTCGATCAGGAGGTCGAAGCCCGGCACAGCCGCCAGGTCGGCGCCGAACTCGCCCAGCGCCCAGGCGACGCCGAGCGGGTAGGCCGACCAGCGGTCGAGCGCGTCCGGGGAGAGCCGGTCGAGGTCGATCTCCACCAGCTCGTCCGCGAACGTGCTGCCGACCCGCACGGTGCGGTCGTCGCGCAGCCCGAGGGCGGCCACAGTGCGGCGGTTGATCGCGAACGGCAGCACGAAGCCGAGGTTGTAGTCGGTGTGCTCGCCGATGAGGTTCACCCGGCCGGGGCTCGACCAGACGCCGTCGGGCTCCCGGCCGAAGATCGTGACGAAGTCGTCGCGGACGCCGGTGCGCAGGTCGGTCATGCGGGGATCTTTCCTTCGGGGGTGGAGGCGGTGGCGGGCACGGTCACGAGCCCGGCGATCCCGGCGGGCAGCTCGCCCACCGGGTTCTCGCGGTCGGCGCGGGCGACGGCCTCCCGGAGCGCGGCCGCGGCCTGCTCGGGCGGGATGTCGCCGATCCACGCGCCCATCGCGGACTCGGAGCCGGCCAGGAACTTCAGCTTATCCGCGCCGCGGCGGGGGGAGGTCAGCTGCAGCATGAGCCGGATGTCGTCGCGGTGCGCGTGGACGGGCGCCTGGTGCCAGGCCGCGATGTACGGCGTGGGGGAGTCGTAGAGCGCGTCCACCCCGCGCAGTACGCGCAGGTAGAGGGTGGCGAGCTCGTCGCGCTCGGCGTCCGAGGTGGCGGCGAGGTCGGGGATGTGGCGGTGCGGCAGCACGTGGATCTCGATCGGCCAGCGGGCCGCGAACGGCACGAACGCCGTCCAGTGCTCGCCGGCGAGGATGACCCGCTCCGACGCGCGCTCGCGCTCCAGGATGTCGGCGAACAGCGTCGGCCCGTAGCTCTCCAGCGACCGGATGAGGGCGCTGGTGCGCGGGGTGATGTACGGGTAGGCGTAGATCTGCCCGTGCGGGTGGTGCAGGGTGACGCCGATGGCCTCCCCGCGGTTCTCGAACGGGAAGACCTGGCGCACGTTCGGGAGGGCGGAGAGTGCCGCGGTGCGGTCGGCCCACGCCTCGATGACGGTGCGGGCGCGGGTCGGCGTGAGGCTGCCGAACGAACCCGTGGTGGCGGGGCTGAAGCAGACGACCTCGCAGCGGCCCACCGAGGTGCGCGTGCGCTCCAGCCCGACCGCGGCGAGGTCGTCGAGCCCGGCCGGCTCGTTCGCGTCCTCCAGCAGCGGCCCGAACGACGGGGACTTGTTCTCGAAGACCGCGACGTCGTACAGGCTCGGGATCTCGGACGGGTTGCCCGGGGTGGCCGGCGCCAGCGGGTCCAGCTCCGCCGGCGGGAGCATGACGCGGTTCTGCCGCGCGGCGGCGATCGAGACCCAGTCGCCGGTCAGCGGGTCCTGGCGCATGGTCGCCGTGGCCGGACGCGGCGCGGGCTCGCGCAGGTCGGGCGCGCGGTCCGGGTCGAGCGCGGAGTCCGGGTCGTCGTAGTAGATGAGGTCGCGACCGTCGGACAGGCGGTGCGGGCGCTTCGTGATGGCGGCCATGCTTACCTTTCGTTTCCGAAAGCAAATGTACCGATTGCCTTGCGGATTGACAAGTAAACGCAAGCGCTGGAGCATTGCCGGTATGACCGAACCGCTGCCCGCCGCCCTCCGCCGCGAGCGGATGCTCGACCTCATCGGCCGCACCGGGTTCGTCCGCGTCGCCGAGCTGAGCGAGGCGTTTCAGGTCTCCGACGTCACCGTGCGCTCCGACCTCGACGCCCTCGACGCGCAGCAGAGCATCCGCCGCGTCCACGGCGGGGCGGTGCTCCGCGGCGCCGGCACGCGGGAGGCGAGCTTCGAGGAGGCGCTGGAGTCGTCCGCCGAGGAGAAGCGGAGGATCGGCGCGGCCGCGGCGGCGCTGGTCGAGTCCGGCAGCAGCGTCCTCCTCGACGTCGGCACGACCACCGCCGCGATCGCGCGGGCGCTCGCCGACCGCGACGACCTGGAGGACGTCACCGTCATCACCAACGGCCTCACCATCGCGCTCGAATTGGAGCGCGCCATCCCGCGCTTCCAGGTGGTCGTCACCGGCGGCACGCTGCGGCCGCTGCAGCACTCGCTGGTCGAGCCGCTGGCGTCCGTCCTCCTGGAGCGCGTGCACGCCGACCTCGCCTTCATCGGCTGCACGGGCGTCGACCCCGTCGGCGGGATCACCAACGTGAACCTCCCGGAGGCCGACCTCAAGCGCGTCATGGTGGCGTCGTCCGGACGCGCGCTGGTCGTCGCCGACGGCTCCAAGCTCGGTCGCACGCACGTCGGCCGCATCGCCGCGCTGGAGGACGTGGCAGGCCTCCTGACCGGCGAGTCCGCCGCCGCGGAGGCCGTGCGGTCTCTGCGCGAAGCGGGCTTGCCGGTGACCGTCGCCTGAGGAATACGCTGTTCGCATGCGCGCACCGACCGGAGAACAATACGACCTCGAGTTCGGCGACCTGACCGCCACCGTCACGCAGGTGGCGGCCGGCCTCCGCACCCTCCGGTACGGGGGAGCGGACATCCTGGAGCCGTTCCCGGAGGACTCCACCCCGCCCTCCGCCGACGGCATCGTGCTGATGCCGTGGCCGAACCGGGTGAAGGACGGCGTCTGGGAGCTGGACGGCGTCCCCCAGCGGCTCGCGCTCACCGAGCCGTCGCTCGGCAACGCCTCGCACGGCCTCCTGCGCTACCGGCCGTACACGCTGGTCGAGCGCTCCGACTCGGCGGTGACGCAGGCGGCCACGATCTACCCGGAGCCCGGCTACCCGTTCATCCTCGACACCACCGTCACGCACGAGCTCGACACGGAGGGCCTGACGGTCACGCACACGGTGACGAACCGCGGCGAGCGGAGCGCGCCCGTCGCGATCGGCGCGCACCCGTACCTCCGCATCGGCGACGTCCCGGCCACCCAGCTCACCCTGACCGTCCACGCCGGGACGCGCTTCGAGACCGACGACCGGCTGAACGTCACCGGCGAGGCCCCGGTCGCCGGCACGAAGTACGACCTCTCGGAGGGCGGGATCGTCGCGGACCTCGACCTCAACGACGGCTTCGGCGACCTCGGCTCGCCCGAGCACGTTCTCGCCGCGGCGGATGGCCGCACGGTCACCCTCTGGGGCGACGCGTCCTTCGCCTACGTCCAGGTGTTCACGCACCGGGCCTTCGCCACGAAGGAGGCCGGGGAGGTCGCGCTCGCCGTGGAGCCGATGACCGCCCCGGCGAACGCGCTCAACACCGGCCAGGGCCTGCGCTGGGTGGAGCCGGGCGAGACTTGGACCGTGCAGTGGGGCATCCGCCCGCGCGGCTTCGCGTCGGACTCCTACCTGGCGAGCTGGGGGTAGAGCACGCGCACGTCCTGGTGGAGGACGGACTTCACCTGCTGCGCGGTCTCGCCGACGACGGCCTCCGCGTCCCCGGCGGCGACGGCGTCCAGCGCCTCGGCGACGACCTGTGCCGGCGGCACCTTGTAACCGTCCGCGTGCGCGGCCATGTCGGTGTCGACGTAGCCGACGTGGACGCCGACCACCTGGATGCCCTGCGGCGCGAGCTCGACGCGAGCGGAGTTGCTCGCCGACCACAGCGCGGCCTTGCCCGCGCTGTACGAGCCGATGGCGTACCAGCTCAGGGCGGAGTGCATGTTGACGATCGCGCCGCCGCCGTTCGCGGCGAGGATCGGCGCGAAGGCGCGGGTCACCAGCACCGGACCCCAGAAGTTGGTGTCGAACTCGCGGTGGATCTCGGTCAGGTCGCCGCTCACGAGCGACTGGTTCACGCCGATCCCCGCGTTGTTGACGAGCACGGTCACGTCGGTGGCGACCTCGGCGGCGCGGCGGATGCTCTCCGCGTCGGTGACGTCAAGCTCGAGCGGGACGACGCGCGGGTCGGTGACGTCGACCGACTCGGGTCGGCGGGCGGCGGCGTAGACCTTCGACGCCCCGCGCTCCAGGAGCTCGGCGACGAAGGCGGCCCCGAGGCCGCGGTTGGCGCCGGTGACGAGGGCGACGCGTCCGGTGAGATCGGTCATGATGATCCTCCAAAAGTAAACTGATCTGTTTCCGACAATGTACACAGATCGGTTTACTTTGCGCAACCCGGCCTCTAGAATCGACGCATGACCACGACGACCGCCCCCCGCCCCAAGCCCCGGGAGCGCGTGCTGGACGCGGCCGCCCGGCTCTTCATCCGCGAGGGCGTGCATGCGGTCGGCGTCGACCGGCTGGCGCAGGAGGCCCAGGTCTCCAAGCGCTCCATCTATCAGCACTTCGAGAGCAAGGACGCCATCGTCGCCGACATGCTGACGGAGTACGGCCCCCGCGTGGTCGCGGGCTACTTCAGCGAGGGCGACGACGGCCGGACCCCGCGCGAGCGGGCCCTGCACGTCTACGACGCCCTCCACCGCGCGGCGGAGGCCGGCGACTACTTCGGCTGCCCGTTCGTCAACGTGGCCACCGAGCTGCGCGACCGGGACCACCCCGCCGCGCAGGTGGCGCAGCACTTCAAGGGCGAGCTGACCGCGTACTTCCAGCGCCAGGCCGAGGCCGCGGGCGCCGTGTCGCCGTATGTCCTCGCCGTGCAGCTCACGCTCCTGTTCGACGGCGCGTCCGCGAGCGCCGCGCTGTGCGGCGGGACGCCCCTGGCCGCCCGGCTGGCCGCGGAGACGCTCTGGGACGCGGCGGTCAGCGCCGGCCGGTGAGCGTGCGCCAGCCGCCCGCGCGATTGTCCGCGATGAGCCGGCGCAGGAAGGTCAGCAGCGCCTCCCGGTCGATCGGGTCGCCCTCCCGGAACCCGATCGTGCGCGCGGTCGCGTTGTCGTGCCCCGCCGTGATGAGCCCGGCCGGGTCGGGCACGATCCCGCCGTCGTAGACGAACAGGTTGACGTGGTCCTTCGCCGCGAGGAAGGCGGCGACGGTGCCGTCGAGCACGAAGTACGGCTGGACCGAGCGCTTGATCGTCTCCTCGATCGCCGGGTCCGCCTCGTGCAGGATGTCCCGCAGCTCGCCGAAGACGTCCTGCTGCCAGGCCGGCAGCGGCTCCAGGTAGGCATCCACCCGCGGGTCGCGTCCGCTCATGCTCGGAGCGTACGCCGGACCACCGTCACGGCACGATCGACAGGAAGATGAACGCCGCGAAGATGATCAGGTGGATGCCGCCCTTGATGCGCGCCGCCTGCCCGGGCATGATCGTCAGGATGCTGACCACCACCGTCAGCATCAGCAGCACGATCTGACTCGCGCCGAGCCCGAGGTGCAGCGGACCCGGCAGCCAGATCGACGCGACCGCGATGGCCGGGATGGTGAGGCCGATGCTCGCGATGGCCGAGCCCAGCGCCAGGTTGAGGCTGGTCTGCATCCGGTTGCGGCGAGCCGCCTTCGACGCGGCGATGCCCTCCGGGAGCAGCACCAGCAGCGCGATGATCACGCCGACGAACGACTGCGGGAGGCCGATCCCGGTCACCGCGCGCTCGATCGGCGTGGACTCCAGCTTGGCCAGCCCGACCACGGCGACGAGGGCGACCAGCAGGAGGCCGACGCTGATCAGCGCCGTGCGGGTCGACGGGGCGTCGGCGTGGCTGTCCTCCGTGAGCGGTGTGCCCTTGGGGGAGACCGGAAGGAAGAAGTCGCGGTGCGCGAACGTCTGCGTGAAGACGAACATCCCGTACAGGGCGACCGACGCGATCGCGGCGAACGCGAGCTGGCCAGTCGAGAACTCCGGTCCGGGGGTCGCCTCCGTGAAGGTCGGCAGCACCATCGTGAGCGTCGCCATCGCCGTGACTGTGCCGAGCGCCGCGCCGCTGCCCTGCGCGTTGAAGGCGGTGGTCTCCCGCCGGGTCGCGCTGAGCAGGAGGCTGAGGCCGACGATGCCGTTCATGGTGATCATGACGGCCGAGAAGACAGTGTCGCGCGCGAGCGTCGCGGAGTCCTTGCCCGTGGTCATCAGCGTCACGATCAACGCGACCTCGATGATCGTCACCGCCACGGCGAGCACGAGCGATCCGAACGGCTCGCCGACCCTGTGTGCGACGACCTCCGCGTGCTGCACGGCGGCCAGCACGGTCCCGGCGAGGACGACCGCGATCAGCGCGACGGCGAGCGGTTGCAGTTCCACCGTCCAGAACGCGACCAGGACGACGACGCCGATGACGGGGACGAAGACCGTCCAGAAGCGTGCCAACCAGGTCCCGAGCGCTCTCATGCCTTCATACTGCCAGTGCAACTCGGGGCCGGGCGGCGAGTCATCGCCGGGCGGACCGCCTCGGCGTGCTGACAATAGGGCATGTCCGTCTCGCCGCGTCGCTCCGTCATCGCCAGGCCCGCTTTCGCCGTCGCGCTCGCCGCGGCGTTCGCGCTGGGCCTCGCCGGCTGCTCCGCGGGCGCGAGCCCGACGGCGTCCCCCGCTTCGTCGGACTCCACGTCCGGCTCGGGCTCGGGCTCGGCCTCACCGCGCCCGACGGCGACCAGCGACTCGCAGCCCATCCAGGGCCAGTGCGCCACCTCGAACCTCACCGGCGCCATCGGCAAGGGGGCAGGCGGCGCCGCCGGCAGCGTGGGGGTCACCATCGTCCTCACCAACACCGGCTCGACGCAGTGCTCGCTGCAGGGCTGGCCCGGCGTCTCGTTCGTGGGGGACGGCAACGGCACCCAGCTCGGCAACGCGGCCCAGTTCGACCGCACCACCCCGCACGACACGGTGGTCCTGCAGCCGGGCGGCACCGCGCAGGCGCCGCTGAAGATCACCCAGGCTCTCAACTACCCCGACGCGGACTGCAAGCCGAAGCCGGCCGACGGCTTCCGCGTGTACCCGCCAGGGTCGACCGAGTCGCTGTTCGTGAAGGCCGACAACTACACGGCGTGCACGACGACGACGGTCAACCTCCTCACCGTCGGCGGCCTCGCGGCTCCGTGAGCCGGCTGACCCTCTGAGACGCCTACCGGGGGCGCGACCCGGCTGCCAGTAGCCTGGGAGCGTGCCCTCCTCCCGACGCGTTCCCGCGCGCGCGACGCCCGCCTGGCTGGCCCGGCTCGTCGTCGTCACGGCGCTCGTCGGCGTCGGCGCCGGTGTGGGCGGCGGGCTGGTCTACCTCGGCCTGCACACCATCCAGCACCTGGCGTTCGGGTACTCGGAGGGGACCTTCCTGGAGGGGCTACTGGACGCTCCGCCGGTGAGTCGTGTCGTCGCGCTGGTCCTCGCCGGCGTCCTCGGCGGGGTCGGCTGGTTCTTCCTGCGCCGCTGGGGACGCCGCAGCCCCGCGCGCGCCATCGTCTCGGTGGAGGCCGCGGTCGACGGGCGCAGGATGCCCGGCGTCGTGACACTCCTCAACGCCGCCCTTCAGGTGATCATCGTGGGCCTCGGCGCCTCCATCGGCCGGGAGGTCGCCCCGCGCGAGATCGCGGCCTGGTGGGCGTCGTGGCTGTCGGAGCGCGCCGGCGTGAGCGCCCGGGAGCGCCGCATCCTGGTCGCCTGCGGCGCGGGCGCCGGTCTCGCCGCCGTCTACAACGTCCCGTTCGGCGGCGCGGTGTTCGCCATCGAGATCCTCCTGGCCGAGATCAGCTTCGCGACGGTGCTGCCCGCCCTCGCCACGTCGGCGATCGCGGCGCTCGTCGCCCGGCTGGTGGTCCCGGCCAACCCGCTGTACCTCGTGCACCAGATCCCGTTGCGCCCGCAGATCGTGGTGTGGGCGATCCTCGCGGGACCGCTCATCGGCTTTGCGGCCGTCGGCTTCGTGCGGCTGACCCGTTTCGCCCAGGACCACCGCCCGAAGTCGTGGGGCATCCTCATCGTCATGCCGCTGGTCTTCGCCGCGGTCGGCGTGGTGTCGCTCTGGCTGCCCGCGATCCTCGGCAACGGCCGCTCGCTCGGCCAGCTCGCGCTGGAGGCGACGCTGCCGATCGCGGTGATCCTCCTCACCACCGTGGTCAAGACCGCTGCGACGGTCGGCACGATCGGTGCGGGTGCGGCCGGCGGCACCCTGACCCCGTCGTTCGCGATCGGCGCCGGGCTCGGCCTGACGCTCGGCGGACTGTGGGAGCTGCTCTGGCCGGGCGAGCCGCTCGCGGCCTTCGCGCTGCTCGGCGCGGCGGCCTTCCTCGCGGTCACCATGCGCGCGCCGTTGACGGCGCTGCTGCTCGTCATGGAGTTCACCAACCAGGGGCCGGACATGCTGGCGCCGCTCATGCTCTGCATCGCGGGAGCCGTAGCGGTGGGCTACGTGCTGGAGCGGGGGCGGTTCACCGGGGTGGCGTGATCCTGGCGGCGTGACCCTCCCGTGACCCGATTCATAGGAATCTCTGGTCTTCTCCCGGCGTAGTCAAAAGCTGCGCATCATGGCTTCTCACTCGTGTGCGGTGTGCTGTCGACATCAAGCCTGACGTCGAGAGGACCACAGTCATGGACGAGGTCGAGGGAGTTCCCCCCGTAGCAGCAGAGAACGGTGCGGCGCAGCCCACCGCAGCCGCACCCACGCAGGCGCCGCGGCGCCGACGCCGGCCGATCATCGTGGTGTCCACCGCGGTCGCCGCGACCCTCGCCGTCGGCTCGGCGTTCGGGCTCGGGGCGCTGACCTACACCGCCGGTTCGGCCTCCACGACCGCCTCCACCGCGTCCAGCAGCGTCCACAACACGCTGAGCCGCAACGGCTTCGGCGCGGGCGGGTACTCGTACGGGTACGGCTCCGGGGGCAGCGGAGGCTACGGCGGCTCGGGTTCGGGCTCGTCGTCCTCCGCCGGCTCGTCCACCCTCGCGAGCGCCACCGCCGCCGAGGAGGTGGGAGTGGTCGACATCACGTCGCAGCTCACCTACGCCCAGGCCGAGAGCGCCGGCACCGGCCTGGTGCTCACCTCCGACGGCGAGATCCTCACCAACAACCACGTGGTGGAGGGCGCGACCAGTATCAGCGTCACCGTCGTCGCCACCGGCGCCCAGTACACCGCGAAGGTGGTCGGCACCGACACCACGGACGACATCGCCGTCCTCCAGCTGAGCAATGCGTCCGGCCTCAGCACCGCGAACCTCGACACGTCCGCGGACGTGGCCGTGGGCGACGCCGTCACGGGAGTCGGCAACGCAGGGGGCACGGGAGGAACGCCCTCCGCGTCGCCCGGCTCCGTGACGGCGCTCGACCAGACCATCACCACGCAGGCCGAGCAGACCGCCGTCTCCGAGACGCTGAGCGGCCTCATCCAGACCGACGCCGACATCCAGGCCGGCGACTCGGGCGGCCCGCTGTTCAACTCGGCGGACCAGGTGATCGGCATCGACACCGCCGCCGCGCAGGGCGGAGCGACCGAGGGCTACGCCATCCCGATCCAGAACGCGCTCACCATCGCGGGCGAGATCACGTCCGGCCAGGCGTCCTCCACGGTGACGATCGGCTACCCGGCCTTCCTGGGCGTGGAGGTCGCGCCGAGCGACAGCGTGGCGGCAGGCTCGGTCGCCGGCGCCACCATCTCCGGTGTCGTCTCCGGTGGCCCCGCCGAATCCGCCGGGCTCGCCGCTGGGGACACGATCACCGCGGTGAACGGCACGACCGTCGACTCGGCGCAGGCCCTGACCACCGCGCTCGCCGCCCTCCACCCGGGCGACAGCGCGAGCGTCTCCTGGACCGACGCCTCCGGCGCGTCGCACACCGCGCAGGTGACCCTGGCGCAGGGACCGGTCGCGTAACCACGGTTCGAAGGCCTCGGATCTCCTCCGTTCGCGACAGGTGTCGGTAACGGAGGAATTCGCGCTGGCGAGTGCGGAAATGTCAGCCAGCGGAGGAGATGCAGGCCCGGGTACGGCGGATGTCCTCCGGTCGCTGCGGATGGGTGACGGTGGATTGTCTCGGGGTGCCGGGGTGCCGGGGTGCCGGGGCTCCTTTTTGGTGTCGGCTGTGCGTAACCTTTGGAGCCATCCGGCCGATTAAGAGAGGGAGGGCCCGTACGGCGTCCGTCCACGACAGGAAGTCAGGAAAGAACCGGATGTCACTCGTCTCCGTCATCGCCGCCCACAAGCTCACGATCGGGCTCGTCGCCCTCGGGACTATCGCCCTTGGCGGGACGACGGCGGCCGCCTATGCGGACGCCCTCCCCTCCGGCCTCCAGGACGAGGCCCACGCGCTCATCGGAGCGCCGACCGCCGACCCGACCGCCGACCCGACAGCGCCTCCCACGGCCGAGCCGACCGACTCGGCGACGGACACGGCGGCGCCGACCCCGGAACCGACAACGGACCCGACCACGGACCCGACCTCGACCGCCGTCCCGGTCGGCCCCGACGCTTCGGGCCCGGCAGCACACGGCTTGTGCACCGCCTACGAGCACGGCGGCCTCGCCGCGACCTCGGTCGCGTACGGATCGCTGGAGAAGGCGGCAGGTGGCGCCGGAGGGATCGACGCGTACTGCGCCACGATCGTCGCGCCGGGCAACTCCGGCGCCCACCAGCCCACCCCGGCGCCCGCGCCGACCGGTGCGCCGGCCGTGACGGGTCCCGCGCACGCGACGCACGGCGGCTCGGGGAACGCGGGCGGCTCCTCGCATGCCGGTGGGGGTCACGGGAAGCCGTAGGCCCGGCGTAGACCTGAAGCTCGTGCACGGGGGGTGCGATGAGGGTGCGGAGCGTGGCGCTCGCCTGGACCTGTTGGCCGAGGTCGCTGTCGTCGCGCTGGCCGTGATCAGCGTGTCCCGGTCCGGGGCGGCCTCCCGGGTCCGGACGGCCTGAGAGCGAGCCTCGGCGCCCGGACTGTTCGGTCCGGGCGCCGAGGCGCGACTCTCTCAGGTCAGCGGCCCAGCACTCCGCTGGTCCCGTTGAGGCCCTTGAGGGCGTCGCTCACGGCGCTGTTGACCGAGTCGGTCACCGATGCGCCGAGGTTGCTCAGCGAGGCGCCGGTCGTGTCGCCGGAGCGCACAGGAGCCGAGACTCCCGTGCCGTTGCCGGCCGACGTGTCGTTGCCCGAACCGACCGGGGCGGTGTTGCCGCTCGCAACCGGGGTCGAGTCGTTGCTTCCGACCGAGTTGCCGTTCGCCTGGTTGCCGCTGGCGACGGGGTCGCCGCTTGCGACGGGGCCGACGGTGTTGCCGCTCGCGTTGCCGCTGGCGACAGGGCCCTGGACGACGGGGCCGACCGTGACCGGAGCGGAGACGCTGTGCAGGATGTCCGACACGCTCACGCAATCGAGCGTGTGCGGAGCCACGGCCGTGGTCGTGGTGGGTGCGGTGTCGGTGTTGTTGCTCGTCTCCGCGTTCGCCGGAAGGGCGAGACCTCCCACGATCAGACCGGAGGCGACCACAGCCGCTCCGCCCAGGATCCCGACGCGCTTGGTGACGTTGTTCATTCCGAACTCCCTTGCGTTGCGCGGCCGGAGTGGTTCCGGCCGTCAGGAGTGGTCCCGAGGCATCCCCGAATCGGATTGGATGGAGGTCTCCGGACGCCGTGGAAGGCCGAGATAATTGCCCTTTGTAAACAGCATGTGACGTTTCGTGCGGGAGAGGGCATCCGGCCCCTGCGGAGTCCGTGGAGTACGTATGCTCGCACGCATGACGCGAACTCCGCAGGTCGGCATTGAACCCGTAGAGACCCGTCGCCCCAACGCCACCGCCATCGAGAGCGGCGGCATCGAGGCGATCCCGCCGGAGCGACGGCACGGTTCGCCCTGGCAGCTGTTCGCCACGTGGACGGCGCCGAACCTCGAGTTCGCCACGATCTTCGTCGGCGTGATCGCGGTGGCGTTCTTCGGGCTCGGCTTCTGGCAGGCGATGACCGCGCTCGTGTTCGGCACCGCGCTCGGCGCGCTCACCCAGGGCATCCTCTCGACGTGGGGCCCGCGGGAGGGGCTCGCCCAGATGGTCATCGGCCGCACGGCGTTCGGGAGCCGGGGCAACATCCTCCCGTCGGCGCTGAACACGGTGATGGCCGGTCTCGGCTGGTTCGCCGTCAACTCCGTCAGCGGCGCGTTCGCGCTCACGACGCTCACGGGCATGCCGGCGGTGGTGTCGCTGCTGATCGTCGTGGTTGTCGAGGTGGTCGTGGCCTTCATCGGCCACGATCTCGTGCAGCTGTTCGAGCGCTACGCCACCTACATCCTCGGTGCGATCTTCCTCGTCGCCACCGTCACGGTCTTCCTGCACGCGAACCTCGGGGCTCCGGTCAAGGGAGGCGGGTTCAGCTTCGTCGGCTGGACGCTCACGGCCGCGGCCGCGTTCGGCTACGCAGCCGGCTGGAACCCGTACGCCTCCGACTACAGCCGCTACCTCCCGGCCGACGCCAGCCGTCGTGCGATCGGCTGGGCGGCCGGCCTCGGCAACTTCGTCAGCTGCGTCGTCCTGATGGCGGCGGGCGCAGCAGCGGCGACCATCGCCGGGTTCAACCCGGACGACCCGACGGCGTCGTTCACGGCCTCCATGCCGGTCGTCATCCGCGACCTCACGCTGCTGGCGATCGCCATCGGGGCCATCGCGGCGAACGCGCTCAACATCTACTCGGGGGCGATGTCCTTCCTCGCTGCCGGCATCCGGATCCCGTTCGCCTGGCGTCGCGCGATCGTTGCGCTCGGTTTCGGCGTCATCGGCTTCTTCATCGCCTGGAGCGCGCTGCCGGACGCGGGCGCGAAGTACGAGAACTTCCTGCTGGTCATCGCCTACTGGATCGCTCCCTGGCTCGGCGTCGTGCTGACGGACCGGCTGCTCCGCCGCGGCACGGAGATCGCGAGCCTCGTCACCAGCCACGCGAAGTACCGCAACCCGGCGGGGTGGATCTCGCTCGTGGTCGCGGGTGGAGTGTCGATCCTGCTGTTCTCCAACCAGCCCTTCTACACCGGACCCGTGGCGAAGGCGCTCCCGATCGGCGACCTGACGCCGCTCGTCGGGTTCGTCCTCGCGGCGATCCTGTACGCCGTCCTGTTCCGCGCCTTCCGCGTGACCCTCGGCGCACCGCTGGCCGAGGAGCCGACGGTGATCATCGGCGTCGACGCCGCCGACGAGGTGGCGTGAGCGTCGACGAGGCCCGCGTGTACACCACCGACGCGGAGAAGCTCGCGGTGGCCGCCGCTGAGGCCCAGCGCGGCGCGGCCGAGGGCGGCATCCCGATCGGCGCGGCGCTCTTCGACGGCGAGGGGAGGCTGCTCGGCAGCGGCCACAACCGGCGCGTGCAGGACGGCGACGCGTCCATGCACGCGGAGACCAACGCGTTTCGCAACGCCGGCCGGCAGCGCAGCTACCGCGACACGGTCATGGTCACGACCCTCTCGCCCTGCTGGTACTGCTCCGGCCTGGTGAAGCAGTTCGGCATCGGCCGGGTCGTGGTCGGCGACGACCGCAGCTTCCTCGGCGGACAGGACTGGCTGGCCGGCCACGGCGTCGACGTCACGGTGGTCAACGACGCCGCACTGATCCGCACGATGGGCGACTTCATCGAGGCGAACCCCGAACTGTGGAACGAGGACATCGGGGAGGACTGATCCGGGTGCGTCGCTCCTCCTGGCGCGACCTGCACCTGCGATGTGCGAGGTGGGCCCCGTGGGGCTCGAACCCACGACCCGCGGATTAAAAGTCCGCTCGGGTTCCGCGCCAGGGGAGCCGTGGCTCCAAGAATCAGCGGAATTCCGCGGATTTCGAGCGCATTGAGATCTCGATGACCTCAGGTGATCTCACACAGGTGTGGGCAAAGTGTGGGCACGGATCGCGAGTCGAGGCCTCGCGCAACCCAGGGATCGGATAGGTTCGACGGAGTCAATCCGTTGCTCGAAGGATCCCCGATGGCCCCCGACTCAGCGGCGCATCTCGCCACGCGTCTTCGCAAGCGCCGAAACGTCCGCGGCGGCAATCTGGTTGCGCAAACGAAAAGGACATCGGCGCGTGCACTTCGACCGGTCGACCAAGCCTGACTCTGTGGTCGAGCCCGCCCGAGATGTCTTCCCGGTGAAAGGGGCTGCTTACGGTGCGAGGGTGAGCGGAACGTTCTTCGCCGTGCTCACTTTTCTCGCGCTGAGCGGGTCAATAGCGTCATACGGGTTCTCGCTCCCGATGACTCCCTTTATTGCTTACGGGATGTTCGTCGCGATTCGTCCGTGGTTCATGGGGGCGACGATTTCGGAAACGACGCTGGAGATTCGAAGTTGGTATCGCTCGTACCGCATTGATATGGCCCAGATTCGGAACGTTGGGCTATCGCCGTATAACGCCCGCGGAGAGGTGCGTTTCCTTCCGTTCGTCGGTCAGGTGAGGATCTTGACGTTGGTGATGGAATCGGGGTCGCCCAAGAACTATCCGGCCACGCTTGGCCGCAGGCGACGAGTGCAAAAGATCGCCACGGAGATCGTGAGTTACGCCCGGGCGGCCGGCTCCGACGTGCAGCTCGCCGATAGCTACTATGACTGATTCTTCTGGTTCGAAACGCTCGCTGCGCCCGCCGGAGCGTCGGTGGCACCATCGCCCGAAATCAGCAGGGGAAATATGGCGAGAGCCTTCAGGTCAATAGTGATAGCGAGCCTGCAGGATGATCACAAGGGCGTCGTCCACCACGTAGACGAGTCGATTCGCTTCATCGATGCGTCGCGACCACGCCCCAGCGAGCGCGTGCTTGAGCGGTTCCGGCTTGCCGACGCCCTCGAACGGGTCGTCGCGCAGGATGTCTTCGATCAGCAGGTTGATCCGCTTGAGCGTTCGCCAGTCTTGGCCCTGCCAGAAGAGGTAGTCTTCCCAGCCGCCGGCGGTCCAGGCGAGCTTGCGGTCACTCACTGGTCAGGTTGTGCTCGGTGATATTTCCCAAGCGGGCGCTCTCGATGGCGTCGATGAGGCGGCGTGCGTTCTTGGGGGAGCGCAGGAGGTAGGTGGTCTCGAGCAAAGCGTCGTACTCGTCCTTCGACATCAGCACAGCTGAGCCGCGCTTGGAGGTGATCTCGACTTCGGTCTGGTCGAGGTTGACGCGTTCGATGAGGCCGAACAGGTCGCTGCGAGCCTCGCTTGCCGTGATGGCCATGATTCCTCCAAGTGGTACAAGATATCGTACCACTGATCAGAGCCGGCCGTCAGGTTGCGGGGCTGCCTGGCGGAGGGTTAGTCACGGGCTTGGCGGCCCGGGGTTGACGTCGAGACTTGTCCTAGTGCTGCCAACATTCGCTGGCACTCCGCGGCGTTCCGTGCTTCTGTCAGGAACAGTGGCCAGACGCTGGCGAATCGAAAGAGATGAAACGAGAGAGTCAGCGGTTGCCCGGATACGCGACAGTTGACATCAACAGACGGAACGCTCCGCATTCGGTATTGCCCGACCCTCGTCGCCGATTCTTCTAGGCTCTCGATCGCGTCGATCGGAACTGCCGCCCTCCTTCGGTAGTTCGTGCTTCCGTCAAACAACTGGATCCCCGTGCGATCGACGACGAGCGTTCGAGTGCCTCGCGATGGAAACCGCAAAAGCTTTCCATCGAGTCGGCGCGCGAGCTGATGGAGTTGCACCGACAGCCCGGGATCATTCGCGATCTGTGTGATGTACGCCGTGGGGTAAGCCCGGCTCAGTGCGATGGTTCGGCGTCTGGTGCGAAGTTCCCAGATCGTCAGAACCGCACACAGGAACAGAACGATGATGCCCACGGACCAGACGAGTGTGGTTACGACGAACCAGACGTCTCTGTGCTGCGATTCGAGTTTCAGAACGGTCGAGACTGTCATCAGAGCGACGAACGCAATCGACCCGGAAAGGGGCAACCAGTTCGTACGACCGCTTTGGGCAGCCTTCGGCGCATCGGTCAATCTGGCTCCTTGTCAAGAAGTCCTGCCTATGTCTCGGTGACGAGGCTAATCGACGCTGACGGCCATTGGAGGGATTGGCGCTGTAGCCGAGACTCGGCTCAAGGGTGTGAACTCACGACCACTCTCCGCTTGCTGAGCGCTTGTCGGCTCAAACCGGTCCGGGCAGCAAGCGAGTTCCAGCTCTCTCCCACTTCGCGAAGCTGGACAATCAACTGATCGCGTTCCACGAGCGCTGCGTCCTGCTCGGCGCGAAGTCGATCGATGGTCCGCGAAAGGTCGTGCAGTCGTTTGAGGGCGTCGACGCGAGTTCCCCACTTGGCCTGCAAGCTCAGCATCGCGTCGCGGGCGTCCCGTTCCTCGGCCTCCCGCAGGCGGTTCTTCGCGTTCCGTTCTGCGGCGTCATCGTGTGCTTGGCGCTGCCGAGCGTAGGACGACTCGCGCCGGCTCGCTTTGCTCGAATTCCCCCGATTTGCCATGCAACCTGGTTTACACGCGACCCCTGTCATTCACTGGGCTGCCGGTGAGGTCCACTTAAAGTGCCTACGTGCATTAGCTCTTGTCTCTTTTCTTGGATTGTGCCTTGCCTCTGCCTTGTCTGGTCGTTCGTCCTTCTTGTACCTCCCTTCGTTATTGGCTTCTTGTTTCTGGTCTGGATCCTTCGTCCTTGGTTCGTTCGATTGTGTTCCGCCGTCGTCGTTCCGAGATGGCCCCACCTGTTGCGTTAGGTTCGCCACGTGAATGCTTCTCGTTTCGATCGGGTCCGCGCGGGACTCGGTGAATGCGATCGGCCTCGATCGTGAGCGACGAGTGGTATCGGGGGTCCGACTGGGACGAAGCCGCTCAAGAGGCATTCGAACTCCGCCTGCGTCGCGCACGTGCCGATAGCAGGCAGCAGTACCTTCTCTTGAAGGCGGGCTATCTTCTCGACGCAGGCGAAGAAACTGAAGCGGTGCGGCTCCTGCATCGCTCGGCTGAACTCGGGACGTTTCTGCTCCACACGGTATTCGCCTGGGAGCAGCTCGGCGATGTAGCGGCTCGCCACGGGAGAACTGACGAAGCGATCGGATACTACGAGCGAATCCTTCGCGAGCAGCCGAGCCTGAGCGGCACGTCCGGGGCGATTGAGATCTCGCTTGCGCGAGTGCTCGTGGCGACGCGCGAGCGCTCCAACATCGAACGGGCCCTCACTTACCTCGACGCGTGGATGAAACGGGACGGTGTGAAGTTCAACGACGTCATGTTCCGATGGCTGCTCGTGCTCATCGACGCGTCTGCGGCGCTCGGCGACCGCGAGACGGTCGTGCGGTCAGCGAGGGGAGCTCTAGAGCTCGCTTCGCGAGGCCCCCAGCTTCCCCGACATCGATCCGTCGGAATCGTCCGTGCAGACGAGCTCACGCTTCAAAGACTGAAGCGGCTCGCCGAATAGGGCCGTTGGCCCAATCCCGCACTCATCGCAGAGGTGCGATCGTCCCATGTGGTGCAGCAGGGATCTGCACTCAAACTTCGCGCGAGGACTTCTGCCGGCTGAACGCACCGGCGATCTTTGCAATTTTCGCCTTGCGGTAGTACGGAAGCGGCGACGTGCCCCCGGCGCCCATCGGCAGCAGATTTGCTACCAACTCCTGGCCGCCGAACGTCCCGCGCAGTTGCAACGTGGTCATGTTGTACAAGCCCTGGGGCGCTTTCGCGACTTCGATGGTCCAGTCGCTGGGCAGCGTGACCTCGAACCGGGTCTGAGGCCTACCGCCGAAACCGAATAGAACGCCTCCGAAAATCCGCACTGTCACTCCGTCGCTCCAGAGGACAGCGAACGTATTTCCCCAGACGTGGTGTGAGCGACCGTTGCCCGCCGCGGCGATTGCCGCGAGTTGGGGGACGGCCTCAGGGTAGATTCCGATCACCCGCGAAACCGAATCAGGGTAGAGCCGATCAAGGGCTCGGAGTCTGATGCTGTTCCCGACAGCCAGGACTGCGAAGATCACTACGAGCACGATCAGGGCCAACACAATGGACGATATCCATAGCTCTGCGTTCGCGTGAGCGCTTTGAGCCACGGTCACCAAACGCCACACCTGGATCGTCCCTGCGACCACGGCGAACATGAGTAGCGATGCGGCGTACGGCGTCCGCGCAAAGACGCCCTTGGGCTGTTCGTCCATGCGAGATCTCTCCTAGTTGAGGCGCTTCGAGGCTCGATGATCTCATCCCTGCGCGCAACACATTGACTCGGCGCGCCTGACAAGAGATTGAGTTGAAATGCGTCCGCCCCGGTCAAGGCATCCTTGCGCGCTGAGGGACCGAGTCAAGGGTGCAGCTCCGCTGCATCGCGGAGCGACGCGCAGCGCCCTTGACACGGTCTCTCAACGCGCAATCATCGGGCTTCGGGGCGGACCAAAGCACTCTGGATCCAGATCCGAAACGACCGAGCGGACCTAGCCGTGCATCAGTACTGCGCCGCCGATAATCATGCCAATGCAGGCGACAACCATGACCCACGGAGGGACTATCGACCGCGGCTTGCCCTGCGCCTCTCGGCGATCAGCGACCCTGCGGTCGAATCGGCGCGCCCATGGCATCACCAACACGTAGGCGACGCATAGGGCGATAACCGCAAGTCCTACGAGAAACACCGACAGATTCACTCAGACGCCCTTGCCGACTCGTGGTCGCCCAGGGCGACTGTTTCTTCTCATCTGGAGGGCCGGGACGGCGTTGCAGCTAGCCGGTCAACTCCAGCAGAAACTTATCGGCTCGATCGGCCCTTCAACGAATCCAACACACCAGGGGAGTTCGTCGAGCGCGGATCAAGAAGCTGCGCGTTTCCTACCGAGATTCCCGTCTGCGCGCCGAACTCAACGTGCAACGACAACGTGTAGGTGAGGGGCACGTTTCTGCGCTGGCTCCTCCCGCAACCAGCGAGTGTCGGTGCGCGGTTGGAGACTCGTGTCTGGGGGTGAGGTTCATGGGGAGCATAAGCGCATACGAGACCGTCGCTGGAAGGCGCTACCGCGTCCGGTATCGAACGCCGGGACACCAACAGACCGACAAGCGCGGCTTCCGCACCAAACGCGACGCCGAGCTGTTCCTGGCATCACTGGAGCTGGCAAAGGCCCGCGGTGACTATGTGCCGCCCGCACGCACCGGCGTCAACTTCGAGACCTGGAGCGAGAAGTGGATCGAGTCGCTAGTTCAGGTGAAGCCGAGCACGCTGCAGGGCTACGTCTCGATCACTCGCGGACGCCTTCAACCGCGATGGGGCTCAACTCCGTTGAACGCGATCACACATTCGGACATCCAGTCGTGGATATCGGACGAGAACAGCCGCGTCGGCGCTCGCACCGTCCGCTCGTACCATCGGGTCTTCTCGATGATCCTGAAGTACGCGGTCCGGGACGGCCGCCTGGTTCGTAATCCCGCAGACGGCGTCCGGCTGCCCCGCATCCGGCCGAAGAAGCATCCGTACCTCACCCATGCCCAGTTGCACGAGCTGGCCGCTCTGTGCGGCTCAGAGGGCCTTGTGGTGCTGTTCCTGGGATACACCGGCCTCCGCTGGGGAGAGCTCGCGGCGCTGGAGTGCCGCAACGTCGACTTCAACCGCCGACGCGTCCAGGTCGATCGAGCCGTGGTCGAGCTCACCGATGGCCGATTGGTCTACGGCTCGCCGAAGAACCACCAGCAGCGCAGCGTGCCGTTCCCGTCGTTCCTGACCGACCAGCTGCGGGCCCTCGTCGCGTCGAAGGGTTCACGCGACCTGCTCTTCACCTCGCCCTACGGCCGCCCGCTGCGCGTGAACAACTGGAAGCGCAAAGCCTTCGACAAGGCGGCCGACACCCTGGCCGACAACCACCCCGACCTGCTGCGCCCGACGGTCCACGACCTCCGCCACACCGCCGCAAGCCTCGCGATCTCGGCGGGTGCCAACGTCAAGGCAGTCCAGCGGATGCTCGGCCACGCCTCCGCGGCGATGACCCTCGACGTCTACGCCGACCTCTTCGACGATGACCTGGATGCCGTTGGAGACGCATTGAGCCGTCTTGGCTCTCCAGAGGTTGTGGGCAAAGTGTGGGCAAATCCTGAAATCGCGGCTTCCGAATCTGCCGCCGATGGGCTTGGATCCCTTTGATTTACTGGGTGGGCCCCGTGGGGCTCGAACCCACGACCCGCGGATTAAAAGTCCGATGCTCTACCGACTGAGCTAGAGGCCCTCGTCGTCTAATCTAGCGTGGATTCCGCACCTCCCCGTGCCGGGGCAGAATGGGGGGATGTCGGACCGCTATCACAAGCCAACGCTGTTTCCCGGGGGGATGTTCGAGGCCTTTCTCGGTGGGGACGATCCCGCGCAGATCAGCAAAGTCGCCCACGAGACCGCCCAGGCGCTGCTCGCGCGCGTCCGCGAGGATCCCGATCCGGAGATCGTGGACCGGCTCGTCGCGTACACCGACGAGCACGGCATCGACGCGATCGCCGAGTTGTGGGCGCGGTCCAACCCGAAGAGCCTGCCGGGGGCCCTGTGGCGGATCTACCTGCTGCGGCTGCTGATCCGGCAGGACGCCGAGGGGACCGCGCTGCTGTACCAGCGGGGCACGGAGGTCATCGCCTCCATCGACCCCGTGGTCGCGGGCGCGCCGACGCCGGCCGGGCCGGGGGAGGTGACGGAGCTCGCCGATCGCATCCTGCGCGGGGTGTTCGAGGGTGACTTCGCGGTCGCGCTGGACCGGGCCGCCGCGTTCTGCCGGGTGACGGCGGCGGGATGCGTCTCCCTGGCCGACGACCGGGACGCGCTCGACCCGGAGCGGGCGAGCGAGCTGACCACGCGCGCCCTGCGTTTCACCCGCACGGCCGAGGAGCTGACGACCTGCGCCCGGCTGTGGCGCACCGACTCGCTCGACTGAGCGGCGAGCGGTGATGCGCCCGGTATTCCCGTCAGCCGTTCTCTCCCTGCGAACGCCACGCCGTGAAGCCCGCTTCGGCCTCCTGTATGCTTGACGAAGCCGGACCGCAGTAACCCCGGGCTCCAATACTTGCCGCTTCGAGCGGCCTCGCGCCGAGAGGCGTTCTGCGGTCCGGCTCTTTCATGCCCGTCGTGGACCCGCTCACCGCGGGGGAAGGGCTACAGTCGAAGGCGTCAGCGGCCCAGACGAGCGGAGATCGAAGAGTGGACGACGCCCCCGCGGTGGAGCAGCTCGACGACCTCCTGCTGCGTGTCGCAGAGGGCGATCAGCACGCGTTCTCCGACTTCTACGACCACACGGCCTCCCGCGTGCTCGGCCTGATCCGGCGCCTCCTGATCGACGCCGCGCAGTCCGAGGAGGTCGCCCAGGAGGTCTTCCTGGAGGCGTGGCAATCCGCTCGGCGCTTCGATCCGAATAAGGGCAGAGCGCTCACCTGGCTCCTGACGATGGCGCACAGGAGGGCGATCGACCGCATCCGCGCGTCCCAGGCCTCTCACGACCGGGACACGGCCGTCGGCATCCGCGACCTGCCGACGGCGTTCGACGTGGTGGCGGAGACGGTGGAGGTCCGGGTCGAGCACGAGCGAGTGGAGGTGGCGATGAGGAAGTTGAGCGAGGTGCAGCGCCAAGCCGTCACGCTCGCCTACTTCGGCGGGCTCAGCCAGAGCGAGCTCGCCGCCGAGCTCGGCATCCCCCTCGGCACAGCCAAAACCCGGTTGCGGGATGCGATGATACGCCTGCGCGACGAACTGGGGGTGACACCATGAGCGACGAGAACCGCGACGCCATGGACCCCGCGCGCCTCGGCGCCCGCCTCGGTGCGGACAACGCCCGGGAGGCGGAGGACTTCGAGGACGTCGCCGCCCAGCTCGCGCTCGCGTCCGACCCCGTCGAGCCGCCCTCGGCGCTGAAGGCCGCGCTGTTCGCGCGGATCGCCGAGACGCCGCAACTCGCCCCGGAGGACGACGCGGCAGCACCGGCCCCCGTGGCGGCCGCACCGAGCACTGCGGCACCGAGCATCGACGCGCCTCGCACCGCAGCGGCCGCCCCCACCCCCGCCGAGGCCCGCGCCGCCCGTCGCTGGTTCCAGCGCCCCGGCGCGATCCTCGCCTCCGCCGCGGCCGCCGTCGTCCTCTTCATCGCCGGCGCCTTCGTCGGCGTCAGCCTCTCCGGAACCGACTCCTACCAGCAGCAGCAGTCCAGCGCTCTGGCCGCGCTGAACGCCGCCCCGGACACGCAGCGCAGCTCCGCCCCCATCACCGGCGGCGGAACCGCGACGCTCGTCTGGTCGGCCCAGCTGGGCCAGTCCGCGATCGTCGCCACCGACCTCCCAAAGCTCGCCGGCGGCAAGACCTACGAGCTCTGGTACATCCGCGACGGCGCCGCCACCCCGGCTGGCACGATGGACTCCGCCGGCCACGTCGCGACCTGGCGCGTCCTCACCGGCACGATGACGCCCGGCGACACCATCGGCATGACCGTCGAGCCCAGCGGAGGCTCCAAGCAGCCGACCACGAAGCCGATCGTCGCCATCAACTCCTGAGCCGAGCCGATCGCACGGCGAACGCACCGAGGCCCACGGGACATCCCGTGGGCCTCGCTCATTGCCGTGCGCGGATCAACCGAAGCGGCCGGAGACGTAGTCCTCGGTGGCCTGCTCGGTCGGGTTCGAGAAGATCATGTTGGTGTCGTTGTACTCGATCAGCTTGCCCGGCTTGCCGGTGCCCGCGATGTTGAAGAACGCGGTGCGGTCGGAGACGCGCGAGGCCTGCTGCATGTTGTGGGTGACGATCACGATCGTGTAGTCGTTCTTGAGCTCCTCGATCAGGTCCTCGATCGCGAGGGTGGAGATCGGGTCGAGCGCCGAGCACGGCTCGTCCATCAGGAGCACGTCGGGGGAGACCGCGATGGCTCGCGCGATGCAGAGGCGCTGCTGCTGGCCGCCCGAGAGGCCGGAGCCGGGGAGGGCCAGGCGGTCCTTGACCTCGTTCCAGAGGTTGGCGCCCTGCAGGGACTTCTCGACCAGGTCGTCCGACTCGCTCTTCGACATCCGGCGGTTGTTGAGCTTGACGCCGGCGAGCACGTTGTCGCGGATGCTCATGGTCGGGAACGGGTTCGGGCGCTGGAAGACCATGCCCACCTGGCGGCGCACGAGCACCGGGTCGACTCCGGCGCCGTACAGGTTGTTGCCGTCGATCAGCACCTCGCCGTCGACGTACGCGCCGGGGATGACCTCGTGCATGCGGTTCAGCGTCCGGAGGAAGGTCGACTTGCCGCAGCCCGACGGGCCGATGAAGGCGGTCACCGTGCGCGGCTCGATGGTGAGCGACACGCCCTCCACGGCGAGGAACTTGCTGTAGTAGACGTTGAGGTCGTTGACTTCGATGCGCTTGGACACGTTTTTCCTTGTCTGCGTTCTTCGGGTTGAAGCTGTGGAGTCCGCGGTCAGCGGCCGTACTTGGGGGCGAAGGCCTTCGCGACGATCCGGCCGATGAGGTTCAGGAGCATGACGATGATGATCAGCGTGAGCGCACCCGTCCAGGCACGGTCGACGGAGGCCTGCGCGTGCAGGCCGGCCGCCTGCGTGTACTGCGTGTACACGAACACGGGCAGCGTCATCATCCGGTCGTTGAAGAGGTCGTAGTTCATGCTCGTGGTGAAGCCGGCCACGATCAGCAGCGGCGCGGTCTCGCCGATCACGCGGGCGATGGCGAGCATCACCCCGGTGACGAGGCCCGCGAGCGACGTCGGCAGGACGACCTTGAGCACGGTCAGCCATTTCGGCACGCCGAGGGCGAGGGAGGCCTCCCGCAGCTCATTGGGGACGATCCGCAGGATCTCCTCGCTCGAGCGCACGACGACCGGGATCATCAGCACGGACAGCGCCACCGACCCCATGAAGCCGTTGCGGATGGCCGGCCCGAAGAACAGGGCGAACAGCGCGTAGGCGAACAGACCGGCGACGATCGAGGGGATGCCGGTCATGACGTCCACGAAGAACGTGATGCCGCGGGCGAGGACGCCCCGGCCGTACTCGACGAGGTAGATCGAGGTGAGGAGGCCGATCGGCACCGAGATGACCGCCGCCATGAGCGTGATCTCCAGCGTGCCGACGATCGCGTGGAGCGCGCCGCCGCCCTCGCCGATGATGTTGCGCATCGACTCGGAGAAGAAGGTGAGGTCGAAGCGCGCGAGGCCCTGGGCGACGACCGTCCAGCCGAGCGAGATGAGGGGGAGCAGCGCGATGATGAACGCCGTCGCGACGAGCGAGGTGACCAGCCGGTCCTTCGCTTTCCGGTTGCCCTCGACCAGCAGCGACGTGGAGTAGATCGCGACGTCGAACAGCACCGTGCCGAAGAAGACCGCTCCGACGATGTTGAAGCCCTTGGTGGCGCCGCTCGCCGCGAGCATCGCGAAGACGGCGATGAGCACGGCCCAGGAGCCGACGAGCATCACCCAGGGGGTCCAGCGCGGCAGCTTTCCCGCGGTGTACGAGTTGGCCAGCGGGCGGGGCGCCGCCGTCGCGGTCGTGGTGGCGGCCATCAGTTCGCTCCAGAGAAGGCCGCACGGCGGCTGACGATGTAACGGGCGAGCATGTTGATCAGCAGGGTCACGACGAACAGCACCAGGCCGGAGGCGATGAGCGCGTTGACACCGACGCCGGTCGCCTCCGGGAACTGCAGCGCGATGTTCGCGGCGATCGTGTTCGGGCTCTGCGCCTGCAGCACGGCGAACTTCACGATGAGCGCCGGCGAGAGCACCATCGCAATCGCCAGGGTCTCGCCGAGCGCGCGGCCGAGGCCGAGCATGATCGCGGAGACGATGCCGCTGCGGGCGAACGGGAGGACCGCCATGCGGACCATCTCCCACTTGGTGGCGCCGAGCGCCAGTGCGGCCTCCTCGTGCAGTCGCGGGGTCTGCAGGAAGATCTCGCGGCAGATCGCCGTCATGATCGGGATGACCATCACGGCGAGCACGATGGCGGCGGTGAGGATGGTGCGGCCGGTGCCGGAGATCGGCGGGGCGAAGAGCGGGAACCAGCCGAGGTACTGGCCGAGCCAGGCGTAGAAGGGCTGGACGAAGGAGGAGAGCGTCGCGATGCCCCAGAGGCCGAAGACGACCGACGGGACGGCGGCGAGCAGGTCGATGATGTAGCCGAGGGTCTGCGCGACGCGGCGGGGCGCGTAGTGCGAGATGAAGAGGGCGATGCCGATCGACAGCGGCGTGGCGATGATGAGCGCGATGAGCGCGGCCCAGATGGTGCCGAAGACCAGCGGCCAGACCCACGCCCAGAAGTTGGTGGCGTTGTTGGGGAGCTGGCCGGCGCCGGCGCTCAGAGCGGGGATGCTCTGGATGATGAGGAAGAGCGCGACGGCGGCGAGGGTGGCGAGGATGAGCGACCCGGCCACGACGGTCGAGGTGGAGAAGACGCGGTCGCCGAGGCGGACTTTCGCCTTCGGCCTGATGGCTCCTGCGGTTCCGGCGGTCATTCGTCGCTTTCTCTCATCGGGTCCCCGTCAGGGGTGAGTGTGGTGCGCCGCTCGGCCTGGACCGGGGTGCGGTCCAGGCCGAGCGGCCGGGGTGTTACTTGATGCTGGCGACAGCCTTGCTGACCTTGGAGGACAGGTCGCTCGAGAGCGGAGCCGAGCCGGCCTGGTCGGCCGCGGCCTTCTGCGCGTCGCTGCTGATGATGTAGTCGACGTAGCCCTTGACCAGGTCCGCCTTGGCGGCGTCCTTGTACTGCTGGCACGCGATCACGTAGGAGACCAGCACGAGCGGCCAGGCGCCCTTGGTGGTGTCCTTGCGGTTGATCTGGATGGCCAGGTCGTTGGTGTCGCGGCCCGAGGCGATCGGGGAGGCGGCGACGACCTTGGCCGCACCGTCCGCGCTGATCTTCTCGTAGTTGTCGCCCACCTTGAGCTGCGCGATCGACAGACCGGCCGAGCCGGACTCGTCGATGTACGTGATCGAGTTCTTCGCGTTCTTGGTGGCGTCCGCGACACCCGAGGTGCCCTTGGCGGCGTCACCGACCTGGAACGGGAAGGTCTGCGCGGCGGGGGCGGTCCACACGGTGGGAGCGTTCGCCGCGAGGTACTCGGTGAAGTTCTGCGTGGTGCCCGAGTCGTCCGAGCGGTGCACGACGGTGATCGGCGCGGACGGGAGCGTGGCGCCCGAGTTCTGCGACTTGATCTTCGCGTCGTCCCAGGTGGTGATTTTGCCCGAGAAGATGCCGGCGATCGTGTCGGCGTCGAGCTTGAGGTCCTTCACGCCGTCCACGTTGTACGCGATGGCGATCGGGGAGATGTAGACGGGGAGGTCGATGCCCTTGGCGCCCGCGGCGCAGCCGGCGAACGTCCCGGCGAGCTCCTCGGTCTTGAGCGCGGCGTCCGAGCCGGCGAAGTCGGCGGCACCCGAGATGAAGCTCTTGCGGCCGGCGCCCGAGCCCTGCGGGTCGTAGTTGACGGTGACCTTCGGGTTGGCCTGCTGGAAGCCCGCGGCCCAGACGGTCTGCGCGGCGCCCTGGGCGGACGAGCCGATGCCATTCAGCGTGCCGGAGAGGTTCGACGGCTTGGCCGCGGTGGTCGCCGGGGTGCTGCCCTCGTTCGACGCACAGGCGGTGAGGGAGATGGCGGCGGCGGCGAGAAGTGCCACGGGAACGCCAAGACGCTTCAGTTTCACAGTTGTCCCTTCCGGGGATCAGTAACAACAGGACGGGGTCGGTGCGACCCGCGTGAGACGCTATTCCCGGTGTCTGACCAGAGTCCCCCGCAGTGGTAAACGGAAGGTTAACGACCGGTGGCCTCTTGATACGCACGCATAGGTTCTGTGCCCGTTCGCCCCGTCAGTCCTGGACCGTGATCGGCGTTCCGAGCGGCAGCCGGTCGACGGCGGCGATTCCGTCGCCGCCCATCCGGATGCAGCCGTGGGAGACCGCTCCGGACGCCACATCCTGGTAGTGGATGCCGATGAGCCCGCCGTCGGCACCGCCGTACGGTTCGTCGGCGGCCGTCGCGTGCAACGAGGTGAGCTGGATGCGGTGGACCGTCTGGCCCTGCGCGGGATCGAGATAGCGCGCCTGCAGGTAACCGGTCGTGCCGGTCGGCGTCGGCGTCTCGGCGGTCCCCACACCGACGGGGAAGGTCTGCTCCGCCTTCCCGTCCGCGTCGGTGATCGTGAGCGTCTGCGCCGAGACGGACACGACGATCCGGTGTGAGAGCGGGACGGACGCTCCGAGCGCCGAGGTGGGCAGCCATGCGGCGGTCTGGGCCGGCGCGGTAACGCCGTCACCGGCCTGCGAAGGGAGGAGCTGACGGCTGGCGGTGAGGACCATCGACCAGCCGCCCTTCGTCTCGACGGGCACGACGACGGTCTGCTTGCCGAGGAAGTCCTTGGCGGGGACGCGCGCGACGGCGGTGGCGAAGTCCGCGCCGTAGACCGGGGTGTCGAACGCGACCGAGGACGCGTGGGTGATCCGGGGATCGGCCGGGGCGGCGAGGAGGCCGGGGATGACCGCGTCGTAGACCGCGGCCGGCAGCGCGGCGATCGCCGACGGCGTCAGCCCGGGCGGGAGGGCGGGTCCGGTGGCCTCGGGGGTGCGGGAGGAGGTGGGTGTGGTGGTCGCGGCGGGCGTGCCGGGCGCGCACGCGGACAGGGCGGCGATGGTGAGGACTGCGGCTCCGGCCGCGGTGAGGATGCGTTTCATGCTGTGCTCCGACGAGAAGCGGGGTGGACGCTGAACGCGTCCACCCCGCTGTGAGGTTGTTCCGGGCCTCAGCCGCTCACGCGGGGCAGCTTGCCCGTGGGGCCCGGTGCCGGTGCGGGCGCCGGCGCCGGCGCGATCTGCGGGGGACCGGCGTTGATGGTGTCACCGGTGACGGTGATCGTGATGGAGTTGGCCACGGTCGAGGTCTCGCCTGTGAACGTGAACTCGATCTGGCCGGCCTCGGCGGTGCCCTGCGCGAGGAAGAGCGCCGCGTCGACGCTTCCGCTGCGGTCGGCCTCGAATGTCATGGCGGGAAGTGTCTCGCCGTTGTAGACGGTCGACAGCGCGACGGTCTCACCGGGGGTGTAACCCGCCGCGGTGATCCTGATCCCGACGTCCGGGTTGGTCAGATCCTCCGTCGAGATCGTCGTGGTGCTCGCGGAGATGCCCTTGAGAGCGCGCACGTCGAGCGTGACGGTGTTGGAGGTGTCGCCGTCGGTCGACGTGGCCGCCACGAGGACGTCCTCGCCGGCCGCGGGCAGCGGGAGGCTGCTGGACGGCGTGAAGACCTCGCTCGCGAAGGCGCCGGTGGCGTCCGCAGTGACGTCCTGCTGGCCGAGAACCATGTCGGTGTAGCTCACGGTGATGGTGACAGTGGTGTCGGCTGTGAAGCCGGAACCCGACACGTCGAGACCGGTTCCCCAGTCGCCGGCGGTGAAGGTCGAGTTCGCGAGTGCGATGTCGCCGGTGGCGGCGTTCGCCGGCGCGGCGACGAAGAGCCCGCCGATGACGGCGGCCGCGGCCGCGGCGCTGAGCGCCAGGCGCGTGCGAGTGGTAGAGAGCATGCTTCCCCTTGGTTGGTACTGCCGTCCCGACTGGGACGACCGTGCCAATCTAGCGTCACACCATGAGTAATCTCAAATAAACATCAGTATTTCAATTACTCGACCGACGGCGCATACGTCTCGATGGAGACGATGCCCGACGACGGGTTGGTCGCCGAGAGGTGCACGACCGAGAACCCGCCGGTGTCGAGGTCGGCGGCGTCGGTGAGGTAGCCGCCCGGCATCGTGCCCGTGGCCAGCGCGATCTCGCGCAGGATCTCCGGCAGGACCGGGCCATGGCTGCACAGCACGGCGGTCTTGCGCGAGCGCACGCGCTTTCCGACGATCGTGCGCACGTCGCCGTCGCCGTCCTCGTAGGCGTCCTGGCTGATGCCGGGCTCGCGGCGCGGCTTGACGCCGGTCGCGGCGGCGAGCGGCGCGACCGTCGCGACGCAGCGCACGGCGTCGCTGGTGACGATGCGCCGCGGCTGCCACGCGAGCAGGCTCGCAACAGCGCCGGCCGCCTGCTTGACGCCGCGGTCGGTGAGCGGGCGGGAGGCGTCGGAGCCGGCCCACGCGCCGCGCGGCTCGGCCTTGCCGTGGCGCAGCGCGATGAGGGCGAACGTCGAGGTGACGCCCTGACGCACCAGAGACTCGAACGCGTCGATGATCTCCACGTCGCGCTCGTAGGTGAGGTAGCTGCGGGCCTTCTTCAGCGTGACCCACTCGATCGCCGCGATCTCGGTGTTCGGGACGAACGTCGAGCGCTCGATCGCCTGGTCGACGACCTCCGCCGCCCAGTAGTGGACGATCTTCTCCCGCCCGGAGCTCAGCGGGTACGCCGAGATGCCGAGCGGGACGCCGAGCGTCACGGCGAGCCCGGTCTCCTCCAGGATCTCGCGCACCGCCGTCTGAGGCAGCGTCTCGCCCGGGTCGACCTTTCCCTTCGGGATGGTCACATCGCCGTACTTGGTGCGGTGCACGACGAGCACCACGATCTTGTCGTCCACGACGCGCCAGCAGAGGGCGCCCGCGGCGTAGACGGCGAGGCTCACCGCCTGGTTCCCGTGCGGGCCGAACGCGGACGGTGGGCGGCCTGCTGCTGCAGCTTGGTCTGGAGGTCGGTGAGCGGCGCACCGTTCTCGTCCAGGTGGTGCCGGGTCCAGACGCCGTCCTCCGCGAGCGTCCACGCCGCCGTGCGCTCGTCGAACGCGAGGTCGAACAGGCGGTCGAGCTCGGCGAGGTGCTCGGGGTCGGCCAGGCGCACCAGCGCCTCCACGCGGCGGTCGAGGTTGCGGTGCATCATGTCCGCGCTGCCGATGTAGACGTGCGGGTCGCCGTCGTTCACGAACGAGAACACGCGCGAGTGCTCCAGGTAGCGCCCGAGCACCGAGCGCACCCGGATGTTCTCGGAGAGCCCGTCGCGTCCCGGCACGAGGCCGCAGATGCCGCGGACCCAGAGCTCGACCGGCACGCCGGCCTGGCTGGCGCGGTAGAGCGCGTCGATGATCGCCTCGTCCACGATGGAGTTGAGCTTGATGCGGATGCCGGACGGCTTGCCCGCCGCCGCGTTCGCCGCCTCGGTGTCGATGCGCTTGAGCAGGCCCTTGCGGAGGTGCAGGGGCGCGACCAGCAGGCGCTTGAACTTCTTCTCGATCGCATAGCCCGACAGCTCGTTGAAAAGCCGGGTGAGGTCCTTGCCCACCTGGTCGTCGGCCGTCAGCAGGCCGAGGTCCTCATAGATGCGGGAGGTCTTGGGGTTGTAGTTGCCCGTGCCGATGTGGCTGTAGTGCTTGAGGACGCCCTTCTCCTCGCGGATGACCAGCGCGAGCTTGCAGTGCGTCTTGAGCCCCACCAGCCCGTAGACGACGTGCACGCCGGCCTTCTCGAGTTTGCGCGCCCAGGAGATGTTGTTCTGCTCGTCGAAGCGCGCCTTGATCTCGACCAGCGCCAGCACCTGCTTGCCGGCCTCGGCCGCATCGATCAGGGCCTCGACGATCGGGCTGTCGCCCGAGGTGCGGTACAGCGTCTGCTTGATGGCCAGGACGTGCGGGTCGGCGGCCGCCTGCTCCAGGAAAGCCTGCACGCTTGTCGCGAACGACTCGTACGGGTGGTGCAGCAGGATGTCCTGCCGCGCGACCGCGGCGAAGACGTCCGGCTTGGCGTTCGGCTCGCTCGGCATGAGCTGCGGCGCCGTGGTCGGAACGTGGTTGGGGTAGTGCAGGTCGGGCCGGTCGATCCGGGAGATGTCGAAGAGTCCGCCGAGGTCGAGCGGCGCGGGCAGGCGGTAGACCTCCTGCTCGGTGACGTCGAGCTCGCGGACGAGCAGGCCGAGCGTGACGTCGTCCATGTCGTCGGTGACTTCCAGCCGGATGGGCGGCCCGAACCGGCGGCGCAGCAGCTCGCGCTCCAGCGCCTGGATCAGGTTCTCGGTCTCGTCCTCGTCGATCTCGACGTCCTCGTTGCGCGTGACGCGGAAGACGTGGTGATCGAGGATCTCCATGCCGGGGAAGAGGTCGCCGAGGTGGTTGGCGATCAGGTCCTCCAGGCGCAGGAAGCGCACCTGGCCGAGACCCTCGCGCGCGTCGATACGCACGAAGCGCGGCAGCATCTGCGGCACCTTGAGGCGCGCGAACTGCTCCTTGCCCGTGCGCGAGTTGCGCACCCGGATCGAGAGGTTCAGCGACAGCCCGGAGATGTAGGGGAACGGGTGCGCCGGGTCGACGGCAAGCGGCATGAGCACGGGGAAGATCTGCTGCGAGAACACCTCGCGCATCTGCACCTTGTCGGCGTCGTCCAGCTCGTCCCACGACGAGACCGTGATGCCGGCCTCCTCCAGAGCGGGCAGCACCTGCTCCCGGTAGGCCTTGGCGTGACGGACCTGCAGTTCGTGGGCCTTCTCGGAGATGTCGGCCAGGACCTCCTGCGGCGCGCGGCCGATGTTCGTGGGAACGGCCAGCCCGGTGGCGATGCGTCGTTTGAGTCCGGCGACCCTGACCATGAAGAACTCGTCCAGGTTGCTGGCGAAGATCGCGAGGAAGTTGGCCCGCTCCAGCACCGGCAGCAGCGGGTCCTCCGCGAGCTCCAGCACGCGCTGGTTGAACGCCAGCCAGCTCAGCTCCCGGTCGAGATAGCGGTGGTCGGGGAGAGTCGGGTCCGGCTCGTAGATGAAGGGGGCGAAATCGTCGTCGAAGTCGCTGCCCAGGCTGCCGCTCAGCCCGTTGTCGAGTAGGCCGTTCTCCAGTGCAGTGCGCTCGCCGTCCATGAACCCATCATGGCACCGCCCGTCCGGGCAGCGGCATGGGTCGCGGTTAACTGTGGAGAAACGACAGGGCGATGACGTTCGTGGAGGAAACTTCCCGGTCGGGGACGCTCAGGGCCGCACCGACGACGGCAGCCGGTCGTTCTCGTCCTCGTACACATTGAAGCGGTAGCCCACGTTGCGGACCGTCCCGATCAGCGACTCCAGGTCGCCGAGCTTGGCGCGCAGCCTCCGCACGTGGACGTCGACCGTGCGGGTGCCGCCGAAGTAGTCGTAGCCCCACACCTCGCTCAGCAGCTGCTCGCGCGTGAACACCCGCGACGGGTGCGTGGCGAAGAACCGCAGCAGCTCGAACTCCTTGAAGGTGAGGTCGAGCGCCTTGCCGTGCGCCTTGGCCGAGTAGCTGGCCTCGTCGATGGTGATGCCGGACGCCTGGATCTTCGTCTGCGAGTGCTCCTGCGTCTGCCGGCCGATCGCCAGCCGGATGCGCGCGTCCACTTCCGCCGGGCCGGCGCTGTCGAGCACCACGTCGTTGACGCCCCAGTCGGCGCTCACCGCCGTGAGGCCGCCCTCCGTGAGCACCAGCAGCAGCGGCACCGTGATGCCGGTCGTGGTCAGGATCTTGCACAGCGACTTCGCGCTCGCCAGGTCGCGCCGGGCGTCGACGAAGATGAGGTCGCAGGCGGGGGCGTTGACCAGGGAGGCCGGCTCGGCGGGGATCTGCCGGACGCGGTGGCTGAGGAGGCCGAGAGCCGGGAGCACGTCCGCGTCGGGGGCGGACGTGAGGATCAACAGCTGCGCCACCCAGTATCCTCCTCGCCCGTCTTCGTGCGGCAATGCTACCGGAAACGCTTGCGGCGGCAGATCGCGTCGTCATCGGGGGACGCGGCGGCCGCCCGCGCACGGCACAATAGGGGGATGAGCGAGACGCCGTCCGACCCGGGCCTTCTCGGTCCCGCAGCCGCGGCGGGGCCGCCTCCCGAGCCGATGCCGCGCTCGATGGTCGCGCTGAGCGTCGGCGGGGTGTGGGCGCTCGCGCTCGTGCTCGGCGTGCTCATCGCCTTCCTCTCCCACCCCATCCAGTACGCGTCCTGGCTGTCGCTCGCGCTGGGCGTGTGCGTGCTCGCGTCCTTCGGAGCCCAGCTCGCAACGCAGCGCAAGGACGGCTTCGTCAACCGGCTGGCGACGACGCTGACCGGGAGTTTCGTCATCCTCGGCGTCATCGGGGGCATCCTCGGCCTCGTCACGCTCGGGCACTGATTAGACTGGCCGTATGCTCGTCGCTCTCGAACTCTTCTTCATCGGCCTGCTGGGTCTGGCCACGCTCGCGATCCTCGGTGTCTCCGGCGTGGTCGTCTACAACCTCTTCCGCGGCCAGCGCTAGGCATGATCGAGCTCCCCACCGACCTTCCGGCCGAACTCGTCCCGCTCTCCTGGCTGATCGGGGTCTGGGAGGGGAGCGGCGTGGTCGACTACGCCCTCGGCGAGGAGCACACCCAGCTCGAATTCGGCCAGCGGGTGAGCTTCAGCCACGACGGCGAGGCCTACCTCAACTACTCCGCGACCTCGTGGGTGCTCGATGAGGACCGCACCCCGCTCGCCGCGGAGACCGGCTACTGGCGGCTCAGCCGCACCCTGGTCGAGGGCGACCCGGGCCCCGCGATGCTGCCGGGCCAGGGCACGCGCCCGTTCGGAACCGCGCAGGCGGTCGAGACCCTGCGTGCCTCCAGCGGCGGCTTCGACATCGACGTGGCGATCATCCACCCGGACGGCGTGAGCGAGCTCTACATCGGCCAGGTGAACGGCCCGCGCATCGACCTGGCGACGGACGCCGTCGTTCGCACGGCCGGCGCCAAGGAGTACAGCGCGGCGACCCGGCTCTACGGGCTCGTGGAGGGCCACCTCCTGTGGGCCTGGGACATCGCAGCGCTCGGCCAGGAGCTGCGCACGCACGCCTCCGCCCGGCTCGCCAAGGTGGACTGACGTGGACGCCTCGCCCTTCCTCTCCCTCCCCGGTGCGGTGGACATCGCCGACAGCGGAGTCCCCTCGCACTACGGCAACCCGCTCGCGGAGCAGCGCGCCCTGCTCGAAGGCGGCGCGATCGTCGACCTGTCCGACCGCGCGGTGCTGTCGATCACCGGCCCGGACCGTCTGAGCTGGCTCAACTCGCTGACCAGCCAGTCGCTGCTCGGCCTCCAGCCCGGGGAGTCGTCCGAGACCCTGCTTCTCGACGTCACCGGCCGCGTGGAGCACGCCGTGCGTCTGATCGAGGACGGCTCGACGCTGTGGCTGCTGGTCGACCGGCCGGAGGCCACCGGCCTGCTCGCCTGGCTGGACTCGATGCGCTTCATGCTCCGCGTCGAGCTGGCCGACCACACCGAGACGCTCGCGACGATCGGCACGCTCGGCGAGCCTCCGTTGCCGATCGCCGCGCCGAACGGCGTCCCGCTGATCTGGCACGACCCCTGGCACGCGGTGACCCCCGGCGGCCACCAGTACGCCCGCGGCGAGCACCCCGGCGCGAGCTGGAGCTGGAGCGAGCGGGTCGTGCCGCGCGACGCCCTCCCGTCGATCGTGGCCCGCGTGGAGTCCGGGGAGCTGACCGTCGCCGGCACGCTCGCCGCCGACGCCCTGCGGATCGCCGCCTGGCGCCCGCGCTTCGCCACCGAGGTGGACGAGCGCACCATCCCGCACGAGCTCGACTGGCTGCGCACGGCCGTCCACCTCACCAAGGGCTGCTACCGCGGCCAGGAGACGGTCGCCAAGGTGCACAACCTCGGCCACCCGCCGCGCCGCCTCGTGATGCTGCACCTCGACGGCTCGGAAGGGGTCCACCCGGCCCGCGGCGCCGAGGTCACGCTCGACGGACGCGTGGTCGGCACCGTCACGTCCTCCGCCCTGCACTACGAGCTCGGCCCGATCGCCCTCGCGATCGTCAAGCGCGGCACCGACCCCGCGGCCACCCTCACCGTGGACGCCGACGGCACCCCCGTCGCCGCCGCCCAGGAGGTCGTCGTCCCCCCGGAGGCCGGCGCCGAGGCCCACGTCCCCCACCTCCCGCGCCTGGGCGCCGTCACCCGCACCCCGCGCGGCTGACGGAGGACATCCGCCCGGCCAGGCCCCAGCACGTCAGCCAAGGGACGACATCCACCGCAGCCCGCGGCGGATCTCCTCCGTTGCCTACACGGGCGCGACGGCCTCCCAGCGCACCGTCAGCTCGCCGAGCCGCCACCGTGACCGCCCGCCGACCACCGGCCACCCCGCATCGCGCATCCCCTGCGCCACCGCCATCCAGCGCTGCTTAGGCCCGTACGCGGCGAGCGGGGAGTGGACCCGCCAGAGCCGGTCGAGGTCCGCGAGGTAGGCGTGAACGCCCTCGCCGGGGACGTTCCGGTGGATGAGCGCCTTGGGCAGCCGCTCGGCCACGACGCTCGGCGCATCCAGCCCGCGCAGGCGCAGCGAGACGGTGAAGGTCTGCGGTCCGGTCCTGTCGAGCGTGACCCAGCTCGCGATCCGGCCGATCTCGTCGCAGGTGCCCTCGACGAGTGCGCCGCCGAGTTGCAGGCGGCCGAGCATGCGCTCCCAGGCGGGTGCGACCTCCGACTCGTCGTACTGCCGCAGCACGTTGAACGCGCGGATCACCGCCGCGTGCCGCCCCGGCAGCGGCACCTCGAAGCCGCCGACCGCGAAGCCCACCCGCGCCCGCGGGTCGAATCCGGTGCTCCCCGCTCGCACGTCCTCCAGCTGCGCGAGCGCGGTCCGGACCCGACCGGGGTCGATCTCCAGCCCCAGGACCTCGACGTCGGGACGCACCTTCGCCAGCCGGTGCTGGAGCTCGAAGGCCGTCACACCGCTCGCGCCGTAGCCGAGGTCGATCACGATCGGGTCGCCCGTGCGGCGCAGTTCGGGCAGCGCCGCGATCCAGCGGTCCACCCTCCGCAGCCGGTTCGTGTTGGTCGTCCCGCGGGTGACGGTGCCGACCACCGAGCCGGCGCGGGAGGACGTGGAGGGCATGTGACAAGATTAATCGCATGCCCACCCCCTACACTTTGATCCTCCTCCGCCACGGCAACAGCGTGTGGAACCAGCAGAACCTGTTCACCGGCTGGGTCGACGTCCGGCTCAGCGAGCAGGGCGTCGCCGAGGCCACCCGCGCCGGCGAGCTCCTGGCCGAGTCCGGCCTGACGCCCGACATCCTCTACACCTCGGTGCTGACCCGCGCGATCCAGACGGCGAACCTCGCGCTGGACGTCGCCGACCGCCTCTGGATCCCGGTCGAGCGCTCCTGGCGTCTCAACGAGCGCCACTACGGTGCGCTGCAGGGTCTCGACAAGGCGGAGACCCTGGAGAAGTACGGTCCGGAGCAGTTCCAGCTCTGGCGCCGCTCCTTCGACGTGCCGCCGCCGCCGCTCGACGACGACAGCGAGTGGTCGCAGGCGAACGACCCGCGCTACGCCGGCCTCGGCGACGACCTCCCGCGCACGGAGTGCCTGAAGGACGTCATCGCGCGGATGCTGCCGTACTGGGAGTCCGACATCACCGTCAGCCTCGCCGAGGGCAAGACCGTCCTGGTGACCGCGCACGGCAACTCGCTGCGCGCGCTGGTCAAGCACCTCGACGGCATCTCCGACGAGGAGATCGCCGAGCTGAACATCCCGACCGGCATCCCGCTGGTCTACAAGCTGGACGAGACGTTCGCGCCCATCGAGCCTGGCGTGTACCTCGACCCGGAGGCCGCCGCCGCCGGAGCCGCGGCCGTCGCCGCCCAGGGCAAGAAGTAGGCCTCACGGCCGTCCCGTCGTACGTCGTCGTCGCGTTCCTGCCGGAACGCGGCGGCGACGTCGTCGTTCCTGCGGAGTTCGCAGCGGGGGACTGGCCGCTGCACATCACCGTCGTGCCCCCGTTCCAGACCGAGCTGGAGGCGGACGCCGTCGCCGCGCTCCTGCCGCACGGGCCGCGCATCCCCGTCGTCGCCGGCGCGCGCGCGTCGTTCGGACACCGCCACGCGGTGCCGGTCACCCTGGTCCGCCCGTCGCCCGCGCTGCTCGCGCTGCACACAGCCTGCGTCGACGCGCTGGAGGCCGCGGGCGCGGTCATCGCCGACCAGCGCCACGTCCGAGGCGGCTACCGGCCGCACGCGAGCGACCAGCGCTCCGCCGCGCTCGCGCCCGGCGACCACGCCGCCCTGACCGAGCTCGCCCTGGTCGCCCGTACTCCAGGCTCCCGCCGGGTCGCCGCCCGCGTCCCACTCGCCTGACCCCGGCACTGAAGTGGCATTCGGGCCACATTTCACGTGTGAGATTTGACACGATCGACCGCGGCTTATAGCGTCGAAGCCGAAATACTCCGTATATCGCGGTAGTACGTTTTGTGTCGAAACAGGAGACGTCAACATGGGCCAGATCAGCGTTACGCCGGAAGAACTGAAGCAGCAGGCTCAGGTCTACACCCGCTCGAAGGAAGAGATCGAGCAGGCGATCCAGAAGGTCAACCAGATGAACTCGACCATTGCCGAGCAGTGGAAGGGTCAGGCTTTTCAGGCGTATCTCGAGCAGTACAACCAGCTGCACGAGAGCGTGAAGAAGTTCGAGGAGTTGCTGGTCAACATCAACGAGCAGCTGAACAAGTACGCCGACACCATCGCTGAGCGTGACGCGCAGGATGCGCAGAGCTTCGGCTTCTGATCGGCTCATCGGCGCGGGTCTGAGTGCGTGCGCGCTGGCGGTCGGCCTGACCGTCAGCGCGCCCGCAGTCTCAGCCGTCGCCGACGACCAGGATGATGCGGGCAAGCTGAGCCTCAACACGACGGTTCTCGTCAACGAGTCGGTGGGCGCCGGTTCCTCCGGTGAGTTCCCGATCCGCAGCAGCCTGTTCTCGGACCGCCTGTCTAGGCAGGCAGAGCAGCGACGAGCGCAGTCCGCTGAACGATTGAGCGTCGTCGAGGCCCTGACCTTCGCCGAGGCTCGACCGTCCGGTGATCAGTATCGGTCGGTGAGAGCAGCCTTGTTCGAGGACTACTCGTCCGACGTGATCGCCTCATCGTCGGACGAGCGCGAGGAGTCCTCCGTCCTCCTCGGGGTGCTGGCCGTCGTCGTGGTGCCGATCGTGCTGGTGGGGGGAATCGTACTGGGACGGCTCTGGGCGAGACGACGCCGGGCGGCGTCGTGATCGAGATCACCCTCGTCTATGCGCAGCGGCAGATCGACCTCCTCGTGCCCGCCGCGGTCAGGTTCGACCGGCTGCGGCAGTTGATCCGCGACGCGTTCGCCGCGAAGGGGACGTCACTGCCGGACGACTTCTCGTTCGCGCTCGATGACAAGGCCCTCGCGGTGAGCGGGCACGACTTCATTTCCTCCTTCGGGATCGGCAACGGCGATCGCCTTCAGATTGTGACGTGACTGAGTAATGCGTATTGAGCTAGACGGAACGGTTCTCGAACTCGAGACGAGTCCCGGGAGTCTTCGCGTGAGCGTGGACAAGAACGGGTACCGGAGCGCGAGTCTCGATGTGATCTCCCGCTACGTCGACGCGCGTGAGACCGATGCCGGCCTCGTGGTCGAATACGGGCTCGCCGAAGGTGAGATCCGTTTCGGGGAGGCGGTCGGTCGGGCGAGGACCCGGCTCGACCGGCTGTCGCTGGCCCAGAAGCTCGTCGCCTGCGTCGGCTATCGCGACGGCTTCCGCGTGCCGGTGATCCATCCGGACAACGTCTATCTCAACGGCGGCCTGCTCCGGGTGGTGCACTTCGGCCTCCAGGGCATGCTCGTGCCGACGGTGTTCGATGAAGCGCGCTTCCTCGCGTCGCTGAAGGCGATGGTGCTCCACGTCTTCCGTCCGAAGCTCCCCTTCGAGCAGCTCCTCGATGGGGCGGCGGCTCTGCAGGACACGTTCTCGATCGCGGTGCGGCAGGCGGCGACGGCCGACGAGTTGTTCGCGTACATCGACGCGCAGCTGACGGCCGAGCAGGCGGACGTCGCCGCTCGCAGAGTCAGCGTTCCCAAGCGCCGGTATTCGGGGTACCGGCTCGTCGGCGCGCTCGGCCTCACCGCGGCGCTGGTCGCCAGCGTGTTCGCCTGGCAGACCGCGAGCCACAACCGCCTGCAGGATGCGGTGGTCTCCGCTCAGGCACGCTTCCTCGCGAACGACTACGGCGGTGCTCTGACGGAGCTGGAAGGCTTCGCGGCCACCTCTCTCCCGGCGTCCGCGAAGTACGTCCTGGCGGTGTCGAGCGTCAACCTCGATGACCTCACGGCCACGCAGAAGCAGGCGGTCCTGAACACCCTCTCCCAGAAGTCCGACGACGTGACGCTGAACTACTGGATCGCCATCGGCCGCGGTGAGTTCGAGCAGGCCCTCGACTACGCGCAGAACCTCGGGGACGATCAGCTGACGTTGCTCGCCTACACCGACCTGTACCAGTCCACGAAGCTGAACTCTCAGATGCCCGGCGGCGAGAAGCAGAAGCTCCTGGACGAGTACGCGAAGGCCATCGACGAGCTGACAGCCACGCTGGAGGGCACGAGCGACCCGGCGGCGGCCGAATGAGCGTGTTCGCGACGGAGCCGCCGGCCGGCTTCCAGGGTGCAGCGCTCGACTCCCGACTCGATCCGAGTCAGTTGCTCTACCTCGTGTATGCGGTCGACGGAGAGAAAGCCGTCAGGCTGACGCTCACGGAGGAGCAGCCGTTCGTCGAGCATGACGGCCACAAGTTCAGCGTGATCAACGAGTCCCTGTACGTCGATGGGGAGCTGATCGGCGCCGGGCGGAGAACGGTCGGCGCGCTCGACTGCCTCGTGGTGCCCGCCGCGGACGCTCGGACCGTGTGCTTCATCACCGATACGAGCCGCGACCTCGTGATCGGGGATGTGCCGTATGCCGGCATCCGGGCAGCGGGCTCGCCGCTGCTGATCGTGCAGGCGGACTCGGTCATCGTCGAAGCACGAGGGCGGCTCGTCTATGTCGACGACGTCGCGGTCGCCGGGCGGGAGATCCGGGACCTCGACGTCGGCACGGTGGTGCTGACGGAGGCATTCCTCCTCGAGAAGCGCCCGACGCAGTTCAAGATCACCACGTTCGGCTCTGAGGTGGACTTCGACCACGCGACGCTGTTGGCGCAGCCGCCGGAGCCGGAGTTCCCGGCGGACTTTCCCGACTATCGGCGCTCTCCGAAGCTGAACCTGGAGGTCGAGGAGGCCGAGTTCGCCCTGCAGGGGCCGGACAAGCCGGGCGCGAAGCCCAAGAACCGGCTTCTGCGGATGGTGGTGCCGCCGTTCTTCATGATCGCGGCCTCCGGCGTGACGACGATGGTCATCGGGACGAATCCGGCGATGATGCTCGGCATGGGCCTGGCGACCCTCCTGACGGCCTCGTTCACGGTGTCGCAGTACGTCACCGAGCGGAGGGAGACCAGAGCGGCCGCGGTCACAGCGGACGAGGACTACACGCAGTACCTCGTGAGGACCGTGGCCGGTGTCTCCAAGGCGTACGACGAGGAGCGCGACGTGCTGCGGTATCAGCAGCCGAGCCCGCACGAGCTCGCGATGATGATCGAACGGTACGACCAGAGGATCTACGAGCGTCAGCGTTTCAACAAGGACTTCTTGCGCGTTTCGCTGGGGTTGTCCGATCGTCCGTCCGTATTGACGGTGTCCTCCGATGTGAGCGAGAAGGACGCGAGCGTCGAGGCCCAGCGGGTGGCGGAGCTCGCGTCGGGGTTCCGGATCCAGCGAGACGCGCCGACTCCCATCGCACTGGCGGGGCAGACCCTCGGGTTGGTCGGCCCTCCCGGTGACGTCACCGACTACCTGCAATCGTTGCTCTTCCAGACGGCGTTCTTCCACTCGTACCGCGACGTGAACTTCGTCAGCCTGCTCTCGCGCGAGGCGTACACGCAGACGTGGAGCGCGTGGCGCTTGCTGCCGCATTTCAAGCTCCAGGAGCTGAACATGCGGGGTCTGGTCCATACCGACAAGCTGCGCGACGTCGTGCTGAACGGCTTCTACCAGCTGCTTCAGAAGCGCAAGCAGGCGGTGAAGGACGCGGGCACGCAGCAGCCGCAGTTCTCGCCGCACTACGTGTTCACGATCTCCGACGACCGCCACCTGGCCGGCCACGGCATCAACGAACTGCTCGCCGAGGATATGAGCGGGCTCGGCGTGACCGTGATCTGGTGCAGCGAGGACGCGAAACTCCTTCCGGAGACGGTGACCACGCTCATCCAGGCGCCGCACCAGGTGAAGGGCGAGCTCGTCACCGACAAGGGTGTGTATGTGGCGACCCCGTTCACCCCGTACGTGTTGCCGGACGACCTCGAGCACTCCCTCCGCAAGCTCTCGAATCTGAACCATCTGGAGGTCGAGAAGAACGCGGTGCCGGAGGCCCTGAGCCTGCTGGAACAGTATGAGGTGAAGACCGTCGACGACCTCCGGATCGCGGAGCGTTGGGCGAGCGCCGAACCGAACAAGTCCATTTCGTCCCTGATCGGGTGGCGCGGCAAGTCCGATCACGTGTACTGGGATCTGCACGAGCGTGCGCACGGCCCGCACGCGCTCGTCGGCGGCACGACAGGCTCCGGCAAGTCGGAGTTCCTGACGACCTACCTCATCGGCCTGGCGATCAACTTCTCGCCGGAGGACGTCGGCATGCTCATCATCGACTGGAAGGGCGGCGGCATCGCCAACACGCTCGACCGGCTTCCGCACTTCATGGGCGCGATCACCAACCTCGACGGCGCGGGAACCGCCAGAGCGCTGGCGAGCATCAAGGCGGAGCTCGACAAGCGACAGCGCGAGTTCGCGGTCTACGGCGTGAACAGCATCAACGCCTACATGACCCTGTACAAGCACCGGAATGACCCGAAGCCGGAGGTGAACTACCCGACGAAGCCGCTGCCGCACCTGGTCCTCGTGTCGGACGAGTTCGCCGAGCTGAAGGCCAACGTGCCCGAGTTCCTCGACGAGCTCACCTCGGTCGCCCGCATCGGCCGAAGCCTCGGTGTGCACCTGATCCTCGCGACGCAGAAGCCGAGCGGCGTGGTGAACGACCAGATCGAGGCGAACTCGACCTCGAAGATCGCGCTGAAGATGGCCGGCGAGCAGGACTCGAACGAGCTGCTGAAGACCACGGACGCCGCGCACATCACGAACCCCGGTCGTGGATACCTGAAGGTCGGCCAGAACGAGGTGTACGAGCTCTTCCAGAGCGGCTACGCCGGTGTGCCGTATGACCCCGACGCGCAGGTCACCGAGAAGGTGGACGAGCGGATCTACAAGATCAACGACCTCGGCCAGTACGAACTCTTCCACGACCCCGACGAGGAAGTGGAGCAGGGCAGAGACACGAGCGACCTGCCGTCCCAGCTCGACGCGGTCATCGACACGATCGCGACCATCTTCGACGGCGACGACGCGCTCACGCGGCCGGAAAAGCCGTGGCTGCCGAGCCTGCCCGCGCGCATCCCCGCCCCGGGGCCACGGGAAGGTGCAGGAAAGAGCATTCCCTTGGGCATGCTCGATATCCCCGGTCGACAGGCGCAGGAGAACTACGACTTCGATCTGCTGGAGGCCGGCCACGCGGTGTTGTTCGGCAGCCCCGGCTACGGCAAGTCGACGGCATTGCAGACGCTCGTCGTCAATCTCGCGAAGTCGAACACGCCCGAACGCGTCCACGTGAACCTCATCGACTTCGGGAACAACGGGCTTCTGCCCCTCAAAGACCTTCCGAACGTCGCCGATATCGTCACGCTCGAAGAGGTCGAGAAGCTCGGCAAGATGCTGGATGTGATCGCGAGCGTGCTGGCGACCCGCAAGCAGCAGCTCAAAGAGGCCGGGGTCGCGAACCTCGAGCAGTACACGGCGAAGACCAAGCAAGACCTTCCGCTCGTGGTGAACGTGCTCGACGGGTACGACAACCTCACGGGCACCGACGCGAGAAAGGACGCGATCGACAACCTGCTTCTGCAGGTGCTCCGCGAGGGCGCGGCACTCGGTGTGTACCTGGTGATGAGCGCAAGCCGTGTGGGCGGTGTGCGCGTGAACATGCTGAGCAACATCTCGACGAAACTGTGCCTGTACCTGAACGACGAGAGCGAGCTGGCCCAGCTCATGGGTCGCGAGCGGCTGTTGCAGGTCGACACCCCCGGAAGAGGCCAGGTGTTCCTTGACACGCCGACCGCAATCCAGTTCTACCTGCCCGCCGATGGCGAGAACAGCTCCGAGACCCTCGCATCGCTCGAAGCGCAGGTCGCAGCGTTGGATACCGAGTGGGCGGGTGAGCGGCCAGCGAGGATTCCGATGGTGCCGCAAGAACTCGCGCCGGACATGCTCGGCGAGTTCGCGTCAGTGCAAGACCTCGTCGCTGTGGGCGGAATGCCGCTGGGATTGTCGAAGGCGACGACGAACGCGCTCGGGTTCCTCCCGCGTTCGCAGCCGTACTTCTTGTTCGCGGCACGGGACGATGAACAGGAACTCCTCTTCCAGGAGGTCTTACTCGCTCAGGGCGCGCAAGTGAAGGCGGAGTTCATGATCGTCGATTTCGATGAGAGCTTCGAAGACGCCCTGGAGGCGGCCCCGCTGCCCGCGAACTTCAGCTACATCACCAGCAAGAATGACGTGAACCAGGTCATCGCGGGCATCGTCGCGTATCTGAACCTCAATAAGAAGAAGGAACAGGGCGCCCACACGGTCCTCGTGATAGCGAATCTGGCGGACTTCATCGCGAAGACCGGTGTGAAACCGGAGGATTTCGCGCTCGCTGTGAAGAACACCTTTAAAGCAGGCCTCGACTTCGTGATCTTCAGCAGGCACGACTACGTCGCCAAGTCGTTCGATCCGGTGCCGAAGCTCATCAGAGAGTTGAAGTTCAGCGGCCTGGTGGGGGCGAGAGCGTACGACAGTGCGCTGGTGAAGAGCATGGGGAGCTCGAACGAGCCTGAATCGGGTATCGACGAGCCGTTCTTCGTGCTGCGCGGCGGCAGCACCTTCGAGAAGATCAAGCTGCCGCGGGCCAGCGAGGTCGGCGCATGAAGGGCACCCCCGAGTTGCTGCCGTTGGGCACCGCAGTGGCGATCGAGGACGACGACGGCATCTACGTCATCATCGCAAGAGGTTTCCAGAAGCACGAGAAGGACGGGTTCCTCGCCGGCTACAAGGGAGTGCCGCATCCGGCGGGGGCGTCCGCCGGCGTGCGCGAGATCGTGATCAGACAGACACAGATCACGGACGTCATTCACCGCGGGCATGAGGACGAGAAGGACGCGGTCTTCGTGGAAGGGCAACTCGCGACCGCGACGACATCCTCCACGAAGCCGCCGCCTCCCGATGTGGAGCCGGACCTGACGGTGGACCTCAGTAGTCCTGCAGCAGTCACCGCATCTGAGTCGTTGCCTGCCAGTACTCAGGGGCCGGCGTCGGTGGGGTCGGTGGCGAACGCGAGAGACCCGTTCAGCGAGTTACGAAGCAAAGGAAGACGCACATGACACAGGACCAGCCCGAGACTCGATCGTTCCTCCCGCTGGGAACCGTTGTGATTCTGAAGGGGTCGGTGAAGAAGCTGCTGGTCGTCAGCCGTGGCTCGATCGTAGAGGGCAGGTTCTTCGACTACGGAGCCTTCCTGTACCCGGAGGGCATGATCGACACGAACATCGCGTATTTCAACCGTGACGACATTCTGAAGGTCGTGTTCGAGGGGTACACGGATGCCGACGAACTCGTCATCGAGATCCTGAACGACGCCCACGCCGACTACCTCCAGGACGCGGCCGGTGCACTTGCGGTAGCGGAACCGGCCGCGGCGGTTGTGGACGTCGACGACCCGTTCGCGAGTGTTCGTGATCTGGGGGATGACGATGAGTGATGAGCAGGCGCTCGCGAGGGTGCAGGAGCTGGAAGAGGTCATCGACCGCCTCACGAAGGTGCGAGGCGAGGTTCACGGCTTCAGCATCAACACCTATGAGGATGCCGGTGGGGCGTTGTGGGCCGGTCAGAAGCGGAACGGTTTCGTGAAGCGGTGTGAGACGGCCACGTCGAATTTCGCTCGCGTCAGTGACCAGATCGGGCAGGCGATCGGTGATTGCAAGAGCAAGCAGCGCACTCTTGCGTTTTCCATCAATCCGATCGAGCACCCGATCCTTTCGGCGCAGGCTCTCGCGATAGCTCTGACCTGAGCAGATTGTCGAGGCGGTAGGTCATGGCGACAAGGAGTATTCGGGAGGGGTTTCACGAGGAGACCCGGAAGGTCTCCACACTCACCTCTCGTGTGGCGGAGACGAAAGACGGTTGGGATCGCGGGGACAAGCTCGATGTTCCCGGGGCGAAGGCGGTGTCGGAGATCTATGCGGAGCTGTCCGCGCTGGTCGCGGGGTTCGGGGCGTTGGCGCGCAAGGACGCCGTTGAATTCGATCGGTTCGGCGTGAACATCGAGGTGCAGGATCGTGAGGATGCGCGGTAGTGGGGGTTGTGGAGTTTTCCGCGGATTCGTGGCAGGCGTCGTCTCCGGGTTTGGGGAAGGGGCTGTCCCGCCGGGTTGAGGTGTTGGGTGAGCTGGCGCAGGGGTTGGAGGCGTTGGCGGGGTCGGATCGTATCGGGGGTGCGGGTGCGGATGCGATGCGTGCGTATATCCGCGAGGTCCAGGTCCCGGTTGCGCGGTCGTTGCTGGTGGCGGTCTCGACGTTCCAGACCGCGATCGGTGTGTATTGGGCGGGGTATGCGCAGGTTGATACGGATGGGGACTTCCGGCTGGTTCGGGACGAGTTCGACGCGCACCTGACCCAGCTTGATTCGGGTCTGGGGCGGTTGCGTGGGTTCCAGGACGAGTTGACGAGGATCTCTGCGGGCGCGTCCCATCTGGTGGCGTTGGGTGGTGCCGGTGCGGGCGCGGTCGGTGCGACGGTGGCGGAGTTCGAGGGGATGCGGGCGATCGCCCGTTCGCAGCGGGAGACGTGGGAGGCGTATGAGGCGTCGGATCCCGGTTTCAACCAGGTCCGCGAGCTGATCGGTGAGCTGAAGGGGGTCCTGAAGAACCTGGGCTCTTTGACGGTGGGGCGGGGGCGTTCCTACAGGGCCGGGAGCTTCGATCTCACGCTCGCGCGGTTGGGTGAGCTGACGTCGGGGATGGTGGAGTACTGCCAGGCGAATCAGCGGGCTGCCTCCGATGGGTGGGAGAGCATGTTCTCCGGGTATACGGCGGACGTGGCGGCGCGGGCGGAAGCGGAACGGCGGGAGCAGGCCGGCTGGGATCTGTTGTGGGACGGGTTGCAGATCCTGGCTGGCGCGGTGATCGCCGTTGTCGGGTTGGGGTTGACCCCGTTCACGGGTGGGTTCTCGTTGGGGCTGACGGTGCTGGGCGGTTCGTTGCTGGTCGGCGGGGTGAACAATGCGATCAACCACGCCTCGATCGCAACCACGGGTGAGGAGTTCAACCTGGTCGGGATGGCCGGTGAGGCGGTCGGGCACTGGTATGACGTGAACATCGCCCAGTCGCCGCTGGTGAAGGGCAGCGTGGGGTTGCAGTTCCTGGTCGGTGCCGGTGCTGCGGTGGGGGAGATGGTCGCCGGCGGCCTGCAGGTGAACGTGAAGGAGATCGGTCAGGGCGTTGCGGTGTTGGCCACCGACGCCGACGCCCGGGCTCGCCTGGTGGACGGGTTGGCTGACACCTGGAACCAGGTCCTGTCGGGGGACGCGTATGTGACCGGGTACGCGGCGGCGACGGTGGCCAGTGTCCTGATCCCCGCCGCGGCGGCGGTGAAGGCCAGCAAAGCCGGCGGCCTGCTCGGTGGGGCGGGGAAGGCCGAGGGCCTGGTCCCACCAGCGGTGAAGCTCTCCACCCCGGGAGCGGCGACCAGCGCATTGCCTGATCTAGCCATCTCCGATGGCCTCACCAGGGAACTGCGTGAGCATCTCATGGAAATGGAGAAGGGCAATCGCCCAGATCCATCGACGTATCTCTCCCCTGATTACATCGAGCAGCATCTTCAACAGTTCGATGACGGAGCTACCCGGTTTATGACTCAAACCAATTTCGAGAAGTACGGCATTGGACAACGCGACGGAACAGCATTCGTGATGCCAAAAGGCGAGGTAGATGCGCTAGTCCGAGTAACAGGCGGAGATCCGCGATCGATGGAGCAAGCGCTCGGACTTCCAGTCGGGTTTTTCGACAGCGGCGTAATCCGCGTTGACATCCCAATCTCCGAATCGGAGGGACTGAGGATGCCGTCCGGAAACGAGGCTGGCGCGAATGATCAGTGGATTCCGGGCGGCAAGCTTCCCGGTGGATTTTCGGAAGGTGTTATCGATGTTGGCGGCCTCGGCTCTAATCGATATTCTCGATCTAAGGTAAGTCGACTGGAGGATGCGCAATGAAGCCTCGCGATGAATTCGTCTCCCGGGAACACCATTATTCGCTCGGTATCGATGAGGACTCGGGTGACTACTTCGCTTCCCTGCCAGTCAGCAATGGGGTCGTGGATTACGAAGAGTATTACAGGGTGAGTGCTGCTGAGTACGCGCAGTTCCTCGCCGATCCGACGAAAGCTCTCGAGTTCATCGAGCACTGCAGGCTGCGTCAACACGACAATCTCCTCATGCAGCAGCCAGGCTGGAATCGGGGCACGCCCGTCTAAACCTTCGAGCATGCCGGTCCGGATCTGTAGTGGGACGGTTTGCAGTCGTTGCTGGCGTGCGCTACGGCTACCTGGTTCACGGGCGTGGCGGCAAGGGTCTTTAACCGTGTCGAGAAAGTGATTCGGGGGAGAACATGGGGCGTCGAGGTAGGCGGAGGCCCATTCCTCGCCGAAAGAACTGGCAAGCCGTTCGGTGGTTCGGTGGCCTCGCAATCGTCGGCGTTTATCCGTTATCGTCGTTGACGTTCTCCGTGCTTGCCAATGGTGAGCCTTACAACGGAAAGCAAGCGTATCTAGCGGTTCTCTTTCTCGCCGCGGCGGTGGCTCTCGTCAGTTGGATTCCGCACTTTCTCGTGATCGACGACGGATACTTGCCCGCTTTCAATCACGAACAGAACACGGCCGCGTTGTTCTGGTATCTCGTGGCGACGACGACGCTCTGCGGGCTGCTCGTCGGCTTGGCCCCGATCCTCCCGCTGCTCGACGGATACGACTTCACCACCGAAGTCCCCTTCCCTGGGGCGAAGTACGGGGCTGCCCGGCTGCCTCTCTGGTTCGTCCTCCCGGTATGGTGGGGCCTCGCGGCGGTGCTGTTCGTTCGCACCGGGCGGGGCCTGCTGCAGCGCCTGACTCCATGAGCCGTCGCGCATGGAGATCTCCCTGGGGCGGAATCACGCCTTCTTCCGCTTGCGGATCGCGCCGCCGACCGCCATCAGGAACCCTCCCGCGAGCAAGCCGCCCGCGAAGACGATCAGCCATTTCGGGTCCAGCGTGCCCGCCGCGTCGGCGGCCACTGACGCCACGGACGGGCGTTCGGGTGTCACGTTCTTCGCGTCGATCGGGGCGGAGAAGAAGGCGTAGATGTTGCCGGTGTCGACGCCCGGTGTTCTCGTGTTGGCGAGGACGGTCGCGAAGTTGGCGTAGTACGCCTGGTTCTCTGCGAGGCCGGTGTTCCCTCTGGACAGCAGCTTGTCGACTCCGTTGAGCGCCCTCTCGGCGCCGGAGGACGTGGTGGTCGAGTTCTGCAGGAGCGTGTCGAACAGGCTGGAGTTGTCGGGCGTCGTCGTGGAGTTGATGGTGAGGCGGCTGCTGGTCTCCGCCGACTGGGTGATGAACGTGCTGAGCTGGTTGTGGAGTTGTTGGCTGTTGTCGACGTAGACCCCGCCGCCGTCGGGGGTGTAGGTGGTCCAGTCCTGGACGTCGAGGCTGTTGACCGTGTTCGGCGTCAGGCCGGCGCCCTTCACGAAGTCGAGCGCGGCGGAGTACCAGGCGTCCAGGTTCGTCAACTCCGGCTCGAACAGTGGGGAAGGCTCGCCGCCGGGGTCGAGGGAGGTTCTGGTCGCCTCCAGCGCGTCGATCTCGTCGTGCAGGATCGTGAGGATCGCGGGGTCGACGGGCGCGGCAGGCGGGGTCGGGGGAGCCGGCAGGGGAGGGTCATCGGGATCGGTCGGCTCGGCCGGAGGGTTCAACAGCAGTTCGACGGCTCGCAGGTTGCCGATTCTCCGGTCGAGGTCGTCGGTCACGGCTTTGAGGGAGAGGGCGAGGTCCTCGGAGTGCTGCGTGATCGCCTGCCGGAGCTCGGCGACCCTGCTCTGCAGATGCGGCGGGACGACGCCGTCCGGGTCAGCGCACGGCGCCGGGGCGTCGAGCGCGTCCAGACCGCTCAGCGTGCACAGGGTGCCTGTCCTGAACAGGTCGAACTGGGCTCCGTAGACGTCGCGGTCGGACTCGGCCTGATCGGCGATGCCCCGGTTGCTGTTCTCGGCGTTGAGCTGTGCGATCTCTCGTTGGCGCTCGGCGTGCTCCTCGATCCCGGGCAGCTGGCCGGAGAGAGCGTCGGCGTTGCTGGTGAGCAGGTCCGCGACCGCCTTCGCGAAGGAGCTCTGCGCTTCGAGGGCTGCCGCGTTGACGGCCTTCAGGCCGGTGGCGCTCGAGATGAGGCTGTCGAAGGTCGGCATCGTCGTCGCGAACGGTTCGTGCACGTCCGACGCGAGTGCCGCGATGAGGGCCTTCTGGATGCCGACGGCGGCGCTCATGTGCCCGTCCGCCTCGGCGATGTTGTCGGCGAGCGAGGCGTAGTACATGGTGACCACGCTCCGGTTGAAGTCGTGCACGATGCCGCGGATCCTGCTCTCCAGCAGGCGATCGGCGCTGTCGTCCGGCTGGTGCCGAAGCCGGAACTCGACCGTCGCCTGGGTCGGGCTGGTCTCCTGGAGCGTCAGGATGTCGTGCGTGAACGACTGCGGGATGTAGAGGACGGCGTCGACCGAGCCGTCCCGGTACGCCTTCTCCGCGACGGGCCGCGAGACCACCGTCCAGTTGTATTCGGAGTCCTTGGAGATCCGGTCCATGAAAGACGTGCCGAACGCATACTCCTCGTTGTTGAACTCGGCGGCGAGGTCCTCGTTCACCAGCCCCACCGTCGGCCGGAAGTCACCGACTCGATGGGCCGCGTCGTCGTTCAGGATCAGGAAGCCGGCGACCAGCGCCGCCAGCAGCAGGGGCACGGACAGCAACCGGGCCAGCTTCGATCCACGCTTTCCTGCCGGCCGGCCTGCCATGTGCACCTCTCCCCACGAGATCGCTGTTCGCTCCGTCCATCATAATGCGTATGAAATCTAAGCCCGGATATCCAAGCCCATGGAGGGAAAACAAAACCGCCGAGTACGCGAGCGGTTCGCGTACTCGGCGGTGTGCGTCGAGGCTCAGCCCGCGAGCTCGGGAGCCCAGTCGCCGGTGGCGAGGTACTGGACCTTCTTGGCGATGGAGACGGCGTGGTCGGCGAAGCGCTCGTGGTAGCGGCTCGCGAGGGTGGCATCGACGGTGTCCACGGCCTGGCCCTTCCAGGTCTCGCCGAGCACCTTGTCGAACACGCTGGCGTGCAGCTCGTCGATGTCGTCGTCGTCGTTGCGGATCTCGTCGGCGATCCGCATGTCCTGCGTGCGCAGCAGCTCGGCGAGCTTCTCGGCGATCTGCACGTCGAGGCGGCCCATCTCGGCGAAAGTCCCGCGGAGGCTCTTCGGCACCACCTTGTCGGGGAAGCGGTAGCGGGCGAGCTGGGCGATGTGCTCGGCCATGTCGCCCATCCGCTCCAGGGAGGCGCTGATGCGCAGCGCGCTCACGACGATGCGGAGGTCACGGGCGACCGGCTGCTGGCGGGCGAGGATCTGGATCGAGAGCTCGTCGAGCAGCACCGTCAGCTCGTCGATGCGGTGGTCGTTGGCGATCACCTCTTCGGCGAGGGACACGTCCGACTCGTTGAACGCCTCCGTGGCGCTGCGGATCGAGCGGACGACAAGCTCGGCGATCTCGACCAACCGGTCCTGGACGTCGGCCAGCTCCTGCTGGAAAACTTCGCGCATGGGATGAGATCCTTCCTGGGCGTGCGCGCGCACGCGGGATACAGGGGTCGACTGACCCCGTTCAGCATGGTCGCTTCGGGAGGTTAACGGACGGTGCCGTAGGGCTGAACACTGTCTAACGTACCCGCGAAAACACGCGGCGCAGAGCCTCATCGGTCGCGGCGCGTCCTCGCGGATCACCTACGCTTTGGGTATGGACTCCGCCTGGTTGGTGCTGCTCTCGCTCGGGCTGGGGCTGGTCGTCGGCGCGGGATTCGTCTGGATCCTCCACATCGCGGCACGGCGCGGGGACCACGCGGCCGCAGTGTCCAACCCGGCGGTCCCGGACGGCGTCGACCAGGTGCTCGACGCGATGGAGTCCGCAGGCGTCGTCATCGACCCGTCGAACAACGTCATCAAGGCATCCCCCGGCGCGCATGCGATCGGCCTGGTCTGGAACGGCGCGCTCGTCCACCCGCACCTCGTGGCACTGGTCGACCGCGTGCGCCGCACGGGCGAGCCGGTCACGGAGGAGTGCGAGCTGGCGCGCGGACCGTTCGGCGACGCCAACATCCACCTGAGCGTGCGGGTGGCCCGGCTGGGCTCGCGGTACATCCTGCTGCTCGCCGAGGACCGCACGGAGTCGTTCCGGCTCGAGTCCGTGCGCCGCGACTTCGTGGCGAACATCAGCCACGAGCTGAAGACGCCGATCGGCGCCGTCGGCCTCCTGGCCGAGGCGCTGGACGACGCCTCCGACGACCCGGAGCAGGTGCGCCGGTTCGCGCTGCGCCTGAGCGAGGAGGCCTCCCGGCTCGCCCGCATCACCCAGGACATCATCGAGCTGAGCCGCCTGCAGGCCGCCGACGCGCTCGGCGACGCGGAGCGGCTCTCGGCCAAGAAGGTCGTCCGCGCCGCGATCGACCAGAACAAGGTCGCGGCGGAGTCGCGCCAGATCGAGATCGCGATGCGCGGCGAGAAGGACGCGACCGTGCTCGGGAACGAGGCCCTGCTCGTCACTGCGGTCCACAACCTCATCTCGAACGCGATCCAGTACTCGCCTGAGGACTCCCGCATCGGGATCGGCGTGCGCACGGTCGACGGCGTGGTCGAGATCGCCGTCACCGACCAGGGCGAGGGCATCCCCGAGGAGGACCTCGACCGCGTGTTCGAGCGCTTCTTCCGGGTGGACCAGGCCCGCTCCCGCAACACCGGGGGCACCGGGCTCGGCCTCTCGATCGTCAAGCACGCCGTGCAGAACCACGGCGGAGAGGTCCGGGTCTGGTCGCAGCCCGGCCGAGGCTCCACCTTCACCATCCGGCTGCCCGAGGCCGCCGCCGTCCGTCCCCCGATTGGAGAGAACCTGTGACAGCAATCCTGCTCGTCGAGGATGAGGCCGCGCTCAGCGAGCCGCTCGCGTACCTGCTCAAGCGTGAGGGCTACGAGGTGACCGTCGCCGAGGACGGCCCGACGGCCCTCGCGGAGTTCGACCGCGGCGGCGCCGACCTGGTGCTGCTCGACCTCATGCTCCCCGGCATCCCCGGCACCGAGGTGTGCCGCGAGATCCGCACGCGCTCCACCGTCCCGATCATCATGCTGACCGCCAAGGACTCCGAGGTGGACATCGTGGTCGGCCTGGAGCTGGGCGCGGACGACTACGTGACCAAGCCGTACTCCTCGCGCGAGCTGCTGGCCCGCATCCGCGCGGTGCTGCGCCGGCGGGTGGACGAGGCCGAGCTGGAGGACGACGGCATCCTGGAGGCCGGCACGGTCCGCATGGACGTGGACCGGCACACGGTCGCGGTCAAGGGCGACGAGATCTCCATGCCGCTGAAGGAATTCGAGCTGCTGGAGCTGCTGCTCCGCAACGCCGGACGCGTGCTCACCCGCGGTCAGCTCATCGACCGGGTGTGGGGGAGCGACTACTTCGGCGACACCAAGACGCTGGACGTGCACATCAAGCGCATCCGCTCGCGCATCGAGGAGAGCCCGTCGGACCCGCAGATGCTGGTCACGGTGCGCGGGCTCGGCTACCGCTTCAATGCCTGACGGCCGTCCCTGCGAACGACGAAGCCGCCCTCGCGAATCGCGAGGGCGGCTTTCGTCTGTCTGCGTTCGTCCGGCTCAGCCCTGGGCCGGGAGGATGGTCGGCGGTACGAGGCTCTTGTAGTCCGGGAGGCCGCCGTCGAGGACCGGGACCTGCAGCTTCACGCCGGTCTCGTCGGCGTACTGGAAGTACACGTCGTAGTTGCTGCCGGGCAGCGCGTCGAACGGGGTGAGGAAGACGTTGCTGGAGGACGCCTTGTCGGGCTGCGCGCCGATCTTCTTGACCTGGCCGGGCTCGACCGTGACGTAGGCCGCGCTGCCGGAGGAGCCGGAGGTGATGGCGACGCGGTGGCTCTTGCTGTCGGTGTTGACCAGGCTGACCACGAGGTTCCCGACCTTGCCGCCGACGCCGTCGGTGACGATGAAGGCGTTGCGCACGTCGATCTGGCCGACGTTGCCGCTCACGCCGTCGCTGGCGTCGTAGTGCTTCGTGGTGGCCTGCGGTGCGATGAATCCGCACCCGGCTGTGCCGGCTGCGACCGCCAGGGCGAGGACGATGGACGCTGCGACGCGAGCTTTCACTGGATGATCCTCCGTATCGTTCCGCTCGACGGCGCGCTGATGCCTTGTCACGAAGCGGTTTCGTGCCGAGTTTACCGTATGCCGATAGGGCGCCCCGGCCCTCCGGGAGCTGCGGGGGCGAACCTTAGCATGTGCCTCGTGTGGTATCCTATTCGTTGCTGAAGGGACAACATATCTATGCTTTTCGAGGTTGGCGAAACCGTCGTTTACCCCCATCACGGTGCTGCAACGATCACCGAAGTCAAGAAAAGAATCATCAAGGGTGAAGAGAAGCTGTACCTCAAGCTCAACGTGACTCAGGGCGACCTGACCATCGAGGTCCCCGCGGAGAACGTGGATCTCGTGGGCGTGCGCGATGTCATCGGCAAGGAGGGCCTCGACCGCGTGTTCGAGGTGCTGCGCGCCCCCTTCACGGAGGAGCCCACCAACTGGTCCCGCCGGTACAAGGCCAACCTGGAGAAGCTGGCGTCGGGCGACGTCATCAAGGTCTCCGAGGTGGTCCGCGACCTGTGGCGCCGCGACCAGGACCGCGGCCTGTCCGCCGGTGAGAAGCGCATGCTGGCCAAGGCCCGGCAGATTCTCATCTCGGAGCTCGCCCTGGCGGAGAAGACCGACGACGAGAAGGCCTCCAGCCTCCTCGACGAGGTGCTCGCCTCCTAACCTGCGATTCACCCGTCTTCGAAGGGGCCCGCGACGTTGCGTCGCGGGCCCCTTCGGCGTCCGCGCGCCTGGAGGCGCGGCGGGTAGTCTCGGGATCATGAGCAGCAACTCCGGACCGCGCGTCGCGGTCGTCGTCGTCGCAGCAGGCTCCGGCACACGCCTGGGGGCCGAGGTGCCGAAGGCGTTCGTGGAGCTCGACGGACGGACGCTGCTGGAGCGGTCGCTGCATGCCGTGCGCGGCATGCGGTCCGCGGCCGATGCGATCCTCGTCGTCCCCGCCGACCGTGTCGAGGAGGCCGCAGTCATCGGCAGCGCGGCGCTCGGCCGGTCGGCGAGAGTCGTGGCGGGAGGCGCCACCCGTCAGCAGTCGGTCGCGGCCGGGCTCGCCGTGGTCGGCGACGAGGTGGAGGTCGTGCTCGTCCACGACGCCGCCCGCGCGCTCGCTCCCTCGGCGCTGTTCGACGCCGTGGTCGACGCGGTCGTGGAGACGGGTCACGGCGTGATCCCGGGGCTCGCGGTCAGCGACACCATCAAGCGCGTCGCGGGTGACGGCTCCGTTCACGAGACCGTGGACCGCTCGACGCTCGCCGCCGTGCAGACCCCGCAGGGCTTCCCGCGGGACCAGCTCCTCGCCGCCTACGCCGCCGCGACCACCGACGAGACCGACGACGCGGGTCTGGTCGCGGCGGCGGGATTCCGTGTGACGGTCGTGCCGGGTGCGACGGAGGCGTTCAAGATCACCACGCCGTGGGACCTGCAGCGTGCCCACGACCTCCTCGCGCCCTCCGGTGTGCCGCGCATCGGTCTCGGCACCGACACGCACGCGTTCGATCCGGCGGCCGAGCTGTGGCTCGCCGGCCTCCACTGGCCCGACGAGTCGGGGCTGTCCGGGCACAGCGACGGGGACGCCGCGAGCCACGCGATCGTCGACGCTCTGCTCGGCGCGGCCGGCCTGGGCGACATCGGCGGGGTGTTCGGCACGGGCGACCCGCGCTTCGCGGGAGCGCACGGGGAGGTGTTCCTGACGGAGACGCGCCGCCTCGTGGAGGAGGCGGGCTACCGGATCGGGAACGTCTCGGTGCAGCTCATCGGGCAGCGGCCGAAATTCGCGCCGCGGCGGGTGGAGGCCGAGCAACTCCTGTCCGGCCTCCTCGGCGCCCCGGTGTCGCTCAGTGCGACGACGACGGACGGGCTCGGCTTCACGGGCCGCGGCGAGGGGATCGCCGTCTTCGCCACCGCCCTGCTGTTCCCGCGCTGACCCGTCGAAGCGCCCGTACGCATGTCGGCGGCGGCCCTTACCCTGTGGCGTGACGGGCTCGGGAATCGGGCGCGGCCGGAGCGAGCAGAGGGACGGGACGACATGACGCAGTCAGAGAGCGCGGCCATCGCGCGGACGTACATCGAGGCGGTCGGCGCGCACGACCTGGAGACGGTCGGCGGCCTGCTCTCCGACGAACTCGCGGCGGTCTTCGCGGGCGGGACGATCGGGAAGCCGGAGTGGATCGCGGCGCTCGGCCGGTTGCTGCCCGCGCTGGTGCGCAACGACGTGCGGGAGGTCTTCGCCGACGGCGACCGCGCCTGCGTCGTCTACGACTTCGTGACGGACACCCCGGCCGGCGCGGTGCCGTGCGTGGAACTGGTCACCGTGCGTGAGGGACGGATCACCGCGATCGAGCTGATCTTCGATCGGGTCGCGTTCGCGCCGGTCAACGAGGCGCTGGCGGAGCGGGCGGCCCGCTAAGCTCCTCCACGGGTGCGCAGCCGGACACGGTCCTCCACATCTTCGTCGCGCGCGAAGCAGTCGTTCGCCCCGACCCGTAGGCTGGTGCCGTGACTCTGCGACTCTTCGACACGAAGGCCGGCGCCCTGCGCGACTTCGTCCCCCTGCGCCCCGGCGCGGTGGGCATGTACGTGTGCGGGCCGACGGTGCAGTCGTCGCCGCACATCGGGCACCTCCGCTCGGCGCTGGTCTACGACCAGTTGCGCCGCTGGCTCGCGTATCGCGGGCTGGATGTGACCCTGGTGCGCAATGTCACCGACATCGACGACAAGATCCTCGTCAACGCGCTCGCGGCGCAGTCGCAGGGCGGCTCGGAGGAGTGGTGGGCGCTCGCCTACCGGTTCGAGCTGGAGTTCACGGCCGGCTACACGGCCCTCGGCGTGCAGCCGCCCACCTACGAGCCGCGCGCGACCGCGAGCATCCCCCAGATGCAGGAGCTGATCGCCCGGCTCATCGAGCGCGGGCACGCCTACGTCGCCGAGGACGGCTCGGGCGACGTCTACTTCGACGTCAAGAGCTGGCCGGCGTACGGCGAGCTCACCCGGCAAAGCATCGACAACATGGAGGCCGCGGCCGACGCCGACCCGCGGGCCAAGCGCGATCCCCGCGACTTCGCCCTCTGGAAGGGGCGCAAGAGCGACGAGCCCGCTTCGGCGGCGTTCCCGTCGCCGTGGGGGGAGGGGCGGCCGGGCTGGCACATCGAGTGCTCCGCGATGTCGCGCCGCTACCTCGGGCCGCAGTTCGACATCCACGGCGGCGGCCTCGATCTGCGGTTCCCGCACCACGAGAACGAGCTCGCCCAGTCGACGGCCGCCGGGGACGCGTTCGCCTCCTACTGGGTGCACAACGGTCTCGTCCACGTCAACGGGCAGAAGATGAGCAAGTCGCTCGGCAACTCGGTCTACGCCGCCGACCTGCTCGGCGCCGCACGTCCGCTGGTCGTGCGCTACTACCTCGGGTCGGCGCACTACCGGTCGACCATCGACTTCCACGACGGCTCGCTCAGCGAGGCGGAGGCGGCGCTCGACCGCATCGCCGGCTTCTTCGAGCGCGTCGACCGGCGGCTCGCGGGCACGCGCTTCGCCGGCAGCGGCGTGGAGGTCGTCCCCGGCGCGTTCGCCGAGGCGATGGATGACGACCTCGCCGTGCCGCAGGCGCTCGCCGTGCTGCACGACACCGTACGTTCAGGAAACGCGGCACTGGATGCGGAAGACTTGGAGGCGGCCGCGGCCGCGCGCGGCCATGTTCTCGCGATGACCGAGGTGCTCGGCATCAACCCGCTCTCGCCGCACTGGCGCTCCGCCGGTTCGAGCACGGCCGAGCACGCGCTCGGCACGCTGATCGGTCGCCTTCTCGACGACCGTCAGGAGGCGCGTCAGGCACGTGACTTCGCGGTAGCAGACCGCATCCGCGACGAATTGACCGCCGCGGGAATCAGTATCGAAGACACCCCGTCGGGGTCGCATTGGAGTATCGAAGCATGAAGAACTCAGGTGGCAAGCCCCGGGCCGGGGCAGTGCGCAAGAGCAAGAAGGGCGCGCAGGTCGGCACCGGCGGCCACGGCCGCAAGGCCCTCGAAGGCCGCGGCCCGACCCCGAAGGCGGAGGACCGCGAATACCACGTGGCCTACAAGAACAAGCAGCTCCGCGAGCGCGCGGCGGCCAAGGCGGAGCTGCGCGGCGGCCGCGACGGCGCTCCCCGCGGCGCGTCCGGCGCGGCCCGCCGGGCGAAGACCGGCGACGAGAGCGAGATCGTCACCGGCCGCAACTCCGTGCTGGAGGCGCTGCGCGCGGCGATCCCGGCCTCCACGCTCTACATCGCGTCGCGGATCGAGATGGACGACCGGATGAAGGAGATCCTTTCGATCGCGACCGGCCGCGCCATCCCGGTGCTGGAGATCATGCGTCCGGAGCTGGACCGCCTGGCCGGCCGCGACGCCGTGCACCAGGGCGTCGCGCTGAAGGTGCCGCCGTACGAGTACGCCCACCCGGGCGAGCTGCTCGACTACACGCTCCGCAAGGGCCAGACGCCGCTGTTCGTCGCGCTCGACGGGATCACCGACCCGCGCAACCTGGGCGCGATCATCCGCTCCACGGCGGCCTTCGGCGGTCAGGGCGTCATCATCCCGCAGCGCCGCTCGGTCGGCATGACCGCGGCGGCGTGGAAGACCTCCGCGGGCGCGGCTGCGCGCACGCCGGTCGCGATGGCCCCGAACCTGACCCAGACGCTGAAGGAGTTCAAGAAGGCGGGCGTCTTCGTCCTCGGTCTCGACGGCGACGGCGACACCAGCCTCCCCGGTCTCTCCTTCGCCGACCGACCGGTCGTGATCGTCGTCGGCAGCGAGGGCAAGGGCCTGTCCCGCCTGGTGACCGAAACCTGCGACGCGGTCGTGTCGATCCCGATCTCGGCCTCCACGGAGTCGCTCAACGCGGGCATCGCGGCGAGCGTCACCCTCTACGAGATCTCGAAGCTCCGCGCGGAGGGCAAGCCCGTCAAGCGCTGACGCAACCATCGAGGGGCACGTTGTTGTCGCTTCCGAGCCCGGAAAGCGACAACAACGTGCCCCTCGGCGTTGGGGCTCAGACTTTGGAGCGCCAGTCGTCCTCGTCGTCGTCGTCCTGCTCGGCGGTGGTGGCACCGCCGATCACGGGGATGCTGAGCGTCTCGGTGATCGGTGCGACGACCGTGGCCTCGTCGCGGCGGTGGCGGAGGATGTCGTTGATGTAGGAGGTCAGCGCCTCCGCCAGAGGGACGTCCCGGCCCTCGGCCTGCGACATGAACCAGCGGTGCTCCAGGAGCTGGTGGAAGACCTCCGCCGGCTCCAGCTTGCCCTTCAGGTCGGCCGGGATGGCCCGGACGACGGGCTCGAACACGCGCAGCAGCCACTCGTGGGCCATCGCCTCCTCGTCGAGGCCGGGCTTGCCGACCGTCGCCGCATAGGAGTCCAGGTCGTTGAGGAGGCGGCGGGCCTGGTTCTCGCCGGTGTCCAGGCCGGTGAGGCGCAGCAGGCGGCGTGAGTGGTGGCCCGCGTCCACGACCTTCGGCTGGATGCGGACGGTCGTGCCCTCGTCGGAGGTCTTGATCGCCAGCTCCTCGATGTCGAAGCCGAGCTCGTTGAGGCGCTCGACGCGCTGGCTGATCCGCCAGCGCTCCGACGAGGAGAACGACTCGCTGCCGGTCAGCTCCTTCCACAGCGAGCGGTAGGCCGCGACGATCCCGTTCGACACCTTGATGGGGTCGAGCTCCTCGTCCACCCGGCCGCCGGCCTCCAGGTCCATCAGCTCGCCTGCGATGTTCACGCGGGCGATCTCCAGGTCGTTCTCGCGCTGCCCGTTCGACAGGCCGCCGTCGTAGAGCTGGCCGGTCTCGGCGTCCACCAGGTACGCCGCGAACGCGCCCGCGTCACGGCGGAACAGCGTGTTCGAGAGCGAGACGTCGCCCCAGAAGAAGCCGACGATGTGCAGCCGCACCAGCAGGACGGCCAGGGCGTCGACCAGGCGGGTCGCCGTGTCCGGGCGCAGGGTCTGCGAGAACAGCGCACGGTAGGGGAGCGAGAACTTGAGGTGCCGGGTGACGAGCGCGGCGTTCAGCGCGTCGCCGTCGTCGTCGGTCCGGTTCTTGATGACGGCGACCGGGTCGACGCAGGGCACGTCCAGACGCTGGAGGGTGCGCAGCATCTCGTACTCGCGCTGCGCCATCTCCGCCGTCGTCTCCTTGATGGCGATGACGTAGCCGGAGAGGTTCGCGAACCGGACGAGGTGCCGGCTGATGCCCTTCGGCAGCAGCGCGATGTGCTCGTTCGACCACTGGTCCAGCGGCAGGTTCCAGGGCAGATCGAGCAGGGCGGGATCGACGGTCGCCGCGGTGATGTTGACAGAGCCGGCCATGAGGCGCCTTCCAGGAGCGGGTGAGGGCGGAAAGCACTCTGCCGCAGCCCGGGACCGGACTGCGGCAGAGTGAGGATCAGCTGCGACGACCTCAGTCGACGACGGCGCCGCCGAGACGCTCGCCCGACTCCGCGTGGAAGAGGTGGACGTGGCCCGGCTTCGGGGTGATGTAGACGGTGTCGCCCGCGTTCGGGTGAACGCGGCCGTCGACGCGGCCGACGATGTCGGTGCGCTTGCCTTCGAGCTCGGAGTGGCCGTAGAGGTAGCCGTCGGCGCCGAGCTCCTCGACGAGGTCGACCGCGACCTTCAGGCCGCCGCTCTCGGCGGACGAGACGACGACGTCCTCCGGACGGACACCGATGGTGACGGCGTTGCCGGCGTTCGCGAGGATCTCGCGCTCGATCGGGACGACCGTCGTGCCGAACTTGACGCCGCCGTCGGTGACGTCCGCGGTGAACAGGTTCATGGCGGGGGAGCCGATGAAGCCGGCGACGAAGACGTTCTTCGGCTGCGCGTACAGGTCGCGCGGGGTGCCGACCTGCTGGAGCACGCCGTCCTTGAGGACCGCGATGCGGTCGCCCATGGTGAGCGCCTCGGTCTGGTCGTGGGTGACGTAGACCGTGGTCACGCCGAGGCGGCGGGTGAGGGACGCGATCTGGGTGCGGGTCTGCACGCGGAGCTTGGCGTCGAGGTTCGACAGCGGCTCGTCCATGAGGAACACCTGGGGGGAGCGGACGATCGCGCGGCCCATGGCGACGCGCTGACGCTGACCACCGGAGAGCGCCTTCGGCTTGCGGCCGAGGTAGGGCTCCAGGTCGAGCAGCTTTGCGGCCTCGAGGACGCGGGAGGCGCGCTCGTCCTTGCCGACGCCGGCGATCTTGAGCGCGAAGCCCATGTTCTCGGCGACCGTCATGTGCGGGTACAGCGCGTAGTTCTGGAACACCATCGCGATGTCGCGGTCCTTCGGCGGGACGTCGGTGACGTTGCGCTCGCCGATGAAGATGTTGCCGTCGTTGACCTCTTCGAGGCCCGCGAGCATGCGGAGCGAGGTGGACTTGCCGCAGCCGGACGGGCCGACCAGGACGAGGAACTCCCCGTCCGCGATGTCGAGGTCGAGGGCGTCGACCGCGGGGCGGTTGGAACCCGGATAGAGCCGGGTCGCCTTGTCATACGTGACAGTAGCCATGTTTCTGTTGTCTCCTTCACCGGCAGGTACGTGCCGGACGATCCGTTGTGAGGAATAGACGTGGCGTCGACGTCCGAGGGCGTCGATGCCACGACCCCCATAGTAAGGCATCCGAAGCGCTGCTCTTACCACGAGTATTCGGGAGCCCGCCGCGCGCCGGTGTACCGCACACGGGGGCCAATCCCCAGGTGGCGCTCGGGGCGTGAGCGGGGTATGTCTGGTCTATTCCCAGACTGCCGCAATATGGTCGTCTGGTTGCGTCTGCTCACGCCACACCCGGCGGCACGTCCCCCCGCGCGCCGCACCGCCTACCCCCGAGAGCCGATTCCCCCGAGATATGAGTTCCATGAACGACCCCGACGAGAGCCGCAGCGGCGACGTCCGCGCAGCCGCGCGGGAGAAAGCCCGACAGCTCCGCACGACGCAGAACCGCAGGGACCGCAGGAACAAGGCCCTGCTGTCCGGCGGCATCGTGGTCGGCGTCATCGCGGTCCTGGCCATCGTCGCCGTGGTCATCATGGGCGCGATCCGGCCCACCGTCCCCGGCCCGAAGAACATGGCGAGCGACGGCGTGGTCGTCGGCTCCGGCCTCAAGGTCAAGACGACCCCGGCGCTCGCAGCGGACGCCAAGCCGATCGCCAGCGCGCCGGACCCGAACGGCAGCTCGGTGGACATCCGCATCTACGCCGACTACCTGTGCAAGCTGTGCGGCGACTTCCAGCGCACGAACCTCAAGCAGCTCCAGCCGCTGGTGAAGGACGGCGCGGTCACGGTCGAGATGCACCCGGTCGCGATCTACACCAGCCACTCCGCGGGCACCCGCTACTCGCTGCGCGCCGCGAACGCCGCGGCCTGCGTCGCGAACTACTCGCCGAGGTCGTTCTGGGCGTTCAACCAGTCGCTGTTCCAGAACCAGCCCGCCGACGGTGGCCCGGGCCTCAGCGACGACCAGCTGAAGAAGCTCGCGGCCGCGGCCGGCGCCTCCCACTCGGACATCGACTCCTGCGTGGATGACGGCCGGTTCAAGACCTGGGTCGGCTCCGCCAGCGACCGCGCGCTCAGCGGCCCGATCCCGAACTCCAGCGTCAAGAAGATGACGAACGCGCTGCTCGTGCTCGTCAACGGCAAGCCGTACACCGGCTCGCTGACCAACGCGGACGACTTCAAGGCGTTCATCCTCCAGGCCCAGGGCGACGAGTACTCGTCGACCTCCACGCCGACGCCGTCGCCGAGCGCGGGGAGCTGAGTTCCGGCCTCCCGTCCGGCACCAGGGCGCCCGCCGCGCATCCTCTAGGATGGTTCGCGACGGGCGTCCGGCCTGTTCGCCGACTTAGCTCAGCTGGTAGAGCACTCGCCTTGTAAGCGAGCGGTCGCGAGTTCGAACCTCGCAGTCGGCTCCGTTCCTTTCCCTCTTCGCCGTGCGGCGCCGTTCGTCGCGCTTGCCGGTCGTCGTCGTCCGCTTTATCCTGATTGTGCGAAATCAGAACCAGGCGTTCGGATATAGAACACGCGATCACGACGATGTGAGGAGCCTCCCCATGCAGTTCCACCACCACGGCTACGTGTCGGGCGACCCGCACGTGCTGCCCGCCGTCGGGCCGGCCTGGTCGCCCGAGCTGCCCGAGGTCATGGACGTGCTCGTCGTCGGCTCCGGACCGGCCGGGATGGTCACGGCGGCGCAGCTCGCGCAGTTCCCCGGCGTCAGCACCCGGCTCGTGGAGCGCCGCGGCGGCCGGCTGGAGATCGGGCAGGCGGACGGCATCCAGGCCCGCAGCGTCGAGACCTTCCAGGCGTTCGGGTTCGCGGAGCGGATCACCGCCGAGGCCTACCGGATCACCGAGATGGCGTTCTGGAAGCCGGACCCGGCCGACCCCACCCGGATCGTCCGGGCGGCGCGGGCGGTCGACGACCCGACCGGGGTCAGCGAGTTCCCGCACCTGCTCGTCAACCAGGCGCGCGTGCTCGACTACTTCGCCGAGTTCATGACCAACGGACCGACGCGGATGCGGCCCGACTACGGCTGGGAGTTCCGCGGGCTGCGCGTCGAGGACCAGGGAGAGTACCCGGTCGTCGTCACGCTCGTGCGCAGCACGGGTGAGAACGCGGGTGAGGAGCGGGTAGTCCGCGCCAAGTACGTGGTCGGCGCCGACGGCGCGCGCAGCAAGGTGCGCGAGTCCATCGGCTGCACCCTCGCCGGCGACCAGGCCAACCACGCCTGGGGCGTGATGGACGTGCTCGCGGTCACCGACTTCCCCGACATCCGCACCAAGTGCTCGATCCAGTCGGAGTACGGCAACATCCTGCTCATCCCGCGCGAGGGCGGCTACCTGTTCCGGATGTACGTGGACCTCGGCGCGGTGGCCGACGACGACCACGGCGCGGTGCGGGCGACGAGCATCGAGCAGATCATCGCCAAGGCCAACGAGATCCTGCACCCGTACACGCTCGACGTGCGCAACGTCGCCTGGCACAGCGTCTACGAGGTCGGCCACCGGCTGACCGACCGGTTCGACGACATCCCGGTCGACGTGCTCGGGTCGCGAACGCCGCGGGTGTTCATCGCCGGCGACGCCTGCCACACGCACAGCGCCAAGGCCGGGCAGGGGATGAACGTCTCCATCCAGGACGGCTTCAACCTCGGCTGGAAGCTCGGCCACGTGCTGCAGGGCCGCAGCCCGGAGTCGCTGCTGGCGACCTACTCGGCGGAGCGGCACGTGGTCGCCAAGAACCTGATCGACTTCGACAAGGAGTGGTCGACGCTGATGGCCACGAAGCCGGAGGACCTGAAGGACCCGTCCGAGCTGGAGGACTTCTACGTGCGCACGGCGGAGTTCCCCGCGGGATTCCTGACCGAGTACGCGCCGTCGCTGATCGTCGGAGAGCCGGAGTACCAGGAGCTCGCGACCGGGTTCCCGATCGGCAAGCGGTTCAAGTCGCCGGTCGTCGAGCGGGTCTGCGACGGGAATCCGGTGCACCTGGGGCACCACGCGACGGCGGACGGGCGTTGGCGGATCTACGTGTTCGCCGACGCGGCGGCGGCCGGGGAGGGTGCGCTGGTGCCGGCGTTCGCGGACTGGCTCACGACCTCCGCAGACTCGCCGCTCGCCGCGACCCCGCGCGGCGCGGACATCGACGCCTGGTTCGACGTGAAGGTCGTCTACCAGCAGGACCACACCGGCGTCGACCTCGGGCGGGTGCCGGAGGCGTTCCTGCCGCGGACCGGGCCGTTCGACCTGGTCGACTACGAGAAGGTGTACGCGGCGGCGCCGGGGGAGGACGTGTTCGGCGCGCGCGGGATCGACCGCGGCGGGGTGATCGTGGTGGTGCGGCCGGATCAGTACGTGGCGCAGGTGCTGCCGTTGGCGGGGTACGCGGAACTGGGGGAGTTCTTCGCGCCGATCCTGCGAGTGGGGGCTGAGGAGAAGGCGGCCGTCTGACGGGTGGTCGCCGGTCGGCTCAACGCAGCTCGCCGGCGACCGTGGCCGCCGCCCGGCCGAGGCGCGCGCCGATCGCGGCCACGTCCCGTCCGTTCGCCACGTACACGACCGCGAGCGCGGCGAGCGGCTGACCGTGGACGACGAGCGGCACCGCCACCGACGCCAGGCCGGGGATGACCTCGTCGTGGCTGGTCGCGAAGCCGCGTCCGCGGGCCTCCATGGCCTCCTCGCGCGGGTGACCGTCGGGCAGCTCGCCCCACTGCGCCTCGGTGAGCGCCGACTGGAGGGCGATCCCCGGCGCGCCCGTGGTGATCGGGTGCCGGCTGCCGGGCCGCTGGGCGACGGCAGCATGGGCGTGCGAGGGCTCGATGCTGACGAGGGTGACGACCTCGCCGCGGTCGAGCACGGCGAGGAAGGCGGTCATCCCGAGCTCGTTGGCGACCGCGCCGAGCTCCGGGACGGCAGCGGACTGGAGGTCCCGGGACACGGCACGGGCGAGGGTCGCCATCCGCGGCCCGAGCAGAGCGGCCCCGGCCGGGTTGCGGACGACGAGGCCGTGGTCCTCCAGCGTGCGGAGGATGCGGTAGACGATCGAGCGGTGCACGCCGAGGGAAGCGGCGAGCTCGACGATGGTGAGGGGGCGGTCGGCGTCGGCCAGCGCCTCCAGCACGCGGATGCCGCGCGAGAGCGTCTGCGAGTGCGGGGCGGGCGTGGCGTCGGGCGCCTCCGGTGCGCCCGCGTCGTCAGGTGTGCTCGCCATGCGCCCATTCTTTCGCATCCCGGGCGGGACGCGGTGACGGCCGCGGCTTACCCCGCGGCCGCCACGAACGCCCGGGAGTACGCCCAACGCGGCTGACTCGTCCCGGAGCACATGTAGGCGGGGACGCCCGAGGTGCACGGCTGGTCGCGGGTCAGCTCCCACCAGCTCAGGCCGGCGAGCCCGTTCGCCTTCGCGTAGCGTCCCACCGTCGTGGCGTCGGTGAGCGTGAACAGTTCGCCGGTGTCGTTCAGGCCGAACATCGGGGTCACGGCGATCAGGCCGAGGCGCTGGGCATCGGTCCAGGACGCGTATGCGGCGACGCCCTTGAGCTGTCCCGCGGTCGCGGTGGCGGCGTCGATCGCCGCCTGGCCCATGTCCGTCACGCCGGTGCCGTAGTCCATCGTCATCAGGTTGACGGCCGAGAGCTGGACGCCGGCGGCGGTGAACTCGGAGATGGTACGGACGCCGCTCGTCAGGAGGCCGTACGGCATCACGGGGAGCGTGAGCGTGACCTGCAGCGGGTGGCCCGCCGCGGCGCGCTGCCGCTGGAGGGCCGCGACCGCGGTGGCGCGGCGGACGTTCGACGTGGAGTCGGAGACGTCGGCGCCCTCGATGTCGAAGTCCACCCGGTCGAGCGAGAACCGCGAGACGACCGTCCAGTACGCGGCGAGGAGTTTGGCCGGGTCGGTGCAGACGCGGGCGAGCTCATCGTTGGCCGCGCCGCCGAAGGAGGCGACGACCCGGCCGCCCTGTGACTGGAAGGCCGTGACGTCGGCGAGGAAGTCCTGGCTGCCCCCGATCGTGTAAGCGGTGTAACCGGCCCAGGTGGGCGAGCAGGCGCTGCTGCGGTCGGCGACGATGAACGCCGCGGTGACGGCCCGCACGCCCGCCGACGACGCGAACGAGGTGAGGTCGGCGGTGGGCCAGAGGCCCATGTCGACGTAGGGGGCGATGAGGAGGGTGGAGGGCGTGCCGGGGGTGGGGGACGGAGTCGGCGTGGGTGTGGGCGTCGGAGTCGACGTGGGTGTCGGCGTCGAGGTGGTGCCTCCGCCGATCGAGCACGGGAGGTTCGCCCCGACCACGCGGCAGGCGGTCGGGACCAGCGGGGCTCCCGCCGCCTTCGTCGAGGTGAGGCCGAAGGTCGCGGTCGCGCCGGGGGCGAGCGTACCGGCGTAGGACGGCGCGGTCACGCCGAAGCCGTCGCTCGTGGTCGTGGCAGTGCCGTCCCAGAGGGTGACCACGCTGTCGGCGGTCGTGAAGGCGAGCTGCCAGGGCGACAGGGTGGCCTGCGAGGTGTTGGTGACCGTGACGGACGACTGGAAGCCGGAGGTCCACTCGGAGGTGACGGTCCAGGCGACGGTGAGGCCGGCGCCGGGAGTGGGGGATGGGGTGGGAGTCGGGGTGGCGGTCGGTGTGGGGGTGGGGGTCGGCTTGGGTGTGGGGGTCGGCGTCGGCGTCGGCGTGGGCGACGACGTGGTGCCGCCCGCCGCTCCGCCGTTCACCGCGCACGGCACGCTCGCACCGGCCGGAAGTCCGACGATCGTGCACGACGCCGGCACGATCGCCGCCGTCCCGACCCGGGTCGCGGTCAGGCCGAACGAGGCCGAGCCTCCCGGGGCCAGGGTCGTCGCCCAGGCGGGCGCGCCGACGGTGAGCGTCCCGGCCGGGGAGGTCGTGGAGACCGCCGACCAGATGCTGACGAGCGTGTGCGGGAAGTCGAACCGCACCTGCCACGGCTTCAGCGCCGTGCTGGTCCCATTGGCCACGGTGACCGCCGACTGGAAGCCGGTGGTCCAGGAGTTCGCGGTCGTCCAGGTGACGTTCACGCTCGGCGTCGCGGCGGCCAGTGCACCGGAGGTCGCGACGGCGCCCGCGCCGAGAAGGCCGGCGACGGCCAGTGCGGCGATGAAAGCCTGCCGCCGATGCGAGGTGCGGCGGCCGGGGCGGAACTGTCCGAGCAGCCGGCGGACGGCCGCCTGGACTCGGTGGCCGGTCGCCCGGTGGCGTGCGGGGCGGGACGCTGACTCGGGCATGGCACTCCTGACGACTTACGACGGAACGGCGAAGGGAGGTACGTCAGTCACTATCGGTCATCGTGGTGGATCGGTCAGCGCGCCACGCAGTCACCGTCGTTCACGAGTTCACCCGGATGATCTCCTCCTGATACGGCGCCACCACATCGCCCGATATCCGCAGGTCAAGCACCAGGAACGGGCGCTCGGCAGCCGGGCGCGCCGCCCAGCGGGCCAGCGCCTCCAAGTCCTCCGGCGTCCGCACCACGACGCCCTCCGCGCCGACCGCCGCGCCGAGCCCGGCGAAGTCGACCTCGGGGATACGCATCGGGCCCTGGGCGAGCCCCTTCAGCCCGTAGAGGTTGACCTCCGCACCGTAGGCGGCGTCGTTCCAGACCACGCACAGGCCGCGGCCTCCCGCGACGCGGACCGCGGACTCCAGGTCGGCCAGCGCCATCAGGCCGCCGCCGTCGCCGGTCGTGAGCACGATCGTCGACTCCGGGTGCGCGAGGGCGGCGCCGGCGACGCTCGGGAAGCCGAGGCCGATCGACTGGTAAGCGGTGCCGACCATGATCATCCGGTCCGGGGAGGCGACCGGCCAGTACATGTTCGCCCAGCCGATGAAGTGACCGCCGTCGGAGACGACGACGCGGTCGGCGGGCAGCAGCTCTCCGATGCGGGCCGCGGCCGTGCGCGGGTCGAGGCGGTCGTCCGCAGCCAGGCCGTCGCCGGCCGGGCGCGTACGGAGTGCCGGGACGTCGGCCGACTCGCGCCAGCCGGAGGGTGCGGCGCCGAGCGCGCGAAGCTCCTCCAGCAGCGCCTCGGCGACCACGCGGGCGTCGCCGCGCAGGTAGGCGCCGACGTTCGGATGGGTCGCGGCGGGGGCGACGTCCACCTGGATGACGCGCGTGCCCGGCGCGAACAGGTCGCCGAAGCGCATCGTGAACTGGTTGAGGGACGCGCCGAAGACGACCGCGACGTCGGCCGAGCGGACGGCCTCCATCGCGCCCTCCGCGCCGAAGCCTCCGGTCACGCCGAGGTCGTAGCGGGCGTCGGGGAACACGCCGCGGCCGAGCGCGGTGCCCGCGGTGAGGGCGCCGGTCGCGTCGGCGAGGGCGCCGAGCGCGTCGCCCGCGCCGGCGATCCAGGCGCCGCGGCCCGCGAGCAGGAACGGCCGCTCCGCGTTGGCGAGGGCCGCGGCGGCGTCGACGATCGCGCCGCGCGCGAACGGGCCGGCCGGGGCGAGCGGCGCGGGGAGGGCGGGCGCCGGAGCCTCGGGCACCGGGCCGGCCTCCCGGGTGGCGACGTCGTACGGGATCGCGAGCACGGTGGGCACGCGATAGGTGAGCGCGTGCTCGACCGCGATGGCCGTGGTCGCCGCGGCGTCGGTGCGGCCGACCGTGTAGGTGCGTGCGCCGACTGCGCTGGCCAGCGCGATCTGGTCCACGCCCCAGGGGCGCGGGCCGGAGGTCGGTTCGTCGCCGACGACGAGGACGAGCGGGATGTGCGCCTGGCGGGCCTCCGCCAGCGCGGTCAGGGTGTTGGTGAACCCGGCGCCGTAGGTGGCGGTGGCGGCGGCGAGCCTCCCGGACGCGCGGTGGTACGCGTCTGCGGCGACGACCGCGCCGGCCTCGTGGCGCATGGCGGTATAGGGGACGCGTCGCTCGCGCTCGATGGCGTCGAGGAAGTGGGCGTTGCCGTTGCCCATCACCCCGAAGACCTGGTCGACGTGGCGGGCGAGGGTGGCGGCGACGTGCGCGGAGACGGAGGGCATGACGGTGCCTTTCGAGACGGGAACGGAGGGTGCGATGATCCGTATGTGTCTCGCGCGCTGCTGATCCGCCGAGCGCGGCTTCGTGCCCATTTTTCGAGCACCGGGCCGTTGGACGGCCGGACGTCAGCAGTATAGCCGCTGTCGAAAAACGCCCCGGTCATTCGACGTCCAGGTGTTCGGCATCCACGAGCATCCACGAAAGGGAGAGACATGACCGGCTACCTGATCCTCATCTACGGCGACGAGAGCCGCTGGGACGCGCTCGACCGGGAGGGGCGCGCCGCGGTCGACGAGGCCCACCGGGCGTTCAACGAGAAGGCGGGCGCTGCGGTGCGTGCCGCGGGCGAGCTGCAGGCGTCGTCCACGGCGACGACGGTCCGCACCGGCCCGGACGGTGAGCCACGGCCCACCGACGGGCCGTTCTCGGAGTCCAAGGAGGTCGTCGGGGGGTTCTACGTGATCGAGGCGGAGAGCCAGGAGGAGGCGGTCGCGTTGGCGAGCTCGCTCGCGGAGGCACGACAGGGGCATGGGGGGATCGAGGTGCGGCCGCTCGTGAGCCGCGGCTGACGCCTGTTGTCAGGAGGACGACGGCGAGAGGAGGATGCGGTCATGACGGACACAGGGATCATCGGAGTGAGCACCATCGGCATCCCGGTCGAGGAGCAGGACCGGGCGCTGGCTTTCTACCGCGACATGCTCGGCTTCGCCGTGCTGGTCGACGCGCCGCTGCCGACGGGAGGGCGCTGGATCATGCTGGCGCCGCCCGGGTCGGCGGTCTCCGTGTCACTCGTGGTCGCGAGCGAGGACGTCCCGGCCGGCATCGAGACGGGCGTTCGGTTCGAGAGCGCGGACGCGGGGGCCACCCACGAGGAGCTGACCCGGCGCGGGGTGGACGTGGGGGCGCTGCTGCGCTGGCCCGGCGTGCCCGCGATGTTCCAGGCGCGGGACGCTGACGGCAACCGCTTCGAGGTGGTCGAGCGCGCGAGCTGACCGCCGAAGGGCACGTCGTTGTCACTTTTCGCGCGCGGAAGTGACAACAACGTGCCCCTCGGCGGGTGTCAGAGGTGGGTGCCGGCGAGGCGGGCGGGGTCGAAGAGCACGTCGAGGGCGCGGATGCGGCCGCCGGCGATGTCGAACGCCATGACCGACACGACCCGGCCGTCGACCACTGCGGCCACGCCGGGCCGGCCGTCAATGAGCACCGGGACGGAGGTCTGCGCGAGGCGGGCCGCGAGGGTCGCCTGCTCGGCGATGGCGGTCGCGCCAACGAGGGTCTGCAGCCGTCCGCGCCCGTAGTCGGCGTGCAGCACCGCGCCATCGTCCAGGAGCGCCAGCAGCGCCGACAGGTCGCCCTCCTGCACCGCGCGCAGCCAGGCGTCGAGCACACCGCGCTGCTCGCGCCGGGCCGGACGCGCGGGCGGGGGCGCCTCCCGGAGCCGGCGGCGGGCGCGGGAGGCGAGCTGGCGCGCGGCGTCGGGGGAGCGGTCGAGCACCCCGGCGACCTCCTCGAACGGGAGGCCGAACACGTCGTGCAGCACGAAGGCGAGGCGTTCGGCGGGCGAGAGCGTCTCCAGCACGACCAGGAGCGCGACGCTCACCCGGTCGCCGAGCGCCGCCAGCTCGGCGGGGTCGCCGAGGTCGGACACCGGCTCGTCCTGCCAGGGGAGGACCTCCCACGACCGCTCCCGCGTGCGCCGCGCGCTCTTGAGCTGGTCGAGGCAGACCCGGGAGACCACGGTCGTGAGCCACGCGTCGAGGTTGTCGATCGCAGCGACATCGGTGCGCCGGAGGCGCAGCCAGGCCTCCTGGACCGCGTCGTCCGCGTCGGCGGCGGAGCCCAGCAGCTGGGTCGCGATCGTGCGCAGTCGCGGGCGCGCGGTCTCGAAGCGGGCCGCCAGCCGCTGGTCGTCCTCGGTCATGTCACATCCTCCGTCACCTGCTCGTCACCCTATCGACGAGGCGGTGCGCCTCGATGTGACAGGAGGACGACATGGACGGACGGATCCTGGTGACCGGCGGGACCGGCACGATCGGACGGCGGCTGGTGCCGCTGCTGGAGGGGCGCGGCGCGACCGTGCGGGTGCTGACCCGGCATGCGCCCCTGGGTGGCGCGGCGGACCACGTCGTCGGCGACGTGATGACCGGTGCGGGCCTCGACGCCGCCATGACGGGCGTGGAGGCCGTGGTCCACCTCGCCGGAGGGGCGAAGGGCGACGACGTCGCGGCGGTGAACGTCACGGCCGCGGCCGAGCGCGCAGGCGTGCGACACATCCTGACCCTCTCGGTGGTCGGCGCGGGGCGGATGCCGATCGGGTACTTCCGGGCGAAGGAGCAGGTCGAGACGATCTTCGCGGCGTCGGCGGTGCCGTCGACCGTCCTGCGGGCGGCTCAGGTCCACCAACTCGTGCTGCGGATGGCGGCCGGGATGACCAAGCTGCCGGTGGCTCCCGCGCCGCGCATCCGCTTCGAGCCGGTGGACGCCGGGGAGGTCGCCGAACGGCTGGCCGAGCTCGCGTCGGGGTCGCCCGCCGGGATGGCCGGCGAGCTGGCCGGGCCGGAGGTGCTGGAGGCGGAGGAGCTGCTGCGCGAGTACGCCGACGCGCGCGGCCTGCGGCGCCGGTTCGTGCGCTTCGGCCTGCCGGGGAAGGTGGGCGCCGCGTACCGCGCCGACGCCAACCTCGCCGGCGCCGACGCCCGCCGCGGCCACACCACCTGGGCCGAATTCCTCCGCACCGCGGCTGAGCTGACCGTCGAGGGGCACGTAGACGCCCCTAAAACGCGGTCTTAAAGGCGTTTACGTGCCCTTCGGCGAGGGGGAGGCGGGCGCCGGGCCGGTGCTGGCGCGGACGACGAGGCGGGTGGGCAGCACGGACGAGCGCACCGGCTCCGGCCGGCCCTCGATCTCGGCGATGAGCAGCTCGACCGCGCGGCGGCCGGTGGCCTCGAACTCCTGGTGGATCGTGGTCAGCGGCGGCCAGAACGAGTCCGCCTCCGCCATGTCGTCGAAGCCGACCACGCTCACGTCGGCGGGCACCCGGCGGCCGGCCTCGTGGAGCGCTCGGAGGACGCCGAGCGCCATCTGGTCGTTCGCGGCGAAGACCGCGGTGATCTCGGGGCGCGCGGCGATCTCCCGTCCGTAGCCGTACCCGGCCGTGGTCGACCAGTCGCCGCGGAACACCTCCGGCACCGGGGCCCCGGCGGCCTCCAGCGTGTCCCGCCAGGCCTGCTCGCGGCGCGCGGCCGAGTACGAGTCGGCCGGCCCGGAGATGTGCCACACGGTCTCGTGGCCGAGCGAGAGCAGGTGCTCGGTCGCTTGGCGCGCGCCCTCGGCCTGGTCGGTGTCCACCTGCGGGTAGTCGGGCCGCTCGGTGGAGTCGATGACCACGACGGACAGCCCGGACGGCAGCTCCACGTCGGCGCGGTCGACGATGTGGGCCTCGATGACGATGATGATGCCGTCCACCGCCTGCTCCAGCAGGCGCGTGAAGGCGACGCTGACGTCCTGCTGGGTGGGACGCTCCACCGGCACGACGGTGATGGAGTAACCGGCGGTCGCTGCGGAGCCGGCGATCGCGTCCAGCGTCCGCATGTTGCCGTACGACGAGAGCGTGAACATCACGACGCCGATGTTGCGGAACAGCCCGGAGCGCAGCGCCCGCGCAGCGCGGTTGGGCCGGTAGCCGAGCGCCTGCATGGAGGCCAGCACGCGGTCGCGGGTGGCGCCCTCCACGTTGGTCAGGCCGTTGGCGACGCGCGACACGGTCTGGGTGGAGACCCCGGCGTGCGCTGCGACGTCGCCGAGCGACGGACCGCGGGTGCGGCCGCCGCGGCGTGCGGGCGCCGGGTCGGCGATCGACTCGGTCATGGTTCCCCATTCTGGTGAGTGCTGAGGGTGATTCCTGCCGCGACAGCCCGGAGGCGGAAACGGGACTTGCATCATGTTGACGTCAACATGCTAGGGTATGCAACCAGATGTTGACGTAAACATCCGCCGAGACACCGCAGGACACCACTGCACGCCGCGGCGAGCACCGATTCACCGAGGAAGGCCATGACAACGACGTCCCTCACGCCGGCCGCCCCGCCGGCATCCCCGCAGCGGCGCCTCCGCCGTCCGCGAAAAGACTGGCGCGGCTGGGCCTTCGTCGCCCCGTTCCTGGTCGTGTTCGCCCTCATGATCGTCGCGCCGGTGGTCTACGCGCTCTACCTCAGCCTGTTCCGCCAGCAGCTCGTCGGCGGCAACGCGTTCGTCGGGCTCGACAACTACCTCGGGCTGCTGCAGGACGCGAAGTTCTGGGAGTCCTTCGGCCGGGTCGCGCTCTTCCTGGTCATCCAGGTGCCGATCATGCTCGCCCTCTCGCTCGTCGCGGCCCTCGCGCTCGACTCGGCCCGGCTGTACGGTGCCGGGTTCTTCCGCATCGCGCTCTTCCTGCCGTACGCGGTCCCGGGCGTGGTCGCGGCGCTGATCTGGGGATTCATCTACGGCGACCAGTTCGGCCTCACCGCGAGCGTCAACCACTTGCTCGGTACGCAGCTTGCTCCGCTCGCCGGGCAGTGGATCCTCGGCTCGATCGGCAACATCGTGACCTGGGAGTTCATGGGCTACAACATGCTCATCTTCTATGCGGCGCTGCGCGTCATCCCCGGTGAGCTGTACGAGGCGGCCGAGATCGACGGCGCCGGCGCGTTCCGCACCGTCTTCAGCATCAAGCTGCCCGCGGTCCGCGGCGCGATCGTCATCGCGACGATCTTCTCGATCATCGGCAGCTTCCAGCTCTTCAACGAGCCGAACCTGCTCAAGCAGCTGGCGCCCAACGCGATCAGCAGCTACTTCACGCCCAACATGTACGCCTACAACCTGTCGTTCGCCGGTCAGCAGTTCAACTACGCGGCGACGGTCGCGATCGTGATGGGCGTCATCACCGCGGTGATCGCCTACGTCGTCCAGCTCCGGGGCTCGCGCAAGGAGGTCCGCTGATGACCGCGCTCACCGAACGCCGCAAAGCGCCCTCGCGCGCCGCCGCCCGCTCCAACCGCGCCGCCCGTGCGGCCGCGCCGGTCTCCGGCCGCCGCACCCGCAAGTCGACCGTGCTCACCGTCGTGATGATCGTGTTCACGCTCTACTCGTTCGTGCCGCTGGTCTGGCTGATCGTCAACGCGACGAAGAGCCAGCCCGACCTGTACTCGTCGTTCGGGCTCTGGTTCGGCAAGGACTTCAACCTCTTCGAGAACCTCGCGCAGCTGTTCACCTACCGCGACGGGATCTTCCTGCAGTGGCTCGGCAACACGCTCCTCTACGTCGTGGTCGGCGCGGGCGGGGCGACGCTGCTCGCCACGGTCGCCGGCTACGGGATGGCCAAGTTCAACTTCCCGGGGAAGCGGCTGGTGTTCGCCGTCGTGCTCGGCGCGATCGCGGTGCCCGGCACGGCGCTGGCGGTCCCGACCTTCCTGATGTTCAGCCAGGTCGGGCTCACGAACACCCCGTGGGCGGTCATCCTGCCGTCGCTGATCAGCCCGTTCGGCTTCTACCTGATCTGGACCTACGCCAGCGAGGCCATCCCGACCGAGCTGCTGGAGGCCGCCCGGATGGACGGCGCCGGCGAGTTCCGCACCTTCTTCACCATCTCGCTCCGCCTCCTCGCCCCCGGAGTCGTGACCGTCGCGCTGTTCGCGATCGTCGCCACCTGGAACAACTACTTCCTGCCGCTCATCATGCTCAGCGACCCGACCTGGTACCCCCTCACGGTCGGCCTCAGCCAGTGGAGCGCGCAGGCGACCGGGGTCGGCGCCCAGCCGATCTTCAACCTCGTGATCACCGGGTCGCTCGTCACGATCATCCCGATCGTGGCCGCGTTCCTGGTGCTCCAGCGCTACTGGCAGTCGGGTCTGGCCGCCGGAAGCGTCAAGCAGTGAACACAGCACGTCCCTCCCACCCACAAGGAAGTGAAAGGAACACCACCATGAAGCGCATCCTGCGTTCACGGAACCTGCGCCGGTTGGCGACCGCCGTCGTCGCGAGCGCCGTCATCGGCGCCTCGCTCGCCGCGTGCTCGTCGGGCTCCGGCTCCACCGGCGGCGGCAGCTCCTCCGACGTCGACGCGGCCCTCAAGCAGGGCGGCACGATCACGTACTGGTCGTGGACCCCGTCGGCGGAGGCCCAGGTCGCCGCGTTCGAGAAGGCCTACCCGAAGGTGAAGGTCAAGCTCGTCAACGCCGGCACCAACACCACCGAGTACACCAAGCTGCAGAATGCGATCAAAGCCGGCTCCGGCGCGCCCGACGTCGCCCAGGTCGAGTACTACGCCATCCCGCAGTTCGCGCTCTCCGACTCGCTCGTCGACCTGAAGCAGTACGGCTTCGACTCGCTCAAGAGCGACTACACGCCCGGTCCGTGGGGCTCGGTCAACGTCGGCGGCAAGCTCGTCGGCCTCCCGCAGGACAGCGGCCCCATGGCGATGTTCTACAACAAGACGGTCTTCGACAAGTACGGCCTGACCGTCCCGAAGACGTGGGACGAGTACGTCGCCGACGCGCAGAAGCTGCACGCGGCCGACCCGACCAAGTACATCACCAGCGACTCGGGCGACTCGGGCTTCACCACCTCGATGATCTGGCAGGCCGGCGGCCGGCCGTTCCAGGTGGACGGCACCAAGGTGTCGATCAACCTGCAGGACGAGGGCAGCAAGAAGTGGACCGGCACCTGGGACAAGCTGGTGCAGGGCAAGCTGCTCTCCACCGTCCCCGGCTGGAGCGACGACTGGTTCAAGGCGCTCGGCAACGGCTCGATCGCGACCCTGGTCACCGGTGCCTGGATGCCCGGCGTGCTGGAGTCCTCGGTCAAGGACGGCTCCGGCCAGTGGCGCGTCGCGCCCATCCCGACCTACGACGGCACCCCGACCAACGCGGAGAACGGCGGCGGCGCGCAGGTCGTGCTCAAGCAGTCGAAGAACCAGGCGCTCGCCGCGGGCTTCCTCAAGTGGCTGAACAACGACCCGGCGTCGATCAAGGTGTTCCTGCAGTCCGGCGGCTTCCCGTCCACGACCAAGGACCTGAACTCGTCCGACTTCCTCGCCCAGGCGCCGGAGTACTTCGGCGGCCAGAAGATCAACGAGGTGCTCGTCGACGGCGCGAAGAACGTCTCCACCGGCTGGCAGTACCTGCCCTTCCAGGTCTACGCGAACAGCATCTACGGCGACACCGTCGGCCAGTCGTACACCTCGAACTCCAGCCTGAACCCCGGCCTGCAGGCCTGGCAGAAGGCGCTGGTGAGCTACGGCAACCAGCAGGGCTTCACGGTCAGCGGCAAGTAACAACCATCCACCGGCCCTCGGGCGTCCGCTGTCCTAAGGCGGGCGCCCGGGGGAGGAGAGAGCACATGAGCACGTTCGAGATCGCCGGGGACGACTTCCTCCTCGACGGCCGTCCCCACCGCATCCTGTCGGGGGCGATCCACTACTTCCGCGTCCACCCCGACGACTGGGCCGACCGCATCCGCAAGGCGCGGCTGATGGGCCTGAACACCGTCGAGACGTACGTGCCGTGGAACGCCCACGAGCCGCGGCCGGGCGAGTGGACCGCGGAAGGCGCGCTCGACCTGGCGCGCTTCCTGCGCACGGTGCAGGAGGAGGGGATGCACGCGATCGTGCGGCCCGGGCCGTACATCTGCGCCGAGTGGGACAACGGCGGACTGCCGGCGTGGCTGTTCACGGACCCGGCGGTCGGCATCCGGCGCTCGGAGCCGGTGTTCCTGGCGGCGGTCACGGCGTTCCTGGAGCGGGTGCTCGCGATCGTCCGCCCGTTGCAGGTGACGGAGGGCGGCCCGGTGCTGCTCGTGCAGGTCGAGAACGAGTACGGCGCGTACGGCGACGACAAGGACTACCTCCGGCACCTCGTGGAGGTCATCCGGGGCGCGGGCATCACCGTCCCGCTGACCACGGTCGACCAGCCGGAGCCGGCGATGCTCGAGAACGGCTCGCTGCCCGGGCTGCTCAAGACGGCCTCCTTCGGCTCCCGCTCGCGCGAACGGCTCGCCACCCTCCGCGAGCACCAGCCGACCGGGCCGCTGATGTGCTCCGAGTTCTGGGACGGCTGGTTCGACCACTGGGGCGCGCACCACCACACGACCTCCGTCGAGCAGTCCGCCGCCGACCTGGACGAGCTGCTCGCGCTCGGCGCCTCGGTCAACATCTACATGTTCCACGGCGGCACGAACTACGGCTTCACGAACGGCGCCAACGACAAGGGCGTCTACCAGCCGATCGTCACCAGCTACGACTACGACGCCCCGCTGGACGAGGCGGGAGAGCCCACCGAGAAGTTCTGGGCGTTCCGCGACGTGATCGCCAAGCACGCGCCGGTCCCCGCGGAGGAGCCCGTCGTGGCCGCCGCCGCGCCCGCGTTCAGCGTGCCGTTCCTCGACGCCGTCCCGCTGTTCGCGGTCGCGCCGAAGCTGGGCGACTGGCAGCACACCGACGACCTCCCGACCTTCGACGCGCTCGGTCACTACGCGGGGTTCGGGCTCTACCGCACCGAGATCGACACGACTGAGCCCGCGGTGCTGGAGTTCGGCGAGGTGCGCGACCGCGCCTACGTCTTCGTCGGCTCCACCCGGGTCGGCGTGCTCGCCCGCGACCACCACGACAGCGCGATCACCCTCTCACCGAGCCGCGGCACGCTCACCGTGCTCGTGGAGGACCAGGGCCGCGTCGACTACGGCCCCCGGATCGGCGAGCCGAAGGGCCTGATCGGCCCGGTCCGGCTGAACGGCGAGGGACTGCGGCGCTGGAGCGTCCTCCCGCTGCCCCTGCCATCGCTGGACGCCGTGCGCGCCGAGCTCGACGCCGCAAGCAGCGCGGTGGAGCGCGAACCCGAGCGGCTCGCCGGGCCGGTGTTCGCGCGCGCGGCCTTCGACCTGGAGGAGCAGGGGACGCTGTTCCTCGACACGACCGGATGGGGCAAGGGCGTCGCCTGGATCAACGGCTTCAACCTCGGCCGCTACTGGACCCGCGGCCCCCAGGAGACGCTGCACGTCCCCGCGCCGATCACCCGCGCCGGGCGCAACGAGCTCGTGATCCTGGAGCTGGAGTCCGCCGCCGACGCGACCGCGGCGTTCGTCTCCGAGCCGCGCCTCGGCCACACCGACTTCTGACGCCGAGGAACGTCAGGAGGGGTCGGGGTCGAGGTCGCGGCGGTTGCGGAGCTCGGCCTCCAGCTGCCGGATGCGGTCGTCCTCGATCTCCCGTTCGAGGGCGGCCAGCTGCTCCTCCGTCGACAGCGGCCGGGCGGCCGGGGCCGCCTGCTCGCGGACGACGTACGTCCCCCGCGGGCGGCGGTACCCGGCGCCGCTGTACTCGCGCCCGACCGCGAACCACAGCACGCCCCCGATCAGCGGGAGCAGGATCACGATGAAGATCCAGGCCACCTTCGGCAGGTGCTTCACCTGACTGCTGTCGCGCAGGATGATGTCGATCAGCGCGACGACGAAGAAGACGAGGATCAGCAGCGGGACGACGGCCATGCGCCGAGTCTAGGGGGAGCCGCGCTCACTCCCAGACCATGAACGGCCGCAGTTCCAGCTGGCCATTGCGTGCCATCGGGTGCCGGGAGGCGATCTCGATGGCCTCGTCCAGGTCCTCGACGTCCAGGATGTCGAAGCCGCAGATGACTTCCTTCGTCTCGGTGAAGGGCCCGTCGGTCACGTAGCGCTTGCCGTCGCGCACGCGGACGACGCGCGACTCGGACTGCGGCTGGAGCACCTCCCCGATGACCCGCTTGCCGCTGGCGTCGAGCGGGTCCACCCAGAGGTCGACGTCGGACTCGTCGGTCTCGGTGTCCGGCTGGGAGTCGGTGATCACGAACATCATGTACTTCATCGGGGTGGGTCCTTTCGGAATCGGATTGTCGGTTCACTCGGACGTCGAACGGAGCGGCCGCCGCTCGACATTCCGTCGCCCGAGGATGAGCCGGTACACGACGTACTCCACGGTCCCCGCCACAGCGGCGGCCCCCAGCGGCTCGCTGAACCAGCCGAGATAGGTCGCCGGCGTGGTCAGCCAGAGCAGGACGTAGCCGACGTACGCGACCACGAACGCGCTCGCCGTGGCGCAGACGTGCCGCCACCAGTGGATGGCGCCCGGCCGGGCGCGGGCGAACCAGGCGTAGTGCACGGCCGCGCTGACGAATCCCACTCCGGCGGCGGCCGGACCGTAGAGGAAGAGCTGCGGGCTGAGCAGCTCGCGCTTGGTGTCGCTGCCCAGCTCGTAGTCGATGATGTGCAGGAAGCCGACGACGGCGCCCGCCAGCACGCCGGTGATCAGGATGATCAGGCGCGCGTCCCTCCCCAGCAGAGGGTGGTGGTGGTGCGCGGTCGTCACGCGCCCGACGATACTGTGCGGGCGGCGGGGGCGTCCAGCGTCCGGCCTCCAGCGGGCGCCCGGTCTGGTTAGTGTAGCCTTACCTTACTCGCCATCCCGCCCCGCTCCCCGGCCCGAAGGGAACCGCTGTGCCCGTGCTCGCCCCGCCGCTGACCGATCGTCCGGCGTACCGGCCGTATCGCGCGCAGGTGCTGGCGATCCGGAGGCTGAGCCCGGGCTTCGCGCGCGTGAGCCTCTCCTGCGACGACTTCGAGACCTTCGGCACCGAGCGGCTGGACCAGCGGATCAAGCTCGTCTTCCCGCTCCCGGACGGCAGCTTCAGCCCGCTCGACGCGAGCGACTGGTACGGCCATTGGCGTGCGCTGCCCGAGCGCCTCCGCAACCCGTTCCGCACCTACACGGTGCGCGACGTCGACCCGCGCGAGCGCCGCGTCGACGTGGACTTCGTCGTGCACGGCGACGGCGGCCCGGCCGCCCGCTGGCTGGCCTCCGCGGCGCCGGGTGACGAGCTCGTGGTGATCGGGCCGGACGCGCTCAGCCCGCACTCCGGGGTCGGCATCGACTGGCGGCCGGGGGAGGCCACCGAACTGCTCCTCGCGGGAGACGAGACCGCGGCGCCGGCGATCGCCTCGATCCTGGAGGCGCTGCCGCCGACGCGCACGGCGCACGCGTTCATCGAGGTGCCGACCGGCGCCGATGCCCTGCCGCTCCGGGTCGGACGGAACGTCGAGGTCACGTGGGTGCCGCGGGACGGCGGCGAGCACGGCTGCGCCCTCCTCCCTGCGGTGACCGGCTGGCTGGCCGGGCATCCGGACGTGGTCGCGGCGGCCGCAGCGGGACGCACGCAGCGCCTGGAGGAGGTCGACGTGGACGCGGACATCCTGTGGGACAGCCCGGGAGAGGCCTCCGGCGGGTTCTACGCCTGGATCGCGGGGGAGTCGGGCGTCGTGAAGACGCTCCGCAGACTCCTCGTGCGCGGGCACGGGATCGACCGCGGGCGGGTGGCGTTCATGGGGTACTGGCGGCTGGGGCGGGCGGAGCAGGCCTAGCGCGCTACTTGCCGTTGACCTCGGTGCCCGAGAACGTCTCGGGATAGTTGCTCAGCCAGGTCCAATGGCTCACCGGCCAGCTCACCACGAAGGCCCGGCCGACGACGTCGCTCAGCGGCACGAAACCCTTGGTCGGGTCGTCCATGTGGTAACGGGAGTCCGCAGAGTTGTAGCGGTTGTCGCCCATGACCCAGACCTTGCCGGCAGGCACGGTCACGTCGAACGGCTTGGCCGACACCGCCTGCTGCCCCGCCGGCAGCAGCACGTACGGCTCCTTGAGCGGCACCCCATTCACGCTCATCTGACCGAGCGCGTTGCAGCAGGTGATGTGGTCGCCCGGGAGGCCGATCAGGCGCTTCACGAGGTGCTGGTCGCTGTCCGACGCGCCGAGGCCGACGAAGTCGAGCACGGCCCCGACGCCCTGCTGGATGGGGTTGCCGGTCTTCGGCGCCGCGGCGGGCAGCCAGCCGCCCGGATCCTTGAACACGACGACATCGCCGCGGGAGAGCGGGAAGACCGACGGCTGCAGCTCGTTGACGATGATCCGGTCGTTGATCTGGAGGGTGTTCTCCATCGAGCCCGAGGGGATGTAGAACGAGCGGGCCACGAACGTCTTGATCAGGAACGAGACCAGCACCGCGATCACGAAGATCACCACGACGTCGCGGAGGAGCACCTTCCAGCCGGACTTGCGGGTGGCTCGACGGGGTCGCATGGTCTCGGTGCTGTCGGTCACAAGGCTTCACGCTAGCGTGCCCAGGCTGTGAGACGCATCCGACCCCCTGACGAGGGATTGTCCTCCGGCCCGGCGCGGTGAAAGGATCGGAGGACGGGCCGGCCCGACGCCCGTCGGGTGCCCGCGTGATCATGCGGGATGCGTTGACGCGCTTCAGACTGCTGACACGACGCGAACCTCCGCGCCGCGGCGATGGAGGGCGCATCCGCCGCGATCCGGCCCTCCGTGCCGCCGGTCCGTTGCCCTTTCCGGGTGGTCCCGCCGGGCTGCGCGGGGGCGTCCCGGGAGGCCCGACCCCGGACGGCCGATCGCTCCTGAGGGTGCTGGCCCACGCGGCGGCGCTGCTCCTGGCGACCGGGCTCGTGCTCGCGCCGTTGCCGGCCTCGGCCGACGAGTGCCGGGGCACGGACTGCACCACCTCGACGCCGACGCCCGATCCGGACGATTCACCCGCGCCGACACCCTCGCCGACGCCGACACCCACCCCGACGCCGAAACCGACTCCCACCCCGACTCCGACGCCGACGCCCACCCCGACGCCCACGCCCACCCGGACTCCGACACCCACGCCCACCCCGACCCCGCCCCCCGCGCCCGCCCCCGCGCCCGCCCCCGCCCCCGCCCCGGTCGACGACATCCCGCTGCTCGTACCGCCCGACCTCGGCGGCACCGTGCAGTCCGACATCGCCCAGGTCGAGCAGGCGGCCCAGCTCGCCAGCGACCTGGCAACGGCCCAGCAGACGCTCGCCGACGCCACCGACGCCAACCTCGGCGCGCAGCGCGAGCAGGCCCAGGCGCAGGCCGCGTCCGCCGCGCTCGCCGCGCAGGCGAAGGCCGCGAAGAAGAAGGCCGACGCCTCCGCCGCCTTCGCGACGGCGCTGATCCGCGCCTCCGGCTGGAAGGGTCTCGGGTCGGACCCGCTCGCGGCGGTGCTCGGGACGAACGGCGACCTCCTCTCGAAGCTCGGGGCCGTCGACCGGCTGCGCACGCTCTCCGGAGACCGGGTGACCGCACTGCGCGACGCCGCGGCGGACGCCAAGGCCGCGACCACCCTGAGCGGCCAGGCGAAGCACGCGGCCGACGCGCTGGCCGGCATCGACGTCGGCGCCAGCCAGCAGGCGGTCACGGACGCGCAGGCGCAGGTCGACTCGGCCTCCGCCGCGCTCGCGCAGCTCCCCACCGTGCTCACCGCCGGGACCGGCTGGCAGGCGCTCACCGTCGACCCGTCCGCCATCGCGGCGGGATGGACGCTCCCCGTGCACGGCCCGATGACCGACCCGTTCGGCCCGCGGCCGTCGCGCCCGGCCGGGACGGCGCCCTTCCACCCGGGCGACGACATCGGCGCGGCGTGCGGCACGACCATCGTCGCCGCCGCAGCGGGCACCATCCTCGCCGCGGGCCCGAACGGGTCGTACGGGAACTTCATCCTCATCGACCACGGCGGCGGCGTCGAGACCGCCTACGGGCACATCCGGGACGGCGGAATCGGAGTGACGGTCGGCGAGCACGTCGCGGTCGGGCAGCCGATCGCGCAGGTCGGCTCGACCGGCGCCTCCACGGGATGCCACCTGCATCTGGAAGTCCGGGTGAACGGCGTGCAGATCGATCCGTACCCCTTCCTCGCGGCCCGGGGGGTCATCGTCGGAACCCGCTGAGGGGCGTACGGTTCAGGCATGACGGAACTGACGGAGCTGGTGGGCTCGTGGATGCGCCGCCAGCGCTGGTACTCGACCAAGGCGTTCGAACCGAGGCTGCGGCTCCTGGGCTCCTTCGAACTGGAGCGCGCGCCCGAGAGCGCGGACGACGGATCCCGGATCGTGACGCACTTCTTCTGCGATGACGCGCCGCGCACCCCCCGCGTCTACCAGGTGCCGCTGGTCGCGCGCGTGCGCAGGGACGGCGACCCGGCCGGGTACGTGGGCGAGGCCGGCGGCCGGTACCTCTACGACGGGCCGGTCGAGGAGGCGTACGTCGCGGCGCTCGCGGCGCTGATGACCGGGGCAGGGGCGGCGGACGGCGAGCACGCCCGCGCGAGCGGCCACACACTCGGCGAGCGCATCCCCGTGCTGTCGTCCAGGCGGCTGTCGGCGGAGCAGTCGAACACCTCCATCGTCGCCGAGCTGGGCGACCGGCTCTCGCTCGTGAAGGTCTTCCGGGTGGTGCAGGACGGTGAGAACCCGGACATCTCCACGCTCGCCGCGCTGACGGCGGGCGGCTCGGAGCGCACGCCGGCGCTGCTCGGCTGGCTGACCGGTTCGTGGCCTGCGCCAGAGGGCGGCGCGGCCGCCGGGGAGCTCGCGCTGATGCAGGACTTCGTCCCCGGCGCGGAGGACGGCTGGGAGCTGGCGGTCAGCGCGGCCGAGGCCGGCGAGGACTTCACCGAGCGCGCCTTCGCCCTCGGCGCAGGCACGGCCGAGCTGCACCGCCTGCTCGCGGGCGTGCTGCCGACCAAACGCGCCGAGCCCGACGACGTGCGCGTCGCGCTCGACGGGATGTTCCAGCGACTCACGATCACGACCACGGAGGTCCCGGAGGTCGAGACGCTGCGGGCGGCGATCGCGACGGTCTACGAAGCGGCCGCGACCGCTCCGCTGCCCGTGTTGCAGCGCATCCACGGCGACCTTCACCTGGGTCAGGTGCTGTTCTCGCCCGACCGCGGCTGGCAGTTCATCGACTTCGAGGGCGAGCCGCTGCGGCCGCTCGCCGAGCGCGCGCTGCCCGACGCGACGATGCGCGACGTGGCAGGAATGCTGCGCTCGTTCGACTACGTCGCCGGCTCGCTCGCCCGGCGCGAGGACCCGATCGACGCCTCCCGATGGGCGGCGGACGCCAGGAAGGCGTATCTGGACGGCTACGCGAGCGTGGCCGGGGACGTCCTGGACGAGTTCGCCGTGCTGCTGGCGGCGTTCGAACTCGACAAGGCGGTCTACGAGATCACCTACGAGGCTCGGCACCGGCCGAGCTGGATCCCCATCCCGCGCGCGGCGGTCGACCGGCTGCTGAGCGATGCGGCCGGGGTGGCGCACTGAGGCCGGCGGGGGCCCGGAGGCGCAACCGCGGCGCCGGGCGTGTTACCCGCACGCCGGGCGCCGCGTAGGCGGACATCTTCGAAGCCCATGCCCGCCGTGGAGGCATTGTGCGGCGCGCGCACGGCCGCGGGGAGACAGACCATGCCGTCTACCCCGCGGCGCGGAGGGCGTCAGGCCGAGGCGGCCTTCGTGCCGATCCGGTACTTCGCGCCGCGGTGACCTTCCGGGAGCCGGTCGCCGGCGCCGTGCAGCTTGTTGCGCAGGGTGCCCTCGGCGTAGGCCTCCGGGTACGCGCCGCGCTTGCGCAGCTCGGGGATGACGAACTCCACGATGTCCTCGAACGTGCCGGGCGTGATCGCGTAGGCCAGGTTGAACCCGTCCACATCGGTCTCCTCGACCCACTCCTGGAGCTGGTCGGCGATGCTGACGGCGCCGCCGACGATGAACGGGCCGAGGCCGCCGATGACGCCGTTGCGGCCGATGTCGCGGACCGTCCACTCGCCGCCGTCGGCGTTCGGCCGCTGGAAGTTCGCGACCGCCGACTGGATGGCGTTGCTCTTGACGTTGCCGATCGGCTCGTCCAGGTCGTACTGGGACAGGTCGACGCCCATCCAGCCCGACATGAAGACCAGCGCGCCCTCGTCGTTCGTGTACTGCAGGAAGTCCTCGAACTTGGCCTGTGCCTTCTCGTCGGTCTCGTCGGTGACGATCGTGAGCAGCGTGTAGATGCGGGCGGAGTAGCGGTCGCGGCCCGCGGCCTCCAGCGCGTCGCGCAGCTTGCTGACCGTCTCCTTGAGGCCCTCCTTGGTGGAGGCCGCGACGAAGATCGCCTCGGCGTTCTCGGCCGCGAAGGAGATGCCGCGCTTGGACGCGCCGGCCTGGTAGATCACCGGTGTGCGCTGCGGGCTCGGCTCGGAGAGGTGGATGCCGGGGACCGTGAAGTGCTTGCCCTTGTGGCCGATCTCGTGCACCTTCGCCGGGTCGGTGAAGACGCCGGACTCGCGGTCGCGGATGACGGCGTCGTCCTCCCAGGAGCCCTCCCACAGCTTGTAGAGCACCTCCAGGTACTCGTCGGCGTGGTCGTAGCGGTCGTCGTGCTGCAGCTGGTCGTCGTGGCCCATGTTGCGCGCGGCGGACGGCAGGTAGCCGGTGACGACGTTCCAGCCGACTCGGCCGTTGGTCAGGTGGTCGAGCGTCGACATCCGGCGCGCGAACGGGTAGGGGTGCTCGTAGGCGGTGCCCGCGGTGACGCCGAAGCCGAGGTTCTCGGTCACCAGCGCCATCGCCGAGACGAGGAGGAGCGGGTCGTTGACCGGGACCTGCGCGCCGTGCCGGATCGCGGCCTCGTTGCTGCCGCCGTAGACGTCGTAGGTTCCGAGGACGTCGGCGATGAAGATCCCGTCGAAGGTGCCGCGCTCGAGGAGCTTCGCGAGCTCGGTCCAGTAGGTGAGGTCCTTGTACCGCCAGGCCTGGTCGTCGGGGTGACGCCACATCCCCGAGGACTGGTGGGCGACGCAGTTCATATCGAAAGCGTTGAAACGAATCTGCCGAGTCATGCGCTCAACAATGCATGCGTTCTCGCGCGCACGCACCCCGCCCGCCACATTCCGTAACGCCGCCATCGTTTCCGGAGTTATGTACGCTCCGCCGCGGCGTGTCGCGTACACAACTCCGGAACGGATGGAGTCAGTGGCCGCGGAAGAGTGGGGGACGCTTCTGCTGGAAGGCGGCGAAGCCCTCGTGGTAGTCGGCGGTGTCGCGCAGGGTGCTCTGCGCCGCCGTCTCGGCGGCGACGGACGACCAGAGGTCGAGGTCGCCGTCGCGCAGGCCCGCGACGATGCGCTTGCTCGCGAGGTACGCCTGGGTGGCGCCGCGGGAGGCTACGGTCGCGGCCTCCGCCGCGGCGGCCTCCACGTCGTCCGCGGGCAGCGCGCGGCTGAACAGCCCGCCCGCCACGGCCTCCGCGCCGGAGATCAGCTTCCCGGAGTAGATGAGGTCGAGTGCGCGGTGCGGGCCGAGCCTCGACACCAGCAGCCAGTGGCCTCCCGAGTCGAGCGCGGCGCCCAGGGCGGCGAACGGCGAGCCGATCTTGGCGTCCTCGGCGACGTACACGACGTCTGTGGCGATCAGGAGGCCGAGTCCGACGCCGAGGGCCGCGCCGCGCGCCGCCGCGAAGGTCGGCGCGGGGAACGCGCTCATCCGGCGCAGCAGCGGCGTCACCAGCCCGTCGAGGTAGCCGGTCACATCGTCCGTCGCCGGGTCGACGCCGGAGATGTCGCGTCCGGCGCAGAACGAGCGCCCCTCGCCGCGCAGCACGAGCGCGCGCACCCCGGCCGCCTCGGCCTCGGCGTAGGCGGCGTCGAGCGCCAGGAGGTCGTCGGGCCCGAGCGCGTTGAGCCGCTCCGGCGCGTTCAGCGTGACGTGCGCGATGTCGTCCCGGATGGTGAGCTCGATCACACGTCCTCCTCGGATGTCAGGAACGACTCAGACGTCATAGTCCACCGCGACCTTCTCGGTGAGCGGGTGCGACTGGCAGGTGAGGACGTATCCGGCCTCCAGCTCCTCCGGTTCGAGTGCGTAGTTCTCGGTCATCCGCACGTCGCCGGAGAGCAGCCGCGCGCGGCAGGTGCCGCAGACGCCGCCGGTGCAGGCGAACGGCACGTCCGGCCGCACGCGCAGCGCGGCGTTGAGCACCGACTCGTTCGCGTCCACCGGCGTCGTCACCGTGGAGGTCTGGCCGTCGAGCGTGAACTCGATCTCCGCCGTCTTCTCGCCCTCGTGCACGACGACCGGGTGCCCGACGTCGCCGCGGACCTCGCCGGGGTCGCCGGTGGTGAACAGCTCGAAGTGGACGCTGGACCGCGGCACGTCGTAGGTCTCCAGCACGTCGCGGCAGAGCTGCACCAGCTCGAACGGGCCGCAGAGGAACCACTGGTCCACGGTGTCCGGCGGCAGCAGCGCGTCCAGGATGGTGCGCAGCCGCTCCTCGTCGATCCGGCCGGAGAGCAGGGGAGCGGAGCGCTGCTCGCGCGAGAGCACGTGATGCAGCGCGAGCCGCGACGGGTAGCGGTCCTTGAGGTCCGCCAGTTCCTCCAGGAACATCACGTCGATCGCCGTGCGGTTCGTGTAGACGAGGGTGAACGAGCTGGTGTCGGACGCCGCCAGCACGCTGGAGGCCAGCGCCATCAGCGGCGTGATGCCCGACCCGGCCGCGATCCCGGCGACGTGCACGCCGTCGAGCGCGCCGAGGTCGATCGTGAACGTGCCCTGCGGGCTCATCACGTCGATCCGGTCGCCCGTGCGCAGCTCGCTGGTCGCCCAGGTGGAGAACGCGCCGCCCAGGTCGCGCTTGATCGCGACGCTGATCCGGCCGGGCGACGGCGGGCGGCAGATCGAGTAGCTGCGCCGCAGCTCCTTGCCGCCGACGGTCGCGCGGAGGGCCACGTGCTGCCCCGGCAGGTAGTCGTACTCGCCGTGCAGGTCGTCGGGGACGGCGAACGTCACCTCGACGCTCGCGGCGGTCAGCGGGCGCACCTCTGCGACCGCGAGCGTGTGGAATCGCGCACGCGCCATCAGGGGAACCTCACAGAGCCTTGAAGTGGTCGAACGGCTCGCCGCACTCGTCGCAGACGTAGAGGGCCTTGCACGCGGTGGAGCCGAAGTGGGAGATCTCCCTGGTCTTCAGCGAGCTGCAGTGCGGGCACTTGATCGCGAGCGTGAGCCGGACGGGGCCGGTGCCGGGAGGCGGCGCGATGCCGTAGTCGCGGAGCGCGGCGCGGCCGTGCGCGCTGATCCAGTCGGTCGTCCAGGCCGGGGCGAGCGCGAGGCTCACCCGCACGTCGCTGAAGCCCTCGGCGGCGAGGGCGCGCACGACGTCCTCCCGGATCGTGTCCATCGCGGGGCAGCCGGAGTAGGTCGGCGTGAGCACGACCTCCACCCCGGTATCGGTCACGGTGACCTCGCGCAGCACACCGAGGTCGTCGAGGTTCAGAACGGGGACCTCCGGGTCGAGCACTGCGGCCGCTGCCGCCCAGGCCCGGCCGGCCTCGGCCGCGTGCCCGGTCACCAGGTCGCTCCGGGGTGCGAGCGCGTGAGCACCTGCATCTCGGCGAGGAGCGGTGCGAGGTGCTCGGAGTGCCGGCCCTCGCGTCCGCCGCCGGCGGCGGTGAAGGTGCTCGGGAGCTCCAGCTCGGCCTCCGCCAGGATCGGCGCGACGGCGGCGTCGAACGCCGCGCGCAACGTCGAGGGCCGCGGGGCCACACCCTCCAGCCGGTCCATCAGCGGCTCGTCGCGGAACAGTTCAGCCACGTACGGCCACAGGTCGGCGAACGCGGTCAGAGTGCGGCGCCGGGACTCGTCGGTGCCCAGCGCCAGCCGGAGCACCCACTGGTCGGCGTGGTCGCAGTGGTAGGCGACCTCCTTGACCGCCTTGCCCGCGATCGCCGCGAGCACGGCGTCCTCGGAGGCACGCAGCCGCTCGTAGAGCTCGTAGAGGTAGTGGGCGGCCGCGAACTGCCGCACGATCGTGTGCGCGAAGTCGCCGTTCGGCTGCTCGAAGAGGTGCGCGGAGCGGAAGTCCTGCTCGTCGCGCCAGTAGGCCAGGTCATCCTCCGACCGCTCGGTGGCGCTGCCGGCGTACCGGAGCAGGGCACGGGCGTGGCCGAGCAGGTCGAGGGCGATGTTCGCGAGCGCGACGTCCTCCTCGAGCTCGGGGGCGCGGGAGATCCACCAGCCGAGCCGCTGCGCGAGCACGAGCGAGTCGTCGCCGAGCCAGAGCGCGTACTCGGCGGCGTCGGGGGAGGCCGTGGCCTCGTCGGCGACGAACTCGGCCGACAGGGTCACGGTGCTGAGCTCGACGTGGCCGTGCTCGTCGTGATCGTGGCCGTGGGGGTCGTGGTCCGTCACAGGTGCTTCACCCCTTCGCTCTCCGTGTAGTACGTGGCGTGGCGGAAGTTCTTGCCCTCCGGCGAGGTGAAGAAGGCGTCCTTGGCGGACGGGTCGCTCGTGGTGATCGCGTCGGAGCGGACCACCCAGATCGAGACGCCCTCGCCGCGGCGGGTGTAGAGGTCGCGGGCGTTGCGCACCGCGAGCTCCTCGTCGGGCGCGTGCAGCGAGCCGACGTGGACGTGGCTGAGGCCGCGGGAGGCGCGCACGAAGACCTCCCACAGGGGCCAGACCTCGTGGGCGGGCTTCTGCTGAGCGCTCATGCTGCGACCTCCTGCGTGCGCGTCTTCGTCGCCTTCTTCTCGGCGTACGCCGCCGCCGCCTCGCGCACCCAGGCGCCGTCCTCGTGCGCGTCGCGGCGGCGCTGCAGCCGCTGGGCGTTGCACGGGCCGTCGCCGGCGATGACGCGCTGCAGCTCGCTCCAGTCGATCTCGCCGAGGTCGTACGCCTGGCGCTCCTCGTTCCAGCGCAGGTCGGGGTCGGGGAACGTCACGCCGAGCGCCTCGGCCTGCGGCACGAGCATCCCGACGAACCGCTGCCGCAGCTCGTCGTTGGAGAAGCGCTTGATCTTCCACGCCATCGAGCGCGCGGAGTTGGGGGAGTCGGCATCCGGCGGCCCGAACATCATCAGTGACGGCCAGTACCAGCGGTTCACGGCGTCCTGCGCCATCCGCTGCTGCTCAGGGGTGCCGCGCATCAGCGTCAGCAGGATCTCGAAGCCCTGCCGCTGGTGGAAGGACTCCTCCTTGCAGATGCGCACCATCGCGCGGCCGTACGGCGCGTACGAGCAGCGGCACAGCGGCACCTGGTTGCAGATCGCCGCGCCGTCGACCAGCCAGCCGATCGCGCCGATGTCGGCCCAGCTCAGCGTGGGGTAGTTGAAGATCGAGGAGTACTTGGCGGCGCCGGTGATCAGCTGCTCGGTCATCTCGTCGCGCGTGATGCCGAGCGTCTGCGTCGCGGAGTAGAGGTAGAGCCCATGGCCCGCCTCGTCCTGCACCTTGGCCATCAGGATGGCCTTGCGCTTGAGGCTCGGGGCGCGGCTGATCCAGTTGGCCTCCGGCTGCATGCCGATGATCTCGGAGTGCGCGTGCTGCGACATCTGCCGGATGAGGGTGCGCCGGTAGGCGTCGGGCATCCAGTCGCGCGGCTCGACGCGGGAGTCTGCGGCGATGAGCTGCTCGAAGAGCGCCTCGCCGGCGGCGTCGTCGTCCGTGAGGGCAGTGGCTTCCGTCGTGTTCGCCATTGAACCAAGCTCTCCCATCAATACTTACTGATCGTTCGTTCAGTATATGCGAGCCGGGTGGGTTCGTGCCACACTTGCTGGGTGACCGACACCCGGACGGCCGAACCCCTGCGCCGGGGCCGGCCCGGCTACGACCAGCGCGGCATCCTCGAGGTCGCCGTCGCCGCCTTCAATGAGCACGGCTACGACGCCACCTCCATCGGGATGCTCGCCGAGCGGCTTGGGCTGTCCAAGTCGGCGATCTACCACCACGTCGCCTCCAAGGACGAGCTGCTGGCGCTCGCCCTGGACGAGGCGCTCGACGGCCTGGAGGGCGCGCTGCGCTCGGCCGAGGAGACCACAGGGACCGCCGCCGACCGGCTGGCCCAGGTGCTCCGCGAGGCCGTGCTGGTGCTGGCGGACCGCCTCCCGTACGTCACCCTGCTGCTGCGCGTCCGCGGCAACACCGAGGTCGAGCGGGCGGCGCTGCAGCGCCGGCGCGCCTTCGATCACGCGGTGGCCGCGCTGGTGGCGGAGGCGCGCGACGAGGGCTCGCTGCGGGTGGACGCCGACCCGGCGGTGGTCGCCCGACTGCTGTTCGGCATGATCAACTCGCTCACCGAGTGGTACGACCCCGCAGGGCCGGTCCCGCCCGATGCGCTCGCGGACACCATCCTCGCGCTCGCGATCCGCTGACGTGGAGGCGGAGGTCAGCGCGAGGCCGTGATCGAGGCGTTCCTGCCGGCCCTCGCGTCGCCGCCGTGAAATTCCGCATAAACATCAGAAGTACCTCTTTCGGCTACTCTTGACGACGAACGTCGGGGAGAGCCATGAGTGGAAAAGTGTCTGTGGACATCGCGGAGTTGCGCGAGGGTGCGCGCGCCTTGAAGGGGCTGCCAGAGGCGCCGGCGAGGCCCGCGGTCTCGATGGGTGACCTGGGGAGTGCCCGGGCGGATGCGGCGTTCGAGCGGTATTACCCAACATGGTCGTCGGAGTGCTCGACGGCGGCGCAGAGTGTCGAGAAACTGTCCGCGATCCTTCGCTCGTCGGCGGACACGTATGTGCGGCGCGACGAAGAGGCGGCGAAAGGCCTCGCAGGCGGCGCTCATGCGTTCTAGGGTCACGGATTGGTCCCCGGTCGAGTTCGACGATGACCCCACTCCGGGAAACGTGGACGTGGTGGCGGCGCTGATGGAGGACCTCCGGGCGCGCGGTGAGTGGTTCCACAGCGTCTCGCGCATCCTGGGCGACGTTCGTGGGCAGGTGGAGGCTCCGACCTGGTCGGGTCTTGCCGGAGAGGCCTTCTGCGCGCGTCTGGGCACGCTCCAGGTGGCGACCGAGAAGGCGTCGACACGGAACCGCGAGGCAGGCGACGCCGGTCAGAAGTGGGCGGAGGCGATGTTCTCCCTGCAGTTCGACGCGGATCGGGCGCTGCAGGAGGCAGAAGCGGCGCAGGCGGAGATCGCGGTGGCGGAGGCGTCGCTCCTGACGTTGGCGGGTTCGTACGATCAGGCTCTCGCGGCGGTGGATGGGATGACGGACCTCGTCGCGAGGCACGCGCACACCCCGCCATCGCCGCAGACACGTGTTCCTTCTTTCGTCGAGGTGGCTGCGGCGAAGCAGCGTGCGGAGACGGCCCGATCCGACCGTGACCGGGCCGCCAAGAAGTTGGGGGACGCGCAGGAGCGGCTGGAGCAGGCTCGCGCGGACGCCCGCACCGCGCATCGCACGTTCACGCACGAGGAGACCCTGTTCATCGCGGCGATCGACCGCGCTGCCTCAGCCTCCCCCGAATCCTTGTCGGCGGACATCAAGGAGTTCACCGCCGCTCTCGGAACGCTGACCACGATCGAGAAGGTCAGCGGGTCCGGCGGCGTCACGTCGATGTCCCTGCTCAGCAGGCTCCCCCTCGATCAGTTGACGGCGCTCCTGGCCGGCGACCCGGCACTGGCGCAGCAGTTCTGGGACCACCCACCGGCGCCGCAGGCGGTGGCCGGATGGTGGCACAGCCTCGACGCGAAGAAACGAGCGGCCTATATCAAGGCGGTCCCCGGCATCATCGGCAACCTGCCCGGGGTGCCGTATAAGGACCGGAACACCGCGAATCTCATCAGCCTCAATGAGGCAGCGAAGCGGACCGACCTCACCGATGCGCAGCGCAAGGTCATCGCCGCGATGGGAAAGGCGCTCACCCCTCCCGAAAATGGCGTTCCGGTTCAACTGGTGGCGTTCAACTTCTTCGCCGAGCCGCCGATGCTTGCCGTCGGCTACGGGGACCTCGACACCTGTTGGCCGACCACGTGGTGCGCAGGTGGGATGGGGTTCGGGGCGAAAGATGCGTTGGAGGATTGGAGTAAGGCTGCCAAGAACCTGTGGACCGCTCAGCAACGAGTCGATCCCAATGCGCAACCCGGCGTCGTCGCGTGTTTCGAGTACGACAACCCGGATGCGGTGAACGTGAATTTCAGCGGTTCCGCGAAGAAGGGTGCGGCGCGGTTTGCGGCCGAGCTCGACGGTAACGCCGAGGTGCGCGACGGTCTCGTGTCCACGTATTCGCCGATCTCGGTCACGGCGCATTCCTATGGCACGACGATGGCCTCGATCGCGTTGACGATGGTAAAGACGAAGATCGACTCGTTCGTGATGGTCGGCTCCGCAGGCATTGACACGTCGTTGGTGTCGTCGCTGTCGGCGATTAGCGCCCGTCACGTGTACACGACAGCTGCGTCTCCGGATCAGCTTGCTCCGTTCGGGGCCGCCGTGTCGGGGCGGGCCAACCCGAACCCGGGTGTAGCGCTGCCGTTCGGTGAGTCGTTGGGGGGAGCTCAGGCGTTCAGCGCCGACGGTGATGGGAGGGATCTGCTGGCGGTGGATGGTCACAACCCGATCGGGAAGCCGGGCAGCTCCCCGACCGTGTGGAACGGGAACGCGGAGCCGTCCGAAGGCCACGGCTATTACGATCTGAAGACCCAGTCTGTCTGGAATATGGCAGCGGTCACTACGGGCAAGCTGGAGCAGCTCAGCGGCACGCTGACGGATACCGGTAAGGAGGCCGCGGATCACAATCGGCAAGCCGTGGCGGACCTGGAGCGTCTGTCCCGACAGACCGGACTCGGTCGATGATCCGCGTTGTCCGTGTTCTGCTGGTCGCTGTCGTCACCGCCCTTACTCTTGGAGGTTGCACTATGTCATCGCACTATCCTGACTCCGGTAAGACGGGGCAGCAGTTGCGCATCGAGACGATTGAGGCGATGGAGGCCGCGATCGCCGCGTCTGGGCTTCCCGATGGGTGGGGATTTGCCCCCAGGCCCGACGCTGAACAATGGAACCCCGCGACGGAGGAGTTCATCGGTGCGCTGTGTACTACGACAGGCTCTGGCGGCCGCGGCCAACGCTTCGAGGTCGATCTCTATCGTGCGCCGGCCGGTGACCCGGTTGCGTTCGCGAGGAAGATGGCCGAGTTCTGGAAGAGCCAGGGGCACACGGTCAGTGTCGTCGGCGGCGTCGACCTGGGCGCAGAACACACCACCGATCTTCGCGCCGATCGCGCGGATGGCAGCCTCTTCGCGGGTGTGACTTCCAGTACCACCGCGTTCATTCTCAGCGTCTACTCCGAGTGTTCCACCGATCCCAGTCTGGACAAGTTCGCCGGCCCTGACGGGTACCGCGCTTTCGATTGGAACGACCCAGACCCCTACCACCCGACGAACAGCCCGAGCGTCACCCCCTACCCCAAGGACTGATGCCGAAGGGCCGCCCGCCGGGAACCGCCCCGACTCACTCCTTCGCGACGAGGGTGAGGACGTCGTACGACGCGACGAGCTCGTCCTTCTGGTTGAGGATGCGCGCGTCCCAGCGCACCTCGCCGTACTCGTCCGTCTCGCGCGGCGTGATCTGCTTGGCCGTCAGCGCCACCCGGATGCTGTCGCCGGGGGAGACCGGGGTCAGGAACCGCAGGTTCTCCAGCCCGTAGTTGGCCAGCACGGGCCCGGGCGCCGGGTCCACGAACAGGCCGGCCGCCCACGACACGAGCAGGTAGCCGTGTGCGACCCGCCCGGGGAAGAACGGGTTCGCGGCCGCGGCCTCCTCGTCCATGTGCGCGTAGAACGTGTCGCCGGTGAAGGTCGCGAACGTCTCGATGTCGTCCAGGGTCACGCGGCGCGACTCAGACTGCACCTGGTCGCCGATCCGCAGCGTCGCGAGCGACTTGCGGAACGGGTGCGGGCCCTCCGTCTCGGCCGCGGCGCCCTCGTGCCACACGCCGGTGACCGCCGTGAGGAGGTCGGGCGAGCCCTGGATGGCCGTGCGCTGCATGTGGTTCAGCACCGCGCGGATGCCGCCCAGCTCCTCGCCGCCGCCCGCGCGGCCCGGGCCGCCGTGGACGAGGTGCGGCATCGGCGAGCCGTGGCCGGTGGAGGTGCGCGCGTCGTCGCGGTCGAGCAGCAGGATGCGGCCGTTGTAGGCCGCGGTCGCCATCACGAGCTCGCGGGCGAAGTCGGGGTCGTGCGTCGCCGCGCTCGTCACGAGCGAGCCGCCGCCGAGCGCCACGAGCTGCGCGGCCTCGGCGGCCGAGCCGTAGGGAAGCACGGCGGCGACCGGGCCGAAAGCCTCCACGGAGTGCGCCTCCGGGGTGCGGGCGTCGGCGAACCGCAGCACGATCGGGGCGACGAAGGCGCCCTCCAACTCGACGCCGAGGCTGCCGTCGGCCCGCACGACGCTCGGCTGGTCGAGGCCGCCGATGACCAGCTCGCCACCGGCCTCCACCAGCCGCGCCACCTGCCGCAGCACCTCCGCACGCTGCTCGCGCGAGGCGAGCGGGCCCATCGTGACCCCCTCCGCCCGCGGGTCCCCGACGACCACGCGCTCCTCGATGCGCGAGCGCACCGCGGCGAGCAGGTCATCGACTGCGGCGGCCGGGACGATCGCGCGGCGGATCGCCGTGCACTTCTGGCCGGCCTTGGCGGTCAGCTCGACCACGAGCTGCTTCACGTAGGCGTCGAACTCGGGAGTGCCGGGGAGCGCGTCGGGGCCGAGCACCGACGCGTTGATGGAGTCCGTCTCGCTCGTGAACCGCACGCCGCCGGTCTGCACCGAGCCGTGCGCGCGCAGGCGCTCGGCGGTGGAGGCCGAACCGGTGAACGCGACCAGGTCGCCCAGCCGCAGGTGGTCGAACAGCCCGGGCACGCTGCCCGAGACCAGTTGCAGCGAGCCGGCGGGCAGCAGGCCGGACTCGACCAGGATGCGCACCATCGCCTCCGCCACGTACGCGGTCGGCGTCGCGGGCTTGGCGAGCGTCGGCATCCCGGCGAGGAACGAGGGCGCGAACTTCTCCAGCAGCCCCCAGACCGGGAAGTTGAACGCGTTGATCTGCACCGCCACGCCGGGCAGCCGGGTGAAGATGTGCTGCCCGAGGAACGAGCCGTCCTTCGCGAGCGACTCCGCGGGACCGTCCACGACGACGTGCGCGTTCGGGAGCTCGCGACGGCCCTTCGACGAGTAGGTGAACATCGCGCCGATGCCGCCGTCCACGTCGATCCAGGCGTCCGTCCGGGTCGCGCCGGCGCGGGCGGAGAGGTCGTACAGCTCCTGCTTGCGTTCGGTCAGGACCTGCGCCATCCGCTTGAGCAGCATCGCCCGCTGGTGGAAGGTCAGCTCGCCGAGCGAGGCCTGACCGACCGTGCGCGCGTACTCGAGCGCGCCCGCGAGGTCGGCGCCCTCCGCGCTGACGAGGGCGACGAGCTCGCCGGTGGAGGCGTCGCGCACCTCCGCGGCGCCCTCGTCGGACGCCGGGCTCCACCACTGATCGCGCAGGTAGCTGGGCAGACTCATGATTCGGTTCCTCCCGGGAGGGTCTGGAGCGACGGCGCTCCGCTGGTTCGGACATAGGCTGGTGCCGTGGCCGATGGAGACTGGACGATCGAGCTCGGCGAGCTCGACGAGAAGATGGGCGTGCGCATCCTGGAGCAATCCGCGGAGCGCGTCGTCGCGACGATGCCGGTGGCGGGCAACCGCCAGTCGTTCGGGCTGCTGCACGGCGGCGCGTCTGTGGCGTTCGCGGAGGCGCTCGGCTCGTGGGCGGCCGTGATCCACGCCGGCCCCGGCCGCAGCGCGGTCGGACTCGACATCAACGCGACCCACCACCGGTCCGCGCGCAGCGGCCTGGTGACCGGGGTCGCGACCGCGATCCGGCTGGGCAGGAAGGTCACCTCGCACGAGGTCGTCCTGACCGACGAGGAGGGCAACCGGCTCTGCACCGTGCGCATCACGAACCTCATCGTGGAGGCTCCGGAGCGCGCGTGAGCGGTGCTGCGCCCGCGGCGTCGCCGTCCCACACGTAGAACCCGCGCCCGGACTTTCGGCCGAGCAGACCGTCCGCCACCATGCGGCGCAGCAGCGCGGGAGGCTCGAACCGCGGCCCCAGCTCGCTCGCGAGGTACTCCGCGATGTCGAGCCGCACGTCCAGCCCGACGATGTCGGTGAGCCGCAGCGGTCCGACCGGATGCTTGTAGCCGAGGGTCATCGCGGTGTCGATCGCCTCGGGGGACGCGACGCCCTCCTCCACCATCCGCACGGCCTCCAGCCCGAGCAGCACGCCGAGGCGCGACGAGGCGAAGCCGGGGGAGTCGCGGACCACGATCGGCGTCTTGCCGAGCGCCTCCACCCAGCCGGTCGCGAGGTCGACGGCACTCGGTGCGGTCGCCTGCCCGGCCACGACCTCCACCAGAGCGGAGGCCGGGACCGGGTTGAAGAAGTGCATGCCGAGGAAGCCGCCGGGCCGCCGCAGCACCTCGGCGAGGCCGTCGATGGACAGCGAGGAGGTGTTGCTCGCCAGCACGGCGTCGGGCTCCAGGATCTCCTCGGCGCGGCGGAGCGCGTCGTGCTTGAGCTCAGGGAGCTCGGGCACGGCCTCCACGACGAGGGCGGCGCCGCGCAGCGCGTCCCAGGAGGTCGTCACGATCAGCCGCTCGGGCGCTGGGGCTGCGGCGCCGCGGCGCACGCTGCCATCGATCGCGGCCTCCACGCGCTCGCGGGCGGAGGCGGCCGACGCGGCGTCGCGCTCGACGACCGCGACGTGTGCGCCCGCCATCAGGAACGCGTGCGCGATGCCCGCACCCATCCGGCCGCCGCCGATGACTGCGACCTTCTCCGGGATGGCGACGTGCTCGGGGACGCCGTTGCTCGCGTCGCTCATCGCCGCCTCCGCTCCAGGAACTCGGTCATCCTGCGCTGCTTCTCCGGCGACTCGAACAGCACGGCCTGCGCCTCCCGCTCGGCCCGGGGATGGTCGCCCAGCGGCGCGCGCAGGACCCGCTTGGTGTACTGGGTCGCCAGCGGGTCGTTCTTCGCGATCCGGTCGGCGAGGGCGTGCGCGCCGGCGAGCAGCTCGCCCGGCTCGAACAGGTCGCTCACGAGCCCGGCGGCCAGCGCCTCCTCGCCGTTCAGCACGCGCCCGGCCATCGTGATCTCGGCGGCGAGCGGCTCGCCGACGAGCTGCGGCAGCCGCCAGAGCGCGCCGGCCGCGGCGATGATCCCGAGCGAGGTCTCCGGGTTGCCGATCCGCAGCCGCGGGGTGCCGAGCCGGAAGTCCGCCGCGTAGGCGAGCTCGGCGCCGCCGCCCAGCGCGTAGCCGTCGAGCGCGGCGATCACCGGCATGGGCAGCTCGGCGATGCGGACGAAGATCGTCGCGTTGATCGCGCGGCGGGCGTCGGCCGCGGTGCGCTCCCGCAGCTCGGCGATGTCGGCCCCGGAGGCGAACACGCCCGCCGACCCGGTGAGGATGAGGATGCGCGGGTCGCGCTCCAGGTCCTCGCAGAGCGCGTGCAGCTCGTCCACCATCCGCTGGTCGATCGCGTTGCGGACCTCGGGGCGGTTGAGCGTCGCGACCACGCGGTCGGCGCTCTCGGCGATCAGCAGGGTCGTCGGCGCCGTCATCACAGCGCCTCCACGATCAGGGCCGCGCCCTGGCCGACGCCGACGCACATCGTCGCCAGCCCGTACCGGGACCGCTCGCGCTCCATCCGGCCGAGCAGCGTCACCAGGATGCGCGCGCCGCTCGACCCCAGCGCGTGCCCGAGCGCGATCGCGCCGCCGTCGGCGTTCACCCGCGCCCGGCCGCTGTCGTCGTCCAGTCCCAGCCGGCGCAGGCACGCGATCGCCTGCGCCGCGAACGCCTCGTTGAGCTCGATGCTGCCGATGTCGCCGAGCTCCAGGCCGGCGCGATCGAGCGCGCGGTTGGTCGCGGGGACCGGGCCGAGTCCCATCACCTCGGGCGCGACGCCGGCGCTCGCCGACGCGACGATGCGGGCGCGCGGGCGGAGGCCGTAGCGCTGCACGGCGTCGCCGCTGGCGACCACGATCGCGGACGCGCCGTCGTTCAGCGGCGAGGAGTTGCCCGCCGTGACGACCTCTCCTCCCGCGACGACCGGCCGCAGCGCCGCGAGGGCGGCGGCATCGGTGTCGCGGCGGATGCTCTCATCGGCCGTGACCTCACCGGCGGGGATCGTGACCGGGATGATCTCGTCGGCGAAGCGCCCCGCGTCGGTCGCCGCCGCGGCGCGCCGGTGGCTCTCCAGCGCGAACGCGTCGGCCTCCTCCCGGCTGATCCCGTCGAGGCGCGCGACCTCCTCCGCGGTCTCCGGCATCGAGTAGGTGGCCTTGTCGCGCTCCAGGAACCGCGGGTTGGTGAACCGCCAGCCGATGGAGGTGTCGAACTGCTCACCCGGCTTCGCCCACGGCCGCGCCGGCTTGGCCTGCACCCAGGGCGCCCGCGTCATCGACTCGACGCCGCCCGCCACGATCAGGTCGGCGTCGCCCGCGCGGATCGCCTGACCGGCGAGGGTGACGGCGCTGAGGCCGGATGCGCACAGCCGGTTGACGGTGACGCCGGGGACGCTGTCGGGGAGGCCGGCCAGCAGTGCGGCCATGCGGGCCACGTTCCGGTTGTCCTCGCCCGCCTGGTTCGCGGCGCCGAGCATGACGTCGTCGAGTGCCGAGCCGTCCACTCCCGCGCGGCGGACGGCCTCGCCCACGACGAGGGCGGCGAGGTCGTCGGGCCGGATGCCCGCCAACGCTCCGCCGTAGCGTCCGACCGCCGTGCGCACACCGCCGACGAGGTAGGCCTCCGCCATCGCAGCTCCTTCGAATGCGAATTACCGAACGAACGTTCAGCTAGTAAATAGTCGCAGAACCCCGACCCGCGAGCAACCGCCGCGAACGCGAGGCGAGCTCCGCCGACGACACGACCACCCCCAGAATCACCACCGCGCCGCCGATCGCGGCCGCCGCCGGCAGCCACAGTGCCGCGACCGCGAGGGCCGCGGACAGTCCGACCGCCGGCGTCGCCCAGCGCAGCACGACCCGCCACGGGTCGCCGTAGCGGCGCGCTATGACCGCGTTGGTGAGATAGAACAGCGCGATCCCGCCGCCGAGCGACACCGCCAGCGCCGGCGGCAGCGGCTCGCCCGGGTGCGCGATCCCCTCGGCGAGCGCGCCGGACAGCGCCGTGACCCCGGCCAGCAGCAGGAACGGCAGGAACGCGACCGTGTCCCGGATCGTGCGCACGTCGCCCGCCTCCAGCAGTCGCTGCAGCCCGCTCGCCATCACGTCGACGCCGTAGAGGAAGAACGACCACGCCAGCCCGGCGGTCAGCAGCAGCCCGAGCACGCCGACGAGCCCGCCGGCGAGCGTCCAGGCGCCGGACACCGCGTCCACGATGCTCAGCACCGACTCGCCCAGCACGATGATGACGAGCAGCCCGAACCGCTCGGACAGGTGCTCGACGTTCAGCCGGTCGAGTGCGATCGCCGCCCAGCTGCCGGAGGTCGCGGTCAGCAGCACGACCTCCAGGACGATCGCGACCGCCCACAGCGCGTAGTTCGCCGGGGCGGGGAGGGAGATCGACACCAGCCAGAGCGCGGCGGTCAGCCCGTTGTAGACGAGGATGCGCACTCGCGAGGCCGTCCCGTTCGACCAGGAGAAGCCGATCCACACCACCAGCAGCAGCACCCGAAGCAGCGCGTTGCCGGCCGCGAACAGCCACGCCCGGTCGCCGACCGCCTCCGGCGCCGCGACCGCGAGCGCCCCGACGGCGAACATCGCGATCAGCATGACGACCGACAGCCGCCGGGCGCTCAGCTGCGGCGACACGTCCACGACGAAGGTCAGGTTGACCCACGACCACCAGACCGACGCGAACAGGGCGACGAAGATGGCGAGCGTCCCGAACGACGGCGCGGTGTGGAGCCCATGCGCGAGCTGCCCGACCAGCGCGACGAACACGAGATCGAAGAACAGCTCCATCCAGTGCGCCCGCGACGGGTCCCGGTCCCCGGCGACGGGGAGGCGCGGGAGGGAGGCGGCCATAGCGCGAGCGTAGCGCCGGGCGGCGTCGCGCGTCAGTGGCCGAGGCGCGTTCCACTAATGCAAGCATTGACATCTGGAATTGCAAATTGATCTCATGGAATCGCGTGATCGCCGATCACCTGACTCGAAGGAGAGAGCAGATGCCATTTGCAACTCGCGTGAAGTCGCGCGTCATCATGAGCACCGGAGCCATCGGGGTGGCGGTGCTGATGAGCATCACCACGTCGCTGCCGGCCACGGCCGATGCCACGCACGTCGTTGTTCCCGTGGTGGAGAAGTCCGCCGACGCTGCGCGGGCGACGCTGGTGGACCTTCACGCCGAGGCGCAAACGTGGGAGGCGCTCGGCGCCGAGGAGGCCGACACGCTTCTCTCGGACGCCTTCGCGGGTCCGGTGACGGTCATGGGCGGCCTTCGACTCGACCCTGATCGCGCAGTCGCGTGGCAGGCCGACGAATTCACGCGCATTCTGCGGGTGCCGGCTGCGGCAGGCGAGGGAGTGACGGAGCAGTCCTCGGTGTCCGTCATGTTCAATCCGGCCGGTGACGTGGTCGGATTCACGCAGATGACGTTCACGCCTGTGGACGACCGCTCGGGCCGTGTCCAGTCCTGGATCGACGGGGTCCCGAGCGTCGATCAGGTCGTCGTCGCCCAGACCGACCCGGAGCCCACTCCCGATCAGTTGCGGAACCGGGCCTACAAAAAGGGAGACTGGTGGGGCAATTTCAACCAGTGTCTCTCGAACGCCGGGATTGCAGCCTGGGTGATCACGGGCATTTCGCTCGCCTGCGCCGCCGTGTGCGTGGTGACCGCCGGGCTCGGCTGCATCGCCTGCCTGGGCGCGGCATCCGCGGGATTCAGCGGAACGGTGAGCTTCTGCATCACCACCGCGAATCTGAACTCGTGAGGCGCTCGCCACGCCGAGCATCGGGATCCGTTCCCGTGGCGGTGCTCTGCGTGCTGGCCGCGGGCATGCTTGCCGTCGGGCAAGCGCCTGCTCTGGCATCGATGGCGGCCGTCTTCTGGCTTGGCGGTCTCGTCCTCATGACGGTGGCCCTGGTCATCGGTCTCGCCCGCCGCCGGCGGTCACGGGACAGTCGAGGCTCACTGACGGCATGGTGGTCAGCTCCTCCGACGCCACCCGCGGGATCCGGCCGCACATCCGCGCCGGCCGGCCGCGAGGAACCCGTCGACCGCCGCCCGCACGCGCTCGTCGTCGGAGTACCCGCTGAGCGTGATCCCGTCGAGCGCGCTCCACGCGGCCGGGCTTCCGAGCGCGGCGGCCGGGTCGCGATCGGCGCGGAGGCGGTTCGTCCGCACGAGGAGCGCCGCGACGGCGAGCGCGACGGCCAGCACCACGACGATGGAGGCCAGCACGACGACGATGGTGGTGCTCATCGGGGGCCTCCCGGTGCCGGCGGTGTCGTCCGGAGCGCGAGCAGTTCGGCGAGGAGCCCCTGCGCGAGCACGAACGTCCGCTGCGCCCGCCGGGCGAGCAGGTAGAACACGCCCCCGCTGGCCATCGTGACCGTCCCGGCGACGAGCACCCACAGCCACGCGGCGACCGGCACCGGATTCACCGCCGGGTTCGACTGCAGCACCGGGACCACGAGCGACAGGATCACCCCGGACCCCGCCGCGGCCAGCGCCTTCGCCAGCGTCAGCGTGTGCTCGTAGCGCCAGGTGAGCGCCACCGTGAGCCCTTCCACCGCCGCGCGGTCGTCCAGCCGCGCGAGCCCCATCAGGTCCCCGACCGTCAACTCCGACGCGATCCCTCCCGCCATGCCCCCGAGCGTATCGACTCCCGCCGCACCACGCACCAGCGCCGACATTCCGCACGAATGTCGTGTCTCGCCGCCGCTTTCGCGACATTCGGCACGAATGTCCGGTCAGCGGAGGTCGTGGTCCTCGAACACCAGCGACGTCTTGGTGTCCCGCACCGACGGGATGCTGGTCAGCTCCTCCAGCACCACCCGGCGCAGATCCTCGTTGTCGCGCGCCCTCACCAGCAGGATGACGTCGAAGTCGCCGCCGACCAGCGCGAAGTGCTCCACCTCGGGGATCTCCCGCAGCCGGGCGCGGAGGTCGTGCCAGTCCGCCTGCTCCACGCGCATCGTCACGTACGCCGACGACGCCCGTCCGGAGCGGCGCGGGTCGACCTTGGCGGTGAAGCCGGTGATGACGCCCTCGTCGACCAGGCGCGAGACCCGCGCGTAGGCGTTGGCGCGGGAGACGTGGGCCGCTTCGGCGACCGCGGTGATCGAGGCGCGGCCGTCCGCGCGCAGGGCCGCGACGATGCGGGAGTCGATGTCGTCCATGATGGGAGACAGTTTGGCATCCTTCCGTCGGTTCCGCATCCATTCGTCTCGAAACCACTCCATGAGTGGCAAACCTGGTCCAGCGAAGTCACCATGATCATCAGCGACGTCTTTCGAAGGAGAACAGATGCACGCCGACGATCTGATGCCGGGCGACACCCCGCTGCGGCTCATCGACGAGCAGGGCTCGGGCCACCCGCACGAGCACTACGCGTTCCCGACCACCGAGCAGCTGCGCGACGGCTACGGCCGCCTCGTGCTCGGCCGGCGGCTCAACGACCAGGCCGACGCCCTGGTGCGGCAGGGCAAGCTGGCCGTCTACCCGTCGTCCCACGGCCAGGAGGCCTGCGAGGTCGCCGCGGCGATGGTGCTCGGCGAGCGGGACTGGCTGTTCCCCACCTACCGCGACTCGGTCGCCGTCGTCTCCCGCGGCGTGGACCCGTTCGAGGCGTTCCTGCTGCTGCGCGGCGACTGGCACTCCGGCTACGACCCGAACGAGTACCGCGTGGCTCCGCAGGCGACCCCGCTCGCCACCCAGCTCCTGCACGCGGTCGGCTTCGCCCACGCGGCCAGGATGCGTGGCGAGGACACCGTGGTCGTCGCGCTGTGCGGCGACGGCGCCACCAGCGAGGGCGACTTCCACGAGGCGCTCAACTTCGCGGCGGTGTTCCACCTCCCGGTCGTCTTCCTCGTCCAGAACAACGGCTACGCGATCTCCGTGCCGCTCAGCCGGCAGACCGCCGCGCCGAGCCTGGCGCACAAGGGCGTCGGCTACGGGATGCGCGGTCGCCTGGTCGACGGCAACGACCTCGCCGCGCTGCTGGCGGTGCTGGGGGAGGCCGTCACCGAGGCCCGGGAGGGCGGCGGCCCCACGCTGGTGGAGGCGCTCACCTACCGGATGAAGTCGCACACGAACGCCGACGACGCCACCCGCTACCGCACCGCCGCGGAGGTGGAGCCGTGGATCGCCCGCGACCCGCTGCTGCGCCTGCGCACCTGGCTGACGGCCGAAGGCGCGCTGACCGACGACGACGACGCGGAGTTCCGCGCGCACGCCGAGCGCGTCGCCGTCGACCTCCGCACCCGGATCATGGCGGACGCCGAGCCGCAGCCGCTGGACCTGTTCGAGTACGTCTACGCCGAGCCGACGCCGCAGCTCCGCGAGCAGTCCGCGCTGCTCGCGGCCGAGCTCGCCGCCGAGACCCGGGCAGCGCAGTCCCGCACCGAGGAGGTCGCCCGATGACGATCATGCACGACGCCCCCGCCGACCGTCAGCCGGACGACCGTCAGCCGGACGACCGGCAGCCCGACGAGCGGCAGCCCGAGCAGCCTCCCGCGCCCGCCGTCGCCACCATGACGATGGCGCAGGCCCTCAACCGCGCCCTCGCCGACTCCCTCGCGGAGGACCCGGCCGTCCTCGTCTTCGGCGAGGACGTCGGCACCCTCGGCGGCGTCTTCCGCATCACCGACGGCCTGACCAAGCGCTTCGGCGAGCAGCGCTGCTTCGACACCCCGCTGGCTGAGTCCGGCATCGTCGGCACCGCGGTCGGGATGGCGATGAACGGGATGCGCCCGGTGGTCGAGATGCAGTTCGACGCGTTCGCGTACCCGGCGTTCGAGCAGATCGTGGACCACGTCGCCAAGATGGGCAACCGCACCCGCGGGAAGGTTCGGCTGCCGATGGTCATCCGCATCCCGTTCGCGGGTGGGATCGGCGGCGTCGAGCACCACTCCGACTCGTCGGAGGCATACTACGTGCACACCCCCGGCCTGACCGTGGTGTCGCCGGCGACGCCACAGGACGCCTACGGGCTGCTCCGCGCCGCGATCGCCTCCCCGGACCCCGTGGTCTTCATGGAGCCGAAGAAGCTGTACTGGTCGACCGGCGAGGTCGACACGACTGCACCGCTGCCCGAGCTGGGCCGTGCCCGCGTCGCGCGGGAGGGCACCGACGCGACCCTGATCGCCTACGGCCCGACGGTCCCGGTGGCGCTCGCCGCCGCGGAGGCCGCCGCCGAGGAGGGCCGCAGCCTGGCCGTGATCGACGTGCGGACCCTGACCCCGTTCGACGACGAGACCGTCTGCGCCGCCGTCCGGGCGACCGGCCGCGCCGTGGTCGTGGCGGAGGCGCCGGGCTTCGCCAGCGTCGCCTCCGAGATCGCCGCCCGCGTCTCCGAGCGCTGCTTCCACTATCTGGAGGCGCCGGTGCGCCGGGTGACCGGCTTCGACACCCCGTTCGCGCCGCCGAAGCTGGAGCGGTACTACCTGCCGGGCGTCGACCGCGTGCTCGACGCCGTCGACAGCCTGCAGTGGGAGGACGCATGAAGGTCTTCGAGCTTCCCGACCTGGGCGAGGGACTGGCCGACGCCGAACTGGTGCGCTGGCTGGTCGCGGTCGGCGACACGGTGACCGTGGACCAGCCGATCGCCGAGGTGGAGACCGCCAAGTCGGTCGTCGAGGTGCCGTCGCCGTACGCCGGGGTCGTCGCCGCCTGCCATGGCGAGGAGGGCGAGACCATCATGGTGGGTTCGCCGCTGCTGGAGGTGCGGGAGGACGCCGAGGTGGAGTCGACCGTGGAGTCCGCTGCCGCCGCGGAGGCAGCCGAGCCCGAGCGGGAGCCCGAACCCGTCGCGGCCGGCTCCGGCGCCGTCCTCGTCGGTTACGGCACCACCGATCACGCCACCGCGCGCCGCCGCGGACGCGCCGCCCAGCGCGGCCCGGGCGTGGCCGCCGGCGCGCCGAGCCGCATCGTCCCGGTGGTGTCACCGATCGTCCGCGCGCTCGCGCACACGCATGGGATCGACCTCGCCTCGCTCACCCCGAGCGGCATGGGCGGGGTGGTCACCCGCCGGGATGTGGAGGCGGCGCTCGCCGCTGCCAAGGCCACAGCGCCCGCAACTCCGACACCGGTCACCCGACCGACGCCCGCTGCCGCCGAGCCGGGGACCGACCCCCGCACCGGCCTCGGCATCGCCTCCGTCACCCCGTTCTCCCGCCTGCGCCGCACGGTCGCCGAGACCATGACGCGCAGCCGCTCCGAGATCCCGGAGGCGACCGTCTGGGTCGACGTCGACGCCACCGAGCTGTGGGAGGCCAGGCAGACCCTCGGCAAGTCGGGCAAGCCGCCGTCGCTGCTCGCCTTCATCTCGCGGTTCGCGCTCAGCGCGCTCACGCGGCATCCCGAACTGGCCGGCCGGGTCACCGTCGACGGCGACGGCATCGAGATGTTCACGGGGGTGAACCTCGGCTTCGCCGCCGACACCCCGCGCGGCCTGCTGGTCCCGGTGATCCGCCGCGCCGACCGGTCGAGCGTGCGCGAGCTCGACGCCGAGCTCGGCCGCCTGTCCGCCGCCGCGCGCGACGGCGTGCTGCCGCCCGCGGACCTGACCGGCTCCACCTTCACCGTGAACAACTACGGCAGTCTCGGCGTCGACGGCAGCGCCGCGATCATCAACCACCCGGAGGTCGCCATCCTCGGCATCGGCCGCGTCATCGAGCGCCCGTGGGTGGTCGACGGCGCCGTCGTCGCCCGCCGGATCGTGCAGCTCAGCCTGGTATTCGACCACCGCGTCACCGACGGCGGGGTGGCCGCCCGGTTCCTGCGCGAGATCGCCGACGCCATCGAGTCGCCGATCGCCTTCCTCGCCGACGAGGCGCCGGGTACGGTGAGGGAATGACCGACAAGCAGCACGAGGCCGAACAGCCCGACGACGCAGACAAGCCGGACGTCGTGGAGCAGGGCGACGACTACGACCTCGAATTCGAGAAGGACGTCGCGCCGGAGGAGAACATCCCCTGGCTCCCGCACCCGTCGCCCTCCGACGGCGAGGCGCCCGCGCCCTGAGCCTCTTTTCGGCCCCCTAGGCTTGGGGGAGTGACGTCCCGCTCCTTCCCCCTCTGGCTCGCGCTCGTCTGCGCGATCTTCTGCGGGGCCGGCGTGGCCCTGCAGTCGCGCATCAACGGCGAGCTGGGGCAGCGACTGGGCGACGGGGTCACCGCCGCCGTCATCTCCTTCGGCTCCGGGCTCGTGATCCTCCTCGTCGCGATGGCCGTCGCCCCCGCCGGGCGCCGAGGCTTCGGCCGGATCGTCGCCGCACTGCGCACGCGCGAGCTGGCCTGGTGGTACGTCGCCGGGGGCTGCGCGGGCGCGTTCCTGGTGCTGTCGCAGGGTGTCGCCGCCGCGGTGCTCGGCGTCGCGCTGTTCACGGTCGCGGTCGTGGCCGGTCAGACCGTCAGCGGCCTGGTCCTCGACCGCATCGGCCTCGGCCCGGGAGGCCGCCGCCCGATCACGCCGGCGCGGCTCGCGGGCGCCCTGATCGCCCTCGGGGCTGTGACCTGGGCGGTGTCCGCGCAGCTCGGCGGCCCCGTGCCGATCTGGCTGATGCTGCTGCCGCTGATCGCGGGCCTCGGTCTCGGCTGGCAGCAGGCCGTCAACGGCCAGGTGCGGGTGGTCGCCGAGAGCGCCCTGACCGCGACCTTCATCAACTTCGTGGTCGGGACGACCGTGCTCCTGGTGGTCATGGCCGTCGACTGGAGCCTGCGCGGCCTCCCGAAGCCGCTGCCGTCCGAGCCGTGGCTGTACCTCGGCGGCGCGATCGGCTGCGTGTTCATCGCGGCCGCCGCGCTGCTCGTCCGGATCACGGGCGTGCTGCTGCTCGGCCTCGCGACGGTCGCCGGTCAGCTGGTGACCGCGCTCCTCCTCGACGTGCTCGCGCCGAGCTCGCCCGCGCCGGTCGCGTTCTCCACCGTCGCCGGAACGCTGCTCGCCCTCGTCGCGGTCGCCGTGGCGAGCATCCGTTGGGGACGCCGGCCGCAACCGAACTGACGAACACGCCGCCCGGCACGTGTGCGAGGCGGCATGTCCTGTCAGGTAGTTCGTCAGTCGAGCGTCGTGAGGAAGCGCTCGGGGTCGATGGAGGTGCGGTGGCCCTCCCGGCCGTCGTCGGGCACTCCGCCGACGTAGAGCCAGCCGAGGAGCCGCTCGTTCTTCGCGAGGCCGTGCATCCGGCGCACAGCCTTCGACCGGGTGTGGTGGCCGGTGCGCCACATCACGCCCCAGCCCGCGTCGTCGAGCAGCAGGCTCAGGAGGTGCGCGACGCCCGCGGCGACCGCGTCCTGCTCCCAGCCCGGCACCTTCTCGCTCTTCGTGCGCACCGCGACGATCGCGAGCAGCAGCGACGAGCGCAGCGGTTTGGCCGCCAGCTTCTCGGCCTCCTCGCCCGTCGCCGTGGCGTCCTTGACGAACGCGCGGCCCAGCCGGACGCGCGCGTCGCCGCGCAGCTCGATGATCCGCCACGGGTGCAGCGCCGAGTGGTCGGCGACGCGGCCCGCGGCGGCCACGAGCGGCAGCAGCTCCTCGTGCGTCGGCGCCGCCGGGGTCACACGCGAGTACGACCGGCGCGCGGCGACCCGCTCGACCAGCTCGGACATCAGGCCTCTGGCGAGAAGTTCAGCGAGATGGAGTTCATGCAGTAACGGTCGCCGGTCGGGGTGCCGAAGCCGTCCGGGAACACATGGCCCAGGTGCGAGCCGCAGTTCGCGCAGCGCACCTCGGTGCGCACCATGCCCAGGCTGTCGTCCTCCAGAAGCTGCACGGCCTCCGGCCGGATCGACTCGTAGAAGCTGGGCCAGCCGCAGCCGCTGTCGAACTTGGTGCCCGACTTGAACAGCTCGGCTCCGCAGGCGGCGCAGGTGTAGAGGCCCGCGCGGCCCTCGTCCAGCAGCTCGCCGGTCCACGGCCGCTCCGTGCCCGCCTCGCGCAGCACCGAGTACTGCTCCGGGCTGAGCTCGCGGCGCCACTCCTCGTCGGTCTTCTCGACTCCGTACGTGCCCTGCGCGGCCCCGTCGTGCGATGCGCTCATCGTGCGTTCCTTTCGTCGTCCGTCCCCAGCCTAAACGGCGTCGCCTGTGCGCCTGTTCCCTGGTCCGGCCTGCGACGTGCCGGGCAAAAACGGGTAACGCACAGGACAGCGCCCCTAGGATGAGGCGCGAGCGCGGGGAAGGGCTGACTCGAAGACGGTGAGGGGAGGCGGTGCACGTGGCGGAGGTTGCGGACCACCGGATCCCCGCGCCGGACGCGACCGGCCTGACCGACCGTGAGGCGGCCATCCTCGCGTTCGAGCGTCAGTGGTGGCGGCATGCCGGCGCCAAGGAGCAGGCCATCCGCGAGGAGTTCGGTCTCTCCGCCGCCCGGTACTATCAACTCCTCGGAGCGCTGATCGACCGGCCGGAGGCGCTCAAGCACGACCCGATGCTCGTCAAGCGCCTGCTCCGGCTGCGCGAGACCCGGCTGGCAGCACGGCGATCCCGGACACTCCCGTCCGGCGACTGACACCGCGAGGAAATACCTGTAGATGGCAGAGAAGTACCCGAGAGACCGGTTCGACGACATCCCGGACGGTCTGCAGCGTGTCGGTGCGCACCGGGCTCCCCGTCCGAAGGGCCGCGGCTGGATCGCGGTCGGCTGGGCCGCGCTCGCCGTCGTCGTCCTCGTGGCAGCGGGTATCTTCGGGCTCTCACTGGTGAGCGGCTCCATCTCCTTCCACGGCTCCACGAACTCCCCGACCGGGACCCCGACGCCGACCGCGACGCCCACGCCGACGATCGTCCCGACTGTCGACCCGTCGCTGACGGTGAACGTGCTGAACGGCACCACGACCTCGGGCCTCGGCGGAAAGGTCGGCGACACCCTGACCAAGGCGGGCTGGAAGGTCGGCGCCGTCGCGAACGCCGACAAGCAGGACCTCACGCAGACGATCGTGTACTACTCCGACGCCAAGAACCAGGCTGCGGCGCTCGGGGTGGCGCAGTCGCTGCCCGGCGCGACCATCGCGCTCACGCAGGACTTCGCGGCAAGCGGCGCCGACCTGACCGTGGTCGTCGGCAGCGACTACACGGGCTGACACCGGCGTCGTTCCGCGCGTGTACGCGCGCTCATCCCTTTGTTTCACGCGTGTTTAACTTTCGGCCGATTTGGTAACGGATTGGCCAAAAGACTGGCGGAAACGGCTATTGCAAGCATTAGGATCGGGAGTCAACGCGCGGCGCTGGACCACGCGAGCGACACAGCAATGGGAGTAATGCATGGCGAACGGGACCGTGAAGTGGTTCAACGCTGAAAAGGGCTACGGATTCATCACCGTCGAGGGTGGGGGACAGGACGTTTTCGTTCATTACTCCGCGATCGACATGAACGGCTACAAGGTTCTCGAAGAGGGCCAGCAGGTGCAGTTCGAGGTCGGCTCGGGCAACAAGGGCCCGCAGGCCGAGTCGGTGCGTCCGCTGTAGTACGCAGCGATCGGCAAAGACCATATAAGAGGAGCGCTGCCCTTCGGGGCGGCGCTCCTTTGTCTGTGTCCGCCGTCGGCGCAGCCCTCGGTCGCAGGCTCCCTCGGCGCTGGGGTCGCGGCATCGCTCCGCGCTGCCCCTAGCTCTACCGCGCTTGCACTCCCGTGGCGCGAGTGCCAGAATCGCTTTAGCACTCCGCCTGATCGAGTGCTAACACACCGAATCTTTCGCAGACGTCCGGGAGGGACGAGAAACACATGGCAAAGATCATTGCTTTCGACGAGGAAGCCCGTCGCGGCCTCGAGCGCGGCCTCAACATCCTGGCCGACACCGTCAAGGTGACGCTGGGCCCGCGCGGTCGCAACGTCGTCCTCGAGAAGAAGTGGGGCGCTCCCACCATCACGAACGACGGCGTCTCCATCGCGAAGGAGATCGAGCTCGACGACCCGTACGAGAAGATCGGCGCGGAGCTCGTCAAGGAGGTCGCCAAGAAGACCGACGACGTCGCGGGCGACGGCACCACCACCGCGACCGTGCTCGCTCAGGCGCTCGTCAAGGAGGGCCTTCGCAACGTGGCCGCCGGCGCCGACCCCATCACTCTGAAGCGCGGCATCGAGAAGGCCGTCGCGGCCGTGACCGAGGAGCTCATCTCCAGCGCCAAGGAGGTCGAGACCAAGGCCGAGATCGCCGCGACCGCGTCCATCTCCGCCGGCGACACCACCATCGGCGAGATCATCGCCGAGGCCATCGACAAGGTCGGCAAGGAGGGCGTCGTCACCGTCGAGGAGTCGAACACCTTCGGCACCGAGCTCGAGCTGACCGAGGGCATGCGCTTCGACAAGGGCTTCCTGTCGCAGTACTTCGTCACCGACCAGGACCGCCAGGAGGCGGTGTTCGAGGACACCTACATCCTCATCGCCAACCAGAAGATCTCCTCGATCAAGGACCTGCTCCCGATCGTCGACAAGGTGATCCAGGCCAACAAGCAGCTCGTCATCATCGCCGAGGACGTCGACGGGGAGGCCCTGGCCACCCTGATCGTCAACAAGATCCGCGGCATCTTCAAGTCCGTCGCCGTCAAGGCCCCGGGCTTCGGCGACCGTCGCAAGGCCATGCTGCAGGACATCGCGATCCTCACCGGCGGCCAGGTCATCTCCGAGGAGGTCGGCCTCAAGCTCGAGAACGTCACCCTCGACCTGCTCGGCCAGGCCCGCAAGGTCGTCATCACCAAGGACGAGACCACCATCGTCGAGGGCGCGGGCGACCCCGACGCCATCGCCGGCCGTGTGGCCCAGATCCGTGGCGAGATCGAGAACACCGACTCGGACTACGACCGTGAGAAGCTCCAGGAGCGTCTCGCGAAGCTCGCCGGCGGCGTCGCCGTCATCAAGGCGGGCGCGGCCACCGAGGTCGAGCTCAAGGAGCGCAAGCACCGCATCGAGGACGCCGTCCGCAACGCGAAGGCCGCCGTCGAGGAGGGCATCGTCGCCGGTGGTGGCGTGGCCCTCATCCAGGCCGGCAAGACCGCCTTCGAGAAGCTGTCGCTCACGGGCGACGAGGCGACCGGTGCGAACATCGTCCGCGTCGCCATCGAGGCGCCGCTGAAGCAGATCGCCATCAACGCGGGCCTCGAGGCCGGCGTCGTGGTGGCCAAGGTGCGCGAGCTCCCCGTGGGTCACGGCCTCAACGCCGCGACCGGCGAGTACGTCGACATGCTGGCCTCCGGCATCAACGACCCGGTGAAGGTCACCCGCTCGGCGCTGCAGAACGCCGCGTCCATCGCGGGCCTGTTCCTCACCACCGAGGCCGTCGTCGCCGACAAGCCCGAGAAGAACCCGGCGCCGGTCGGCGACCCGGGCGCCGGCATGGACTTCTGAGTCCGTCCGACACGCAGTAGAGGGCGTCTCCCGTTCGCGGGAGGCGCCCTCTTCGCTGTTCGCGGGGTGGTCGACGCGCGGCTCCTCGCCGAGCGACGGGAATGCGCGGCCTGGATGTTATATTCATGCGACGGTTCTCAGCTGGAGACCGATTCCGTCGTGGGGGAACGCTTGTGATGATGGTCCGTCGAGCCGCTGTCGTCAGTGCCCTCGCCGTCCTGCTTCTCGCCGGCTGCACGCAGCCCCCGGCGCCGCACACACCCGTGCCCGCTGCGACGACCGACCGCCCGGTCGCCGCAGCGACACCGGCCCCGGTGCGAACGGGACCGGTCGCCTGCGCGGATCTCGCGCGGCCCGAGGCCGTCGCCGCGCTCGTCGGCGGGGAGGGGACGCTCCAGCCCCTCGCCCATCTGCAACCGGGCTTCTCGCCCGCCGGCTCTCCGTTCGGGATCGTCAACGCGAACGGCACCGTGTGCGGGTGGGGCGGCATGAGCGTCCTGACGGCGGATCACCAGGGCGACCCTCAGGTCTTCCTCCAGATCGTTCCCGGTCTGGGTGCCGAGTGGGCGACGCTCGCCTCGACGACCGCCCCGTCGGCCGGCAGCCATTACGACGGGGGCGTCTCCCTCGGCGGGTCGTGCCGCTCCGGCTACTGCTCGACGAACGTCCTCGTCCGAGGTGCGTGGCTCTCGGTGGACGCACGGGCCTTCGGCCGTGCGTCGTTCACCGAGCAGGCGTTCCACGACTTCGTGCAAGGGGTCGTGACCCGCTATCTCGCGGTCCCCGCCCCGACGCCGGTCGCGACGCACGCGCTGCGCGCCTGCACCGACCCTCGGCTCGCACAGGCCCTGACCGGTTCGTTCGGGAGCGCAGCACCGATGGATCAGGGGCGGGCGGCATTCGATCTCGGCCTGGCGTTGAGCGGCGCCGGTCTGTCGACGTCCTGCGGCTTCGACGACCCGCAGAACGTCCGCAGGCTCGGTGGCACGGTCGCGGTGCTGGACGAAGTCGATCCTGGCTTGTTCGCGCTCTACCGCCAGGCCGTCGACCAGCCCGAGGCGACACCCATCGACGTGTCCGGGCTGCCGGGCACGGCGACGGGCCTCATCGAGCCGACCGCGGACTCGACGCGGATCGTCGTGGATGTCCTGGACGGGAAGACGTGGCTGCAGGTCTCTACGTACCAGACGAACGACACGGCCGCGGTGAGGTCGTTCGCCGCGAAGCTGATCGCGAGCGGCTGGATCGGCTGAGCCGCCGCGAGGTCGGGCGGCGTCTGCCCGCCGGAAACCTGAGCGCGCCCGACACGCGGGAGCGGGCGTCTCCCGTTCGCGGGAGGCGCCCGCTTCGCTGTTATCGTCGTCACGATCGAGGCGGAGGCAGAGCATGGCGGCGAAACGGTGGTCCCGGGCGGCGGCGGTCGCCGGCCTGACTGCCGCGCTGCTCTGCCTCTCGGGATGCCAGGCGCTCGGTCTGCCCGGCGCAGCGCCGACGACCCCGCACCCGACCTCCGCGCCCGCCGACGTCGCGCCACCGCTCGACTGCGCCGCCTTCACCGCGACGCCGGCCGTGGAAGCCCTGCTCGGCGCCGCCGCACCGCTGGCGACGACCCCGGCGGACGCGCTCGCGACGCCGGCCGGACGCGGGCCGTTCGGCGCCCAGGCGGCGGGAGGCGGCTGGTGCCGCTGGGGCGACGACCCCGCCGCGTCTCCCGCGGCCACTGCGGCGCCGGTGCACGTGCTCTCCGTGCAGCTCCTGCCGCGCGCGACGGCGAGCTGGCAGTGGCAGGCCCAGCAGTATGCGCAGACCGCCGCGACGGGCGCCCACTACGACGGCGGCGAGTCCCGCGGCGGCGACTGCGGCCGGGCGGCGTCAGGGGCGGGGAGCACCTGCCACACGAATGTGCTGGTCGGCGGCTCCTGGCTGGCGGTCGACGCCGTGAGCAGCACCTCGGCCATCGACGAGAAGGCGTTCCACGCGCTCGTCCAGTCCTTCGTTCCGACCGCCGCCGCGATCGACGCGCGCGCCACCACGCCCGCTCCGGTGAAGCCGCTGCCCTGCGGCGACGCCGCCTGGCTGAAGGCCGTCGCCGGCGTCTACTGGCCGACCTCGGTCGCCGTCCTCGCCCCCGCCCCGACCTTCGGACTACCGAACGCGCTCGTCGGGGATCCGCGCGTGGCGGTCTGCGCGTACCGCGCGGCCTCGGGAGACTCGACCCTGATCGGCACCGTCTCCATCCTCCGCGGCGCGTCCGCCGCGTACGCGACCTATCACGGCCTCGTGGTCAGCCGGGATCCGGACGCCAGCGGCGGCACGATCCAGCTCGGCAGCACCGAGCTCGCCACGCTCGTCCGCCACACCGACGCGTCCGGGTCGGCGCCTGCCGAGACGGTGATCGACGCCCTCGTCGGAGACGCCTGGATCCAGTTCGCCGCGGTGACGGGCTCCGACGACCAGGCGGCCTCGGTCGTGCAGTGGGTGGCCGGCCGGCTCTGACGCGGGCCGGCCCGAGTTGGATGCTATCTTCATGTGAAGGCGCTCAGGTTGAGGCCGGTTCGGTATGGGGGAACGCCTGTGGGCATCATTCAGCGCGTCGTGTGCGTGTGCGCCGCGATCGTGACCGTCACGGCCGCGCTGTCGGGGTGCGCGGGGCCGGGCTCCCGCGGAGAGGTATCGCAGGATCGCCCGATCACCTCGCCCGCGCCCACGCCCGCCGGGTCGATGGCCCTCGACTGCGATCGGCTGATCGCACCGGCGGACCTCGCCGGTCTGCTCGGCCCGGAGGCGACCGCATCCGGCTCGACCTCGGAGCAGGGGCTCGCGGCGCTGGTCGACCTCGACAGAGCCGCTGCGCGCGGGCCGTTGGCACTGATCGCCGTCGGAGGCGCGGAATGCCTGTGGACGCACGGCGACAGCCGGCTGACCGTCCGGGTGCTCCCGCACGCAGCGGACTCGTGGGCGGCACTCGCCGACGACTACGCGCAGGCGGCAACGCCGGGAGCCGCCTACACGGGCGGTGAGTCCCGCGGCGGTGACTGCGTCGTCTCCGAGGGTGGTGGGATGTCCTGCCACACCAGCGTCCTGGTCGGCGAGGCGTGGCTCGCCGTCGAGGTGTCCTCGGTGAGCGCCCAGGGTGCGACCGAGGCGTCGTTCCACGATGCCGTCCAGCGGATGCTGCCGACGGCCTCCGCTCCCGCGGCCTCCGCTCCCGCGGCGGCGACCGGGCGCGTGCCGGCCTGCGGCGCCGAGGACCTGCGACGGCAGCAGGAGCAGGCCTTCGGCCGTCCCGCCATCACGAACATGGGCGTGGAGGCGACATTCCGGATCGAGGCGGCCGTCCTCCGGGCCGGAGCGACCGGCCTCTGCCAGTTCCAGCCGAGCGCCGACGGCTCGGGAGGCTGGTTCAGCGACACGTCCGTGCTCCGGCGTGCGTCGAGCGTCTTCGAGGCGCACACCACAGCGGCCCGCGCGGCCGATCCCGCGGCGACCACTCGCACGATCACGGTCGGGGGCCGCTCCATCCCGGTGCTCCTCTGGCACCGCACCTTCGACATCACCCCGCTGACGACCGCGGACGCGCTCATCGACGGAACGTGGCTCCAATACCGTACGGTCGATCCGGACGACGACGGCGCCGTGGCGATGATGGCCTGGCTGGCCGGCAGGATCTGACGGCAGCGCGGGAAGCGAGCGGCCTGCTCGGCTGAGGCGGCTGCGCCGTCAGGCGCCCGTCCGCAGCGGCAGAGCGCCGGCCGGCGCCAGCGGCAGCGACACCCGGAAGGTCGCGCCGCCGCCGTCGGTCTCCACGACCTCCACGGTGCCGTGGTGCGCCGCCACGATCGAGGAGACGATCGCCAGGCCCAGGCCGCTGCCGCCGGTCTCGCGGGCGCGGGAGGTGTCGGCACGCCAGAAGCGCTGGAAGATCTTGTCGCGGATCTGCGGCGGGATGCCGTCGCCGTGGTCGCGCACTTCGAGCACCGCGCGGTCGGCACGGTGGTCGACCTGCACCGCGATCTCGATCGGGCTGTCCTCCGGGGTGTAGCGGAGGGCGTTGCCCATCAGGTTGGTGACGACCTGGCGGAGCTTGTTCTCCTCCGCCATCACGATCGCGGGCTCGGCCGGGGGAGCCGCGAGGACGACCTTCTCGGCGGTCGTGACCGCGATCGGCCCCGTGCTGCCCCGGCGTCCGCGGCCGCTGCGGCGCAGCCGGGCCAGCGCCGAGCCCGCGAAGGCGATCGGGCCGGTGGCGCCCGGCGGCCGGGACAGGTCCTCCGGGAGGGCCATCGGCACGGTGTCCAGTCCGGGCTCGGCCGGGTCGCTCTCCACCGGTGCCGGCACCGGCGCGGGCGTCAGCACCGTCACCCGGCGGCCGGGGGCGCCGGCCATCGCGTCCATCGCGGCGTCCTGCGCGATGCGCACGAGGTCGACCGGGTGGAGGTCGAGGGGCTTCGTCTCGTCGAGACGCGCCAGCTCCAGAAGGTCTTCGACCAGGAGGCCCATGCGGATGGCCTCCTTCTCGATGCGCTCCATAGCCTGGGCGACGTCCTCCGGCGTCTGCAGCGCGCCCATCCGGTACAGCTCGGCGTAGCCGCGCACCGACACCAGTGGCGTGCGGAGCTCGTGGGAGGCGTCGCCGACGAACCGGCGCATCTGGTCGATCGTGCGCGCACGGTCGTTGAAGGCCCGGTCGATCCGGTTCAGCATCGTGTTGAGCGAGCGGTTGAGCCGGCCGACCTCGGTGTTCGGGGTCGCGCCGCCGAGGCGCTGGCTGAAGTCGCCGTCGGCGATGGCCGCGGCCGTCTGCTCGACCTCCCTGAGCGGGGAGAACGTCGTCGTCACCAGCATCCGGGTGAGGCCGGCGCCGACGATGATGACGATCACGCCGAAGCCGAGGAAGATCGCCAGGAAGCTCGCCATCACGGTGTCGATCTGGCTCGTCGTGGTGGCGACGATCGCGGTCGCGAGCTCACCGGTCTGGGCGAACGTCTGTGTCGTCACGAGCGCGCGGTAGGCCGTGTGCCCGTCGTTGCTGAGGATGGTGACCCCGCCGGGGCCCAGGGCCTTGGCGTCCGTCAGGCTGAGCTTCTCGGGGATGGCCGGCCGGTGGGCGAACGGGATGTTGCTCCAGTTCGTCTTCACCAGGTTGCCGCTGGCGTCGTACAGCGCCGCGAAGTAGTCGGACGGGCTGGAGTCGGTCGCGATCTTGTCCTTGTCCGACGACGAGCCGAACAGGTACGTGTTGACGTACGTGGCCCCCGACGCGGCCGACAGCTGTGCGTCGAGCTGGTCGATCAGCACCGGCTTCAGCATCGACATCGTCCCGATGCCGGTCACCAGCAGCCCGAGCGTCAGCATGAGCACGGTCACCCCGGTGATCTTGGTCCGGAGGGAGATCGCGTTCCAGCGGTCGAGCAGGCGTGAGTGCATCAGGCCGCCAGTCTATGCAGACGGTGCTGAGCCGAGGATGTGAGCGCCGGTCACGCCTTCGCAGCCTTGAGCATGTACCCGAAGCCGCGCTTGGTCTGGATGAGCGGCTCGCTGGAGTGCGCGTCCACCTTGCGGCGCAGGTAGGAGATGTACGACTCCACGATGCCCGCGTCGCCATTGAAGTCGTACTCCCAGACGTGGTCGAGGATCTGCGCCTTCGACAGCACGCGGTTGGGGTTGAGCATCAGGTAGCGCAGCAGCTTGAACTCGGTCGGGCTGAGCTCGATCGGGGTGTCGCCCACGTAGACCTCGTGGGTGTCCTGGTCCATCGTGAGCTCGCCGGCGCGGATGACGGCGTCCTCGTCGGCCTGCATCGTGCGGCGCAGGATGGCCTTGATGCGGGCGACGATCTCGTCGAGGCTGAACGGCTTGGTGACGTAGTCGTCGCCGCCGACCGTGAGGCCGGTGATCTTGTCCTCGGTGTCGTCCTTGGCGGTGAGGAACAGGATGGGCGCGGTGTAGCCGGCGCCGCGGAGCCGCTTGGTGACTCCGAACCCGTTCATGTCCGGGAGCATGACGTCGAGGATGATGAGGTCTGGCTCCTCTTCGAGGACCGCGGAGATCGCCTGGGCTCCGTTGCCGACCGCGCGCACGGCGAAGCCGGCGAAACGGAGGCTGGTGGTGAGGAGATCGCGGATGTTCGGCTCGTCGTCGACGATGAGAATGCGGGGTCCTGCGTTCATGCGAAACAGTATCTGCGCGTCTGCTGAATTCTGCCTGTGAGCAGACGGTGCGCGGTGAGTGTAAGGGGCTGGCGCAGGCAGTGTGAACAGTGGATGCTGAGGAGACCAGCGATCGGAGCACTATGTCCAATCCCACTGTGGTCATCGTCGGAGCCGGTCTCGCCGGGGCGACGACCGCCGCCGAGCTGCGCTCCCGGGGCTTCGCGGGCCGCATCATGCTGCTCGGCGCGGAGGAGCACCATCCCTACATCCGCCCGCCGCTCTCCAAGGAGTACCTGAAGGGCGACTCCGCCCTGGACGACGCGTACGTGCAGCCCGCGGACTGGTACGCGGAGAACGACGTGGAGTTCCTCCCGGGGACCACGGCCGGGTCGTTCGACCCGGTGGCGCACGAGCTGTTCGTCGCCGGCGGCGCCCGGATCACCTACGACAGCCTGGTGCTGGCGACCGGTTCGCACGCCCGCCCGCTCGGCGTCCCCGGCAGCGGCCACGGCGCCGTCTTCTCTCTGAGAACCATCGAGGACTCGCAGTGGCTCCGGGCGGCCCTGGAGGTCGGCTCCCGGCGCGTCGTCGTCGTGGGCTCCGGCTGGATCGGCATGGAGGTCGCCGCCGCGGCCCGCGGCTACGGCAACGACGTGACGGTGGTCGGTCGCGCGCACGTGCCGCTCGCTCCCGCGATCGGGCCGGAGCTCGGCGGGGTGTTCGAGCGGCTGCACCGCGACCACGGCGTGGTCTTCCGCAACGCGGCGCAGGTGTCCGCCGTGGAGGGCGGCGACGAGCAGGTGGTCGTCCTGGCGACAGGGGAGCGCATCCCGGCCGACGTGGTGGTCGCCGGCGTCGGGGCCGCTCCGAACACGCAGGTGGCCGAGCAGTCCGGCGTCGCGCTCGACAACGGCGTCCCCACCGACGAGGCGATGCGCACCGCGGTGGAGGACGTGTACGCCGTCGGGGACGTGGCGAACCCGCTGCTGCCGGCGATCGGGCAGCGGCTCCGCAACGAGCACTGGGCCAACGCCATCGCCGGCGGGACCGTCGCGGCGAAGGCCATCGCCGGGGAGGACGCGAGCTACGACGACATCCCGTACTTCTACTCCGACCAATACGATCTGGGCATGGAGTACTCCGGCTACGCACCTCTGGCCTCCGGCGCGCGCGTCGTCTTCCGCGGCGACGTGGCGGCGCGCGAGTTCATCGCCTTCTGGCTGCGTGAGGACCGCGTGGTCGCCGGGATGAACGTGAACGTGTGGGACGTGCAGGAGCACATCCAGCGCCTGATCCGCGGCCGGGAGGCCGTCGACCCCGACCGGCTGACCGACGAGAGCGTGGACCTTGCAGAGCTCTGAGACCCGCACCGCGATGTACCTGCCCCCGCTCCGCGTCCCCGTGCGCACCATCGGCGCGCGCACCTTCGACTTCTCCCGCCGCGTCGCCGTGATGGCCGTGGTGAACCGCACGCCGGACTCCTTCTTCGACCAGGGCCGCACGTTCGCACTCGACGCCGCGGTCGCCGCCTCCTTCGACGCCGTCGCGGCCGGGGCCGACTGGGTGGACATCGGCGGCGCTCCGTTCGCGCCGGGCGCGGCGATCCCGCCCGACGAGGAGGCCGACCGGGTCGTGCCCGTCGTCGCGGAGCTGCGCGCCGGGTCGGACGTCGTGATCTCGGTCGACACCTTCCACGCGTCGGTGGCGGCCAGGGCGATCGCGGCCGGCGCGACGGTCGTCAACGACACCACCGGGCTCAGCGATCCCGACCTCGCGCGCGTCGTCGCGGACAGCGAGGCGACCCTCGTGCTCACCCACAGCCTCGCAGCGCCGCGCACCGTCTACGCGCGGCCGGCGTACGGAGACATCGCGCGGGAGGTCGCGGATTTCCTCCTGGAGCGAATCGACCGCGCGGCCGCGGCCGGGGTCCCGGAGGAGCGCATCATCCTCGACCCGGGGCACGACCTCAACAAGAACACGCTGCACTCGCTGGAGCTCACCCGCAGGCTCTCCGAGATCGCGGACCTCGGCTATCCCACCCTCGCGGCGGTCTCGAACAAGGACTTCATCGGCGAGACGCTGGACGCCCCGCGTTCGGAGCGCCGGGACGGCTCGATCGCCGCCGCGGTCGTCGCGATCGTCAACGGAGCGCGCATCATCCGGATGCACGACGTCGCGGGGTCGGTGGCCGCGGCGCGGATGACGGAGGCCATCCTGGGACTGCGCGAGCCGGCCTACCTGAAGCACAACCTGGGTGACGTCAATGAGTGAGGTCGCGATCGACCGGATCTCCCCGCTCCCGGCGGAGGAGGGGATCGGCGACCAGCGCATCGCGGAGCTGTACTCCGAGGGCGCGGGGAACCCGTGGCTGCGCGTGAACTTCGTGTCCAGCATCGACGGCGCCGCCACCCGGCAGGGCCTCTCCGGCGGGCTCTCGGACGACGCCGACCACCGGGTGTTCGACATCCTGCGCCGGCTCTGCGACGTGGTGCTGGTCGGCGCGGGCACCGTGCGCGCCGAGGGCTACGGCCCGATGCGCGTGGACGAGGTCTCCCAGCGGGCGCGCCGCGACGCCGGGATGACCGCGCACCCGGTCTTCGCGATCGTCTCCGCGAGCCTCGACCTCGACCCGGCGAGCCCGATCTTCCGGGACGCGCCGGAGCGGCCGATCGTCGTCACGACCGAGCTCGCCCGGCGCGACACCCGGGAGGCGCTCGCCGAGGTGGCCGACGTCGTGGTCTGCGGCGAGGAGCGGGTCGAGCCCGCCCTGCTGGTGAAGGGGCTGGTCGAGCGCGGGCTGAGTCGCATCCACTGCGAGGGCGGACCGCACCTGTTCGGCGACCTCATCGCGGCCGGGGTCGTGGACGAGCTGTGCCTGACCGTCGCCGCGTCGCTGGAGGCCGGGGTCGCCTCCCGCATCTCGGCCGGCGCGTCGCCCATCCTCCCGGCGCGGATGCGGCTCGCCCACGTGCTGCGGTCGGGCGACACGCTGCTGCTGCGGTACGTGAAGCGCGCGTGACCGATCGCGTGCGCGTGGACGCGGCGCTGGTCCGGCGGCTGGTCGACGCCCAGTTCCCGGCCTACCGCTCGCTGCCGGTGCGGGACGTGGAGCTGAGCGGCTGGGACAACCGCACCTTCCGGCTCGGCGAGGAGCTCAGCGTGCGCCTCCCAAGCGCGCGCGGCTACGTCGAGCAGGTCGCGAAGGAGCACGAGTGGCTGCCGCGCCTCGCGCCGCTGCTGCCGCTCCCGATCCCGCAGCCGGTCGCGCAGGGGGCGCCGGCCGACGGCTATCCGTTCGCCTGGTCGATCTACCGGTGGCTGCCGGGCACGCCGCTCGGAATGGCGGACGACGTGGACGCGGTCGCGCTGGCGGCCGAGCTCGGCGCCTTCCTCACGGCGCTCCGGAGTGTTGACCCGACCGGCGGCCCGGCGGCGGGGAGCCACAACTTCCACCGCGGCGCCCCGCCTGGGGTCTACCGGGAGGAGGCGCTCGCTGCGATGTCCGCCGGCGCACCGGACCTGGACCCGCGGCTGGCGCGACGGATCTGGGACGCCGCCGAGGCGTCGGAGTGGGAGCGGCCGGGCGTGTGGCTGCACGGCGACGCGGCTCCCGGTAACCTCCTGGTCCGGAACGGGCGGCTCTCCGCCGTCATCGACTTCGGCACCTCCGGGGTCGGCGACCCGGCCTGCGACCTCGTCCCGGCCTGGACGATGTTCGACGGCGACGCCCGGCGCGCCTTCCTCGACGCGATCGGCCTGGACACGGCGACCGAGCAGCGGGCGCGCGCCTGGGCGCTCTGGAAGGCGCTCATCACCGTGCGCGACACCCCCGACGATGCCCCCTCCCGCCGCACCCTCGCCCGCCTCGCGGCCGACCCCGGGGTCTGATCGCCCCCTCCCACCCGCCGATGGGCACGTAAACGCCCCTAAAACGCGGGCGGATTCAGTCGGTCATTGCAACAGGACGTTTTCGATGATCTCACTGGGTTTGGCGTAGTCGAGTCGTTTGCGGGGGCGGTCGTTCATTTCCCATTCGACGTAGGCGAGGTCTTCGGGGCTGAAGACGGAGAGGTCGGTGCCTTTGGGGAAGTATTGGCGCAGGAGCCCGTTGGTGTTCTCGTTCGTGGGTCGTTGCCAGGGTGCGTGCGGGTCGCAGAAGTAGATATCGATGTCGGCGTTGATCGCGATCTGTTTGTGCTTGGTCAGTTCTTTGCCTTGGTCCCAGGTGAGGGTGCGGCGCAGCAGGTCGGGCAGGTCGGCCAGTCGGGCGGTGAGGGCGTCGGTGACGGCCTCGACACGGTTTGTCCCGGTGGGCAGGTGTAGCAGTAGCAGGTAGCCGGAGTGGCGTTCCACGACGGTGCCGATGGCGGAGGCGCCGTCTTTGCCGATGATCAGGTCGCCTTCCCAATGGCCGGGGATGGCCCGGTCGGCGGCTTCGGCCGGCCGGTCGGCGATCAACACCATGTCCTTGATCCGGCCGCGCCGCTGCCCGGCCTGCCGGGCGGGTTTGCGCAGGCTCCGGCCGGTGCGCAGCACCGTCTCCAGTTCCCGTTTCAACCCGCCGCGGGCCAGCAGATAGACCGCCTGATAGATCGTCTCGTGCGACACCTGCATCTCCGGATCGTTGGGGAACTCCCGCCGCAACCGGCCCGCGATCTGCTCCGGTGACCGCTTCAACGCCAGCTGGGCCTGAACGAAGCGACGCAAACGAGTGTTCACCACCAGTTTCGCCGGTTTCGGCCGCCGCGACCGGTTGAACGCCCGCGCCTGCGCCGCCGTCGCCCGATACCGCCCCGACTCGTTGGTGTTCCGCGCCAACTCCCGTGAGATGGTCGACGGCGCCCGCCCCAACCGGGCCGCGATCTGCCGCACCGGCACCCGTTCCGCTTTCAGCACCATGATCAGCTGCCGCTCCTCGAACGACAGCGACCGCCCGGCCAGAGCTCGACCCCACCGCGGCCGAACCCCACCATGCTCCCGGAAATGGGTCTTGATCGCCGTCACCGACCAACCAGTACGCGCCGCGATCTCCGCCAGCATCAACCCCTGCTCACGCAAATCCCACAGCTCATGAACCACAGGCCCAACTACCCGCATCGAAAACCGCTCAACCACCACAACACCCACCCTTTCAACACCGGATGTTGCAACCACCGCTAGAACCCGCCCGCGTTTTAGGGGCGTTTACGTGCCCCTCGGCGGGATGGCCGGAGGGGTGGCGGGGCGGGTCAGCGCTTGGTGAACTGGACGGGGGCGTCGAGGTACGGGGTCCAGGCCTCGCGCTCGCGGTCGTTGATCCGGCGCGGGCGCTCGCTCGCGGCGTCGACCAGCACGATCGTGGTCGACGCGCGCGAGTACATCGTGCGCGGCTCGACGCCCTCGGGCGTCCACACCTCGTAGTTGACCTCCAGGCTCGCGCCGCCCAGCCTGCCGAGCCACAGCTGCACGTCGAGCGGCTGCCGCAGGTACGGGATGGGCGCGAGGTACTCGATCTCCTGCCGCGCGATGAGCGTCAGCGTGTCGGCGCCGGGCGTGCCGTCGAGCACCGCGGTCGAGCCGCCCACGGCGTGCTCGTCGCTCGCCCAGAACGCCTCGATGCGCGCCTCCTCCAGGAGGCGCAGCATCGCGGCGTTGTTCACGTGGCCGTACGCGTCGAGGTCGCTCCAGCGGAGCTTGATCGGGACGTGCAGTCGCATGCCGGCGTCAGTCGCGCGTCAGCTTGCGGTACGCGGAGCGGTGCGGCTTCGCGGCATCCGGGCCCAGGCGGTCGACCTTGTTCTCCTCGTACGCCTCGAAGTTGCCCTCGAACCAGTACCAGTCGGACGGGTTCTCCTCGGTGCCCTCGTAGGCGAGGATGTGGGTCGCGATGCGGTCGAGGAACCACCGGTCGTGGGTGATGACCACGGCGCAGCCGGGGAACTCGAGCAGGGCGTTCTCCAGGCTGGAGAGCGTCTCGACGTCGAGGTCGTTGGTCGGCTCGTCCAGCAGCAGCAGGTTGCCGCCCTGCTTGAGCGTCAGCGCCAGGTTCAGGCGGTTGCGCTCACCTCCGGAGAGCACGCCCGACTTCTTCTGCTGGTCCGGTCCCTTGAACCCGAAGGTGGAGACGTACGCGCGCGACGGGACCTCGGTCTTGCCGACCTGGATGTAGTCGAGCCCGTCGGAGACGACCTCCCAGACGTTCTTGTTCGGGTCGATGCCGCCTCGGGTCTGGTCGACGTACGAGATCTGGACGGTCTCGCCGACCTTCAGGTCGCCGTTGTCGAGGGGCTCCAGTCCGACGATCGTCTTGAACAGCGTGGTCTTGCCGACGCCGTTCGGGCCGATGACGCCGACGATGCCGTTGCGCGGCAGCGTGAAGGTGAGGCCGTCGATGAGGACGCGGTCGCCGAAGCCCTTCTGCAGGTTCTTGGCGTCGATCACGATCTGGCCGAGGCGCGGCCCCGGCGGGATCTGGATCTCCTCGAAGTCGAGCTTCCTGGTGCGCTCGGCCTCGGCCGCCATCTCCTCGTAGCGCGCCAGACGCGCCTTGGACTTGGCCTGGCGGCCCTTGGCGTTGCTGCGCACCCAGTCGAGCTCGTCGGACAGGCGCTTGGCCAGCTTGGCGTCCTTCTTGCCCTGGATCGCGAGGCGCTCGCGCTTCTTCTCCAGGTAGGTGGAGTAGTTGCCCTCGTACGGGTAGAGGTGGCCGCGGTCGACCTCGGCGATCCACTCGGCCACGTGGTCGAGGAAGTACCGGTCGTGGGTGACGGCGAGCACGGCGCCGTGGTACTTGGCGAGGTGCTGCTCCAGCCAGAGCACGCTCTCGGCGTCGAGGTGGTTAGTGGGCTCGTCCAGGAGCAGGAGGTCGGGCTTCTGCAGCAGCAGCTTGCAGAGCGCGACGCGGCGCTTCTCACCTCCGGAGAGTGTGTTGACCGGCCAGTCCCCCGGCGGGCAGCGCAGCGCGTCCATCGCCTGTTCGAGCTGGGAGTCGAGGTCCCAGGCGTCGGCGGCGTCGATCTGCTCCTGCAGCGTGCCCATCTCGGCCAGCAGCGTGTCGAAGTCGGCGTCGGGGTCGGCCAGCAGCCCGGAGATCTCGTTGAAGCGGTCGACCTTGCCCTTGATCTCGCCGACGCCCTCCTGCACGTTCTCCAAGACGGTCTTGTTCTCGTCGAGCACCGGCTCCTGCATGAGGATGCCGACCGTGTAGCCGGGAGACAGCTTGGCCTCGCCGTTGGACGGGGTGTCCAGGCCGGCCATGATCTTCAGGATGGTCGACTTACCGGCGCCGTTCGGCCCGACGACGCCGATCTTCGCTCCCGGCAGGAACGCCATCGTCACGTCGTCGAGGATCACCTTGTCGCCGACGGCCTTGCGCGCCCTGACCATCGAGTAAATGTATTCGGCCACTCTTGTTCCTGAACTCCCTGTCTTGGACTCGCGGGGTCGAAGCCCTGTACGAGGATACCGGGAACTACCAGTCGATCGGCCGGGTCTGTCCGATCAGGCAGCCTCCGGTCGCGAGCGTGGGGCTGGTGAGGCTGGTGTAGCCGCCGGAGTCCGGCCCGTACTGGCCGATCACGCAGCCCGCTCCGAATCGCACGGAGAACTGGATGGAGGCCGCCTTGAGCCCGATCGTGGTCATGTCCGGCGTGACCTGCATGTCGGACTTGGTGAACCCCGCTGCGACGAGCGCGTCGATGAAGTCGCGCCCCTGCGCGGCGGGCTTGGCCGCGATCGTCGCCTGGTTGACCTTGTCGAAGTAGGGCAGGTTCTGCTCCGCGGTTCCCCCGGGGACAAGCGCCGGCGCCGCGCTCGCGGTCGGCGTCGGCGTCCCGGAGGCCGAGTCCGTCGCCGTCGTATGCGGCGCCGGATCGGTCGTCGCCCCCGGATGACCCCCGGTGCACGCGCTCAGCAGAAGCGCCGCCGCGACGGCCGCGCCCGCGAGCAGGACGGCGGCGGGGCGGGCGGGCGCTCTCATGCCCTCCACCCTAGGGCCCTGCGCCTCTGGGATCGCCCGGATGCTCTGCCGCATCCGGCAGCGATGACGGCGCGACCGCCACGCCCCCGCGCGCCGGCGGCAGGGCCATTCCGGCCGTGGAGCGCGTGAACTCGCTGCGGCCCCAGCTCAGGTCGTGCCCGATCGCCTCCGCCTCGATCTCGACGGTCACGCCGAGCTGTTCACCCTCCCAATCGCGCACGCACAGCCTCCCGGCCACCACGAGCGGATCGCCGCGCGCGATGCAGGCCGCCGCGCTGACGGCGAGCTCGTCGAACGCCGTGACCGTGAACCAGTTGGACTGCGCATCGGGGACCTTCGCCCCCGAGCGCCGTTCGCGCCTGCGGTCGTTCGTCACGAGCCGGAAGCTCGTGATCGGCGCGCCCGTCTCCGGTTCGACGTGCCGCGGGCTCGTCGCCACCGTGCCCCGTACCGTCACCGTCTCTGCCATGTCGTCCCCCGTCTCCACGCCCTCCCGTGAGGCCGTACGTCAACGATGGCCGAGCCGCAAGAGGCACGGGGGCGAGAACGGAGATCCGTGGAGAACGCGCGAAGTCGGTCGGCCTGTGGAGGACGACCCGGCGGACGTCAGGCCGCGACCACGTACGGCGCGTACGAGGCGCGGATCTTGTTCACCTTGGGCAGCGCGACCGCCAGGCAGTAGCCCTGACCGGGGTTCTTGGCGAAGAAGTCCTGGTGGTAGTCCTCTGCGCGGTAGAACGGCCCGAGCGGCTCGATCGTGGTCACGATGCCGCCCTCCCAGTACTCGGACGCCCGGTCGCGCGCGGCCTCGAACAGCGCGCGCTGCTCCTCGCCGTCGAAGAACATCGCCGACCGGTACTGCGTGCCGACGTCAGCGCCCTGCCGGTTCAGCTGCCGCGGGTCGTGCAGCGTGAAGAAGACGTCGAGGATCACCTCGGCCGGGATGACCTCCGGGTCGAAGGTCACGGCGACGGCCTCGGCGTGCCCGGTCGTGCCGGTGCACACCTCCTCGTAGCTCGGGTCCACAGTGGCGCCGCCGGTGTAGCCGGACACCACGTCCTGCACCCCGCGGAGCACGCGGTAGACGGCGTCGAGGCACCAGAAGCACCCGCCGGCGAGGACGAAAGTCTGCATCGGTCCATCCCTTCGATCGGTCCGGCCTCCATTCTGCTACGGCGCCCCCGTTCCGCGGGCTTCGCAGGCGGGATGCGCGACACAGCGCCGCCGCTGCGCGGACCGAACGGTCCGCCCCGTTACCATCGCGGCATGCAGTGGTGGAATGACTTCGTCGATTGGCTCAACTCGTCGGCCGCGCAGCCCGCGGTCTTCACTGCGGCGGTCCTCGCGATCGCCGTCATCGTCTCCGGTCTGCTCGCCGCGTGGATCGCGCGCGGCGCCCTCCGTGGACTCCTCTCGCGCACCGACCGTCAGCAGAAGGCCAGCGCGATCGCCGCGCTCGTCGACGCGGCGACCGAGGCGTCCGTCTGGAACTCGCTGACCCCGGCCGAGCAGGTGCTCTCCGACCGCGCCGTGGGACAGGCCGACATCCTCGTGCGGCTCCTGCCGATCAAGGGCTCCGGCATCGCCGCGAACTGGGCGGGCCACCAGCTCGCCGAGATGAAGCGCGCGTCCGCGACGTTCGGCTACCAGCTCGACCCGGCCGTCGCGGAGTTCCGCGACCGGCTGATCGAGTGGCAGAACAAGCCGGGCCGCGCGCGCCGCATCTTCCAGGGCGACCTCGAGCGCTGGCGCTTCGAGAGCGCCGACCCCAACAACTCCCTGGTGGTCCAGCAGGACGCCTGGGTCGCGCAGCAGCACCACGAGCAGTACACGGCGCCTGCCGCCGCGACGGAGGAGACGGTCCCGGCCGCGACCTACGCCGCTCCCGCGGCCGGCGCTCCTGCGCCCAGCGCCCCCGCCGCGCACACCGACGCCTCGTTCACCTCCGCCAACTACCCCACCGCGGGCGGCGCCAACGACGAGACCCCGCTCCCGGTGTCCGCGTTCGCCGCAGCCGGCGACGAGAACGACACCACTCCGAACCCGCGCTTCGGCCAGCCCGTCGGCTGATCTCCCCGCACCCGAGCCTCCCCCACGGACAGTAAGGGGCGCCGACCACCCGGTCGGCGCCCCTTACTCGTGCCCGGGAGGCGTCGCTCAGCGGCTGTAGTCGCCGCGCGTCGTCCACCAGTCGTCGAACATGCTCGCGGGCACGCGGCGCTTGTGCTCGGTGGCCAGGTAGCGCGTCTCGATCGCCGACGCGATCTCATCCGCGACCTCCCGGCCCTCCAGGAAGTCGTCGATGTCGCTGTACTGGATGCCCAGGTTGGCCTCGTCGGTCTGGCCGGGGTCGAGGTCGAGGAGGTCGGCGGTCGGCGCCTTCTCGTAGAGGCGCGCGGGCGCCTCCAGGTGCTCCAACAGCGCACGGCCTTGGCGCTTGGTGAGGCCGCTGAGCGGCAGCACGTCCGCGCCGCCGTCTCCGTACTTGGTGAAGAAGCCGGTCACGGCCTCCGCCGCGTGGTCGGTGCCGACCACCAGCAGGCGCTGCTGGCCCGCGATGGCGTACTGCGCCACCATCCGCAGGCGGGCCTTCACGTTGCCCTTGGTGAAGTCGGTCATCGTCTCGCCGACGGCGTCGCCGAACTCGGCGTCCACCCCGTCCACGCCGCGCTTGATGTTGAACTCGATGGTGCGCTGGGGCCGGATGAAGCCCAGCGCGAGCTGCGCGTCGTCCTCGTCGTGCTGCACCCCGTACGGCAGGCGCACCGCGATGAACTCGGCCTCGACGCCCTCGGCGGCAAGCCGCTCGACCGCGAGCTGGCAGAGCCGCCCGGCGAGGGAGGAGTCCTGCCCTCCGCTGATCCCGAGCACGAAGCCGGAGGCTCCGGTCGCCCTCAGGTAGCGCGTGAGGAAGTCGACGCGCTTGGCGACCTCCTCCGCGGCGTCGACGCTCGGCGTCACGTTCAGCTCGTCGATGATCCTGGCCTGGAGTTCACGCATGCTGCCACGATACCGGGGGCGGATTTCGTCCGTGTGAACTCCCCGCGCGCCGCGAGCCGGCTCTAGCATCGGCCGCATGAACCCGCTCGTCGGAACGATCGTCCTCGTGCCGCTGCTGGCCGTCGTCGCCGCCCTCGTCGCCTCGGTGGTGGGGAGGGTGGCGAAGATCCCGCTCGTCGTGTTCGAGATCCTGCTCGGCATCCTGGTCGGCCCGAGCGTGCTGGGCTGGGTGCCGGCGTCGGACGCGCTGCACGCGGTCGGGCAGTTCGGGCTGGCCTTCCTGTTCTTCATGGCGGGCAACGAGATCGACTTCCACGCGATCCGCGGGCGGCCGCTGCGCCGCGCCTCGCTCGGCTGGGTCATCTCGCTGGCCGGCGGCGTGCTGCTCGGCGTGCTGCTCGCGCCGGACGCGATCGCCGGCGTCTACGTCGGGATCGCGCTGTGCTCCACCGCGCTCGGGACGCTCATGCCGATGCTGCGCGACGCGGGCGAGCTGCGCACCCCGTTCGGCCTCGCGGTCACGGCGGTCGGCGCCGTCGGCGAGTTCGGGCCGCTGCTGGCCATCTCGCTGTTCCTCTCCGGGCGGAGGCCGCTCACCGCCGCACTGGTGCTGATCGCGTTCGCGGTGGTCGCGGCCGGTGCGGTGTGGTTCGCCGCGCGGGGAGGCCACCAGCGGTTCCACGCGCTCGTGCGCGCCACCCTGCACACCAGCGGGCAGTTCGCCGTCCGCGTCGTGGTGCTGGCCATCGCCGCGCTGGTCGGGCTGAGCCTCGCGCTCGGCCTGGACATGCTGCTCGGCGCATTCGCCGCGGGCGTGGTCGTCCGAGTCCTCCTCTCCGGCGCGGCCGAGGAGGACGCGAAGCTCATCGAGACCAAGCTGGAGGCCGTGGCGTTCGGCGTGCTCGTCCCGGTGTTCTTCATCGAGACCGGGATCACCTTCGACCTGCGCGGTCTCCTCGGCGATCCGCACGCACTGCTCCTGCTGCCGATCTTCCTGGTGCTGCTGGTCATCGTTCGCGGCATCCCCGGCTCGCTCGCGGCCCCGCGCGGGTCGACGTTCGCCGACCGGGCGTCGCTCACGCTGTTCAGCGCGACCGGGCTGCCGATCATCGTCGCCGTGACGAACATCGGGCTGAAGGACCACGACCTGAGCTCCGGGACCGCGACCGCGCTGGTCGGCGCCGGGATGCTGTCGGTGCTGATCTTCCCGGTCGTCGCGCTGCTGCTGCGGCAGCGGTCGGCGGACGGCGGGGTGCGGCCTCCCGACCCGGATCGCATCCCGGTCGTGGGCTGAGACGGCGGTCACGGCACGCGCGTGACCGCCCTGGCGAGGATGGCCGTGGTGAGGGCCTCCACCGGTTCGCGCGCGGCGGACGGGTTGGAGAGCAGCGTGAAGTCCACGTGGCCGAGTTCAGGGAGGCTGAACCGGTTGGTGACCTTGATCAGGTCGGTGGGGATGAGCGACCGCGGGAACACCGCGACCCCGAGGCCCGCGCGCACGGCGGCGAGGACGCCGTTGACCTCACGGGTGTTGCAGGTGATCCGCCAGGTGCGGCCGGCGGCCTCCAGCGCCTCGATCGTGATCTGACGGCTGAGGCTCGGCCCCTGGTAGGCGATCAGCGGGACCGGCTGGTCGGGTTCGAGCGCGGTCTTCTCCTGGCCGATCCAGACCAGTTCGTCGGTCGCGACCACGGTGCCGTCGGTGGTGCCGGGGTTCTGTTTGATGAAGATGAGGTCGAGGTGGCCGGCCTTCAGTCGCCGGTGCAGCGGGGCGGACTGGTCGACGGTGAGCTCCAGGTTGACCTGCGGGTTCTGCTGACGGAAGTGCCGGAGGATGCGCGGCAGGGTCGTGATCGCGAGGTCGTCCGCCGCGCCGAACCGCAGCCTCCCGCGCATCGCCGACCCGCTGAAGTAGCTGTCCGCCTCCGCGTGCGCGGCGAGGATGGTGCGGGCGAACCCGGCCATCGCATCGCCGTTGTCGGTCAGGCGCACCTCCCGGGTGTCGCGCGAGACGAGCTGGCGCTTGGCGGCCTGCTCCAGCCTGCGGACGTGCTGGCTGACGGTCGGCTGGCTGATGCCCAGCCGCTGGGCCGCGCGCGTGAACGAGCGCGTGTCGACCACCGCGAGGAAGGTGCGCAGCAGGACGGGGTCGAACATTCGGTGCTCCGTTCACGGCGACTATTCGGAAACCCAATGGGAGTTATAGGTTCAATTCGCTGAAAGAATACCGCGGATTCCGTAGCGTGGAGGGAGAACTCGAACAGACCATACGGAACCAGGAACGCAGGAACGACTCGTGGCGAACTCCGCAGCAGCAGCAGCCCCTCCCACCGGCCCGATGCCCGTCCTCAGCGCACGGCCGCCGTGGCGCGAGACCTTCATCTCGCTGCGCGTGACCAACTACCGCCGCTTCGCCGCAGGCAACCTCGTCGCCAACACCGCCGTCTGGATGCAGCGCATCGCGATGGACTGGCTGGTGCTCCAACTCTCCGGCAGCGTCGCCGCGGTCGGCGTGACAGTGTTCATGCAGTTCACGCCGATGCTGCTGTTCGGGCTGTGGGGCGGCGTGATCGCCGACCGCTACTCGAAGCAGCGGCTGCTCGTCTGCACGCAGTCGGCGGCCGCCGCGCTCGCCGCGCTGCTCGCGACCCTCACGCTCACGCACGCCGTGCAGGTCTGGCACGTCTACGCGATCTCGTTCGTGCTCGGCCTCGTCACCGTCGTCGACAACCCGGCGCGCCAGGTCTTCGTCAACGAACTGGTCGGCCCGAAGTACCTCCGCAACGCGATCAGCCTCAATTCCTCGATCTTCCAGCTCGGCGGCCTCATCGGCCCGGCGCTCGGCGGCATCCTGATCACCGCGGTGGGCGGAGGATGGTCGTTCGTGATCAACTCGGCCGCCTGCCTGGCCGTGGTCGGCGCGCTGCTCAGCCTCCGAACGAAGGAGCTGCACCACTCCCCCGCGGCGCCGCGCGGCAAGGGCCAGCTCGCCGAGGGGATGCGGTACGTGGGCGGCAAGCCGGTCATCTTCTGGACCGTGGTGATGGTCGCGGTGCTCGCGGTCTTCGCCTTCAACATGCCCGTGTTCCTGGCGGCGTACGCCAACAACGTGTACGACGTCGGGGCGCGCGGCTACGGGATGTTCAACGCGCTCGTCGCGGCCGGCGCGCTGGCCGGGGCGCTGGCCTCCACCCGACGCACGTCGGTGCGCCTGTCGATGGTGGTCGGCACGGCCGCGGCACTCGGCGTCGTCCAGGCCCTCGCGGGACTGGCACCGGACCAGATCGCGTTCAGCGTCCTCCTCGTCGGCATCGGCGTGGGCAACCTGCTCTTCATCACGGCGGCGAACTCGCTGGTGCAGATGTCGTCGAACGTCCAGATCCGCGGCCGGGTGATCTCCCTGTACATCCTGGTGCTGCTCGGCGGCCAGGCGATCGGCGGACCGCTGATGGGCTGGGTGGTGGAGGCCGTCGGGCCGCACATCGCGATGGCGATCTCCGGGCTGGTGCCGGCGGCGGCGGCGGTCGTGGTCGCGTGGATGATCGCGCGGCACGCCAGCCTCCGGCTGCGGTTCGGGCTGCGCGGGCGGCGGCCGGTGATCGCGATCGTGAACCGGGCCGGGAAGGCGGGCGCGACGCTCTAGCGCAGGGCGCCCGATCCGCCTGCGGTATCGTGGAGGCCGCGCCCCCGTAGCTCAGCGGATAGAGCAGGAGCCTTCTAATCTCTTGGTCGCAGGTTCGATTCCTGCCGGGGGCACCCATGCGCAGGAGCACATCTCGCGGTGCTTCTCATCTCTTGGTCGCAGGTTCGATTCCTGCCGGGGGCACCCATGCGCAGGAGCACATCTCGCGGTGCTTCTCATCTCTTGGTGGCAGGTTCGATTCCTGCCGGGGGCACCACAGCGCCGTCACGCTCGGCGAGGCAGCACAAAGTGGGCCCGAATCGCGCGAAGCTGCGGAGAATCAGCCGTCTCGCGGCGCGTCAGAGAGCGCGGGCTGCGGCGACGAGGACTTGGTTGAGGGTGGGGACGCCCTCGGCGCGGAAGACCTCGGCGCCGTCGCCGCCGAGCACGATCACGGTGGGCGTCGAACGGATGCCGTCCGACTCCGCTCGGGCGGGGTCGCGGGCGACGTCGCGCTCCGTCACGCGCAGGCCCGGCACGAGCCGCACCGCCTCGGCGAGGACGGCGCGGGTCTGCATGCACGGCTCGCAGAACGCCGACGTGTACAGAGTGAGGCCGACCTCCCGGGTGACGGGACGGTCAACGGCGGGTGTCGCATCCACGACGACCAGTGTACGTCCGGCGAATTCCCGGCGACCATCCCGCGACAGTGCCCGGCGCGTCACCCGCGGGTCACCCCGGCGACCGACAATCGGGGCGTGAGCAGGACCACCTACACACGTTATGTGGCCCTCGGCGACTCGATCACCGAGGGGCTCTGCGATCCCGCGCCTGCACGGCCCGGGGCCTGGCTCGGCTGGGCGGACCGCCTCGCCGGCATCCTCGACGGCGACGCTCGGCTCTTCGGCGGGACCGTGGAGTTCGCCAACCTCGCCGTCCGCGGCAGGCGCATCGCCGACGTGGTCGGCGAACAGGTGCCGGGGGCGCTCGCGCTGCAGCCCGACCTCGTGTCGGTGCTGGTCGGCGCCAACGACCTGATGAGCCCCACCGCCGACCCGGACGCGCTCGCAGAAAGGCTCTCGGACGGCGTGCGGATGCTGCGCGCGCACGGGACGACCGTGCTGCTGGCGAACCTCTTCGACCCGCAGTTCGCGTTCTTCCTCAAGCCGTTCCGCGGACGCGCCGCGGTGTTCAACGCGAACATCTGGAGCATCGCCCGCGACCACCACGCCGTCGTGCTTGACGTGTGGGGTGTGCGGGAGTTCCGCGACCCGGCGATGTGGGGCGCCGACCGGGTCCACCTCAGCTCGCGCGGGCACCGGCTGCTGGCCACACACGCCGCGCACGCGCTGGGCGTGCCGTACGCCGAGACGACCTCGGCCGAGAGCGGCGACGCGCCCCTGGGGGCGGTGGAGGAGCCGCCCACCCCGCCGGACGACCTCCCGCTGCGCACCTGGCTGCGCGTGCACGCGATCCCGTGGGCGGCCCGGCGGCTGCGCGGCATCTCCTCCGGCGACGGGCTCAGCCCCAAGCTCCCCGAGGCGCTGCCGGTGCGCAGCCAGGGATTGATCGGTGGGCAGCCGCTGGTCGCGGGCCAGCCGCGGATGGTCGGAGGCCCGCACTAGACTTGCGGGCATGGCTGCCTCAAGTGATCGACTGGTCTGGATCGACTGCGAAATGACCGGACTCGACCTGGCGGTCGACGAGCTCGTCGAGATCGCCGTGGTCATCACCGACTTCGAGCTGAACGTGCTCGACCCGGGGCTCAGCATCGTCATCAAGCCGGACGCCTCCGCCCTCGCCAACATGAACGACTTCGTGCGCGACATGCACACCACCTCCGGACTCATCGAGGAGATCCCGAACGGCAAGAGCCTCGCGGAGGCCGAGTACGAGGTGCTGGAGTACGTCCTCAAGTACGCGCCCACGGCACGCACGGCCCCGCTCGCGGGCAACACCATCGGCACCGACCGGATGTTCCTCGCCAAGTACATGCCGCGCCTCGACAACCACCTGCACTACCGCAACGTCGACGTCTCCTCCATCAAGGAGCTGGCCCGGCGCTGGTACCCGCGCATCTACTTCAACGCCCCCGAGAAGAACGGCGGCCACCGAGCGCTGGCCGACATCCTCGAGTCGATCCGCGAGCTCGACTACTACCGCGCCGCGGCCTTCGTGGGCGAGCCGGGACCCACCACCGAGCAGACCCAGGAGGCGGCTGCGGGTGTGGTGGAAAAATGGGCCGCCAAGATGTACTAGAATCGATGAGTTGCCTCGCGAGGAACGGTCATCCCGGATGACCTCCGACCGCGGAACATGGTGGGTATAGCTCAGCTGGTAGAGCGCCTGGTTGTGGTCCAGGAGGTCGCGGGTTCAAGCCCCGTTACTCACCCCAATAGCGCCTGGTTGTGGTGCAGAGCCGCGAGCAGGTCGCGGGTTCAAGCCCCGTTACTCACCCCAATTACGAAGGGCACGTCACCTTGATGACGTGCCCTTCGGCGTTTCAGTCCGCGCTGCGGTGCACCACGAAGATGCCGCCGTGCGCCGGGAGGTGGCTGCGCTCGTGGTCCGTCTCGACGTACGCGTCGATGACGGCCACGATGCGGCGGTCCAGCTCGGCGACGTCCTCCGGCGACAGGTGCAGCGAGAAGCGCGCGAACGTCGCGATGGAAGCCGGGCCGGCCTCCGCGAGCTCCTGCTGGAAGGCCTCCACCGGCGCGACGGTCCGGCTGGGGTCCTGGTCGTCCAGAGCCATCGACAGCCACCAGCTCCGGCCGGTCGAACGGTAGGGCTTCTCCAGCGCGCCGCTCGCCCCCGACCGCACCGGCGCCGGCTCCAGGAAGCCCGCGGCCACCAGCTGGCGGACGTGGTAGTAGACCGTGCCTGCGTCCTCCCCCAGCCGGTCGGCGAGCTGCTTGTTGGTCAGCTCGCGGTCGCCGCACAGCCGCAGGATGCGCACCCGCAGCGGATGCGACAGCGCCTTGATCTCCGCGACGGACGCGGGGCGGCGTTTGGCGTCCGGGTCGGCGGACGGGCCGGGCACGCTGCGCGCGGCTTCCTCGGGCGTCTGTGCCTCGGGGGACGTCGGGGTCGACATACCCCGAGAATACTCGCCTGATTGAGCTTCTTGATATCGATTGAGTTTTCTCAATCCGCGTGTCAGGCTGTCCCCGTGACATCGGAACGTGCGGCATCCGCTCCCCTCGGCTCGCGCTACTGGAGGCTCTGGACGTCGTCGGCCCTCTCCAACCTCGCCGACGGTGTGATGAAGGTCGCGCTGCCGCTGGTCGCCATCCGCTACACCGACTCCCCCGCGCTCATCGCCGGCCTCACCTTCGCCTTCACCCTGCCGTGGCTGGTGTTCGCCCTCCTCGCGGGCGCCCTCGCCGACCGGTACGACCGGCGCCGGCTGATGCTCGTGGCCAACGTCGCGCGGGCCGCCTTCCTCGGGTTCCTCACGATCGCGGCCGTCGCCGGTGCCGGGTCGATCTGGCTGCTCTACGCCGCGGCGGTCTGCATCGGCGTGGCGGAGACCGTCTACGACACGTCGTCGCAGTCGATCCTCCCGCAGCTCGTGGACAAGGCCGCGCTCTCCCGGGCGAACGGCCGGCTGTACGCGGCCGAGCTCACCACGAACGAGTTCGTCGGGCCTCCGCTCGGTGGTTTCCTGGTCGCGGCCGGAGTCGGGCTCGCCTTCGGGACGCCGGTGCTGCTCTGGGTCGCCGCGATCGGGATGCTGCTGCTCGTCCGTGGGCGCTTCACGACCGACCATCCGCGCACCACCACCATCCGCGCCGACATCGTGGAGGGGCTGCGGTTCCTGCGCGGGAGCACGCTGCTGCGCACGCTCGCGGTCATGGTGGGCGGCTTCAACTTCGCCAGCAGCGCCGTCTTCACCGTGTTCGTGCTGTACGCGGTCGGCCCCTCGTCCGCGATGAAGCTCAGCGACCCCGGCTACGGCCTGCTGCTCACCGCGTCGGCCCTCGGCAGCGTCGCCGGGACGTTCCTGGCCGAGCCCGCCGAACGGCTGCTCGGCCGCTCGAAAGCGCTCACCCTCACGGTCCTCGGTTCGCTGCTCACGGTCGCGACGCCGGCGTTCACCGCGAACCCGTACATCATCGGGGCCGGATTCCTCCTCGGCGGCGTCACCGTCTCGATCTGGAACGTCATCACGGTCTCGCTCCGGCAGCGCGTGACGCCGCAGCGGCTGCTCGGCCGGCTGAACTCCGCCTACCGCCTGCTGGCGTGGGGCACGATGCCGCTCGGCGCCGCCGCAGCGGGCGTGATCGCCCAGTTCTTCGGCATCCCCGCGGTGTTCCTCAGCATGGGCGTCGTCGCGCTCGCGATGCTGATCGGGATGATCTGGGTCACGGACGCGCGCATGGCGGCGGCCGAGACGGAGGCCGAGAAGGCCGACGAGCGCGACCACGCGGCCTTCGGCGGCTGACCCGCACCGGCGCACACCGTATTGCCAGGTTCGGACGCCGCCAGGCGCGCGGAGCGCCGCCGCGAGAGCGCGCGCACACGACTTTGCCAGCGTTCATGCCCGAGTCGTCCAGAGTAGGCGTCTAGCGTGGTCGATCGACAGCGGTGAATGCTGTCCGTGCTGCACCGTGCGTCCAACCCCCGAACCCCGGACGCCACCCCGAAAAACCTGGTGCGGCACATCCGCGTCGAACGCCGCGCCTCGGGACCACCCGGTCCAGTCGCGCTTCCGTGCGTCCCGGCGCGGTTGCCAGCCCGTCCGAGCGCTCTCCCCCGGGAGCGCTCTCAGCCGTGCGCCTCCCGGCAGGGAGGCCGCGCGGCTCGGCGGGGAAGCCCGACCCAGGAAATCTATGCTCAGCACCCTCAGCCACGTCGTCCGCTCATCCAACCTCTCCTTCGGTCGCGTCCTCACCGGCGCCGCCGCGATCATCATGTCGGCCAGCATCGTCGCCCCGATGGTCGCGCAGCAGCAGGAGAGCGAACGCGCCACCCGCGAACTGTCCCAGTCCACCGGGATCCACCACGACCAGCTCGGCGTCTACGACAAGCTCTGGCGCGACCGCCTGGAGGGCATCGCCCAGCAGACCCTGACCAAAGCGCAGTCGACCGTGCAGGCGAACGCCGCCAAGGCGGACACGACCGCGGCGAAGACCGCGATCGCCGGTCTCGACGACTTCAAGAAGCTCGACGACTCGAAGCTCCGCGCGCAGATCGACACCACCGACGCCGCCACCACGGCCCTCGCCGCCGCCGGTGTCGCCGCCGATCAGAAGGCCGCGGCCGCCGCAGCCGCCGCTGCTGCCGCAGCCGCCGCCGCGCAGGCGAACGCCAACACCCCGAACGGCGCCCGCACCGCCGCGCAGTCCATCATGTCCAGCACCTACGGCTGGGGCTCCGACCAGTTCCAGTGCCTCGACAGCCTGTGGTCCAAGGAGTCCGGCTGGAACTACCAGGCCTCGAACAGCGGCAGCGGCGCGACCGGCATCCCGCAGGCGCTGCCCGGCAGCAAGATGGCGACGTTCGGCAGCGACTGGGCGACCAACGCGACCACCCAGATCAAGTGGGGTCTCTCCTACATCAAGGGCTCGTACGGCACCCCGTGCTCCGCGTGGAGCCACTCGGAGGCCATGAACTGGTACTGAGCCGGTTCCGCACCTCCACGACATGAGGGGGCGGCGGCCTCGCCGGTAGACTCGCCCAGGTGAGCACCGGCCCGGCCCCCGCCCCCTCCGTCGTCCCCGAAATCCGCGGAGCGCACCTCGTCGGCAGCGTCAACCTCCCCGACGCCGGCGCCGTGTTCGGCGCCGTGAGCGAGCACCTCGGCGACCGGCTCCGGCGCATCCCCGACGGCGAGGTGGGCGAGCGGTTCTACTGGATCCAGTTCCAGACCGCGCGGTTCGACACGATGACCGGGCTGTCCCGCATCCCGGTCGAGCCGTACTATCTGCGCGAGATCTTCGACGGCCGGCCGTTCCAGCTCGACGCGGACATCGCGCCGGGCGACCTGGTCTTCCCCGACCTCGGCTACGCGGAGGCCGCGCTGGCCTCCTACGCGGAGTTCGCGCGGCTCCGGGAGGCCGGAACGATCGCTCAGGGCACCCGGTTCCAGGTGTCGCTGCCGACGCCGGCCGCGGTGATCGGCGCGTTCGTCGTGCCGGGCGACCGGGCCGCGCTGGAGCCGGCGTACGAGCGCGCGCTCCTCGGCGAGCTGACGCGCATCCTCGACGGCATCCCGCACGAGGACCTCGCGATCCAGTGGGACACCGCGGTGGAGTTCGCCCTCCTGGAGGGGCGCGTCGAGCCGTGGTTCGCCGAGCCCGGCACGGCCGGGGTGCTCGCCGGCGTCGTGGAGCGCTCCGTGCGCCAGGCCGCAGCGGTGCCCGGCGACGTGGAGGTCGGCTACCACCTCTGCTATGGCGACGTCGAGGAGCAGCACTTCGTGCAGCCCGCGGACGCCGGCAACCTGGCGGCGGTCATCGCCGGCATCCTGGCCGGCGCGCCGCGACCGATCGCGTTCTTCCACCTCCCGGTGCCGATCGAGCGCGACGACCCGGAGTACTTCGCTCCCCTCGCCGCTCTGGAGCTGCCCGAGCCGACCGAGCTGTACCTCGGCCTCCTGCACCATGAGGACGGCGTGGACGGCGCGCGCCGCCGTGCCGCGGCGGCGGCGACCGCCCGGCCGCGGTTCGGGGTGGCGACGGAGTGTGGCTTCGGCCGGGGACCCTCGGAGCGGACAATCGGCCTCCTCGACCTGCACGCCGCCGTCGCCGAGGCCTGGTGACGATGCCCCTGCACCTGGACGCCGACGCGTTCGAGGAGCTCGTCACCGACGAGCTCGACCGGTTGCCGGACGAGATGATCGACGGGCTGGACAATGTCGTGTTCGTGGTCGAGGACCGCCCGGAGGACGGCTCGCTCGACCTGCTCGGCCTCTACGACGGCGTCGCCCTCACCGAACGGGACGCGTACGGCTTCGGCGAGATGCCCGACCGCATCATCCTGTACCGCGAACCGCTGCTGTCGATCTGCGCCGACGAGGACGAGCTGCGCGAGGAGGTCCACGTGACCCTCGTGCACGAGATCGCGCACTATTACGGGATCGACGACGACCGGCTGCACGAGCTCGGCTGGGCCTGACGCCGCACCCGGCATCCGCTCCCGCGCGCGCATCGTGCTAACGCGCGGGTGAATCCTTCGGAATTCAGCGCGGTCAGAGTCCGAGCACACCGGAATACCGCCCTCACCTCGTTGCTATAAACCCCTCACGCGACTCGTCTCACGCGGGGAGCGCCACGCAACGAACGAAAGGGTGGCAATGCCCACATCCGCGAACACCGTGAAACGCGCGGTTCGCCCCGGACTGATCCTCGCGACTGTCGTCGGAGTCCTGGTGTCGCTCGCCGCGACCTCCGGACCCGCGGGCCCCGCGACGGCCGCGGGCGCCCTCGACTGCTCCGGTACGTCCATCTACGGCCTCGTGCCCGGCACCCTCGGGGCTCCGGACGTCGCGGACCTGCTGCGCATCGACGACACCTCCGTCGGCGGCGCCCAGCTGGCCGCAACGGTCGCGTCCACGAGCTCGTTCCCCGGGACCAACCCGAACGGGCTCGGCCTCACCGTCGGCGGCACCGGAGCGTTCATGGCCTCCGAGAACGGCACGGTGATCGAGGGCTACGACGCCGCCAGCGGGAACTGGCTCGCGTATCAGGGCAAGCCGGCTCCCGGCAGCGGCGTCACGGTCGGCGCGGTCGACCCGATCACGGGGATCTACTACTTCGGGGACGTCGGCACCAACGGCGTCACGGGTCAGCTCTGGGGCTTCGACACCACGACCGGTCAGATGGTCAGCCCGACACCGCTGGTCACCTTTCCCGCAGTGGCGGGCCAGAACAACGGCGACATCGCCTTCGACGGCGGCGGCAACCTCTACCTCGTCTTCTCGTCGGCCGCCGCCGGCTCGCTCGAAGCGATCAGCGGCCCGCTCCCGAAGACGGCCGCGCAGGCCGCGACGCTGACGCCGGCGACCCTGAGCACGTTCACCGTCCCCGGCGGCGCCGCGGTCAACGGCATCGCCTTCGACGGCAACGGGACGCTCTACCTGAGCCAGGGCAGCACCAACGGCATCTTCTCGATCGACCCGGGCACCGGGTCCTCCGACGGCAACCTGACACCGCTGCCCGCGTCTCAGACCGGCCCCTCCGGCACCGGCCTCGTGGACCTCGCGAGCTGCGCGTTCCCCCCGGCCGTCAGCGCCCAGAAGAACGTCGTGTCCCGCGTGAACGCGACGGACCAGTTCGCGCTGAGCGTCACCGGCCCCACGGTCAGCCTCCCCGCCACGGCCGTGACGGTGGGCACCGCGACAGGGCTGCAGCAGACGACGGACGGCCGCCTCCTCCAGGCCGGACCCGCACTCGCCCGCTTCGGCGACACGTACACCGCCACCGAGACGGCGGCGGGCACGACGGACCTGGCCCAATACCTCTCGACGTACTCCTGCGTCGACTCGGTGAACCCGGGGAACCCGCAGTTCCCGATCACGGGCAGCGGGACCTCGGTCTCGTTCCCGCTGGCGACGTACGCGGGCGAGTCGCCTTCTGTGGTCTGCACCTTCACGAACACCCCGCGCGCGGCGTCGCTGTCGCTGACGAAGACGGCGAGCCCGGCGACGATCGCAAAGGTCGGCGACACGGTGACGTACACCTACACCGTGACCAACACCGGCAACACGCCCCTGACCGGCATCGGCATCACCGAGACGGCCTTCACCGGCACGGGGACCGCCCCGGTTCCGAGCTGCCCGAGCACCACCCTGGCGCCCGGGGAGAGCGAGCAGTGCACTGCGTCCTACGACGCGACAGCCGCCGACATCGATGCGGGGACCATCTCGAACACGGCCGTCGCGGGCGGCCAGGACGCGGTGGCCGGAGCGGTGAGCAGCCCGGCCGCGACGGCGGAGGTGACCGCCGACCAAGCGCCGAGCCTGACCCTCGACAAGAAGGCCGACCCGACCAGCATCACCGGCGCCGGACAGCCGATCACGTACTCGTTCGTGGTGACGAACAGCGGGAACGTCACCCTGACGGCCGTCGGGATCACCGAGCAGAGCTTCTCCGGCAGCGGAGGCCCGCTGACGGTGATGTGCCCGGCCGACACCACACTGGCGGCAGGTGCCTCGCTGACCTGCACGGCGGACTATGCGTCGACGGACGCCGACTACGCCGCGGGCAGCATCACGAACACGGCCGTGGCCGACGCGACCGACCCCACCGGCGCGACTGTCCAGTCCGCCGAGTCCACTGCCGTGGTCGACGCCGTCCACCTGCCCGTCGAGAACCCGCCTGCGCCGAATCCGCCCGTGGCGAACCCGCCGGCGGCGGACCCGCCCGCGGGGAACCCGCTGGCCGACACCGGCATGGAGGTGCTGTCGTGGCTCGCGCCGCTGGCCGCCCTGCTCGCCCTCGCCGGCACCGGACTCGCTGTGATCGCGCGACGCAGGACGGCCCGCAAGCAGGGCTGAGCGGCTGACCGCCTGACCGGCTGAGTCGCCGACGCACGATGCCCCGGGAGTCACCGACTCCCGGGGCATCGTCGCGAGTCGCTAAAGCGACTCCTCGTCCTTGTCGGTCTCGACCGGGTCGCTGTCGGGAGCGTCGAAGTGGTACGAGACGTGACGCTCGCCGTTGACGGTGCGCTGCTCGCCCGCGACGTACCAGAACAGCGACTCCAGACCCTCGATGGCGGCCACCGCGCCGATCCGGTCGTCCACTTTCCCGCCGACCAGGTAGCGCCGTTCCGCCGTTCCGACGAGGGGGCCGTCCGCGTATTCGACGATGTACTCAGGGTCCGAGTGGGATGTCTCGCTCATGGAACCACCGTAGACCCCGAGGGATGCCGGGGTGCAGAACCCATCGGCCAGTCGGTGACGTCCAGCACGAGGTCGGCGCGCTCCCGCGGGTCCTCCCGGGCCAGGTACTCCTCGAACTCGGACTGCCACTGATCCCAGTGCGACGCGAACGTCTCGCCGTCGCGGTCCAACGCGCGTGCCTTGCGGAGGCCGTCGTCGGCGTCCAGCCAGATCGCGAGGTGCGCCCAGCGGACGTTGCCCGCGGCGAGCGTGCCGCAGCCCTCCACGACGACCGGCGCACTGCCCGCCACGTCGTGCCATTCGGCCGGGCGCCCGTCCGCCCAGTCCCAGCGCCGCCAGCGCCCCTGCCCGGCGACGGCGAGCGGCTTCAGGAGGTCGGCGGCCAGCGCGTCGCTCGCGGCGAGGAGGCCGTCCCAGCCCGGGTAGAGGTCGTCCATCCTGACCAGGCGGGGCCGTTCGGCGCCGGGCCAGTGCCGCACGAGCAGGTCGGCGAGGGAGCTCTTGCCCGCACCGCTCGGGCCGTCGATCAGGACGACGGGGGGAGCCTCTCCCCCGGTCGCCTCCAGCGCGGCCGCGACCGCGCCGAGCAGCTCGCAGAGCTCCGGCAGCTCGTCAGGATCCCAGGACATTCCTGTCGAGTGTAGACCGCCGGGCGGCGGTGCGCGTGAGTGCTACCGCTTGAGCGCGCGGATGACGCGCGCCCAGGCGTGGCCGGCCACCCACACGAACGGGATGGCGACCGCGAGCAGCGTGATCAGGTTCGGCCGGAACCGTACGCCTGTCTCGTCGCTGATGTAGGCGCCGAACGGGACCGCGGCGCCGCCGCCTCCCGCACCTCCCGGCGCGGAGTCGTCGCCGGGGCCTTCGCCCGCGCCGAAGCCGAACTGCACCGCGGCGACGGGGACGATCGTGGTGCCGTCGACGACGATCGGCTCGCCGTAGACCGACTTGATTCCGGAGGAGCTCATCGTCTCGGCGAGCTTGAGGGAGAGTTGCGTCATGGGATCACCGTACTCGGAGGCCTCCGGTGTGACCAGGGCCGGTGGGTTCGGGCAGCGCTAGTCGCTCAGCCAGCGCGGGTTGCGGCCGTCACGCTCGGCCTGCTCGGCGTCGCGCGACCTCCGGACCAGGGAGGCCGGCCCGATCGAGCCGCGGCCGAAGCGGGCGCTGACCGCGTCGAGCGTGCGCTCGGCCTCCCGCCACTCCTCGTCGGGGTCCCAGAGCGCGAGCGCGTCGCCGCCGGCGTCGGCGAGCTGCTCGGCCCGCACGCCGATCAGCCGGATCGGGGTGTCCTTCAGGCGGAGGTCGAGCGTCTCGAAGACGTCCCAGGCCTCCTCGAACAGCCGCCGCCCGACGTTGGTCGGCTCGGCGAGGGTGCGCGAGCGGGTGATGGTGCGGAAGTCGGAGAAGCGCACCTTGAGGGCGATGGTCCGGCCGACCATTCCGTGCTTGCGCAGCCGCTCGCCGACTCTCCCGGAGAGCCGCAGCAGCTCGCGGCGCAGGGTGTCGGCGTCCTCCACGTCGACCGAGAACGTGTTCTCGTGGCCGATGCTCTTCTCGCGGGATGCCGTGACGATCCGGCGCGGGTCGCGGCCGTTGGCGAGCTCGTGCAGCCGGTGCGCGGTCGCGTCGCCGACCGCCCGTTGCAGCACGGGCAGGGGCGCGTCGGCGAGGTCGGCGACGGTGCGCATGCCCATCCGCTCCAGGGAGGACTGCGTGCTCGCGCCGACGCCCCAGAGCGCGCCGACCGGGAGCGGGCGGAGGTAGGCGACCGTGTCGGCCGGCGGGATGACGAGCATCCCGTCCGGCTTGGCGTGCCCGGAGGCGAGTTTGGCCATGAACTTCGTGCCGGCGACGCCGACCGAGCAGGTCAGGCCCGTCTCCTCCTTGACGCGCGAGCGGATGAGCTCGGCGATGCGTCGCGGGGATCCCAGCAGCCGCCGCGCGCCGGCGACGTCGAGGAACGCCTCGTCGATGCTGAGCGGCTCGACCAGCGGCGTCACCTCGTGGAAGATGTCCATCACCTTGCCGGAGTACTCGGTGTACTTCTCATAGTGCGGCGGCAGGATGATCGCGGTCGGGCACAGCCGCAGCGCCTGGGAGACCGGCATGGCGCTGCGCACGCCGAACCGGCGTGCCTCGTACGTCGCGCTCGTGACGACCCCGCGACCGCCCGCGTGGCCGACGATGGCGGGCTTGCCGCGGGCGTCCGGACGGTCCAGCAGCTCGACGGAGGCGAAGAAGGCGTCCATGTCGACGTGCAGGATCGTGGCGTCGGCGTCGTCGACGTCGGCGGTCGTCACCCGCCGGTCGCTGCCGTCCGCCCTACCCACCGAGAACCTGCCCCATGGGTCAATCCTCCCATCCGGCCACGACATCCGGTCTGACGCGGCTAGCGTGGAGGCATGGAATTCAGATACCTCGGCAACTCCGGTCTCAAGATCTCGGAGATCATCTACGGCAACTGGCTCACGCACGCCTCCCAGGTCGAGAACGAGACGGCGACGCAATGCGTCCACGCCGCCCTCGACGCCGGCATCAGCACCTTCGACACCGCCGACGCGTACGCGAACACCGCCGCGGAGCAGGTGCTCGGCGACGCGCTGAAGGGCCAGCGCCGGCAGTCGCTGGAGATCTTCACCAAGGTCTACTGGCCGACCGGCCCGAAGGGCCACAACGACACCGGGCTCTCGCGCAAGCACATCCTCGAGTCCATCGACGGCTCGCTCACCCGGCTCGGCACCGACTACGTCGACCTCTATCAGGCGCACCGCTTCGACTACGAGACGCCGCTGGAGGAGACCATGCAGGCCTTCGCCGACATCGTGCGGCAGGGCAAGGCGCTCTACATCGGCGTGAGCGAGTGGACGGCCGACCAGCTGCGCGCCGGGCACGCGCTGGCGAAGGAGCTCGGCTTCCAGCTCATCTCGAACCAGCCGCAGTACTCGATGCTCTGGCGCGTCATCGAGAAGCAGGTCGTCCCGACCTCCGCCGAGCTCGGCATCTCGCAGATCGTCTGGTCGCCGGTGGCGCAGGGCGTGCTGACCGGCAAGTACCTGCCGGGCGCGCCCCTCCCCGAGGGCAGCCGGGCGGCGGACGACAAGGGCGGCGCGAACGCGATCAAGAGCTTCCTGCGCGACGACGTGCTCACCTCCGTGCAACGGCTGAAGCCGATCGCCGACGAGCTCGGCGCGACGATGGCGCAGCTCGCGATCGCCTGGGTCCTGCAGAACCCGAATGTGTCCGGCGCGATCGTCGGCGCTTCGCGTCCGGAGCAGGTGGCCTCCAACGTGAAGGCCGCGGGCGTCCGGCTCAGCGGCGACGTGCTCGCCCGCATCGACGAGGCGGTCGGGGACGTTGCGGTGACCGACCCGGCGGAGACGACCTCCCCGGCGCAGCGCGTGGCCTAGCTCACACGAGCGCGGCGACGAGCGGCCGGAACCAGTCCCGGAACGCCTGCGAGTCGTCGCGCAGCGAGGTGCTGACGACCACGGTGTGCGGGCCGACGATCCACGCGCCGCGCTCGGCGAGCGGGAGCACGTCGATGTCCAGGCGGAAGTATCCGGCCTGGCGTCGCAGATCGTGCTCCCGCTCGTGGACCACGTCCACGATGTCGGCGGCGCGGGTGGCGTGGTGCTCGATGCTCGCGCGGGCGTATTCGGCGCGGCGCTCGCGCGCCCAGCGCGCCGCGGTCTCGTGCTGGGCGAGCACGATGTCCTGGAGCTCGATCGCGCGGTCGAGGGCAGCGAAGTGCGGAGGCTGCAGCAGCGGGGTGATCGGGCGGTGCTCGCGGTCGGCCGCGCGCTCGAACAGGGCGTGCCACTGGGTCTCCAGCACGTCCTTCGCCGCCAGGGTCGCGGCGGGTCCGCTCCGCTCGGATGCCCCGTGCAGGGCGGGCACGACGGCCGGCGACACCCGCGGGAGGGCGGGCTCCCTGGTGTTGTCGAGGCCCACGAGGTCGCGCAGGGCGAGCGCGATCAGCAGGTCCCAGGGACAGTCCTCGGTGACCTGCCATCGAAGGGTGCCCTCGACGAACATGCCGTCATTGTAAGAGCAGCCGGTGACCTCCAGCAGTGCACCGGTTCGTGCGTTCAACCGCGCCGGTCGAGCTCGGCGATCAGACGGAGGACGGTGCGCTGGTTGCGTCCCGTCGCCACCGGCCCCACGGCGCGCCAGAACGCCGCGGGGACGACCGATTTGGAGACGCCGAGCGGGCTCCACTGGTAGATCGCGCGGTCCCCCAGCCGGACCACCTCCGGGGCGAGCTCGGCGTCGTCCGGCGCGCTCACTCCGGCGGGGACGTCGTGATCCAGGAAGGTCACGACGAGCCGGGAGTCGTCGTCCGCGATGCCCACCAGGGGGTTGTCCGCGGCGATCCGGCGGAAGCGCTCCTCCGCCAGCAGGACGACGCCGGCGGACACTCCCGACGACTCGGCCAGCGCCGCGGTGACGGCCTCGGCCTGCGCGGCCGTCGGTGCGCCCCGCCCGCGGAAGACGACGTTCCCGCTCTGCAGCAGGGTGACCACGTCCTCGAAGCCGGCCGTCTCGAACGCGGCCGCCAGGTCGGCCTTCGCGACGCGCGCGTTTCCGCCGACGTTGATGCCGCGGATCAGGCCGACCCCGAGCACGGCTCAGGCCTCCGCGGGCTCGGCGGCCACCAGCAGCACGGCGGAGATGGTCGCGGTCTCGTACGGACCGCTCCCGTCCCGGCGGTGCTGCGGCTCGGTGAAGGCGACGGTCCAGTGCGTGAAGCCGTCGTTCGGCAGGGAGATGGACCGCATGGTGCGCTCCCCGTTGGCGATGATCACCCCGGTGGGCTCACCCGGCCAGTCGTCGGACGAGGGCGGCTCCTGCTCGACGACGTACACCTGCACGCCGACGCCCAGGGCCGGTGTCGCCGCGCGGGGGTCGCGGGGCGGGCGGGGACGATCACGCTTCCACATGGTTCAAGCATCCCATCTCAGTGCGACGTCGATGGCTCCGTCCTCCCCCGCTCCGGGCCGAGCAGGCGGCGCAGGGTGGCCCGCTCGACGACGGTCCAGGCCGTCGTGGTCAGAATGTACACGGCGGCGGCGAGCGGCACGAACGCCGCGAAGACCACCGTGACGTACGGCAGGAACGACAGCGCCCGCACGACGCCGGTCGGCGCCGGAGTGCCGTCCGGCTGCGGCAGCGCGAGCACGCGCCGCGACACCGTGGTCACGGCGGCGATCAGCACGAGGACGCCCGCGTAAACCAGGAACCCGGGCCAGACCGGGCCGGCGCCGGCGAGGCCGACGAAGCTGGTGCCGAGCGGCGCGCCGAGCACGTGCGTGTCGAGCAGGGTGTTGGCGTGGCCGGCGATCGTGGCGTGCGTGAACAGCGCGTAGACCAGCGAGATCACGGGGAGCTGCGCCAAGAGCGGCAGCATCCCGGCGAACGGGGAGGTGCGCTCGGCCTGGTAGAGCTCCATCGTCTTGCGGGCCAGGAGCTCCCGGTCCTTGCCGTGCTTGCGCTGGAGTTCGGCGAGGGCCGGGGCGAGCCGGCGCCGGGTGTACTCGGCGCGCACCTGACTGACGCCGACGGGGAGGAGGAGGGCTCGCACGATCACCGTCAGGGCGACGATCGCGACGATGCCGGCGGCCGCGCCCGCGACGGGCTCGACGGCGGCGGAGAGGGCGGTGACGAAGCCGTAGGCGGCGTCGAGGATGGCCGCGATCGGCGGCCACGAGAAGAAGTCCATGGGTGGTATCCCTGCTGTCGGAACGGACGAAGACGTCGTCTGGCCGCGCAGGGACGGGCGAACAGCGCCCGGCTACGCGACCGGCAGGAGGATTCCGGGGGCCCTGGGGCGCGGACGGCCGTCGGCGTCCGGGTCGGCCTGGCTCTGCAGCAGCCAGCCGGCGGCGGGCTGCAGCGGGTTCGACCAGACGGCGCGGACGCGCAGTGAAGCCGCCAGCGCGGCGACCGAGCGCACGACCGCCGTCGCGGCGACCGCGACGATCCCGATCGCGCCGGCCAGGCCGGCGAGCGCGACGATCCCGGAGAGCCCGCCGGGCCAGGCCGCGGAGTGCCACAGCACCGACAGGCCGGAGCCCGGCGCGAAGATGCGCGCCACGAACTCCAGCAGACCGGTCATGTGCACGACCGTAACGCATCCGCCCGCCGGGCCGCTTGCGCGTTCGCCGTGAGCGGAGCGACCCCGAACAGGAGCAAGATGGAGGCATGAGTCGAATCGCGATCGTCGGAGCCCACGGAAAAGTCGCCCAGCAGCTCATGCGGGTGCTCTACGACCGGGGGGACGAGTTCGTCGGCCTCGTCCGCAGCGACGAGCACGCCGACGACGTCTACCGCCTCGGCGGCGAGGGCCACGTCCTCGACATCGAGCAGGCCGACTCCGGTGCGATCGCCATGGCGTTCGTCGGCTGCGACGCGGTCGTGTTCACCGCGGGCGCCGGGGCGGGCTCAGGCGTCGCCCGCAAGCGCACGGTCGACTACGCGGGCTCGGTGAAGTCCGCCGAGGCCGCGGCCGCCGCCGGCATCCGCCGGTTCGTGCAGGTGAGCGCCTGGGGCGTCGACGGACCCGTGGCGGAGGACGCCGACCCCCAGTGGCGCGCCTACGTGGAGGCCAAGCGCGACGCCGACGCCGACCTGCGCGCCTCGGGGCTGGACTGGACGATCCTGCGTCCGGGCGGACTGACTTTCGACGAGGGCACCGGTGAGATCCAGCTCGGCGAGAGCGTGCCGCGCGGCACCATCGCCCGCGAGGACGTCGCCCGGCTGATCGCCGTCTGCCTGGCCGATCCCGCCACGATCGGCCGCACCTGGGAGGTCGTCTCCGGCGACGTCCCGATCGAGGAGGCCGTGCGCACCCTGACGGCGGCCCCCTAGGCTCTTGTCCGTGAGTGGTTACAGCGATCGCCCCTGGGTCTCCGCCTACGCGCCGGGTGTCCCCGCCGACATCGAGCTGCCGGAGGGCTCCCTCGCCCACCTGATCGACGACTCGGTCGCGACCTACGGCACGCACGTCGCCCTGGAGTTCTTCGGCGCGACGACGACCTACGCCGAGCTCGGCGACCAGATCGCGCGTGCCGCGGAGGGCCTGCGCAAGCGCGGCGTCCGCAAGGGCGACCGCGTCGCGCTGGTGCTGCCGAACTGCCCCCAGCACGTCGTCGCGTTCTACGCGGCGCTGCGGCTCGGCGCCGTCGTGGTGGAGCACAACCCGCTCTACACGCCGCGCGAGCTCCGGCACCAGTTCGAGGACCACGGCGCCACCGTGGCGATCGTCTGGGACAAGGTCGTGCCGACGGTGCAGGACCTCCCGGCCGACCTCGGCGTGACGACCGTCATCTCGGTGGACATCACCCGCGCCATGCCCGCGACCAAGCGCTTCGCCCTCCGCCTCCCGGTGCCCGCCGCCCGCAAGGCGCGCGAGCAGCTCACCGCGAAGGTCTCCGGCGCCGTCACCTGGGAGTCGCTGGTCTCGTCCCGGCGGCTCAAAGCCTCCGTGCCGCGGCCGGAGCGCGACGACCTGGCGCTCATCCAGTACACCAGCGGCACCACCGGGCGGCCGAAGGGGGTCATGCTCAGCCACCTCAACCTCGCCGTCAACGCGGCGCAGGCGCGCGCGTGGGTGCCCACGATCGAGCGCGGCACCTCGGTGGTGTACGCGGTCCTGCCGCTGTTCCACGCCTACGGGCTCACGCTCTGCCTGACCTTCGCCATGAGCATGGGATCGCGGCTCGTGCTCTTCCCGAAGTTCGACCCGGACCTGGTGCTGGACGTCGTGAAGAAGCGGCCGGCGACCTTCCTGCCCGCCGTGCCGCCGATCTACGAGCGGCTGGTGCAGGCTGCAGAGAAGCGCAAGGTGTCGCTCTCCGGCATCGACATCGCGATCTCCGGCGCGATGAGCCTGCCGCAGGCCATCGTGGACCTCTGGGAGTCGAAGACCGGCGGCTACCTGGTGGAAGGCTACGGCCTCTCCGAGTGCTCGCCCGTGCTGATGGCGAACCCGGTCGGCGCGACCCGCAAGGCCGGCACGGTCGGCCTCCCGCTGCCCGGAACCGAGCTGCGCGTCGCCGACCCCGACGACCCGGCCGTCGACCGCGCGTTCGGCGAGGAGGGCGAGCTGCTCGCCCGCGGACCGCAGGTGTTCTCCGGCTACTGGCGCAACGCCGACGAGTCGGCCAAGGTGCTCACCTCGGACGGCTGGTTCCGCACCGGCGACATCGTCACGATGGACGAGGACGGCTTCGTGCGGATCGTCGACCGGATCAAGGAGCTCATCGTCACCGGCGGCTTCAACGTCTCCCCGACGGAGGTGGAGGACGCGCTGCGCAGCTTCGAGGGGGTCGCCGACGTCGCCGTGGTCGGCCTCCCGCACCGCCGCGGCGGCGAGGACGTCGTGGCCGCCGTCGTCATGGAGCCTGGCGCGTCCTTCGACGAGGAGGCCATCCGCGCCTACGGGCGCGACTGCCTGACCGCGTACAAGGTGCCGAAGCACGTCGTGCAGGTGGACGAGCTGCCGCGCAGCATCGTCGGCAAGGTCATCCGCAGGAAGGTGCGCGACCAGCTCGTGGCGCAGCAGGAGGCGGCGGGCTGAACTCAGCCGATCGGCCCGCTCAGCCGATAGGGAACACCAGCAGCGACCCCGTCGCCGTCGCGACCGTCTTCCCGCTCCCGTCCGTCACGACCCCGTCCGCGAAGGCCACCCGGTTCCCCGGCTTGGTCACGGTCGCGCTGCAGGTGAGCGGGCCGCTGCCGGCGAACACCGGCCGGAGGTAGTTCACCTTGATCTCGATCGACGTGTAGCCCTGGCCCTGCGCCAGCGTCGACTGCACCGCACAGCCGATCGCCGAGTCCAGCAGGGTGCAGACCAGGCCGCCGTGCACCGTCCCGATCGGGTTGTAGTGCGACTCGTCCGGCTCGCAGACGAACACCGCCCGGCCGGTCTCGGCCTCCGTCAGCGTCATCCCCATCAGGCTCGCGATGGGCGGCGGCGGCAGCTCCCCCGCGATCATCTTCTGCAGGTAGGCCAGGCCGCTCATCGTCGGCATGACGGCGACGCCCGGTGCGGGGTCCTCCCAGTGGACGGTTCGGCTGCGTTCGCTCACTCGCTCTCCTTCCGCGGGAGGTCGGGGTCGGCCGGCGGCAGGTCCGCCGGCTCGTCGACCGTTTCGAGCGTATCCGCATTGACCGGGGTCTGTCCTTCGGGGAGGTTGGAGAAGTCGGGCGCGATGACGGTCGCCGGCAGCCGGGAGGCCGCCGTGCCGAACGGCAAGTCGTCGCCCACCGCGACGGGCTCCAGGATGATGTCGTCGCTCTTCCTCGGCAGGGTGAGCCCTTTGAAGTAGTCGGGCCGGATGATCCGCCAGACGATCATCAGCACGACGCCGATCAGGATGCCGCCGATGCCGACCACGGCCTCCGCCCCGATCCCGAAGATCGTGACGTTCTTGCCGTTCTCGTCCGTCAGCCAGTCGGGTGCGGCGAACTGGATCACCCCGTAGATGAACACGGCCACCAGCATCAGGCCGCCGAGCAGCGGGAACAGCCCGCGCATGATCGCGTGCCGGAAGCTCGTGAACAGCGTGCGGCGGTAGTACCAGACGCAGGCGAAGCCGGTCAGGCCGTAGTAGAACGCGATCATCAGGCCGAGCGAGCCGATCAGCGCGGTCAGCAGGGTGACGCTGATCGCGGTGAACAGCAGGTAGAACGCCGCCGAGGCGATCCCCATGCCGACCGTCGACCAGGTCGGGGTCAGGAACTTCGGGTGGATCTTCGCGAACTTCTCCGGGATGGCCTTGTACACAGCCATCGACAGCGTCGTGCGGGCCGTCGGCAGGATCGTGGTCTGGGTCGAGGCCGACGCCGAGGTCAGGATCGAGAAGCCGAGCAGCGTCAGCAGGATGGAGCCGAGCGGACCGCTGCCGAACAGCGTCGGACCGATCGCCGAGAACACGTCGGACGAGTTCGCCGGGTTCGCCAGGCCGATGCCCTTGTCCCCGACGCCCGCGAACGCGACAGTGGCGACCGTGACGATCGCGTAGGTGGCGAGCAGGAGCAGGGTGCTGATGACGGCCGCGCGGCCCGGGGTCTTCTCGGGGTTCTTGGTCTCCTCGTTGATCGAGACCGCGGTGTCCCATCCCCAGTAGATGAAGATCGCCGTCAGCAGTGCGGGGGCGATCGTCTGACCGAAATCGAGGGTGAACGGGTTGAACCACGACCACTGCGGGATCAGCGAGTACGGCTCGGCGTTGCCGGTGTAGACCTTCGCCAGCGCGAACACGGCGAAGAAGATCAGGATGACGACCTCGAAGCCGAGCAGGACGTACTGCACGCGCGCCGACACCTCGATGCCGCGATAGCAGATCCAGGTCATCAGGGCGATCCAGATCAACCCGGCTATCGTCACCGCCACGTTGTTGTTGGCCAGTGCCGCGACGCCGGGGAGGCCGAAGCCGCCGATGAACGTGTACGAGTAGCTGCCGGCGATCTGTGCCAGGTTGGACATCACGATCACATCGGCGATGACGATGCCCCAGCCGCCCATCCAGCCGGTGATCGGGCCGAAGGCTCTCGCCGCCCAGGTGAAGGTCGTGCCGCAGTCCGGCTCGGCCTTGTTGAGCTCCTGGTACGCGACCGCGATCAGGTACATCGGGACGAACGCGAGCAGCACGATGCCGGGCGCTTTGACGCCGGCGGCGAGCGTGCCGCCGACGACGATGAAGCCCAGGCTGGCCGCGAGGCTGTAGGCGGGCGCGGTGGAGGCGACCCCCACCACGACGCTCGACACCAGGCCGAGCGCGCCCCCCTTGAGGCCCTTGTTCCCGGCCTCGTCGGGCGCGGTTGGACGGGTGGATGTCATGGCAACACCTCCGGTGACTCGGGTCCGCTCACCGGTGAACGGGCCACCGGAGCACAGCGTAGCTCCGAAGCCGGGCCGCGGGGTTGCACGTTCTCACAGACGACGGCAGCCCCTGCGCCCGGGTCAGCCTCCCGGCGCCGCCGCGAGCCGCGCCAGCCGCCTCCGGGCCGCCAGCTCCGCCTGTGTCTGCGGCCCCAGCAGCACCTGCGCTCCCCCGAGCACGACGGCCGTCGCGCGGTGGATCGGCAGCCGGTCGGCCACGGGCAGCCCGAGCAGTGCGCGGTGCCGCGGCTCCAGCGTGGAGACCGCCGCGCGGAACAGCACCCGGTACGACGGCCTCAGCGTCCCGCGCAGCGGAGCACGCCGGATGAAGCGGACGATCTCCTCCACCTCCGGGCCGTCGCGCAGCTCCCCCGCGTCGGTCACTGCGTCGATGCGGGCGCGCAGGTCGGCGGCGGTGCGCGGCGGGTCGCCGACGCCCATCAGCTCGGCCGCGGTCGCCCACTCGCCCACGTACCCGTCCGCGCCGCCCGGGATCGGCGACCCCCAGCGCTCGTGCGCGGTCAGGAAGGCGTCGGTGAAGGCCAGGTGCACCCACTCGGCCAGGTCGGGGTCGTTCGCGGTGTACGGCCGGGTGACGCCGTGCCCGTCGACGTAGCTGCCGTGCACGCGCTCGTGCAGGGTCTTCACCAGCTCGGAGCCCGCGACGGCCTGGCCGCGGCTGCCGAAGGTGACCGTGTGGATCCACTGGATCGTGCCGGCCAAGCGGCCCAGCGGGTCCTCGCGGTAGCGGGAGTGGTCGCGCACCCCCGCGAGCGCGCCCGGGTGGAGCGCCTGCAGCAGCAGGGCGCGGACGCCCGCGACGAGGGTCGGCATCCCGCCGTGGACCGTCCAGGCGGCGCCTCCCGCGGGGAAGAAGCCCTCGTCCTCGCCGTCCTCCAGGCGCAGCACCCAGCTCGGGATGCGGTCGGAGCGCCCGGACAGCGTCTCGATCAGGTGCGACCGCACCGGGCCGAGGAGGCGGTCGACGCCGGCGCCGGTCATCGCGCTGCGAACTCCTGGCCGAGCCCGTCGATCACCTGCGCGGACGGCAGCTCGCCGAGCAGCCGGCCGGGGAGCAGGATCTTCGACCGTCGCACGCCGGACCCGATGATGACCACGACGCCGTCGGCCACCACGCGCGAGTCCACGAGCAGCGGCCACTCGGGCGGCAGGCCGATCGGCGTGATGCCGCCATACTCCATCCCGGTCAGTTCGACGGCGCGCTCCATCGGCAGGAAGGACGCCTTGCGGACGTCCAGCAGCCGCTTCACGGTGTTGTTGACGTCCGCGCGGGTGGTCGCGAGCACGACGCAGGCGGCGATCCGCTCCACGCCCTCGCGCTTGCCCCCGACCACGACGCAGTTGGCGAGCGTGTCGGCCGTCAGCCCGAACTGCTCCTGCGTGGCGGCGGTGTCGGACACGCCCGGGTCGATCTCCACGACGCCGACCTCGTCGAGCCAGCCGAGCCCGGTCAGCGTCGCGAGGGTGGCCGGGGCCAGCAGGTCGGTGCGGCAGGAGGCGGGGGCTGTGGTCAGCCCGCCGAGTGTGAAGACGCCCATGCGCCTACGCTAGCGCGCGGCACGGTCCTTCGCTCTGCTCGCACAGGGGTCGCAACACGCCGCTACGTCCTGGCGCACGCGGCGTGTTGCGTCCCCGCGTCGGCCCGGGCTCAGCGGGGGTCGAGCCGCTTGAACATGATCGTCGTGCCGCCGAGCTCTCCGGAGGGCGCCACCGCGTAATCGGGGATGCCGCCGACCGTCTGCCAGCCCCAGCGGCCGTACAGCGACTCGGCCAGACTCCCGGTCTCGGTGTCGAGGACGAGCAGCGTGAGCCCGCTCGCGGCCGCGTGCTCCTCCAGCGCCGCCATGAGCGCCGGCGCGATGCCGCGGCCCCTGGCCTCCCGGTGCACCATGAGCTTGATCACCTCGGCGCGGTGCGGGCCGTTCCGCTTGGCCGCGCGCACCAGGCTGATCGTGCCGAGTACACGGTCGCCGTCGCGGGCGATCCAGGTCTGGGTGTCGGGGTCGGCGAGGAGCGCGCTCCACCACCGCACCGCCTCGTCGTGCGTGGGAGGCTCGATCCAGCCGACGCTCGCGCCCGATTCCACGGTGTCGATCAGCACGGGCGCGAGCGCCGCCGCAGCAGCGCTCGCGTCCGTGACGAGTTCGACCGCCGGGGTCACTGCGAGGCGCGCTCCAGCACCAGCTCGCGTACGCGCGCCGCGTCCGCCTGGCCCTTCATCGCCTTCATGACGGCGCCGATGACCGCGCCGGCGGCCTGGACCTTGCCGTCGCGGATCTTCTCCAGCACGTCCGGCTGCGCCGCGAGCGCCTCGTCGATGGCCGCGATCAGCGCTCCGTCGTCGGAGACGACCGCGAGTCCGCGGGCGTCCACGACCTCCTGCGGCGCGCCCTCGCCGGCGATGACGCCCTCCAGCACCTGGCGGGCCAGGCGGTCGGTGAGGGTGCCGGCGTCGACCAGGGCGGCGAGCTCGGCCACGTGCTGCGGGCTGACCAGGGTGCCGGCGGGGACGCCCTGCGCGTTCGCGAGGCGCGCGATCTCGCCGGTCCACCACTTGCGCGCGGCGGCCGGGGTCGCGCCGGCGGCGATGGTCGCCTCCAGCTCGTCCAGCAGCTCGGCGTTGTCCACGTCCTGGAACTCGAGGGCGGTGAAGCCCCACTCGGCGGTCAGGCGCTTGCGGCGCGCGGCCGGCGCCTCCGGGAGCGTGCCGCGCAGCTCCTCGACCCACTCGCGGCTCGGGGCCACGGGCACCAGGTCGGGCTCCGGGAAGTACCGGTAGTCGTCGGCGTCCGACTTCGGGCGGCCGGCGGAGGTGGTGCCGGTGTCCTCGTGCCAGTGCCGGGTCTCCTGCGTGATCGTGCCGCCGGCGTCGAGGATCGCGGCCTGGCGCTGGATCTCGTACCGCACCGCGCGCTCGATCGAGCGCAGCGAGTTCACGTTCTTGGTCTCGGTGCGGGTGCCGAGCTCGGACGAGCCACGGCGGCGGAGCGAGACGTTGGCGTCGCAGCGGACGTTGCCCTCCTCCATGCGCGCGTTCGAGACGCCGAGCGCCTTCACCAGGTCGCGGATGGCGCGCACGTACGTGCGGCCGACCTCCGGGGCGTCGCCCTCCGCTCCCTCGATCATCTTGGTGACGATCTCGACCAGCGGGACGCCGCCGCGGTTGAAGTCGACCAGCGAGTAGTCGGCGCCCTGGATGCGGCCGGTGGCGCCGCCGACGTGCGTCAGCTTGCCGGCGTCCTCCTCCATGTGCGCGCGCTCGATCTCGATGGTCAGCTCGCGCCCGTTCTCCAGCTCGATGGTGACGACGCCGTCGTGCGCGATCGGCTCGTCGTACTGGGAGGTCTGGAAGTCCTTCGCCAGGTCGGGGTAGAAGTAGTTCTTCCGAGCGAACCGGCTCGACTCGGCGATGTCGCAGCCGAGCGCCAGACCGAGGCGGATGCTCGACTCGATCGCCTTCTCGTTGACCTGCGGGAGGCCGCCGGGGAGGCCGAGGCAGGTCGGGCAGGTGTTCGTGTTCGCGCCGGAGCCGAACTCGTTCGCGCAGCCGCAGAACATCTTGGTCGCGGTGTTCAGCTCGACGTGCACCTCGAAGCCGAGCACCGGCTCGAACAGCTCGAGGGCCTTTTCGTAGTCCATCAACTGAGCCTTGGCCATCAGACCGCTCCCTCTTCGCTCGCGAACATCTCGGTGGCGCTCAGATCGGGCGCCTGGCTCAGGAGGCTGCCGCCCCACTGCTCCTCCAGGAGCCGCTCCAGGGCGGCGCCGATGGTGTAGAGCCGGGCGTCGGCGCGCGCCGGTGTCATGAGCTGGATGCCGACGGGGAGGCCGTCCTCCGGCGCGAGGCCGATCGGGAGGCCCATGCCGGGCACGCCCGCGAGGTTCGCCGGAATGGTGGTGATGTCGTTGAGGTACATCGCCATCGGGTCGGCCAGCTTCTCGCCGAACTTGAACGCCGTGGTCGGCGCGCTCGGGCTGACCAGCACGTCCACCTTCTCGAACGCGGCGGAGAAGTCGCGCTGGATGAGCGTGCGGACCTTCTGGGCCGAGCCGTAGTAGGCGTCGTAGTAGCCGGCGCTCAGCGCGTAGGTGCCGAGGATGATGCGGCGCTTGACCTCGGGGCCGAAGCCCGCGTCGCGGGTCGCCGCCATCACGCGCTCGACGGTGACCGGGCCGTCCTCCGGGTTCACCCGCAGGCCGAAGCGCACCGAGTCGAAGCGGGCCAGGTTGCTGGACGCCTCGGCGGGCAGGATCAGGTAGTAGGCGGCGACCGCGTACTCGAAGCTCGGAGCCTCGACCTCCACGATCTCGGCGCCCGCGCCCTCCAGGAGCGCCAGCGCCTCCACGAAGCGCTGCTTGACGCCGGCCTGGAAGCCCTCGCCGTTCAGCTCGCGGACCACGCCGACGCGCACGCCCTTCAGCGCGCCGTCGCGCAGGCCCGCGCGGGCGGCCTCGGCCATCGACGGCCAGGTGTCGGTCAGCGACGTGGAGTCGAACGGGTCGTGACCCGCGATCACGTCGTGCAGCAGACCCGCGTCGAGCACGCTGCGCGAGACGGGGCCGACCTGGTCGAGCGAGCTCGCCAGCGCGATCGCGCCGTAGCGGCTGACGCCTCCGTAGGTCGGCTTGACGCCCACCGAGCCCGTGACGGCGGCGGGCTGGCGGATCGAGCCGCCGGTGTCGGAGCCGAGCGCGAACGGCGCCTCGAAGGCGGAGACGGCCGCGGCCGAGCCGCCGCCGGAGCCGCCGGGGATGCGCTCCAGGTCCCACGGGTTGCGGGTCGGGCCGTACGCGGAGTGCTCGGTGGAGGAGCCCATCGCGAATTCGTCCATGTTGGTCTTGCCGAGCGGCACCAGGTCGGCGTCGCGCAGCTTGCGGACGACGGTCGCGTCGTACGGCGGCATCCAGCCCTCCAGGATCCGCGAACCGGAGGTCGACGGCATGTCGTGGGTGGCGAGCACGTCCTTGATCGCGACGGGGACGCCGGCGAGCGGGCCGAGCGGGTCGCCTGCGGCCCGGCGGCCGTCGATCTCGGCGGCGGTGCGGACGGCGTTCTCGCCCGCGACGTGCAGGAAGGCGTGCACGTCGGCGTCGACCGCCTCGATGCGGTCGAGGTGGGCGCGGGTGGCCTCCACCGAGGAGACCTCGCGCGTGGCGAGCAGGTCGGCGAGGGCAGCGGCGGAGAGCCTGGTCAGATCCGTCATGCTTACTCCTCGTCCAGGATGGTGGCGACCTTGAACCGGTCGCCCTCGCGCTCGGGGGCGCCGGAGAGCGCCTGCTCGACGGTCAGCGACGGGCGGACCACATCGGACCGGAACACGTTGGTGAGCGGGAGCGGGTGGCTCGTCGCGGGGACGTCGGGACCTGCGACCTCCTGCACCTTTGCGACCGCCTCGACGATCTGGCCGAGCTCGCTGGTGAGGCTCTCGATCTCTTCCGGGCTGAGGTCGATCCTGGCGAGGCTCGCCAGGTGCGCGACCTGTTCTGCGCTGATTTCGGACATGCGTCTCCGTGGTGGTGTCTGAGTGGGCTGAGTCAATTCTAGGGTGACCGCGACCGCCCGCGCCCGCCCCCGGGACGCCAGGCGGACGGCCTTCGGAGGGGTTCGCTAGCTGAGGACGCGCTCGCCCTGGTCGATGCCGATCAGCGCGAGGTTGCGCATGCTCTCGGTCCCTGCGCTGAAGTACTCGTTGTGGCCGCTCGACCCGGTGAGCCTCTTGTGGGTGATCGGGTCGGTCCCGCCGCCGACGCCCATCTTCTTCGCGCCGTACGAGGGCGCCCCCGGGTCGCTGCCGAAGAACGCGCTGTTCACGATCGGGTCCATCGACGCCTTGCCGACGTACACGTTGCCGCCGCGGACGCCGAGCTGGTGCACCGACTGGGCGTCCGACCCGGGCGACCCCATCAGCGCCAGCGCGTCCACCGTGACTGTGCCCTTCTCCAGCGCGAGCAGCGCGGCGGTCGAGCCGTACGAGTGGGCGAGGACGCTCAGGTACGGCGGGTCCGCCTGGCGCAGCGACTGGAGGCCGATCAGGGTGCGCTCCAGGCTGTCGGCGCCCTGCCTGGCGAGATCCATGCCGCCGATGTTCGTCAGCACCGGGGTCTGGTAGCCGATCCATGCCACGACCGCGACGCCGGGGGCCGTGCCGTTCGACCGGGAGCCGAGGAAGCGCTTGAGGAAGCCGGTCTCCTGCGAGTAGAGGTCCTGCGCGACGCCGGCCCAGCCCTCCACCTGCTCCCCCACCGCCATGTACATGCCGGGGACCAGCACGCTCACGTAGCGCGCCGTGCGGAGGTCGCCGACGACGATCGCGGCCCTGGCGTCCGCCGATGTGTCGAGCGAGACCAGGGTGCGCGTGACGCCGTCCTTCTTCTTCAGCGCGGTCTCGACGTTGCCGAGCGTCGTGAGCTGGCGCTTGAGGGCGACGCGCTCGGTCTTGCCGCGCTGGGTGCGCAGGTCGGACTTCGCGGAGGCGATGGTGCGGTCGAGGTCGAGCACGTTCGCCTTGCCACGGATGTCGTACGGGACGCCCTCCAGGTTGCCGATCACATGCGGCGCGAACTTCACGAGCGCAGCCTGGCGGGACGGGTCGAGGAGCTTCCAGAGCTGGCTGACGTCGCTCGCCGCGGGCGGGTTGGTCAGCAGCCGGTTCAGGTCGGAGGCGTGCGCGCCGAGGAACCCGGGCAGCGCCGCAGGGTCGACCGCGCGGATCGAGCCGAGGACGGCCGCGGCGCTCGCGGCGGAGGCGCCCGCTCCCGCCGGGCCGGAGCTGGCCGGCGCGTCCCCGACCGCCGCCGGCGCGGGGTGAGCGACCGCGGGAAGCTGCGCCGCCTGCGCCACGTGGGCAGGCATGATGAAGGCCCCGGTCAGTCCTGTGACGACCGAGGTGACGATGGAAGCTGCTGCAAAGCCGACCAGCACTCCGTCCGGGTCCCTCCGAGAGCGAGCGAGCTAAGCCCTTGCGTGCACCGGGCGAGCGCACACCACGACTCTAGCCGCATCCGGGGGGTGGACGGATGGCCGTTCTACCCCCGATTCAGGGGGATAACTTGTGGTCTGTCCACAAAGTGACGGACTAGTTTTCGAGCCCGGAGGGGCCCTTCTCGACAAGGATCGCGAACTGGGCGGCGTCGATGACACGCACCCCCAGTTCTTCCGCCTTGGCGAGCTTAGACCCCGCGCCCGGTCCCGCGGCGACGAAATCGGTCTTCTTGGACACACTGGAGGCCGCTTTTCCTCCTGCGGCGATGATCGCCTCCTGCGCCCCCTCGCGGGTGAAGCCCTCCAGCGAGCCCGTGGCGACGACGGTCAGTCCCGCCAGGACGCCGCCCGCGTCGGCCTGCGCGCCGGGTCCGGCGTGCCCGGGCGTGGCGAACTGCACTCCGTCTGCGGCCCAGCGCTCGATGATCTCGCGGTGCCAGTCGACCTCGAACCAGGCGAGCACCGCGTCGGCGATGATGCCGCCGACGCCGTCGACCGCGGCGAGCTCCTCCCGGGAGGCGCCGCGGATGGCGTCGAGCGACCCGAAGTGGTCGGCCAGCGCGCGGGCGGCGACCGGGCCGACGTGCCGGATGTTGAGCGACACGAGGATGCGCCAGAGCGGCTTCGTGCGGGCGGCGGCGAGGTTCGCGACCAGCTCCAGCGCGTTCTTGGAGGGAACGTACAACTCGTCACCGTCGAACTCCGCGGAATCGGGCTGGAACGGTCCGTCCTTCTTCTGGCGACGACGGCGGAACGGTGTGTCCACCTTCTCGGCGCCGGAGTCGGTCAGTTTCGGCAGCCCCGTCTCGGAGTCGCGGACGACCACCTCGATCGGGAACAGCTCCCGCACGGTCAGCCCGAACAGCCCGGCCTCGGTCGGCAGCGGCGGCGTCTCCGGGAAGCGCGGCTGGGTGAGCGCCGCGGCCGCGACCTCTCCCAGCGCCTCGATGTCGAGCCCGCCGCGCGAGCCGATGTGCTCCACCCGGCCGCGCACCTGCGCCGGGCAGAACTCGGCGTTGGGGCAGCGGAGGTCGATGTCGCCCTCCTTGGCCGGAGCGAGCCTCGTGCCGCACTCCGGGCAGTTCTCCGGCATCACGAAGGCGCGCTCGGTGCCGTCGCGCAGCTCCACCACCGGGCCGAGCACCTCCGGGATGACGTCGCCCGCCTTGCGCAGGACGACCGTGTCGCCGATGAGCACGCCCTTCGCCTTGACGACGTCCTGGTTGTGCAGCGTCGCCTGGCGCACCTCGGAGCCGGCGACGCGCACCTTCTCCATCACCGCGAACGGCGTCGCCCGGCCGGTGCGGCCGACGCTGACCACGATGTCGAGCAACTTGGTGTTGACCTGCTCCGGCGGGTACTTGTAGGCGATCGCCCAGCGCGGAGCCCGGGAGGTCGCCCCCAACTCGTCGTGCAGGGCCAGCTCGTCCACCTTGATGACGATGCCGTCGATCTCGTGCTCGACGCTGCCGCGGTGCTCCCCGTAGTAGCGGATGAACTCGTCCACCTCGGCGACCGTGCCGAGGACCCGGTAGTGGGTGGAGGTCGGCAGGCCCCACGAGCTCAGCAGCTCGTAGACCTGCGACTGCGCGTCGACCGGCGGGTTCCGCCAGGCGCCGATGCCGTGGACGAGCATGTGCAGGCGGCGCAGCCGGTCGCGCATGAGGGCGAGCTGGGCGGCGTTCTTGCCCTCCGCCTTCTGCCGCAGCGAGCCGCTGGCGGCGTTGCGGGCGTTCGCGAAGACGCGCTCGCCGGCCTCCTGCTGGTGGGCGTTGAGCTCGTCGAACTGGGCGACCGGGAAGAACACCTCACCGCGCACCTCCACCAGCGGCGGGAACGGGCCGTCGCCGGCGAGCCGCTGCGGGATGGCCGGGATCAGGCGGATGTTCTCGGTGACGTCCTCCCCCACGACGCCGTCACCACGGGTGGCGGCGGAGACGAGCACGCCGTTCTCGTAGCGGAGGTTGATCGCGAGGCCGTCGATCTTGAGCTCGCAGAGGTAGTCGACCCGGCGGCCGGCGTCGCGCTCGACCTTGGCAGCCCAGCCCTCGAACTCCTCGAGCGAGAACACGTTGTCGAGGCTGAGCATCCGCTCGGCGTGCTGCACCGGCGCGAACAGCGTCGTCTGCGCGCGGCCGCCGACGGTCTGGGTGGGGCTGTCCTGGCTCTGCAGCTCGGGATGCAGGCGCTCCAGCTCCTCGAGGCGCCGCAGCATGCGGTCGTACTCCTCGTCGCTGACGAGCACGGTGTCGCGCTCGTAGTACGCGTCGCGCAGCTCGAGGATGCGGGTGGTCAGGTCCTGGGCCTCCGCGCGTGCGTGCGCGTCCTGCTCGTCGGTCACCCAGCAAGCATATTCACGACCACCGACCCCCCGCGCCACCCAGCGGCCACCGGAGGACGGGTCAGGCGGGGACGGCGGAGACGGTGCGGTCGATGGTGGTCTGGCCGAGGACGCGGGTGCCGACGTAGACGACGGCGGTCTGGCCGGGGGCGACGCCGTTCAGGGGGGCGTCGGGGCGGATGACGAGCTCGCCGTCCCGCACCTGCGCCACCGCGGGGACAGGGTCGGCGTGGGCGCGGATCTGCACCTCGCACGCGAAGGGGGTCTCCGCCGACACGGGAGCCTGCCCGGCCCAGGTGAAGCGGGAGCCCGCGATCTCGGCGATGTCGAGGGCCTCCTTCGGGCCGACCACCACGGTGTTGTCCTTCGGCCGGACCTCCAGCACGAAGCGCGGGCGGCCGTCCGGGGACGGGTAGCCGATGTTGAGGCCCTTGCGCTGGCCGACCGTGTACGCGTGCGCGCCCTCGTGCGAGCCGAGCCGGTTGCCCTCGCGGTCGAGGATGTCGCCCTCCGCCGCGCCGACGTGCTCGGCCAGCCAGCCGCGCGTGTCGCCGTCGGGGATGAAGCAGATGTCGTGCGAGTCCGGCTTGTTCGCGACGCTCAGGCCGCGCTCGGCCGCCTCCGCGCGCACCTCCGCCTTCGAGGGCGTCGCGCCGAGCGGGAACATCGCGTGCGCGAGCTGGTCGGCCGTCAGCACGCCGAGGACGTACGACTGGTCTTTGGCCCACGCGCTCGCGCGGTGCAGCTCCCGGTTGCCGTCGGCGTCGGTCAGGATGCTCGCGTAGTGCCCGGTGCACACGGCGTCGAAGCCGAGGTCGAGCGCCTTCTCCAGCAGAGCGGCGAACTTGATGCGCTCGTTGCAGCGCATGCACGGGTTGGGGGTGCGGCCGGCGGAGTACTCGGCGATGAAGTCGTCCACGACGTCGAGCTTGAACCGCTCGGAGAAGTCCCAGACGTAGTACGGGATGCCGATGATGTTCGCGGCGCGCTGGGCGTCCATCGAGTCCTCGATGGTGCAGCAGCCGCGGCTGCCGGTGCGCAGCGTGCCCGGCATCCTGCTGAGAGCCAGGTGCACCCCGACGACGTCGTGCCCGGCCTCCACGGCGCGCGCGGCGGCCACGGCGGAATCGACGCCACCGCTCATCGCTGCCAGAACTCGCACCCGAGGAGTCTACGCCGTGGCGGCTGAGCGGCTCCCGGGTGCGCGCTCGGCCAGGCCCGCGCGCGCCGCCTGGGCGTACGCCGACGGGAGCGCCGCTAGCAGCGCGTCCACGTCCGCCTCGCTGGAGGTGCGGCCGAGCGTGAAGCGCAGCGCGCTGCGGGCCTCCTGCTCGCTGCGCCCCATCGCGAGCAGCACGTGCGACGGCTCCGGGATGCCTGCGGTGCAGGCGGCGCCGGTGGAGACCGAGAGCCCGGCGAGGTCCAGCAGGAACAGCAGCGAGTCGCCCTGCGCTCCCGGGAAGACGAAATGGGCGTTGGACGCCACCCGGTCGCCGCTCGCGGGTTCGGGGCCGCTCAGCACCGCCGCCGGCACGGCCTCCCGCACCCCGCGGATCAGCCGGTCGCGCAGCCCCGCGAGCCTGCGCGCCTCGTCGGCGCGCTCGGCCTCCGCGGCGAGCGCCGCCGCAGCGAACGCGACGGCCGCTGCGACGTCCTGCGTCCCGGAGCGCACCTGGCGCTGCTGCCCGCCGCCGTGGATGAGCGGCACCACCGCCGAGCGCCGGCCGAGGACGAGCGCCCCGATCCCGACCGGTCCCCCGATCTTGTGAGCGGAGACGCTGAGGGCGCCCGCGCCGAGTTCGGCGAACGAGAGGGGCAGGTGACCGTACGCCGCGACCGCGTCCACGTGGACGGGGACCCCGGCGTCGCGTGCGAGGGCGGCCAGCCCTGCGACCGGCTGGATCGTCCCCACCTCGTTGTTCACGGCGAGGAACGTCAGCAGCGCGGCATCCGACGGGGATGCCAGTGCGTCCTCGACGACCGCCGGCGCGATCCGCCCCTCCGGGTCGAGCGGCAGCCACTGCGCCCGCGCCCCCTCCGCGCGCTCCAGCCACTCCACCGCGTCGAGCGTCGCGTGGTGCTCCCCACCGGGCGCGAGGATGCGCGGACGCGCGGCGCCGGTGTTGCGCGCCCAGTACAGCCCCTTGACCGCGAGGTTGATCGCCTCCGTGCCGCCCGAGGTGAAGACGACCTCGATGGGGTCGCAGCCGAGCGTCGACGCGACCGCCTCGCGGGCCTCCTCCAGCATCCGCTTGGCCTGCTGGCCCTGGCTGTGGATGCTCGACGGGTTGCCGACGAGCCCCAGCGCGTCCGTGAAGGCGGCGATCGCCTCCGGACGCATGGGGGTGGTGGCGGCGTGGTCGAGGTAGACGGGCACCGGAGCCTCCTTCAGGGTGCGGCGCGGTGTGGTCCTACTCTAGAACGCATGACGTCCGCCGATCCTCTGCGCAACCTGGGTGTACGCATCGGTCCGCACGGCGGTGAGCTCCGGGTGTACTCCGAGCACGCCGACGCGATGGAGCTGCTGCTGTTCCACCGCGACGACCCGGACTGGCGGACCAAGACCGTGACGATGGTCAAGGACGCCAACAACGTCTGGATGGGCCGCTCCCGCAGCCTCCAGGTCGGCAGCCTGTACGCGATCAACGTCTCGGGCCCCTCCGGCCCGCAGAACATGTTCAACCCCGAGTCGCTGCTGATGGATCCGTACGCCAAGGGCCTGACCCGCGTCGGCCCGGAGGAGTGGCGCTCGACCGTGGTCTCCGACGGCTTCGACTGGGGGGACTCCCGCAAGCCAGGCACCCCGCTGGACCACACCGTCGTCTACGAGGCGCACGTGCGCGGCATCAGCCGGCAGAACCCGGACGTGCCGGAGGAGCTGCGCGGCACGTACGCGGGGCTCGCCCACGAGTCCACCATCGGCTACCTGAAGCACCTCGGCGTCACCGCCGTGGAGCTGCTTCCCGTGCACGCGTTCACCTCCGAGCAGCGCCTCATCCGCGAGGGCCTGACCAACTACTGGGGCTACAACACCCTCAACTTCTTCAGCCCGCACGCCCCCTACGCCACCCGCGCCGCCCAGGCTGCGGGTCCGGAGGCCGTGCTGGTGGAGTTCAAGGGGATGGTGAAGCTGCTCCACGAGGCGGGCATCGAGGTGATACTCGACGTGGTCTACAACCACACCGCCGAGGAGGGCATCGGCGGCCCGCGCACGAGCCTGCGCGGCATCGACAACGCCACCTACTACCGCCAGGACGCGAACGGCGTCTACATCGACGTCACCGGCTGCGGCAACACGGTGGACTTCGGGCATCCGGTCCCGCAGCGCCTGGTGCTCGACTCGCTGCGCTACTGGGCGCGGGAGGTGCAGATCGACGGGTTCCGGTTCGACCTCGCCGTGACGCTGGGCCGCGGGGAGGACGCCTCCTACAGCCGCGACCACCCGCTCATCAACGACATGCTGAGCGACCCGGCGCTCGCCGACGTCAAGCTCATCGCCGAGCCATGGGACGTCGGGATCGGCGGCTGGCAGACCGGGAACTTCCCCGGCGGCCCCGAGAACGCCGACGGCACCTGCGGCAGGGACGGCTGGTCGGAGTGGAACGACCGCTACCGCGACCGGGTCCGCAACTTCTGGCTGGCCGACATCGCGGAGGCGCGCCGCAACGGCCAGGCCCCGATCGGCATCGGCGGCTTCGCCACCCGCCTCGCCGGCTCCTCCAACACGTTCTCGCCCGAGCGCGGGCCGCTGGCGTCCATCAACTTCGTGACCGCCCACGACGGCTTCACGATGGCCGACCTCACCGCGTACAACGTCAAGCACAACCTCGGCAACGGCGAGAACAACCGGGACGGCACCGACAACAACCGCTCGTTCAACCACGGTGCGGAGGGTCCGACCCTGGACGAGCACGTGCTGCTCGACCGGCACAAGGCCATGCGCAACCTGATGGGCACGCTGCTGCTCTCGGCGGGCGTGCCGATGATCACCGCCGGCGACGAGTTCGGCCGCAGCCAGCGCGGCAACAACAACGCCTACTGTCAGGACAGCGAGCTCACCTGGATGAGCTGGCTGCGCACCAGGGAGCAGCGCGAGATGCTCGACACCACCCGCCGACTGCTGGAGCTGCGCCGCGAGAACCCGGCGCTGCGCCCGAGCCGGTTCGCCGTCTACGGCCAGACCACGCCCAACGCCAGCCACATGGACTGGTACGACGCCACCGGCGCGCTCATGGACGACGAGGACTGGAACTCCCCGGAGAACCGCACCCTGCAGTACCTGGCGGCCTCCACGCCCGACAAGGAGGAGTTCAACCGCGTGCTCCTCATCGTGCACGGCGTGGAGGACGACGTGGAGGTCTCCCTCCCGGTCGCGCCGGGCGTGGAGTCGTACCAACTGCTCTGGGACAGCGCGACCGAGGTGCCGATCCTGGAGGACGGCGTCGAGCTCGCGCCGGGCAGCAAACGCCTCGTGGGCGGCACCTCGATGCAGCTCTACCGGGCGAACGGGCCGCGCGTCGAGACGCCGGCGGGGACGGCCTGATGGCGAAGCGCCCGGCCTCGGCCGGCACGCCCGCCACGGTCGCGCTGGGAGCTGCGGACATCCCGTTCGCCGTGCACGCCTACGAGCACGACCCGGCGGCGCCCTCCTACGGTCTGGAGGCCGCCGACGCGCTGGGCGTGGAGCCGGACCGGGTGTTCAAGACCCTGCTGGCCGACACCGAGGTCGGGCTCGTGGTCGGCGTGGTCCCGGTGACCGGGATGCTCGACCTCAAGGCGCTGGCCGCGGCGGTCGGCGCGAAGCGCGCGGTGATGGCCGACCCCGCCGTCGCCGAGCGGCGGACGGGCTACGTCGTCGGCGGCATCTCCCCCATCGGCCAGAAGACCCGGCACGTCACCGTCGTGGACGAGACCGCGCAGCTCTTCGACACGGTGTACGTCTCGGGAGGCCGCCGCGGCCTCGACCTGGAGCTCGCGCCGGCCGCGCTCGTCGCGGCGACGCACGCCACCTACGCGCCCATCGCGCGAACGAACTGACAGGACACGCCGCCTCCACCCGGGCGGAGGCGGCGTGTCCTGTCAGGTAGATCGTCAGGCGGCCGCGACGAGGCCGAGCTCGGCGGAGGACAGCAGCAGGTCGTTGACGGGGACGACGCGGACCGTGTAGCCGAAGGAGCCGGCCCAGGTCAGCGTCACGCCGCCGGAGAACTCGTGCGCGACGGACGGGTCGGCGCCGGGGATGGGGTGATCGAGCGTCAGCCGCTCGTAGTGCACGCCGGTCAGGTCGTCGCCGTCGTAGCTGCGGCCGTAGACGAGCTGCACCTCCACGTCCTCCGGGCGCAGTCCGTTCAGGTGCACGAGGGCGCGCACCCGGAGGTGGTCGCCCACCTGCGGCACGGCGTCGAGGCCGCCCGCGTCGACGTGGGCCACGTTCACGCCGGGCCACGCGGATCGCACGCGGTCCTTCCAGGCGGCGAGCTCGCGCGCGTCGCGGTAGTGGTCGGCGCTCAGCCGCTTCTCGTTGGCCGCGGCCGGGATGTACAGCCGCTCCACGTACTCGCGCACCATCCGCTCGGCGCTCAGCGGGGAGGACAGCGTCGCGAGCGTGTGCCGGATCTGGCCGACCCAGGTCTCCGGCACGCCGTCGCCGTCTCGGTCGTAGAACCGCGGCGCGATCTGGTGCTCGATCAGGTCGTACATCGCCTCGGCCTCCAGCGCGTCGCGCTCGGCCCCGTCGCCCGCGGCGTCGGCGGACGGGATCGCCCAGCCGTTCTCGCCGTCGTAGAACTCGTTCCACCAGCCGTCCAGGATGGACAGGTTGAGCCCGCCGTTCAGCGCCGCCTTCATCCCGGAGGTGCCGCAGGCCTCCAGTGGCCGCAACGGGTTGTTCAGCCAGACGTCGGTGCCCGGGTAGAGCAGCTGGGCCATCCCGATGTCGTAGTCCGGCAGGAACACCATCCGCGAGCGGATCTCCGGCTCGGAGGCGAACTGCACCAGCTTCTGGATCAGTCGCTTGCCCTCGTCGTCGGCCGGGTGCGACTTGCCCGCGATCACGAACTGCACCGGACGCTCCGGGTGCAGCAGGATGTTCCTCAGCCGCTCCGGGTCGTGCAGCATCAGCGTGAGCCGCTTGTAGGTCGGCACGCGCCGGGCGAAGCCGATGGTGAGCACGTTCGGGTCGAGGAGGTCGCCGATCCAGACCGGCGCGATCCCGCCGGGGTTCTGCGCCTCCCAGGCCGCGGCGACGCGGTGCCTGGCGTCCCTGACGAGCTGCTCGCGCATCCGGGTGCGCACGCTCCACAGATCGAGGTCGCTCACCGCGCCGCGGTTCGCCCAGTCGGCGTGCGTGGTGTCGTCGGTGCCGAGCCGCTCCATCGCGAGGGAGCGCAGCATCGGGTCGGTCCAGGTCGGCGCGTGGACACCGTTGGTCACCGAGTCGATCGGCACCTCCGGGCTGTCGAACCCGGGGAACAGGCCGCCGAACATCTGCCGGCTGACCTCGCCGTGCAGGCGGGAGACGCCGTTGGCGTGCTGGCCGAGGCGGAGGCCCATGACGGCCATGTTGAACACCGCGTCGGAGCCGCCGGGGTAGTCCTCCGCGCCGAGCGCGAGCACCTGGGCCGAGTCGACGCCCGGGAGGAGCGCCGTCGAGAAGTAGCGCTCGACCAGCGGCCGGTCGAACCGGTCGATGCCGGCGGGCACGGGCGTGTGCGTGGTGAACACCGTGCCGGCGCGCACCACCTGGAGGGCCTGGTCGAAGGTCAGCCCCTCGCCGATCAGGTCGGAGATGCGCTCCAGGCCGAGGAAGCCGGCGTGCCCCTCGTTGGTGTGGAAGACCTCCGCCGCCGGCGCGCCGGTGAGCTCGGTCCACGCCTTGACCGCGCGCACGCCGCCGATGCCGAGCAGCAGTTCCTGCAGCAGGCGGTGCTCGCCGCCTCCGCCGTAGAGCCGGTCGGTCACCGAGCGCAGGCTCTCGTCGTTCTCGGGGATGTCGGTGTCCAGCAGCAGCAGGGTCACCCGGCCGACCGCGGCCTGCCAGACCCTGGCGCGCAGCTCGCCGGCCGGCAGGGCGAGCGTGATCTGCACCGGCGCCCCGTCCGGGTCGCGCAGGACGCTCAGCGGGAGGCCGTCGGGGTCGAGCGCAGGATAGCTCTCGACCTGCCAGCCGTCCGGCGTGATCGCCTGTGCGAAATAGCCGGAGCGGTAGAAGAGGCCGACCGCGACCAGCGGAGCGCCGAGGTCGCTGGCGGCCTTGAGGTGGTCGCCGGCGAGGATGCCGAGGCCGCCGGAGTACTGCGGCAGCGTGGACGCGATGCCGAACTCGGGCGAGAAGTAGGCGATGGAGGCCGGCGCCGAGCCGTCCAGCGATTGATACCAGCGCGGATCGCGGATGTACGCGCGCAACTCGTCGCGGACGTGGTTCGCCCAGTCGACGTAGCCGGGGTCGGCGGCGAGCTCGGCCAGGCGGGCCGGTTCGACGGACCCGAGCAGCGCGATCGGATCGTGCTCGACCTCCTGCCACAGCTCCGGGGAGATGCGGGCGAACAGCTCCTTGGTCGGCTCATGCCAGGACCAACGGAGGTTGCCGGCGATCTCCTCCAGGGCGGAGAGGGTCTCGGGGAGGACGGCGCGGACGGTGAATCTACGGATGGCCTTCACTCGCACGAGCATAGACGGGCCTCATGACGGGAGTGTTAATGAGGGCTCATGACGAAAGAGCGAATGAGTGTACGGTCGGCATGTGGCAAAGAGCGCAGCGACCAAATCATCAGCCGCCGCAGCACCGGAGGCGCCGGCAGCCGTCGAGCCTGAACCCGTCCAGACGGCGCCCGAGTACGACCCCCTCCTCCCCCGGCTCCCCATCCTCGGACTCTCGCCCCAGGTGGACGAGGGCCAGTGGGCGGCCTCCGCGTTCAGCGGCGAGGTCGTCCCGTTCCGGGCCACCGCCTTCCGCGAGGGGCACGACCGGATCGGCGTCGACCTGATCCTGCTCGACCCGTCGGGCAACCAGACCGAGCACCACATGCGGCCGCTCGCCCCCGGCACCGACCGCTGGGGCGTGGAGGTCCAGCTGGAGGAGGAGGGCCTGTGGCGGTACCGCATCCAGGCCTACGCCGACGAGTACGCGACCTGGCGGCACAACGCGGAGGTCAAGGTGCCGGCCGGCGTCGACGTCGAGCTGATGCTGACCATGGGACGCGAACTGCTGGAGCGGGCGGCGACCGACAAGCGCCGCAGCACCGCGGAGCGCCGCCACCTGTCCGAGGCCGCCCGGGTCGTCGCCGACGCCGGGCGCGGCGTGGACGAGCGCTTCCAGGCGGCGGTGGACGACCGCATCCGCCGCATCCTCACCGAGCGTCCCGTCGTCGCCCTGCCGTCGCTCTCGGCGACGCGCGCCGTCCTGGTGGAGCGCACCCGCGCGGGGGTCGGCAGCTGGTACGAGTTCTTCCCCCGGTCGGAGGGCGCCAAGCGCGCCGCCGACGGCAGCTGGCAGTCCGGCACGTTCCGCACCGCGGCCAAGCGCCTCCCGGAGGTCGCGGCGATGGGGTTCGACGTCGTCTACCTGCCGCCGATCCACCCGATCGGCCGCACCTTCCGCAAGGGGCCGAACAACACCCTGGAGGCCGGGCCGAACGACCCGGGCTCGCCCTGGGCCATCGGCGGCCCGGAGGGCGGCCACGACGCCATCCACCCGGACCTCGGCACCGAGAAGGACTTCGTCTTCTTCCTCGGCAAGGCGAAGCAGGCCGGGCTGGAGATCGCCCTCGACCTCGCCCTCCAGGCCTCCCCCGACCACCCCTGGGTCACGACGCACCCGGAGTGGTTCACCACGCTCCCGGACGGGACGATCGCCTACGCGGAGAACCCGCCGAAGAAGTACCAGGACATCTACCCGATCAACTTCGACAACGACTACGACGGCCTGCGCACCGAGGTGCTGCGGATCGTGCGGTACTGGATGTCGCTCGGCGTGCGGATCTTCCGCGTCGACAACCCGCACACCAAGCCGCTGCACTTCTGGGAGTGGCTCATCCACACGGTCAACGAGACCGACCCCGACGTGGTGTTCCTGGCCGAGGCGTTCACCCGGCCCGCGCTGCTGCACACGCTCGCGAAGGCCGGGTTCCAGCAGTCGTACACCTACTTCACCTGGCGCAACACGAAGGAGGAGCTGGAGGAGTTCCTGACCGGGCTCGCGACGGAGACGGCCGACTTCCTGCGACCGAACCTGTTCGTGAACACCCCGGACATCCTCACCGAGTACCTCCAGTTCGGCGGCCCGGCCGCCTTCAAGATCCGGGCGGCCCTCGCGGCGACCGCGGCGCCCACCTGGGGCGTATACTCCGGCTTCGAGTTGTACGAGAACGTCGCCCGGCCGGGAGCCGAAGAGTACATCGACAACGAGAAGTACGAGTACCGGCCGCGGGACTACGCCAGGGCCGCCGCGCTCGGCCGCTCGCTCGCGCCGTACCTGACCATGCTCAACCGCGCGCGCAGCGAGCACCCGGCGCTGCGCCAGCTCCGCAACCTGCAGGTGCACCGCAGCGAGGACGATTCGATCCTCGTCTACTCGAAGTACCTGGCCGGCGAGTTCACCCGCAGCGGCAAGCCCGACGCGGTGCTCGTCGTCGCCAACGTCGACCCGCACTCGGTGCGCGAGACGATGATCCACCTCGACGTCACGGCGTTCGGCATCGAGCCCGGCGCGCAGTTCGAGGTGCGCGACCTGGTCACCGGCCAGCGCTGGACCTGGGGAGCCGACGCCTACGTCCGGCTCGACGCGTTCACCGAGCCGGTGCACATCCTGACCGTCAAGCCGTTGGAGGCCGCACGATGACCCCGATCCCCGAGGGCGCCGCCGCCGTCGACCTGCCCGCATTGGACGACAACGTGCTGCGGGCCGTCGCCACCGGCAGCTACCACGACCCGCACTCCGTGCTCGGTCAGCACCAGGTCGCAGCACGCGGCGTCGAGGACCCGATCACGGTCATCCGCGCGCTCCGGCCGCTCGCCGAGGCGGTCTTCGCCATCCTGCCGACCGGAGCGCACATCGAGCTCGCCCACCTCGGCCACGGCATCTGGCAGGGCGTCGACATCGTCGGCCCCGGCGCGTACGAACTGGAGGCGCGCTACGACGGCGGCAGCACCTGGACCACGGACGACCCCTACCGGTTCTTGCCGACGATCGGCGAGCTCGACCTCCACCTGATCCGGGAGGGCAGGCACGAGCAGCTCTGGACGGCGCTCGGCGCGCACGTCCGCGACCTCGGCGGCGTCGTCGGCACCTCGTTCACGGTCTGGGCGCCGCACGCCCGAGCGGTGCGGGTCGTCGGCGACTTCAACGGCTGGGACGGCACCCTGCACGCGATGCGCAACATGGGCGCCTCCGGCGTGTGGGAGCTGTTCGTGCCCGGGCTGGGCGAGGGCTCCATCTACAAGTTCGACCTGCTCGGCGGCAACGGCGAGTGGGTCCGCAAGATCGACCCGATGGCGCAGTTCGCGGAGATCCCGCCCAACACGGCATCGGTGGTCACGGTCAGCCGGCACGAGTGGGCGGACGGCGAGTGGATGACGCGCCGCGCCGCCACCGACCCGCACGCCGGGCCGATGAGCGTCTACGAGCTGCACTTCGGGAGCTGGCGGCCGGGCCTCGGCTACCGGGAGGCCGCCGACCAGCTCATCGACTACGTAGGCGGCCTGGGCTACACCCACGTCGAGTTCCTGCCGCTCGCCGAGCACCCGTTCGGCGGCTCGTGGGGCTATCAGGTCACCGGGTACTACGCCCCGACCAGCCGGTTCGGCTCGCCGGACGACCTCAAGTACCTGATCGACCGGCTGCACCAGGCCGGCATCGGCGTCATCCTCGACTGGGTGCCCGGCCACTTCCCCAAGGACGACTGGGCGCTCGCCCGCTTCGACGGCCAGGCGCTCTACGAGCACGCCGACCCCCGCCGCGGCGAGCACAAGGACTGGGGCACCTACATCTTCGACTACGGCAACTCGCAGGTCCGCAACTTCCTGGTCGCGAACGCGCTGTACTGGCTGGAGGAGTTCCACATCGACGGCCTCCGGGTCGACGCCGTGGCCTCGATGCTCTACCTCGACTACTCGCGCAACGAGGGCGAGTGGGAGCCGAACATCCACGGCGGCCGCGAGAACCTGGAGGCGATCGGCTTCCTGCAGGAGGTCACCGCGACCTCCTACAAGCGCAACCCCGGCACCGTGATGATCGCCGAGGAGTCCACGAGCTACGCCGGCGTGACCGCGCCGACCTCCTCGGGCGGCCTCGGCTTCGGGCTCAAGTGGAACATGGGCTGGATGCACGACGCGCTCCAGTACATCCAGGAGAACCCGATGTGGCGCAGCTACCACCACAGCGAGATCACGTTCTCCTTCGTCTACGCCTGGAGCGAGAACTTCCTGCTGCCGATCAGCCACGACGAGGTGGTGCACGGCAAGGGCTCGCTGATCGGCAAGATGCCGGGCGACCACTGGCAGCAGCTCGCGAACGTGCGCGCCTTCCTGTCCTTCATGTGGGCGCACCCCGGCAAGCAGCTCCTGTTCATGGGGCAGGAGTTCGGTCAGTACTCCGAGTGGAGCGAGGAGCGCGGCCTCGACTGGTGGATGCTCGACCAGCCGAGCCACCGCGGGCTCTGGAACCTGGTGGCGCAGCTCAACGCCGTCTATCGCGACAACCCGCAACTCTGGGCGCTCGACAACGATCCAGGCGGCTTCGAGTGGCTGGACGGCTCGGACGCCGCCGGCAACGTCCTCGCGTTCCTGCGCAAGGACCGCGACGGCTCGCCGATCGCGGTGCTGCTGAACTTCTCGGGCAACCCGCACGCCGACTACCGGGTCGGGCTGCCGTTCGCCGGCGAGTGGGAGGAGCTCCTCAACACGGACGCCGAGGACTTCGGCGGCTCCGGCGTCGGCAACTTCGGCGGTGTCACCGCGCACGAGGAGCCGTGGATGGGCCGTCCGGCCTCCGCGGTGCTGACGCTGCCGCCGCTGGGAGCGCTGTACCTGCGGCCGCGCCGCTGAGATTCAGGCGGATCGGGCGTCAGGCGGATTCGCCGAGCCACGCCGCGTAGGGAACGCCGTCGACCGCGTGCTCCGGCGCGAGGTGACGCCCTGCGCGCCACGCCGAGCCGAGCGGGCCGCCGAGGCGGACCGACAGGATCGGCCGGCGCGTGCCGGTGGCGTCCTTCCACTGCCGGGCGAGCGCGCGGGCGCTCTCGACCCGCGGGCCGCCCACCGTGCGGGTCGACCCCGGCTCGCCCGCTCCCTCGGCCGCGTCCACCAGGACGCGCGCGACGTCGGCCACCGAGATGGGCTGGAACCGCGTGCCGGAGGGCGCCGTCAGCGTCCCGAACCGGCGGCCGCGTTCGAAGACCGACGTGACGAAGTCGTGGAACTGCGTCGCGCGCACGACCCTGACCTCCAGCGGAGACTCCAGGTAGGTGCTCTCCTGCACCAGCTTCGACCGGTAGTACGGGTAGCGCGCGCCGTCGATGCCCGCGATGGACAGCAGCACCGCCCGGCCGACGCCGAAGCGGGCGGCGGTGTGCAGGAGGTTGCGGGAGCCGTGCGCGAACACGTGCGACGCGCGGCGGCCGCCGGCGTTGCTCGCGTCGATGATCACGTCGACGCCGTTCACCGCCTCCTCCAGCCCGTCGCCCGTCACGAGGTCGGCCGTCACATAGGCCGCGCCGTCGACGTACGCGGGCGCGTCGTCGTCGGGCGTGCGCCGGGCGGCGACCACGACCCGGTGGCCGCGCGCGACGGCCTCAGCGGTGACGGCACGACCGGCGAGACCGGTCCCACCGACGACGAGCACACGGGACATGCGCGAGCCTTCCAGGCGAGGGGGATGTCGACTGCTCCGTGCGTCGGACCCCCGGGGGCTGGAGGGCGCACCTCAATAGAGCAGTGACGCCAGCCTAGCCCTGGCCTTGCCGACGCGGGGGTCCTCCACGCCGACGATCTCGAAGTACTCGAGGATGCGGGCGCGCACGGCCTCCTTGCCCTCGGCGTCCAGCGTCGGGAACAGGGTCAGCAGCCGGTCGAACGCGTCGTCGACGTGGCCCCCGGAGAGGTCGAGGTCGGCGACGGCGAGCTGTGCGTCGCTGTCGTCCGGCGCGGTGGCCGCGGCGTTGCGGATCTCGTCCAGCGTGCGGCCGGCCAGGCGCGCCAGCAGGCTCACCTGCGCGAGCCCGGCGATCGCCATCTGGTCGCGCGGGTCCTGCGCGATGGCGGTCTTGTAGGCGGCGATGGCCGCGGGATAGTCGCCCCGGTCGATCGCGTCGTACGCCTCGGCGTGCAGCGGCGGCAGCGGCGGCTCGGGCGCGGGCTCGTCGGACTCCGCGCCGGGGGTCTCCCCCGCCGCGGCGTCGACCTGCGCCGTGCCGGTGACGCCGTTCTGCGCGGCCAGCTCCAGCAGCTGGGCGACGACGTCGCGCACCTGGTCCTCCGGCAGCACTCCGGTGAAGAGCTGCACGGGCCGGCCCGAGACGATGCCGGCCACGGCCGGCGCCGACTGCGCCTGGAACGCCTGCACCAGCTGCGGGTTGGCGTCCACGTCGACCTGGACGAGCACGATCCGGCCCGCGAGGTCGTTCGTGACGCGGTCGAGGACCGTCGCGAGCGCGCGGTCGGGGTCGGCCCAGGAGGCCGTGAGCGCGACCACGACCGGGATGCGCATCGACAGGTCGATGAAGTCGTTGAAGTTGGCGTCGGTGCCCTGGAAGAACAGGCTGGGCAGCTCGACCGGCTCACCCTGCGCCGCGCCGCCCGCGTCGCCCTGGCCGGGCTGCGGCCGGTTCACCAGGCCGCTCAGGTCCACGGCGCCGCGGAGATTCGTCGGATTGGGCGGAAGCTGACTCATGGAGTCAAGCCTACTGCGCGGTCCCGTACCCATCACGGGTCAGCGGGATGCGGGTCACGGCACCTCGCGCGCGGAGACCAGCCCCTGGGCGAAGCCGAGCAGCCGCACCTTCTCGTCCGAGCCCGCCGGGGGCACGTAGAAGGCGAGCTGGTAGCCGTACACCGACTCGATGCCGGTGTTGGACTGCGCGACCCCGCTCAGCGCCGCCGTCGTCGCGCCCGCGATGACCTGGGCGCCGGCCTCCGTCACGCGGTGGAGCTGCACTTCCTCCGGGTTGACCCAGACGATGGCGCCGGAGTCGTTGGTCGCCATCGAGATGACCGGGCCGGCGCCGACGCGGCCCGCGAAGGTCAGCGTGGACGTCTGCCCGAACTGCTGGGCGAGCCTGGCCTGCTCCTGTGCTTTCCAGGAGGCGCCGACCTGCGCCACGAGCTTGTCGTCGGTGAGGTCGAAGCTGGAGTACCACTTGCTCTTCTCGCCGTTCAGCAGGATGTCGCCGTACGCGGCGGCCACCTGGTCGGGCTGGACCTTGAGCAGCTTGGAGTCCGGGGGCACCACGGCGGCGCCGATGCTCGCCGGCGCCAGGTTCGGCACCTTCACGTTCGGCTCCAGGGCGATGGCGTACTCCACCATGTAGTTGTCGCGCGGCGTCTGCTGCACGAGGGCGAGCGCGAGCGGGGCCTGCGCCTTGCCGGTGGCGTCGTTCGGCATCTTCACGACGGCGGTGACGGTGCGCGGCCAGCTGTCGGTCGCCTGCGGCAGCGAGAGCTCCAGCGGCCCGGCCGGGATGGCGGGCAACGCGGGCTGGTCGGCCTTCTTGACACGGATCGCGTAGTTGGCGTCGCGCAGCTGCAGAGCGGGGCCGGCGAAGCGCAGCTTGGCCAGGTTCGGGTCGTTCTTGGCGTCCGCGTTGGCCGCCGCGACCGAGATGCGCTTGACGATGCGCTCCAGCTGCGGCGCCGTCACGGCGGGGGCCGGGGAGTTGCCGTTGCCGTGCGGTGCGCTCGACGTCGCCGTGGGAGTCGGCGTGGGCGTCGACGTCTCCGCGAACGCGGCGCCCGCACCGGTGCCGGTCAGGGCGAGGACGGCCGCGAGGAGGGCAGGGGCCATCACGCGCGTGCGGCGGGTCGACCGGCGTCCGCGCGGGGTCGCCTCGATGGACGCGGTCGGCTTGTACTTGGGGGCTTTGGGGAGCTTCGGCATCTTGGGTCCGCTCTTGCGTCGTGGTCCGCGCGACCTGCGGTGGGTGTAGAGCCCCCACAGATAGAGCGCGATGCCGATCACCAGGAGCACGAGTCCGCCGATGATGAGCGGGAACGCCCACGGCGTGCTGGTGTCGACGGGCCAGGTCAGGACGATCTTGTCCGGGGCCGGGGCGGTCCCGTCGCCGGCGACGATGACGCTGACGCCGGACGGGACGTTCATCTTGGTGACCTGGGCGTCCTGGCCGTCGAACTCGTCGAGCCAGAGGTCGGAGCCGGCCGGGTTCGGGCCAGGGGCGGCGGCCTGCGTCGTGGCAGCACCGGTGGGTGCAGGCGTCGGCGTGGCTGTCGGGGCCGGGGCTGCTGTGGAGGCCGCGCCGGAGGAGCCGGTCGCGCCGGATTTCGGGGTCACGGTCTTCACCGTCACCGCGCTGTCGCCCGCACGGTAGGCGATGGTCGCGTACTTCTGGTCCGCCAGCCACGCCTTCACGTCGGCGGTGCGGCCGTAGGCGACCATCTGGGTCTTGGCGTTCTTCGAGCCGGAGACGGACAGCGTCTGCTGCCCGGGGTGGGCGTTCAGCACCGCGCTGTCGATCACGACGTAGCGGGTGTCGGCGGGGACGGTCGCGGCAGCGGTCACCTGCGACGGTGGTGCGAAGATCGTGCGCTGGGCGATGCCGGCAACGATCATGACGGCAGCGACCACGAACGCGACGATGGCCAGTACGAAACGCAAACAGAACTCCTCAGTGCCGGACGGGGGGCGGGCACAGTCACACAACGATAATGGGTCACCCTGAGAGGCATCTAACCGTTGTCTGCACGGTCACGCAGTCCCCCATGCGGGTACGGCCCTCGAAATGTAAGATCGATGCGGCGCGCGCGCGGCTCGCTCTCTCGATCCCACAGGAGTAACACGGTGGCCACCGACGAATCCAACTTCACCCAGGTCTTTCGCGGATACGACAAGGACGAAGTCGACCAGGCCATCCAGGAGCTCCGCCGCGAGCTGATCAAATCCAACACCCAGTCGGCCGACCAGTCCAAGGAGCTCAAGCGCCTCCAGCTGCGCATCGACGAGCTGAACGCGGAGATCGAGGAGGTCGGAAGCCCCACCTACTCCGGTCTCGGCACCAAGCTGGAGAACACCCTCCGGGTCGCCGAGGAGCAGTCCACCCGGCTCATCGCGCAGGCCGACATCGACGCCGAGAAGCTGCGCGCCGGCGTCACCGCCGAGATCGACAAGATCAAGAAGACGGCCGCCCAGCAGGCCGAGCGCATCCTGGCCGACGCGCAGGCCCGCGCCACGACCGCCATCGAGGACGCCCAGATCGAGTCGTCCGAGCTGCTCGCGCGCACCCGCGCCGACAAGGAGACCCTGCTCAACGACGCGATCAGAGAGGCCGCCGCCATCCGCGGCGCCGTCGCCACCGAGGCGGCCGAAGTGCGCGCGACGAGCAAGCGCGAGGCGGCAGCCCTCCGCGCGGAGGCCGACCGCGAGGCCGCTGAACTGAAGGCCGTCGCCCTCCGCGAGGCGGAGGCCGCACGCACGGAGGCCGCCGAGCTCGACCGCACGATCGCCGCCCGCCGCAGCGAGCTGGAGAACGCGCTCGCGGCCGACCGCGCGGCATTCGAGCGGGAGGCGGCGCAGACCCGCCTCGAGCTCGACAAGCGCGTCGCCGAGACCGCCGACCGCCTCGCCGCCGAGCAGGCCGAGGCCCGCGGCGCCGTCGCCGCCGAGGTCGCCCAGGCCCGCGCCGAGCTCGCGGACGAGGTCGAGCAGCAACGCGCGACCCTCGCCGCGCTGGCCGCGCAGACCCGCGCCGACCTCGACCACGAGGACACCACGAAGCGTCAGGCGCTCGCCGCCGACGTCGAGCAGACCACGACCGCCCTGGCCGCGGAGGTCGAGCAGACCAAATCCGCCCTCGCCGCCGAGGTCGAGCAGACCAAGGCGCGCCTGGCCGACGAGGTCACGACGACCACCTCCGCCCTCGCGGACGAGGTCGCGCGCACCAAGACAGAGCTCGCCGACGAGGTGGCGCGCACGAAGGCCGCCCTCGCCGACGAGGTCACCAGCACGAAGGCCGCGCTGGAGACGGAGGTCACCACCACGCGCTCGGCGCTGGAGACCGACGTGACCACCACGCGCTCCGCGCTCGCAGAGGAGGTCGAGCGCACCCGGAAGGAGCTCGCCGACGAGGTCACCCAGACCCGCTCGACCCTGGAGCGCGAGACCACGGAGACCCGCAGCGGCCTCGAAGCCGACCGCACCGCGACGGCCGCGCAGCTCACCGCCGACCGGGAGCGCGTCGCGAACGAGCTCGCGGCCGAGGAGGAGACCACCCGCGCCCGCGTCACGGCCCTGCGCGAGCGCACCGCCGCCGAGCTGGCCACGGAGGTCGCGGACACCCGCGCCGACCTCGCTGCCGAGGTCGAGACCACGCGGGCCGACGTCGCCAAGGAGCTCGACGCGGCGCGCTCGGCTCTCGCGAAGGAGGTCGAGACCACCAAGGCCTCCCTCGCCAAGGAGGTCACGAGCACGCGCTCCGCGCTCAAGAAGGAGGTCGAGGCCACCAAGGCCTCCCTCGCCAAGGAGGTCGAGACCACACAGGCCGCGCTCGCAGCCGAGGTGGCGACCACGCGCGCCGACCTGGCCGACGAGGTCGAGACCACGAAGTCCGCCCTTGCGGAGGAGGTCGAGACCACCAAGGCCGCCCTCGCGGAGGAGGTCGAGACCACCAAGGCCGCCCTCGCGGAGGAGGTCGAGACCACCAAGGCCGCCCTCGCCGAGGAGGTGGCGACCACCCAGGCCGCCCTGGCCGACGAGGTCGAGACCACCCGCGCGGAGCTCGCCGCCGACGCCGAGCGCCAGCGCCGCGAGCTCGCGGCGGAGGCCGCCGACCAGCGCGCCGAGCTGGCCGCCGAGGTCGGCGCGGCCCGCACCGCCCTGGCCGAGGAGCTCGCCACCCAGCGAAGCGCCCTCACCGCCGAGGTGACCTCCACGCGCGCCCAGCTCGCCGCCGACGTCGACCAGACCGCCGCCCGGCTCGCCGCGGAGAAGGAGCAGACCCTCTCCCGGCTGGAGACCCAGGTCGTCACCACCAAGGCCGCGCTGGCCGCCGAGGTCGAGCAGACCAAGTCCGCCCTCGCCGCCGAAGTCGAGCAGACGAAGTCGGCCCTGGAGACCGAGGTCACGACCACGACCTCCAACCTGGCCGCGGAGGTCGAGCAGACCAAGTCCGCCCTGGAGACCGAGGTGACCACCACGAAGTCCGCCCTGGCCGCGGAGGTCGAGCAGACGAAGTCGGCCCTGGCCGCCGAGGTCGAGGAGACCCGCTCCCGGCTCGCCGACGAGACCGAGCAGACCCGCAGCACGCTCGCCGCCGACGTGAAGCGCACGACAGCCGACCTCGCCGACCAGCGCGCCCGCACGGCCCAGGAGCTGAAGAACGACCGCGAGCAGCAGCGCGTCGAGCTGGAGCGCGAGGCCGACCAGACCCGCGTGACCCTCGCCGAGGAGACCGAGCGCGCCCGCGTCACGCTCGACGCCGAGACGGCGAGGGCCCGCGCCGAGGTCGCGCGCGAGGCCGCGGAGGCGAGCACCGCGCTCGACGCCGAGCTCGCCGAGCGCCAGGCGGCCTACGACCAGGAGGCCGCGACCGCCCGCGCCGACCTCGACGCCGAGCTGACCGCCCTCCGCACCTCCACTCTCGCCGAGCTCGACAAGCGCACCCGCGAGATCGAGCAGGCGCGCATCGACCTCGACGTCGAGCTCCGCGCCCGCCGCGACGAGGCCGAGAAGGAGTACCTGAGCCGGCACCAGGAGGCCGTCGCCCAGACGCAGAAGTACCTGGACGAGGCCAACGTCCAGCTCGCGGAGGCCGTCAAGCGCACCTCCCAGGCGCGCACGGAGGCCGAGACCTTCGGCACCGAGGCCCGGGAGACGGTCAAGAAGGCCCGCAAGGACGCCGAGAAGGTCGCCGCCGACATCGTCCGCCAGGCGCAGGAGCGCGCCGACGCCCTGGTGGAGGAGGCCGAGGAGCGCACGCAACGCCTGGTCGCCGACGCGGAGGAGCGACTCTCCCAGATTAGGATTGAGCGCGAAGCCGTCGCCGGTTACTTCGAGAACCTGCGGGGTATGCTCCAGCAGGCGGACAAGGTTTCCGCAGACGACTGAGTCCGCCTCCCGGGTGGACGGCCCGGAGGGGGACTGAGTGAAGATCCAGAACGCGTTCCGGCTCGGGCTGATCGGCACGCTCGGCGTCGGGCTCGGCTTCCTGATCCTGACGTCGATCGTGAGCCTGGCCACGATCATCACCTACATCGGCGCCGCGCTGTTCCTGGCGCTCGGCATCGAGCCGCTCATCTCCTTCCTGGAGCGGCGGAAGTTCCCGCGCTGGGCGGCGCTGGTGGTCACGCTCGTGGTCATCGTCGGCGCGTTCGTGGGCCTCATCTGGGCGATCGTCCCCATCGCGGTGGGCCAGGCCACGCAGCTCGTCCAGAACGCGATCAACTGGGTCAACAACGGCGGCGCGGAGAAGTGGTTCCTCAGCCTCCAGCACCAGTTCCCGACCATCGTCAACCAGCAGAACATCGACGCGGTCACCCAGTGGCTGCAGAAGAACCTTCCGGACATCACCTCCAAGGTGCTGCAGACCGGCATCGGGATCGTGCAGGGCGCGTTCGGCGTGGTCATCGTCGTGATCCTGACCATCTACTTCACCGCCTCGCTGCCGAGCATCAAGCGCGCGGCCTACCAGCTCGTGCCGGCCTCCCGCCGCTCCCGGTTCGCCGACCTGGGCGACCAGATCACCGACTCGGTCGGCAAGTACGTCGGCGGCCAGGTCTCGCTCGCACTCGTCAACGGCGTGCTGAGCGCGATCTTCCTCACGATCATCGGCGCGAAGTTCCCGATCCTGCTCGCGTCGATCGCGTTCTTCTTCTCGCTGATCCCGCTCGTGGGCACGATCACCGGCTCGGTCATCATCGTGGCGGTCTGCTTCTTCTCCGGCCCGCCCACCGCCATCGCCGCCGCGATCTACTACATCGTGTACATGCAGGTGGAGGCATACGTGCTGAGCCCGCGCATCATGAACCGCGCGGTCTCGGTGCCCGGCGCGCTCGTGGTGGTCGCCGCCCTGGCGGGAGGCACCCTGCTCGGCATCCTCGGCGCGCTGGTCGCCATCCCGTTCGCCGCGGCGATCCTCCTCATCATCAAGCAGGTCGTCATCCCGCGGCAGAACGAGCTCTAGCCGCCGGGTCGCGTCAGGCCGGCGGCCACTGCGTCGGCAGCGGCGCAGCGGACGGGTTCAGCCGCTCCACGATCTCGTCGAGCACGCGGCGGGTCTGGTTCTCCCCCACCCAGAGGTGCTTGCCGCCCGCCACGTCGACCAGCTCGATCTGCGGCAGCGGGCGGAACCGCTCCGCCGCCTCCGCGGGCTGGAGGTAGTCGTCGTGCTCGGGGATCAGCGCCACGATCGGCCGCTCGTCGCCCGCCCAGGCCGCCAGATGCTCGGGCTTCGCCCTGTGCAGCGGCGGCGACAGCAGGATGATGCCGTCCACCGGGCACTCCCGTCCGTACATCAGCGCGAGCTCCGTGCCGAACGACCAGCCCAGCAGCCACGGGTGCGGGAGGCCGCGCTCGGCGACGAACGCCATCGCCGCCTCGACGTCGTAGCGCTCGTCCACACCGTGGCCGAACTCCCCCTGGCTGCGGCCGCGCGGCGACGCCGTGCCGCGGGTGTTGAAGCGCAGCACCGCGATGTCGGCCAGCGCGGGCAGGCGCCCCGCGGCCTTGCGGAGGATGTGGGAGTCCATGAAGCCGCCGCCGGTGGGCAGCGGGTGCAGTGTGACGAGCGTCGCGACCGGCTCGCGGTGGAGCGGCGAGGCCAGCTCGCCGACGAGGGTCAGCCCGTCGCGCGTGCGCAGCTCGATGTCCTCGCGCCGGGCGGGCAGCTCGACGCCGCCGCGGACCTCGATCGGCCCCTGGGTCGCCGCACTGCCGGTCGACGCACTGTCGGTCATCGCACTGTCTCCATCGCTGTCTCCCTCACTCACGCGACCCGCCAGCACGTCGTGTGCCAGTGCCGGCGGGCGGCCAGGTCGGCCGCGTCGCCCATCACGCCGTCCGCACGCCAGGCGACCAGGTGCGCGACGCCCGGGCCGATCTCACGGCCGCAGCCGGGGCACACGTAGCTCTTCTGCGCCTGCACGGCCGACACGGGCTGCACGTTCCATTCGACGCCGCGCCGCACCTCCGTGCGCCGCCAGCCCGCGAGCAGGCGGTCGAAGCCGTCCTGCTCCTCCTCGGGCTGCTCACCGTGACGGCGGCGGGGACGATTGCTGCGTGGCACCGCTCCAGTCTATGCAGGACGCGGCTGTCGCCCGCCGACCCACGCGCAGTACCATCGGCGGCATGAGCGACGACGCTCGAAACACCGACGCCCTGACCGCCCAGTTCCTCGCCACCGAGCACTGGAGCCTCCTCGCGTCGCGCAGCACCACCCAGAACGAGGTCCTGACGCGGATCAGCATCCTCCTGACGCTCATGTCGGCCGCGCTGGTCAGCATCGCGCTCGTGGGCCAGGCCACGGCCTTCGCGGGCATCTTCCCGGCGTTCGCCGACGCGCTGCTCGGGCTCGTCGTGGTGGTCGGGGTCCTCACCCAGGTCCGCGTCACGAACGTGTCGATGGAGGACCTCATGTACGTGCTCGCGATGAACCGGTTGCGCGCGGAGTACGTCAGGCTGGCCCCGGAGGTCGCGCGGGCGCTCTCGACGTCGTGGCACGACGACCGGGAGGGCGTGAGCCACACCTACTACTTCCTGGGCCGGCGCGATCGGAGCCAGGTGATCGGCAGCAGCATGATGTTCACGTTCGTCGTGAACGGCGCGCTCGTCGGCCTGTTCGTCGGCGTCCTGCTCGCCACGAGCGGGGTCGACGTCGCCGTGGCGTGGACCGTGGGCATCGTCTGCGCCGTCGGCTACGCCGTGGTGTCGCTGTGGCTCGGCGCGCGGATCTATTTCCGCTTCTGGCGCGACTACGCGCCGGCCTCACCCACCGAGTGAGGGGCCGGCTCCGCTCAGTACCAGCCGGACGACTGCGAGTGCGCCCACGCGCCGCACGGGTTCGTGTAGCGGCCGGCGATGTAGCCGAGGCCCCACGAGATCTGCACGGAGGCGTCCGTCTGCCACCCCGGGCCCATCTTGCTGCCGGGGAGGGCCTGCGGGATGCCGTAGGCGCCGCTCGGGTTGGACGCGTTCACTCGCCAGCCGGACTCCCGGTTCCACAGCGAGACCAGGCAGCTGTACTGGTCGTCGCCCCAGCCGCGGTCGTGCACCATCTGGTAGGCGATCGCCTTCGCGGTGCCCGGGTCCGGGACGGGAGCGGACGGCGCGCCCGATCCGCCCGACGAGGACGACGACTTCGTCGGCGTGGGCGTCGGGGTCGGCGTGGGCGTCGGCTTGAGCTTGACGCCCAGCGTGTCGCGCGTGACGGCCGTCTCCGAGGCGTCCGGGGCCGTCAGGCTCTGAACGGGGACAGCGCCGAAGCGCGAGGACTGCTGGATGTTCTGGAGGGTGTCCGCGTAGGCCGGAGTGGCCGCGGAGCCCGAGTACGGGTCCACCACGTTGACCAGCGCGAAGCCGACGGCCGCCGTGAAGGCGAACCCCCAGATCACGGCGCGCGAACGGACATGAGGCCGTCGCGAACGGCGGAATGCGACTCCGACCGGGTTGGCAGGGGTCAGCGGAACGAGCTCTGCTGCTTCTTGTCTACCCACGATCACAGAACCATAACGGACATTTCACACGTTTCCAACACGGCGCTCTCCTACTCAGGTAACGGCCAGGATCAGCGGACCGCGAGCATCACGTCCGTGACGCTGTCCAGGAGGAGGTCCACTTGGGCCTCACGGTACCCCCCTCGCTGCTCACGGAAAGTGACCGTGCGAACTTCGTCCACACTCATCGGGCGCCCGTCCTGGAAGTACTTCACCAGCCGTCCGGCGAACCGGTCGACGTCCTGGCGGTTGTAGCCGAGGGTCAGGAAGCTCACCCGCTGGAAGCGGTGGCCGAGCGGTCGCTCCAGCCGGTCGAGGATGGCCTGAGCCGACGTGCGGGCCTCCTCGAACCACGCGGAGTCGCGGCCGCCTCCCCGTGCGACCTCGCGCTCGCGGGCCGCGAACGCGTCCTCCAGCCGTTCGAGGGCCGCATCCACGTGCGAGGTCGAGTAGCCGCCTTTGGCCATCGAGAACGCCGTGTGACGGATGTCGGAGGCCGACAGCGTGCCGGGGATCGACGGGTCGGAGTCGTAGGCGCGACGGGCGCTGACGAGGAACTCGTCGACCTGCGCGACGTCGTACCCTGGCTTCGACTTGGGGCTCCGGGGGAAGGTGCTCACCAGCCCATTCTGTCAGGAGAAGATGAGGAACAGCACGTAGGTGGCCGCCGCGGACGGCAGGATGGAGTCCAGCCGGTCGAGGAAGCCGCCGTGCCCCGGCAGCCAGGAGCTCATGTCCTTGACGCCCAGATCGCGCTTGATCAGCGACTCGGCGAGGTCGCCCACGGTCGCCGTGAGCAGCGCCACCACGCCGAAGATCACCCCGAACCACCAGGGCTGATGGATCATGAACACCGAGATCAGGACGCCGGCGACGATCGCCGCGACGGCGGCCCCGGCGAAGCCCTCCCAGGTCTTCTTGGGGCTGATGGTCGGCGCCATCGGGTGCCGGCCGAAGGACAGCCCGCTCGCGTACGCGCCCGTGTCGACGGCGACGACCACGATCAGGAAGCCCAGCACCCACCACTCGCCGCCGTTCTCGGCCAGCAGCAGGATGGCGAAGGAGCCGAGCAGGGTCACGTACATCTGGACGAGCACGCTCCAGGCGAGGTCGCGCGAGAGCGCCACTCCCCCGGCGCGCTTGGCCGGCAGCACGGCCTCCTCGACCAGCCGCCAGACGACGACCAGGACGATCCCCGACGCGAGCGCGACGAGCTGGCCGCCGGCGTGGAACCAGAACGTGGCCGGGACGACGGCGAGCGACGCGATCAGCGACGGGGTGCGAGGCACGCGCCTGCCTGCCCCGCGGAAAGCCTGGGTGAGCTCGAAGGCGGCGAATCCGATCATCGCGGCCCCGAAGACCAGGAACAGCTCCTTGATGAAGATCAGGCTCACCACCAGCAACGCGCCGGCGACCAGCCCGATCAGGATGGCCAGGATCAGGTTGCGCCCGGTCCGGGCGGCGATCCGCTCGTTCGTGGCGTCGAGCTGCGCCTTGCGCGCGAGCACCTGACGCTCGAAGTCGGCCCGGGTCGCCTGCACCTGCGCGCGCAGCTCGGCGCGCGCCGCGGACTTCCCCCGTCTGCCCGGCGCCGGCGTGCGAGGCTCGCCGGGGCTGCTCCCCTCGCTCATCTAGACCTCGAGGAGCTCGGCTTCCTTGCGCTTGAGGGCGTCGTCCACGGCCTCGACGTTCGTGCGGGTGATCGCCTCGAGCTCCTTCTCGCCGCGAGCCACTTCGTCGTCGCCGACCTCGCCCTTGAGCGCGTCCAGGTCGTCCTTCGCCTTGCGGCGGATGTTGCGGATGGCGACCTTGGCGTCCTCGCCCTTGCTGCGGACGAGCTTGACGAACTCCTTGCGGCGGTCCTCGGTCAGCTCGGGGAGCGACACGCGCACGATCTCGCCGTCGTTGCCGACGTTCGCCGACAGGTTCGGCATGTTGACGATCGCCTTCTCGATCTCCTTGAGGGCGGACTTGTCGTACGGCGTCACCAGCAGCACGCGCGCCTCCGGGTTCTGGAGGCCGGCGAGCTGGGCCAGCGGCGTCGGCGAGCCGTAGTAGTCGACGAGCACCTTCTGGAAGAGGGCGGGGTTCGCGCGCCCCGCGCTCACCGTGCCGAAGTCGTCCCTCGCCGCGTCCACGGTCTTGGCCATGCGCTGGCGGGCGTCGGAAATCACATCCGCGATCACGGTTTCTCCTTCAGATCGATGAGTCGTTGTCTAGTCTAGGGCCAGGCTGCGGAGCGCCCCGTGCACGGCAGGGCGCCCCGCCGGGCCGGGTCAGCCGAGCAGGGTGCCGATCTCGGCGCCGAGCAGCGCGGCGGTGACGTTGCCGGCCGGCTCGATGCCGAAGATGCGCATCGGCATCCCGTTGTCCATGCAGAGGCTGAGCGCGGTGGAGTCCACGGCCTTGAGGCCCTGGGTCAGCGCGTCCTGGTGGCTGATCTGGTCGATCTTGCGCGCGTCCGGGTTGGTGCGCGGGTCGGAGTCGTACATGCCGTCCACGCCGTTCTTGGCGACCAGCACGACGTCGGCGCTGATCTCCAGGGCGCGCTGAGCGGCCACGGTGTCGGTCGAGAAGTACGGCAGGCCGGCGCCGGCGCCGAAGATGACGACGCGGCCCTTCTCCAGGTGGCGCTCGGCGCGGCGCGGGATGTACGGCTCGGCGACCTGGGTCATGGCGATCGCGGACTGCACGCGCGTCTCCGCGCCGGCCTGCTCCAGGAAGTCCTGCAGGGCCAGCGAGTTCATCACGGTGCCGAGCATGCCCATGTAGTCGGCGCGCCCGCGGTCCATGCCTCGCTGCGACAGCTCGGCGCCGCGGAAGAAGTTGCCTCCGCCCACGACGATCGCGATCTCCACGTCCTCCGCCGCCTGGGCGATCTCCCGGGCGATGCTGCCGACGATGTCGGGGTTCACCCCGAGCTGGCCGCCGCCGAAGGCCTCGCCGGAGAGTTTCAGAAGGACCCTGCGTCTGTGAGTGGCTGCCGTCATGTGTGTGGGAGTCCTTCCGTGTGTTTCGTTAACGCTAGTGCGTGCCCGCTGTGCCTGAACAGGGAGAGCCGGGCACAGAAAAGGAGTCCGGATCGTGTTCACGATCCGGACTCCTTCATGCCTGGGTCAGGCGCCGACCTTGAAGCGGGCGAAGCCCGAGACGGTCAGACCCGAGTCCTTGAGGACCTGGGCGATGTTCTGCTTGTTGTCGCGGGCGTACTCCTGCTCCAGCAGGGCGACCTGCTTGAAGTAGGCGCCGAGGCGACCCTCGATGATCTTCGGCAGGGCGGCCTCCGGCTTGCCCTCGTTGCGCGAGATCTCCTCGACGATGCGACGCTCGTTCTCGACCTCCTCGGCCGGGACGTCCTCACGGGTGAGGTAGGTCGGGTTCGCGAAGGAGATGTGCTGCGCGATGCTGCGGGCGGTCTCCGCGTCGGCGCCGGCGTAGCCGACGACCACGCCGACCTGCGGGGGCAGGTCCTTGGAGGTCTTGTGCAGGTAGATCGCGAAGTTCTCGCCCGAGACGACGGCGATGCGGCGGAGCTCCACCTTCTCGCCGAGGATCGCGGCCTCGTCACCGATGAGCTCGGCGACGGTCTGCGACCCGGCGGGGGCGGCCAGCGCCTCCTCGACGGTGGTGGCGCCCGCGGCGGCTGCCGCGTCGAGCACCTTGTCCGCGAGGGCGATGAACTTCTCGCCCTTCGCGACGAAGTCGGTCTCGCAGGCGAGCTCGATCATCGTCGCGGAGCCGTTGCCGTTCTCCTTCGCGGCCACGAGGCCCTCGGAGGTGGAACGGTCGGCGCGCTTCGCGTTGCCCTTGGCGCCCTTGAGACGGAGGATCTCGGTCGCCTTCTCGATGTCGCCACCGGCCTCCTCGAGGGCCTTCTTGGTGTCGACCATTCCGGTGCCGAGCTGCTCGCGCAGGGCCTTGATGTCAGCGATGCTGATGTTTGCCATGTTCTGACTGGAACCTTCTGACTCGAAGTTTGGTGAGTGTGCTTACTTGGCCTCGGCGTCGGCTTCGCCCTCGGCGACGACCTCGGCGGAGTCCGCCTTGGCCTCGGCGAGGTCGGCGTCAGCGGCCTTCTCGTTCTCGGCGGAGGCCTGGACCTCGTCGTTCGGCTGAGCCAGGAGCTCCTGCTCCCACTCGGCGAGCGGCTCGGCGGGCTCGGCGCCCTCCTCGGGCTTCTGGTGACGCTGGATGAGGCCTTCGGCCGCGGCGTCGGCGACGATGCGGGTGAGGAGCGTGACGGAGCGGATGGCGTCGTCGTTGCCCGGGATCGGGTACTGGACCTCGTCCGGGTCGCAGTTCGTGTCGAGGATGGCGATGACCGGGATGCCCAGCTTCTTCGCCTCGTCGATCGCGAGGTGCTCCTTCTTGGTGTCCACGACCCAGATGGCGCTCGGGGTCTTGGAGAGGTTGCGGATGCCGCCGAGCGACTTGTGGAGCTTGTCCAGCTCGCGCTTCTTGATCAGCAGCTCCTTCTTGGTGAAGCCGCTGGTGGTGCCCTCGAAGTCGAGCTCCTCGAGCTCCTTCATGCGGGCGAGGCGCTTGGACACGGTCTGGAAGTTGGTCAGCAGACCGCCCAGCCAGCGCTGGTTGACGTAGGGCTGGCCCACGCGGGTGGCCTGCTCGGCGATGGCCTGCTGCGCCTGCTTCTTGGTGCCGACGAAGAGGATGGTGCCGCCGTGGGCGACGGTCTCCCGCACGAACTCGTAGGTCTTGTCGATGTAGGCGAGCGACTGCTGCAGGTCGATGATGTAGCTGCCCGAGCGCTCGGTGAGGATGAAGCGCTTCATCTTCGGGTTCCAGCGGCGGGTCTGGTGTCCGAAGTGGACGCCGCTGTCGAGCAGCTGGCGCATGGTGACGACGGCCATTTGCCGTTCTCCTGTTCTTGCGCGCCCGGCCTCACGGCGGGGACACGACTCTCGGTTGTCCAGCGGCAGCCGATCGGCCGCCGCTCCTGGTGCCCCGCGCCTCCCCGCACCCGCGCTTCCGCACGGAGGACCGTGGTGGATGAGCGGGAGACCGGTGGAGAAGCGCACACCCTCGCGAGAGGATGTTCCGGACACGCGTAGTCACCCCGACATGCGGAGTGCAGTAGACATCCTATCAGGAACCGGACCCCGGCCGGGCCGCGTCACGACCGCGGGACGGTGTCCCCGGAGGACCGCACCTGCGGCCCGCGGCTGCGCCCAGCGTTGGCGAACAGCGTCTCGGCGTGCTCCAGCGCCATCCCGTTCGTCTCCGGCACCTTGAAGAACACGAAGAAGAAGGACAGCGCGGCGAAGATCGCGTACATCCCGTACGTGAGGGGCAGCGAGAAGTCCGACATCGGCGGGAAGGAGACCGTGACGAGGAAGTTCGCGATCCACTGCGCGGAGGCCGCCACGCCGAGCGCCGCGCCGCGGATGCGCGGCGGGAAGATCTCGCCCAGCAGCACCCAGACCAGCGGGCCCCACGACGCGCCGAAGCAGATCACGAAGATGTTCGCCGCGATGAGCGCGATCGGCCCCCACGGGTTCGGCAGGCTGACGGCGCCGTTCGCCTTGTCGGCGAAGCTGAACGCGAGCGCCATCACCGCCAGCGAGACCGCCATGCCCACCGAGCCGGTGAGCAGGATCGGCCGCCGGCCGACCCGGTCCACCAGCAGGATCGCCACGATCGTCACCACCACGTTCGTGACCGAGGTGATCACGGTGATGAGCAGCGAGTTGCTCTCGGTGAAGCCCACCGCCTTCCAGAGCGTCGTGGAGTAGTAGAAGATCACGTTGATGCCGACGAACTGCTGGAACACGGACAGAATGATGCCGATCCAGACGATCGGTTTCAGGCCGAACCGGTTGCCGCGCAGCGTGCCCTTGGCCGAGTCCTTGTCCTCCTGGATCGCGCTCTCGATGTCGCGCACCTGCCGGTCGACGTCGCTCTCCGGGACGAGGGTGGCGAAGATCGCCCGCGCCTCGTCGTGCCGGCCGGTGGAGAGCAGGAAGCGCGGGGACTCCGGCAGTCGCAGGGCCAGGATGCCGTAGATGACCGAGGGAATCACGCCGACGAGGAACATCCACCGCCAGGCCTCCAGCCCGAACCAGAGCTGGTTCGCGGCCGCACCCGCGGCGCCGGCCAGGAGCGCGTCGGACAGCAGTGCGACGAAGATACCGATGGTGATGGCGAGCTGCTGGAGGGAGGCGAGGCCGCCGCGGCGCTGCTTGGGCGCGATCTCCGCAATGTACGCCGGCGCCACCACGGACGCGATGCCGATCCCGAGGCCGCCGATGATGCGCCAGAAGCCGAGGTCCCAGACCGAGAACGAGAGGCCCGCCCCGATCGAGCTGGCGAGAAACAGGATCGCGCCGAGGAGCATCACCCGGATGCGGCCCCACCGGTCGGCGAGCCGCCCGGCGACGTAGGCGCCGACCGCGCAGCCGAGCAGGGCGATCGCGACGATGAACCCGGTGACGAACGCGTTGAGCGCGAAGTGGTGCTGGATCGAGTCGACGGCCCCGTTGATGACCGAGGAGTCGAAGCCGAACAAGAACCCGCCGACCGCCGCGGCGGTGGCAAGGCCGACGACCTTCCGCCGCATCGCCGCAGTCGGCTGGGGAACGTCCTCGTCCTCCCGCTCGGACCCGGTGCTGCGCTGATCGGACATGAGACCCCTCCTCCGTCGGGTCGCCGCCCTCAGCGGAGGGCGGCGGAAATGTGCGCTGGTCACGGTACGCCGACTCGTTCGTGTGCATAAGAGTCCTCCACAGGGTGGGTGCGGGAGGGAGTTGTGCACGGATCGGGCGGGGGGCGAGCGGGGAGGCGGGCGATGGCGGAGGCTGGATGCGGAGGTGATCGAGGAATGTGGAGTCTGTCCAGAGCGGTGGGTTTCGCCGTGGTGGCGGCCGGGCCGACGGCGGTCGTGGTCGGGCTTGCCGGCGCCGGTGCGCCGGGTGGGGGGAGCCTTGGCTCGATGGTGGACGGCGGATTCTCACCACGAACCGCTGCAGCCTCCTCGACGATCGCGCGCGTCTCGCCGCGCTGGTCGTGGCCGCTCACACCGCTCCGGATGGCCCGCCCCTACGAGGCCCCGCCCTCGCCGTACGCTGCCGGGCACCGCGGGATCGACCTGGCCGCGCCGCCCGGCGCGACCGTGACCGCTCCCACGGAGGCGACGGTGCACTTCGTTGGGGTGGTCGTGGACCGGCCGGTCCTCACCCTGGACCACGGGTCGGGGGTGCTCTCATCGTACGAGCCCGTCGTGGCCGCCGGTCTGGCTGTGGGCGATCCGGTGACGCGGGGCATGGTGCTCGGCGCTGTCGGCGACGGCGCGCACTGCTCCGGGGCCTGTCTGCACGTCGGTGTCCGCGTCGACGGCGAGTATGTATCGCCGCTGCTGTTCTTCGACCGGCCGCCGCGCGCGGTGCTGCTGCCGCTGCGCCCGGGAGGAGCCTCCACCGCGGCGACGCATGACCGTCCGGTCAGGCGCGGGGATGGGCGAGGCGGTAGGTCTCCTTGAGCCGTTCGCTGGAAACGTGCGTGTAGATCTGCGTGGTCCCGAGGCTGGCGTGCCCGAGGATCTCCTGGACCGCCCTCAGGTCCGCTCCCCCGTCGAGCAGGTGCGTCGCGGCGGTGTGGCGCAGGGTGTGCGGGCCGGCCGGGCCGCCGCCGGGGAGGTCGGCGAGCAGCGATGCCACGAGCTGGTAGACCGCACGCGTGCCGAGCCGCCCACCGCGCGCCCCGAGCAGCAGCGCCGGTCCTGACCCCTCGGCGGCGAGCGCCGGCCGTGCGGCCTGCAGGTATCGCCGGATCGCGCGCAGCGCGGGCACGCCGAACGGGACGACCCGCTCCTTGTTCCCCTTGCCGACGACGCGCAGCGTCAGCCGCTCGACGTCCACGTCGTCGACATCGAGCCCGGTGAGCTCGCTGACCCTGATCCCGGCCGCGTACAGCACCTCGATGACCGCGACATCCCGGATCGCGCCCGGGTCGCCGCCCTCCGCACGTGCGGCGAGCGCATCGAGCAGACCGTCGATCTGGGCCCGGGTGATCACGCGCGGGAGGTGCTTGTCGGCCTTCGGCGCCCGCAGCCGGGCGGCGGGATCGGGGGCGGTCGCGCTGAGGGACGACCCGGCAAGAGCATCCGGCCCGGTCGCCGTCTCAGGCCCGCTCGCTGACGCCGGCCCGGCAGAGCCCCCGGGGACGCCTCCGATCCGTGCGTTCCAACCGCTGAAGCCGCGCACCGCGGCCGATCGTCGCGCCAGCGTGGTCCGGGCGAGCTGCTGCTGCGCACCCTCCCAGAGCCAGTCCCGAAACAGGTCGAGGGTGAGCTCCTCGGTGCCGGTCACCCCGCGCGACTCGGCGAACCGCTCGAACTGGGCGAGGTCGGAACGGTAGGCCCGCACCGTCTGCGCCGAGTACCCGCGCTCCACCTCCAGGTGGCGCAGGTAGCCGTCGACGGCGAGACGGAGGTTCACTCCCCCAGCATCCGCCATCTTCACCGCCACCCGGCCACGGACGCACCGGGGGCGCGCGATTCCGGTGCTCACTGCGGGGGATCATCGGTCACCCCGCGTTTTCGCCTGCGACTCCCCGGCACCGAGGTGCTCGCCCAACGGCTCGGCCAGTTCCGCCATCTCGTCGGGACTGGTGACGCAGATCGCGCCGTACTCGCGGATGAGGCGGTGGCAGCCCGCGGACGCGGGCGAGGTGATCGGGCCGGGCACCGCACCCAGGGGCCGGCCGAGCTGGGCGGCGTGACCGGCGGTGTTCAGGGAGCCTGAGCGGGCGCCGGCCTCCACGACGACGGTTGCGTTGCTCGCGGCGGCGATCAGGCGGTTGCGCATCAGGAAACGCCAGCGCGTCGGGGTCGAGCCCGGTGGGAGCTCGGCCATCAGCAGCCCGGTGCGGGCGACGCGCTGCAGGAGGTCGTCGTTCCCGGCCGGGTAGAGGCGGTCCACGCCTCCGGCCAGGAATGCGACGGTGACCTGGCCGCTCGACAGCGCCGCGCGGTGGGCTGCAGCGTCGACACCATAGGCGCCTCCCGAGACGATCGCGAAGCCACGGTCGCTCAGGCCGGCCGCGCTCTCCAGTGCGACGTGCTCGCCGTAGCCGCTGGCGGCGCGCGCTCCGACGAGCGCGATGGAGCGCTCGAGGGAGGCCAGTCGAGCCGGGTCGCCGCGCACCCAGAGGGTGAGAGGCGCACCGAGCTCCAGAGTGTCGAGAGCGGTCGGCCAAGCCGGGTGCTCCGGTGTCACGAGCCGCGCGCCGAGGCGGGCGCCGCGTTCCAGCGGAGCGTGGAGCGGCGCCCGAGGGAGGCGTCCGCGCCACCGGTCGAGGGCGTCGCGGAGCCGGTCGATCGGCAGCAGCGCCGGCGAACCGGTGTCGCGCAGCGCGGCGCGCACGGTCTGCGGCGACGTGTCGCCGATCACGGCGCGGAGTGTCGGCAGTGGGCCGAACGAGGCCACCAGCAGCGCGGCGTCGGTGTCGCCGGGCTCGATCGCCGATGACAGGGCGGCCCGCGCTGCGGCCGCCAGCATCGACGGCTCGTCCGGATACTCCATGCCGGCGGAGACCGTGCCGACGATGGAGGCGACCTCGCGGGACGTCAGGGCGGGGAAGGATTCGACGCTCATCGGGTGCGCCCGGGGACGATCGGAGTGCGTGCGGGCGAATCCGGACTGTGTTCGTCCCGAGGGATGGGCGGGGTGTTCGGACCGGGGTGTGTCGCCGCGTCGGTGACTGGCGCAGCGCCGGGCGGCGACTCCGCGTCGTGATGTGTCGCCGTTCCGGTCGGCAGCGCGGTTCGGTGGTGGGTCTCGGCGCCGCCCCGCTCAGCGATGGGGTTCAACACGTCCTCCGCCGTCTCCGAGGCGTCCGGCTCCGCCATCGACTGCCGTCCCCCTTCCCTCTCCATCGCCCCGGCCGCCACCTTCCAGATGGCACACTCGCCGCACCACCTCTCGCGCCCGCGCTCCGGGTTCTCGCGCTCCTCGCGGATGAGGTCGACCCAGATCCTCCTCATGCGGACGCACCTCGTCTCAGGTACAGGGCTCGTGCCACGTGCTCGGCGGTCGGGCTGGCCGCGCCGTCGAGGTCGGCGAGTGTCCAGGCAAGGCGCAATGTGCGGTCGTAGCCGCGCATCGTGAGGGCCCCGCGTTCCAGGGAGCGGTCGATGGTGGCGCGGGCGGACGCCGCGAGCTGGTGTTCGGGCGCTCTCAGCCAGGTTCCTGCGGCTTGGGAGTTCGTCGTCCAGCCGGTGCCGTGCAGGCGCTCGCGGGCGGCGGCGCGGGCGCGCTCGACTCTCTGGCGGAGGTCGCGGCTCGCGCGCGACGGGGCGGTGCCGTCGGAGGCGGTTCGCAGGGCGCCGAGGCCGAGGCGGCGCACGGTGAGGCGGATGTCGACGCGGTCGAGGAGGGGCCCCGAGAGCCGCGTGAGGTAGCGGCGGCGGGCCGCGGGAGTGCACGAGCACTCGTCGTCGGCCGAGCCATAGCGGCCGCACGGGCACGGGTTGGACGCGAGTACGAGCTGGAAGCGGGCCGGGAACGTGGCGCTCGCGGCCGCACGGTCGACGGCGATGGAGCCGGACTCCAGCGGCTGGCGGAGGGCGTCGAGGACGTTGGGCTGGAACTCGGCCGCCTCGTCCAGGAACAGGACGCCGTTCGACGCCCGTGCGATCGCTCCCGGCACCAGCCGACCGCTGCCGCCGCCGACGAGAGCGGCGGACGACGCGGTGTGGTGCGGGGCCTCGAACGGAGGACGCAGGATCAGGCCGCCGCCCACGCCGCGGCCCGACAGGGAGCGGATGGAGGTCGTCTCCAGGGCCTGCTCCGGGGTGAGATCGGGCAGCAGGGACGGCAGGCGTCGCGCCAGCATGGTCTTGCCCGCTCCCGGCGGCCCGATCATCGACACGTTGTGACCTCCGGCAGCGGCGGCGACGAAGGCGTCGACCGCGTCGTCGTTGCCGGCGACGTCGGCCATGTCCGGTTCCGGCGCCGCGGGGCCGGGCTCCGCCGCGAGGGCGACGGGCTCCTCCTCCACCGGGTCCAGTTCCGCGCCGTGCGCGATGGCGGCGCTGCGCAGCCCAGCGACCGGCACAACGTCGATTCCGTCGACCAGGAAGGCCTCCTCGGCGTTCGCGGTCGGGACCAGGACCCGGGCGAACCCGGCGGCCCTGGCGGCCAGAACGACCGGCAGCACACCGGGGACCGGACGCAGCCGTCCGTCGAGGCCGAGCTCGCCGACGTGGACGGCCCCGGCGGCCGACTCGGCGGGGACCTCGCCGGAGGCCGCCAGCGCGGCCACCGCGATCGCGAGGTCGAAACCCGAGCCCTGCTTCCGCAAGGAGGCCGGCGACAGGTTCACGGTCAGCTTGCGCTGCGTGAGGGCGCAGCCGGCGTTGGCGGCTGCCGCCGAGACCCGCTTGCGGGACTCGCCGAGCGCGGCGTCCGGCAGCCCGATGAGCACGAAGGCGGGCAGCCCGGCCGAGATGTCGGCCTCCACCTCCACGATGTCGCCGCGCATCCCGGTCAGCGCCACGGCGAACGTGCGTGCGAGCGCCATCACGCCACCCCCGCCCGGTGCTCCACCGACGGCGTCGCACTCCACGCATCGAGCACCGAGATCGCGTCGATCCGTAGTTCGCCGCGGATAGGCCCGTGCGCGCGGCACCACTGAGCCGCCAGACGGCGCAGCCGTGCCGCCTTCTCCGGCGTGATCGCCTCCAACGGATGCCCGAACTCGACTGAGCTGCGGGTCTTGACCTCCACGAATGCGATCACGCGTCCGCGGCGTGCGATCAGATCGAGCTCCCCGCTCGCGCAGCGCCAGTTGCGGGCCACGATCTCGTAGCCCAGCGTCTCCAGCCAGTCCGCCGCCACGGCCTCGCCGCGACGACCCAGACGGTCTTTCTCTGCCATGTTTCCTCCCACGACCAGCGTGGTCGGAGGCGACCGGGCAGAACCGGGCGGAGCGAAATCTGTGGAGAAGTCGTCAGCTCAGAGCGTTGTGGAGGAAAAGAAGCACGAACCCGACGAACTCACTCGTCGAGCGCCAGCTCCTTCGGGAGTTCGAACTCCTTGCTGGAGAGCTCCTCGATGTTCACGTCCTTGAACGTCAGCACGCGAACGGACTTCACGAACCGGTCGGCGCGGTAGACATCCCACACCCAGACGTCGTTCATCGTGAGCTCGAAATAGAAGTCGTGCTCCGTGTCGCGGCGCACGAACTCCACCTCGTTCGCGAGGTAGAAGCGGCGCTCGGTCTCGATCACGTACTTGAACTGCGAGACGACGTCCCGGTATTCGCGATACAAAGCCAGCTCGACCTCGCGGTCGTAGTCGTCGAACTCGTCCTCATCCATCGTTCGCCAAGTCTAGCCGTGCCGACTCAGCTCGGCATGTCGAGCGTCGCGAGGTCCTTCAGCCAGGTCAGCCGGTGCAGCGCGCTCGGGCCGAGCTCGGCGATGGCGGCGAAGTGCTCCGGGGTCGAGTAGCCCTTGTTGCTCACCCAGCCGTAGCCGGGATAGTCCACGTCGTGGCCGATCATCAGCCGGTCGCGGTGCACCTTCGCGATCACGGAGGCCGCAGCCACGGATGCGCAGTCGCGGTCCGCCTTGATCCGCGTGACGACGCGCACCGGGCGCATCACCGCGGGACTGAGGTAGTCGTAGTTGCCGTCCAGGATCAGCGTGCTCTCCCGCACCTGCGCGCCCTGGTCCTCCAGCATCGCGAGGGCGCGGGCGCCGGCCAGGCCCAGGCAGCGCATGATGCCGAGCGAGTCGACCTCCGCGGCGGAGGCCATCCCGACGGCGTGGAACAGCGACCAGCGCCGGCAGGCGGGCTCGAGCGCCTCGCGCACCGGCTCCGGCAGCAGCTTGGAGTCGCGCAGCCCCGGCGGGATGCGCTTGACCGCGGTGTCGATGACCACCATGCCGACCGCCACCGGGCCGGCCAGCGCCCCGCGGCCGACCTCGTCGACGGCCACGATCGAGGTGACGCCGTCGCGGTAGAGCGCCTTCTCGAAGCGCAGCGACGGCGAGACCGGGGTCATCATTCCTTCTTCTCCTCCACGCCTCTGAAGACTTCAGGATAGTCGTCCAGCCACGTCCATCTGCTGACCGGCCAGCTGATCACGGCTGCCCGTCCGACGACGTGGTCGAGCGGGACGAAGCCGTGCCCCGGGAGCGCCTGGTTGCGCGAGGAGTCCTGCGAGTCGTAGCGGTTGTCCCCCATGACCCAGATGCGGCCCTTCGGCACCGTCACGTCGAAGGCGAGCGTCGCGGCGTTCTTCTGCCCGGGCGGGATCACGATGTACGGCTCGCGGATCGCGGTGCCGTCGACGGTGATCCGGCCCGCCGTGTCGCAGCACACCACGTGGTCGCCGGGCAGGCCGATGAGCCGCTTCACGAGGTGATCATCGCTGTCGGAGGCGGACAGCCCGACGAAGGTCAGGGCGGTGTCCGCCGCCTGGGCCACCGGGTTCCGCACCACCGGCGGGCTCTTCGGGAGCCAGCCTCCCGGGTCGCGGAACACCACGACGTCCCCGCGGCTCAGCGGGAACAGCGACGGCTGCAGTTCGTTCACCAGGATCTTGTCGTTGACCTGGAGGGTGTTCTCCATCGACCCGGAGGGGATGTAGAACGAGCGCACCACGAAGGTCTTCACCAGGAAGGCCACGAGCAGCGCGATCACCACCACGACCAGCACGTCCCGCAGGAACAGCAGGCCACTGCGCCTGCCGCGCTCTCCCCGCGCCACGCGTTCGGGCCGCGTGGGCAGTGTCTCGTCCGTCATGCACCCTGCCTGGCTCGTTAACCGCCTGAGCTCCCGGTCCAGTGTAGGACCGGGAGCTCAGGATGAGTCGCGCGCGAAACGCTCAGTTGTCGCGCTTCTCCTTGATCTTCGCCTTCTTGCCGCGCAGCTCGCGGAGGTAGTACAGCTTGGCGCGACGGACGTCACCGCGGGTGACGACCTCGATGTGGTCGATGACCGGCGAGTGCACCGGGAAGGTACGCTCGACGCCGACCTGGAAGCTGACCTTGCGGACCGTGAAGGTCTCGCGGACGCCTTCGCCCGAGCGGCCGATCACGACGCCCTGGAAGACCTGGATACGAGAGCGGGTGCCCTCGATGATGTTGACGTGCACCTTGACGGTGTCGCCGGCACGGAACGCGGGAATGTCCGACTTGAGGGACGCGGCGTCCACCTGATCGAGGATGTGCATTGCTGTTCGCTCTCTGTACCCGCCTGCAGGTCGGGGACGGATTCGGGGCCGTCGTGCGGATGCTCTGCGCACACGGACGGACGGCCGGGATTCGATTGGGTGTGCACGCTCGAATTGCTGGCTCCCCTGCGGCAGAGCCGGGCGGCGGCACGAACAACCATTCTGCCACGCGCAGGGCCCTATTGCCAAAGCGCGGCGCGGCGGAGAGCGGAGGTCAGTCCTCGCGGTGCTCTTCGATGACGATCACGTCCGCGTCGTCCACCACGGGGCTGGACGGCCGCGGCACCTGCTGCGGCTGCGCAGCCTGCTGGTAGGCGGCGAAGGTGACAGCCACCCGGTCGCGCGCCTCCGTCACCAGCTCCCACAGCCCGACCCAGAACATGGCCAGGAAGAACAGCACGCCGAGCACGGCGAGCCAGCCGGTGGCGCCGGGCGGGAAGAACCCGAAGGCGATGATGGAAGCGCTCCAGCAGGCGAGGAGGCCGGTGTCGTACCAGGAGACCGCGCGGGCGTCCCTGACGCTCTTGCGCGCCATCACGATGCCGCCGATCGCGAGCAGCGCGACGAAGAGGATCGGGCACAGGATGAGCAGCCCGAGGAACGTCCAGCCGCTGCCCTGGTTGAACGCGGCCCAGCCGATCAGCAACCAGACGGGCAGCACCACGGCGGACGGGAAGAGCCACCAGTAGAACGCCTTGCGGATGAACACGCGACCAGCGTAACGTCGCGCGGCTGTGCGCTGGCTGCTGGTTCGCCGTGGGCGGACTGCCGACCGCGCCGCATGGAAGACTGGACGCAGTCGCACACAGAAAGAGGACCACCCGTGATCGAGCTGAGGACCCCCGCCGAGATCGAGCAGATGCGGCCGGCCGGCCGGTTCGTCGCCGAGGTCCTCGCCGAGACCGCCGCAGCGGCGAGAGTGGGCGTCAACCTGCTGGAGCTGGACCGGATCGCGCACGACCTGATCCGCAGCCGCGGCGCGGAGTCCTGCTACATCGACTACCACCCGTCGTTCGGCGCCAGCCCGTTCGGCAAGGTGATCTGCACCTCCGTCAACGACGCGGTGCTGCACGGCCTCCCGCACGACTACCGGCTGCGCGACGGCGACCTGCTCAGCCTGGACTTCGCGGCGAGCGTCGACGGCTGGGTGGCCGACTCGGCGGTCAGCCTCGTGGTCGGCTCGGCGCGCGACGAGGACCTCCGGCTCATCGACACGACCCGTCGCGCCCTCACGGCTGGCATCGCGGCCGCGCAGCCGGGAGGCCGGGTGGGCGACATCTCGGCGGCGATCGCGGCCGTGGCGCACGCCGAGGGCTACTCGGTGAACACGCAGTTCGGCGGGCACGGCGTCGGCCGCACGATGCACGGCGACCCGCACATCCCGAACGACGGCCGCGCCGGACGCGGCTTCCCGCTGCGTCCCGGCCTGGTCATCGCGATCGAGCCCTGGTTCCTGGAGACCACCGACAAGATCTTCACCGACCCGGACGGCTGGACGCTCCGCTCCGCCGACGGCTCGCGCGGCGCCCACTCCGAGCACACCGTCGCCATCACCGCCGACGGCCCCCTCATCCTCAGCGCCCCCTGACCATCCGTTCCGGAGTTGTGTACGCCTCGCATCGGCGTGTCGCGTACATAGCTCCGGAAGCGATGGTTGGTGGGCGGCGCTACGGGAGGAGGTCGGGGCGGACGCGGGCGGTGCGGGCGAGGGACTGCTCGCGGCGCCAGGTTTCGATGGCGGCGTGGTTGCCGGACAGGAGGACCGAGGGGACCTCGTGGCCGCGCCACGCGGCGGGCTTCGTGTAGGAGGGGTACTCCAGTAGGCCGTCCTCATGCGACTCCTGGACCAGGCTCTCCGGGTTGCCGACGACGCCGGGGATGAGCCGCCCGATCGCCTCGATCATCGCCATCGTGGCGACCTCGCCGCCGTTGAGCACGTAGTCGCCGATGCTCACCAGCCGCACCCGCGCACGGGAGGAGTACTCGTCGAACACGCGCTGGTCGATGCCCTCATAGCGGCCGCAGCCGAACACGAGGTGGGACTCGGTGGCGAGCTCGCGCGCCATCGCCTGGGTGAACACCTCGCCGGCCGGCGACGGGAACAGCAGCACGGGGTCGTCGGAGCCCTCCAGGACGGCGTCCAGCGCCTCCCCCCACGGCTCCGGCTTCATCACCATGCCCGCGCCGCCGCCGTACGGCGTGTCGTCGACGGTGCGGTGCCGGTCGTGGGTGTGGTCGCGCAGGTCGTGGACGCCGAGCGTGATGATGCCCGCCTGCCGCGCCTTGCCGAGCAGGGAGATGTCGAGCACATCGAAGAAGGTCGGGAAGATCGTGACGATGTCGATGCGCATGTCCAGAAGTCTATTCGGGGACGACCGCCAGCTCCCGGTCGCGCGGGACCAGAGGGGCCGCCACCGCCGGGCAGATCGCGACGGCCGCGAACGCCAGCGGGAACCCGACCCAGCCGATCAGCGCCCCCACGGCGGGACCGACGACCGACGCCGCCAGGAACTGCCCGGTGTTCTGCGCGCCGAGCGCCCGGCCCGACCAGAACGGCCCGGCGATCTCGGCCACCGACGTGTAGGCGAGGCCGTTGTCGGCGACCGTGATGATGGCCGCGACGATCAGGATCACCGCGGCGGCCACCGAGCCGAGCGCGGAGGCCGCGCCCATCAGCAGCATGACCGCGATCGCCGCGACCGACACCCAGCGCAGCGGCACCAGGTGGCTGCCGACCCGGTCGCTCAGCACGCCGACGCCGATCCGGCCGAGCGCGCCCGCGAACTGGCTGACCGCGATGACGACGCCCGCGGCGAGCGACGTGAAGTGCAGTTCCGTGACGAGCCAGACCAGCCCGAACGTGGACACGGTGAACTGCGGGACCACCAGCAGCATCGACACGACGTGGATGCGCCAGAGCAGGGAGGTCTCCCGATACGGGCGCCAGGTGGCCTGCGGATGCGTCTCCTCCCCCTCCGCAGCGCGACGCGGCGGCCGGGGCGGGTCGACGATCCCGATCGCGCACAGCACCGCCGAGACGCCGCACAGCACAGCCGGCACGGTGAGGGCGGCGGCGATCCCGCCGGAGGCCGCCAGCAGCGGAACGCTGATCGCGGCGATCGCGACGCCGAGCGGCTGGCACATCTGCCGGATGCCCATCGCCAGCCCCCGCCGCTCCTTGGCGAACCAGCCGATGACCACGCGGCCGCTCGCGGCGTTGGGGCTCGCGGCCGCCATCCCGCCCACGAGGAACAGCACGCCCAGCGCGACGTACGACGAGACGAACATGGCGGCGACCGCGGCGCCCGCGGTGACGGCCAGCCCGGAGGCGATGACCCAGCGCTCCCCGATCCGGTCGCTCAGCGCGCCCCACGCGATCAGCGCGAGCACCAGCCCGAGGGTGGGTGCGGAGGCGAGCAGCCCGGCCTGCGCGAGGCTCAGCCCGCGCTCGGTGTGCAGCAGCGGGATGAGGAAGGCCGGGGTCGAGACGAAGACCGTCGAGCTGGCCTGGCCGATGACGCCGAGAGCGAGCATGAGCCACGGCCGAGGGGTTCTCGTCGCCTGCTTGGTCTCTTCTCGTGTTTCTCGGCTCATGCGGTATACCCTAGTGGTATACCGGCTTGGTATACCAAAAAAGGAGCCCGATGCCCGAGCAGCCCCACGTGTACGAACGCCTGCGCTCCGCGATCCTCGACCTGGACCGCGTCCCCGGCTCCCGCATCACCGAGCGCGGCCTCGAAGCCGAGCTCGGTGCCTCCCGGACCCCGCTGCGCGCCGCTCTCATGCGGCTGGAGGCGGAGGGGCTGGTCCGCCGTGAGGGCCGCGGCTGGGAGGTCTCCCCCATCGACCTCGGCGAGATCGCCCGGCTCAGCGAGCTGCGCGACGCCCTGGAGACCGCCGCCGTGCGGCTGAGCGCCGTCCGGGCCTCGGACGACGACCTGCGCGCGCTGCACGACGACCTCGGCGCCTACGACCCCGACCGGCGCGACGAGGACGCGGTGGGCGCCGGCGCGAGCTTCCACGTGCGCCTCGCCGCGCTCAGCGGCAACCACTTCTTCGCCGACTCGGTGTCCTCCGCGATGACCCGGCTGGCCCGCACCCGCTGGCTGGAGGTGCGCACCGCCGACGCGCGGCGGACCGCATGGGAGGAGCACCGCACGATCGTGGATCAGCTGGCGGCGCGCGACGCGGACGCCGCGGCCGACAGCATCCACGGCCACATCCTCGGGACCCACGAACGCCTACTCGCAGCCCTGGACGCGGACACGCGCCTCCTCCGCGCCCGCGGCCTCGCCATTGTCGGCCCACCGAAGGGTGAGTAGTCGCGGAAACGACCGGGCGGATTCCCGCACCGAGTCACGTCTCGGCGGGCTAGGGACGGAGGAGGTCGGCGCGGGCCACGGTCAGTCCTCGGGGGTCTCCGGTTCGGAGCCGTCCTCCGGGGCGGCGGCGGCCTCCGGCTCGTCGTCGTCCGGCAGCTCCTCGAACAGGCCGGCCGGCGGCGTCAGCGTCACGGTGCCCGCGGCGATGTCCACCTCGGGCACGATCGCCTTCACGAACGGCACCAGGACCTCGCCATGGGCCGTGCGGACGACCAGCAGGTCCTGTGCGGGCAGGTGGTCGACCCGGGCGATGGTGCCGACCTCGACGCCGTCGCGGCGCGCGCTCAGCCCGACGAGCTGGTGGTCGTACCAGGCGTCGTCCTCCTGAGGGAGCTGCTTGGCGTCCTGGCTCACCCAGAGGATGGCCTTCACCAGCGTCTCGGCCTCGGTGCGGTCGTCCACGCCGGCGAAGAAGCCGACCGGGTGACCGTTGTACCAGCGCAGCTCGATGAGCTCGAGGGTCTTGCCGTGCCACTTGGAGGCCGTAGGCACCTGGAGCGTGAAGACGGCGCCGGGGACGAAGCGGTGCTCCGGCTCGTCCGTGAACAGCTCGAGCTTCAGAGCGCCCTTCAGGCCGTGCGCCTTGGTCAGCCGGCCGACGCGCAGCTCGGTCTGACCCGGTCGCGGTGCGACCTCCTTGCGGGGCAGCTTGTGGTCCGCCACCTCAGTCGTCGACGACGTCGACGCGGACGCGCCGGCCGTCGGCCAGCGCGGCCACGAGCGTGCGGAGGGCCTTGGCCGTACGGCCGGAGCGGCCGATGACCCGCCCGAGGTCCTCGGGGTTCACTCGAACCTCGAGGACCTCGCCACGCGGCGAACCCTTGGCCACGACGTGCACGTCGTCCGGGTGGTCGACGATGCCCTTGACCAGGTGCGTGAGAGCGGGAGCGAGCAAGGTGTTACGCCTTCTCGCCGTCGGCCTCGGCCGTGATCTCTTCGGCCTCGGCGACGACCTCGGCCTCAGCGGCCTCCTCGGCCTCGACCTCGGCCTCGACGACGGCCTCCGCCTTCTTGACGGTCTCGTCCTTCTTCGGCTTCAGGACCGGCTTCTTCTTCTCGTCGGCGACGAACGTCTCCTTGGCCTCGGCCGTCTTGACGGTCGAGACGGCGTTCTTGTCGCCCTTGAACTTGCCCCAGTCGCCCGTGAGCTTGAGCAGCACGAGGACCTGCTCGGACGGCTGAGCGCCGACGCCGAGCCAGTACTGAGCGCGCTCGGAGTCGACCTCGATGCGCGAGGGCTCCTCGGTCGGGTGGTACAGACCGATCTCCTCGATGACGCGGCCGTCGCGCTTGGTGCGCGAGTCGGCGACGACGATGCGGTAGTACGGAGCGCGGATCTTGCCCAGGCGCTTCAGACGGATTTTGACAGCCACAATTCTCCTGTGTTGACGTCCGGAACCCGCAGGGTTCCGGTGGATTCGTTGTCGAACTGACTGCCGTGGGCGTGGGGGCACACGCGGCAGGAGGTCTATTGTTCGTCCGCCGTGCCGGATAGAGGGTCGGGCACGTCGAACTCAACTAGATATTCTGTCAGAAAAGCGCGCCCAATGAACAATCGGACGGACGGGGTCACAGCGATGCAGATCCAATTCGCAGAGTCGGAGCGCTCCACTGTGGGGATCGAGTGGGAGCTGGCGCTGGTCGACGGCGCCACCGGCGACCTGGTGCAGATCGCCGACGACGTGCTCCGCGAGCTCGGCACGGCCGACGGCCAGGAGCACCCGCAGATCACCCATGAGCTGCTGATGAACACCATCGAGCTGGTCAGCCGGGTGCACCACAGCGTCCCGGCCGCCATCACCGACCTGCAGGAGCTGATCGCGCTGACCCGGGAGGTCACCGACCCGCTCGGCGTGGAGCTGATGTGCGCGGGCACGCATCCCTTCGCCCAGTGGTACGACCAGCGGATCACGCCGAACGAGCGCTACGACCGGCTGCTGGACCGCACGCAGTGGTGGGGCAGGCAGATGATGATCTGGGGCATCCATGTGCACGTCGGCATCGACGACCGCGACAAGGCGTTGCCGATCGTCAACGGCCTGCTCACCTACTACCCGCACCTCCAGGCGCTCAGCGCGTCGAGCCCGTTCTGGGCGGGCGCCCGCACGGGATACGCGTCCAACCGCGCGCTCATGTTCCAGCAGCTGCCGACCGCCGGGCTGCCCTGGCAGTTCGGCACCTGGGCGAACTACGAGGAGTACGTGCAGGATCTGGTCACCACCGGCGTCGTGGAGGACCACAGCGAGGTGCGCTGGGACATCCGGCCGTCGCCGCGCTGGGGAACCGTCGAGATGCGCGCGTGCGACGGACTCTCGACCGCAGACGAGGTCGGGGCGGTCGGTGCGCTCATCCACTGCCTGACCGACCGGATGTCCGGCGACCTGGACGAGGGCGTCGAGCCGGTCACGCTGCAGCCGTGGTTCGTGCGCGAGAACAAGTGGCGCGCGGCGCGCTATGGGCTGGACGCCGAGATCATCGTCGCGCCGGACGGCACGGAGCGCCTGGTGCGCGACGAGCTCCTCCGGCTCGTGGACGACCTCGGCGACACGGCGGAGCGGCTGGGCTGCTCCGCCGAGCTCGCGACGGTCTCCGACGTGCTCGCCACCGGCGCCAGCTACCAGCGTCAGCTCGCCGTCGCGGAGGCCAACGGCGGCAGCCTGCAGGCCGTGGTCAGCTCGCTCACGCACGAGCTCCGCAGCGGGCTGGACCGGACCCCGCGGGTTGCCGCCCACCCCGGCACAGGCGGCTCATAACCGTGCATAGTCCATCCATAGACTCCTCCCTTAGGCTCGACGTCATGTTCCGCCACCGGCCTCTCGCCACCGTCGCCACGGCGCTCGCCGCGCTGCTGCTCGGCACAGTCGCCCTGAGCGGATGCTCGTCCGCCTCCTCGCCGCTCGCCGTCGGCGCGACCATCCCGGCCGGCAAGCACCCGGTGGTCGCGATCGTCGGGGACTCGATCGAGTCCGGGATGGGACTGGAGCCGTTCGAGGCCTGGCCCGCCCTCGTGGCCGTCGACCGGCGCTGGGGCCTGCAGAACTTCAGCGAGCCCGGGGCCGGCTTCGTCGCCGTCGGCTCCACCAACGCCGACTTCAACGGCCAGATCGACCAGGCCATCGCCGCGAGGGCGAACGTGGTACTGATCGGCGCCTCGGACAACGACCTCGGCCAGGACGACGCCGCCGTGGCCAAGGCGATGGCGGCCGCGGTCGAGCGGCTGAGCGACGCTCTGCCGAAGGCCCGCCTGATCGGCTACAACGCGCTCACCGGGGAGGCCAGCGACAGCGATCTCGCTCCCCTCAACGATGCGCTGAAGCAGGCCGTGACAGCGGCGGGCGGCACATGGATCGACCTCGGCCAGCCGTACCGCGGCCAGGTCGGGCTCGTCCAGGACGACGGCGAGCATCCCACGCTCGAAGGCCAGCAGGCGATCGCGTCGGTCGTCCTGTCCCGGCTCGACGGGATCGTGTGAGGCAGGCGATCCGGCGCGCCGGCCCGGTGCGCCCCGTCGCGGTGCTCCTCGCCGTCGTCACGGGCCTCGCGCTGACCGGGTGCACGTCGCTCGGCACCTCCGCGCCGTCGTCCCCGTCCCCCTCGGCGTCGACGGCGGCGCAGCCCACGGCCGCGGCGATCGGCGACTCCATCGCGATCGGCTGGGGCGTGCCCGCCGACGACGCCTGGCCGCTCATCGCGGCGACCCGGCTCGGCTGGGATCTGACCGACCTCGGCGAAGGGGGCGCCGGCTTCACCAGGCCGGGTGTCAACACGCACGACTTCGACGACCAGGTGAGCGCGGCGATCCGGCTGCGCCCGCAGGTGGTCATCGTCGCCGCGACGCGGAACGACGCCGCCACGGCGGCCGCCGCCCCCGCGACGGTCACCCGCGACACAGCGGCGGCGATCGAGCGGCTGTCCACTGCGCTCCCGCACACCACGATCATCGGGATGGGCTCGGTCTGGGGAGCGACCGCCGCGGACCGGACGGCCACCGTCATCGACGAGGCCCTGAAGAGCGCCGTCCTCGGCGTCGGCGGGCACTGGCTCGCGCTGGCCCAGACATTCCTCGGCCGGCCCACCCTCATGCAGGCGGACGGCATCCACCCCACCAGCGCCGGCCAGCAACTGCTCGGGAGGACGGTCGCGGACGCCATCGCGACGGCGCGGATCGAACCGGGACCGGCTCGCGGCTAGGCTGCGCCCGCACACTCCGACACGCCCGGGCGGGATGCACAGCGATCTGCCAGTCAGGGCGGTCTAGCCTCACTCCGTGACCACCCGTCCCCGCCTGCTCGCCGTCGCCGCGATCGCCCTCGCCGCGGCCGCCCTCGCCGGCTGCTCCTCCGCCGTCACCGCGCGGCCCATCGCCGGCGGCACCGCTGTCGCAGCACCGGCGGCGCACGCGAAGCCGCAGGCCGTCGCCATCGGGGACTCCATCGCGTTCGGCAAGGGCGTGCGACCGGATCAGGCCTGGCCCGCGCTCGTCGCGGCGCAGCATGGCTGGACGCTCACGGACCTCGCGGTCTCGGGCTCCGGGTTCGTCAAGCCCGGCTGGAACGGCGACACCTACCGCGAGCAGGTCGCCACCGCCCTCGGCCTGCACCCCGACTACATCCTGATCGCGGCCACCAGGAACGACCGCGCGGAGAACGCCGCGCTCGTGGCCTCGTCGGCGGAGGAACTGCTGGGTGAACTGCGCGACACGTTCCCGCGGGCGCGCATCATCGGCATCACGACGGTCTGGGGCGCGGACACGCCGCCGCCGACCGTGGCGACCGTCAACGGGATCGTCGGGAAGGCCGTGACCGGGGTGGGAGGGACGTTCCTCGACATCGGCTACCCGCTGGCCGGGCACCCGGAGCTGGTGCAGGCGGACGGCATCCACCCGAACGCGGCCGGCGAGCGCGCCGTCGCGAAGGTCATCGAGGACCGGCTCGCGCCGCTCGGCGTGACCTCCTAGCGAGCCGCGGGGCTCAGCGCCCCATGAACTTCTGCAGGGCGGCCAGCTCCTCCTCGGTCGGGCCTCCGGCCTTCGCCTTGTTGCCCGAGCCGAGCCCGAAGCCCGTGCCCGCGGTCGCGCCGGTCGTCGGCTTGACGCCGGACGCCAGCGCGGCGTTCTCTGCGGCGCGCTTGGCCGGGTTGCCCGAGCGGGAGCCCTTCTTCTTGGGCTGCTGCTTGCCGCGCCCCGCATAGCCCGCGCCCGGGATCGGGCCCATGCCGGGGACGTTCGGGACGCCGCCCTTCGCGACGGTCTTCATCATCTTTGCGGCCTGCTCGAAGCGGTTGACGAGCTGGTTCACCTCGGTGACCGTCGTGCCGGAGCCCTTGGCGATGCGAAGGCGGCGGGAGCCATTGAGCAGCTTGGGGGTGGTGCGCTCGGCCTTCGTCATCGACTGGATGATGGCCTCGGTGCGCACGATCTCGCGCTCGTCGAAGTTGTCGAGCTGCTGCTTCATCTGGCCCGCGCCCGGCAGCATGCCCATCATCTTCTTGATGGAGCCCATGTTGCGCAGCTGCTGCATCTGCTTGAGGAAGTCGTCGAGCGTGAAGCTGTCGGTCGCGAACTTCTCGGCGACCTTGCGCGCCTCGTCCTCGTCGAAGGCCTCCTGGGCCTGCTCGATGAGGGTCAGGATGTCGCCGAGGTCGAGGATGCGCGACGCCATGCGGTCGGGGTGGAACGGCTCGAAGTCGTCCAGGCCCTCGCCGGTGGAGGCGAAGATGATCGGGCGGCCGGTGACCGAGGCGACCGAGAGGGCCGCGCCGCCGCGCGCGTCGCCGTCGAGCTTGGAGAGCACGACGCCGGTGAAGTCGACGCCGTCCTGGAACGCCTTGGCCGTGGCCACCGCGTCCTGACCGATCATGGCGTCGATCACGAACAGCACTTCGTCCGGGTCGGTGGCCTTGCGGATGTCGGCGGCCTGCTTCATCAGCTCCGCGTCGACGCCGAGGCGTCCTGCGGTGTCGATGACGACCGTGTCGTACTGCTTGGTCTCGGCGAACTTCATGGCGTCCTTGGCCACCTTCACCGGGTTGCCGACGCCGTTGCCGGGCTCCGGCGCGTAGACCGGGACGCCGGCCTGCTCGCCGACGATCTGGAGCTGGGTGACGGCGTTGGGCCGCTGGAGGTCGGCGGCGACGAGGAGCGGCGTGTGGCCGTCCTTGATCAGCCACTTGCCGAGCTTGCCCGCGAGCGTGGTCTTACCGGCGCCCTGGAGTCCGGCGAGCATGATCACCGTCGGCGGCTTCTTGGCGAACTGGAGGCGGCGCTGCTGGCCGCCGAGGATGGCCACGAGCTCCTCGTTGACGATCTGGACGACCTGCTGCGCCGGGTTCAGCGCCTTGTTGACCTCGTCGGACAGCGCGCGCTCGCGCACCTTGCCGGTGAACTCCTTGACGACGTCGAGCGCCACGTCCGCGTCGAGCAGCGCGCGGCGGATCTCGCGCACGGTGCCGTCGACGTCCGACGGGGAGAGCTTGCCCTTGGTGCGCAGGTTCTTGAAGGTGTCCGTAAGACGGTCGGACAGCGAGCCGAAAGTAGCCATGATCCAGAAAGTCTACCGGGCGAGGCTGGCCGCCCGCCGAGCCTCGGCGCTGCGCGTCAGCCCTGCGTGTCGACCGCGACGACGTCGCCGCGCACGTCGAACGACACCGTGAGGATCGCGTCCGTCTCGTCCGGGCTGATCGAGTAGTCGAACGTCGCGAAGACCTCGTCCTCGCCGGCCTGGTCGGCCTGCACCGTCACGGTCAGGAGCTGGAGCGAGCGCAGCACGTCCATCGCGATGTCCCCCGAGTTGTAGACCAGGAGGTCGAGCAGCGACTCCCCCAGCTTGTCCACGTGCTCGTCGATGTAGCTCGTCGTCGCCGACTGCTGCGAGCTCAGCTCCGCGATGAGCGCGTCCCTGGCCCGGGCGTCGAAGCCCTCCAGCGCCTGGATGAGCGCCGCCGCGGAGTCGAGGGCGAACTCCCCCACCGCCTGCTCGTCGTCGGCGCGCAGCTCGACCTCCACCGCCTGGTCGGCGAGGTCCACCGTGTCGTTCCAGGCGAGGCCGCCGGAGGCCGTCTCGTCGATGACGCCGAAGTAGTCGTGCTCGATGGCCATTCCGCCCCCTATCCGACGAGCTGCTGCGCGAAGACGTGCGGGGTGAAGCCGGTCAGGTCGTTGATGCCCTCGCCCTGGCCGATGAGCTTGATCGGGAGGCCGGTGCGCTCCTGCACCGCAAGGACGAAGCCGCCCTTCGCCGAGCCGTCGAGCTTGGTGAGCACGAGGCCGGTCACGCCGGCGTGCTCCAGGAACGCCTCCGCCTGCGCCAGGCCGTTCTGGCCGGTGGTCGCGTCGAGCACGAGGAGCACCTCCGCGATGGGCGCCTGCTTCTCGACCACGCGCTTGATCTTGGACAGCTCGTCCATCAGGCCGCCCTTGGTCTGCAACCGGCCCGCGGTGTCGATGATGACGATCTCGGTGCCGTCGCGCTTGGCCTTCTCGACGGTCTGGAACGCCACGGACGCCGGGTCCTGGCCCTGCTGCTGCGGGCGGACGATCTCGGCTCCGGCGCGCTCCGCCCAGGTGGCGAGCTGCTCGACCGCGGCGGCGCGGAAGGTGTCGGCCGCGCCGACGACGACCGAGCGGTCATAGGTGCGCAGGAACTTGGCGAACTTGCCGATCGTCGTGGTCTTGCCGACGCCGTTCACGCCGACCACGAGCACGATCGCGGGCCGCTCGCTGAGCTTGAGGGTGGTGTCGAGCTGGGAGAGGCGCTCCTCCATCGTCTCGCGCAGCATGCGCTGGAGGTCGGCCGGGTCGGTGGTGTGGTAGCGCTCGACCTTGGCGCGCAGATCGTCCACGACCGCCTCGGTGACGTCCGGACCGAAGTCGGCGGTGATGAGCGCCGTCTCCAGATCGTCCCAGGTGGAGTCGTCGATGGTCTTCCTGGCGAACATGCCTCGGAGGGCGCCAGACAAGGACCAGGGGGTGCGGTCTGCCATGCACTCAGACTAGTTGGTACGGTGACGGCATGTTCTCCCTGGTGGCGGTGTCGGCCGAGCTCGCCGAGCAGCTCGTCGCGATCGAGACCGACGGGGAGGACGCGGTCCATCAGGCCCGCATCCGGGTGCGCCGGCTGCGCAGCATCCTGCGCGTGTACCGGTCGGCGTTCGAGAAGGATGCCGCCCTCGGCATGCGCACCCGGCTGACGACGCTCGGCGACCGGCTGGGCACGGTGCGCGACCTGGAAGTGAAGGCGGCGACGCTCGAAGACCTTCTGGAGGTCGACGACCCGCCGGAGGTGGTCGACGCGGTCACGGCCGCGGCGACGGAGACGCGCGCCGAGCACGAGGCGGCCCTGGCGTCGCTGCTGCGCTACCTGCACGGCGGGACCGTGCGCGCCCTGCTCGCCGACCTGCAGATGTTCGCGGCCGAGCCTCCGCTCTCTCGCAAGGGGCGGCAGCACCCGGGCCGCGTCACCACGCGCAGCCTGGCGAAGGCCGTGGCGAAGGTCCACCGGCTGCGCGGCGACAGCCTCGAGGAGCGCCACGCCACCCGCAAGGCGGCGCGCAAGGTGCGGTACGCCGCCGACGCGGTCGCGGACGACCTCGGCCGCGCGGCGGTGCGGCTGTCCTCGGCGGCCAAGGCGGTCCAGGACGCGCTCGGCGACAACCGCGACGACCTCCTCCTGGCCCACGAGCTGCGCGAGGCCGGGCACATCGGGCTCGCCATGCGCTGCGAGCGTCGCGCCGCGGAGGCCCTCGACGGCCTCGACCGCAAGCTCGCGGCGATCGCGTACGAGGGAGCCGACGGCTAGGCGGACGCCTTCTCCTGGGCGACGCGCTGGCCGACGACCGCCGAGACGCCGTCCTGGCGCATCGAGACGCCGTAGAGCGCGTCCGCGATCTCCATCGTGCGCTTCTGGTGTGTGATCACGATGAGCTGGCTGTTCTCGCGGAGGTCCTCGAAGATCGTCAGCAGGCGACCCAGGTTGGCGTCGTCGAGCGCGGCCTCCACCTCGTCCATGATGTAGAACGGGCTGGGGCGGGCCTTGAAGATCGCGATGAGCAGCGCCACCGCGGCCAGCGACCGCTCGCCGCCGGACAGCAGCGAGAGCCGTTCGATCTTCTTGCCTGCCGGCTTGACCGACACCTCGATGCCGGTGGTGAGGAGGTCGTCCGGGTTCGTCAGCGCGATGTGGCCGGAGCCGCCGGGGAACAGGATCGGGAACACGCGCTCGAAGGCGGCCTCGGTGTCCGCGAAGGCCGACTCGAAGATGGTCTGCATCTTCTCGTCGATCTCCTCGATGATCGTCACGAGGTCTTTGCGGGTGTTGGTGAGGTCGGTGAGCTGCTCGGTGAGGAACTTGTGCCGCTGCTCCAGGGCCGCGAACTCCTCCAGCGCGAGCGGGTTCACCCGGCCGAGCTGGCCGAGCTTGCGCTCGGCGGAGGCGAGGCGCTTCTGCTGCTGCTCGCGGACGTAGGGGGTGCCGGGGCGCTCATCGGCGTCATCGCCGGTCTCGTCCGCGTCGGTCTCGTCTTCGCGCGGCTCGTCCTCGTCGCGGGTGTCCGGCGGCACCGGCACGTCCGGCCCGTACTCGGCCACCAGGACGTCCTCCACGAGGCCGAGCTCGCTGCCCGCCCGCTCCAGCAGGCTCGACAGGTGCAGCTTCTTCTCGTAGATCTGCAGCTCCAGGCCGTGCACCGACTCGGTGATGCCGTGCAGTCGCTCGCGCAGGGCCGCCTCCTCGCGGCGGACGGTCGCGAGCTCCTCGTTCTGGCTCGCGCGCTGAGCCTCGGCGGCGGCGAGCTCCAGGCGCGCCTGCGACACCGAGCGGTCGGCGGAGGCGAGGACTGCGGGCAGGACGTCCACGACGCCTTGCGCGGCCTCCAGCTGCCGGCGACGGATGACGGCGCGGCGGGCGGCCTCCTCGGCGGCGGCGCGCTCGGCCTCCAGCTGCCTGGCCAGCGCTTCGCCGCGCGCCTGCTCCGCGCGGACGCGCTCCTTGGCGGTCTCGACGCCGAGGCGCGCCTCGACCTCGGCCTCGCGGGCGGCGTCCAGCTCGACGGAGAGGGCGTCGCGGGCGGAGAGGTCGAGGATCGGGCGCGGCCGCGACCGGGCGGCCTCCAACTCCGACTTCGCGGACTCGGCGGCGGACTCGGCCTCGGCGACGCGCTCGGCGGCCTGCTCCAGCGCGCGGCTCAGGCGGTCGAAGTCGGCTTGGGAGGCTTCGAGCTGCACGCGCACCCGGTTCAGCTGCTCGGTGTGCGCGGCCAGCTTCGCGTCGAACTCGCGGAGCGCGCTGAGCGCGTTCTGGGACTGCTCCTTGGCCACCTGCAGCACCCCGCGCTGCTCGGCGAGAGCGAAGCGGGCACGGTCGATGAGCGAGGTCACCTCGCCCAGCCGCTCCTCCGCGGCGTCGCGGTCGGCGAACAGCTCGATCCTGCTCTGCTTGGCACCGGAGCCACCGCGCAGCACGAAGTCGGTGAGCACGTCGCCGGCGCGCGTGATGAGCGTGACGGGGCCGCCGAGCTTCCTGGCACGGAACGCGTCTGCGGCGGCGCGCGCGGCCGTGACGTCGTCGGCGATGGCGGTGAAGGCGAGCAGGCCGAGCACTCCGCCCGGCGCCTCGACCACCGAGCGGGCGGGGACCACTCCGGCGACGCCGGTCAGGTCGACCTCGGGCGCGGCAGCGTCGGCGACCACCACCTCCACCCGGCCCAGGTCGTCGTCCGCGGCGTGCGCGACCGCCTCGAAGGCGGCATCCCTCGTCTCGGCGAGCACCGCGTCGGCCAGCGTGCCGAGGGCTGCGGCGACAGCGGCCTCGTAGCCGGGATGGACCCGGACGTGCTCGGCGACGAGACCGGGCACGCCCGGCAGCCGGGCCGCGACCAGGGCGGCCGAGCCGTCCTTCTGGTCGAGCGCCAGCGAGAGCGCGGACGTGCGGGCGGCGAGGGCGTCGCGCTCGCGTTCGAGCGCGTGGAGGTCCTCGCGCAGCTTCTCGATGAGCCCCTCCGCCTCGAACACCTCCGACTGGGCGAGCTCGTACGCCTCGTCGAGGTTGCTTTCGCCGGCGTCCGCCGTCTCGGCCTCGGCCTCCCGGGAGGCGAACTCGGCCTGCGCCTTCTCGCGGCGCTCGGTGGCGGCGTCCAGCGCGTTCTGCTGGCGGAGGACCTCGCCGCGCACGGCCGCGAGGCGCTGGGCGGCGGCCTCGGCCTGGCCGTTCAGCTTGCTGATCTCCAGGTCGTGCTTGGAGACGAGCGCGCTCTGGGCCGCGATCTCGTCGTCCACCGAGTCCAGCCGGCCGCGCGCGGCGCGGGACGCGGACTGCGCCGCCTCCCAGGCCGCCTCGGCATCCACGACGGCGGCACGCAGCCGCTCGACCTCGTCGGCGGCGTCCTGCACCATCTGCGGGCTGACGCGCGGACCGTCGTCGGTGGCCTCAGCCTGGCTGCCGAGCAGCGCGACCCGCTGGGTCGCGAGCGAGTAGAGGCCGCGGAGGCGGTCCTGCGCCTGCTCCAGGGCGAACGCGGTGCTGCGTGCGACGTCGACGGCGTCGCCGATCTGCGCCTGCTCCAGGCGGGTGCGACGGAGCTGCTTCTGCTCCAGCTGCTCCTGGAGGACGATCTGCTCGCTGTGGCGCTCGGCCTCCGTACGGGTGTGGTCGTCCAGCGAGCGGCGCAGCCCGACCACGTCGTCGGCCAGCAGGCGCGCGCGGGCGTCGCGGACGATCGCCGCGATGGACTGCGCCTCGCGCGCGATCTCGGCCTGGTGGCCGAGCGGCTTGAGTTGACGGCGCACCTCGCCGGCGAGGTCGCTCAGCCGGGTCAGGTTGGTCTGCATGGCCTCCAGCTTGCGGAGGGTCTTCTCCTTGCGGCGGCGGTGCTTGAGGATGCCGGCGGCCTCCTCGATGAACCCGCGGCGCTCCTCCGGGGTGGCGCGCAGCACGGCGTCGAGCTGGCCCTGGCCGACGATGACGTGCATCTCGCGGCCGAGCCCGGAGTCGCTGAGCAGCTCCTGCACGTCGAGGAGGCGGCAGGACTGGCCGTTGATGGCGTACTCGCTGCCGCCGTTGCGGAACAGCGTGCGCGAGATCGTGACCTCGGTGTACTCGATCGGGAGGGCGCCGTCGGTGTTGTCGATCGTGAGCTGGACCTCGGCGCGGCCGAGCGGGCCGCGGGTGGAGGTCCCGGCGAAGATGACGTCCTCCATCTTGCCGCCGCGAAGCGTCTTGGCGCCCTGCTCGCCCATCACCCAGGCGAGGGCGTCGACCACGTTGGACTTGCCGGAGCCGTTCGGCCCGACGACGCAGGTGACGCCCGGCTCGAAGGCGAAAGTCGTCGGCGTGGCGAACGACTTGAAGCCCTTGAGCGTCAGACTCTTCAAATACACGCTGTGAATCTACCCGAGGTCGCGCGCCGTCCCCTGCAGCCGAGGGGCACGTCGTTGTCACTTTCCGGGCGGAAAAGCGACAACGACGTGCCCCTCGATGGTGGATAGCGGCATCGGTCAGCCGACGCCGAGGTAGGCCTCCTTGATGGCGGGATCGGCGAGCAGCTCCCGGCCGGTGCCGGAGCGCGTGATGCTGCCGGTCTCCAGCACGAACGCGCGGTTCGCGCGGGCCAGCGCCTGATTGGCGTTCTGCTCCACGAGCAGGACGGTGGTGCCCTGCTTGTTGATCTCCGTGATGATCGAGAAGATCTGCCGGATGAACTGCGGGGCCAGCCCCATCGAGGGCTCGTCCAGCAGCAGCAGCCGCGGGTTCGACATCAGCGCGCGCCCGATGGCGAGCATCTGCTGCTCGCCGCCGGACATCGTGCCGCCGGCCTGCGTCTTGCGCTCGGCGAGGCGCGGGAACAGCGAGAACACCCGGTCGAAGTCCGGACCCATGTTGGACCGGTCCTTACGGCCGAACGCGCCCATGTCGAGGTTCTCCATCACCGTCATGCCCGGGAAGATCCCCCGGCCCTCCGGAGCCTGCGAGATGCCGCGGACCACGCGGATGTGCGCCTTCATCTTGGTGATGTCCTGGCCGTCGAACAGGATGGAGCCGGCCGACGGGTTCAGGATGCCCGAGATCGTCTTCATCGTGGTCGACTTGCCCGCGCCGTTCGCGCCGATCAGGCTGACGATCTCGCCCTCGTCGACGGAGAACGACATGTCGTGGATCGCTTCGATGCGCCCGTACGAGACGCTGATGTTCTTCAGTTCAAGCAACGTCATCTTCGGGCTCCCCGAGGTAGGCGGCGATCACGCGCGGGTCGTTCCGGATCTCCCGCGGCACGTCGTCGGCGAGCTTGCGGCCGAACTCCAGCACCACGATGCGATCCGTCACGCCCATGACCAGCTTCATGTCGTGTTCGATGAGGAGGACGGTGTACCCGTCGGCCCGGATGGTCCGGATGAGGTCCATCAGGTCCTCCTTCTCCGCCGGGTTGAACCCGGCGGCCGGCTCGTCCAGGCAGAGAACCTTGGGGTCCGTCGCGAGAGCGCGCGCGATCTCCAGGCGGCGCTGCGACCCGTAGGGCAGCGACCGGGAGAGGTCGGCGGCGTGGTCGGCGATGCCCACGAACTCGAGCAGGGCCATGCCGCGCTCGATCGCGGACTTCTCCTCCCGCGTGTGCCGCGGCAGCCGCAGCAGCGCGCCGGGGACCGACGTGCGGTGCCGGGCATCGAGGCCGACGACCACGTTCTCCAGCGCCGTCATCTCGCCGAAGAGGCGGATGTTCTGGAACGTGCGCGCCAGGCCCAGCCGGGTGATCTGGTGCTGCTTCTGGCCCTTGATCGACTGGCCCTCCAGCAGCACGTCGCCGCTGGTCGGCTTGTAGACGCCGGTCATCGCGTTGAAGCAGGTGGTCTTGCCCGCGCCGTTCGGCCCGATCAGGCCGAGGATCTCGCCGCGGCGGATGTCGAACGAGACGTCGTCGAGGGCCAGGAGGCCGCCGAACTTCACCGTGAGGTTGCGGACCTCCACGATGTTCTCGCCGACCTCTACCGCGATCTCGCGATCGGGGGCCGCGGCCTCCGCGACGTCGAGGTCGATGCCCGCCGCCTCCAGCTCCTCCTCGTTGGCGCCGAGGGCCGGCTCCTCCTCCGGGACCGCTGTGGTGTTCTCGTCGCTCATCGCGCGCCTCCCTTCGCGCTCTGCGCCACTCTCCGGTACGCGAGCCGCCCGTACGCCAGGAGCTTCTGCCGCGCCGGGAACAGGCCCTGCGAGCGGAAGATCATGATCAGCACGAGCGCGATGCCGAAGATCAGGTACTTGTAGTCCGCGATCGCGGTGAAGCGCAGCGGGATGTACGCCACGATCGCGCCGCCGATCATCGCGCCGACCTTGTTGCCCGCGCCGCCGAGCACGACGGCCGCGAGGAACAGGATCGAGGTCTGGACGTCGAACTTCTGGTTGTTCACAAAGCCCACCTGCCCGGCGAACAGCGCTCCGGAGAGACCGCCGACGCCGGCGCCGATCGCGAACGCCCACACCTTGTACTTGAAGGTGGGGACGCCCATGATCTCGGCGGCGTCCTCGTCCTCGCGGATGGCGATCCACGCGCGGCCCACGCGGCTGCGCTCCAGGTTGCCGACCAGCAGCAGGATCACGATGATGATCGTCACCGTCAGCCAGTACCAGGGCACGCCGTTGGAGTTGGAGAAGATCGGGATGCCCTTGGCGGTCTCCCCCGGCGGGTGGCCGACGTTCTGGAAGCCGACCTGGCCCTTCATCGCCGGGATGATCGTGGCGAGGATGCGCACGATCTCACCGAAGCCGAGGGTGACGATCGCCAGGTAGTCGCCGCGGAGGCGGAGCGTCGGCACACCGAGGATGACGCCGAAGGTCATCGTGACGGCCATCGCGACCGGCACCGTCCACAGGTACGGGATCTTGATGAACGGCGAGTCCGGGCTGGTGAGCATGGCGGCGGTGTACGACCCGACGGCGAAGAACGCGACGTAGCCGAGGTCGAGGAGGCCGGCGTAGCCGACCACCACGTTCAGGCCGACCGCGATCAGGCCGTAGGTGGCCATCGCGAAGCACGCGAGCGGCCAGTCGTTGCCCGGCTCGGTGGTGAGCGGGAAGAAGTTCAGGTACGGCAGCGCGTACGCCAGCGCGACCACGATGAGCAGCCACGCCCACTGCACGGCCCGCGGGAGGCCGTTCCAGTAGTCGCGCAGCGGCTGCAGCGGACCCTTCTTCTTGTTGGCGCGTGCCGCCTCGAGGGCGTCGCCGGCCTGCTCCGAACGTCCGTCGGGCAGGACCTTGGGACCTTCTGTCGTGCTCATGCGCGGCTCCTTCCGAGCGAGGTGCCCAGGATGCCGGTGGGCTTGACCAGCAGCACCAGCACCAGCACGACGAACGCGACGACGTCGGTCCACTGCGAGTCACCCAGCAGGATCTGGCCGTAGTTGCCGATCACGCCGAGCAGGAGGCCGCCGAGGAGCGCGCCGCGCACGTTGCCGATGCCGCCGAGGACGGCGGCGGCGAACGCCTTGACGCCGAGCACGAAGCCGCCGTTGTAGATCACGCCCGAGGGCACCAGCATCACGTAGAACAGGGCGGCGGCGCCGGCGAGGACACCGCCGGTGATGAACGTGATCTGGATGATCCGCTCCTTGTTGACGCCCATCAGCGTGGCCGTGTCCGCGTCCTGCGCGACAGCGCGGATGCCGCGGCCGGTGCGGGTGCGCCGGATGAACCAGTCGGTGGCGATCATCAGGATCACGGACGCCACCACGATGATGATCTGCTGGCTGTTCACGATCGTCCCGAACACGTCGAAGATCGGCGTCGGGATGAACATCGTCACCGCCGGCTCCGCGTTCGCGCCCCGGATCAGGAAGATCAGGTACTGGATCGTGAACGAGGCGCCGATCGCCGTGATGAGGAACACGAGGCGTGGCGCGTTCCGTTTTCGCAGCGGCCGGTAGGCGACGCGTTCGAGCACCCAGGCGGTGAACGCGGACGCCGCCATGCCGACGAGGAGGGCGAGCAGCAGGTCGCCGATGATCGCGACGGGGCTCAGGTTGGGCGCGCTCGGGCCGAAGCCGAGCGAGGTGAGGGTGATCACGACGCCGTACGCACCGACGATGAACACCTCGGAGTGGGCGAAGTTGATCAGGTTCAGCACGCCGTAGACGAGCGTGTACCCGACGGCGATCAGGCCGTAGATGGCTCCGAAGGTCAGGCCGTCGAAGGTGGCGCTCCAGAAGTTCTGTACGAGCGCGTTGACATCGAAGTTGATCCACGAGTTGTCGAGGACCGGATGGACGAGGAGGAGGGTTTCGAGCATTCGAGCTTCCCGGTGTCAGTGCCGGATCGTCGTTGGTCCGGCTCAGTTCTTACGAGCGTAAGTCGAAACAAAGGTGCCGCGGGCCACGGTGGCCCGCGGCACCTTCGTGTGTCGCGTTATCCGCCGATGGTTCCGATCGGGACGATCTTGCCGCCCTCGACCTTGTACCCGTAGACGGTCGGCGCCTGGAGCTCACCGGTGGAGTCCCACTTGTAGTGCTTGCTCAGGCCGTCGGCGTCGTAGTTCTTCACGAAGTCGACGAGCTTCGCGCGGGTGGTGTTGCCCTTGTCGATGCCGGAGAGCAGGACGGTGGTGGCGTCGTAGCCCTCGATCGAGTAGGTGCCGGGCTCGGCGTTCGCGAGCGACTTGTAGGCCGACTCGAACGACGGGATCAGCTCACCGGGGATGCAGGGGCAGGTGAAGTACGCGTTGCTGGACGCGTCGCCGGCCAGCTTGATGAACTGGTCGTCCTTCACGCCGTCCGGGCCGACGAACGTGCCCGTGTAGCCCTTGTTGACCAGCTGCTGGTCGAACGGCGCACCCTCGGCGTAGTAGCCCGAGTAGTACACGGCGTCGGGCTTCGCGTTGAGGATCTTGGAGATCACCGCGGAGAAGTCCTTCTGGCCGGTCGTCACCTTGTCGGTGCCGATCAGCGCGCTGCCGAGCGCCTTGGAGGTCGTGGTGCCGAGGCCGATTCCGTAGTCGGAGTCGTCCTGGACCAGGTAGACCTTCTTCGCCTGCAGCTTGTCGGTCAGGAACTTCGCCGCCGCCGGGCCCTGGACGGCGTCGTTGCCGAGGCCGCGGAAGAAGGTCTTCCAGCCGTTCTGGGTCAGCGCCGGGTTGGTCGCGGACGGGGTGATGTGCACCAGGCCCTGCTGCTCGAAGATGTTGCCGGTGGCCTTCGACTCACCCGAGAACGGGAGGCCGACGACGCCGACGATGTCGGCCTCGTTGACCGCCTGGGTGACCGGGCCGGTCGCCTTGTTCGGGTCGCCCTCGGTGTCGAACTTCTTGAAGCCGACCTGGCATCCCTTGTTGGCCGTGTTGTGCTGGTTGATGGCCAGCTGGATGCCGTTGAAGATGTTGATACCGAGCTGAGCGTTCGGGCCGGTCTCGGCTCCGACGTACGCGATGGTGAGCCCTGACGGGCAGGTGGCCTTGCCGTCACCCGCGGGGAGAACCGCGTCCTTCGGGGTGGAAACCGAGGTGATCGCCGGGATGTTGACCTTCGAGTTGGTGTTGGTGGAGCCACCGGTTGACGGCTGGTTGGCGCACCCAACGAGGAACAGTGCGACTGACGCTGCAACAGCCGCACCGATCGTGACTTTCTTTCCTAGCATCTTCTGCCTCTCGACGTGAATCCGTGTCGAACGCGGCGTGTTCGCCTCGTCGCACCACGAATATGTGTGCTGAGACTACCTGTAATGCAAGCATTTGCACCCGCCATTCGCGCCCAGATTTACACGATCGAAACCAAACCGTTCGGTGCTCTTCACAGCGATCCGAACCCGGGTTAGTCTGGACGGTTGCCGCACATCCGAATCGACGACAGCGGGAGGCAGCGGTGCGTATCGAGCGGCTCTCTCCTCCCCCGGCTCTCGGGACGCCGGAGTCGCTGCTGTTCGAGGAGCTCGTCGGCGTCCTGAACGGGATCAGCGTCGCCCTCTGGAAGGCCGACGACTTCGTGGAGACGGCCGAGGAGGCCCTCGCCGCGTTCCGCGCGCAGGAGTACCAGGAGAAGATCCTGCTCGTCGCGATCGAGGACGGCGTGGTCGTCGGGCGTGTCCAGGCCGACTTCCCGCTCGACGAGGAGGCCGAGACGATGAGCCTCCTGGTCGACGTGGCGCCGGCGGCACGCGGCCGCGGCATCGGCTCAGCGCTGCTGGCGGCCGGCGAGGAGCTGGCGGCGGAGGGCGGCCGGCGGATCGTCAGCGCGTACACCGAGCACCCGGCGGCCACCCTCGGCGACAGCGTGTCGGTCATCCGCGCCGGCTCGGGCACCGCCGGGCTTCCCGCGGAGTCGCGCGACGTGCGCTTCGCCCTGCGGTACGGCTACCGGCTGGGCCAGGTGGAGCGCTCCAGCGAGCTCCGGCTGCCGCTGCCGCGGGCCACGGAGGCCGGCCTGGCCAGCACGGCGGCCTCCGCCACCGGCTACCGCGCGGTCTCCTGGCTGGGGCACGCGCCGGACCACCTGCTGGAGCCGTTCGCGGCGCTGAAGGCGCGCATGTCGACGGACATCCCGCAGAGCGGCATCGCGGTCGACCGCGAGGAGTGGACGGGCGCGCGAGTGCGCGCCCAGGAGCGCGAGCTGGCCGACCGCGGCGAGCCGCTGCTGGTCACGGCGGCGGAGCACATCGACACGGGCGAACTGGCCGCATACACCGAGATCGCGGTCCCGGCTGACGGCGACAAGGCGGAGCAGTACGACACGCTCGTCGCGATCCCCCACCGCGGCCACCGCCTCGGCACGCTGGTGAAGCTCCAGAACATCCACGAGCTGGCGCAGCACGCGCCGCACATCCACCGCCTGCTGACCTGGAACGCCGACGAGAACGCGCCGATGCTGGCGATCAACAGGGCGTTCGGGTTCCAACTCCACGCCCTCACCGGCCACTGGCAGAAGACGCTGGGCTAAGCGCGCACATTCGGCACGAATGGCGGCTCTCGCCGCGCTATTCGCACCATTCGGCACGAATGTGGACCGGGGTGGGTCACCGAAGCCGCTGGCAGTGCGGGCAGAAGTGCGACGAGCGGTTCATGAACCGTTCCCGCACGATCGGGGTGCCGCACCGCGGGCACGGCTTCCCCTCCTGCCCGTACGCGTTGAGGCTATGCGCGAAGTACCCCGAGTTCCCGTTCACGTTCACGTACTGGGCGTCGAAGCTCGTCCCGCCCTCCGCCAGCGCCTTCTCCAGCACGTGGCGCACCTCGGCCAGCAGCGTCCGGGCCTTCGCACGGCTCAGCGACGACGCCGGCTGCTCGTAGTGGATGCGGGACGCCCAGAGTGCCTCGTCGGCGTAGATGTTGCCGACGCCGCTGATCACCGTCTGGTCGAGGAGGACGCGCTTGATCCCGCTGATCTTGCGGGCGAGGGCAGCGAAGAACCGCGCGTCGTCGAAGGCCGGGTCGAGCGGGTCACGGGCGATGTGGGAGACCTGGGTCGGGATGAGCGGCTCGGACGTCCCCCGGCCGGCCGGCGCGCCGTCCGCGGTCGGGACCAGCGAGTCCACCGCCATCGAGCCGAAGATGCGCTGGTCCACGAAGTTCACCCACAGCTCGCGATGATCACCCGGCAGCGTCGCGGCGGTCTCGATGTGCAGGCGGATGCGGAGCAGGCCGGCCTCGTCCCAGCCGGGTTCGCGCACGAGGATCTGTCCGCTCATCCCGAGGTGCGCCACGATGGCGCGGCGCGGGGAGCCCTGCAGCGGGATCCAGAGGAACTTGCCGCGGCGGGCCGGCTCCTCCATCACGCGGCCGGTCAGCAGCGTCTCGAAGGCGCCGGCGACCGGGTCGTGGCGTTTCAGCGAGCGCGGCTCGAAGACCTCGACCCCGAGGATGGTCGCACCCGTGACCGCCGGCGCCAGGCCGGCGCGGACGACCTCAACCTCGGGGAGCTCGGGCACGGCGGCGGGTCAGCTCGGTCCAGGCGCTGAGCGCGGCGGCCATCTCGGCCTGCTTCTTGCTCGTCCCCTCCCCCGTCGCGGTGACGAGGTCGCCGACCGAGACGGTGGCGTGGAAGGTCTTGGAGTGGTCGGGCCCGGTGTTGGTCACGGTGTAGACCGGGAGGCCGGCGCCGCGGTGCGCCGCCGCCTCCTGGAGGCTGGTCTTGGGGTCCATCGCCGCCCCGAACCGGTCGGGGTCGGCCAGCAGCGGGTCGACCAGGCGCAGCACGAGCGCGGTCGCCTCCTCGCCGCCGGCGTCGAGGTACGCGGCGCCGATCAGCGCCTCGACGGTGTCGGCGAGGATGGATGCCTTGTCTCGGCCGCCGCTCTGGTTCTCGCCGCGGCCGAGCCGCAGATACTGGCCGAGGCCGATGCTGCGCGCGACCTCCGCGAGAGCCACCGAGCTGACCAGGCTGGCCCGGCGCTTCGCCAGCTCGCCCTCGTCGAGGTCCGGGTTCTCCCGGAACAGCTTGACGGTGACGGCCTGCCCGAGGATCGAGTCGCCGAGGAACTCCAGGCGCTCGTTGTTGGGGATGCCGCCGTTCTCGTAGGCGAACGAGCGGTGGGTCAGCGCAAGCACGAGAAGCTCGGGGTCGATGTCGACCCCGAGCTTCTCGATGAGGGCGGCGCAGTCAGTGTTCTCCCCGACCACGTGCCGTTTGCCCCCTACTTCGTTGCCTCGCGTGCTGTTCAGCCTGACCGGCGAATCAGACGTCGGCGACCTTGCGGCCCTTGTACTCCATGAACAGCGCGGTGCCCGCGGAGTCCTCGACGACCTTCGCGCGGTGCGGGAGGCTGTAGACGACCTTGCCGTTCTCGATCGACTTGACGAGCGTGGGGACCTCGGCCTTCCACTGCGAACGACGGGCGTGGGTGTTGGCGCGAGACTGCTTCCGCTTCGGAACGGCCATGACTATCTCTCTTCTCCAGCCCCGGCGGCCGGGGCGTTGTTGCTGGTGGACTCGGTGTCGGAAGCCTGGAACGCCGCGAGCGCGGACCAGCGAGGATCGACGGTCTCGTTCGGCTTGCGGTCCGGTACATCCGCCAGCCTCTCCCCGGTCTCTGGATCGAGACCCGGGCAGTCCGGCCGGCACACCGGCTGAAACGGCAGTGACAGCACTACCGCATCCCTGATCAGAGGTTCAAGATCCACGTGGTCGTCGTGAACCTCATAATCGAAAGCTTCCGTAGAAGGATACGCGAAAAGTTCCTGGAAATCGACTTCGACAGGCTGGTCGATGTCGATCAGGCAGCGTCCGCAGACGCCGGTGGCGGTGGTCTCGGCCTCCGCGGTGACGAGGATCCCCTCGTGCATCGACTCCAACCGGAGGTCGAGATCGATGGTCGCACCGGCCGGCACCGACAGCAGTCCCTCGCCCAGGGTCTCGCCGACCGGGATGCTGAGGTGCTGCTCCCGCATCTCGCCCGGGCGCCGCATGAGGTCGTACACGTTGACGGTGTACGGGGTGTTCTTGAAGGAGGTCACGGTCGACCAGTTTACGCGGGGCCTCCGACGCTCGCAGGCGAGCGCCAGCCGGCTGGCAGCAACGACACAGGAATCAGCGCCGCCTTCAGCCGCAGCCCGCGGCCGGCCCGGGCCTCCAGCGCGTCGATCACCCGGCGGAGGTCGTCGGCGAGACCGACCGCGACGGCGCGGGTCGGCGGCCCGAAGGCGTCGCGCTCGCGCACGTCCAGCAGGCGCAGCACGGCCTCCTCCCCCGGCGTCCCTGCGACCGCGGCGGCGATCCGGTGGGCGAACACGCGCGGCGTCTCGGTGTCCGGCGCCGACCAGCCCAGGTCGCGCGCGGTGTCGCGCAGCTCGTCCCACACGATCGACGCGCCGCCCCACGACTCCGAGAGCCGTCTCAGCCTGGCGCGCCGGCGCATCCGGCGCATGACGGCGGGCGTCAGCGCGACCGCGAGCACCAGCAGCGCGACGCCGAGCCCGGAGAGCAGCGGCTGCAGCGGCGACGGCGGCGTGGTGCCGCCCGCCCCCGCAACGTTCGGCTGGTCGGTGGGGACGAGGCGCTTCTGTCCGGCGGACGAACTGGGTGCCGTCGACGGCGCGACCTGATCCGGCGTGGCGTTCGGCCGGGTGTAGCTCGGGATCGTGCCACGGCCGACCGTCGGCTCGAACGGCACCCAGCCGACGCCCGCGAAGTACAGCTCCGGCCACGCGTGCAGGTCGTCGCTGGTCACGGTGTAGGTGCCGGGGCTGTTCGCCGTGCCGCCGCTGGAGGTGCCGGGCAGGTAGCCCTCCGCCACCCGGGCCGGGATGCCGAGGCTTCGGGCCATCAGCGCCATCGCCGAGGCGAAGTGGACACAGTAGCCGCTCTTGACCTCCAGGAACTTCGCGATCACCCGCGCGCCGTCGCCGTCGAAGCCCTGCTTCAGCGGCGTCTGCGTGGAGTACACGAAGCCGTTGTCGCGGAAGTAGTCCTGCAGCGCCACCGCCTTGTCGTACTCCGACACCGCTCCGGCCGTGGCGGCCAGCGCGGTCTGCCCGACGATCGCCGGCATGTTGGAGGGCAGGAAGAGGTCACGCTGGATGTCCGTCGGCACGAAGCCGCCCGCGGCCTTGAGCTGGTCGGCCGTCGGCTGGAGCACCAGGCTCGTCGCGGTGTACTTCTGCCCCTGCGTCGTCACGTTGATGCCGCCGAGGGTGAGGTCGTCCGGGTCCCACGACCAGGTGCCGTTCAGGCCCTTCACCGACTGCACGGGCGCCGGGACCGGCAGCCAGCGGCTGGTCATGTCGTCGATCTGCACCGAGGTGGTGATCTTGGCCCGCTTCACGGTGTCGGACAGCCCGGGAACAGGGCCGACCGCGACGCCGTCGGAGAGGCGCTTGGTGTCGCGCTCGCGGTGCTTCCAGACCGAGCCGGTGAACTGGTCGAGCGAGGCGAGCTTGAGGTACTGGCCGGACGAGGCGTTGGTCGTGTAGGTCAGCGCGCGCACGGCGGCGGGACGGCGGAGGTCCTTGCCGAGGTCGATCAGCGGGGTCACGGTGCCGCCGATGGAGATGCCGCCCGCCGTGAAGGAGGTCGCGCCGCCCTTGTCGAACCCCGGCGCCGTCCCGGACAGCAGCATCGCGACGACGACGGCCGCGGCGCCGACGGACAGCGCGGCTCCCGGCCGGCCCGCGCCCGGCCTCCTGGTGCGGACGTCGCAGCGCAGCAGCCAGAGGAACGCCGCCGCCGACGCCGCCAGCGCGATCGGGTCCAGCCCGTCGCCCAGCAGCGTGCCGGGCACCACCAGCACCGCCACGACACCGATCGCGGTGAAGGCCGGAGCGCGGATCGCGACCGCCAGGAGGTCGAGGACGATCGCGATGAGGCACGCGCCGGCGACCACCAGGAAGATGAACTCGGGCAGGCTCTCCGCCGGCGTGCCCTGCTGGTAGATCGAGAGGATCGCCTGCTGCAGGTACGCGCCCCAGCGCTGGACCGTCGCCGGCGTCGGGATGAGGCCGAGCAGCCCGGTCCCGTTGCCGAACGTCACCGTCATGATCATCGCCGCGAGAACGAGCTGCAGCACGGGGACGATCCCGCGGGGCCCGCCGAGGGCGCGCAGTCCCGCTCCGCACACCAGCAGGAACGAGCTGGTCAGCATGAGCGCGAACCACCAGGTCGGGCCCTGGATGAGGCCGCCCAGCGCGAAGCTGAGCGCCAGCATCTGCAGCACCAGCGCCCCGGTGATCCGCCAGTAGGCCTGCCTCCGGCGCCGGACGCGGGTCAGCCCGAGCGGGAGGGCCTCGCTAACCATGGCCCACCACCGCCCGCTGCCGGTCGAGGGCGCGCTGCCAGCACTCGGCCGGGTCGTCGCCCGCGGCGAACGGAACGCAGAGCCAGCCGGCGTCGCCGAGCACGTCCTCCACTTCGGGCGCGGCCCCCTCGCCGACGAACGCGACGGCGGGGTCGCCCATCCCACGCAGCGCGGCGAGCGAGCCGAGCTCGGGCGTCCCGTCGAGCAGCACCGCGAAGATCGGGACGGCCCGTCCGGCGTGCCGCAGCCCGGAGGCCAGCTCGGCGACCGCGTCGTCGCGCGTGACCGCCGCGGCGTCGACCGCGGCCAGGTCCGCCAGCAGCAGCCGGTCGGCCGTCCCGCGATCGTAGGTGGGCGTCACCGATCCGAGGGTGCCGGTCCTTCCCGCCCCGCTGCGGCCGGAGAGCTGCCGTGGGGCGGTCTCCACCACGCTGAGCACGAAGCCCTCGTCGAGGAGATGGACGCCCACCGACGCGACCAGCTCCATCAGCGTCTCGAAGAGCGCGTCATCCGGCTCGTACGCGCTCGTGGCGTCGGGAGGCCGGAGGGCGCCCGCCGTCGCCGGCGCCGCCCGGGTGTCCATCAGGATCCACGCCTCCGGGTTGCTGCGCTGCTCCTCCTGGCGGACCATCAGCTTGTCGTGCCTGGCCGTCGCCCGCCAGTGCACGCGGCGGAGCGGGTCGCCCGGCCGGTACTCGCGCGCGATGAGCTCGTCGGCGCTCGGGATGCTGTGCCGCTGCAGTTCGTGCTCCGCGCCCTCGCTGTGCGCCACGTCCAGCTCGCCGCTCGACAGCGGCACAACGCGCGGCGTCACCAGCAGCTGCCGCGGCTGCCCGACCGCGTACTCCGCGTAGGCCACGCCGAACGGGTCGGTCCGGCTCACGATGAGCGGCCCGACCGGGTGCGACCCGCGCTTGAAGGCGACGACGTCCTGCCGCAGCACCACCGTGTCGCGGCCGTGCGCGACGTTCACCTGGTGCGCGCCCAGCCGCGGGAACGGCGCGGAGCCCTGCACCTCGATCCCGGCCGGGGCGTACTCGCGCCAGCGGGCGGGCGGGCTCGGCCGGGCGGCCTGGTTGCGCGCGGTCGTGACGATGGTCGCCTGCTCCCCCACGGCGACGACGTCAGGATGGAAGCTGCGGGCCACCGTCAGCCGCGGCCGGTCGAGGGTGACCGAGATCATCGCCGCCAGCGGCAGCACGGTGAGGAAGACGCCGACGAACAGCACATCGGTGCGGCCGAAGAACGCGGAGGCGGCCAGCGCCACGACGCCGACGGCGCCGAAGGTCCAGCCGCGCGCGGTGGGGCGCGGTTTCTTCAGGGGCGACGGCCCCCCGCGCCCGGCCACGGCCTACTCCCCGCCTGTGCGCGCGGCTCCGGAGGCGGACCGGCCGGTGGCGGTCGCCTGGCCGGCGCGCGCGCTGCTCCCCGTGGTGTTCCGCTGCTGCCCGCCGATCGCGCCGGAGCCGACCGGGACGGGCGTCGCCGCGACGATCCGGCGGACGATGTCCGCGATGACCGGCGCGCTCTCGTGGTGGTGGCCCAGCGCGCGGCTGGTCGGCAGCAGCCGGTGGCCGAGCACCGGGACCGCCAGTGCGTCGATGTCGTCCGGCAGCACGAAGTCGCGGCCGTCGAGCGCCGCCATCGCCTTGGCCGCGCGGACCAGCTGGAGCGTCGCGCGCGGGCTCCCGCCCAGCCGGAGGTCGCGGTCCTCGCGCGTCGCGCGCACGAGGTCGACAGCGTATTGCTTGACGGGCGTGGAGGCGAACACCGCGCGCGCCGTCGTCATCATCGAGCGCAGCTCCTCCGACGTGACCACCGGCCCGATCCGGGAGAGCGGGCTGGAGGTGTCGCGCGTGGTCAGCATGGCGAGCTCGGAGTCGTCGTCCGGGTAGCCCATCGCGATCCGGGCCATGAACCGGTCGCGCTGCGCCTCCGGGAGGGCGTAGGTGCCCTCCATCTCGATCGGGTTCTGGGTCGCCACGACGATGAACGGCGCGGCCAGCGGATACGTCGAGCCGTCGACCGTGACCTGCCGCTCCTCCATGCACTCCAGCAGCGCGGACTGCGTCTTCGGGCTGGCCCGGTTGATCTCGTCGCCGATCACGATGTTCGCGAACACCGCACCCGGCTTGAACTCGAAGCGCCGCTCGGCCTGGTTGTAGACCGAGACGCCCGTGACGTCGCTCGGCAGCAGATCGGGAGTGAACTGGATGCGGCTCACCGAGCAGTCCACCGACTTCGCCAGCGACTTCGCCAGCATGGTCTTGCCGACGCCCGGCACGTCCTCGATCAGGAGGTGGCCCTCGGCGAGCAGGACGACCAGCGCCGTCTGCACCGCGTCGTGCTTGCCGTCGATGACGGACTCCACGTTGGCGGTGATCTGCTCCGCGACGCGTCTCAGCTCGTCCAGGTCCATGCCCGGCGCGGGGAGCCCGACCTCCTCCGGGGCGACCGAGGACTCCGTCGGCTGGCGCGTCGCGTAACTGTTCATCTCTCCACCCGGGTCATGTGGTTGACAGCAGTTCGGATACGGCGGGAGGCACGTAGGGGCTCACGTCCCCGCCGAGGTTGGCGACCTGGCGCACGAGGGAGCTCGACACGTGCGCGTTCGCCGGATCGGGAAGCAGGAAGACCGTCTCGACGTCGGCGAGGTGGCGGTTCACGATCGCCATCGGGGTCTCGTAGGCGACGTCGACCTGGGAGCGGATGCCCTTGACCAGCACGTCCGCTCCGACATCGGTGCAGTAGTCGACCAGGAGGCCGACCGACCAGGAGGCCACGACGATGCGCCCCTGGATGCCGGCGTCCTCGATCGAGCGCTCGATCAGGGCGACGCGCTGCGCGATGGGCAGCAGGGCCGACTTGTCCGGGTTGTGCACCACCAGCACGTGGACCTCGTCCCACAGCCGAGCGGCCCGCTCGATGACATCGAGATGCCCGAGAGTGACCGGGTCGAACGATCCAGGGACTACGGCGATCCTGTTCATAGGGCACCAGACTATTACGCGATTCCCGGCTATTCGTTGTGAATCCGTTATCTTCCCAGGGCAGCGCGCCGCGTGGCCCGGCGGCCGGGGTCAGGACTTGCCGAGGAAGGCCCGCTCGGACTCGTCGAGCCGCCGGGCGAGTGCAGCGGCGAGGGCGGGATGCGCGGCGAGGCCGCCGTCGTCCAGCGTCTCGGCGGCGGCGACGCGCGCCTCCGAGATGAGCTCGCCGTCGGAGACCACGCGCAGCAGCTTGAGCGACGACCGGCCGCCCGACTGGCGGCTGCCGAGGACGTCGCCCTCGCGCCGCAGCTCCAGGTCGACGTTGGCCAGCTCGAAGCCGTCGAGCGTCGCGGCGACGGCGTCGACGCGCTCGCGGGCGAGCGACCCCTCCTCGGCGTAGGTGACGAGCAGGCAGAGGCCGGGGATGTCGCCGCGGCCGACGCGGCCGCGCAGCTGGTGGAGCTGCGAGACGCCGAACCGGTCGGCATCCAGGACGATCATGGCGGAGGCGTTCGGCACGTTGACGCCGACCTCGATCACGGTGGTGGCGATGAGGAGGTCGAGGTCCCCGGCGGCGAAGGCGCGCATGACCGCGTCCTTCTCGTCGGAGGACAGTCTCCCGTGCAGCACGCCGACGCGCGTCTGGGCGAACAGCGGATCAGCGCGCACCTGGGCGGCGACCGACTCGACGTTCGCGGTCGGGCGCGGCGGCCCTGCGGCGTCGTCCGCGTCGGGCGCCGGTGCGTCCTCCCCGTCGTCCTCGGCCTCCTTGGCGCTGATCGCCGGGCACACCACGAACACCTGCCGCCCGCGCCCGATCTCCTCCGACGCGCGCTCCCAGATGCGGCGCTCCCAGCCCGGCCGGTCGGCGAGCGGGACCACGAAGCTCTCGATCCCCTGGCGGCCGGCGGGGAGCTGGGCGATGGTGGAGACCTCCAGGTCGCCGAACACCGTCATCGCGACCGTGCGCGGGATGGGCGTCGCCGTGAGCACGAGCACGTGCGGAGGCGTCCCGCCCTTCGCGCGCAGCGCCTCCCGCTGCTCGACGCCGAAGCGGTGCTGCTCGTCCACGACGACCAGGCCGAGGTCGAAGAACGTGACGGCGTCGCCGAGGAGGGCGTGCGTGCCGACCACGATGCGGGACTGCCCGCTCACCGTGCGCAGCAGCGCCCGCTTGCGCTCCGCGGTGGAGAGCTGGCCGGTCAGGAGGGTCGGCATCAGCTCCGCCGACAGGTCGGGGCCGAGCATCTCGGCGATGGAGCGCAGGTGCTGGGCGGCCAGGACCTCCGTCGGCGCGAGCAGCGCGGACTGGCCGCCGCTGTCCGCCACGGCCAGCATCGCCCGCAGCGCGACCAGGGTCTTGCCGGAGCCGACCTCGCCCTGGACGAGCCGGTGCATCGGCTCGGCCGAGCCGAGGTCCTGGGCGATCTCGCGCCCGACGACCGCCTGGTCGTCCGTCAGAGTGAACGGCAGGACCGCATCGAAGCGCTCCAGGAGACCGCCGGGCGTCGCCCGCCGCGGAGTCGCAGCGACCGACCGGTTCTCCGCGCGCTGCTGCAGCAGAGCGGCCTGCAGCACGAACGCCTCCTGGAAGCGCAGCGCGTCGCGGGCACGCTGCCACTCGGCGTTCTTCTGCGGCCGGTGGATGCCCTCCAGCGCCTCGCGGAACGGCAGCAGCCCGCGCTCGGTCGCGATGGCCTTCGGTACGGGATCGGGGCAGGGCCCGAGCGCGTCGAGCGCGAGGCCGACCGCCTTCTGCACCTGCCAGCTCGCCACGGTGCCGGTCGCCGGGTAGATCGGGATCGGGGTCTGCGCCCACTCCTTCGCGGCGGCGCTGCCCGGGGCGAGGGCGTTCTCGGCGTCGTCGGCGAACAGCTCGTAGTCGGGGTGCGCTAGCTGCAGGGCGCCGCGGTAGGCCGACACCTTGCCGGCGAAGATGCCCCGCACGCCGGGCGCGAGCTCCTTCGACCGCCAGGCCTGGTTGAAGAAGGTGAGGGTCAGGATGCCTTCGCCGTCGGAGATCTTGACCTCCAGGATGGACCCGCGCCGCGCGCGCATCGGGCGCTCCTGCACCCGCAGCACCTCGGCCACGATCGTGACGTGCTCGTCCAGCGGCAGGTTCGCCAGCGCGGTCAGCTCACCGCGCGAGGCGTACCGGCGCGGGTAATGCGCCAGCAGGTCGGCGACGGTGCGCATCCCGAACGCCTTCTCGAACGCGGAGGCCGTGCGTCCGCCCAGCACGCCGGTCAGCCGGGTCTCGAGCGCGACGGAGCCGCCGGAGGCCGGGGCTGTGCTGGAGGTCATGGTTCGATCGTAGGGGCCGCCTCCGTCGCCGGGTCGGGGACACTCACGTCGCGGACATGCGTCTCGACCTCGGCGAGTGCGGTGAGCTCGTCGGCCACGTCGCCGTCCCCCGGTCGCTCGGCCGCGAGCCTGGCCTGGATGTCGAGCGCCTCCTGCCACCGGCCGACCTCGCGCAGGCAGCGGGCGAGCGACCACCGTGCGGCGAACTGCTGATCGAGCGTCCCATAGCGCTCCGCCGCCTCCAGAGCGGCCTCGAACGAGCCGAGCGCTTCGTGCGGACGGCCGGCCTCGAACAGCGCCCAGCCCCGGTTGTTGTGCAGGGCGACGCCCCAGCGCAGCGTCCTCGGGTCCGTGCTGTTCGCGAGCTCCGCAAGGCCCTCCTCGGTCCACTGCTCCGACCGGGAGGGGTCGGCGATGGCGAGCATGTGGGCGGCGTCGACCGCGAGGAACGCGTCGTCCTCGCGCCGCGCGGCCAGCAGCGCGCTCTCGAACAGCGGAACGGCCTCCGGCCGCAGCCCCTCGGTGTTCCGGAGCCGGCCGCGCTCCAGCAGGATGCGCACGGCGAGCGTGCCCACAGCGGGCCCGAGAGAGTCGAGCAGCCCGTCCGCCTCGGCGTACCGGCCCTGCAGACCGAGGGCCCTGGCGCGCTGCGTCTCCAGCTCGGCGCGCACCAGTTCGGGGCGGTCGGGTTCGGCGGCAGCGATCGCGAAGCGTTCGGCGGAGGCGATCGGGTCGTCATACCGCCACAGGGCGTCGAGTTCCGCCTGCTGGAGGCGTTCGTCCATGCTCCTATTGTGCTGTCGCCGCGGCGGCACCGCTAGGCTCGGAGGGCTATGACCCGAATCGTCTCCGGCTTCGCCGGCTCGCTGACGCTCCAGGTGCCCAAGAGCGGTACGCGCCCCACCAGCGACCGCGTGCGCGAGGCGGTGTTCTCCGGGCTGGACGCGCGCGACGCCGTCCGCGGGGCGCAGGTACTCGACCTGTTCGCCGGCTCCGGTGCGCTCGGGCTGGAGGCCGCCAGCCGCGGAGCCGCGCGGGTGGTGCTGGTGGAGAAGTCGGCGGCGGCCGCCGCGATCTGCCGGCGGAACGCCGAGGCCGTCGTGCGCGCGGCGCCGAGGGACGCACGGCCCGAGGTGGACGTGCGCGCGACCGCGGTGCAGTCGTACCTGGCGGCGGCCGGGTCGTCCGCCGCGCGCTTCGACCTGGTGTTCGTGGACCCGCCGTACAACCTTCCCGACGCCGAACTGCTCGCTGTCCTCACAGCGCTAGTCCCCCTCCTGACTGAGCACGCCTTGGTCTGCGTCGAGCGCAGCACCCGCGACGGCGAGCCGACCCTCCCCGAAGGCCTCGTCCTCGACCGCACCCGCACCTACGGCGAAACCGCCGTCCACTACCTCGCCCGACCATCTACCTGACAGGACACGCCGCCTCGGCCCGCGGGCAGACGGCATGTCCTGTCAGTCAGATCGTCAGCCGGCGGCGCCGTCCCACTCCAGGTACGGGTCCCAGCCGCCGCGTTCGTCGAACGGGTGGCCGTCGACCAGGAGGCCGGCGCCCTCGCGGACCGCGCCGACGCGACGGAAGCCGCCCGGCAGCACGGCGCCGGGCGGGAAGCAGGCGAGGAGGCCGTGGTCCTCTCCCCCGGTCAGCGCGGTGAGCGGGTCGTCGCCGAGGGCTGAGCGTTCGAGGTCGATCGCGACCCCGCTCGCCTCGGCCACCCGGCGGGCGTCGAGGGCGAGGCCGTCGCTCAGGTCGAGCATCGCGGTCGCTCCGGCGTCCGCGGCCAGCGGGCCGTCGGCGACGGGAGGCCGGGGCCGCAACTGGGCGCCGACCAGCTCGGGATGCGCGGCGGCGACCACGCCGAACCGGTCGCGGTCGGGCACGCCGTCCACGTCGACCGCCTCCGCGAAGAGCAGCCGCAGTCCTGCGGCAGCGGCGCCGAGGCGCCCGGAGACCGCCACCACGTCGCCCGGACGCGCGCCGCTCCGCAGCACGGGCGCGCGGCCCTGCAGGTCGCCGAACGCGGTGACCGCGAGCGTGAGCGTGTCGGAGGCCGACAGGTCGCCGCCGACCACGCCGCACCCGGGCGCGAGCTCGGCACAGGCCGCGCGGAAGCCGTCCGCGATCTGCTCCAGGTGCGTCACCGGGAACGTCTGCGGCGCGGCGATCGCGACCACGAGCGCCGTCGGAACCGCGCCCATCGCGGCCACGTCGGACAGGTTCGTCGCCGCGGCTTTCCAGCCGAGGTCCTCCGGCGAGGACCAGGCCAGCCGGAAGTCGGGGCCGTGCACCATCATGTCCGTGGTCACGACGAACCGGCCGTCCGGCGCCGCGAGCACTGCGGCGTCGTCGCCGGGCCCGACGAGCGTCGCCGACGACTCCGGCAGCCGCGGGAAGATGCGCTTCAGCGCCTCGCGTTCCGACGCGCCCGCGACGGAGTCGGCCGCGCTCCCAGAATCCACCATGACTCACAACGGTAGCCTGAATCCTGATGTCCGCTCGCCGCACCGCCCTCGCCCTCGTGCTCGCCGCCGCCGCGCTCGCCCTGACCGGGTGCGCGCCCACAGTCTCCCTCGACCCCGCCGCCGACGCGAACAACCCCGGCTGCGCCGAGATCTCGGTGCGCCTGCCCGACTCGGTGGCCGACAAGGACCGCCGGCAGACCGACGCGCAGGCGACCGGAGCGTGGGGCGACCCGGCCGCGGTGCTGCTGCGCTGCGGCGTTCCGCCGATCGGGCCGACGACCAAGCCGTGCGTCGACGTGAGCGGCGTCGACTGGGTGCTGATGTCGGACCCGGCCGCCAAGCAGGTGGTCTACCAGACCTTCGGCCGCACGCCGGCGACGGAGGTCGTCATCGACCACGTCTCCGGGGCCTCCGACGCCGCCGTGCTCCCCGAGTTCGCCTCCGCCATCTCCAGCATCAAGCAGACCCAGAAGTGTCTCTCCACCCTCGACACGACCCTGACGCCGCCGACCCCCACCCCGTCACCGACGCCGACGCGCTGAGCTGCCGACATTCGGCACGAATCGCGACTCTGCGCCCGCCGAACGCGACATTCGGCACGAATCGCGACTACGCGGCGCGCGCCAGGGCGACTTGGATGAGCTCGTCGATCAGGTCGGGGTACGTCAGGCCCGACTCCTGCCAGCAGCGCGGGAACATCGAGATCGGCGTGAAGCCCGGCATGGTGTTGATCTCGTTCACCACGAAGCCGTCCTCCGTGAGGAAGAAGTCCACCCGCGACAGGCCCTCTGCGCCGATGGCGTCGAACGCCCGCACGCCCAGGTCGCCCATCTCGGCCAGCTCGGCGTCGGTGAGGTCGGCCGGGCAGACCAGGTCGATCCCCGGCGCGTCCAAGTACTTGGCCGCGAAGTCGTAGAAGTCGCGGCCGGTGATGACGATCTCGCCGGCGACGGAGGCGCGGGCGGGCTCGCCGGGACGGCCTCCCAGCACGGCGATCTCCACCTCGCGGCCGACCACCGCCGACTCGATGAGCACGCGGTCGTCCTCGGCGAGGGCGGTGTCGATCGCCGCGCCGAGGTCGTCCCACGACGTCACCTTGGACACGCCGACGCTGGAGCCCGCGCGGGCGGGCTTCACGAACGCCGGGAGCCCGAGCTGCTCGGCCGAGCCACCCACGGCCTCCCGGTCGCTCGCCCACTGGTATGCGGTCACGGTCTGCCACGGCGCGACGGGGATGCCCGCCTGCTGCAGCACGGTCTTGGTGAAGTGCTTGTCCATCCCGAGCGCGCTCGCGAGCACGCCGCTGCCGACGTACGGGAGGCCGACGAGGTCGAGCATCCCCTGGACGGTGCCGTCCTCGCCCCACGGGCCGTGCAGGATCGGGAACACGACGTCCACCGCGCCCAGCGACGAGCGGGTGCCGTCGGCGGCGACCACGGCGAGCTCGCGGGAGGCCGACGACTCGGGCCAGACGATGCGCGAGCCGTTGTCCTCCACCTCCGGGAGGACGTCGACGTTCAGCGCGAAGCGCGCCGCGTCGTCCGGCTGAAGCGTGAAGGCGCCCTCGTGGGTGATGCCGACAGGGATGACGTCGTAGCGCTCACGGTCGATCGCCGCCAGCACTCCCGCCGCCGTCGCGCAGCTGATCGAATGCTCGCTTGAGCGACCTCCAAACAGAAGTGCGACTGCGACCTTGTCCGTCATCCGTTGTCCTCTCTCCTTGGGGTTCGTCGTCGTCCGTCGTCAGGTGCGGGGCGATGTCCTTGGGGTCGAGCGTGCCCGCGAGCACCTGGCTCACCTGGCGGACGATGGGCATGTCCACGCCGCGCTCCTCCGCGAGCCGCAGGATGGGCGCGACCGAGGCCAGCCCCTCCGCCGTCTGGTTCATCTGCTTCACGACGTCGTTGAAGCTGTAGCCCTGGCCGAGCAGCCGGCCTGCGGTGTTGTTGCGGCTGAGTGACGACTCGCACGTGGCGATCAGGTCGCCGAGGCCCGCGAGCCCGGAGAGTGTCACGGCCTCCGCGCCGTACGCGACGGCGAAGTCGGTCATCTCGACCAGGCCGCGCGTGATGATCGAGGCTTTCGTGTTCTCGCCGTAGCCGACGCCGTCCACGATCCCGATGGCCACCGCGATCAGGTTCTTGAGGACGCCGCCGAACTCCGTGCCGATCACGTCGGTGTTCACGAAGCTGCGGAAGTACCGGTTGGTGGCGGCCATCGCCACGGCCTGGGCGGTCTCCAGGCTCACCGACGACACCACGGCGGCGGTCGGCTGCTCGCGCGCGATCTCCAGCGCGAGGTTGGGGCCGGAGGCGACCGCGATCCGCTCGGGCTCGATCGGGAGGCCCTGCGCGATCACCTCGCTCATCCGCAGGCCGGTGCCCTTCTCGACGCCCTTCATCAGGCTGACGAGGATCGTCTCCGGTCCGAGGTGCGGCGCGATGGACTCCAGGTTGGAGCGCAGCGTCTGGCTCGGGATCGACACGAACACCTGCTCGGCGCCGCGCATCGCCTCGCCGATGTGGGAGGTCGCGCGCAGGTTGCGCGGGAGGTTGATGCCCTCCAGGTAGTCGCTGTTTCGCTTCACCTCGTTGATCTCGCGCGCGAGCTCCGGTCGCCGCGCCCAGAGGACGACGTCGTTGCCGCCGTCGGCGAGGATTTTCGCGAAGGTGGTCCCCCAGCTTCCCGCGCCGAGCACGGCGATGCGGCGGGAGGGCGGTGTCGGTCGTGTGGCCGTCCGGCCTTTCCTGTCAGCCATCGAAGCGGCCGGTCTCCTTCTGGTTGTGCGCCGCCGGGTCCCAGCGGGTCTCCGGCGCCTTCTCGCCGCGCAGGTCCTCGAGCAGGGCGGTGATCGCGTTCATGATGACCTCGGTCGCCTCGGTGAGCGTCGCCTGGTCGAGGCTGCGCCCCTTGAAGGCCGAGAGGTCGACCGGGTCGCCGACCTTGACCGCGATGGTCTTGCGCGGGAAGAAGCTGATCTTCTTCGCGTAGCGCGCCATGACCTGCTGCGTGCCCCAGTGCGCCATCGGGATCACGGGGAGGTCGTGCTCCAGCGCCATGCGGGCCGCGCCGGTCTTGCCGCGCATCGGCCACATGTCGGGATCGCGCGTCAGCGAGCCCTCCGGGTAGATGATGACGACCTTGCCGTCGTCGACGATCTTCTGCGCCTCGGCCAACGGCGCGGCGCCGCGCCCGGAGCCGCCGCGCGCCACCGGGACCTGCCCGGACTTGCGCAGGAACCAGCCGGCGACCGGGATGCGGAACAGGCTCTCCTTGGCGAGGAAGCGCGGCAGCCTCCCCAGCTTCCAGACCACCATGCCGATCATCACCGGGTCGATCTCGCTGTAGTGGTTCGGCGAGATGATGTACGCGCCGTGCCTGGGCAGCTTCTGGCCGTCGGTGATCCGGAACCGGGCGAGCAGGCTGGCCGGCGGGATCACGAGCGCGGCCAGCACCCAGAAGATCGAGGGCCGGCTCCTCTCGGAGCGCTGCTTCGTGGACGGTTCGGACGCAGGCGGGTTCACGGGTTCATCGGGATGGGGCACCATCCCATTATCGCGGGCCTCGGTCACAACGCGCCCACTACAGGCCGGAGGTCGAGGGCCGGGATGCCTGTGAAATCGGCCGGATTGCACGTGTGCAGCGGCAGGCCGCGCGAAATAGCGGTCGCCGCGATGAGGGCGTCGAAACCGCGGGCCGAAGGCTTTCGGCCCGCGCTCACGGAAGCTCCTGATCTACGACCACGTCGATCATCGCCAGTAGCTCTCGCGGATCGACGTCCGAAATCGGACGGCGCTTGCCGGCCAGCGCTGCCAACGGACTGCTCGGCCGCGTAAGCGAGGCACGCTCGAAACTCGCGGTCCCGTCGCTCGTCACGATCAAACTCCTCATCACGCTTGGCCAGTACGACGATGGCGCCGCCTCTACTCCGTCAGTCCCGTACCGTCGCGGGCCTCACCCCTCCAGGACGAAGTCCGCGCCAAGCAGCTCCAGCTTCGTGATGAACTTCTCGTACCCGCGGCTGATGATGCCGACGTTGCTGACGGTCGACTTGCCCTCCGCCGACAGGGCGGCGATGAGGTGGCTGAAGCCGCCGCGCAGGTCCGGGATCTCCACGTCCGCGCCCGTCAGCGCCACCGGGCCCATGATGACCGCGGAGTGGTTGAAGTTGCGCTGGCCGAAGCGGCAGTCGTGGCCGCCGAGGCACTCCTTGTGGACCTGGATCTTCGCGCCCATGTCGATGAGCGCGTCGGTGAAGCCGAAGCGCTGCTCGTACACGGTCTCGTGGACGATCGACACGCCCTCCGCCTTGGTCAGCGCGACGACGAGCGGCTGCTGCCAGTCGGTCATGAAGCCGGGGTGCACGTCGGTCTCGATCACGACCGGCTTCAGCGGGCCGCCCGGGTGGAAGAAGCGGATGCCGTCGTCGTGGATCTCGAAAGCGCCGCCGACCTTGCGGAAGACGTTGAGGAAGGTCAGCATCTCGGGCTGGCGGGCGCCGCCCACGTAGATGTCGCCGTTGGTCGCGAGGGCCGCGGCGGCCCAGCTCGCGGCCTCGTTGCGGTCGAACAGTGCGGTGTGGCTGTAGCCGACCAGCTTGTCGACGCCCTCGATGCGGATCACGCGGTCGGTGTCGACCGAGATGATCGCGCCCATCTTCTGGAGGACGTTGATCAGGTCCATGATCTCGGGCTCGATCGCCGCGCCCTTGAGCTCGGTGATGCCCTCCGCGCGGACGGCGGTGAGCAGCACCTGCTCGGTGGCGCCGACGCTCGGGTACGGCAGCTCGAGCTTGGCGCCGTGCAGGCCCTCGGGGGCCGTCATCCGGATGCCGCTCGGGAGCTTGTCCACCACAGCGCCGAACTTGCGCAGCACCTCCAGGTGGTAGTCGATCGGGCGGTCGCCGATGCGGCAGCCGCCGAGGTCGGGGATGAACGCCTCGCCCAGCCGGTGCAGCAGCGGACCGCAGAACAGGATCGGGATGCGGCTCGACCCGGCGTGCGCGTCGATGTCGGCCATGTGCGCCGACTCGACCGCGCTGGGGTCGAGCAGGAGCTCGCCCTCCTCCGCGCCGTCGGTCACCTTCACGCCGTGGACCTCGAGGAGGCCGCGGACGACCCGGACATCGCTGATGTTCGGGACGTTCCGCAGCACGCTCGGGCCCTCGCCCAGGATGGCGGCGACCATCGCCTTGGTGACGAAGTTCTTGGCTCCGCGCACCTCGATGCGGCCCCGCAGTGGGCGACCGCCGTTGATCGTGATGCGGTCGGCCGTGAGACCGACGTGCGCGCCTGCCGCCTGAGCGTCCTGAAGAAGTGAGTTCAAAGTTTCACCGGGAGTGTCTTGGGCCGCCAGCTTGCGCGTGCGGCTTCGTATTCGGAGATTCGCGCCTCGTCGCGCAGGGTCAGAGCGATGTCGTCCAACCCTTCGAGCAAACGCCAGCGAGTGTAGTCGTCGATGTCGAAAGACACCTGGACCCCACCGACGGTCGCAGTCTTCGCAACCAGGTCCACCGTCGCGGATATTCCCGGCTCGGCCTCGATGGCCGCCCAGAGCCGCTCGGCGTCCTCCTCGGAGATGATGCCCGTAAGCAGTCCCTGCTTGCCCGAGTTTCCCCGGAAGATGTCCGCGAAGCGCGGGCTCAGGACGACCTTGAAACCGTAGTCGCGCAGCGCCCAGACGGCGTGCTCGCGCGACGAGCCCGTACCGAAGTCGGCGCCGGCGACGAGCACGGTCGCGCCCTGGTAGGCGTCTTTGTTGAGGATGAACTCAGGATCCTTGCGCCACTCGTGGAAGAGCGCGTCGTCGAAGCCGGTCTTGGTGACCCGCTTGAGGAACACGGCGGGGATGATCTGGTCCGTGTCGACGTTGGACCGGCGGAACGGAACAGCCACGCCGGTGACGGTCTCGAACTTCTCCATCAGGCGCCCACCTTCTCTCCGGTGCTGATATCGGCGTCGTCGTGCTCCAGGTCCCACGGGCTGGACAGCGTGCCGCGGATGGCCGTGGCCGCCGCGACCAGCGGCGACACCAGGTGCGTGCGGCCGCCCTTGCCCTGCCGGCCCTCGAAGTTACGGTTCGAGGTGGAGGCGCAGCGCTCCCCCGGCGCGAGCTGGTCGGGGTTCATGCCCAGGCACATCGAGCAGCCGGCGAACCGCCACTCGGCGCCGAACTCCTCGACGGTCTTGTCGATGCCCTCCGCCTCGGCCTCGATGCGCACGCGGGCGCTGCCGGGGACGACCATGACGCGCACGTTGTCGGCCTTCTTGTGTCCCTTGATGACGGAGGCGAAGGCCCGCAGGTCCTCGATGCGGCTGTTGGTGCACGAGCCCATGAACACCGCGTCGACCGGGATGCTCTTCATCGGCGTGCCGGGGGCCAGGTCCATGTACTCCAGCGCGCGCTCGGCGGCGGCGCGGGCGTTGGGCTCGGCGATCGCCGCCGGGTCGGGCACGGCCTCGCTCAGCGAGACGCCCTGTCCGGGGTTGGTGCCCCAGGTCACGAACGGCTCGATCTCGGCGGCGTCGAGGTAGACCTCGGCGTCGAAGACCGCGTCGTCGTCCGTGGCGAGCGTGTCCCAGTAGGCGACGGCCTCGTCCCAGTCGGCGCCCTCCGGCGCGTGCGGGCGGCCCTTCAGGTAGGCGTAGGTGGTCTCGTCGGGGGCGACCATGCCGGCACGGGCGCCCGCCTCGATCGACATGTTGCAGATCGTCATGCGACCCTCCATCGAGAGGGCGCGGATGGCGCTGCCGCGGTACTCGAGCACGTAGCCCTGGCCGCCGCCGGTGCCGATCTTCGCGATGACCGCGAGGATGATGTCCTTCGCCGTCACGCCGGGGCGCAGCTCGCCCTCGACGGTGATGGCCATGGTCTTGAACGCCTTGAGCGGCAGCGTCTGCGTGGCCAGCACGTGCTCGACCTCGCTGGTGCCGATCCCGAACGCCATCGCGCCGAACGCGCCGTGCGTGGAGGTGTGCGAGTCGCCGCAGACGACCGTGATGCCCGGCATCGTGAGGCCGAGCTGCGGGCCGACGACGTGCACGATGCCCTGCTCGACGTCGCCGAGCGAGTGCAGCCGGACGCCGAACTCCTCGGCGTTGCGGCGCAGCGTCTCGATCTGCGTGCGGCTGGTGAGGTCGGCGATCGGCCGGTCGATGCCGATGGTCGGCGTGTTGTGGTCCTCGGTCGCGATCGTGAGGTCGGGGCGGCGGACCGGGCGGCCCGCCATGCGCAGGCCGTCGAACGCCTGCGGGCTGGTCACTTCGTGGACCAGGTGGAGGTCGATGTAGATCAGGTCGGGCGTGCCGTCCTCACCTTTCACGACCAGGTGGTCTCGCCACACCTTCTCCGCCAGGGTCAGCGGACTGTGCTGCGTCGTCATCTCGGTACTCCTTGAGCTTCGTTCACGGTTCAGCCGTCGACGGACTCCGCGGCGAGGGTGGCCTGAGGATTAGGACTCGCCGCGGCGGCTAAGAAGGAGCAGACCCGCGAACACGGATTCAGGTTATCACCCGAGTTGGGGCCAAGGCCGACGGCTCGCGGCCGACGGCTCGCGGCCGTCAGACGCGGTCCGCGATCGGGCGCACCACGAGCACGGTGACGTTGTCGTGGCCGCCCGCCGCCACGGCGGCCTCCACCAGCACGGCGGCCGGATCGGCGGGATCGCCGGCCAGGAGCTCCGCGATCGTCTCATCGCTGAGCTCCCGGGTGAGGCCGTCGGAGCAGACCAGGAAGGTCCGGCCGTCGTTCAGCGGGAGCAGCTCGCTGTCGGTGTCGACGAAGTCCTCGGCGCCCAGCGCGCGGGTGATCACGTTGCGCTCGGGATGCACGGCCGCCTGCTCGGGGGTGATCAGCCCGGCGTCGAGCAGCTCCTGCACGGCCGAGTGGTCGGACGTGAGCTGCCGGAGCTCGCGCTCGTCCCACGCGTAGACCCGCGAGTCGCCGACGTTGACGACCATCCACTCCTCCGCCGCGCGCTCCGGCACCCGGACCCGCACGACACCGGTCAGCGTGGTGCCGGCGACGGCGGCGCCGGTCTCCTCCGCGTCGGACAGCGCGCGCACCGCCGCGTTCGCCTCGTCGATCGCCGTGATGACCTCCTCCGGCGTCGGGGTCGAGCCGGCCGGGAGGGTGCGCGCGAGGCTCTCGATCGCCGTCCGGCTCGCGGCGTCGCCGCGCGCGTGACCTCCCATCCCGTCCGCGACCACGAAGACCGGGTCCTGTGCGAGGTAGCTGTCCTCGTTGATCTGCCGGACCGGTCCGGTGTCGCTTCTGGCGCTCACCTCGACGCGGGAAGTCATGTGCGTGGGTCCTCCGGGGGGTTCGCGGCCGGGGCGGCCTCTGCGGTCGTCGTCGCCGGGTCGTCATCCCCGTGGATGGCTTCCTCGACGGTGGTGCCGCTCAGGTGCAGCCTCACCAGACTAGCGACGGTCGCGACCGCCATCGCACCGACGATGACCGCGAGGGAGGTCCACGTGCTGATGTCGGGCGCCCATTCGATGTGCTGCCCGCCGTTGATGAACGGCAGCGTGTTCTCGTGCATGGCGTGGAAGACCAGCTTGACGCCGATGAACGCGAGGATGAACGCGATCCCGTACTTGAGGTAGACGAGCTTCTCCAGCAGGTGCCCGAGCAGGAAGTAGAGCTGGCGCAGCCCCATCAGGGCGAAGACGTTCGCGGTGAACACGATGAACGGGCTCTGCGTGATGCCGAAGATCGCAGGGATGGAGTCGAGCGCGAACAGCAGGTCGGTGGTGCCGAGCGCGAGGAAGACGATGATCAGCGGCGTGAACATCCGCTTGCCGTTCACCGTGGTGCGCAGCTTGTTGCCCTCGTACTGGTCGGAGACCTTGAGCCGGCGCCGGGCGAAGCGGATGAGGAGGCCGTCCTTCGTTCCCTCGTCGTCGTGCTTCCCGAACGCCTGGTTGAACGCCGTCCACAGCAGGAACGCGCCGAACAGGTAGAAGATCGCGCTGAAGCTCGCGATGAGGCCCGCGCCGAGCAGGATGAACACGCCACGGAAGACCAGCGCCAGGATGATGCCCACCATGAGCACCTCCTGCTGGTACTTCCGGGGCACCGCGAACCTGCCCATGATGATCACGAACACGAACAGGTTGTCGATGCTCAGGCTGTACTCGGTGAGCCAGCCGGCGAGGAACTGACCGGCGTGCTCGGCGTCGCCGATCAGCAGCATGAGCAGCGCGAAGATGAGCGCGAGGCCGACGTAGAAGGCCACCCACAGCGCGGACTCCCGCGGGCTGGGGATGTGCGGCCGCTTGTAGACGATCAGGAGGTCGAAGGCGAGCACGAGCAGCAGGACGACGAAGCTGCCGACCTCGAACCAGAGCGGGAGCGCGAGTTCCACGGGAGGAGACCTTTCGAAGGGCGTACGGGACGGACCCGAAAGTCTCTCCCGCACATCCGTGCCGCTGTGCCCGGGCCCGAGTGGACCGTGATGACGTGCACAGCGCGAGACCGCTCGGCCTCTTCGGGATACTCCCCTTCGCGAGTATCCAGTCTAGCCGGTCGGCGGGCTGATGCCGTGCGCCTATCGCCGCGCCAGCAACCCCGCCTGCCGCTCGTGCACGCCGGCCACCCAGTCGTAGACGGCGTCCGGGCCGAGCCGCGGATCGTCCGCCGGGTGTTCGCCGGCGCGGAGCGCGCGCAAGTAGGCGCGGTCGAGCTCGATGCGCTCCCGCAGTCCGTCGGCTCCGGTGACCGAGCCGTGGCCGGGGACGACGACCCGGACGCCGTCGGCGATGCTCTCGACGAGCGTCAGTGCCGCGAGGTAGTCCTCGATCGGGTCGTCCGCGCTGTGGTCGAGCAGCGGCACCAGCACGTCCGACAGGAGGTCCCCGGCGACGAGGACGCCGGCCTCCTCGATCAGCAGCGCCGCGTGGCCGGCCGCGTGGGCGCGATGCTCGACCACGCGGACGCGCGGGCCGTCCCACGGGACCCACTCGGCGCCGTCCGGAAGCGCGCTGAGCTCGCCGAACAGGGTGAGCGGCACGCGCTCGGCGATGTCGGCCGGGATCATCGGGGCGACCCGCTCCCGCCACGCCTCGTCGGCGAGGAAGGCCTCGATCGCGGCGGCGGCGCGCGCCGTCGCGAAGCGGGGCGCCGTGCCGAACGCGGGATGCCAGAGCACGTGATCCCAGTGCGGGTGCGTGGCGAAGCCCGCCGCGACGGGCGTCCCGGAGGCGCGAAGCTCGGCCGCGACGCCGCCCAGTTCCGCGTCGAGGATGCCGGGATCGACCAGCAGCGCACCGGCGTCGCCGTCGACCACGACGGTGTTGGTCTGGCAGAACTCGCTCTGGTGGACGCGCACGCCCTCGGCGACCGGACTCAGCATGGTGGCGACGGTAGCAGAGACGGCCGCCGACGGGTTCGGAGGTCGGCGGCGCACCGCCTCAATCGTGCCGCTGGAGAAGCAGCTCGGCCGCGGCCTGGTCCCACAGGTCGAAGGTGCCGGTCGCGCCGGCGGTTCCGGGCCGTGGGCTCGCGGAGGCGATGAAGCAGTGCTCTGCGCGCGTGACGTATCCGATGACTGCGCCGCCGAGCCTGAGTTCGTCGGTCTCCGCGCGGATCCGGCTCACGTCGAGGACGACGCTCACGATGGTGTCGTCCGCACCGATCATCCGGATCCGATTCGTGTGTGGGACGGTTGTCGGCGTTCGCCCGGATCGGGCGAGCGCGTAGTGGCGGGGACTTCCCGCCTCCGCCTTCAGTGTGGTGTGCATGATTCATCTGCCTGAGACTCGAGGCGTCTCGTCGCGACGGCGATGGTGGGCGCGAATGGAGGACCACATGACGCCGGACGGTCGGCACCGGCGACCAGATGGGAGTGGGAACCACGCGTTTCGTGAACGCACTGCCCAGTTTAAGGTCGCTCCGCCGCCGCATCAAGAGTCGACAGGTGGTTCTCGCCGTCGATGGCTCAGCCGAGCGCCCAGCGCGGGTCCAGCTGGTGCGCCGCGGCGTCGGGCGTCTCCGCCGCGGGCCGGCTGTGCTGGGCGATGAGAGCGCGCCCCATCGCCTGCGCGCGCCTCGCCGCGGCTCCGTCACCCTCCACCGCGTTGATGATCGCGCCCTTCATCAGGATGTGCCACGAGTAGGCGAACTCCTCGGGCTCGGCCAGGCCCGCCTCCGCCGCCAGCCCCGACACCAGACCGCGGATGTACGTGAGGTGTTCGACGCTCGCGCGCCCCAGAGGGTGGTCCTTGCCCATCTCCAGCAGCACGTTGACGAACATGCACGCCTCGTAGTCGCTGCGGTGGAACCACTCGTCGAACACGTCGAAGATCGCCAGCAGCTGCTCCTCGGGCCGGTCGCTGCGGGCCTGCACGCCGGCGCGGACCAGGCCGATGGTCCAATCGCGCTCGCGCCGCTTCAGGCACGCCTCGGCCAGGGCATCGAGCGACGCGAACTCGCCGTCGAGCTCCTCCGCTGTGACCCCAGATGCCGCCAGCACCTGCTCGCGGGTGACCTCGTGCACGGCGCTGCGGGCGAAGAGCCCGTACGCGGCCGAGACGATGCGCTCCGAGAGGTCGTTCATGGTGAGTCCTTTCCAGGTCGTCGGCGAAGAGGAGGTTTCGAGGTCCGTGACCACGATGGGCGTGGCGTCGGTGATGTGCAGCAACTCGACCCCACCCGAGTGGGAGAGCACGGTCAGCGGACAGCCCGCGATCGTGACGTTCACGCGCGCGGTCCGGATGAAGATCTCCCCCATCGAGCGCGTCGCCCGAAGCGTGCGCCCGTTGACCACAACCTCGATCGGATAGCTGCGACGGACCGGAGCGACGTCGTCGGGGCTCCGCCCGTCGATCACAGGACTGGACACCGTCATACTCGGACCCCCAGGTCGGTTTCGCACCTTCGTCGCACGCCCTCCGCGAGCGACCGAAATAAAGGGTGAGTTATGCAAACGTTTGACCGAAAGCCGGTTTGCACGGATTTCGCTGCGCATTCACTGTCAGGACCCTGCCGGGATGCTGAAGGAGGCGGGGACAGGGCATGAAAAAAGCCCGGACACCAGTGAATGACTGGTATCCGGGCTGTTGGTGACCCCAGCGGGATTTGAACCCGCGTTACCGCCGTGAGAGGGCGACGTCCTAGGCCGCTAGACGATGGGGCCGTCTTGCAACTCATCGATAATGCCACAGAACCGGGCCTTCCTCCAAAACGGGGCCGCCATCCCGGGTGTGTCGCGCGGTCGTCAGACCAGGACGCGGAGCGCGCCGGGGACGACGGTGACCTCCACGGGGAGCGGGCCGATCCGCTCTCCGTCGGCGTAGGCGACCACGCCCTCGGCGTCGATCCGCACAGTGCTCAGGCTGCGGAAGGACACCTCCGGGAGGTCGGTGTGCTCGCCGCGGAACACCTTCGGGAAGAGCCGGAGGAAGCGCGGCCGGGACATCTTCGTCACCACGAACAGGTCGAAGCGGCCGTCGCCGAGGTCGGCGTGCGGGACGATGCGCATGCCGCCGCCGAGCGAGCGGTTGTTCGCGACCGAGACCAGCATCGCCTCGGTGGCGATCCGCTCGCCGTCCGCGATGATGCGGTACGGACGGGGGTGCAGGACGGCCAGCTCCCGGAGCAGCGCGAAGACGTAGCGGCTGCGGCCGCGCGGGCGGGTCATCAGGTTGGCGCGCTCGTTCACGGTCGCGTCGAAGCCCGCCGAGAGCACGCAGCCGAACCAGGTGCTGAGCTCGCCGTGCTGCTCGCCGTGCCGGATCAGCCCGGCGTCGATCGTGCGCGGCGGGCGTCCGAGCGCCTCCAGGAGCCGGTCGGTCGCGGCGTCGGCGTCGTCGGTGGGGATGCCGAGGCCGTCGGCGAGGTCGTTGCCGGTCCCGCTCGGCACGATCCCGAGCGGGACGTCCGTCTGCGCGACGATGTTGATGCCGAGGTTCGCCATGCCGTCTCCCCCGACGACCACGAGCGCGTCGGCGCCGGCCTCGACGGCGCGGATCGTCTCCCTGCGCAGCAGCTCGATGTTGGCCTCGTCCACCGCGATCACCGTGTGGCCGGCGGCGCGCAGCCGCTCGACGACGCGCGGCCCGACGTCACGACGCCGCCCGAAGGACGCCATCGGGTTGACCGCGACGACCACGGTCCGAGGGGAGACAGACATAGACCACGACTATGGCATAGCGGGCGTCCGCGAGCGCGCGACACGACCGGACCTGGCGCGCGCAGCCGGGTGGAGGTTTGATGAACGCATGAGACTGACGAAGTTCGAACACGCCGCCCTGCTCCTGGAGGACTCCGGGAAGAAGCTCTTCATCGACCCGGGCAGCTTCACCTCGCCGCTGACGGACACCGCCAACACTGTGGCCGTCGTCATCACGCACGAGCACGCCGACCACTGGACCCCCGAACAGTTGAAGCGGGTGCTCGAGCTGAGCCCGGAGGCGCCGATCTTCGCCCCGGAGGGCGTGGCCAGGGCGGCCGAGGACTTCGACATCACGGTGGTGCACGCGGGCGACACGGTGGAGGCGGGCCCGTTCACGCTCCGCTTCTTCGGCGGCAGGCACGCGGTCATCCACGAGAGCATCCCGGTGGTCGACAACCTCGGCGTGCTGGTCAACGAGGAGCTGTACTACGCGGGCGACTCGTTCGTCATCCCGGACGGCGTCGAGCTCGACGTGCTGGCGGTGCCCGCCGGCGCGCCGTGGATGAAGGTCGCCGAGACGATCGACTACGTGCTCGCGACGAAGCCGAAGCGCAGCTTCCCCACCCACGAGATGGTGCTGTCGCGCGCGGGCAAGGACCTCTCGAACTCCCGCATCGCGTGGGCGACCGAGCAGAACGGCGGCGAGTTCTTCGCCCTGGAGCCGGGCGACACGCTCGACCTGTGAGCGCGGCCTCCGACTCGCGCCCGGCCGTCGTCTGGTTCCGCGACGACCTCCGCGTCGCCGACAACCCGGCGCTCGACGCTGCCGCGCGCACCGGGCGCCCCGTCGTCTGCGTCTTCGTCTGGGACGACCGGTCCCCCGGCCTGCGGCCGCCAGGCGGCGCGGCCCGGTGGTGGCTGCACCACAGCCTGACCTCCCTGGACGCGGGCCTCCGTGAGCGCGGCTCCCGGGTCGTCGTCCTCCGCGGGCCAGCGGAGCCGACGATCACCGCGCTCCTGACCGACCTGGACGCCGCGGCCGTCTTCTGGAACCGCCGCTACGGAGGCCCGGAGCGGCGGATCGACACCGCCGTGAAGACCGCCGCGCGGGAGGCCGGGATCGAGGCGGAGAGCTTCGGCGCGAGCCTGCTCTTCGAGCCGTGGACGATCCGCACCGGCTCCGGGACGCCGTTCTCGGTCTTCACCCCGTTCTGGCGGGCATGCCTGTCGGCCCCGCCGCCGCGCAAGCCGCTCGCCGCCCCCGCCCGGCTGGAGCACGGCCCGACCGTGGACGGCCTCGCGATCGACAACCTCGGCCTCCTGCCCGCCCACCCGGACTGGGCGTCCGGCCTCCGCGACGCCTGGGAACCGGGCGAGTGGGCAGCCCACTCCGCCCTCGACGCCTTCGCCGCCGGCGCCCTCATCCAGTACCGGGAGGACCGGGACGTGCCGGGCGTCGACGGCACCTCCCGGCTGTCCCCGCGCCTGCGCTGGGGCGAGCTGAGCCCGCACCAGGTCTGGCACACGATCACCGCCGCGCGCGACGCACGCACGAGCGACGCCGCCGCCACCTTCCTCTCCGAGCTCGGCTGGCGCGAGTTCGCCTATCACACGCTCTTCGAGCACCCCGACCTCGCCACCGTCAACATCCATCGCGCGTACGACTCCTTCCCCTGGCCGCGGCTGCACCCGTCCGCGCTGCGCGCCTGGGAACAGGGTCGCACCGGCGTCCCGCTCGTGGACGCAGGGATGCGAGAACTGTGGACAACCGGATCCATGCACAACCGGGTGCGGATGGTCGTCGCGTCGTTCCTCACCAAGAACCTGCTGATCGACTGGCGGCGCGGCGAGCAGTGGTTCTGGGACACGCTGGTGGACGCCGATCCCGCGAGCAACCCGTTCAACTGGCAGTGGGTCGCCGGCTCCGGGGCGGACGCCGCGCCCTACTTCCGCGTGTTCAACCCCGAGCTGCAGCGGACGAAGTTCGACCGGCACGGCGACTACGTGCGGCGCTGGGTCCCGGAGTGGGACACGGCCGGGTATCCGGAGCCGGTGGTCGACCTCGCCGAGTCGCGGCGTGCGGCGCTGGCGGCCTATGAGACGGTCAAGAGCGCTCAGCGCGCGTGATCGGCGAGGATCTGGTCCACGTCGATCTGCTGCAGCAGCGCCGGCCAGTCCAGCTGCCGGGCGACGTCGGCCAGCTGCTCGTCGGCCAGCACCTTCCCGCTGCGCTCGACCACGATCCCCGTCGGCAGCTTGCGGTTCAGCTCGGCCAGGATGGCGTCGTCCACCGCCTCGGTGTCGAAGTCGGCGCCGACCTGCGCGTAGTAGTCGGAGGACAGCGTGTAGGAGACGATCCCGGTCTCGATCTGGCTCATGTGGGGCATCGTAGACCGCCGCGCACGAGGTCCGTCACCCCCTGCGCCCGGCCGCCCAGGCCGCGATCTCGGAGCGCCGCGACGCGCCGAGCTTGGCGAGGATGTGCTCCACGTGCGTCGAGACGGTCTTCGGTGCGATGTGGAGGGCGGCCGCGATCTCCCGGTTGGTCGCGCCCCCGGCGATCTGCGCGGCGACCTCCTCCTCGCGCGCGCTGAGCGTCGACGGCTCGACGCCCTCGGCCAGCCGGGCGGCCAGCTCGTCGGCCCGGCGCTCCAGGACCGTCCCGCGCGCCCGCGCCCGCGCCTCGGCGACGAGGGCGGCGGCCTCCGCGGGGCTGCGGGTGCGGCGCGCGCACTCGGCGCGGTCCAGGATGGCTTGCGTGCCCTCCCACCAGCGGCCCAGCGCGTCCCACCCGGCGGAGGCCGATTCCAGCAGCTCCCTGGCGTCGGAGGGGCGCCGCTCGCGCAGCGCGAGGACTCCTGCGGCGTGCTGGAGCGCGAACTCCGTCCCCGGGATCCGTCGGCGCTCGACCAGGACGCCCACCCGCTCCACCCACGACCGCGCGGCGGCGACGTCGCCTGCGGCCAGGTGCGCGCGCACGCCGGTGACCGCGAACGGGAACGCGTAGGCCGAGTCCTCGACGCGGTGCGACTCGGCCGCGCCGCGCTCGCAGTAGCCGACCGCGCCGGCCGGGTCGTCCGCGAACAGCGCCGTCTCGGCCAGGCCCCACAGCGCGGGAGACAGCCGTTGCAGCTCCTGCATCCGCTCGCCGATCCCCTCCGCCCGGCGCAGCAGTTCCCCGGCGCGGGCGAGGTCGCCGGAGGACAGCGCGCAGTACCCGAGGACGTGCAGGGCGGTCACCTCCGTGGTGATACCGCCCCGGCCGTCCGCGAGGGCGTGGCCGGCGAGCTCGGCCGCGGCGCGGAGGTCGCCGCCGGCCCAGCGGACGTGCGCCAGGTGCGCGGTGAGGTAGTGCGCGTCGTTCCAGCGCTCGATGCGCTCGGCGTAGGCGATCCCGTCGGCCAGCCACTCCGAGCCGCGCCCGTACTGCAGCAGCACCGACGCGCTCGATCCGAGCATGCGGTACGCGCGGGCCGCCGCCTCCTCCCTGCCGTGCGCCGCGCCCTGCTCCGCCGCGCCGCGCAGCAGGTCCCAGGCCGGCTCGCCCTCCCCCGCGAACACCAGGACGCTGCCGAGGGTGGCGTCGAGGCCGATCCTGTCGCTCTCCGCGGTCAGGAGGGCCCGCGCCTCCAGCGCGACCCTGCGTGCGTCGTCCAGCCGCCGTTCGAGCATGGCGGCGGCAGCCTGCGCGGCGAGGAGTCGGCCGCGCACCTGGACGGCCTCCGCGTCGTCGTCGCCGTCGATCCAGCCGAGCGCGGCGCGGAGGGCGGCCACCCGCGACGGGTAGTCGGCGCCGAGCAGGTGCCGCGCGGCGACGAGCGCCGGCACGACGGCGGCGGCCTCCCGAGCGAGTCCGGCGGCCCGATACAGCTCGATGGCCCGCGCGAGCTCGGCCTCGGCCTCCCGGTTGGCGTCGACGGCGGCGAGCTCGGCTCCGAGCCGGCGCAGGAGGTCCGCGCGGTCGCGGCCGGCGACCGCGAGCGGCATCGTCCGCTGCGCGCGGCGGTAGAGGTCCGCGGCCTCGCGATGCGCCGACAGCGTGGACGCCCGCTCGGCCGCGCGCCGGGCGAGGGCGTACGCCTCCCGCGCCCGCCCAGCCCGCTCGGCGTGCAGCGAGAGCAGTGCGTCGGACAGGCCGGCGCCGGCGTCGACAACGCGCCCGTGCAGGACGCGGCGGCGAGCGGACGGCACGGCGGAGTACACCGCGTCCCGGATGAGCGCGTGCCGGAAGTCGTACGTGCCGGCCGCCACGCGGACCAGGAGGTGCTGCGCCACGAGGTCGTCGAGGGCCGCCTCCCGCGCGGCGCGGTCCCACTCGTCGCCGACGACCACCGCCAGTAGCCGGACGTCGGACTCGCGCCCGATCACCGCGGCCGCCTCCAGCACCGCCGACGACGCCGGGGCGAGCGTGCGCGTGCGGGACAGCACGGCCGCGGCGACCGTCTCCGGGGCGCCGTCGGAGCCCTCGGCGAGCAGCTCCTCCACGTGCAGCGGGATGCCGTCGCTCACCGCGTGCAGCCGTTCGGCCTCCTCGGCCGACGGCTCGGTCCCGCGGATGGCGGCGAGCATGCGCGCGACCCCGTCGCTGCCGAGCCGCGAGGGCCGCACCTCCTCCGCCAGCCGGTGCCCGACCAGGTCGAGCCGCCAGGCGGTCGCCTCGGCCGCGACGTCCGGGTCCTCGGTGCGGAAGGTCGCCACGAGGAGGCTCGGCCGCTCGCGCACGGCGACCGCGACCCGGCGGAGGACGTCGAGGGTGAGCTGGTCGGCCCAGTGCACGTCCTCCAGCGCGAGGATCGTCGGCAGCGCGAGCGCCGTGGCGAGGGTGGCGGCCAGCTCGGCGACCAGGAGGCGGCGGCGGGTCGAGCGGGTCGCCGGGTCGGCGCCGTCCGCCGGGTCGCCGCGCAGCACCAATCCCCTGATCCGCTCGGCCGCCGGGCCGTCCCCGGCCTCCGCGAGCGACGCGGCGACGCCGAGCAGCAGCATCCCCGGGGTCTCGCGGTCGTCCGCGTAGGCGTCGGCGTGGACGCGGCGCACCGCGCTGAGGGCGACGACCTCCTCCATCAGCCGCGACTTGCCGATCCCGGCCTCGCCCGCGATGAGCAGCAGGCCGCCGCGGCGGTCCTGCGCTCCGGCCAGGCGGCGGCGCGCCAGCGCGAGCAGGTCCTCCCTGCCCACGAACACCGGGCACACGCGTTCGGCGCCCCGGAACGACGCCGGCGCCGCATCCATGCGCGAAGCATAGCGCCGGGCGAACGCGCGCCGCACCGGGATCGGTCGGATGACCGATGCCACGGCCTCACCCGCGCGAGGAGACTCGGGCCGACGCGGGGACGATCCTCCGCGCACGAGGAGAAGGAGCCGATCATGTCACGATTCATGGACGTCCACGACGGATTCGTCGGTGTCACCGAGGAGCAGCTCGCCGAGGCCCACGCCGCCGACCTGGCGGTCGAGGGCGAGGAGGGCGTGCACTTCGAGACCGCCTGGCTCGACCCGGAGAGCGGCAAGGTGTTCTGCCTGTCGACCGGGCCGTCGAAGGAGGCGGTGATGCGGGTGCACGAGAAGGCGGGGCACCCCACCGACCAGGTCTACGCCGTCGACATCGTGGTCTGACACGGGCCGGGCGTAGAGTGCGCGGCATGACGGATCGACAGGACGCGCCAGAGCCACCCGAGTCCCGGGAGCACGAGCTCCGCGACAGGGTCTCCGGCCTCGGGGACACGCCGGAGGACGCACTGGAGGAGATCGCGAGCCGCAACGAGTCCCTGGAGGAGCGGCTGCCGGACGAGGATCTGCCCCGCAGCGAGGGGGCACCCGGCCAGGGGTAGGCCGCTGCGGTCGTCCCTCACTGGGGACTGGGGCGACCTCCGGCGCGTCCGTACGCTGGCGGGGATGAACGAGGACGGACGACGCACGACGCGCATGCGCGACCGCGCCGCAGGCGCCGCGGTGATGGAGCAGGTGGTGCGCCTGCACACCCAGACACCCCCGCGATCCGCGCTCGCGCGCGCCCTCGGCGCCCGGCCGATCGGCGCGGACACCGCACCGTGGTTCGCGGGCGCGCTCGGCGAGCGCGAGGTGGGCGCCCTGCTCGACCGGCTGCCGGAGGGCTGGAGCGTCTTCCACGCCATCCCGGTCGGCACGCGCCCCGACGCCTCCGGCGCCGTGTCCGACGTCGACCACATCGTGGTCGGGCCGCCCGGCGTGTTCGTCGTCAACACCAAGCACCACCGCGGCCAGCGCGTCTGGGTGGGCGAGCGCGCGGTGCTGGTCGCCGGTCAGAAGCAGCCGTACCCGCGCAACTCCGATCTGGAGGCGTCCCGGGTGCGCGGCGTGCTCGCGCAGGCGGGGATCACGGCGCCCGTGACGGCCGTGGTCGCGCTCGTCGGGACCAAGGAGGTCACGGTGCGGCAGCAGCCGCGCCGGGTCGTGGTGCTGCGCGCCGAGCAGCTCGTCCGGTGGCTGACCCGGCGCCCGGCCGTGCTGGACGCCGCCACGACCGCCGAGGTCGCCCGGCTGTTCGACGACCCGGCCACCTGGCGCCCGCTGGACTCGCCCGCCGACACGGCGGAACGCTTCGCGGTCATCGAGCGCGAGGTCAGGACTGCGCAGCTCGTGCGCGCCGGCTGGCTGCTCGCGGTCGCGCTCGGCGCGGTCGCCGTCGCCCTGCCGGTCGTGTCGGTGCTGACCCGCTGATCCGGCACCCGGCCGAGGATCAGACGGGGACGGCAGCCGTCCGCATCGTGAGCGACGCCGCCTCCGCGTCGTAGTCGAGCTCCACGCGGATGTCCGCGACCTCGGCCAGCGAGTGCAGGTGCGTGCCGCCGCACGGGATGACGACCACGCCGTCCGGCAGCTCCGCGCGCCAGCGGCGGCGCTCCCCCAGCCCGTCGCCGTCCCGCTCGATCGAGATGGCCACGTCCGCTCCGGCCGTCACCCACCCGGCGAGGCGCGCGTTGGCGGCGTCGGTCACCTCGTCGAGCAGCCCGGGGAGCTCGGCGGCCGCGAAGCCCTTCTTCCGCAGGCTCTTGCCGATGCGGTACTCGTCCACCGACCCGTCCGGGAGGATGCGCGAGGAGGCGATGGCGAGCTGGTCGAACGCCGGCCGGCCACGCCCGTCGAGCGGGACCTCCTTCGTCCAGAGCCCGGAGAGCGCCTCGTCCAGCGCCAGGGACGCCAGGTGGCAGGCCGTGTGGCCGCGCGAGAGGCGGAGGCGCTGCTCCGCGTCGACCGTCACCTCGGCCGGGGCGCCCGGCTCGACGCCCGTCGCGTCCTCCACCAGGTGGCAGACCAGGAACGACCAGCCCTCGGTCCCGGTGCGGACCGGGGCGTCGCCGATGTGCAGCGTCGTCCCGTCGGTCGCGCCGACCACCGCGCCCACGACCGGGACGCTCCTGCCCCCGACGGTCAGCGTGCCGGTGTCGGCCGGCTGGTCCGGCCAGACCGGGTCGACCGGGTGGAACGCCGTGCGATCGAGGATCACTGCGCTGCGGCCGTCGGCAAGGGGCTCGACGTGCAGCACGGTTCCGGTGGAGGCGAGGTCGCCGTCGGGGTAGGTGACGACGGTGTCGCCGGCGGGGAGGGTCATCCCCCCAGCGTAGGCGCTGGACGGCTGACCCTCCCGCGCGGCTACTTCGTGAGCGAGTCGACGTACGCGGAGTGCGCGTTCATCCACTTCTCGACGTTGCCGTCGTACTGGCTGGAGTCGGCCTTGCCGTTGTACATCGCGTTCTCCAGCGAGTAGAGCATGTCCGACTTCATCCGGAACTTCTTCACCCACGTGGCGATCTGCGGGAACTTCTGCGGGAAGCCCTTACTCGCGATCGAGTGGATGGACTCCGCCGCGCCCAGCGTGTTCTTCGGGTCCTTCAGGTCCTTCAGGTTCCACTGGTCGTACGCCCAGTGCGGGCGCCACAGCGTCACGGCGATGTTGTCGTGCTTCTTCATCGCGCTCCTCAGCTCGGCGAGCATCGCGGGCGTGGAGGACGTGACGAAGTTCATCTTCCCCAGCCCGTACTCCGGAATGACCTTCTTCTGGGTCGCCTCCGTAAGCCCGGCGCCCGGCTCGATGCCGACCAGCCGGTTCCCGAAGTCGGAGGAGTGCGCCGCGAGCTGGTCGAGCGAGTCGATCGGGGCGTCCTTGTTGACCGCGATGGTCAGCTTGGCCTCGTCGTTCCAGGCGCCCAGGTCGGTGAGGTGCGCGCCGTAGGTCTTCAGGTACTGCGCGTGCGTGGTCGGCAGCCAGCCGTCGAACGCGACGTCGTAGTCGCCGGTGCTGAGCCCGGCGAACGCCGGCCCCGCGTCGGCGTACTCGAAGTCCACGTGGTAGCCCTCGCGCTCCAGCACGTGCTTCCACAGGTACGACGCCGCCTCGCCCTCCGGCCAGCCGTTGAACACGGCGACCTTCACGTCGCCCTTGTCGCCGCCGGCGGTGGAGGCCGCGGTCACGGCCGTCCCGCCGATCACGACGAGCAGGCCCGCGCCGAGCACCGCGAGCGCGCGCTTCGGCATCCGCAGCTTGGCCTTGCCGACCGCGGCGGTCAGCCGGTCGAGCACGATCGCCAGGATGACGACGGCGATGCCCGCCTCGAAGCCGAGCCCGACATCCACACGGCTGAGCGCCTGGACGATGTCGCGGCCGAGGCCGCCACCGCCGACCATGCCCGCGATGACGACCATCGAGAGCGACAGCATGATGACCTGGTTCACGCCGGCGAGGATCGACGGCATGGCGAGCGGCAACTGGATCTGGCGCAGGATGCGCCGCGGCGGCGAGCCGAACGCGCGTCCGGCCTCCACCAGCTCGGTGTCGACGCCGCGGATGCCGAGTTCGGTGAGCCGCACGCCCGGCGCCATTGCGAACACGATGGTCGCGACCATGCCGGGCACCACGCCCACCCGGAACAGGATGAGCGCCGGGATCAGGTACACGAACGCGGGCATCGTCTGCATGAAGTCGAGCACCGGCCGGATGACCGCCGACGCGGTCCGGGACCGGGTGGCGAGGATGCCGAGCGGCACGCTCAGCGCGATCGCGATGGCCGAGGAGACCAGCACGAGCGCGAGGGTGTCCATCGCGTTCGGCCACTGGCCGATCCCGGCGATGAGCAGCAGGCCGAGCACGGTGCCCGCGCCGAACACCCAGCCGCGCAGCCAGACCGCGAGGATCGCGACGATGAGGATGACGCCCCAGAACGGCGGCGTCTGCAGCACCCAGTCGACGCCGTCGTACATCCCCGTGAAGACCACGCGGACGACGTCGAACAGTCCGCCGAACGTGCTGGTGACGAAGTCGACGACCGCGGTCGCCCACTCGCCGAGCGGGACCAGGTGTGCGGTGTTCACGCGATCACCTCCGCCTCGACGGCGACGACCGGGATGGGGTCGCCCCCGGCGGACTCGCGCAGGGCCAGCGTCATCGCGTCGGCCGGCACCGTGGCCGGAGGCTCGACCACGACCGGGATCTCGGTGGTGTCGCTCGTGACGTTCCCGAGCGCCGCGAGCAGGGTGACCCGCGGGATGACGCCGAGCAGGCGGCGCTCGTCGTCCACCACCGCGAGCGGGAGGGCGCTGCCGACGGAGGGCTCGACCAGCTCGCTCAGCACCTCGTCGCGGGACACCGTCGCGATGTCCGTGTCGATCGCCTCGGTCAGGTCGGCCTGACCGTCGCGCACCTGACGCATCACGTCGCGGTCGCGCACGGCCCCGAGCAGCCGCCGGCCCTGGCCGACGACGAACGCGGCCGAGGTCTGGAGGTCGCGCATGGTGCGCATCGCCGCGCGCGGTCCGCCCGCGACGGTGACCAGCGCGCGAGCCGGCTCCATGACGCTCGCGGCGGTCAGCACGCGGGCACGGTCGACGTCCTGCACGAAGCTGGCGACGTAGTCGTTGGCCGGGTCGGTGAGGATCTCCTCCGGCGTGCCGGTCTGGACGATCCGCCCGTCCCGCATCACGGCGATCCGATCGCCGAGGAACATCGCCTCGTTGAGGTCGTGGGTGATGAAGACGATGGTCTTGCCGAGCGAGCTCTGCAGCTCCAGGAGCTGCTCCTGCATCTCGCGCCGGATGAGCGGGTCGAGCGCCGAGAACGCCTCGTCCATCAGCAGCACGTCGGTGTCCGCGGCGAGCGCCCGGCCGAGGCCGACGCGCTGCTGCATCCCGCCGGAGAGCTCGCCCGGGAGCTTGTCGCCCCAGCCGCCGAGCCCGACCAGCTCCAGCACCTCGGCTGCACGCTCGCGGCGTTCGACGGCGGCCATCCCGCGCACCTCCAGGCCGTAGGCGATGTTGTCCAGGACGGTGCGGTGCGGCAGCAGGGCGAAGTGCTGGAACACCATCGAGATGTGCTGCTGCCGCACGGCGCGCAGCTTCGCCCCGGCGAGGCCGGTGATCGTGGTGCCCATGACCTCCACCTCGCCCGCCGTGGACTCCAGGAGCCCGTTCAGGAGGCGGATCAGGGTGGACTTGCCCGAGCCGGACAATCCCATCACGACGAAGATCTCGCCGCGCCGGACGGTCAGGCTCGCGTCGATGACAGCGGCCGTCCCGAGCCCGGCGACGTCCTTCCTGCTCGCGCCCTGCCGCAGTCGGCGCACGGTCTCCTGGGGTTTGCGTCCGAAGACTTTGAAGATGTTCCTCGCCTCGACGGCGATCGTGTTGCTCAACGTGTCTCTCCGCGGTGCGCGATTCGCGTCTGGTGGACACGCGCACTCTGGTCGCGCCCGGGCCGACGGCGCGCGGCGACGGCACCATGACTCGAGCGCGGGCCTTCCGCGCGAATCACCGTCGCTGGCGCGACCATCGGGGTGCGCCCACGCCAGCCGACCGTACGATCCGGGCGGGGCCACCGGTGCGGCCGCACGGCCCTGATCGCGGGCTGGTTCACCTCGCCGGCGCCGGGTAGTCCGACGCACGAAGCTCTTCGACGCTATCAGGGTCCTCGCAGCGACCGCGAATCGAGAGCGGGTGAAACCGCGCGTGGCGGCCCGCCGGGACCTACCGCGGAGGGCGCGATTCCGGCAGAGTGTGCGCATGGCGAACTCCACAGGCGACCACCCCTGGCAGCGTGTCCCGATCGAGCCGCAGAGCGTCGATGCGCCGCTCTCGCGCGCAGCGGTCTTCCTCGTGGTGACGGTCGCGGACTCCCCCGACTCGGTGGCGATCGCGCGGGACGTGGTGGCGAACATCTCCGACATCGTCAAGACCGTGGGCTTCCGCGACCTGAACGCGCACCTGTCGTGCAACATCGGCGTCGGCGCGGAGTTCTGGAGCAGGCTGACCGACGCGGCTCCGCCGAAGGAGCTGCACCCGTTCGCGGAGATCCGCGGCGCGGTCCACACGGCGGTGTCCACCCCCGGTGACCTGCTGTTCCACATCCGGGCCGAGCGCGGCGACTTCTGCTTCGAGTTCGAGCGGCAGCTCCTGGACGCCCTCGGCGACGCGGTGACGGTCGTGGACGAGGTCGTCGGGTTCCGCTACTTCGACGCGCGGGACCTCCTCGGCTTCGTCGACGGCACGGCCAACCCCACCGGCGGCGACATGGCGGCCGCCGCGATCGTCGGCGACGAGGACCCGGCTTACGCGGGCGGCAGCTACGTGGTGGTGCAGAAGTACCTGCACGACCTCACCTCCTGGAACCGGCTGCCCGTGCCCTCGCAGGAGGACGTCATCGGCCGCACGAAGGTGGAGAACATCGAGCTGCCGGACGTCGAGCACGGCCAGAAGGCGCACAAGACGCTCAACACGATCACCGACGAGGACGGCGTCGAGCACGACATCCTCCGCGACAACATGCCGTTCGGCAGGCCCGGCCACGGCGAGTTCGGCACCTACTTCATCGGCTACTCGCGCGAGCTGTGGGTGATCGAGCGGATGCTGGAGCGTATGTTCATCGGCGACCCGCCCGGCAGTCACGACCGCATCCTGGACTTCTCGACGGCGACGACGGGGACGACGTTCTTCGTGCCCACCCGGGGTTTCCTGGAGGGACTCGGCGACTGAGCGCGGCGGGTGACGGCGCGGGTGAGAGCGCGCCCTGCCGGTCCTGTGACGCCGCATGACGCGCGCCCGCGCAACAGGTCGTCATCTTCCTGGCGACCGGAGGCGGCGGCAGGGTACAAAAAGGCCATCATGTCGCGCATCTTCACGAGCAAGTTCAACCCGGGCCGCGCCCGCTGGGAGCTGGTGGTCAGCCCGCGCGGCGACGTCTACGCGTTCCCGCTGACGCTCCCGATCGCGCAGCGTCAGGCGCTCGGCGGCCACAAGCGCTACCTGGTCGGAAAGGTCGCGAAGCGGCAGGAGACCTGGACCGCCGCAGGGCCGTCCGGGCTCATCTACGGCACGACGTTCCCGACGCTGCCCTCCGCCCTGGAGGCCATCGCCGACGAGGTCGACCTCGCCCCGGTGCCCTGACCCTTCCACCCTCCGGTCGAGGGGCACGTCGTTGTCACTTCTGGGCGCCAAAAGTGACAACGACGTGCCCCTCGGCGGGGAAAGGTCGGCGGGTCAGGCGGACTTGAGGAGGGCGTCCTCCAGGGCGACCCACGGGAGCATCGCGCACTTGACGCGCGTGACGTAGCGGGAGACCCCGGCCAGCGCGACGGCGTCGCCCAGCAGCTCCTCGTCGCCCTCCAGGGCGCCCTTCGACTGCATCAGCTCCCGGAACGCCGCGATCGACGCCGTCAGCTCCGCCCGCTCCGTGTCGTGCACCAGGTCGCTGAGCAGCGAGGCCGACGCGGTCGAGATCGAGCAGCCGTGGCCCTCCCAGCTGATCGCGTGGATGCGGCCGTCCGCGTCGGGGTGCACGCCCACCGTGACCTCGTCGCCGCAGGTCGGGTTGTACTGGTGCGAGCTGGCCGCGGCGTCCTCCCGGAGGCCGTAGCCGTGCTTCTCGCGCGCGTGGTCGAGGATGACCTGCTGGTACAGGCTCTGCAGGTCGCTCATCGGTCGATCACCCCGAAGAACTCGCGCGCGTCCGCGACGGCCGCGACGGCCGCGTCCACCTCGTCCGCCGTGTTGTAGAGGTACGCGCTGATCCGGGTGGAGGCCGTGACGCCGAACCGGCGGTGCACCGGCTGCGCGCAGTGGTGGCCCACCCGCACCGCGATGCCGCGGTCGTCCAGGAACTGGCCGACGTCGTGCGCGTGGATGCCGTCCACGACGAAGCTGGCGAGGCCCACCCGCTCGACGTCGGGGCCCGGACCGAGCACCCGCACGCCGGGGATGGCCGCGAGCCCGGCGAGCATCCGCGCGCCCAGCTCCGACTCGTGCGCCTCGATCGCCGGCATCCCCACCGCGTCGAGGTAGTCGACGGCGGCGGCCAGCGCGACCGCCTGCGACACCCGCTGCGTGCCGGCCTCGAAGCGCTGCGGCGCCGGCAGGTACTCGGCGTGGTCGAGCGTCACGGTGGTGATCATGGAGCCGCCCGTGAGGAACGGCGGCAGCGCGTCGAGCAGCTCGGTGCGGCCGTAGAGGCCGCCGACGCCGGTCGGTCCGAGCATCTTGTGGCCCGAGAACACGGCGAAGTCGACGTCGAGCGCCGGGAAGTCGACAGCGAGGTGCGGGACGGACTGGCAGGCGTCGAGCACGGCGAGCGCACCCTGGGCGTGCGCCAGCGCCACCAGCTCGGCGACCGGGTTGATCGCGCCGAGCACGTTGGACACGTGGGTGAAGGCGACGACCTTGGTGCGCGGTCCGATCAGGTCAGCCGCCTGGTCGAGCCGGAGCAGCCCGTCGTCGGTCAGCCCGATCACGCGGAGCGTCGCGCCGGTGCGCGCGGCCAGCTCCTGCCACGGGATGAGGTTGGCGTGGTGCTCGGCCTCCGTGACGACCAGCTCGTCGCCCGGGCCGACCTTGAACCGCTCGGCCGCCGCGCCGCCGCGGCCGGCGGACGCGTTCGACATCCCGTAGGCGAGGAGGTTGAGTCCCTCGGTGGCGTTGGAGGTCCAGACCAGCTGTTCGGGGCGGGCGCCGACGAAGCGCGCCACGCGGGCGCGGGCGTCCTCGAACAGCTCGGTGGCCTCCCCGGCGACGGTGTGGGCGCCGCGGTGCACGGCGGACGTGAACCGCTCGGCGAAGTCGCGTTCGGCGTCCAGCACCTGCCGGGGCTTCTGCGAGGTGGCGCCGGAGTCGAGGTAGACGAAGGGGTGCCCGTTCACCTCGCGGGAGAGGATCGGGAAGTCCGAGCGGAGCCGGACGGTGTCGAGGGTGTCGGTGCGCATACTGTGCTCAACGCTACCGGGGTTCGCTGCAATCCCGCCGTGCGTGACGACCTCGGCTGCCGCGGTCCGCCGCCGGTAGGCTCGGGGCATGGTCGAACGGACGAACGGGTCCCCGTGGTTCTTCATCGGCGGTGTCCTGCTCGTCGTGGTGGGGCTCGGCGTTCCGCTCCTGGTCGACGCGGCGACGGGCGACGTGCAGTGGCTCGTCCGCGGTGCCGGGGTGCTGGTCGCGATCGGGGGCGGGGTGCTGATCGGGTTCGGGTTGCGGAGGCGCCGGGGGCGCTGACGGCAGGTCCCGGATTCGCCTCCCGCTCAGTCGGCCGCCGCGCGCGCCAGGTCGCGCAGCTCGACCAGCCGCCCCGCCGCGCCGCCGTGCCCGCCGCGGATCGCGATGTGCTGCCGCGCCGGCGGCGTGAACGCGGCGTCGAGCGCGTACGTCACCATGAGCAGGTAGAACCGCAGCAGCCGTGAGGCGTCCGCCCGCAGCCGCTCCTGCTCCGGCTCGCACGTCATCCCGTCGAGCCAGCGCGAGAGCTGGGTGAACGCGATCCGGAGCCGCAGGCCCTGACGTGCGTCCGCGGCGCCGAGCCGGCGGTCGGCCGGCCGCACCCCGACCGGGTGGCCCGGCTCTCCCGCGACGGCGCACCGCTCCAAAAGGCTCTCGGCCGCGGAGAGGTGCGAGACCGCCTCCTCCAGCACGGCGAGCAGGGTCAGCGCGCTCAGGCCGTCCTCGGCGAGCGCGACGGAGTCGGCGCTGCGCGTCCTGGCGAACCACCCCATGGGGCGCCTCCCTCCTGCCGGCCTCCTGCTGGAGTGGGACCGATTGTACGCTCGCCTACCCCCGATGGCCGGGCGGATCAAGGTCCTTCCCCGAGGGCCGGAACGGGGCTAGCGTCCGCCGAGGCAGTTCTGACGACGCGCCCGTCGCACCGGCGGGTGAAAGTGGAGGAGGCAGCGAGATGACGGACCGTAGACCCCCAGCGGACGAACCGACGGAGACCCGCGCGTACGAGCCGGGGACCCGGGCGTACAACGCGGCCCCCGCGGACGCGACGGCGTCCGGCGCAGGCGCGCACCGGGCGGCGGGTGAGCCGGTGGGCGACGGCATCGACGACCCGGCCCCCACGAGACGCGTGGACGACCGCTCCCTCGACGAGCAGCCGGTGGACGAGTACCCGCGCGCCGCCCGCTACCCGAGCGACACCCAGGAGGAGACGGACGAGGCCCTCCGGGTCGACGGCAACCGCACCCTCCGCGAGAACGTGGTCGCCCGTGAGCGCAGCGAGTTCGGCGGGATGAAGTTCGGCGCGGCCTTCTTCGGCTGGCTCACCGCGACCGGCATGGCGGTCATCCTGACCGCGCTGGTCGCCGCGGCGGGCGCGGCCGTCGGGTTCGGCGCGTCCGGCGGCAGCGGGAACGCCGCCGCGAACGAGGCCAACAAGAACGCCGCGACGATCGGCGTCGTCGGCGCGATCGCGCTCGTCGTGATCGCGTTCGTCGCCTATTACTGCGGCGGCTACGTCGCCGGCCGGATGGCGCGCTTCGACGGCGCCCGCCAGGGCCTCGCGGTGTGGATCTGGGCGATCATCATCGCGGTGGTCGTCGCCATCCTCACCCTCATCCTCGGCGCCCAGTACAACATCCTCGGCAACATCAACGGCTTCCCCCGCATCCCGCTGGACGAGGGCACCGTCACGGCGACCGGCATCATCACCGCGGTGGCCGTGGCGATCGTCAGCCTCGCGGGCGCCGTGCTCGGCGGCGTGGCGGGCATGCGCTTCCACCGCCGGGTTGACCGCGTCGGCCTGGGGAGCTGACCGCCCGGGTCGACGTTCGGGTCTCGAACAGAGTGGTGCGGCCGGTCTCATCCCGTCCTGTGGATGAGACCGGCCGCACCGTCACCCGCATCATGGAGTGACCATCGGTCCGCGGAACCCCCGTACCGCTGGGCCGGTCGAACGATTCTCCTCGCTCGGGGTTACGAGCAAGTGAACCGCTGGCTGTGACTACCCCCAGAACGGGTGCTTCAGGCTGAGGATCCTCCGATGCGGGTCCGCCGGGCGATAGTGTCGGTGCACCCTGAACGAGGAGCCCGATGAGCCAGTTGCCGCCGCCCGGCTGGTACCCCGACGCCGACACCCGGTTCCAGCGCTGGTGGGACGGCCTCCGCTGGACGGACGCGGTCCGCCCGCTGGCCCCCTCCGCGCCGGTCGCCGGCCCTCCCCCGGCCAACGGCTTCGCCACCGCGTCGCTCGTCGCGGGTGTGGTCGCCGTCGCGGTCGCCGTGCTGGCGCTGGGCCTCGGCGGCGGCATCGACCCGCTCCTCGCCCTGCTGATCCTGGTCGGCGTGGGGCTGTCCGTCGGCTTCGGTATCCCGGCGCTGATCCGCGCGGGACGTCTGGCGCCGCACGTCGGTCGGGCACGCGCGATCTGGGGGATCTGCCTGGGCGGCGGAGCGCTGCTGGGATGCGTGCTCGCGGTGCTGCTGGTGTTCGGCGCCATGCCGGTGAACGGCGGGACCGACGCGGACACGGCGGCGACTGCCGCGACGGCGTGAGCCGCCGACGGAGCTCGATGTGGAGGAAGAGATGACCGACAACCCTGAGAACCCTGCGCCGGTGGAACCGGAGGCGTCGTTCGCTCCGGTGACTCCCGGCGCGACAGTCGCGCCCGTCGCGCCCGGGTGGGCGAACGCACAGCCGCCGGCCGGTGCCTGGCCGGCGCAGCCGCCCGCGCCGGCGCCCGCCGCTCCGAAGTCGCCGAGGCTGGGCCGGGTGGCGATGATCATGGCCATCTGCGTGATCAGCGTGTCCGTGCTGGCCTCCGTGCTGCAGGGCCTGTTCGCCACGACGCTCCGCACCTACAACACGGGTTCGAGCGCCGGCTTCAACCTGCACCCGGACCAGGGCTGGTTCGGCATCCAGATGCTCCTCGGCTCGGTGTTCGGCATCTGGGCCCTGACCCAGGGCATCGTGGCGGTCGCCCAGGACCGCGGCCGCCGCGACGGCGTCGTCGCGATCGTCCTCGCGGGCGCCGCGCCGATCGTCAGTGTGATCGTATGGGCGGCGCTGGGGTTCGCGTTCGGGCATCACGTTCAGGGGTGAGGAGGAGGCGGCGTGGAAGCCATCCGCCTCACGGCAGCACGGCCGTGACCACACCTTTGACGCTCAGCTGCAACTGCGCGCTCCACTGACCGCAGTGGTCCCGTGTCAACGGCGTCGTCGCCTGAATCGTGTTGACGACGGTGGAGCCACCGCGGATCCCCTGAACGGTGAACGCGAGGGTGCGGCGGTCGTTCAGCGGCGTGCGGAAGCTCGGCTCGATGACCACGACCTGATCGTCACCGGTGGAGCACGTGTCATCGAGGCAGACCCGCACCTGGGTGTCCGGGTGGGCCGAGGTCCAGTCGGCCACGAAGACGGAGATCCGGGGCGGTGTGACCTCCGCGGCGCAGTCGCCACGCGTCGGAGTGCAGCCGCTCAAAGAGAGACTGAACAGCGCCGCGGCCGCCACTGCCGCGCGTGACTTCCCCCGTCGTCCGTACACGCGGCGATCGTATCGCTACAGGTGCTGCAGGTCAGCGATTCGCGGCTCGCCTCACCAGAGGATCATCGCTTTCCACATCACTCGGGACGCTCTTCGGGATGGGAAACCGCCCGGACCAGTCCCAGTTCTTCGTGTTCACGCCGGGGTACCACTGCACGGGGTTGTCCGACTGGACCCGCGGGATCGCCGGCGCGTCGAAGCGTCCGGCGGGCGGGATGTACGGGACGCGACTGCGTGCCTTGAAGGCGGCGAGCCCCGAAGCGATTCCGCCGGCGAGCGCGGCGAAGCCGATCAGGAGCAACCACGACCGGCCGAAATCGCCGGCTACCATCCCCACGATGGTGGCGGGGATGGTGAGGTACGCGACGACCAGAGCAGCTGCCACTCCGATCAGTCGGAGCGTCTGGGCCGTGTGCCGTGTCATCCTCGCCTCCCCTGCTGCGGGTGAGCACCATGATAGGTCGGGTAGTCAGAACCGTCTATGCCCCGCAGGTGCAGCCGGTGAAGTCGGCGGGGCAACGAAAAAAGGCCCGGAATTCCGGGCCTTTCTCACATCATCGTCTTGCTGGGGTACCTGGACTCGAACCAAGAACAACTGAACCAGAATCAGCCGTGTTGCCAATTACACCATACCCCAAGGGCTTCGGACCGCGGTCCGGGCACGAGATACAACAATAGCCTATGCTTCGCCGCTTCCACAAAACGCGGGCGGGCCGGGCGAGCCGTCGCCCGGCGCCTCACGTTCACGCCGCGACGGCGGCCGTCTCCTCCTCCTCCGCGGTCGCCGCGATGGTGTCGTCGGCGGCCCGGCGACGGCGCACCGTGAGCAGGTGACTGACGCCGATCAGCGCCAGTCCCGCGGTCGCCCACAGCGCCAGGCGCAGGCCGTCGAAGCCGAACTGCTGGCCCGGGAAATACGTCAGCGCCCTTGCGGAGTCCAGCCAGGCGGCGCCCGTCCAGAACGTGCTGAGGCCCGCGAAGAACGGCGGCTGCATGTTCTGCGGGAAGATGCCGCCGGAGGTCGTCACATTCAGCATGACGAACAGCAGGGTGAGGACCGGGGTGGTCCAGCGGCCGAGCATGGGGTGAAGGCCGACGCCGATCGTGATGATTCCGAAGGTGTAGAGGGCGCCGAGGAGGCCGATGCTCCACTCGTTGCCGGCGAGCACGTGGAAGAGCGGGCCGGCGACCACGGTGGTGATCGCGGAGACCACGACGGCGGTCGCAGCGGACACGGCGATGCGCCAGCCGATGCCGAGGCGGCCGACGACCGCGGAGATGGCGATCGCGCTGGAGTAGCCGCCGACGCTCATCGCCACCATCATGAAGAACAGCCCCTGGCCGGTCATGTCGTCCGCCGGCACCGGGCGCACGTCGTCGATGGTGACCGGCAGGTGCTGCTGGTAGGCGATCGGGAGCAGCAGCTCCTCGGCGGCGGAGGCCTCCGCCGGTGACGCCGCGGTGGACACGATGATGGTCGCGTGCGTCGCGTCGGTCGCATACGCCGCGGAGAGCGCCCCGTCGGCGACGTCCGCCCTCGCCTTCGCGGCCGTCGTGACCGTGCGCACGTCGAGCGCGTCGGGGGCCTTGTCGTTGAGGGTCTGCGCGAACACGTCGGCCGCGGGGCCCTGGCCGACGATCCCGACGCGGATGTTGTCCGGCTGGGCCGCGTGGAAGGCGCCGAGGTAGGCCAGCGCCATCCCGGCCGCGAGGAACAGCGGGATGACGATGTGGGACCCGAGGGCCTTCCAGAAGGCGGCGGGCGGCCAGAAGCGGGGCGGCCGGGCGACGGCGGGGACGGGGGTGATGCGGTGCGCGGACATGCGGCGGGGATCCTCTCCGGATTGAGTTGCAGAGAGCAACGTACGATATTCGGTTGCGTTGTGCAACTTAAATCCGGGTAGGGTGAAGACATGACGCCCTCGACAGCGCCTGACCGCCGCGACAGCAGCCGCGACATCGGCGGCCGCGACCCCATCACGCGCGTCCAGCGCGAGCTCCTCACCCTCGGTCGGCGCGGAACAGCGCGCGTGCGGCGGGAGGACGAGGCGCTGTCGGTGGTGGACCGCTCGCTCCTCACCTACATCCAGGAGAACCCCGGCTGCCGGGCGATCGACATCGCGACGCACTTCCAGCTCAACCGCTCCACGGTGTCGCGCCAGCTCGCCGCCCTGCTGGACCACGGCTACGTCGCGTCCGACGAGGAGACGGCGCGAGGATCGCGCGGCATCGCCCTCCGGCTCACCCCCGCGGGGAGCGCCGCCTTCGACCGGTCCACCCGCACCGTGCTGGACTCGGTCGCGCGGCGGCTGGCGAGCTGGTCGGAGGACGACCTGGAGGCCTTCGCGCGCATGCTCGAGCGCTACAACGCGGAACCCGACGAGTAGCGCGCCGCAACACGCCATCGAGGGGCACGTAGACGCCCCTACAACCGCGTTTAAGGGGCGCTTACGTGCCCCTCGGCGGATGCCTGCTAGAGGACGGCGCGTTCGTCGACCGCGATGCCGATGAGGTCGCGGTTGACCGCGGCGGCGACGACGGCACCGGACCCGGCGGCCACGATGAGCTGCTGCGGCCCGGGCGCGGTGGTCTCCCCCGCCGCGTACACGCCGGGCAGCGACGTGCGGCCGTGCGCGTCCGTCACCAGGTAGCCGTCGGTGTCCCGGTCAAGGTCGAGCGCGTCGGCGAACGACAGGGCGGGAGTCCACACCGGCCGCACGAACCCGCCCGCCCGCGGCACCACGGTCCCGTCCGCGAGCCGCACGCCGGTCATGGCGCCCTTCTCCCCCACAACGTCCTCGATCGGCCGGCGCTCGACGCCGACGCCGAGCCGCGCGAGGGCGCGCTCCTCGTCGTCGCCGATCGCCGCGACGCCGTTGGTGAAGACGATCAGGTCGTCCGTCCACTGCGTGAGCAGCAGCGCGCGCTCGGCCAGGTCGGCCGTCTCGCCGATCAGCGCCAGCGGCTCTCCGGCCTTCTCGAAGCCGTCGCACTCCAGGCAGCTGTGGAGCTGCGTGCCGTAGAAGGCGCGGAGGCTCGGGAGGGCGGGCATCGTCTCGGCCACGCCGGTCGCGATGACGACGGTCGCCGCCACGGCGTCCACATCCGCGCCGCCGCGCACGCCCGTGCCGCGCACGCGGAAGCCGTCCGCGTCCACGGTCACCGACTCCACCTGGGCGAACACCACGTCGGCGTCGTCGTAGCCGGAGACCTCCTCGCGGCCGAGCCGGCGCAGCTCGGCGGGCGGCACGCCGTCGCGGCTGAGGAAGCCGTGCGCCTGCAGCGTCGCCGCGTGGCGCGGCCGGTTGCCGTCCACGACGAGCACCCGTCGCCGTGCACGCGCCAGGTTGAGCGCGGCGCTGAGGCCGGCCGGGCCGCCCCCGACGACGATGACTTCGACGCTCGCCCCCACGGTCCCGCCTAGCCCAGGCTCGCCGACAGCGCGTCCAGCCGGGCGAGCGACTCGGCCTTGCCGAGGATCTCCATCGACTCGAACAGCGGAGGCGACACCCGGCGACCGGAGACGGCGACCCGCAGCGGCCCGAAGGCCACGCGCGGCTTGAGCCCGAGGGACTCCACCAGCGCGTCGCGCAGGGCGGCCTCGATAGCGTCGTGCGTCCACTCCGCCTCCGGCACGACCTCCAGAGCGCCGAGGGACGCGGCCAGCACCTCGCCGGCGTTGTCGGGCAGCGACGCGCGGGCGTCGGCCTCGACGGTCAGCGACGCGGCGTCCGTGAACAGGAAGCCCAGCATCCCGGGCGTCTCGCCGAGCAGCTGCACGCGCTCCTGCACCAGCGGGGCGGCCTCGGCCAGCACCGCGCGCTGGGCGTCCGTCAGCGGCTCGCTGAGCACACCGGCGGCGACCAGGTACGGGATGGTCCGCTCGGCGAAGTCGCCGACCTCCAGCAGCCGGATGTGGTCGCCGTTGATCGACTCGGCCTTCTTCTGGTCGAAGCGGGCCGGGTTCGGGTTCACGTCGGCGACGTCGAAGGCGGCGACCAGCTCGTCGACCGAGAACACGTCGCGGTCGTGGGTCAGCGACCAGCCGAGGAGCGCCAGGTAGTTGACGAGGCCCTCCGGGATGAAGCCGCGGTCGCGGTGGTGGAACAGGTTCGACTCCGGGTCGCGCTTGGAGAGCTTCTTGTTGCCCTCTCCCATCACGTACGGCAGGTGGCCGAACCGCGGCACGAAGGTCGTCACTCCGGCGTCGATGAGCGCGTGGTACAGCGCGATCTGTCGCGGGGTGGAGGACAGCAGGTCCTCTCCGCGGAGCACGTGCGTCACGCCCATGAGCGCGTCGTCCACCGGGTTCACGAAGGTGTAGAGCGGGTGGCCGTTCGGTCGCACGACGACGAAGTCGCTGAACGAGCCGGCCGGGAAGGTGATCTCGCCGCGCACCAGGTCGTCGAAGCTGAGGTCGTCGTCCGGCACGCGCAGGCGCAGCGCGGGCTCGCGGCCCTCCGCACGGTAGGCGGCCTTCTGGTCGTCGGTGAGGTCGCGCTCGAAGTTGTCGTAGCCGAGCTTGGGGTCGCGGCCGAGCGAGACGTTGCGCGCCTCGATCTCCTCGCCGGTGGCGAAGCTCTCGTAGATGTGGCCGGAGGCCTTCAGCCGCTCGATGAGGTCGCGGTAGATGTCGTACCGCTGCGACTGCCGGTACGGCTCGTTCGGGCCGCCGACGTCGATCCCCTCGTCCCAGTCGAGGCGCAGCCAGCGCAGCGCGTCGATGATCATCGCGTACGACTCCTCGCTGTCGCGCGCGGCGTCGGTGTCCTCGATGCGGAAGATCAGCTTGCCGCCGGTGTGCCGGGCGTACGCCCAGTTGAACAGGGCGGTGCGGATCAGGCCGACGTGCGGGGTGCCGGTGGGCGACGGGCAGAACCGGACGCGGACGTCCGCTCCGGTCGCGGTGGTGAAGGGGTGCGGATCGTTGTCAGACATCGCTTGAAATCCTACTTGGGAGTGCGCACCGGATTCACCAGCGAGCCGACGCCTTCGACCTCCACCTCGACGGTGTCGCCCGCGACGATCGGCCCGACGCCGGCCGGCGTCCCGGTGAGGATGACGTCGCCCGGCAGCAGGGTGAAGACGCTCGACGCGTAGGCGACGATCGACGGGATGTCGTGCACCATCTCCGAGATGCGCGCCTCCTGCTTGAGCTCGCCGTTGACCCGCGTGCGCAGGAAGGCCTCCGGGTTCAGCTCGGTCTCGATCACCGGCCCGAGCGGGCAGAAGGTGTCGAAGCCCTTCGCGCGCGTCCACTGGCCGTCGGCCTTCTGGAGGTCGCGTGCGGTGACGTCGTTCGCGACGGTGTAGCCGAAGATGTGCTCGGCGGCCTTCTCCGCCGGCACGTGCCGGGCGATCTTGCCGATCACGACGGCCAGCTCGCCCTCGTACTCGACCTGCTGCGACTGCGGCGGCAGCAGGATGGCGTCGCCCAGGCCGATCACGGCGGTGTTGGGCTTGAGGAAGAGCAGCGGCTCGCCCGGCGCCTCCCCGCCCATCTCGGCGGCGTGCTCGCGGTAGTTCTTGCCGACCGCGACGACCTTCGAGCGCGGGATGACCGGCGCGAGCAGCGACCCGACCTGGCCGAGCGGCACGCGCTCCCCCGTCGTGTCGAAGCCGGAGAACATCGGGTCGCCGGCGAGCACGACCAGAGCGTCGTCGTCGACGATGCCGTAGTCGATGACCGGGGACTGCTCGGAGGGGCGCGTGTGGCTGAACCGTGCGATCTTCACGCGTTCGAGCCTAGCGCCGCGACGATGCGGGTGATGGCCGGGGTGGGGATGTCGTGCCGCGCTCCGACGCGCAGCAGGGCGCCGCCGATCGCGTCCAGCTCGTTCGGGTGGCCGTCGGCGAGGTCCTCCTGCAGGGAGGTGCGCATCCCGCCCGGCACGCTGTGCAGCACGCGGACGAGGTCGAGCGCCGAGGTCGGCACGCCCTCCGCGGTCGAGCACGCGACGATCTCGGAGACCACCGCCTCGGTCAGCTCCGGGTCCTCGCTGAGCGCGGGACCGGCCGACTGCCGCCAGTAGGACGTCAGCAGCGCCAGGGCCGACAGCAGCCTGAACTTCGCCCACAGCACCTCGGCCTCGGTGCCGCCGACCTTCACCCGCGGGCCGGCCTCCGCCAGCGCGCGGATGGACGCGAAGCCGCCCGCGGCCTCCGGCGCCTCGATGTTCACGAACGGGCTGCGGTGGTCGATCACCGTCGTGGAGGCGCGCAGGGCGGACACCGCGACGGACGCGCCGGCGACCGGGACGCCGGGCAGCGCCTCCCGCAGCGGCCCCATGTGCTCGACGCCGTTGAGGAACGACACCACCTCGCTCGGCCGCGCCGCCGCGATGCCCGGGAGGACGTCCTCCAGACCGTACGCCTTGGTCGCCACGATGACGCTCGCGCCTTCCGGCACCTCGGTGGCGGCGGACACGCGCTCGACGCCGTCGCCGAAGGTGGCGCTGCGCACCTCGATGCCGTCGGCGCGGATGGCGTCGACGGTCGCCGGGCGGCCCACCGCGACGACATCGTGACCGGCGCGGGACAGCAGCCAGGCGAACAGGCCGCCGACCGCTCCGGGGCCGACGACGGCGAAGACGGGTTCGGAGGTGCTCATGGCTCGATCGTAGCGAGCGACCAGACCGCGGACAGCCCCGGGGCGCCCTACGGCTGCCGGAGCGCCTCCCCCGGAAGGACCCCGTAGACGGTCCGGTACCGGGCGGCGAAGCGGCCGAGGTTGGAGAACCCCCAGCGCGACGCGATCGCGGCGACCGTCGTGACCTCCGGGCTGGAACGCTGCAGCTCCCGGTGCGCGTTCTCCAGGCGCACCCGGGCGAGGTACGCGAGGGTGCTCGATCCGGAGTGCTCGCGGAAACCGCGCTGCAGGGTGCGGGCACTGGCGCCGACGGCCGCGGCCACGTCGGAGACGGTGATGGGCATTCCGGCGTTCTCGTCGATGAAGTCCATCGCCCGCCGGATCACGGCGGGCACCACCGGGGCCGAGTCGCGTTCGAGCGCCTCCCGGAAGCGGTGCTCGGTCGCCAGGAGCAGGCCGGTCATGAGGAGGCCGGCGACGTGCGCCGAGAGCAGCGGATTGCCGGCCAGCCCGTCCGGACCGCCGGCCGAGCCGTAGAGGACCCGCACCAGCTGCCACCATTCGGCGGCCCGGCCCGTCCTGAGGTCCAGCAGCGGGGAGAAGTCGATCGGGCCGGTCACCTCGGCGTTGATGATCCGCCCGAGCTCCCGCTCCAGGGTCCGCCGGTCGATGCGGACCATCGTCAGCCGGTCGTCCGGTTGCTCGAATCCGGAGATGGCCGACTCCAGGTTGGGGCCGGCGACGGCGGCGAACTCGGGGGTCGCGGTGATCTCGCGCCGGCCGGTCCGCAGGCTCAGGAGGCCGGTGCTCGGGGCGCTGATCCCGTATGCGTCGCTGTGCGAGCGCATCTCGACGTCGACGCGGCCGCCGTACGACATCCGCGCCAGGCGGACGCTGCCGAGCTGGAAGCCGGAGACCTCCCAGGCGAACGGGGCGCCGGCGCGGACCGGCGTCACCCGGTGCTCGTACGACAGGAGCCGGGAGGCGAGCTCGACTGCTTCGTCGACATCGGCCGAGCGGAAGGTCTGAAAGCCCGACGCGTTCATCTGCCCTCCCTCGCCCTCGGCTCGATCGTAGCCAGCGATCAGAGCGAGGACAGCCCCCAGGGCGCGCCGTCGAGCGCGAGCAGCGCGTCGGCGGTAGCGGCGATCGCCGGGACCGCGTCGGAGCCGGTCGCGGCGACCAGGTTGATGGTGCGGTGGTCGCGGTTCGCGGTCGGCCGCAGCACGACGCCCTCCACCGCTCCGGCCGAGCCGACCGCGAGCGCGGGCAGCAGCGCGACGCCGACGCCTTCGGCGACCATCCGCAGGACGGCGATGAAGTTGTCGGTCTCGTAGGCGATCCGCGGCGCGTACCCGCAGGCGTCGGTCAGCTCAAGCAGGTGGCCGCGGCAGCGCGGGCAGCCGCCGATCCAGGAGGCGGAGGCCAGCTCGGCGAGGTCGACGCTCCTGCCGGCCGCGAGGGGATGGTCGGAGCGCAGGGCCACGAGCATCTCGTCCTTCCAGAGCGGCACGACCGCGAGGCCGCGTGCGCTCTCGCGGTGCGGGTCGACCCGGTCGCCCGGGTAGCTGAACGTGATCGCCAGGTCCGCCGTCTGGTCGCGGACGGCCGCGACCGCTTCGGGAGGCTCGGCCTCCAGGTAGGTGATGCGGACTCCCGGATGCTCGGCCTCCATCGTGTTGAGCAGCCGCGGGACGAGCGAGGACGACGCCGACGGGAAGCCCGCCAGCCGCACCCGGCCGGTGCGCAGCCCGCGCAGGTCGGCGAGCTCGCCTGCCGCCGCGTCGAGCGCCGTCGTCACCGCGCGCGCGTGCCTGGCGAGCACGCGCCCGGCCTCGGTGAGCCGCACGCCGCGGCCGGCGCGGGCGACCAGCGGCATCCCGATCCTGCCCTCCAACCGGCGCAGATGCTGGCTGATCGCGGGCTGGCTGTAGCCGAGGAATTCGGCGGCGCGGGTGATCGAGCCGCGGTCGGCGATCGCGCGCACCACGCGGAGGCTGTGGGAGTCGAGGTCGTCGAGGAGCATGCGCGAATCATAACGCGGTGTGATGGAAATGATTCGACAGCTGCTCTGGTGTGATGTGTGAGGGTCCCTCAGGCTGGGAGCATGCCCGAATCCCTCACCGTGCCCGCCGTCTCGTTCGCCGACGCCTTCACCGCCGGCGGCGGCTACCTCGCCGCCTGCACGCAGGGGCTGCCGACCCGCGCGACGGTCGACGCCGGCCGCGCCGACCTGGAGCGCTGGGCCCGCGGGGAGGCCGCTCCCGGCGACTACGACGAGGCGATCGCCCGCTCCCGGCGCGCGTTCGCCCGGATCGCGGGGGTGGAGGTGGACGACATCGCCATCGGCTCGCAGGTCTCGGTGCTCGCCTCGCTGATCGCGGCCTCCGCCCCGGACGGCGCGGTCGTCGTGTGCGCCGAGGGCGACTTCGCGTCGATGGTCGCGCCGTTCCACGCGCAGGCTCACCGCGGCGTGCGGGTGCGGGAGGTCGCGCTCGCCGACCTCCCCTCCGCCGTCGAGAAGGACAACTGGCTCGTCGCCTTCTCCCTGGTGCAGTCGGCGACGGGCGAGCACGCGGACGCCGACGCCATCCTCGCCGCGTGCGCGCGGACGGGGACGCTGAGCTTCGCCGACCTCACCCAGGCGCTGGGCTGGCTGCCGGTGGACGCGTCCCGGTTCGACATCACGGTCACGCACGCGTACAAGTGGCTGTGCGCTCCGCGCGGGAGTGCGTTCCTCACGGTGCGGCCCGGCGTCCGGGACGGGCTCCGGCCGGTGCACGCGGGCTGGTACTCCGGCGAGGACCCGTGGAGCTCGTGCTACGGGCCGCTGGTCGCGCCCGCGGCCTCCGCCCGGCGCTTCGACGTCTCCCCGGCGTGGCCGGTGTGGCCGGGCACCGCGGCCGCGCTGGAGTTCTTCGCGTCACTGGATGCCGAGGCCGTGCACGCGCACGCCACCGGACTCGCCGACCGCCTCGCGGACGCGCTGGCGCTCGTGGACGCCTCCGGCGCCCCCGTGCGCGGCCGCGCCATCCTGACCTGGCCGGACCCCGACGGCGCGGATCTCGCCGCGCTGACCGCCGCGGGCCTCCGCGCCTCCGGCCGCGCCGGCCGCGCCCGCGTCGCCTTCCACCTCTGGAACACCCCCGCGGACGTCGACAGGGTCCTCACCGCCCTCCAAACGTGACAAATCGCGGAAATCCATAGTCGGATTCCCGCGATTAGTCACGTCTCGGCAGCAGGTCAGGCGTCGAGGCGGAGCATCCAGTTGTGGCGGTCGTGGGCGCGGCCGTACTGGATGTCGGTGAGCTCCTTGCGCAGCGACATGGTCAGCTCGCCGGGAGGCGCGGTGATGTCGCCGACGGTGAAGGTGTCGGACTTCAGCTCGCCGATCGGCGTGATGACCGCCGCGGTGCCGCAGGCGAAGGCCTCGACGATGTCGCCGGACTCCACGCCGTCGCGCCACTCGTCGATCGTCACCCGGCGGCGCTCAACCGTGTGGCCGCGGTCGCGTGCGAGCTGCAGCACCGAGTCGAGCGTGATGCCCTCGAGGATGCTGTCCGACTCGGGCGTCACGAGCGTGCCGTCCTTGTAGACGAGCACGACGTTCATGCCGCCGAGCTCCTCGATGTACTTCCCCTCGACCGAGTCGAGGAACAGCACCTGCGCGCAGCCGTGCTCGTACGCCTCGGCCTGCGGCAGGAGGCTGGAGGCGTAGTTGCCGCCGGTCTTCGCCGCTCCGGTACCGCCCTTGCCCGCGCGCGACCAGTGGTCGGACAGCCAGATGGACACCGGGGCGACGCCGCTCGGGAAGTACGCGCCGGCCGGGCTGGCGATCAGGTAGAACGCCACCTTGTTGGCCGGGCGCACGCCGAGGAAGGCCTCCTTGGCGAACATGAACGGGCGCAGGTAGAGGCTGGTCTCCTCACGGCCCGGCACCCAGTCGCCGTCGACGGCGACGAGCTGCTTGAGCGCGTCGAGGAAATGCTCGACCGGCAGCTCGGGCAGCGCCAGGCGGTAGGCGGAGCGCTGCATGCGGGCCGCGTTGGCCTCCGGGCGGAAGCTCCAGATCGAGCCGTCCTCGTGCCGGTACGCCTTGAGGCCCTCGAAGATCTCCTGCGCGTAGTGCAGCACGGCCGCCGACGGGTCGAGCTGGATGGGGCCGTACGGGGAGACCCGCGGGCGGTGCCAGCCGCCCTTGGCCGACCAGCACACGTCGACCATGTGGTCGGTGAAGTAGTTGCCGAAGCCGGGGTTCGCGAGGATCTCCTCGCGCTCCGCCGCGCTGCGCGGCGACTCGTTGCGCGTGACGTTCCAGAGGAGGCCGGCCGTCTCGCTGGGTCCGGAGGTGAGGTTGATGCTGGTGGAGGTCATTGAGTGTCCTTTGCTGCGATGCGTCAATTCTGCGCCACGCGGGCCGCGATCGCGTCGCCCACTTCGGAGGTCGTGCGCGCGGCGCCGCTGCGGGCGGCGAGGTCGGACGTCACCGCCTGCTCGACCCGCTGGGCGAGCTCCCCGGCGCCGAGGTGGCGGAGGAGGAGCGCGACGGAGAGGATCGCGGCGGTGGGGTCGGCCTTCTGCTGGCCGGCGATGTCGGGAGCCGATCCGTGAACCGGTTCGAACATGCTCGGGAATTCGCCCGCGGGGTTGATGTTGCCCGAGGCGGCCAGTCCGATGCCGCCGCTGATAGCGGCCGCGAGGTCGGTGAGGATGTCGCCGAAGAGGTTGTCCGTGACGATCACATCGAATCTAGCAGGATCGGTGACCAGGAAGATGGTCGCCGCGTCGACGTGGAGGTAGTCGACCGCGACCTCCGGGTGCTCGGCCGCGACCGCGTCCACGATCCGCTTCCACAGGCCGCCCGCGAACGTGAGCACGTTGGTCTTGTGCACGAGCGTGAGCTTCTTGCGGCGGGCCTCGGCCTGCTCGAACGCGTAGCGCACGACGCGCTCCACGCCGTAGGCGGTGTTGACCGAGACCTCGTTGGCGATCTCGTGCGGCGTGCCCTGGCGGATGGCGCCGCCGTTGCCGACGTACGGGCCCTCCGTGCCCTCGCGGACGACGACGAAGTCGACGTCGCCCGGGCTCGCGAGCGGGCTCGCGATGCCGGGGAAGAGGGTGGTCGGCCGAAGGTTGACATAGTGGTCGAGCGAGAAGCGCAGCTTCAGGAGCAGCCCGCGCTCGATGTTCGCGCCCGCCAGCCGCGGGTCGCCCGGCGTGCCGCCGACCGCGCCGAGCAGGATGGCGTCGTGGCCCGCGATCGCGGCCAGGTCGTCGTCGGTGAGCACGTCGCCGGTCGCCAGGAAGCGGTCGGCGCCGAGCGAGAAGTGCGTCTGCTCGAACGCGAGGTCGCTGCCCGCCGTGACCGCGTCGAGCACCTTGACCGCCTCCGCGATCACCTCCGGACCGATTCCGTCCCCGGGGATGACGGCGAGTTGGACGGTTTTGCTCATGACGCTCCTGCACTGATCGACGGACAGACGGTACCCCCTACACTATCGCCGCCGGGTCAGGGGCGGACGCGGCGGAGGGTGACGAGGGCGAGGACGGCCGCGGTCAGCATCAGCCCCGCGCCGATGGAGGCGGTGAGCGCGATGCCGCTGTCGAACGCGTGCCGCGCGGACTCCAGCAGCTCGGCCGCGACCCCGCCCGGGAGGCCGCCCGCGACGGTCACCGCGCCGCCCAGCGTGTCCCCGGCGGCGGCCGCGTCGGCCGGGCTCAGTCCGGCGGGCAGCACGATCGCGGCGCGGTACGACGCGATGATGATGCTCCCGAGCGTCGCCGTGCCGAGCACCGCGCCCAGCTCGTACGCGGTCTCGGACACCGCGGACGCCGCGCCCGCCTTGTCCGCCGGCGCGGTCGACACGATGAGCTCGTTCGACACGGTCTCGGCCGCGCCGATCCCCAGGCCCAGCAGCACGAACGCGGCGAGGAGGACACCCCACGACGCGTCTCCCCCGCTCACGGCGACGACGATGTACCCGGCCGCCGAGACGCACAGCCCGCCCGCGATCACGAGCCCGGGCCGCAGCCGCCGCGCGACGGGCACGACGAGGAGGCCGGACACGATCATCGTCGCGAGCCCCGGCAGCAGCACCATCCCGGCCCGCATCGGCGGCATCCCGAGCACCAGCTGGAGGTGCTGCGACACGAAGAACAGGAAGCCGACCAGCGCGATCACGCTGAGCAGGTTGATCAGCACCGCGCCGCTGAACGCCGCCCGCCGGAACAGGCGCATGTCGAGCATCGGGACCGGCCTCCGGAGCTGACGCCGGACGAACAGCACACCGGCGCTCACCCCGACGACCACCGCCAGCACCGGCACGGGCGCGAGCCCGTGCACCGCGAACTCCTTGATCCCGTACACGATCGGCGCCATCGTCACGAGCGACAGCAGGATGGACACGACGTCCACCGGCCCCGGCGCGGGATCGCGCGACTCGCGCACGAGCAGCGGAGTGAGCACCAGCAGCGGGATCAGCACGGGCACCGCGAGCAGGAACACCGAGCCCCACCAGAAGTGCTCGATCAGCAGGCCGCCGACGATCGGCCCGAGCGCGGAGCCCGCCGCGAATCCCGCCGCCCAGATCGCGATGGCGACGCGGCGCTGCTCGCGGTCCTGGAACACGCTGCGCAGCAGGGACAGCGTGGAGGGCATGAGCATCGCGCCGAACACCCCGAGCAGGGCCCGCGCGCCGATCAGCAGCTCGGCGGTCGGGGCGAACGCCGCCGCGGCCGAGACGGCGGCGAAGCCGGTCGCGCCGATCAGCAGCACTGTCCGGCGGCCGATGCGGTCGCCGAGGCTGCCCATCGCGACGAGCAGGCCGGCGAGCACGAGCGGGTACACGTCCACGATCCAGAGCATCTGCGTCGAGGACGGCCGCAGCGCCTCGGTGATGGCCGGGAGGGCGAAGCCCAGGACGGTGTTGTCGACCGACACGAGGAGGACGGGGAGCATGAGGACGACCAGGGCCACCCAGGCGCGCGCGCCGGCACGGCCGGGCGTGGGAGCAGGGGGCTGCGCCGTCGGCTCGGCGGCGGCCGGGATGCGGTCGGAGCGGGTTGTCGAGGTCATGCCCTACTGTACCGTCCGGACGGTACAGTAGTCAATGACGCGGGAGCGCTGGCGGTCGCGGCTAGCATGGCCCCATGTCCTCCCCCGCCTCCCCGGCGTCCACCTCGTCCGCTCCCCCTTCGCGGTCCGCCCGCGACCGCATCCTCGACGCCTTCGAGGACCTGCTCGCCGAGCAGAGCGAGCGCGCGGCGACGCTGGAGGCCGTGGCGGCGCGGGCCGGCGTCTCCAAGGGCGGCCTGCTCTACCACTTCGCGTCGAAGGACGCCCTGGTCGACGGCGTCCTGGAGCGCTTCGCGGCCGACCTCGCCGAGGACATCGAGCACATGCGCGCCGCGCCGGACGGGCCGGTCGCCTACTTCCTGCGGACGTCCATCCCCTCGGACAACCGCCTGGAGCGGGTGATCGTCGCCATCGCCCGGCTCGCCCAGGCCTCCGACGCACGCGCCAGCGACGCCCTCGCCGACGCGCAGCGGCAGTGGCTCAGCGAGCTGGAGACCGTCGTCGGCGACCGGATGGTGGCGCGGACCATCATGCTGATCGGCGACGGCATGTACTACAACACCGCGCTGCTGCCGGCGGCGAACACCGTGCTGCGGGACGAGACCGACGTCCAGGAGTTGATCGGGCTGGTCGAGCGGCTGAGCGCGCGCGACTGAGCCCGGCTCAGACCCCGCCCGCGGCGAGCAGCCGCAGCAGCGACCGTCGGGTCCGGTCGTCGTCCGTCGTCCCGATCGCGCGCCGCAGCTCGACCTCGGACCCGGCACCGTCCCCCGCGAGCCGCAGCAGCTCGGCGCGTGCCGCGTGCGCCCGGGAGGCCAGGGGGCCGACGAACAGGTCGGGCTCGGCGTCGAGGGCGGCGAGGGCGACCTCCGGCCCGGCGTCCGGGCTGTGGCCGAGCGCGACCAGCCGGCCGAGCCGTGCCGAGGTGCTCGGCCAGACCCGCACCAGGCCGTCGTAGAGCCGGACGATCGCGGGCCAGTCGGTGGCCTCCCAGGTCGGCGCGATGGCGTGCAGCCCGGCGATTCCCGCCTGGAGGCCGTAGCGGCCGTCGCCGGCGCCCGTGCCATCCAGCGCGATCGTCGCCAGGCGCTCCCCCTCCACCATCATCGCCACGTCCCAGCGCGTCCGGTCGGCCTCCCGCAGCGTCGCGAACTCGTCGTCCGCGGTCAGCCGCGTCGCCTGGCGCGCCTCGGTCAGCAGGAGCAGGCCGAGCAGTCCGGCGCTCTCGGCGTCGCCCGCCACCCCGTGCGCGTCGCGGGCGACGGCGATCGCGTCGGCGCGCAGCCGGTCGTCCGCGGTCGCGTGCCCGACCGTGTAGAGCAGGTAGATCGTGGTCAGCGCGTCCGGCATCCGCTCGGCGACAGCCGCCGCGTCGTCGAGGGCGAACCGGAGGCCGGAGTCGTGGACGCGCTTCTTGGCGCGGGTGAGCCGGGCGGCCATCGTGGTCTCGGAGACCAGGAAGGCGTCGGCGATCCGCGCGGTCGGCACGCCGCAGACGTGCCGCAGCGCCAGTGCGACGCGCGTCTCCGGCGCGAGGTCGGGATGCGCGACGAGCAGGATGAGGTCCAGCCGCTCATCGCCGATGAACACCGCCTCCTCACCCCTCTCCTCGGCCTCGGCCGCGGCGGCGCTCTCGGCGCGTTCGGCCTCCGCGGCCAGCATCGGAGCGACGCGCCGGGCGGACCGTTCGCGCCGCAGCGCGTCGAGCGCGACCCGGCGCGCGACCGTCGTGATCCAGGCCGCGGGGTTCCGCGGCTCGCGGCCGTGCGCCGCCTCGGCGATGGCGCGCGCGAACGCCTCCTGCACCGCGTCCTCGGCGAGCAGGAGGTCGCCCGTCGTGCGCGCGACCGCGCCCAGGATGCGGGCGGCGTCCTCACGGTAGGCGCGCTCGATCCGGGAGGCCGCTGTCACGGCCCAGCCCTCCCGCAGCACGCCATCCGCGCTTCGCGTTCGCGCCGGCTGCTCAGCGCACCGTGTCGAGCACCAGCACCGGGTACAGCTCGACCCAGCCGCCGGTCGGCACCATCGCGGCCAGCTCCCTCGCCTGCTCGGGCGTCGAGGCGGTGTAGCTGTAGAAGCCGGTGACGACCTCCCTGGTCTCGCTGAACGGCCCGTCGGTGATCAGCGGGGCGCCGCCCTCGCGGGGCGTGATCTTGGTCGCCTTGGTGACGGGCTGCAGGGCGCCGGTGGCGACGATCCGCTCACCGGCCGCGACGACGGCGTCCTGGAACGCCTTGTGGCCGGCCATGCCCGCCTGCCACTCCTCCGCCGTCATCGCCTCGGGGTCCCAGTTCGGCTCGCGGATGAGCAGAACGTACTCGTCGGACATCGTGGTCTCCTCACTTCGTCGGAACGCCGCCCCGCTCGGGCGACATCCCTACGACGCAAGTCAACCGTCGAAATCGACAGTGCGCGAGAAGAACTTTTCGAGGGGCACGTCGTTGTCACTTTTCGCGGCGAAAAGTGACAACAACGTGCCCCTCGGCGGGGGTCAGGACTCGGTGATGTCGATCTCCTGCAGGAGGTCGGCGTCGATCGCGACGCGGACCTTCTCGAGCAGACCCTCCGGGACGCGCGAGTCGACGGTCAGGACGCTGAGCGCCTTGCCGCCGGCGGCGGTCCGCGCGATCTGCATGCCGGCGATGTTGATCCGCGCCTCGCCGAACTCGTGGCCGTAGACGGCGACGATGCCGGGGCGGTCGTCGTAGACCATGACGATCAGGTGCTCGGCGATCGGCACCTCCACGTCGTAGCCGTTGATCTCCACGACCTTCTCGATCTGCTTGGTGCCGGTGAGCGTGCCGGAGACCGAGACCTGCGAGCCGTCGCTGAGCGCGCCGCGCAGGGTGATCAGGTTCCGGTACTCCTCGCTCACCGAGTCGGTGATGAGCCGCACCTCGATGCCGCGCTGCTCGGCGAGGAGCGGCGCGTTCACGTAGGAGACCGTCTCCGAGACGATGTTCGTGAAAAGGCCCTTGAGCGCCGCGAGCTTCAGCACGCTGACGTCGTAGTCGACCAGCTCGCCGCGCACCTCCACGTCGATGCTGGTCAGCGGGCTGTGGGCGAGGCCCGAGAACACCTGGCCGAGCTTCTCCACCAGCGGGATGCCGGGGCGCACGTACGGGTCGATGACGCCGCCGGCGACGTTGACCGCGTCGGGGACGAGCTCGCCGGAGAGCGCGAGGCGCACCGACTTGGCGACCGAGACGCCGGCCTTCTCCTGCGCCTCGTCCGTGGAGGCGCCGAGGTGCGGCGTCACGATGACGTTCTCCAGCTCCAGCAGCGGCGACTCCGTCGGCGGCTCGGTCACGAACACGTCGAGGCCGGCGCCGGCGATGCTCTTGGTGCTGAGCGCGCGGTACAGGGCGTCCTCGTCGATCAGGCCGCCGCGGGCGACGTTGACGACGAACGCGGTCGGCTTCATCTGCGCGAGCTGGTCGTCGGAAATCATCCCGGTGGTCTCGGGCGTCTTCGGCATGTGGATGGTGACGAAGTCGGCCTCCGTGAGGAGTTCGTCCAGGCTCACGAGCTGGACGCCGAGCTGCTGGGCGCGCGCGCTCGTGACGTAGGGGTCGTAGGCGATCACCTTGGTGCCGAACGCCTGCAGGCGAGCCGTGATGAGCGCGCCGATGCGGCCGAGGCCGATGATGCCGACCGTCTTCTCGTACAGCTCGACGCCGGTGTACTTGGAGCGCTTCCACTGCCCCTGCGCCAGCGCGCTGTGCGCGGCGGGGATGTGCCTGGCGAGGCTCAGGATGTGGCCGACGGTGAGCTCGGCGGCCGAGATGATGTTGGAGGTCGGCGCGTTGACGACCATGACGCCCGCGTTGGTGGCGGTCTTGATGTCGACGTTGTCGAGGCCGACGCCGGCGCGGGCGATGACGCGCAGCTTGTTCGCGGCGGCGATCACCTCGGCGTCGACCTTGGTGGCGGAGCGCACCAGGATGGCGTCCGCGTCGGAGACGGCGGAGAGCAGGGCGGGCCGATCGGTTCCGTCGACGCTGCGGATCTCGAAGTCCGGCCCGAGGGCGTCGACGGTGGCGGGCGAAAGTTCTTCGGCGATCAGCACGACCGGCTTTGTCACGTGGCAGTTCCTTACAGGGAGGCTGGCTTGGGAGAAGGCGCGCAGCAGTCGTCGGTGCGCGGGTTGCTTAACTCTAGCGGGAGCGCAACGCCGCCTTTCGCCGCGTTACGACCGGGCGTCACGGACGGCGGCGACCGCCGCCCTGACCGTGATCGGGTCGGTGATGTCGTACGCCGCATCCCCGCCGCCCGGCCCGCTCGGCGCGCCGGACACCGTCTCGCGCGCGGAGAGGTGCACCGCGTCGACGCCCGCGGCGATGAGCGCGTGGATGTCCTCCACGCGCACTCCCCCGCCCGCCATCACCTGCAGCCGGCCGTCCACCCGCTGGGCCAGCGCCCGCAGCCCGTCGGCGCCGTCGATGCTGCGCGCAGCCCCGCCGGAGGTGAGGACGCGCGCGACGCCGAGCTCCACGAGCGCGTCGGCCGCGCCCAGCGGGTCGGGGAGGGTGTCGAAGGCGCGGTGGAACGTCACGTCGAGCCCGCCGGCCTCCGCGACGAACCGGGCGACGGCCTCCCGGTCGATGCGGCCCGCCTCGTCCAGGGCGCCGATGACGACGCCGTCCGCGCCGGCCTCGCGGGCGAAGCGGATGTCGGCGGCGACCGTGTCGAGCTCGTCGGAGTCGTAGACGAAGCCGCCGCCGCGCGGGCGCACAAGGACGTGGACGAAGCCCGTCCGGGCCTCCTCCCGCGCCTCCTCGACGGCAGCGCGCACGAGACCTGCTGAGGGAGTGAGGCCCCCGAGCCCCAGCGCGACGCACAACTCGACCCGGTCGGCGCCCTCCGCGAGCGCGACGCGCACCCCCGCGACATCCTGGACGGCGATCTCGACGGCGGTGCGACGGGGTTCGGGCATGCGGCCACGATAGCGGCATTCCCGCCGCGGCTGCCCCGGCGTAACGTCGGAAGCGAGGGTTCAGGGAGGAGGCGTCATGCAGGCGACGACCGGAGACCGGATCTGCATCCGGGGCACGCATGTCGAGTCGGCGGACCGCTGGGGCGAGGTGGTCGAGGTGCGCGGCGCGGACGGCGCACCGCCGTACCTGGTGCGGTTCGACGACGGGCACGAGACGCTCGTGTATCCGGGGACGGACGCGGTCATCGAGCACAGCGTGGCGTAGATGACCCGCGCGAACGGCGGACGGGGCCGCACCGATCCTCCGGTGCGGCCCCGTCCGGGATGCCGTTCTTCAGCGCGGCTGGGTCAGCGCGCGACCTCGCCGTCGACGTAGTCGTCGTCGTTCGAGGCGTTCCACGCGAAGAGCTTGCGCAGCTCGCGGCCGGTGGCCTCGATGGGGTGCTGCTCGCCCTTCTTGCGGAGCTCCAGGAACTCGGGCGCGCCCGCGTCCTGGTCGGCGATGAAGCGCTTCGCGAAGGTGCCGTCCTGGATGTCGGAGAGCACCGCCTTCATGTTCTCCTTCACGTGCGGGTCGATGACGCGCGGGCCGGAGACGTAGTCGCCGTACTCGGCCGTGTCGGAGACGCTCCAGCGCTGCTTGGCGATGCCGCCCTCCCACATCAGGTCCACGATGAGCTTGAGCTCGTGCAGCACCTCGAAGTAGGCGACCTGCGGCTGGTAGCCGGCCTCGGTCAGGGTCTCGAAGCCGTACTGGACGAGCTGGGAGACGCCGCCGCAGAGGACGGCCTGCTCGCCGAACAGGTCGGTCTCGGTCTCCTCGGTGAAGGTGGTCTTGATGCCACCGGCACGGAGGCCGCCGATGCCCTTCGCGTAGGAGAGGACGAGCGGCCAGGCGTTGCCGGTCGCGTCCTTCTCGACGGCCACGATGACGGGGACGCCGCGGCCGGCCTCGTACTCGCGACGGACGGTGTGGCCCGGGCCCTTCGGGGCGACCATGATCACATCGACGCCCTCGGGCGCCTCGATGTAGCCGAAGCGGATGTTGAAGCCGTGGCCGAAGACGAGCGCGTTGCCCTCCTCCAGGTTGGCCTGGATGTCGTCCTTGTAGAGGTTCCGCTGCACCTGGTCGGGCGCGAGGATGACGACGACGTCGGCCCACTTGGCGGCGTCGGCGGCGGAGAGGACGCGGAAGCCCGCCTCCTCGGCCTTGGGCGTGGACTTCGAGCCTTCCTTGAGGCCGATGACGACCTCGACGCCCGAGTCGCGGAGGTTCTGCGCGTGCGCGTGGCCCTGCGAGCCGTAGCCGATGACCGCGACCTTCTTGCCCTGGATGATCGAGAGGTCCGCGTCGTTGTCGTAGTAGATCTCAGCCACTGTGTGGGTTCTCCTTCTTGATGTGGTTCTGACGCCCGGGGTCGGGCTTTAGTTCTTGAAGACGCGCTCGGTGATGGACTTGCCGCCGCGGCCGATCGCGAGGAGGCCGGACTGCGCCATCTCCTTGATCCCGTACGGCTCCAGCACCTTGAGCAGCGCCTGGGTCTTACCGCTGTCGCCGGTGACCTCGATGACGAGGGCGTCGGTGGCCACGTCGACGACGCGGGCGCGGAAGAGGTTGACCGCCTCCAGCACCTGGGAGCGGGTCGAGTTGTCGACCCGCACCTTGATCAGCAGGTGCTCGCGCTGGACCGACTGCGCCGGGTCCAGCTCGACGATCTTGATGACGTTGATCAGCTTGTTGAGCTGCTTTGTGACCTGCTCCAGCGGCAGCTCCTCCACGTCCACGACGACCGTGATGCGCGAGAGGCCGTCGACCTCGCTCGTGCCCACCGCGAGGGAGTGGATGTTGAAGCCGCGCCGCGCGAACAGGCCGGCGACCCGGGTCAGCAGACCGGGCTTGTCCTCGACGAGGAGGCTCAGAACGTGTGTGCTCATGGGGGTCACTCCTCTCCGAAGGACGGGCTGTGGTCGCGTGCGTACTGCACGTAGCTGTTGCTGACGCCCTGCGGCACCATCGGCCACACCATCGCGTCGGCGCTCACGACGAAGTCGATGACGACCGGGCGGTCGTTCGTCTCCAGCGCCAGCTTGATGGCGGCGTCCACCTCCTCCTCCTTCGTGACGCGGATGCCGAGGGCGCCGTACGCCTCGGCGAGCTTCACGAAGTCGGGCACGCGCACGGTGTCGTGGCCGGTGTTGAGGTCGGTGTTCGAGTAGCGGCCGTCGTAGAACAGCGTCTGCCACTGCCGCACCATCCCGAGCGACGAGTTGTTGATGATCGCCACCTTGATCGGGATGTCGTTGATCGTGCAGGTGGCCAGCTCCTGGTTGGTCATCTGGAAGCAGCCGTCACCGTCGATCGCCCACACGACGCGGTCGGGCTGGGCGACCTTCGCACCCATCGCCGCCGGCACCGAGTAGCCCATCGTGCCGGCGCCGCCGGAGTTCAGCCACGAGTTGGGGCGCTCGTACTTGATGAACTGCGCCGCCCACATCTGGTGCTGGCCGACGCCGGCGGTGTAGACGCCCTCCGGCCCGGTCAGCTCGCCGATCCGCTGGATGACGTACTGCGGCGCGAGGAGGCCGTCGCTGGTGGGCGTGTAGCCGAGCGGGAACTCCTCGCGGAGGCCGTTGAGGTACGTCCACCACTCCACCAGGTCGGGCGCGCCGGCCCGGGTGGCGTCCTGGTAGGCCGCGGTCAGATCGACGATGACGTCCTTGGCATCGCCGACGATGGGGACGTCGGCGACCCGGATCTTGGAGATCTCGGCGGGGTCGACGTCGACGTGCACGATCTTCGCGTCGGGCGCGAAGAGGGAGGTGTTGCCGGTCACCCGGTCGTCGAAGCGCGCTCCGAGCGACACGATGAGGTCCGACTCCTGCAGGGCGAGCACCGCGGGCACCGTGCCGTGCATGCCGGGCATGCCGAGGTGCTGCGTGTGCGTGTCGGGGAACGCCCCGCGCGCCATCAGCGTGGTGACCACGGGGATGCCGGTCGCCTCGGCGAGCTCCAGGAGCTCCTGCGAGGCGCGCGAGCGGATCACGCCGCCGCCGACGTAGAGCACCGGCTTCTTGGACTCGACCATCAGTTGGGCCGCGGCGAGGATCTGCTTGCCGTGCGCCTTGGTGATCGGGCGGTAGCCGGGCAGGTCGATCTTGGGCGGCCAGACGAACGGCACCGAGTTCTGCTGGGCGTCCTTGGTGATGTCCACCAGCACAGGGCCCGGTCGTCCCGTCCCGGCGATGTGGTAGGCCGCGGCGATGGTGGCCGGGATGTCCTCGGCCTTCTTGACCAGGAAGGAGTGCTTGGTGATCGGCATGGTGATGCCGACGATGTCGGCCTCCTGGAACGCGTCCGTGCCCATCAGCGTGGAGAACACCTGGCCGGTGATGAACACGACGGGGACGGAGTCCATGTGCGCGTCCATGATCGCGGTCACGAGGTTGGTCGCGCCGGGGCCGGAGGTCGCCAGGGCGACGCCGACCTTGTTGGCGGCGACGGCGTAGCCTTCGGCCGCGTGGCCGCCGCCCTGCTCGTGACGGACCAGGATGTGGCGGATCACGGACGAGTCCATGATCGCGTCGTAGATGGGGAGGATCGCACCGCCCGGCAGCCCGAAGGCGTCGGTGACGCCGAGGAGCTCGAGGGTGCGGACGACCGACTGGGAGCCGGTCAGGATTTCGGGCGACGCCTTTCCGGGCGCCGCGGGGGGCAACACTGAACTGGGGGTTGCATCCGGCGTCATGCCTTATCGATCCCTTACGTGCGAAGCGGTTGATGTGTCTGTGTCGAGGCGAAGGGCTACCCCGTGACCGCGCCCTCCGCAGCGGAGTGCACGAGCTTGGAGTATTTCGCGAGAACGCCACGGGTATAGCGCGGAGGAAGAGGCGCCCAGCCGTCACGGCGGGCGGTCAGCTCTGACTCGTCGACAAGTAGGTCGAGGGAGCGAGCCGCGATATCGACCCGTATCAGATCACCATCGCGCACGAAGGCGATGGGACCTGCGTCCACCGCTTCGGGTGCTATGTGGCCGATGCACAGGCCGGTTGTGCCGCCTGAGAATCGTCCGTCCGTCAATAGTAGTACATCCTTACCGAGCCCTGCGCCCTTGATGGCGGCGGTGATCGCGAGCATCTCGCGCATCCCCGGGCCGCCCTTGGGGCCCTCGTAGCGGATGATGACGACGTCGCCGGCGTTGATGCGGCCCTCGGTCAAGGCGTCCATCGCGCCGCGCTCGCGCTCGAAGACGCGCGCGGGCCCCTCGAACACGTCGGCGTCGAAGCCGGCCGTCTTGACGACAGCGCCCTCCGGGGCGAGCGAGCCCTTGAGGATGGTGAGGCCGCCGGTGGGGTGGATGGGGTTGTCGAGCGAGCGCATGACGTTGCCGTCCGGCGCGGGCGGGTTGATCTCCGCCAGGTTCTCGGCGACGGTCTTGCCCGTCACGGTGAGGCAGTCGCCGTGCAGCAGGCCCGCGTCGAGCAGGGCCTTCATGACGACGGGGACGCCGCCGTGCCGGTCGACGTCGTTCATGACGTACTTGCCGAACGGCTTGAGGTCGCCGATGTGCGGCACCTTGTCGCCGATCCGGTTGAAGTCGTCGATGGTGAGCTCGACCTCGGCCTCGTTCGCGATCGCCAGCAGGTGGAGGACGACGTTGGTCGAGCCGCCGAAGGCCATCGCGACGGCGATCGCGTTCTCGAACGCCTTCTTGGTGAGGATGTCGCGCGCGGTGATCCCCTGCTTGAGCAGGTTGACCACGGCCTCGCCCGAGCGGTGGGCGAAGTAGTCGCGACGGCGGTCGGCCGAGGGCGGCGCAGCCGAGCCGGGGAGGCTCATGCCGAGCGCCTCGGCGACGGAGGCCATCGTGTTGGCGGTGTACATTCCGCCGCAGGCGCCCTCGCCCGGGGCGATGGCGCACTCGATGCGCTTGAGGTCCTCCTCGCTCATCTTGCCGGCCTTGCACGCGCCGACCGCCTCGAACGAGTCGATGATCGTGACGTCCTTCTCGGTGCCGTCGCTGAGCTTCACCCAGCCGGGCGCGATCGAGCCCGCGTAGAGGAAGACCGCGGAGAGGTCGAGCCTCGCTGCCGCCATGAGCATGCCGGGCAGCGACTTGTCGCAGCCTGCGAGCAGCACGGTGCCGTCCAGTCGCTCGGCCATCATGACCGTCTCGACGGAGTCGGCGATGACCTCGCGGGAGACCAGCGAGAAGTGCATGCCCTCGTGGCCCATCGAGATGCCGTCGGAGACCGAGATCGTGCCGAACTGGAGCGGGTAGCCGCCTCCCGAGTGCACGCCTTCCTTCGCGCCCTGCGCGAGGCGGTCGAGCGACAGGTTGCACGGCGTGATCTCGTTCCACGAGCTGGCGATGCCGATCTGCGGCTTCTCCCAGTCCGCGTCGCCCATGCCGACGGCCCGCAGCATCCCGCGGCTGGTGGTGGCTTCGATTCCGTCCGTGACCACGCGAGAGCGCGGCTTCCAATCGATCTCTGGCATGTGACAACTCTAGGACCGTTTGGATGCCGGTCCGGCCATGAGTCGGAAGCGGTGGACAAGCCCCCGATCGGGTCAGGCTGTGGAGGAGGACCGCGCGTCCGCCAGCAGCCCCAGCAGCACCGCGACCGCGCGCTCGTCGGCCACACGGAACTGCGCCGCCGTCTCGCCGTCCCCGACCTTGATCCCGAGGTCGCCCTCCGCCGGCCGCAGCACGGCGAAGCCGTCCTCGTCGGTGACGTCGTCGCCGGCGAAGAGCACCGCTGTTGCCTTGGTGTAGTCGCGCAGGCGCTCGATGCCGTCGCCCTTGTTCGCGCCGCGGACCGAGAACTCGATGATGTCCTTGCCGTCGCGGATGGTCAGCGCGTCGCTGACCGAGGCCGCGGCCTCGTAGGCGCGGGCCACGACGGCCGCGCCCTCCTCGCCCTCCAGCAGCCGGTAGTGGACGCCGAAGCCGACCGGCTTGACCTCCAAGCGCGTCCCGGGGACGCTGTCGACCAGCGCGCCGAGCGTCTCGCCCAGCTTCTCCAGCGTCGCGCGCTCCTCGTCGGTCAGGTCGAGGGAGACCCCGTCGCGGCCGAAGCGGATCTCCACGCCGTGCGAGCCGATGAGCAGGGCGTCCTCGTCGGCCTCGGTGACGATCTCCAGGCTGGACAGCGGCCTGCCGGAGACGTACGCGACCCAGGTGTCCGGCAGCGCTTCGAGGCGGTCGAGCGCGGCCTTGGCCTCCGGCAGGGCGCGCGCCGACTTCGGCTTGTCGACGAACGGCGCGAGCGTCCCGTCGAAGTCGAGCGCGAGCAGAAGCCGCTCGGCGCCGGCGAGCCGCGCGACGGCGGTGGCGAGGGCGAGGGCGGCGGGCTGGGCGGAGGGTGCGGTGTCTGTCATCGGGCTCTCGGGTCAGCGCCGGTTGACCGGCGGGTTCTGCAGGGGGTGATCGCCGTGGGCGCTGCGGGTGAGCGCCTCCAGGAAGCTGGCGGACCAGCGCGCGACGTCGTTGGTGAGGACCTTCTTGCGCAGGGCGCGCATCCGGCGCACGCGGTCGCGCTTCGGCATCGCGACCGCCTGCAGGATGGTGTCCTTCAGGCCCTCGATGTCGTGCGGGTTGATCAGGAGGGCCTGCCGCAGCTCGTCGGACGCGCCGGCGAACTCGCTGAGCACCAGCACGCCGTCCTCGTCCACGCGCGTCGCCACGTACTCCTTGGCCACCAGGTTCATGCCGTCGCGCAGGGCGGTCACCAGCATGACGTCGGCCGCGAGGTAGAGCGCGACCATCTCCTCCTTGGGGTAGCCGTGGTGGAGGTAGGCGACGGCCGTGTGGCCGAGGGTGGCGTAGTCGCCGTTGATGCGCCCGACGGTGAGCTCGATCTCGTCGCGGAGCTGGCGGTACGTCTCCACGCGCTCGCGGCTGGGGCTCGCCACCTGCACCAGGGTCACGTCCTCCACCGAGATGCGGTCGTCGCGCAGCAGCTCGCCGAAGGCCTTCAGCCGGTGGCCGATGCCCTTGGTGTAGTCGAGGCGGTCGACGCCGAGCATGATCGTCTCGGGGTTGCCGAGCTCCTCGCGGATCTCCCTGGCACGTTCCTGGATGGCGGGCCGGCGGGCGAGCTCCTGGTAGGCGTCGGCGTCGATGGAGATCGGGAAGGCCCGCGCCAGCACGGTGCGGACAAGGCCGCCGTGCTTGCTGGTGGTCACGTGACGGTGCGAGCCCGCTTCCGGGTCGTCGCTGTCGATCGGCACCTCGATGATGGGGCCGCGCGTCTCGTAGCCCTTCAGCCGGCGGATCGCGCGCGAGAAGTTGCCGGCGTCGGCCACCCGCTGGAAGCCGATGACGTCGGCGCCGAGGAGGCCGTCGATGATCTGCCGCCGCCACGGGAGCTGCGAGTAGATGCCGTACGGCGGGAACGGGATGTGGTTGAAGAAGCCGATGACCAGGTCCGGCCGCACCTCGCGCAGCATCGCAGGGACGAGCTGCAGCTGGTAGTCGTGCACCCAGACCACCGCGCCGTGCGCTGCGGCGCCCGCGGCCGCGTCGGCGAACCGCCGGTTGACGCGCACGTAGCTCTCCCACCACTCGCGGTGGTAGCTCGGCTGCGCGATGACGTCGTGGTAGAGCGGCCAGAGCGTGTCGTTGGAGAAGCCCTCGTAGTACTCCTGAAGCTCCTGCTCGCTGAGCGCGACCGGGAGGATGCTGATGCCGTCGGCCTCGAAGGGCTCGATCTCCTCGCCCGCGACGCCGGCCCAGCCGACCCAGACGCCGTCCTCCGCGCGCATGACCGGCTGCAGAGCGGTGACCAGCCCGCCGGGCGAGGGCCGCCAGGTCGCCTGCCCCGCCTCGTCGACCACGCGGTCCACGGGCAGCCGGTTGGACACGATCACCAGGTCGTACGTATCTGTGGTTGCGGTTTCGGACGTCTGGCTGATGGTGGGTCAACTCCCCCAGTTGATGCGATGGTCTGCCTGCCACAGTACCAGCGCCCGCAGCGGCCGGCTCCGGCCCGCGTTACCTCCCAGGACACTGCCCGTTCAGCCGGCGTGGTTAGAGTGGCGGTCGTGATGCGCATCGGCATGGGCACGACCTGCGTCTACCCGCTCGGGGTCGAGACGGCCTTCCGCACGGCCGCGGAGCTGGGCTACGACGGCGTGGAGGTGATGGTTACCCGCGACGACCGGACGCAGTCGGCCGAGCCCCTCCGGAGGCTCGCCGAGCGCTACGGCACGCGCATCCTGAGCGTGCACGCGCCCGTCCTCCTGCTGACGCACTTCGTCTGGGGACGCGACCCCGGCCTGAAGCTGGAGCGCTCGGCCGAGCTCGCCGCGGAGCTGGGCGCCGACACGGTCGTCGTGCATCCGCCGTTCCGCTGGCAGTCCGGCTACGCGGAGGACTTCCTCGACCTCGTCCGGTCCACCGCCGCGCGGACCGGCGTGACCGTCGCCGTCGAGAACATGTTCCCCTGGAAGGTCGCCGGCCGGTCGATGGCCGGCTACGTCCCGCACTGGAACCCGGTCGGGATGGACTGCGACGCCGTCACCCTCGACTTCTCGCACGCCGCACTGAGCGGGGTGGACGGGCTGGACCTCGCGAACCGGCTCGGCGTGAGGCTGCGGCACATCCATCTGTGCGACGGCTCGGGTCCGCTGGACGACTCGCGCGTGTTCGACGAGCACCTCATCCCCGGCCGGGGCAGCCAGCCGGTCGCGGAGGTGCTGCGCTCGCTCGCGGCCTCGGGCTGGGACGGCTCGATCGTCGCTGAGGTGAACACCCGCAAGGCGCGCGACGCCGGCGAGCGGGCGGCGATGCTGCGCGAGACGCTGGAGTTCGCGCGCGTCAACATCGCCGGCGGAGCGCCGGAGGACGAGCGCGCTACTTCGCTCGGCCCAGCAGCCGCACCAGGGCGTTCGCGTACTGCGCGTAGCCCGCTGCGGTCGGGTGGAAGGCGTCGATCCCGCTGAGGTTCAGCCACGGCTTCTTCGAGCCGATGCCGTGCCCGGCGAAGTCCACGCCGACGTAGGTCATCGGCACGCCCTGCGCCCGCTGGGAGTCCACGACGTCCGAGATGGTCTGGTTGAGGCCGAGCGTCGCCGCGTTGATCGCGGTGTCGGTGCCGAAGCTCGGCGACTTCGGGTCGTAGTTGTCGAACACCACCGCATAGCCGGTGACGACGATGCGGGCGTTCGGGGCGGCGAGGTGGACGGCCGCGTAGACCGCCGCCAGCCGTTCCGGGAGGACGTTGAGCAGTGACAGCGCCGAGGAGACGCCGTTGCGGCACGCGACCGCCTTGCCCGACGAGCACTCGGCCGCGATCGCGGCCACGCCGAGGTCGTTGCCGCCGATGCTCACGGTCACGAGGTTCGTGCGGTCGTCCAGGGCGATGAGCTGGTGCTTGAGGAGGTCGGAGGTCGTGGCTCCGGCGCATGAGGCGTTCACCACCAGGTCGACCCCGGAGTCGCGGGTGAACACGCTCGGGTAGCTGAACGGGCTCGAGCGGCACTTGCCGGTCTCGTCTCCCCCGCCCATCCCGGCGGCGAACGAGTCGCCGAGGGCGACGTACCGGGTCTGCGCCGTGAGCGGCTGCTTCGGGAAGGGGTCGTGGGTCGTTTTCGGGGACGGCGTGGCGCTCGCGGCGGCGCCGGGCGTCGCCTCCGGATCCGCCGGGGCTGCGCAGGCGGCGACGACCAGCAGCACGGCCGCGCACAGCGCGGTCGCGAGGGCCGGACGGAGCAGTCGAGAACGCATCGAGCACACGTTACCGGGTGATGCTCGGCGTTCGATCAAACCGCCGAGGTCAGATCCGTTCGGTGAGGGCCAGCAGGATCGCGGGGACCGACTCGGAGAGCCGCTCGGCGAACTTCCGCTCGTCGCCGGAGAGCAGCGCCCTGGCCTCCCCGTTGGCGCACAGCTCGGCGATCACGCGCACCGCCTCCTCCGGGTCGATGGTGAAGCGGCGGCGGGCGCTCGCGAGCGCGGCGACGACCGTCTCGGTGAGCTCCTGGAAGAAGCCGTCCTGGTAGCGCAGGAAGTCCGCGGAGATGGCCGGGTCGCGCAGGGCGAGCAGCAGGAACTCCGACTGCACCAGCCACCAGCGCCGGTCGTCGGACTGCAGCTCCAGGATGCGGGTGATCGTGCGGAGGACATCCGCATCGTCGAGCTCGACGCCTCCGGAGCCGACCAACGGCCGCAGGAACTGCTCGACGCCGGCGTCGAGCTGCTCGAGGCGCATGGTCTTCTCGCGCTCCATCAGGGCGAAGAAGAGCTCCTCCTTGCTGGAGAAGTTGGAGTAGAACGCGCCGCGCGTGAAGCCCGCCGCCTCCGCGATCGTCTCGACGCTCGCGGCCTTCACGCCCTGCTCGGCGAACACGTCGAAGGCCGCGTCGAGGAGGCGGGTGCGGGTGCGCTGCCGGCGTGCGGACTCGATAGGCGCGTCGTCTCTGAGAGCCGTGCTGTTCAAGCTGAAACCTTCCTGTGTCGAGTTCCCGATACACGAGTGTATCCGATACAGTCGGGCATCGGATACAACGGTGTATCGAAACCCTTCGACGGTCGGTCCCCCGCCCGCCGTTCCTTTCCACTGCTGGAGAACGCGTGTCCTCGCTCCTGTATTCGATCGGCCGCTGGGCCTTCCGTGCCCGCAAGCTCGTGCTGTCGCTGTGGCTGCTGCTGCTCGTCCTCCTCGCCGGCGGCGCCATCGCCTTCAACCAGGGCACGGACAACACGTTCAGCATCCCCGGCACGGAGTCCCAGGAGGCGCTCGACACGCTGAGCAGGACCTTCCCGCAGGTCAGCGGCACCAGCGCGCAGATCGTCGTCGTGGCGCCGAAGGGCGAGACGGTCGACCAGGCCGCGATCCAGGACCCGGTGGAGAGCACCGTCGCCGACCTGGCGAAGACCGACGGCGTCGCCGGCACGACCTCCCCGTACAGCACGACGGTCAAGAACCTCATCTCGGACGACCGCACGGCCGCCATCATCAGCGTGCAGCTCCACGGCCAGCAGACCACGGTCCCGGCGGAGACCAAGACCGCCATCAAGGACGCGGGCGCCGCGCTGCAGAAGGAGCTGCCGTCCGGCTCGAAGACCGCGGTCGGCGGCCAGCTCTTCTCGCAGAACCTGCCGACCATCTCGCCCACGGAGGGCGTCGGGCTGCTGATCGCGATCGTCGTCCTCATCATCACGTTCGGGTCGATCCTCGCGGCCGGAATGCCGCTCGCCACCGCGTTGCTCGGGGTGGGGCTGTCGATGGCGCTGATCTTCATCGCGACGCTCTTCGGGCCGATCTCCTCGACCACCCCCCTGCTGGCCCTGATGCTCGGGCTGGCCGTCGGAATCGACTACTCGCTGTTCATCATCTCGCGGCATCAGAGCCAGCTGAAGGCGGGCGTCGATCCGGAGGAGTCCGCCGCCCGGGCGGTGGCGACGGCGGGGTCCGCGGTGCTCTTCGCGGGGATCACGGTCATCATCGCGCTGGCCGGGCTCGCCGTCGCGGGCATCCCGTTCCTGACCACGATGGGGCTGGCGGCGTCGGTCGCCGTCGGAATCGCGGTGCTCGTGGCGCTCAGCCTGACCCCGGCGTTCCTCGGCTTCGCCGGGTCGCGGATCACGCCGGGGCACCGCGCCACCAAGCGGGCCGAGCGTGCGGCGAAGCGTGTGGCGGCGGCCGAGCCGACCGGCGCGGAGGCCGCGACGCCCGCTCCGGAGCCGGTCACGCGCGCCAACCCCTCGCTCGCGCACGCGGCGAAGGCCGACATCCCCAAGGGCCCGTTCCGCACCTGGGTGCGCGCCGTCACGCGCTTCCCGATCGTGACCGTCGTCGCCGTCGTGGTCGCTCTCGGCATCGCGGCCGTGCCCGCGCTCCAGCTGCGCCTCGCCCTCCCGGACGCCGGCTCGCACCCCAAGGACGACCCGGCGCGCATCGCCTACGACCTGGTCTCGGAGCACTTCGGCCCGGGCTACAACGGCCCGCTGATCGTGACCGGCTCGATCATCTCCAGCCACGACCCGCTCGGCCTGATGAAGAAGCTCGGCGCGGAGATCGCCGATCTGCCCGGCGTCGCCGCCGTGCCGCTCTCCACCCCGAACCAGAACGCGGACACCGGCATCGTTCAGGTCGTCCCGACCACGGCGCCGGACGACCCGCGCACCGCCCAGCTCGTCTCCGAGCTGCGGTCGAAGCATCAGCACTTCCTGGACGAGTACGGCGTCGACCTCAAGGTGACGGGCACGACCGCGGCGCAGATCGACGTCTCCAGCCGGCTCGGCGGCGCGCTGCTGCCGTTCGGCATCCTCGTCGTCGGGCTCTCCCTGGTGCTGCTGACGATGGTCTTCCGCTCGATCGCCGTGCCGATCAAGGCCGCGCTCGGTTACCTGCTCTCGGTCGGCGTCGCCTTCGGCGCGGTCACGGCGGTGTTCGAGTGGGGCTGGTTCGGGGACGCGGTCCACCTGGACAAGACCGGGCCGGTGATCAGCTTCATGCCGATCATCCTGATGGGCGTGCTGTTCGGGCTGGCGATGGACTACGAGGTCTTCCTGGTCAGCCGCATCCGCGAGGACTACGTGCACGGCGGCGACGCGCGCCGGGCCATCCAGAGCGGCTTCGTCGGCTCGGCCAAGGTCGTCACGGCCGCGGCCATCATCATGATCTCGGTGTTCGCGGCGTTCGTGCCGGAGGGCGACGCGTCGATCAAGCCGATCGCGCTCGGCCTCGCCGTCGGCGTCTTCGTGGACGCGTTCATCGTGCGGATGACGCTCGTGCCCGCTGTGCTGCAGCTCCTCGGCGACAAAGCGTGGTGGATGCCGCGCTGGCTCGACCGCGTGCTCCCGTCGTTCGACGTGGAGGGCGACGGGCTGCAGAAGGAGCTGGAGCTGGCCGACTGGCCGGCGCCGGGATCCCGGAGCATCGCCGCGGCGGACGGCCTGTCGGTCAGCGCGCGGCGGACCCCGATCCTGCGCGACGTGAGCTTCCGGCTCGCCGACGGGGAGGCCCTGGTCGTGCACGGGCCGGACCGCACGGCCGCCCTCGCGCTGCTGATGGCCGTCACGGGCCGCACGCGCGTCGACGGTGGGACGGTCAAGGTCGCCGGCTTCGTCCTCCCGACCCGCGGCTCGGCCGTGCGCTCGCGGACCTCCGTGGTCCGGCTCGACCACGCCGAGACGCCGGTGGAGGACGTGCGCCGTGCGCTCGCGAGCTCCCCCGTCATCCTCGCCCTCGACGCGGCCGACAGCCTGACCGACCCCGTCGAACGTCGGAGGGTGCGGGTCGAGCTCGGCCGCGCGTTCGCCGACGCCTCGGCCGCCGGCCGGCCGTTCGCGCTGGTCGTGAGCTGCGTGGACCCGACCGGGCTGGACGACCTGCTTCCCGACACCGCCGAGCCCACCGCGGTGCAGCTGGCCGTCGACTCCGACGGGGCGGCGCACGGCACCGCCTCCGCTCCCCCGGCGACCGCACCGGCGCCCGCCGACGCCGACCACCACCCTGCCGCCCACCTCGAGAAGGCCGACGCCCGATGACCACCCCGACCTCGCTCCTGCGCCGCCCGCGCTCGCTGTTCTCGCTGGAGCGGATGCGCTCCGACAAGCGGGTGACCTGGCTGACCATCGTGGGCATCGTCCTCGTGCCGCTCGTCATCGGCGGCCTGCTGGTGTGGGCGCTCTGGAACCCGACCGACCGCCTCGGCGAGGTGAAGGCCGCCGTGGTCAACCTCGACCAGCCGGTCACCGTGGGCGGCCAGGTCGTGCCGCTCGGCCGGCAGCTGGCGGCGGGGCTGCTCGGCGCGAAGAACCAGAACTTCACGTGGGTGCTCACCGACCAGAAGGACGCGAACGCGGGCATCGCCGACGGCGGCTATGTGGCTGTGGTGACCATCCCGAAGAACTTCTCGAAGGCGGCCACCTCCACCGCCGGGACCTCCGGCGCCGCCACCCAGGCGACCATCGACGTGCGCACGAGCCAGAAGTCCAAGCTCGTGGACCCGGCGATCAGCCAGGCCGTGACCACGACCGCGACGGGCGTGCTCAACAAGCAGCTGACGACGACCTACCTGGAGAATGTGTACGTCGGGTTCAACACGCTGCACGACCAGCTCGCCAAGGCGGCCTCCGGCGCGGGATCGCTCTCGACCGGGCTGACGCAGCTCGCCAGCGGCACGCACCAGCTGGCGGACGGGGCGAACCAGCTCGCCACGGGAGCGGACTCGCTCGCGAGCGGGCTCGGACAGCTCTCCGGCGGCGCGTCGGGGCTCGCGAGCGGGCTCGGGACGCTGTCCGACGGGATGACCCAGTACGCGAACGGGGTCTCGCAGGGGGCGGCCGCGGCGCAGCAGCTCCCGGCGGGAGCGGCCCAGCTCGCGACCGGCACGGCCGGGGTGCGCGACGGCGTCGCGGCGACGGTGGCCGGCCTGGAGACGCTTGAGAAGAACTGCAAACTCGCGCACCCGGGCAACGGCACCACCCCCGACCCGATCTGCGCGGGTATCCAGGCGACCATCGACGGGATCACTCAACCGGATCCGCATACGGGCCTGCCGGGCCTCCAGGCCGCCGCCACCCAGGTCGCCGCCGGAGCCCAGACCTTCTCTAGCAGTGTCGCGCCCCTGCCCGGCCAGCTCGCGCAGTCGGCGTCGGCCGCGCAGCAGCTCGCGTCCGGCGCGTCCCAGTCGGCCTCGGGCGCGCAGCAGCTCGCCTCCGGCGTCCAGCAGTCGGCGGACGGCGCGTCCCAGTACGCGGCCGGCGTGCACCAGTTCGCGGCGGGCGTCCCCGCGCTCGCGGCCGGCGCCGACCAGTCCGCGGCGGGCGCCGCCTCCCTCGCCTCCGGCCTGAACCAGGCCGTCGCGCAGCTCCCGAGCTACGACGCGGGCCAGCGCACCAACCTGGCGTCGGTGGCGTCGCAGCCGGTCGGCCAGAAGCAGTCAGGGACCACGGCGTTCGGGACGTCCAGCGTCCCGCTGTTCGCGTCGGTCGCGCTGTGGCTCGGGGCGTTCGCGTCGTTCCTGGTGCTCCAGGCGATCTCGCGGCGTGCGCTGCTGACCTCTCGCGCGGCCGGGCTGATCGCCTCGGACGGGCTCCTGCCGGCCGCCGCGATCGGCGTCGTCCAGGGCGTGCTGGTGGCGGCGATCATGCAGCCGGCGATGCAGCTGAGTGTGGGCGCATGGTTCGGCTTCGCGGGGGTGGCGGCGGCGGCCGCGGTCTGCTTCGCGGCGGTCAACCACGGGCTCGTGGCGCTGCTCGGCGGGCTCGGACGGTTCCTGTCGATGCTCGCGGTCGTGATCACGCTCGCCTCCGGGATCGTGTCGACCGCTCCCGGGTTCTTCGACAGCGTGACGGCGTGGCTGCCGACGTCGCCCGCGATCACGGCCCTGCAGGGCGTGGTGGACGGGTCGACGGGGGTCTGGCGGGGGCTCGGCGGCCTCCTGATCTGGACCGCGATCGGCTTCGCGCTGGCGCTCGCGGCGGTCGCGCGGCGGCGCATCGTCACGGCCGCGCAACTGCTCCCGGCGGAGTAGCGCGTCAGGCGGTCGCCGCCAGGGCGAGCGTCGCGAGCACCACGGTCACCGGCGCGACGATCAGGCCGAGGAGCATGTAGCGGCCCCAGCGGATGCGGACGTCGAACGACGTCAGCCGCTGGTGCCAGAGCAGGGTCGCCAGCGACGCCCACGGCGTGATCAGCGGACCGGCGTTGACCCCGATCAGCAGCGCCGCCAGCCGCACCGGGCTGCCGGCGGCCGGCTCCAGCGCGAGGTAGGCCGGGAGGTTGTCGATCGCGTTGGCGCCGACCAGCCCGGTCAGCGACAGCCGCAGCAGCGCGAGCGGCGACTCCCCGGAGCCGGACACCCGCGCCAGCAGCGTCCCGAGGCCGTTCGCGTGCAGCGCCTCGATGAACAGGAACAGCCCGGACGCCAGCAGCACGAGCTGCCACGGCACCAGCCCGAACCGCAGCACCGAGCGCCGGCGCAGTGCGAAGACCGCCAGCAGCACGACCGCCGCGCCGGAGGCCGGCATCCACACCGGGATGCCGGAGACCAGCAGCGGCATCAGCGCGACCACCACGGCGGCCGCGATCCAGAACAGCACACGGTCCTCGATGCCGTCCTCCTGCCCCGTCTCGTAGCGGACCAACAGCTGCCTCCGCGAGATCAGGAACACGACCACCAGCGGCACCACGATCGCCACGAGCGCCGGCGCCCACATCAGGGCGGCGAAGGCGAACGGCGTCGGGTTCCCCATGGCGTGCTGGGCGAGCAGGTTGGTGAGATTGGAGACCGGGAGCAGCAGCGAGCCGGTGTTGGCGATCCAGACCGTGGTCAGCGCGAACGGCAGCGGGTCCAGTCCGGAGTGCCGGGCCAGCACGATCACCACGGGCGTGAGGAGCACAGCGGTGGTGTCGAGCGACAGGAAGATGGTGCTCAGCGTCGCGACGACGGCCACCAGCAGCCAGAGCAGCCAGGCCCGCCCGCGACCCCAGCGCGCGGTCTGCTGGGCGACCACGGTGAACACGCCGGCCTCCGCGGCCAGCTCGGTCACCACCGTCACCGCGACCACGAAGAGCAGGATCGGCCAGACGCGGTCCCAGAGGGCCAGCGCGTCCGCGCCGGGAAGCAGGCCGGTGAGCACCGCGACAGCACCGAGGAGGAGCAGCACAGCGCCGACGATCGCCGTCCGCATCCCACTCCTCTCCACGCGCCACCTTCAACCGAGCGCCTTCGGAAGCGTACCCTGGCGGGACGAGCGAAAGGACGCGGATGCGCAAGTTCATCTTCAACGGAGCGATCATCAGCGCGGTCATCGGACTCTGGTCCACGATCCAGGAGACCAAGGAGGGCCGGCGCGACTGGCGGGTGGTGCTCATGTGGATCAGCGCGGCGATCGGCATCGTGATCGCGGTCGGGACCGTGCTGGAGGAGTCCCGGGAGGCCGACGAGCGCGAAATCAAGCGCTGACCGCACGATTTCCGCGAATCTTCCGGCGTGTCCGCGCGTCGTGAGGCCCCTGCGCCCCGACACTGGTTCTTGACGGAGAACCTGGAAGGGGTATCGCGATGTTTGGTCGTAGGCGGCATGCCGCCGCCGAGGTGCAGGCGGCACCGGTTCCTCAGCTCACGGATGCTCAGATCCTCGAGGTCGTCCACACCAAGATCGCCGAGCTGATCGGCGAACGCGGCGAATGGACCGTGTCGCGCCGTTCCACCGACGACACCGACTCCATCTTCCACTCCGTCCTCTCGCAGTCCGTCTCGGTCGGCATCACCGCCGCCCTGGTGGAGGCGCGCCGCCGCCTGGAGGCCGGCGAGGCCGCCGTCGTGGTCGCGTCCGAGCCGCAGCACCGCGCGCCCGCCGAGGTCGTCGCCATCGAGGAGGCCGCCCCGGTCGCGCAGGTCCAGCAGCACGAGGTTCAGGCGCATGAGGAGCCCGCCGCATTCGGCTGGGAGCCCGCCCCGATCACCGTCTGGACCGACCTCCGCAAGCCCGTCACCGGCGAACTCCCCGCGATCCCCGAGCGCTCCGCGGCGTAACCCTCAGCCGATGTGCTTCCAGGAGGCGGGGCCCCCGGAGCCGGCGCGGTAGGTGTCGAGGGGGACCTCCTCCTTCTTCCACGCGGAGATCACGGGGGTGACGATGCGCCACATGTCGACGGCCGTGTCGCCGCGCACGGACAGCGACGGGTCGCCGTCGAGGATGCCCTCCAGGACTTCGGCGTAGGCCAGCAGCAGCCCCGGCCCGAAGTTCGCGCTGAGCGCCACGCGCTCGATCTCGTGCGGGTCGTCGGGTCCGTTGATGTTGAGCTCCAGCGACATCGCGTCGGGGGCGAGCATGATGCGCAGCATCGTCGGCTCGCGGTGGCCGCGCAGTCCCCGCGGGATGTGCCGCGCCGGCTTGAACGTGACGAGGATCTCGCGCCGGCGTGAGCCGAGCGCCTTGCCGGAGCGCAGCGTGAACGGCACGCCGGCCCAGCGCCAGGTGTCGATCTGCACGGTCACCTCGGCGAGCGTCTCGGTGTCGTTCGCCGGGTCGACGCCGGGCTCGTTCGTGTACGCGGGGAGCTTCTTCCCGTCGACCGTTCCCGCGGTGTAGCGGGCGCGGCGACTCGCCGCCACGGGGTCGTCCTTCCACACCCGGGTCGCGCGCAGCACCGTCGCCTTCGCGTCGCGCAGGTCGGTCGCGTCGAGCGCGCTGGGCGGCTCCATCGCGAACACCGCCAGCACCTGGAGCAGGTGGCTCTGGATCATGTCCATGAGCGCGCCGGCGTGGTCGTAGTAGCGGGCGCGGTCCTCCAGCCCGAGCGACTCGTCGTAGACGATGTCGACGCTCTGGATGTGGTCGCCGTTCCACACCGGCTCCAGGATGCTGTTCGCGAAGCGCAGGCCGATCAGGTTCAGCACCGTGGAGTTGCCGAGGAAGTGGTCGACGCGGTGGATCTGGTCCTCCGGCACAAGCGTCGCGAGCCGCTTGTTGAGGGCGACGGCCGAGCGCTTGTCGGTGCCGAAGGGCTTCTCGAGCGCGAGGGTCAGCCCGGCCGGCAGGGTCAGCTTGCCGAGCGCCTCGCACGCCTTCGCGGTGATCGCCGGCGGCAGGGCGAAGTACAGGGCGGGCACGCCCTCGCAGGCGTCGAAGATCGTCTGCAGGTCGGCAGGCTTGGTGACGTCCGCAGGGAGGTACACGGTGCGCTTGAGCAGCTCCTCCACCGCTGGGCCAGCGGCCTTCACGGTCCTGAACGATTTCTTCACCACCGAGCGCCAGTGCGCGTCCGACCAGTCCTCGGCCCCGGAGCCGACCAGGTGGAAACGCCGTTCCGGGTGGTGGGTGAGCAACTGCCCGATGGCAGGGAGGAGGAGTCTGGACGACAGATCGCCACTCGCTCCGAGAATCACCAGAGTGCCCACGGACTGCGTCATGCGCCTCACAGTACGGCCATACTGGGGATATGTCGCTCCCCATCGAGGATTACGCCCTGATCAGTGATTGCTTCACCGGGGCCCTCGTCGGACGGGACGGCAGCATCGACTGGCTCTGCCTGCCGAGGTACGACTCGCAGTCCACGTTCGGCGCCCTCCTGGGCACGGAGGACCACGGCCGCTGGCTGCTCGCGCCCACCGATCCCGAGGCCACCAGCACGCGCGAGTACGAGCGGGACACCATGATCCTGGTCACCCGCTGGCGCACCGCCACCGGCGAGGTGGAGGTCGTGGACGCGATGCCGATGGGCGACCACCGCGCCGACCTGGTGCGGCGGGTGCGCGGGGTCAGCGGGCACGTGGAGCTGCGCGAGGAGCTGCGGATCCGCTTCGGCTACGCCAGCGCCATCCCGTGGGTGCGCAAGACGACCGACGAGAAGCCCGCCGCGCTCGTCGCCGTCGCCGGGCCGGACGGACTCGTCTTCCGCGGATCGGCGCTGCACGCCTCGAACCACGCGCACGAAGGGAAGTTCACGGTCCACGCCGGCCGGACCGTCGACCTCTCGATGACCTGGTTCCCGTCGCACCGCGCGGCGCCGGTGGCGCTCGACGTCGAGACCTCCCTGCAGAACACCCGGGAGTGGTGGACGAAGTGGGCGGAGAGCTGCGACCACCAAGGCCCGTACCGCGAGGAGGTCGTGCGCTCGCTCCTCATCCTGCGCGCGCTGACGCACCTCGAGACCGGCGGCATCGTCGCCGCCGCGACGACCTCCCTCCCCGAGCAGTTCGGGGGCGAGCGGAATTGGGACTACCGCTACGTGTGGCTGCGCGACGCGTCCCTGACCATCGCCGTGCTGCTCGCCCACGGCTACGACGACTCGGTCGACCATTGGCGCGACTGGCTGCTGCGCGCGATCGCCGGGGACCCGGGCGACGTCCAGATCATGTACGGCCTCGCCGGCGAGCGCGACCTCGCCGAACGGGAGCTCGACAGCCTCCCCGGCTATCAAGGCGCGCACCCCGTGCGGATCGGCAATGACGCGTCGACGCAGTTCCAGGCCGATGTCATCGGCGAGGTCATGCTGGCGCTCGACCACGGCCGCACGGCCGGCGTGCAGGAGACCCGGTTCTCCTGGGCCCTGCAGCGCGCACTGATGGGGTACCTCGAACAGAACTGGCGCAAGCCCGACCACGGCATCTGGGAGATCCGTGGGGAGCCGCAGACGTTCACGCACTCCCGCGGGCTGGTGTGGGCGGCCTTCGACTGCGCCATCCGCGGCGTCGAGCAGTTCGGGCTCGAGGGGCCGGTGGAGCGCTGGCGGCACCTCAGGGACGAGATCCGGGCCGACATCGAAGCGAACGGCTACGACGAGGGACGCGGCAGCTACGTCCAGTACTTCGGTAGCACCGAGGTGGACGCCTCGCTGCTGCTGCTCGCGCAGGTCGGCTACTGCGGCTTCGACGACCCGCGGATGCTCGGGACGGTGAAGGCGGTCGAGGAGGACCTGCTGCGCGACGGCCTCGCCCTGCGCTACCGCACCGAGAAGGGCGTGGACGGCCTGCCTCCCGGTGAGCATCCGTTCCTCGCGTGCTCGTTCTGGCTCGTCGAGCAGTACGCGCGCTCGCACCGGCTGGACGACGCGACGCGGCTGATGGACCGCCTCGTCTCGCTGGCCAACGACGTCGGGATGCTGTCGGAGGAGTACGACGTCGAGGGCCGGTCGCAGGTGGGCAACACGCCGCAGGCCCTCACCCACCTGGCACTCGTGCGCGCGGCCGACGCCATCGCCGAGGTGTCGGCCGGGTGACGCCCGCGATCACGGAGCCCGCCACCGAGGAGGAGGTCGACCTCGGCGAGCGGCTGGAGCTCGGCGCGCCGTGGGTGACGATCGTCTGGAACGACCCGGTGAACCTGATGTCGTACGTCACCTACGTCTTCCAGAGCTACTTCGGGTTCTCCACGGCGGAGGCCAGGCGGCTGATGCTGCTCGTGCACAACGAGGGCCGCGCGGTCGTCGCGACCGGCACCCGCGAGGAGATGGAGCGGCACGTGGAGGCCATGCACGGCTACGGGCTGTGGGCCACCCTGGCCAAGGCGGACGCGTGAGGCCGTTCCGCGCCGACCGGCACGGCGGCGGCGTCCACGCGCGGTTCGAGGCGGGCGAGGCCGAGGTGCTCCGGCGATTCGCCGCCGCGGCGGCCGAGCGTGCGGAGCGCGCGGGCTCGGAGACGCGGGACGGGGCGCCGGCCGACCCCGCGCTGACGCGGCTGCTCCCCGACGCGTATCCGGACGACCCGGAGGCGTCGGCCGAGTTCCGCCGGTTCACGGCCGAGCGGCTGGCGGAGTCGAAGTCGCAGAACGCGCGCACGGTGATCGACTCGCTCAGCGGCCCGGCGCGGCCGGACGGGGCCGTCGAGGTGCGCCTGGACGGCGCGCAGGCCCAGGCCTGGCTGCGTGCGCTCACCGACATCCGGCTGGCGCTCGCCGCCGATCTCGGCATCGAGCACGACGGCGACGAGGGCGACATCCACGACCTGGAGTCGGCGACGCGCCGGGCCGTCTACGACTGGCTCGCCGCCGTCCAGGAGTTCCTGATCCTCGCCCTCCCCCGCGCCTGGCGCCGCTGAAGGTCAGACCGGGAAGCGGACGGCCGCGGCGACGGCTCCGCCGCCGGGGACGTCCTCCGCCCGCAGCGCGTAGACCTTCGCCTTGGAGGCCAGCGAGCGGCGGATGATCTCGTCCACCACGCCGTAGTTTCCCGCCGTGTCGTCGTCCTGGTACGCGATCTTGCCGGTCTCGTCGTCCAGCGACCCGGGCACCCGACGGTCGATGTCGAAGACCAGGGTCTCCACCGCTCCGTAGGTCGCCGCGCGGGCGATGTCGCTCAGGTCGACCAGCGCGGTGCCGCCGGCGATGCGGGTCGAGAAGTCCTCCTTGAGCGCGTCGATCTTCCCGGCGTAGAGCCGGTCGAGCACGCCGCGCGCGGCCGTCGCCAGCTCGTCCTCGGTCTTCTCCTCCGGGTTGCCGGCGATCACGTCGTCCACGAGCCGCGGATAGTCCGTCGCGCCGCGGAAGATCCCGGTCAGCGGCTCGGCCGCGGCCAGGATGAGCGGCTCGGTGGAGCTTGCCAGCAGCGGGTGCAGCGCGCGTTCGATCGCCTGGACGTACTCCAGCATCCGCACCTTCTGACCCTCGGAGCCCTGGATGCGGCCCTCGGCGGAGCGCCCGCTGACGGAGGTCAGCCCGACCGCGGCGGCGACGTCCTTCGGCATCCCCTCGACCTCGACCAGCGCCGGCGGGAGCTCGGGGTCGATGCGGATCAGGCGCACAGAGTTCTGGGCGAGCGCGAGGATGAGCGCCGACTGCGGGAAGGTCACGGCGCGCAGCAGCGGCTTGATGTAGAAGCGGTCGGCGACCTCGCACGCGGAGGTCAGCCGGTTGGGCAGGCGGAAGGTCTCGGCGATCTCCCCGTCGAGGAAGACGGCGAGCGAGCGCGACTGGTAGCGCCAGAAGTCGCGGTCCTCCAGGATGCCCTCACCCTCGGCCCGCACTGCGGCGATCCGGTGGCGATCGACGCCCATCGCCTCCAGCGATTTCACCGCCAGGGCGAGGTGATTCTTGAGGTCGATCCGCGCTTTGTCCGCCTCCGGCGGGGTCGTGCCGGTCGGCAGGTAGATGCTGACGCAACCGGGCTCGCGGAGCGCCGCGATCCTCTCGATGTCGGCCTTGGTCGGAATGTCCTTGTACTCCACTTTTCCTCCTCGGTCGTGACCCGGCCGGACGTCGGCGGCCGGTCGCCCCAGTCTCGTCGCGGGCGCAGAGCGGCACAAGACCCCGGGGGTGGACGATCCGTTGCGCCCGTTGACAGATCCGAAAAGCGCGGCTACCGTCCTTTAAACCGGTTTAGGCGACACCCGTTCTGGGGGTGGCACCGGACAGATCGCTCTCAAACCCCCTTTTCAGAGCACAGACAGGAAACGCAATGAAGCGGAATCGACTCCTCGCTGCAGCGACGGGCGCAGCCCTCGCCGCCGCCGCGCTCGTGCCGGTGATCGCCGCCCCGGCGAACGCCTCCCCCACTCCCGCGGCCCCGGCCGCCCCCACCCTGACGAACCTCGCCCATCTGAACTTCCTCCTGGACGACGTGCCGTTGCTTCCCGGGGTCGCGGGACACTCCACGTACCGGCAGAGCCAGGAGCCTTCCGCGCGCGCCCCGTGGGTGTACGCCAACCGCAACGCCGACGGCAGCTTCACCCGCGTCGGCGGCGGCCCCATCACGAACGCCGCCAAGGGCTGGTACGCGCAAGGCACCTTCGACGCGGACGACGTCTCCCGCTCCGCGGTCGTCTACCTCCGCGACTGGAAGCAGAACGGCACGGCCGCCAGCCGCGCCTCCGCCTACGAACTGCTGCGCGAGCTCACCTACCTGCAGGTCGACTCCGGCCCGAACGCCGGCAACGTGGTGCTCTGGCAGCAGCACGACGGGACGCTGAATCCGTCCGCCATCCCGGCCGACAACCCGAACCCGAGCGACTCGGGCGAGTCGTACTGGCTGGCCCGGACGGTGTGGGCGCTCGGCGAGGGCTACGCGGGCTTCCATAAGTCCGACCCGGCGTTCGCGTCCTTCCTCCAGCAGCGGATGGACCTCGCGCTGCGCTCCCTCGAGCGCCAGTCGCTCGCCGAGTACGGCACCACGGACACGGCGAACGGCGTGACGGTGCCCGGCTGGCTCATCACGAACAGCGCGGCCCCGACCGCGGAGGCCGTGCTCGGGCTGAGCGCGTACATCGCCGCCGCTCCGGGCGACACTCAGGCGCGCACCGACCTGCAGCGCTACGCGAAGGGGATCGCCGGGCTGTCCTCCGGCGGCACCGGCCGGTGGCCGTTCGGCGCACTGCTCCCCGAGGCCAACTCCCCCACGTTCTGGCACGCCTGGGGCGGCATGCAGCCGGCGGCGCTGACCGCCGCGGCGACGCAGCTCCACGACGGCGCCCTGCAGAGCGCCGCGAACACCGACCTCGCGAGCTTCACCCCGCAGCTGCTCGCCAGCGGCGGCCCGGACAACGGCTGGACGCCCACCCCCGCCGACCAGTCCCAGATCGCGTACGGCGTCGACTCCCGCGTGGAGGGCCTGGTCGCGGCGTCCGACGCCACCGGCTCGACCGGCCTCGCCACCCTCGCCGGCGCGCAGGCCGCGTGGTACTTCGGCGCGAACCCGGCCGGCGTGCCGGTGTACGACCCGGCCACGGGTGTCTGCGTCGACGGCATCGGCGGCGACGGCGGCATCAACCACAACTGCGGCGCCGAGTCGGTCATCCACACGGAGCTGAGCATGCTCGCGCTCGACGCCCACCCGGCGATCAAGCGCGAGGCCCTGGCCCTGACGCACCGCTCCGTCACCGACGGCCTCCAGGTCGTGGAGGCCGAGAAGGGCACGCTCACCGGCCCCGCCTCCGTGGTCACCCCGCCGTCCGCGTGGACCGGTTCGGCCAACTGGTCGGGCGGCGCGTACGTCTCCGCCTCGACCGGCGCGACCGTCACGATGTCGCTGCCCGCCGGCCACCCGGCGGCGCGCATCCTCCCGATCGAGGACCTCGGCCCGGACGGCACCGCCACGAGCGGGTCGGGCACGACGGCCTGGACGGCGAGCGCGGGCAACCGCACCGTGCAGCTCGGCGCCAGCCAGAACGTGCGCGCAGGCGCGCAGGGCATCGCGCCCACGACGGTGTTCCTGCTGCCGCAGACCCTCCCGGTCTCCGCACCCGTCGGCGCGACCACGGTCACGGCGACGGTGAGCGGCCAGGCCCGGCTCGACGCCGTGCTGGTGCAGCCGGAGGTCTCGCACCTCGGCCTGACCGGCTCCGGCCGGCTCGACGTCTACATCAACGCCACCTCCGGCACGGCCACGCAGCACCTCGGCTCCTCCGGCCCCGTGCTCGCGACCCGCTACGACGCCTCCGGGCGCCAGGTCGGCGCGCCGGTCCCGCTGAACGGGAACGGCACCGTCACGGTCGTGCCGGGCGGCTTCACCACGGTGGTGCCACGGTGACGCCCGCTGACATCACGATCAACGACGTCGCACGGGCGGCGGGCGTGAGCAAAGGGCTCGTCTCCCTCGCCCTCAACGGCAAGCCCGGCGTGGCGCTGGAGACCCGCGAGCGCATCCTCGCGACCGCGCGGGAGCTCGGGTTCACCCCCAACCCGAGCGCCCGCGGGCTCACTACCCGCCGTGCCTACGCGCTCGGGCTGATCCTGCGCCGCGCCGCCCGCACCATCGAGGTGGACCCGTTCTTCGCGGCGTTCATCGCGGGCGTCGAGACGGTGCTCTCGGAGCGCGGCCAGGTGCTCGTGCTGACGGTCGTCCCCGACCACGAGGCGGAGGCCCGCGCCTACGAGCGGCTCGCGCTCGACAAGCGGGTCGACGGCTTCCTTCTCACCGACATCCTCGCCGACGACCACCGGATCGGCCTGGTGCAGGAGTTCGGCTCGCAGGCCGTCTCGCTCGGCGAGCCGGCCGGCGGCAGCCCGTTCCCGGTCATCACGCGCGACTACGACTCGGGCATCGACGAGCTCGTCACGCACCTGCTCGGGCTCGGCCACCGGCGCATCGCGCACGTGTCCGGCGACGAGCGGATGCTGCACGGCCTCCGCCGCCGCGAGCGCTTCGAGCAGGCCATGCTCGAATCCGGCCTCCACCCCATCATCGTCCCCACCGACTTCTCGCCCGAACAGGGCGCGGAGGCCACCAAGACGCTCCTCGACTCCGCGGAGCCGCCCACCGCCATCGTCTACGGCAACGACCCGATGGCGATCGCGGGCATGGGGGTCGCGCACGAGCGCGGCCTCCGCCTCCCTCAGGACTTGTCCATCACAGGGCTCGACGGCTCCCAGATCGGGACCTACATCTATCCGAGCCTGACGACCCTGGACAACGACCCGGCCGGCTGGGGCATCGCCGCCGCCACCGCACTGCTGCGGCTGGTGGAGGACGGCGAGCCTGCCGATGTCGCCCTGCCCCCCGCCCGACTGGTGGTGCGCGCCTCCACGGCCGCACCGTCGCGTCACTGAAATCACGAGAAAGAGCACAGATCATGCGCAAACGCATCACCGGCTACCGCAGACTCGCGGTCGCCGTCATCAGCGCCGGCGTCGTCGCCGGCACCCTGGCCGCGTGCGGCTCCAGCGGCGGAGGCGGTCAGACCGACGCCATGAAGGCGCACGGCCCGATCACCATCTGGTACTCCAACAACGCGCAGGAGGTGCAGTGGGGCAAGTCCATGGTCTCCTCCTGGAACTCCTCGCACCCTAAGGAGCAGATCAAGGCCCAGGAGGTCCCGGCCGGAAAGAGCACCGAGGAGGTCATCGGCGCCGCCATCACGGCCGGCACCACGCCGTGCCTGGTGTTCAACAACCTCCCCGCCGCGACCGGACAGTGGGAGAAGCAGGGTGGCCTGGTCGACCTGTCGAAGTTCTCCGACGGCAACTCGTACATCCAGGGCCGCAGCGGCTCGTCGGCGGCCCAGTACAAGTCGCCGAACGGCGACTACTTCCAGATGCCGTGGAAGCAGAACCCGGTGATGATCTTCTACAACAAGGCCATCTTCCAGAAGGCCGGCATCGACCCGAACAGCCCCGACCTGTCGACCTACGACAAGTTCATCGCCGCGGCGCAGAAGATCAAGTCGTCGGGCGCCGCGCCGTACGCGATCTACCCGGCGCCGACCAGCGAGTTCTTCCAGCCGAACTTCGACTACCTGCCCCTGCTGGCCGCGCAGACCGGCGGCAAGACCTTCATCGAGAACGGCAAATCGAACATCACGAGCCAGGACTCCCTGGACGTGGCCAACTTCTGGAAGACCATCTACGCCGACGGCCTCGCCGGCAAGGAGCAGTACCAGGGCGACGCCTTCGCCGACGGCAAGTCGGCCATGGCGATCGTCGGACCGTGGGCCATCGCGTACTACGGCGACAAGGTGCAGTGGGGCTCAGTGCCCGTCCCGACCAAGGACGGCAAGGCCGCCGACCAGACGTACACCTTCCCCGATGCCAAGAACATCGGCATGTACACGTCCTGCAAGAACCAGGGCACGGCCTGGGACGTCATCAAGTACGCCACCTCCAAGGACCAGGACGGCAAGCTGCTGAACGTCACCGGCCAGATGCCGATCCGTTCCAACGTCGCGAGCGTGTACTCGAGTTACTTCGACTCGCACCCCGCGTACAAGGAGTTCGGCTCCCAGAGCGAGCGGACCGCTGACGACCCGACCGGCGTCAACACCATCGCCCAGCTCCAGGCCCTGCGCGACGCCTACTCCAAGTCGGTGATCAACGGGACCGGCACGGTCGAGGACGCCTTCAAGGCCGCCTCGCAGAAGATCGACCAGCTCCAGGCTCAGAAGTAATCATGAGCACCCTCTCCGCACCTCCGGCGGCGGGCACCGCGCCCGCCGCCGGGGCGCCCCCGCGGCGGCGCAAGCCGCTGTTGCAGCGCGTCCTCGGCACCAACCCGCTGGGCTGGCTGTTCGCGGCGCCGTACCTGATCTTCGTCCTGGTGATCTTCGCCTACCCATTGATCTTCGCGGTCTACATGTCGTTCTTCGACTACTTCTTCGCGGCCCCGGGAGCACAGGTCACCCAGCCCTTCGTCGGGTTCCAGAACTACATCCAGGCCTTCACCGACCCGGCCGTGCTGCAGTCGTTCGCCAATGTCGGGATCTTCCTGATCATCAACGTGCCGCTGACGGTGGTGCTGTCGCTGGTGCTGGCGAACGGACTCAACAGCATCACCCGGTTCCGCACGTTCCTGCGCGTGAGCTACTACGTGCCCTACGTCACGGCGAGCGTCGCGATCATCGGCGTCTGGCTCTTCCTGTTCAACAGCACGGGGCTGGTCAACCAGATCCTCGGCCCGCTCGCGCCGAACCCGTCGTGGTTCATCAACCCGGTGCTGGCCATGCCGACCATCGCGATCTACGTGACCTGGAAGCAGCTCGGCCTCTACATCCTGCTGTACCTCGCCGCGCTCCAGAACGTGCCGCGCGAGCTGTACGAGTCGGCGGCGACCGACGGCGCGGGGAGGGTGCGGCAGTTCTTCTCCGTCACCGTGCCCGGCGTGCGGCCGGCGACCGTGCTCGTGCTGCTGCTCGCCACCATCACCGGCGCCAACATGTTCACCGAGCCGTACCTCCTCACCGGTGGCGGCGGCCCGGACGGCCACTCGACCTCCCCGGTGCTCCTGATCTACCAGCAGGGCATCCAGCAGGGTCACCCGGGCTATGCCTCGGCGATCGGCGTCGTGCTCGTGATCCTGGTGCTGATCATCGCCTGGCTGCAGAACCGACTCGCGGGAGGACGCGACTGATGACCACTCTCAAGAACGCCGGGGCCGACCCGGTGCCGCAGACTCCGCGCTCCCCGCGGAAGCGCCGTCGCCGCGACATGGCCGCCTCCGCGCGGCTGAGCCGGCCGCAGGCGATCCTGCAGGGGATCGTCCTGACGATCGGCGCCTTCGCCTTCCTGTTCCCCTTCTACTACATGCTGATCGGGTCGCTCCAGGCGTCGCCCGACACGACCGTCGCCGGGGCGTTCCCCAATCCGGCCAACCTCACGCTGCACAACTACGCCGCGATCGACTCCCGGATCAACCTCTGGCAGGGACTCGTGAACTCGGGGATCTTCACCGGCGGCGTGCTGCTGTGCACGGTCGTGTTCGGCGTGCTCGCCGGGTACGCGCTCTCGATCCTGCAGTGGCGCGGGCGCGGGGTGACCTTCGCGCTGGCGCTGCTGGTGCAGACCATCCCGTTCCAGCTCCTGATGATCCCGCTGTACGTGCTCATCGCCCGCAACTACGGGCTGGGCGACAACTACCTGGGGATGATCCTGCCGTTCGCCATCAACTCGGCGGCGGTGCTGATCTTCCGGCAGTACTTCCTGCAGTTGCCGCGCGAGCTGTTCGACGCCGCCCGGGTGGACGGCGCCGGGGAGTTCACGCTGCTCTGGCGGGTCGCCCTCCCGCTGGTGCGCCCTGCGCTGGTCACGGTGCTGCTGCTGACCTTCATCGGCCCGTGGAACGAGTTCCTCTGGCCGTTCCTGATCACGAAGGAGGCGAGCCTGCAGCCGCTGGCCGTCTCGCTGGCGAACTACATCAGCACGGTCGCGGCCTCCACGACCAACCCGTACGGGGCGATCCTCGCCGGAGCGGTCGTCCTGGCCGCACCCGTCGTGGTGCTGTTCATCGTCTTCCAGCGCTACTTCACCTCCACCGATATCGGCTCGTCCGTCAAGGGCTGAGTCACCGCACCGAACGCAAGGAGAACCGTGGACGCCGCGTACACCGACGCCCTCCGCCTCAGCTATGAGGAGGCGCTGGGTCACTCCAACGCCCTCACCGACCACATCTCGACCGACCACTTCTCGGCGAACTACGTCGACCCGCCGGACTGGGCGATCGGCCCGTTCCACCGTGACCCGGCGCTGACCTTCCGGCTCGACCGCCAGTGGGACGACCCCACCGGCGTCGGCTGGACGAGCAGCGCGATCTTCAACCCGACGATGATCGAGCGCGACGGGGAGCTGCACCTCTTCTACCGGGCCTCGCCGCGGATGGAGTCGACCGCCAGCCGCGTCGGCCACGCCGTGCGACGCGACGGGGTCTGGACCGACGACCCCGCCAACCCGGTCGTGTACCCGACCCTGCCCAACGAGACGCTCGGCTGCGAGGACCCGAAGGTCTACGAGGCGGACGGCCGCTACGTGCTGTTCTACAACGCGATCCGGCGCACGGAGGCGGGCGAGACCGCCGTCGACATCATGGGCGCGGTCTCCGACGACCTGGAGTCGTGGGAGAAGATCGGCCTGGTGGTCCCGCTCGACGTGTCGCTGGGCTGGGCCAAGGGAGCGGTGATCCCCCGCGACGAGCACGGCCGGGCCGTGCGCATCGGCGGCGAGTACCTGATGTTCCTCTCCGAGGGCTGCGGAGGCCGCCCGATGATCGGCCACTCCGACGACCTGGTCTCCTGGACCTTCGCCGAACAGCCCTACCTCGACCTGTCGCCGCTGCCCGGCAGCCTGTTCGAGGTCGCCTGCGCCGTCGTGCGCGGGGACGACCTCGTGCTGGACTTCTTCTATGCCGACGAGAACGGCGACTTCGCCGCGGCCCAGGCGCACTACAGGACCGACGCCCCGTTCACGCAGCTCGGCCTCCACCGCGGCGGCTCCCTCGCTTGGGGCGGCCTGCAGAAGGTGGACGGCCGCTGGTCGTTCGCGCAAGGCTGGGACGCTCCCCGCGGAGAGCGCGAACTCTATGTCTACAAGGAGGTCACGAAGTGACTGAGCCCTTCCCGTACGCACTCACCCGCTCCGGCGTGGTGATGACTCCCGATCCCGGCGAGCCGCTGGAGTCCGAAGGCGTGCTGAACCCCGCATCCGGCCGCGACGCCGACGGCGAGCTGTACCTGCTGCCGCGGCTGGTCGCCGACGGCAACGTGTCGCGGGTCGGCCTCGCCCGCGTCGTCGTCCAGGACGGCGTGCCGGTCGGCGTCGAGCGAGAGGGCGTCGTGCTGGCGCCCGACCGCGACTTCGAGCGCGGCCGGCGCAACTCCGGCGTGGAGGACCCGCGCACGACGTTCGTGCCCGCCCTCGGCCTCCACGTGATGACCTATGTCGCGTACGGCCCGCTCGGCCCGCGCACCGCCGTCGCCGTCTCGTCCGACCTGCGGTCGTGGCAGCGCCTCGGCCCGGTGAGCTTCGAGTACGACGACGAGCTGGGCGTCGACCTGGCGCTGTTCCACAACAAGGACACGGTGTTCTTCCCCGAGCCGGTCACCGGGCCGGACGGCGTGGAGAGCCTGGCCGTGCTGCACCGGCCGGTGTGGGACCTCGGCGAGGTCAGGGACGGCGAGGGCGCGCATCCGCCGACCGGGCTGGAGGAGAAGCGCCCGAGTATCTGGATCGCGTTCATCCCGCTGGCGGCCGTGCGCGAGGATCTGGGCGAGCTGGCGCGGTGGCGGCACAACCGCTTCCTCGCCGGCCCGGAGTTCCCGTTCGAGGAGCTGAAGATCGGCGCCGGGCCCGCCCCGGTGCGCGTGCCGGAGGGCTGGCTGCTGCTCCACCACGGCGTCACCGGGCGGCTGGAGCGCGGCGTCGACCAGCAGAAGCACGTCAACTACGCCGCCGGCGCGATGATCCTCGACGCCGACGAGCCGTGGCGGGTGATCCGGCGGACGGAGGAGCCGCTGCTGAGCGCCGAGACCGAGGAGGAGCGCAGCGGCATCGTGCCCAACGTCGTCTTCCCTACCGCGATCGAGCAGGTCGGGGACGCCCACTGGGTGTTCTACGGGATGGCGGACTCGAAGATCGGCGTCGCGAAGCTGGAGCGGGTGGCGTCTTCCGCGACATGATGTCGAGATGACGCCCTCCCGTTCGTATGGACGGTGAGAGGAAGGAATCACGACCATGTCCCAGTACCTGCTCAGCGTCTACCAGCCCGACGGGCCCGTCCCGGAGCCGGAGGTCCTCGCCGCGATCGGCGAGGACCTCGACGCGCTCAACACCGAGATGCGCGCGGCCGGCGCTTGGGTGTTCTCCAACGGCCTCCTGCCGCCGCAGTCGGCGACCGTGCTGCGGCCGGCCGGCTCGGAGGTGATGGTCACCGACGGCCCGTTCGCGGAGGGCAAGGAGCACCTCGGCGGCTTCACCATCGTCGACGTGCCCGACCTGGACGCCGCCCTCGAGTGGGGCCGGCGTCTCGCCGTCGCGACGACGCTGCCGATCGAGGTGCGGCCGTTCGCGTGAGCCGCGACAAGAATGGCGCGGCCGTCTCCTCCGGAGCGATCGACTCGATCTTCCGCGAGGAGTACGGCCGCGCCGTCTCCGTGCTCTACCGCTCCCTCGGCGACCTGGACCGCGCGGAGGACGCCGTGCAGGAGGCCTTCGCCGTCGCGGTTGCGCGCTGGCCGGTCGACGGCCTCCCGCCCGCGCCGGCCGGGTGGCTGATCACCACCGCCCGCCGCCGCGCGATCGACCGGCTGCGCCGGGAGGCGGTCGGCCGGGAGCGGGAGGCGGAGGCGACGGCACTGCTCGCGCTGGCCTCCACGGTGGAGGCCGCCGACACCGGCGCGATCACCGACGACCGCCTCCGGCTCATCTTCACCTGCTGCCACCCCGCGCTCGCGCCGAACGCCCGGGTGGCGCTGACGCTGCGGCTGCTCGGCGGGCTCAGCACCGCCGAGATCGCGCGGGCGTTCCTGGTCCCCGAGGCCACGCTCGCCCAGCGCATCTCGCGCGCGAAGGCGAAGATCAGGGACGCCAGGATCCCGTACCGGGTCCCGGCCGCCGCCGACCTGCCGGAACGGCTCGGCTCCGTGCTGGCGGTGGTCTACCTGATCTTCAGCGAGGGCTACACGGCGACCGCGGGCGACCGGCTGGTGCGCGCGGAGCTGTGCGGCGAGGCGATCCGGCTCGCGCGCCTCCTGACCGCGCTGCTGCCCGACGAACCGGAGGCGCAGGGTCTGCTCGCCCTGCTGCTGCTCGTCGACGCCCGCCGGCCCGCCCGGATGGATCGCGACGGGTCGATGGTCGCCCTCCCCGACCAGGACCGCGACCGCTGGGACACCGCCCTGATCGCCGAGGGCCACACGATCGTCCGCCGCTGCCTGGTCGCCGGGCGGCCGGGCCCGTACCAGCTGCAAGCAGCCATCCAGGCCGTGCACGACGACGCGGCGCGCGCCGAGGACACCGACTGGCGGCAGATCGTCGCCCTCTACGACCAGCTGCTGCGGGCGCAACCCTCCCCCGTCGTCGCGCTCAACCGGGCGGTCGCGGTGGCGGAGGCTGTCGGTCCCGAGCCCGCGCTGACGGCGATCGAGCCGCTGCGCGAGGAGCTGGCGTCGTTCTACCTGCTGCACGGCATCCGCGCCGGGCTGCTGCGCCGGTCGGGACGGCCCGAGCAGGCCGCGGCCGAGTACGACGAAGCGGTGCGGCTGTGCGCGAACGACAGCGAACGGGAGTTCCTCGCGCGGCAGCGGGCGCTGCTGCCGGAGGCGTGATCGGCGTTCCCGGGTTCCCCCCGCGCGCCCGGCGGTGGAGAGTGGCGCTATGGACATCGCATTCCTCGGGCTCGGCCGGATGGGCCGCGAGCTCGTCCCGCACCTTATCGACGCCGGTCACACCGTGACCGTCTGGAACCGCTCACCGGAGCCGGCGCAGACCATCGGCCGCCGCGGCGCCCACGTCGCCGGCTCGGCGGCGGACGCCGTCGCCACGGCGGACACGGTCGTGAGCGTGCTGTTCGGACCGGAGGCCGTGCGCGAGACGCTGCTGGACGCGGACCTCCCGTGGCGCCCCGGCACGCTCTGGATCGACGTGACGACGGTCTCCCCGGCCGACGCGATCGAGTTCGCCGCCCGCGCCGCCACCCTCGGCATCCGCTATGTGGCCTCCCCCGTCGTCGGCTCGCTCGCCCCCGCCCGTGCCGGAGCGCTCGCGGTGCTTGTCGGCGGCGAGCACGATGCGGCGAGGGAGGCGAAGCGGGTCGTGGGCCTGTGGGCCGACCAGGAGAAGCTGCGCACGTTCGACACGCCTGCGGCAGCGACGGCGGCGAAGCTGGTGGCCAACCTCGCCCTCGCCATCTCGATGGAGGCCCTGTCGGAGTCGCTGCGCCTCGGCCGCGCCGCGGGACTCACCGACGACGAGGTGCTCGCCACGCTCTCCCTGACCGCGATCGCCCCGCTCGCCGCCATGAAGGGCCCGCTCGTGACCGCCGGCGACTACGAGGACGCCCAGTTCACCGCCGACGCCCTCGCCAAGGACACCCGCCTCATGCTCGCGACCGCGGACGTCCCGCTGCCGGCCGTCGCGCTCGTCGCGGCCGAGCTGCAGCGCGCGATCGACGCGGGGCAGGGCGGGATGGACTTCTCCGTCATCGCGCGGGATCGGTGAGCGGGAGCGGTCACCGTTGGGGTGAATCTATGGACGACACCCCTCATCCTCAGTGGCGCGGAGGGCACACCACTGGCGGCGTCCTGTCTCCGAACGCAAACCATGCGATCGATCCCAGCACGGGGAATGCGATCACGGCGACGACCCACAGAACGCGTAGCAGCGGAGAGATGAGCGGTCGTCTGGCGATTTGCACGAGAGCCACCACGACAAACGCGGCGATGGCGATCAGCGCGGCGATTCCGACGCCGACAAAGATGAACTCCATCACGAACATCCGAATCCCCTTCTGCAGGTCCGCGTTGCCCTGACCGCACCGACAATAGCACCCAGAAATCGGTCAGGTACGCAATCTCCCGTTTTACATGTCTGCTATACATTCCCTCGGATGCCGACATCGACACCCGGATACGAATACAGACAACGGAGTAACTGTGAAAGCAAAGATCGCCATCCTGACATCCATCGCGGCAGCCGCGGGCCTGTCCGTCATGGCCGCGGCCCCTGCAAACGCGGAAGAAGCGGAGCCGTCGTCTGCTACAACTTCGTCATATGCGCCCGACTGCGTGGCTCAGATCGACGCCCTTCCTGAGTGGGGCCTCTCCAAGGAGGACTGCAAGGTAACCAGCACGCTGAAGGTCGAGGACAGCTTCGTCGCGACAGCGGCCGATATCGCTGCGTCAGCGCTGAGCGACGCGGACAAAGCCGAAATCCTGAACCGCAGAGCACGCGGCGCGATCACGGCAAAGCACTGGAGCCAGTTCACTACGGGCGCTGCCTACACCCGGACCCACAACGGCACGTTCTACTACGACGGCTCCCGCGTGTGGGTGACCACCCAGACGAGTGGATACTCCGGCTCTCACCAGTGCTTCACGAACTACAGCGTTGGATTCAATCTCACCGGCACTGCCTGCAACGAGAGCGGAAGCGCTTCCGCACGCAACCTCTACTCTGCGTGGGATGTGAACCCGAACGGCACGCCCGTGGTTTACAACGTCTCGATGACCGCGACAGTCAAAGCGAATGGCACGATCAGCGGCTACGGTGCCACCGTCGGATAGTCGACTCTATGACCGAGGGCGGCCCACTGCGCGCATTGCCAGTGGGCCGACCTCGTCTACCCCGCGAGCGACGCGGCCGCTCACCCGACCGCCGTCACCACCCCGCCGCCCGCCGCGGACCGCTGCGCGGCGTCCACGACCTGCAGCGTCCGCAGCCCGACCCCGCCGTCCGGGACCGCCGGCCGCCCGGCGCGCACGGCGCTGACGAACTCGTCGAGCATGGCCGCGTCCAGGTCGTCGCCGGTCGGGACCCACACCTGCCCGTCGCGGGTCTGGCCGCCGACGTGCTCCGCGAATGGCGCGATCGTCACCGAGCCGCGCGTGCCCGTCACCTGGAAGGTCAAGCCGCCCCAGGTGGGCGCGGCGTCCGGGACGCTCCAGGAGCAGTCGATCGTCGCCACCACTCCGCTCGGATAGACCGCGGTCACCAGGCCGCCGGTCTCGACGGCCGCCTCCGGGAGCAGGATGCGGTTGGCGACCGCGTGCACCGTCGCGGGCTGCTCGCCGAGCAACTCGTCCAGCAGGTCGGCGCAGTGCACGACGTGGTCGACCAGCGCGCCGCCGCCCGCGAGCGCGGGATCGGTGAACCAGGCGCGGTCGGAGGGCACCTTGCCGTTGTTCGTCCCCTTCACCGCCAGCAGCGTCCCGAGGTCGCCGCGACGCACCCGGTGCAGGAGGTCGGCGAACGCGGGCGCGAACCGGACCGGGTACGCCGTCATGAGGGTCACGCCGGCGCGCTCGGCCGCCGCCAGCATGGCCTCGGCGTCCTCCACCGTCGTGGCCAGCGGCTTCTCGCATAGGATGTGCGCCCCTGCAGCCGCGGCAGCCTCCACGAGCGCGCGGTGGCGGATGTTCTCGGCCGTGACGATCACGGCGTCCGGACCCCAGGCGAGCGCGTCCTCGTACGTCGGCAGGTAGGCCACGCCGAGCTGGTCGGCCAGCGCACGGCCACGGAGGGCGGCGTCCGGCGCCGACGCGCCGTCCGGGTCGGTGACGACGAGCTCGATGTCCGCGCGGCCCGAGAGTGCGCGGCAGTAGCCGATCGCGTGCGTGTGGGCGAAGGACAGCACCGCCACCTTCAGCGGTCTGCCTGCGGTCGCGGCGGTCATGCGCCCACCACCTCGGCGATCGCCTCGGCCGATGCCAGGTCGAGTTCGACCGGGAGACCGCTGTGCAGTGACTCCATCGCGGCCTCGGCCAGCGCGACGGCGCGGACGCCGTCCTCCGGCGTGACCCGGGCGGCACGGTCCTCCGCGATGGCCGCCACGTAGTCGCGGAGCTGCGCGGTGTACGGGCTCTCGGCGTGGACCGGCGGCGGCAGGTAGCCGTCCGCGTCGTGCGCCGCCGGGATGTCGACCCGGCTCGGCGTCAGCCTCGAGTCGATCGCGAGCGTGCCTGCCGACCCGGCGAGGTCGGCACTGGTCCGGAACGGCAGCCCGCGGGCTCCCCACGTGCCCTGGAGGTGGCTGATCGCGCCGGTCGCGTGCGTCAGCACGACGTGCGCGGTGACTGTGTGCGGTTCGTCGACGTCACCGCCCGGCGCGCTCTGGACCGCGTACACGCGGACGACGTCGCCGGCGAGCCAGAGCGCCTGGTCGAGGTCGTGGATCATCTGGTCGCGCACGATCCCGCCGCCACGCGCCTCGTCGTGGAACCAGGTGCCCGCCTTCGGCGCCTCGCCGCCGCGGACGAACCGCAGCACGGCCGGCTCGCCGATCCGCCCTCTCTCGATCTCGCGTTGCACCGCCGCGTACTCCGGGAAGTACCGCACGACGTGCGCCGGGAACAGCCGGACCCCTGCCTCGCGCGCCGCCGCGACGACCTCCCTGGCCTCCTCGACGGAGGCGCCGAGCGGCTTCTCGCAGATGACGTGCTTGCCGGCACGGATCGCGGCCAGGGCCAGCGGAGCGTGGCTGGTGGTCGGGGTCACGATGTCCACGACGTCGCTCGCGGCGAACAGAGCGTCGAGGTCGCCGGCGACGGCGAAGCCGTATTGCGCGGCGAGTGCCTCTGCGCCCTCGTGCGAGTGCACGGTGACCGCGGCGCCGAGCGCCCGCCAGCCGTCCGCGTGGACGCGCGAGATGCCGCCGGCCCCGATCAGGCCGACTCGAAGGGTGTTCACGGTGTGCCTTTCTGTCGTCGTCGCCTCGGTCGCCCGCGTCATTTCAGACCGGAGAACGCGATGCCGTCGATGACGCGTCGTTGCATGAGGAGGAAGAGGATGAGGACCGGCGCCATCGCGAGCAGGCTCGCCGCGAGCAGCAGCGGATAGTCCGGGATGGAGCGCTGACTGGTGAGCGTGGCGATGCCCGGCGCGAGCGGCATCTGCGTGGAGTCCGTCGCCACGATGAGCGGCCAGAGCAGGTCGTTCCAGGACGCCAGGACCGTGATGATCGCGAGCGCGGACAGCCCGGGCTTGGCCAGCGGCAGCATCACCTTCCAGAACACCTGGAAGTGGTTCGCCCCGTCGAGCCGCGCCGCCTCGGCCAGCTCGTCCGGCAGGCCGAGGAAGAACTGCCGCATCAGGAAGGTGCCGAACGCGCTGAAGATGCCGGGCGCCGCGATGCCCGCGATGGTGTTCAGCCAGCCGAGGCCCTGCACGATCTGGTACTGCGGCAGCAGGTAGACCTGCGGCGGCACCATCAGGATGGCGAGCACCAGCGCGAAGATCGTCCGCCGGAACGGGAACTCCATCCGCGCGAAGGCGTAGCCCGCCATTGAGCACAGAAGGAGCTGGCCGACCGTGCGGATGACCGTGACGGCCACCGACACCCAGAGCTGGTTGAGGAACGGGAGCTGGTCGAACACGTGCGCGAAGTTCTCGAAGTGCAGGGTCCCCGGCCAGACCGTCGGCGGCACCGAGGTGACCTGCGCGTTCGTCGCCAGCGACATCAGGATCTGCCAGACGAACGGGAAGATCATCAGCAGCGACGCCACGATCAGCACCGCGTGGGTCAGGCCGTTCCCGCGAGCGCGGCCGGCCCGTGGCTGCGGCCGTGCGATCACCGAGCTAGACATAGTTCACCCACCTCTTCTGCATGCGGAACTGGAGCATCGTGAACGCGCCGACCAGCACCAGGATCGCGACGCCGACCGCCGCGGCGTAGCCGTTGTCGCCGGTCTGCTGGTGGGCGAAGAACAGGTAGACGAGCGACTGCGTCTGGTTGATCGCCGGGTTCTGCGTGCCCATCAGCGCGTAGAGCAGGTCGAACAGCTGGAACCCGGTGATGACGGTGATGACCGAGACGAAGAAGATCGACGGGGTCAACAGCGGCACGGTGATCGAGAAGAACTGCCGTGCCCGGCTCGCGCCGTCGATCGAGGACGCCTCGTACATCTCCGGCGGGATGCTGCGCATGCCGGCCGAGAGCACGATCAGGTTGAACCCGAGCGAGATCCACACCCCGACGACGCCGACGGCGAAGAGCGCGAACCACTCCGTGCTCAGCCAGTTCGGCCCCTTGATCCCGATCTGCGAGAGCGAGTAGTTGATCACGCCGAAGTCGCCGTTGAAGATGATCCGCCACACCATCGAGATCGCGGCGGGCATCGCCACGTACGGCAGGAAGAACGCCGTGCGGTATGCGGCGGCGAACCGCAGCCCCGGCCGGTTGATCAGCGCCGCGAACCAGACCGCCAACGGGATGCCGAGCAGGAGGATGCCGACGTAGATGAACGTGTTGAGGATCGCGCGCCAGAAGTCGGGGTCCGCCAGCATCTGCTGGTAGTTCGTGATCCCGCTCCAGGTCGCGCCGCCGAACGCTCCCCAGGTCGTGAAGCTGAAGTAGGCGTTGCGGAAGATCGGCCAGATGTAGAACACCAGCACGCCGAAGAGCAGCGGCCCGACGAACAGCAGCGCCCACCAGCCGTCCTTGCGCAGGCCGCGGCCCCTACCCCGGTCGGCGGCGCGGGGTGTGCGCGCGCCCGGGGTGGCGGGCGCCGCCTGCGCGGCGCCCGCTCCCTTCGTGATCGTCTGAGTGGACATCGTCACTCTTTGGCGAGGTCCGCGTTCATCTGCGTGGCGAGCTCCTTGGCGACCTCGTCCACCGGCTTCTTGCCGCTGAACGCGTCGGGCAGCAGGTCGCTCTCCGCCTTGTTCCAGGCCGCGGTGTTCTTGGAGATCGGGTACGGGTAGGCGTAGTCCGTCGCCGCCTTCTCGAACACGCTCAGGTCCCACGGCGCCGAGTCGACGAACGCCTGCTGGGTGCCGTTGAACGCCGGGTTCGCCGCGCCCATCTTCGCCTGCGTCTGCGCGGCCTCCTTGCCTCCGAGGTAGTTCTGGAAGGCGATGGCGGCCGACTTGTTCTTGGAGTCCTTGGCGACGACGTTGGCGAGACCGTGGATGACGGTGGCCTGACGCTCACCGGTCGGCAGCGGCGCGACCGCGATCTGCGCCTTGATCGGCGAGCTCAGCAGCTCGGCGTTGGACCAGGTGCCCGACCAGAACATGGCGGACTTGCCGTTGATGAACCACTGGTCCTGCGGCGTGTCGGAGAGCTGCGCGAGGGTGGGCGACGAGCCGTCGGCGATCAGGTCGCGCACGAACTGGAGGCCCTTGATCGACTTGGGGTCGTCGTAGCCCGACTTCTTGCCGTCGGAGGAGATGATCGAGCCGCCGGCCTGCAGGATGGTGTTGTAGTACATCTCCTGGCCGCCGCTGAGACCGCTGGCCTCGCCGTAGATCCCCTCGCCCTTGAGCTTGTCCGAGATCGCCTTGGCCTTCTGGTGGAAGTCGTCCCAGGTCCAGCCCGCGGTCGGGTACGCTACGCCTGCCTTGTCGAAGATGGCCTTGTTGTAATAGACGGCGATGGTGTCGAAGTCCTTCGGGACCCCGTACTGCTTGCCGCTGTACGAGTAGAGCGAGTCCAACGCCTTCGGGTAGTTCGACGGGTCGATCGCCGAGCCGACCGGCTCCAGCAGGCCGTTGGACGCGTAGAGCTGGAAGTTCGGCCCGTTCATCCAGAACACGTCGGGCAGTGTCTTGGACGAGCCCTGCGTCTGCAGCTTGGTGAAGTAGTTCTGGTACGGCGTGATCTGCGGCGTCACCTTGATGTTCGGATAGGTCTTGTTGAAGTCCTTGATCAGGGCCTCCATCGCGGGCTTCTGGTTCACGTCCCAGAACGCGTAGGAGATGCCGGCCGAGAGATTATGATCGGCAGGGGCATCGGAGCCGCTGCCAGTGTTGGACGAGCATCCGGCGAGCACGACTGCGGACGCGACCGCGGCCGCGGCCGCGAGCAGGGCTTTTCGCATTGGTTTCTCCTTCGAAATGTGGTGTCGGTGCCTTCCCGGGTCGGCGACTTGACCTCGCCGGCCCGGTTCTTGCTTCGGTGCAGGGGTGCTCCGCGATTCACGGAGCGCGGGACGTCGCTACAGCAGGGCGACGACCCGCTCGTCCGCGGCGGGCACGGCGCGAGGCCGGGACCCGTCGCGAAGCGATTCGGTGGCCGCCACGGCGGTGGCCACGGCGTTGCGCGCTGCCACCGCGGACGTCGTCGTCGCGGTGCCGTCGCGCACGAAGCGCACGAACTCGGCGATGGTGAGCCGGTCCGCGTCTCCGTGGCCGCCCTCGTCGCCGAGCACAGGGTACTCGACGTCGCCTGAGGGTTTGTAGGTGGTCCGGCGGTTCCAGACGCGGACGACCGCGCCCTCGGTGTCGCCGAAGTTCTCCAGGCGCCCCTCCGTGCCGATCACGGTGTAGTTGCGCCAGTAGTCCGGGGTGTAGTGGCACTGCTGGTAAGAGGCGAAGACCCCGTTGTCGAGCCGCATCGTGACCATGGAGATGTCCTCCACGTCGATGACCGGATTGAGCTCGCGCTGTGTCAGCGGAGGCCACGAGTCGAACGAGAACCAGTCCGGCATCGCCCGGTCGGAGTTGTCCCTGCGGTCGTCGATGCCGCCGTAGACAGTCAGGCCGCCCATCCCGGTGACCAGCTCGGAGTACCCACCGGCGAGCCAGTGGATGATGTCGATGTCGTGCGCGCCCTTCTGCAGCAGCAGGCCGTTGGACTTCGCCCGCTCGGCGTGCCAGTCCTTGAAGTAGTAGTCGCCGCCGTTGCCGACGAAGTGCCGGCACCAGACCGCCTTGACCTCGCCGATCTCGCCGCGCTGGATGATGTCGCGCATCGTGCGAACCACGCTCATGTGCCGCATGTTGTGGCCGACGTACAGCCGGGTGCCGGTCTCGGCGGCGGCCGCCAGGATGGCGTCGGCGTCGGCCACGTCGATGGCGAGCGGCTTCTCCAGGTAGACGGCGATCCCGGCTCGGAGCAGGTCGACCGCGATCTCCGCGTGCGTGTGGTCGGGCGAGGTGACGAACGCGGCGTCCACCGCGTCGCCTCCCGCGATCAGCTCGCGGTGGCCGGCGTAGGCCGCGTCGGCGCCGAACGTCCCGGCCGCGCGCTCCCGCGCCGCCGGCGACGGGTCCACGACAGCGACGATGCGGCCGTCGCCGCTCTCGACGGCGTGGCGGGCGATGCCCGAGCGCGCGCCGGCGCCGATCACGGCCAGGCGAAGCACCCGCTTCGCGGCGTCCACGCCGATCCTCTCCTGAACGGTCATCTCCGCGATCCCTCCATGCTCTCCCGTGCGGCCAGGGCCTGCGCCCCGGCCACGTCGATCTCGGGCTCCGGCATCCCGGGAGCCAGGTACAGCCGCTCCATCGCCTGCCCGGAGGCCAGCGCGAGCGCGCCGAGCACCACCGACTCGGCGCCGAGCTCGGACTGGATGATGGACGGCCGCACCGGCACGCCGATCTCGGACATGACCGCCGCGCGCAGCGGCCGGAGCAGCTCCTCGCCCGCGCGCGACAGGCCGCCGCCGACGACCACCACGTCCGGGTCGACCGCCATCGTCACCGTCGCGATGCCGGTGGCGACCCCGCGCACGAACGCCTCGATCTCCGCGATCGCGGCCGGGTCGCCCTCGGCCGCCGCGCGGAAGACCTCCTCGCCGGTGCCGGCGGACTCCCAGCGGAGCTGACCGGAGTCGTCCACGTGCATCGAGAAGACGCTGCCGCCGATCTCGCCCGCGGCCCCGTGGCGGCCGCGCCGCAGCCTGCCGTCGATGATCAGCCCCATCGAGATGCGGTGGCCGGCGAAGAAGTAGGCGACGTCGTCGACGAGCCGGGCCGCGCCCATCCGGTGCTCGGCCAGGGCGGCGAGCCGCATGTCGTTCTCGATCGTGACCGGGCAGCCGAACTCCTCGCTCAGCCGGCCGGCGATGTCGACGCCCTCCCAGTCCGGGAAGTTGTGCGACACGGTGAGCCGTCCGTCGGAGCCGACCATGCCGGAGACGGCCACGGCCATGCCCGAGAGTCGGGACAGCCGGCCGAGCTCGATGCCGGCACGCTCGAAGCAGGCGTGGACGGCCTCCTTGACGCTGTCGAGGCGCCCGGCCCCGACGAACGTCCCGTCGATGTCGCGCTGGTGCCAGGCGACGATGCGGCCGGTGAGGTCGGCGACGACCACGCGGATGCGGTGGATGCCGACGTCGACCCCGACCAGGAGGCCCGCGTCGGCGACGAACTCGAAGATGCGGGCGGGCCGGCCGGCTCCGCGGCCGCCGTGGGTGTGCTCGTCGATCATGCCGACGAGGCCGCGCTCGCGCAGCAGCGGGAGGGTGGCCTCCACCGTGGGGCGCGAGAGGCCGATGCGCTCGGCGAGCTGGGCGACGGTCGCACGGCCCCCGTCGCGCAGCGCGACGGCGACGCGAGCGCCGCTCGCGTTCGTCAGTCGCACGTCGTGCGTCGCGCCGTTGTCGCCCGGGACCATCGCAGGACCTCTCCGTCCGTTACAAAGAAAATGACTTTTGTAATTGCTTTCGGACAGTAGAGCATGCGGGGCGGGAGGAGGTCAAGAGCGATTTCTCTATAAACAAAGCGGTTTGCATATTCCCGGCCGTCATGGCCCGGTCCGGTCGCCGGCGCGCGTCGGTCTTGTCCTCCCCGACCGCACCCCAATACGCTCGGCGGAAGGCGTGAAATACGCCGACGACGAGAGGCGGGGGCCATGCGTTTCATCCAGTCGCCGGAGCGGCGCATGCAACCGCACGCTCCCGACACCGGGAGCGCGCCGCTCCTGAAGCGCAGCCCGCTGCTGTTCGGCTTCGTCGTCACCCTCGGCGCACTGGGCGCCGTCGCTACCGGCTACATGCTCTACGGCCTCCGCTCGATCATCTTCTCGGTCTTCCTCGCGGCCTTCGCCACGGTCGGCCTCGATCCGCTGATCCGCTGGTTCCAGCGGCACGGGATGAAGCGGGCGTGGGCGATCGTCACGGTCATCCTGCTCATCGTCGGCGTGCTCGTCGCGATCATCTGGGTGGTCGTCCCGCTGATCGTGCAGCAGATCACGAACCTGGCGACGGCCATCCCGGCCGAGGTCGCGAAGCTGCGCGCCGAAGGCTGGTTCGACAGCACCAACGCCGCCAGCAACGGCGTCCTCGGGCAGGCGCTCACCTGGATCTCCGACCAGGTGAAGGATCCGAAGACGTGGGCGAACATCGGCAACGGCCTGGTCGGCTTCGGCCTCTCCGTGCTGAACGGGTTCACGACCGGCTTCTTCATCGCCATCCTGACGATCTACTTCATCGCCTCGTACGACTCCACCAAGGCCTCCCTTTACCACCTGGTGCGCCGCTCGCACCGCGATCGGTTCGAGGGCTACACCGAGCGCATCCTGCAGAACTTCGGCAAGTACCTGAGCGGGATGGTGATCCTCGCGTTCTTCAACGCGACCTACAGCCTCATCCTGCTGCTGGTCACGGGGGTCCCCGGAGCGTTCCTGATCGCTCTCGCGGCGTTCTTCATCACGCTCATCCCGCTGATCGGAACGGTGCTCACCACGATCCTGATGACGATCCTGGCGCTGATCCACTCGCCGGTGAGCGCCATCGTCGTGCTGGTCTTCATGCTGGTCTACATGCAGGTGGAGGCATACATCCTCACCCCGAAGGTGATGGGCAAGGCGGTGCAGGTCCCCGGCTCGGTCGTGCTCATCTCCGCCCTCGCGGGCTCGACGCTGTTCGGCCTCCCCGGAGCCCTCGTCGCCATCCCGATCTCCGCCGGCATCATCCTCATCATCAAGGAGGTCGTCATGCCCAGGAAGGATCGGAGCTAGCGGGCGTAGAGTCCATCGACGTGACCACCACGATCGCCCTCATCACCGGGGCAAACAAGGGAATCGGCTTCGAGACGGCCCGGCGGCTCGGCGAGCTCGGGATGACCGTGCTCCTCGGCGCCCGCGACGAGCAGCGCGGGCTCGCAGCGGAGGCCGCCCTCCGGGACGGCGGCGCGGACGCGCGTTTCCTCCAGTTGGACGTGACGGACGGCGCCTCGATCGCGCGCGCCGCCGACCTGATCGACCGGGAGTTCGGCCGCCTCGACGTGCTGGTGAACAACGCGGGCACGGCCACGGTCTCCCGGCAGCGCGCCCTCGCCAGCGCGACCTCCCTCGCGGACATGCGCGCGGTCTACGACATCAACGTGTTCGGCCTGGTCGCCGTCACCAACGCGATGCTGCCGCTGCTGCGCCGCTCCCCGGCCGAGCGCATCGTCAACGTGTCGAGCGAGGTCGGCTCGATCGGCTCGCAGTCCGACCCGGCCAGCCCGCTGTACGACATGCCCGCGTCCGCGCAGTACCCGTCCTCCAAGGCGGCGGTCAACATGCTCACCGCGATGTACGCGAAGGAGCTGAAGGACACCCCGATCAAGGTGAACGCCGCCAACCCCGGCTTCACCGACACCGACTTCAACGACCACCGCGGCATCCGCTCGGTCGAGGACGGCGCGGTGCCGAGCGTCCACCTCGCGACGCTGCCCGGCGACGGGCCGTCCGGCGTGCTCTGGGGGCACCTGTGGCTGCGGGAGGGAGAGGGCGGCTACGGCGTGCTGCCCTGGTAGCGGGGGCGCCCGCCACCCACGATGTCACCGCGAGCCGGACTCCCCTGCACCCGTCCCCGTCCCCGTCGCGAGGAACGCCGTCCCGAAGCACAGCTCCTCGCACGCCGCGTCCGCCAGCCCCTCCCGCATCGCCGCGCGGATGACCTCCCACGGCCGCCTTCCGATCCACTCGTCCAGGGAGGCCGACCTCCCCACCACCGCGACCCCGAGCCGGGTCAGCCACGCCGGGGTGCGGTCCGGCGTCTTCAGGTCGAGGACCGCCCAGCGTCCGCCGCGGACGAGCGCCGCCGCCCCGTGCGCGACGACAGCGCCGCAGTCCGGGACCTGCGTCAGCGCGTACGTGGACAGGATGGCGTCCACCCCGAGCGGGAAGGCGAACTCCGCCGCCTCCGCCTGCACCAGCTCCACGTTCCGCCAACCGTGCGCCGCCACCCGCGACCGGGCGCGGTCGAGCATCGCGTCCGTCAGGTCGACCCCGATGAGCCGTCCGCCCGGGCCGATCGCGTCCTCCAGCAGCGGGAAGTTCAGTCCCGTGCCGCAGGCGACCTCCACCACGGTCGCGCCGGCGCGGAGGCCGAGCGCCCGGACCGTGCGGAGCCGCTGCGACCGCTGCGGGTAGCCGGGCACCGGGTACAGCCGCGAGGTGAGGTCGTAGTGCGCGGCCTTCCGCCGGTAGACCTCGATCAGGCGCTCGGCGCCGTCCAGCCGGGTCACGCCGACCCCGCGCCCGCCTGGACGTCGGCCTCTACAGCGGCCTTGATCGCGGCCATCTCGATATCGCTCGTGCGCTGGATCCTGCGCCGGAGGATGCCGGGCGGGATGAGGCGCATGACGTTCGCGAGGTCGACCTCCACCCACATGATGGCGTCGGTGCTGTCCTCGCCCGCCGGCAGGATCTCCATCCCCCAGCGCGCCGGCGAGGACCCTATGGTGCCGGCGAACGCCATCGCGTGCGGCTCGTCGACGACGGTGACCCGCTCGGAGCGGCGGTGCTCCCGCCGGAAGTCCCGCGCCCGCTGATCGATCCAGCCGCCGGCGACGAGCGGTCCGCCGCCCCGGACGTAGCACTCGAGGACGGTCGGCGCCCACTCCGCCCAGCGCCCGACGTCGCACAGGTAGTCCCACACGTCGCGGACGCTGCCGGCGACGACGATTCTGCTCTCGGTGCGAATGGTCATGGGTCGCGCCGCGGGGTCGTCACGGCGTGCGTCCTCCTGTGAGGTACACGAGGTGGTGGGGCGGATGGTTCAGCGCGGTCAGCCGGCAGGCCGCCCTGACGCGTTCGCCGCGATGAACGCCACGGCATCCGCCGCGACTTGCTCGGGCCGCTCCCACAGGACCAGATGCCCCGTCCCCTCGTAGACCACCAGCCGGCTGGCGTCGATCGCCGCCAGCTCGTGGGCCTGCGAGGCGGGCAGGATGTCGTCCTCCGCGCCCCACAGGATCAGTGTCGGCACCGCGATCGTCCCGCTCCGAAGCGGCGGCGCCGCCGTGACGAGCCCTTCGATGCCCGCCAGCCAGACCGCAAGCGGGATACTCAGCGCCGAGGTCTCCTGGTCGTCGAGGAAGCTCTCCGGCACCGGCGAGCGCAGCGGGAGCACCCCATCGAGCGCCCGGATGTCGTCCCGCGTGACGGGATCCCGGAACGACGCCAGCACGCCCGCGAGCGCCCCCGGCACCGGCCCCTGCAGGTCGCTCGGCGCCCCGACCAGCACGAGTCCCCGCACCCGTTCGGGATGCGCGAGCGCGACCTGCTGCGCCACGTAGCCGCCGCTGGACGTCCCGAGCAGCCAGGAGGCGCCGATCCCCAGCGCATCCAGGAGCGCGACCACATCCTCGGCTGCGTCGCTCAGCGAGTACCCGACCGGCGGCTTCGCGCTCTCGCCGACGCCGCGCTGGTCGGGGACGACGAGCCGCAGGTCAGGCGAAAGCAAGGGGATCAGCCGATCGAACGAGCGGTGCGTCTCACCCCAGGCGTGCAGGAGCACGACTGTTTCGCCGTGGCCGGCCTCGTGGACAGCAAGCTCGACACCGGTGGAGAGCGGGACGCGGCGCATGCGGGAATTATGGCGCGTGGGGAGGCGGCGAAGGCGGAGGAACGCGAACCTCAGTGCCGGGCCGCGACCCAGGCGAGCAGATACGTTCGCGAGTCGGCATCGTCGATGGCACTGTCCGGGAGACCGGCGACCGCTGCGCGCGCCGCGGCCGCACCCTCCCCGCCTTGCAGCGCCCGGTACATCAGCAGGTAGTCGCCGAACTGCACGTCGTACCCGGAGGGGGTCGCCTCGGCCAGGTTCTTCCCGATCCGGGAGGCCGACGACGTCAGGTATCCCGCGACCGGTCCCATCGGGATGAGCTGTATGCCCAGGATGGCGTTGGGATCAGCGCTGAACCACGTCGCGTAGTCTCGCTTCCCTCCCCAGTTCAGCGCCACCACCGAGTGCGAGAAGCCCGGGAAGTCCGAGACGTCGGCGTTCGTCCAGAGGCCGCGTGCGGACGCGGCTTCGGCGGACAGCATCCACGTGGCCTCACGAGCCAGGGACTGTTGCGAGCTGGCGGTCGCCCACAAGGCGAGACCGTTCCAGGCGTTCACCGCCTCCGAGCTCGACTCCTGGTTGTTGCCGTCGGCGAAGGGCGAGTACCCGGAAGCCCACGAGTGGCCGGTGTACGGGTCGAAGGTACGGCGCTCGGGGAAGTACCTGCTCGGGCCGCTGGTGGCGAGGTCCGCCGCCAGCAGGTTCATCACCGGCGCGAGCCGCTCGACCGACGACGGATCGTCTTCCGCCAGCACCCCGGCGGCGTAGAGGAAGTAGCCGTAGTGGAAGTGGTGGTCGTTGAACTGGTCCGACCCGAACGATGCGGTCAGCCCGACCACGCCCCGCACGTTCGGGTCGTAGACGAAGCAGCGTGCAGGCGCGGACGCGCACCGGGCCGGCTGCGCCCACTCGTCCAGGGCGGTCGCCAGGCGCGCGCGCAACCCGTCGGCGACGGTGTTCTGCCCGAGTCGCCGGGCGATCGTCAGCAGGTTCGCGAGGCGATACATCCCCTTGCCGCCGAAGTAGGTGTCCGACGGCAACGGGTCCGCGGAGGCGGCGTCCGTCCGCAACTGGCGGACGATCGCCTCCTTCGTCGGCCCGTCGACCGCGCTGAGGTCGAGCGCACCCGCGGGTGTGACGGCGGGCACACTCCACGTGAGCGCGTCGCCGGCGCACACCGTCATCGTGCCGTAGATCGTCGCGTACGTTCCGAGGGAGCACGCAGTGCCGGCGAGGCCGGACTTCTGGGCGGGGAGCGCGCCGAACAGCGTCGATCCTCCCGCCGCACGGTAGGTGAGGGTGGTGATCGCGCTGGCCCCCGCGCCCGCGTAACCGGTGCGGACGCCTTCAAGCGGCCCCGAGACTTCGGCGGCCACATGCGCGGCGCTCTGCCCTCGCGGCACGGGGAACCAGACGGCGGCCTGCCCCTTCGTGAGATCGACGCTGCGTCCGGTTCCGGTGAGCGCACCGGCGGGTGCGATGAGCGCGTAGTCGGTTCCCCCCACTCTCGCCACGGCCGGCCCGTCGGCGCTCAGGAACCCGACAGAGCTCGCGAGCGTCGTGTCCGCGTCGGCGGTGAAGCTCACCAGGGGTGAGCCCTCGGCGACCGTGACGTGCCCGATCGGGGCCCCGCTCTGAGATCTCAACGTCACGGTCACCGACACGTCGTCGTAGGCGGTCACCTCCGACGATGCGCTGGATGCGTCGAGGCTGACCGCCGGTTCGTAGCCGCCGGCGATCGTCTTCGCTGTCGCGGTCACCGCGGGCAGCCCGAACGCGAAGCCGCCGGCTGTGAGTCCGAAGGAAAGAGGGAGCGGAAACACCGGTTGTGGAGCGGATCCGAACACGAGCCCGGAGAACCAACGATTCGTCGGCGGAACCAGTCCGTGAGCGAGCCGCATCGGAGGCGGGGCGGCCACGCTGCGCTGCGGCAGCGCTCCGACCAACGGCGCGACCTGCGCGTCCGGGAAGATGTGAGGGGCTCCCGCCCCCGTGGATGCGGCCCGCGCCTCCACGTCGCTCCTGCTGGAGGCCTGGCACGCGGTGAGCACGCCCGCCACGAGCGCGCTGGTGACCAGGACGGGCACGAGCAGGCGAGCACCGCGCCTCCTCACAGGCCGATCTTCCGGAGGAGGGCGGCGAAGGCGTCGCTGGGGCCGGCGAGCGGCCCGTCGTCCCGCAGATGCAACGTCGCGGTCACCGGCGTTCCGGGGGTGATCAATCCGTCATCCGTGCCTTCGTCGAGCCCGCTGCTGGCCACGAGGACGGTCGACTGCGCGCGACCCGACACCGTCTGCACCTCGATCCTCTGCACGCGGCCCGCGAGCACCCGCTGATTCGGGAGCAGGAGGTCGACAGGCGCGCCGACCGCGACGCGGGAGTAATCCCGCGCGGTGAGGGTGAAGTCCGCCTTCACGAAGAGGGAGCCGCGGCGGTCGATGTGGGCGAGCACGGTCCCGGCCTGTGCGTAGGCGCCCTGCTGCACGTCGATCGACGAGATGGTCCCGGACACCGCCGCGACCACCGTCGCCGTCCCATCGGGAGTCACCGGGTACGGCGCCGACCGCGGGTCCAGGAGCCCGGAGGCGATGTCCTGCTGGAGGCGCAGGCTCCGTACGGCGAACAACCTCTCCCCCGCGGTGACGGTGGCTCCCGACTTCACGAACTGCTCGGTGACGAGACCCCCGTAGTCGGTCCCGACCGGGAAGGACTCCGCATCGATCGTCGCCGAGGTGCTCGTCGCCTGGGTCTGGCGCTGGTTGAAGACGAGCGTGAACCCGGCGACCAGCACGAGCACGACGAGCAGGCCCGCGGCCAGGCGCAATCGGTTGGACCACGTCACGGTGCCACCTCCGCAAGCGTTGCTGCCACGGGATTCGGACGCGCGACCACGGTGAGCGGAGCGCTCGTCGGCACCGCCGCGGCGGGCACCCGCGCCGGGTTCGGACGCCGCAGCCTCCTCGCCTCCCTCATCGCCGTGCCGAGGAAGGCGCCCAGGATCACCGTGTTCGTCACGTTCCAGGCGGTGGCCAACGTGAACACGCCGTTGCTCTCGTCGCGCCAGATCGCGACGACCGAGGTCAGCGCGAGGAAGACGAAGAAGAGCACCTGCGGAATGATGAAGTTGAACGGCGAGTTCGCCCTCCGGGTGCCGGTCACATGCCACGCCTGGTCCCGTCCCGCGATCACGTTGAGCAGGGCGCGCACGTAGATCGGGAAGGACACGGTCGAGAGTGTCAGGGTCTGCCAGCGGAACGAACCCTGGGTGAACCAGGCGAGCAGGATCTGCATCGCGTAGAAGCCCGCGTAGTAGAGGAGCCAGGTGAAGACGGTGATGCTGAGGTTCATCGGGCGCAGATCGAAGTAGATCTCGAGCGGAGGCACGAGCAGCAGCAGCAGGGGGCAGATCCCCGAGAGATAGTGGGTGGCCGTCACCATGTACTGCAGCCGTTGGTCCATGGTCAGTCGTCGACGCGGGCTCAGCGGGTTGTGCGTCAGCAGGATCTCGAACCCGCCGGATGCCCAGCGCAGCTGCTGCTTGCTGTAGGCCTCGACCGTCTCAGGCGCGTCTCCGATGGCGAGCACGTCCGGGATGTAGATCGACTTCCACCCGCGCTCGTGCAGCAGCACCGAGGTCCACACGTCCTCCGACTTCGAATCCGTGTAAAGACCGCCCACGTCGTCGATCGCAGAGCGCCGGAAGACGACATTGGTCCCCACGCAGAACGCTGCGTTGAAACGGTTGCGCCCCGGCTGCACGAATCGGTAGAAGACCGACTGCATGTAGGCCGCGCCGATCGCGATGGTGGTGGTGAGGTTGCCATAGGTCTGCGGGGTCTGGACGAAGGCCACCTTCTCATCCACGAAGAACGGCAGTGTCTCGTAGAGGAAGTCCGGGTCGGGTACGAAATCGGCGTCGAAGATGGCGAAGAACTCGCCTTTCGCGATGGACAGCGCGTGGTTGACGTTCCCGGCCTTCGCACCGTTGCTGCTGAGCCGCCGCACGTACCGGACGCCGAGCTCCGCGGCCAGCGCCTTGATTTCGTCGGACCGGCCGTCATCGAGCACCCAGGTGCGGTGCTCGCCGCGCATCGCCGAAGCCGCGGAGACGGTCGCCCGGACCGTGGCCGGGTCCTCCCCGTAGACCGTGATGAAGACGTCGACGAGAAGTCGCCGCCCCGACAAGCGCAGCGGCCACTGTTCGGGATGGTCCCGGCCGTGCCTCCCGCGCTCCCCTACGCCGTCCGCCGAGTGAGCCGATGGCATCACGAAGAGCGTCGCCTGGGCCCGGTGGAAGGCGAAGTCGCGCGGGTCCCGGCCGCCGGCCAAGATCGTCCACATCGAGAACAGCGCCTGGACGACAAGGACGCTCTCCGCGGTGATCACCATGACGTACGGCACGATGTCGCCCCGGTTGGCGGGATTCAGGAGGAATCCGGCGTACGCCAGAATGCCCAAGGTCGCGATGAGCACGAGCAGCACCATCACCGGGGACTGGGCGGTCCCGGTGTCGCGGACCGACGCGCCCGTTTCGGTCGCGGGTGCTCTCTCGGCGCGCGAAAGCGTCAGGGTACGGGACATCGGATCTCCAGCCGTCAGTTCGGGTCATGCTGAGGAGAGGCGACGACGACGATGGCGTGGGAGCGACAGAGGGCCGGTGCTCCGTGGCGGCGTCGTGGGTGACCGGGTCGACGCCGTATGGGCGAATCGCTGTTTCCCCCATGATGCCCCGAACAGGGGACATCCTGGATTATGAGGAAGTTTCGTTTCGGTTAACTCTGGCTGGATGTGAGCGTAGCGGCGCCTGGACTGACGCGCCTGGCCACCGCGACAGTCCTGAGACATGACACATCGACCCGCGGAACCGAAAAGGCCCCCGATCCCTGTGTTTCCAAGGGATCGGGGGCTTCTCGCCACCTGCGGTGTTGGGTGCGCCCCCAGGGACTTGAACCCTGAACCCATTGATTAAGAGTCAATTGCTCTGCCGATTGAGCTAGAGGCGCATTCGCTCCGGTTTCCCGGACCGAGGCTCAACATTAGCATCCGCTCCGGGCGCGACGCCAATCGGCGCCGGCGGACACTGCACCCCGGGCGTGTCCCAGCGCCGGGCCGCTAGGCTCCTGGCGTGACCGACGCACGCGACACCGCCCCGCTCCGCTCCGACGACCTGGCGCTCGCGCTGCGGCTCGCCGACCTCGCCGACGGCATCTCGTCCGCGCATTTCCGCGAGCGCGGCCTGCACGTCGACACCAAGCCCGATCGCACCTTCGTCACGGAGGCCGACCTCGCCGTCGAGCGGGCCATCCGGGAGGCGCTCGCCGTCGAGCGGCCCGGCGACGGCATCCTCGGTGAGGAGTACGGCACCGAAGGCGACGCCGCGCGGCAGTGGATCCTCGACCCGATCGACGGGACCTCCAACTACCTGCGCGGCGTGCCGGTGTGGGGAACGCTCATCGCGCTCGCCGAGAACGGCACGCCGGTCGTCGGCGTGGTCAGCTCCCCCGCGCTCGGGAAGCGCTGGTGGGCGGCGGCCGGCGGAGGGGCGTGGACGACGGACGCGCCCGGCGCGGAGCCGCGCAGCATCCGCGTCTCGGGCGTCGACGACCTCGCGAACGCGTCGGTCAGCTTCCAGAGCATCGCGCAGTGGGATCAGGCCGGCTACCTCGACCGGCTCGTCGCCCTCACCCGGCGCGTGTGGCGGGACCGCGCGTACGGCGACATGTGGGCGTACATGCTGCTGGCCGAGGGCCTCCTGGACGCGGTCGGCGAGTTCGACGTCAAGACCTACGACCTGGCCGCGCTCATCCCGATCGTGGAGGAGGCCGGCGGCGCCTTCACCTCGGTGACCGGCGAGGCCGGACCGTCCCACGGCTCCTCTCTCGCGTCGAACGGCTTGCTGCACGCGGCCCTGCTCGACGCGCTCGCGTAGCGGGGCCGCGCACCCAGCAGGCAACGCAGGGCAACACTTTTATAGGGTCCGAACCCGCGACCGCGGCGCTCTCCACCCAATAGGCTCGATCGTGTGAACACCCGCACCGACGAGCCCCTCGTGCACATCGCCGGCTTCCGCATGGATTTCGGTCGCACCACCGTCATCCGCGACCTCTCCTTCGACATCGTCCGCGGCGAGACGTTCGGCTTCCTCGGCAGCAACGGCTCGGGCAAGACGACGACGATCCGCGCGCTGCTCGGCATCTACCAGCCGACCGCCGGCGTCCTGCACATCGACGGCAAGGATTTCTCCCCCGAGGCGGGCGAGCGGCTCGGCTACCTCCCGGAGGAGCGCGGCCTCTACAAGAAGGAGTCCGTCATCGACGTGATGGTCTACTTCGGCCGGCTCAAGGGCCTCGGCGCCGAGAGGGCGCGGCGCTGGTCGAGTGAGTACCTGGATCGCGTCGGCATCGGCGACAAAGAGAAGGTCCGGCTCGACAAGCTCTCCGGCGGCCAGCAGCAGAAAGTGCAGCTCGGCGTCACGATCATGAACCAGCCGGAGCTGCTCATCCTCGACGAGCCGACGAAGGGCTTCGACCCGGTCAACCGGCGCCTGCTCATGGACATCATCGACGACCAGAAGCGCGCGGGCTCCACCGTGATGATGGTGACCCACCAGATGGAGGAGGTCGAGCGGCTGTGCGACCGCGTCATCCTCCTCAAGGACGGCGTCTCCCGCGCCTACGGCACTGTGTCCGAGGTGCAGGAGCAGTTCGGCGGCACCGTCGTCCACGTGGACCACGACGGCACCATCCCCGCCTCCCCCGCCTACCGCGTCGCGAAGGACGAGGACGGGCGCGCCGAGCTGGAGGTCGCGAACGACGCCGACACCGCCGCGATCCTCCGTGGCCTCGTGGACGCCGGCCTCCACGTCACCCGCTTCGCCCACACCCGCAAATCCCTGGACGACATCTTCGTCGAGGTCTACGGCGCCGAGAGCCGCCAGGAGGACTGAGCATGGCCCGCCACAACCTCTCCACCGTCATCGGGTTCGAGTTCACCCGCACGATCAAGAAGCGCAGTTTCTGGGCCGTGACGCTCATCCTGCCGATCCTGGTCTTCGGCCTCGGGGCGCTCGTCATCTCGGCGAACGTCTCCAGCGCCAACACCGCCGACCAGCAGAAGAACGCGCGCTTCGACTTCCTCTACGTCGACGCCTCCGGCCTGGTCGACCCTGCGGTCGCGAGCAGCTACGGCGGCAAGGAGATCGCCAGCAGCTCGGAGGGGGTGGAAGAGGTGCAGATCGGCGGCACCCCGGCCTTCTTCGACTACCCGGCCGACCCGTCGAAGCAGACCATCAAGGTCTACGGGGCCGACGCCGGCGTGTTCGCGAACAGCAAGTACTCCGCCGTCGCGCAATCGCTGCTGGCGACGAGCGTGGAGCAGAAGCTGAACAGCCCGGTCGATGTCGCGATCCTCCGCGGCGAGACGAACACCTCGACGACCACCTTCAAGGACGGCGCGGTGGCGCCGGGCTTCCAGGGCATCCTGCCGCCGCTGATCTTCCTCGCCGCGTTCTTCGTCGTGATCGTGTTCCTCGGCAACCAGATGCTCAACTCGACTCTGGAGGAGAAGGAGAACCGGGTCACCGAGATGATCCTCACGACGATCAACCCGACCAATCTCCTCGTCGGCAAGGTGGTGTCGCTGTTCGCGGTCGGCCTCATCCAGATCGCGGTGTTCGCCCTGCCCGTCGTGATCGGCTACCTGTTCTTCCGCGACCAGCTCGCCATCCCGAACCTCGACCTGAGCTCGCTGGTGTTCGACCCGCAGAAGATGATCGTCGGCGCGCTCATCACGATCGGCGGCTTCGCGCTCTTCACCGGGACGCTCGTGGCCGTCGGCGCGGTGATGCCGACCGCGAAGGACGCCGCGCCGTTCTTCTCCGTCGTGATCTTCGCCGTGGTCATCCCGATCTACGCGTCCAGCTACGCGGTGAGCACGCCGGAGGCGCCGATCGTGCAGATCCTGGCCTTCTTCCCCTACACGGCGCCGATCACCGCGCTGATCCTCAACGCGTTCGGGTCGCTGCCGCTCTGGCAGGCGATCGTGATCATCGTCGAGCTGTTCGCCCTGTCGTACGTCGTGCTCCGGCTGGCCGTGCGGCTCTTCCGCTACGGTTCCATCGAGTACTCCAGCAAGGTGCGCATCCGGGACGTGCTCGGGCGCAAGACCGCCACCGGTTCGGCGGTCCACTGATGCGCGCGGTGGTCGTCCCGCAGCCGGGCGACGCGGAGGTCCTGACCGTCGCGGACGTCCCCGAGCCGATGCCCGCGCCCGGCGAGGTCCGCATCCGCGTGATCGCGGCCGGGCTGAACGGCGCCGACCTCAGCCAGCGCCGCGGCTTCTACCCGCCGCCTGCCGGCGCGCCAGAATGGCCGGGCCTTGAAGTGTCCGGCGTCATCGACGCAATCGGCACGGAGGTCGAGCCGGGGCGCTGGCGCGAGGGCGACCTCGTCTGCGCGCTGCTGCCCGGCGGCGGCTACGCCGAGTACGTCACCGTGGACGCCGGGCTCGTCCTCCCGATACCGCCCGGCGTCGACCCCGTGGAGGCCGCCGGCCTGCCCGAGGTCGCCGCCACGGTCTGGTCGAACGTGTTCGACCTCGGCGCGCTGGCGCCCGGCGAGACCCTGCTGGTCCACGGCGGCTCCAGCGGGATCGGCAGCATGGCCATCCAGCTCGCCCACGCGCTGGGCTCGCCCGTGATCGCGACCGCCGGCAGCCCCGAGAAGGCCGCGTTTTGCCGCGGCCTCGGCGCGGACGCCGCCGTCGACTACCGCACCGACGACTTCGTGGCGGCCGTCCAGGCCTTCACCGACGGCCGCGGCGCCGACGTCGTCCTCGACATCGTCGGCGGCGCGTACATCGCCCGCGACCTGGACGCCCTCGCGACCGGCGGCCGCATCATGTCGATCGCGATCCGCGACCGCACCCCGGCCGCGGTGGACATGGGCCTCCTGATGATGAAGCGCGCCCGCCTGCAGGGCACGACGATGCGCGCCCGCCCCCTCGCCGAGCGGGCCGCCATCATCGCCGCCGTGCGGCAAAACGTGTGGCCGCTGCTCGAGTCCGGCGCGGTCCGCCCGGTCATCGACTCGGTGTTCCCGCTGGCGGACGCGGCCCAGGCGCACCGGAGGATGGAGTCGTCCGCACACCTCGGGAAGATCCTGCTGCGCGTGTCCTGACCCCCACGTCCAGCGCGGCCGCGAGCGCCGCCCCGAACAGGTAGGCGAGCAGGTCGATCCACTGGAACGTCGACCCGAGCACCAGCTCCACGCCCGGGATCGTCGCCGACAGGTACGCGGGGACACCGGTGAGCTGGAACACCTCGACGGCGGCGCAGAGCGCGAAGGCGATGCCGCCCACGACCGCGCTCGACGCCCGCACGGCCACGACGGCGACGAGCAGGAAAACGAGCACCGCGTACAGCGCATCCCCCGCGAACGCCCCGGCCCAGCTGTCGATGGTCTCGTGGACGGTCAGCCCCACGACGACGGTGGCGACCGCGGCCACGACCAGGAGGACACGGCGGAGGGCGACTGGCGACATGCGTCGAGGCTATCCAGGTGCTGCCGCTGCGGCGTCCGGCAGGCGACGGACCCGACGTCCATCGGCCGGATGACCCGCCGGGCTCGGCTACGCCGCCGCCCGTTCAGTGGGAGGATCGAACCATGACCACGCCGCCCTCCGACGACGCCCTGCTCGCCCTGCCGAAAGCCGAGCTCCACCTGCATATCGAGGGCACCCTCGAACCCGATCTGGCGTTCGAGCTCGCCGGGCGCAACGGTGTGGAGCTGCCGTACGCCTCCGTCGAGGAGCTCGCCGCTCAGTACGACTTCTCCGACCTGCAGTCGTTCCTCGACCTCTACTACGCGACGATGGCGGTCCTGCGCACCGAGGACGACTTCGCCGAGCTGACCCGCCGCTACCTTCGGACGGCCGCCGGGCAGGGCGTGCGGCACGCCGAGCTGTTCTTCGACCCGCAGGCGCACGTCTCGCGCGGCGTCCCGATCGAGGCGGTCGTGGACGGGATCAGCGGCGCCCTGGCGGAGGCCGAGCGCGACCTCGGGATGTCGGGCGGGCTCATCCTGTGCTTCCTGCGCGACCAGCCGGTGGAGTCCGCCGACGCCGTCCTCACCGCCGCGCTCACCCGGCCCGAGCGACTGCTCGGGGTCGGGCTCGACTCGGCCGAGGTCGGCTACCCGCCCGAGCTGTTCGCCGGCGTGTTCGCCCGGGCGAAGGACGCCGGGCTGCACGCGGTGGCGCACGCCGGTGAGGAGGGTCCGCCCTCCTACATCGTCCAGGCTCTCGACCTGCTCGGCGTGGAGCGCATCGACCACGGCATCCGGGCCTCCGAGGATCCGGAGCTGATGGCGCGCCTGGCCGCGGACGGCATCCCGCTGACGGTCTGCCCGCTGTCCAACGTCCGCCTGCGCACCGTCCCCGACCTGAGCGCCCACCCGCTGCTGCGGCTCGACGCCGCCGGGGTCCGCGTGACGGTGAACTCGGACGACCCGGCGTACTTCGGCGGCTACGCCGGCGACAACTACCTCGCGATCCGGGATGCGCTCGGGGTCACCGCCGAGCAGGCCGAGCGGTTCGCGCGCACCTCCATCGACGCCTCGTTCGCGGCCGCCGAGCGGAAGGCCGAGCTGCAGGCAGAGGTGGACGCGTGGCGGAGCTGACGGGAGGCCGGCTCGGGAGCATCACCCGGCCGGACGGCCGCTCGGTGCGGTTCTTCGACACCGGAGCCCCGGACGACGCCGACACGCCGGTCGTCGTCTGGCACCACGGCACCCCGCAGACCGGTGCCGTCATCCCGCCCGTCGCTGAGGCGGCCGCCGCTCGCGGCCTCCGCGTCGTCTCCGTCGCCCGGCCCGGCTACCCGGGCTCCGACGCCCTCACCGGCCGCACCGTCGCCGACGCCGCGGCCGATGTGCTCGCCGTCCTCGACACGCTCGGCGTCGACGACTTCGCCACGCTCGGCGCCTCCGGCGGCGGCCCGCACGCGCTCGCCTGCGCGGCGCTCGCCCCCTCACGCGTGAGGGCGGTGGTGTCGCTCGCCGGCATCGCTCCGTACTGGGGCGACGTCGACTGGTTCGCCGGGATGGCCGACCCCGGGGGGCTGCGCGCCGCTCTCGCCGGCCGGGACGCCCGCGCAGCGCACGCCGAGACCGCCGAGTTCGAGCCGGAGTCGTTCACCGACCGCGACTACGAGACCTTGAAGGGCCCGTGGGCCGCGCTCGGAGCCGACGCCGGGGCCGGCGCGGCCGAGGGACACACCGGCGAGGTGGACGACGACCTCGCCTACGTCGCCCCCTGGGGCGTCGAACTGGGCGCGGTGAGCGCCCCGACCCTCCTCGTGCAGGGCGGCCGCGACCGCGTCATCCCGGCCACGCACGCCGGCTGGATGCTCGAACGGCTCCGCCGCGGCGAGCTCTGGCTGCGGCCGCGCGAGGGCCACGTCTCGGTGCTGACCGCCCTCCCCGTGGCGCTGGACTGGGTGGTCGCGACCTCCACCCGCTGACGACACGCTCGCGTTCCTGTGGGTTCTCTCAGAAAAGCGCTCTTCTCCTGCTAGGGTCTCGGGAAGTCGACCGGCTGGGCCACTGCGAGGCACGCCGACGTTCCGTTCCCGAAGGAGAGCCCATGACGACGACGTCCACCGCGCTCGCGCCCGCGCGCTCCGGCACACTGCGCCGCAGCCTGGGACTGTGGGCCATCGTCGGCCTCGGCCTCGGGTACATGACGCCGACCGTCGTGTTCGACACCTTCGGCATCGTCTCCGAGGAGACCAGCGGCGCCGTCCCCGCCGCCTACCTGGTCGCGCTCATCGTGATGATGTTCACGGCCGTCAGCTACGGCAAGATGGCGGGCGCGATCCCGAGCGCCGGGTCGGCGTACACGTACGTGCGGGAGTCCATCCACCCGAACCTCGGCTTCATGGTCGGCTGGACCTCCCTGATCGACTACGTGCTGCTGCCGATGGTGAACTGCCTGATCATCCGGCTCTACCTGGAGCAGATGTTCCCCGGCGTGCCCGGCTGGATCTGGGTCGTCGCGTACTGCGCGGCGGTCACGACACTCATCTACTTCACCATGCGCGGCACATCGAACATCAACATGATCCTGCTCGTCTTCGCCATCGTCGTGATGACCGTGTTCGTCGTCATGGTGATCGCGCAGCTCGCGAACGGCGCGGGCGACGGCACGGTCGCCTCGGTGAAGCCGTTCTTCCACGACGGCGTCACCGTGTCGGCCGTGCTCACCGGTGCGACGGTGGTCTGCTTCTCGTTCATCGGCTTCGACGCGGTGACCATGTACGCCGAGGAGGCCGCGACCCCGAAGGTGATGCCGCGGGCGATCCTGCTGACAGTGGTGATCGGCGGGGCGATCTTCCTCATCGCCGGGTTCTTCACGCAGCTCCGGTTCCCGACGAACGCGCCGTTCGGCGAGTTCACCGACGACCCGCTCCCCCAGATCGGCCTGATCGTCGGCGGCCCGGTCTTCCAGGCGGTCTTCGTCTCGGCCGGCTTCGCGGCCACGCTCGCCTCCGGCCTCGCGTCGCACGCGTCGGTGTCCCGGATGCTGCTGGTGATGGGCCGCAACAACGTCCTCCCCCGCCGGTTCTTCGGCTACATCCATCCCCGGACGCACACGCCGACGCTGAACATCGTGCTCGTGGGAGCGATCTCCCTGCTGGCGGCGTCGTTCACGCTCGAGATGATCTCGGCCTTCATCAACTTCGGCGCGCTGATCGCCTTCACCTTCGTGAACGTCTCGGTGATCGCGTGGTTCGCGGTCCGACAGGGCCGCCGCAAGACCTTCCGCGACATCGTGAGCTTCATCGTCCTCCCGGCGATCGGCATGGCGCTGACGGGCATCCTGTGGGCGAACCTCCACGCGGACGCGCTGATCGGCGGCCTGATCTGGACGGCGATCGGCTTCGCCTACCTGCTCATGCTCACGCGCGGCTTCCAGCGCCGGGCCGCGGCCTTCGACGAGAACCAGCCGGTCACGGGGTTCACGTCGGCGGTCGGGAAGGACCGGGAGCCGACGGCGTAGGGTTCAGCGGCACTGCTGGAGGTCGAGCTCGTCCCAGCGCGGGAATCCGGGGATCCCGCCGTGAATTCAAGAGTCACTTCGCACCGTCCCGCGCAGCCGTCTCCCGTCGCCGCCGCGATCGTTCCTGCGCTGTCCCCGCTCACCTGCGAGTCACCCGAACCGCGCGCCCGCGCCGCACTGTTCGTTCTAGTGTTGGCTCAAGTGTCTTGTCGTCGGGCGCCGCACGTTCCGCGCCCGACCCCGGGGAGGAGTACCGATGTCCGAGCTCGACCTCAACCAGCCGTTGACGCCTCCGGATCAGCCGGCGGCCGGGGTGAGCCTCACGCCTCCCGCCGCGGTGCCCGAGGTCGGCGGCGACCAGGCCGTCGGGATGGTCGCCGTGCCCGCCGACAAGCGGGCCGAGCTCGCGGCGAAGGCGGACGAGTTCGTCGCCGGGCTCGCCGGGGTGGAGCCGGGGAGTCCCGAGTTCACCCGCCGCGTCGATGAGATCGCGCGGATGGGCGTGCAGGAGATCCGGTCGTCCTCCGAGGTGTCCAACCGGATGCTGCAGCGGCCGGAGTCCTCGCTCGCCGCGGCCCGTGGTCGCGGCGGCCCGTCCGACCCGCAGACCCAGGTCGCCCAGACCCTCCAGCAGCTCCGCACCACGATCACCGACCTCGACCCGGGCCACTCCAACCTGTCCGGCTCGAAGGGCATCCTCGGGAGGCTGCCGGGCGGCAAGTCCCTGATGCGGTACTTCGAGCGCTACCAGCCGGCGCAGAAGCAGCTCGACGCGATCATCACCGCCCTCATCTCCGGTCAGGACGCCCTCCTCAAGGACAACGCCGCCATCGACCTGGAGCGCACCAACCTGTGGGCGACGATGGGCAAGCTCGGCGAGTACACGACACTCGCCAAAGCCCTGGACGACTCGATCCAGGCGCGCGCCGCCGAGCTGCGCGCCACCGACCCGGCCCGGGCCGACTCCCTGGTCGCCGACGCGCTCTTCCCGATCCGCCAGCGCAGGCAGGACCTGACGACGCAGATCGCGGTGTCCGTGCAGGGCTACCTCGCGCTCGACGCCATCCGCAAGAACAACGTGGAGCTGATCAAGGGCGTCGAGCGCGCCCGCACGACCACCGTGGCCGCACTGCGCACCGCGATCATCGTCGCGCAGGCGCTCGGCAACCAGGAGCTGGTGCTCGACCAGATCAGCGCGCTCAACGACGCCACGAACTCGATGATCGACCGGACAGGCGAGCTGCTGCGCCAGCAGACGGCGCGCGTCCACGAGGACGCCGTCTCCACCGGCGTCAGCCTGGAGACGCTGCAGCACGCCTTCGACAACGTGTTCGCGACGATGGACTCCATCGACAGCTACCGCGTGAAGGCGGTCGAGAGCATGGCGAAGACGGTGGACGCCCTGGAGCAGCAGATCTCGCGCTCGCGCAGCTACGTCGACCGGTCGCACTCGGGCACGAGCATCTGACCGACGCCTCGGCCCCACCGAGTCGCCGCGACCGCGGCGAAGCCGCCTCACAGTCTCCGGGCCGCAGGCTCAGGGCAGGTCGAGCCGCGACGCCCCGAACCGTTGGGCGAGGAATCGCCCGTTGACCAGCAGCGCCGACGCATCCTGCTCCACCGCCGCGTCGCGCATGGTCCTCGCTGCGCGTTCCAGCTCGCCCAGTTGCGCGATCAGCAGGCCAGAGGCGGTCGAACCGTCGGGCAGGACGTGGTCGGCCGCCCACTCCGTCGGCAAGGTGACGTACGACCGGAGAGTGTCGGGCAGGTAGACGGTCGCCGTGAGCCGCACCACGGCCTCCGGCTCGCCCTGACCGGCGACCCGCCCGAGGGTCTCGACGAGCAGGTCGCAGACCCGCCGGACCTGCGCGACAGCCTCGTCGGGCACCCGCTGCCCGAGTCGCACCGGGAGGGTGTGGAGGTCGCGTTCGATCGTCGCGTCCCTGACCTGGATCTCGGACCCGGCCGGCTCCAGCCCGAGCGTCTGCAGCGCCCGCGACGATGCGGCCGCGTCACCTGCCGCCTCGGCGGCGAGGGCAGCCACCCGGGCGGCGAACGCGGTGAGCCAGTCACCGAGGCGGAGCGTCCGGCTGGCGACGATCGCTCCCCCGTACATGCGGACGACCTCCGCGTTCCAGTGCGGCCCCGGTTCGTACGCGAGGGTGAGGGTCTCCTCCGCGCCGATCAGGCCGACCCGGGCGATCGACCCCGCGCGGCCGGACACCCTGTCGGCGAGGGTGCGCCGCCGCTCCACGACGAGCACGCGCTCGGCCAGCGGCCGGGGCAGCGCGCGGCGGACGCTGTCGGCCAGCCCGGCCAGGAACGCCTGCGGGTCGGCCGCGGCCTCCGCATCCGTCGATTGCTCCACGTCTCATCCAACCACGTCGCGCGGTCGCGGTGGACGCGGGAGCCGGGCGGCGACTCGCTCGGCGCGCTCAGCGTCCGACGGCCGTGCGGAGGATCCGCGCGACGCGCTCCTTGTCCGCTTCGTCGAGCTTGGTGATCGCGAACCCGACCGGCCAGAGGCTGCCGTCGTCGAGGGTCGCGGCCTGCTGGAACTCGATCGTGGCGTAGCGGATCTTGAACTTGGAGCCCGGCTTGAACGCGACGACCGTCCTGCCGTCGGCGTCGGCGTAGGCGGGCATCCCGTACCAGGTCTTCGCGGCGAGATCGGTGTTGTCCTTGACGAGCCGGTGGAAGGCCTCCGCGAGCTCCCTGTCGGTTCCCGTCATCGCGGCGATGGCCTCGTCGCACGCCGCGGCGGCGTCGGCGCCCGCTTTCATCGCCTTCTGCTCGGCGACGGTGGCCCGGATCGCCGCCTTCTCCTCTTTGCTGAACGTGGTGTCGGCCATGATGGTCCCCTTCGTGTGAGTGCTCGCCGTTCGATCGGCTGAGACACAATCTACGGTCGCGGGAGGGGACGGCGCTTCTCCATAACTGCTCGATCGTGGCGCAACGCTCCTGGCGTCATCGCGGCGGCGCATACTCGATCGGACGAACCCCGGCGTGCTCGAACGGGTCGACGAAGACGACCCCCGCAGTCTGGCCGGCCGGAAGGACGACGTGGCCCCGCGGCCCTGACGGCATCGCCAGCAGAGCCGTCGCCACGACCGCGCACACGGCCACCCGGATGAGCATCGCGCACCCCCGATCGCTGCGATCGTCGCCGATCCGCGACAGGGCGCGCCATACGCAGAACTACGGACGGCCGAGTCGATCCGCGGCGAGGAGCGCGGCCGAGACCCGGTCGTGGACGCCCAGCTTCGCGTAGATGTGCTCGATGTGCTTCTGGACGGTGCGCGGGCTGACGCGCGTCACGTACGCGATCGAACTCGCGGTCATCCCGGAGCCGAGCATCCCGAGGATCTCCGCCTCGCGGGCGGTCAGACCGGACCGTGCCGCGAACGCCGGCGTTGCGACCGACGGCCGGGAAGCGACCGCGACCCGGTCGACCGCGGCCAGGAGCGGCTGCAGCCGGCGGGCGAGCTCGACCTCGTCGTCGTTGAAGTCACGGTTCGCCCGGTTGAACACCCACGTCCGCAGTCTGCCGGTGGCCAGCGGCTGGACCGGGAGTGCGAGCTGATAGGTGGTGCCCATCAGGCTGAACAGCTCGGTGTAGACCTCGTGCCTGCGCCACTCCCGGAGCCCGATCCGGTCGCTCAGGCGGATCGGCTCCACCGAACGCGGGCGGCTGCGGAAGGCCAGCATCGTGGGATGCACGTCGGCCGTCCGCTTCACCGCGTCGACGATGACGGGGCGCTCCGGCCCGTAGCGGGCGATCAGGCTGACGTCACCGGGCAGCGAGCCGATGTCGGCCCAGCCGGAGTGCTCCGACGGGAGAAGCGCGTCGAGCGACTCGGCGATGGCGTGGACGCGCGCGTCCCTCCCGGCGACGCCGTCGACGTCGTAGCTGACCGAGAGAACCTGCGCCCGAACGTCCATGATCGCGCCCGCGCTGCGCCCCCAACGCACCTGCGCGACAGGATACGACCGTCCCCGGACCCGCGGCACCGAGTCTTCGAGGACTCTCAGTGAGGATCGCTCAGGGACGGTCCGTCGCGTGCGGGACCACGAGGTGCGAGCCGTAGCCGACCGCGACCGCCGTCCCCGCGGAGTCCGTCACCACCCCGGACGCGAAGACGATCCGGCGCCCCCGGTGCCCGACCGTCGCCGCGCAGGTCAGCTCACCGGTGTCCGCCCGCGCCGCCCTCAGGAACTGGGTGGACAGGTCGATCGAGGTGAAGCCCTGCCCGAGCGGGAGCGTCGTCGCCACGGCCGACGCGATGGCGGTCTCCAGCAGGCTGCACGCCAATCCGCCGTGGATGGACCCGAGCGGATCCGTGTGCGCCTCGCCGACCGTCACGGCGGCGGTGACCTGGCCGTCGGCCGCGGCGACCAGGCGGATCCCCAGGAGGACGTCCATCGGCGCGGGGGGAACGTCCCCGTCGATCACGGCCTGGATGTAGTCCAGCCCCGACATCGCTCGGAGGGCCACCGATGCCGGGGCGGGATCCTCCCATCGCACGGTGCGGGTGCGGTCGCTCATGACGTTCCCTCGTGCGGCTGTTCGTGCACGACCGATTCCGGTTCAGACATGGGGCTCAACCTCCGACCTCATGATGGGAGGGCGGGGGCGCGAAGGGCATACGGAGATGTGCGTACGGCGCGCGGCGGACGGGAACGGGTGACCCGATCCACCCGCCCCCGCGCTCTACAGCCTGGCGGGCTCGTTCGCGGGCTGGGGCTCCGGAGCGGTCGCAGGGAGCTGGACCTGGTCCCAGTCGATGATGACGCAGTCGATGGCGACGGGCGCGGCGGGCGTGCTCAGGACGTTCATGGTGATCGCCTCCGGTTTCATGGTGCGCCGGTGGGGGCGTTTGCGGTATCCGCAGTTCTACGCAGAACGGAGGAGAGCAACGCGTCCGCTGGCCTCGTTCACCGCTTGCCGGTCCGGCGCACGCGCGCAGCACGAGCCATGACGACTCCGCTCGCGATGAGGAGCGCTCCCGCCAACGGGATCCAGGGTTGCGGCCCCGACGAGCCCGTGTTCGCAAGGGACGACGGCCCGGTCGGCGGAGCCGGGGCCGGCGTCGGGGTGGGCGTCGGCGTCGGGGGCGGCGCGAGTCGCATCGTGTTGGCGATCACGACCTCCGTCGCGTGGCCGACCTCCACGGTGAACGGCTGACCGAGTGTGTAGGGCTGCTGCGGGCCGCCGTCCACCTGGAGGAACGCCGTCGTCGTCACATCGACGCCGGTGGCCGCTCCGGTGTCCGGCTCGGAGACCGTGCAGGTGAGGGTGGAGTCGGTGACCGCGACACCGCTGTCGTTGCCGGGGGTACCCGCCGGAACCGTGAACGTGCCGCCGATGCTGCTGGCGCCGCAGTCGACGGCGATGACCGCGTCATCCGGCCGCAGCCCCAGATCGGGCGTGGTCGTCTTGGTCACCGAGAAGGTTCCGTACAGCTGGAAGCGGTTGACGAAATGGCAGTCGGCCGTCGCGGCGTCCGGTCGGAGCTGCACGACCGCGCTGGCCGTCGCCTGGTCGACCGAGACGGTGTTGCCACCGCAGTCGACGCTGTCGAGCACCCAGAAGCCCTCCGAGTCGGGGGCGGGCATCGATTCGACGATCGTGTAGTCGGTGCCGGGGGCCGCGGCGGAGAGCCCGGTCACGGACGGCTGGGCCTGCACCTCCACCCCGGGAGTGGTGGTCGTCGCGACCGGGTTGCCCACCCGCGTCAGGTTGTCGGCGCTGTCGAGCACTGTGTATTCGAAACGGCCGACGCCTCCGTTCGTGGTCTTGAAGATGTTGATGGCTCCGGAGGGCGCGAACGAGTTCGTGAACAGGCACGCCACGTCCGTCCCGGGCGCGGCGGTGAAGGTGACGCCTGCGCCGGATGGTGTGTTGGAGATCGGGAGGCTGCTGCCGTTGCAGTCGGCGCCGGTCATACTCCACGTGCCGGGTCCGCTCTGGCTGAAGTCGGTGGGGTACGTCTCCGTTGCGGTGTAGTTTCCGGACGGAGCCCCGACTCGCGTGGCGAACACGGTCGGCTCACCCTGCGTCGTGGTCGTGGCAGTGAAGTTCTCTGTGGTGTTCGGCCCGGTGATCGCGAACGGGAAGCTGCCGACCGCGCCGAACGAGCGTTTCGCGAGCACTCCGATGCCCAGCGGCGTCGGCGTGTTCGTGTAGGTGCAGGTGACGCTGTCGCCCGCGGCGAGGTTCACCGTGGTCGTCGCTCCGGAGATCGTGATGACGCTGAGCCCGTTCGCGGAGGTGCAGACCGCCGGCGATGGAGCCTGCCACCCCGGTCTGCTCTGCTCGGTGAACGACCACGGCGGCTCGGTGACGCTGCCGAGCGTCGCGCCCCGGATGAACTGCATGGAGCCGGGCGAACCGGGCGACGCCGCGATCGCGAAGGTCCCTCCCGGGTTGTACGAGATGTTGCCCTGGAATCCGAAGGTGTCGCTCAGCGCGCCATTCACCTGCTTGACCACCGTGATCGTCCCGGGAGGCGGCGGCGGGCTCACCGCGTAGTAGAAGCAGAACACGTGCGTGCGGGATTGCGGGAAGGTCACCGCGTCGACGTTGTCGCCGTTGAGGGCGTCCTGCGCGCAGCGGAGCGCTCCGAACCCGATGTCGGACCGGCCGTTCAGTGCCTGCGCCGGGGTGCCTCCCTGCACCCACACGGTGCGGCCGCTCTGCGCGAACGACGCCTCCGCCGCGTTCAGCTGCACGGTGACCGCGCCGTCGATCGTCTGGGCCTGCCCTCCCGGGCCGATCACAGGGTTGCCCTGCGCATCGAGCAGCGGGGTGCTCGCCTGCGTCGTGATGTCGGAACGGAACAGCCCGGTCACGGTCGAGAGGTTCTGCGTCGCCGGCGACTTCGGCGTGATCCCCTGCCCGGTCGAGAACGTCCACCCGGTCAGCGGGCGGCAGTTCGGCGAACCGGCAGCCTCCCTGGCCGGATCGACGATGTCGTTGGGCGCGTAGGTCGAATCGGGCCCGAGGTTGAAGAGCGACTCCTGGAGGTTGTTCCTGGCCTTGTTGGCCATGATGTCCGTGTACGCGTCGCACACCCGCGCCACATACGTGACCTGCAGGGGGTTCGGCGACTGCGCCTGCGCCTGCGGCGCGCCTCCCGCGACGGCGCTGAACGTCGCCGCCACCAGCGCCGCGGCGCCGGCGGCGGCACCGAGACGTCTCCAACCGCGCCCTGGCCGCACGGGCACAGGGTACGACAGAGGGTGCGGGCGGCTCTAGGGGTGATCGTGGCGATGGTCGAACGGAGCCCTGGTATGGCTCTCCGTCGTCGGCATCCTCGGTGCGCTCGCGGTCGCGGTCGTCGTGTGGAGGCGTTGGAGACGTAGGTGACGACGACGACCCCCGTTGTCCGAGCGGCACCCTGGGTGATGCGCGCGAACCCCGCCAGGCAAAGCACACAGAGCCAGCGGAAGGCTTGATTCGCACTGGAGCACTCGCATCAATGACGCCGAGCGTTGGCAATCGCGAGGTTCAGGTAGGAGGCTCTCACAGCCAACGGGAACTTCACCTCAGATGAGACAGTTCCCGGATCGGCGAGGCACGCCTCGACATCCCCGACATTCGTGTGGGTGAGTAACGCGATGTTCTGCGGGGTGAGCTTGAACTGGATAGTGAGTCCTTCGAGGATCCCACGGAGTCGATCGTCGTCGGCGATCTCCATCCCCTGGATGAGTTGCCCGGCGAGCACCGAGAGACGCACACTCTCGTCGCCGGACAGGATCGGCGTCCGCGTCGAGAGCCCCACTTCCGAGCGATGCGCCTCGTAGAGGAACGCCGCAAGGCGCTCTGTGTCGACGCTGGTGATGACCTGCAGCGCCGCTTCCGAAATGCGACCCTCAGCAATCGCGCGCCGCAGCTCGTCCGCAGGGTTGTGCATCGTGCTAGTCATTGATCCGTCCTCCCACTTCCGTCGGGCTGGCGCCGCATGCGCCCTGGAGCGTTCCGCCCCGCTCGAAGATACCTGCGGCGCCAGCGGCGATTGCTAGTTGGTGAACCGCGTGTAGTTCGGCATCGTCTTCGCAACTGCCGCGCCGAGGAAAAACGCTGTGCCTTCGAGGACGCCGCTGTACTGGTGGCCGCGAAGGTTGCTTGTCGGAACCGAGCCTGCGAACGCGAAGACGGGCGTCCGGCCACCCGATTGGCCGTTCGTTAGATCGGACACAGTGAAAACACCGACGAATGTCGTGACCGGGATCGCCATTGCGATGCTGTAGCGGAAAGCGCCCCCGGAGCCTGTGACAGTCAGCACTCCAGCGTTGCCACTGTACACATCCCGGAGAAAGGCTCCGGTGCTGCTGGGCGCAGACCCGATGCTCTCCATCCCCACCGTCACTGTCTCGCCCTCGGCAAACGAAATCGTTTCACCATTGACAGTCAGCTCGTAGGTCGGGTCCCCGACTTCGGCCGCCGTAGCAGGTGGTGCAACGACACCGGTCGCGAATACAGCAGCGACCAACGCGGCGAAGATAACCGTCAGGCCCCGCTTCGAACGTCGATTAGCGATCCCCACTTCGCCCTCAGCTGCGTCGGCGTGCCGTTCGGTTTTGGTTGATTCACTCATTTGTAGCGCCTCTTTGAACCGCAGTGAATCCAGCCCGATTGCACGGCTCCCTGCTTGAAATTAGCATATCGCGTTTTTCAACTGAATTTCATGCGAGCGCACGGAGCCGAATTCGAGTGCGGATGGCGCCTCCACATCCTCAACCCAGAGATGCCTGGCTTGCGTCTACGCAATCCCCGCAGACTGGAGAGCTCTGTGTGCGGCGAGAAAGGCCTGACGACCCGTCGGCGTTCCGCAATAGACCGAGACATGGGCCAGCCGCAGGACGAGACAAAACTGGGGCCCTCTCCGAAACCGGAGAAGGCCCCAACTTCCGCGTGATTCCGCGGATCTCAACAACGCGCGACGACGACCATCCGTGGAGATGGGGGGAATCGAACCCCCGTCCACTGCTGTGGTCATGTGCCTTCTACGGGTGTAGCCAGTGAAGTCGCTTTCTCAGCCCCGGAACTTGTCGCTGGCACCTGCTCCGACGGGCTCAGTATCAGTTGGAGTCCCTCTGCGCCCTGATGCTCAACGCAGAAGCAAGTCTTCTAGCTGACGCCAGGATCCGGGTAGAAGACAGTTCCCGGTCTGACGGTCTCTTAAATAGCGAAGGGGAACTTACGCCGCGAGGGCGAAGTCGGCCTTGGCCGAGACAGTGCTCTTGTTATTGGCACTTATTTTTTCGCATGGATCGTTTACGAGATAACCATGCATCCTCGACCCGCTTCTCACACTCTCGCAGACAATGTCGAAACCGATCATCCCCGTGCGACGGCCGTGAGGCCGGGTCGTCATCGCGCGCTGTTGAGTTGTCCAGATTCACGCCGCTCCTGGCGGCGAGCTTCTTATCCTACAACAACACCGCCCTCACATCTATGCCACGATCGAAGGATGGCCGACACCATCATCACCGTCCAGGGCGAGTACGAGCTGACGCATCCGGCCGAGCGGGGGGCGGTGCGGCTGAGCGTCGCCTACGAGGGCGAGGACCGCGGCGAGACGCTCGCCCTCGCTACCCAGCGGCACGCCTCCCTCGCCTCCGAGCTGCGCGAGTTGCACAACCCGCAGGCCGGGCCGGTGACCGCGTGGGCCTCCGACCGGCTCCGCGTCTGGGGCGACCGGCCGTGGAACCAGGACGGCCGCCGGCTCGCGCCCGTCTACCACGCGGAGGTCGGGATGGACGTCACCTTCAGCGACCTGACCGCGCTCTCCGACTGGGTGGGCGTCGTCTCGCTCCTCGACGGCGTCGTGATCCAGGGCGTCACCTGGACCCTGACGGAGGCGCGGCGCCAGTCGATCACGCAGGAGGCGCGGCGCCGGGCGGTGGAGAACGCGGTGGCCAAGGCGACGGTCTACGCGACCAGCCTCGGCCTCACGTCCGTGAAGCCGCTCGCGCTCAGCGACCCGGGGATGCTCGGCGACGGGCCGGCGAACGGTCAGCCGCAGCCGCTCCTCGCGCGCGCGATGTCGGCGGACTTCGGCGGCGCGACGCTCGCGCTCAAACCGGAGGACATCACCGTCGCGGTGCAGGTGCACGCGCGGTTCGCGGCCTCCTGAGCCTCGATCCGTCGGCTCAGCTGCTCGGCGTCGGCGACGGCGTCGGCTTCCCCGGCCGCAGCGGGAGGTCGGCGACGTTGAGGATGCGGGCCGCCGTGACCGTGGTGCCCGAGCGGGTGCCGACGACGATCACCTCGTCGCCGACGGCGAAGTCGGACGCCGTCCGGGTCTGGCCGGGTGCGCCGTACGCGGTGGACGAGGAGGTCTCGACGGTCAGGGTCGTGCCGCGCTGCGTCGTGATGGTCCAGGACGAGCCCGAGATCTTCGTCACCGTCCCGCTGACGACGCCCTTGGCGATCGGACCCTCGTCCTGGCGGCCGCCCTGGCCGGAGCCGTTGCCCTTGCCCTTTCCGTTCTGGCCGGGGAACCCGGGAGCGCCCGGCTTCATCGGCACCGGGCCGTGGTCGCCGTCGTGCAGCAGCCGCGACACCGACGAGCCCGCGTGGAACACGACGGAGCCCACCGCGAAGGCGCCGGCGCCGGCGATGCCGAACAGCACGATGACGCCGAGCACCAGCGTCGAGATGGCGAACGCCAGCCCGTGGCGCTTGTAGAACGGCTCCCCCACCGGTCGCGGGGCCGCGCCGTACTGCGGCGCCTGTCCGTATGCGTTCCCGGCCTGCTGCGGCGGGACGCCCTGCTGCGGCGGCACGCCCTGCGGCGTGCCCGGCTGGTGCGGATACAGCGGCTCGGTGGGCTGGTTCTCGTCCATGCTCACAAGGACACCTGATCGAGCCGCGATCCCGCTGAACGCCGGTTATGGCTTCGATGTGAACTCACGCGGGCTCCACCAGCACGGAGCGCAGCTTCGCCAGTTCGAACTCGTCCAGGCCGGTGGCGAGCAGGTACGCGCGCACGCTCCCGAACCGGCGCTCGACCAGGTCGAGCGCCTCCTCGAGCGCCTCGGGCGGGCTGCCGCCGAGGATGATGCGGAGGTCGGGGGTGACCTCCACACCATGGCTGCGCACCAGGTCGATCATGGCGTCCAGCCAGGGGCCCCGGAGGTTGGCCTGCGTCGCGGCGTAGTCGGCCACGACCAGGTCGCGGTCGACACCGACGGCGAGCAGCGCGAGCGCGACGACGATGCCGGTGCGGTCCTTGCCCGCCGTGCAGTGCACGACGACGGCCTCCTCGCCGGTGTCCGCGATCTCCCGCAGCGCGGTCACGACGACGTCGCCGTGCTGGAGGAGGATCTTCTCGTAGAGCCCCACCAGCGTGATGCCGATGGTCGACTGCGACGCGCCTGAGCCTTCGAACACCGGGAGGTGGAGGCGCTGGAGGCCGAGGCCGGCGACATCGTCCGGCAGCACGGAGACCTCGAAGTCGTCGCGCAGGTCGATCACGACGCGCACGTCGAGGTCGCGCAGCGCCTGGCGCCCCTCGTCGCCGAGCCGCGCCAGCCCGTCCGAGCGGAACAGCTTGCCGCGGCGCACCACGCCCTCCGCCACCGGATACCCTCCCGCGTCGCGGAAGTTGTAGGTGCCGTTCACCGGGATGCGCTCGGCGACCGCACCCGTCGCCGCGCCCCTCGTCCCCTCGTCGGTGCTCATGACCTCATCCTGCCACCGCGCGCCGACAGGGCGCCGTGCGCCTGCCGTCACTCGCCGAGATGACGCCTGCTGGACATCGCCCGTTCGGCTTCGCGGTTGTCCTGGCGCTCGCGAAGGGCCTGGCGCTTGTCGTACTCGCGCTTGCCCTTGGCGACCGCGATCTCGACCTTCGCGCGCCCGTCGCTGAAGTAGATCTGCAGCGGGACGATCGTGTAGCCGCCCTGCTTGACCTTGTTCTCGATCTTGACGATCTGCGCCTTGTGCAGCAGGAGCTTGCGCTTGCGTCGCGGAGCGTGGTTGTTCCAGGTGCCGTCCAGGTACTCGGGGATGTGCACGGCGTCGAGCCAGGCCTCCCCGCCGTCGACGAACGCGTAGCCGTCGACCAGGGACGCCCGCCCTTCGCGCAGCGACTTCACCTCGGTGCCGGTGAGCACGAGGCCCGCCTCGTAGGTGTCCTCGATGGTGTAGTCGTGGCGCGCTCGGCGATTGGTGGCCACGACCTTCTGACCACGTTCCCTGGGCACAGCGTCTCCTGACGTCAAGATGGTGCTGCCCGGCACATCGCCGGGCAGCAGACCAGTCTATCGGGTCAGACCCCCAGAAGAGTCAGACGCGCAGGTACCGCTTGATCGCGAAGTTCGCGGAGGCCGCCGCCAGCACCACGCCGACGACGATCAGCAGCGGGATCACCAGCCAGCCCTGATCCATCCCGACGAAGTTGATCGACGGGATCTTCGGGCCGAGGAAGCCGCGCACGAAGTACTGCACCATCAGCCAGATCACGACGCAGCTCAGGATCGACCCGATCAGCGCGGCGATCACGCCCTCGATGATGAACGGGGTCTGGATGAAGCGGTTGGAGGCGCCGACCAGCCGCATGATGCCGATCTCCCTCCGCCGGGAGAACGCGGACAACCGGATCGTGGTCGCGATCAGCAGTACCGCGGCCACCAGCATGAGGATCGCGATGCCGATCGCGGTCAGACTCGCGGCGTTGAGGATGTTGAAGATCTGGTCGAGGTAGCTGCGCTGGTCCACGACGCTCTGCACGCCGGGCGAGCTGGACAGCGTCTCGGTCAGCACGTCGGAGCGGTTCGGGTCCTTGAGGTTCACCCAGAACGTCTGCGGGATCATGTCCGGCGTGACGTAGTCGGCGATCTGGTTGCCCTTGAACTGCTGCTTGAACTGCTCGTAGCCCTGCTTCTGGTCCTGGAAGTAGAACTTCTGGATGTAGGGCGCGATCTCCGGGGACTGCAGCTGCTTCTTGACAGCCTCCACGGTCTGCGGGGTCGCGGCTCCGCCCGGGCAGTTGTCGGTCTCCGTGCACATGTAGACGGCGACCTGGGCACGGTCGTACCAGTACGTCTTCATCTGCGCGATCTGCAGCTGGAGCAGCGCGGCCGTGCCGACGAAGGTCAGCGAGATGAAGGTGACGAGGACGACGGAGACGACCATCGAGAGGTTGCGGCGCAGGCCGTTGCCGACCTCGGACCAGATGAGCCCGAATCTCATTTCGTGGGACCCACATTCTGTTCGCCGTCGCGGTCGGACGCGTCGCGCAGTCCGCTCAGGTCGAGGTTGGCGGTGAAGTTCAGGTGATCCGGGAGGTCCTCGCCCGCGGAGGCGGGCACGGCGACCGGCACAGGCGCGGGCACTGCCGGGGCCTGCTCCGGCGCATACTGCGCGGGCGCGGGAGGTGCCGGCTGATACGCGACCAGGACCGGCCCGGTGGGGTTCGCGACCGGCGTGTGCGGACGGGTCATCGGCTCCGACGGAGCGGGCGCGGCCGCAGCCGCGGACACCGGCACGGTCGGGATGGGTGCGGACGGCGCCGCGAGCCCGTCCGCCGTCGGCCGCGGCAGCGGGATGGCGGAGGTCACGCCGTAGCCGCCGTGGCGCTCGTCGCGGACGATCTGGCCGCCGACGAGCTCGATCACGCGCTGCTTCATCTGGTCGACGATCGCCGCCTCGTGCGTGGCCATCAGCACCGTGGTGCCGCCGGCGTTGATCTGCGCGAGCACCGACATGATCCCGGCGCTGGTGGCCGGGTCGAGGTTTCCGGTCGGCTCGTCGGCGAGGAGGATCTGCGGCTTGTTGACGACGGCCCTGGCGATCGCGACGCGCTGCTGCTCACCGCCGGACAGCTCATGCGGCAGGCGCTGCGCCTTGCCGTCGAGGCCGACCATCGCGAGCACGTCGGGCACGGCCTCCTGGATGAAGCCGCGCGACTTGCCGATCACCTGGAGCGTGAACGCGACGTTCTGGAAGACCGTCTTGTTCGGCAGGAGCCGGAAGTCCTGGAAGACCACGCCGATGTTGCGGCGGAAGTACGGGACCTTGCGCGACGAGATCGTGCCGAGGTCCTGCCCCAGGACATGGATGCCGCCCTTGGTGGGCCGCTCCTCCTTGAGGATCAGCCGCAGGCAGCTCGATTTGCCCGAGCCGGACGCGCCGACCAGGAAGACGAACTCGCCGCGCAGCACTTCCAGGTTGATGCCGTTGAGTGCCGGGCGTGCGGTTCCCGGATACTGCTTGGATACGTGTTCGAACCGGATCATGACTGTTAGAGACTAAGCAACACTTCCGCGTTCCACAGTAGCGACATGCCAGCGGGCCGCAAGCCTGACAGTCCCCGGCACACGCGCTGAGCGCGGGCGACGGGAGTCCTGTGACCGGCTAGTCCTCGTCCTTCGAGCCCGCGCGCCAGCGGATGCCCGCGGCGATGAAGCCGTCCAGGTCGCCGTCGAACACCGACGCGGGGTTGCCGGACTCGTAACCGGTGCGCAGGTCCTTGACGAGCTGCTGGCCGTAGAGGAAGTAGGAGCGCATCTGGTCGCCCCAGCTCGCGGTGATGGTGCCGGCGAGCTCCTTCTTCTTAGCGGCCTCCTCTTCCTTCTGGAGCAGGAGCAGCCGGGTCTGGAGGACGCGCATCGCGGCCGCGCGGTTCTGGATCTGCGACTTCTCGTTCTGCATCGAGACGACGATGCCGGTCGGGAGGTGCGTGATGCGGACCGCGGAGTCGGTCGTGTTGACCGACTGGCCGCCGGGGCCGGAGGACCGGAACACGTCGACGCGGATGTCGCCTTCGGGCACCTCGACCGCGGTGGCCTCCTCCATCAGCGGGATGACCTCCACCGCCGCGAAGGAGGTCTGGCGCTTGTCCGCCGACCCGAACGGGCTGATCCGGGCGAGCCGGTGCGTGCCGGCCTCTACGGAGAGCGTGCCGAACGCGTACGGTGAATCGACCTCGAAGGTCGCCGACTTGATGCCCGCGCCCTCCGCGTAGGAGGTGTCCATGACCTTCACCGGGTACTTGTGCTGCTCCGCCCAGCGCAGGTACATGCGCATGAGCATCTCGGCGAAGTCGGTGGCGTCGTCGCCGCCCGCGCCCGAGCGGATGGTGACGATCGCCGAGCGCTCGTCGTACTCGCCGCTCAGCAGCGTCTGCACTTCGAGGTCGCCCAGCGTCTTCTGAAGGGACTCCAGCTCGGCCTTGGCCTCGGCGGCGGACTCCTCGTCGTCGCCCTCGTTGGCGAGCTCGATCAGCACTTCGAGGTCGTCGAGGCGGCTCTCCACCGAAGTGATGCGGCCGAGCTCGGCCTGGCGGTGGCTGAGCGCGCTGGTGACCTTCTGCGCGTTCGCCGTGTCGTCCCAGAGGTCGGGCGCCCCGGCCTTCTCGCTGAGGTCGGCGATGTCGGCGCGGAGCTTCTCGACGTTCACGACGGCGACGATGTCGGCGAGGGTCGAGCGGAGCTCCGCGATCTGCGGGGAGAGGTCTAGTTCGATCATGGCGTCCTCCAGCCTACCGGCGACGACCGGGCGGACGCCCACCGAGCAGTTGTACTGTGTTAAGCAAATGACTTCCGACGAGCGCCCCTTCTCCTTCCGCTCCGTCGCACTCGCCGCCTTCCTGCCGACGTTGCTCTTCTCGATCGGCGAGGGCGCGATCATCCCGATCATCCCGATCGCCGCGGGCAACCTCGGCGCGACCCTGGCGATGGCGGGCTTCATCGCGTCGATGCTCATGCTCGGCGAGCTGGTCGGCGACATCCCCAGCGGCTGGGTGGTCTCCCGGATCGGCGAGCGCACCGCCATGATCGGCGCCGCCGCTGTCGCGGTGGCGGGCGTGGTGGTCTGCCTGCTCTCACCGAACTACTGGGTGCTCATGGCCGGCATCTTCGTGGTCGGGCTCGCGACCGCCGTCTTCGCCCTCGCCCGGCACGCGTTCATGACGACGTACGTCCCCGTCCGCTACCGGGCGCGCGCCCTGTCCACGCTCGGCGGCATCTTCCGCGCGGGCTGGTTCATCGGCCCGCTGGTCGCCTCCGTGGTGATCGCGGCGACCGGTTCGACGCAGTCGGTGTTCTGGATCTTCATCGTGAGCTGCCTGGGCTCGGTCGTCGTCCTGCTGGTGCTCCCCGACCCCGAGCGGATGTTCGGCCCGGCGCCGACCAGTCCCGGCCACGGCGGCGAGCCGCTGACGGAGGGCGAGGAGGACGCCGACGAGCGCACCCGCGGGCTCTTCGCGACGATCTGGGCGTTCCGCGGCGTGCTCGCGCGGATGGGCTCCGGCATCTCCCTCGTCGCGGCCGTCCGGTCGGCGCGGACCGTGCTGATGCCGCTCTGGGCCGTCTCGATCGGACTGAGCGAGGCGAACACCGCCCTCATCATCGGCATCGCCGGCGCCGTCGACTTCGCCCTGTTCTACGCCAGCGGCAAGCTCATGGACCGGTTCGGCCGGATGTGGAGCGTCGTTCCCTCCATGCTGGGCCTCGGGATCGGCTTCCTCGTACTGTCGGTCAGCCACGACCTGCCGGGCGCGGTGGTCTGGTACATCGGCGTCTCGCTGTTCCTCGCGTTCGCGAACGGCATCGGCTCCGGCATCATCATGACGCTCGGGGCCGACCTGGCGCCGAAGGAGCGCCCTGCCGCGTTCCTCGGCGCGTGGCGGTTCACCGGCGACGCGGGCCAGGCGGTGGCGCCGCTCGTGGTCTCGCTGCTGACCGCGCTGGTCTCGATCGCGTTCGCGAGCGGGGTGATGGGCGTGCTCGGCCTGGTCGGCGCCGGGCTGCTCGCCCGCTTCATCCCGCGCTACATCCCGCGCCGGCCGCGGGTCGCGGACGGGCCCGCGGAGGGGCTGCCGGAATAGCGTCGGGTCCCGTACCGTTCGATTCGTATGCATACGCATCGAGCAGGAGGACGGACATGGCCGCACGGCTGGAGATCGGGATCGACACGTTCGGCGACATCACGCTGGACGCCGACGGGAAGCCGCTGCCGCACGCACAGGTACTGCGCAACGTCGTCGCAGAGGGCGTGGCGGCCGACCAGGCCGGGCTCGACTTCATCGGGATCGGCGAGCACCACCGCAAGGACTTCTCGGTAGCCGCCCCGGAGGTCGTGCTCGCGGCGATCGCGGGCCAGACCGAGCGCATCCACCTCGGCTCGGCGGTCACCGTGCTCAGCTCGGACGACCCGGTCCGGGTGTTCCAGCGCTTCGCGACCCTCGACGGCGTCTCCAACGGGCGGGCGGAGGTCATCCTCGGCCGCGGCTCGTTCATCGAGTCGTTCCCGCTGTTCGGCTTCGACCTCGGCCAGTACGAGGAGCTGTTCGACGAGAAGCTCGACCTGTTCGCCGCCGTCCGCCGGCAGGAGCCGGTGACCTGGAGCGGCACGCTGAGGCCGCCCCTCACCGAGCAGTCCGTCTATCCCCCGATCGAGCACGGTCTCCTGAAGACCTGGATCGGCGTCGGAGGCAGCCCGGAGTCCGTGGTCCGCGCCGCGCGCTACGGCCTCCCGCTCATGGTCGCGATCATCGGCGGCGGGCCGATGCGCTTCCAGCCGCTGACCCAGCTCTACCGCAACGCGCTGGAGCAGTTCGGCCAGGACACCGACCTCCCGATCGGCGTGCACTCCCCCGGCTTCGTCGCCGAGACCGACCAGGAGGCCAAGGACCTGCTCTGGCCGCACTGGGAGGCGATGACGAACCGGATCGGCCGCGAGCGCGGCTGGCCGCCGGCGACCCGCGCGCGCTTCGAGCACGAGGCGGCGGAGGACGGCGCCCTCGTCGTCGGCTCGCCGGAGACGGTCGCGCAGAAGATCGCCTACGCCGCGCGCGGCCTCGGCCTCACCCGGTTCGACGTCAAGCTCAGCAACGGCACCCTCGGCCACGACCACCTCCTGCGGGCCATCGACCTGCTCGGCCGCGAGGTCGCGCCGCGCGTGGATGAGCTATTGTCGTAGCCGCGCGCAGCGCGACCGCGGGAGTGGTGAAACTGGCAGACACGCAGGATTTAGGTTCCTGTGCTTCACGGCGTGAGGGTTCGAGTCCCTTCTCCCGCACCTCATCGTCCATCCACGGGATGAACACCGGCCGCGTTCAGTGGGTCCACAGGGTGATGTTCGCCGGGAGTGCCCTGATTCGCACGGTTCGTGCAGGTTGCGCCCACTAAACTCGGGGCTGAATCCGCCACCCGAAACCCTGGAGACACGTGATCCATCACGCCGGCCTCATCCCCTGGCTCGACCCCAACACGATCATCGCCGCGGCCGGCCCGTGGGCGCTGCTCGTGGTGTGCGGCATCGTGTTCGCCGAGACGGGCCTCCTGGTCGGCTTCCTGCTGCCCGGCGACACCCTGCTGGTGATCTCCGGCCTGCTCACCCACACCTCGCGCGTCTTCGGCGTCGACATCTGGTGGGTGTGCCTGGCCATCTCGTTCGCGGCGTTCCTCGGCGGCGAGGTCGGTTACCTGATCGGGCACAAGGCCGGACCGCGCGTGTTCGAACGCAAGGAGACCGGCCTGTTCAGCATGGAGAACGTGCGGCGCACCAACGCGTTCTTCGACCGGTTCGGCGCGCTCGCGGTCATCCTGGCGCGGTTCGTGCCGATCGTGCGCACCTTCGCCCCGGTCGCCGCGGGCGTCGGGCACATGAACTACAAGAAGTACTCGCTCTACAACGCGATCGGCGCCCTGCTCTGGGGCGCGGGGCTCACGCTGTTCGGCTACCTCATCGGGTACATCCCGCCGATCGCGAACTTCGTCACGCACTACATCGACCTGATCCTCATCGGCGCGGTGGTGATCACGCTCATCCCGACGCTGTTCCACTACTTCCAGTCGCTGCACAAGGCGAAGAGGAAGCGCCTGGAGGCGGAGGCCGGGGCCGACGTCGCCGAGCCGCGCCCCACGCCCGACGCCTGACGTCGAGGGGCACGTAAACGCCCCTAAAAGCGCGTCTTAGGGGCGTTTACGTGCCCCTCGACTGCCGCTCAGCGGTGGAACTCGTCCTCGTGCGCGGCGTGCTCGGCCGGCTCCAGCTGGAACGTCGAGTGCTCCACGTCGAAGTGCTTCGCCAGGCAGCCGGAGAGCTCGTCCAGCAGCTCACCCGTGGCGCCGGAGCGGAACACGCCGGCGTCGACCACGACGTGCGCGGTGAACACCGGCGCGCCCGAGGTGATCGCCCAGACGTGCACGTCGTGCACCGCGACGACGCCGGGGGTGCCCAGGATGTGGTCGCGGATCTCCGCGACGTCCGTGTCCGCGGGGGCCGCCTCGCTCAGCACGCGCACCACGTCGCGCAGCAGCAGCACCGCGCGCGGGACGATGAACGCGGCGATCAGCAGCGACGCGATGGCGTCGGCGGGCGCGAAGCCGGTGAACATGATCACCAGCGCCGCGACGATGACGGTCAGCGAGCCGATCAGGTCGCCGAAGACCTCCAGGTAGGCGCCGCGCATGTTGATCGAGTGATCGGCGGCGGGACGCAGCAGCAGCAGGGCGCCGAGGTTCGCGACCAGGCCGATCACGGCGACCACGAGCATCGGGCCGGACTGGACCTCCGTCTCCCCCGATACGAGCCGGCCGATCGCCCCGACGGTCACGAACACCGCCACCACGACGAGGATCAGCCCGTTGATGAGCGCGCCGAAGACCTCGGCCCTGCGGTAGCCGAACGTCTGCCGGTCGGTCGCCGGGCGGGCCGCCACGATGGTGGCCATGAGCGCGACGACCAGGCCGGTCAGGTCGCTCAGCATGTGGCCGGCGTCGGCGAGCAGCGCGAGCGACCCGCTCAGCCATGCGCCCACGACCTGGACGACGAGCACCGCGGCGACGATCCCGATGGCGATCAGGAGGCGGTTGCGGTTGGCCGAGTGGCCGTGGTCGTGACTCATGGTTCTTCTACGGTATGTCGAAGTCGTCGCGACGTGCCAGCGCAGCGGCTAGATAGGAATGAGTGCCGTTCTCATTCTCACTGTGCGGCGCTCATTCCGCGTCCGCGACCAGCTCCCGCAGCGCGGGAACGATGGCGGCGAAGGCCCGCGAGCGGTGGCTCTCGGCGTTCTTGACCTCGGGCCCGAGCTCCGCTGCGGTGCCCTCGTGCCCGTCCGGGACGAAGATCGGGTCGTAGCCGTGGCCGTGCTCGCCGCGCGCCTCGTGCGCGATCCGGCCGGGCCAGAGCCCCTCGACCACGGACTCCCGCCCGTCCGGCGACACCAGCGCCAGCGTCGCGGTGAAGTGCGCCGCGCGCGAGCCGTCCGGGAGGTCGGCGAGCTGGTCGAGCAGCAGCCGGAGGTTCGCCTCCGCGTCGCCGTGCCGCCCGGCCCAGCGCGCCGAGAAGATCCCGGGCGCGCCGCCCATCGCGTCCACGCAGATGCCGGAGTCGTCGGCCAGCGCGGGCAGGCCGGTGTGGGCGGCCGCGGCGCGCGCCTTGATGAGCGCGTTCGCCTCGAACGTCACGCCGTCCTCCACCGGCTGCGGTCCGTCGTAGCCGACGATCTCCAGGCCGGGGACGGCGTCGCCGAGGATCTGCTGGAACTCCCGCGCCTTGTGCCGGTTGTGGGTGGCGAGGACGACGCAGACCATCAGCCCTCGATGCCGAGAGCGGACGACTCCAGCGCCGCGCGCTGCACGGCGGCCAGCTCGGTCGTGCCGCCGAGCGCCAGGTCGAGGAGGGAGTTCAGCTCGCCGCGGTCGAAGGGCGCGCCCTCCGCCGTGCCCTGCACCTCCACGAACAGGCCGCGGCCGGTGACGACGACGTTCATGTCGGTCTCGGCGCGGACGTCCTCCACGTAGGCCAGGTCGAGCATCGGCGTGCCGTCGATGATGCCGACGGAGACCGCGGAGACCGAGTCGATCAGCGGGGTGGCCTTCTGGCCGATGAAGCGGTGCTCGCGGCCCCACTCCAGCGCGTCGGCGAGCGCGACGTAGGCGCCGGTGATCGCGGCCGTGCGGGTGCCGCCGTCGGCCTGGAGCACGTCGCAGTCGATCACGATCGTGTTCTCGCCCAGCGCCTTCATGTCGACCACCGCGCGGAGGCTGCGGCCGATCAGGCGGCTGATCTCGTGGGTGCGGCCGCCGATCCGGCCCTTGACCGACTCGCGGTCCATGCGCTCGTTCGTGGAGCGCGGCAGCATCGCGTACTCGGCGGTGACCCACCCCTTGCCCTTGCCGGTCATCCAGCGCGGCACGCCGTTCGTGAAGGAGGCCGTGCACAGCACGCGCGTGTTGCCGAACGAGACGAGCGCGGAGCCCTCGGCCTGCCGGCTCCAGCCGCGCTCGATCGTGACGGGCCGGAGCCCGTCGGGGGTGCGGCCATCGGCGCGGGTGATGTCGGTCACAGTTCTCTCCTCGGTCGGAAACGGTGGTCGTGGGTCAGAGCGGGAGGTCGATCACGCCGGTGTGCACCAGGTCGACGCGGAAGATCTCCGGGCCGATGAACCGGTGCGCGAGGCGCAGGAAGTAGTCGGTGTCGTCCCCGGTCGCCTCGTAGCGGATGCTGGGCGGGGTGGTCTCCGTGCGCTCCAGGCCGCGGCTGACGAGCGTGCGGTAGACGTCCTTGGCGGTCTCGGTGTCGCTGGAGACGAGGGAGACGCCCTCGCCCATGACGTACGAGATGGCCCCCTTGAGGAACGGGTAGTGCGTGCAGCCGAGCACCAGCGTGTCCACGTCGGCCTCGCGCAACGGCTGGAGGTACTCGGCGGTGACGCGCAGCACCTCCTCGCCGCTGGTGATCCCGGCCTCCACGAACTCCACGAAGCGCGGGCAGGCCTGCGTGAAGAGCTCCAGCGACGGCGCGGCGGCGAAGGCGTCCTCGTAGGCGCGGGATGAGATCGTGCCCGCCGTGCCGATGACGCCGACGCGGCCCGTCCTGGTGGCGGACACCGCACGGCGCACGGCCGGCTGGATGACCTCGATCACCGGCACGGAGTAGCGCTCGCGGGCGTCGCGCAGCATGGCGGAGGACGCGGTGTTGCAGGCGATCACGATCAGCTTGACGCCCTGCTCGACCAGGAAGTCGAGGACCTCCAGGGAGTAGCGGCGCACATCCGCGATCGACTTCGGCCCGTACGGCGAGTGCGCGGTGTCGCCGACGTAGAGCAGCGACTCGTTCGGGAGCTGGTCGCGGATCGCCCGGGCGACGGTGAGCCCGCCGACCCCCGAGTCGAAGATCCCAATCGGCGCATCCGTCACAGCAGTCCAGCCTACCCGCCCGCGCCGTGGCTAAGGTGGAGCCGTGACCGAGTCCTCCGCGCTCCTGACCGACCGCTACGAGCTCACGATGCTCGACGCCGCACTGCTCCGGGGGACGCACGACCGCGAGAGCGTGTTCGAGGCGTTCACCCGCCATCTGCCCGCCGGCCGCCGCTACGGCGTCATCGCGGGCACCGGGCGGCTGCTGGAGCTGATCGAGCGCTTCCGCTTCGGCGACGCCGAGCTGGAGTTCCTGCGCGACCACGACGTGGTGCGCCAGGAGACGCTGGACTGGCTCGCCGACTTCCGGTTCTCCGGCACCATCCGGGGCTACCGCGAGGGCGAGGTGTACTTCCCCGGCTCGCCGTTCCTGATCGTGGACGCGCCGTTCGCGGAGGGGGTGATCCTGGAGACGCTCATCCTCAGCGTCTTCAACTACGACTCCGCCGTCGCGTCCGCCGCCGCGCGGATGGTCACCGCCGCCGCCGGCCGGCCGCTCGCCGAGATGGGATCGCGCCGCGCCAACGAGCGCAGCGCCGTCGCGGCCGCGCGGGCCGCGTACATCGCGGGCTTCGGCGCGACCTCCAACCTGGAGGCCGGCCGCACCTGGGGCGTGCCGACGATGGGCACGGCGGCGCATGCGTTCACGCTGCTGCACGACACCGAGGAGGACGCCTTCCGCGCGCAGGTCGCGGCGATGGGGCCCGGCACGACGCTGCTGGTCGACACCTTCGACGTGGAGCGCGCGATCGAGACGGCGGTGAAGGTCGCCGGCCCGGAGCTGGGCGCCGTCCGCCTCGACTCGGGCGACCTCCCGAAGCTCGTCCGCCAGGTGCGCGAGCAGCTCGACCGGCTCGGCGCGACCCGCACGCGCATCACCGTGACGAACGACCTGGACGAGTTCACCATCGCCGCGCTGTCGTCGTCGCCCGTCGACTCGTACGGCGTCGGGACGTCGGTCGTCACCGGCTCAGGGTCACCGGCCTCCGGGATGGTCTACAAGCTCGTCGCGCACCGCGGCGACGACGGCGCGTGGGTGCCGGTGGCCAAGAAGTCGGACGGCAAGCCGAGCATCCCCGGCCGCAAGCACCCGGTGCGCCGGCTCGACGCGTCGGGGCGCGCGGTCGCGGAGGTCGTCCACATCGTGGAGGCCGGCGACATCCCCGACGACACCGGCCGCGACCTCCTCGTCCCGCTGGTCACGGACGGCGAGCTGCACCGCGAGCACCTCGGCCCGGAGGGCACCGCCCGGGCGCGCGAGCACCGCGCGAGCGCGATGCGGGAACTGCCGGACGAGGCGTTCCGGCTCGGCAGGGGCGACCCGGTGCTGCCGACGATCTTCGGCTGAGCGGGCTACTCGTCCCGCAGCTTCTCGTAGATCTCCTTGCAGGTGGGGCAGACCGGGAACTTGTCCGGGTCGCGGCCAGGGGTCCACATCTTGCCGCAGAGCGCCTTGACGGGCTTGCCGGTCATCGCGGACTCCAGGATCTGCTCTTTCTTCACATAGTGCGAGAAGCGCTCGTGATCCCCCGGCTCGGAGTTCTGCGGGGTCTCCCGGACATCGGGCCGCTCCAGGGTGGAGGTGCCACCGCCTCCCGGCTCGCCGCCGGGTTCGAGGATGCTGGCGTCGTTCATCGTCCCAGTCTAGGCACGTCGCGCTGGCACGTCGCTCAGTCGTTGCGGTTGGCGAACGCCATCAGCTCCGGGCCGCGCTTGTCGAACGCCCGCGCGCCCGCCCACAGTCCGCCGCCGAGCGCGGCGAAGCCGACCAGCACCGACGCGATCGGCGAGATGCCGAGCCAGAACGGGTTGACGGTCAGGCCGAGGACGAGGAAGACGATCGCGGGCGACGCCAGGATGACGATCGCGAAGAAGCTGAACGCCTGGGCGAGGGCGGCCGACGCGCCGGAGTTCTGCGGCTGCATGAACGCGCTGTCGCCCGGTTTGGTCGCCGGGTACGGGAACAATGCGGAGAACGCGCTCGACAGGCCGAGTCCGATCACCAGGATGGACCCGCACAGCGCGGCGACCGCGGGCAGCACGGCCCAGTCGCCGTACACCGCCGCGGTCACGATCGAGCCCACCACGATGACCGGGATGCCGATGAGCACCGGCGGGAACATCCTCCCGAGCCGGTCCGCGATGCCGCGCGTTCCCGACACCAGGTGCAGCCAGACCGCCGTGCTGTCGAACGCGACGTCGTTGTGGATGGTCCAGCCGAGGAACAGGCAGACCAGCGGCAGCGGCACCAGCGAGGCGAAGTGGATCGGGAGGCCGCCGAGCGCGAGCGCCACGACCACGAACACCGGGATGACCGGGACCACCACGAGGGCGACCCAGTAGCGCGCGTCCCTCCCCCAGTAGGTCATCGAGCGCGCGGCGATCGCGGCGGTCGGGCCGCCCGGGAGCCGGGCGAACCAGCCGAGGCCGTGGTGGTCGCGCACGCGCTCCTCCCGCTCCGGCGCGACGAGCACCAGCGCGACGAGGGTGCGCCAGACCAGCCAGAGCACGCCGACGGTCGCGACGGCGATCAGGAACTGCACGAACGCCGCTCCCCCGTCGCCCTCGGCCGCGGCGCCCGGCATGCTCCAGACCGCGCCGAGCGGGGTCCACTGGAGCCAGCCGGCGAAGCCGTTCAGCGTGCCGAGGCCGTCGCGGCCCCAGTCGACGGTGAGCAGCAGGATCAGCACGGGGGCGATCAGGACCAGGGCGAGGATCGCCATGACCCCGCCGGCCTCCTTCGAGCGGCGCGGCGGGACCAGGAGCGACGCGAGCGCCGTCGAGATCCGCGAGGCGAGAACGCAGGTGGGCACGACGATCAGCGCCGACAGCACGGCGAGCACGGCCGCGCCGGGGTCGCGGGACCAGGTGACGACCGTGCCCAGCGAGCAGACGAACAGCACGAGGGCGGGGACGCCGACCAGCGCGGCGAGGGCGAGGCCGCGGGCGAGCTCCCGCTCCGGGATGCCGAACAGCGCGAACTTGCGCGGGTCGAGCGCGTCGTCCACGCCGAACAGCAGTGGAAGCAGGAGGAAGCCGGCGACGACGATCGAGCCGACGACCGTGAGCACCCCGTGCACGTCGGCGACGTCCGGCGCGAGGCGCGCCGCCACCAGGGCGCCGAACACCAGCACGATCGTGAGGATGCCGTACCCGAGCGCCAGCACCAGGCCGGCCACCTGCCAGGGGCTGCGCCGGAAGGAGTTGCCCAGGAGCCTGAGCCTCAGTCCGAGAAGCTGTGCAACCACTCCATGCCCTCCGCCGCCTTGCGTCCGCCCGCCAGGTCGACGAACCGCTCCTCCAGGGTCTGCTCTCCGCGCACTTCGTCGATGGTCCCGGCCGCGAGCACCTGGCCGCGGACGATGATGGCGACGCTGTCGCAGACCCGCTCGATCATGTCCATGCCGTGGCTGGAGAGCACGACGGTGCCGCCCGCCGCGGTGTAGCGCTGCAGGATGTCCACGACGTTCGCGGCGGAGACCGGGTCGACGGACTCGAAGGGCTCGTCCAGCACCAGCAGGCGCGGCGAGTGGATCATCGCGGCCGCGAGCGCGATCTTCTTGGTCATGCCCGCCGAGTAGTCGGCGACCAGCCGGTCGAGGGCGTCGGCGATGCCGAAGGCGTTCGCGAGGTCGGCGGTGCGCGCGTGGACCGTCTTGGCGGACAGCCCGCGCAGCGTGCCGGCGTAGTGCAGGAACTGCGCGCCGGTGAGGCGGTCGAACAGGCGCAGCTTGTCGGGGAGCACCCCGATGACGTGCTTGGCGCGCACCGGCTCGGTCCAGGCGTCGACGCCGTGCACCACGATGCGGCCCTCGTCGGGACGCAGCAGTCCGGTGATCATCGACAGCGTCGTGGTCTTGCCGGCGCCGTTCGGGCCGACGATGCCGTAGAAGGAGCCCTCGCGCACGTCCAGCGACACGCCGTCCACGGCGACGATCGAGCCGTAGCGCTTGCTGAGCCCGTGGACGGTGAGCACGCTCGGCCGCGTGTCGACGGCCGGCGCCGGACGGACCGGCTCAGGAGGCTCGGCGGGTGCGGCGACCGCGGGGACCGTCTCGACCACGGCCTTCACCGTGCGCGGCTTCGTCGTCTTCGCGGCGGTCGCGCGCTTGCGCGGCGTCGGCGTGCGCGTGCTCGACCCCGCCGCGGCGGCGGCCGTCTTGGGCTGTGCCCGCTTGGCCGCGGGGCGCGCGGAGGGCGCCGCCTGCTCCGGCTCGGACTGCGCGATCTCGGACATCCGCTCCCCCTCGTGGTCCCCCCTGGATTCGGGCGCGCCGGATTCCGGATCGGTGCTGCTGCCGGGTCGCGGGCGCTCGAAACTCACCACGCAACCGTACCAAGACAGAACCGCTTGCGTACCCCCCGACGGGTGACCTCGCAGTCCCGGCCTCAGGCTTCTCAGACTGCCTAGGAAAGTCCTGTGAGGAACATAACGACCGCACAACGACCCACGTCAACCCCTGCCCCCGGATGAGGGTCGCCGGTATTCTGGTGCAGGCATGAAGGCGTGTCGAAAACACGTAAAGCGTGAATGAACTCCCGGTGACATCCCGGGGGTGGCGGGCGCCGAAGCCCCGCAGCATCACACCCACACGGGGTTCGCGCGGATTCAAGGAGAAGATTGTGACGACCCAGGTAGTGATCCTCGCGGCGGGCATGGGCAGCCGGCTCGGCCGGAGCCTCCCCAAGCCGCTGACCGAGCTGAACGACGGCCGCACCATCATGCAGCAGCAGTTCGACAACATCCACGCCGCGTTCGGCAAGGACGTCACGGTGACGATCGTCGTCGGCTACAAGCTCGAGCACATCATCGAGGCGTTCCCGGACGCCGAGTTCGTCTACAACGAGCAGTACGACCAGACCAACACCTCCAAGAGCCTCATGCGCGCCCTGCAGGCCTCCGGCCCCGGCGGCGTGCTCTGGATGAACGGCGACGTGGTCTTCGACCCGGCCGTCCTCGTCCGCGGCGCCGCGATGGTGGCCCGCGACCAGACCTTCGTGACCGTCAACACCTCGTCGGTCGCCGACGAGGAGGTCAAGTACACCACCGGCCCGGAGGGCTACATCCACGAGCTGTCCAAGACCGTCAAGGGTGGCCTGGGCGAGGCCGTCGGCATCAACTACATCTCCAGCAAGGACAAGGCCGCCCTGCTGCGCCAGCTCCAGCGCGTCGCCGACCAGGACTACTTCGAGCGCGGCATCGAGCTCGCGATCGAGCAGGACCGCCTGCTGGCCGAGCCGGTCGACATCTCCGACCTGTACGCCGTCGAGGTGGACTTCCAGGAGGACCTGGAGCGCGCGAATCTTTTCGTATAGTCGAAGGGCCGCGTGACGCGAACACGCAGCCTGCGATCAATACGATAGGTTCCCGTGACCACTACCTCCGCCGATCTGCGCCCCGCGCAGCGGACGCGCTCCGCCCGGTACCGCCACTCCCTGTGGCTGCTGACGGTGCGCGACCTGCGCGTCCGCTACTCGACCAGCGCGCTGGGCTACCTGTGGTCGATCCTCGATCCGCTCGTCATGAGCGCGATCTACTGGTTCGTCTTCACGGTGATCTTCCACCGCAACGTCGGTGAGAACCCCTACATCGTCTTCCTGCTCGCGGCGCTGCTGCCGTGGATGTGGTTCAACGGCGCTGTGTCGGACAGCACACGGGCGTTCATCCGCGAGGCGAAGCTGATCCGCTCCACGATGATCCCCCGCACGATCTGGGTGAACCGCATCGTCACCGCCAAGGGGATCGAGTTCCTGCTCTCGCTGCCCGTGCTCGCCATCTTCGCGATCGTGACCGGCGCGAAGGTGAACGTCGACATCCTGCTCTTCCCGCTGGCCGTCCTCATCCAGGTGGTCCTCACGGTCGGCGTGGGGCTGATCGTCGCGCCGCTCGTGGTGTTCTTCCGCGACCTGGAGCGCGCCGTGAAGCTCGCGCTGCGGTTCCTCTTCTATGCGTCGCCGATCATCTACAGCGCGCGCGACCTCCCGGGCGGCTGCGGCCCGGGAGTGGCCGCCAAGCACTGCGCCGCGTACGTCGCCGCGAACCCGGGAACCCAGACCGAGACGCTGTTCTCCCTCCACTTCTGGTCGGCGTTCAACCCGCTCACCGGCATCTTCAGCCTCTACCGGTCGGCGTTCTTCCCCGAGGAGCTGGACTGGTACCTGGTCATCGTCGCCGCGCTGATGTCGTTGCTCCTGCTCGGGATCGGCTGGCTCGTGTTCAAGCGCTTCGAGCGCGACGTCCTCAAGGAGATCTAGGTGTCAGCCGTCATCGACGTCACCGGCCTCGGCGTACGGTTCAAGCGCAACCGCGGCGCGCGTCGCTCGTTCAAGGACCTGTTCGCCGGGCGCACGCGCCGCGCCCGTCCTGACGACTTCTGGCCGCTGCGGAACGTGTCGTTCCGCGTCGCGCCGGGTGAGGCGATCGGCGTGGTGGGCCGCAACGGCCAGGGCAAGTCCACCCTGCTGAAGCTCGTCGCCGGCGTGCTGCTGCCCGACGAGGGTACGGTGAAGGTCACCGAGGGCGTCGCTCCCCTCATCGAGATCACCGGCGGCTTCGTGGACGACCTCACCGTGCGCGACAACGTCTACCTCACGGCCGGGCTGCACGGGATGACCAGGCCGCAGATCGACGCGCGGTTCGACGAGATCATCGCGTTCGCCGAGATCGGCGACTTCGTGGACACCCCGTACAAGCACCTCTCCAGCGGCATGAAGGTCCGGATCGCGTTCGCGGTGATCGCGCAGCTCGAGGAGCCCGTGCTGCTGGTGGACGAGGTGCTCGCGGTGGGCGACCGGGGTTTCCGGGAGAAGTGCTACGCGAAGATCGAGGAGCTCCTCGCCAGCGGCCGCACCCTCTTCTTCGTCTCCCACAACGAGAAGGACCTGCGGCGGTTCTGCGCCCGCGGGCTCTACCTCGACAAGGGCCGCCTGGTCCTGGACGGGCCGATCGACGAGGTGCTCGACCTCTACAACCAGGATTACGGGGCGTAGAAAACTCCTGGTCGTAACGGGTTTCTGTCCAGGATGAATGTCCTCCACGGAAAAGAATTCGCACGAGTTATCCCCAAAAGTGGTCTGTAGGCCCGATTTCGGCGCTGGGGCGTCGGAGGGGGTCATTAACTTGGTCCGCATGAGACACGTTCGGAACCTTCGCAACCCACTCGCCCCACTCCGCGACACGCACTACGCGTATCGCGTCCCCTGGACCGTCGATCGCAGCGGCGCGCCCCACTTCCGCCTCGTCAACACCAGCGCCGAGGAGCTCCGCGGCGTCACCGTGAGCATCGCGGGCAGCTCGTCCGTGCGGGTGAGCTCACCGTCGTGCATCCGGCCGGGTGAGGCCGTGCGCGCCAGCCTCAGCGGCAGCGACGACCCCGCCCGCGACACGCTGCTGGTCGTGCGCTGGTTCCCGCCGGATGGGCATGAGTACCTGTGGCAGGTCAGCTTCTGAGGTGCAGGCATTTTCCGAACTCCGCGCCTCAGGCTCGAATGACAGAGTGTCGAGCGCTCTGGCTCCGGAATCGGCAACCGGATAGGCATGAGGCATGAAACATGCGACGATCCCTGCCGCCTCTGCGCCGCAGCCGGCCGCGCCGTGTGCGCGGTCGGCCGCGGCTGCAGGCATGCATTTTCGGAACTCCTGGCCTCCGGCACCAATGACGCCGTGGCGAGCGTTCTGGTTCCGGAATCGGCAACCGGATAGGCAGGGAGCATGAAACAACCGCCTTCTCCTGCCGCGATCCACTTCGGAGCCAAGGTACGAAACGCCCGAATCGCCCTCGGCCTCAGCCAGGAGAGCATCGCCGAACTCGCCCAGATGCACGTCACCAACTACGGCAAGATCGAGCGCGGCCTCGCCAACCCCAGCCTCGTCACCATGCTGCGGATCGCCAGCGTCCTCGGCACCGACATCGCACTCCTGACCCAAGGCCTGTCGCGGGACGACCTGCCCGCCGAGTTCGACGTGCTGTCGGCGGACGAGTTCCTGCGGGAGCGCGACAGACGACGCTGAGGGGTCGACCGCGTCGCCGGCCTGGTCGCAGCGGCGTGGAGGCATACACTCGGTAAAGATGACCAAGCGACCCGAGCCCATCGTCTCCCCGACCGGCGGTCCGCCCCGCGGTGGCGACACCCCGCGCGCCGTCGACAACACCCTCGACCGCTTCCTCGGCATCCAGCGCCCTGTGGTCCTCGCACACCTGCGCGGGCTGCGGCGGCGGTTCCCCGATGCGACGGCCGGCGAGCTCGCCGCCATCCTCGAACGGCGGTATCTCGCGGCGGTCACCACCGGCGGCGCGGCGGTCGGCGCCACCGCGGTCATCCCCGCGATCGGCACGGGCGTGACCCTGGCCCTCTCCGGGCTGGAGACCGCCGCGTTCCTGGAGGCCACCGCGCTGTACGCTCAGTCGCTCAGCGAGCTGCACGGCATCGCGGTGGAGGACCCGGCGCGTGCACGTGCCCTCGTCCTCACCATGATGCTCGGCCGCGAGGGCTCCGACCTGGTGCGCCAGCTCGCCGCACAGGTGGCCGGCAACGGGGTGACCCGCACGGCGTACTGGGGCGAGCTCGTCACGACCACGCTGCCGTCGATGGTCGTCGGGCCCCTGGTCGACCGGCTGCGGAACGTCTTCATCCGGCAGTTCGCAGTGCGCGGCGGGGCGTCGATCGTCGCCAGGGCGATCCCGTTCGGCATCGGCGCGGTCGTCGGCGGGACCGGCAACCACATCCTCGGCCGGCGCGTGGTGACCAACTCACGGCTGGCCTTCGGGGCGGCGCCGCTCGTCATCCCGGAGGCGCTGACGCCCGCGGACGGGCCGGGAGCCGTGCGGCGCTTCGGCGCGAGCACCGGACGGCGTGTGGTGCAGGCGGGGGCGGTGCTGCGCGGCGCGATTCCGACGCGTGCCCTGCGACGCGGCGCGAAGGACGTGCAGGCGGTGGGACCGGGGGCAGCCGAAGGTCAGGCCGCCATCGAGGCCGCGCCGGCACAACCCGAGCGCTAAACGACCGGCGGCCGCCCGGCCGCGGTCATCCGCAGCACCGTGCGCCAGCGGATCGGCCTGCGCTCGCCCGGGTCGGTGCTCCAGCCCTCGCGCCAGCCGCCGAACCACGCGCGCAGGACGTCCGGCTTGCGGAACCAGCGCAGGAGCTGGATGCCCGTCCACGAGCCCACGTAGAGCGGGACCAGCACCGCGGGCAGGTTGCGGCGGGCCAGCCACACGCGGTTGCGGGCGTTCAGCCGGTAGTAGTACGAGTGGCGGGTGGGCGAGACGGCCGGGTGCTCGGCGACCAGGTCGCCCGCGTACCAGACGCGCTTGCCCTGGTCCCAGACGCGCCAGGAGAGCTCGATGCCCTCGTGGGCGTAGAAGAACGGGTCGGCCCAGCCGCCCGCGCGCTCGAACACCTCGCGCGGGAGCACGATCACGGCCTCCAGCACCGAGAACACCGCCGACGACTGCTCCGGGTCGCCCTTGCGGATCCGCGGGATCCACCGGCGCGGGGACGGCTTGCCGTCGCGCGCCCGCAGCCGGGGCTGGATCATCCCGATGCCGGGGTCGCTGCGCAGCAGCCCGATCGCGTCGTGCAGGAAGCCGGGCGACGGGATGTCGGCGTCGTCGTCCAGGAACAGCAGGTACTCCCCCGCCACCTGCGGAACGCCCCGGTTGCGCCCGGCCGGAATGCCGAGGTTCTCCGGCAGCGCCAGCGTCGCCACCCCGGCCGGCAGCGGCGGGTCGGACGTCGCCGGGTCCCAGCCGTTGCCGACCACGACGATGTCGGTGGTCACGCCCTCCTGGGCGAGGACGGACCGCACGCCGCGCAGCAGATCGTCCGGCCGCGTGCCCTGCGTGAGCACGACGACGCCGACCGTGGGGTCAGCCACGGACCCGTTTGGAGGACATGATCGCCACGAAGTGCCCGATCGCCGCCAGCAGCGCCAGCGGCACCAGGATCGACAGCAGGATGCGGTCGGCGAGCGGCGAGCCGATGAACAGGCCGACGATCGAGAAGACGAAGATCAGGATGGTCAGCTCGACCGAGTGGTACAGCCGGTGGAACGGCAGGAACTTGGCGGCCTTGCGCAGTGTGGCGACGACGCCGTGGGTCGGCGCATAGGCGGCCTCCGTGTCGGCCAGCTTCGGCAGGCCAGCGCTGGCCCGCGCCACGCGCACCATGTCGTTGAGCGCCTTGTTGAGCACGATGATGAGGGCGAGCAGTGTGCCGAGGTTCGTCCAGAGGTAGTCCTGCGGCGCCTCGAAGGGGAAGCCGGCGGCGCGGACGCCGAGCGCGATCGCGATCAGCGTCTCCGTCGTGTAGTGGCCGACGTTGTCCAGGAACATCCCGGCCGGGGACGACGTGTTCCGCCAGCGCGCCACCTCGCCGTCGCAGCAGTCCACCAGCATCTGCAGCTGGCCGAGGACGAGCGCCAGCGCCGCGCCGCCGATCCCCGGGATGAGGAGGCTGGCCGCGGTCGCCCAGCCGGTCAGGATCATCAGCCCGGTCACGCCGTTGGCCGAGATGGAGGTCTTGAGCAGGAACCAGGTGAGGTACGGCGACAGGTTGCGCAGGTACAGCGACGCGGTCCAGTGCTCGGCGTTGCGGCGCCCGCGCACCTCGGGCGGCTGCGCCACGGCCTTGAGCTCGGCGATCGACGTTGGCCGCGCTCCGTGCGCCGCCGGTCCCGCTGCTGACATGCCTACCTTCCGGTGTGTGCGGTGATGTTCCGCGTGAGCGACAGGTATCCGAGGATGAACCCGGTGCCCCAGCTGAAATGGATGCACGGCAAGACTACGAGAAACCAGAGGAACGACGAAAAGCCGTCGCGCCGTCCCCAGACGAACGCGGACGCCACCACGATGACCAGGTAGGCGGCGGGGATCGCGAACGCCCAGAGCAGCCACGGGGTCGCGCCGAGCAGCGCCTGCAGCACACCGCCGAGGCCGAGCAGCACCCCGAGCGCGACGCCGAGCACCATCACCGGCGGGGCGAAGTAGCGCACGCCGTTGGAGGCCGGGAAGCGCCGCGCGAGCTCGCCGCGCCAGATGCCGGTCGAGAAGAACTGCCGGGCGAGCCGGTACAGGTTGGGGCGCGGCCGGTAGACCACGCGCAGGCGCGGCGTGAACCAGACGGTCCCTCCCGCCTGCCGGATGCGCCGGTTGAGCTCCCAGTCCTGGCCGCGCTTGATCTCCTCGTCGAAGAGACCGACCTCCAGGAGCCGGTCGCGGCGGAACACGCCGAGGTACACCGTCTCGGCGGGGCCGGCCGCGCCGCCGACGTGGAGCTTGGTGCCGCCGAGCCCGATCCGGCTGCCGTAGGCCCGGGCGACCGCGCGCTCGAACGACGTGGTGCCCTGGGCGTCCATGAGGCCGCCGACGTTGTCGGCGCCGGTCTCCTGGATGGCCTCCACCGCGATGCGGGCGTAGTCCGGAGGCAGGACGCTGTGCGCGTCGACACGGATCACGACCGGGTACTGCGAGGAGCGGATCGCCAGGTTCAGGCCCGCCGGGGTCGAGCCCACCTCGTTGTCGACGACGCGGATGCGGGAGTCGACGGAGGCGAGCTCGGCGACCAGCTCCGTGGTGCCGTCGATGCTGGGGCCGAGGGCGATGGTGACCTCGAACGGACCGGTGTAGTCCTGCGCCAGCAGGCTGTCGACCGCCGCCCGCACGTGGGTCGCCTCGTTGAGGACGGGCATCACGTAGGACACACCGGGGAGGGTGTTCACGTTGTCGTCCGGCATCTGATCCATTCGTCGTTCGGGTCGCGCCGAGCTTATCAGCCGGCGCCTGGGCGACCCGTCGGCGCCGGGACGCACGGAAGGCCGCCCCGCGGTGCGGGACGGCCTTCCGGCAGGGTCCGGGTCAGTTCGCCGGGAGCGAGCCCAGGGTGACCGAGGTGGTCTTGGACTGGCCGCCCCGGATGTAGGTCAGGTCGGCCTTGGCTCCGGCCGGGAGCGCCCGGACCTGGGCGGTCAGGTCGGTCGCGTCCGTGATCGGGAGGCCGTTGAAGTTGACCACGATGTCGCCGGCCTGGAGGCCAGCGCTCGCCGCCGCTCCGCCGGAGGTGACCGACTTGATCGACGCGCCGACGGTGGTCGCCTTGCTGTCCTGCGCGGCGTCGCCGACCGAGGCCCCGAGGAGGCCGTGGGTCGCCTTGCCGTTCTTGATGAGCTCGTCGGAGACGCGCTTGGCCAGGTTGGACGGGATCGAGAAGCCGACGCCGATGCTGCCCGACTGGCTGCCGGAGGAGCTGCTGCCGCCCGCGCTCGCGATCGCGACGTTGATGCCGATCAGCTCGCCCTTGCTGTTGAGCAGGGCGCCGCCCGAGTTGCCGGGGTTGATCGACGCGTCGGTCTGGATGACCGGGAGCGAGATCGTGCCCTGGGCGCCGCTCTGCGACGAGCCGCCGCCCTGGTTCGGGAAGTCGAAGTTGAACGGGTTCTGCGAGCTGCCGTCGCCGCTGCCGCCTCCGTTCGACCCGTCGCTGGACTTCGGCGCCGCGGAGGACGCGATGCTGATCGACCGGTTCAGCGCGCTCACGATGCCGTCGGTGACGGTGCCGGAGAGGCCGAGCGGGGCGCCGATCGCGACCGTGGTGTCGCCCACGTTCAGCTTGCTGGAGTCGGCCCAGTTCATCGGGGTCATCCCGCTGGCGCCGTCGAGCTTGATGACCGCGAGGTCGGTGGTCGGGTCGGTGCCGACGATCTTGGCGGTGTAGATCTTGCCGTTGTTGTCGGTGACGCTGACGCTCACGTTGGACGCGGCGCCGTCGAGGGTGACGACGTGCGTGTTGGTGAGGATGTAACCGTCCGAGCTGAGCACGACGCCGGAGCCGGTGCCGCCCTCGCTGGAGGCGCTGACGGAGATGGTGACGACGCTGGGCGACGCCTTGGCGGCGACCGCGGTCACCGTCGTGGCGTTGTTCGTGTCGTTGACGGTGATGTTCTGCGGGCCGGAGACCGTCTTGATCGTCGCGTTGCTGCCGGTGGCCGAGTAGAGGCCGATCCCGGCGCCGGCGCCGGCGATGCCGCCGATGAGCGCGCCGATGGCGAGCGTGGCGATGATGAGGCCGGTGTTGCGCTTGCGGGGCGCCTTCTCACCGGTGCCCGGCGCGGCGGCGTAAGGCTGCTGCGCTCCGGGCTGCTGGGCGTAGGGCTGCTGGGCTCCGGGCTGCTGGGCGTAGGGAGCCTGCGCGTAGGCGTGCGGCTGGCCGAACGAGCCGTTGCCGTAGTTGGGCTGCGGCTGCGGCTGCTGTGCGCCCGCAGGCTGGCCGTAGGGCTGCTGGGGGGCGACCGGCTGGGTCGGCTGGGTGTGGTTGGCGACGGGGATGGGTCCCTGCTGCGTGGTCGGCTGCTGCGCGGTCGGCTGCTGCGCCGTGGGCTGCTGCGCGGTCGGCTGCTCGGCGGTCGGCTGCTGCGCCGGGGGCTGAGCGGCGGCCGGAGCGGTCCAGCCGTGGTCTGCTGCCGGAGCGGCCGGCTGCTGCGCGGCCTGCTCGGCTGCCGGGGCAGCGGGCTGCTCCGCGGCCGGGGCCGGAGCCGCAGCGGGGGTCTCGGCGGGACGAGCCGCGCCGGCATCCACGACCGCGTCGGCGTCGGCGTCGTTCTGGGGCTTCGCGGGCTCCGGGGTGATCGGGGTGTCGGTCATGGTGTGGTGCTCCTTCCAAGCACTAGACAGCTTGGGATGCCAACCTGAGCGTTCTATTTGCGGGTCCTGTGGGCGACCTTCCGCCTCCCGATGACTCCTCCCAACGTAACGAATGGATGCGGTGGGAGCGAGGCCCTAGGTTGGATCCATGACGGTTTCCGGCGCATGGAGGGCCGCCGCGCGCGGCGCGGGACTGCTGGGCGCGGACGGCGTCGTCCGCCCCACGATCTTCGCCGAGATGAGCGCCCTCGCGGTGCGCACCGGCGCGATCAACCTCGGACAGGGCTTCCCCGACGAGGACGGCCCCGCCGTCGTGCTCGACGCTGCGGTCGACGCCATCCGGAGCGGCGCGAACCAGTACCCGCCGGGCATCGGCGTCCCGGAGCTGCGGCACGCCGTCGCCGATCACCAGCGGCGGTTCTACGGGCTGGAGGTCGACCCCGACCGCGAGGTGCTGGTCACCGCCGGCGCGACGGAGGGCATCGCCGCGACGCTGCTCGCGCTGCTCGAGCCGGGCGACGAGGTCGTCACGTTCGAGCCGTTCTACGACGAGTACGGCGCCGTGATCTCCCTCGCCGGCGGCGTGCACCGCACCGTCCCTCTGGAGCCGCCCGCGTTCCGGCCGGACCTCGACCGGCTGCGCGCGACGGTGACCGACCGCACCCGGGTCATCCTGGTCAACACGCCGCACAATCCCACCGGAGCGGTCCTCGACCGGGAGACGCTGACGACGGTCGTGGAGCTCGCCCACCGGCACGACGCGATCGTCGTCACGGACGAGGTCTACGAGCACCTGGCCTTCGGGCCGCAGCACATCCCGGTCGCTACGCTGCACGGCGGCTGGGAGCGGACCGTCACCATCTCCTCCGGCGGCAAGACCTTCAACACGACCGGCTGGAAGGTGGGCTGGCTGACCGCGCCCGCGGAGCTCGTGACGGCGATCCTGGCCGTGAAGCAGTTCCTCACCTACGTGAACGGCGCGCCGTTCCAGCCGGCGATGGCCGCCGGGCTCGCGCTCCCCGACGCGTTCTTCACCGGGATCGCCGCCGCCCTCGCGCACAAGCGCGACGTCCTGTCGGCGGGATTGCGGGCGGCCGGGTTCGACGTGCACCGCAGCGACGGCACCTACTTCGTCGTCGCGGACGCCGCGCCGCTCGGGCATCCCGACGCGGTCGAGCTCTGCCGCCGGTTGCCCGAGCTCGCCGGGGTGGTCGCCGTTCCGCTGTCCGCCTTCTGCCGCGACGACTACGCGCAGCGGACCGCGTCGCTGGTGCGGTTCGCGTTCTGCAAGCGCGTCGAGGTGCTGGAGGAGGCCGCGTCCCGCCTGGCCGCGCTGGGCGGCTGACCGCGCCGCGGGCTGCTCAGTCGATCGGCTCCACCCGGTAGCGCCGCAGCGCGAGCGCCGGGTTCCGCCGGCGGACCTCCTGCACGCGCTCGGCCGACGCCTCCGCGACCGCGACGCCCGTCGTCTCCCCCAGCCCCGCGAGCACGACGCCCATCGGGTCGATGATCGCGCTGGAGCCGACGCCGATCGGCGGCGTGTGGTCGGCCGCCGCGACGTACAGGGTGTTCTCGATCGCGCGCGCGGCCAGCAGCGTCGACCAGTGCTGCTCCTTGAGCGGCCCTCGCACCCACTCGGCCGGCACGGCGACCAGCTCGGCGCCCGCGTCCGCCAGCCGGCGCGTCACCTCGGGGAAGCGCAGGTCGTAGCAGGTCTGCATCCCGATCCGGAGGCCGTCCACCTCGAACACCTCGGGCAGGGCGAGGTCGCCGGGCACCACCCAGTCGGACTCCGTGGAGCCGAACGCGTCGTACAGGTGCTGCTTGCGGTAGACGGCGAGCCGCTCGCCGGCCGGGCCGACAGCGACGAGCGTGTTGGCGAACTTGTCGCGCACGCCGGTCTGCTCGACGAGCCCTGCGATGACGTAGACGTCGTGGTCCCGCGCCGCGGCCTGAAGCGCCTGGACGAACTCCCCGTCGAGCGGCTCCGCGTTGCGCGCGAAGGACGGCCCGAGCGGGTCGGTGAAGTAGGAGGAGTACTCCGGCAGCACGACGAGCCGCGCGCCGCGCGCGGCCGCGACGGCGATCAGGGCCGCCGCCACGTCCCGGTTGTGCACCCGGTCGTCGCCCGGTGTGAACTGCGCCACCGCGACGCCGACGCCGGTCACGGCCGGGCCTCCGCCCCTGGCACCGCCTCCGCGACCGGGAGCGGCGTCTCGATCGGGAGCCGGACGCTGATCGAGGTGCCGACGCCCTCCTCGCTCGCGATGTCGAGCCGGCCACCGTGCGCGGTGACGATCGCCTTGGTGATCGTGAGGCCGAGGCCGACGCCCGGGACCGCGTTGCGCGTCGCGGTGGAGGCGCGGAAGAACCGTTGCGAGAGCTGGCTGAGCTCGACCGCCGGGATGCCGATGCCGGTGTCGGTCACGGCCACCACCGCTTCGTCGCCCTCGCGGTGCAGCGAGACGGTGACCTTCCCGCCGACCGGCGTGAACTTCAGCGCGTTGGAGACGAGGTTGTCGACCGCTTGGCCGAGACGCACGGTGTCGCCGCGCACCTCCACCGGCTCGTCCGGCACGTCGCAGACCAGCTCGACGCCTGCGGTCGCGGCGACCGGGGTGGCCGACTCGACGGAAGCGGCGACGACCGAGCGCAGCTCCGCGTCCTTGATGTCGATCGGGAACCGGCCGGACTCCACCTGGGCGGTGAACAGGAGGTCGCCGACCAGCCGCAGCAAACGGTGCGCGTTGCGCTCGGCGACGCCCAGGTACTGCAGCTGCTCGTCCGACAGAGGGGCCTCGTCGTCGTCGCGCATCAGCTCCAGGTAGCCGAGGATCGAGCTGAGCGGCGTCCGCAGCTCGTGCGAGATGAGGCCGACGAACTCGTCCTTGAGTCGCGCGAACTCCCGCGCCTGCGTCATGTCGGTGGCGACGAAGATGAAGCCGACGCGGTGGCCGTTCTCGTCCAGGCGGGGCGTCGCGGCGACCTGGACGGGCACCTGCTTGCCGTCGGCGCGCACGTAGGTCCAGTCGCGCACGTCGGCGTAGCCCGCCCGCACGGTGTCGACGAGCGCGGAGAAGTCGTCCATCCCCGCCACCGTCGTGAAGCGCGCGTCCATGTCGCGCAGCCGCTCCTCCAGCTCGCTCACGAGGTGGAACTCGATCACCTTGCGGTCGGCGCCGACGACCTGCTTCTCGGTCAGCCCGAGCATTTTCTCGGCGCCCGGGTTCCAGACGTCGATCACTCCGTCGAGGTCGGTGCCGATCACGGACTGCTCCGTCACGGCGTTCCAGATGCTCTGGATGAGCCGGTTCGCGGTCTTCAGCCTGGCCTCGTTGAGCACCAGCTCGTCCTGCGTGCGCACGGCCTGCGCGAGCAGCTCCTCGCGTTGCTCCGCGGCGGCGCGGGTCGCCTCCAGCTGCCTGCGCGAGCGGTGGGCGATCTCGTTGACCACCGCGGCGACGATCGCGTAGATGATGGGAGAGAAGAAGGCGCGGATCAGGTCGGCGGGACTCGTCGAACCGACATCGACCAGGATCGGGCCGATCAGCACCACGAAGATGCCGAGGGCGGCGATCACGATGTTGCGACGGCCCTCCTCCGTCGCGATCCAGACGAACGGCAGCAGCAGGATGACGCCGATGGACGACGTGCTGCCTCCGGTGCCGATCCGCATCAGGCCGATCGAGAGCATCGCCACCAGCGGCACGACGACGTTCCAGTGCACGTCGATCCGCGTCCACGGCACCAGTATCGCCAGCAGGAAGGCGCCGACCATCACCGCCACCGAGGCGGCGACGAAGAGCGGGATGTGCGCGCTCACCACCCCGGGGATGAGCGAGAGGCCCAGCGCGATGACGTAGCCGACCAGAGTCGGCACCAGCTTCACGAAGACGGAGGGCGATTCGAGCGGGATGCGGCTGAGCCAGCGGTCGACCGTCATGCGGGTTCTCCCAGTCCGAGCATCGAGCGGATGCGCTCGGAGAGCACCCGCGGGCTGAACGGTTTGATGATGAAGCTGTCCGAGCGGTCGGCGACGATGCCGTGGTCGGTGAGGAGCTGCACGGAGGCCGACACCATGAGGATGAGCGTGCTCTTGGTCAGCTCGTCGCCGCGGATCGCCTCGGCGACCTCCACGCCGTTGAGCCCCGGCATCGAGATGTCGAGCACCGCCAGGTCGATGCCGCCGGCGTTCACCGCGTCGAGCGCCGACTGGCCGTTGTCGACGGCGGCCACGATCTCCACCCCGGCGCGGTTGGCGGCGATGACCATGAGCCCGCGGATGTCGGCGTCGTCGTCGGCGATCACGACCCTCTTGGCCGTCACGGGAAGAACACCACCCGCACCACGACGATCGCGGCGATGACCAGGAGGGCGACGCCGCCGTAGATCGGCAGCCGCAGCTCCCAGCGCCGGTTGCGGTCGAGCTCGCGCTGCAGCTCCTCGCGCTGGACGCGGGTCAGGTCGACGGGACTCATGCCTGCTCCTCCGGTTCGGCGGCGTCGAGCACGGCCGCAACCCGGTCGTAGCGGCCCACGTCGGCGGCGTCATGACTGTCGGTGGAGGCAACGATACGCGCTCCGGCGGCCCGCAGCGCGCGCACGGCGTCGGGGCCGGGGCACGCCCACTTCTCGTTGACCTCCACGATCGTCCCGGTCGCCGCCGCAGCGGCGGCCCAGGCGGCCAGGCGGGAAGCGCCGAGCTGCTCCTCGGCGAGCCCGACCTTCGGCAGGATGGAGAACCAGTGCGCGAGCTGCGCGTGCGGCGTGCCCTCCATGGCGCGGATGCTCGCCTCGATCAAGAGGTCGAGAGCGTCGTCCGCCGAGAGGCCCGCGGCAAGGCGTTCCTTCGTGGCCTCGGGCGACCACGGCCCGTCGGTCCCGGGGAACTGGTGGTCGCCGATGACGACGGCGTCGACGCCCCCGGCGCCGACGACGAGGTCGGCGGGCGTGTCGACGGCGCCCGTGACGTCGAGCAGCTTGGCCTCCACGCCGGTGAGCACGGTGAGCCCGTCCGCCACGGGCTCGGACGCGACCGCTGCGACGAACTCCGGCACCCAGGCGGTGGAGGCGCGCACGTGGTCGGTCAGCCGCACGGTCCGCAGTCCGGCCCGGTGCGCCGCCGCGATGTTCTCGGCGAGCGTGCTGCGGGCGTCGTCGGAGAAGGTGGAGTGGACGTGGTAGTCGCCCAGCAGAAGAGGGCTCGGCCCTGTCACTCCTCCGGCCCTTCGGTGTGGGCGGCGTTCTCGGACACGAGCACGTCGCTCGGATCGAGGAAGACGTCCTCCAGGAAGCGCACGTTGGCGAGCTCGGCGAAGTCGACGGCGGACGGCACGGGACGGCCGAGCACCAGGTCGAGCAGCAGCGACGGCATGTCGACGCCGGCGGCGATCGTCAGCGGCATGGCGCCGGGGAACCGCGGGTTGACCTCCAGCAGGGCGGGGACGCCGTCGCTGCTGTAGCGGAGCTGCACGTTGGCGACCCCGGTCAGGCCGATGGCGCGCGCCACGTCCGCCGCGGTCTCCGACAGCTCGGCCCTGCGCACTGTGCGGCCGGCGATCGAGACACCGGAGTCGACCCGCTCCCTGGAGCGCGGGACGGCGGCGATGACGCTGCCGTCGAGGCCGGCGAGCACGTCGACCGAGAACTCCTCGCCCGGGAGGTTCTCCTGGATGATGACGCTGCGGTCCTCGCCCAGCGCCTCCAGCGCCGCGCGGTCGGCGATGAGCCGGACGCCGCGCGAGCCTGCGCCGCTGCGCGGCTTGACGATCACCGGGAAGACCCACTCCGCGCCCACGCCGTCGCGGTCGAGCAGCCGGGTCTCCGGGAGGCGGGCGTGGCCGGCGACCGCCCGCGCGAGCCGGTACTTGTCGAGGCAGGTCACGAGCGTCTCGTGGCTCGGCGCGGCGAGGGCCGTGCCGACGGCGGCCAGCTCGTCCCTCCGCGCGGCGAGCCCCGGCAGTTCGACGTCCACCGTCGAGAACAGCACGTCGACGCCGTCGGCGGCGCACAGCGCGATCACGTCGTCCACGAACTGCGTCGACGTCCCCGGTGGCACGATCCGGCGGGCCGGCTCCGGCACCAGGTACAGCCCGCTCGCCCAGCCGTCCATGTCCGCGGCGAGCACCTCGACGTCGTCGCGCTTCAGCAGCGAGCGGATCACGGCGATCCCGGCCGGTCCCCCGGCTCCGGTGACGAGGACGCGGGTGGCGCTCCGGGTCATTCGTGGTTCCTTCTGATCCGGGCGTCGGTGTGGATGCTCGCGGCCGGCACCGAGATGTCTGCCGTGTCGCGCATCACCTCCAGCGGCTCGCAGCTCGTGCCGCCGCCGAACCGCGACCAGTACCGCGCGGTGGCGAGCACGAAGTCGTGCTCCATGTACGCGCGCTGCTCGGTCTGCGAGCGGAAGCAGTCGATGAGCCGCAGCTTGGACTCCGTGAAGCCGTCGATCGGCACGAACCGGGTCGGCCGGAAGTCGATGGTCGCCGACGGGCTCTGGAAGCAGCACACCGTGCGCACGTCGCGGGTCGCGACGACCACGGCGGCGTGCACGGCTCGGTGGTCCTGGTGGCGGTCGTGCGCGGAGTGGGTGTAGACGATGTCCGGCTTCACTTCGGCGACGACGCGCTCGATGATGCTCACGGTGGGGTCGGCCGCCGAGATCCGGGTGTCCTCCAGGTCCTCCAGGAACAGCCGGGCGCCGAGCAGTTCGGCCGCCGCGAGCGACTCGTGCTGACGGTCGTCCACGTCGCCGCCGCGGGCGCCGCGGGAGAGGGTGAGGATGACCACCTGGTTGCCGGCGTCGCGGTGCGCGGAGAGGATGCCGCCGACGCCGATCTCGACGTCGTCCGGGTGCGCGCCGATCGCGAGGACCACCTGCTGCTGGCTGGCGGCGCGCTTGGCGCGGCCCTCCTCCGCGAGCCGTCCGACGATGGCGACCAGCTCGGAGGAGGCGATCGGCTTGGTGAGGAACTCGTCGGCCTGGGCGCGCAGGGCGGAGACGGCGTAGTCGACCGAGACGTGCGCGGTCATCACGACGACGGGCATCCCCGGGTGGCGGCCGCGCAGCTCGCGCAGGAGGTCGATGCCCGAGATGCCGGGCATCTCGATGTCCGTGATCACCACATCGGGGTCGAACGCCGCGATGGTGTCGAGGGCGATGGAGGGGTCCGTCACGGCGACGACCTGCGCGTCGGCACGCTTCTCGAGCACTGTCTTCATGTAGAACGCGACGTCCGGATCGTCCTCGATCACGCACACGCGATACTTCTGCGCAGGGTTCGCCATTCGCCTTCCTCCGGGTCCTGGCAGAACTCTACTGGGACGACCGGTCTACGCGATCCGGACTCGCCCGGGGCTGCAGCCGATTTCGCACTGCCCCGGCCCCGTGCTAGAGTCAATTCTTGTGCCGCGGGGTGGAGCAGCTCGGTAGCTCGCTGGGCTCATAACCCAGAGGTCGTAGGTTCAAATCCTGCCCCCGCAACCAACTGGCCCGGACTTGAGGAGAAATCCCCAGGTCCGGGCCGCTTTTTGTCTGCAGTGCATTCCGGAGGACGAGTGGACGAGGCTCTCGACGCCGGCCGTGTCGCGGCGGTCTGGGAGGAGCACCCGACCTGGGCGCTGCTGCGCAGCTACAACGGCCGCTGGGTCCTCCCGCTCTTCTCGCGCCACCTCGAAGACGCCGACGGCACGGTCTCGGCCGACTGGTTCCACCAGAAGGTCGCCGAGGCGCTCGACGCGCTGGACGACGACCGCGACGGCGACGGCGAGCCGCCGGCCGACGCCGAGTCCTCGCGCACGTCACCGGTCGAGTACTGCCGGAGCTGGGTGGACAGCCGCTGGCTGGTCCGCACCCGTGCGGGCGCCGGCGAGGGCCGTGCGCGCTACCGGCTCTCGCAGTACGCCCTCCAGGCGCTGCGGATCGTCCGCGAGCTGGCGGAGCCGGACAGCGCGGTGTCGGAGGCGCGCTTCGCGAGCATCGCGCACGCGGTCCACCACCTCGCCGCGCTGACCGACCCCACGGCGGAGTCCCAGCTCGAACGCCTCGACCGGGAGATCGCCGAGCTGCAGGCGCGACGCGACGCCATCGCGCGCGACGGAGCGGTCGCGGCCTCCCCCGAGACGGTCGCCCGCCAGCTCCGCGAGGTGCTCCGGCTCACCGCGACGCTGCCGGAGGACTTCCGCCAGCTCGGCGCGATGGTCGAGCAGCGTCACCGCGAGGTCGCGCGCGCCGCCTCCTCGCAGCACGTCGGCAAGGGCGAGCTCGTCGACCGCTTCCTGCGTGACAACGACCTGCTGGAGCAGACCCCGGAGGGCCGGGCCTACCGCGGGTTCGCGGGGATGCTGTCCTCCCGCCAGCTGGACGGGATGCGCGCCGACATCGACCGCGTGCTGTCCCGTCCCGGCACCGAGCTGACCGAGCGGCAGCGCGCGCAGCTCGAGACCCTGATCACGTCGCTGCTCGCCGAGGAGCAGACGGTCCAGGAGACGTACGTCCGCTGGACCTCCTCGCTGCGCCGGTTCCTCAGCCGCAGCGGCTCCGACCGGCACGCCCGGCTGCTCTCCCTGGCCGCCCGCGCACTCGACGCCGGCGCCCTGTGGACGGAGCGCCGCCCGGGCCCTGTGCTGGTCGACGGCGACGTGCTCGGCATCGGCGGCTGGGATCTCGTGGACGTGACCCAGACGCAGCTCTGGCGCGACCGCGGCCGCCCGGAGGTCGGCGTGACGATCACCGAGAACGACGACCCGCTGCCCGACCACGAGCGCGAGGCGCTCCGGCTCGCCGTGGGAACCAGCGCGGCAGCGGTGCGCGAGACGATCGACGCCCTGCTCTCGCGTGCGGAGACCGTGACGGGCGCCGACGTGTACGCGGAGACCCCGCCGGAGTTCCGCCGGCTCGGGCTGGCCGTGAGCCTCATCGAGCTCGGCGCGGAGCACGACGCCGTGGCGGAGGGCGTCCAGACCGTGCCGCTGGAGCTGGCCCACGGCGACCGCGAAGTGACCATGCCGCTGCTCGTCTTCGGACGGGACGCGCTCGAGACGGAGGCGGAGGACCGATGACGGACACGCTCGAACAGGACCCGATCGGCAGCGAAGGGGTCGAGGAGGCCGATGCCTTCGGCGACCGGACGTCCGGCGCCCTCCCCCGCGACGCCCGCACGGCCCTCGTCACCCTGCTGACGAGCCGGTTCATCACGCGCACCAAGCAGCCGGACGCCTGGAGCGGCCTCCTCGACCACGAGGACGACATCCGCGCCAGGCTCGGCGAGCTGTTCCTGACCCTGCACCTCGACCGCGAGCACGAGGTCGCCTTCAAGCGGCAGAACGGCGAGGACGGCGTCCCCGTGCTGCTGCGCCGCGAGAAGCCGCTGTCCCGCGACGCCTCGCTGCTGCTGGTGCTGCTGCGGCAGGAGCACGCCTACACCGACGCGCAGGACGAGCCGGTCACCGTCAGCCGCGACCACATCGCGGAGTTCCTCGGCCGGTTCCAGGGCGACTCCGCGCACGACGAGGTGCGCGTGGACCGCCGCATCCGCGCCGCGATCGCCGCCCTCGACCGGCTGGAGCTGCTGACGCCCGCTCCGGACGACCCCGACCTCTTCCTGGTCTCGCCCGCCGTCGTGCCGCTGATCGGGACCGCCGAGCTGCTCCACCTGGAGCGGCTGTTCCTGGAGGGCGCAGGCGCGCCCGCCGAGACCGCCGGCGCCGCCGACACCACCGACACCACCGCCGCCGAGGAGGCCGCCGAGTGACCGACCTGCCCGCCGACGACGGCCTGCTGCGCCGCGGCCAGTTCCGCATCGAGCTCGTCCAGCTCCTCAACTGGGGAAGCTATGAGGGCCTGCACCGCATGCCGGTGGGCCGCGGCGGCATCGCCATCCTCGGCCCGACCGGGCGCGGCAAGTCGACCGTGCTCGATGCGATGTCGGCCGTCATCATGCCGAACCCGCAGGAGTTCAACCGGGCGGCGCGCGACGACTCCCGGCAGCGCTCCGAGCGCACCGTCTACAGCTACGCCCGCGGCAAGACCGACGAGGTGAAGGACGCGGGCTCCGACACCACGACGACGCACTTCCTCCGCCCGCTCGGCTCGGCCTTCCCGAGCGGCGCCGCGATCACGTGGCGAACCGAGCTCGGCGAGACGATCACCGCCGCGCGCCTCGCCTGGATCGGGCCGGACACCTCCACGCAGGACGAGGTCACCACCGCGACCGTCTACCTGCTCGCCCACGGCGAGTTCCCGCTCGGCCGGCTCAACGAGCTGGTCCAGGAGCCCGGCAGCTCGTCGCCGCTCACCCGCGCCTCCCTCGCCCGGCTGGTGCACCCGGAGCGCGACCTGGTCACCTCCTCGCAGCCCGAGCTGCGTGTGCGGCTCTGCGAGGAGCTCGGCATCGGCGGCAGCGACGAGTCGCAATTGAAGGCGCTCACCCTGCTGCGCCGCGCTCAGGCGTCCAAGGGCGTCTTCTCCATCGACGAGCTGTTCAAGAGCTTCGTGCTGACCGAGCCGCGCGCCCTCTCCCGCTGGGAGACGACCCTCAGCAGCTACCGCGAGGCGTCGGCGCTGTACGACGTGTTCGAGACCACGCGGCGCAAGCTGGAGGTCCTGGCCGACGTTCCCGCCCGCGCCGAGCAGTACGCGGCGGCGGCGGAGGACGCGACCGGCAAACGGCGCCTGCTCTCCCCCGCCGACGGCGAGACCGACCCCCGGCTGCGGGTCTGGCTGGCCGAACGCGTCCGCGACTGGGTGTCCGGCCAGGTGGACGAGGTCCGCGACCGCAAGCGCGAGCAGGAGGCGCTGCGCCGGGAGGCCGACAACGCCGAGCGCGCGGCGCACCGCGCGCACCAGGACGCCCAGGCGCGGCTCGCCGCGGCCGGCGGCGACCCGTCGGTGGCTCTCCGCCGCGAGCTCGAGTTCGCCGAGCGCGTGCTCGCCGCACAGACCCGCGAGCGCGCGGCGGCCGACGCCTTGTTCGCCCGCGCGGGCCTGACCGCCCCGGAGTCCGCCGCCCAGCTCGCCGACCTGCAGCGCGAGGCCGAGTCGCTGCTCGCCGCGGTCACGGCCGACGACGAGCAGCAGGCGCACCGCTACGAGCTGGCCGGCCGCGTCGACGCGGCGAAGAAGGCCATCGCCGCCGCGACCGCCGAGAAGCGGTCGTTCGAGCAGCGCCGCAGCAACGTCCCCGCCGACGCCGACGAGCGCCGCCGCCGGATCGCCGAGGGCACCGGGCTGTCTCCCGAAGACCTGCCGTACGCGGGCGAGCTGTTCGAGGTCGCCGCGGGCCGCCGGGACTGGAGCCGTGCGGTGGAGTCCGTGCTCGGCGAGGTCGCGACGCACCTCCTCGTGGACGAGCGCAGCTTCGACGCCGTCCGCCGCTACGTGAACGAGGCCGACATGCGCGGCCGGGTCGTGCTGGTGCCCGCCACCGCCGGTCGTGCGCCGGCACTCGATCCGATCGAGCGGACCGTGCCCGACCTCCTGCAGTTCGACGACGCCAGCCCGTTCTGGGGCTGGCTGCACGACGAGCTGGTGGCCGACCGCAGCGTGCTCTGCGTCGAGTCGCCGGAGGAGCTGGACGCGTCGCGGCCGGCCGGGGTCTCCGGCGCGGTCACCCGCTCCGGCATGCGCTCGGCCGCACGCGGACGGGTCGTGAAGGACGACCGCCGCACCGCCTCCTGGATCGGCCTCGACAACACGCCGCGCATCCACGAGCTCGCGTCCCGCCTCGCCGCCCTGGAGGCCGAGCTGGCGGAGGCCCGCGCCGAGTCGGACCGCGCGGAGGCCGAGCACGGCGACGCACGCCGCCGCAGCGAGGCCCTCGGCGCGGTCCGCGCGATCGAGTGGGAGGCCATCGAGGTCGCGTCGCACGCTGCGCGCGTCGCCGAGCTCGCCGCCCAGCTCGCCGACGTCTCCGTCTCGCATCCCGAGGCGGCCGCCCTGCAGGAGGAGGCCGAACGCCACGACCGCGAGCGCATCGACGCCGCCAAGCGCGGCGCCGCCCTCCAGACCCGCGTGGACGAGCTGGAGTCGCAGCACGCCGACCTCATCGACATCGAGGACAGCGTCGCCGACGCCCTGGAGGACAACAGCGCGCTGACCGCCGAGGAGCGCCTGCTGCTCGGCACGCTGCCGTTCGCGGCGCCGCGGGAGCCTGCCGACGTCGACCGTCGCTACGCCGAGGCGCTGGCGGCGCTGCGCGACCAGATCGACGCCCACCAGCAGAACGTCGAGCACTACGAGCAGCTCCTGGTCGTGACGTTCGAGCGCTACCGCGACCTCGACCCCGGTGCCGAGATCGACGCGACCATCGACAGCCTCCCCGCCGTGCAGGCCATCCACCGGGTGCTCGTGGAGGACGACCTCCCGCGCGCCAAGGCCGACTGGCTGGTCAAGGCCGGCGCGAGCATGGGCGACAGCCTGCGCGCCCTGCTCACCCAGATCGAGGAAGACGGCCACGCCATCCGCCGCGGCGTCCGCCCGATCTCGAACGCGCTGCGCGGCATCGAGTTCCGGGAGGGCTCGACGCTCGACATCGACCCGCGGGCGGTGTCCAACAGCGACCTCCACGAGTTCACGCGCACGCTGCGCAAGCACACCGCGACGGCGGCAGGAGGCGACAGGAAGGACGCCGCGGCGATCGAGCGCGACTTCCTCGACCTCCGCCGCGACCTGTCCCGGCTGGAGGAGCGCTCCCGGGCGGGCGAGGCGTGGCGGCGCCGCGTGCTCGACGCGCGCGAGCACTACCAGTTCCGGGCGATCGAGACCCGCGCCGACGGTACGCAGATCGTCCACGAGGGCGTCGCCGGCAAGTCCGGCGGCGAGGGCCAGGAGCTCATCGCCTTCGTGCTCGGCGCCGCGCTGCGGTACCGGCTCGGCGACGGGACGGACGCCACTCCCACCTACGCCCCGATCATCCTCGATGAGGGCTTCGTGAAGGCGGACAATGAGTACACCGGTCGCGCGCTGGCGGCGTTCCGCGGGCTCGGCTTCCAGCTCATCGTCGGCGCCCCGCGCGACAAGGTGAACGCGTTCGAGGAACACGTGGAGTCGGTGGCGTACGTCACCGGCGACCCGGCGAGGCCCGGCCTGTCGCGGATCTACTCGCTCAGCATCCGGGAGGCGCTGGAGGGCGAGCGGATCGCAGCGCTCTAGCCGAACGCGCTCTGGCCGAACGTCACCTCGTCCAGCTCCAGGACCTCCACCCCGGCCGCGATGAGGTCGAGCGTGACGCGCTCCACGATGTCGGCCGCCGGCTCCCCGTCGTCGTAGGTCCAGTGCGCTCCGGCCGGGACGATCACGTCGAAGCCGCGCTCCAGCGCGCCGATCGCGGTCGCCTGCACGCAGTACTCGCTCTGCAGGCCGGCCACGACGAGGGTGTCGACGCCCATCGCCCGCAGCACGTCCGCCAGCGCCGGATTGGACTCGAAGGCGTTCGCCGCATCCTTGCGGATGACCGGCTCCCCGGGCAGCGGCGCGAAGACGAGCTCCCAGCCCGGCGTGCCCGGCTCGTCGGGGTCGCCGCGGCGGCCGTCGTTCTTCACGTGCACGATCGCGGCGTCCGCGTCCCGCGCCGCGTCCAGCAGGTCGGCGAGCACACCCCGGAAGTCCGCGGCGCCCTCGACGGCGCTCTCGCCCTCCAGCATGTTGCGCTGGACGTCGACGAGGATCAGGCCATATCCCATGCGGTCCATCATGCGCCGCATTCGCTATGGTCGTAAACCGGGGGGCCACCACGAGAGGCGCGCGCCGCGAGGAGGACTGTGGCTGACGATCACGGCAAGGCGACGCAATCCGCCGTGCGCGAGCGCAACCTGACCAGCGCGCTGCAACTCGTGCTGTCCGGGGAGGGTCTGGCCACCCGGGCCGGCATCGCGCGCCGCACCGGCCTCACCTCGGCGACCGTGTCGTCGCTCCTGGCCGGCCTCATCGCCGACGGCCTGGTCCTGGAGGGCAGCCTGGCCGAGAGCACCGGCGGCAAGCGCGCGACCACGCTGCGCGTCGACGCCTCCCGCAACGTGCTCCTGTCGGTCATCGTCCAGCCCGGGCTGGTCCGCGGCGCCGTGGTCGACCTCCTCGGCGACGTGGTGCAGTCCGTCGCCCAGCGCACCACCGCGACCGCGACCGTGGAGGACGTGCGCGCGATCGTCCGCCGCCTCGCCGGCGCGACGACGGCCCGGGTGGTCGCCGTGGCGGTCCAGGTCCCCGGGATCGTGGACGCCGACCTGATCCGCGAGAGCGTGCAGCTCGGCTGGGTGGACGTCGACCTCGGCCGTGAGCTCGCCGGCGTCGTCTCCGCCCCCGTCCACCTGGTCAACGACGCGGACGCGGAGGCCATCGCCGACTACGCGATCTCCGAGGAGTTCGGCGCCAACCAGCTCTTCGTCTCCCTCAGCACGGGCGTCGGCGCCGCGGTCATCGTCGACGGCGACGTGCTGCAGGGAGCGACGCACCGGGCGGGCGAGATCGGCCACGTCCCCGTGCTGTTCGGCGACGACGCACCGCTGTGCGCCTGCGGCAACCGCGGCTGCCTGGAGGAGGTGGTCTCGGTGACGAGCCTCCTCGGCCTCCCCCGCGGCGCGGACCTGGAGGCGGTCGACGTCGCCGCGCTGGCCGCGCTCCCCGCCTCCCGCGAGCGCATCGCGGCCGGCGCCCGCGCGCTGGCCCGCGCGCTGCTGATGGTGAGCGCGGCCCTCGACGTGCCGAACGTCGTCCTCGGCGGCGCCGCGCCGAAGCTCGGCCCGGACTTCATCGGGCACGTGCGCGCGGAGGCGGCACGCCACCCCGTCCGCGCGGCGATGCCGCTCAGCTTCCGGTACGCGAAGACGGCGCAGGAGCAGCCGTTCCGCGGCGCGGCGCAGTACGCGCTGCAGGCGACACTCGGGGTGAGCTGGGCGCGGTGAGGGGCTCCGCCGCCTCAGGCCTCACCGACGCCGCACAGCAGCCGGAGTAGCCGCTCCCCCTCCACCCGCCCGTACCCTCCGGTGGCGATGTCCGCATACCCCGGCACCACCACCTCCCCCAACTCCACGACCAGCACCCGCGCCCCCAGCGCCCGCACCGCGTCCACGACAGCGCGCTGCCACGGCAGCGTCCCGAGCCCCGCTCCGAGGACGATCACCGGTGCGCACGTCGCGAGCACGGGCTCGGGCGGGTCGTCCCTGTCCACGTCGATGACGGGGTTGCGCGACCAGAGGGCGTCCTCCGGAGAGCCCGGTGCGGCCCAGGCCTCGGCCAGCGTGTACCAGCGCGGGACGCCGAGGCGCTCGTTGTCGAGGCTGGCCAGGCGGACCACCGTGCAGCGCGTGCGGAAGGCCGGCAGCTCCTCGCGCACACCCGGGGCGAAGCGGAAGCCGGCGGACGTGTCGTCCTGCGCCCGGGTCTCCGCGACCAGGGTCATCAGGAGACCCCGAGCTGGGCCGACAGCACCATGACCACGCAGCCGCGCAGCACGATGTCGCGGCCCTGGCTGGTCATCCCGATGGTGACGTCCGAGTGGAACCCGGCCATCGTGCGGTTCATCAGCGTCTCGCGCACCGCGTCGAGGAGCGTGCCGGCGAGCAGCTCGTCGGGGCCGCTCAGGACCACCTCCGACAGGTTGAGCGCGCCGACGATCGGTGCGAGGGCGACGCCGAGGCGCTGGCCGGCCTGGCGGAGCACGGGCTCGACCGGCGCGCCCGCTGCGGCTGCCGCGGCCACCTTCGCCTCCAGGCGCGGGACGGCCAGCCACGCCTCCAGGCATTTCTCGCGGTCGTAGGGCCCTTGGGCGCCGTCGTCGGTGCCGACCATCACCTGGCCGATCTCCCCCGCGGCGAAGCGGCTGCCGAAGACCAGCGCGCCCGCGACCAGGAGGCCGGAGCCGACGCCGTGGCCGACCTTGACCAGCATCATGTCGCCCTGCGCGTCCGCGAAGCCGTGCTCGGCGAGCACCGCCACGTTCGCGTCGTTCGCCACGAACACCGCCAGGCCCGTCCGCTCGGCGAGCCGCCGTTGCAGAGGCTCGTCCGTCCAGCCGAGGTTGGGGGCGGCGACGACCGTGCCGGTCGCGTCCACGATGCCGGGCGAGCCGACGCCGATGCCGAGGATGGGAGCGGTCGCGGCGGCCACCAGCTCGTCCACGAGCGCGAGCACCTTCGCCACGGCCTCCTCGCCGCGGCTGCCGGCCAGCTCGACCGAGGCCGAGCGCAGGACCGCGCCGTCGATGTCGAGCACCGCGCCGCGGAACTCGGCGTGCTCGCTGAGGTCGACGCCGACGATCTGGGTGGCGGCGCGGTTCACGTCCAGCAGAACGGCCGGCTTGCCCGGGCGGGCGTCGTCGCGCTGGCCGAGCTCGACCACGAGGCCCTCGGCGATCAGCTCGGCGACCAGGTCGGAGATCGTGACGCGCGTGAGGCCGGTCTCCCTCGCCAGGTCGGCGCGGCTGGCGCGCCCGTTCCGGTAGAGCGACTGCAGCACCAGCGAGCGGTTGTGGTTGCGGGCGTGCTCGGGAAGCACCTTCGCGCGCGGACGGAGCGCACGGCCAGGGACCATCGCGCCGTCGACGCCGACCGGGCGCCGACCGGAGGGGCCGGAACGCCGCGCTGCATCAGTGAGCATGTTTGTTAGTAAAGTAGACAATCAAAGTCGGCGCAAGGGTTCCGCTCTGAAATTCTGAGGATGATGCGACCCTTCGCAGACTGCGCGACCGCACTTCGTACAGTCCCTGAGCATACGGAACGACCCGCACCCTTCACGGATGCGGGTCGTTCGCGTCATGCCGGAATCGGCCTACTTCGACGGCGTCGGCGTCGGCGTCGTCGACGCCTTCGGAGTCGAGGGCGGGCTCGTGACGGTGCCGGAGTTGCCCTCGGCCGCCAGCGCCTGCTGGAGCGCCTGCTGCAGTCGGGCGTCCGCGGCGCCGTAGGCGGCCCAGTCGCCGGCCTTGAGCGCGGCCTGCCGGTCGGCGAGCGCCTGCTTCGCCTGCTGCAGCGCCTGCTGCAGGGCGGCGTTGTTCGCGCCGGTCGACCCCGAGCCCGAGCCCGTGCCGGAGCCTGTGCCGCTCGATCCGCCGCCGGACGAGCCGCCGCCACCCGTCGTCGGGATGTTGTTGTCACCCGCGCTCGCTCCGGAGTCGCCGCCGAACAGCGCGTCCAGGGCCTGGTCGAGCGTGTCCTCGAACGCGATCTTGTCACCGAAGGCGACGAGCACCTTCTGGAGGATCGGGTAGCTCGTCTCCCCTGTCGACTTCACGTACACCGGCTGGACGTAGAGCAGGCCGCCGCCGACCGGCAGCGTCAGCAGGTTGCCGTTGATCACGTCGGTCTTGCCCTGCCTGAGCAGGTTGAGCTCCTGCGAGACGGTCGGGTCGGAGTTGAAGTTGTTCTGCACCTGACCCGGCCCGGGTATGGTGTCGCTCGACGGCAACGACAGGAGTCTGAGCTTGCCGTAGCCGGACGACACCTCTCCCTTCGTCGAGCCCGCGTCGGCATCGACCGCCAGATAGCCCTTCAGGATCGAGCGACTGGAGTCGCTGGCGGCCTGCGGGATGAAGGTCGAGTAGAGCGAGAACGACGGGGTCTCCTGCCCCGGCATCTGCAGCGTCAGGTAGTACGGAGGCTGCAGCGTCGGGTCCGACGGCGACGAGGTCGGGTCGTTCGGCGTCGTCCAGGCGTCGTCGCGGGAGTAGAAGGAGCCCGCGTCGGTCACGTGGTACTGCCCGAGCACGGCGCGCTGCACCTTGAACAGGTCGGACGGGTAGCGGACGTGGCTGAGGAGCTGCGCGCTCATGTCGCTGACCGGCTTGACGGTGGTCGGGAACACCTTCTCCCAGGTCTTCAGCACCGGGTCGTTGGCGTCCCACGCGTAGAGCTGCACGGAGCCGTCGTAGGCGTCGACCGTGGCCTTGACCGAGTTGCGGATGTAGTTGATGTCGTCGAAGGCGTAGGCCGGTTTCGGCGTCTCCGTGTCCGCGATCGCGTCGCTCAGGCTGCCGACGTGCGAGTACGGGTACTGGTCGCTGGTCGTGTAGCCGTCGATGACCCACTTGATGCGGCCGTCGATCACCGCCGGGTAGGCCTGGGAGTCGAGCGTGAGGTACGGCGCGACCTTCTGGACGCGCTTGATCGGGTCGCGGTCGTAGAGGATCTGCGAGTCGCTGTTGACGGCGTCGGAGAGCACGATCTGCTCGTCCTGGAACTTGAGCGCGTAGACCAGCCGCTTGAACACGTTGTCGAGCTTCGGGCCGCCGTTGCCCTTGAACGTCGTGTAGGTCTGCTGCGCGTTGTCGGCGCCGCCGGGGTAGTCGAGCTCGACCGATTTGGAGCCCGACGGGGCGCCGACGATGGAGTACGTGGGCGACTGCTGCCCGAAGTAGACGCGCGGCTCGTACTGGCCGAGGGTGCCCGTGCTGGGGATGCCCGACTCCAGGAACACGGGCTGGCCGTCGCTGGAGCGCTGGTTGCCGTAGGCGGCGACCATCCCGTAGCCGTGCGTGTAGACGACGGTGTCGTTGAACCAGCTCCGGCTGGTGAGGCCGTTCTGGTTGAGCTCGCGGACCGAGACCACGGCGTCCTGCTCGTTGCCGTTGATCTGGTAGCGGTCGACGTTGAGGTTGCGCGGGAACGCGTAGTACTGCCGGAACTGCTGGAGCTGCTGGAACGACGGGCTGATCACCGCGGGGTCCATGATGCGGATCTGCGCGGTGGTCTGGGCGTCCTGGCGGAGCGCTCCCGGCTGCGCGTTGGTGGTCGCGTTGTACGGGATCACGTCGATGTTGCTCAGCCCGTAGGCGTCGCGCGTGGCGTCGATCGAACGCTGGATGTACGGCGTCTCCAGCGTCTTCTGGCTGGGGTCGACCTGGAAGCGCTGGACGATCCACGGGTAGATCGCGCCGACGACGAGGGCGGCGACGATGAGCAGCGCGGTGCCGACGAGCGGGAAGCGCCAGCGCCCGATGAACGCGGTCGCGAAGAACATGATGGCGACGAGCACCGCGATCCCCGCGAGCACGGCGCGGGCCGGGATGGTGGCGTTGACGTCGGTGTACGCGGCGCCGTTGATCATGTCGTTGACGTTCGAGTCCGTCACGGCGGCGTAGCGGTCGAGCCAGATGCTGATGCCCTGCAGCAGCAGGTAGAGCCCGGCGATGACCGAGATCTGGACGCGCGCGGCCTTCGAGATGCGGACCTCGCGGCCGCTGACCCGGATGGAGCCGTACAGGTAGCAGGTGGCGAGCGTGGCCAGCAGCGCGATCAGCACGACGGCGGAGGCGAACCCCACGGCGCTGCGGTAGAACGGCAGCGCGAACAGGTAGAAGCCGATGTCGAGGTGGAACAGCGGGTCGGTCTTGCCGTACGACGTGCCGTTCAGCCACATCGCGGCGGCCTGCCAGCGGCTGGCCGCCGAGACGCCCGCGAAGATACCGAAGACGATCGGGATGCCGTACATCGCCAGCCGGCGCAGCGGCTCGATGACCTGCTGGTAGCGGTCGAGCTGCGTGTTGAGCTTCGCGTAGACCGGGCGCAGCCGGTAGGCGAGCTGGATGGACAGCCAGAGCGGGATCGCCATCGCGAAGAATCCGATGAAGAACATCGCCGCGCCCGCGAACCACTGCGTGGTCAGGACGTTGAGGTACCCGAGCTGCTGGTACCAGAGGATGTCGGCGTACAGCCCGGCGAAGACGAAGAACAGGATCACCAGTGCCACGACCACCCCGAGGGTGATCCAGATGGCGGCCCGGCGACGTCCAGGGGGTCGAACTGCGGCGGTTGAACTCACGTGTGGGCCCTCGTGCTCCTCGTGGGGTGACTCAGAGGTCCATCCTAGGCGGGCGTCGCTTGGAGAATGCTGCGGCCCGGCGGTGAAGAGCCGGGATGCGCGCCGAGCGCCCGGTCGACGGTCAGGACGCCGGGCAGGTCGGCAGCTTCGCCGTGCTCGACCCGCTCCTGACGGCCTGGAGCACCGCGAGCGAGTCCTTCAGCGTCTTGACCGCGAACACGTGCAGTCCGGCGGGGATGTGCCCGGTGACCTCGTCGCAGTTCGACGCGGGGGCGAGGAAGTAGCTCGCTCCCCCGGTGTCGCGGGCGGCGTACATCTTCTGCCGGATGCCGCCGATCGCCCCGATCGTGCCGACGTTGTCGATCGTGCCGGTGCCGGCGACCTTCTTGCCGCCGTTGAGCTTGTCCGGCGTCAGCTTGTCGATGATCCCGAGCGCGAACATCTGCCCGGCGCTCGGGCCGCCCACGTTGTTGAGCTGGATGTTCACGTCGAACGGGAAGGTGTAGTCCATGCCTGCGCCGATCCCGAGGACGACCTGGCCCTGCGTCTCGGTGGGCGTGATCGAGACCGTGGAGGCCGCGCCGTCGCGCACGATCCCGATCTCGGCCGCCCTGCCCGTGCCGTTGGCGTTGACCGCCTTGCGCAGCGCCGCGACGCTTTCGATGGTCTCGCCGTTGACGCTGGTGATCTCGTCGCCCGTCTTCAGCACCTTCGCCGCGGGGGTGCCCGGCAGGAGCTGCTTGACCGCGACCGCCTGCGGGAAGTGGTAGCCGAGCTGGTTGAGCGCCGCGGCGATCGCGTCCTGCTGGGAGTCGACCATCAGGGCCGCGTTCGCGGCGTTGGACTGCTCCGTGGTCGTCCCGGGCGGGAACACCTCGTCGATCGGCGTCACCGCGCGGCTCGGGTCGAACCAGGCCTGGAGGATGCTCAGCCAGCTCGGGCTCTGGTCGGGGTTGCCGACCACCGACACGGTGAGGAGGTCGAGCGAGCCGCCGGTCGGGTAGGTGGTCTTGCCCGGGATGCTGATCAGCGGCTTGGCGTCGCCCGACGGCACGCTCCCGACGGCCTGGTCGGTGCCGAGCGTGTTGAAGACGGGGCCGGGCTGCTCGATCACGAACGGCGCGGGCGCGAGCGCGAGGACCAGGGCGAGCACGACGGCGACAGCGATGGCCACCCAGCCGACGATCGTCCGGCGCGACGGCGCGACCCGCGGGCCGTCCGGGAGCGGCGCTGGTCTGTCGTCGTCGGTGAACAGGGTCACGCGCGGTCCCTTCGGTCGTGTTCGCCACGGGCGCACCGCCCACGGCATCGCCCGAGCCGATTCTCACCCGGCTCGCGGTGATCTCGGGCTAGCGTAGATGCCAAGCCTGGAAAGCCGTAATCGCGCGGCCGACACCAATCGAGACGGGGGCGAGCCAGATGGCCGACGATCCGAACAAGGAACCGGACGACGAGTTCCGGGACATGTTGCGGGAGTTCCTGTCCGGTGACTCCTCCATCGACCCGAGCCAGCTCGCGGGCGCCGCCGGCCTCCCGAACGACCCCGCCGCCATCCAGCAGCTCCTGGGGCAGCTCCAGAACGCCCTGATGAACCCGGGCGGCGGCATCAACTGGGACCTGGCCGACCAGCAGGCGCGCACCCTCGCCTCCGAGGGCGCCCACGCCGTGACCCCGGCCGAGCGCTCCACCCTCGACCAGGCCTTCCACGTCGCCGCGCTCTGGCTGGACGAGGCCACCACGGTGGCCGGGCTGTCGACGCCGCCGGAGCTCATCGGCCGCGCCGAGTGGGCGAGGCAGACCATGCCGCTCTGGACCCAGCTCGCCGAGCCGGTCGCGCTCAGCATCTCGGACGCGCTCACCCGCGTTCTCACCGAGCAGGCGCCGGAGGAGATGCAGGGCATGATCCAGAACGCCGGCCAGGTCATGCGCTCGGTCGGCGGCGCCCTGTTCGCGATGCAGCTCGGCCAGGTGGTCGGGCAGCTCGCGAAGGAGGTCGTCTCGGGAGGCGACATCGGCATCCCGCTGCTCGCCGACGGCACCGCGGCGCTCATCCCGCAGAACGTGGCCGAGTTCGGCGACGGGCTCGACATCCCCACCGACCAGGTGCAGCTCTACCTCGCGGTGCGCGAGCTCGCGCACGCGCGGCTGTTCCGGCACGCGAAGTGGCTGCGGCTGCAGCTCATCACCCAGATCACGGCATTCGCGCGCGGCATCACGATCGACACCGACCGGCTGGAGTCGCTCGCCGAGAGCTTCGACCCGTCCAACCCCGAGGAGCTGCGCGAGGCCATGGTCTCCGGAGCGCTCATCCCGCCGAAGACCGAGGAGCAGCAGGAGGCCCTCGGCCGCCTGGAGACGGTGCTCGCTCTGGTCGAGGGCTGGGTCGACGTGGTCACCGCCGGCGCCACCCGGCTGCTGCCGAAGGCCGATGCGATCGCCGAGACGGTGCGCCGCCGGCGCGCGGCGGGAGGGCCGGCCGAGTCGGCCTTCGCGACGCTGGTCGGGCTGGAGCTGCGCCCGCGCCGGCTCCGCGACGCCGCCGCCATGTGGCAGGCCGTGACCGATGCCGTCGGCCAGGAGGCCCGCGACCGGCTGTGGTCGCACCCGGACCTGCTCCCGCAGGCGGCGGACCTCGACGACCCGTCGCGCCTGGTCGCCCGCCTCACCGCCGCGGCCACCGGCCAGGAGCCGGAGCGCGACGAGCTGGACCAGGCCATCGAGGACCTGCTGCGCGGCGACGGCGACCGGCCCGCCGAGGGCTGAGCGCAGGGCGTCTCCGCAGCGGGGTCGCAACACGCCGCTATGCCCACGCGATTACGGCGTGTTGCGACCCCGCTGCGCCGTGCCGACCGACGACGCCTGTGGATAAAGTGCGTAGCGCGCGGGAGCTGTGGATAACTGCCTCTCGGCCGTCTCGTCACGTCAGGATGGCGGGATGGTCCACCAACTCGATCCCCGCATCCCCCGCGTGTGGCGCTCGCCGCGCGCCCTCCAGTTCGGCGTCGAACGGCCGCTGCTGATCCTCGAACCGGTCGGCGTCGCGGAGGAGCGGATGATCTCCGCGCTCTCGGCGGGCTCGACGCGCAGCGCGCTGCGGATGATCGCCCGCGGCGCCGGAGCGGGACCGGCCGCGGTCGACGCCCTGCTCGCGCGGCTGGGGCCGGTGCTGGAGTCGACGCCGGAGGCCGGGGTCGGCGCCGCGCCGATCGTGGTGCTCGACGGCGCCGGTCCGACGGCGGCCCGCATCCTCGCCCTGCTGGCGGAGGCCGGGGTCGACGCGCGCAGCGGTCTCGCCGCCGACGACCCGGCGGTCGACCTCGCGGCGGCGGCGGTCGTCGTCGGCGCGTTCGCGATCGCGCCGCACAGGCACCAGCGCTGGCTGCGCCGCGACATCCCGCACCTGGCGGTGGTGTTCGGCGACGGCGGGGTGACCGTCGGGCCGTTCGTGCAGCCGGGCGACGGCGCCTGCCTGCGCTGCGTCGACCTCCATCGCCGCGACGCCGACCCGGCCTGGCCGGCGCTCGCGGCGCAGCTCCACACCCGGCCGCTGCCCGCCGAGACGGAGCTGGTCTGCGGAGCGGCGGCGTCGGCCGCCGCCGGCGCGGTGCTCGCCCTGCTGCGCGACGCCCCCGGACGTTCCGACGCAGCAGCGCGCTACGACGCGGACGCCGCGCGCTGGTCGGAGCTGCGCTGGGAGCCGCATCCCGAGTGCGGCTGCCTCAGTCCGCTTGCCGCGCCGCCGTCCGCACCGGCGCCAGTTCGGCCAGGAACCGGGACGCCTGCCGTGACACCGGCCGACCCGGCTGGCTTCCGCGCTGCGCCCAGCTCAGCCGCAACCGGCGCCGCGCGCGCGTGACGCCCACGTAGAGCAGGCGGCGCTCCTCGTCGATCTGCTCGAAGCCGGCGGCGTAGCTGATCGGGACAAGTCCCTCCGAGAGGCCGACGATGTACACGGAGTCCCACTCCAGGCCCTTCGCCGCGTGCAGCGTGGCCAGGGTCACGGCGGACATCGTCGGCTCGTGCTGGCCGGCCTGGCGGGCCATCAGCTCGTCCGTGAATCGCCGGAACGTCGCGCCCTCCGGCATCTCGTCCACCAGCCCCATGATCGCGTTGAGCGACTCCCAGCGCTCGCGCACAGCGCCACGGCCCTCCGGAGGCCGCACCGACCAGCCGAGCGTGCGCAGCACGTCGCTGACCGACTTGAACAGCGGCTCGTCGGTCGCCGCGACGCTCGCCGCACGCAGCGTCATGACCGCCTGGCGCACCTCCGGGAGGTCGAAGAAGCGCTTGGAGCCGCGGAGCTGGTAGCTGATCCCGAGGTCGCCCAGCGCCTGCTCCAGCGCGGCGGCCTGCACGTTCACGCGGTACAGGATCGCGATGTTCTCCGGCTTGGCGCCGGCCTCCAGCTGCGCCGCGATGCTCTGGGCGACGGCGCGCGCCTCGGCCCGGTCGTCCTCGAACACCGCGGGCGGCGGCACCTCGTCCCCGGCCTTCGCCTCGTGGACGGCGCGCAGGGTCAGCGCGCCGGAGCGGCCGCGCATCAGCCGGTTGGCGGTGTCGATCACCGACGGCGCCGACCGGTAGTTCTGCTCCAGCCGCACGACGGTGGCGCCCGGGTTCTCCCGCTCGAAGTCCAACAGGTACTCGCTGCGCGCCCCGGCGAACGAGTAGATGGTCTGGCTGGCGTCGCCGACGACGCAGAGGTCGCGGCGGGTGCCGAGCCAGAGCCGCAGGAGCTGGTGCTGCAGCGGGGAGACGTCCTGGTACTCGTCGACCACGAAGTAGCGGTACTGCTCGCGCACCTGCATGGCCACCGACGGCTCGGTCTCGATCATCCCGGCGCAGACCAGGAGGACGTCCTCGAAGTCGATCTGCTTGCGCTCGTCCTTGAGCTCCTCGTAGGCGCGGTGGAAGTCCACGAGCTGCTCGGCCTTCAGGCTGCCGGGCAGCGGGCGGGTGGCCAGCGCCGCGGCGTACTCCTCCAGGCCCATGCTGGAGACCTTGCGCCACTCGATCTCGGCGGCGACGTCGCGGAGAGTCGCGGTGTCCACCCGCAGCCCGAGCTTCTCGGCGGCGTGGCCGAGCACGCGGCCCTTGCCGTCGAGGACGCTGGGGAGCTGGCCACCCACCACCTGCGGCCAGAAGTAGTTGAGCTGCGCCAGGGCGGCGGAGTGGAAGGTCCTGGCCGACACGCCCCCGGCGCCGAGCTGCCGCAGCCTCCCGCGGAGCTCGGCGGCCGCGCGGTTGGTGAAGGTCAGCGCCATCACCCGGTTCGGCGTGAACGCGCCCGAGGCGACGCCGTACGCGATCCGGTGCGTGATCGCGCGGGTCTTGCCCGTGCCGGCGCCCGCCAGCACGCAGACCGGCCCGAACAGGGCCTCGGCGGCCACGCGCTGCTGCGCGTCCAGACCGCCCAGCAGGCCGTCGGGACCGGGGCCCGTCGCCGTGCTCACGCCGCGCTCACAGCGCGGGAGGCTCGTCGAGCGGGCCGCCGTACCAGTCCTCGATCAGCGCGCGGGCGATGGAGGACCGGCCGGGCAGGATGATCTGCTCGCGCGCCTCCCACAGCTCGTCGCGGCTGAACCAGCGCAGGTCGAGGATCTCCTCGCCGTCCGGCGCGAGCGCTGCAGGGGCCTGGTCGTCGGCGAGCCGCGCCGTCATCCCGACCATGACGGAGGCCGGGAACGGCCACGGCTGCGAGCCCTTGTACCTGGCATCGGTCACCCGCACGCCGGCCTCCTCGAAGATCTCGCGCTCGACGGCGGACTCGAACGACTCCCCCGGCTCCACGAACCCGGCGAGCAGCGAGTAGCGGGAGTGCTCCCACATGGCGTTCGAGCCGAGCAGCAGCCGGTCGTCGGCGTCGAGCACGGTGACGATGACCGCGGGGTCGGTGCGCGGGAAGACCTCGGAGCCGTCCTCGAAGCAGCGCCGCACCCAACCGGCCTGCTCGACCACGGTCGGCGTGCCGCAGCGCGGGCAGTGCGTGTGCGAGGCGTGCCAGTTCGCGATCGCCAGGGCCTCGGTGAAGAGCCCGGCGTCGCGGTCGCTGAGGGCGGTGGCGACGGTGCGGAGGTTGCCCCAGCGCGCCTCGTCCGGCTCCAGCTCGGTCGCGGCGGCGTCGGTGAGCACCTCCAGCACGACCGCGGAGCCGGCCGGCTGGCCGGGAACGTCCACGAGCGTGCGGCCGAGGTAGACGCGGATCAGCGCCGCCGTCACCCGGTCCACCGTCAGGAGGTCGAGCTCTGCGGGGCCGGCGTCCGGCGCGCTCCAGCCGTCGGACGCGGGCGTCGCGGCGGCCACGCTCCCCGGCGTCAGCAGCGCCCTGCCCTTCCAGAGCGCGAGGACCCGGGTCGTCGGCTCCTCCCACAGCTCGTCGAACAGCGCCGGCCGCGCGCGGGCGGCGTGATCGCGGTCGATCGCGTGGCGCGAGAGCGGGAGCGCGGCGAGCGGCAGCGCGGACGTCGATGCGGACGACATCGGGATCCCTTCGAGGCGTGGAGAAAGATGCAAGGCGTGGCGGAACTGCCCACGCGCGGATGTCCATTTAGCCTAGGTGCATGGCCAGATCCCCACTCACTCTAGCCGCGCTGGCCAGCTCGGCCGTGCCCGACCTGGATGTCACCGGAACCCGCGCGCACACCGCACACGGCGCGGGCGAGTTCGACGCCGCCGTGCTCACGACGGCCGACGGGAGCGCGCGCATCGTGCGCGTCCCGCTCACCCAGGCGGCGGAGACCGAGCAGAGCTCCGACCTGGTCGCGCTGCGCGCGCTCACCACCGGCATCCGCAGCCGCCTCCCGTTCGACGTGCCGACCTACCTGGGCCAGGCGCCGGTCGGCGGCACGCGCGCCATCGTCTACGACTTCCTGCCCGGCGAGCACGTCGCCGTGGAGGACGTGCCGCCGGGCGACGGCCTCGCCGGGTCGATCGGCCACGCCATCGCGGCCATGCACACGCTCCCGACCAGCTTCGTCGGGGAGGCCGGACTCCCGGTCCTCTCCGCCGCCGAGTGCCTGTCCTCGACTGCGGCGCTGATCGAGTCCGCCGCCGCGACCGGCAAGCTGCCCGCGGCGCTCCGCGACCGCTGGCGCGACGCCGTCGCCGACCACTCGGTGTGGCAGTTCCAGCCCACGGTGATCAACGGGGCGCTGACCGCCGACTCGTTCCTGGTCGACGGCGAGTCCGTCACCGGCGTGCTCGGCTGGTCGGCGCTGCGCGTCGGCGACCCCGCCCGCGACCTGCACTGGCTGCTCGCCATGAACCCGGACGCCACCGACGGCGCTCTCCTCGCTTATGCCTCCACCCGCCAGGTCGCCACCGACCGGCAGTTCACCCAGCGCGCGATGCTGTACGCCGAGCTGGAGGTCGCCCGCTGGCTACTGCACGGCCGCGAGCTGCGGGACCAGGACATCGTGGACGACGCCGTGCAGATGCTCGACGGCCTGGTCGACCGGGTGCACAGCAACTCCGTCACCCCGCTCTCGACGGCCACCGGGCCGATCATGGCGATCGACGACGTCGAGGCCCTGCTCGACCGCACGCCGGGCGACCGCGCGTCGGTCCGGCCGGGCGGCATGCGCCCGGTGGACGAAGAGGTCTGACGCCTCAGCGCGTCGACGCCTCCCACAGCTCGACCAGCTCGGCCTCGGAGTACAGCCGCTCCGGGCGGACGACCCGGTCGTCGGCCACGAAGTAGAACACGGCGTCGATACGGGCCGGGTCGATGCCCGCGTGCTTCGCGTAGGCGAGGCGATAGAGGGCGAGCTGGAGCTGCTTGCGCTCCAGGTCGGCGGCGTCGCGGGGGGCCTTGCCGGTCTTCCAGTCGACGATCTGGACCTCGTGGCGCCCGTCGTCCACCGCGTAGACGGCGTCCAGCTTGCAGACGACCACCTGGCCGGCGAGCGTGACATGGATCTCCAGCTCGACCTCGGCGGGCGCCCGGTCGGCCCACTCGCTCGCGGCGAACGTCGCCTGCAGCTCGGCCAGGGCCTCCGCACCGAGCAGCTCACCCGCGGGATCGTCCAGCTCGGCGACCGCGGCGTCGAGCGCGTCGGTGGCCCCTCCTGCGACGCCGTAGCGCTCCTCCACCCAGCGGTGGAAGAGCGTACCCAGCCGGGTCTGCCGGTAGGGCCGTTCCGGCATGGGGCGGCGGAGCTGGGCGGCGACGCCGGCGGGATCGCTCACGAAGTCTTTGAACCGGGAGGCCGGGATGCGCGCGGGCAGCTCGACCAGGCCGTCCTCCGCCTCGCGCCTGGCGCGCTCGGCGAGCAGCAGGTCGACGTCGAGCGCGTACACACCGCCGTCGCCCGGGCCGCGCTCGCGCGCCGCCTCCACCGCCGCCGCCGCGGCCTCCACCCTGGTGCGGCGCACGCCCAGCGGATCGAGCGGCCAGATCACCGTGCGCGACTCCGGCGACAGCGGGTTCTCGTCGGGCTCGTCGCACGGCGGGAACGCGTCCTCCGGCAGCAGCCCGGCCTGCTGCAGCTCCAGGAGGTACGCGCCGGGCGACCGCGGCCGGGACTGCGTCGACCAGTACGACCCGGTCAGCAGCAGGCTGTGCCGCGCGCGCGTGACGGCGACGTAGATCAGCCGGCGCTGCTCCTCCAGGTGGCGCGCCACATTGGCCGCCTCGAACGCGGAGATCGCCTCGTCCACCTGCTTCTGATCCTCGGCGTTGCGCCACGGGAGCACGGGCAGCTCGGCCGAGTCGCCGCGGAACTCGTTGGGGAGCTGGCCGAACGCCAGCCAGCCGCGCTTGCTCTGCGGCGGGCCGGGGAGCTCGCCCTCGACCAGGCGCGGCACCGCGACGACGTCCCACTCCAGGCCCTTCGCGCCGTGGATGGTCAGGATCTGCACTGTGCCGGGCTCCGCGTCCTCGCTGCGCGGCGCCAGGTTGTCGCGCTGCTCGGCCTCCGCCAGCCAGGCCAGGAACGACCCGAGCGTGGCCCGGTCGTCGCTGGCGAGATACGAGGCCACCTGCTCGGCGAAGGCGTCGAGGGAGGCCTGGCCGAGCTGGGCGGTCTCGTTGGCGGCGACCTCGATGTCGAGCCGCAGCTCCTGCTGCACGAGGGTGACGAGGTCGAGGAGGTCGAGCCCGGCCCGCGAGCGCAGCCGGTCGAGCTGCCCGCCCGCCGCCCGCAGCCGCTCCAGGCCGAGTGCGCTGAAATCGCCGAGCTGGCCGTGGCCCTCCGGCGCCTCCACGACGAAGTCGAGCGCGTCGACCAGGGAGGCCGACTCCTCCGCCACGACCGAGCCGCGCAGCCGGTCGCGCACGTCGGGGTCGAGGGTCTGGAAGCGGTGGTCGCGCGCGGCCAGCCAGCTCGCGACCCGGCGCAGCGCGGCGATGTCGCGCGGACCCACGCGCCAGCGCGCCCCGGTCAACAGCCGGATCAGCTCGGAGCCCGCCGTCGGGTCGTGCATGACCCGCAGCGCGCTCACCAGGTCGGCGACCACCGGCTGCTCCAGGAGGCCGCCGAGCCCGAGGACGTGGAAAGGCACCCCCCGCGCCGCGAGGGCGCCGGTGAACGCGTCGATCTTCTTGATCGACCGGCAGAGCAGGGCGGCCGAGGGCGGCATCCCCTGCGCATCCCGCTGGGCCAGCCGCACGCGCAGCCACTCGGCGATCGTCGCCGCCTCGTCCTCGACGGTCTGCCCGAAGGCGTGGTCGAGCTCGCCGGCGATCGCGCCCGGCCGCGGCTGCAGCTGCTCGACGTGCACGGGCGAGTCGGCCGAGAGCGGGGCGACGAGCGCGTTCGCGGCGTCCAGCACGGTCGTCGGGTTGCGCCAGCTGGTGCTGAGCGCGAAGGCGGCAGCGCCCTCCTTCCTCCCGGTGAAGTCGAGAGCGAACCGGCCCAGGTTGGCGGCGCTCGCGCCGCGCCAGCCGTAGATGGACTGGTGCGGGTCGCCCACCGCCATCACGGCCTGGTCGAAGAACAGCGCGGACAGCAGCCTGGTCTGCACCACCGAGGTGTCCTGGTACTCGTCCAGCAGCACGACGCGGTAGCGGCGCCGGTAGTCCGCGACGACCTCCGGCAACCGCTCGCACACTGCCAGGGCGAGGGCGACCTGGTCGGAGTACTCCACGAAGCCGCGCCGCCGCTTCTCGTCCGCGAACCGCTCGGCGAGGTCGAGCAGCGGGGGCAGCGAGCCGACCGAGGCCACGGCGGTGCGGACCGACGCGTAGGCGTCCTTGACCCGCCCGCTACCGGTCGGCAGTTCGAGCAGCCGGCCGAAGCCCTCCACCATGCGGTGCACGTCGCGGGCATCGGCCACGTTCTCGCTGAGCGCGCGGCTGAGGTCGAGGACGGCGGTGGTGACCGCGTCCACGCTTTTGTCGAGCTCCACCAGCCGCTCGTCGTCGCAGCCGACGACCACGCGGCGGGCGAGCTGCCAGGCGGAGGCCTCGCTGAGGATGGCCGACTCGGGCTCCCGGCCGATCAGCAGGGCGTTCTCGCGGAAGATCGCGTTGGCGAACGCGTTGTAGGTCGCGACCTCGGGCGCGTCGAACGGGTCGAAGACCACGTCGGTGAGGCCGGAGGCCGCGAGCTGCTCGATGCGGCGCCGGATCCGCTCGGCGAGCTCGCCTGCCGCCTTGCGGGTGAAGGTCAGGCCCAGCACCTCCGGCACCCGCACCAGCCCGTTGGCGAGCAGCCAGACGACGCGGTTCGCCATCGTCTCGGTCTTGCCGCTGCCCGCGCCGGCGACCACGATCGCGGGCGCGAGCGGCGCCTCGATGACAGCCTGCTGCTGCGGCGTCGGCCGCGGGAGGCCGAGCGCGTCGGCGATCTCGGCCGCGCTCAGGCGGCGGGCCGGGCGCTGCGGCTCGGGAGCCGCCGCCTCGGCCGCGAAGGCCAGCTCGACCAGGTCCAGGCCGGGCTGGTCCTCGGCGAGCTCCAGGAGTCCGTCGTCGTTCACTGTGCTGCCTCCCACGTCATGCGCTGACCGCCGGGACGAGATGGATGCGGTACGCGTAGGCCGCATGCGGGTCGCGGTCGCCCAGGTCGACGACCCCGGCGAACGTCGCGCCGGCCATGCCCTCGGCCGCCTGCGCCACGCGCTCCTCCAGCCGGACGAGCGCCTCCGCGTCGACGCGCTCCTGCACGACCTCGCGGTACGCCTTGCCGCGCACGCCCTTGGCCACGAACAGCAGCTTCGCGCCGCCGGGCGGCAGCTCCGCCGCCTCGACGGCGCCGTGCTCCAGCGCGAGCTGGTACACGCCGAGCTGGGCGTGCGACGCCGTCTCCGCAGCCGTGGGCACCGTGCGCCCGGTCTTCAGGTCGACGATCACCACGGTGCCGTCCGGGGTCTCCTCCACCCGGTCGATCTTGCCGCTGATGCGCGCCCGGCCCAGTTCGAGCTGGAACTCGCCCTCCGACCCGAGCAGGCGGCCGCCGGCGCGCCCGAAGTCGCGCAGGTACTCCGAGACGCCGGCGACGAGCCCGCGCGTGCGGCGGCGCTCGCGCTCCTCGATCCAGGGCGACTCGAACTGGAGCTGCGCCCAGCGCCGCTCGATGCCGGACCAGAGCAGGTCGACGCTCGTCTCCTCCGTCGCGGCGGCCTCCTCCATGACGGCGTGCACCACGGTGCCGATGCCCGCGGCGAGGCCGCTCGGGGAGGCGGCCATCTCGTCCACGAACCAGGCCAGCGGCGACTTCTCGAACGTGCCCAGCCGCGACGGCGAGACCTTCACCCGCGCCTCCGGGTCGTCCAGGTCGATCAGCGGCTCGGTCGTCGACGGCTCCGCGAGGCCGTACCAGTCGGCGGGATCGGCGCCCTCCACCCCGGCTTCGGCGAGCCGGGCCAGCGCGTCGGCGGCGTCGGGCGAGCCGGTGGTCACCAGCCGGCGGCGCAGCCGGCCGACCATGCCGCGCAGCGACAGCGGGTGGATGCCGTCATCGTCGTCCTCGACCGCCAGCTCGGCGGCGAGCCGCAGGAACGGCGAGGGCTGCTCGTCGTCGTTCGCGGTCGCGGTGAGCAGCACCTGGCGCCGGGCGCGGGAGACCGCGAGGGCGAACATCCGCAGCTCGTCGCTCAGGACCTCCGCCCGCTGGTCCGCGGTGTCGCTGCCGTCGTCCACGGTGTCGGCACGGCGGCCGTCGAGCGCGTCGTCCAGCTCCTGCGGGTGCAGCAGCGAGCCGCGCAGCCGCAGGTTGGGCCACACGCTCTCCTGCAGGCCGGCCACGGCGACGACGTCGAACTCCCGGCCGACCGTGGCGCTCGGCGTGCACACCAGCACCGCGTCGCCGGTCGTGCGGGCCGCGAGGGTGTCCTCCGGCACCTCCGCGCCGAGCAGCTCGATCACGAAGTCGGAGGCCGGACGCTCGGGCGAGCGCTCCACGAAGCGCCGGGCGGCGGTGAACAGGGCCACGACGCCGTCGAGGTGCCGGTCGGCCTCGTCGGCGACGATCCCGGAGCGCTCGGACTGCTCCAGCCACCGCGTGGCCAGGCCGCTGCGCTCCCAGGCGTGCCACAGCAGCTCCTCGATCGTGCTGCCGGCCGCCGCCTTCTCGCGGCCGCCGCGCAGGGTCTCGCCCAGTCGCGCGGCCCGGCGGGCGGGCGAGGAGTCGATCGTGGCGAGGTTCGCGGGCGTGGCCAGCGCCTCCACCAGGAGGTCGTCGCCGGGCCGGTTGCCGTCGCCGGCCAGCTCCTCCTGGCGCAGCGCGAGCCGCAACCGGCGCAGGCTGATCGCGTCCAGGCCGCCGAACGGCCCGAGCAGCAGCTCGGTCGCCACGACCGGGGTCAGCTCGATCGCGCCGAGCGCGACGCCCGCGATCGTGATGAGCTGCCGCGCCGCGTAGTCGTCGCGCAGCGGCCGCCCCGCGATGCTGGTGGTGGTCGGGACCTCCGCGACGGCGAGCGACCGGGCCAGGCCCGGGATGTGCGCGCCCGACCGCACCACGACGGCCATCCGGTTCCACGGCACGCCGTCGATGAGCCGGCGCTCGCGCAGCAGCCGGGCGAGCCGCGCGGCCTCGGCCGGAGCCGACGACGCCTTCACGACCACGACGGCGGGGCCCGCGTCCTCCGGCTGCTCGCGCCCCGCGACGGCCACGCGGTGCACGCCGGCGGCCGCCGCGCCGATCCGCTCGGTGACGCGCGAGGTCAGCTCGCGCAGTGCGGGGGTCTGGCGGTGCGCGGTGCCGAGCACGACGCGCGTCACGGGCACGCCCAGCCGCGCACCGAGCTGGCCGAGCGCGGCGACCTCCGCGCCGCGGAAGGTCGTGGACGCGACGTCGGGGTCGCCGAACGCGATGACCGCGATGCCACGGGCCGCGACGGCGCGCAGCAGCGCGATCGTGGCCACGGTGGCCTCCTGGAGGTCGTCGACGAACAGCGCTCTGAGGCCGTCGAGGCTGCTCCCCTCGGCGACGACGGGGACGGCGGAGGCGATCAGCTCGGCGGAGTCGACGTAGCCGCCGCGGAAGCTGTCGAGGACGTTCTGGTACTCCGCGATGAACCGGCCGGCCGCGCGCCACTCGTCCCGTCCGGTGATCGCGCCGAGCTCGGCCAGCCGCGACGGCGACACGCCGCGCTCGGCGCAGCGGCCGATGAGCTCGCGCAGCTCGGTGCGGAAGCCGCGCAGGATGCGCACCTCCGGCCCGAGCGACGGCGGCCAGACCGGCCCGGTGCCGTCCTCCAGATGGCCGGTCAGCAGCTCGGCGATGATCTGGTCCTGCTCGCCGCCTGTGAGCAGCCGCGGCGGCTCCCAGCCGTTGCGCCTGGCCTGCTCGCCGGAGAGCTGGAAGGCGAGGGAGGTCGCCGTGCGGGCCAGCGGGCCGGGTGTCGGCACGCCGAGCCGCAGCGAGATCCGGTCGCGCAGGGCGGTCGCTGCGGTGCGGGAGGCGCTGAGCGCCAGGACCTCCGACGCCGCGTAGCCGCGCTCGTGCACGCGCTCGGCGATGGCCTCCACCAGCGCGGTGGTCTTGCCCGTGCCCGGCGCGCCGAGCACCGCGGCCGACGCGCCGTCCGGCAGTGAGAGCACCGCGCGCTGCGCGTCGTCGAGCGCGACGGCGAGGCCGCCGGCCGCGTCGTCGACGCGCGGACGGAAACCTCGGGTGGACATGCATTCACGGTAACGGCGTCCGCCGACAGAGAACGCGACCGGAGCCCGCGAGCCGCGTGCCGTAGTCTGAACTTTCAACCGCCGGTCTGATTCGAAAGGCACATCCCGTGGAGATCCGCATCGGAATCGTCAACGCCCCCCGCGAGCTCAGCTTCGAGTCGGCCCTGTCGGCCGAGGAGCTCACCGAGCAGATCCAGGCCGGCCTCACCAGCGGCACGGGCATCCTGAAGCTCTCGGACGACAAGGGCCGCGTCTACATCGTCCCGACCGCGGGCATCGGCTACGTCGAGGTCGGCACCGAGGAGTCGCGCCGCATCGGCTTCGTCGGCTAGATTCCGAGCGTGGAACTGCTCTTCGTCGCGCTCGCCGGCGCCATCCTCGGCCTCGGCGCGCGGTACCTCCTGCCCAACCGTCACACGCACGGCTCCGTGCTCATGCCCGCGCTGGGCGTGAGCGTCGCGTGCGTCCTCTGGGTCGCCCTCACCTGGGCCGGCCTGAAGTGGGACGGCGGCTGGATCTGGTGGATCACGCTCGTGGGCACCGGCGTCGTCGTGGTCGTGGCCGACCTCGTGATCGGCCGCCTGCGCAGCGCCCACGACGACAAGCTGCTGCACACCCTCACCCGCGGCGCCGTCGCCCGCTGAGGCGGCGGCTCAGGCCGTCAGGCCCAGGGCGTCCATCCGGCGCGTGTGCGCGGCGATCAGCTCGGTGAAGATCGGCTCGATGCGCTCCTCGTCGGCCGCGCGGTTCCCGGACAGGTGCAGGGCCGAGCGCGCCACGAGCAGCGTGTCGCCGACCAGCCTGCGGCCCCACATCGCCAGCCGGGACCCGAGCTGCGGGTCCCCGGCGATCTCGCCGCGCAGGACCTCCAGCAGGCCCTCCTGACCGGAGTCCGAGCCGAGAAGCTGCGCGATCCGCGGGCCGACGTCGCCCGGCAGCCCGCCGGCGAGCCGGATGAAGAAGTCGTCCAGCAGGCCGCCCGTCATCAGCGCGGCCAGCAGCGTCTCGCGCCAGTCGGAGCCCACCAGCAGGGCGCGGAAGCCCTCGATCTCCTCGGCGAACGGCCGCATGACCTCCGCGGGCTCGTCGCCGCGCCGGCGGATCTCCGCGACGATGCCCTGGTGCTTGGACAGCGCCAGCCCCGCGGCGCCCGAGACGACCTCCTTGGCCGCGAGCGCGTCGGTGTCGGCGGCGACCCGGGAGAGCGTCTGGAACTGCTCGAGCTGCAGGTACGCCGCCTGGCCCAGGTAAGGCAGCAGGTCGGGCATCACCTCGTGCAGGTCGACGCGGACCGTCGCCGGAGGCGTCCTCTGGCTGAGGCGGGGCAGCTCGACCACGGGCCGGCGTCTGGTGAACCACGTTGACACGTACAGCAGTGTAACGGGGAGGTCCAGTAGGCTTGTGGTGCCGTCGGCACAGGATCGACGGCCCTGCGCCTGCGACGAGAACAGGGCGTGGACTCACTTTTCGAACCGACAGGCACCCTTACGTGACTTTCTCTGAACTCAACATCGACCAGGACATGGTGGACGCCCTCGCCTCCAAGGGCATCATCGAGCCGTTCCCCATCCAGTCCCAGACCATCCCGCTCGCGCTCGCCGGCCAGGACATCATCGGCCAGGCCAAGACGGGCACCGGCAAGACCTTCGGCTTCGGCCTCCCGATCATCCAGCGCCTCGGGCTCGACCCGGAGCCGGGCGTCCAGGCGCTCGTCGTCGTCCCGACCCGCGAGCTCGCGGTGCAGGTCTTCGAGGACCTGGAGCAGGCCGCCTCCAACCGCGCGACCGCCGTCACCGCGATCTACGGCGGCAAGGCCTACGAGGGCCAGATCGCCCAGCTCAAGGCCGGCGCGCAGATCGTCGTCGGCACGCCGGGCCGCCTGCTCGACCTCGCGGGCCAGCGCCTCCTCAACCTCTCGCACGTCAAGGAGATGGTGCTGGACGAGGCCGACAAGATGCTCGACCTCGGCTTCCTCTCCGACATCGAGAAGCTCTTCGCGCAGACTCCGGCGACCCGTCACACCATGCTGTTCTCGGCGACCATGCCCGGCCCGATCGTCGCGCTGGCCCGCCGCTTCATGACCCGTCCGATCCACATCCGCGCCAGCGACCCCGACGAGGGCCAGATCCAGGCGAACATCAAGCACCTCATCTACCGGGCGCACTCGCTCGACAAGGACGAGGTCGTCGCCCGCATCCTCCAGGCCGAGGGCCGCGGCAAGACCGTGATCTTCACGCGCACCAAGCGCGCGGCGGCCAAGCTGGTCGAGGAGCTCGGCGACCGCGGCTTCAACACCGCGGCCGTGCACGGCGACCTCAACCAGGAGCAGCGCGAGCGTGCGATGGCGGCCTTCAAGGCCGGCAAGAAGGACGTGCTGATCGCCACCGACGTCGCCGCGCGCGGCATCGACGTGGACGACGTCACCCACGTCATCAACCACACCATCCCGGACGACGAGAAGACCTACCTGCACCGCGCCGGCCGCACCGGCCGTGCGGGCAAGACCGGGATCGCCGTGACCTTCGTGGACTGGGAGGACCTGCACAAGTGGGCCCTCATCAACCGCGCCCTGGAGTTCGGCCAGCCGGATCCGACCGAGACCTACTCGTCGTCGCCGCACCTCTACAGCGACCTCGACATCCCGGAGGGCGCGAAGGGCCGGCTGAAGTCGACCCCGGCCGTCAAGGCCCCGGAGACCCGGGACGACGCCCGCCACGACTCCACCGGCCCCGGCGCGCAGGGCGAGGGCCGCTCGCGCAACCGTCGCCGCCGCACCCGTTCGAGCGAGGGCGCGACCGCGCAGGGCACCGGAGCGCAGGGCTCGGCCGCGCCGGCCGACGCCGCCCCCGCGGGCGACGACGCCAAGGCCCCCGCGGCCGGCACGCACGACGGCGGCGGCTCGCAGCACCGCGACGGCAACAGCGCCCCGCGCCGGCGTCGCCGCCGCTCGCGCGGCGGCTCCCCCGCCACGCCCGCGAGCTGACGCATCCAGCTGACAGAACACGCCGCCTGCCGATCACGGCAGGCGGCGTGTTCTGTCAGGGAGGCGCGATCAGTACCAGTTCGGGGTGTGGCTCATCTCGAAGTTCCACGCGGCGCAGGGCGAGCCGTACGAGCGGTTGATGTAGTCGAGGCCCCAGTTGACCTGGGTGTTCTGGTTCGTCATCCAGTCCGGTCCGGCCGAGGCCATCTTGCTGGCCGGCAGCGACTGCGGGATGCCGTAAGCGCCGCTGGAGGTGTTGTAGGCGTCGGCGCGCCAGCCGGACTCGTGGTTCCACAGCGAGATCAGGCAGCCCATCTGGTCCTGGCCCCAGCCGAACGCGGAGAGCCGGCTCGACGCGTAGGACTGTGCTGCTGCGGGGTCGACGTTCATCCCGGGCGGCGGCGCGAAGCCGTCCGCGCTGCCACCGCTGTTGGCCGCGGATTGTGCGGCGGCTGCGGCGGCTGCGGCGGCTGCGGCCTGCGCGGCGGCGACCCCTGCGGCGTACTGCTGCTCGACGGTGGCGGCGGTGTTCTGCAGGGACGCGAGCTGCGCGTACAGCGTGGTCGCATGCTTCTTCTGCTCGGCGAGTTGCGCGTCGGCGTCGGCCTTGGCCGCCGTGGCGACCTGCAGCGCCTTCTGCGCATCCTTGTCGAGCTGGTCGCGGATCTTCTGCGCAGCGGTGGCCTGCGCGCTGAGGGCGGCGGCGACGTTCTTCTGCGCGGCGGCCTGGGCGAACAGCCCGGAGGCCTGGTCGGCGAGCTTGGAGACCGCGCCGAGCTGGTACAGCAGCGACGGCTGCGTGCCGGTGGTCGCCGCGGCGGTCCCGCCCGGCGCGCCCGAGCCGCCGAGGAACAGCCGGATCGACACGTCCGAGGTCCCCGACCGGGTGAGCTGTGCCGCGAACTTGCCGCTCTCCGCCTTCAGCTCGTCCGACCGCGCCGCGGCCGCCTGGGCCTGCTGGGCGATGTCCTGCGCCTTGGCCGTGGCCTCCTTGAGGGCGGCCTCGGCCTTGCCGTACTCGCCGAGGCGCTTCACCGCCAGGTCGCCCGCCGCATTGGCCGCGGTCTGCAGCGAGGCCAGGAGGCCGTTGATGCGGTCGACCTCCCCTTGGGCCGCTGCGGCGTTGGCCTTGGCCGCCTGCACGTCATCCCAGGAGGGGTAGGTGTCCGCGCTCGCGGGAGCCGCGCCGCCCGCCACCGTGAGCGCGCCGATGAGCGCCGCCACCGCGACAGAAGACGTCCAGAGCCGTCGAGACACACGTACCTCGCTTCCCGATCCCCGCGGACCAGGCTAACGGGTGCTCGCGCTCATCCGTAGAAAGGCGCCGCGCCTGTCGCTTCTTCGATCATCAGGTCCACGACGGCCGGATCGGTGGTGTTCTCGCCGAGCCGGTTGGGCTTGCCCGCCCCGTGGTAGTCGCTGGAGCCGGTGATCTGGAGGCCGTACTTGGCCGCGTAGCCGCGCAGCACGGCGACCCCTTCCGCCCGGTTCTCGCGGTGGTCGAGCTCCAGCCCGAACAGCCCGGCGCGGACGAGGCGGCGCAGCCGGTCCTCGGGGATCACCCCGCGGCTGCTGGTCGCCGGGTGCGCCAGCACGGGCACTCCCCCGGCGCCCCGGATCAACCGGATGCCGGTCGTCGGGTCCGGCGCGTAGTGCGGCTGGAAGTACCCGCTGCGCCAGTGCAGGATGCCGGCGAAGGCGGCGCTGCGGTCGGCGGCCAGCCCGCGGGCGACGAGCGCGTCGGCGATGTGCGGGCGCCCGACAGTCGCACCCTCAGTCGCCTGGTCGAGCACGTCGGCCCAGGTGATCTCGTAGTCCTCGGCGATGCGGCGCACCATGTCCTCCGCTCGGCGCATGCGGCCGTCGCGGATGCGGCGCGTCTCGGCGACGAGCGCCTCGTCCGCCGGGTCGAACAGGTAGCCGAGCATGTGCACGCTGGCGAACTCCACTCGCGTGGACAGCTCCATGCCGGGGATGACCGTGACGCCGGCCTCCGCGCCGGCGGCGGCGGCCGAGGCCCATCCGGCGGTCGAGTCGTGGTCGGTGATGGCGATCGTGCCCAGCCCGGCGGCCGCGGCGGCGCGCACGAGCTCGGCGGGGGTCTCCGTGCCGTCCGACACGCTGGAGTGCGTGTGGAGGTCGACGGGACCGCGGAACCGTCGCTCATCAGCCATGCCCACCATCCTAGGAGTGGAAGAATGGTCGGCATGTCGTCCGAGAACACCACCGCGCCCGCGCCCGCCACGGGCCCAGCCACAAGCGACTCCGCACCGCGCGCCACCGCGAACCGCTCCACCACCCCCGGATCGGAGAACTTCCGCGAATACATCGGCAGCAACTGGGCCGAGCGTCCGGAGATCGTCCCCGCCGCCCGCGCGCAGGCCGCCTACGCCGCCGCCCGCCGCGCCCGTGTCTCCGAGCTCTTCCCCGGGCAGCGGCTCATCATCCCGGCCGGGCGTCTCAAGCAGCGCTCCAACGACACCGACTACCCGTTCCGCGCGCACTCCGCGTTCACGCACCTGACCGGCTGGGGCTCCGACGCCGAGCCGGGCAGCGTGCTCGTGCTGGAGCCGCACGACGGCGGCCACGTCGCCACCCTCTACTTCCGCGAGCGCGCCGGCCGCGACTCCGACGAGTTCTACGCGAACCCGGAGATCGGCGAGTTCTGGATCGGGCCGCGCCCGTCGCTCGCCCAGGTCGCCGGCGACCTCGCCCTCCCTACCCGCGGCATCGCCGAGGTGGAGGCCGTGCTCGACGCGGTCGATGGCGCCACCCTCGTGCTGCGCGGGGCGGACCCCGAGCTGACCGACCGCGTGGACGCCGCCCGCCTGGTGCTCGCGGCCGAGGCCGGAGCCGAGGTCGGTGACACGGCGTTCGACCCGGAGGACCATGCTGAGGACGACCGCCTCGCCCGCGACCTCTCCGAGCTGCGCCTCGTCAAGGACGCCTACGAGGTCGCCGAGCTGCGCAGCGCGATCGCCGCGACCGCCGCCGGCTTCGACGACGTGGTCGCCGATCTTTCCCGCATCGTCTCCCACCCGCGCGGCGAGCGGATCGTGGAGGGCGTCTTCAACGCGCGCGCCCGGCTGGACGGCAACGCGGTCGGCTACGACACGATCGCCGCCAGCGGCCCGCACGCGTGCATCCTGCACTGGACCCGCAACGACGGCCCGGTCGTCCCCGGCGACCTGATCCTGATCGACGCGGGCGTGGAGGTCGACAGCCTCTACACCGCCGACATCACGCGCACCCTCCCGATCGACGGCGCCTTCACCGAGACCCAGCGGCTCGTCTACGAGACGGTGCGGGAGGCCGCGGACGCCGCGTTCGCGATCGTGCGCCCCGGCATCCGCTTCCGCGAGATCCACGCGGCCGCGATGGCCGTCATCGCCCGCCGCACCGCCGAATGGGGGCTGCTGCCGGTCTCCGCCGAGGAGGCGCTGGAGGCCGACAACCAGCACCACCGCCGCTACATGGTGCACGGCACCAGCCACCACCTGGGGCTCGACGTGCACGACTGCGCGCAGGCCCGACGTGAGCTCTACCTCGACGGCGAGCTGGAGCCCGGCATGACCTTCACGATCGAGCCCGGCCTGTACTTCCAGCCGGACGACCTCACCGTGCCGGAGCGCTTCCGCGGCATCGGCGTGCGCATCGAGGACAACATCCTGGTCACGGCCGACGGTGCCGAGAACCTCTCGATCGCCCTCCCCCGCACCGCGGACGACGTGGAGGCCTGGGTCCGCCGCCTGTCCTGACACCGAGATCCACCGCCGAGGGGCACGTCGTTGTCACTTTTCTCGCCGAAAAGTGACAACGACGTGCCCCTCGATCGGGTCAGACGGCGGGAGGCGCGGGGGGCTGGTCGTCCGCGGGCGGCGCCGGCGGCGAAGGCTGCACGGGAGGCGCGGGCGGCGGGTCGGACGGGTGCGCGGGCGGAGCCCAGGCGCTCGGCGCGGCCTGGACGTCGGCCACGCCGCCGAGCAGGTTGCGCGCGCGATTGACGAGCTCCGCGTCCACCAGCACCGAGTAGCTGGTGGCGATCACCTGCATCACCGACGTGTAGTCGCGGCGGCGCCGGTTGATCGCGTACGACACGATGCCGAACAGCACCCCGAACCCGGCGCCGATGAGCACGGCCGCGATGACGAACGCGTAGCTGACGGTCGGAGAGAAGATGAGCAGCAGCAGCCCGAAGAAGATGCCCAGCCAGGCCCCGGAGGCCGCCCCGGCGAGCGCGACGCGCCCCCAGGTGAGCTTGCCGGTCACGCGCTCGACGCTCTTGAGGTCGCTGCCGACGATGGAGACCTTGTCGACGGGGAAGTCCGCGCGGGCCAGCACGTCGACCGCCTGCTGAGCGTCGACGTACGTCTCGTAGGTCGCCACGACCTCTCCCCGGGGCATGGTCGGGAAGAGCATCCGGTTGCGTCCGCCGAGCGGGCTGGGTGTGGTCATCCCGTCATTGTCCCATCCTCACCGTCCGCTCGGCTGCGAGGGCTTAAGTTATAAGACGTGAGCACCCGTATCTTCGTCGCCCGGTTGGCCGGCACCAGCGTGTTCGACCCGGTCGGCGACCGGGTCGGCAAGGTCCGCGACGTCCTGGTGGTGTACCGCAAGGACGATCCGCCCAGCGTGGTCGGCCTCATCGTGGAGATCCCGGGCAAGCGGCGCGTGTTCCTGTCGATCGGGCGCGTGACCAGCATCTCCACCGGCCAGATCATCACCAACGGGCTCATCAACGTCCGCCGGTTCGAGCAGCGCGGCGGGGAGGTCCGGGTCATCGCCGAGCTCCTCGGCCGCAAGGTCGTCTTCACCGACGGCACCGGCGAGGCGACCATCGAGGACGTCGCCATCCAGGAGTCCGCGACCGGCGAGTGGGCCGTCAGCCAGCTCTTCGTCCGGCGGCCGAAGTCGGGCGCGTCGCCGTTCGGCAAGGGCCAGACCACGTTCGCCGCCTGGAACGAGGTCCGCGAGAAGCAGGCCCGCGGCGAGGCGCAGTCCGCCGAGCAGCTCATCGCGGCGTACTCCGAGCTGAAGCCGGCCGACCTGGCGAACACGCTCCTCGACCTACCGCAGCAGCGCATGCTCGAAGTCGCGGAGGAGCTCCCCGACGACCGGCTCGCCGACGTCCTGGAGGAGATGCCGGAGAGCGAGCAGGTGCAGATCCTCGCGAAGCTCGACGACGACCGCGCGGCCGACGTGCTCGACCAGATGCAGCCCGACGACGCCGCCGACCTCATCGCCCAGCTCTCCGAGGAGCGCGGCGAGCACCTCCTGGAGCTCATGGAGCCCGAGGAGGCCGACGACGTCCGCATGCTGCTGAGCTACGCGCCGGAGACCGCGGGCGGCCTGATGACGACCGAGCCGATCATCGTCTCGGCCGACGCCACGGTCGCCGAGGGCCTCGCCCTCATCCGCCGCCACGAGCTCGCCCCGGCGCTCGGCGCGGCCGTCTGCGTGACCCTGCCGCCGTACGAGGCGCCGACCGGGCGCTTCCTCGGCATCGTGCACTTCCAGCGGATGCTGCGCTACCCGCCGCACGTGCGCCTCGGCACCCTGCTCGACCCGAGCCTGGAGCCGGTCACCGCCGACACCTCCGCCGCCGAGGTGTCGCGCATCCTCGCCAGCTACAACCTCGTCTCCGTCCCGGTCGTGGACGAGAAGCACCGGCTCGTCGGGGTGGTGACCATCGACGATGTCCTCGACTACCTGCTCCCGGACGACTGGCGAAGTCAGGACGAGGACGAGCCCGTCAAGGCCCCGTCCGAGGAGACCGGCAGTATCCGCATCGTGAACGGAAGGAGGGGCGGAAATGGCACGAGTTAGGCAGGACACCAGCCTGGACGCCCCGAAGGGCCTCCGCACGTCGGTGATCCCCCGGCGCGACCCGCTGGAGCAGCGGGACACCTTCGGCCGGTTCACCGAGTGGATCGCGCGTGCGATGGGCACGCCGTGGTTCATTCTCGGGCTGACGGTCTTCGTCGCGGCCTGGATGCTGTGGAACACGCTCCTGCCGACCGCCTGGCGGTTCGACTCGGCGGCCCTCGGCTTCATCGCGCTGACCCTTGTGCTGTCGCTGCAGGCGTCGTATGCCGCCCCGCTGATCCTGTTGGCGCAGAACCGGCAGGACGACCGCGACCGCGTGCAGATCGAGCAGGACCGGCAGCGCGCCGAGCGCAACCTGGCCGACACCGAGTACCTGGCGCGCGAGGTCGTCGCCCTGCGCCTGGCGGTCAGAGACATGGCGACGAAGGACTTCATCCGCGCCGAGCTGCGCGCGCTCCTGGAGGACCTGGACAAGGGCGAGCCTGCCGAGAACGGACGTGCGCGTGCCTGAGGCCGGACCCTCCGGTGCGGGTGTCGCCGAGCTGGTCGAGCGCGCCCTCTCCGGCGTGCTCGACCCGGAGATCCGCAAGCCCGTGACCGAGCTGGACATGATCGGCGGTGTGGCGATCGACGCGGACGGGCACGCCACCGTACGGGTGAAGCTGACCATCGTCGGGTGCCCGGCCGCGGACAAGATCGAGCGGGATGTCCGGGCCGCGGCCGCGTCCGTGCCCGGCGTCAGCGGCGTGACGGTCGACGTCTCGGTGATGACGCCCGCCGAGCGCGCGGCCCTCACGGAGAAGCTGCGCGGCGGACGCGCGGCGCGCGCTCAGCAGTTCGGCCCCGACTCGCTGACCCGCGTCTACGCGGTGACCAGCGGCAAGGGCGGGGTGGGCAAGTCCACCGTCACCGCCAACCTGGCTGTGGCGCTCGCCGAGCGCGGCCTCCGGGTCGGCCTGGTGGACGCGGACGTGCACGGCTTCTCGATCCCCGGGCTGCTCGGCCTGACCGACGCCGAGGGGGTCGCGGTGCGGCCGACGCGCGTGGACGACATGATCCTGCCGCCGGTCGCCTACGGCGTGAAGGTCATCTCGATCGGGATGTTCGTGGACTCCTCGTCGGCGGCGGTCGCCTGGCGCGGGCCGATGCTGCACCGGACGATCCAGCAGTTCCTGGGGGATGTGTTCTTCGGCGACCTGGACGTGCTGCTCCTCGACCTCCCGCCCGGCACCGGGGACGTCGCGATCTCGGTCGGCCAGCTCCTGCCGCAGGCGGAGGTGCTCGTGATCACCACACCGCAGCCGGCGGCGGCCGACGTCGCCGAGCGCAGCGGCGTCGTGGCGCGCCAGACCGGCCAGCGGATCGTGGGCGTCATCGAGAACATGGCCGGGCTCGTGCAGCCGGACGGCAGCGTGCTGGAGCTGTTCGGCTCCGGCGGCGGCGCCGAGGTCGCGCGGCGGCTCTCGGAGAGTCAGGACGTCCCGGTGCCGCTGCTCGCCAGCGTCCCGCTCAGCGTGCCGCTGCGCACGGGAGGCGACACCGGAGCGCCGATCGTGGTCACCGACCCGCAGGACCCGGCCGCCGCCGCGATCCGCGCCGTCGCCGCCGGCCTCGCCGTACGCCCCCGCGACCTCCCGCGCCGCAAGCTCCCCCTGTCCACCCGTTAGACGGGTTCGGCCAGGCGGGCCAGGAGCTCGATGAGGAGGCGCTCGGTGAGGGGGCGTGGCAGCGCCTCGATCAGCGCCAGGAGCGGCGCCTGCTCGTCCGGGAGGCCGGGAGCGTCGCCCGCGATCCCGACGGCGCGCAGCAGTCCGGCGGCTGTGTCCGAGTCGAGCGGCCGGTCGCCGAGCGGAGGCAGCGCCGACAGCGCGGCGGCGGCGTCCACGGGCGGCCTGCCGCGCACGTCGTCCGCCGAGGCCCGCAGCGCGGCCTCCAGCTCGTCCACGCGGTCCCGGGTGACCGGGGTGATCGTCAGGTGCGTCGTGGGCGGCAGCCGCGTCCCGTCCGGCTGTGTCAGCCCCGGCTGGAGCTGGAGGTGCCAGCCGCGCGTGCGCGCCCGGTCGGCCCAGTGATGCGGGTCGACCCTGCGGTCCTCCGGCACGGCGTCGTCGGTCGCGACCGCCAGCAGCGGCCCCGTCGGCTCCCCCACCACGCGCAGCCCCTCGATGTCGCTCACGATGTCGGCGAGCGTGCGCGTCGCCCGCAGGCACGCCTCCGCGAGCGACGCGAAGCCGCGCGCCCCGAGAGCCTGGATGATCGCCCACGACGCCGCGAGCGCGCCGGCGGACTTGGAGCCGAGCATCGTCGGGTTCACGACCGGGTAGCCCGGCCAGCCGGTCGTCGCGAAGTACTGCAGCCGCTGCCGGTCGCGCCCCCGCTGCAGCAGGACGCTCGCACCCTTCGGCGCGTAGCCGAACTTGTGGAGGTCGGCCGACAGGCTGGTGACCCCGGGCACGCGGAAGTCCCACGCGGGCAGCGCCGACCCGTCCGGCTCGCGCCAGAACGGCAGGATCCAGCCGCCGATGCACGCGTCGACGTGGAGGTCCACACCGGCCTCGTCGCACGCCGCCCCGACCTCCTCGACCGGGTCGAGCGACCCGTACGGGTACGACGGCGCGGAGACGACCGCGAGCGCGACGTCCGGCCCCAGCCGTTCGGTCAGCCGCGCCGGGTCCAGCCGCCCGGTGTCCGCGTCGACCGGCACCAGGTCCAGCTCCAGCCCGAAGTACTCCGCCGCCTTGTGGAACGCCGCGTGCACCGTCACCGGTGCGACGATCCGCGGGACGCCGGAGCCGCCGCGCGCCCGCCACGCCTCCCGCGCGGTCTTCACGGCCAGCAGGCAGGACTCGGTGCCGCCGGACGTCACCGACCCGACCACGTCGTCGCCGCCGTGCAGCAGCTCGCGCGCGAACCCGAGCACCTCGCGCTCCATCACCGCCACCGAGGTGAAGGTGGTCGGGTCGAGCCCGTTCACCGGCTGCACCATCCGCACCGCGGCGGCGGCCAGCTCGTCGAGCTCGGCGATCCCCGAGTCGTACACGTAGCTCAGCACGTGGCCGCCGTGCGTCGGCGCGTCCGCGGCACGCAGGGACGCGAGCCGGCTCAGGATGGCGTTCCGGTCAAACGAGGTCATCGACGTCTCCCTTCCGCAGCCGGTACCGCGCCAGCGGCGCCAGGCTCGCCGCGATGATCGCCGCGGGGATGAGGCTGAAGCTCAGCACGATCCCGACCACGGCCTCCGCGGGCTGCGTCGCACCCCCGGCCGCCGCGGCGTCCGACGCCGAGCGGGCGATGTACCCGGTCAGCGCGAGCACGATGGTGAGCACGGTCGCGCCGAGCGCCATCCCCGTCGTCTCGCCCGCGGTCCACATCCCGCCGAACGTCCCCGCGCGGCCGGGACCGTTGCGGCGCGCGTCGTGCGAGATGACATCCGGCAGCATCGCCATCGGGAGCGACTGCATGCCCGCGTAGGCGGCGCCCGCGACCGCGACCGGCAGGTACACCCACGCTCCGGGGAACCAGACCAGCAGCACCATCGACAGCGTCGCCGCCCCGAACAGCACGCTCGCCGCCCGGAAGCCGCGCTCCTTGCCGATCCGCCGCGCCACGACGCCCCACAGCGGCGTCACGACCAGCGCAGGGCCGATCAGCGCGATGAACAGGAACGTCACCGCGTCCTCCGAGTGCAGCACCCAGGTCGCGACGTAGTTCGCGCCGGCGAGCATCATCCCGGTCGCCAGCCCCTGCAGCAGGAACGTCAGCAGCAGCGCCCGGAACGGCTGGCTGTCGCGCAGGGCGCCGATCCCCGCCGCGTAGTTCGTGCGCAGCGTCGTGAGCACGCCCTCCCGCGGCGGCAGCACCTCCGCGGGCAGCTGCCGCGGCGCGACGAACGCGGACACGAGCATGCCGCCGCCGATGACGACGCCCGCGACGAGCGCCATCAGGAAGTAGCCGGCGAAGTCGTTCCCGCCGCCGAGCGACCGCAGCGCGGGACCCCCGGCGCCGAACAGGAGGATCGCGAAGGTCAGCACCACCACGCGCCAGGTCAGCAGCCGGGTGCGCTCGTCGTAGCCGGAGGCCAGCTCGGCCGGGAGGGCGATGTACGGCACCTGGAACAGGCTGAACGCGGTCGCTGTCAGCAGGAACGCCACGAACACCCACACGGCCGCGGGGACGGCGGCGGTGCCGGCCGGGACGGCGAAGGTGAGCAGGAAGAACACCGGCAGCGCCACCGCACCGAGCACCATCATCGGCCGCCTCGACCCGTGCGCGGCCAGCATCCGGTCGCTGCGGGCGCCGATCACCGGATCGATGATCACGTCCCACACCTTGGCGACCGTGACGACGAGCCCGGCGGCGAGGGCGGCCACGCCCAGGCTGTCGGTGAGGTAGTACACGAGGACCAGCCCGGGGAGCGTCGCGAAGCCTCCGGTGCCGAGCGAGCCGACGGCGTAACGGGCGACAGTCGCCCGGGTCAGCGACTGCTGCGTTGCGATCATTCCCGCATCGTAGGGGATGCGGGGCTGCATCGGGGCGCGGCGCGTCAGCGACGCGCGGCCGATCCTGTACGAGCGCTCAGGTCGACTCGGGGTCGAACGGCGGCACCGTCCCCGGCGCGAGGCTCGCGCGCTGGCCCGATCCCGACTGGCCCAGTGCAGACGGGGTCACCGGCTTGATGGCGGAGGGCGCCGGAGTGTCGTCCAGCAGCGCCTCGCGGATGATGCGGCGCGGGTCGTACTGACGCGGGTCGAGCTTCTTCCAGTCGACGTCGTCGAACTCCGGCCCCATCTCCTCTTTCATGCGGTCCTTGGCGCCGTCGGCGAAGTCGCGTACCGTGCGCACGAACTGCCGGAGCTTGCCCGCGTAGAGCGGAAGCCGTTCCGGCCCGATGAGGAACGCGGCGATCACAGCCACGATGAGTAGCTTCTCGAAGGTCAGGCCGAACACACATGAAGAGTATCGCGCGCGGCTGCACGAATGCTGGATCGGCTGGGCCTATTCTGGACCGAGGCCACCGACGGGAGACACGTGTCTGACAAAGACTCCAACTGGAGATTCGCCGACGACGTCATCGTCGAGAGCGAGGTGATCACCCGCGCCCGCCAGCAGTCCCTGGAGCTCGGCGTCGACCCTATCGCACCGAGCACGGGCGCGCAGACGGCCGTCGTGGTCGCCGCGACCAAGGCGGAGAACATCGTGGAGATCGGCACCGGCGTCGGCGTGTCGGGGCTCTGGCTGCTGCACGGCGGCACGGAGGCCCAGCTCACCAGCATCGATGTCGAGGTCGACCACCAGCAGCACGCGCGCACGTTCTTCACCGAGGCGGGCATCGCGGCCAACCGCGTCCGGCTCATCACCGGGCACGCGCTGGACGTCCTCCCCCGGATGAACGAGAACTCCTACGACATCGTCTTCATCGACGCCGACCCGCAGTCGGTGATCGAGTACGTCGAGCACGGCCTCCGGCTGGTGCGTCCGGGCGGGACCGTGCTGGTGGCGCGGGCGCTCTGGCGCGGCCGGGTCGCCGACCCCGCGGCGCGCGACCCCCTGTCGACCGGCTTCCGCACGCTCATCACCGAGACGGCGGCCTCCGGTGCCGTGATCAGCGCGCTGTCGCCGGCAGGCGACGGGCTGCTGCAGATCACCAAGCTGACGCCCTAGAACACCCGGCAACGAGGAAGGGGCCCCGATCGCTCGGGGCCCCTTCTCGGGTATCTCGTTCAGTCGGGTACGTCGTCAGGATGCGCTCACGACGCTCGCGAGAGCGTCGTGAAGCTCCTTGGCCTCCGCATCGTTGACGGAGACGACCAGACGTCCCCCACCTTCGAGCGGTACCCGCACGATGATGAGCCGTCCCTCCTTCACAGCCTCCATTGGCCCGTCCCCGGTCCTCGGCTTCATGGCCGCCATGCAGCTCCCCTTTCGTGGATGTCGTGTCCATTATCCGTCATCCACGGCTGACGGGGGAAATCGCCGGTCTACCCCGCGCGCAATGGGCCGCGGGCGACACGCCGCCACGGGTGCCGGATCACGGCGGCGACCAGTCGGCCCCGTCCACACCCCAGCAGATCGCGATCCAGCCGACCTGCAGCGCCACGAACAGCACGACCATCCCGACCCGGTACACCCGGCTTCTCGGCATGGCGACGACGCCCAGCAGCGGGAACAGCGGCATGAGCAGGCGGAACGTGCTCGACTGCGGGAAGAACACCGCGAACAGGTAGAGCGAGTAGGCCGCGATCCAGAACCGGAGGTCGACGCCGAGCCGGCGCACCACGGGCGAGAACAGCAGCACAGCGTAGACGGCGACGAGCAGCAGGAGCGCGATCACGCCGATCCAGCCCGGCACGCCCAGCATCACGCTCGCCCACCAGTTCGCACCCTGGAACCACGGCGTGAACGGCACGAGGTGCGTGTAGCCGATGTAGGGCGCGCGCCAGGCGAGCTCGGTGTCGGTGTAGGCGGTCCACGATCCGGTGGCGACCGCGGCGATGGCCGGCCAGGCGATCCCGCCCACGGCGCTGAACACGGCGAGCGACACGCTCAGCACGCGCTGCCGCACCGGGAACGGGTCCTCGCGCCTGTGCAGCCAGCGGTGGACGACGTGGAGGCCGACCGCCAGCGCGAAGGCCAGTCCGCTCGGCCGCGTGAACGCCATCGCGAGCACCACGGGGAAGAGCCAGCCGTACCTCCGCTCGACCAGGAGCAGCAGCGCGGCGGCGAGCAGCAGCAGGTAGAGCGACTCGGCGTAGGCGAGCTGGAACAGCGGCGAGACCGGCGAGAAGCAGAACAGCACCACCGCGAACATGCTCGTGGACGCGCCCAGGCCCACGCGCAGCATCAGCCGGTAGAACACCAGCGCGGCCCCCGCGGCGCACGCCACGGACACCAGCACAGCGGCGGGCGCCCACGGCAGCCGGGTGAGGAACATCACCGCGTCCACGATCCCCGGGTAGCCGGGCAGGAACGCCCAGGCGTTCTCGGTCACATGGAGGCCGTTCGACGGCAGCGACGCCGGGTAGCCGCTGACCGCGACGATGTTGTACCAGAGGCCGTCCCAGATCGTCGCGAACGAGAAGTAGTCCGGGTGCGCGCCGGTCCAGGGGTTCCTGCCCTGGTTGGCGGCGAAGGTCAACAGGATGACGGTGGTGACGACCCTGCTGGCGAGGAAGACGCCGAGGACCCGCACCCACCAGCGCGACCACCAGGGGCCGCCCGGCGTCAGCGCCGCCTCCCGGGCCTCAGCGGGCGCCGGGACCGCTGAGCCAGGCACGGAGACCAGCCTCCACCGCGACGATCTGCTCGACATCGACGCGCTCGTCGTCGGCGTGCGCCTTCAGCGGGTCGCCAGGGCCGTAGTTGACCGCGGGGATGCCGAGCGCGCTGAACCGGGCGACGTCGGTCCAGCCGTACTTGGGCTTGGCGACGCCGCCGACCGCGGCGACGAACTCCTGCGCGAGCGGGGCGTCGAGTCCGGGGCGGGCGCCGTCGGCGCGGTCCACCACGGTGATCTCGTACCCGTCGAACAGCTCGTGGATGTAGGCGATGGCCTCCTCCGAGCTGCGGGAGGGGGCGAACCGGTAGTTGACGTGCACCATCGCCTCGTCGGGGATGATGTTGCCCGCGACCCCGCCCGAGACGCCCACGGCGTTCAGGCCCTCGCGGTACACCAGGCCGTCGACCTCCACCTCGCGCGCGGTGTAGCCGGCCAGCAGGTCGAGGACGGGCGCGATCTTGTGGATGGCGTTCTCGCCGACCCAGCCGCGGGCCGAGTGCGCGCGGAGCCCGTACGCCCGGACCTCGACGCGGAGGTTGCCGTTGCAGCCGCCCTCCACGACGCCGTTGCTCGGCTCGCCCAGGATGGCGAAGTCGCCGACGAAGAGGTCGGGACGGTTGCGGGCGAGGCGGCCGAGGCCGTTCAGCTCGGCGTTGACCTCCTCGTGGTCGTACCACATCCAGGTCACGTCGATCGCGGGGTCGGTGAGCTCGGCGGCGAGCTTGAGCTGCACCGCGACGCCGGCCTTCATGTCGACCGTGCCGCGGCCCCAGAGATAGCGGACGCCGCCGTCCACCTCGAACCGGGTGGGGAGGTTGTCGTTGAGCGGCACGGTGTCGATGTGGCCGGCGATCAGCGCACGGCGCTCGCGTCCCAGGTTCGTGCGCGCGACGACGGTGTCGCCGTCGCGGATGATCTCGAGGTGCGGCAGCGGGGACAGCGCCTCCACGATCGCGTCGGCGAGCGTTCGCTCGTTCCCGGACACCGACTCGATGTCGCAGATCTGCCGGGTGAGGTCGATGGACGTGGCGCTGAGGTCGAGAGGCACGCTACTAATCTAGGGGCATGCCTTCCGACTTTCCTGACGAGTCCGCCGCCCGTTCCGCCTGGGGGTACGGGCTGGCCACGATCGCCGGCGACGGCACCGTGCTCGACACCTGGTTCCCCGAGCCGCGCCTGGGCCGCCTCCCGGCCGGACGCGAACGCTGGATCGCCCCTGCCGAGTTCGAGGAGCTCGCCGGCGAGGACCCGCGCCGCAACGTCCGCATCGACATCGTGACGGTGGAGATCGACGTCGACGCCGCCCCGGCCTCCACGCCGGACGCCTACCTACGCCTGCACCTGCTGTCCCACCTGCTCGCGCGCCCCAACACGGTGAACCTCGACGGGATCTTCGCGCACCTCCCGATCGTCGCGTGGACCAACGCCGGGCCGGTCCTCCCGGCCGACCTGGACCGCCTGCGGCCGACGCTGCAGCGTGCGGGCATCCACGTGACCGGCATCGACAAGTTCCCGCGCCTGCTCGACTACGTGACGCCCGACCGGGTGCGCATCGCGGACGCCTCCCGCGTGCGCCTCGGCGCCCACCTCGCGCCCGGGACCACCGTCATGCACGAGGGCTTCGTCAACTTCAACGCGGGCACGCTCGGCTCCTCGATGGTGGAGGGCCGCATCTCGCAGGGCGTGGTGGTCGGCGACGGCTCCGACATCGGCGGCGGCGCCTCGATCATGGGCACCCTCTCCGGCGGCGGCACCCAGCGCGTCGCGATCGGCCAGCGCGCGCTGCTCGGCGCGAACTCCGGCATCGGCATCTCGATCGGCGACGACACCGTGGTGGAGGCCGGGCTCTACGTCACCGCCGGCACGAAGGTGGTCGTGGTCGACAGCCCCGCCACCGCGGACGGCCGGCCGCAGACCGTCAAAGCCGTCGAGCTCTCCGGCGTCCCCGGTCTGCTCTTCCGCCGCAACTCCCTCACCGGCGCCGTGGAGGTCCTCCGCCGCTCCGGCACCGGCGTCGAACTCAACCCCACCCTCCACGCCTGACCCCCCTCCATCAATTCCGGACTTATGTACGCGACACGCCGTGTGTGCGCGTACACAAGTCCGGAAGAGATTGCTGGCTAGACGAGGGTGAGGACGGAGGCGGGGTCGGCCAGGATGCGGCCGATGTCGGCGAGGAAGCGGGAGCCCTGCTCGCCGTCGACGATGCGGTGGTCGAAGGTCAGCGCAAGCGTGAGCACGTCGCGCAGGGCGATCTCACCGTGGTGCTCCCACGGCTGACGCCGCACGGCTCCGACGGCCAGGATCGCGGCCTCCCCCGGCGTCAGGATCGGGGTGCCCGCATCCACGCCGAACACGCCCACGTTGGTGATCGTGATCGTGCCGCCGGTCAGCGCGGACGGCGGCGTCTTGCCCGAGCGGGCGGTCACCGCGAGCTCGCGGATCGCACCGGACAGCTCGGCCAGCGAGTGGCCGTCGGCGTCGCGGATGACCGGCACCAGCAGTCCGCGCGGGGTCGCCGCCGCGATGCCGAGGTTGATCGCGCGGGTCTGCACGATCTCCTGAGCCGCCTCGTCCCACCTGGAGTTGATCTCCGGCGTGCGCCGCGCCGCCAGGCACAGCGCCTTCGCGACGACGGCGAGGAGGCCGGGACGCGCGTCGGCGAGGTCGGGCCGGGCGCGCAGGCGCTCGATCAGCTCGCTCGTCGGCGTGACGTCGACCGTGAGGAACACCGTCGCCTGCGGAGCACCGAACGCGCTGCGCACCATCGCGTCGGCGGTCGCCTTGCGGACGCCCTTGATCGGGATGCGGAGCTCGCCGGGTGCGGCGTCGGCGGTCGCCTGCGGCGCTGACGGCCGAGTGGCGTACGCGTCGAGGTCGGCGCGCGTCACCAGCCCGCGGTCGCCGGTGCCGGTGACGGCGGCGAGGTCGATGCCGCGCTCCCGGGCCAGCTTGCGGACGGGCGGGGTCGCGCGCGGGCGCTCGCGCACCGCGGTGTCGGTCCCGGGAGCCGCGGGCCGTGCAGGCGGTGCGGCGACCGGCGCTGCGGCGACAGCCGCCGATGCCGCCGGCCGCGACGCCAGCCCCGGACGGGCACGCCGAGCGGGCCTCCCCTTGGCGTCCGGTCGCGCGCCGTAGCCCACGAGCACCGGCTCCCTGACCGGCGCGTCATCCGACGGCGCGTCCTCGGTCGGCTCAGCCACCGGCGCCACCGGCTCTGAGCCGCCCGCGCCCTCCACCTCGAACGCCAGCAGCGGCTCCCCCACCGCCACCGTCACCCCGGGCTCGACATACAGCCGGGACACCGTCCCCGCGTACGGGGCGGGCAGCTCGACCAGCGCCTTGGCGGTCTCCACCTCGGCGATGATCTGGTTGAGATGCACGGTGTCCCCCACCGCGACGTGCCAGCTCACCAGTTCCGACTCGGTGAGTCCCTCGCCCAGGTCCGGGAGCGCGAACTCCTTGACCGCCATCAGTCCTCCACTCCGCTCAGCGAGTTCGGGCGGTCCATGACGCGGTCGATGCCGTCCAGGATGCGGTCGAGGTCGGGCAGGTGCGCGGCCTCCAGCTTCGCGGGCGGGTACGGGATGTCGTGGCCGGTGACGCGCACCGGCGCGTGCTCCAGGTGGTAGAAGCAGCGCTCCGTGATGGAGGCGGAGATCTCCGCGCCGAGACCGCCGGACAGCGCGGCCTCGTGCGTGACGACCAGGCGGCCGGTCTTGCGCACCGACGCCGCCACGGTGTCGAGGTCGAGCGGCGACAGCGAGCGGAGGTCGATGACCTCCACCGAGACGCCCTCGTCCTCGGCCGCGAGGGCCGCGTCCGCGGCCAGCTGCACCAGGCCGCCGTAGGTCACCAGCGTGACATCGCCGCCCTGGGTGAGCACGCGCGCGGTTCCCATCGGACGGGCGTCCTGGAGCGCGGCCTCCTCGTCCACCTCGCCCTTGGCGTGGTAGCGGCGCTTGGGCTCGAAGAACAGCACCGGGTCGTCGGAGGCGATCGCCTGGCGGATGAGCGTGTAGGCGTCCTGCGGGGTCGACGGGCTGACGACCCGCAGCCCCGCGGCGTGCGCGAAGTAGGCCTCCGGCGAGTCGGAGTGGTGCTCCGCGGCGCCGATGCCGCCCGCGAACGGGACGCGGATCGTGATCGGCATCCGCACGGCGCCGGCTGTGCGGTAGTGCATGCGCGCCACCTGGCTGACGATCTGGTCGAACGCCGGGTAGATGAAGCCGTCGAACTGGATCTCCACCACGGGACGCAGCCCGCGGTACGCCATCCCGACGGCGGTGCCCAGGATGCCGGACTCGGCCAGCGGCGAGTCCATGACGCGGCGCGGGCCGAACTCGGTCTGGAGGCCGTCCGTCACGCGGAACACACCGCCGAGGGTGCCGATGTCCTCGCCCATGAGCACGACCCTGTCGTCCTCGGCGAGCGAACGGCGGAGGCCGGCGTTGATGGCCTTGGCCATGGTCAGTGCGGTCATCGGTCACCGCCTACGAACGTGCGCAGGTAGCGCGAGTAGTGGTCCCGCTCCCGGGCGAGGCCGGTGTGCGGCTCGGCGTACACGTTGTCGAACACGGTCATCGGGTCCGGGTCCTGCAGCGCGACGACGCCCTGGCGCATCTCGGCGGCGACGTGGTCGGCGTGCTCCTGGATGGCGGTCAGCCGCTCCGGGGTCAGCAGGCCCTCGGACGCGAGGTACGCCTCCACGCGCGCGATCGGGTCTTTGGAGCGCCACTCGTCCACCTCGGCCGGGTCGCGGTAGCGGCTCGGGTCGTCGGCGGTGGTGTGCGGGCCCATCCGGTAGGTGACGGCCTCGATGAAGGTCGGTCCGCCTCCGCTGCGGGCGCGGTCGAGGGCCGAACGGGTCACGGCCATGACCGCGAGGACGTCGTTGCCGTCCACGCGGACGCTCGGCACGCCGAAGCCGGGGGCGCGCTCGGCGATCGGGCGCTGCGCCTGGAGCCCGACCGGTTCGGAGATCGCGTACTGGTTGTTCTGGCAGAAGAAGATGACCGGCGCCGCGTAGGTCGCGGCGAAGATCAGCGCCTCGTTGACGTCGCCCTCGGAGGTCGCGCCGTCGCCGAAGTAGGCGACCGCCGCCGCGTCGGTGCCGTCGGCCTGGATGCCGATGGCGTAGCCGGTGGCGTGCAGTGTCTGGGCGCCGATGATGACCTGCGGCGTCGCCATGTTGATGTCGTAGGGGTTCCAGCCGGACTGGGTGGTGCCGCGCCACACGCGCAGCAGGTCGACCAGTCCAGCGCCGCGGCAGTAGGCCACGCCGTGCTCGCGGTAGCTGGAGAAGACGAAGTCGTCGCGGCGCAGCGCGCGGCCGGAGCCGATCTGTGACGCCTCCTGACCGAGCAGCGGAGGCCAGAGGCCCAGCTCGCCCTGACGCTGCAGGGCGGTCGCCTCGGAGTCGATGCGGCGGATGACGACCATGTCCTCGTAGAGATCGAGGAGCTGCTCGGCGCCGATGTCGGAGACCCAGGCGTCGAAGCGGACGTCGCTGAGGCGCTCGCCCTCAGGAGTCAGCAGCCGGACCGTGTCGGCGCCGGCCGGAAGGTGGACGTCGTCCAGTCGGGTGTCGGGTTGATTGTCGATCGTCACGGTTCACGCAACCTTCACTCTCGCGTCCGGCCGCCCGCTTGTGGCAGGCATGACCGGCTTCCGGCCTCCTTGCCGGAATTACTCGAAAGGCTACGCTCCACGATCAGCGCGCACAACTGACGGCGTGTCGACCGTGCAGAGTGCACTGTCGCGGGTCGCGTCGAGATGCTAGCTTTCACACTATGCGCACGTTCGACAGTACCGACAGACGCATCCTCGTCGCCCTCGCCGACGACCCGCGATCGACCAACGTCTCCCTCGCCGACCGGCTCGGCCTGAGTCGCAACACGGTGCAGGCGCGGGTGGCCGAGCTGGAGCGGAACGGAGCCTTCCTGTCGTTCGAGCGGCGCATCTCGCCGACCGCCGCCGGGTATCCGCTGGCGGCCTTCGTGACGGTGCACGTGCAGCAGCAGAAGCTGGCCGCGATCGTGGAGCATCTGGCCGGCATCCCGGAGATCGTGCAGGCGCACGGCCTGTCCGGGCCGTCCGACCTGCTGCTGCGCGTCGTGTGCACCGACGCCGAGGATCTCTTCCGCATCACCGGCGCCATCCAGTCCACCGACGGCGTCGAGCGCGCCGAGACCTCCCTCGACATGGGCGAGCTCATCCCCTACCGCCTGCGCCCCCTCCTCACCCGCGGCGCCTAAGCACCCACCGCAACCATCTCTTCCGGAGTTGTGCACGCCCGGCATCGGCGTGTCGCGTACATAAGTCCGGAGGAGATTGCTGGGGGTGCCGGGGACGGCGAAGGCCGCGCCGACGGAGTCGGCGCGGCCTTCGTGTAGGGCGGGAGCTCAGCTCTCGACGGGCTCCACGGCGCCCTCGGCGGGGGCCGCAGGGCCCTCGGAGGCGGCGTCGCGGCCCTGGGTGTCCGCGTCCTCCGCGAGCACCGGGGCGAGCGACAGCTTGCCGCGGTCGTCGATCTTGGTGATCTCCACCAGGATCTTCTGGCCGACGCCGAGGACGTCCTCGACGTTCTCGACGCGCTTGCCGCCGGCGAGCTTGCGCACCTCGGAGATGTGCAGCAGGCCGTCCTTGCCCGGGAGCAGCGAGATGAACGCGCCGAACGCGGCGATCTTGACGACGGTTCCGAGGAACTGCTCGCCGACCTCCGGGTTCGTCGGGTTCGCGATCGCGTTGACCTGGGCGCGGGCCGCCTCGGCCGACGGGCCGTCGGTGGCGCCGATGTAGACGGTGCCGTCCTCCTCGATGGAGATCTCGGCGCCGGTCTCGTCCTGGATCGCGTTGATCGTCTTGCCCTTCGGGCCGATCAGCTCGCCGATCTTGTCGACCGGGATCTGGACCGAGATCACGCGCGGCGCGGTCGGGGCCATCTCGTCCGGGGCGTCGATCGCGGCGTTCAGCACGCTGAGGATGGTCGTGCGAGCATCCTTGGCCTGCTTGAGCGCGCCCGCCAGCACCGACGACGGGATGCCGTCGAGCTTGGTGTCGAGCTGGATCGCGGTGACGAACTCGCTGGTTCCGGCGACCTTGAAGTCCATGTCGCCGAGCGCGTCCTCCGCGCCCAGGATGTCGGTGAGCGCCGCGTAGCGGGTCTCGCCGTCGACGACGTCGGAGATCAGGCCCATCGCGATGCCGGCGACCGGGGCGCGCAGCGGCACACCGGCGTTCAGCAGCGACAGGGTGGACGCGCAGACCGAGCCCATCGAGGTCGAGCCGTTGGAGCTCAGCGCCTCGGAGACCTGACGGATCGCGTACGGGAACTCCTCGCGGGTCGGCAGCACCGGCACGAGCGCGCGCTCGGCCAGGAAGCCGTGCCCGATCTCGCGACGCTTCGGCGACCCGACGCGGCCGGTCTCACCGGTCGAGTAGGGCGGGAAGTTGTAGTGGTGCAGGTACCGCTTCTTGGTGACAGGCGACAGCGAGTCGATCTGCTGCTCCATCTTGAGCATGTTCAGCGTGGTGACGCCCAGGATCTGGGTCTCGCCGCGCTGGAAGATCGCCGAGCCGTGGACGCGCGGGATGACCTGCACCTCGGCGTCGAGCGGACGGATGTCGGTCAGGCCACGGCCGTCGATGCGGATGCCCTCGCGCAGCACGCGGCCGCGCATGACCACCTTGGACACCGACTTGTACGCCGCGGAGAGCTGCGTGAGCACCTCCGCGTCGAGCACGCCGGCCTCCACCTTCTCGGTGAGGGCGACCTTGACGCGCTCCTTGAGGGCGTCGTCGGCGTTCTGGCGCTCGACCTTGTCGGCGATCTGGTAGACGTTCACCAGCTCGTCGTAGGCGAGGCCCGCGACGTTGTCGTAGGTCTCCTTCGAGTAGGGCAGGAACACCGGGTAGTCGGCGATCGCCTTCGCGGACTGCGAGGCGAGCACCGTCTGCGCGGCGACCAGCTCGCGGATGAACGGCTTGGCGGCCTCCAGACCCTGGGCGACGACCTCCTCGCTCGGCTTGACGGCGCCGCCCTGGATGAGGTTCCAGCTGCCCTCGGTGGCCTCCGCCTCGACCATCATGATCGCGACGTCGCCCTCGGTGCCGTCCTCATTGGTGAGGACGCGGCCGGCGACGACGAGGTCGAAGACGGCCTCCTCGAGCTGCGAGGCCTTCGGGAAGGCGATCCACTGGTCCTCGTGCTGGCCGTTGCCGGGGATGAGCGCGAGGCGCACACCGGCGATCGGGCCGGAGAACGGCAGACCGGAGATCTGGGTCGAGGCGCTGGCCGCGTTGATGGCCAGGGCGTCGTAGAACTCGTCCGGGGCGATGCTCAGGACGGTGATGACGATCTGGACCTCGTTGCGGAGGCCGTCGACGAACGACGGGCGCAGCGGGCGGTCGATCAGGCGGCAGACGAGGATCGCCTCGGTGGAGGGGCGGCCCTCACGACGGAAGAACGAGCCGGGGATCTTGCCGGCGGCGTACGAGCGCTCCTCGACGTCGACGGTCAGCGGGAAGAAGTCGAAGTTGTCCTTCGGGTGCTTGCTGGCGCTCGTCGCGCTCAGCAGCATGGTCTCCTCGTCGAGGTAGGCGGCGACAGCGCCCTGCGCCTGCTGGGCGAGGCGTCCGGTCTCGAACCGGACGGTGCGGGTGCCGAAGCGTCCATTGTCGAGGACTGCTTCGGCGAACTTGATTTCGGGACCTTCCAAGAGGTCTTTCTCCTTTGTTTAACGTCGCAGCCCCGTCTGGGCGCGACTCCACAATGGAGCGAGCAGGCAGTTCGACACGTCTTATCGTGTACGCGGCATCCCATGCGGGTGCGTGGGCTGAGCCCGTCTGGCCATCAGTAGAAATACACGGTTACGTCGTGGCGACGCATCCGGATACCACCACCGAGGACCAGCTCCTGCCAGCCTGCTCCAGTGATCGGCATTCGGCCGACCAGCAGAATCCTATCAGTCGTGGTGCTCGGGAGGCCGGATTCGGCGGGATCGGAGCGCGAGCGTCGCCCGCGCGGCGTCGGCCAGGGCGACGCCGTAGGACGGCCCGTGCCCGGCGGCGTGCACGGCGAACGGGTGGAGCTGGTGCAGCGGGACGCGCTCCCGCCAGCCCGCGCTCAGCGGCCGGGCGGCGTCGTACCCGGCGAGGATGTCGTCCAGGTGCGGCGCGCCGAACAGGGCGAGCATGGCCAGGTCGGTCTCCCGGTGGCCGCCGTGCGCCGCGGGGTCGATGAGGACGGCGCCGCCCGGCGACCAGAGCACGTTGCCCGTCCAGAGGTCGCCGTGGAGGCGCGCGGGCGGCTCGCCGTCGTCGAAGTCGCCGGCCTCCACGCGGGCGACGGCGGCCTCCACCACCTCCCGCTGCTGCACGGTCAGGTTGCCGGCCGCCTCTGCCGGATCCAGGTAGGGCCGGACGCGGTCGCGGGCGTAGAAGCGGCCCCAGCTCGTCTCGTGCGCCACCGGGAGCGGGCGTCGACCGATGAAGAGGGGGCCGTCCCAGCCGTCCGGTGGGTCGCCGAAGGCGGCGGCGCCGGCGGAGTGCGTCACGGCGAGCGCGGCGCCGAACGCGCGCGCGGCGGAGCGGTCGGGGCGGGTCTCGGCCACCTCCTCCAGCTCGATGCGCCCGGGCGACGCGCCCACCACCCGCACGACGCGGGCGCCGCCGTCGCGCTCGGCCTCGGCCAGCCAGCGCAGGCCGGCGGCCTCCGCCTCGAAGAACGCAGGCGGCGCGTCGGGGCGTTCCTTCACGATCGTGCGCACGCGATCCACCGTACTCAGCCGCCGCACCGCGTACGATGCTGCGCATGGACGACGCCGTCGACGCTCTGGAGGGCACCCTCCATCCCGGGCTGCGCCCCGTGGTGGACGCCTCCTGGCGTCGTGCCGAGCAGGCGCACCTCGACCCCGCCGTCGCCGCACCGGTCGTCCTCGACGGCCCGGGGCTGGAGGACGCCAGGCGGTCGCATCCCATCGCCACGGCCCTCCCGGTGATCCGGCAGCTCCTGGTGCGCGACGCCGAGCCGGACAGCCGCGTGGTCGTGGCGGTCGGCGACGCGCGCGGGAGGCTGCTCTGGGTGGAGGGCGACCCGGTGCTGCGCCGGCGCGCGGAGTCGATGCTGTTCGTCCCGGGGGCCGCGTGGGCGGAGGGCGACGTCGGCACTTCCGCACCGGGGACGGCGCTCGCGATCGGCGGCGGCGTGCAGATCCGCGGGGCCGAGCACTTCGCCCAGGAGGTGAAGCCGTGGAGCTGCACCGCTGTGCCGGTGCGCGACCCGGAGTCCGGCGACATCATCGGCGTGATCGATGTGACGGGCGGCGACCAGGTGGCGGAGCCGCACGTGCTGCCGCTGCTGGAGGCGACGGCGGCCGCGGTGGAGCGGGAGCTGCTGATCACGCGCCTGCGGGACGCGCGGGCGCCAGGAGGCCCGCGCCGCGAGCGGCCCCGGCCGGCCATCGCGGCGCTGCGCGTGCTCGGTCGCGACACCGGGGAGCTCGCCGGCGCCGACGGCCGCGCCGGGACCCTGAGCGCGCGGCACAGCGAGCTGCTCACTCTGCTGGCCTGGCATCGCGACGGGCTGTCCGCCGAGCGCCTGGCCGAGCTGGTCTACGGCGACCCGGCCTCCACCGTCACCCTCCGCGCGGAGATCGTCCGGCTGCGGAAGGCCATCGCCGCGATCGCGCCGGAGCTCGGCCCGCTGGCCCGGCCGTACCGGCTCGCGGCGCCGCTGGAGACGGACCTCGGCGCAGTGGTCGACCTCCAGCGCCGCGGCGCTCACCGGGCGGCGATCGCGTCGTACGGCGGCGGGCCGCTGCCCGGCTCGGCCGCGCCCGGCATCGAGGAGCTGCGCGAGGACGTCATCGCCCGGCTGCGGGAGGCCCTGCTCGAGTCGGGCTCGGCCGACCTCCTGATCGCGTGGGGCGAGACCGAGCGCGGCTCCGCCGACGAGGACATCTGGCGTGCGGCACTGCAGGCGCTGCCGCCGCACTCGCCGCGCCGCGCCCAGGTGGTCGCGCGGCTGCTCGCGCTGGAGTCCTGACCGCGCAACGGGATGCAACCTCCCGCTGCGTAACCTCCGGGACCAGAGGCGTGCGATGGGCGCACGCGACAGTCAAGGGAGACTCGCATGACCCTGAGCCCGGAACAGACCGACGGCGTGGCGGAGGCCGTCACGACCGAGAAGCCGAGCGTCTACGCCCAGCCCGGAACCGCCGGCTCCGTGGTGGGCTACGCGACGCGCTACGACCACTTCATCGGCGGCCGGTACGTCGCCCCGGCGAGCGGGCAGTACTTCGAGGACATCACCCCGGTCACCGGACGGCCGTTCACCGAGATCGCGCGCGGCACCGCCGCCGACGTCGACCGCGCTGTCGACGCGGCGTGGGCGGCGTTCCCCGACTGGAGCCGGGCTTCCGTCGCCGAGCGCGCGCTGCTCCTGACGCGCATCGCCGACCGCATGGAGGCCAACCTCGAACTGCTCGCCGTCGCCGAGACCTGGGAGAACGGCAAGCCCGTGCGCGAGACGCTTGCCGCCGACATCCCGCTCGCGATCGACCACTTCCGCTACTTCGCCGGCGCGATCCGGGCGCAGGAGGGCGGCATCAGCCAGCTCGACAACGACACGGTCGCGTACCACTTCCACGAGCCGCTCGGTGTCGTCGGGCAGATCATCCCGTGGAACTTCCCCATCCTGATGGCGACGTGGAAGCTGGCGCCCGCCCTCGCGGCGGGAAACTGCGTCGTGCTCAAGCCCGCGGAGCAGACGCCGGCGTCCATCCACGTCTGGCTCGACCTGATCCGCGACCTGCTGCCGGACGGCGTGCTCAACATCGTCAACGGCTTCGGCTTCGAGGCCGGGGCGCCGCTCGCCTCGCACCCACGGATCCGCAAGGTCGCCTTCACCGGCGAGACGACGACCGGCCGGCTCATCATGCAGTACGCCAGCGAGAACCTGATCCCGGTGACGCTGGAGCTCGGTGGCAAGAGCCCGAACATCTTCTTCGAGGACGTCGCGGCGCAGAAGGACTCCTTCTACGACAAGGCGCTGGAGGGCTTCTCCTTCTTCGCGCTCAACCAGGGCGAGGTGTGCACCTGCCCGTCCCGTGCGCTGGTGCAGAAGTCGATCTACGACGGCTTCGTGGCCGACGGCCTGGAGCGGGTGAAGCGCATCACCCAGGGCAACCCGCTCGACGTCTCCACGATGATCGGCGCGCAGGCCTCCAACGACCAGTTGGAGAAGATCCTCTCGTACATGGACATCGGCCGGCAGGAGGGCGCGAAGCTGCTGACCGGCGGCGAGCGCGCCGACCTCGGCGGGGACCTGGCGGGCGGTTTCTACGTGCAGCCGACGGTGTTCGAGGGCGTCAACTCGATGCGGATCTTCCAGGAGGAGATCTTCGGGCCGGTGCTCGCGCTGACCAGCTTCAGCGACTTCGACGACGCGATCGGCACCGCGAACGACACCCTGTACGGCCTCGGCGCGGGCGTCTGGAGCCGCGACGGCTCGCAGCTCTACCGGGCCGGTCGCGCGATCGAGGCCGGCCGGGTTTGGTCGAACACCTACCACCAGTACCCGGCGCACGCGGCGTTCGGCGGCTACAAGCAGTCGGGCATCGGCCGGGAGAACCACCGGATGATGCTGGACCACTACCAGCAGACCAAGAACCTGCTGGTGTCGTACGCCGACGGCCCGATGGGGTTCTTCTAGGCCGATGGAGGCCATCCTGTCCCGCGTGGACCTCACGCCGGCCGCCGCGGCGATGCTGCGGCGGCTGGCGGCGAGCCACGGCCCGCTCATGTTCCACCAGTCCGGCGGCTGCTGCGACGGCTCGTCGCCGATGTGCTACCCGGTCGGCATGTTCCGGGTCGGCGCGTCGGACGTGCTGCTCGGCGCGCTGGAGGTCGACGGGATCGACCCGGTGCGCGTGTTCATGTCGGCCTCCCAGTTCGAGTACTGGAAGTACACGCACCTCACCATCGACCTCGTGGACGGGCGCGGCAGCGGGTTCTCGGTGGAGGCGCCGGAAGGCAAGCGCTTCCTGATCCGCCCGCGGATGCTCGACGAGGCGGAGCTGGCGGCGTTCGGGCTGGGCTGACGGCCCGTCACAGACTGCGGGAGGGCGTCGCATCGGGGCGCGACCGGCGCCCTCCCGCGAACACCGCCACGATCCCGATGCCGATCAGCGTCCCGAGCGTGTTGGCGAGCAGGTCGCGCGCGTCGCTGACCCGGGCGGGCAGGAAGAGCTGCACGAACTCGATCGTCAGCGTCATCGCGACGCCGAGCGCGAACGCCAGCCACCACCGTCCGCGGCCCAGCCGCACCGCGAACAGGACGCCGACCGGCACGAACAGCAGGATGTTCGCGGTGAACTCCACCACGTCGAAGTCGATCCAGGCGAGCAGGGTCGTGGAGGCGAACGTCGCCAGCAGCCCCTCCAGCAGGGTGTTGCGGTGCGGGTCGGCCGGGAACGGGTCGAGCGTGATCCACGCCACCACCAGGAGGTAGGCGGCGGTGAGGATGAACAGGACCCGGCGGAGCATCCTCCTATGCTTGCGCACATGAGCATCGCCTTCCGCATCCCGATGTCCGGGCGCTCGACCGATGAGGAGCATCGCGTCTCCAGCCCGCTCGAGCTGCTCTTCGATCTGACGTTCGTCGTCGCGGTCGCCCAGGTGTCGGCGCAGCTCGCGCACGCGGGCGAGCAGGGACACGCGCTGACGAGCCTCGGGCCCTATCTGATGGTGTTCTTCGCTATCTGGTGGGCCTGGATGAACTTCACCTGGTTCGCCTCCGCGTACGACACCGACGACGTGCCGTACCGGCTGATGACGATGCTGCAGATGGGCGGCGTGCTGGTGCTGGCGGCGGGCGTGCCTGCGGCCTTCGAGCGTCAGGAGTTCACCGCCATAATCATCGGCTACGTCATCATGCGGCTCGCGATGGTGGGCCAGTGGGTCCGCGCGGCGATCGAGCATCCGGACGGGCGGGCGACCGCCACCCGGTACGCGATCGGGATCGCGGCGGTGCAGGTGCTCTGGGTCGCCTGGGGGTTCCTGCCGGTCGAGCTGAAGCTGTGGACGTTCCTGCTCGCAGCGTTGCTGGAGCTGCTGGTGCCGGTGTGGGCGGAGCGGCCCGGGATGACCTCCTGGCATCCGCACCACATCGCCGAGCGGTACGGGCTGTTCACGATCATCGTGCTCGGTGAGTCGGTGTCGGCCTCCGCGATCGGGGTGCAGAGCTCGCTCGCCGCGCACGGCGTCTCCCCCGCGCTGGTCGTCATCGCGGCGGCCGGGCTGGTGCTGCTCTTCGCGCTCTGGTGGCTGTACTTCCTGGAGCCCGCGGCGGAGGGCCTGGCGTCGAAGCGTGAGCGGTCGTTCTTCTGGGGCTACGGCCACTACTTCGTGTTCGCGTCGCTCGCCGCGCTCGGGGCCGGGCTGGAGGTCGCGGTCCAGCGCGGAGCGGCGCACGCCGAGGTGTCGGACACGGCGGTGGAGTACGCGATCGCGGTCCCGGTGGCGGTGTTCCTGCTGATGCTCTACGTGCTGCACGCACCGCTGGTGCCGGAGGTCGTCATCCGTCCGCTGAAGACGGGGATCGCGATCCTGCTGGTGCTGCTGGCGCCGCTGGTGTCGCCGTGGATCGGGCTCACGGGCGTGGTGATCGTGGTCGCGATCGCCGCGGCGGGGCTGGTCGCGGCAACACTCATCGACCGCGCGCTGGCAGCGCGCCGCGCCTGAATCCGCGCCACATTCGTGCCGAATGTCGCGTTTGGCGGGCGCAAACTCGACATTCGGCACGAATGCGGAACGGGCCGCCACCCGGAGGTGACGGCCCGTTCGCAAGAAGATCGCGTTGTCGATCGACTGCCTGAGTTATCGGCCCAGCGTTATCGACGCAGACCGAGGCGCTCGATGAGCGCGCGGTAGCGGTTGATGTCGATGTCCGACAGGTAGCCGAGCAGGCGGCGACGCTGACCGACCAGGAGGAGCAGGCCACGACGCGAGTGGTGGTCGTGCTTGTGCTCCTTGAGGTGCTCGGTGAGGTCCTTGATCCGCTTGGTCAGGATGGCGACCTGAACCTCGGGGGATCCGGTGTCACCGGGGTGGGTCGCGTACTCGTCGATGATCGCCTTCTTGGTCTCTGCATCCAGTGCCATAGAGGGGATCCCCTTTCTCTCGTTGCGCGGTGCCCGGGGCCGAATGCCTGGGCTCTCTTTCTCCGCGGCCGTTCAGACGGCAACCTGAAGAGTTTAGCAGACCGGGATGCGCGCAGAGTCCGCGCGAGCGGGCGTTCCCGGCCTCACCGCGCCTCCGGTTCGAGCAGCCCGAAACCGGCGCCCTGGGCGTCGGTCACGATCGCCCAGCGGCCGACGCCCGCGGCGGCGACCGGGGCCTCGAGGATGCTCCCGCCGAGCTCCGTCAGCCGCAGCACGGCGGCGTCCAGGTCGGCCACGCCGAAGTAGACGAGCCAGTGCGCGGGCACCCCGGGAGCCGCGGTCGTCGCGCCCGCCACGTTCGCCTCTCCGACGTCGAGGAGGCCGTACGGCTCGTCGTTCACCCGCATCTCGCTCACCGCGACGCCGAGCACGTCCTCGTAGAACGGGAACGTGCTCTCGTAGTCGGGTGCGACGAGCTCCAGCCAGTCGACCGCGCCGGGCTCGTCGCGCAGCCACGGGGAGTCCTGGTCGCGCTGCCAAAGGCCGAGCACCGCGCCGGCGGGATCGGCGACGATGGCCATCCGCAGTCCGGGCATGAGCTCGCCCGGCGGGAGGAGGACCGCTCCCCCGGTCGCCGTCGCGGCGGCCGCGGACGCGTCGAGGTCATCCACGGCGAAGTACACCGTCCAGACCGGGCGCTCCATCCCCGGCGGGAACGGGCCGATCGCGGCAACGGGCGTGCTGCGGAGCGACGCCACCGCGTAGCCGCCGTGGGCCGGGTCGGCGTCGGGGACGTCCCACCCGAACAGCGAGCGGTAGAACGCGGCGGCGGCGGCCGGGTCGGCGGTCTGGAGGTCGGCCCAGACGGGCGTGCCGGACGGGTACTCGGTGACGATCGGCATGCCGCACAGGCTACTCGCGGGGCGCGTCAGCCGGGCAGCCCCCGCAGCACCTCGTCCAGCGCCTCCACCGCGACGGAGGCCGGGTCGTCGCCCTCGCCGCGCGACGCCCACCAGAGCAGCGCGGAGAAGTTCGCCGAGCTGATCGCGTCGGCGAGCACCTGCGCCCGCAGCGCCTCCGCAGGAACCCCGAGCCGACGCGCGATGAACTCCGCGAGGATGTCGCGGTTCGCGCCCAGCCGGGTCAGCCCGAACCCGATCAGCGCCGGGTCGGAGGCCATCAGCCGGAGGCGGAACCGGGTCGCCTCGACGCCCTCCGGGCCGAGGTCGAGCGACTCGGTGATGGCGCGGGCGATCACGTCGCGCGGCCGTTCGTCCGCCGGGGCCGTGTCCAGGACCGCGTGCATCCGGTCGACCACCGGCTCCAGGCCGCCCCAGACCAGGTCGGGCTTCGACGGGAAGTAGCGGAACAGCGTCCGCCGCCCGATGCCGGCGAGCGCGGCGATGTCATCCATCGTGGTCGTCTCGTAGCCGTGCTCGGCGAAGTGCCGGAGGGCCAGCAGCGCGACCCGGTCGGGGTCGACGTCGGCGGGCCGGCCGCGTTTCCGCGGGACGGATCCGGCTTCGGGCGAATTCATAGTCTCCATTATGGCACTCGGTGTTATAAATGCATCGACGCCCGAACTCGAGCGCCGACGATGTCATCGACTCAAGGAGTACAGCAGTATGAGCAGCAACGGAACCGGCCGCTTCGCCGGAAAGACCGCCATCGTGACCGGGGCGGGCTCCGGCATCGGCAAGGCGACCGCCCTCCGCCTCGCGTCCGAGGGCGCGCGCGTGGTCGGCAGCGACATCTCCGCCGAACGCCTGGCGGCTCTCGTGGAGGAGAACCCCGAGCTGGACATCGTCACCGTCGCGGGCGACGTCTCCAGCGAGGAGACCATCGCGGCGGTCCTGGAGGCCGCGGGCGGGAAGGTCGACGCGCTCGCCAACATCGCCGGCATCATGGACGGCTTCCTCCCGGCGGCGGAGGTCGACGACGCGACCTGGGACCGCGTGTTCCTCGTCAACGTCACCGCGATCATGCGCCTCAGCCGCGCGGTCCTCCCGCTCATGGTGGAGGCCGGCAGCGGCTCGATCGTCAACGTATCCTCGGAGGCCGGGCTGCGCGGCTCGGCGGCGGGCGCGGCCTACACGGCCTCCAAGCACGCCGTCATCGGCCTCACCAAGAGCACGAGCGTCTTCTACGCGCCGAACGGCGTGCGGACCAACGCGGTCGCGCCGGGCGGCGTCATCACGAACGTGGACGGCACCTTCAAGTCGCGGCTCGCGGGCGAGCGCCTCGGCCCGATCATGCAGACCAACGTGCCGCCGGTGGCGCACCCCGAGCAGCTCGCGGCCGCCATCACGTGGCTGCTGAGCGACGACTCCGCCAACATCTCGGGCGTCGTCCTCGCCTCCGACGGCGGCTGGTCGGCGATCTGACCGGCACCGCCTGACCCGCCGAACGCCGAAGGGCACGTAAACGCCCCTAAAACAGTGTTTCAGGGGCGCCTACGTGCCCTTCGAGCGTGGGGTGGAGGTCAGCTCACGCCGAGCAGGTCGATCACGAAGATCAGGGTCTTGCCCGAGAGCGGGTGTCCGCCGCCGGCCGGGCCGTAGGCGAGCGCCGGCGGGACGGTGAGCTTGCGACGGCCGCCGACCTTCATGCCGGGGATGCCGTCCTGCCAGCCCTTGATCAGGTTGTTGAGCGGGAAGTTGATGGACTGCCCGCGGCTCCACGAGGAGTCGAACTCCTCGCCCGACTCGTACTCGACGCCCAGGTAGTGCACGTCGACCTTGGAGCCGGGAGTCGCCTCCGGGCCGGAGCCCTCGACGATGTCCACGATCTCAAGGGTCGTGGGGACCGGGCCCTCGGGAGCGTCGACCTCGGGCTTCTCATTGGTGTTCTCTGCCATGCACCCATCCAACCGGTGCACGGCGTTCGCGTCAAAAGTCTTGCAATCCGGGCGAGCCTGGGGCAGGCTATAGCCATAACTCGACGACCCGGGAGCGTTGCAGGCATTGCCGCACCACCGGGCGTCGAGTCTTTTAAGCGCCTATTCTTTGGGGCCTCTGTTCAGCCGAACACTTTGCCCGTGTTCAGGATGCCGAGCGGGTCGAAGACCGACTTGAGCTTCACCTGCAGCTCGTAGGAGTCCGGCCCCAGCTCCTCCGCCAGCCAGCGCCGCTTCAGCACTCCGACGCCGTGCTCGCCGGTGAGCGTGCCGCCGAGCGCGACCGCGGTGCGGAACAGCTCGCCCGCCGCCTCCCAGACCTCCGGGCCGACCTCGTCGCCCTCGGTGATGAAGTTCGGGTGCAGGTTGCCGTCGCCCGCGTGCGCCACGGTCGGGATGGCGATGCCGTGCCGCTCGCCGATCCGCTCGATGGCCGCGAACATCTCCGGCATCCGGGACCGCGGCACCGCGACGTCCTCGATCAGCACCGTCCCGCTCGCCGCGAGCGCCGGATGGAACGCCCGGCGGATCGCCAGCAGCCGCTCGCCCTCCCCGGCGTCGGCGGCGACGCGCACCGTGCCCCCGGTCTCCGCGATCAGGGTGCTCGCCAGCGCGGCGTCCGCGGCGGCGACGGGGCCGTCGAACTGGACGAGGAGGTACGCCGCTCCCCCGGTCGCGCCCAGGGCCTCCCGGATGGCCTGCTCGCCGAGGTGGGCTGAGATGCGCTCCAGCGCCGGGCCGTCGAGCAGTTCCATGATCGCCGGGCGCAGGTGCGCGGCCGTCACCCGCGCGGCGGCGTCGGAGGCCGCGCGCACGTCCGCGAACAGGGCGCCGAGCGTCACGGGCTCGCCCTGCGGGATCGGGAGGACGCGGACCGTCGCGCCGACGATCACGCCGAGCGTGCCCTCCGAGCCGACCAGCAGCGAGGTGAGGTCGTAGCCGGTGACGCCTTTGACGGTGCGGTGGCCGGTCCGCACGAAGCGCCCGTCGGCGAGCACGACGTCGAGGCCGAGGACGGCCTCCCGCGTCACGCCGTACTTGGCGCACAGCAGGCCGCCCGCGTTGGTCGCGATGTTCCCGCCGACCGTGGAGATCGCCCTGCTCGCCGGGTCGGGGGCGAAGAACAGCCCGAACGGCTCCAGCGCGGCGTTGAGGTCGCCGTTGACGACGCCGGGCTCGACGACCGCGAGCTGATCCTCGGTGGAGATCTCCCGGATGCGATCCATGCGCGCCACGCTCAGCACGAGGGAACCGGCGGTCGCGTTCGCGCCTCCCGCCAGGCCCGTGCCCGCGCCGCGCGGGACGACCGGCACCCGGAACTCGGAGGCCGCGCGCATCGTCGCCTGGACGTGCTCGACCGTGCGGGCGTTCACGATGGCGAGCGGGAGGCCGTCCGCGACCCAGCCGGAGTGGTCGCCGCGCGCGGCGTCCAGGTGGTCCGGGTCGACCGACAGCACGTCGTCCGCGTCCTCGCCGAGCGCCGCCGTGAGCCAGTCGATGACATCCATGACCGTCATGCTAGCGCCGCTCGCACCCATGTCCGATTTCCGCTATCGGATGTCGGTGGCCCGTGCCACGCTGGGAGGCATGAGCAGCACCACGACGAAGCCGGGCGTCCACGACACGGCAGGCGACCGGCTCGCCGACCCGGTCTTCGCGCAGCGCTACCGGGCGATGAGCGCCAGGGACGCCCGCTTCGACGGCCAGTTCATCACCGGGGTGCACTCCACCGGCATCTACTGCCGGCCGAGCTGCCCCGCCGTGACGCCCAAGGCCGACAACGTGACCTTCTACCTCACCGCCGCCGCCGCGCACGAGGCCGGGCTGCGGGCCTGCAAGCGCTGCCTCCCGGACGCCGTTCCCGGCTCGCCGGAGTGGAACGTGCGCGACGACCTCGCAGCACGCGCCATGCGCCTCATCGCGGACGGCACCGTCGAGCGGGAGGGCGTGCCGGGACTCGCCCATCGCCTCGGCTACACGCCGCGTCACCTCGGCCGCGTGCTCACCGCCGAGCTGGGGGCCGGTCCCCTCGCGCTCGCGCGCGCACACCGGGCGCAGACCGCGCGACTGCTGCTGGCGGGCACCGACATGCCGGTCACCGACGTGGCGTTCGCCGCGGGCTTCTCCAGCGTGCGGCAGTTCAACGAGACGATGGCGGAGATCTACCACGTCACGCCCGGCGCGATCCGGGCGTCCGCGCGACGCCGGCCCGGGATCGCACACGGGCCGATGGTGACGGGCGCGACGGCGGGCGCGTCACTGACGCTGCGGCTGCCCGCACGCGCGCCGTTCGACGGCGGGCGGGTGCTGACGTTCCTCGGGGCGCGGGCCATCGAGGGCATGGAGGCCGCGGTGGCGGGGGCGGACGGCTCCGGAATCGCGCCATCTTACAGCCGCGCCCTCCGCCTCCCGCACGGTCCCGCCGCCATCCGCCTCACCCTCGCGGGCGACGCCGAGTCCCCCGCGATCGAGTGCGAGGCGAGCCTCGCGGACATGGCCGACCTCGCCCCGCTGGTGGCACGGGTCCGGCGCCTCCTCGACCTGGACGCCGACGCGGAGGCCATCGACACCGCGCTGGCGGCCGACCCGGTGCTCGCGCCGTCCGTGGCTGCGGCGCCGGGGATGCGGGTGCCCGGAGCGGTCGACCCGGAGGAGATCCTGTTCCGTGCCCTGATCGGGCAGCAGGTGTCCGTGCCGGCCGCGCGAACCGCGCTCGCCCGCCTCACCGCTGCGCTCGGCGAGCCCGTGGCGATCGGCGGCTTCACGAGGCTGTTCCCGACCGCGGAGGCGATCGCCGAGCACGGCAGGGAGGTGCTGCGCGGCCCGGGCAAGCGCATCGACGCGATCGTGGGCGCCGCCGCGGCGCTGGCGGACGGCTCGCTCGCGATCGACGTCGGCGAGTCCCGTTCCGAGCTGGAGGCCCGGCTGGTCGCGCTCCCCGGCATCGGCCCGTGGACCGCCGGCTACGTCGCCCTGCGCGTGCTCGGCAGCCCGGACGTGCTGCTCACCGGCGACCTGGCGCTGCGGCAGGGGGCGGCGCGGCTCGGCCTCCCGGCGGACCCGCGCGAGCTCGCCGCGCGCGGGGCGCTCTGGTCGCCGTGGCGCTCCTACGCCGGGATGCACCTGTGGGAGAGCGCGCACGAGGCGCAACGGGAGGCGAGGGAGCAGAAAGGGGCGCAGCGGGCGACGCGGCCGAGTCGCAGCCCCGCGGGCACGCGCGAAGCGTAGGATCGCCGTCACAGGGCCACCGTGACGGCCCGGCCATCAATACGTGCATTTCGGTCGAGGAGGGAGCGCTCTCGTGCCCTCGATCACCGTCGTGATCCCCGCTCTCGACGACGCCGGGATGCTCGCCCGCTGCCTCTCCGACCTCGCCGCGCAGCTCCGCCCGGCGGACGAGATCATCGTCGTGGACAACGGCAGCTCCGACGACACCGCTGCCGTCGCCCGCGCCGGCGGGGCGCGCGTGCTGGAGCAGGCCGTGCGCGGTATCTTCCCCGCGGCCTCCACCGGCTACGACGCCGCCACCACGGACATCGTCGCGCGCCTGGACGCCGACTCGCGGCCTCCCGTCGACTGGCTGCTGCACATCGAGGCCGAGTTCGTGGACGACCCGGCGATCGGCGTGCTGACCGGCCCCGGCGTCTTCTACGACGGCAACACGTTCGTCGCGGGCCTCGGCCAGCTCCTCTACATCGGCGGCTACTTCTGGTCGATGGAGATCTGGCTCGGGCACCCGCCGATCTTCGGCTCCAACTTCGCGATGCGCCGGGAGGTCTGGCAGGAGGTCCGCGGGCGCGTGCACCGCGACCTGCGCGAGGTGCACGACGACCTGGACCTCGCCATCCACCTCGACCCCGGCGTGGTGGTGCGCTACGACGAGCGGCTGCTGGTCGGCATCTCGTCGCGGCCGTTCTCGACCTGGCGCGGCTTCGGGCGGCGCATCCGCTGGGCGTTCGGCACGCTGCGCATGCACCTGCCCGAGGAGACGCCGTGGCGGCGCAGGGCGGCGCGGCGGCGATGGGAGGCCGAGCACACCGAGGAGGCCCCGGGCGCGATGGCCTGAGCAGCGCAGAGAAGGCCCGGGTTCTGCGCGTTGTGGGCGTTCTCCGCGCCCGTCCCGGTTCGTGTCGGCGGGCTCCCGACCGATAGGTTGGACAGTGTGAGATTCTCGCACCTCAGCACCACCCCGGACTCGCACCCGCGCCTGGCGGCCGTCATCGGAGACGGCGCCCTCTTCCTCGACGAGCTCGTCGCGGACGCGCCCCGCGACCTCCAAGACCTCATCGAGCGTGGCGACGCGAGCCTGGCGGAGGTGCGCTCCCTCGTGGACGAGGCCGTCGCCGCCGGCGCCCCGCTCGTCCCCGTGCACGAGCTGCGCCACGCCTCCGCCGTGCTGCGCCCGCCGCAGGTGATCGCGATCGGCGCCAACTACGCCGCGCACGCCTCCGAGCTGAAGCTGCGCAGCGAGAAGGCGGCGACCGTCTTCTCGCTCTGGCCCAACTCGCTCGCCGGCCACGGCGGCACCACGAGCTGGCCCGAGGACCTCACCACGCAGGTCGACTACGAGGCCGAGCTCGGCGTCATCATCGGCAAGCCGGCGCGCAACGTCTCGGTGCGCGACGCCCTCGACTACGTGTGGGGCTACACCGTGGTCAACGACATCACCGCGCGCGACCTCCAGTTCTCCGAGGCGCAGTGGTCGCGCTGCAAGTCGTTCGACGGCTTCACCCCCAACGGCCCGGTGGTCGTGACGGCCGACGAGGTCGCCGACCCGCAGGACCTCTGGCTCACCACGAACGTGGACGGCGCGATCCTCCAGGACGCCTCCACGGCCGACATGGTCCGCTCGGTCGCCGAGATCATCGAGTTCCTGTCGCGGTCGGCCACGATCCAGCCGGGCACGCTCATCTCCACCGGCAGCCCGGGCGGCGCCGGCTACTCGCGCACTCCCCCGGTGTTCCTGCGCGACCGCTCGACGGTGACGGTCTCCATCGGCGGGATCGGCTACCTGACGACGTACTGCCGCGTCACCTGAGGGCCGCGCCCAGGTATTACACGCATTGCAAGCATTAGTCGGCGCCGTCGGCTAGCGTGAAGGCATGTCGATCGGCGAGCGGCGGCCCGGGGTCTCGGGCGGAGACGACGAGGCGGCCCGTCTCGACGCGGTCCTGCCGGACATCGACTGGTCGGTCGCACCCCTCGGCGCGACGTTCTCGACCTTCCGCGCGCCCAGCGGCGAGCTCGCCGTGGTGGCGCTCGGCGACCCCGCCGACCCGCGCGTCGTGCTCGTCCCCGGCGCCACAGGCTCCAAGGAGGACTTCTACCTCCTCGCGCCGATCCTGGTGGCGGCCGGCTACTACGTGCAGAGCTACGACCTCGCCGGCCAGTACGAGTCGGCGTCGGCGGGGCCTCCGGCGGGAGGCCGTTACACCTACGACCTGCTAGTGGCCGACTTCGTGGCGTTCCTGCGCGACGGCGGCCCCGCTCACGTGCTCGGCTACTCGTTCGCCGGCATCCTCGCCGAGCTCGCGCTCGTGCGGCACCCGGAGCTGTTCCGCACGCTGACGCTGCTGACCTCGCCGCCGGAGCCGGGCCAGGCCTTCCGCGGTGTCCGCGTCATCGGCTGGCTGAGCTGGTTCCTGGGCGGCCACCAGGGCGCCGGGCTGATGATCTGGGGCATCGTCACCAACAAGAACAAGGTCGGCCCGACGCGCCTGGCGTTCGTCCGCTCCCGGTTCGCGCTCACCCGGCGGTCGAGCGTGGACGACATCATCGGGCTGATGAAGCACGTGCCCGACGTGCGCGAGCGCATCGCCGCGATCGGCCTCCCTGTGCTGGTGGCGACGGGAGACCACGACCTGTGGCCGACTCACCTGCACGCCGCGAACGCGAAGGCCCTCGGCGCCCGGCTCGCCGTCTACCGCACCGGCCACAGCCCGTGCGAGACCGCCCCGAACCAGCTCGGCCGCGACATGATCGCCCTCTTCCGCTCAGCCCACTAGGGCCGAGGGGCACGAAAACGCCCCAAAAACAGCGTTTTAGGGGCGTCTACGTGCCCTTCGAGGGAGGGCGGATGGTGCTACTCGCGGGCCTTCTCGGCGGCCTCGATGGCCTCGGCCTCCACGATCGGGATGGAGGTGGTGATCGCCTCCAGGCCGCTCAGGCGGGCCGGGGACAGCAGGCGGGTGACCTCCTCGCGGCTCATCAGCTTGGCCTCCACCACCAGGTCGGCGACGTTGTGCCCGGTCAGCAGCGCGGACTTCGCGAGCGCGGCCGCGGCGGCGTAGCCGATGTGCGGGGTGAGCGCGGTGATGACGCCGACCGACGAGCCCACCATCGCGCCGAGGCGCTCCTCGTTGGCGGTGATGCCGTCGACGCAGTTGACGCGCAGCGTGTGGAAGGCCTGCGCCATCCAGGTGATGCTCTGCAGCAGCGAGTGCGCGATGACCGGCTCGAACGCGTTGAGCTGGAGCTGGCCGCCCTCTGCCGCCATCGTCACGGTGACGTCGGCGCCGGCCACGGAGAACGCGACCTGGTTGACGACCTCCGGGATGACCGGGTTGACCTTGCCCGGCATGATCGAGGACCCGGCCTGGCGCGGCGGGAGGTTGATCTCGCCGAGGCCAGCCTGCGGCCCCGACGACAGCAGGCGCAGGTCGTTGCAGATCTTCGACAGCTTGATGGCGCTGCGCTTGAGCGAGCCGGAGAACGACATGAAGGCGCCGGCGTCGCTGGTCGACTCGATCAGGTCGGGCGCGGTCTCCAGGTTGAGGCCGGTGATCAGGTTGAGGTGCTTGACCGCCGCGGCCGCGTAGCCGGGGTCGGCGGTGATGCCGGTGCCGATGGCGGTCGCGCCCAGGTTGATCTCGGCGAGCAGCCACTTGGTCTCGGTAAGCCGGGCGTGGTCCTCGGTGAGGGTGGTGGCGAACCCGTGGAACTCCTGGCCGAGCGTCATCGGCACGGCGTCCTGGAGCTGGGTGCGGCCGACCTTGAGGATGTGGCGGAACTCCTTGCCCTTGTCGGCGAAGGAGTCGCGCAGCAGGGCGAGCTCGTCCAGCAGGTGGCCCAGCGCGAACGTGAGCGCGATCTTGATCGCGGTCGGGTACGTGTCGTTGGTGCTCTGGCTGCGGTTCACGTCGTCGATCGGGCTCATGTACGCGTAGTCGCCCTTGGGGCGGCCTTCGAGTTCGAGCGCGACGTTCGCGATGACCTCGTTCGCGTTCATGTTCGTGGACGTGCCCGCACCGCCCTGCATGACGCCAACCACGAACTGGTCGTGGTACTTGCCGTCGATGATGAGCTGGCAGGCCCGGTCGATGAGGTCGGCTTTGTGCTTCTCCAGCACGCCGATCTCCAGGTTGGCGCGCGCCGCGGCCTGCTTGACGGCGGCGAGGGCGACGATCAGGTCCGGGTAGACGGAGATGGGCCGCTTGGCGATCGGGAAGTTCTCGAGGGCTCGCGAGGTGTGGATGCCCCAGTAGGCGTCGGCCGGGATCTCCCGGCTGCCGAGCGAGTCGGTCTCGACGCGGGTGGGCCGGCCCTCGGCGCTGGGGGTCGGGACGTCGGACACGTTCTCGGACGCGTCGACCACCGTGGTGTCGATGACGGGGATGGGGTGAGTCTTCGGTTCGTCCATCGTTGCTGTGGAATCCACGCTTGGCTCCATTGCCTCTCGTTGTGCGTTGGCTTTTCAGGGGTGCGCCGGCCGTTCGTGGCGCCCGGCACAGCCGAGCCTACCCCTGGTGACTGCACGGGAGATGGACACATCGTCCGGTATCCCGGACACCGTTCGACAGCCTGTCGAGACGGCCTCCGCTCAGCCCAGTCTGCGCAGCAATCCGCGCGCGAACCGGTCCTTGCCCTCGGTGTACGGCGGGTAGATGAGCTGCAGGGTGTCGGGTGCGAGCGCCTTCGTCAGCACGGCCTTCTCGTGGCTGAAGGTCTCCAGCGACCGGCGGCCGTGGTAGGCGCCGGAGCCGCTCTCCCCCACACCGCCGAAGGGGAGGCCGCCGACAGCGAGGTGGGCGGCCGGGACGCCGAAGCCGACCGCCCCGGAGCTCGTCTCGGTGAGGATGCGCCGGCGCACGTCGCGCCGCTCGGTGAAGACGTATAGCGCCAGCGGCCTGTCGCCCGAGCGGATGAACGCGATGGCGTCGTCCAGCCCGTCGACGGCGACGATCGGCAGCACAGGGCCGAACACCTCCTCGTCCATGACCGCGGAGTCGCGCGGCACGTCCACCAGCACGGTCGGGGCGAGGTAGCGGGAGGCCGCATCCGACCCGCCGCCGACCGCGGCCGTCCCCGAGCCGAGCAGCCCGGTGAGCCGTTCGAAGTGGCGGTCGTCCACGATCCGCCCGTAGTCGGGGCTGTCGGCCGGGTCGTCGCCGTAGAGCGAGCGCACGGCGTTCGCGAGCTCGGCGGCGAGCCGCTTGGAGACGGCCTTGGTGGCCAGGATGTAGTCGGGCGCGACGCAGGTCTGGCCCGCGTTCATGAACTTCCCCCAGGCGATCCGGCGCGCCGCAGCGGCCAGGTCGACGGAGTCGTCCACGTACACCGGGGACTTGCCGCCCAGCTCCAGCGTCACCGGGGTCAGGTGCTCGGCCGCCGCCGCGGCGACGATGCGGCCGACGCGGCCGTTGCCGGTGAAGAAGATGTGGTCCCAGCGCTGGGCGAGCAACTCGGTGGTCTCCGCGACCCCGCCCTCCACGACGGCGACGGCCGACCGGTCGAGGTACTGCGGGATGAGCCGCGCCATCGCGGCCGAGGTGGCGGGCGCGAGCTCGCTCGGCTTCAGCACGACGGCGTCGCCGGCGGCCAGCGCGCCGACGAGCGGCGCCAGCAGCAGCTGCACCGGGTAGTTCCAGGGGGCGATCACGAGCACGACGCCGACCGGCTCCAGCACGACCCGGGCCTTCGCGGGCATCAGGGCGCCGGGGACGGCGACGCGGCGGGGACGCAGCCAGCGCCGGAGGTGGCGGCGCATGTGGTCGATCTCGCCGACGACGAACCCGACCTCGGCGATCTGCGACTCGGTCGGGTTCTTGGCGAGGTCCTCCAGCAGGGCGTCCTCGAACTCGGCGGCGCGCTCGGTGAGCATCCGGCGGAGGGCGGCGAGCTGGGCGAGCCGCCAGGACAGCGGCTTGGTGCGGCCTTTGTCGAACGTGGCGCGCAGGGTCGCGACGGTGTGCGGGATGCTGTCGCCGGCGACGCTGCCGGAGGTGAGCGTGGACTCCGAAGTCATGCGCCCATCATCACACGCGCGGCGTCACGCGCGCGGCCGGTACTCCAGGTCGAAGATCGCGTGCCCGAGCCGTTCGCCGCGCCGCTCGAACTTGGTCACCGGCCGGTCGTCGGGCCGCGGGATGAAGCCGCCGGCGCCGGCGACGTTCACCAGGGCGGGCTCGGCGTCCAGCACCTCGATCATGTGCTCGGCGTACGGCTCCCAGTCCGTCGCGAGGCGCAGCACGCCGGTCGGCTTCAGCGCGGCGACGATGAGCCGGACGACGTCGGGCTGCACCAGGCGGCGCCTGTGGTGCCGCGCCTTCGGCCACGGGTCGGGGAAGAAGATGAGCACCTCGTCCACGCTCGCGCCGCCGAGACCCTGCTCGAAGACCTCCACCGCGTCGTGCCGGACGACCCGGACGTTCGTCAGCCCCTGCTCATGCGCGGCGGCCAGCACGCGCCCGACGCCGGCGCCGTGCACCTCCACGCCGAGGAAGTCCTTCTCGAGGTGCCGCGCGGCCAGGGCGAGGAGGTTCTCGCCGTTGCCGAAGCCGATCTCGACCACACGCTGCGCCGAGCGCCCGAAGATCGCGTCGAGGTCGAGCGGCGAGCCGTCGAACTCCACGCCGAAGACCGGCCAGAACTCGTCGATCGCCCGCCGCTGCGCCTCGGTCTTCCTGCCGCGGATGACGAAGCTGTGCGGCCTGACGAGGGGGGACGGTTCCATCCCTCCATTCTCGCAGGCCGCACGGGCGGCGCAGGTCAGAGGTGCGCCCCCACGACGTGCCACGGCAGGAACGCCAGCCCGAAGCCCACGCCGACCACCGCGATCAGGAGTCCGATCAGGATGCCCGCGAGCATGACCGCGTTGAGCACGATCCCCCAGATCGCGAAGGTGCGGCCCTGCGGCTCCCGGCTGAGCGCGAGCACGCCGAGCACGAGGCCGGCGATCGGGGCGAGGAAAGTCCAGCTGAAGACGATGGACGCGAGGCCGAGCGCGAAGCTCGTGACGCTGAGCGTGCGGGCCGGAGCGGCCTGGTACGGGTTCGGTGAGGTGCTGGTGGATGTCATGCATCCAGTCAACCGATCCGCGCGGCCCGCGCACATCCGGGTAACCCCCGGTTGTCGTCAGGGGTTACCCGGGATGTGCGTCTCAGCCGTCTCAGTGCGGGAGCATCGCCTCGATCGGCCCGCGCGCGAAGTACACCAGGAAGCCGGCCGCGACGATCCAGAGCAGCGGGCTGATCTCGCGTGCCTTGCCGGACAGCGAGCGCACCAGCACCCAGGAGATGAAGCCGACGCCGATGCCGTTCGCGATCGAGTAGGTCAGCGGCATGACGATGATCGTGAGGAACACCGGCAGCGTGCTGGAGAACTCGTGGAAGTCGATGTGGCGGATCTGCACCACCATCAGGGCGCCGACGATGACCAGCGCCGCCGCGGCGACCTCGCTCGGGACGACGCTCGTGAGCGGCGTGAAGAACATGGCCAGCAGGAACAGCACGCCGGTGATGACGCTCGCGAAGCCGGTCTTCGCGCCCTCGCCGATGCCGGAGGCCGACTCCACGAACACGGTGTTGGAGGACGCCGAGGTGCCACCGCCGACGACCGCGCCGACGCCCTCGACGATGAGCGCGGACTGCAGGCGCGGGAAGGTGCCGTCCTCGTTCGCGAGGCCGGCGCTGCGGGCCAGGCCCGTCATCGAGCCCATCGCGTCGAAGAAGTTCGTGAAGACCAGCGTGAAGACGAGCATGATGGCCGCGAGGCCGCCGATGCGCGCGAACGAGCCGAACAGGTCGAACTGGCCGACGAGGCTGAGGTCCGGCACGGACACGAAGGAGGTCGGCAGCTGCGGGACGGAGAGGTTCCAGCCGTCCGGGTTCTTCGCCGACGAGCCGAGGTGGAAGATCGCCTCGATGACGATCGCGACGACCGTCGCCGCGACGATGCCGATGAGCAGCGCGCCCTTCACCCTGCGCGCCATGAGCACGCCCATGATCACCAGGGCGATCAGGAACACCAGGGTGGGCAGCGTGGCGATGGAGCCGGCCTCCCCGAGCTGCACGGGAGGCGAGGCCGCCTTGGTGCTGCGCACGAAGCCGCTGTCCACGAAGCCGATGAAGGCGATGAAGAGGCCGATGCCGACGGTGATCGCCGTCTTGAGCTGCGGCGGCACCGCGTTGAAGATCAGGCGGCGCAGGCCCGTGGCGGCGAGCAGCACGATGATCAGGCCGTTGATGACGACGAGGCCCATCGCCTCCTGCCAGGTGAGGACCTTGACGACGTTCACCGCGAGGAAGGAGTTGATGCCGAGGCCGGCCGCGAACGCGAACGGCAGCCGGGCGACCAGGCCGAACAGCACGGTCATGACACCGGCGCTCAGGGCGGTGACGGCCCCGACCTGGTCGAAGCCCAGCGAGTGCCCCGCCACGTCCGGCGTCGAGCTCAGGATGATCGGGTTGAGGATGACGATGTACGCCATCGTCACGAAGGTCAGCAGGCCGCCGCGGATCTCCGTGGCCCACGTGGTGCCGCGCGACGTGATCTCGAAGAACCGGTCCAGGCGACCCGTGACGGTCGGCTTGGGCGTGGAAGTCGAAGCGGAAATGATGGTCTCCCGTAGTATCGGTGGGGTTTGGTTCGAGGCGCATTCGAAGCGATGTCACAGCGCCGTACCAGCCTAATTCCCCTCGCGACACGATAAGGACACGCATGGCTCTGCCCTGGAAGCTGCACGGCGACGGAAAGAAGGTCGGAGCCCGGGAGGTCGTGCTCCCCGGCGAGCGGCTGACCTGGCCGCGGACGATCGGGCTCGGCGCCCAACACGTCGTCGCGATGTTCGGCGCGACGTTCCTGGTGCCGCTGCTCACCGGCTTCCCGCCGAGCACCACACTCCTGTTCTCCGGCGTCGGCACGATGCTGTTCCTGCTGATCACGCGCAACAAGCTGCCCAGCTACCTGGGCTCCTCGTTCGCGTTCATCGTGCCGATCGTCGCGGCGACGAAGGCGCACGGGATGCCGTCCGCGCTGTTCGGCATCGTCGTCACCGGCCTCCTGCTCGCCGTCGTCGGCCTGATCGTGGTGGCGACCGGCACCAAGTGGATCGACGGGCTGATGCCGCCGATCGTCGCCGGCGCGATCGTGGCGCTGATCGGGTTCAACCTCGCGCCCGCCGCGAAGAACAACTTCATGCAGGCGCCGGTCACGGCGCTCGTCACGCTCGCGGCCGTCATCCTCTGCACCGTGCTGTTCAAGGGGATGCTCGGCCGGCTCTCGATCTTCCTCGGCGTCGTCGTCGGCTACGTCTTCGCCGCGCTCGCCGGCCAGGTCGACTTCAGCAAGATCGACGAGGCGGCCTGGATCGGCCTCCCGCAGTTCACGTTCCCGGCCGACCCGTTCACCGACGCGGCGTCGACCTGGGGCATCCTGCCCGCGTTCCTCCCCGTCGTGCTCGTGCTGATCGCCGAGAACGTGGGGCACATCCGCGGTGTCGCGCAGCTGACCGACCCCTCGGTCAACAAGCTCACCGGCCGCGCGCTGTTCGCGGACGGCCTGGCGACGACGATCGCCGGCTTCTTCGGCGGCTCCGGCACGACCACCTACGGCGAGAACATCGGCGTCATGGCCGCGACCCGCGTCTACTCCACGGCCGCGTACTGGGTCGCCGGCATCGTCGCGGTGCTCCTCGGCCTCTCCCCCAAGGTCGGCGCGGTCATCAACACCATCCCCGCCGGGGTCCTCGGCGGCGTGACGACCGCGCTGTACGGCCTCATCGGCGTGATCGGCGTGAAGATCTGGCTGGACAACAAGGTCGACTTCTCCAAGCCGGTCAACCAGTTCACGGCGGCGACCGCGCTCATCATCGGCATCGGCGACTTCACGCTCAACTTCGGCCAGCTCACGTTCAACGGGATCGCGCTCGGCGCCATCGCCGCGATCGTCGTGTACCACGTCATGAACTCGATCGCCCGCGTGCGCGGCACCGCGTAGCCCGGCGAGCGCCGCCGGGGCGGCGTGTCGCATCTGGTATTGCACACTCTCTGTCATCTGTCCTAAGCTGCACAATGTCAGCGAGAGGAACCTGTGCAGAGCATCCACACCCCCGGCTACGACCGCTCCGGCGTCGAGTGCGGCATCGCGCACCTCGGCGTGGGAGGCTTCCACCGCTCCCACCAGGCCCTGGCGATCGACCGGCTGCTCGAACAGGGCCTCGCCCGCGACTGGGGCATCCTCGGCGTCGGCGTGCTCCCCTCCGACGCAGGGATGCGGGACGCTCTGGGCGTCCGCGACGGCCGTTACACCCTGGTCGAGAAGCACGCCGACGGGCACTGGGACGCCAGGGACGTCGGCTCGATCCTGGAGTTCGTGCACGCGCCGGACGACCGGTGGGCGGCCGTCGAACGGCTCGCCGACCCGGCCATCCGCATCCTCTCGCTCACGATCACCGAGGGCGGCTACCCGGTCGACCGGGAGTCCCGGGCGTTCGTGCCGGGGGCGTCCGCTCCGGCGTTCGACCTGATCGTGGCGGCGCTGCGCCGTCGCCGTGAGCTCGGCCGCGCGCCGTTCACCGTGCTGTCCTGCGACAACATCCAGGACAACGGCGCCGTCGCGCGCGCCGCCGTGACGGGCTTCGCCCGGCAGACCGATCCCGAGCTCGCCCACTGGATCGACGCCGAGGTCGCCTTCCCCTCCTCGATGGTCGACCGGATCACGCCGGCGACGACCGACGCCGACCGGGCCGGGATCGCGCGCCGCTTCGGAGCGGACGATCCCTGGCCGGTGGTCGCCGAGCCGTTCTTCCAGTGGGTGATCGAGGACGACTTCCCGCAGGGCCGCCCGCCGTGGGAGCGCGCAGGCGCCCAGCTCGTGGCGGACGTCGAGCCGTACGAGCTCATGAAGCTCCGGCTGCTGAACGCGAGCCACCAGGGCCTCTGCTACTTCGGCCGGCTGCTCGGGTACGAGTTCGTCGCGGACGCCGCGCGCGACCCGGACATCGCCAGCCTCCTGCGGCGCTACATGCACGATGAGGCGATGCCGACGCTGCGCCCCGTGCCCGGCGTCGACCTGGCGGCCTACACGGAGAGCCTGATCGAGCGGTTCGCGAACCCGGAGGTGGCCGATACGGTCGCCCGGCTGTGCGCCGACTCGTCCGACCGCATCCCCACCTGGCTGCTCCCCGTCGCGCGCGAGCGCCGCGCCACGGGCGCCCGGGCTCCGCTCGCCGCCGCGATCGTCGCGAGCTGGGCGCGCTACGCCGAGGGCGTCGACGAACAGGGCCGGCCGATCGACGTGGTCGACCGGCGCCGGGAGGCCGTTATCGCGGCGGCGCGCCGGCGCACCGACGAGGCGGCGTTCCTCCGCCAGCACGAACTCTTCGGCGACCTCGCCGACGACCGGGTCTTCACGGCCGACTACACCGCCGCGCTCCGGAGGCTCCGCTCCGAGGGGGCGCGCGCGGCGCTCCGCGCACTCCGCTGACCGGAGCCCGCGCTCCGCCGGTCCCGGCACGAACACACCTCACCAACCGATCCCGAGGAGAACCATGTCCACATCACCGTCCCCCACCGGGCAGCGTGCCGCCGCTGCGCCGCCCGAGACCATGACGGCCGTCGTCGTCCACGGCCCGGAGGACTACCGGCTCGAGACCGTGCCGGTGCCGCAACCCGGCGCCGGCGAGCTGCTGCTGCGCGTGGAGGCCGTCGGTGTCTGCGCGTCCGACCTCAAGTGCTACCACGGCGCCGCCAAGTTCTGGGGCGACGAGAACCGCCCGGCCTGGGCGCAGACCGGCCGCATACCGGGTCACGAGTTCGTCGGGCGCGTCGTCGCGGGCGACCCGGCGGCGCTCGCCCGCCGCGGGCTGGCGCTCGGCGACCGCGTGGCGTGCGAGCAGATCGTCCCGTGCGGCGACTGCCGCTACTGCGAGCGCGGCCAGTACTGGATGTGCGCCCCGCACGCCATGTTCGGCTTCAAGGAGTTCGACGGTGCGATGGCCGAATACGCGCTCGTCCCCGCGCGTGCGCTGACGCATCCGGTGTCCTCCGCCCTCGCGCCGCAGCACGCCGCCTACGCCGAGCCGCTCTCCTGCGCCATGCACGCGGTCGAGCGCGCCGACGTGACGTTCGGCGACGTGGTCGTGATCGCGGGGGCGGGCCCGATCGGACTCGGCGCCATCGCGGGCGTCCGCCAGAAGAACCCGCTCAAGGTCATCGCGCTCGACATGAGCGACGACAAGCTGGAGCTCGCCAGGAAATGCGGCGCGGACCTCACGATCAACATCACGACCGAGGACGCCGTCGCCCGGGTGAAAGAGCTGACCGACGGCTACGGCGCCGACGTCTACATCGAGGCGACCGGCCACCCCTCGGCGGTCGGCCAGGGTCTCAACCTCCTCCGCAAGCTCGGCACCTACGTCGAGTACTCGGTCTTCGGCTCCGACGTGACGGTGGACTGGTCGATCATCAGCGACGACAAGGAGCTCGACGTCCGGGGCGCGCACCTCGGTCCCGGCTGCTGGCCCGCCGCGATCAAGCTCCTGGAGTCCGGAGTGCTGCCGATGGACGAGATCTGCACGCACCAGTTCCCGCTCGAGAAGTTCCAGAGCGCCCTCGACCTGGTCGGCGACACCGCGGGAGCGTCCATCAAGGTCACCATCCTGCCCTGAGGCAAAAGACCAGACGATCACCGGAGTTCCTGATGACCACCACAGCACCAGCCGCCCGCGAGACCTTCCTCGACCGGATCGGCATCCCGCATCCCCTGCGCTGGGGGTTGCTCGGCGTCCTCGTCTTCATGACGGGCAACGGGGTCGAGTCCAACTTCCTCTCACCGCACATGACGCACGCGCTCGGCGAGGACAAGTTCGCCATCGTCGCGCAGATCATCGCCATGTACAGCCTGGCCGTCCTGATCGCGTCCTACCTGTCCGGCGCGCTCGCCGACCTGTGGGGCCCGCGGCGGGTGATGACGCTCGGCATGATCCTGTGGATCGTCTTCGAGGGCGCCTTCCTGTTCTCGCTCTCGGTCGAGAGCGTCCCGCTGCTGTTCGTCAGCTACTTCCTGCGCGGCTTCGGCTTCCCGTTCTTCGCGTTCGCGTTCCTGGTCTGGATCAACCAGATCGTGCCGAAGAAGCGCAACGGCACCGCGGTCGGCTGGTTCTACGTGATGTTCACCGGCGGCCTGCCCACGCTCGGCTCGCTGTTCGCGGTCTTCGCGATCCCGGCGTTCGGCGGCGGCGCGGGCGGCGAGACGTACACGATGGTCGCCTCGGCGGCGCTCGTGCTCGTCGGCTGGGCGATCGCGCACTTCGGCGTCCGTGAGCAGCACGGGAAGCGGCGGCTCGCTCCGGCGACCGACTCGGCCGCCCGCGTGCTGACCTCGGGGATCGTGCTCACCGCCCGCAACCCGAAGGTGCTGATGGGCTTCCTCATCCGCCTGATCAACACCGCGCCGGAGTTCGGGATGTTCATCGTCCTGCCCGCCGTCATGGCCGACCAGCTCGGCTGGGGGCAGAGCCGCTGGCTGATCATGACGGTGGTGATCTTCGCGGGCAACATCGCCTTCAACGCGGTGTTCGGCGCGATCGGCGACCGGATGGGCTGGGGCCGCACGGTCCGCTGGTTCGGCATCGTCGGCTCGTCCATCGGCCTCCTGCTGTGGTGGTACGTGCCGCACTGGGTGCCGGCCGGCAGCGACTGGGGCTTCGTCGTCGCGACGATCGCGGGCACCGTCTTCGGCATCATGCTCGCCGGCTTCGTCCCGATGGGGGCGATCATGCCGGCGCTCGCCCCGAAGCAGAAGGGCGCGGCGATGGCCATGTACACGACCGCGGCCGGTGGGGCGACCTTCCTCGGCAGCGGAGTGGTGGCCCTGGTGTTCCCGCTCGCGGGCGCGGTCGGCGTGGTGTGGGCGTTCGTCGCGCTGTACGCCTGCGCGTTCGTGATGATCGGCTTCCTGAAGGTGAACCAGCACGCCGAGGACGAGCCGACGGCCGAGCCGGAGCTGGAGAGCGTCCGATGACCCGCATCGCCGATGTCCCCGCGGACTTCGCGGAGGACCAGCTCGACGGCTTCGTCGCGCTCTACGGGGACCGGTTGCGCCGCGTCCCCGGCGGCGTGGTCGCCCGGGCCGCCGGTGAGCCGGCCGTCGCCGTCGTGGTCGGCGGCGGCTCCGGCCACTACCCGGCCTTCGCCGGGCTGGTCGGCCCCGGGTTCGCCACGGGCGCCGTCGTGGGCAACATCTTCACCTCGCCGTCCGCGGCGCACGTGTACTCCGTCGCGAAGGCGGCGCACCGCGGCCGCGGTGTCGTGCTGACGTTCGGCAACTACGCCGGCGACGTGATGAACTTCGGGATCGCCGCCGACCGGCTGCGCGCGGAGGGCATCGACACCCGGATCGTGGTGGTGACCGACGATGTGGCGTCGGCTCCCGCCGAGGACGACCGCCGCGGGATCGCGGGCGACTTCACGGTGTTCAAGGCGCTCGGCGCCGCCGCGGCGGCCGGGCTCGACCTCGACGCCGTGGAGCGCGCGGGCCGGGCGGCCAACGCGGCGACGCGCACGCTCGGTGTCGCGTTCTCCGGCTGCACCATGCCCGGTGCGCGGGAGCCGCTCTTCCAGGTGGAGCCGGGGATGCTCGGGCTCGGCCTCGGCATCCACGGGGAGCCGGGAATCCGGGACGTCGCGATGCCCACCGCGACCGGCCTGGCGGAACTGCTCGTGGCCGGCGTGCTGGAGGCCGCCCCGCGAAGCGGCCCCGGGCGGGTCGCCGCGGTCCTCAATGGGCTCGGGACGACCAAGTACGAGGAGCTGTTCCTGCTCTGGGCGCGCGTCCTCCCGCTGCTGGAGGCCGCCGGGCTGGAGGTCGTGGAGCCCGAGGTCGGCGAGCTGGTCACGAGCCTCGACATGGGCGGCTGCTCGCTGACCATCCTGTGGCTGGACGACGAATTGGAGGCGCTCTGGCGGGCGGACGCGTACGCCCCGGCGTATCGGAAGCAGGCCGCGCCGCTCGTGGCCACCCTGGCGTCGGCCGCCGAGGCGGACGACGCGGTCGTGGACGACACGCAGGCGTTCGTGGAGCCCTCCATCGCCGCGGTCGGCCTGGCGGCGCGCGTCGCCGACGCGGCCAAGCTTGTGCGCGAGCTGCTGCGCGAACGGGAGGACGATCTCGGCGCGATCGACGCGGTGGCCGGTGACGGCGACCACGGCCGCGGGATGCTGCGCGGCGCCGAGGCGGCAGCGGCGGCGATCGACCGCGCGGTCGAGCGCGGCGCCGGAGCCGGCGCGGTGCTCGCCGCCGGCGGCCGTGCCTGGGCCGAGCTGGCCGGGGGCACTTCCGGCGTGCTCTGGGGCGCGGCGCTGGAGGCCGCCGGCGCTACGTTCGACGACACGACGACCGTGTTCGCCGAGGACAGCGCCGGGACCGCCGTCGCCGCCTTCACCGCGGCGATCCTCGACCTCGGGCGCGCGGAGCCCGGCGACAAGACGCTGGTGGACGCGCTGCTGCCGTTCCGCGATGCGCTGGCCGACCGGCTCGCCGCGGGCGCGCCGCTGGCGGACGCGTGGCGGGAGGCGGCGCAGGATGCCTCTCGCACGGCGACCGCGACCTCCGCGCTGCGCCCGAAGCGGGGCCGCGCTCGGCCGCTCGCCGACAAGTCGGTGGGCACGCCGGACGCGGGCGCAACCTCCCTCGCCCTGATCGTGACCGCGCTGGGCGAGCGGCTGGCGCGCGGCGACCTCCCGACCGACGACCACCAGACGAACCAGCACCGGACCGAAAGGACCACACCATGACCGCACTGCGCGTCGTGATCGGCAGCGATGACGCCGGCTTCACGCTCAAGGAGACCCTCCGCGACGACCTGGAGGCCCATCCGCTCGTCGCCTCGCTCGTCGATGTCGGGGTGGACGCCGACGGCCACACCGCCTACCCGGCGGTCGCGGCGGCCGCCGCCGAGCTGGTCGCCTCGGGCGAAGCCGACCGCGCGCTGCTGGTGTGCGGCACCGGGCTCGGCGTCGCCATCGCGGCGAACAAGATCCCGGGCATCCGCGCCGTCACCGCCCACGACTCCTACTCGGTGGAGCGGGCGGTGCTCTCCAACAACGCCCAGGTGCTCTGCCTCGGGCAGCGGGTGATCGGCACGGAGCTGGCCCGTCGACTCGTGAAGGAGTGGCTGACCTACCGGTTCGACACGTCCAGTCCCTCGGCCCGCAAGGTCGAGCTGATCCGGGAGCTGGAGCGATGAGCGGGGCGTTCGAGGGGCGCGTCGCGATCGTCACCGGCGCCGCGAGCGGCATCGGTCTCGCCGTCGCCGGCTGGTTCGCCGAGCGCGGCGCCACGGTCGCGGGTGTCGACCGGGACGTGCGGGTCGCCGACGCGCTCGCCGGGCTGCCGGGATCGGGACACCTGCCGGTCGTCGCCGACCTGACCGAGCCGGGAGCGGCGGAGGCCGCCGTCGCGCGCATCCAGGCGGGGGCCGGCATCCCGCACATCCTGGTCAACTCCGCCGGCATCGCCCGCCTCTCCCCCGCGCTCGCGACGACCGCGGCCGACTGGGACGGCACGGTGGCGGTCAACCTCACCGCGAGCTTCCGGATGGCGCAGGCCGCGGGCGCGCGCATGGTGCCGGCCGGCTTCGGCCGCATCGTCAACCTGGCGTCGCAGGCGAGCGTAGTGGGCCTGGACGAGCACGTCGCCTACTGCGCGAGCAAGGCGGGCCTGCTCGGGATGACCCGCGTGCTGTCGCTGGAGTGGGCGCCGCACGGCGTCACCGTCAACGCCGTCTCGCCGACCGTGGTGGAGACCCCGCTCGGCCGGGAGGCCTGGAAGGGACCGAAGGGCGACGAGCTGCGCGGGCGCATCCCGGCCCGGCGCTTCGCCCAGCCGGAGGAGGTGGCCGCGCTGATCGGCTACCTGGCCTCCGACGAGGCGGGGATGGTCACCGGCGAGAACATCCTGATCGACGGCGGCTACGCCTCGATCTGACCCTGGGGAGGCGAAAGGTGGCGAGAACGGTCAGTGTCGACGCTGGTCGGTTGCGAGCCGGTGCGAAGGCGCTGAAGGGGGCGGCCACCGGTCGTCGTCCGTCGGCGGATGAGTCCGATGGTTTCGGTTCGTCGGTGGCTCGTGGCGCGGTGAGCCGGTTCGAGGGGTATTGGGTCCGGGGCCAGTCCACGGTCGACGAGTTGGTCGCCGGGTTGGGTGGGGCGCTCTCCCAGGCGGCGGATGCCTATGAGCGTCGGGACGCCGAGGACGCCGAGGCGTTGCGGAAGGATCGGGACGGCTTCTATGGGTTCTAGGTGGGCGGACTGGTCACCGGTCGGGTTCGACGCGGATCCGACGCCGGGCGATCCGAAGCTGGTGGAGGCGCTGGTCGTCCACCTCCGGAAGTGGTCCGGCCGGCTGGAGGGCCAGTCGAGGGCGGCGCGGCAGGTGCTGGACACGAATCTGGGGGCGGCGTCGTGGTCGGGGCTGGCTGCGGAGGTGTTCTCGGACCGGTTGCGTGCGCTGACGGCCGGGGCGCTGAAGGCGGCCGAGCAGCACAATGAGGGCGCCGTGGCGGCGACCGCGTGGTCGATGGCGCTGGAGTACACGCAGCGCGAGGCGGATCGGGCGTTGCAGGACGCCGAGGACGCGCTGGCGGACCTGGAGACGGCGGAGGCGCTGGTGGTGACGCTGGGCGCCGAGCAGGCTGCGCTGCTGTCGGCGTTGCACGCGCTGGAGGCGGCGTATAACTCGCGCGAGAAGCCGCCGCCGGGCTCCTCGGCCCCTGCGCACGTGGATGTGACGCGTGCTCGCCGGCGGGAGCAGGACGCCAGCGACAAGCTGGCGACGGCGCGGTTGACGATCCGAGACGCGCAGGAACGGCTGGACGACGCGAAGCAGCGGGCCGAGCGGGCGAAGCAGGAGTACGACTCGGCCGAGAGGACCTTCGCCAGGAAGCTGGACGACGCGTTGCACGGCGCCCTGGCACCGACGCCGCAGCCGGAGCTGAAGGCCTTCGCGTCGATCGTCGGCAAGCTCTCCGGCATCCCCGTCACGGCGAGTGTGAACGCGTCGCTGCTGGACACGCTGACGCGGCTGACTCCGGAGGAGCTGGCGGTGCTCGTCGCGGAGGACCCGGACCTGGTGCAGGAGTTCTGGAAGCATCCGCCGTCGCCGGACAAGGTCGCGAAATGGTGGACGGGCCTCGGGGAGGCGGCGAAGGAGGCGTTCCAGACGGCGGCGCCCGGTGTCCTCGGGAATCTGGCCGGACTGCCGTACGCGGTGCGGGACCGCTGTAATCGCTCGGTCTATGAAGAGGCGCTGTTGCACACGACGGGGCTCTCCCCGGAGCAGCGAAAGGTGCTGAGCGCGCTGGAAAGAGTGTTCGCCGACCCATCGACATCGTTGGTGTGTTTCAACCTGGACGCGCCGGTGCCGATGGTCGCGGTCGGGTACGGCGACCTGGACACGGCGGACACGGTGACGTGGGCGGCTCCCGGGATGAACTCCGACGCGGCGGACGCGACCGAAAGCTGGTCGCGCGCCGCGCAAAACCTGTATCGCGAGCAAGGCAAACTCGACAAAGGTCGTTCGCATGCTGTGGTGGGCTGGTTGGGGTACGACACCCCAGATTTGGTGAGTGTGAACACTCCGGCGTTGGCACAGGACGGCTCCTGGCGGTTCGCGAACGAACTGGACGGGACACACGCCACCCGGGCCGCGCACCCGTCGGTGCCGTTCCCGTATGTCTCGGTGGTGGCGCACTCGTATGGCACGACGATGGCCGCGGACGCGTTGACGCACGTCAAGCACACGGTGGACTCCTTCACGATGCTCGGCTCTGCGGGCATCGACACCCAGGTGGTGTCCTCGCTGTCGGACCTTCACGTGAAACACGCCGGCGGACGACCCTCGATCTACACGACCGCGGCGGAGTTGGACTTCCTAGCGCCGTTCGGGTCGGCGATGGGCGGACGCGCGGAACCGAACCCCGAGACGCGCACCAACCTGGGCACCGCGGTGGCCATGCCCCTGAAGGGAGTACTGAACCAGCCGCAATCGATGGGCGGCGCGCAATCGTTCTCCTCCGAAGGCGCCGTGCTACCCAGCGGCGAAGTGCTGAAGCAGACCAAAGGCCACAGCACCGTCGGCGAGCACGTCGACGGCCTCAACCCCCTCAACGGGATCGCGCCGGAAGGCTTCGGCTACCTCGACACGGGCACGGAGGCCTTGCGGAACGCGGGCTTCACGACGATCGGCCAGTCCGGGAGCGTCGTCGGCGGGCTGAAGACCAACCGATGAACGGAAGGTAGGTGTCGTTTTGGGTCGAAGAGTGAGAAAGTACGCTGCGGCGGCCGTCGCAGCCGTGGCGGTATCGGTTCTAGGAGGGTGTATGTCTGTTCCCGCTCTGAGTGATCCTGCCCCGCAAAGCCCGGGCACCCCGCAGAAGACGATCGATGAACTCCTGACCCAATGGGCCGACCTCACCAACGCCGCCATCGCCGCCACCGGCGTCACCGACGGATGGTTCCGCGGCCCGATCCAGAATGGGAGGCCCTGGGACCCGGCCGCGGAAGAAGTGAGCCTGCCGCCGTGTGGGACTGTCGGGTCGAAGACCGCCCACCAGGTCGACAACATGGTGACGCATGATGCCTTCGAGTACGACCCGCACCCGATCGCGGACAAGCTCACCGCGTACTGGGAGAGCGAAGGCTTCACCGTTCTCCGGACGGTCGACTCGAAACTCTCCTCCGGCTGGATGGATATCGCGATCCGCGCCACGAGGTCCGACGGAGTGTTCTACGGACTCACCGCGACCAGCGACCTCGTGGCCATCGACGTCTCGTCCGAGTGCTCCACCCACCCCTCCATCGACACCTGGGCGCGTGAAAAGACCCTGCGTCGGCTGCGCGAGCCGAAGCCGACTCCGTCGGCTGCTGCGCGGGCGGATGCCACCGCGGATGGCGCCGACGATTGGTTCTGGGGATTCTGATCCGTGCCCAGGCCCACACCATCGACCGGAGATCGCGCGGCTTCGTGGGTCGAACGGTGAGAATGCGCGCGGCGGCGGCCGTCGCGGCCGTGACGGTATCGGTTCTAGGAGGGTGTATGTCTGTTCCCGCTCTGAGTGATCCTGCCCCGCAAAGCCCGGGCACCCCGCAGAAGACGATCGATGAACTCCTGACCCAATGGGCCGACCTCACCAACGCCGCCATCGCCGCCACCGGCGTCACCGACGGATGGTTCCGCGGCCCGATCCAGAATGGGAGGCCCTGGGACCCGGCCGCGGAAGAAGTGAGCCTGCCGCCGTGTGGGACTGTCGGGTCGAAGACCGCCCACCAGGTCGACAACATGGTGACGCATGATGCCTTCGAGTACGACCCGCACCCGATCGCGGACAAGCTCACCGCGTACTGGGAGAGCGAAGGCTTCACCGTTCTCCGGACGGTCGACTCGAAACTCTCCTCCGGCTGGATGGATATCGCGATCCGCGCCACGAGGTCCGACGGAGTGTTCTACGGACTCACCGCGACCAGCGACCTCGTGGCCATCGACGTCTCGTCCGAGTGCTCCACCCACCCCTCCATCGACACCTGGGCGCGTGAAAAGACCCTGCGTCGGCTGCGCGAGCCGAAGCCGACTCCGTCGGCTGCTGCGCGGGCGGATGCCACCGCGGATGGCGCCGACGATCGGTTCTCGTGGATGTCGGTCACCCGTGGAAGTACGGGATGATCAGGTACAGCCCGTACAGCACAGCCGCCCCGCACAGCGCGAAGCACGCGTACGCGCCGGTCAGCGCCGCACGCTTCCGCCCCTCGCTCACCGGGCTCTTGCGCTGGGCCTTCTCGGCTTTCCGCTGGGCCTTGGCTGCCTGCTCCGGCGTGATCACGGTGATGGCGTCGGTGAACTCCGCCGGCTCCACGAACAGCGCGCGGCCGGCCACCGCGAGCAGGCGGGTGCCCAGGGAGTAGAAGCCGACGACCACGCACGCGCCGACCAGCGACGCGACGAACACCGTGAGGAACTGCAGGACGGCGCTCATGCGGGGTTCCTTCCGGTGCGCTCGCGCTTGAGCGGCTTCACCTTCCGGATCTTCACGACCCGGCCGGACTCGGCGACGTCGCTCTGGCCCTGGACCGGGCCCGGCTCGACCGCGTTGGCGCTGGAGACCCGGTTGCGGCGCGAACGCCAGAAGATGAACGTGATCACCAGGGCGGCGACCACCGTGTCGATCAGGATGCCGATCGGGCCGAGCAGGCCGACGAGGGCGGCGATGGCGCCGACCACGCCGGCCGCCGGGAGGGTCAGCACCCAGCCGATGGCGATCCGGCCGGCCGTGCCCCAGCGCACCGACGCGCCGCGGCGGCCGAGGCCGGAGCCGATCACCGAGCCGGAGGCGACCTGGGTCGTGGAGAGCGCGAAGCCGAGGTGGCTGGAGGCCAGGATGGTCGCGGCCGTGCTCGTCTCCGCGGCGAAGCCCTGCGCGGGCTTCACCTCGGTGAGGCCGCGGCCGAGCGTGCGGATGATGCGCCAGCCGCCGGAGTAGGTGCCGACCGCGATGGCGAGCGCGCACGCGACGACGACCCAGAGCGGCGGGCCGCTCCCAGCGGGGAGCAGGTTGGCGGAGATCAGCAGCAGGGTGATGACGCCCATCGTCTTCTGCGCGTCGTTGGTGCCGTGCGACAGGGCGACGAGCGACGAGGAGAAGATCTGGCCGTAGCGGAAGCCGCCGCGGCCGTCCGGACGGCCGTCGTAGCGCCGGGTGATCCAGTACGCGAGCTTGGTCGCCGCCCAGGCGACCACACCGGCGGTGAACGGCGCGATGACGGCGGGGAGGACGACCTTCTGCAGGACCACCGGGAAGTTCACGGACGCGAACCCGGCGCCGACGATCGCCGCGCCGATCAGGCCGCCGAACAGAGCGTGGCTGGAGGACGACGGGAGGCCGTAGAGCCAGGTCACCATGTTCCAGACGATCGCGCCGACCAACCCGGCGAAGATCAGCTCCGGCGAGATCAGGACGCCGCCCGAGCCCTCGTTGATGATGCCGCCCGAGATGGTCTTGGCGACCTCCGTCGAGAGGAACGCGCCGACGAGGTTCAGGACCGCGGCGAGCGCGACAGCGACCTTGGGCCGCATGGCGCCGGTCGCGATCGGGGTCGCCATCGCGTTCGCGGTGTCGTGGAACCCGTTGGTGAAATCGAAGAACAGGGCCAGCGCGATGACCAGCACGATGATGAGGGTGAGATCCACCGGCTTCTTTCTCGTGTGTCGACGGACGGCCGGCGAGTTCACCGGACGTTCATGCTGAGTGCCTGGCGCCGTTCAGACACCGGAGACATGTTTTCACGGCCGTCTCGCGTGCGTCAAACCGTCACGGGGTCGTCACAGCCGGTCGACCGCCGTCACGCGGACGACCGCGACGCCGGTGCGTGCGGAGTCCGCCAGCAGCACCTCCGCCGCGATCCCCCAGTCGTGGTCGCCCGCCGGGTCGGCGAGGATCTGCCGCACCCGCCAGACGCCCTCCGCGGCGGCGGGCGTCTCGTCCACGACGATCATGCTCGCGGCCCGCGCCGACGCGTCCGTGACGATCTCATCGTGTTCGGCGTAGTAGCCCTCCAGCGCCTCGTCCCACTGCAGCTCGGTGAACGACGGCGTGGCGGCCTCGGCGAGCGCCGCCGCCTCGTTCTCGAGCGCGCCGAGCTCCTGGACCTTGTCGAGCGCCGCGAGCTGCACGCGCCGGAAGAGCTCGTTGCGCACGAGCACGAAGAAGGCGCGCCGGTTGGTGGTGACGTTCCGCGGCGCGGGCGGGGCCAGCTCGCCGCTCTCGGCCGCGTGCTTCGCGGCGTCGGGGTGCACCAGCTCCTCCCACTCGTCCAGGAGGCTGGAGTCCACCTGACGGACCAGCTCACCCAGCCACTCCACGAGGTCGCGCAGCTCCTCGGTGCGGAGCTCGAGCGGCACCGTCTGGTTCAGCGCGCGGTAGGCGTCGGAGAGGTAGCGCAGGACGACGCCCTCCGATCGGGCGAGCTTGTAGAAGGCGATGAACTCGCCGAAGGTCATCGCGCGCTCGTAGAGGTCGCGCACCACGGACTTGGGGCTCAGCTCGAAGTCCGCCACCCAGGGCTGGCTGGAGGCGTAGGTGACGAACGCCTCGTGCAGCAATTCGTCGTGCGGCTTGGGGTGCGTGACGGTCTCCAGCGCCTCCATCCGCTCGTCGTACTCGACCCCCTCGGCCTTCATCGCGGCGACGGCTTCGCCGCGCGCCTGGAACTGCTGGGCGGAGAGCACCGGCCGCGGGTCGTCGAGGGTGGCCTCCACGACCGAGACGATGTCGAGCGCGTAGGTTGGCGACTCGGCGTCGAAGAGCTCGAACGCGGCGAGCGCGAACGGCGACAGCGGCTGGTTGAGGGCGAAGTTGGGCTGGAGGTCGACGGTCAGGCGGATCTCGCCGTCCACGACCTCCACGACCCCGGCGGTCAGCAGCGAGCGGTACAGCCCGAGCGCCCGGCGGGCGAGCGCGAGCTGGCGCTTCCACGGCTCGTGGTTGTCGAAGACCAGGTCGCGCACATGCCCGAAGACGTCGCCACCGCGCCCGATGACGTTGATGAGCATGGCGCTCGTGATCTGCATGGAGGACGTGAGCGTCTCCGGGTCGGCCTCCACGAGCTTGCGGAAGGACGGCTCGCCCCAGGAGACGAAGCCCTCCGGCGCCTTCTTCCTTACGATCTTGCGGCGCTTCTTCGGGTCGTCACCGGCCTTCTCCAGCGCTTTGGCGTTCTCGCTCTCGTGCTCGGGGGCCTGCACGACGACGGTGCCCGCGGTGTCGTAGCCCGCGCGGCCGGCCCGGCCGGCGATCTGGTGGAACTCGCGCGCGTTGAGCTGGCGCATCCGGGTGCCGTCGAACTTGGTCAGCGCGGTCAGCAGCACCGTGCGGATCGGCACGTTGATGCCGACGCCGAGCGTGTCGGTGCCGCAGATCACCCGCAGCATGCCGCGCTGCGCGAGCTGCTCGACCAGCCGGCGGTACTTGGGCAGCATCCCGGCGTGGTGCACGCCGATGCCCTGGCGCAGCAGCCGGGAGAGCGTGCGGCCGAAGGAGGTCGTGAACCGGAACTCCCCGATCAGCTCGGCGATGGCGTCGCGCTGCTCGCGGGTGGCGATCTTGGCGCTGGAGAGGGCTTGGGCGCGCTCCAGGGCGGCGAGCTGCGAGAAGTGCACGATGTAGATCGGCGCCTGGCCGGTGTGCAGGAGGTCCTCCACCGTGTCGTGGATGGGCGTCAGCTCGTAGTAGTAGTGCAGCGGCACCGGGCGCTCGACGCCGGTGACCGACGCGGTCTCCCGGCCGGTGCGACGGCTCACGTCCGCGGCGAGCGCCGTCACGTCGCCGAGGGTGGCGGACATGAGCACGAACTGGGCCCGGTTCAGCACGAGCAGCGGCACCTGCCAGGCCCAGCCGCGGTCCGGGTCGGCGTAGAAGTGGAACTCGTCCATGACGACCTGACCGACCGGGGTGTCCGCTCCCTGGCGCAGGGCCAGGTTGGCGAGGATCTCGGCGGTGCAGCAGATGATCGGCGCGTCGGCGTTGACCGCGGAGTCGCCGGTCATCATCCCGACGTTCTCCGCGCCGAAGACGTCGACGAGGGCGAAGAACTTCTCGGACACCAGCGCCTTGATCGGCGCGGTGTAGAAGCTGCGCTCCCCGCGGGCCAGCGCCGCGAAGTGCGCCCCGACCGCGACGAGCGACTTCCCGGTCCCGGTCGGCGTCGACAGGATGAGGTTCGAGCCGCCGACGATCTCGATCAGCGACTCGTCCTGCGCCGGGTAGAGGGTGATGCCGGTGGACTCCGCCCAGGCGACGAACGCCTCGTAGACGGCGTCCTCGCTCACCGAGGAAGGGCCGGCCCAGCCGGGGAGGTCGTCGACGCGCAGGGAGGCCATAGGGTCCAAGCCTGTCACAGGCCGCGATGCTCGGCATATCCACCGGATCGCGCGCTTATCCTTCCGCTATGGGATCGCCTGTGTCTGCGGGGCCGGCCCGGCCCGAGGGGTCGGGGGCCGAGGGTCCGGGGAGTACCGCGCCGCCGTCGCGGTCCGCGGGGCCGGTGCGGGCCGCGTTCTGGCCCTCCGCCGCCGTGGGCGCCGCGAGCGTCGTGGCCGGTGTCGGCGCGGCCGAGCTGCTGAGCGCGTTCTTCGTGCAGGACGGCAGCCCGATCCTGGTCGTCGGCGCGCTCGTCATCGATCTCACCCCCGCCTGGCTGAAGAACGCCGTGATCGGCGCGTTCGGCACCGGCGACAAGGCGTTCCTCATCACCTCCCTCGCCGTCGCGCTCCTCATCGGCGGCGCGCTGGCGGGCTGGGTCGAGCTGCGGAGGCCTCCGCTCGGCCGCATCCTGATCGGGATCGGCGGGGCGCTGGGCGTGTTCGCCGCGTTCACCCGCGCCGGGTCCTCGATCGTCAACGTGGTCCCGTCGGCGCTCGCGGCGCTGGTCGCCATCCTGATCCTGGGCTGGCTGGCCGACCTGCTGCGCGGCACCCGGCCGACCCGGATCGCGCCGGAGGGCGAGGTCAGCCGGCGGCACTTCGTCACGGCGACCGCGGCGACCGCCGCCGCCGGCATCGTGGCCACGATCGTGGGCCAGGCCATCGCGACCGGCTACCGCGCCGCCTCCGCCGCGCGGGCCGCCTTCCACCTCCCGAAGCCCGCCGTCACCGCCCCGCCGGTTCCCGCAGGCGCGTCGTTCGACATCGCGGGGCTGTCGCCGATCATCACGCCGAACGCCGACTTCTACCGCATCGACACGGCGCTGCAGATCCCCGGCATCGACCCGTCGGCCTGGCGGCTGCGGATCACCGGCATGGTCGAGAAGGAGGTCGAGCTGACGTTCGCCGAGCTTCTCGCCCTGCCGCTGGAGGAGTCCATCACGACGCTCACCTGCGTCTCCAACGAGGTAGGCGGCGACCTGATCAGCAACGCGACCTGGCTCGGCTACCCCATCCGGCACCTGCTCGCCCGGGCGAAGCCGTCCGCCGACGCCGACATGGTGCTCTCCCGAAGCCAGGACGGCTGGACCGCCGGGACGCCGCTGGAGGCGCTGACCGACGACCGCAACGCCATCCTGGCGGTCGGGATGAACGGCCAGCCGCTGCCGCTGGAGCACGGGTATCCGGTGCGGATGGTCGTCCCAGGGCTGTACGGCTACGTGTCCGCGACCAAGTGGGTGGTCGAGCTGAACGTCACGCGCTTCGACAAGGCGACCTCGTACTGGACCGACCGCGGCTGGTCGGAGCGCGGCCCGGTCAAGCTGGAGTCGCGCATCGACGTGCCGGCGGACGGGCACCAGGTGAAGGCGGGAACGGTCGCGGTCGCGGGCATCGCCTGGTCGCAGCACGTCGGCGTGAGCGCCGTGCACGTGCAGGTCGACGGCGGCGCCTGGCAGGAGGCCACGCTCGCGGACGCCATCTCGGCGGACACCTGGCGGCAGTGGAAGTACGCGTGGGACGCGACGCCCGGCTCGCACACCATCAAGGTGCGCGCCACCGACGCGCACGGGACGGTGCAGACCTCGAAGGTGCAGGACGTCGTGCCGGACGGCGCGACCGGATTGCACACCATCGGCGTGACCGTGGTTGGCTAGCGCCATGCCCTCCCCCGATCGTCCCGCTCCGCTCGTCGCGCCCGGCCCTGCGCTGCCGCCGGAGCAGCGCGCGCGCTACGCCAGGACCGTCCAGCTCCCGGGCTTCGGGGAGGCCGCCCAGCGCCGCCTGCGCGCCGCGCGCGTGCTGGTGGTCGGCGCCGGCGGTCTGGGTTCCGCGGTGCTGCCGCTGCTTGCGGGGGCCGGGTTCGGGACGATCGGGATCGTCGACGACGACAGCGTGGAGCTCAGCAACCTGCCGCGCCAGACGATCCACCGCGAGCGCGACCTCGGCCGGCAGAAGACCGCGTCGGCCGCCGACGCGATCCGCGCCATCGACGCCGGCATCGACGTGCGGGTCTTCGCCGAACGGCTCACCTCGGCGAACGCGCTGAGCATCCTCGACGGCTTCGACCTCGTGCTCGACGGCAGCGACAACTTCCCGACCCGGTACCTCGTGGACGACGCGGCGCTGCTGGCCGGCCTGCCGGTGGTGTGGGGCGCTGTGCACCGGTTCGGCGGCCAGGTCGGCCTGAGCTGGGCGGCGAACGGGCCGCACTACCGCGACCTGTTCCCCGTGCCGCCGGAGCCCGGCAGCGTTCCGAGCTGCGCAGAGGCGGGCGTCCTGCCCAGCGTGTGCGGCGTGATCGGGTCGCTGATGGCGAGCGAGGCGACCAAGGTCGTGACCGGGGAGGGCGACCTCCTGCTCGGGCGGGTGCTGGTGCACGACGGCCTGCGGGGGACGTTCCGCGAGCTGCCGTACGCGGCGGACCCGGCGGCTGCGCCGGTGACGGAGCTGATCGACTACGAGCTGTTCTGCGGAGTGGCCCCGACTGCGGTTGCTCCGGCGGCGGCCACCACCGTCTCCCCCACCGACCTGGCGGCCCGGCTGGCCGCCGGGCAGCCGCACATCCTCCTCGACGTGCGCGAGCCGTGGGAGGCCGACATCGCCGAGCTGCCCGGCTCGCTGCTGGTGCCGCTCGACGTCGTGGTGCGCGACGCGCAGGGCGTGGCCGAGCGGCTGGGCGACGACCCGCTCGTGATCATCTGCCACCTCGGCGTCCGGGCGGAGACCGCGCGGAGGCTGCTGGAGGCGGTGGGCGCTCCCGGCGTGGTGCTGGAGGGAGGGCTGGACGCCTGGTCGCGCCAGGTCGACCCGTCGCTGCCGCGGTACTGAGGGCCTCGCCTGGCTGCGGGACGCGCGGGATACTGAACGCATGACCCCACCGCGCAGCGTCGAGGAGCACGTCGAGCACGTCAACCGCCTGCTGGAGCCGCTCTCCGCTGAGCCGGACGTGGAGACCGTCCTGCTCGCCCACGCCGCCGGGCGCGTCGCCGCGGCCGACGTCCGGTCGGAGGTCGACCTCCCGCTGTTCCGCAACTCGCAGATGGACGGCTACGCGGTGCGCGCCGCCGACGTCGCCCGCGTGCCCGTCGCGCTGGAGGTGACCGGGGACGTCCCGGCCGGCCACGAGGTGCCCCTGACGCTGACGCCCGGCACCGCCATCCGGATCATGACCGGCGCGCCCGTGCCCAACGGCGCAGACGCGATCGTGCCGGTGGAGGACACCGAGCTCGTCCTCGGCCGGGACGACGACCTGGCCGGCGCCGTGGTCGAGATCCGGCGCTCCCGCACGCACGGCGAGTACGTGCGCGAGCGCGGCAGCGACCTGAAACGCGGCGATGTGCTCGTCACGGCCGGCACCCGGCTGGCCGCGCGGCACCTGGCGGCGCTCGCGGCCGCGGGCGTCAGCTCCGTGGCGGTGCGGGCGCGGCTGCGCGTCGCCGTCCTGACCACCGGCTCGGAGCTCGCCGCGCCCGGCCGGGGCGTGCGCTTCGGGCAGGTCTTCGACGCGAACGGCGTGGCCCTCGCCGCGCTGGTCGAGGAGTCAGGCGCGGTCGTGTCGCTGCGGGCGAGCAGCAGCGACGACCCGGCGGCCTTCGCCCGCGTGTTCGACGCCGCGGTCGCCGCCTCCGACCTGGTCGTCACCTCCGGCGGCATCTCGAAGGGCGCCTACGAGGTGGTGCGGGAGGTGCTGCTGCCGCGCGGCGCGGAGGTCACCACGGTGGCGATGCAACCGGGTGGCCCGCAGGCGACGGCGGTGGTGGACGGCGTGCCCGTGCTGTGCTTCCCCGGCAACCCGGTGAGCACGCAGGTGTCGTTCGCCGTGTTCCTACGCGGACCGCTGCGCGACGCGGCCGGGCTGCCGGCCCTGCCGGTCCGGCGGGTGCGGCTGGCCGAGTCGGTGCGGTCGGTGCCGGGCAAGCGCCAGTTTCTGCGCGGACGGGTCGGCGAGGACGGCGTCGCGCCGGTCTCCGGTCCCAGCTCCCACCTCGTCGCGGCGATGGCCACCGCGGACGTGCTGATCGACCTGCCCGCGGAGGCGGAGGCGGTCGAGTCGGGCGCGGACGTGACAGTCTGGACCCTATGAGCGAGCTCACCCACCTGGACGCCGACGGTCGCGCCCGCATGGTCGACGTCGGCGCGAAACCGGAGACCGACCGGGAGGCCGTCGCCCGCGGCCGGCTGGTGACGACGCCAGACGTAGTGCGCCTGGTCGCCGCGGACGACCTCCCGAAGGCCGACGTGCTCGCGACCGCGCGCATCGCCGGGATCGCGGGAGGCAAGCGCACGAGCGACCTCATCCCGCTCTGCCACCCGCTGCCGCTGAACTCGCTGCGCGTCGACTTCGCGCTCGACGAGGCGGCGGGCTCGATCGCGATCGAGGCGGTCGCGCGCACGCACGGGCGCACCGGCGTCGAGATGGAGGCGCTGACCGCGGTGGCCGTGGCGGGGCTGACGCTGCACGACATGGTGAAGGCCGTGGACCCGGCGGCGAGCCTGACGGACGTGCGGCTGGTGGCGAAGAGCGGCGGGAAGCGCGGCGACTGGCGGCGGGAGGGCGAGGAGAGCCCGGCCGAGCGCCCCTCTCCGTCGGCGCCCGCACACTCCAGCGCCGCCGTCGTCATCGTCGCCTCGACCCGCGCAGCCGCGGGCACGGCCGACGACACCACCGGCCCGGTCATCGCGTCGTGGCTCGACGCCCACGGCCTCCAGGCCGAGGTGCGCGTGGTTGCGGACGCGGACATCGCGCTCTCTCTGAGGGGAGCCGTCGCCGAACACCCCGCCGTCGTCCTCACCACGGGCGGCACCGGGGTCGCCCCCGGCGACCGCACGCCGGAGGCCACCGCCGCCGTGCTCGACCGCGAGCTGCCCGGGCTCGCCGACGCGCTGCGGGCCCGGGGCGCGGCCTCCACTCCGCTGGCCGCGCTGAGCCGCGGCCGGGCGGGCGTCGCCGGGCGCACGCTGGTCGTGAACCTCCCCGGTTCCCGCGGCGGCGTCGCCGACGGGCTCGCCGTCCTGGACGACGTGCTGGCGCACCTCCTCGATCAGCTCGGCGGCGACACCGACCGGGGCCACGACGGAGCGCGCCGGTGAGCGCCGTCTTCGCCGACGTCTCGGACCGGCCGCTCGACCCGTCCACGCTGGACGAGTTCGTCTGGCGCCGGGAGGCCGGCGCCGTCGTGTCGTTCCAGGGCATCGTGCGCGACCACGACGGCGGCCGCTCGGTCGTCTCGCTCGACTACCGCGCCCATCCCGACGCCGCCGACTTCCTGCGGCGCTGCTGCGAGGAGGTCGCCGAGCGCACCGGGCTGCGCGTCGCCGCCGTGCACCGGGTGGGCTCGCTGACCATCGGCGACCTCGCGCTCATCGCCGCGGTCGCGGCCCCGCACCGGGCGGAGGCGTTCGCCGCGTGCGCGGAGCTGGTGGAGCGGATCAAAGCCGAAGTGCCGATCTGGAAGCGCCAGCACTTCGGCGACGGCGCGTCGGAGTGGGTCGGACTCTGAGTCCCCGACGCCACCGGGGGTCGATTTCCACGCTCCTGCCGTTCTAGAGTGGCTTTCGTGCCGCAGATACGGGTAAGAGACGCAGCGAGCTTCCTCGGAGTGAGCGACGACACCGTTCGTCGCTGGATCGACGCCGGGGTGCTCTCCAGCGCCAAGGACGACGGCGGCCGCACCGTCGTGGACGGCCTGGAGCTGGCGCAGCTCGCCAAGCAGAACGCCGTGCTGCCCGCCGACCGGTCCGGCGTCGGCCGGTCGGCGCGCAACCGCTTCGTCGGGATCGTGACGGACATCGTCATGGACAAGGTCATGGCGCAGGTCGAGCTGCAGTGCGGCCCGCACCGCGTCGTCTCGCTGATCAGCAGCGAGGCCGTCCGCGAGCTCGGCCTGGAGCTGGGCTCTGTCGCCGTCGCGGTCGTCAAGGCCACGAACGTCATCGTGGAGACGGCGGGGCCCACCGAATGAGGAGCCGCATGCGCACACGGATCGGGATCGCCGGGGCCGCGCTGGCGGCGGTGCTGCTCGCCGTCACGGGATGCTCCGCAGGCGCGGGGTCGGACACCGCGACGCAGACGCCGACGAAGCACGCCGTCACCGGCACCGTCACGGTCTTCGCCGCGGCCTCCCTCACCAAGGCGTTCACCGAGCTCGGCACGGACTTCGAGAAGGCCGACCCGGGGAGCTCCGTCCGCTTCAGCTTCGGCGGCTCGTCCGACCTGGTCACCCAGCTCACCGCCGGCGCCCCGGCCGACGTGTTCGCCTCGGCGGACCAGAAGAACATGGACAAGGCCGTCTCCGGCGGCGTCGTCTCCGGCGACCCCGTCGACTTCGCGACGAACGTGCTCGCGATCGCCGTGCCTCCCGGGAATCCGGCCCACGTCACGGGGTGGGCCGACCTCGCGAAGCCCGGTCTGAAGGTCGTCGTCTGCGCGCCGCAGGTCCCGTGCGGCGCGGCCACGGCGAAGGTGGAGGCCGACACCGGCGTCACGCTCAAGCCGGTCAGCCAGGAGTCGTCGGTGACGGACGTGCTCGGTAAGGTGTCGTCCGGGGAGGCCGACGCCGGCATCGTCTACGTGACGGACGTGAAGGGCGCGGGGAAGAGCGTCGACTCCGTACCGTTCCCCGAAGCGAAGGACGTGGTCAACACCTACCCGATCGCTGCGGTCACGCAGGGGCAGAACGTCACGGGGGGCGCGGCCTTCGTCGCGTACGTGACCGGCCCGGAGGGCAGGAAGGTGCTCGAGGCCGCCGGCTTCGGGAAGCCGTGAGGCGGCGCGCGGCCGTCGGCACGGGGATTCCGGGCTGGGTGCTCGTCGTCGCCGCGCTCGGTGCGCTGTTCGTCCTGCTCCCGTTCCTCGCGATGATCACGCGGGTGGACTGGACGCAGTTCGTCGCGCTGATCACGTCGCCCTCCTCGGTGGACGCGCTGCTGCTCAGCCTGCGCACCTCCGTCGCGGCCACGATCGGCTGCCTGGTGCTCGGCATCCCGATGGCGGTCGTGCTGGCGCGGGTGCCGTTCCGCGGGCGCGCCCTGGTGCGCGCCATCGTGCTGCTGCCGCTCGTGCTGCCTCCGGTCGTGGGCGGGCTGGCCCTGCTCGCGCTGTACGGCCGGCGCGGGCTGCTGGACGGGGCGATCCCGATCGCGTTCTCGACGCCGGCGGTGGTGATCGCGCAGACGTTCGTGGCGCTGCCGTTCCTGGTGCTGAGCCTGGAGGGCGCGCTGCGCACGACAGGCCGGCGCTACGAGGCCGTCGCGGCCACGCTCGGCGCGCGGCCGTCGAGCGTGCTGTTCCGCGTGACGCTGCCCCTCGTGTTCCCCGCGATCGTCTCCGGCTCGATCCTGTCGTTCGCGCGCGCCCTCGGCGAGTTCGGGGCGACGCTGACCTTCGCGGGGAGCCTGCAGGGGACGACACGCACGCTGCCGCTGGAGATCTACCTGCAGCGGGAGACCGACCCCGACACCGCGGTCGCGCTGTCGCTGGTGCTGATCGCGGTCGCCATCGCGGTCGTCGCGGTGGCCCACGGCGCGGGCGAGCCGCTGCGCCGCAAGCCGCGGCCGGTTCCCGGGGCGGCCTCGTGAGCCTCGACTTCGCGGCGACGGTCGCCGAGCGCGACGTCGAGGTGGAGCTGCGGCTCGGCACGGGCGAGACGCTGGCCCTGCTCGGGCCGAACGGCGCGGGCAAGTCCACGGTGCTCGGGGTGCTGGCGGGCCTGATCCGGCCGGACGCGGGACGCGCCACGCTCGCGGACGAGACGCTGTTCGACCTCCCGGCTGCCTGGCTGCCTCCGCACCGCCGCGGGATCGCACTGCTCGCCCAGGACGCCCTGCTCTTCCCGCACCTGACCGTGCGCCGGAACGTCGAGTTCGCGTCGCGGTCGTCGGGTGCCTCCCGGCCGGAGGCGCGCGCGAAGGCCGACGAGTGGCTGGAGCGCACCGGCGTCCGCGCGCTGGCCGAACGCCGGCCGGACGAGCTCTCCGGCGGGCAGGCGCAGCGCGTCGCCATCGCACGCGCCCTCGCCGCCGAGCCCGACCTGATCCTGCTGGACGAGCCGCTCGCCTCGCTCGACGTGAGCGTGGCGGGCGAGCTCCGCGGGGTGCTGGCCGAGGTGCTCGCCGACCGCACAGCCGTCGTCGTGACGCACGACGCGCTCGACGCGTACCTGCTCGCCGACCGGGTCGCGGTCCTCGGCGGCGGCCGGGTGGTCGAGGAGGGCGCGGCGCGCAACGTGCTGACCCAGCCGCGGCACCCGTTCACCGCCGAGCTGACCGGCCTCAGCCTCCTCACCGGACGGCGCACGGCCACGGGCCTGGTGACCGACGACGGATGGGCCCTCGACGGCACGCCGACGACGCCGATCGCCGAGGGCCGCCCGGTGATGGTGGTGGTGCGGCCCTCGACGGTCGCCGTGCGGGTCGGCGCTCCGATGGAGGGCGCGGCCATCGCAGCGACCGTCACCGCCCTGGAGCCGCGCGACGACCTGGTGCGGGTCCGGACGGACCGGCTCACGGCGCTGGTCCCTGCGGCGGTGGTCGCGGAGCTCCGGCTCACCGCCGGCGCGCGGGTGACCCTGACCGTGCCGCCAGCGGAGGTGCGGATCTCCCCCGCCTAGGAGCCGAGCTTCATCCCCGCGGTGGAGTAGCCGCCGTCGGGGTTCGCCGACGGCCGCGGCTCGCCGAACGCCGGGTTCGGCTTGCCCGGGAGGCTCTCCGGCGTCACCCGCGCCCGCGACGCTCCGACGATGGCGACAACGCACGCCGCCAGCAGCACGACCCCCGCGACCACCAGCGCCAGGCCGAACGCCGCCCCGCGGGTCAGCAGCACGACGCCGAACGGCAGCGTCAGCCACGTCCCGATCGCGGCGAGCACGGCCGCGACCACGAGCGCGGCGAACCTCCCCTGCCGTCGCCGTACGGCCTCCAGGTCCCGCAGATGCACGCTCATGGTGTCCCCCTTCGCCGCAGCCTAGCGGAGGGCCCGCCGAAGATTCAGCACGAATGTCGCGTTTGCCGCCGCCATTCGACACATTCGTGCCGAATGTCGGCGTCAGCCGCCGGCGAAAGGGGGCAGCACGTCGACGCGCTCGGCGATCGCGGCGTCGGGGTCGCGCGACACGACGCCGTCGACGAGGAAGGACCCGTTGCGCAGTACCAGCCGCATGGCCTCGCCGTAGCGCGCGTCCAGCAGCTCGCGGAGGGCGCCCACGGTCGGGGCCTCGAGGGAGACCCGCTCCTCCTCGCGTCCGGCGGCCTCCTCGGCGGCGGCGAAGTAGCGGACGAGGACGCTGCGCTCAGCCACCGATCGCCCCCATGCTCCGCAGCGGCGGCACGAAGCCCGCGGCGTCCATCCCGTGCCCGGACTGCTTGCCCCACATCGCGCCACGCCACCAGCGGGCCAGCTCGGCGTCGTCCGCTCCGCCGCGCAGCAGAGAGCGCAGGTCGGTCTCGTCGTCGCCGAACAGGCACGAGCGCACAGTCCCCTCGGCGGTGATCCTGGTGCGGTCGCAGGCCGAGCAGAACGAGCGGGTCACCGAGGCGATGATGCCGACCGTGGCGGGGCCGCCGTCGACCAGCCACTCCTCGGCCGGGGACGACGGGTCGTCGGGACGCCCGGCCTCCACCAGATCGAACCGGGTGCGGAGGACCGCGAGCAGCTCCTCGGCCGAGACCATGTTGTCGCGCAGCCAAGTGTGGTCGGCGTCGAGCGGCATCTGCTCGATGAAGCGCAGCCGGCAGCCGTGCTCCAGCGCCCAGGCGAGGAGGTCGGGGGCGCCGGCGAGGGTCTGGCGCATCATCACGGCGTTCAGCTTGAGCGGCGTCAGCCCGGCGGCGTGCGCGGCGGCGATCCCCGCGAACACGGCGGGCAGCCGGTCGCGGCGGGTGAGCGCGGCGAAGTGCTCGCGGTCGACGGTGTCCAGCGAGATGTTCACCCGGGTCAGCCCGGCGGCGACGAGCTCGCGCACGCGGTGGTCGAGGCCGATGCCGTTGGTCGTGATGCTGAGGTCGATGCCGGGAGCGGCCGAGGCCGAGAGCCCGATGATCTCGGCGAGGTCCGCGCGCATCAGCGGCTCGCCCCCGGTGAAGCGCACCTCGCGGATGCCGAGGTCGCGCACGCCGATCCCCACCAGCCGGGCGATCTCGGCCGGGGTCAGCAGATCCTCGCGCGGGATGGCGGGCAGGCCCTCCGCCGGCATGCAATAGGTGCAGCGCAGCGAGCACTTCTCGGTCACCGAGACGCGAAGGTCGCGGGCGACGCGGCCGAACCGGTCCACGAGGCCTGCGACGTCAGGGCGTCCGGCGAGGCTGGGCGCGGCCGCGGTCGCCTCATCACGCAGCGACGCGCTGCGCGGGAGTCCGAGATTCACCGCGGTCATGACCTCACCCTAGACCGACCGGCCATAGACCGGCGCACCGCGACGGGAATAAGCTCCCCGCATGGGAATCATCTCGTCCGGCTTCCTCGGCCGGCGCAGAACCGAGGACCCGCGCCTCCCACCGGGGCAGTACGTCACGGAGGGCTTCCCGGTCCTGTCCGCCGGGCCGACCCCGCGCGTGGCGAAGGAGGACTGGGCGTTCACGATCACGACCGAGAAGGGCGTGGTGCACCGCTGGAGCTGGGACGAGTTCCTGGCCCTCCCGCAGGCCGACGTGGCCACCGACATCCACTGCGTCACGAGCTGGTCGAAGCTCGGGACGTCGTGGCGCGGCGTCGCGCTCGACACGCTGTTCGAGAAGGTCGACACCGACTACGAGTACACGATGGCGCACTCGTACGGCGGTTACACGACGAACGTTCCGCTGAAGGACCTGCTCGACGGCAAGGCCTGGGTGGCGCACACGTTCGACGGCGCCGACCTCCCGCCGGAGCACGGCGGCCCCGCGCGCCTGCTGGTGCCGCACCTGTACTTCTGGAAGAGCGCCAAGTGGGTCAGCGGGCTGGAGATGCTTCCGCAGGACCAGCCCGGCTTCTGGGAGCAGAACGGCTACAACCTCTACGGGGACCCCTGGAAGGAAGAGCGCTACTGGTGAGCACCGCGTGGCGGGTGGCGGAGGTCGTGGCCGCGCACGAGGAGACCGCGACGGCCCGCACGATCCGGTTGCGCATCCCGGGGCTCGCCGGGCACCTCGCAGGTCAGCACGTGGATGTGCGGCTGACTGCGCCGGACGGCTATCAGGCCGTGCGCTCGTACTCGATCGCGTCGGCCTCCGGCGCGGGCGGCCTGGCGCCGGACGAGTTCGAGCTGACCGTGGAGGAGCTGCCGGACGGCGAGGTCTCGCCGTACCTCGTGCACGGCCTCTCGGTCGGCGACGAGCTGGAGGTGCGCGGCCCGGTCGGCGGCTGGTTCGTCTGGCGGGCGGGCGACGACGGGCCGGTGCAGCTGATCGCGGGAGGCTCCGGCGTCGTGCCGCTGATGTCGATGGCCCGTGCGCACGCCGCCGCGGCGAGCACTGCGCCCTTCCGGCTGCTGTACTCCGCCCGCACGCCGATGTCGGTCTACTACCGCGACGAGCTGATGGCGCTCGGCGAGGCCTCCGCGCCGCTGCACGTCGACTACGTCTACACGCGCGAGGCGCCCGCCGGCTGGCCGGTCGCGGCGGGACGGCTCACGGCCGAGGGGCTCGGCGCGCTCGTCCTGCCCGCCGCGGACGCCCCGCGGTTCTACCTGTGCGGGTCCACCCCGTTCGTCGAGGCCGTCTCGGGCTGGCTTGTCGACGCCGGGCACGATCCCGACCGCATCCGCACCGAACGCTACGGCGGGATCGGAGGCGCCGCGTGAGCGACATGGACTACCTGGACGGCAACGCCGCGGCGGGACTCCTCTCGGAGGTCTTCGCGGTCGACGTGACCGTGGCGCGCGGCAAGTGCGCGCACTGCGGGAACGTGTCGGTGATCGCGCAGGCGCACCTCTGGCCCGACGACCACGGGATGGTGCTGCGCTGTCGGATCTGCAGCGACGTCATCGCGATGGCCACCGAGCGCGACGGCAAGCTGTGCCTCGACCTGCGGGGGCTGGACTGGCTCGAACTCGAGGTCTGAGCGGGCGCAGGCGCCCCTCAGCGGGCGGTCATCCCCTCCCCGTACAATCGTCCGGTGCCAGAATCACCTGCGAGCCTCGACCCCGACGACCTCGCGACCACCCTCCGCGTCCTCGCGCAGCTCCACGAGCTCGACCAGGAGCACCCCGACTTCGTCTCGGTCCGCCGCGCGACCGCTCACATGTTCAAGGCCGTCAAGCAGGCCAGGCGGCGCGAGCTGCGGGAGGCCGAGCTCGCCGCCGACCGCGCCGTGATCGCGGCGACCGCCACCGGCGCCCCCGACCGCATCGACGACGAGACCCGCGGCCGCGACCTGACCTCCCCCACCACCGGCTCCGCGACCGCCGGCACCCTGATCAACTCGCAGGCCTGTTACATCTGCAAGCAGCACTACACGGAGGTGGACTGGTTCTACCACCAGCTCTGCCCGTCCTGCGCCGCGTTCAGCCACGCCAAGCGCACCGCCCGCGCCGACCTGACCGGCAAGCGCGCGCTGCTCACCGGAGGCCGCGCCAAGATCGGGATGCACATCGCGCTGCGCCTGCTGCGCGACGGCGCGGACCTCACCATCACCACGCGCTTCCCCCGCGACGCCGTGCGCCGGTTCTCGCAGCTCCCCGACGCGAAGGACTGGCTGCACCGGCTCCGCGTGGTCGGGATCGACCTCCGCGACCCGGCCCAGGTGATCGGCCTGGCCGACTCGGTCGCCTCCCGCGGCCCGCTGCACGTGCTCATCAACAACGCCGCGCAGACCGTGCGCCGCTCCCCCGGTGCGTACTCGCTGCTCGCCGAGGCCGAGTCGCACCCGCTGCCCGACGGCCCGCTCCCGGAGCTGGAGACGTTCGGCCACACGGCCGACCCGCACCCGCAGGCCCTGGAGGCCTCCGTCGCCGCCCACCCGCTGCTGTCGTCGGCGAACGTGCACGGCACGGTCGCCGAGCTGGTCGGCGCCGCGGCGCTCACCGCGAACGACCTCGCCTCCGCCGCCATGGCCGCCGGCTCGTCGTCGCTGGAGCGCCACCACGACGGCACCGCGATCGACGCGGGCGGCCTCGTGCCCGACGTCCAGCGCGTCAACACCTGGACCAGGGCCGTGGGCGGCATCGACCCGCTGGAGCTGCTGGAGGTGCAGCTCTGCAACACCACGGCCCCGTTCATCCTGATCGACCGCCTCCGCCCGTCGCTCGCCGCCGCGGGCCGCTCCTACGTGGTGAACGTCTCGGCGATGGAGGGCGTCTTCGGCCGCCGCTACAAGGGCGCAGGCCACCCGCACACGAACATGGCGAAGGCCGCGCTCAACATGCTGACCCGCACGAGCTCGCTGGAGCTGTTCGAGACGGACAACATCCTGATGACGAGCGTCGACACCGGCTGGATCACCGACGAGCGCCCGCACTACACGAAGGTCCGCCTCGCCGAGGAGGGCTTCCACGCCCCGCTCGACCTGGTCGACGGCGCCGCGCGGGTCTACGACCCGATCGTGCGCGGCGAGGCCGGGGAGGACCTGCACGGGGTGTTCCTGAAGGACTACCGGTCGTCGGCCTGGTGACGCCCGCGCCGCGCTGACTATACTTGCCCAGGCATCGCGGGGAGGCCGCCAGGGACCTTCCCGAAGGTCTTCCGGGCGCTCGCGTGCAGAACGTACAGTGAGCACGAAGGCGAACGAAGGGCAGTCGATGTCGAGCACCACCCCGTCCGGTGACAAGGCGCAGGGCGCAGGGCCCGACGCCGCGGACGAACCCTCATCACCGTCCGTCCCGGCCGGGCTCAGCGGTAGCGCACCACGCCGGGTCATGCCCAAGGAGCCCGTCCCGATCCCGGGGCAGGCGCACCCGATCGCGGCGGCCGCGCACGGCGGCCGGTTCAAGCACTGGCTGCTGCGCGGCATGGTGGACGAGCGCGGCACCCAGCAGGGCCCGCACGGCCAGAACCCCGAGCGCACGCACTCGTGGTGGCAGGTCATGTGCCTCACCGGTGTCGACTACTTCTCGACGCTGGGCTACCAGCCCGCCATCGCGGCCCTCGCGGCCGGGCTGGTCTCGCCGTTCGCGACGCTCGTGCTCGTCGCCCTGACCCTGCTCGGCGCCCTCCCGGTCTACCGCAGGGTGGCGCGCGAGAGCTTCCGCGGCTCCGGGTCGATCGCGATGCTGGAGCGGTTCCTGCCCTGGTGGGCCGGCAAGCTGTTCGTCCTCGTGCTGCTCGGGTTCGCCGCGACGGACTTCATGATCACGATCACACTGTCCGCGGCCGACGCCACGGCGCACGCGATCGAGAACCCGTTCGCGCCCTCCTGGTTCCACGGCAACAACGTCATCATCACCCTGGTCCTCCTCGCACTGCTCGGCGCGGTCTTCCTCAAGGGCTTCCGGGAGGCGATCGGCATCGCCGTCGTGCTCGTTGGCGTGTACCTGGCGCTCAACGTCGTCGTGGTGACGACCTCCATCATCCAGGTGTTCCAGCATCCGACCGCCGTCACCGACTGGTGGGACGCCCTCTTCGTCTCGCACGGCAACCCGTTGCTCATCGTCGGCGTGGCGCTGCTGGTGTTCCCGAAGCTCGCGCTGGGCCTCTCCGGCTTCGAGACCGGCGTCGCCGTCATGCCGCAGATCAAGGGCAAGCCGGACGACGACCCGAACTATCCGACCGGCCGCATCCGCGGCGCCGGCCGTCTGCTCACGACGGCCGCGCTCATCATGAGCGCGTTCCTCATCACGTCGAGCTTCACGACCACGCTGCTGATCCCGCAGAAGGACTTCCAGGCCGGCGGCCCCGCCAACGGCCGCGCGCTGGCGTACCTGGCGCACGAGTACCTCGGCAACGCCTTCGGGACCGTCTACGACATCAGCACCATCCTCATCCTGTGGTTCGCCGGCGCCTCGGCGATGGCCGGCCTGCTCAACCTGGTGCCGCGCTACCTCCCCCGCTACGGGATGGCGCCGCAGTGGGCGCGCGCGGTGCGGCCGCTCGTGCTGGTGTTCACCGCCATCGCCTTCCTGATCACGGTGATCTTCGACGCGAACGTCGACGCGCAGGGCGGCGCGTACGCCACCGGCGTGCTGGTGCTGATCACCTCCGCGTCGCTCGCGGTGAGCCTGTCCGCCTGGCGCAAGAAGCAGCCGAAGCGCACCGTCGTCTTCGCGATCATCACCGCGATCTTCGTCTACACGACCATCGACAACATCATCGAGCGCCCGGACGGACTCCGCATCGCGACGCTGTTCATCCTCGGCATCCTGATCGTGTCGATCGTCTCGCGCGTCGGGCGGTCGTTCCAGGTGCGCGCGACGAGCGTCACCTTCGACGTGTCGGCGCTCGACTTCATCCTGGAGGACGCCGAGGAGGGCGAGATCCGCATCATCTCGCACGAGCCCGACGTCGACACCACCAAGGAGTACGAGCAGAAGAACAAGGACGAGCGCCGCTTCAGCCACATCCCGCAGCGCTCGCGGACCATCTTCCTGGAGGTCATGAAGTCCGACTCCTCCGACTTCGAGGAGGACCTGGTCGTGCACGGCGTCGTCAAGTACGGCTACCGCGTGCTGCAGGTCAAGAGCGGCAACGTGCCGAACACGATCGCCGCCGTACTGCTGGAGATCCGCGACATCACCGGGGTGGTGCCGACCATCTACTTCGAGTGGACCGAAGGCAACCCGATCTCGAACATGTTCCGCTACCTCATCACCGGCGTGGGCGAGGTCGCCCCGGTGACCCGTGAGGTGCTGCGCGAGGCCGAGAAGGACGTCAAACGGAGGCCGGCCGTCCACGTGGCCTGAGCGCGCCCTCTCTCCACCGCTGCGGCGCTGTGGCACCATGTGCGCATGGACACCCACGCGTTCTTCGAGGCGGTCGGGGTCGCCTTCGAGTTCGCGGGCGTCGCCGCCCTCGCGATCGGCTTCGTCGTCGCCCTCGTGATCGCCCTCTCGGTGTGGGTGCGCTCACGTAGCGGGGCGGATGCCTTCCGCACGCTGCGGGAGGCCTTCGGCGGCGTCATCCTGCTCGGGCTCGAACTGCTCGTGGCCGCCGACCTCGTCAAGACCGTGACATCCAGCCCCACGCTCACCGACGCGGTCGTGCTGGGCATCATCGTGCTCATCCGCACCATCCTGAGCTTCTCGCTGCAGGTGGAGATCGACGGGGTCGCGCCCTGGCGCCGCGCCCTCGTCACCGGGCCGGAGGTGCTGGCGCACGCCGTCAAGAAGGCCGGCTCGGCGCGGACGCCGGAGCAGCCGTAGGACTCAGTCCCGCTCGGCGCGCGCCGCTCGCTCGGCGTTGCGCTGCTTCACGCGCGCGTTCTCGGCGTGGACCTGCGCCTGCGTGGCGCGCTCGGCGACCAGCCACTCCGGCTTCTCCTCCAGGAGCGTCTTGATCTCGGCCGTGGTGAGCGGCTCGGTGACGCCGGCGCGGGCCAGCCCGGAGTTGCTCACGCCGAGCTTGTGGGCGACGACGTCGCGCGGGTGCGGGCCGTCGGCGCGGAGGGCGACCAGCCAGGCGGGCGGGTTCGCGGTCAGCTCGTCGAGCTCGGTGCGGCTGATCTCGCGGTCGCGGAACTCCTCCGGCGCCGCCGACAGCAGGATGCCGAGCTTCTTGGCCGCGGTTGCCGCCTTCATGGTCTGGGGCTTCATGCCTTCAAGGGTATCGTCCGCGGGCCGTCCGGCCGGACGGTAGCCTGGCCTGCATGGCCTCCCGCTTCGCCCTCGCCTTCCCGCTCGGTGTCACGATCGGCAAGTGGACCCGCGCCTTCGCCGAGCGGCAGCCCGACGTGGAGCTGGTGGTTCGGCCGTCGGCGGACCCGCTGGCGGCGCTGGCGGCGGGCGAGGCCGACATGGTGTTCGCCCGCGACGCGCCGGCCGACGACGACCGACACCTCATCCCGCTCTACACGGAGGATGTCGTGGTCGTGATGCACCACGAGCACCTGCTGACGTTGGAGGAGAAGCTGCACCTGGCCGACCTCGACGGCGAGCCGCGGGTCACCGGCGAGCCGTCGGAGGCGCTCATGCGCAGCGTGGCCGAGGGCGACGGAATCGCCCTGCTGCCCGCCTCGGTGGCGAAGGCCCTGCGCCGCAAGGACGTCACCGCGATGCGGCTGGAGGACGGGCCGACCTCCCAGGTCGCCCTCACCTGGCCGCGCGACGGCCAGCATCCCCTTGTGGACGAGTTCATCGGGATCGTGCGCGGCCGGTCGGCGCACAGCTCGCGCAACCCCGAGGTGGCGGCGACGGAGGCCGAGCGCTCCGCCCGGGACGCGAAGGCCGCCAAGGCGGCGAAGATCGCCGCCACGCAGTCCGCGCGGGCCACCAAGCACGCCAAGCGCGCCGCCGCAGCCAAGCGCTCCACCGGAAAACGGCCACGCCCCAAGCGCTGACCGCGCATCCAAGTGACAGGACACGCCGTCTCGCCGCCGCGCGAGACGGCGTGTCGTGTCAGATAGATGGGGTCCTCGGCAGAATGGGCGGATGACGAGCATCGCGACGAGCATCGGCCGGACGGCGCAAAGCGTCGTGTACCGCGCGGGCGTGAGCGGGCGGCGGCCGGCCGTCCCGGTCGCGTTCCCCGCGCTGGAGCGCGCGGCGCGCAGGCGGATGTCGCGCGCGGCCTTCGCGTACATCGCGGGCTCCGCGGGCCTGGAGCGCACCGACCGGGCCGACACCGAGGCGTTCGCGCGGCACCGGATCGTGCCGCGGGTGCTGCGGGACGTCTCGACGCGGGACCTCTCGATCGAGCTGTTCGGCCGCCGCCTGCCCACTCCCCTGCTGCTGGCGCCGATCGGCGTCCTGGAGCTGGCCCGCCGCGACGGTGACGCGGCGGCCGCGCGCGCCGCCGCCGCGCACGGCATCCCCGCGGTGCTCTCCACCCAGGCCTCCGCGCCGATGGAGGCCGTCGCCGCCGCGATGGAGGACGTGCGGCCGGGCGCCGCGCGCTGGTTCCAGCTCTACTGGAGCTCGTCGCGCGACCTGGTGGCGAGCCTGGTCGCCCGGGCGGAGGCGAGCGGCTGCGACGCGATCGTGGTCACCCTGGACACCCATGTGCTGGGCTGGCGGTCGCGCGACCTCGACCTCGGCTACCTCCCGTTCAGCCGCGGGCTCGGCATCGCGCAGTACACCAGCGACCCGGTCTTCCGCCGGCTGGTGCGCGAGCGGATGGCGAGCGCGGGTCCGCGCGAGCGCACCGCGATCACCCCGGCCGCGGTCGCCTCCTTCGCGAGCATCCTGCGCCACCATCCCGGCGACCTGCGCGAGAACCTGCGCTCCGGCGAGCCGCTCGCGGCGGTCGAGACGTTCCTCGACGTGTTCGCCGATCCCTCGCTCGGCTGGGACGACCTGGCCTTCCTGCGCGAGCACACGAGCCTGCCGATCGTCCTCAAGGGCGTGCTGCACCCGGACGACGCCCGCCGAGCCGTCGACGCGGGCGTGGACGCCGTGCAGGTGTCGACGCACGGCGGGCGCCAGATCGACGGCGAGGTCGCGGCGCTCGACGCGCTGCCCGGCGTCGTGGACGCGGTCGCCGGCCGCCTCCCCGTGCTGTTCGACAGCGGGATCCGCGGCGGCGCGGACGCCGTGATCGCGCTCGCCCTCGGCGCCAGGGCCGTCGCGGTCGGGAGGCCGTACACCTACGCGCTGGCGCTGGACGGCGAGCGCGGCGTGAGCGAACTGCTCCGCAACCTCCTCGCCGAGCTCGACATCACGCTCGGGCTCGCAGGCGTCGCCCGGGTCGCCGACCTCGACCGCTCGGTGCTGGCAACGCCACCGCCCTGTACCGGCTAGGCGACTGCCCTGGCGATGAGCGACAGCAGCGCCTGCGCGTAGGCGGACGCGGCGTCCTCCTCCTCGAAGAAGCGCTCGACGCCCTCCAGCTCCAGGGTGACCCGATAGCCGTCTGCCGTGCGCGCCAGGTGGCGGAAGGAGCCGCCGAGCAGCTCCCGGAGCTGGTCCTCGCGCGGGATCCACAGCGCGTCCTCGACGGCGAGAGAGTCGAGCGCCCACTCGGTGGTGCCGTTGAAGCCGAGGATGGTGCCGGTGTCGAAGTGGTGCGGCTCGATCGTCATCTCGCTCACAGTGAAGCGCTCGCCCGCCATCCCCGGCCGGTCGATGGCGAAGGTGTCCCCCGACGCCGGCTGCCAGCGCAGGCCGGCGGCGCGAAGCAGTCGCGCGGTGTCCTCGTCGATCATGACCGCTCCTCTCGCCGTGACGGCTCACCCCCAGTTCGGGGGAACGGCCCGAGAATACGCCCCGGTCCCGGGGTCTCGTTCACCGTTCGTTCGATTGTCGGCCATAGATTGCTCGTATGGGAATCCCGCCGGCGCGCCGTGTTTGACGCACTCCTCTCGATCGACGTGCTCGGCGGCCCCGTCCCGATCCTGGTGTTCGCCGCCGCCGCCGCGCTGCTGCTCGCCCTGCTGGCGCGCCGTCCGTCGCTCGCGCTGGTGCGCCGCGTCGGCCTGGCCGGCGCGATCGGCCTCCTCGGCGCGGTCATCACCTGGCTCGTGTGCATCCGCTGGCTGAACCTGTTCGGCGAGTCCCTCGGCGCCGGGAACTACCTCTGGGTCGCGGCGGTGTTCTGCGGGGTGGCGCTGTGCGTGGCCAGCATCGGCCGTGCCCCGCGCTGGCGCACGGCGGTGGCGATCGTCGCCGTGCCCGCCTTCGTCCTCGCGGCGGCCCTGGGCATCAACCTCAACTACGGTCTCGACCGCACGGTCGGCAACGTCCTCGCCATCACGATCCCGAACCCGATCAAGACCAAGCCGCTCGCCCACCAGAGCACGGCCTACGACGTCGCGCTCTGGAAGGACTGGAAGGCGCCGGCCGACATGCCGCTCAAGGGCAAGACCGGCACGGCGCACATCCCGGGGACGATCAGCGGCTTTCACGCCAGGGAGGCCGGCGTCTACCTGCCCCCCGCCGCCCTGGTGGCGCATCCGCCCGCGCTGCCGCTCGTCGTGATGATGATGGGCCAGCCCGGCAACCCGGACCCGGAGCCGATCGCCTCCGTGCTGAACGTGCTCTCCGCCCAGCATCACGGCCTCGCCCCTGTGGTCGTCGTGGCCGACCAGCTCGGCGCCGGGATGCCCGACACCCTCTGCCTGGACACCGCGCGCTACGGCAACGCGGCGACGTACATCACGCGGGACGTCACGGACTGGGCCGATCGGCACCTCCCGATCACGCACGACCACCGGTTCTGGTCGGTCGCCGGGTACTCGAACGGCGGCCTGTGCGGGCTGTCGTTCGGCATCGACCATCCCGAGCTGTTCTCGAACGTGCTCGACATCTCCGGCGAGGAGTTCCCCGGCGCCGAGCATCCCGCCGTCACGCTGAACGAGTTCTTCCACGGCGACAAGGCTGCCTACGACCGAGCGAAGCCGTTCAACCGGCTCGCGCCGGGGGCGTTTCCGGGCAGCATGATCTTCACCGCGTGCCGCGACGACCCGGCCTACCACCACGTGGCGCAGGCGGAGCTGCGGGCCGCGCAGCGCGCCGGGGTCGCCAGCACGTTGATCGACCTCCCGACCGGAGGCCACGGCATGGGCGCGCTGATGGGCGGCCTGAACGGCGGCCTCCCCTTGCTGTTCGCGACGCTGGGACTGCAGAAGCCGGGCTGACGCCGCGCTCAGTCGGTGACGATCACGATCTTGCCGCGCACGTGGCCGGTCTCCAGGCGCCCGTACGCTTCGGCGGTGCGCTCGATCGGGAAGATCGAGTCGATCGGCAGCACCAGTTCGTTCTGTGCGAGGAGGTCGGCGAGCTCGGCCAGCTCGGCGTTGCCCGCCGTGCGGCCCCCGACGGTGCGCGCGCCGCGGGCGGCCGGACCGAACGCGGCGATCGTGTTGATCCGCTCCGGAGGGACGCCGAGCTCGATCGCGGCGTCGATGGTGTCCGGACCGTGGTTGTCGAGGACCGCCGTCACGCGCTGCCCGTCGTCCAGGACCTCCCGCACCCGGTCGGCCAGACCCTCCCCGTACGCGACGGGGATGATGCCCAGCGTCTCCAGGAACTCGTGGTTCTCCTCGCTCGCCGTGCCGACGACCGTGGCGCCGCACCGGATCGCGAGCTGCGCCGCGAGCACTCCTACCCCGCCGGCCGCCGCACTCACCAGCACGGTGTCGGCCTCGCCGAGGTCGAGGGAGGCCGCGGTCGCCATCGCCGTGCGCCCGACCACGCCGAGCGACCCGGCCACCTCGAAGGTGAGCGGGTCGGGCTTCTCGACGATCTGCCCGTCCTCGGCGACGACGACGAAGTCCGCGAGCGCGGCGAACGGTGCGGTGCCGAACACGGCCTGGCCGAGCCCGAAGCGCACAGCGCCCTCGCCGCGCTCCTCCACGAAGCCGGCGAAGTCCTGGCCCATCCCGCTCGGCAGGGTCACGCCCATCCGCGCGGCCGCCCGCTCGCTGCGGTACGCCTTGTAGTCCATCGGGTTGAGGCCCGCGGCCATCACGCGCACCAGCACCTGGCCCGGCCCCGGCCACGGCCGCTCCCGCCCGACGAGGTGGAGGAACTCGCGCGAGCCGAACTCCTCCAGCTGGATGAATCTGGGCACCGTCGGGCTCCTTCCGCTCATACGGTGGAGCCTAACCCCGCTCCTCGTGGGAAGGGAGGGGCGGCGGTTCAGCCGAAGAGCAGCTCCGCCTCCTCGTACCGCGCCGGCGGCACGGTCTTGAGGCCGCCGGTCGCGTCGGCGATCGACACGTTCACGACATCGGTGCCGCGCAACGACACCATCGAGCCCCAGCGGCCCTCGTAGGCCGCGTCGACCGCCGCCATGCCGAGCCGGGTCGCGAGCACGCGGTCGTAGGCGCTCGGCACGCCGCCGCGCTGCATGTGGCCGAGGACCGACGCACGCGACTCGATGCCGGTGCGCTCCTCGATCATCGGGGCCAGCATCTCGCCGATCCCGCCGAGGCGCGGACGGTTGAACGCGTCCAGACCCTTGTGCGAGTGCGCCTCCTCCATCGTGTCGAGGTGGAAGCCCTCGGAGACGACGATCACCGGCGCGCGGCCGCGGTCGCGCACCGACTCGACCCACTCGCAGATCTGCTCGATGGACTTCGGCTGCTCCGGGATGAGGATGGCGTGCGCACCGCCCGCCATGCCCGAGTGCAGCGCGATCCAGCCGACGTGGCGGCCCATGACCTCCACGACCATGCAGCGCTGGTGCGACTCGGCGGTGGTGCGGAGCCGGTCGATGGCCTCGGTCGCGATCTCCACCGCGGTGTCGAAGCCGAAGGAGTAGTCGGTGGCGGCGAGGTCGTTGTCGATGGTCTTCGGCACGCCGACGATCTTGAGGCCGGCGTCGGTGAGGCGGCGGGCCGCCGTGAGCGTGCCCTCGCCGCCGATCGCGATGATCGCGTCGATGCCGTTCTCGTCCATCATCCGCTGGATGTTCTCCGGGCCGCCCTTGTCGCCCTCGAACGGGTTCGTGCGGCTGGAGCCGAGGATGGTGCCGCCCTGGCGGGAGAGGCCGCGGACGCTGTGCCGGTCGAGCGGCATGATGTCGCCCTCGACCACGCCGCGCCAGCCGTAGCGGAAGCCGGCGAACTCGGACCCGTACACGCGGTCGCCCTTGAGGACCGCGCCGCGGATGACCGCGTTCAGTCCGGGACAGTCGCCGCCACTGGTCAGGATGCCGATCTTCATGCTGCTCTCTTTCTCGTTGCGCCCTTGAGCATCATGCCCGAGGTATACCGGAGCACCAAAATCCCGGCCGGCCGGGAGGCTCAGAGGCCGAGCGCGCGCTGGAGCTTGGACGAGCTCGCGGAGGGCCGGGCGCCCGCCGCCAGGAGCTCCGCCTCGATGCCGTCGAGCAGCGCGGTGCGGCCCTCGCGCGAGTCGGGCGCGCCGCTCAGCAGCTCGACCTCCCACTCCCGCCAGGCGTCGCTCGCGCCGGTCCGGAGGTTCTCGCTGCGGACGTGGTCGTCGCACAGCTCGGCGAGCTCGAAGCCCGCCGCATCCTTGAGGATGGTGGTGTCGCGCCGGTTGGTCACGCGCGCGACGGGGACCAGCACGCCGTCGCCGAGCTGTTCGCGGATCACCTCGCGCAGGTCCGCCGGCGGCTCCTCGCCGTCGCCGAGCGGCCAGTGCAGCTCCGGCCGCCCCTCCTCAGTGGGCGGGAGCTTGACGTGCCAGCCCTCGTCGGACCCGCCGCGCCGTGCGCGCACCGCGACGCGCTGCCGGGCGAGCCGCAGCTCGGTTGTGTCGTAGTAGGTCGCCACCAGTTCGGCGGTCTCCGGCTCGCTCTCGACGGCGATCGCCCCGATGCCGACGAGCTGGGGTGGGCGGAGGTCGCCGTCCACGTCGTACTTGCGCTCGATCTCGAGCTGGGTATGGTGCTGCGCCATGTCCCCTGTCTAGTCCACTTCGGCGCTGTCGCGAAATTGCAAGCTGTGCGCGGGCGCACTCGTTAAGCTCCCGGCATGGACAACGGCAGCATCGTCACCGCCCGCTTCGACGTCACCGGCTGGGACCCGGAGGACCTGCCCGACATCCCGGGCGACTGGCTGGGCGCGGTGGTGATGCGCAAGACATACACGGAGGGCCTGGTCGGCGAGTCGGTCGCGCACTTCGTCTCGTCCGGCACGGAGGAGGGCGGCCGCGGCTACCTCGCCGCCGAGCGGGTCACCGGGACGCTGCCGGACGGCCGGTCGGGGTCGTTCACGGTCCACCACGGCGCACTGCAGCACCCGGACGACCCGTCGGCGTTCGGCTACATCGTCCCCGGCACCGGGACGGATGACTTCGCGGGCGCCAGCGGCCCGGCGCGCATCCGGCACGACGACCGCGGCGCCTACTTCGAGTTCGACCTGGGCTGAGCCGGGCCGTTGCGAACCACTCTCGTGCGAGGTCCACGTGCGCGGTACCCTCGGTGCATGAGCGAGACGGACCGCAGCCGGGAGGACGACGACGACTTCCTCGAGGCGCAGGAGGGCGACTACGAGCCCAGCGACGTCATCCGCGACGAGGACGACCTGCCGGTGGACGACGACGAGGCCGACGACCGCATCCTGCCGGACGACGAGCGCCCGGTCCCGCTCGACCCGGACGACGCCGAGATCGCCTGACGCCTAGGCGTCCAGCGCGTCCTCCAGCAGGTGGATGAGGGCGTCCAGCTGCACCGAGTCGGCCGAGCCGATCTCCACGTCGCTGCCGTCGAGCGCGCGCGCCGCCAGGCCCTGCTTGGAGTCGATCAGCTCCGCGATCTTGGAGTCGATGGTCTGCGCGGCGATGATCCGCCATGCCGTGACCGGCTCGTCCTGGCCGATGCGGTGCACGCGGTCGATCGCCTGGGTCTGCTCCGCGGCCGTCCAGGACAGCTCGGCGAGCACGACGTTCGACGCGGCCTGGAGGTTGAGCCCGACGCCCGCCGCGGTGAGCGAGCAGACCGCGACCGCGACCTCCGGGTCGTTGTTGAAGGCGTCGATCTCCTTCTGCCGGGCGAGCGCGGACTGGTCGCCGCGGATCGAGATCGTCTTCAGGTCGCGGGCGGCGAAGGCCTCCTCCGCCGCGTCCATGACGTCGATGTGCTTGGCGAAGAACACCACCTTGCCGACCGAGCGCGCGAGCTGCGCGGTGTAGTCGGAGGCCAGCCCGGCCTTCGCCTGGCCGATCTTGCGGACCATCGTGAAGACGTTGTCGCCGGTCTTGGCCGACTTCGCCTCCTCCAGCTCGGACTGCGCGACCAGCCGGATGAGGTGCTTGCGATGCGCCTCGTCGTCGCCGTCGAACGAGTCGGGACGGCCCGCGGCGGCGGCGCGGTGGAAGCGGGCGACCAGCCGGGCGGCCAGCTCCTTCTCGGCCTGCATGATCGAGCGGCCGAGGTCGTCGTCCAGCTCCACCGGCAGGTCGACCACGCGGCGGCTCGGGAGGTCGGCGGCAACGTCCACCTTGCGGCGGCGCACGATGCCCAGGTCGATGACGGACTCGCGGGCGGCGGCGTAGAAGCCGAAGTCGGCCGGGGTGAGGCCGGTCTCCTCCAGGCTCTCCATGAGCTCGGCGGTCGGCTTGTTGCCGTCGATCCAGCCGAGGAACTGCCAGATCGCCTTGAAGTCGTCGATGTCGTTGATCAGCGGCGTACCGGTGAGCGCGATGAGCAGCGGGTCGGCCGCCTTCTCGCGGATCGCTTCGGCCAGGCCGAGCACGAGCCGCGAGCGCTGCGAGTGCAGGTTCTTGATGAAGTGCGCCTCGTCGACGACCATGCCCTGGAAGCCGAGCGTGCCCAGCCAGGACAGGTGCCGGTCGAGCACCTCGTAGTTGACGATGACGACGTCGGCGAACGCGTCCAGGCCCTCGCCGTCGCCGTGGATGACGGTGGCGCGGCGGTGCGGAGTCCAGCGCTCGACCTCGCGCGCCCAGTTCATCTTGACGACGTTCGGCACGACGGCCAGCAGCGGGTAGGCGCCGGCGACGGAGGCGCCGAGGACGGACTGCGCCGTCTTGCCGAGACCCGGCTCGTCGGCGAGGAGGAAGCGGCGGTGACCCTGGCGCACGCTCTCGATGAAGCGCGACTGGTGGTGCATGAGCTCCAGGCCCTGCGGCGAGTAGCGGTCGATCTTCGGGGCGGGCGGGAGCTCCATGCTCGCGGCCTGGCCTCCCGCGCCGTACTCGAACGACTTGAACAGCGGGCCGAGCAGCTCCCACGAGTCGAGCCGGCGGCGCGGCGCGGGGGCGACGGCCGCGCCCTTGCTGAAGTCGGGCGCGAGGAACGGGTTGGAGAGCTGGCGCGCCTTGACCGAGGCCGGCACGACCTGCTTCTGGGCGAGCTCCGGCGGGATGATGCTCTCGGGCGCGATCACGCGCTCGACGGTGATGATGAGGTCGTCCGGGCTGAGCTCGGTGCCGGACTCCAGCAGCCAGTCGCGCCGGATCTTCTGCGCCGTCGCGGTCGGCGGGGCCGCGCTCTCCAGCAGCGAGATGAGCGAGGTGTCGCGGGCGGCGGTCTTGGCCAGGATCGTGGCGATGCCGTCCAGCCTCTTGAGCTGCTCGGCGCGCGCGGCGTCGGTCAGCTCCGGATCGGCCTTGGCCCGGGCGCGCTCCTCGCGCATCAGGAACGCAATGACCTGGAACTTGGTGCGGTTCGTCGGGCCGAGCTTCTTGCCGTCTGCGGCCTTCGCCTCCACCTCGCGCACCTTGCGCGCGAGGACGGGGATGAGCCCGTCGTTGTTTGCGTGGCGGTTGCGGCGCTGCTGCTGCTGCGGCCGCGACGAGGCGCGCTGCGATGCGCCTTGGCCCGACATGCGCTGTTGCGACGTGCGCTGACCCGAACGAGACATGGTCCTCCAGTGGAGGCGCCGCGCGCTGACAGAGGACGCGACGCCGTTATGGCGTGAGGGCCGGCGCGGCGGCGGGGAACGGAACCGAGTGGTCCGACCGAGCATCGCAGAACGCCGGGCGCACGGCGCAGGATGGCCGTGCAACCGTCATTTTACCGTATCGGGACGGATCAGCGGCGTGTGTCGGCCGGAATCTTGATCAGGATGCCCGCGGCGACGAAGACGGCGGCCGCCGCGAGGCTCAGCAGCGGCAGCGCCGGGGTGAGTCCTGGCACCGGGAAGATCGGGTTCCAGAGCACGGCGATCGGGATCAGCCCGGCCAGCCACCACCGGCTCTTGGCCTGCCAGGAGAACACGCACAGGATGAGCGCCAGGATGCAGACCGCGTACTCCACGTAGGTGTACCAGTCCGCGAAGGCGAGCCCGAAAAGCAGCACGAGCGCGCCGAGGATGCCGGGCGCCAGGGCGGCGCGGTTGTAGGCGGGCGGCTGCGGGGTGTAGGGCACCGTCCAACTCTAAGCGACCGGGCAGGAGGCGACCGGTCGCGCCCAGGAACGGTCCGCGCCCCTGGGACGAGACCTCATCCCCGGGGCGCGGACGGCTGCTGGTGCAGGTTGTTCAGAGAGCGCCCCTGCGGAACAGGAACGCGCACGGCGGCGCGTCCGATCCCACACGGACGATGACGGCGGAGCTGCGGGCCAGTGCGATGAACGGCTCGAGGTCGAGCCGGCTCATCGGGATGCGACGCAGTTCAGCGTCCGAGGCGATGCCGTTGACGGCGAACGCGACGTCGGGGACTTCGTAGGGCTCTCCTGCGAGGTCGAGGAACACGATCGGTGACGGGTCTGCGGTGTCGAGCGGGAACACACTGAGGATCGCCTCGGCAGCGGCTTCAGTGGTGACGTCCTCCCCCAGGTGGACGATGGGCGCGGTGAGTGCTTCTTCGGGATAGCCGCTGCCGACAAGCGTGAGCGTGTCGCCATCCTGCATGGAATCAAGCGCGCGCAGGAGCGCGCCTGACAGCAGCGGGCTGAGGTTCTTCAGCAAAGTCGGGCCTTTCCTGTAAAACGAATATTTCTCAACCCCTGTGAGCGAGGATAGACGATGCTGTATGTCCTCCCATACCCCCCAATAGGGGGTGCGCCACGACGCGCCGCACAGAATCCCGGCCGGAGCGTACCGCCTCTGGTACTCGCTGGACAACGACGAATACCTGGCCGGGGTATCCGGTTTCCGCGGTATCCTTGGGCCCGTGATCGCAGACATCAAGAAGAGGGCGCTGCACCGCACGCGCATCCTCGAGGGGCAGCTGCGCGGCCTCGAGAAGATGATCGAGAACGAGGACTACTGCGTCGACATCATCACCCAATCGCTCGCCATCCAGAAGTCCCTCGGCTCGCTCAACAAGCTGCTCGTCGAGAACCACCTGAAGACGCACATCTCCACGATGTTCGAGGAGGGCGGGGACCAGCGCGACGACGCCATCCTCGAGCTCCTGAAGGTGTACGAGCTCTCGAACAACCGGGGCTGACGTGGCGGACCCCATCGAGATCGTCCGCGGCGACATCACCGACCAGGCCGTGGACGCCGTGGTCAACGCGGCCAACAGCACCCTCCTCGGCGGCGGGGGCGTGGACGGCGCCATCCACCGCCGCGGCGGCCCCGCCATCCTGGCCGCCTGCCGCGAGCTGCGCGCCACCACCCTGCCGGACGGCCTCCCGACCGGTCAGGCCGTCGCGACGACCGCGGGAGACCTCCCGGCGCAGTGGGTCATCCACACGGTCGGCCCGGTCTGGGCGCAGCGCGAGGACCGCACCCCGGAGCTGCAGAACGCCTATCGGTCGTCGCTGCGGGTCGCCCGCGAGCTCGGCGCGGCGACGGTCGCCTTCCCCGCCGTGTCCGCCGGGATCTACGGCTGGCCGCTGGAGGACGCGGCGCGGATCGCGGTGAGCACCGTGCGCGCCGTGCTGTCGTCCGGAGTGGGCTCGGTCGAGCTGGTGCGCTTCGTGCTGTTCAACGACGACGCGCTGGCGGCGTTCCGCACGGCGGCCGGCGAGTGAGCGTCGCCGCCCGCCCCCACGCCGCCCACACCGACGGTGATGCCGCCGTGGAGCGCTTCCGCACGCTCCTGCGCATCCCGACCATCTCCCGCAACGCGGTCGAGGAGACCGACTGGGCGGCGTTCGACGCGTTCGTGGCGGCGCTCCCGGAACTGTACCCGCGCCTGCACGCGGTGCTCGAACGCGAGCAGCACGGCCACGCGCTGCTCTACCGCTGGCGCGGTGCGGGCGACGGCGCCCCCACCGTCCTGATGGCGCACTACGACGTCGTCCCCGCCACCGGCGAGGGCTGGGAGCACCCGCCGTTCGGCGCGGAGCTCACCGGATCCGGCGACGACCGCGTGCTGTGGAGCCGCGGCACGCTGGACGACAAGGGCGCGCTCGTCGCCATCCTGGAGGCGGTGGAGGCGCTGGTCGCCGCCGGCCACACCCCCGCGGCGGACGTGTACCTCAGCTTCGGCCACGACGAGGAGACGGTCGGCTCGGGCGCGCAGGCCATCGTGGCCTCCCTCGCCGAGCGCGGCGTGCGGCCGGCCCTGGTGCTGGACGAGGGCGGCGCCGTGGTCGAGGGCGTCTTCCCCGGCGTGACCAAGCCCATCGCCGTCGTCGGCGTCAGCGAGAAGGGCATCACGAGCGTGCGGCTGACGGTCGAGCAGCTCGGCGGCCACGCCTCCACCCCGCCGAAGCTGGCGGCGACCGTGCGGCTCGCGCGCGCGATCACGCGGCTGAACGCCAGGCCGTTCCCGGCCCGCCTCACCGAGACGAACCTCCGGATGGTGGAGACGCTCGGCGCCCACGCGACCGGCCCGCTGCGCGCGGTGTTCACGCGCGCCCGGCGGCTGAAGCCGGCCCTGGTCCCGGTGCTCGGCCGGCTGAGCGACGAGACGCGCGCGATGGTCCGCACGACGACCGCGGTCACGCAACTCAGCGGCAGCCTCGCCGCGAACGCGCTGCCGGAGACAGCGACGGCGGTGCTCAACGTGCGCATCGCGGTCGGGTCGAGCGTCGCCGAGACCGTCGCCCACCTCCGCCGCGCGATCCGCGACCCGCTGGTGCGCATCGAGACGATCGACCCGGCGGAGCCGTCCCCGGTCTCCCCCACCTCCGGCCCGGAGTGGGACGCGGTGGCGGGAGCCGTCGCGGCCGTCCACCCGGACGCGGTGGTGACGCCGTACATCATGCTGGCCGCGAGCGACGGCCGCCACTTCACCGCGATCAGCGACGCGGTCTACCGTTTCACGCCGTTCGAGATGAGCGCGGAGGAGCGCGGGACGCTGCACGCGCGGAACGAGCGGATCCACGTGGCGACGTGGCTGCGGGGGATCCGGTTCTACGAGGAGGTGCTGCGGGGGCGGTAGTCCGCCTCACCGCAGCTCGTCCGGCGGAATCGCCATCGCCGCACGGTGTGCCACGACGATGCCGCCGGTCGACCCGACGATCAGGCTCACGACCGAGACGACCAGGAACCCGACGTACAGGGACTCCACCCCGGCGACGAAGCAGGTCGCGACGCTGAACACGGACGTCGTCACGGCCGACCAGAAGAAGATCGGAGCTGCGGCGGCATGGCCTCCGAACCACGACTCCTCGTTCTTCATCAGCGACGGCAGGCGCACACCGATGACCGAGTTGATGGACAGGGTGCGAGACGCCGCCCGCACCATCCCGAAGAGCGCCCACGCGATGGTTGGGATGAACAGCGCGATGGCGATAGCGGCGACCAGCTCGTTTGTGGTCATTGCTCTACCTCCTGAGCGACGGTCGAGACGCGTGGACTTGAGAACGGGAACGGCGATGAGCGGGAGCGCGGGGCTGTCGCCCAGGCGGCGAGGTCGCCGGGCCTGATCACTGCAAGCACCAGCCCCGCGATCATGGCGATAGCGAAAGAGATCAGACCCATCACGAGCGCGATCCCCAGATGGAATGCGACACCGAGCGCACACACCAGGAATCGTGTCCTTCGACGCCGAGCGACCACGATCCCCCACGCGAGGAAGAGCTCGAGGGCGAGCACGCCCCAGGTCGCAATGGCGGACACGGCCGGAATCTGGAAAACGGTCCACGCCACCGAAGCGGTGAAAGGCGCAGCATTGAACCCGGTGTGCTGGACCCAATACCAGAGGGCGGAACCGTCTGCCCAGATCGGGACGCTGAACTTCCCGACGGCGGAATTCAGATACAGGTAGCCCATTTGGAGCGGAATGAAGAGCAGGATCACTCTGGCTGCGATGAAACGGCGGCCGGCGACGTTCGATCGCCGCCACGCGAACAGTCTCCAATCGAAGACACTCGCGAGCATCAGAAGAAAGGCGAGAATCGCTGTGAGCTGATCGCCTCCGTCGATCGGCTTCGCATTCGCGAACAGGCTGATCGCGGCGATCCAATACAGTGCGCTGCTGAGCGCGGGCATGACTCCCAGGATCGCCAGCGCGCACGCGCCGATCGAGAGCCAGCGAGCGAGTTCGAGATTCTCCGCGCCGAATATGCAATACAGCCCGAACCTCCCGGCCTGCGCGCAGTTCGGGTTATCGCCCCCGCCTGGAGTGTGGAACAGCACGTCGGACCCATTGGTCAGGAGCGTCAGAAGCGTGCCCGCGGCAAGGAGCGAACGACCCGTTTGCAGGACCAGACCGAACGGGCTTCGAGTTCCCACCGACGACGCCCACTGAGCCACACGATCGAGCTGTCGATTCACGGTCGCGAGCAATCCACGAGCAACACGGCGGTCTTCGCTTCGCGACGGTCCGTGACCGGGGCGTATGCGAAGGGCACGGGCTTGCTGCGTACGAGCCCGACACGGCCGCAGATGTGCGAGCCGGTCACGTTGAGCGACACGGCCGGAGTCTGGCTTGCCGACTTCGCTTGGCCGCGCAAGCAGAGGTCTATGGAGGTGTCGCAGGTCTCCCAGTTCAGGGATTCCGCCGTGAGCGCGTCCAGATCGCCGACCAGTGACCGCGAGCCCCGTTTGAGACCGAACGCGTGGTCCGGCGTCGTCGATCGCGATGCCGAGATCACTTGCCAGGCACCATTCGTTCCCTCGCTCCACGGAGCGATGGTCTCTTCCCTCCCTTCACGTGTGAAGAACGCCCAGCCCTGAGTGAGCAGAGCAGCAGGCAGACGGGTGATCCCCTCTCCCGGCGTCGGCGTGAGGACAGTCGGAGGCAGCGATCCGATGTAAGCCATTCCGAAGAGCCCGCCCATGACGGCGAACGTCGTCAGCGCAATGCCGACGTCCCGCTTCGTCACCGCCCAGCCAGAGCCGTTGTGAGATGAGCGGTGAAGGTACTGGCGTCGATGGCGGGCACCTCATCGGCGGACCCGGGAACACTCCGCCAGCCGACGTTCGTCGCGGTGATGACGTTCGCGTGCACGGCGATCACGGTCTCGCCGACGACTGCGAGCGCGACACCGGCCACAGACGCGAGGATCGCGAAACTGATGCACGCCGCGATCAACCCGCAGCGCGACTGGATGCCGGGATCGGCGACGAGCTCCGGATCGGTCTCGGAAAGGGCGCTCTGGAAACTCTGGCCCAACGCGATCTGGGCATCACGGACCTGATACGGATCTCCGCTCGTGAGAGCCGTTGTCGCATCGGCGAGCACCTCGGCGTCGCGTTCGGTCATCGCGTCGATGACGCGTCGTTCCAGCGCGTCGACGTTCGCCTGAGCTTCCGGCGACAGCCGCACGTTTCGGTTGGCGATCCCCAGCTCGTCGGCGACGGGACCGGTTGCGAAGACGACTCCGCGAATCAACTCCTCCTGAGTGAAAGTTGCTTTGGCCGATGCCGCCTCTTTTGGAGCGGGAGCCGCTGCGACGAGCGCGCTTCCGATGAGTGCCACACCGGTGAATACGGCGATGAGTCTTCGTTGACGCATAGGAGAACCCCCTGTCGATGAAGCGCGACAACTGCCACGCGAATCACCACAAAGCGTAGTCGACCGTTACGCCACGCTCTACGCTTCATAGCAGGGTATCCGATATTTTTTCTGGTCAACCCCGGAAGCACGGAAGCATTATGCTGCCCCTACGCCGCCCCACCCAGATCCGGCAACTGGATCGCCCTGCTGTTCGGCGGCAGCTGCCGCGCCCGCTCCAGACCCGGCACCAGCTCCCCCAGCCACACCCGGTACCCCTCCGCGTTGAGGTGGAGGCGGTCGTCCGTGTAGGCCGGGTTGAGCTCGCCGTCCTCCAGGGCGAGCGCCGGCCAGAGGTCGAGCCAGGCGGCGTGGACGGTGGGGGCGAACTGCCACAGGTGGCGGTTGATGTCGCGGATCTGGTCGGCGAACTCGTGGCCGCGCGGCATCACCGACTGCACCAGGATGCGCACCTCCGGCAGCTCCTTGCGGAGCGTGACCAGGATGGTCTCGACGTTGCGGACGACATGCTCGACCGAGCGGCGCCAGGCCAGGTCGTTGGTCCCGATGAGGAGCGCGACGAGCGCGGGGCGGGCCTCCACCACGGCGTCCAGGCGGGCGACCACGTCGTCGGAGGTGTCTCCCGCGACGCCGAGGTTGACGATCTCCTCGCCGGGCATCCAGGATTCCCAGTCGCCGCCCTGGGTCAGGCTGTCGCCGACCAGGACGAGAGTTCCGTGCCCAGATCCCCACCCGTCGCTCATCCTCCCATCCTCCCTCACAAGGAGGGAGGCGGGAAGAGCGCCTCAGGCGACTCTAAAGGAGCGACTTGGTGTGCCAGACCGTCTTGGTCTCGGTGAAGAAGGCGATGCGGTCGAGCGACGGGGCGGCGGCGTCCGGGCCGTTCTCCGGGGCCAGGACGCGCTTCAGCGTGTCCGCCGCGGCGATCTGCAGGTCCACCCACTCCAGCGCTCCGGCGCCGACCAGGTCGAGCGCGTTGACGTCGGCGTGGGAGGCCAGCCAGGGCGCGATCTCCGCAGGCGAGCCGGTGAGGATGTTGACCACGCCGCCCGGCACGTCGCTCGTCGCGAGCACTTCGCTCAGGCTGATCGCCGAGAGCGGGAAACGCTCCGAGGCGACCACGACGACCGTGTTGCCGGCGACCAGCGCGGGGGCGATGGCGCTGACGAAGCCGAGCAGGCTGGAGTCCTGCGGGGCCACGATCGCGACCACGCCGGTCGGCTCCGGCACCGAGATGTTGAAGTACGGGCCGGCGACCGGGTTGGCGTTGCCCGCCACCTGGGCGAACTTGTCGGCCCAGCCGGCGTACCAGACCCAGCGGTCGATGGCCTCGTCCACCTGCGCGCCGGCGACGGCCGCGGAGACGCCCTCGGCGTTCTGGATCTCGTCCACGAACTGCGCCCGGCGGCCCTCCATCAACTCGGCGATGCGGTACAGCACCTGGCCGCGGTTGTACGCGGTCGCGCCGGCCCAGCCGGACAGCGCGCCGCGCGCGGCCACGACGGCGTCGCGGGCGTCCTTGCGGGAGGCCTTGGCGGCGTTCGCGAGGAACCCGCCCTTCGCGGAGACCACCTCGTACGTGCGGCCGGACTCGGAGCGCGGGAACTTCCCGCCGATGTAGAGCTTGTAGGTCTTCGGCACGGCCAGGCGGCTCATTTCGTCGCTCCCTTGCGGGTCGTGGTGCGGGTCGTAGTGCGGGTGGAGGGGCGGGAGGCCGTGACCGCGGGGCGACCGGCGGGCAGCGAGCGCCCGGGCACCAGGTAGGCGCCCAGGCCGTGCCTGCCGCCCTCGCGGCCGTAGCCGGACTCCTTGTAGCCGCCGAACGGGCTGGCCGGGTCGAACCGGTTGAAGGTGTTCGCCCAGATCACGCCCGCGCGGAGCTGGTCGGCGACGGCCAGGATGCGGCTGCCCTTGTCCGTCCAGATGCCTGCGGAGAGGCCGTACGGCGTGTTGTTCGCCTTGGCGATGGCCTCCGCCGGGGTGCGGAACGTCAGCACCGACAGCACCGGCCCGAAGATCTCCTCGCGGGCGATCCGGTGGCTGGTCGACACGTTGTCGAAGATCGTGGGTGCGAACCAGAAGCCGTTCTCCGGGATGGCGCACTCGGCGGTCCAGCGGTCCGCGCCCTCGGCCTCCCCGATGTCGGAGAGCTCGCGGATGCGCTGGAGCTGCTCCGCGCTGTTGATCGCGCCGATGTCGGTGTTCTTGTCGAGCGGGTCGCCGAGGCGGAGCGTGGAGAGCCGGCGCTTCAGGCGGTCCACGACCTCGTCGTGCACGCTCTCCTGCACCAGCAGGCGGCTGCCCGCGCAGCAGACGTGGCCCTGGTTGAAGAAGATGCCGTTGACGATGCCCTCGATGGCCTGGTCGATCGGCGCGTCGTCGAACACGATGTTCGCGGCCTTGCCGCCGAGCTCCAGCGTGAGCTTCTTGTCGGTGCCGGCCACCGAGCGCGCGATCTCGCGGCCGACGGCGGTGGAGCCGGTGAAGGCCACCTTGTTGACGTCCGGGTGCGCGACCAGCTCGCGGCCGGTCTCCCCCGCGCCGGTGACGATGTTGACGACGCCGGCCGGGAGGTCGGCCTGCTGCACGATCTCGGCGAACAGCAGCGCGGTCAGCGGGGTGGTCTCCGCGGGTTTGAGGACGACCGTGTTGCCGGCCGCGAGGGCCGGGGCGATCTTCCACGCCAGCATGAGCAGCGGGAAGTTCCACGGGATGACCTGGGCGGCGACGCCGAGGGCGCGGGGCGCGGGGCCGAGGCCGGCGTGCTCCAGCTTGTCGGCCCAGCCGGCGTAGTAGAAGAACCAGGCGGCGACCAGGGGAACGTCGACGTCGCGGCTCTCCTTGATCGGCTTGCCGTTGTCGAGGCTCTCGGCGACGGCAAGCTCGCGGGAGCGCTCCTGGATGAGGCGGGCGATGCGGAACAGGTACTTGCCGCGGTCGCTGCCGCTCATCCGCGACCAGACCCGGTCGTAGGCGCGGCGGGCGGCGGCGACGGCGCGGTCGACGTCGGCGGAGTCGGCGGTCGCGATGGTCGCGATGCGCTCCTCCGTCGCCGGGGAGATGGTCTGGAACGGCGTGCCGTGCCCGTCGACGAACTCGCCGTCGATGAAGAGCCCGTACTGGTCGCGCAGGTTGAGGATCGCGCGCGACTCGGGGGCCGGGGCGTACTCGAGGAAGCTCATGGTGTTGTCGTCCCGTCTCAGTCGATCGTCACGTAGTCGGCGCCGGAGTAGTGCCCGGTGCTCAACTTCTGGCGCTGCAGCAGCACGTCGTTGAGGAGGCTGGAGGCGCCGAACCGGAACAGGTGCGGCTGCAGCCAGCGCTCGCCCACGGTCTCCGCGACCGTCACGAGGTACTTGATGGCGTCCTTGGACGAGCGGATGCCGCCCGCCGGCTTCACGCCGATCTCCTCGCCGGTCAGCCGGTGCCAGTCGCGCACGACCTCCAGCATCAGCAGCGTCACCGGGAGGGTCGCGGCGGGCGACACCTTGCCGGTGGAGGTCTTGATGAAGTCCGCGCCCGCGAGGATGCTCAGCCAGGACGCGCGGCGCACGTTGTCGTAGGTGTTCAGCTCGCCGGTCTCCAGGATGACCTTGAGGTGGGCGTAGCTGCCGTCGTCGCGGCGGCAGGCCTCTTTGACGGCCACGATCTCGTCGAACACGAGGCCGTAGCGGCCGGAGAGGAACGCGCCGCGGTCGATGACCATGTCGATCTCGTCCGCGCCGGCCGCGACCGCGTCGGCGGTGTCGGCCAGCTTCACGGGCAGGGAGGCCCGGCCGCTCGGGAAGGCAGTGGCGACGGCGGCGACGTTGATGCCGCCGTGCTGCCCGGTCTCGCGGGCGACGCGGCCGGCGTGGGAGGCGCCCAGCGCCTCCACCGCGTACGGGACCATGTCGCCGTACACGCACACCGCGGCGGGCCGCGGGGCGGTCAGGTCGCTCGGGTCGGGGGTGAGGGCCTTGGCGACGAGCGAACGCACCTTGCCGGGGGTGTCCGCGCCCTCCAGCGTCGTAAGGTCGATGAGCTCGATGATCTTGTCGAGCGCCCAGGCCTTGCTGGTGGTCTTGATGGAGCGGGTGCCGAGGCCGGCCGCGCGCTGCTCCAGGCCGACGGCGTCCACGCCGGGGATGCCGCCGAGGTAGCGCCGGAGCGAGCCCTCGGTGAGGTCGCCGCCCAGCACCTCGACGGCGCGGGCCGCCGGCGCGAGCGTGCGCACGGGCGGTGTCGTTTCGATGGTCATGACGTCTGCTTTCTCGTGTTCGGCACACGGCCGAGGAGGTCGTTGGCGGTCGACTCGTCGGTGATCAGGATGGTGCACAGCCCGCTGGCGACGACCGCGTGCGCGATGCCGTGCTTGGCCTCCCCCGCGATGACGGCGATCGAGGTGCCCGCGTTGCGGAGCTCGTCCAGGCTGAGGCCGAGGGTGCGGCCGTCGAGCTCGGGATCGGCGACCTGGCCCTCCTCGTTGATGAAGCGGCCGACGACGTCGCCCACGGCGCCCTTGGCGGCCAGCGCGAGCACATCCTCGGCGGAGAGGTAGCCGGAGTCGACGTGGACCGAGCTGGTGTCGACCACACCGGCGCTGAACAGGTACGCGTTCGCGCTGCGGGCGAGCTCCAGCACGGACTGCACGGACCGGTCGGCCTCGATCGCGCGGCGGGTGGCCGCGTGCTCGAAGATCGCCGGGCTCGGCAGCAGCGTCGCCGTGCCCTGGGCCTTGCGGGCCATCACGACGGCGGTGTCGGCGGCGGCCGTGGCCTGCCGGGTGCTCGACACGCTGCCGTTGATCTGGACGGGGTTCACACCGACCGCCCAGCCCGGGCGCAGCCGCGCGGCGACGGCGTGCAGGGTGCGGCCCCAGCTCACCCCGAGGGTGCGCGGGACCGGGCGCAGGGTCGTGAGGTAGTCGGCCGCGGCCTGTGCGACGCGGGCCTGGGAGTCGGAGTCGGACTCCGCTGCAGGGACGACGACCGCGTCCTCCAGCCCGTAGAAGCCGCACAGCTCGCGCTCCAGCGAGAACTTCCGTGCACTCGGGTGGACGATCTCGATGCGCACGAAGCCGTGCTCGCGCGCCGCCACCAGGAGCCGGCCGACCTTCCAGCGGGAGACGTTGAGGGCGACGCCGATCTCGTCCTGGGTCTTCCCGGCTTCGTAGTACAGCTCTGCGGCTTTGACGGCGAGGATCTCGTCGGTATCGTTCAGGGCCACCCGTCCAGCATAGGTCGGTGTGCAACGGTTGCGCGTTCTCCGCTCAAATGAGCAGGCCCGGTTTCGTTTATCGTTGGGTCGTGTCTGCCACTCCCCTCGCACTCGCCGTCGACTTCGGCGGAACCAAGGTCGAAGCCGCCCTCGTGGACGCGGACGGCGTCCTCCTCCCCGGCTCCCGCCACCGCCTCCCGACCGGCCGCACAGCGACGATCGGCGACCTGGAGGCCTCGGTCGGCGGTGTCGTGCGAGACACGCTGGCCGCGCTCCCGGACGGCGCGACGGTCGTCGGCGTCGGCATCGGCTGCGCCGGCCCGATCGACCGCAGGCGCGGCCTCGTCTCGCCCCTGAACGTGCCGGACTGGCGCGACTACCCCCTCCGCGACTTCATCGGCTCCGTCGTGGCCTCCTCCGGACTCGACGTGCCGGTGACGCTGGAGATGGACGGCGTCGCGATCACGATGGCCGAGCACTGGGTGGGCGCGGCGCAGGGCGTCGACAACGTGATGGGGATGGTCATCTCGACCGGGATCGGCGGCGGCCTCATCGTCGACGGCCGGGTCATCACCGGCCCGACCGGCAACGCCGGGCACATCGGGCACGTGGAGGTGGGCGACACCAGGGGCGAGGACACCTTCGGAGCGCCGTACGCGCTGGAGGCCATCGCCTCCGGCCCGCACACCGTCGCCTGGGCGCGCCGCCAGGGCTTCACCGGCGAGACGGGCGAGGAGCTGGCCGCAGCGTACGCCGCGGGCGACGAGGTCGCCGTCGCCGCGATCACCCGCACCGGCCGCGCCGTCGGCCACGCGATCGCCTCCGCGACGGCGCTGCTCGACCTGGAGCTGGTCGCGATCGGCGGCGGCTTCTCGCACTCCACCCCCGACCTGTTCACGCACATGCGCGAGGTGATCGAGGCGCACTACTTCCCGTTCGTGCGCAAGGTCCGCATCGTCCCGAGCGCGCTCTCCTCCGAGGGGCCGTTGATCGGGGCGGCCGCGCTCATCCACCGCAGCGCGATGCTGCCGGCGAACCCCCGCGACTAGCGGTCTTCGAGGGGGACGGGGCGCGCGACGACGGCGCCGGCCGCGGCGGCAGCCAGCGCGGTCGCGGTCAGCACGATGAGCGGCACGGTCCAGCCGCCGGTGACCTGGTGGAGGATGCCGACCATCAGCGGGCCGAGCGCGCCGAGGGTGTAGCCGAGGCCCTGCGTGAACCCGCTCAGCGCGACAGAGCCGGCGTGCGTGCGCGTGCGCACGTTGATCAGCACCAGGCTGAGCGGGAACAGCAGCGGGCCGAGGCCGGCGAACGCCACCCACAGCCAGGTCGCCGTCGCCGGGGCGAACACCAGCCCGGCGTAGCCCGCCACGAAGAACGCGACGCCGGCGTAGATCAGCAGCGAGACGTTGCGCATCCGGGCGGCGAGCAGCGGCACCAGCAGCCCGGCCGGGATGCCCATCCCGGCGTAGATCGACAGCAGCGCGCCCGCCTCCGCCGGCGGCGTCCCCGCGACATCGTGCACGAGCTGCGGCAGCCACGCGAACATCGCGTACGCGTTGAGGCTCGACACCGCGAACACCACCGCCATCGCCCAGGCCAGTCCCGAGCGCCAGATCCGGCGGACCATCGAATGGTCGGACCCCTCGACCTCCACGTCGTGCGCGGGGTGCGCCGGCCGGTGGGTGATCAGGATGCGCAGCCACGGCACGATCGCCAGCACGCTGACCAGCGCCCACATCCCGACCGACACGTGCCAGCTGGCGGCGTCCGCCACCGGCACGGCGACCAGCGGGGGCAGCAGGGTGCTGACCGACATCACGGTCGCGTAGAGCGCCGTCACCAGGCCGATCCGGTCGGGGAAGTAGCGCTTCACCAGCGGCGGCAGCAGCACGTTGCCGACGCCCATCCCGGCGAAGGTGACCGCCGACCCGACGGCGAGCATGACGAACGACCCGGCGGTCGCGCGCAGGAGGTGCCCGGCCAGCATCACGCCGAGCGCGATCAGCAGCACCGCCTCCAGCGACACCCGCCGGGTGAACGTCGGCGCGAGGAGCCCGAACAGCGCGAAGAAGACCGGCGGCAGCATCCCGAGCAGCCCGACCCCGACGCTCGACACGGGGAACTCGACCCGGATCTCCGCGAAGATGGGCGACAGCGCGGCGACCGCCGTGCGCAGGTTCGCCGCGACCAGCAGGATGCCGAGCAACGCGACCGTCCGGCCCTGCCAGAGCGGGCGCGGCGCCGCGGCCGGCGAAGCGGTTTCGGGAGCGGCCTCGCTCACGCGCGCTCGGCCGTCAGGATGCGGCGCGCCTGTTCCACGTCGGCGGCGATCTGCGCGATCAGCGGCTCGATCCCGGCGTACGCGACCATGCCGCGGATGCGCTCGGAGAACGCCACGTCGACCGTGTGGCCGTAGAGGTCGAGCTCGCGGTCGAGCACATAGGCCTCCACCTGCTTCTGCGGCACGCCCTCGAAGGTCGGGTTGTTGCCGACCGAGATCGCGGCGGGATAGCGGGTGCCGTCGTCGTCGGTCAGCCAGCCGGCGTAGACGCCGTCCGCCGGGATGAGACCCTCCGACTCCGGCGACAGGTTCGCGGTCGGGAAGCCGAGCTCCCGTCCGCGCGCGGCGCCGTGCACGACGATCCCGCGCACGGTCGGCACAGTGCCCAGCAGCTCGGCGGCGTGACCGACGTCGCCTGCGGCCAGCAGCTCCCGGATCCAGGTGGAGGACACCCGGCGGCCGTGCTCGGGCCGCACGTCGTCGATCAGCTCGACCGTGAAGCCGTAGCGCTCCCCCAGCTCGCGCAGCAGCGTCACGTCGCCCGCCCCGCGCGCGCCGAAGCGGAAGTCGCTGCCGACCAGCACGGCGGCGGCGTGCAGCCGGTCGACGAGGATGTGCCGGACGAACTCCTCCGGAGGCAGGTCCGCGAGCGCGCGGTCGAACGCGACCATGAGTGTCGCGTCGATCCCGGTGTCGGCCAGCAGCTCCAGCTTCTGCCGGTTGCTGACCAGCGAGGCCGGGCATTTCTCCGGCGCGAGCACCTCCAGCGGGTTGCGGTCGAAGGTGATGACCGCCGTGGTGAGCCCGCCCTCGGCGGCGACCGCGCGCAGCCGTTCGATGACCGCGCGGTGGCCGGTGTGCACCCCGTCGAACTTGCCGATCGTCACCGCGCTCGGCCCGAAGCCGTCCGGGATCTCCGCGACGGAGCCGAACACCCTCACGAACGCGCTCCGTCCTGCGGCTTGTGCTTCGACAGGTAGAGCAGGCCGAGGATCGGCAGGGCCAGCGGGATGAACAGGTACCCCATGCCGTACACGGACCACACGGTCGCGTCGCGCCCGAACGGGTCGATGTCGTGGAGGCCGAGCGTCGCCGGCGCGAACAGGCTGAGCGTCCCGATCACGAGCACGCCCACCAGTTCGAAGGTGATCGTGATCCACGCCACCCGGTACCAGACCCGCCCCGGCGCGACGAGCGCGATGGTCGCGACGATGTAGACGGCGGCCGACAGCGCGGACAGCGTGAACGCGACCGGCGCCTCATGGAAGCGGTCGATGATCTGGAAGACGCTGCGGCCGGTCGCGGCCAGCGCCAGCACCCCGTAGACGAACACGAGGACGCGGCCGACGCCGGTGATGCGGCGCTTCGGCGACTCGTCACCGCTCTGCTCACGGGCGGACATGGTGTGGTGGGACATCGCTAACGATTCTATTCGCGCGAACCGAAGCCTCTTACACTCCCTGCACGAACCAGATCTGCCCCATCCGGTACACCATCACCGCGATGGCGAGGCAGACGCCGCCCAGGATGACGGTGCTCCACCGGTTGCGCTCGATCAGGGCCCAGAACCCGCCGGCGAGCGGCAGCAGCAGCGCCGAGATCAGGTAGATGTAGAACTCTGCGAGGCTGCCGGTGGGCGGGTTGCCGACCAGCGGCGCCACGATCGCCATCACGAGCTGCACGATCAGCAGCAGCTCGACCAGCGCGACGGCGCCCATCGTGAGGTCGCCGGGAACGCGCCCGGCGAGCCCGAGCACCAGGCAGAGCACGCCGGCGATCACGGCGACGCCGACCTGCAGCGCCACGAACCATTCGATCATGCGGAGGCGATCTCGTCGGTCGGGAAGTTCACGAGGGTCCTGGCTTCCTTTCCGCGGAACTCGATGAGCCCCACGAGGTGGCCGCCGGGGGCGATGGCCGCGACGGGTCCGCCTCCCGGTCCCTCCCGATCGGCGATGTGGATGCGCCGGCCGTGCGTCAGGTCGATCGCCTGCTGCTCGGTCAGCTCGAGCGTCTCGAAGAGCTCCGAGGCGGCTCGCGCGGCGGGGATGAGGGCCGCCGCGGGATCGAGCGTATCGAGTTCGCCGGCCTCCCGCACGTCGAACGGGCCGACCCTCGTGCGCCGCAGCGCGGTGAGGTGGCCGCCGACGCCGAGGCGCGCGCCGAGGTCGCGGGCGAGCGAGCGGATGTAGGTGCCGGAGGAGCAGACCACGCGCACGTCGAGCTCGATCGCGACCGGCGCCGCGGGATCGGGCAGCCGCCGGGCCGCCAGCAGCTGGAACTCCGAGATGGTCACCGCACGCGGCTGGAGGACGACCTCCTCGCCCGCCCGCACCCGCGCGTAGGCGCGCTTGCCGTCCACCTTGATCGCGCTCACCGAGCTCGGGATCTGCTCGATCTCGCCGGTGAGCGCCACGATGCCGCGGGCGATCGCGTCGTCCGCGACTGCGGCGACGTCCGCCGGCTCGGCCTCCGTGACCACGTCGCCCTCCGCGTCGTCGGTCGTCGTGGTCGCGCCGAGCCGGATGGTCGCCAGGTACTCCTTGTCGGCGCCGACGATGTAGGTCAGCAGCCGCGTGGAGGAGTTGAGGCCCAGGATGAGCAGCCCCGTCGCCATCGGGTCGAGCGTGCCCGCGTGGCCCACCTTGCGGGTGCCGGCCAGCCTCCGCACGCGCGCGACGACGTCGTGGCTCGTCCAGCCTCCCGGCTTGTCGACCAGGACCAGACCGCTGCCGGTCATGCGCTCTCGCCGGCGACGTCGAGGACCAGCTGCAGCTTGGTGCGGAAGGTGGACTCGATGATCTCGGTGGCGCAGACGTCCTTGCCGTACTCGGCGGGCAGCTTGAGCCCGAGCAGCGTGTTCAGCAGCATGCCCTCCGCGAGGAACGTGCGCGCCTCGTCCGGGGAGAAGCCGACCTCGTCCCGGATCAGCTTGTAGATGGCGAGGAAGCCCTCGCGGGCGCGCGCGCCGACGACGGCGTCGTTGCCCATCCCGAACGCCTGCATGAGCGAGAGCAGGATGCCGCGGTCCTCGATCAGGTTCACGTACGCCAGCCCGAGGCGGCGGCCGATCTCGTGGTGCTCGCCGCCCGCGCCGTCCTCCCCCACGGGCGAGCCGTCCGCCCGCCACTCGTCGATCGTGGACTGGAAGCTCGCCATCAGCTTGTCGAGGGCGCGCTGCAGGACCTCCACGAAGAGGTTCTCCTTGCTGCCGAACATCCGGACGACGTAGGGCTGGCTGATCCCGGCCGCCTTGGCGATCTGGTCCGTGGTCGCGCCGAAGTAGCCGCGCTCCCCGAACACGAGGCTCGCCGCGCCGAGGATCTGCTCGCGCCGCTCGGCCGAGGGGATCCGTTCACTGATCGCCGAAGTCATGCTTGACAGGTTATCAGTCGATTACTAAAGTGCGTTGTAATCATTCGATTACTAACAATCCAGGAAGCGACCATGACCTCATCCCGTCCCGGCGCAGCCCGCCGGATCCCCGTCTGGCTCGCGATCGTCGCGGCCTCCCTGCCGATGTTCATGGCGACCCTCGACAACCTGGTCGTCACCAGCGCCCTCCCGGTCATCGCCCGAGACCTGAGCGCCTCCATCGAGCAGCTGCAGTGGGTGGTCAACGCGTATACCCTCTCGTTCGCGACGCTCATGCTGATGGCCGTCGGGATGGGCGACCGGCTCGGCCGCCGCTCGGTGTTCCTCGGCGGCATCGTGGTCTTCACCCTCGCCAGCGCCGCCAGCGCGCTCGCGACCGAGCCGTGGATGCTGATCGCCGCGCGTGCGGTGCAGGGCGCCGGCGCCGCGGCCCTGCTGCCGCTCTCGCTGACCCTGCTCGCCGGCAGCGTCAGCCAGAAGCTGCGCCCGGCCGCCATCGGCATCTGGGGAGGCATCTCCGGCCTCGGCGTGGCCCTCGGCCCGCTGATCGGCGGCGCGGTCGTGCAGGGCTGGAACTGGCAGGCCATCTTCTGGCTGAACGTGCCGCTCGGCGTCATCGCCGTCCCGCTCGTGCTCCTCGCCCTCCCGAACAGCTTCGGCGACCGGGTGCGCGCGGACATCGTCGGCCTGCTGCTCGCCGCGCCGGGCGTGCTCGGGCTCGTCTACGGCATCGTCCGGGGCAACGACGCGGGCTGGGACAGCGCGGAGGTGCTGTTCTCGCTCATCGCCGGCGGCGCGCTGCTGATCGCGTTCGTGTTCTGGGAGTCGCGCACCTCCGCTCCCCTGCTGCCGCTGCGGCTGTTCCGCGACCGCAGCTTCACCGTCGCGAACCTCGTCGGCGTGACCTTCAGCTTCGGGATCTTCGGGGCGATCTTCATCCTCATCCAGTTCCTCCAGGTCGTGCAGGGTCACACCCCGCTGGAGGCCGGCGTGATGACCATGCCGTGGACGCTGGCGCCGATGGTCGTCGCGCCGCTCACCGGGCTGGTCTCCGGCCGCACCGGCACGCGCCTCCCGATCGTCGTCGGGCTGGTGTTCCTCGCCGGGGCGATGGCGTGGATCGCCGGGACGCTGTCGGCGAGCCTGCCGTACTCGCAGATGTGGCCGCCGTTCCTGCTGGCCGGCGTCGGCATGGGCCTGGTGTTCGCGCCGAGCTCCACCGCGGTGCTGGCGAACATGCGCCCGGCCGACCACGCGAAGGCCTCCGGCGCCAACTCGACGCTGCGGGAGATCGGCGTCGCGCTCGGCGTCGCGGTGCTGACCGCGGTCTTCACCGGCGCGGGCGGGACGCTCACCCCGACCGGCTACGTGAGCGCGGCCATCCCGGCCGTCTGGGTCGGCGCCGGAGCACTGGCGCTGGCCGCGGTCATCTCGCTCGCGCTGCCCAGTCGGCGTCGCGCCGCGGAGCTGGCGGCCGCACACGCCGCCGACACGGCCGACGAGACCGCCCTCCCCGCCGCCGCGACCCCCGAACCCACCCCGGTCCTCGCCGACTGACGAACTAGCTGACAGGACATGCCGTCTCGCGCGAGGCCGGGGCGGCGTGTCCTGTCAGTTCGTTCGGGATCGACGCGCGGCCTAGGCTGGAGGGCGTGCGTATCGGCGTGATCGGAGCAGGGGCCATCGGCGGCACGATCGCGGCGCTGCTCGATCGCGTCGGTCATCTCGTGGAGGTCACCGCCCGCGGCGACCAGCTCGCCGCCATCCGCGCGAACGGCCTCCGGCTCGACGGCGGCTGGGGCGCCCACACCGCGCGGGTCGCCGCCGCCGAACGGCTCCAGACCCGTCCCGAGCTGGTGTTCGTCTGCACCAAGGCGCAGGACGCCGAGGCCGCCATCCGCGACAACGCCGCCCTCCTCGACGGCATCACGGTCGTAGTGGTCCAGAACGGCCTCGCCGGCCTCCGCGTCGCGACCGAGCTGCTCCCCGGCTCCGACTGCGTCGGCGCGCTCGCCCTCTACGCCGCCAGCTACCTCTCCCCCGGCCGCGTCACCGTCACCACGACCGCGAATACCTACCTCGGCGCGGGCGAGGGCGAGCCCCCGGAGAGCGCGGTGGAGGCCGCCCGCATCCTCGACGCCGCCATGCCCAGCTTCGCGGTCGAGAACTTCACCGGCTGCCAGTGGACCAAGCTCATGGTCAACCAGGTCAACGCCATGCCCGCCATCACCGGCCTCAGCGCCCAGGAGACCCTGGGCAGCCGCGAGCTGCGCCCGATCATCACCGCGAGCCTCCAGGAGGCCGTCCGCGTCGGCATCGCCCGCGGCGTGCGCTTCGGCAGCATCCAGGGCCTGGACGACCGGATCCTGCGCTTCGTCGCGTCGTCCCCGCGCTGGCTGGCGCAGGTCGTCCCGCTGCTGATGCGACGCAGGATGGGGGCGACGCCCAACCCCGGCTCGACGCTGCAGAGCATCCGGCGCGGCCAGCTCAGCGAGATCGACTACCTGAACGGCGCGGTCGTCGCCGAGGCGCGCGCGTGCGGGCAGGAGGCGCCGGTCAACGCGGCGCTGACCGGCCTGGTGCACGAGGTGGAGGCCACGAAGGCGTTCATCGCGCCGGCCGACGTCGCGCGCCGGCTCGCCCCGCTGCTGGGCCGCTAGGCCCGGGGGACGCGCACCGGCGCCTGCGGGTCCGAGTCGTCCACCAGGAAGGTCGCGAAGTCGCCCGGCCGCGCATCCTCCTCGTACACGGCCCGCTGCGGCGTGTTCACCAGCAGGACCGACGCGTTCCACTCCCGGCGCAGCTCCGGCCTCAGCAGGAACTCGCCGTCGATCACCAGCACGGCGTCCGGCCCTGCCGTCTCCCACCGGGCGACGACCGGCGCGTCCCGCACCTCGTCGAACGCCCGCGTCTGGAACCCGGTGCTGCCCGCCATCCGGAACGGGTCGAGCAGCACCCGCTGCAGCGTCGAGTAGTCGAACGCGTCGCGGTAGAAGCGCTCGGGCGTCTCCGGTCCGAACAGGGTGCGCTCGGCGCGTGACCGGTGGAAGTCGCCGACCGACGCCCGGTGCGTGTCGACGCCGGACTCCCGGAACACCACGGCGAGATCGTCGGCGAAGCCCGAGGTGCCACCGCCGCCATCCACGGCGACCACCACCCGGCCGCCCGGCGTGAGCGCGCGCACCTCCGCCACGATCTCGCGGAGGAGGAGGACCCGCGGCGTCGGAGGCAGCATCATGGGACGAGCATAAGCCGCAGCACCGGGTAGCCTCGATACATGCCAGACGCGGACAGACCCGACGCGTTCGCGACGGCGGTGGTGGACTGGTACCACGCCAACCGCCGCGACCTCCCCTGGCGCCGCGACGGCTTCACAGCGTGGGGCACCCTGGTCAGCGAGTTCATGCTCCAGCAGACCCCGGTGGCGCGCGTGATCCCGCGTCTGGAGGAGTGGCTGACCCGCTGGCCGACGCCGGCCGACCTGGCCGCCGTCCCGCCCGGGGACGCCGTGCGCGCCTGGCAGTCGCTCGGCTACCCGCGCCGCGCGCTCTGGCTGCACGCCGCGGCCGTCGCGATCACCGAGCGCCACGGCGGCGTCGTGCCGGACGACGTGGAGGCGCTGCTCGCACTCCCGGGGATCGGGGACTACACCGCGCGCGCCGTCGCGGTGTTCGCGTACGGTGCGCACCATCCCGTCGTCGACACCAACGTGCGTCGCGTCATCGCGCGCGCCGTCGACGGCCAGGGCGAGCCCGCCCCGCCGAGCGCCCGGCGCGACCTCGCGGCCATGACCGCGCTCCTGCCCGACGACCGCCCCGCGGCCGCCGCCTTCAACGCCGGGATGATGGAGCTCGGCGCGATCGTGTGCGTCGCCCGCTCGCCGCGCTGCGAGGCCTGCCCGCTGGCGGCGTCCTGCGCGTGGCGCGCCGCGGGCTACCCCGCGTACGCAGGCCCGCGCAAGACGGTGCAGAAGAAGTACGAGGGCAGCGACCGGCAGGTGCGCGGCCGCCTCCTCGCCGAGCTGCGCGGCTCGCACATCCCGGTCACCGCCGCCGAGCTGGAGGACGTCTGGCCCGACGCCGAGCAGCGCGACCGCGCCCTCCGTGGGCTGGTCGCCGACGGTCTCGCGGTCGCGGAGGGCGACGGCTACACGCTGCCCTGAGCTCGCGAACGGCTCAGGACTCCGCGAACACCGCCGGGTTCCAGTCCAGGATCCGGGACCGGTACACCAGCCCCTCGGTGAAGAACGGATCGCCGTCGCGGAACCGCTCCGCGGCCTCCCGCGACCGGAAGATCGCCATCGACCCCTGCGTGCCGGGGTCGCCGAAGGTGCCGATCATCAGCACGTCCCCGGTCTCCGCGGCGAACGCGTCCAGGTAGGCCTTGTGGCGCGGGTAGGCCTCCACGACGCGCTGGAACCGCTCCGGGGTGGTGTCGGGGTCTGGGTCGTAGAACGAGACGGCGTACATGGCGGCGAGCCTAGTCCTCGTCCTCGTCCTCGCGCGGCTTCACGTACGGGTCCTCCTCGCCGGCGTAGCTGGCGCCGGCCGCGAGCCCCGCCACCTGGGTGTCGTGGTCGTGGGCCTGGCGCAGCAGGTCCTCGATGTGCGCGGCGTTCTCCGGGATGGCGTCGAGCTGGAACGCGAGCGTCGGCGTCAGCCGTGCCGTGATGTTCTTGCCCACCTCGCTGCGGAGCATGCCGGTCGCCGCCTGCAGGGCTGCAGCGGTGTCCGCGCGCTCCTGGTCGGTGCCGTACACCGTGTAGAACACGGTGGCGTGCTGGAGGTCGCCCGTCACCTGCACGTCGGTGATCGTCACGAAGCCGAGCCGCGGGTCGCGCAGGCCGCGATCCAGCCGCTTGGCGATGATGACCTGGATTCTGTCCGCGAGCTTCCGCGCGCGTGCCGGGTCGGCCATGGGGTCCTCCTAGGGATGTTCTGAGCGGAAGCCGAAGGCCCGGCGGTCTCCCGCCGGGCCTCACAGGCTACCGATTAAGCGCGGGGCTTCTCCCGCATCTCGGTGGTCTCGATCTCGTCGCCGATCTGGATGTCGTTGTACTTGCCGAGACCGATACCGGCCTCGAAGTCCGTACGGACCTCCGTGACGTCGTCCTTGAACCGGCGCAGCGACTCGATGGCGAGGTTGTCCCCCACCACGACGCCGTCGCGGATGACGCGCGCCTTGGCGTTGCGCGTGATCGTTCCGGACCGGACGATGACACCGGCGATGTTGCCGAACTTGGAGGAGCGGAACACCTCGCGGATCTCGGCCACACCCGACTGGACCTCTTCGAACTCGGGCTTGAGCATGCCCTTGAGCGAGTTCTCGATGTCCTCGATGGCGTTGTAGATGACCGAGTAGAAGCGGACGTCCACACCCTCGCGGGCCGCACGCTCGCGCGCCTTCACGTCCGGGCGGACGTTGAAGCCGATCACGATCGCGTTGTCGATGGTCGCCAGGTCGATGTCCGACTCGGTGATGGCGCCGACGCCGCGGTGCAGGATGCGCAGGGACACCGAGTCGTCGACCTCGATCTTCATGAGCGACTCCTCCAGCGCCTCCACGGCACCGGACACGTCGCCCTTGATGATGAGGTTGAGCGCCTCGACCTTGCCCTCTTCCAGAGCACGGGTGAAGTCCTCGAGCGAGATGCGCTTGCGGGCCTTCGCCAGCTGCGCGTTGCGCTCGGCGGCCTCGCGCTTCTCGGCGATCTGCCGGGCGGTGCGGTCCTCCTCGGTGACGATGAAGGTGTCGCCGGCGCGCGGGACGCTGGAGAGACCCTGCACCTGGACCGGGCGGGAGGGCGCAGCCTCGAAGACGGCGTCGCCGTTCTCGTCGGCCATCGCACGCACGCGGCCGTAGGCCGTGCCCGCGACGATCGCGTCGCCGACGCGCAGCGTTCCGGACTGGATGAGCACGGTCGCCACGGCGCCGCGGCCCTTGTCGAGCTTCGCCTCGATCGCGACACCGCGCGCGTCCTTGTTCGGGTTCGCGCGCAGGTCGAGACCTGCGTCGGCGGTCAGCAGGACCGCGTCGAGCAGAGCGTCGATGCCGATGTTGTTGCGGGCCGACACGTCGACGAACATGACGTCGCCGCCGTACTCCTCGGCGACCAGACCGAACTCGGTGAGCTGCTGGCGCACCTTGGCCGGGTTGGCGTCCGGCTTGTCGATCTTGTTGACCGCGACCACGATCGGCACGTTGGCCGCCTGGGCGTGGTTCAGCGCCTCGATCGTCTGCGGCATGATGCCGTCGTCCGCCGCGACCACGAGGATCGCGATGTCCGTCACCTGCGCACCACGGGCACGCATGGCGGTGAACGCCTCGTGACCCGGGGTGTCGATGAAGGTGATGGCGCGCTCGATGTCGTCGTGCTCGGTCCACACCTGGTAGGCGCCGATGTGCTGGGTGATGCCGCCGGCCTCGCCCGCGACGACGTTCGCGTTGCGGATGGCGTCGAGGAGGCGCGTCTTACCGTGGTCGACGTGACCCATGACCGTGACGACCGGGGGCCGGATCTCGAGATCCTCGTCGGACTCGCCCTCCAGCTCGGCGTCGAGGTCGATGTCGAAGCCCTCGAGGAGCTCGCGGTCCTCGTCCTCCGGGGAGACGACCTGGATCTTGTAGCCCAGCTCCTCGCCGAGGATCGCGAAGGTCGCCTCGTCGAGCGACTCGGTCGCGGTCGCCATCTCGCCCAGGTGGAAGAGGACGGTGACCAGCGACGCGGGGTTCGCGTCGATCTTGTCGGCGAAGTCCGAGATGGAGGAGCCGCGGCGCAGGCGCACGACCGTGCCGCCGTCGCCGCGGGGAACGCTCACGCCGCCCAGCGACGGAGCTTCCCTCATCTCGAATTCCTGGCGCTTCGCGCGCTTCGACTTGCGGGCCTTGGACTTGCCGCCGCCACGACCGAACGCGCCGGCCGTGCCGCCGCCGGGTCCACGGCCGCGGCCACCGCCGCCGGCCGGACGCGGCGCGCCGAAGCCGCCGCCCGGAGCGCCGCCTGGGCGCTGGAAGCCGCCGCCTGCCGCACCGCCACCGGCGCCGCCCGGGCGCTGCTGGAAGCCGGGACGTCCGCCGCCGCCGCCCTGGCGCTGGCCGGGACGGTTGCCGCCGCCACCCTGGCCGGGCGCGCCGATGCGCGGCGAGCCGGGACGCGGCGGGGCCGGACGCGGGATGTTGCCGGGGCTCGGGCGCGAGCCCATGCCCTGCGAGCTGGAGAACGGGTTGTTCCCCGGCCGCGGGGTGCTGGGCCGCGAGCCCATGCCCTGGCTGGACGAGAACGGGTTGTTGCCGGGGCGGGCGTTGCCCGGGCGCGGGATGCTGCCGGAGCCGGAGCCGGACGCCGTGCCGGGGCGCGGCGAGGCAGGCTTGGCGGCGTCGGTCGTGCTGGACGCGGCGGGAGCGGCCTGAGCGGCCTTCTCGGCGGCGGCCTTCTCCGCAGCGGCCTTCTCGGCAGCCGCCTTCTCGGCGGCGGCCTGACGCTCGGCGACGGACAGCGGCGCCTGCGGCTTGGGGCCGGCGGACTCGCTCGACGCCGGCGGGCGCGGCGCGGCCGGGCGGGGCGCCTCGGCCTTGGGAGCCGACGCCTTGTCGGCGGTGAAGCCCTCAGCCTCCAGGGCGGCACGCAGCTTGCGGGCTACCGGGGGCTCGATGCTGGAGGACGGTCCCTTGACGAACTCGCCCATCTCCTTGAGTTTCGCGAGCGCGACTTTGCTGTCGACGCCGAGCTCGCTCGCGACCTCGTGTACGCGTGGTTTTGCAGCCACAATTCTCCTGTCTGGGGCCTACCCCGGACAGGGCAGGCGTTAGTAGTGGACGGATCTCATTTCGAGCCGCTCATCGGTTGTCACTCATGTGAAGTCAACTTCTTCAGCCTGTTCTAATGAATTGCGACCGGATGGTCGCGGTTTCGAGTGCCCCCTCCACGCGGAGCGCGCGCCCGAAGGCCCGGCGCTTGATCGCGAGTTCGATGCACTCGTCGACCGGATGCAGCCACGCGCCCCGCCCCGGCAGCGTGGCGGACGGATCCACCACCAGGGCCGATTGTTGGGCGACGACCCTCAGAAGCGAGGACCGGGGAGCGCGAGAACGGCATCCGATGCACGTTCTGACGGCTTCCATCCTACTCCTCCCCGCGGTGTGCTCCGAACGGACGGTCCGTGCGGGTGCTTCCAGGCTATCGGTCGCGGGCCTGTCCTCCACGTGGAGGACTGGCAGCTGAACCGGGATGGGCGGACACTTCGCCTCGGAGGAACCATGCACACTTCGCTCCATGACGCGCTGCCCGCTCGACGACGCACTCTGCACCTCGTCGCGGCCGCCGCTCTGACCGCGGCCGCCCTGGCTGCCACCCAGCCGCTCGCGTCACCCGCTTCGGCGGCGCCCGTGGCGTGGAGCCAGTTCGGGAACGGTCCGACGCACACCGGCGTCAACAGCGCGGAGGGCCAGATCATTCCGTCGACGGTCGGTGCGTTGGCTCCCCTGTTCACCGCGACCCTTCCGGGTGTCTCCGACGCGCCGCCCGTCGAGCAACCGGGCGTCGCCACCGCGGGAGGCACGCGCGACCTCCTCTTCACGACGACGAAGGACGGCTGGGTGACCGCGAGCGACGCCGACACCGGTGCCGAGGTGTGGAAGCACCAGAACGGCCCGGGGTCGTGCATGATCAACAACGGGAGCTCCCCCTGCTACACGACCTCCTCGCCCGCCGTCGACCCGAGCGGGGCTTTCGTGTACAGCTACGGGCTCGACGGCAAGGTCCACAAGTATGCGACCGGCAGCGGGACGGAGACCACGGGAGGCGGCTGGCCGCAGATCGCGACACTCAAGCCGTACGACGAGAAGAGCTCCCCGGCCCTCACCATCGTCTCCACCGGCGGCCACACCTACCTCTACGTCGCGAACGGCGGGTACCCCGGCGACCGAGGCGACTACCAGGGCCACGTGACGACGATCGACCTCGCCAGCGGGGCTCAGCGCGTCTTCAACACGCTCTGCAGCGACAACACCGGGCACATCGCCGCCGGAGGATGCGGAAACGTCCAGTCGGCGGTGTGGGCGCGGCCGAGCGTGGTCTGGGACCCGGGGACGCAGCGCATCCTCTTCTCCACCGGCAACGCGGTCTTCGACGGCTCCCGCAACTGGGGCGACTCGGTGCTCGCCATCAACCCCGACGGCACGGGCACAGGCGGCGGCCCCGTCGACAGCTACACGCCATCGAACTACGCGACGCTGAACCAGCAGGACCTCGACCTCGGCAGCACCGCTCCGCAGGTGGTCGCACCCCCGGCCGGGTCCACCCTGACCCACCTGGCCGTGCAGAGCGGCAAGGACTCGCGCATCCGCCTGCTGAACACGTCCGCCCTCGGCGGGGCCGGGCACGGAGCGACGGGAGGCGAACTGCAGAACATCGCCGTCCCCCAGGGCGGCCAGGTGCTCACCCAGCCGGCCACCTGGGTGGACGGATCGGGCACCTCCTGGGTGTTCATCGCCGACAACAGCGGTATCTCGGCGCTGAAACTGACCGCGAGCGCGGGCGCGCCCTCCCTCGCGCCGGTGTGGTCGCAGACGGTGGGCGGGACGACGCCGGTGATCGCGGGCGGGGTCCTGTTCTACCTGTCGCGCAACGGCGTGCGGGCCCTGGACCCGGCGACCGGCACGCAGCTCTGGTCGGACGCGGCGGGAGCGAGCGGTCTGCACTGGCAGAGCCCGATCGTCGTGAACGGGAAGCTCTACTTCACCGACGGGGGCGGCTCGCTGCGCGCCTACTCCGTGCCCGCCGGCGCGCAGAAGGTCGGCCGGCTCTCGAGCGCCGACCGGTTCGGCACCAGCGCCGCCGTCTCGGCCGCGACCTTCCCGGCGAACGCGCCCGTGGCCTACATCGCCTCCGGCCTGTCCTTCCCGGACGCTCTGAGCGGCTCCCCCGCGGCAGCGCGCGCCGGCGGGCCGGTGCTCCTCGTGGGCCCGACGACGATCCCCGCGGCGGTGCAGACCGAGCTCCAGCGCCTCCATCCGGCGAGGATCGTGGGGCTCGGGGGCACCGACGTGATCGCCGACGCGGTCCTGGCGCAGTTGACGAGCTATACCGCGGGGAGCGTGACCCGCGTCGCGGGCAGCGACCGGTACTCCACCAGTGCGGCCATCTCTCAGGCCACAGCGGCGGCCGGACCCGCCGTCGCGTATGTGGTCTCCGGTGAGACGTTCCCGGACGCGCTGTCCGCCGGGGCTCTCGCCGCCCGCACCGCGGGCGCCCCGCTGCTGCTGACAGCGCAGGCCGTCCTCCCCGATGCGACAGCGGCCGAGCTGCAACGCCTGGCGCCGAAGTCGATCGTCGTCGTGGGCGGTGCGAGCGCCGTCTCCGATGCGGTCGTGCACGAGCTGGGCGGATACACGACGGGCTCGGTGACCCGGCTCAGCGGAGCCGACCGGTTCGCGACCAGCGCCGCCGTCGCCGCGGCGTTCCCCGCGGGCACAGCGTCCGCGTTCGTCGCCTCCGGCACGGGATTCGCGGACGCGCTCTCCGCCTCTGCGGCAGCAGGCGCGGGAGGGGCGCCTCTGCTTCTCACGATGCCCGGCGCCGTCCCTGACCCGGTCGGCGCGCAGCTCTCGCGCATCCGGCCCGCGCACATCACGGTCGCAGGCGGGACCGACGCGGTGAGCGACGAGGTGCAGGCCGCACTGGCCGCCTACGTGCCGTAGGCGGTCAGGCGCCGGCCGGCCCGGGCCTACAGCTCGGGCGTCACTTCTCGTCCAGGATGGAGTCGGGCTGGATGTCGATCTTGGCGCCGGTGAGCTTCGCAGCGAGGCGGGCGTTCTGACCTTCCTTGCCGATCGCGAGCGAGAGCTGGTAGTCGGGCACGAGCGCGCGCACGGCCTTGAGCGACTCGTCGATGACGAACGCGCTGGTCACCTTGGCCGGCGAGAGGGCGCTCGACACGAACGTCGCGAGGTCGGGCGAGTAGTCGACGATGTCGATCTTCTCGTTGTTCAACTCCGCCGTGACCGCGCGCACGCGCTGGCCGAGCTCGCCGATGCAGGCGCCCTTGGCGTTCACGCCGGGCTCGGTCGCGCGCACCGCGATCTTGGTGCGGTGGCCGGCCTCCCGGGCGAGCGAGACGATCTCCACGATGCCGCTGGCGATCTCCGGGACCTCCAGCGCGAACAGCTTGCGGACGAGCGCCGGGTGCGTGCGCGAGACGGTGATCGACGGGCCCTTGGGGCCCTTCGCCACGCTCGTGACGTAGACGCGGATGCGCGAGCCGTGCGTGTACTCCTCGCCGGGCACCTGCTCCTCGGGCGGGAGGATGGCCTCCACGCTGCCCAGGTCGATGTGCACCATGCGCGGGTTCGGCCCCTGCTGGATGATGCCGGCGACGATGTCGCCCTCCCGGCCGCGGAACTCGCCGAGCACCGCGTCGTCCGCGATGTCGCGCAGCCGCTGGTTGATCACCTGCTTGGCGGCGAACGCCGCGATGCGGCCGAAGTCGCTGGGGCTGTCCTCGGCCTCGCCGATGACATTGCCCTCCTCGTCGCGCTCCGGCACGTAGACGGTGACATGCCCCGTCTTGCGGTCCAGGTGGACGCGCGCGGCGGGCGGCTGGTCGCTGTGCCCGTGGCGGTGGTCGGCCTGGTTGGTGTGCTTCAGATACGCGGTCAGGATCGCCTGCTCGATGATCTGCACCAGCTCATCGAAGGGAATCTCCTTCTCGCGCTCCATGAGACGCAAGACGCTGAGGTCGATGTCCATGCCGGCCTCCTCTATTCAGCTATTCAGATCCTCGCCGCCGCGCGATGGCGCGGCGGACTCAGCTATCTACGGTACCGGAGATTCCGCCGGCCTGGGACCCCGGGTACCGTGCAGGGCATGAGCTCGCCATCCCGAACAGCCGCCCGGCTGGAGCACAGCACCGCCGTGCGGGTCCTCACCCGCGTCGGCCTGGCCTCGATCGGCCTCCTGCACATCCTCATCGGCGTCATCGCCCTCGCCGTGGCGTTCGGCGCCGGCGGCCAGGCCGACCAGTCCGGCGCGCTGCAGGCGGTCGCCTCGGTTCCCGGCGGCGTGTTCGTGCTGTGGCTGATCGTGATCGGCCTGGTCGTGCTCGCGGTCTGGCAGGTGCTGGTGGCGTTCACGGCGCACGGCGCCGGCACGAAAGCGCTCGAGGTCGTCAAAGCCGTCGTGTACGCCGGCCTCGCGTACCTGACGATCACGGTCGCTTCGGGCGGAGGGCACAACTCGTCGTCCGGCGAGAAGACCGCGAGCGCACGGCTGCTCGCCCTCCCCGGCGGCGTGTTCGTGCTGGCGCTGATCGGGCTCGTCATCGTCGGGGTCGGTGTCGGCTTCATCCGCAACGGCGCGACGCACCGGTTCGAGCGCGACCTGAAGCTGCCGCCGGACCGGTGGGCCGGGGCCATCACGGTACTCGGCCGGGTCGGCTACATCGCGAAGGGCGTCGCCCTGCTGCTGGTCGGCGGCCTGGTGGTCGTGGCCGCCGTCACCTTCGACCCCTCGAAGGCCTCCGGGCTGGACGGCAGCCTCAAGACGCTCGTCAGCCTCCCCTTCGGGGTGGTGCTGTTGATCCTGATCGCGCTCGGCCTGATGGCCTACGGCCTGTTCTGGTGCGTCAGGGCCGTCCGCGCCCGCCTGTAGGCGGCTACGCCTCCTCCTCCGCCGGCGCCGCGAACTGGGCGTTGTACAGCGTGTAGTAGGCGCCTCCCTTGGCGAGCAGTTCGGCGTGGGTCCCCTGTTCGACGATCCGTCCCGCCTCCATCACCAGGATGAGGCCGGCGTCGCGGATCGTGGAGAGCCGATGGGCGATCACGAACGACGTGCGGTCGGCGCGCAGCGCGCTCATCGCCTTCTGCACCAGCAGCTCGGTGCGGGTGTCGACCGAGGAGGTCGCCTCGTCCAGGATGAGCACGCTCGGCCGGGCCAGGAACGCCCGCGCGATCGTCAGCAGCTGCTTCTCGCCCGCCGAGACGTTCGAGCCCTCGTCGTCCAGCACCGTGTCGTAGCCGTCCGGCAGCGAATGCACGAAGCGGTCGACGTACGTCGCGCGCGCCGCGTCGAGGATCTCCTCCTCGGTCGCACCCGGCCGGCCGTAGGCGATGTTCTCGCGGATCGTGCCCTTGAACAGCCAGGTGTCCTGCAGCACCATCCCCATCCGCTCGCGAAGGCCGTGCCTGGTCATCGTCGCGATGTCCACGCCGTCGAGCGTGATCCGGCCGGAGTCCAGGTCGTAGAAGCGCATCATCAGGTTGACCAGCGTGGTCTTGCCCGCGCCGGTCGGGCCGACGATCGCCACGGTCTGGCCGGGCTCGGCGACCAGCGAGAGGTCCTCGATGAGCGGCTGGTCCGGCACGTACCGGAACGACACGTCCTCGAAGGCCAGCCGACCGCGGGTCCCCTGCAGCTCGATGGGCTCGGCCGGGTCCGCGCTCTGCTCGTCGGCGTCCAGCAGTTCGAAGACCCGCTCGGCGCTGGCGACGCCCGACTGCAGCAGGTTGGCCATCGAGCCGAGCTGTGTGAGCGGCTGCGTGAACTGGCGCGAGTACTGGATGAACGCCGTCACGTCGCCGAGCTGCATCGCGCCGTTGGCGACCTGGAGGCCGCCGACCACCGCGATGGCGACGTACATCAGGTTCCCGACGAACATCATCGACGGCATGATCAGGCCGGAGATGAACTGCGCGCCGAAGCTCGCCTGGTACATCTCCTGGTTCTTGGAGCGGAAGCGCTCCTCCACCTCGCGGTGCCGGCCGAAGACCTTCACGAGCGAGTGGCCGGTGAAGGCCTCCTCGATCTGTCCGTTCAGCTCGCCGGTGTTGCGCCACTGGGCGACGAACAGCTTCTGCGAGCGCTTGGCGATCAGCATCGTGATCACGAGGGTCAGCGGGATGGTGATGAGCGCGATCAGGGCGAGCAGCGGCGACACCACGAACATCATCACCGTCACGCCGATCACCGTCAGCAGCGAGGTGAGCAGCTGGCTCATCGTCTGCTGGAGCGTCTGCGAGATGTTGTCGATGTCGTTGGTGACCCGGCTGAGCAGCTCGCCGCGCTGCATCCGGTCGAAGTAGGTCAGCGGGAGGCGGTGGATCTTGGCCTCGACATCCTGGCGCAGCCGGTAGACCGTGCGCTGGGTGATCCCGTTGAGCACGTAGCCCTGGAGGTACGCGAACAGCGAGGACGCGATGTACAGCGCGAGCACCCACATCAGGATGTGGCCGACGGCGGTGAAGTCGATGCCGGCTCCGGGCGTCAGCGTCATCCCGGAGATGAGGTCCGCGAGCTGACCCTGACCGCTCGCCCGCAGCCCGGCGATGGCCTGCTGCTGGGTGATTCCCGCCGGAAGGTGCGCGGAGATCGCGCCGGCGAAGACGAGGTTGATGGCGTTGCCGAGCAGCTTCGGCCCGAGCACCGCGAACACCACGCTGACGACGGCGAGGAGGGTGACGAAGACGATTCCGATCCACTCCGGCCGCAGCCGCGCGGCGAGCCGCTTGGCCGACGGGCCGAAGTTCAGCGACTTGTCGCCCGGCATGGTCATCCCGCCGAACGGGCCGCCGCCAGGACCGCGCCGGACGGGGGTCCTGATGGGAGTCTGCGTCGCGGTGGGAGCGCCGGCCGGCGCCGCAGCGGGACGACGGGCGCTGTCTTCGCGGGTCATGCCGCCTCCTCCGCGGTGAGCTGCGACGAGACGATCTCGGCGTAGGTCGGATTGGTCTCCACGAGCTCGGCGTGGGTGCCGCGGCCGACCACGTGGCCGTCCTCGAGGACGACGATCTGGTCGGCGTCCACGATGGTCGACACCCGCTGGGCCACGACGATCATCGTCGCCTCCGCCTCGTGCCGGGCGAGCGCGCTGCGCAGGCGCGCGTCGGTCGCGGTGTCGAGCGCGGAGAACGAGTCGTCGAAGATGTAGATCTCCGGGCGGCGCACCAGCGCGCGGGCGATGGCCAGACGCTGCCGCTGGCCGCCGGACACGTTGGTGCCGCCCTGGGCGATCGGCCCGTCCAGCTTCTCGGGCATCTCCTCCACGAAGCCCTTCGCCTGCGCGATCTCCAGCGCCCGCCAGAGCTCCGCGTCCGTGGCGTCGGGGTTGCCGTAGCGGAGGTTGCTGGCGACGGTGCCCGAGAACAGGTACGGCTTCTGCGGCACGAGCCCGATGCGCGACCAGAGCACCTCGGGGTCGAGCTCCGCGACGTCCACGCCGTCGACCAGCACGATGCCGCTCGTCGCGTCGAAGAGCCGCGGGATGAGGTTGACCAGCGTCGTCTTGCCGGCGCCGGTGCTGCCGATCACGGCGGTGGTCTTGCCGGCCTCCGCGAAGAACGTCACGTCGCTCAGCACGGGCTGCTCGGCCCCCGGGTACGAGAAGCCGACACCGACGAACTCGACCGTGCCGTGCGCGGAGACCTCGGTGATCGGGTTCTCCACGGCGCCCACCGACGGCTCCATGTTCAGCACCTCGCCGATGCGGTCGGCGCAGACCGCGGCGCGCGGCACCAGCACCGCCATCATCGTGGACATCATCACGCCCATCAGGATCTGCGCGAGATACTGCAGGAACGCGGTCAGGGTGCCGATCTGCATCGACCCGTCCGCGACGCGGTAGGCGCCGAACCAGATCACGGCGACGCTCGACACGTTCAGCACCAGCATCACGATCGGGAACATCAGCGCGAACAGCCGGCCGGCCCGGATCGCGGTGTCGGTGACCTGGTCGTTGGCGACCGTGAACCGTGCCGTCTCCACGTCCTCCCGCACGAACGCGCGCACCACGCGGATGCCGGTGAGCTGCTCGCGCAGCACCCGGTTGACCCGGTCGATCCGCTCCTGCATCTTCCGGAACAGCGGGACCATCCGGACGATGATCAGGCTCACGGCGATCAGCAGCACCGGCACGCTGACCGCGATCAGCCAGGAGAGCTGGAGGTCCTGCCGCATCGCGAGGATGATGCCGCCGATCGCGAGGATCGGCGCCGACACCAGGAGCGTGCAGGTCATCAGCACGAGCATCTGCACCTGCTGCACGTCGTTGGTGTTCCGCGTGATGAGCGACGGGGCGCCGAAGTGCGTCACCTCGCGCTCGGAGAACTCGCCCACGCGGTGGAAGATCGCGCCGCGGAGGTCGCGGCCGACCAGCATGGCCACCTTCGCGCCGAAGTACACCGCGGTGATCGAGCACGCGATCTGGACGATGGTCACGCCGAGCATCTCGGCGCCGGTCGACAGAATGTAGCCGGTGTCGCCCTTGGCGATGCCGTTGTCCACGATGTCGGCGTTCAGCGTCGGCAGCCACAGCGACAGCAGCGATTGGGCAAGCTGGAAGACCACCACCCCGATGAGCAGCGGCCAGTGCGGCCGGAGGTACCGGCCGAGGAGTTTCAGGAGCATCCGGGCTCTCCCAGGTCTGCCGCGTCCGCGGCGGTCGTGACGGGTGAATAGATGGCGAACGGCCTGCCCGCGACGCCCACGAGGGCGATCTTGGCGAGGTCGTCGACGCTGAACTCGATGCCGTCGTTCAGGGCGGGGAACGCGGACGAGAAGCTGATCAGGCGCAGGATGTGGGCGACGCGGTCGGGAGGCCAGTTCAGCTCCTCGGCCTCCGGGGCGAGGATCCGGGCGATGATGGCCGCGAACTCGGCGCGCTCGTGCGGGATCGGCGGACGCTGATGACCCACCACCGCCATGATGCGCATGACGTTCTGGAAGCGCTCGCGCAGCAGGTAGACGATCGCGCGCACCTTGTGCTCCAGCGGGAGGCCGGGATCGATGGAGCGCAGCGCCTCACGCAGCGGCTCCGGGTCGAGATACCTCTCGACGGCCGCCTGGACGAGCGTCTCCTTGTCGCCGAACGCGCGGAAGATCGTCCCCTCGGCGATCCCGGCGGCGTCGGCGATCTGGCGCGAGGTCACGCCGCGGCCGTGCTCGATCAGCAGGGGGATGACCGCGTCGATGATCATCGCCTTCCGGTCCTCCGGCGGCAGCGGCTGAGCGCGGTTGCGCGTCGTCTCCAACTCGGTTTCCACGGAGGAATCGTAGGCGGAGTGAGTGCTCACTCACAATGACAAGGCTGTTCGCCCTGAGCGAACGACCCTTCTCGGCGGTCGAGCGGGAAACTCAGCCTTCGAGCGGGAAGAAGGCCGAGATCGTCGCGAGGTCGTCCGCCGACGGCGTCCACGCGGTCGCCGCGTCGGCGTTCGCCACGATCTGCTCGGGGCGCGTCGCCCCGGCGATCACGCTCGTGAGTCCCGGCTGGGCCAGCAGCCACGCGAACGTCGCCTGGAGCATCGTCACGCCGCGCTCGTCGCAGAACGCCTGGTACCGCTCGATCGCGTCCCACGGCGCGCCGTCGAGCAGGTGCTTGCGGAGCATCATGATGCGGCTGTCCGCCGGACCGCCCGAGCGGCTGAACTTGCCCGTGAAAAGCCCGTTGTAGAGCGGGAAGAACGGCAGGAAGCCCAGGCCGTACGCGTTGACCGCCGGCAGCACCTCCCGCTCGGCGCCGCGGACCAGCAGGCTGTACTCGTTCTGCGCGGAGATGAACTTCGGGTGACCGGCGAGCCGCGCGGTGAACTCGGCCTCCGCGATCTGCCAGCCGGCGAGGTTCGAGTGGCCGATGTAGCGGATCTTGCCCTCGGCGATGAGGTCGTCCAGCGTCTCCAGCGTCTCCTCGATCGGCGTCACTGGGTCGGGCTGGTGGAGCTGGTAGAGGTCGATCCAGTCGGTGCGCAGCCGGCGCAGCGACGACTCCACGGCGAGCCGGATGTAGCGGCGGGAGCCGCGCACGCCCCAGTCGGGGCCGTTCGCGCCCGCCATGTCCATGCCGAACTTGGTGGCCAGCACGATCCGGTCGCGCTTGCCCTGCAGGGACGCACCCATCAGCGTCTCCGAGAGCCCGCGCTCCTTGCCGTAGATGTCTGCGGTGTCGAAGAACGTCACGCCCGCGTCGATGGCGGCGCCGATGACCGCGTCCGTGCCCTCCTGCGTCTCCGTGGCCGTGCCCGCGCGGCCGAAGTTGTTGCAGCCGAGACCGATGGTCGAGACGACCAGGCCGGAGGTGCCGAGGGTGCGGTATTCGATGTTCGCCATGCTGTCGAGTCTAGGCAGCAGCCGGGGTGCGCTCCGACCAATCAGTCCTCCACAGAAAGGCGCTGAATGCGGCTTATCCCCGATGTCCGATTTCCGCGAGTGACTGTCGGTGGCCGGCCGTAGAGTCGTTCCATGAGCAGTTCCACGATCACCCTCCTCCGGATGCCGAGCCCCATCGGCCGCATCGAGCTGACCGGCGACGGCGACGCCGTCACGTCCCTCTCGATCGCACGCGACGACGTGCTCCCCCACGACGACCTCCCCGAGAACCGCGACGCCGTGCTCGAGAGCGCGGCGGCCCAGCTCGACGAGTACTTCGCGGGCACGCGCCGGGAGTTCGACGTCCCCGTCCGCCTGAACGGCACCGCGTTCCGCACCGCTGTCTGGGAGCGCCTCACCGCGCTGGAGTACGGCACGCTCACCACGTACGGCGAGCTCGGGCTGTCGCTCGGCCACCCCGGCTACGGACGCGCCATCGGCGGCGCAGTCGGGGCGAACCCGGTGCCCATCATCATCGGCTGCCACCGCGTCCTCTCGTCCAGCGGCAAGATCACCGGGTACAGCGGAGGCGAGGGCATCCCCACCAAACTCTGGCTGCTGGAGCACGAGGGGATCACCCTCGCGGCATGAGCACGACGGAGCAGACCGAGACGACGTCCACCCTCCCGGCCGAGACGGTCGCCCGCGCGACCCTCGTGACCGGCGACGACGGCAGGGCCAGGTGCTCGTGGTCGGCGAACGATCCCGAGTACCGGCGGTACCACGACGAGGAGTGGGGCACGCCGCAGCACGATCCCCGCGCGCTCTACGAGAAGCTCTGCCTGGAGGGCTTCCAGGCCGGGCTGTCCTGGATCACGATCCTCCGCCGCCGGCCGGCGTTCCGCGAGGTCTTCGACGGCTTCGTGCCGGAGCGCGTCGCGGCGATGACCGAGACCGACGTGCTGCGGCTGCTGGGCGATGAGCGCATCATCCGGCACCGTGGCAAGATCGAGGCGACCATCTCGAACGCGCGCGCGACGCTCGCGCTCGACGTGCCGCTGGAGGAGCTGATGTGGGGCTTCGCTCCGACCGGCTCCCGGACGCGGCCGCGCGAGTGGCAGGAGATTCCGGCGGTCACCGCGGAGTCGACGGCGATGAGCAAGGAGCTGCGGCGCCGAGGCTTCCGCTTCGTCGGGCCGACCACGATGTACGCGCTCATGCAGGCGACCGGGATGGTGGACGACCACTTCGAGGGCTGCTTCCGCGCGGCCTGACGCTCACTGCGCTGCACACCAGGAGCAGCGGGCATGAGAAAGTCGGGCCGACGAAGTCGATCTGGGAACCGTTCTCGCTGGTGACGGCGCGTCCGCTCGTGCCCGACCGCAGGCGGAATCACTGTGCTGCCGCCACACCGGTTCCGGACTCGGCACATCCGTGTGATGTGTCCGCGATCTGCGCGTCGGCCCGACTGGTATGTGGGTCTTCCGGCGGTCACGCCGGGACTGGCGGGATGTCCCTTCTCTCGTGAGCTGAGCATATCTCACTTACATGCCGAGCACCACCGCTTCGTTGCGGTCGGAAGCAAATGTTCAGCTAGCTGATCGCAGCACCGCGCTGAGCTTCCCCGGCACGCCGACGACCTCCGGGACGACGAGGTCGAGCTCGCCCGCGCGGTCCGGCGAGCGCGTCAGCTCGTAGCCCTCGCCGGCGGCCCAGTCGAGCAGGGCGTCCGTGGAGGCGAAGTCCTCGCCGCGCTCGATGAGGGCGCGCGCGAACAGGCCCTTGGCCTGCTTGTTGAAGTGGTTGAGCGCGCGCACGGTCCCGCCCTCGTCGCGGGCGAGCACGCGCAGGTAGTGCACCCCGTCGCGCTCGGGCAGCGGGCCGAGCGCGGCGTAGCCCTCCGACCGCAGGTCGAGGATGACGCCGTCGACGGCCGCGAGCTCCGCGGCGCACGCCGCAGCCCAGCGCTTCTTGAGCGCCGGCGAGAGCCGCGAGTCGAACGACAGCCGGTAGGCCGGGATCGGGTCGTCCGCGCGCACCAGCCCCAGCAGCGCCGACTGCACCGCGACGGAGTGCGCGGCGAACCGCCACTGCTCCTCCGTCAACGACGGCGCATCGAGCGCGTCGTACAGCACGCCGGTGTAGCGCAGCAACGCCGGCATCGTTCCCGCCCGGCGCAGGCCGCGGTTCCGCTGCACCTCGTGCGCCTGCTTCGGACCCAGCTTCAGCGCCTTCGCTGCGTCCTCCGGGGTGCGCGACAGGGCGACCGTGTCGGCGACGACGCCCCTGCGCGTCGCGTTCAGCGCCGGGAAGCCGAGCGACTTCAGGGCGAGCGGCTCCCCCTCTCCCCCGTCGCGCTTGGTCTCCGACGGGGGCAGCAGGATGAGCACTCAGCCCTCCAGGAAGGCGAGTGCCGCGTCGACGTTCTCGCCGAGCGGCCGGGAGGTGTCGAGGGTCACCCGTGGGAGCGACGCCGCGGCGCCCTTCCACTCGTGGTACTCGTCCACACTCTGCTCGACCGCGTACGCGGCGATCAGGCCGGTGCGCTTCGCGAGCCGCTGCTGGTGCAGCTCGTCGTCCGAGCACACGGTCTCCACGATGCGCAGCTTCACACCGCACCGCTGCGCCAGGTCGCGCCACTGCAACCGAGCGGGCTCGACGGCGTTGACGGCGTCCACGACGACCGAGTGGCCGCTGACGAGCACCTGCTCGGCCATCCGCTCTGCCACGAGGTAGGCGGCGAGGCCGGTCGGCTGGTCGGAGTCGATGCCGGCCTTGAGGATCGCGCCCTCGATCGGGTCCACCGAGATCGCCGTCGCGCCGAGGCGCCCCGCGATGATCTCCGCGATGGTGGACTTGCCGGAACCGGGAAGCCCCGCCGTCACGATCAGCACAGGGACGCGGACGTCGCCGAACTGCCGTTCGAGCGGGGCCTTCTGGTCGGACATATCAGACGAGCTCGGCCTGACGGGCCACGATCGTGACTGTGTTGTTCTCCACGGAGAGGAAGCCGTCGTCGGCCTGCGCCCGGATCGACTCCCCACCGTTCAGGGTCACGCGCACCTCGCCCTGGGCGAGGATGGCGAGCAGCGGCTCGTGGCCGGGCAGGATACCGATCTGCCCTTCCACGGTCCGCGCGACGACCATGCTCGCCTCGCCCGACCACACTTCGTGGTCGGCGGCGACGACGCTGACGTTGAGGACAGCCATGCTCAGCCGTTCTCCTTCTGGATCTGCGCCCACTTCTCCTCGACGTCGGTGATCGCACCGACGTTGAAGAACGCCTGCTCGGCGACGTGGTCGAACTCGCCCTTGGCGATGGCGTCGAACGACTCGATGGTGTCCTTCAGCGGGACGGTCGAGCCCTCGACACCGGTGAACTTCTTCGCCATGTAGGTGTTCTGCGAGAGGAACTGCTGGATGCGGCGGGCCCGCGACACGGTGATCTTGTCCTCTTCGGACAGCTCGTCGACACCGAGGATCGCGATGATCTCCTGCAGCTCCTTGTTCTTCTGGAGGATCTGCTTGACCGTCGTGGCCACGCGGTAGTGGTCGGCGCCCAGGTAGCGGGGGTCGAGGATGCGCGAGGTCGAGGTCAGCGGGTCGACGGCCGGGTACAGACCCTTCGACGCGATCTCACGGGAGAGCTCGGTCGTGGCGTCGAGGTGCGCGAACGTGGTCGCCGGAGCCGGGTCGGTGTAGTCGTCGGCCGGCACGTAGATCGCCTGAAGCGAGGTGATCGAGTGGCCGCGGGTCGAGGTGATGCGCTCCTGGAGGAGGCCCATCTCGTCGGCGAGGTTCGGCTGGTAGCCCACCGCGGACGGCATGCGGCCGAGCAGCGTGGAGACCTCGGAGCCGGCCTGCGTGAAGCGGAAGATGTTGTCGATGAAGAGCAGCACGTCCTGCTTCTGCACGTCGCGGAAGTACTCCGCCATCGTCAGCGCGGAGAGGGCGACGCGCAGACGCGTTCCCGGCGGCTCGTCCATCTGGCCGAAGACGAGCGCGGTCTTGTCGAAGACGCCCGCCTCCTCCATCTCGTGGATGAGGTCGTTGCCCTCACGGGTGCGCTCGCCGACACCGGCGAACACCGACACACCACCGTGGTCCTGCGCGACGCGCTGGATCATCTCCTGGATGAGGACGGTCTTGCCGACGCCCGCGCCGCCGAACAGGCCGATCTTGCCGCCCTGGACGTACGGGGTGAGGAGGTCGATGACCTTGATGCCGGTCTCGAACAGCTGGGTCTTGGACTCCAGCTGGTCGAACGCCGGCGGCTGGCGGTGGATGGACCAGCGCTCGCTGATCTCGATCTTCTCGCCGGGCTCGGCGTTGAGGATGTCGCCGGTCACGTTGAAGACCTTGCCCTTGGTGACGTCGCCGACGGGCACCGTGATGGGCGAGCCGGTGTCGCGCACCTCGCCGCCGCGGACCAGGCCGTCGGTCGGCTTCAGGGCGATGGCGCGCACGAGGTCGTCGCCGAGGTGCTGCGCGACCTCGAGCGTGATCTCGGTCGACTGCTCGCCGATCGTGATGGTGGTCTTCAGGGCGTTGTAGATGCCCGGGATCGAGTCGTGCGGGAACTCGATGTCGACGACCGGACCGGTGACGCGGGCGATGCGTCCCACGCCGGCCGGCTGCGCGGTCGAAGCCTGGGCTTCGGCGGTAGCGGTAGTCATGATTCGTTCTCTCTCGTTTGGACGATTATTTTGCCGAGCTCAGCGCGTCAGCGCCGCCCACGATCTCGGAGATCTGCTGGGTGATCTCCGCCTGACGGGCGTTGTTGGCCAGTCGCGTGTAGTCGGTGATGAGCTTGTCGGCGTTGTCGCTCGCGGCCTTCATGGCCTTCTGCGTCGCCGCGTGCTTGGAGGCCGCGGACTGCAGCATCGCGTTGAAGATGCGGCTCTCGATGTAGACCGGCAGGAGCGAGTCGAGCACCGTGTTGACGTCGGGCTCGAACTCGTAGAGCGGCAGGACCTGCGTGCGGTCCGGCTCCTCCATGCCCTCGACGACCTCCAGCGGAAGCAGGCGGACGATCTGGGGCTCCTGGGTCAGCATGCTGACGAAGCGGTTGTAGATGATGTGGATCTCGTCCACGCCGCCGTCGGACGCGTCACGCAGGAAGGACTCCAGGACCGCGTCGGCGACCTCCTTGGCCTGCTCGAACTCGGGGCTGTCCGTGTTGCCGGTCCACACCCGCTCGAACCCGCGGCGGCGGAAGCTGAAGTAGCCCTGCGCCTTGCGCCCGATCAGGAAGTAGACGACCTCCTTCCCCTGGCTCCGGAGCAGCTCGGCGAGCTTCTCCGACTCCTTGAGCACGTTCGAGTTGAACGCGCCGGCAAGACCGCGGTCCGACGAGAAGATGACGATCGCGGCGCGCTCGATCTTCTCCGGCTCCGTGGTGAGGACGTGCTCGACGTTCGAGTAGGTCGCCACCGCCGACACCGCGCGCGTGATCGCGCGGGCGTACGGCGTGGACGCGGCGACCCTGGCCTGCGCCTTCTGGATGCGTGAGGCGGAGATCAGCTCCATCGCACGGGTGATCTTCTTGGTCGTCTGGGCAGACTTGATCTTCTGCCGGTAGACCCGAAGCTGTGCTCCCATGTGTCTTCCTCAGTACCTATCCGTGCTCAGCGCTTCGCCTTGACGATGCGCTCCTGGTTGACGTCCTCTGCGGCGCTGGCCTCGAACTCCTCGCGTCCGACCGAGGCGAGCGGCTTGCCCTCGCCGGTCTGGAACTCGAGCTTGAACTTGTCGACCGCCTCGCCGAGCTTCGACACGGTGTCGTCGTCGAGGACGTTCGTGTCGCGCAGGGTGGTGAGGATGTCGGTGGTGCGGCGCAGGTGGTCGAGCAGCTCGGCCTCGAAGCGGAGGATGTCCTCCACCGCGACCTCGTCGAGCTTGCCGTTGGTGCCGGCCCAGATCGAGACGACCTGCTCCTCCACCGGGAACGGCGAGTACTGCGGCTGCTTGAGCAGCTCGGTGAGGCGGGCGCCACGGGCGAGCTGACGGCGGCTGGCCGCGTCGAGGTCGGACGCGAACATCGCGAACGCCTCCAGCGAGCGGTACTGCGCCAGTTCGAGCTTCAGCGTGCCGGAGACCTTCTTGATCGACTTGACCTGCGCGTCGCCGCCGACTCGGGAGACCGAGATGCCCACGTCGACCGCGGGACGCTGGTTGGCGTTGAAGAGGTCGGACTGCAGGAAGATCTGGCCGTCGGTGATCGAGATCACGTTGGTCGGGATGTAGGCCGAGACGTCGTTGGCCTTCGTCTCGATGATCGGCAGGCCGGTCATCGAGCCGGCGCCCAGCTCGTCGGAGAGCTTGGCGCAACGCTCCAGCAGGCGGGAGTGCAGGTAGAAGACGTCGCCCGGGTAGGCCTCGCGTCCCGGCGGACGACGGAGGAGGAGGGAGACGGCGCGGTAGGCCTCGGCCTGCTTCGACAGGTCGTCGAAGATGATCAGGACGTGCTTGCCGCCGTACATCCAGTGCTGGCCGATGGCCGAGCCGGTGTAGGGGGCGAGGTACTTGAAGCCGGCGGGGTCGGAGGCCGGGGCCGCGACGATGGTGGTGTACTCCATCGCTCCGGCGTCCTCGAGCGCGCCCTTCACCGAGGCGATGGTCGAGCCCTTCTGGCCGATCGCGACGTAGATGCAGCGGACCTGCTTGTTGACGTCGCCGGACTCCCAGTTGGCCTTCTGGTTGATGATCGTGTCGATCGCGATGGCCGTCTTGCCGGTCTGGCGGTCGCCGATGATGAGCTGGCGCTGGCCGCGGCCGACGGGGATCATGGCGTCGATCGCCTTGATGCCGGTCTGGAGCGGCTCATGCACCGACTTGCGCTGCATGACGCCGGGAGCCTGGAGTTCGAGCTCGCGGCGGCCCTCGGTCGCGATCTCGCCGAGACCGTCGATCGGGTTGCCGAGCGGGTCGACCACGCGGCCGAGGTAGCCGTCGCCGACCGGGACGGAGAGGACCTCGCCGGTGCGGGTCACCTCCATGCCCTCGACGATCTGGTCGAACTCGCCGAGGACCACGACGCCGACCTCGTTCTCGTCGAGGTTCTGCGCCAGGCCCAGGGTGCCGTCCGCGAAGCGGATGAGCTCGTTCGCCATCACGCCGGGGAGGCCCTCGACGTGCGCGATGCCGTCGGAGGCGTCGAGCACGTGCCCGACCTCGGTGGTGGTGGCGCCGGCCGGCTCGTACTTCGAGACGAAGTCCTTGAGCGCGTCCCGGATCTCATCGGGGCTGATCTGAATGTCTGCCATCGTTGTTCCCTATCTGGGTTCTATCTCGGGCGGTCAGCCCGCGAGCTGAAGTCGGAGTTCGGTGAGGCGCGACGCGACGCTTCCGTCGATGACGTCGTCGCCGATCTGCACGCGCAGGCCACCGAGGATCGCCGGGTCGACGACCTCGTTGAGCTTGAGGTCGCCGTACTTCGCGGCGAGGCTCGCGCGGAGGCGCTCGGCCTGCGCGGCCGGGAGCGGCGTGGCTGTGACGACCGTGGCGATCGCCTGGCCGTACTGGGCCGCCACGATGCGGGCGGCCTCACGGAGCGACTCGCGGACGCTGCGGCCGCGCGGCTGCAGCACGAGCTGGCGCGCGATCGCGACGGTCTGCATCGACGCCTTGCCCGCGAGCAGGCGCTCGGCGAGAGCTGCCTTGGCCTCAGGCGCGGCGAGCTTGCTGCGGAGCGCGAGCTCGAGCCCGGCGTCGGAGGTCACGGCGCCTCCGAACGCGAAGAGCTCGCCCGGGATGTCCACGTTGCGCGGCGCGGAGGCGGCGATCGAGCGGATGCCGAGCTCCTCGATCGCGGCCAGGACGTCGTCCGGGCCGGACCAGCGCTCGCCGGCGACGACGGTCAGCAGCTCGACCGCGGGCGCCGAGAGCGACGCGAAGACGCGCTGGACCAGCGCGGTCTTGCCCTCGGCGGACGCCGAGGGGTCGCTGAGGACCGCACGGAGCTGGGCGGAGTCGGCGACGACTCGTCCTGCGGCGAACAGGTCTTCAGCCGTCGCCAGATCGGCCTTGGACCCGATCCCGGCGAGCGCCTGGACGGATCGGGCCAGTGCTTCTCTGGAGGCGCTTCCCATCAGTTGCTCGACCCTGCTTCCTGGGCCTTGCGGGCGTCGCTGGACTCCAGGTCGGCCAGGAAGCGATCGACGATCGCCTGGGCCTTCTTGTCGTCCGTGAGCACCTCGCCGACGACGCCGGAGGCGAGGTCGATGGCGAGCGAGCCCACCTCGCCGCGGAGCGCGACGAGCGCACCCTGGCGCTCGGCCTCGATCTGGGCCTGGGCGTTCGCGGTCACGCGGGCCGCCTCGGCCGCGGCGTTGTCCTTGGCCTCCGCGACGATCTGCTGACCGTCGGTGCGGGCCGTCTCGCGGATCTTGGCCGCTTCTGCGCGCGCGTCGGCGAGCTGGGCGGTGTACTCCTCCAGCAGCGCCTCGGCCTTGTGCTGAGCCTCGTCCGCCTTGGCGATGTTGCCTTCGATCGCTTCGGCGCGCTCGTCGAGGAGCTTGCGCATGCGCGGCAGGACGAGCCTCCAGAAGAAGACCAGGATGATGATGAAGCAGATCAGCGACCCGATGATGTCAGGCCAGGCCGGAATGATCGGGTTGTGCTCCTCCGCGGCGGCGAAAACCACACCGTTGAGCATCAGTTCCTCCTTATGGGGATGGGATAAAGAGGATTACTGGAAGATGAAGCCGACGGCGATACCGATGAACGCGAGCGCCTCGGTGAACGCGATACCGATGTACATCAGGACCTGGAGACGGCCGGCCAGCTCAGGCTGACGGGCGACGCCCTCGATGGTCTTGCCGACGACGATGCCCACACCGATGGCCGGGCCGATGGCGGCGAGGCCGTATCCGACGGTGGCGATGTTGCCGTTGATAGCAGCGATGTCCACGTTATGTGTTTCCTTCCGTGATAGCGGGACGCGCGGGTTGCGCGGACCGTTGTTAGTGTTCCTCGGCGACTGCGAGCTGGATGTAGACAGCCGTGAGCAGTGCGAAGACGTATGCCTGGAGGACGGCCACCAGGATCTCGAACAGGGAGAATGCGAAGCCGAAGGCGAAGGTCACCACGCCGAACAGCGACCAGAGACCGCTGAGCGTGAAGATGAAGAACGCGGTGCCGGTGAAGAACAGCACGAGCAGCAGGTGGCCGACGACCATGTTCATCAGGAGTCGGAGCGTCAGCGTGATGGGACGCAGGATGAAGGTCGAGACGAACTCGATCGGCGTCACCAGGATGTACAGGAACCACGGCACGCCGGGCGGGAACAGGGCGTTGCGGAAGAAGTTCTTCGGGCTCTTCTTGACTCCGGCGTAGATGAACGCGATGTAGGAGGCGATGGCCAGCACGAGCGGCGTTCCGATGACCGCGGTTCCCGCGATGTTCAGGAACGGGATGATGCCCGTGATGTTGAAGAACAGCACCATGAAGAAGATGGTGGTCAGCAGCGGGAGGAAGCGGCGGCCGTCCTTGCGGCCGAGCAGGTCCTCCGCGATGTTGACGCGGACGAAGTCCAGGCCCATCTCGACCACGGACTGGAAGCGCCCGGGGATGATCTTCATCTTGCGGGTGCCGAGCCAGAAGATCAGGATCAGCGCGAGGGTCGAAATGAGCCGAACCACGGTGATGCGGTTGAACTCGAGTCCTGCGATGGTGAACAGAGTCGGGGGGAAGAACTCATCGATCGAGGGCCCCTGGAAGCTTCCTCCATCGGAGCTTGCGGCCTGGACCAGCAGGTTCACAGCGTTAGCTAACAGCGCTATCTCCTGTTTCGGGGCGTTGAGCTGAAAGCTCTCGCGACGACGAACGGTGGACACCCGGCATTCGCGCTCCGATGATGCGGGAGCGCGTCGGGTGGGGGATCACTGACAACTCTACAAGAGTTTTCAACCGGTAACGAATCGGATAAGGTTCAGCGTTTGTCCCCCGGCAGCCTGACGTCGCTGGCGTAGGGGATGCGGGATCGGAAGACGACGATCATGTCCACGACGAGGGACCCGATCACGCCCGCGATCAGGCTCAGGAACAGCACGACGGGGTTGATCCAGGGCTGGTCGCGCAGCAGCAGCGCCAGCACGATGAACAGCACGAACTTGACGATCCAGCCGCCCAGCACGATGCCGAAGAACAGCCCGACGAAGAGGTCGGAGCCGATGAACCGGTTGGCGATCAGGATGCTGAGCGCGGTGATGCTGAGGAACACGGCCGCCATGAGCGTGCCGATGAGCGCGCTGGTGACGCCGACCCAGCCGGCGAAGACGCCGCCGAGCACCATGCCGACGACGGCGATGCCTGCGGCGAGGATGAACCCGTACTTGAGGACGTCCTTCAGCACCGGCGTCGAGGTGGGCTGCTGCGCCGCGCGCTCGGCGTCGGGCGTCCCGTCCTGGTGGTCGGTCATCGGGTCTCCTTGCTGGTGGGGTCGTCGGTCTCGCCCGGCGGAATGGTGACGGGTATGCTCTCGCTCGCGATGTCGAGCGCGTCGTACTTCGCCGTCTCCTCGGCCTCCTTGCTCCCCGCGGGGGCGAGCTCGGCGACGGCCTCGTTGAGCTTGCGGCGGCTGAGCGGCGCGAGGGTGATCGCGGTGCAGATCACGAGGCCGATCGCGACGAAGACGATGGCCATCCAGTACGGGTCGAAGAAGAACAGCAGGCAGCCGATCGACAGCACGGCGGTCCACCCGTAGAAGATCAGCACGGCGTGCAGGTGGGAGTGGCCCATGTCGAGCAGCCGGTGGTGCAGGTGCTTGCGGTCGGCGCTGAACGGCGACTTGCCTGCGCGCAGGCGGCGCACGACGGCCAGGCCGAAGTCGAGCAGCGGGATGACGAGCACCGCGAACGGGATGGTGACCGGGATGAACGCGGGCACCAGCGACGACTTGCCGAGCGTCTGCAGCGCCTCGGGGTTGATCGTGCCGGTCACCGAGATGGCGGAGGTGGCCATCAGCAGGCCGATCAGCAGCGCTCCGGCGTCGCCCATGAACATCTTGGCCGGATGCCAGTTGAGCGGCAGGAAGCCCGCGCACGCGCCGACCAGGATGGCCGCGATCACGCCCGCGAGGCTGAAGTAGTTCTGCGGGCTGATGTCGCGCTGCAGCAGGTACGTGTACACGAGGAAGGTGCCGTTGGCGATCAGCGCGACCCCGGCGACGAGCCCGTCCAGGCCGTCGATGAAGTTGATCGCGTTCATCACCAGAACGATCGCGAACAGGGTGATCACGATGCTCATCACCGGCGAGCCGATGGTGAGGCCGCCGATCGGCAGCGAGTAGATCTGCACGCCCAGCCAGGCGACGATCCCGGCCGCGACGAACTGCCCGGCGAGCTTGGTCATCCAATCGAGGTCCCACAGGTCGTCGGCGACGCCCAGCACGACGATGAGGAGGGCCGCGCCCAGGATCGCGATGATGGGGCCGGCGTCCGAGAAGATCAGCGAGAGCACGCCGAACTGGCTGGACAGCAGCCACGAGACGCCGAACGCCACGAGGATCCCGAGGAACATCGCGACGCCGCCGAGCCGGGGCGTCGGCCGGGTGTGGACGTCGCGCTCCCGGATCTTCGGGTAGAGCTTGAAGCGCATCGCCACCCGGTAGACCACCAGGGACATCCCGAACGTGATGACGGCCGAGATGAGAGCGAGGGCGAGGAAGAGGGTCACGGGCTCAGGTGTCCGCGGCGGTGTCGGCGACCGCCTCGGCCTCGTCGGCCTCGTCTGCGAGCGCGTCGCCCACGACCGCGCGGAGCTGCTCGGCCGTGATGACGCCGTGCCGGAGGATGCGCAGCTTGCCCGCGCCGGCGGCGAGAGCGGTCGCGTCGACGATGGTGGAGGAGGAGTCCTTGCCCTCGACGCGCTCGTACGCGGTCCCCGCCACTCCCCCGTCGAGGTAGACGGACACGGACTCGCCGAGCATGGCCTCCGCCTCCGCGGCGGTGCGTGCGGCCGGCCGGCCGGTGAGGTTGGCGGACGAGACGGCCAGCGGACCGGTCTCGGACAGGATCTCCAGGGCGATCCGGTCCTGCGGCATGCGCAGCGCGACGGTGCCCTTGGTCTCGCCGAGATCCCAGACCAGGGAGGGCGTGGCGGGCAGGACGATGGTGAGGCCGCCCGGCCAGAACTCCTGCACGAGCGCGTCGACCTCGGCGGGGACGTGCTCCGCCAGCGCGGCGAGCGTGGGGATGCCGGGCACGAGCACCGGCGGCGGCGACTGCCGGCCGCGCCCTTTCGCGTCGAGCAGCCGCTGCACCGCGGCCGGGCTGAACGCGTCGGCGGCCACGCCGTAGACGGTGTCGGTGGGGATCACGACGAGCTCGCCGCGGCCGATGGCGCCTCGGGCGAGGCGCATGCCGGTGAGCAGTTCGGAGTCGACGGAGCAGTCGTAGATGGGAGCCATGACGGCACCCATGATAGTTGAGCCACTGCAAGGTTCCCTGCGACAGTGCCCCGCGCGGGACGATACTGGTGGCGATGGACGTCTACTTCTTCGACTGCGACAAGACCCTGTACGACTACGACTTCCACAAACGGCTCCCACGCCTCGCCGAGCTGAGCGGCGTGAGCCAGTACCGGCTCGCGTCGAGCTGGTGGGCCGGCGGCCACGAGCGCGCCGCCGAGATCGGCGAGTACGCGACGAGCGAGGAGTACCTCGCGGCGTTCGCGGAGGTGACGGGAGCGCACCTCACACTGGAGCAGTGGCAGGAGGCCAGGAAGGCCGCGATGACCCGGATCGACGGGTCGGTGGCGGCCCTCCGTGTCGCCGCGTCGCTCGGCACGGTCTCGCTGCTGTCGAACAACCCGATCCCGTTCAAGGACTCGCTTCCCGTCCTGATGCCGGAGGTGGCCGGCATCCTCGGCAGCAACGACCTGGTCTCCGCGGTGCTCGGAGCCCGCAAGCCCGAGCGGCGCATCTACACCAGGGCGCTCGGCCGGTTCGGGGTGCGGCCGGAGGACGCCATCCTGTTCGACGACTCGCTCGCGAACGTCGAGGGCGCGCGTGAGGCGGGGATGCACGCCCACCACTTCACGCGCGCCGACGACGGGACGTTCGACACGGACGGGATGCTCACCGCGATCCGCGCGTTCGCGGCGCGGTGAGCGACCCCTTCAGCGCCTCCCGGCCTTGCGGCGGAACAGCCACACCGCCCAGACGTACGCCCCGGCGATGATCACCGAGCACCACCCGAGCGCCCACCAGAGCTCGCTTCCCGGGTCCCGCCCGAACAGGAACGCGCGGATGGTCTCGATGATCGGCGTGATCGGCTGGTTCTGCGCGATCCACTGCAGCCAGGCCGGCATCGTGTCGGTGGGCACGAACGCACTCGACAGGTACGGCAGGAACAGCAGCGCGAAGCCGTAGCCGCTGGCGGCAGTCGGGTTGGCCGCCGCGAGGCCGATCGCCGCGTACAGCCACGTGATGGCGAGGATGAAGAGCGCGACCATCCCGAGCGCGCCCAGCCATTCGAGCGGATTCGCGGTCGGGCGGAAGCCGACCGCGAGAGCGACGCCGATCACGACGCCGGTCGCGAGCAGGTTGCGCAGCAGGCTGGCGACGACGTGCCCGGTGACCACGCCGCCTGCCTGGAGCGGCATGGTGCGGAACCGGTCGACGATGCCGTTGCTCAGGTCCTCGGCGACGTCGACCGCGGTGCTGGAGGCCCCGAACCCGGCGCAGAGCAGGATGATGCCGGGCACGACGTAGTCGACGTAGCCGCCCTCCTTGTCGAGCGCGCCGCCGAAGACGAAGGTGAAGAGCAGCATCAGCATCACCGGGAGGACGATCGCCATCGTCAGCGCCTCGACGTTGCGGAGGGAGTGCCGCACGCTGCGGCCGATGAACACCGCGGTGGCGGTGGCCCGGCCGACGCGGCGCGAGGGGACGGCGCCCGGCAGAGCGGGAGCGGCGAGAGCGGTCATCGGACGGCCTCCTTCTGGAGTTCGGTGCGGTTGCCGGTGAGCGCGAGGAACGCGTCGTCCAGGCTGGGCTTGCGGATCGAGATGGACGCGCCGGCGACGCCGAGGCGGTCGAGCACGTCGATCGCGTCCCGGAGGCCGTCGACGGTGCCGTCGGTGGGCAGTTCGCGGACGATCTCGTCGGCGGCGTCGCGCAGCTCCACGACCTCCCCGCCGACGCGCGCCTTGAGCTCGACGGCCGTGCCCTCGGCGACGATCGTGCCGTGGTCGAGGACGGCGATCCGGTCGGCCAGCTGGTCGGCCTCCTCCAGGTACTGGGTCGTGAGGAGGATGGTGACGCCGCCCGCCGCGAGGTCCCGGATGATCGCCCAGAGCGCCTGGCGGCTGCGGGTGTCGAGCCCGGTGGTCGGCTCGTCGAGGACGATGACCGGCGGCGTCGCGACGAGGCTGAGCGCCAGGTCGAGCCGGCGTCGCATGCCGCCGGAGTAGGTCTTCACGCGCTTGCGCGCGGCGTCCCGGAGGTCGAAGCCGTCGATCAGCTCGGCAGCGCGCTGCGCGGCCTCCGCCCGGCCGAAGCCGGAGAGCCGCGCCATCATCCGGAGGTTCTCCTCCGCCGTGAGGACTTCGTCCACCGCCGCGGACTGGCCGGTGAGGCTGATCGACTCCTTCACGCCCTCCGGGTCGGCGACGACGTCGTGGCCGCAGATCACCGCGCTCCCGCCGTCGGGCGCGACCAGGGTGCTGAGGATGTTGATGAACGTCGTCTTGCCCGCCCCGTTCGGGCCGAGCAGGGCGAACACGCTGCCGCGCTCGACGCGCAGGTCGACCCCGTCGAGGACGGTCTGCGCGCCGAAGGACTTGCGCAGTCCGGCGACCTCGATCGCTGGTGCTGTCATGATCCGATTCCTTTCGAGTTCTGTGTACGTTGCAAACTGTTTATGGCGCATACCATTTTGTTTAAGTGATACACAGTTCTAGGATGGGTGTCAACACTGAACCGGGAAGGCGTGCTCAATGGCGGACGAAGTCGAGGAGGCGCTCCCGCGCGCCGTCGCGCTGAGCTGGGGCGTCGCCGAGCGCCCGCAGCGCGGACCCAAGCGCGAGCTGAGCATCGAGCGCATCGTCGACACTGCGATCGGCGTCGCCGACCAGGAGGGCCTGTCCGCTGTCTCGATGAGCCGGATCGCGGCGGAGCTCGGCTTCACCACGATGTCCCTGTACCGCTATGTGACGAGCAAGGACGACGTTCTCGCGCTCATGCAGGACGCGGTGTGCGAAATCCCGATCCCCGCCGAGGACGACCGCGGGGCGGACTGGCGCGCCGGGCTGCGGCGCTGGTCGATGGCCACCATCGAGGTCATCCAGGCGCACCCGTGGTTCCCGGACATCCCGATCTCCGGCATCCCGCTGATGCCGAACAACCTCGCCGTGCTCGACTGGGGGCTGCGCGAGATGCGCGACCTGCCGCTGACCGACGCCGAGAAGATGTCGACGGCGCTGCTGCTGTCGTCGTACGCGCGCGCGGTCGGGGTGGTGGAGCGCGACGTGCGCCAGGCACGCGAGAAGGGCACGACGCCGCCGCAGAGCGGGGAGGCGTTCACGGCCGCGCTCGCGGAACTCGTCACGCCGGAGCGGTTCCCCGACCTCGCTCCCCTGGTCGCCTCCGGAGGGTACTCCGACGCCGAGGACGAGCAGGACGACTTCGCGTTCGGGCTGGAGCGCATCCTGGACGGGATCGAGCGCTACGTCACCGCCCGCGCCGCCGGCCGGCCCGTCGTGGCGTCCGAGCCGCGCCCCGAGCCGGTGCCGCGCGACAAGGCCGTCCGCGAGGCGACGAAGGCGCGGCGCGAGGCCGAGAAGGCGCTCCGCGAGGCCCGCAAGCGCGAGCGCGAGGCCACCGAGCGAGCGAGGGCGCGCGCCGAGCGCCGCTGACATTCGTGCCGAATGTCGCGAATCGCGGCGTGAAACCGCACATTCGGCACGAATCGGCGGGGCCTACTTGAGCGCGGTCGTCGCCCGGTCGCGGGTGGTGAGGTCGCGGTGCGTCGCCGCCGCGCGCCAGCCGTCGGCGGTCAGCAGCTCGCGGATCTGCGCGCCCTGCAACTCGCCGTGCTCCAGCACCAGCGTCCCGCCCGGGCGGAGCAGCCGCCGCGCGACGCCGGAGATGACGCGCACGACGTCCAGCCCGTCCGCGCCGCCGTACAGCGCAGCGGCGGGGTCGAAGAGCCGCACCTCCGGGTCGCGCGGGATCGCGTCGTCCGGCACGTACGGCGGGTTGGAGATGACGACGTCCACCGCGCCGTCCAGCTCGGGGAGGGCGTCGGCGAGGTCGCCGAGCACGGCCTGGAGGTTGGTCGCGCCCACCGACTCGACGTTGCGGCGCGTCCAGGCGAAGGCCTCCGGGGACTTCTCCACCGCGTAGACGCGGGCGTGCGGGACCTCCGTCGCCATCGCGAGGGCGATCGCGCCGCTGCCCGTCCCGAGGTCGACGCCGACCGGCTCAGCGGACGGTACCGCCCGGAGGGCGTCGATCGCGAACTGGACCACCTGCTCGGTCTCCGGCCGCGGCACGAACACGCCGGGGCCGACCGCGAGCTCCAGGGAGCGGAACGGCGCGACGCCGGTGATGTGCTGCAGCGGCTCGCGGGTGGCCCGGCGGGCGGCGAGCTCGCGGACCCGGCGGGCGTCGTCCGCGTCGATCGCGGCATCCATGACCACCAGCGCCTGCACCCGGCCGCGCCCCACGCCGAGCACGAATGCGACGAGGAGGTCGGTGTCCACCTCGGGGTCGGGCACCCCCGCCTGGGCGAGGACGGCGACCGTCTCGTCGCGGAGGGAGCGGACGGTGGAGGGCGCGGCGTCAGACATGGCCCGACGAGCTTACCGTCACAGGCCGCCATCGGGCCCCGGGGCGGAATAGAGTGGAGGCCATGCCAGCACAGGTCTACGAGAACATCACTGAAACCGTCGGACGCACTCCCCTCGTCAAGCTGAACAGGCTCGCCGCCGGCACCGGTGCGACCGTGCTGGCGAAGCTGGAGTTCTTCAACCCGGCCGGGAGCGTCAAGGACCGGATCGGGGTCTCGATCATCGACGCCGCCGAGAAGTCCGGGGCGCTGCGACCGGGCGGCACGATCGTGGAGGGCACCAGCGGCAACACCGGCATCGCCCTGGCGATGGTCGGCGCGGCCCGCGGGTACAAGGTGATCCTGACCATGCCCGAGACCATGTCGAAGGAACGCCGCGTGCTGCTGCGCGCGTTCGGCGCTGAGATCGTCCTCACCCCCGGCCCCGACGGGATGCGCGGGGCGGTGGAAGCCGCCCAGAAGATCGTCGCCGAGAACGACAACGCCATCTGGGCGCGCCAGTTCGCCAACGAGGCCAACCCGGCCATCCACCGGGCCACCACGGCTGAGGAGATCTGGGCGGACACCGACGGCGGCGTGGACATCTTCGTCGCGGGCGTCGGCACCGGGGGCACCATCACCGGTGTCGGGCAGGTGCTGAAGGAGCGCAAGCCGGGTGTGCAGGTGATCGCGGTCGAGCCGGCGGACTCCCCGATCCTGAACGGTGGCAAGCCCGGCCCGCACAAGATCCAGGGCATGGGGGCGAACTTCGTCCCCGAAATCCTGGACACGTCCGTGTACGACGAGGTCATCGACGTCTCGTTCGATGACTCGATCGCCGTGGCCAAGCGGCTGGCGTCCGAGGAGGGCATCCTCGCCGGCATCTCGTCCGGTGCGATCGTCTGGGCCGCCTTGGAGGTCGCCAAGCGGCCGGAGAACGCGGGCAAGACCATCGTCGCAATCGTCTGCGACACGGGTGAGCGGTACATCTCGACGGCCCTGTGGGCCGACCTGCTGGACTGACGGCGTGCCCCTGTTCCGGGCGCGCGAGGACATCCGCAACGCGCGCACGCACGACCCCGCCGCGCGCGGGGGCGCCGAGGTGGCACTGGTCTACTCCGGCCTCCACGCCGTCTGGTCGTACCGCGTCGCCCACCGGCTCTGGCGGGCCGGCTTCCGGATGCCCGCACGGATGCTCTCCCAGTTCACGCGCTTCCTGACCGGCATCGAGATCCACCCCGGCGCCCGCATCGGCCGCCGCTTCTTCATCGACCACGGGATGGGCGTCGTCATCGGGGAGACCACCTGGATCGGCGACGACGTGATGCTGTACCACGGCGTGACCCTCGGCGGACGCGGCAGCGGCCACGGCAAACGCCACCCGACCATCCACGACCACGTGACGGTCGGCGCCGGCGCCAAGGTGCTCGGCGCGATCGAGATCGGCACGCGCACCGTCATCGGCGCGAACGCCGTGGTCGTGCACGACGCACCCCCGGACTCGGTGCTGACGGGCGTGCCCGCGCGCGCCCGCCCGCGCTCCGGCCACGAGCAGATCGCCGGCGACGAGTGGCTGGACCCCGCCCTCTACATCTGACCCCAGCCATCTCTTCCGGAGTTATGCACGCCCCGCATCGGCGTGTCGCGTACACAACTCAGGAATCGATGGAGGCGGCGTCAGTCGGAGGCGAGGTCGGCTAGGCGGGATTCTTCGTCGGCGAGGATGTTGGACTCGATGACGGGGTCGAGCGCGCCGTTCATGACCGAGTCGAGGTTGTACGCCTTGTAGCCGGTGCGGTGGTCGGCGATCCGGTTCTCCGGGAAGTTGTAGGTGCGGATGCGCTCGGAGCGGTCCATCGTGCGGATCTGGCCCTTGCGGAACTCGGCCGCCTCGGCGTCCGCCTCCTCCTGCTGCTTGGCGAGGAGCCGCGCCCGGAGCACGCGCATCGCGGCCTCCCGGTTCTGCAGCTGGCTCTTCTCGTTCTGCATCGACACCACGATGCCGGTCGGCACGTGGGTGATGCGCACCGCCGAGTCCGTCGTGTTGACCGACTGGCCGCCGGGGCCGGACGAGCGGAAGACGTCGATCTTGAGGTCGTTCTGGTTGATGTCGACCTCCTCGGGCTCGTCCACCTCCGGGAAGACCAGCACGCCGGCGGCGGAGGTGTGGATGCGGCCCTGCGACTCGGTCGCCGGGACGCGCTGGACGCGGTGCACGCCGCCCTCGTACTTCAGGTGCGCCCACACGCCCTCGGCCGGATCGCTCGACGACCCCTTGAACGCGACCTGGACGTCCTTGATGCCGCCGAGGTCGCTGGAGGTCTGCTCGATGATCTCGGCCTTCCAGCGCTTCGAGTCCGCGTAGTGCAGGTACATGCGCAGGAGGTCGCCGGCGAACAGCGCGGACTCGGCCCCGCCCTCCCCCATCTTGATCTCCATGATGACGTCGCGGCTGTCGTTGGGGTCCCGCGGGATCAGCAGGCGGCGCAGCTTCTCGCCCGACTCCTCCAGGCTCTGCTCCAGGCCCGGGATCTCCTCGGCGAACGCCTCGTCCTCCGCGGCCAGCTCGCGCGCGGCCTCCAGGTCGTCCGAGAGCTGCTTCCACTGGTTGTACGAGGCGACGATGCGCGACAGCTCCGCGTAGCGGCGGTTCACCTTCTTGGAGCGCACAGGGTCGCTGTGCAGCTCGGGGTCGGAGAGCTGCTGCTGGAGGTCGTCGTGCTCGGCGATGAGGCCGGTGACCGACTCGAACATGCGTGACTTCTTTCTGGGGGCGCGGCTGGAAATGAGAAAGCGCCCGCCCACCGCGCACAGTGGCGCGGCGGACGGGCACTTCGTCAGCTAGCGGTGGTCGTTCTCGTGGCCGTGCGAGTGCGCGTTGCCGTGGCCGTTGGTCGGCGCGGGCATCGACTTCTGCACCTGCATGAGGAACTCGACGTTGCTCGAGGTCTCCTTGAGGCGGCCGAGCACGATCTCCAGGGCCTGCTGCTGGTCGACGCCGGCGAGGGCGCGACGCAGCTTCCAGGTGATCTTGACCTCGTCCTGGCCCATCAGCATCTCCTCGCGGCGGGTGCCGGAGGCGTTGACGTCGACGGCCGGGAAGATGCGCTTGTCCGCGAGCTGGCGGGACAGGCGGAGCTCCATGTTGCCGGTGCCCTTGAACTCCTCGAAGATCACCTCGTCCATCTTGGAGCCGGTCTCGACCAGCGCCGAGGCGAGGATGGTCAGCGAGCCACCGTGCTCGATGTTGCGCGCGGCGCCGAAGAAGCGCTTCGGCGGGTACAGCGCGGAGGCGTCGACACCGCCCGACAGGATGCGACCGGAGGCCGGGGCCGTCAGGTTGTACGCGCGGCCGAGGCGGGTGATCGAGTCGAGCAGCACGACCACGTCGTGGCCGAGCTCGACCAGGCGCTTGGCGCGCTCGATCGCGAGCTCCGCGACGGTGGTGTGGTCCTCGGCGGGACGGTCGAAGGTGGAGGCGATGACCTCGCCCTTCACCGTGCGCTGCATGTCGGTGACCTCTTCGGGACGCTCGTCCACCAGCACGACCATGAGGTGCACCTCGGGGTTGTTGGTGGTGATCGCGTTGGCGATCTGCTGCATCACGATGGTCTTGCCGGCCTTCGGGGGCGCGACGATGAGGCCGCGCTGGCCCTTGCCGATCGGGGCGACCAGGTCGATGATCCGCTGGGTGACCTTGCCGGGCTCGGTCTCCAGACGCAGGCGCTCCTGGGGGTACAGCGGGGTGAGCTTGCCGAACTCGACGCGGGTCGCGGCCTCCTCGACGGTCTGGCCGTTGATCGAGTCGACCTTCACCAGCGCGTTGTACTTCTGGCGGCTGTTGTTCTCGCCGTCGCGCGGCTGGCGGATGGCGCCGACCACGGCGTCGCCCTTGCGGAGGTTGTACTTCTTGACCTGGCCGAGCGAGACGTAGACGTCGCTGGCGCCCGGGAGGTAGCCCGTGGTGCGGACGAACGCGTAGTTGTCCAGCACGTCGAGGATGCCCGCGACGGGGATCAGCACGTCGTCGTCGGCGATCTCGGGCTCGAGCTCGTCGCCGCCCACGCCGCCGCGGCGCTTGCGGTTGCGGTCGCGGTAGCGGGAGGCGCGGTCGCCCTCGGCCTGCTGCTGCTCCTGCGGGCCGCGGTTCTGCTGGCCGCGCTGCTGGCCGTCGCCCTGGAGGTCCTTCGGCTGGTTCTGCTGACCCTGCTGGCCGCCCTGCTGGTTCTGCTGACCGCCCTGCTGGCCCTGCTCGCCGTTCTGGGCGTTGCCCTTGTTGCGGTTGCGGTTGCGGCGGCTGCGGCCGGAGGGCTGCTGCTCGCCGCCCTGCTCGGCGGCGTCCTGCTGCTCGCCGCCCTGGTCGCCACGGTTCTGGTCGCCACGGGCCTGCTCGGTCTGCGCCGTCGTCTCGGGCGACTGCTCGTCGGCCTCCTGGCCCTGGCCGTTCTGCTGGCCCTGGCCGTTCTGGCCGCGGCCACGGCGACGGCGTCCGCCGCCCTGGCCGTCGCGCTGCGCCTGCTCGCGGGAGGCGAGCGCGGAGTCGAGCAGAGCGTCGACATCCGGGATGAGCGACTCGACACCGGTCTCGCCGGTGTTGACGTGGGTGCCGGCGCCGACGCTGGTCGACGGGGCGATGCCCGTGCCGTCCGGGCTGGAGACCCGGCGCGAGCCGCGGCGACGCGGCTCGGCGACGACCTCGGCGAGGAGGGCGTCGCCCGCGAAGGGCTCGTCGGCCACAGGCTCGGCGATGAGCGGCTCGATGAGCACCTGGGAGGCCGCGGTCGCGTGGTCCGCCTGCTGCTCGGTCTCGGCCGCGGCCGTCTCGATGGAGACGGGCTCAGCCGCTTCCGGCTCGGCGGGCGCCTCGGTTCCGGCGGCCGCGGCGCGAGCCGCCGCGATCGCCTCGACCAGCTCGCCCTTGCGGAGCCGGGTCGCGCCCTGGAGGCCGAGCTCGGCGGCGAGAGCCTGAAGCTCCGCCACCTTGAGCGAGGTCAGGTCGCTGGTGTCCACGCCCCCGGCGTGGAGTTCGACATCAGTCACTGAAGAGGATTCCTTTCCCCCGGCGCGCACTCTGCGCGCCGCTGTGGAGCACTCGTCACGTGAGCCTGCCTTACCGTGCTGCGTTCGGATCCGCGCTACGGTGCGCTCTGGATCTCCGGATGCTCCGGAGAACCGAAAAGCGCAGGCAGGAGTGACGGCATGATTGCTAAGAGATCACCCGGAAGCTGGATTCGCTCGTGACGCGGGTTCTTCACGGGTGCACTCGGTAGTTTACCACCTCGCGACAGGCGCTTCTGACGCTACGCCGCCGGTGTGTCCGCGTCCTCGGCGGCCACCGCGGTGACCGTCGCCCCCTTGAAATCGACCGCGAGCATCAGCGGCTGCCAGGCCGTCTGCGCCTCGCGGGCGACGAGCTCCGCCGCGGCGAGCCGCTGGCTCGGGTCGCTGCAGAGCACCAGGATGGACGGTCCCGCGCCCGAGACCACGGCCGCGAAGCCCTTGGACCGCAGCAGCGTGATCAGCCGGTCGGTCTCCGGCATCGCCGAGGCGCGGTAGCTCTGATGGAGCTTGTCCTCGGTCGCGGCGTGCAGCAGCTCGGGGCTCTGGATGAGCGCGGCGACCAGCAGGGCCGAGCGCGAGACGTTGAAGACGGCGTCCTCGTGGGGCACCGACTGCGGCTGGAGGCTGCGGGCGAGCGCCGTCGACATGACGTGCTCCGGGACGAGCACCAGAGGCGAGACGCCGCGGTGCACGATCAGCTTCTTGAAGCGCGGACCGTCCGGGGTGACCCAGGCGATCGTGAGGCCGCCGAAGAGCGCGGGCGCGACGTTGTCGGGGTGGCCCTCCATGTCGTTCGCGAGCGCGAGCAGCGCCTGGGCGTCGAACTCGACCACGCCCTCGAGCAAGCCCTTGGCGGCCATGATGCCGGAGACGATCGCCGCTCCGGACGAGCCGAGGCCGCGGCCGTGCGGGATGCTGTTGCGCGCGAGGAGGTTCAGCCCGGGCAGCGCGACGCCGACCGACTCGAAGGTGTGGGCGATCGCACGCACGACCAGGTTGCTCTCGTCGGTCGGGACCTCCCCCGCTCCCACGCCGACGACCTCCACGGTCGCGCCGGGCTCGTCCCGCACGCTGACGCGCAGCTCGTCGTAGAGGGCGAGCGCGAGCCCGAGCGTGTCGAAGCCGGGACCGAGGTTGGCGCTCGTCGCCGGGACCTTGACTGCGACCGTCCGCCCGCTCAGGTCGGCGGCGCGCAGGGTCATGCGGACGCCCCGGCGGACGGGACCAGGCCGAGCACGTCGGCGATGGCGTTCGTGTCGACAGGCACGATCGTGGGCTGCACGTCCGAGCCGTCGGCCGCGCGGAGGGCCCACTGCGGGTCCTTCAGGCCGTGGCCGGTGACGGTCAGCACGACGGTCGCGCCGGCCGGGATGACGCCGGCGGCCGAGCGCTCCAGGAGGCCGGCGACGCTGATCGCGCTCGCGGGCTCCACGAAGATGCCGACCTCGGCCGAGAGGATGCGGTGCGCCTCCAGGATGCCGGCGTCGTCGATCGCGCCGAAGTAGCCCTCGCTGTCGTCGCGCGCGTTGAGCGCGAGCTCCCACGACGCCGGGTTGCCGATGCGGATGGCGGTGGCGATGGTGTCGGGCTCCTTGACGGCGTGGCCGAGCACGATCGGGGCGCTGCCCGCGGCCTGGAAGCCGAACATGCGCGGCAGCTTGGTGGCCTCGCCGCGCTGCAGCTCCTCGGTGTAGCCGCGGTGGTAGGCGGTGTAGTTGCCGGCGTTGCCGACCGGGACGATGTGGAAGTCCGGGGCGTCGCCCAGGACCTCGACGACCTCGAACGCGGCGGTCTTCTGGCCCTCGATGCGGTCGGGGTTCACCGAGTTGACCAGGTGCACCGGGTAGTTGGTGGCCAGGTCGCGGGCGATGTCGAGACAGTCGTCGAAGTTGCCCTGCACCTGGAGCAGCTGCGCGTTGTGCGCGATCGCCTGGCTGAGCTTGCCCATCGCGATCTTGCCCTCGGGCACCAGCACGACGGCCTGGATGCCGGCGTGCGTCGCGTACGCCGCGGCCGAGGCGGAGGTGTTGCCGGTGGAGGCGCAGATGACGGCCTTGGCGCCGTGCTCGACGGCCTTGGAGATGGCCATCGTCATGCCGCGGTCCTTGAAGGAGCCGGTCGGGTTCATGCCCTCGAACTTCACGAAGACATTCGCACCCGTGCGTGCGGAGAGCGCCGGGGCGGGGAGCAGCGGCGTGCCGCCCTCGCCGAGCGTCACGATCGGAGTCGCCTCGGAGATGTTCAGGCGGTCCGCGTACTCGCGGAGCACGCCGCGCCACTGCCGGCTGTACGACTTCGGCCCATTCGACGACTGGGGCATTACGATCCTTCGACTCGGAGAACGGAAGAGACGGCGGTCACCACGTCGCTCGCGGCGAGCGCCTCCACGGTGGCCGCCAGCGCGGCCTCCTCGGCTTCGTGGGTGCCGATCACCAGGGTAGCGGTGGGTGCGCCCGCGCCGTGAATCGGAGCGTTACCGGGTATTACGACGGAGCTGGTAGTGCTCGGCACGGACTGCTGCACCGTCTCCACGCTCACGCCGCCGTCGCTCAGGATGCGGGCGACCGTCGCGAGCACGCCCGGCTGGTCCTCCACCGACAGGGTGATCTGGTAGCGGGTCACGACGCGGCCGACGTCGAGCACCGGCAGGCCCGCGTGCGTCGACTCGGCGACGCCGGGGCCGCCGACGACGTGCCGGCGGGCGGCGGACACCACATCGCCGAGCACGGCGGAGGCCGTCTCCACGCCGCCGGCGCCCGCGCCGTAGAACATGAGGTCGCCCGCGGCCTCGGCCTGGACGAAGACCGCGTTGTGCGCGCCGCGCACGGCGGCGAGCGGGTGCTCGCGGCTGATCAGGGCCGGGTAGACGCGGGCGGAGACGCCCTCCTCGCCGGTCTCCGGGTCGACCAGCCGCTCGCAGATCGCCAGCAGCTTGATCACCCAGCCGCCCGCCCGGGCCGCCTCGACCTGCTCCCGGGTGACCGCGGTGATGCCCTCGCGGTAGACCTGCTCCAGCGGCACGGTGGTGTGGAACGCGAGGCTGGCGAGGATCGCGGCCTTCTGCGCGGCGTCGTAGCCGCCGATGTCCGCGGTCGGGTCGGCCTCCGCGTAGCCGCGCTCGGTGGCGGTGGCGAGCGCGTCGGCGAGGGTCTCCCCCGTCGCGTCCATCCGGTCGAGGATGAAGTTGGTGGTGCCGTTGACGATGCCGAGGATGCGCGACACGGTGTCGCCGGCGAGGCTGTCGCGCAGCGGCCGGATGATCGGGATGGCGCCCGCGACGGCGGCCTCGTAGTAGAGCTGGGCGCCGACCTGCTCCGCGGCCTCGAACAGCTCGGGGCCGTGGGTGGCGAGCAGGGCCTTGTTGGCCGTGATGACGTCGGCGCCGGAGTTCAGCGCCTCCAGTACGTAGCCGCGCGCCGGCTCGACGCCGCCCATCAGCTCCACGACGATGTCCGCGCCGAGGATGAGCGAAGTGGCGTCGGTGGTGAACAGCTCCTTCGGGAGGTCGACGTCGCGCGGCGCGTCCACGTCGCGCACGGCGATGCCGACCAGCTCCAGCCGTGCGCCGACGCGCGAGGCGAACTCGTCGCCCTGCTCCAGCAGCAGCCGCGCCACCTGGGAGCCGACGGAGCCGGCGCCCAGCAGCGCGACCCGGAGGTTGCGGTATTCGATCATCGGCGGGTGCTCCCGTCTTCGTACGCGGCGTCGCGTGCCAGCAGGTCCGCCTCGGTCTCGCCGCGCACGATGACGCGGGCCGCGCCGTCCTTCACGGCGACGACGGCCGGGCGGCCGAGGTAGTTGTAGTTGCTGGCCAGCGACCAGCAGTAGGCGCCCGTCGCGGGCACGGCGAGGAGGTCGCCGGGGGCGACGTCGCCCGGCAGGTACTCGGCGTCCACCACGATGTCGCCGCTCTCGCAGTGCTTGCCGGCGACCCGCACGAGCGCGGGCGCGGCGGCGGACTCGCGGCCGGCGATCCTGGCCGAGTAGTCGGCGCCGTAGAGCGCGGGGCGGGCGTTGTCGCTCATCCCGCCGTCCACGCTCACGTAGCGGCGGACGGCGGTCTCGCCGTCGTCCTGGGCCGCGACGGTGACGTCCTTCGTGGTGCCGACCGTGTAGAGCGTGAGGCCTGCGGTCCCGATGATCGAACGGCCGGGCTCGAACGCGACGGCGGGAATCGGGATGCCCAGCTCCTCGCATCCGGCGGCCACAGTCTCCGCGATGCTGCGGGCGACGGTGTCGATCGGCGCCGGGTCGTCCACCGCGGTGTACGCGATCCCGAAGCCCCCGCCGAGGTTGAGCTCGGGAACGTCGCCCCCGGCGAGCAGCTCCTTGTGAACGGCGAGCAGGCGGGCTGCGGACTCCGCGAAGCCATCGGCCCCGAAGATCTGCGAGCCGATGTGGCAGTGCAGTCCGAGGAAGGCCAGCCCGGCGTGCGAGCGGATGCGCGCGACGGCGTCCGCGGCGTCGGCCAGGGCGATGCCGAACTTCTGGTCCTCGTGCGCGGTGGCCAGAAAGGCGTGCGTGTGCGCGTGCACCCCGCTGTTCACCCGCAGCCGGACGCGCTGGACGACGCCGTGCCGTTCCGCGGCCTCCGCGACGCGCTCGATCTCCTGGAGGCTGTCGATGATGATCGCGCCGACGCCCTCCGCCACGGCGCGGTCGATCTCGGCGAGCGACTTGTTGTTGCCGTGGAATCCCAGCCGCTCGGCCGGGACGCCCGCGGCGAGGGCGACCGCCAGCTCGCCTCCCGAGCACACGTCGATGTTGAGCCCGGCCTCCGTCATCCAGCGCGCGACCTCGATGGAGAGGAACGCCTTGCCCGCGTAGTAGACCCGGGCGGCGGAGTCGACCTCGGCGAACGCGCGCTGCAACGCGGAGCGGACCTCGACGGCGCGCTCACGGGCCTCGGCCTCGTCGACGACGTAGAGCGGCGTGCCGAAGCGCTCGGCGAGCTCCGCGACGGGGACGCCGCCGACGACGATCGCGCCCTCCTCGCGGAGGACGGTGCGCGACCAGAGACCGGGTACCAGCGCGTTCGCGTCGGCCGGCTCCCTCAGCCACGGAGGGGCGAGCGGATTCGATGCCATGGGGACAACCTCACGAGTACGGGAATCACGAGTGGGGTTCTCTCTGGCGAGCGGACCCGGATTGGCCCCTGAAGCCGGTGGAGAAGCTGAAAGCAGTCTATCGACGCGGCGCAGGCCGCTTCGCCGTGTTACGCGGCTAGGAGCAGCTGCCCTTGCTGTGCAGGAACTTCTCGTCCATCACGAAGTTCGAGGCGGTCAGCGTGACCGTCGCCCGATTGGGCGTCACGTGGATGTCGCTCACCTGCACGCCGTCCGGGAGGTACTGCGCGGCGCACAGCGGGAACGGGCCGCTGGCCGTCAGCGCCTGGATCAGCTTGGTGATGCTCACGTTGCCCGACCCGGCGGAGACGCTGGCCTTGCCCGGGGTGAGCAGGACAGTGGTCCCGTTCGCCTTGGCGGTGGCGCTCACCGTGTAGTCGACCGGGAGGCCGAGCAGGTCGATGCTCCCGTCGTAGCCGAGAACGCCGTCGCCGAGCGTGATGTCGCCCTTCGCGCCGGGGATGGTGACGAGCTTGTTGAGCGAGTCCTGCGAGATGGTCAGCGTGCCCGTGGCCGACTGGATCGGCTTGCTCAGGTCGGCCGGCACCCCGGTGGCGTGGATGGCCGCGCTCAGCGGGGCGCCGTTGACGGTCGCGTGCGGCGCCGCCAGGTCGACGTCCGAGAAGCTGCCCTCCAGGAACTGCGCGAGCACGGAGAAGCCGCCGATGTGCACGGTGACGTCGGCCTTCACCGAGGACGGGAGGTTCTTCTCGATCTCGGCCGCGACCCGCTGCTCCGCGACCGCGCGTGTCACCGCGTCGGCGACCACCAGCAGGAGGACGACGACCACGACCGGGATCACGATCCACAGCAGGGTCTTCAACCAGCGCGGGCGGCCCCGGCGCACGGGCGCGGCCGGACCTCCCGCCGGCGGCTGCGCGCCCGACAGGACCTCGGTGGACTGATCGCGCTGATCGCTCATACCGTCACATCCGCTCCGGAGCGGACACCCCCACCAGCGCCAGGCCGTTGCGGACGACCTGGCCGGTCGCGTCGTTCAGCCACAGGCGGGTGCGGTGCGCGTCGGTGACCGGCTCGTCGCCGTGCGGGAGCACGCGGGTCGAGCCGTCGCGCACGGCGTACCAGGCGTGGTACAGCCCGGCGAGCTCCTCGACGTAGCGCGCGACGCGGTGCGGCTCGCGCAGCTCCGCCGCCTGGGCGACGACGCGCGGGAACTCCTGGAGGCCGCCGAGCAGGGCGCTCTCGGTCTCGTGGGTGAGCAGCTCCGGCTTGAAGACGCTGCGGTCCACGCCCGTCTTTGCTGCGTTCGCCGCCACCGAGGCGGTGCGGGCGTGCGCGTACTGCACGTAGTAGACGGGGTTCTCGTTGCTGCGCTTGGTCAGCAGGTCGAGGTCGATGTCGAGCTGCGAGTCGGTGGACGAGCGCACCAGCGAGTAGCGCGCGGCGTCCACGCCGACGACGTCGACCAGGTCGTCGAGCGTGACGATGGTGCCCGCCCGCTTGGACATCTTGACCGGCTCGCCGTCCTTGACCAGGTTGACCATCTGGCCGATCAGGATCTGGAGGTTGACGTGCGGCTCGTCGCCGAAGGCCTCCACCATCGCCATCAGCCGGCCGATGTAGCCGTGGTGGTCGGCGCCCAGCATGATGATGTTCTGCTCGAAGCCGCGCTCGCGCTTGTCGAGGTAGTAGCCGAGGTCGCCGGAGATGTAGGCGGGCTCGCCGTTCGAGCGCACGATGACGCGGTCGCGGTCGTCGCCGAAGGTCGTGGTGCGCAGCCAGATCGCGCCGTCCGCCTCGAAGATGTGGCCGAGCTCGTCCAGGCGCTCGATCGCACGCTCGACGGCGCCCGACTCGTGCAGCGAGTCCTCGTGGAAGTACACGTCGAAGTCGACGCCGAACGCGTGCAGCCGGTCTTTGATCTCCTGGAACATCAGCTCGGTGCCGAGGCTGCGGAAGACCTCCTGCTGCTGCTCGCGGGGCAGGGCGGCCAGGTCGCCGACCTCCGGGTCGGCGGCGGCGCGGGTCGCGACCTCGGCCGCGATCTCGCCGATGTAGGCGCCGCCGTAGCCGTCCTCCGGCGTGGCCTCGCCGAGGTAGGCGGCGAGCAGGCTGCGCGCGAAGCGGTCGATCTGCGAGCCGTGGTCGTTGAAGTAGTACTCGCGCGTCACGTCGGCGCCCTCGGCCTGCAGGATGCGGGCGAGGCTGTCGCCGACCGCCGCCCAGCGCGCGCCGCCCAGGTGGATCGGGCCGGTCGGGTTCGCGGAGACGAACTCCAGGTTCACCAGGAGGCCGTCGTAGAGGTCGCCGCGGCCGTACGCCTCGCCGGCCTCCAGGATGGTCTGGGCGAGCTTGCCCGCGGCCGCGGCCTCCAGGCGGAAGTTGATGAAGCCCGGGCCGGCGACCTCGGCCGAGGAGACGCCTTCGATGCCGGCGGCGCCCTCGGCGATCTCGCCCGCGAGCTCGCGCGGGTTGGCGCCGAGCCGCTTGGCGAGCCGCATCGCGACGTTGGACGACCAGTCGCCGTGCTCGCGGTTCTTCGGGCGCTCCAGCGGGATGTCCTCCGCCGTGATGGTGAGCTCGGGGATGCTCTCGTCGGCCTCGCGTCGGCGGCTCACCACGGTCGTCACGATGGCGAGCAGGGCGGCGGAGAGGTCAGCGGGAGTCATGAAGAACTAGTCTAACGGCGCTTCCAAGGCAACCCGTTCCCGCTCTTGATAGGGTGCGATGCGACACGCACCGGGACGACACGGAAGACGCACAACCGCATGCAGCAGCACACAGCACGGACCCTCGCCGCCCTCGCGATCGCCGCCGCCGCCGTCGCGCTCGTGGGCTGCACGCCTGCCGCGAAGCCGAACGCCACCGCGTCCTCGTCGGCGCACGCGGGCGGCTCCAAGGCCGACCCCGCCGCGACGCCCACACCGACGCCGACCCCGACCCTGCCGCCGACGCCGGTCACGCTGACCTGCGACCAGGTGGTCACAGCCGACCAGCTCTACGCCTACAACCCCAACTTCTCGACCGACCCCGGCTACGCCCCGGGCGACGGGACACTGGAGAAGCAGGTCGCGGACTGGAAGGGCGTCACCTGCGCCTGGAAGAACCAGACCAGCGGTGACGTGGTCCAGATCGCCGTGGCGATGCCGCCCGCGGACCGGCTCGAAGGGCTCAAGAACACCGCGATCACGGTGGCCCAGCCGGTTCCCACCTACGGGACGCCGCCTCAGGTCGAGGGCTACTTCAAGCCGGGCACGGCCGGCCAGGTGCAGATTTTCCGCGGCAAATACTGGGTGGTCGCCGAGTCGACCGCGTTCTTCGAGCCGGGCGACGCCGCGCCGCTGATGCAGAGCGTGCTGGGCAACCTGCCCGCGAGCTGAGCGTGGCCCGGCCTGGACGGGCGCCGGGCGAAAGGATGCTAGCCTGGACGGGCACTCCTGGCCCCCATAGCTCAGGGGATAGAGCGTCTGCCTCCGGAGCAGAAGGCCGTAGGTTCAAATCCTACTGGGGGCACCGAAAGCAGCAGAGAAGGCCCCTCCCGCGGGAGGGGCCTTCTGCTGTTCTCAGTGCCGTCGATGTGCTCAGGCGCCGGCGACCGCATCCCGGAGCGCGTACACCGCCTGCGGCAACGGCGTCGCGAACAGCGCCGTCCCCGCGCATGCGCCCCCGCCGGCCGGCGCGCTCTCGCAGCGGGAGGTCACGGCCCACACCGAGCCGATCCCCGACGACTGCACGTCCTTCAGCCACGGGCCTCCGCTCGCGCCGTGGGTGAAGCCGCACGCGGCCCTGGCGTCGGGGGCGTAGCTGTTCACGCGTGTCGTGGACACATCGCAGCGCTGCGCGGTCTGCCCGGTGTAGGGCGCGAGCACGGGGTAGCCCCAGATCTGCGCCTTCGCCTGAGCGTGACCCGCCCCCGCCACGACGGCGTTGCCGCCCACCCGGTTCGCGAGCTGCTGCCCTCCGTTCGCGGCGAGCCGGACGAAGGCGTAGTCGTGGTCCCACTTCTTGCTCTGCGTCCACTCGGCGGAGGCGCCCACCGCGGTGCCGGACCAGTAGCCGTGCGCGGACGGCCCGTTGTTCCAGCCGGGGGCGAACAGGAAGTTCGTGTAGTACGCGTTGCCCGGCCCTCCGGGGTGCACGCAGTGCCCGGCGGTGATGAGCAGGTTCTTCGTCGCGCTGTTGACGACGGTCGCGGTGCAGGAGGTGTCACCGGCCGGCGTGCGGAGGAACAGCCTCCCGACCGTGTGGTTGACGGCCGTGGTGATTCCCCAGAGCAGCGCCCGCTCGCCCGCCGGAGCGGGCGATCCCTCGTCGGCCGGGAGCTCGTCGGCCGCCGCCGCGCGGAGCTTCTGCTCCGACCAGTAACCGTGCGGATCGATCACCGGCTCCGCCGCTGTGGCGGGCACGAGACCCCCCGCCGTCAGCCCGGCAGCCACCGCGATCGCGGCCAGTCCTCGAGTGAGCGTGCGCATCCTGTTCCCCCTTCCCGCCCCTGCGTCCCTGTCGGACGCGACTGCGGAGCGGTCGTGTCCTTCGACGCTAGGGCCGGGAGGCGGCGTGCCGCGTCGGGCCGGAGAGGGTGCCGGCTCAGCCGCTACTCGGCGTCGAGGTCGGTCTCCAGGAGCACGACGAGCTCGTCCAGTGCGACCTCCGCGCCCGGGGCGTCCGACTTCAGGGTGACGACGGCCTCCGCCGCGGTGCGGGTCGCGGTGCGGGGTGCCGCGAACCGCTTCAGGCCGACCACGAGGACGGCCGCGACCAGCGTTCCGGCCGAAACAAAATGACGCAAGAGAAATCGTTGTGGTTGTTTCTGTGTTTCCGTGCGGCCATGTGGGAATGGCGTCGCCACGTACAATCGTTCGCGGAATGGACTGCTCGTACTTCGACGCCGGCGTGTGCCGCTCGTGCACGCTGATGGGCGTTCCCTACGCCGAGCAGCTCGCCGGCAAGGACCGCCACTCGCGCGAGCTCCTGGCCCCGTTCGGCGACGCCGTGTGGCTTCCGCCGGTCGCGAGCGCCGAGTCCGGGTACCGCAACAAGGCGAAGATGGTCGTCTCCGGCACAGTCGACGCGCCGACCATCGGCATCCTCGACGAGGCGGGACGCGGCGTCGACCTCCGCGAGTGCGGGATCTGCGCGCCGGGCGTCCGGGCTGCGCTGCCCGTGCTCGCCGATTTCGTGACCCGCGCCCGGATCGAGCCGTACAGCGTGCCCGACCGCCGCGGCGAGCTCAAGTACGTGCTGGTGACCCTCTCCCCCGACGACGAGCTGATGGTGCGGTTCGTCGTCCGCTCCGAGGAGTCCGTCGGCCGCATCCGCGCGCTGCTGCCCGAGCTGCTGGCCGCGCTGCCGCACGCGCGGGTCGTGACCGTGAACCTCCAGCCGGAGCACAAGGCGGTGGTGGAGGGCGAGCGGGAGATCGTGCTGACCGCGGAGTCGTCGCTCGTGATGCGGGTGGGCGGCATCCCGCTCCGGCTGCGTCCGCAGAGCTTCTTCCAGACCAACACCGCCGTCGCGGAGGCGCTGTACGCGCAGGTCGCCGCCTGGGTGGACGAGGTGTCGCCGGCGAGCGTGTGGGACCTGTACTGCGGCGTCGGCGGTTTCGCCCTGAACGTTGCGGCGCCGGGCCGTCGCGTGGTCGGCGTGGAGACCAGCACGGAGGCCGTGCGGAGCGCCCGCGCGACGGCCTCCGCGGCCGGGTTGCCCCTCGTGGCGTTCCGGGCGGGCGACGCGACCGCGTTCGCGCTGGCGGCGAAGACCGCGCCCGAGCTGGTCATCGTGAACCCGCCGCGGCGCGGCATCGGTGCGGAGCTGTCCGGCTGGCTGGAGGGCTCCGGCGTTCCGAGCGTGGTGTATTCCAGCTGCAACCCGAAGAGCCTCGCCCACGACCTGGCGCGGATGCCGTCGTACCGCATCCGCACCGGCCGCGTGCTCGACATGTTCCCGCAGACCGGTCACCAGGAAGTGGCGGTGCTGCTGGAGCGGGTCTAGCCGGGACTAGCTCGCCGCGGCCTCCCGGCGCGGGAGCTTCCAGTCCGGGCGGGCGAAGTGGCAGGTGTAGCCCCACGGGATGCGCTCCAGGTAGTCCTGGTGCTCGGGCTCGGCCTCCCAGAACGGCCCGGCCGGCTCCACCTCGGTGACGACCTTGCCCGGCCAGAGACCGGACGCGTCCACATCGGCGATGGTGTCCTCGGCGACGCGCCGCTGCTCGGCGTCCTCGTAGTAGATCGCCGACCGGTAGCTGGTGCCGACGTCGTTGCCCTGGCGGTTCTTCGTCGAGGGGTCATGGATCTGGAAGAAGAACTCCAGGAGGTCGCGGTAGCTGACCTTCTCCGGGTCGAACTCGATCTCGATCGCCTCGGCGTGGGTGCCGTGGTTGCGGTAGGTGGCGTTGGGCACGTCGCCGCCGGTGTAGCCGACGCGGGTGCTCACGACGCCGGGGCGCTTGCGGATGAGGTCCTGCATGCCCCAGAAACATCCTCCGGCCAGGATGGCCTTCTCGGTCGTCATCAGTGGTTCTCCTCGTTGTTCTCGTTCTCGAAAAGGTGGCGGTAGTCGCCGTAGCCCTGCTCGTCCAGCTCGGAGAGCGGGACGAAGCGGAGCGCGGCGGAGTTGATGCAGTAGCGGAGTCCGCCTGCCTCGGCGGGCCCGTCGTCGAACAGGTGCCCGAGGTGGCTGTCGCCGTGGGCGGAGCGCACCTCGGTGCGGACCATCCCGTAGGTGCGGTCGGTCTTCTCCACGATGTTGCCCGGCTCGACCGGAACGGTGAAGCTCGGCCACCCTGAGCGGCTGTCGTACTTGTTCACGGACGCGAAGAGCGGCTCCCCCGACACGATGTCGACGTAGAGCCCCGCCTCGTGATTGTTCCAGAACTCGTTGCGGAAGGCGGGCTCTGTCGCCGCCTCCTGGGTGACCGCGTACTGCGCGGGGGTGAGCCGCGCGACGGCGTCCTGGCTCTTGCGGTAGTCCTGTGTCACGTTTCCTCCTGAGTGCGGCGAGCGCTGGCTGCGACGCCGTCAGTAAGGAGAACAGCGGAGGGCGCCGGGTTGGTCCCGGCGTTCCTGTGAGTTCACCGAGTGGCTACACCCCCTGCACGATGCGGTCGATCGCAGCCTCCACGCTCGGCCAGTCCCCGACCACCTGGCGCGCGGTCACCCGGAGCCGGCGGTGCCCGAGCTCGGCGAGCGTGGAGTCCCTCAGCCGGTCGCGCTCGAACGCGCCCGCGTCGCTGTGGAAGGCGTACCCGTCGACCTCCAGGTGCAGCTCGCCGTCGACCCGCATGTCCACCCGGCCGACGCCGCGCACGTGCACCTGCTGCTCGACCCTGTGCCCGCCGCGCTCCAGCCGCTGCCGCACGAGCGACTCGACCCCGGAATCCGAGCCCGGCCGTGCGAGCGCCGCCCGCTCGCGCGCGTCCCTCGGCGCGTCCTCCAGGATCCGGCGAAGCCCGGAGGGGCTGACGAGCCCTGCCGTGAGCGCCGTGTCGAACGCCGCGACCGCCGTCTCCTCGTCGGCGCACCGCGCCACGGACCGCATGCAGTCGGCGAGCGACACCCGCCAGAGTTCGGGATGCTCCTCGCCCGGCCGCCAATGGCAGACGAGGCCGGGCGGCGCACGGCGCGACTGCGGCGACAGCGTCACGTGCGTCCGCCGATCCGAGCCGGACCAGAGCCCGTAACTGGCGCAGGCCGAGACGCACGACAGGCGCGCGCCCGCACGGACGGCCTCCAACGCCACCCCGCCGAGGAGCGGAGACGCGTAGACGCCCCTGCGCACGCGATCCACCGCGCCGCCGCTCACCGCGCGCTTCAGGTCCTCGGGCGTCGCGCCCGCCATCCGGAGCTGGTGGGTGGTGGCCGCGCCACCGAGTTCTCTGAGCCGATTCATCCAGGTCATGGACCGATCCTGGACGCCGGAGCGCGGCGACGGGGCCCGATCGCCGAATCTGTGGACAACCCGGCGCCGGGGGCGCCTGGTGTGAACAGGAGACACGATCTGAATCTCCTGCCGATGGGGGTTCGGAAGGAGATCGAGGGGGTGTCGCCGGGATTCCTCCTGTTGGCGGGGCTGGGCGAGGTGGGCGGGTGGGGGGCGGGCCGGTCAGTCGGCGGGGTCGGCCTTCCGCTCGTCGGTGCGGGTGGGGTCGGGGACGATGGGGATCGCGTCGGTGAACTGGGAGGCGCGCTGCTCCTTCTCGGGGGTGCCGCCGAACAGGCGACCCTCGGCCGCCTGGGCGGTGCGGGCGCGGGAGCTCGGCACCTGCGTCTCCGGGGTCTCCACGATCTCCACGCGCTTGCGGGGCAGCGCGGCGTCGGAGTAGCGCTGCATCCAGTCGATCAGGCGCTCCCGCACGTGGCAGCGCAGGTCGAACAGGGTCGGAGCGTCCTTGCCGGTGACCAGCACCCGCACCCGCACCCAGCCCTGCGTGGCGTCGGTGACCTGGAGGACGCCGGTGCGGCCGTCCCACAGGTCCGTCGCGGCCAGGATGCGGTTCAGCTCCGCGCGCATCCCGGACGGCGACACCCGCCAGTCGAGGTCGAACTCCACCGAGCCGAGCAGCTCGCTGTGCTGGCGCGTCCAGTTCTCGAACGGCTTCGTCGTGAAGTACGTGGACGGCAGCACCAGCCGGCGGTCGTCCCAGATGTGCACCACCACGTACGTGAGCGTGAGCTCCTCGATGGTCCCCCACTGCTGCTCCACCACCACCACGTCGTCGATCCGGATGGCGTCGCTGAAGGCGAGCTGGATCCCGGCGAACAGGTTGGCCAGACTCGACTGCGCGGCGACACCGGCGATCACACCGATGATCCCCGCCGACGCCAGCAGGCTGGCCCCCGCCGCCTGCAGCACGGGGAAGGTCAGCAGGATCGCGGCCAGCCCGATCACGACGGCCGCCACGACCGTCAGCCGCCGCAGCACGAGCACCTGCGTGCGCACCCGGCGGGCGTACCGGTTGTCCGGGACGTCGACCCGGTAACGGGCGAGCCCGAGGTCCTCCGCGAAGACCACCAGCGCCGCGAGGAACCAGGTGCCGGTGGCGATCGCGAGGATCAGGAAGGTGTGCTGGATGACGCCCACCCACTCCGGCGGCACGTCCGGCGGCATGGTCAGCGTGACCGCGATCCACAGCACGATCACCGCCAGGAACAGCCGGAACGGCACCCTCGCGCGCTTCACCAGCACAGCGGGCCATTGACGATGGCGGCCGACGCCGCGCAGGATCGCCCCCACGATCGCCGTCACCACCACTGCGGCGACGATGGCGATGAGGCACGCGATCACGAGTGAGGGCCAGGTTCGCAGTGGCACGGCGGGAGGACTCCTTCCCTGGTCTGCGGGGTGGACGCCCTGCACTGTACCCGGAACGCGACGGGACCTTAACCTCGGGGGCCGTCGGAGCGTTAGTCTGGGTCGTCTGGGGGCGTGGCCGGCGACGGCCGCAATCCTGTCGGGACCGCCGGCGACGATGCGAGGAGCAGGGATGACAGCGACACGGACACTCTTCATCGGCGGCACAGGGGTCATCAGTTCCGCGTGCGTGGCCCGGGCGCTCGACCAGGGCCACGAGGTCACGGTCGTGAACCGCGGGAACAGCGACCTGCGTCCCCTCCCGGACGGCGTGGAGGTGCTGCACGCCGACATCCGCGACCCGGAGAGCGTCCACAGCGTGCTCGGCGAACGCAGCTTCGACGTCGCAGCCGAGTTCCTCGCCTTCACGCCGGAGCACATCCGCACCGACTTCGACCTGTTCGAGGGCAGGGTCGGCCAGTACGTTTTCATCTCCTCCGCGTCGGCCTACCAGACCCCGCCTGCGCGGATGCCGGTGGTCGAGTCCACGCCGCTGCGCAACCCGTTCTGGCAGTACTCCCGCGACAAGATCGCCTGCGAGGACCTCCTGGTCGAGTCGTACCGCGAGCGCGGCTTCCCCGTCACGATCGTGCGCCCGTCGCACACCTACGACCGCACCATGATCCCGACCAGCGGGCACTGGACCGACCTCGAGCGGATGCGCCGCGGGGCGCCGGTCGTGGTGCACGGCGACGGCACGAGCCGGTGGACGATCACCCACAACACGGACTTCGCGGTCGCGTTCGTCGGACTGCTCGGCCGCCCGGAGGCCGTGGGCGACTCCTTCCACATCACCTCGGACGAGGCGCCGACCTGGGACCAGATCTACTGCTACCTCGCCGAGGCGCTGGGCGTGGAGGCCGAGCTCGTGCACGTCGCGAGCGAGACCATCGCCGCCGTCATCCCCGACCTCGGTCCTGGGCTCCTCGGTGACAAGGCGCACTCGATGCACTTCGACAACGCCAAGGTGAAGGCGCTGGTGCCCGAGTACCAGGCCAGGGTCACGTTCGCGCACGGCGCGGGCGAGATCGTGGACTGGTACCTCGCCGACGCCTCCCGCCAGCGCCTCGACCCCGACCTCGACGCGGCGTTCGACCGTCTCGTGGACCACGCGCGCTCGGTCATCTGAGCCCACACGCCGCGCGCTCCTCACCGATTTTCGCTTCCCTCTTTACTATAAAGAAACTTTCCTGATACATTCTGGCCATCAGATCGTTCCGACGAGGGGATGAGAATGGCCGACCGACCGGTCCGGGGCACCCCGGGGTGGCTCCGCGAGACCAACGACCGCACGGCGCTCGCCCTGCTGCTCGAGCACGGAGTGCTGACGCGCACCAGGATCGGCGAGCTGTCCGGGCTCTCCAAGCCCACCGCCGCCCAGATGGTCTCGCGGCTGGAGACGGCCGGGCTCATCCACGTGGTCGGCGAGGTCTCCGCCGGGCGCGGGCCGAACGCCGCCGGCTACGCGGTGCGCACCGACCGGATGCTCGGCGTCGCCGTCGACATCGACGCGACCTCCATCCGCTCGACCATCGTGGACGCCGCGGGAGCCGAGCACCCCATCGCGGTCACCCCGCTCGCCTCGCGGACGCCGGAGGCCGACCTCCGGCTGGCGATCGACGCCGCCTGCGATGCGGCCTCCGTCGACGCCTCCCGCGTCCGGGCCGTCTGCGTCGGCGTCCAGGGCGCCCTCGACCCGCGGACGGACGAGCTCACCTACATCGAGACGCTGCCCGGCTGGCCGAAGCGGGGCATCCGCCGCCGGCTGGAGGACGCACTCGGCATCGCGGTCCACATCGACAACGACGTGAACCTCGCCGCGGTCGCCGAGCGCACCGACGGCGTGGGCACGGAAGCCGGCGGCTTCGCGCTGCTCTGGATGGGCGACGGCCTCGGCCTCGCCGTCGACCAGGCCGGCTCGGTCCACCGCGGCGCCTCCGGCGGAGCCGGCGAGATCGGCTACCTCCCCATCCCGCGATCGGCCGCGGCCCTGGACCCGGAGGCCGCCGACCTCCAGGATCTCATCGGAGGCCCAGCCGTGGCCCGGCTCGCCGGCGCGCACGGCCTGACCGGCGATCTCGAGGGCGACCACGAAGCTCGGGACGCACTCGTGGCCGAGCTCGCCCCGCGAGTCGCCGTCGGCGTCGTCCCCGTGCTCGCGCTGCTCGACCCAGAGCTGGTCGTCCTCGGCGGCCCGACCGGGGCTGCCTTCGGCGCCCGGCTCGCCGAGCTCGTCGCGGCCGAACTGCGCGACGCCTGGGGCGAGCGCGCCATCGTCGCCACCGGCGTCGCCACCCATCCCGTCCTCCGCGGCGCACGCGAGCACCTCCTCGGCGAGGTGCGCGAGGCGCTCTTCGACGAAGTGTCGCGCATCGCCGTCTGAGATGGCGCCGGCACCTCCGCACCACACCGTCCACCCGAACATCACGAGAAGGATCAGCGAGGAACCACCCGTGAAACACCGTCAACTCATCGCCGCCGCCGCCGTCGCCACGGCCGCGGCGCTCGCCCTGGCCGGCTGCTCCGGCGGCACCAGCGGCGCGTCCTTTCAAGACAGCACGCCGTCCGACCTCTCGGGCACCGTCTCGTTCTGGCACTTCTTCTCCGACCGGGAGGCCAAGGTCATCCAGTCGGTCGTCGACGACTTCGAGAAGAAGTACCCGAAGATCACGGTCGACGTGCACTCCGGCCAGGACGACGAGAAGCTGCAGAAGGCCATCGCCACCGGCAGCAAGGTCGACGTCGGGCTCTCGTACTCGACGGACATCGTCGGCAACTTCTGCTCGAACGGCGCGTTCCGGTCGCTCAACAAGGTGATCGAGCGCGACAAGGTCGACATGAGCCAGTTCACCGACACCGTGAAGTCGTACACCGAGTTCAAGGGCAACCGCTGCGCGATGCCGATGCTCGCCGACGTGTACGGCCTCTACTTCAACAAGAAGCTCCTCCAGGCGGGCGGCTTCACCGAGCCGCCGAAGACGCTCAGCGAGCTGGAGTCAATGGCCGACAAGCTGACGACCTTCAACGCCGACGGCTCGATCAAGACGCTCGGCTTCAACCCGACGATGGGCTGGTACGAGAACTCGGCCGCCCACTACGGCCCGGCCGCCGGCGCCGAGTGGCTGAAGGCCGACGGCACCAGCGCGATCTCCTCCTCCCCCGGCTGGAAGGAGCTGATCGAGTGGCAGAAGGCCTACGTCGACAAGATCGGCTGGGACAAGCTCAACGCCTTCACCTCGGGCCTCGGCCAGGAGTTCTCCGCCGACAACGCCTTCCAGACCGGCCAGGTGGCGATGAACCTGGACGGCGAGTACCGCACTGCGTTCATCGACGACCAGGCCAAGGGGCTCGACTACGGCACGGCGCCGTTCCCGACCGCCGATGACCACACCGACCTCTACGGCGGCGGGTACATCACCGGCAACATCATCGGCATCTCGAAGGGCTCCAAGCAGCCCGAGCTGGCCTGGGCGCTGCTGAAGTACCTCACCACGGACACCGACGCGGTCGTGAAGCTCGCGAACGGCCTGAAGAACGTGCCCACTACCAAGGACGCGCTCGCCTCGCCCAAGCTGGAGGTCTCGCCGCAGTTCAAGACGTTCCTCGACATCTCGTCGAACAAGAACGTCATGACCACGCCCGCCAGCCCGCTCGGGGCCGGCTACCAGAACACCTTCCAGGACTGGTGGAACAAGTACCAGAGCCAGGGCGGCGACATCGACGCCGGGCTGAAGTCGGTCGACAAGCAGATCAACGACGCCCTCGCCCTCTCGACGGGTCCGTGACCTCGTGACCGTCATGGCTCGAAGCGCGGGGCGGGCGACCGCCCGCCCCGCGCGGACCTCCCGCAGCCGGCGGCGCCGCAACCTGGTGACGCTGGCCCTGCTCGCACCCGCGCTCCTGGGGCTCGCGATCTTCTTCGTCTACCCGCTCATCGCCTCCGTCTACTACTCGTTCACCCGGTTCGACCTGGTGTCGCCCCCGCAGTGGATCGGCCTGCGCAACTACGAGTATCTGTTCACGCAGGACCCGAACGTCTGGCTCGCCACCCTGAACACGCTGTGGTTCGTGGTGATCTGGGTGCCGGTGAAGACCGGGTTCGCGCTCATCGTCGCCGGCCTGCTCGCCCGCGCGCGCCGGGCGTCCGGCCTCTGGCGGACGATCTTCTACCTGCCGGCGCTGGTGCCGCCGGTCGCGAGCGTCGTCGCGTTCGTGTTCCTCTTCAACCCGGGAACCGGCCCGGTCAACCAGGTGCTCGCCTGGTTCGGGATCAAGGGGCCGCTCTGGTTCAACGACCCGGCCTGGTCGAAGCCGTCGCTGGTGCTGCTCGGGGTGTGGGTGATGGGCGACATCATGATCATCCTGCTCGCGGCGCTGCTCGACGTGCCGCGCGAGCAGTACGAGGCGGCGTCCCTCGACGGCGCCGGCGGCCTCCAGAAGGTCCGCTACGTCACGCTGCCGAGCATCTCGCCCGTGCTGCTGTTCGCCGTCGTCACCGGCGTTATCGCCGCGATCCAGTACTTCACGGAGGCCGCGGTCGCCTCCTCGGTGGCCAGCGGCAAGGCCGTGGTCGGCGAGGGGATCGGCAACACCCTGGGGTACCCCGACGGCTCGCTGCTCACCTACACGCAGTGGCTGTATGTGCGCGGCTTCGGCACGTACCAGCTCGGCTACGCGTCCGCCCTCGCCGTGCTGCTGTTCGTCGTCGCGGCGCTCATCCTCGTCCTGCTGCTGCGCCGCTTCAAGGCGTTCACCCCGGAAGGCGCACAATGACGTCCGCAACCCTCACCCCGGAGACGGCAGCGTCTCCCGCCCCCGCGCAGCGCAGGATCCGCAGCCCGCGCTCGCTGCGCGCCCGCCGGGTGCTCGGCTGGATCGCAGAGCACGCCGTGCTCATCGTCCTCGCCGTGCTGTTCGTCTCCCCCGTCGTGTTCGTGCTGCTCACCTCGCTGATGTCGAGCTCGCAGACGTTGACCGCGTCGCTCTGGCCGCAGCCGTTCGTCTGGAGCAACTACGTCACCGTGTTCACGACCGTGCCGCTGGCGCAGTGGTTCGCGAACTCGGCGATGTACGCGATCCTGGCCACGGCCTTCATGCTGATCTCGTCGGTCCCCGCCGCGTATGCCCTGGCCAAGATCCGGTTCCGCGGCTCCGGCGTGCTGTTCACCGCGATCATCGTCGCGATGCTGCTGCCGCCGCAGGTGACCGCGATCCCGATCTACGTGCTGTGGTCGCAGCTCGGCCTCACCGGGACGCTGTGGCCGCTCATCCTGCCGAACCTGCTGGGCGACGCGTTCTCGATCTTCCTGCTGCGCCAGTTCTTCCTGACGATCCCGCCGGAGTACTCGGATGCGGCGCGCATCGACGGAAACGGCGAGTTCGGGGTGCTCTGGCGGGTCGTCCTGCCGATGGCCAAGCCCGGGATCGCAGCGACCGCCATCTTCATGTTCTTCAACTCGTGGAACGACTACTACGGTCCGTTGCTGTACACGTCAGAGAACCCGGCCGCGTGGCCGGTCGCCTACGGACTGGCGTCGTTCCGCGGCGTCCACGGCACCGACTGGGGGCTCACGATGGCGATGACCATGCTCGTGACCGTGCCCGTCGTGGTCATCTTCTTCTTCGCCCAACGCGTGTTCGTGGAGGGCATCACTCTCACCGGCGTGAAGGGATAGCTCGTGAAACTGGCCGTCGTGGGCGGAGGCTCCACCTACACCCCCGAACTCGTGGACGGGTTCGCCCGGCTGCGCGACCTGCTGCCGATCGAGGAGCTCTGGCTCGTCGACACCGACCCGGAGCGGCTCCGGCTGGTCGGCGGCGTGAGCGAACGGATGTTCCGCGCGGCGGGACACCCCGGGCGGATCGTGCCGACCTCCGACCTGGTCGCCGGCGTCGCCGACGCCGACGCCGTGCTCCTCCAGCTCCGCGTCGGCGGCCAGGCCGCCCGGCACGGCGACGAGACGTTCCCGCACGCGTGCGGCTGCATCGGGCAGGAGACCACCGGCCCCGGCGGCTTCGCGAAGGCGCTGCGCACCGTGCCCGTCGTCCTGTCGGTGGCGGAGGCCGTGCGGAAGCACGCCAAGCCGGGCGCCTGGATCGTCGACTTCACCAACCCGGTCGGCATCGTGACGCGCGCGCTCCTGCAGGAGGGCCACCGCGCGGTCGGGCTCTGCAATGTCGCGATCGGCTTCCAGCGCCGGTTCGCCGGCCTGCTCGGGGTCGCGCCGGCCGACGTCGCACTGGGGCACGTCGGCCTCAACCACCTCACCTGGGAGCGGTCGGTCACCGTCGGCGGCCGGGACGTCCTCCCGGAGCTGCTGGGCGCCCACCTCGCGCAGCTCGCCGAGGAGATCGAGCTGCCGGCCCCCCTGATCCGCCTGCTCGGGAACGTGCCGAGCTACTACCTGCGCTACTACTACGCCCACGACGAGGTGCTGCGCGAGCAGCTCGACGCCCCCTCCCGGGCGGAGGCCGTGCAGCGGGTGGAGCGCGAGCTCCTGGAGCTGTACGCCGACCCGTCCGTGAATAGCAAGCCCGAGCAGCTCGCCCAGCGCGGTGGCGCGTTCTATTCGGAGGCGGCGGTCGACCTGCTGGCGTCGCTGACCGGCGACCGCGGCGACGTGCAGGTGGTCAACCTGCGCAACGACGGCACGCTGCCGTTCCTGCCCGACGACCACGTGATCGAGGTGCCGGCGGTCGTCGGAGCGGACGGCGTGCGCGCAGTGGAGGTCGCCGCGCTCCCCGACGACCTCGCCGGGCTGATCGGCCACGTCGCCGGCTACGAGCGGCTCGCCCTCGACGCCGCGGTCCACGGCGGCCGCGACCGGGTGCTGCGGGCGATGCTCGCGCATCCGCTGGTCGGTCAGTACGACCGCGCGGAGAAGCTCACCGACCTGCTCCTCGCCCAGAACCGGGCGCACCTGGCGTGGGCGCGATGAGCGGGGCGCACGGGGAGGTCGCCCCGATCGTCATCGCCGTCGACGGCGGCGGGTCGAAGACCGACGCGGTCGCCCTCGAACTCGACGGGACGGTCGCGGCCACCGCCCGCGGCGCCACCTCCAGCCCGCACCTGATCGGGATGGCCGCGACGGCCGCGCTGGTCGACGAGCTCATCGAGCGACTGCTGGCCGAGACCGGGCCGCGCCCGATCGCCGCCGCCAACATCTATCTGTCCGGGCTGGACCTCCCGGCCGAGGAGGTCGAGTTCCGCGCGGGGATCGCCGGCTACGCGTGGGCCGACGCGGTGGTCGATAACGACCTGTTCGCCCTGCTGCGCGCCGGAACGAGCGAGCCCGACGCCGTCGCCGTCGTCTGCGGGACCGGCATCAACTGCGTCGGCGTGCGCTCCGACGGCGCGGTGGTGCGCTATCCGTCGCTCGGGATGACCTCCGGCGACTGGGGCGGCGGCTGGCACCTCGGCGAGCAGGCGCTCTGGCACGCGGCGCGGGCGGTGGACGGGCGGGGCTCCGCGACCGCTCTGGTGGAGGCCATCCCGCCGATCTTCGGACTCGACGGCATCCCGGACGTGATCGAGGCGCTGCACTTCGGGCGCCTCCCGAGCAGCGACCTCTCCCGCATCGCCCCCGCCGTGCTCGCGGCGTCCCGCACCGGCGACCTGGTGGCGCAGGACCTGGTGGACCGCCAGGCCGAGGAGATCGTGGTGTTCGCCGTGACGACGTTGCGGCGGCTCGGGCTCCTGGAGCGCGAGGTGCCGGTCGTGCTGGGCGGCGGCGTGATCGGGGCGCGTGACGAGCGACTGCTGTCCGGGGTGGAGCGCAGGCTCTCGGCGCGCGCTCCGTTCGCGCGCATCCGGCTGGTCACCGCCGCTCCCATCCTCGGCGCCGCCCTGCTGGCCCTGGAGGCCGCGGGCGCGTCGGCCGAGGCGCTGGAGACCGCGACATCCGGCCTTCAGGACCGGCGGGCCGCGGTGGTTCAATAGCCGTACGAACAGGGAATTCAGCGCCGAACGCGAGCGGATGGTCGAGGAGCAGCTCCGCCTCCGCGGGATCGAGGACCAACGGGTGCTCGACGCGATGAGACGCGTGCCACGGCACGAGTTCGTCCCGGAGGGCGCGGAGCGGTACGCCTACGAGGACCACCCGATGCCGATCGGCGACGGCCAGACCATCTCGCAGCCCTACATCGTCGCGCTCATGCTGGAGGCCGCCAGGATCGGCCCGGAGGACGCCGTGCTCGACGTCGGCACCGGCTCCGGCTATGCGGCAGCGGTCGCCGCGGAGCTCGGGCACCGGGTGGTCAGCATCGAACGCCATGCCGAGCTCGCCGTCACCGCGGCGGCGACGCTGGAGGCGCTCGGCTACCGCGTGAACGTCGTGACCGGCGACGGGACGCTCGGCTGGCCGGCGGGCGCACCGTACGACGCGATCGTCGCGGCGGCGACCGGTCCGACCGTGCCGCGCGCCTGGCCCGAGCAGCTCGCGCCGGGCGGCCGCATCGTGATGCCGGTCGGGCATCCGGGAGGCGCCCAGCACCTGGCCGTGTTCGAGCGCGCCGCCGACGGCTCGCTGCGCGAGCGCAACCTCGGTGCGGTCGCCTTCGTCCCGCTCATCGGCGACGACGGCTGGAGCCGCTGACCTTCGTGCCGAATGTCGCGTTCCGGCGCCGCATTCGCGACCTCCGGCACGAATGTCAGGCGGCGAGGGAGGCGCGTGCGGGGGCGCGCAGCGCGCCGAGCAGTGCGGCGAGCTGACCCGCGGGGGCGGCCGGGTCCTCCGGGTGCCACTGCACGGCGAGGATCGGGGCGCTCTCGTGCTCGATCGCCTCGACGTGACCGTCCGGCGCACGCCCGGTGATGCGGAGGCCCGCTCCCACGACATCCACCGCCTGGTGGTGCGCGCTGCGGACGTCGACCACGGGGCCGCCGAGCAGCTCCTCCACGCGGCTGTCCGGCTCCAGGAGCACGGGATGCGTGGTGAGCACCTCCGGGATGGGGACCCCGCGGCGCACGTGGTCGGACTCCCCCAGGTCCTGGACGAGGGTGCCGCCGAGCGCGACGTTGACGATCTGCAGGCCGCGGCAGATGCCGAGCAGCGGGAGGCCGCGCTCGATCGCGCGGTGCACGAGCGCGAGCTGGGCGGCGTCCGCGGTCTCGCGGTGCAGGCTCTCGTGCGGGTAGCCCGCCGAGCCGCCGTAGAACCGGGGCGCGATGTCCTCGCCGCCGACGATCACCACAGCGTCGGCGCGCTCGGTCGCGGCCAGCAAGGAGTCGGTGCCGCCGTCGGCCGCCAGCCGGGAGACGGTCCAGCCGTCGGCCTCCGCCGCGCGGACGACTCCCCCGACGAGCACCTGCACGTACGCGTGGTATTCCGGGTCGTGGCCGCGGAAGCGCGTCGCCTCGACGACGGCGAGGGTGCGGGCGGCCGGGGACATGACAGCCATTCTGCGGCGGCCTCCGACTGCACGCACCCGGACGCGTAACAGGTCGAAACAGTGACACGGCCCGGAGCGCGCTCCTAGACTCGGCTCGATGACAGGAAAGCTCGGGAGAGTGGGTGAATGTCTGTGCACCGTTCGCTGATCGGGCGTCGCGCGCTCATCGCCCTCCTGCTGGTGGCGGGCGCGGTGTCCGCGCCGCTCGTCCTGTCCGCGCCCGCGGCTCACGCGGCGCGCACAGCGGACCCGGTCGGCTTCGGCTCCGGCCACGTCGTGGACCAGGCGAGCGTGCTCTCGGACGCCGACGTGGACACGATCGAGGCGGCGTCGGCCTCCCTCTACAAGGACCACGGCATCCGCCTCTACGTCGCCTACGTCGACCGGTTCACCAACCCGACCGACGAGGAGGACTGGGCCAACGAGACCGCCGCCCGCAACGGCCTCGGCCCGACCGACTACCTGCTCGCGGTCGCGACGGACGGGAAGTCCTACTACCTGTCGGGCGACAGCAGCGGCCCGGTCAGCGACCGCGAGCTGACCACCATCGAGCAGACGCAGGTCGAGCCGAAGCTGAGCACACAGGACTGGACGCCGGCCGCCGTCGCCGCCGCACAGGGACTCGGCGCGGCTGTCGGCGACAGCGGCGGGGCCGTGATCTTCTGGGTGGCGCTGACGGTCGTCCTGGTCGTCGGCGGAGTGGTGCTGTGGCTGGTCTTCCGGCGCAGGCGGGGCGCGAGGCGGATCGTGGAGCACAGGGAGGGCGCAGCATGACGACGCCGGGTGCATCATGACGACGTTGGGCCTGGTCGGGGCCGGCCGGATCGGCAGCCAGCTGGCCCGCCTCGGGATCGCGCACGGCTACGACGTGGTCATCAGCAACTCGCGGGCGCCGCAGTCGCTCGCCGCGCTGGTCGGCGAGCTCGGCCCGCACGCGCGCGCAGGGACGGTGACGGAGGCCGTCCAGGCCGGTGACATCGTCGTGGTCGCCATCCCGCTGCGCTCGATCGCCTCGCTGCCCTCAGCCGCGTTCGCCGGCAAGGTCGTCATCGACACCGGCAACTACTACCCGGCCCGCGACGGCGTCATCCCCGAGCTGGAGGATGGCCGCGAGACGGTGTCCGGGCTGCTGCAGCGCGTCCTGCCGCAGGCGAGCGTCGTCAAGGCGTTCAACCACATCCCGGCGCCGAACCTGACAGCGGACGCTGCGCCGCCCGGCACCCCCGGCCGCCGCGCCCTCGCGATCGCGGGCGACGACGACGACGCGAAGGCCCTCGTCTCCGAGCTGCTGGACGAGTTCGGCTTCGACGTGGTCGATCTCGGCCCGCTCGCCGAAGGCTGGCGGTTCGAGCGCGACATGCCCGCCTACGGCCAGCACCTGACCGCCTCCGGCCTGCGCAGCGCGGCCGCGGCGGCGACACGGAAGGAAAAAGGATGAGCCCGGCATCGTTCCTCGTCGTACCGCAGTGGCAGGGCTCCGGCTCCTCCCGGGCGATGCGGCTGATCGACGGCGCGGAGGCCATCCGCGGCGACCTCCCCGCGAACGCGACCCACGCTGTGGCGGTCCCGGCGGCAGCGGGCGAAGCCCTCGGGACCGGCGTGCTGCGGTACTCGTCGCTCAGCCTGGTCCGCGAGCTCGCGGCGGCGGAGCTGGCGGTGCTGGGGGCGCCGGTCGTCACGATCGGCGGCGACTGCGGCGCCGACCTCGCCGGGGTGCAGCACGCGGTCCAGTCGCATCCAGCCGGGTCGGTCGCCGTCGTGTGGTTCGACGCGCACGGCGACCTCAACAACGTGTCGACCTCGCCGTCGGGTGCCTTCCACGGCATGGTCGTGCGCTCCCTCCTCGGCGACGGCCCGGACGGGCTGGCGTCGACCGGGGCGGCGCGCCTGCACCACGAGCAGCTCGTCCTCGCCGGCACGCGCGCCCTCGACGACGGCGAGTCGGCGTTCGTGGAGCGGATGGGGATCCGGGTGGTCGCGCCGGGCGAGTTCGACGACCCGGAGGCGCTGGTGCGGGCGGTGGAGGCGACCGGCGCCACGTCCGTCTACCTGCATATCGACCTCGACGTGCTCGACCCGTCCGCGATCGACGGCATCGGGTTCCCCGAGCCGTTCGGGGTGTCGCCGGAGCAGCTCACGGACGCCGTCCGGGCGCTGCGCTCGCGGTTCGAGCTGGCCGGGGCGGCGGTGACGGAGTTCGCGCCGGAGTCGCCGGACGCGGCGGGGCGCGACCTGAGCGTGATCCTGCGGGTGCTCGGCAGTCTGACGGCGCCGCTGAAGAACGGCGCGGCGGCCGGCAGCCCGGTCGGCGGAAGTTCCTCCACAGATCACCGGCCGCGCCACTTGTCCACGGATACCGCGCCGCCGGATGACGTCCGGTGATCCCGCCGGTAGCTTGAGAGGCATGAGCGAACCGAAGATCCTGACCGAGCGGCGCGGCCACGTACTGCTGATCGGCCTCAACCGTCCCGACAAGCGCAACGCGGCGGACTACGAGCTGCTGAACGCGCTGGCGGAGGCCTACGGGGAGCTCGACCGCGATCCCGAGCTGCGGGCCGGCGTCGTCCACGCGATCGGCGACCACTTCACCGGCGGGCTCGACCTCGCCGATGTCGGGCCGCGCATCGGCCCGGAGGGGCTGTCGTTCGTCGGCGACACCGGCGTCGACCCGTGGGGCGTCTCGGGCCCTCGCGTCCGCAAGCCGGTCGTGGTCGCGGTGCAGGGGACCTGCCTCACACTGGGCATCGAGCTCATCCTGGCGGCCGACGTCGCGGTCGCTGCGCGGTTAACGACATTCGCGCAGATCGAGGTCGCCCGCGGCATCCTGCCGTTCGGCGGGGCCACCATCCGGTTCCCGCGCGCGGCCGGGTGGGGCAACGCCATGCGGTACATCCTCACGGGCGACCCCTTCGGCGCCGACGAGGCGTACCGGATGGGGCTCGTGCAGGAGGTGGTCGACGACGGCGCCCAGCTCGACGCCGCGCTCGCCATCGCGGAGCGGATCGCCGCCCAGGCGCCGCTGGCCGTGCAGGCGACGCTCGCGAACGCGGTCACCGCCGTCCGCGACGGCGACGCGGCAGCCGAGGCCGCGCTGCAGCCGGCGCTCGTCCGGCTGGCGGGCAGCGAGGACGCCCGCATCGGCATGCAGGCCTTCCTCACCCGCACCGCCGCGGAGTTCGTCGGGCGCTGACGCCGCCCCGACCATCCGGCCACGCACCACGACCCAAGGACCACCGAGCACTGTGGAGGACATATGACCGCAACGACCGAGTACGACGTCATCGTCGTCGGAGCCGGCACCGTCGGCGAGAACGTCGCCGACCGCGCAGCGCAGGGCGGCATGCGCACGGTGATCGTCGAGGCCGAGCTGATCGGGGGCGAGTGCTCGTACTGGGCCTGCATCCCGTCGAAGACCCTGCTCCGCTCCGCCGCCGCGCTCCGGGCGGCGCAACGGGTCGGCGGCGCCAGGGAGGCCGTCACCGGGCCGCTCGACGTCGCCGCGGTGCTCCGCAGGCGCGACTACATGACCAGCGACTGGACGGACGACGGGCAGGTGAAGTGGCTGCAGGGCGCGGGGATCGACCTGGTCCACGGCTGGGCCACCATCTCCGCGCCCCGCGAGGTCACCGTCACGGGCCCGGACGGCGCGACGACCGTCCTCACCGCGAAGCACGCGGTCGCGGTGTGCACCGGCTCCGCGTCCCTCCTGCCCGACATCCCCGGCCTCCGCGAGAGCGAGCCGTGGACGAGCCGCGACGCGACGAGCGTGCAGCGCGTGCCCGTGTCGCTGGCGATCCTGGGCGGCGGGACGGTCGGGAGTGAGATGGCGACCGCGTACGCGGGGTTCGGCACCGAGGTGCACCTCATCGCGCGGCACGGGCTGCTCGGCGGCGCCGAGCCGTTCGCCGGCGAACGCGTCGCGGCGGCCCTGACGGAGCTCGGGGTCACCGTGCACCTCGATGTCGCGACGGAGTCCGTCGAGCGCACCGACGACGACCGGTACCGGGTCCGCCTCGGCGACGGCACGGTGGTCGAGACCGACGAGCTCCTGGTCGCGACCGGCCGGCTGCCGCGCACCTCGGGTCTCGGGCTGCAGAGCTTCGGGCTGGAGGACGGCGGCTGGCTCACCGTCGACGACAGCATGCGCGTGCTCGACGCGGCGGGCGAGCCGGTCGACGGCGGCTGGCTGTACGCCGCGGGCGACGTGAACCACCGCGCGCTGCTCACCCACCAGGGCAAGTACCAGGCCCGCGCGGCAGGGGACGCGATCGCCGCCAGGGCGAAGGGCCACGAGGTATCCCTGGCGCCGTGGGGCGCGTTCGTCGCGACCGCCGACCACCAGGCGGTGCCACAGGTGACCTTCACCGAGCCGGAGGTGGCCTCGGTCGGGCTGACCGCGGCCGCGGCCGACAAGGCGGGGTACCGCATCCGCGTGGTGGACTACCCGATCGGCTCGGTGAGCGGCGCCTACGTCCTGGCCGACGACTACGACGGCATGGCGCGCATGATCGTGGACGAGGACCGCGGCCTCGTCCTCGGCGCGACCTTCGTCGGGCAGGACGTCGGCGAGCTCCTGCACTCGGCGACCGTCGCGATCGTCGGCGAGGTGCCGCTGGACCGGCTGTGGCACGCCGTCCCGTCCTACCCCACGGTGAGCGAGGTCTGGCTGCGACTGCTCGAGACGTACGGCCGGCCCACCACGTGACGGTGCGCGGAGATCTGGTGCGCTCGCTCTCGGCGGTCTTCTTCGACTCGCCGGTCAGTCGGCTCGGCTATCTTTACGCGACCGCCGTCGGGATGGCCTGGGGCTTCGCCTGGAGCACCGGGCGGGTCGAGCGCCGCGCCGGGCTGTTCGTGTTCCGCGGAATGCCGAAGCGGACCTTCGGCCGCGGCGGATCGTGCGTCGGCGCGTGCTACCTCACCGACCGGAACGTGAGCGACGACGTCCTGGAGCACGAGGCCGTCCACAAACGACAGTGGCAGCGCTACGGCATGCTCTTCCCGTTCCTCTACCTGCTGGCGGGGCGCGACCCGCTGCGCAACCGGTTCGAGATCGAGGCCGGCCTCGAGAAAGGCGGCTACCGATGAACGCAAAGGAACGTCGCACCATCGTCGTCACCGGCGCCAGCTCCGGCATCGGCGCCGTCGCGGCCGGCCGGCTCGCTGCGGCCGGCGACGACGTCGCGGTGGTCGGCCGCGACCCGGAGCGGACGCGCGCGGTCGCGGAGCGGATCGGGGCCACCCCGTTCCTCGCCGACTTCGAGCGGCTGGACGATGTGCGCGCGCTCGCCGCTGCCCTCCTCGACCGCTACGACGCCATCGATGTGCTCGCGAACAACGCGGGCGGGCTGTACCACGAGCGGCGCGTCACCGCCGACGGGCACGAGCGCACCATCCAGCTCAACCACTTCGCGCCGTTCCTGCTCACCCGGCTCCTCCAGCCGCGATTGCTGGAGTCGGCGGCCGCGGGGCGGGACGTCCGTGTGGTGTCGACCGCGAGTATGGCCAACCAGTTCGGGCGCCTGAGGCTGGACGACCTCGACTGGGAGCGTCGACGCTGGCGCGGTGGCTGGCGGGCGTACGGCACGTCCAAGATCGCGACCATCCTGTTCGTTTCCGAGCTCGCGGAGCGGCTCACCGGCACCGGTGTCACGGCCTACTCGTTCCATCCGGGCACGGTCGTGACCCGGTTCGGCGCGAGTTCCCCGCTCATCCGGTTCGGCGGCGCCGTGACCGGCGGACGGTACGGCATCACCCCGGAGGAGGGCTCCGCCCCGCTGGAACGGCTCACCGGCCCCGTCCCGGTCGGGGCGCCGAGCGGCACCTACTTCGACCGGTTCAGAGCCAACGGCCGGGTGACCGGCCAGGCGAAGGACCCGCAGCTCGCCCGCGACCTCTGGACGCTGAGCGAGGGGCTCACGGGGGTCGCGCAGCGGAGCTGACATCCTCTCGGGCGCAGGCCCGACCCGAGCGCCCTTCCGGGATGGCCGCGCGGCGCCCTTTCGGATCGGCTGCGCGGCAGGGCATGATCGAGACATGCGTCCGACCTCCGGCTCCCCCGTCGCACCCATGCTCGCCAAGGCACTGCCCGCCGTCCCCGAGCAGGACAGCGTCCCCGGCGGCCTCAGCTTCGAGCCGAAGTGGGACGGCTTCCGCGCGCTCGTCTACGCCGACGACGCCGGGGACGGCACGATCGGCGCGATCGAGATCGGCAGCCGCGGGTCCAAGATGCTGACCCGGTACTTCCCCGAGCTGATCGCCGCCTTCCGGCAGCTGCTGCCCGGGCCGTGCGTCCTGGACGGCGAGATCGTCGTCCCCACCGGCGAGCCCGGCGCGCAGCGGCTCGACTGGGAGGCGCTCTCGCAGCGCATCCACCCGGCCGCCAGCCGCGTGAAGCTGCTCTCGGAGCAGATCCCCGCCACGTTCGTCGCGTTCGACCTGCTCGCCCTCGGCGCCGAGTCCTACCTCGACCGGCCGTTCTCCGAGCGGCGTGCGGCCCTGGAGGAGTTCGCCGGCGACCTCCCCGACCCCATCAAGGTCACCAGGACGACCGTCGACACCGAACGCGCCCGGCAGTGGCTGGTCGAGTTCGAGGGCGCAGGGCTGGACGGCGTCGTCGCCAAGCCACTCGACGGCGTGTACGCCCCGAACAAGCGCACCATGCTCAAGATCAAGCACCACCGCACCGCCGACGTCGTCGTGCTCGGCTACCGGGTGCACAAGAGCGGCCAGGGCGTCGGCTCGCTCCTCGTTGGGCTCTACGGCGACGACGGCGTGCTGCGCAACGTCGGCGGGGTCTCCGCGTTCAGCGACAAGGTGCGCCTGCAGCTCGTCGACGACCTGGAGCCGCTGGTCGAGCGCGACGACAGCGGCGCGGCCGTCACCGGCGAGACCGACCGCAGCCGGTTCTCGGCAAGCAAGGACGTGTCGTTCGTGCGCCTGCGCCCGGAGCGCGTCATGGAGGTGCGCTACGACCAGATGGAGGGCTGGCGCTTCCGCCACACCGCGCAGTTCGAGCGCTGGCGCCCCGACCGCGACGCGGCCTCCTGCACCTACGACCAGCTCGACCGCCCCATCGCCTACGACCTAGCCGACGTCCTGTCTTAACCCCCCAACCCCCCCCACGATGAATTCCGGAGTTGTGTACGCGACACGCCGGAGTCGGGCGTACACAACTCAGGAACTGATGGTTGGTCAGGCTTTTTTGGCGCGGGAGGGTTGGACGCGCGGGGGCTCGCCGGGCATTTTGGGGTAGTCGGGCGGGAAGGGGAGCTCGCCGAGGCCGTTGTCGAGGTCGCGCTGCCACCAGCCGAGCAGTGCGTCGATCGTGCCGGGGCGCTCGCCGAAGTCCTGCCACGGGTCGCCTGTGCTGCGCAGCCGCTCCGGGACCGTGCGCACCGTGAAGTCGCGCGGGTCGACCTCCGGCAACTCGTCCCAGGTGACCGGCGTGGAGACCGGCGCGTGGGCCAGCGCCCGCGGGCTGTACGCGCCCGCCATCGTGCGGTCGCGGTTGGCCTGGTTGAAGTCGACGAAGATCCGCTCGCCGCGCTCCTCCTTCCACCACGCCGTCGTCACCTTCTCCGGCATCCGCCGCTCCAGCTCGCGCGCCGCCGCGATGACCGCGTGCCGCACGTCGAGGAACTCCCGCTTCGGCTCGATCGGCGCGAACACGTGCAGGCCGCGGTTGCCCGAGGTCTTGATGTACGCCTCCAGCCCCGCCTCGAAGAGAACCGCGCGCAGCTCGATCGCGGCCGGGATCGCGTCGGTGAAGTCCGTGCCCGGCTGCGGGTCGAGGTCGATGCGGAGCTGGTCCGGGTTGTCCGAGTCCTCCGCCCGCGACGGCCACGGGTGGAACACCACCGTGTTCATCTGCGCCGCCCACACCGCGGCGGCCGGCTCGTCGATCACGAGCTGCGGGTGGGAGCGCGCGCTCGGGTAGACGACCATCACCGAGCGCACGAAGTCCGGCGTGCCGCGCGGCGGGTTCTTGGAGAAGAACTGCTCGCCGTCGATCCCGTCCGGGAAGCGCTGCAGCGACAGCGGCCGGTCGCCGTTCGCCCGGACGAACGCCTCCCCCACCTCCACCAGGTAGTTCGCGAGGTCGAGCTTCGTGATCCCCAGCTCCGGGTAGAGCACCCTGCCCGGGCTCGAGATGCGGATCTCCCGATCCCCGTGCGGCCCAGGGACCGTGAGGATGACTGCGTCGCCTGCCATAGCGACCACCGTACCGGCACAACGGGCGATGACCAGGGTGTGAATTCCGTGTGGGATGTCGGAGGTCATCGTTGCGCACCCTGCGGGTTGGGCCACAATGAGCGGTGACCCGGGTGTTCCCCGGCGACACTACGACGCGAGGAGGTGCAGGACCCTGAGAATCATCAGCTACAACCTGCGCAAGCACGCCGCCGGTCACGAGCTCGAGGACATCGCCAAGACGTACGACGTCGATGCGCTGTGCCTGCAGGAGTGCGACAGCGAGGCCCTCGCGCCGCGGCTGCACGACCTCCAGCTCGCCGACGCCACCAGGGCCAACCGGCTCGGCCTCGCCGTGTACGTCCGCGACGAGCGCTGGGAGGTGCTGGATACGCAGGTCTTCGCCGTGCAGAAGTCCCTCCACGACCGGGTGCTCGCCCCCGCCAGCGAGCGGCTGCTCGCCGTGCTGCTGCGCGACCGCGACTCCGGCGAGCGCGTGCTGGTCGGCTCGTTCCACGCCGCGCCGCTGACGGCCTCCAACTCGCTGCGCCGCAAGCAGATCGCGGCCGCCCACGAGGGGATGCGCTCGCTCGCGCCGGAGACGCCCGCGATCATGGTCGGCGACTTCAACTACCCGTGGTTCATCCGCGGGCTGGAGCGGCACCTGACCACCTCCGGCTACACGCTCAAGCGCAGCGACGAGCCGACCTACCTGCGCTACAAGTTCTTCAGCGGCTACTTCGACTTCGTGACCTCCACGGGCTTCGACGTGGAGCGGGTGGATGTGCTGCCCGCGGGTGCGTCGGACCACCGGGCCATCCGGCTGGACGCGGAGCTCGCGGCCTAGTCACCTCTCCCGATCCGGCGTTCGCCCGTCGCCGCGGCGAGCGTACGGTGAGATCCGATGGATGCGCTGGGCTGGCTGGCCGGGACCGATTACACGATCGCGCGGGAGATCCTGCAGCGCGGTGTGGCGGCCCTGTACGTCGTGGCGTTCCTCTCGGCCGTCGCACAGTTCCCCGCACTGCTCGGCGAGCACGGCCTCCTGCCCGCGCCGCGCTTCCTGCGCTCGACCTACGCCCGGAGGCAGCCGACGCTGTTCCGCTGGCGGTACTCCGACCGGCTGCTGCTCGCCGTCGCCTGGACCGGCGCCGCACTCGCGGCGCTGGTCGTTCTCGGCGTGCTGCAGCTCACGCCGTCATACGCGTTCGTGCCGGTGTTCCTGGTCATCTGGTTCCTGTACCTCTCGATCGCGAACATCGGGCAGACCTTCTACGGCTTCGGCTGGGAGAGCCTGATCTGCGAGGCCGGCTTCACCGTCGCCTTCCTCGGCTCCTGGGACACCGCTCCCCCGATCACGATCGTCATCCTGCTGCGCTGGCTGGTGTTCCGGCTCGAGTTCGGCGCTGGGATGATCAAGATGCGCGGCGACCGGTCCTGGCGCGACCTGACGGCGCTCTACTACCACCACGAGACCCAGCCGATGCCGAATCCGCTCAGCCGGACGGCGCACCTGCTGCCGAAGTGGTGGCACCGCGTGGAGGTGCTGGGCAACCACTTCGCGCAGCTGGTCGTGCCGTGGCTGCTGTTCCTCCCGCAGCCGGTCGCGAGCGCCGCGGCCGCGGTGGTCATCCTGACCCAGCTCTGGCTGGTCGCGACCGGCAACTTCGCCTGGCTCAACTGGATCACGATCGTCCTCGCGTTCGCGGGCGTGAGCGACGGAGCCTGGCGGTGGATCAGCGGCGACGCCCTCCACGGCGGGATCGGCGCGACGGGCGTGCCGCTCTGGTACGCCGTCGTCGCGCTCCTGGTGAGCGCGTTCCTGGTGGCGCTGAGCTGGTGGCCGCTGCGGAACCTGTTCCGCCGGCGGCAGCTGATGAACGCGAGCTTCAACCGCTGGCACCTGGTCAACGCGTACGGCGCGTTCGGGAGCGTCACCAAGGAGCGCTACGAGGTGGTCGTGGAGGGCACAGCCGACGACCCGCACGATCCCGGCGCCGAGTGGCGCGAGTACGGCTTCAAGGGCAAGCCGGGCGACGTGCGGAGGCTGCCCCGCCAGTACGCGCCGTACCACCTGCGGCTCGACTGGCTGATGTGGTTCCTCGCGCTGGGCTCCCGGGACTCGCCGTGGTTCGAGGTCTTCCTGCTGCGGCTGCTGGAGGCCGACAGGCCGACCCTCCGGCTGCTGCGGGACGACCCGTTCGGCGGCGAGGCGCCGCGGTCGGTGCGGGCGCGGATGTTCCTGTACCGGTTCGCGACGCACGCGGAGAAGCGCGCGACCGGGGACCGCTGGGTGCGGTCGGAGGTCGGGACGCTGGTGCCGCCGGTGGCGCTGCGCGCCGGCGGCTGAGCGGGCCCGCCGCGCTCAGTACCCGGTGTGCTGCTCCTCCAGCCGGGCCAGGTCGCGCCAGATCAGCAGCTTGAGCCGCCCCGGCTTCTCGCGCTCGTAGTCGGCCTTCAGCGCCTCCACTCCGGAGAACGCGTCCAGCCCGGCCTCGATCGCCCGGCCGACCTCGTCCCAGGCGTCCACCCGGCCACGCTCCACCAGCGCCAGCAACTCCTCCTCCGAGTCGGCCTTCGCCCGCAACGCACTCGCCAGCGCGACCGCCGCGTCCCGGCGCAGCCGCAGGTTCGCCACGTCCACGTCGCGGTAGTCGTGCGGGTGGGTCGCGTCGCCGCGGAGCCCCTGCGCGACCTCCAGGTCCGCGTCGATCCGGCCGGCGGCCTCCCCCTGCTCGGAGGCGAGCTCGCGCAGCAGGTGCGCCGCCTCGCCGGTGTGCCTGGCCGGGTCGAAGTCGTTCCCGTACTGCAGCGTGTCGACCACGATGTGGTTCTTGACCGCCATCCTGGTGGCGTATTCCGCCAGGAGCATGCCTTCTTCGAGGGTCTGCTCCAGCGTGGGCGCGGCGGGCTCCGGCAGGGCGTCCTCGTCGAAGGGGCGCGTGCGCACGGTCTTCACCGTGGGCTTCCTGAGCCAGTTCGGCCAGCGCATGGCCACAGCCTTTCGGGTCGGTCGGGGACGCCGGGCGTCGGCGCCACCTCCCATTCTGTCCGATCGCGCCGACACCACGGCGCGTCGGACTCAGCCCCGGCCGGCGAAGAACGCGTTGGCGCGCTGGGTGTAGAGCAGCGACAGCATGACCACGGCCCAGAGGATCTCCAGGATCCCGCTGAAGAACTGCAGGCTGAACAGCAGGACGACCCCGCCGATCGCGTTCAGGATCATGACGATGGTGACGATCCCGCGCGCGAAGCGGCTGCCGTTCAGGAGGCCGCGGGCGACGACCAGGATCACGATCCCGAGGATGATCGCCAGGATCGCGGAGGTGGTGATCCCGGCGATCGCGCCCGCGTTCGACGCGCGCACCATCTGGTCGCGGGTGAACAGGATGACCACGCCCCCGACGATGTTGAGGACGCCGTTGATGTAGGCGAGCACGGCGACGAACGTGACGGTGCCGGGGCGGGTGGCTGGCATGGGTCCTCCTGACGGTCGGTGCGAGGATAGCGCCGCGGGTGCGCCGCCGGGCAGGGGCGTCCGTCGCGCGATACGGGCGGATGTCGGCGGTCGGTGGCAGGCTGGGGTGATGGCCGGCGTGCGCTACGAGTTCGAGACGGAGCTGTTCCGCTGGGAGGCGCGGCGCGACCTGTGGGTGTTCGCCCGCCTGCCCGATGACATCTCGGAAGAGATCCGCCTGCAGCCGCACCCGCCCGCGGGCTGGGGCTCGGTCAAGGTGATGGTGACGCTCGGCGGCTCGCGCTGGTCCACGTCGGTGTTCCCGGAGAGCGCGGACGGCGCGTACGTCCTGGCCATCAAGGGCGACGTGCGACGCCGCGAGGGCGTCGGGCTCGGGGATCGGGTGACGCTGGGCGTGGAGACGCTGCTCTAGGCCCGCCGGGCGACGAACTCCCGGTGCTGTGCCGTCTGCCGCAGTGCGGAGAGCAGGGTGAAGCCGGCGAGTCCGTCCCAGCCGCCGGTCCAGGTCAGGGTGCGCGCGACCTCCCACACGGTGCCGCCGGGGTGGGCGGCGACCTCGTCCGCGCGGCGGAGGTGGTGGGCGGCGAGGGCGGAACAGCGCTCGCGCAGGCCGGTGAACGGGTCCTCGTGACCGGGGAGGGCGCTGAGGCCGCCACCATCGAGGAGCGCGACCCGGTCGAGCGATTCGAGGTAGTCGGCGATCGGGTTGCTCTCGGTGGGACCGCCCAGTCCCAGACCGGAGTTGATCGTCGGCAGCACGTGGTCGCCGGTGATGAGGAGGCCGGCCTCCTCATCGTGAAGGCAGAGGTGGCCGCCGGTGTGGCCGGGCGTCCCGACGACGCGGAGGCGGCGGCCGGGGAGGGCGAGCACGTCGCCGTCCGTCAGCACGCCGGTGATCACCGCGTCCAGCTGCGCGGCCGGACCCGTCGGCACAGCGGCGGCGCCCAGGAGCTCGGGGCGGCGCTCGGCGGGGACGCCCCACGCCTCCAGGTCCGGCGCGGGGAGGCCCGCCGCGATCAGTCCGAGCGCGGCTCGCTCGCGCTCGTGGACGAGGACGGAGGCCCCGGTCTCGGCCGCCAGCTGCGCGGCGCCTCCGGAGTGGTCGGCGTGCGGGTGGGTGAGCACGATCGAGCCGACCGGTGCTCCACCTAGTGCCGCCCGCAGCGTGTCGTGCGCCTCCGGGGTCGGCGAGCCGGGGTCGATCACGTGCACGCGGCCTTCCGCGTCCTCGATCAGGTAGGCGTTGCTGAACGGGAGGCCGGTGCCGGGCGGCATGGGGATGCGCACGCGGCGGACGCCCGGCGCGATCGACTCGGCAGCGTGGTCGTCGGCGGGGGCGGCGGCGGGGTGGGACGGCATCCCCTCACGGTAGCCGAACGGACCGCGGCCCCAACGGGACGCGGTCCGTTCGTACTGCGGCGACCTCAGCCGGCGAGCAGCGCCAGTGAGTCGACGACGCGGTTGGAGAAGCCCCACTCGTTGTCGTACCAGGCGACGACCTTCACGTGGCGGCCGTCGACGCGGGTGAGCTCCGAGTCGAAGATGGACGACGCCGGGTTGCCGGTGATGTCGGAGGAGACCAGGGCGTCCTCCGAGTACTCCAGGATGCCGGCGAGCGTGCCCTCGGCTGCGGCACGGTACGCGGCGAGCACCTCGTCACGGGTGACATCGCGGGCGACGACGGTGTTCAGCTCCACGATCGAGCCGACCGGGACGGGCACGCGGATCGAGTCGCCGGACAGCTTGCCGTCCAGGTTCGGCAGGACCAGGCCGATCGCCTTCGCCGCGCCGGTCGTGGTCGGCACGATGTTGACGGCGGCGGCGCGGGCGCGACGCGGGTCGCGGTGCGGGCCGTCCTGCAGGTTCTGCTCCTGCGTGTACGCGTGGACCGTGGTCATGAAGCCGTGCTCGATGCCGGCCAGGTCGTCCAGGACCGCGGCGAGCGGCGCGAGCGCGTTCGTGGTGCAGGAGGCGTTCGACACGATCGTGTGGACGGCCGGGTCGTAGGCGTCGGTGTTGACGCCGTAGGCGAGGGTGACGTCGGCGCCGTCGGCGGGGGCACTGACGAGGACCTTCTTCGCGCCGGCCTCCAGGTGGGCGCGCGCGGCGGTCGCGGAGGTGAACCGGCCGGTGGACTCCAGCACGATGTCCACGCCGAGCTCGGCCCACGGGAGCTGCGCCGGCTCGCGCTCGGCGAGCACGCGGATGCGGTGGCCGTCGACCACGAGGACGTCGCCGTCCACGGAGACGGGACGGCCGAGGCGGCCGGCGGTGGAGTCGAAGGCCAGGAGCTTGGCGAGCGCGGCCGGCTCGGTCAGGTCGTTGACGGCCACGACCTCCAGGTCGGTGTCGCGCTCCAGGAGGGCGCGGAGGACGTTGCGACCGATGCGGCCGAAGCCGTTGATGGCGATGCGGGTCATGCGGAGGGGATCCTTTCGTTCCCCTCCAGGCTCGCGCCGCTGTCGCAACCTCGCCAGCGGCGCAATCGCCACCCTTCAAAAGGATCCCGCCACGCCCCGACATTCGTGCCGAATGTCGCGATTCGCGGCGCTATTCGCGACATTCTGCACGAATCGCGTGGGGGTCAGCCGGCGTCGCCGCTGAAGGTGCGGCGGTACTCGCTCGGCGTGGTGCCGAGGATGCGCTGGAAGTGCAGGCGCAGGTTCGCTCCGGTGCCGAGCCCGACATCCGCCGCGATCTGCTCGACGCTGAGCTCGGAGCGCTCCAGCAGCTCCCGGGCGACGTCGATGCGCGCCCGCATCACCCACTGCATGGGCGTGTAGCCGGTGTCCTCCACGAAGCGGCGGGAGAACGTGCGCGGCGACACCGCCGCCCTGCGTGCGAGCACCTCCAGCGTGAGCGGGTCCCCGAGCCGGTGCAGCGCCCACTCCCGGACGGCCGCGAACCGCTCGCCGAGCGGCTCCGGGACGCTGCGCGGGACGTACTGCGCCTGTCCCCCGCTGCGGTACGGCGCGGCGACCAGGCGTCGGGCGGCGTGGTTGGCGGCGGCGATGCCGAGGTCGCCGCGGAGGATGTGCAGGCAGAGGTCGATCCCGCTGGCCGCGCCGGCCGAGGTGAGCACGTCGCCCTCGTCGACGAACAGCACGTTCTCGTCGACCCGGATCAGCGGGTGGCGCTGGGCGAGCGCGCGCGTGTAGTGCCAGTGCGTCGTGGCGCGCTTGCCGTCGAGGAGGCCGGTCGCCGCGAGGGCGAAGGCACCGGTGGAGATCGCCGCGAGCCGCGCGCCGCGCGCGTGCGCCGCGAGCAGGGCCTCCACGACCGCCGCCGGCGGGTCGTCGCGGTCGGGATGGCGGTAGCCGGGCAGGAACACGATGTCCGCCCAGCCCAGCGCCTCCAGGCCGTGCGCCACGTGGTACGAGAGCCCGTCGCCGCCGGTCACGAGCCCGGGGGCCGCACCGCACACGCGGACCTCGTACGGCATGCTCGCGCGCGTGGTGAACACCTGCGCCGGGATGCCGACGTCCAGCGGCTTGGCGCCCTCCAGCACGAGGACGGCGACGCGATGCAGACGGTCCGACACGGGTTCAGGCTAGCGGGGCGGGCGGGGTCCTACGCTGAAGCCCATGGAGTTGTCGTGACGTCCGGCGATCGGGTCCTCGCGGCGGACGAGGCGCTGCGCCGCCGGGTCCAGCGCCGCACGCTCGCCGTGGTGGTCGCGAGCCAGGTGCTCGGCGGCGCGGGTCTCGCCGCGGGTGTCACGGTCGGCGCCCTGCTGGCCCAGGAGCTGGTCGGCGCCGACTCGCTCGCCGGCCTCCCCGCCGCGCTGTTCACGCTCGGCTCGGCCGGCGCCGCCTTCGTCGTGGGCCGGGTCAGCCAGCGACGAGGGCGGCGGATCGGGCTCGGGATCGGCTTCGGCGCGGGCGGCCTCGGCGCGCTCGGCGTCGTCGTCGCCGCGGCCACCGACGACGTCCCGCTGCTCTTCGTCGCCCTCCTGGTCTACGGCGCGGGGACCGCGACGAACCTCCAGGCGCGCTACGCCGGCTCGGATCTCGCCGCGCCGTCCGCCCGGGGCACGGCGGTGAGCGTGGCGCTGGTCTCCACGACGCTGGGTGCGGTCGCGGGTCCGAACCTCGTCGCGCCGATGGGCTCGGTGGCGGTCGCGCTCGGCATCCCCGCGCTCGCCGGGCCCTTCCTGCTCGCGGCGGCGGCGTACCTCCTGGCGGGGCTCGTGCTGGTGCTGCTGCTCCGGCCGGACCCGTTGCTGCTCGCGCGGCGGCTGGCGGCGGACGCGGCGGCCGCGGGGTCTGCGGCGTCCGCCGAACGGGACGCAGCGGCGCCTGCACCGGTCCCACCGGTCGGCCGCGGCGCGATCGTCGGTGCGGCCGTGATGATCCTGACCCAGATCGCCATGGTCGCGATCATGACCATGACGCCGGTGGAGATGCGCGCCCACCACCACGACCTGTCCGAGGTGGGCGTGGTCATCGGGATCCACATCGCCGCGATGTACCTGCCGTCGCCGCTCACCGGCCTCCTGGTGGACAGAGTCGGCCGCATCCCGATGGCCGTCGCCGCCGCCGTCACGCTGCTGGCCGCAGGCGTGGTCGGCGCGGTCGCCCCCGCGGACTCACTGGGGCTCCTCGTGCTGGCCCTCGCGCTGCTCGGCCTCGGCTGGAACTTCGGCCTGATCTCCGGCACGGCCCTCGTCATCGACGCGACCACTCCCGCGAACCGCGCCAGGACGCAGGGCACGATCGACGTGCTGATCGCGCTGGCGGGTGCGGGCGGCGGCGCGATGTCCGGCGTCGTGATGGCGAGCGCCGGCTACGCGCTGCTGTCGATCGCAGGCGGGGTGCTCTCTGCGCTGCTGGTGCCGGTCGTGTTCTGGGCGCTGCGGCCGCGGTCGACGGCGCGGACGTGAGGGCCTACCGGCTCGGGGTCTTCGCGAACCGGGTTTCCCACGGGTTGAACATGCTGACGCCGAACGGCTCGAAGTCGCGCGCATTGCGGGTGACCAGCGTCAGCTTGCCGATCTCGGCCGTCGCAGCGATCAGCGCGTCCCGCTCGGGGCGCGGATCGGGCACGTGGTAGCCGGCGGCCAGTCCGGCGACCTCGGCGTCGACGGGGAGGATGCGTTCGTGGAAGATCGTCATCACGTCGTCCTGCCATCGCCTGAGCTTGATCCCCTGCACGGGGTCGACGCGCTCCTTGCGCTGGATGCCGAGTTCGAGCTCGAAGATCGTGATCGCCGAGAGATGAAGCGAGAACGGGTTCTGCCGTTCGAGCCAGCGGATGACGTCCGGGTCCTCACGCTCGGGCCGGCGCGTCGCCGACAGCGTCATGGTGTCGAGCAGCCACTTCACAGGTCGATGTCTTTCGCCTGGAAGGTCATCGGCGGGAACTCGACGTCGAAATCCGCGTCGTCGTCCTGACGGAGGAGGTCGACGATGTTGTCGGCCGTCCCAGTGATCTGCCTGTACGTCGCGTAAGTCAGGAGCACGAACGACGGCTCGCCGCGATCGGTGATGATCAACGGCTCCGTGGCCGCCTGTCGTTTCGCGGCCGAGGTGTCCTGATTGAACGCCCTGGCCGTCATGATCGCCATGCTCGCCTCCTCCAAGGTAGCTACGTAGCTACAAACGCTATCACACGGGAGGGACCGGATGATATACGATCCTGAGCGGGCCTCCTCCGGGCCCGGATGACGCCCTCCGACGACGACAGGGAGCCGCCGATGCTCGACACCTCCACCATCCACGCGATCGCGGACGAGCTCGCGGACGCCGAGCGCGGGCGCACGACGGTCCCGCTGCTGACGGCCCGCCACCCCGGCATGACGGTGGACGACGCCTACGCCGTGCAGCGCGTCTGGGTCGAGCGCGGGCTCGCCGCCGGGCGGCGGCTGGTCGGCCGCAAGATCGGGCTGACGTCCAGGGTGATGCAGCAGGCGACGGGGATCACCGAGCCGGACTACGGCGCGATCTTCGCGGACATGGTCCACGAGACCGGGTCGGTCATCCCGTTCGACCGGTACTCGAACGTGCGGATCGAAGTCGAGCTGGCCTTCGTGCTCGCCGAGCCGCTGGAGGGGCCGGGCGCCACGCTGTTCGACGTGCTCGACGCGACCCGGTACGTCGTGCCGGCGCTGGAGATTCTGAGCTCGCGCATCGAGCTGGCGGGCCGCACCATCGTCGACACCATCTCCGACAACGCCGCGATGGGCGGCATGGTCGTCGGCGGGCGCCCGGTCGCGGCCGACGCGGTCGACCTGCGCTGGGTGTCCGCGCTCCTGTACCGCAACGAGACCATCGAGGAGTCCGGCGTCGCCGCCGCGGTGCTCGACCATCCGGCCGCCGGTGTCGCGTGGCTGGCGAACAAGCTCGCGCAGCACGGGACGCGCCTGGAGGCCGGGGACATCGTCCTCGCCGGCTCGTTCACCCGCCCGCTCTGGGTGGAGCGCGGCGACACCATCCACGCCGACTACGGGACCCTGGGAGCCGTGACATGCCGATTCGCCTGACCCCCGCACCGACGTTCGCCGACCGCCTGCGCGCGGCCGATCGCGCCCTGTACGGGATGTGGTCGTGCGCGGGCAGCCCGCTCGTCGCGGAGATCTGCGCGGGCAGCGGGCTCGACATCCTCCTGATCGACGGCGAGCACTCCCCCGTCGGGCTGGAGTCGATCCTCGCGCAGCTCCAGGCGGCGGCGGCCTACCCGGTCGTCCCGGTGGTGCGCGCGCCGATCGGGGACGCGGTGATCCTCAAGCAGCTCCTCGACCTGGGCGCGCAGAACGTGCTCGTGCCGATGGTGTCCAGCGTGCGGGAGGCCGAGGAGCTGGTGCGGGCGGTGCGATATCCGCCGCTCGGCGTCCGCGGCGTCGGCAGCGCGCTGGCGCGGTCGTCGCGCTGGAGCCGCATCCCGGACTACCTGGCGCGCGCCCACGAGCTGGTGTCGCTGACCGTGCAGATCGAGACGACCGACGGCCTCCACGCGGCAGGCGCCATCGCGGCGGTGGAGGGCGTGGACGCCCTGCTCGTCGGCCCGGCGGACCTGGCGGCGTCGATGGGCCTGCTCGGGCAGCAGGACCACCCGGACGTGGTGGCCGCCGTCGAGAGCGTGATCCGCGCGGGGCGGGAGGCCGGGACGCCGGTGGGCGTGAATGCGTTCGACCCGGCGATGGCCACCCGGTACGCGGAGGCCGGCGCCGCCTACGTGCTGGTCGGCAGTGACGTGACGCTGCTGGCACGGGCCTCGGAGGGGCTCGCGTCGCAGTTCATCGGCGACGCGGACAGCGGTCCGGCTCCGGCGTCATACTGACGCCCTTCCGCAGGTTCGCCAGATCGTATACAATCTCGAATACGTTCCACCCATCCCCGACGACGAGGAGACCTGAGCTGTGAGCGACCCCGGCCGGCCCGGCAAGATCATCGCGGTGCACCTCAACTACCGCTCGCGCGCCGCGCAGCGCGGACGGACCCCGGCGCAGCCCTCCTACTTCTTCAAGCCGGCCTCCTCGGTCGCGGCCTCCGGCGACGCCCTCGAGCGTCCGGCCGGGACCGAGCTCCTCGCGTTCGAGGGCGAGGTCGCGCTCATCATCGGCCGGCCCGCCCGCCGGGTCTCCCCCGACGAGGGCTGGGCGGCCGTGTCCGGCATCACCGCCGCGAACGACTTCGGCCTCTACGACCTGCGCGCCGCCGACAAGGGCTCCAACGTCCGCTCGAAGGGCGGCGACGGCTTCACCCCGCTCGGCCCCGCGATCATCCCGGCCGCCGCCGTCGATCCCGGCGCGGTGCGGGTGCGCACCTGGCTGAACGGCGAGCTGGTGCAGGACGGCACGAGCGACGACCTGCTCTTCCCGTTCGGCCGCCTGGTCGCCGACCTCTCTCAGCTGATGACGCTCGAGCCCGGCGACGTCATCCTCACCGGCACCCCGGCCGGCTCGTCGGTCACCCAGCCCGGCGACACGGTGGAGGTCGAGGTCGACGCCCCGACCGCGCCGGGCGCCCCGAGCTCCGGGCGGCTGGTCACCCGGATCACCGAGGGCACTGTCGCGTTCGGCGACTTCGGGTCGAAGCCGAGCGTGGACGAGTTGCAGCGGTCTGAAGCGTGGGGGCGGTGGAGCTCAGGGGCAGCGCGGAGCGATGCCGCGACCCCAGCCCCGAGGGAGCCTGCGACCGAGGTTCCGGGACAAGCACAGTTCGTCTTGACCGACGAGCTCCGCTCCCAGTTGGCCTCCGTCTCCACCGCCACCCTCAGCTCCCAGCTCCGCAAGCGCGGCCTCAACGCCGTCTCGATCGACGGCCTCACCTCCACCCGTCCCGGCGCCCGCCTGGTCGGCACCGCCCGGACGCTGCGCTACCTCCCGGGACGCGAAGACCTCTTCGCGTCGCACGGCGGCGGCTACAACGCCCAGAAGCGTGCGTTCGACGCGGTCGGCGCCGGCGAGGTGCTCGTGATCGAGGCCCGCGGCGAGCGCGGCAGCGGCACCGTCGGCGACCTCCTCGCGCTGCGCGCCCAGGTCAACGGCGCGGCCGGGATCGTCACCGACGGCGGCGTCCGCGACCTCGCGGAGGTCGCCTCCCTCGACATCCCGACCTACCACGCCGGGCCGCACCCGGCGGTGCTCGGCCGCAAGCACGTCCCGTGGGACGCGGACGTGGCGATCGCCTGCGGCGGCGCGACCGTGCTGCCGGGCGACGTCATCGTGGGCGACGCGGACGGCCTCCTCGTCATCCCGCCCGCGCTCGTCGCCGAGGTGGTCGCGGACGCCATCGAGCAGGAGCGCGAGGAGGAGTTCATCGCGGAGATGGTGCGGGCCGGCGAGAAGGTCGACGGCCTGTTCCCGATGAACGCGGCCTGGAAGGAGAGGTACCGGGCATGGCTGACGCAGCAGTGAGGCAGGCCGCGGCGCCGAGCAAGTCCCAGCTCGCCTACGACTTCATCCGCGCCCGCATCGACGACGGCCGCTACGTGTCCGGGTTCCGGCTCGTCCTCGGCCAGATCGCCGGTGAGCTCGGCATCAGCGTCGTCCCGGTGCGGGAGGCGATCCGGCGGCTGGAGGCCGAGGGGCTGGTCACGTTCGAGAAGAACGTCGGCGCGCAGGTCGCCCTGCTGCACGATGCCGAGTACGCGTACACGATGGAGACCCTCGCGCTGGTCGAGGGCGCGGCCACCCGGCTGTCCGCCCCGCTGCTGACCGGCGACCACCTCCAGCGCGCCCGGCTGATCAACCGCGAGCTGATCGCGTGCCTGGACGACTTCATCCCGCACCGCTTCACCGAGCTCAACCAGCGGTTCCACTCCGTGCTGTTCGAGGAGTGCCCGAACCCGCACATCCTCGACCTCGTGCAGCGCGGCTGGAACCGCCTGACCGTGCTGCGCGACTCCACCTTCAGCTTCGTGCCCGGCCGCGCCCGCGAGTCGGTGGCCGAGCACGAGCAGCTCCTCCGGCTGATCGAGACCGGCGCCGACCCCATCGACATCGAGCTCGCCGCCCGCGACCACCGGCTCGCGACGCTGGACGCGCTCCAGCACTACCAGGCCGAGCGTCAGCACTGACGTCCCACCGATCCACGTAACAGGAGGCCGCGCATGCCGCAGCACCACGTCCCCGCCGATCTCCCGGCGACGATCCAGCACTTCATCGACGGGAGGTTCGTCGACAGCGTCTCCGGAAAGACGTTCGACGTGCTCGACCCGGTGTCCAACGAGACGTACGCGCAGGCGGCCGCCGGCCAGAAGGAGGACATCGACCTCGCCGTCGCCGCCGCCCGCCGCGCGTTCCGCGAAGGGCCGTGGCCGCGGATGAAGCCGCGCGAGCGCGCCCGCGTCCTGAACCGGATCGCCGACGCTGTCGCCGCGCAGGACGCCCGGCTGGCCGAGTTGGAGACCTTCGACACCGGCCTCCCGATCACCCAGGCGCTCGGCCAGGCGCAGCGCGCGGCCGAGAACTTCCGGTTCTTCGCCGACCTGATCGTGGCGCAGGCCGACGACGCCTACAAGGTTCCCGGCAGCCAGCTCAACTACGTCAACCGCAAGCCGATCGGCGTCGCGGGCCTGATCACTCCGTGGAACACACCGTTCATGCTGGAGAGCTGGAAGCTCGCCCCCGCGCTCGCGACCGGCAACACGGTCGTGCTCAAGCCGGCCGAGTTCACCCCGCTGTCGGCCTCGCTCTGGGCCGAGATCTTCCGCGACGCCGGAGTGCCGGACGGCGTGTTCAACCTGGTCAACGGCCTCGGCGAGGAGGCCGGCGACGCTCTGGTGAAGCATCCCGACGTCCCGCTCATCTCGTTCACCGGCGAGAGCAGCACCGGGCAGCTCATCTTCGCGAACGCCGCGCCCTTCCTGAAGGGCCTGTCGATGGAGCTTGGCGGCAAGTCCCCCGCGATCGTCTTCGCCGACGCCGACCTGGACGCCGCGATCGACTCCACCCTGTTCGGCGTGTTCTCGCTGAACGGCGAGCGCTGCACCGCCGGCTCCCGCATCCTGGTCGAGCGCGCGGTCTACGACGAGTTCACCGAGCGGTACGCCGAGCGCGCCAAGCGCATCGTCGTCGGCGACCCGCACGACCCGAAGACCGAGGTCGGCGCGCTCGTGCACCCCCAGCACTACGCGAAGGTGATGAGCTACGTCGAGCTCGGTAAGCAGGAGGGCCGCCTCCTCGCCGGCGGCGGCCGTCCCGAGGGAATCGACCACGGCAACTACATCGCGCCGACCGTGTTCGCCGACGTCGCGCCGGACGCGCGCATCTTCCAGGAGGAGATCTTCGGCCCGGTCGTCGCGATCACACCGTTCGACTCGGAGGCCGAGGCCCTGGAGCTGGCCAACGGCGTCAAGTACGGCCTCGCCGCGTACCTCTGGACCAACGACCTGACCCGCGCCCACACCTTCGCACAGAACGTGGAGGCCGGGATGGTCTGGCTCAACTCGCACAACGTCCGCGACCTGCGCACCCCGTTCGGCGGGGTGAAGGCCTCGGGCCTCGGCCACGAGGGCGGCTACCGCTCCATCGACTTCTACACCGACCAGCAGGCCGTCCACATCACGCTGGGCCCGGTCCACACGCCGCGCTTCGGCGCCGAATGACGAAGGAGTCAGCATGAGCACGCCCATCCCCACCCCCGCCTCCGCGCCGCCGGACGTCGTCCGCGCTGCGTACATGGAGCTCGTCGTCACCGACCTGCAGGCCAGCCGCGACTTCTACGTCGACGTGCTCGGCCTGCACATCACCGAGGAGGACGAGGACGCGGTCTACCTGCGCAGCCTGGAGGAGTTCATCCACCACAACCTGGTGCTGCGGAAGGGCCCGGTCGCCGCCGTCGCCGCGTTCGCGTACCGCGTGCGAACCCCCGAGGACCTGGACCGCGCCGTCACGTTCTACACCGAGCTCGGCTGCCGGGTCGAGCGCCGGGCCGAGGGCTTCACGAAGGGCGTCGGCGACAGCGTCCGCGTGGAGGACCCGCTCGGCTTCCCGTACGAGTTCTTCTACGACGTCCAGCACGTCGAGCGGTTGACCTGGCGCTACGACGTCCACACCCCGGGCGAGCTGGTGCGCATCGACCACTTCAACCAGGTGACTCCGGACGTCCCGCGCGCCGTGAAGTACATGGAGGACCTCGGGTTCCGGGTGACGGAGGACATCCAGGACGAGGCGGGCACGACCTATGCGGCGTGGATGCGCCGCAAGCCCACCGTCCACGACACCGCGATGACCGGCGGCGACGGCCCGCGCATGCACCACGTCGCGTTCGCCACCCACGAGAAGCACAACATCATCGCGATCTGCGACAAGCTCGGCGCCCTCCGGATGAGCGACGCCATCGAGCGCGGCCCGGGTCGCCACGGCGTCTCCAACGCGTTCTACCTCTACCTGCGCGACCCCGACGGCCACCGCGTCGAGATCTACACGCAGGACTACTACACCGGCGACCCCGACAACCCCGTCGTCACCTGGGACGTCCACGACAACCAGCGCCGCGACTGGTGGGGTAACCCGGTGGTGCCGTCGTGGTACACCGACGCGTCCCCGGTCCTCGACCTGGACGGGAACGTGCAGCCGCTGACGGCGCGGACCGACGACTCGGAGATGGCCGTGACGATCGGCGCGGACGGGTTCTCGTACACGCGGAAGGACGACACGGAGCACGGGTTCAAGTTGGGGGCGCAGTTGTAAGGAGGGGTGCGGGCGGGGCTCAGGCCGTCGCCGCCGCCGGCGGCACATGCGCCAACCCCAGCCCCCGCTCCCCATACGTGCTGAGCACCTCCGCGATCACCACGCGGTACGGCCCGATCCACCGCTCGTGGACGCTCTTGGCCTCCTTGTGCACCGGCATCCCGATCAGCTGGTGCAGCGCCTCCAGCGTCTCCCAGTAGTAGACCTCGGCGTGGAGGCCGGTGGCGTCGTTGTGCCACTCCTCCTCGCCGACGGAAAAGTACCACGAATCGGCCAGCCCGCAGCGGCCCGCTCGCGCCTACCCTGGGTGCTGTCGACGCCGATCCCCGGCGCCGACGCCGCAGGATCGGAGCGGATCATGGGTTGGAGACTCAAGAACCTGACGACGGCCACCTCCGGGGCGCCGCATGCCGTGTACCAGCCGACCGCGTGGCTGTTCGCGCAGTTCACGCGCCACGTCGTGTTCCAGGGCTACAACTCGCTCACCGGCGGAGACGGCCAGCTCTACGAGCTGTACTGCAGCGCGAGCGACGACTGGAACGTCAAGAACCTGGTCTCCGAGGCGGGAGGCGCTGCCGCGGCGACCAACGCGAACGGTTACATCTGGGCGCACCAGGGCTCGCAGCACGTCGTGTACCAGGGCCAGCGGTTCGACGGCCACGTCCACGAGCTCTGGTACACCGAGGACGACGGCTGGAACGCCAACGACCTCACCGAGGCGGCGGGGGCGCCGCTCACCCTCTCGCAGCCGTTCGGCTACGAGACGTACTACGACGGCACGCAGCGCGTCGTCTACCAGGCGCGCGGCGGGGGCCACATCCACGAGCTGAGCAACTCCGGGAACGGCTGGCACGACCTGGACCTGACCGCCGCGACCGGGGCCCCGCCGTGCGCCCCCGACGCCGCGCCGACCGGGTACTCGTTCGAGGACCAGAAGACCGCGCACGTGCTGGTGCGCACCGACGTCGGGCACCTGCTGGAGTTCTGGAAGGACGCCTCCGCCTGGCACTGGGGAGACCTCACCGCGGTCACCGGGGCGCCGATCGTGAGCGACGCGGAGACGGTGAACGGGTACGTGTTCCGCGGCCAGGGCACGCAGCACATCGACTATGTGAGCGGCAACGGCCGGCTGATCGAGCTGTGGTGGGATGCGTCGGGCTGGCACTACTTCGACCTCACGACCGCCGCCTCCGCAGTCACGCCGTACGCCACCTCCAGCCCCGCGGGCTACGCGTTCGAGGCGGGACTGTTCCAGCCGGTCGCGACGCAGCACGTGATCTTCACCGGGCACGACAACAACGTGCACGAGCTCTGGTGGCGTGAAGGCGTCTGGCACACGAACGACATCGGGCCGCTGGTGGGCGCCCCGGCGATCGTCGGGGACCCGGTGGCGTTCGTGGAGGTCGACGAGGGCACGCAGAACGTGTTCTACCTCAGCGACGCGCACGAGATCATCGAGCTGCGCTGGACCCCGTGAGCGCTCAGAACTCGACGTCGGCCGCCGCCGCCACCGCGAACTCCTGACCCGGGTAGCGCAGCCCGGAGAAGTACCGGTTGGTGTGCGCGACGATCTGCTCCGCGCTGATGGTCACGCCCTCCCACTGCGCGTCGGTGGTCGTGTGCGCGTCCCCGACGAGCACGACATCGAAGCCGCGCACGGCCGCGCTCTGCGTCGTGGTGCGGATGCAGAAGTCCGTCTGCGCGCCGGCGACGACCAGGCGGGTGGCGTCGAGGGATTCCAGCACCTCGTCCAGGTCGGTCCCCGCGAACGCGTCGCGGTACTCCTTGCGGACGAGCGCCTCGCCCCTCGCCGGGACCAGGCCGTCGGCGAGCTGCCACGGCGCGCTCTCCCACGGGAGGTCCTCCTCCTCGTGCTGGACCCAGACCACCGGGGTGCCGGCGGCGCGCGCCCGCTCGACGAGCGCGGCGGTGCGGGCGACGACGCCGTCCGCGTCCAGGCAGCCGGGGAGCACCCCCTTCTGCAAGTCGATCACGAGCAGGACGGTCGGGTTCGAGTCGGTCACGTGACCATCCTGGCATCCCGGACGGGGCAGGATGGGACGGTGACCTCACCGAGCAGACCCCTCCCCGTCGTCGCGGCGGTGATCGTGCGCGGCGGGGCCGTGCTGGCCTGCCGGCGCGCGGCGCACAAGGACGCGGCGGGGCGGTGGGAGTTCCCCGGGGGCAAGGTGGAGGCCGGCGAGACGTCCCAGGAGGCGCTGCTCCGCGAGCTGCGCGAGGAGCTCGGCGCCGCGGTGCGGGTGGGCGCGCTGCTCGACAGGACCGTGACCGGGGGTGTGGAGCTCGCCTGTTATGCGGTGACGCTGGAGGGCGCCGCGCCGACGGCCTCCACCGATCACGACGCGCTGGAGTGGCGCGCGACCGACGACCTCGACGGGCTCGACTGGGCCGACGCCGACCGGCCGGTGGTCGCGCTGCTGGGGAGGATGGGGGCGGCGGAGCTGGCCGCGGCGACCGGTTTTGAGGAGGAGTCCCGATGAAGGCGCTGCACTATGAGACATTCTCCGGCCCGGTCGGCGTCGGCGACCTCCCGGCGCCCGAGGCGCCGGACGGCGGTGCGCTGATCCGCGTCGGCGCCTCCGGGCTCTGCCGGAGCGACTGGCACGCCTGGGCCGGCCACGACGACTCGGTGCGGTTGCCGCACGTCCCGGGACACGAGTTCGCCGGGATCGTGGAGGCGGTCGGAGCCGGCGTCGAGGGCTGGCGGCCAGGCGACCGGGTCACGGCGCCGTTCGTCAACGGGTGCGGCGCCTGCGAGTGGTGCTTGTCGGGCCAGGCGCAGGTGTGCCCGCAGCAGACCCAGCCCGGCTTCACGCACTGGGGCTCGCACGCCGAGGTCGTGGTCGTGCGGGCCGCCGACCTCAACCTGGTGGCGGTGCCCGACGGCCTCCCGGACTCCGCCGCGGCGGCCCTGGGCTGCCGGTTCGCGACCGCGTACCGCGCGCTGACCGCGCGAGCCGTCCTCCGCCCCGGCGAGTGGATCGCGGTCTACGGCGCGGGCGGCGTCGGACTGAGCGCGATCGCGATCGCCCGCGCGCTGGGCGCACGTCCGATCGCGATCGACCGCTCGTCCGACGCGCTCGACGCGGCCGCCCGCCTCGGCGCCGAGCACACCGTCCCGGCCGGCACGGACGCGCCGGAGACCGTCGCCGCCCTGACCTCGGGCGGCGCACACGTCTCGGTCGACGCGGTGGGCTCGGCCGAGACCGCCGCCGCGAGCGTGCTGTCGCTGCGCCGCCGCGGCCGGCATGTGCAGATCGGCCTCCTGGCCGGCGGGATGCCCGTGCTGCCGCTGGACCGCGCGATCGCCTGGGAGCTGGACCTCCTCGGCAGCCACGGGATGGCGGCCGCCGACTACCCGGGGATGCTGGCGCTCGTGGCGTCCGGCGCCCTCCGGCCCGAGCTGCTGGTCACCCGCACCGTCGGCCTGGCCGAGGCCGCGCGCCTCCTCCCCCTCGCGGAGTCCGCCCCCAGCACCGGAATCACCGTCCTCGACCCCACCCGCCCCTGACACCGCGCCGACATTCGTGCCGAATGTCGAGAAACGGCACGCGAAACACGACATTCGTCACGAAAATGTCGGCCGGAAACGGGTGGTGGCGGGCCGGATCTGTGCGGTCGCGGGCGGCAGGATGGAGGCATGCGCCTCGCCGACATCCCCGTCCCCGACTCCGCCGCGGCCCGGGCCGCGCTCGAGCTCGCCACCGAATACCACACGCCGTCCCTGCTCAACCATGTGATCCGGTCGTGGCTGTGGGCGGAGGGCTTCGCGACCGTGGAGGGCCTGCATGGCGTCGACCGCGAGCTGCTCTATGTGTCCGCCGTGCTCCACGACATCGGGATCGTGCGCGCCTTCGACAACCACACCCTCGCCTACGAGGACGCCGGCGGCCACGTCGCGAAGGCCCTCACGGCGGGCGCCGGCTGGCCCGCCGCGCGCCGTACCCGCGCGCACGAGGTGATCGTCCGGCACAACTGGCCGGAGGTCGACCCGGCCTTCGACCCGGAGGGCCACCTGCTGGAGGTCGCGACCGCGCTCGACATCTCCGGCGTGCGGCCCGACGTGCTGCCGGTGGAGTTCCGGCGCGAGGTCGTCACCGCGTTCCCGCGACTCGGCCTCGCTGCCGAGTTCACCGCCTGCGTGACCGACCAGGCCGAGCGCAAGCCGGACACCGCGGCGAAGCGGATCGTCGATCGCGGGGTCGCGGAGAAGCTGCGGCGCAACCCGCTGGAGTCCCTCGGCTGACGCGGCCGCGTATCCTCGTCTGGTGACAATCCCGCTCCCCGCCGCCGACTGGCGCGCCCGCGAGGCCGCGCACGCCGAGCGCGCCGACGCGCTCACGGCCGGTCACCGCGCCCGCGCCTCCCGCGGCGAGAAGCACCCGATCGAGGACTTCCTCTTCACCTACTACGCCTACTCGCCGTCGGTGCTGCGCCGCTGGCACCCCGGCGCCGGGGTGGAGCTGCTGGAGGCCGCGGGCGACCCGCGCGCGTCCTGGCGCTGGTACTCCCCCGGCGCGACGCCCGGCGCCCTCGTCGTCGACCGCGCCGCGATGGAGCGCGAGAAGGCGCCGCTGCTCGGCACGATCGAGCGCATCCTGCGCTCGACCGCCGCGCGGCCGGGACAGTTCGGCTGCTTCGGCCTGCACGAGTGGGCGATGGTCTACCGGCAGGACGAGCACCGCCACGACGTCCCGCTGCGGCTCGGCCAGGGCGGCACCGACGCCGTGGTGGAGGCCGCTGAGCTGCGCTGCACGCACATCGACGCGTTCCGCTTCTTCACGCCGGAGGCCGTGCCCCGCAACCGCTTCGCGCCCACGCGCGAGACGCAGCCGGAGCTGGAGCAGCCCGGCTGCCTCCACGCCGGGATGGACGTCTACAAGTGGGCGATGAAGCTCGGCCCGCTCGTCCCGGGCGAGCTCCTGCTCGACGCGTTCGAGCTCGCCCGCGACATCCGGATGCTCGACATGCAGGCCTCGCCCTACGACATGCGGCCGTGGGGCGCGGAGCCCGTGCGCATCGAGACCACGGAGGGCAAGGCCGAGTACGTGCGCAGGCAGCGCGCGTTCGCCGAGCGGTCGAACGCCCTGCGCGAGCGGGTGCTCGACGCGTGGCCGGGCGGCCGTCGGGTCACGCCCGCCCCGGACCGCGTCCCGGCTTAGCCGCCGTTGCCTCCGCCGCCGCCCTTGCCTCCGCCTCCGCCGGTTCCTCCACCGAGGAGGCCGCCGCCGGTCGGCTGCGGCGTCGGGGTGGTGGTCGGCGCCGGCGTCGACGTGTTCTGACCCGAGCTGATCTGGAGGGTGATGCTCGACCCGCCGTCCACGGAGGAGCCCGACGACGGGTCCGTGCCCGCGACGGTGCCGGCCGGCTGGTCGCTCGGGACCGGCGTCTGGTCGACGGTCACCGTCAGCCCGAGCCCCTGGAGCAGCGTGGTCGCCTGGTCGGGCGTCTTGCCGCTCACGTCGGGCACGGTCACCTGGCTGCCGTACAGCACCGAGCTGTCGGGCTTCGGGAAGGAGTCGCCGCCGTAGACGTCGTCGAGCGCCTTCAGGATCGGCTTGGCGATCGAGAACTTGACGTTGCCGCCGCCGATGCCGTCGAAGTCGAGGCTCCGCAGGGGGACGGACCCGGACACGTTGCCCACCCAGGTGGCCTGGGCGACCTTGGTGGTGGAGGTGATCATCCAGTTCTGCAGCGAGTCGTCCGTCGTTCCGGTCTTGCCCATGATCGGGGTGCCGTCGTACGGGTTCGCGCTGGCCGCGGTGCCGCCGCCGCGCATGACGCCCTGCAGCGCGTAGGTGATGCCGGACGCGATGTTCTTCTGGAGGCCCTGCGTGCAGGTCGACGGACTCACCTTGTGCGGGGTCCCGTCCGCGTTGACGACCTTGTCGATCGCGATCGGCGTGCAGACCGTGCCGCCGTTCGCGATTCCCGCGTAGGCCGTCGCCATCGTCAGCGGCGCGATGTTGTTCGTGCCGAGGATCATCGACGGGTAGGAGTTGAGCTGCGCGCCGCTCTTGGCCGGATGCACGCCGAGGCTCTGCGCCGCCTTGAGGATGGAGCAGAGGTCGGTCTTGGTGGCCATCATGGCGAACGCGGTGTTGACGGACTGCGCCGTCGCCGACATCACCGACAGCCGGCTCGCCGACCCTTCGTCGTTGGACACCGGCCAGTCCGGCCCGGACACCGTGCCGCACGAGCTGTGGAACTGGGACATCGAGAAGTTGTGCTGGGAGGCGTCGATCGACTCGTACAGACTGTGGCCGCCCTCCAGCCAGCCGGCGAGGTCGAACGCCTTGAACGTCGAGCCGGTCTGGAAGCCCTGCGAGCCTCCGTAGGCCTCGTCGGTGTTGTAGTTCACCGCCGTGGTGCCGGGCTGCGCCTGGTCGGTGTTGTTGAAGGCCTTGTTCTGCACCATCGTGACGATGCGCCCGGTGCCGACCTCGACCGACACGTTCGTCGCGCCGACGTCGATGTCGGGCCGCGACGCCGGGATGTACTTGGAGATCGACTGCTGGGCAGCGGCCTGGAGGTCGAGGTTCAGGGTCGTGTAGATCTTGAGCCCGCCGCGGTTGAGCGTGGTCCAACGGTCGGCGCTGGTCTTGCCGTACGCCGGGTCGTTGAGGATGACGTCGCGGACGTAGTCGCAGAAGAACGCCGCGTTGACGTTCTGCGCGATGGCGCAGCCCGAGGCCGTCTGCGTGACGGTGGGCTGGATGGCCGCCTTCTTGGCGGCGTCCCGGTCGGCCAGCGAGATCTTGTGGTTCACGTACATGCGGTCGAGCACGTAGTCGCGCCGCTGCTTGGTGAGCTTGTAGCCGTTCGCGGCGCCGTTGTCCTTGTTGTTCGGCTCGTCGATGCGGAGGTTCGACGGGTTGTTGACGATGGCGATCAGGGTCGCCGCCTGCGGGAGGGTGAGGTTGGCGGCGCTGGTGTTGAAGTAGTACTCCGACGCCGCCTCGATGCCGTACACCTGGCCGCCGAAGCCGACGACGTTGAGGTAGCCGAGCAGGATGTCCTGCTTGCTGTACTTCTTCTCCAGCCCGACCGCGTACCGCATCTCCTGGATCTTGCGCTGCAGGGTGACGCCCGCGGCGTCGTTGTAGCAGGCCTGGACCTTCTTCTGGTCGGTGAGCCCCTCGCAGTGCTCCACCTCGACGTTCTTGACGTACTGCTGGGTGATGGACGACCCGCCCTGGACGTTCCCGCCGACGACGGTGGAGAGCGCGCCGCGCACGGTGCCGAACAGGTCGACGGCGCCCTCGCTGTAGAACCGGGGGTCCTCGGCGGAGGTGGCGGCGTCCTTGGCGACGTTCGCGACCTGGGCCCAGGCGACATCCTTGCGGTTCTGCGCGTAGAACTGGGCGATCGGGACGTCGTTCCCGCCCTGCTTGGCGTACACGGTCGAGTTCTGCGCGAACTGCCCGATGTTGAGGTCGGCCGGCAGCTTGTTGAAGTCGCTGATGCCCGCAGCGGCCGCTACGCCGGCTCCCAGGAAACCCGGAAGAAAGAACAAGGTCGAGAGCACTGCGGCGACGAGTGCGAGCGCCACCCACTGCACGATCGCGGCGTTTCGGGTGCGCGGAGTACGCATCTCGAACCGCTTGAGGGGCTCGATACGCTCGTCGATCGCCTGAAGGCGCGGGGAATTTGGGAATCTGTCCGGGTTGGGCACGTATCCACGCTTCCAGGGTCTGCTGTGGGACGGGTTGAGACATGCACTGTACCCCTATGGGGACTTTCAGGAAGGGGGGGCGCGGAAAGGCGCCGGCCCCTCCTGCCTCAGGAGCCCAGGTTCGGAGACTGCACTGAAATCGAAGAATTTGACCCCAATTCAGGAGGGATGTGGCACGTAATCCTCGGTTTCGCCCACGCGCGTCGGCTAGTTTCGGATCGGCATGCTCAAGGAGGAGAAATGGATTTCGCGGAGGCTCTCGCCGCTCTCGCACAAAAGGTCGGCACTCAGCGCGACGCGATTCACACCGAGGAGGCGACGAAGAACGCGTTCGTGATGCCGTTCATCTCGACTGTTCTCGGCTACGACGTCTTCAACCCGATGGAGGTCGTCCCCGAGTTCACCGCGGACGTGGGCATCAAGAAGGGCGAGAAGATCGACTACGCGATCATGCGGGACGGCGAAGTCCAGATGCTGATCGAGTGCAAGAAGTCGAACGAGCTCCTGACCGTCGAGAACGCATCCCAGCTCTTCCGCTACTTCGCTGTGACGAACGCGCGGGTCGCCGTCCTCACCAACGGCGAGGTTTATCACTTCTACACCGACATCGACGCACCGAACCGGATGGACGAGAAGCCCTTCCTCGTCCTCGACCTGCTCGACATCGACGAAACCCTCATCCCCGAGCTGCGCAAGCTCACCAAAGACGCCTTCGACCTCGAGTCGATCATCAGCGCGGCCGGCGAGCTGAAGTACATCGGCCAGATCAAGCGAGCGCTTGCCGCTCAGTTCCGTGAGCCGGATGACGACTGGAACCGGTTCTTCATCGGCCGCGTCTACGAAGGCTCGATCACCCAGCGTATCCGCGAGACCTTCACCCCGCTCGTCGTCAAGGCGACCAAGCAGTTCCTCAACGATCAGGTCAATGAGCGGCTGAAGGCGGCGCTGGGCAGCTCCAGCTACGCTCCCACCGAGCCGGCCGGCGACGAGGTGGTCACCAGCCAGGCCCCCGCCGCGGAGAACCTTCACCACGATCCGGAGATCCAGACGACGCTGGAGGAGCTGGAGGGCTACCACATCGTCAAGGCGATCGCGTGCAGCGAGGTGAAGCCGGAACGCGTCGCCCAGCGCGACTCGAAGTCGTACTTCGCCGTGCTGCTGGACGACAACAACCGGAAGCCGATCGTCCGCCTCCACTTCAACGGCAAGTCCAAGAAGTACCTCGGCCTCTTCGACGCCGAGAAGGCCGAGACTCGTCACGAACTCGCGTCGCTCGACGAGATCTACAACTTCGCCGACGAGATCAGGACCGCGGTTCGCCGGTACGCCTGACCGGCAGGCAGCGAAACGCGAAAGGCGCCGGCCCCCGAAGGAGCCGGCGCCTCGCACCGCTGAGCGCGCTTACGCCGCCGCGGCGTACACCGCCCGTGGCCGCACCTGCAGCGCCTCGTCGACGGCGTCGACCACGACGGTCCCGCCGTCCACCACGCTTCCCGCGACCATCAGCTCGGCGATCCGGTCGTCCACCTCGCGCTGGATGACGCGGCGGAGCGGACGGGCGCCGTACTCCGGCTCGTAGCCGGCCTCGGCGATCCACGTCACGGCCGCCTCCGTCACCTCGAAGCCGATCGAGCGGTGTGCCAGCCGGGCCGCCGTCGCCTGCAGCAGCAGGCGGACGATGTCGCGGAGCTGCTCGGTGTCCAGCTTGCGGAACAGCACGATCTCGTCGATGCGGTTCAGGAACTCGGGACGCATGGCCTCCCGGAGCTTGCCCATCACGCGGTCGCGGATGTCCTTGTCGGACGCGAACCCGTCGGAGCCCGCAGCCACGAAGCCGAGCGCGCCGCTGCGGGACGCCAGGAACTCGGAGCCCAGGTTGGAGGTCATGATGACGACCGTGTTGCGGAAGTCGACCGTGCGGCCCTGGCCGTCCGTCAGCCTGCCGTCGTCCAGCACCTGCAGCAGCAGGTTGAACACGTCGGGGTGCGCCTTCTCGATCTCGTCGAACAGCACCACCGAGTACGGGTTGCGGCGCACGCGCTCGGTGAGCTGGCCGGCCTCGTCGTAGCCGACGTATCCGGGAGGGGCGCCGACCAGGCGGGCGACCGTGTGGCGCTCGCCGAACTCGCTCATGTCGAACCGGATCATCGCCTTGTCGTCGCCGAACAGCGACTCCGCCAGCGACTTGGCCAGCTCGGTCTTGCCGACGCCGGTCGGGCCGAGAAACAGGAACGAACCGACCGGGCGGCGCTCGTCGCCGAGGCCGGTGCGGTTGCGGCGCACCGCCTTCGCGACGGCCGTCACGGCGTCGTCCTGGCCGATGACGCGCGCGTGCAGCTCCGACTCCAGCGCGGCGAGGCGCTCGCGGTCGGCGTCGCCGATGCGGGACACCGGGATGCCGGTCGCCCGGGACACGATCGCCGCGATCTCGGGCTCGTCCACGACCGCCTCCGCAGCGTGGCGCGGGGCCTTTCCGAGCTCGTCGATCCCGTGCTGGACGGCCTCCATCTCGTCGCGCAGGCGGGACGCCTCCTCGTAGTGCTCGGCGGCGACGGCGGAGTTCTTCTCGGACTCCAGGATCGCCAGCCGCTGCATCAGCTCGGACGCGTCGACGCGCTTGCCGAGCGACAGCCGCAGCCGCGCGCCGGCCTGGTCGATCAGGTCGATCGCCTTGTCCGGCAGGAACCGGTCGGAGATGTAGCGGTTGGACAGCTCCACGGCCGCGCGGATCGCCTCCGGCGTGTACGACACGGCGTGGTGGTCCTCGTAGGCGGAACGCAGGCCGTCCAGGATGAGCACGGCGTCCTCGACGCTCGGCTCGCCGACCATCACCGGCTGGAAGCGGCGCTCCAGCGCCGGGTCCTTCTCGATGCGGCGGTACTCCTTGAGCGTGGTGGCCCCCACCAGGTGGAGGTCGCCGCGCGACAGGCGGGGCTTGAGGATGTTGCCCGCGTCCATGCCGCCGGACTCGCCGGACCCTCCGGCGCCGACCACGGTGTGCAGCTCGTCCACGAACACGATCAGCTCGTCCTTGCCCGCGCTGATCTCGTCCATGAGCTTGGTGAGCCGCTCCTCGAAGTCGCCGCGGTACCGGGTGCCGGCGACCATGCCGGCGAGGTCGAGCGCGACCACCTTCTTCTCCAGCAGCTGCTCGGGGACGTCGCCTGCGACGATCGCGCGGGCCAGGCCCTCCACGATCGCGGTCTTGCCGACGCCGGCCTCGCCGACCAGGACGGGGTTGTTCTTGGTCCGGCGGGAGAGGATCTCGACGGTCTGCTCGATCTCGTCGAGCCGGCCGATGACCGGGTCCAGCTTGCCGTCGCGCGCGAGCGCGGTCAGGTCGGTGCCGAACTGGTCGAGCATCGGGGTCTCGGAGTCGGCCGCCGCCTCGGCGGCCTCCTGGCCCCCAGCGCCGACCGTGGCGGACTGCCGCATGGCGTTCGTGAGGGAGTCCGGGGTGACGCCCGCGGCCTGGAGGACCTGACCGGCGGGCGCGTCCTGGCCGATCACGAGCGCGAAGAAGAGGTGCTCGGGATCGATGTAGGTCGCACCGGAGGCGCGGGCCACCTGGTAGGCGTGGAACAGCACGCGCTGGGCGGACGCCGTGATCGAGGCGCCGTCGGCGTCGATGGGCTCGCCGGAGGCGGGGAGGCGCTGCTCGGCGGCGTCGGCGACCGCGGACGGGTCGACGCCGATGCGGCGCATGGCCTCGGACGCGGGCTCCTGGCGGGCCATCACGCGGAGGATGTGCAGGGCGTCGAGCTCGCGGTGGCCGTGCTCAAGCGCGTAACGGCCCGCCTCGGCGAGGAGTTCCTGCGTGCGCCGGCTGAGGAACCGGCTGATGTCGATGGAGCGCGCGGCGCGGGCGCGCTCCCCCGCGAGGTAGCGCGAGAGGAACTCGTCGAACGAGTTCTCGCTGCCGCTCTCAGGGGTGAAGTTCTCGGGCACCTGATCTCCTGTTTCATAAAGTTGAGTTGGTTGCACTCAAGTTCAACGATTCGGGGGAAGGTTTATTCCGGGATGCGGGGACGAATTCGGCGCGGTGGTACCGTCGCCCGCATGGGGAAGCACGGCGTCTCGAACAGTCCCGGTCCGGCCGTCGTGGTGATCGGCGACGGCGTCGCGGGTGCGGCCACCGCCTTCGCGCTCGCCCGGCTCGGCGCCGCGGTCACGATCCTGGACGCCGGCCTCCCCGGACGCGCGACCGACGCGGGCGCGGGCATCGTGCAGCCGTGGAGCACCAGCGCGGGCGGCGACTTCTACGAGCTCTACGCGGCCGGGGCCGACTTCTATCCGGAGCTGATCGACCGGCTGGCCGAGGCGGGCGTCCACGACATCGGCTACCGGCGCTCGGGCGCGCTCGTCGTCAACCGGGAGGCGGCCGTCATCGACGAGGTGGAGGCCAGGGTCCGCGGACGCGCTGCCGCCTCCCGCACCGCCGGCGAGGTGCGCAGGGTGGGCGCGGCGGAGGCGCGCGAACTGTTCCCTCCGCTGGCCGACGACCTCCACGCCCTCCACATCGCGGGAGGCGCCCGGGTGGACGGGCGCGCGCTGCGCACCGGCCTGCTCGCCGCCGCGACCGCCCTCGGCGCGACGCACCTGGACGCCACCGCAGCGCTCGACGCCGACCGGGTCGTGACCGTCGACGGGGAGACCGTCCCCGCCGACGCCGTCGTGGTCGCCGCGGGCGCCTGGACCGACCGCGTGCTCCTCCCGCTCGGTGTCCGCGTGCCCGTGGAGCCGCAGCGCGGCCAGCTCGTGCACCTGCGCGTCGACGCCGACACCCGCGCGTGGCCGTCCGTGCACCCGGTCGCCCCGCACTACCTGGTGGCGTTCGACGCCGGGCGGATCGTCGCGGGCGCCACCCGGGAGGCCGGCTCGGGGTTCGACGCCCGGGTGACGGCGGCGGGCGTCCGGCAGGTGCTGGACGATGCGCTCGCGATCGCGCCCGGCCTGGCCGACGCGACGGTGGTCGAGACGCGGGTCGGGCTGCGCCCCGCCCCGGAAGGCGACCTCCCGACCGCGGGCCCGGTGGACGACCGGCCCGGCCTCTACGTCAGCACCGGCTTCGGCGCCGGGGGCCTCACCATGGGCCCGCTGATCGGCGACCTGCTTGCGGAGCGCATCCTCGCAACGCTCGCCTGACCGGCTCTTCACCGGCTATCCTTCCGGCGTTCACCGCCGTCTTGGACTTTTCTGGGGACGACGGGGATTGACTGGGAACGGACGCTGATTCGGAAGGACGGTGCCGACCTGTCTGTCACGATGCTGCGGCCGGCCCCGACCAGGAGTGCCGCCACGCTCACCCGCCCCGCGGTGCTCGCCGCGCTGTTCGGCGTGCTCGCGACCGCGCTCGCGGCCATCGGCTCCGGCATCCCGTCGCTCTGGGGCGACGAAGCCACCAGCATCATGTCCGCGCAGCGCACGCTGCCGTCGCTGTTCCGGATGCTCGGCAACGTCGACGCCGTGCACGGCACGTACTATCTGGGCCTGCACTTCTGGGGCGACCTGGTCGGGTTCTCCCCGTTCGCGGTCCGGCTCCCGAGTGCGATCGTGGTCGGGCTCGCCACCGCGGCCGTCGTGCTGCTGGCGGCGCGGCTGCGGGACGCCCGCACGGCGGTCATCGCCGGCCTGGTCTGCGCGATCCTCCCCCGCGTCACCTACATGGGCGAGGAGGCGCGGTCGTTCGCGTTCTCGGCGGCGGTCGCCGCGTGGCTGACCGTGCTGCTGGTCGCCGCGCTCGACCGCCGGCGTCCGCGGGCGGCGTGGTTCGTCGGCTACGGCGTGCTGCTCGCGGCCGGGACGTACGTCTTCCTCTACACGATCCTGTTCGTGGTGGTCCACGGCGTGATCGTCGCCGTGTGCCGCCCGCCGCGACGGACCGTCCGCGGCCTGCTGATCGCGGTCGGCGCCGCGGTGTCGGCCGTCGCTCCGCTGCTGGTCTTCGCGATCGGCCAGCACCACCAGATCTCCTACCTCGGCGCAGTGCCGCAGCTCTCGGCGGAGACCCTGTTCAGCGGACTGTGGTTCGGCGACTCCTGGCCGCTCGCGATCGCGGCCTGGGCGCTCATCGTCGTGGCCGTGGCGGTCGCGATCCGGCAGTGGATGCGTGCCGCGCGCGCCCGCGGAGAGCGGTTCTTCGCCCGCAGGGAGTCGCGCCTCCCGACGCTCGTCGGCGTCGCCCTGCTCTGGCTGCTGCTGCCGCCCGCCATCCTGATCGCCGTGCAGTCGTTCGTGCCCGACTTCACCGCCCGGTACGTGTCGTTCTGCGCGCCGGCCGCTGTGCTGCTGATCGCGTGCGGTGTGGACGACCTCCTCCGGTGGCGGCGCTGGGCGGGCGCGGTCGCCGGCGTGCTCGTGCTCGCGCTGTGCGTCCCGGTCTATGTGGCGGAGCGCACGCCCTACGCGAAGAACCAGAGCGACTGGGCGGAGGTCTCGGCCGCGATCGGAGCGCATGCCCGCCCCGGCGACGCGGTCGTGTTCGACGAGTCGGCCAAGCCGTCCAAGCGCCCGCGCCTCGCCGAGCACACCTACCCGGCGGGCTTCGAGGACACGACGGACGTCGCCATCGACCTCCCGGCCGCCAAGACGACGTCGTGGCACGACAGCGCCTACACTGTGCGCCAGGCCGCCGCCCGCGGCCGGTTCGACAGGGTCGACCGGGTCTGGCTGATCGAGTACGCCTCCTCCCCCGGCTCCGTCGACGACTACGGCGTCGCCGACCTCGCCACTCTCGGCTTCCACGAGACCACCACGCGGATCGCGACGCATCGCGAGCTGATCTCGCTGTACGAAAGGACCCCATGACCCCCCACGCACTGGCCGCCGCCGGCGCCCTCGTCCATACCGGCCTCCTCGACCCGCAGGGCCTCATCCAGGCCGCAGGATCCTGGGCGCTGGTCGGCATCTGCGCGATCGTCTTCGCCGAGACCGGCCTCCTGCTGGGCTTCTTCCTGCCCGGCGACACCCTGCTGTTCTTCGCGGGCGTGCTGACGCTCACCGGACACATCCCGCAGCCGCTCTGGCTGGTGATCGTGGCCGTCGCCATCGCCGCGATCCTCGGCGGGGAGGTCGGCTACCTGATCGGCCGGAAATCGGGACCCGCGGTGTTCGACCGGCGCGAGTCCGGCGTGTTCAGCCGGGCGAGCGTGGCCCGCACTCAGGCCTTCTTCGACAAATACGGCAGCGGCGCGGTCGTGGTCGCGCGCTTCGTCCCGGTGGTGCGCACCTTCGCGCCGGTCGCGGCGGGTGTCGGCCGGATGCGGCACGGCGTGTTCAGCCTGTTCAACGTGATCGGCGCCGCGGTCTGGGCGGCCGGCGTCACGCTCATCGGGTTCGGACTCGGCCACATCCCGGGCGTCGCGGACTTCGTGTCGAAGTACCTGGACATCGTCCTCATCGGGATCGTCGTCATCTCGGTCGGGCCGGTGCTGGTGCGTGCGATCGCGCTCCGGCGGCGGAAGTCGCGCGTCGAGTCGTGAGGCACGGCGCCCGGCGTCGGCGGCCGCCGCTAGCGTAGGGGAATGGTCGTCACCCTGGACCGCGACGAAGCGCGCCGGATCGCCGTGCGCGCGCAGCGCCTGGACGCCGACCGGCCCGCCGGGCTCGTGCCGCTCGCCGAGAGCCTGACCTTCCTCCAGCTCGACCCCACGGCCGCCATAGCGCCGAGCGCGGACCTCATCGCGTACACGCGCCTCGGGGCGGCCTTCCGGCCCGAGACCCTCGTCGCGGCGCTGGAGACCGACCGGCTGCTCTACGAGGTGAAGGCGATGGACGATCCCGTCACCCCGCCGTTCGCGATGGTCCGGCCGATGTCCGACCTCGGCCTGCACCTCGACCGGATGTCGCGCTGGCCGGAACGCCTGAGCGGGGCTCACGCCTGGCTGAAGGCCAACGACTCCTTCCGCCGCGACGTGCTCGCCGGCTGCGCGACAACGGCCCGACGCTGTCCAAGGACATCCCGGACACCGCCGCCGTGCCGTGGGTGTCCACCGGCTGGACGCACAACCAGAACGTCACGCGGCTGCTCGAACTGCTGCAGGGGCGCGGGGAGGTCGCGGTCGCGGGCCGCATCGGGCGCCAGCGAACCTGGGACCTGGGCGAACGCGTCTACCCCGCGGACATCGTGGTGGTGCCGGAGGCCGAGGCCGGTCCGCTGCGCGACGAGCGGAGGCTGCGCTCCCTCGGCATCGCCCGCCGCGCCCTGGTCGGCGAGGCGGGCGAGCCGGCCCGCGTGGACGGCAGCACCCTGGAGTGGCGGGTTGACCCCGCCGCGGTCGGCCTCCCCTTCGCCGGCCGCACCGCGCTGCTGTCGCCGTTCGACCGGCTCGTGCACGACCGCGTCCGCACGAAGGAGGTGTTCGGCTTCGACTACCTGCTGGAGATGTACAAGCCCGCCGCCAAGCGCCGCTGGGGCTACTTCGCGCTGCCGATCCTGCACGGCGAGCGGCTGGTCGGCAAGCTCGACGCGACGGCCGACCGCAAGGCGGGGGTACTGCGGGTCACGGCCGTCCACGAGGACGAGCCGTTCACCCCGGAGGTCCGGGACGAGGTGCGCGCCGAGATCGCCGCCCTCGCAGCCTGGCTGGGGCTGACTCCGGACTACGCGGCGTGACCGTCAGCGCGCGACGCGTGTCAGGAACAGCCACGCGCTGACCGTGCCGCCGACCACGGCGACCGCCACCGCGAGCGCGACGAGGTAGAGGCCGAGTGGGAGCCCGGCGATGGTGAGGGCGGCGCCGACGACGAGGATGACGCACGTGACGGTGCGCGGCGGGGCGACATCCAGCACGCGCGAGAGCCGCTCGCCCCGGCGGGAGCGACCGGCCCGGCGGTCCAGCACCTCCAGCGCCGCAGCCACCACCACGGCGACGACCACGAGCTCGATCCCGGCCGCGACCGTCCCCTGCCCCGGCAGCGCGAGCGTCAGCCCGACGAGCACCGGCACCAGGAAGAGTCCGAGGGTCTGAGCGGCCCGGTTGCGCAGCTCGGCCGACGACGCGATGGCCTCGATGCGGATCGAGACCGCCACGAACAGGAGGCCGAGGAGCGCGGCCCCGGCCCCTCCGCTCACCACCGCGAAGGTGAACCAGTCCGCCACGCGCTCACCCTACGTCAGCGGGCGGCCGTCGGGCAGGCCCGGCGGCGCGCCCACCGGCGTAGCGCCTCCCTAGGCGGCGGAGTCGCGGGCGTGCGGGTCCGAGGCGTTCAGCACCTCCACGACGCGGTCGTAGTCGCCGCGGGCCTCGCCGTAGCGGAGGAACTTCACCCGCTCCACCTGCAGCTCGGTCGCGTCGGGCTGCGTCTCGATCAGCTCCATGACCTCCGCCACGAATTCGTCCAGCGGCATCGCGAAATCGCTCTCCTCCTGGCCCGGCATCAGCGCCGTGCGCACCGCGGGCGGCTCAAGCTCCACGACGCTCACCGTGCTGTCGGCGAGCTGCAGGCGGATGCTCTCGCTGAGCATGTGGATGGCCGCCTTGCTGGCGTTGTAGCTCGGCGTGACCTTCAGCGGCGTGAACGCGAGGCCCGAGGACACCGTCACGATCGTGGCGTCCGGACGCGTCTGCAGGTGCTCCACGAACGCGGCGATCAGCCGGATCGGCCCGAGCACGTTCGTGGTGACGATCGACTCGGCCGAGGCGAGGAAGGCCTCGGGGCGGTGCCAGTCCTCTGCGCGCATGATGCCGGCCATCGTGACCAGCACGTTCAGGTCGGGGTGGGCGGCGAGCACGGTGTCGGCGGCCTCCCGGATGCTCCGGGCGTCGGCGGTGTCGATGCGGACCGTGTCGATGCCGGGGTGCTCGGCGGCGATCCGTTCGAGCAACTCGGTGCGGCGGCCGCCGACGATGACGGTGTTGCCGCGCTCGTGGAGGGCGACGGCGAGGGCGAGCCCGATGCCGCTGGTGGCGCCGGGGATGAAGACGGTGTTCCCTGTGATGTCCATGCCCTCCACTCTGCGGGCGTTCCTCCGCGGGCGGGAGCGGAGCGCTCATCGGGGGATCCGCGATCCCTGGCTCGGCCGCGCCCGAGGCCGGATGATGGTGGGATGGACCGCACCGCCCTCGCCGACTTCCTCCGCCGCCGCCGCGAGGCCCTGCGCCCCGAGGACGTCGGCCTGCCCTCCGGCCCCCGCCGCCGCGCTCCCGGCCTCCGCCGCGAGGAGGTCGCGATGCTCGCCGCGATGTCGAACGACTACTACACGCGGCTGGAGCAGCGCCGCGGCCCGCAGCCGAGCGACCAGATGCTCGCCTCCCTCGCCCGCGCCCTCCGGCTGTCCGCCGACGAGCGGGACTACCTGTACCGCGTCGCCGGCCACAACCCGCCCGACCGCCTCGGCGGAGCGCACGTGCCTCCCGCGCTCCAGCGCGTGCTCGACCGGCTGGAGGACACCCCGGCGCTCGTGCTGTCGAACCTCGGCGAGACCCTCGTGCAGAACCGGCTCGCCGTCGCGCTGCTCGGCGACCGCTCCCACTACACGGGACTGGAGCGCAGCGAGTACTACCGCTGGTTCACCGACCCGGCGACCGCGCGGGCGATGTACCCGGAGGCCGACCGCGACCGGCAGAGCCGCGCCCAGGTGGCCTCCCTTCGCGACGCGTACGGCGCCCTGGGGCCGCAGTCGCGCGCAGGCGAGCTGGTGCGCGCGCTGCAGGAGCGGAGCCCGGAGTTCGCGGAGCTGTGGGAGCGGCACGAGGTCGCCCGCCGGTTCGAGGACCACAAGACCCTCCTCCACCCGGAGCTCGGCGCGATCGAGCTGGACTGCCAGGCCCTGTTCACCGAGGACCAGTCGCAGTGCCTCCTCGTGCTGACGGCCGCGCCGCGCACGGAGGCCGCGGAGAAGCTGGCGCTGCTGGGCGTGCTGGGCACGCAGTCCTTCGCCTGAGCGGGCGGCGCTCCGTCCCGTCTCGACATTTGAGCCCTCTCAGGTTAATGAGTTATGCTCAGTTTCATGTCCGCGGGCTCCGGCCCTGGGACGCAGCCCGCTGAGCCGGGCGGATCCCCGGGCCCCCACAACCGACGCCGCTGGTGGCTGGCCGGCGGGATCGTCGTCGCCGCGGCGGTGATCGCCGCCGCCGTGCTGGGCGGCATCGCCACCGGACGCTCGGCGGCCTCCGGTCCCATCCGGCTCGTCGCGGCCGGAGAGCCGGGGCCGAACCCGTTCACCCAGAGCACCCAGCGGGACGCGGCTCCCGCCCCGAGCGACATCGTCGCGAAGAAGACCGCCCAGCTCCGGGCCTCCCTCCCGAAGGATGCGGGGACGGACACGCCGGTCGCGGGAGGGACCACCCCGGGACTCTACGGCGGGAGCGGGGACGCACAGGTCTGCGACCCGCAGCGCCTGGTGGCGTTCCTCGCCGGCGCCCACGCGAAGGCGGCGGCGTGGGCGCGTGTGCTCGGCATCGCGCCCACGAAGATCGCGGCCTACGTCTCCGGCCTGACGCCGGTGATCCTGGGCAGCGATACGCTCGTGCAGAACCACGGCTACCGCTCGGGAGCGGCGACCTCGTTCCCCGCGATCCTCCAGGCGGGCACCGCCGTGCTCGTCGACGCGACCGGCACACCGCGGGTCAAATGCAACTGCGGCAACCCGCTGACCGAGCCGCAGCCGCTCTCGGTGCCGTCGGCGGCCACGGTCGGGACGGCGTGGCCGGGGTATACCGGCCGCTCGGTGATCCTCATCCACTCGGGGCGCCCCGGCGGCTCGCTCCCCCTGGTCGATCTGGAGACCGGTCGGGTCTACGACCAGCCGGTCGGATCGGCCGGGGCGGTCTGGGCGGCGGTGACCTGGAGCTCGTCGGCCGGAATCGGGCTGGTGGACCAGTCGGTGGTGTGGACGAGTCGCGACGGTGCTTCGTGGGCGCAGGTCGCCACCGTTCCCCACGAGCTGATCGACGACCTGGCCTGGGGCGACGGCCGCTGGGTCGCCGTCGCCCTGTCCGACGACCAGGCCAGCGTGCACTCCGAGATCCTGACCTCGGCGGACCTGGCCTCCTGGTCGACCGCCGCGACGGTCGCCGAGCGGCTCCGCGGCGTAGGCTTCGGCGCCGGACGCTGGCTGGCGGTCGGCGACCCGGCCGACGGCTACAGCGACACCCTCGGCCTCTCCGCGCCGAGCGGCCGCGCGGTGGTGCACGCCAGCGACGACGGCGCGAGCTGGACTCCGGCGGCGACGGTGCAGACTCCCGGCGCCGACGGCTTCTGGTCGGTGGCGTACGGCGGAGGCCACTGGCTCGCGACGACCGCGGCCGTGTACGTGCAGAACTCGCCGGTCACCGTGTTCCAGAGCGCGGACGGCAGCGCGTGGGCGGTGAGTGGAGCCCCGCTTTCCGGTCAGACGACCGGCTCGGTCGCGTACGGGTCGGGCGGCTGGCGGATCGCCGCGGCGACGACCTACCCCGCGGACCAGGCCACCGGGCTGCCCGCGACCGAGGACACCGTGATCGACGCGGGCACGGACGCGCAGACCTGGTCGACCTCCACCCCGGCCGCGCTCACGGGGCGGCTCCCGCACGGCCTCGCGTTCGGCGGCGGTCGCTGGCTGCTCGGCAGCGAGGACTCGGGGATGCAGAACCAGGCGCACTCCCTCAACACGACGACGGTGTCCGCGAGCGCCGACGGGACGACCTGGACGACCGCCGGGCGCATCGACGGGCCGCTGGGGGCGCTGGCGTACGGGGACGTGGTCGCGGGGTCGCCGGGCTCTTCACCGGCTCCGTCCGCGACACCCGCCCCGACCGCGACCGCGCCCGCCGGCGGCTCCGGGGGCTCGGCCGGCGCCGACTGCAGCGCCGCGGCCCTCCAGCGCGCCCTCGACGCCGCGGGGCTCACCGGCACCATCGGCACCGACCTGGCGTGCAGCGCTGGCTGGGCGACGGCCGGCGTGAACCATCCCGAGGCGCAGACGACCGCGGTGTTCCAGTGGGTGGACGGCGCCTGGCAGGTCCGCGACCGCACCGCGGTGTGCGCGCAGAACGTCCTCCCGCCGGCGGTCCAGCCGGCGGCATGCAACAGCAACTGAGCGGCGCGGACGTGACGGCCGCCCGCGGCACCGGGTAGCCTGTGCGCCGTGGATGTCATCGGCTGGCTTCTCGACGGCGACCCTGCGATCCGCTGGCAGGTGCGCCGCGACCTCCTGCACGAGTCGGACGCCGCGGTCGCCGCGGAGCGCGCGAACGTGGAGACCGAGGGCTGGGGCGCACGCCTGCTCGACCTGCAGCGCGAGGACGGCACCTGGGGCGAGGGCGTCTGGACGCAGCGCGACCGGGTGGGCGTGGACGACGCGATGCTCATGCTGGCGGTGCTCGGCGCGCCGGCGGACGGCGAGCGCACCCGGGTCGCGGTCGACCGGGTCGCGCGTCAGGTCGACTGGGGCGAGGAGTGGTGGAACCACGCCTTCTTCGACGGCGAGGTGGAGCCGTGCATCAACGGCCGGGTGCTCGTCGCCGGGGCGCGGTTCGGGCATCCCAGCGAGCTGATCGTGGAGCGGCTCCTGAACGAGCAGCAGGACGACGGCGGCTGGAACTGCTACGCGGAGACCCGCCAGGACCCCGGATCGTTCCACAGCACGATCTGCGCACTCGAGGGCCTGACCGCCTATCGTGACGGGGGCGGCCCGACCGACGTGGAGGCGGCCATCGCCCGCGGCCACGAGTACCTGCTGGCGCGCGGCCTGATGCGCCGCCTGAGCGACGGCTCGCTCATTCGCGAGAGCTGGCTCCGGTTCTCGTTCCCGTACTACTGGGCGTTCGACCTGCTGCGCGGCCTCGACCACCTGCGGGCGGCGGGCGTCCCGCCGGACGAGCGGGTCGCCGAGGCCGTGGCGGTCGTCTCCTCGCGCCGGCAGCCCGACGGCCGCTGGCTGCTCGACCACGAGCACTCCGGCCGCGCCCTCCTGGACATGGAGGCGGTGGGCGAGCCCAGCCGGTGGAACACGCTCCGCGCGCTGCGGGTGCTGGAGTGGGCCGGAGCGTGACGGACTAGTCCACGACCCGTCCCTCCGCCTCCAGCTTCTGGAACCACTTCGTCCGCGCCGCGACCGCGTGCGCGGCGGAGGGGATGCCGCGCACGCGGAGCCGGATGCCGCGCCCTTCGAGCTCCTGGTCGAGGTTCTGCAGGGCGAGGATGACGGTGATGGAGATGTCCTGGAGCGGTGAGCAGTCCAGCGTGAGCTCGGCGACCTCGCCAGCCGCGCGGGCGGCATCCGCTGCGTCCAGGATGGCCTGCTCGGTCGCGAGGACGTTGGCGGTGTAGAGCGGCCCGAGGAGGCTGACGCCCAGGCGGCCGCCGGCCGCCTCCTCCACCCGGACGCGCGGCTTGTTGAGCGCCGCCAGCACCAGCACGAGGGTGAACAGCACCCCGACTCCCACCGCGGCGAGCAGCCCGGCGGTCAGGCCGATGACCGCGGTCGCCATGGCGATGGCGAAATCTCGCCTGCTGATCCGCCAGAGCAGCACCAGGTCCTTCACGTCGATCAGCCCGAACACCGCGACGAACACCAGCGCGGCGAGCGTCGCCTGCGGCAGGAGGCTGATCACCGGCCCGAGGAACAGCCCGATCAGCAGCGCCAGCACGACCGTGACCAGCGCCGCCAGCTGCGAGCGCGCTCCCGCCGCTTTGTTCACCGCGCTCTGCGAGAAGCCGCCCGCCGCCGGCAACGTCTGGAACCAGCCGCCGATCAGGTTCGCCATCGCGGTCGCGAGCAGCTCGCGGTTGCTGTCGATCCGCGGGTCGTCCAGTTCGCGGATGCCGCGCGCGACGGCCGCCGACTCCAGGAAAGCCATGACCGCGATCGCCAACGCGCCGGGGATCAGCTGGAAGACATGGTCGAGGCTCGGCAGCGCCGGCAGCGGGAACGCGCGCGCCACCGGGGTGATCAGCTCCACCCCAGCGGCACGGAGCCCGCCGAACGCCACCAGCAGGATCCCCGCCGCCACCACGAGCAGCGGGCCGGGCACCCGCGGCAGGAAGCGCTTGAACAGGAACAGCGCGGCGACCGACACCAGCGACAGGATCGTCGTCACGGGGTTGGCGTGCGGGATCGCCGCGACGACCGCGTTCACGCTGTGGACGAAGCCGCCGCCGGTCGGGGCGTCCGTCTCCCCCAGCAGCTTCGGGAGCTGACCGACCGCGACCGTCGCGCCGACGCCGATCTGGATGCCGAGCAGCGTCGGCTTGTTGATGATCTCGACCAGCGTGCCGAGCCGCAGCAGCCGCGCCAGCAGGAGGGCCACGCCGACGAGCAGGGTCAGCGTCACCAGGTCGCGCGGGATCGCATGCGAGTTCGCGACGACCCCCGCCGACACGAACGTTGTGGCGGTGAGCGTCGCGATCGTGGAGGTCGTGGAGACGCTCATCGCGCGCGAGCCGCCCAGGAACGCGTACACCGCCATCGGCACCGTCGCCGTGTAGAGACCGGCCTCCACCGGCAGGTTCGCGATGGTCGCGTACGCCATCGCCTGCGGGACCACCACCGCGCCCGCGGACACCCCGGCCAGGATGTCGCGGCCCAGCCATTCCCTGCGGTACCCCGCCAGGGTCGGCAGCAGCCACGACCGCCGGACGGCCGGGGGCGCGGTGGTCATGGTCGGCCCCGCGCTGTCAGTCCCGCGCCATCGCGGCGGCCAGGTGCGCCTCCACATCCACGTAGGCGTCGTCGGCGATGTCGAAGACGACCTTCACGATCCCGCCGCCGCTGTACTCGAAGTGCGAGCCCTCGTACAGCTTCGACACGGCGTCGCCGGAGTCGTAGCCGATGCACAGGCCCTCGCCGCAGAGCGAGAAGTGCCCGAGGATCGTCCGGATCTCCTGCTCGGCGACCTTCTCGTCGTCGATGTAGAGCGCGAGCGGGCCGATGCTCTCCCGGTACTCGCCCATCCGCTCCTTCGTGAACGACACGCCGAAGATGTGACGGCCCGCGCCGGGCACCGGCGCCGAGATGACGTTCTCCGGCGGGATGCCGAGGAAGTTGTAGACGTAGGTCAGCCTCCCGTCCTTCACGAACAGGCTGTGGCCGCCGAATCGCGAGCCGTGCGCGAAGATCACGCCCTCGGTGTCCGGCGTGGTCTCGACCTCCGCGAGGACCTTGTACGAGACGCCGTGCGTGTTCGCCGCCGACCGCTCCGGGATCTCGGTCGTGCCCGGATAGTAGGTGTACTGCCCGCTCGGCGGCACCGGGACCTTGAACTCCATCGACATGAACGTCTCGAAGTCCTTCGGGTTGCCGAGGATCTGGAGGTCGTTGAGCGGCAGCACGTCGTTGCGCTTCGCCTCCTCCAGCCACAGCGCCTTCAGCTCCTCCACCCGGTCCGGGTGCTCGGCCGCGAGGTCGTGCGCCTCCGACCGGTCGACATCGGTGTGGAACAGCTGCCAGGTGTCGCTCGGGAAGTCGCCGCGGCCGCTGACCGGCCCGTGCTCGGTCACCGCCTTCCAGCCGTCGTGCCAGATCCCGCGGTTGCCGAACATCTCGAAATACTGCGTGCGCTTCGTTGTCGCGCCGTCGGGGCCGGCGTCGAAGCTGTAGGTCATCGGGACGCCGTCGAGCGGGCGCTGCTCGACGCCGTTGTAGGTCTCCGGCAGCTCCACCCCGCAGACGTCGAGGATGGTCGCGACGATGTCCGTCGAGTGGTGGTACTGGTTGCGCACCTCCCCGCGGGCCGCGATGCCCTTCGGCCAGGAGATCACCAGCGGATCGCAGACGCCGCCCTGGTAGACGTAGCGCTTGAACATCCGGTACGGGGTGGAGAACGCGGCCGCCCAGCCTGTCGGGTAGTGGTTGTAGGTGTCGGGCGAGCCGAGCTTGTCGACCATCGTCAGGTTCTCCTGGAGGTCGTCGGGGTAGCCGCCGAAGACCTTGCCCTCGTTGACCGACCCGTTCGGGCTGCCCTCCCCCGAGGCGCCGTTGTCGGCGCAGTAGACGATGAGCGTGTTCTCGAGCTGCCCGGACTCCTCCAGGTAGTCGACGATGCGGCCCACCTGGGCGTCGGTGTACTCGGAGAAGCCGGCGTAGACCTCGGCCAGCCGGCAGAACAGCGCCCGCTCCTCCGCGCTCAGCTCGGCCCACGGCCGCACCTCGTCGGTCGGCGAGAAGGTCCCCGGCGGCATCGGGTTCAGCTCGGTCAGTTCGGTGCCCTCCGGCAGCAGGCCGCGCTCGATCATCCGCGGCAGCACCCACTCCCGGTACGCCTCGTAGCCGTCGTCGAAGACGCCTTTGTACTTGTCGATGTACTCCTGCGGCGCGTGGTGCGGGGCATGGTTGGCGCCGGGGCAGAACCACAGGTACCAGGGCTTGCCCGGCTCGGTCTGCTTGACGTCGCGCAGCATCCGGAGCGCCTGGTCGGCGAGGTCCTTGGACAGGTGGTAGCCCTGCTCCGGGAGGTAGGGCTGGTCGATGTAGTGGTTGTCCTCGGCCAGCGACGGGTACCAGTTGTTGGTCTCGCCGCCGATGAAGCCGTAGAACCGGTCGAAGCCCTGCGCCAGCGGCCAGTTCTTCTTGCTGGCGCCCGCGGTCCACTCGTCGATCGGGACGTTGTGGTTCTTGCCCACCCAGAAGGTCGCCCAGCCGGCGTCGCGCAGCAGGTTCGCCATCGTCGCGTTGGAGGCCGGGATGTGCGAGTTGTAGCCGGGGAAGCCTGTGGACGACTCGGAGATGGTGGCGAACCCGTTGGAGTGGTGGTTGCGCCCGGTGAGCAGGGTGGACCGTGTCGGCGAGCACAGGGCCGTGGTGTGCCACTGCGTGTAGGTCAGGCCGTTCCGCGCGAGCCGCTCCATCGTCGGCATCTGGATGCGGCCGCCGTAGGTCGACCAGGCGGCCTGCCCGGTGTCGTCGTAGAGCACCAGCAGCACGTTCGGCGACCCCTCGCGCGCCTTCGGCGGCAGGAAGGCGTCCCAGTCGGACACCGAGTCCCGCACATCGAGTTCGATCTTTCCCTGGAAATCCCTGGTCACAGCGTGTACCCCCTCGGTTCACGGGTCACGCTAGGCGAGGCGGGCGGTGGCGTCTAGACGCGTGTCACGGCGTCGTCCTTATTTACACTTAGCGGCCTGAGTGTAAATAACGACCTCCCTTATTTTCACCTCCTCACCACCCCAACGACCTCTAGACGCATCTCCCCCCGCGGCGTTACTCTCAGCGCACATCCAGGCTCGGACCCGAGCCCAGGGGGAAAGGTAAAACGACATGGATTTCTGGAACAACTTCTGGAACATCATCTGGCTGTTCTTCTGGAGCTTCGCATTCATCGCGTACCTGTTCGCGCTGTTCGCGATCATCAGCGACCTGTTCCGCGACCACAAGCTCAACGGCTGGTGGAAAGCGCTGTGGATCATCTTCCTGATCTTCGTTCCGTTCCTCACCGCGCTCGTCTACCTCATCGCCCGCGGGCCGGGGATGGCGGAGCGCAGCCAGAAGGAGGCCCGCCAGGTGCAGCAGAGCACCGACGCCTACATCCGCGAGGTGGCGTCCTCCAGCCCGTCCGACGAGATCGCGAAGGCGAAGGCCCTCCTCGACGCCGGCACCATCACCCCCGAGGAGTTCGCGCACCTGAAGAGCGTCGCCCTCGGCCACCAGGCCGGAGCCGGAGCGCACGCAGCGCCCGCGGCCCCCGCCGCCCCGTCCGCGCCGACCCCGCCGCCGGCAGCGCCCACGGCGTGATCGAACGGGATCGGTGACCGACGTGACCGACCCGACCGCGACGGCGCCGGAGTCCTCCAGGGCTCCGGCGCCGTCGCGCACCCGCATCCGGCCACTGGCCGGCCTGACCGCGAAGAACGCGGTCCGCGAGGTGCTCGGCGGGGTCACGCTGCTCGCCATCGCCATCCCGCTCAACATCGGCTACGCGCAGATCGCCGGCCTCCCCGCCACCGCCGGGCTGTACGCGCTGGTCATCCCCGCCGTCGTCTACGCGCTCACCGTGTCCTCGCGGCAGCTCGTCGCGTCGCCGGACGCCGCGGCCGCCGCGCTGGTGGCCTCCTCGCTCGGCGGCCTCGCGGTCGCCGGCCACCAGGACTACATAACGCTGGCGCTCGCGCAGGCCCTGATCAGCGGCGTGCTCTTCCTGCTGTGCTCGTTCTTCAAGCTCGGCTTCCTCGCCAACTTCCTCTCCAAGCCGATCCTGGTCGGCTTCGTCGGCGGCCTCGCGCTCGACATCCTGGTGTCGCAGGTCGCCAAGATGCTGGGCGTCAAGATCAACTCCGGCGGGGAGTTCCTGGAGAAGGTCGGCGACCTCATCACCGGGCTGCCGACGCTCAACGTCTGGTCGCTGCTCATCTCGCTCGGCGCCCTCATCGTCCTGCTGGTCGGCCGCCGGCTCGCCGGCTCCATGCCCTGGGCGCTTCTCGTCCTCATCGTCGCGACCGTCGTGGTCGTGTTCACCGGCGCGGAGAGGGCCGGCGTCGCTGTGCTCGGCCACGTCGATGCCGGCCCTCCGACACTCACCTGGCCGATCATCGCGTGGGGGCAGTGGCTCGCGCTCATCCCGTCGGCCATCGCCCTCACCGTCGTCGCGATGGGCGAGGGCCTGCTCGTCTCGCGCTCCTACGGCGAGAAGCGCGGCTACCCGACCCGCCCCGACCGCGACCTGTTCGCGTTCGGCGCCGCGAACATCGCCGCCGGCGTCAGCGGCGGCTTCGCGGTCGGGTCGTCGACCTCCCGCACCGCCGCGATGGACCAGTCCGGCTCCCGCACGCAGCTGCCCTCCCTGATCACGGCCCTCGGCACCCTGCTGCTCCTGATCTTCGGGACCGCCCTGCTGGCGGACATCCCCTCCCCCGCCATCGGCACGATCGTCGCCGTGGCGGTCGTCCCGCTTCTCGGCATCCCCGACTTCATCCGGCTCTGGCGGCTCGACCGGTTCGAGTTCGCGATCGGCGCCGCGTGCTTCCTCGGCGCCCTGATCGTCGGGCCGATCGCCGGCATCGTCATCGCGTTCGTCCTCGCGGTGATCAACGTCACGCGCCGGGCGGCGAACCCGCCGATCGACACGTTGGCCGCGGACGGCGACCCGGAGCACTCCCTCCTGGAGGCCGCTCCCGCCGGGGAGCCGACCGTCCCGGGCGTCGTGGTCGTCCGGCTGGCCGCACCACTGTTCTTCGCGAACTCGACCTCCTTCGAGAAGGCGGTGAAGCGCGCCGTCCAGGACACCGGCGCCACCCACGTCGTGCTCGACATGGAGGCCGTCACCGACGTCGACGTGACCGGCGCCGAATCGTGGGAGGCCGTGCAGACCTTCCTGGCCGCACACGGGGGCGACCTCGCCCTCAGCCGGGTGCGCCCCGGCATCCGCGACCGCCTCCACCACCTCGAACTCCTCGACGGGGTGCGTTTCTTCGACACCAACCGGGAGGCCATCATGGCGCTCCAGACCCCGATCGCGGGAACCGATCATGTCCACGACTAGCGGGATCTGGCCGTTCCGCCGCCGCACCCGCGCGCCGGAGCCGCCCCCGCCGGCCGGGCCCGACCCCGACCAGGAGGCCACCGCCGCGAACGGCCGCAGCGTCCGCATCCTCCTCGCGCTGGCGGGCGGTGTCGTCATCCTGATCGGGATGCACGCGATCGCCGGCATCCTCGCCCCGACCCTGCTCGCCCTGGTGCTCGTCATCTGCGCGCAGCCGGTGCGGGTCTGGCTGGAGCGGCACGGCACGCCGAGCGGGGTGGCGACCGGCGCCGTCGCGCTCACGACGTTCGCGCTGTTGGCGGGCTTCGCCGCCCTCCTCATCATCGCGATGGCCCAGTTCGTCTCGATGCTGCCCCAGTACAAGGAGCAGTTCCAGCAGATCGGCCAGCAGTTCGCGAGCTGGCTGACGAGCATCGGCATCAGTCCGCAGGACCTCAAGGTCGTGACCCAGGGCTTCGACCCGACCAAACTGCTGAACTTCTTCAGCGGCCTGCTCGGGGGCGCGTTCGGTCTCATCACCTTCGGCGTGATCGTGCTGACCATGCTCATCCTGATGCCCGCCGACGCCGCCTACACGCCGACCCTGCTGCGCCAGCTCGAACCGACCAAGCCCAACCTGGTGTACGCGCTCACCGGCTTCGCCCACAGCGTCCGGCGGTACATGGTCGTCACCACCGTGCTCGGTGTCGTGCAGGGCGTCATCAACGGCGTCGCGCTGTTCATCCTGGGCGTGCCCGCGGCGCTGCTCTGGGCGATCCTGTCGTTCCTGTGCAGCTTCATCCCCAACGTCGGCTACTTCCTGGCGCTGGTGCCGCCACTGGTGTTCGGCTACCTCATCGGCGGCTGGGGCACCGTCATCGCGATCATCGTCATCTACGGAGTCGTCAACGCCGTCGTGCAGTCGGTCGTGCAGCCCAAGGTGGTCGGGAACGCGGTGGCGCTCAGCCAGACGCTCACCTTCTTCTCCGTGCTGCTCTGGGCGATCGTGCTCGGCGCGATCGGCGCCATCCTCGCCATCCCGCTGACGCTGCTGGCCCGGGCCATCCTGGTGGACTCCGACCCGCGCGCCCGGATCTGGCGCGCCGTCATCGGCGACCTCCGGGAGACGAAGGACCTGATGAAGGTGGAGTCCGACGCAGCGAAGGCGGAGCGCAAGTCGGCCAAGGACGCGAAGCACACGCCCGCGGTCGACGAGCGGAAAGAGGAGTAGATGGGGAGTGCGATCGGGGACACCCTCCCGCTGGCGCTGGGCATCGCGATCAGCCCGATACCGATCATCGCGGCGATCCTGATGCTGCTCTCGCCGAAGGCGCGCGGGACGAGCGTGGGGTTCCTGATCGGCTGGGTGCTGGGCATCGTCGTCGCGGTGGTGGTCTTCACGCTGTTGTCGGGCCTCATCCCCGCCGCCGACCCGAACGCGTCCGCGCCGATCGCGGGGACGATCAAGATCGTCCTGGGGCTGGGCCTCCTGTTCCTCGCGCTGCGGCAGTGGCGCTCACGGCCGAAACCGGGCGAGACGGCCGCGCTCCCGAAGTGGATGAGCGCGATCGACTCGATGACCGCCGGGCGCGGGTTCGTGCTCGCGTTCATCCTGGCCGCGGTGAACCCGAAGAACCTCCTGCTCGCCGCTGGCGCGGGCGTCGCCATCGGCACGGCCGGGCTCAGCGCGGGCTCCGCGACGATCGTCATCCTGATCGTCGTGGTCGTCGCGGCGAGCTCGGTCGCCATCCCGGTGATCGGCTATCTCGTGGCCGCCGACGCGATGCGCGGCCCGCTCGACGCGCTGCGCGGATGGCTCGTGGCGAACAACGCCACGGTGATGGCGGTGCTGCTGCTGGTGATCGGGGTGGTGCTGATCGGGAAGGGGATCGGGAGCTTCTGAGGGGGGTCAGCCCGCCGCGGCGGCCCTGGCGTTCTCCAGCTCGTAGCGCATCTGCATCCTGAGCCACAGCTCGGCAGTACCGATGCTGTTGGCTTCCAGGGTGAGAGCGAGCTTGGTGCTGATCGCGGCGTGGCCGTTGAGGACCCGTGACAGGGCCGGGCGGGACATGCCCAGCTTCAGCGCGGCCTCGCCGACGGTCAGCCCGAGGCCCTCGGGTCCGAGCTGCTCCGCGAGCACCTCGCCCGGGTGCGGTCTGTTGTGCATCGTCATCATCCGCTCCTTCTTGGTCAGTGGTAGTCCAGGTAGTCGACGAGGATCACGTCCTCGCCGTCGAAGGCGAAGATCACTCTCCAGTTGCCGTTCACCCGCAGCGAGTACATGCCGGCGAGGTCGCCTTTCAGTGCATGGAGGCCGAACGCGGGCAGGTCGACATCCTCGGGTACTGCGGCGTCATCGAGCGTCGCCAGGATCAGCCGCAGCCGTCGCCGGTGCTGCGGAACGATCCCTTTCGCCGAGCCTGTGTGGTAGAACGCGGACAGACCCTTGTGGGCGAAACTCTTGATCACCTCGACAACTGTAACGCGTAACGGCACGCGGCACAAACTCGGAAGCCGCCGCCGACGCCCTCAGTGCTGCAATGTCGTCTTCAGGACGATCACGACGAAACCGAACAGGCCGGTCACCGCCGCCCCGGTCAGGCACACCAGGACCGACCTTCCGCGGATCAGGAAGACCAGGTACCCCAGCAGCGCCAGCAGCAGCACGGTCAGCCAGAGCGATATGAACACACCGACCTCGGCGGGGAGGATGCCGAGTGCGGCCAGCAGCAGCGGGATGCTGGGGACGACCGCCGCCTCCAGCATGCCGCTCGACTCGAACAGGGCGTGCCGGAGGGAGTCCACGATCCGCCCCCGGACGCTGTCGTCGTCGGCGTGGAAGCCGAGGGCGGTGGAGTAGACGTGCGCCAACCAGAACACCACGATGCTGACCAGGCTGAAGACCAGGACGTGCAGGGCGTCCGCCTGGTCCGACGCGCCGCCCGAGCTGGCGGCGACCACGCTCGCGTAGACGATGGTGCCGTAGATGCCCGCAGGCGTGCCCCAGTGCCGCCAGAGAGCGCGTTGCACCCGGACTCCGCCGCCGGCAGCAGCAGCACCCGGCTGGTTGAGGTCCATCGAGTCCATGAGGACATCATGGTCCGCGGCCGGTAGCGGCGTCAGCCCCGTCGTGGCGGACGCCTCACTCCTTGTCCGGGAAGCGCGCCTCCGTCGCGAGCCCGCCCTGCGCCGCGGCCGACCCGGCGAGGCCTCCCCCGCGGCCGCGCAGCAGGAACGCCGCGCCGACCGCGATCACCGCGCCCGCGACCGGACCGACGATGTACACCCAGTACGCGTCCCAGTGCCCACTCACCAGGTCGGGCCCGAACGTGCGCGCCGGGTTCATCGAGGCGCCGGAGATCGGGCTGCCCCACAGCCCGGCCAGCGCGATGTAGGCGCCGACGCCGAACGCGCCGATGATGCCGAGGTTCTGGGCTCCGGAGGCCGTGCCGAGGATGACGCTCACCAGGCCGAAGGTCAGGACCGTCTCCATCAGCAGCGCATCCCACGAGGTGAAGCCGGACGCGGGGTAGTTCGATCCGTAGCGCGACGACACATGGGTGACGCCCTCCAGGAACCACGCCGCGAGGGAGGCCCCGCCGAGCTGCACGACGATGTAGCCGGGCACGCGCGCCCACGGGAAGTCCCCGCGCAGCGCGAACGCCACGCTGACCGCCGGGTTGAGGTGCGCGCCGGAGACCTTGCCCATGAACAGGATGATCGCGAACACCATCAGCGCCGGCGCGGTCACCGCCGCCGTGCGCGAGATGACGCCTGGGAACGCCTGGCCCATCATCCCGCCGCCGGCGGCCACGAGCACCAGGAAGAAGGTGCCCAGCAGCTCGGAGAACAGCCGCCGCCACTCCTGCGACGTGTCGTGGAAGTCCTCGATGGACTGCTCGATCGACGCGGGCACGTGCATGAGCCGCCCGTGGACGACGTCGTTCATGATCCCGCGCGCCTCCGCGGCGTCCCTGCCGGTCTGCTCCTGGCTCATGCTGCCTCCTCTACACTCCCACCGCGCTCGGCTCCACCGACAGGTCGCTGCCGCCCTCCACGGTGATGCGACGGCCGACCCGGACGAGTTGCGGCTCGTCCGAGAACGCGCCCGCGAACAGCGCCTCGCCCTTCCGGAACGTGGGCGACTGCTCCAGCAGGTGCTGCGGCACGAACCCGAACACGTCGCCGATCTCGTCGATGTCGCGCGGCGAGTTCATCCGCATCAGGCCGAGGTTGTCGCACTGGGACAACACGTTCGGGTGGATCTTGGTGGGACGCTGCGTGGAGAGGAACAGCCACAGCCCGAACTTGCGGCCCTCTGCGGCGATCTGGATGAGCTGCTCGGTGAGCTGCGCCTCCACGCTGTTGCGCGGGACGGGCGGGCAGAAGTTGTGCGCCTCGTCCAGGACGATCAGCAGCGGGTTACGCTCCATCCGCTTCTCCCAGAGGTGCTCCAGCACGCAGAGCGCCGCCGCCTGGGGCTCGGCCTGGTGGGCGAAACCGCCGACGTCGAGCACGGTGACGCGCGGGCGCTCGTCGATCGTGTCCACGACCGAGGAGCGGCCGAACGACCAGAGCGGCCAGTCCAGGATCTCCAGGTTGTCGATCCGCATCCCGAGCCGCTGGCGCGCCGGGTCGTCCGAGGACGCGAGCATCTCCAGGAAGCGCTGCTTGTCGAAGTGCTGCCCCGGTGACTTGTCGAGGTGCAGGAGGGCGTTGTACTCCTCCTCGTCGGCGATCGGGTCGAGCCGGCCGACCGCCGCCTGCGAGCGCACGCTGAGGTCCACGTACCGGGCGTGGAGCTGCGGCTCGGTGCGTGTGCTGGAGTGGAAGACGCGGATGTCGAAGGCGGCGAACCGTTCGCGCTCCTCGGCCCGCGCGTCGTCCCGCGTGCGCGACACCCGGACGAAGTCGGCGTTCGGGTCGAGCACCGCGATCGGCAGCTCGGTCTGTAGCAGCAGCTGCTCCAGCACGACGCCGAGCGCGTAAGTCTTGCCCGACCCGCTCTGCCCGCACCAGAAGGTGTGCCGGTTGAAGCGCGAGCCGTCGATGACGGCGGGACGCTCGGGGGCGTCGACGGTGGTGCCGATGGTGAGCGGGATCATCGTGCCGCCTTCCGGTCGGTGGCGCTCTGGGCGGTCAGCGCGGCGTCGAGCGCGATCGCCGCCCGGATGAGCGCGAGGTGGGTGAACGCCTGCGGGAAGTTGCCGAGCTGGAGGCCGGCGGGGTCGATCTCCTCGGCGAACAGGCCGACGTGGTTGCCGTACGTCAGCATCTTCTCGAACGCGTACTGCGCCTCGTCCAGGCGGCCGGCATCGGTCAGGGCGCAGACGTAGAAGAACGAGCACAGCGAGAAGGTGCCCTCCTCGCCCGGGAGGCCGTCCGGCGACGCCGACGGGTTGTACCGGTACACGAGGCTGTCGGTGACCAGTTCCTCCCCGATCGCGTCCAGCGTCGAGAGCCACATCGGGTCCTTCGGCGAGATCATCCCGACCAGAGGCATCAGCAGCGTGATCGCGTCCACGACGTCGGTGCCGGGATGCTGGGTGAAGGCCTTCCGCTCCGGGTTCCAGCATTTCGTGAACACCTGCTCGTAGATCGCGTCACGGGTGGCGATCCAGCGTTCCAGGGGCGCCGGGCGGCTGCGCTCGCGGGCGATGGTGATGGCTCGGTCGAAGGCGACCCAGCACATGATCCGGCCGTAGGTGAAGTCCTTGCGGCCTCCGCGGGTCTCCCAGACGCCCTCGTCCGGCTGGTCCCAGTTGTCGGCGAGCCAGTCGAGGATGCCGAGGAGCTTCATCCAGCCGGGATGGCCGATCGGGTGATGGTCCTCCGCGATCGAGAGCGCGTCCATCGCCTCGCCGTAGATGTCGAGCTGGAGCTGGTCGGCGGCGCCGTTGCCGATGTGCACCGGTGTCGAGCCCGCGTAGCCCTCGAAGTGGTCGAGGGTCAGTTCCTCCAGATCGGACGATCCGTCGATCCGGTACATGATCTTGAGCGGGCCGGAGCCCTCGCCCACCTGCTCCGAGACCCGGTCGGCGGTCCACAGCGCGAAGGAGATCGCCTCCTCCTCGTAGCCGAGGGCGAGCAGCGAATAGACCGAGAAGGAGGCGTCGCGGATCCAGGTGTAGCGGTAGTCCCAGTTGCGCACGCCGCCGAGCTGCTCGGGAAGCGCGGCGGTGGGAGCTGCGACCAGCGCTCCGCTCGGCGCGTACTGCAGCAGCTTCAGGACCATCGCCGAGCGCTCGACGTCCTCCCGCCAGCGGCCGGAGTAACTGCTGCGGTCGATCCAGTCCCGCCAGAAGGCGACGGTCTCGCGGAACAGGCGGTTGCCGCGCGCGCGCCCGATGTCGCGGGGCTCGCCGCGCGGCTCGGTCTCGAACGCGAAGATGCGCAGGTCGCCGGCGCCGAGCGCGAACTCCAGGTCGACGTCCCCGTCCACCAGCGCGTCCGGCGGCACTCCGTGCAGAGCCGCGCTGGTCGTGTCGTCGGCGAACAGCACGCCGTTGTCGGAGGCCGTCGCGGTGTGCGCGCTGCGGCCGTAGTCGAACCGCGGACGGCACTCCAGCCGGAAGGTCAGCTCGCCGCGCACCACGCGGACAGCGCGCACGATGATGCGCCTGGCGGTGGCGATCCGCGGCTCGTCGGCGACCGGCATGAAGTCGATGACCTCCCCGACCCCCGCGGACGACATGAACCGGGTGATCAGCACCGCGGTCTGCGGGAAGTACATCTGCCGGATGCGCACGTCGTCGGCCAGCGCGTGGATGCGGAAGAAGCCGCCCTTCTCGCGGTCGAGCAGCGACGCAAACATCGTGGGCGAGTCGAACCGGGGAGCGCAGAACCAGTCGATGGAGCCGCCCGTCGAGACCAGAGCGACGGTCTGCAGGTCGCCGATCAGACCGTGGTCCGCGATGTCGGGGAACGCCTCCATGCCGGTCTCCTCCCGTCGTGCCGCGCCGGGCGGCGCTGACGGCCGCATGCTAGCTCCGGGCGCGAGCGCGGCACCAGACCCGTCAGCGGGAGGGCGCGGGCCGTCAGCGGGAGGGGGTTTCCTCCTCCGCCTCCTCCGTCGCCTCGCCGTCCGGCTTCCCCAGCACGCTCGACGGCAGGTTGCGCGAGAAGAACACCGCGCCGAGCGAGACCATCGCCAGCGCCGCGAACGACAGCCGGAGGGCGTCGAGCTGCGACGTGCTGTAGATGGCGGAGAGCTCGTTCGCCTGATCCTGCGAGAGCCCGGCGTCCGTCGCGATCTTCGGCACGTCGGCCACCGGCACGACCGCGACCCCGGCCTGCGTCTCCGACGCGATCTGCTGCTGCACCGAGTCGGGGAGGGTGCTGTCCGCCACGCCGCCGCTGAACAGCGTGGTGAGCGAGGCGATCATCACCGAGCCGATCAGCGCCGTCCCGAGCGACGATCCCAGGTTCTGGTACACCCCCTGCACGCCTCCCGCCTCGCTGAGCTCGTCGTCCCCCACCGCCGACATGGTCACGTTGCCGAGCTGGGACGCGAGCAGGCCGAGGGCGGCTCCGGCCAGGAACATCCCGGTGCCGAAGATCCAGTTGTCGAGCTTCGTGTCCACCGAGCCGAGCAGCACGAGGCTCGACAGGACGAGCCCGTACTGGCCGATCCGGGCGATGAGCTTCGGCGACAGCCGCCGCGCGAGCGCGGTCCCGAGGATGGAGAACAGCACCAGGGCGACCGACAGCGGGAAGATCCGCAGCCCGGTCGACAGCGCGTCCAGTCCGAGCGAGAGCTGCAGGAAGATCGGCACGACGAAGAACAGGCCCGCGGTCACCGTGTACTGGATGCCGAGGCTCCCGACCCCCGCACGGAGCTGCCGGAGCCGCAGGATGGCGGTGTTCAGCAGCGGAGGCCTCCCGAGCCGGATCAGCCGGCGCTGGCGGAGGAAGAACAGCCAGAGCAGCACGGCCCCGAACCCGACGATGAACGGCACCGGCGAGATCCCGAGGATCTTGATGTTCTGCTGCGTCGGCAGGATCCAGCCCCAGGTCTTGGTCTGCAGGAGGCCGTAGACGATGAGCACGAGCGCCGCCGCCGACAGCACGACGGAGAGGATGTCGATCCGGATGCGCAGGCGCTCGCCGTTGTCGGCGACCACGTTCCGGAACAGCAGCACGACCGCCATGATGACGACCTCGCCCGCGAACACGTACCGCCAGCTCGCGTAGGTGGTGAGGAAACCGCCGATCAGCGGCCCGACCGCGACCGCCACGCCGGACGCGGCGCCGATCGCGGCGAACGCCGTCACCCGCGCGTGCCCCGAGTAGTTGTCCGCGATGAGGGCGGCGATGGCCGGGATGACCAGCACGGCGCCCAGCCCCTCCACCACCGACCAGCCCAGGAACAGCACCACGATGTTCGGAGCGAGCGCGGTGGTGCCGGAGCCGACGGCGTACACGATCGAGCCGATGACGAGCGCGCGCCGGCGACCCCAGACGTCGCCGAGCTTCGCGCCGAGCAGCATGAAGGCGGCCATCGTCAGCGTGTAGAAGGTGATGCACGCCTGCATGGCCGAGATGGTGGTGTGGAGGTCCTTGACGACGGTCGAGATGGAGACGTTCATCACGGTGCTGTCGAGCGTCATCACGAACTGGGCGGACGCGAGCACCGTGACCGCGCCCCACCGACTCGCCATGACCGCCACCTCCGGAAAATCTGCCCGATGGTAGCCCGCGGCCGTCGCGCCGCACCAGACCCGCGCTCAGCGCGGCAGCGGCCGCAGGCCCTCCGGCGCCGGGAACGGCAGCGGGTAGTACAGCTGGGGCGCCCCGACCGCGCCGAAGTCGTCCTTCTTCGCCACGATCCGCTCCGGCGAGACCTCCGCGAGCCGGACACGCAGCCAGGAGCCGTCGGGCTGACGCAGCTCGTACAACTCGGCGAGGTAGCCGATGCCCACCGCGTCGAGAGCCTCCTCGGCCTCCAGCCAGCCGACCGGGCCGCTCAGGTCGCGGCCGAGCAGGTCGACGGGGACGAAGAGCTCGCCGGACGGGCGCATCCAGCCGACGCGCTCGCCGTCGTGACGGCGGTGCTCGATCCATCCCGTCTGATCCACGGTGTCCACCCTAACGATGCGCGCTGCTCGCGAAGAAGGTGTCCGGGTCATTCAACCGCATCATCGTGACCTAAGATTTCAGTACAGACATAATGGAGTATCGACAAGGATTGGGGTTGATTCGGATGGCACAGAACAGCATGAAGGTGCTCCAACTGACTGGGAAGCGGCCTCGCGCGCCGCGGTGACCCGCCGCGATGCGTTCGGGATCGTGCTGCTCGCATCGATCGCGTGCGCGACCGCCGGGACCGATCACCTGTGGGCCACCGTCACTGCTTTCGTGATTCCCGATATCGCCGTCGCGAGTTCCTTGTTGATCAGGAAGATCGACCCACGTGTCATGGTCGAGAGCCAGGTGGCGCTGTACCCGTCCGTGCTCATCGTGCTCGGACTGTCGGGGGGCGTTGGAATGTTCAGTGGCCTTCTGCTGTCCGCGGGCGCGGGCTGGCTGTTGAGGATCGCCGTCCAGAGGCTCGTCGGGAGCGATTTCGAGCGCTGGTGACCACCCTAACGGGAGACGTCTACCCGCCCGCCGCGCGCCGAGCTACCATGAGCGCCACCCAGGAGGTGCGTCATGACGACCATCGCGACCCCGCTCACCGAAACCGAGCTCTACGACGCCGGCCGCGCGGCCCGCTCGCAGGTTCCGCGGTCCGCGCAGGCGGAGTACACGCCGCCGCCCGGGCGCGACCCGCTCGGCATCCTGCACGAGCAGAACGAGTCGCGGCTGCCGAACCTCGTGCAGCTGCGCATGCAGCGGATGGCCACCGACCCGTTCGCGTTCTACCGGGGCACCGCGGCGCTGCAGGCCGCCGACATGCGCGGGGCCCCGACCTCCGGGGCCGAGGTCGTGATCTGCGGCGACGCGCACGTGAGCAACTTCGGCATCTACCGTTCGCCGGAGCGCGCGATGGTGTTCGACATCAACGACTTCGACGAGGCGTCCGTCGGCCCGTGGGAGTGGGATGTGCGGCGGCTGCTGGCCAGCGTCGTCCTGGCCGGACGCTCGCTCGGCATGGGCGGCTCCGACCTCCGCTCCATCGTGGTCTCGGCGGCCGCGATGTACCGCAACTCCCTGCGGAACGCCCTCCAGCAGACGCTCATCGGCCGGTACTTCCGGCCGACCAGCCTGGTGGACAGGCAGATCCTCAGTCCGGACAGCGAGCGCATGATCAAGCGGACCCTCAAAGAGTCGGAGAAGCGCACGAGCGAGCGCGTCGCCCGGCGCTCCCTCGAGGAGGGCGGCGACGGGGGCGTGCAGTTCGTCGAGAACCCGCCGGTGCTCACCCGGCTGGAGCCGGAGATCCGCACGCTCATCGAGTCGGTCTTCAGCGCGTATCGCAAGACCGTCCCGACGAACCTCGCGCTGATGCTGTCGCAGTACACCGTGCTCGACGCCGCGCGGCGCGTGGTCGGAGTCGGCAGCGTCGGGACGCGCTGCTTCATCATCGCGCTCGGCGACCCGACCGGGGACGTGCTCATCCTCCAGCTCAAGGAGGCCAGCCGCTCCGTCATCCAGCAGTACGGCGGGGTCCCACCCGTCGTCGGCTACCTCGACCCGGAGCTGGAGGCGCTGCACGAGGGCTACCGGGTCGTCGGCTGCCAGCGCATCCTGCAGGCGGTGTCGGACCCGTTCCTCGGCTATCTGAACGTGGAGGACTTCAGCTTCTACATGCGCATCTTCCGCAACCGGAACGCGTCGTTCGAGATCGCCGACATGAACCGCGTCCAGTTCGGCGACTACGCGCAGTCGTGCGCCGTCGTCCTGGGCCGTGCCCACGCGCGCTCGCCCAAGGCGCAGTTCGCGGCGGGGTACATGGGAACGGGGGGCTCGTTCGTGCGCGCGGTGGCCGAGTGGGCGCACTCCTACGCGAACCAGTCCGAAGCGGACTACGCGACCTTCGTCGACGCGGTCCGCGCCGGCGACTTCAGCTGACCCGTGCTCGCCGAGGGGCACGTTAACGCCCCTAAGATCGCGTTCTAGGCGCGTTTACGTGCCCTTCGGTGGGCGTTGCGCGCTCAGTCGAGCGGGTGGGCGGTGCGGATGACGCGCTCCGGGTCGTACGCCTGCTTGATCGCGCGCAGCCGCTCCAGCGTCGCCGGGTCGTAGAACCGCGACGGCGAGGCCGGGGCCTCGCGGAAGTTGGAGTAGTCGCGCGCGCTCGTCCACGGCTCGAGCGCCGCGCGCATCGCCGCCACCTGGGACATGAGCACCGGGGCGAGCGCCGGGTCGGGCAGCATCCCGACGGCGTACGCGAGGAAGCGGCCGGGGAAGTGGTCGACCGCTCCCCCGTTCTCGGCCGGACGGCCGGCCGCTCCGCCGAGGTGCCGCAGGTCGATCGCCAGCAGCGCGGTGTCCGCCTCGGGGCCGGCGAGCGCGAGCAACGCCTCGATCGCGGCCTCCGGGAGGTCGTCGAGGATCAGCCCGTCGCCGATCGCCGGCACCGGCTGCGGCGGGTCCATGTGGACGAGCCCGAGCTGGGCGGCAGGGAGGACACCGAACGTGTCGATGGCCGGCCCGAGCTCGCGCAGCGGCTCCAGGACCGCCGCGGCCTCGTCCTCCGGCAGGTCGATCGCGCCGTCCACTCCGACGAACGCCTGCCCGCGGAGGAAGTCCGGGAGGTCGGGCAGCGGCGGGATGTGCAGCAGCCGCACGCAGGTCGTCGCCGCCTCGGTCAGGTCGCGCGTCCACTCCTCGTAGGCGCGCAGCACCTCCCCGGCGCGCGCGATCGGGTAGAGCAGCATCCCCGCGTACACGGTCGCGACCGGGAACACGGTGAAGGTGAGCGCCGTGACGACCGCGACGTTGCCCCCGCCGCCGCGCAGCGCCCAGAACAGGTCGGGCTCGGTGGCTGCCGTCACGTGCCGCTGCCTGCCGTCGGCCGTGACCACGTCGATCGCGGTGACCGCCGAGCAGCCGAGGCCGCGCTCGCGTGCCATCCAGCTGTAGCCGCCGCCGAGCAGGTAGCCGGCGACGCCGACGTCCGGCGACGACCCGGCGAGGGCGGCGAGGCCGTGCGGCGCGAGGGCGGAGGTGACCTCGCCCCACAGCACGCCTGCGCCGGCGCGGACGGTCGCGTTCGCGACGTCGACCTCCACCTCGCGCAACCGCGACGTGCGCAGCAGGACGGAGCCCGCGAGGTCGCCGAGCGGCGCCGCGAGGTGGCCGGTGCCCTGCGGCACGACGCGCAGGCCGAGGTCGCGCGCGAACCCCAGGACGACGGCGATGTCGGAGGCGTCGGCCGCCACGACCACGGCCTCGGGGCGCTGGTCGGCGGCGAGGTTCCAGCCCTGCCGTTCGAGGTCCCAGTCGGGATCGGCGGGGGTGACGACACGGCCGGTCAGCCGGGCGGCGAGATCTCGGAATCGATCAGACACGGCGGTCTCGGTGAGAGACATAGTGGTGCTCCTGTTCGGGTACTGGTTTCTGGTGAAGGCCGCCGGCGGCCGGGCACGCACGGCGACGGGAGCAAGGATGCTCCTCGGCGCCGGGCTCGCACCACCCCAAACTGAAAATTGCTCATGTGAGCAGGCGCGCTCCCCTGATGGTCGCCCGGCGCGGGGTCAGCGAGCGGCGAGGAAGGCGCGGACGGCGGCCAGGACGTCCGGCGTGTCCAGGTGCAGGCCGTGCCGCGCGTCGAGCTCCAGCACCTGCGCGTCCGGGATGCCCTCGGCCAGCAGGCGGGCATGGGCCACCGGCGTGAGGGCGTCCTCCCGGCCGTGGATCACCAGCGTCTCCGCGCGGATCCGGCCGAGCGCCTCCCGTGCGTCGTGGTCGCGGCTCGCGGCGAAGTGCCCGCGCAGGGCCGCACGCGAGGCGACCCGGTCGAAGAACCCGGCCACGGCCTCCGGGTTGGCCCGCGCCCAGTCCGCGTCGAAGAACAGCGGCAGCATCCGCTCACGGTCGCCGCTCAGAAGGTCGCCGATGACGGCAGGGTCGCGGCGGCTGTGCGCTCCGCCGGCCCGGTCGCTCGCCGTCGTGCCGATGAGCACCAGCCGGCGGACCCGCGACGGGTGCTCGGCCGCGAGCCATTGCGCCACGCGCCCGCCCATCGAGTGCCCGAGGACGTGCGCGGCGGAGACGCCCGCCTCGTCCAGCACCGCGAGCGCGTCGTCGGCGAACTGCCGCGTGCTGTACGCGGCCGGGTCGCCCGCGCCGCTCTCGCCGATGCCGCGGTGGTCGAACACGATCACGCGGAAGTCCTCGGCGAGGGCATCCGCGAACGGCCCCCAGCCGTGCATCCCGGTCGCCTGCCCGGCGATGAGCAGCAGCGGGACGCCGCTCCCGCGCTCCTCGAACGCGATCGGCACACCGTCGTCGGCGGTCGCGAGAGGGGGCACGGCGTGTGAGTCTACCGGCCGCCACCCGCTAGCATCGCGGCATGCGTGTGCGACTGCGGCCGGTGACCGACGCCGACGCCGACGCCGCCTTCGAGATGATGCGCGACCCGGAGGCCGTGCGGATGGCGGCGTTCACCGCCGCCGACCCCGACGACCGGGCCGACTTCGACGCCCGGTGGCGGCGCCACCTCGGCGATCCGGCGATCACGATGCGCGCGGTGGAAGCCGACGGCGGCTTCGCGGGAACGGTCGCGGCGTTCACCCTCGCCGGCGACCGGGAGGTCACCTACTGGATCCGCCGCGAGCTCTGGGGCAACGGCATCGCGACGGCGGCGCTCCTCCTGCTCGTCGCGACGGAGCCGGGCCGGCCGCTGCACGCGCGGGTCGCCGCGGCCAACATCGGCTCGCAGCGGGTGCTGGCACGCGCCGGGTTCGTGGAGACGGGGCGGGAGACCTCCTACGCGGCGGGGGCCGGGAGACCCGTGGAGGAGCTGCTGCTCGAACTGCGCTGAGCGGCCGTCCCGTATCCGTCCGACCGCGGGCCCCGCACCGCCCGCGCGCTCCATCGCCCCTCCTCGCGCTCCACCCGGATCGGGTGCTCGAACGCCGCGCTCACCGTCCCGGTCGTCACGGCCTCCGCGATCGGGCCACCCGCGACGATGCGCCCGTGCGACAGCAGCAGGGCGTGCGAGGTCGTCTCCGGCAGCTCCTCCAGGTGGTGGGTGACGAGCACGCTCGCCAGGTCGGGCACCGCGACCGACAGTCCGTCGATGGTCTCCAGAAGCTGCTCCCGCGCGGCGACGTCGAGCCCGGTCGTCGGCTCGTCCAGCAGCAGCAGCCGCGGCTCGGACACGAGCGCCCGCGCGATCAGGGCCCGGCCGCGCTCACCCTGCGAGAGCGTGGGCCAGCGGGCGTCGCGCAGCCCGTCGAGGCCGATCGTGCGGATCAGGTCGCTGGCGCGGGCGACCTCCGCTGCGGTCGGCTCCCAGCGCATCGGCGGCTCCAGCGTGCCGGTGATCCCGGTGAGGACGACCTCGGTCACGGTGAGCGGCGAGCGCACGGGATGACGCGGGTTCACATGGCCGATGTGGCGGCGGAGCTCCTGCAGCTCGACCCGTCCGAGCCGCTGCCCGAGCACGTCGACCGTTCCGGAGGTCGGGAACGCGACAGCGCCGCAGAACCCGAGCACCGTGCTCTTCCCGGCGCCGTTCGGGCCGAGCAGCGCCCAGTGCTCCCCCGCGCGCACGGCGAAGCCGATGTCCTCCAGGATGTGGCGGCCGTCACGCCGGAAGGTCACGTCGCGCAGTTCGAGCACCATCTCCATGCGACCATCCTGCCCTGTCCGGGAGTGTCATCCCGTGCCGTCGCGCAGAGGTCACGGTTCGGTCTCACACGGCACATCGTCACCGGAAACGTAGGAAGCGCTCAGCATCGCTTCGTACGCTCCCCCGCTATGGGGACCCAACCGCTCCGCCTCGGACCGTTCGCCCGGCGCCGGCTGGAGACACGGGCGCGCCGCGACGCGGAGGCCGTGCGACCGCGGACAGGGGAGCCGACCGGGACCCGCGGATTCGCCGACCCGGCGGACGAGGCCGCCTTCGGCGCCGAGCCGACGCCGACCGTCGCCGCCCTCCAAGCCAGGGCGAACGCGTACGCCCATCGCGAGGAGCAGCGCTTCCTCGCCCGGTCCCGGCGGGACCTCGCCGAGCAGCGCGAACTGTCCCAGGCGCTGGCCGCCGACCTCGACGCCTACGACGAGCGGCTCGACGCCCTGCCGCCCGCCGACCGCGCCGCCACCCGCATCACGGAGGGCGAGGGCGTGGCGTTCCAGGACCTGCGCCGGCTGCGCCGCCGGATCGCCGCCCGCAACGCACGGTCGGAGCAGCTCGGCGCGCGCATCCACGGCCGCTTCACCGCCGCGCGGCTGCGCGCGACCCGCCACTTCGACCGTTCGGACGAGAAGATCGCCGTCTACTGGAGCGCGTACCTGCGGGCACTGTCGCCGCGGCTCGTGCCCGTCCGGGCGCCGGCCCTGCGTCGCGCCGACTCGCTGGCCGGCCGGGAGACGTCCGTCGACCGCTGGCATCCCGCCGGCTCCGTGCAGCCGTTCGCACCATCCACATCACCATCCACCGAACCGGGGAGCGTCGATGCGTCACCGTGACAGGATCACCGAGTACCGGGTCCCCTCCACTGCGGGGCTGCGACGGCGGCTGCTCTGGCGGCTGCGGCGGCTGCGCGGCGCCGTCGACGTCGAGACGCTGGAGGTCTTCGAGCACGAGCTCGCCGCGTTCGAGCGCGTCGGGGTCGCGGACCTGGAACGCCAGCGCACCCGCAACGTCTCCGACTGCTCGGCCCGCCTGGCCGAGGCGCAGTCGAGGGTCGAGCTGATCCGGCACGCGCTGGAACGCATGGAAGCCGACATCCGCCGCGCCGAGCAGGACGCCGCCCGCCTCGACGCCAAGCTCGCCGGCGGCGACCCCGAGCTGCACAGTTACGCCTGAGGAGGACCGCATGCCGAGAGACATCGTCACCAAGCCCCCGCGGGTCCGCCCCAGCGTCGGGCACCTGTCGCCGGCCGCGCACGTCATGGTCTACGTGCTGCTGCTGGCGATGCTGGCCGTCGACTACCTCCTCCTCGCCCAGGCGCTGACGCTGCTGCTGCGGAACGACAGCCAGTACGGCTCCATCGGTCTGCAGATGTACGTGATCACGCTGGGCATCTCACTCGCGGTCGTCTCGCTGCCCCACGTGTCGGCGATCCTGCTGCGGCGCGTGCAGGCGCGCGTGATGTCCCGCGGCTGGATCGTGGTCTCGGTCGCCCTGCTCGTGGTCTGGGCGGCGCTGCTGACGGCGATCACGGTCGCGCGGATCAAGGCGGGCATGGACGCGGCGAGCTCCGGAGGCCTCACCGGCCTGGCCGGCGGCGGGACGACGAGCGCGCCCGCGTTCTCGTGGACCGCGCCGGACACGCTCATGGCGTTCCTCATGCTCGGGGTGCTCGCCACTTCCGGGACGATCAGCTTCGTCGTCGCCTGGCTGACGACCCGGCCGCTGCTGACCGCCGTGGAGAAGGCGCACGCTCACGTCGCGAAGCTCCGCACCCACCGCGACCGGCTGCTCGCCGAGGCGGTGAAGGCGGAGGAGGCCGCCCGCCACGCAGCCCAGCTCGACGCCCACGACGCCGTCCGCTACACGGGCGCCCGCGTCACGTTCCACTCGCGGGTGGACGTCATCCGCGCCCGCCTCGCCACCAGCCTCGCCCAGCGCGAACGGGACCCGGAGAGCACGAGCCAGCTCATCCGCGAACTCCGCGCGCGGCGGGTGGTGGAGGCCTCGGCCCCGGCGCCGGCGGTGCCGATGGCGCCGGAGGCCGCAGCGGTGGAGGGGCCGGAGGCCGCGCCGACGTGGCCGTCCTCGACGACCGGGCTCGAGCGATGAGAGGCGGCATGAGATCCGCCTCTATCCGCGCGCTCGTCGCCGTCGCCGGAGTCCTCGCCGTGGGCGCAGGCCTCACCGCGTGCACGTCGGCGACCGCCGCGGGCCAGGCGTGCGACCAATCGCACAAGCGCAACCTCGGGGTGGTCGCGGGGAGCACCGCCAACGCCCCCGCCGTGGCGGTGCCCGCGAGCGCCACCGACCAGCTCAAGGTGGCCGGGACCACCAACGGCAGCGTGACGGTGGTCATCCCCTCGGGGACGCCGCAGACGATGGGCACCACGTCGCTGGGCTCCAGCGCGCAGGACGCGATCGTCTGCCAGAACGACCAGCGCACCAAGCTCACCCAGATCGGCAGCTACCTCGCGGGCCTCAAGGCCGCCACACCGGAGGTGGACTTCCTCGGCGCGATCGGCCAGGCCGCCCGTGACCTCGGAGACCATTCGCTCGGCGTGCTCGTCATCGGCAACGGCCTCCAGACCGCCGACCCCCTGAACTTCGCCGGAAGCGGCCTGCTCTACGCCGACCCGGCGCAGGTGGTCTCCGACCTCCGCTCGCGGAACCTCCTCCCGACCGACCTCCACGGCGTCACCGTCTACTGGTCCGGCATGGGCGACACGGCGGGGGCGCAACGGCCGCTGACCGTCCCCGCGCGCAGCAATCTGGCCGCCATCTGGACCGCCGTGGTCAAGGCCGCGGGCGGGACCCTCTCGCTGCTGCCCGAGCCGGCGTCCGGCGCGGCGGCGACCGGGCTGCCCGCCGTGACTCCGGTCCCGGTGGAGGCCGTCGCGACCAAGACCGACTGGTCGCATCCCGTGGTCATCCGCAACAGCGACCTCCACTTCGTCAAGGACACCGCCACGTTCTCCGACCCGACGGCCGCCCAGCGACTCCTGTCGACCCTCGCGCCCTCGATCGAGCAGAGCAGCGGCGTGATCACGATCACCGGCACCGCGTCGAAGGACCAGGCCACGGACAACACCGCCGACACCGCGCTGTCGCTCCGCCGGGCGAACTCCGTGAAGGCCGCCCTGGTGTCGCTGGGCGTGCCGGAGGCGAAGCTCGCGACCGCCGGAGTCGGCTTCCAGTGGTGCGGCCGGCAGAGCGAGACGGACGCCTCCGGCTCCTACTCGGACGCGCTCGCCGAGCAGAACCGGTCGGTCATCCTCACGTCGTCCGGAGTGTCCCTCTGCGGCTGACCGCCGGTCAGGTGTTCGGCGTCGGAGCGGGACTGGCCGTCGTGCCGTGCTTCGCCGCACCGAGGTGCACGATGCGCGTCGCCGTGACGGTGTCGCCACTGCGGGCTCCGATGACGCCGACCCGGTCGCCGACGGCGAAGGAGGAGGCGGTGGCCGGCTTCTTCGCCGTGCCGAACGCGGTGCTGGAGTCGACGGTGACCGTGACGGTCGCACCGGCGGCCGACTGGATCGTCCAGGAGCCCCCCGACAGCGCGGTCACGGTTCCGACGGTGCCGTGGGTGTGCTTCTGCTTGGCGGAGGTCGTGCCCTTCTTGGCGTGCGCCGCCGTGTTCATCGCCGCGGGGGCCGCCGAGCCGACCCCGGCGACCGCGGCGGACACGCCCCACGCCGTCCCGCCCGCGACCACCACGATCGCGACCGCGGCGGCGGCGATGGAGAGCCCGACCACGTGACGTCGGAAGAACGAGGGGCGATCGGCGTCGGCGGACTTCATCGTGTCTGTGACCGCCCGGCCCGGAGGGTTCTCGGGCGCCGCAGACTCGGATGCACCGGAGGCATCCGGCCGCTCCGACCACCACGGCAGCGGCTCGGTGGGATTTCCATCAGCGAAAGCGGGTTCGGAGCCGGCCTCGTCGTTCGTGTTCATGGCACAACCGTGTCAGGCGCAGATCAGGGCGAGGCTCACGGAATGTCAGAGGAAGGTAAAGTCACCCGGAACTCGGTCCCTCCGCCCTCGGCAGGCGCCGCGGCGATCCAGCCGCCGAGCCGGCCGACGAGCGCCCGCGCGATGGACAGGCCGAGGCCGGTGCCGACCGGCCTGGCTCCGCGATAGCGGGCGTGGAGGGCTCCGCGGTCGAACGCGACGGCAGTGTCTTCCGCGCTCAGCCCCGGTCCCCAGTCGCGGACGGCGAGCTCGACGACCCCGTGCGAGGTGACGCCCCCGACGATGATGATCTCGGTGCCGGCGGGCGCGACCCGCAGCGCGTTCTCCACCAGCCCGTCGAGGATCTGCCGCAGCCGCATCTCGTCGGTGTGCACCGGGATCGGGTCGCCCGGCAGGTCGGCGCGCAGCGCCACGCCTGCGCCTCCGGCCGCTCCGGCCCACGCCCGCACCACGGCGCCGACGGTGTCGCGCGCGTCGAAGTGCTGCGGCACGATCGTGAACTCGTCCGCCTCCAGGCGGGCCAGCTCCAGGAGGTCGTCGAGGAACCTCCTCAGGCGTTCGGACTCGGCCGAGAGGGTCCGCCCGGCCTCCGCGACATCGGCGGGAGGGATGACGCCGTCGGCCAGCGCCTCGGCGTAGCCCCGGATGGCCGTGAGCGGCGTGCGGATCTCGTGCGAGACGGACAGCAGGAACTCGCGCTGGCGGTCCTCGCTCGTCGCGAGGGCGGTGTCGAGGGTGCGCAGCGCCTGGGCGATGTCGTCGATCTCGGCGACCGACTGGGTCTCGATCGCCACCCCGCGCCTGCCGCCGGCCAGTGCCCGTGCGCTGTCGGCCACCCGGCGAAGCGGGCGGCCGAGCAGTCGCGCGAGCAGCACACCGGCCGCGGTGGCGACCGCGAGGCCGATAGCGAGGGCGAGCACGATGCCGCGCAGCAGTTCGGCGTCGCCCGCGGCGATGTCCGCCACCTTGCGCACCCCGACGATCCCGCCGCCGTTCGGGCCGGGGATGCCGACCAGCACCGCGTCCTTGCCGTTCAGGGTCGTGTTCGCCGAGACCGGCTTCCCGGCCTGCAGCATCCGCACCACGTCGGGTCCGACCGACCCGCGCGCCGCGCCGGTGACCGTGCCGTCGGGCGAGACGAGGGCGAACCGGTCGCCGACCACGCCCACCCGGCCCTCGGCTGCGCGTCCGGAGGCGACCAGCGCCGCCGCCTGCGCCTTGAGCTGCTGGCGCGCCTGGTTCTGCTCCACCGTCTGCACCACCTGCACGGCGACGAGAGCGGTCACCAGCACGGCGATCAGGGCGACGGCGAACGTCACCAGGGTGAATCGCGCGCTGAGCGATCCGAACAGCCGCGTGCGCCGGGCCATGCCCCTCAGCCCTCGTCCGCGACGCTGTAGCCGACCCCGCGGATCGTCCGCACGATCCCGGCAGCGTCGCCGAGCTTGACGCGCAGCTGCGCGATGTGCACGTCCACGGTGCGGCTGCTGCTGTAGTCCGCGACCCCCCACACCGACGAGAGCAGCTGCTCGCGGGTGAATACCCGGCCGGGCTGGCTCATCAGGTGGTCGAGGAGGTCGAACTCGGTCGCCGTCAGCTCGACCCGTCCGGAGGCGGTCTCCACACGCCGCCGCGCGCCGTCGATGCTCACGCCTCCGACCGTGCGGGTGGGTGCCGGGACCGGCCCCGCCGCACGCCGCACCATGCCTTTGACCCGCGCGACGAGCTCGCGCGGCGAGAACGGCTTGGTGAGGTAGTCGTCCGCGCCCAGCTCGAGGCCGACCACGCGGTCGATCTCGTCGTCCCGCGCGGTCACGAAGATGACGGGGGTCCAGTCGTCGCGCGCCCGCAGCGCGCGGCAGACCTCGATGCCGTCGAGGCCGGGGAGGCCGACATCGAGCACGATCGCCGCCGGCCGCAGCCGATCCACCGCGGCCAGCGCAGCGTGCCCGTCGGTCTCGACGTGCACGCCGAACCCCGCACCGGACAGGTACAGGCGTTCCAGTTCGACGATGGCGGCCTCGTCCTCCACGACGAGCACCAGCCCTCTCTCCTCACTCACTTGACCATCTTCCCTGGTCGCGCGGCGGGGCACGGCCGTTTCCAGCGCCGTCTTACCGTTTCCTTACATTCCCCGCGCACCATCCGAACACAGCGGGCGTTGACTCGGCGCATGTCCGCCACCTCCCGCCTCCGCAGCCCGGCCGCTCTGCTGATCGCGTTCGGCGCCGCACTCGTACTCGCCGCGGGCGCCGCGGCGGCGACCGCAGCGACGGTTGCCTCGTCGGCCCCACCGCCGCCCGTCGACACGACAGGCTTCCCCGCGGGTGGCTCGAACCCGGGCATCTTCACCGACACCTGCGCCCGGTCGACCACCGCGCCGAACGATCCGATCATGATGCCCGGCATGGCCGGGATGTCGATGCAGCACGACTTCTTCGGCAATCCGGCCGTGAACGCCTCCTCCACGGCGGCGATGCTCCGTGCCGGCTCGACCACCTGCTCGACCTCCGCCGACGCCTCGGCGTACTGGACGCCGGTCGTCTACCAGAACGGCGCGGCCCTGGTCCCGCAGCGCACGTTGCTGTACTGGCGGACCCCGGCCGGCATCGCGTCCTCCACGCGGACCATGCCCGAGGGCATCAGCCTGATCGCCGGCAACGAGACGGCGACCGCGCCGCAGAGCACGTCCGTGGTCGACTGGACGTGCACGACGACCGCCTCCGACCCCCGGCCGGGACGGGCCGCGCTGCCGCACGACTGCCCGTCCGGCTCGCAGCTCCGGCTCGTCATCACCTTCCCGGACTGCTGGGACGGCCACACGATGGACGGCCGCGACCGTACAGGGGCGGCCTACTCCACGACCACGGGATGCCCGGCGTCGCACCCCGTGCACATTCCGCAATTGGTCCTGCACGTCACGTATCCGACCGCGAGCGGCGCGGGGATCACCCTCTCGACCGGACCGCAGACCCAGGGACCGCCGGTCACGGGGCACGCCGACTTCGTGAGCGGCTGGCAGCAGAGCCGGATGGACGCCGACGTCGCGGCGTGCGACACGGCCCAGGTGCGCTGCGGACCGGTGAAGGGGGCGGAGGCGACGCCGCAGGGTGGCAGGGTTCAGGGCGGCACGGCATAACCGTGGAAAGGGCTCGACCGCCCCCTGTACATTTCCATACGAACGCAACACAATGACATAACATGAGCCACCCTCATGTAATCCGGACTCCCGATCAGCGATTACGCATCTTCGTGTCGTCCACGCTGCAGGAGCTCGCGGCCGAGCGCAATGCGGCCAAGACCGCCATCGAGCGGCTGCACCTCGCTCCCGTCATGTTCGAGCTCGGCGCGCGCCCGCACCCTCCTCGGGAGCTCTATCGTTCCTACCTCCAGCAGTCCGACGTCTTCCTCGGGCTGTACTGGGAGCGCTACGGCTGGGTGGCGCCCGACGAGGAGGTCTCCGGGCTCGAGGACGAGTACAACCTCTGCCCCGACGACGTGCCGCGGCTGCTCTACGTGAAGGTGTCCGACCACCGCGACGAACGCCTCACCGGCCTGCTGAACCGGATCCGTGAGGACGATCGCGCCGCCTACAAGTACTTCGAGACCGCCAAGGAGCTGGCCCGGCTGGTGGAGGCCGACCTCGCCATCCTCCTCGCCGAGCGGTTCGATCAGAGTCGGCCCCTGTTCCTCGGGGAGCAGGATTCGCCGGCGCCCGCCATCGGACGGTCGGGCCCCGATCCGGCCGTGGCGGATCCCGTTCGGCTGCCTTCGCCGCTCACCGGGCTCGTCGGGCGCGAGCGCGACATCGCTGCGATCCACGGGATGCTCGCGGCCGGGACCCGTTTCGTCACGCTGGTCGGCCCGGGCGGGATCGGCAAGAGCCGGCTCGCGATCGCGGCGGCCCGCGCGTCGGCGCCGGACTTCGAAGACGGCTCGGTGTTCGTCGACCTGTCCGCGGTGCACGACCCCGATCGCGTGCCCAGCCGCATCGCGCAGTCCCTCGGCGTCCGCGACACCGGGGACGCACCCATCATGGAGAACCTGGCGACCGCGCTGCGCGAGCGCAGCATCCTGCTCGTGCTCGACAACTTCGAGCAGGTGGTGGAGGCCGCGCCCGCCCTCACGACCCTCCTCGCGGAGGCGCCGGAGCTCGCCATCCTGGTCACCAGCCGCGTGCTGCTGCGGATCAGCGGCGAGCAGAGCTACGACGTCGAGCCGCTCGCGGACGAGCAGGCGGTCGACCTCTTCGTGCAGCGCGCCCACGCCGTCAAACCGGACTTCGAGATCACACCGGACAACGAGGAGGCCGTCGAGCGCGTCTGCGAGGCCCTCGACGGGGTGCCACTCGCGATCGAGCTGGCGGCGGCGCGCGTGCGGGTGCTCTCCCCCGCCGAACTGCTGGACCGGCTCGACCGCCGGCTGTCGGTGCTGGTCGGCGGGCCACGGGACCTCCCGGCCCGTCAGCAGACCATCCGGCGGACCATCGAGTGGAGCACGCAACTGCTCGACAGCGACCAGCGGACGCTGCTCGCTCGGCTCGGGGTCTTCGAGGGCGGGTTCACGCTGGAGGCCGCAGAGTTCGTGGGGGCGGCGCCGGCAGAGCGTGAGGACGCGAGCGGCGGCGACCCCGACGTCCTCGAGAACCTCGCCGCTCTCGTCGACAGCAGTCTCGTCGGGCAGCACGACAGCGACGACCGGCCGCGGTTCTCCATGCAGGCGATCGTCCGCGAGTACGCCAGGGAGCAGCTCGCCCGCAGCGGCGACCAGCCGGCGACCCGCGACGCGCACGCCCGCTACTTCCTCGCGCTCGGGGACGACGCCGAGGACGACCTCCGGGGGGCAGGCCAACGCCGCTGGATGCAGCGGCTCGGCGACGAGCGCGACAACCTGCGGGCGGCCGAGCGGTTCCTGCTCGACGGCCGCGACTGGGATCGGGCGGCGCGCCTCGCCTTCAGCCTCTACCTCTACTGGTGGGTCACCGGCCTCCTCGGCGAAGTGCGCACCTGGATGGAGGAGGCGCTGACGTCCGGCGACGAGCTCGACCCGCACACCCGCGCGATCGCGCTCTACTTCAGCCGCACGATCATGTTCTGGAAGGACCCGGACGGCAGCGTCGCCGCCGACCTCGCCGAGAGCATCGAACTCTTCCACCGCACCGGCGACCCGAACGGCGAGGGGATCGCCTCCATCTCGCTCGCCCTCGCGCTGCTCGCCGGCGACAGTCCCGACACCGAGCGCGCCCGGCGGGTGATGGAGGCCGCCCTCGCCCTCTACCGGTCGACCGGCAGCGTGTGGGGCGAGTCGATGGCGCTGGTGCTGCTGGGGCGGGTGGCACTGCGGGAGGGCGACCTGGCGGAGGCGCAGGACCACTTCACCACGAGCCTCGCGCTCACGAACCGGTCGGGCGACCGCGTGGGCCAGCGGATCGCGTCGTATCACCTCGGCTGGACCGAGCTCATGCTCGGCGACGTGGCGGCGGCGCGGTCGGACTTCGCGCTGAGCGTCACCATCTCCGCGGCGGTCGGGCACCCGGAGGGCATCGCGTACGGGCTGGAGGGCATGGTCGCGGTCGCGGCGCTGTCGCACGACGACGAGCGCGCGGGCGAGCTGGCCGGCGCGGCGCAGGCTCTGCGGGAGCGCAGCGGACTCCACAACGGGCCGACGTTCACGTTCCACCGCCGATACCTCGACGACCTGCTCGCGGGGCCGCACGGTGATCTGGTCGCGGCCGCCATCGCGGACGGACGGGAGCTCACCGTGGAGGAGGCCGTCGCGGAGGCGCTGGCGGAGGGTCGCGGCGAGTTCGCGGACGATGGCGGGGAGAACCGGCCCGACGAGGACTGACGGACACCACCGCCCCTACGGAACCACGATGTCGAACCCGGGATCCCCCTGATCCAGCACCCCGATCAGCGCCGTCAGCACCCCGAGGTCGCCGTCCACCGTCAGCCCGTCCGACGTGGTGTCGCCCCCGACCAGCCGCAGCAGCCGCGGCTTCGTCAGCGTCAGGTGCAGCGGCGCCTCCCCCGCCGGCTCGCGCTCCACGTACACGAAGACCCCGTTGCGCAGCGTGAGGTGGAAGCTGCGGCCCAGGTCGGTCAGCGTGATGTCGAACGCCAGGTCGAGGTCCCAGGCGCGCGGGCCGTCGACGCAGATCGCGACCGAGTCGAAGAGCTGCTCCGGGGAGAGCTGGATGAGGATGGCCGGCGAGTCCGCGGTCGTCGGGGTGCCGAAGTTGCCTTCGCGCAGTTCGGTCGCCCCGGAGAGGAAGAAGTTGCGCCAGGTGCCGTTCTCCGAACCGTAGGCGAGCTGTTCCAGGGTGTCGGCGTAGAGGGTCGTGGCCGCCTCGTGCCCCGGGGAGGCGAACACGGCGTGGTCGAGCAGTGTCGCGGCCCAGCGGAAGTCGCCCGCCTCGTACGCCTCGCGCGCGAGCTCGACCACCCGGTCCAGGCCGCCGATCGCCGCCACGTACCGCTCGGCCAGCGCCTGCGGCGGGTGCGGCCAGAGCCGCGCCGGGTTGCCGTCGAACCAGCCCATGTAGCGCTGGTAGATCGCCTTGACGTTGTGCGACACCGAGCCGTAGTAGCCGTGCGTGCTCCACTCGGCGACCAGCGCCGGCGGCAGCTCGAAGTCCTCCGCGATCTCCGCCCCGGTGTAGCCGCGGTTGATGCCGCGCAGCGTCTGGTCGTGCAGGTAGCCGTAGAGGTCGCGCTGCACGCCGAGGAAGTGCCGGATGCGGTCGCCTCCCCAGGTCGGCCAGTGGTGGGAGGCGAACAGCACATCCGACCGGTCGGCGAAGCGCTCGATCGCCTCGGTCAGGTAGGCCGACCAGATGTGCGGGTCGCGCACCAGCGCGCCGCGCAGCGTGAGCAGGTTGTGGAGGTTGTGGGTCGCGTTCTCGGCCATGCACAGTGCGCGGTAGCGCGGCAGGTAGAAGTGCATCTCCGACGGAGCCTCTGTGCCCGGCGCCAGTTGGAACTCGATCTCGACGCCGTCGATGGTGTGCGTCTGGCCGGTCTCCCGGATGTCGACAGTCGGGACGAGGATGCCCGCTTCGCCGGTGGAGGTCGTCTGGCCGAGGCCGGCGCCCACCTGGCCCGAGGGCCCCTTGTCGAGCGCGGCGCCGTACATGTAGCCGGCGCGGCGGCCCATCGCCGTACCGGCGTAGACATTCTCCGCGATGGCGTGGCCGAGGAAGCCGTCCGGTGCCACGATCTGCACCGTGCGGCCCTCCAGGTCGGCGGCCTCCACCACCCCGAGGACGCCGCCGAAGTGGTCGATGTGGCTGTGCGTGAAGATCACGGCGACCACCGGGCGGTCGCCGCGGTGCGCCCGGTACAGGCCGAGCGCGGCCTCCGCGGTCTCCTTCGAGATGAGCGGGTCCACGACGATCACGCCGTTGTCCGACTCGATGAACGACATGACCGACAGGTCGAGCCCGCGCGCCTGATAGACGCCCTCGACCACCTCGTAGAGGCCGTGCTTGGCCACCAGCTTCGACTGCCGCCACAGGCTCGGGTTGACCGTGGCAGGCGCGTCCCCGTCGACGAAGTCGTACGCCGCCGCGTCCCAGACCGCGTTGCCGTCGGCGTCGCGGATCACCGGGTCCTCCAGCGTGCCGAGGTAGCCGCGGTCGGCGTCGGCGAAGTCGGCCATGTCGGCGAAGGGCAGGGCGTCGAGCAGCGCGCGGTTGGCGTCGGCGACGGAGGCGGTCGGGTCGTTCTGCTTCATCGGGTCTCTCCCTCGGGGCCAGGCGGCGCACGGTGCGCACCGTCACCGCGAGGTTTCCTCAGGGACGACCGGAGCGTCTAGCCCCGATTCGCGGGATCGCGCCACATCGTCGTGACGGGGGCGCCGTCGAGCACCGCGCGAAAGCCGCCCACCGGCCGGAAGCCGGCGCGCGCGTAGCGGTGGTCGTTCGCCGGGTTGGTCGACTCCAGGTACGCGGGCAGGCCGTCCGCGTCGAACCGGGCGAGGTCCTCCGCGAGCAGTCGCTGCCCGATCCCCTGACCGCGATGGTCGGGATGCGTCGCCAGGAGGCTCAAGTACATGTGGTCGGGCTCGTGCGGGTGCGCGTCGTCGAACAGCGAGTAGAGCTGCTCGTAGGCGGCGTACCGCTCGGGCGACAGCGCCGCGACCAGGAGGGCGTCGAGGTCGCGCTCCTGCCCGGGCGTGAGCTCGTCGGCTCCCGGCGGCAGCCAGACGGCGACGGTCGCGGCCTCCCCGTCCGGTCCGTCGACGAGGGAGACGGACCCGTGGCCGACCGCGCCCTCCACGAAGAAGCGCCAGAACGGGAGGAGGTGGCCGGTGCCGCCGTCCGCGGAGACGAGCGCGGGACCCCACACCGGGTCGTCGCGGAACGCGAGCGCGATGGTGGTGGTGACCGCGTCCACGTCGTCGGGACGGGCGGTGCGGTGGTTCATACCGGGAACTGTAGCGGGGAGGCCTCTGCTCAGGCGACCGTCGTGTAGCGGCGGAAGGCGTCCAGCACCTCGTTGGCGCGGTCGGCGCCCGCGACGGTGATCCCGTGCCGGCCGTAGACCGGGAGCGGCGCGTCCAGTCGCGCGCCGTCGCCCAGGAAGATGTGGATGGCGCGGACCGGGAACTCGCGATTGTTGACAGCCACGAGCAGCCGCCCCGGGTGGACGTGACCGATCGCGATCCACGGGAGGACGACCCGCGGCTCGTCGGCGGACCCGCGCCACAGCTCGACACCGAGCGGGCCGACGGAGACCGTGACCGACTGCGCGAGACTCGGATACTTGCCCATCAGCTCCTCGAGCGCGTCCTGCAGCTCGGGCGTGCGGCGGCTGAGGAAGACGAACGCGTCGGGGCGCCGCGCAGCGACCGCGGTTGTCTTCAGCTGCGTCCGGAGCGCGATGCCGCCGTAGACGGCCGCGATCAGGACGGCCGTGAGGCCGACCACCAGCAGGACCACCGCGAGCGCCAACCCGGTGTCGGCGCCGTCCGGGGGTGCGGCGATCAGAGGGATGGCGACCACGAGCGTCACAGCGACGACCACGGCGATGCCGATCAGCATCGCGCCCGTCTTGCCGGACCGACCGTCGAACCGCACTCCGCCCGACGACCCGCCGTTGAGCACCGCCCCCGCGGAGAGTCCGGTCGCGTCTCCCGTGGCCGCACGCCCCGGTTTGGTGAGCACAGCGGAGCCCGCGCGCCGGATGACGACACCGGTCACCGGGTCCACCTGGTCGAACTGATGGAGGACGCCCGCACGGGTGGTGTACCCGGCGGCCGTCTCCGCGGCGTCGCGTCGCCGCACGAGGAGGACGCTGATGACGATCCAGGCCAGGGCCGGGACGACCATGATCAGGGTCATGACGATCCGGTCCGCGTGGCCGCCGCCGTGGGTGGAGACGCTGAAGACGTACACGAGCACCACCCCGAAGGCGGCCACGTACACCCCGAACTGCACCCGCTTGAGGATGGCGTTGAGGCGGTAGGCGGTCATCCCGGGAACCAGGTCGTACTGGGTCCGCTGCGGCGCGGTGTCGGTCACGGAGTGAGCTTAGGGGGCGCGAGCGCACAGCGATGCTCCCCGGTTCGGGTGTCAGCCCCTACTGCGGGTGCGGCGTCTCCCCCGCCTCCAGCATCCCGATCAGCTTGGCGAGCCGGTTGCCGCGGCTGGTCGCGCTGGGCGCGGTGATCAGGCGGTGGATGACGGAGTAGCGGTTCGCCGCGTTGAGCGTCGCGAACGTGGCGGCGGCCGCGGCCGAGACCTCCAGGGCCGCGGCGAGGTCCTCGGGGATCTCCGCCGTGCTCGACGGCGCGTAGGCGCGCTCCCAGCGGCCGTCGGCCTTGGCGCGCTCGATCTCGGCGTGGCCGCGGTCCCGCATCCTGCCCTCTGCGATCAACGCCTCCACGAGCCCGATGTTGCGCTGCGACCACAGCGACGCCGCGCGCCGCGGCGTGAACCGCTCCACGAACGTCGACGCGTCGCGGCTGCGCTTCTGGCCGTCGATCCAGCCGCTGCACAGCGCCTCGTCCACCGCCTGCGCGTAGCTGAGGGAGGTCGGGTCGGTCGTGCCCTTCTTGGCGAGCACCAGCCAGACGCCGTCCGAGGCGTCCTCGTTGGCGTCGAGCCACGCGCGCCACGCGGCGGCGTCGGCGACGATCAGCTCGGTCATCGTCTCGTTCATTCGCGTCTCCTCCATTCGCCGGAGTCGCCCGCACACCACTCCGACCGCTCGCCGGTCGGCTGAACGGCGTCGTCGGTCAGCCAATACGTCGCGTCCGGGTCCCAGCCCGCGAGCACGGTCGCCCAGTCGTCCACCACCGGGATGGCGCGGCCGGCCGTGCTCAGATAGCCGAGGACGGTGAGGTGGACGCCGTCGTACGCCTCGGCCACGCGCGACCAGTCAGGGATCAGCCAGCGCCCATCGCGGCCGGTGGTGCGCAGCCAGTCGCCGCGACGGGACGCCGAGGCGTCCAGCGGGAAACGCTCGCACAGCTCGGCCCAGCTCCCGGGGCCGTCGATCTCGTAGACCCGCGCCCGGGCACGCACCGTCGTGCGGGTGAGCCGCGCACTCTGCCAGCCGAGCCCGTCCTCCACCAGGTGGAGGCCGACCGCGCCGTCGTCCGCCAGGCCGCGCGTCGTCCTCGGCAGCGAGTGGGGCACCGACCACCACGAGCCGCCGCGGCGCTCGGGCGAGGCGCCGAGGCGGTAATCCCGTCTGTTGCGCTCCTCGTCTTCGTCGAAGTCCCGGCGCCAACCGGCCACGGTCTCCCCCGCCGGCGCGCGATGCCGGGGGAGGTCTTCCCCGGCGCCACGGTCGTCGAACTCCACCACCCACTGGTCGTCGGCCTGCAACGGCCTGGCCCACCACTGCGCGCCCTCCGCGCGCGCGATGGCGTCCGCTCCCGCGCTCAGAATGGCGGCGAGCTCCGGCTCGGCCACCAGCTGATCGTGACCGTCCGGCTCCTGCCAGTAGCGCGCGGCGGACACGGTCTCCTCGAGCGCGCCCAGGAGCGCGGCCGCGTCCGGGGTCGCGACCGGCCGCATGGCGAACATCCGCGCGATCTCACCGGGCGCCGGGGCAGGAGGGAGCTCGGGCGGACCGTCGCTCCCGCCTTCCGCGGGGTCAGCGGTCGAATAAAGCACGACCGTGCTTCCGCCCTCCCGTTCGAGCGCCGCCAGGAAAAGGCCAGAGAGCAGCGGATCCGGCTCGGTCAGGGCTTCGGGCGGCCAGGGCGTCGCCACGCTCAGGCACACCCGGCGGCCGCGCGGCCCGGCGAGAAGCGCAGCAGGATCGATCCCCATCCCGCAACCCTAGCGACCGCCGCCGACCCCGCCGGCGTCACACGTGCAGCAGCACCAGCACGTGGTAGACGACGTACGCGGGCCAGACGATCGCCTGCAGCAGTCCGAGCACGACGCCCCAGAAGGAGCCGTCGGAGACCGACACGAAGTAGACCGCAGCGCCGATGTAGGCGATGAAGAAGAAGAAACCCCACTGCGCCGACTGCACGACCACCCGACCGCGCCCGTTCTCGCTCATGGCCGCCAGCGTAGCGAGCCGCGACGGCGCCGGGTAGCGCCCGATGTCACACACGCGGCCGCTGTCCCGTCTGCAGGGGTGTACGCAGAGAACACGGCGGAAAGGTGGACATCATGCGGGTCTTCGTAGCAGGCGGGAGCGGCGTGCTCGGGCGGCGGCTGGTGCCGCAGCTCGTGGCGCGCGGGCACGCGGTGACGGCGTCGACGACGAGCGCGGCGAAGCTCGGGACGATCGAGGCGATGGGAGCGGCGGCCGTCGTCATGGACGGGCTGGACGGCGCTTCCGTCGGCAGGGCGGTGGCGTCGGCCGAGCCGGAGGCGATCATCCACCAGATGACCGCGATCAACCCGGCGCACGCGGGAAAGCCGGACCTCAGGCATCCCGACAAGTGGTTCGCCGGCACCAACCGCCTGCGCACCGAGGGCACCGACCACCTGCTGGCCGCGGCCGAGGCGCAGGGCGTGACGCGGTTCCTCGCCCAGGGCTACGCGAGCTGGAACGGCCTCCGTGCGGGCGGCTGGGTGAAGACGGAGGCCGACCCGCTCGACCTGCTCCCCGGCACGCCGGCCGAGCCGGGGATGCGGGCGATGAAGCACGTCGAGGACGCGGTCACCGCGTTCGGCGGGACCGTCCTGCGCTACGGCGCCTTCTACGGCCCGGGCGCGACCGACGACCAGGTGGAGCTCGTGCGGCGGCGGCAGTACCCGCTCGTCGGCCGCGGGCAGGGCTACAGCTCCTGGGTCCACCTGGACGACGCGGCGTCGGCGACCGTCCTCGCGCTGGAGCAGGGCGCGACCGGCGTGTTCGACATAGTGGACGACGACCCGGCCCCGGCGAGCGACTGGCTCCCGTACCTCGCGCAGTCGGCCGGCGCCAAGCGGCCCCTGCGCATCCCGGTGTGGCTGGCGCGGATCGCCGCGGGCGAGCAGGCTGTCATCATGATGACCGAGGGCCGCGGCTTCTCCAACGCGAAGGCCAAGCGCGAGCTGGGCTGGGAGTTGCGCTACCCGTCGTGGCGGCAGGGGTTCGCGGAGGGGCTGAGGTGACCGAGCGCACGCAGGAGACGTTCCAGGAGTTGCGCCCGCTGCTCTTCTCGATCGCGTACCGCATCCTCGGCAGCGTGACGGAGGCCGAGGACGCCGTGCAGGAGACCTGGCTCCGCTACGAGGCGGCGGGCGTCGAGCCGGTCTCGCTGAAGGCGTACCTGTCGACGATCGTCACCCGCGTGTCCATCGACGTGCTCTCCTCCGCACGGGTGCGCCGCGAGGCCTACGTCGGGCCCTGGTTCCCCGAGCCGCTGCTCTCCGACCCGTACGAGGATCCGGAGCGCTCGGCCGAGCTGGCGGACTCGCTGTCGATGGCGGCCCTCCTGCTGCTGGAACGGCTCACCCCGCTGGAGCGCGCGGTGTTCGTGCTGCGCGAGGTGTTCGCGTTCGACTTCCCCGAGATCGCGGCGGCCGTCGGGCGGTCGGAGGCCGCGTGCCGCCAGCTCGCAGTGCGCGCCCGCCGCCACATGGACGCCGGCCGGCCGCGCTTCGACGCCGACCGGGCCGAGCGCGAGGACCTGGCCGCCCGGTTCTTCGACGCCTTCCGCGCGGGGGACGTGGAGGCGCTGCGCGCGCTGCTCCTCGCCGATGTCGAGCTGGTCGGCGACGGCGGAGGCAAGGCGCCGCAGTGGGCGCGACGGATCGTGGGGGCGGCTGAGGTGGCGGGAGTGCTGGTCGCGATGGCGGGGCCGTTCGCGAGCATCGGTGGGACGATCGAGCCGCACGAGGTGAACGGCCAGCCGGGCGCGGTGTTCCGCGACCGCGACGGCCGGGTGGTGAACACGATGGTCCTGGAGATCGCGGGCGGCGGCGTCCAGACCATCCGCACTGTCATCAACCCCGACAAGCTGACCCACGTCGGCCCGGTCGCCGACGCCTGGTCGGTGCTGCGGGAGGCCAACCGGGCGCGTCTCGCGGCCGGCGGCGACCCGCTTCCTCCGCTGGCCAAGCGCGTCCGGCCCGACTGAGCGGCGCCGCGCGCGGAGCCTTTTCCGCGCCCGTCCGCACCGATACTCTCGGCTCATGGCCTCCGTCCCGCTCACCGACGCGCAGGTGCGCGAGCTGCGCGAGAAGTACGCCGCCGGCGCACGCCAGGTGCAGCTCGCGGCGGAGTACGGCGTGCGCCAGAACACCGTGTCGAGCCTGGTGACCGGGAGGTCGCGCCAGGAGGCCGGCGGCCCGATCATGCCGGGCAAGGCGCGCAAGGTGACGAGCGCGGAGGTGGTCGCGATCCGGGAGGCCGTCGCCGCCGGCGCCCCGCGCGCGGAGGTCTCCGAGCGCTACGGCATCTCGCACCAGATGGTCTCCAACATCGCCTCCGGCCGCGCGTTCGCGGACGTCGGCGGGCCGCTCACCAGCAGCGCGGCGACGCGCGCCCGGCCGCTGACCGTCGAGCAGGTGGAGCGCATCCGGGAGCGCGTCCGCGCCGGGGAGGACCGTCAGGCCATCGCGGACAGCTTCGGCGTCTCGCACTGGACGATCGCGTCGGTCGTCCGCGGCGCGACGACGGGCGTGGCGGAGGCGACCGGCGAGGACGACGAGGTCGTCCAGATGCGCCGGCTGCACAGCGCGGGGGTGTCGCAGACCGAGATCGCCCGCCGGTTCGGCACCAGCCAGCAGCGGGTCAGCCTCATCGTGCGCGGCAGCTCGCACGCCGCGCACGGCGGCCCGATCGCCGCGGCCCACCGGAGGCGGCTCGGCGACGAGGAGGTCCGCGGCATCCGGGAGGCGTACGCGGAGGGCACGCCGCTCGCGGAGCTCGCGGAGCGCTACGACGTCGCGCCCGCGATCCTGCGGCTCGTGGTCACCGGACGCACGTACGCGGACCGGCCGGGACCGATCGCGGACCAGCACGCCTGATCGGCTACTGCGGCGGGGCCGGCGGCGGAGTCGGGAGCGCCGCAGCGTCCGGCGCCTCCACCTCCGCGGCGACGGCCTCCACCCGGTGGTAGTGCCGCAGCACCAACCACAGCGTGACGATCCCCGCCGCCGACACGATCGCCAGCCCGGCCACGTAGAGCACCGTCGCGAGCGCCTCCACCTGGTTCGCCGTGCTCTGCTGCAGCGACCCGTTCTGCAGCTCCTGCACCGCCTCCCCGTTGAGCAGCACCGCGAAGAAGGAGGCCACGTCCCCCGCCGAATCCCACGCTGCGTGCAGCAGCGACACGCACGCGTAGGTGAGGAGTATCCACCACGACCAGCGGAACCGCCTCCGGCCCCCGGCCGCGCCGAAGATCACCGCGCCGAGGATGGCCGTCCACAGCACATGCCCGACCGGCGCCAGGATGGCGCGCACCAGCTCCGTCAGCAGGAGCGACACCAGGTCGATGCCGCGTGAGGTGATGGCGGCGTTGAACGCGTAGCCCGCCGACTCGAACGCCGCGAACCCCGCGCCGATCGTCGCGCCGAGCAGCGCGCCCTGCTTCGCCGTCTTGGGCACGGTCCGCCAGCCGAAGATCACCAGCAGCACGACTTTGACGAACTCCTCGATCAACCCGACCAGCCCGTAGACCCAGAAGCTCTGATGGAGGTCGGCCTCCAGCAGCGACGCCCCGAGCACGCCGAAGATGCCGCCGACGAAGAAGGCGAGGATGAGCTGCAGCGTGCTGATCGAACCGGTGACGCGCTCGATCGCGAACAGCACGACGCAGAACGGCACCAGGAAGCTGCCGAGCAGGATGAGCGTCGGGACGAGGTTGACGTTGCCGGTGACCGCGGTGACGACGATGGTGATGATCCACAGCCCGAGGCCGGCGAGGAGCGTCTTCCACCACCAGCCGTGGTGGTGGTGCGGGTGATTCCGGTTCTCGACGTTCAGCGCTTCAGCTGCGGTCATGCGCCCGACGCTACCCCGTTGAGGGGCGCGCAGACACCGGGTCGCGGTTGGTGATGGCGAAAGCGAGTTGGGCGGCCGGGCCGAAGACCGGCAGGGCTCGCGCGGCGGGCGGGAGGTCGAGCACCGCGTGGATGACGTTGCGGTCCTGCGGATCGGGGGTGAGCGCGAGCTCGTCCGTCATCTGCCCGAGCTGGTTGATCGCCCCGGGGACGGCGCTGTTCCAGCCCGTCCACGCGCCGAACCGGCCGTCCGCTGCGCGGCCGATGTCGACGATGAGCACGTCCTGCCAGTCGCCGACCTGCTCCAGGTTGCTGGAGAAGTCGAAGACTCCGTTGCGGGTGATGACCTGGTAGACGCGCAGGGTGAGGGCGTACCGGGAGAGGTCCGCGCTCAGGCGGGCGTAGTCGGAGGCCGGCTGCGCTCCCACCGAGGTCGCGGCCGCGTCCGCCGCGAGGTCGTGGGACACCGACGCGACCGCCGCCGCAGCCACCTCGGGCAGCGTCGGGTCGAGCGGATTGTCGAGCGCGACGTTCGCCGGTTCGAGCGTCGGCGCCTCCCGCTCCTGCTCCTCCTCCCCCGCGGAGAACGACTCGACGAAGCGATGCCACCAGCCCTGATGTGCCGGCGGGGGCGGTGCGCTCGGCGTCCGAGCGACCGCCGGGGCCGGGTCGTCGCCGACCCCCGGCGTGACGTGCGTCGGCGGGAGGTCGGTCGGCGGCTCCTTCGAGAACAGGAACGTGCCGACCAGCGGGATCGGCGCGTCCACCGAGTCGTCGCCCGGCGCACCGGCGGCGTGCTGCGCGATCTCCGCGTTGAGCTGCACGGGGTTGTAGTGCGCGGCCTTCTGCTCGGTGATGAGCACCGACAGCCCGCGGATGGCGAGCTGGAGGTCGGCCTGCCAGGCGACGTCGGGCTGCGCAGCGATGGCGGAGGCGGGAGGCAGCTTGCTCAGCTCCACCTGCACCGACCAGTGTCCGAAGAGGAAGCGGGACAGGTTCTGGTAGCCCTCCTCGGAGTTGACCTCCCCGTAGGGTCCGGAGTGCGACTTGTAGACGAACGCCCGGTGCGCGCCCTTCACGTAGGCGTTCTCGATGAGCACGAGCCCGTCGCTGCGCGGACCGACGCCGAGCTTGGCCAGGTTGTAGTCGTTCTGGTCGGTGCCGATGATGCAGAACACATCGTCCACGTCGAACACGTCCGGCGGGATGACCCGCGGGTCCCAGGCCTCCCCGATCGGTTTGTCCCCGAACTTCTTGCCGGGCGTGAGGTAGCCGTACATCTTGGGCGGCGAGAAGATGTCCGACCCGGCCGGGCCGAAGGTCTCCATCAGCCAGTTCAGGAGGCCGCCGGTGAAGACGATCCCGCCGTGCGGCGTCGCGTAGGTGCAGAACTTGGCGACCAGTTCCTTCGCCGGGATGCGGCCGCCCTCCTCGCACACCTTCTGCATCATGCAGCGCGCGACCAGGCCGCCCATCGAGTGGGCGACCAGGAACACCTTCGGCGCGCCGGTCTTCTCGCGCACCTGCAGTACGAGGTCGTACAGCTCGCGCGCGGCCTGCTCGATGTCGAAGCCCTGCGCGCTGGTGTGCTCCTTGACGAGGTCCTCCGTCCAGGTGATCGCCCGGTCGAACAGATTGCCGGTGCGCGGCGTCGGCGCGGCGTAGGTGGTGGCGGCCTCGTCGTAGAAGCGGTGGATCCAGATCGACTTCTGCGGCAGGGAGCCGTCGGCGGCGGTCGCCAGCAGCTCCTTCTGGCTGCCGCGTACGAGCACCTGGTAGGCGCGCTCCCCCAGCAGGCGCAGCAGCGGCCCCTCGAACTGGTAGAACATCGGGTCGCCGTCCCCGTTGACCCGGGTGTGGGTGGCGCCCTCGTTGAAGCCGTAGAAGGGATCGTTGACCGTGGAGTCGATCTGGCTGGTCGGGCCGGCATACCCGCGGCAGTAGACGATCGGCAGCTCTTGCACGGGGACAGGGTCCCGCCGATGGTGAGGAACTGTCAAGACCGCCCGTTCTACCGCCGGACGACGAAAGCGGCCGGCCGCACGAATGCGACCGGCCGCCGTACGCGCCGGGAGGCTCAGCCGCCGATGCGGATGAGCTTCTTGTTGACGAACTCGTCGGCGCCGAAGCGGCCCAGCTCGCGGCCGGAGCCGGAGCGCTTCACGCCGCCGAAGGGCAGCTCCGCGCCGTCGGCGAGCACGACGTTGACGAAGACCATGCCGGCCTCGATCTGGTCGGCGACCCGGAGGGCCTGCTGCTCGTCGGTCGTGTAGAGGTACGAGCCGAGGCCGAACGGGGTGTCGTTGGCGATGCGCACGGCGTCCGCCTCGTCCTTCGCGCGGAACACCTGCGCGACCGGTCCGAAGAACTCCTCCTTGGAGGCCGGGTTCTCCGGGGTGACGTCGGTGAGCACGGTGGTCTCGAAGAAGGCGCCGTTCCGCCCGCCGCCGCGCACCAGGGTCGCGCCGTTGGCGACGGCGCGCTGCACCTGCTCGTCGAGACCCTCGGCCGCCTTCAGCGACGAGAGCGGCCCGAGGGCCGAGCTCTCGCTGGTGGGGTCGGTGGCCTCGACCTCGGCGAGCTTGGCGGTGAACTTCGCGAGGAACGAGTCGTACAGCTCGTCCGCGACCACGAAGCGCTTGGCCGCGTTGCAGGACTGGCCGCTGTTGTCGAGGCGCGCGTCGACCGCGTTCTGCACGGTCGCGTCCAGGTCGTCGGTCGACAGCAGGATGAACGGGTCGGACCCGCCCAGCTCCAGTACGACCTTCTTGAGGTTGCGGCCGGCGATCTCGGCGACGGCCGCGCCCGCACGCTCCGAACCGGTCAGCGAGACGCCCTGCACGCGCGGGTCGGCGATGACCTTCTCGATCTGGTCGTGCGACGCGTAGATGTTGACGTACGCGCCCTCCGGGAAGCCCGCGTCCAGGAACATCCGCTCGATCGCGGCGGCCGACTCCGGGCACTGCTCGGCGTGCTTGAGCAGGATGGTGTTGCCGATGATCAGGTTCGGGCCGGCGAAGCGGGCGACCTGGTAGTACGGGAAGTTCCACGGCATGACGCCGAGCAGCACGCCCAGCGCCGACCGGCGCACGACAGCGGAGCCGGTGCCGTCGAGCAGCTGGATGGGCTCGTCCTTCAGGAACTCCGACGCGTGGTCGGCGTAGTACTCGTAGATCGCGCCGGCGAAGTCGACCTCGCCGAGCGCCTGCTCGATCGGCTTGCCCATCTCGCGCACGATGATCTCGGCCAGCTCCTGGCGACGCTCGACGTGCAGCTCACCGACGCGGCGCACCAGGGCCGCGCGCTCCTCGACCGTGGTCGTCTTCGACCAGGTTCGGTAGGCGTTCTCGGCCGACGCGATCGCGGCCTCGAGACCGGCGTCGGTGATCGTGTCGAAGGTCTTGACCGTCTCGCCCGTGGCGGGATTGGTCACGGCGTAGCTCATGTTGCTCCTTATTCCTACAGTGACGGGGTCGTGGCCCTGGGTGATCGGGGCGGAGAAGCCCCCGAGAAGACACTACGGGTCCGGTGTCGGCTCGCGCTACGAGTCGAAGCCGAGCCCCAGCGCATCCAGGGTCTTCTGGAGGACGTTGCGGCGTCCTTCGTTGTGGTCGGCGCGGTTCAGCGCCCACCGGCTCAGGTTGATACCGGTGCTCGCCAGGGGCTCCGGCGGGAACGGGCTCGGCTTGCTCCTGACCATCTTCAGGTCGGTCAGCTCGGTCGGCGTGCCGCCCAGGAGGTCGAGCAGCACGCGCGCGGCGAACCGCGTGCTCCCGACGCCGAGCCCGGTGAAGCCGCTCGCGTAGGCGACGCGTCCCGCGCGGGCCGTGCCGTAGAAGGCGCAGAACCGGCTGCAGGTGTCGATCGCGCCGGCCCAGCGGTGCGTCGCCCGGATGCCCTCCAGCTGCGGGAAGGTCGTCAGCAGGTGGCCGGCCAGCCGCTCGAAGGTCGCGCTGCGCTCCTCGTAACCCGGCTCGACCCGGCGGCCGTAGTGGTAGACGGCGTCGTAACCGCCGAACAGCAGCCGGTTGTCGCGGGACAGCCGGTAGTAATGGAACTGGTTGGCCATGTCGCTGAGGCCCTGCCGGTTGCTCCAGCCGATGTCCGCGAGCTGGGTGTCGCTCAGCGGCTCGGTCATCAGCACGTAGTCGTAGACCGGGACGGTCATCAGCCGGTTGCGCTTCAGCAGCGACCGGAACACGTTGGTCGCGAGCACCACGCCGTCGGCGGTCACGACCGTGCCGTTGACCGGCAGGCGCACCGGGCCGGAACCGTCGGTCTCCACGCCGCCGACCGGCGAGCCCTCGTACAGCTCGACCCCGAGCGCCTCGCAGGCGTCCGCGAGGCCGCGGGCCAGCTTGGCCGGGTGCACGAGGGCGGCGTCGCGGCGGTTCCAGACCCCGGCGAGGTAGGTCGGCGAGTCCACCTCGTCGCGCACGGCCTCCGCGTCCAGGAACTCGCCGTCGCCGCCGGCCGCGGCCTCCTCCGCCCAGGCGACCTGGTGCGGCTCGACCGCGACGTTCAGCAGCCCGGTGCGCTCGAAGTCGGCGTCGACGTGAAGCTCGGCGAGCGTCCGCTCGATGGCGTCGAGGTTCTCCCGGCCGAGCTGCTGGAGGCGGTCGAACTCCTTCGGAAAGCGGCCCCGGCCGTTGACCTCGCCGTGCGTGAGGCTGGCCTCGCAGAAGCCGCCGTTGCGTCCGGAGGCCGCCCAGCCGATCCGCTCGGCCTCCAGCAGCACCACGCGCCGCCCGGGATGCTCCTGCTTGGCGAGCAGCGCGGTCCAGAGGCCGAGGTACCCGCCGCCCACGACCGCCAGGTCGGCGCGGAGCGGCTCCTCGACGGCGGGCCGCCGGGCCGCGGGAGCGTCGGCGATCCAGAACGAGCCGTGCTCGCTGCCCTCCAGGAGGCGCGCGACGGCGGAGGCGGAGGGGGCGTGCCGTTCGAAGACGGTCGTGTGGGGCATGGAGCTCCTGTCGAAGGATGGATGGATGGATGGGTGCGGCGGCTCAGGAGACCGGGTCGGGCTCCGCCCGCGGGACCGAGTCGAGCAGCAGGCGCGTGTACGGGTGCTTCGGGTCCGAGAGCAGGTCGACGGTCGCGCCGCTCTCGACGATCTCGCCGGAGCGCATCACGACCGTCCGCTCGCAGACCGTGCGCACGACGCCGAGGTTGTGGCTGATGAACAGCACGGTCAGCCCGCGCTCGCGCCGGAGGTCGGCGACCAGTTCGAGCACCTGCGCCTGAACCGAGACGTCGAGCGCGCTGGTCGCCTCATCCATGACGAGCAGCGCCGGCTCGATCGCGAGCGCGCGGGCGATGGCGACCCGCTGCCGCTGGCCGCCGGACAGCGTGCGCGGCAGCGCCTGCGCGTGCGCCTCCACGAGCCCGACCCGGCCGAGCAGTTCGAGCACCTGCGCGCGGGCGTCCGTCGCGCTCAGTCCGGGGTGGTGGAGGCGCAGCGCGTCCTCCACGGCTCGGCCGGCGGTCATCCGCGGGTCGAGCGAGAGGTACGGGTCCTGGAACACCATCTGCACGCGGCGCGCGTGCCGCAGCCGGTCGGCGCGGGTGCGCAGACGTCCGGCCTGGGCGACGCCGTCGATCTCGACCGTCCCGGAGTCCGGCTGTTCGAGGCCGACGATCATCCGGGCCAGCGTCGACTTGCCCGAGCCGGACTCCCCGACGACGCCGAGCGCCTCCCCGGACGGGATCGCGATGCTGGCGCCGGCGACCGCGCGGACCGGCCCCCGGCCGCGCACCTCGTAGGTCTTGGCGAGGTCGTGCACGTCCAGCACGGGAGGCGCGCCGGCTGCGGCCCGCTCGCGCGGCTCGTCCCCGGTCACCTCGATGGTGGGCGTCGCCGCGACCAGCCGCTGCGTGTACGGATTCGCGGGCTGACGGAGCACACGTGCCGCCGATCCCTGCTCGACGACCTTCCCCTCGCGCATCACATAGACGCGGTCGCAGAACGCCGCCGCGAGGGTGAGATCGTGGGTGATGAACAGCATCCCCATCCCGCGCCGGTCGCGCTGCTCGGCGAGCACGTCGAGGATCTGCGCCTGCGTCGTCACGTCGAGGGCCGTGGTCGGCTCGTCGCAGACCAGCAGCTTCGGCGATCCGGCCAGCGCGCCCGCGATCATCACGCGCTGCAGCATCCCGCCGGAGAATTCGTGCGGGTACTGCCGCAGGTGCTGCTCGGGATGCGGCAGGTGGACGGCCTCCAGCAGCTCCACTGCGCGGGCCCGGGCCTCCGCCGCCGGACGGCCCTCGCCGAGCCGCAGGGCCTCGGTGAGGTGGTCGCCGATCGTGCGCATCGGGTTGATCCCGGCGCGCGGGTCCTGGAACACCATCGCGGCAGTCGTGAGGCGCAGCCTGCGCAGGTCGGCGCGGCTCGCGGTCAGCACGTCCGCGCCGTCGAGCCTCACGGAGCCGGTCGTCTCCGCTCGTTCGGGCAGGAGGCCGAGCACCGTGCGGGAGGTGACGGACTTGCCGGAGCCGGACTCCCCCACCAGGCCGACGGTCTCGCCGTCGGCCACTGCCAGGTCGATGCCGTCGAGAAGGCGCCGGCCCGTCGCGCCCTTCGCCGCCGAGGGCAGGTCGAGGGTCAGCCCGGAGATCTCGAGCAGGGTCATGGCAGGGTCCTTCCACCGATCCGGTCCGAGAGCTCCTCGCCGATCACGTTCACCGCGACCACGGCGATCACCACCGCGACGGCAGGGACGATCGCGGGCAGGAAGTACCCACCGGCGACACCGGCCTGTGCCTCGTTGATCATCGCGCCCCAGTCGGCCGTCGGCGCCTGGACGCCCAGCCCGAGGAACGACAGGCCGGCGAGCTCGGCGAGCACGTAGCCGAAGTTCAGCGTGGATTGCGCGCCGACTGTGGGCGCGACGTTCGGCAGAACGCGCCGCACGGCGATCCACGAGCCGGCGAACCCCTGCACCCGGTACGCCGAGACGTAGGGGCGGGACCGCTCCGTCGCGACGAGCTGGCGCGTCAGCCGCGCCACGAACGGCGAGTACGCGATGCTCATCGCGATCACCGGGGCCACCAGTCCCTTGCCGAACAGCGCGACCGCCATGATCGCGATGAGCAGCGATGGGAACGCGAACAGCACGTCGAAGACGCGGGCGAGCGTGGCGTCCAGCCACCCTCCCCGCCAGCCGGCGACGAGCCCGATGACGATGCCGAGCACAGTGGAGGCGATGACGACCAGCAGCGGCCCCAGCAGCGCCGTGCGTGCGCCGAAGATCATCCGGCTGAGAGTGTCACGGCCGAGCGCGTCGGCGCCGAGCCAGTGCGCCGGACTCGGGTTCGCGTACACGGCGGAGAAGTCGACGTGGTCGGGATCGTAGGGCGCGATGAACGGAGCGAAGACCGCGGCGAGCGCGATCACGGCGAGAACGACGAGCGCGACGGTGAAGCCGAGCCGCGCGGGCCTCCGCACGGTCGAGCGCATCACCTTCAACGCGAGGGTCGGAGTCGGGGCGCTCATCGTCCGGCCTCCCCCGCCGCCGCACGTGGGTCGATGACCGGCTCCAGGAGGTCCACGATCGCGTTGACCACGATGAACGCCGTCACCACGAACAGCACGATCGCCTGCACCACCGGGAAGTCCAGTCGGTCGACCGACTGCACGAGCAGCGAGCCCATTCCGGAGATGCCGAACGCCGACTCCACGATGGACGTCGCGACCAGGAGGCCGGCGACCAGCATGCCGCTCACCGTCACGATCGGCCCGATGGCGTTGCGGAAGACGTGCCGCCGCACGACCGTGGCGCGCTTCAGGCCGCGACTGGTGGCGACCTCCACGTGCTCGCGGCCGAGCTGCTCGACCATCGACATGCGCGTCACCTTTCCGATCAGAACCACGAAGACGATCGCCAGCGCGATCGAGGGGAGCACCAGGTGGTAGGCCATGTCGAGGAGGCCGGTGCCCGAACCGAACGCGGGGAACCAGCCGAGCTGCACGGCGAAGACCGCGATCAGCACGATGGAGCCCACGAACGACGGGATGGCGCCCAGCACGGTCAGCAGGGTCAGGGTCGCCCGGTCGGCGATCCTGCCGCGGTTGAGCGCGGCGACCGTGCCGGCGACGAGGCCGACGACCGTGATCATCAGACCGGCCATCACGACCAGCCCGAGGGTCACCGGCAGCCGGTCGCCGATCACCGTGGCGACCGACTGGCGGTACTGCAGGGAGCGGCCGAAGTCGCCGTGCAGCATCCCGCCGACCCAGTTCAGGTACTGCTGCCAGGGCGGCAGGTTCAGGCCGAACTCCGCGGTGACCTGCGCCACCGCCTCCGGGGACGGCTTGCGCCCCCGGAGGAGGAAGCCCACCGGGTTCCCCGGGACGAGGAAGCGGGAGAAGAAGACCAGGAGCGAGGCGAGGAACAGCGTCAGCAGGAGCGAGCCGAGCTTGCCCGCGACCCGCCGCGCCGCCGCCTTACCGCGCGCCAATCGTGGCCGCCCACGGGTAGTAGAGGAACGCGACGGACGGCGCCACCCCGGTGATCTTCTTGCCGACGAACACCGTCATCGGCCCCTGGAACAGCGGCAGCCACGGGAGCTGCTGGTTGGCGATCTTCTGCAGCTGGGCCGACGTCTCGGCGCGCGCCTTCGGGTCGGCGGTCCCCACGGCTTTGTCGACGAGCGCGTCGAACGACGGGTCGGACCAGTTGCCGTAGTTGCTGAACTGGCCGGTGCGCAGCACGCCGTACATCTCCAGCGGGTCGGGCGTGGAGAGGTACCAGGAGGTGTAGAACAGGTCGACGCCCTGGCGCGCGGTCGGGTCGGAGAACAGCGTGGTGTACGAGTCGGGCGTCATCGTCTGGATCTTCGCCTTCAGGCCGATCGACTCGGCGGCCGCGGCCGTGGCCTGGGCGACGACGCTGAAGTCGGCGCCCATCGGCGCGGTGCGGATGGTGATCGTCTTGCCGGTGGCCCCGGCCTTCTCGACCAGCTTCTTCGCCGCGGCGACGTCGTACGTGTAGGGCTCCAGACCGCTGAACGCCGCCTTCTTCGTCGCGTCCGACGCCTGGCCCCACACCGACTCGGTGGTCAGCGCGTTGGTGACCGAGCCGTAGCCCTTCACCGCGGCGTCCACGATGCCCTGCCGGTCCATCGCCATCAGCAGCGCCTTGCGGACGTCCAGGTCGCCGAGGACGCCCTTCAGGTTACCGACGATCAGGCTGCCGACCGCGGTGTTGAGGCCGAAGTAGAGCTTCCCCGCGCTGGTCGAGTTCAGCTTCTGGATGGCCTCGGTCGGCACCATCCAGCCGCCGTCGACCTGGCCGGACGTCAGCGCGTTCACCCGCGCGTTCGGGTCGGTCATGAACAGGATGGTGACCTTGCCCGCCTTGGCTTTGAGCTTCGGGTCCCAGTACTTGTCGTACCGGGTCAGCGTCACCGACTCGCCCGACTTCCACGAGGTGAGCTCGAACGGCCCGGTGCAGTTGACCAGTCCGGTCGAGTTGCCGTAGTTCTTGCCCTTCGCCGCGAGCGTGGCGGCGGACTCCACGACGCCGGCGGCGCCGCTGATACCGAGGTTGAACTGCGAGTCCGGCTTGGTCAGGGTCACCGTGACCTCCATCGGCCCGGTCTGGTCGATGGACGCGACGTTCTGGTAGACGGAGAACCACGACGATCCGACCGCGGGGTCGAGGTGACGACGCATCGATGCGACGGCGTCGGCGGCGGTCATCGGCGTGCCGTCGTGGAAGGTGACGCCGGGCCGCAGCTCGTACACCCACGTCGTGGGCGTCGGGTTGCTGTACGACTCGGCGAGCCCCGGGGAGATCGTGTAGTCCGGGTTCAGCCGCAGTAGCGACTCGCAGACGTTGGAGAGCACCTGGTTGTCGGAGTAGTCGAACGCGTACGCGTAGTCGAGCGAGTACGGCTCCGAGTACGAGACCCAGGTGAACGAGCCGATGTCGCCGGAGGGCCTGGGGGTCTGGGCGGTGAGCTGATATGACGGATGGGCGCCGGACGAGGAGGCGCCGGAGCCGGCGGGCGAGCACGCGGCGAGCGCGAGCCCGGTGGCGAGGACGGCGGCCGTCGCGAGGACGAGACGGCGTCGGGTGCGGAGTCGAGGCATTGCGTGATCCTCCTGTGCAGTGGGGGCGGGTTGGCGGGCGGGGATGGTCAGGCGGTCGCGGCGACCTGGTCGCGGACGTAGACGGGCACGCCGCCGACCCAGGTGGAGACGACCGTGCTCTCGTGGATGCGGTCGGCCGGCACCGCGAACGGGTTCGGCTCGATCACGACGAGGTCGGCGCGGTAGCCGGGAGCGATCGTGCCGGTGTCGTGGTCGCGGTGGTTCACGTACGCAGAGCCCGAGGTGTAGGCGGCGAACGCGGTGGCGAGGTCGAGGCGCTGTCGCTCTCCCCCGAGCGGGGCGTCGGCGGACCCCGGCGAGACGCGGTTGACGGCGATGTGGATGGCGGCGATCGGGTCGGCGCTCGACACCGGCCAGTCGCTCCCGGCGGCCAGCCGGGCGCCGGCCCGGTCGAGATCGCCGAACGGGTACTGCCGTTCCTCCAGGCCGTCCCGGAGGAAGGGCAGCGTCAGCTCGTCGAGCTGCGTCTCGTGGCACGCCCAGAGGGCCTGCAGGTTGGCGATGGCGCCCAGCTCCGGGAAGCGGGCGGCGTCCTCCTCGGACACCACCTGGAGGTGCGCGAGGTGGTGCCGGCCGTCGCTCGCGCCGTTGGCGTCGCGCGCGGCCTCCACGGCGTCCAGGGCCTCCTGCACGGCGCGGTCGCCGAGCGCGTGGAAGTGCACCTGGAAGCCGAGCCGGTCGAGCTCGGTGACGTAGTCGGCGAGCCGCACCGGGTCGATGAACGACAGGCCAGAGTTGGCCGTCTCGTGGCCGTGCGCGTCGAGGTACGGCGACTTCATCGCCGCGGTGAAGTTCTCGGCGACGCCGTCGACCATGATCTTGACCGTGCCGAGCGTGAAGCGGTCGTCCCCCAGCCGCTCGAACTCGTCGCGCCGCCGCACGATCGCGTCGACCTGCTCGGCGCCGGTGTCGCGGAGCCACCACTGCGCGCCGCGGACGTGCGCGATGAGGGTGTCCTCCTCCAGCGCGCGGCGGTAGGCGGGGAGGTTGGCGGGCATCGAGGCGACGACGCCGATCATGGCATCCTGCCAGCCGGTGACGCCGAGCTTCAGCAGTTCGCTCTGGGCGCGCAGCAGTCCGGCGTAGGCGAGGTCGGCGTCGATGGGCGGCTTGACCGTGTCGAACAGGTCGCCCGCGCCCTCGTGGAACGTGCCGGCCGGGAACCCGTCGGCCTCCCGCTCGATGCGCCCGTCCACCGGGTCGGGCGTGCTCGCGTCGAGCCCCGCCAGGCGGATCGCGGCCGTGCTCGCCCACAGGCTGTGGTGGTCGCGACTGGCGACGAGCACCGGTCGGTCGCCCACCACGGCGTCGAGGAGGCCGCGCACGGGGGCGCCGCCCGGGAAGTGGTCCATCGACCAGCCGCCGCCGAGGATCCAGGCGCTCGCGTCGTCCGTGAGGGGATGCTCCGCCGCGTACTCGGCGACCCGGCGCAGCGTGTCCGCCGCGTCGGCCGAGTCGGCCAGCGAGCACTGCAGCAGCTCGACGCCTCCGCCGACCGGGTGGATGTGCGCGTCCTGGAAGCCCGGGCTGAGCAGGGCGCCGCGCAGGTCGACCACCTCGGTGGCCGGGCCGCGCTGGGCCTCCGCCGCCGCCTCGGTCACCAGCCCGAGGATGCGGCCGTCGCCGATCAGCACGGCATGGCCGGCCAGCGGCTGCCCTGTCCCGGTGAAGATCTGACCCCCGGTCAGGATCACGTCTGCGTCGGCCATCGCCCTGGTTCCCTTCGTCTTCGAGTGGATCGAGGCGATGCTAGAAGACTTTCAACACCAATGTCAACACTGCTGACATTGCTGTTGGCATGGGCTAGGGTTGGCACGTGACTGAAGCGATGACGCACGACCACTCGAAGCGCCTCGATCGCGCCACGATCGTGAGGGCCGGCCTGGAGATCGCCTCCAGCCCGCGCACCACGACGATCTCCATCCGCGCGCTCGGCACCGCGCTCGGCGTCGACCCGACCGCGGTCTACCGCCACTTCCGCGGCAAGGACGACCTGATGAAGGCCCTGCTGGACGAGGTGCAGGCGGTCGCGCTGGCCCAGCTGTCAGACGTCGAGGGCGACTGGCGCGACCGCCTCCGCGCCCTCTCCCGCGCGACGCTCGACACCTTCGTTCAGTACCCGGCGATCGCCCTGGAGGCCACGGTGCTCACCACCAACGGCCCGGCGGAGCTCGCGACCATCGAGTACATCCTGGCCGCCTTCGCGGAGGCGGGTCTCAGCGGCTCCGACCTGGTCCGCCACTACGCGCTGTTCGCCTCGTTCGTGCTCTCGGAGGCCGCCGGCATCGCCCGCGGCCGCACCGCCCCGTCGGCGACCAGCGACGACACCCGCGTCAGCAACGCCTGGTTCGAGGGCCCCCTCCTGGTCGACCCGCTGACCCACTCCCACATCGCCTCCGTCGCCGCGGACCTCCGCGACCTCCGCGACGAGGACATCTTCCGCATGGGCGTCGACGCCATCCTCGACTCCGCCACCCGCGCCGCCCCCTAACCCCTGCTCCCCGCTCCCCCGCCCCTCTGCCCCCGCTGGCAGGAGTTCCGGCGTCGACACCCCAACGATCTCCTGCCGACCACCCTTCGGAAGGAGATCCAGCTGTGTCTTCCTTTCGACGCGAGCGCTCACGCAGCGCGCGCACTCCGCCCGCGCGTCGCCGCCTTCCACCCGAAGTCGATCACCACCGCCAGCACCAGGATCCCGAGCAGCGCGAACGCCGTCTTGGGCTCGTTCACGAGCGTGGTCGTGCTGAAGATCACGAACGTCCCGAGCGTGGCCAGCAGGCCGACGACCAGCACCACCACGTTGCCACCGGTCTCGTGCCGGATGCGCAGGTGGCCGACACTCACCGCCGAGAACACCAGCAGGGCGACCGCGCTGCCGATGGAGGCGATCGCGTTGAGGTTGAAGAACGACACCAGCACGATCGCCAGCACCGCCATAACGACCAGCCCGGCCGGGAACGGCCCCCACTTGCGGCCGAAGAACGGCGGGAACTGGCCGACCCGCGCCAGGTGCTGCGTCATCCCGATCGACGGGTAGAGGCCGGCGTTCACCGCGCCGGTCGTCGAGAACAGCGCCGTCACCACCATGAGCACGTACCCGGCCTGCCCCAGCACCGGCTTGGCGGCCTCGGCGAGCGCCGTCGACCCGTACTGAACCACCTGGTCGGCGGTGAGCGTGCCGAACACGCCGAGCGACACGGCGACGTACACCGTCGTGGCGATGAGCAGCGCGAAATAGATGGCCCTCGGCAGCTGGCGCGCCGGGTTCGGGAGGTCCTTCGCGGTGAACGTGATGACGCCGAAGCCGAGGAACGCGAAGAACGTCAGCGCGACGCTGGAGATGATGTGCTGCAGACCCGGATAGCCGGACGGCGCGAGGAGGGCCGGGTTCCAGGTCGCGATCGTCACGACCGCGAACAGCACCAGGATGACGAGCACGACGCTCACGATGACCGACTGCACGCGCGCCACCGCGGTCGAGCCGATGGTGTTGAGCCCGCTCATCACCAGGATGAGCAGCACGCCGAGCACCTTCGCCCAGAACGGGTCGTCGTGCGCCACGACCGAGCTCGCGTAGCTGCCGAACGAGGACGCGATCATCGCGACCACGATCGACCCCGCGGTGAAGAACAGCCACGCCCCGATCCCGGCGACGTGACCCTCCCCGTACCCCTTCGAGAGGAACGTCAGGATGCCGCCGCCCGAGGGGTACTTGGAGCCGAGCTTCGCGAACGAGTAGCCCTGCAGGAGGGCGATGATCCCCGCGATCAGGAAGGACAGCCAGACCGCCGCGCCGGCGACCGCGCCCGCAGCTCCGAGGAGGGCGAAGATTCCCGCCCCCACCATCGAGCCGACCCCGATGTAGGTCGCCTGCAGCACCGTCATGCGCTTGGCGCCCGTCGTCGAACTCATCCGCGGCCTCCGATCCCCTCCCCATCGGCGTCCGACAACGGGCGCCGCTGCGCGTGGGGTTGAACCGTCGCGGCGCCCGGAGCCGGTGATCCGGCGTGCGCGCTAGCCGAGCGCGCGCGCCTTCAGGTGCGCGAACTCGTCCTGCGAGATCGCGCCGGCATCCAGCAGTGCCTGCGCCTTCGCGATCTCGTCGGCCGGGCTCGCTGTGGAGGTGACCTCGCGGATGTGCGCGTCCACCGCCGCCTGCGTGTCGACGGCCTCCTTCATGTTGCGCTCCGCCATTCCGCGGCCGCGCGCGATGAGGTAGATCAGCGCCGTGAGGAAGGGCACGAAGATCAGGAAGATGATCCACACCGCCTTCCACCAGCCGTTGAGCTTCTGATCGCGGAACAGGTCGCCGATGATCGCGAAGAGCGCGAACAGGTATGCGACGAACGCGAAGCACCAGAAGAACAGCCAGACCGTACTCCAGAAGTTGCTCATTTCGGTTCCTCCCCTCCACCGCCGGCCCTCTGACCGGCGACCGGAATGTAACCCCGCCCCGACGTCTCTGGCTACACCCGGTTTTTGCCCTATTCCCATCGCAGGCCGAGTGATGCATCCTGTGGCCGGACGGGGACACGGCGCTGGGAGACGGCGCTGGGGGGACGCCACAGGGGAGGCCGATCATGGAAATCGCCTTGGTCATCATTCAGGGGTGCGTCGTCATCGGCGCCATCGTGCTGGGGGTCAGGACCGGCGGGATCGGACTCGGGCTCTGGGGGGTCGTCGGCACCGCGATCCTCGTGTTCGTCTTCCGGCTGCCGCCCGGGTCGCCGCCGATCGACGCCTTCTTCATCATCATCGCCGTGATCACCGCGTCCAGTGCGATGCAGGCCGCGGGCGGCATCGACTACCTGGTGTCGATCGCGTCGAAGATCATCCAGCGCAACCCGAGACGCCTCACCTACGTGGCGCCGCTCGTCGCGTTCGTCTTCACCGTGCTCTCCGGCACGTCGAACATCTTCTTCGCGCTCATCCCGGTCATCTACGAGACCGCGTACCGCAACGGCCAGCGGCCGGAGAAGGCACTCGCGGCCTCCACCGTCACGTCGGGCCTCGGCATCACTGCGAGCCCGGTGTCCGCGGCGATGGCCGCCTACCTGGTGCTGATGGAGTCGAAGGGCTTCGGTCTCCCGCAGGTGCTGGCGATCACCATCCCGTCCGCGATCGTCGCGTGCATCGTGACCTCGTTCGTGCAGCAGCGGATCGGCAAGGAGCTGCTCGACGACCCGGTGTTCCTCAAGCGCGTGGACGCCGGGACCGTGGAGGTCCCCGCCGCGCTGGAGCGCCGGTACGAGCAGCAGATCGGCCGCGCGGCGCCCGCCGAGGCGACCGCGGGCGGCGAAGGAGCCGGCACTCCCGGTACCGCCCCCACCGCCGTCGCCACGAAGCCGCCGCGCGGGGCCGGCCGGCTCTCGAAGGAGGAGGCGTCCGCGATCGAGCACCCGGTCCCGCCGGGCGGCGCGACCGCCGCCTGGATCTTCGTCGCCGGCACGCTGCTCGTGGTGCTGCTCGGCCTGTTCCCGTCGCTGCGCCCGGCCTTCCCCGACGCGGAGGGGAACCCGCAGCCGCTCGCCATGGCGATCGTGATCGAGATGGTGATGTTCACCGTCGCCCTCGTCATCATCCTCGTCCGCCGGGTCAAGCCGTCGCTGGTGGTCGAGCAGCCGCTGCTGAAGGCCGGCTACGTGGCCGCCGTGGCGCTGTTCGGGATCGCCTGGATGGCGGACACCTTCATCTCCGCCAACGAGGAGACGATCATCAAGCCTCTCGGCGAGCTCATCCAGGCGAACCCGCTGCTGCTGGCCGTGGCGCTGTTCATCGTCTGCGGCCTGACGACCAGCCAGTCGGCGACCACCAACACGCTCATCCCGATCGCGCTGACCGCCGGGCTGGCCCCCGGAGTGATCACCGCCATGTGGCCGTCGCTGATCGGCGTCTGGCTGTTCCCGGCCAACGGCTCGCAGATCGCGTCGGTGGAGACCGACCGCACCGGGTCGACCAAGCTGACGCAGGTGCCGATCTGGCACTCCTTCACCATCCCGATGCTGGTGTCCTGGGTCGCCGTCGTGGCCTCCGGCCTCCTGATCCAGCTCGTCGTCCACTGACCGCCGCATCCCGGAGGAGACCCATGACCGACACCGCAGCCGACGCGACGGCAGCCGCGAAGGAGCTGATGCCCGACGTTCTCGAACGGCTCGGCGCCCTGGTGCGCATCCCGTCCGTCGCCTTCCCCGGTTTCGACCCGGAGCCCGTGCACCGCATGGGCCAGGCGGTGGTCGATCTGTTCGCGGCGGCGGGCGCGGAGGGCGTCCGCCTGCTCGACGTGCCGGGAGGCTACCCGTGCGTGTACGCCGACCTGCCCGGTCCGGAGGGCTCCCCCACCGTCCTGCTGTACGCGCACTACGACGTGCAGCCGGCTCCGGAGAGCCAGGGCTGGTCGACCCCGCCGTGGGAGCCGACCCCTCGGGAGAACGGCCGCATCTACGGCCGCGGCGCCGCCGACGACAAGTCCGGCCTGGTCGCCAACTACGCCACCCTGAAACTGCTCGGCGCCGACCGCCCCTGCCGCGTCATCCTGCTCTCGGAGGGCGAGGAGGAGACGATCTCGCACCTGGAGGCGTTCGTGGAGGCCAACCCCGAACTGTTCGCGTGCGACGCCGCGGTCATCGCCGACATCGGCGGCCAGGAGGTGGGCCGCCCCGGCCTCACCGTCGCGCTGCGCGGCGACGTCGCGTGCACCGTCACCGTGCGCACGCTCGCCAACCCTGTCCACTCCGGCGAGTTCGGCGGGGCGGCGCCGGACGCGATGACGGCGATGATCCGCATCCTCGACACCCTGCACGACGAGAACGGCGACACGGTGATCCCCGGCGTCGACTCGGGTCGCTGGGACGGGGCTGCGATGGACGAGCCGGTGTACCGGGAAGGTTCGGCCATCCTCCCCGGTGTCGACTTCCTGGGCACCGGCTCTTTGGCCGACCGGATCTGGATGAAGCCCTCGGTGACGGTGCTCGGGATGGACCTCCCGAACACCGCCGAGGCGTCGAACGTGCTGCTGCCGTCGGTGACGGCGAAGCTCTCGATGCGCATCATCCCGGGTTCGGACGGCGACGCCCAGCTGGAGGCGCTGATGGCGCACCTGCGCTCGCAGCGGCCGTGGAACTGCGTGGTCGAGGTGGAGAAGGTGAAGGTCGGGCACGCGTTCCGGGTCGACGAGGCACACCCGGCCATCCCGGCCGCGATGGACGCGATGCGGGAGGCCTACGGCCGCGACGTCGAGTCGATCGGCAGCGGCGCCTCCATCCCGCTGGTCGCCTCCCTGAAGAAGGTGTCGTCCGAGGCGGCGATCCTGCTGTGGGGCGCGGAGGACACGAAGCAGTCGCGCATCCACGCCTCCGACGAGTCGGTCGACCCGGACGAGATCGAGCGGATCATCGTCACCCAGACCCTGTTCATCCGGAAACTCGCGGCCGCGATGTAGGCCCGGGATGCGGTGACGGTCGATGCGGGAGCTCGCCAGGTTCGCGGGGGCGGTGGCCCTCGTCGCCCTGGTCGCCCTGGCGACGACACCGGGCGCCGCGCTGAGCACGATACGGCTGATGGACGCGCTGGTGGTGCTGATCGCCGCGGCGGTGTGCGCGTTCAGCGCGGGGGTGGCGGAGGTGCGGCGGGGGCGGGAGACGTCTGCGGCCGTCGCGGCGGATCCGGTGGCGAAGTCGAGGGTGCCGTCATAGCCCGGTCGTACGGCACCCCTGTGTAGTTTGTTCCCATGACCGACCTCCCGGACGCGCTCCCCGCCGACTACGAGCCCGCGCATGTGTTCCGCGTGGTCGCGATGCCGCTCGAACGCGGCTGGGGCGTCTGGCTGCGCGCCGCCGACGACAGCGTCATCCACAGCTTCGGGATCGGGCTGCCGCCGGAGATGCCGTTCCGGCCCGACGTGCTGGAGGTGCTGGGGCCGGTGCTCAACCTGCAGTTCCGGCTGGCGTACATGGACGACTCGGCGTGGGATGAGCTGGAGAACCACTGGTCGGCGGTCGTGTACGAGTACACCCCGCGGTAGCGGTCAGTCGTCGGGCGTCGTCACCTGCTCGACGCCCTCGCTGTCGGCCACGGTGCCCGGCACGGTCCCCTCGTAGAGGTAGGCCGCCGCCTCCGGCCACGCACTGGCGTCCACCAGTCGGAACACGTCGACGGCCGCCGCTCCCTCGAACGCCGAGGCCGCCCGGATCACCGCGGGAGGCCCGCCGCCGACGATCGGGAGCCGTTTGCTGAGGCTCTCGGCCGAGTCGTCCGGGTAGAGGAAGACGGCCACGAACGTGCCACGCGCCTCGTCCATGACCCACCCCCGAAAGTCGTCTCCGCAGCGCAGCCGGGACACCGCGCCTCAGCCAACCGGCACCTCCCCGAACCGTGTGGCCGCATGATGCACCAGCCGTCACGAGCGCGGCAAGACGTCGCGCAGGGTCACCCGGGGGACAAAATCTCGGTAATAGCCAAGGCCGTGCCGCAGGAGGCACAATCCGAACATGAGCGAAGCCAACGCCACCGGCCCCACCGCCCTCGGCCCCGGCACCGTGCCAGGGGGCATTCCACTCAAACTGCACCTGAGCGAGCCGGAGTACGCCGCGCTCGTCCGGATCGCACTGCACCGCCACACCACGGCGTCCCACCTCGTGGAGACCCTCGTGCTGCGCGCACTCGAACACGCCGAGGTGCCGCCGCCCGCCGACTCGTCGCCGAAGCGGTCGCACACGACGTACGACGAGGCGACGCGCGGGTTCACCCGGGACGGGGCGCGGGTGACGCTGCCGGAGCAGTGAGCTTGGATGGCAGGATGACAGGGTGACCGAAACCATCCTCCTCGTCACCGGGACGTCCTCCGGGATCGGCCTCGCGACCGCGGTCGCCGCCGCTCGCCACGGGTTCACGGTCGTGGGGACCATGCGCGACCTCGGCAAGGCGTCCGCGCTGCAGGCTGCGGCCGACGCTGCCGGCGTCACCCTCGACCTGCAGGCCCTGGATGTGACGTCGCCGGCGTCCATCGAGGCCTGCCTCGACCACATCCGGTCGGCCTACGGCCGGCTCGACGCCCTCCTCAACAACGCGGGCTCAGGCCATCTCGGGACGGTGGAGCTGGAGTCCGTCGACGACGTGCGCGCCGTGATGGAGGTCAACTTCTTCGGCGTCGTCGCCGTCACCAAGGCAGCCCTGCCGCTGCTGCGGGAGAGCGGCGGCCGCGTCGTCACGGTCTCCAGCGTCGGCGGCGTGGTGGGCCAGCCGTTCAACGAGGCGTACTGCGCCGCGAAGTTCGCCGTCGAGGGCTTCATGGAGTCGCTGACCCCGGTCGCCGCCACCGTCGGCGTCCGTGTGAGCGTGATCGAGCCCGGCGCGGTGACGACGGAGTTCGTCGCGAGCGTGCAGGCCCAGGAGCCGCCGGCCGTGGCGGGGACGCCGTACGAGGGCGCGTTGCACGCCTACCTCGCCCGCACCGCCGCCGCGTTCGACCCGTCCGCGGCGCAGACCCCGGAGGGCGTGGCCGAGGTGATCGTGGAGACGTTGACGGCGGCCGAGCCTCCCGCGCGCGTGCAGACCTCGGAGGCGGCGCGCCGCTTCGCCGCGGTGAAGCTCGCGGACCTGGACGGCGCCCACGTGCAGGCGGTCACCCGCCACTGGGTCACCACCGCCTGACCGGCGAGGCATTCCGGGCTACCGCCGCCGGCCGCCGACGAGCACGTAGATCAGGGGCAGCGCCGACACGCTCATCAGCACGATCCCGAACGCCTGCACCGTCGGCAGCAGCACGGCCCCCGCGACCAGGAACCCGCTGAACAGCACCGCCGCGATCAGCCGCCGGGTGACGCGTTCCAGCCGCCCGATCCGCTGGTCGAGCGCCGGCGTCCTGACCGAGAAGTTGCCCTCCTCGATGCGTTTGACCATCCCGTCGAGGCGCTTCGGCAGCCGGATGGCCACGCCCGCGATGGAGGCGGCCTCCTTCAGCGCGTCCTGCACCATGTTGCCGCTCTCGTCGCGCAGCAGCTGCGTCGCGTAGGGCTCGATCGAGTCCCACAGGTTGAACTCCGGGTCGAGCGCGCTGCTCACCCCGGACGTCAGCGACATCGCCCGCACGATGAGGAGAAAATGCTCCGGCAGCTGGAACGGCAGCGACCGGATCACGTCGCCGAACTGGACGGCGAAGTCGCGGAACTCGCGCTGGTCGACCTCCCGCAGCTGCGCGAACCCCATCCCGCCGAACCGCGCGAAGAGCTGCGTCATCGCCCGCTCCAGCTCGGACGTGTCGGAGGTCGGCAGCAGCACCCCGACGTCGCGCATCGCGTCGACGAGTCCCTTGCCGTCGCGCCCCGCCGCCGCGATGAGGAGCTTGCGGAGGCCGCGCCGCGTGCCGTCGGGGACCTCCCCCATCATCCCGAAGTCGATGAACGTCAGCTTCCACGGGTGCGCGGTGGTCGCGTCCATCCCGTCGGCGGCGAGCGTGGGGTCGGGCGTGACGAAGATGTTGCCCGGGTGCGGGTCCGCGTGGAAGAACCCGTTGGTGAAGAGCTGGTCGAACATCACGGAGGCGAACACCGGCGCCACGTGCGCCGGGTCGATCCCCGCGGCGCGCAGCGCGAGCACATCGGTGATCTTGATCGCCGTGACGTCTTCGAGCGTGAGCACGCGGCGGGTGGTCCGCTCCCAGACGACCTCCGGGACCGCCACGCGCGGGTCGTGCGTGAATTCCTCCGCGAATCGCGCCGCGCTCCTGGCCTCGTGGAGGTAGTCGATCTCCTCCAGGCTCGTCGCCGCGAACTCCTCCATCAGCGCCGGCATGTCCACCCGGTCCGCCACCACACGGACCCGCTTCAGCCAGCCGCCCACCCGCCGCAGCGCCGCCAGGTCGACGTCGACGATCGCGTCGATTCCCGGCCGTTGCACCTTGACGACGACCGTGTCGAGGCCCGTGTCGTTCCTGTCCTGCTCCGCGAGCCGTGCCCGGTGCGCCTGCCCGAGGGATGCCGCCGCGACGGGAACGGGGTCGATGCTGTCGAAGACGCGCTCCAGCGGCATCCCGAGCTCGGCCTCGGCTAGCCGCCGGATGGCGTCGAACGGCACCGCCGGCACCTCGTCCTGCAGGCCTTCGAGCTCCTTCGTGATCTCCGGAGGGAGGACGTCGAGCCGCGACGACATGAACTGCCCGACCTTGATCATGAGTCCGCCGAGCTCGACGGCGAGGTCGTGGAACCGCCGGGCGAACGCGGTGAGCCGCTTGGTGCGCCCGCGCTCGCTGAAGCGCCCGAGCCCGATGCGCGGGAGGAAGAGGTCGTACCACCAGATGTGGATGAGGTTGGCCGCGGCGAACCGCAGGATGCGGCGGTAGCGGGCGCGGGTGTTGCCGGAGCCCGCTACTGCTGCTGTCCTGTTGTTCGTCGGTGTCGTCGTCGCGCCTGATCCGGCCGCGTCGGGCGCCGCCACCCGCTCAGTCCTGGGCGTCCTGGGCGAGGATGGAGTACAGCTTCCGCCGCGCCTCGTCGAGGACCGCGGCGGCCTCCTTCACCTGCTCGGGCGTACCCGTGCGCCGCACCTGGGCGGCGGCCTGCGCGAGCGCCATCCCCGCCTTCGGAAGCTCGGAGTCGAACGGGTTGTGCCCGCCGCTCCAGTTGCCGGGACCCCAGGGCATGTTGGTGGTCTCGGTCTTCTCCTCCGGCGCCCACGGCGCAGGCCCGGCCTCCTCAGCCGCAGCCTTGCCCTCCTCGGTGAGCGCATACGTCTTGCGCCCATTGGACTCCTCGGCCGTGATCAGCCCCTCGTCGGCCAGCAGCTGAAGCGTCGGATACACGGACCCGGCGGACGGCTTCCAGCTCCCGCCGCTGCGCTCCTCGATCTCCCGGATGATCTGGTACCCGTGCATGGGCTTCTCGGCCAGGAGCGCGAGCACGGCGCTGCGGACGTCGCCGCGCCCCATCCGCGTGCCGACCTTCTTCTCGAACTGCGACCGCAGCTGGTCGAACGCCTGGAAGAGGCCGTCGGCGTTCATGTTGCCCCAGCCGCCGCCACCGGTGAAAGTTCCGCTCATGATGTGCCTCCTGATAAGGATCGGGTGAGTCGGTAACGATAGTCAACGATATATCGTTGAGGGGTGGAGCGGGAGAATGCGGGTGAATCTCTCAGCAATCACTTGGGCCAAGCGGGTCGAATAGGTAACGTTTTAGATTCTTCTTTTTACATCCAAGGAGGGGTCTAAATGAAGATTCGACGCGCATCCGCGTGGACCTTGTCGGCTGTACTGGTGGGTCTGCTCAGCATCGGCGCAAGCAGCCCGGCCATTGCAGCGGAGCCTGAACCGGACTCGCTCCAATTGGCAGTCCTCGAGGGCGACCAATGGATCCCCCTCGACGCCGACGGGTTCCGGGCGGCCACGCTCCACCTCGAGAGCAGTTCCCCCGACGATGCCGGAAACCGAAACTCTCGACTCATCGGCTGGAATCAGTCGTTCGGCTGCGACGTGCTGAACAACGAGAACGACGTCTTCGCCACGTACTGGTTCCCGTGGGACGGGCGAGTCAACGGCGTACGCCTGAAATGCGGGAACAGCTCGTGGGGCTACAAGCACATCCGCGAGAGGCACGAGTCCCAATGGCAAGCGACTTTGGACTCAGCGCGTGCCCACGGGTGGAACTCGGCCGCCTTCGGCGTCAACTCCTGGGACGACCTGATGTCCGGAACCACGAGCGCCGTCGTCGCAGACCCCGGTTTGGGACTTACGCACATTGCGGTCAGCAACAAATGGTGCACGAAAGCGATGTTCGGGCTGTGGGACACGAACTACAAAAGGATCGTCTACGACTTCGGAGTCGAGACCGTGTGGGCGTCCGACAGCGACAAACTGATCACGTCATTCCCCTCCAACCGCAAGGTCTGCTGACCGTTCGGGGTGACGCGAACTCGCGTCACCCCGAATTTCGCCTACGCGCGATGCGCGACGTAGACGATCGCGAAATCCCAGACCTCTGCAGCAAGCCGCACAGCGAGCACATCGCCACGATCCTCCCATGCGCGCTCGGCGACCGGATCCTTCCACGGCTCCGCAGGGCCGACCGCAGCCTCCCACTCGTCGTACCACTGACGAAGGTCACGGGTGAGCGCGCCGCTCAGGCCGAAATCTTCGGGGACGGCCGTGTAGCCGACCGACGAGTCCCAGAGAGGCCAGCGGTGGCCGTGATCGGGGAAGAACCGGACCACGCGCAACTCGCCGGAGCGGCGCTTGGTCTCGCGGAGCACCGTCGATTCCGGATCGCTGAATGCGGGAACCGGGAGCTCCACCTGGGTGGCCGGATCGATGACGATCCCCACCACGTCGAAGCTGAGGCCCGTGATCTCGCGTTGCATAGGCCCAGCCTGCCATTCGACATACCTGCCTCGCTCCCGTCGACGGCGAGGCCCTCCTAACCCACCACCCTGTCACCCGGACCGCTTTCGCGCAGCGACCGCCGCCCGATCGCGAACCACACGATCGCGCCCACGAGCGGGATCAGCGTCACGAGCACCACCCACGCGATCACCGGCCCGGCCGCCGCCTTCGACTTCGCGATCTGCACGAGTGCGATCAGCCACAGCACGAACGGCACGATCCAGAACGACAGCACGACCATCACATGCCAACCGGTGAGTCCATAGAGCATGTCCGAACAATACCGAACGGTAGGGAAACAGCTCCGACAACTCGCACCCCCACCCTGACCGTGCCAAGCTGAACACCGTGGCCCTCCCTCCCCCGCCGCCCGCCGCCATCGTCATCGCCGGTGGCCGCTCGTCGCGTTTCGGCAGCGACAAGCTGCTCGCGGAGGTCGAGGGCCGCACGCTGCTGCAGCGGACGATGGAGGCCGTGGGAGGCTGCGCGACGGTCGTCCTGGTGTCGGCGACCAACGAGACGGTGCCGCGCGGGGTCGTGACCGTGTCCGAGTTCCCGCGGTGGGGCGGGCCCTGCGCCGGCATCGCCGCGGGCGTCGCGGCGCTTCCGGAGACCGCCGCCGAGACGCTCATCGTCTCGGCCGATCTCGCACGACCGGACCGAGCCGTCGCCGCGCTGCACGCGATCGCGTCGGGCGTCCTCGCCGACCAGGACGGGAACGCGCAGTGGCTGATCGCGCGCGTCCCGGCCGCGGCGCTCCGGACACAGCTCGCCGTGCTCGACGCCAGCGGGGGCACGGCCGGCCTTCCGGTCCGCGCTCTGATCGGCCACCTCGGCCTCCCGATCGTCCGCGCGCACCGCGACGCGGTCGCGGACATCGACGAACGGCACGACCTCGAACGAGTGAAGGAGCGACCCTGATGGAACCGCAGGAACTCGACGCCTGGGCCGGAGCTGCCGCGCGGCGGCTCGGGGTGAGCCTCGAGCCGGGCGATGTGGCCGCCCTGCTCGACCTCGCGCGGGATGCCGCCCACGGCGTGACCCGGCCGGCAGCGCCGCTCACGGCCTACATCGCCGGCATGGCCGTCGGGTCGGGGCGGACGTTCGAGGATGTCGCCCGCGAGTTGCGGGTGGCGATCGCGGAGGCCGGGCAGAGCGAGGGCTGAGCCCGCCTACATCGCCGCCATCAGCAGGATGCCGACCGCCATCCCGGCGACCTCGCCGAGTTCCTGGAGCCCTCGTGCGGGGCGACGCGGGAGGCGGCGAGCCCGCACCATCGTGACGAGCAGCCACGCGCTGTAGGCGAGGTACCCCGCGACGAACGCGGCCACGATCGCGCCGAGCGACACCCCGTGCGCGTGCGGCGCGACAGCAGCGCCCCCGCCCCGCGGCATCCCCAGCGACATCCCCACCAGCGCCGCCATGGTGACCCCGCCCAGCGCCCGGTGCAGGCTCATCGGCGGCACCCTCCCCGACCGCCGCTGCAGCGCGAACCCGGCGGACGCCAGCGACAGCACGATGGCGGCCAGTCCGACGCCGGGGACGGACGACCCGAGCACGCAGCCCGCCATCGCCAGCACCATCAGCACGGCCGACACCCACACCCGCACCGGCCGCGGCGACCCCAGCAGGCAGCAGGCGGAGACCGTGGAGGCACCCAGCGCGCCCACGTCGAGGAGCATCAGTGCCCGCAGGTGCAATCGGGGCCGCAGGAGGAGGCTTCCGCAGCCGTGGAGTGGCACGACGACGCCGACCGCGGCACGTCCAGCGTCGGGTTCCGGTCGAAGAACCCGTACGGCTTCAGCGTGAACCCCGCGTAGTCGACCGGCATGATCGGCCAGTCCTCCAGGCGCGGGAAGTGCGTCAGGCCGAACGTGTGCCAGACGACGATGTCCTCGCCGTCGAGCGGGCGGTCCTGGGCGACGTACGCGGGGAGGCCGGCGCCGCCCGGGTGCAGGTTCACCGCGTAGCCGGCCGCCCACAGCTCCGACGGCTCGTACTGCGTGACCCAGAGGTGATGCGCGGCGAACCCGGCACGGCGGCGCTGGTGCGCCTCGTCCGCCGTGAACAGTGCGGGCTCCGACGACGGGTGCAGCACGTAGCTGGTCGGGCGGCCGACGCGGTTGCGACGGGAGGCGCTGCTGATCGACCACACCCGGCCCACCGAGCCGTCGGCGTCGCGCACGGCGTCGGACTCCGACGACAGGCGCGTGATGGTCCGGCCGATCGCGCTCCCCCACGGGTTGCTCGCCGACACGGGGACGCGGGCGACGTCGATCTCGTCCACGGAGTTGGCCACGCCGTCGACGGTCATGTCGAGCCGGGCGCAGAACATGTGCTGGTGCACCGGGGCTCCGAGGCCCGGTGCGAGCGGGGTGGAGTACGGGTCGTCGCCGCCGTCGTGGGCGCCGGTGAAGACGATCCCCGTGGCCTTGGCCTCCACCTCGAACGTCCCGTCCAGGTAGAAGTAGAAGTAGAAGCCGTAGTCGTAGTTGCCGACGGTCGTGAAGAAGGAGACGACCAGGCGGCGCTGGCGGCGGGCCTCGGAGGTGTGGGTGAACTCGTCGGTGTGCTTCCAGAGGATGCCGTAGTCCTCCTCGTGGATGCAGATCGCGTTCTTGATGGTGCGCGGCCGGCAGAAGTCGTCGGCGACCACGGCGTCCAGGTAGAAGATGTCGCCGAGGCAGTCGCAGCCGAGCTCCAGCGAGTTCGCGAGGCGGCCGAACTGGTACTCGCCGGCGTCGTAGTAGTTCTGCCAGCCGTGGATGGGCGTCGGGTCGGCGTAGTTGACCACCATCTCCGAGATGGACGCCCGGTACAGGATGGGACGGCGCTCCTGCTGGTAGGTGAAGGCGACGTCGTGGAGGGTGAGGCCCTCGCGGCCGTTGAAGCCGACGCGGAGGTCCCAGTTCTCCCAGCTCAGCACGCCGTCCCGGTACTCGAAGCTGACGCCCTCCGGCTGGGTGATCTCGATCGGCTTGAGCGTGGTGCGCAGCGGGCCGGTGACCTCCGGGTCGAGGTAGTCGCCCGACTCCATCGGGACGGTGTCGACCGGGGTCTCCACCAGCCGGATGACCGAGCGCGAGAGGGTGTCGACGTGCGCCACCACCCCGTCGATCGGGTGCGCCCACGGGAGGTCGGACTCGCTCTGCTGGACGAAGGCGAGCACGCGGAACATCCGGCGGCCCTCCTCGTCGTCGTAGTCGAAGTGGCCGGCGGTCAGCGGGCAGGTGCGGACGGTGCTGAGGTCGTGGATGCCGCGCTTGGCGAGCGCGGCGACCCAGCCGGCGTCGGCCTTGACGATCTCATCCACGAGGGTGAACTCCTCGTCCAGGACGGGCGCGGTGCCCTCGGTGACGGGGTCGAGCTCGCGGGTGTGGACGACGACGCCCGCGGTGATGTCGGCGACCGCCTGGGTGACGGCGCCGGTCGAGAAGTCGAGCAGCAGGGCCTCCACCTCGCGGTGCAGCCCGGGCGCGCGGTCGGGGTCGAGGACATCGCGCTTGTGCGGCTCGCGCAGCATCACGTAGGTGAACCGGGTGTGCTCGGTCACCAGGCCGGACGCGGCGAACACCTCGCGGGCGCGGTCGATCTCGGCCTCGGTGAGCGCGGCGAGCGGGTGGGAGGTCGCGGTGGCGATCGTCAGGGACATTCCAGAACTCCTTCGTCGGTGGTTCCCGATGGTTATTGACTGTAGCGTCAAAAACCCGTTTCCGGAAGAGCGCCGGCGAAACGATCGTGCAAGATGGGGGACGTGCCCAAGATCGTCGATCACGACCAGCGCCGCCGCGACATCGTGGACGCCTACCTGCGCGTGCTCGCGCGCACCGGCGTCGCGGGGACGCACGGCCGCTCCGTCGCGGCCGACCTCGGCGTGGTGCCCGGCACGCTCTGGCACTACTTCGACTCGGTGGAGCAGATCGCGGAGGCAGCGGCCCAGCGGGGAGTCGAGCGCACGCTGGAGCGGATCGCCGCCCGCGCCGGGGACGCCCGCGGGCTCGCGGCGCTGCTCGCGATCGCGGAGGAGATCCTGCCGACCTCCGCGGTGACGCGCGAGGAGGCGCGCGTGGTCGTGGCGTTCTGGGGGCAGGTGCACCCGGGCTCCGACCCGCGCTCGGCGTTCGGCCGCACGCGCGAGTTCACCGAGCTCACCCGCACCGCGCTCGCGCAGGCGGTGGCCGACGGGGAGCTCGCGACCACCACTCCGGTGGAGCCACTGGTGCGCCTGCTCGACTCGATCTACGCGGGCGAGCAGGTGATCTGGGCGGCGGAGTCCGTGGAGGACGACGTGAGCCAGGTGCGTGCGACGTTCGCGACCGCCGTTCTGCCGTGGCTGGGCGAGAACGGATCCCCTGCCACCGGAACGCTGCAAGACTGGGCTGGTCGCGACCGCATCGTAGATAAATGTCTACGGCTGAGGTAGCGTGTGGGGATGATATCGACCATCGATGACCACAGCATCACCGTCGGGCAGCTTCGGCAGAACCCGACGAAGATGCTCGCCGACGTCCAGGGCGGCGAGCGCTATGTGGTGACCAATCATGGTCGTCCTGTCGCCGACGTCGTGCCCCACGTCGAGTCCGCGTGGGTCCCGGTCGAGCGGGTCGCGGCGCTGCTCGAGCGCAGCGGCGACGAGGACTGGGCACGCGAGCTCCAGGACCAGCGGGCCGAGCAGGATCTGCGAGACCCCTGGCAGTGAGGGCTCTGCTCGACACGAACGTCCTCATCACCGGCGGGTTCGTCATCCCGGAGGGGATCACCGATGTCGCGATCTGCTCCGTCTCGTATGCCGAGCTCGAGCAGGGGCAGGTGGCGCCCGGGCTCGATCCGTCGATGCTCGCCGACCGCAAGCTCCAGGTCCTGGAGATCCGGCAGGCGTTCGGGAGCGGCCTCCCGTTCGACGACGTAGCGGCGATGTACTACGGGCGCATCGTGGAGGCGGTGCACGCAGCGGGCCGGTCGCCGCGCGGCCGGATCGCCGATCTGATGATCGCGGCGGTCGCCCGGGCGCACGGCGCCGCGATCGTCACGCACAATGTCGCCGACTTCGCCGGCCTCGAACGCATCGTCCGCGTGATCCCCGCAGACTGACCGCACGGTCCCTGACGCCGGCTCACCGCGCCCCGGTCAGCACCCGCGGGTCCGTGATCGCGTCGTACTCCTCCGCCGTCAGCAGCCCGCGCCCGACGATCGCCGCGCGTACGTCTCCCCCGGTCTCCAGCGCCTCGTGCGCGATCTGCGCCGCCGTCGTGTAGCCGATCCGCGGCGTCAGCGCCGTCACGAGCCCGACCGAGGACGCCACGCGGGCCCGCAGCAGCTCGGCGTCGGCCTGGATGCCGTCCACGCAGTTGACCCGCAGCGTCCGGCACGCGTTCGTCAGCCAGGTCAGCCCCTGCAGCAGCGCGTTGGCGATGACCGGCTCGAAGGCGTTGAGCTGGAGCTGGCCGTTGTCGGCCGCCATCGTGATCGACACGTCGGCGCCCGCGATCGCGAACGCGACCTGGTTGACGACCTCCGGGATGACCGGGTTGACCTTGCCCGGCATGATCGATGAGCCGGCCTGGCGCGGTGGGAGGTGCAGCTCGCCGAAGCCGAACTGGGGGCCGCTGGACAGCAGGCGCAGGTCCGAGGAGATCTTCGAGAGCTTGATCGCGGCGCGCTTCAACGCAGCGGAGACCAGCATGAAGACGCCGGTGTCCGAGGTCGCCTCGATCAGGTCGGAGGCCGTCACCAGCGGGAGGCCGGTCAGCGCGGCGAGGTGCCGCACCACGGCGGGGGCGTAGCCGGGGGAAGCGGTGATGCCGGTGCCGATCGCGGTCGCGCCGAGGTTGATCTCCGCCAGCAGCGGGATGGTCTCGGTCAGCCGGAGGTTGTCCTCGTCCATCGTCACCGCGAACGCCGTGAACTCCTGGCCGAGCGTCATCGGCACGGCGTCCTGGAGCTGGGTGCGGCCGATCTTCACGTGGTCGCGGAACTCCACCCCTTTGGCGCGGAACGCCCCGGCCAGCAGCGCGTGCTCGGCGATCAGCCGCCGCAGCCCGATGGTCAGCGCGACCTTGACGGCGGTCGGATACACGTCGTTCGTGCTCTGGCTGCGGTTGACGTGGTCCAGGGGGTGGATGACGTCGTACCTCCCGCGCGGATGCCCGAGGCGTTCGAGCGCGCGGTTCGCGATGACCTCGTTGGCGTTCATGTTCGTGGAGGTGCCCGCGCCGCCCTGGATCAGGTCGACCACGAACTGGTCGTGGAGGCGGCCGTCGACGATGTCCTGGCAGGCGGCGTCGATGACGTCGGCGACCGCCGGCTCCAGAACCCCGATCTCCGCGTTCGCCCGGGCGGCCGCCTGCTTGACCAGCGCCAGTGCGGTCACGAGCTCGGGATACGTCCCGATCCCCCGCCCGGAGATCGGGAAGTTCTCCACGGCGCGCTGCGTGTTCGCGCCCCAGTAGGCGTCGGCCGGGACCTCGACGGGGCCGAGCGAGTCGTGCTCGGTGCGGGTGGCGGTCACGAGACGAACTCCACGACGGTCTGCGCGAGGGCGACGGCGGCATCCCGGAGCGCCTTCTCGGCCTGCGGACCGACGCACGCGGCGGCGAACTCGGGCTGGTGGTTGGTGGCCGGGAGGCTGCCGACGCCGATGTACGGATGGATGGCGGGGACGACCTGCGACACGTTGCCCATGTCGGTGGAGGCACGGTTCATCCGGCCCGCGGCGGACGAGCCGTCGAACACCCGGCCGAGCGCCTCCGCGTTCGCCCGGTACAGTGCGAGCGCGCGCTCGTCGTTGCGGAACTCGGAGTACGGCTTGCTCTCCGGCGTGATCGTGAGGGTCGTGCCGGAGGCGAGCGCGCCGGCCTCGAAGCAGCGGTTCACCCGGTCCTCGATACGCTCCAGCTCCTCCAGCGTCTCGGCGCGAACGTACCAGCGACCCTCGGTGCGGTCCGGGATGGCGTTGGGCGCCTGGCCTCCGACCGTCTGGATGCCGTGCACCCGCGCCGAGTGCGGGAGCTGCTGGCGCAGCAGGCCGATCGCGACCTGCGCGACCACGAAAGCGTCGTTGGCGTTGACGCCCTCCTCCGGATACGCGCCCGCGTGCGCGGCCTTGCCGTCGTACCGGACGTGCGAGTGCGCGACGGCGAACGGGCGCGCCTCGGCGACGTCCACCGGCCCGGGGTGCGCCATCACGGCGAGGTCGAGGCCGGCGAACGCGCCGCGGTCGAGCAGCTCGATCTTGCCGCCGCCGCCCTCCTCGGCGGGGGTGCCGTAGACCTCCACAGTGATGCCGAGCTCGTCCGCGAGTGGGGCGAGGGCGGAGGCGACGCCGACGGCGATCGCGGCGATGAGATTGTGGCCGCAGGCGTGGCCGAGGCCCGGGAGGGCGTCGTACTCGGCGCAGACGCCGATGCGGACCGGGCCGGTGCCGGCGGTGGCGAGGAAGGCCGTGTCCAGTCCGAGGTAGGCGGGCGTCACGGCGAAGCCACGCGAGGCGAGGGCCTGCTGCAGGCGGGCGCTGGAGCGGTGCTCGTTCCAGGCCGTCTCGGGGTCGGCGTGGAGCGCCTCGGACAGCGCGACGAGCGACGGGAGGCCGGCGTCCACGAGCGAGCGGGCCCGGTCCTTCAGCGACGTCGCCGTCGCGGTGTCACTCATCGCCGGGCACCCCGTAGCTCGGCGCACCCGCCGGCATCAGCCCGCGCGTCACGTACGCGTCCCGCTGCGGCAGCCACGTCTCCACCAGGATCTCCCCCAGCAGCTCGACGGGGTTCTCCGCCCAGTCGACGCGGAGGTCGGTGACCCGCCAGCCGGCGTCGCGCACGACCGCGACGCCGGCCGAGTGCACCGGCCCCTCCTCGCCGCCGGCCGCGATCGCCGCCTGGAGCGCGGCCAGCAGCCGCACCTCCAGCTCGCCCGCGGCCGCCTCGAATGCGTCCACCATGAGCTGCGGCACGTCGGCGCGCGCGAGCATGTTGCCCGCCGCGACCGCGTGCGCCGACTGCGCCTGGCCGTGGTGGCCGAGCACGTGCGAGCCCGAGTGGATGGCCGAGCGGCCGTTGCGGTCGATCACGAGGAGCTGCCGGTAGTCGATGTCCGGCGTCGAGTCCACGACCCACGCCAGCACCTCCTCCACCGGCCGGCGGTCGCGCAGCCCGCCGATGAGCCGCGGGCCGAGCCGGGGGTCGGTGATGTTCTGGGAGTGCGCGCCGCCGACGCCGTCGGCGAGGTTCACGCAGCGGGCGGCGACCGCGGGCGAGGAGGAGCAGATGGCGGAGCCGATCGCCCCTGTGCCGTCGACGGCGAGGATCGAGAACGTCACTTTGCGCCTCCCGAGAGCACGGCGGTGGCGTCGATCTCCACCAGCCACTCCGGCCGGGCCAGCGCCGAGACGACGATGCCGGTGGACACGGGGAAGACGCCCTTCAGCCAGCGTCCGACCACCCGGTAGACCGCCTCCCGGTAGCGCGGGTCGATGATGTAGATGACGACCTTCACGATGTCCTCCAGGCTCGAACCGGCCTCCTCCAGCAGCATCGCGATGTTCGCCATCGCCTTCTCGGCCTGCGCCTCCACGTCGCCGATGCCGACCGACTCGCGGGTCTCCAGGTCCTGGCCGATCTGGCCGCGCAGGTAGACGACGCCGCCGGCGACGACGGCCTGGCAGAGGTCGTTGTCGAGGTTCTGCTCCGGGTAGGTGTCCTTGGTGTTGAACGGGCGGATGCGGGTGTGGGTCGGCATCAGACGGCTGCTCCTTCCGCCGCGACCGCGGCGTTCTCGTACGACAGGTAGGTGCGCTGGATCTGGATCTGGTCGGCGATGTAGCCGGCGTCGTGCCAGACGCCCCAGATGAAACTGGAGCCGCGGCGCGACTGCCACGGCAGACCCAGGAAGTACACGCCGCGCTCGGCGGAGACCCCGCGCTGGTGCACGGGCTTGCCCGCCGCGTCCAGTGCATCCACCTGCAGCCAGCCGTAGTCGACGCCGAACCCGGTGGCCCAGACGATGGAGGTGATCCCGGCCGCCGCGAGGTCTAGCTCGGTGACCGGGTCGGTCACGCACGCGGGGTCGGGGCCGAGGATGCGGGCCTCCGGCTCCTCCGGGAGGTCGAGGCCGTTGCGCTCGATGTAGGCGTCCGCCTCGTCGAGCACCGAGAGGTAGTTGGCGTCGCCGGCGTGGATGTTGGCGGCCAGGTCGCCGCCGAACCGGAGGACCCCGTCGGCGTAGTCCTGCGTCCGGCCGACGAGCGTGATGCCGCTCTCGGCGAGCTCGCGGAAGTCCACGGTGCGGCCCCCGCGGGCGCCGCTGACCGCGATGGTCACGTGCTCGGCGCCGGTGGCGGGGGCGGAGGCCTCCCACTTGCCGAGGACGCCCAGCCACCACACATTGTCGCGGCCCCGGTAGCGGCGCGGCGGCCGGTCGTGCGGGCCGACCGAGAGGTGCACCCGGCGTCCCGCGCGGCGCAGCTCGTCGGCGATCTGCACACCCGAGGACCCGGCGCCGACGACGAGCACGCCGCCGGCCGGGAGCTGGTCCGGGTTGCGGTAGTCGCTGGAGTGGAGCTGCTCGACACCCGCGTCCGCCGGGATGACGGTGGGGATGACCGGCTTCTGGAACGGGCCCGTCGCGGCCACGACATGGCGCGCCGTGTAGGAGCCGTCGGTGGTCTCGACCTCGAAGCCCGGCGCGCCGGCGTTGCGGCGGACCGACAGCACCTCCACTCCGCTGCGGATCGGCGCGTTCGTCATGGCGGCGTAGGCGACGAAGTAGTCGGCGACGCGCTCCTTGGGGGCGAAGCCGTCCTGGTCGACGTCGTCGAACTCCAGGCCGGGGAAGCGGTCGTGCCACGCGGGGCCGTTGGCGACGAGCGAGTCCCAGCGGCCCGAGCGCCAGCGCTCGGCGATGCGGCCGCGCTCCAGCACGAGATGCGGGATGCCGCGCTCGGTCAGGTGGGCGCTCATCGCCACACCGGCCTGTCCCGCGCCGACGACGAGGACCTCGATTTCCTGGCTCGACATGCTGATCTCCTTCGCTGATGGTGCAGCCATTGTCAGCAGGCCGGACCGAATCTGTAAAACAATGAGAATCGCCGTATTGGATCAACGGAAGTGATGCTTCGCGCGCGTTTCACGCGCGTGAACTCCTCATTTCGTGATCGCGCGGCGCCCAGCCGGGGCGCGCTACATCACTTCAAACGATCCACTGGAACGGTTTTCAACGCTCGTTTCGATGCACTGGACGTGCGTACTCTTCCGGCATGACGATCGACACAACCGTCCGCATCGACGGCAGGGCCATCATCGACGGCGACCGCGTCGCCTCCGCGTCGGGCGACACGTTCGTCACGGTCAACCCGGCGACCGGCGAAGCGCTCGCGGAGGTCGCGAAGGGCGGCCCCGCCGACGTCGACCGCGCCGTGGCCGCGGCCCGCGCCGCCTACGAATCCGGCGTCTGGAGCCGCCGCGACGCCGCCGACCGCGGCGCCGTCCTCCGCCGCCTCGCCGACCTCATCGAGCACAACGCCGCCGAGCTCGCCCTCCTCGAATCCCTCGACATGGGCAAGCCGCTCTCGCAGACCAGCGCCGTCGACCTCCCCGGCACGGCGGCGACCTTCCGCTGGTACGGCGAGCTCGCCGACAAGCTCACCGACGAGGTGCCCTCCACTCCTCCCGGCTCGACCGCGATCGTCAGCCGGGTCGCTCTCGGCGTGGTCGCCGCGATCGTGCCGTGGAACTACCCGCTCGACATCGCCGCCTGGAAGCTCGCGCCCGCGCTGGTCGCCGGCAACAGCGTCGTGCTGAAGCCCGCGGAGACGACGAGCCTCACCGCCCTCCGCCTCGGCGAGCTGGCGCTGGAGGCCGGCATCCCGGCGGGCGTGCTCAACGTCGTCCCCGGCCCAGGCTCGGTGATCGGCCGGGCGCTCGGCCTCCACCCGGACGTCGACGCGCTCACGTTCACCGGCTCGACGGCGGTCGCGAAGAAGCTGCTGACCTACGCGGGCGAGTCGAACCTGAAACGGCTGAGCCTGGAGGCCGGCGGCAAGAGCTCGAACCTGATCTTCGCCGACGTCGACGACCTGGCGCTGGCCGCCGAGAAGGCCGCGTTCGGCGCGTTCTACAACCAGGGCGAGGTCTGCTCGGCCAACTCGCGCATCTTCGTCGAGCGCCCCGTGTACGACGAGTTCGTCGGGCTGCTCACGGCCGCCGCCGAGGCGTACCGCTCCGGCGACCCCCTCGACCCGGCGAGCGGCAACGGAGCGCTCGTCTCCGAGTCGCACGCCGACAGCGTCGCCGCCGCGATCGAGACGGCAGCGCGCGACGGCCGGCTGATCGGCGGCGAGCGCATCCAGCGGCTGGGTTCGCGCGCGTTCATCGACCCGGCGATCGTCGCCGGCCTCCCGCTCTCGCACCCGCTGCACCGGGACGAGGTCTTCGGCCCGCTGGTCGTGGTCCAGGCGTTCGACCACGAGGACGAGGCAGTGCGCGCGGCGAACGCCACCGACTACGGCCTGGCCGCGTCGCTGTGGACCTCGAACCTCTCTCGCGCCCACCGGGTGTCCGAGCGACTGGTCGCCGGCACCGTCTCGGTGAACACGGTGGACGCGCTCGGCTCCACGACCCCGTTCGGCGGGTTCCGGCAGTCCGGCTTCGGCCGCGACCTCTCCCGCCACGCCATCGACAACTACGTGGGCCTCAAGACCACGTGGTTCCAGCACGCGTAGGAGGACGGCCATGACGATGCAGCTCGACACCACGCCACGCGCGACCCGGGTGCCGCCCGAGGTCGCCCGCTCCTGGCTGCTCCTCTCGGCGGCCCGACTCGCCGCGATGGCCGTGGCGGGGTCGTCCGCCGACGCCGTCGTGATCGACCTGGAGGACGCGATCGACGCCTCCCGCAAGGAGGTCGAGCGGGAGCGGGTCGCACGGTTCCTGGAGTCCGGCGGCGAGGCCTGGGTGCGCGTCAACGACCGCACCTCGGCGTTCTGGTCCGGCGATGTCGAGCGGCTCCGTGGCCTCCCAGGCCTGCTCGGCGTCGTGCTCGCCAAGACCGAGGAGGCGGCCCACGTCACCGAGACCGCCGAGCGGCTGGGCGGCTCGACACCGGTGGTCGCTCTGATCGAGTCCGCCCTCGGCATCGAGAACGCCGCCCTCATCGCCCGCGCGCCGGGCGCCTTCCGGCTGGCGTTCGGCAGCGGCGACTACCGCCGGGACACCGGCGTCGCCAACTCGGAGGCCGCCCTGGCCTACCCGCGCTCGCGGCTCGTCGTCGCGAGCCGGGTCGGCGGCCTCCCCGGCCCGATCGACGGGCCGTCGGTGGTCGACGGCGCGCCGATCGTCACCGAGCAGTCCCGGTCGGCCGCCGCGCTCGGCCTCACCGGGCGGCTCTGCCTGCGCGAGACGCAGGTCGGCATCGTCAACGAGGTGATGGCGCCCTCCGCCGAGGACGTGTCCTGGGCGGCCGGCTTCCTCGGCGAGTTCGAGGAGGCCGGCGGCGTCGTCCGCGACGGCAGCGACCTCCCGCGGCTCGGCCGCGCCGAGAAGATCCTGCGCCTGGACCGCGCGTTCAGCGCGGCCGGGTAGCCCATCGACCGGGCGCCGCCCGGATTTCCCCCGCCAGTCCCATCCGAAGAGAATGCAAGGACGAAGGAGTCCCCCGATGACCGATACGAAGCTCCAGACCTCGAACATCCGAACCCAGCATTTCCGCAAGACCCTCGGCCGGCTCGACATCGTCTTCCTGTCGATCAGCGCGGTCATCTCCATCGACACCGTCGCGCAGATCGCGGCGGGAGGCGGCGCAGAGGCGTTCACCTGGACCGCGGTGATCGGGATCACCTTCCTCTTCCCGTACGCGCTCGTCATCTCCGAGCTGGGCAGCACGTTCCACGACGAGGGCGGCCCGTTCGTCTGGGTGCGGCTCGCGTTCGGCAAGCTGACCGCGGCGATCGCGACGCTGTTCTACTGGATCACCAACCCGCTCTGGATGGGCGGCTCGCTGGTGTTCATCTCCGCCGCGACCTGGGGCGCCTACATCGCCCCGCTCCCGGAGGGCAGCGCAGGGGACATCGTCTTCAAGCTGGTGTTCATCTGGCTGGCGATCGGCACCGCGATCATCGGCCTCCAGTACGGCAAGCACATCGTCGCCGCGGGAGCGATCATCAAGATCCTGCTGCTGGTGGTGTTCGTCGTGACCGTCGCCGTCTATGCCGTCAAGAACGGCGTGCACGGGTATGCGGCAGGCGCGTTCTCGCCGACGCTCGGCGGGTTCCTCGCGGTGACGCCGGTCATCCTGTTCGCGGTCGTCGGCTTCGAGGCGCCGAACGGCGCGGCCGAGGAGATGCGCAACCCGCAGCGCGACGTCCCGCGCGCGATCACCTCCTCCGGCATCATCTCGATCCTGTGCTACCTCGTGCCGATCTTCGCCATCCTGGCCGTGCTCCCCGCGAACAAGGTCCAGGGCGCCAGCGGCCTGCTCGACGCGTTCAAGGAGGTCTTCTCGGTCTACGGGATCGCCACCGGCCCGGTGATGTTCGTCGCCGCGCTGCTGTTCGTGTTCGTGGTGCTCACGCAGGCGAGCGCGTGGATGATCGCCTCCGACCGCGTGCAGGCTGCCGCCGGCGCGGACGGCGCGTTCTTCCGCTACTTCGGCGTCTTCTCGAAGCGCTTCGGCACCCCCGTGCGGATGAACCTGCTCTCCGGGATCGTGGCCACGGTGTTCTGCATCGCGGCGACGCTCCTGCTCAAGGGCAGCACCGCGGCGGTGTTCACGGTGGTGCTGACGGTCGCGATCTCGACCCTGCTGCTCTCGTACCTGGTCATCTTCCCGTCGATCGTCCGGCTGCGCAGTAAGTACCCGGACGTCGAGCGCCCCTTCCGGGTCCCGGGAGGCCGCGGCGGCCTGTGGACCGCCGTCGTGATCATCTACGCGTGGGTGCTGCTCGGCTCCTGGGTCGCGGTCTTCCCGGGCACGCTGGAGGGGCTGCTCGGCCTGAAGTACGACTTCGTCGACACCTGGGGCGTCGACCGCCCGACGTTCGAGGGCTTCACGGTGGGGACGCTGATCGTGATCACGGTGCTGGCCCTGGCCGGCTACTTCTGGCAGCGCGCCCGCGACCGCCGCATCGACCCGGGCCCCGAGGTCCTGCTGGAGCCGGTCCGCGACTGACGCGCGGCCACACACGGTCAACGAAGGAGATCCCGGCCCACCAAGCCGGGATCTCCTCCGTTGACTGGCACCCGGGGGCCGCGGCCGGTGGATGTCCTCCGTTAGCGACGCCGTCGGTAACGGAGGAGATCGGGTGCGGCGGGTGCCCTGAAAGCAGCTAACGGAGGAGTCTGCGGCCTCGTGGGGCGAGATCTCCTCCGTTAGCGACGAGAGGGCGGGGCGGGTGGGCGGTTAGGCCGGGACGGTGGCCGCGAGCAGGTCGGCGGCGCGCTCGGCCACCATCATCACCGTGATGACCGGGTTCACCGACGTGAGGGTCGGGAAGACCGACGCGTCCGCGATGCGCAGGCCGGCGATGCCGCGCACGCGCAGCTCCGGGTCGACGACCGCGAGTGCGTCGTCGGCGGCGCCCATCCGGCAGGTGCCGCTCACGTGGTAGACGGTCTGGTGGATGTCGCGCTGGAGGGCCGACAGCTCCTCGTCGGTCTGGACGTCGGGGCCGGGGAAGACCTCCCGCACCAGGTGGCCGCGCATCGGCTCGGCCTCCGCGATGCGGCGGGCCAGGCGCACGCCGGCGACCAGCATCCGCTCGTCGTGGCCGTCCGCGTCCGTGAAGTAGCGGTAGTCGATTACGGGCGGCTCGTCCGGGTCGGCGGAGGCGATGGTCACGCGGCCACGGCTGTGCGGCTTGGCGACGTTGGGCGCGATCGCGACGATGGCGGGTGGGAATTCGACGCCGCGGGCGCGAGGATGGTCGACCACCGGCTCCACCGGGAAGTGCATCAGCACGTCTGCGCGCGCCGGGTCGCCGTCCACGCCGACCATCGCGCCCGCGTCCCAGCCCGAGGCCGAGACCGCGGGCGGCGCGGAGACGGCCTCCCAGACGACCAGCCCCTCGGCATGGTCCTGGAGGTTCTCCCCCACGCCCGGCAGCTCGTGCACCAGGGGCACACCGGCCGCCGCGAGCACCGGAGCCGGGCCGATCCCGGACAGCAGCAGGAGCCGCGGGGTGTCGATCGCGCCGCAGGCGAGCACGATCTCGCGGCGCGCCCGGACCTCCCGAAGCACGCCCGACGCGTCGCGGTAGCGCACCGCGACGGCGCGGCCGCCCTCCAGCACGATCCGCGACGCACGCGCGCCCGTGATCACGTCCAGCGACGCGCGGTCGTCCATCACGGCGTGGAGGTAGTGGATGGAGCTCGACCCGCGCACGTTCGTCGCCGGGTCGTAGCCCACCTCGAAGAAGCCGGCGCCGCGCGCCAGGGTGTCGGTGCGGCCGTCGTTCCAGCGCTCCTGCAGCGGGAGGCCGAGGGCCGTGACGGCGGAGGCGACCACGTCCGCGACGAACGGGTTCCGGTCCGCCGCGCCGACCGGGTGCACGGGGATGTCGAGCCGGTCGAAATACGGCTGGAAGCTCGCGGCGTCCCACCCGGCGGCCCCCGCCTCCACCCACTCGGAGAGGTCGGACGCGAGCGGCCGCCACGCGATCATGGTGTTCGCGGTCGAGCAGCCGCCGAGGATGCGCATCCTGGTCTGCCGGATGGACGAGTTGCCGTGCTCCTGCGGCACGCTGAGGTAGTCGAGGTCGTACTCGCTCCCGATCATCTCCTCCCAGCGCCGCAGCTCGCGGGCGCGGCCCTCACCGCGGTCGCTCGGCCCCCACTCCAGGAGGGCGACCGTCACGTCCGGGTTCTCGGAGAGGCGCGCGGCGACGATGCCGCCCGCAGTGCCGCCGCCGACCACGACGTAGTCGTACTCGGCGGCGGCCTGTGCTGCTGGTTCGGGGGTCATTCTGCTCCTGCGACGGGGGTGGGGAGGGAGGTGGAGGTCGCCGGCGCGGGAGCCTTCGACGGCGCCCACTTCATGAGCGCGTAGTACAGCGGGCAGATCACGGCCAGGCCGACGATCCACGAGATGTCGACGCCGCCGAGCGCGGTCGCGATCGGGCCGGTGTAGAAGGCGGTGTTGATGAACGGGAACTGGATGAGGACGCCCAGCACGTAGCAGATCACGGCGTTGCGGTTGATCCGGCCGTAGATTCCGCCGTCCTGCCGGAACAGCGAGGCGATGTCGTACTTGCCGTGCTTGACCGCGTAGTAGTCGACCAGGTTGACGGCCGTCCACGGGATGAGCACGCACAGCAGCAGGATCATCAGGTTCGACAGGTTGACCAGGAAGTTGGCCGAGAAGGCGAAGCCGAGCACCAGCGCGACCAGGAAGAGGATGACCGCGATGGCGCCGCGCGTGACGGCCCGCGGGATCCACTTCGGGAACAGCGTCTGCCCGATGGTGATGATCGCGAGGCTCCCGCAGTAGAGGTTCATCCCGTTGCTGACGCTGATCCCCACGCCGAACACGAGCATCGCGAGCCCCGCGATCCCGGGGATGAGGGCGCTGAGGCCCGTCGCGACGTCGTCCTTCGGGAAGGCCGCGCCGACGATCGAGCCGAGCACCATCGGGATGACCGACCCGGCCACGCAGCCGGCGAACGTCGCCCAGAACGCAGCCCGCACCCCGGTGTCCTTCGGCATGTAGCGCGTGTAGTCGGATACGTAGGGCGCGTACGCGATCTGCCAGAGCGCGGCGACCGAGATGGTCCCCATGATGCCGGCGGCGGTGACCGAGCCGTAGTCGATGGCGCTCGCGGGCAGCGTTCCCGCGGCGAAGATGTAGACGAAGACGATGGCGATGGTGAGGCCGGCGACGACGCTCATCACCGTCCCGAACACGTGCAGCAGCCGGTAGCCGAACACAGCGCCGAAGACGCTGATCAGGCCGACGATCACCGTCGACCAGAACGCGCCGAGGTGGGTGAGCGAATCGAGCGCCTGACCGCCCAGGATCACGTTCGAGGCGAAGAACGCCACGTACATCCCGACCACGATCACGACCACCAGGAGGCTGCCGTACGACCCGAACTGCGCGCGGGTCTGCAGCATCTGCGGCACGCCCATCTGCGGCCCCTGCGCCGCGTGCAGCGCCATCACGACGCCGCCGATCAGGTTGCCGACGACGAGTGCGACGATCGCCGCCCACATCGGGAGGCCGTACACCGCGGTCGCGAGCAGGCCAGTCGCGATCGACAGCATCATGATGTTGCCGCCGAACCAGATCGTGAACAGGTTGCGGGCCTTGCCGTGCCGCTCGTCCTCGGGGATGTAGTCGATGGTGCGGGTCTCGACGCCGAGGGCGTCGCTGCGGACCTCTGTGGTCATGGGTGTGCTCCTCGTCGTGGCCTGGGGGCTTGGCATAGAAGCCTCTGCCTTCCTGGCGCATCAATCAACTAAGGTTGCCTGAAGCACTGCATCACTTGGGGAGATACCGCGCCGCAGGTAACAGTGCCGAAACCTGGTCGTAATGGAGGCCTCCCATGAGCAAGAAGCCGGACGTCACGCTCGCGCAGCTCCGCTACTTCATCGAGGCCGCCACGCACCTCTCGATGACCCGCGCCGCCGAGGAGCTGTTCGTCGCCCAGTCGGCCGTCTCGTCGGCCATCGCACAACTGGAGCAGCAGGTCGGCGCGCAGCTCTTCATCCGGCAGCGCTCCCGCGGGCTGACGCTCACGCCGGCCGGGCAGCAGTTCCTGGGCGACGCCCGGGCGCTCCTGCTCAACCTGGAGGAGGCGCTCGACACCGCGCGCGGCATCGACAACCAGGTGCGCGGCACCATCCGGATCGGCTGTTTCGTCACGCTCGCGCCGTTCATCCTCCCCGCGATCGTCAGCCGGGTGCGGGCCGAGCACCCGTACCTCGACATCGAGGTGGACGAGCTGGACACCGACGGCGCCAGGGCCGCCCTGCGCAGCGGCCGGGTGGAGCTGCTGATCGGCTACGACTTCGGCTTCGGCAACGACATCCGCACGGCGGTGCTGTCCGACGCTCCGCCGCACGTCATCCTGCCCGCCGACCATCCGCTCGCCGCGTCGCCGCAGGTGTTCCTGCGCGAGCTGTCGCGCGAGCCGATGATCCTGCTCGACCTGCCGCACAGCCGGGAGTACTTCCTCGGCATCCTCGCCGGCGCAGGTCTCCAGCCGGAGATCCGGCACCGGTCGCTCAACTACGAGACAGTGCGCGCCTTCGTGGCCCACGGCCACGGCTTCTCGATCCTCAACCAGCGGCCCAGGCACGACTTCAGCTACGACGGCGAGCGGGTGGCCGCGCTGCCGATCGCGGACAGCGTCCCCGCCCTCCCCGTGGTGCTGGCGGCGATGCGCTCGGTGCGGGCGACGGCCCGGGCGCGCGCGGTGAGCGACATCGCGGCGCAGGTGGTCGCGGAGGCGCTCAATCCCGACCCGCTGCGCGCGTGAGATGACGGGGAGGTTTCGGGAGGATCACACATCTGAATGGATGATGAACTGATCCAGCTGAAGCTATTTGCGTGATCCAGCGCTCTCGCCGAGACTGGTCGGAAGCGCGAAAGGGACGCCGATGACGAGTCTGCACATCACGAACGCCCGCCTGTACCTCGGCGACGGCGTGTGGCAGGACGGCGGCGTGCTCGTCCGGGACGGCCGGATCGCGGCGGTCGGGCCGGACGACGAGCTCGCGGCGCTGCGGGATGCCGGCACGGTCGTCCGCGACGCGGCCGGCGCCTCCGTCCTCCCCGGCTTCCACGACACGCACGTGCACCCGCCGATGGCCGGCAGCTCGCTGCTCGGCATCGACCTCATGCCCGTGCACGACGCCGACGCGTACCTGCGGGTCATCGCCGCGTACGCGGCCGCGCACCCCGAGCTCGACGCGATCGTCGGCGTCGGCTGGTACGGCGACGTCTTCCCCGGCGGCCTCCCCACGCGCGCGCTGCTCGACGGTGTGGTGGCCGACCGCCCCGTCATCCTCACCAGCCACGACGGGCACGGCGTGTGGGTCAACTCCCGCGCGTTGGAGGCCGCCGGGATCGCGCCCGACGCCGCCGACCCGCTGGGCGGGCGGTTCGTGCGCGACGAGGGCGGCGCGCTCACCGGCGTGCTGCTCGACACCGCAATGCAGGCGCTGGACCCGATCCTCCCCGAGCCCGGCCCCGGCGCGCTGGAGGAGGCCGTCCTGGCCGCCCAGCGCCGCCTCCACTCGGTCGGCGTGACCACCTGGCACGACGCCGCGGTGGGCAAGAGCGAGCTCGGGCCGGACTCCCTCGACGCCTACCTGAACCTGGCCCGGCAGGGCGCCCTCACCGCCCGGGTGGTGCTCTGCCAGTGGTGGGACCGCGACCGCGGCCTGGAGCAGCTCGCCGACCTGCAGGCCCGTCGGGAGCGCGTTGCGCAGGCCGGGTGGATCGAGGCCGGCACGGTCAAGATCATGCAAGACGGCATGATCGAGAACCGCACCGCCGCCCTCCTCGACGACTACAGCGACGAGCCGGGCGTGCGCGGCGACTCGTTCATTCCGGCCGAGGAGCTCGCGACGATCGTCGCCGCGCTCGACGCCCGCGGCTTCGACGTGCACCTGCACGCCGTGGGCGACCGCGCGGTGCGCGAGTGCCTGGACGCGGTGGCGCACGCGCGGTCCGTCAACGGGCCGGCGGGAGGCCGTCACCAGCTCGCGCACCTCGACGTGGTCGACGCCGCCGACTTCGACCGGTTCGCCGCGCTCGACGTGACCGTGAACGCGCAGCTGCTGTGGGCGCGCACGGACACCGAGATTGTGGAGCGCAAGCTGCCGATGATGGGCGACGAACGAGCGAGCCGGCACTTCCCGTTCGAGTCGCTGCGGAGGCACGGGGCCCGCATCGTCGGCGGCAGCGACTGGCCGGTGTCCGACCCGAACCCGCTGTGGGCGATGCACACGGGCACGACGCGACTGGCACCCTCCACCGACCCGCATGCGACGGGGCAGGCGCTCACGGAGCCGCTGCTCGCCTCGGAGGCGCTTCCGTACGCGACCGTGCTGGACGCCTACACAGGCACGGCGGCGTGGGTCGGACGGCTGGAGGACGCGACCGGCCGGCTCTCCCCCGGCCTCGCGGCCGACCTCGTGCTCCTGGACCGCGACATCTCGGACGGCCACGGATTGGACGCGGCGAGCGTCGCGGAGACGCTCGTGGCCGGCGTCAGCGTGTACCGCGCGCGGCCGGCCGAGGCGAGCGACACGCTTTCGCCGTGACGCCACGTTGGGGGGCTTGAGGGCGCGACGTCTTCCTGGCAATGTCGCTCCGTTGGGCACACGCCCGGAGTCTGGAGGGCGAATGCGCGTCTGGTTGTCGATCGGCGTGGTCGTCGCCGTCTTCGCCGGGGCGATCTCGATCCCGCTGGTGGCCTCCGCCGACGCTCACGCCGACGAACTGACGCGCTACCAGCACGCGGCGGCGGCGCTGCCCGGCGAGACGAGCCGGCTCGATGGCGCGATCGCCGCGTTCGACGCGGGCCACACGCGCCTCACCCGCCTGAGCGGTGTGATCGACACGCTCCGCGCGACCCCCGCCGGCACGCTCCCGCCGGCGCAGCACGCTGCCCTGGACGCGGCCGCGATCGGCATCGCCTCGGCGCTGTCGCTGACCCCGGGCGAGCAGCCGACCGCGCAGGAGGCCGCCGCGACCGCGCACTCGACCACGGACGAACTCGCCACGGCCGCGGCGACCGTGGAGCAGCAGGAGCGCCGCGAACAGGGCTGGCTGTCCACGACGACGCAGGCGACCCGCGAGCTCGTCCTGGAGGAGACGGTCGCGGCCGCCCTCCTCGACGCGCTGGTGACGGGCATCCCGGCTGAGGGCGACCAGCCCGCGATCCCGGGCCTCGGCGACGCCTCCGCCGCCGCGCTCGCGCTCTATCCGCGTGCCGCGCAGCCGGCCAAGGACGGCGTGGCAGCGGCGGTGAAGGCCGCCCAGGTCGCCGCGGCGGCCGGCGCGACGGTGGACGCCGAGTTGCTGGCGTACGCCGCCCGGGTGACCGACGCGCACACGTCGCAGGACGCTGTGGACGCGGCGGCCGCGGCGGCGGCCCAGGCAGCGGCTCAAGCGGCGGCTCAAGCGGCCGCGCAGGCGAAGCGTCCGGCCGCGTCGTCGGGCTCGTCCGCGCCGCACAGCACACCGGTCGCCACGTACGGGGGACCCCATCCGCCGGTGTTCACGAGCCACGTGCCCAAGGTCACCGCAGAGGACGCCTACTCGCCCGGCTGCACCGGCGTCCCGGCCGACACCATCCAGGCCGGCGACCACGGCCTCATGATCATCACGCTCGACTACCTCAGCCCGTACGACTACCAGACCTTCGTCACCGCCGACGGGTGGGGTCTCACCGTCATCGACTGCAGCTGATCGAGGGCACGATGGAGGGTGTGAACGACGACACCACAGGTATCGCCGTCGCCCGCGCGTACCACCGGCGGATCGTCGGGCCCCTGCTCGCGTCGCGCTTCCCCGGCCTCCCCTACACGGCAGGACGGCTCGGCCCGGGCTCGGACGTCCTCGGCCTGGACGACCTCAGGTCCCGCGATCACGATTGGGGGCGCCGGCTGCAGCTGTTCGTCGCCGAGGACGCGATCGGCGACCTCTCCGCATGCCTCGATCGCGAACTGCCGGAGACCTTCGCAGGCCTGCCGACGCGGTTCGCTCTCACGGGCGAGACCCGCGCGCCACCACGTCGAGGTGAGCTCGGTGCCGCGATTCCTCCGGTCGCGCCTCGCGTGCGGGCGTCTCGGTCTCCGACTGGCTCTCGCTCACCGGGCAAGCGGTGCTCGAAGTCGTTGCGGGGCCGGTCTTCGTCGACGCGGACTGCGAGCTCGGGAGGGCGCGGCGGGCGCTCGCCTGGTATCCGGACGACCTCTGGCGCTACGTGCTCGCCTGCGACTGGGCGCGGCTCGCGCAGGAGCTCCCGCTGATGGGCCGGGCGGCCGAGCTGGGCGACGACGCCGGTTCGCGCGTCATCGGCGCGCGGGTGACCCAGGTGGCGATGCACCTGGCGTTCCTGCTGGCGCGGCGCTGGCCTCCGTACCCGAAGTGGTTCGGGACCGTCTTCGCGTCCCTCCCGGGCGCGGGCGAGCAGCAGCCGCTTATCGACGCCGTGCTCGCCGCGGGCGACACGGACTCCCGGCAGCGCGGGGTCGTCGCCCTCCTGCAGCGGCTGCTGACCCAGCAGAACGCGCTCGGGCTGACGGACGTGGCGCAGGCGACCGTCCGGTTCTGGGACCGGCCCTTCCTGCACCCGGACCCCGCGATCATCGCCCAGCTTCTCGACCCGATCGCCGACGAGCAGGTCCACCGCCTCCCGCCCGGCCAGGGCTCGATCGAGCAGCGCATGGACAACCCGGCCATCCTCACCGACCCCGCATCCCGCCGCCGCACCATCCGCGCCGACGAGACGTGACTAATCGCGGGAATCCGAGGTCGGATTCCCGCGATTAGTCACGTTTCGGGGGGTCAGGCGAAGGCGTGGAGGCCTTCGGGGGCGATGGTGAAGCGGACCGGCTGGCCGGGGGTGAGCGCGTCGGCCGCCTGCGACAGCATGGTGACCGGGATGCGGAGGTCGCCCGCGACGATCTCGGCCCGCGCGAACGGCCCGAAGAAGTCGACCGCGCGTAGCACTCCCGTGGCCGACCCCGCGGTGGTGGCCGTGTCGTCCGCGAGGATGCGCACGCGCTCGGCCATGACCAGCACGTCGACGCGGTCGCCTTCGCGGAGGTCGTCCTGCGCGGTGGTCAACGACAGCCCGCCGATCGCCACCGTCGCGGCCGGGCCGGAGCCGTGGACGACGCCGGTGCCGAGGGACTGGCCGCCGAGGAACTGCGCCACGAACCGGTTGCCCGGCGTGCGGTACAGCGACTCGGGGGTGTCGTTCTGCTGGACCACGCCGCGGTCGAGCATCATCACCTGGTCGCCGAGGTCCATCGCCTCCTCCTGGTCGTGGGTGACCATGATCGTCGTCAGGCCGGTCTCCCGGTGGATGCGCTTGAGCTCGCGCTGCATCTCGCCGCGGATCTTCTTGTCCAGCGCGGACAGCGGCTCGTCCAGCAGCAGCAGGTCCGGGGAGGTCACGAGAGCGCGCGCGAGGGCGACGCGCTGCTGCTGGCCGCCGGAGAGCTGGGCCGGGGAGCGCCCGCCGAAGTCGCCGAGGCCGACCAGGCCGAGCATGTCCTCCGCCTTCTTCTTCGCCGCCGACCGCGGCGTGCGGCGGGCGCGCAGCCCGTACATCACGTTCGAGAGCACACTCAGGTGCGGGAAGAGGGCGTAGTTCTGGAAGACGAACCCGATGTTGCGCTTCTCCACCGAGAGCCGGGTGACATCGCGGGAGCCGACGCGGATGGCGCCGTCGTCGGGGTCCTCCAGGCCGGCGACGATGCGCAGCAGGGTGGACTTGCCGGACCCGGAGGAGCCCAGCATGCAGCAGAAGGCGCCATCGCCGACGGTCAGGTCCAGCGGTTCGAGGACCCGGGTGCCGTTGAACGTCTTGGACACACCCGTCACAGTGAGCTCGGCCATCAGTTTCCTTTGTTCGTAGAGGTCGTGAAGAGCTTGGCGGCGTTGCCGGACAGCCAGTTGAGGATGACCACCAGCAGCACCGTGGAGAGGATGATGATCGTCGCCAGCGCGTCCACATCCGGCGTCACACCGAGGCGGACCATCGAGTAGATCTGCACCGGCAGCGTCGAGACCCCGATCGGAGCGAGGAAGAGCTGGATCGCGAAGTTGTTGAACGTGATCACGAACGCCAGCAGGCCTCCCGCGATGATCGACGGCCCGATCAGCGGGATCGTCACCGTCAGGAACGTCCGCAGCGGACCGGCGCCCAGGGAGTGCGCCGCCTCCGCGTAGTTCGGGTTCAGGTCCCGCAGCCGGCCCGAGACGATCAGCACGACGAACGGCAGCGAGGTCACGATGGAGGCCAGGATCAGCCCGAGCGTGCTCGACCCGAGGCCCAGCCAGCCGAACACCACCACGAACCCTGCGGCGAGGATCAGCGCGGGCACCGTGAGCAGGGCGAGCAGGAGGCTGTTGATCGGAGCCGTGATGTAGATGCGGCTGCGCGCCATCCCGAGCGAGAGGAGCGTGCCGACGATCACCGCGAAGATCGTCGCCTGCGTCGCCAGGTTGAGGCTGGTGAGCAGCGCGTCCACGAGCGCCTGGTCGTGCGAGAGGTTCGCGTACCAGTCGACGGTGAAGTGGAACGGGAACGTGCCGTACCGGGACTGGTTGAGGCTGAGCGCGGTCATCGCCAGCAGCGGCAAGGCCAGGATGACCAGCACGACGTAGAGCCAGATCTTCATCAGCCGGGGCAGGACGGCGGTCTTCATCGGAGGACTCCTTCCGTGGTCAGCGCATCCTCGGCGATGCGGGTCTGAGCGGCGACGCTCTCCACGCGTGGCCGACCCGCCTTCGAGACGCCCGACAGCGCGGAGCGCGACCACGACAGCAGCCCGGTCACGCCGCCGACGATCGCCAGCGACGTCACCAGCAGCACCAGGGACATCGCCACCGCGAACTGCTGGTGGACGCCCGCGGAGAGCTGCGCCGAGATGGTGTTGCCGAGCATCTGCCCGTTGGGGCCGCCGAGGATGGCGGGCTCGGCGAAGGCGCCGACGGTCTGCACGAAGGTGAGGGCGAAGTTCACGCCGATCATCGCCGAGCTGAGCGGCCAGATGACCCGGGTGAACACGAAGCCCTTTGACGCGCCCAGGGTACGGGAGGCCTCCAGCACCGAGCCGCTGATCTGCTCGGAGGCCGAATACATCACCAGGATGGCCGTGGGGATGGACTCCTGGATCAGCATCAGGATGTTCGCCGCCGGGGTGTACATGATCGACGCTTGCGGGTCGGCGAGCCCGATCGAGGACAGGAACGACATCACCGGGCCGCCGGCCTGGATGAGGCTGACGAACCCGTAGATCAGCAGCAGCTGCGACGTGATGTACGGGATGATGACGAATCCGAGGATCAGCGGCTTCGCCTTCGGGCTCGTGTAGCGGGCCAGCGCCCACGCCGCCGGCCAGGCCAGCGCGATGCTGACCACGGTCACGCAGAAGGCGATCAGCAGCGTCCGGCCCAGCAGCGACATGTAGACGGCGCTGGAGAACATCTCGGTGAAGTTCTCGACCGTGAAGCCGCCGGAGCCGTTCGTGAAGCCGATGATCAGCAGCGCGACCAGCGGGAGCAGGGCGAACAGGACGAGCAGGAGGCCGCCGGGCGTGAGCAGGAAGCCCGTGCCCAGGGCCCCCCTGGCCCGCCGCCGGGGACGGCGGGCCAGGGACAGCGGGGCGGTGGTCATCAGGAGCCGGCTTTCACCTGCGTCCAGGCGTCGACCCACGACTGGAGCCGGTCCGCGGGCTGCGGGAGCTGCAGCGCGAGGCTCGAGATCTTGTCGGGGTTCGCCTGGAGGCGGTCCAGCGTAGCCGGTTCGAGCGCGGCGACGACCGACTTGTTCGCCGGGGCCGGCGACGAGTCGGCGGGGGTGTTCGCCCACTTGGTGAGGAAGTCCTTGCCCGTCATGTAGTTGAGCCACTTGTAGGCCAGGTCGAGGTGCTGCGTCTTGGCCGCGATCGCCCAGTTGTCGATCCAGCCGACCGCGCCCTCCTTGGTGATCTCGTACGTGAAGTTGCTCGTCCCCGGGGCGTTGCCGGCGACCAGTCCCCCGATGCCGTCGGAGTTGGCGATGCCCGCGACGATCGCGCCGCTGGCGATGCCCTTGGCGAGGTCGTCGGTGGACGAGTACAGCAGCTTGGCGTTGTCCTTCAGCTTCTGCAGCGCCGGCGTGACCTTCGCCATGTCGGGGTTCTGCGGGTCCTCACCGAGGTACAGCGCGGTGATCGGGACGAGCACGGTCGCGTCGTCGATAAGCGCGATCTGGCCCTTGTACTTCGGGTCCCACAGCACGCTGAGCGAATCGGGGGTCGGCGTCACCTTGCTGCCGTCGAAGAACAGGCCGGTGCTCCCCCAGGTCCACGGCACGCCGTAGAGCTTGCCGTCCTTGCGGATCTCCTTGCGGCCCGAGAAATCCGAGTAGAAGTCGCTGTAGTTCGTCAGCTTGGAGGTGTCCAGCTCGTGGAAGATCCCCTGGTCGATGCCCTGGCCGATGTACTGGATGTTCGGCAGCGCGACGTCGATGCCGCCGTTGGCCTTGTCCACCAGCTGCAGCTCGTTCGACTCGGAGTCGATGTACTGGAACTTGAGGGTGGCCCCGGTCTCCTTCTTGAAGTCCGTCGCGACCCACGGCAGGTCCGCGCCGTAGCCCTTCCAGATGGCGACGGTCAGGGTGTTGCTGCCGCTGCCCGATGCGCTCGGCGACAGCGAGCACGAGGTCAGGGCGACGGCGGCCGCGACGGCCGCTCCGACGGCGATGGTGGTCCGTCGTGCGATGGAGCGGCGCCGTTGCCCTTTGGTGCTGCGTGAGTCTTTCACGTCATTCTCTCCTTGTTGTTGTGGTGCGTCTGTCCACTCTTGGCGGTGGGGGTGGGTCAGAGGATGCCGGCGGTGGCGTCCTCCAGGTAGGTGCGGGCCGCGATGAGCTGCCCGACCGGGTCGGAGGCTGCGTCGAGCTCCAGCAGGATGCCGCCCTCGTAGCCGATCCCGGCGAGCGTCGCCGCGAACGCGGGCCAGTCGACGACGCCCTGGCCTGCGGCGCGGAAGTACGGGCGGTGCCGCTCCCAGATGCCCTCGTCCACGAGCGCGTGCTCGCGGAAGGCGCCGGCGGCGTCCTTCCAGTGCGCGATGACGACCCGCTCACGGTGGCGCGAGACGAGCTGGACCGGGTCTCCCCCGCCGAGCACGATGTGGCCGGTGTCCGGGCAGAATGCGACGAGGAAGGGGTCGGTCAGCAGCAGGAACAGGTCGACGTCGCGAGGCGTCCAGAACACCGAGTGGCTCTCGGTGTGCAGGGCGAGGGTCACGCCGTGGCGCTTCGTGATCGCGCCGACCTCGTTGGCGATGTCGGCGATCGGCGCCGCGGTCGCGAGGTCGACCGGCGCGAGGCCGTCGCCCTCCGCGTTGTTGCGGCGCATCGGGAGCCCGGCGACCAGGAAGGAGGCGCCGATGCCCGCGAGGAAGGCGGCCTCGGTCTCGGCGGCGGCGAGGATGGCGGCGCGCGTGGCCGGGTCGGTCACGTCCTCCGCGTGCTCGATCTCGGCGAAGTAGGCGCTGACCACCGAGAGCCCGCGGCGCTCCAGCTCGGCGGAGAAGGCCTCCGCCGATCCGTAGGCCGCGATCGCGGTGAGGCGGTCGGCGGGCGGGAAGGTCATCTCGAGCTCGGCGACACCGGCCTCCTGCAGGGCGTCGAGGATGGTGTCCCAGACGCGGCGCGGCTCGGCGGCCGCGAGGGCCTCCAGCTCCTCACTGCCGCTGAGGCCCCAGAAGCCGGGGTCGAAGAAGGTGATCAGGTCGACGCCGAAGGCGCGGGTCGTGGTGGGTGCGGTGGCGGTCATGCGATCGCGGTCTCCTCGAGGGATGCCGAGCGCCAGGTCTCCGCGGAGGGGGCGGGGCGCTCGCAGGTGGTGGTCAGGGTGTGGAGGCCGTCGGTGCCGTTCGCGATCGCGTCGAGCACCTCCAGCACGTGCAGGGCGAAGCCGGCGCTGGTGCGGTGAGGCTCGCCGGTCAGCGCGGCGGCGAGGTCGGCGACGCCGGGGCCGCGCAGCGGAAGGAGTTCCTCCAGGAGACCGTCCGTGAAGCCCTCGATGACGGCGGGCAGCTCCCGCCACTCGTCCTCGCCGTGCAGGCGCACGCGCACCGCGTCGTCGTAGTCGTTGGGGTCGGGGACGCTGAGCGTGCCCTTCGAGCCGTACAGCTCGATGAACGGGAGGTTGTGGTCCCAGACGTCGAAGCTGGCCAGCACCGTGCCGATCGCTCCCGACGTGAAGCCGAGCGTCGCCGAGGCGTGCGTCGGGATGGTGACGTCGATGGACTCCACCCGCCGGCCCGGCGTGGAGACCGGACGGACGGTGCTGCCGATCCGGGCGCTGGCGGAGACGGTCGCGACCGGGCCGAGGAGGTTGACCAGCGCGGCGATGTAGTACGGGCCCATGTCGAGCGCCGGGCCGCCGCCGGGGATGAAGAGGAAGGTGGGGTCCGGGTGCCAGAGCTCGGCCTTGCTGTGGGTGACGAAGGCGCTCGCGCCGATCACCTCACCGATCAGGCCCGCGTCCACCGCAGCGCGCGCGGTCTGGCCCGCCGAGCCGAGGAAGGTGTCGGGAGCGGAGCCGAACAGCACCCCGCGCTCCCGGGCCTCGGCCACCAGCGGGGCCGCCGTGGCGAAGGAGGCCGTGAGCGGCTTCTCCGTGAAGACGTGCTTTCCCGTCGCGAGGAGGGCGCGGGTCACGCTCTCGTGCGCCAGCGGCGGGGTGAGGTTGACGAGGATGTCCACGCCCTCCGCCGCGGCCAGCTCCTCCACGTTGGCGAACACCGGGACGCCGTAGCGCTCCCCCGCCGCCTGCGCGAGCTCCTGGCTCAGGTCCGTGCAGCCGACGATGTGGAGGCCATCGAAGCGCTCCAGCCCGCGGAAGTACGCGCCCGAGATGTTGCCGCAGCCGACGATGCCGACCCCGATCCGGTCTTTCTGAACAGTCACGCTGGCCCTTCTTCTTCGAAGCTCTCGGCGGGGGAAGCACGTTTGCTTTTCGCCGTTGAACGGGAACGTTAGCAATTATGCGCGGTTATAGCAAAACTAATTTTTCTCGCGTAAGATCAGGCACTGGCACGAAGGGGTAGACCACACATGGATCATTCGGAGATGCGGCAGCGCAACGCCGCCAGCACGCTCGGCATCCTGTACCGCACCGGTCCGGCGAAGATGACCGAGCTGCAGCAGGAGTCCGGGCTGTCGCGGCGGACGATCGAGCTGATCCTCGACGACCTCATGGACTCCGGCTGGGTCGTGGAGCTGGCCGCAGCCTCCCCCGACGCGCGGCCGGTCGGCCGCCCCGCGCGGTCCTTCGCGTTCCGCTACGACGCCGCGTGCGTGGTCGCGCTGCAGCTGGAGGCCGGGCAGATCCACGCGACCGTCGCCGACCTGGCGACGACGATCCTCGGCGACCTGCGGGTGCCGCTGCCGATCAAGACCTCCCGCGCCGAGCGGCTCAGCCTCCTGGACGACTGCGTGACCCGACTGCTCGACGAGGCGGCCGTCGACCGGTCGGCCGTCGTCGCCGTCACCGTCTCCACCCCCGGCATCGTGCGCGACGACGGGATGGTGGACCTCCCGATGACCATGCCCGAATGGACCGGCTTCTCACTGCGCGACGCGGTCGGCGAGCTGTTCGACTGCCCGGTGCGGGTCGAGAACGACGCGAAGGTCGCCGCCCTCGGGGAGAAGTGGTCGCGCGACGGCGAGGTGCAGGACTTCGCCTACATCTTCTCGGACAGCGAGCGCATCGGCATCGGTCTGGTGCTGCGCAACGAGCTGTACCGCGGCCGCGACGGCGCGGCCGGCGAGGTGAGCTGGGCGCGCGACCTCGGCCTGCACGACCTGGTCAGCCCGCTGCTGGTCGACCTGGACGACGAGCTCGCGCCGGGCCACGCGGCGAGCTGGGCACTGGTGACGGCCGCGCGCGCAGGCGAACCGCACGCGCTCGCGGAGGTCGACCGCCTCGCCAACGCGCTCAGCACCGGCGTCACTCTGATCGCCTGGCTGCTCGCGCCGGAGGAGATCATCCTCGGCGGCTCGCTCGGCACGTTGGCGGACCTCCTCATCCCGGCCCTCGAACGCAAGCTGGCGACCAACGACCGCCCCATCGAGACGCGCCTGCGCGGCTCCCAGTACGGGGACGCCAGCGTCCTGACCGGCTGCCTCCGCATGTGCATCGAGTCCCTCGGCGACCAGCTGTTCACGCCGGCGGGCGTGGCCACCATCGGCCGAGCCCGGATCCCCCTCCCCGCCCCCGAGGAGGCAGCCAGCTAACCCCACCGCACCTTCACAGTGCCAGGAGATTCGCGCCCGACACACCCCCGGACTCCTTCCGAACCCCATTCGGACGGAGATCCCGTGGTGTCTTCCTTCTCAGGAGATCACGTACTCCAACCCCACGGCCGTCTCCAACGTCGCGCTGGCCGCGTGCAGCGACACACTCCAGGTCTGATCCCCCACCACGCCATCCACCGTGACGCCGCCCCAGCCCTGGAACGCCTCCACCGAGGCGCGCGTGTGCGGCCCGAAGATCCCGTCGACGCCGCCCGGAGTGACGCCTCCCCACTGGTCGGCCCCGTTGGTGAGGACGGTCTGGAGGCTGGAGACGACGGCGCCGGTCGAGCCCTCGCTCAGCGTCGGCATCGGGCCGCCGTCCGGGAGGGCGGCCCAGGTGAGCGGCCCCACGATCCCGTCGGGCACGAGTCCGGCGCCGCCCTGGAAGTCGATGATCGCGGCCTTCGTCGCAGGTCCGAATACCCCGTCTACGACGATGCCGAGGTTCGGTGTCCGCCGCACCGCGCGCTGGGCCCGCCTGACCGCGTCGCCGGTGTCGCCCTCCTGCACCGTCGGCTGTCCTGGATTCGGCATGATGACTCCTCTCGTCCGAGCGCCGCCAGTGTGGCAGACCGCCCGGTCTACGGCAAGGCGCCGATCCTGGGCGTTCGTGGCCTTCCCGCGTGGCCGCGCGTGTCCCGCGAATGGGGGGCCTACCGTGGGCGCATGGCGATCAGAATCGAACTGCGGACGGCGGACTGCCCCGTCTGCGGAAAGCGCATGAACGGCACCGTCAAGATGCTCGGCAACCCGGGCCAGGCCGGCTTCCGCACGGCCCCGCAGGACGTGCACTGCGTGTCCGGCTGCGAGCGGGCGCTCGGCGACAACCGGGAGCGGATGCTGGGGGTGTTCCAGGAATAGGGGTGTTCGCTCCCGAGCCGGCGCCCGGTTCGGTCGGATTCTTAGCCGCGTCTTAGACCCGGTAGATGAAGATTCATCAGCAGCGTCGGCGGCCGCCCTCCCCCAAGGCAGTTCGCCGCCGGCGCCGCTTCCTGCCCCACTCGCACATCGCTGCCCGCCGGACCCCGGCTACGGGACGATGATGCTCTTGCCCCGCGTGTGTGCTGCAGCGACATACTCGTGCGCGCGGGCGGTCTCGTCGAGGTCGTATCGCCGATCGATCACCGGCCGGAGGCGCCCCCTCTCGACTGCGTCGGCGAGCCACTCGAGGTCGCTGGGAACCACCTTCACTGGGAGAAACGACACACGTCTGCGAGAAAGGAGCGATCCGAGCACTGTCGGCAACCCGCCTGGCGCGATCGTCACCATCCGTCCGCCCGGTTTGAGATAGTCCCGGTAGCGCGCCGTTTCGATGCCCGTGCAGTCGAAGATCGCGTTGAACGACGGCACCGTGTCGGCTGCGGGCAACGCGTCGTGAGCGTATGTCTCGGACGCTCCCAAGGACGCGCAGAGATCCAGGTTGTTGCCGCTGGACACCGAGGCGACCTCTGCCCCGAGATGACGGGCGAGTTGAATGGCGGCGGTCCCGACGCCACCACTGCCACCGACAATCAGCACTCGTTCTCCCGTGCCGACCATGAGGCGGTTACGTAGCGATTGGAGGGCTGTCAGCGCGACCAACGGCAGCGCTGCAGCGTCCTTCACATCAGGCACACGAGGGGCGTGACTGACCGACTTCTCGTCGATGGTCGCGTACTCGGCAGCGGTCCCCGTTCTGCCCATTGTCGCCATACCGACGTATCCCCACACGACATCGCCGATGTCGTGGCGGGAGCAGTGGTCACCCCTCGCAACCACCTCTCCGACGACATCGACTCCGGTACCTTTCGGAAATCGTGGCCCGTTCGTCAGACGGGTTCCGCCGCTGCGAGCGATCGCGTCGGCCCGATTCACGCTGCACGCGATCACTTTGAGGAGCAGTTCGCTGCGGCGAGGTGTGGGGACGGGGACGTCGTTGATCTGAAGGACATCCGGCGACCCGTATCGGAAGTACTGGGCGCCTCGCATCATCGTGGGTTGTTCCATCATGTGCCTTTCGGTCGGATCGGTATCGAGTGTCATGTCGAGGTGCATTCGGGGGGCCCTTCGGCAGGGCTACCGCTCCGTTGCCTGTGAAGCTGCGGGGTGCTCGTACGCCTGGAACCACTTCCGCGCTTTGGGCTCGAGCACTCGTATGATTGCGAAATTCAGGGCGAACAAGAGAGCCATCAAGCCGGCTGACGCGGCGACAGTTACGGGAGTGGCATCGGACACGACGTACAGAGCACAGGCGACGCCGATGCAGGGCAGCAATGTAACCAACGAAGTGAGCAGGGAAGGCGTATACGACCGGTAAATGAACAGCTCCGTGATGTGACCGATGAGGTGCAAAACGTACGGGATCAGAAATCCAATCATCAACGAATACCAACCCGTGACAAGCGCGGTGATGGTCACGATCGAGAGGATGAAGAACTCCATCCCGATCATGAGGACGATCACAGCCGGGGAGGCTCCCGCGAATCGGTGTACGAAGTAGTGATCCCGTGTGCTCGCAGTGCCGCAGCGAAGTTGTCGTCGGACCCACGGGGCGATCATGACCATCTCCTCGAATTCGTGAATGAGGAACAGGACGATGACGACGTAGACCAGTGCTGCGGCCGTCATGAACAGAAGACCGGTCGGGTGCCAATCTGCCTGCGCAGATCAGAAATGGTGAGTTCTCGGACGCGCATATCGGCGAACGGAGCCACAGAGGCTACTGCGCACATATGGCTGCTGCCGACAACGAAGGACTCAGTCCTGATGGGCAGTTGCGCCTCATCAACTCGCCCCGGGAACAACGTCGTCACCCGGTCGGCGACGACCACTGCCTTTGGATCGATGGCGAGACCCGTTCCGAGAGCCTTGAGCACTGCTTCCTTCCGCGTCCACATCGACACAAAACGATCCGTTACGGGCTCGGACGCAAGGAGGATGTCATCGAGTTCGCGGTCGGCGAGTATGCGGCGGAATAGTCGTTCGCTATGCGCACGACTCAGCGGTTCGCTGTCCACACCGACTGGGCCGATATCGCTGACAACTACAACTGCAAGGCCACGAGAATGCGACAGTGAGAAGTGGAGCCCAGTACCCGGCAACGACGGCTTGGCGTGTTTCGCTGGTCGCGCGAACCTTACCTGCTCAGGCTCGATAGGCAACCTTTCGGCAACCGCCCAGCGCGCCGCGACGTGCGCGGCCAGGTAGTCACGCGCCGCATCGGCATCGTCGAACGCGTTGAGCCGGGAGCGTTCCTCCGGGCTCAGGATTGTTGAGGCCGACATGGGCAGGGACGCGCTATGCATCCACCGGACCGTGAGTCGTCGCCTGGCGCGCGGCTGTGGATCGTTTGCAACGGTGCGCCGGAATGCTCGCGCTCGCACGGAGTCGTTCACCCACCCGTTGTTGGACGGACTTCGTCCTCTGTGTTGCGGGTTCGACGGTACGCGGCACTCTCGGCCAGGTTGCGCGCGAGAACGCCGAGCATCACTGGCCCGATACCGGAAGGAATCGGGAACAACTTGGACACACCGCCCGCAACCGAGTCGACGTCGACGCCTCCACAGAGCTCAGGGACCCGTCGCCCGCTGGCGAGGGTCTTGACACCGATCACGTTCGGCGCAAAATCGAGCACGATGGCGCCCTCCTTGAACCACGACTGATCGAGGAAACGCGGACGCAGCAGGCTGACGACCACGATGTCGGCTTGTCGGAGGATATCTTTCGTCTTCGGGTTAGCGAGAGTGACGAGCGACAACGCAGCAGCAGCAGGGAACACCGCGGGAGCGGCAGCTCGCACCATGAGATTTGCCAACGGATTGTTGTCGATTATTTCCACATCGCTGACGATGGCAACGGATAGGTCGTCTTCGTCGAGAGATACGCCGGCGTCCTCGAACAACTCGAGAAACGAGTCGACGACGACGGGGCGCCGTGGAAATAGCATGTCGGACTCGCCGCTAGTAGAAAGCATATGAACCGCATGTGACGGGTGCACGCCTTCGATGTCCTTGACCGGTTGGATGCGGTTCAGGCCGGCACAGAAGTCGACCTGCGGCGGCACGGGAATAAGGATGAGGATGCCGTCGATCTCGTCGTCTTCGTTAGCGGCGTCGATGTGCGCGTTGAGGTCCGCTTGCGTCGCATGTGCCGGGAGAATGCGGGACTCGACGACGGCACCGGTTGATTCAAGCACGCGCACGTGGAGACCTACCAGGTGGTTGGCAGCTCCGTTGTCGAGATCGAACGCGATGATCAGCGCTCGCGGAACGACTCCGGCATCGGCGTTCAAAACGCGCGCTCGGTCGAGCAGCGACGCTTGGGTGGCGAAACCCGTATGGATATGCGAGGTGGCGAGCGTGGTCATAACGTCCTCCTATGGCTCGTGAAATCAGGAAACTTGCAAGGCGATGGGCCGGGTGACCCGAGCATGTCCGGCAAGGAATCGTTCGGTGGAAGCTGACATCGCAGCGACGACTTGAGGGTCGTCGAAGAGTGTGTAGTGGGTGCCATCGACGTGTTCCACCAGAACCTCCCCAGTGGTGAATGATTGCCAGGAATCGGGGCCCGTCGGGCGGAAACCGACAGCATCGGCGATGTCTGGGGGGAAGGGGGACGACGCCTTGACGAGAAGAATCTGTGACGCTACGCGTGTCGGGTCCGGCGTCCAGTTGGCAAGTGCCTGCTGGTTGTGCTTCCAGATCTCGACGAACGTATCGGCCTCGCGCGAGGGGTTCGCTGTCGCGCGGCTTGTCGACGCGTCGAACACCGCTAGCTTCTCGGGGAGATGGCGCAGCAGCGTATCGACGGCGCCCGACCGGCTGTCATGTTCAGCCGATCGAGAGATGTAGTCGGATGTGGCGAATGAGTCGTACATGACGATCGCGGGAACCTCTAGCCCATCGGATTCGAGGACTTTCGCGATTTCGATGGAAAGGTTGCCCCCCAGCGAGTATCCGCCGAGGTAGTAGGGGCCCTCAGGCTGGATGCTGCGAATCGTACGGGCGTAATCTGTGGCGAGCTCGGCCAGGGAACATGGCCGCGTTAGCTTTGATCTCGGAAAGCTCAGCCCGGTGACTTCCCATTCGCTGGAAAGGTGCCGCGCGAGGTCGCGATACATAGAAACACTTCCGCCTGCTGGATGCGAGAGGAACAGACGGTTCCACCACGGCGAGCGAGCGAAGGTCACTGCGTTGTGCTCGACAACCGGCCGCTCTGGGCCGTTCGACAGTCGTTGGTAGACCAGCGCGCCGAGGCTCGCAGCGCACGGGTTGCGTTCGAGGTCGTTGAAGGAAAGGGACGCCTCTGGGTAAGCCGCATGTAATTCGTCGATCAAGTCGATCGCCGAAAGCGAGTCTCCACCATTATCGAAAAAGTCATCATCGACCAACAGCGAATCACTGTTCACGATGTTTCGCATCGCATTCAGTGTGTTGTGCTGGCAAACCGCCAGAGTCACGCCCCCTTCCGAGCTGCTGACTGGAGCCGTCTGCGCCACGGCCGGCCCTTCTTCTGGCTCGACGAAATAGCGCTGACGTGACCATTGATAAGGGGGAAGAGAAACAGGTGCATGCTGCCGCGCCCGGATGCTCGAAGCACCCTGCGACTGTTGGCAGTCAGCGACGATTGCGCGCTCGAGCTGGATGATGAGGTCCTCGGCTGAGTGTGCGCGCACGGTCACCCCGAGTTCGAACACCTTCCGTGACGCGAGCGCATCAGCGATTTGCGCGAGCGTGATGTTCGGGTGCCCTGCGATCCAGTATTTCAAGACAGGAACATAACGCCGCAGGGAGGCTTCTGTTCGTGCGCTGATCCGGATCGTACGAGCAGAGTCGTCCCTGTCGGGGACAGCACTCGGGACCGCCGCCCGCGTGAGGATCGCGTGAACGTTGGTGCCGCCCATGCCCAACGAGGTCACCGCGGCAGCTTCGAGGGGAGCTGAGGGAGTGACCCCGGAAGTCGGCATGGTGACTTTCGATGCGGCGAGTCCGACGAGTGGATTCGCTTGAGCGAAGCCGGCGAGCGGTGGAATCCGCTGATGGTGCAGAACGAGCGCCGTCTTGGCGAGTCCCGCCAGGCCAGCCGCAGCGTCGAGGTGTCCCATCGTGGCTTTCAGGCTTCCGACGTATGGGCGTTGGGCCGCTGGTTGTGCCTTGAGGCCGTAACCGTCGACGAGGGAACGCAACTCGATAGGGTCGCCGATGCGCGTACCCGTGCCATGAGTCTCGAAGTATCCGACCGCCTCCGGGACGACGCCGGATCGTGCGATGGCTTCGTGAATGGCCTCTCGCTGTCCGATCACGCTCGGCGCCGCGATACCCGTTTTCCGTGACCCGTCGTTATTGATTCCCCATCCCGAGATCTCGGCGTATGTGCGGTCATTCGCGGTGGCGGCTTGATCGCTCTTTCGCAACACGACCGCTACGGCCCCGTTCCCTTTGACGGTCCCGTCGGCGAGGTCGCTGAACGGCCTGCAGCGACCGCTCGGGCTGAAGATGCTGCCTTCTTTCGCGCGATATCCGGAGAGGAAGGGCAAGGAAATACTGGCGGCAGCGACGATCGCGATGTCGCAGAGTCCATCCTCGAGTGCAGAGGAGGCTGCGTGTGCTGCGGCTAGCGAACTCGAGCATGCCGACTGGATCGAGAAGCTCGGCCCCGTGAATCCGAACACGAAGCTGACGCGGGAGGCGGCGAAGTCCTTATCGTTGCCGATCATGATCGGATAGCTCGGGTCGCTGTCATCCCAGCGTCCCGAGGCGGTGAGAGGGCCGCTGAGATAGGTGCTGGTACTCACCGAAGCGAAGACTCCGACCTTCAGCGTTTCGAGCGACGAGGCATATCCGCCGTCCTCGATCGCACTCCACGCGGTTTCGAGTAGCACACGCTGCTGCGGGTCCATGAGGAGCGCTTCGTGTGGGCTGATGCCGAAGAACTCCGGCTCGAACATGTCCGGTTCGTCCAAGCAGGACGTCACCCGAACGAACTTGTCGTCTGTGTCCGCCGCAGGTACATCTCGAAACGTTGTTTCCCCACTGCCGATCAGACTCCAGAGTTCATCCACGGAGTTTGCTCCGGGGAGGCGGCAGCCGATACCGGTGATGGCGATGCGCGAGCGAGTCATGGAGCATCCTCTCTGCGCTCTCGCGCCTCAATGAACGACGCGAGTTCCGACGGCGTCGTGTGCTCGAAAAGGTCGACCACGTCAATGCTGATCGGGCGAGGGAGATCGTTGAGTCTCCGGGTTATTTCGACAGCGTCGAGCGAAGTACCTCCGATGTCGAACAAGCGGCTGCTCGGGACGACGTTCGATTGTCCGGTGACCTCGGTCCAGATTTCGCAGATCACGCTCTCAAGATCACGGGGCGTGGTTCCGATGGCAGAAGACTGCCGTATCACCGACCGGTTCCGAAGCGCCGCGGTGAGAGCTGCGGTGTCCGTCTTCCCGTTGATGGTCGTGGGAAGTTCGGAGCGCTGTTCTACGACTGCCGGAACCATATAGGTGGGTAGCGCACGTCGCATATGGTCCAGCACGGCCTGCGTGGATGCGTGGCCGGCGTACCAGAGCGCAAGATAGGGGCCATCCGGAGAATCGATCTTGGCGGCCGCCGCGGACTCGATTCCGTTGCACAGCATGGCCGTCGTCTCTAGCTCACCGAGTTCAACACGGAATCCGCGCAGCTGGACCTGGTTGTCGTTGCGACCGATGTACGCGAGGCCGAGGTCCGTCTCTCGACAGCGGTCGCCGGTTGCCAGCCAGCGTCGCACCGTGCCGTTCCGCTGCTGTCGGTGCTGAAACCTCTTGCTCGTCTCCGCCGGCAGGCCGAGATAGCCTCTCGCCACACCGACTCCAGCAAGATAGAGCTCACCCGGCAGTCCTCGAAGGGCGGTCCGACCGTACGGATCCAGGCACACCCCGTCGAGGCTCTCGACAGTGAATCCGATGAGGTTCGTCGTGGTATCTGGATGAACGACGTCCATCGGCAGAATCGTCGCGACAATGGTGTTCTCGGTGAGCCCGTACATATTGAACACGTTCATGCCGGAACTGGTCAGGGTTCGCCACGGGAGCAACTCACGAGCGCAGAACGGCTCGCCGCCTACGGTGAGTACCCGGACGGACGAGAAGAGCTCGTGCCGCTCGGTGACCAGCCGGCCGAACCGCTTCAGCCCTGCTGGCGTCTCACACAGCACCGAGATCTTCTCCAACGCCAGATACTCAGCGAGAGCGGTGGGGTCGCTCTGCGTGTGCTCGTCTGGGATGCACAGGGTCGCGCCCAGAGCTAGAGGGCAGAATACTTCCCAGATCGAGTAGTCGAAATTACTCGAATGCAACCAGATCCACGTGTCCTGGGAGGTGAAGCGCATCGTCTTTGCCGCACCATCGAAGAGCGGGATCAGACCCGAATGTTCGACTTCGACACCCTTCGGACGACCGGTGGAGCCCGACGTGAATATGACGTAGGCAGTGCGATGCGTTTCGGACTCGTTGACTGAAGCCTCTGCGACGCCGCCGATGAGGGCCTCGAACGAGACGGTGTCAGCCGATGCGATCTCCTGGACACGATGCCGCCCGCTCCGGGCCGCGATGACAGTGACCTGGCCGGGCTCGTCTTCGGTGAGCGTTTGAATAATGTGTTCCAGACGGGCCGTCGGCGTGGCCGGGTCGACGGGAACACAGATACGACCGGAGGCCATGATGCCGAGAAAAGCGACCACTGCGTCGGCCGACTTCGGCAACGCCTGGACAACATAATGAGACGCCTCGGTTCGGTTGAGGCCTTCCGCGACGCTCCGAGATTGATCGACGAGTTCGCGATACGTGAGGGTGCGCTCGGCACGCACTGCCGTGTCGGCCGGACGATTGACCGCTATCGACTGAATCCGACCCCAGACCGTCTCAACGGACAAGGGTGTTTCGTCCACAGCGGCAGCGCTGCTGAGACCGTAGTCCGGCTGAATGACTCTTGCCGTGGGACTATCAGCGATGCAGTCAAGGGCCTTTGTCAGCTCCGCCCCGAGATCAGCATGTTCGTAATCCTCGGCGGTCGACAATTCGATGCTGATCGTGTCGTCGCCGTCCGCGAAGGTCACCATTATCGGGTATGAAACCGTTGAGCGCGGCACGTGGAGAGACGTCGTCTTCATGCCTGAGAATTCGGGCTTCAACTCACGCTTGTAGTAGGTGACGGCGTTGTCGAGCGCCTGGTTCGTCACTTGGGGGCAGGCTTCGTCATGGTGGATCGTCAGCGGGTACGCCGACCTTGCCCGCTGCAATGTCGACAACCCGCGACGAGTCTCGGCGAGCAGTTCGTGCCAGGTTGTCGATTGGTCGACCTGCAGCGGCAGAGGAAGTGTGTTGACAAAGAATCCGCTCGCGGTCTTGCCGCCCACGCCGGAGCGGTCGGCTACAGGGACCCCGACGATGAAACGGTCTGTACCGCAGACTCGGTGGACCATCGCCGCGTATGCGGCATAGAGAACCGCGACGGGTCCGAACTCGGCGTAACTGTCGGACTCGCGAAGCCTTGTGACAACTTCGCGAGAGATCTGGTGCGTACGCCTGCGTCCTGCACAGCGCCCTCCAACGCGAGCGGCCGCAATGTTGGCGTTCGCAAAAGAGTCGACGTGCTCATAGAGCTTGGCGAGCGATGCGAGACTCGCTTTGCTCGGCGTGGTGACGGGAAGTGAACCTGGGTGCTCTCTGAGCCGTGCAGTGATCCGCGGCCACTCGGCATCAGAAGCGTCGTAGCATGCCGACATGGCGTCGAGCATCTCGTAGCAGGCGTAAACATCGCCCGCGATGTGCGCAGCGCGTAATGTGATATACACAGCGTTCGGTGTCTCGGCCATTCTGCATTCCACTTGGCTGCGAGACGAAAGGCCAAACGGGTCGAGTGTGACGGCCTCCTTCATCAGCGCCAGGAGCTGAGATTCGGCCTCCGCTTCTGTCATCGCTGTGGAGAGTTCTATCCGTTCGACACGAGGTCGTGTCTGATGGACTTCCGCCGCCAACTGGCCCGATGCCGTCGAGAAGGACGTGCGGAACGCCGTCATTTCACCGATAACCCAGCTAACAGCCGCGTCGAGTCGCGGCACGTCGATGGTGCCCTGAAGCTTCCACAAGAACGCGAGGTCGAACGAGTTGTCCGTCGGATGGACCGACTGATGAAGAACCATCGCGCGTTGGCTTGGCGTTACGTCGTATTTCACTGCTGTGCTCCATCGTTCATCGTGGACGGTGGGAAATGAGTCTGCATCGCGGCCGGCAGGGCTGCTCGGCGCTGGTGGACTGCAGCGCTGAGCATCACGAGGAGTGCGGTCACTGCGTACAGAGCGGCGAGTACGGCGAATCCATTTCCGTACGCATACGACTGCGCCCACGCTGACCACTCGCCCTCGGAGACCCGAGAATCGGGATGTGCGAGCAACGCCTCGAACCTCGTCACCGCGAATGTCGTCGCTGCCGCGACACCGATGGCTCCCCCGACCTGTTGCGCCGTGTTCGTCAAAGAGGACGCGACGCCGCTGTTCTCGGCCGGCACACCCTCGGTCGCCGTGGAAACGGCGGGGGCCATCATCAAACCGATACCCCATCCCAGGAGAGTTACGCCGAGGAGAATCCAGGGAACATATCCCCAGGTGGGGACCAGCATGCTCAGGATCGCGAAGGCTCCCGCCTGAAACGCGAGGCCCAATGCAATCGTGTAGCGCGGCCCAATTCGCAACACGAGCACGCGCATGCTGATAACCGCTGCGACGACCAAGCCGATGACGAGGGGAACCAGAGCGAGCCCGGTCTGCAGGGCCGACATCTCAAGCGTTCCTTGCATGAAGTAGGACAGGTACAGCGAAGACGCCATCTGCGAGAACCCGACCAGGGCGACAGCCAGGTAGGCGGTTCGGCGCAAACCCTGAGCAAGCAACGAGGGCGGGAAGATTGGGTCGCGCGCTCGCGCGAGGCGCCAGGCGAACAAGAGGAGGGCAAGCCCCGTCAGGCCGAGACACCCGATGACCAGGAAGTCATCCCACCCTCGGGTGGCCACCTCGGACACTCCGAAGATGAAGAAGAACAGCGCGGACGACCCGAGTGCGAGCCCGAGGAAGTCCGTCGGTCTCCGTTTGGCCGCGCTCTCGGCGCGGGCAGGGGCACTGGCAATGTTGAGCAGACACACCAATGCGAACATCACATTCACGAACAGGCACCACCGCCACCCGAAGTATTCAGTCAGCACTCCGCCAAGCACGAGGCCGAGCGCTGCGCCGGCACCAGCGGTAGACCCGAACACCGCAAACGCTCGCGCTCGAACCCGCGGTTCGACGAATGTCGAAGCCACCATCGAGAGATTCGCAGGCCCGAGCAGCGCCGCGAACAACCCCTGCAGTACGCGGGCAAGGATGAGGACCACGAAGCTTCCGGCGAATCCTCCGAGTACGCTAGCCAGCGCGAAACCAACCGCCGCGACCCCGAAAGCAAGGCGGATACCGACACGCTCGACGATACGGCCGCCGATCAGGAGCAGCGCCCCGAAGGTGATCGCATACGCCGAAACGGCCCACTGCTTCTCTGCATCACCAAAGCCCAGTTCAAGCTGCGCCGCCGGAAGCGCGATCGCAATGATTGTGGCGTCAAGAACGATCATGATCTGGGCAAGGCTCGCGGCGAGAAGCACGCGGCGCTGCTTGGCTGCACTCACAGTGTGGACCCCGTACTACTGCCAGTTGGTTCATCTCTGACGGAGTTCGGAACCGGGCAAGAATTGAAGTGCGAATCCAAGGCGTAAATCTCCTTCGCCGATCACGCTAGTCACTACTAATATGTAACCCTAGCACGCAGTGCTTTTGTGGACGAACCAATGCGGGGTCGAGCCCGACGTGGAAGGCCAATCGGTGAGCCTCGATTCGGCTTGCGACTGTTCGAGAAGATCCGGACGCGACCCGGCTGCCGCCAGTGGCGTTGTCTCCACGCCCCTCACCAGGCTGCACCCCAAACGCCAGGCCTCGCAGAGCGAGGGCCGTCGCCCGGGGCCCCTCGCAGGCGGGGACCCCAATAGCCAGCGCGAGTTCTGAAAAAGCCGGAGGGGCACGGGGTCGCTATGCGACCTTCGTGCCCCTCCGGCTTTTTCAGAACGTCGGGCTGTTTACAGAACCCACGGTGACGCAGTTCACCAGGGTCCCAGGGAAGGGCTTTCCTCCGCGAAGGTCACCATTTTCCTCCAGCTGCAGGTCAGGCATGACTGGTTCGCCACGTCCGCCGATTGGAAGAGGCGCTGGAACCCGCTCGCTCGATCACTCGTCGAGAGCCGGAACCCGATCCTCGTCGGAGCGCGCCGCTTCGGCCCCAGGCGACGCCTCTTGCGGCATCACGTGGGCGAGCCGTTCGGGTGAGCGGCGGTTGATGGAGGCGACATAGATCAGTGATCCGACGATCCAGGCACCGATCAGGCACGGGGCGATGAGGTTGGGCATCGGAGGCAGGGGCACAAGCTGTCCGTACAGCGGCACGAGCATGATCAGCGATCCGACGGAGGGGATGATCGCGTGCTTCAGCCACGAGAACTCCGCGCGGTGATCACGGCGGTAGAAACGCGTGACGCCGAAGTTCATCAGGATGTACACGATGACCATCACGATTCCGAGGACGGTTCCGGCAAGGCCGTAGACGCCGAGGGGGCCGATGATGGCGCCGACGATAAGGGTGACCGCGAGCGAGAAGGCCATGTAGATCCACAACGCCGCCTGGGGGATGCCGTTACGGTCGGTGCGGCCGAGTCCGGATGGAAGGATGCGGGCGCGGCCGAGGGAGAACATGATGCGCACAGCCGCGTTGGAGCCGGCCACCACGTTGGCGAACTGGCTCGCCAGAATCGTCAGGGAGATGATCCAGCTGATGCCCCAGTAGCGAGTGCTGAGAGTGACGAGCGGGGTGGCATCCGCTTGCAGTTTGCCGATGTGCTCGGTGCCGAAACCAGTGACGATCGCGTAGCAGGCGAGGACGTAGAACAGTCCGATCACGATGACGCCGGTGAACAGTGCGCGTGGGATCGTCTTGGAGGGCTGCCGGGCCTCCTCACCGAGAGTCGCGGCGGACTCGAAGCCGATGAAGTACAGGATTCCCCAGAGCATGCCCACGCTGAGTCCGGATACGCCGACACCGCCTGCCGACGGCATGAAGGGAGCAGCCGAGAGTCCCGAGTCGCCTCCGTGGCCCAGGATCGTGCCGAAGAGGCCGAGCAGGACACCCACCTCGATGACGAGGAAGATCAGTGCGGCGCGGGCGGATTCTGCGATGCCGCGGCTGTTGATGAACCAGATGACGGCGGCATACAGGATGGAGAGCACCCACCAGGGGATGTCCACCCTGGTGAGGGTGACGATGAAGTCGGAGGTGAAGTACCCGATCGCCGAAAGCAGCATCGGCGCGACCATCACGTATCCGAGAAGGAGAAGGAGACCGGTGAAGGTTCCGCCCTTCGGCCCGAATGCGCGCGCGTTGAAGCTGAGCGCGAAACCCGCCGACGGAACCTTGCGTGCGAACTGCGAGATGGTGTTCGCGACCAACAGACACGCCACCAGCGCCATCAGCATCGACAATGGCAGGTTCAGTGCGGCCCCTCCCACCGCGGGCTGTGTGTTGAACGCGATCGACGTGGCCGGACCCATGAACGCCATACACATGGCGACGGCGCCGACCACGCCGATCGATCCGGTACGCAGCGAACTGCGCTGGGCCGTGTCACGCGGAGCCTTCGGTGCACTCATTTCGGGTTTTCCTTCGTTCGGGTGAATGGGGAGGGGGGTTCCGGCGTCAGGTGGTCTTCGTGACCTTGCTCAGCCCTGCCGGCGCATCGGGGTCGAGGCCGCGTCGCAGCGCGAGTTCGAGCGCCATCCGCTGAAGCGGGATGATCTCGACGAGCGGGGCGAGGACCGCGTCCGTCGTCGAGAGCGGGAAGTCTGCCTGTGCCTCGTCGACCGCTCCGCTGCCCACTTCGACCACCAGACCGCCGAGGTCCTTCGCCGCGCGGGCGAACTCGACGACGGAGTCCCGGCCGGCCTGCCCGGTCGTGAGCACGACGACGGTGGTGCCGGGGATCACCTGGCCCAGCGGCCCATGCGTGGCGTCGGCCGCGCTCCAGCCGGAGGCTGCGATCGAGTTGGTCTCCATCAGTTTCAGCGCCCCCTCCTTCGCGGTGGACATGGAGTACCCGCGGCCGGCGACGAGCACGCGCTCGACTCCCTCGAGCGCGCGGACGAGCCCGTCGATCGATGCGTCGATGGCGAGCTGGGCGAGCTGAGCCACGGATTCCACGCGCTGCTCGAGTTCATCCCAGTCGAGACCGGACGCCCGCAAGACGATGAGAGCGATGGCGAGCAGCTCGGCCGTGTAGGTCTTCGTCGCTGCCACGGACAGTTCCGGGCCGGCGGAGAGCGGAACATGCACCCGCCCGAGGCCCGCAAGTGTGCTCTGCGCGTGGTTGGTGATCGCGATGACAGGAATTCCCGAGTCGCGGATCGCCGTGACGGTGGAGAGCAGGTCGGGCGACTCCCCTGACTGGGAGACGGCGATCGCGACAGCCTTCGGGTAGCGGAGGGTGCTGTTGAACGCCGTGACCGTTGCCGGTGTCGCGAGCATCGCCGGGATGCCGAGCACGTTGTGGACGAGGTACTGGCCGTACATAGCGGCGTGGTCGCTGGAACCGCGCGCCACGAACACCAGCAGCTCGGGGCGCTGCTCGCGGATGACGGACGCAGCCCTGTCGATGGCGTCACGTTCTCCCCCGAGCAACTCCGACCAGCGCTGCGGCTGCTCGGCGATCTCGGCGCGCATGTGCGCACCCGGCGCGAGGGAAAGACTTGCGGTCATGAACTGAGCCCCGTGATCATTGAGACGATTTCGTTGTGAGAGGTTTCGGAGACCCTCCGGGTGCCGACCTGGGTTCCCCGCCGGAGCACAGTGACGCGGTCGGCGATTCTGAAGACCTGGTCCATGTTGTGGCTGACGATCAGCACGGCCGCGCCGCGCGCCTTCAGCTTGAGGATCACATCCTCGACCCTGGCCGTTTCCGCGACGCCGAGAGCCGCCGTCGGTTCGTCCATGAGCACCAGGCTGCTGGCCCAGTGGGTCGCACGAGCGATGGCGATGCCCTGGCGCTGACCACCGGACAGGTCGCTCAATGCAGCCTTGGCCGACGGGATGCGCACGTCGAGTTCGTCGACGAGCGCCTGTGTTCGGGCAGCCATCTGTTTGCGATCGATGGTGCCGAAAGGCTTCTTGCGCAGTTCGCGCCCGAGGAACAGGTTCATGTACACCGGCTGGAGGTCGACGAGAGCAAGATCCTGGTAGACCACCTCGACCCCCTTCGTACGCGCGTCAGACGGATCACGGAAGGTGGTGTGCTCGCCGTTCAGCCAGATCTCGCCTTCGGTCGGCTGATAGAGGCCGGAGATGATCTTCACCAACGTGGACTTGCCTGCGCCGTTGTCACCGACGAGCGCCACGATCTCGCCCGGCTCGACCTCCAGGTCGAATCGCTTGATGGCGACGACCCCGCCGAAGTGCTTGCTGATGCCATTGAGGACGAGGGGCTTGGTGCCTTCGGTGCCCGGAGTCGGCACGGAGGCCGGTTCTGTGATGGTCATGCTGTCCTTCCTGTTCCTGCTGCTGCGTCGGAGAGGGAAATCGGCGCGGAGCCGTCCGCCGACCAGATTCCGGCGACGACGGGGTTGCCGGTGGAGATCCCCGAGATCCCCGCCGTGAGTCCGCGGGTCACGAAGACCTGAGGGCGGAAGCCGAACAGCACGGTGTCGCCCGGCTGCGCCCTGCGGCCCTCGAGAGGGACGGTGGCGTAGTAGTCGATCGCTTCGGGCGCCGGCATGTCGACGCGCAGCTCCGGCGCAGCAACCGGGTCGGTCTCCGGAGCGCAGAACAGGGCTGTCGTCTCGGTGCCGCCGAGCACGGGGTCGACGTACAGGCCCCCACCGAAGACGTACGCGTCGCCATTCCACAGATGGGAGACCTCCGACACGTAGGCGATGGCGGGCTCTTCGATCAGGTCTCTCGTGGCGTGCAGCGGAGTCGTGCCGGTCAGTCCGTGACCGGGCTCCACTTGCGTCGCGCCTGCCTCGGCCAGCGTCGACAGGATCGACGCCGAGGTCGTTCCCGGAGCGTTCACCTGGATGTCGTGTCGGCCGGCGCGCTCGAGGGCCTCCCGCGCGCGGGTGAGGGTGCCCAAGTTGGGTGTTGAGCGTGCGGTGCCGGTAGTTGCGTCGAAGAGCGTCGCGGGGAAGCTCGTGATACCTGCGAAGCGCACGCCCGGTATCGCGTCGACACGGTCGGCGGCAGCGACGACATCGGCCGCGTCGAAGCCGCCCTCGTGACCCCGGTAGAAGCGGTCGCCTGGCGCGACGATGCGGAGCAGCACATCCTGGACCCGGCCCCGCGCGAGCGCGGCCGCACCGGCCTCCGCCGCCTTCGTCTCGGAGAAGACCGTCCAGTACAGGGGCTCGAGGGCGGCCGCGTCGTCTGCGCGATGCCGGGGAATCTGAACCAGGTGGCCGAGGTGACCCGTCTGCAGACCGCCCGAGGCGGCGGCGATCGCGCATTCGAGGTCGACGCCGACGGCGTGGGTGATGCCGCCGGCGACGATCGCCCGGGAGGCGTCAGGGTTGCGGCCGATCTGCTTGGTCATCGCGAACGGCGTGAGTCCCAGCCGGGCGGATTCGGCGGCCAGCGCTGCGGCGTTGCGACTCACCGCGTCCAGGTCGATCACGTAGGTGTTCGGCGGAAGCTGGCCGTTCTGGTGAAAGTGAGCCGCTGCCGTCAGGAGGGCCGGATTGCGGCGGCGGAGGAGATCCAGGAACATTTCGTGCGACCTAACTGCTCTTCTTTGCGCGGAGGGAGAGGGAGACGGCGATGAGGATGATGATCCCTCGCACGATCATCTGCTGCGCCACATTCAGACCGCCCAGGAGCAGACCGTAATTGATCATGCTCATGAACAGACTGCCGACGAGGGCGCCGATGACCGAGCCTTTTCCGCCGGTGAGCGCCGTCCCGCCCACGATGACGGCGGCGAGCACGCTCATCAGATCCGAGCCGCCCAGTGTGTAAGTGGCGCCGGAGAGACGACCTGCGTAGAGCAGCCCCGCTAGGGCTGCCGACACACCGCTCAGGATGAACACGGCCATCTTCAGACGGTTCACCCGGATTCCGCTGACGGCGGCGGCCGACGACTTGTTGCCGACGGCGAGCACATGCGCGCCGAACGCCCGCTGGTGAAGCACGTGCCAGCCGATGGCGACCACGAGCGCAGTCCACCAGATCAGGATGGGGATGCCGAGCAGCGTGCCGCCACCGAAGATCCAGCTGAACACCGGCTCGGTGACCGGCACGGACTGCAGGTTGGTCGACTGCTGGGCAAGGCCCGTGACGAGGCCCATCGTCGCAAGCGTCACCAGGAAGGAGGGCAGCCGGACGAGAGTGATGAAGAGTCCGTTGATGAGCCCGATCGCCGCTCCGATGGCGACGCCGGCCAGCGCCGCGAGCCACCATTGGTGGGTGGCCTGGAGGGTCACGGCCGAACCCAATGCGGCGAGGGCGACGGTGGATCCGATCGAGAGGTCGATGTCGCCGATGGAGAGCACGAACACGGTGCCCACCGCCATGACGGTGATCGGTGCGGCCTGCGTGATGATGTTCACCAGCGTCGTGGCGTTGAGGAAGTCGCCGCCCTGCGTGACGGCGAAGTACACGAACACCACTACGAAGCCGATGTAGACGACGTATTGGCGCCAGTCGATCGTGCGCACGAGCTCACCCGGCGTGCGCCGGGTCTCAGGCGTCGTCGTTGTCATGATGTCTCGCTTTCTCTCTGCTGAAGTGCGGTATCGATGGCGAGGCGGATCGCGCCCACGATGGGCGCGTCCCCGCCGAGTTCACTGATGCAGACCTCGAGGTCTGCGCGGCCCAGCCGGTGCAGCCACTGGCGGATCGGGCCGAGCAGTTCGGCACGCGTGCCGATCCCTCCGCCGAGCACGAACATCCCGGGGTTCACGACGGCGTCGACAGTGACCAGCGCGTGCGCAAGCCATTTCGCTTCCTCGTCAAGGGAATGGAGTGCGTTCGGGTCGCCGTTCGCGGCCCGTTCGAACACGTCGGCCGCGTCGAGGTGGGCCTCTCCGGAGAGAGCCGCGGCACGGCGGCCGATCATCTCGCCCGCGACCGCCTCCTCGAGCGGCCCGCGGTGCTGATTGGCGGGATCGAGCGGGTCTGTTCCCATCGGGATGTACCCGATCTCGCCTGCCCCGCCGTTAGCGCCGACCCAAAGCCTGCGTCCGAGTATCAGGCCGACTCCGATGCCCGTGCCGACCGAGACGAAGGCGAAGCTGTCGTGGTGCTGGCCGATTCCCGCGTGCAACTCTCCGATGGCGGCGATGTTGACGTCGTTCTCCAGAATGACGGGGTGCCCGAGTTCGGCGGCGACGTCTTCGACGAGACTGAAACCATGCAGGTCCCCGAGGTTGGGGGCACGGTGGAATTGCCCCCCGGCACTGTCCGGGACGCCGGCGCCGCCGATCGCGGTGCTAACGACGCTCGACGGGTCCGACCCGACTGCCGACGCCAGCTCCTGCACCAGCCTCACCAGTTGGGAGACCAGCGCGCGGCCACCCTCCGGTGCGGTCGGTTCCGTGAGGACGAATCGGATGCGTCCGTCGAGCCCGGCGATCCCGGCGCGGATCTTCGTTCCTCCGAGGTCGACGCCGACCGCGAGCCCCCCGTCGTCGACGCCCACGGACCCGTTCACCGGATCTCCAGAACGCGCGCAGGGTTCTCCGCGAGGAGCCGCTCGCAATCCGCCTCGGAGACGCCCCGTTCCTGGAGCGCCGGGACGAACACCGCACCCAGGTAGGAGTAGCCGTCGACCCCGTGGGTTCCCGGGTTCATCCACACTTCGGCCCCGGTCAGGTCTTGGGCCAGGAGGATGCGGTCCGTGTACCCGAGCGAGACGAGCCAGGCGACGAGATCCGCCCGTCCCGCGTCCGAGCGGTGGAAGGAACGCTTCGCGAACTCGCCATCGGGGCGCGGGTCGGGCGCCGGCTCGAGGAAGAAGTCCCAGTTCTCTTTGCCCACCGTGTCGATCGCGATGCGCGCGCCTGCGTCGATCACCTCACGCACCAGCTCCCGGCTCAACTGGGTGTCCATGTGGCCGATGACGACCCGATCAAAGTCGACGCCCTCGGACCGGAGGATGTCGAGCTGTTCGAACGCCTTCGTGCCGTGGGTGGTGTGCGTCATGATCGACAGCCCCGTCTCGCGCTGTGCTCGCGCGACGGCTCGCAGGCACTTCTCCTCGTGAGCCGTGATCTCGCCGAGGCTGGTCGCCTGCTCTCCGAACACGCCGGCACGAACACCGGAGTCGCCGATCCCCACCTCCACGTCACGGATGAGGCGGGCGGTGAGTGCGTCGAGGTCGGCCTCGAGTGTCCAGCCGGGCGAGTAGCTCTCGAGGTAGATGGAGGTCCCCGAAACGATATGCAGGCCAGACCGGCGGGAGATGTCAGCCAAGAGGCCGACATTCCCGCCGTCGGCGTCCCGGCCGGCCACACCGTAGGGGCTGAGATCCACGACGGTGCCGAATCCGAGCTCGCGGAGTCCTGCGAGAGATTCGACGGCACGATCGACCGCGTCGGCCCGCGTTCCGCCGGTGAGCCATGGCCCCGGTGTGAGCGAAAGCAGATGTTCGTGCGGCATGACTCTGCCCAGCTGATCGGCTGGAACAGGGCCGAGAACCGTCGTGACCTGGCCTGACATCGTGAATCTCCTTGCTGATGGTACGGAATGACCGGTATCGGGAATCGGGTGTCAGTCGCCGGTGACGCTCGAAGGCGGCTTCGTGCCGTAGTCGGCCATCCAGCCCTGGTCGAGGTTGGACTTGGTCACCTTCGCCGGGTCGGACGCGACAAGAGCGGGAGCCGTCTTGCCCAGAACTCCGTAGGCGCTCGCCAGAGCCAGGCCCTTCCCGACGCCGACAGAGCCGTTGCCGACCATGCCGGCGACGTTGCTGCCGGAGACCATCGCTGCGCCGAGCGTCGTGTCGAGGTCGTTGGTGACGAGCTTGATGTCCGTGCGACCGGATGCCTTGATCGCAGCCAGGACTCCCTGGGCTGCGGTGGCCCACGAGACGTAGATGCCCTTCATGTTGGGATGCTTGGCGATCATCGCGGCTGCGATGGTCTGCGTCGCGTTCTCGTCCGCGAAGCCCTCGCTGTCGACGATCGACATCTTCGGGTACTCGTAGGCCAGCCAGTCCTTGAAAGCCTTGTCGCGCTGGTTGGTGAACCAGAAGTTGGCGTTGAAGGACAAGTAACCGACTTCACCTTGCTTGCCCAGGGCGTCGCCGAGAATCTCTGCGTCGTCTCGTCCGGCCTCGGTGAGGTTCTCCGTCACGATCGACACGAATTCTTTGCCTGCCGTGTAACCGGCCGGCGGCGTCGTCATGATGACCAGCTTGGTTCCCGCTGCGACGGCAGGCTGGAACGCCTTCGCCGCCGAGGTGGGGTCGACGGCGATCGTGACGATGATCGACGGATGAAGCGCCAGCACGGTCTGCAGGTTGTTCGCCTGCGTCGCGGCGTTGAAGTTGGCCTGGGTGCTCGCCACCACCTTGATGCCGAGCTTCTGGAATTCCGCCCGAGCGCTCTTCTCGACGGCGTTGACGAGATCCGAGGTGGTGTGCCAGACGAAAGCCGCCGTGTAGTTCCCGGCCTTCACCTTGGCCTGCTCAGCACTGGTCAGGGCCAGTTCAGACAGCGCGCCCGGCTTCTCGCCGTTGGGGCCGGTGAAGGCGAGGCTCGGTTTCGCGGCCGGAGCGGACGAAACCGTGCTGCCGCCTGCGCCGCCGGAGCAGCCGGCAAGCGCGAGTGAGAGGACGAGAGCGCCCGCCGCAGCGGCGCGGAGACCGAAGCGATGGACAAGCGGTGCTGAGCTCATGACGGTGTGACCTTCCCGATTACCGAGTGGATGCGATTGTCGGCGGCGGCCCGGAATCGTGGTCCCGTCACCTTCGACTGACTTAGTTTGATTTCAATCTGCAATCAAAGTCAAGTGCGATTTTGCGTAATCAGCCGAATTCGCCGCTTCGGCCTCCACGTTGTGACACACAGGCCTTGCTTCTGGCATAGTTTTGAATGCAGGCTGAGCGCAAAGGAGGGGGCCATGGTTCTCGATACACGGGAGCTGAACCGCAACGCCGTCCTCACGCAACTCATGCGCGACCGGCCGGCCAGCCGCAAGGCGCTCTCGGAGGCTTCCGGCATCTCCGCGGCGACCGTCACACGCGCGGTCGACATCCTCATCAGTCAGGGCATCATCGCCGAGACCACCGAAGTCGTGTCCGCCAACCGGGGACGGCGAGCCATCCACCTCGATGTCGTCGCGCACCGCGAATACGTCATCGGGATCGATGTTGGGGCGTCGAACACCCGGCTGATCGTCGCGGACCTGCTCGCGAGTCCGGCCCTGGCGCTGGAAATCTCAACACCGTCAGGCATGGACGAGTCGGCCCTCGCATCCTGGCTCGGCGCGCAACTGCGGGAAGCCGCGGGCGACCTGTGGCATCGCGTCTCGCACATCTGCATGGGGTTGCCCGGTGCGGTCAGCGAAACCGATCGCAGCGTCTCCAACGCGCCGAACATGCCGCAAATCGAGGCCCCCGACTTCCTCAGCCACGTCGAGCGCCTCGTCGGAGTCCCGATCAGGTTCGACAACGATGCGAACTACGCTCTGCTCGGCGAGCAGCATTTCGGCGCTGCGCGCTCCGCATCCACCGCCGCGATGCTCACCATCGGCGCCGGGCTGGGCGCCGGTCTGGCGATCGACGGCCGCATCCTCCGCGGCGACCGCGGACTCATCGGCGAGTTCGGGCAGCTTCCAGTGGGCCCGCTCGGGTCGCGCCTGGAACACATGGTCTCGGGCAGCGGCATACTGCGGCGCGCGGCTGAGGCCGGCATCGTCCTCGATGATCCGTCCGGGCTCTTCCGGGAGGATGCGCCGCCGGCGGTCCAATCGCTCCGCGCTCATTTCGATCAAGCTCTGCTGATCGTCCTGGCCGCGGCGACCGTATCCTGCGATCCCCAGGTGATCGTGCTCGGTGGAGGCATCTCGAAGTCGCTCGCCTCCACGCTGGGCCGCTATCAGGCGGCGCTGCAACAGAACCTTCGGTCGTCCCCCCGACTCGCCGTCGCCGAGCTCGGCGACTTCTCCGGAGCGGCCGGCGCTGTGGTCGCCGCACTGCAGGACGCGTACGTCGAGATGGGCGTCGACGAGGAGGCCGCTCTTGCGCTTCCCCAGGGGCGTTCCTTGGTCGATTCCGGCATCCAGAACGCCCGGCAGACTCGCGTCGCGCGGTGACCGATGGCTCCAGAACAGGTCGTCCGCCGCTTCCGGCCTGAGCCGAGAGCGACTCAGGATGCCTCGCGCTCTCCGCGCTTTTCGGATTGCGTCCGCCGATCGGCGTCTTCAAGATGAGCGACAACGAGCTGACGGATGTGCTGATCGGTGAGGCGATAGAACGAAAGCTCGCAGTGGTGGGTGACAGCCACCACGCCGGCGAATTCGAGCGCCTCGAGATGCCGGCGCACATCGTCCGGTGTCAGGTCGACGATGTCCGCCAGGTGATTCACGGAAAGCTCATCATCCCCCAACGCGACGACGAGGCGAAGCCGGTCGGCGTGCGCCAGCGCAGCGAACATCGTGACGATGGGAGCAACAAACTGGCCGCCGATTCCTTCTCCCGAAGGCAGTGAGATTGGTTCCACGCCTGCATCCTGACACAGCTTGACAGACTAAGTAAAGCCCGTGTAGAAAGATCCCAATCCGCGGCGGCAACCGCTCGCGGTCTGGACAAGGAGGTTCTAGATGAAGGTGTCAAGCGCTGAGTGGGAAAGTGGTCAGCTGACTGAGGAAAGCCTTCGGGTCGCTCAGTTCAACCTCAAGATCAAGGGATACGTGGTCATCGAGGATGTGTTCGGCCCGGACCAACTCGCCGAACTCAAGTCGCGTTTCGGTGAGTTGCTCGCGAAGTACGTCGAGAAGACCGATCCGAATCGCGGTGCCAGTCGATATGGCATGCCGCTGCCCTTCGAGGCGCCGTTCGCCAGCGACACGCTCGTTGCGAACCCGATCATTCTGCAGGTGATCCGTTCGATCCTCGGAGAGGACGTCATCTGCTCCTACTTCGCATCCGACACGGCGCTCCAGGGCTCCCAGTACCAGCAGGCGCACTCCGATGTGCCGCCGCTCTTTCCCGAGAACATCAGCCTTCCCCCGTTCTGCTATGTCGTGAACATCCCTCTCGTGGACTTCCGCAGCGACAACGGAGCGACGGAGATCTGGCCCTACGGGACTCACCTCGTCGGCGACCCTGCCGTGGTTCCGATCCCCGACTTCACGAAGATCAAGGAGCTCCGTGAGTCTCCGCTGGGCCGCTTCACGGAAGAGGAGATGTCCCCGCAGCAGGTAATCACCCCGGCCGGATCGGTTGTGATCCGCGACATCCGGATGTGGCACCGCGGAACGCCGAACCGGACGGACGAGCCGCGCCCGATGATGGCGATGGTCTACAACCGTCCCTGGTACAACCACGGCGTCGTGGAGATCGAGGAGTCGAAGTTCGAGAACCTGCCTCAGGACGTGAAGCAGGTCTTCCGCAAAGCGGTTCTGCGATGAAGATGACATCGCTACGCCGTCCGCTGATCGCCGCGGTCGCGGCGGCCGCCATCGGACTCTCGGTGGTCGGCTGCACATCGTCGGGAAGCGTCTCCAAGCAGGTGACCCTCAACTGGTACGTGCAACCGCTGAATTCCACGACGATCTGGCCCGACCTGGTGAAGGCTTTCAACAAGTCACATCCAGACCTCAAGGTCAATCTCACTGTCGGACCGACCGACGTCGACACCGTCCGCGGAACGCTCTCGACTCAGATCGGCAGCGGCTCGGCAACGCCCGACGTGTACGAGGGTGACATCACCTGGCCCGCGCAGTTCGCGAAGTCGAACCTGGCAGTCAATCTCACGAAGCAGTTCCCGGCGTCATTCTGGAAGCGCTTCTCGCCGGGCGCGGTCAAGCTGGCCGAGTACAAGGGCGCGTCGTACAGCGTGCCGTCGTGGACAGAAGCCGCCTTCCTTTATTACCGCAAAGACCTGTTGGATCAGGCCGGCCTTCCCGTTCCGAAGACCTGGGAAGAGCTCATGTCGGATGCCAAGAAGGTCCAAGCGGCGGGCAGTGTCAAGGACGGGTACACCTGGCAGGGAGCCGGGTACGAAGGACTGACGTGCGACTGGAACGAACTCATCGCAGATGCCGGCGGCAGCATCACATCGAGCAACTATTCGAAAGGAACGATGGCCACTGCTGCAGGGACGAAAGCTCTGAACTTCTTGAAGGAGACCATCAGCAGCGGAGTGAGCCCCAAGGCGACGACCACGTTCCAGGAGCCGCAGTCGCTGGATGACTTCACGGCCGGGAACGCATTGTTCATGCGCAACTGGTCGTACGCCTGGGCGATCACCCAAGACCCTAAGCAGTCGAAGGTCGTCGGCAAGGTCGGCATGGCGCCCCTCCCCACGTTCGCAGGCCACGGGTACCCGGGAGCCTCGACCAACGGTGGCGGGGGGATGTTCATCAATCCTCATTCGCCCAACCTGAAGCAGGATGTCGAGTTCCTCACGTGGCTTACCGGCACGGATGCGCAAAGCATGTTCGCGTCGGTCGGCAAGGTGCTTCCGGCCAACGTTCAGGCGCAGACAGCCAAGGCGCAGAGCGAAGTCGGACCGGTCGGACATGTGCTGGCCAGCCTCAAGATCGTGGGCCGTCCCGTCGGCACGCCGGCGTACTCCCAGGTGTCTCGCGCGGTATTCCAAAATATCAACGCGGCGCTCAGTGGAACGGCGTCCGACAGCCAGGCACTCTCCTCGGCGAACGACCAGATCACGAACGCCCTCAAGTCGGCACAGTAAGTCTGGCCCTCCCCCACACCGGCGGCCGCGTTCTGCCTGGGAATCAGACAGAACGCGGCCGTCACCCGGCAACACACTGACGCATTGGACAATTCATTGAGCTCAAGGATGAGTGAAATCAGAGCCTTCCCCACCTTCGAGCGGGCCACCCCACTGGCCGGCCGTGAGGTGAGAAGACGGCGACGCGGCTTCGTTCTCAGCGGTCCCGCGCTCGTCGTCGTCGCCCTCGTCACGTTGGTTCCGATCGTTTTAGCGGTGTTCTTGAGCCTGTGCAACGTCGGGGCGGACGTGAACGGCTTCCAGTTCTCGTGGATCGGGATAGGCAACTACGACAAGGCACTGCACAGCCCCGCACTGTGGGGCGCAGTGGCCTTCACCGCGACCTACACTGTCGTCAGCGTCACCGTTCAAATCCTCTTGGGGTTAGGCGTCGCCGTCATCATCGACCGGATGACCCGCGGTGCCGGCCTCGTGCTAGCCATGCTCCTGGTCCCGTGGGCGATGATCACGGTGGTGTCCGGTCAGCTCTGGTCGTACATCTTCAACGGTGTCTACGGCGTCGCAAACTACGTGCTGGTCGCGCTGCATGTCGTCCCAGCCCCGATCACCATGCTCAGCGATCCGGCCGGCGCCTTCATCGCTCTTCTGGTGGCCGACTCCTGGAAGACCATCCCATTCGTCGCGCTCATCCTGTTCGGCGGCCTGCGATCGATAGACAAGGAGCTCTACGCGGCCGCACGGCTCGACGGCGCAGGCGGGTGGCGAGTCCTGACGAGTATCAGCGTGCCGCTCATTCGCCAGTCCATCATCACCGTGGTCGTCTTCCGAGTTCTCCAGGCCTTCGGGATCTTCGATCTCCCGTTCGTGTTGACCAAAGGCGGCCCGGGGACAGCAACGCAATCCATAGCCATGTTGGCGTACAACGCTCTTTTCCAAGATCTCAACATCGGCTACGGCGCTGCCATCGCGTGCATCACCACGGTCCTCGTGATGGTGTTCGCCATCGTGTTCTTGCGGGTATTCAAAGTGGAGGAAGAAGTTGGCTGACACATGGTCCCCGGCACAGGCCGGCATCAAACGACAGGCTGGCATGAAACGAAAGCGGCAGCGTGCTGCGGGCTGGGGGGCCAACACAGCGGGAATCGCCGTCGGAGTTCTCTTCCTTCTGCCCGTGGCCTGGCTGGCAGTGTCCGCGTTCAAGCCGGTGAGGGACCTCGGCTCCTTTCCGCCTACCCTCGTCCCGCTCCCGCCGACGACGGACAACTTCAGCGCCGCCTTCGTGGACAACAACTTCGCGCCCTTCCTCCTCAACAGTCTGATCGTCGGAGTCCTGACGACGATCATCGTCGTGTGTTTGGGGCTACCTGCCGCGTATGGGCTTTCGCGCACCAACATGCGGGGCCGCGGCCCGATCTTGACCGGGCTTCTCATCGTGTCGGTGTTTCCCGTCATCGCCACCATCCCGTCGCTCTACGTGGTCCTGAGGTCTCTCGACTGGCTCAACAGCTACCAGGCGCTCGTGGTGCCGTACGTCGCGTTCAACTTGCCATTGGCAATCTGGACGATGAGGAACTCGCTTCTTCCCATCTCGCCCCAGATGGAGGAGGCGGCCGAAATGGACGGTGCATCCACCTTCCGCACCATCACGCAGATCATCGTTCCTCAGGCGCTGCCGGGGATCTTCGTCGCAGCGGTGCTCACCTTCGTGGCGTGCTGGCAGGAATTCCTGATGGCGCTCAGTTTCAACTCCAACGCGGCGTTCCAAACAGCACCCGTCGGAATCGCGCTGTTCGGCGGTGCCTTCCAATTGCCCTACGGTACGATCTTCGCCGCGTCCCTGGTCGGCCTGGCCCCTGTGCTGATTCTCGTCATCGCGTTGCGCCGGTGGGTCGTCGACGGCTTGAGCACTGGATCGGTGAAGGGCTGATGAATTCCGAAGATGAGAAAGGGTCTCCTGTGCATCGAATCGGCGTCATAGGTGTTTGGCATGTGCACGCTGCGGATTACGTCGACGAAGTGCTTCGACGCAGCGACGTCGAAGTGGCCGCCGTATGGGATCGCGATTACGAAGCAGCTGTCGACTTCGCTGAGCCCAGGCACCTTCTTGCAGTCCGTACCCTTGCGGAACTCCTCACTGACAGTTCGATCGACGCGGTGATCGTCACCACCGCGACTCGGGACCACGACGAGGTGATCACTCGGGCACTGGAGGCGGGTAAGCACGTCTTTTCCGAGAAGGTCCTGGCGATCCTGCCCGAAAGGGCGGCTGAACTGGAGTCGCTCGCCCAGCGGCTGGGGCTCGTTCTCCTGGTGTCGTTCCAGCGATTGGCTGAATCGTGGGTGCCTTCTCTGCTCCATGTCGTTCAGTCGGGCGTATTGGGGATCGTGACGTCCTCGCGGATCCGCTACCAGCACGCCGGCGCTGTCGAGGGTTGGCTCCACGACGGTTTCTTTTCCCGCCACGAGGCAGGAGGCGGTGCGGTCATAGACCTCGGGGTCCACGGGTTCTATCTCAGCCAGTTGTTTCATGGTGCTTACCCCAAGTCCGTGACCTGCCGTTCCTCAGAAATCACTCGGCGCGGAGTGGAGGACAACTCGGTTGTAGTGCTCGAATACGGGGACGGGGCAATCAGCGTGTTGGAGACAAGCCTTGTCTCCGGACCAAACGACACGAGGTGGGTTGAAATATACGGGACCGAGGGAGTCGCCGCAGTTGACCCGATCGACGGGAGAGTCCGCGTCCGTCGCGCGGACAGCGCGGACTGGTTGGAGCAACCGACCCTGCGTGGCTGGCCCACTCCTGTCCAGAACTTCTTGTCCATTCTGGACGAGGGCGTCGGCTATGAGCGAAACAGGGATGAATCCATTCGTCTCGTTTCGCTTGTGGCGGCCGCCTACGAATCCAGCAACGCGTCGCGCACGGTGACCGTCTCCGATCCCGTCGGGCCGTAAACTCCTCGTGCCGCCCCGAGTCCTGGCATGGACGCTTAGGATTTTCGACAACATGGGCCATTCGGGGGTTGAAAGTAACCGAAATGAACAAAGTGAACGCACGTCCCACGGGGAACCGCTCGCTCATGCTGAGACTGATCCGGGCGAACGGAGCACTGAGCCGCGTCGAATTGGCGAGCATGATGGGTCTCACCGTCGCAGCCATGACTAACATCGCGCGCGACTTACTTCTAGACGGCGTAATCGAGGAAGCAGGACAGTCCGAGAGCACTGGTGGCAAGCCGCGCACATTGCTCCGGATCAAGGGAGCGTCTGCCTACGTGGTGGGCGTGTCTGTCGACCTCAACACGATCAACGTCGTACTCGTCGACTTCGCAGGCAACGTTGTTCATGCACTTCCCGCCGGACCGAGACCCAAAGCCCCGGAAAACCTCACAGATGTGATCTCCGCGGGTGTGCGAAACATCTTGGAGGTTGAAGGCGGCGCCCTTCCGTTGCTTGGAGTCGGTTTGGCGGCGCAGGGCCCACACGGGCGGCCTGTAGGAGGATCCGTGCCGCCCCCCTACGCCGACCAGTGGATCGACCCATCGCTGGGGGAAGCTCTCGGGCAGGAACTCGGACTCACGGTCCAGCTGCAGAATGACGCCAATGCTGTGGCGGTAGGCGAATACAGCCGCACTATCGACGCGCACGCGTCCGGCAACTTCGCCTGCGTGTACCTGGGTGAATCCGGCCTCGGATCGGGTATCTTCGCGGATGGTCAGCTCGTCCTCGGCAGGAACTCGTATGCCGGGGCGATCGCTCACCTTTCGGTGGATGCCAACGGTGGCGAATGCACTTGCGGAAGTCGCGGCTGCCTCGAGCTCTACGCTTCGCCGCGCGCGCTGATCGACTCCGCCCGAGAAAACGATTCGCGCTCCCGCGACGGCCGCATTGGAGTCAGCAGAGCAGGAACTGTAACTTCGACTGATCTGCCCATCCTGTATGCCGCAGCGCGTAATGGTCACCCCTTCGCATCGAGCCATCTGCTCGAAGCTAGCCGTTACATCGCGTCCGCGGCCGGCACAATGGCCACGCTCTTGGACCTCGATCTGATCGTCTTCGCGGGCGAGGGCTTTTCGGGGATGGAGGACCTCTATCTCAATGCCGCGCGAGAGGTAGCGGAGCGGTTTGAGCGAGTCGGCGGGAGGAGCGGGTTCGCCGTGAGGATGTCCTCGCTCGGCGCCGGTAACGAAGCGGCCGCCGTCGGTGCGGCGCTTGGTGTCTTGGACAGCTTGCACGACGGGGCCTGGGAACCGACCAGTGCTTATTCAAGCGTGGACGCTTAGCCAGGGAGACTCCGAGCCAGAAGCCGTCGCGTGCGTCCTGGAACACTGACGCGATCGAGAAGCGCACACGGGAACTCACAGACCGGTCCCTGCAGGTGTGGCACCGCCCCCGGCGGCATCGAGGATGACACCGTGCCAGACACGACACTCACCCGGGTCGTCGATCTGCCAAAGCGCCCGTTGCGCAGCCTGATCAGGGACTGCTCGTCATGTTCTTCGCATCCCGGCGACGAGGAGCTGGGACGTTCGGCGCCGATTTCGGCTGGCACATCAAGCCGATCGACTTGTTCCTCGGTGTGTGCGCCGTAGTCGCGCTGTTCGCCGTAACCGTCGCGACAGGGGCCTTCGTGACGTCGGTGGGACCGGTCTCCCGAATATGCACGTGACGGGCAACCGGTTCTGGGACGTGCTCGGACTGTTCCTCTTTCCAACGCTGGTCGTGGCTCCGCTCGAGGAGTTGCACTTCTGCGGCCTTCTCATGCGTTGGATCCGCATCCGGAATATCCGCCGAGGGCTCGACCGGCTCTCCGACGGCGAGCCTTCGCAACGACCGCTTCACATGAGCGTTCTGGTCTCAGCTGCAGTCTTCGCGTCCTTGCACCTGTACCAGGTCAACGGCACAGCGTCGCTGGTCGAACTGGGCATCCAGACCTACGCCCTCGGCGTCATCAACGGGTATCTCGCCTCCCGCACAGGACGACTAGCTGGCGCGGTCGTTATCCATGTCCATCACCCGGGACCTGACGCCGCGCTACGACCAGCTCTCTGTGCGAGTCTGCGGTCAGCCCAGGCTAGCGGCCATGATCGGTCGCGTCCCTAGAGATCCAGTTCCGCTAACAGGTCTCACTGATTCCCGCCTCGGGATCGCCTGAACGAGTTCACGAACGCGTTCGTCGCGATGACGTACCGGATGCAGCCACGATCCATCCGGAGGATCTCTTCGACTCTCGACATCTCGTTCGACCAGACCTATATGCGCTCGCCAAACCGCAAGGGCTACTCACGGGGCAAGCTCAAGGCAAAGGTGGCCGAGGAGCACAAGACCGGCGACCTCCGCGTCTTTGGGCCCGGCCCGGTGGACGCATTCGTCGGCTGGCATGTGAAGTCCGGTGACCGCACCGACTACGCCAAGGGACAAACGGACCAGACAGCGCCTGCCCGACGACTGCCAGAGGCATTCCGTCACCGTGTTTCCTCTGACCCCCAGGAGATTTTCCTCCAAACCGTTGCTACCGAGCGTGGCCCACCCCGCTGCCGTGGCCATTTGGGCGATGCCGACCGCTGCCTGGCAACGCCGGCTACGGCTGCGATTACGTCACCCGGTACGTTTTCGTCCTCAGCAGCTACGGGCTCAGCATCAGCCGGCATGGACGCAGACTCGATCAAGCAGACGTTGAGCGACTGCCCGTAACCCCATCCCGGAGTGCGTCCCACCGAGGATCGGTCCCGTCATCTCGGAGGCCGTGCGCCTCAGTGAAGTACTGCCAGCACGCGCCCGCCAGAGCCGTGGCGTCCAAAGCCGGAGCCACCGCCGCGATCGCCTCGGTCAAAGCCTTTCTGGTCCGATCCAGCTCGACGGTGAAATCACTCAGCCGCGGCTCCCAACCTTTCTTCGCAACCGGTTCAGCGGGCCCGAGAGCCATGTACGCGTAGCCTCGGTCGCTCATCGCGAAGAAGACGGTGTCCGACGTGAGATCGCCGAAATCGAGCGCCCACAGGACGGGGGTCCGTTCCGCGCTCCATTCGGGAACCATCGCCTCCACGAGGTAGTTCGTTGCGTACCTCACTGGTTCGACCAGGCCGTAAAAGAAGCTATCCGCGTCGTCGCCCACCCAGAAATCCCAGCGCGGGTCGTCCACTGAAAGGGAGTACGTCCATCCGTGCTCCCTATGGAACCTCGACGTCGGCTGCTCTAAGAACTCTTTGGAACGGATGACGGAGAGGGCGGCCCGCAAGCCATCTTTCCTACCGACGAGCTTCGCTGGCTTGTCCTCCTCGTCGAGGACGGAGACGAGTTCCATCCCGGTGCGCGCGTTCGAACGAGCGAGCACTCGCCCCGCGTCCACGTAGTTGGTACATGCTTCGAATTGCGCCCGCTTCACCGCTTCCAGCATCCGCTCCCGATCCCTGATCTTCATCGTGTGCCTCCCCTGATTTACTAGGTCTACGCTCCGGGATTCGCGTAGGCCATATCGGGAAGACGACGGGCGCCGAACCCATCAACGCCCGTCCTAGCCGGAATTGGATGAACCGCGTTTCACAGCCCACATGTACCCGGCGTGACTACTTCAACTCAGACCCGTCAGCCGGATATCGCATTGGTGTCCAAGATGCTTGGGCATTCGTCGGTCAGCGTGACCGCCGATATCTACTCGCACCTCATCGGGTCGGCCGCACTCGACGCGTCAGAGCGCGCGGCATCTCTGGTCCCCTGCAACCCCGCAGCCGTGGGGCAGAAGTCGGACCGCTAAGTTGAATGTCGTGCACCACGCGTTCGCCTCGTTCGTATACGATGGCTACTTCACAAATCGGGCCTGGATGATCATCGCGGTCCCCGCCATCCTCGCGCTTGTCGCATGGCGGTCAATTCGGAGGACCATCGCTGTCGCCGCCGCCTCGCTCATCGTCGCCTTCTGGTCGCCGGCCCACGCCCCGGACGTGTTCACCAACTCGGGCATCGCGGCCGGCGCAGGCGTGGTCGTATGCGTTGCCTTCCTCGTCATCGACCTGGTCGCCCGCCTCATGCGCCGTGGGAAGTCACCGGAAGACCAGCGGGAATGACGACACACCCACATCCCAGCATGCACACACACTGCACACACAAGCCGATTTTCGGACATGGCGGCACGAATAGAAAAAGCCCCGGAGCACGCGAGATCCGCGTAATTCCGGGGCTTTTTGTTGGTCGGGCTGACAGGATTTGAACCTGCGACCCCTTGACCCCCAGAGATGACTCCCGTTTCGGCGCACGTAGGCGCATGTCGGCTGGACGGCGAGAATACGCGGAATTCGGTAGTGCGCGCGACCTGATCGGACGCAGTGCTTAGGCTGCTTTCGGCTGTCTTAGTCGGGATTGTGCACACAGGTTGGCACACAGGCGAGCGCGTTACTGACCTTCCGCCACGACCGCTGGGCATCATATGCTGACGGCCGTGACTGAACCGACGCGACGGGACAACGTTAGCCCGCGAATGCTCATCCTCATTGGCGTCCTGCTGATCGTCGTCGGGATCGTCATTTGGGCAGTTCTGGGCGTGCCTGGCGTCCTAGGCGTAATCGCTCTGGCGGTCGGTGTAATCGCAGTGATAGTTGGCTCGGCACGGGCCGCGCGTGCCGCCAACGAGCGAGATGCTGCGGTGTCGAGCGCAGCACGCCAGATGGTGAGCGGATCGACCGTGCCCGACCTCGCCACTCAACTCGCGAAACTGTCCGCTCTTAGAGATTCCGGCGCCATCACCGAATCGGACTATGAAAAGGCCAAGCGCCAGCTACTCGATCGGCCCTAATTTGCGTGTTTCTGACGACGCCATTCTCTATACGCGATCGTGCGCACCTATCCGGGCAACCGCCGGCGACCCCGAGATTGCGGAGACTGGATGGGCTTCGGTTCTGGCACAGCAGCTTTCAACGCAGCCTCCACCTCCGAAATCTTGAACCGCCAAGACTTGCCCGGTTTGATACCCGGGATTTTCCCCGACTTCACCCAAATCCAAATAGCTTGCGTTGAGACACCCAAGTGCGCCGCCAGTTCGTCTGTGCTCACCCAAGGCTCAACGGTCATTGCTCAACGCACCAATCAGAATCAGGGCCAGGGCCGCAGGATCGATCTCTAAAACGTCGGCTGCGGTGGCTACATCCGCGAGTGCGATGCGCTCCGCGTCCTCGCTTGCAAGTGTGATCATGCGCGAGATTGTTGCACGTTTTCGAGAGCTTTGTTAGCCGGGCTATCTATATCGATAGAAAGGAACAAGTATGCAGAGCTGACCCCGGGAAAATGGGTGCTGGCACCTATTTTAATCGGGTGAGGATCGCTCTACTATGGCGCTTGTGGACGCCACTGCGTATCTGATCATCTTCGCTATTGCCATCGTCGGCTTCATCGCGTTTGGGATCTGGCGCTCCAGGGCGCAGGGCCAGAAGAACAGCGCGGACGGCGTGATCGCGACTTTGGTCCTTCCGGACGGGGCACTCCGGCTGACAAGAACCGAGTTGATCGAGGGATGGGGCGATCGTGCGCCACGGCATCCCCTCTCGAACCTGACCGCCTCTGTGGAGGATTCGGGCACCGTGAATCGCCGGCTGACCGTGACTCGTATGGCGACGTTGGGCCCGCTCTCTCTTGCAGCGCCAAAGAAGTTAGATGACCGCGAGCTGTACTTGATGATCGAGGGCCCCGCGACGACGATCGTTCGGCAGGTGGCGGTCAAGAAATCGCCTCAGATCGGCAAACGCGCTCGGGAATTCGCAATGCAGCTCAACCAGCTAAGCCACGGAGGGGCATAAGGCCGAAGACGCGCGCCCGGAGATGGCTCGACGTTTCTATTTGACCAGCTTCTGAACCATTGCGAATAGTTGAGCGATAGTCGTAACCGGTACCTGCTCATCACCGGCCGGACTGTCTGTACGATCATCGGGAAGTGTGCGTCCGAACGATCGGTCAACGAGCCCCAAGAGGGCCTTATCGACCTCTGGTTTGTCGTCGACATTTGACAGGAACGGGCCTACAGACCGCATCTCCAGTTCCATCCGCTTTGACGCGTTCGCGTTGCTGATTAGCCTCGCACCCAACCGAATCACTACGGTTGCCGCCGACCCTGCCAATACGGCAATAGATAGGCGCACGATTAGTTTTCCCCAGTTCGGCGCACCCGCGGTATCCAGCGCAGGGTCCTGGAGCAAGAACACCAGCGGCACAGCCGCCCCCGCGAGCAGAAGAACCCCCAAGGCATATGCAGACAGGCCAGCCCATCGGCCCCAACGAGCTTCATTCTTGAAATCTTGCGCAATTTCGTCTGCGGCGATTGCGCCCACCAGACGTTCATATTGCTTGTGTTTCTCGCGAAGGCTGGCGAGCATCTCGTCGGCCGTCGCGAGATCGCCTTCGATTTCATCGCGGAATGGTTGGAAATCGGATTGGAACTCCGATTCGCGCTCCTTGCTCCAGTTCGCCCAGTCGGTCTGGTATTGGGCCCGGATGTCGTTGACCGAAGTGAGGCCTTGGCTAATCACTTCATCTATGCGCTGCTTCTGCTTCTCAACCGTGTCACGAGCCCGCTCCGCCTCCTCCTGAATTCCTTCGAGCGTCGAATTGGCCTTCTGTTCGCCTGCACGAGCATTTGCCTCAATGTCGTCTAGGGACTTCCCAAGCGCGTCGAAGTTCTTCCCCAGCGCCTCCAACGATTTGCGCTGCGCTTCAAGGAGATCCTGAAAAAGCGTTTCCATCTGGGTCACCTCGCCGCCGCGGCCGTAATGGCGCGGCCAGGGTGCCATTGCTTCAAGCGCAGATTCGGCTTGACTGGCGGCCTGGACGGTTAACGCAAAGTTGTTTACATTCGCCTGTCGCGCCTGAAGGCTCGAAACCACTTGCGTCCAGGCCGCTTGTACGCCATTGAGCATCCCCGGCGTAAAGAACTCGACCCGGGTGCTTGCCATCGGCAGGAATGAACGCACGTAGGAGATCTGCGTCTCGATGCGCTCAAGTGCTGGCATGTCTTGCGCGAGGCCGAGGTCCCGAACGGCGCCTACATAGCCACGCGCCTGCTCGACCATCTGCCACAACGGGTGGCCCTCAAAATCGGCTCGCAGCATCTGGCCCCCTCGTGATAAGCGAAACCCCGGCAGCTTATAGGTGCGCGTCGGGGAAGGGCATTCCCCAAAGCGAGGGTCGCCCGCTGCATTAAGTTGTAGTTCGGGGGCCTCCCCGGAAAGATGTGGCGTCATCGGAAACTTTGGTCAAACGCATCATTCGAACATATGTTCTAATGATGGTGTGACGCGCCCGAACCCCATCCGCTATGACAGGGACACCTGGCTAGTGATGCGCGACGACAAGGTGATTCCGAAGGCCGTTATTCGCCGGTACACCGACAAGCGCGGCAAAGACCAATACCTGCTGATTCGGTGGGATCTCGACCCGGCAGAACGCCGACTGATGGCGGTCTGCGAGTCACTGGAGCGCGCCGACGATCTCGTGCGATATGACAACAACATCTCGCACGGCTACTGGGATGGCCCACCGAACCCGCATCCCGGCGGATGAGCGAAGGGCACCGCGTAGCAACGCCGCCCATTGGCGGGACGCTTAGACCGAGCTTGGTCGCCCAGTTCAGGGAGTTGGAAACGTGCGTCCGAACTACCGCTGGTACACCTCGAAAGAAGCCTCGCCGCTCTTCAACTGGTCGGCCGTAAAGGCGTCCGAAACCATGTCGTCAATCTTGACGGTATAGAGCTTCGAGCCGGCCGTGACGTCAGACACTGTCACCTTAAACCCGCACCACGGATCTGGGTCGCGGTGAACCGTCCCGGTACCGATCGCGGCCGCGCCGACGATCTCATTCTTCGAGTTCAGGATCTGCATCTGCTTCTTGCGGAGGTCCAAGTTCTCGGCGAGATCTCCGCCATAGCACTGACCACCGTTCGGGAAATCGCTGACGCTCGCGCTCGGGCCGAGGTTCGCTTTCAGTTGGACGGTCGCGCTGAAAGAATTAGTCGCGTTGCTCGATCCGTCTCCGCTGGCAGAGCATGCGGACAGCGAAACGATGGCCAAAATCGTGACCGCCGACGCGGTTGCCCCCGTTTTCATGCTCCGCATCCTAACGGCACCAGAACTCCGCCACGCTTCCGGCCGCCGAATGGCGCTGAAGGCGGCCCGGTGCGACCAGCGCAGTCGCGTCTTAGATACCGGCCGCCTTCAGCCTTGACTCGATATCTTCCACGGCTGCGGTCAGCTCACCGAACGCAGACCCGATTACCAACCAGATGCGCTCGTATGCGACTGACAGGGTTCGCCCCTTCGCGTCATGGATGACGAACTCGGGGAAGCCCGCTTTGATTAGTTCTTCCGCGATCACGCCGACTTCGATCGGGGCATGGTCGCCGTACTGCTTCACGGCCTCTTTCAGCCGGTAGTTCACGACGAGCTTGGATAGCCGTTTGGCGTCCTCGACCGTGTACTGCTTGCGGCGGATGTTCTGCTTGAACCGGCGTGCTGAAGGTGTCGCACCGAACCGCCCATCCGGCCCATTGATGTATGCGGCCACGTACGCGGTCACCACCGGGTTGCTCAGGGCGTACAGGCTGTAGACGGTGCCGCTGCTGCCCAGGCGCACGTTCGCTGCGGTGAGGTCACTTGTCAACGAGCATGTGGACCCGGAGAGTGGGCCGCCCGCGATTGCCCCGGAACCGACATTCAGGGATGCGCCGGATATGCTGCCGCCAATGGTCGCGCCCGCGATAATCGACAGGGTTTGCGCGTTCAACACGGTGCCCGCCGTGATTGACGTGGCCGCGTTGAACGAACCCGAGGTGGTTAGCGCGCCGTTCGTATTGAGGGCACCTGTTCCAGAGAACGTAATCGCTCCGTTGTCCGTGACAAGGATGCCGCCCTTGCCGAACTGCGCCGCCTGCAAGGTGTTAGCTGCGGCCTGCTCCCTGGCTGAGCGTTCGAGATCGCGGATTGCGCGCCAAAGTGCGTCCTGTCCGTCAGGCATCTTTGCGCCCAAAGTGCCGACGCCGAATGGTCCAACTCCCATGTCTAGCTTCCCCCTTTCCTCATATCCGACGACTGTTCAGGCGCATCGCGACCTTCTGCGCCAGCTCAGTCGGGTCATTCGCGTGAACATGGATCGTCACGTTGCCCCCACCGCCGCCGAGCGCAGCAGCAGCCGCCGGCACGTTATCCGCCGCCAACGCCTTCAGCACCGGCCGGTAACGACCCGCCTGCGGGTTCGGAGTCACTTCCTCCCCCGCCGACAAATACGCCGAAACCTGATCCGACCTCGGGCCACCCGGACCCAACACGGTGCCACCATCCGCGTACTTATACGCGCCACCAGTCACATTCGCCGGCGCAGCAGCAGGCGCCCCCACACTGTTCGTCACGACCGTCAGGGTGACCGTCTGGTCGTGGATGGACGCCATTTCGGCTTTCAGGTTCGCGATCGTCTGCAACGCAGCAGCCGCATCCATCTCCGCCTTTGTCTTCACCACAGGAGGAACCGCGTAATACTTGTCAATCAACGCCTGAATTGCGGGCGTCAATTGGTGCGAAGCAGTCAGCTGGTCGATCAGCGCCTGCTTCGACGCAGCGAACGCAGCCGTACCCTGCTCGGTCGAACCGGTCTGCTTAGCGATCGCCTCCGCCGCCTGCTGATCCGCCTGCGCTTTCTGCTGAAGTGCCTGCTGGTTAGCAACAGCAGCCTTAGAGTTGCCGTCGATCTCCGAACCGTTCTGCGACAACGAATCGGTCAACGTGTTCGTTGCCGCAGCAGCCGCAGTCTGCGCCTGCGCCACCGAAAGGTTCGTACCGTTCAGCAAATCAAACGCGTTCTTCAGCAGGGAGGCCGCATCGTTCTCCAGCTGCAACTGACGGGTCGTATCGGCAGCCTGATCCGCGTTCTTCTTCTGCGCCGCCTCGGCACCCAGCATTTCGGAAACCGACATGCCGTAGGTGGACGCGAGCTGCTGCTGCGCCCGCAACTGGGCCTCCGTTGAAATCGTCGTGAGTCCCTGCTGTTCAGCTAGGTTGTTGTACGCCTTGATGTGGTCCTGGATCTTTTTCGCGTTGTCCGTCATAGACGCGGTGAGATTGTTGAAGTCTGCACGGACGGCAGCCACTTTCGCGGTCGTGTTCTTGGTGTTGTCAGCGAACCGCTGCATACCGGCGGCGACCTGCAACAGCGCATCGTGCTGACCCAATGCAGCCTTCGTAACGACGTCCGAAGTGACTCCGATTTCCTTTCCCACCTGTACAGCCGACTTGCCGTTGGTGGTGTAGTGCCCGAGGGCGTTGGCGTTTTCGGCCCACTGTTTCGTCTGAGTGGTGATCGCTCGGCCAATTACGCCGTTGTCCTGTTCGACAGCGGCGGTGTAATCCTGGAGCGCATCAGCGGCGGCTGAGGTCTGCTGCCTCTGGTTGATCATCGCTGAGGCGAGTGCGCCGACCAGACCAATGATGATTCCGACCACGCCGAACGACACTGACATGTCGGTGCCGAGGCCGCGAACAGACGTTCGGATGGTGTCGATGATGGGGCTGATGCCCTTCCAAAGCGCAAACGCACCCCAGACCGCACCAACAGTGATAGCGAGCGGCGTCAGGTCCCCGAGCAATGGTGCAATCAGCGACAGCAGTTGACCCACCGCGGTGACAACACCGAGCATGATCGTGCCAAGTGGGGCGAATGCGCCCACCAAATCGAGGGCACCCTTCACCAAAGAGGCGAGAGCGTCCGCCACCTGCGGGAGTGCCGCAATCGCCATTTGGGTGAACTTCTGCAACCCACCATCGGACGCCCAATGCTGCAACGCCGCAGCAACCTGCTGCACATAAAACCCGGCCTGCACAAACAACGGGTTCAGGATGCGGAACGCATCAATCACCAGTTTCACAACCGAAACCGTGGTTCCGCCGAGCTGCTTACCGAACATCGCCATCTGGTTGTTCAGGTTCGGCATCGCCGCCTGAATCAACGCGATCGACGCATTGAACCCTCGAAGGGCCGCCACCGCGGACGTGTTCGCCAGCTCGTTGAAATTGTTCTTCAGTGTGTCGATGCCGGCCGCGTACTGGTTGCCCACCGCGGTGCCCGCAGCCATTTCGTTGCGGATACCGAAGATCGCCAACACACCCGCAGCACCCATGCCAGCGAGCGCACCCGCCACGCCGACCGCGTACCCCATGAGCGGGGCCAACAGCGGGATCAGGGCCGCGACCGCAGCAGCGATCAGCATGGTCCGGTTTGCCGTCATGCCAGCCTGGTTACCCACACCAGCCTCAGCACCCTTGACCGCCTCCAGCGAAGCAACAGCCTCACCAGCGTTCGTGTCAATGTGAATCGACGGCGACAACCGGCCCAGCTCGGCCGCTTCAGCCTTCGCCTCAGCCCTCTGCCGGTCCCATTCCGACTTGTCCAGCTTCAACTTGCCAACGATCGAACCCGCCGTTGTCGGAGATTCTCCTGCCACCTGGCATCCCCCTTAAATACGAAAGCCCGCCGTAGCGGGCCTACCTTTTGTTCTCTTCGTTCTCACACGTCGCGCATGGCTTCATCTACGTCAGTCCAGATCGCCATCTGCCGCAGATAAGCCAACGCGTCTGCTTGACCGCGGGCCGAAACCATCTCCTTAGCGAGGAGACACAAGCATGCGTCGAACAGGCCAATGGTGGTTACCAGTTGCTCACGCTGCCCGGCAAGAAACTCCAATGTGGCGGGGATAGCCGTCGTAGATTTGCCCTCGACTAGCGCTGCGAGCTCCCGGTACAAGAGTCCCGCGCAATGCATGCCCTCCGCCGCCGGATCATGCATGGAGTACGCCCATCGCGTCCACCGCTTCGACCGCTGTCATCGAGCGCGCCATCACGCTCCCCCCGTCATCTGCTGGAAGAGCGCCGAGGCCTCCACATCCTCAAGCGACGAGTTCGACGCAGCGGCGCCCGCTGAACGACTGATCCCGTCAGCCTGATTCGCGCCCTGGTGCTGGCCGCGTCCAAGCAACAGATCCAACTCGCCGGCCTGCTCAGCTGCGAACGCCTCCGAAGGGGACGCCGCCTGTAGCCAATCAAGCTTCGCCAACTGATCCGGCGACATGCCCTGCCGGATAGCGCTGACCATCGTAGATCCGTGGGCACTCACAATGGCCTTCATCTGCTCGTACGAGTCGAACCCGAACGCCTCCGCATACAAACGATCAGGGGTGCCCTTCACGCGGGCTTCCTGCGTTCGCTCGGCGTCCGTCTTGCCGCCCATGTACACCGTCAGCTCGCCCGCGTTGAGTGCCGCATGGATCTCTTCCGGAGCGGCCTTAGCGACCCAACCCGCGTCTCGCTGTTCAGTCATTCAGCGCCTCCTCACGCGAGATCTCCCGCAGGCCATCACGCTGCATCACCTCGGCCGAAAACGCATGGTCCGGTCCTGTGACAAACAGGCCCCCATCAAGGGTGCGAAAGAAGCGAGCATCCTCCGGAACCGCCGAAACATCATGGTTGATTCGCGCGACTTCACCGCGAACCGCATCAAGCCCGCTAATCGGGTAGTTGGAATCCCGGAAATACGCCACCGAATCGAAATCGGTAGCAAGGTTGTAAAGCAGGCTCGTAAGAATCCGACCCGAATAGCGACGCTTCAGCAGACGGTCACCAACCCGCAGATCCGCGTCAGACCCGTCCACAAGACCGATTCCCGCGTCATCAGACGACGGGACCAGGCGACCCTGCATCGAGGCGGCGCGCAGTTCCTCCGCACGCTTCCTCCACTCGGAGATCTTCTCGTTGCGGTCCTGGAACCCCTTAGCGAACGCCTTGACAGCATCCTCGACATTCGCCAGCAGAGTCACAAACTCGTCGCCTGATGCAAGCGATTCGGCGTCGATCTCCTGACGCAGCGCCGAGAGCTTCGACCGTCGAGCGTTCTCCCGCACTGCCTCTGCACGCGACTTTGCACCAGCAACCAGCTTTCGAAGCCAGGTGCGATCCTTCTCCGCGCTCTCGATCGCCTCACGAGTCACAGACGTATCGCCGGACTCCACCCGCTGCTCCAGCTCGGTAAGTAGCCCCTCAGCTTCCCGTGCCGCCGCCTCAGCGTCAGCGACAATCTTGTCAGCTTCCGCATCAGGGTCGGGCGCCTCAACTACCTCTTCGGCTTTAGCCATTACGTCGCTCCATCACATTCCTCAAACTGTCCAGGTCCACAAGCCACGACCGCTTATTCAGGCGTCGGGCAAGGATCTTCCCACCCTTGGCAAGCCGCGTTATCTGACGCTCAGAACGCCCCACCGCCTCGGCTGCCTCACGAACGGAGATCCAATTCGTTACTTCCACTTTCGCAACAGGGCGTCCGATAACGGACGCGGGAAGAGCAACGTTGACCTCTTCCGCCAACGCCTCCAGAACCTGCTTCGCATACCACGGCATCGGATACCCGCTCTGCCGCAACCGAACCGTCCAGTCCCGCATCAACGACCGCATGACCCCCTCAGCAACTTCGCCGTGAAGCAACTCCGAGAGCGGAGCACCCGCGGTCACGACCACCCGTCCTTCGTGACATCCCGACCGAACACGGTCTGCTCCAGGCGCAGCGCAAGATTCAGCCGCGACTGATTCCCCACAACCTCCAACGCACCCTCGCGGCCAGCAAGATCCGTCAACGTCGCCGCGAAATGCGTAACCAACCCCTCCAGCAACATCATGCGGAACGCGGCCGGATCAGGCTGCTGCGCACTCCACATCCGCAACTTCATCAGGAACGGGTGCGCCGGATCGTTCACCGTCATCTGCACTGCCTCCAACAGAACATGGGTGATATCCGCAAGCACCTCCGGCTGCGACAGTTCATCAGCCATCAGCGATCCCCCTTCAGATCGCGCAACCGGTCCTCCGCCGGCCGCAACTCACCATCCGCATCGAAATCCTCCGGATACTTCGACTGCCAAAACGCCTTCACCAACGCGGCCTGCTGATCCTTCTTCGCCTGACGCCGCTGCTTACGGGCCGCGATCCGAGTACGCGCCCTCTCGATCGCCTCCCGCACCTCAGGCTTCACCCGCGGAAAAAGCCCCAACTTGCCCGCCAACGTCGCAGCAGCCGTCGACAACTCACGCCACGTCTCAGCAGGCGCCACCACCCCACCATCCGGAGCCGTCGCCCAATCCTCAGTCTCCATCCCATCAATCCACGCCGACACCAGATCCGCACGAGCCTGCGCAACGCAATACGCCCACGTCAGCTCCCGAAACTCCGGCTCCCACAAGTAATCAAGATCCGGCACCTTACGCAGAGCCGCCTCATGCTCCTTAGCCAACGGCAGAAAATGCCGAGGAGAAGAAGCACCATGCTTCAACGGCCCCCGATTCCCCACCGACACCTGATTCCCCCGCTGAAACGGCGGACGCTGCCCCGGGAACGCCGGCACCCACTCCGACCCATCCGGATTCAATGGCACGTCACTCACGACGCCCTCCTCTCCAACTCCGACCGCAACTCCCGAATCTCCATACGCCGACGACCCGACTCCTGCCGCAGCAAAAACACGTACCCCTCCATCACCTCAGCCGCCGCCTCATCCAGCTCACGCACCCGCTCCACCGCCGCACGCCACTCACGCCCACGAGCATCCACAAACCGGCTCACAGGAAACACCCAGCCAAACCGAGTTTCGAAAATCCTCTGCACATTTTTCGGCCTATGGCGGGGGGTGTCGCGTTCTCAAAGGGGGGGGTGGGGGGGGTGCCCAGCGTCGGCATTCGAGGTCACGTAGGCACTGCCCTCAGGTCGCCGGCGGCCACCGCGCGCACTTGACACTCCCACAAGAGACGGCGCTGCGATCCCAGTAGTTACAAGGGCTGCCGCCCACCTGGTCGTAGTCCTGTGTGCAACGAAGATCGAAGCACGTGGGGTAAATCCGCCAGGTGCGAGGCGTACGGAACCGTACACGTGCGCGCGCGGGGAGTTCGGGCGAACCGAGCAAGGGACGCGGACAGACCGGTGACGACTCGTGTTCGTGGGGTTCATGCTGCTCCCTTCTGTTGGTTTAGGCCGTAGCTGTCGCGCCATTTGCGGCGGTTGTGGTCGACGGTGATTGCGTGTTCGAGTTGGCGGGTGATGCCGGGTTTGAGCGTGCTGCATGTGCGGTAGTAGTTGGCGTCTGCGATCGCTTGGGCGAGTTGGCCGGCGAGGTTGCTGCACACGTGTCTGAGTTCTTCGAGTTGGGGTTGGAGGTCGGTGTGTGCGTCGTCGTATCCGACTGCGTAGATGAAGGCTTCGTCGGGTGTGAGGTCTTCGATGTTCACTGGTGGCCGCCCATGTTTGCAGCGGTGGGGTATCTCTGTTGAGACTGCAGAGATTGCGTAGATTGCAGAGATTGGTTTCCTATGTTTGCAATGTCTGCAGTGTTTGCAATGTCTGCAGTGTTGACGAGGGATGCTCCGGTTGCAGACATGGGGGTGTGCAGGTGAAAGAGCCAGGGGCTGCGGGGCGCTGCGGGTGCTGAGGTGCCGAGGCTGCTGAGTGCGGTTGTGATCGCTCGGACGCCATAGCCTTCGGCTCGTGCTGCTGCCTTGACCTCTGTGACGGGTCGCACGAGGTCGGCTCCCATGTAGGAGCGGATGAAGTCCTCACACTGAACCTGCTGCGTAGGGTTTCCCTCGCGGGCGTCCTGCTTCGTTTCGTCGCGCCATTCGACCATGAGCTGACGGATCGATGCCCCGGTGTCTTCAGGCTTGATGAGGGTGGCGACAGTGCCCGGGTCGTCGTCGGTCTGATCTCGTGCCTGCTCGATGTTGATGGTGAACCGGGCAGCGTTAGCCATGCGCGTCGTGTTGGATTTTTCCGGCCCAACCCACACATGCTGCTCGCTACCGTTCTCACCGTCGTGCGGTGCCCGGGCTGCGAACAGCACCATGCGGGCCTTCTGTCGCAGCGCAACGGTGGCGCCGAGGAGGTCGCGAGTGTTCGCCGTCTCTAAACGGTTCGTGTGCGTGAGCAGGAGGACAGTCGCGTCGAGCTGAGTGGCGGCGGTCTTCCACGGGCTGAGTGCCTGGCGAGCGTGCTGCGTGTTCCGCACTTGCAGCCCCGGCTCTACCGTGTCCAACCAGGCATCCACGACGATCAGTGCGGGCCGGATGTTCTCGGCTGCGCACTTCTCCATCAGCACCGGCATGTGCTCGGGGAACATCGGCGTCCCGGTGCCGTCCTCGTCTTCGAACATGAAGTGCACCCGGCTGATATCTGCGCCGGCCACGTTGAGGCGTGCGAGCACTTCGCCTAGGGAGTCCTCCGTGATGATCAGCAGCACATCTTGCGGGTCACGTGCCGGAATGCCGAACGGCGCGAATGCGATCCCCGTGGTCATGTGGGCGACGACGATTACCCAGAGCAGCGATTTCCCGATTCCCTCATCACCGACGAGGACGCAGATCTCACGCTTGGGCAGGAATCCCCTCCCCCACCACTGCGGAGGCTTCGGGACGGGCAACTCGGATGCGCGCCAGAGCTTCTGGGCCGGTTCGGTTGTCGTATCCGTCACGCGGCGACCCCGATCAGCGCACGAATCTGCGCGATCGTGCAGGCGTGGACATCGATCCGTCCTGCTCGTTGTTCTGTTCGGAGCAGCATGAGCGCTTTTCGCCCGAACGATATAGCCCCATCGCGGCACCCAAGCGTGAACACGAGATCTTCGGGCGGGAGCGACTTGATGCGAGACGTATTCTTGGCGGCTTCGCGGCGAGCCCTGGCGCACTTGCAGTAGCGCCGGCACGACGCATCACACTTCCGGCAGTCGCCACAGTTCTTGTGGACAGCATGCTCCGGTGTGCGCTCGTTGGTGCTCAGGAACGTGCGGAACGTGGGGTCGGAGTACGAGACACGCTCCATCGCGTGCTTCTCGCGCCACCTGCCCCTGTCGTGGAATTCGTCGTACGTGGTTTCGGGCACGTCGGACGGCTGGACGTTCGGGTCGAGGTCGTTGGCTTTGGCATAGGAGTCTGAGATATTGAGGGACTGAAAGAAGGGAAAGAGCAAGACAGGTCCTGTCCGGTCTTGGCGGAGTTGCGGGTGTGTCTGGGTTTCGGCGGCAAGCCGATAAGGGGGCGTTAGCTAGTTCGGAAGCTCGCGCGTCAGGTGACTTCTTCGCCCAACGATGCGAGCAGCGGCCGGGTCTTGACGAGGAGCTTTCGACCGGCGCGGAATACTTCGATCTCGTTGCGGGCGATGAGGTCGTACACAATGTCCGTGCTGCTGCCGAGGTAACGGGCGGTGTCAGCGACCGAGTTGACCGAGTGCATCCGGAAGTGCTCCAGGAACACCCGCTCGTCTTCGAGGTCGGTGATGGTCATTTCCCTCCTCCGTTAGAAGCGACTTTGCGCAGCATGTCGAGTACGCGCGCATACCTAACCGCGGTTTCGCCGTGTGGCGTGCGCTTGCCGCACTCCCAACGCGAGATCGCCGCCCCGGAAACACCGACTGTGGCCCCAAGGTCGAGGACGCTCATCCGCAACGAGAGACGCAGTGCGCGTGCTTCGCCGTTCGCGAGCGCTTGATGCGCCTCCGCGATCTTCTGCAAGTCGGATGTGTCCATGGTTTTACTTTACCAAGTCCTACCCGTTCTAATATCAGATCATGGCCGCGATTACCGTTTATGGGCGTTTTCCCAGGTTCAGTACTTTACCGATCGCACGCCATGTGAGAGGATCGAGCCATGGCAAAGCCTCTTGACTACGCGTACGACTTCGGAGATCCGGACGATTACCTAACGTTCGTCTCCCGCGGCTGGACGCTGGTCCCCAACGACGAGGCGAATACCGTCGACGTGCAACTCGGCGCGGCGAGCTACCCCAAGCGATTCGAGACATACGTAACATCCAAAACGGATGATTTTGTGTGCCTCATCATGTTCCTCTCCGACGACCAATCGAACGAAGTCCGCATCGCCGGAGTTCTCTCCCCCACCAGTCCTATCGAGGAGGCAATAAGCAGGATCACCAACGCACGCCCCCTCGCCTGGTGGAAGCAACACGGCATCCTTGGACTCGCGTTCTCCAAGGAACGGCTTTCCGCTGACGACAAACACGAGCTGTACGCACAGATTTTTGACCTCTACCGCGAGGAGACGGGACTACATGAGGTCAAGCGCGAGTATGCAAAGGAGCGTCACCCCGCGCGGTCAGCGGTCCCCTCTACGGGACGCCGCCGCATGTCCGACGCGCTCAGTGAAGAGATTGCCGCGGTTTATCGCGCAGCCTGGAATTCGGGCGAGAACCCCACTCAGGCCGTCGCCCAGCACTTTGAAAAGCCATACTCCACTGCCGCACGATGGGTCGGTGAGGCCCGCAAGCGCGGCCACCTAGGACCGGCGGACGGTTCGAGAGGCGGCGAAGCTCTTCTGTTCGACTGAACGGAAGGAATCAGAAAGAAGGCCCTCGCGCCTGCTGGAACAGACACGAGGGCAGCCCACGATGCAGACACATGAAAGGACCAGCATCATGAACAACCACCAGAATACCGGGACCGACAGCAACAGCAGCATCCGTGACAACTCGGATATCGTCGCCCAGGTCATCGCTGACCGCATCGAGCGTGAAGCCGCCCAGAAGCGCTCCTGCTCCGTGGCGGGCTGCGACGGAGCACTGCATGAGCCGGACCCCGCCGAGGACATGCACCGCGTCCGCAAGACGACGTTCGATGGCGGCGAGGTCGAACTGGAGATCCACACCGACGCCGGCAGCACGGCACCGCTGGTCGCTAGCATCTGGCTCGGCGGCGACTACAGCGCCCTCGACGCGGATGCGCTTCGATCGCTCGCCACGGTCTACGACAGCCTCCCGACGCTCATGCGTGAGTACGCGGACAAGCTGGACGAGCTGAACGCGACGGCCTGATCAAGATGATGGCTACGACCCCGCGGCTTCTTCGCCACGCGACGGTCACGCCCGGAGCAGGTGATGCGTTTGGATCACCTGCTCCGACCATCCGTCAGATCGTGTGCGAGAACATCCGCATCGCGTGCATTCACAACCACACCGACCGGAAGCTCCTAGCCGCAATGCTCGGAGTTGCCACCCCAACCGTCGCCGGCATCTGGCACGGCACCCGCAACATCACGATCGAAGACCTCTGGACGATCTCTAGGGCATTCGAGATCCCTGCACACCGGTTCCTCGACCGCCACGACATAGACGACTGGGACTGGATGTACGAAGACCGCCGCCGCACCGAAGCACGACAGGCGGTCATCCGGTCCTTGCACGAGCTGGCTGCGCAGCTCGAAGACTATTCCGAGAAGGAGACGACGCATAATGGCTGACTACCTCTACCGCCGCTGCGGATGCGAACACGACGGCGGTAAGCAATTCCCCGTTCTCCGCGACAACCCGACCCCTGACGACCTCGCACGGGCATGCCCGAAGATGACCGACCCGACGCACGGCAACTGGGGGTTCTACCTGTCCGCTGGTCGCGACCCGAAGACGGGCAAGCGGCGCCAGATCCGGCAAGCGAAGTTCAGGACGAAAGCGGAAGCTCAGCGGGCATTCCGAGCCGAGGGCAAGAAGGCCGACGACGGCGTGTACGTCGCCCCCACGAGGCAGACCTACGCCGAGTACATGGACGTCTGGTTTCAGCGCCGTATGACCACAGGAGACGGCCTGCGGGCGACAACGGCGGACAACTACGCCAGGTACATCCGGGACGACATCAAGCCCTCCGCGCTCGGGAGAATGCGACTCACGGACATTCGACGGCACAACGTGTCTGCGTTCGTAGATGACCTCACCAAGTCCGGACGCGGCCCCACAACCGTGCGGCGCATCGCGGCCGTCGTACAAGGCTCCCTGAAGGCGGCATGGCAGGACGAGCTGATCGACCACAACCCGAGCGCCGGCATCCGGCTGCCGGTCGTCACGACCAAGAAGTTCGAGCCGTGGGAACCGGCTCAGGTCGGGGCGTTCCTCGACGTAGCTGCATCACACAGGCTGGGCGCGATGTTCGAGGTCGCCGTCCTCACCGGGATGCGCCGCGGTGAAGTGATCGGTCTTCGGTGGTCAGATGTCGACCTCGTGCGAGGGAGCATCACCGTCCGGAACAATCGGACCAACGCGGGCACCGCGATTGTGGAGGGCGAACCGAAGACCGACGCCGGCAGGCGGACGATCAACTACGACGAGACGGTGGGAGGCGTCCTTCTCGAATGGCAGCTCAGGCAGCGGGGCGAGGCCGACATGCTCGGTGATGCGTGGACGGACACCGGCTACGTGTTCACCTATGGTGACGGTCAACCCCTGAAACCGCAGTACGCCACCCGACTATTCGACAAGCTCAGGACGAGTGCGGGGCTGCCCCCAATGACCTTCCACGGCCAGCGTCACGAGAGCGCTTCTCTGCTGCTGGCAAACGGAGCGGACATCGCGTTGGTGTCCAAGATGCTCGGGCACACTTCGGTCAGCATCACGTCCGATCTTTACACCCACCTGATCGGCAGAGCAGACCGCGAAGCCTCCGCGAAGGCCGCCGCCTCGATCCCCCGAGAGGCGAGTGCACACAGGTTGCACACAGAACACGCCTGAGCAGACAAACGAAAAGCCCCGGAGCACGCGAGATCCGCGTAATTCCGGGGCTTTTTGTTGGTCGGGCTGACAGGATTTGAACCTGCGACCCCTTGACCCCCAGTCAAGTGCGCTACCAAGCTGCGCCACAGCCCGTTGCTGTCCCGCCCAGGCCGTGAGAGCGCCAAGCAGGACAACTCGTCTATCTTAGCGTGTCGGCGGGGCCGGTCGTGACCAACCCGAAAGCCACAGGCCCCGCCGACACAGCGCCGCGCGGCCTTCCTCCCGACGAGGGAGGCGCGACGCGACGCCCGGACCTCCCGCCCCGCAGCGGTGCGTCCAGGGGGGTCGGCGGCGGGGATGCGCGCAGCGGCAGCATCCCGCCGTCGAGTCACTTCTGAGCGGTACCACCGCCCAGGATCGTGTCGATCTCGTCCTGGGTGAGCGGGGCCCAGGGGGACGAGTCGGGGTTCGCGCTGGCGGCCTCCGGGCTGTCGCCCTTCGTCCACCACTTGGCCTCGAACGGAACGCCGTCGAACAGGATGCGGGCGCCCTTGTCGTAGGCCGTCTCGCCGCTCCAGTTCGGGTAGGTGCCGGGCGGGAGGGTCGGCTGCGGGATCGGCGTCTCGCCCGGCAGCACCGGTCCGACGAGGTCCCACGGGGTCTCCCACGCGTTGAGCACCGGGTTGTCCGGGATGTCGCCCTTGGTCCACCACTTCGCCTGGTACACGTTGTGGTGCCAGGTGACCTTCGTGCCCTTCAGGTACGAGTTGCTTCCGGACCAGATCGGGTACGGCGAGTGGGCCGGATCGTCGGTCGCGGCGGCGGAGGTCGGCTCGGCCGTGGTGACCGCGCCCTCCCCCAGCGCGATGCGGCCGTCGAAGCCCTTCGAGAGGAGGCCGGCGAAGGTCTGCTTGCCCTGGTTCACCCCGCTGCACGCGTCCGACACCACGCTCGTGTCGACGTAGTTGGAGCCGCAGGTCTTGTCGCGGTTCGCCGACCACATCGACATCCGGCCGATGCCCGTGGAGACGGCCCACGCGTTCAGCGTCCGGGCGTCGGCGAGACCGAACACCTGGCCCTGATCGTCGTTCTGGCCGATCATCGGGGTCGCGCCGATCTTCGACCAGAGGCTCGGGTCGGACTGGTGCGTGCCGGCCAGGTCGTAGAGCACGCCGAGCTGGCGCTGGGCGGCGGTGAGCGCGGCCTCGGAGGTCGCGGCCATCGACTTCCCCGCATCCTTCGCGGTGCCGAAGTCCATCGTCATCAGGTTGACGCCGGACAGGTCCACCTTGGCCTTCAGCATCGCGGACACCGCGTCGGTGCCGTCGACGGTCAGGCCGGTCGGCGACACCGGGAGGGTCAGCCAGACGGCGAGGCTCTTGCCGGCGGCGCGGCGCTCCTGCTGCAGGTCGTGGATGGCGGTGGCCCGGCGTGCGGCTGCCTCGGAGTTCACCAGGCCGTCGCCCTCCAGGTCGAGGTCGACGGTGCCGATCTTGTAGCGGTCGACGACCGACGCGTACGCCTCCTTCAGGGCCGTCGGGTCGGTGCAGCCGACCGCGAGCTCCTCGTTCCGCTGGCCGCCGAACGACACCGCGACGGTGCCGCCCTGCTGCTGCAGGCGGGCGATCCGGCGGTCCAGGTCGAGCGAGCCGCGCGCCTCCGCCATCGTGTAGGCGCCGCCCCAGGAGGGCGTGCACGGGTTCGTCAGGTCGGACACGATGAACGAGAGCACGGCGTCCTTGGTGGAGGTCGCGCCCAGGTTCTCGAACGCGTACTTCGGGGTCGCGGTCACGTCCACGAAGGAGGCGAACCACGGCTTCACGTCCACCGACGCCCGCGCGCTCCACCACTGGAAGCCGACGACGCCGGCCGAGACCACGACCACCGCGACGAGGGCGGCGCCGATCACGCGCAGCGGCGAGAGGCGGCGGCCGGAGTCGGACCCGGGAGCCTGCAGCCGGTCGGTCGCGGGGGCCTCCGCGGCGGCCTTCCTGTCCCTTCGCGGCATCAGGCGGCCTGCCGTTCGCCGTCGACCGAGGGGGCGTCGAGCGGCGCGTCATCCCGCACGGCCGTGCGCTCCAGGTGAGGCACGTCCCCGCCGGCGTGGCCGTGGTACAGCACCGACCGCCAGTCGATCGACTCGGTCACGGGCGCGGCCGCCGGGGCGGAGCGCTTGCGCTTCTTCTCGACGTAGAGCGGCTTGGTCAGGCCGAGCCAGATGTCCACGATCGTGTTGCCGATGCCGATGTAGGCGACGAGCGCCCAGATCGCCAGCGAGGCGTTGAACGCGGCGAACGCGGCGTTGCCCCAGTTGTGCGCGTTCCAGTCCCGCCACAGCGTGAACAGCGAGAACGCGATGATGGCGAGCGGCGCGATCACGTACAGCAGCGGCGACGCGGTGCGGTTCTTGACCTTCGGGGTGCGGGCGAACGGGATCTTCTTGCCGGTCAGCGACTGCTGGATCGACTTGAGCACGCCGGCCAGGTTCACCGGGAGCAGGATCAGGTTGAAGCCGTAGATCCGGAAGATGTCCGTCGCCTTGTACCCGGCGTAGCGGAGGTCGCTCGCCTGGCTGATGAAGTACGGCAGCGCGGCCAGCAGCACCATCGGGCTGAGCAGCCGGCCGTCGTACGGGTAGGCCAGCAGGAACACCAGGCCGAAGCTCGCCCAGCAGATGGAGGCCATGTAGTTGACCCGCAGCAGCAGCTCGATGCGCGAGACGCTCTCCCCGCGGCGCTTGCGCTCGCGGACCTGCTTCCACAGCTTCGGCAGGATGAGGAGGCCGCCGTTCGCCCACCGGCGGCGCTGCACGATCAGCGAGCCGAAGTCCGGCGGCGTGGCCGAGTAGCTGAGCCGCTCCGGGTAGTTCACGAGCGTCCAGCCGTGGGTGCCGAGGTCGATGCTCGACTCGGTGTCCTCGATGACGGTGCGGTCCTGGATGTACCGGCGCACCTCGAAGCCGCCGACCCACTCGGTCTCGACGATGTCCTCCAGCGCGCGCTTGCGGATCACCGCGTTCGCGCCCACCCAGAACGTCGCCCCGTAGAAGCTCTTGCCCTGGTGGAGGATGTGCTGGATGTCGGTCGTCGCCCCGGCGAGGCGCTCGATGCGGGTGCCGGCGCCGCGGAACGACGAGTACGGGGTCTGCGTCACGGCGACGCGGGCGTTGTCCGGCTGCTGCAGGAAGTACGTCAGCCGCAGGCAGTACTCGCGCAGCAGGATGGAGTCGGCGTCCAGGGTCAGCAGGAAGTCGCTGTCCGGGATCTCGATGTCGCCGGGCCGGCGGGATCCCGCGGGGACGGCGTTCAGGATCGGGCCGTCCGGCGTCTCCTCGACACGGTAGGTGCCGCCCATCAGGCCGATGTAGGCGTTGAGGTTCATCGCCTTGTTGGCCTCGTGGGAGAGGGAGGCCCACTTCTTGCGCTCGAAGATCATCAGCTCGGCGTCGAACGTCCACGCCAGGCGGCGGTACAGCTGGGCCACGCGCTCGGTGGTGAGCGCGGCGCCCTCGCTCACGGCGGCCGTCACGGCCTCCGCGGTCAGCGCCAGCTCGTCGCCGAGAGCGCGGAGCACCTGGTCGGCGAAGAAGACGTCCACGTGGTCGTCGATCCCGTGCGCGTCGGCCTGGGCGTAGAGCCACTCGGCGGCCCAGCGGTAGTGACCGGCCAGTTCGAGCGCGGCCTCGTCGTCGGCGAAGGCGCGCTCGTCGCTCAGCTCGAAGCGCAGCAGCGCGTCCGAGAAGCGGAAGCGCGGCTCCGCGAGCTGGCCGGTGATGCTGTCGGCGAGGGCGCGGGTGGCGTGCAGCCGCTCGGCCACGGCCGGGTCGGTGGGGTTCGGGTTGTCGTCCACCAGCAGCACGACGCGCATGGAGGGGAACTCCTGCAGGGCGGCCGAGAGCAGCGTCATCCGCACGACCTCCGGCTCCTCCGCGTAGGAGGGCACCAGCACCGTGATGGACGGCTGGTGCTGGGCGAAGTGCCGGTCGAGCTCGGCGCGAGGGACGCGGACGTGCTTCTGGAAGCGCTGCAGCGCGCCCTGCCGGGCGACCAGGTACATCAGCGCGGAGAAGGTCAGGAAAGTGACGACGACCGTGTAGCCGATCGCCTCCATCGTGAAGCGGAAGTCCTGCGTGCCCAGCACGAGGAACTGGCGGATGATCGTGGTGACGACGTAGATCGCCCAGAAGATGATCGTCGCGACGATGGCGACGCGACTCCAGGTGACTTTCCGGTCCGAGGGCTTCGGGTGGACCGTGGGCAGTGGCTCGGTGCGGCGCTCGGCGCCCCATTGCCGTTTTCGGGCGTGCGTGTATGAACTTGTAGAACTCATTTTCGGGTATGCGTCCTCGATGACGAGAGCCTGCGCCTTCGGGTAGCGCAGTCGGGTAGCTCTCTCAGGTGTCCACACTAGTGAGGACAGACCGGGGTACAAAGACCCCCAAGCGAGGCACGCCCCGAGCATCGCTGCAATCGCTTCCGGAGTTATGCACGCGACACGCCGGCGACGGGCGTACACAACTCCGGAATCGATGGAGCGGGAGCTAGCGCTTGCGCTTCTCGCGGACGCGCATGTTGAGGACGATGGGGCTGCCCTCGAAGCCGTAGACCTCGCGGAGCCGGCGGATGATGTAGCGGCGGTAGCCCGGGTCGAGGAAGCCCGTGGTGAACGCCACGAATGTCGGCGGGCGGCTGGTCGCCTGGGTGCCGAACAGGATGCGCGGCTGCTTCCCGCCGCGGACCGGGTGCGGGTGCGCCGCGGTGAGCTCGGCGAGGAAGGCGTTGAACTTGCCGGTCGGGATGCGGGTGTCCCACGACTCCAGCGCCAGCTCCAGCGCGGGCACCAGCTTCTCCAGGTGGCGGCCGGTGCGGGCGGAGATGTTCACGCGCGGCGCCCACGAGACGTGAGCGAGGTCCTGCTCGATCTCCCGCTCCAGGTAGCGGCGGCGGTCGTCGTCCAGGAGGTCCCACTTGTTGAAGGCCAGCACGAGCGCGCGGCCGGACTCCAGCACGAGGTCGATGATGCGGACGTCCTGCTCGCTGATCGGCTCGGACACGTCGAGCACGACGACGGCGACCTCCGCCTTCTCCAGCGCGGTGGAGGTGCGCAGCGACGCGTAGAAGTCGGCGCCCTGCTGCAGGTGCACGCGGCGACGGATGCCGGCGGTGTCGACGAAGCGCCACACCTTGCCGCCCAGCTCGACCTGCTCGTCCACGGGGTCGCGGGTGGTGCCGGCGAGCTCGTTGACGACCACGCGCTCCTCCCCCGCCGCCTTGTTGAGCAGGGAGGACTTGCCGACGTTCGGGCGGCCGACGATCGCGACGCGGCGGGGTCCGCCGACCTCGCGCTTGGCGACCTTGGAGACCTCGGGCAGCGCCTTCAGGATCTCGTCCAGGAGGTCCGCGACACCGCGGCCGTGCAGGGCCGAGACCGGCCACGGCTCGCCGAGCCCCAGCGACCACAGTTCGGTCGCGTACGGCTCCTGGCGGGCGTCGTCCACCTTGTTCGCGCCGAGGAACACCGGCTTCCTGGTCTTGCGGAGCAGCCGGACCACGTGCTCGTCCGTGGCGGTCGCGCCGACGGTCGCGTCCACGACGAAGAGCACGGCGTCGGCGAGGTCGATCGCGACCTCGGCCTGGGCTGCCACCGAGGCGTCGATGCCGCGGGCGTCCGGCTCCCAGCCACCGGTGTCCACGATCGTGAACCGGCGCCCGTTCCACTCCGCCTGGTACGAGACGCGGTCGCGCGTGACGCCGGGGGTGTCCTCCACCACGGCCTCGCGGCGGCCGAGGATGCGGTTGACGAGCGCCGACTTGCCCACGTTCGGGCGGCCGACGATGGCCAGGACCGGCAGCGCGGGCAGGTAGGTGATCGCGTCGGGGTCCTCGGTGACGGCGCCGAGAAGGTCGAGGTCGGTGTCGTCGAGCTCGTACTCCTCCAGCCCGGTGCGGAGGGCGGCGGCGCGCTGCACCGCGAGGGTCTCGTCCAGGCCGGCGAGGCGCTGGACCAGGTCGTCGGCGCCCGTGGGCTCGTTGTCGATGTCAGACATGGGTCTCTTTCTGTACGACCGCGATGACCGCGTCGACGGTCTGGTCGAAGTCGAGGTCGGTGGAGTCGACGGTGGTCACACCGTCTGCGGCGTTCATGAAGTCCACCACGCGGGAGTCGGCTGCGTCGCGGCGGCGGAGGGCCTCGCCGACGTGAGAGGCGGAATGATCGGCCAGCTCAGCGGAACGCCTGGCAATTCTAACCTCTTCGTCGGCGGTCAGCAGGATGCGTACCTGGGCGTCCGGGCAGACGACCGTGGTGATGTCGCGTCCCTCCACCACGATGCCGCGCTTCTCGCCGTGCGCGATGATCGAGCGGAACAGGCCGGTGAGGAACGCGCGCACCTCGGGGACCTTCGCGATCGCGCTCACCGCGGCCGTGACCTGCGGCTCGCGGATGGCAGCCGTGACATCGCGGTCGCCGACGAACACGTGGTAGGTGTCGGGGTCGGTGCCGATCCGGTAGTCGAAGTCGGGCAGCGCGTCGATCACGGCGTCCGCGTCGGTCAGGTCGAGCCGGCGCTGCACGAGGAACCAGCTCAGCGCCCGGTAGGCGGCGCCGGTGTCGAGGTACGACCAGCCGAGCGAGCGCGCGGCCGCCTTGGAGACCGACGACTTGCCGCTTCCGGCGGGTCCGTCGACGGCGACGACGATGGGGTTGGTGTCGGTCATCCGGCGATCCTCCAGCCGCGGTCGGTCAGGTCGGTCACGGTGCGCTGCCACACCTCGGGGAGCACGGCGATCTCCGCCAGGCCGAAGGCCGCGCCCGGCGAGTGCTCCAGGCGCAGGTCCTCCAGGTTCACGTCGAGCTCGCCCAGCTCCGCGAGGAGGCGCGCGAGCTCGCCGGGCCGGTCGTCCACCATGACGACGAGGCTGGAGAAGCGCTTGTCCTGGCCGTGCTTGCCCGGCAGCCGGGAGACGCCGAGGTTGCCGCCCGCGATCTCCTCCGCGATGGTGCGGCGGGAGCCGGCGGCGTCCACGTCGTCCAGCGCGCTGAGCATCCGGTCGAGGTCGTCGCGGTAGTCACGCAGGATGGCCACGATCGCGGGCGCGTTGGCGCCGAGGATCTGCACCCACAGCTCGGGCTCGCTGCCGGCGATGCGCGTCACGTCGCGCACGCCCTGGCCGGCGAGGCCGAGCGCGGCGTCGGTGGAGGCCGCGAGCCGCTTGGCCATCAGCGACGAGACGATCTGCGGCGTGTGCGAGACGAGCGCGACGGCGGCGTCGTGGTCGGCCGCGGCCATCTCGACCGGGGTCGCGCCGAGGTCGAGGATGAGCGCCTCCACCAGGTTGACCGAGCCGCGCGCGTTCTCGGGCCGCGCGGCGACCACCCAGGGGCGGCCGATGAACAGGTCCGCGCGGGCGGCGCTGGGGCCGCCGCGCTCGCGTCCGGCGAGGGGATGTGATCCGACGTAGCGGGAGAGGTCGATGCCGGTCGCGACCAGCTCGGCGAGCGGCTGGCCCTTGACGCTTGCGACGTCGGTGACGACGGCGCCGGGATGGGCGGCGAGCTCCTCGGCGACGACGCGCGAGACGAGGTCGGGCGGCACCGCCACCACGATCAGTGCGGGCTCCGCTCCCCCGTCGTCCGGGCGGCCCGCGCCGTAGTCGGCGGCGAGGCGCAGGTGGGCCGGAGAGGCGTCGGCGAGGAGGACATCCACGCCGCGGGCGCGCAGGCCGAGGCCGACGGAGGCGCCGAGCAGTCCCGCGCCGACCACGCGGACGGGTCCGGCGAGGCGGGAGGCGGAATCAGTCACGGATCAACCTTAGCCGGGCCTCCGACCGGTCCACGGTCGCAGGAGATTCGCGCCGACACGCCAGACGAACTCCTTCCGAACGCGCATGGGAAGGAGATTCGGGCGGTGTCTCCTGCCGAAGCTATTGCCGCGAAATCGTGAGGAGCGCTCCCAGCTCCTCCTTCGTCAGGTCGCGCATCGCGCCGACCTTCAGCGTGCCGAGGTGCAGCGGCCCGAACTGGCGGCGCACCAGCTCGATCACCGGGTGGCCGACTTCCGCCATCATCCGGCGGACGATGCGGTTGCGGCCCGAGTGGAGGGTGATCTCCACCAGGCTGTCGCCGCCGCCCGACCGGGACTGCAGCAGGCGCGCCTTGTCGGCGGCGATCGGGCCGTCCTCCAGCTCGACGCCCTTGGTCAGGCGCGCGATCGTCTGGGGTGCGACGGTGCCGCGCACGCGCGCGATGTAGGTCTTGGTCACGCCGAAGCTGGGATGTGCGAGCACGTGGGCCAGCTCGCCGTCGTTCGTGAGGATGAGGAGGCCGGAGGTCTCGGCGTCGAGCCGCCCGACGTTGAACAGCCGCTCCGGGTAGTCCGCCGTGAACCGCGACAGGTCGGGACGGCCCTGCTCGTCGCGCATCGAGCTCACCACGCCGACCGGCTTGTTGAGCATCACGTAGCGCCGCGACGTGTCGAGCTGCACCGCAGTGCCGTCGACGGCGACCCGGTCGGTCGCCGGATCGACGCGGCGGCCCAGCTCGGTGACCACCTGGCCGTTCACGGTGACCCGGCCCGCGACGATCATGTCCTCCGACACCCGGCGGGAGGCCACCCCGGCGGCGGCCATGACCTTCTGCAGGCGCTCGCCCTGCGCAGCCTCAGCGGACATCGTCGAACCCTTCCGCACCGTCGGACAGCAGCGGCGAGATCTTCGGCAGCTCCTCGATGGAGTTGATGCCGAGCTGGGTGAGCAGCAGATCGGTGGTGCCGTAGTTGATCGCGCCGGTCTCGCTGTCGGTGAAGAGCTCGGTGATGAGCCCGCGGCCGGCGAGGGTACGCACCACCGAGTCCACGTTGACGGCGCGGATGGAGGCGATGGCGCCGCGGCTGATCGGCTGCTTGTAGGCGATCACCGCGAGCGTCTCCAGCGCCGCCTGCGACAGCCGGGTGGGGTTCTGCCGGAGGACGTAGCCCGAGACGACGGCGTCGAACTCCGGCCGCACGTAGACGCGCCAGCCGCCGCCGACCTCTCGCAGCTCGAAGCCGCGGCGCACGCCCGGTGTGCCGTCGGGTCCTGTCTCGCCGTCGAAGTCGTCCACCAGCGCGTCGACGGCCGCGCGCACGCGCTTGACGGGCGCGCCCACCGCAGTGGCGAGCGTCACCAGGCTCATCGGCTCGTCGGCGACCATGAGGATGGCCTCCAGCGCGCGCTCGATCTGCGCGTCCTCGACCCCCGCCGGCTCGGTCTCCAGTTCGGTTCCGTCAACCGTCATAGTCCGCTCCCAAGTTCGACAGGTTCTCCTCCGACCAGTGCTCCGCCGTCCAGCGCAGCGTCAGCTCGCCCAGCGGCTCGACCTGCTCGAACGCGATGGCCGCGTGCCGGTACAGCTCCAGCACGGCCAGGAACCGCGCGATCACCACGCCCTTCTGCTCTGCGCCGGCCACGAGCTGCCGGAACGACAGAGGCTCGCCGGCGCGCAGCATCCCGACGACCACAGCGGCCTGCTCGCGGATGCTGACCAGCGGCGCATGCAGGTGGTCGAGGCCGACGACGGGGATCTCGCGCGGCGTCATCGCCAGCGTGGCGAGGGCCGCGAAGTCCTCGGCGGTCAACGTCCAGACCAGCTCCGGTGTGCGCTGGCGGTACTTGTCCTCCAGCCGCACCGTGCGCGCGTGCCGGGAGCTCTCCGCGTCGAGGTGGGAGGCGAACCACGTCGACGCCTCCTTGAACGCGCGGTACTGCAGCAGCCGGGCGAACAGCAGGTCGCGCGCCTCCAGCAGCGCGACGTCCTCCGCGTCGACCAGCTCGCCCTGCGGCAGCAGCCCGGCGATCTTGAGGTCGAGCAGGGTGGCCGCGACGAGCAGGAACTCGCTCGCCTCGTCCAGGCTCTCGTCCGCGTCGAGGCGGCGCAGGTAGGCGATGAACTCGTCCGTGACCCGGCTCAGCGAGATCTCGGTGATGTCCAACTCGTGCTTGGAGATCAGCGACAGCAGGAGGTCGAACGGCCCCTCGAACTGGCCGACCGCAACCCGAAACCCACCATCCTGCCCGCCGAGGGGCACGTTGTTGTCACTTTCGGCCCCCGGAAGTGACAACGACGTGCCCTTCGGCGTCATTGCACTCGAGGGGTCGTCAGGCGACGGCGCCACGGTGGATCAGTTCCCTCGCGAGCTGGCGGTAGGCCTCCGCCGCCTGGTGCTCGGGCGCGAACTGCGTGATCGGCGTCGCCGCGACCGAGGCGTCCGGGAACTTCACCGTGCGCGAGATCACCGTCTCGAGCACGCGGTCGCCGAACGCATCGACGACGCGCTCCAGCACCTCGCGCGAGTGCAGCGTGCGGGAGTCGTACATGGTCGCGAGGATGCCGTCGAGCTCGATCGCCGGGTTGAGCCGCTCGCGCACCTTGTCGATGGTCTCGATCAGCAGGGCGACGCCGCGCAGGGCGAAGTACTCGCACTCCAGCGGGATGAGCACGCCGTGGCTCGCGGTCAGCGCGTTGACGGTGAGGATGCCGAGCGAGGGCTGGCAGTCGATGAGGATGACGTCGTAGTCGGCCGCCACCTTGCGCAGCACGCCGGCGAGGATCTGCTCGCGCGCCACCTCGTTCACCAGGTGCACCTCGGCGGCCGAGAGGTCGATGTTCGCCGGGATGATGTCCAGCCCGGGCACGCCGGTGGTCTGGATGGCCTCCCGCACGTCCGCGTTGCGGTTCAGCAGCAGGTCGTAGATGGTCGTGACGTCGTGGGTCTGCGCGCCGAGGCCGGCGGAGAGCGCACCCTGCGGGTCGAAGTCGATCGCGAGCACCTTGCGGCCGTACTCGGCCAGCGTCGCGCCCAGGTTGATGGAGGTGGTGGTCTTGCCGACCCCGCCCTTCTGGTTGCACAGCGCCACGACCTTCGCGGGCCCGTGCTGGGTGAGCTCGGCGGGTGCGGGGAATGTGCGCAGCGGTCGCCCGGTGGGTCCGAGCGGCGCGGCGAGGGATGGGGTGTCCATGCCGGGAAGCTCCGTCCTGACCTCGTCGTTGCGCGTCACCTGGCTGATCCTCGTCCCTTTCGATCGACGGCCGTTCACGGCCTGTTCACGGGCTCCATCCTATCCGCGCCCACCCCTCTCCGCGGGCCGTGACCACGGCGGGTCCGCAGGCGTACGCTGTGCGGATGCCGACGATGCCAGCCGAGCTCTCCACCGAGCGCCTGCGCCTCCGGCTACGCGACGGCCGCGACGCCGAGTGGAACCTGCGGCTGATCGCGGAGACCCCGGAACGCGAACCGCTGCCGCTCGACCGGGAGCGCGCCAGGCTCGACGCGCAGCGCCGGGCGGCCGACGACGCCGGTTTCGGCCTCTACACCGTCGAGCTGGCCGAGTCCGGCGAGCCGATCGGCTACTGCGGGCTCATCGTCGGCCGCGCCAGCGCCGCCCAGCCCGAGCTCGCCTACGAGCTGCTGCGCGGCCACGTGGGCAGCGGGTACGCGACCGAGGCCGCGGCCGCGGTCGCCGACGCCGCGTTCGAGGCCGGCTTCCCCGCGCTGTGGGCGACCGTCCGACGCTGGAACGCGCCGTCGTTCCGCGTCCTCGAGAAGCTCGGGTTCGCTCCGCGGCGCGTCACCGGCGAGGACGGCGCCGTGCTGATCTGGATGCTCCGCCGCGCGCCGCGGGGGCGTCACCGCGCCCGCGGGTGAGCCGTCACGTACACATCCCGCAGCGCGTCCGCCGTCACGAGCGTGTAGATCTGCGTCGTCGCCACCGACGAGTGGCCGAGCAGCTCCTGCACCACGCGCACGTCCGCGCCGCCCGCCAGCAGGTGGGTGGCGAACGAGTGCCGGAGGGTGTGCGGCGAGACCTCGACGCCGAGCTGGGCGCGCTCGGCGGCGGCGCGGATGATCAGCCAGACGTTCTGCCGCGACAGCCGCGCGCCGCGCATCCCGAGGAACAGCGCGGGCGTCGCCCTCCCCCGCGCCGACAGCACGGGGCGCGCCCGCACCAGGTAGGCGGCGACCGCGGTCTGCGCGAAGCTGCCGAGCGGCACGATCCGCTGCTTGGCGCCCTTGCCGGTGAGGCGCACCACGTCGGTGTCGATCACGTCGTCCACGTTGAGGCCGACCGCCTCGCTGACGCGCGCGCCGGTCGCGTACATCAGCTCCAGCAGCGCCTTGTCGCGGAGGTGGTCCAGCTCGTCGCCGTCGGTGGCCGCGAGCAGTGCGGCGACTTGGTCGACGGTGATCGCCTTCGGGAGGGTGCTCGGCTGCTTGGGCGGGCGGATGTCGCGGGCGGCGTCCACCTCCACGCGGCCCTCCTCCAGCAGGAATCGGTGGAAGCCGCGCACGGTCGACAGCATCCGGGCGAGGGAGGTCGCGGTCAGCGGCGACTCCGCGCGCGAGCCCAGGTGGGCGAGGTACGTCGAGACGGTCACCGGCTGGACCTCGCGGACGTCGCCGACGCCCTCGCCCTCCAGCCAGACCGTGTAGACCGTGAGGTCGCGCCGGTACGCGGCGACGGTGTTCTCCGAGAGGCCGCGCTCGATGGCGACGTGCCTCAGGAAGGCGTCCACGTCCGCCGCGACGGTCATCCCGCGGCGCTCTGCCCGGCGGTCTCGGCCTCGGCCGCGGCCAGCTTGGGGTGGCTCGGCCAGGGCGCGTCGGCGGCACCGAGGCTTGCCCAGCCCTTCTCACGGGCGACCCGGGCGGCGAGCACCGCGATGATCAGCACCGCGTTGTGGACGCGCCGTTCCAGGACCGCGTCGACCGCGTCCTCCAGCGGCACCCACGCCACCTCGATGTCGGCCTCCTCCGCCTCGCGCTCGAACGCCTCGGCGGTGGCCCGCACCCCGCGCGCCAGGTAGACGCGGATGGCCTCATCGTTGCCGCCGGGGCTCGTGAAGACGTCGGTCAGCACGTTCCAGCGCTCGGCCTCGAGGTCGGCCTCCTCGGCCAGCTCGCGCTGCGCCGCGATCAGCGGGTCCTCACCGAGGATGTCGAGGAGCCCGGCCGGGACCTCCCAGTCGCGGTGCCGCACGGGATGCCGGTACTGCTTGATCAGCAGCACGCGGTCCTGGTCGTCCAGCGCGAGCACCGCGACGGCGCCCGTGTGGTCGACGTACTCGCGCGTGATCTCCTCGCCGTTGTACCGGAAGGTGTCGCGCCGCACGTCCCAGATCTTCCCGTCGAAGGGGACCTCCGACGAGACGATCTCCGGACGGAACGGCTCGTCGCGGAACGCGCCGCCGTCCGCCATCAGGCGTCCGCGCCGACTTCGACCGCGCCCTCGACCGCAGCGCCGACCTCGTCGTCCGCGGCGACCTCGAACAGGAGGCTGGCCTTCTGCCGGTCGAGCGCCGCGCCGACGAGCCCGGCGAACAGCGGGTGCGCGTGGTTCGGGCGCGACCGCAGCTCCGGGTGGGCCTGGGTGCCGATGTAGAACGGGTGCACGTCGCGCGGCAGCTCCACGTACTCGACCAGGTGGCCGTCCGGCGAGGTGCCGGAGAACCAGAGGCCGGCGTCGGCGATCTGCTCGCGGTAGTTGTTGTTGACCTCGTAGCGGTGGCGGTGGCGCTCGCTGGCCTCCGGGGCGCCGTAGAGGTCGGCCGCGAGCGAGCCCTCGGCGAGCACCGCCGGGTAGAGGCCCAGGCGCATGGTGCCGCCCAGGTCGCCGCCGGCGATGATCTCCACCTGCTCCGCCATCGTGGCGATCACCGGGAACTCGGTCTCCGGGTCGAACTCCGACGACGACGCTCCGGCGAGGCCGGCCTCGTGGCGCGCGTACTCGATGACCATGCACTGCAGGCCCAGGCACAGGCCGAGCGCCGGGATGCCGTTCTCGCGGGCGAACTTCAGCGCGCCCACCTTGCCCTCGATACCGCGCACGCCGAAGCCGCCTGGCACGCAGATCGCGTCGACGTCGCCGAGCTGCGCAGCCGCGCCCTCCGGCGTCTGGCACTCGTCGGACGGGATCCACTTGAGCTTCACCTTGGTGCGGTGGGCGAAGCCGCCCGCCCGCAGGGCCTCGGTGACCGACAGGTACGCGTCGGGGAGGTCGATGTATTTGCCGACCAGGCCGATCGTGACCTCGTGCTTGGGGTCGTGCACGGCCTCCAGAAGGCGTGCCCAGCCGTTCCAGTCGACGTCGTTGGCCTTGTCGAGGCCGAGCTGGTCGATGATGTAGGCGTCCAGTCCCTGCTCGTGCAGCATGGTCGGGATGTCGTAGATGCTCGGCACGTCGACGGCGTTGACCACGGCCTGCTCGTCCACGTCGCACATCAGCGCGATCTTGCGCTTGTTCGACTCGGACACCGGGCGGTCGCTGCGCAGCACGAGCGCGTCCGGCTGAATGCCGATCGAGCGCAGCGCCGCGACGGAGTGCTGGGTGGGCTTGGTCTTCTGCTCGCCGGAGGCGTTCATGAACGGCACGAGCGAGACGTGGACGAAGAAGCAGTTCTTGCGGCCGAGCTCGTGGCGCACCTGGCGGGCGGACTCGATGAACGGCTGCGACTCGATGTCGCCCACGGTGCCGCCGATCTCGGTGATGATGACGTCGGGCGCGGGCTCGCCGTCCGGTCCCGGCTGGGCCTGGAGGCGCATCCGGCGCTTGATCTCGTCGGTGATGTGCGGGATGACCTGGACGGTGTCGCCCAGGTACTCGCCGCGGCGCTCCTTGGCGATCACGTTCGAGTAGATCTGCCCGGTGGTGACGTTCGCCGACTGGGAGAGGTTGATGTCGAGGAAGCGCTCGTAGTGGCCGATGTCGAGGTCGGTCTCCGCCCCGTCGTCCGTCACGAACACCTCGCCGTGCTGGAACGGGTTCATCGTCCCGGGGTCCACGTTGAGGTACGGGTCGAGCTTCTGCATGACGACGCGGAGTCCGCGTGCCGTCAAGAGGTTTCCGAGGGAGGCGGCCGTGAGGCCCTTCCCCAACGAAGAAACGACACCACCGGTCACGAAGATGTGCTTGGTAGTGCCGTTTTTGCTGTTGGTCTGAGCCGCGTCTGAATAATCCACCACGGGCTCTCAGCTTATCACCTACGGCGGGGAGTCCCGCGCGTGTCGCGGGTCAGCGTGCGGACGCGGCCATGTCCACGAGCTCGCGCGCGTGCGTGAGCCCGCTCTCGGAGTCGGGCAGGCCGGACAGCAGCCGCGCCATCTCGGCGATCCGCTCGTCCCCGTCGAGCCGGCGGACGCTGGAGGCCGTGACCGCGCCATCGTTGCCCTTGACGACCGTGAGGTGGTTGTTCGCGAACGCCGCCACCTGCGCGAGGTGGGTCACGACGATCACCTGCGCGCTCTGGGCGAGCCGCGCGAGCCGGCGGCCGATCTCGATGGCCGAGGCGCCGCCGACGCCGGCGTCCACCTCGTCGAAGATGAAGGTCGGCACCGGGTCGGTCGCCGCGATGACGACCTCGATGGCGAGCATGACGCGCGAGAGCTCGCCGCCGGACGCGCCCTTGCCGAGCGGCCGCGGCTCTGCGCCCGGGTGCGGGCGCAGCAGGATCGCGACCTGGTCGCGGCCGCTGGCCGTGTAGCTCTGCGGGTCGGCCTCGTCGCGCTGGGTGACCTCCACGACCACCCGGGCGTCCGGCATGGCGAGGGCGGCGAGCTCGTCGGAGACCGCGTCGGCGAGCCGCGCGGCGGCGACCCTGCGACGCTCGCTCAGGTCGGCGGCGAGCTCCATCACGAGCGCCCGGTCGGCCGCCACCTCGTCCGTGAGCTCCTGGATGCGGTCGGCGTCGCCGTCGAGCTCCAGCAGCCGCAGGCTCCCGGTCTCCAGGGTGCTGATCACGTCGTCCAGAGTCGGCCCGTACTTGCGGACGAGCGTGGACAGCTCCGCCCGGCGCTCCTGGACGGCCTCCAGCTCGCGGGAGCCGTCGGTGTCGAGCGTGGCGAGGTAGGTGGAGAGCTGGGCGGCGATGTCGGAGGCCAGGTAGCTGAGGTTGGCGACGGCCTCCACCGTCGGGGCGAGCTCGGCGTCGTGCGGCGCGACCCGCTCGACCTGGCGGCGCGCGGCCTCCAAGAGGCCGACCACGTCCGGCTCCTCGGACTCCTCGGCCGAGAGCAGCTCGCGGGCGCCGGAGGCGGCGAGCCGTAGGTCTTCGAGGTTGGTCAGCCGTTCGGCGCGCTCGCCGAGCTCGTCGTCCTCGCCCGGCTGCGGCGCCACGGCCTCGATCTCGGCCATCGCGATCCGGAGGTCGTCGGCCTCCCGCGCGCGCCGGTCCCGGTCGGCGAGGAGCTCGTCCAGCTCGGTCGCGTTGTCGCGCCAGCGGTGGAACACCTGCACGTAGCCGTCGAGCGCGCTTGCGAGATCGGGCCCGGCGAACCGGTCGAGCGCCTCGCGCTGGGCGACGGCCGACCGCAGCCGGAGCTGGTCGGACTGGCCGTGCACGACGACGAGCTGCTCCCCGAGCTCGGTCAGCACGCTCACCGGGGCGCTGCGGCCGCCGACCACGGCGCGCGACCGGCCCTCCGCGGACACCGAGCGGCTCAGCACGAGCTCCGCCGCGCCGTCGCCGAGCGGGTCGACGTCGCCGCCGGCGTCGCGGACGCGCTCCACGACCTCCCCCGGCTCCTCGACGCGCCAGCGGCCCTCGACCCAGGCCTGGGCGCTGCCGAGCCGGACGGCGCCGGTGTCGGCGCGCTCGCCCAGCAGGAGGCCGAGCGCCGAGACGACCATCGTCTTGCCCGCGCCGGTCTCGCCGGTGATCGCGGTGAACCCGGGCCCGAGCGGCAGCGCGGCCTCCGCGATGACCCCGAGGTCGCGGATGGAGATCTCGTCGATGCCGCCGCGCGGTGCGGGTGCCACCGTGCTGGATTTCTTCGGGCGTCCCGCAGCGGCGCGGGTGGTAGAGCGCTCAGTCACGTCCGGCCGGCCCCCGCCATCCCGTCACCGGGAGATCGAACTTGTGCACGAGCCGGTCGGTGAACGGCCCGGGGTGCAGGCGCGCGAGCCGCACCGGGATGGGCGAGCGCCGCACGACGACGCGCGAGCCGCGCGGCAGGTCGAACGCACGGCGGCCGTCGCACCAGAGGATGCCCTCCCCGCCCGCGCGATCGAGCAGCTCGATGGCGAGCGACGAGTCGGCGTCGACCACGAGGGGCCGCGAGAACAGGGCGTGCGCGCTGAGCGGCACGAGCAGCAGCGCGGCGACGCCGGGCCAGACCACCGGTCCGCCGGCGGAGAAGGAGTAGGCGGTGGACCCGGTGGGCGTCGACATCACGACGCCGTCGCAGCCGAAGCTCGACATCGGCCGCCCGTCGACCTCGATGACGACCTCCAGCATCCGCTCCCGGCTGGCCTTCTCGACGGTCGCCTCGTTGAGCGCCCAGCTCTCGTAGACGACCTCCTTGCCGACCTTGACGCGGGCGGAGAGCGTCATGCGCTCCTCCACCTCGTAGTCCTTCGCGAGCCCGCGCGCGACGGCGATCTCCAGGTCGTCGCGCTCGCTCTCGGCCAGGAAGCCCACGTGCCCGAGGTTGACGCCCAGCAGCGGCGCCGTGCAGCCCCTGACCAGCTCGGCCGCGCGCAGGATGGTCCCGTCGCCGCCGAGCACGATCACCAGCTCCAGGTCGCTCGCCTGCACCTCGTCGCCGAGCACGGCGACCGCGTCGAGGTCGGGCTCCGCGGCGAGCAGATCGCGCCGCTCGTCCTCGCTGAGCACCGGCACGACGCCCGCACTGATGAGCTGCCTGCACACCTGAACGCCGGCGTCGAGGGAGTCCTGACGACCGGTGTGCGCGACGACGAGAATGTATCGCTGCGCGTCACCCGATGCCGCCACGTCGCCTCCCTCTGCGTCCGCCCGGTTCCGGGCCGTCCCACCATTCTGTCGGTTTTCGGTCGGGGATGTGCTGGGGACGGGGAGATTGTGGAGAACGTTCACTCAGGGCGAGAGGTGGAGGAGAACCTCGCGCGACGCAGACGGGTCGGGCGCGTCGGCCCGGAACCAGGCGAGGAACTCGTGGTTGCCGTGCGTGCCGGCGATCGGGGACGCGATCACGCCGGCCGTGCCGAGCCCGACATCGTGGGCCGCCCAGAGCACGCGCTCGACCGCCTCCAGCCGCAGCCCGGGGTCGGTCACGATCCCCTCGCGGACGCCCTGCCTGCCCACCTCGAACTGCGGCTTGATCAGCAGAACGAAGTCGGCGTCGCCGGTCGCGACCGACCTCAGCGACGGGAGGACATGGGTCAGCGAGATGAACGACAGATCGGCGACGACGAGCTGAGGCTCGACCCCGTCGCCCACGAGCGCGGCGAATGACGCCGCGTCGAGGGAGCGGACGTTCACGCCCTCGAAAGACCGCAGCTTCTCCGCCCCGACAAGTCGCGGATCGAGCTGCCCGTGCCCGACGTCGACGGCCACCACGAGCCGCGCTCCGCGCTCCAGCAGAACCTGGCTGAAGCCGCCCGTGGAGGCGCCGGCGTCGAGAGCGACCCGCCCGTCGACGGGGACCTCGAAGGCGTCGAGCGCCGCGATCAGCTTGTGCGCGCCACGGCTCACGTAGTGATCGGCGCCGGCGACGACGAGCTCCTGCCCGTCGCCCACCTTCGCGGACGCACGCACCACAGGCCTGCCGTCGACGGTCACCAGGCCGTCGGCGATCAGCGACGCGGCGCGCGTGCGCGACGAGGCGAGACCGCGGGTGACCAGGGCGACGTCGAGGCGCTCAGTTCCCGCCACGCCGATCGCTGCCTTCCAGCCGGGCCTGCAACGACTCGTGCAGCTGAGCGTAGGCCTCGGCGCGCTCGGCGAGCGGCTGCCCCTCGATCACCTCGAGGCGCTCGACGAGGGCGTCGCCGTCGGCTGCTGAGAAGTCGGGCATGCGGTCACACTACACAGTTTCACGGCGATGCGGGCGCCGACTCCACGAGGGCCGCGCGGCGGCGTCTCAGCACGCTCGCGATGGTCACGACCTGGATGACGAGGACGGTCGCCTCTGCGGAGAGCTGTCCCGCGAGGGCTCCTGTCCCGCCGCCGAACATGCTCCCGAGGAAGATGAGCGGGACGCCCACCACCGCCCCGCCCAGCGCCGATCGCGCAATGGCGTCGACTCGACCGAGTGTGACGAGCAGCACTCCCCCCGATGCCATCGACGTGCAGATGACCCAGATCGAGGCTCCGCCGATCACCGCGGCAGCAGGCGGGATGTGCACGGTCCCGGAGAACACGATGTCTGCCACGAGCGGGCTGGCCAATGCGAAGGCCGCGCCGAAGACGACGCCGAGCAGCGAGGCGAGGATTCCCATTCTGCGGGCGCGCTCCAGCCGGGCGACGGGATCGACGACCTTGCCCACCCACCCCTTCATCAGACTGTTCTGAGCGAAGAGCACCTGCTGGGTCATCCGCTGCAGACGGTCCACGGTCGCATACAAGAGGGTCGAGTGCGGAGATCCGAGCGTGGCCACGGTGACTCCCAGCGAGATGTACACACTGGAGAACACATTGGCGGCGAGCGCGTGCCCCTGCATCCGGATGATCCGGAGGCACCGTCGGAAGCCGACGGCGACGAAGTCTTGTGGACGCACGCCGAGCACGACCGCGCCCGATACGCATGCGAAGAGCGACGCGACGACCAACGCACCGGAATACCAGAGCAGGGGGCCGCCGAGCCAGATCGCCAGCGCAGCCCCGAGGATGAGGAGCGCGCGAGGCAGGACCTCGGTGAGCAGGAAGAGTACGGGCCTCATCATTCCGATGAAGATCCAACCACCGGCGAACATGCCGAGGATCGCGCCCACGGCCACCAGCGCGGAGTCCACTTCGAAGCCGGGCGAAAGAAGAAACGCCAGCGGACACGCGATCATGAGGACCGGAATCGAGATCATCGCCTTGGTGACGACCGACAGAGCGAAAGCGCGCGCCCGATTGCGCCTCGACTGGCGGGCGGCACGCTGCGGTCCCGACAACGCCCAGCCGAGCTCGACGATGACGCCCGCTGCTCCGCCGACGGACTGGCCGATCGCGACAGCCGCCCACGCGCCGCCGCCGTGCATCGCGGTGATCGCGGGCAATGCCAGCAGAGGCGAAACGGCATTGAGCAGCGGTACCGCCAGGTAGCCGGAAAGGAGTCGAGCGAACGACAACGCGCGATTCACGAGGCTCCATCCCGGCGGCGGAGGAAGCGCACCGTAGGTGAAATATGGGTTTGATATTGGTCTGTCAGATGGTGACAGGTTAGACTATAAAGCCGCCGTATCCGCGAGCCTCATCACTGGAGCCGACCCTGACGATGACCGATTCCCCCGCACTCGATCCACCGCCATCCGCCACGGTGATCCTGAGCCTCCGCAATGTCGGCGCGAGCGCAGACCAGCTCGCAGAGCGCCTCCGCCGTCTCTCCCGCGTCGAGGGCGTCGATGTCCTGGTCGTCGACGACGGTTCGACCGACGGGAGCGCCGACCGACTCGGCGAGCGCATCGGCGAGGCGGACGGCATCGCTTACGTTCGCCACTCCGACAATGCGGGGGTCGCCGCACGTCGCAACGAGGCGCTTGCTCGCGCGACCGGGGAGTTCATCTGGTTCGTCGACCACGACGACGACTGGACGGAGAGCGGGCTCGCCGCTCTGCGCGGACACGCGGAGGGTGTCGACCTGGTCGTCGGCCGCGCCGACTTCCAGTGGGGGCAGGACGCACACGAGCGTCGGCGCATCGACGGCGCCGAGGTCGGTGCCCCGCAGGACATCGACGCGCCCGCGGCGGCCGTGCTCCTGCTCGACGGCACGATCCACGGCTTTCTGTGGTCGAAGCTGTTCCGGCGGACGTCGCTCGGCGTCGATCCGTTCCCCCTGATCGTGTCGCAGAGCGACATCGTGGGAGTCGCAGGAGCGATCGCACGGTCTCGGCGCGCCCGCCTCATCCCCGAGACCGTCTACACGTACATCCGTTTGCCCGGCTCGATCACCCGGAAGCGCAAACCCGATCTCCGTGCGCTCGAGCGTGCTCACGACGACGTGCTCGCCCTGTTGAACGATGCCGCGACCCCGTCGCTTCGGGACCTCTTCACCGCCCGGTTCCTCTGCCTCGCCGCCGTGAAGACCGCGGTGCGCTGGAACGCCGACAGGGCCGCCATCGACGAGGCCCTTCTGCTCGCGCGCAGACACGCGCGAGGACTGTCGATACCCTCGATCGCCCGGCGATCGCTCGGCCTCGCCGCCGCCGTGACGCTCCTCCGCACGGTGCCCGCGCTCCTGCCGGTCGCGCTGAGGTCGGCGCTCGCGGTCCTCGATCTCGGTCGCCGAATCCGCCGGCCATCGCACCGAGAGGAGCCCGACGCGTGAACGATGAGGCCATCACCGTGATCATCACGGCGCGGAATGCGGAACGCACGATCGCGACCGCGATCCGCAGCATCCTGTCCTCGCTTCCCGACAGCGGCCGAGTCCTGGTGCGGTCGGACGGCAGCGTCGACGGGACGAAGTCGGTCGCCCGAAGGGTCCCGGACCGACGCGTCGAGGTGCTCGAGGACGAGACCGGACTCGGCATCGCGCGCTCGTGCAATCTCCTCCTCGACCGCGTGGACACTCCGTTGCTCTCCCGGATGGACGCGGACGACATCTCGCTTCCCGGGCGCTTCGCCGCTCAGCTGCGACGACTCCGACGCGGGGTCGACTTCAGTTTCACCACGGGAGTCGAGTGGAGGGAGGGTAGCGCGATCGTCCGGCCGCAGAAGCCGTACGCGATCTCACCCGCGTCGGCGCCGTACATCCTGTTGCTGACGAATCCGTTCATGCAACCCACCATGCTGGCCAGAACCGATGCGGTGCGTGCGCTGGACGGCTGGCGCAGCGACATCGCGAGTGAGGACTTCGACCTGTATCTGCGCGCCGCCAGCGCCGGTCACCGCATCGAACGCCTCCGCTTCCCGCGCATGATCTATCGCCGCACACCGACCCAGACGACTGCTCAGCCGTCCTGGTGGCAGGCTCGCTCCGCGAATCCGCTCGTCCAGCAGTCGTTCGACGAACTTGCGGAGCGCAGCCTGGGGTTCGTCCCGCGGTGGTTCGAATGGCGGCGCGCCGGATTCCCGCCCGACCAGACGCCCGCCGGCGTCACCGGTGACATCCGGAGGTTCGCCGCCACGATCGCCGGTCTCCGTCCTGCCGAAAGGGGCCCGCTGATGCGACGGCTGAACCGGATGAGTCGCATCGCGGCAGCTGCGGGATCATCGGCGGGCGTCGCGCGATGACAGTCCCGAAACCGGTCGTCGCTCAGCTCCGCGTACACGACACCGGCTACCCGAGGAACGCGCGGATCCGCGAGCACCTCGAGGCGACAGGATTCGCCGTGCGGGTCTCCCTTCGCCGCGTCGATGGGCCGAAAGCCCTGCGACTGATCGCCGACGCCGTCACGATGTGGCGCGACACCCGTAGCGCCGACGCCGCCGTCCTCTCGGAGTTCTCGCTCCCTTTCGTCCCCCTCGCCCGGCTGGTGACACGGCTGCGCGGCATTCCGCTGATCGTCGACGGGTTCGTGCGAAAGTACGAGACGGCCATCGAGGACTGGGGGTACGCCTCCGCACGTTCTCCTCGTGCGCGTCTGCTCCGCACGGTCGACGCGCTGTCGGTGCGGTGGGCGGACCTGTATCTGATCGACACCGAGGTCCGCGCAGAGGCCCTTCGGGACCGTCACGGGACGGCCACGCCTGTTCTCGGCCTCCCGGTCGGGGCACCGGCATGGATCCGGCCGCGCCCGCCGCGCGAACCGGACGGCACGCTGCGAATGCTGTACTTCGGCGGCAACATCCCGTTGCACGGCCTCCCCTTCGCGCTCGAAGCCCTGGAGGCGACGGATCCCAGGATCACCCTCGAACTCGTCTCCTACGGGCCACGGGAGCCCGTGCGAGCGGTGATCGAGCGCGCAGGAATCGCGGATCGCTGCCTCTTTCACGACACGATGAGCCATCGCGAGCTGCTGGAGCACATCTACGAGGCCGATGTCGTCCTCGGCATCTTCGGGGACTCAGCGAAAGCGCGATCCGTCGTCGCGAACAAGGTCTGGCAGGGCCTGGCGGCCGGGCGGATCGTCGTCACCCGCCGTACGCCCGCGGTCGAGGAGCTGGTTCCCGTCGCGGGCGACATGCTGCAGCTCGTCGATGACCGGGCCGGCCTCACCGCCGCGTACGAACGACTGCGCGCAGCGCCGCCTCGCGCCGACCCTGCCGTCGCCGATCGCCTCGAGAGTTTCGTCGCTCAGCGCTTCTCCGCTCTGACCGACTGGCTCTCAGCGGCGCTGGCTACTCCACGAACACGCCGCTGAGCGTCTTCTTCCCGCGCCGCAGCACGACCATCCCGCCCGGCAGCAGGTGGTCGCCCACGGCAGACTCCGCGTCCTCGACCTTCGCGTTGTTCACGTACACGCCGCCCTGCGCGACCGCGCGGCGGGCCTCGCCGAGGCTCTTGGTGAGCCCGGTGTCGACCAGTGCCTGGGCGATCGTCGTGGAGGAAGCCGTCGTCGTGTTGGGGAGCTCGCGGAGGGCCGACTCCAGCGTGCCGCGGTCCTGCCCGGCCAGGTCGCCCTGGCCGAAGAGGGCCTCGGACGCCGCGATGACGGCCTCCGTCGCCTCCGCGCCGTGGATGAGCGCCGTCACCTCGTAGGCCAGGGTGCGCTGGGCCTCGCGGCGGAAGGGCTCCTCGGCGACCGCGCGCTCCAGGCGCTCGATCTCGGCGCGGTGGAGGAAGGTGAAGACCTTGAGGCGGTCGATCACGTCGGCGTCGTCGGCATTGAGCCAGAACTGGTAGATCGCGTACGGGCTCGTGAAGCTCGCGTCCAGCCAGATCGCGTTGCCCTCGCTCTTGCCGAACTTCGTGCCGTCGCTGTTCAGGATGAGCGGTGTGCCGATGGCGTGACCGTGCACGCCCTCCACCTTGCGGATCAGGTCGGTGCCGCTGGTCAGGTTGCCCCACTGATCGCTGCCGCCGGTCTGGAGGACGCAGCCGTACTGCCGGTAGAGCTCCAGGAAGTCCATGCCCTGCAGGATCTGGTAGCTGAACTCGGTGTACGAGATGCCCTCGTCGGAGTTGAGGCGGGCGGCGACGGCGTCCTTCTTGAGCATCGTGCCGACCCGGAAGTGCTTGCCGATCTCGCGCAGGAAGTCGATCGCCGAGAGCGGGGCCGTCCAGTCCAGGTTGTTGACCAGGCGGACGGCGTTGTCGCCCTCCGACGACAAGAAGCGCGAGACCTGCTGCCGGAGGTAGCCGACCCACTCGGAGACGGTCTCCTTGGTGTTCAGCGTGCGCTCGGCGGTCGGCCGCGGGTCGCCGATGAGGCCCGTCGAGCCGCCGACGAGGCCGAGCGGCCGGTGGCCGGCGAGCTGGAGGCGGCGCATGGTCAGGAGCTGCACGAGGTTGCCGAGGTGGAGGCTCGGCGCGGTCGGGTCGAAGCCGCAGTAGTACGTGATCGGGTCACCGGCGAGGAGCTCCTTGAGCGCGGCCTCGTCGGTGGAGACGTGGACGAGTCCGCGCCACTTCAGCTCGTCCCAGACGTCGTCGAACGTGGGGTCGTTGGTCTGCGCTGCGAGCCTCTGCTCTGCGCTGCTCCGGTCTGCTGCTGCGGCGGTTTCTGGCACTCCCACAGAGTAGCAGCGGCGGCCCTTCCACCCGGTCCGGTGATCAGGTCCCCAGGCCTGATGATGCTTGAATCAGGTTTCAGGACCTGATAGAGTGTGGATCAGGTCCACAGCCCTGATGTTCGCTTCGCCTCATCCATTCCGGAGCGCAGCCCGAGGAGGTCCCCGTGTTCGTCGTCACCGCCGACCAGGTCGGCAGCCGCAGCCGGCCCGACATCGTCGCGCCGGCACTCGCCGCGCTGAACGAGCGCCACGGCGAGCGGCTCGCGCTCCCCGCCGACCGGAACGCCGGCGACGAGCTCCAGGCGCTCACCGCGGAAGCCGCCACCGCCCTCGACATCGTCCTGACGCTCGCGCGCGGCGACGCCTGGAGCGTCGGCCTCGGCATCGGCGACGTGCGCTCGCCCCTCCCCGATGCCACGCGCGAGGCCAGCGGCGACGCGTTCGTCGCCGCCCGGGCCGCGGTCACCCGGGCCAAGCGCACGCCGCTGCGCTTCGCCGCGGAGGCGGTCGTCGCGCCGGAGGCCGCCGCCGATGTCGAGGCGCTCGTCGGCCTCCTCCTGGCGCTGCGGGCGGGCCGCAGCGAGGCCGGCTGGGAGCTCTACGACCTCGTCGCCGCCGGGCTGACCCAGGCCGAGGCAGGCGCGCGGCTCGGCATCACCCCGCAGTCGGCGAACGACCGCGCCCGCGCCGCCGGCCTGCGCGCCGACCTCGCGGCCCAGCCGGCCCTGGTTAGGCTGTTGGGGACCGCCGACGCAGCCCAGCAGTCGGCCGAACGACCGGAGGATGGATGACGTCCCTGCCCGTGCCGCAGCTCCTCGCCACCGTCCTGCCGGTCATCCTGTGGGCGCTCGCGCTGATCAGCGCCATCGCCGCGGTGTGCTGCATGATCGCCACGCTCCGTACGCCGCGCCGGCCGCTGGTCTACACCGCCGTCGGTCTGCTCGGCCTCGCGTTCCTCCTGGTCGCGCTCCCCCAGCACGGCGCTCCCCTGGTCTTCCGGGTGCTCATCGGCCTCGTCGCGCTCGCGCTCAGCGTCGTCGGCGGCGGACCCGCGGCGCAGCTCGCCCTGGCGCTCGCGACGCGGAGCACGTCGGTGCCCGGCCTCCACGGCGGCATCGTCGTGCACGACCGCGTCAGCGGGCTGGAGGAGACGCGCGAGGTGCTGCGCGGAGGGACGACGATCGGCTACCTGGAGCGCTTCGCGACCACCGGCTCGATCATGGCGGGCTTCCCCGAGGCTCTCGGCGTGATCATCGCGATCAAGGGCGTCGGCCGCTTCACGGAGCTGGAGGCCCCGGAGGCGCGCGAGCGGTTCATCATCGGCACCCTCGTCAGCCTGATCTGGGCCTGCGTCTGCGCCGGCCTCTTCCGCTTCGCCGTCGCCTGACCCTCTCCCACGCCCTCCGACCTCGCCGAGGGGCACGTCGTTGTCACTTTTCGCGGCCGAAAGTGACAACGACGTGCCCCTCGGCGGTCTTCAGGCGTGGGACTTGGGGTGGCGCTTGTACGGAGAGACGGTGGGGTCGCCGGGCAGCCAGTAGCGCCACGGGAACGTGACGCTTCCTCCGGCGCCGGAGACGCCCGTGCGCGGACCGGTCTCGTAGGCCGGCTGCTCGCTCGGCAGCTGGAGGCCGAACGGCGGCGCGAGCACGTCGGAGCCGTTCTCGGACAGCAGGATGCCTGCGGCGACGACGAACCGCGCGGGCCCGCGTGCGAGGTCACGCGCCGGGACGGTCCGGCCGGTCGGACCGCCGCGCCGGTGCGCGGCGAGGTCTGCGCCCTCCACGACCTCCCCCGCCCGCAGGAGCACCGCCGAGGACACCCCCTCGGGCGAGCACACCACGTTCGCGCACACGTGCATCCCGTACGTGAAGTACGTGTACACATGCCCGGGCGGCCCGTACATCACCGCGTTGCGCTTCGTGCGGCCGCGGAAGGAGTGCGACCCGGGGTCGACGCCGTCGCCGACGTAGGCCTCCACCTCGGTGATGCGGATCGCGACGACGCCCTCCTCCGTCTCGTGGCGGAGCACCGCGCCGAGCAGCATCGGGGCGACCTCCAGCGCCGACGCGGTGAACACGTCGCGTCCGGGCCGGTGGAGCGTCATGTGCGCCGGCTCAGAAGATCCGGCCGCCGGCCACGACCGTCACGATGAGCCCGATCACGATCACCGCGACGGCCACGACGACGATCAGCGGGATGAGCCACCCCGGCCGCTTCGCCATCAGCCCAGGTCCCGCCGTGTCGCGACCAGCGCGCGGGTCAGTGCCCTGACGCGCTCGGTGAGGGCGGCGAGCTGGTCGGCCACCCGGTCGGGAGCGGTCCCGCCGGCTCCCGTGCGGCTCGCGACCGAGCCGTCGACGGTCAGCACCGAGCGCACCTCGGGCGTCAGCAGCGGCGAGACGGCCGCGAGCTGCTCGTCGGTCAGGTCGCTCAGCTCCAGGCCGTGGTCCTCCGCGAACTTCACCAGGCTGCCGGTGATCTCGTGGGCGTTCCGGAACGGCACGTGCTGCTTGACCAGCCACTCGGCGACGTCGGTCGCGAGCGAGAAGCCCTGCGGCGCCAGCTCCGCCATCCGGTCGGTGTGGAAGCGGAGCGTGGCGACCATCCCGGCGAACGCGGGGAGGACGACCTCCAGCGTCTGCACCGAGTCGAAGACCGGCTCCTTGTCCTCCTGGAGGTCGCGGTTGTACGCCAGCGGGAGGCCCTTGAGCGTGGTCAGCAGGCCGGTCAGGTTGCCGATCAGTCGCCCGGCTTTGCCGCGCGCGAGCTCGGCGATGTCCGGGTTCTTCTTCTGCGGCATGATCGACGAGCCGGTGGAGTAGGAGTCGTCCAGCGTGACGAAGCCGAACTCGCGCGTGTTCCAGAGGATGATCTCCTCGGCGAAGCGCGACACGTCCACGCCGATCTGCGCCGCGACGAAGGCGAACTCGGCCACGACGTCGCGCGCGGCGGTGCCGTCGATCGAGTTCTCCGAGCTGGCGGCGAAGCCGAGCTCCCTGGCGACCAGCAGCGGGTCGAGCCCGAGGGTGGAGCCGGCGAGCGCGCCGGAGCCGTACGGCGAGACGTTCGCCCGCCGGTCCCAGTCCGCCAGCCGCTCCAGGTCGCGCACCAGCGGCCAGCAGTGCGCGAGCAGGTGGTGGGCGAGCAGGACGGGCTGCGCGTGCTGGAGGTGGGTGCGGCCGGGCATGATCGCGGTGGGATGCGCGTCCGCCTGGGCGGCGATCGCGTCGATGAGCGCGATCAGGCGCTCCGCGATGATGCCCGCGTGGTCGCGCAGGTAGAGGCGGACGAGCGTCGCGATCTGGTCGTTGCGGCTCCGGCCGGCGCGCAGCTTGCCGCCGAGCTCGGCGCCCGCCCGCTCGATCAGGCCGCGCTCCAGGGCGCCGTGGACGTCCTCGTCGCTCTCGGCGGCGGCGAACGATCCGGAGACCACGTCGGCCTCCAGGACGTCCAGGGCGCCGAGCATCCCGGCGAGCTCGACGTCGTCCAGGTAGCCCGCCGCCGCGAGCGCGCGGGCGTGGGCGCGGGAGCCCGCGATGTCGTAGGAGGCGAGCGCCCAGTCGAAGTGGGTGGACTTGCTCAGCGCGGCCAGTTCGGGCGAGGGTCCGCCCGCGAAGCGCGCGCCCCAGAGCTTGCCCTCGTCGGTCTTGCCGACGCCGTCTGCGGTGTCCGCGGTCATGCCGCCCCCTCCTCGTTCTTCGCAAGCAGCCAGGCCAGCAGCGCCTTCTGGGCGTGGAGGCGGTTCTCGGCCTCGTCCCAGACCGCCGACTGCGGCCCGTCGATCACGTCGGCCGTCACCTCCAGACCGCGGTAGGCGGGCAGGCAGTGCAGGAACACGGCGTCGTCCGCCGCGAGCGCCATCAGCTCGGCGTTCACCGTGTAGTCGCCGAAGACGGCGACGCGCTCGGCCTTCTCGTCCTCCTTGCCCATCGAAACCCAGGTGTCGGTGATGACGACGTCGGCGCCGGCCGCGGCCTCCCTGGCGTCGGTCAGCACGGCGACCGAGCCGCCGGTGCGCTCGGCGATGGCGGCCGCGTCGGCGACCACCGCGGCGTCCGGCGCGTACGCCGCGGGAGCAGCGACGCGGACGTGCATGCCGGCGGTCGCGCCGCCGAGCAGATACGAGTGCGACATGTTGCTGGCGCCGTCGCCGAAGAAGGCGAGCGTCAGCCCCGCGGTGCGGCCCTTGCGCTCGCGGACCGTCTGCAGGTCCGCGAGGATCTGGCAGGGGTGGAACTCGTCCGACAGCGCGTTGACGACCGGAACGGTCGTGCCCTCCGCCAGCTCCTCCAGCCCGGCCTGCGCGAACGTGCGCCAGACGATCGCGGCGACCATCCGCTCCAGGACGCGCGCGGTGTCGGCCAGCGACTCCTTGCCGCCGAGCTGGCTCTCGCCGCTCTGGATGATCAGCGGGCTGCCGCCCAGGTCCGCGATGCCGGCGGCGAACGAGACGCGCGTGCGAGTCGAGGTCTTGTCGAAGATGACGGCGACGGTCTGCGGGCCGGCGAGCGGCTTCGCGGAGAAGCGGTCGGCCTTCAGCCGGTCTGCCAGGTCGAGCACTTCGGCCTGCTCGGCCGGGCTCAGGTCGTCGTCGCGGAGGAAATGACGTGTCATCGGGGGTCCTTTGTCTGCGTCCGGGGAGCTGCGTCAGGAGGTGGTCAGGAGGCGTGCACGTCGGCGAGCGCGCGGCCGAACTTCTCGCGGAACTCCGCGAGCTCGGCGTCGCCCACGATCAGCGGCGGCGCGAGGCGGATGCTCGACTCGTTCGGCGCGTTGATGATGAGGCCGTTGGCGAGCGCCGCGTCGGAGAGCCGGTGGCCCTCGCCGTCGGTGAGGCCCACGCCGATCAGGAGGCCGGCGCCGCGCACGTCGCCGATCAGCGGCGAGTCGTACGACCTCAGGATGGCGCGCAGCTCCTCTCCGCGCCGGGCGGCGTTGCCGACCAGGTCGGCGCGCTCGATCTCGGCGATCACCGCGTTGCCCGCCGCCGTCGCGAGCGGGTTGCCGCCGAAGGTGGAGCCGTGCTGGCCCTGGCTGAACAGCTCGGACGCGCGGCCGAAGGTGATGAGGGCGCCGATCGGCACTCCCCCGGCGATGCCCTTCGCGACCGTGATCGCGTCGGGCAGGATGCCGGCGTGCTGGTAGGCGAACCAGCGTCCGGTCCGGCCGATCCCGGTCTGGATCTCGTCGATGATCAGCAGTGCGCCGTGCTGCTTGGTGAGCTCGCGGGCGCGCTGGAGGAAGCCCTCCGGGAGGTCGAGCACGCCGGCCTCCCCCTTGATCGGCTCCACGAACAGGGCGGCGACGCGGTCGTCGACCGCGGCCTCCAGCGCCGGGATGGTCGAGTCGATGTGCTCGACGCCGCCGGGCAGCGGCTCGAACGCCTCGCGCATCGGCGGCTTGCCGGTGAGCGCCAGCGAGCCCATCGTCCGGCCGTGGAAGGCGTTGTGGAGGGCGAGCACCCGTGTGCGCCTGCCGTGCGGGCCTTTGTTGAGCCGCGCCAGCTTGAACGCGGCCTCGTTGGCCTCCGCGCCCGAGTTGCCGAACAGGATGCGGCCCTGCTCGCCCGCGCCGGTGATCGCGCGCAGGCGCTCGGCGAGCTCCAGCTGCGGCGGCGTGGAGAAGTAGTTGGAGACGTGCGCGAGCGTCGCCACCTGGCTGCTCACGGCCTCCACCAGCGCCGGATGCGCATGGCCCAGCGAGTTGACCGCGATGCCGGCGAGGAAGTCGAGGTATTCGTTGCCGTCGACGTCCCAGACCCGGCAGCCCTCGCCGCGGGCCAGCATGAGCTTCGGGGTCGCCAGCGTGCGCATCATGGCGTCGCCGAAGCGCGGCTTCCACCGCCCCCGGGTGTTCGCGTCCGTGCTGTGTGCGAGCTGCGCGGTCATGCCGGCACCACCTCCGTTCCGATTCCGGACTGCGTGAACACTTCGAGCAGGATCGAGTGCGCCACCCGTCCGTCGATGATCGCGGCCTTGGGGACGCCGCCGTCGACCGCGTCCAGGCAGGCCGACATCTTGGGGATCATGCCCGACTCCAGCGACGGGAGCAGCTCGCGCAGCTCCGGCGCGGCGATCTTGGACAGCAGCGAGTCGCGGTTCGGCCAGTCGCTGTAGAGACCGGCGACGTCGGTCAGGATGACCAGCTTGGCCGCCCCGAGGGCCACGGCGAGCGCGGCCGCCGCGGCGTCGGCGTTGACGTTCAGCGCCTGCCCCGGGTCGTCGATGTCGGGCGCGATCGAGGAGACCACCGGGATGCGGCCGGCGTCGAGCTGGGCGAGCACGCCCTCCGGGTTCACGCCGATGACATCGCCGACCAGGCCCAAGTCCACCTCGTCGCCCTCGATCACGGCTGCGCGTTTGCGGCCCTGGAAGAGCCCCGCGTCCTCGCCGGAGAGGCCGGCTGCGAGCGGTCCGTGCTTGTTGATGTTGCTCACGATGTCGCGGTTGATCTGACCGGTCAGCACCATGCGCACGACGTCCATCGCCTCCGGCGTCGTGACGCGGTACCCGCCGCGGAACTCGCTCTCGATGCCGAGCCGGTCGAGCATCGCCGAGATCTGGGGCCCTCCGCCGTGCACGACCACCGGACGGAGGCCCGCGTAACGGAGGTAGACGATGTCCTCCGCGAAGGTGCGCTGGAGGTCCTCGTTCACCATCGCGTTGCCGCCGAACTTCACGACGATGATGCGGTCGTGGAAGGTCTTCAGCCAGGGCAGCGACTCGATGAGGGTCGCGGCCTTGTCCGCGGCGGCGGCGCGCTCGGCGGCCTCCGCAGTGTCGTTGTCGTCGGTCTCTGTGGTCATCTCAGCTGGAGTAGGCACTGTTCTCGTGGACGTAGTCGTGGGTCAGGTCGTTGGTGAGGATGGCCGCCGTCTCGTCGCCCGCGTGGAGGTCGATGAGCACGTGCACGGCGCGCGGCGTCAGGTCGACGAGGTCGCGCGGCTGGTCCGGCTCCCCCGCCGTGCAGACCTGCACGCCGTTGATCGCGACGTCGATGCCGTACGGGTCGAACTCGGCGTCGGTGGTCCCGACCGCGGCGAGCACGCGGCCCCAGTTGGGGTCGTTGCCGAAGATGGCCGCCTTGAAGAGGTTGGACCGCGACACCGCGCGGCCGACCGTCACGGCGTCCTCCTCGGTGCGGGCGTTCACGACCTCGATCGTCACGTCGTGGGAGGCCCCCTCGGCGTCCTCCTGGAGCTGCTTCGCCAGGCTGCGGCACACCTCCGTGAGCGCGAGCGTGAACTCGGCCGGGTCGGGCGCGACGCCGCTCGCGCCGGACCCGAGCAGCGCGACGGTGTCGTTGGTCGACATGCAGCCGTCCGAGTCGAGCCGGTCGAACGTGACGCGCGTCGCCGCACGGAGGGCGGTGTCGAGCTGCGTGGAGTCGAGCACGGCGTCCGTGGTGATGACGACGAGCATGGTCGCCAGGCCCGGCGCGAGCATCCCTGCGCCCTTGGCCATCCCGCCGACCGACCAGCCGGCCGGGGAGACCTGCTCGGCCTGCTTCGGCCGGGTGTCGGTCGTCATGATCGCCTCGGCGGCGCCGAGCCCGGAGTCGCCCGCCAGCGCGGTGGCCGCCTGGGCGACGCCCGCGGTCAGCTTGCCGACGTCGAGCTGGTCGCCGATCAGGCCGGTGGAGCAGACCAGCACGTCGCCTGCGGAGACGCCGAGCGCGGCGCCCACCGCCTCCGCCGTCGCGTGCGTGGTCTGGAAGCCCTGCGAGCCGGTGTAGCAGTTGGCGCCGCCGGAGTTGAGGACGATGGCCGAGACCACGCCGTCTGCGATGACCTGCTCGCTCCAGAGGACGGGGTTCGCCTTGCAGCGGTTGGTGGTGAAGACCGCGGCGGCCGCGGTGAGCGGCCCACGGTTCTGGACGAGCGCGAGGTCGCGCTTGCCGCTCGACTTGAGGCCGGCGACGACCCCGGCGGCCGAGAAGCCCTTGGCAGTGGTGACGCTCATGGCGCGACTCCGTTCACACTCAGGCCGGCGGTCTCGTTGAGCCCGAGAGCGAGGTTCGCGGACTGGATCGCCGCGCCGGCCGTTCCCTTGTACAGATTGTCGATGGCGAGCACGGTGACGACCCGGCCCGCCGCCTGGTCGAGGGCGACCCCGATCAGCACGGTGTTCGAGCCCAGCACGTCCGCGGTGCGCGGCACGGTCCCGGCGGGGAGGACGTGCACGAAGGGCTCGTCCGCGTAGGCGGCCTCCCACACGTGCTGCACGTCGGCGGCGGTCACCCCCGGCTTCACCCGGGCGGTGGAGGTCGCCAGGATGCCTCGCGACATCGGCACGAGCACCGGGGTGAACGAGAGGGTCGGCGCGTTCGCTCCCGCCTTGCGCAGGTTCTGCTGGATCTCCGGGATGTGCCGGTGCGTGCCGCCGACCGCGTACGGGTTCGCCGAGCCCAGGATCTCGCTGGCCAGGTACATCGTCTTGAGCGACTTCCCGGCGCCGGACGGCCCGACGGCGAGGACGCTGACGAGGTCCTCCTCCTCGATCACGCCGGCGTGGATGCCGGGCGCGAGGGCGAGCGAGACGGCGCTCGCGTTGCAGCCGGGTGCGGCGATGCGGGTCGCTCCGGCGAGGTGAGCGCGCTGCTTGGCGCCGTCCGCGCCGACGATGAGCTCGGGGACGCCGTACGCCCAGGAGCCGTAATACTCGCCGCCGTAGAACGCCGCCCAGTCCGCCGGGTCGTCCAGCCGGTGGTCGGCGCCCGCGTCGACCACGAGGGTGCCCTCGAGGAGGTCGGCGGCCACCTCCCCCGAGCGGCCGTGCGGCAGCGCGAGGAACACGACGTCGTGACCGGCGAGGTTCTCCGTCGTGTTCTCGGTGAGGGTGAGGTGGCTGAGCGAGCGCAGGTGCGGCTGGTGCGCGGCGAGCGGGTGACCGGCGTTGTTGTGCGCGGTCACGGTGCGGATCTCGAAGTCGGGATGGTCGGCGAGGATGCGCAGCAACTCGCCACCCGCGTACCCGGAGGCACCGGCGACGGCAACCGAGAAAGTCATGCTTGTTCCTTGATGGGATGGACGACAGGGGGCCGATGATCCGGCGACGCCCCTGTCCGACCGCGAAGGGTCGCCCGAGCGCCGCCTAGATTCGGCGGTCGCGCAGGCGTCGGCGCATCGAGGGGGCACCGACAGTAAGCATGTAGACCACCCTAGCGCCCCGCCCCCGCCGGTCGCCAAATCGCCGCCGTCACACAGCGACCATTCGTGCCGAATGGCGCGAAAGCCGCCGTCGTAACCACCATTTGCGCCAAAAGTGCGAGGGAGCGCATTCGTGCCGAATGGCGCGTTTGGCGGCGCCGAACGCGCCATTCGGCACAAATCGGGGGCGCTACTACTCGCGGATGTGGGCGCCGAAGAGCTCGTCGGCGCGGGCAGCGCCCGCGAGCTTGGCCTCGCTGGCCTCGGCCGCGGTGAGGGTGCGGTCGTCGGCGCGGAACCGCAGCGCGAAGGTGAGGCTCTTGTGCGCGGCCGGGAGGCCGGCGCCACGGTAGTCGTCCACCAGGCGGATGTCCTCCAGGAGCGCGCCCGCGCCCTCTCGGACCGCGGTCAGCAGCTCCCCCGCCGACACCTCCTCGCGCACGACGAGCGACAGGTCCTGAGTCGCCGCAGGGAACCCCGCGATCACACCGGCGACGATGTCGGCCGGCGCCACGGCGATGAGGGCGTCCAGGTCGAGCTCGTAGACGGCGACCACGCGCGGGAGGTCGAGGTCCTCCGCGATCGCGGGCAGCAGCTCTCCGGCGTAGCCGACGACGACGCGCGCGCCGTCCGCGGCGTGCGCGACCAGCTGGGCCGTGCGTCCGGGGTGGAAGGCCTGGTGGCGGCTCTGCACCGGCTCCACGCGCACGCCCACCGCGGTCGCCGTCTGCTGCACGGCGGTGAGCGCGTCGGCGAGACCGGCCGCGACCGGCGTCTGGCCCGGCTGCTTCTCCACGGGGTTGCCGACGATCAGGCCGGCCAGGTGGCGCGGCTGGGCGGGGATGCCCGCGTTCAGGCCGGCCAGCACGTCGTCGCCGGGGAGGGCCGCGCCGAGCGGCAGCTCCTCGCTGCCGAGCACGCCTCCGCCGGGCAGGAACACCGTGCCCAGCTCGTAGACGCGCAGATCCACCAGGCCGCGCGCGAGGTTGCGCTTGGCCACGTCGATCAGGCCGGGGAGCAGGGACGTCCGCAGGTACGGGGCGGTCGCGTCCAGCGCGTTCGCGAGGCGGACCGCGGGAACCGGGCCGGCCTCGGGCGAGCCGAACAGGTCGTTCTGCGCCTCCGAGACGAACGGGAACGCAAGCACCTCGGTCGCGCCGTTGTCGGCGAGCATCTGGGCGACGGCGCGGCGCAGCTTCTGGGCGCGCGACAGACCGCGGCCGGGAGGCGCGACGGGCAGCACGGACGGGATGCGGTCGAACCCGACGATGCGGGCGACCTCCTCGGCCAGGTCGGACTTGTCCCGCAGGTCGGGGCGCCAGCTCGGCGGCACGACCAGCAGGCCGTCGGCGTCGCCGGTGACCGTGCCGCCGATCTCGGCGAGCGCACCGCGCACCTCGTCGTCGGTGAACTCCACGCCGATCAGGTTCGGGATGTAGTCGTTCGGAAGGCGGATCGCCTCGGCCTCCCCCGCCGTGTCGAGCAGCGAGCCGAGCTCGTCGGCGTGGCCGCCGGCGAGCTGCTCCAGGAGCTGCACGACGCGCGCCGCAGCGGCGACGGCGACGCGCGGGTCGACGCCGCGCTCGAAGCGCTTGGACGCCTCGCTCGGCAGCTTGTGCCGGCGCGCGGTGCGGGCGATCGACACCGGGTCGAAGTTGGCGGCCTCCACCAGCACGTTGCTCGTGCCCGCGCCGATCTCGGTGGACGCGCCGCCCATCACGCCGGCCAAGCCGATCGCGCCGGACTCGTCGGTGATGAGGAGGTCCTCCGGGTCGAGCACCCGGGTCTGGTCGTCCAGCGTCACGAGCGTCTCGCCCGGGTGGGCGCGGCGCACGGTGATTCCGCCGGAGAGCTTGTCGAGGTCGTAGCCGTGGATCGGCTGGCCGAGCTCCAGCATCACGTAGTTGGTGATGTCCACGATCAGCGAGATGGAGCGGATGCCGGCGAGCTTGAGCCGGGCGACCATCCACGGCGGGGTCGGCCGGCTGCCGTCCACGTCGCGCACCACGCGCGTCACGAACACCGTCGCGCCGATGCGGCCGCGGATGGGGGCGCGGTCGTCGATCGTCACGCTGAATCCGTGGGCGTGCGCGCCCGTCGAGTGGACGCGCACCGCGTCGGCAGGGTCGCGGAAGGCCGCGCCGGTGGCGTGCGAGTACTCGCGCGCGATGCCGCGGATCGAGAACGCGTAACCGCGGTCCGGGGTGACGTTGACCTCCACCGCGGTATCGTCCAGACCGAGCAGCGAGATCGCGTCCGTGCCGACCTCCGGGTCGAGACCGAGCGTCGACAGGCGCAGGATGCCCTCGTGGTCGTCGCCGAGGCCGAGCTCGCGCGCGGAGGCGATCATGCCGTCCGAGACGTGGCCGTAGGTCTTGCGTGCAGCGATCGGGAAGGGGCCGGGCAGCACGGAGCCGGGCAGCGTCACCACGACCTTGTCGCCGACGAGGAAGTTGCGGGCGCCGCAGACGATGCCGTGCACGGCCTCGCCGCCGTCGGCCGCCTTCTGGCCCTCCGGCGCGACCCGGACCTGACACCAGCGGACGGTCTTGCCGTTGCTCTGCGGCTCCTCCACGAAGTCCAGCACCTGGCCGACGACCACCGGGCCGCTGATCTCGAAGGTGTGGACGTCCTCCTCCTCCAGCCCGACGGACACGAGGGCGGCGTGGACCTCCTCGGCCGTGGTGCCCGGCTCGAGGTCGACGTACTCGCCGAGCCAACTCAGGGGGACGCGCATCAGACCACCATTCCGAACTGCTGGGAGAACCGGACATCGCCCTCGGCCATGTCGCGCATGTCTTTGACGTCGTTGCGGAACATCAGCGCCCGCTCGACGCCCATCCCGAACGCGAACCCGGAGTAGACCTCCGGGTCGATGCCCGCCGAGCGCAGCACGTTCGGGTTCACCATGCCGCAGCCGCCCCACTCGATCCAGCGGGCGCCGCCCTTGAAGGTCGGATGCCAGAGGTCGAGCTCGGCGCTCGGCTCGGTGAACGGGAAGTAGTTGGGACGCAGGCGCACGCGCGCGCCCTCGCCGAACAGCGTCTTGGCGAAGTGGTCGAGCGTGCCGCGCAGGTGCGCCATCGTCAGGCCCTTGTCGACGGCGATGCCCTCGGTCTGGGTGAAGACCGGGAGGTGCGTCGCGTCGAACTCGTCGGTGCGGAACACCCGGCCGGGCGCGATGCGGTAGACCGGCAGCTCGTTGCCGAGGAGGGCGCGCAGCTGCACCGGGGAGGTGTGCGTGCGCAGCACGAGGTGCGCGTTGGTGGGCTCGACGAAGAAGGTGTCCTGCATCGCGCGCGCCGGGTGGTCGGCGTCGAAGTTGAGCGCGTCGAAGTTGTACCACTCGCTCTCCAGCTCCGGACCCTCCGCGACCTCCCAGCCCATGCCGACGAAGATGTCGGCGATGCGCTCCTGAAGGAGGCTCAGCGGGTGCCGGGCGCCGGGCGTCCAGCGGGTCGGGAGCGCGGTGACGTCCACCGCCTCGGCGGCGAGCCGGGCGGCGTCCTCCTCGGCCGCGATCACGGCCTCCTTCGCGGCGAACGCCTGGCTCACGCGGGCGCGGGCACCGCCGACGAGCTTGCCGGCCGCGGCCTTCTGGTCACCCGGGAGCGAGCGGATGGCGGCGTTCAGCCGGGCGAGCGGGGAGCCCTCCGCGGTGTGGTCGTGGCGGACGGCCTTCAGCGCGTCCGAGGTGCCGGCGGCGTCGATCGCGCTGAGCGCTGCGGCGACGGCCGCGCCGACGGACTCCTCGGTGATTTCTGTGGTTTCGGACACGGTTCCCAAGTCTAGCCGGGCGAGCGGAGAGCCTACTCCGCCGAGTAGACCAGGTACGCGGCCTCCCACAGTCGGTCGGGAGCCGGGACGGTCAGCCCCGCGAGCAGGAGTGTCAGCTGGTCGATCAGCGTGTGCCAGCCCGCCGCGAAGTCGGGCGCCGAGCGCAGCCGCCCGGCGCCGAAGATGTCCTTCACTCCGTCTTGCTCCAGCGAGAGCAGGGTGCCGTCATCGGTCTCCTCCAGGCGGATGCTCACCGCGGCGTCGCCCCAGGTGAAGCGCAGGTGGACGCGCTCGTCCAGCTCGAGCACCTCCAGCTCCTGGATGGCGCCCTCGATGTTCTCGTCGCCGAGCCGCATGACGTCGCCGCGGCGCAGCCGGCGCTCGCGCGCAGGGTCGTCGGGCCACTCCACGACCGGCCACAGCCAACGGCCGACCCGGTCGGGCAGTGTGAGGGCGTCCCAGACCTCGTCCACGGGTGCGTCGAGCAGCCGCTGCAGCGACACGGCGGACCGGTCGCCCACGCGGGTCGTCGTCGCCCGCACGAGCGCCGCCTCCTCGCTGCGGTACTCGTCCAGCGCGGCGTCGAACGCGGCCGGGTCGGCGGCCTCGCCGAGGTAGCCGTCGTGCTCCTGCGGCGACGCCTCCGCGCCGAGCTCGCGGGCCAGGTGGGTGAGGACGTCCTGCCAGCCCGCCCCGTACACGGAGGCGGTGACCGCCTGCACGCGCCGGTGGGTGAGGGTGAGGAGGACGCGGCCCTCCCCCGCGGGCCGGATGACGGCCTCCAGCTCGGTCGGCGCCTCCACCTGGCCGGCACCGCTGAAGCGCCAGGTGACCAGGAGGCGCCGCTCCGGATCGCAGGCCAGCACGCGGCCGTCGACCACGGCGTCCGTATCGGGGCCGCCCATCGCTAAGCGGAACCCGTCGGCGGACTGCTCGTAGCGCCCGATCCACCGCGCCAGCCGCTCGGGCTCGGTGAGCGCCGCCCAGAGCTCGGCCGCGGTCGCCGGGTACTCTCGCTCGACCGTCACCGAGCGGCGCGGGCCGTCGAGGGAGAGCTCTCCCCAGAGGGTCATGAGGCGGCCTTTCCGGTGTGGTGGTTGTCGGCGCGTCTGCGCCCGCGCACGAGCTCGGTACCGAGCGCGTCCAGGCGCTGCTCCCAGAAAGCAGCGAGCCCGTCGAACCAGGCCGCGGCCTCCTCCAGCCCAGCCGGCTCCAGTGCGTACACGCGCCGCTGGCCGTCCACCCGGGAGGCCACCACGCCCGACTCCCGCAGCACCCTCAGGTGCCGGGAGGCCGCCGGCTGCGTGATCCCGAACTCCTCGGCGGCCAGCGTCGCGAGCTCACCGGCCGTGCGCTCACCGCGCGCGAGCAGCTCCACGAAGCGCCGCCGCACGGGGTCGCCCACCGCCTCCAGACCGTCCATGCGGACAATCTATCAAGTCCGCGTTATATAACGCAAGCCTTATTAGTCACTCGGAGCGCTGCGCGAAGGCCGACTCGTACAGGCAGACCGACGCCGCCGTCGCGAGGTTCATCGACTCGGCGCGGCCGTAGATCGGCACCGTCACCACGCGGTCCACCAGCCCCAGCAGGTCGTCGGCGAGCCCGTGGGCCTCGTTGCCGAACACCCACGCGGTCGGCCGGGCGAGCTGGCCCTCCTGGCGGGCGGCGAGGAGGTCCTCCCCCTTGATGTCCGCGGCGAGCACCTGGAGTCCGGCGCTGTGCGCGCGCCCGACGACGTCCGCCAGGTCGGCGCCGACCGCGACCGGGACGTGGAACAGCGACCCCGTCGTGGAGCGGACGACCTTGGGGTTGTAGAGGTCGACGGTGCGGCCGGTCAAAACGACGGCGTCGGCGCCCGCGGAGTCGGCGGCGCGGATGATCGTGCCGGCGTTGCCGGGGTCGCGCACTTCCTCCAGGATCGCCACCAGCCGCGGCTCGTCGGCGAAGATGTCGCGGACGGAGGTGGGGAACTGGCGGCAGACGGCGACGAAGCCCTGCGGCGTGACGGTGTCGGCCATCGTGTCGAGCACGTGCTCGGTGACGAACTCGACGTCGACGCCGGCCTCCACCGCGGTCTGCGCGATGTCCTGGTAACGCTCCAGGGCTGTCGGCGTCGCGTACAGCTCGACGACCAGCTCGGGCCGGTAGGTGAGCGCCTCGGACACCGCCTGGGGACCTTCGAGGAGGAACAGCCCGGTCTCGGCGCGGGCGGGACGCTTCGCCAGCTTCGCAACGGCGCGGACGCGCGGGGAGCGCGGGTTGTCAAGCATGCGCACAGCCTATCGGCGTGGAACGCCGAACGGCCCGGTCGACGCGAGGTCGGCCGGGCCGTTCGTACAGGGTGCGCTGCTTACGCGGCGGCCTTCGGAGCCGAGGTGTCGGCCGGGAGGGCCTTCTTCGCGGTCTCGACGAGCGCGGCGAAGGTCGCGGGCTCGTTCACGGCCAGCTCGGCGAGGATGCGGCGGTCGACCTCGACGCCCGCCAGGCCCAGGCCCTGGATGAGGCGGTTGTAGGTGAGGCCGTTCGCGCGGCTCGCGGCGTTGATCCGCTGGATCCAGAGACGGCGGAAGTCGCCCTTCTTCTGGCGGCGGTCACGGTACGCGTAGACGAGCGAGTGGGTGACCTGCTCCTTCGCCTTGCGGTAGAGGCGCGACCGCTGACCGCGGTAGCCCTCGGCGCGCTCGAGGATGACCCGACGCTTCTTGTGGGCGTTGACAGCCCTCTTCACTCTTGCCATTAGTCGATTTTCCTTACGTGCGTGTCGGGGAGGAGCTCTACTTGCCGATCATCCGGCGGATGACCTTGGCATCCACCTCGGGGACGACCTGGTCCTGGTTCAGCCGGCGGGTGCGGCGGCTGGACTTGAGCTCCAGGTTGTGGCGCATACCGGCCTGCTGCTTCATGACCTTGCCGCTGCCGGTGATCTTGAAGCGCTTCTTGGCGCCGGAGTGGGACTTCTGCTTGGGCATTACTTCTCCTCGTTCGTCGCCTGGGCGGGCGAACTCTCTTCGGACTGAGCAGCGTCGGCTGTCTCAGCAACCGCGTCCTGGTCGCGCCCCTGGGCGCGCGCCTTGGAAGCGGCACGTTGTGCGTTGGCCTCGGCCTTGGCCTCGGACTTGTTCTTGAGCGGGCTGATGATCATCACCATGTTGCGGCCGTCGATGGTCGGGTTCGACTCGACCTGGCCGAACTCGGCGACGTCCTCGGCGAAGCGCTGCAGGAGGCGGACGCCCTGCTCCGGACGCGACTGCTCGCGGCCGCGGAACAGGATCATGGCCTTGACCTTGTCGCCGGCCTTCAGGAAGCCCTCGGCGCGCTTGCGCTTGGTCTCGTAGTCGTGCTTGTCGATCTTGAGGCGGAACCGCACCTCTTTGAGGATGGTGTTCGCCTGGTTGCGCCTGGCCTCCTTGGCCTTCTGCGCAGCCTCGTACTTGAACTTGCCGTAGTCCATGATCTTCGCGACCGGCGGCTTGGAATTGGGCGCGACCTCGACCAGGTCGAGATCCGCCTCCTGCGCGAGTCGGATGGCGACCTCGATCTTGACGACGCCGACCTGCTCTCCGCTGGGGCCGACGAGTCGAACTTCGGGGACGCGGATACGGTCATTCGTACGGGGTTCGCTGATGTCAGTCTCCTCTGATGAGCGATGCTTCGAGTGCTCGGGCCGTCGCGAGACGGCTCAGAGAAAGTGAGGATTCCACGCACCAGCGCAGCCCCACGCCCGATTTTCCCGAAGGATTCGTCTCGCGGGGCTGGTGCAGCACCCTGGCTACCTCCGTGCTGACGCACGTCGGCGGAGTGCAACGACCCGGTAACCTGTAAAGCGGTCAAGCGCGGGTGGGAGGAATCTCCACTTTCGTCCCGAGGCAGATGCCCCGGAGCCCGAACGATTCTAACAGAGGAAAGCAGTGAGCGACACATCCCCCATCCAAGACGGTCACCTGCACGAGGACGAGGCCGTCGCCGGCGCCACGCGCGACATCGCCGAGGTGCCCGCGGTCGAGGTCATCACGACCACCGCCGTGCACCTGATGAGCGCCGCCGCGGTGAAGGTCGGGCTGGCGGACGACCCGGACCACCAGACCGACCTGGACGAGGCCCGCAAGCTGATCGACGCCCTCGCCGGGCTGGTGACGGCGAGCGCCGCACACCTCGGCGACCAGCACGCGCGCAGCCTGCGCGACGGCCTCCGCTCGCTGCAACTCGCCTTCCGCGAGGCGTCGCCGTTCCCGGACGAGATCGGCAAGGGGCCGGGCGAGAAGTACACCGGCCCGGTGAACTGAGCCCCATGGACGCCGCCGCCGTGCACGCGCTGGCCCTGGGCCTCCCGGAGGTCGAGGAGTACGAGCACGGCGGCCTCCCGGCGTTCCGGGTTCGCGGCAAGCGCTTCGCCACGATGCTCGACCCTGCGACCTCGACGGTCCATCTGATGCTGGGCGAGGCCGGCATCCGGGAGGCCACCGCCGCGTGGCCGGAGCACTGCTCCGAGCGGTGGTTCGCGGGGCGGCTCTCGTCTGCGCAGGTCGACTTCGCCGACATCGATCCCGCGCTGCTGCGCGAGCTGGTCACCGACGCCTGGCGCAACCGGGCGCCGGCGGCCCTGCGGCGGCTGCTGGACTGATGGGCGCTAGCTCTCAACCGTCGCGGCGCTGCGGGCGCGGTGGCCGGTGTGGCCGAGGGACGCGACGGCGATCGTGATCGCGGCCGAGAGCAGGACGCCCAGCGACACGTGCACGAGCAGCGCGAGCGCGCCGGCGGCCGCCCCCGCGGTGATGAGCAGCACGGCGAGCGCACGTCGCACCCAGAGCGAGCCGTTCCCGCCGGCGAGGCGGCTGTCGGCGGCGAGGCCGGTCAGCGTGGAGGTCACCACCACCGTCGTGACGTCGGCGACCTTGACGCGACGGGCCAGCGCGGCCTGCATCCCCATCGCGAAGCCCAGCGCCGAGGTGGCGATGGTGCCCACCAGCTGCGGGTCGAGGTGGAGGGCGAACGCCAGCAGCGCGGCGATCGCGGTCAGGAGGCCGGCGATCACCCAGAGCGTCGCCGTCACGCGTCCGGACCAGCCGTCGTCGCGGCGCACCAGGCGGCTGCCGACCACGGCGCCCGCGAGGAACGCGCCGAGCGCCAGCAGCGGGCGGAGGATCGGGAGGTTCGTCGTCCCGGTCAGCGCCATCCCGAGCAGCACGACGTTGCCGGTCATGTTGCCGGTGAAGACCCGGTCGAGGCCGAGGTAGCCGGTGGCGTCGACGACGCCGGTCGAGAACGTGAGGGCGAGCATGAGGGCCAGGTGCAGCCGATCGGCGTCGGCGCGGCCCAAGCGGTGAGTGACGGACACGGAGGTCCACCCTATTCGAGACGGTCCGCGCCACGGTGCCGGATGGCGGCGGTGCAGGATGGAGTCCATGACGTTCACTCCTCCCCCCGCCGTCACCTCCCGCCCGACCCTGACCGGCACGTTCGGCATGACCGCCTCCACGCACTGGCTGGCGACGGCGAGCGCGCAGGCCGTTCTGGAGCGCGGCGGCAACGCGTTCGACGCCGCGGTCGCCGGCGCGTTCGTGCTGCACGTCGTGGAGCCGCACCTCAACGGGCCGGGCGGCGACCTGGTGGCGCTGTTCGCCACGGCGGAGGACCCGACCCCGGTCGTGCTCGCCGGGCAGGGTCCGGCGCCGGCGGGCGCGACGCGCGAGCACTACCTCGCCGAGGGGCTGGAGCTCGTCCCCGGCGCCGGCGCCCTCGCCGCGGCGGTGCCCGGCGCGGTCGACGCCTGGCTGCTGCTGCTGAAGGACCACGGCACCTGGGAGCTCGCCGACGTCCTCGCGTTCGCGATCGGCTACGCCGAGGACGGGCATCCCGTGCTGGAGCGGGTGTGCACGACGATCCGGACCGTCTCCGGGCTGTTCACCGAGCACTGGCCGAGCTCGGCCGAGCTGTGGATGCCGGGCGGGCGCGTCCCGGAGGCCGGCGAGCTGATCCGCAACCCGGCCTACGCGCACGTCCTGCGCGGACTGATCGCAGCGGGCGACGTCGCTCCGACCCGCGAGGAGCGGGTGGAGGCCGCCCGCACCGAGTGGGCGACCGGCCTCGTCGCGCGGGAGGCGTCCGCGTTCGCGCGCATCCCGCACCGGCACTCCCCCGGCACCGACCACGCGGGCGTGATCGCGGAGGCCGACTTCGCCGCGTTCCGCGCCGGGTTCGAGCCGGCGACGACGCTGGAGTTCCGCGGACACACGATCGCGAAGACCGGCGCCTGGGGCCAGGGGCCCGCACTGCTGGAGACGCTGGCCATCCTCGACGGCTTCGAGGACGATCGTCTCGACCCCTCCACGGAGCTGGGCGCGCACACGATCCTGGAGGCGCAGAAGCTCGCCTACGCCGACCGCGACGCCTACTTCGGGGACGCGCGCGTGCCGGTCGCGGAGCTGCTGGCGCCCGACTACATCGCGGAGCGTCGCGCCCTGATCGGCGACCGGGCCTCCGCCGAGTTCCGCCCCGGCCGCGTGGAGGGCGCCGAGCCGTTCCTCCCGCCGCTGCGCACCGCGTACGAGCCGCCGCTGGCGGAGGCCATCGCCGGCGTCGGCGAGCCGACCGTGGCGCGCGACGGGACCACCCGCGGCGACACCTGCCATCTCGACGTCGTGGACCGCTGGGGCAACATCGTCTCGGCGACGCCGTCCGGCGGCTGGCTGCAGTCGTCGCCGGCCATCCCGGCGCTCGGCTTCTGCCTCGGCACCCGCCTGCAGATGACCTGGCTGGAGGAGGGTTCGGCCTCCACCCTGCAGCCGGGGAAGCGACCGCGGACGACGCTCACGCCCACGCTCGTGCTGCGAGACGGCGTCCCGGTGACCGCGCTCGGCTCGCCCGGCGGCGACCAGCAGGACCAGTGGCAGCTGCTCTACCTGCTGCGCACCCTGGTCGGCGGCTACACGCCGCAGCAGGCGATCGACGCGCCCGCGCTGCACACCACGTCGCTGGCGGAGTCGTTCTGGCCGCGCACCTGGGTGCCGGCCGGCGCTGTCGTGGAGTCGCGGCTCGGCGAGGAGGTCATCGCGGGGCTGGAGGCGCGCGGGCATGTCGTGACGCGCGCCGGGGCGTGGACGCTCGGGAGGCTGTCGTCGGTGGGGCAGGACCCGGAGACGGGCGTGCTGAGCGCCGCGGCGAATCCGCGCGGGATGCAGGGGTATGCGGCGGGGCGGTAGGCGGCCTACGCGCTGGTCGCCGCCTCCCGCACCGCGTCCAACGTGCGCCCGGCCTCCACCCGGTCCGTGAGCCAGTTGCTGACCGAGAACCGCAGCACCGCCCTCCCGTGCCACTCCGACGGCGACGCGAGCGCGACCCCGCCCTGCCGCAGCGCCTCCCCCACCCGCCGGGTGCGGTCGTCGTCGCCGAACGTGACGCACACCTGCGTGTAGACGACGTCGTTGAGCACCAGCGCCCCGGGGATGGTCGCGAGGCCCTCGGCGATCGTCGTGGCCGCGTCGGCGAGGCCCTGCACGAGGTCGGCGACGCCCTCCCGGCCGAGCCGGGCCAGCGTCGCGTACACCGGTACTCCGCGCGCCCGGCGGCTGAGCTCCGGGACCCGGTCCTCCGGATCGGACGCGCCGGACATCGCCGCGAGGTAGGCCGCGTGCTGCGCCATCGAGGCGTGCAGCACCTCCGGGTGCGCGACGATCGCGACGCGCTGTCGTACGGGACGTTGAGCGTCTTGTGCGCGTCGGTCGCCCAGGAGTCGGCGGCCGCCATTCCGTCGGTGAGGTGACGGAGGCCCGGCGCTGCCGCGGCCCACAGGCCGAACGCGCCGTCCACGTGCACCCACGCGCCCGCCTCGTGCGCGATCTCGATCGCGTCGGCCAGCGGGTCGAACGCGCCCGAGTGGACGTTGCCCGCCTGGAGGCAGACGACCGTGGGGCCGTCGCCCTCGGCGAGCGCCTCCCGGAGCGCGCCCGCGCGGATGCGGCCCTGGTCGTCGGCGGCGACGGGGCGTCCGGCGCCCAAGCCGGCGAGCATCGCGGCACTGTCGATCGAGCCGTGGCGCTCGGCTCCGACCAGCAGGCGAACCCGCGGGCCCCCGGCCAGGCCGTCCGCCCGCGCGTCCCAGCCGGCGCGGCGCAGCGTCTCGTCGCGACCGCAGATCAGGCCGACGAGGTTCGCGACGGTCGCCCCGGTGACGTAGCCGACCTCCGCCTCGGCGGGCAGGCCGAGGAGGTCGAGCATCCACTCGGCGGCGAGCTCCTCGGCCGCGATCACGCCGGGGGTGACGGCGCGCAGGGCGGTGTTCTGGTCCCAGGCGGCGACCAGCCAGTCGGCGCCGAGGGCGACGGGCTGCGCGCCGCCGATGACCCAGCCGTGGAAGCGCGGCGAGTGCATCCGCATGAGCCCGGGCTCGGCGGCCGCGGCGAGCTGGCGCAGCACCTCCGTGGCCGCCGGGCCGCGCTCGGGCAGCCGCCGGCCCAGCGCATCCTTCACCGCCTCGACGTCGGCGGAAGGCGGGATGCTCCCGTCGCGCACGCCGTCCAGCCATCGCCCCGCGAGCACGGCGGCCTCGCCGAGCACCGGGCGGAACGCATCGTCCACACGCGCAGGGTAGCCCTCCCGGGGCGGCGTGGACAACGGAGGCCCTGGTCGTCACCACATGGGCGGCCGACGGGTCTCCCAGTGGAGGCGGCGTTCGAGCTGGGCGGCCAGGGAGAGGAGGGTGCGCTCCCCGCCGGGGCGGCCGATGAGTTGCACACCCATCGGGAGGCCGTCCTCCGTCTGCGCGACGGGCAGGACGATCGCCGGGAGACCGCTGACGTTGAGCATCGAGGTGAACGGCGTGTAGAGCACCTGCTGCTCGAAGTTGCGCTCGCCGTCCTCCTGGTCGTACCAGCCGACCGGGCGCGGCGTGAGGGCGAGCGCCGGCGTCAGCACCGCGTCGAACGACGCGAGCTGCCGGATGAACGAGCGCTCGTACGCGGTCAGCGCGCTGAGCGCCTCGCTCAGCTCGCGGGCGAGGATGCTCCGGCCGCGCTGCACGAGCCACGCTGTCAGCGGCTCCAGCAGCGCGAGCGCCTCCCCCTCGGCCGGGATGCGCGCGGCGCCCGCCTGCCAGATCGTCCGGAACGCCGGGGCGTAGGTCGGGTCGGGCTCGAGCGCGGTCTCCTCGACGCCGTGACCCATCGCCGCGAACGCCTCGACCGCCGCGTCGAGTGCGGACCTGGCCTCCGGGGAGACCACGATGTCGTAGGCGTCGTCCCACGCGGAGGTCGTCATCACGCCGAGCTGGAACCGCCCCTCCCCGCGGATCGCGGTGCCGAGGAAGGGCCCGTCGTCGTCGTAGGGCGCGCGCAGCGTGTAGTGGTGATCGATCCGGCCGCCGACCTTGGCGATCATCCCGTCGAGCAGCAGCGCCGCGTCCGCCGTGGTGCGCGCCAACGGGCCGTCAACGACCAGCCCGGCGAGCGAGTCGATGCCGCTGCCGGCGGGGACCAGCCCTCGCGACGGCTTGAGCCCGACCAGCCCGCACGCGGCGGCGGGGATGCGCACCGACCCTCCACCGTCGGAGCCGGGCGCGAACGGCAGCATCCCGCTCGCCACTGCGACGGCCGCTCCTCCGCTCGACCCGCCCGCGCCGAGGTCGGGATTCCACGGGTTGCGCGCGGGCGGCGCCGCGAGCGACTCGGTGTAGGCGGGGAGGCCGAACTCGGGCGCGTTGGTCTTGCCCAGGCTCACGGCGCCCGCCGCGTCCAGGGTCTGCACGATCTCGTCGGAGGTGTCGGGGACGAAGCCCGCCATCACCCGCGAGCCGAAGCCGGCCGGCACGCCCGCGCGCAGCCAGAGGTCCTTGTCACCGGAGGGCAGTCCCCAGAGCGGCGCGGTCCTCGGCACCTGCTCCGCGACCTCGTCGGCCCGCTCCAGCGCGCGCTCGCGGGTGACCGTCACGAACGCGCCGAGCTGCGGGTTCAGCCGTTCGATGCGGTCGAGGTAGTGGGAGGCCAGCTCCCGCGGCGACACCCGTCCCGCCTGCAGTTCCTGCCACAACGCCAGCGCCGTCATCTCATGGAGTTCCACGGGTCCAACGCTATGCCCTCGACAAAATGCATGCATTTCGCGATGTTGCGCAGCGGACGAACGCCGGAGATGGACGTGGCCGGGAGCCTCGCTCCCGGCCACGATTTGTGCCATCGGCCTCACTCGGCCGACCCGCCACGCGGGCCGTCCGACGATGTCGTCGACGTCAGCCTAGGTCGGCGCCGAACCCGGCGACCTGATCCGCAGCACACTCATAGCCGACTCAGGACAGGTTCGCGATGACCTCGCGCGCGAGCTGCTCGAGCACGGCGGGCGACGCGCCGGAGACCTGCAGCCAGCTGTTCTTCACCTTCACGTCGAGGTACGGGACCGGGTCGCCCGGACCGCCCGGCATGGCGAGCCGGAACGTCGAGAGGTACGCGTCGTCGCCGAGCCCGGGGACGGCCTGCGCGTCGCTCGTGCCGGGCACGGGCGTGCTCTTCATGTCGTCGTAGTAGCTCGCACCCCCCGGTAGCACGGCGATGGCAACCGAGGCCGACCCACCGTCCTCCTGGACGAAGTCCGACCAGTAGGCGCCGCTGAGCTGGGCGGAGGCGAGCCGGGTCGTCGTGTACTCGCCGCCCTCGGACTTCGGCGAGTACACCGAGGAGACCCCGAGGATGGCGGCGATGCGTTCGAGCGGGAGGAAGCCGTCCGACGAGGTGACCCCGCGCAGGCTCCCATCCGCCGGCTGCCACAGCGGCCCGGGCACGCCCAGGCCGCCGACGACCGCGGTCGCGCCGTCGAAGACCGCGCGGACGGCGTCCTGGTCGAGCGTGGTGCGATCGGGGAGCGTCACGGTGCCGATCACCTGGTAGTCGCCGACGATCGCGCCGAACTCGCAGAACGTGGGGGTCTGGCCGGGATAGTCCGGGCAGCCGAAGTAGTGGTCGCCGTCGACCGTCACTCCCCCGATGCTCGCGAAGACGCCGAAGTGGTCGTTCGCCCCGAGAGTCGGCAGTACTCCGACGAACACGTCAGGGGCGAGCCAGGCCGAGTCCCCCGCAAGCTCACCGCGGTACTCGCAGGTCAACCCCCCGGCTCGCAGGTCCGCGTACAGCACCGGGTTACGGGTGTCGGGCGCCCACTCCCGAGGCTGCACTCCTGCGCCGGCTGCTGCCTTCGCGGACGCGGCAGGGAGCAGGGCGTCGCACGTCGTCGCCACCCGCCGGGTCGGCGCGGACGCGACCGTCGCCGTCGGGGTGGGCGTGCTGGGCCGGGCGGTCGGCGTCGGCCCGGCCGGGCTGGGCGCGGCGCACGAGGTGAGCAGCGTGACGGCCAGCAGTGCCACCCCTGAGGCGCGCAGAACCGCCTTCATCGAATCCCCCCACTCGTCCACCGGGCGCACCGTCTGGTCGGGCCCGCGTGATCGGATTCTAGGGCCGCCGGGGAGACCGCACCGCCGCGTATGCCCGAATCGTTATACGCCGTCCTCGCCGAGCTCCTGGAACACCGTCACCTGGAGGTCGGCGGGCGTCGCGAGCCGGGAGTTCAGCGAGTTCCAGGGCGTCACGGTCGGCGGCGCGATCAGCTCGGCTCCGCCCTCCACCAGCCGCGCCGTGACGGTGCGCCCGTCGTCGACTTCGAAGGCCAGCCTGATGCGCGGCGCCACCGGACGGCCGACCTCCACGTCGTCGATCATCGCCTTCTGCGCCGGGTTCGCCAGCTCCAGCGTCGCCCGTCCCGCGTCGAGGATGGCGACCTGCGCGCCGCCGTCCCCGGAGTAGCTCGCTTCCTCGGGGAGCCCGAGTACGTCCCGGAAGAACGCCAGCGCCTCGTCGTAGTCCTCGGCCTCCACCACGATGCGGAGCTGCCGCACCGGTGCTGCGTCCGCCATCAGCCGACGAACGCCGCGAGCGCGTCGTCGATGGTGCGCGCGGGCGACACCCACGCGAAGATGGCGCCGGGCCCGTCCGGGACGTAGCCGCCGTCCGCGGTGCGCGTGACGGTGCCGAGCGGCCTCCCGCGACCGGGCTCTGCGTCCTCGTCCTCGTAGGAGTGGTCGTAGACGGTGAACGTCTCGCCGTCCTCGTAGACGGACAGGTCTTCCAGCAGCGGCATCTCAGAACCTCCTGGTGAACGGCATGGGCTTGCGCATCCGGATGAGCAGCAGCAACGGCACCAGCACGTACGGCCCGTTGTACAGCAGGAAGACGACCGGGTTCGGGGTGCGCTCCCCGACCGGCCCGAAGAACTCGACGCCGAAGATCGGGATGGCGGTCAGGCTGATGATCATGGTCGCGTAGATCACGCAGTAGAGCTGGATCCAGTTGAAGCCTTTGACCAGGCACACGATCAGCAGGATGTAGAACGGCAGGTAGACGAACGCGCTCGTGCCCGTGATGAACCGCAGCCACAGCGCCTCGTGCTGGTACAGCGGGTCGTACTGCGACGAGTACGTGTAGTTCCACTGCGCGAGGATGTTGGTCGTCGTCGCCGTCTGCGGGATCCCGAGGGTGGGGATGGCGTCGCTGATGATGCAGGTCAGGCTGAACAGCGAGAACATCACGACGAAGAAGATGTCGAAGGGGCGTCTGCGCAGCGGGAGGTTCGCGGGCGTCGCCGGAGCGGCGGAGGCGACCTCGCCGGGGTGCGGGGTGGCGGTGGTCACGAACGACACCCTAGCGGCGAGACGGGCCTACTTGAGCGATTTCTGCATCAGCACCGTCCCCAGCCAGCGCTCGAACTTGTACCCGACGCGTCCCATCCGCCCGATCTCCGTGAAGCCGAAGTTCTCGTGCATCTTGATCGAGGCCTCCGCACCCTTGTCGGCGATGACCGCGATCATCTCCTTCAGGCCCGCGGCCTTCGAGCGGTCGATGAGCTCCTGCATCAGGATGGGGCCGAGGCCCTTGCCGGTGGAGGCCGCGCCCAGGTAGATCGAGTTCTCGACCGTGAAGCGGTAGGCGCGCTTCTGCTTCCACGGCGAGACCAGCGCGTAGCCGAGGATCTGCCCGCTCGGCGACTCCGCGACGATGAACGGCATCCCGAGCTTCTTCAGGTACGCGTACTTGCTCTTCCACTCCTTCAGCGTCATGGCGTCCTCGTCGAACGTCACGGTGCTGTTGGCCACGTAGTGGTTGTAGATCTCGCGCACGTCGGGCATGTCCTCGGGACGCGCCTCGCGGATGCTGTAGTCGAACGGCGTCTCGGACGGCTCCGGCTTGCGCAGGTGTCGCGGCAGGACCCGGCGCGTCTCGTATTCCTCTTCCAGCACCGTTCCAGGGTACGTCGTCGCGCGTTTCGCCGGGGTTACGGTTCCAGCGACCAGTCCACCGGCTCCTCCCCCGCCGCCTCCAAGAGCGCGTTCGCCCGGGAGAACGGCCGGGAGCCGAAGAAACCACGGGAGGCGGAGAGCGGGCTGGGATGCGGGGACTCGATGACCGGGTTGCCGCCGAGCATCGGCTTCAGCGTGGAGGCGTCCCTGCCCCACAGGATGCTGACGAACGGCCGGCCGCGGGCGACGAGGGCGCGGATCGCGTGTTCGGTGACGGCCTCCCAGCCCGTGCCGCGATGGGAGGCCGGCTCTCCCGGGCGCACCGTGAGCACCCTGTTCAGCAGCATCACGCCGTTCCCCGCCCAGGCGCTGAGGTCGCCGTGCGGGGGCGGCACGACGCCGAGGTCGTCGCGCAGCTCGCGGTAGATGTTCTGGAGGCTGCGCGGGATCGGCCGGACGTGCCGCTCCACCGCGAAGGACAGGCCGATCGGGTGGCCGGGCGTCGGGTACGGGTCCTGGCCCACGATCAGCACGCGCACGTCGGCGTAGGGCGCGCGGAACGCCCGCAGCACGTTCTCGCCGGCGGGCAGGTAGGGCCTCCCGGCCGCGACCTCGGCGCGCAGGAAGTCTCCCATCCCGGCGATGCGGTCGGCGACCGGGGCGAGCGCCTGCGCCCAGCCCGGGTCCATCGAGCCGTCGGCGGCGAGCTCGGCCAGGGACTTGGCGACCACGACGAGGCTCAGTGCGTTGAGGCCGTCACCGGCGGCAGCGCCGACCACGGGAAGGTGATCCACCTGTCGGTGCGGCGCCAGACGAAGTCGGGCTCCAGCACCGTGCGCGGCTTCGAGTACAGGCACACCGTCCGCACGTCGGCGCCGGACGCGGCGATCAGGTCGACGACCAGCGCGAGGGTGCGGCCGGAGTCGGAGACGTCGTCCACGAGCAGCACGCGCTTGGACTCCAGAGCGGACGAGTCGAGCATCGGCGGCAGGACGACGGGCTCGGGCAGCCGGGTGTCGACCCCGGTGTAGAACTCGACGTTGAGGGCGCCGCAGGCCTTGATGCCGAGGGCGTACGAGATGGCGCCGGCGAGCAGGAGGCCGCCGCGGGCGATGGCCACGACCAGGTCGGGCTCGAAGCCGGACTCGACCACTTCGCCGGCCAGGTGACGGGCGGCGTCGCCGAACTCGAGCCAGCCCAGGACCTCCCGCTCCGTCTCTTCGAGGACGTCTGCACCTGAATCGTCGAGTTCGCTGGCCACGTCTCTACCGTACAAGGGCGCGGCGGGTGTTAGCATCCGCGCATGACTTCGGAGAAGACGGTCGCCCAGCGCCGGGCGACCACCGCGATCGGCGCGACCGCCGCGCTGATCGGCTGGCTCGCGCTGGTCGAGCTCACCAGTGGCATCCTGCAGGGCTACTACGTGCCGCTGATCTCCGACATCGTCAAGCATCTGGGCATCCACGACGCCGACTACAACTGGTTCGAGGCCGCTCAGCTCCTGCTCTCCGCGCTCGTCGTGCCGGTGCTCGCCAAGCTCGGCGACATGTTCGGGCACAAGCGGATCCTGCTGGTCGCGACCGTGCTCACCGCGCTGTCGAGCTGGGCGCTGGCGTTCTCGAACGACTTCACGACGTACCTCATCGCGTTCGCCCTGCAGGGCTTCTACGTGGTCTGGCTGCCGTTGGAGATCGCGCTCATCTTCGACCGCGGCCGGCGCACCGACACGGCAGCGTCGCGCACCCGGCGGGCGGCCGGCCTGCTCGTGGTGGCCCTGGAGCTCGGCGCCATCGTCGGTGCGATCGGCGCGGGCCTGCTGTTCGACGCGTTCGGCCAGAACGTGACGACCACGCTCATGGTCCCCGCCGTGGCGGTCACGCTCGTGTTCTTCGCCATCCTGTTCGGCGTCCCCGAGTCCGAGCCGGTGCGCGGCCGGACGCTGGACGGGGTCGGCTTCGTGCTGCTCACGCTCGCGCTGCTGCTCATCACCTCCGGCCTGACCTTCCTGCGGATCAACGGCGTCGGCACCTGGTGGGTCTGGGCGCTCATCGTCCTGGGGGTGCTCGCGTTCATCCCGTTCGGGCGCTGGGAGCTGAGGCAGAAGGACCCGGCCATCGACCTGCGGGTGCTGCGGCAGCCCACCATGTGGCCGGTGCAGCTCACCGCCGGCCTCATCGGGATCAGCCTCCTCGGCGCGCAGGCCCCGCTCAGCACGTACGCCGGCACCGACCCGGTCAACGGCTACGGCCTGGGGCTGAGCGCCGGCCAGAGGAGCATCCTGATCGGCGCCTACCTCATCTCGATGATCGTCGGCGCGGTGCTCTTCCCCGTGGTGTCGTCGTGGCTGAGCCCGCGCGTGACGCTCATCGGCGCGTCCTTCCTGGTGGCCATCGGGTACCTGCTGTTCCTGCCGTTCCACCTGGAGACCTGGCAGGTGTTCACCAACATGGCCATCGCCGGCATCGGCTCCGGCGCGCTGGTCGGGGCGCTCCCCGCCGCCGCAGCAGCAGCCGCCCCGCGCGGGCAGACCGGCGTCGCCACCGCGATGACGAACACCACCAAGACGATCGGCGGCTCGTTCGCGTCCGCCGTCTTCGGCGTCGTGCTGCTCACGGGAGCGGCGACCGTCACCGCCACCGCAGCGAGCCTGTTCGGCTACATGCTGGTCTGGACGATCTGCGGACTCGGCGCCCTCGTCGCCGCCGTGCTGCTGTTCTTCGTGCCGCGCCTGGCGTTCGCCGACGCGGAGGCGGCGACCATCGCCGCGGATTCGACAGTGAACACAGGGGCGACGATCGGCTAGGGTTCGCGAACAAGGGGGGATCATGGACACTCAACTACCGCCGCAGGTCGGCGAGGCACTCACCGTGTTCCTGCTCGAACAGCGCCGCCTGGCGCCCGGCCTGGTCAGCCGCGCGGTCGTGACCGGCTCCGCCGCGACCGGCGACTGGTACGACGGCATGAGCGACATCGACGTGGTGTTCGTCGTCACGCGCGACCCGGTCGACGACCTCCCGGTGCTGGCGCCCCTGCACGCGGCGTCGTCCCCGCACATCGACGGCGTCTACCTCACCGAGTCGGAGATCGCCCGCGGCCCCGACCAGGTCGAGACCGCGCCGCAGGTGGTGGAGGGCGTGCTCGTCAGCGCCCTCGCCGGCGGCCAGCTGAACTGGGCGACCTGGCTGGAGCTGGAGGACGGCGTGCAGGGCGTCGTGGACGGCGGCGACGTGATCTGGACGCCGACCGCCGACCGCCACCCGGACACGGCGTCACGGGTGGGCGCCCGCTCGCGCAGCGACCTCATCGACTTCTGGGGGCCAGTCGGCGACAGCGCCGAGGCCGAGCTCGCCGACCGCGAGCCGGGCGACCCGGTGCGCTCGGAGACGGTCCGCTGGCTCGCCCTCGGCCCGATCCGGCTGGTGGAGACCATGGAGTCCGGCCGCATCGTGTCGAAGACAGACGCCGCCCGCAGCGCCGCCGCGCGCTGGCCCGAGTACGCGGACCTACTGGACCGCGCCATCCGCGACCGCGCCGGCGACCGGCAGACCTTCGTCACCGCCGACGCCCGGGAGGCCATCGCCCTCCTGCGCCAGTGCGTCGCCCTCGCCCGCGCTTGAGCAGACGACCGAGGGGCACGTCGTTGTCACTTTTCGGGCGGAAAAGTGACAACAACGTGCCCCTCGGCGTCAGGGGTTCCCGGGGTTAGACGCGGGCGGCGTCGGCCACGGCGCGGGCGGCGGCGAGGCCGGCCGACAGGTCGGCCTTCAGGTCGTCGATGTTCTCCAGGCCGACGGAGAGGCGCACCAGGCCCGGGGTCACTCCCGCGGTGAGCTGCTGCTCCGGGGTGAGCTGGGAGTGCGTGGTCGAGGCCGGGTGGATGACGAGGCTGCGCACGTCGCCGATGTTGGCGAGGTGGCTGAACAGCTTCAGGCTGTCGACGAGGGCCGCGCCCGCGTCCACGCCGCCCTTGAGCTCGAACGACAGCACGGCGCCGACGCCCTTCGGAGCGTACCGGTTGGCCGCGGCGTACCACGGGCTCGTCGGGAGGCCGGAGTAGTTGACCGAGGCGACGTCGGGGTGGGCCTCCAGGAACTCGGCGATCTCCTGCGCGTTCTGGGTGTGCCGCTCGACGCGCAGCGAGAGCGTCTCGATGCCCTGGATGAGCTGCCAGGCGCTCGCCGGCGCGATCGCCGAGCCGAGGTCGCGGAGGAGCTGGACGCGGGCCTTGATGATGTAGGCCAGGCCGTCGCCGACCGCAGCCGTGTAGACGGCGCCGTGGTACGACGGGTCCGGCTGGGTCAGGCCGGGGAACTTCTCGGCGTTCTTCGACCACTCGAAGCTGCCGCCGTCCACGACGACACCGCCGATGACCGTGCCGTGGCCGCCGAGGAACTTGGTGGCCGAGTGCACGATGATGTCGGCGCCGTGCTCGAACGGGCGGATCAGGTACGGGGTCGCGATCGTGTTGTCCACGATCAGCGGGACGCCGGACTCGTGCGCCACCTCGGCGACGAGCTCGATGTCGAGGATGTTGATCTTCGGGTTGCCGATGGTCTCCGCGAAGAACAGCTTGGTGTTCGGGCGGACCGCGCGGCGCCACTCCTCGGCGTCGTCCTGGTTCTCCACGAACGTCGTCTCGATGCCGAGCTTGGCGAGCGTGTACTTGAACAGGTTGTAGGTGCCGCCGTAGATCGAGGAGGACGACACGATGTGGTCGCCGGCCTGCGCGATGTTCAGCACCGCGAAGGTCTCCGCCGCCTGGCCCGACGCGACGAGGAGGGCGCCGGTGCCCCCTTCGAGCGCCGCGACGCGCTCCTCCACGACCGCCTGGGTCGGGTTCTGGATGCGGGTGTAGATGTTGCCGAACTCGGCGAGCGCGAACAGGTTCTTGGCGTGCTGCGCGTTGTTGAAGACGTAGGAGGTCGTCTGGTAGATCGGGGTCGCGCGCGCGTTGGTCACGGGGTCCGGCGCGGCGCCGCTGTGGATCTGCTTGGTCTCGAACTGCCAGTCGGCGGCGTCGGTCATGGCTTGAGCTCCTTGTTCGGGTGATGTCCTGCGGGTGGGTGGCACCGTTCGGTGGTCGCTCACACGCTAGACTCGCGGCCGCGCGTGGGCAACGTGCCCGAAACATGCCGTAACCCGTGAGAATAGGCAGCATGAGCAGCAGACGTGTGGTCGTGACGGGAGCGAGTTCGGGGATCGGTGCGGCGACGGTCCGCCTGTTCCGCGAGCGGGGCTGGGAGGTCGTCGGCGTCGCGCGCCGGCAGGAGCGCCTGGACCAGCTCGCGGCGGAGACCGGCGCCGAGGTGTTCGCCGCCGACCTGACCCGCCAGGAGGACGTGGACGCGCTGCGCGACCACCTCGCCGCGACCGGCCCCATCCACGCCCTGGTCAACAACGCCGGCGGCGCCAAGGGGCTCGACTCGGTGGAGGCCTCCAGCGTCGACGACTGGGTCTGGATGTACGAGATCAACGTCATCGGCACCAAGCGCGTGATCAGCGCGCTGCTCCCCCTGCTGCGCGACGGCGCGCGCCAGACCGGGCACGCCGACATCCTCAACCTCACCTCGATCGCGGGCCTCAACGCCTACGTCGGCGGCGGCGGGTACAACGCGGCCAAGTTCGCGGAGCACGCCCTCACCGAGGTGCTGCGGCTGGAGCTGAACGGCGAGCCCATCCGCGTGGTGGAGGTCGCCCCGGGCATGGTCGCGACCGAGGAGTTCTCGCTGGTCCGCTTCGACGGCGACCGGGCCCGCCGCGACGCCGTCTACGAGGACGTGCCGGAGCCGCTGACCGCCGAGGACGTCGCCGAGACGATCGTGCACGCGCTCGAACTGCCGCGGCACGTGGACCTCGACCTGATCGTGGTGAAGCCGGTGGCCCAGGCGGCGTCGTACCGGTTCGCCAAGGGCGAGCTGAAGGTCAAGGGCTGACGGGACGATCATGGCGGACGACGCGAAGCGCAGGCGCTGGGAGACGGCCACGGTGTGGCCGGGCGTCGTCGCGAGCGTCGTCTTCCTCGTCGCCTACTCGTGGACGGTCCTGCAGCCGGACATGGGGCGGCTGCTCTACGGGACGCTCATCTCGCTCCTCGCCCTGATCTGGGTGGGGTTCCTCGTGGACTACGTCGTGCGCTTCCACCTCGCGGAGGACAAACGCCGGTTCGTCCGGCACAACGTCGTGGACCTGCTGTCGGTGCTGATCCCGGTCGCGCGGCCGTTCCGGCTGATCGGCGATCTGTTCCGCATCCCGAGCCTGCGCGGCGGGAGCGGGAGCCACCTCCGTCGCCGCATCATCATCATCGCGGGCACCTTCGTGCTGATGTTCATCTACGTCATCTCGCTCGCCGAGTACCAGGTCGAGCGCTACGCCCCCGGGTCCAACATCCACTCGTTCGGGGACTCGCTCTGGTGGGCGTGCGTGACGATGGCGACCGTCGGCTACGGCGACTACTACCCGGTCACGGTGGCGGGACGCCTGCTGGCGATCGTGCTGATGATCGGCGGCGTCGCGATCGTCGGCACCGCGAGCGCCACGATCGTCAACTACCTGAACGACCAGACCCAGCAGGCCAGGGAGCGCCGGGCGCGGGAGCACGAGCGGGCGGACGGACCGAGGCCCGTGGAGGACCCCGACCCGCACCGCCGCGACGACGACTGACGTCGGCTCAGCGTTCGATGGACGCGGGCTCGTCCCCCGAGCCGCCTCCCGCCGGCGCTGCGCCGGTCAGCGATCCCAGCACTGCGCCGAGGTCGATCCCGGTCAGATCCTTCACGACCTTCGGCACCTCGCTCGTCACCTGGCCGATGGTCTTGGTCACCGCGGAGGCGCCCTCGGTGCTGATCACCGTCAGCGAGTCGATGTTGCCCAGCGGTTCTGCCACGGCCCGTGTGATCTCCGGGAGGCGGTCGATGATCTCGGAGGCCAGGCCGGCCTCGCCGAACTTGCGCAGCGCCTCCGCCTTCGCGTCGGTCGCGCGGGCCTCCGCCATGCCCTCCGCCTCGATCGCGGCGGCGCGTGCCTCGCCGTCGGCGCGGACACCGGCTGCGAGGGCGATCTGCCGGTCGCGCTCGGCCTCTCCGGCGAGCCGCACGCTCTCCGCTGCGGCCTGCGCGTCCTGCACGGCCGCGACCTTGTTCGCCTCGGCGATGGTGCGCCGCTTGAAGGCGTCCGCCTCGGTCGCGGCGTTGGCGGCGTCGCGCTCGGCCTGGGCGCGCTGGACGGTCGCGTAGGCGTCCGCCTCGGCCCGCTTGCGGACCTCGATGTCGAGCCGCTCCTGTTCGACCTTCGCCTTCTCGGCGAGCGCGTCGCGCTCCTGGGCGGCGACGATCCGGTCCTGCTCGGCCGTCGCGAGCTGGCCCGCGGCGTCCGCCTCGGCGTTCGCGCGGTCGGTCTCCGCCTTGATGGTCGCCTGCTTGAGGCTGAGCGCCTTCTGCCGCTCCGCGATCTGCTCCGCCGCCTCGATCCGGGCGAACTCGCTGGCCTGGGCGGTCTCGACCTCCTTGATTTCGGCATTCTGCTTCGCGAGCGCGGCCTCCGCACGTCCGAGGTCGGCGAGATAGTTGGTTCCCGGCGTGGAGATGTCGGAGATGTTGAGCAGGTCGACCTGGAGGCCCTGCTCGGAGAGGTCGACCTTCGTCGCCTCGACGACCGCCTCGGACAGCGCGTTGCGGTTCGAGATGATCTCCGTGACCGGCATGTTGCCGATGATCGACCGCAGCGAGCCCTCCAGCGACTGCTGGATGATCTCGGTCAGCGAGCTCTGCTGCGAGAGGAACCGCTGCGCTGCGCGCCGGACGCCCTCCGGCGTGCCGGACACCTTGAAGTTCACGCTGGCCTGGATGGCCAGCTTGATGAAGTTGGCGTCGACGCCCTCCACCACGATCCCGATCTGGCGCTGCTCCAGCGAGATCGAGAAGCCCTGCTGCAGGATCGGCCAGATGAACACCCGGCCGCCGATCACGACGCGCTGGCCGCCGTCCGGCTCGCCGGCGGCGGCGCGGCCCCCGGCGCCGCGGCCGACGATGACGAGCGCCTCGTTGGGCGCCACGCGCCGGATGCGGCCGGCGATGAACAGGAAGACGGCGAGCACGGCGACGAGGATCGCTGCGCCCGCGATGATCCCGGTGAGGGAGGAGTCCACGGTCAGTCCTTTCGGTGGGGGGAGGGGTCGAGGGGTTCGACGCGGACGCGCGGCCCGTTCGCCGCGACGACGCGGATCGGGGCGCCGCTCGGGATGTCGACGTCGCTGGTGGCGAGCCGTGCCTCGACCTCGTACGGGCCGTCCAGGCTCACCTCGCCGCCGGTCCTGGTGACCGTCGTGCGCGCGACACCGGTCATCCCGGCCGGGTCGCTGGGGGCGCCGTCCTCGCTGCGCACGAAGCGGCCGACGAGGAGCTGCACGCCGGCGAGCGTGACGACGCCGGCGACCGCGGCGATCAGGTAGGCGGCGGCGGCCGGCCAGCCGTTGGCGAGGGCGAGCACCCCCGAGGCGCCGAACAGGGTGAGCCCGGCGCCGAGGCCGGTTCCCGACAGCGCGCCGTCGAGGAGGTCGAAAAGCTCGCCGAAGAGCATCGAGACGAGCAGGACGACGAGCCCGGCGGCGCCGATGGCGATGAAGACGAGCACGGACTCCCCCTTGTCTGCCGCATTACATTCCGCATCTGACATTGTGCCAGAGATCGCGGGAGGCCCGCGCCGCCACCGCGGCGTAACACAGCACCGCGCACTCCCGCGCTCGGCGAGAATGGGCGCATGGAGTGGCAGACCTCGGCGGACACGGCACCCTCGAGCTTCATCACGGAGGCTCAGGCGCGGTCGCTGCTCGGCAAGCCCGCGGCGAGCGGCGCGTGGAAGGAGTCCGACCCGGCCGGATCGCGGTCGTTCGCCGGGATCGGCGCGTTCGCGTTCGAGAGCGGCGAGAGCCTGCCGTTCGTCCGGGTCGCCTACGAGACGTGGGGCGAGCTGTCCGAGGCGCGCGACAACGCCGTGCTCGTGCTGCACGCCCTGACCGGGGACAGCCACGCGGTCGGCGCCGCCGGTCCCGGCCATTCGACGCCGGGTTGGTGGCAGGGCATCATCGGCCCCGGCAAGGCGATCGACACCGACCGCTGGTTCGTCGTCGTCCCGAACATGCTGGGCGGCTGCCAGGGCACCACCGGCCCCGCCTCGATCGCGCCGGACGGCGCGGAGTGGGGGCCGCGCTTCCCGTTCACGACCATCCGCGACCAGGTGAACGCGCAGGCCGCGTTCGCCGACGCCATCGGCGTCGACCGCTGGGCCGCCGTCGTCGGCGGCTCGATGGGCGGCATGCAGGCGCTGGAGTGGGCCGTGACGTTCCCCGAGCGCGTCGAGCGGCTGGCGGTCATCGCCGCGCCCCCGTTCTCCACCGCCGACCAGATCGCCCTCAACTCGGTGCAGATCGAGGCGGTGCGCACCGACCCGCTGTTCCACGGCGGCTACTACTACGACGAGAAGGACGGCGAGGGCCCGCACCGCGGCCTCGCGCTCGCCCGCCGGATGGCGCTGCTCAACTACCGCAGCCCGTCCGAGCTGAACGAGCGGTTCGAGCGCGCCTGGCAGAGCGGGATCAGCCCGCTCGGCGGCGGCGGCCGGTTCGCGGTGGAGTCGTACCTCGACTTCCACGGCAACAAATTCACCCGGCGTTTCGACGCCAACAGCTATCTGACGCTGGTCGAGGCGATGAATTCTCACGACGTCGGCCGCGGTCGCGGCGGACTCGCGGTCGCGCTCTCACGCGTGACGGCGCGCGCCCTGGTGGTCGGGATCGACAGCGACCGGCTCTTCCCGCTGGAGGGACAGGAGCTTATCGCCTCCCACCTCCCGGAGACGATCGACGGTAGGCTGCCGGTGGTGATCCGCTCCGACTTCGGTCACGACGGATTCCTGATCGAGGACGACGCGGTCAGCGAGCAGCTCAGGAGGCTGTTCGCGGCGTAGAGGGGAACGGAGGGGCATGTCGCGCATCCAGAAGGAGCGTGATCGGCTGCTCGCCACCACCGCCCGCACCGTCGGCCTCACCGCCACGGCGACGACGCTGCTCACCCTGAGCGTGCCCGGCACGATCCCGCTCCCCCTCTACTTCGCGTCGCTCGTCCTGCTGGCCTGCATGGCCGTCGCCCAGTTCCAGCTCGTCGCCCTCAACCGTCTCACGGTCTGGGTGTGCGTGACCGTGGTCGCGGGACTCGGGCTGATCCTCCTGCACCTGCTCCCGCACGCCCAGCTCGGTCCGTCCGCCGTCACCACGATCGGCGTCGTCGGCGCGGTCGGCATCGCCAGCGTCTCGGTGGTCGGACCGACATCCCGCGCCCGCACACTGCTGGCCGCGGTGGCCGGCGCCGCGACCATCGGCGCCACGGTGACCACGCTGCTGGCCACCGGGTCGCGGCTCGTCGAGATCCTGATCTTCATCGCGGCCGGCTGGGTCGCCCTGACCGCGACCGGCATCTGGCTGTCGCGGGCGGTGCCGCGGAGCCTGAAGCGCATCTCCACCATGAGCCGCGCCTACCGGGTGGAGCGCCAGGCCAGCGAGACGGAGGCGCGCCGCCGCCAGGGCGCGCGCCTGCTGCACGACACGGTGCTCGCCACGCTCACCCTGCTGGCCCACTCCGGCGTCGGGGTTGGCGTCAGCGCGCTGCGCGAGCAGGCCGCGGAGGACGCCGCCCTGCTCCGCCAGCTCCGGCTCGGCTTCACCCCCGACCCGTCGCGGTCGGGCGACTACCGGCTGAAGCCCGTGGAGGAGTCCACCCTCGGCAACACCCTGGAGTCGGTCAAGCAGCGCTTCCGCCGGATGGGGCTGGAGGTCAACTGGCACGGCGCCGGCCAGGTGCTGCTGCCCAGCGACGTGCTCGACTCGTTCCTGCTGGCGCTCGGCGAGTGCCTGGAGAACGTGCGCAGGCACTCCGGGGTCCTCGAGGCGCACGTGACCATCACCGACGACGAGACCACCGTGCGCGCGATGGTCACCGACGCGGGCAAGGGCTTCGACGTCGCGAGCATCGAGGAGGGCAGGCTCGGCTTCACCGAGTCGATCGTCGCCCGGCTGCGCGACGTCGGCGGCAACGCCCGGCTGTTCTCGTCGCCGGGCAGCGGGACCACCGTGGTGCTGGAGGTGCCGAAGTGACCAGGAACGATCGCACCATCCCGATCTCCCGCGGGCTCTTGGGCGGCCGCGTGCCCGGCGCGCCGAAGCCCGGCACTTCCGGCACCGCCAAGCTGGGGGCGGCGTCGCTCCCGCGCGGCCGGCAGGAGCGCGACGCCCTCGGGCGCGCCAGGCTCGACCTCGGCTTCAACGTCGCCTCCCTCGCGCTGATCGCGTTCCTGTTCGCGATCATGGTCATCACGGCGCCGTATTATCCGGCCCTGCCGTTCAGCGTCGCCGCGTGGGGCGTCCTGATCGTCACCCTGGTGACCGCGCTCGTCCTCCGCTTCCGGCTGCCCGACGTGCTCCCGGACTGGCTGTTCGGCGTCGCGCTGGTGCTGTGGGCGGCGGTCGTGGTGCTCGACGTCCTCGGCACCGTGTCCCCGACGGACTGGCTCCCCCTCACCGCCGCGGCCTCGGTCGGGCCGGCGCTGCTGCTGTGCGTGCCGGTGCGGCCGGCACGCGACATCCTCGTCTCGACGGCGGTACTCGGGGTGGTGCTCGCCGTCGTCCTGCTGCTGCGATCGTTCCACGACGTCCAGATGCTCGGGCCCGGGATCGCGACCGTCGCGATCGCCGTCGCCCCTCCCCTCGTCGGCGTCGAGATCGTCCGTTCGCTCAGCACCCTGGTCCAGCTGGAGCTGGACCTCGTGCAGGCGCAGAGCACGGTGTCCTCCCCCGGGTACGCGGTCGGGATGATGGCGTCGGAGGAGCTCGCCCGGCTCGACCTCGCGGCCGAGCGGCTGCTCGACGGCGTCGCGACCGGCCGCACCGCCCTCCCGCTCGACGAGGCGACCGCGGACCAGGCGGCCTCGATCGCCACCGAGCTGCGCCTGCACCTGATCCAGGGCCGCAAGGAGACCTGGCTCTACCACGCGGTCACGGAGTCCGCTCTGCTCGGCCCGACGGTCACGCTCAGCGACCCGGACGGCCTCGCCGCCGGCCTCACCCGTGATCAGCGCGACGGCCTCCTCACCGCGGTCTGGCTGATCATCAGCGACCCGGTGCGCTCCGGCGCCGGACAGACCCGCAGCCTCTCCCTCGACATCGAGCGCGCCGCCGGGCCACAGGTCGCCGCGGGGTCGGCCGTGGCCACCGGTGCCACAATGGGCATCGTGATCACGACCACCGGTGTGCCGCGAAACGGGGTAGACCCTGCGGCGTGGCAAGCTATCCGTAAGGTGGGGCGTCACGCCGAGTCGTTCAGCGACTCGGCGTTGCGGATCGAGATCACCACCGTGAGCGACACGACGGCCGAGCTGACCTGACCCAGCCGGCCAACCAGGAAGACCGGTCACACCGGAAGAAAGGGCTGCTCATGAGCGAGACTCCCCCCATCAGGATCGCCATCGTCGACGATCACAAGATGCTCCTCGGCGCACTCACCGAGTGGATCCGCGGCGCGGCGGACGACATCAGCATGGTGGCGGCCGTCGCGAGCTGGCCGGAGCTGCTGACGCACCCGGAGTTCCCGGTGGACGTCGTGCTGCTCGACCTCGACCTCAAGGACAACATCCCGATCTCGCTGAAGCTGTCGACGCTGAAGACGACGGGTGTGCGCACTGTGCTGATGAGCACGTATTCCGAGCCGGCCGTCGTGCGCGAGGCGCTGGCCGCCGGCGCCCTCGGCTACCTCGTCAAGAGCGAGGACGCCGAGATGATCGTGGAGGCCATCCGCGCCGCGAGCAAGGGCGAGTCCTTCATCTCCGCCGAGCTCGACCTCGCGCTCAACGCGGGCGAGCTGGGCGGCGCGCCCAAGCTGAGCGCGCAGGAGCGCCGCGTGATGGCGCTGTACGGCGCGGGCGAGCCGGTGAAGGCCGTGGCCTTCCAGCTCGGCATCTCGGACGAGACCGCGAAGAGCTACCTCAAGCGCATCCGTGAGAAGTACCGCGTGGCCGGATACGACGTCGGCACGAAGGTCGCCCTCCGCAAGCGCGCCATCCAGGACGGCATCCTCCTCCAGAACGACTGACGCGCTGAGCCCGCGCAAACCACCTGACAGGACACGCCGTCTCGCGCCACGCGCAGGCGGCGTGTTCTGTCAGTTCGTTTTGTCGTAACGTGATTGAAACGTCACACTCGAAACGATTCGATAGACTGTCACGGTGAACCCGGTTATCGACGGGCCGACGACGTCGTCGCCGGCCCGTACTCGTCTTGCGCTCCTCGCGCTCGCCCTCGGCGGCTTCGGCATCGGCTCGACCGAATTCGTCGCGATGGGCCTGCTGCCGAACATCGCCCACGACCTCCTGCCCCAGCTCTACGCGGCCTCCCCGACGGCCGCGAACGCGCAGGCCGGCTGGATCATCTCGGCCTACGCGCTCGGCGTCGTCGTCGGGGCGCCGACCATCGCTGCGGTTGCCGCACGGTGGCCGCGCAAGAAGCTGCTGCTCTGGCTGCTCGTCGCCTTCACGGTCGGCACCATCGCGTCGGCGCTCGCCCCGACCTTCCAGCTGGTGCTGGTCGCGCGGTTCCTCTCCGCGCTGCCGCACGGCGCGTACTTCGGCATCGCCTCTCTGGTCGCCGCGTCGCTGATGGGGCCGGGCAAGCGCGGCCAGGGCGTCGCGTTCGTGCTCTCCGGGCTCACCATCGCGAACGTCATCGGCGTCCCGTTCATCACCTGGATCGGGCAGCAGCATGGCTGGCGCGTCGCCTACATCGTGGTCGCCGCGATCTTCGCCCTCACCTTCGCCGCCGTCGCCCTCCTCGTGCCGTGGCAGGCGGGCGACCCGCGGGCCACGCTGCGCAACGAGCTGAGGGCCTTCACCCGCCTCCAGGTCTGGCTGGCGCTGCTCATCGGCGCGATCGGCTTCGGCGGCTTCTTCGCGGTCTACACGTACGTGGCGCCGATGGTCACGACGGTCACCGGGCTCCCGGCGTCGGCTGTCCCGCTGGTGCTGATCCTGATCGGCGTCGGGATGACCGTCGGCAACCTCCTCGGCGGCCGGATGGCCGACCGCAGCGTCGAACGCGGGATGCTGGCGTTCTTCGGGGTCATGCTCGCCGGGCTGGCGGCGCTGTTCCTCACCGCGTGGAGCCTGGCCGGCCTCCTGATCTCGGTCTTCGTCGTCGCTTTGGCCGCCTCCGCGCTGTCGCCGATGATCCAGACCCGCCTGATGGACGTCGCCCACGACAGCCAGTCGATCGCGGCGGCGCTGAACCACTCGGCGCTCAACATCGCGAACGCCTCCGGCGCCTTCCTCGGCGGTCTGACCATCGCGGCCGGCTTCGGCTACCTGTCGCCGATCGTCGTCGGCGCGATCCTCGCGGTCGCGGGCATCGTGCTCGCGCTGGTCTCGTTCGGGATCGACCACTCGCGGGAGCGGCGCGGGGTGGACACCGGCGTCGTCCACGCCCAGCGCCCCGACCCCGTGCCGATCGACTGACCGGCGGCTAGCGCGCCCCGTCCTCGAAGAACTCCGCCACGTCCACGTCCACGCCCTCCTCGGCCCGCTCCGGCCGACGGAGGCCGGACCGGACGGCGCCGACGATCGCGACGACGACGGCGCCGGTGAGGGTGCCCGCGATGAGCACGAGCACCGGCAGGTAGATCGGCCACCCGTAGAGCAGCACGAAGTAGCCGATCGTGAGGAACGGGTTCGGGTCCACCTACTCGCCCGCCGCCTCGTCCCGCCGCAGCGCGGCCTCCAGCCGCTCGACCTTGCCGTCGAGCTCGCCGCGGTAACCGGGGCGGATGTCGGCCTTCAGCACCAGCGAGACGCGCGTGCCGTAGGCGCCCACGGCCTCCGTCGCGCGGCGGATCACATCGAAGACCTCGTCCCACTCGCCTTCGAGCTCGGTGAACATCGAGTTCGTGCGGTTCGGGAGACCAGACTCGCGGACGATCCGGACCGCCGCCGCGACGGCGTCGTGCACCGAGGCGTCCGGCGCCTCTCCCCCGCTCGGAGCAACCGAGAATGCGACCAGCATGAGCCCCTCCTTACTCTCGTGCACCGGGATGGTAGGTCCGGCGCCCGGACCAGTCTAGGAGGGCGAGCAGACGCCGGTGCGGTTAGGGCGCCTCGCTCACCGGTACCGGGTGCGCGTCGGGCGCCGCGCGGAACGGCCACGCGTGCGCGGGCAGCAGGTCGCCCGACGCCTCGTCCCTGTGCCGCTTGCGCCAGAGCGCGCCGATGGTCCAGCCGAGGACGGCGAAGTACATCAGGTTGCGCGCCGTGAGCACCGCGACCATCGCCGGCAGCGGCACGAGCAGGCCGTCATACAGGTACGGATAGATGACCTGGGTGAGCGCCGCCGTGGTCAGCACCAGGATGGCCGGCGTCTTGAACCCGCGGCCCTGGTACACCAGCCCGATCACGACCGGGGCGGCGAGCCACACGATGTACTGCGGCGAGCCCACCTTGTTGAACGCGATGAAGGCCGTCACGAGCGCCAGCGACAGCTCGGGGAGGATGCGCGTGTAGGGCGTCCCGCGCCGGAGCGAGCGGATGCCGATGAGCGCGACGACCAGCACGGTGAGCGCGAGCATCGGGTTCATCAGGGAGCCGGCCTCCACCGTCCCCTGGCCCGTCACCTGGAAGGTGAGCAGGTCCCGGTCGTAGTAGACGACGGCGTCGGGGACGTGGAACGCGGCCTGCCACATCCAGAAGGTCGCGACCGGCGCCTCGATCTGGATGCCGCGGTCGGTCTGCGCCGTGATGAAGCTGAGAACGTGCATTCCGCCGCCGAAGATCAGCGGAACGGCCGCGATGATCAGGCTGGTGACGGCTCCGGTCACCACGATCCGCCACCGCGTCTTCATCGCGATGACGGCGGCGACGATGATGGCGGCCGGCCACACCTTGATCCACGTGGCGATGGTCAGCACCACGACAGCGGCGCGCTCGTGGAACGTCAGCCAGAGCAGCCCGACGATCGCGAGCGAGCCGGAGACGGCGTCGAGGCGGCCGACCGCGATCGGGCCGAGGAGCAGCAGGAAGCCCAGCCACCACCAGGCGGCGACCAGACGGCGCGGCTCACGTCCGACGATGAGGACGGCGAACGCGGCGGCGTTCAGCAGCATGACCATCGTCAGCCAGCCGCCGAGGTAGTTGTCCTCGCCGAACAGCAGCGGAAGCATGATCGGCACGATCGCGCCGAACGGGTACACCCAGTCGGCGTTGAGGCCGACGATCTCGGTGCCCTGTGCGGCGAGCTGCGCCCACGGCTTGTAGACCCAGAAGACGTCGCCGAAGCCCGTGTGCTGCAGCAGCCCGAGGCCGCCGATGACGAGGTGGACGACGAGGAAGCCGATCCACAGGCTCAGCGGGCTGGCCGCGACCCGGCGCAGAGTCGACGCGTCCGAACCCCCGTGCGGCGCAGGAACCGGTAGCGGAGCGGCGTCCATCCCCGCGGCGTCTATCCCCATAGCGCCTCATCTTATGGGACCGGTATCGGTGGCGCCGCCCGCGGAGGCCCGCCAGTGTGCGAGGTCGCTCAGCTTCGCGCGAGCAGCGCCCGCAGCACCGCAGGCACGGCCTCCGCCACGTCGAGCGCCGCCACGGGGCCGCCCTGCGAGGCGGCCTCGCCCGCGCGGCCGTGGACCCAGGCGGCGGTTGCCGCGAGCGCCGCGAGCGCCTCGTGCCCGTGCTCCCGGACGGCGTCGGCGTGTGTGGCGACGAGCGCGCCGAGGATGCCGCCGAGCACGTCGCCGCTGCCGGCGGTCGCGAGCCATGGCGGCCCGGCGGTCACGGCGACACGGGAGCCGTCGGGGGTGGCGATGTGGGTGGTGTGGCCTTTCAGCAGCACCGTCACGCCGAGCGCGGAGGCCGCACGCTCGGCCCAGCCTCCCGGGTCCCGGCTGATCTCGTCGGGCTCCGGCGTCGGAGCGGCGTCGTCGGCCGCCGCGACGAGCGCCTTCGACAGCTCGCGGTAGTGCGGGGTGATCACGACCGGCCCGCGCGCCCGCATCACCAGGTCGAGCGCGCCGGCGTCGATCACCAGCGGGGTGCCGTCGTCGAGCGCCTCGCGGAGCCGGCGGAGGTCGTCGTCGTCGCGGTCGTCGGCGTCCATCCCGGAGCCGAGGAGCCAGGCCTGCACGCGCCCGGGCGCCGAGACGACCTCGGGCCGGCGGCGCAGCACCTCGTGGGCGGCGTGCTCGGGGCCGAGGTACCGGATCATCCCCACGCCGGTGCGGGCGGCCGCCTCGGCCCCGAGCACGGCGGCGCCGGGATAGCGCGCGGAGCCGGTGACCATCCCCAGCACCCCGCGCGTGTACTTGTCGTCGGACTCGGTGGGCACAGCGATCCAGCCGCGGGCGAGCTCCCCGCTCCAGGCCGTCCCCACCGCCAGCTCGGACGGGACCGTCATCTCCTCCATCGAACCTCCTCCGCCCACGATAGGTTGAGAATGTGAGCATCTCCATCCCCGGAACGGTGGTCGTCTTCGACTACGGCGAGGTCATCTCTGTCACTCCGAGCGAGGCGGACCGCACCGCGCTCGTGGGGATCGCGGGCGGCGACGCCGAGCAGTTCTGGCCGGCGTACTGGCGGCACCGCAACGCACTCGACCAGGGCACGCTGTCGATCCAGCAGTACTGGCGCGGCATCGAGCGGGAGCTCGGCGAGAGCTGGGAGGACGCGACGATCCACCGGCTGTGGCTCGCGGACTTCCGGAGCTGGCTCACCATCGACCACGACACGCTCCAGGTGCTGCTCGACCTCAAGGCCGGCGGTACCCGCCTGGCGCTGCTCTCGAACGCGGGCCGCGACTTCGGCTCCTACTTCCGGCACGGCACGCTCGGCGACCTGTTCGAGCAGGTGTTCGTCAGCGGCGAGCTGGGCACGGTCAAGCCGAGCGCCGAGATCTTCGAGCACGTCATGGCCGAGCTCGGCGTGACGCCCGCGCACACCGTGTTCATCGACAATAAGGCCGAGAACGTGGAGGGCGCCCGCGCGCTCGGGATCGCCGGGCACGTCTACACGTCGGCGGACGACCTCCGGGCATATCTCCAGACTCTCGCGGCTTAGTAACGAGTATGACTTCGCTCTTCGATCCGCTGACCCTGCGCGGCGTGACGGTCCGCAACCGCATCTGGACCTCCCCGATGTGCCAGTACTCGGTGCTCGACCACTCGGGGGTGCCGCAGACCTGGCAGCTCGTCCACCTGGGCTCGCTCGCGACGGGAGGCAGCGGGATCGTCTTCACGGAGGCGACGGCCGTCTCCCCGGAGGGCCGCATCTCGCCGCGCGACACCGGCATCTGGTCCGCCGAGCAGGCGGAGGCCTGGCGGCCGATCGTCGAGTTCGTCGCGTCGCAGGGCGCGGTGCCCGCCATCCAGCTCGCGCACGCGGGCCGCAAGGCGTCGAGCTGGCCGGCCTGGGGCTTCGAGGACCGGCACGGCTCCGTCCCGGCCGAGGAGGGCGGCTGGAGCGCCGTCGCGCCCTCCCCGATCGCGTTCGGCGACCTGGCCGTGCCGCGGGAGCTCGACCTCGCCGGCATCGACACGATCGTCGCCGACTTCCGCGCAGCCGCCAGGCGGGCGGTCGACGTCGGCTTCCGCATCCTGGAGCTGCACGCCGCGCACGGCTACCTCCTGCACGAGTTCCTCTCCCCCATCGCCAACCACCGCACCGACGAGTACGGCGGCTCGCTGGAGAACCGCGCGCGGCTGCTGCTGCGCGTCGTCGCCGCGGTGCGCGAGGAGATCGGCGACGACCTCCCGCTGTTCGTGCGGTTCTCCGGCAGCGACTGGACGCCGGGCGGCTGGGACGAGCAGCAGACCGCGACGGTCGCCGGCTGGGCGCAGGAGGCCGGCGCCGACTTCTTCGACATCTCCTCCGGCGGCATCCAGACCGGCGTGCGCATCCCGCTGCAGCCCGGCTACCAGGTGCCGTTCGCCGAGCACGTGCGCAGCTCGGCCGAGGTGGACGTCAGCGCGGTCGGCCTCATCACGACGCCGCAGCAGGCGGCCGACATCGTGGAGGGCGGCAGCGCCGACGCGGTCATGCTGGCGCGCGAACTCCTGCGCGACCCGCACTTCCCGTTGCGGGCCGCTCACGAACTCGGCGTCAGGATCGACTACTGGCCGCCGCAGTACCTGCGGGCGGTCTGGCGCGACTGAGGCGTCGCATCGGCCCCGGCTACATCGGAGTCAGCGGCTGGGTCAGGCAGAGGTAGTTGCCCTCGCTGTCCTGGAACCAGGCCGACTTGCCCGTGTCGTCCGTCGCCACGCCGTTCTCGGTCTTCAGGCCGGGGAAGTCGTAGTCCGCGAACTGCACTCCCCTGCCGCGCAGGTGCTCCATCTCGGCATCGATGTCGTCCACCAGCCAGCACATGGCGGTGTTCTGCGCGGTGCCGGCGTTGGACGTCTCGTAGATGTAGATCCAGGAGTCCCCGCCCGTGCGGTAGCGGACCCCCTGCTCGCTGGTGTCCTCCGGTTCGAGTTCGAGCTTGTCGCGGAACCACGCCGTGGCGCGCGCCAAGTCCGAAGCGGGAAGGACGGAGTAGGTCTTGCTCGACGATAACATGAGAATTTCTCCTCTTCTTTCCGCGCGCATGCTACTCGCCGGTGGCGGCTTTGGCCCCCTGAACAGAACGGTCTACAGCCGCCGCGTGGCGTCCTGCACTTCGCCGACGAGCTCCTCGATGATGTCCTCCAGGAACACCACGCCGGCGGTCGTGCCCTCGCCGTCGACCGCGCGCGCCAGGTGGCTGCCGGTGCGGCGCATGCTCTCCAGCGCGTCCTCCAGGTCGGAGTCGATGAACACCGTGACCAGGCGGCGGATCCGCTTGACGGGCACCGGGAGGTCGAAGCCGGTCTCCTCCAGGTCGAGCACATCCTTCAGGTGCAGGTAGCCGGTCGGCTCGCCGTCGGCGTCCGGCACGACGTAGCGCGAGAAGCCGTACTTGGCGACGGCCCTCTCCACGTCCGCTGGCGTCGGTGCGGGCGGCAGCGAGACCAGGGTCTCCGGCTTCACCATCGCGTCGCGCACCTTCTTCTCGGTGAACTCGAACGCCGCGGTCAGCGCGCCGATCCGGTCGGTCAGCAGGCCCTCGCGCGTCGACTGGCTCACGATCGTGGCCACCTCGTCGAGGGTGAAGGTGCTGGCCGCCTCGTCCTTCGGCTCCACCCGGAACAGCCGGAGCACCGCGTTCGCGCTCGCGTTCAGCGCGACGATGATCGGGCGCACCGCGCGTCCGATGCCGACCAGCGGAGGCGCGAGCAGCAGCGCCGCCCGGTCGGGCATCGAGAACGAGATGTTCTTCGGCACCATCTCGCCGAAGACCACGTGCAGGAACGACACCAGCACCAGCGCGATGATGAACGCGACCGTTCCGATCACGTCCTCGGACCAGCCCGTCGCGTGCAGCGGAGCCTCCAGCAGGTGGTGGATGGCCGGCTCGGAGACGTTCAGGATCAGCAGCGAGCAGACGGTGATGCCGAGCTGCGTGGTCGCGAGCATGAGGGTCGCGTGCTCCATCGCGTAGAGCGCGGTCTTGGCGCTGCGCTTGCCGCGCTCCGCCAGCGGCTCGATCTGCGAGCGCCGAGCGGAGATGACCGCGAACTCGGCGCCGACGAAGAACGCGTTCACGAGGAGGAGCACCACCAGCCAGGCGATTCCGGCCCAGTCGCTCATGCGGCACCTCCCGTCGACGGCTCGTCCGGGTCGGGCGTGTAGCGGATCCGGTCGACCCTCCGCCCGTCCAGCCGCTCGACGCGCAGGGTGCCGCCGTCGATCAGGACCTCGTCGCCGACCTTCGGGAGGCGGCCGAGCTCGTTCATGACGTAGCCGGCGACCGTCTCGTACGGGCCCTCCTCCGGAACGGTCACGCCCGCCTGCTCCCGCAGCTCGTCCGGGCGCAGGATGCCGGGGAAGGTGATGGAGTCGCGGCCGCGGACCACGCCGGCCCGGGTCCGGTCGTGCTCGTCGGCGACCTCGCCGACGATCTCCTCGACCAGGTCCTCCAGCGTCGCGATGCCCGAGGTGCCGCCGTACTCGTCCACGACGACCGCCATCTGGTAGCCGCGGCCGCGGAGCTCGCCGAGGAGGGTGTCGAGCGTCATCGTCTCCGGCACGCGCAGCGCCTCGGTCTGGAGGGCGGAGACGGGCACACGCGCGCGGCGCTGGCGCGGGACGGCGACGGCCTGCTTGACGTGCACGAAGCCGACGACGTCGTCCACGTCCTCGTCCATGACGGGGAAGCGCGAGTAGCCGGTGCTGCGGGCGAGCCCGATCACGGTCTGGGCCGGGTCGGTGCGCTTGACGGCCTCCACCCGGGGCCGCGGCGTCATCACGTCGGACGCGGTGCGCGACGAGAACGCGAGCGTGCGGCTCAGCAGCGTGGCGGTGTCGGCCTCCAGCACCCCGGCGCTCGCCGACCGGCGCACGAGGGAGGAGAGCTCGTCCGCAGTGCGGGCCGCCGACAGCTCCTCCTTCGGCTCGATGCCGAGCAGCCGGAGGAAGCCGTTGGCCGTGCCGTTGAGCACGAAGACGAACGGGCGGAACACCATCGTGAACACGGTCTGGAAGGGGATGACCAGCTTGGCCGTCGCGATCGGCAGCGCGAGAGCGAAGTTCTTGGGCACCAGCTCGCCGAGGATCATCGACAGCAGCGTCGCCACCGTGATCGCGACCACCGACGCGATCACCACGACCGCGCCGTCCGGGAGGCCGAGTGCGGTGAGCGGGTCGCGCAGCAGCGAGCTGATCGCGGGCTCCATCGTGTAACCGGTCAGCAGCGTCGTCAGCGTGATGCCGAGCTGGGCGCTGGAGAGGTGCGTGGAGGTGATCTTGAGGGCGGCGATCGTCATCGTCAGCCGCGACTCGCCGCGCTCGCGCCGCGCTTCGAGGTCGGCGCGGTCGAGGTTCACCAGGGCGAACTCGCTGGCGACGAAGAGGCCGGTGCCGACGGTCAGGAGGAGGCCGACCCCCAGCAGGATCCACTCAGAGAGCACGGCGACCACCCCGCCCGGGCGGACTCATCGGTTGGAATGGGCTGGCAGAAGGAGGGTCGTCCATTTCCCGAGAAGTATAGCGGCGCGGACCGCCGAAATGCCGGGGGTCGGACGGTCCGCGCGATTCCCAGCGGACACATCGGATCGCCACAGCACGTCCGGAGCGGGCGGCGGCATCCTCACGGCAGAAGTCCACCGAGAGGAACGCACGATGAGCACCACAGCCCCGAACCCCGGCCAGCCCTGGCAGCCGGACCCGCAGTACGGCCAGCCGGCGCCGCAGTACGCGCCGCCCGCTCCGCACTACGCGCCGCAGGGCTCCGTGCCGCAGGGTTCCATGCCCCCGGCCAGGGAGTCGCACGGCAGCGTCCTGCACCGCTGGCCCAGCTGGGCGCAGAACACCGCCCTCGCGGTCGGCGCCGTCGCCGTGCTCGTCATCGTCTTCTTCGCCGGCTATTTCACCGCCCACGCGGTCGACGGCGGAGCGCGCGGCGGCTTCGGCACGAACCAGAACTTCACTCCGCGCCAGTTCGGCGGCAACGGCGGCTTCGGCGGCCAGTCCGGCAACGGCTTCGGCGGCCAGTCGGGTTCCGGAACCGGTTCGGGCACCGGTTCCGGAAACGGCTCCTAGGGGCGCTACCAGCTGACGGGGAGGGCCTTGCCCTCCTCGTAGCCGGCGGCGGACTGGATGCCGACGAGGGCGCGGTCGTGGAACTCGGCCAGCGTGCGGGCGCCGGCGTAGGTGAACGAGCTGCGCAGGCCGGTCGTGATCATGTCGAGCAGGTCCTCGACCGACGGCCGCAGCGGGTCGAGGTAGATGCGCGAGCTGGAGATGCCCTCGGCGAACAGCGTCTTGCGGGCCCGGTCGAACGCGTCGAGCCGCTCGAACCGGCCGGTGACCGCCTTGGTGGAGGCCATCCCCCAGCTCTCCTTGTAGAGCGCGCCGCGCTCGTCGCTCACGATCGCCCCCGGCGCCTCGATGGTGCCGGCGAACCAGGAGCCGATCATCACGGACGCGCCGCCCGCGGCGAGCGCCAGTGCGACGTCGCGCGGGTACCGCACCCCGCCGTCCGCCCAGACGTGCGCGCCGAGCTCGCGCGCGGTCGCGCTGGTCTCCAGCACGGCCGAGAACTGCGGGCGGCCGACAGCGGTCATCATGCGCGTGGTGCACATCGCGCCGGGACCGACGCCGACCTTGAGGATGTCCGCGCCCGCCGCGACCAGGTCGCGCACGGCCTGCTCCGTCACGACGTTGCCCGCGACGATCGGCAGGCCGAGCCCGAGCTTCTTGACGGTGTGGATGGCGCGGCGCATGCCGTCCTGGTCGCCGTGCGCCGTGTCGATCACCAGCACGTCGACGCCCGCCGCGGCCAGCGCCTTGGCCTTCGACGCGACGTCGCCGTTGATGCCGACCGCCGCCGCCACGCGCAGGCGGCCGTGCGTGTCGAGCGCCGGAGTGTAGATGGTGGAGCGCAGCGCGCTCGTGCGGCTCAGCGTGCCGACCACCCGGCCGTGCGAGAGCACCGGCGCGAAGGCGAGGCCGGCCGCGTCCATGACGTCGAACGCGGCCCGGCCGTCCGGCAGGTCGTCCGCGTCCAGCGAGGTCAGCGCGCCGTGCAGGAGGTCGCCGATCCGCGCGTCGGCCAGCGCCGACCCGAGCTGGACGGCGGCGAGGCAGCCGAGGTACTTCCCGGCGTCGTCGCTCACGACCACGCCGTGCCCCTCGACGGCAGGGACGCGCCGCAGCACGTCGGCCACGGTCTCCTCGGGGCGCGCTTCGTACGGCGTGTCGAACGCCACCGGCTGCGCCTTGACCCAGCGGATCGCCTCGTCCAGGTCCTGCAGGTGCATGTCCTGCGGGAGCACGCCGAGACCGCCGCGGCGGGCGAGCGTGGCGGCCAGCCGCTTGCCGGTCACCGAGTTCATGTTCGCGGACACGATCGGGATGGTCGCGCCCGTCCCGTCCTGCGGCGCGAGCGACACGTCGAGACGGCTCGTCACGTTGGATCGCGAGGGGACCAGGAAGACGTCCGAGTAGGTGAGGTCGTGCCGCGGTGTCGTCGCATAGAACTGCATGAGAATAACGGTATCCTCTGCGGCCGAACGCCCGCACCCGGTCGCGGATGGGATTAGGCTTGAACCTCGGATGGAACGGGTGGTCCAAGGCTGCCCGATCGTAACGAGATCAACGGAGAGAGTGGGCGATCGGCTGTGTCGAGCCAATTGACCGGAGTAGGAACCGACGACGGATCGTCGGGCGAGTTCGGAGCCAACGAGTGGCTCGTCGAGGAGCTGTACGAACAGTTCCTCCGGGACAGGAACTCGGTCGACAAGTCCTGGTGGCCGATCCTGGAGAACTACAAGCCGAGCGTGAAGGAGGGCGAGGCCTCGACTCCGAGCGAGACGCCCGCCCCGACCCCGACCGAACCGGGTGTCCCCACCCCCAGCGAGCCGACCGTCCCGACCCCGACCGAACCGACGGTCCCGACTCCTCCCGCGCAGCCCCCGGCGCCGGCACCCGCGCCCGGCGCCCCTGAACAGCCCTCCGGTCCGTCCCAGTCGTCCGAGCCCAGCCCGGTCACGACCCCCATCCCGATCATCGGCGCCCAGCCGGTGGCGCGCACGACCTCGATCGCGCCCAAGCCGCAGCCGGTCCCCGCCGACGCACCGGTCACCTCCCCCAACGCCACCGTGGAGGCGGCCGAGGAGGACAAGGTCACCCCGCTGCGCGGCATGGCGAAGTCGCTCGCCACCAACATGGACGCCTCGCTCACCGTCCCGACCGCGACCAGCGTGCGGACCATCCCCGCCAAGCTGATGATCGACAACCGCATCGTCATCAACAACCACCTCAAGCGCGCCCGCGGCGGCAAGGTGTCGTTCACCCACCTGATCGGCTGGGCGCTCATCCAGGCGCTCAAGGACTTCCCGAGCCAGAACGTCTACTACGAGGAGGTCGACGGCAAGCCCTCCGTCGTCGCCCCGGCGCACATCAACCTCGGCATCGCGATCGACCTGCCGAAGCCGGACGGCACCCGCGCCCTGCTCGTGCCGAGCATCAAGCGCGCCGACACGATGGCCTTCGGCGAATACCTGGCCGCGTACGAGGACCTGGTCTCCAAGGCCCGTAACAACAAGCTCACCGCGGGCGACTTCGCCGGCACCACCATCTCGCTGACCAACCCGGGCGGCATCGGCACGGTGCACTCCGTCCCGCGCCTGATGAAGGGCCAGGGCGCCATCATCGGCGCCGGCGCGCTCGAATACCCGGCCGAGTTCCAGGGCTCCAGCGAGAAGACTCTCGCCGGCCTCGCGATCGGCAAGACCATCACGCTGACCAGCACTTACGACCACCGGGTCATCCAGGGCGCGGGCTCGGGCGAGTTCCTGAAGATCGTGCACGAGCTGCTGATCGGCAAGCGCAGCTTCTACGAGGACATCTTCGCCGAGCTGCGCATCCCCTACATCCCGATCCACTGGAACCCGGACATCTCGGTCGACCTGGCCAGCGCCGTCGACAAGACCGCCCGCGTGCAGGAGCTGATCAACTCCTACCGGGTGCGCGGCCACCTCATGGCCGACGTCGACCCGCTGGAGTACGTCCAGCGCAGCCACCCCGACCTCGAGATCGAGAACCACGGCCTCACCTTCTGGGACCTCGACCGCGAGTTCGTCACCGGCGCGTTCGGCGGCGACAAGCGCAAGATGAAGCTGCGCGACATCCTCGGCGTGCTGCGCGACTCGTACTGCCGCACGGTCGGCGTCGAGTACATGCACATCCAGGACCCGGCCCAGCGCAAGTGGTTCCAGGACAAGCTGGAGCGCCCCTACGAGAAGCCGACGCACGACGAGCAGCTGCGCATCATGGGCAAGCTCAACGAGGCGGAGGCGTTCGAGACCTTCCTGCAGACCAAGTACGTCGGCCAGAAGCGGTTCAGCCTGGAGGGCGGCGAGTCGACCATCGCGCTGCTCGACACCATCCTGCAGGGCGCGGCGGAGGCCGGACTCGACGAGGCCGCCATCGGCATGGCCCACCGCGGCCGGCTGAACGTGCTCACCAACATCGCGGGCAAGACCTACGGTCAGATCTTCCGCGAGTTCGAGGGCACCCAGGACCCGCGCACCGTGCAGGGCTCCGGCGACGTCAAGTACCACCTCGGCACCGAGGGCACCTTCAAGGGCGCCGACGACGCCGAGATCCCGGTCTACCTCGCGGCGAACCCGTCGCACCTGGAGGCCGTCGACGGCGTCCTGGAGGGCATCGTCCGCGCCAAGCAGGACCGCCGCCCGGCCGGCACCTTCCTGACCCTGCCGATCCTCGTCCACGGCGACGCCGCGATGGCCGGCCAGGGCATCGTGGTCGAGCAGATGCAGATGTCGCAGCTGCGGGCGTACCGCACCGGCGGCACCATCCACGTCAACATCAACAACCAGGTCGGCTTCACCACGCCTCCCGGCGAGGGCCGCACGTCGGTCTACTCGACCGACGTGTCGAAGACCATCCAGGCGCCGATCTTCCACGTGAACGGCGACGACCCGGAGGCCGTGGTGCGCGTCGCGCAGCTCGCGTTCGAATACCGCCAGGAGTTCAAGCGCGACGTGGTCGTCGACCTCATCGTCTACCGCCGCCGCGGCCACAACGAGGGCGACGACCCCTCGATGACGCAGCCGCTGATGTACAACCTCATCGAGGCCAAGCGCTCCGTCCGCCGCCTCTACACCGAGGCCCTCGTCGGCCGCGGCGACATCACCGAGGAGGAGTACCAGGCGGCGCACGCCGACTTCCAGGACCGCCTCGAGCGCGCCTTCATGGAGACGCACGCCGCGCAGACCAACTCGGTGCCGATCATCACGCAGGGCGAGGCCACGGCCGACCTGGAGCACCCGATCGCGCAGCAGGATGAGAACGACAACGTCGGCGAGCCGGACACCACGGCTGTCAGCGAGCAGGTCATCTCGCTCATCGGCGACGCGTTCAACAACCCGCCCGCGGGCTTCACCGTGCACCCGAAGCTGCAGCAGCTCCTCAACAAGCGCAGCGACATGAGCCGCAACGGCGGCATCGACTGGGGCTTCGGCGAGCTGCTGGCGCTCGGCAGCGTGCTGCTGGAGGGCACCCCGGTGCGCCTCGTCGGCCAGGACTCGCGCCGCGGCACGTTCGTGCAGCGCCACGCCGTCCTCCACGACCGCATGAACGGCCAGGAGTGGCTGCCGCTGGCGAACCTCAGCGACAACCAGGCGAAGTTCTGGATCTACGACTCGCTGCTGAGCGAGTATGCGGCGATGGGCTTCGAGTACGGCTACTCGGTCGAGCGGGCCGACGCGCTCGTGCTCTGGGAGGCCCAGTTCGGCGACTTCGCCAACGGCGCCCAGATCATCATCGACGAGTTCATCACCTCGGCCGAGCAGAAGTGGGGCCAGCGCTCGTCGCTCGTGCTCCTCCTCCCGCACGGCTACGAGGGCCAGGGGCCGGATCACTCCAGCGCCCGCATCGAGCGCTACCTGCAGCTGTGCGCCGAGAACAACATGACCGTCGCACGCCCGTCGACCCCTGCGTCGTACTTCCACCTGCTGCGCCGCCAGGCCTACGCCCGGCCGCGCCGTCCGCTCGTGGTGTTCACGCCGAAGGCGATGCTGCGCCTGCGCGGCGCGTCCAGCGATGTCGCCGACTTCACGAACGGCAAGTTCGAGCCGGTCATCGACGACGCGCGGATCACCGACAAGGCGGCGGTCAAGCGCGTGCTGTTCATGGCGGGCAAGCTCTACCACGACCTCGCGAACGAGCTGGAGAAGAACCCGAACCCGGAGATCGCGCTGGTGCGCGTGGAGCAGTTCTACCCGCTCCCCGGCGAGGAGCTGAAGGCCGTGGCGGACTCCTACCCGAACGCCGAGCTGGTGTGGACGCAGGACGAGCCGGAGAACCAGGGCGCCTGGCCGTTCATCATCCTGGAGACCTCCAAGCTGGGCCCGCGCCCGATCGGCGTCATCTCGCGCCCCGCGTCCGCGTCGCCCGCCGCGGGCTCCGCGAAGCGCCACGCGCAGGAGCAGTCGCTGCTGATCCAGCGCGCACTGACGCTCTAGAACCCGTCGACAACGGAGGAGCCGCGGCCCGATTCGGGCCGCGGCTCCTCCGTTTCCTGCTTTCCGAGGCCGCGTCGGCCCGGATCTCCTCCGTTAGCCGCGCAGCTCCGCGACCAGTGCTTCCACGCGCTGCTTGATGTCGTCCCGGATCGGCCGCACCTCTTCGATCGGCCGGCCGGCCGGATCGGTCAGGTCCCAGTCCTCATACCGCTTGCCGGGGAAGATCGGACAGGTGTCGCCGCAACCCATCGTGATGACGACGTCCGACTCCTTCACCGCGTCGGTGGTGAGGATCGCCGGAGTGTTCCCGGCGATGTCGATGCCCTCCTCGGCCATCGCCTGCACGGCGATCGGGTTGAGCCGATCGGCGGGCTCGGAGCCGGCCGAGAGCACCCGCACGCGGTCGCCGCCGAGAGCGCTCAGGTAGCCCGCGGCCATCTGCGAGCGGCCGGCGTTGTGGACGCAGACGAAGAGGACGGTGGGGGTGGTGGCGGTCATCCGGTTCTCCAGGTTCGGGGTGGTGGGCCGCCGCGTCCGCGACGGCCCGGTCGGTCAGCAGCAGTCCGGCGGGCAGGAGCCGTCCGGCAGCGGCTGGCATTCGGTCGTGTCGCAGCAACCCATGTTCATTCTCCCTTCTCCATCGACGGTTGTCGATGAACCAAGGATGAACAACTACATTGACGTTTGTCAATGTATCGAGGAAGATCAGACTATGGCGATCATCGAGCTCCTCCCGCTGCGCGACCTCCAGGCGTGCTGCGCGCCCATCACGAAAGAGGTGATCAGCGAGGAGAACGCCGTCTCGGTCGCCCGGGCGATGAAGGCGCTGGCCGACCCGGCGCGGCTCCGGCTGCTCTCGATGGTCGCCGCTCACGAGGACGGCGAGGCCTGCGTGTGCGACCTGACCGAACCGCTCGACCTCTCCCAGCCCACGGTGTCCCACCACCTCAAGATCCTGGTGGAGGCCGGCTACCTCAGCCGCAGCAAGCGCGGCACTTGGGCCTACTACCGGATCGTCCCGGGCTCGCTCGACATCGTCTCGTCGTTCCTGACCTCGGTCTGACGCCCGGTCACCCGTCACGAAGCCGGGCGTGGAAGCCGCGGATGGCGTCAGCAGCGGCCGCCGGATGCTCGAACCCGGCGAAGTGCCCTCCCGCCGGCGCCGGCACGAACTCGCGCAGCCCGGGCGCGGCACGCTCCGCCAGTGAGCGCGGGAAGCCGGCGAACCCCGGCTCCCGCCCGAGGTAGACCCCCACCGGCGCCGCGATCGGTGGCCGGGGCGGGTTCTGCTCGTAGTCGTAGTACTGCTGGAAGGACGTCCCGATGCTCTCGGTCGTCCAGTACAGCGTCGCGATCGTGTAGAGGATGCCGGAGTCGGCCACGCGCTGCCACGCGCCGTCCTCGCGGTCGTCGATCCAGTCGTGCCACTTGTCGGCGATCCAGGCCAGCAGCCCGGCCGGGGAGTCGTTCAGCGCCGCCGCGATGGTGTCGGGGCGGGTGAGCATGATCTCGCTGTAGCCGCCGTCCAGCCGGTCGTACTCGTCCAGCGCGGCGAGGTAGCGGGCCTCGTCCTCGTCCACCGGGTCGCCCTCCGGGAACAGGCCGCTCAGCAGCTGGATGCCGACCAGGCTGTCCGCGTGGTCGACGCCGAGCCAGGTGGAGGCTCCCCCACCGATGTCGCCGCCGAACGTCGCGTAGCGCTCGAAGCCGAGCGCCTCGGTCATCAGCCCGTGCAGCGCGTCCGCGATCGCGCGCCGGGTCAGCGGCGGCTCCGGCGCCTCGGAGAAGACGAACCCGGGGAGCGACGGGACGACGACGTCGAAGGAGTCCGAGAGCAGGCGCGCGAGCGGAAGGTACTCGACGAACGCGCTCGGCCAGCCGTGCAGCAGCAGGAGCGGGGTGTGCGGCCCCGGCCCCGTGCCGCGCACGCGCGCGAAGTGCAGGCGGTGGCCGGCCACCGTGGCGACGTGCTGCTCCACGGCGTTCAGCCGCTCCTCCTCTGCGCGCCAGTCGAACGCCAGCCAGCCGTCGACCAGCGCACGCAACTCCTCCCCGCCGAGGCCGCCCTCCCAGCCGGAGCGCGGCGAGCGCGGGTAGCGCGTGCGGGCGAGGCGGTCCCTCAGGTCCGCGAGGACGTCGTCGGGCACCTGGATACGGAAGTCGTCGATGGCCATCCGGCCACCGTAGCGGGAGCGCCCGACAGCCGGCCCGCTACTCCCGCGCCAGCATCGCCGCGGCCTCCCGCTCCAGGTCGAGGTAGGGCTCTCCGCTGACATCCACGACCACGCGGTGCAGCGTGCCGCCCGTGAACCGGAACGGCCGCTCCCCCGGGTAGTCGTCGGTCACCGGCTCGCCGCCGTCGTACCCGACGCAGAGGCCCTCGCCGGTGAGGGAGAAGTAACCGGGCTGCGTCTTGATGCGGCCCTCGCCGACCTTGCGGTCGCCGTGGTACAGGCTCAGGATGCCGGTCGCCAGGCCGGGCGCCTCCTCGCCGTCCTTCTCGAACGCCGCCGACAGGAGGAGATTCTCGCCTGCGGGGAGGTCCTCTGTCGCGTCGATGCGCTGCTCCAGGCTGCCGACGAAGTTGTAGACGTAGTGCAGCCGGCCGTCCTTCACGTAGAGGGTGTGGCCGCCGAACCGGGCGCCGTGCGCGAAGAGCACGCCCTCCGCCCCCGGCGACGGCAGGTCCACGAGCGCCCCGATCGCGTACGAGCGGTTGCGGATGTTGACCGCCTGCGACTCGGGGATCTCGGCCCCGCCCACCCGGTACACATAGCGGTTCCGCGGGCTCGTCAGCGTCGGGCGCGGGGTCAGCAGGATCTCGATCGCCGAGCGGTCGTCCAGCGGGAACGCCTGGTTGGCGCCCGCCTCGGCGAACCACAGGTTGACCAGCTCACGCACCCTGTCCGGATGCTCGGCCGCCAGGTCGTGGACCTCCGAGCGGTCGACGTCGGTGTGGTACAGCTCCCAGGTGTCGTCGTTGAACCGGCTCCAGCCGCTGAGCACGGGGTGGTTCGACACCGCCTTCCAACCCTCGTGCCAGAGGGACCGCGAGCCCAGCATCGCGTAGAACTGCGTCGGCCGGGTGGTCGGGGAGTCGGCGTCCGCGACGGCCGAGCGCATGCTCACCCCGTCCATCCGGGACTGCACGTGCCCGCCGATCTGCTCGGGGACCTCCACCTCCAGCAGGTCGAGGATGGTCGGCACGATGTCGACCGCGTGGTGGTACTGGTGCCGGAGTTCACCGCCGTGCCCGAGCTTCTTCGGCCAGGACACGATGCAGGGGTCCGCCGTCCCGCCGTTGTAGTCGTAGCGCTTCCACATCTTGAACGGGGTGTTGAAGGCCATCGCCCAGCCGTTCGGGTAGTGGTTGTAGGTCTTCGGGCCGCCGAGCTCGTCCAGCAGCGCCAGGTTCTCCTCCAGGCTGTCCGGGATGCCGTTGAAGAACTTGTTCTCGTTCACCGAGCCCTCCGGGCCGCCCTCGCCGCTGGCGCCGTTGTCGGAGACCAGCACGATCAGCGTGTCATCGAGGACGCCGGACTCCTCCAGGTAGTCGAGCAGCCGGCCGATCTGGTCGTCGGCGTGCGCGAGGAAGCCGGCGTAGACCTCGGCCATCCGCGCGTAGAGCCGCTTCTCGTCGTCGCCGAGGGTGTCCCACGGCTTGGTCACGTCGAGCGGAGGGAACGGCTGGCCCTCCGGTCCGCTGCGGGTCTCCGTCGTGCCGATCGGGTTGATGGGCGGCAGCTCCGTGCCCTCCGGGACCAGCCCGAGCGCGATCTGCCGTTGCAGGATCTCCTCCCGGATCGCCTCGTAGCCGCCGTCGAAGCGCCCGGTGAACCTGTCGATCCACTCCTTGGGCGCGTGGTGGGGCGCATGCGCGGCGCCGGGCGCGTAGTAGAGGAAGAACGGCTTGTCCGGCGCCAGCGCCTTCGCGTCGCCGATGAACTCGATGGCCTTGTCCGTGAGGTCGACGGTGAGGTGGTAGCCGTCCTCCGGCGACGCCGGCTGGTCGACGGGATGGTTGTCGTAGACCAGGTCCGGATACCACTGGTTCGTCTCGGCGCCGAGGAAGCCGTAGAACCGCTCGAATCCGCGCCCGGTCGGCCAGTTGCGCCGCGTGGAGGCGAGGTTCATCTCGTCCGACGGGCAGAGGTGCCACTTGCCCACGATGTAGGTGTTCCAGCCCTGCTCCCCCAGGATCTGCGAGAGCATCCCGTTCTCCTGCGGGATGGTGCCGCTCGCGTTCGGGAAACCGGTGGCTGCCTCCGTGATGCACGCCATCGAGTTGCGGGTGTGGTTGCGCCCGGTGAGGAGAGCGGAGCGCGTCGGCGAGCACAGCGCGGTGGTGTGCCACTGCGTGAACCGCACACCGGAGTCGGCGAGCCGGTCGATGTTCGGGGTGTCGATCGGGCCGCCGTAGCAGCTCATCGCCGAGAACCCGACGTCGTCCAGCACGATCAGGACGACGTTGGGCGCGCCCTCCGGGGCCTTGGGCGGCTCGAACGGCGCCCAGTCGGGCTCCGAGTCGCGGATGTCCAGGTCGATCCGGCCCCGGAACGGTGCAGGCATGATGTCCCCTCTCGGCTCCGGCTGGCAGACACCGAGCGGCGCGGCGACCCCGGACGGCCGCACCCTAACCCGGTCCTTCCGGCGGCGGCAACCCCGATTGCACCGGCCGATCCCGGCGCAGTAGCATCCGGCCGGAGCAGCGAACGAGCAGACCCGGGAGCCGACATGACCGGAACGACCGCAGCGGCCTCGCAGGCCACCATCCGCCGCATCATCGCACCGCTGGCGCTGGCGCAGTTCATCTGCAGCTTCGCCGGCTCGAACATGAACGTGATGATCAACGACATGTCGCGCGATCTCGGCACGACGGTCCAGGGCATCCAGATCAGCATCACGCTGTTCCTGCTCACGATGGCGGCCCTGATGATCCCGATGGGCAAGCTGACCGACAACATCGGCCGCAAGCGCAGCTTCGTCATCGGGCTGATCGTCTACGGGGTGGGCGCGCTCGTCACGGCGCTCGCGCCGGGGCTGTGGGCGGTGATCCTGGGCAACTCGCTGCTGGAGGGCATCGGCACCGCCATGCTCATCCCGCCGGTCTACATCCTCACCACGATCTGCCTGCCGGACATCCCGACCCGCGCGGTCGCGTTCGGGATCATCAGCGGGATGGGCGGCGTCGGCGCCGCGGCGGGCCCGCTCATCGGCGGCCTGATCACGACCGGCATCAGCTGGCGGGCGGCGTTCGTGTTCCAGGCGGTCGTGATCGTGGTCATCCTGCTGCTCAGCCGGTCGCTCACGGACCCGCTGCCCGCCGACCCGGCGCGGCCGTTCGACACCGTGGGCGCGATCCTGTCGGCGCTGGGCCTGTTCGTGCTGGTGATGGGCATCCTCGCCGCCGACACGAGCGTGCCGCTGATGATCGTGCTCGTGCTCGCGGGGGTCGCGATCCTGGTGGGGTTCTTCCTCTGGGTGCGCCGGCGCGAGCGGACCGGGAAGGCGCCGCTGCTGTCCACGAGCCTGTTCCGGGTGCGGGTGTCGAACCTCGCGCTGATCACCCAGAACCTGCAGTGGGTCATCCTGATGGGGACCTCGTTCACGGTGTCGGCGTACCTCCAGGTGGTGCGCGGCTACAACGCCATCCAGACCGGCGTGATCTTCACCGCGGCGACGGTCGGGCTGCTGCTGACCTCCCTGCTCGCCGGGAGGCTGGCCCGCAGGTACTCGCAGCGCGGGCTGATCGTCACCGGCTTCGTGCTCTGCGTGCCCGGGGTGGTCCTGCTCATCTGGCTCGCGGCGGGCACGACAGGAGGCTGGCCGTTCGTGCCCGGGCTGTTCCTGATCGGCGCCGGTCTCGGCCTCATGCTGACGCCGTCGGTGAACGTGGTGCAGTCGGCGTTCCCCGAGCGGGTCCAGGGCGAGATCTCCGGGCTCTCGCGCAGCGTCTCCAACCTCGGCTCGACCTTCGGCACCGCCATCGCCGGCACCATCCTGGTGGCGAACCTGCAGCGCGGAGGCGAGGCGTACGGCATCGCGATGGCCGTGGTCGCGGTGCTCGGGGCGACGGGGCTGATCGCGGCGCTGCTGCTGCCGCGCACAGGGGCGGAGCCTGTGCCCGCCTGAGACGGCATTGTCGCGGCCACGAGCGCCGTTGTACCGTGTGGCCGACCGGGGAGGCTGCCATGAGCGACGAACGACAGACCGCGTGGATCGGCTGGGGCTGGTTCGCAGCCATCATGATCCTGATCAGCGGCGCGATCGAGATCCTGTTCGGGATCCTCGCGATCCTCCTGCCCGCGAGCCAGTACTTCACGACCAGCGAGGGCACCACGGTCTACTACGTCTCGCTGTGGGGGTGGTGGCACCTCCTGATCGGCCTGGTGCTCATCGCCGCCGGCATCGCCCTGGCGAACGGCCGCACCTGGGCGCGGGTCTTCGCGGTGATCGTGGTCGCCGTCAACGCCGTGAGCCAGTTGCTGTCCCTGCCGGCACAGCCCTGGTGGTCGATCATCGTGTTCGCGCTCGACCTCGTCGTCATCTACGCGATCACCGTGCACGGGCGCGAGCTGCGGGCGTACGACCGGGCGTAATACCGCTGACCGGCCGCTAGCCGGGCCGCCGCGGGCGGGCGTACGGTGACGGCATGACCGTCCTGACCACGCACCGTCTCGGTGAGCCCTGCTGGGTGGACTACGCCGCCAGCGACCTCCCCCGCGCCCAGGAGTTCTACACGTCGCTGTTCGGCTGGACCGCCGAGACCGGAGGCGGCGAGTACGGCGGCTACGTGACCTTCCGGCGGGACGGTCACCTCGTCGCCGGTCTGGGCCAGGCGATGGAGGGCCAGCAGCCGAACGCGTGGCTGACCTACCTGCTCGTCGAGGACGCCTCGGCCGGGGAGCGCGCCTCGGAGAACGCGGGGGCGCAGGTGCTCTCCCCCACGATGACGGTGGGCGACCAGGGCAGGCTCGCGGTCGTGGCCGACCCGGGCGGCGCGGTGGTCGGGCTCTGGGAGCCGGAGCAGCACCGCGGCTTCGAGCTCGTGGCCGAGGTGGGCGGGCTCTCCTGGCACGAGCTGTACGCCCGCAGCTACGCCGAGCAGGTCGCGTTCTACAAGCGCGTGTTCGGCTGGAGGACGACCGTGCTCGGCGACACCGCGGACTTCCGCTACGAGACGTTCGGCGACCCCGACTCACCGAGCGGCGGCGTCTTCGACGCGGACGGGATGCTGCCGCCGGACGTCCCGTCGCACTGGGTGGTCTACTTCGGCGTCCAGGACGCGGCGGCGGCCGTCGCCCGCGTGGTCGAACTCGGCGGCACGGCGATCCGCGACCCGTGGGACAGCGAGTTCGGCCGCTTCGCGCAGGTCACCGACCCTCTGGGCGGGCTCTTCTTCCTCCACGAGGTGCCGGGGTCGATCGCCTGAGCGCCGCGACATTCGTCACGAATCGCGCGTTTCAGCGCCGCCACGTCGACATTCGTGACGAATCGCGCGTGGGGGTCAGTGCGCCGAAGCCTGGAACGACCGGATGCGCAGCAGCACCTCGGTGCGGAGCGTCTCGGGCGCCGTCTCCTTGCAGGCGCGCTGCACCACCTCGGTGAGCACGACGTTCAGGTGCGCCTCGCTGGAGCAGCCGTCGCAGTTCGCGAGGTGCTCGCGCACGTCTGCAGCATCCTCGTTGCAGAGCTCGTTGCGCAGGTACTCCTCGAGTTCGGCTTTCGCCTTGTCACAGCCGCAGTCGGTCATTTCGTTCTCCTGGTGGTCTGCACGGGCGGGCCCTGGACCGCTGAGAGCCCGCGTTCGTGCGCGTAGTCGGTCAGAAGCTCCCGGAGCATCCGGCGGCCGCGGTGGAGGCGGCTCATGACGGTGCCGATCGGGGTCTTCATGATGTCGGCGATCTCCTGGTAGGAGAATCCCTCGACATCGGCGAGATAGACGGCCAGCCGGAAGTCCTCCGGGATGGCCTGCAGCGCGTCCTTGACGGCACTGTCGGGCAGGTGGTCGATCGCCTCCGCCTCGGCCGAGCGGCTGGAGGATGCGGTGGTCGACTCCGCGCCTCCGAGCTGCCAGTCCTCGAGTTCGTCGATCGTCCCCTGATACGGCTCGCGCTGCTTCTTGCGATAGGTGTTGATGAACGTGTTGGTGAGGATGCGGTACAGCCACGCCTTCAGGTTCGTGCCCTGCTGGAACTGCGCGAAGGCGGCATACGCCTTGACGTACGTCTCCTGGACCAGGTCTTGGGCGTCCGCCGGGTTGCGCGTCATGCGCAGGGCGGCCGCGTAGAGCTGGTCCATGAAGGGTAGCGCCTGCTCTTCGAACAGTGCGCCCTTGTCCTCGGTTTCGGTGCTCATCAGGGGCCAGTCTAGTTGCGACGACCGCCGAGCGACCCGGCGGGAGGGTCGGACCCTCGACGGCGCCAGCACACGGGTGCGCGGGGCGTCGAGAACAGCGGTGGCTGCGGGCACGGGCCGGTCCTTCCTTCGGGCTCGATCACGGATACCCTTGACAACAATGCTCATCTCGAAATATTCCGCCCCCGACTTCGATCCGTACGGCGACAACCGCGCCGAGGAGCCGAACACGCTGTGGCCCGCGCCCGTCGCCGGCGGCCCGGTCACGGCCTCCGTCTCCCTGCCCGGCTCCAAGTCGCTGACCGCCCGCGAGCTGGTCCTCTCGGCCCTCGCCGACGGCCCCTCCCTGCTGCGCGCGCCGCTGCACTCCCGCGACACCGCCAACATGGTGGAGGCGCTGCGTGCGCTCGGCGTCTCGATCGTGGAGCAGCCGGGCGAGAGCGAGTTCGGCAGTGACTTCCTGATCACGCCGGCGGAGGAGCTGCTCGGCAGCACCACGATCGAGTGCGGCCAGGCGGGCACCGTGATGCGTTTCGTGCCGCCGCTCGCCGGCCTCGCGCTCGGGCCGACCATGTTCGACGCCGACGACTCGGCGCGCGGCCGGCCGATGGGCGCGATCATCGCGGCGCTGCGCGCGCTCGGCGTCGACGTCAACGACGACGGCCGCGGCGCCCTCCCGTTCACCGTCCACGGCACCGGGACGGTCCAGGGCGGCGCGATCGGCATCGACGCGTCCAGCTCCAGCCAGTTCGTCAGCGCGCTGCTGCTGTCGGGGAGCCGGTTCGAGGAGGGCCTCGACCTGACGCACTCCGGCGAGCGCCTCCCGAGCCTCCCGCACATCGAGATGACCATCGCCGCCCTCGCCGCGCGCGACGTGACGGTCGAGTCGCCGGAGGTCGGTCGCTGGATCGTCCGGCCCGGCGCCATCGGCGCGCGTGACGTCGACATCGAGCCCGACCTGTCCAACGCGGCCCCGTTCCTGGCGGCCGCTGTCGTCACCGGCGGCTCCGTCACGATCACCGGCTGGCCCGAGTCGACCACCCAGGTGGGCGCCGACCTCGCCGACCTGCTGCCGCTGTTCGGGGCGACCGTCACGAAGGACGGCGACCGCCTCACCGTGACCGGCGCGGAGCGCATCCGGCCGGTCTCGATCGACCTCTCCACCGGCGGCGAGCTGGTCCCGGCGATCGCGGCCATCGCGGCGTTCGCCGACGGCCCGAGCGAGATCACCGGCATCGGCCACATCCGCCATCACGAGACCGACCGACTCGCCGCCCTCGCGGCCGAGCTCAACGGCCTCGGCGGCGCGGTGACCGAGCTGGAGGACGGCTTGCGCATCGAGCCGCGCCCGCTGACCGGCGGCGTCTGGCGCAGCTACGAGGACCACCGGATGGCGACCACCGGCGCGATCGTCGGCCTGGTCGTCCCCGGTGTGGAGATCGAGAACATCGCGACGACCGCCAAGACCCTGCCGCAGTTCCCGCAGCTCTGGACCCGGATGCTGGCCGAAGGCGCGGCGGCGTAGATGTCGTGGTGGTCGGATGACGACGACGAGGACGACGAGTACGACCTCTACGACGAGTCGGCCATCCGCTCCCGGCCGAACCCGAAGGGGAATCGTCCACGCACCAAGACCCGGCCGGAGCACGCCGACGCCGAGATCGCGCGCGTCCTCGGCGTGGACCGCGGCCGCTACACCGTCCTGCTGGACGAGGACACCGCCGACGAGCGCCAGGTCACCGCGGCGCGCGCGAGCGAGCTGAGGCGCAAGCCGATCGTGACCGGCGACCGCGTGGCCGTCGTCGGCGACACCACCGGCGAGGAGGGCACGCTCGCCCGCATCGTGCGCATCGAGCCGCGCTCCACTCTGCTGCGCCGCAGCGCGGACGACACCGACGAGGTGGAGCGCGTCATCGTCGCCAACGCCGACCAGATGCTCATCGTGGTGGCCGCGGCGAACCCGGAGCCGCGGACCCGGCTGGTCGACCGCTACCTGGTCGCCGCGTACGACGCGGGGATCGAGCCCATGCTGTGCGTCACCAAGATCGACCTCGCCGACCCCGCGCCGTTCCTGGAGAACTTCGCCGGCCTCGACCTCCCGGTGTTCACCAGCCGGGAGGACCACATCCCGGTGGACGAGATCAAATCGGCGCTCGTCGGCCACGACACCGTGGTGGTCGGCCACTCCGGCGTCGGCAAGTCCACGCTGGTGAACGCGATCGTGCCCGGCGCCAAGCGCGCGACCGGCCATGTCAACGTGGTGACCGGGCGCGGGCGGCACACATCGTCCTCCACGGTGTCGCTGCGGGTGGAGAACGCCGACGGCCACGGCTGGGTCATCGACACCCCCGGCGTGCGGTCGTTCGGGCTCGGCCACGTGGACACCGCGAGCATCCTCAAGTCGTTCACCGACCTCGCCGCGATCGCCGAGGACTGCCCGCGCGGCTGCACGCACCTCCCGGACGCGCCGGACTGCGCGATCATCGAGGCCGTCGAGGAGGGCCGGCTCGGCGAGACCGGCCGCGCGCGCCTCGACTCCCTTCAGCGCCTCCTCGCCACCTTCGCCCCAGCCCACCAGACACCGAAGGGCACGTAAGCGCCCCTGAAACCGCGTCGTAGGGGCGTTGACGTGCCCCTCGGCGGGAGGCGGCAGAATGGGGAGCATGACTGACGTTCGACTCGAAGCGGGACAGCCCGCGCCCGCGTTCACCCTCCAGGACCAGGACGGCAAGCCCGTCTCGCTCGGCGACTACTCCGGCGACAACGTGATCGTCTACTTCTACCCGGCCGCGATGACGCCGGGCTGCACCACCGAGGCCTGCGACTTCCGCGACAACCTCAACTCCCTCGCCTCCAGCGGTTACAAGGTCATCGGCATCTCGAAGGACGCCCCGGCCAAGAACAAGGAGTTCCAGGAGCAGGAGCGCCTGAACTTCCCGCTGCTGTCGGACGAGGACCTCGCGGTGCACAACGCGTACGGCGCCTACGGCGAGAAGAAGCTCTACGGCAAGACGGTCACCGGTGTCATCCGCTCCACGTTCGTGCTGAACCCGGACGGCACGGTACGACTGCCGCTCTACAACGTGAAGGCCACCGGCCACGTCGCGTCGCTGCGGAAGAAGCTCGGCCTGGACTGACAATAGGTGTTTGCAATCTGCGATCTGGCATTCTAATGTCGAGGGACGGCCGTTCCGGCCGACCTCGTACGAAGGAGTGCACCGCATGAGCGCAACCGCCGAGCGGACCATCGCCCACCCCACGACCCCGGCCGCGCCGCCGGCCCGCGCCGGGGTCGCCGATCCCGGCCCGCTCGGCCTCGCCGCGTTCGCGCTGACGACGACGCTGCTGAGCCTCGCCAACGCGGGCCTGGTCGGCGAGGCGGGGGCCACGGCCGTCGCGATGGCGCTGTTCTACGGCGGCCTGACGCAGTTCGCGGCGGGGCTGTGGGAGTTCGCGCGCGGCAACACCTTTGGAGCCACCGCGTTCACGTCGTACGGCGCCTTCTGGCTGTCGTTCTGGTGGCTGCGCACCGCCCCCGGCCTGGCGGAGGACGCCGGCTCCATCGGCGTCGGCTTCTTCCTGCTCGCCTGGACGATCTTCACGGCGCTGATGACGGTCGCCGCGGCGAAGACCAACGGGGCGACCCTCACGGTGTTCGTGCTGCTGACCCTGACGTTCGTGGCGCTGACGATCGGCGACCTGGCGGGGGCGCAGGGAGCGACGCAGACCGGCGGCTGGCTCGGACTCGCGACGGCCGCGGTCGCGCTCTACACCTCGTGGGCCGGCGTCACGAACGCGACCTGGAAGCGTGCCGTGCTGCCGGTGTGGCCGCGCGCCTGAGCGCCAGGAGGCCTGGCCGACCCGCGCTCAGGCGGGCAGCCGCGGCACCGACGCGATGAGGCGTTGCGTGTAGGCATCCCCCGGCGCGCCGAGCACGTCCCTCGTCGCCCCCTGCTCCACCACGCGGCCGGAGCGGAGCACGACCGTCTGCTCGCAGAGTGTCGCGACCACGCTGAGGTCGTGCGACACCATCACCACGGTCATCCCCTCCTGAGCCGCGAGCTCACCGAGCAGCTCGATGATCTGGATGCGCGTGGTCACGTCGAGCGCGCTGACCGGCTCGTCGGCGAGCAGGACGCGCGGACGCGAGACGATCGCGCGGGCGATGGCGATGCGCTGCCGCTGGCCGCCCGAGAACTCGTGCGGGTAGCGGCCCGCTGCATCCTCCGGCAGGGCGACCGCGCGCAGTGCCTCCGCGACGCGCGAGCGGGCGTCGGCGCCGGAGGCGATCCTGAGCGACACCAGCGGCTCGGCGACGATCCTCCCCACGCTCTGGCGCGGGTCGAGGGACGAGTACGGGTCCTGGAACACCGTCTGCACGCTACGGCGGAACTCACGCATCAGCCCCCTGTCGCCGCGGTCGAGCGGCTTCCCGTCGAACAGCACGCTCCCGGAGGTCGGGCCCGTGAGCCCGAGGAGCAGCGAGAGCAGGGTGGTCTTGCCCGCGCCGGACTCCCCCACCAGGCCGACGCTGCGGCCGGGCTCGACGGCGAAGGACACGCCTTCCAGCGCCGGGGCGCTCGACCGGCGGTAGTGGAAGCCCGCGTCGCGGAGTTCGAGGACGGCGGTCATCGCACCTCCAGGGCGGCGTCCAGCTCGCGCGCGCTGCGGACGAGCTCGGCCGTGTACGGGTCGGCGGGGTCGGTGAGGATGCGCTCGATCGTGCTCTCCTCGACCACGCGTCCCGCGCGCAGCACCAGCGCACGCTCCGTCATCCGCGAGACGACCGCGAGGTCGTGGCTGACGAACAGCAGCGCCATCCCGCGCTCGGTCACGAGCGAGTCGATGAGCGCGAGGATGTCCGCCTGCACGGTCACGTCCAGCGCGGTCGTCGGCTCGTCGGCGATGAGCAGCTGGGGGCGGCAGGCGAGCGCCGCGGCGATGGCCACGCGCTGACGCTGGCCCCCGGAGATCTCGTGCGGGTACGCGCGTGCGATCCGTTCCGGGTCGGGCAGGCGCACCTCCGCCAGCGCCGCGTGGACGGCGTCGCGCAGCGCGGCGCCGCGCAGCCCGAGGTGCCGGCGCAGCGGCTCCGCAACCTGTGCGCCGAGGCGCATCAGCGGGTCGAGCGCGGTCAGCGGCTCCTGGAAGACCGTCGACGCCGTGCGTCCGCGCAGCGGGACCAGCGCCCGCTCCTTCGCGCCGATCACCTGGACGCCCGCGAGCTCCACGCTCCCGGTCGCCGTCAGGCCGTCCGGCAGCAGGCCGGTGATCGCGAACGAGGTCAGCGACTTGCCCGACCCGGACTCCCCGATCAGGCTCAGCCGCTCACCCGCATCGAGCCGGAAGGAGACGTCCGACACCAGCGGCGAACCGTCGCGGGCCGTCACGCCGAGGTTCTGCACGTCGAGGATCATCGTGACCTCCTCCGCGTCGGGTCGGCGACGTCCCGCAAGCCGTCGGCGATCAGGTTGACGCCGACCACCAGGACGACGAGCGCGACACCGGGCGCGATGGCGCCGACGGGCGCGACCGCGACCGTCCCCTGCGCCTCCTGCAGCAGCCGGCCCCACGACGCGTTGGGCGGCGGCGCGCCGAGGCCCAGGTACGAGAGGCTGGCCTCCGCGAGCACCGCGACGCCGAACTGGAGCGCCAGGTTGACGCCGAGCGTCGGCCAGATGTTGGGGAGGACGTGCCGGGCGACGATCCCGCCCCACGACGTGCCGGACGTGCGGGCCGCGGTCACGTACTGCTGCGCGAGCACCCGTTTGGACAGCACCCGGGTGAGCCGGGCGACCACCGCCGACATCGCCAGCCCGATGGCGAGGATGGCGGTGCCCAGCGAGGCGCCCTGCGCGGCCACGATGAGCATGGCGAGCAGGAGGACGGGGAAGGCGATGATGATGTCGAGCACCGCCGAGATCGTGTCGTCCAGCCAGCGCGTCGCGAAGGCCGCCAGCATCCCGATCGTGATGCCGATGACGGCGCCGATCGCGACCGCGCCGACGCCGACGGCGAGCGCGATGCGCGCGCCGATCATCAGCTGCGTCGTCAGGTCGCGCCCGAAACGGTCGGTGCCCAGCCAGTGCGTGCCGTCCGGCGGCGCCAGCCTGCCTCCCGAGGTGTCGCCCTGGGCGAACGGCAGCCACACGAACGAGAGCGCGGCGACGAGCACCACGAGGCCCACCAGGGCGAGGCCGATCCCGAGCGTGACCGACCGCCGCGCACGCCGGCGCGCCCGCTCCCGCGGATCCGGCGCCGTCTGAGCCGCCTGCTGCACCACCGCGCTCATCGGTTGCCCGAGATGCTCTGGCGCAGGCGCGGGTCGATCAGCCGCTGCACGATGTCGGCGAGGAAGCCGACGATCAGCACCAGCAGCGTCGAGACGAACAGGATGCCCTGGATGTCCGGGTAGTCGTGCTGCTGGATCGCCGTGAGGAGCATGCTGCCCAGGCCCGGCAGCGTGTAGACGCTCTCAACGACCACGGCGCCGAGGAAGGTCGTCGCCAGCTCGACGCCGAGGATGGAGATGACCGGCACGGCGCCGTTGCGCAGCCCGTGCCGCCACATCGCCCGCCCGAACCCGGAGCCGAGCGCGCGGGCGTTGCGCAGGTAGTCGCTGCCGATGACGTCGAGCGTCGCGCTGCGCACATACCGCGAGATGGAGGCGCTCATCACGATGGCGATGGTGATAACCGGCAGTGCGAGCGACTGCAACGCCGACGCCGGGTCGGCCCAGTCGTCGCGCGGGAACCCGCCGGACGGGAACCAGCGCAGGTTCACCGCGAAGGCGTCCACCAGCAGGATGCCCACCCAGAACACCGGGACGGCGATGCCGAGTTGCGAGAAGGCGGACAGCACGAGGCCGTACCAGCGGTCGGCCTTCCAGGCGGCGACGAAGCCGATCGGCAACGCCAGCACGAGCGCGAGCACGAACGACAGGAGGGTGAGCGGGATGGTCACCGCCAGCCGCGAGGCGATCTCCGGCCCCACCGGAAGCGACGTGATGAAGGACTGCCCCAGGTTCAGCGTCAGCAGCGAGCCGAACCAGTTCGCGAACTGCTCGGGCAGCGGGAGGTTGCTGCCCACCTGCTCCTGCGCCGCCTTGATCTGGTCGGGCGTCGCACTCGCCGACAGCAGGGCGTTGGCCGGGTCGCCCGGCAGCACGCGGAGCAGGAAGAACAGCACGACCATCGCCAGCAGCAGGGACACCACGAGGAACGCGGTGCGGCGGAGGAGATAGGAGGTCATGGTCATTTCAGCGTAGATGCTCGGGAGGCCCGGTGCGGGCCTCCCGAGCATCAGTGGACGACTCGGGGTCGAGGACGTCCTGTGGAGGACGTTCGCCGGTTACTTCTTGACGATGTCGTACGCGTAGAACTGCGAGTTCAGCCCGTTCACCGGGTAGCCGCTCACCGAGCTCGACGCCACCACGATCTGCGGGTAGAGGTACAGCCACGCGCTGGCGGCGTCCTTCGCGATCTGCTGGCTGACCAGCTTCAGCTTCGCCGTCTGCTCGGCTGTGGTGGACGACTGCTCCGCCTCGTTCACCCACGTGGTGACCTGCGGGTTGTCATAGCCCCAGTAGAAGTCGGGGTTGCCGTACCAGACCACGTCGCGGTCGTTCACGTGCTCCTGCAGGGTCGCGGTGAAGTCGTGGTTCTTGAACACCTTGGTGTACCACTGGTCGGCCGAGATGGAGTTGATGTTCACCGTGATGCCGACCTTCGCGAGCTCGCTCTTGAGGAACTCCGCGACCGCGGGGTGCGGGTCGTAGGTGGGCGTGTCGAGGGTGAACGAGAAGCCGTTCGGGAGACCGGCCGCGGCCAGCTCCTTCTTCGCCAGGGCGGTGTCGTACGGGTTGACCTTGGTGAGGTCCTCGTACCAGGGGTCGCTCGGCGGGACCATCGAGCCGATGAGCGTGCCGTACTTGCCCCAGATCGAGGTGAGCAGCTTCTTCGTGTCGATCGCCGAGTAGACCGCCTTCCGGACCTCCGCGTTGTTGAAGGGCGCGACCTTGTCGTTGAAGGCGAGGAGCTCCTTCGTCGTCGACTTGCCGTTGTTGATCGTGTAGTTCTTGTTGCCCTCGAACTGGGTCAGCGAGTCCGGGCTCTGGATGCTGGTGACGATGTCGACCTGGTTGGTCAGCAGGGCGTTGGAGAGGGCGCTGGCGTCGGTGAAGTAGTCGTAGACGACCTCCTTGTTCTTCGCCTTGGAACCCCAGTAGCCGTTCCAGCGCTCCAGGCTCAGCGAGCTGCCGCGCTTCCAGGTGCCGAGGGTGTACGGGCCGGTGCCGTCCTCCGCCGTCTTGTAGTTCGTCGTGCCCGGACCGTAGATCCAGACGTAGCTGAGGTTGTACGGCAGCGAGATGGACCGCGACTTCAGCGAGATGACCACAGTCTTGTCGTCCGGGGTCTGGATGCCGGAGATGACGGCGAGCTGCGACTTGCGGGCCGACTGGGAGTCGGCGGCGAGCACGCGCTCGATGCTGCTCTTGACGGACGCACTGGTGAGCGGCTTGCCGGAGTGGAACTTCACCCCGTCGCGGAGGGTGAACGTGTAGGTGAGGCCGTCGGAGCTCGTCGTGTACTTCGTGGCGAGCAGCGGCTGGACCTTGCCGTCGTCGGTCAGCTTGAACAGGCCTTCGTAGACGTTGCCGTTCAGCGCCTCGGTCACGCCCTGGCCGCCGCCGGCGGTGTTGTCCAGGTTGACGGGCTCGTAAAGCGAGCCGACGGCGATGGACGCGTCGGTGCCGCCGGAGGACGACGAGGACGCGCCGGAGCAGCCGGCGAGCGCCAGGGACGCGGCGATGCCGATCGCGATCGTGGCGAGCAGGGGGGTCTTTCTCAACGGAGTTCTCCTGTGCTGTGTGGAGTGGGGGTGATCGAAGGGGTGAAGCAGGGGGAAGCGGCAGCGGAGCCGAGGCTCAGTGCGTGGCGCCGTCGCGGAGCACGACGCGCTTCTCGCCGGCCGTGACCGGGACGGGGAAGCGGTTGTTCCGCGGCGGCAGCGGACAGTTGTACTGGTCCGAGAAGCCGCACGGCGGCACGAAGGCGCGGTTGAAGTCGAGGACGGCGCGGTCGCCGTCGCGCGTCACGAAGAGGAAGCGTCCGGAGGCGTAGGTTCCGTCCGGGCCGTCGTCGCCGTTCGTCGGGTCGCCGAAGACCAGCAGCAGCGTGCCGTCGTCGTCGAATGCGCTCAACGTGTAGTCGACGCCGTCGCGCTCGAAGGTGATGTCGCCGGGCACGACCAGGTCGCGGGTGCCTCCGTTGTCGCGGATGTGCTCGAACGGGATGGTGCGCTCGCCGCTCACGGGCGTGAAGGTGGCCTCCACGATCCAGGACGGGTCGAACGGGAACGCGTCGATCGTCTCGAACGCGCGGATCGCGGGCGAGGCCGCGTCCCAGAGGCGGATGCCGCGCTCCGGTGCGCCGGTCTCGAGGTTGCGGCGGCTCAGCTCGGTGGCGGTCACCGTCTCCGGGTGCCCCGCGAGCGCCTGCTCCGCGGTGGTCTCGTCGCCGTCCGCGAGCCAGCGGGTCTCGATGAGCGCCAGGTTGCCGGTCGGGGCTGCGACGGAGGAGAGACGCCAGGCGCGCCAGTCGGCGTAGCCGGCCTCGGCGGTCTGAATGGTGGACGGTGATGCGAGGGCCGGAGCGGAGAGTTCAGTCACGATGTCAGCCATAACAGTGCGAGTCTGCGCCTTGTTCCCACCGTCACGCTATTCGTGTGTCCCCGTATTGCGATCGGCGTCCTCGTCGGTGTCGACCGGGCGTGCGGTGGCCCGGACCACGGAGGGCGCGAGCGCCAGCACACCGGCGACGACGGCGGGGACGAGCAGCGCCCAGCCGACGTCGGGCCGCGCGACCAGGCCCTCGAAGCTGCCGACGGCCACCGCGATCATGAGGATCTGGATGGTGACGGTGGAGGCGCGCGCCCACGCGTGCAGCCGGAGGATGCCGACGAGCGTGACGATCAGCCAGGCGGCGCCGAGCGCCACGAGGATCGTGATCGCGACGGCGGTGGTGTACGACTGGGGGGTCGTCGTGAGAAGCTCGACCAGCAGCCACACCGCGAGGCCCGTGACCAGCAGCGCTTCGAGCGTCAGGATCACAGCCAGCGCGATGAGCAGCGGAGGCCGGGAGGAGTCGGTCACTATAGCATCCTGACGTTTCGTGCGTGTGTTCACAGCGTTATCCCATGCAGAACTATTGATCCGGATCAACTGCTATGGGAGCATATTCAAGGCCGAGTTAGTGCTCACAGGGTGGTGGGCAGGTCTCATTCCCCAAGGATCTGAAGAACCCTGTAACGCGGCTGCTTACCTGCATTCTAGGTCCCCTCGGGCCAAGGAAACATCCAGCGAACAAGGAGCATATCTTCATGGATTGGCGCGACAAAGCCGCCTGCCTGACCGCAGACCCCGAGCTGTTCTTCCCCGTCGGCAACACGGGACCCGCGGTCGACCAGATCGACAAGGCGAAGGCGGTCTGCGCGCGCTGCACCGTGACCGAGATCTGCCTGCAGTACGCGCTGGAGACCGGTCAGGACTCCGGCGTCTGGGGAGGTCTCTCCGAAGACGAGCGCCGCGCCCTCAAGCGCCGCGCCGCCCGCGCCCGCCGCGCGTCCTGAAACACAGCATCATCGCCGCCGAGGCGGCGCTTCCGAACACCTAGCAGACGTCATCGTCCGGAAGCGCCCCTCGGCGTTTCTCATTCCGCAGGCGCCGAGGGGCACGTTGTTGTCACTTTTCGGCGCGAGAAGTGACAACAACGTGCCCCTCGGCGGTCGTTTGGTGCGGGTCAGACGGTGGTGAGGTAGCGCAGGGGGACCTCGATGGTCACCTCGGTGCCCTGGCCCATCATCGTGTGCCAGTCGATCGCGCCGCCGAGCTCGCCCTGGATGAGCGTGCGCACGATCTGCGTGCCCAGGCCGGAGCCGACCTTGCCCTCCGGGAGCCCGGAGCCGTTGTCGACGACCTTCACGGTCAGCGAGTCCTCCGTGCGGTCGGCCACGATCTCCACCTGGCCCTCGCGGCCCGCGAGGCCGTGCTCGACGGCGTTGGTGACCAGCTCTGTCAGCGCCAGCGCAAGGGGCGTCGCGTACTCGCTCGGCAGCGAGCCGAACGTGCCCGACTTCTTCGGGTGCACCGTCGTCGTGTGGCTGGCGGCGACCTCCGCCACCAGCAGCAGCACGCGGTCGAACACGTCGTCGAAGTCCACGATCTGCGCGAGGCCCGTCGACAGCGTGTCGTGCACGACCGCGATCGCGGCGACGCGGCGCATGGCCTGGCTGAGCGCCTCCCTGGCCTCCTCCGAGTGGGTGCGCCGCGCCTGGATGCGCAGCAGAGAGGCGACCGTCTGGAGGTTGTTCTTCACCCGGTGGTGGATCTCGCGGATCGTCGCGTCCTTGGTGATGAGCTCGCGCTCCTGGTGGCGCTGCTCCGACACGTCGCGGCACAGCACGATCGCGCCGACGCGCTCCCCGCGGTTGCGGATCGGGATGGTGCGCAGCGACACCGTCACGCCGCGCGCCTCGATGTCGGTGCGCCACGGCGCACGGCCGGTGACCACCAGCGGGAGCGACTCGTCCACCGTGATGGTGCCGGCGAGGAGCTTGGTCGTGACCGTCGCCAGGGACTCGCCCTCCAGTTCGCCCGTGAACCCCATCCGGTTGAAGGCGCTGAGCGCGTTCGGGCTGGCGAACGTGGTGATGCCGGTGTCGTCCAGCCGGATCAGGCCGTCGGCCGCGCGCGGCGCGCCCCGGCGCGGGGCGGCGGGCGCGCCCAGGTCGGGGAAGTCGCCGGACGCGATCATGACGAACAGGTCGTTCGCGCAGTCGTTGAAGGTCAGCTCCTGGCGGCTGGGGGTGCGCGCCTCGCTGAGGTTGGTGTGCCGGGTGATGACGGCGACGGGCTCGTCCGCCGTCTGCGGCGAGTGGACGCTGAGCCGGCGGATCACCGGGACGGCGCGCACGCGCGTCGGCGTCTCCTCGTACCAGTCCGGGGCGGAGGTGTCGATGATCTGCTTGGTCAGGTACGCGTCGGTGACCTGCTGGCGCCACTCCGGCTTGATCCGCTGGCCGACGAAGTCGCGGTAGAACAGCGTCGCCGCGCTGGACGGCCGCGCGTGCGCGACGGCGACGAAGTCGTCGTCCGTGGTCGGCACCCACAGCACGATGTCGGCGAAGGCCAGATCGGCCAGGAGCTGCCAGTCGCCGACCAGGCTGTGGAGCCACTCCACGTCCGCCTCGGAGGAACGACCTTGGGCATGGACGAGATCACTGAGCGTCGACACTCCCCCACTATAGACAGCCCGCGCGGCACCGGTTGTCCACACCCGCGTTCAGGCCCTGGACCACCCGCGAGGCGCGCTGATTGAGTGTTCACCACGCACCGACGAACCACCGTCGACGAGAAAGAATCGAGCACCACCAGCATGAACGCACTTCTGTCCCCCGTCCTCGAACGGCCTGCGATCGAGCGGCCGAACGCGGCCCGGCCACCGCTCCGGCTCGTGCCGCCGCCGCGGGTCGTGCCGCCGCCGGTGCCCGGCCCTCCGCCGGATGTGGCGCGCTTCGAGCCGCGGACGCTCGACGCCGAGCTGCCGGCCTCCGGGGACGGCCTGGGGACGGACTCGGGCATCGGCGAGGATGCCCGCCTCCTCTGCGCGAAGCTCGCGCTCTGCGTCATCGAGATCCTGGCAGGCGCGCGTCCGCTCGATCAGCTCGGCCGCTGGGTCAGCGACTCCGTCTTCATTCAGCTCCTGCGTCGCACCGTCATCGCCGCCCGCTCCCGGGAGGTCACGGGCGACGAAGCCAAGCGGCCCCGCGTGCGCGTCGGCGAGCCGCTGCTCAACCGGCTCGGCGACTCGGTCGTGGAGGCCGTCGTGATGATCCACCAGCCGTCGCGGTCGAGGGCGGTGGCGCTGCGCCTGGAGCGCCACAGGACGCGCTGGCGCGCCACCGCGATCACGGTGCTGTGACGGGCGACGCCCGCGAACCGGCGCCGTGGACGACGAACGGCGGAGCGGTCGTCGACCGCCCCGCCGTTCGGGAGCCCGCTCGCGCGAGGGTCAGCGCTTCTTGGCCTGGGCCCTGCGCTCCGCGCGGTTGACGGGAGCCTCGTCCCCGTCCTGCACGCGCTGGCCGAACGCCCCGCGCTGCGACGCGCCCTGGGCCGGCGGCGCCGCCTGGGCGGGAGCCGCCTGGCGCTGCTGGCGCTGAGCACGGTCGGTGGCCGCCTTCTCCAGCTGGCCGCGCTGGTTGCGCACCTCGACCTCGCCCTGCTCGCCCGGAGCCGAGTAGCTGAGCGGAGCCTCCGACTCTGCGCGGTTCAGGCCCTTGGCGGCCACCGCAGGAGCGATCTCATCGGGGGCCTGGTTGACCTCCACCTCCAGGTTGAACAGGAAGCCGACAGTCTCCTCGCGGATCGCGCCCATCATCTGCTGGAACATGGCGTAGCCCTCGCGCTGGTACTCGACCAGCGGGTCGCGCTGCGCCATCGCCCGCAGGCCGATGCCGTCCTTGAGGTAGTCCATCTCGTAGAGGTGGTCGCGCCAGCGGCGGTCGATGACCGAGAGCACCACGCGGCGCTCCAGCTCGCGCATCGCCGGGGAGCCGATCGACTCCTCGCGCTTCTGGTACGCGATCTTGGCGTCCGACATGATCTCGCGGCGCATGAAGTCGCGGTTGATGCGGCCCTTGTTGCCCGCCTCGGCGATGACCTCGTCGATCGAGACGCCGACCGGGTAGAGCGTCTTGAGCTCGGCCCACAGCGCGTCGAAGTCCCAGTCGTCGCCGCTGCCCTCGCCGGTGTGCTGGTCGAGGATGTCGTCCACCACGTCGGTGAGGAACTTCTGCACGCGCTCGTGCAGGTCGTCGCCCTCCAGGATGTGACGGCGGTCGCTGTAGATCGCCTCGCGCTGGCGGTTGAGGACGTCGTCGTACTTGAGGACGTTCTTGCGGATCTCGGCGTTGCGAGCCTCCACCTGCGACTGCGCGCTGCGGATGGCGCGGCTGACGACCTTCGACTCGATCGCCATGTCGTCGGGGACGCTGGTGCGGCCCATCAGGCTCTCGGCCGCGCCCGCGTTGAACAGGCGCATCAGGTCGTCGGTCAGCGACAGGTAGAAGCGGCTCTCGCCCGGGTCGCCCTGACGGCCGGAGCGACCGCGGAGCTGGTTGTCGATGCGGCGGGACTCGTGACGCTCGGTGCCCAGCACGTAGAGTCCGCCCGCGTCGATGACCTTCTCGGCCTCCTCGGAGACCTTCGCCTTCACCTCGTCGAAGACGCCCTCCCAGGCCTCCTCGTACTCGTCCGGCGTCTCGACCGGCGAGAGCCCGCGCGCGTTCATCTCGGCGACGGCGATGAACTCGGCGTTGCCGCCGAGCATGATGTCGGTGCCGCGGCCGGCCATGTTCGTGGCGACCGTGACCGAGCCGAGGCGGCCGGCCTGGGCGACGATCGCGGCCTCGCGCGCGTGGTTCTTGGCGTTCAGGACCTCGTGGCGCACGCCCTTCTTTGCGAGCAGGCGCGAGAGGTACTCGCTCTTCTCGACGCTCGTGGTGCCGACGAGGACCGGCTGGCCCTTCTCGTAGCGCTTGGCGATGTCCTCCACGACCTGGTCGAACTTGGCCTTCTCGTTCTTGTAGACGAGGTCCGGCTGGTCCTTGCGCTGCATCGGCTTGTTCGTCGGGATGGGGACGACGCCGAGCTTGTAGGTGCTCATGAACTCGGCGGCCTCGGTCTCGGCCGTACCGGTCATGCCGGACAGCTTCTTGTAGAGGCGGAAGTAGTTCTGCAGCGTGACGGTGGCGAGGGTCTGGTTCTCGGCCTTGACCTCCACGCCCTCCTTGGCCTCGATGGCCTGGTGGATGCCCTCGTTGTAGCGGCGGCCCACCAGGATGCGGCCGGTGTGCTCGTCGACGATGAGCACCTCGCCGTTCATCACGACGTAGTCCTTGTCGCGCTTGAACAGGGCGTTGGCCTTGATCGCATTGTTGAGGAAGGAGATGAGCGGGGTGTTCGCCGACTCGTAGAGGTTGTCGATGCCGAGGTAGTCCTCGACCTTCTCGATGCCGGGCTCCAGCACGCCGACGGTGCGCTTCTTCTCGTCCACCTCGTAGTCGACGTCGGGCGTCAGGCGGGTGGCGAGGCTGGCGAACTCGTTGAACCAGCGGTTGGCCTCGCCGGACGACGGACCCGAGATGATGAGCGGGGTGCGGGCCTCGTCGATGAGGATCGAGTCGACCTCGTCGACGATCGCGAAGTAGTGGCCGCGCTGGACCATGTCGCTCGCCTGCCACGCCATGTTGTCGCGCAGGTAGTCGAAGCCGAACTCGTTGTTCGTGCCGTAGGTGATGTCGGCGGCGTACATCTCCCGGCGCTCCTCCGGCGTCTGGCCGGAGAGGATGACGCCGGTCGTCATGCCGAGGGCGCGGAAGACGCGGCCCATCAGCTCGGACTGGTAGCTCGCCAGGTAGTCGTTGACCGTGATGACGTGCACGCCGCGGCTGGCGATCGCGTTGAGATACGCCGCGGTCGTCGCCACGAGCGTCTTGCCCTCACCGGTCTTCATCTCGGCGATGTTGCCGAGATGGAGCGCGGCGCCGCCCATGATCTGCACGTCGAAGTGGCGCATGCCGAGCGTCCGCTTGGACGCCTCGCGCACGGCGGCGAACGCCTCGGGGAGGAGGTCGTCCAGCGACTCGCCGTTGCTGTAGCGCTCGCGCAGCTCGACGGTCTCGTGCATGAGTTCGTCGTCGGTCAGCTCGCTGAAGTCGTCCTCGAGAGCGTTGACCGCCTTCGCGTACGCCTCCAGGCGCCGGAGGGTGCGTCCCTCGCCGACGCGGAGAACCTTTTCAAGAACTGAGGCCACTGATGCACTCCATTTTGATCGATCGGGCCGGTGATGCCCGCGCCACGGCGGACGCACGCCGCACGGCATACTCCGCCGACGATAGAGAACATCGTACTTGGTCCTCCCCGGAGCACGTCCCGTGGTCCCTGGGAGGGCGCTGCGAGACCGGTGAACGGGAAGCTCTTTGCCTACTCAACCTCGGTCGCAGGCTCCCTCGGCGCCGGGGTCGCGCACCGCTTCGCGCTGCCCCTGGCTCCACCGCGCGATGGCGTGCGCCGCCTGGGCGCACGCCATCGACGCTAAGTCAGCCGAGCTTGCGGCTCGCGGTCGCGACCTCCTGCAGCTCCTCGGCATCGTCGTCGAGGGCGATCACGCCGTAGTCCCAGCCCTTGCGGCGGTAGACGACGCTCGGCCGCTTGGTCTCCTGATCCACGAACAGGTAGAAGTCGTGGCCCACGAGCTCCATGTAATAGAGGGCGTCGTCGACGGTCATCGGGATGCTCGCGAAGACCTTCTGACGGATCACGACGGGGCTGTACTCCTCCTCGGCCTCCCCCGATTCCGCCGACTCCTCGGACGCCACGGGGACGCTGCCCGTGCGCACCTGGTCGAGCACCGACACCGGGGCCGCCGCGAGCCCGACCGCGCTGAAGCCGTCGGTGCTCGCCTCGCGCAGCGAGGTCGGGCGATGCTGCCCGCGATGCACCTTGCGCCTGTCCTTGGCCCTCCTGACACGTTCGAGAAGCTTCCCGAGCGCGATGTCGAACGCGGCGTACTTGTCCGTCCCGGTCGCTTCGGACCGGACCACGGCTCGCGGTCCGACCAGGGTCAACTCGACCCGGTCGTCGCCGTTCTGGGAACCCAGCTTCTCGTTGTGCCTGCTGACCTTGATCTCGAAGGAGATGGCCCGCTCGGCGAGATGCGCGACCTTATCGGCCTTCTCCGTCGCGTACTCACGGAAGCGATCAGTGATTCCCAGGTTGCGTCCGACGATGTTGATGTCCATGAAGACCTCCCTGATCCGGCGTGACGTCCGCCCGGATCACGAAGGGCGGATCGCTCTCGCCTTTTCGACCACCGTAGTGCTCCCCCGCACGTAACGGAACCGTGATCAGCGGGTGAATTCCAGGATTCTGCCGAACGCCCGCCGGATGACGCCGCGCGGGGCCGGTCATCGTCGGCGGCGCGGCGTACGGGCGATGGTCGCCGCGCCGCCGACGGTGCCGCCGGCCGCCCGGATGGCGCGCGCGGCCTCCGCGATCGTGGCCCCGCTGGTCACGATGTCGTCGACGATCACGCACCTCCGGCCGCGAAGCCGCCGGGAGGCGACCATGCTGCCCGCCCGGTTGTCGGAGCGCTGGACGTTCCCGAGCGCGGCCTGGTCCGCGGTCTGCCGGGTGAGCCGGAGCGCGTGCCACAGCGGAGGCGCGAGCACCCGGGTGCGCGCCAGCACCATCCCCGTCGGGTGGTAGCCGCGCCGCCGCCACGCCGCCCGGGTCGACGGGATCAGGACGGGGACGGCACCGCGCCCGGGCGGCCCGGCGGCCGCGGCGAGCGCCGGAGTCAGCGCACCGGCCAGAGGGCGCGCCGTGTCCACCCGGCCGCCCTCCTTGTAGGCAAGGAGCACGGTTCGCGGCACCTCGTCGTAGTCCAGCGCGGACCACACAGCGACCCCGCGAACGGTGCGGAGGCGCACCTCGGGGGTGAGGGCGCGTGCGCAGTCGGCGCAGACCGAGCGGTCGGGTGCGCCGCACCCCGCGCAGCTCACCGGGAGCAGCACGGCGGCGGCGTCGAGGAACGCGTCGCGGACGCTCGAGCGGAGGTCGGCGCGGAAGTCGGGGCGGAGGGAGGCGTTGGTGATCGTCATGGATCCACCCTCGCCGCCGCCGTACGGCGCCGGGCGTCGATCACGGAATCCGTGGACAAGTCGTCGCGCGTCGTCAGCTGTGGAGGAGGACTCAGGGCTGCCCGAGCTGCACCGCGACCGCGCCGACCTTGTCCGCCTGCGTCTGCCACCCGCTCCCCGTGGGCGCCTGCAGCGTCCCGTCGCCGGCCAGCACCAGGTAGCGCGACAGGCCGCCCGCCCCCACGATCGTCCGCCCGGTCACCGGACCCGTCGTGGTCGATGTCGTGCCGCCGATGGTCTGCTCCGCGATCCCGGTCGCATCGCCGTTCGTCGCGCTGAGCACCACCACCGTGAGCTCGCCCGTCCAGGCTATCGAGGTCGGGATGCCGTCGCCGACCGTGAGCTCGATCGGCGCGGTGATGGAGGTCGGTAGGCCGTCCGATCCTCGGACCACGCCCGCGGCGAGCACCGAGTAGCCGGTCGCCGTGCGCACGATCGCCACCACCCGCGTCCCGTCCCGGGAAACGGCGAGCGCGATGATGCCGACCGCGCCGGGCCAGTCCACCTTCACGGCGTGCGGCTGCCCGTTGGGGCCCGCGACCTGGAGCGCGTCGGGAGCCGCCGCCGGGACGCTCCACAGCCAGCCCTGGTTGTCCAATGCGGGCGCGATGAGTCCCGGGCGGATGTCGACGTGCACCGGATCCCCGGACTTCCGGACGAGCACGGCGGCCCCGCGCGACAGCACCGCGACCTCGTCGCGCGCGGCGTTCACCGTCGCGGCGCTGGGCGCCAGGGCCACGACCTTGTCGCTGAGCCCGCTCAGCGGGGTGATGGTCGAGCCGTTGAGGAGGCCGAACGACTCCCCGCGGTAGACCACGGCGTGCGAGTCCACCGGCGGGTCCTGCTGCGGCACCGACCCGTCCGGCAGGGGCGGCACCTGCAGCTGGTTCCCCTCGATCGACAGCTGGACCGACGATGCCAGCGACCCGAGACTCTGTTCGAGCTGGAGCTGCATCCTCTGCAGCTGGAGCTGGTTCGCCTGACCCGCCTCCGAGCTGAGGTCCACGTGCGCGGCGCCGTTGGACGTCGTCACGGACGGCACCGCGAGTTGCGTGCCCTCGGGGAAGGCGCTGATCACGGCGCCGTTCAGCCACTTGGCCGGTCCGGCGAGCACGGCGCTCGCCACGCGCGTGGCCGCCGTCGCGACGCGGGCGGGGAACCAGCGGGCGTCGGGCACCAGGTAGGAGAAGTCCGCGTTGTAGAAGTAGAGCGTCTGCTGGCTGTAGACGGCGCGGAAGGTCGGATCGTCGATGACCACGCCCGCCGGCGCCACGGAGATGCGCCACTGGCCGTTCTCCTTGGCCACCTCGTAGCTGAGCCCGACCGGCGCCTTGCTCGACACCGGATGGTAGGTCCCTGCACTGTCCACGTTGGCGACCGGGTTGACGTCGACCGACCACTGGTTGCCGCTGTGGTCGTAGGTGCGGCTGCGGCCGTCGTCCACCGTGACCGACTCGTCCGGGTTCCAGGAGGCCGCCGTCGACCGGGTGAGGTACTCGCGGGCGATCTGGAAGTTGTTCTTCGGGCTGGAGGCCGCGTCGATGAAGCCCTGCACGATCCGCTGCGGCGTCGCGCCGTTCTCCGGCGGCGACGGGTTGAAGTCGAGGTCGAGCTGGTCGTTGACCTGCGCGACGGGACCGCCGCGGCGCACGGGACCGGTGTCGGGGATGCTCGCGCACGCCGCGAGCACCAGCGCGAGCGCCAGGGCGACGGCGGCGGCGAGTCCGCGGGACGTCCTCCGGATCATGCGTGCGCCTCGCTTCCCGGCCGCGGCGCAGGGTCGAGGTTACCCGCCCCGCGGTCGAGCGCTCCGGTGTCGTCGGCCGCCGACGCCTCGGGTCGCGAGGGCTTCGTCCCCGCGTCGACGGGAGGCAGCGGGATCGGGGAGGCGATGATGCCCTTGCCGGTGAACCGCGGCAGGGTGAGCCGGAAGCACGACCCCTGGGCTGGCATCGACCAGACCTGCAGCCAGCCCGAGTGCAGGGTGGCGTCCTCCAGCGAGATGGCGAGGCCGAGGCCGGTCCCGCCGAGGGTCCGCTTGCGGGACGGGTCGGCGCGCCAGAACCGGTCGAAGACGTGGTTGACGTCCTGCTGGCTCATGCCGATGCCGTAGTCGCGGACCGCGAGCGCGACCGCCGTCTCGTTGCTGTCGACGGTGACCACCACAGGCGCGCCCTCGCCGTGCTCGATCGCGTTGCCGATGAGGTTGCGGACGACGCGGCGGATGCGGCGCGGGTCCATACCCACGTCGAAGTAGCCACCGGGGGCCTCCAGACGGAGCTCCGAGCCGTTCTGCTCGGCGAGCGTGCGCAGCTCGTCCACGACCTCCTCGGCCAGCCGCACCAGGTTGGTGGGCTCCGGATCGAGCGCGACCGAGCCGGCGTCGTACCTGCTGATCTCCAGGAGGTCGGAGAGCAGCCGGTCGAACCGCTCGATCTGGGTGTGCAGCAGCTCGGCCGTCCGGGAGGTCGCCGGCGGGAACGAGCCGCGCTGATCGTAGATCACGTCACCGGCCAGCCGAATGGTGGTCAGCGGCGTGCGCAGCTCGTGCGACACGTCCGACACGAACCGCTGCTGGAGCTGGGACAGCGTCGCGAGCTGGTTGATCTGGCTCTGCATGCTGTCCGCCATCCCGTTGAACGAGCGGGCCAGCGTGGCGAAGACGTCCTCGCCCTTCTCCGGGATGCGCACCGCGAGGTCGCCGGCGGCGAGCCGTTCGCTGGTCCGCGCGGCGACCCGGATGGGCTCCACGACGAAGCGCACGATCAGCCAGGTGATCGCGCCGATGAGGACGATGAGCGCCAGCCCGGCGAGCAGCAGGGTGTTCTGGACGAAGAGCAGGGTGTTCTCCGCGTCGCGCAGGTTGTAGCCGATGTAGAGCTCGTAGCGGCCGTACGACGGCAGGGTGAGCTGAGTGCCGACGACGATCCCCGGGTCCGTGGAGTCGGACGCCGCCGGCAGTGCGACCGACTGGTAGAACTGCTTGGTCCCGCCGTTCTCGACGGCGGTGCGGAGCTCCGGGGAGATCACCGGGTTGAGGGCGGGGCTGCCGCGGTCGGGAGGCGCGAGCACGCTGGTGTCCTGGCCGGGGACGCGGTAGGCAGCGATCAGCCGGCTGGAGGTCGAGGCCTGCACGGACTGCAGCGTGGAGTTGAGCAGGTTCTTGCCGCTGTCGCCGGACGAGATGTCCGACGCGTTGAGCGTCGACTGCGCAGCCGTGGTGGCCCGGCTGGAGTCGCGGAGCGCCTGGTCCAGCCGCGACTGGTAGAGGTCGTTGCTGATGCTGAGCGCCATGTAGACGCCCGTGACGAGGATCGCGACGCCGGTCAGGAGCAGTGTGATCGCGACCGTGCGGAGCTGCAGCGAGCGTCTCCAGAGGCGCGACAGCTCGGACGGCACCTGCCGCCACCACTCCCTGTCGGGCCACCGGAAGCGCATCGCGGGCTCCCGGTCAGGTCGCCGCGCCGGCGCGGTAGCCGACCCCGCGCACGGTCATGACGATCTTGGGGTTGTCCGGGTCCTGCTCCACCTTGGCGCGCAGGCGCTGGACGTGCACGTTCACCAGCCGGGTGTCGGCCTTGTAGTGGTAGCCCCAGACCTGCTCAAGCAGCATCTCGCGGGTGAACACCTGCTGCGGCTTGGAGGCGAGGGCGAGCAGGAGGTCGAACTCCAGCGGGGTGAGCGCGATGCGGCCGTCGCCGCGGCGGACCTCGTGGCCGGCGACGTCGACGACGAGGTCGCCGACGCGCAGCTGCTCGGCGGGCGGGCTGGTCGGGGCCGGGCGCAGCCGGGTGCGGATGCGCGCGACCAGCTCCTTCGGGTTGAAGGGCTTGACCATGTAGTCGTCGGCGCCGGACTCCAGGCCCTTGACGACGTCCGCGGTGTCGGACTTGGCGGTGAGCATGATGACGGGCGTGCCGGACTCGGCGCGGATGCGGCCGCACACCTCGATGCCGTCGAGGCCTGGCAGCATCAGGTCGAGGAGGACGAGGTCGGGCTTGGCCGCGCGGAAGATGTCGAGCGCCTGTGCGCCGTCCTCGCAGAACACGGGGTCGAATCCCTCGGTGCGGAGCACGATGCCGATCATCTCGGCGAGGGCGGTGTCGTCGTCGACCACCAGGATGCGACTAGTCATGTCCGAAGAATCCCCTGAACCCCTCTCGGGCGGCGCGCGCCGCAGCAGTAACGGGTCAAGCGTAGTCGAGGACGCTGCACGAGCCTTGTATGCCGGCCCGGTGCGGGCTGTGGGCACGTCGAGACTGTGGAGAACCGGGTTGTCCACGTGCCCTATGGGCGGGGCATCGCCGGGACGGCGGATGTGCCAGCATGGGAGCACGCACAACAGGGGGATGAGAGGCACGGCGTGAGCGACGACCAGAGCTGGCGGGCACCTGGGGAGTCCGGGGATCCGGACGGCCAGGGCGCCGGGGCCAATGGCGCCGCGTCTGCGGGGCCGGAGGCTGGCGGGGCCGCGCCGGAGCAGCCGCGGTACGGGGAGTACGCGCCGGGGTATCCACAGCAGCCGGGCTACCCACCGCAGCCGGGCTACCCACCGCAGCCGGGCTACCCCCAGCAGGGCTACCCGCAGCAACCGGGCTACCCCCAATACGACTACCAGCAGCAGGCCTGGCAGCAGCAGGGCTGGCAGCAGCCGTACGACGCCACCGGCGCTCAGCCCGGCTGGGCTCCGCCGCCGAAACCGGGACTCATCCCGCTGCGCCCGCTGTCGTTCGGCAACCTGCTCGGCGCGCCGTTCCAGGCGCTGCGCCGCAACCCGAAGATCACCGTCGGCGCGGCCCTCCTGCTCCAGGGCGTGCCCGCGATCCTCGTCACCGCGATCCTGTACGGCGGCCTCTTCCTCCTCTTCTCCCGGGTCGCGACGGCGGACGCCGCCGATCGCAGCACCATCACCGCGGGCGCCGTGGGCGGCAGCATCGTCCTCGGGGTCCTCGTCATCGTCATCTCGGGGATCTTCGGCGCGCTGCTCCAGGGCATCATCGTCGCCGAGGTGTCGCGCGAGACGCTCGGCGAGAAGCTGAACCTGCGCGCGCTCTGGCGGCTCATCCGCCACCGGTTCGGCGCCCTGGTCGGCTGGACGTTCCTGTGGTCGCTGTTCTGGCTGGTCGCCCTCGCGCTCGTCGTCTCCATCATCGTCGCCCTCGCGATGCTCGGCGGCACGGCCGGTGTGCTCGGCGCGGTCCTGACGGGGATCGGCGGGAGCCTCGGCCTGCTGGCCGTCTTCATCTGGCTGTACACCAAGCTCTCGATCGTGCCGAGCGCGCTCGTCATCGAGCGGCTTCCGTTCCGCTCCGCCATCGCGCGCTCCTGGCGGCTGACGACCGGCTACTTCTGGCGCACGTTCGGGGTGATCGTCCTGCTGGCGATGATCATCTACGCCGTGACCCAGGTCATCGCGTTCCCGTTCGCGATCATCGGTGGGATGCTGGGCGGCATCTTCGCGCCGACCTCGCTCAGCACCGCCGACCCGAACTCGTACAGTCAGGTCATCATCGGACAGCTCGGCGTGAACGGGATGTCGGCGATCGTCGGGGCGATCGTGGGCGCGATCGGCAGCGTCGTCCAGTCCGCCGCGCTCGGCCTCATCTACATCGACCTGCGGATGCGCAAGGAGGGCCTCGACCTGGAGCTCGTGCGGTTCGTGGAGGCCAGGCAGACCGGCCAGGAGCTGCCCGATCCGTTCACGCAGCCCGCGCCGAGCGCGACCGCCACGAACATGGCCTGGCCGGGCGCCTGAGCGTGCACCTCGACATCCCGGTCGATCCGAGCTCGCCGCAGGCGCAGGACTGGATCCGCAACGAACTCGCCAAGCCGGAGTACCAGACGTCGAAGCCGACCTGGTTCGACATCGCCTCCAAGGCGGTGCAGGACTGGCTCGCGTCGCTGCTGAACGGTCCGACCGGGAGCGCGAGCCCGGTGCTCCTCGTCGTGGTCGTGCTGATCGTCGCGGCCATCGTCGTGGTCGCGTTCCTCGTGTTCGGCCGGCCCCGGGTCAACCGGCGGGCGGCGTCCACCCCGCGCGCGCTGTTCGGCGCCGGCGACGCCCGCTCCGCTGACGAGCTGCGGCGGTCGGCGGCCGACGCGGCGCGGGCCGAGGACTGGCCGCTCGCGATCGAGGAGCAGTTCCGCGCCATCGCGGCCGCCCTCGACGAGCGCACCCTGGTGGACGTCCGCCCCGGCACCACCGCGACCGAGTTCGCATCCAAGGCCTCGCGCGCGGCGCCCGCGGAGGCCGCCGAGCTGCGCCAGGCGGCCCGGACCTTCGACGAGGTGCGCTACCTCGACCGGCCGGGCTCCGAGGCCGGCTACCGGCACCTCCTCGACCTCGACGGGCGGCTCCAGCGGCTGCGGCCGCCCCAGGAGGCCCCCGAGCGCATGACCGGAACCCTCGCATGACCGGAGCACTCGCACCAGAGGCCGAGCGACCGGCCGCGCCCGAGGGCGGCCCGGGGGACGCACCCGCGGTCTCCCCCACCGTCCGTCGCACCGCGCGCCGCGCCGTGCCGTGGATCGTCCTCGCCGTCATCGCCGTGATCATCGGGCTGTCCGGCATGCTGCTGAACGGTGGCGGCACCATCGGCGGCGACCCGCTGAGCGCCACCAACCCGGGTCCGGTCGGCGGCAAGGCCCTCGCACAGGTGCTCCGCCAGCAGGGCGTGACCGTGCGCACCGCAGGGACGCTCGAGGAGGTGCGCGCCGCAGCGGGAGACGACACCACGGTGCTGGTCTACGACCCGGCGGCCAACCTCGACCGTAAGGGCTACGACCAGCTCAGCTCGATCGCGAGCACGATCGTGGTGGTCGAGCCCGGCTTCACGGCGCTGCAGGCACTCGCCCCCGGCGTGCACGCGGCGGGCGACCCCGGCTCCACGGCGGCCGCGCGCTGCGACCTGCCCGTCGCCCAGCGGGCGGAGCGGATCGACCCCCGGCCCACGGCCAACACCAAGGACGTCGCATCGCCGGGCAGCTTCCGCGTGACCGGCGACGCGACCGCGTGCTTCGTGTCGTCGGGAGACCGCGCCTCCCTCGTGCGCACGACCTACGACGGCCGTACCGTCTACCTGCTCGGGTCGGCCGCCACCCTCATGAACGACGGCGTGGACCGGCTCGGCAACGCCGCCCTCGGCCTCGGCCTCCTCGGCGAGCACCGCACGCTGGTCTGGTACCTGCCCGGCCTGCTCGATCGGCCGGTCACCGGGCCGCCCGACCTCGCGACGCTGACACCGGGCTGGGTGACGCCGGTCCTCCTGCTGCTGACGCTCGTGTTCGTCGCCGCCGCCGTCTGGCGCGGCCGGCGCTTCGGGCCGCTGGTCGTCGAGCACCTCCCCGTCGTCGTGCGAGCGGGTGAGACCCGTGAGGGCCGCGCGCGGCTCTACCAGAGGTCGTCCGCACGGCTCCGCGCCGCCGACGCCCTGCGCATCGGGGCGATCGGCCGGCTGGCCGCCCAGGTCGGCCTCCCGCGCGTGGCCACCACCGAGGAGGTCGCCGACGCCGTCGCGGCGATCACCGGCCGCGACCGCGCCGGCATCATCCACCTGCTCCTGGAACAGCATCCGGACAGCGACCGGGAGCTCGTCGAGCTCTCCGACCGGCTGGCCGAGCTCGAACGCGCGACGGCCGACGCCGCGTCGCCGCACACCACACACACTGGGCGAACGACCGGAAGAATGGAACCATGACCGACCTCACCACCGGCTCTCACTCGGCCTCGGCAGCACAGTACGGCGCCACGGCGCCCTCCTCGCCGGGCTCCTCCGACCTGCGGCACGCGCTGGCGCGCGTCCGCGCCGAGGTGGGCAAGGCCGTCGTCGGCCAGGAAGGCGCGGTCTCCGGGCTGATCATCGCGCTGCTCGCCCGCGGCCACGTGCTCCTGGAGGGCGTCCCCGGTGTCGCGAAGACCCTGCTCGTGCGCGTGCTCAGCGAGGCGCTGAGCCTGTCGACCACGCGCATCCAGTTCACGCCCGACCTGATGCCGGGCGACGTCACCGGCTCGCTCGTCTACGACGCGCAGACGGGCGGGTTCGTGTTCCGCGAGGGCCCGGTGTTCACGAACATCCTGCTGGCGGACGAGATCAACCGCACGCCGCCGAAGACCCAGTCGGCGCTGCTGGAGGCGATGGAGGAGCGTCAGGTCAGCGTCGACGGCGTGAGCCGCCGGCTCCCCGATCCGTTCATCGTCGCGGCCACCCAGAACCCGATCGAGTACGAGGGCACCTACACCCTGCCGGAGGCCCAGCTCGACCGGTTCCTGCTCAAGCTCACCCTCGACGTGCCGGAGCGCGAGGCCGAGGTGGAGGTGCTGCGCCGGCACGCGGCCGGCTTCAACCCGCGCGACCTCGCCGGGGCGGGTGTGACGCCGGTGCTCGACGCCCGGCAGCTCGAAGCCGCACGCGCAACCGCTGCGGCCGTCGGCGCGAACCCGGACGTGCTCGCCTACATCGTCGACCTGGCCCGAGCCACCCGCCGCAGCCCCTCGGTGCGCCTCGGTGTCAGCCCGCGCGGAACGACCGCCCTGCTCGCCGCCGCCAAGTCGTGGGCGTGGCTGTCCGGCTACGACTCGATCACGCCCGACCACGTCCAGGCGATGCTCGTACCGGTCTGGCGGCACCGCATCCAGCTCCGTCCGGAGGCGGAGCTGGAAGGCGTGGGCGCCGACGCCGTGCTGCGCTCGATCGTGCAGCAGGTCCAGGTTCCGATCTAGGCCGCGCCGATGACCGTGTCCGGACGTTTCGTCGCCCTGCTCGCGCTGGGCGTCGTCCCCGTCGTGCTGCTCGGCGGCGTGACGGCAGCCGCCTACACCGCGCTCGGCAGCTGGGTGCTGCTGTGCCTGGTTCTGGGGGCGATCGACCTCGCGCTGGCGGCCTCCCCGCGCCGGCTGCGGCTGAGCAGGGAGCTGCCTGCACGTGTCCGCCTCGGCGCGGAGGCCGCGAGCGAGCTCTTCGTGACCAACACCGGCGCGCGGACGCTGCGCGGTGTGCTGCGCGACGCGTGGGAGCCGTCGGCCGGGGCGGAGCCGACGCGCACCGCGATCAGCGTCCCGCCGGGCGAGCGCCGCCGCGTCGTGGTGTCGCTGACCCCGTGGCGGCGCGGCGAGCGCCGGGTGGAGGAGGTCACGGTGCGCGCGTGGGGCCCGCTGGGCCTCTGGGCGCGGCAGGCCACGCTGTCCTCCCCCGGGCGCATCCGCGTGCTGCCGCCGTTCAACTCCCGCAAGCACCTGCCGTCGCGACTGGCGCGGCTCCGCGAGCTGGACGGAACCACGAGCGTGATGCTGCGCGGCCAGGGCACCGAGTTCGACTCACTGCGCGAGTACGTGCGTGGCGACGACGTGCGCTCGATCGACTGGCGCGCGACCGCGCGGCGGCACGACCCGACGGGAGGCCGCGGCGCGCGCGTGATGGTCCGCACCTGGCGGCCGGAGCGCGACCGCCGCGTGGTCCTGGTGATCGACACGGCCCGCACCTCGGCCGCGCGGATCGCGGACGAGCCGCGCATCGACACGGCGTTCGAGGCGTCACTGCTGCTGGCGGCGCTGGCCTCCCGCGCGGGCGACCGCGTGGACCTGCTGGCGTACGACCGCGTCGTCCGCGGCCGGGTGCAGGGGGCGGCCGGGTCGGAGCTGCTCTCCCGGATGGTGGACACGATGGCGGGCATCGAGCCCGCGCTCATCGAGATGGACTGGTCGGCGGTGCCCGCCCAGGTCGGCACGCTGACCAGCCAGCGCTCGCTCGTCGTGCTGCTGACCTCGCTCGACGCGCCCGGGGGCTCGCGCGGACTCCTCTCGGTGCTGCCGCAGCTCACCCGCAAGCACCTCGTGCTGGTGGCGAGCGTCACCGACCCGGACACGGAGGCCGCGACGACGCAGCGCGACCGCCGCGAGGACGTCTACCGGGCGGCCTCCGCCGAGCGGGCGCTGCTCGACGTGGCGCGCGTGTCGGCCGCGGTGCGCCGCCTGGGCGGCGAGGTGGTCACGGGCTCCCCCGCCGACCTCCCGCCGGCCCTCGCCGACCGCTACCTGGCCCTCAAGGCCGCCGGCCGGCTCTGACGCTCGGCACATTCGTGCCGAATCGTGCCTTCGCCGCCGCGAATCGCGAGATTCGGCACGAATCGTCGTTGTCACATTCGGCACGAATCGCGGCTTTGGCGCCGCGAAACGCGACATTCGGCACGAATCGCGCGGCGGGGCTCAGCCGGCGACGACGCGGCGGTCGCCCGCCTCGAACTCGGTGAGGTCGCCGGTCTCGCCGGCGCGCACGGCCCGGCCGCCGACGAAGAGCATGTAGAAGAGGTACGCGCCGAGTGCGAGCGCTCCGATGGCGATCTTCAGCCAGACCGGAAGCGCCGACGGCGTCACGAAGCCTTCAATCAGGCCGGAGACGAACAGGCTGATGACGCACCCGATCGCGACCGTGAACAGCGCGCGGCCGTCCTCGGCGAGCGCCTGCCCGCGCGTGCGGGCGCCCGGCGCGATCCACGCCCAGAAGATCCGCAGACCCGCCGCGGCGGCGACGAAGACGCTGGTGAGCTCCAGGAGGCCGTGCGGCAGGATGTACGAGAACAGCACGTCGCCGCGGCCGTAGGCCAACATGACGCCCGCCGCCGTGCCGATCCCGACCGCGTTCTGGATGAGCACGTACGGCACCCACAGCCCGGTGATCCCGAACGCGATGCACTGCGCGGCGATCCAGGCGTTGTTGGTCCAGACCTGGCCCGCGAACGACGCGGCCGGGTTGTTCGAGTAGTAGTCGACGAACGAGTGGTTCACGTACTGCTTCAGGGCGGCGTCGTCGCCGAGGTTGCGCAGCACCTCCGGGTTTCCGGTGATCCACAGCGCGTAGAGCGTGGAGACGATGACCGTCGCGACCGCCACCGCCAGCACGATCCAGCGGATCCGGTAGAGCGCCGCCGGGAGCTGGAGGGCGAAGAACCGCGGGATCTGCGAGAACAGGTTCGAGCCGGCGCCGGTGAAGCGCAGCCGCGCCGAGGCGAGCGTCACCGAGAGCCGATCCCCCACCGCGGTCGAGCCCGCGCTGGTCTGGATGGCCGACAGATCGGCTGCCCCGGACTGGTACAGGTCGATCAGCTCGTCGGCGTCGCGGCCGTCCAGGCGACGGCGGCGGGCCAGCCGGGAGAGCCTGTCCCAGTCGGCGCTGTGCGCGGCAGTGTATGCGTCGAGATCCATCTGCTTGAATGATAGCCATGACGGCATCCGCGCCCCTCCTCCCGAGTGGGGGCCTTTCGGCCACCGGACCTGCGCCCGAGCGCGAACTGGTCACGGGCGAGGCCGTCACCCTCGACGTCAAGCCGGCGAGCTACATCCTCCGCGCGGCCGGGACGATCATCGACTGGCTGTTCTCGATGCTCGTCATGCTCGGGCTGATCCTGCTCCTGGTGGCGACCGGCGGCGGCCTCGACCAGGCGCTGCAGCGCGCGCTGGTCATCCTCATCCTCGTGTTCGGGACGGTGATCATCCCGACCGGGATGGAGTTGCTGACCCGCGGACGTTCGCTCGGCAGGCTGGCGGTCGGCGCCCGCATCGTGCGCGACGACGGCGGCGCGACCGGCTTCCGCCACGCGTTCATCCGCGCTCTCGCGGGCGTGCTCGAGATCTACCTGAGCTTCGGCGGCATCGCCGCCCTGACCGGCCTCCTCAACTCCCGCTCCAAGCGCCTCGGCGACCTGCTGGCGGGCACCTACAGCCAAATGGAGCGCGTCCCCCACCCGCAGCCGCTCACGCTGTACCTGCCCCCGCAACTCGCCGGCTGGGCGCTGAACGCCGACGTCGGGAGGCTGCCCGACCGGCTGTCGCGCCGGATCGCGCAGTTCGTGCGGCAGGCCCCGCAGCTGACCGCAGCGGCCAGGTACGGGCTGAGCACCGAGCTGGCCCGGGAGGCGGCGCCGTACGTGTCGCCGCTGCCGCAGGTCGACGCCGAGGCGTTCCTCGTCGCGGTCGCCGTGCTGCGCAGGCAGCGGGACGCCGCCGGGCTGGCGTTGGAGGCCGAGCGGCTGCAGCGCCTGGAGCCGGTGCTCGATGCGCTGCCGCACTCCTTCCCGGACCGCTGACCCGTTACCGGCCGCGACCGTCCCATCCCGCACACCCAGGAGCGCCGATGACCGACTACCGTGCCCACTTCGACGCGAGCGTGTCGTTCGTCAACGGCGGCGGCCTGACCGCGGAGGGCTTCCGACTCGATGTGCCGTCGGCCTCGATCGGCGAGGCGGAGGTCGCCGAGCTCTTCGTCCGCCACCTCGGCCTGGCGCTCGTGGGCGCCGTCGACCTCCGCGGGCTGCGGATCGTGGCCGAGCCGCACCGCGGCAGCCGCGGGATGGCGACGCCGTCGCCGGACGCCCCCGCGCGCCGCGTCGTCGACCTCAGCCACCGCATCCGCGCCGGACTGGTCACCTACCCGGGCCTCCCCGAGCCGGTCATCACCCCGCACCTCACCCGCGAGGACTCCCGCGCCCGCTACGCCCCCGGCACCGAGTTCGCGATGGACGTCATCACGATGATCGGCAACACCGGCACCTACCTCGACAGCCCGTACCACCGCTATGCGGACGGCGGCGACCTCGCCTCGCTCGACCTCGCTACCCTGGTCGGGCTGCCCGCCGAGGTGTTCCACCTGGAGGACGCCGCGGAGCGAGGCATCCCCGCCTCGGTGTTCTTCGACCGCGACCTGGCGGGCACGGCCGTGCTGCTGCACACCGGCTGGGACACTCGCTTCGGGACGCCGGCCTACGCGTCCGGGGCGCCCTACCTCACGGAGGCCGGCGCGCAGCACCTGGCCGACGCGGGCGTGACGCTCGTCGGCATCGACTCGCTCAACATCGACGACACCGAGAGCGGCGGCACGCGACCCGCCCACAGCATCCTGCTGGCCCACGGCATCCACGTTGTGGAGCACCTGACGCGGCTCGGTGACCTGCCGGCGCGAGGGGCGCGCTTCACGGCGGCGCCGCCGGCGGTGGAGGGGTTCGGGACGTTCCCGGTGCGGGCGTTCGCGGAGGTCTGACGAGAGCCCTCCCGAGGCCTGCTCAGTCGTGCAGGATCCTCTGGAACAGCACGTGGTCCTGCCAGCGCCCGGCGATCTTCAGGTAGTTCGGCGCGACGCCGATCCGCTCGAAGCCCGCGCGGGTGAGGACCGACTGGGAGGCGTGGTTGGCCAACAGGGTCGCCGCCTGGACGCGGTGCAGGGCGTAGTCGTCGCGGGCAGCGTCGAGCAGGGCCGACAGCGCCACCGACGCCAGGCCGCGGCCGGTGTGGCCGCGGTCGAGCCAGTAGCCGACCATCGCGCTCTGGAAGGCGCCGCGGACGATGTTGCTGAGGTCCATCCCCCCGGCGATCTCGTCCCCGTCCACGATAACGAGCGGCACCGCGGTCTCCAGCGAGCGGAGCGCCAGGAGCTCCAGGGTTCGGGCGCGCTGTCCGGCCTCGGTGAAGAACTCCTCCGAGCGCGTCGGGTCCCAGGGCGCGAGGTGGCCGCGGTTGCGGACGTAGGCGGCGGCGAGCGCCGCGGCGTCCTCCTCCCGGCGCAGGCGCAGGAGGAGGCCGCCGGGGAGCTCCCGGTCTGCGAAGTCGAGCGCCATCAGTAGCGGTAGTGGTCGACTTTGTACGGGCCGTCGACCGGCACGCCGATGTAGGCGGCCTGCTCGTCCGTGAGGGTGGTGAGCTGGACGCCGAGGGCGGCCAGGTGGAGGCGCGCGACCTTCTCGTCCAGGTGCTTCGGCAGCACGTAGACGCCGATCGGGTAGTCCTCGGTCGAGACGAAGAGCTCCAGCTGGGCCAGCACCTGGTTGGCGAACGAGTTGCTCATGACGAAGCTCGGGTGACCGGTGGCGTTGCCGAGGTTCATCAGGCGGCCCTCGGACAGCACCAGGACGCTGCGGCCGTTCGGCAGCCGCCACTCGTGCACCTGCGGCTTGATCTCCACCTTCTCGGCGCCGGGCAGCGCCTCCAGGGAGGCCATGTCGATCTCGTTGTCGAAGTGGCCGACGTTCGCGACGACGGCGAGGTGCTTCATCGCGAGGATGTGGTCGAGCGTGACGACGTTCACGTTGCCCGTGCCGGTGATGAGGATGTCCACCTGGTCGATGACCGACTCCAGCGTGGTGACCTGGAAGCCGTCCATCGCCGCCTGGAGGGCGTTGATCGGGTCGACCTCGCTGACGATGACCCTGGCGCCCTGGCCGCGCAGCGCCTCCGCCGCGCCCTTGCCCACGTCGCCGTAGCCCGCGACGAATGCGACCTTGCCGCCCATGAGCACGTCGGTGGCGCGGTTGAGGCCGTCCGGCAGCGAGTGGCGGATGCCGTACTTGTTGTCGAACTTGCTCTTGGTGACCGAGTCGTTGACGTTGATCGCCGGGAACAGCAGCTCGCCGTGCTTGGCCAGCTCGTAGAGGCGGTGGACGCCGGTCGTGGTCTCCTCGGTGACGCCGAGGATGCCGTCGGCGACGCGCGTCCAACGGTCGGGCGACGCCGCCAGGGAGGCGCGCAGCGCGGCGAGGATGACGCGGTACTCGTGGCTGTCGCCCTCGGCGTCGTCCGGCACCGCGCCGGCGAGCTCGAACTCGCGGCCCTTGTGGACCAGCAGGGTGGCGTCGCCGCCGTCGTCGAGGATGAGGTTGGGGCCGGTCCAGTCGGCGCCGGCGGCCGCGGCCTCCGCGCTCCAGTCGAAGATCTGCTGGGTGCACCACCAGTACTCGTCGAGGGTCTCGCCCTTCCACGCGAACACGGGGACGCCGGCGGGCGCCTGGACCGTGCCGTGCGGGCCGACCGCGATGGCCGCGGCTGCCTCGTCCTGCGTGGAGAAGATGTTGCAGCTCGCCCAGCGCACCTGCGCGCCGAGGGCCACCAGGGTCTCGATCAGCACGGCGGTCTGCACGGTCATGTGCAGCGAGCCGGCGATGCGGGCGCCGGCCAACGGCTGGGAGGCGCCGAACTCCTCGCGGAGGGCCATCAGGCCGGGCATCTCGTTCTCGGCAAGCCGGATCTGGTGCCGGCCCGCCCCGGCGAGCGAGAGGTCGGCGACGCGGAACGGCAGGGACGTGTCAGTGACGGCGGAAGGCATGCCGTTATTCTCCCATGCGCGTCCTGTCGCGCCAGCCGGATGGCTATTCGGCGCGGATGAGCGCCAGCACCTCGTCGCGGATGCGGGCCATCGTGGGGGCGTCCGCCGCCTCCACGTTCAGGCGCAGCAGCGGCTCGGTGTTGGACGGACGCACCGAGAACCACCAGAACGGCTCGGTCTCGTCCGTGTAGCCGGTGATGGTGAGTCCATCCAGCTCGTCGAACTCGGCACGGCCGGTGAACGCCTCCACGACGCGCGCGTACGCGGCCGGGACGTCCTCCACCGTCGAGTTGATCTCGCCGGACTGCGAGTACGGCGTGTACGCCGCCGCCAGCTCGGACAGCGGGCGCTCCTGCGCCCCGAACTCGGCCAGCATGTGCATCGCAGCCAGCATTCCGTTGTCGGCGCTCCAGAAGTCGCGGAAGTAGTAGTGCGCCGAGTGCTCGCCGCCGAAGACGGCACCCGACTCGCGCATGGCCGCCTTGATCAGCGAGTGGCCCACGCGCGTGCGGTAGGCCGTCGCACCCGCTGCCTCGATCGTCTCCGGGACGATGTTGGACGTGATCAGGTTGTGGATGACCGTGATCTCGGCGTCCGGGTCCTCCGCGCGGGCGCGGTCGATCTCGCGGAGGGCGACGATCGCGGCCACGGCGGACGGCGACACCGCGCCCCCGGTCTCGTCCACGACGAAGCAGCGGTCCGCGTCGCCGTCGAACGCGAGGCCGAGGTCGGCGCCATGCTCGACGACCGCCGCCTGGAGGTCGACCAGGTTGGCCGGCTCCAGCGGGTTCGCCTCGTGGTTCGGGAAGCTGCCGTCGAGCTCGAAGTAGAGCGGGACGATCTCGATCGGCAGGGCGGGCAGCCCCGCGGCCTCGCCGAGCACGGCGGGGACGGTCAGGCCGCCCATTCCGTTGCCTGCGTCCACGACGATCGTGATGGGGCGGATGTCGCTCAGGTCGACCAGGCCGCGCAGGTACGCGGCGTAGTCGGCGAGGACGTCCTGCTCGCGGTACGAGCCGGGCTCGGCGACGGGCTCCAGACCCTCGGCCAGGTAGACGGCCGCACGGTCGCGGATGGCGGCGAGGCCGGTGTCCATGCTGAGGCCCTGCGCGCCGGCGCGGGAGAGCTTGATGCCGTTGTAAGTGGCGGGGTTGTGGCTCGCGGTGAACATCGCGGCGGGCGCCTGCAGCGCGCCGGAGGCGAAGTAGGACTCGTCGGTGGAGCACAGCCCGATCGACACGACGTCCGCCCCGCGGGCCTGCGCGCCGCGCGCGAACGCGGCGGCGAACTCCGGCGAGGAGTCGCGCATGTCGTGGCCGACCACGACCTCCGAGCCGGCGGCGCCGATCTCGTCGACGAAGGCCGCGGCGATCGCGGTCACGATCTCGGGGGTCAGGCCGCTGCCGACCAGCCCGCGCACATCGTAGGTCTTGATCACTCCGGAGAGGGCGTCACGGTAGTCGTCGATCGAGTCAGGTGTGTGCACCCGGTCACACTACTTGATCTCGCCGAAGACCTCGTGCCGGACGACCTGCCAGCCCTGCGGCGCCGACAGGCGCTCCGCGTGGATGGCGCACAGGTCGTACGAGTGCGGCTCGTGGTGGAGGCTGAGCGGGCCGAGCACGGCCATCGAGTCCGCGTAGACGTAGGTCAGCGTCGACACGGCGTCGCGCGGACACGCGACACGGGAACACGGGCGGCTCAACATCGGCCTCAGACTACCGGAGCCCCACCGACGTAGGATTGCGACATGCCCCGCAACCGCCGCACCAGCAGCAACCCCCCGGCGACCAGCCGGTGGCGCAGCCGTCACGGACGCGGCGCGCGCGGGCCGGTCACCGGACCGCATCTGCCGATGCTGCAGAACCGCATCGACTTCTTCGACATGACCGTGGCCTCCACCGCCGACTACCTCAAGGGCGTCTGGCCCGACGAGCTGGCGGACGTGCACTTCGAGGTCGCGGCCACGCCGGTGGGCAACACCGGGAGCGACGGCGTCGACCGCTGGTACGTCGACCACGCGCGCCGGCGCGTCGTGCTCTACCGCGTGCCCATCCAGCGGCTGACCAAGCTGCACCGCGACGACGACCTGCACCGCCGGATGTACATCGAGGGATGCGTCTTCCGCGCCGTCGCCGAGCTGCTCGGCAAGGACCCCTGGGACCTCGCGCCCGACCGCTTCCGGCACTTCTGAGCCGAGCCGCGGTCGCACCCGGGACTCAGTGCGGGTAGACCTCGATCGGGGATGCGAGCGGTCCCGCGGGCGAGACCGCGAACGCGCTCGTCTGCCCGTCGCCGGTGAAGCTGACGCCGGCCACGAGGCCGTCGCCCCCGGTGATCGTGTACCGGCCGCTGTGGACCGCCGCGCCGGTCCCGCCCTCCGCCGGCACCGCGAGCGAGATCGGCGGGCCGGACTCCGGCTGGATCTTCACCTTGACGTCCTTGTCGGCGGCGTTGGCGAAGTGCAGGCGCGGGCCGGGTCCCGGCGGCACGGCGACGAGCTGGGAGTCCGTGATCGGCGGGGAGGACACGAACCACGCGAAGTCCCGCGTCTTGGTCCCGATGACCGAGGTGCGGACGGCCGCGACGACGGGGACGCTCGATCGCACGGTGACGTCGAAGTTCCCGTCCTTGAGGTGGTCGAGCGGGATCTCGGCGACGTTGCCCGCCTTCACGGTCTGCGCGTAGGAGTTGCCCGCGGCCGTTCCGGTCTCCCCCACGGCGCCGACGGTGATCTGGGCGTCCTGGGTCCCCGGCACGAAGACGCGCACGGTCGGGAACTCGACGCTGACCGCCTCCGCGGACTGCGCGGCGGTGACGGCGGCGAGCGAGGCGATGGTCACCCCGGAAATCGTCTGCACCCGGGAGGGCGCGCCCGTTGGGCCGGCGAGCTCCACGCCGCGCGGGTCGATGCCCTGCTCGAAGCTCTGCTGCATGGTGGCCACGACGGCGCCGCCGGTGGTGCTCACGTGGACCACGGGCGCGGTGGCGGAGGGCGCGAGGCCCGCGAGCGGGACGACCTTCTGCGCGCCGGCGGGGACGACGATGCCGGTCGCGCCCGGCGCCGCGACCCGGCCCGTTTCGGTGTAGAGGTCGAGGTTGACGGTCGCGTCCACGGAGGTCGGGTTGGAGAGCAGCACGAGGCTGGTCTGGCCGAGGGTGGTCGCGCCGGCCACGAGCCAGCTGTCGGCGCTCGCCTCGGCGCAGGAGGCCGCGGCCAGCCCGGCGAGGTCCGGGCTGCTGACGCTCTGCACCTGTGCGCCTGCGAACAGCGGAGGACGGGTGGCGCCCTGCGGGGTCGCCGCGGTCAGCGCGAGCGGGGCCTGATCGGCCGAGTCGGTGGAGGCGTCCGGCTTGAGGTTCCTGGTCTGGGTGTCAGGGCCGTCCGTGCCGTAGACGGTCGAGAACCTTCCGATGGCGCTCGGCTGCGAGGCCTGGCCGGCGTCGGCGGCGAGGGCGAGCGCGGGTCCGGGGCAGACGCGCTGCTGGTCGGCCGGGACGGGGCGGACGGTCTTCGACGGCGCGTCGATCGCGAAGCCGGACAGCGGGAGCAGGGTCGCACCGGCGATGACGACGGCGGCGATCCCGATGCCGACGACGCCTCCGATCGCGCGGACGCCGCCCTGGGCGAGGGCACGGCGGTCAGCCACGGTCGCTCCTCTCGATGGCGGGACGGGGCCGGATGATGGTCTCGTCGAGGCCGTCCTCCAGCGTGGTCGGGGCCTCGAACGAGACGGCGGTCTGGAGGGCGAAGTCGTGCGCGGTAGCGTTCGGCCCGGTGGCGGGCTCCGGTGCGAGGGGCTCCGGCTCAGAGACCGGGGCCACGACCGCGGCCGACTCGTGCTCCGGCTCGGGCTCGGGCTTCGGGCCCGTGGTCTCCTCCGGCTCCGGATGCGCCTCGCGCGCCTCGTCCTCGTCCGCGGACTCGACCACGGCCTCGTCCTCCGGCTCGGCGTCCCATTCGTCCAGGCTCTCGCCCGCGACCGGGACGTCGCCGTCCGACGGCGGGACCGGCTCGTCGTCCGGTTCGATGGCGGGAGGCTCCCCGCCGTGCTTGCGCGCGGGGCGGCGGGAGTTCAGCTCGGAGACGCGGTCGGCGGACCGCGTGGTCGGGATGGCCAGCAGCAGCGTGAAGCCGATGATCAACCCCTGGACGAGGAGCACGATCACGCGCCACATCCCCCCCGCGTCCGGCGGGATCTGCGCCGCGGGCGGCTCCACGGTCGTTCCGCGGTCGAAGGCCCACAGCGAGCCCGTCGTGGTCTGGCCGACCGGTGCGAGGAGCGAGTTCGCGTCCATCGCGACGCTCGCGCGCACCCGGGTCGCGTCGGCCGCTGTGGTGTCCGGCTTGGTCCCGACGTGCTCGTCCAGCGCCGTCGCCGACGGGGTGAGCAGCACGAAGTCGATACCGAGCCGTTTCAGCTCGCCCGAGGCGTCGAAGCCGCTGCGGGACGCGAGGTTCCCGGCGAGCGTCGCGAGCTCCTGCTGCCCCGACGACAGCGAACGCTCGGTCGAGCTCAGCGTGGTCTGGCCCTCGAGGGTCTGCCCGGCCCCGCGGACGACCTCCGCCCGGATGCCGCCGTCCGGCTGAGGGGTGATCCGCAGCGTGCCGGTGCGCGGCTGGGTCGAGGCCTTCGCCGTCACCACCGCCGGCATCGTCCGCCCGTCGCTCGCCGTCACAAGGGCCTGGCCGTCGTGCGTGGCGAGCGCCGAGGGAACGGCCGCGATCGCAATGGTCACCATCGCCACCCAGGCCGGCGCGAGAGCGCCGCGCCGCAGCGCCGAGAGCGCGAGCACGGCGGCGCCGATGAGTCCGAGCCAGTAGAGGCTCACGGCGCTACCCGGCCAGATCGGGACGACCGCGGAGCCGGAGACCGCGAGCTCGATGTGGAGCGCCGTCACGGCGGTGAGGAAACCGGCGAGCGCGACCAGCAGCGCCACGACCGCGCGGACGGTTCCGCGCAGGAAGAGCGCGAGGATCGCGAGGATGCCGAGCGGCGCGAGCAGGATGGGCACGATGATGCTGCCCGGGAGGGCGCCGAGCCCGAGCGCGTGCGCGAGGGCGTGCCAGCCGCCGAGCGCTCCGTCCGGGAAGCCCAGTGCGAGCTGCCACGCGGGCGTCTGCCTCGCGTCGAGCGGGACGCCGGGGTCGGCGAAGATCGACAGCCACGCGCCGCGGGAGGCCTGCTGCCAGACCAGCGGCGCGAACAGCACGACGGCCGGCAGCGGGATGAAGACGATGCGCGCGGCACGGCGGCCGGCGAACACGATGGCCGCGATCCAGGCGATCACGAGCGCCGGGATGAGCACAGGGGCGCAGGCGACGGTCGCGGCCGCGATGAGCGCCGTCGTGGCGCTGGCCGTCCACGACCGGCGCGCGGCGAGTCCGGCGAAGAACAGCCACGGCAGGAGGATGTGCGCGAGCACGGCGCCGGGGCGGCCGCCCTGCAGCGCGACGAACAAGGTCGGCGCCAGCGCGTAGACAACGGCGGCGAAGGCCCGGAGGGTCGGCCGGACGGTCAGCCGCGCGGCGGCGAGCCACGCGCCGAGCGCCGCCAGCGGCAGGGCGAGCAGCCAGAGCGCCACGAGAGACACGCTCGGCTGCCAGAAGGTGAGGGTGCCGAGCACGGCGAGCACGGCGGAGAACGGGTCCGCGGCGCCGGTGAAGCCGAGGTTGATGTCGCGCCAGCCGTAGCCGAGGTTCGCCCAGAGGTCGCCGACCGAGGTGTTCAGGGGCAGCATCCCGCCGCCGGTGATCGCGCCGGAGCCGGCCAGCGGGTAGAAGAGGAGGACGCCGACGGCCAGCATCGCGAGCACCGCCCAGCCGCCTCCTGTGCCCCAGAAGTCGAGTTCCTGGCGTTCGCCCTGCTGGCGGACCATCGCCGCCTCCCGCTTGAGCGCGCGGCCGCGGCGCACCTCGGCGAACGGCAGCCGCAGCGGCGCGATGGCCGCCCAGCCGACCGTGCGGGCGCGGGAGAGCCGGCGGCGGGCATTGCCGACCGCCATGCCGGAGAACGCGACCCGGAAGGCCGCGCCCAGCTCGCCGCCGACCGAGCCCGGCTCCTTGCGGAGGAGGCGCACGATGGAGCGCACGATCGCCAGCGGCACGAGCGTCAGCCAGTGCGGCACGAGCGCCCAACCGGGTGCGTAGACCATCCGGCGGTGGAGCTGCGCCCTGCGGCGCTCCCCTGCGAGCTTGCGGCGCACCGACCACTTGCGCGACAGGTTGGGGCCGGCCACGCCGTCGCCGCCGACGGCGACCCTGGCCTGGGCGACGAGCGTCACGCGGTAGCCGGCCAGGCGCGCCCTGGTGCAGAAGTCGAGCCCGGAGTCGACAGTGGGCAGTGCCGGGTCGAAGCCGTCGAGGGCGTCCCAGACCGGCTGGCGGACGAGCATCCCCGCGGCCGACACGGCGAGCACGTCGCTCAGGCCGTCGTGCTGGGCCTGATCGAGCTCGTTCTCGACCAGCGGCAGGGAGGCGCCGAAGGGCGTCATCGACTCGCCGAACTCGCGGATGAACGCGGCGTCCTCGGCGTCGACCAGCTTGGGGCCGACGACGGCCACGGAGGGCGAGACCTCCAGCGCGCCGATCAGCGCGGCCAGGGCCTCCGGCTCCGGCGCGGTGTCGTGGGCGAGCAGCCAGAGCAGCTCATCGGACGAGGTGGTGGGCGGGAGCACGCGCACGGCGGTGGCGATGGCCGTGCCGAAGGACAGCTTCTCCGGGCTGCGGAGGAGCTGGGTGGGCTTGGCGTCGGCGAGGAGGCGGGCGGCGTCGTCCGTGCTCGCGCAGTCGACGGCGATCACGGCGTCCGGCTGTCGGGTCTGTGCCGCGAGGGCGTCGAGAGTGCGCTGCAGGCTGGTGCCGCCGCTCGGGGCGACGACGATGGCGGTGACTCTCGGATACATCGGGAGTCAGCCTAAGTTGGGGCTGCGCCGATCCCGGTAGTGCATCGGGCGCGGCGCGTATTCGACCCGGCTCAGCCCGCGCGCTTGCGGAGCTTGCGGCGCTCGCGCTCCGAGAGGCCGCCCCAGATCCCGAACCGCTCGTCGTTGGCGAGCGCGTATTCGAGGCACTGGGACCGGACTTCGCACGAGGTGCAGATCCGCTTGGCGTCGCGAGTGGAGCCGCCCTTCTCGGGGAAGAACGCCTCCGGATCCGTCTGCGCGCACAGGGCGTCGGACTGCCAGGCGAGCGGGTTGTCGTCCTCGACAGCCGCCCGGACTCCCGGAACCCCGAGTCGCACCGGATCCACGAACCAGTCGTCGGGTACCCCAGAACGATATTCAGGAATTGCCATATCGGTTCCCCACCCTCTAACTGACGTACACGTTTGTCGTGTCGCAATAATTACACCGTTGTCATTCGCTTCCGTCAAGTCGCGAATCGTAAAGCCTTAACGCCTGGTCGAGAGTTCACGACGCGCCGGGGCACGACAACAATCGCGACACGCCCGACCTGTCTACCCCCGTCGGGCTGCAGGTCAGGACGCCGCCTGCCGTGCTTCCCAGGCGCTGCCTACCATTTCCTCGAGGGAGTGGCGCATCTTCCAGTCGAGGTCGCGCGCGGCGAGCTCTCCTGAGGCAACGATCCTCGCCGGGTCCCCCGGCCGTCGAGGCCCCACTTCTGGGGTGAAGGCGATCCCGGTCACGCGGGCCACCGTCGACATGATCTCGCCCACGCTGACGCCGTCGCCGCTGCCCAGGTTGTAGACGGGCTGGATCGGCTCCCCCGCGTCGAGGCGCTTGGCCGCGGCGACGTGCGAGACGGCGAGGTCGGCGACGTGGATGTAGTCGCGCACGCAGGTGCCGTCCGGCGTCGGGTAGTCGTCGCCGTTGACCCGAGGGGTGCGGCCGGCGACGAGGGCGTCGAAGACCAGGGGGAAGAGGTTGTGCGGGCTGGTGTCGCGCAGCCCCGGGTCGCCGGAGCCGACGACGTTGAAGTAGCGGAGCGAGGTGTGGCGGAGGCTCGCGGCGACGCCCTGGTCGCGCAGCAGCCACTCCCCGATCAGCTTGGACTCGCCGTACGGCGACTCCGGGCTCTTGGGGGTGGACTCGGTGACCAGGTCGACGTCCGGGGTGCCGTACACCGCGGCGGACGAGGAGAAGACGATCGCGTCGACCCCCGCCTCCTGCATCGCGGCGAGCAGCACGGCGGTGGCGGTGACGTTCTGCTCGTAGGTGTGCAGCGGCCGCTGGACGGACACGCCCGCGTACTTGAACCCGGCGACGTGCACGACGCCGCTCACGGTGTTCTCCCGGAAGATCCGCTCCAGCAGTGCGCCGTCGAGGATGGTGCCGCGGTAGAAGGGCACGTCGGCGGGGACGAACTCCTCATGCCCGCTGGACAGGTCGTCGACCACGACGACGTCGATGCCCTCCGCCCGGAACGCCCGCACCACGTGGGAGCCGATGTAGCCGGCCCCTCCAGTCACCAACCACGCCACGGGCGTCCTCCTGCTTCGAACGGGAACGAGGGATTCGTAGCAACCCTAGCGTTCGGCGAACGGGAGGTTTCGGCCGATTAGACGAAGGCGGCCTCGCCGGTGATGGCTCGGCCTACGATCAGGGTGTTCATTTCCCGGGTGCCCTCGTAGGAGTAGAGGGCCTCGGCGTCGGCGAAGAAGCGGGCCACGTCGTAGTCGAGGACGATGCCGTTGCCGCCCATCAGCTCGCGGCAGCGCGCCACCGTCTCGCGCATCCGTGCCGTCGCGAACGCCTTGGCCAGCGCCGAGTGCTCGTCGCGCTGCTCGTCGTCGTCCAGCATCTGGGACACCCGGGTGCAGAGGGCGATGGAGGCCGTGATGTCGCCGATGGACTTCACCAGGAGGTCCTGGATGAGCTGGTGCTTGGCGATCGGCTTGCCGAACTGCACGCGCTCCTTCGCGTAGCGCAGCGCGGCCTCGTACGCGCCGACCGCGACGCCGACGGCGGACCAGGCGACCTCGGCGCGGGTCTGCCGCAGCACGGCGGCGGTGTCGCGGAAGCTGTTCGCGTTCTGGAGGCGCAGCGACTCGGGCACGCGCACGTTCTCCAGCGTGATGTCCGCGTTCTGGACGATGCGCAGCGACGTCTTGCCCTCGATCTTGGTCGCGGTGTAGCCGGGCGTGCTGGTCGGGACGATGAAGCCCTTCACCTGGCCGTCCTCCGCGCTCTTGGCCCAGATGACCGTGATGTCGCTGAAGGTGGCGTTGCCGATCCAGCGCTTGGAGCCGTTGAGGATCCAGTCGTCGCCGTCGCGGGTCGCGACCGTGCGCAGGCCCTGGGCGGAGTCGGAGCCGGAGTCCGGCTCGGTGAGGCCGAACGCGCCGAGCACCTCGCCGCTGGCGAGCTTGGGCAGCCACTCCGCACGCTGCTCCGTCGAGCCGCAGATGCCGATCGCGCCGAGCGCCAGGCCGTTCTGCACGCCCACGTAGGTGCTGACGGAGGCGTCGACACGGGACAGCTCCAGGGCGACCCAGCCGCGGAAGACCGCGGAGTTCTCGAACGGCGCGGTCTCCTCGAAGCCGAGGCCGATCGCGCCCGCCCCGTGCAGCACGTCCACGATCTGCCGTGGGAACTCCGCACGCTCCCAGTACTCGTTGACGATCGGCTTCAGCTCGGTCTCCAGCGCCGCGCGCAGGTTCGCGATGAAGTCGCGCTCGCGCTCGGTCAGGAGGTTCTCGAAGCCGTAGAAGTCGCTGGCGAGGGATTCGAAGGCCATGTGTGCTCCAGTGCATGCGGTCGGCAGAGACCGCCAGCCTAGGGACCGGCCCTGGGCGCGGCAAAGCGATTGGTACTTTGGTCTAACCGGATCGAAGGGAACACGACGGATGTTTGTGCGCATCGGCAACACCCCGCGCGATTACGCGTGGGGTTCCACCACCGCGATCGCCCACCTCCTCGGCACGACGCCGAGCGGGGCCCCGGAGGCGGAGCTGTGGCTGGGCGCGCACCCGGGCTCCCCCGCCCGCATCCTCGACCCGGAGGACGCCGGCGGTGCCGCCGACCTCGCGCACTGGAGCGAGACGGCCGGGAGGCTCCCCTACCTGCTCAAGGTGCTCGCGGCGGCGGGCCCGCTCTCGCTGCAGGCGCACCCCTCGTCCGCGCAAGCGCGCGCCGGGTTCGAGCGCGAGAACGCCGAGGGCCTGGCGCCGGACTCCCCCGAGCGCAACTACAAGGACCCGTTCCACAAGCCGGAGATGATCTTCGCGCTGTCCGACCCGTTCGACGCGCTCTGCGGCTTCCGGGAGCCGGCGGACAGCCGCGCCGCGCTCGAACGGTTGGCCGGCGGCGACCCCGCGGTGGCCGCGTTCGCGGCCACACTCGACGGCGACCCGCAGCAGGCGCTGCGCCGCGCGACCGAGTGGCTGCTGGGCGGCGCGCCGGAGGTGGCGGCGGTCGTCGACGCCGTGGTCGAGGCGGCGCGGACCGCGGACGGCGTCGACGCCGACACCGTCCGGATGCTGGCGGAGGCCTTCCCCGGCGACCCCGGGATCGTCCTCGCGCTGCTGCTCAACCGGGTCGCGCTGCGTCCCGGCGACGCCCTCTACCTCCCGGCGGGCAACATCCACGCCTACCTCCGCGGCCTCGGCGTCGAGCTGATGGCCGCCTCCGACAACGTGCTGCGCGGCGGCCTGACCCCGAAGCGGATCGACGTTCCCGAGCTGGTGAGCGTCCTCGACTTCAGGCCGTTGGCGGTGACCCCGATGGTCCGGGAGCGGCCGGCGCCCGGCGTCGAGGAGTTCGTGCCGGACGTGCCCGACTTCCGGCTGATGCGCGTGGAGGTCGGCGGCGACGTGCCGTCCGCCACGGTCGACCTGCCGGGCACGGCGATCGCGCTCTGCACGGCAGGGGACGTGGAGCTCCGCGGCGCGACCGGCTCGGTGCGGCTCTCCCGCGGCGAGGCGGCGGTGGTGACGGCGGACGAGGGCACGCTGACCGTATATGCCGGCGCGGGAACACTGTTCGTGGCGACGCCGAACCGGTGAGCTATCCTTCGGGGGTGAGCAGGCCCTCCCCTTCGGCGCGCGGATCGAACCCGCTGCGCGACCGCGTCGACGCCGCCCGCGGCGCCTCCGGCACCGGGGTCTCGGTGTTCGCGACGCTGCTGCTGTTCACGCTGTTCGCCGGGGACTTCTGGCGCAACCTGATCAGCTGGCCGGGCTACTTCGTCCTCGCAGGCGTGCTGGCGGTGGGGAGCGTCGTCCTCCTGGTGCGGCTGCGGCCGGACGTGCGCTGGCGGAAGCTGCCGAAGTCGCTGGTGCTGTTCCTCACGTTCGCGGTCGTCTCGCTGGCGTGGTCGGCGTACCCCGGCGCGACCGCGCTCGGGCTGGTCGCCCAGTTCGCCACGACCGGCGCCGCGCTGTTCCTCGCGTTCTGCCTGAGCTGGCGGGCGCTGCTCACGGCCCTGGCGAACGCGTTCCGCTGGATCCTCGGGCTCTCGCTGCTGTTCGAGTTGATCGTGGCCGTCTTCGTGCGCCGGCCCGTGCTCCCGCTCACGCCCACCCAGCCGGCGCCGGCGCACATCCCGTCGGCATTCTACTGGAGCCGCGACCTGCTCTTCCACGGCGGCCAGATCCAGGGGATCGTCGGCAACAGCAACCTCCTGGCGATGGTCGCGCTGCTCGGGCTCGTCGTGTTCGGCATCCAGCTCGCCGATCGCAGCATCCGCCGCGGGACCGCGATCACCTGGATCGTCGTCGCCGTCGTGACGTTCGCGCTGACCCGCTCCTCCACCGTCTTCATCGCCGCCGTCTTCACCGCAGTCGTGCTCGGCTTCGCGCTCTGGACGCGCCGCGCCGGCCCCGAGCGGAGGCGGCCGGTGTACCTCACCGCTGCTGCGCTCGCGGTCGTGGTCGTGGTGTCCGTCGTGCTGTTCGCCTCCCGCATCCCCGTGCTGCTCGGCAAGAGCGAAGACCTCACCGGCCGGCTGACGATCTGGAACTCCGTCATCCACCTCGCCCAGGAGCGCCCGGCGTTCGGCTGGGGCTGGGTGAGCTACTGGGCGCCCTGGGTGTCGCCGTTCAAAGACCTCGCCGTCCGCAGCGGCGTCGAATACCTGCAGGCGCACAACGCCTGGCTCGACGTCTGGCTGCAGCTCGGGATCGTCGGCCTGGTGATCTTCGCCCTCCTGGTGCTGAGCACGCTGTGGCGGTCCTGGTTCCTGGCCGTGGACCGGCCGCGGGTGGCCGTCGCCGACGACCTGCCGTACACCGCGCTCGCCCTCCTGCCGCTGCTGCTGCTGGCCGCACTCCTCGCCCAGAGCCTCGCCGAGAGCCGCATGCTGATCGAAGGGGGCTGGGCGGTGCTGGCGTTGCTCTCCCTGAAGACCAAGCAGTCCGCCACGTAGGATTCTGTCCATGGCCGAACCGCGTCGAACCCTGGTGCCGCCCGCGGTGACCGAGTTCCTCGGATCGGCGCGATTCAACTCGACCCTCGCGCTGCTGGCGGTCGTGACCGGATTCTCCACGCACGCGATCCGCGCGCTGATGGGCTGGCCCGGCCTCATCGGGGTGCTCGGCGCCATCGCCGTCCTGGCGGCGCTGTCGTTCATCGCCCAGCGCAAGCTCATCGAGTGGCACGGCCTGCTGCCGATCTCCGCCCTGCTGTTCGTCGGCTGGTGCGCTCTGTCCATCATCTGGAGCGACTACCAGTGGGCGACGGTCGCCGGGGTCCTGTACCAGCTGCTGTTCGCCTTCCTGGCCGTCTACATCGCCCTGGTGCGCGACGCGATCCAGATCGTCCGGGTGGTGGGCGACGCCCTGCGCGTGCTGCTGACCGTGTCGCTCGCGCTGGAGGTCCTGAGCGGCCTGCTGCTGGACGTGCCGATCCGCTTCCTGGGGATCGCGGGCAACATCGCGGCGGGAGGACCGATCCAGGGCCTGTTCGGCACCCGCAACCAGCTCAGCATCGTCGCGCTGATCGCGTTCGTCACGTTCCTGGTCGAGCTGCGCACGCGCTCTGTGCGGCCGACGATGGCGGCGTTCTCGATCACGCTCGCCGCGCTCTGCATCCTGCTGGCGCACTCCCCCGTCATCGCCGCGGTGTCAGTGGTGGTCGGGTTCGCCACGCTCGCGCTGTACCTGCTGCGGAAGGTTCCGGCCCACCGCCGGACGCTGGTGCAGTGGGTGCTGGCGCTCGTGACGATCGCGATCCTGGTCACCGCGTACATCTACCGCACCCGCGTCATCGACCTGCTCAACGCCCGCGCGGACTTCCAGGTGCGCTACAAGCTCTGGATCCAGATCTGGGAGCTCATCCCGATCAACCAGATCGCCGGCTGGGGCTGGGTGGGCGCCTGGCCGACCGACCTCTACCCGTTCAACGCCATCCAGGACGCGACCGGCACCTACCACCCGGACGGCCTGAACGCCTACCTCGACGTCTACCTCCAGGTCGGCTTCATCGGCCTCCTGATCTTCGTCGCGCTCATCGCGCTGGCGTTCGGCCGCTCCTGGCTGCTCGCCTCCAACCGCCGCAGCGTCGTCTACGCCTGGGCGCCGCTCGTGCTCGTCGCCCTGCTGGTCACGAGCGTCTTCGAGAGCTCGATCCTGATCGAGTCCGGCTGGATGCTGATCGTGATCTGCACGGTGAAGGCGTCGCAGGGCATGAGCTGGCGGCTGCGGCTGCCGCACCGGGACGGGGCGTAGGGCGTCAGCCTGCTCGCTGAGGGTGACGCTCCCGAGCGGGCAAGAGTTGCGCGACGCGACGGCCAGTGACCGGTGACGTCATGCGTCGTCCAGGCGCGCGCGCGAACGACGACGTGCGAGCACCGCGACCGCGGTGCCGACAGCGGCGAGGACGCCGAAGGTAACCAGACCGGCGCGGGACTCGGTAAGCCCGTCTCGGCGAGTGTTCCCTCAACCGCATCCTTTGACGCAGGGAGCTCGGGAGCACCATCCGATCCTGCAGAACCGGCCGGAGGCGTCGTCGGCGGATCGGTGGGAACCGGCCCGAGGACCATGAACGGGACCCGCTCGTCATGGGCGCCGAACGCCATGTCATCAGCCGCGCACATCCACCCGAGCGTGTGCGGGCCGGGTTGAAGATCCGAAGGCACGATCACGTCGGCGTCGATGAGACCGGTGTCGGAATCAATCGGAACATACGCGCTAGTCATCATGTTCTCAGGGCTTCGCCGCCACGGATGTTCTCATTGCGTTCGTGTCTCCTCCTGCTCGGCGGCATCGCGGGACTCTCGGAGGAGGTCGCACAGGGACGACCCTGCCTGTGACGGCCGCCGCCGCCCCGGGACGGGGAGGCGCCGGCGACAGCCGCGATGATCCCCCGCTTGGTCACAGCCGGATGCCGATGGACGGAAGGACCGGAACCGCGCATCGACGAGGGTCCGGGCTCAGGCCTCAGCCGGCCGTCGCCTCGCGCCACTCCGCGATCGCGGCGGCGAGCTCCTCGTGGTCGAGTCCGTCGAGCGCTCCCGGACCGAAACCGTCCGCGTAGAGCGCGGCGACCGCCTCAACCGCGCCCGGGCCGATCCCCGACCGGCTCATGCCGACCGTGTTGGCGCCGCGCACCCTGGCGGGGTTGCCGAACGCCTTCGCCCACGGCGGCACGTCCCGCGTCACCACGGACCCCATGCCGACCATCGCCCCGCGGCCGACGTAGCGGCGCTGGTGGACCGACGTGCCGAGGCCGAGGTTGGCGCCGTCGCCGATGCGCACGTGACCCGCCAGGAGCACGCTCGAGGCCAGCGTCACGCCGTCGCCCAGGCGGCAGTCGTGGGCGATGTAGACCTGGTTCATCACGAAGGCGTCGTCGCCGATGACCGTCTGCGCGTGCCAGCCCTGGTGCACCTGCGCGTACTCGCGGAACACGTTGCGGTGGCCGATCCGGATGCCGTTTCCGCTCGACAGGTCGGCCGCATCGCGCGGGTGGTCCCACGAGCGGACCTCCGGCGGTGCGCCGATCACGACGCCCGCGCCGATCCAATTGCCGTCGCCGAGCTCCACGGGGCCGGTGATCACGGCGAACGGACCGATCGTGTTGCCCTCCCCCAGGCGCACATCGCCCGAGACGACCGCGGTGGGATGGATGGAATTGGGCTGGGCGCTCATGCAGACCGATCGAACGGAGAGGACAAGGTAAGGTGGGAGCGCACGTTTTCCCGTTACGCCCACAGCACTATACCCACGAGGCTCAATGATTCCCATCACGACGGTCAAGTTCGGTCCCGAAGAAGAGCGCGAGGTCCTGGAGGTTCTCCGCTCGGGCTCCATCGCCCAGGGTCCGAAGGTGGCTCAGCTCGAGGACGAGTTCGCCCGTATGCACGACGCGAAGCACGCGATCGCGGTGAACAACGGGACGACCGCGCTGGTCGCGTCGCTGCAGGCCCTCGGCCTCGGTCCGGGCGATGAGGTGATCACCTCCCCGTTCACGTTCGTCGCGACCCTCAACGCGATCCTGGAGACGGGGGCGACCGCGACCTTCGCCGACATCCGCCTCGACGACTTCAACGTCGACCCCGAGTCCGTCGCAGCCGCCGTCGGGCCGCGCACCAAGGTCCTGCTCCCCGTCCACCTCTACGGTCAGATGGCCGACATGGAGCCGATCTCCGCGATCGCCGAGCAGAACGGTCTCCGGATCCTCGAGGACGCCGCGCAGTCGCACGGGGCGACCTACAACGGCCGTTACGCGGGCAGCTATGGCATCGGCTCCTTCTCGCTCTACGCGACCAAGAACCTGACCACGGGCGAGGGCGGCCTGATCACGACCGACGACGACGCGATCGCCGACACGCTCCGCGTGATGCGCAACCAGGGCATGCGCGCCCGGTACGTGTACGAGATGGCCGGTCACAACTACAGACTGACCGACCTGCAGGCGGCACTGGGCATCCCGCAGCTCGCGCGGTACGCGTCCATCGTCGCGGCTCGCAAGCGCAACGCGGCGCGCCTGATCGAAGGCCTCGCGGGCGTGCCGGGCATCGTGACGCCCCAGGAGCTCCCCGGCCGCTCGCACGTGTGGCACCAGTTCACCGTGCGCGTGACGGAGGAGGCCGCGGTGAGCCGCGACGAGTTCGTGGCCAAGCTGGGCGAGGCGGGCGTGGGCGCAGGCGTCTACTACCCGCGTCTGCTGTGGGACTACGACGCTTACCGCGACCACCCCAACGTGATCAAGCGCGACGCCCCGGTGGCGGAGCAGGTCGCGAGCCAGGTCGTCTCGCTTCCGGTCCACAACTCGCTGAGCGACGAAGACCTCGACACCATCGTCGAGACCGTCGCCGCCGTCGCGGGCGGACACCGGTGACCGCCCTCAAGCGTGTCGCGCTCGTCGGCGCCGGCACCATGGGAAGCCACCATGCGCGCGTGATCTCGCAGTCGGCAGGCGCCGAGCTGGCGCTCCTCATCGACCCCCGCGAAGCGGTCGGCGCGAGCGTCGCCGAGCGTTTCGGCGCCAGCTGGCTCCCGGAGCTCCCCGACCTCGACGGGATCGACGCGGTCGTCGTTGCGGCCGCCACCGAGGCCCACTACGACCTGGCCACGCGCGTGCTCGGCCAGGACGTTCCGCTGCTGGTCGAGAAGCCGGTCGCGGACAGCCTGGCGCGGACCGAAGAGGTCATCGCCCTCGCCGATTCGCGCGACATCCCGTTCATGTGCGGCCTCCTCGAGCGCTACAACCCCGCGGTCATGACGGCTCGCGGAATCATGGGCGAGCCCATCCACATCACGGCGTCCCGGCACTCGCCGTACGCCCCGCGCATCCGCACCGGTGTCGCGTGGGACCTGCTCGTGCACGACGTCGACCTCGCCATCGGCTTCGTCGGCGCGGCGCCCGTCGCGGCCGAGTCCCGGCTCGGATACTTCCACCCGGAGTCGCTCCAGGGCGCGGAGGACGTCGCCGAGACGATCCTCGACTTCCCGGGCGGCGCCATCGCCCATGTGTCCGCGAGCCGCATCGGCCAGCGCAAGATCCGTCAGCTCTCGGTCTACGAGCGCGACCGCCTCATCGAGGTGGACCTGCTGCGGCGCGATGTCACCGTCTACCGCCACGTCTCCGAGAACTCCGTCGACGACGGCCGCGGCTACCGCCAGCAGACGGTCATCGAGATCCCCGAGCTCGTGAGCTCGCAGGAGCCCCTGACCACGCAGTTCGCCCGGTTCCTCGACGTCATCGACGGCCGCATCGACGCCGCCGCCGAGCGCGCGAGCTTCCTCCCGGCGCACCGCGTGATCGACCAGGTCATCTCGCAGAGGCCGAGCGCCGCGGCATGAGCGCGTCCACCGGGCGCCGTGAGAGACGGATGCCCGCGCTGCTCCAGAAGCCGATGGTGCGCTACCTGCTCGCGGGCGGCGTCGCCTTCCTCGTCGACTTCGGGCTCCTGGCGCTGTTCCATGAGGTCTTCGGATGGGTCACCTGGCTGGCCGCCGGCGTCGCCTTCATCGTCAGCTTCGCGTTCACCTACTTCATCCAGCGGGTCTTCTCGTTCGAGTCGACCGCGCCGCATGGCAAGGCCCTGATCAAGTACACTCTGCTGGTCGCCTTCAACACCCTGGCGACCGCGATCATCGTCGGGCTGGTCGACCAATCCGCGCTCTCCTGGGCCGGCGGAAAGGTGATCGCCACCGCGGTGACCACTGTGTGGAACTACTTCGCGTACAAATACTGGGTGTTCGCATCGCCGCCCTCGGCCATCGTCGAGCCGGAGCCCGGAGAGGACTGAACTATGTACAACGGCGCACGAATCGCCGCTGTGGTGCCCGCTTACAAAGAAGAGAAGATGATCTCCCAGGTCATCGACACGATGCCTGAATTCGTGGACCACATCGTGATCGTCGACGATCACAGCCCGGACGGGACGAGCGCGGTCGTGCAGGCCAGCACCGACGACCGCGTCGTGCTGATCCGCCACGAAGTCAACCAGGGTGTCGGCGGCGCCATCATCACCGGGCACCGCGCTGCCATCGACCTCGGCGCCGACGTGAACGTGATCATGGCCGGCGACGCGCAGATGGACCCGGCCTACCTCCCGGCCCTGCTCGACCACGTGACGACCGAGGGCTACGGCTTCGCGAAGGCCAACCGGTTCTTCGCCCCGGAGTCCTTCCACGGGATGCCCCGCTACCGGATCTTCGGCAACATCGTCCTGTCGTTCATGACGAAGCTGGCCTCCGGGTACTGGCACCTCTTCGACCCGCAGAACGGCTACACGGCGATCCGCACGGACGTGCTGCGCCGGGTGCCGCTGGACAACGTCGCGCGGCGGTACAGCTTCGAGAACGACCTCCTGATCCACCTGAACATCCTGCAGGTGCCTGCGGTGGACGTGCCCATCCCCGCCGTCTACGGCGAAGAGGTGTCGAGCATCCGCCTCGGCCGGGTGGTCCCCGAGCTGCTCAGCCTCCTCACGCGCGGCTTCTGGCGACGGATCTGGTACCGCTACGTACTGTGGTCGTTCTCCCCCATCGCACTGCTCCTGGTGCTGGGCATGATCCTCTTCCTCTTCGGATTCGGCGTCGCCATCTGGGTCTGCTTCCAGATCGCCGCTTCCGTGGTCGCGACGGCAGCCACGGTCATGCTCGCGGCACTGCCGCTGATGCTGGGGACGCAGATGCTCATCAGCGCCCTGCAACTCGACATCCAGGCGAGCCCGTCGACGCCGAGTTACCTCCCGTTCGAACGGGAGCCCGACATCACCTGATCGGGCTCCGAACGGAAGAAGGCGGCCACCGCGATGCGCGGTGGCCGCCTTCGTGCGTCTTCCGTCAGGGCGCGGCAGGGACCGCCTGCGGCGTCACCGAGTAGAGGTGGAAGGTGGTCGGCCCCTGTTTGATCGTCGCCTGCTCGGCGAGGCAGGGCTGATCGACGGGCGCGTCGGAGATGACGTGACGCACGTGCTTCTGCGCGAACGAATAGCAGGAGTCGAAGGTCATCACGATCGCATCGGCCGCGGGGTTGTGCGGGTTCGGAGCGCCCTGGCCGGCCACCCAGCTCAGGTTCGCGAGGCGGTTCCAGTTCAGCTCGTGCGTGTGGGCCGGGTCGATCTGCTTCCACATCTCCGCCGGGGGTGCACCCTGGAACCCGTTGTAGCCGGGCAGTCCCGACTGGACGAGCACAGCGCTCGGCAGGCGAGAGTCCCCGACGCCCACCCAGCTCCCGGGATCGGCCGCCTGCATCGCGTGCATCTTCTTGGCGACCGCCGTGTCGTTGAGGTCGTACACCCCGCGGTAGAGCGGGTTGACCCCCATCGAGCCGATCAGGGAGACGGCGAGGAAGCAGACGCTGCCGATGAGCGCCCAGCCCGACGAGTAGGCCACGACCGAGAGCACGAAGAGCACACCGACGATCGGCCACGACCACGACTGGATCACCAGCGGCGAGCCGAGGTGGAAGAGGTGCACGGCGACGATCGCGACGGAGCCCGCGGCGAGCACACCGGCCAGGACCGTGGCGATGACCGGCATCCTGCCCTTCTCGCGGCGGATGGCGTCGGCGCGCTGGGCGATGACCAGCGCGAACACCACCGACAGGAGGCCGAAGCCCATCCGCAGGCGGCCATCCGTCGTCCGGTCGAGCAGGATGAGGTGAGAGATCGCGTCCCAGCCCGGGAGGACGAGGAAGAGGGTGAAGAGCGCGGTGACCGCGAGCAGGGCGACGAGGAGCCAGTCGGTCCCCCGCCGGGCGCGGCGGTCGCGCACGATGAGCCAGATCGCCGGGACGGCGAGGAACAGCCCGATCAGGAAGAACGTCGAGGCCTCCGAGGCGTTCCCGCCGAGCGGCTGCCCGCCGACAACGCCGAGGTTGCGCGTCACCGGGGCGGCGAAGAGGGCGATCAGGCCGTCCTTGTTCGTCTGCCCGGTGTGCTCGAATCTCTGGCCCGGGTAGACGGTGTCGAGGAACCTCTGGATCGTGGCCCACCTGGTCACGATCCACACGAGCAGCACGGCGACGCCGGCGGCGCCCCCGACGAGGATCGGGAGGAGCGAGCGGACGCGCGCCCGGATCGGGCCGTCGTACCCGACGCCCTCCTCGAAGGCGAGCGGCCGGCGCCCGAGCAGCAGGCCGACGCCCGCGAACAGCACGACGAACACCGCAGGCACGATGAACGGGACGTAGACCCCCATCCCCATGGTCACCGTCAGGTAGCCGACCACGCCGACCCAGGTCCGGCGTTGCCAGCGGCTGCGCGATTTGATCAGCCAGACGACGGCCGCGATCGTGGCGAACGCCCACGCGGCCGGCCAGAAGGTCACGGGCAGGTACCACCACTGGAAGAACGGGGCGAAGAAGAATCCGACCGCGATCGCCGCCGCGGTCACCGGACGCCGGGGCAGGAACGTGACGGCGGCCAGGTACGCGGCCGCCATCAGGGCGAAGCCGGGAAGCCACCATTTCAGCGCCATCGCGTTGTCCAGAGGCAGGAACCAGAAGCCGAGGAGGTGCGGACGGAAGACCATCGACCAGTCCCACGACGGCAGGTCCGACTGGACGGTGGAGTCGATTCCGCCCGGGAAGGTGTGGTTGACCACGGGGAGGCCCTGCTCCACCTGCGAGATGGTCCAGGCCGTCTGCACCGACCACTCGTCGCTGCGGATCGCCTCCGGCTCGCCGGCGATGAGACTCGAGTCGGACCCGGTGGCGAAGAACTGGTGGAGGAAGCCCGTCGACGAGCCCGTGATGCCGAGTCCGACGAAGACGACGAGGAGGATGAACAGCACCGCGGGGAACGCGACGACGACACGCCAGTTCGGGAGGCCGACCCGCGTCGGTGCGACCGCAGCGCGCCAGCGCGCGACGACGGCACGGCCGGGACGGCGCCGTCCTGCGACCTCTTCCTGGTCGCCGGTGGCGGCTTCGACCGGTTTCTCACCGACGGCAGAGTTCACTTCTTCATTCCTTGGGTGTATGGCGTGATGGCAGCCACGAGCTTACTTGACGGGCGCTGGATTTCCGCTGATCCTGCGGCGCGCCTAGGCAGGCTGGACGAGGTCTCGCGCAATGTCCTGGAGGCCGCGGCTCGCGTAGCGCGCGTACGCCCCCGTCGTGGCGAGCAGGAGGACGGGCACAGCCCGCAGCAGGCGGTTGCGCGGCATCCGGGCACGCCTGGACTCGAAGACCGCCTTACGGCGGGCTTCGGTCACGAGGTCGGTGGCCGCGCCCATCGCGGGAAGCCGCTCGGCCAGCACGGCGCCCCGCCTGGCGAGCGTGCGGTTCCTGTCGCCGCGGGGCTCGAGCATCCTGCCGAGCTTGTAGCGGAGCGTCGGCTCGATCACCCCGATCGCGTTCGCGCCGTGGATCCGGTAGCGGGTGGGTCGGGACTCGACGACGGCGAGCCCGCCGCGCGCCGCCGCCACGATCGCGAGCCACTCGTCGTGGACCCACTCATCGGGGAAGGGAGCGGCGGCCTCCAGCAGCGAGCGGCGGAAGACCATGGTCGCCCCGGTGGCCAGGTTCCTTCGGAGGAGCGCTCCGAACCCCCTGCCGTCACGCACCGCGTCCAGTTCGTCCGCACGCAGCTCCAGGCTCTGGAACAGGGTCGCACCGGTCGGCGCGCCGTCGCCGTCGATGATCGTGGCGTCGGTGAACACGCAGAGCAGTCCGGGGTCGGCCTCGAAGCGCTGGGCGAGAGCCTCCAGCCGGTCCCGCTCCCAGACGTCGTCCTGGTCGCAGAGCGCGATGAGGTCGCCCGTCGCCGCCTGGATCGCCTGTTCGAAGTTTCGCACCACTCCGAGGGCGACGGGATTCTCGATCACCGTCAGCTCGGGCGCACCGGCTCCGGCCGCCCGCACGGCCCCGGCGACGATGGCGACCGTGCCGTCGGCCGAGGCGTCGTCCGAGAGCACCAGCTCGTCGGGAAGCCGCGCCTGGGACAGGATGCTCGCGACCTGCTCGCCCACGAACCGTGCACCGTTGTGCGTGCACAACGCGACCGAGATCCTCACTCGGCGTCCTGGTGCAAGTAGTCGTAGAACTCGTCCTTGCGGTCGCGCAGGCCGTGGTATTGGTTGCCGCTCTCCTCCGCCATGACCTGGCCGATCAGGACGGCGGACTTCCGCACCTGCCAGCCGTGCCGCAGCGCTCGCGAGGTCATCCACTGGTCCTCGAGCATCAGGAACCGCGCGGGAAGGTCGAAATAGCCCGGCTCGGAGACGAGCTCGATGTCGGCGATCGTACCGCCGGTTCCCGCGTAGTCCAGGGCCTCACCGGCCGCGACCTCCGACCGCTGCCAGTGGCTCCCGTGATTGGCGAAGCCCCACCAGGCAGTGACGCTGTGCGGCCGGTACTCGGACAGCAGGGTGGCGACGAAATCGGGCATCACGTCCTGATCGTCGTCGAGCATGACGAACGGACCGCGCACACCGGCCTGCCACAGCCAGCGCGCGACGACGAACCGGGCGATTCCGCCGATGTTGCTCGGCGACTCGTAGAGCTCGATCGACGCGAGGTTCACGAGCCGCGCGTCCTCCAGCACCCGCCGGTAGAGCTCGGTGTTCGCGGCGTGGTTGTTCCAGAGGATCAGCCGGATCGGCCCATCGGTCTTCTGCAGCGCGAGCATCCGGACGATCTCGGGCAGCCGCGCCGGACGCTTGTAGAGGCACATGACGATCGGGACGGCGTCCTCGGTGATCTCGCCGAGGGTCACGAGCGGCTGGATCGGAGCGGCGATGAGGTCGTGGACGGTCCGCGCCCGACGCGCCTCGGCGTGAGCGACGCGGCGCCGGTCGCGGTCGTCGCGCACCGAGCCGGCCGTGCGGGCGATGCGCCCGGCGACGCCGTTCACCGCGGCTCCCGCCCGATCCGCCACGCGCACGACGCGCCGTGAGCGCTGTGCGGCAAGGGCCGCCTCGGCGGCCTCCGCGCGCCGTTCGGCGTGCGCAAGCCGCCCGGCCAGCGAGAGCTGTTCTGCAACAGCGACCCGCAGGGCCTCCCGCTCCACCGCCGGCAGAGCGTCGATCGGGGTGTCCGCCGCGGCCCGGAGGTCGCGGAGCCTGTCGTCGAGCGCGAAGCCAGCGGACTCCATCTCACCTGCCGTCGGGGTGCCGGCCAGATACCGGGCGGTCGCGAGCGGATCGCCTCCGGACGCCGCCAGCCGTTGCGCGAGCGAGCGCGAACCCAGCCGGAGCACCTCGACGGTCGACTGCTCGGCCGGGACGTCGGGGCCGGGACGTCGGGCCGTGCGCGTCACCGGATCCACCGGCACGCCGATCGAACGCAGCCGGTCCGGGTCCCGCGCGTCCCGGTGGACGAGCCGATCGAACCCGGCGCCCGACGCCGCAGCAGGCCCGGTCAGGCCCGTCACCGGAACATCGATGCGCGCGACCGTGCGGTCGAGCGCCCGCAGCGCCTCCACGAGCCGGGTCGACGGGTCGGCCGCCACCCAGAACTCGCCCCCGGCGGCATCGAGCACCCAGTCGTCGCCGTCGGGAGCCCAGGCCGCGACGAGCTCGACCGCTCCCGGCGCCAGTCTGCTCTCGATCGCCGACCGCAGCGCAGGATCGTCGGCCGGGTCGATGAGGACGACGCGGTCGACACCCTGCGCCCGATGATGGTCGACGGTCGCTGCGATCAGGTCGACGTCGGCCGGCGAGACGTGGACGGCGAGCGTGATCCCCAAATCGTTTCCCCCGTTCGGGCTCAGGCCGGACGTCCGCTGCGTTCGCCGAGATCCTCGGCGGTCGGCTCGGCGTACACCGCGCCGACCGCGTATTCGTAGTACGGGACGTCGAACGAGGTCACCTGCGGCAGGTCGTGGATGTGCCGTCCGGCGAAGTCCATCAGCGAGGCATTGAGGAAGTACTTCCCCGTGCCGAACCGGACGTCCTTGAACGTGAACCGGACGGTGCGCTCCTCGCGCAGGGTCGGGAGACGGAGCCCGATGCGCTTCGTGGTCGTGCCGTAGACGGCCTGTCCCATCGTGTTGTCGATCTGGATGGCACCCATCCAGTCGTCCAGCCCGTCGTAGTGCTCGACGTCCATCTCGACGACCAGGTCAGACCCGGGAGACACCTCGTCTCCCGGCTGTCCGCCTGCCGGATAGACCCGGACGTCGTGGATCACACCGCGGCCCATGATCTCGTCGACCTTGTCGCCCTCGGCGGCCTGGCGCCGTTCCTCCAGGTTCTCGCGCAACAGCGCGACGCCCTTGTTCGGCTCGCCCTCGTATTTGACCTCGCCCTTGTCGAGGAGGATGACCCAGTCGCAGAGCTCGGTCACCTGGCCGGAGGAATGGGTCACGAGGATGATCGTGCGTCCCTGCTCCTGGAACGACCGGATCTTGTCGAGGCACTTGCGTTGGAAGGCCTCGTCGCCGACCGCGAGGATCTCGTCGACGAGGAGGATGTCCGGGTCGGTGTGCACGGCGACCGCGAAGGCGAGCCGCACGTACATGCCCGACGAGTAGAACTTGACCTGCGTGTCGATGAAGTCCGCGATGCCGGAGAAGGCGACGATCTCGTCGAAGCGCTCCTCGGTCTCCTTGCGCGTGAGCCCGAGGATCGATGCGTTCAGGAAGACGTTCTCCCGGCCGGTCAGGTCGGGATGGAAGCCCGCGCCGAGCTCGAGGAGCGCGGCGATCCGCCCGCGGTGGCTGACGGAGCCCGCGGTCGGCTCGAGGATCCCGCCGATCACCTTGAGGAGCGTGCTCTTGCCCGAGCCGTTGTGGCCGATGAGGCCGACGGTGGTGCCCGCGGTGATGTGGGCCGTCACGCCCTTGAGCGCCCAGAAGTCCTCGCGGTGCTTGCGGCCGCGGCCGAAGCCGGTGAGGCGCTCCTTGAGGGAGTTGTCCTTGCGGACGACGAAGCGCTTGGTGACATCGTCGATGACGATGATCTCCGGCGCGGTCTCCTCGGCGGGCGAGGCGCTGGTCACTGGTGTAGTCATACTGCTCGTCATGGCCTTCTGATCACAGTTCCTGCGCGAAGTTGCCCTGCAGGCGCGCGAACACCCGCTGGAAGCCGACCAGCATGATCAGACCGATGGCGATCGCGATCAGCATCCGCGGCAGGAGCCATTCGGGCGACGGCTGGGTGTCCCCGCTCACCCACATGGCCTTCTGGAAGCCGAGGACGGCCAGGGTGATCGGGTTGTTCGTGTAGATGTCCAGCAGGACGCCGTTGCCGAGCGCAGCCTGGACGGTGCTCCACGGGTACACGATCGGCGACGCCCACATCAGGATCATCAGCCCGACCTCCACCAGATACTGGATGTCGCGGAGGTAGACGTTCGCCGCCGAGAGCAGGATCGCGAACGCCGTGCCGAACACGAGGACCAGCAGGAACGCGGGGATGAGGTAGACGATGCCGGGGTGGATCGGGAACTTCCGCAGGACCAGCGTGGCGATCACCAGGATGCCGAACTGGATGAGGAAGTTGAACAGCGCGGAACCGACGCTCGCGAGCGGGAAGATCTCGCGTGGCAGGTAGATCTTCTTGATCAGGCCGGAGTTGCCGACGATCGAGGAGGTCCCTCCCGCCACGATCTCGCTGAAGAGCGTGTACGCGGTCAGGCCGGTGAAGACGTAGATCGCGAAGTCGGGCGTGCCCCGCGCAGCGCCGAGGAAGCGGCCGATGACCACGTAATAGATGACGAGCTGGGTCAGCGGCCGCACGAGCGACCAGAGGAAGCCCAGCGTGCTGTCCTTGTAGCGGGCCTTGAGGTCGCGGCGGACCAGCAGGCCGAGCATCTCGCGCTGCCCGAGGATCTCGCGCAGCGACGCCCAGCTCCCGCCGAGGGCGCCGCCCTTCGCGCCGGTGCGGACGAGCGGCGCGTCGGCGAGCGCAGCGAAACGGGCGTCGCGCAGTTCGCGATCGGAGAGTCTTTGATTGGCCATGAGCAGAAGCAAGCATAGCTTGCGCCCTCCTGAACCCCGGCTGAGCGAACCGTTCCCGGCTGTGCGGCCCCGGGTGGTCAGCGGCCGGGACGGAGGCGGACGACGGCGTCGCTCCAGCGCACGACCTTGCGCGACCGGAGGTGGTCGATCTCCTCGTAGAGACGCGCCTCCCGCGCTTCGACCGCCCGGACGTCCTCGAGCAGACCGTCGATGCGCTGCTTGCCCTCGTCGATGTAGCCGAGCAGCTCCGCGATCCGCGCGTCCGCCGCGGCCTGCGCCTGGCGCTGCTCGCGCTCGAGCCGTGCGATCGAGGGCGCCCAGCGCCGCGCCGCCGACAGCTCCTTCGCGTCGAGGGGCACATCGGCGACCGGGGACTCGAAGGCCTCGGCGATGCGGAGGTCCCGCACGAGGGTCCCGTCGGCGACGGCCGCGTCGACCTCGGCGGCATCCGGGTGACGCAGCACGTAGTAGGCGAACAGCAGACCGTCGAGGTAGCGCCGGTACTCGCGCATCCCGTGGTGGTTCGGGCTGGGCTGGAGGTCGGGGTTCGACGCGTACGCGCGACCCGACTTCTCGACCTTGCCCTCGAACTGCTCCCACGAGCGCCACGGGAAGTGGAGCACCTCCAGGGCCAGGTCCGCCGGGACCTCGCCCTTCCGCTCGAGGTTGACGAAGTGGTTGCCCTGCGCGACCTCGATGTCGGGCGAGCCGATGTGGACGGCGTCGGCCGTCGCGTGCGCGTGGATGCCGAGCTCGTTCATCCGCCCGACCGGGCGCCTGTCCTGCAGCGTGAGCCGCTGCAGCCCCGTTCCACGTCCCGCGGGATCGCCGATCATGTCGATGACCTCGACCGGGAACGTGCGCAGCGACACCGGCATCTCGGAGAGGACGTCGCGCACGGTCGCGCCACCCGCCCGAGGCAGCCAGAACTCGTCCGCGTCGGCGTTGATGACCCAGTCCGCGCCGTGCACCGTCGCAGCGTCGCGCGCCATTCCGGTGACCACGCTGAACTGCTGCTTGCGCTGGACGGGATCGTGGCGGAGGTCGATGCGATCGCCGTACGACTCCAGGATCTCGGTCGTGCCGTCGACGGATCCGTTGTCGGTCACGATGATGGCGTCCGCGCCCTGCGCGATCAGGTTGTCGATCACCGGTCCCACGATGTCCGCCTCGTCGCGGACCATCAGCGTGACGGCAAGTCTCACGGGTTTCCTCACTACTATTCGGGAATTCACACAATCATGCCATAGCGCGAAACGTGATCCGGACCTTTCCCGGGGGCTACCTTGTAGACTCGGTGGGTTCATCAGCAGAGAAGAGTGGTCGAGGGGTTCGGAACGAATGAAGAAGCGCCGCAACGGAGTCGTCTCCGTCGTCCTGGTCAACTTCCGGGGGGCGGACGACACGATCGAATGCGTGCGCGGCCTGCGGGAGCTCAACTGGCCGGCCGACCGGCTGGAGATCGTCGTCGTCGAGAACGGCTCGGGTGACGACAGCCTCGAGAAGCTGAAGGCGCTCGGCGACGACATCGTCCTGATCGACTCCGGCGCCAACCTCGGCTTCACCGGAGGCTGCAACCTCGGGGTCGAGCACTCCAGCGGCGAGTTCGTCGCGTTCCTCAACAACGACGCGAAGCCGCACCCCGACTGGATCGCCGAGGCGATCGCGACCTTCGACGGCGGCCTTGAGATCGGCGCGGTCGCCAGCAAGGTCCTCGACTGGGACGGCGTCGACGTCGACTTCGTCGACGGCTCGGTGACCTGGTACGGCATGGGCTACAAGCCGCACGCCGGCGAGAAGGACCGCGGGAGCTGGGATGTCGAGAAGGACGTCCTCTTCGGCACGGGCGCCGCCATGTTCATCCGCGCGGAGGTCTTCGAGGAGCTCGGCGGCTTCGACGACAACTACTTCATGTTCTACGACGACGTCGACCTCGGCTGGCGCCTCAACCTGCTCGGCTACCGCTTCCGGTTCCAGCCGAAGTCGCTGGCGTATCACAAGCACCACGCGTCGATGAACAAGTTCGGCAACTTCCGCGAGGAGTACCTGCTCGAGCGCAACGCGCTCTACACGCTCTACAAGAACCTCGAGGACGACTCGCTCCGCGACGTGTTCGCCGGCGCCCTCCTGCTCGCCGTCCGGCGCGCGGTCGCCCGCGGTCGCCTCGACTCCACCTCACTCGACCTGCGCAACCCCGGCGACGACTCGCAGCGCGAATCGCCCGTCGACAAGTCGACGCTCGCCGGCATCTTCGCCATCGACCAGTTCGTCGAGCACCTTCCCGAGGCCACCGCCGAGCGCGAGAAGGTCCAGAGCACGCGCGTGCGCTCCGACCGTGAGCTGATCCGCCTCTTCGGGAAGGTCGACGAGCCGGCGTACCCGATCGAGTCCTACCTCGCGGGCTACGAGAAGATCGTGAGCCAGCTCGACGTGCTCTCGGCCACCGCGAAGCGGCGCATCCTCGTCGTGACCGGCGACCCGATCGGCGGCAAGATGGCCGGGCCGGCGATCCGCGCCTGGCACATCGCCAAGGAGCTCTCGTCCGAGCACGACGTGCGCCTGGTGAGCTACACGCGGGCCGAGAAGCTGGACGACATCCCGTTCGAGACCGCGGTCATCTCCCACCACCACCCCTCGTCCGTCAACGAGCACGAGGCGTGGGCCGACGTCATCATCGCCCAGGGCAACGGCATCGCGCTGTTCCCCGCCCTCGCGAAGACCGAGAAGGTCCTGGTCGTGGACGTCTACGATCCGATGCACCTCGAGCAGCTCGAGCAGGGTCGTGGCCAGGCGATCAAGGCGTGGGACAAGCAGATCTCCGACGCGACCTCGACGCTGAACCACCAGCTCCTGCTCGGTGACTTCTTCCTCTGCGCCAGCGACCGCCAGCGGCACTTCTGGCTGGGCCAGCTCGCCGCGCTCGGCCGCGTCAACGCGTACACGTACTCCCGCGACTCCGAGCTGGACTCGCTCATCGCGATCGCGCCCTTCGGGATCTCGAGCGACGACCCGGTCCAGAGCCGGCACGCGATCCGCGGCCAGGTGCCCGGCATCGGCGAGAACGACAAGGTGATCGTCTGGGGCGGCGGCATCTACAACTGGTTCGACCCCGAGACGCTGATCCGGGCCGTCGCCGAGGTCGCCAAGCGCCACGACGACGTCCGACTCTTCTTCATGGGCGTCAAGCACCCCAACCCCGATGTGCCCGAGATGGAGATCGTCGCGACCTCGCGCGCGCTGGCCGCCCAGCTCGGAGTGCTCGGCGTCAACGTCTTCTTCAACGACAACTGGGTGGACTTCGACGACCGCCAGAACTTCCTGCTCGACGCCGACCTCGGCGTCTCCACCCACTTCCAGCACGTCGAGACCACCTTCTCGTTCCGTACCCGCATCCTCGACTACCTCTGGTCGGGCCTGCCGATCGTGACCACGGAGGGCGACTCGTTCGGCGACCTGGTAGCCGCGGAGAGCCTCGGCGCGGCCGTCCCCGAGCGCGACCAGGCCGCGCTCGTCGACGCCCTCGAGACCTACCTGTACGACCCCGAGAAGGTCGCAGCGGCGCGCGCGAACGTCGCCCGCGTGCGCGACGACTTCCGCTGGTCGCGCACCCTCGCGGCGCTGGTCGAGTTCTGCAAGGCCCCGGTCCACGCCGCCGACAAGAAGGTGGCGTCCGCCAAGCGGGAGAAGGCCGTCAAGACGACCGCCAAGCGGGTGCCGAGCACCGGTATCCGCCGCGACATGGAGCGCGCGATGTACTACCTCCGTGAGGGCGGTCCGACGGCGGTCGTGGAGCGGTACCGGGCACGCGCGGTCCGCCGCCGCGACGCCCAGAGCTGACTCGATGTCGCCTCGCGTCCTCGTCGTCACCGTCACCTACGCGTCGTCAGAGGTCCTCCCCGCGTTCCTGGCGTCACTGAGCGGGGCAGGCGCGTCGATCGCCGAGACTGTGGTGGTGGAGAACTCCTCCCCCGATGCCGCGGTGACCCGGGAGCTCGCCCTCGCCGCCGGGGCCCGTTTCGTCGACGCCGGCGGCAACAGAGGCTACGGCGGCGGCGTCGCCGCCGCGCTCGCCACGATCGAGGACGAGTACGACTACCTGCTCGTCGTCAATCCGGACGTCGTCTTCGCCGAGGGCGCCGTCGACCGGCTCGTCCGCGCAGCGGAGGAGATGCCGGGAGGCGGATCGTTCGGGCCGCGGATCCTGACGGCCGAAGGCGATGTGTACCCGTCGGCCCGCCGGCTGCCCTCGCTGCGCACCGGCATCGCGCACGGCCTCTTCGGTCGGGTCTGGCCGTCGAACCCCTGGTCGGTCGCGTATCGCGCCGAAGGACAGACGGACCGCCGCCGCGCCGCCGGATGGCTCTCCGGCGCCTGCGTCCTCATCCGCACGACCGCCTGGCGCGAGGTCGGCGGATTCGACCTCGGCTACTTCATGTACTTCGAAGACGTCGACCTGGGCGACCGCCTCGGCAGGGCGGGATGGCGGAACATCTACGTGCCGGATGCCGTCATCACGCACACGGGCGCCCACTCGGCCTCCCGCGAGGTCAAGCGGATGGAGCGCGCGCACCACGACAGCGCCTACCGCTACCTCTCCCGTCGCTACTCGGCCTGGTACTTCGCTCCATTGCGCCTGGCGCTGCGCCTCGGGCTCTGGGGGCGGCTCTGGTGGATCTCCCGCTGAGACCCCTGCGCCGCTAGCGGATCACGGGGAGCACGGCACGATCGCGCCGACGTCCGACGTCAGCACGGATGTGCCGCCGAGGAGCACGATCTTCTTGACCCCCATGCTCGCCAGGGTGTTGCCGATGCTGCGGGGCACGCAACCACCCTGGACGACGAAGAGCGGCGCTCCCTGAGCCCCGGCCGCAGCGGCACCCGAGAGCGCGTCGGGGAAGCTCCATCCCGTGGCGAGGTAGGCCGTCTGGGCGGTCTTGTACGCCGCGGCGTTCAGGACCTGGCTGGTCTGGAACCGGTCCGCGCCGCCGAGCCGCGTGACGGACCTGCCCATCCCGGTCAGCTCGGTCTGCATCCCGTCCGGCACGACGCTCGTCCCGCCGACGAGGACGAGGGTGGAGATCGGCTTGCCCGCGAGGTAGGTCTTGGTCGCCGGGTCGAGAGCGGGGCTCCGGCCGTCGACGAGGATCACGGGGCGCTTCGACGACCCGGCGGCGGAGCTCGCGGAGAGCGCGTCGGGGAAGCTCAGCCCGGAGGCCAGGTACGCTCCGGTCGCACCGGGGAACGCGAAGTCGGCGACCTTCCTCGAGGTCTCGAAACGGTCGGCTCCCGCGACGCGGACGACCACGGTCTGGAGCGATCCGATCGCGCTGAGGACGCCGTCGCTGACCGCTGCGGGGCCGCCGACGACGATCACGCTCTTCGGCGCGAGCCGCTTCAGCTCGGTGGCCACCGACGCCGGGAGCTGATTCTGCCCGACGAGGAGGAGCGGCGCCTTCTGAGCGGCCGCGGCCGGCGCCGCCGAGATGGCGTCCGCGAAGTCGACCCCGGAGGCGATGTAGACCGTGCCGCCCGTCGTGGACGGGTAGGTGGCCTGCGACACGGCGGCCGAGGTCGCGAACCGGTCGGCGCCCTGGAGCCGCGCGGTGGTGGGGGCTCCCCCGATGGCCGACGAGTAGAAGGCGCTGAGGCAGCCGAGCGGAGTGCTCCCCGCGCCGTTGCCCGGCGAGGGCAGCGCGGTGACGCACGCGTAGTACTGCCCGTCGCCGCTGCGGGGGATGCTGACGGAGAAGCCGTGGGCGTTGCCCGCGCCCGGGTACGCGGCGCCGACGTCGGGCCGGTCCAGGTTGGCCGTCACGGTCCGGCTCGCGAGCCCGGCGGGGGTGTTGTACGTCACGAGGACGTCGATCGACGTGCGCATGAGGGACTTGTCGAGCGCCCAGCCGCGGACGTCGAACGTCGAGGCGGACAGGCTCGCCTGGTCGAAGCTGCCGATCGGCGCTGCACCGCCGGTGGTCGGGCCGAACCAGTCGGAGTACAGGCGCCAGAAGTTGCGGTTGCCGTAGGCGGAGCAGGAGTCTCCTGTGCCGTAGAGGTTCGCGAGCGCTGCGGCGTTCGGCTGGTAGGGCGTGTAGTAGTAGAGGGCCGCCGTCGCGGCGTTGCGGATCAGCACCGGGCTGGAGCCGCAGGACGCGGTGGGACTGTACCGGATGGCGCTCGTCGCGCCGACCGGGTACCACGTGAAGCTGTTGCTCGTCCCCGGCGGGTTGCCGTAGCGCTTGAACTGCCAGGCCGCCATGTACACCTGGTTGTAGAAGCCGTAGTAGAGGGTGTTGCACGCGGACGTGTCCGGACAGGCGTATCCCGTCGCCTTGAGGAACTGGCCGGTCGACGGCCAGTCATCGGTGACCAGGCTCTGCTCCTTCTCCAGCAGGACGAGGAGCACCTTCTGGCTGATGCCGCAGGCCGCCCCCACCCGCGCGATGATGGTCGCCGCGGACTCCCCCGCCGCACCGGTGTACGGCGTGCACATCGCGTCGCCCGGACGGCTGACCGTGTTCTCGCGGTAGTCCTTGAGGCAGGTGTAACCGGCCCGGCAGGTGGGGACCTGCGCGTTCAGGAAGCCTTGGATGGTCGCGGCGTCGAGCGCCTGGCCGTTGTAGAAGTTGAAGTCGCTGATGATGTAGCCGGGATCCCAGGACGACGCCACGGCCGTCTTCACGATGCCGCTCGGACTCTCGCGCACCGCGGCAGGCGGAGCAGCCGACGCCGCCCCCGCTGCCAGGACGTCGCCGCAGACGAGCGCCACGACCATCGCGACGACGGCATACAGCGGCGGGAGTCTGAGCGTCTTCACAGGAACCGACCCTAGCCGCTGCAGACCGTGAGAGCGGCGACCGACCCACCGAGGGCTGCCGTGCCGCCGACGAGCACGAGGCCGGTCGCGCCGAGGCGGCCGACCTCGGTCACCACGGTCTGGGGGATGCAGGTGGCCGGCCCGATGTACAGCGGGTGCCGGCTCACCCCCGCGAGCGCCGATCCGGAGAGCGCGTCCGGGAACGTGGCGGAGGACGCCAGGTAGAGCTGCGTGCTGGAGGCGAACGCGTTCTGGTTGACCGCCTGCGCCGTCGCGAAGCGATCGGCGCCCTGGAGCCGCTGGACCGTTCCGAGCCCGCTCAGCGACGATGCGTACTGATCCGAGATCGCAGCGGTGCCGCCGACGATGTCGAGCGTCGACGCGTGCAGGCCGCTGACGAGCTGCGCGGTGGCGGAGTCGACGGTGCCGACGCCCGGCACCAGGACCACCGGGGAGGTTGCGCTGCCCGCGGCCGCCCCGGACGACAGCGCGTCGGGGAAGTTGCCGCCGGAGGCGAAGTAGACCTTGCCTGCGGAGCCGAACGCCTGCTGCACGATCGCCCGGGAGGTCTCGTACCGGTCGGCGCCCCACACCCGCTGCACCTGCGGAGCGAGCTGCTGGAGCTGGGCGAAGACGCCGTCGGAGACGGCCGCGGTGCCGCCGACCACGATGATCTTGGGCGGCGCCAGCCGCTGGATCTCGGAGGAGACCGACGACGGCAGTTCGGTCGTCCCGGTCAGCAGCAGCGGGCCGCCGAGCTTGACCGCGGCCGGCCCGGCGCTCAGCGCGTCCGGGAAGGTCATCCCGCTCGCGACGACGACGACCTGCGCGGAGCCGGGATTCGGGTACGCCTGCTTGGACACCTGCACCGACGTGTCGAAGCGGTCGCTGCCGGAGATCCTGCTCACGGCCGGCGCGGCGACCAGAGTGACCGTGCCGCTGGTGACCGGCGACTTCGAGTAGGCGCCCCAGGTCGCCCGGATGCGGTAGCTGTGCGTGCCGACGGCGGGCGACGGCACCGACCAGGCGCCGCTGGAGTCCGGGTTGGTGGTCGCGCTCGGCCCCTGCGCGTCCGTGCGGCCGTCCCAGTAGACGGCCACCGTGGTCTGCGGGTCCGCCCCGGCGACTGTGCCGCTGAACGCGCTGCCCGTGAAGTACGCGCCGCCGCTCGGCACCGCGGTCGTGGGCGTCGAGACGCCGACTCCGAGCTCCCAGTCGGGCTGCATACTGGTCACGCTCGGCTGCGCGGCGGCGGACACCATCGGGAAGAACACGCCGATCTCGCCGCTGCCGCAGCTCGTGCTCTGCGAGCTCCCCGAGGTGGTGCCGAGAGCGAACGAGCCGACGAGAGCCGCTCCTCCGCTGTCGCCTTCGATGACACAGGCGCTCGTCACGACGGCGTTGACGTTCTGGCCTCCGACGGTCACCGGGGTGTCGACGGCGAGGATGGTTCCGCAGGTCCAGCCGCTGCTCGACCCGGACTTGCACATCGGGGCGCCCGCCACTCCGGCGGTGTCGCCGCGCACGGCGAGCTGGCTCGCTTCGGGCGCGCCAGCGCCGCCGCCCCAGGTGGAGACCGCCGGGCCGGACGAATAGGCCGGGTTCGTGACGTTGACGCGCGCCGTGTCGGAGCCGCCGCCGTACTGGACGGTCCCCGCGACATTCCCGAGCTGTGGGCCCCAGTACGCGTTGGGGTCGCTCGGCATCGCCTGCTGGATGCCGCTGACGCTGCCGGAGTAGCCCGCGACGCAGTGCCCTGCCGTCACGAAGTCCACCCGCTGCGCGGGGCCGACGCCGTTGAAGCCGATGGAGCAGCGGATCCCGGTGTTCCCGGTCAGGTACCCCCAGGCCGTCCCACCCACCGCGTTGCTGTTGGCGGCGGAGAAGTCGCGGTGCGCATACTTCGACGGCGGAGCCTGGCCGACCGTCACCTGCGCGCCGGTCGACTGCGCCACCGCGACATCGGCGGCGGAAGTCACCCGCAAGCTCAGCCGTGTGCCGTCCAGCTGGGCGTCGGCGACGTGGACGCCCTCGGCCTTCAGCTTCGCCACGAGACGCCCCGCGTCCTGCGCGGCCGCGGCACGGCTCAGGTAGTCGGTCGGGGTCAGCCCGAGATCGCGCTGGACCGCGTCGGCCAGGCCGCGCGGAAGCTCGGCCGCCGGGCCGGCGAAGCGCGACGGCGCGTAGTCGCCCATGTGCCCGACAGGGGTTCCGTGGCTCGGCGGTTCGGCAGCGGACGCTGCGGGAGCTGCTGCCGAAACGACGCCGACCGCAAGGGCGACGACCGCGAGCGCGGCCGATGCCGCTCTGACGCTGACCATCTGGTGGAGTCCCCTTTCGACAGACGCTCTCCACCCTAACCTCGGGTGTCGACCGGATCGAGGGGTCCCTCTAGCCCCGATAGGGGGCCACGGCGATGCTCGCTCAGCGATCCAGGAGCGTGTTCAGGTACCGGCCGTAGCCGCTCTTGACCAGCGGGCCGGCGAGTTCTGCGAGTCGCTCGTCGTCGATCCAGCCGGCGCGCCAGGCGACCTCCTCGACGCAGCCGACCTTGAAGCCCTGCCGGTCCTCGATGACGCGCACGTACTCCGACGCCTGCATCATCGACTCGAAGGTCCCGGTGTCGAGCCACGCGGTTCCCCGGTCCAGGACCTGCACCTGCAGCTTGCCCGCCTGGAGGTAGCGCTCGTTGACCGTGGAGATCTCCAGCTCACCGCGCGCGCTCGGCTCGATGGTCTTCGCGATCTCGACCACGGAGTTGTCGTAGAAGTAGAGGCCGGGCACCGCGTACTTGCTCTTCGGCTTGACCGGCTTCTCCTCGATGGAGAGCGCGGTGAAGTTGTCGTCGAACTCGACGACGCCGTAAGCCGTCGGGTCGCTGACCTGGTAGGCGAAGATCAGGGCGCCGTCGATGTCGGCGTGCTGGCGCAGCGACGAGCCCAGGCCGGTGCCGTGGAAGATGTTGTCGCCGAGGACGAGCGCGACCGACTCCTCGCCGATGAACTCCTCGCCGATGATGAACGCCTGCGCGAGTCCGTCGGGCGAGGGCTGCACCGCGTACTCCAGCCGGATGCCGAGCTGCGAGCCGTCGCCGAAGAGGGCGCGGAACTGCTCGTTGTACTCCGGGGTGGTGATGATCAGGATCTCGTTGATCCCCGCCATCATCAGCGTCGACAGCGGGTAGTAGACCATCGGCTTGTCGTAGATGGGCATGAGCTGCTTCGAGATGCCCTTGGTGATGGGCCACAGCCGGGTGCCGGAGCCGCCGGCGAGGATGATTCCGCGCATGAGGTAGTGGTCGTCCTTACTTCTCGTCCAGCGAAGCGTAGAAGGCGCGTGCCGCGTCCCAGGTGGGAAGCAGCCCGCTCTCCTTCGCCTGCAGGAGGCCGGGGGCGTCGGTGTCCTTGGCGGACAGCAGGAGCTCGTCCGCCGGCACGGGGAACTCGAGGGCGATGTCGCCGTCCAGCGGGTTGATCCCGTGCTCACGTCCCGGATTGTAGACGTCGGTCACGAGGTAGCTCACGGTCGCGTCGTCGGTCAGCGCCACGAAACAGTGCCCGAGGCCCTCCGCGACGTAGATCGACCGGCGGTCGGTGTCGTCCAGGAGCACCGAGTCCCACTGGCCGAAGGTCGGCGAACCGACGCGGATGTCGATCACGAAGTCGAGCACGGCGCCCCGGTTGGCGCTCACGTACTTGGCCTGGCTCGGCGGGATGTCGGCGAAGTGGATGCCGCGGACCGAGCCGCGGCGCGACACCGAGGTGTTGCCCTGCTTGAGGTCGAGCGAGTGCCCCACCGCCTCCTCGAGGCGGTCGAACCGGTACCACTCCATGAAGACGCCGCGGTCGTCGCGGTGCTGCTGGGGGGTGATCTCGTAGGCGTCCGGGATGTTGAGTTCTCGAATCTGCACCCGGGGAGTCTACTGGCAGATGCTGAGCGCCCCCACCGCGTCGGTCAGCGACGCCGTGCCGCCGAGCAGGCCGATCGACGACGACCGCAGCGACAGCTCCGCCGCACCCGAGATGACGCAGTCCGCCGGGGTGACCAGGAGCGGGCTCCCGATCCGGCCGGCGTACGCCGCCCCGGACAGGGCGTCGGGGAAGACCGCGGCCGACGCGTAGAGCGTCTTCGCGGTCGCGGACGGGAACGCGTCGGCGTTGACCGCGAGGCTCGTGCGGAACCGGTCGACGCCGGCCACGCGGGTGACCGTGAACCCGGCGGAGCTGAGCCCGGAGGCGTAGGAGTCGGGGATGACCGCAGTGCCGCCGATCAGCTTGACGTCCGTCACGCTCATGCTGTGCAGGGTGTCGATGATCGCCGCGTCCGGCGCGTCGCCGCCGACGAGGATCACCGGCAGGTGCTGGGCCCCGGCAGCGGCGCCCGCGGACAGGGCGTCGGGGAAGTTCATCCCCGAGGCGAGGTAGGCCGTGGAGACGGTCGGGTACGCGCCGGAGGCGATGTCCCGCGACGTCTCGAAGCGGTCGGCTCCGGCGATGCGGGTGACCGTCGCGCCGGGCACGGCCGCTCCGAGCGCCGCCACGACTCCGTCGGTGACCGAAGCCGGTCCGCCCGCCACGTAGATCGTCTGGGGGTTCAGCCGCTGGAGCTCCGAGGAGACGGACGCGGGGAGCGTGTCCGACCCGGTCAGAAGGAGCGGTCCGTTCTTGGCGACGGCAGCGGGGGCTGCGGCGAGCGCGTCCGGGAACGTGTAGCCGCTGGCGATGTAGGCGGCCTGGATGCCGGCGCCGGGCGTCGGGAACGCGGCCTGCGAGATCGCGACAGACGTGGCGAACCGGTCGGCGCCGGACAGCCGGCTGATCGCCGGGACGGAGCCCGCGGTCGACGGGCCGTCGTACCAGGCGTTGAAGAGGTACCAGAAGTTGCGGATGCCGTACTCGGAGCAGGCGTCGCCCTCACCCGGGTAGTTCGCGAGGGAGGCGGCGTTCGGGGTGTACGGCGTGTAGTAGTAGAGCGCGGCGGTGGCCTTGTTCTGGACGGCGACCTGCTTGGTACCGCAGTTGAGCGCGGGGTGGCTGGAGTAGTCGATCGCGTTGACCTTGCCGACGGGAATCCAGTTGAAGTACGGGTCCGAGCCGTACTGCTTGAGCTGCCATGCCGCACCGAACACCTGATTGAAGAAGCCGGTCGAAGTCGGCGAGTTGTCGCACGAAGGGTCCCCGCCCACATCGGGGCAGTTCCAGCCCGTCGCGTGGTCGTACATCCATTGGGTCGGCGTCCCCGTCGAAACGAGGCCCTGCTCCTTCTGGATCATCGCGATCAGCGCCACCGGGTTGATGCCGCAGGCCTGGCCGACACCCGAGATGATCTGCGCGGCGGACGCGTTCGTCACGCCGGTGTACGCCAGGCACCCTGAGCTACTGGCCTTCGAGGGCGTCGTCATCGTGAAGACGTTGAGGCACGCCGGCCCACCGGCGCTCGGCGCACAGCCGTTGTTCGTCGCCTTCATGTCCAGGAACGACTGGATGCGCGCCTGATTCCACGCGGTCCCGTTGTAGAACACGGCGTCGCTGATCAGGTCGCCGTCCACGAACTTCGTCAGGTCCGCGTCCGCGGCCGACGACGGCGAGAACGAGTCGCGGAGCCCCTCCTGGAGGTTCTTCTGGAGCTGCGCGGCGCTCGGCTGATCGAACCCTCCGCCGCCGCTTCCGCCCCCGGCGCCGTTCGCGGCCGTGGCCGGAACAGCCGTGCCCACGGCGACCGCGAGCGCGATGACGGACGTGACGATGAGCCGGACCGCAGTCCGTTTCCCCCCAGAGACCATCTCCGCAGGATATCGGTCGTCAGCGGTCTCCCGTCAACGACCCGGTAGAATCGGCGGCGGACATTTTCCGATCTCCCAAGGCAGGTCATACCCCCTATGAAGATTCTCGTCACCGGCGGCGCCGGTTTCATCGGCTCCAACTTCGTCCGCCGCACGCTCCAGGACGCCTACCCGGGCCTGGAGGGCGCCGAGGTCGTCGTCCTCGACGCGCTGACCTATTCGGGCAACCTGGCGAACCTCGCCCCGGTCGCGGACTCCCCGCGCTACACCTTCGTCAAGGGCGACATCCGCGACGGCGGCCTGCTCGACGAGCTGTTCCCGACGATCGACGCCGTGGTGCACTTCGCCGCCGAGTCGCACGTCGACCGCTCGGTGCGCGACGCGTCGATCTTCGTGGAGACCAACGTCCTCGGCACGCAGCAGCTGCTCGACGCCGCGCTGCGCAACAAGGTCGAGCGCTTCGTGCACGTGTCCACCGACGAGGTCTACGGCTCGATCGCTGAGGGCTCGTGGGCGGAGGACCGCCCGCTGGAGCCGAACTCGCCGTACTCGGCGTCGAAGGCCGGCAGCGACCTCCTCGCCCGGAGCTACTTCCGCACCCACGGGCTCAACCTGTCGATCACGCGCTGCTCGAACAACTACGGCCCGTACCACTTCCCCGAGAAGGTCATCCCGCTTTTCGTCACCAACCTGATCGACGACAAGCACGTCCCGCTGTACGGCGAGGGAAACAACATCCGCGACTGGCTGCACGTCGACGACCACACCCGCGGCATCGCGATGGTGCTCGTGAACGGCCGCGCGGGCGAGATCTACAACATCGGCGGCGGCACCGAGCTCACCAACAAGGAGCTCACCCAGCTGCTGCTCGACGCCACCGGCAAGGACTGGTCGTACGTCGACCGCGTCGCCGACCGCCTCGGCCACGACCTCCGCTACTCCGTCGACATCTCCAAGATCCAGAACGAGCTCGGCTACGAGCCGCTCGTCCCGTTCCAGCAGGGCCTCGCCGACGTCGTCCAGTGGTACCGCGACAACCGCGACTGGTGGGAGCCGCTCAAGGCCCGCGCCGCGCTGGACAACTGATGCGCGTCCTCGTCGCCGGAGCGAACGGACAGCTCGGCCAGGACCTGCAGACGGCGCTGGCCGCGCACGGGCACGAGGTGACGGCGCTCGGCCGCGCCGGGCTCGACGTGACCGACCGTGAGGCCGCCGTCGCCGCGGCCGCCGGCCACGACGCCGTCGTCAACGCTTCCGCCTACACGAAGGTGGACGACGCCGAGACGCACGAGGACGAGGCGTACGCGATCAACGCGCTCGGCACCGAGAACCTGGCCGTCGCCGCCGCGCAGGCCGGCGCCCGGTACGTGACCGTCTCCACCGACTACGTGTTCGACGGCCACGCCACCGAGCCGTACGCCGAGGACACCGTGCGCGACCCGATCAACGCCTACGGCCGCACCAAGGCGGCCGGCGAGGAGCTCGCGCTCGCCGCCCACCCGGACGGCACGTACGTCGTGCGCACCGCGTGGCTCTACGGAGCGGGCGGCCCGAACTTCGCCAAGACCATGGTGAAGCTCGCCGGCAGCCACGAGACCGTGAGCGTCGTCGCCGACCAGCTCGGCCAGCCGACGTGGACAGGCGACCTGGCCGAACAGATCGTCGCGCTGCTGGAATCCGACGCCCCCGCCGGGGTCTACCACGGCACGAACTCGGGCCAGGCGAGCTGGTTCGAGTTCGCGAAGGCGGTCTTCAGCGCGGCCGGATTGAACCCTGATAGGGTCACACCGACCGACAGCGCGACGTTCGTCCGTCCCGCACCCCGACCGTCCTATTCCGTGCTCGCGCACGGTGCCTGGGCGGAGGCCGGACTGACGCCGATGCGGTCGTGGGAGGCCGCCCTGGCAGACGCCGCACGGCAGGGAGTCCTGGACCTGGAGACGAATGACGACACTCAGCGTGGTGGTCGATGAGCTCACCTCGGCCGAGACCGGCGGAGCCCGCCGGTACACCGAGGAGCTGACCCGTCAGCTGATCGCCACCGCACCCGCCGGCTGCGAGGTGCGCGCGTACGTGTCCAACGTCCCCGACGAGCAGCTCGACGAGCTGCGCGCGGCCCTTCCCGGCCTCGCCGACCTGGTGCGGCTGCCGCTCGCCCGCCGCGAGCTCTCGCTCGCGTGGCAGTCGGGCATCGCCGTGGGCGGCGTGCGCGGGATGCTGCACGCGCCGAGCCTCCTCGCTCCGCTGCGCAAGCACGACACCCTGAACGACGGCGACCAGGTCGCCGTGACGATCCACGACACCCTCGCCTGGACGCATCCCGAGTCACTCGGCACCGCGTCGGTGATGTGGACGAAGTCGATGGCCAAGCGCGCCCGCAAGCACGCCGACGCGATCGTCGTCCCCACCCACGCGGTGGCGAACAGCCTCGCGGACTCCCTCGACTTCGGCGACCGCATCCGGGTCATCGGCGGCGCCCCCGCCACGACGCTGCGGCTCCCGGCCGACGCCGACGAGCGCGCCGCCCGGCTCGGCCTGCCGCCGGTCTACGCGTTCACGCTGGGCTCGATCATGCCCCGCAAGGGCATCGCGCCGCTGATCCGCGCCATCGCGCGGCCCGAAGCGCACGACATCCCGCTGCTCATCGCCGGCCCCGACCGCTACGGCGACGGCACGGCGACCGGTGTGGCCGCCGCCGCCGGCCTGCCGGAGGACCGCGTGCGCGCGCTCGGCCGCCTGGACGACGCCGACCTCGCGGTCGTGCTCGACCGGGCGACGCTGTTCGTCTACCCGAGCCTCGCCGAGGGCTTCGGCCTGCCGATCGTGGAGGCCTTCAAGTTCGGCCTCCCGGTCATCCACTCCGACGACCCCGCCCTGGTGGAGGTCGCCGCCGGCGCGAGCCTGGTCGTGGAGCGGCCGGCCTCCGCCGAGGACGACGCCGGCTACAGCCAGCGCCTGGCCGGCGCGATCGGCCGCGTGCTCGACGAGGAGGAGCTGCGGAGCCGCCTCGGTGTCCTCGCCTCCGACCGCGCCCGCGCGTTCAGCTGGCGCGACTCCGCCGAGCGCGTCTGGCAGCTGCACGCCGACCTCTGAGGCTCACCGGGCGGCGACGTCCTCGCGAGCCTTCTCGGACTCCCGGTTCTCCTCCTCGGGGCCGAACCACGCGCGGTAGCGCGCCGACGCCCACTCGCCCGCCGCCTTCGACCAGCCGTGGCTGCGCTTCTCGATCAGCCAGGTGAAGCCGACCGCGACCAGCGTCGCCAGCGGGAGGGCGAACAGCAGCGGCACGTACCAGGCCTGCCCGGCGAACAGGTACGTGCTGAACAGGATGATCGGCACGTGCACCAGGTACAGGCTGAACGAGATCGCGCCGAGGAACTGCAGGGGACGCGACTCGAACACCACGCGCAGCGGCGTCCAGCCGATCGCGGCGACCACGAGCCCGGCGGCCGCCAGCGGGAGGAGCCCCTTCAGGACGTTGTCGAGCTCCGGGATGCTGCCGACGCCCGGGCCGATCAGCCACGGCGCGATGAGCAGCAGGGCGCTGCCGACCGTGAGCCCGGCCCACAGCGGGTGCCGGAACCAGCGGGTGTTGATCCGTGCGGCGGCGTCGCGGACCACGTCGAGCCGCACGGCGATGATCGCCCCGACGAAGAACGCCGGGAAGTACTGCAGCTCCCCCGACCCGGCGTGCGCGCCCAGCCAGGTCAGCGCGCAGGCCAGCGCCAGGCCGCCGATCCACCACTTGCGCACGGCGAGCGCCGCGATCGCGAACACCGGCAGCAGCAGCGAGAACGCGAGCTCCCAGCGCAGCGACCACAGCGGGTTGTTGATCTGGCCGTCCCCGCCGAGCAGGTCGATCGCCTTGACGATGTACTCCCACGAGAAGTTCGGGGTCGAGGAGTTGCTCAGCCACGTCCCGCTCGGCTGGGTGCTGACCTGCGGGATGGCGGCCACCCACGCCGCGGCGAGCACGACCGACGCCGCGACCGGCACCATCAGCCGCACCACGCGGCGCGGGAAGTAGGCGACCCAGTCGAAGCCGCGCCGGCGCACCACGGGCAGCGTCACCACCAGCCCGGACAGCACGAAGAACACGATCACCGACTCCACGCCGGCGGAGGCCAGCTTGAGCGGCGTGTAGCTGATCCACCACATGAAGGAGCCGGCGGGCGCGTGGCCGCCGCCCGGGGCGCCGGGGAACTCCGGGTTGGTGTAAAGGGCGTGGTGGAAGACGACGACGACAGCCGCGAGCCCCCGGAGCCCGTCCAGGGCTGTCAGGCGTGCACTGCTGTTCGTCCGCGTCTTCTGGTCCACTCCTCCACCTGTACCCGTCATAGGCGGGCGACGGTACCGGCGGGCGCTGGGTGGTTCCTGTGACCTGTTCAGGGGTCAGCTGGAAGGCGTGGTCAGACGATCAGGTCGCGCGCGAGGGCGGATTCGATGAACGGAGCCAGCGATCTCGCGTACGTCTGCGTCAGGTGCTGCCGGTCCTTGTAGACGATCACGCCGCCGATCACGACGGGGCACTCGGCGGAGGTGCAGAGGTACGGACTGAGGTCGATCACCATCACCCCGGGAACACTCTTCGCGGCGTCGAGCAGCGGTTGCGGCCTCCCGTCGAGCGCCGTCGACCGCGGCCCCGCGCACGCATTCGACCGATCCTCGGGATGGGCGGCGACGCAGTCGGGCACGTCCTGCGGCTCGTACGGCGTGTCGGCCACCGCGACGACCTTCGCCCCGTCGTGGATGAACGCCTCCATGGCCGCGCGATGCGCCGCGACCTGGCTCTCGAAGGACGCCTGCGACAGGCCCGCCTCGGCGTACCCGGCCGGAACGAGCGCCGCGTCGATCACCGCCGCCGGGGCGAGCGCGGCGATGCTCCGCATGGAGCCCGCCACCCACGCGGCGCAGGATGCGTCCACGACGCCGTCCGACGAGATCACCGGGGAGTCGGCCATCGGGCACGAGGGGTGCACGTAGGTCACCAGCCTCAGATGCCGGGACCGGGCGATGTCGTCGAGCGGGGCGACCCACTGACGCGCGTGGGAGTCGCCGACCACGGCGATCGACTCCGCGCCCTTCGGGTCCCCGTACAGGCAGGCCTTACCGTCGGAGATCTGCTCGAGCACCCTGCCGCCCGCGCAGATGCCGCTCTCGATCCCGTGGGCGTCGTTCTTCGCGAACGCCGGATCCACCGGTGGGGCCTTGGCCGGGTCGCAGTGCGCGTCCGGCCGCATCGACATCGCCCCGAAGCATCCGGAGTGCGTCTTCAGCTCGGCCAGCGCAGCGGCCGCCTCCGCCCGGGTGTCCGCCCGTGCCGTGGCGGTGAAGCCGGTCGCGACCACCAGGACGGCCACCACCCCCACCCACGCCGTTCCGAGCGTGATGGCGTGCTGATACCGGTGCTTGATACCGAGGAAGGGGTCCTCGACGAAGTACTTCGACCCCGCGGCGAGCAGGAGCGAGAAGGCGATCAGTGTCAGCGTCTGCGGGAGGACCGGCTTGTGGCCGACCACGAAGGGGAACAGCACGAGCACCGGCCAGTGCCACAGATAGAGCGAGTAGGACACCCCGCCCAGCCATTGCACCGGTCGCAGCCGGTAGAGGGCGCCGAGGGCAGTGGACGGCATGCCGGCCCAGAGCACCAGCAGAGTGCCCACGACGGGGATCGCCGCGTACAGTCCGGGGAACGGCAGCTGGCCGTTCATGAGGAGCCCGCACGACCCGATCACGGCCATGCCGGCGAAGGAGACGCCGGTGCGCACGCCGACGGGCGCCCGCCAGCCGAGGCTTGCCAGCAGGCTTCCTGCGGCGAACTCCCACGCCCGCGTGCCCGTCGAGAAGTAGGCGACCGCGTGGTCGTTCGCGGTGAGCACGATCGAGTAGCAGAGCGATCCTGCGAAGATCGCCGCGAGGCACCAGCCGGCCGCCGCGCGCCAGCGCGTGCGGAAGACGACGATGGTGAGGATGAGCAGCAGCGGCATCACCAGGTAGAACTGCTCCTCGACCGAGAGCGTTCAGAAGTGCTGCACCGGGGAGGCCTGGTTGTTCGCCGCCAGGTAGTCGACCGAGTTGGCCGCGAGCAGCCAGTTCTGCACATAGAGGGTCGCGGCGACGACTTCGCTGTAGAACTGGTCCCACAGGTGGCGGGGTACCCAGACCGCGATCGCCAGCGACACCGAGACGGTCACGAGCAGCGAGGCCGGCAGGAGGCGTTTGGCCCGCCGGAGCAGGAACCGCCCGTAGCGGATGCGCCCGGTGCGACCGGCCTCCCGGAGCAGGTTCCCGGTGATCAGGAAGCCGCTGATGACGAAGAAGACGTCGACCCCCACGAAGCCGCCGGGCAACCGGGTCGGGAAGAAGTGGAAGATCACCACGAGCCCGACGGCGATGGCGCGCAACGCCTGGATCTCCGGGCGCATCCGGCGCGCACTGGTGCGGGGCGAGGCGCTCACCGGCTCCCCCTTCCGCGTCCGTGCCGAGGACCGCGGTCCAGTCTATGAAACGCCGCGCGAGGGGAACGCCACCACGGCGGCCCCAATGGGAGGGGCTATCAGGGCGCCGACGGCTTCGCCGTCGAGGGTGTCAGCGCCGTCTTCACCAGCTGATGGATCTGCGTGTAGTCCGGCTTCGTCGGGTCGATCGCGGGAGGCACGAGCTCCAGTTTGTCGACCGGCTGCGCGCGCGTCTTCATGCCGAGGTCGACGAAGTAGCCGAGCATCGACTGCGGGATGTCGGTCTTCATCACCTGCGCGCCGGCGTGGGCGATGTCCTGGAACTTGGTGACGACGTTGAGCGGGTTGAACTGTTTGAGGATCGCGTCCTGCAGCTGCCGCTGGCGCGCCATCCGGTCGTAGTCGCTGGTGCCGTGCCTGGCCCGCGCGTACCACTGGGCGTGGTAGCCGTCCATGTGGTGCTTGCCGGGCTGGATCCACTCCACGACGCCGTTGAGGTTCTCGTCGCCGCCGATCGGCACCTTCTCGGTGACCGTGATGTCGACGCCGCCGAGCGCGTCGATCAGGTCGGCGAAGCCCTGCATGTCGATGAGCACGTAGTACTGGATGGTCAGCCCGGTCGCGCCCTCCAGCGCGTCGCGCATCGCCTCGATGCCCGGCTCGCTCTGCTGCTTCTTCGCGTTCGGGTACAGGTCCGACTTGTAGAGTTCGACCTCGGTGTAGATGGAGTTGAGCTGGCAGACGTCCACATCGCATTTGTCGTGGTAGCCGTAGCCGTCCGGGTAGACGGTCCGCAGCGGCGAGGTCGCGGAGAACGGCACCGGGTTCAGGTCGCGCGGCAGGCCGATCGTGACCGCCTTCCCCGTGCTCGCGTCGATGCTGACGATCGACATGCTGTCCGGGCGCAGCCCCTGCCGGTCGGGCCCGGCGTCGCCGCCGAGCAGCATGATGTTGTAGCGGCCGTCCACCGGCGCGACGGGGGCGCCGTCTGCGAAGATGTCGCCGAGCGCGCCGCGCGCGGAGCCCGCGACCGCGGAGCCGTAGGCCGCGGTGCCGGCCAGCCCGACCAGCACCAGGACGGAAAAGGCGGCGATCCAGCCGCGCATCTTCGCCCGCGCCTTGATCAGCCGGACGAGCCGCAGCGTGTCGAGGGTGAGCACCACCCACAGCACGGCGTACGCGATGAGCAGGATCTGGACGAGGGTGAGGCTCCCGGCCTGGGTCGCGAACGTGTACAGCGACGACGGAGACGCGATCACCAGGATCAGCGCCACGAGCCCGACCAGCCACAGCGCCAGGGTCGCGTAGATCCCCACGCGCCCGAGGGTGCGGTTGCCCGCGACGAGCTGGGGCGTTCCGGGGAGCAGGATGTTGAGGCCGACGAGCCACCATCCGCGCGCAGTCATCTCCCCCGGCGACGACGCGTCGGGGTTCCGCAGCGGGGTCCGCGAACTCATAGCCGCGACTGCAGCGCCCGGTTCTTCTCCTCCACGCTCGCCTCGAGGTCGGCGGCGAAGCGCGCAAGAGCGGCTGACAGCTCCGGGTCGGAGGTGGCGAGGATCTTGACGGCGAGCAGCCCGGCGTTGCGGGCGCCGCCGATGGAGACGGTCGCGACGGGGACGCCGGCGGGCATCTGCACGATCGACAGCAGCGAGTCCAGGCCGTCCAGCCGGGCGAGCGGCACCGGCACGCCGACGACGGGGAGGGTGGTGACGGCCGCGATCATCCCGGGCAGGTGCGCGGCGCCGCCGGCTCCGGCGATGATGACGCGCACGCCCCGGTCGGCGGCCTCCTTGCCGAAGGCGATCATCTTCTCGGGAGTGCGGTGCGCGGAGACGACCTCCACCTCGTGCGGCACACCGAACTCGGTGAGCGCCTTCGAGGCCTCCTCCATCACCGACCAGTCGGAGTCGGAGCCCATGATCACGGACACGACGGGCTGGGACTGTGCGGGCATGCGACCCAGGATAGGTGCGGCACGCGGGGCGGGTGGGTTAGGCCCGCCGCGAGGGACGGAGATTCGGGTGGAATCCGGGCTCAGCCTTCGAAGAAGGAGGCCGCGGCACGGGCGCGGTAGGCCACGTCGTCCAGGTCGTCGCCGCTCACGGTGACGTGCCCGACCTTCCGGCCCGGCCGGGGGGCCTTGCCGTAGCCGTGGAATTTGGCCTCCGGATGCGCGGCCAGCGCCGCCGGGTAGCGGTCCTGCAGCGTGCCCTCGGCCGGACCGCCGAGGATGTTGACCATCACCGACCACTCCTCGCGCGGCGCGGTCGAGCCGAGCGGGAGGTCGAGGACCGCGCGCAGGTGCTGCTCGAACTGGCCCGTGACCGCGCCCTCGATCGACCAGTGGCCGCTGTTGTGCGGGCGCATGGCCAGCTCGTTGATCAGCACCCGGCCGTCGGTGGTCTCGAACAGCTCCACCGCGAGCACACCGGTGACGCCGAGACCCTCGGCGACGTGACGGGCGATGTCGGCGGAGGCCTGCGCCACGCGGCCGACCGAGCCGGGCGCCGGGGCGATCACCTCGGCGCAGACGCCGTCGCGCTGCACCGTCTCCACGACCGGCCACGCGGCGATCTCGCCGGACGGGCGGCGTGCGACGAGCTGCGCCAGCTCGCGGCGGAAGTCCACCAGCTCCTCGACCAGCAGCGCGCCGCCGCGGCCGTCCTCGGCGAGCGCGAGGAACCAGTCGTCGGCGCCGGAGGCTTCCGACACCACGCGGACGCCCTTGCCGTCGTAGCCGCCGCGCGCCGTCTTCACGACCGCGCGGCCGCCGTGGTCGGCGAGGAACACGCCGAGCTCGTCGGCGGACTCCACCGCCGCCCAGTCCGGCACCGGGAGGCCCAGCTCGCTGAGCTTGGCGCGCATCTGCAGCTTGTCCTGCGCGTAAAGGAGCGCGTCGGGGCCGGGGTGCACCGGGATGCCGCGGCCGACCAGCTCACGCAGGATCGCCGGAGGCACATGCTCGTGATCGAAGGTCACGACGTCCACGGTCTCGGCGAACGCGAGCACCGTGTCGAGGTCGCGGTAGTCGCCGACGCCGGTCGCGGCCAGGTCGGCGCTCATCCCCTCGGCCTCCTCCAGCACGCGGATGTCGATGCCGAGCTCCACCGCGGGAGGGATCATCATCCTGGCCAGCTGTCCGCCGCCGATCACACCGACTTTGTTCCTGGCCATCTCCGATGTCTCTCCTCGATACTCTTCACACGGTGCGCGGGCAACTCCCAGATACCGGACACCCGGGCCGCGTAATGTGGCGAACGCACTCCTATCTTCCCGCATAGCCAGGCTGGAGCATGACGACCGAGACGACCACAGCGCACCGCACGGGGCGCTTCCTCCCGCAGCTGATCAAGTTCGGCGCGGTGGGAGCTGTCGGCTTCGGGGTCAACCTCGTCGTCTTCAACGTGATGCTGCTGATCGTGCTGCGCAATGTGGAGCACCGGACGATCTACGCGACGATCATCGCGACGGTCATCGCCATCCTGACGAACTGGATCGGCAACCGCTACTGGGCGTTCTCCGGCCAGCGCCAGGACAACGCCGCCCGCGAGGGCGTCGAGTTCTTCGCCGTCAGCCTCGCCACCGGCACCGGCATCCCGCTGCTGTGCGTGTGGGTGTCGCACTACCTGCTCGGCATGGTGGGCCCGGTCGCCGACAACATCTCGGCGAACGTCGTCGGCCTCGCGGTCGGCATGCTGTTCCGCTTCGCGCTCTACCGCTGGTGGGTGTTCTCCCCGGTGCGCGCCGCGAAGGCGAAGACCGTGACCACCACGGCCGTCGTCACGCCGGAGCCGGCCACCACGACGGGCTCGACGCTAGCGCGAACCCCAGACAGTGGTCTCGTCGGAGACTGACTCCGACTGCTGCCTGCGCACCGCCACGACGGTCTGCGTGCGCTCCATCAGCTCGCTCAGCGCGCGCTGCACCTGATCGGCCTTCGGCACGTCCCGCAGCACGACCGGGTGGTCGAGGCCGGAGTTGATCAGCACGTCCCCCGAGCGGAACATGCTCTGCAGCCACGAGCGCCGCACCGCGACGTCGTAGCCGCGGCTGTGCAGCAGCTCCTGGCGCACGCGCACGAAGAAGCCGTGCCGGATGATGAGCCGGCGCGTCGTGATCGTGTAGCGCCGGCTCAGCCAGACGGCGAGCGGGAGCAGGAACAGCAGGAGGACGACGGCGGCCGCCGCGCTCCACAGCAGCACGACCTCCCACACCTCGGAGATGCGTCCGGCGAAGAAGCCGACGCCGCCTGCCGCGGCGATCAGGGCGAGGCTCGGCCAGAACATCGCGCGCGCGTTCGACCGCAGGCGGGCGATGACCCGCTCGGGAGGTGGCGCGGGCGTACCCTCCGGCGTGCTGCTCATGTATCCCATTAATACCGCAGGTGCGTCACGTCGCCCGCCGCCACCGCCGTCGGACCGTCATCCGAGTCCACGATCAGCCGTCCGGACTCGTCGATCGACGTCGCCGTGCCCAGCAGCACGTCGCCGCCGGGGAGCTCGACGCGCACCGAGCGGCCGATGGTGTGGCAGGCCTCCACGACCTCGTCGCGCAGGGCGCTGCGCACCGGGTCGCCGCCGGCGGCCACGAACTCGCGGTAGAGCACGCTGAGCTGGGTGAGGTACGCGGCGAGCACGGCGTCAGGGTCGACGTCCGTCGCGCCGGCCAGGGCGAGCGAGGTGGAGGTCGGGGTCGGCAGCTCGTCGTGCTCCAATGTCAGGTTCACCCCGGCGCCGACGATCACGCCGTCCATTCCCGGCAGCAGCTCCGACAGGATGCCGCACACCTTGGCCTCGTCGATCAGCACGTCGTTCGGCCACTTGACCGCGACCTCCCGGCTGGTGAAGCCCGCGAGGGCGCGGCTCATCGCGACCCCGGCGAGCAGCGGGAACCAGCCGAGCGCCTCCGGGGCGAGGCCCTCCGGGCGCAGCAGCACCGAGATGGCCAGGGCCTTGCCGGGGGGCGAGACCCAGACCCGGCCGAGGCGGCCGCGTCCTCCCGTCTGGTTGTCGGTGACGACGACGGCGAGGTCGGGCAGGTCACCGGCGCGCGCCTGCAGCACGTCGTTGGTGGACGCCGCCTCCGGCAGCACCTCGAGGACGGGGACGACAGCTCGGCTGCGACGGAAGCTCATTGCTCGATTGTGCCAGCGAACGCCCTCGGATTTGTAGGAATCCGTAGACGGCATCGCTATTCGGCTGGAAGGTAGAGTGAACGGCGTGACCGACACCGAAGCACGTCAGACCCCCGATCCCTTCACGACCGCCGGCAAGCTCGCCGACCTCAAGGAGCGGTTCCACGAGGCCGTGACCGCGAGCGGCCAGGCCGCGATCGAGAAGCAGCACGCGAAGGGAAAGCTGACCGCCCGCGAGCGCATCGACCTGCTCCTCGACCACGGGTCGTTCGTGGAGTTCGACGAGTTCGTCCGCCACCGCACCCACGCGTTCGGCATGGAGGCCAAGCGACCGTACGGCGACGCGGTGGTCACCGGCGTCGGCACCATCCACGGCCGCAACGTCGCGGTCTTCAGCCAGGACTTCACCATCTTCGGCGGCAGCCTCGGCGAGGTCGCCGGCGAGAAGATCATCAAGGTCATGGACCACGCGCTCAAGACCGGCGTGCCGATGATCGGCATCCTCGACTCCGGCGGCGCGCGCATCCAGGAGGGTGTCGTCGCGCTCGGCAAGTACGGCGAGATCTTCCGCCGCAACACCGCCGCCTCCGGCGTCATCCCGCAGATCTCGATCGTGATGGGCCCGGCGGCCGGCGGCGCGGTCTACTCCCCCGCGCTCACCGACTTCGTGATCATGGTCGACAAGTCGAGCCACATGTTCGTCACCGGCCCCGACGTGATCAAGACCGTCACCGGCGAGGACGTCGGCTTCGAGGAGCTCGGCGGCGCGCTCACCCACAACAAGATCTCCGGCGTCTCGCACTACCTCGCCAGCGACGAGGAGGACGCTCTCGACTACGCGCGCACCCTGCTCAGCTACCTGCCGCAGAACAACCTGGCGGAGCTGCCGGTGTTCGAGGCGGAGCCGGAGCTGGAGATCACCGACGCCGACCGCCGGCTCGACACGATCATCCCGGACTCCCCCAACCAGCCGTACGACGTGACCACGATCATCGAGGGGATCGTCGACGACGGCGAGTTCCTGGAGATCCAGCCGCTGTTCGCGCCCAACATCGTGATCGGCTTCGCCCGCGTGGAGGGCCGCTCGGTCGGCATCGTCGCCAACCAGCCCAGCTCGATGGCCGGTACGCTCAACATCGACGCGGGCGAGAAGGCGTCGCGCTTCGTCCGGTTCTGCGACGCGTTCAGCATCCCGATCCTCACCCTGGTGGACGTGCCCGGCTACCTGCCCGGCACCGACCAGGAGTGGACCGGCGTCATCCGGCGCGGCGCGAAGCTGCTGTACGCCTACGCGGAGGCCACCGTGCCGCTGGTGACGATCATCACCCGCAAGGCCTACGGCGGCGCCTACATCGTCATGGGCTCCAAGCAGCTCGGCGCCGACATGAACCTCGCCTGGCCGACGGCGGAGATCGCGGTCATGGGCGGCCAGGGCGCGGTCAACATCCTGTACCGCGGCGAGATCAAGCGCGCGGAGGAGGCCGGTGAGGACGTCGCGGCCGTGCGCGCCCGGCTCGCCAGCGAGTACACGTACAACGTCGCCAGCCCGTTCCTCGCCGCCGAGCGCGGCGAGCTGGACGGGGTGATCCAGCCGGCCGCCACGCGCATCTCGGTCATCAAGGCGCTGCGGGCGCTGCGCACCAAGCGTGCGTCGCTGCCGCCGAAGAAGCACGGGAACATCCCGCTGTGAGCGGCGCGCACGCAGCGTCGGCCGGGCCGTCCCCGCTCGACCCGTCGCAGCTGCGATTCCTCACGAAGGGCGTGACCCCGGAGGAGATCGCGGCCGTCACCGCCGTGCTCGCGACGGCCGCGGCGGAGGCCGCTGCGGCGGCACGGGACGCCCGGCCGCAGCGCGGACCGGACGGCTGGGAGCGCACCCAGCGCGGCCTCCGGAATCCGCTCACGCCGGGTCCCGGCGTGTGGCGCTCGTTCTCGGGCTGACCTCCGCCCGATCCTCCGGCGCGCGTACCCCGAAACCGGTTTTGTACCCCGATCGGGGTGTCCCCCACATCGGGGACAGGCGACAATCCGCCACGCACGCTCCGCGCGGCCCGGAAACTGTCCCCCTGGGGTCCCCCAAAATGACGACTATGTATTTATCGGCCGTGCCGACAATATTGTTATTGCTAGGTGTCTCTCCTCGTGAGTTACACCGCCAATCACTCGCCGACTAGGGTAAGCGGGCGAGTGCTTTGGGGGCGAGTCAGGACGATATTCGGGTTGTCGTCCTGACTCGGGGTTTGAAAAGGGGCCGACAAATTCGGGTGTCGGCCCCTTTCATCCGTTAAAGCCCACTTCTCCCGTCGCCGAGGGGCACGTCGTTGTCACTTTCGGCGCTCCGAAGCGACAACGACGTGCCCTTCGGCGGGTGGTCAGGAGGCGGCGACCACGAGCGGGCGCGGGATCTCCAGCCAGAGGTCGACCTCGTCGTCCTCCGAGTCCGCTCCCAGCGCGTTGGCGGCCCCGTCGTCGGACATCCGCAAGCCCACCACCGTCACGGCGGTCTTGGACGACCGGGGCACCGTGCGCACGATCAGCTTGTCCGTCGTCGTGCCGCGGATGGCGTCCGCGAGCCGGCGCAGGACCGTCTCCAGCCCGGACTGGTCGAGGTCGTCGATGCCGCCCTCGTCGAGCAGGCTCACGACCACGCCGCGGCGGCGGGCGTCCATGACCTCCCGGCGCACGTCGTCGTTGAGCAGCCGGCGGCCGCGGATCTCGTCGCGGATGGCGCCCTCCAGATAGCGGCACTCGCGCCGCTCCGCCTCGGTGAGGTCGCCGCCGCGCCGCACGATCTCGGCGAGCATCGGCGCGGCCACGCGGTAGGTCTGCCGCAGGCGCAGCTGGCGCTCCATGACGTGCGCCTCCTGCGCGGCCTGCCACTCGGTGGCCTCCCGCTCCGCCCGGGCGAACTGCAGGGCGTCGCGGCCGGCCTTGGCGAGCGAGCCGGAGATGACGACGGCGACACCGACCCAGACGACCGAGCCGATGACGCCGAGGCCCGCGAGGGCGCCCGGTCCGGCCCAGACCACCGTCTGCACCGCGAGGAAGCCGACGCCGACCCAGGCCACGAACTGCTGGCGGCGGACGGCGGCGATCGTCATCAGCGTGCCCACCGCCGCGACGTACCAGGTCGCGTAGCCGTTGTCCTTGGCCGGGTTCAGCTCGCTGGTGACCAGGATCGGGATGACCACGCAGACGGCGAGGTCGAACGACGCGAGCCACAGCGGCATCTTGGTCGGGCTCGTCGGCCACAGGCTGATCACCGTCGCGACCGCGTACAGCGCCATCGCGACGATCGCCGGGCCCGGGGTGCCGGGGATCGACAGCGACGACAGCCCGAGGAACAGGTGGTAGGCCGAGAAGAGCGCTCCGAGGCCGAGGAACAGCACGCGGTTGAGGGTGATCATCCGGCGGCCTCCTGCTCGCGCTCCACGACCGAGGTGCGCTCGGCCGCGGGCCAGACGATGGTGACCGTCGTGCCCTCGCCGGGCGCCGAGACGACGTTCGCGCGGCCGCCGACCTTCGCCAGCCGCTCGCGGATGCTCACCCGCAGGCCCAGCCGCTCGGCGGGGACCTCGTCGGCGTCGAAGCCGCGGCCGTCGTCGGTCACGATCACGCGGACCGCCGCGCCGTGCTCGCCGCCGCGGACGACCACGCTGCGCCGCACCTCGTCGCCGCCGGCGTGCTGCATGCTGTTGACCATCGCCTGCACGGCCGCCGAGTAGACGGCCTCCGCGACGTTGACTGGGAGGCTGTGCAGCTCGTCGTGGTCGCGCGCGTCCACCTCGAACGGCGACGAGAACGCCCGCGCGGCCGTCACCAGCCGGTCGGAGAGCTGTTCGACGCCGACCTGGGTCTGGTCCTCGGGGCCGGACGCCTCCGCGGCGTGCAGGTGGCCGATCGCGTCGGCGGCCATCCGAGCGGCGAGGTCCTTCTGCTCCTGCGTGCGGGCGCTCGCGGCGGACAGCAGGGTGGTCAGCACACTGTCGTGCACGATCGCGTCGACCTGCACACGCTCCACCTCGGTCGCGTGCTGGCGCACCGCGTTGCCGTACTTGGCGAGCGCCTGGCTCTGCGCGACGTCGACGGCGGTCGCCGCCTGCCGCATCATCGCGATGATGGCGAGGATGACGCCGCCGAGGATGATCGCGTAGACCGCGTCCAGCCCCGCCAGCTCCGCGCCGACTCCCCCGCCCGCGGGCAGCGCGCGGACGACGCCGTAGGCGATCGGGGTCAGGATCGTGTAGGCGATGGCCAGCCACAGCGGGTAGGCGACGGCGGCGAACGCGGTGAAGACCGAGCAGAGGAACCAGACCCACGGCTTGTCCGAGGTGAACGCCGCCGGATCGGCCGCGAGCAGCGGCCAGGTCACGATCGCGCCGAAGTACACGACCGACAGCACACCCATCGTGACCTTCACGACGCGCTGCGCGAAGATCGCCAGCACCACCGTCAGCGCGAGGCCGCCGAAGATCACGACCAGGACGATGACGCCCCACGGACTGCGCAGGGCGCCGAGCTGCCCGAGCGCCGTGGGGAAGGTCTGCAGCCCGAAGACGAGGCCGAACGCCGACACCGTGCGGTCCGAGATGCGTTCGATCCTGGCTCTGCTGAGCGGGTTGCGCGGCTTGGCCGACTCGCGGGGTGCTCCGGCGGCAGAGCGCGGGACGCTAGGCGCGCTCATTGCCCGTGTCGGGGTCGAGCCCGGGCAGGATGCCGTCCTCGACCGCGCGGCGGAGGAGGTCCACCTTCGTCGGGGCAGGACGGCCCACTTCCACGTACTTCACGCGGATACGGTCGAGGTACTCGCGCGCCGTCGAGTTGGCGATGCCGAGCTGGGCGGCGACCGCCTTGAGCGGCAGCCCGGACGCGTAGAGGTGGAGCACATCGCGCTCCCGGCGGCCGAGCTGGGCCTTGGCGAAGTCGCTGTCCGCGTCGATCGCGGTGGCCCACTCCAGGTTGTTGAGCACGTCGCCGCGCGCGACCGTCTCGATCGCGTTCATGACGGTCGTGGTCGGCGAGGACTTCGGGATGACGCCGGCGGCGCCCGCGGCGAGCGCCTCGCGCACGCTGGCGACCCGGTCGGCGATGCTGTGGACGAGCACGGCGGCGCCGGTGGCCTGCGCGCGCTTGACGTTGTCGGTCACCTTGGAGCCGTCGCCGAGCGACAGGTCGAGGACGACGACGTCGCACTCCTGCGTGCCGAGCTGCTGGACGAAGTCGTCCACCGTCGCCGCGGTGACCACCACTTCGTAGCCCGCGTCCTGACAGGCCGCTTTGAGCCCGAGCCGCACGGACTCGTGATCGTCGACGATTGCCACTCGCACCATGCTGACCATCGTAGTGTGCGGGTACATGTATTCCGGTCGGATCACGGAGTCAGCGTGGCGACGGCCTCCACATGGTGGGTGTTCGGGAACAGGTCGAAGGCCCGCAGCGTGCGCAGCGGGTAGCCGCGCTCGGCGAAGTACGCGACGTCGCGCGCGAGGGCGACGGGGTCGCAGGCGACGTAGACGATCTGGGCCGGACGCATCGCGGCGACGGCGTCGACGACCTCCCGGCCGGCGCCGGAGCGCGGCGGGTCGAGCACGACGGTGGCCGCGCGCAACCGCGCGCGCTCGGTCGCGGTGGCCTCCGCGGCCAGGCCGGTGACGAAGCGCTCCACCCGGGCGGTCACGGCACTCGCGCCGACCCACTCGGCCAGGTTCTCGGCGGCGTCGTCGGTCGCGGCCTCGTCGGACTCCACCGAGGTGATGCGGAGCGTCGAGCCGAACCGGTCGCCGAGCGCCGCGGCGAGGAGGCCGACGCCGCCGTAGAGGTCGAGGTTCGCCGCGCGCGGGTCGAACAGCGCCTCGTCCACCGCGGAGCGGACGGCCTCTGTGAGCGTGGCCGCAGCCTGACGGTGCACCTGCCAGAAGCCGCGCGCGTCGAGCCGGAACTCGCGCTCGCCCACCCGCTCGCGGATCGGCACCGGACGGCGGCGCGGCCGGACCAGCCGCTTGCCCCGCCGCTCCGGGAGGTCGTTGACCAGCACATGGGTCGCCCCGCTGCCGGTCGCGACGACGTCGACGGACTCCGCTCCGGGGAAGCGCTGCCCGAACGGGGCCGACTCCTCGACGGCCGCCGTCGCCAGCGGGAGATCGGTGACCGGGACGATGGTGTGGCTGCGGGCGGCGTACGGCCCGATCGCACCGTCCTCGCCGACCTGGAGCCGGACGCGCGTGCGCCAGCCGGTGCCGTCGTCGGTCTCGCCGGCCACGGCCTCCACGACGGGGCCGGAGCCCGCGCCGAGCGCCTCGATGGCGGCAGCGTCGAGCTTCGCCGTGCGCTGGAGGGCGTCCACGATCACGCGCCGCTTGAGCTCGCGCTGGTGGTCGAGCCGGATGTGGCCGAACTCGGCGCCGCCCGCGCGCCGCTCCGGCGCCCGGCTCATCGCCGCGGCGCCCCAGACGTGCTCCTGCCGCTCGGCCGCGGGCTCCAGCACCTCCAGCAGCTCCGCACGCCAGAACCGGTCGTGCGCCTGGTCGGCGATCCGCGCTCGGACCCGCTCCCCCGGGATGGTGTCCGGCACGAAGACCACGCGGCCCTCGTGGCGGGCGACGAACACGCCGCCGTGCGCGACGTTGATAATGTCGAGTTCGACCTCGTCCTTCTGGGGCATCCTTCGAGCATCCCACAGGTGAACATGCGCCTCTACCTCGCCTCCACCTCCCCCGCCCGCCTCGCGCTGCTGCGCGCGGCCGGCGTCGAACCGATCGTGGTGCCGTCGCACGTGGACGAGCCGGCGGCCGTCGCGGCGGCGGAGGCCGAGCACGGGCCGCTGTCGCCGCACGCGATGGTGCAACTGCTCGCGCGGCTCAAGGCGGAGGCCGTGCGCGGCACGCTGGACGGGGCGCCGATCGACGGCCTGATCCTCGGCGGCGACTCGGCGTTCGCGATCGACGGTCACATCCACGGCAAGCCGCACCTCCCGCAGGTCGCACGCGAGCGCTGGCAGCAGCAGCGCGGCCGCACCGGCGTGCTCCACTCCGGGCACTGGCTGATCGACCACCGCGACGGGCGCGAGAACGGCGCGGTCGGCGCTGCCGCGGTGGCCTCCGTCACCTTCGCCGACGTCTCCGACGCGGAGATCGACGCGTACGTCGCGAGCGGCGAGCCGCTGGAGGTCGCGGGCGCGTTCACCATCGACAGCCTCGGGGGCCCGTTCATCACCCGCGTGGAGGGCGACCCGAGCACCGTCGTGGGACTGTCGCTGTCGACGCTGCGCGACCTCGTGCGCCGGCTGGGCGTCGAGTGGACGGAGCTGTGGAACCGGGCCTGATCCGAATCCAGCAGCATTTGTCGACTCTCTGAAGCCTTGCGAATGCTTTTTTGTGAGTATCGTCCAAAAGCTGGTCCCGCTCCCGGCATAGGCTAGGGAATTGTGCCCCGTATCTCGAAGGTCCTCATCGCCAACCGAGGCGAGATCGCCGTCCGCGTCATCCGTGCCGCGAAGGACAGCGGAATCGCCTCCGTCGCCGTCTACGCCGACCAGGATCGCGACGCCGTGCACGTGCGGCTCGCCGACGAGGCGTACGCCCTCGAGGGCACGACGAGCGCCGAGACCTACCTGGTCATCGACAAGATCCTCTCGGTCGCCCGCCGCTCCGGCTCCGACGCCGTGCACCCCGGCTACGGCTTCCTCGCCGAGAACGCCGACTTCGCCCGCGCCGTCATCGCGGCCGGCCTGACCTGGATCGGCCCGTCGCCGGAGGCGATCGAGCGCCTGGGCGACAAGGTGTCGGCCCGGCACGTCGCCGAGAAGGTCGGCGCGCCGCTCGCCCCCGGCACCCTCAACCCGGTCGCCGACGCGGCCGAGGTCCTCGACTTCGTCGACCAGTACGGCCTCCCGGTCGCCATCAAGGCGGCGTTCGGCGGCGGCGGCCGCGGCCTCAAGGTCGCCCGCACCCGCGACGAGGTCGCCGAGCTCTTCGACTCCGCCACCCGCGAGGCCATCGCCGCGTTCGGCCGCGGCGAGTGCTTCGTGGAGAAGTACCTCGACCAGCCGCGCCACGTCGAGACCCAGTGCCTCGCGGACGCCTACGGCAACGTCGTCGTGGTCTCCACCCGAGACTGCTCGCTGCAGCGCCGCCACCAGAAGCTGGTGGAGGAGGCGCCCGCGCCCTTCCTCACCCCGGAGCAGCTCGACAAGCTCTACAGCGCGTCCAAGGCCATCCTCAAGGAGGTCGGCTACCAGGGCGCCGGCACCTGCGAGTTCCTGATCGGCAAGGACGGCACGGTGTCGTTCCTGGAGGTCAACACCCGCCTCCAGGTCGAGCACCCGGTCTCCGAGGAGGTCACCGGCATCGACCTCGTGCGCGAGCAGTTCCGCCTCGCCGAGGGCGGCGAGCTCGACTACGAGGACCCGGCCCCGCGCGGCCACTCCTTCGAGTTCCGCATCAACGGCGAGGACGCCGGCCGCAACTTCATCCCCTCCCCCGGCCCCGTGCACGTCTTCAAGGCGCCGGGCGGCCCCGGTGTCCGCGTGGACAGCGGCATCCAGGCGGGCGACGTCATCTCCGGCGCGTTCGACTCCATGCTCGCCAAGCTCATCGTGACCGGCGCCAGCCGCGAGGAGGCGCTGGAGCGCTCCCGCCGCGCCCTGGACGAGTTCGAGGTCGCCGGCCTGCCGACCGTGCTGCCCTTCCACCGCGCGATCGTGCGCGACCCCGCCTTCGCCCCGCAGGACGGCGAGCCGTTCTCGATCTACACCCGCTGGATCGAGACCGAGTGGGCCGGCGGCGTCGAGCCGTGGTCGGGCGAGCTGGGCGAGTCCGGCGCGGCCGAGCGCCGCAGCAACGTCGTGGTCGAGGTCGAGGGCAAGCGCATCGAGGTGTCGCTGCCCGCGCGCCTGCTCACCGGCGGCGGCCCGGCGGAGGCCGCGGCTCCCGCCCCGCGCCGCCGCTCCGGCGCGCACGCCGTGGACACGGCGACCGGCGACTCGGTGACCGCGCCCATGCAGGCCACCGTCGTGAAGGTCGCGGTCGCGGACGGCGACGAGGTCGTCAAGGGCGACCTGGTGCTGGTGCTGGAGGCCATGAAGATGGAGCAGCCCCTCACCGCCCACAAGGACGGCACCGTCGCCGGCATCAACGCCACCGTCGGCGACACCGTCTCCTCCGGCCACCTCCTCCTCAACATCGTCTGACCCGGGGATGGCGGCCGTCGCTCAGGCAGCCGCCATCACCTGCCGCAGGTGCGCCAGGAAGATCTGCTCGACGCCATCGACACCCGCGCTCCCGCGCAAGAAGTGCGCCCAGTGGTCGTACACGGCCATCGACGCCGAGGCGATGCCGGGATAGTCGGGGTCCCATCCTCCGGCGTAGGTCGACTTCTGGAGGAGTTCGTCGCTCGGGATGTAGCACGGGATCTCGTTCGAGTACGCCAGGAACCACACTCCGTCCGATCCGCCGTTCTCCTGGCGGATGACGACGGCGAACCCGGACACGACCTCGCCTCCGCAGAACAGGAGGACCAGCTTCTCGGCGCCGCCGATGGTCCAGCGCTGCACGGGGAGGGGAATGCTCTTCTCCAGGTCCGCGAGCGGTGTCGTGTCGATGAGCTGGGTCATGCTGAAGGCGTGCCTGCGCTCGTAGCCGGCGATGGCGGGGTTCTCGCTCCTGGCGAGGTATTCCGCGCGGACGGCGGCGACGTTCCCGGCGGTGAGTGACACATCCAGCGGGAGAGTCACCTCTCCGTAGCCGGCGGTCATCGGGCCGGTCAGCGAGCGGCCCGCGGTCGCGATGGCGTCCACGATGGTCGTACCCAGCTCGTTCCCGAAGGTGTCGACATCGTCGAACGATCCGGCGGCGTTCGGGTTCTGGTCGCCGGCGGGCCCGGTCATGAACTGGGCGAAGCATCCCGGCCAGCGCCCTTCGATCGCCTCGATCGCCGGCACGGGATAGTCCCCGTCGAACACGGTCTGGGTGCCGCCCGCCACAGGGTGGGCCCCGTAGCCGAAGAGCACGGCTCGCGGAGTCCCGTCGCCGGCGCGGGCGACGAGACAGGGCACGTCCGTCTCGACGTACGGCAGGTCCTCGCGGTTGAACGAGAAGCCCGCCTCCAGCACCGCGTAGTCGAGGGTGCACGGGGTGCTCGGCGCGGCCTTCGTCTGCGCGACCAGTGTCGTGATGGTGGCGACCAGCCAGGCCGTGTACGTTCCGACCGAGGTGAGGTTCTCGAGGTCGTAGGCGATGAACGGATCCAGCCCCTCGGTGAGCACCGGCCCGTTGTGCGTGTGGGTCGCCGTCAGAACGAAGTCCTCCGATGGGACGCCCAGCCCGGTGACGGCCGTGCGGATCTGCTGGTGGGTGTCCCGCCGGAAGCCGAGCACGTCGGCGGTCACGACCACGTGCGGCACTGCGCCGTCGTAGATGATCGTGCAGCGCGCGTACAGCGGTCTGTTGGTGCCCGTGGCGAGCCGCGGTGCGTCCACCCCGTAGCCGGCCAGGGGATAGCCCACACTCGGTGTGATGTCGATCTTGCCCGTCGAGACGGAGAACATGGAGCGCCCCCTCTGCTCCCGCCGTCCGGGCCGATCCGGTCGGCGGCGAGTCACAGCGTAGAACCGGCACCGCGGCGTCGGCAACGCTTGTATTCCGCCGAGGGCGTGATCAGCCGGTGGCCTCGGTGGGGTCGCCCTTCAGGTCGATGCTGATCTCGTCGGCGTCGAGGTTGCTGAGGGCGCCGGCGAGCACGTCGGCGCTGAAGGCGCCGTCGTCGCGGGCGTCGAGCAGCGCGTCGCGCTGGGCCCGGATGCGCTTCAGCCGGGCGACCTTGTGCTGGTTGAACGCCTCGGGCGTCCGCTCCGTCGTCTCCGGCATCGCCACCGCCTGCCCCGCCTCGTGCAGCAGCTCCAGCAGCCGCCTGCGCTCCTCCTTCTCCGCCTGCGGGTCGGAGGCCGTCGGCTTCACCACGCGCAGCGCCAGCCCGAGCGTCCCGCCCTGGAGCAGCAGCGACCCGGCAGCCACGAGGAACGCGATCAGCACCAGCACCGACCGGCCCGGCGTGTTCGACGGGAGGCTCTGCGCGGCGGCGACGGTGACGGCGCCGCGCATCCCGGCCCACACGACGATCGTGCCCTCGCGCCAGCCGAGCGGCGTCCCGGTGAAGTAGTCGATGTCCGCCAGCACCCGCCGCAGCCGCGTGCCGAACCGGGCGATGTTCTCGACCGTCCAGGCCCGCTGCCGTTGCCGCTGCCGCCGGATCAGCCGGCCGCGCCAGCCCGCGGGCGTCGCCCCGATCCGGTCGCGCGTGACGCCCGCGGCCTCCTGGACCCCCGCCACCTTCGCGACCTCCGCGTGCGCGGCGTCGGGGTCGGCGGCCAACACGTCCGCGTGGGCGTCCGGGTCCTCCGCCGGGTCGACGCCCTCCGGCAGGGCGGGCATCGCATCGGGTGGAGGCGGCCCCTGCTCCAGCAGCCGCCGCGCGGCCTCCGGGTCCTCCAGCCGCTCCTGCAGCTTGGTCAGCGCCGGCCGCATCCGCTCGCGCCTGCGTCCGCGGCGGGCGAGGAGGGCCAGCAGCGGCGCCACGAACGCGGCCCGCACGAGGATCGTGAGCAGCAGCGCGGCCGCCGCGATGCCGACCGCCGGCAGCACGCCGGAGTGGTCCGTCTGCACCTTCTGGACGATGCCGAACAGCTCCAGGCCCATGGTCAGGAAGATCATGCCCTCCAGCACGAGCTCGACCGTCCGCCAGTTCTGGGTGTCCGACAGCCGGTGCTCCGGCGACAGCACCCGCGGCGCGCGGCTGCCGGTGATCAGCCCGGCGACCACGGCGGCGACCAGCCCCGACGCTCCCAGCGCCTCGGCCGGGATGGAGGCCAGGAACGGCACGGTGAACGAGAGCACGGTGTTGACCGTCGCGTCCTTCACCCGCGCCCGCACGATCAGGTTCAGCCGCCCGACGACCCAGCCGAACACGACGGCGACGACCACCGAGTAGAGGAACGACAGCGTCACCGCGCCGAAGGTGAACGACGCCACCGCCGCCGCCGCGACCGCCGCCCGCAGCAGCACCAGCGCCGTGGCGTCGTTGAGCAGGCTCTCGCCCTCCAGGATGGCGACGACGCGCGGCGAGACCCCCGCGCGCTTGACGATCCCGGTCGCGACCGCATCGGTCGGGCTCACGATCGCGCCGAGCGCCACGCCCCACGCCAGTCCCAGCCCCGGGATGACCCAGGCGAAGAAGATCCCGAGCAGGACGGAGCTCACGATCACGAGCACCACCGAGAGCCCGCCGATCGCGCCGAACTCGCGCCGGAAGTTCATCGACGGCATCGACACCGACGCCGAGTAGAGCAGCGGCGGCAGCACGCCGGCGATGATCCACTCGGGCTGGACCTCCAGCACCGGCACGAACGGCAGGAAGGAGACCAGGATGCCGAAGACCACCAGGATGAGCGGCGACGCCACCCCGAAGCGCTGCCCGTAGACGGTGGCGGCCGCGATGGTCAGCACGGCGAGGACGCCGACGACCAGGACCTCCTCCATCCCGTGGCCTCCTGCCTAGAGCACGATGTGCATCGCCCGCGCGGCGTCCGAGATCGATCCGGAGAGCGACGGGTACACCGTGAACGCCCTCGCCACCTGGTCCACCGTCAGCCGGTGCTCCACCGCCAGCGCGAGCGGGAAGATCAGCTCGGAGGCCCGCGGCGCGACGATCACGCCGCCGATCACAGTACCCGAACCCGTTCGCGCGAACAGCTTCACGAAGCCGTCGCGGATGCCGAGCATCTTGGCGCGCGGGTTGGACTTCAGCGGGAGCTTGTAGATGTCCCCCTGCGCGATGCCCTCCTCGATCTGCTTCTGGTTCCAGCCGACGGTCGCGATCTCAGGCTGGGTGAAGATGTTCGAGGTGACGTTGCGCAGCTCGATCGGGTTCACCGCGTCGCCCATCGCGTGGAAGACGGCCGTGCGCCCCTGCATCGAGGCGACGGAGGCCAGCGGCAGCAGGTCGGAGCAGTCGCCGGCCGCGTAGATGTTCGGGATGGACGTGCGCGCGACCCGGTTGACCCGGATGTGGCCGGACGGCGTGAGCTGAACGCCCGCCTCCTCCAGGCCGATGCCCGCGGTGTTCGGGATGGAGCCGACGGCCATCAGACAGTGGCTGCCCTCCACGGTGCGCCCGTCGGTCAGCGTCGCGACGACGCCCTTCTCGGTGCGGACCACCGACTCGGCGCGCGACTTGGACAGCACCTGCATGCCGTTGCGCCGGAAGACGTTCTCGATGACGCTCGCCGCGTCCGCGTCCTCGCCCGGGAGGACCTGGTCGCGCGACGAGATGAGCGTGACCTTCGAGCCGAGCGCGGTGTACGCGGACGCGAACTCCGCGCCGGTGACGCCGGACCCGACCACGATCAGGTGCTCCGGCACGGTGGCGAGGTCGTAGAGCTGGGTCCAGGTGAGGATGCGCTCCCCGTCCGGCTCGGCGGAGGACAGGATGCGCGGGCTCGCGCCGACCGCGATCACGAAGGTGTCGGCCTCCACCCGGTCGAAGTCGGTGCCGGACGCGCCCGTCCCTGTCGAGACGATGATCGCCCCGTCCCCGTCGAGGCGGCCCTCGCCGGTGATGATGCGCACGCCCGCGCGGACGAGCTCGGCGCGCATGTCCTCCGACTGCTGGCGGGCGAGGCCCATCAGGCGCTTGTTGACGGCGGCGAGGTTGACCGCGATCTCGGGCCGGACCGGCTTGCCGGTCTCGCCGCGCGAGAAGAACTGGACGCCGAGGTCGGTGGCCTCGGCGATGGAGTTGGTGGCCTCCGCGGTGGCGATGAGGCTCTTGGAGGGCACCACGTCGGTGATGACGGCCGAGCCGCCGACACCGGAGCGCTCCACGAGCGTGACGTCCGCGCCGAGCTGCGCGCCGGCGAGCGCCGCCTCGTACCCGCCGGGTCCTCCGCCGAGGACGGCGATGCGCTGCTTGCGCTCGAATTCATAGGCCATGCTGCTTATTCTTCCGTATCCCGGTACACGGATGCGCACGCCGGCCGACGCTGTACCGCGCGGTGCCGCTCAGTAGAGTTGCCTCATGCTCGAAACCACCCAGAATCCGCTCGACGACCCCGCGGCCGACCCGTTCGAGGTCGCCAGGCAGGCGGCGCAGCAGCTCGCCGAGAAGACCGGCGTCGAGAAGCACGACATCGCCCTCACCCTCGGCAGCGGCTGGGGCAAGGCCGCCGACCTGATCGGCGAGACCGTCGCCGTCATCCCGGCTCACGAGATCCTCGGCTTCAGCAAGCCGGCGCTGGAGGGCCACGCCGGCACGCTGCGCTCACTCCGCCTCGCGAACGGCAAGCACGCGCTCGTCATCGGCGCGCGCACCCACTACTACGAAGGCCACGGCGTCCGCCGGGTCGTGCACAGCGTCCGCACCGCCGCGGCCGCCGGCGCGACCACGATGGTCCTCACCAACGGCGCGGGCGGCATCAAGGAGCACTGGAAGCCGGGGACGCCCGTCCTGATCAGCGACCACATCAACCTGACGGCGGACTCCCCGCTGGAGGGCGCGACCTTCATCGACCTCACCGACCTCTACTCGAAGCGGCTGCGCGAGCTCGCGAAGACCATCGACCCGAGCCTGGACGAGGGCGTGTACACGCAGTTCCGCGGACCGCACTACGAGACCCCGGCCGAGGTGCAGATGGCCAAGGCGATCGGCGGCCACATCGTCGGCATGTCGACCGCGCTGGAGGCCATCGCCGCCCGCCAGGCCGGCATGGAGATCCTCGGCATGTCGCTCGTCACCAACCTCGCCGCGGGCATCCAGAAGACCCCGCTCAGCCACCAGGAGGTCATCGACGCCGGCCGGGAGGCCGAGCCGGTGATCAGCGCCCTGCTCGCCCGGATCGTGGAGGCGCTGTGACCCCACAGGACACGCCTCGGCTCCTCGAGGACGCACGCGCCTGGCTCGCGCAGGATCCTGACCCGGAGACCCGCGCCGAGCTCGACTCGCTGATCGTGGCCGCCGAGGCGGGCTCGGCGGAGGCGGTCGACGACCTCCACGCGCGCTTCGACACCCGCCTGGAGTTCGGCACCGCCGGGCTCCGCGGCCGGATCGAGGCCGGCCCCAACCGGATGAACCGCGTGCTGGTCTCCCAGGCCGCGGCCGGGTTCGCCCGCTGGCTCCTGGAGCACGCCGAGGGCGCCCAGCCGTCCGTCGTCATCGGCTACGACGGCCGCAAGAACTCCGACGTCTTCGCGCGCGACACCGCCGAGTTGATGGCCGGCGCCGGTGTGCGCGCGGTCCTGCTCCCCCGGCTGCTGCCGACCCCGGTGCTGGCGTTCGCCGTGCGGCACCTCGATGTCAGTGCGGGCGTCATGGTCACGGCGAGCCACAACCCGCCGCAGGACAACGGCTACAAGGTGTACCTGGGCGGGGAGAACCACGGCTCGCAGATCGTCTCGCCGACGGACGCCGAGATCGAGGCGCACATCCTGGAGGTCGCGCGCGGCGACATCGGCGACCTCCCGCGCTCGGAGCAGTTCGAGATCGCGACGGCCGACGTGGAGGCCGCCTACATCGAGGCCACCGCCGCCGTCGCGACGATGACCTCCCCGCGCGACGCCGTCACGTTCGCGTACACCGCGATGCACGGCGTCGGCTGGCGCACCGCGGAGGCCGTGTTCCAGCGCGTCGGCTTCTCCACCCCCGTCGTGGTGGCCGAACAGCGCGATCCCGATCCCGCGTTCCCGACTGTGTCGTTCCCGAACCCCGAGGAGCCGGGAGCGATGGACCTGTCCTACGCGACCGGGCGCGCCGCGGGCGTGGACCTGATCATCGCGAACGACCCCGACGCGGACCGGCTGGCCGTGGCCATCCCGGACGACTCGGCCGACGGCTTCCGCCGGCTCAGCGGCAACGAGGTCGGCGCCCTGCTCGGCTGGCGCGCCGCGGACCTCGCCGAGCGGACATCGACCGCCGGGGCCGCCTTCGGCGCCCTCGCCTGCTCGATCGTCTCGTCACCGGCCCTGGCGGCCGTCGCGGCCGCCTACCACCTCGATTTCGCCGACACCCTCACCGGGTTCAAGTGGGTCTCCCGCGCCCCCGGCCTGATCTACGGTTTCGAGGAGGCGCTCGGCTACCTCGTCAACCCGCAGACCATCCGCGACAAGGACGGCATCTCGGCAGCGACGGCGTTCCTCGACCTCGCGAACGAGCTCGCCGCCTCCGGCCGCACGATCGCGGACCATCTGGACGCGTTCGCGGAGCGCTTCGGCTACTTCGCGAGCGACCAGATCTCGATCCGGGTCACCGACCTGTCCCGCATCGGCGAGATCATGGCCGCGCTGCGCTCGACCCCGCCGAGCCGCCTGGGCGACGTGGCCGTCGACCACATCGACGACCTCCGCGACGGCTTCGGCGCGCTGCCCCCGAGCGACGTCCTCCGCATCGTCCTCGCGGACGGCTCGCGCGTCATGGTCCGCCCGAGCGGCACCGAGCCCAAGCTGAAGATCTACATCGACGCCTCCAGCGACCGGGGGGACGTGCCCACACGCCGCGCCACCGCGACAGCGCGCGTGGCCGCCCTCGCCGACGCGATGCGCGCGCTCACGCAGTAGGGTCGGGCCGCGCCGCCGCGGGCCGTACCCCTGCACGCGCGCCGTGACCGACCAGGAACGCCGCAAGCGCCACCAGCGTCACGGCCGCGCCCGCGAACGGCACGGCCTCCGCCCCGCCTGCTCTGAGGGCGAGAGCGCCGATCGGGGGTGCGATCGCGATGCCGATGTACATGGCCGTCGAGTACCACGAGAGCACGAGCGCCGAGGAGCCGGGATCCAGGTGGACGAGGCGGTGCTGGACCGAGATGGCCATGGCGAACGCGGCGACGCCCCAGAGTGCGAAGACCGCGAGCGAGGCGGCGAACGACGCCTCCACGAACGGGAGTACGACGAGCGCGGCCACCTGGCCCAGGAGCGCGACGGCCGCGACCCCGCGGCTGCCGAAGCGGTCGGTCAGCGGGCCGGCCACGACGTTGCCGATGACGCCCGCGACGCCGTAGGCCAGGAGCAGCGCCGCCAGCAGCGGCCCGGCGCCTCCGGTGGACGCCCGCGTCACGCTGGCGGAGAAGATGTAGACGATGTTGAACCCCGCGATCATGAAGACGGTGGTCGCGAGCAGCGCCAGCACGCGGAGATCGGCGAGGGCGGCCAGCCTGCGCCGCAGCGTGGCCTGCGGGGCGAGCGGGACCGCTCGCACGAGCACGGGGATCAGCGCGGCCAGTACAGCGCCGATGGCCAGGACCGACCACAGCGCGAAGCGCCAGCCCGCGACGCCGCCGAGCGCGGTCCCGAGCGGTGAGCCGACCGCCGTGGCGAGCGTGAAGCCTGCGCCCACGAGCGCGAGGGCACGGCCGCGCTTCTCCGCCGGCGCGAGCGCAGCGGCGGCGGCTGTCGCGGTCGGCACCAGCGCGGCGCCGCCGATCCCGGAGAAGGTCCGGCCCGCGATGAACCAGCCGAGGTCGGGGGCCTGGGCGGCGACCGCGGTCCCGAGGGCGAAGACCGCCAGGCCCGTCGCCATCAGCAGCGACCGCGGCACCCGCGGGAGCAGGATCGAGATGGCGGGCGCGGCGACCGCGACGACGAGCGAGTAGGAGGTGATCGACACGCTGACAGCCGTGGGCGAGGTCCCGAGCGACGCGGCGATCTGCGGCAGCAGGCCGGCGATGACGAAGGCGTTCGTCCCGACGACGAAGAGGCCCAGCGCGAGGACCACGAGCGCCGGCGTGGTTCTGCGGTACGATTGTTCGATGATCGTCATACGGTTAGAGTACGGCGATTGTTCGATGATTGTCAAACAATTGGGTGCGTCATGACCGAATATCCCTCCCCGCCGATGGACGAGGTCCAGCTCGTGGACCTGCTCCGGGCCGTCGGAGACCCGGTGCGGCTGCACATCGTGCGAGTGCTCGCCGACGGCGAGCCGCACCCCAAGGCGCTCACCGAGTGGGGCTTCGACGTGCAGAAGTCGACGATGGCGCACCACTTCAAGACGCTACGCGAGGCCGGACTCACGAACACGATCGTGAACGGCCGCACCCACGACATCCAGCTCCGGCGCACGGAGCTCGACCAGCGCTTCCCGGGGCTGATCGCCGCCCTGCTCAGCGACTCGGCCGGCTGACTCCGGACCCAGCCGCCCGGTCGCTCAGCCCAGCGCCTCGTCCAGCTTCTGCTCCAGCTCGTCGAGGTCGAAGTAGTTCTGCACGACGATGACGTCCGCGTTGGTCGGACCGAGCCGGTCGACCAGCTCGGGCGACGTGAGGATGATCTGCGCGTCGCTCGACGCGGAGGCCACGCTCGCGACGTCCGCGGCGGTCACGTCCGCATCCAAGCCGAGGCGGTCGAGCACGCGCTCGGCGTTCACCTTCAGGATGCCGGAGGTGCCGATCCCGGCGCCGCAGATCGCGACGATCTTCACAGGGTCGTCCCCGTCGTCCCGGCCGTCGTCATCGCGCCGCCTCCTCTTCGCTGAGCGTGAGGATGCGCTGCACCTCCGCGACGTCGCCCGCGGCGGCCAGCGCCGGGATGGCGTCGGGGTCGTTGAAGACGTTCGCCAGCTCGGCCACGCTGGACACGTGCGCCTCCGGGGACGTCACGGCGAGGCCGATGACGACGGACACCGGGTCGTTGTGCGGGTGGCCGAACACCACGGGGTCGTCCAGCGTGACCACCGACAGCCCGTCGCGGTTCACGTCCGGCCCCGGCCGCGCGTGCGCCAGGGCGAGGCCCGGCGCGATCACGATGTACGCGCCGAACTCCTCGATCACCTGGATCATCCGCGCGCCGTAGGACTCCTCCGTCGCGCCGGAGCGCGCCAGCGCCTCCCCCGCGAGTTCGACCGCGTCGCGCCAGTCGGACGCGTGGGCTCCGACGGTCACAGCGGTGGCGGGCAACGGTGGCAGCGGCATGGGTCCAGCGTACGCGTTAGCGGGTCACGAACCCTCGAAACCTGCTGTGATGATCTCGGCCAGTTCCTCACGCTGCTCGACCGGGAGGAAGGCCCCCGCCGCGGCGTTGAGCTGGAAGATCTCCAGGTCGGTGAGGTCGTACGAGAACGCGTCGGCGAGGATGCTGAGCTCGCGCGTCAGCGTCGTGCCGCTCATCAGCCGGTTGTCGGTGTTGACCGTGACGCGGAAGCCGAGCTGGTACAGCAGGTCGAACGGGTGGTCGAGGATGTCGTCGCCCCACGCGGCGATCGCGCCGGTCTGCAGGTTGGAGGTCGGGCTGGTCTCCAGCGCGATCTCGCGGTCCTTCACCCACTGCGAGAGCGTGCCGAGGGTCACGTAGGTGTTCTCGTCGTCCTGGCGCTCGATCGTGATGTCCTCCGCCAGGCGCACGCCGTGGCCGAGGCGCAGGGCGCGCCCGTCGAGGAGGGCGCTGCGGATGCTGTCGAGCCCGTCCGCCTCCCCCGCGTGAACGGTGGCGGGGAAGAACTGCGACGCGAGGTAGTCGAACGCCGCCTTGTGGTTCGAGGGCGGGAAGCCCGCCTCGGGACCGGCGATGTCGAAGCCGACGGCGCCGCGGTCGCGGTGGCGCACGGCCAGCTCGGCGATCTCCAGGCTGCGGTCGGTGTGGCGCATGGCGCTGACGAGCTGGCCCACGCGGATGCGGCCGCCGGCGGCGCGCACGTCCTCGATGCCCTGCTCCAGGCCCTCCTGCACGGCCTCCACGGTCTCGTCGAGCGTGAGGCCGCGGGTGAGGTGCTGCTCGGGCGCCCAGCGGATCTCGCCGTACACGACGCCGTCGGCGCCGAGGTCCTGCACGAACTCGCGGGCGACGCGGCTGAGGCCCTCGCGGGTCTGCATGACGGCAGTCGTGAGGTCGAAGGTCTTGAGGTACTCGACCAGCGAGCCCGAGTTGGACTTCTCGGCGAACCAGGCGCCGAGCGCCACCGGGTCGTCGGCCGGGAGCTGGAGGCCGATGCCGTCCGCGAGCTCCAGCACCGTCGAGGGCCGCAGGCCGCCGTCCAGGTGGTCGTGCAGGGACACCTTGGGCAGCGCCCGGATGTCGGTCCCGTCGGCGAGCGTGTAGCTGCTGTTCTCGTTCAAGCTCATGTCTCTCAATCTACTGGCCTGCGTACTCCCGCAGACAGTCGTCGAAGCGGCGCATAATCCGCCGTCTCGCGGGTTTCGGCCCCACTTTGCGCCGCTTCGGCGCTAGCCGATGCGCTCGGCGACGAGCGGGGTCCGCGTGAACGGCGTCCCGAGCGGCGCGATGCGGTACGCACCCTCCAGCGCCTCCAGCGCACGCTCGAAGCGGGCCGGCTCGTCGGCGGACAGCGTGAACAGCGGCTGGCCCGCGCGCACCTCGTCCCCCGGCTTGGCGTGCAGGTCGACCCCGGCGGCGTGCTGCACCGGGTCCTGCTTGCGGGCGCGGCCCGCGCCGAGCCGCCAGGCGGCGATGCCGAACGGCAGCGCCTGCTGCTCCACGAGCACCCCGTCCGACTGGGCGACGACGGTGTGCGTCTCGCGGGCGACCGGCAGCGCCGCGTCCGGGTCGCCGCCCTGCGCGCGCACGGTCTCCCGCCACTTGTCCATCGCGCGGCCGTCCTTCAGTGCGGCCTCCACGTCGGCGTCGGGCTGCCCGGCGAGCGTCAGCATCTCGCGGGCCAGCGCCACGGTCAGCTCGACGATGTCGGCCGGGCCGCCGCCGGCGAGCACCTCGACAGACTCGCGCACCTCGTTGGCGTTGCCGATGGCGAGGCCGAGCGGCACGTTCATGTCGGTGAGGAGGGCGGACGTCGCGACGCCCGCGTCCTTGCCGAGCTCCACCATCGTGCGGGCGAGCTCGCGGGACTTGTCGATGTCCTTGAGGAAGGCGCCCGAGCCGAACTTGACGTCGAGCACCAGGGCGCCGGTGCCCTCCGCGATCTTCTTGGACATGATCGAGGATGCGATCAGCGGGATGGCCTCGACGGTCCCCGTGATGTCTCGCAGCGCGTAGAGCTTGCCGTCGGCGGGCGCGAGCCCGGAGCCGGCGGCGCAGATCACGCCGCCCGGGCCGCGGAGCTGGGCGATAATCTCCTCGTTGCTGAGGTTCGCGCGCCAGCCCGGGATGCTCTCCAGCTTGTCGAGCGTGCCCCCGGTGTGGCCGAGGCCGCGCCCGGAGAGCTGTGGCACCGCGACGCCGAACGACGCCACCAGGGGCATCAGCGGCAGGGTGATCTTGTCGCCGACGCCGCCCGTGGAGTGCTTGTCGGCCGTCGGCTTGCCGAGGCCGGAGAAGTCCATCCGCTCGCCCGACGCGATCATGGCCAGGGTGAGGTCCCGGATCTCACGCCGGGTCATCCCGTTCAGGAAGATCGCCATCGTCATCGCCGACATCTGCTCGTCGCCGACGTAGCCGCGCGTGTACGCGTCCACCAGCCAGTCGATCTCCGCCGTGGTCAGCTCGCCACGGTCGCGCTTGGTCCTGATCAGGTCGACGGCGTCGAACGCCTCGACCGCTCCTGCGGTGCTCACGAAGATGTAACCCTCTTGCTCGGTGGTGGTTCGGTCAGTCGGCGTCGCGCCCGGCGGCGCCGTGCTCCTCCGCGTAGGCGGCGAGCTGGCGCGGCCCGAACGCGTCGGGCAGCACCTCGTCGATGGTCCGGATGCCGGAGACCGTCTCCAGCAGCATCCCCTCCGCCGAGTGCTCGTACAGGAGCTGACGGCAGCGGCCGCACGGCATCAGGGTGTCGCCGTCGCCGTTCACGCAGGTGAACGCGACGAGCCGTCCTCCCCCGGTCATCGCGAGCGACGACACCAGGCCGCACTCGGCGCACAGGGTGATGCCGTAGCTGGCGTTCTCGACGTTGCAGCCACTGACGACGCGGCCGTCGTCGACCAGCGCCGCGGCGCCGACCGGGAACTGCGAGTACGGCACGTAGGCGTGCGTCATCGCCTCGTTCGCGGCGGCACGCAGCGCCGGCCAGTCGATCGCGTCGGTCATGACTTGATGTACGGCTTGCCGTCGGCGGCCGGGGCGCGGGACACCCCGACGAGGCCGGCGACCGCGAAGATCGTGACCACGTACGGCAGCATCAGCATGAACTCGCTCGGGACCGGCGAGCCGATGATGCCGAGCACGTTCTGAAGGTTGGTGGCGAAGCCGAACAGCAGCGCGGCGAGGGTCGCGCGGATCGGGTCCCAACGTCCGAAGATGACGGCCGCGAGGGCGATGAAGCCCTGGCCCGCGGTCATCTCCTTGGAGAACGCGCCCACCGAGCCGAGCGTGAAGTACGCACCGCCGAGGCCGGCGACCGCGCCGGCGAGGGAGACGTTCCAGAACCGGGTGCCGTTGACGTTGATGCCGACGGTGTCCGCGGCCTCCGGGTGCTCGCCGACCGAGCGCAGGCGCAGGCCCCAGCGGGTCTTGAACAGGCCGAACCAGACCACGAAGATCGCGATGTACATCAGGTACTCGATGATCGTCTGGTCGAACAGCACCTTGCCGATGACCGGGATGTCGCTGAGGATCGGGATGGGCCAGTCCGGCAGGCGGGGCGGGTGATTGAGCACCTGCGGGTCGCCCGCGAGCACCGCGGAGTAGAGGAAGCTCGTGAGGCCGGTGACCAGCACGTTCAGCACGACGCCCACGATCACCTGGTCCACCAGGTACTTGATCGAGAACGCGGCGAGCACGAAGGAGACGAGCACACCGGCGACCATCGCGGCGAACAGGCCGACCAGCCAGCTCCCGGTGATCGAGGCAGTCATAGCCGAGACGAACGCGCCGGCGAGGAGCTGCCCCTCGATGGCCACGTTGACCACGCCGCCGCGCTCGGAGATGACGCCGCCGAGGGCGCCGAACACGAGCGGGACCGAGAGGCTGATCGTGCCCAGCAGCAGGCCGGTGACCGGCACCGGGAGCTGGCCGGAGCCGGCCCAGGCGAGGAACGCGAACATGAACAGCAGCGCGTAGACGATGACCAGCCAGATCGGCGTCTTGCGCACCTTCCACGACAGCCAGGCGCTGTAGGCGGTGATCAGGATCAGCAGGATCGTGACGACGGTCGTCGTCGTGAAGGTGTCGACCGTCAGGTTCGGCAGCTTGACGGCGTCGGACGCCTCCGAGAACCGGAAGGTGCTCTGGCCGTGCCGGGCGAAGCCGAAGAACAGCACGATGCTGATCACCACGAAGACGGCGAGGGCGATCGGCGCCTTCCAGGACCGGACCTCGGCCTTCTCCAGGACGATGGGCGAGGAGTCGGGAATGACGGGGGCTGCGGTGGTCACTTGGCCGCCACCTCCTTCGAGACGATGGGACGCTGTCTCCGGGGCGCGCTCCCCGGCGTCGGGAGGCGGAAGATCGCGCGCACCAGCGGCGGCGCGGCGACGAAGAGCACGATGAGGGACTGCATGATGAGCACGATGTCGATCGGGATACCCCCGGCCTGGATCGTGTAGCCGCCGGCCTTGAGCGCGCCGAACAGCAGACCGGCGACGAAGACGCCCCACGGCCGGGACCGGCCGAGCAGCGCGACGGTGATCGCGTCGAAGCCGATGCCCGCGTCCACACCCGAGCTGATGCCGGCCGGGAAGACGCCGAGCGCCTGGCTCGCACCCGCGACGCCGACGAGGGCGCCGGCGAGCAGCATCGCGTAGACGTAGATGTTCTTGACGTTGATGCCGGCGACGCGTGCGGCGTTCGGGTTCTCGCCGACCGCGCGGAAGCGGAAGCCGAGGCTGGAGCGGTTGATCAGCCACCAGACGAACACCGTCGCCGCGATGACGAGCACGAACGCCCACGTCAGGTTGTACTGCACGCCGAGCAGCGGAGGCAGAACCGCGTTGCCGTGGATCGGCGGCGCCTTCGGGTTGTTCGACCCGGGAGCCTGCAGCAGGCCCTTGGTGCGCAGCATGTAGGAGATCAGGTAGAACGCGATGTAGTTGAGCATGATCGTCACGATCACCTCGTGCGCGCCCGTCCTCGCCTTGAGGAGGCCGACGATGCCGGCCCAGACCGCGGCGCCCGCGATGCCCGCGAGCACGGCCACGACAAGGTGGATGACCGGGGGCAGGTCGAACGAGAAACCGACCCAGGCGGCGGCCGCCGCGCCGATCAGGAGCTGTCCCTGACCACCGATGTTGAACAGGCCGACGCGGAACGCCAGCGCGACGCCGAGGCCGGCGACGATCAGCGGGGTCGCGAAGGTCAGCGTCTCGGTCAGCGGGCGGATGCCCGCGGCGAAGGTCGGCCGACCGAAGTTGTAGATCGAGCCCTGGAACATCGAGGTGTACGCGTTGGAGACGGACGTCCAGATCGCGGAGAGGGTGTCGCCGGGTCGGGCGAAGAAGTACGCGGACGCCTTCTGCACTGCCGGGTCGGTGAGCGCGATCAGGATTCCTCCGACGATGAGCGCCAGCACGACGGCCAGCACGGAGATGATCACCGGGCCGCCCATGATGTCGCGGACCGCCTTGCTCCAGCGGTCGTCGTGCTCCGGCTTCGCCGCGGGCTGACCCGGCTGCACCGGCTGTCCCGGCCGCGCGGGCTCGGGCGTCGCCACCGGCTGGCTGGGCGTCGGGGTCCCGGTCATGCTGCTGCTCCTGCCTGCTCCGGCGACTCGCCGGCCATCATGAGGCCGAGGACGTCACGCGACGTGTCCCCCGGCACGATTCCTACGATCCCTCCGCGGTACATCACGGCGATACGGTCGGCGAGCGCCGCCACCTCGTCGAGCTCGGTGGAGACCACGATCACGGGCACGCCCGCGTCGCGGGTGGCGACGATGCGCTTGTGCACGAACTCGATGGATCCGACGTCGAGGCCGCGGGTCGGCTGCGCGGCGACGAAGAGCCGCAGCTCGCGGCTCAGCTCGCGGGCGAGCACGACCTTCTGCGCGTTGCCGCCGGAGAGCCGGCCGACCTTCTGGTCGATGGACTGCGTGCGCACGTCGAACTCGGACACCTTCTCCTCGGCGAACTGCTTGAGGTAGGAGAACTGGATGCTGCCGCCCTTGACGAACGGCGCCCCGGTCGAGCGGTCGAGCATCAGGTTCTCCTGGATGCTGAACTCGCCGACCAGGCCGTCCTCGTTGCGGTCTTCCGGCACGAAGCCGACGCCGGCGTCGAGCACCTTGCGCGGGCTGTGGCCCTGGATCTCCGTGCCGTCGAGCAGGATCCGGCCCTCGACGCGCGGCTGGAGGCCGAGGATCGCCTCGGTCAGCTCGGTCTGGCCGTTGCCCTGCACGCCGGCGATCGCGAGGATCTCCCCCGCCCGGACCTCGAAGCTCACCTTGTTGACGACGAGCTGGCCGATCGGGTCGATGACCGAGAGGTCCGTGACGACCAGCGCGGGCTCCCCCGGGTTCGCCTGCTCCTTCTCGACCGTCAGCGACACGGCGCGGCCGACCATCATGGAGGCCATCTCGGCGTTCGTCGCGGTGGGCTCGGTCTCGCCGACCACCTTGCCGAGGCGGATGACCGTGATGCGGTCCGCGACCTCGCGCACTTCGCGCAGCTTGTGGGTGATGAAGACGATCGCGGTGCCCTGCTCCTTGAGCTGGCGCATGATCGCCATCAGCTCGTCGGTCTCCTGCGGGGTCAGCACGGCGGTGGGCTCGTCGAAGACCAGCACCTTGGCGTTCTGCGACAGCGCCTTGATGATCTCGACGCGCTGCTGGACGCCGACCGGGAGGTCTTCCACGAGGGCGTCCGGGTCGACGTGGAAGCCGAACCTGGCCGAGATCTCGCGCACCTTCGCACGCGCCGCGTTCAGGTCGAGGCGGCCGCCGAGCTTGGTCTGCTCGTGGCCGAGCATGACGTTCTCCGCGACCGTGAAGACGGGGATGAGCATGAAGTGCTGGTGGACCATCCCGATGCCGGCCTTCATCGCGTCGCCGGGGCCCGCGAAGTGCTGGACGACGTCGTCGAGCAGGATCTCGCCCTCGTCGGCCTGGTAGAGGCCGTAGAGCACGTTCATCAGGGTGGACTTGCCTGCGCCGTTCTCGCCGAGCAGACAGTGGATCTCGCCGGGTTCGACGGTCAGATCGATGTGGTCGTTCGCGACCAGGGCACCGAACCGTTTGGTGATGCCGCGAAGTTCGAGCTTCATTCGGGTGGGTTCCTTCTCTACTCGCCCGGGGGGAGCACAGAGCTTAGTGAGGGGGATGGCACGCGAAGACCGCTGGTGGCCGCGCTGCGCATCCTCACACTACCTTTCTGCGCATATGTCAGTGTGTGCTCAAACGAGCGTCCGGGACAAGGTGCGGCCGGGCGTGCGGTGGACGTGCGACGGGGAGGCCAGCGTGCGCTGACCTCCCCGTCGAGTGTTCGTCCGCGCCGGTTACTGCTTCGGCGACGACGGCGAGGTGACCTTGATCGAGCCGTCGATGATGCCGGCCTTGATCTTGTCGATCTCGCCCTGCAGGCCCGAGTTCACCTTGGACGCGAAGTCGTGGAACGGAGCGAGGCCGACGCCGTCGTTCTTCAGCGTGCCGACGTACGGCGTGCTGTCGAACTTGCCCTTCGCGGCCTGGGTGACCACGTCGTTGGTGGCCGGCTTCATGCCCTTCATCACCGAGGTGAGGAGCAGGTCCTTCACGGTGGGGTCGGACTGGTAGACGTCGGCGTCGACGCCGATCATCGCGATCGGCTTGCCCGAGTCGCGGATGGCCTGCGCGGCCGACTGGTAGATCGGGCCGCCGACGGGCATGATGACGTCCGCGTTCTGGTCGATGACGCCCTGAGCGGTGTTCTTCGCGGTCTCGTTGGCGTCGAAGCCACCGGTGAAGGAGCCGTTCTGCTTGTCGACGTCCCAGCCGACGACCTTGACGTTCTTGCCCTTCTGCTGGTTGTAGTACTTCACGCCGTCCGCGTAGCCGTCCATGAAGATGGTGACGGTCGGGATCTGCATGCCGCCGAAGGTGCCGACGATGCCGGTCTTCGAGTAGCTCGCCGCGGCGTAGCCGGCCAGGAAGGCGGCCTGCGCGGTGTCGAAGATGATCGGCTTGACGTTCTTCGCGGTGATCGAGCTGTCGTCGATGATCGCGAAGGAGACGTCCGGGTTCGCCGCGGCAGCCTTCTTGGTGGCGTCGGCAAGCAGGAAGCCGACCGTCACGATGAGGTTGCAGTTGGCGTCGACCATGCTCTGGATGTTCGGAGCGAAGTCGTTCTCGCTCTTCGACTCGGCCTTGTTGTACTTGACACCAAGGGTGCCCGCGGCCTGCTGGAGGCCCTCGTAGCCGAGCTGGTTGAACGAGTGGTCGTCGAATCCGCCCGAGTCGGAGACCATGCAGGGCAGGAATTTGCTGTTCGCCGCACCGGTCGTCGAGGTCGACGACGGGGCAGCCGAGCACGCGGCGAGCAGCGCGACGACGCCGGTCACCGCAAGGCCGACGAGGCCGGCCTTACGAGCTGTGATTGTCAAGGTTGTCCTCCAAGATGCAGGCCGCCTCGGGTGCCGGACGGCCAGTGTATGCATTGCACGTTACCGAATGTGACGAACGGCTCTGATCGAAAATCCGGCTTCTTCATGCAAGCGTTACAAACGCGCGCGCGGTTGGCGACTGCTCATTTGAGCAAGCGGCCCGCTACATCCACCCGCGCTTCTTGAACACCACGTACAGCAGCGTGCTCAACCCCACCATCGCGAGCACCGCCAGCGGGTAGCCGAGCGGCCATGCCAGTTCCGGCATGTTGTGGAAGTTCATCCCGTAGATGCCGGCGATCAGCGTCGGTGCGAAGAGGATGGCCGCCCACGAGGAGATCTTCTTGACCTCCTCGCCCTGCCGGTGCGTGGAGTGCGCCAGCCGCGTCATCTCCTCGTTCTGCCGTTCGGAGACCAGCGTCGAGTTCACCGTCAGGATGTCGCGCAGCAGGTAGCGGAAGCCGTCCACCCGCTCGTTGACCTGCGTGAGGTGGTCGGCCACGTCGCGCAGGCGCCGCTCCAGCTCCTCGGTGACGCCGTACTTCGCCGAGCCCCGCTCCAGCGCGACCATCACCGACGACAGCGGGTGCGTGGCCCGCTGGAAGTCGATGACCTCCCGCGACAGCTCGTAGATGCGCCGGGAGACCAGCACGTCGCCGCCGAAGACCTGCGTCTCGATCTCGTCGATGTCGTTGGCGAGCCCGGCGACGACCGGGCTGTACGCGTCCACGACGGCGTCGATGATCGCGTAGAGGATGGCCTGCGGGCCGAGCGCGAGGAGGTCGCGCTCGCGCTCCATCCGGTGGCGTACGGTCGACAGGTCGGGCGACTCGCTGTGCCGCACCGTGATGACGAAGTTCGGCCCGACGAAGAGGTGCAGCTCGCCGAAGTCGACCTCCTCCGGCACGTCCAGGTAGCTGGCCGCCTTCAGTACGACGAACAGCACGGAGTCGTACCGCTCCAGCTTGGGGCGCTGGTGGGCGACGATCGCGTCCTCGATCGCCAGCGGGTGGAGGCTGAACTCCTCCGCCAGCGACATCAGCTCCTGCTCAGTCGGCCGGTACAGCCCGATCCAGGCCACGCCGCCCGGGGTGTCGTCCAGCGCGCGGTAGGTCTCGGCCAGGCTGCGCGGCGAGGCCACCCGCACGCCGTCCGCATAGATCGCGCTGTCCACCATGCTCGACCGGGAGGCGGCGGCCCGCGGCTCGGTCAGGACGGGCTCAGGCGAACTGGGAGGATCGGCCCGCCGGGCTCGGGACACGAAGGGCATCGGGATGCCGCGTCGGTTCAGGTTCGCCAAGGTTCACCTCCTGGTGCGCGGAAAGAGTGAGGTGGCCGGCGCCCGGCGACCCGGGCGGCAGCGCCACCTAACTGTACGCGCGCAGCCCGCCGGTGCGCTCGGCCCCAGCGCGGCGGACGCCGGTGCAGGCGTCGAGGATGACCTGCTCGTAGTGCCCGACGAGCTCGGAGCAGAGCACGTCCCAGCCGCGGCCGAGCACACGCCGGCGACCGGCCTCCCCCATCCGCAGCCGCAGCGGCGCGTCGGCGGCGAGCATCGAGACGGCGGCGCGCAGTCCGCGGTCGTCGGCCGGAGGGAAGAGGAGCCCGTCGACGCCGTGCTCGACGAGGTCGATCGGGCCGCCGGCGCGCGGCGCGACCACCGGCAGGCCGGAAGCGTGCGCCTCCTGCACCGTCTGCCCGAACGTCTCCTCGGAGCCGGTGTGGACGAACACGTCGAAGGCCGCGTAGGCGGCGGCGAGGTCGGCTCCCCCGAGCCGGCCGAGCCAGGTCGTCGGGACGCCGTGGAGCTGCCGCTCGACGGCCTCCCGGGCCGGGCCGTCCCCGACGATCGCGACCGAGACCCCCGGCACCCCGCGCAGCACGCGCAGCCGCTCGACCTGTTTCTCCGGCGCGATCCGGCCGACGTAGCCGACGACGACCTCCCCGTCCGGCGAGAGCCGCTCCCGGAGGGCGACGGCGTCGGCCGTGCGCCGGTTGTTCGGGTGATACCGCTCCAGGTCCACGCCGCGCCCCCAGCGGGCCAGCCGGCGGACCCCGGCCTGGCGGAGGTCGTACTCGCTGGCCGACGAGGGGACGAGGGTGACATCGGCGCCCTCGTGCACCCAGCGCACGTACTTCCAGGCGATGGCGGCGGTCATCCCGAGCCCGTTGCGGCGCGCGAATCCGGCGACGTCGGTCTGATAGATGGCGACCGAGGGCACGCCGACCCGGTTGGCGGCGGCGATGGCCTGCGCCCCCAGGAAGAAGGGAGAGGCCGCATGCAGCACGTCCGGCTCGAACCGGGCGAGGATCCGCTGCACCTGAGGGCTGGGCAGCCCGACCGGGAACTGCCGGTACGCGATGGAGGGCACCTGGTGGATGCGGTACCCCGCGTACTCCTCCGGCGCCCCGGCCTCCGGACAGATGACGATCGCTTCGTGGCCCTCCGCGGCCAGATGATCGAGCACGCGGAGGACGCTGGTGGTCACCCCGTTCACTGTGGGGAGGAAGCTCTCGCTGACGACGGCGACCCGCATGACCTCAGTGTCGCGGCGGGGAATGTCCCGACCGTGAACGGAAGGTGTCCAGAACCGCTCGCTATCCTTTCGTCATGACTTCCCCTGGCGCGCTCGACCGGTTCTACAGCATCATTCCGGCGGGCGGGATCGGCTCCCGGCTCTGGCCGCTGTCGCGGGCGGACGCCCCCAAGTTCCTGCACGACCTGACCGGATCGGGGCAGACCCTGCTGCGGAACACCTGGGACCGGCTCGCTCCCATCTCCGGCGAGCAGCGGATCATGGTCGTCACCGGACGCGCCCACCGGGCCGCCGTGGAGGCGCAGCTTCCCGCGCTGGCCGACGCCAACGTGGTCCTCGAGTCCGAGCCGCGCGACTCCACCGCCGCCATCGGGCTGGCCGCGGCCATCCTGCAGCACCGCGAGCCCGGTGTCATCATCGGGTCGTTCGCCGCCGACCACGTCATCCGCAACACCCGGCTGTTCGCCTCCACCGTGAAGGAGGCCGTCGCGGCCGCCGACGCCGGCTACATCACGACCATCGGGATCAAGCCGACCGAGCCCGCCGTCGGGTTCGGCTACATCCGCTGCGGCGGCGAGCTGACCGTGACCGGCGCCCCGAGCGCGCTCGCGGTCCAGGCGTTCGTGGAGAAGCCCGACCTGCCGACCGCCGAGAGCTACCTCGACAGCGGCTCATACCTCTGGAACGCTGGCATGTTCATCGCCCGCGCCGACCTGCTCCTGGAGGAGATCGGGCGCAGCAAGCCGGCGCTCCTCGCCGGGCTGCTCGAGCTCGCGGAGGCCTGGGACGACCCGGCCACCCGCGGCCCCGCCGTCGACCGGATCTGGCCGAAGCTGGAGAAGATCGCGATCGACTACTCCGTCGCCGAGCCCGCCGCGGCCGCCGGCAGGCTCGCGGTCATCCCCGGCTACTTCGACTGGGACGACGTGGGCGACTTCGCCTCGCTCTCCAAGCTGAACTCCGGCGGCCGCACCACGGACCTCGCCATCCTCGGCGAGAACGCCCGCGTGCTCGCGGACGCCTCCAGCGGCATCGTCGTCAGCCAGACCAAGCGCGTCATCAGCCTGATCGGCGTGAAGGACATCGTCATCGTCGACACGCCCGACGCGCTGCTGGTCACGACGACGGACAACGCTCAACGGGTGAAGTCGGTGGTGGACGCGCTCAAGGTCACCGGCTCGACCGACGTGCTCTGAGCCGAACGCGCCCCATTTATCTCGACGTCGAGATAACCAAGGTCACCCTAAGCAGCGCTCGCGCGCCCCGCGGCATAGACTTGCCACGCGCTTCGTGCGCCTACTTTCAGCGATCGCAACCAGGGAGGGTTGTTCGTGCCAGAGCAAGCGGCAGGGACCCTGCAACCGACGAAGTCGAGGCCGGGCGGCACGCTGTACCGCGGCCGTGAGGGCATGTGGTCGTGGGTGCTTCACCGCATCACCGGCGTCGCCATCTTCTTCTTCCTTCTCGTCCACATCCTCGACACCTCGCTCATCCGGGTCAGCCCCGAGGCGTACAACGCGGTGATCGGCACCTACAAGAACCCGATCATGGGATTCGGTGAGATGGCGCTCGTCGCGGCGATCATCTTCCACGCCTTCAACGGCATCCGGATCATCCTGATCGACTTCTGGAGCAAGGGCGTCAAGTACCAGAAGGTCATGTTCTGGATCGTCATCGTCCTCTGGGTGATCCTCATGGCCGGCTTCGTGCCGACCCAGCTCATCCACATCTTCTCGGAGGTGAACTGACGTGACGACCATCGAGGCTCCGCGCACGCCGGCCCGTCCGGCCCGCAAGGGCGTCAACTGGGAGAAGTGGGGCTGGATCTACATGCGGGCCTCCGGCCTCGTGCTGGTGATCCTCATCTTCGGCCACCTGCTGATCAACCTCGTCCTCGGCGACGGCGTCAAGCAGATCGACTTCGCCTTCGTCGCCGGCAAGTACGCCACGCCGTTCTGGCAGGTCTGGGACCTGCTCATGCTCTGGCTCGCGCTCATCCACGGCGGCAACGGCATGCGCACGCTGATCAACGACTACGCGCACAACGTCATGGTCAACCGCATCCTCAAGTGGGCGGTCCTGGCGGCGGTCGTCGTGCTCATCGTGCTCGGCACGCTCGTGATCTTCACCTTCGACCCGTGCCCGGCGGGCGCCCACGCGGCCGACCTGCCTTCGTTCTGCCCGGCCAAGTGACTGATTGACGGAAACCAACGCTGTGACAACTGAAACCACTGAATCCACCGTCATCGACGGCGTCCACTACCACGAGTTCGACATCGTCATCGTCGGCGCAGGCGGCGCCGGCATGCGCGCCGCGATCGAGGCGGGCCCGCACGCGAAGACCGCGGTGATCTCGAAGCTCTACCCCACCCGCTCCCACACCGGCGCGGCGCAGGGCGGCATGGCCGCAGCGCTCGCCAACGTGGAGGAGGACAGCTGGGAGTGGCACACCTTCGACACCGTCAAGGGCGGCGACTACCTGGTCGACCAGGACGCGGCGGAGATCCTCGCCAAGGAGGCCATCGACGCGGTCATCGACCTCGAGAACATGGGCCTGCCGTTCAACCGCACGCCCGAGGGCAAGATCGACCAGCGCCGCTTCGGCGGGCACACCCGCGACCACGGCAAGGCGCCGGTCCGTCGGGCCTGCTACGCGGCCGACCGCACGGGCCACATGATCCTGCAGACGCTGTTCCAGAACTGCGTCAAGCTCGGCATCAACTTCTTCAACGAGTTCTACGTCCTCGACGTGATCATGAACGAGGTCGACGGCGTCGACCAGCCGGCCGGCGTCGTCGCGTACGAGCTGGCGACCGGCGAGCTGCACGTCTTCCATTCGAAGGCGATCGTCTTCGCGACCGGCGGCTTCGGCAAGATCTACAAGACGACCTCCAACGCCCACACCCTCACCGGTGACGGCGTCGGCATCATCTGGCGCAAGAAGCTCCCGCTGGAGGACATGGAGTTCTTCCAGTTCCACCCGACCGGCCTCGCCGGCCTCGGCATCCTCCTCACCGAGGGCGCCCGCGGCGAGGGCGCGATCCTCCGCAACGCCTCGGGCGAGCGGTTCATGGAGCGCTACGCCCCGACCATCAAGGACCTCGCGCCGCGCGACATCGTCGCCCGCTGCATGGTCCAGGAGGTCGCGGAGGGCCGCGGCGCCGGCCCGCACAAGGACTACGTCCTCCTCGACTGCACCCACCTGGGCGCGGAGGTGCTGGAGACCAAGCTCCCCGACATCACCGAGTTCGCCCGCACCTACCTCGGCGTCGACCCCGTGGTCGAGCCGGTCCCGGTCATGCCGACCGCGCACTACGCGATGGGCGGCATCCCGACCAACAACAACGCCGAGGTGCTGCGCGACAACACCACCGTCGTCCCCGGCCTCTATGCCGCCGGCGAGTGCGCCTGCGTGTCGGTGCACGGCTCCAACCGCCTCGGCACCAACTCGCTGCTCGACATCAACGTGTTCGGCAAGCGCGCCGGCAACAACGCGGTCGAGTACGTCAAGACCGCCACGGCCGTCCCGCTGCCGGCGGACCCGGCCAAGGCCGTCCGCGAGATGATCGACGGGCTTCGCAACGGCACGGGCACCGAGCGCATCGCCGCCATCCGCAAGGAGCTGCAGGACGAGATGGACCGGAACGCCCAGGTGTTCCGCACCGACGAGTCGCTCGAGAAGGTCACCGGCACCATCCACCGCCTGCGCGAGCGCTACAAGAACATCGTGGTGCAGGACAAGGGCAAGCGCTTCAACACCGACCTCCTGGAGGCCGTCGAGCTGGGCTTCCTGCTCGACCTGGCCGAGGTGGTCGTGTTCTCGGCACGCAACCGCAAGGAGTCGCGCGGCGGTCACATGCGCGACGACTACCCCAAGCGCGACGACGAGAACTACATGCAGCACACGATGGCCTACCTCACCGGCGACCCGCACTCCGCCGACGCGGCAGACCACATCACGCTCGATTGGAAGCCGGTCGTCGTGACCCGCTACCAGCCGATGGAGAGGAAGTACTGATGTCCAGCGCCGTGCTCGAGACTCCCCCGGCCCCCGAGGCCCCGATCCAGTCGTTCACCGTGACGCTCATCATCCGCCGGTTCGACCCGGACGTGGACACCGAGCCGCGCTGGCAGGACTTCGACGTGGAGCTCTACCCGACCGACCGCATCCTCGACGCCCTGCACAAGATCAAGTGGGAGCAGGACGGCTCGCTCACGTTCCGCCGCTCGTGCGCCCACGGCATCTGCGGCTCGGACGCGATGCGCATCAACGGCCGCAACCGCCTCGCCTGCAAGACGCTGATCAAGGACCTGGACATCTCCAAGCCGATCTACGTCGAGGCGATCAAGGGCCTGCCGCTGGAGAAGGACCTCATCGTCGACATGGAGCCGTTCTTCGCGAGCTACCGCGAGGTGCAGCCGTTCCTGGTCGCCAACTCGAAGCCGGAGAAGGGCAAGGAGCGCGTCCAGTCGGTCGCCGACCGCGCCCGCTTCGACGACACCACGAAGTGCATCCTCTGCGCCGCGTGCACGTCGTCCTGCCCGGTGTTCTGGACGGACGGCCAGTACTTCGGCCCGGCGGCGATCGTCAACGCGCACCGCTTCATCTTCGACTCGCGCGACGACAACTCGCAGGTGCGGCTCGACATCCTCAACGACAAGGAGGGCGTCTGGCGCTGCCGCACGACCTTCAACTGCACCGACGCCTGCCCCCGCGGCATCCAGGTGACCCAGGCCATCGCCGAGGTCAAGCAGGCCATCATGCGCGGCAAGGTCTGAGCTTCCGCTGTCACGACGAAGGCGCCCCCGGTCTCCCGGGGGCGCCTTCGTCGTTCGCCCGCTACTTAGAAGTTCGTCACGTAGGCCAAGGCGCCACGGAACTCGGGGTGCGAGGGGCTGAGGACCAGCATGATGCACATCGCGGGGCGACCGGTCGGTCCCGACACGGTCACCGAGAAGGTGTCGGGACCGGTGATCACCGGGTTCTCGAGGACCTTCCACGTTTCGGTCGCAGACTGGACGACGAGCGTGAAGCCGGCCGGCAGTGACGTCATCCCGGGCGGCAGGATGATCTTTCCGGTGATCACGGTCGGCGCGCCCCCGGGAGCAACGAACGCGTGCTCGTCCCAGACGAGCTTCGGCCCCCCAGTGGCGACGTCGCCGGCCACAGCCGTCAGCACCGCTGTGCCCGGCGTGTAGGCGGGGTGGTTGGAGCTGGAGACGGTGACGGTCCCCGTGGCGCCGGGCGCCGAGTCTCCCCTGACGACCAGCTCGTACGTGTTGTCCGTCACGACGGGCTGGATGAGCACGGTGAATCCGTCGGTGGTGGAGGCGACCAGCGTGATGTCGTCGGGGAGGGTTCCGCCCTGCGGGGCCTGCAGGGTCCCCTTCACGGAGATGACACCGTCCTGCGGGACGTCGTAGGACGGCTGGCCGACGAGGATCGCGCCGGACTTGGCGACCGTCACCGTGGTGGTGCCCGGCGTGTAGGCCGGGTAGTTCGAGGACGACACCCGCAGGGTCGCCGTCGTCGCGTTCGAATAGGCCGTCACCGTCATCGAGAAGGTGGTGCCCGACACGACCGGCGGGGTGCCGTAGAAGCCGGTCGCCCCGGGGAAGTTCACGTTGAACTTGATGTCGGCGGGAACCTTCGACCCCTTGGCAGGGACCAGCGTCCCTGTGATCGTAATGGTGCCCAGGGCCGGCACCTCGTACGAGTCAGCGTCGAACAGGATCATCGCGACCTCGCCCGACGAGGCGGCGTGAGCCGGCGACGCCGCGGCCAGGGCGATTGCGGGAGCCGCCCACGCGGCCGTCTTGGCGACAGTACGCCGCGAGATCAGATGAGGGGTTTCGTCTTTCGAGTCGTTCATGCATTCACTTTCAAATCGGTGAAATATTCGACCCCAATCTTAGCAGGTAACCCACGACTCGTGTATTTCGATGCCGATGGCTATCGTCGCCCACGACAACGGCGCCCGAACGACGAAGGCGCCCCCGGTATCCCGCGGGCGCCTTCGTCGTTGCGCAGGTGCGTCCTCCTAGAAGTTCTTCACCCACGTGTACACGAACCCGAATTCCAGGTGGGAGGGGCTCCACAGCATGATGTACGTCATCGCGCGTTCGACCGGCGCCGAAATGACCACCCGGAACGTGTCGGGCCCGCTCATCTGCGGGGTCCCGATGATCTCCCATGCCTTGACCGCGGACTGCGCGGTGAGCGTGATGTCGGACGGCAGCGTCACGCCGGGCGGGACGATGATCGTTCCCGGGATGTCGAGCGGCCCGGCCCCCGGCGCGATGTAGAGCGGCTGGTTGAAGACGAGCTGAGGTACTCCGGTGGGGGTGTCGTCGCCCGCGGCCGTCAGAGCTGCGGTCCCCGGCGTGTAGGCCGGGTGGCTGGAGCTCGAGACGGTGAGGGTGCCCGTAGTGCCGGGCGCCGCGGTTCCGCGCACGACCAACTCGTAGGTGTTGCCCGTCACGAGGGGCTGGATCAGCACCTCGAAACCGTCGGTGGTGGAGGCGACCAGCGTGATGTCCTCGGGGAGGGTTCCGCCCTGCGGAGCCTCCAGGGATCCCCTCACAGAGACACCGGCCTGCGAGACGTCGTAGGACGGCTCGCCGACGAGGATCGCGCCGGGCTTGGCGACGGTCACCGTGGTGGTGCCCGGCGTGTAGGCCGGGTAGTTCGAGGACGACACCCGCAGGGTCGCCGTCGTCGCGTTCGAATAGGCCGTCACCGTCATCGAGAAGGTGGTGCCCGACACGACCGGCGGGGTGCCGTAGAAGCCGGTCGCCCCGGGGAAGTTCACGTTGAACGCGATGTCGGCGGGAACCTTCGACCCCTTGGCAGGGACCAGCGTCCCCGTGATCGTGATGGTGCCGAGGGGCGGCACCTCGTACGAGGGCTCGTCGAACAGGATCATCGCGACCTCGCCCGACGAGGCGGCGTGAGCCGGCGACGCCGCCGCCAGGGCGATTGCGGGAGCCGCCCACGCGGCGGTCTTGGCGACAGTACGCCGCGAGATCAGATGGGGGGTTTCGTCTTTCGAGTCGTTCATGAGTTCACTTTCGGGAGGGCTGAAATGTTGCGTGTAAATGTTAGCAGCTAACCCGAGAACTTATGAACTCGACGCCTGCGATTATCAGCAACCCATCGTGGTCGTCACCGTCCTCCCCGGCACGACTCATACGAGGAGGCATCGAGCAGGATCATGGCCTGGGTGGACGTGGCGAATGCCGGCAAGGCCGCCGACAGGGCCATCGCGGGAGCCGTCCAGGCGGCGGTCGTGGCGACCGTCCGCGGCTGACGGCCGCAGTTCTACCACGGCGACGTCGAACCGGCGGTGTCCGGAGCCGTGCCGGCAGAGCGGGAGGCCCGGCAGCGACGGCCGAGTCGATATCCTTGCCGCGTGGCCAGGAAGTCGCGACGCGGGGAGGGCACGGTGACGGCGCAGCCCGATCCGGCGCTCCAGCGCGCTGAGGGCACCGTCGAACCGGAGGAGACGCTGAAGGAGCGCATCCTCGACGCGACCGAACCTCTGAAGGAACGGCTGGAGAAGCCCGTCGCCCGGGTCTCCCGCTGGGCGAAGTGGGTGCAGTCCCTGCGCCCGTACCGGGTCTACATCAACTTCTCGCACTCCGACGGCAACCTGCGCGCGGCCGGGATGGGCTTCCAGTCGCTGTTCGCCGTGTTCGCGGCGGTCTGGCTCGGCTTCTCGGCGACGGGGGTCTGGCTGAGCGGCAACCAGGACATCTACGAGTCGCTCGTGGAGATCATCAACCGGGCGATCCCCGGGCTCATCTCGACCGATACGACCCCCGGCGTCATCAACTCGGAGCAGCTGGAGTCGGCGACGGCCTTCGGCTGGTCGGGCATCGTCGCGGCGATCAGCCTGCTCTGGACGGCGATCGGCTGGCTCTACTACACACGCCAGGCGGTACGCGCGGTCTTCGGGCTCAGCCGCGACACGACCAACTACGTGCTGCAGAAGATCCGCGACCTGTTCCTGGCCCTCGGCTTCGGGCTGGTGCTCGTGTTCTCCGCTTTGATCTCGATCGTCAGCACGCAGGCGCTGACGTTCTTCTTCCAGCTCATCGGGCTCAGCTCGGACACGTTCTGGACGGACGCGCTCACCCGCTTCTCCGGGCTGCTCATTTCTGTGGTCCTGAACATCTTCACTCTGGGCGCGATGTTCCGCGTGATGGCGCGGGTCTCCATCCCGTGGCGGAATCTCTTCTTCGGCGTGCTGCTCGGCTCGTGCGTCCTCGCCGGGCTGAGCGCGCTCGGCGGCCTCCTGCTCACGGGCGCCTCGAAGAATCCCCTGCTGGCCACCTTCGCCGTGTTCGTCGGTCTGCTGATCTGGTTCAACCTGGTGTCGCGCGTCATCCTGCTGTCGGCCTCCTGGATCGCGGTCGGGATGTTCGACAGCGGGATCTCGCCGCGGATGATCACACCGGAGCAGGCCGCTGCCGAGCGCGCCGCTGCCGAGTACGAGGCGCGGGTGCTGGTCGCGAAGGCCGAGCTCGAGACCGCGAAGGACGAGCTCGCGCACGCGCGGTTCCTCGCGCGGCTCGGCGCCCAGCGCCGGGTCGAGCGGGCCGAGCACCGGCTCAACGACCTCCTGGACGACAGCGGCGTCGGCGCGCGACAGTAGCGCACCGACGCCGCTGTCGAGGAACCGTCCTCGACGTCAGGCCTCCAGGAAGTACGTCGAGTACTGCGACTGGGCGATCTGCTTCACCGGGCCGATGCCGGGGACACGCAGCGGCGTCTTGATGGCCCCGCGCACGCCGGTTCCCGTCTCGTAGTTGCCGTTGTAACCCCAGCCGTACACGCTGCCATCCGTCAGGAGGGCGTGGCCGGTCTGGAGCCCCCAGGAGAGCTCGGCCACGTTCGTCAGGCCCGGATCGACGGGGACTCTGGGATTGCTGGCCGAGCCGTTGCCCAGGTTGTAGTAGGCGGCGTAGCCCCACAGCCGGCAGGTGCCGTCGTCGAGGACGACGCCGGCGTTCCAGTAGTTGGAGGAGACCCGCTTCGCGCCGGTGAGCGCGGTGATCCGGGTCGGGACGTAACGGTGCCGGTTCGTTCCGTCGCCGATCTGGCCTTCTCCGTTGCGGCCCCACGACCAGACGGTGCCGTCGTCGAGGACGGCCGACGCGCCGTCGTTCCGACCTGCGACGTCGACCACGATGCGACCGGCGGGGAATCCCGTCACCCGCTTCGGGGTGGTGGCCCGGTGGACGGTGGTGACGCCGTCCGCGAGGCTCCCGTACCGCCCGTAACCCCAGTTCCAGAGAGTTCCGTCTTCGAGGAGGGCGTGCATGTTGTAGTGGCCACCGGCCAGCTTCTTCACCGGGCCGAGATTCGGGATGCGGACCGGAGTCTCCCGGAACGTGCCGATGGTCGTCCCATCGGCGAACTGGCCCTCCAGGTTGTAACCCCAGCCCCAGACCTCGCCGCTTCTGGTCAGCGCGAACATCGCGTAGTACGTGCCTTCGAGTTGCACGATGTCGTTCGGCATCTTCGCGAACGGCACCGGGATCGGCTGGGTCTTGCGCACCGCCTGGGTGCGGTAGTAGTCGGAGCCCCAGCTCCACACGGTCCCCGACGCGTCGAGAGCGAATCCCGCACGGTACAGTCCGGCGCCGAGCAGGATGACGTCAGCCGCGGACGACGGCATCGCGACAGCGGCCGGAACCGGATTATTGGTCTTGCTGCCTGTGCCCAGCGCGGACGTGCCGCGGTAACCGGCGGAGAAAGGCACCGTCGTGGTCGTGTAGGCGAAGATCCGGATGTACGCCTCTGCCGTCGCGCTCTCGACGGCGCCGTCGCGCGTGACCACGGCGGTCGCCGTGACACGAAGGACACCGACGCCCTCACCCGCGTGGATGACCTCAGGAGTGGCCTGGCCCGTGGCCGACGACATGACGGTGTTCGCCGGCGGGCCGCCGAGACGGCCGAAAGCGGCGACGACATCCACGCCGTCGAAATCGTCGTCACCCTCGGTGTCCGGCTCGTCGGTGTCTTCGATCGGCGCGATCGCGAAGGTGACGGAGGCGTTCGTCACGGGCCCGCTCGCGTCCCAGACCTTGGCGGCCACGACGGGGGAGCTGAACTGGCCGCCTGGCGTCGTGGTGTAGAACGGCTGGGTGAACTCGACCGTCAGGACGGACACGGGGGTGGAGGCCGCAAAAGCGGGAGAGGCGACCGTCAGCGCGATGGCGGGCGCCGCCCACGCGGCGCCCTTGACGATCGTGCGACGGGAGGGGGCGGGCAGGGGATTCAAGGGTTCGTTCATTCGGTCACTCCTTTGTTCTGCGGAAAATGCGTGCTGCTGATGCCCTGGGAATGTCCTGCTAATGTATCCATCTGAGATATCGCACGCATCCATCGGAAGTCTGATCTTCGAACCACCGGCCGTCGGCGCGCCCCGCTAGGCTGGAGGCATGCCCTCGAAACCCCTGCGCATCGCGACGGTGAACGTCAACGGCATCCGTGCCGCCTTCCGCAAGGGCATGGGCGCCTGGCTCGACAGCAGGGACGTCGACATCCTCGCGCTGCAGGAGGTGCGCGCCTCCTCCGAAGACCTCCAGGGGCTCCTCGGCGACGAGTGGGATATCGTGCACGACCCGGCCACCGCCAAGGGGCGCGCGGGCGTCGCGATCGCCAGCCGGCATCCGCGCGCGGAGATCCACCGGGTCGAGCTGGGCTCCCCCGACTTCGACAGCGCCGGCCGCTGGCTGGAGGCCGACTACGAGGTCGGCTCGACCGTGATCACCGTCGTGAGCGCCTACGTGCACTCGGGCGAGGCCGGCACCGAGAAGCAGGACGCCAAGTACGCCTTCCTCGACGCGATGGAGGCCCGGCTCCCGCAGCTCGTGAAGCACAGCAAGTACGCGGTCGTCATGGGCGACCTCAATGTGGGCCACCGGACGCTGGACATCCGCAACTGGAAGGGCAACGTCAAGAAAGCGGGCTTCCTCCCCGAGGAGCGCGCCTACTTCGACCGCATCCTCGGCGCGGAGGGCGACGCACGCTACAACGACGGCGCCGGGCTCGGCTGGGTCGATGTCGGCCGCAAGGCCGCTGGCGAGGTCGACGGCCCGTACACCTGGTGGTCATGGCGCGGGCAGGCGTTCGACAACGACACCGGCTGGCGGATCGACTACCAGCTCGCCTCCCCCGCGCTGGCGGCGACGGTGAAGAACTACGCGGTGGACCGTGCGGCCGCCTACGACGAGCGATGGTCGGACCACACCCCCGTGGTCGTCGACTACGCCGTCTAGCATCCGCACCTTCCTCTACTTCGAAAGCAGTGACATGAGCACACTCCCCCGCCTGTACTCCGGCATGCAGCCGTCGGCCGACTCCCTCCACCTCGGCAACTACGTCGGCGCCCTCCTGCAGTGGAAGGAGCTGCAGAGCACGCACGACGCGTTCTTCTCCGTGGTCGACCTGCACGCGATCACCGTCGCGCAGGACCCGGTCGAGCTCCGCGAGAAGACGCGGCGCACGGCCGCGCAGTACATCGCCGCGGGCATCGACCCATCGGCCTCCACCCTCTACGTGCAGTCGCACGTGCCGGCCCACGCGCAGCTCGCCTGGCTGCTGAACACGATCACCGGGTACGGCGAGGCCGCCCGGATGACCCAGTTCAAGGACAAGTCGGCCAAGCAGGGCGCCGACGCGACCTCGGTCGGGCTGTTCGCCTACCCGGTGCTGATGGCCGCCGACATCCTGCTGTTCGACGCGGAGGTCGTCCCGGTCGGCGACGACCAGCGCCAGCACGTCGAGCTGACCCGCGACCTCGCGGAGCGCTTCAACAGCCGGTTCGGCGAGACCTTCGTGGTGCCGCAGGCGATGATCCTCAAGGACGGCGCGCGCATCTACGACCTCCAGAACCCGGAGTCGAAGATGTCGAAGTCCGCGGAGTCCGGCGCCGGCATCGTCTGGATGCTGGACGAACCGGACGTGACACGCAAGAAGATCATGCGCGCCGTGACCGACACCGACGGCGTCGTGTCCTTCGACCGCGCGGGCAAGCCGGGCATCTCCAACCTGCTGAGCATCTACTCCGCCTTCACGGGCCGCGCGGTGGCCGACATCGAGCTGGAGTACGACGGCAAGGGCTACGGCGACTTCAAGAAGGGCCTCGTGGAGGTCGTCGTGGAGACGTTCGGCCCGATCCGCGAGCGCGCGCTCGACCTGCTTTCGGACCCGTCCGAGCTCGACCGCATCCTCGCCGGGAACGCGGAGCGGGCCGGCGAGGTCGCCGAGCGGACGCTGGCGAAGGCCTTCAACGCGATCGGCCTGCTGCGACGGGCGCACTGATGCCTCCGGCCCCGGTGGAGCTGGCGGGCGGCCTTGTCGTCCTGTCGGCGCCGGTCGAGGCCGACATCGACCGGATCGCGGAGTTCTGCCGCGATCCGGAGGTCGCCGCGTGGACCACCGTGCCCTCGCCGTACGACCGCGCCGACGCGGAGCGGTTCGTGACCGGCATCGTCCCGGACGGCTGGGCGAGCGGGCGGGAGTGCACCTGGGCGCTCCGCGACGCGAAGACCGGCCTCCTGCACGGGATGATCGGGCTGCACCACCTCCACGACGGCGAGGGCGAGGTCGGCTACTGGCTGTCCGCGGGCGCGCGGGGTCGGGGCTGGATGGCCGCCGCGCTCGACCTGGTGCTCGACTACGCGTTCGACGCTGCCGCAGGGCTGGGGCTCCAGCGCGTCGTGTGGCACGCGTACGCGGGCAACGTCGCGAGCGCCGCCGTCGCCCGACGGGCCGGCTTCCAGTGGGAGGGCGTCGCCCGGCTCGGAGTGTCGCACCGGGGCGTCCGGCGCGACGACTGGCAGGCCGCGATCCTGCCCGCCGACCCGCGGCGGCCGGCGGCTGGCTGGCCGGCCTTCACGTCCGCGCAGGAGGCGCGGTGACCGGCCCGCGCGTCGTGCTCTTCGACCTCGACGACACCCTGTTCGCGCACCGCGCCGCGGTGTCGGCGGGCATCCAGCGCTACGCGGGGCAGCTCGGCGAACCGTACGGAACGATGGAGGCCGCCGAGCTGACCGCGCTCTGGCACGACCTGGAGGAGGAGCACTACCACTCCTACCTCGCGGGCCGGCTCGACTTCGAGGGGCAGCGTCAGGCGCGCGCCCGCGACTTCGCCGCCCGGCACGGCGTCGAGCTGAGCGACGCCGAGGCGAGCGCCTGGTTCGCGGACTACTTCGAGCACTACGTCGCGGCCTGGTCGCTGCATGAGGACGCGATCCCGTGCCTGGACGCGTTGGAGGCGTCGATCCCGGGGGTGCGGTTCGGGCTCATCACCAACGGCGACCTCGCCTTCCAGCGCCGCAAGGTGGAGGCGGTCGGGCTCGACACGCGCATGGAGCACCTGATCGCCTCCGGCGAGGTCGGCGTCGCGAAGCCGGATCGGCGCATCTTCGAGCACGCCTGCTCCGTGTTCGGCGTGCGGCCGTCCGACGCGGCCTACGTGGGCGACCGCCTGCGCACCGACGCGATCGGCGCGGCCCGCGCCGGCCTGACCGGCATCTGGCTGAACCGCCGCGGGGTCGCGCCGACGGCCGAGGACGCCGCCGAGGCCGCCCGTCTGGGCGTTATCGAGCTGAGCTCGCTGGCCGCCGTCCCGCGCGCGCTCGTCGCAGAAACGAACTGACAGGACTCGCCGTCCGGCGCGCACGCTTGGCGGCGTGTCCTGTCAGATAGATGTCCTAGTTGCCCTTGGTGCAGGTCTGTTGGGCGGCGGTTTGGCCGGTGACGTTGGAGGGCAGGCTGACGGCCGAGGACGTCGGGGCCGGGGTGCTGCCCGACGCACTGCCGCTCGCGGCGCTCGGCGTCGCACTCGGCGCGGGCGTCGCGGCTGTGCTGGGCGCGCCCGACGGAGTCGCCGACGGGGCCGGTGTGGCCGACTCCGTCCCGTTGCCGGTCGTTCCGGTGAGCTGCACCGGGGTGTCCGTGGACAGCGCCTGCTTGAGCGCGTCCACGCCGGTCGGCTCCGGCACGACGCGGTTGACGTTGCTGGGGTCCGTCATCGCCGGGTACTGCAGGAAGACGAAGGCGCTCAGCGGGACGCTCTTCAGCGCGAGCCCGATGGACACCAGGGTCGTCGGCGACGACAGCGTGTCCGAGAGCGTGAGGTTGGAGGTCGCGGCCTTCGCCAGCGAGAACAGGGTGATCGGGTTGCTCAGCACGCCGGCGCTCGTCACCGTGCGCAGCAGCGACGAGAGGAACAGCTGCTGGTTGCTGATCCGGCCGAGGTCGCTGCCGTCGCCGACGCCGTGTCGGCTGCGGACGAAGGCGAGGGCCTGGTCGCCGACCAGGGTCTGCTGGCCGGCGGGCAGGTTCAGTCCGACATACGGGTCCTTCAGCGGCGTCGCGAGGCAGACAGGAACGCCGCCGACCGCGTTGGACATCGCCGAGACTCCGTCGAAGCTGATCTCGGCCGCGTACGGGATGCTGAGGCCGGTGAGCGCCTCCGCCGTGAGCACGACGCAGGAGAGACCGCCCGTCGACAGCGTGGAGTTGAACTGCGCGCTGTCCTGCGGCGACGTGGAGCCGCCGTTCGACGTCGGGCACGACGGGATCGGCACCATCAGGTCGCGCGGGATGCTGATCACGGTCGCATGCTGGTGGTCCGCCGACAGGTGCAGGACCATCGTGACGTCGTTGTTGCCCGCGCCGGAGCTGCCGGCGAGCTCCTGGGAGCTGGAGAACTGGCCGCCCTGGCCGGTGCGGGTGTCCGTTCCGGCCAGGAGGATGTTGACAGCGCCGGACTCCGCGCCGACAGCGGGCACCGTGACGGGCTTGCCCGCCGCGGAGACCAGGTGGACGGAGGGCTTCAGGGAGCGGACGGTGTCCTGCACCGCGTACGCGGCCACGGCGCCCACCGAGACCACGGCGACGGCGACGATGCCCGCGAGCAGCCGCGCGACCGGTCCACGGGCGCGACGGACCGGCAGGCGGCCGTGCCGTACCGGGGTCGGTCGCGCGACCGTGGAATGCCTCATCCTTCGAAGCTAAGACAGCAATCTGCGCGAAACCTTTCCCGCGGGTGAGGAATCTGCAAGGTTCCACACGCACCACGCGCGAGCGCCGCCCGGCGGGAGCCGGACGGCGCTCGGTGGCACTGCGCAGGGACTACTTCACGTCGTCGTCGACCCAGTCGAACGTCTTCGTGACGGCCTTCTTCCACAGGCGGAGCTGGCGGTCGCGCTCGGCGGCCTCCATCTTCGGCTCCCAGCGGCTGTCCTCCTGCCAGTTCTTGCGCAGGTCGTCCAGGTCGCTCCAGAAGCCGACGGCGAGGCCGGCGGCGTAGGCGGCGCCGAGGGCGGTGGTCTCCGCGACGACCGGGCGCACGACCGGCACACCGAGGATGTCGGCCTGGAACTGCATGAGGGTGTTGTTGGCGATCATGCCGCCATCCACCTTCAGCTCCTGGAGGTCGACCCCGGAGTCGGCGTTGACCGCGTCCAGCACCTCGCGGGTCTGGAAGGCCGTGGCCTCCAGGACGGCGCGGGCGATGTGGCCCTTGTTGACGTACCGCGTAAGGCCGACGAGGGCGCCACGCGCGTCCGACCGCCAGTACGGCGCGAACAGTCCGGAGAACGCCGGCACGAAGTACGCGCCGCCGTTGTCCTCCACGGTCTTCGCCAGGTCCTCGATCTCGGGGGCGCTGGAGATGATACCGAGGTTGTCCCGCAGCCACTGCACCAGGGAGCCGGTGACGGCGATCGAGCCCTCCAGGGCGTAGTGCGGCTTGTCGTCGCCCAGCTTGTAGCCGAGCGTCGTCAGGAGGCCGTTCTTGGAGTGGACGATCTCCTCACCCGTGTTGAAGATGAGGAAGTTGCCGGTGCCGTAGGTGTTCTTGGACTCGCCCGGATCGAACGCCGCCTGGCCGAACGTGGCCGCCTGCTGGTCGCCGAGGATGCCCGCGACGGGCACCTCGCGCAGCAGGCTGGACGACTCGACCGTGCCGTAGACCTCGGAGGAGGCCTTGATCTCCGGGAGCATCGACTTCGGCACGCCGAACACCTCGAGGATGTCATCGCGCCAGGTGAGGGTCTCCAGGTCCATGAACATGGTGCGGGAGGCGTTGGTCACGTCGGTGGCGTGCACGCCGCCGTCCGGGCCGCCGGTCAGGTTCCAGAGCACCCACGCGTCGGTGTTGCCGAACAGCAGGTCGCCCCGCTCGGCGCGCTCGCGCGCCCCCTCGACGTTCTCCAGGATCCAGGTGATCTTGGTGCCGGAGAAGTAGGTCGCCAGCGGGAGGCCGACATCCTGCTTGAAGCGCTCGACCCCGCCGTCCGCCGCGAAGCGGTCGACGATCGGCTGCGTGCGGGTGTCCTGCCAGACGATGGCGTTGTAGACGGGCTCGCCGGTGTTCTTGTCCCAGACCACGGCGGTCTCGCGCTGGTTGGTGATGCCCACCGCCGCGATGTCGTGACGGGTCAGGTCGGCCTTCGACAGCGCCTGGCCGATGACCTCGCGGGTGTTGTTCCAGATCTCGACCGGGTTGTGCTCGACCCATCCCGCCTTCGGGAAGATCTGCTCGTGCTCCAGCTGTCCGCTCGACACGATCGACCCGGACTTGTCGAAGATGATCGCTCGGGTGCTCGTGGTGCCCTGGTCGATAGCGACGACGTAGTCGGCCATACGTAACTCCTTTGTTTGGGGGGTGGGACTGAAGAGGGCCGGTCGGGGTCTCCCCCGGCCGGCCCCCGGGTGTTACTTGGTGAGGATGGGCAGCAGCAGCAGTGCGAGCCAGCCGGCCAGCAGACCGCCGATGATCGGGCCGACGACCGGGATCCAGGAGTAGGACCAGTCGCTGGGGCCCTTGCCCCGGATGGGCAGGACGGCGTGAGCGATGCGCGGGCCGAGGTCACGCGCAGGGTTGATCGCGTACCCCGTCGGACCACCGAGGCTGGCGCCGATGCCGACCACGAGGAGGGCGACGGGCAGGGCTCCGAGGGCGGCGAGGCCGGCAGCGGTGCCGGGCTGGTGGCCGAAGGCGATGACGACGAACACCAGCACGAAGGTGCCGATGATCTCCGTCACGAGGTTCCAGGCGTAGCTGCGGATCGCCGGGCCTGTGGAGAAGACGCCGAGCTTGTTGCCCGGGTCCGGCTCCTCGTCGAAGTGCTTCTTGTACGCCAGGAACGTCAGGCAGGCGCCGATGAACGCGCCGACCAGCTGGGCGACGATGTACAGCAGCACTGTCACGAAGTTGACCGGCACCAGAGTGTGCGCGGCTGCACTTCCGAACGCCTTGGCTCCGTTGGCGACCAGGCCGAGCGTCACGGCGGGGTTCAGGTGCGCGCCCGAGTTGTAGGCGACGTTGACACCCGCGAAGACCGCAATGCCCCAGCCGAAGTTCACCAGGAGGAACCCGCCGTTGAAGCCCTTGTTCTTGATCAGGGCGACGTTCGCGACGACACCGGTACCGAGAAGCACCAGCATTGCCGTTCCGCACAACTCTGACAGGAAATCAATACCGATATTGTCCACGTTGACCTTCCAGTTGTTCAGTTGACCCGCACCCTGTCGTGCGATGGTGTTGGCTCTCGCCAGGGGGCGTTCGAACGCTATTGCGGTCGGGTCCGCCTGGGCAAGGACCGTTCTATGCACGTTCGTGCATTATCGGAGCGCCGCGGCCTCGCTCCCGTCCCCCGACGCCAGGTTCACCCGGTGGGCGGCTGCCAGTTCCGCTTGGAACGCATCTTCCTCCTCCGACCGCCGATTTGGCGACCATCCGAGGGCGTTTGCGACGATTTCGCCGATCTCGTGGACCAGCGGGATCGAGACCGATCCCGTGAACGCCAGGCTCGTCCGGCGCAGGAACACGTCGGAGAGGTGGGCCACCCGCTCCGTGCGCACGAGGTGGTCGATCTCCGCGCGAGAGTACTCGGGGGCGGCGGCGAGCGGCGCGTCCTCGCCCTCCCAGCCGGCGATCGCGTCGATGACGAAGGCGGCCTTGGTGCCGTAGCGGTGCAGCAGCGCGCTCGCGCGGGCGGCGCCCACGTCGGCGCCGTAGCGGGCCACCCAGTCGCGCTCGGCCTGCGGGGTGGCCGGGAAGCCGGCGCCGCCGCCGATCGGGAGGCCGAGGGTGGCGACCGTGCGGGGCATGCCCAGGGCCTCCAGCGTCTCGTTCGCGAGGTGCTCGCTGAGCGCGCGGAACGTCGTCCACTTGCCGCCCACCAGGCTGAGCACGGTGGTGTCGCCGAGGCCCGCGATCGTGCCCGGCACGATCCGGTAGTCGCGGGAGACGAAACCGGGCGCGGTGTCGTCGTGGTGCGGCAGCGGGCGGACCCCGGAGAAGCTGTAGACGATCTGCTCACGGGTGACGGGGATCGTTGGGAAAACGTGCGCGACCAGCTCGATGAAGTAGTCGATCTCCTCCTCGGTGCACACCGCCGGGACCGACATGTCGGCTTCGAGGTCGGTCGTTCCGACCATGACCTTGCCCTTCAGCGGGTAGATGAGGACGATGCGGCCGTCGTTGTTCTCGAAGAAGATCTCCCGGCCGTCGCAGGCCTCCAGCAGCTCGGGGTTGTCGAGCACGATGTGCGAGCCCTTGGTGCCGCCCATGAACTGCGTCGGCCGGCCCAGGGCCGCGTTGGTGAGGTCGGTCCAGGGACCGGACGCGTTGACGACCACGTCGGCGGTGATGGTGAACTCGTCGCCGGTCTCCCGGTCGCGCACCAGGACGCCGCCGTCCTGAGCGCCCACCGCCTCCAGGTAGTTGGCGGCACGGGCGTGCGGGCCGGCGGCCAGGCCGTCGGCGAGGACGTCGAGCGCGAGCCGCTCCGGGTCGTGCACCGAGGCGTCGAAGTAGGTGGCGGTGTACTTGAGGCCCGGGTTGAGCTTCGGGAGGGTCTCCAGCGACTTCCGGCGGCCGTGGAAGCTGTGCCGCGGAACGGCGCCGCCCTCGCGCGAGAAGGTGTCGTAGATGGTCAGGCCGGTCTTGATCAGGAACGCGCCGCGCTCCTTCGGCTTGCCCTGCTTGTGGGTGAGGAAGCGCAACGGCGCGGCGAGGATGCCGGAGAAGGTGGAGTAGATCGGGATGGTCGTCTGCAGCGGCTTCACGTAGTGCGGCGCGATCTTCAGCAGGCCGTTGCGCTCGGTCACCGACTCCTTGACCAGGCGGAACTCGCCGTTCTCCAGGTAGCGGATGCCGCCGTGGATCATGTGGCTGGAGGCCGCGGACGCGCCCGACACGAAGTCGTTGCGCTCCACGAGCACGACGTCGACGCCCTGCAGGGCGAGGTCGCGGAACGTGCCGAGCCCGTTGATGCCGCCGCCCACGATGACGACCTGCGCGCTCGGGCGCTCGCGCAGCTGCTGGATCTCGGGGCGGATATTCGACTTCGTCGTCACGGTGACTCCTGGAACTTCTACTGAACGGCGGTGGGTTTCGCTATAGTCTTCGATGCCGGCACAACTTCGATCAAGCCGGATGCACATACGTGCAGCGCCACCTCCACCAGTCACCCGAACCCGGAAGGCGGTCCCCGAATGTCCGCGCCCGACACCCAGAACCTCCCCGAGAAGGTCCGCGACGCCCTCAAGGCGGGCCACCTCTACTACATGCAGGACCTGACGATGGAGGCCATCGCCCACGAGATGCACACCTCGCGGTCCAGCGTCTCCCGGCTCCTCTCCTATGCGCGCGCGTCCGGGCTGGTCACCATCCAGATCGCCCAGCCGCACGAGGGCGCCACGCGCGTGCAGCAGGAGCTGCACTCCCGCTACGGCATCGGAGCGCACATCGTCCCGATGCCGAGCGCGATCAGCGACGTGGACCGGCTGGAGCGCGTCGCCATCTCGGCTGCACGGATTCTCGACCGCTTCATCGACTCCAACACCACGGTCGGGGTCGCCTGGGGCTCGACGATGAGCGCGCTGAGCAGGCACCTGATCCCGAAGGATCTGCACAACGTGGAGTTCGTGCAGCTCAACGGGGCGGGCAACACCTATACGACGGGCGTGCTCTACGCGTCGGAGATCCTGCGCCGGTTCGGCGACACCTACTCCGGGACGATCCAGGAGTTCCCGGTGCCCGCGCTGTTCGACGACCCGCAGACGAAACAGGCGATGTGGCGCGAGCGCAGCACCCGGCGCATCCTCGACATCCAGGAGCGGATGGACGTGGCGCTGTTCGGCCTGGGCTCGCCGTTCTCCGAGGTGCGCTCGCACGTCTACGCCGGCGGCTACCTCGACGCGGACGACTACGCGTCGCTGGACGCCTCTCAGGTCGTCGGCGACGTGGCCACGGTGTTCTTCCGCGAGGACGGCAGCCACCACGGCATCCCGCTGAACGAGCGGGCCAGCGGGCCGGACATCGACCTCATCAAGCGCGTGCCGCGCCGGGTGTGCATCGTGTCGGGGCCGTCGAAGGTGCACAGCCTGCGGGGCGCGCTGGCCGCCGGGCTGATCACCGACCTGATCGTGGACGAGGGGACGGCGCGAGCGCTGGCGGACATCGCGGAGCCGGTGGAGCCGGTCGCGCTCGCCGAGCACGCCGACCACGCAGCCTGACACCGAGGGCACGTTATCGCCCTTTCCCGCGGATTTTAAGGAGCGTCTGCGCGCCTCTCGGCGCGGGAATTCGGCTCACACTGTGGTTGAAGCGGATGGGTAGGCCGCATCGACGGATGCGTGCTCATTCGATGTCACTGAAATTTAACCTTCTAACTTCAATCTAACGTTTGTAGTTTGGAGATCGGCGATCGTGAACAGATCGCGCTTTCAACGATGAAGGGAAAAATCATGACCTTTGGGCTCAAGGCAATCCGCGTCGGCATGGCTGCGGCACTTTCGGGCACGCTCGTCTTATCCGGTGCTCTGGCCGCCCAGGCCGACGACCAAGCCCCGGCGACGGAGACAGTCTCCGTCGCGATGGTCCCGTCCGGATTCGACTCCGTCGTCGCGGAAGCGAATGGATACCAGATCGTCACGGACAGCGACGGTCAGCAGAGATCGGTCGCCGTGAGTCCCGAAGCCATCCGGTTCGAGAAGTCACTCGCGATGAGCCGGACCACCTGGGTCGAGGGCCCCTGCGGCAACTCGTGGATCAACGCCGTCAGTCGCGGCAACTCGAAGTTCATCTCCACCGGTTTCGTTGTTCCGCGGCCCGTGATCGCAAAGAACTGGACCGTGCAGGTGTGGGGATGGTCGGGCATGCCCTCGTACTGGTGGGGTGGCGCGAGCGGCTCCTCCTGGAGCAGTAGCTGGTCGTTCTCGATGTCCGGAGACGGCTTCGCGAACGTACTCCCGGGGTCCAACGTCGTCATGAACAACGGGACAGTCTGCGCGTCCGGATCGCCGGGCGAGAACTTCCACTCCTGATTGACCGAGGACGACGAGTGGGTGTCATCGCGTAGATGACACCCGCTCGTTCAATTCCGCACGAACGAGCGCAGCGCCTCGGAGTAGCCGGCCGCGTCGCGGCGGGTGACAGTCGAAACGACGAACGTCGCGGGAGAGAGCTTTCGCCAATACCCGGCGGCGAGAGGGAGTTCGATGACCGTCCGCAGACCTCGCCGCCAGGCAACACGAACGTCCTCGACGGCCATCCTCTCGGCATTGTGGAAAACGGGAGCTTCTCGCCACGAACGAACGCCCTCGCCGGCGTCGAGACCGAGTGCATCCGCGAACGATCCGATGTCGGGCGCGGCCCAGAGTTCCCTGTGCTCCGCCACCGCTAGCGGGTCGAGCTCGTGAAGGCTCCGCGAATGTTCGAGGCTTTCCTTCCACAGCTTCTCCCAAGTCCCGACCAGTCGGTGGTCATCCGAGGAAACCGGTTCGCCGGGAAGTGCGGCCGGCGGCAGCGACGGTTCGGCGTTTCCCACCGCCATGTGACGCAACCACAAGAGATCGAGCAGGTTCGCGCCGTCAGACACGCGAATCGTCATGTCGTTCGGCCATTCATGAACATCGTTTCCCTCTTCGAACCGCACCGTCGCTCCTCACCGCCCGCGAAATCTTCCATCAGCACTCATAAATCTGAGACGTCAGCCGTCATGGAGCCTACCAGCTGCCCGCCGGCACCGGGCCCAGCCACCGGCCCTCGATGACTACACATGTCCGGGAATAGTTCGGGGGCGGCGGCGTTGATCTAGACTCGACAACAGAAGAACGTGCTCCGGGGTCGGTGAGAGTCCGAACCGGCGGTGACAGTCCGCGAGCGGGAGGCGAGAGCCCTCTGCTGAACCGGTGGAATTCCGGTACCGACGGTAATGCGTGCAGGCGGGAGCCTGGGCGCTCAGTCCGGATGGGAGGCGCACGTCGGCGGTCGGTGACGACCGTCGCGAACGCGGGCTTTCCGCTTCAGTGACCCCGGCACCACGTCTCGACGGCAACGAGAGACAGGACGACGCCCGGATGACCCGGACTGGAGATTGGGAAGCCGCGATGCGCACCGCGCTGCGGCTCGCCGAGGGCGGCCCGGCCACCGGCGTGAACCCGCGCGTGGGCTGCGTGATCCTCGACGCCGAGGGCCGCACGATCGCGGAGGGCTTCCACCGGGGTGCGGGCACCGCGCACGCGGAGGTCGACGCGCTCAGCAGCCTCCCCGAGGGCGGCGCGCACGGCGCGACCGCCGTCGTGACGCTGGAGCCGTGCAACCACTGGGGGCTCACCGGGCCCTGCTCGGAGGCGCTGATCGCCGCCGGGGTCGCCCGCGTCGTGTACGCGGTCGCCGACCCGGGCCGGCACTCCAGCGGAGGGGCCGAGCGGCTGAGGGAGGCCGGGGTCGAGGTCGTCGGAGGCGTTCTCGCGGACGACGCGGAGCGCTTCCTCGGCGACTGGTTGACGGCCGCGCGCCTCGGCCGGCCGCACATCACGGTCAAGTGGGCCAGCACCCTCGACGGCCGCACCGCCGCCGCAGACGGCACCAGCCGGTGGATCACCGGCGCCGCCGCCCGGCAGCGCGTCCACGAGCAGCGGGAGGCCTCCGACGCGATCGTCGTCGGCACCGGCACCGTCCTGGCCGACGACCCCAGCCTGACCGCCCGGGGCGACGCGGGCGAGCTGCTCGCCACGCAGCCGACGCCGGTCGTCGTCGGGACGCGCGCCGTGCCGAAGGACGCCGCGGTGTTCCGGCACCCGCATCCTGTGATCTTCGAGGGCACCCACGATCTGCACGAGGTGGTCGCCGACCTCCACCAGCGCGGCTTCCGCCGGGTCTACGTGGAGGGCGGCCCGACCCTAGCGAGCGCGTTCGTCGCCGCGGGGCTCGTGGACGAGTACGCCATCTACCTCGCGCCGTCGCTGCTCGGCGGCCCGAAGCTCGCGCTCGGCGACATCGGCGCGGAGACCATCGGCGACCAGCGCAAGCTGCGCATCCTCGACGTCGAACGGCTCGGCGGCGACCTGTACCTGCGGGCCGTGCCCGTCCCGACCACCCACCAGGAGGCGTGAGCGTGTTCACCGGAATCATCGAAGAGCTGGGCGAGGTCGTCGCCGTCGAGCGCGACGCCGACGCGATGCGGATCACCGTGCGCGGCCCGCTCGCCGTCAGCGACGCCGGGCACGGCGACTCCATCTCGGTCAGCGGCGTCTGCCTCACCGTGATCGGCCAGGACGCCGAGACGTTCACGGCCGACGTGATGGCCGAGACGCTCGCGATGAGCACGCTCGACGACGTCGCGCCGGGTCGTCGGGTGAACCTGGAGCGCGCCGCACAGGTCGGCGACCGCCTCGGCGGCCACATCGTCCAGGGCCACATCGACGGCACCGCGACCGTGCTCTCCATCGAGGACGGCAGCGCCTGGCGCGTGGTCCGGCTCAGCCTCGACCCCGCCCACGCGCCGCTCGTCGCGCGCAAGGGCTCCATCGCCATCGACGGCGTCTCGCTCACCGTGAGCGACGTCGGCGGCGGCCGCGAGGACGGCTGGTTCGAGGTCTCGCTCATCCCGGAGACCCTCGCCGCCACGACCCTCGGCGACCGCGTCCCCGGCGACCGCGTGAACATCGAGACCGACATCCTCGCCCGGCACGTCGAGCGGATGCTCGCGCTCGAGCCCGACTTCGCCGCCCGCTTCTCCCCCGACACCGAAGCAGCCACCCAGACGCTGACAGAACGGAGTGCGTCATGACGCTCGCCACCATCCCCGAGGCCCTCACCGAGCTGCGCGCCGGCCGGCCCGTCATCGTGGTCGATAACGAGAGCCGCGAGAACGAGGGCGACGTCGTCATCGCCGCCGAGCTCGCCAGCCAGGAGTGGATCGCCTGGACCGTGCGCAACTCCTCGGGCTTCATCTGCGCTCCGATGACGAACGAGATCGCCGACCGCCTCGAACTGCCGGTGATGGTCGCGAACAACGAGGACGCCCGCGGCACCAACTACACGGTGAGCGTCGACGCGGCCGACCGGCTCTCCACCGGCATCAGCGCGGCCGACCGCGCGCACACCCTGCGCGTGCTCGCCGACACCGAGTCGACGCCCGCCAGCCTCCACCGACCGGGCCACATCATGCCGCTGCGCGCGGTGGACGGCGGCGTGCGGGAGCGCGACGGTCACACCGAGGCCGCGGTCGACCTGCTGAAGCTCGCCGGCCTCAACCCGGTCGGCGCCATCTCCGAGATCGTCGCGGACGACGGCGAGATGATGCGCCTCCCCGGGCTCCTGGAGCTCGGCGAGCGCGAAGGCGTCCTCGTGATCACCATCGAGGCCCTGATCGCGTACCTGCAGGAGTTCCACTGCGACCAGCAGCTCGCCTCCCCCGCGCCCATCCCGGAGTCGTCGCGGGTGATCTTCGAGGTCGAGACGACCGTCCCCACCACGAACGGCACCTTCCGGATGCGTGCCTACCGCGACCGGATGACCGGCGCCGACCACGTCGCCATCGTCTCCGGCACGCCCTCCGTCGAGGGCACGCTCGTGCGGGTGCACTCGGAGTGCCTGACCGGCGAGGCGTTCGGCTCGCTCAAGTGCGAGTGCGGGCCGCAGCTCGACGCGGCGCTCGCGACCATCCAGCGGGAGGGCGGCGTCGTCGTCTACCTGCGCGGGCACGAGGGCCGCGGCATCGGCCTGATCAACAAGCTGCGCGCCTACAAGCTCCAGGAGGACGGCCTCGACACGCTCGACGCCAACCTGGCGCTGGGCCTGCCGATCGACGCGCGCGACTACGGCGCGGCGACGGCCATCCTGCAGGACCTCGGCATCGAGTCGGTGCGCCTGCTGACCAACAACCCCGAGAAGGTGCGCCAGCTGGAGGAGCACGGCATCACGGTCGAGGAGCGCGTGCCGCTCGTCGTCGGCGTCGGCGTGTTCAACGAGGGCTACCTGGAGACCAAGCGCGACCGCATGGGTCACGTGATCGCGGAGATCGAGAACGAGGAAGACGCCGCTGTCGCGGCGGAGAGGACAGCACGATGAGCGGAGCCGGAGCGCCGAACGCGGCAGAGACCATCGACGGGAGCGGCCTGCGGGTCGTCATCGTCGCCGGGACCTGGCACGAGCAGATCACGGACGGCCTGATCGCGGGCGCGACCCGGACGCTGGAGGCCGCGGGAGCGGACTACTCGCTCGTGCGCGTCCCGGGCAGCTTCGAGCTCCCCGTCGTCAGCAAGGCGGCGCTGGAGGCGGGCGCCGACGCGGTGGTCGCGCTCGGCGTGATCATCCGCGGCGGCACCCCGCACTTCGAGTACGTCTCGGCTGCGGCGACCGACGGCCTCACCCGGGTGGCGCTCGACACCGGCAAGCCCGTCGGCTTCGGCGTGCTCACGCTGGACGACGAGGCGCAGGGCATCGACCGCGCCGGCCTCCCCGGGTCCAAGGAGGACAAGGGCGAGGAGGCCGCGCACGCGGCGCTCGCGACCGCGATCGTGCTGCGGGAGCTTCGCGCCTAGCGGTCGGACGCGGCGAGGCTACGGCTTCCAGACCATCAGGACGACCACGGCGACCAGCAGCAGGCTGGCGACGCCGGAGCCGGCCGCGATGGCCGGGTAGCTCGACGTCTCGCCGCCCTGCGCGGTGTCGACGGCCTGGAGCGCCTCCGCGGCGCGGCGCATGGTCGGGACGACGAGGAACAGCGTCAGCCCGAGGGCGATCACGTACAGGACGATCGACCAGAGGATCCACGGCGTCGCGATGCTGAGGTCGTACTTCTTGTCGGCCAGCCCCATGACGCCGAAACCGAAGAAGACGACGAGCAGGGACAGCAGCGAGATCAGGTTCGTCGACTTGGCGAGCACTGCCACCTGGCCGGCGTTGCCCGCGCGCACCGCGCGCATCGCCGTCATCGGCAGGATGGCCATCGGCCCCACGATGAACACAGCGGACACGACGTGCAGGACGGCGAAGAGGGTTTCCATGCCCTCAGCCTAGCGAGCGGTGCGGGCGCCCGATTCGGCCGGGCCACGCGAGCGGCATAGGGTGAAAGGGACGCCACAAGCGTCCCGTTCCCCTCCCCGCCCGCGCGACGCCCGACCGACGCCCACGCTCTGCGGCTCCACGTCACGTCACCGGAAGTTCTCCACGCATGTCCACGACGGCCTCCGTCACCCCTCCCGTCCCCGCCAACACCCGCGGCCGCGTCATCCTCGCGAGCCTCATCGGCACCTCCATCGAGTTCTACGACTTCTACGTCTACGCGACCGCCGCGGTGCTCGTCTTCCCCGCGCTGTTCTTCACGAGCGAGGACCCGACGGCCGCGCTGCTGTCGTCGTTCGCCGTGTTCGGCGTCGCGTTCATCGCGCGCCCGGTCGGCTCCATCCTGTTCGGCCACTTCGGCGACCGGATCGGCCGCAAGGGCACGCTCGTCGGCTCGCTGCTGACAATGGGCATCGCGACGGTCCTGATCGGCTGCCTCCCCACCGCGCAGACCCCCGGCTGGGAGTTCTGGGCGCCGTTCCTGCTCGTGGTGATGCGGTTCTGCCAGGGCCTCGGGCTCGGCGGCGAGTGGAGCGGCGCCGCGCTGCTCGCCACCGAGAACGCGCCCGCGGGCAAGCGGGCGATCTACGGGACGTTCCCGCAGCTCGGCGCGCCGATCGGCTTCATCGTCGCCAACCTGCTGTTCCTGGCGCTCAGCCTCTCCATCGACGCGGAGCAGTTCGCGGCGTGGGGCTGGCGGGTGCCGTTCCTGCTGAGCGCGGTGCTCGTCATCGTCGGCCTGTACGTGCGGCTGAAGCTCGTGGAGACCCCCGCCTTCCAGAAGGTCGTGGACACCGGCGAGGTGGCGAAGCTCCCGCTGGCGCGGGTGTTCCGGACCAGCTGGCGGCAGATCGTGCTCGGCACGTTCATCATGCTGGCTACCTACGTGCTGTTCTACCTGATGACGGCCTTCACGCTGACCTACGGGACGACGGCCGCGACCCCGGAGGCCGCGCGGGCCGCCGCTGAGAAGGCCGGCAAGACGTTCTCGGCCGCCGGCTTCGTGCCGGGGCTCGGGTACGCGCGCAACGACTTCCTGGTCATGCTCATCATCGGTGTGGTGTTCTTCGGTGTCTTCACCCTCGTCGCCGGTCCGCTCGCGGAGCGCTTCGGCCGCCGCAAGACGCTGATCTGGGTGACGCTCGGGATCATCCTGTTCGGCCTGCTCTTCGTGCCGCTGTTCGCCGGCGGCACGGTCGGGACGATGGCCCTGCTCATCGTCGGCTTCACGCTCATGGGGCTCACCTTCGGGCCGATGGGCGCGGAGCTGCCGGAGCTGTTCCCGACGAACGTCCGGTACACGGGCTCCGCCATCGCATACAACCTGGCCAGCGTGCTCGGCGCCGCGGTCGCCCCGACCATCGCGGTGTGGCTGTGGACGATCGGCGGCGGCAGCACGGTCTGGGTCGGCGTCTACCTCTCCGGCGCCGGCGTGCTGACCCTCATCGCGCTGCTCCTGTCGAAGGAGACCCGCGACATCGACTTCACCGACAACGTGAGCTGACCCGGTTCAAAGCTATCGAGGGGCACGTCGTTGTCACTTTTCGCGAGCGAAAGTGACAACGACGTGCCCTTCGCGCGTGGTCAGTCGAGGAAGAGGGCGCGGAGGCGGCGGGTGGTCAGGATGAGGCCGAGCACGATCATCACCGCGAAGTACAGGACGTGCCACAGCATCCCCACGTCGACGGCGCCGGTCGTGAGGCCGCGGACCAGCTCCACGCCGTGCCAGAGCGGGAGGGCCATGATGATCGACTGGATCCAGGGCGGGTAGACCGTGATCGGGTAGAAGGTCGCCGACAGCAGGAACATCGGCAGCAGGATGAAGTTGATCCAGTCCATCTGCTGGAACGTCTTCATGTAGCTGGTGATGCCCATCCCGAAGCTCGCGAAGCCGAACGCGATCAGCAGCACCGCCGGGAGGGCGAGCAGCGCCCACCAGGACAGGTTGAGGCCGAGCACCTGCATCACGATCTGGAAGCCGACCGCGTACAGGGCGCCGCGCAGCAGCGCGAGCAGGATCTCGCCGAGCGCCACGTCCAGCGGGCCGAGGGAGGTCGACAGCATCCCCTCGTACAGCTTGGCGAACTGCATCTTGAAGAACACGTTCCAGGTGGAGTCGTACACCGCCCCGTTCATCGCCGCCGTCGCCAGGAGCGCCGGAGCGATGAAGGCCGCGTACGGCACCTGCTGGCCGTCGGCGGTCGTGACCTCCCCGACCAGACGGCCGAAGCCGATGCCGAGCGAGAGCAGGTAGAAGATCGGCTCGAAGAAGCCGGAGACGATGACCAGCCAGTTCGTGCTGCGCGTGGCCGACCAGCCGCGCTGCATCACGGAGCGGGCGTTGCCGGCGTAGAGCGCGCGGAGCGGACGCGGCCGGGAGGCGGTCTCGACGAGCGCGTCGCGGGTGGTGGTCACTTGTTCAGCCTCCGTCGCGCGATCCGGCGCGCCCACCGCCAGAACACGACGAACAGCGCCGCGAGGTAGAGGACGTGCACGAACGTGAGCCAGAGCGGCTCGGCGTAGCCGTACGCGAACACGCGGGCGAGCTCGGTGGAGTGCCAGAGCGGCGAGATCCAGCCGATCCACTGCAGGTAGACCGGCATGGATGACAGCGGGAAGAACGTGCCGGAGAACAGCGTCATCGGCAGCAGCACGAACCGCATCAGCATCGCGATCTGGCCGGTGTCCTGCTCCAGCGTCGAGACGTACGCCATCACCGGGGCGCCGAACGCCAGGCCGCCGAGCGTCGCGGCCAGGATGGCGAGCCAGCCCCACGGGCTCGGCACCGCCCCGAACAGCAGCATGAACAGGTAGTAGACGACGCCCGTGCCGAGCAACCGCGCCACCACCGAGATGACGACGCCGTCGATGATCTGCCCCGGAGCGATCGGGGAGGCGCTGATGCCGGTGAACGTCGGATTCCACTTGAACCCGAGGAAGATCGGGTAGGTGAACTCCTCGCTCGCGACGGTGACGCCGGCCGTACACAGCAGCGCGGGCGCGACGAACGCCAGGTAGCTCACGCCGTTCACCGCGGTGGGACCCATGTGGGCGCTCACCAGGCTCCCGAGCCCGACACCCATCGCGAAGAGGTAGAGGAACGGGTTGCCGAAGCCGGTGACGAGCAGCGTCTGGAGGTACGAGCGCATCACCCGGAAGCGGTGCTCGGCGACGTACCAGGCGCCGAACCGGCGCGGCCGTGCCGAGGCGGCGAGCGCGGCCCGCGTGCCCTCGTCGGCCGAGGTGGCGGTGCTCATTCGATCAGGCTCCGCCCGGTGAGCCGCAGGAAGACGTCCTCCAGGCTCGACCGGCGCACCAGGCTGGTGAGCGGGTGGAGGCCGCGCTCGGTCAGCCGGGCGAGCTCGGCCTCCCCGTCGTCGCTGTAGACCAGGATGCGGTCGGGCAGCACCTCGACGCGTTCGCCGATGCCGTCCAGCCGCGGCGCGACCTCGGCGTTGCGCTCGGAGCCGAAGCGGACCTCCAGCACCTCCCGCGTCGAGTACTGCCGGATGAGGGACGCCGGGGTCCCCTCGGCCATGATCGTGCCCTTGTCGACCACGACGAGGCGGTCGCACAGCTGCTCGGCCTCGTCCATGTAGTGCGTGGTGAGCACCAGGGTCGTGCCCTGCTCCTTGAGCCGGAACAGCCGGTCCCAGAGGATGTGCCGGGCCTGCGGGTCGAGGCCGGTGGTCGGCTCGTCCAGCAGCAGGATGCGCGGGTCGTTGATGAGCGCTCGCGCGATGGTGAGCCGCCGCTTCATGCCGCCGGAGAGGTCGTCCACCTTCGCCTTGGCCTTGTCCTCCAGCTGCGCGAACGCCAGCAGCTCGTCGGCGCGCTGCCGGACGCGCGCGGACGGGAGGCCGAAGTAGCGGCCGTAGACGATGAGGTTGTCGCGCACCCGTAGCTCGGTGTCGAGGTTGTCCGACTGCGGCACCACCCCGAGCTGCGAACGGATCTCCGGACCGTACCGGTCGGGGTCGAGCCCGAGGATGCTCAGCTCGCCCGCCGTGCGGGTGGAGACCGCGCCGATCATCCGCATGGTCGTCGACTTGCCTGCGCCGTTCGGTCCGAGGAGACCGAACGACTCCCCCGCCTCGACCTCGAAGCTGATGCCGTCGACCGCGGGGAAGTCCTTGTACTTCTTGACCAGGTCGGCGGCGGTGATGACGGACGTCGGCATAGTTCAGCACTGTAGTCCGGGCCACGGACATTCCCGCAGTGTCAGCAAACCGGCAGCCCGCAGGAAGTACGGTCGAAGCAGCATCCCGAACTCCTGTCGAAGGACCCCCATGAGCACCGACACCACCGCCGCTCCACGCCGCCGTTCGCCCTTCGCGCGGCGGGAGGCGGACAGCGGACCGCGCGCGCGGTTCAGCCAGCTCCTCCCGTACCTGCTGGAGCACCGCGGCGTGCTCTCGTTCGTCGTCGTGCTGAGCGTGCTCGGCGCCGCCGCGAGCCTCGCCCAGCCGCTGCTGGTCAGCCAGGTCATCACGATCGTCGGCAAGGGCGAGCCTCTGAACGGGATCGTGTGGGGGCTCGTCGCGCTCGTCGTGGTCTCCGCGCTCATCTCGGGCTACCAGCACTACCTCCTGCAGCGCACCGGCGAGGGCGTCGTGCTGTCGTCGCGCCGCAAGCTGGTGGCGCGGATGCTGCGGCTGCCGATCAGCGAGTTCGACACCCGCCGCACCGGTGACCTGGTATCGCGCGTCGGCTCGGACACGACGCTGCTGCGGGCGGTGCTGACCCAGGGACTCGTGGAGGCCATCGGCGGCGCGCTGACGTTCGTCGGCGCGCTCATCGCCATGCTCATCATCGACCCGGTACTGCTGGGGCTGACCGTGCTCGTGGTCGCCGTCTCGATCGTCGTGGTCACGCTGCTGTCCGGCCGCATCCGCGTCGCCAGCCAGAAGGCGCAGACCAAGGTCGGCGACCTCGCCGCCGCGGTGGAGCGCGCGATCAGCTCGGTGCGGACCATCCGTGCGGCAAACGCGACGGACCGGGAGATCGCGGCGGTGGACGCCGACGCGACCGGGGCCTGGCGGATGGGCATCCAGGTCGCGCGCATCTCCGCGCTCGTCGTGCCGGTCGCGGGCATCGCGATGCAGGTGTCGTTCCTGGTGGTGCTCGGCGTCGGCGGGTTCCGGGTCGCCAGCGGCGCGATCACGGTCGCGAACCTGGTCGCCTTCATCCTCTTCCTGTTCATGATGATCCTGCCGCTGGGCCAGGCGTTCGGCGCGATCACCGCGGTGAACTCGGCCCTCGGCGCGCTCGGGCGCATCCAGGAGATCCTCGACCTCCCCACCGAGGACCAGCACGACCGCGAGATCGCGCCGCTCGGGATGACCGTCGGCGTCGCGAACGAAGGGCTCGCGCCGCATGCGCCGGCGATCGAGTTCGTGGACGTGCAGTTCGCCTACCCGTCCTCACCGGAGCGCGACGAGCCGTCCGTCGTCGCGGCCGCGCCCGCCGACGCCGAGCGCGTCGCCCTCGCGGCGTTCGGCGGCGTCGACGTGGTGGCCGAGGCGGAGGCGGCGGCCGGGCTCGGCGCCGACGCCCCGGCCGCGACGCACGGCGGGGTGCTGCACGGCGTCAGCTTCACGGTGCCGCGCGGCAAGCGCACGGCGCTGGTCGGGCCGTCCGGCGCGGGCAAGTCGACCATCCTCGCGCTGATCGAGCGGTTCTACGACCCGGAGGCCGGGCAGGTGCGCTTCGGCGGTATGGACATCCGCACGCTCGACCGCGTCGCCCTGCGCTCCAACATCGGCTACGTCGAGCAGGACGCTCCGGTGCTCGCCGGCTCGCTGCGCGACAACCTGCGGCTCGCGACACCGGAGGCGACCGAGGAGCAGTGCATCGACGTCCTCCACGCCGTCAACCTCACCGAGGTGCTGGAGCGCAGCGACCTCGGCCTGGACGCGCCGGTCGGCGAGGACGGCATCATGCTCTCCGGCGGCGAGCGTCAGCGGCTCGCGATCGCGCGTGCGCTGCTCGCCGCTCCCCCCGTCCTGCTGCTGGACGAGTCGACCTCAAGCCTCGACGGCCGCAACGAGCAGCTCATGCGGGAGGCCATCGACGCCGTCGCCGAGGACCGCACCCTCCTCGTGATCGCGCACCGCCTCTCCACCGTCGTCGACAGCGACCAGATCGTCGTCCTCGACCACGGCCGCGTCGTCGGAGTGGGAACCCACTCCGAGCTGGTCGCCAGCACCCCCCTCTACCGCGACCTCGCCAAGCACCAGCTCCTCGTCTAACGAACAATCGCTCCCGGACTTATGTACGCGACACGCCCGTCGCAGGCGTACACAAGTCCGGAAGCGATTGTGAGGTTACGCGTGGAGGTGGTAGCGGAGGGAGGCGAGCTCGGCGTTCAGCGCCGGGGGGACGCGGGTGCCGAACTGCGCGAAGAACTGCTCGGTGAGGTCGCACTCGGCGAGCCAGCTCTCGGTGTCGACCTCGAAGAGCTCGGCGACGTCCTCGGCCGGGATGTCCAGGCCGTCGAGGTCGAGGTCCTCGACCAGCGGGAGGCGGCCGATCGGCGTCGACGCGGCGCCGGCCGTGCCCTCCACTCGGCGGGCGATCCACTCGATGACGCGCGAGTTCTCGCCGAACCCGGGCCACAGGAACCGGCCGTCGTCGCCCTTGCGGAACCAGTTCACCTGGAACACCGCGGGAGCCTTCGAGCCGAGCTTCTCGCCCACCTCGAGCCAGTGGCCCCAGTAGTCCGCCATGTTGTAGCCGCAGAACGGCAGCATGGCGAACGGGTCGCGGCGCAGCTCGCCGACCGTGCCCTCGGCCGCCGCGGTCTTCTCGGAGGAGATGGTCGCGCCGATGAAGACGCCGTGCTTCCAGTCCCGGGCCTGCGCCACGAGCGGCACGTTGGTGGCGCGGCGGCCGCCGAACAGGATGGCGTCGATCGGCACGCCGTCGACCGCGTCCCAGTCGTCCGCGATGGTCGGGCACTGGGCCGCCGCCACCGTGAAGCGCGAGTTCGGGTGCGCCGCGGGGCGACCGCTCTCGGGCGTCCAGTCGTTGCCCTGCCAGTCGATCAGGTGCGCGGGCGGCGTCTCGGTGAGACCCTCCCACCACACGTCGCCGTCGTCGCGCAGCGCCACGTTGGTGAAGATCGTGTTGCCCCACAGGGTCTCCACGGCCGTCTTGTTGGTCAGCTCGCCCGTCCCCGGCGCGACGCCGAAGAAGCCCGCCTCGGGGTTGATGGCGCGAAGCCTCCCGTCAGCGCCCTGCCGGAGCCAGGCGATGTCGTCTCCGATGGTCTCCACGTTCCAGCCGGGGATGGTGGGCTTGAGCATGGCGAGGTTCGTCTTGCCGCACGCGGACGGGAACGCCGCCGCGAAGTGGAAGGCGCGGCCCTCCGGCGAGGTGACCTTGACGAGCAGCATGTGCTCGGCCAGCCAGCCCTCGTCGCGCGCCATCGCCGACGCGATCCGCAGCGCGAAGCACTTCTTGGCCAGGATGGCGTTGCCGCCGTAGCCGGAGCCGTAGGACCAGACCTCGCGGGTCTCCGGGAACTGGACGATGTACTTGGTGGTGTTGCACGGCCAGGTCACGTCGTCGTGGCGCGCCCCGTCGTCGTCGATCAGCGGCGCGCCGACGCTGTGCACGGTCGGCACCCAGGGCTGCCCGGCGTCGATGAGGTCGAGCACCTGGCTGGTCACGCGGGTCATCAGCCCCATGCTGACGGCGACGTAGGCGGAGTCGGTCAGCTCGACGCCGACCTGCGAGATCGGGCCGCCCAGCGGTCCCATCGAGAACGGGACGACGTACATCGTGCGGCCGCGCATGCTGCCGGCGAAGACCCCGCGCAGCTCGGCGCGCATGGCCTCCGGCTCGCGCCAGTTGTTGGTCGGGCCGGCGTCCTCCTCGTTGAGGGAGCAGATGAAGGTGCGGTCCTCGACGCGGGCGACGTCGCCCGGGTCGGTACGCGCCAGGAAGCTGTTCGGGCGCCACTCCGGGTTCAGCCGGATGAGCTTGCCCTCGGCGACGAGCTGCTTGGTCAGCCGGTCGGCCTCCCCCGGTGTGCCGTCGCACCAGACGATGCTCTCGGGCTCGGTGAGCTCGGCGATCTCGGCGACCCAGGCGCGGAGGCCGGCGAGGCCGGTCGGGCGGGTCGGTTCGGTGGCAGGCGACTGTGTGGCAGGCGTTCGATGTGCGGCCGGGGTGGAGGCCGCCGGGTACGCGTGCGTCTCGTGGTCGGCGTCGGCGTCGTGTGCCTGGTCGGTCAGCGGGAGCTCGGCGATGGACATTCCGTCGTCCTCTCGGTTGGAAAGATCGGGTCGTGAATCCAGGATCGAGCAGGATTCAGGGTCGCGGGTGAGAATCTACACGTAAAGAATCGCGATTCTTTCGCTATTGTGAAGGGATGGACTCCCTCGCCACCGAAGCGGCGACCGCCGACGTCGCCACCCTCGGGCACCGCATCCGGCACTTCCGCACACAGCGCGGCCTGACCCTGGACGAGCTCGGCGCCGCCGCCGGGGTGGCCGCCAGTCAGCTCTCGCTGATCGAGAACGGCAAGCGCGAGCCGCGCGTCTCCCTGCTCGGCACGCTGGCCGCCGCGCTCGGCGTCCCGCTCGCCGAGCTGCTGTCCGCCGAGCCGCCGGACGAGCGTGCAGCGCTGGAGATCGAGCTCTCCCGCGCCCAGAAGGGCTCGCTGTACGGTTCGCTCGGCCTCCCCGCCGTCAAGCCGACGAAGGGCACGCCGACCGAGACACTGGAGGCTCTGGTCGGCCTGCACCGCGAGCTCGCCCGTCGTGCCAGCGAAGCGATCGCGACGCCCGAGGAGGCCAGGCGGGCGAACACCGAGCTCCGCGAGCGGATGCGCAGGCAGGACAACTACATCCCGGAGATCGAGCGGCTCGCGGAGGAGCAGGTGCGCGCCTCAGGCCACGTCCGCGGCGCGCTCACGCACCGCGAGGTGAGCGTGATGGCCGAGAAGCTCGGCTTCGAGCTCATCTACGTGGACGACCTCCCGCGCTCCACCCGCTCGATCACCGACCTGGAGAACGGCCGCATCTACCTGCCGCCCGCCTCCATCCCGGGCGGCCACGGCCTCCGCTCGATGGCGCTGCAGGCGATGGCGCACCGGTTGCTCGGCCACGAGCGCCCGGCGAGCTACGCGGACTTCCTGCGGCAGCGGCTGGAGATCAACTACTTCGCGGCGTGCGCGCTGATGCCGGAGGCCGCCGCCGTGGCGTTCCTCCAGCAGGCGAAGAAGGAGAAGGACGTCGCCGTCGAGGACTTCCGCGACGCGTTCGGCGTCACCCACGAGGCGGCGGCGCTCCGCCTGACCAACCTGGCCACGCGGCACCTGGACATGCCCCTGCACTTCCTGCGCGTCGGCGACGACGGCACGCTCTACAAGGGCTACGAGAACGACGGACTGCCCCTCCCGACCGACGTCACCGGGTCGATCGAGGGCCAGACAGTCTGCCGCAAGTGGGGCGCCCGCAACGCGTTCGCGCGCACGAACCGCACCACGGAGTTCTACCAGTACACCGACACTCCGGCCGGGACCTACTGGTGCTCGACGCAGACCGGGACCACAGCGGACGGCGGCTTCTCGATCAGCGTCGGCGTGCCGTTCGACCAGGCCAAGTGGTTCCGCGGCCGGGAGACGACGGCGCGCGCCGAGTCCCGCTGCCCGGACGAGTCGTGCTGCAAGCGGCCGGCGACGGAGCTGACCGGACACTGGGCGGGCAAGGCGTGGCCGAGCGCGCGCCTGCACGCGCACATCCTGTCACCGCTGCCGTCGGGGTCGTTCCCCGGGGTGGACGATTCGGATGTGTACACGTTCCTGGAGGCGCACTCCGGGATCTGATCACTCAGCCGCGAACCTCGAACGACTGATCGCGAGCCGAAGTCGCTCCAGACCCTCGGTGCCGTCTTCGACATCGTCCGCGACGTCTCGCCGGAACGCGAGGTTCCCGAGAGCGTTCGATATGCGCTGGAAGTCGTTCCGCGTCAGGGAGCGTGCGTCGATATCACCTCTGCCGATCAGTGTGGCGAGCACCGTGAAGTCGATGAGGTGCCTGTCACGACCTCCGTCGAGTTGATTCGTATAGGCGGCCGCCTTGGCCGACAGGGCACCCAGGAGGTCGGGTCGCCGGATCCTGCCGTCACGGCCGTCGAGCTCCAGCTCGACAACTTCCGCGCGGTCGAGGACCGCCTGCCCTCCGATCGTCGGAATCGTTGCCCCTCCAGTCACGCCGCGCCTTCTTTCGGCGCGCTCGCCCAGAAACCGAGGGATGAGGATGTCCACGGTTGCGTCGCCTCGTATCCATCGATGCTGATGTCCAGTCCGGGTTTCACCGTCCGAACTGAACCCGAGTTCGATGAGGGTGCCGGTGAATTCCTCCAGCATCCGGGGATGCGCTCGCACATCGAGCACAGCGTCCACGTCGTCGGTCGGCCGCGCCGGAAATCTGTTCCGCTCGACGCAGTGGAGGTAGACCATCTGGCCCCCAACCAAGCACCAGCCGTCCGGCAATGCGTCGGCGATGTCGAAGAGCGCATGCCATCCCGCGCGCTGCCGTTTCCCCATCGCAGGCAGGACGAGCGTCACAGCGCCTCCCGCAGAAGCGCATTCGCGCGGGCCGACTCCCGCGGAGACAGCCTCTCCGCCAAGTCGACGGCGAGCACGGCCGGCCCGATCTCCAGCGGACGATGATCGACCACATGAAGGACTACGTTCTGTCGACTCCCCGGGACGAGAAGGTAATCGAACACGACGTCATCCATGTCCTCGATGCCGATGTAGCCTTCGAACTCGGAGAAGGACGACAGCCCTGCGCGTTCGTCGCTGATACCGGACGCGATCAGCCGCTGGTCCGCTCGCAGCTCGTTCACGACGTCCTGGTCGGCGCTGAAGACGTGACGATCCGCGCGATTCGCGAGCCATGCACTCAGCAGGGCGACAGGATCATCCGCATTCTTGAGCCGATCGACCTTGGCGCGTATCCGACGCTCTTCAGTGCTGGACAGTTCGCCGGCTGACGCGATCTCGGCACCCTTCAGTTCGACCGCGAGCGCCCAGGCGTTCTTGCTGCTCATCGGCCGCACCGCTGGCCGCTTAGACCTCAGTGCGGCATCCTCGATCACCCAGCGATTTCCGACCTTCCGCGCCTCGAGCTTGCCGCTTTCGATGAGCGCCCGAACACGGCGCTGCGAGACCCCACGACGCGCCGCGAACTCCGAGACCGATAACATGACACTAGGGTACCGCAATCGGTACCCTAGTGTCACGTCTGGTGGTACTACTTCGGCTGCATCCGGATCGACCCGTCCAGCCGGATGGTCTCCCCGTTGAGCATCGGGTTCTCCACGATCGACCGCACGAGCTGCGCGTACTCCGCCGGCCGGCCGAGCCGCGACGGGTGCGGCACCTGGGCGGCCAGCGACTCCTGCGCGGCCTGCGGGAGGCCGGCCATCATCGGCGTCTCGAAGATTCCGGGCGCGATGGTGACGACGCGGATCAGGCTGCGGGCGAACTCACGGGCGAGCGGCAGCGTCATCGCGGCGACGCCGCCCTTCGACGCCGAGTAGGCGGGCTGGCCGATCTGGCCGTCGAACGCGGCGACGGAGGCGGTGTTGACGATGACGCCGCGCTCCTGGCCGCCGGGGACGTCATCGCCGAGCGGCTCGGTCTCCGCCATCGCGGCGGCGGCGAGGCGCACCACGTTGAACGTGCCGATCAGGTTGACCCGGATGACGCGCTCGAAGCTCTCCAGCGGGAGGACGCCGTCGCGGCCGAGCACCTTCTGGGCGGTGGCGATGCCGGCGCAGTTCACCACGACCCGCAGGGGGCCGAGGGAGCCCGCGGTGTCCACGGCGGCCTGCACCTGCTCCTCGTCGGTGACGTCCGCGGCGACGAACCGGGCGTGCGGGCCGAGAGCGACGGCGGCCTTCTCGCCCTCCGAGCTGGGCAGGTCCAGGATGACGACGCGCGCGCCGGCCTCCGTGAGCGCCCGGGCGGTGGCGTTGCCGAGGCCGCTGGCGCCGCCGGTGACGAGCGCCGAACATCCGTCGATCTGCATGGTGGTCCTTTCGAGGGAGAGAGAGGAGTGGGGGCTACAGGCGTTCGATGAGGGTGGCGTTGGCGGTGCCGCCGCCCTCGCACATGGTCTGGAGGCCGAAGCGGCCGCCGGAGGCCTCCAGCTCGTTGAGGAGGGTGCCCAGCAGGCGCGTCCCGGACGAGCCGAGTGCGTGGCCCAGCGCGATGGCGCCGCCGCGCGGGTTCATCCGTGCCGGGTCGGCGCCGAACTCGCGCAGCCACAGCAGCGGCACCGGCGCGAACGCCTCGTTGACCTCGTACGCGGCGATGTCGTCCAGCGCGACCCCGCTGCGGTCGAGCAGCTTGCGGGTCGCGGGGAGGATGCCGGTGAGCATGAACAGCGGGTCGCTGCCTGCCACGGCGAACGAGTGGAAGCGGGCGCGCGGCCGCAGCCCAAGCCGCGCCGCGGCCTCTGCGCTCATGATCAGCGCGGCCGAGGCGCCGTCGGTCAGCGGCGACGAGTTGCCCGGCGTGATCCGCCAGTCCAGCTGCGGGAACCGCTGCGCGAGCCGGTCGGTGCGGAACGACGGCGACAGCGTCGCCAGCTTCTCGGCGGTCGTCCCGGGCCGGATGGTCTCGTCCGCCACGACGCTCCCGCTGTCCGGCGTCGGCACGGGCACGAGCTCGCCCTCGAACGCGCCGGAGGCCGCCGCCTCCGCCGCGCGCCGGTGCGACTCGGCGGCGAACGCGTCGAGCTCCTCGCGGGGGAACCCCCAGCGCTCGGCGATCAGCTCCGCCGCGACGCCCTGGTTCACCAGTCCCTCCGGGTAGCGCGCATGCAGCAGCTCGCCGCCGATCGACGCGCCGCCGAGGTTGGAGCCCATCGGCGACCGGCTCATCGACTCCACCCCGCAGGCGATCGCGATGTCGTAGGCGCCCGCGATCACGCCCTGCGCGGCGAACGCGGCGGCCTGCTGGCTGGAGCCGCACTGCCGGTCGATTGTGACGCCGGGGACGCTCTCGGGGAATCCCGCGCTCAGCAGCGCGGTGCGCGCGATGTTGCCCGCCTGCTCCCCCGACTGCGTCACGCAGCCGGCGATGACGTCATCCACGAGCGCGGGATCGACGCCGTTGCGGTGCACGATCTCGGCCAGCACCCCGGCGAGCAGGTCGGCCGGGTGGATGTCGGAGAGCTCGCCGCCGGGTTTGCCGCGCCCGGAGGGCGTGCGGACGACGTCGACGATGACGGCTTCGGTGGCCATGTTGGTGCGCTCCTCGGCTCGGTGGCAGGATCAGACGCTGAACGGGTCCGGCGTCAGGGTGTACTTGGTGCTGAGGTACTCATGGATGCCCTCCAGGCCTCCCTCGCGCCCCAGCCCCGACTGCTTCACGCCGCCGAACGGAGCGGCGGCGTTGGAGACGACGCCCACGTTGAGCCCCATCATCCCGGTCTGCAGCCGGTCGATCATCCGCTGGCCGCGCGCGAGGTCCCTCGTGAACACGTACGAGACCAGTCCGAACTCGGTGTCGTTGGCGATCCGCACCGCCTCGTCCTCGTCGCGGAAGCGCACGATCGACAGCACCGGGCCGAAGATCTCCTGCCGCAGGATCTCGCTGCCCGCCCGCACGTCGGTGACGACGGTGGGCTCGAAGAAGGTGCCGGGACCGGAGACCCGCGACCCGCCCGCGAGCACCGAGGCGCCCCGCGAGACCGCGTCCTCCAGCAGCTCGGCGGCCTTGTCGACCGCGTCCTCGTTGATGAGCGGGCCTATGGTGACGCCGTCCTCGGTGCCGCGGCCGATCTTCATCGCCTTCACGCGGTCGGCGACCCGGCGGGCGAACTCGTCGGCGACGTCCTCGTGCACGATGAACCGGTTGGCGGCCGTGCAGGCCTCCCCGATGTTCCGGAACTTCGCGAGCATCGCGCCGTCCACGGCCCGGTCGAGGTCGGCGTCGTCGAACACCACGAACGGGGCGTTGCCGCCGAGCTCCATCGAGGTGCGCAGCACGTTCTCCGACGCCTGCTGCAGGAGCTTGCGGCCGACCTCGGTGGAGCCGGTGAACGACAGCTTGCGCAGCCGCGGGTCGGCGATGATCGGCGCGGAGACCTTCCCCGAGGTGGAGGTCGTGATCACGTTGAGCACGCCGGCGGGGAGGCCGGCGTCCTCCAGCAGACGGGCGAAGTACAGCGTCGTCAGCGGGGTCAGCTCGGCCGGCTTCACGACCACGGTGCAGCCCGCGGCGAGCGCCGGCGCGATCTTCCTGGTCGCCATCGCGAGCGGGAAGTTCCACGGCGTGATCAGGAAGCACGGCCCGACCGGATGCTGCGAGACGATCATGCGGCCGGTGCCCTCGGGGTTGGTCCCGTACCGGCCCGCGATGCGCACGGCCTCCTCGGAGAACCAGCGCAGGAACTCGCCGCCGTAGGTGACCTCCCCGTTGGACTCCGCGAGCGGCTTGCCCATCTCCAGCGTCATCAGGAGGGCGAACTCCTCCCGGCGCTCCTGCAGGAGATCGAAGGCGCGGCGCAGGATCTCGCCGCGGGCGCGGGGCGGGGTGGCCGCCCAGGCGTCGGCGGCGGCCACGGCGGCGTCGAGTGCGCGCGCGCCGTCCTCCACCGACGCGTCCGCGATCTCGCGGATGAGGTCGCCGGTCGCCGGGTCGTAGACCTTCATGGTGCCGTTCGCTCCCGGCAGCCACTCGCCGCCGATGAACAGGCGGTCGGGCACTCTCTCCAGCAGGGTCTTCTCGTCCATCGTCACTCCTCGTCTCGTCTCGGGTCGTCGGGTGTGCGCGCGCTCAGTCCTCCACCGCGGACTCCACCAGCGGCACGCTGCGGTGCTCGATCGTGGTCTCCAGGGCGATCACCGTGGAGGTGCGGCTGATGCCCGGCTCGCTGAGGATGCCGCTGATCACCCGCTGCAGGTCGGCGTTCGAGCGCGCGACGACCCGGATCAGCAGGTCCCCCGCGCCGGTCACGGTGTGCACCTCCAGGACCTCGGGGATGCCCCGAAGGTGGTCGATGACGGAGAGGTCGCTCTGGGTGATCTCCGCGGTGACGAACGCCGTGACGGGGAAGCCGAGCCGGAGGTTGTCGATCGTCGGCGCGAAGTCCTTGATCACCCCCGTACGTTGCAGCCGGTCGAGCCGGGCCTGCACGGTGCCGCGCGCGACGCCGAGCCTCCGGGAGGCCTCGAACACGCCGAGCCGGGGCTCCTCCGTGAGCAGCGCGATGAGGTCGGCATCCAGCCTGTCGATCATGCGGGCACTCCTTCGCTCCTCGCACATCGTACGACCCGTCGGGCGCGTCTCCTACAGGCTGACCGAAGCTCCCAGGAAGGGAAGAGCAGCCTGCTTGAAGGCGCGGGCACTGAGGGCCGTGATGTGGTTGCGGCGCGGCAGCAGCACCAGCTCGGCGCCGAGCAGGCGGGCGGCCTCGTCCGCGTCCACGGCGACCGGGTCGGCGTCGCCCGCCACCACGAGGGTCGGCACGGTCGAGGCAAGCGGGAGCGGATGCTGCGCCATCCCGGCGGCGCACGCGGCGAGCGCCTCCCGGTCGACTCCGGGGGCCTCGCGCAGGGAGGCCAGCAGCGGCGCCAGCGGGGCGTCGGCCGGGAGCGTGTCCGCGCCGTCCAGGATCGCCCGCTGCACGGCCTCCACGCCCCAGTGGGCGAACTGCTCGACCGTGCCGACGCCGCCGACCACGAGCCGCCTCACACGCTCCGGCACGAGGCCGACGAGGGCCAGGGCCACCCAGCTCCCCATCGAGTACCCGATGACGTCGACGCGGTCGAGGCCCTGCTCGTCCAGCACGGCCAGGAGGTCCTCCGCGAGCAGGTCGGGCGAGTAGGCCGCCGGGTCGTGCGGCGCGTCGGACGCTCCGTGGCCGCGCAGGTCGGGGACGATCGCGCCGCGGCCCGCCTCGGCGAGCGCGGCGATCCAGCCGGTGGACTCCCAGGTGAGTGCGCCGGTGGTCGCGAAGCCGTGGACCAGCAGGACGGGGTCGGCTCCGGGATGACGTTCGACGTGGATGCGCATGGTCCCATCCTCGCCGATCGCGGCCGGGTTCAGGCTCCGACGGCGAGCCGGGCGCGCAGCCGGTCGGCGAGCGCGTCCGCGGTGTCGGCGACCTCGGCGAAGAAGCCGTCGTCCACCGTCCCGGTCATGCGCAGGCGCTGCTCGCAGACCACGAGCGGGTCGCGCGCCGGCCAGGCGGACGGACCGGGCAGGACGGCGTCGATCAGGACGGGCCCCGCGCCGGACCTGGCGAGGTCCAGCGCCTTCACGGTGGCGTCGTGGACGGCGAGCGCGTCGGCGCCGTCGACCAGCAGGACGGACATCCCCGCCCCCTCGGTGCGGCCCGAGCTGGACAGGAAGACCACGGGCAGGGCGGAGGTTCGCGCGGTCGTCACCGCGGTGCGCAGCTCCGCCGTCGATCCGGCGCCCGAGCCGAGCGGGATGAGGGCGCAGCCTCCCGTGCGGTCGAGCTTCGCGCAGAGCGCCCACCCGACGGCGTGGGTCACCGGCCCTTCGACGGCGTCGACGGCGCGCCGGGAACGCAGCGCGGCCGCGGGGTCGCCGCCGAGGGCGATCGACATCCCCGGCTCGTGGGAGGTCGGGAAGGCCCGGTCGCGGGAGGTCTGCAGCGCGAGCGCCGCGCCCACCTGCACCGCCTCCCGGCCGCGCGAGTCGACGTAGCCCGGGAGGACGCCGTGGCCGCGCAGGACGACCGCTTCGCGATCGAGCCGCCGGACGGTCGCCAGGGTCCGGTACAGCCGGCGGAGCAGTGCGGCGACGTCGGCGCCCGGTCCGCCGATCGACGCGCCGAGAGCCGGCTCGAGGATCGTGGGGGTCATGCATTCAACTCTGTCCGACCGTCGCGGAGGCGGCAACGCGCCGGCGACACGCCGTGCATCCTGCTCATCCGAGCAGCGGCCGGCGGCCTCCCGCTATACAGACTGCCCTGGCGCCCGCCACAGCTTGGACGGCCACCAGATCGCGCGCCCCACGTCGTACGACACCGCGGGCACGAGCAGCGAGCGCACCAGCACGGTGTCGAGCAGCACGCCGAACGCGACGATGAACGCGATCTGCACCAGGAAGAGGATCGGGATGACCGCGAGGGCCGCGAACGTCGCCGCCAGCACCACTCCCGCCGACGTGATGACGCTGCCGGTCATCCCGAGCCCGCGCAGGATGCCCGGCCGGGTGCCGAGCCGCAGGGACTCCTCCCGCACGCGCGTCATCAGGAAGATGTTGTAGTCCACGCCGAGCGCGACCAGGAACACGAAGCCGAACAGCGGCACGCTCGCGTCGGCCCCCGGGAAGCGGAACAGGTGGTCGAACACCAGCGCCGACACGCCGAGGGCCGCCGCGTACGAGAGCACCACGCTGCCGATCAGCAGCAGAGGCGCCAGAATCGACCGGAGCAGCAGCATCAGCACCAGCAGGATCACCAGCAGGACGATCGGGATGATCCGCAGCAGGTCGCGCTGGGCCGTGTCGTTGGTGTCGAGGGCGATCGCCGTCACGCCCCCGACGAGCACGCCGGACCCCGCCGCGGGAAGGTCGCGGCGCAGGTCGCGGACCACCTGCTCGGCCGCGGACGAGTCGGGCTGCGCCTTCAGGGTCGCCTGGATGAGGACGCGGCCGTCCTTCACCACCGGCGGCGGCGCGCTCTGGCCCGGCCGGGCCGGCCGCACGTTCCCGGCGTACAGGGTCGCGGCCGAGATGCCGTCGTTCTGCTTCGTGGCGGCGAGCACGGCGTCCCCGTCGGCCTCCTTCGCCACGATCAGGACCGGCGCGCCCGACCCGGCGTCGAAGTGCTTCGCGAGCACCTTCTGGCCGTCGACGGCGTCCGACTGGGTGAGCACCAGCGCGGTCTGCTCGACGCCGTTCGCCTTGAGCTGCGTCAGCCCGAACGCGCACGCGACGAGGACCACGAACGACACGATCCAGGTCAGGCGCGGCCGGTGCGCGATGAGCTGGCCGACCCGCCGCCAGAGGCCCCGGATCCCCTCCAGCCCGGCCACGCGCTCCGTCCCCTCGTGCTTGTGCTCGTGCGCGGGCTCCGCGCCCGCGTACTTCGGCCGGAACGGCCAGAACGCCGCGCGCCCGCACACCGCGAGCAGGGTCGGCAGCAGCGTCAGCGCGGCCAGCAGCGAGAAGACGATCCCGATCGCGGCGATCGGGCCGAGGCTCTTGTTCGAGTTGAGGTCGGAGAACAGCAGGCAGAGCAGCGCGAGGATGACCGTGGCCCCGGAGGCGAGGATCGGCTCGAACGCCGCCCGCCACGCCACCACGATCGCCGTCCAGCGCGACTCGTGCTGTTCCAGCGCCTCGCGGTAGCGGGCGACGAGCAGCAGCGAGTAGTCGGTGGCCGCGCCGATTACCAGGATGGAGAGGATGCCCTGGCTCTGGCCGCTCAGCTTGATCCAGCCCCAGAGCGCGAAGAGGTAGACGACGAGGATCGCCGCGCACAGCGCGAACACCGAGGTGAGCAGCACCAGCACCGGCAGCAGCAGCGCCCGGTACACCAGCAGCAGGATCACGAACACGGCCCCGACGGCGACGAGCAGCAGGATGCCGTCGATGCCGCCGAACGCGTTGACCAGGTCGGCGGTCAGCCCGGCCGGCCCGGTGACCCACCCCTGCGTCCCGGAGGGCAGCTCGTTCTTCAGCACGCTGCGCAGGTCGGCGACGACCGTCTTGACGTTGTTCGTGTCGGCGACAGGGACGATGAACTCGACCGCGCGGCCGTCCTGCGACGGGATGGGACCGGCGACGCTCGTGCTCTGGCCGGACTCCGGGGCCTGCACGCCCGTGACGTCGCCGAGCTTCGCGCCGAGGGCGGCGAACGAGGCGAGGTCGCTCGGCGGGATGGCGGAGTCGGACTGGACGACCACGATCGCGGGCACGGCCTGCGAGTCGGTGAAGCGATTCTGCCAGTCCTGCAGCGCGGTCGACTCGGCGCTGGCGGGCAGGAAGGCGGCCTGGTCGTTGCTGGACACCCCGGAGAGCTTGCCGAACGTGGGCCCGCCGAGGCTCCCGGCGATGAACCAGATCACGATGACGACGGCGGGCAGCACGATGCGCAGCCAGCGGGCCGGAGTCCACTCGGATCGGGTCTTCATCTGCGCGCCTCCGGATTAGCTAGCCTGGTTAGTAATCAGCCTAGCGCGCACCAAAAGGATCGCGCCACCCGGAGACGACGGGACCGGGCGCTCACGAGGTGACGACGAGCTCCGCCCCCGCGTACGCCAGCTCCGCCAGCGCAGCCTCCGACGACTCCGCCGCGACCCCCGCCACCAGCCCCGTCAGCACCCGCACCCGCTGCCCGTGGCTCAGCGCGTCCAGCGCCGACGCCCGCACGCAGTAGTCGGTCGCGATCCCCACGACGTCGACGGTGTCGATCCCGTGCTCGTCCAGGAGGTTGTGCACCGACGAGCCGGCGTCGGTGCGGCCCTCGAAGATCGAGTACGCCGGGACGCCCTGGCCCTTGCGGATGTGGTAGCCGACGCGGGACGTGTCGAGCGCGGGATGGTACTCCGCGCCGTTCGTGCCTCCGACGCAGTGCACCGGCCAGGTGTTCACGAAGTCCGGCTCGGCGTCGGTCGCGAAGTGGCCGCCGTTGTCGTTGTCGCCGTCGTGCCAGTCGCGGCTCGCGAGGATGATCGCGTACTCGTCGGCGTGCGCGCGGAGGTGCTCGGTGATGGCCGCCGCCACCGCCGCTCCCCCGTCCACGCCGAGCGCGCCGCCCTCGGTGAAGTCGTTCTGCACGTCGATGATGAAGAGCGCCTTGCCCATCGAAGCCTCCCTCCTCGGCCGACGCCCGGCTCAGCCGTTGGTGAGGTTGTCACCGCACTTGTAGAAGCCGGCCGTCAGCGTGTCGATCGCCTGCTTGGCATTGTCGCTCACCGGGCCGAGCGCGTACACAGCGAACGTGAGCTGCGATCCGTCCGCGGCGTCGATGATGCCGGAGAGCGTGTAGCCGTTGTTGATCCAGCCTGTCTTGGCGTGCACCGCGCCGTCCGCGACCGAGCTCGCCCCGGTGAACCGGCTGTAGCCCGGCCCGAGCGTCCCCGTCCGGCCGGCGACCGGGAGTCCGTCGTAGACCACGCCGAGCCCGTTCTGCCGGTTGAGCACCTTGATGAAGAGCTGGGTCAGGTACGCCGGCGGCACGGCGTTGTCGGCGCTCAGCCCGGAGCCGTCGGCGATGTGGATGCCGGTGGTGTCGATGCCGTAGCCCTTCAGCCCGGCCAGCACGCCCGCGTTCTCGGCGGCGAAAGTATTCCCGGCGCCGGTCTTGATCGCGACGAGCCTGGCCAGCTCCTCCATGATCGTGTTGTCCGAGTAGGTCATCGCCTGGTCGATCAGCGTGGTCACCGGCTGCGACTGCACGGCCGCCAGCTGGCGCGCGCCCGCCGGAGCCGTCCCGGAGGTCACCGGGACGTTCGTGCCGAGGTACTGCTGGAAGTACTGCACCGCGCGGCCGACCGGGTCGGTGCTGCGCGGCGACTCGACCGCGCCGGGGTCGTTGCGGTCGCCGTCCACCATCAGCGAGGACATGTACGGCGTCGAGCCCTCGACGACGCGCTCCTCGTGCTCGTCCCAGCTCGGCTGCCACAGCGGGCCCCCGAACAGCGACGTGTCCACCACGATGGAGGTCACGGGTGCACCGCCGAGCGCCTGCTTGGTCTGGGCGGCGAGGTCCTGGATGGAGGGCGCGTTCGTGTAGAAGGCGCCGCGGCCTCCCGGGAGGCGCGACAGCGTGACGTCGCCGCCGCCGACGATGACGACCTGGCCGGGCACGCTGCCCGCGACGACCGTGGTCTGCACGCGGTAGTCCGGGCCGAGCGTCGCGAGCGCCGCGGCGGAGGTCAGCGTCTTGAGCACGGACGCGGTCGGGCCCGGCTTGCCGCCGTTCCGGTCGAACAGCACCTGACCGGTCTTGGCATTGACGACCTGGGCCTCCAGGTTGCCGAGCCGGCCGTCCTGGGCCAGGGAGCCCACCGAGCAGGTGCGGATGCGGCTCGCGGCCGGCTGCGCGGCGGGCACGGGGCGCGCGGGGTCGGCAGTGGGAGTGGGGGTCGGCGTGGGCGTGCGGGTCGCGGAGTGCGTCGGCGTCACCGCGGGCGCGGCCCCGGCAGGCGCCGAGCCGGTCGTTGCGCCGAGAGCCACACTGCCCGCACCGAGGAGCACGAACGCGACGGTGGCGCCGGCGGCGATCCAGGCCTTCGGGTGCGTGCGGATGGCGGACAGGACGCCCGCGACGGCGTCGCTGAGGGCGCCGGAGACCGCCGCTCCCGAGCCCGCGCCGCCGGCCGAGCGACGGCCGGAAGGGGTCGCTCCCGCCCCGGGCTCACTCGTCGCAGAGGAGTCCCCGGTGGGGGGAACAGAGTTCGGGGGGTTCGTCGATTCAGACCCGGTGCCGTCGGTTGCACCGGAGTCGCGCTGGTCCGGTTCGCGCATCCGGGTATAGTACCGGCGTTCCCTGAGAGCGCCAATCCGCCCGGGCCATCACTCCCGCGCTCCCCTCGCTCGCACCCGGCGCGTCGCGAAGGGAGACGAGGAAGCGATGGCGGCTCAGGGCACGGCTACCACCTGGTAGCCGGAGAACGCGACCGCCGCGGTGGAGTCAGGAGTCTACGCCGCCGGCGACGGGCGCGCACGGGAGAACGACCAGTGCCGACGGACTCGGAGAAAGACGGAAGAAACGGAGCCGCCCAAGGGAATCGAACCCTTGACCTTCTCATTACGAGTGAGATGCTCTGCCGACTGAGCTAGGGCGGCGTGGCCGGACTCGCGCCCGGGCACAGTCAGATAGCTTACCCGATCCCGCGGAGTGCTTTCGACCACGCGCGGAGGCGGCGGGAAGGGCTCAGCTGAGCTGCCCGCCCAGGGCCTGGAGCTGCGCGAACGAGCTGCGGAGACGGTCGGAGAGGGGCTCGACGCCGCCGTGGTCGGCCCAGCACGACCAGGCGTGCCGCATGCCGGCGAACGCCACATACGTGACCAGGCGCGCCCGCTGGTGCAGGGCCTCCTCGTCGGCGGCCAGCTCCGGATCGTCGTGCGCGAGCCTGCGCTGCACGACCGCGCTCAAGGCGTCCTCGAACTTGTGCATGCTCGCCATCCGCTGGGCGAACAGCTCGGGGTTGCCCTTCAGGAGCGAGCGGCGGAGGACATGCAGCTCCTTCGCGGTGGCTGCGTTCTCACCGTCATCGGAACCGCCGAGGTCGCCGTCCAGGTCGCCGGTCTCGATCGCCGCGATGAGGAGGGTGCCCATCCCGTCCAGGATCGGCTCGGCCGGGCCTGCCTCGATGAAGCGCTCGATGCTCTCCTCGTCGGGGAGCTCTGGGAGCTCGCCGATGATCGCGGACTCCTTGGACGGGAAGTAGTTGAAGAAGGTGCGCGGCGAGACGTTCGCCGCGTGGCTGATCTCGTCGACCGTGACATGGTCGAATCCCCGCTCGCTGGCCAGTTCGAGCGCGGCGAGCTGGATGGCGCGCCTGGTCGCGATGCGCTTGCGCTCACGGAGGCCCAGCTCGCCCTCCGAGGTACCGATCTCTACAGTCACGGTTTCGATTATTTCACTGTCTGCAAAATTGCACCACTCAACGCGGCGGCGTTCAGCAGGTCTTGCCCGTGGGCGGCACAGTGCCCCCGACCAGGAAATCGTCCACGGTGTTGTTCACGCACGAGTTCGACTTGTTGTACGCCGTGTGGCCTTCGCCCTTGTAGGTGAGCAGGTGGCCGTTCTCCAGTTCGGACGCCATGTTCTTCGCCCACACGTACGGCGTGGCCGGGTCGTTCGTCGTGCCGACGACGAGGATGGGCGCGGAGCCCTTCGCCGCGATCGGGCCGCGCTGCACAGTGGACTTGTACGGCCAGGTGGCGCAGCCGATGTCGCCGTACGCCATGTACGGGCCGATCACGGGCGCCGCGACCGCGAGCTCGGCGGCCTGCGCCCGCATCGCGGCGGGGTTCGCGTCGTAGCCGTAGTCGAGGCAGTTGATGGCTGTGAACGCCTCGGTGGAGTTGTCCGAGTAGGTGCCGTCGCTGTTGCGGCTGTTGTAGCCGTCGGCGAGGGTGAACGCGACGGAGGCCTCGCCCTTCATCACGCTCGCGAACATGCTGCTCAGGTACGACCACGCCGTCGCGTCGTAGAGCGGGTAGATGATCGCCGTGACGAGCGTGTTGGCGCCGAGCTCGCGACCGTCCGAGTTGCGGATCGGACTGCGCTCCACCGCGGCCAGCAGCTGGGAAATGGTCTTCATCCCGTCGTCGACCGTGCCGGTGAACGGGCAGTTCTTCTGCGTGAGGCAGTTCTTGAGGTACGCGCGGAGGGCACTCTCGAAGCCCACCGCCTGCACCTTCGTCACCTCGTCGTTGCTCGCCGCCGGGTCGAGCGCGCCGTCCAGGACGAGCCGACCGGTCTTGCCCGGATAGAGCCCGGCGTACACCGCGCCCAGGTAGGTGCCGTACGAGTAGCCGAGGTAGTTGAGCTTCGTGTCGCCGAGCACCGCGCGCAGGAGGTCGAGGTCGCGCGCAGCGCTCACCGTGTCGACGTGGCCGAGCAGGGCGCCCGTGTTCTTGGCGCACGCGGCGCCGAACTGCTGCGAGATGGCCGTGTTCTCGGCGATCCACTGGTCGGACCCGCGCTGTCCCGGCGTGATCCCGTAGAGGTAGTCGTCCATCTGCTTCGGGTCGTAGCACTTCACCGCGGTGGAATGGCCGACTCCGCGCGGGTCGAAGCCCACGACGTCGAAGTGGCTCTGCAGCGTCTTGTCGGTCGCGTAGTCGACCGAGTCCTTGACGAAGTCGTAACCGGAGCCGCCCGGGCCGCCGGGGTTGACCAGCAGGGAGCCCTGCTTGGTGCCCTTCGCCTGCTGGCGGATGAGCGCGAGGGAGACCTGGCCGGCGGAGGGGTCGCTCCAGGTCAGCGGCGCCTTGGCGGTCGCGCACTGCTTGCCGCTGGAGCAGTCGGTCCAGACCAGCTTCTGCTGGTAGAACGGCTGGAGGGCCGCCGACACCTTCTCGGGCGCCGGCGTGGAGGTCGTGGACGACTTCGCAGGGATGAACCAGGTGACGCAGCCGGTCAGCGTCAGCGCGACGACGGCGGCGATCGCGACGAAGACGGTGCGAGCGGCCCGCCGGCGGGCCGGACGGCCCTCTCGGATGGTCACAGGTCTGTCCCCTTTCGCGCGGCTCCCCCGCGCAGGATCGTCGTGAGCATGGCCTCCAGCGCCAGGGCGGGAGCGACGTTGCCGTCGATCCGCTCGCGCGCGGTCGTGACGGCATCCATCGCGGCGAGCGTAGCTGCGGGACTCGTGTGCGCGCTGAGAGCGGTCAGGCGCTCGCCGAGCTCGACGTTCACGAGGTCGCTGCCGCTGCCGAGCTGGAGCATCATCACATCGCGGTACAGCGAGAGCAGGTCGGTGAGGATGCGGTCGATGCCGTCGCGGAGGCTGCGGGTCGCGCGACGCTTCTGGTCCTCTTCGAGCTGACGGAGCTGGCCGCGCAGCGCGGGCGGGATGGCCCCGCCCGGCTCGATCCCGAGCGAGCGAAGGGCGTGCTCCCGCTCCTCGGCGTCGCGCTCCTCGGTGATGGCCTTCGCGTCGGCGCCCGCGACCTCCAGCAGCGTGGCCGCGGCGAGCACGGCCCCGGAGACGGAGCGGATGCCGAGCGCGAGGTCGAGGGTCTGCGCGCGCCGGCGGCGGGCCTCCTCGTTGGTGGCGAGCCGGTGCGCCATCCCGATATGGCTCTGTGCGTGGCGCGCCGCGCGCTCGGCGACGACGCTGTCCACGCCGTCGCGGCGCTCGATCAGGCGCGCGACGTCCGCGACGCCGGGGACCTTGAGGCGCACGGTGCGGACGCGTGAGCGGATCGTCGGCAGCAGGTCGGCGTCGCTCGGCGCGCAGAGGATCCAGACGGTCCGCTCCGGCGGCTCCTCCAGCGCCTTGAGCAGCACGTTGGACGTCCGCTCGGTCATCCGGTCGGCGTCCTCGATGACCATCACGCGGTAGCGACCGACCGACGGCGAGAACTGGGAGCTCGCGACCAGCGACCGCACCTCCTCGATGGAGATGATGACGCGCTCGGTGCTGAGGACGGCGAGGTCGGGATGCGTGCGGGCCTCGACCTGGCGCTGCGCGGCGAGGTCGCCCTCCGGGTCCCCCGGGCTGAGCAGGGCGGTGGCGAAGGCGTAGGCGAGGTTGGAGCGGCCGGACCCGGGAGGGCCGGTGATGAGCCACGAGTGCGTCATCCCGCGGGCAGCTTCCGCGGCGGGGCCGGAGGCGGTCGCCGCCTCGGCGGCGGAGCGGACGACGGCGATCGCCTCGTCCTGACCCGTCAGGTCGTCCCACACCGCCATGCGTTCCAGGCTAGTGGGAACGGAGGACAGCTCGGGCCCGGCTGCGGCGGTCAGACGCGGTCCTCCAGCCGGCGGCGGATGTCGGCGGCGATCTCCTCGAGCGGGAGGGCGGCGTCCACCACGAGGAACCGCTCCGGCTCGGCCTCGGCGAGCCCGAGGTACGCCGCGCGGACGCGCGCGTGGAACTCGGACCGCTCGGCCTCCAGCCGGTCGTAGCGCGTGCGGGACGTGTCCAGCCGGGCGCGGGCCGCGGTCTCGTCGAGGTCGAGGAGGATCGTCAGATCCGGGAGGAGCCCTTCGGCTGCCCAGAGCGAGAGGTCGCGCACCTGCCCGGCATCGAGCACGCGGCCGGCGCCCTGGTAGGCGACGGACGAGTCGATGTAGCGGTCCTGCACGACGACCTCGCCGCGCTCCAGCGCCGGACGGACGACGGTCGCGATGTGGTGGGCGCGGTCGGCCGCGTAGAGCAGGGCCTCCGCGCGCGGCGCGATGTCGCCCCGGTGGTGGAGGACGATCTCGCGGATCTCCACCCCTGCCGCGGTGCCGCCGGGCTCCCTGGTGCGCACGACGGTGCGGCCGCGCTCGCGCAGCCACTCCTCCAGGAGGGCGGCCTGCGTCGACTTCCCGACGCCGTCGCCGCCCTCCAGAGTGATGAACAGGCCGCCCCGGGACTCGCTCACTCGGCGGTCTTCTTCGCCGCCGAGCGGGTCGACGTGCCGGTCTTGGGGGCGGCCTTGGACTTCGCGGCGGTGGTCTTGGCCGCCGTCGTCTTGGCTGCGGTCGTCTTCGCGGTGGTCTTCTTGGCCGCCGTGGTCTTCGCCGCGCTCGTCCGCGCGGTCGCGCGCTTCGCGGCCGGCTTCTTGGCCGGTCCCTTCGCGCGCTTGTCCGCCAGCAACTGTACGGCGCGGGCGAAGTCGACCTCATCCACCGTCTCACCCCGAGGGATGGTCGCGTTCGTCTCGCCGTCGGTCACGTACGCGCCGAACCGGCCGTCCTTGATCTTGATCGGCTTGCCGCTGACCGGGTCGGCGTCGAACTCCTTGAGCGCGCTGGAGGCCCGGCGATTGCCGTACTTCGGCTGCGCGAAGAGCTCGACGGCGCCGGCGAGGTCGATCCCGAAGATGTCGTCCTCGCTCGGGAGCGAACGCGTGTCCGTGCCCTTCTTCAGGTACGGGCCGTAGCGGCCGTTCGCCGCCTGGATCTCGGTGCCCGACTCCGGGTCGGCTCCGACGGTGCGCGGCAGGTCGAGCAGCCGCAGCGCGGTGTCGAGGTCGATGGTCGACAGGTCCATCGACTTGAACAGGGAGGCCGTGCGCGGCTTGGCCGCCGCCTTCTTCGCGGTCTTCTTCGGCTCGACGACCTCACCGGTCTGCGGGTCCACCTCGGGCTCCGGCTCCGGGTCGGCCTCGGTCACGTACGGGCCGAAGCGGCCGTCCTTGGCCAGGACGAGCTTGCCGCTCTCGGGGTTCGTGCCGAGCTCGCGGTCGGTCTGGACCGGCGCCTCGATGAGCTCCTTCGCCTTGGCGGGGGTGAGCTCGTCGGGGGCGAGGTCCGGCGGGAGGTTGACCCGGCGGGGCGTCGCGTCCTCGGCGGCGCCGGCCTCCTGCACCTCCAGGTATGGGCCGTACTTGCCGATGCGCAGCGTCACGTCGTCGTCGATCGCGATCGAGTTGATGCTGCGCGCGTCGATCTCGCCGAGGTTGTCGATCACCCGGCGCAGACCCTTGTGCTTGTCGCTGCCGAAGTAGAAGCTGTTCAGCCAGTCGACGCGCTCGGCCTCACCGTCGGCGATGCGGTCGAGGTCGTCCTCCATCTCCGCCGTGAAGTCGTACTGCACGAGGTCGCCGAAGTAGTCCTCCAGCAGGCGCACCACGGAGAAGGCGACCCAGCTCGGCACGAGCGCCTGCCCGCGCTGCGTCACGTAGCCGCGGTCGATGATCGTGGAGATGATGCTCGCGAACGTCGACGGACGCCCGATGCCGAGCTCCTCCAGCGTCTTCACGAGGCTCGCCTCGGTGTAGCGCGGCGGAGGGGTGGTCTCGTGGCCGTCCGCCGCGATGTCCTGGACGCCGAGCGCCTGGCCCTGCGTGAGCGGCGGCAGCTTCGCGTCGCCGCCCGCGTCGGCGTTGCGCTCCTCGTCGCGGCCCTCCTCGTACGCGTTGAGGAACCCGCGGAACGTGATGACCGTCCCGCTCGCCGTGAACTCGGCCACCGTGCCGTCGAGGGGCCCGTCGCCGATCCGTGCCTCGACGGTGATCGAGGCGGTCTGGCCCTTCGCGTCGGCCATCTGGGAGGCGACGGTCCGCTTCCAGATCAGGTCGTAGAGCCGCAGCTCGGGACCGCGCAGGGACTTCTCCAGCTCGGCGGGCGTGCGGAAGACCTCGCCGGCAGGGCGGATCGCCTCGTGCGCCTCCTGCGCGTTCTTGCTCTTGGAGGCGTAGGTGCGGGGCTTGTCCGGGACGGTCTCCGGACCGTACAGCTTCGCCGCCTGGGTGCGCGCCGCGTTGGTCGCCTGCTGCGACAGCGACGCGGAGTCGGTGCGCATATAGGTGATGTACCCGTTCTCGTAGAGCGTCTGGGCGACGCTCATCGTCTGGCGGGCGGAGAAGCGCAGCTTGCGCGCGGCCTCCTGCTGCATCGTCGAGGTCGTGAACGGCGCCGCCGGCCGACGCGAGTAGGGCTTGGAGTCGACCTTCGCGACGGTGACGGCCGTGCTCTGCTGCCGCACGGCGTCGGCGAGCGCCTGCGCGGACGTCTCGTCGAGGATCGTGGCGCCGGAGGTCAGCCGGCCGTGGTCGTCGAAGTCGCGTCCGGTCGCGACGCGCTCGCCGTTCAGCCGGGCGAGCCGCGCCTCGAAGGCCGCGGCGTCCTCCGGGAGGAGCTGGGCGGTGAGCCCCCAGTAGGAGGCCGCGACGAACGCGAGCCGCTCGCGCTCGCGGTCCACCACGAGGCGGGTGGCCGCGGACTGCACGCGACCGGCCGAGAGCCCCGGACCGACCTTGCGCCACAGCACGGGCGACACCTCGTAGCCGTAGAGCCGGTCGAGGATGCGGCGCGTCTCCTGCGCGTCCACCAGGGCCGTGTCGATGTCGCGGGTGTTGTCCCGCGCCTTCTCGATGGCCTCCCGGGTGATCTCGTGGAACACCATGCGCTTCACGGGCACCTTGGGCTTGAGCACCTCGACCAGGTGCCACGCGATGGCCTCGCCTTCGCGGTCCTCATCAGTGGCGAGCAGGAGCTCGTCGGCGTCCTTGAGCGCCCGCTTGAGATCGGCGACCGTCTTCTTCTTCTGGTCGGACACCACGTAGTAGGGGGCGAACTCGTTCTCGACGTCGACGGAGAACTTGCCGAGCGACCCCTTCTTCAGCTCCGGCGGGAGGTTCTTGGGCTCGATCAGGTCGCGGATGTGTCCGACGGATGCCATCACCTCGTAGCCGTCGCCCAGGTACTGGGCGATGGACTTCACCTTGTTCGGCGACTCGACGATGACGAGCTTCTTGGTGCCAGACACGTGACTCCTCTTATATAGCAACTGTGTTCGTACGGACCTCACTGGTCCGAAGCGCGCTCCCCCGAGCGCCGCGCAGAGGGCGGCGAGCGTGGGCCGCACGGCCCAACAGGCAAACCATACACACCTAGGCCGCTTGTGTGCCTAATCGCCGGCCGCCCCGTTCGCCGCGGGCGGACAGCTCGTACGGCGGGGCCTGTTGCTCGCCGGGGCCCGGGAGGACAATGTGATCATGGCAACGACTTCAATGACGACGTACACCGCCAAGCTCATCGACGGCCCCCTGGAAGGCAAGACGATCACGACCTCCTTCCTCGACTCGGGCGACCCGCGACCCCGCCTCGAACTCCGCGCTGCGGCGGGCGGGAAGCACTACCTGTATGTCCGCGGCTCCGCGTCGGAGACGGAGTACGCGTCCGACGACCCGAGCGGCTCGCTCCCGAGCGCCGTGGCGTACCGGTATGTGGAGACGGTGTTCGACTGAGGCGGAGGCCGGGCTCGTCACCGTGATCCCGGCGGACCCGCGCGGGCGGCCGCGGACGCCTCCCACCCGAGGTACGGGACAGAGACCTCCACGCTGACGACGACCGCCGCGACGACGCATGCGGTCACGGAGGCGCCGTTCGCCCGCGCCACCACGTGGGCCTCGGCGCACGGCTCGCCGCTCGCCCTTCCCGCTGCGACGTCCGCCGCGGCGAGCGCGGTCGCATCGGCGGCGACCGCTGCCTTCTGACGCGCGCCCCAGGCTCCCACCACGCCGATCGCCGCGGTCGTGAGGGTGACCGTGACCGCGACGACGGCGAGCGCGAGGACCGTCCCCGCGCCGCGCTCGCGCCGCGGCGGAAGCGGGGACTCCTCGCACATGACAGAGATGCGACGGCTCACGTTCATCCCTCCTCCTCCGTGTCATCGAGCACGCACGAGCGAGCCGACACCGTGAGCCCGAGAGCGCCGAGGCTGCCTGCCCGGCTCGGTGCCGTGACGGTCACGCACAGCAGCCCGTCACCGGATCCGACCCGTCGGGACGCACCCTCCGGCGGTGGGGGCGCTACGTCGCCCCGACCGAGGAGCCGCGCCGCAGCCGCCGCGTGATCGAGCAGCCGCGCCTGCTGAGCACCCGCCTGAATCGCCCCGACGCAGAGCGCCAGGCACACCAGCACGGCGGGAAGGGCCGCCGCGAACTCGGCGGTCACGCTCCCCCGTTCACCGGCCGGGTGCTGCCCGACGCCACTCGGCCGGCCGCCCTCGCGCGTCCGGCGCCCTGCCGCTTCGTCAGCCATCGACCGTCAGCGCCCGTCTGACGAGGTCGGTGAGGATGGATTTCACCTCGTCGCCGCGCAACAGCATCAGCAGCGTGCCGGCGAATGCCACCGCCGCCATCGTCGTGACGGCGTACTCCGCCGTGCTCGCTCCCCGTTCCTCCCAGCGCAGCCGGTGAATGATCTCCCGCATCTGTGGTCCCTTCTCTTTCGTTCGTCTTCTGTCGTTTCCGCCGGCCTCCGGCGGCACATATCGATGGTCTCGTCCGGCGTCTCCGTGGTGGGCGTCGCCCGCGAATCTGTGGACAACTCAGGTGAGGCCGGCGACGGTGGAGGACAGCATCCCGAGGATGACGGGCACCACCCCCAGGAGCACGAACGCAGGGAGCACGCACACGCCGAGCGGGAGCAGCAGCCGCACGGCGAGCAGTTCCGCGCGGCGCCGGCCGTCCGCGCGGGCGGTCCGCCGCTGCTGGCGCGCCTCGGCGGACAGGAGGTCGATCGCCGGCGCACCTGCTCGCTCCGCGATGCGGAGCACACTGTCGACGGACGCGTCGCCGTCCGCGACCGCTCCGAGGCCGATGCGACCCGCGACCTGCGCGATCGTCACCCGGGCGGACGGCACCGACATGCCTGCGGCGAGCGCGATCGCCATCAGGTCGTGCTGGATCCCCGGGACCGGCCCCTCCCGTGACGCCGACCGGACCAGCGTGCGCGTCCAGGACCGGCCCGCGATGAGCAGACCGCACCCGGACCCGGCCGCCAACCAGCCGAGTGGGCCGGCAATCAGTGTGCCGATCACGTCGATGCCGATCGCGTAAGCCATGACGACGCCGACGAGCGGCAGCCAGGACATCAGCCGGGCGGTCGCCCGCGGGCCGGTGAGCGCGGTGGCGATGTCGCGCTCTGCTCCGGCACGATCGCGCAGGGCCTCGGCCGCGCCGCGCAGCACGGGCGCGAGCGAGGCGCCCGCGTGTTCTGCGACGGCCCATGCCGCTGCGACGGCTGAGATGCCGGCGTCGCCACCGCTGGGAGGCCCCTTCTCACCCATCCCGCCGCCCGCAGCCGCCGCGGCCAGCGCCTCGGACGGTGGGCTCCCTGCCGCGACGAGCGTCGCCGCCCTGACCACCGCCGGATGCGTCGCCTCGGCAGCCACGTACTCCCACGCCGACCGGGGCGAGATGCCGGCATCGAGGAGCCCGGCGAGCGCTTCCACCGAACTCGACAGGAGGTCGTCGGCCGGGCGTCCCGCTCGATCGTGCGAGGTCCGCCGTCGCTCACTCATGCGGCGCCACCGCCAGTCGTCCGTCCGGGGTCGTCGTGAACCGGCCGAAGCCGGCTACCCGGCGGCGGTCTCCCGAGCGCTCGAGGTGGACGATCAGGCCGATCGCGCTGATCGTCTGCCGGGCCGTCGCGATGTCGTCGAGGCCGGCGAGGGCGCCCAGGGCCTCCATCCGGGCCGGGACGTCGTCCAGCGAGTTGGCGTGGAGGGTGCCGGCGCCGCCGTCGTGCCCGGTGTTCAGGGCAGAGAGCAGGTCGGCGACCTCCTCGCCCCGGCACTCGCCGAGGACGAGCCGGTCCGGTCGCATCCGCAGCGCCTCCCGCACCAGTCTGCGCAGTCCGACGCCGCCTGCGCCCTCCAGGTTCGGCTGGCGGGTCTGCAGGCCGACGACGTGCGGGTGCGGGACGCGCAGCTCGGCGACGTCCTCGATGAGCACGATGCGCTCGGTGGGCGGCGCGTGCGCGAGGACGGCGGCCAGCAGCGTGGTCTTGCCCGCGCCGCCGGCGCCGGTCACGAGGATGTTCGTCCGTGCGGACACCGCCGCTCGGAGCACGGCCGCGCCGTCGGCGGTCAGCGAACCGGCCCGGACCAGGTCGTCCATCGTGAGCGCGGCGGGTGCGGGGACGCGGATCGACAGCAGGGTCCCTCCCGTCGAGATGGGCGGGAGCACCGCGTGGACGCGGACCCCGCCGGGGAGCCTCACATCCACGAACGGCGTCGCCTCGTCGATGTGCCTGCCGCCGGTGGCGATCAGCCGGGTCGCCAGCCTGCGTGCGGCGTGCGCGTCGGCCGTCCAGCCGTCGACCCGGTGGAGGCCGCGCGGGCCGCCGTCCGACCAGAGGACGCCGTCTCCGGTGACGAAGAGGTCCGTGACACCCTCGCGCATCAGGTACGGAGTCAGCGGGCCGAAGGTGTCCCAGACGTCCGGGGCGGACGTCGCGTGAGCGGGAGGTGGTGGTGCGCTGAGCGGTGGTCGGACGGGCGGCGACGCCCACGGCAGGGACGGGGCGAACTGCGACGACTGCGTCACCGTCGCGATCGACGGCGTGATCCACTGGCTTGAATTCCTCATGACCTCGACGCTACGAAGCCCGAAGAACGGTCGGGGCCGGCGAAGAAGATCCGTGGAGAACCCGCGTCATCCACAGGCGGTCGTGGACAAGTCCACGAAAGGCGTCAAGCATGAGCCGTCGGGTTAAAAAAAGGGGGGCCGCACCTATTGGGGGGAACAGGTGCGGCCACTGCGGCGCATGATTGGGGGGAATCGATTGCGCCGCACGCCAGAATTTGTCATTCGGCCGCTGCCTAGTTTACGCAGAATCAATGCAAACGCAAGTCTGCTCGGAGGCCGTCACCCGCTGGTTGTAGAGTCAGGGATTGTCGCGCCACGACTCGAACACCAGCATCGCGAAGGAGCGAAAAGACTCCCCATGAGCAACACAATCGACAATCTGCTGCACGAAGCCCGGCGGTTCGCGCCCAGCGAGGAGTTCGCGGCCAACGCGGTCGCGACGGCCGAACTCTACGAACGCGCATCGGCGGACAGGCTCGGATTCTGGGCCGACCAGTCGCGCGACCTCCTGCACTGGCACACGCCCTTCACGCGCACCCTCGACTGGACGAACCCTCCCTTCGCGAAGTGGTTCGACGACGGCGAGCTCAACGTGGCCTACAACTGCCTCGACCGCCACGTCCTCGCCGGCAACGGCGACCGCGTCGCCATCCACTGGGAGGGCGAGCCGGGCGACACCCGCTCGATCACGTACGCCGAGCTGACCGCGGAGGTCAAGAAGGCGGCCAACCTGCTCACGAGCCTCGGCATCCGCGCCGGGGACCGCGTCGCGATCTACCTGCCGATGATCCCGGAGGCCGTCATCGCGATGCTTGCCGTCGCCCGCATCGGCGCGGTCCACTCCGTCGTCTTCGGCGGCTTCAGCGCCGAGTCCCTCCGGTCGCGCATCGACGACGCCTCGGCCAAGCTCGTCATCACGGCCGACGGCGGCTGGCGCAAGGGCCGGGTCTTCCCGCTCAAGGACGCCGTCGACGCGGCGCTCGCGAACGGCGAGTCCACGGTCGAGCACGTGCTCGTCGTCAAGCGCGGCGAGAACGAGGTCGCCTGGACCGAGGGCCGCGACCTGTGGTGGCAGGACGAGATCGCGCTGGTCGACGCCGACCACGTCGCCAAGGCCTTCCCCGCCGAGAACCCGCTGTTCATCCTGTATACGTCCGGCACGACCGGGAAGCCGAAGGGCATCCTGCACACCTCGGGCGGCTACCTGACGCAGGCCGCGTTCACACACAAGAACGTCTTCGACCTCCACCCGGAGTCCGACGTGTACTGGTGCAGCGCCGACGTCGGCTGGATAACCGGCCACACCTACGTCGTCTACGGTCCGCTCGCCAACGGAGCCACCCAGGTGCTGTACGAGGGCACCCCGGAGACGCCGCACCCGGGCCGCTGGTGGGAGATCATCGAGAAGTACAAGGTCTCGATCTTCTACACGGCGCCGACCGCCATCCGCTCCTTCATGAAGATCGGGCGCCAGCACCCGCAGAAGTTCGACCTGTCCAGCCTGCGCGTGCTCGGCTCCGTGGGTGAGCCGATCAACCCCGAGGCGTGGATGTGGTACCGCGACGTCATCGGCGGCGGGGACACCCCGATCGTGGACACCTGGTGGCAGACCGAGACCGGCGCGATCATGGTCTCCGCGCTCCCCGGCGTGACCACGCTCAAGCCGGGCAGCGCGCAGGTGCCGCTGCCGGGCATCTCGATCGACATCCTGGACGAGGCGGGCGTGCCGGTCGGCAAGGACCAGGGCGGCCTCCTCGTCGTCACCGAGCCGTGGCCGAGCATGCTCCGCGGCATCTGGGGCGACCCGGACCGCTTCGTGGAGACGTACTGGTCGAAGTTCGGCGACAAGTACTTCGCCGGCGACGGAGCCCGCTACGACATGGACGGCGAGATCTGGCTCATGGGGCGCGTGGACGACGTCATGAACGTCTCGGGCCACCGCCTCTCGACGGCCGAGATCGAGTCCGCGCTGGTCGCGCACCCGCTCACGGCGGAGGCCGCGGTGGTCGGAGCGGCGGACGAGACGACCGGCCAGGCCGTCGTCGCGTTCGTCATCATCAAGCAGAACCAGCTGGAGACGGCCGAGTCCATCGACGTCGCGGCGGAGCTGCGCAAGCACGTCTCCGAGCAGATCGGCGCGATCGCCCGCCCGCGGGATATCTTCATCGTGACGGAGCTGCCCAAGACCCGCTCCGGCAAGATCATGCGCCGCCTGCTGAAGGACGTCGCGGAGGGCCGGGAGGTCGGCGACACGACCACGCTCGCGGACACGGCCGTGATGAGCTCCATCCAGGCGAAGCTCACCTAGCCGTCGCCGAGCCCCAGACGATGAACCGCCGCGGATCAATGCGATCCGCGGCGGTTCCCGTTCGCGGTGGTTCTACTCGAACGCGACGATGATCTCGACCTCGACGGGCGCGTCGAGCGGCAGGACCGCGACGCCGACCGCGGAGCGGGCGTGGACGCCGGCGTCGCCGAAGATCTCGCCGAGCACCTCGGACGCGCCGTTGATCACCCCGGGCTGGCCGGTGAACGACGGGTCGGACGCGACGAAGCCCACGACCTTGACGACCCGCGTCACCCGGTCGAGCGAGCCGATGACGCTCTTGACCGCGGCGAGCGCGTTGAGCGCGCAGATGCGGGCGTACTCCTTGGCGTCGTCGGCCGGTACGAGGCCGTGGCCGTCGCCGACCTTGCCGGTCGCCGGGAGGGCGCCGGAGACCATCGGGAGCTGGCCGGAGGTGTAGACATGGCCGGCGTCGACGACGGCCGGCGTGTAGGCGGCGACGGGCGGCACGACGTCCGGGAGGTCGATCCCGAGCTCGGCCAGGCGCGCTTCGACGGCGCCCATCAGGCGGCGTCCTCGGCCGGCACCGGACGCTTGAGGTAGGCGACCAGACCGCCCTCGGGGCCGGTCACCACCTGCACCAACTCCCACCCCTCCGAACCCCAGTTGTTGAGGATGGCGGCCGTGTTGTGGATCATGAGAGGAGTCGTAAGGTATTCCCAGCGCAGCATGGTGCTCTTTTCATTCGGGGGGTTTAACAGCTTCATCGCCTACTCTGATCCTATGTCTGCGCAAAAACCACAGGCTAGAGGTGTGCTCGGAGCAGTCGGCGCGTTCGTCGGCATGAGTGCCGTGGCCGGTCTTCTGGTCACCGCTGCCGTCACCCCCGCCATCGCCGTGACGGGCATGGCCGCCAACAACGGTATCGGCGTGTTCGAGGGCCTCCCCGAGTACCTCCAGATCGGCCAGCTCGCCCAGCCGACGACCATTTACGCGAAGGCGTCGGACGGCTCCGACGTTGCTCTCGCGACCTTCTACTCGCAGAACCGTCTCCCGGTCGGCTTCGACCAGATGTCGCAGGCGGTCAAGGACGCCGCCATCGCCGGTGAAGACCCGCGGTTCTACAGCCACGGCGGCGTCGACATCCAGGGCACCATGCGCGGTGTGCTGTCGACGGTCTCCGGCGGCGGCGTGCAGGGCGGCTCCTCCATCACCCAGCAGTACGTCAAGAACGTCCTGCTGCAGAAGTGCGAGGCCATGCCGCTCAAGACCGACGCGGAGAAGAAGGCGTACCAGAACTGCGTCGACGACTCGACGGGCGTCACCCCCGACCGCAAGGTCAAGGAGATGAAGTACGCCATCGGCCTCGAGAAGAAGTACACGAAGGACCAGATCCTCGAGGGCTACCTCAACATCGCCGGCTTCGGCGGATCGGTCTACGGCATCGAGGCCGCGGCACGCTACTACTACAACACCACGGCCGCCGCGCTGACCCCCGCGCAGGCCGCGAGCCTGGTCGCGATCGTCAACGAGCCGACGGGCCTCAAGATCGACAACCCGAGCTCCACGACGAACGGCGCGGCCAACGGCTACGTCAAGAACAAAGACCGTCGCGACTACATCCTCGGCAAGATGTACGAGTACAAGAAGCTGACCAAGGCGCAGTACGACGACGCGATCAAGACCCCGATCCAGCCGGTGATCACGCCGTCGGCACGCGGCTGCCAGACCGCGGGAGGCGCGGCCTACTTCTGCGACTACGTGCAGAAGATCATCCTCAACGACCCGTCGTTCGGCCAGGATCTGGACACCCGCACGGCGAACTTCAACCGCGGCGGCTACAAGATCTACACCTCGCTCGACCTCGACCTGCAGAAGGTCGCGGAGGACACGCTCGCGTCGTATGTGCCGCAGGTCTACAAGGTCGACATCGGCGGCGTGCTGGTCGGCGTCCAGCCGGGCACGGGCCGCGTGCTCTACATGGCGCAGAACAAGCAGTACAGCCAGGACCCGGATGTCCTCAACTCCGGCGCGCAGTACACGAGCATCAACTACGCCACCGACTACGCCTACGGCGGCTCGGGCGGATTCCAGGTGGGATCGACGTACAAGGTGTTCACCCTCGCCGAGTGGCTCAAGCAGGGCCACTCGCTCAACGAGACCGTGAACGCGAACATCCGTACGTACACGAAGTTCAAGGACACGTGCGACGGTGACTGGACGGGAACGTACCGGCCGACCAACGACTCCTCCGGTGAGGAGGGCATCCGCACGGTGCAGAACGCGACGACGAACTCCATCAACACCGCGTTCATCGCCATGGCCTCCCAGCTCGACCTGTGCCAGATACGGAACGAAGCACAGGCCTTCGGCGTCCACACCGCGACCAACGCTCCGCTCGCGACCAACCCGGCGTCCGTGCTCGGCACCAACAACATCGCACCGCTGACGATGGCCACGGCGTTCGCCGGCATCGCGAACAACGGGATGACCTGCACGCCGATCGCGATCGACAAGATCGTGAGCGGAGACGGCAAGGAGATCGCACCGCCGGCGAGCAAGTGCGCGCAGGCGATCGACCCCGCCATCGCCAACGCCATGGCCAAGGGACTCATGGGCCCGCTCCAGAACGGCACCGCCGCCGGCATGAACACCACGGGCAAGGACATGCTCGGCAAGACCGGCACCACGGAGAACAACGAGCAGCTCTGGCTGGTCGCGGCGACCACAAAGGTCGCCGGCGCGTACTGGGTCGGCAACGTCAGCGGTCACCAGGACATGCGCAGGATCTACCCGACGCACGGCACGACGCCCGCCATCGCGCGAACGGCTGTGATGCGGTCCATGATGTCCGCAGCAGTGGGCAAGTACGGCGGGGACCCGTTCCCGACGCCGCCGAGCAAGCTCGTGCAGGGCATCCAGGTCGCGGTCCCCGACCTCACCGGCAAGTCGCCCGACGAGGCGAAGGCCATCCTGACCAGCCTGGGCCTCGACAGCGCGGACGGCGGTCCGCAGGACTCCGCCGCTCCCGCCGGGACGGTCGCGTCGACCAACCCGCCCGCGGGCTCGCAGGTCGGCAAGGGGACCATCATCACGATCTACACGAGCAACCAGTCGCTCGTCGCCATCCCGAACGTCGTCGGCCAGAAGCTCTCCGCGGCGCAGGCCGCCCTGGCGGCGGCCGGCTTCGTCGCGAAGGTCGGCGGCGGCGCCTCCCCCGACGACGTCGTCCAGGCGATGGACCCCGGCGCGGGAACGGCCGCGAAGGCCGGCACCCAGGTCACCCTCACACTGCAGAAGAGCACCCCCACTCCCGGACCGGGAGCGGGCGGCTAGTGCCCGGCGCTTCGCGCTTCCGGCCGGTGGGCACCGCACTCGCGGTGCTCGCCGGCGCCGGCGCGGCCGCCTTCGCCTACGGCTCGCTCGTGGAGCGCCGCGCGTTCACGCTCCGCGAGGTGAGTGTGCCGGTGCTGCCGGCCGGCGCCGAGCCGATCCGGGTCCTGCACTTGTCGGACCTGCACATGGCGCCCTGGCAGACCGACAAGCAGGAGTGGCTGCGCCAGCTCGCGCGGTTCCAGCCGGACCTCATCGTGGACACGGGCGACAACCTGGGCCACGAGGACGGCCTGGAGGGCATCCGCGCCGCGTTCGACGCGTTCCGCGGCACCCCCGGCGTCTTCGTCCACGGCTCGAACGACTACTTCGGCCCGCAGTTCAAGAACCCGTTCAAATACCTCCTCGGCCCGTCGAAGCGGCACTCGTCGACGGCCCCCCGCCTCGACGACAAGGCGCTCACCGCGTACTTCGGGAGCCTCGGCTGGCTGAACCTCAACAACGCCGCCGGCGCCCTCGACATCCGCGGGACGCATCTCGAGTTCTTCGGCGTCAACGACCCGCACATCCACGCGGACCGCGTGGAGGCCATCCCCGGCGCCCTAGACGAGCTGCGCGAGGACGACCCGTACTCGGACGACGCGACGTGGCCGGCGGACGAGCCGCGCACGGAGCGGCCCACGGTCACGCTCGGCGTGGTGCACTCCCCGTACCGGCGGGTGCTCGACGCTTTCGTCACCTACGGCGCCTCGATGATCTTCGCGGGCCACACGCACGGCGGCCAGGTGTGCGTGCCCGGGTTCGGCGCGCTCGTCACGAACTGCGACATCCCGCGTTCGCAGGTCAAGGGGCTGAGCATCTGGCGGCACGCGTTCCGGGCGGCCTACCTCAACGTGTCGGCGGGGCTCGGCACGTCGATCTATGCGCCGGTGCGGTTCGCCTGCCGGCCGGAGGCGACGCTCGTCACGCTGACGGCGTCGGAGTGAGCCGGGTGGTCATTCGCACCCCCCGCGCTCGTGTATCCTAGATGAGGCCTTCGGGCCACCGGGGTGTGGCGCAGCTTGGTAGCGCGCTTCGTTCGGGACGAAGAGGCCGCAGGTTCAAATCCTGTCACCCCGACCCAAAGGCAAGAGCCGGTTCGATGATTCGAACCGGCTCTTGCCGTCTGTAGGTCAGAACGCGTCGGGCCGCGCGAACTCCACCGTCGCGTACAGCGACTCCGGGTCGATGTGCGAGCGGATCAACGGCAGCGTGCGCGAGACCGTGGTGTTGATGCGCTCGCGGAGGTCGTCGGAGGAGATCGCGTAGTCCGTGAAGTCGGACTCACTCGCGTAGATGCCGAGCGGGAGCGTCAGCGACTGGAAGAAGCCGAACAGCGGGCGCATCTGGTGCTCCACCAGCAGGGCGTGGCGGTCGCTGCCGCCCGTCGCGGTGAGGACGATCGGCTTGTCGACCAGCGCATACTGGCCGATGTGGTCGAAGAAGAGCTTGAAGAGGCCCGTGTAGGTGGCGCGGTAGGCCGGTGAGCCCACCACGATGACGTCGGCGGCCTCCACCGTCGCCAGTGCCTCCTGCACCCGCGTGCTCAGCCCGCTGCGGAACGGGGCGGCGCCCAGCTCGCCGAGCAGGGGCGCCAGCTCGATGGTCGTGGAGGTGCCGCCCGTCGCCTCGGCGAACGAGCGTGCGACCTCGTCCACGAGGACCGTCGTGCGGGAGGGCGCGGTGGGGCTGCCGCTCACGCCGACGACGTGGGGTGTGCGTGCCATGCGGGGTACCGCCTTCGCTGGGTGGGGGTTCGGGACCGTGCCGGTCGGGAATGGGCCCAACGCTACCCCCGGCCCTCCCGGAGCGCCCTCGCGGCTGTCACGGTCCGTCATGCAGGCTGACCCGCAGGCCGTCACGCAGCCGGGTACAGCCCCGCCACGATCTCCAGGGAGCGGATGCGGCCCTCCACCGTCGCGGCGCCGGAGGAGACCATCAGCTCGTCCACGCCGGTCGAGGCGATCAGCGCGTCGAGGCGCGCCTTCACGTGGTCCGGAGTCCCGATCGCCTGGCGGGCGTTGCGGGCGGCGATGAACTCCTCCTCGGCCGGGCTGAACTCGTAGGCGAGCGCCTCCTCGACGCTCACCGGCTGCGGCTTGAGGCCGCGGCGCATCCGCAGGAACGAGAGCTGGCCGGGCAGGGACAGCGCACGCACCTGCTCCGGGTCGTCGTCCGACACGACGTTCACGGCGATCATCGCGTGCGGCTCGGCGAGCTGCTCCCCCGGCTCGAAGCGCGACCGGTAGAGGTCCAGGGCGGCCTCCGTGTTCTCCCCCGCGAAGTGGTGGGCGAACGCGAACGGGAGGCCGAGGGCCGCGGCGACCTGGGCACTGTAACCGCTCGACCCCAGCAGCCAGACCTGGGGGGCGTCACCCAGGCCCGGCACGGCCGTGATGCCGTGCAGCGGGTTCGCGTCGCTCATGCCGCCGTAGAAGAAGCCGAACAGGTCGAGGAGCTGCTGCGGGAAGTCGTCCACCCCGAGGCCCTCCGCGCTGCGGCGCAGCGCCATCGCGGTCGCTCCGTCCGTGCCGGGCGCGCGGCCGATGCCGAGGTCGATGCGGTCGCCGTACAGGGCGCGGAGGGTGCCGAACTGCTCCGCGACGACCAGCGGCGCGTGGTTGGGGAGCATCACGCCGCCCGAGCCGACACGGATGCGCTCGGTCGCCGCCGCGACGCCCGCGATGAGGACGGCCGGCGCACTGGAGGCGATCGCCGGCATCCCGTGGTGCTCCGCCACCCAGAAGCGCCGGTAGCCGAGACGCTCCGCCTGCTGTGCAAGACGGACCGTCCCGGCTACCGCGTCGGCGTTGCTGCCGCCGGCGGGTCTGCTGGCGAGGTCGAGGACGTTGAGGGGGATGCTGGTGGAGGTCACAGGGAGGGCAACCGCTGCCGCCCTCCCGCCATTCCGTCAGGTCAGGACGACCGCACCTTCCGCAGCCACGCCGCGATCGCGACGCTCAGCAGGCCGACGAGCAGGAGGCCGCCGCCGACCCAGATCGACCACTCGGCGATCACCGAGCCGGTGTCGGCGAGGCCGGAGCTGCCCGAGGCGCTGACGGTCGACGAGGTCACGTCGGCCGGGATCACCGTGATCGAGACGGAGCAGACGTGACCGCTGGTCGCGCCGACACCGGTGATCGTGTACACGCCGTCCGCCGTGCTCGGCAGCGTCACGTGCAGCACGTCGCTGCCGTCCGCGTTCGCGTGCTTGCTGAACGTGACAGAACTCGCCAGGTGGATGTCGGCACCGTCGAATCCGCTGCCGGTCCAGGTGACGAGCTCACTGGGCGCCCAGGTCCCCGGGATGCAGGTGACCGTTGCCGTGTCCCCCGCCTGCACAGTGCTCACGTCGACGCTGCAGGGCGCGCCGCTGGTGTACGAGTCCGCGTTCGCCGCCGCGGGCGCCGCCAGCAGAAGCGCTCCGGTGACCACGATCGCCGCCAAGATCTTTTTCACCATCGAACTCACCGCTCCTCGCTCGACGCAGGTGATATTACTGAATGATTCTCATTTTACACCCGCCCCGCACGGGACGGCGAGGGTCCCCACCGGTCGCGATGACCCCATAATGGGGGTGGTTCCGTCCCCGTTCAACGCCGGCGTGACGTCGACCGTCACCCCGGTGCGGGTCTGCTTGGACCCGAGGAAGTCCACGGTGACGGTCTTCGAGGCGCCGGGAGCGAGTTCGACCCCCACGATCGCTACTGGGCGCCCACCATCGGCGCCGGTGACGGCCGGCAGCTTCGTGCCGCCGTCGGCGACCCCGGCGAGCAGACCGCCCTCCGGACCGTAGAACGCGATCCGGGTGAGGATCGAGCCGGGCGGGACGTCGAACAGCCCGCCTCCGGTGACATAGGACGACAGCGTCGATCCGGCGTTCGCGGGCGCATTGTTGGTCAAGGTGACCGCCACGCGGGACGAGACCCGGCCGTCCGCGCGGCAGACCGCCGCCCCCGCCGCGACGGAGTTCCCCAGGTAGTAGTCCATCTTCCCGCCGGTGGCGTCGTTGAAGTAGACGCCGAGAGCCGTGTTTCCGGAGGTGGACACGGGGAGGCCGCCGGCCAGTGTCGTGCCGCCCAGGATCGTCTGCTCGCCCGGGTGGGAACTCCAGATCCGGACGCGATCCGACTGTCCGGACGCCGCGAGCACGCCGACCAGATCAGAGGCGCTCGCTCCGCCGTCGAGGACCCGGGTGAAGACCCCGGCGGCCGCGCTCGCGAAGAAGGCGTCCTGATCGGCGGGATTCGAGTAACGCCGGTAGACATCGCTGAGCAGGACCTGCACGGCGTTGTCCGCGGTGAGCGTGTCCCCGGTCGGGAGCACCACAGGGCCGGTGGTGCGCAGCAGATTGCTGAGGACCACCGGATCGACGGCGATGACGCCGTCGACGACGCCGCCGTGATCGTGTACCCACATGGCCGCCGCCGTGCGCGCCGCGAGCGGGAAGTCGGGCGTCACATTCGCGTCCTGGAGGTACCGCCCGACCACCGTGCCGTACAGGGCGGTGGTGGCGGCCGGCACCGGGAACACCGGCTCCTGCCACGGCCCGAAGGAGGCCGACTGGGCACCAAGGCCGATCGCCCCGTGATCGGCGGTGATCAGCGTGACGGACCCGATGAGACCGCCGGTCGCGCGCAGCTCAGCCGGATTCTGGGCGACCACCAGGTACGAACGCGGTCCGGAGGCCCCGAGCATCCCCGGCAGCAGCCGCGCCGTGTTCGTGACGGCCTCGACCTGCGGAGCGGCATGGTCGAGCATCCCGCGCATCCGGATGACGGCGCGATCGATGGGATCGATCAGACCGTGCGTGTCGATGGCCGCAACCTCGCGCTGCGCGGCGGTGAAGCCGCCCGCCGCCTTCGTCACCGCCGGCTCCGCGGCAATCAGCGGGGCCAGGTCGACCTGCCCGTGCGACAGCCGCAGCGCGCGCGGGTCGATGGAGCCGGTGACGGAGACGAGGGGCTGGACGACCTGCGTCGCGAGCATCTCGGTGGCTCCCGCCAAGGTCCGGAAGGCGGCGAGGTCCCCGCCCAGCCACGGGGTGAGCTCGCCCGCGCGCCACACGGGGTCGCTTGTCAGATCGGCTGCCGCACGCGCGTGCTTCGACAGGTCGGCGGCGGCGGCCCTGGCCTCCGCCGGCTTCCCCGACTCGACCGCCGAGCGCGCAGCGTCGACGTCGCCGAGCGCAGCTTTCAGCTCCTGGCGGGCGAGGTACGCCCGAAACCCGATCCAGCCGGCAGCGAGCAGCAGCAGGAGGACGACGACGATGATGGCGACGACGACCGGACGGCGCCTCCGCGGAGCGTCGGCCGTTCCGGCGGGCGCGGAAACGCCTTCCTGCGAGAGACCGGTCGCCATGAAGACAAAGGTAACAAATTCTCAGTTTCTAACGCATGCCCCGCGGTACCCCAAATGGGGGCACGCCGGGACGGTCAGCGCCCGAGTCCGCGGAACTGCCACCCGGCGGCGCGCCACCGGTCGGCGTCGAGGGCGTTGCGGCCGTCGATGATCCGGCGATGGGAGACCAGCGCGCCCAGCTCCTCCGGGTCGAGCCCGGTGAACTCCGGCCATTCGGTGATCAGCACGACGATGTCCGCGTCCACCGCGGCCTCGGCCGCCGACCCCACATAGTTGAGCTGCGGAGCGCGGCGGCCCGCGTTCGCGTTGGCCTCCGGATCGGTCGCGGTGACGATCGCGCCGCCGTCGGCGAGGCGCATGGCGATCTCCAGGGCCGGCGAGTCGCGGATGTCGTCCGAGTGCGGCTTGAAGGCCAGCCCCAGCACGCCGACCCGCACGCCTTCGAGGCCGCCGGTCTCCTCGCGCACCAGCTCGACGACGCGCTCGCGGCGGCGCAGGTTGATCTTGTCCACCTCGTCCAGGAACTTGACCGAGTCGCCGCGGCCGAGCTCCCTGGCGCGGGCGCTGAACGCGCGGATGTCCTTGGGCAGGCAGCCGCCGCCGAAGCCGACGCCCGCGTTGAGGAAGCGCCGCCCGATCCGGGCGTCGTGACCGATCGCGTCCGCGAGCTGCGTCACGTCGGCGCCGGTGGCCTCCGCGATCTCCGCCATCGCGTTGATGAACGAGATCTTCGTGGCCAGGAACGCGTTCGCGGCGACCTTCACCAGCTCCGCCGTCGCGTAGTCCGTGACGATGACCGGCGTGCCGTTCGCCACCGCGCCGGCGTACACCTCGTCCAGGATGCGCGCGGCCCGCGCGCCCTCCTCGCCCTCCGGAACGCCGTAGACGAGGCGGTCGGGGCTCACGGTGTCCTTGACGGCGAAGCCCTCGCGGAGGAACTCCGGGTTCCAGGCGAGCGTCGCGCCGGGCACGCGCTCCGCGACGAGCGCCGCGAGCCGGGAAGCCGTGCCGACCGGGACGGTGCTCTTGCCGACGATCACGTCGCCGGGTGAGACGTACTGCAGGAGCGAGTCGAAGGCGGCGTCCACGAACCGGAGATCGGCCGCGTCGCCCTCGGCGGACTGCGGTGTGCCGACGGCGACGAAGTGCACGTCGGCGTCGGCGATGGCGGCGAAGTCGGTCGTGAACCGCAGCCGCCCGCTGGCCGTGGCGGAGGCGAGCACGTCCGGGAGGCCCGGCTCGAAGAACGGCGCGCGCGCCTCGGAGAGGGCGGCGATCTTCGCCTGGTCCACGTCGACGCCGACGACGGTGTGGCCGAGGTCGGCCATGGCTGCGGCGTGGACGGCTCCGAGGTAGCCGACGCCGATGACAGAGATGCGCATCAGGTGAAGTCCGGGTCCGGTTCGGTGTCGTAGGCGGTGGGCGTGGACGCAGGCCAGTGCCGGCGGCCGTTGTTCAGCACGCCCTGGCTCTCATCGAGGTAGCAGTTGCCGCACAGCGCCTCGTAGCTGACCGAGGCGCCGTCGATGGCCACCTGGTCGCCGTCGAAGACGAAGACGCCGTCGATCTTGCGCGCGTTGAAGATCGCCTTGCGGCCGCAGCGGCAGATGGTCTTCAGCTCCTCGAGGCTGTGGGCGACCTCCAGCAGGCGCCGGCTGCCGGGGAACGCGACCGTCTGGAAGTCGGTGCGGATGCCGTACGCGAGCACCGGCACGTCGTCCAGCAGCGCGATCCGGAGCAGGTCGTCGATCTGCGCCTCGGTGAGGAACTGCGCCTCGTCCACTAGCAGCGCGCTGACGTCGCGGCCGAAGCGCTTGAGCGTTCGCTCGCGGTGCTGCTGGAAGCGTCCATACGCGTCGGTCTCCGGCGCGATCAGGTAGTCCACCTGCCGGGTCACCCCGAGCCGCGACAGGATGCCCATGTCGCCCTTGGTGTCGATCGCCGGCTTGGCGAGCAGCACCCGGTGCCCGCGCTCCTCGTAGTTGTACGCAGCCTGCAGCATGGCGGTGCTCTTGCCGCTGTTCATCGCGCCGTAGCGGAAATACAGTTTTGCCACGGAGCAATCCTATGCGGGCGCCGGAGGGTCAGGTGAGGTAGCCGTCCTCCGCGGCGCGGCGGATGAGGTCCGCGCGCGAGCTGGTGGGCCTCCCGACCTTGCCGTACTTCTCGCGGACGCGGCGCAGGTAGGTCTTCGCGGTCTCATACTGCACGTTCATCGCACGGGCGACCTCGGAGGTCGTGCGGCCGTCGGCGTAGAGCACGAGCGCCTGCCGCTCGCCGTCGCTGAGCTTGGGACGGGAGGCCTCGGGGACCGTCGGACGCGGACGCCAGGCGGGCGCGGGCTCCTTCTGTCCCGCCTCGCGGCCCATCGCGGCGAGGGCCGCAGCGATCAGCTCGGCCATCGGCTGGGTCTTCGTGACGTACGCGACCGCGCCGGCGGCGAGCGCGGCGTCGCGGTCCTCCTGCGTGTCGACGGCGCTCAGGACGACCACCTTCGCGCCGGCCGCCCGGCACGTGCGCACGCGCGCGCCGATCGACACGGACTCGCGGAGCTGGAGGTCCATGATGACCAGATCGGTCGGGAACGCGTCGCTGTGGACGAGCTCCAGCCAGCTCCCCGCGCGCACCACCAGGTCGAAGTCGGGGGCGTTGCGGTCGATCCAGGCGGCGAGGCTGTCGAGGAGGATCTCGTGGTCGTCGAGGATGGCGAGCCGGATCGGGGTGGCGGTGGATCCGGGATGTGCTGTGCTGGTGCTCATGGTGCTCGCCTCTCAGGATAGGCGAAGCGGACGGTCAGCCCGCCTGCGCGAACGCGCATGGACGCCACCATCGACACCGACTGCAGCGCGCTGAGGTACGGGACGAGCGCGGAGCGGAGCACGCGGCGCGGCTCGTCGACCCGGGCGGTGAGCAGGTAGACCGGGGCATCGGGCCGCTCCACCGTCACGGCCAGGGTGTCGGGGTGGAGCCCCGGAAGGCCGGCGACGGTCCCGATGAGCGCGCCGACGACCGCGCGCTGCTCCTCGCTCAGCACCTGTTCGAGCCGGTCGGGGTCGTCCACGCGGGAGCGACGGTCCGTCTCCGCGCCCGCGCCTCGCCGGGAGAGGGCGAGCGCGACGGTCTCGGCCAGCCAGCTCCGCTCGACGGCCTCCACGGCGGCCGCGCGGAGGCGTTCGGCGATGCTGCGGGCGCGCCGCCTGTCGTCCTCGGTGATGACGCCGCGGGCGGCCAACGCGGTCAGGAACGGGACCGCCTCGGCGTTCAGCGCCGTCGCGCGCTCCTGGGCGACCATCCGCGCCGCGACCTGCCGCAGCTCGGCCTCCAGCCGGAGCTGACCCGCCCGGGCGACCTCCCGCCAGCGGAGCGTCTCGCCGGTCATGGTCCAGGCGTATCCCGCGCCGCCGAACGCGAGGGCGAGCACCGGCGTCGCGGCGATGGTCGCGTAGACGAGCGGGTGGTTCGAGATGAGCAGCGAGCGCCCCTGCGCGGCGGCGAGCGCGCCGAGCACGAGGCCGGCGACGGCGGCCACGCTGAGCACTTCGCCGACGGGACGGTACAGCGGCATCGCCGTCAGCAGGAGCGCGACGGCGATCTGACCCCAGTCGTCCTGGATGCGCTGGTTGTGGCCCCAGACCGCCGCGGCGAAGAGACAGGCGGCGGCGACCGCGACGCCGACGATCGCCAGGTGCGACCACAGCCCGACCGGAGCGAGGCCGGGGTGCGTGCGGATCGCCGCGACGACGACAGCCACGAGCAGCACGACGATGGCCCAGACCGCGAGGGCGGGACTGCGGAACTGGCCGTGGTGCAGGATCGTGGAGATCACCGCGTCGGCCACCGCGGCGGCGCCGAGCAGCGGGACGAGGAGCCAGGCGGACTGCACGCCGAGCGGGTCCAGCCGCTGCGGCGTGCGCTCGACGGGCAGCGACCGGTAGTGGACGATCGTCTCGGACAGCACCTGGTTCATGACGCCTCCGCGACCGGGAGGGTCATGATCACGGTGGTCCCGACGTCTTCGGCCGAGTAGACGGTGACCGTGCCGCCGACCTTGCTGATCCGATCGTGCACCGACTGGCGCAGGCCCAGCCGGTCGCCCGGGCCGCCGCCGGCCGCGAAGCCGTGGCCGCTGTCCACGACCATGACCGAGACGGAGGCCTCGCCGCAGGAGAACGCGACCTCGGCGGTGGCGCTGCCGGAGTGCCGCAGCACGTTGACCAGGCACTGGCGGACGGCGAGGCCGACCGCGCGGCGGGCGTCGGCGGTCAGGAGCGCGACGGCCTCCCATTCACCCGAGACGTCGACGGCGATGCCCTCGTCGCGCGCGTCCTCGATGGCCCGGCGGAGTTCGCCGTCGTACCACGGGTCCTCGTCGGCCGGCGCGTGGTCGTCAGCGGGCAGCCCGGCGCCCCCGATCCGGTGGAGGTCGGACTCGATGCGCTGCCGGAGCCGCGCGGGCAGCTCCCCCGGCTCGGTGGCGGCGACCGCGACGAGCTCGCTGAGCACGGTGTCGTGGAGGTCGGCCGTGGACTCCGCGAGCAGCTCTCGCCGCAGGTCGACCAGGCGGGCGTCGCGGACGGCGCGGTGGATGGCGCCCTGGGTCCGCGAGCGCGAGCCGCGGGTGAGGCCGTCGAAGGCGAGCACGCCGACCAGCAGCAGGTAGGCGCTCAGCGAGATGGCGTCGGGCCGGAAGTCGCGCCCGGCCGCGGTCGCTCCGAAGAACACGGCGGTCTCCGCGAGCGCGAACCCGAGCGTGGCCCACAGCACGCCGACGAGCGAGCCGGTGCCGGTCCCGCCGACCAGGGTCATCGCGACGACGGGGAGGGCGACGACGAGCAGGTTCGTGTCCTGGTACGCCGGGGTGCTGTCGAAGATGAGGAAGACGTAGAAGAAGGTGCAGACCGCGCCGACGAGCAGGTAGACGAGGGTGAGCAGGACGGTCCGGCCGCGCGAGAGCAGGAGGAGCAGGGCGATCATCGGGAGCAGCACGATCGTGCTGATCCAGGAGGCGGCGCCGGTGGTCCCGCCGACCGTCGACACGGTGACGTTGATCGCGGCCATCACCAGGCAGACCAGCGCGGCCCAGCGCGCCGCGGTGGCCAGCGCGCGGGAGTTCGCCGCCCTGGAGAGGTGGCTGGGAAGGCCGAGCGACACCGGACTCCTTCGGCACGAGAGGGACCGACGGTGGAGGCGTCGGTGGGTGAGCGCGCGTTCGGCGGCCTCCCAGTGGGGATTATGGCAGCAACCCTGCCCCCTGTGTACCCCGGGCGGAACGGCGTGTTGTACCCCCTGGGAGCGCGTGACCCCCTCAGAACAGCGTCGGCTGCACCCCGAGCGTCACCAGCGCCGACTCGGGCGCGACCTCCTCGGGCGCGACCCGATCCACCACGCGCCGCTCCCCCTCGCCGTCGCGCAGCATCCCGAGCGCCGACGAGCGCACTCCACCCGTCAGCGGGTCCTCCTGCCCGCGCTCGAGCCGGTGTGCTCGGATGAGCGGCTTGATCCGCGCCGCCAGCCAGGTGCGGTACTCCTTGGGCGCGTACGTGCCGCGGCCGTACATGCTGCGGTATTGCGGCAGCAGCTCCGGATGCTCCCGCCCCAGCCACAGGTAGTACCACTCCTTCACCCCGGGCTTCAGGTGCAGCGCGGTGTAGAGCACGCTGGTGGCTCCGGCCTCCTTCGCCTGCCGCAGCGCCTCGTCCAGGTGCGCGCGCGTGTCCGTGAGGTACGGCAGGATCGGCATCAGGAACACCCCGCAGTCGAGGCCGTGCTCGCGGACGGCGGTGACGGTCGCGAGCCGCGCCTTGGTGGTGGGCGTTCCCGGTTCGACCGACTGCTGGAGCTCTTCGTCGTAGACCGCGATCGACATCGCGAGGTCGACGGGGACCCGCTTCGCCGCCTCCGCCAGCCGGTCGAGGTCGCGCCGGAGCAGCGACCCCTTGGTGAGGATGCTGAACGGCGTGCCCGAGTCGGTCAGCGCGTCGATGATGCCGGGCATCAGTGCGTAGCGCCCCTCCGCCCGCTGGTACGGGTCGGTGTTGGTGCCGAGCGCGACCGGGTGGTGGCCCCAGCTCGGCTTCGTCACCTCTTTGCGCAGCACGTCGGCCACGTTGACCTTGACGATGATCTCCTGATCGAAGTCCTTGCCCTGGTCGAGCTCCAGATAGCTGTGCGTCGGACGCGCGAAGCAGTACACGCAGGCGTGCGAGCAGCCGCGGTACGGGTTGATCGTCCAGCCGAAGGGCATCGGCCCTCCCCCGCCCGGGATCTTGTTGAGCGCCGACTTGGCGAGGATCTCGTGGAACGTGATGCCCGCGAACTCCGGCGTGCGCACCGACCGCACCAGGTTGTTCAGCCGGGCGAGACCGGGCAGGGCCGACGGCGTCTCCACCGCCAGCTCCTGCCCGCTCCACCTCATAGGACTATTCGAACATATGTTCGAATTGCCGTCAAGCGGTCACCGGGTCTGGCCGGGAAGCCCCTCGTAGGACAGAGTGTCAGCGGCGATGTTCGCGTCGATCAGCGCCGGCAGGCCGGCGAGGAACGTCTTCCGCTCCGACACGACGTTCTTGAAGGCGGCGTCGACGTTCTCGGGCGTGATGCGGGGCATCAGGTAGGTCATGTTCGGCTTGACCTTCTCCCCGCGGACGGTCTTGGCCGCGACCGCGAGTCCGGCCGCGAGCTCCACGGTCCCGTTCTGGAGGGACGTCCCGATGAACCGTCCGCTCTGAACCGCCTTGAGGCCGTCCTCGATGCCGTCGACGGCGACGACGGGGATGTCGCTGAGCCCGGCCTCGCGAAGGGCCTGGACGGCGCCGAGCCCCATGTCGTCGTTCTGGGCGATGACGCCGTCGATGTCGTCTCCGAACGCGGAGATCCAGTTCTTCGTCTTGTTGATCGCCTCGTCGCGCTTCCAGTTCGCGGTGTCTTCGGCGAGCACCGTGATGCCGGGATTCTTGTCGAGCACCTTCTTGATGCCGGTGCTCCGGTCGAGCTGGCCCGAGGCGCCGAGCGGTCCTTTCAGGACGACCACTTTGCCCGAGCCGCCGAGGTGGTCGACCATCGCCTGAGCCTCCTGGACGCCGGAGTCGACGTCGTCCGGCAGCACGCTGCCTGTGAGGTCCTTGCTCAGGATGCGGGTGTTGACCGTGAAGATGGGGATGCCCGCCGCCTTGGCCGCCTGAACCTGCGGCTCGAGCGAGTCGGCCTGCACCGGGAGCACCACGATGGCGTCGACCCGAGCGGAGATGAACTGGTCGACCTGACTGGCCTGGGTGTTCACGTCCGTGTTCGCGGAGTTCCAGAGGAGGTCGATGTCGTTCGCCTTCGCGTACGCGTCCATGCCCTCCTTGCCCGCGGTGATGAAGGAGGTCATCTCGTACGCGGTGACTCCGATGCGGACGCGATCGGCGGATGCCTCGCCACCGCTGCTGCAGCCCGCGAGGGCGAGAGAGGAGACGGCGAGCGCGGTACCGAGAGCGATGCCGCGGGCGATGGTGGACTTCTTCATTTCATTCCTTTGATTGCGGGATTCCGAGCAGTGGGGGTGGAAGCGGTTACCGTACGTTGCGTTTCGTCGCCCAGACGTCGATGGCGACCGCGGTGACGATCAGCACGCCCTTGATGACGTCCTGCCAGTAGGCGGGCACGATCAGGATGTCGAGGCCGTTGTTGAGGGTCTGGATCAGCAGGAGGCCGAGGGCCGTCCCCCACACGGTGCCGCGACCGCCCATGAGGCTCGCGCCACCGATGACGACGGCCGCGATCGCGTCGAGCTCGTAGCCCTGCCCGAGGGTCGGCGCGCCCGAGATGACACGGGAGGAGAGCATGACGCCCGAGACCGCCGCGAGGCCTCCGCTGATGGCGTACACGCTGAAGAGGATCCCTCGCGACTTCACGCCGGCGATCTCGGCGGCGAACCGGTTGCCGCCGACGGCGTAGACGCGGAGACCGTAGGACGTGCGCCGCATGATGAGAGCAAGCCCGAGGATTCCGACGACCATGAGGATCACGGGGATGGTCACGCCGAGCACTTTGGTGTTCGCGATCTCGCCGAAGGTCGATGGCAGGCCGTTGATGGGCGCGCCGCCGCCGATGACGAAAGCGACGCCCGAGGCGAGTGTCATCATGCCGAGCGTGGCGATGAACGGCGGCACGTTCAGCCGCGAGACGACGAAGCCGTTGAGCGACCCGGCCAGCAGACCGACCGCGACCGCGCTGACGACTGCGAGCCAGAGCTGGTCCGGCGCGCTCTTCGCGACCAGCGCCGCCGTCATACCGCTCGCCGCGATGACGGAGCCGACCGACAGGTCGATGCCTCCGGTCAGGATCACGAGCGTCTGTCCCAGGGCGATGAGCGCGAACGGCGCGGCCGCCACGAGGATCGTCATCAGGTTGTCGGCCGTGGCGAAGCGGCTGCTCTGCACGATGAAGAACACGATGATCGCGAGCATCACGAGCACCATGGCGTAGCGGACGCCGAACCTCAGGGCGCGGGCCCCGAGCGGTGGGCGCACGGGGGCGGCGGGGCGGGCTGTGTCGGTCATAGGGTCGTTTCTCCGGGCTGGGTGGTCGAAAGCTGGCCGGATGCGAGGCGGAAGATCCGGTCCTGCGCGTCGGGGCGGGAGAGGTCGTTCCGGTCGAGTTCGGCGGCGACGGCGCCGTTCGCGAGCACGAGCGCGCGGTGGCTGAAGCTGAGGATCTCAGGGAGGTCGGAGGAGGCCATGACGACGGCCATGCCCTGACCTGCGAGCGTGACGATGAGGTCGTAGATCTCGCTGCGGGCGCCGACGTCGACGCCGCGCGTGGGCTCGTCCAGCAGGAGGACGTCGACCGCGCCGATGAGCCAGCGTCCGAGGACGACCTTCTGCTGGTTTCCCCCCGACAGCGTGCCGACTTCTTGGCCGAGGCCGTTGCTGCGCAGAGCGACGGCCTTCATCGCGGCGTCGACGGCTTCACGCCGGCGGGCCTGCGAGATGACCCCGGCGACCGTGAAGTCGCCGATCCGCGGGAGCGAGGCGTTGCTCAGCACATCGAGCGCCAGGACCGCCCCGGCGTCCTTCCGGTCTTCCGGGACCAGCGCCATGCCGGCACGGATGGAGCGGCCCGGCGACCCCGGAGCGACCGTCGTCCCGGCGACCCTGACCTCGCCCGACGCCACGGCGCGGATACCGAAGAGGGCTTCCAGCAGTTCCGTACGCCCCGCACCGACCAGACCGGCGAGACCGAGGATCTCCCCGCGCTTGACCTCGAAGTCGAACCCGCTGTGCGCCCCCGCGAGCACGAGGTCGTTCACCTCCAGCACGACCTCGGAGCCGGCCGCCTGCAGGTCGGGGAAGAGGTTGCCGAGTTCGCGCCCGATCATCGCCGTGACGATGTCGTCGTCGCTCAGATCCCGAACCGGCTCGTCCACGATCAGCTGGCCGTCGCGAAGCACGACGACGCGGTCGGCGACAGCGCGGATCTCCTCCATCTTGTGGGTGGTGAAGAGCAGCGAGACCCCCTGATCTCGCAGGGCGCGCATCGTGCGGAGCAGCATCTCGACCTCGGGCGCCGCGATCGCGCTGGTCGGCTCGTCGAGGAGGATGACGCGCGCACCCTGGCTGGTGGCCTTGATGATCTCGATGATCTGGCGCACCCCGACCGGCAGCCCGCCCATCCGCCGGGTGGGGGCGATGTCGAGTCCGAACCGCGAGAGCGCCGCGGCGGCGGCTCGGATCATCGCGGCGCGGTCGAGCAGTCCGAGGGCTCTGCGCGTCTCGCGGCCGAGGTAGAGGTTCTCGTAGACCGTGAGCTCCGGGATCGAGGCCAGCTCCTGGGGGACGATGGCGATGCCCTGAGCGATCGCCTCCTGGACGTTGCCGCACGACAGTTCCCGCCCGTTCCGGGACACCGTCCCCTGGTCCGCGGCGTAGAGCCCGGAGATGATCTTCATCAGGGTGGACTTGCCCGCCCCGTTCTCGCCGGCGATCGCCGTGATGGTCCCGGGCAGCAGGCTGAAGCTGACCCCCTTCAGGACCGGGATCCCTCCGAACGCCTTCGTCACACCGGCGGTCGTGAGTGTCGGCACGCCCGCCGCGTGGGCGTCATCCGTCATCGCTCGCCTCGTGGCAGGGCGGCGGCGCCGGGCCGGCCCGGGACGACGACCGTCTTGATCGCGTCGGGATCCGATCGGTTCATCAGCAGGCCCGCCTCGACCTGGTCGAGTCCGACGTGCCCCGTCACCAGCGGAGCGACCCGGACGGCTCCCCGGGCGACGAGCTCGATCGCGGTCGGCCAGGTGTTCGCGTACCGATACGTCCCGGTCAGTTCCAGCTCGCGGTTCTGGATCACGGAGACGGGCAGCTCGAGGTCGTCGTTCCCCATGCCGACGAGCACGATCCGTCCACCGCGGCGCAGGGTCGGGATCGCCTGCCTGATGGCCCTGCCGTTGCCCGAGGCGTCGATGTACGCGTCGAAGTGGAGTTCGAGCGAGCCGAAATCGGTCTCGACGGGATCGACCGTGGCGATGTCGCCGAGTGTCTGCGCGAAGCGGCGGCGATTCTCCACCGGATCGCTGACCACGACCTCCGACGCACCGAAGGCGAGCGCGACCTGAGCGGTGAGCAGGCCGATCGGCCCGGCGCCGGTGATGAACACTCTGCTCGACGCCGTGATGGCCGCCCGACGGCACGCGTGCACTGCGACCGAGACGGGCTCGATCAAGGCCGCCTCGTCGGCGCTGAGGGAGTCGGGCACGGCGAACGCGAAGTCGTCTTGGATGACGGCGTACTCGGAGAAGACGCCGTCGATCGGATAGGCGCCGTAGAACTCCATCGCGACACACAGGTTGTAGTCGCCCGTCTTGCAGTGCTCGCAGCGCCGGCACGGTCGCTGCGGCTCGATCGAGACGCGTTCGCCGATCCGGGCCGCGGAGACCGCCGAGCCGACGGCGACGATCACGCCGGCGGACTCGTGGCCGAGGATGATCGGCCCCTCGACCACCAGATCGCCGATGTGGCCCTCGTGGTAGAAGTGCGTGTCCGAGCCGCAGACTCCGACCGCTTCGATGCGGACGAGGACCTGGTCGGCATCGAGCTCAGGGATCGGGACATCGCGCAATTCGATCACGCCGGGAGTGGTGAGCACGCTCGCCGACATCTTCGTGGGCAGGGCAGGGGTAGACGTCGCAGTCATCGGGTCCTTTCGGTCGAGGCCCTGGCGCGGCCTCCTCGGAATGATCGCGACGAGACTAACGTTAACTCTCATGCGAGATGTTACACTGCTCACATGAGCGGGAAGATTGTCAATCCCGAAGAAGCGGTGAAACTCGCCTATGTTAGCAAACGGTATTTCAAGGACTTTGTCCCCCGCACGGAGATCGCTGACGAACTCGGACTCTCGCGCTTCGCCGTCGCCCGGATGATCCAGAAGGCGCTCGAGCTGGGCGTGGTCACGATCACGATCGACGCGCCGGGTCCCGTCGATGTCGATCTCTCGCTGCGGCTCGCCTCCCGCTTCGGGCTGCAGAACGCGTTCGTCGCCCGCACCGCGACCGGTGACCGCGAGGTGATCCGCGTCACGCTCGGACGACTGGCGGCGGATGTGCTCTCCGGGATGATCGCTGAGGACGACATCGTCGGCCTGACCGCGGGCCGGACGCTGATCGAGATGTCACGCGCACTCGGCGAGGTCCCGAGCTGCGATGTCGTCCAGCTGACAGGAGTCGCTGATCCGGTGCGCGAACGCGGAACGGAGGCGGTGAACACCATGGCGCGCCGATCCGGAGGCGCGGTCTATCCGCTGCACGCGCCGTTCGCCGCCACCGACGCGGCGGCCAGGGCCACGATCATGGCGCAGCCGGGCATCCGCCCGAGTCTGGCCAGACTCGACAGACTCACCAAAGCAGTCGTCACCCTGGGCGCCTGGCCGGACGATTCCCTCTTGCACGACAGCCTGGAGCCGAGCGGTGAGGCCCGGCGCCTCGTCCGGCGCGGTATCGTCGCCGAGATCGGAACGACCCTGCTCGACGCCGACGGGCGCGAGATCGACCTGCTGACGGATCGCGTGATCGGCATCCGCACCGCCCAGTTGCGCAGGGTGGCGCAGGTGATCGGCATCGGCGGCGGGCGCCGCAAGCACGCGGCGATCAAAGCCGTCCTCGCGTCCGGGCTGCTCTCGCACCTCATCACGGATGAGGAGACGGCTCGGTATCTCCTCGCCTGACGCCCGTCACCGATGCGGCTGGATCGGGCCGGTGGAGGCGCAGCCGGCCGGCAGCTTCTCCGCCGCCGGCCGGCCCGTCAGCTCACGCGTCGCGCAGCGTGGCGCTCCGCAGCGACACCACCTCCCCCGCCCAGCGCTCGCGTAGCCACCGATCGTGGCTCGCCACCACGACCGCGCCGGGGTAGCCGCCGAGGGCGGCCTCCAGCTCGGTCGCCAGGGTGAGCGAGAGGTGGTTGGTCGGCTCGTCGAGCAGGAACACGTGCGGAGGCCGCGCCATGATCAGTGCGAGTGCCAGCCGGCGCTGCTGCCCGACGGACAGCGCGCCGACCTCCCGGTCGAGGTCGCGCTGCGCGATCAGGCCGAGCCCCGAGAGCGGGACGGCCTCCGCGCGCCGCTCCCCCAGCGCCAGCTCGTAGATCCGGCGCGGAGTCTGCGTCGGGTCCGCGAAGCGCACGTCCTGCTCCAGGAGCTCCACCCGCAGGCCGCGCCTGCGGTGCACCGTCCCGACGAGCGGGACGATCCGCCCGGCGAGCACCGAGAGCAGCGTCGACTTCCCCGCGCCGTTGGCGCCGGTCACGAGCACGCGCGACTGCGCCTCGACCGCGAACCGGTCGAGCCTCAGCCGGCCGGGCACGTGGAGGTCGTCCGCCTGCAACAGCGACCCGGCCTCCTCGCCCACGGCCTGGAACCCCGCGGGGATCCCGGAGAAGGCGAGCGGTTTCGGCGGCTTGCGGACCTGCGTGCTGGTCAGCTCCTCCAGCCGGCCGTCCGCGTTGCGCACGCGGCGGCTGATCTGGCGGTCCAGGGTGTTGCCCTTGTACGACTTGACGAACTTGTCGTTGTCGCGGACCTTGCCCGACCAGGCGATGGAGCGCGCGGTCACGTCGACCGCGTGCTTCAGCGCCGCGAGCTCGGCCTGCTCGTCGGCGTACTGCTTCTCCCAGCGGTGCCGTTCGGCCGCCTTCTCGGCGAGGTAGGCGCTGTAGCCGCCGCCGAACACCGTCGTGCCGGAGCGCGTCGGGTCCAGGTCGAGGAGGCCGGTGGCCGCCGAGTCGAGGAACGCGCGGTCGTGGCTCGCGAAGAGCACCGGACCGTGCCAGCCGAGGAGCTGCGACTCCAGGAACGCCGCGGCCGCGTCGTCCAGGTGGTTCGTCGGCTCGTCGAGCAGCAGCGCCTCCGGCCGGCCGAGCAGCAGCGCGGCCAGCGCGAACCGGCTGCGCTGACCTCCCGAGACCTCGTCCAGTCGCCGGGCCAGCGGGATGGCGCCGACCCCGAGGCCGTCGAGGAGCGCGTCTCGACGCGACTCGATCGACCACACCTCGGCGAGCTCGGCCGCCGCCAGGGCGGCGTCGTACCGCGTGTGCGCAGCGGGGTCGTCCCCCGCGAGCGCCGCCGCGGCGGCCTCCAGCTCGTGCTCGATGGCGCGCACCTCGCCGAGGGCGTCCTCGATCAGCGTGGCGAGGGTGTCGTCGGGCCGGAAGCGGACCTCCTGCCAGAGGAAGCCGACCCGCCTCGGCCGCTGGACGACGCCGGAGTCCGGGGTCTCGGCGCCGGCGAGGACCCGCAGCAGCGTGGACTTGCCCGCGCCGTTCTCGCCGATCAGGCCGAGGCGGGCGCCGGGAGGCACGGTGAGGGAGACATCCGAGAGCACGCGCCGGTCGCCATAGCTGACGGAGACACCGTCGGCGCGCAGTGGAGTGAGAGTGAGTGTTGGCAAAGCTGACCACCTTCCGGGCGCTCCATCACGGAGCAGGCTCCCGCCGGGCGGACTTCCGCGACGAGTGCGCCGGAGCGCCCGGTGCTGGATGACCAGGCGGCGCAGGACCTATGGGGTCGCTCACTCGATCGACGGCGCCTCGGGCGCGGGACGAGAGGAGGTGATCACTTCATAGCGTGGACGACCATAACAGGTCGCGGACGCGGCTGTCCAGTCGATCCGTACCACTCGGTACGGATCGACTGCGCGCGAGCGGGCGTCAGGCCCGGACGACCTGACCGGCGGGGCTCTCCGCCAGGTCGAGCACCGCCGCGGTCTCGGCGAGCACGCGCTCGGCCTCCTTCGGGCGGTCGTTGAGCGTGGTGCCCACGGTCGGGATGAGCTGCTTCAGCGTCGGCAGCCAGCCCTCGTAGCGGTCCGGGAAGCAGCGCTTGAGGAGATCGACCATGATCGGCACGGCCGTCGAGGCCCCGGGGGACGCGCCGAGCAGACCGGCGATCGAGCCGTCGGCGGAGGCGATCACCTCGGTGCCGAACTGCAGCACGCCGCCCTTCTTCGGGTCCTTCTTCATCACCTGCACGCGCTGCCCGGCGGTGATGAGCTCCCAGTCCTCCGACTTCGCGGTCGGCATGAACTCCTGCAGCGCCTTCAGCTTCTTCTCGCGGTTGGCGAGCACCTCGCCCACCAGGTACTTGATGAGGGAGAAGTTGTCGCGCGCGACCGCGAGCATCGGGCCGAGGTTGCCGGCGCGGATCGAGCCGGGCAGGTCCCACCAGCTGCCGCTCTTCAGGAACTTGGGGCTGAAGCCCGCATACGGGCCGAACAGCAGGGAGGTCTCGCCGTCCACCACGCGGGTGTCGAGGTGCGGGACCGACATCGGCGGAGCGCCGACCGCGGCCTTGCCGTAGACCTTCGCCTGGTGCTGCGCGACGATCTTCGGGTTGGTGGTGCGGAGGAACTGGCCGGAGATCGGGAAGCCGCCGAAGCCCCTGATCTCGGGGATGCCGGACTTCTGCAGCAGGTGGAGCGCGCCGCCGCCCGCGCCGACGAACACGAACCGCGCGAGGGCCTCGTGCGGCGTGTGGCCGACCTCGTGCCTGACCTTGATCTTCCAGAGCTCGTCCGCGGTGCGCTTGATGGAGAGCACCTTGTGGTTGAGCGCGAGTTCGGCGCCGTTCGCGACCAAGTCGTCCACGAGGGCGCGGGTGAGCGCGCCGAAGTCGACGTCCGTCCCCGCGGTCTGGCGGGTGGCGGCGATGCGCTGCTTGGCGTTGCGCTTCTTGGTGAGCAGCGGGGTCCACTCGCCGATCGTGGCCGGGTCCTCGGAGTACTCCATGCCCTCGAACAGCGGCTGGTCCTTGAGCGCCTCGTAGCGCTTGCGGAGGTAGCGCACGTTGTCGCGGCCGCGCACGAACGTCATGTGCGGCGTCGCGTTGATGAACGTGCTCGGGGCGGGCAGGTGGCCCGCGGCGACCAGGGAGGCCCAGTACTGGCGGCTGAGCTGGAACTGCTCGTTGATGCTGATGGCCTTGGCCGGGTCGACGCTGCCGTCAGCGGCCTCCGGCATGTAGTTCAGCTCGCAGAGCGCGGCGTGGCCCGTTCCTGCGTTGTTCCACGGGTTCGAGCTCTCCTGGGCGACCTCGCCGAGGGACTCGTAGATGCGGATGGTCCAGTCGGGCTGGACGCGCTGGATCATGGAGCCCAGCGTCGCGCTCATGATGCCGCCGCCGATCAGGACGACGTCGATGGGGTCAGTGCTCACCAGACAATCCTACGGTGAGTGGGCTCGTGACCCGCTGTCGCGCGGGGATTCTGTCTCGATATCGAGACATCGCTCACGCCGCGGAGGCCCCCGCGACGATCAGGGCGACGCCGGAGACGACCATGCTGACCAGCAGCACGCCGAACCCGGTCCAGACCAGCGCGATCGCGCCGTTCGGCTTCTGCGGGTCGCGGCCGAGCGGCGAGAAGAAGAACCCGGCGGGGATGAGGATGGCGGCGACCAGGACGCCGATGGCGCCGAAATGCATCCAGCCGGTCACCTTCGCGGCGTCGAGCAGCAGCAGCGTGACGAGGCCCAGGATGACCAGGACGCCGGCGTGCGCGTGGCCGGCGCGGAAGAAGGACTTCTGGAGCTCGTTGGCCCCCTGCTTGCCGGTGACGACGCGCAGCATGAAGGTGCCGCCGTAGGCGATGCCGATGACGGTGAGCAGGACGATGCCGGCGGTGATGGCGCTCGCGGGTTGCAGCAGCATGACGGCTCCTCAATTGGATAGTATCGGTATCCAAAGATTAGATAGTATGAGTATCCGGAGTCAAGGGTCGGAGGCCGAATGCGGATGTCGGAGCTGGTCGAGCGGACGGGCGTGCCGCTGGCGACGGTCAAGTTCTACCTGCGGCAGAGGATGCTCCCGCCCGGGGAGGCCGTCAGCGCGACGCGCGCGGAGTACGGCGACGAGCACGTGCGGCGCATCGCCCTCATCCGGGCGCTCTCGGACGTGGCAGGGCTGCCACTGAGCCGGGTGAAGGACGTGCTCGACCTGATCGACCATCCCGACGGCGAGCTCTTCGACGCGCTGGGGAGCGCGGTCGCGGCGCTTCCGCCGTACCTGGAGGACGCGCAGCCGCCGTACCCCCGCGCCGAGGCCGCGATCGCGTCGATCGGGCAGGTGTACGACGAGCGGTACACGGCGGTCGCCCAGCTCGACCGCGCGCTGGAGGCGGTGGAGGCCGGCGGCATCCCGATGACCGACGAGCGCCTGCACGTGTACGCCGAGCACCTGCGGGCGATGGCGGAGTACGACCTCAGCCGGATGCCGGAGGACGGCGGCCGGGAGGGCGCGCTCGGCTACGCCGTGCTCGGCACGGCGCTCTACGACCCGGTGGTCGCAGCGCTGCGCCGCCTGGCCCACCAGGACGTCGCCGCGCGCCGCCTCAGCGCCGCCCCCGACGCTCCCCCAGCGCCCTAAATCACGACGAGGGGCACGTCGTTGTCACTTACGCGGCGCGAAAGTGACAACGACGTGCCCCTCGACGGAAGGGTCAGTGGGCGACGCGGGAGGCGAGGCGGGCGGCGACGAGTTCCGCGATCTGCACCGCGTTGAGCGCGGCGCCCTTGCGGAGGTTGTCGTTGCTGATGAAGAGCGCGAGGCCGCGGCCCTCCGGGGCGCCCTCGTCCGCGCGGATGCGGCCGACGAAGCTCGGGTCCTGGCCGGCGGCCTCCAGCGGGGTGGGGACGTCGGTGAGCGTCACGCCGGGGGCGTCGGACAGCAGCTCGGTGGCGCGCTCGGGGCTGATCGGCGAGGCGAACTCGGCGTTGATCGACAGCGAGTGGCCGGTGAACACCGGCACGCGCACGCAGGTCCCGCTGACCAGCAGGTCCGGGAGTCCGAGGATCTTGCGGCTCTCGTTGCGGAGCTTCTTCTCCTCATCGGTCTCGTTGAAGCCGTCCTCCACGATCGAGCCGGCGAGCGGGATGACGTCGAAGGCGATCGGGCGGACGTACTTGACCGGGTCGGGCATCGTCACGGCCGAGCCGTCGTGCACGAGCTGGAGGAGGTTCTCGTCGGCGACGGCGCTGCGGATCTGACCGGCGAGCTCCTCGGCGCCGGCGAGGCCGGAGCCCGACACCGCCTGGTAGGTGCTCACGATGAGACGCTGGAGGCCGGCTTCCTCGTGAAGGACCTTCAGGACGGGCATGGCCGCCATCGTGGTGCAGTTGGGGTTCGCGATGATGCCCTTGCGCGCGTCGTCGATGGCCTCGGGGTTCACCTCGGAGACCACGAGCGGCACATCCGGGTCCATCCGCCAGCCGCTGGAGTTGTCGATGACGATGGCGCCGGCCTCGGCGAACCGGGGGGCGTGCGCCTTCGATCCGGTGGCGCCGGCCGAGAACAGTGCGATGTCGATGCCGGAGACGTCGGCTGTCTCCACGTCCTCGACGGTGATCTCCTCGCCGCGGAACGGCAGCTTCGTGCCGGCCGAACGCGACGAAGCGAAGAAGCGGATGCTCCTGACCGGGAAGTCGCGCTCCTCCAGCAGCTGGCGCATCACGCCGCCGACCTGGCCGGTGGCGCCGATGACGGCGATGTCGAAGCCGGGAGTGGTCTCGCTCATGGTGTGTCCTTCGTCTGTCTGGTCTGAAGAGGGGAACGGGATGGCGGCGGCGGCCATTCCCGCGCGCGGCGGGAGCGGCTCAGCGGCCGGTGCCGGCGTAGACGATCGCCTTCTCGTCGCCGTCCAGCCCGAAGGCGGTGTGGACGACGCGGGCGGCCTCGGCCACGGTGTCGGCGCGGGTGACGACCGAGATGCGGATCTCGCTGGTGGAGATCATCTCGATGTTGATGCCGGCCTCGTAGAGCGCCTCGAACAGCCTCGCGGAGACGCCGGAGTTGGTGCGCATCCCGGCGCCGACCAGGGCGAGCTTGCCGATCTGGTCGTCGTACTGGAGGGCCTGGAAGCCGACCTCGTCGCGCTCGCCGTTCAGGGCGGTCAGCACGCGCTGGCCCTCCGACTTCGGGAGGGTGAACGAGATGTCGGTGAGGCTGGTCGCCGCGGCGGACACGTTCTGGACGATCATGTCGACGTTGGCGTTGGCCTTCGCGACGATCTTGAAGATCTGCGCCGCCTTACCCGGGACGTCGGGTACGCCGACGACGGTGATCTTCGCCTCGCTCAGATCGGTGGCGACTCCGGAGATGATCGGCTCTTCCACGGTTCCATCCTTCTTCGCGGCCTCGGCCGCAGCTGCTTCGTTGAGGACGTACGTGCCCACCCGGTTCGAGAACGAGGAGCGCACGTGCAGGGTCACGTTGTGGCGGCGGGCGTACTCCACCGCGCGGATGTGCAGGACCTTCGCCCCGGCGGCCGCGAGTTCCAGCATCTCCTCGCTGGTGATGCGGTCGATCTTGCGGGCGAGCGGAACCTGCCGGGGGTCGGAGGTGAAGACGCCGTCGACGTCGGTGTAGATCTCGCAGACCTCGGCGCCGAGCGCGGCGGCGAGGGCGACGGCGGTGGTGTCGGAGCCGCCGCGGCCGAGCGTCGTGATGTCGCGGGTGTCGCGGTTGAAGCCCTGGAAGCCGGCGACGATGGCGATCGCGCCCTCGTCCAGCGCCTCCTTGATGCGGCCGGGGGTGACGTCCACGATTCGGGCGGAGCCGTGCTGGGCATCGGTGATCATGCCGGCCTGGCTGCCCGTGAAGGAGCGCGCGTCATAGCCCATGCTCTTGATCGACATCGCGAGGAGCGCCATCGAGATGCGCTCCCCCGCCGTGAGCAGCATGTCCAGCTCGCGCGGCGCGGGGATCGGCGTGACCTCGTGGGCCAGGTCGACCAGCTCGTCGGTGGTGTCGCCCATCGCGGAGACGGCCACGACGACCTCGTTGCCCGCCTTGCGCGTCTCGACGATGCGCTTGGCGACGCGCTTGATGCTCTCGGCGTCGGCGACGGACGAGCCGCCGTATTTCTGAACGATCAGGGCCACAGGCACTCCAGAACTCACGGGAGTGACCATTCTACCGGCCGGGGATATGCCCGCCCGGCCATGTGACGGAGCGCCGAGGGGCACGTTGTTGTCACTTTCGGCCGCGAAAAGTGACAACAACGTGCCCCTCGGCGTCCGAGAGGTGGGGGGTGTGGGGCGGGAGGGGTGGGTCTGGGTCAGGAGACCTGGCGGCGGCCCTCGAAGGCGCGGCCGAGGGTGACCTCGTCGGCGTACTCCAGGTCGCCGCCGACCGGGAGGCCGGAGGCGAGGCGGGTGACCCGGATCTCGAGCGTGGTCAGCAGGCGGCTGAGGTAGGTGGCCGTGGCCTCCCCCTCCAGGTTGGGGTCGGTCGCGATGATGACCTCCTGCACCGTGCCGTCGGCGAGGCGCTGCATGAGCTGCCGGATGCGGAGGTCGTCGGGCCCGACGCCGTCGATCGGGCTGATCGCGCCGCCGAGCACGTGGTAGAGCCCACGGAACTCGCGGGTGCGCTCGATGGCGACGACGTCCTTGGCCTCCTCGACCACGCAGATCGTGTCGGGCGAGCGACGCGGGTCGCGGCAGATCGAGCAGGTGGCCTGCTCGGAGACGTTGCCGCAGATCTCGCAGAAGCGCACCTTGTCGCGCACTTCGAGCAGCACCTCGGCGAGCCGGGTGACGTCGAAGCTCTCGGTCTGCAGGATGTGGAACGCGATGCGCTGCGCCGACTTCGGCCCGATGCCGGGGAGGCGGCCGAGCTCGTCGATCAGCTCCTGGACGATGCCCTCGTACACGGCGTTACCTCATGCCGTTCATGGGAGGGGCGGGCTGCTCCTCCAGGAAGCGTGCGCCGAGGATCTCGCGGACGACGGCCTCGCCGTAGCGCTGCGGGGCCTGGAAGGTGGGCGTGCGGGCGCCGGAGGCGGGAGCGGAGCGCTCGGGGGCGGGGCGGTCGGCAGCGGGGCGCTGGGGAGCCTGGCCCTGAGGAGCGGATCGCTCGGGTGCGGCGGCGGAGGCCGGGCGCGCGGACTCGGCGGCAGGCTCCGCAGGCGCGGCGGACCAGTCGCCCGCCGGCTCCTCGGGGACGGCGGCCTCGTACGGCGGCTCGATCTCCTCCGGCGGCTCCAGGTCGTCCGGGGGGAGGTCGTCGGGCAGCGCGGCGGCGGGGGCCGGAGCGGCGGCGGGCGTCGCTGGAGCCTCCGGACGCTCCAGCGTGGCCACAGCGGCAGCCGGTGCGGACGGGATGGTGACAGTCGCCCACTCGGTGACCGAGGCCGACGGCGACGACGGAGCGGCGGACGACGCGGACGACGCGCCGCCGGCGGGCCGGGACGTGGGCGCGGACGACGCGGACCGGCCGGCGGACGACGAGTCCCCGTCCGCGCCGGGCCACGTCGGCGCCTCGGGAGCCGTGGGCGCGCCCGCGGACGGCCGGGCCGGCGCGCCACCGGACGGAGCGCCGTCGGCGCGCGCGATGAACTTGACCCGGATGCCCAGGATGTCGATGATCGCCTGGCGCAGGTACTCGCTCACGCCCTGGCCGCCCTGCGACTGCGGCTGGCGGAAGCTCTGCACGTCGTTGTCGCTCGGGAACGACAGCGTCAGCACGTCGTCGTTGAGCGCCCGGACCTGGGCGGTGAACACGACCATCCACGCGCTGCGCTTGGCGCGCTGCACGGCGTCGAGGATCTGCGGCCAGGAGTCCTTGACCTGCTGCGTGCTCACGGCGCCGACGGCCGCAGGCGCAGCCGGAGCCGCGACAGGCGCGGGAGCCGCGGAGGCAGGGGCCGGCTCCGCGGCCTTCGGGGCCTTCGCGGGCTGCTCGACGGGCTCCGGCGCGGCCGGCGTCGAGACCGGGGCGGCCACCGGCGCCGAAGCAGCCGGCGCAGGAGCAGGCACGGAAGCAGGCACGGGCACCGAAGCCGGTGCTGGCGCAGCAGCCTCCCGCGCCCCGCCGGCGTCGCTCACCCCGACCCGCCGCTCCAGCCGCTCCACGCGCGCCAGCGCCCCGCGCTCGCTGTCGTCGCTCGACGGCACCAGCACGCGCGCGATCATCAGCTCCAGGTGCAGGCGCGGCGAGGTCGCGCCGGTCATCTCGGTGAGCGCCGCGTTCACGATGTCGGCGGCCCGGCTGAGCTCGGCCGCGCCGAACTTCATCGCCTGCACGCCCATCCGGTCGAGCTCGTCCTGCGGCACCCCGCGCAGCACCGCGGCCGCGCCGTCGACGCTCGTCGCGGCGACCACGATCAGGTCGCGGAGCCGCTCCAGGAGGTCGTCCACGAAGCGCCGCGGGTCCTGCCCGGTCTGGATGACGCGGTCCACGGCGGCGAACGCGCCGGCCGCGTCGCGCGCCGCGATGGCGTCGATGACCTCGTCCAGCAGCGCGGCGTGCGTGTAGCCGAGCAGCGCGACCGCGCGCTCGTACTCGATGCTGCTGCCCTCGGAGCCGGCCATCAGCTGGTCGAGCAGGGAGAGCGTGTCGCGCGGCGAGCCGCCTCCGGCGCGCACCACCAGGGGCAGCACGCCCGGCGCGACCGTCATCCCCTCGCTGTCGCAGAGCTGCTGGACGTACTCCAGCATCTGCGCGGGCGGGACGAGCCGGAACGGGTAGTGGTGGGTGCGCGAGCGGATCGTGCCGATGACCTTCTCGGGCTCCGTGGTCGCGAAGATGAACTTCACGTGCTCCGGCGGCTCCTCCACGATCTTCAGCAGGGCGTTGAAGCCCTGCGGCGTGACCATGTGCGCCTCGTCGAGGATGAAGATCTTGTAGCGGTCTCGGGCCGGGGCGAAGATGGCGCGCTCGCGGATGTCGCGGGCGTCGTCCACGCCGTTGTGGCTGGCGGCGTCGATCTCGACCACGTCGAGCGATCCCGAGCCGTCGCGGCTCAGCTCGACGCAGCTCGCGCACTTTCCGCACGGGGTGTCGGTGGGACCCTCCGCGCAGTTGAGGCAGCGCGCCAGGATGCGGGCCGACGTGGTCTTGCCGCAGCCGCGCGGCCCGGAGAACAGGTAGGCGTGGTTGACCCGGTTGGTGCGCAGCGCCGTCATGAGCGGCTCGGTCACCTGCGATTGGCCGATCATCTCGGCGAAGGTGTCGGGCCGATAGCGGCGATACAGAGCGGTGACCACCCACACATGCTACTTGCCGCAACCGACAATCCGGCCGTCCCGCGAGGACCGCGCGGAATCAGTGACCCGGCACCGACGACGGAGCCGTCAGCGCGGCCATGACATCCGCCCACAAGGCCTCCCTCGCGCGCTCCGTGGGCTGGGCCGCGGAGCCGGCCGGCAGCAGCAGCGGCGTGTACGGCGGCAGGTAGAAGAGGTGCGTCGCGCCCGGCGCGATCAGGTACGCGTCGCCCTCCCGGAGCGGCCGCTTGCGGGCGGCGGCGGCCAGCCAGGCGCAGCCGTTCCCGAGCTCCTCGTCGCGTCCGGCGCAGCCCAGCACGACCGGCCCGGGGATGCGCTGGACGTCCAGCACCGCCGCGGGCGCCGGGTCGTGGGTCCCGGTCGTGCACGGCACCCAGGCCCCGCCGACCGTCACGGCCGGGCTCGGCACCGGCGACGGGCAGATGAGCCCGGTGGTGCCGCCCGGCGCGATCGCGCCGTAGACGGTGCCCGGATAAGCCGAGGCCGCCCAGAGCGCGAGCTGCGCGCCGCGCGAGGCCCCGAAGGTGAAGATGCGCTGGTCGTCCACCCCGGGCTGCGCGCGCAGCCAGCTCACGGCGGAGAGGAACCGCTCGGCGGGGAGGCTGCGCACCGGGTCGAGCTGCCCGGCGGAGCCGTAGGTGGAAAGGTCGAGCGTCGGGAAGCCGAAGGCCGCCAGCGTCGCCGACACGAGCACGCCGGTCGGCTCGCCCGGATCGGTGCCGTCGAACACGATGATCCCGGGGCGCACGCCCTCCGCCGAGCTCGTCGGCTGGAAGTAGTCCCCGGTGATGCCGTCGTCGAACACCGCGCGCGACGGCGCCGCCACCGACAGCCCGGTGCGCTGCACGCGGGTCTCGGCGACCCGGCGGCCGCCGACGGAGGCCTGGAGGTCGATCGAGAACGACGAGCCGCCCCAGGTCACGTCGGAGGTTGCCGCCTCCCCCGTGCTGCTGCGCATCGTCCAGAACAGTCCCATCCCGTCGGCCCCGGTGAACGGCGCCTCCAGCGGGACGTCGCGGGTGAGGTCGACCACGCCGTCGCCCGGGACGGCGTAGACCGCCTGCGACGACCACAGGCCACCCGGCACCAGCGACGCGCGGATCGTCACCTCCTGCCCCGGCGGCAGCGCGAGGACCTGGATGCCGACCGGCTGCCACACCGGGCTCGGGTTCGCGCTCAAGGCGAAGCGCGGTCCCGCCGCGCCCTGCTGGGTGCCGCAGCCCGCCAGCGCGACCGCCGCGAGCGCGACGCCGGCCAGCGCCGCGAGCACACGGCGCGCGGCGGAGCGGGTCCTCCTGGCGGGGTTCACGGTCCGATGGCTCCTTCCAGCAGCGCGGTCACCCGCGACCAGAATGCCACCCTGGCGTCCTCCGTCGCCTGCGCCGTGGCCGGTGGGAGCCCGTCGAGCCCGATCGGCAGCATCGGCGGGGCGCTCAGCTCGTGCGCCGAGCCCGGGGCGACCAGCGTCTCCCCCAGCGCCCGCGCGCCGCGCTCGTCCGCCCCGGCACGGGTCCAGTCGCACGCGCTCGGCAGCTGCTCGTCGGCCGTCCCGCAGGCGAGCAGCAGCGGCCCCGGGATGCGGTTCAGCGGCAGGATGGGCGTGTCCGCGATCCTCGCATTCGGGCTCGCGCACGGCACAGGGCGGCCCTCGTTCAGCAGCGTCGGCGCGCCGGATGACGACGCGCACAGCTCGGCGGTCGGTCCGCTCGCGGCGATGGCGCCGTAGACCGTCTGCGGCTCGCTCGCCGCGAACCAGAGCGCGAGCGGGGCCGCGCGGCCGGTGCCGTAGACGACGATGTGGTCCGGGTCGACGCCCGGATCCCGCGCGAGCCAGGCGCGCGCGGCGTCGAAGGCCTCCACCGAGAGTGCGGCAGAGCCGGGGATCTGCCCCTCCGGTCCGAAGGCGGGGAGCATGAGCACGGGGAAGCCGATCGCGGCGATCCGGCGCGCGGCGAAGGCACCGGAGGCTGCGTCGTCGTCGCCGTCGATGAGGACGACGCCCGGCCGCGGATGCACGAGCGTCGGCAGCGGGGTGAACAGGGTGCCCGCCCGCAGCACCTGGGCCTGGTCGGCGGAGAACATGGAGCCGGCCGGGACGGCGGCCCTGGCGAGGGCGTCCACCGTCACGACGCGCTCGACGCTCTGGGCGGACAGGGCGGTGCGCGGCACGCGGGCGACGGCGACCCTGACGCCCCGCTGCTCGGCGGTGAGCCCGACCTGCACCGGGCCCTCGGCCCAGGCGTGCTCGAGTTGCGACTGGCTGAGGGACGGGCCGGACATGCTCCAGAACGGCGCGGCGGCGTCCGGTCGCACGTACGGGGCGGTGATCGGCTGCTGGGAGGAGAGGTCCACCCGGCCGCTGGGCGGCACGGCGTAGAGGGCGCGGGAGGTCCAGGTCCCGTCGGTCGTGGTCGCGGTGGCGCGGAGGACGACATCCTCCCCCGGGGTCAGGCCGGTGAGCGAGACGACGACCGGGTCGGCGGTGGCGTTGCCGAAGCGCGCGACCTCGATGCGGGCTCCGCCTGCCGGTGCGACGCAGCCGGTGAGGGCGGCGACCGCGACGATCGCGGCGGCGGCGGCGAGCGCGCGCAGCCGGCCCCTCACGACAGCACCGCCCGCAGCAGCAGTTGCCCGACCGCGTTCCAGAACGCGATCCGCGCCTGCTCGGTCGCCTGGCCGTCGGCGCCCGACCCGTCGCCGGGCGACGGCAGCGCGATGGGGAGGCCGGGCGGCACCGTGACCGCGTGCGCGGCGCCGAGCGCCACGAGCAGCTTGTCGCCCGCGCGCGGCGCCCGGGTGGCGGTCAGCTCCTGCTGCACGGCGCACGCGCCGGGGAACACGTGGTCGACCTGGCCGCAGGTCAGCACGACCGGCCCGTTCACAGCTCCCAGCGGCGGCGCGGAGGTCGTCCCGATACCCGGGCTGCGCTCGCACGGCACGCCGACGCTGCCCTCGAAGACCGGCGACGCGCTCGATCCGGCGAGGCAGAGCAGTTCGGCAGGCCCCGCGCCGGCGAACAGCCCGTGCAGCCGGGTCGGGAACCGGTTCGCCGCCCAGATCGCCAGCTGCTCCGACGCCCCGGTGCCGTAGACGAAGACGTGGCGCGCGTCGACCGACGCGAGATCGTCCAGCCAGTCCAGGATCGCGGAGATCGTCCCGGCGTCCGTCACCGTGGACAGGTGCACGCCGTCCGCGGAGGTCATCGGCACGACGAACACCGAGGCGCCGAACTGCGAGAGCAGGGCCGCCGTGAAGTCCGCCGACGCCCCCGGAGTCGGATCGTCGAACATCAGCACCGCCGGCCCGGTCGGGCGCTCGATCGACGACGCGTCGAAGAACCGGCCGACCGGCACGTCCTCATGCGTCTCGTGCGGCGGGAGCGCGACTCCGGCGGCCGCCGGTGCGAGATCGTGCGTGTAGACGGTCCGGCCGTCCATGGTGCCGCCCAGCCCCTCCAGCCGGAACGTGCGCCGGGCGACGACCCGGTCGCCCTCGCTCGCGGTCAGCGTCACCGCGTTCGTGTCGTGCATCCACTGCCGGGCGAGGTCGGCGACGCCGAGCGCGGGGCCGCGCAGCGACCAGAACAGGCCGGCGGAGTCCGGCGCGGAGAACGGGGCGAACAGCGGCTTGTCGCGCGCGAGGTCGACCGTCCCGTCGCCGCCGACGTCGTAGCTGGCGGCCGACGTCCAGGCGCCGCGGGAGGAGTCGAGGGAGGCCGTGATCCGCACCCGGGTCCCCGGCTGGGCGTCGATCAGCTCCAGCGGGACCGGCCACAGCACGGAGCTGTAGCGGATCAGTGGCGGCGTGATGAACCGCGGGCCGACCTGGTCGCCGTCAGAGGCGCATCCCGCCAGCACCGCGCCGGCCGCGAGCACCGCGGCGACCGCGGCGGCGAGCGCCGGCCGCAGCCCGGCCCGCCGGGTGGACCTGCCGTCCCGCCCGCCTCCGTCGCCGCGCCGCTGCATGGTGCACCCGCCCGCTCAGCCTGCGCCCACCGCCTGCAGCGACTGGCGGGCGATCTCCCGTTCCTCGTCGGTCGGCACGACCAGCACGGCCACGCGGGAGTCGTCGGTGGAGATGAGCCGCGCGTCGTGGGAGGGGGTCGCGTTGCGCTCGGGGTCCAGGCGGATGCCCAGCACCTCCAGACCTGCGCACACCTCGGCGCGCAGCCGGGCATCGTTCTCGCCGACTCCCGCGGTGAAGGTCAGCACGTCGAGGCCGCCGAGCTCCGCCGTGTAGGCGCCGATGTAGTGCTTCAGCCGGTGCACGGCGGTGTCGAGCGCCAGCCGGGCGGCGGCGTCCCCCGACTCGGCGGCGTGGCGGACATCCCGCATGTCGCCGTGGCCGGAGAGCCCGAGCAGGCCGCTGCGCCGGTTGAGCAGCTCGTCGAGGTCGTCGATGCCGAGGCCGGCGCGCCGGGCCAGGTGCAGCAGCACGGCGGGGTCGAGGTCGCCGGAGCGGGTGCCCATGACGAGCCCCTCCAGCGGCGTCATCCCCATCGAGGTGTCCATCGAGCGGCCGGCGTCGACGGCGCAGACCGACGCGCCGTTGCCGAGGTGGAGGACGATCTGCTTCAGTTCGCCGAGCGGCCGGCCGAGGAACTCCGCCGCCGCTGCCGACACGTACTTGTGCGAGGTGCCGTGGAAGCCGTACCGGCGGACCCGGTGCTTCTCGGCGAGCGCGGCGTCGATCGCGTAGGTGTAGGCCTCCGGTGCGAGCGTCTGGTGGAAGGCCGTGTCGAAGACCGCGACGTGCTCCACATCCGGGAACGCCTTCTTCGCCGCGCGGATGCCCTGCAGGTTGGCCGGGTTGTGCAGCGGGGCGAGGTCGGAGAGGTCCTCGATGTTGATCTCCACCAGGTCGGTGACGATCGTCGGCTCGAAGAACCGCTTGCCGCCGTGGACGACCCGGTGCCCGACCGCGGCGAGCGGGTTCTCGTCCAGGCTCGGGCCTTCGGCGGCGAACGCGTCGAGCATCACCCGGAAGGCGGCGGTGTGGTCCGGGATCGCGAGCGTGGTCTCCCACGTGCCGCCCGGCCCCTTGTGACGGATGTGGCCGGAGGACTCCCCGATGCGCTCGATGAGCCCGGAGGCCACGGCCGCCTCGCTCCCGGCGTCGATGAGCTGGTACTTCAGCGACGACGAGCCGCTGTTGACCACCAGGACGGCGCTCATGTCAGCGCCGCCTGGATCGCGGTGATCGCCACGGTGTCCACGATGTCCTCCACGGTCGCGCCGCGGGACAGGTCGTTGATCGGCTTGCGGAGGCCCTGGAGGACCGGCCCGATCGCGACCGCTCCGGCGCTGCGCTGCACCGCCTTGTAGGTGTTGTTGCCGGTGTTGAGGTCGGGGAAGATGAAGACCGTCGCGCGGCCTGCCACCTGCGAGCCGGGCATCTTCGCCGCCGCGACCGCCGCGTCCGCCGCCGCGTCGTACTGGATGGGGCCGGCGACGGCGAGCTGCGGCGCGCGCTCCCTGACCAGCTCGGTCGCGGTGCGGACCTTGTCCACGTCGGCACCCGCTCCGGAGTCGCCGGTGGAGTACGACAGCATCGCCACGCGCGGCTCGATGCCGAACTGCTCGGCCGTGCGCGCCGACGAGACGGCGATGTCGGCGAGCTGCCCGGCCGTCGGGTCCGGCACCACGGCACAGTCGCCGTAGACGAGGACCCGGTCGGCCAGCGCCATCAGGAACACGCTCGACACCACGGAGACGCCGGGCGTGGTCTTGATGATCTCGAACGCCGGCCGGATCGTGTGCGCCGTCGTGTGCGCGGCGCCGGACACCATCCCGTCGGCGAGGCCGAGGTGCACCATCATCGTGCCGAAGTAGGAGGGGTCGGTGACGGTGTCCGCGGCCTGGTCGACGGTGATGCCCTTGTGCGCGCGCAGCTTCGCGTACTCGTTCGCGAACCGCAGCCGCAGCACGTCGTCGAACGGGCTCAGCACCTCCGCCTTACCGATGTCCACGCCGAGCTCGATCGCGCGCGAGCGCACCTCGAACGGCTCGCCGAGGATGGTCAGGCGGGCGACGCCGCGCGCCAGCAGGGTGGCGGCGGCGCGCAGGATCCGGTCGTCCTCCCCCTCCGGCAGCACGATGTGCTTGTCGGCGGCGCGGGCGCGCTCGATGAGGTCGTACTCGAACATGAGCGGCGTGACCACCGCGTGCCGGGAGACGTCGAGCAGGGCGAGCAGCCGCTCCGCGTCGACGTGCCGCTCGAACAGCCCGAGCGCCGTGTCGTACTTGCGCTGCGAGTCGGCGGCGAGGCGGCCGCGCGCGTGCGTGATGCGCACGACGGTGTCGTAGGTGTCCAGCCCGGTGCGGACGATCGGCAGCGGCGAGCGCAGGCCCGCGAGCAGCCGCTCGATCGGCTCCGGGAGGTCGAAGCCGCCGTTCAGGACGATGCCGGCGATGGACGGGAACGTGCCGGACGCGTTCGCCATCACCACGGCGAGCAGCACCTCGGTGCGGTCGCCCGGCACCACCACCACCGAGCCCTCCACGAGCCGCGGCAGCACGTTGTTCATCGACATGCCCCCGACGACGACGCCGAGCGCCTCGCGCGCCAGCAGCGCCTCGTCGCCCGCGATCAGCTCGCCGCCGGTGACCTCCATGATCGAGCGGATGCTGGGGGCGACCAGGAAGAGGTCCTCCGGGATCGCCCACACCGGCGGGAGCTCGGGACCGGAGGCGACGGCGGGGCCCGCGGCCTCCACCGCGCCGCTGACGGCCGCCACGATCGCGTCGAGCCGGTCGGCGTCCGCGCGGTTGGCGATGACCGCCACGACGCCCGCGTGCTCCTGGCGCAGCTCGGCGAGCGCGAGCTCGGCGAGCTGGCGGAGCTCCTCCGGCGAGCGCGGCTCGGCCTGACCCAGCCGCTCACCGAAGCCCTGGCCGATCCGGCCGCCCAACACCAGGAGGACAGGCGCGCCGAGGTTGGCGGCGATGCGCGCGTTGTAGCCGAGCTCGGTCGGGCTGCCCACGTCGGTGTAGTCGGAGCCGAGGATGACGACCGCGTCGCTGCGCGCCTCCACCTCCCGGAAGCGCCGGACGATCTCGCCGAGCGCAGCGTCCGCGTCGGCGTGCACATCGTCGTAGGTGACGCCGATGGCCTCCTCGTAGCTGAGGTCGGCGGTCACCCGGTCGAGCAGCAGCTCGAGCACGTAGTCCCGTTCGACGGCGGAGCGCGCGATCGGCCGGAACACGCCGACGCGTTCGACGGAGTGCCGCAGCGACTCCAGGACGCCGAGCGCCACCGTCGACTTGCCGGTGTGTCCTTCCGCGGAGGTGATGTAGAGCGAACGGGCCACTTTCAGCGGGTCTCCTCGTCTGTGATGCTGTCTGCACTGTCGTCGTCGCTGTCTGTGCGCTCGATCGGTGCGAGGCGATAGCTGCCGTCGAGCACCGCGGCGCCGGGGGCGTACAGCCTCAGCAGCGGCCGGAACTCCCCCTCCGGAGCCGGCAGCCAGTTGGCGGCGGCCTTCGCGTCGGCCGGCCGGGTCGCGCTGATCGTGATGGTCAGTCCGCCGTCGTCGTCGTACACGATGCCGGGGGTGCGGTCGCCGATCGAGTACCGCCCGATCGGGTTCGTCACCAGGAAGAAGTGCGGGAGGTCGTACATGGTCAGCGACCAGAACGCGCGCACGGGCGGGGTCGGGCTCAGCCGCAGCCGGTAGACGTGCGCGCCGCTGAGCTGCTGGCCGGCAGCGTCCACGTAGGTCGGGAAGTACGCGGCCTCGTACCCGTGGTTGCCCCACAGCCCGCCGAGCGCGGCGCCGGCCCGGCGGGCGTAGCGGGTGGTCGGGTCGGTGAGCTGCCAGCCGCGGTTGTCGAGCGCGCCGACCTCGAAGAAGTCGGTGTTGTAGTCGAAGACGTGGAGGTTGACCTGCCAGCCGTCGGTCGTAGGCACGGTCGTGTGCAGTGACGACTCGAGCGCCTGCTTGCCCACCGCGTACCCCTCCTCGAGCGCGGAACGGACGTCCTCCGGCAGCTCGCCGATCGGCGTCGCCCCCGTGAGCCCGATCGGTTCGTACGTCGCCAGCGCGTCCCGGTCGTGGTCGGCCGGTGGGAACTCCTGCGACCACACCCGCATCCGCTCGAAGAAGGTCAGCGCCTCGGTCGGGCCGGCCGCCACCTCCGGGATGCCCGCCGGCGGCGCGAACGTCTCCAGCGTCGGGGTGAGCGTGGTCGCGTCCTGGAGGGCGTGCACGGCGAGGAGGTCGTCCTCCCCCGCCACCGCCCAGCGTCCGACGATCGTGCCGACGCGGGTCGGGAACCGGACGACCGTGTATTCGGCTCGCTGTTCGCCCCCGGCTTCGTCCTCCCAGCCGGGCGGGACGAGCAGGAACTCACCCGCCGCCGAGCCGGTGGCCCGGGTGCCGACGTAGGCGAAGTTGTTCGTCCAGGCGTCGACGAACTGGAGCACGTAGTACCGGTCGCCGACCGCGGGCACGGAGAGCCGGACCGGCCCGATGCTCAGGTCGAGCTGCGCGATCGAGTACAGGGTGTCGTTGTTGACCGAGACGAAGGTGGTCTCCGGGCCGGCCAGCGTGCGGGCGTGCCCGAACGCGTTGAACGGCGTGGGCGGCACCGCACCGAGCCCCTCGCGGGTGAACCGACCGACCTGCTCCAGATCGAACACGAGCGGGAACCCGACGACGAACGCTTCGGAGGCGAGCTCGGCGATCCCGTGCTCGACAGTTTCCTGCTCGGTCATACGCGCACCTCGACTCGTCGGAGTGTCATTCTACAAAGCGTAGAACATAGGTCAGCTGCTGTGCTGCCCACACTCTACGCGGCGCGTGTGACGGGTGCCTGAACACGAAAAAGACCCCCCACGCACCCGCCAGAGCCCGGTTACCCTTGCTGCGTTTCCGCCCTGGGGGAGTTGGCCTGGATGGCGCCACGTGGGGAGCCGCCAACCAGTGTAGCGGGTCCGCCTGGGAGGCCGTGCACAGCGGGGCCCCCGGCGTCCGCTAAGATATTGTGAGCCGTCGCCCGCAGGGTGGTGGCAACCCAGGAGAATTCGCCTAGTGGCCTATGGCGCACGCTTGGAAAGCGTGTTGGGTGCAAGCCCTCGGGGGTTCGAATCCCCCATTCTCCGCCAATTTTCCAAGTGAGCGAAGGCCCCGAGACCCGCGTGATTACGCGGAAGTCGGGGTCTTTGCCCTTTCCTCAGTCGGCCGATTCAGCTCGCCGTGCCCACACTTTGCCCACACTTTTTTGATGACCTCCCTCATTGAGGCGCATCGCGACCTCGTCGAGGTCGTCGTCGAAGAGGTCGGCGTAGGTGTCGAGGGTCATCGCGGCGGACTTGTGCCCGAGCATCCGCTGGACGGCTTTGACGTTCGCTCCGGAGCTGACTGCCAGGCTCGCGGCGGTGTGCCGGAGGTCATGTGGCGTGAGTCGTTCGAGGTCGGCTCCGGCGAGGGCGGTTAGGAACCAGGACCGTTTGTTCTTACTGGCGCTTGGGCGGCGAAGGAAGCCGCCGTAGCGGTCAGCGAATACGAGTTCGTCGAGCCCCTTCCCTGCGCAGAGGCGTGCCAGCGGCTCGGAAAGGAAGTCTGGGAATGGGACGGAGCGTCGCTCCCATGATTTGGGCACGCCTTCGACGACGTTGCCGTCGACTTCGGTCGCCGTGTGGTTGATCTCCAGTCGACGCCGCTGCATCGAGACGTCTCGGACACGGAGGCCCGTGGCCTCCGCCCAACGGAGTCCGCAGTAGGCGAGCACCATCAGGAGCGTTGCTTGCATGTCGGTATCGGCCGCCTCAGCAAACCGGATGACCTCTTCGTGGCTGAGGTACCGGCGTGCCTTGTTCGAGTGCTTACGTGGTGAGCCATCGGCGCCACGGGCAACGTTCTTGGTGATCCGGCCGTCCTTGAGCGCGACATCGAGGATGCCTGCGAGCACGCCGAGCGCACGGAGTACGACGGTTGCCGAGCGCGGTCTCGATGCGTCAGCTGTCCACGCGGCCCGCGGATTCGACACAGCTGTTCCTTGGCCGAGCTCGCGTATCCATTGCGCGACAGCGCTCGGTCGAATGGCGCCCACGGTGGCGCTTGCCCACCGCGGCTCGACGTAAACGCGCCACGACGTCTCGATCGAGTGGAAACTAGAAGGCTTCATCGCCTGACGCTTGTTCGCTAGCCAGGCGGGAGCGAGTTCGCCAACTGTGATCCGCGCGGCTCGCGGATCGACAAACGCCCCCACAGCCTTCGAAACCTCGACGTTCGCCAGATACAACTCGGCATCACGCTTGGTCTTGAAGCCTCTCTTGTCGGTCTGTCGATGCTCCGGTGTGCGATATCGGACTCGCCAACGGCGGCCACCACTTGTCTCGTACGGCGTGACGGTTCCCATAACGACCCCCTCACTAGCACGTTCCGGATACAAGGTCGGTTTGGCGCGCAATCTCTAATCAGCGGTTGGGGCGTTGGGAGTCGCCGACGGTGCCCAGAACGGGGCGTCGTGCCTCCACGCCCTCACGCCATATGGTGTTGAGATGCTCTTTGACGATCTAGGGGAATCCTCTCGAGCGCTGCTGCAAGGACGAGCGCGAACCTACGGGTCCCAGCTCACAGACCTTGCGCGCGAACACGCCAACAGGAACTCCAACGAACTAGTTGACGCGCTCAATCAGGCTCCCAAAGAGCAAAAGGCGATTCTTGGACTGCTCGTCGCGCGCGTGGCGCTCGAGGAGTCTGTCGCCGCGAGCTCGCGGGAGTTGTTCAGCAAGTTCCTCTTCCGGTTCGGAGCGCATCTCAAGGCGAGCGTAAGCACACCCGGACTGTCTCCAGCCCAACGCCTTTGTCTGGCTTCGGCGGCCGAGAAGGTATTTGACGCGTTGCCGACGTCGAGCTCGAGCCAGCGGACCGAAGTCGCGGCTATCAGGCACCGGCTCGCTGGGTCGAAGCTCACTGACGCCGACTGGCGGAGTACGCTGGGCGTTCAGTCGGCCGAGTTCAGCTCGATCATCGATCAGTTCTCAAGAGCACTAGGAGACCGAGCGATTGCAACAGCCGTTCCGAGCGAAAAGGTCCGCGATCGACCGCAATCTCTGAAGGTGTCCGTCCAATCCGCGAAAACACTGCGGGACCATCCCTTGCCAACATGGCTTTCGTTGACACTCACGCAAGCAGCGGACGCGTTGGTCAGTTCTACATTGAACTGGGATCCGTCGGAGGTCGGCACAGAAACTGAATTCTCGCTTGGTCGCGCTTGGTCGGCCTTCCGGGAAAAGAAGTACACCGCAGCGCGCGCCGAGCTTGGGGAGATACTCGCAAAAATCGGGGAGAGCTGGGGCCCTTCCAGTGGCGCCGACGCCATTCGATCTTGGAACTGGCTCCGCCTCGTCGTGGAACTTGCCGCGATCGAGAGTGGCGAAGTCAGCGATGCCCGGCGGTCGTGGACCTCAGCCTGCGGTTTCCTTCAAAAGTGCCTCCCCGAGGACTCCGAACTCATGGACGAGCTCCTCGAGAAGGCCATCGGTGATTTTGTCGCGAGTGATCTGGCGAGCAGTCGCGCACTCAGTGCGTATACGACGCGTCTCGTGGTCGAGATCGGACACGAGACCGCGCTCGCTCACTACGACAATCAGGAAAAGGCAGCTCTCCGGACACTTTGGGTCGAGCATTACGGCCTGGCGGCGGAAGATGCGAGAAGCACCGTAGCCGCCGCTTCTGCGATGGCGTCACGCTTCAAGCAAGCCACCCAAAAGCTCTATCTGGGAGCTCGCAACACATCCACTCCCGCCAAGGTCCTTCGCGAAGCCTCCCATCGATTCCCGGACTTCCTGGACGAAGTCGAGGGCGTGACTTTCACCGAGGCGCTAGACCTTGCGCAGGATGTCGATCGTCTAGTGTCCTCGGACAGTGCGAACCACCGGGAACTGCGCGAGCTTATGGAATCGCTGCAGAGCGCGAAGTTTTCCATCGCCGTTCTCGGCAGCGGCGTGCTCCAGGACTTTATTGCGCCGCTAGTAGAGGTCGCCCTCGGCGAGGTACAGAAAGCGACTGCCCGGCTTGGCGACATTTCCCGTCCGGCAGTAAGCGTTCAATTATCCTCTGCAAAGGTTCCTTTCAGCGCAGCTGAAGGATCGCCAATCCAGATCCGCTTCGTCGCGACAAATTCCGGGAATGCGATGGCTGAAGGCATCGTCCTGCGCGTTCTGGAGCCAGAACTCGGCATCGATTCGCGCACCAAGTTGGAGTCGCTTGGCCCGGGTGCGCAGGCAGAGATGACAGTGACCGCGACGGCTCGAGGAACGTCTCCCCGAGCGGTAGTACTGACTTGTCAGGCGCAATGGAGCGACGCGCTTCTACAGCAATTCTCTGGTTCTCAACAGTTGCCGGCAGAAGATCAAATGCCCGTCGCTTGGACGGCCACGGACGTCAATCCATTCAGCCTGAACACGATCTCCGAGCCTGAACGACTTGTCGGCCGAGACGCCGACCTTGCGTCTCTAGATGCCCTCATCGCCGGGGGAGCGTCGGCGTACGTAACGGGTCACAAACGTGTCGGGAAGACGTCGCTGACGCGCGTACTTCTGCGCTCGATCAGCGAGACGAGAGGATGGGCAGGCAGCCTTTTGCCACTTGGTCGCGCGCTAGGCCAAGATCAGTCGGCGGGAGACCTCGTATATGCCCTGCTCGATGCAATCGACGATGCGGCACGCAGCGTCTATGGCGATGCGCTGGATGCTCTCGGCGAAGTGCACGTTGATGAGTCGGGCAATTTTGCTCGCGCCGCGAACCGATGGCTCAGATCTGCAGCACGTAGCCTGCCGGCCAACGCTCGCGTAGTCGTCGCTATCGACGACTTCGACGAACTGCCACCCCATCTGATTACTGGCTCGCAGGCTGACTCGCTGTTCCTGTTCCTGAGATCGCTCGTCGACGAGCCATGGCTTAACCTGATCGTGGTGGGGAGCGAGATCCTTCCATCGATCATCCAAGCTCAGGCACACAAACTGAATCAGGTAGTTCCATTCTCGGTGACCAACTTCTCGTCGCGTGCATCGACTGCTGAGCTACTCGAAACCCCAACCCGCGATCGGCTGGAATGGGTTCCTGACGCGATCGACCGCGCCCACTCTCTGTGTGGTGGCAATCCCTATTATGAGACGCTGCTCGCGCAGCGCCTCTGGCAGACCATGCGCGAGCGGTCGAGGTCGGTAGTAACCACAAGCGACGTAGACGAAGCCGCATTCTCCGTCGCCCGGGATGCTTCAGATTCGCACTTCATCCATCTTTGGGCTGACAGCTCGAGCGGCCTGGACCACACATCACGATCAGCGATCGTCACAAGCGCCGTGCTGCGATCTGTTGCTCGATGCGGTGGAGAAGCCTTGGCACCAGCCGCGTCGGACGAGGTAATCCGAATTGCTCAGGGCTGGATTCAGACGGCCACAACCGAGGAACTGACGCAGGCGATAGCGGCCCTCAAGGCACGAGAAGTTCTCCGGCCCGGGCCGTCCGCAAACAGTCTCCTAATCACCATCCCAATCGTTGGAATTTGGCTGTTGGGCGCCGGTGGTCGAGCACTCGATGGCGTTTATGCCACGTCGAAGCATGCGACCGCGACGGTACGTATGATCACGGACTTGGACCTGGTTTCGCTTGCACGTCAACTCCGATATCGAGGAGAGCAAGTCACAGAGATCCGGATTCACGGTTGGTTGCAGCAGTTTGGGGATCACTATCGGCAGTACCTAGCGTTCCGCATGCTCCGTCGCATGATCATGGATGGGTATTTCACGACTACTCGTCTCCAGAATACAGAGCTCCCCCGCCTGGCAGCTGCTGTGAGCGACCTCGGAGCGGCTCGGCAGCTGGTGCGAGAAGCCAACAACCAAGCGCTACGTAATGCCTTTCTCATCGATCATGGCGTCGCTGGAGACAGCACGCAGGGCACGCTCAGCGTGCTCGCGAAGTCTCTCAAGATCAAGAAGGCAAACATCGTAAAGCCGGATGACCTCTCCGACCGTGTCCGCGCGCTCAAGTCCGGTGCGGTGGTGTTCCTGCTGGACGACTTCTCGGGATCGGGAAGTCACTTGCTAGGAGAACTTGCGTCCGTACTCGAGATCGTGACGAGCATGGGCGAAGAGTGGATCGAGAAGACGAATGTCGTCGTTGGCGCAAGCGTCGTCACGGACCTCGCGGATCTCATGCCGCAGGACAGTCCAATCACCGTGGAAACTGTTGGCGGAACTCACTTGGGAGATCGATATCGGCCGTTCAGTCCGGAGTCCGGGGTGTTCGACACCGCGAAAGAGCGAGAAAATGCCCTGGAAATGACCGCGTCGATCGGACGCGCTCTGATGCCCAGCAACCCGCTTGGCTTCGGAGGGCACGCGCTTCTAACGCTCTTCGAATTCAATTGCCCGAACAACGTCGCACCGATTTTCTGGCGAGGTGGCTCAGTTTCGGGCCAACAATGGATCCCTCTTTTCGAAAGAGCTGTGTAGCATCGTTCGTCCTGCGTCGTCCATGAAAACCAGGAACCATTCCACAGGGATGGTTCCTCGCGGGCCGGTGCGAGGTACCATTCCCACCCTTCAGCTCACGCTGGGTTCTGATGGACTTACTACGGAGTCGTCGGGGGCGTGATCGGCCTCGGAAAACACCCAACACGCATTGACGGCTTGCACCAGCCGAGCGGCCGGCGCTCTCGTGCCCGCGACACCACGATTAGGTTCCGATAGGTCTCGTAGGGCACGTATGCCACTCCTCACTTGATTTTCCGCGGTTTTTGATTGCGCAGGCCTGAGTTCGATCGCGTTGAATGCGCTTCAATGTGCGGGGTAAATGCGGGGTCAGAGCGGCGATTCCATAGGACGGCGTTCCTCAATCTGATGAATTCCTCTGAGGCGAGCGAGTCCATCAAGGAAGCAAACGCAGTGACCCAACAGAACAGACTTACCGTCGGCGTGCTCTCTTTCAGGTTTCTTTCCGATCCGGCAGCCGATCATAGCGAGCTCCACCAGCTTCGTTCCCTCCACTCGCTATTTGCAGACTCCACTCGCTGCGCTCCCTGCGCTTAGCAACCACTCCCTCCGGGCACTGCGCTGCCTCCACCCGCTCTCGATCTTCGTGCCGGAACGGCAAGAAAAACGATCAGGAGCAGGGAGCGATCAGGATGGGCAACTCACACCACACCCGGAGCGCAGAGGACCGCCAGTCAGAAGCGGAAGCACTGCACGCCACCATCATCGAGCAGGTTCAACAACTCGCGGACAGTGGCCAGTGGCACGCGTTCCTGGAATTCGCCCGCTCCTTCCACACGTACAGCCTGAACAACCTTCTTCTGATCCTGGCGCAGAACCCGGACGCGACCATGGTCGCCGGATTCCGGCAATGGCAGGCTAAAGGCCGCCAGGTTCGCAAAGGCGAAAAGTCGATCAAAATCTTCGGCTACCGGGAGCGCAAAACCCGCACCAGCGAAAACGAGGGCAATACCGTGGACGAAGACCGGGCGAGGGTGGTGCGCTACTTCCCCACCCTCTCCGTCTTCGACATCACTCAAACCGACCCGATCGAGGGAGCTCCGACGCTACCGACCGATCCGACCCGCCGGCTCACCGGCGACGACGACCACGGACTGATCGCACCGCTGACCCAGCACCTTGCCGCTAACGGGTGGGGCGTCCACCGTGCCTGGCTGACCGCCGCCAACGGTTTCATCAACCCCGAAACACGGCAGGTCACCCTCGCCGAAGGCATTGCGGTCGAGCAGGCAGCGAAGACCCTGCTGCACGAGACCGCGCACATCGAACTGCTCCACATCGACAACATGGACGAATATCGAGTGCACCGTGGACGGATGGAGGTCGAAGCCGAATCCGTCGCCTACATCGTCGCCGGCTTACACGGGTTCGACACCAGCCGGTACAGCATCGGCTACATCACCGGCTGGGCCCGCGAGGACACCGCCGTCATTCGAGAGACCGCATCCCGCGTGCTCACCGCAGCCCATACCATCGCCGAAGCCCTAGACCGCCAGGGCTAGCACCCATCTACAACGGGTCGGCCCCGGCGCCTCATGGCCGGGGCTTTCCCGCGTGCGCTCCCGCGATGATGACCGCTGATGGATCAACCCTCTGAACGTGCGCCGCTCTCAGCTGATCTCGCTAACCTGCAGAGCTGGTCGCGCCAGCGCGGCCACCTGGCGGCCGCGCATCTGCGGCAACCGACTCAGCGACACGAACGGCACACACGCACTCTCCGCCGTCAAAGCGGCGAGCCAACCAATCGGCGTATGCGGATCAGCTGCAATCGCCCAGCCATCCACCGCATACCGGGCAATCGTCTCCACGCACTCCTTCTTCTCCTCCGCTGACGGGTCTGGTGAACCAACCACCCCGATCAGCCCTCCCCGCAACTCCGGGCCCATATTGCTCGCATCGATGATGAACACCCGCATGATCGTCACTCCCTACTCCTGATCGTTTTTCTTGCCGTTCCGGCACAAAGATCGAGAGCGGGCGCAGGCAGCGCAGTGCCCGGAGGGAGTGGTTGCTAAGCGCAGGGAGCGCAGCGAGTGGAGTCTGCAAAAAGTGATCGGAGGGAACGCAGCTGGTGGAGCTCGCTATGATCGGCTGCCGGATCGAAAAGAAAACCCGAGAGCACAGCGCGCCGGAGGCGTTCCATCCGACAAGCACTGCGCCGCCTCCGTGCGGCCCGATCCGCGGCTGACGATAACGGGACGCACTCGCCCCCAATGATTCCGACGCACACCCTTGCGGCCTCGACGAGACGGCGAGGCCGGTAGACGCGTCGACATTACCCGAACAGAGTTTCACGGACCGCTCGATCGGGGAAGGTCAGAGCGTCACTTAGGCCGCCAAGGGAAGGCCGAGCGCCGGGCAGTGATGGGCTGCAGTTCTGGGTTTGCGAGATCGGGCCGCGGTGGTTAGACCTAACCACCGCGGCCCGCGGGCTCTACCCGGCAGAGGATGTTAAGAACGACAACGGCACCTTTTGGAAGTACAGTCCGGTGTTCTGCAGCTCCCACAGCAGGCCGATGCTCCCATCTGGAAGCACCGTCAGGCTGTTGTAGGCATAACCTGCGGCACGGATCGTCCGGTTGTAGGTGAACGTACTCCCGCCGTCCGTGCTAAGGCGGAGCACCCCGTTGTTCCGGCCCGGACCCGTCGCATTTGCGAAGAGCACTCGATCCTTCCCGTCTCCGAGCGACGGGTAGTGGAACGAGGCGGTCTGGCAGAAGACGTCGGTCAGCTGGTTGTTGTAGGCCACCTGCGACCACGTCGATCCGCCGTCCGCGCTCGTAGCCGTCGCGACCTTGCCGGTTCCCGAACTGTTGCGCATGTACATCAGGATGTCGCCGTTCGCCTTCTGGATGATCGACGGCTCGTGAAGACTCGCACTGGAGGTCGTGACCGTCTGCGACTGGATGGTCGTGCCGTTGAAGACTCGCCCGTCGTTAGGCGAAGAACCGCGCTGCCAGGTGGACCCGTGGTCGTCGCTGTAGACGGTTGCCGACGAGTACACGCCGGAACCGTTGCTGAAGTAGACAGGGAACTCGAGACGCCCGTTCGACAGCTGGATCCCGTTGCCCGGCCCCGTTCCCAGGAATTTCATCCACGATGCCTTGACCGACGCGTTGATGTGGACGGGCTGGGACCACGTCACGCCGTCATCGTCGCTGTGCATCACGACGAGGTAGGAAGTGCCGTACTCCGAGAGGCTCTGGTTCGGGTCGACACCGTTCTTCAGGTAGATGTTTCCGGCGGCGGCGCCCGCATTGGTCACGTTGCCCGTGGCCATGTCGACGACGTAGCTCGTCAGCGTCCCGGTGGAGTCGTAGACCGTGCCGTCCGAGTGAAGCGCGTACGTGGCGCCGGTCGCATAGTTCACGAGCACTCGGTTGCCCGATGCGTCGAACCCGGTTCCGGCCTGATTGTTCGGCTGACCCCACCCGCCGGGGAAGTGGTCGACCATCAGAAAAATACGGCCTGTCGACGAGTCCTGGACCATAGCCGAGTCGATCGCGCTGGCGCCGTTGGAACCGCTGCCCGGGTAGTCCAGGATCGTCGTGGCGGCCGACCAGGTGACGCCTCCGTCCGTGCTGCGCCGGATTGCGGTGTTGATGTCGTTCGGAGCGTCGCTCGCCGAGCTCTCGCGCTGATCGGCCGACGCGAGCAGCGTCCCAGCCGAGGTCGTCAGGAGCGCGGGGATACGGTAGTTGGCCGACCCTGCGTAGCCGTTGTCGTAGAGAGCCTGGAAGGCGGACGGGGTCGCGCCCGCCAGGTTCTTCGCTTGGCTGTCCGAGAGCGCCGTCGGGTAGACATTCACCCAGTTGATCGTGCCCCCGAAGTACCATTGGCCTCCACCGTTGTCCACGTTGCGGCCGACCCACATGCCGTTGAGTCCGCTCACCGCGGAGAAGAACGCGGTCGACGTCGAGCCGGCGACGCGATAGCCGTCCGCGTAGATCGTGGTTCCGCCAGATCCCGCCGATACGACGACGGTGTGAGCGGCACCGTCGTTGAATCGACCGGGCGCCGTGAGCTGCGTGCTGTAGGTCCCGTTCGACCGGTCTTCGAAATACAGTGCGCCGTTGTTCAGGCTGACGGTGATATTGCTCGACGGGTTGGTCGTGTCGGAGGCGCTGAGGATGGCACCGGCCGCCGACGTGCTCGTGCTGGAGAATGACGCGGCAATGCTGCCGGCGGCGAGCGAGGAGACGCTTCCCACATCGGCTGTCTTGTCGACGTAGGAGGTGGTCCCGTTGAACGACTGAGCGACCGGATATGAGAGGAGGGCATCCGGCGTCGGGCTGAGGGAGACCACGTCTGCGGCGGAGAGCGCCGACGAGTAGACCTTGACCGAGCCGATCGTGCCTGTGAAGTACCACTGGCCGCCACCATTGTCGACGTTGCGACCGATCCACATCCCGTTCAGCCCGCTGACGGTGCTGAAGAACGCGGTGGAGGTGCCGGCGAAGACCTGATAGCCGTCGGCGTAGATGCGCGTGCCGTCCGACCCTACTGTGACCGCCGCCGTGTGCCATGCACCGTCGTTGAACGACGCGGCAGTCGACGGGTCGTCAACTGTCGGATAGGTGAGATTGGTTGCGAAGTTGTTGGTGGTCGCGTTGTTCTGCCTGACCTCGAAGTGCAACTTCCCGCTGTTGACCGACAAGGTGAGGTTGCTGGACGGCAGGGTCGTGTTCGAAGCGCTCAGGAGCGTCATGGCGCTCCCGGTGCTCGTGGTCTTGAAGCGGACGACGATGCTGCCTGTGCTCAGGCCGCTTACGGCGGAGAGGTCACTGGTGTGGTCGGTGTAGGTGGACCCGGTGTACGTGACGCTCGTCGAGTCGTCGAGCACCGGTGTCGGCGGTGTCGCCAATGCGGGCGATTGGGCGGCGAGTACGGTCGCGGCGGCGATGGTGCCTGCGACGAGGAGGGACAGCGATCGAGAGTGTTTCATCAGCGGACCTGCTTTCGTCTTCGAACGGTTTCGCGATGGTGCGATCGGGTTGACAGCTCAATGTATGAACTGCCTGAGTAGGAAAGAGCAATCGGACATCCCAGGTGGGATGTCCTCGCGGCGGACCGCGCGGCATCGTCTTCTGCACCCTTTTCAGCTCTGCTGGCCCAACGCCGCGAGGTGCTCGCGAATGCCCCTGAAGTGCGCGTTCAGTCGCTCGGCCGTCAGCACTTTGTCGCCGCCACGGACCGCGTCGAGGATGAGGCGGTGCGCGTGCGCGTTCTCGATGAGGCCGTGCTGTTCGACTCCGGCCTCCTCGTGGATCTGGCGATAGACGTTCCAGAAGACCTCGAGCAGGTTCGACAGCAGTTCGTTGTGCAGGGGGATGTAGAGCAGGCGGTGGAAGTCCTGGTCCTCGTCGATGAAGTGCATTCCCTGGGCGGCGAGCGCCTCCATCGCGTCGACTCTGCTTTCCAGAGCGAGGAGGTCGCGTTCCGTCATCGCGTCGATCGCCAGGCCGATGAGGCCGGACTCCAGCGCCTGGCGAACGTCGACGAGTTCGAGGGCTTCGGCGCCACCGTGGCGCAACGAGAGCCGGCCGCGGAATGCAAGGCTGGCTCCGAGCGACTCGAAGCTGGTCGCTGCGACGAAGGTGCCGAAGCCGTGGCGGATCTCCACGACGCCGAGCGCCTGAAGGACCTTGAGAGCCTCGCGCACGGTGTTGCGGCCAACGCCCAGCGCGGAGCACAGCTCGTTCTCGGTCGGCATCGGGTCGCCGACGTCGAGGTTGCGGCTGAGGATCAGGTCCATGATGTCGTTCTGGAGGGTGCGCATCCGCTCCTGTGCCCCGAATCGGGCCAGTCTCGTCGCAGTCAGTTCGGTGGTCACCGTTCCCCCTCCAGATTCATGTCGTTGTTCAATGTAATGGGTCTCCCGTCGCGGACCGCGGCATAGCACGCCTCGGTCACCGCGAGGCTCGCGCGCGCGTCGCTCAGGCTGTAGCGCGGCTTGGTCCCGGCGGCGAGCGCGCCGATCAGCTCGTCGAGGAATCGTTCGACGGCGATGACGGAGCTCGGGCCGCCGACAGGTCGCGCCGTCTGTTTGCCGTCTGTTCCGAACACGGAGATCGCCGGCTTGTCGTCGTCGGCGATCGCGTGCCCGTGCGACCCGAGCAGTCTGATGGAGGAGGACACCGGCCCGTGCCCGGGAGCGGCCGCGACACGGCCCACGGTCACCGTCGAGGTGACGCCGTTCTCGAGCAGCAGGGAGACGACCGCGGAGTCTTCGACGCCCGTTCGGCGGTGCGCCTCCTGGAACAGTGTCGCCGTCTCGGCGTACACCTCGACCACCTCCAGACCGGTCATGTACCGGATGTAGTCGACCGGGTAGAGGAGGAAGTTCAGCAGCTCGCCGCCGCCTGAGAGCGCCGGGTCCGTGACGAGCTCCGGCCGCTCCACGGATGTCGAGAAGTGGGCACCCGAAGCGAACCACTCGACGTCGACGTGGAGCGGCAGGCCCAGGTGGCCTGCGTCGACCCAGCTGCGCAGCCGTTCGACTGCGGGCGAGCGGAGTCGGTTCACCACCGAGACCACGCGGCCGGAACGTGCTTGCGCAGCGAGGATGCGGTCGGCCTCCGCCACGGTCACGGCGACCGGCTTGTCCATGAGGACGTCGACGCCGGCGTCCAATGCCGCGATCGCGAGGTCGGCGTGGCGGGTCGGCTCGCTGCATACGACGACGAGATCGCACGCGCCGGGCGCCAGCAACTCCGCAACACCAAGGAACGGCAGCCCATGCTGGCGCGCGAACTCCCGCGAGTCGGCAATGATCCAGTCCTCCGCGGTATCGGCCTCGGCCACGCCGATGACTGCCGTGCGTGGGTCGGTCAAGAAAGTCGGCAAGTAGGACGCGGCGTGCCGGACGGCCGAGAGGAACCCGACGCGGATCATGCGGGCACCTCGTCGCGGATATCGATGGGCAGGCCGGAGTCGAGCGAGCGCTGGGCCGCGATGGCCGCGGCGAGCGCAGCCCGTACCTGACTGTTCCGCACGATCGGCTCAGCGCCGCCGACGATGTCGATCCAGTGGGCGAGCTGCCGTGCCATCGCGTTCTCGACCGAGGGCAGCGGGACGGCCGTTCCGGCGGAGTGCAGGACGGGGTCGTCGTCGGTCGAATGGGCGACCGTTCCCGCCGTCCCTGCGACGACGATGCGGCGGAACATGTCCCGCGGCTGGGCGAGCGCGTACGAGATCTCGAGGGTGGCGAGCGCGTCGTCCTCGAAGCGGACGATCAGCTGGAACGAGTCGTGGACGGGCATCCCCGCTGCGAAGCTCGGGAACGACCGTGCGAATACGCGGACCGGCGCCCGGCCGAGGAGCCAGGTCGCGACATCGAGGAGGTGCGTGCCGTTGTGGACGGGATGCCCACCTGACTGCGCGCGGTCGAGCTGCCAGCCGCGCCAGCCTCCCGGCCAGACGTAGCCGGTGTACCAGCTGACGTGGGCCAGGCGCGGGCGCCCGACGGCCCCTTCGGCGATCGCGGCGGCCAGCGCCGCGACGGCCGGCTGGAAGCGCACGGTCTGGCCGACCATCAAGGTCGTCCCCGCGCCTTCGGTTGCCCGCACCATCTCGTCGAAAACGGGCAGGCTCAACGCCGCGGGCTTTTCGACGTGGACGTGCTTCCCCGCGTTGCCCGCGGCGACCGTGAACGGTGCATGGGCGGGTGTCGCGTTGCAGACGTCGACGGCCACGACGGTGCGGTCCGCGAGAATGCGGCTGTACTCGTCGGTGGCGATCGCGCCTGGCGCGAGCGCGGCGATGCGGCGCGCTCGGCCGAGGTCGGACCCGTGCACGTACGCGACCTCCACACCGGGAAGGGCCGCCAAGGCGCGCACGTGGTCTCCGGCGATCACGCCGGAGCCCGCTATCGCGACCCTCGTCATCGCGCAGCCTCCGAGGCCAGCGCGTTCGCACGGATGGCCACCAGTGCTGCAGTTGCCGGATGCTCGGTCAGGGTGGTGGAGGTGCCGCGGACGGCCGCTGCAACCTCGTCCAGCTCGCACACCACGGCCGTCCGCATCCAGAGCGGTCCGGGTCCGCCGGTGTTGTAGGACTGTGCGGCCCTGGCGGACTCGCGCAGCGACTCGTTGGAGGCCGGGTCGTCGAATACACCTACCGCCTCGGCGACCACACCGTCCACGTAGCGGGTGACGGTTCCTGCCCTGAAGTCGGCTTCGACGCTTGCCTCGGTGCCGGAGATGCGGAACCACCACTCGGCCCGGTGGGCGGAGGTGGACACGCTGTGCCGCCCGAGTGCTCCCGATGGGGTTCTCAGCTCGGTCACGGTGTCGCTGTCCACAACGTGCTCGCCGTGTGCAAGGGGCGCGCCGGTGACGCTGTGGACCTCGCTCGGCTCGCCGAGCGCCCAGACGACCAAGTCGAGTTCGTGGATCTCGTGCAGCAGCTCGCCGCCGCTGCGGCTCCGGTCGAGCTTCCACCAGTCCCCGGGATCGTCAGGCAGGTGCACGACCCGCCTGCGGGCACCGGCGGCTTCGATGATCTCGCCGAGCTCGCCGCGACGGGCATCCGCGATCATCCGTCGGACGCCGGGGAAGGACCGCATGACGTGACCGACGATGAGGCGGCCGTGAGTTCCTCGAGCGGCGGCGAGGATCGAGCCGACCGAGTCCTCGTCGATGCCGAGGGGCTTTTCGACGAAAACGTGCTTACCGCCCTGCAGGGCGGCGACCGCCGGCTCGGCGTGCAGGTGGTTGGGAGTGGCGACGACGACCAGGTCGACGGTGTCGTCGTTCACGAGCTCAGTGAAGCTCACGTACGCCCGCGCCCCGTAGGCATGTGCGAGCCGATCGGCGGCATCCGCCACCGGGTCGGCCACCGCGACGACGGCGAAGGAGTCGTGGCCGGCGCAGGCGCTGGCGATCATGGTTCCGAAGAAGCCGGCGCCGACGACCCCGACTCGGATGTGGCCACTCACGCGGCACCTCCGATCGTCGCTTCCTGCGCGGCGCCCACTGGGTGATAGCAGCGCGCGGTATGCAGGGGGACGGTCTGGAACCGTGTCACCGGAGGCATTTCGGTCGCACACTGGGCGGTCGCCTTCCAGCAACGGGTGCGGAACGGGCATCCCGATGGTGGATGGACCGCTGAGGGCACCGGCCCTTCCAGCGTGATCGGCTCGACGTCCTCGACCAGGCTCGGTGTGGCGGAGAGCAGCGCCTCCGTGTAAGGATGCCGCACCTCCCCGGGGACCGCGGCCGCGGGCGCGACCTCCACGATGCGCCCGAGGTACATGGTGACGATCCGGTCGCTCATCCTTCTTACGGTCTGAATGTCATGCGAGATGAAGATCATGGCCAGGTCGAATTCCGCCTTGAGCTCCAACAGCAGGTTGAGGATCTGGGCCCTGACCGAGACGTCCAGAGCACTGGTCGGCTCGTCTGCGACCAGGACGGAGGGTTGCAGCGCGAGCGCGCGGGCGATGGCGACGCGCTGCCGCTGGCCTCCGGAGAGCTGCGCGGGCAGTGCGTCGGCCGCGCTCGAGGGAAGGCCGACGAGGTCCATCAGTTCCGCGACACGCGCGGTCCGCTGCTTCGCGTCCCCGATTCCGTGGACGGTCAGAGGATCGCGCAGAATGCTCTTCACAGGCATCCGCCGGTTGAGCGCCGTGGACGGATCCTGGAACACCATGCCGACGTTCCTGCCGAACTTCGTGCGCCGGGCCGACGCCGACATCGTCCAGAGCGACTCACCGTGGAAGAGGACCTCGCCGGACGTCGGCCGCTGCAGTCCCACGATCGCCTTGGCCAGCGTCGACTTGCCGCAGCCGGACTCCCCCACGATCCCGACCGTCTCCCCCGCGCTCACGGCGAGGTCGGCGCCGGTCAGCGCGTAAACGGTGTCCTTGGCAAAGAGCTTCTCGCCGTTGATGCGGTGTTGCACGTGGACGTCGCGCAGTTCGAGGATCGGCTCGCTCATGCCGGCACCTCCTTTCGTTCGACCTGCCCGACCTCCCGGGCGGGATGATGGCAGGCCACCTCGTGGACGAGCCGCAGCCCTTCGAGCTGCGGTTCCTCTCGGCGGCAGATGGCGGTGGCGGCAGGACAGCGGTCCGAGAAACGGCAACCCGCGGGGAACGCGGCGGGAGACGGCACGACACCCTTGATCTGCGTTAACTCGGAATCGCCCGACTCCAGCGAAAGCACGGCCGAGAGCAAGCCGCGCGTGTAGTGGTGCGCGGGTGCGCCGACGACCTCATGGATCTCGCCGGTCTCCGCGACCTGGCCGCCGTACATGACGACGACGCGGTCGACGATGTCGGAGACGAGTGCGAGGTCGTGCGACACCAGGATGAGCGCGAAGCCGAGCTCCTCCTTCAGCCGGAGCAGGAGCTTCATCACCTGCGCCTGGACGGTGACGTCGAGCGCGGTAGTGGGCTCGTCGGCCACGATCAGCTTCGGGTCGCGGGAGAGCGCCATCGCGATGAGCACTCGCTGCCGCTGGCCACCGGACAGCTCGTGGGGGTAGGCCTTCAACGTGCGGCCGGGGTCGAGGTTGACCAGCTCCAGCAGTTGAGCGGGAGTCCGGTGGCCGCCGCGGCGGGTCAGCTGGATGAGTTGCTGCTTGATGGTCATCGCCGGGTTGAGCGAGCTGAGGGCGTCCTGGTAGATCATCGACATCCCGCGGCCCATGAGGGCACGGCGGTCGCGCGGCTTCATGCCGATCAGTTCGCGGCCGTCGAAGCGGATGCTGCCCCCGACTCGGGCGCCGCGCGGCTCGAGCCCCATGACAGCGAGGCTGGTGAGCGACTTGCCGCACCCGGACTCGCCGATCAGACCGAGGACCTCACCGGGCCGCACGTCGAACGAGACACCGTCGACGACGTTCACCCCGTTGTGCCGGTCGGCGAACGAGATAGTGAGAGCGTCGACGGAGAGGACGGGCGCCACATCCGGGATGGGCTGAACCCGACGGCGGATCCGCTCCCCCGCCTGCCGGAGGCCGCCAATTTCGGCCACGGCATGCGTGCCGCGGTCGACATCCTCCGCCTCCGCCGTCACGGCCTGAGCCGCAGCCTTGGACGCTTTGGCGGACGGAGCCGCGATCGCGTCGGTGAGCCCCTCCGCGAGGATGTTCAGGCACAGGACGGTGGCGAAGATCACCAGGCCGGGGAAGAGCGTCGCCCACCATCCGCCGGTAAGGAGGAGGTTCTTGCCGTCCGCGATGACGCTGCCCCAAGACGGGTTGGGTGGTTGGACGCCGGCGCCGATGAACGAGAGCGACGCCTCGAAGACGATGGCGTCCGCGACCATCACGGTGGAGAACACGAGGATGGGTGCGGCAATGTTGACCGCGATGTGCCGGGTCACGAGGAAGAACCGCTTGGCGCCGATGATGCGCTCCGCCGCGATGTAGTCCTCGCCGTATTGCGACTGGACGTTGGCGCGCACGATCCGGGCGATGGACGGCATGTAGAGGAAGCCGATGGCCAGGATGAGGACGAAGACGTCCCGTCCGAAGACCGCGACCAGGACGGCGGCCAGCGCGATGCCGGGGAACGCCATGATGACGTCAAGTACGCGCATGATCGTCTCGTCGACGCCGCGGCGACTCGTCGCAGCAACGGCCCCGACGACCGCGCCGGCGATGAGGGCGAGAGCCGTCGCCCCGAGGCCGATCGCGAGCGACCAACGACCGCCGTACAGGAGTCGGCTGAAGATGTCGCGGCCCTGGCTGTCGAGCCCGAAGATGTGCGCCGCGCTCGGCGCCTTGTCGGCGGCGACGGACTGCATGTTCGGGTCGTACGGAGTGAGCAGCGGCGCGAGGATCACGGCCAGCACGATCACCGCCAGCACGGCGATGGCGATCCAGGCGCCGAGGGTGAGCCGGCCGAAGCGGAGGCCGGGCCGGGAGAGTCGTTCGGAGAGTTTGTTGCGCATCAGTGGCTCGTTCGCAGTCTCGGGTTGGCGAGCATGGAGAGGATGTCGACGATCAGGTTGATCACGACGAAGCCCAGGGCGATCGTGAGCACGACGCCCTGGACGATGGCGGGCTCGTTGTTCTTGACGGCCTCGATCATCAGCTGGCCCATCCCAGGGAGGTTGAACATCTGCTCGATGACGACTGCGCCGCCGAGCAGGTAGCCGATCCGCAGCCCGAGCACGTTGAGCGGGTTGATGAGCGCGTTGCGCATCACGTTCCGCCCGACCACGACGAAGGGAGGGAGGCCGCCACCGCGAGCGGTTCGCACATAGTCGCGGTCGAGCTCCTCCACCATCGACGTCCGCACGATGCGGGTCATCTGGGCGGAGAGCGGAAGCGCGAGGGCCAGCGCCGGCAGCGTCATGGTCATGAGCCAGCCATAGATCGAGTCATTCGGGTTGACGTACCTGGACGAGGGGAAGATCGGGATGTTGATCGAGAACCACTGGACCAGGAGCAGGGCCACCCAGAATGACGGCGCCGCCACTCCGCCGAGGGTGAGGACCCGGATCGTCTGGTCCGGCCAGCGGTCCCGGAAAACTGCCGAGATCGTCCCGAGGGTGAAAGAGATGACAATGGCGATCATCAGGCCGAGGAAGGTGAGCTGGAGCGTCAGCGGCAGCGCTGTCGCGATCAGCGTCGTGACGTCCTGCCCGGTGGCCAGGCTCTTGCCCAGATGGCCGGTGACGATCATCCCAAGGAAGGCGAAGTACTTGACGATGAAGGGCTGGTCGAGTCCGTGCTCGTGCCGGAACTGCGCGAGCTGGTCCGGGCTCACCGGCGCATCGGCGAAGACTGCGACGGCGGGGTCGGTGGACGAGAACTGCATCACGGTGAAGACGAACAGCACGATGCCCAGCAGCAGCGGGATCAGTGTCAGCAGTCGTCTGCCGATCATTCTGAGGACGACGGTCACGGTGGTTCCTATCGGGTAGTGCCGGCCGGGGCGCTGTCAGGGGCGCCCCGGCCGACGGTGCTCAGCCCTTTAGCTGCGCATTCATCATGTAGACGCCGGGGATGTTGAGCGCCTGCACGCCGCTCAGCTTCTTGGCGTCCCAGGCCGAGAAGAGCTGCATGTGCATGACCGGGTAGATGACGCCCTGGTCGGCGATCATGTTCAGCGCCTTCTTCATGTCCGCGTCGGTCGTCTTCGTGGAGTCCGACTGCTCGGCGGCGGTGAGGACCTTATCGAGCGCCGCGTACTCGGGCGTCTGACCCCACTTGTTCCAGAGCATGAAGGTGTTGGTGTTGGAGTAGAACCACCGCACGTTGAGGTCCGCGTCCGTGCCGAATTGGTTGGGGTTGCCCGAGAAGGTGAGCACGTCGGCCGGGTCGCCCTGCGCCACCTTGGTGTTGAAGGTGGCCGTCTCCACGACGTCGAGGTTCGTCTTGACGCCGATGGCTTCCCAGTCCTGCTTGATCGCGTTCACAGCGACGGTCGTCCAGGAGATGTTCGTCGAGAGCAGCGTGAGGCTCAGGTTGGTGACGCCGGCCTCCTGCAGCAGCTTCTTGGCCTCGGTCGGGTTGTAGTCGTACTGCGTGGTCGCCTTCGAGTAGTACGGGCTCGACTCCTGCAGGAAGCTCGTGGCCGGGGTGCCCTTGCCCGCGATCGAGACGTCGATGAGCTTCTTGGTGTCGATGGCCATCCGCAGCGCCTGACGGACCCGCTTGTCGTTGAACGGCGCTTTGCTGGTGTTGAAGGCCAGGCCGAGCAGGTTCATGCTGTCGGCGCCCTCCACCTTCAGGCCCTTGCCCTGGAGGCTGGCGATCGCGTCCTGCGGGATGTTGTCGGAGATCTGCACGCCGGAGACACCCGAGGTCAGCAGGCTGGTGCGGGCTGCCGCGTCGACCGAGACGTTCCACTGCATCGAGTCGATCTTCGGGTGCAGCGGGCCGTTGTAGTCCTTGTTCAGCACGAAGGAGGTGAACGACGTCGGCTCGGTGGCCTTGATCTCGAACGGGCCGGAACCGAGCTGGTTCTTCGCGTCGGCGTAGAAGGAGTCGGGCTGGCCGTCGAAGATGTGCTTCGGCATGATCTTCAGGATCGAGAAGCGGTCGATCGCGTAGGGAAACGCGTTCTTGAAGTCGAGCTTGACGGTGTGCGCGTCGACCTTGACGGCATCCTTGAGCCAGCTCGAGAAGAAGGCGGTGGTGATCACCGGCTTCTGCGTGTTGAGGACCCGGTCGACGGAGAAGACGACGTCGTCGGCGGTGACCGGCTTGCCGTCGCTCCACTTGGCTCCGGACCGGAGCTTGACTGTCCAGGAAAGCGCCTTTGTGTCCTTGGGCATGTCGGCGGCGAGGGCGGCGTACGGCTTGCGGTCGACGGGCGAGGAGTCCCAGAGGGCTTCGTAGATGTGGTTCTCGGCGGACATGGCGAATGCGGACCCCGTGTTCAGCGGGTCCCAGGAGCTGTTGTTGTTGTAGCCGATCGCGACCTCGACGTGGCCCTTCGCGGCCGTGCCGCCGACCGAGGTGCTCGACTGCGGGCCGGAGCAAGCCGCTACGAGCCCGACGGTCGCCACCGCGGCGACGAGGCCAGCGAGGCGTTTGAGCGTGCGTGCTCGGGAACCCGGCAACTTCGTTGTTTCCACTGCTGTTCCTTTCGGGAATGTGCTGGGGGAGAAGAAGGACCCACATAGGACGTCCCACCTCTTGGAAACAAGACCGTAGATCACCTCCGACCACTTCGTCAATAGCGATTTTCCGATCGGGCGACCCGCCCATTGACGAGTTCCGCCAGCTTTGCAATACTCTCATGGCATCAAGACATCCCACGTCCTATCACCCGTGGGCTTCGAAGGAGAACCGTGACTAACGCCACCACCGCCCCGCACCCCACCCCGGGCCCGGGCGCCGAAACCACCCGCTACCGGGGGATCATTCCGCCGGTCATCACACCGCGCACCGAGAGCGGGCTGATCGACCTCGAGTCGCTCCAGCGCGTCACCTCCCACCTCCTCGACGGCGGCGTCGACGGGCTCTTCATCCTCGGGTCGTCCGGCGAGGTCCCCTACCTCACGCACGAGGAACGCGACCTCGTCGCCTCCACCGTCATCGAGGCGAACAATGGACGCGTGCCGGTGTTGGCCGGGGCGAACGAGCAGACCACCGCACGGGTGGTGGCAGAGGCAGGGCGTCTCGCCGACCTCGGAGTCGACGCACTGGTGGTGACCGCGCCCTTCTACGCACTGTCCAACCAGGTAGAGGTCGGCACGCACTTCCGGACGATCAAGGAGCGCATCGACCTGCCCGTGTTCGCGTACGACGTCCCCGTTCGCACGCACGTCAAGCTGAGCGTGGACGTGGTCCGCGAACTCGCCGGCGACGGTGTGCTCGCCGGGGTGAAGGACTCCTCCGGCGACGATGCGGCATTCCGTCTCCTTACGCTCGCGACGGAGAACCTGCCGGAGTTCCGAGTATTCACCGGCCACGAGGTCGTCGTGGATGGCGCCCTGCTCGGCGGGGCGCACGGCGCTGTGCCGGGCCTCGCGAACGTCGACCCCGCTGGTTATGGCAGGCTCTACGCGGCCGCCGCCGAGGGCGACTGGGCCCGGGCACGGCGCGAACAGGATCGCCTCGCCCGCCTGTTCGGAATCGTGGAGGTCACGGAGGCCGGGGTGTCGGCAGGAGCGGCCGGACTCGGCGCGTTCAAGACCGCGCTGCAACTGCTCGGCGTCATCGCAAGCAACCGGATGAGCGAGCCGATGCGCTCGCTCGGCGCTGTCGAGACCGCACGCATCCGCGGCCTCCTCGAAGCGTCGGGGCTGCTGTGATCGAACGCCCGCCGGGGCCCCCCGGGGGCGCCACCGGAGAGGCTGTGTCGCACTCGGCTGAAGCTCCGCTCGCCGTGGGCGTCGATGTCGGTGGCACCAAGATCGACGCCCGCCTGGTCGGCGCACAGGGAGACGTCCTCGCTCACGCGCGGTCCGCCACGCCTGCCGCGGGCGGTCCGACCGTCGTCGCTGAGATCGCGACGCTAGTCGCCGCAGTGACGGCGGACCGCAATGCCGCAGAACTCGCAGGCGTCGGCATCGGCGCCGCCGGGATCATCGACCCCGAGACCGGGGACGTGCTCGATGCGACCGACGCCATCCCCGCGTGGAAGGGCGTCCGGCTCGCCGCGGACGTCGCCGCGCAGACCGGGCTGCGCGCGCGGGCGATCAACGACGTACACGCCCACGCTCTGGGCGAGTCCGTGCTCGCCGGTCTCCCCCGCGGTGCCTCGCTTCTCCTGATCGCGGTGGGCACGGGCGTCGGTGGCGCGTTCGTGAGCGACGGTGAGGTGGTCCGAGGCACGCACGGAGCCGCCGGGCACTTCGGGCACGTCGCATCTCCGCACGCCGTTGGCCTGGTCTGCCCCTGCGGCGGTCGCGGGCACGCAGAGGCCAGCGGGTCCGGTCCGGCGATCCTCGAGACTTACCGCCGCCTGGGCGGAACTGCGGTGGACACCGAGAGCGTCGCTGCTCTGGCACAGGACGGCGACGAGCGGGCGCAGTCCGCCGTCGGCCTCTCCGCGACGACCGTAGGCTGCCTCGTCGGCGGCCTCGTCAACAGCTTCGACCCGGACCTCGTCGTCGTCAGCGGCGGCGCGTCGCGCATCCCGGGCTGGTGGCAGACATTCGAGCGGGTCGCACGGCAAGAGGTCCTCCCGCTGCTCGCGTCGGTCGCCCTGCGGCCCAGCGCCGACCCTGCCGCTGCCTGCATCGGGGCGGCGAGTCTCGTCTTCGGAAAGGAAGCACCCGTATGACCGCCATCCTCGAATCCCTCGTGGGCCGGCTGATCGTGTCCGCCCAGGCGTACCCGGGCGAACCCATGCGCGATCCCCGGACGATGGTCGCCGTCTCACAATCCGCCGTGATGGGCGGAGCCGCAGCCATCCGGTTGCAGGGCCTGGACGACATCAGGCTCGGCGCGCAGACTCTCGACGTCCCGGTCATCGGACTGTGGAAAGACGGGAAGGACGGCGTCTTCATCACGCCGACCCTCGAGCATGCGCTGGCTGTGGCGAACGCGGGTGCGGACGTGGTCGCGCTCGACGGCACGCGTCGAGACCGGCCCGACGGCCGCTCCCTCGCAGAGGTCGTGAAGGCCCTCCGGAACGAGACCGGTGCGCTGATCATGGCCGACTGCGGCAGTGCCGGGGATGCCGTTGCGGCCGCGGAGGCGGGCGCCGACATCATTGGGACCACTCTCGCCGGCTACACCGGGGAGCGCCCGAAGGGCCAGGGTCCCGACCTCGACCTCATCGCCGAGCTCTCGGCGCTCGAGCTCGGCCGGTTGCTCGTGGCCGAGGGCCGCATCCATACTCCGGAGCACGCACGGCAGGCGCTGGAGGCCGGGGCCGCTTCCGTGGTGGTCGGCACCGCGATCACTCATCCGCAGACCATCACCTCCTGGTTCGCGCAGGCGGTCCGAGCCTGATGAGGACGGTGGTCAGCGCCTATGCGGCCTCGCCCGCGCACACGCGCTGGGATCCAGCGTTCGAGGAGCGCTTCCTCACCGAGCTGGTCACCCTGGAGGACGTCGACGCCCTGGAACTGCCCTGGCTCGGCCGCCTCCATCCCTTTGACGACGAGTGGTTGATCTCCCGATTGCCCGCGACCGAAGTAGTCGTCACTGCGCTGCCGTGGACCATGATGCGCTCGAAGGCATCGCCAGGCTATGGCCTGGCCTCGACCGATGCGGACGGCAGGGCGGATGCCGTGGCCGACCTCGACCGGATGCGCCGCGAACTCGCGCGCCTGCCGGTGATCCCGAGCGTCGTCCTGCTGCACACGGCCCCCCGCGGCGGCCCGGGTGCGGTCCACGCCCTCAGGGAATCGCTGGCAGCGATCGCATCGTGGGACTGGTGCGGCTCCGCGCTCGCGATCGAGCACTGCGACTCGGCCGTGCCGGGGCGCCCATTCGAAAAGGGTTTCCTCGACCTCGCCGACGAGCTTGCGGCACTCGAGGGGATAGCGGAAGCGGGGCTCTGGCTGAACTGGGGCCGGTGTGCCGTCGAACTACGCGACGCCATGGCGGTCACCGCGCAGGTCGCAGACACCGCCGCGTCGGGTCGCCTCCTGGGCCTCACGCTCTCCGGAGCCGCCGACAGGGACGGACCATACGGTCCGGCGTGGGCCGACGCCCACCTCCCGTTCGCCGAGGCGGATCCGCGGTCCGGCTCCCTGCTGACGCGTTCGGCAGCTCGCTCGGCTATCCGGGCAGCGCGGGACGCGCCGTGGCGCGGGCTCAAGGTGAGCCGACAGCCATGCGACGAGTCGGTCACCGAGGTGCTCGCGACAGTGGAGGCCAACCTCGCTGTCCTGCGAGAGGCCGAAAGGACACCTATGGCCGCGCTGGGTGCGGCGCTCGTTGGAGGAGCAGATGGCTGAAGTCGTGGTGGTGGCGGACAAGGAGGCGGCGGGCGAGCTCGCGGCGGAGTCGATCCAGCGGTTGATCGCCGCCAAGCCCGACGCGGTGCTGGGGCTGGCGACCGGGTCCACCCCGCTGCCGGTGTACCGGGCGCTGGCCCGGCGGATCTCCGAGTCGGGCCTGGATGTCTCGCACGTGCGTGGGTACGCCCTCGACGAGTACGTGGGGCTGCCTGCCGGTCACCCGGAGTCCTACCGGTCGGTCATCACCCGCGAGGTCGTCGAGCCGCTCGGCCTCACCCCCGCCCTCATCCACGTCCCCAACGGCGCCCTCGCGACGATCGAGCACGCCGGCGCCGACTACGAGAAGGCGATCGCGGAGTCCGGCGGCGTGGACGTACAGCTCCTCGGCATCGGCACCGACGGGCACATCGGCTTCAACGAACCGGGCTCGTCATTCGCGTCGGTCACCCGGGTGAAGACGCTGACCGAGCAGACCCGGCGCGACAACGCCCGCTTCTTCGCCAGCGAGGACGACGTTCCCATGCACTGCATCACCCAGGGTCTCTCCACCATCCTGAAGGCCCGACACCTGCTGCTGCTCGCGTTCGAGGACGGCAAAGCCGACGCCCTCGCCGGCGCCGTGGAGGGCCCGGTGTCGGCCTCCAACCCGGGCTCGGCCATCCAGCTGCACCCGCACGCGACCGTCCTCGTGGACGAAGCCGCCGCCTCCAAGCTGCGCAACATCGACTACTACCGCTACGCCTGCGACCACAAACCCGCCTGGCAAATGCTCTGAATCACACAAATCACGCCCCGGTCACCGCGAAATTGTGGCCACGCCCTGCGGAGCCTATCCAGAGAATGAAGTCACTGGCGCGCGACACAGCTAGGCGACACGAGCGGATTTGCCGGGATTCAGCGAAAGGGGCGACCGCCCATCACTTTCATCGCCGTGCCCGGAGCTCCGAGACTGACTTCAGAGAGTTGTCGGGTATGGAGACTGGTGGCTTGATCGGGACTTTCAGCAGGAGTGCTAAGTGCTGACGGAAACCCGAGGGAGCCGGCGTTGGCTCGTCACTCGGGGCGACAACCCCACGCCATGCCATTGCTCTCCGTGCTGCGCATGCCACCTCGAAAGCACGAGTAGGTCCAAAAATCGCACGAGCTCATCGCTTCGGGCCTCGCAGCTGAAAAGGTCGAGGATGCTCCTTCGATGTTTCCCTCGTTCGAGAACCACTCGCCATCTCGAGCGAAACGTCACCTTGAGCGCCGACGAGCACGAAGCTCGATGACGCGCCGGACACTCGCGCGACCCGGATATATCGACTTGTAAGTATCGGTATGTTTGAAGCCGAAATTTCTATGTTCACCCAAGATTGCCGCAGGGCTCCAGAGCCCCGCTGGCAGGCGAGCATGTTGCGTCGAATCCGCGAACCAGCATCGGTGGAGGCGATCGACGCTGCTGGGAACGAAATCGTGTTCAGCTATTGATAAAACGATCACAAAAATTGTATTGTTTGTTCACAGAGATACCCGAACGTTTACCCTAGCCCCTAAAGGAGTGCCCCATGCGTTACAAGGCCACACAGCTGGTCGTCGCAGTCGCGGCGGCAGCCAGCCTTCTTTCTCTGTCGGCGTGCGCCGAAGCCGGGTCGTCCGGCGGAGGCGACGTCAAGACGATCAAGTTCGTCGCCGCCGAGTACAGCCCGAAGACAGCGCCGTTCTGGCAGAACCTCGCCAAGGAGTTCAAGGCGAAGACCGGCATCACTGTCGATGTCCAGACCATCAGCTGGAACGACATCCACCAGCAGGTCAGCACCATGGTGCAGACCAACCAGGTCCCCGATGTCCTCAACCTCGACTCGTACGCGCAGTACGCGGCCGACGACCTGTTGTATCCCGCGTCGGACGTCGAGACAGCGCAGCTCCGCAGCGACATTCCGAAGAATCTCGCGGATTCCGGTGCGGTCGATGGGAAGAACTACGGAATCCCCCTCCTTGGCAGCGACTCCGTGCTGTTCTACAACACCGACCTCTTCCAGCAGGCCGGCATCACCGCCCCACCGACGACGATGGACGAGCTCAAGACTGATGCGCTGAAGATCAGCAAACTGCCGAGCAAGGTCGGCTTCGCCCTCTCGCTCAGCCCCGAGGCGCCGCACATCGACTACTCGACCTTCATGTTCAACATGGGCGGGGACTACATGAGCGGCGGCAAGTGGACCATCGACTCGGCCAAGAACGTCGCAGCCCTGCAGTACCTCGACGACCTCACCAAGTCCGGCGCGACCGAGGTCAACCCAGGCAACACGGGCCGTGTCGAGGGAACGTGGCAGCTCTTCGAAGCCGGTACCGCCGGCATGGTGATCGGTCAGAGCGGTCTCGCCGACCGCCTCAAGGGCGGCACGGTCAAGTACGCCACTGCGCCCTTCCCGTCCAGCCCGGGCGTCAAGCCGACGGGGCTCGCGATCGCCGACTACCTGATGGCGTTCAAGAAGCCGGGCAACCAGGACGCGGTCAAGAAGTTCCTGGCCTTCCTGTACGACGAGAAGAATTACACCACGTTCATCAAGAACGAGGGACTGCTCCCGGTGACGACATCGGCGCAGAAGCAGCTCGCCGACGACCCCGCCCTCGGCCCGTACATCGCCGGACTGGAGTCCGCGAAGTTCGCCCCCGTCGGAGAGCCGAACTGGGACAAGGTCCTCGGCGAGATGAAGAACTCTCTCGGCCTCGCCGTCAGCGGCAAGGATCCCAAGCAGGTGCTCGAGGGGATCCAGGCGGTAGCAACCTCCAAATGACCGTCCAGAAGCAAGCCCCCCTCGTCGGCCGACCGGCACGCCCGGCCGGCCGGCGGGGGCGCGCCACCTCCCCGCAGCGCCTCACTGCGCTTTCCTTTCTGATCTGGATCGGTCCGAGCGTCCTCATCATCGGCGCCATCGTCGTCTACCCGCTCTTCGAGACTGTGCGAGCCGCCTTCCAGGAATTCGCGCTCACCGGTGCGGTGAAGGGCTGGGCGGGATTCGACAACTTCGTCACGATCCTGACCGACCCCGACCTGCCCAGGGTCCTGATCAACACCGTCGTGTGGGTCGTGGTCGGAGTCTCGCTAACGACCGTACTCGCCCTGCCTCTCGCCCAGTTGCTCAATAAGCAGTTCTGGGGACGGCGACTCCTCCGCATCGCACTGATCTTCCCCTGGGCTGCGTCGATCGTCATGACGGCCATCGGGTTCCGCTGGATCCTCAATTACTACTACGGCGTCCTGAACCCGTTCCTGCTCTCGCTGCATCTCATCCCTCGCCCCATCGACTGGCTGGGCGACGAGCGGACGCTCCCCTGGGTCATGATTCTGACCGTCGTGTTCATTTCGCTTCCGTTCACGGCGTTCGCAATCCTCTCCGGCCTGAAGGGGATCCCGGACGAGGTCAACGAGGCCGCCCAGATCGACGGAGCGACCCGGTTGAAGACCTATCGTCACATCACGCTGCCACTGCTGCGCGGACCGCTGATGGTCACGGTGCTCCTGAACGCGATCTGGATCTTCAATTCGTTCCCGATCATCTACGTCCTGAACAAGAGCAACCCCGGGTACGCGAACGACACCACGATCACATTCATGTACAAGGTGGCGTTCCTGACTGAACGCGACATCGGCGCCGGCGCGGCGATGGCGGTCATCAACGTGGCCATCATCGGCATCTGCGTGGCCTTCTACGTGCGTCGCGCGAGATTGGACTGACGACATGGTGACCACCCGACGACTGCTCACCTCCGTGATCGCTCTGGCCCTGGCGGTGATCCTGTTCTCCCCGTACCTCGTCATGCTCTTCACGTCACTGAAACCCCAGGACGAGCTGACGATCACCCCGGGCACGCTGTTGCCCAAGGTCTGGGACTTCAGCAACTACGTCACCATGTGGACCTCGGCCCCGATCGCCCAGTACATGACCAACTCGCTGATCGTCGCCATCACCTCGACCGTCTTCGTGCTGATCATCGCGATCCCCGCGGCCTACGCCAGCGCCCGCTTCGAGTTCCGGGCGAGGCGCGCCTACCTGTTCTTCGTCCTCGTGGCACAGATTCTCGCCCCGATCGCCCTGATCGTCGGCCTCTACCGCGAGTTCGCGGCGTTCGGGCTGCTCGACAACCTCGCGGCGCTCGTGATCATCAACACGGCCTTCAACCTGTCCTTCGCGATCTGGCTGCTCCGCGGGTTCATCGCGACCGTGCCGGCGACGCTCGAGGAGGCGGCATGGATGGACGGCGCCTCACGGGGCCGCGCACTCATCACCATCGTGATCCCGGTCATCCGGCCAGGTATCGTGACCGCCGGGATCTACGCCTTCATCGCGGCCTGGAACGAGTTCATCGTCGGCCTCACGCTCATCAGCACGGACAGCAAGAAACCGCTCCAGGTCGGGATCACCCAGTTCATCGGACGTGACCAGATCGAATGGCAGCACCTCTTCGCCACGGCTCTGATCTCAATCATCCCCGTCGTGATCCTCTTCCTGCTCGTCGAACGTCATCTGGTCGGAGGCCTCACCGAGGGCAGCGTCAAGTGACAAAGACCGGAGGGCTCGCCTATCTCATCGGGACGCTCGACCCGTTCGAGGCCGCCACTGCCGGCGGCACGTGCGTTCTGGACCACACGCATGATGCGATCTTCCGCCGCAGCCCCATCACCGGGCGCCGAGAGGCCGCCGTCGCCGCCGGACCGAGCCGCCGGACGGGAGAGAACGACTACCTGCTCGACCTCGCGGAGGGTCTCGCCTTCCACGACGGAGCACCGGTCACGGCGGACGACGTCGCCGCGAGCATCGAAGCGGCCGTCGGAGCAGGCACGACCAAGAGTCGACTCCTCGGCGCCCAGTTGAGCGGCATCGTGGCGGCGCGACCGATAGGCCTCGGCTCCGTACTCATTGAGACGGCCGGCCCGAGACCGCTCCTCGATGACCGGCTCGCCCTGGTCCGGGTCGTTCCCGCAGCGTACGCCCATCCCGGCGTCGCTGCGGGAGCGCCGGGCACGGGTCCGTTCCGGATCGTCGAGTCGGGCGAGCTCGGCGCGCTCCTCGAGCCGGCGCGCGGAGGGGCGGGCGCGGAGGCAGTCCGGCTCTCGGCGCACATCGACGGGGACGACCGCACCGACGCTTTGCTCGACGGAGCTCAGCTCGCGATCGAGGACCCGCCGCTCGATCGTCACACCGAGATCCTGGAGCGCGGGTTCCGCCTCGAGTGGACGCGGAGCCAGAACATCCTGTGGATGATGTTCAACTGCGGTCACCCGATCCTCGCCGACGCGCCAGTCCGCCGCGCGATCATGCAGGCCATCGATCCGGCGGCGCTGTCGGCGCGAGCGAACGGCGGCCGTCTGGCGGCCGCGGACTCGCTACTCCCGCGGTGGCACCCCGAATACGCGTCCGCCCCCGCTCACCCCCGGTTCAGTCCGGCGGAGGCACGCCGCGCACTTCGAGCGGCAGGATTCGCTGACGGCCTGCGCCTGCAGCTCACCGTGTCGAGCGTCACCTGGGTGGAGCACACAGCACCGCTGATCGTCGAACAGCTTGCGGCGGTAGGTGTGGAAGCCGAGATCGTTGTGCGTCACACCTCCGAGCTGTTCACGGACGACGTACCGGCCGGCCGGTTCGAACTACTCCTCTCCTCCGGCGACCCGTCCTCTTTCGCTCTCGACGGCGAGTTCATCCTGCGCTGGTACCTCACGGGCACCTGGGCGCGCGAGTACTGCCACGCCGGCGGCCCCGACATCGACCGCCTGGAGCGACTGCTCGACGAAGCGCGGTCGGCCGTCGACCCCGCACGGCGGCGTGACCTGCTGGCGGAGGCCCAGCGGCGCGGCGCCGAGGCCGCCTTCGTCGTGCCGATCGGGCACCGGCAGCAGCCGACGGCGTGGTCGGGTCGCCTCGCCGGGTTCAGGCCGTCGAGGACGACCGGGCTCAGCTTTCGTTGAGACCGGAGAGGAACTCGGCGACCGCCCGCCGTGTCTCCGGGACGATGCCGGCCAGTCCGATCGGCGCGGCTCCGCCGAGCGCCACCGCGGTCGAACCGCCGTCTACGGGGAGCACCGCGCCACTGATCCACGCCGATTCGTCGCTCGCCAGGAACAGCACCGCCTGGGCGACATCCTCAGCACGTCCCGCTCGCGGCAGCGGTTGCAGAGTGACCGTGCGCTGCTCCATGAACTCCACGAACGCGGCCGTGTGCTGCTCGGGGATGCCCAGAGCCCGCGCGCTCCCCGGTGTGGTGATCGCGCCAGGAGCGACAGCGTTGGAGCGGATGCCGAGTGGTGCGAGCTCGGCGGTGGCGGCACGGACGATGCCGATGACCGCATGCTTGGCGATCGTGTACGCGGCGGGCCCCCAGCCGCCTTCGGCGGCGGCGACGCTGGCTGTTGAGACGATCACGCCGCCGCCGCCCTGCTCGATGAACCGGCGGGAGGCGTGGCGATGTCCCGAGAGTACCGAGGCAGCGACAAGGTCGACTGTCGCTAGGAAGCCGCCGGGCGTGAGCTCGGCAAGCGCGGCACGGTCGCCCGAGGCCGCCGCGTTGTTGACCATGATGTCGAGCCTGCCGAACTCGGTGACGGCGGACGCCACGAGGGCCGCGATGTCGTCGTCCGCCGTGACGTCCGAGCGGCGGAAGATCGCACGGCCCAGGTGACGTGCCGCGACGGCGACACCGCGTTCGTCGTCCAGGTCGCCGATCACGACCTTCGCACCCTGGGCGACGAAGAGCTCGACGATCGCCTCGCCGATCCCGTTCGCGCCGCCTGTCACGACGGCGACCTTGTCGGCCAGCCGTCCGCGCTTCCGGACCGGGTTCATCCCGGCAGCCTATCGAGAGCGCGAGCGAGCAGGGGCCCGAGCCGCTCGGCAATCACGGTGTACCCGTCTGGTCCGGGATGCAGCCCGTCCACGAGCAGCGACGAATCCTGCATGCCGAAGATCTGTGAGCCGTCGATGAGCAACAGCTCGGAATCCCCCCGGACCTGCCGGAGCGTGATCGCCTCGTGGACGATGCCTCGAATCTCCGCGAGGGTGAGACCATCGCCGTTGGGCGTCTGCTCACGGGCGGGCGAGACGATCGGGCTGATGACGACGAGAGGGGTCCGCGGGTGGCCGTCGCGCACGGTGGCGATGAAGCCCTCGACTGCTCCTCCGAGCGTTCGGCGCGGGAACGTCGAGGCGCCCCAGACGTTGATCCCGAGGCAGAGCGAGATGAGGTCCGCCGACGTGGCGCGGATGTGTCGCGCCACAGCCGCGTCCAGGTGGCATTGCCCGGCGAAGCCGAGCCCGGTCAGCGACCAGCCCTGATCGGCTGACACCAGGGCGGGCCACGTCTCGCTCGGCCCCGCGGCCTGCTCGCACTGGGTCACCGAGCTGCCATAGGCCACCCACCGGAGCCGCCCGCTCGGCTCCACCGGCTCGACCCGTGAGGCGTCGGGGAGGGAGAGCCGTCCGATCGTCGCGACGCCGAACTGCGGCAGCCAGATCGTCACCCTCTTCTCGCCGGCGCCGAGTTCGGCGACGAGCCGTCCCCTGCTTCGCGGCAGGTGGCGCCGAACGAGCCTGCCGTCGACCATCACATCGAATGGCGCCGTGGCGCCGGAGACGCCCTCAGGCATAGTCACCTCGACATCGAGCTCGAGTCGGGGCGCATCGGTGACGAACTCCAGTCGACCTCCAGCCGGCATGTCCGCGACCGCGAGGAGCTCGGGATGGACACTGAGGCGGTCGACGGTCCGCGGCAGCCGGTGTGGGCGCAGCCGGCCGTCCACGTGGGCGAGCTCCGCGACGCCGGCGACGGAGATCCGCGGGTCGTCGATGGTCAACTCCATGCGCCCTCCAGTGTCAGTTCTGCGGGAAACCCAGGTTCAGTCCGCCGTGGGACGGGTCCAGCCACCGGGAGGTCACAGCCTTCTGCCGGGTGTAGAACTGGAACCCGGCCTCGCCGTAGGCCTTGGTGTCACCGAACAGCGAGTCCTTGAAACCGCCGAACGGGTAGTAGGCGACGGGAACCGGAATCGGCACGTTGATGCCGACCATGCCGACATGGACGGCCCGCTGGAAGCGCCGGGCAGCGCCGCCGTCGTTGGTGAAGACAGCGGTACCGTTGCCGTAGGCTCCGCTGTTGATGAGTTCGACGCCGGACTCATAGTCGGCGACGCGCACGATCGAGAGCACCGGTCCGAAGATCTCTTCGGTATAGGCCTTGGAGTCGACGGGTACGCGGTCAAGGAGGGTCGGACCGAGCCAGAATCCCTCGACGGCGCCGTCGACGGCGACGTCCCGGCCGTCGATGACGACCGTCGCGCCGTCGTCCTTGGCGATGTCGATGTACGAGGCGACGCGGTCACGATGCTGCTCGGTGATGAGCGGGCCCATGTCGCAGTCGCGCCGGCCATCGCCGATGCGGAGGGTGGCGACACGGTCGCGGATCCTCTCGATGAGCTCGTCGGCCACGGGCTCCACGGCGACGACCACCGAGATCGCCATGCAGCGTTCACCCGCAGAGCCGAAGCCGGCGTTCACGGCCGCGTCGGCTGCGAGGTCGAGGTCCGCGTCCGGCAGGACGAGCATGTGGTTCTTCGCACCGCCGAGCGCCTGGACGCGCTTGCCTTTCGCCGCCGCCGTCCGGTAAATGTACTGGGCGATCGGGGTCGACCCGACGAACGAGACCGCCTGGATGTCGGGATGATCCAAGAGGCCGTCCACAGCGTCCTTGTCGCCGTGCAGGACGTTGAACACCCCGTCCGGGAGGCCGGCCTCCTTCCACAGGGCGGCCAGCCAATTCGCGGCCGACGGGTCCTTCTCGCTCGGCTTGAGCACCACCGTGTTACCGGCCGCGATCGCGACCGGGAAGAACCACAGAGGGACCATGGCCGGGAAGTTGAACGGGCTGATGATCGCCACCGCGCCCAGGGGTTCGTTCACCGAGTACACGTCGACTCCCGTCGACACGTTCTGCGAGTATCCGCCCTTGAGCAGATGCGGGAACCCCGTGGCCAGCTCGACCACCTCGAGCCCGCGAGCGATCTCGCCGGCCGCGTCCGAAAGAACTTTTCCGTGCTCCGAGGTGATGATCTCCGCCAGCTCACCCGAGCGCGCGTCGAGCAGCTCGCGGAACCGGAAGAGCACGCGCTGCCGCCGGGCCAGCGAAGTCTCGCTCCAGGCGGGGAAGGCGCGCACCGCAGCCGAGACGGCCGCCTCGATCTCATCGGCTCCGGCGAGCGCGACTTCCTTCGTGACCGTGCCTACAGCGGGGTCGTAGACGGGCGCGGTGCGGTCCGACGTTCCCGACGTCGGTGCTCCGTCGATCCAGTGCGGGATGTGCGTAAGGGATGAGTTCATTTCGTGATGTGCTTCCTGTTCGGTTGCCGCGGGTCAGCCGGCCCGCTGGATGCTGCGGAGCGCGAAGAACGAGCCGCAGAAGATGATGACGAGCATGACCGTCGCGACCGCGGCTCCCTTCCCGACCTCCAGGTAGTTGAATGCGTAGAAATAGGCGTGCAGGTCGAGGGTCTCCGTCGCGTTGCCGGGACCGCCGCCGGTCATGATGTAGATGGTGTCGAAGCGCCGGATCGCGTCCATCACCCGGAACAGCACTGTCAGGTAGATCATCGGCTTGAGCAGCGGCAGAGTGACGTGCCAGAAGGTGCGCCAGCCGTTCGCGCCATCGACCTTCGCCGCCTCGTACACGTCGGTCGGTATCGACCCCAGTCCGGCGAGGAGGATGACCACCACGAACGGCGTCGAGAGCCAGACATCGGCGCCGATGACCGCTGGCATGGCCGTCGCAGCGTTCCCGAGCCAGTCCACCGGGGGGATTCCGACGAGCGACAGCAGATAGTTGACCATCCCGGAATCGGTGTTGTACAGCATCCGCCAGAGCAGGCCCACCACCACGGGTGTCGTCATCATCGGAATGATGTAGAGCGAGCGGAGCACCTTGGCGCCGCGGAAGTCCTCATTCAAGAGCAGAGCGATCACGGCGCCGATGGCCAGCTGGATCACGACCGTCACGATCACCTGGTACGCCGTCAGCCCGAGCGAATGCCAGAACGCGGGGTCGAGGGCCAGGTCGACGAAGTTCTTGAGCCCGACGAAGGCGGCGCCGGCCGGATCGCCCAGATTCCAGTCCAGCAGGCTCGTGTAGAGCGAGAGGACCAGGGGCACGACCGTCAGAAGGAAAAGCAGCACGAACGGCGGCCCGATCAGGATCCACCAGGTGTATCGATCGTCGCGTCCGCGACCGATCCGTGTCAGCGCTCTCCTCCGGACGAGACCGGTCGCGGCGTCCGCCTTCGCCGTCGTCATTTCAGGAGCTCTTTGATCTGGTTGTTGGCGGTGGTCATCGCCTCCTGCGGATTCGCCTGTCCGCTGAGCACCTGCGAGAGCGCGAGCGAGAGGTCACCGCGGATCTGGGTGCCTTGCGGGATGACCGGCGAGTAGAGCGGGTTCGCCTGCTCGATGGCTGTGGAGAGCGCCTTAAGGAAGTCGGGGTTGAAGGCCTTCCGCACTGCCGGGTCGGCGAGGGCGTCCGCCCTGGCGGGCGATCCGTTGGTTCCGGAGACGGCCTGACCGACGGCCACCTTCTTGTCCGTGAGGAACTGGATGAGCTTCCACGCAGCATCGGGGTTCTTCGTGGTGTCCACCATTGAGAAGCCCCAGATGGCGCCGACGATGTAGCCGCTTCCCGAGCCCTTCGGTGCGGCGTACCCCACGTTGCCGGCGATCGTCGACTTCGTCTTGTCCTCCAACGTCGGCCCGAGCTGGGCGGCGTCGAGCCACATCGCTGCCTTACCCTGCTGCATCGCGGTCTGAGCCTCGAGATAGCTGTAGTTCGATGCGCCCGCCGGTGCATACTTCGTCATCAGCTGCGTGTACTGCTCCGTCGTCTTGATGGCGGCAGGGTCGGTCAACACGTCGTACTTCGGCTTGCCGTTAGCGTCGGCCCAGCGCCCTCCGTTCAGGAACCACTGCATGATCCACGAGAAGGAGTTGTCGTTGCCTTCCCGGGTGCCGCGCGCGACGAAACCGGCCTGACCCGCGTCGGGCTTGGTGAGCTTCTTGGCATCCGCGACGATCTCGGACATCGTCCGGGGCGGGTCTGCCGGGTCGAGGCCTGCGGCCTCGAACATCTTCTTGTTGTAGAAGAGCAGATCGGCGCCGACCTGGTACGGCATGGTGTACGTGGCTTTGTCGATCTGGATGGTCTTGAGCAATTGCGAAGAGAACCCGTCCGTGTAGCTCGTGGGGGTCTTGCTGGTGTCGTCGAGGTACGAGTCCAGTGGCTTGAGCCATTTGGAGGCCACCAACGTGCTCAGGTTCTTGGCGCCCGCCTCGACGACGTCGTACTGGCCGGACTTGCTGCCGAGCGAGACGCTGAGCTTCGCGTCCATGCCCGATTCGGGGACCAGATCGACATTCACGGTGATGCCGGTCTCCTTCTCGAACTCAGGGATGTAGATCGCCTTGAGCTCTTTGGTCGAGTCGGTGTCGATCAGCATGAGGTTCAGCGTCTTCGACCCCGAATCGCCGCCACCGGCCGAACAACCGGACATGGCCAGCGTCGTGACGACGGCCGCCGCGGCAGCCACAGTGGAAAGAACTACCTTGCTTCTGCGCATGGATGTACTCCTGAGGGGTGGGTGATGAGTGATGCGGTGGTGCAGTGTTCCGGCCGCGATGGCGTACTACTTGACGGCTCCGGCCGTCAGACCGCGCACGAGGCCCTTCTGTGCGAAGGCGGTGAAGAGGAGCACGGGCAGGAGCACGAGCACGGCGGCGGCGGCGAGCTGCCCCCAGTCCACGCCCGCGTAGCTGATGAAGCCTTGGATGGCGACGGGGGCCGTGCTCGTGTTGCGACCCGAGAGGATCAGCGGGTAGAAGAACTCGTTCCACGACATGATGAACGAGAAGATGGCGCAGGTCGCGATGCCGGGCAGTGCCGTCGGCAGAACGATCCGGAAGAGGGCCTGTATCCGAGTGCAGCCGTCGACGCGGGCAGCCTCCTCGAGTTCGATCGGGACCGACCTGAAGTAACCCGTCATGATCCACGTGACGAACGGCAGCGTGATGGTCATGTAGACCAGGACGAGCGCGACGTATGTGTCCAACAGACCGAGCGTGCGGAACATCAGGTAGAACGGGAGCGCGAATCCCATCGCCGGCGCCATCCTGACGAGGATGATCCAGAGCCCGATGAACCTGCTCGTGCGACCGGACGTCCGGGCGAGGGTATAGCCGGCGGTGACTCCGAAGAGCAGGGAGAACGTCGTCGTCGCGAGCACCACGATGATGCTGTTGACGTACGAGCCGATGAAGTCGCCCTGTTGCAGTACTTTCGTGAAGTTGTCCCAGACCGGCTGGAAGATCAACTTGGGCGGCATCGCGAACGCGTCGACGTTCGTCTTGAACGCGGTGGTGAACAGCCAGACCAGCGGTAACAGGCTGCCGATGACGATGACGTATGCAAGCGTGATCCGAAGGGGGCGAAGGGGCGACCGCCGGGCTCCCGCCGCGCTCATCCGGGGATCACCTGGACCTTGATGGTGTCCGCGTCGCGATCGGAGAGGATGTCGAATGCCGCCTGCGCCTCCTCGAGCGGGAAGCTGTGCGTGATGATCTGCTTGAGGTCGATCCGGCCGGCGCCCACGAGCCGGATGCCCAGTTCCGTCTCGTCGTTGGCGCCGGTGCAGCCGACGATGTCGACCTCCTTGTGGAGGATGCGCATGAGCGGGAGCGTCACGGTGTCTTGGACGGCACCGAAGAACATCACGCGTCCGCGCTTGCGGACGATGTGGATCGCGTCCTGGTACGTCGCGTCGATTCCGACGGACTCGATGACGACGTCGGCCCCGACGCCTCCGGTCAGCTCTGCGACGCGGTCGCGGAGATTTTCTCTCAGCGGGTTGAGGACCACGTCGGCCCCTGTGCGGGCGGCGACACCCAGCCGGAAGTCCGAGGTGTCGGACACGATCAGCGTGCCCGCGCCGGCGAGCGCGGCCGCCTGCACCATGCAGAGGCCGAGCGTTCCAGCACCGATGACGACGACGGTGTCGCCGAGCTTAATGTGCGCGCGGTTCACGACGTGCAGGGCGTTGGACAGCGGCTCGATCATCGCAGCCTCCGCCATCGTCATGGTGTCCGGGACCGGGAAGACCTGGACTTCCTCCACCGCGACCAGCTCAGCCATTCCGCCCTGCTCGAAGCCGCGGAGGCTCGACCCGAGGACGCGCTTGTTCTCGCAAATCGAGATCCACCCGTTCCGACAGGCGTCGCAGTGACCGCACCGGACCTGAGGGTCGACGGCCACCTTCTGCCCGGGGCGCACACGGGTGACGGCCTCGCCGACCGAGACGACCTCGCCGGCGATCTCGTGGCTCATGATCAGCCCCTCGCGACGAGAGGTGCCGGCGTCGTCGAGGAACCCGTGGAGGTCGGATCCGCAGATGCCCGCGGCGCGGACCCGGATGAGAACTGAGGTCGGACCGACCGGTGGATCGGCGACCTCGTCGGTCCGCAGGGTCTTGTGACCGTTGTCGAGATGGATGACTGCCGCTTTCATTTCTGCTCGCTCCCGTTCCTGATTTCGTGGGTGGCGGAGATGAACTCCGCGAATGCTGACGCCGGGTCCGCAGCGCTGAGGAGGGGCTCGCCCTGCACGATCACCGAGGCACCAGCAGCGACCGCGGCGCGGCTCTCCGTAAGGTCGTACGTCGCATAGGACACCGCTGTGTCAACTGCTGCGACCACATCCGCGAGCTGCCGAATGGGCGACCCGTCCGGCGCCGCCCGCTTCTGATCGACTCCGAAATGGACCATGAGAAAGGGGGCCCGCTCATAGCGACGCGCTGCCGCGACCGGATCGGCGACGTTGAACAGGTCGACCGTGATGTCGACGCCGTGGCGCACCCCGGCCTCGATCGCCTCGAGGACGGTGGTCTCGGGCGCCAGCGCCGACACGGTGACATTGTGGGCGCCCATTGCCGCAGCGGCGGCCACGTAGCGGTCGGCGGCCGCGATGATCATGATGTCGAGGAGCACGTACGTGCGCGTCGAGAGGTCCTGGACCAGTTCGCGGACGCCGTTGAGACCTTCGAACTCGACCAGGGGTTTGCCGATCTCGATCCAGTCGGCCCCGGCCGCCAGGGCGGCGTCACTGAGCTCTCTGGCACGGATGACACTGGTGGTATCGACGGCGATCTGGACACGAACATCAGACATCGCGTTCTCGGCCTCTTTTCCGGTTAGGACCACTATGGCGTAACTATTTGATCAAGTATTACACAAGAACTGTTCGTTTAGATCTCATAGTCAAACAATTCGGCGATCGATTCAGGTTCTGCACTGATTATTCGGACGCTGCGAATGTTCGAAATCTGTTCGGAGTCTGGTAGACACGGAGTCGTGAAACGCAACCGCCAGAGCGATATCGTCCAGACTCTCGACGCAGAAGGCATGCTGGGGGTCACCGAACTCAGCGAGCGGTTCGACGTGTCGGAGATGACGATCCGCCGCGACCTGCTCGAGTTGGAGAACGCCGGCCTGATCCGCCGTGTGCACGGGGGTGCAACGCGTGCACTCGGTCGCGCCTACGAGCCTCCGTTCCGCATGCGGCAGGCCAGCGGCCTCGCAAGCAAGCAGGCGATCGCGCGAGCCGCGGCCGCCTTGATCGACGAGGGCGACGCCATCGGGCTGGACGTCGGATCGACCGTGCTGGAGATGGTGCCCGAGTTCATCGACGTCGACAACCTGACCGTCGTCACCGCGAGCCTCCGCGTCGCCACCCGGGTCGCAGAGCTCCATGCCCTGGAGCACTCGGTGCGCCTGATCGTCACCGGAGGCGTCACCCGGGCCGACGAGCTGTCGCTGATCGGGCAGTCGGCCGTCGAGTTCTACCGGAGCATCCGCCTGGACAAAGCGTTCATCTCCGTCGGCGGCATCGGCGCAGACGGTACCGGCACCGAGTTCAACCTCGAGGACGCCGAGGTCAAGCGGGCGATGATCCAGTCGTCCAACGACGTCATCGTGCTCGCCGACTCCTCGAAACTGGGTCAGACGGGCTTCGCATTCGTGGTCGACCTCCGCCGCACGCTGCGCCTCATCACCGACTCGGGCGCGGACCCGGAGATCCTCGAGCAGTTGCGCTCCGAAGGGGTCACCGTCGACGTCGTCGACGTCGTCGACATCGGCTGAACCTCACCAGGCGGCCTCGCCCGCCAGCAGCAGCGGCTCGCCGTCTAGCAGGATGTCTCCCGGGCCGCCGCCGGAAACTCCTCGCAGGTCCTTCACGATGTCCCAGTGCAGCGACGAGCTGTTCACACCGCCGCACTGCGGATAGGCCCGGCCGAGCGCGATGTGCGCGGTGCCGAGGATCTTCTCGTCGAACAGCAGGTCGCCCGTCATCGTGCGCATCCCGCCATTGAGGCCGATCCCCAGCTCCCCGACGCGCCGCGAGCCGGAGTCGGTGTCGAGGAGCGCCCTCGCGACGTCCTGGCCGCGCTTTGCTCGGACCTCGCGGACCAAGCCCGCCTCGAACTCGAGCGCCAGGCCCTCGATACACTCCCCCGCGAAGTAGAAGCGCTCGGGGAACGAGATGTGACCATCGACGTCGGTCTCGACCGGCGCGGTTGCCAGCTCCCCGTCGGGCCAGTTCGCCTCGCCGGCGAACACCACGGTTCTCCGGCCTGCGACGGAGAGGCTCAGGTCGGTGTCGTGGGAGACCAGCCTGACGGTCCGAGCTGCCTCGAGCCGCCGCGCTAGCCCCTCCCACTCCGGCCGGACGGAGTCCCAGTCCATCAAGCAGCCCGCGAAGAACTCGTCGAACAGGGTGGTCGCGTCGATTCCGATGTATTCGGCCCACTCCGCCGTCGGAACGCGCACGATGGCCCACCGGTCCAGACCCCAGCGCAGCGACGAGATGAGCCCCTTTCCTGCACGTTGCGCAGCGACCCGCGCGGCGAGCTCCGCGTCGCCCATCCCGGCCGGCCGCGGCTCTGGGGGCAGCATCCCGCGGAACGAGACGTGGACATCGGCCCCGAGCAGGGAGGCCTCTTCCAGCGCCGGCTTGGTCGCGAGGACCGGTACGGACGCGAAGCGGAGGGCGAGGGAATCAAGGTGCTCATCTGCGAGGACGACGTGCGGGATCCCGCCGCGCTCATAGACCTTCTCGCAGAAGGCGCGAACGACAGGGAAGCTGCCGGCGTCGGTCAGGAAGACGCTGACCCGGTCCCCCGCTACTATTCGGAGGCCGTCGGCGACAGCGTCGGCGACGCGAAGCCAGGGGAGGTCGGGGATGGATTCCAAGTTCAACGTCCTTCCGACGAGAGGGCATGCATGACGGGAGTGACCGCGGACTGCAGGCGACTCCACAGCCGAGCGCGATCGAGATAAAAGGGGTGCAGCGTGGCGTCCGGGTGAATCGTCTCGGCGACGGTCACCCAGCGGAGGACGTCGTCGACGTTCTCGACAGCTCCGACTGCGAGTGCGGCGAGCATGGCGTCGCCGAACGCCGCTCCTGCGTCGGGCACGACCTCCTGGGCCGCCCCGGTCACCGTCGAGATGAGCTGGGTCCACAAGCCGTTGCGGGTGCCGCCGCCCGCCGCCCGGACGCGAACGGGCGCTGCGCCAGCGGCGGTGTATGTCGCGAAGACCTCGCCGACACCGAACGCGATACCTTCCAGGAGTGCGCGATAGACATCGGCTTGCGACGTGGTCAGGCTCAAACCGACGATCGCGCCGCGCAGGTCCGGATCGTCGAGCGGCGTGCGTTCGCCGCTGAAGTGGGGCAGTGCGAGGAGGCCGCCCGCACCGGGAGACGACCCCGACGCCTCCTCGGCGAGCTCAGCGAACACCCCGGGCCGGCTCGGATCGCGTCCAGTCAGCCTCGCGAACCAGCGCGTGACCGTTCCGGCCGTCGATGTCCCGGCCGCCAGCACAGAGGTACCTGGGAACAGATAGGGCGCTGAATACAGCCCGGGGGTGGGGCGTGGCTCGGACAGAACCTCGATGAAGAAGTGGCTCGACCCGTACATCGCCATCAGCTCGCCAGCCCGAGCGACGCCGGCGCTGAGCGCTTCGACGAGCGCGTCGGAGCTGCCGACGAGCACTGCCGCCCCGACCGGAAGCCCGGTGACTGCCGCCGCCGCCGCCGTGACCCGCCCGGCGATCTCACCGGCCCAAGCGAGTTCGGGCAGTTCCTGCTCCGTCGCGATGTCTTCGACGCCGTCGTTGCGCCAGCGCCGCTCCGCCAGGTCGTAGAGGGGGTGGAAGTAGGCGGCCGTCGCGTGGTCGATCACCCATCGGCCGGTCAACCGGCCGACGAGGAAGCTCTGGCACGTGACGTAACGTTCCGCCCGAGCGGCCACGTCGGGTTCATTGTCGCGGATCCATGCAATCTTCGGTCCCGCGGACTGACTGCTCAGGCCGTTGCCGCAACGGGCGAACACCTCCGACAGGCCCAGGCGCGCGTACAGGCGCTCGATCTGGGCCTCGGCTCGCGTGTCGACGCCGTACAGGATCGCCGGCCGCAACGGACGACCGTCGCGGTCGATCGGCAGGACGCACGGCCCGATGCCGCTGCAGCAGATCGCCTCGATGTCGAGAGTGCCTGCGGCCTCCGTCAACTCCCGCGCGAGCTCGCAGAAGTCACCCCACCAGGTCCGCTCAGCATCGTGCTCCACGTGGCCGGGGCGGGGGGTGAGGATATCGTGGGCGCGAACCGCCCGCGCGACGATCCGGCCGGAGAAATCGACGAGCACGCCTTTCGACTCGAACGTTCCGATGTCGATTCCGATGACTGCCGGCATTCGTGCTCCTCACGCCCCCGTTCGATCAGACCAGGCTCATGCGGACGTCGTCAACAGCCTGCATGAGCTCGCGCACACGGGTCACCTCCGCGGCGTTCTCGAACTTGCCGTCCACCTTGAACGCCGTGCCGACGATCGCTGCGTCGGCGATGGACAACTGCAGCTGAGCAGTCTCGGCGCGGACCCCGGTGTTCACGATCACGGGAGTGTCGCCCGCGTTGTCCTTCACGATGCGGAGCGCAGCGGTGTCGGTTGCCGCGCCGGCGGTGAGACCGGAGACGCACAACGCGTCCGGGTTGGCATTGAAGACGGTCGACCGAGTGATCTCGTCAAGGGTCCGTGCCCCGAGATACGACGTCGCTTCAGGCACGATGTTGAAGATCATGCGCACATCGCTCGCGCCGATCCGCGCACGATGCCGCGCCGACGCTCCGATGTTGGTGTCCCACAGCCCGAAATCACTGGCGTAGACGCCGGTGTAGATCTCCCGGACGAATCGCGCACCCGTCGCGGCGGCGAGGTCGAGCGATGCGATCCCGTCCCACAGCACGTTCACCCCGAACGGGACGACGAGCTCGGTGGCGAGCTCACCGATCACCGTGGCCATGCTGATCGCCGTGATCGGCTCGGTCTTCGTGAGGTACGGAAGGCTGAACTCGTTCGAGATCAGGATGCCGTCAACGCCACCGCTCTGGAGTGCGTCGAGTTCCCGCTTGGCCTGATCGATCACCCCTCGCATTCCCGTCCCGCTGTCGAAGCCCGGGTCGCCGGGCAACGGTCGCAGATGAAGCATGGCGATCACCGGCTTCCTCACCGGAAAGATCTCGTTCAGCCAGCTCATGGGACTCCTTTCAGGTTCCGACCACCGCCGGAATGTTCGTTCGATGTTTAGTTTATACATCCTCACTGTGCTTTTGCGCCACTCGGACGAAGAGATCGCTCACGCGATCAGCCACGGGGAGCCCGTGCCCACCACGCCAGGACCACGGCCTTCGAGCAGGGCGATTCAGGGCGGCGACGTATTACTCGAGCGAGATCGGCCTCCCGCGGCGCAGCCGCCCGCACGGGACAATGGAAGCGCCCCCGCTCAGCGCGCGAGCGCCGAAGCGCGCCACGCCGTGTAGGCGAGCCCCGCCGACGAGGGGACGCGCTCCCCCAGCGGTGCGAGTGCTCGGACGATGCCGCCCGGCTCGTCGAGACGCAGCGTGGCGTCGGCGGGCACGTCCTCCAACTCGGGCACGTCCCAGCCCACCGCGAACGTGCTGTCGGCCGTGCGCACCCCGGGCAGGATGCCGGGCAGGTCGGCGGCGGCGGTGCGCCCGCGCACGGAGGTCTCCCGGACGAGCGCGCGTGCGTCCCGGCCCAGGACGACCGTGAGGGAGCGGGTGACGTCGGCGCCGGTGGCGGCGACGATCGGGGCGCCGTCGTACAGGAACGAGCCGCCGTCGCCGACGTGGACGACCATCGACAGCGAGGAGGCCACGCCGCCGGCGTCGTGCGCGACATCGACCTGGGTTTGGCAGAGGGCGTGCGATCGCGCTGTACAAGATCGAATTGATCCGCAACGGCTCGCCTTTCCGGACCGGGCGGCTGCGCTGGATCGATGACGTCGAATCGGTCACCGCCGACTGGATCGATTGGTACAACGCGCGGCGTCTGTACTCGACCATAGGCGATGGCCCACCGGACGGCTCGAGTCCGCGCACCACCTTGACCACGAGGCGCTATCGCACCCGACGCTGGCACACGCTGAGTTCGCCAGTCACTCGTTCATCCGGTACCCGTCACTGTGGTGTCCGACGCGGAAGCACCGTTCTAGCCGACCGGGACAGACCCTCGGGGTCCGGGGCCGGTCGCTCGCGTGGCGTCTCGAGAATGACATCCATCGTTGACGGCAAATTCGACGATCGCCGCACTCTCCGCGGGACGACCGACAGCGGGCAGGGATCCTGCGCATCCTGCACTCGAAATCGTTCGACTGTGGGACAGCAACCTCGACATCCACCGGGCGGTGACTCAATGATCACACGTGGGTGTCGGCTTCCGGACGCAACGCGATCGGCAGCGGCTGGCTGTAGTGGGGCTCATCCAGGAGCTCGGCTTGCAGATTCCACAACAGCGCTTTGAGCTCCTCGCGGGTCTCGCGGTATCTCGGATCGTTGTAGACGTTCTTGAGCTCCTCGGGATCTGAGCGGAGGTCGTAGAGTTCCCATTCGGGCGGGTAGGCGAAGGGAGAAGAACCGGGGAGGCCCATTCCGTCGTTGTAGAAGTAGATGAGCTTCATGTTGTCCGTGCGAATTCCGTAATGGGCAAGGGCGTGGTGGTTCACATCGTCGTTCTCGAAGTAGCGGTAGTACATGGCGGGACGCGTCGGACGGTTCGGATCGACGGTCAGCTGGGGCAAGAAGCTCGTCCCCTGCATCCGCGGATGTGGGTCGACCCCGGCAGCCTCAAGGATGGTCTGAGCAAAGTCGACATTAGTGACGATCTGGGTGAGGGGCTCGTCCCGAGGCGCGATCCGATTCGGGTAACTGATGAGGAGGGGCATTCTCAGTGCCTCGTCGTACATGAACCGTTTGTCGAACCAGCCGTGGTCGCCGAGGAAAAAGCCTTGGTCGGAGCTGTAAAAGAGCATGGTGTCGTCGAATTCGCCGCGCTTGCGTAGCGCGTCGATGACTCGGCCGACGTTGTCATCGATCGAGGCGATGCAGCCGAGATAGTCCTCCATGTAGCGCTGGTACTTCCACAGAGCGGCCTGCTCGTAGGTGAGGTCCTCCGGCGGTGACTGCTTAAGGTCGGTCAGGGTCAGATCGTCGGCTACCCGCATCGCCGCCCTGTGCGCAGCGGAGGTCCGGGTCGAGTAGTCATCGTCGAACGTTGCCGGCACAGCGATCGGATCGGAGAACATTCCGCGGTGCTTGTCGTCGACGATCCACGGTCGGTGTGGCGCTTTGTGATGGATCAGCAGACACCACGGCTGGTCGTCGTCGATCGAGTCGAGCCAGTTCAAGGAGAGGTCGGTGATGACGTCGGTCGCGTAACCTTCGACGATCTCGACGCCGTTCTCCGTCAGGATTTGCGGGTCATAGTATTCGCCCTGGTCGCGTAGGACGGCCCAGTAGTCGAAGCCCTGCGGGTCGTGACCCGCCCCCTCGCCCATATGCCACTTTCCGACGATCGCCGTCCGGTAGCCGGCTTCTTTGAGGAGCGAGACGAAGGTGGGTTGAGATGCGTCGATGGGGGTGAGCAGGGTGGTCACACCGTTGACGTGGCTGTAAGTCCCAGTGAGGATTGATGCTCGCGAGGGGGTACAGAGCGCGTTCGTGCAGAAGCAGTTGTCGACTGTAACCCCGTGTGCAGCAATCTCGTCGATGCGTGGAGTCGTATTGACCACGGAACCGTAGGCGCTGATGGCATGCGAAGCGTGGTCGTCGGTGAGAATGAAGACGAAGTTGGGTCGTTTTGTTGTCAAGTTGGGGCTTCCGGCGAGATCGAGGTTGTAGTTCAGTCGGCGTGGGCGGCGAGTCGTTGCAGTCGGCGCCGGAGCGGTTCGAGCTGTTGGAGGCTGCTTGGCAGTCCGCCGAACCGTGCGGTTGCGGCCCAGCGTTCCACGTGGCGGAAGAGCAGCGCTTCCAGTTTGGTGAGCAGTTGCGCCGACTGCTGAGCGGTTGGCGAGATGGTCTCGCCCATGCCTGCGTCGATGAGGTCGACAGCGAATCTTGCGAGGTCGATGGTGAAGCGCAGGTCGGCTTTGAGGGTTTCGGCCTCTTCGCACATGGGGTTCGAGCGGTCGACTTGATCAGACGCGGCCAGGAGGACCTCTCGAGCTTCGGCGAGCCGAGAGCTGGATGGGGTGTGTCTGGCTGGCAGTCTTCCGCCGGCCTGGAGAACGACCCACAGCGGAGAAGTGTTCAGGACAGGCAAATCGAGAAGCTCCGGGATGTGCCCGACGCTGCACATGGCGGAGCCGAGGGCGTGATTCGGGTCGCCCACAAATCGTCTGTCGATGACGGTCGCGAGATCGGTGTCGCGGTTGGATTGCAAACACCAGCTGTAGCCGGCGCCGGCTACCAGAGGAGGAATGGAGATCACTGGGGCGTCCCATGCACCTTGGTTGCCCCAGTGTGTGACAAGGTACCCGTCCGATCCGGCCTCCAGCCCCACCTCGGCGGCGTCGATGAGGTTGAGACGCGCCTCGTCGAGCCTCCCGGTGAGCGAACGCCATGCGTTCGTTCCCGGGCAGACCCAGAACGGCAGTCCCCGGTCCAGGAGGCTCTGCGCTCGATCACGGAATCCGTTCAGAAGATCGCGGATGACAATTCCGTGGGCGGCGTGGCCGGCCTCTTCGACCGGGTCGTTCTGTGCAGCGATCGCACGCATCATGCGTGGCGAGTTGTACATCCAGACGAGCGGAATCATGCCAGTGGGCATCATGCCGAACGCGTCCGGGTGGCCGGCTATGACGTCAGCCCAATACTCGACCTGGTACCCCTCATCGATCAATGGCTCTGCGATACGACGGACGTACTCGGCGTAGACCGCGCCGACGCCGAATTCGTCGACGCGCTCGGCGCTGCTGCCGCGGCCGAGTTCCCACGGTTCGTCGCACCCGATATTGACCCGTTTCTCCCGGTAGTTGGGCAACACCTCATCAAGCAAGTCGCTGACGAACTGCGCGTTCTCCCTTGTGGGAGCGAGCGTGGTGGAGGGGAGCACCTCGCTTACCAGGTCGACGCCCCCGGGCGCTTCGGCTCGGTCGGCGTAGGTCGCATGTTCGAGCCATCGCTCCATGTGGCCGAGGGAATTCTGGTTGCAGACAAGCGCGATTCCCTCGCGAGCGCAGAGCGCGTCGAGCCAGTGCACATCTTGAGGGGTTAGTGGTGACGCCGCCTCCCACACGTCGGGGTGATCCCTGTAGGCGAAGGTGTGCTCGGTGTAGAGCTCGAGTTGGTTGTATCGGGCTCGGCTGAGGAATCCGACGAGTCGCTTCAGCTCCCGTCGATTAGGGACGCGATCGCGGCTGATGTCCAGCATGTAGCCCCGGATCGAAAAGTCCGGCCAGTCCTCGATGAGGATTCCGCCGAGCTCAATAGCGCTGCTCGAACGCAGCTGACGAAGGGTGTCCTCCCCGTAACGCCGGCCGGCGTCGTCCTTGTAGGACAAGTTGATGGCAGTAGCGCCAGCGTCCAGTCGGTATCCCTGTGGAGGGAGACTGTTGTCCTCGATGAGGTTGACGACCGCGTCGCGGCTTGCGCTGGGTCCGGGCCGGAATGTGACGGAGCGGGGAGTTGGGAAGATTGGGAAGTCGGACGCGCTCGTCATCCCTTGACCGCCCCAGCGACCATCCCGGTCGACATCTGGCGCTGCACGAGCAGGAACACGATGATGACCGGCACGGCGATCGCGCTGGAGCCGGCCATCACACCTCCCCAGTCCGTTCCGCGATTCTCGGTCTGGAAGGTCTGCAGCCACAGCGGGAGGGTCTGGGTGCTGCTGTTCGAGAGCATGACAAGGGCGAGGGTGAACTCGTTCCACGCGAACAGGAAACCGAAGACCCCGGTTGCCACAAGTCCTGGGCCTAGGAGCGGCAGTGTGACGCGAAAGAACGCGCCGACGCGGCTACAGCCGGCGACCATCGCCGATTCTTCGAGTTCGACAGGGACCCCGTCGACATAGCCTTTCAGCATCCACGTGATAAACGGCAGCACAGTACCTGCGTAGAGAAGCGCCAGGCCGGCAGCGGAGTTCAGCAGATGCCACGCGTCAAGCATCTTGTACTGCGAGATGAAAATCGCCTCGCTGGGGACCATTTGGATGATGAGGACGGTGATGATCACCCAACGACGGCTGCGAAACCGGAACCGACTCAAGGTGACAGCTGCCAGGCATGCGGAGATGAGAGCGGCGAACACGGCGAGCAGCGTCACAGTCAGGCTCATCCGGAGTGAGCTCCAGAAATGCTCGTCCGTCAGAATGCCGACATACGAGTTGACGGTGATCGGCCACGGGAAGAAGGGCGTCGAATCGCTCAGCAGCCGGTCTTCGCTCAAGAATGAGCTGTTCACCATCCAGTAGACAGGGAACACCCAAAGCAGGCCGAACATGACCGCGAGGATGTTCCAGGCGCCCTTACGTTCGTGCCTCGCGACACGTCGCCGGGCGGTTCGGATCGTGGTCATGCAACATCTCCTTGCTTGAGCAGCGTGCGCAGGTACTGCCAGGTCATCACCAGTGCGATCAAAAGCATGATGATCGCGCACGCGGAGGCCAGTCCGTACTGTCCTTGGCCGATTCCGATCTTGTAGACATACGTCCCAAGGACATCGGTCCCTGACGCGCCTCCGTTCTGTTGGAGCACGTAGACCTGAGTGAAAACGCGGAAGTCCCAGATGATCTGGAGGATTCCGATCAGGAAGATGATCGGTTTGATGATGGGGAGGACGATGTACCGCAGTCGCTTCCAGAAACCGGCGCCGTCGATGGCGGCTGCCTCAAGGGTCTCGTCGGAGACCTGAGTCAACGCCGCATAGGTGGAGATGGTCACGAGGGGAACACTTCCCCAGAGCACGATGACGCCGACCAGGATGAGAAAGACGAGCGCGCTATCTCCAAGCCAGGAGTAGTTCTGAAATTGGGTGAGGCCGAGGGCGACGAGCAGATGGTTGAGGACGCCGAGGCGGGCGTCGAGGATCCACTGCCAGACCGTCAGGCTGGCAATTGCGGGCATGGCCCACACGAGCATCAGACACACGCTGAGAAAGAGCCGGGCCCAGGTGCTCGTGCGCTGCATCAACACGGCCAGGCCCACGCCGGCGGCCATCGTGACCGCGGCGACGATGATACAGAATGCGATAGAGCGCCCTAGGACGATCCAGAAGTCCGGATCGGTCAGGATGGTGACGAAGTTGTTGATCCCGGTGAACGTGGCGGGCTGACCGAACTGCTGGGCGAGCCCGTAGTTCTGCATCGACATCACAACCTGCATATAAAGGGGGTAGCCCAGGGTGACAGCGATGACGATTGCCGGAACGGCGAGAAGAAGGAATGGAACGGCGGCAGCCCGCCTGGAGCGCTGGCGGCGAGGGGCGAGCGTTGCCGATACCCGTGTGGGGTGATCGGTCATGGTCGTGGCGTTCATGAAAGGTCCTTGTGCGATTGTGGGGCCGCCACCTCCGGCGGCCCCACGATGACTACTTCGTGTTCAGGAAGGACTCGAGCTTCGTGTCGATGTCCTTCGCGACAGTGGCGGTGTCCTCGCCCTTCGCGATACGCGTGTACAGCTCCGGGAGAACGTTGTTGGCCACCGCGACACCCCACTGCGGCGTGTTCGGGGTCAGGGTGGAGTGCACGACGGCCTGCTTGGCCTGTTCGGCGAACGGCCCGGTGAGGGCACTCGCGTACTGAGTGTTTCCGGGGACCCAGCCGCCGTTCTTCGCAATCATCGACTGGAAGGTCTTGCCCATGATGAGCTTGAGGGCGTCCCTCGCCAGGGTCTGGTTCTTCGAGGCGCGGGAGATGCTGACATTGGAGCCACCCGCGAACACACTGCCGGGAGTGCCCGCCTTGGTACCGGGGAAGGCAAACATGCCGACCTTGCCGGAGTCCATCAGATCGGCGGAGATTTTCGTCGACACGTTGAGCGTGCCGACCATCATGCCGACCTTCCCGCTGTTGAACAGGTTGTACATGCCGTTAGCAGCGGCGGTGCTGTCGAGCCCGTAGGTCGTCTCATGTGCGAAGACATCCTGGATCTGCTTGAGCCCGCGCTGCGAAGCGGCGCTGCTGAGGTCGCCGACCCACTTGCCGTTCTTCTGGACGGCGTAGTTACCGCCGTTGGCAAAGAGCCACGACTCGGGCGCGTGGACATCGTTCGCCGAGAGGTAGATCGGCGAGAAGCCGGCCGTGCCGTCGGGGTTGGCAGCGCCGAGAGCCCTGATCGCCGCCTGAAGTTCGGGGATCGTCTTCGGCACCGAGATGCCCGCCTTCTCGAACAGGTCCTTGCGGTAGTACACGGTACGCGAGCCCGCGTACAGGGGAACGCCGTACAGTTTGCCGTTCCAGGTCGCGGAATTCGTGAAGCTCTGGATGAGCTGCTTGCCACCGAGAGCAGCCTTCTGATCGGTCAAATCAGAGAATGCGTTGACGGACGAGAAGATCGTCGTCTGCGTGTTCCCCGTCTCGACGAGATCAGGGGTCTGATCCGAGCTGGGGAGGCTGGTCTGGAGCTTCTGCGCGATGCCGTTCCACTGCTGAACTTGGATGGTGAGGGTCGAGCCGGGGTTCTCCTTCGCGAACTCCTGCTCGAGGTAGGACTGCGCGGTGGCCGGGATCGAGTCCTGCATGAACCACACGCGCAGGTCCGCTGGCTTGGCGGTAGTAGTTGCTATCGGCTCGGCGGCAGGTCCTGACGTGCAGCCGGCCAGCAGGGCGACGGCCGCGGCGATGCCGAGGCCGACGAGGGGTTTGGTGATCCGCATTGATCTTCTCTTTCTCTTTCGGGTGCGGGTGCGGTGCGGGTGGGGAGAGGGGTTAGACGTAGTAGGGAATATCAAGTTGAGTCCGTGACGTCGGCTGCCGGAACAGTGCGACGAGGGCGCCATACGCTCCGGCGTTGTCACCGAGACGCGCCTCTCGGACGGGAATGGTCCGATTCGGCGAGGGGATGAGCTCGTACCGAACGACGCGTTCGATGTCTTTGAGGATGCTCGGGGAAAGGGAAACCACTTCACCGGCCACAACGATCTCCGACGGGTTGAGAACAACCGCGCTGTTCCCGAGCACTCGCCCGATAGCGTCCGCGGCTTTACGCAGGACATCGATGACCAGGGGGTCACCAATTGCGGCTGCCGCCCGCACATCGTCGGCCGATTCCACAAGAGCACCAACAGAACGACAAGAGTCGATGACCGAACCGATCGACGCGACCGTTTCCAAGCATCCCCGCTTGCCGCACTGACAGGTCACGCCTGCCCGGTCAACAGTGACGTGGCCGAGTTCGGCTGCGAATCCAAACGCACCGGATTGAACACGGCCGTCTACGACGATTCCGCCTCCGATGCCGCTTGAGACCCGGATATACAGAAGGTGGGCCGAATTGTTGTCGCGGCCCCAACTTGCCTCGCCAAGTGCGGCAAAACGGACGTTGTTGTCAACCAAGACTGGCACTTGGAACCGTTCGGCGAATCGTTCCCGCACAAGCAAGCTCTCGGAGTTCTCACCAGACGTCGGCTCACGATGCGGGTCTTGCGGTCGCGGGAAACCGATCGCGATCGCTCGCAGGGCATCAAGACGAATTTCTGCCTCACCCGCCAACGACTCGAGTAGACCAATCGCAAGCTCCACCCGTTCCGTCCAGGAAGTTTGGCTGGAGTATGCGGCATGACCCTCGGTGATGATCTCGTGCGATGCGTTCGCTACCGCGATCAGCACGCGCTCGCGAGCGAAATCGATGCCGACGTATTGCGCCGCCCCAGGATCCAGCGCCAGCCGCTCCGCCGGCCTACCACGACCATCGCGATTGTCAGCGTCAGTCCCGGTCACAACGATGGCTCCCTGAGCGAGCAAGGTGCTCGTCAGCTCTGAAAGCGTCGTGCGAGAAATTCCAGATCGACGAGCGATCTCGCCGCGACTGAGAGGACCGGTGTTCGCAAGCAATTGCAGGATCGCATCCGCATGCTTCCGCGGGGTTTCCACATCACTGTGCTGGGTCATGACGGCTAGATTAGGCAGCCTCACTTTTTTCGTCAAGTTCTGAACAGAAATAGATTCAAATTATGTTCAGCCAAAATCGTATTGCGACTTCTGCAACTCGATTGACGAAAGAATTCGCGTTATCTACGCTGCCGACTCAGCCCGGTCGCTTCAGTCCTCCGGGCATCACCCAACCCAAGGAGAGGCAGCAATGAAGCATGCAGTCCGAACGACGATCGCGCTGGTCGCCGCGGTCGCCGCAGCCCTGACCACGGCGACCGACGCAATCGCGTCGCCACAGAACTACTACGTCGACTGTTCGGCAGCGACCGACGGGACGGGGTCGATCACCTCCCCGTGGAACTCCCTCGTTGACGCGAACGCGGCCAGCTTCGGCCCCGGTGACCAGCTTCTGTTCAAGAAGGGCGCAACCTGCACCGGAACGCTGAGCCCGACAGGATCGGGCTCGGCCGGAAGCCCGTTCGTCATCTCGTCCTACGGCACGTCCAGCTCCGGCGCAGTCATCGACGGCGGAGGCTCGTCCTCGGCAATCCATCTCTACAACGAGCAGTACATCACGCTCAGCAACCTCGAAGTCACCAACGCCGCCAACCCCGGAACCAACCGTCGCGGGATCGATGTCCAGCTGAACGACTTCGGCACAGGCACCGGCTACACGATCCAGAACGTTTACATCCACGACGTCTGGGGCGACGACACCAAGGGGCCCACGGGCTCGCAGGGCATTGCCTTCCGCGTCACCGGCACCACCGTTCCCACCACCTACGACCAGGTGAACATCACGGGGAACCAGCTGGCGAACATCGACCGCCAGGCGTTGGTTCTGCAGCTAAGCACATGGAACTGCCGAACCGAATCAGGGTGCACGTCGACCCCAAACTGGTTGCCGGCCACCAACGTCGTCGTGAGCAACAACTCGCTCAGCAACATTGGCGGCGACGGAATCGTGCTCAACACGACACAGAACGCGATCGCCGAGAACAACACGATCAGCGGCTTCAACAAGCGATCCAGCGCCTACAACGCTGGACTCTGGACCTTCAACAGCGACGGCTTCCTGGCCCAATACAACGACGTTTCCGGCGGTGTCGGCCCGCTCGACGGCATGGCCTACGACAGCGACGGCGGCAACAACAACGCCACTTTCCAGTACAACTTCAGTCACGACAACACCGGTGGATTCTTCCTCTTCTGCCCGTACGGGACCACCCAGAACAATGGCACCATCGTGCGCTACAACATCAGCCAGAACGACAGCTACCGTGGCTTCGAGAACTGCAACGGAACGATCAATTCGGCACAGGTCTACAACAACACGATCTACATCGGGTCCGGGATCTCGCAGGTCGTCGTGAACGAGAGCACGACGGCAACACGCAATGTGACGATGTCAAACAACATCATCTACAAGGGCGGAACCGGTAGCGCCTCCTTCAACCTGAAGGCGGGTACCAGCTACACGTTCAACCACAACACCATCTCATCGTGGATTACCGGAGCGCCCTCCAACCCCGGCGGCACCACAGCGAACCCACTCCTCTGCAACGGAGGCACAGCCACTAGCCGGACGACCGCGAACGGTTATCGACTGCAGCCAACCTCGCCCGCGATCGGAACTGGAACAACCCTCAGCGGCAATGGCGGCCAGGACTACTTCGGTACGGCCATCGGCACGCCGCCCAACATCGGCGCAAGCGAGACCTCGCACTGCTGACACCAGTGGCGGGTGAGGGCCATTTAGCGGTTCCCCCACCCGCCACATCCTTTAATTCTGTTCAGGTATTGACAAAAGAAATCCGATTTCTTACCTTTTCCGCATGCCTTCGCGCATCCACAGTTCCCAATCATCGCGGCGCAACCGAACTGGCCGCGGAATGTGAACTTGCGAGCGAGCAGTTCGAAGACCGGACAGCGCGGTGCGGGTACCGATCACGCCGACGAATGTCTGACACACTTCCCGGCGGTCGCATCCTTGCAGGAACGGCCGTTCTAGCGACTGCACTTGCAGCACTGGTCGCCCGGCCAAGGGTCTCTTCCGGCATGCCATGATCACCCCGAAATCGACGAGACGACCCATCCAATCAGGTCGGGACACCATCCCCAATTAGACAAGACGTCGAACGGCAGCGTCGCAATCCGTTCCAAAGCGAAGGATCCGCATGTTCAATCACGATTCCACTCGCTTCTTCGACAGCGAGGACGACGTCCCGATGCACTGCATCACCCAGGGAACTCTCCACGATCCTGCGCGCCCAGCACCTGCTGCTGGCGTTCGGCGAGGGCAAGGCGGAGGCGCTGGCCGGCGCGGTGGAGGGGCCGGTGTCGGCCTCCAACCCGGGCACGGCCATCCAGCTGCACCGGCACGTCACCGTGCTCGTGGACGAGGCCGCCGCCTCGAAGCTGCCTACTACCGCTACGCCTACGACCACAAACCGACCTGGCAGAAGCTGTAGGGCAGCGGCAAAGGCAGCGCGATGTTGTGGATCGTTCAATTTCTAGTGCTCGTTGCGGTGATCGGTAGCGTCTTCCTCTTGAAGCGGTTGCTCCGCTCCCCGAGGACATCAAGACGGAGATATGACGGCGGCGAGTTCGCCTGTCTCCGGGATGGCGCGGGTGACGTCCTACACTCAGTGTCGCCCGGAATGGGATTCGAACCGAGGCGGGTCGTCGCCTCCGCTGTGACAGCAATGACCGAGGTCGGGGAACTGTCGGGCGCCGGCGTGCGCCACGCTTACACCGCCGGCGATGACCCCCAGACCCGCCTGGAGACTGAGCTTTCGCGCAAGAACGACCTGGAATTCTGAAGAGGTGCCCGAATGACCACCGAACGCCATCGGATCGAACAGGCATCGATCCCCGCCGGAACGTTCGTCATGGGCGACCGCACCGGCGACGGCCGGATCGCCGACGGAGAGCTGCCGCTGCACACTGTCGAACTGGCAGCGTTCAGCATCGACACGCACACCGTGACGAATGACGCCTTCGCCGCGTTCGTCGACGCCACCGGATACCGCACGGAGTCCGAGCAGTTCGGCTACTCCGCCGTCTTCCACCTCGCCTTCGCGGGCGACGAGCGTGACATCCTCGGCCAACCTCCGCAGACGCCCTGGTGGGTCGGCGTCACGGGCGCCGACTGGCGGCACCCCGGCGGCCGGAACTCCTCGCTCGAAGGGCTCGGCGAACATCCGGCCGTCCAGGTCAGCTGGAACGACGCGCAGGCGCACCGCCGGTGGGCCGGGCGCCGGCTCCCCACCGAGGCCGAATGGGAGTACGCCTCCCGCGGCGGTCACGACGGCCACCGGTACCCTTGGGGCGACGAGCTGTTCGTCGACGGCACCTGGAACTGCAACATCTGGCAGGGCCGCTTCCCGACCGACAACGACCTCGAGGACGGCTACCTAACCACCGCGCCCGCGCGGCACTACCGGCCCAACGACTACGGGCTGTACCAGACCGTCGGGAACGTCTGGGAGTGGTGCGAGGACTGGTACGATCCGGACTACTACGGCCGCTCACCCGGCCGGACGCCCGAAGGCCCGGACAGCGGGACCCAGCGCGTCCTGCGCGGAGGGTCCTTCCTCTGCCACGACTCGTACTGCAACCGCTACCGCAACTCCGCCCGGTCGCAGAACACCCCCGACTCGGCGATGTCGAACGCGGGGTTCCGAACGGTGGTGATCGCACCGTGAACGTCCCCCGATCCACCGCCCCACCCTTCCCTTCGACCGAAAGGACCACCACCATGACCGAGAACAACGTCGACGCCGACATCGCAGCGGACGCCCAGCTTATCGTCGAGGAACCCCGCGACTGCTGCGCTCCCGGACGTACCACCTTCCTCCCGGCCTCCCCCGACCGCCCCGCCGGCGCGTGACGCAGCGAGGGCGCTTTCCCGCGTCCGTCTTCTCCGTCGGGAGCGAGCCCGACGCCCGCTTCAGCCTCGCGAACGAGCGGACCTTCCTCGCCTGGATCCGGACCGGTCTCGCTCTTCTCGCCGGCGGTGTCGCACTGGAGGCCCTCGGGCTTGGCATCCACCCCGGGTACCGCTTCGCCGCGTCACTGGTGCTCCTCGCGGCCGGGCTGCTGACCCCGTTCCAGGCCTGGCTGGGGTGGAAAGCCACGGAGCGCGCGCTGAGGAACGGCACGCCGCTCCCGAATGCCCTCCTCACCCTTCCCCTCGCAGTGGCCGTCTTCATCGTCGGAATTCTGGTCCTGCTGGGCGTCGTGCTGCGGTGAGCAAGCTCTTCGACGCCGGGCAACCCGAGCGCACCGCACTCGCCTGGCGCCGAACCGGGCTCGCGCTGCTCGGCGGATCGCTCGTAGCGGCACGGATCCTGCCTGCGGTCCTCGGCGCGTGGGCTGCCGTTCTCGGGCTATGCGGCGTCGCGTCCGCGGGCGTGTTGCTTTACGCGATCCACCGCCGGTATCAGTGCCACCACACGACGCTCACGACCGAGGGCGAGCTCGCCCCAGTCGCGGGCGGCCGACTCATCGCCATCACTGCCGCATTCGTCTTCGCCGCCGGCATCCTGACCCTGGCCATTGTGATTGCCGTCCACATCAACAGACGGGCCACACTCGGGCTCTGAATTGCTCGGGCTGTAGCCCCTCCGGCCAGGACCGGCAGACCCATCAGTGCCGTGCCCTAAACAGCAAACGGAGGACCACGACCCCGTTCCGGTGCTCGCGCGGAACTCGCTTTAGAAGGGGCCTTGTCATTTGTGCGCCCGGAGGAGCATGCACGCGTCCGGGCAAGCGGATTATGAACCAAAGGGAATGAGACTAGACGAGATAGGTACATGAACCGAAGGACGAGGCGAGACCTAGAACCAAGACAAAAAGGCCAAAGGGCAATACAAAACAGCAATACAAAGAGACGATGCACGTAGGCACTCTTCGAGATGTGCGCTGTGCAACTGACGGAGGCCTATGACAGCGGGTCCTGTGTTTTCTGCTTGAGCCGCTCGTAAGGAGTCTGTCCTTTGAGGGCTCCGTGTGGTCGATCGTAGTTGTAGTAGTCCTCCCATTGTTGGAGGCGGTCGTTGAAGAGGTTGACGTCGTCGATGACCTGGCCTTCGAGGAGCCGGTAGAACTCCTCCGCATCGATTCGGTGGGAGCGCTCGACCTTGCCATTCAGCCGCGGTGTCGCCGGCTTGATGCGAATATGGTCGATGCCCTTGTCGAGCAGGTGCCAGTGGAAGGATTGGCCGAACTCGGTGCCGTTGTCGGTTTGGACTTTTTCGACCTTGAACGGCAGCTTGGAGAGGACGTGGTCGATGAAGCGGATCGCGGTCTTCTGATCGTGGGTCGGGTAGGCCTTCAGAACGCGCAGTCGGGTGCAGTCGTCGATGGCGGTGTATTGGTAGTAGCGCTTCTTCTTGCCCGTCTGGCCCAGCGGTTCGATGAACTTCACATCCACTTGGAGGGCGTGGCCGGGGCGTTGCTTCTCGTAGCGTTTCCACCGGATCTCCCGCCGCTTGTAACGCTGCGAGGCCGGGAGCCGGTTCAGGCCGACCTTCTTCAGGATCCGCCAGACCCCGGAATTGCTGATCGTGATGTCGTGATACCGCTTCAGATACATCGCGATCTTCTCCGGCCCGAAGTGATACTGCTGGCGCAGCCAGAGGATCTTCTCGATCACCTCCGCGTCGGTCGCGGTCGGCGAGTGGTGCGGGGCGCTGGAGCGGTCCTTGAGCCCCTCGAACCCTTCCGCCTCGTAGCGTTTCAGCCAGTGGTAGTAGGCCTGCCGGCTCACGCCGTAGTAGCGGCAGCTCGCGGCGATGTTGCCGCTGACTTCCTCGACGTGCCGGAGCAGCGCGAGCTTGTGATTCGCCCGCCGTTCAATGGCCCGTTGAGCTGCAGCGGAGAGTGCTTTCGTCATGAGGTCTTCCTCCCAAGTGGAAGACCCGACTGTCAACAACCTCCGTCAGTTTTATACTTCGAGATGTGCGCGCCAATCGCGCGCCAAAATGAGCGCCCAACCGGAACGTGTAAGTGTGAGAGGTGGAGTGGCACGCTGGAAGCGCGGGCAGGCGGCCCAAGGGCTGAAGCAGGCGGTTCACTACGCCTTCGGCGGTGTCTGTGACGCCACCCTGACGGCCAAGACCGCCGACGGCGCACTGGCTGCGGCCGGCTACGCGGACGCGGTGATGACCCGGTACATCGTCGAGAACGGCGCCATCCGCGACGACCTCCTCACCCGCTCTCAGTTGAAGGATTGGGTCGATGGCGTCGACCCGCTCACCGGTGAGCGGCGGGGTCGCGACCTCGAGTCTCCGGTTGCAGATCTCATCTTGGATGCGACGATCAACGCTCCGAAGTCGTTCTCGATCGCGGCGATGCTGGACCCGGAGTTGGCGGCCGCGTACGAGGATCTGCAGGACCGGTTGCGGGATCGGATCATCAAGCTGTGGCAGACCGAACTCAACGCCCGCCGAGGGAAGCAAGGTGCCATCCGGGAGACCCTGGCGCGGATCGAGGTCGTCGAATTGCGGCACGAACGGTCCCGATCGTTAGACCCGCACAAGCACCGCCACCTGTGGTTAAACGTCAAGGTGCAGGGTAGGGACGGGAAGTGGTCAAATGTCGACACCCGTGTCGCGCTCCGATTCCAGAACGTCGTGAACGCGGAAGGCGACCTGGCGTCCCGGACCGACCCGGCATGGGTGTCGGCGCTAGCGGCGAAGGGCTTCACACTGAACTCGGATGGCGAGATCGCGCAGCTGCAGCATCTGGTGCGACCGTTGTCGAAGCGGTCGGCCCAGATCGAAACCAACAAAGCAGCCCAGTTGCGGACTTGGAAGGAGCGGCACCCGGGTGAGGAGCCCTCCTTCGCGGTGCTGACCCAGATCGATCAATGGGCGTGGGCGGCGGGCCGACCGAACAAGCCGGGACGGTTGAACGAGGAGGCTTGGGCGTCCATCGTTCTGGCCGAAATCCTGCACGCTGATCCGGAACTCGGGCGACCGCGAAACGAGGTCGACGTACGATCGGTAGCCCTCGCGCACCTCGATATTGAGTTGCTGGCGGCGAAGGCGGTTGTGGATGCGGACGCCCGGTCGACTAGCACGGGCGGTCGGTTCAGCGACATCGACATACGAGCCGGAGCTATCCGGGCGATCGCCGCCTCGGAGGTTATCGCAGGGAACACTGAACTCGCCGAGGTCGTCGATGAAGTAGTCGCCCTAGCCACGCGTGATTTCACCGTGACGCTGCTATCGGAGCCGAGTATCCCGGCGCACGTCAAGCGACGCATGGCAATTTCGACCGCAACGCTCAAGGCCACGGTCGGGCAGCGAACTGAATCGCTAGCCACTGCTGGCAAGACTGTGCCTTATGCCGAGATCATCGCCGTATCGAATGTTGTGGAACCCTCCCGAACACTCGATGAAGGTCAGCTTCTGGGCGCCTCCTCGATCGCAGGTTCGGATCGTCTAGTAGCGGTTTCTGGGGCTGCCGGCACGGGGAAGACGACCATGCTCAAGGTCGCGGGCGCTGCTCTCCGTCGGCGGGGTAAGAACATGATCATCGTCGCTCCTACAAAGAAGGCGGCGGCGGTCGCGGGTCGGGAGACGGAAAGCTCGTCGTCATCTTTGCACCAGCTTCTGCATGACTACGGTTGGCGGTGGGCGAGCGACCGGGCCGGCTTTACGGTTTGGTCCTGCCTACAGGTCGGAGAGCCCGATCCGACGACCGGCACGCACTATACCGGGCCGCGAATGCCAATACTCCCCGGGGATCGAATCGTCGTGGATGAGGCCGGCATGCTCGATCTTGAAGCGGCAAACGCTCTCTTGGAGGTGGTCCGTCGAACTGGCGCATGTGTTGCTGTTGTGGGAGATCAGCACCAGGCTCTCCCCGTTGGACACTCAGGTGCGATGGCGCTCTTCTGGCGTCGCGCTAGTCGCCAGATTGAACTGCTTACGATCCACTGTCATGCTCCACCTGGCTCCAGTTTAGTCACCACGCTCAGAGCGAGCTGTTGATCCTTTACGGTGACGAACGGATCCAACGCCAGGTCCTTTAAGAGCACAGCGCCTGTGAAACGCTCGGTTGAGTTCTTGCTCTTGACCAACTGGAGCCCCCACTTGAAGCGTTCAAGAAACTGGGCACGGCTGTCGTGCGGAGTTCGGGCATCTAGCTCGGCCTTGACATTGGCCTTGCTCGCTTCGATCTGCTCACGACTTATGGCTCTCGCGTCCGAGCGGCCGAGCAAGAATGCGGTGATAGTCCAAGCCAAAGTGATCAGGGCAATCACGCCGGCCACGAGCGCGGCCGCGAACGTGCCGTCCCAGTGAACCCCCCAAAGGGTCCATTCAACGTCAGCACCTCGCACGCCTGACAAGCTAGCAGCCTTCAGACAGTCCGCGGCATATTGGTCGCGCTTCCCATCCCTCAGCTGCCCCCGCATCCATCTGGCTCAAGACCTGTTAAGGGGACACTCGCCAAGGACTTAATTTTCCGCCTCCAAAGCGGCGCGGAGAACAAGGCTGGCTGGAGTCCGTGCCCACATTTTGCCCACAAGTTTCCGAGATCCAGGCAATTCGACGAGATAACACGAGATGCAACTTCCGCGGAATTCCGCGGAAGTTGCCCTCTTTTGTAGGCGTTATTTAGGCCTGATGGGGGTTCGAATCCCCCATTCTCCGCCAACAGTTTCGAGATGCGCCGCGGGGTGCGCGCACAGCGCTCACCAGGCGCTCGAATCCCCCATTCTCCGCCAACAGTTTCGAGATGCGCCGCGGGGTGCGCGCACAGCGCTCACCAGGCGCTCGAATCCCCCATTCTCCGCCAACAGTTTCGAGATGCGCCGCGGGGTGCGGTTCGAATCCCCCATTCTCCGCCATTCGACGGCCCCAACTTCCGCCCATATCGCGGAAGCGGGGCCTTCGTTCCATCTCCGGCCCCGAGCCCACGTCGCGCGCACACTAGAGTGAGCCTTCCCACGACCGAAGGGGCGGAGATGACGGACGGAATCGACCCCAGCGCGCCGCCGAGCGGCACCGGCTGCGTCGAATGCGAGGCCGAGGGCGGCTGGTGGGTGCACCTGCGCCGCTGCGCCGCGTGCGGGCACGTCGGCTGCTGCGACGACTCGCTCTCGCGGCACGCCCGCGCGCACGCCGCGGCGACCGGGCATCCCTACATCCAGAGCTTCGAGCCGGGCGAGGACTGGTACTGGGACTTCCGCACCGACCAGTACGCGGAGGGGCCGGAGCTGGCTCCCGCGACGAGCCACCCGGAGGATCAGGGCGTTCCCGGACCGGCGAGCCGGCTCCCCGCCGACTGGCGCACCCTCCTCCAGCGGCGGGCGGACGCCGAGTGAACCCCTACCTGGACAAGTCGGCGCCCGAGGCCTGGCTGGCCGCACGAGCCTGGTCCGTCGTCGTGGCGGAGGGCGCGCTCGCCCACGGGCTGACGGCGCAGCAGGTCGAGCTCCTCAAGGTGCGGGCCTCCCAGCTCAATGCCTGCGCCTACTGCCTCGACCTGCACTCGCGGGAGGCCAGGACGGCGGGCGTCCCCCAGCAGAAACTGGACATGCTCCCCGCCTGGCGGGACGCGGAGCTCTACGACGAGCGGGACAGGGCGGTGCTGGCGATCGCGGAGGCGGCGACGCTCCTGCCGCTGACGGAGGACGCCCGGGCGGACCTCGTCGGGGCGCGTGCCGTGCTCGGGGAGGCCGCGTACGTCGCGGCCGAGTGGATCGCCGTGGCGATCAACGCGTTCAACCGGATCTCGATCCTCAGCGGGCACCGGGTGAACCCGCGGGACGGGGAGGGGCGGCTGGTGCGCTGACGCGCGCGGCAGGTCAACGCTTCCGAAGGAGCGTTGCCGCGACACGCGCGGGAGGCTCCTTCAGTGCGGCGTTGGGCAGGAGATCTCAGGGAGATCTCCTGCCCAAACCACGCGCCTGCCTCAGCCCCCGTACTCCGTCACGGTCTCCGGCCCCTGGTGCATCGGCGTCACCGCGTTGCCGGTGTCGTTGACCACGTGGTCGATCGTCCCGGCCTTGTTCAGTGACACCGTGCTCAGGTCGTGCAGCCGCACGCCCGGCGTCAGCGGCACCTCGAACGCGCGGCTCGCGTGGAGGGTCGGGTCGACGTTCGTGTAGATGTAGCTGCCCGCACCCCACAGCTCGTGCGTCTTCACCGTGTCGGCCACCTTGTACGCGGCGTAGCCGAGCGTCCCGTCGTGCTGCCAGGCGGCCTGGTCCGGCGCGTCGTACGGCAGCTCGTTCTGGAAGAACACGGTCCGGCCGTTCTCGCCGTTCCAGATCACGTTGTACTTCTGGAAGTGCTCCACGAACAGGCCGGTGGCGGTGACGTCGTCGCCGTTCACAATCAGGCCGGTGTCGGAGGTGTTCTGGGTCCAGCCCACCCCGGTCCCGTGGTCGGCGCGCCAGAGCCACAGGTCGTCCAGGAGCACATGGTCGCTGTCGACCTGGACTCCGACGGTCGCCTTGCCGGCGTGCGGGCCGCCGACGCGCAGGAAGACATCCTGCAGCGAGATCGGGTCGGCGGCGGTCGAGCCGCCCTGGCCGCGCTGGTGCTTCGTGCCGACCTGAACCAGGACCTCCGAGTTCACCGGTCCGGCGTCCACGGTGAGCCCGGCGACGTCGACGCCGGGGACGTCGTCCACGACCAGCGGCGTCGAGCCGTTCTCCGCGGTGAGCGTCGCGAGGCCGAGGCCCAGCACGACTGTGCCCGCCCGCTTGACGTGGATGGAGCGGTCGATCGAGTAGACCCCGGGCGTCAGCAGGAGGTTCTTGCCTCCGGCGAGCGCCGCGTTGATCCGGGCGATCGAGTCGTCCGGCTTCGCCACATAGAAGTCGGACAGCGGGATGGTGCGCCCGGCGGAGCCCGACGTCCAACTCGTGCCGCTCGAACCCGTCGTCGCGGGCGGCACGACGACGGAGAGGCCGCCGGCGCCCTGCACGAGGTACGGCTTCTCGCGGGAGGCCGGCGTGCTCGCGAGCGTGGTGTACGGCGGCGTCGGGAAGCTCTGCGCGGGCGCGCCCTGCACGCCGGAGAACACCTGGTTCCACACCGCGTTCGACCAGCCTCCGATCGACGAGTCGCGCACGTAGAACTGCTGCTGGCTGCCGTTGACGATCGTCGCGCTGACCTTCGAGTCGGCGAGGAAGCCGCCGCTGGCGTACTGGGGACCTGCGGTGCAGTAGTCCATCAGCGACATACCGCCCCCGGTGATGTCCATCCGCCGCATCGGAGCGGCCTGCGACACCGCCCAGAACTCGGTGTTCGTCTGGCAGCCCGACCCGCCGGCGACGGCGATGTGGAGGTTGGAGATCGAGCGCCAGAAGTTGTCGAGCGCGATGCACCCGCTCCCGTCGGTGAAGCAGCGGTTGTACACGTCGACGGAGCCGTTGATCGTCACATCGTCGGGCGACGCGCCGAGCCCGGCGACCTCGGTGTAGTAGCCGACCTGGAACCGCAGCGGGTTCGCCGGCGTGCCGTACGTGCCCGGGGCGAAGAGCAGCGCGTACCGGCCGGTGCCCATCTCGTCGTTCACCTGCTGGGCGGCGATCGCGTCGACCTTCGCCTGGATCTGCGACTGCGGCATGTCCGGCGTGAACACGATGACGTTCGGGCCGAGGTCGGGACCGGGCGGGGCCGGGGACGCGACGGCGCCCTGGGCGGTGGCGAAGACGCCGAGGACGACGGCGGCTGCGGCGGCGATCGCTGCGATGCGACGGCCGCGGCGCCGGCCGGTTGCGTGTTGTGACGATGTGGGCACCGATGAACCTTCTTCCCTGGAAAAAGACGATGCGGCGCCCCCGAAGCCCGAGTGTCGGTCCCCCGACGGACGCCGCTGACCGTCGAGAGTGCAACGCCCAGCACTGTAGAACCGGTCGGTCGGGATGTCGAGACCCGCCCGTTCCGAAGGAGTCTCGCCGCGACACGCGCGGGAAACTCCTTCCGTACCGAGTTGGGCAGGAGATTTCAGCCGAATCTCCTGCCCAACTCACCGCACTTCGAACCCGGCCACCAGGAGGTCGGTGTCCCGGGACGACGCGCCGACCAGGAGCTCGAACTCCCCCGCCTCCACGCGGCGGTCGCCGGCGGCGTCCACGATCGTGCACTCGGCGACCGGCAGCGTCAGGCGCACACGCGCCGACTCGCCCGGGGCCAGTTCCACCTGCCGGTACGTCTTCAGCTCCTTGTCGGCCCAGCTCACGCTCGTGACCTGGTCGCGGACGTAGACCTGCACCGTCTCGCGGACCGGGCGGGAGCCCGTGTTCGTGACCGTCACGGAGGCCTCGATGGAGTCCGCGACGCCGAGCGAGCCGGCGGCGAGCGTCAGGTCCGCGTACGTCACCGTCGTGTACGACAGGCCCTGGCCGAACGCCCACGCGGGCGCCTGGGTCAGGTCCGCGTAGCGGTCGCCGTGCTGGCCGCGGAGCTGGTTGTAGTAGGTCGGCTGCTGGCCCACGTGGCGGGCGAAGGAAATCGGGAGGCGGCCCGAGGGCTCGACCCGGCCGGCGATGAGCTCCGCGAGGGCCTGGCCGCCCTTCATTCCCGGGTTCGCCGCCCACAGCACCGCGGCGGCGCGCGACACCGACGCCGGCAGCACCAGCGGCTTGGAGGCCAGGAGCACCACGACCACCGGCTTGCCGGTCGCGATCATCGCGTCCAGCAGCGCGTTCTGGCCGCCGATCAGCTCCAGCGTCGCGGTGGAGCGGCCCTCGCCGACGAGCTCGATGCGGTCGCCGACCACGGCCACGACGACATCCGACGACGCTGCGGCGGCCACCGCCTCGGCGATCAGGTCCGCGTCCGGCGCGCACGGCACCACCACGGGAGGCCGCGGCTGCCCGTCCTGGAACGTCGCGCCGCGCGGGTCGTCCTCCAGCGTCAGGATGTCGGCGCCGCGCGCGTGCGTCACGGTCCAGCCGTCGATCGCGCTCAGGCCGTCGAGCACGGTGGTGATCATCTCGCGCGGCTGGCCGTCGAGCCAGCCGGCCTGGCCGGAGCCGCCGGCCCAGTCGCCGAGCTGGGTCTGGGCGTCGTCGGCCAGCGGGCCGACCAGGGCGACGCGCAGCGGCGACGACGACGCCAGCGGCAGCGTCCCGTCGTTCTCCAGCAGCACGATCGAGCGGCGCGCGATCTCCAGGTTCAGTTCCGCATGCGCGGCGCTGCCGACCACGTCGTCCAGCGAGGGCGACGGCAGGCGCGGGTCCTCGAACAGGCCGAGGTCGAACTTCAGCGTCAGGATGCGGGCGACGGCGGCGTCGAAGGCGTCCTCCGCGAGCAGTCCCTGCGCGACGGCCTCCAGCGCGCCCTCGTAGAAGCCCGGGGTCGTCATCACCATGTCGTTGCCGGCCTTCACGGCGGCGGCCGCGGCGTGGGCGTAGTCGGGTTGGACCTTCTGCTCCCAGACCATCCGGCCGACGTTGTCCCAGTCCGTGATGAGCGTGCCGGTGTAGCCCCACTCGCCGCGCAGCACCTCGCTGAGCAGCCAGTCGTTCACCGTGATCGGCACGCCGTCGGTGCTCTGGTAGCCGAGCATGAACGTCCGGCAGCCCTCGCGGGCGACCCGCTCGAACGGCGGCAGGAACCAGCTCCGCAGCTTGCGCCGCGAGATGTCGGCCTCGCTCGCGTCCCGGCCGCCTTGGGTCTCCGAGTAGCCGGCGAAGTGCTTGGCGGTCGCGAGGATCGCGGTCGGGTCGTCCAGGCCGTCGCCCTGGTAGCCGCGGACCATCGCGCTGGCGAGCTCGCCGATGAGGAACGGGTCCTCGCCGAACGTCTCGCTGATGCGCCCCCAGCGGAGGTCGCGGGCGATGCAGAGCACTGGGGAGAAGGTCCAGTGCACGCCGGTGACGGCGACCTCCTCCGCGCTGGCACGGGCGACGCGCTCGATCAGCTCCGCGTCCCACGACGCGGCCATGCCGAGCTGCGTCGGGTAGATCGTCGCGCCGGGCCAGAACGAGTGGCCGTGGATGCAGTCCTCGCCCACGAGCAGCGGGATCCGCAGCCGGGTCTGCGCGGTGAGCCGGTTGGCCTCCAGGATGCGCTCCGGGGAGGTGTGCAGGATCGAGCCGACGTGACGCCGCAGGACGTGGTCCTGGAGGTCGTCGCGCGCGTCGAGCTGCAGCATCTGGCCGACCTTCTCCTCCACCGTCATCCGGTCGAGGAGGTCGCGAACGCGCTCGGCGGTCGTCAGCGACGGGTCCTGGTACGGGAGTGCCTCCTCTGCGGGAACGGTGGTGGTGGACGGGAGGATCGAAGTCATGCGGTGTTGCTTTCCGGGGTCGCTGCGGCCGGGGCCGTGGTGGAGGTCGTGCGCACCTGCGTGACGGCGGCGTTGACGTTCATGCCCTTGCGCTTCATGGCGCGGGCGCGCTCCCCCGCCGAACGCAGGCGCGGGTTGACGTACTCGTCGATGCCGAAGTTGATCAGCGCGAGGGAGACGCCGAGCAGCGCGATGCACAGGCCGGCGGGGACGTACCACCACCAGTAGTCCGGGAACGCGTTGTTCTGCTGCGCCCAGAACAGGATGGTTCCCCAGTTCAGGTTCGACACCGGGATGACGCCGATGAACGCGAGCGTGGTCAGGCCCAGCACCGCGGCCGTCATGGTGCCGACGAAGCTGGAGGCGATGATCGCCAGCAGGTTCGGCAGCATCTCCACCAGGATCACCCGGTGCAGCGGCTCGCCGTTCGCCCGAGCGGCCTGGATGAAGTCCCGGTTGCGCAGCGACATGGTCTGCGCGCGCAGCACGCGGGCGCCCCACGCCCAGCCGGTCAGGCCGAGCACGGCGGCGATCAGCGGCAGCGGCGGGTCCTGGAACTGGGAGGCGACGATGATCATCAGCGGCAGGCCCGGGATGACGAGGAAGACGTTCGACAGCGCCGACAGCGACTCGCTCTTCCAGCCGCGCAGATAGCCTGCGGTCACGCCGACGACGATCGCCACGACAGTGGCCATGATCGTCCCCAGGAACCCGACGACGAGCACGCCGCGGGTCCCGTAGACGAGCTGGCTGAAGACGTCCTGGCCGATGTGCGTCGTGCCCAGGAGGTGGGTGAACGACGGCGGCTGCAGCGTCTCCTTCAGGTTCTGCGCGTTCGGGTCGTACGGGGCGAGCAGCGGGGCGAAGATCGCGACGAGCACGAACACGCCCAGGATGATCAGGCCGGCGGCCGACTTCGGGTTGCTGAACATGGCCAGGGAGGCCTTGAGCTGCGACCAGAAGGTGGTCTTCTTCGGCGCAGGCGCCTCGGGGGTCACCGCCTGCATGAAAGCGGTCTGGGGCATCGACATGATCAGGCCTCCGTCTGGCGAGTGCGCGGGTCGAGGATGGCGTACGCGATATCGGCGATGATGTTCGCGATCAGGACGGCGAGCACGAGCACGAGGAAGATGCCCTGCATGAGCGCATAGTCCTTGGCGTTGGTCGCGTTGAGCAGCAGCAGGCCGATGCCGGGATAGGAGAACACCATCTCCATCACGATCGTGCCGCTGACGATGAAGCCGAGCGCGAGCGCGAAGCTCTGGATCTGCGGCAGCACGGCGTTGCGGGCGGCGTAGCGCCACAGCACGCGGCGGTCGGGCATGCCCTTCGCCTGCGCGACGGTGATGTAGTCCTCGTCGAGCACGGTGAGCATCATGTTGCGCATCCCGAGCACCCAGCCGCCGATCGAGACGACCACGATGGTGGCCATCGGGAGGGCGCCGTGCGAGAGCACCTGGCCGATGAAGTCGGCGTTCCAGCCTGGGTCCACGCCCAGCTCGTAGGCGTGCCCCGCGGGGAACCAGCCGAGCGTCGTGGAGAAGATCGCGATGAAGATCAGGCCGAGCCAGAAATACGGGATCGTGCCGAGGAACGTCGTGATCGGGATGAAGACCTCCAGCTTGCCGCCGCGCCGCCAGCCGATCACCGCGCCGAGGCCGGTGCCGATCAGGAAGGAGACCACCGTGGCGAAGCCGACCAGGCCGAGCGTCCACGGGAGGGCGGAGGCGATCGCGTCGCCCACCGGCGCCATGCCCGTCGAGATGGAGACGCCGAGGTTGCCGTGCAGCAGCATGTTCCAGTAGTCGAAGTACTGCTGCCAGAGCGGTACGGATTTGTCGACTCCGAACAGGAGGCGCAGCGCCTTCTCGGCGTCGGGGGTGAGCTGGCCCTGACTGCGCGCCATGTATGAGGAGACGGCGTCGCCCTTCATCAGGCGCGGGATGAAGAAGTTGATCGTGATCGCCGCCCAGAGGGTGAACACGTAGAAGGCCACGCGGCCTCCGATGAACCGCCACGGGACGCGGACGCCGCGGCGCTCCGCCCGGGTGGCGGTCGTGCCGACGAGCGTCGGGTCGAGGGAAGCGTCGGCTCTGACGGTCTCTGCGCTCACAGCGCACCTCCTGCAGTCTGTGCGCTCAGGGCGCCGAAGTGCTTGTCCGGGTCGGGGGACGCGGCGCGGAGCTCGCGGGTGTACGGGTCCTGCGGGCGGAGGATGACGTCGTCGGCGGGGCCGTGCTCGACGATCCTGCCCTGGTTGAGGACGATGATCTCGTCGCTGAAGTGACGCGCCGTGGCCAGGTCGTGCGTGATGTAGAGCACCCCGAGGCCTTCCTCGCGCTGCAGGTCGGCGAGCAGGTTGAGGACGCCGACGCGCAGCGACACGTCGAGCATCGACACCGGCTCGTCGGCGACCAGCAGGGTCGGCCGGGAGGCCAGGGCGCGGGCGATGGCCACACGCTGCCGCTGGCCGCCGGAGAGCTCGTGCGGGCGGCGGTCGATCACGGCGTCCGCGTCGAGCTGGACGCGGCGCAGCAGGCGCCGGACCTCGTCGTCCACCTCGCCCTTCGGGACCACGTGGTCCAGCCGGAGCGGGCGCTCGATGTGGTGCCGGATCGTGTGCGAGGGGTTCAGGGAGGCGAACGGGTCCTGGAAGACCATCCGGAGCTGCTGGCGGTACTGCCGCAGCCGCTTGCCGGACCGCGGGATCGGGGCGCCGTCCAGCAGCACCTCGCCGCGGGTGGGGGTCTCCAGCTGGGTGAGGATCTTCGCGATCGTGGACTTGCCGCTGCCGGACTGGCCGACCAGGCCGATCGTCTGGCGCTGGCCCAGCGTGAAGCTGACGTCGTCCAGGGCCTTGAGCTGCCCGGAGCCGCGGACGTTGTAGATCTTGGTGACGTTCTTGAACTCGAGCGTCGTCATCGGACGACCACTCCTCTCTCGCCGGTGAGGCGCGGGAACGACTGCAGCAGCTTCTGCGTGTACTCGTGCTGCGGGTTCGTCCAGATCTGCTCGGCGGTGGCGAGCTCCACGATCTCGCCGTCGCGCATGATCGCGATCCGGTCGCTGATCTCCAGCAGCAGCGGGAGGTCGTGCGTGATGAAGACGACGGAGAAGCCGAAGTCGTGGCGGAGCTGGGAGATCTGCTTGAGGATCTCGCGCTGCACGAGCACGTCCAGCGCGGTCGTCGGCTCGTCCATGACCATGAGCTGCGGGCGGAGGGCGAGGGCCATCGCGATCATCACGCGCTGGCGCATGCCGCCCGAGAGCTCGTGCGGGTAGGAGCGCACCCGCTGGCCGCCCACCTTGACGATCTCCAGGAGCTCGACGACGGCAGCGCGGCGCTCGGCCTTGCTCATCCCGGGCCGGTGCACCTGGAACACATCGTCCAGCTGCGATCCGATGGTGGCCACCGGGTTGAGGGCGTTCATCGCCCCCTGGAAGACCATCGAGGTCTTGTCCCAGCGGAAGCGGCGCATCTGCTCCGCGTCGAGGGCGTTGATGTCGATGTCCTCGCCGCCCTCGTCGTGGAAGACGACGCTGCCGCTCGTGATGACGGCCGGCGGCTTGAGCAGTCGCTGCACCCCGTAGGCGAGGGTGGTCTTGCCGCAGCCGCTCTCGCCGGCGAGGCCGACGATCTCGCCGCGCTTGATGTCGAGGGAGACGTTCTTGACCGCCGCGACCGGCGGGTCGACGTCGTACACGACCGAGAAGTCGCGCACGGAGAGAAGGGAGTCTGTCATGGCGTCGCTTTCATGCTGTCCGCGGGTCGCCCGGGGCGGACGGCGGCACGAGGCCGCCGCCCACCCCGGACGGGTTGGGTGAGGTCGCTGGCGGGCGACTACTTGCCCGCGGGCTTCAGGTTCATCAGCACCTGGACGGCCGACGGCTGGGTCGGGTCGGCGGTCGCGTACTGGTCCTTCTCGCTCGGCCAGCCGACGAACTTCCGGGTGTTGTACTCGGCGAGCTGCGGGTGGGTGCCGATCGGGATCGCCGGGACGTCGTCCACGAAGATCTTCTGCAGCTTGTCCAGCGCGGCGGTGCGGGCGCTGTCGTCGGACGCCTGCGCGTACTCCTTCAGCAGGGCGGTCGCGTCCGGGTTGCTGTAGCGCCCGAAGTTGTCCGAGACCTTGCCGTCGGCGGCCTGGTCGAGGTAGCTGGAGTTCATCACGTCGTCGTAGATGTGCCACGGGTTCGAGCCGGAGCCGGTCCAGTGCAGCACGGCGTCGAAGTTGCCGGAGGCGACGTTGGCGAACCAGGTGTCGGCGTCCGGAGTCGCGACCTTCGCGTCGATGCCGAGCGTGGTCTTGAGCTGCGTGGCGACGAGCTGGATGCCCGTGACGTAGTCGTTCCAGCCCTGCGGGTCCTGCAGGGTGAAGGAGACCGCCTTGCCGGACGGGTCGGTCAGCGCGCCGGACTTCCAGGTGTAGCCGGCGTCGGTCAGGACCTTCTTGGCGCCGTCGACGTCGATCTTGAAGGTCTGGTCCTTGTAGTCGGACGCGATGTACTGGTCACCGGTCGGCTGCGGGATGCCCGTCACGTTGGTCAGCTCGGGTCCGGCGTTGCTGCGCGCCGTCGTCGCGTGCGCCTTGCGGTCGATGACCATGTTGACGGCCTTGCGGAGCGCGACGTCGTTGAACGGGGCCTTCGCGGTGTTGACCACGATCATGTCCGGGCTCAGGACGTTGGCGCCCCAGAACACGTTGTGCTTCGGGTCCTTGTCCACGTAGTTCTTCTGGTAGTCCGTGATGAAGATCTGCGCCCAGTCGGTCTCGCCGCTCTGCAGCGCGCGGAGGAGGCCGGTGTTGTCGTTGTACTCGAGGTACTTGAGCTGGGCCACCGGGACGGTGCCGCCCCAGTAGTCCTTGCGCGCCTGGAGGACGACGCCCTGCGACGAGAAGGTCTTGATCGTGTACGGGCCGGTGCCGACCGCGTTCGTCACCGGGTCCTTCGTCGCGTCGGCGACGGACTTCCACTGGTGCTCGGGGACGATCGGGACCTGCAGCACGTCGCCCTGCTTGACGAACTTCGACTCGCTGAAGTTCAGGACCACGTTGTCGCCGTCCTTCTTGACGTCGGTCAGCTTGAGGCCGCCCAGGTCGAGAGCCGGAGTGTTCTTGATCAGGTTGTAGGTGAAGACGATGTCGTCGGCGGTGAACGCCTTGCCGTCGCTCCACTTGACGTTCTTGCGCGGGGTGACGGTGAGCTGGGTGTAGTCCGCGTTCCACTGCACCTTCGAGGCGAGCCACGGGGTGGTCTCGTTCTTGCCGACCGGGTTGACGATCGCGAGGGGCTCGTAGATCATTCGGTCGTAGCCGAGCGACATGCCCGAGCCGGTGGTGATGAACGGGTTGTTGATCTGGGTCGCCAGGATGGCCGCGCCATCCGGCTTGGCGACGGTGAGCGAGCCGGTGCTGGCGGTGCCGCCGGCGGACTTGCCGTCGGACGAGCAGCCGGTCAGCGCGAGTGCGCCGACGGCGGCGATCGCCGATGCCGTGATCAGATACTTCCTAAGCCTCATTGCTTCTCCTTCGTGGCGGGCACATCCGTTGTGCCCTGTGGTGCTGCGGAATGTCGGCTGACGATAACTTGCTTACTGGTCAGAAAGCAAGTTGGTTGAGGTGAGGTTACTGGCTGGTAAGCTCGGCCGCAACCAGCACGGCAGGAGCGACGGAAATGGCCATCGGCACCAGCACCGGAACGCGTCCGGAGACCGAGCAGAAGCGCATCGACATCCTGCGCGCGGCGATCGAGACGTTCGGCGCCAAGGGGTCCACCAACGGCACGCTCGCCGACATCGCCGAGCAGGTCGGGATGACGCACGCCGGCGTCTTGCACCACTTCGGGTCGAAGAACAACCTGCTCCTGGAGGTGCTGGAGTTCCGCGACAGGGACGACGTCGCCCACCTCGCCGACCAGCACATCCCCGGTGGCCCAGCGCTGTTCGCGCACCTCGTCGCCACCGCGCAGCGCAACGCGCTGCGGCCGGGGATCGTCCAGGTGTTCACCGTGCTGTCGGCGGAGTCGGTCACCGAGGGGCACCCGGCGACGGCCTACTTCCAGGAGCGCTACCGCAACCTCCGGGCCGAGATCGACGCGGCCTTCCGCGCGCTCTGCGCCCAGGAGGGCGTGACCGACCCGGACACGATCGACCGGGCAGCGGCGTCCATCCTCGCAGTGATGGACGGCCTCCAGCTGCAGTGGCTGCTCGATCCGGCGTCGGTGGACCTCGCGGGGGCCAGCGAGTTCGCCATCGAGGCGATCGTGAACGGGGTGCTGCGGCCGGGCCGGGAGCTCACGTCGTACGTGCACGACGCGTGAGCGCTCGGCGGGGCTGCGCCCGTGCAACGTTGTAAGGTCGTGCCGACCTGCAACAGACGGGAGTGCGCGTGGCTGTGACCCTGCACGACGTCGCCCGGCTGGCCGGGGTGTCGATCAAAACCGTGTCGAACGTCGTCAACGACCATCCCTACGTGCGGGATGAGACCCGGCGGCGGGTGCTCGACGCGATCGCCGCGCTCGGGTACACGCCGAACCTCTCGGCGCGGAGCCTGCGGTCGGGACGCACCAATGTCATCGCCCTGATGATCCCCGATCTCCGCAACGCCTACTTCGCCGAGCTCGCCGACGCCGTCATGCGGGCGGCCGCCGGGCACGGGCTCTCGGTGCTCATCGAGCAGTTCGGGGACGACCGGGAGCACGAGATCGCCGCCCTGCGCCGGCCGCGGCCCCAGCTCGTGGACGGCGTGCTCTACAGCGTTCTCGCCCTCGATCAGGACGACGAGGACGTCATCGCCGCGATGCCCGTCCCGGTCGTGCTGCTCGGCGAGCGCATCTTCACCGGGCCGCGCGACCACGTCACGATGCGGAACACCGAGGGTGCCCGTGCGGCGACCGAGCACGTCCTCGGGCTCGGACGGCGCCGCGTGGTCGCCCTCGGTGCGCATCCGGGCGAGGTCATCGGGTCCGCGGCGCTGCGTCTCGACGGCTACCGGGCGGCCCTGGAGGCGGCAGGCATCGCCTCCGGCGAGGAGCTGATCGTCCCCGTCGGCTCCTGGCTCCGGCGCAACGGGGCGAAGGCCATGCGCGACCTCCTGGCGAGCGGCGTCGGATTCGACGCGGTCGTGGCGTTCAACGACGCGATCGCCCTCGGCGCGCTGCGCGCACTGCAGGAGGCCGGCCTCCGCGTGCCGGAGGACGTGGCCCTCATCGGCTTCGACGACATCGACGAGACGCAGTACTCGATGCCGACGCTCTCCACGATCGACCCGGGCCGCGCCGAGATCGCCCGCACCGCGGTCGACCTGCTCGTGCGCCGCATCGAGGGCGGCGCCGCCCCCTTCGAACCCGAGCGCATCCTCGTCCCTTATCGCCTCGTCCCGCGCGAGTCCACGGCTCTCTGACGCCTCCGTTTGACACGGTCACATTCGGCCGCGATCATGTCTGTACAACGTTGTAATACGGCCAGAAGAGGAAGCAGCATGCCCGAGACCACCATCACCCTCGACCGCTCCGCCCACGTCGCCCCCATCGACCGGCGCATCTTCGGCTCGTTCGTGGAGCACCTCGGCCGCTGCGTCTACGACGGCATCTACGAGCCCGGGCACCCGACCGCGAACGAGGACGGCTTCCGCCTCGACGTGGTCGAGCTGGTGAAGGAGCTCGGCGCGACCACCATCCGCTACCCGGGCGGCAACTTCGTGTCCGGCTTCCGCTGGGAGGACAGCGTCGGGCCGCGCGAGCAGCGCCCGGTGCGCCGCGACCTGGCTTGGCACTCGCTGGAGACCAACCAGGTCGGCCTGGACGAGTTCTCGCGCTGGCTGAAGCTGACCGGGTCCGAGCTGATGCTCGCCGTGAACCTGGGCACCCGCGGGATCGACGAAGCGCTCGACCTCCTGGAGTACGCCAACCACCCGTCCGGCACCGCCCTCAGCGACCAGCGCATCGCGAACGGCACAGTGGAGCCGCACGACATCCGCATGTGGTGCCTCGGCAACGAGATGGACGGCCCCTGGCAGACCGGGTACATGACGGCCGACGACTACGGCAAGCTCGCTGCACGCACCGCCCAGGCGATGAAGGCGGCCGACCGGCACCTCGAACTCGTCGCGTGCGGGTCCTCCGGCTCCGGGATGCCGACCTTCGGCGACTGGGAGCGCACCGTGCTGGAGCACGCCTACGACAACGTGGACTTCATCTCGGCGCACGCCTACTACCAGGAGCGCGGCGGCGACCTCGGGTCGTTCCTGGCCTCCTCGGTGGACATGCAGTACTTCATCGACACGGTCGTCGCGGCGGCGGACCACGTCGGCAGCAAGCGCAAGAGCGCCAAGAAGATCGCCATCTCCTTCGACGAGTGGAACGTCTGGTACCTGGACGAGCACCAGGCGTCCCAGGAGGTCAACGACGAGTGGCGCGTCGCCCCGCGGCAGCTGGAGGACGTCTACTCGGTCGCCGACGCGGTGGTCGTCGGCAACCTCCTGATCACGCTGCTCAAGAACCACGACAGGGTCCGCAGCGCCTCCCTCGCCCAGCTCGTCAATGTGATCGCGCCGATCATGACCGAGCCGGGCGGCGCGGCCTGGCGGCAGACCACGTTCTTCCCGTTCTCGGTGACGAGCCGGCTGGCGCGCGGCGAGGTGCTGCGCCCGGCCGTCCGCACCGGAAGCTACGAGACCGCGGTGCACGGCTCCGCGGACGTGGTGGACGCGGTCGCGACGCACGACGCCGCGACGGGCGAGTCCGCGGTCTTCCTGGTGAACCGCAGCCTCACCGAGATGGAGACGGTCACCATCGACGTCCGCGACCTGGGCGCGACCGCCGTGCGGGAGGCGCTCAGCCTGTTCGACGACGACGTGTACGCGAAGAACACGCAGGCCGAGCCGGAGCGCGTCGGGCTCAGCGCGAACGGCACGGCGAGGCTCGCGGACGGCGTGCTGACGGTGGAGCTGCCCCCGGTCTCCTGGACGGCGGTCGCGCTCGGCTGACCCGCGGTGGATTTGGCGGGACGGCCGTCCTGCATGTTAGATATGGGAGTGACCGGCAAAATGCTCTCCCAGCTCTGCGCCACCGTGGTGCTCGCTGCGGTGACCCTGCTGATCGGCCGCTCGATGCACGATCTCGCCACGGTGATCCTGTTCGCCGTGGGTGTGCTCGCGACCATCCTGTCGGCCTTCCGGGTGCGTTCGCTGCGCGTCAAGCACCTCGCCGAGATGCAACGCCGTGTCCCCCAAAATGCCGCTATGAACGACCCCGGGAATCCGTCAGACTCGACCCGATGAGCAACCATCAGGGGGTCGGCACGAACGTGTCGAGGGGAACCGTACTCAGACCGCATCGCGACCTGTTCGCGCGCGGGCTCACCGCCGTGCTCGCGCTGACCACGCCGGTGTTCGCCGTGCTGTACTGGCTCACCATCCCGAACGGCGAGTGGAGGTTCGTCCTCTTCGCCCACGTGCTGGTCGTGCTGGCGACGATCCTCGGCGTGTATGCGTTCCTCAGCGCGACGATCACGATCCAGGCGGACGGCATCCGGGAGCGCGGCTTCTTCGGCCGGACCCGGTTCGTGCGGTCCGTCGACGTCGGCTCCATCCTGATCGTGCGCCTCTACGACGGCAGCACGCTGGACACGCTCCCCCAGCTCTTCATCACCGGACGCGACGGCCGGGTGCTCATCCGGATGCGCGGGCAGTTCTGGTCGGTGGACGACATGGAGCGGGTCGCCGAGGAGCTCGACGTGCCGGTGACGCGGCCGGAGGACTTCCTGACCATGACGCAACTCCGGCGCCGGTCGCCCGAGCTGCTGTACTGGTTCGAGCGGATGCCGCGGTTCCGCTAGGGCGTGTCAGACGTCCGCGTCCGTCGCGATCGCCAGCGCGGGCGCGTCGGTGCGGCTGGAGGGCAGCTCCTCGAAGCCGAGCCGGCGGTAGAACGCCATCGCACCGGTGTTCGTGGGCGACATCCGGAGGAACACACCGGGTACGCCGCGCGCGTTCAACGCCCCGAGGAGCTCCCGGATGAGCCGGCGCCCGAAGCCCTGGCCCTGCAGCTCGGGCAGCAGGTCGATGTGCAGGTGCGCGGGATACCGGTCGGCCTCCGGGACGATCGCCTCGTGCTGATCGAGCCCGAACCCGATCGCCTCCCGCTCCTTCGCGGAGGGCGCCGCCTCCACCGGGTACCGCTCACGGAACCCGGGCAGCCAGTGCTCGTCGTACCAGTCGGCGAAAGCGTGGCTGTCCGCAACCGCGATCACGTACCCGGCGACCCGGTCGCCGGTGTCGACCACGAACGCGAGGTCGGGCTGGTACTCCACATAGGGTCCGGCGAAGACGTCGGGCAGGAGGTCGTCGCTGGAGTAGAGCCCGCGCGCGTCCGCGCCGCTCGCCCCCGTCCTGACGCAGACGTCGTAGACGTCCGCGCGGTCGGCCGGACGGTACGGTCGGATCGAAGTCACCGTGAAAGTATGGCAGCGTGACCTCGTCCACCGTCGCAGGGCCGCTGAGCAAGGGGCGGCTCACGCCCGGAGCCGACGCCGCTGCGGCGCCCGTCCGGATCGAGCGACGCGTGCCAGGTGAGACGGCGGCCGCGTTCGTGCGGCACTACTGGCTGCCGCGCTGGTCCCTCCCCGCCGGCGCGAGCGTGCGCGAGGCGGTGCTGGAGTATCCGACCGCGAACCTGGTGATCGAGGCGGACACCGCGGCGCTGTACCGGGCGAGCCGCGGGCTGTCCGGGAGGAGGCTGACCGGCGAAGGCTGGGCGTTCGGGGCGATGCTGTGGCCGGGCGTGGCGCGGGAGTGGGTGGGCGGCTCGCTGCGCGGCGCTCCCCCGGTGATCCCGCTCGACGCGCTCTCGGTACGGCTGACCGACGCGGTCGGCACGGTGCGCGAACGGCTCGCCGACGACGACGCGGACGGCGCGATCGCGGTCGTCGAGGCCGCGCTGGCCGGCCTCCCCGCCCCCGACGCCGACGCACGGCTGGTCGACGCGATCGTCGCCGCGGTCGAGTCGGACCGCGAGCTGCGCCGGGTGGAGCAGCTCGCCGACCGGTTCGGGATCGGCGTGCGCCGCCTGCAGCGGCTCGTCGCCGGGCACATCGGATTCGGGCCGAAGTGGCTGATCCAGCGCTACCGGCTGCAGGAGGCCGCAGCGGCACTGCGCGAGCCGGAGCCTCCCGCGCTCGCGCAGCTCGCCGCCGAGCTGGGCTACGCGGATCAGGCGCACTTCAACCGGGAGTTCAAGGCCGTGGTCGGCCTGACGCCGGGGGCGTACGCGGCCGGGAGCCGGCTGACGTGACGGAGCGCGATCCCGGCGCCCTGCTCGCCCCGTGGCGGGCGCGCTGGGCGCTGACGCCGGACGGTGCGGCCTTCGCCACGCCGTCGAGCGTGCTGCAGCCGGTGGTGTGGGAGAGCAGGGCGGCGTTCCTCAAGCTGGCGACGCACCCCGAGGAGGCCGCGGGCGGGCGCGTGCTCCGCTGGTGGGACGGCCGCGGGGCGGCGCCGGTGCTCGCCGCGGACGGCGACGCGCTCGTGCTCGCGCGCGCGACCGGCGGCCGCTCGCTGGAGTCGCTGGCGGCCTCCGGCCCGGACGGGGACGACGAGGCGACCCGCATCCTCTGCCGGGCGGCGCTGCGGCTGCACACGGTGACCGACCGGCCGCGACCTGACGGCCTGGTCGACCTGCCGCGCTGGTTCGCCGAACTCTTCGAGCACGCCGCCGATCGACCGCATGCCCACGACGGAATGTTCGCCCGCGCGGCGGCCGAAGCCCGGGCGCTGCTCGCCTCGCCGGAGGGCGACGTGGTGCTGCACGGCGACCTCCACCACGGCAACGTGCTCGACTTCGCGGGAGACGGCTGGCTCGCGATCGACCCCAAGCACATCCACGGCGACCCGGGCTTCGACTTCGCGAACATCCTCTGCAACCCGTCGGCGGAGGTGGCGCTCGCCCCGGGACGGCTGGAGCGCACCGTGGCGGTGATCGCGGCCGAGACCGGGATCACCCGGCGGCGGATGCTGCGCTGGGCGCTCGCCTGGGCCGGGCTGTCGGCGGCATGGTCGGAGCGCAGTGCCGGCGACGCGACGATCGCGGTGGGCACGGGGATCGCGGCGATGCGGGCGCTGGACGCGCCTCCGGCTACGTCTTCGCCCGGGCCGCCGCGCTGAGGAAGAACGGGTGCGGCCGGGCGCTCTCCTCCGCCAGCTTGTACGCCAGCGGCGCCCACACGATGACCGCGACACCGGCGCCGAGCAGGAGGCCGCCGATCGTATCGCTCAGCCAGTGCGCCCCGAGGTAGGTGCGGCTGATCGCCATCAGGATCGCCCACGCCCCGCCCACGCACCACACCCAGACGCGCGGGAACAGGATGCCGAACACGACCGCCATCGTCGCCGCGTTCGCCGTATGCCCCGACGGGAATGAGCCGGGATCGGCGACCACCAGGATCTCCGACGGGCGCGCCCGGCCGACCGTGTGCTTGAGGACCTGCACGCAGATCACCGACGCGACGCTCGCGATGGCGAAGAAGCCCGCGCCCCACGGCCTCCGGAACGCCAGCAGCAGCAGGAAGATCACGACGGGGATCACCACCGAGCCGACGATCCCGCCACCGACCCAGTTGAAGAACAGAGCCGGGACGGTCCAGACCGGCGAGCGGTGCTCGACCACCTCGGCCATCCAGGTCAGGTCGAGGGCGAACGGCTCGGTCGGCCGGAACGCGATGATCGCGCCCATCACCAGCACGAGGCCGATCGCCACCGACGCTGAGATCAGCGGCCAGCGGCGCTGGATGCGCGCGGCGGTGTGGAGGGGCGGCGACGCGGTCATGGGATCACGCTAGCGCGGCGCGGCGCGTCAGTGCCCGAGCGCCGGCACCGTCCGCGGTCGCACGACCAGCCACAGCGACCCGATGGACACCGCAGCGCAGACCGCCATCATCGCGCCCATCGGCGCGGCGCTCCCGGTGCCGAGCAGGCCGACGATCGGCGAGAACACGCCCGCCGCGCCGAAGTTGAGCGCGCCGAGCAGGCTCGCCGCCGTCCCGGCCTCGTGGCCGTGGTTGTTCAGCGCGAGCACCTGCACGCACGGGAAGCCGAAACCGCAGGCCGCGATGAAGAACCACAGCGGGATCGCCACGCCCCACAGCCCGGCGTGCGCCTGGTCGAGCACGACGATCGCGACCGACGCCACGAACATCACGGCCGTCGAGACGGCGAGGATCCACTGCGGTCCGAAATACTTGGTCAGGCGCGCCGCCGACTGCACGCCGATGATGATGCCGATCGAGTTGACCGCGAACAGGAGGCCGTACTCCTGCGGCGTGAACGCGTAGAGGCCCTGGAAGATGAATGGGCTCGCCGACAGGTACGAGAACAGTCCGGTGAAGTTCGCGGCGCCCACGATCGCGATGCCGACGAAGACCCGGTCGCTCAGCACCGAGCGGTAGCGCTGGCCGACCGTCGAGTGGCCGGCGTCGTGCCGGCGCGCCTTGGGGAGCGTCTCGGTGATCCACAGCGACACGCACGTGATCACGAACACGCCGTAGCAGGCGAGCACGACGAAGATGCCCCGCCACGGCATGACCAGCAGCAGCCACGACCCGATGACTGGGGCGAGGACGGGCGCGAGCCCGTTGACGAGCGCGAGCCTGCTCAGCATCCGCACGAGGGGGCGTCCGCCGAAGAGGTCGCGGACCATCGCCATCGCGACCACACCGCCGGCTGCGGCGCCGATGCCCATCAGCGCGCGGGCGACGCCGAGGAGTTCGACGTTGGGCGCGATCGCCGCGGCGAGGCACGCGAAGATGTGGACGCCGGTCGCCGCGATGAGCGGGATGCGGCGGCCGATCTTGTCCGACCACGGCCCGACCAGGAGCTGGCCCAGGCCGAAGCCGATCGTGGTCGCCGTCAGCGTGAGCTGGATCATGGCGGTGGAGACGTGGAAGTCGGACTCCAGCGTCGGCAGCGCAGGCAGGTACATGTCGATCGTGAACGGCCCGAGTGCGGTGAGCGCGCCGAGGATCAGGATGTACGCCAGGCGCTGGCGGCCGGTGAGCGAGTCGCCGGGATGCACGACGGTGGTCACGAAAGGAGTCCTTCTGCTGGAGGGCGTGTGGGGAGGGGGGCACGCGTCCGGCACTGGACGCAAAACGACAGCACCGCGACGGGATCGCGGTGCTGGGAGCCGCCCGTTCGAATCGATTCGATCGTGGGCGCGTGTCCATACTAGCGCGTTCCGGGCCAGAATGTGAACGTGCGCATTGCGGCGTTTTCGCGGCGCCGACGGAAGACGACCCAGAGAGCGAGTGACATGACCTTCTCCATCGCCATGATCGGCGCCGGCCAGTTCGCCGGGCAGTTCGCGAAGCTGTTCGCGCTGCACCCCGGGGTGAGCGCGGTGTACGCCACCGACCTGCTGCCGGAGCGCGCGGAGCGGCTCGTCGCCGAGTACGGCCTCGACGGCGCCCTCCCCTCGTTCGAGGCGGCGCTCGACGACCCGCGCGTGGACGCCGTCGCGATCTTCACCCAGCGCTGGACACACGGCCCGCTCGTCGTGCGCGCCCTGGAGGCCGGCAAGCACGTCTACTCGGCCGTCCCGATGGCGATCAGCGCCGACGAGATCGCCTCGATCATCGACGCCGTGCGCCGCACCGGACTCACCTACATGATGGGCGAGACCAGCCACTACAACCCGGCCACCGTCTACGCGCGGTCGCAGATCGCTGAGGGTGCCTTCGGCCGCGTCTTCTACGCCGAGGGCGACTACGTGCACGACATGGACCTCGGCTTCTACGACGCCTACCGGTACTCCGGCGGCGAGGCCTGGAAGGCGACGGCCAGCTATCCGCCCCTGCTCTACCCCACGCACTCGATCGGCGGCATCCTCGGCGCCTGGGACACGCACGCGGTCAGCGTCTCGGCGATCGGCGTCACCGACGACCGCGGCGACGGCGTCTTCGACCGCGAGGTGAGCATGTTCGGCAATGACTTCTCGAACGCGACCGCGCTGTTCGAGGTCGCGGGCGGCGGATCGTTCCGGACGAACGAGTTCCGCCGGGTCGGCTATCCGTCGCACATCCGGGAGTCGCGGTTCCGCTTCTTCGGGACGGACGGCAGCTTCGAGCAGCTCGCGACCGTCTCGCACCGCACCGACAAGCAGGGCGTGACGGACATCACCGAGCTGCTGCAGCCGAAGCCGACGCTGTCGCCGGACGACCCGTCGCTCGCGCACGTCGCGCCCGCGCTGCGCGACGCGTTCACGTCGGGCAGCGCGCCCATCCACGACCGCACGCGGCTGCCGCGCGAGTTCGACCACGTGACGAACGGGCACGAGGGGAGCCACCACTTCCTCGCCGACGACTTCGTGCGTGCCGTGAACACGCGCAGCCTCCCGCCGGTCAACGCCTGGCAGGCCGCCCGCTACACCCTCCCCGGCATCGTCGCCCACCAGAGCGCCCTCCAGAACGGCGCCCGCCTCCCCATCCCCGACTTCGGGGACGCGCCCCACTGACCATCCGTTCCGGAGTTGTGTACGCGACACGCCGCGCGCGGACGTACACAACTCCGGAAGAGATTGAGGGGTTACGGGGCGGAGGGGGACGCGAGGAGCGGGGTGAAGGCGAGTTCGGCGGCGCCGATGAGGAGGATGTCGCTGCCGAGGGCGGCGCGGGCGATGGTGAGGGTCTCGGCGGAGGCGGCGAGCGCCTGCGACGCGACGAGTGCCGGCAGCGTCTCGGGCGCGAGCTCGTGCAGCGCGCCGAGGAACCCGCCGAGCACGATCCGGTCCGGGTCGAAGACGTTGGTGGCGTTGCGCAGCGCGGTCGCGAGGAAGCCGAGCTGGCGGTCCACCTCGGCGAGCACGGCCGGGTCGCCCGCCGCGACGGCCGAGCCGAGCGCGCGCGAGAGCTCGTCGGGGTCGGCGGAGGCCAGCCCGAGCACGCGCAGCAGCGCCCGCTGGCTGACCTCGGTCTCCAGGCAGCCGATCGCGCCGCAGTGGCAGCGCACACCCACCGAGTTCACCAGCGTGTGGCCGAGCTCGCCGGCGTAACCGCTGATGCCGGTCAGCGGCCTCCCGCCGACGATGACGCCCGCGCCGATGCCGGACGCGCCGCCGTTGACGTAGACGAGGTCGGCCGCGCCCTGTCCGGCGCCGAACAGTCGTTCGGCGTTCGCGCCCAGGCTGGCGTCGTTCGCCGCGGCGACGGGATAGCCGGTGGCCGCGGCGAGTTCGGCGGCGAAGGGCTCCTCCGCCCACTCCAGGTGAGGCGCGAGCCGGACGACGCCGTCCTCCTCCCGCACGAGTCCGGGCACCGCGACCCCGACGCCGACGACCCGTGAGGCCGTGGCCAGCTCGGGCCGCAGCCCGTCGATCACGGCGGCGGCGATGGCGGCGGCCTCCGCGGCGGTCGGCACGTGCCCGGTGGGATAGCGCACCCGGCGGTGCACATGCGCGTCGAGCCCGACGACGCCGACGGTGACCGCGTCGACCTCGGGGTTCACGGCGAGCGCGACGACCCGGCCGTCGGCGGCGACGACCGGCGACGGCCTCCCGACCCGGTTGCTGGTCTCCGGCTCGCGCTCGCGCACCAGCCCGAGCTCGGCCAGCTCGGCGACGAGCGCGCCGATGGTCGAGCGGTTGAGGCCGGTCGCCTGGGTGAGCGCCGAGCGCGCCAGCGGGCCCTCGCGGTGCACCATCCCGAGCACGGCGGAGAGGTTGTGCCGCCGCACCGTGTCGAGGTTCGTCCCCGCCGTCGTCCTGCCGTTCATGGTCCCGGTCACTGTATTACAGGTCGCGGGGTGCGGCGGACGTCACCATGTCTCGGGTCGCGCCCCCGCCGGCACCGCCTCGGGCCGCTCGACCGTGGAGGTCAGCGTGACGACCTCGTGCCGGGCGCCCGCGGCGAGCACGGCCTCCATGATCTCCAGCACGTGGAAGGCCAGCTCTCCGGAGGCGCGGTGCGGCCGTCCGGTCTCGATCGCGCGGGCCAGGTCGGCGAGGCCGTAGCCGCGGCCGGCGTCGGCGTAGCCGCCCGCGACCTCCACCTCCCGGAACTCGCGGTCGTCCGCCGTCGCGACCGACACCGGGTCGGAGAAGTGGTTGGGGTCGGGCACGGCGAGCGTCCCCGCCGTCCCGTAGACCTCGAACAGCGGCACCCGGGAGGCCCACACTTCGAACGAGACGGTCACGGTCGAGACCACTCCGGAGGCGTGCTCCAGGATCGCCGTGACGTGCGTGTCCACGTCCACCGGCAGCGCTGCTCCCGCGTTCGGCCCGGTCGCGACGGTGCGGGCGCGGTCCGACCGCCGGGTCGCCCCGGACACCCGGACCACCGGCCCGAAGAACGTCACGAGCGACGTCAGGTAGTACGGCCCCATGTCGAACAGCGGGCCGCCGCCGGGCTGGTAGTAGAACGCGGGCGCCGGATGCCACAGCTCGTGACCGGGCGCCGTCCACGCCACCGCGGCGCCGAGCGGCACGCCGATCCTGCCCTCGTCGAGCACGGCGCGCGCGGTCTGGACGCCGGTGCCGAGCACGGTGTCCGGCGCGCAGCCCACCCGCAGCCCGCGCGCGGCCGCGGCCGCGAGCACCGGCGCCGCCTCCGCCGTCGTGAGCGCGAGCGGCTTCTCGCCGTAGACGTGCTTGCCCGCGGCGAGCGCGCGCAGCGCGATGTCCGCGTGGGCGAGCGGGATGGTCAGGTTGAGCACGACATCCACGTCGGGATGCGCGAGCAGCTCGTCCACTGTCATCGCCTCGACGCCCTGCTCGGCCGCGACGGCACGCGCGCGTTCGAGGTCGAGGTCCGCGACCGCGCGCAGCCGCAGGTTCGGCAGTTCCGGGAACTCCGCGAAGTACTGCGCCGAGATGACGCCGACGCCGACGACCCCGACGTTCAGCGGGCGGCCCACAGCAGCCCCCGCTCGATGATCGTGCGCACCGGCAGGGACTCCACGATCTCCAGCCGGTGGCCCGGCGCGGAGACGAAGATGCGGCCCTTCCCCCACTGCCGGGTCCAGATCGCCGGCGCGGTGACCGGGCGGTTCCAGGCGTCCCACGGCCGCACGGTCTGCGTCGTGGTGGCCAGGACGTCGTTGTACTCGTCGCTCAGCACCCAGTACTGCTCGGTCTCCAGGTCGAAGTCCGAGATGCCCTCGGTGATCGGGTGGGAGGCGCCGTACTCGGTGATGTTCACCGTGTACGGGATGTAGTTGTCCGACTGCTCGCCGGTGCGCTCCGCCGGGTCCTTGCCCGCGTGGTGGGCGAACTGGCCGCCGATCATGTGCAGGTAGTCGGCGTTGTTCCGGTACGAGTCGGCGATGCCGCCGTGCCAGCCGCCCATCCCGGTGCCGTTCAGGATCGCGCGCTGCAGGCCCGCGAACTCCTCCGGCTCGATGGTGCTCATGGTGTTGATCTGGAGGACGAGGTCGACCGTGTCCATGAACGTCTCGTCGGTGTAGACGGCGGGGCTCTCCTCCACCCGCACGGCGAAGCCGTTCTCCTCCAGGAACGGGATGAAGAGGTTCGTGGTCTCGACGGGCATGTGCCCGTCCCAGCCGCCGCGGACGACGAGGGCTTGTCTGGTCATGGGTTCTCCGTTCGGGCGGGTGAGGCAGTGGGGGTCCAGGCGCTGCCGGAGGCGGCGCTGTGCTCGACAGCCGCCAGCACGCGCTGGATGTGCAGGCCGTCCGCGAAGGACGGCTCCGGATCGGCGCCGCTCGTGATCGCGTCGACGAAGTCCTTGATCTGGTGGCTGAAGGCGTGCTCGTAGCCGATCGCGTGCCCGGTCGGCCACCAGTTCGCCATGTAGGGATGCTCCGGCTCGGTCACGATGATCCGGGTGAAGCCCTGCTCCCCCGCCGGAGCGGTCGCGTCGTAGAACTGGAGCTCGTTCATCGACTCCAGGTCGAAGGCGATCGCCCCGCGGGACCCGCTCAGCTCGATCCGCAGCGCGTTCTTGCGGCCCGTCGCATAGCGGGTCGCCTCGAACGCGCCGATCGCGCCCGCCGCCGCACCGTCGCTGAGGCGGGCGGTGAACCAGGCGGCGTCGTCCACGGTCACCCGGCCGCGCTCGCTGGAGGCCGTGCCGGAGAGCCCGACCGTCTCGCCGAGCAGCGGCCGCTCCTCGACGAACGTGGCGAGCGTGCCGGAGACGGACGACAGCCGGGAGCCGGTCAGGTGCTCGACCAGGTCGATCGCGTGCGCGCCGATGTCGCCGAGCGATCCGGAGCCGGCGGCCTCCTTGTCGAGCCGCCAGGTCATCGGGCCGTTCTCGTCGCTCAGCCAGTCCTGCAGGTAGAGCGCGCGCACCTGGCGGATCGCACCGAGGCGGCCCTCCTGCACCAGGCGGCGCGCGTAGCCGATCGCGGGAACGCGGCGGTAGCTGAAGCCGACCATCGAGCGGATGCCGCGCTCCGCCGCGCGCTCGGCGGCGGCGACCATCGCCTCGGCCTCGGCGACCGTGTTGGCGAGCGGCTTCTCGCAGAGCACGTGCTTGCCCGCGTCCAGCGCGGCGATGGCGATCTCGGCGTGCGAGGCGCCGGGCGAGCAGATGTCGATCACGTCGATGTCGGGGTCCTCGACCGCGCGCCGCCAGTCGGTCTCCGCACGCTGCCAGCCGAACTTCGCGCGGGCGGCCTCCACGCGGGCGGCGTCACGCCCGACGATCGTGGACATGACCGGCTCGGCGGCGAGGTCGAAGAACCGCGGTGCGACCCGCCAGCCCTGGGAGTGCGCCGCGCCCATGAACCCGTAGCCGACCATCGCCACCCGCAGCTCGCGTGCCGCTGAAGTCATCCGTCCCGCTCCTTCGCATTCGTCCTGGTGGACGCTAACCAACGGGATTTTCACCGCGCAAGTTTCTCGCCGAGCTTGGAAAACTTTCGTGTCTCCGACAGGTCAGTGCGCGGCCGGCACCGCGGTGGAGTCGCGCACGACGAGCGAGGTCGCGAGCTCCAGCCGGGTGTTCTCGACGGCCCCGGCACGCAGGCGCAGCGCGGTGCGCGTCGCGACCTCCGCCATCTCCTGCAGCGGCTGGCGGACCGTCGTGAGGGCCGGCCGCGCCCAGGAGGCCGGCGCGACGTCGTCGAAGCCGACGATCGAGACATCGCCCGGCACATCCAGCCCCAGCGCGAACGCCGCGTCCATCGCCCCGAGCGCCTGCAGGTCGTTGCCGCAGACGATCGCGGTGGGGCGGTCGGCCCGGTCGAGCAGGCGGCGCGCCTCGCGCTCGCCGTCCTCGCGGCGGAAGTCGCCGACGCCCGCCAACCGCGAGTCGAACGGGAGGCCGGCCTCCGCCAGCGCCGACTGGTATCCGGCGACGCGGGCGCGCGAGCACTCCAGGTCGGGCGGCCCGGAGACCACCGCGATCCGGGTGTGGCCGAGCCCGAGCAGGTGCCGGGTCGCGGCGACACCGCCCGCCCAGTTGGTCGCGCCGATCGCGGGGACGTCCGGCGGCGGATCACCCGCCGGGTCCACGACCACGAACGGGATGTTCCGGGTGCGCAGCTGCTGCCGGTGCTCGGCCGTCAGGTTCGAGAACTGCAGGATCACCGCGACCGGCTTCCGGCTGAGCACGCCGGTGATCCAGTCGCGCCCCGGCTCGAGATGGTCGCCGAGCGCCGAGAGCGCGAGCACGAAGCCGGCCTCGCGCGCGATCCGCTCGACGCCGCGGATGATCTCCACCGACCACTCGCTCAGCAGGTCGGCGACCACCAGCTCGACCAGCCCGCCACGCTCCGGCTCCGGGCCGCGGCGCGCGTAGCCCGAGTCGTGCAGCAGCTTCTCGACCCGCGCCCGGGTGGGCGCGGAGACCCCCGGCCGGCCGTTCAGGACCTTCGACACCGTGGACAGCGACACCGCCGCCCGCTGCGCGATCGCCTCCAGCGTCGGACGGCTCGGCGCGGTCGGTTGAGACATGGAGACACTGTGCCACAATGTCGGCCAGGCTTTCGCGCCGTTCCCCGAAACGTTTCCGCCCTCCCGAGGAGAACCATGCCGCTCACCGACCTCACGCTCGCCGAACTGGCCGACTTCCGCCCGGACGTCGAGGAGCCCGGCGACTTCGACGCCTTCTGGGAGGCGACGCTCGCGGAGTCGCGCGCGGCGGCCGGCGAGGTGCTGCTCGCGCCCGCGACGACTCCCGTCACGCAGCTCATCGTGGAGGACCTGACCTTCCCCGGGTTCGGCGGCGAGCCCGTGCGCGCCTGGGTCTCGCGCCCGCTGCACGCGGACGGCCCGCTCCCCGCGGTCGTGCAGTACCAGGGCTACGGCGGCGGCCGCGGCCTCGCCGGCGAGAACGTCGACTGGGCACTCGCGGGCTACGTGCACGTGTTCATGGACACCCGCGGCCAGGGCAGCGGCTGGGGCACGGGAGGCGGCACCGCCGACCCCCACGGCTCGGGGCCGGCGACCCCCGGCTTCATGACGCGCGGCATCCACGACCCCCGCGAGCACTACTACCGCCGCGTGTTCACCGACGCGGTGCGCGCGGTCGACGCGGCGCGAGCGCTGCCGTTCGTGGACCCGGCACGGATCGCCGTGACCGGCGGCAGCCAGGGCGGCGGGATCGCCCTCGCCGCGGGAGCCCTGGCGGACGTGCGGGCGGTGCTGCCGGACGTCGCGTTCCTGTGCGCGTACCGCCGCGGCGCGGAGGTCGCGGTCGGCGGGCCGTTCCAGGAGCTGGCCACCTACCTTTCGGTCCACCGCGACGAGGTGGACGCCGCCTTCCGCACGCTGTCGTACCTCGACGGCGTGAACTTCGCCCGCCGCATCCACGCGCCGTCGCTGTTCTCGGTGGCGCTGATGGACACGGTGGTGCCGCCGTCCACGACCTTCGCGGCCTACAACCACCTGGCGGCGGAGGACCGGGCGATCGAGGTGTACCCGTTCAACGACCACGAGGGCGGGCAGGCGGCGCACTGGCACAAGCAGGCGGCGTGGCTGGCGTCGCGGATCTGAGCGGCCCGACGGTCCGCGGAGTGGCGCTCGGGCGTCGGGGCTGGTATAAGTTTATCGAAACAACAAATCACCGACGACGCTGAAGGAACCTTCCATGAGCCTCACCCCCACCCGCGCCGACAAGTTCTCGTTCGGTCTGTGGACCATCGGCTACAACGGCACCGACCCGTTCGGCGGCCCGACCCGGCCCCAGCTCGACGTGGTGGAGGCGGTGACCAAGCTCAGCGAGCTCGGCGCCTACGGCCTCACCTTCCACGACGACGACCTCTTCGCGTTCGGCTCGACCGACGCCGAGCGCCAGAAGCAGATCGACCGCCTCAAGCAGGTGCTCGCCGACACCGGCGTCATCGTGCCGATGGTCACCACCAACCTGTTCAGCGCGCCCGTCTTCAAGGACGGCGGCTTCACCTCCAACGACCGCGCCGTCCGCCGCTTCGCGCTGCGCAAGGTGCTCCGCAACCTCGACCTGGCCGCCGAGCTCGGCGCCAAGACGTTCGTGATGTGGGGCGGCCGCGAGGGCGCCGAGTACGACTCCGCCAAGAACATCCAGGCCGCGCTCGAGCGCTACCGGGAGGCCGTCAACCTGCTCGGCGACTACGTCACCGACAAGGGCTACGACATCCGCTTCGCGATCGAGCCGAAGCCGAACGAGCCGCGCGGCGACATCCTGCTGCCGACCGTGGGCCACGCCCTCGCGTTCATCAACTCGCTGGAGCGCCCGGAGCTCGTCGGCCTCAACCCCGAGGTCGGCCACGAGCAGATGGCCGGACTGAACTTCGCCGCCGGCATCGCCCAGGCGCTGTACCACGGCAAGCTCTACCACATCGACCTCAACGGTCAGCGCGGCATCAAGTACGACCAGGACCTCGTGTTCGGCCACGGCGACCTCCAGAACGCCTTCGCCCTCGTGGACCTGCTGGAGAACGGCGGCCCGAACGGCGGTCAGGCGTACGACGGCCCGCGCCACTTCGACTACAAGCCGTCGCGCACCGAGGACATCACCGGCGTGTGGGACTCGGCTGCGGCGAACATGCGCACCTACCTGCTGCTGAAGGAGCGGGCGGCCGCGTTCCGCGCCGACCCCGAGGTGCAGGCGGCGCTGGAGGCCTCCCGCGTGACCGAGCTGTCCCAGCCGACGCTCGGCGCGGGCGAGAGCTACGACGACCTGCTCGCCGACCGCAGCGCGTACGAGGACTTCGACCCGAGCGCCTACTTCGGCGGCAAGGGCTTCGGCTTCGTCCGCCTGCAGCAGCTCGCCCTGGAGCACCTCATCGGAGCCCGCGGCTGACGCCACCCGTTTGATGCCGAGGGGCACGTCGTTGTCGCTTTTCCGGGTGGAAAGTGACAACGACGTGCCCCTCGGTGCCTGATTCTTGAGAAGTGAGGTGAGTTCGTGACGTTGGTCGCGGGAGTCGACTCGTCGACGCAGAGCTGCAAGGTGGTCGTGCGCGACCTGGAGACGGGCGCGCTGGTGCGCACCGGCCGGGCCGCGCACCCGGAGGGCACGGAGGTCGACCCGGCCGCGTGGTGGAGCGCGCTGCGCTCGGCGCTGGACGCCGCGGGCGGCCTCGCCGACGTGGCCGCGATCTCCATCGCCGGCCAGCAGCACGGCATGGTGGTGCTGGACGCGGAGGGCCGCGTCATCCGCGACGCCCTGCTCTGGAACGACACCCGCAGCGCTCAGGCCGCGCGCGACCTGATCGACGAGGTCGGCGCGGAGGCGTATGCGGCGCGGGTCGGAGTGGTGCCGGTGGCCTCCTTCACGGCGACCAAGCTGCGCTGGCTGCGCGACGCGGAGCCCGCCAACGCGGCCCGGGTGGCGGCGGTCGCGCTCCCCCATGACTGGCTGACCTGGCGACTGCTCGGCTACGGCCCGGCGGACGAGAGCCCGTTGGGACCGGACCTGGAGGCCCTGACGACGGACCGGTCCGATGCGAGCGGGACGGCGTACTGGAGCGCGGGGACCGGGGCGTACGATTTCGAGCTGTTCGAGCGGGCGCTGGGGCGTGCGGGGCGGGAGGCCGGTGAGACGGGCGCGGGTGTCATCCTGCCCCGCGTTCTCGGCCCGGCGGAGTCCGCCGGCCGCACCACGGACGGCGTCCTCGTCGGCCCCGGCGCCGGCGACAACGCGGGCGCGGCGCTCGGCCTGGGCGCCGCGGACGGCGACGTCGTCGTGTCCATCGGCACCAGCGGCACCGTCTTCGCCGTCACCGACGCCCCCGTCGCGGACGCGACCGGGACCGTCGCCGGATTCGCCGACGCGAGCGGCCTCAGCCTCCCCCTCATCGCGACGCTCAACGCGGCCCGCGTCCTGAGCTCGATCGCCGACCTGCTCTCGGTGGACTTCGACGCCCTCGCCGACCTCGCCCTCTCGGTCGAGCCCGGCGCGGAGGGCGTCGTCCTCGTCCCGTACTTCGAGGGCGAGCGGACGCCGAACCTCCCGGACGCGAAGGCGAGCCTCCACGGGCTCACCATCGCGAGCACGCGCCCGGCGACGTTCGCGCGAGCGGCCATCGAGGGGATGCTGTGCGGCCTCGCCGACGGACTCGACGCCGTGCGAGCGGTCGGGGTGCGGGAGAAGCGCATCCTGCTGATCGGCGGGGCAGCGCAGAACCCCGCTGTCGCGGCCATCGCGGCGCAGGTGTTCGACGCACCGGTCGTCGTGCCGGCGCCGGGCGAGTACGTCGCCGACGGCGGAGCCGTGCAGGCGGCGTGGGCGCTGACGGGCGAGCGCCCGTCGTGGACCGTGGAGTCTGCGCCGCCGCTGGCGGTCGACACGCGCCCCGTGATCCGGGAGCAGCGCGAGCAGTACGTCCTTTAGGCCTGCCGCTAACGGAGGACATCCCGGCCCAACCGATCCCCAAAGCAGTCAGCGGAGGAGATGGGGAGGCTGGCTGCCCCGATCTGCTCCGTTGACTGTTGTGGAGGCGAGGTCGCGGGCCGTTCTCCTCCGGTGGCGGCTCAGCGGCGGGCGAGCTCGGCGCCGGCGGCCGCGGCCCAGCGGAGCGGGTCCGCGATGGCGGCCGCGGAGTCGCCCGCGAGCCCGGTGAGCGACACCGCGCCCGCGAAGCCGCGTGGCTCCGCCGCGATCGAGCCGGCCGCCAGCAGCGCCGGGATCCCAGCAGCGCGAGCCAGCCCCGCCACATACTCCGGCACCTTCCCCGCCGCCGACTGGTCGTCGTACCGGCCTTCGCCCGTGACGACGGCATCCGCACCGGCCACGATCCCCGGCAGCCCGAGCGCCTCCCCGACCGCCGCCGACCCCGGCGCGATCGTCGCGCCCCAGACGAGCAGGCCGAAACCGGTCCCGCCCGCCGCGCCGGCGCCGGGCGTCGCCGGGTCGACCGCGACCCCGGCCTCCCGCAGCACGTCCGCGAACCGCGCGAGACCGGCCTCCAGCACGGGCACATCCGCCCGACCCGCGCCCTTCTGCGGCCCGAACACCGCGGCCGCGCCGGCCGGTCCGAGCAACGGGCTGGTCACGTCGCTCAGGATGCGCGCCCCTCCCGGTGGAAGCGCGCGCAGGCCGAGCTCGACACGGTCGAGGCCGGCGAGGCCGCGATTCCCCGGGACGACGGCACCCCCGGCCGCATCGAGCAGCCGCGCGCCGAGTGCCGTCAGCATCCCGGCTCCCCCGTCCGTGGAGGCGCTGCCGCCGATCGCGAGCAGCAGCCCCGTCGCGCCCGCGTCCAGCGCGGCCGCGATCGCCTGGCCGAAACCGGTGGTCTGGGCGTCGAAGGGCGCGAGCGACGGCATCAGCCCGATCCCGCTGGTCTCCGCCAGCTCGACGACGGCGGTCCCGTCCGGCAGCAGGAGCCAGCTCGCGTCCCGCGGGGCGCCGTCCGGTCCGGTCACGCGCACGGGCCGGCGAGTGGACCCGGGCACGGCCACCTCGAACGCGTCGAGTGTGCCCTCGCCGCCGTCCGCCATCGGCGCGAGGACGACGCGGTCGCCCGGACGCACCGACGACCATCCTGCGGCGAGCGCCGACGCCACCTCCGCCGCGGTCGCGGAGCCCTTGAAGGAGTCGGGGGCGAAGACGACGGTGCTCATCAGCACCACCCTGGCACAGTTCGGCCGACAGCCTCTGGCATCCCGGCACCGAGAGGACGATGATGCTGCCCATGAACGCACCATCCGGTCCCCGGCCATGAACCCGTCACCCGGCCGGGTCCAGGCCGTCTATCTCACCCTGCTCCTCGGCAACACCCTGGCAGCGTCGTTCATCTGGGGCATCAACACCCTGTTCCTGCTGGACGCCGGGCTGACCAACTTCGAGGCGTTCGCCGCGAACGCGTTCTTCACGGCCGGGATGGTCATCTTCGAGATCCCCACCGGGGTCGTCGCCGACACCATCGGGCGCCGCGCCTCCTACCTGCTCGGCACGATCACCCTGTCGCTGTCGACGGCCTTCTACTGGCTGCTCTGGCTGTGGCATGCGCCGTTCGTCTGGTGGGCCCTGGCGTCCATGCTGCTCGGGCTCGGCTTCACCTTCTTCTCCGGCGCGGTCGACGCATGGCTGGTGGATGCGCTCGCGGCGACCGGATACACCGGCAGCCTCGAGACGGTGTTCGGGAGGGGGCTCGTCGTCACCGGGGTGGCGATGTTCGCCGGGTCGGTGCTGGGCGGGGTGATCGCGCAGGTGACCAACCTCGGCGTGCCGTTCCTGCTGCGGGCCGCTGTGCTCGTGCTGATGTTCGTCTTCGCGTTCATCGCGATGCGCGACGTCGGCTTCACCCCCGACAAGTCGATGGGCCCGCTCAAGGCGACCAGGAACATCCTCACCCAGTCGATCGAGCACGGGATGCGGAAGCGCTCGGTGCGCTACATCATCCTGTCGGCGCCGTTCGCGTCCGGGGTCGGAATCTACGCGTTCTACGCCCTCCAGCCGTACCTGCTCGAACTGTACGGCGACCCGAAGGCGTACTCGGTCGCCGGGCTCGCGGCGGCCATCCTGTCGCTCGCGCAGGTGGCGGGCGGCATCCTGGCGCCGCGGCTCCGGCGCCTGTTCGCCAAGCGGACGACGACGATCATCGGCGCCTCGCTGTGCAGCATCGTCATCCTGGTGGCGATGGGACTGACGGCGTTCTTCTGGTTCGCGGTGGTGCTGCTGGTGATCTGGGGCTTCGTCTTCGCGGTGGCGGGCCCGGTGCGCCAGGCGTACCTGAACGACATGATCCCGTCGAAGCAGCGCGCGACAGTGCTGTCGTTCGACTCGCTGTTCGGGAGCCTCGGCGGCGTGGTCATCCAGCCGGCGCTCGGGCGCGCGGCCGACCTGTGGGGGTACGGGACCTCGCTTGTCATCGGCGGGGCGATCGAGCTGATCGGGATCCCGTTCCTGCTGGCGAGCCGGCGGCAGGACGACCCGTCGGACTCGGCGGGGCTCCGCGGGGAGGCCGCGGCGGGCGACGCGGAGGCAGCTCCCACCACTCCGTGAACGACCGCATTCACAGGGGTCGCAACACGCCGCCACGACCGGTGCGTGACGGCGTGTTGCGACCCCTGGTCGGCGCGGGGCGGGTCAGCGGCGGACGATCCGTCCGCCGCACACCCACGCGGCCAGGCACAGCACCCCGTTCACGGCGAACACCCCGGCGAACGCGGCCGGCGACGACGCGCCGCCGAGGGCCGAGAAGGCGATCGCTGTCGTTGCCAGGGCGATGGCCGAGCCGGTGGAGTCCGCGATGGACAGGGCCGAGCTGTTGAAGCCCTGGTCGGCGGGGGTCGAGTACTCCAGGGTGAGGACGCCGAGGCGCGGGTAGAGGATGCCCATCCCGCCGCCGGCGAACGCCCAGCCGACGACCACGAGCACCGGGGAGGCGCCGGTCAGCGCGGTCACCAGCAGCGACGCGATCGCGATGGTCAGGCCGAGGGCGCCGAGGCGCGCCGCGAGGTGGTGGCCGATCGCCGGGAACCGGCCCTGCGCCCAGGAGGCCGCCGCCCAACTGAGGCCCGCGGCGGTGAGCGCGAGGCCCGCGACGGCCGGGGACGCGCCGTACTGCGTGACCATCAGCAGCGGGACGTAGACCTCCGCGGAGAAGAAGGTCCCCGCGACGATCGCCCGCAGCAGGACCACGCTCGGGAGGCCGCGGCGCGCCAGCAGCGTGCCCGCCGGGATCAGCGGCCGCAGCCCGGCGACCGCACCGGCCGCCGCGAACACCGGGACCAGCCACTGGACCGGTCCGCGCGCCTCCGCGGCGAGCGTGAGCGAGAGGACCGCGACCGCCACGAGCGTGGCCAGCCCCGCGCGTGCCAGCTCGCGCCGGCCTCCCTCCGGTCGCTGGTCGGGCGCGTGCAGGCCGCGCATCGCGGGCACGACCATGAGCATCGCGAGGACGACCAGGGCCACGACGCCGAGGAACACCCACCTCCAGCCGACCGTCTCCGCGACGGCGCCCGCGATCACCGGGCCGATCAGCGACGGGATGACCCACGCGGCGGCGAATCCGGCGAAGATGCGAGCGTGCAGCCGCGGCGGGTACACGCGCGCGACGATCACGTAGAGCGCCACGGTGAGCGCTCCGCCGCCGAGTCCGTGAACGAGGCGTCCGGTGACGAACAGTCCCATCGTCGGCGCCAGGCCGGCCAGGATGAGGCCGGCGGCGAACAGCCCGACCGACGCGAACAGGACGGTGCGCGGGTTGCCGCGGTCGCTCCAGGTCCCGGCCACGACCATGCCGACCACGCCCACGGCGAGCGGCCCGGCGAACGCGAACGCGTACAGCCCGGCGCCGTTGAGCTGGTGGCTGACCGTCGGCATGATCGTCGTCACCGCGAGCGCTTCGAAGGCGGCCAGCGTGACGAGCAGGCACATGCCGATGCTCACCCAGCGGTAGCGCGGCGCAAGCACGCCCTCCGGCTTGGCGAGGCGTCCGGCCGTGGCGCGGTGGCGCTCGTCGGTGCTCATCCGCCCGGCCTCCCGGCGCTTCCGGGAGTCGCCGTCGATGCGCGGACGATCAGCTCCGGCAGCAGGCTGGCGGGCCCCGGCACCTTGCCGCCCTCGATCTCGGCGACCAGCCGTTCCACGCTGCGGCGGCCGAGCTCGGTGAAGTCCTGCAGGACCGTGGTCAGCGGCGGCCAGAAGTGCGCGGCCTCCGGGATGTCGTCGAAGCCGACGACGCTCAGATCCTCCGGGATGCGCCGGCCGGCCTCGCGGGCGGCGTGGTACACCCCGAGCGCCATCTGGTCGTTCGACGCGAACACCGCGGTGGCGTCGGGATCGCGCACGAAGGACTGCGCTGCGCGATACCCGGATTCGGCTGACCAGTCGCCCTCCAGCAGCGCCGGCACCGCCAGGCCCGCGGCCTCCAGCTCGTGGGTGTAGCCGGCGACGCGCGCCTGCGCCTCGAACCATCCGAGCGGACCGGTGAGGTGGAGGATGCGGCGGTGGCCGAGCCCGATCAGGTGCGCGGTCGCGCCGCGGGCCCCTGCCTCCTGGTCGACCGTCAGCTCGCGCTCGACATACTCCGGCCCGCCCTGGAGCGTGACGTAGGGAACGCCGATGCGAGCGCCCGAGATGTGCTCCAGCACCAGGTCCTGCGGCGCGATGACGATGATGCCCTCCACGGCCTGAGCCAGCAGGTGGTCGAGCGCCGCGGCGATCCCCGCGTCGGTCAGCTCGGGGATCTGGGCGACCGCGAGGTAGTACCCGGCGTCGCGGGCGGCGCCCTGGACGGCGTTGATGCTCGACACCGGCCCGTACAGGGCGGCCGCGGTGGTGGAGAGGACACCGAGTGTCCGCGACCGCGCGGTGACGAGCGCCCGCGCCGCACGGTTGGGGCGGTACTGGAGCTGCTCCATCGCGTCGAGGACGCGCTGCCGGGTGGAGTCCCGGATGCTCGGGTGGTCGTTGATGACCCGGGACACCGTCTGGTGCGAGACACCGGCGAGCAGCGCGACGTCGCGGATGCTCGCGGCGCGGACCGCAGGATCGTGGGGCACGGCCCCATTATCCGGGATGCCGCTGCGCTGCGGCGCGCCCGCGCGGACCGCGGTCGCGTCGATCACCTGCGACACCGGGGAGCCGAGCGTCACCACCACACCCGGCTCACGCTCGGCGGCGCGTCCTCCGCCGCGCGACGACCCCCACCAGCACCGCGATCACCGCGATCCCGGCCGGGAAGACCAGGTGCCAGCCGGCCAGCACCAGCAGCCCCGCCGCGAACACGACCGACAGCACGGCCATCCACCACCCCGGCGAGCGGGTCGGCAGCAGGACGATCGCGCTCGCGACGCCCAGGCCGTAGACCGCCGCCGCGATGCTGGTGTGCACGAGGATGAACGGCTGGAGGTCGCCGCTGGCCAGCACCACCACCGAGTACAGCGCCATGACCACCGCCGACAACAGCAGCCCGCGCCGCGCGACGGCGCCGTTCTCGGCGCCGCGGCCGAACCAGGCCGGGAGGTCGCCGTCGCGGCCCATCGCCGCGCCCAGCTTGCTGAAGGCCGCGAGGTAGGCGTTGAAGACGCCCGTGACGACGATCGCGGCGATGACCGCGACGACCACGCCGCCGCCGGAGCCGGTCGCGACCGAGACGAGGTCGAGCAGCGGGACGACCGACGTGGCGGCGTGGCCGCCCAAGACCGCCACGGTGACCGTCTGGATCGCGAGGTAGGCGACCGACACGATCACCAGTGCCAGGGCGGTCGCGCGCGGGATGTCGCGCCGCGGGTTGCGGAACTCGCCGCCGATGCCGGCGACGGCCTCCCACCCGGCGAAGGCCCAGATGTAGAGGCTCATCGCGAGCCCGACCCCCGACCAGCCGTGCGGGAGCAGCGGCTGGAGATTGTCGGCGCGCGCGTGCGGAGCCGCGGCGGCGAGGACGAACACGAGCACGGCGATGAGCGCGCCGGAGAGCACGAGCTGGACGGACGCGGCGAACCGGACGCCGAACGCCGTCACCGCGACGGGCACGACCATCAGGGCGATCGCGATGACGACGGTCTGCACAGCATCGCCGCCGATCACCGCCACGACGTAGCGTGCGGTCATCAGGGCGGCGATGGGCGCGCCGATCGGGGTGCCGAAGAAGAACCAGTAGCTGACGATCCTCGCGGAGGTCGGGCCGAAGGCGCGGCGGGCGAACGTCGCGACACCGCCGGCGTCCGGGTGGCGACGGGCCAGCGCGGCGAACGTCGCGGCCAGCGGCACGGAGATCAGCGCGAGGGCGGCGACCGCGAGGATGGCGCCCGGCCCCGCCGCGGCGGCGGCGAGCGCGGGGAGGACGAGGATGCCCGTGCCGAGGACGGCCGCGACGTAGAGCGCCGTTCCGCCGGCGACGCCGAGGTGCCCGCGGTGCTCGACGGGCTCCGCCGTGGGCACGCGTGTGGCGGAGGGAGCGCTATCGGTCACCGGACCATCCTGCCGCGGACCACCGACATCCGCCGTTCATCCGCGGCCACGTCGCGGCGATCGGCGGCCAATCGCGCCGAGGGTCTTTCGGCGACACTTCGCGCCGCGCCGATCAGCCCGCCGCGGCCTCCCACGCGAAGCCGTCCGGGTCGGTCGCCGCGCTGTCGCCGCCGATGACGATCCGGTGCGAGCCGGATCCCTCCTCGGGGACGCCCGCGTCCTTGGCGAGCGCGCGCCGCTTGTAGAGGCCGAGCTGCACCGGGCTGTCCTTCAGGTCGAACTGCACGTAGGAGCCGAAGCTCTTGCCGACCGGGAGGCCGCGAGCCGCGTAGAACTGCTTGCTCGCGCTCACGTCGTCGACGCCGAGCAGCAGCACGACCGACTCGGGCTCGCGCTTGGCCGGGCCGGAGTCCTTCTTCTCGGAGGTCGCGATCTTCCAGATCGCGCCGTCCGGCGCCTGCACGGTGCCGCCGACGCCCCAGAACGTCTTGGTGACCGGCTTGATCGTGGTCGCGCCCGCGGCGAGCGCGGACTCCACGTAGGCGTTCACGTCGGCCGGCTGCGCGACCGTGATGGACATCGTGTAGCCGCGGAAACCGGTGGAGGCCGTGTCGGACGCGCGCACGCGCACCCGGTCGCCGAGCCCGAAGGCGGCGTCGTAGAACTGCTGGGCGGCGGAGGGGTCCGCCACTTCGAGGGTGATGTGGTCGATGGAGGTCATGGAGATCACGCTACGAGCCGGCGCAGCGGGGCGCTTCTCCATTCCTGCTCGATGGCCGGCAGGGAATGACGGAGGCCGGCGTACCGTTGCACTCACCATGGCTACCGTCGAGCTCACCGCTCAGAACATCGAGTCCCAGATCACCGAGAACGACATCGTCTTCGTCGACTTCTGGGCGGAATGGTGCGGCCCGTGCCGCATGTTCGGCCCGGTCTTCGAGAAGGCGTCGCAGGAGCACACCGATGTCGTGTTCGGCAAGGTCGACACGGAGGCCGAGCAGGCGCTCGCCGCCTCGGCCGGCATCACCTCCATCCCGACGCTGATGGCGTTCCGGGACGGCATCCTGGTCTTCTCGCAGCCGGGTGCGCTGCCCGCGCCGACGTTCCAGGACCTGATCACCCAGGTCAAGGCGCTCGACATGGACGCCGTCCGCGCGTCGATCGCCGAGGCCCAGACCGCCGAGCCCGGCCCCGAGGCTTGACGCCAACCGAAACGTGACTAATCGCGGGAATCCACCACCGGGTTCCCGCGATTACCCACGTCTCGGCGGCTAGAAGCCGGTGGGCATAGTGACGGTGTAGGGCTCTTCGAGCGCGCGCACCTCCTCCTCCGTCAGCTCCAGGTGCAGCGCGGCCACCGCGTCCGGCAGGTGATTCGGCTTCGTCGCGCCGACGATCGGGGCGTCCACGACCGGGTTGCGCAGCACCCAGGCGAGGGCGACCTGCGCCATCGGGACACCGCGCGCCTCCGCCACGCGCTGCACGGCCTCCGCGATCGGCTTGTCGTGCTCCTCGGAGTACCGCGCCTGCAGCGGATCGGTCTCGCCGCGCAGCGTCTGCTGGCCCCACGGCCGCGTGAGCCGGCCCTTCGCGAGCGGGCTCCACGGGAGGCTGCCGACGCCCTGGTCCGCCAGCAGCGGGAACATCTCGCGCTCCTCCTCGCGCATCATCAGGCTGTACTGGTCCTGCATGGTCACGAACCGGTTCCAGCCGCCGAGGTCGGCCGCGTGCTGCAGCTTGGCGAACTGCCACGCCCACATCGAGGAGGCGCCGATGTAGCGGGCCTTGCCCGCCTTGACCACGTCGTGCAGCGCCTCCATCGTCTCCTCCACCGGGGTCAGCGGGTCGAAGCGGTGGATCTGGTAGAGGTCGACGAAGTCGGTGCCGAGCCGCTGCAGCGACGCGTCGATCTGCTCCAGGATCGCGCGGCGCGAGAGGCCGGAGCCGCCGGGGCCGTCGTGCATCCGGAAGTTCAGCTTGGTCGCCAGCACGATGTCCTCGCGCTTGGTGTACTCGCGGATGGCGCGGCCGACGATCTCCTCCGAGCTGCCGAAGCCGTAGACGTTGGCGGTGTCCCAGAAGGTGATGCCGGCCTCCACCGCCTGCCGGAAGATCGGCGCGGCGCCCTCGTCGTCCAGCGCCCACTCGTTGAAACCGCGCGACCTGTCGCCGAAGCTCATGCAGCCCAGTGCGAGGCGGCTGACCGTCAGGCCGGTCGACCCCAGTCGGGTGTACTCCATAGTGTCGTTCTCCTCTTCCGTTTCGACTCTCAGGGTCGACGCTACGCGGGAGGCCGCCGGGAAGGGAGGTACTGCCTGTGCCCCCGATCGGCCTACCATCACGGCATGAGTGATGAGAGAGAGAACTGGCCGGAGACCCCCTCCGGTGAGCCCATCGATGTCGACGCCCTGGCCGAGGGCGAAGGCGGCGGCCCGTACGACGCCGACGGCGTGTTCGAGCCCGAGGACGACGCGGCCGCGGACGACGAGGACGACCCCGGGATCTGAACCGACCACGAGCTGTCCCCTCCCGTTCACCCTGCCCCTCTTGTCCCCCGGGCTTGTACCCCACTAGGGTGTGGTCCAGGAGCCAGTCCCGAGCTGGCGGAGGGGCGGCCTCGTCGCGCCTTCACCGGGGAAGGACCGGCTGCACAACTGGGGAGGGGTGCAGCGTGACGACCTACGAGACGCCGATCGGGAATGCGCCGAAACCGGGCCAGGACATCCATCTGGTGAGATGGATCCGGTCCGCGGACGGCTGGAGCAGCGAGACCGTGCTCTGCACGTATCTGGCGGGGACGCCCTCGCATTGGGTGGTGGAACGGCATGGCGAGCGCGTGAGCCTCGACCGGGCCGAGTGGGCGCAATTCGCGTTCTGACCCGCGTCTAGACGCCCTCTCGCGTTCCACGTTATTTTCCCGCCATCGGCCGGACCGACCGGCCACGGGGAGGACGTGTCATGCCGATCGAGGGAGTGCCGGGAGCGGGCTTCACCCCGGAGCAGATGCGGGAGGCGCTGGAGCGCATCTCCACGCCCGACGAGCTGGCGACGGCCTTCGGAACGTTCGGGTTCGTCGACGGCGTGCCGCGCAGCGGGTCGGTCGCGGCGATCTACGACGCGCTCGACGCCATGCGCGCGGCGGAGGCGTTCCTGGTCGGGATCCCCGGCGCGTCACTCGTGGCGGTGCGCGCCGGCCTGCGCAGCGCGGGCGTCACCTCGCCGGACATCATCGGGTACACCGATCCGCGCGCGAACTCCGGCGGCTACTACCTCACGCCCAACACGGAGACGACGTACGGGACAACCTTCCTCGACCTCCGGGCCTGGGGGCCGACGGTGATCGAGGCGCCGCCGCAGTCGCTGTGCGTCATCGACGACTTCTGGTTCCGCTACGTCACGGACATGGGCATCCCCGGACCGGATCGGGGCGAGGGCGGTTCGTATCTGTTCCTGCCGCCCGGGTACGACGGCGACGTGCCGGAGGGCTACTTCGTGTCGCGGCCGGCCACGTTCACGAACTGGGTGGTGCTGCGGACGCTCGGCGGCGTCCCCACGATGAAGACGACGCGCATCTACCCGCTCTCCGAGGCGGGCTCGCCGCGCGAGAACACCTTCGTGAACATCGCGGACGTGCCGCAGAACTCGGTGCACTCGAACGACCTCGACTTCTTCCGGGAGATCGACCAGCTCATCCAGGAGGAGCCGCCCGAGGCGCTCGACCCGGAGCGCGCGGGGATCTTCGCCGCGCTCGGCCTGCTGCGCGGGAGGCCGTTCGCCCCGGACGAGCACCGCGCGCGCCTGTTGGACGCCGGGGCGCGGCTGGGGGCGGCGATCTCGCGCGCCATCGTGTTCGCCCCGCGCGACCCCGCCGCGTTCTTCTGGGAGGGGAGGTCGTGGAAGAACGCCTTCGTCGGCGGCAGCTCCGAGTTCCTCCGCGACGGTGTGCGGCTCCTGGACGCGCGGACGCAGTTCCACTACTTCGCGACGGTGATCACTCCGGCGATGGCGCACGCCCAGGTCGGCGCGGGCTCGGCGTACGCGTACACCGCGGAGGACGGCGACGGACGCACGCTCGACGGCGCCGCCACCTACACCCTCCGCATCCCGGCGGACCCGCCCGCGAAGAACTTCTGGTCGATCGACCTCTACGACACGCAGACGCGTTCGCTGCTGCAGCTCCCGGACAACCCGTACCCGGCGCTGTCCAGTCTCGCGGGCACGCTCCAGCAGGAGCATGACGGCTCGTTCCTGCTCTGGTTCGGCCCGCACGCGCCGGCGGGGCGCGAGTCGAACTGGGTGGGGACCGTGCCGGGCAAGTCGTGGTTCCCGATGTTCCGCCTCTACGGGCCGCTCGCGCCGTGGTTCGACGGCAGCTGGCGCCTCCCGGAGCTCGATCGCGTGACCGAGCCGATCGACTAGACGCTCACAGCCCCGCCCGCGCCGCCAGCAGCTCCACCGCCACCCGCCAGTCCCGCGCCGGGATGCCGTCGCCGGTCTCCTCCTCGCCGGGCGGCCGCGCCACGAACGACGGCCACGGGTCGCCGGGGATGTGCGACTCCTCGACCAGGCCGAGGTAGTCGCCGCCGAAGTACACCTCCCACGCCGCCGTCGCGGTCGGGCTGTACATGAGGGTGAGCGGGAGCGTGCCGTACTTGTACACGGCGTGCTGGTGGGCCAGTTCCTTCCCGGTCATGTCCGCCTCCACGTCCTGGCCCTCCATCCCATGTCCGAAGCGTAAGCGCGTCGAGCCTCCGGCGGAAGGGACTGCTACGCCACGAAGCGTCCGTCGCCCTCGACGCTCTCGTCGTGGGTCACCGCGACCGCCTCGGCGACGACGTCACGCATCCGTCCGCGCCGGGCGAGGGCGTTCCGCTGACGGCCGGCGCCTCCCCCGCTGCGCAGGATCCGGTCCACCCCGCTGCGCACCAGCTCCAGGTCGCCGTAGCTGTCCAGCGCGCGCGCCGTGTGCGTGAGCAGGGCATCGAGGGCCGCGACCGCCGTCCCCTCGCGGCCGGTCACGGGATGCGGCAGTTTGCCGCCGACCCCGGTCAGCGCCGCCTGCCACTCGGCCAGCCGCAGGGCGGCGGAGGGCGTCGCGAGCGGCGCGACGCCCGAGCGCCACTCGCCGACGGCGGTGTCGACGAGGGCGCGCACCAGCGCGGCCAGCACGACCGTGTCGCGCGCGTCGAGGCAGACGTCGGCGACCCGGATCTCAACGGTCGGCTGCTTGTGCGAGACCCGGGCGTCGAGGTAGAGCATCGCCTTGTCGAGGATGACCCCGGTCTCCACGAGCAACCGCTCGAACCGGTCGTAGGCCTCCACCGACCCGAACACGTCGGTCGGCCCCGCGCTCTGCCACTGGTGCCAGGCCACGAACCGGTAGCTGGCGTGCCCGGTGTCGACGCCGCCGACGAACGGCGAGTTGGCCGTGAGCGCCAGCAGCGCCGGCAGCCAGGTGCGGATGCGGTCGAGGACGGCGACGCCCTCCTCGCGGGAGTGGATCACGACGTGCACATGGCAGCCGCACACCAACGTGCCCTTCGCGGTGAGCCCGTACCTGGCCATCATCTGGTCGTAGCGCGGGCCCGGTGTGGCGTGCGGGCGCAGCGGCAGCGGCGACATCGCGACCGCCACGGCCCTGGCGCCGTGCCGGCGGGCGAGCGTGTCGGCGAGCGTGCGACCCTCCACGATGTCCGCGTACAGGTCGTGCGTGGTCAGCCGCGGGAGCGTCTGGGTCTCGATCATCTCCTGCTGGATCTCGGCGCCGAGCCGGAGCTCGGTCCCGGCGGGGGCGTCCGCCAGCGCGTACGGGGCGACCGGAGTCGCGATCCCGCGTTCATCGACCAGGAGGAGCTCTTCCTCCACCCCGAAAGTCCTCACGGAACCACTATCGGTGAGGGGTCCTCAGGGAGCAATACCCCGAATCCCGTGAATCCGCCCAGCGCGGCTCAGACCGGGAGGGCGACCCGTCGCTCCAGCACCTGCCCCGGCCAGTCCCCGACCAGGAACGGGTCGGTGCGCGTGTACCCGCACGACTCGTACCAGCGCACCAGGTCGCCGGTCCCGCCCGCGTAGCAGTCGACCCGCAGTTTCCCGACGCCCGCGGCGAGCGCCTCCTGGTGGGCGAAGTCCAGCAGTCCCCGGCCGGTTCCTTTGGCGCGGGGGTCGCGGGAGCCGATCAGGACGCGCACGTACAGCTCCGGCTCGGTGGCGGCCGGGACGTATTCGGTCGCCGCCCCGAGCGCGAGGAAGCCCACGACGCCCGCCTCCGGGTGCTCGGCGATCCACGTGCCAGGCTCGGCGACCCAGCCCTGCACGCGGGTCACCTGCTCCGGCCGCTCCGAGAACGGCTGCGTGCCCCACTGACCGGTGTTCCCGATGGTGACGAACCAGGCGATCGCGTCGTCGAACAGGCGCAGCACGGCGTCGGCGTCGGCGGGGCGCGCCGGGCGGATGGAGGTCATGGCCTTGTCGGCTAGCGGGCGAGTGCCTGCTCGACGTCGGCGAGCAGGTCCGCGACGTCCTCGATCCCGACCGACAGCCGGATGACGTTGTCCGGGACCTCCAGCTCGGTGCCCCGCACCGACGCGTGCGTCATCTCCGACGGGTAGCCGATCAGCGACTCCACCCCGCCGAGCGACTCCGCGAGCTGGAACACCTCGGTCGACTCCGCGAACCGCCGCGCCGCCGCCGCTCCCCCGCTCAGCGCGACCGACAGCATGCCGCCGAAGCCGCTCATCTGGCGGGCGGCGAGGTCGTGGCCGGGGTGGTTCGGGAGGCCCGGGTAGTACACGGCGTCGATCCCGGGACGGCCGACCAGCGCCTCCGCGATCGCCTGCGCGTTCTCGCTGTGCCGCTTCATCCGCACGTCGAGCGTCTTGATGCCGCGGACCGTCAGCCACGCGTCCATCGGCGCCGACACCGCTCCCGCTGCGAACTGGATGAACTGCGCCTTCTCGGCGAGCTCGGCGTCCGCGAACACCAGCGCGCCGCCGATCACGTCGGAGTGCCCGCCGAGGTACTTGGTGGTGGAGTGCACCACCACGTCGGCGCCGAACGACAGCGGCTGCTGGAGGGCGGGCGACGCGAACGTGTTGTCAACGACGACCAGCGCCCCCGCGGCGTGACCGAGCTCGACCAGCGCGGCGAGGTCGCTGACCTTCATCAGCGGGTTGCTCGGGGTCTCGATCCACAGCACGCGGGTGCGGTCGGTCCCGAGCGCGGCGCGGACCGCGTCCAGGTCGCCGAGGTCGACGGTCGTGTTGCGCACGTCCCAGGCCCCGTGGATGCGGTTGATGAGCCGGTGGGTGCCGCCGTAGACGTCGTTGCCGAGCACGACGTGGTCGCCCGGGCGCAGCACGGCGCGCAGCAGCGCGTCCTCCGCCGCCAGGCCGGAGGCGAACGACAGCGCGCTCACGCCGCCCTCCAGCGAGGCCAGCAGCGACTCCAGCGAGGTGCGCGTCGGGTTGCCCGCGCGCCCGTACTCGTAGCCGCCGCGGAGGCCGCCGACGCCGTCCTGCACGAACGTCGAGGTCTGGTAGATCGGCGGGATGATCGCGCCCGTGGTCGGGTCGAACTCCTGGCCGACGTGGATGGCGCGGGTGGCGAAACCGTGGGTCATCGGGATCCTTACTTCGATGCGGTGGTCTGAGGTGCGAGCTATTCGCTCAGGTAGGTGAGGAGGTCCTGCCGGGTGAGCACGGCGACGGGCTTGCCGTCCTCCGTGACCAGCAGCGCGTTCGCGACGGCGAGCGCCGCCCGCGCCGCGGTGACCGGCTCGTTGACGCCGATCAGCGGCAGCGGCTCGCCCAGGTGCGCCCCGACCGGGTCGCTCATCCTGGCACGGCCGCCGAACACGGCGTCGACCAGCGAGCGCTCGTCGAGCGCCCCGGCGACCTCGCCCATGACGACCGGCGGCTCCGCCGTCAGCACGGGGAGCTGCGAGACGCCGTACGTGTTCATGATCTCGATGGCGTCGTGCACTGTGTCGGACGGGTGCGCGTGCACGAGGTCCGGCAGGTCGCCGCGCTTGGTGCGGATGACGTCGTGCACGGTCGCCTCGTCGGGCACCTCGCTGAAGCCGTAGGAGCGCATCCACTTGTCGTTGAAGATCTTCGCCAGGTAGCCGCGGCCGCCGTCGGGGAGGATGACCACGACGATGTCGTCGGCGGTGAGGTCCTTCGCGGCGCGGAGGGCCGCCACCACGGCCATGCCGCTGGAGCCGCCGACGAGGATGCCCTCCTCGCGGGCGAGCCGCCTGGTCATGTGGAACGACTCGGCGTCGCTGACCGGGATGACCTCGTCCACCACGCTGGGGTCGTAGGCGCCGGGCCAGAAGTCCTCGCCCACGCCCTCCACGAGGTACGGCCGGCCGGTGCCGCCGGAGTAGACCGAGCCCTCCGGGTCGGCGCCCACGATGCGGACGCGCCCCTCGGAGACCTCCTTGAGGTAGCGGCCGGTCCCCGTGATGGTGCCGCCGGTGCCGACGCCCGCCACCAGGTGGGTGATGCGGCCGTCGGTGTCGCGCCAGATCTCCGGACCGGTGGTCTCGTAGTGGCTGCGCGGCCCATTCGGGTTGAAGTACTGGTTGGGCTTGAACGCCCCAGGGATCTCCGCCGCCAGCCGGTCGGACACCGAGTAGTAGGAGTCGGGGTCCTCCGGAGCCACGGAGGTGGGCGTCACCACGATCTCCGCGCCGTAGGCGGTGAGCACGTTGCGCTTGTCCTCCCCTACCTTGTCGGGCAGCACGAACACGCAGCGGTAGCCGCGCTGCTGGGCGACGAGCGCGAGGCCCACGCCGGTGTTGCCGCTCGTCGGCTCCACGATGGTCCCGCCGGGCTTCAGCAGCCCCTCGGCCTCCGCCGCGTCGAGGATGCGGGAGGCGATGCGGTCCTTCGACGAACCTCCGGGGTTCAGGTACTCGAGTTTGACGAGCACCGTCGCCGCGATTCCGTCGGTCAGCCTGTTGAGCTTCACGAGCGGAGTGTCGCCGACCAAGTCGATGATGGTCTCTGCGTACTTCACGCGGTCCACCGTAACAGGGCGGTTGCGGGGCTGCCGGTGTATTACCCCGCTCCTTCGCGCCCACGTTCGACCTACTAGTCTGAAATCATGCGTATCACCGGTGTGGACCTGGCGCGCGGTTTCGCCCTCCTGGGCGTGTTCGTCGCGCACACAGCCCCGATCGGGCGGAGCAGCCCGCCAACACTCCGCTGGCTCACCATCGCGGATCACGCGACCACACCGCTGTTCACTGTGCTGCTCGGCGTCTCCGCCGGCCTGGCGACGCGGCGCGTTCTGGAGACACGGGGTGGGATGAGGATCGCAGTGCGACGCGCCTTCTCGATCCGCGGTCTTCTCTTGGTCGTGCTCGGATTGCTGGCCGGTCTGGCAGGGGCGATGGTCATTCCGATCGTCCACTACCTCGGCGCGGTCACGCTTCTCCTCGTTCCCGCCCTCTTCCTGCGCACGCGCTTGCTGGTTCTCCTGTCAGGGGCCTGTCTCGTCCTGAGTGCCCTCGCTATCGGACCCGCCACCACCCTCCGGGCCGCGCTCATCAGGGAGGCCGCGCTCGCGGACACGTGGGGTCTCGATCTGGCCCAGACCCTGGTGGGCTTCTTCGCCACGGACTACGGCTATCGAGTGAGCACCCTCCTCGTCTGGGCGTTGGCCGGGCTGGCGATCTCCAGGGTCGCGCTCACCGGCCGACGTCGCCTCCTCGCACTCGGGTCGGCCGGCGTGGTTCTCCTCTGCGCCGCCGTCGCCACCTCGACCATGACCCTCGGGACGCTCGAACCGCACAGCGGGTCGGCCCCCGAGCTCCTGAAAGGCCTCGGCCTGGCCTGCCTCGCCATCACCGTCTGCTGCGGCCTGGCCTCGACGCCCGTCATCCGCGCCCTGACACCCGTGACCGCGCTGGGCAGCATGACCTTGACGTTCTACCTCGCCCACATCGCCGCGCTCGGCCTGTGGACACGACTGACCGGGATGTCGGACGACAAATGGTCGATCCTCTTGGCGTTGAGCGTCGGCTCGCTCCTCGCCGCCTGGCTGATCCGGCGTCGCTGGCGTCGCGGCCCGATGGAATGGCTGATCGCCCTGGCCGCCTCTCAGCGCCTCGGCCCGCGCCGCGCCACTGCCTAGACTTTCCTCCATGCCCGTGTCCGATCTCTCCCCCGTCGCTCAGGACTACCTGAAGCTGATCTGGTCGGCGACCGAGTGGACGGATGACCCCATCACCGTCAAGCAGCTCTCGGAGCGGATGGGCGTGCGTGCCGCGACGGTGTCCGACGGCATCCGCCGGCTCGCCGACCAGGGCCTGGTCGTGCACGAGCCGTACGGCGCGATCGAGCTCACCGACGACGGCCGCCGCGGAGCGGTCGCGATGGTGCGCAGGCACCGGCTCATCGAGACCTTCCTGGTCGAGGAGCTCGGCTACGGCTGGGACGAGGTGCACGACGAGGCCGAGGTGCTGGAGCACGCCGTCTCGGACGAGCTGGTCGCCCGCATCGACCGCCGGCTCGGCTTCCCCGCCCGCGACCCGCACGGCGACCCCATCCCGACCGCGGACGGCACGCCGCGGCGGCCGGACGCCGTCCCGCTGCTGACCGCGCCCACGGGGGTCCCGCTCACCGTCGCGCGCATCTCGGACGCGGACCCCGCCGTCCTCCGCTACCTCGGCGAGCGCGGCGTCGGCCTGGACGCCGAGCTGACCGTGGACGAGCACCGCGCCTTCGCGGGCGACGTGACGGTGCACCTCGGGGACGCCGCGATCGTCCTCGGCGCGACGGCCGCCGCGGCCGTCTGGGTCGCCGGAGCCTGACCGCTCACTGCGGCAGCAGTGTCAGCGCCACCAGCGCGAGGTTGAGCGCCACGACGAGCCCGGCGACGCCCCAGCCGACGACCCGCACCCAGGTCGCGTCCGCCCGCTCCCCCATGACCGCGCGCGACCCGGTCAGCCGCAGCAGCGGGATCATCGCGAACGGGATGCCGAGGCTCAGGAACACCTGCGACAGCACCAGCGCCCAGGTCGGGTCCGCGCCGAGCCACAGGATGACGACCGCAGGGATGAGCGTGACGATCCGCCGGGCGAGCAGCGGCACCCGCACCCGCAGCAGGCCGCTCATGATCGTGGCGCCGGCGTAGCTCCCGACCGAGGTCGACGCCAGGCCGGACGCCAGCAGTCCGACCGCGAAGATCACGCCGATCGCCGGTCCGAGCGCCGCGCTGATCGCGGCGTGCGCGCCCTCGATGGTGTCGGTCCCCGCGACCCCCGGCAGCGCGGCCGCGGCGAGCAGCAGCATCGCGAGGTTGACCGCTCCGGCCAGCACCAGCGCGAGCACGACGTCCAGCCGGGTGGCCCGGAGCAGCGTGCGCGTCCGCCCCTCGTCGCCGCCTTCGCCGTGCCGGTCGCGGGCGAGCGCCGAGTGCAGGTAGATCGCGTGCGGCATGACCGTCGCGCCGAGCATGCTCGCGGCGAGCAGCACCGTCGGCGCGCCGTCGAAGCGCGGCACCAGCCCGGACGCGGCCGCCCTCCAGTCCACCGGGCTCACCACCAGCCCGGCCAGGAAGCCCACGGCGATGACCCCGAGCAGCACCAGGACGACCGCCTCGAACGGCCGCTGCCCGCCATGCGTCTGCACGGCGAGAAGGGCGATGGCCACGATGCCGACGATGAGGCCCCCGACCGGGAGCGGGAGGCCGAACAGCAGGTTCAGCGCGATGGCCCCGCCGATCACCTCCGCGATGTCGGTCGCGGCGGCGACGAGCTCGGCCTGCGCCCAGTACGCCCGCCGCGCCCCCGTTCCGAGCCGCGCGCCGAGGAGCTCAGGGAGGCTGCGGCCGGTGACGATGCCGAGCTTCGCGGACTGGTACTGCACGAAGACCGCGATCCCGTTGGCCGCGACGAGCACCCAGACCAGGAGGTAGCCGTAGCGCGCGCCCGCCGTGAGGTTGGCCGCGACGTTGCCCGGGTCGACATACGCGATCGCGGCGACGAAGGCCGGGCCGAGCAGGAACCACAGGCGCAGGCGGGAGCGCGCGGGCCGCTCCACGACCTCCAGCGCCACAGCAACCTCCCCGCCCTCACTCCATTGTTAGCCCAGCCTAACAACGATCGAAGGGCACGTAAACGCCCCTAAGAACGCGTTTTAGGGGCGTTTACGTGCCCCTCGGCTGTGGGAGTGCTCGTCAGTCGCGGTCGAGGATGGCGGTCTCGGTCTGCTCGCGGTACAGGCGCGCGTAGACGCCGCCGACCTCCAGCAGCTCGCGGTGCGTCCCGCGCTCGACCACCTGACCGTGGTCGATGACGAAGATGACGTCCGCGGCGACGATCGTGGACAGCCGGTGCGCGATCGCGATGGTCGTGCGCCCGCGGGAGGCCGTGTCCAGCGCCTGCTGCACCACCCGCTCCGAGATGGTGTCGAGCGCGCTCGTCGCCTCGTCGAGGATGAGCACCTCCGGGTCCTTCAGCAGCACGCGCGCGATCGCGATGCGCTGCTTCTCGCCGCCCGACAGCCGGTAGCCGCGCTCCCCCACGATCGTGTCGTAGCCGTCGGGGAAGCTCACGATCGTCTCGTGGATGTTCGCGCGCCTCGCCGCGGCCTCCAGCTCCTCCTGCGTCGCGTCCGGCCGCGCGTACCGGAGGTTCTCGGCGATGCTCGCGTGGAAGAGGTACGTCTCCTGGCTGACGACGCCGATGTGGGAGACCAGCGAGTCCTGCTGCAGCCCGCGCAGGTCGGTGTCCCCGAACAGGATGCGCCCGGAGGTCGTGTCGTAGAACCGCGGGATGAGGTAGCTCACCGTGGTCTTGCCCGCGCCGCTCGGCCCGACGAACGCGGCGAACTCGCCCGGCTCGATCGTGAACGACACATCGTCCAGAGTGTTGCGCTCCCCCGGCCGGGCGTCCGGATAGCGGAACACCACGTGGTCGAACTCGATGCGGCCGAGGTCGCGGCCCGGGTCGACCGGCACGGCGTCCGGCCGGTCGGCGATGGCCGGCTTCAGGTCGAGGTACTCGAAGATCCGGGCGAACAGGGCGCCGGAAGTCTGAAGGTCGAGCGCCACCCGCATGAGCGCGAGCAGCGGGAACAGCAGCCGCGCCTGCACCGTCGTGAACGCGACGATCGTGCCGGCGGTGATGTCCGTCGCCCCGCCGAGGATCAGCCAGCCCGAGACCAGGTAGACGATGGCCGGAATGGACGACAGGAAGATGTTCACCATCGCGAAGAACCACTGCCCGCTCATCGACTGCGACACCTGCAGCCGGATCTGGGTGCGGTTCTCGTCCGAGTAGCGCTCGATCTCGGCCTGCTGGCGGTTGAAGCTCTTGGAGAGCAGGATGCCGGACACGCTCAGCGTCTCCTGCGTGATCGCGGTCATGTCCGACAGCGACTCCTGCGTCCGGGTCGCGATCCGCGCGCGCACCTGGCCGACCCGGCGCTGGGCGATCACCAGGATGGGCATCAGGATGACCGCCACGATGGTGAGCTGCCAGTTGAGCAGCAGCATCGCCACCAGCGCCGCGATCACCGTCACGGTGTTGCCGAGGATGCTCGACATCGTGTTGGTGAGCACGTTCGCGACGCCGCCGACGTCGTTCTGCAGCCGCGACTGGATGATCCCGGTCTTGGTCTTGGTGAAGAAGCTCAGCTCCATCGACTGCAGGTGCGAGAACAGCCGCACCCGCAGCGCGCCCATCACCTTGTTGCCGACCGAGGAGGTCAGGTAGGTCTGCCAGACGCCGAGCAGCGCCGAGCCGACGAAGACCACGATCATCACCACGACGATCTCGATCAGCACCGGCATGTCGGGTGTGCCGGACTTCGGGAACAGCCCCTGGTCGAAGGCGCGCTGGGTGAGCAGCGGCGGGACGACCGACAGGGCCGCGCCGATGAGCACCAGCACCATCGTCGTGATGATGGCGGCCTTGTGCGCGGCGAACAGCGACACGATCCGGCGGAACAGGTGCGGGATGCGCGGCGCCTCGGCGTTCATCGCGCGCTGCGCTGCCGCGTCGCCGCCGCTGACCCGTGAACGCATGGCACCGCCGCCTCCGCCCATGCCACGCATTCCGCTCACACCGAAAGCCTACGTCGGCGCCGTGGGCGCGGATGACGGGCCGGTTACGCCGTCGGAGGAACCCCCGCCCCCGCACGCGGGTAGAAACCGCCGTGACCTAATCGCAATGCAAGCGCTTGACGTAAACGCTTGCACAGATTTGCCGGCGGGAGTACCTTGAGCCCGGGCGCACCCGCGCCTGCACCAAGAGCACCATGCTCGACACGAGCACCAAATAGCTCAACGAGGAGTGAAATGAAAGCAGCACGTCTCTCCGTGATCGCAGGGGTCGCCCTCGCGGGCCTCGCCCTTGCGGGATGCACCGGCGGCGGTTCAGGAGGCAGTAGCGCGGGCGGGGACGCCGGCGCCAACCTCGACAGCAAAGGCCCCATCACCTACGTGCAGGGCAAGGACAACTCCAACGTCGTCCGTCCCCTGATCGACAAGTGGAACGCGGCACACCCCAGCGAGAAGGTCACCTTCAAGGAGCAGACCGACCAGGCCGACCAGCAGCACGACGACCTCGTGCAGCACTTCCAGGCGAAGGACCCGAACTACGACGTGGTCGATGTCGACGTCGTGTGGACGGGTGAGTTCGCCGCGAAGGGCTGGCTGCAGCCTCTCACCGGCAGCCTGAAGATGGACAACTCGAAGCTGCTCGCACCGACGGTCAAGTCGGGCACGTACAACGGTACGCAGTACGCGGCGCCGCAGACGTCCGACGGCGGCATCCTGTACTACCGCAAGGACCTCGTCGCCAGCCCGCCCAAGACGTGGGATGAGATGCTGAAGGACTGCGACGTCGCCAAGGCGAAGGGCATCGGCTGCTACGCCGGTCAGTTCGCCCAGTACGAGGGCCTGACGGTGAACGTGGCCGAGGCCATCAACACCAACGGCGGCACCATCGTCGGCGACGACGGCAAGACCGTCACCGTCGACAGCTCGCAGGCCAACGCGGGTCTGACCCGCCTGGTGGACGGCTTCAAGAACGGCCAGATCCCGGCCGAGGCCATCACCTACCAGGAGGAGCAGGGCCGCCAGGCGTTCGAGGCCGGCAAGCTGATGTTCCTGCGCAACTGGCCGTACGTCTACAACCTGGCCAAGACCGACGGATCGTCCACGGTGAAGGACACCTTCGGCATCGCACCGCTGCCGGGCATCTCGGCCGACAAGCCGGGCGTCTCCAGCCTCGGTGGCCACAACGCCGCGATCAGCGTCTACAGCAAGCACAAGGCGACCGCCTTCGAGTTCCTCAAGTTCCTGCAGAGCGAAGAGACCCAGAAGTTCTTCGTGACCCAGGGCTCGCTCGCACCGGTCCTCTCCTCGCTGTACGACGACGCCGGCCTGAACAGCCAGCTGCCCTACCTGTCCACCCTGAAGACGTCGATCGAGAACGCGGTCCCGCGTCCCGTCTCGCCGTTCTACCCGGCCATCACCAAGGCCGTTCAGGACAACGCCTACGCCGCCCTGAAGGGCGACAAGTCGGTCGACCAGGCGCTGAAGGACATGTCCGCGGCCATCAAGACCGCGAGCGCGGGCCAGTAGGTCCCACTACGGTCGCCGGGCGGCGGGACCCTTCCCGCCGCCCGGCTCCCCCACTTACCGCCTTTCCTCCCGGAGGCAGCACATGTCAACGTCGAACGTCGTCGCCCCCTCATCCACGAAGAACAGGCCGCCTGAACAGCGCGCCGGAGTCAAGCACAACCGCCGCCAGCAGAGCCGCTGGGCCCTTTACCTCATCCTCCCCACGCTGATCCTCCTGGCCATCGTCATCGGCTACCCGATCGTCAGCGCCGTGGTGATGTCCTTCCAGAAGGACGCCGGGCTCGACCCGGCGACCGGTCTGTTCGTCCAGGGCGGTTTCGCCGGCTTCCAGAACTACGCCCACTGGCTGTTCCAGCAGTGCCAGGGGCCGAACGGCACGACCGTCTCGTGCCCGCCGGGCAACCTGGGCTCCACCTTCTGGAGCGCCGTCGGGGTGACCTTCTTCTTCACGATCACGACCGTGATCCTGGAGACCGTCCTCGGCCTCTGGTTCGCGCTCATCATGAACCGGGCCTTCCGCGGCCGCGGCTTCGTCCGCGCGGCCATCCTGATCCCGTGGGCGATCCCCACCGCCGTCACCGCGAAGCTGTGGTTCTTCATCTTCTCGGTCGCCGGCGTCGCCAACGCCGTGCTCAACGCGCACATCCTCTGGACGAGCGACGAATGGGCGTCCCGGTTCGCGGTCATCATCGCCGACACCTGGAAGACGACGCCGTTCATGGCGCTGCTCATCCTGGCCGGCCTCCAGATCATCCCGGAGGACGTCTACGAGGCGGCGAAGATGGACGGCGCGAGCACCTGGCAGCGCTTCTGGCGCGTCACGATGCCGCTGCTGAAGCCGGCGCTGATGGTCGCGGTCCTGTTCCGCGTGCTCGACGCGCTCCGCATCTACGACCTGCCGCAGATCCTGACAGGCGGCGGCGGAGGCACAGGCCATGCGACGACGACGCTGTCCATCCTCGTGGTCGATCAGATCAGGCAGGGCTTCAACAGCGCCGCCGCCCTCTCCACCATCACGTTCATCCTGATCTTCCTGGTCGCGTTCATCTTCGTGCGGTTCCTCGGCACGAACGTGGTGCGAACGCAGGAGACGCAAGCGAAGGGAGCGAAGGGATGACCACCGTCGCCGGCCCCGCATCGGCCACCGCGGAGGCGAACGCCCTCCCCCGGACCCGCTCGAAGAACCGCACCAAGTCCCGCAACCGCAACCAGAACGTCCGCACCATCGTGCAGGCGCTGGTCATCGTGCTGTGGTGTCTGCTGCCCTTCTACTGGATGGTCGTGACGTCGTTCCGCGACGTCGGCTACACGAGCGACAACACGCCGTGGTTCACGCACATCACGTTCGACAACTACGTGACGGCGCTATCGACCAACCTGGGCAACCACCTCGGCCAGGCGCTGCTGAACTCGCTGTTCATCGGCGTCTGCGTCACCGTGATCTCCCTGGTCGTCGGCATCTTCGCCTCGTACGCGTTGGCCCGACTGGAGTTCCTGGGCAAGGGCATCGTGCTCGGCATCATCCTCGCCGCGTCGATGTTCCCGGGCGTCGCGCTCATCACGCCGCTGTTCCAGCTGTTCACGAACATCGGGTGGATGGGCACCTACCAGGCGCTGATCATCCCGGAGATCTCGTTCGCGCTCCCGCTGACGGTCTACACGCTCGTCTCGTTCTTCCGCGAGATGCCGTGGGACCTGGAGGAGGCCGCACGGATCGACGGGTGCACCCAGGCGCAGGCGTTCCGCAAGATCATCCTGCCGCTGGCGGCGCCTGCCGTGTTCACGACCGCGATCCTGGCGTTCATCTCGTCCTGGAACGAGTTCCTGATCTCCAGCCAGCTCTCCAGCGACGCGACGCAGCCGGTGACGGTCGCCATCGCCTCGTTCACCGGGAGCCAGCCGCACCAGGAGCCGTACACCGCCATCATGGCGGCCGGTACGATCGTGACCGTCCCGCTCATCATCCTGGTGCTGATCTTCCAGCGCCGGATCGTCGCGGGCCTGACCGCAGGTGGAGTGAAGGGCTGAACCGATGCGCGTGACCGACCCGAAGGAGCTCGTCGACATCGGCCTCGGCTTCGTCGGCTTCTTCGGGGCGGCGTTCGCGATCATCACAGCCGTCTGCGAGCTGACCGGTCAACCCGCGCTGACGTGGGCGCTGATCTCGCTCGTGCTCGTCGTGATCTTCATCGCTCTGCTGCAGGCGCGCCACCGCATCGTGGCGGCGCGCCTGCGGGCGGAGGAGGCACGAGCGGGCCAGGACTCCTGACGGGGGGATCATGGCAGGAATCGAGGAGGTCGCGCGCGCGACAGGGGTTTCGACCGCGACGGTCTCGCGCGCGCTGCGGGGGCTTCCCAACGTTTCCGACACGACGCGCGCCGCGGTGCGGCGCGCCGCCGACGAGCTCGGCTACGTCGCGTCGTCCAGCGCGTCCGGCCTCGCCAGCGGGCGCACCCTCGCTCTCGGCGTCGTCGTCCCCTCGGTCAGCCGCTGGTTCTACACGCAGGTGCTGGAGGGGGTCGACGCGGAGCTGCGCTCGGCCAGCTACGACATGATCCTGTTCAACCTGGGCGGCCATCGCGGCGACCGGGAGCGGGTCTTCCACCGCAGCATCCTGCGCAAGCGCACGGACGCGCTGCTGGCGCTGTGCCTCGACTTCACGCCGGACGAGCGCGAGCAGCTCGCGTCGCTCGGCCATCCGACCATCGTGGTCGGCGGCCCGGTCAAGGGGCTGCGCAGCGTCGGGATCGACGAGAAGGCCACCGCCAAGGAGGCCACCAACCACCTGATCGGCCTCGGCCACACCGAGATCGCCCACCTCGGCGGCGAGGACGAGGAGGGCTTGAACAGCAACGTCCCGCTCGGCCGGCTGCGCGGCTTCGAGAAGGCCATGCGCTCGGCGCACCTCGCCGTGCGGCCGGAGTGGGTCATCCCCGGCGGCTTCTCCCTCCCCGAGGGACGCGCGGCGATGAACCGGCTGCTCGACCGCCCCGGCCCGCGGCCGACGGCGGTGTTCGCGGGCTCGGACGAGATGGCGATGGGCGCCATCCTCGCCGCGGGCGACCACGGGCTGCGCGTGCCGGAGGACCTCTCCGTCATCGGCATCGACAACCACGACTTCGCGGAGTGCTTCGGGCTCACCACCATGGCGCAGAGCCCGTTCGAGCAGGGCGCGGTGGCGACGCGCATCCTCCTGGACGAGCTGGGCGGCGGCGAGCCGCGGGCCGGATCGGTGCGCTCATCCGCGCACCTGGTGGTGCGCACTTCGACCGCGCCGCCGCGCTGAGTCCTGCGAGTTCGTACACGCGCCGGGTGAATCGTTGCGGATTTGCGCGAATTCGTCCGGATATGAACGATCAACGTCCCGTGATCTGAAACAATAGGTGACGCGGCCGTTGGCCGATCGCGCCTTTCGGGTAGGCACGATCGACCGCCGACTGTCCGTCCGTACCGACGCTTCGGCGCGTACGGGAAGAGCCGCCCTGACTAGGACAGGGCGGCTCTTCGCCTTTTCTTGAACCGGTTCAGGTCAGTCGGCGTCGGCCAGGGCCAGGATCTCGGCCTCCTGCTCCCGCGTCTCCTGCGGGGCGTCGACGCGCTTGAGGTGCTTGTGCCCGAGCATCACCAAGGCGGCGGCGATCAGCACCGAGACGGCGCCGGCGTAGAACGGCGTGGACCGGGCGAACAGGCTCGCCAGCAGGGTGGCCGCCGGCGGGGCGATGGCGCCGCCGAGGAACCGGACGCCGGAGTACGCGCTCGACGCGACCGCGCGCGGCAGGTCGGTGGCCTCCATCACGCACTCGGTCAGCACGGTGTTCAGGACGCCGAGCAGCAGTCCGCCGACGATCACGCACACGATCAGCGCGACCAGCGAGCCCACCAGGAGGCCGGCGGCGGCGAGGTCGAGGGCCAGCAGCGGCATGATCAGCCACAGCACGCGGGTCCGCGGCAGCCGCGCGGTGAGGAGCGGCGCCACCCAGACCGACGTGACGGCGAGCGCGACGCCCCACCCGAAGAAGATCAGCCCGAGCGTGATCGCGTCTTTGACGCCGAGGTCGGCCAGCGCGAACGGCGTGTACGCCAGCAGCACGAAGAAGCCGATGTTGTAGAACAGCGCAGCGGCGGCCAGGAAGCCGAGCGCGGGACGGCCGAGCGCGCGGAACGGGGCGGAGAGCTTCGTCGGGACAGGCTTCTCCGGGTTCTTCTTGAGCATGACCACGATCGCGATGAAGCCGATCGCCATCAGGGTCGCGGTGCCGAAGAACGGCCCGCGCCAGCTCCAGCTTCCGAGCAGGCCGCCCAGCAGCGGGCCGATCGCGATGCCCAGGCCCAGCGCGGCCTCGTAGAGGATGATCGCCGCCGACGTCCCGCCCGCCGCCGCTCCGACGATGGTCGCGAGCGCCGTGGAAATGAACAGCGCGTTGCCGAGGCCCCAGCCGGCGCGGAAGCCGATGATCGTCCAGACGTTCTGCGACAGTCCGGCGGCCAGCGCGAACACCACGATCAGCGCGAGGCCGATCAGCAGGGTGCGCTTGGCGCCGATCCGGCTGGAGATCCAGCTCGTGAAGAACATCGCGACACCCGTGATCAGCAGGTAGCTCGTGAAGAGCATCTCGGTCTGCGTCGGGGTCGCCTGCAGGCTCGCCGCGATGGCTGGGAGGATCGGGTCGACGAGGCCGATGCCCATGAAGGCGATGACCGACGCGAACGCGACGGCCCAGACGGCGGTCGGCTGTTTGAGGATGTTGTCCGGCTTCTGATGGGACATGGACGGGTGAGGCCTCCTGGGTCTGTAGGGAGTGAAAAGTGAACGGTGAGGTGAAACGCCTCAGCGGCCGTCGACGGCCGCCGACGTCGCGGTGGACAGGTCGACGCGCGACGCGATGACCTCGACGGTGGCCCGCATAGCGGCCAGCTCGTCGTCGCGGAGATCGGCGAACATCGGCACCAGCGCCTCCGCCAGCGTGTCGCGCCAATCCTGGAGCGCGGCCGCGCCCTTCGGGGTGATCGCGATCTGCCAGGCGCGGGCGTCGTCCACGTCCGCGATGCGCTTGACCCACTCCGACTCGACCAGATTGCGCACGAGCTTGGTCATCGTCGGCTGGGACACGCGGCTCTGCGCGGCGAGCTCGCCGAGCCGCATCGCGCCGGCCGTCTGCAGCACGCTGAGCGTCCGCCAGGTCGCCGGGGACTCGGTGCTGCCCGTGACACGCGCGGCCAGCCGGGCGAGCCGGTGGCTCGCGACGACGAGGTCGCCGATGGTGGTGCGGAGCTGGGCGGTGTCAGTCATGATCTCGGTCACGACAGCCATTTTATATAGCTAACCTATATAAATCAAGTCGGTCCCCTCCTGGTTGACTCTCCGGATGACCTCCACCGACCCGGCCGGCGACGGCTCGTATCACAAGGGCCTCAAGCGACGGCACATCCAGATGATCGCGATCGGCGGCGCGATCGGGACCGGGCTCTTCCTCGGGGCCGGCGGCCGCCTCGCCTCCGGCGGCCCCGGTCTGCTCATCGTCTACGCGGTGTGCGGCGTGTTCGCGTACCTCATCCTCCGCGCGCTCGGCGAGCTGATCCTGCACCGCCCGGACTCCGGCTCGTTCGTCTCCTACGCCCGCGAGCTCTACGGCGAGAAGCTCGCCTTCGTGACCGGTTGGATGTACTGGATGTACTGGGCGATGATCGGCATCGTCGATGTGACGGCGGTCGCGCTCTACATGCACTTCTTCGGCAAGTACCTGCCCGTGCTCGCGGAGATCCCGCAGTGGGTGTTCGCTCTGGTCGCACTGGCGGTCGTGCTCCTGCTCAACCTGCTGTCGGTGAAGGTGTTCGGCGAGCTGGAGTTCTGGTTCGCCCTGATCAAGGTGGTCGCGCTGGTCGCCTTCCTCGTGATCGGCATCGCCTTCGTGGTCTTCGGCACGCCCGTCGACGGGCACACGCCCGGCTTCGCGCTGCTCGCAGACAACGGCGGCCTCTTTCCGAAGGGAGTGCTTCCGCTCATCCTCGTGGTCCAGGGCGTCGTCTTCGCCTACGGGGCCATCGAGCTCATCGGCACGGCCGCCGGCGAGACCGAGAACCCGGAGAAGACGATGCCGCGCGCGATCAACACGATCCTGGTGCGGATCGGGCTGTTCTACGTCGGGTCCGTGCTGCTGCTCTCCCTGCTCCTCCCGTACACGGCCTACAAGAAGGACGAGAGCCCGTTCGTCACGTTCTTCTCGTCCATCGGCGTCGACGGAGCGGACGCGATCATGAACCTCGTCGTGCTGACCGCTGCGCTCTCCTCGCTCAACGCGGGCTTCTATTCGACCGGACGGATCGCACGGTCCCTGGCCCTCCGCGGCGCGGCCCCCCGGTTCGCGCTGCGGATGAACAGGGCCGGTGTGCCGTACGGCGGCATCGTCATCACCGGCGTCGTCGCACTGGTCGGCGTCGGCCTCAACCTGGTCATGCCGGGCCAGGCCTTCGAGATCGGGATCAACCTGACCTCGATCGGGCTGCTCTGGGCCTGGGCGATCATCGTGGTCTGCCAGCTCAAGCTGCAGGCCCTCGCCAAAGCGGGGCGGCTCACCCGGCCGGCGTTCCACCTGCCCGGGGCGCCGATCACGAGCTACCTGACGCTCGGCTTCCTCGCGGCGGTCGGGGTGCTGATCCTGTTCGACTGGCCGACGGGCACGCTCACGGTCGGCGCCGCCGTCGTCATCATCGCGCCGCTCCTCGTCGCGGGCTGGTACCTGGTGCGCGGCCGGGTGCGCGAGCACGCGGCTCAGGAGGCGGCCGCGGCCTCCGAGGCGGAGTCGGCACTGCGCTGAGCCAGCAGGAACGCCTGCCGCGACTTCTCGGGAGCCACCGGCTCGCGGACCAGCTCCGCCCGCACCGCGAAGCCCGCCTCCGCCAGCCGCTGCTTCACGCGGGCGGGCGACTGGCGGCGGGTGCGCAGGTCGAGCTCGTGGCCGTACGCCTGGCGCAGGTGCACGACGTCCTCGTCGCCTTGCTCGCTCACCTGGAAGCCGAGCAGGAGCCGGCCTCCCGGCCGGATCACGCGGGCGAACTCGGCGAACACGGCGTCCTGCTTCTCCTGCGGGATGTGGATGATCGAGTACCAGGCCAGCGCGCCGGCGAGCCCGCCGTCCCGGTACGGGAGGGCGGCCATCGACGCGACCTCGAACGGGACGCCGGCGTGGTCGCGCCGCGCGACCGCGATCATCCCGGGCGACAGGTCGACGCCGCGCACGTCCACCCCGATGCCCGCGAGGAACCCGGACACCCGGCCGGGACCGCAGCCGGTGTCGGCCACCGCTCCCCCGCCGTCCGCAGCGACCTGCTCGGCGAACGCGGTCAGCATCGCCCGTTCGATCGGCAGCTTCTCGAGCTCGCCCTCCAGCAGCGCCGCGTAGTCCTCGGCCACCCGGTCGTAGGCGACGCGCGCCTCGTGCTCACTGTCCACCCGTCCGACCCTAGGACGCCGAAACGCCCCCGTCCGCGCAGGACGGGGGCGTTTCGTGTGGGTTCGGGTTACCGCAGGTACCGGTCGTACAGGAGGGTCCTGCGGAAGAGATCCGGCGGGTGGGCGCCGCTGTCGCGGTCGTCACCGTGCAGGAGCGCGGCCCCGAGTCCGCGCAGGGTGGAGGCGAACGTGCGCCAGGTATTCATCGTGGTTTCTTCTTCCGGTTGTGCGTCCTTGCACACCGATGCACGCGGGCAGGCGCGATCGGACGCTCTGGTGGGGTCGAGCGTCCGCGCTGCGGCCGGCCTTCGTGGTTAAACCACGAAGGGCGTCACCCCCGTCACGGGGGCGACGCCCTCCACAACGCGGAACACTCTGTTACAGAAGGAGTCCGCGTCGCGTGGCTGTGTCAGCCTGCGGTAGAAGAAGCCCCGATGGGGCGTCGACTACGTGAGGTGGCCCACGTGAGGGCCACCCACGTTCTACTTGAGGTTGACGGTGGCGCCAGCCTCTTCGAGCTGAGCCTTCGCCTTCTCGGCGGTCTCCTTGTTGGCGCCCTCGAGCACGGTGCTCGGTGCGCCGTCAACGAGGGCCTTCGCCTCACCGAGGCCGAGGCTGGTGAGGGCGCGCACCTCCTTGATGACCTGGATCTTCTTGTCACCGGCGGCCTCGAGGACGACGTCGAAGGAGTCCTTCTCCTCGACCTCTTCCACGGGGGCGGCAGCGCCCGCACCGGCCGCAGCAACGGCGACGGGGGCGGCGGCGGTGACCTCGAAGGTCTCCTCGAACTTCTTCACGAACTCGCTGAGCTCAATGAGCGTGAGCTCCTTGAACGCGTCGAGCAGCTCCTCAGTCGACAGCTTTGCCATGATTCTCTCCTTAGTGTGTGTGGTTACTCACCGCTTGTAAGCCCGGGGGGACTTAGGCAGCGGACTCCTGCTTCTCACGCAGCGCGTCGACCGTGCGAACGGCCTTCGACAGCGGTGCGTTGAACAGATATGCGGCTCCGAACAGCGAGGCCTTGAAGGCGCCGGCCAGCTTGGCCAGCAGAACCTCACGGGACTCGAGGTCGGCGAGCTTGCCTACCTCTTCTGCGGTCAGCGGGTTACCGTCGAAGTAACCGCCCTTGACCACCAGCAGAGGGTTTGCCTTGGTGAAGTCGCGCAGAGCCTTCGCGACGGCGACGGGGTCGCCGTGCACGAACGCGATCGCGGACGGCCCGACCAGCTCCTCGTCGAACGACGAGATTCCCTGGTTGTTGGCCGCGATCTTGGTCAGCGTGTTCTTCACCACGGCGTACGTCGCGTGCTCACTGATGGACTTGCGCAGCGTCTTGAGCTGAGCAACAGTGAGACCGCGGTACTCGGTCAGCAGAACGGCGGTCGAGCTCTCGAACAGTCCTTCGAGCTCGGCGACCGTGGCTTCCTTGTTCGCCATGGCTACTCCTCGGTTGTCTTCATGCACACCGCGGGAGCGGTGTGCGCCTCGACCGCGGGCAAAGAAAAAAGCTCCGGCGCAAGGGCACGGAGCTCGACACGCAGAGAACTGCGGGAATCACTTCACACACCTGCGCGGGCCCCACCTGAGTGGATCTTCGGACGTGCACGCACGTCAACCAGCGGTCTTTGGCTTCGTCAAGGGTACGGGATGGGGCGGGTCGCACGCAAATCCGGCGCTCCGCGGTGGGCGCGCAGGAAGTCCCCGACATCCCGCCCGAACCGCGGATGCAGCGCGACCCCGGCGTGGGAGCGGTTCAGGTACACGACGTGCGAGGCGCGCGGGAGCCCGCGGACCGTCTCCGCGGCGAGCTGCAGCGGATAGAAGAAGTCGCGGCCGCCGGAGACGACCAGCGCGGGCGCGGAGACGCGCGACAGCCGGTCGCGGACGTCGAAGCGCTCCTCGGCCTCCACGAGGGCGCGCAGCCCGTCCGGGTCGGCGGGGCCCGGCAGCAGCCGGGTGACCAGCTTGACTGCGGGGGCCAGCAGCGGGGCGTCCATCGTCGCGAGCGCGAGCTCGGACGTCGCGCCGGGGTCACCGGCGCCGAGGAGGTCGGCGTAGCGGCGCTGCGCGGCCCTGCCGTTCGCGCCCAGCGTCGCGGCCCCGGCCGCGACCACGAGCGAGCTCACCAGGTCGGGGTAGTCGACGGCGAGCTGGAGGGCGATGCTGGCGCCCGTCGAGACCCCCATGATCGCTGCGGGGGTGCGGAACCGGCCGCGCAGCATCCTCGCGTAGAGGTCGGCGACCTCCGCCATCGTGGCGCCCGGCTCCAGGCGCGCGGGGCGGCCGACGGCGTGCACGCGGTGGGTGCGCGCCGGGCCGCTGACGATGACGCGCTCGGTCAGCGCGTTCAGGCCGCGGGCGCGGCCGGGCTCGGACGGCAGGCCGCGCAGGAACACCAGCGGCGGGGCGGCGGGGTCGCCGTACGCGACCGTGGGCAGGACGGTGCCGGTCATTCCCGGTCCGCTCCCTCTGGCTCGGTCTCGGGTGCGGGCTCGACCGCGTTCTCGAGCTCGACCGCGTTCTCGGGCTCGATCACCGCCTCCTCCACCGGCGCGGAGGAGACCTCGCCCGCCAGCGGCAGCCGCACCGTGAACACCGTGCTGCCCGGCTCGCTGGCAACTGCGACCGTGCCGCCGTGCGCCTCCACCACCGCGGAGACGATCGCGAGGCCGAGCCCCGTCGAGCCGGTCGCCCGGTTGCGGCTGCTGTCGCCGCGGGCGAAGCGCTCGAACAGCGTCGACCGGAGCTCCTCCGGGATGCCGGGGCCGTCGTCCGACACGGTGACCACGGCCTCCCGCGTCGCAGCGTCCACGGCGAGCGCCGCCACGACGCGGGTCCCCTCCGGCGTGTGCACGCGTGCGTTCGCGAGGAGGTTCATCACCACCTGGTGCAGGCGAGGGGCGTCGCCCAGCACCTCGACCGGCTCCTCGGGCAGGTCGATGTGCCAGACATGGTCGGGTCCGGCGGCGTGCGCGTCGCTGAGCGCGTCGATCAGGAGCAGGGAGAGGTCCACCGGGTCGCGGTCCAGCTCCCTGCCCTCGTCGAGGCGGGCCAGCAGCAGGAGGTCCTCGACCAGCGAGGTCATCCTGGTCGCCTCCGACTCGATGCGGCCCAGCGAGCGGGTGACGTCCTGCGGCAGCTCGTGCGGCGAGCGCCGGGTGAGCTCGGCGTAGCCGCGGATGGAGGCGAGCGGGGTGCGCAGCTCGTGGCTGGCGTCGGCGACGAACTGGCGCACCTTCTGCTCGCTCGCCTGCCGGGCGGTCAGCGCGGAGGCGACGTGGCCGAGCATCCGGTTGAGCGCCGAGCCGACCTTGCCGACCTCCGTGTGCGGGTCGGTGTCCTCCTCGGGGACGCGCACCGACAGCGCGACGTCGCCGCGGTCGAGCGGCATGTGGGCCACCTGCTCGGCCGTCTCCGTGACCCGGGCGAGAGGCTTCATGGCGAGCCGCACGACGAAGCTGGCGATCAGGAAGGCGAAGACGAGCCCGGCGAGGGTCACGAGCCCGATGACGAGGGTGAGCTGCTGGGTGGTCGCGGTCACCTCGCTGAGCGGGAGACCGATGATGACGCTGTCCCCGTTGTCGAGCTGCGCCGCCGCGATGCGGTACGAGCCGAGGGCGGAGCCGAGGTCGACGGTCCTGGGCTGGGAGTCCGCGGGCACCGAGAGCAGGGCGAGGCCGTTGATCGTCACCTGCTTGGGCCCGAGCGGCTGGTCGGTCGACGGGGTGGACGGCCGGTCGGAGAGGATGACCGGCGGGAACAGCAGGCCCCCGTTCGCACTCCGCACCGCGCCGAGGGTGCCGGTCGGCTGACCGGGCGTCGTCACGACGCTCTGCGCCTCCGGGACGGTCGGGCCGCCGCCGTTGACGCGGTCGGCGGTGTGCTGGCCGCGCTCCAGCGCACTCGTGAGCTGCTGGTCGAGCCGGTCCATCAGGTAGTTCTGCAGCGCGAGCACGCTGACCGTCCCGATCACCGCGCCCAGCACCGCGAGCATGGCGACCACGACGAGCACGACGCGGCTGCGCAGCGTCCAGGAGCGGAAGGGACGGAGGCCGAAGCGCCGGGCGCGCTCACGGCCGGGGGTCGGGGCGCCCGCAGTGCGGGCAGCGGTCATTGCGCGGCCTTCACCATGTAGCCGGCGCCGCGCACGGTGTGGATCATCGCGGGGCGACCTGCGTCGATCTTCTTGCGCAGGTAGGAGATGTAGAGCTCGACCACGCTGGACGACCCGCCGAAGTCATAGGACCAGACCCGGTCCAGGATCTGGGCCTTGCTGAGCACGCGGCGCGGGTTGCGCATCAGGAACCGCAGCAGCTCGAACTCCGTCGCGGTGAGCTGGATGGGGTCGCCGTCGCGGTGCACCTCGTAGCTGTCCTCGTCCAGCACGAGGTCGCCCACGATGAGCACCGGGTCGTCCTGGTCCGCGACGGCTGCGCGTGACCGGCGCAGCAGGCCGCGGAGCCGGGCGACGAGCTCCTCCAGGCTGAACGGCTTGGTGACGTAGTCGTCGCCGCCGGCGGTGAGCCCGGCGATGCGGTCGTCCAGGGAGTCCTTGGCGGTGAGGAACAGCACGGGCGCCTCGTTGCCGTCCGCGCGCATCCGCGAGAGCACTTGGAGGCCGTCGATGTCCGGCAGCATGATGTCCAGCACGACCACGTCCGGCTTGAACTCGCGCGAGAGCTGCAGAGCCTGCTGCCCGTTGGACGCGGTCTTCACCTCCCAGTCCTCGTAGTGCAGCGCCATCGCGAGCAGATCGGTGAGCGTCGCCTCGTCATCGACGACGAGCACGCGGATCGAGCTGCCGTCCGCACGGCGCAGGAGGGTTCGGGGCTGGCTGGAGGCGCCGGAGGCGGCACGGGCGTTGATGGTCACCTTTCCCATTATGAGGAGCGGACTTGATGGTGTCTTTGCGAAAGCTATGGAGCGTCTGAGAACCGCTGCATCGACGTCGCTGCGCCGCATGTGAGCACCCTAAGCGGCACACGGCAGATCCATAGCTTCGCCATAGTGCCCGGCAATCCCCCGACCCTAGCTTCACGATGAATCACTTTTCCGACCCAGAGATATGGAAGCCAATGTTCGGGACATATCTGCGGCGCGAGCTCCTCAATCGCCGTAAGCAGACGATCATCATCGCGATCGGCATGGCGCTCGCGATCGCGCTCGTCATCATCGTCAACGCGGTCTCCGCCGGTGTGAAGGACGCGCAGGCGAGCGTGCTGCAGTCCGTCTACGGCGTCGGCACCGACATCACCATCACGCAGCCGGCCACCGCCCAGAGCGCGAGCGCCCAGCAGGGTGCCGGGGGCGGCCCCCGCTTCGACTTCGGCGCCAACTCGGGGACCGACACCGGCTCCGGCCGCCAGGTGAACACGTCCCGGCTGGAGCCCACCCGCGGCGCGACGGTGATGGACGCCGCCACCCTGACCACCGCCAAGAAGGTGCAGAACGTGCAGTCGGCCGCCGCGGTGCTGTCGCTGACCAACACCAGCTTCAGCGGCACCCTCCCCAACTTCCAGCAGCTCCGCGAGCAGCGGCAGGCCGGCGGCGGCTCCACCGCCTCCACTCCCCCGCCCACCGGCGGCGCAGACGGCGCGGGCGGAAGCTCGTTCACGGTCGACTCGTTCTCTGTGATGGGCCTCGACCCGGCCGGCAAGTCGGTCGGACCGCTCTCGTCCGTGACGCTCTCCAGCGGCCGGACCTTCACCGCAGCGGACAAGGCGGCGGATGTCGTCGTGCTCGACGCGGCGTACGCCAAGACCGCGTCCAAGGCGGTCGGCGACACCGTGACCATCGGCGGCACCGACTTCAAGGTGATCGGCATCGTCTCCGCCACCGGCGCCGACTCCACCACCGCGGCCAACGCGTACATCCCGATCGGCGTCGCCCAGACGCTCTCCGGGCAGGCGTCCAAGATCTCGTCCGTCTACGTCACGGCGGCGTCGTCCAGCGACATCGCCCAGATCAAGGCCGACCTGACCAAGGCCATCCCCGGCGCGACGGTCAGCACGCAGGCCGACCTGGCCTCCAGCGTCTCCGGCTCGCTCGGCAGCGCGGGGCAGCTCATCGCCAGCCTCGGCACCTGGCTCTCGGTGATCGTACTGGCGGCGGCGTTCCTCATCGCCATCCTCTTCACCATCTCCGGCGTGACCCGCCGGACCCGTGAGTTCGGCACCCTGAAGGCGATCGGCTGGTCCAACCGCCGGATCACCGGCCAGGTCGCCGGCGAGTCGATCGTGCAGGGCCTCATCGGCGGCATCATCGGCGTCGCCGTCGGACTCATCGGCGTGTGGGTCGTCAACATCGTCTCCCCGACTCTGACCGGCAGCATCGGCTCCGGCTTCGCCGATGCTGCCGGTCGGGGCACCGGTGCCGGGACGGGGGGCGCGGGAACCGGCACCGGTGGCGGCGGCTTCGGCGGCGGCGGATTCGGCGGCGGGACCGGAGGGGGCGGCGCGTTCGCCGGCGCCCGCCGGGCCGCCACCCAGACCACGGCCGACATCGCCCTCCACGCCCCGGTCACGCTGTGGATCATCGTCGGCGCGGTCGCGCTCGCCATCCTCGGCGGTCTCATCGCCGGTGCGATCGGCGGCTGGCGCGCCTCCCGTCTCCGTCCCGCCGCAGCCCTGCGCTCGGTCGCCTGAGCCTCGCCCGACCAGAAGGAGTCATCGTGTACACCCTCACGAACGTCACCAAGAAGTACCGCCAGTCCTCCCGCGAGGTGATCGCCCTCAACGACGTCACCCTGGAGATCCCGGACGGCCAGCTCGTCGCCATCCAGGGCCCGACCGGCGGAGGCAAGTCGACGCTGCTGCAGATGCTCGGCGCGCTCGACCGGCCCACCTCCGGCTCGGTCGAGCTCGGCGCGGCCAGCCTGTCGAAGCTCGGCGACCACAAGCTCACCGGCATCCGCGCCAACGAGATCGGGTTCGTCTTCCAGGGCTTCAACCTGATCCCGACGCTGACGGCCCAGGAGAACGTGGAGACCGCGCTCGCACCGCTCAAGGTGAGCGCGGAGGAGCGCAAGCGCCGCGCCGCGGAGGCGCTCGCTTCGGTGGGCCTGGCCGACCGCGGCACCCACCTCCCGTCCGAGCTCTCGGGGGGCCAGCAGCAGCGCGTCGCGATAGCCCGCGCCCTGGTGAAGAACCCGGACGTGCTGCTGGCCGACGAGCCGACCGGCAACCTGGACGAGGAGACGCGCGACGAGATCATGGACCTCCTGGAGGGACTGTGGCGCGACCGCGGCCTCACCGTCATCGTCGTCACCCACGACACCGCCGTGGCCAAGCGCGCCCAGCGCCGGCTGCACATCAAGCACGGCCAGGTGAACGAGGTCGCGTAGCGCACACCGCGACCGCTTCGGCGCCCGTCCCCGCGACACCGGGGACGGGCGCCGTCGCGTTCGGGGGTCGCGACACGCCGTCACGGCGCGCGCCGAACGGCGTGTTGCGACCCCTCGTCAGTTAGGAAGGCGTGGCGACGACGGTCATCCCGGCCGCCTCCGCCAGGAGCACGGCCTGGCGCTCGTCGATGGTCGCGCCGCGGAGGCCGACATCGGTCGGGTCGACACCGGTCAGGTCGCTGCCGACGAGGCTCGCCGCGGAGAAGTCCGCGCCGGTGAGCACCGCCGCCGACAGGTCGCAGCCGGAGAACACGGCCTCGACGCAGCGCGCCCGGCTGAGGTCGGCCTCGCGCAGCCGCACGCCTGTGAAGTCGGCGCCGCGCAGCTCGGCGCGGCCGAGGTCCACGAACGACCAGTTGCCGCCCTCGACCTTCAGGAGGGCGAACTCGCACCCGCTGAAGCTGCTGCCGGTGAACTTGCACCGCCGGAACGTCGCGTCGAAGAAGTTGCACCCGATGAAGGTGCAGTTCACGAAGGCGCTGTCGGTGTGCTCGCTGACGTTGAAGCGCACCTTCCGGAACGTGCACGCGGTGAACGTGGCGCCGGTCGACCGCACCTCGGTCAGATCCACGTCGATGAACTCGACCCCGTCGAACTCGACCCCGTCGAGCTCCCGCCCGTACCAGTCCTCACCCCGAACGATCTCCACGCGGAAACCCTACCTCGGCTCGCGAGACGTGAGTCGCTGCGGAAATGCCGGGGGCGATTTCCGCAACGACTCACGTTTCGGCGGTCAGCCCTGGTTGCTGAAGGCGGCGTCGAAGGAGGCGGTGGGGAGGTTCCAGAGGAGGGAGCGGATGTAGGTGACCGCCTCGGCGGCGCCGTGCAGGCGGTCCATCCCGGCGTCCTCCCACTCGATCGAGATGGGGCCGGTGTAGCCGATCGACTCCAGCGCTCGGAAGGAGTCCTCCCACGGCACGTCGCCGTGCCCGGTGGACACGAAGTCCCAGCCGCGGCGCGGGTCGCCCCAGGGCAGGTGCGAGCCGAGCACGCCGGCGCGGCCGTTCTTCGGGCGGAGGCGGGTGTCCTTGCAGTCCACGTGGTAGATGCGGTCCTGGAAGTCCACGATGAAGCCGACCGGGTCGATGTCCTGCCACATCATGTGCGACGGGTCCCAGTTGAAGCCGAACGCCTCGCGGTGGTCGATGGCCTCCAGCGAGCGGACGCTGGTCCAGTAGTCGTACGCGATCTCGGACGGGTGCACCTCGTGCGCGAACCGCACGCCCTCGCCGTCGAACACGTCGAGGATCGGGTTCCAGCGGTCGGCGAAGTCCTGGTAGCCGGCGTCGATGACGGAGGCCGGAACCGGCGGGAACTGCGCCACGTACGGCCAGATGCTGGAGCCGGTGAAGCCGACGACGGTGTCCACGCCGAGCTTGCGGGCGACCTTCGCGGTCAGCTTCAGCTCCTCGGCGGCGCGCTGCCGCACGCCCTCCGGGTCGCCGTCGCCCCACACCTTCGAGCCGACGATCGCCTGGTGGCGGAAGTCGATCGGGTCGTCGCAGACGGCCTGGCCCTTGAGGTGGTTGGAGATGGCCCAGACCTTCAGGCCGTACTTGTCGAGGATGTCGAGGCGGCCCTGGAGGTACGCGTCGTCCTCCGCGGCCCGCCAGACGTCCAGGTGCTCGCCCGAGCAGGCGATCTCCAGGCCGTCGTAGCCCCACTCGGAGGCGTGCTTGGCGACCTCCTCCAGCGTCAGGTCGGCCCACTGGCCGGTGAACAGGGTGACCGGGTGCGTGCGGCCCGCGGTGGTCTCGGCGTCAGTCATCGTGTGGTTCCCATCTCGATCCAGGTGCCCGACTCGGCGGAGTCGATCACGGCGTCGGTGATCCGGACGGCGCGCAGGCCGTCCTCGAAGCGCGGCAGGCCGTCGGGGGTCTCCCCCGCGACCGCGGCGTAGCTGTCGGCGACGAACGCGTTGAACGCGTCCTGGTAGCCCTGCGGGTGGCCGGAGGGCACCACGCAGAGGCGGGCGGCGTCGGCGCTGAGCTGGTCGGCGTCGCGCGGGATCAGGAGGCTCCCGGAGCGGCGGCCGACCCACAGCGTCTCCGGCTGCTCCTGGTCGAAGGCCACGCTCTCGGCGCTGCCCGCGATCTCCAGCCAGAGCCGGTTCTTGCGGCCGGGCGCCACCTGCGACACGAGCAGGGTGCCGATCGCGCCCGAGACGGTCTCGATGACGACCGCGGCGGCGTCCTCCGTCGTGATGCCCGCGTGGGAGGCGCGCTCGGCGAACACCGTGCGCTTCTTCGCCGAGAGGCGAGCGACCCGGTCGCCGCTGACGAACTCCACCAGGTCGACCAGGTGCGAGCCGATGTCGGCGAACGCGCGGGAGCGGCCGCCCTGCTCCGAGTCGACGCGCCAGTTGTCGTCGCCGGAGGCCAGCAGCCAGTCCTGGAGGTAGGAGGCGTTCACGGTGAGCACCTGCCCGGCCGCGCCGGACGCGAAGCGCGCCCTGGCCTCCCGGACGAGCGGGTGGAAGCGGTACACGAACGGCACGGTCGCGGTGCGGCCCGCCGCGGCGGCGACCAGCGCCTCCGCGTCGGACACCGTCGTGGCCAGCGGCTTCTCGCAGACGACGTCCTTGCCGGAGGCCAGCACGGCCGCGGCCTGCGCGGCGTGCAGCGCGTTCGGCGTGGTCACGTGGATGACGTCGATCGTGTCGTCCGCGAGCACCTCCTCCAGCGAGCGGTACGCCCGGCCGATCCCGAGGCGCTCGGCCGCGGCGGCCGACCGCTCCGGCGACGACGAGACGATTCCCGCCAGCTCGGCGCGCGCGGCCCGCGCGGCGCGCGAGTGCACCTCCGCCATGAATCCGCCGCCGACGATCGCGACCCGCAGCCGCGACCCGGCCGCGCTCTCGTCCCGCCGGCTCAGTCCACCCGACTCGCTGCTCACACTGCTCCGTTCGTCCGTCGATCCGCGGGTCAGGCCAGGGTCGCCGCGCGGGGGTCCCAGTCCTCCGGCAGCGCGGGAGCGACCTCGACGGTGCTCTTCACGTCCACCGGGACTCCGGAGGTGCCGGCCTCGATGGTGGCGACCATCACGTCGAGGACGTGGAAGGCCTGCTCGCCCGAGGCACGCTCCGGGACGCCGGCGCGGATCGCCCGTGCCAGCTCGACGACGCCGATGCCGCGGCTGCTCGTGGTGCCGGTCGCGGGCAGCGTCTCGATGCCGTCCGCTCCGTGCACCAGGAGGTCGCCCTCGAAGGTGTTCGGGTCGGGGACGACGAGCGTCGCGTCCAGGCCGGCGACCTCGAACTGGGTGCGGCCGAGCTTCGAGTCGAAGCTGAAGATCGACTGCGCGGTCTGGCCGCTCTCGAACTCATACAGCGCGCTGACGTGCGTGGGCACAGTGACCTCGAACGACTCGCCGGCGCGGGGCCCGGAGCCGATGACGCGCGACTCCTTCGCCTTGGAGGCGACGGCGGACACGCGCTTGACCGGGCCGAACAGTTGCACCAGGGCGGTGAGGTAGTACGGGCCGATGTCGAACAGCGGGCCGGCGCCCTCCTGGAACAGGAAGTCCGGGTTCGGGTGCCACGACTCGGGACCGGCGCTCTGCATGAGCGTCAGCGCGGTCAGCGGTGCGCCGATGGCGCCGCTCTCCACCAGCCGGCGCGACGACTGGATGCCGGCGCCGAGGAAGGTGTCCGGCGCCGTCGCGACGCGCAGGCCCTTCTCGTGCGCGGCCTCCAGGAGCTGGACGCCGCTGACGCGGTCGAGCGCGAACGGCTTCTCGCTCCAGACGTGCTTGCCCGCGGCGAGCGCCTGCAGCGCCACCTCGACGTGCACCTTGGGGATGGTGAGGTTGACGACGATCTCGATCGCGTCGTCCGCCAGCAGCTCCTCCACGGTGCCCGAGCCGGGGACGCCGTACTTCTCGGCCTGGGCCTTGGCGCGGTCCAGGTCGATGTCGGCGACGAAGCGCACATCGAGGTCCGGGAACGCGGTGAGGTTCTCCAGGTACTGGTTGCTGATGACACCCGCGCCGATGAGGCCGACGCCGACCTTTCCGGTCCCGGTCACGCGAAGGCCTCCGTGGTGAGGAAGGCGTAGCTGTCCGCGACGGCCTGGAAGCGGTCGCCGCGGGAGTCGTCGAGTTCGATGACGCGGAGGGCGTCCGGCGCGGCCGCGATGATGTCGGCGACGGGCACGGAGCCCTGGCCGACGGCGACCTGGTCCTTGGTCTCCGTGGTGCCGGGACCGTCCTTGATGTGGAGGGCGACGACGCGGTTGCCGAGCTTCGTGAGCAGCTCGACCGGGTCCTTGCCACCGACGATCACCCAGTAGGTGTCGACTTCGAGGACGACCTCCGGCGCGAGCTTGCCCGCGAAGTACTCCAGCGCGGTGACACCGTCGATGGTGCTCTCCAGCTCGTGGGCGTGGTTGTGGTAGCCGACGCGGACGCCGTGCTTCGCCGCGACCTCGGCGGCGGCGTTGAGGGCGGCGGCCGTGGCCTCCACGTCCTCGGCGGTCTGCCAGCGCTCGGCCGGCACGTGCGGGTCGATGACCGTCTGGATGCCGAGGTCCGCGGCGGCGGCGAACACGGTGTCGAGGTCGTCGCGGCCGATGAAGCCCTGGTGGGTGGTGGGCGCGGTCAGGCCGGTCTCGGCGAAGCCCTGGCGGAGGCCGTCCGCGAAGTCCAGGAAGCCGAAGGGCTCGACCTGGGTGAAGCCGATGTCCGCGATGCGGCGGAGGGTCCCGACCGTGTCCTCGGTCAGAAGCTCACGGACCGTATAGAGCTGCACGGAGAGTTTTGACGTCGACACTGGTTCTCCTCGTCGAGTTCGCTGGGATGTCGGCGCGCGAGACGGCGCCGACCTCCATTCAAGCGAGACTTCTGTCGATTGTCAATCAAAAGTCGCCGCTTCATCGGCGATCTTTGGACCGCCGACCAGCCCTGTGGTTCAATACGTGCATGACCGACAGTGTCCGGGAGTCCGGCATCGTCGCCGGTGACGCCTCGGAACTCCTGGCGATCCTGCGCGACGGCGTTCCGCGTACCCGCGCTCAGCTCGCCGAGCTGACCGGCCTCGCCCGCTCGACGATCGCCGTGCGCATCGACTCGCTCACCGAGTCCGGGCTGGTGGCGCCGGCCGGCGACGACGTCTCGACGGGAGGCCGCCCGCCCGCGCGCATCCGGTTCAACCCCGACTCTCGAGTCGTGCTGGGCGTGGACCTCGGCGCCACCCACGGCGTCGTCGCGCTGGCCGACCTCGCCGGCACGATCACGAGCAGCGAGTCCCGCCGGCTGCGGATCTCCGACGGGCCGGAGGCCGTGCTCGACTGGGCCTTGGAGACGGCCGAGCGCCTGTACGCCGCGACCGGACGCCCGCTCGGCGACCTGGTCGGCGTCGGCGTCGGGGTGCCGGGACCAGTCGAGCACTCCACGGGCCTCCCGGTGAACCCGCCGATCATGCCCGGCTGGGACCGCTTCGACATCCCGGCCTACGTGCGGCGCGTCTTCGACGTGCCCGTGCTGGTCGACAACGACGTGAACCTGCTGGCCCTCGGCGAGCACGCCCTCGCCTGGCCCGACCAGTCCGAGCTCCTGTTCGTCAAGGTCGCGACCGGCATCGGCGCGGGCATCATCAGCGGAGGCCGTCTGCAGCGCGGCGCGCAGGGCTCGGCGGGCGACCTCGGCCACGTGCGCGTGCCGTTCACCAGCGAGACCCCGAGCCACGGCGCCCGCGACGCCGACCTGGAGGCCCTCGCGAGCGGCCCGGCCATCGCGCGGGCGCTCACCGCGGCAGGCATCCCCGCAGAGACCAGCGACGACGTCGTGGCGCTCGCCCGCACCGGCAACGCCGAGGTGCTGCAGGCCATCCGCCAGGCCGGACGCGACCTCGGCGAGGTCGTCGCGACCTGCGTCAACCTCCTGAACCCCTCGCTCGTCGTCGTCGGCGGCAGCCTGTCGCAGGTCGGCGAGCAGCTCCTCGCCGGGGTGCGGGAGGTCGTCTACCAGCGCTCGACCCCGCTCGCGACGCAGCATCTCACCATCACCCAGTCCCGCTCCGGCGAGACCGGCGGCGCCATCGGGGCGGCCATCATGGTCATCCAGGACACCCTCGGCGTCGCCTCCCGTCCCCTCCCCCGCTGAGCCGCCACCGTCCACCGTCCACCTCCGCGCCTCTGAAAGATCGAATCGATTCGATCGGAACGAGCGCCGTACCAGGCTCCAACCACACCCCCTTAGAAAGGACCGCAGTGACCACCGCATCCACCCCGCTCCGCGCCGGCGTCGTCGGCCTCGGCTGGGCCGGCCAGCAGCACATGGCCGCCTACTCCGACCTCCCCGGCGTCGAGCTCGTCGCCATCGCCGGCATGGAGGACGGCCCTCGCGCCGAGCTCGGCGAGAAGTACGGCGTGACCCGCCTGTACAGCGACTGGCGCGACCTCGTCGCCGACGGCGACCTCGACGTCGTGAGCGTCGCCGTCCCCACCTTCCTGCACGCCCCGATCGCGGTCGGAGCGCTGGAGGCCGGCATCCACGTCCTCAGCGAGAAGCCGATCGCGCGCACCGCCGCCGAGGCGCAGACGATGGTCGACGCCGCCCACAGCTCCGGCCGGGTGCTGGAGGTCGCGTTCAACCACCGCCGCCGCGGCGACATCGAGGCTCTGAAGGCCGCGATCGACGCCGGTCAGATCGGCCGGCCGTACCACGCGCGCGCGATCTGGCTGCGCCGCGCGGGCATCCCGGCGCTCGGGAGCTGGTTCACCAACCGCGAGATGGCGGGCGGCGGCCCGCTGATCGACATCGGCGTGCACGTGCTCGACTACGCGCTGCACCTGTTCGGCGAGCCGCAGGTCACCGCGGTCTCCGCCGTCACCCACTCCGAGCTCGGCGCGCGCGGCCGCGGCGGCGCGAAGAGCGACAAGCAGCATGTCGGCTCCGCCTACGAGGTGGAGGACCTGGCCAGCCTGCTGCTGCGCCTGGAGGGCGGCGGGTCCATCGTGCTGGAGACCAGCTGGGCCGCGTACCGTCCGGCCGGCGACGAGTTCGGGATCACACTCTACGGCACCGAAGGCGGCGCCGACCTCCGCGTGGTCGACTACGCGCCCGCCGGCGAGCTGACCATCTTCACCGGTGAGGGCGAGGAGGTCGAGGACGTCGCGGTGACCGCCGACGCCGGCCGCGGCCACCTCGCGGTGGTCGAGACGTTCTTGGAGCATGTCGCCGATCGGGCGAACTGGTCGCACTGGGACGGCTCGCTCGCCCTCGACCGCGCGCGCGTCATCGACGCGGCGTACGAGTCGGCCCGCATCGGCGCCGAGGTGCGCCTGCACCCGGCGACCACCGGGCTCGAGGACACGACCACCACTGAGGAGGCATGACCATGACCGCACTGCGCGTGACCGTCTGGAACGAGGGCGTCCACGAGACCACCCAGCCCGACATCGCCGCGATCTACCCGGACGGCATCCACGGCGCCATCGCCGCCGGCCTCACCGAGCTGCTCGGCGAGGAGGTCGCCGTGCGCACGGCGACGCTCGCCGACCCCGAGCACGGCCTGAGCGAGCAGCAGCTCGCCGAGACCGACGTGCTGCTCTGGTGGGGCCACATCGCGCACGACCAGGTCTCCGACGAGGTCGTGGAGCGCGTGCGGCAGCACGTCCTCGGCGGGATGGGCCTGATCGTGCTGCACTCCGGGCACTTCTCGAAGATCTTCATCCGCATGCTCGGCACCACCTGCTCGCTGCGCTGGCGCAACCCGGAGGGCGGCGAGCGCGAGCTGGTCTGGAACGTGAACCCCACGCACCCGATCGCCCAGGGCGTCGAGCAGCCCATCGTGATCGAGGCCCAGGAGATGTACGGGGAGTTCTTCGACATCCCGACCCCGGACGACCTGGTGTTCATCAGCTCGTTCACCGGCGGGGAGGTCTTCCGCTCCGGCGTGACGTTCACCCGGGGCCGCGGGAAGATCTTCTACTTCTCGCCCGGCGACCAGGAGTACCCGGTGTACTTCCACCCGCAGGTGCGCCGTGTCCTCGCGAACGGCGTGCGCTGGGCCGCGCCGGTCCCCGGCGCCCGCGCCATCCCCGAGGTCTCCAACCCCCAGCCCGTCTAGCCGACCATCTACCTGACAGGACACGCCGCCTCCGCACCGTGGGAGGCGGCGTGTCCTGTCAGTTCGTTCGAGGCAGACTGGTCACATGATCGACATCACGCTGCCCGCTCCTCGCTTCCCCGACCCGGCGGACGCGCCGGCGCTGCGTTGGGGCGTGATCGGTCCCGGCGTGATCGCGGGCGACTTCACCGACGCGCTGCACGCGCACACCACGCAGCGGATGGTCGCCTGCGGCTCGCGCTCGGCCGACCGCGCGGCGGCCTTCGCCGCCGCGCACGGCGTCGAGCGCGCCTACGACTCCTACGAGGCGCTGGTCGCCGACCCGGACGTGGACGTCGTCTACGTGGCGACGCCGCACAGCGAGCACCTGGAGCACGCCCTCCTCGCCATCGCGGCGGGCAAGCACGTCCTGGTGGAGAAGCCGCTCGCGGCGACCGCGGACCAGGCCAGGCGGATCGCCGCGGCGGCCCGGGAGGCCGGCGTCTTCGCGATGGAGGCGATGTGGACCCGCTACCTCCCGCAGACCGACATCGTGCGCCAGGTCCTCGACGCCGGCGCTCTCGGCGAGGTGCGCGTGGTCACCGCCGACTTCGGCGGGAACGCCGCCTTCGACCCGGCCGGGCGGCTGTGGGACCCTGCGCTGGCCGGCGGCGCCCTCCTCGACCTCGGTGTCTACGTGGTGTCGTGGGCGTCGTTCGCGCTCGGCGCTCCAGCCGGGATCATCGCCACCGGCACGCTGGCCCCGACCGGCGTGGACGAGCAGGTCGCGCTGATCCTCAGCGCGGCCCGCGGCGGCCAGGCGCTGCTCAGCACAGGCCTGCGCGCCGGCACGCCGTCGCTCGCGACGATCTGCGGCACCGCGGGCAGGATCGAGCTGGACAGCCCGTTCTGGGGGCCGAGCGGCCTGCGGGTGGTCGGCTCCGACGGCCGCGTCGCCACGGAGTGGCGCGACCCGTACGGCCGCCCGTACCGCGAGGGGATGTCGTACGAGGCGGCCGCCCTCGCCCGCTACGTGGCGGAGGGCCGCACCGAGTCGCCGCTCCACTCGCTGGACGAGGCCGTGTCGACGCTCGCCACCATCGACGAGGCGCGCCGCCAGCTCGGCGCCGCGGGCGTGGGGTGACAGCGGGAGTCCGTGGGGCGAGGCAGAATGGACGGGTGCTCGACCGTTCCGCCACCCGCACCGCCGACCTCTACCGGCCGGGCGTGCTGGCGGACCTCGGCCCGAGCTCGTCGGCCCCGGCCCCGCGGCCCGTGGTGCCGGCCGTCCCCGGCGCGACCGGGCACCTGGCGCGCATCGTCGCGTCCTCGAGCGACCGCGTGGGCTGGCTCCGCGCTCGCAGCCGGGGGATCACCGCGACCGACGTGGCCAAGCTGTCCACCCCGCAGTCGCTCCGCGCGGCCGTCTACGACAAGCTGAACGGCTCCGGGTTCTCCGGCAACGTCTTCACCCAGCACGGCCGCAGCCGGGAGCCGGAGATCGCCGCCTGGGTGGCCGCGACCCACGGCATCCAGCCCTCCGACCTGCTGTTCCACGCCGAGCGCGACCGGCGGCACCTCGCGACGCCGGACGGCCTCGTCCTGCGCACCGGCGGCCGGATCGAGCTCGCCGAGATCAAGACCACGAACAAGCCGTTCAACAGCATCCCGCGACACTACCTCCGGCAGATCTGGTGGCAGCAGTACGTCCTCGGCGCCGAGCGGACGCTGTTCGTGTGGGAGCAGCACGACCGGTTCGTGCCCATCCACGACGAGCCGCAGTGCCAGTGGGTCGACCGCGACGACCGGGAGATCGCCCGCCTCGTGAAACTGGCCGGCGACCTGATCGATCTGCTGCGGGAGGCGACGGCGCGGCCGGCCGCCCAGGCTCAGCCGACGATCGCGTCCTGATCCATCGAGTCCGCCTGCGCGGCCTCCTCTGAGTCGGCCGGCGCCGTGCGAGCGGCCGGTCCCCGGACCAGCGCGAGGGCGTAGGCGGCCATCCACGCGATCGCGACCGTGGTGCCGACGAGCTCCAGCCACGCACCGATGTCCGTCGCGACATGCACGAGCGCGAGCAGTCCGCCCACGATCGTGATGAGCGCGACCGCGACGCAGCTCGCCAGCGACACCCGCGCGACCCGCGGCAGGCCGGAGGCGAACGCGACCTGGAGCATGGCGAAGCACGCCGCCGCGAAGCCGACCACCGCTGAGACCGTGTGCACGAGATCCTGCACGGTGGACGCAGGGTCGACCAGCGGGACCGGGCAGTACGCCGTGCAGGTGACCTGCGAGGCCAGCACGAAGCACAGCGCCGCGAAGCCGAGGCTGACGGCCGGAGCCCAACGGTCCAGGGCCCGCACCGACGACCGGACGTGCCCGCTCGCCAGCGCCACCGAGAAGCCGCCCGCGGCGATGAGCAGCAGCGCGACCTTGAACGGGACCGCGGTGGGCGCGCCGACCGCGCCCAGCTCGCTCACGTAGACCGGGTACGGCACGGTGAGCCGGGCGGCCCAGATGATCGTCAGGCCGCTGAGGACGCACACCGTCCCGATCGCCAGCAGGACGGGCACGGCACGCTGCCATCCGCCGGCGAGCACGGGCAGGGCGAACGGCTGGCGCACGATACGCAGCAGTCGTCGCACAGGGGCTCCTCGGGATGGTTCGGGTCGAGGGATTCTAACCGGACCATCCCTGCGAACGTCCTGAGCCGGGCCGCTGCAGCCTGAGCGGACCGGGAAACAGACTGTTCACACACGGTGACCCGCCCGAAACACCCGCGACCCCTCCGCGCGTTTGACTGGGGAGCAGCCGCACCGATCGCGGCGACGCGACGAGGGGATCACGAATGCCGAACACGATGCGCGCCGCGCTCCTCGACGCGGCGGGCGACCCGGACGCCCTCCGCATCGGCGAGGCCCCGACCCCCGACCGGGTGAACGCGGAGTTCCTGGTCAAGGTCGTCGCGGCCGGCGTCAGCCCGCTCGATGCGTCCACCCGCTCCGGCAGCGGCGTGTTCGGCGCCATCCACAGCTTCCCGGCCGTGCTCGGTCACGACTTCAGCGGCGTGGTCGTGGAGTCGCCGTTCGCCGCGCATCCGCTCCGCCCGGGCGACGAGGTCTTCGGGATGGTGATGGTCCCCCGGTTCGGCGGCAGCTACGCCGAATACGTCTCCGTGCCCAGCGTGAGCCTCGTCCGCAAGCCGGCGACACTCTCCCACATCGAGGCAGCGGCGGCCCCGCACGCGGCGCTGACGGCGTGGGGGATGGTGGTGGAGCTGGCCAAGGCGCACGAGGGCCAGCGCGTTCTCGTGCACGCGGGCACCGGCGCCGTCGGGCACTTCGCCATCCAGTTCGCCGCCTACTTCGGCGCCCACGTGATCGCCACGACGCCGAGCACGAACCACGCCTGGCTGCGCTCGCTCGGCGCTGCGGAGGTGGTGGACGAGGACGCGACCGGCTACGACCCCACCCGGCTCGGCGACACGGTCGATGTCGTGATCGACCCGGCGCCGGACCCGGAGCGCGCGACCCGCGCGCTCGCCCTCATCCGGCCGGGCGGCCTCCTCGTGCTGCACGTCCCCGCCGGCGTCGACCCAGGGCTGGCGGAGGCAGCCGACGCCGCGGGAGTGCGTGTCACCGGCTACACCGGGTCGCCGGACGGGAGCACGCTCGCCGTCATCGCCCGCCTGCTGGAGACCGGGAGCGTCCGCGTGCACGTCGACCGGATCTTCCCGCTGGACGAGATCGCGGAGGCCCACTGGGCGCTCGAGCACGAGCACACCAAGGGCGCGATCGTGCTCAAGGTCGCGGAGGGCTGACCAGCTCGCGCTCCATCACCCAGTCGTCCTCCAGCCGGTCCCCGACCAGGAAGCGCTTGGAGCCGACCCGCTCGAAGCCGTGTTTGCCGTAGAAGCGCTGGGCGCGCGCGTTCTCCTCGTTGACGCCCAGCCAGATCCCCGCGGCGCCGGCCTCCGCGGTCACCGCCAGACTGGCCTCCATCAGCCGGCCGGCGACGCCCTCGCCGTGGTGGCCGGGGAGGACGTAGCACTTGCTGAGCTCGGCGGTCGGGCGCACCCGGACAGCGGCCCGCACGTCGGCGTCGGCCGGCTCGCCGAGGTTCACCATCGTGTAGCCGATCACGGCCCCCTCGTCGTCCTCCGCGACGAGCAGCCTCCGCGCCGGGTCCACCGTGTACTCGCCGAACCGCTCCGCCGACAGCACCTCCGCGATGAAGGCGGCCTTGGCCTCGTCCGTGGTGTGCGGCGGGCACGCGAGCGGGAAGGTCACGGCGGCGACGGCCGCGAGGGCCTGGGCGTCGGCGGCGGTCGCTGGGCGGATCACGACGGTCATCCCGTCAGCGTAGCTCCCGCCGCTCGCACACGCAGAACGGGCCGGTCACCCTGAGGTGACCGGCCCGTTCTGACGCAGTTGCGATCAGATCGCGTTGACGTCCAGCGGGATGCCGGGGCCGAACGTGGTCGACACGGCGCCCTTCTGGATGTAGCGGCCCTTCGCGGCGGACGGCTTGAGACGGACGACCTCGTCGAGGGCGGCCTTGATGTTCTCGTCGAGCTGCTCGGCGGTGAAGCCGGCCTTGCCGACCACGAAGTGGACGTTGGCGTGCTTGTCGACGCGGAACTCGATCTTTCCGCCCTTGATGTCGGAGACGGCCTTCGCGACATCCGGGGTGACCGTGCCGGTCTTCGGGTTCGGCATCAGGCCGCGCGGGCCGAGCACCTTGCCGAGACGGCCGACCTGGCCCATGAGCTCCGGGGTGGAGACGGCCGAGTCGAAGTCGGTGTAACCGCCGGCGACCTTCTCGATCAGGTCGCTGCCGCCGACCTCGTCGGCGCCCGCGGCGATCGCGGCCTCAGCGGCCGGGCCGGTCGCGAACACGATGACGCGCGCGGTCTTGCCGGTACCGTGAGGAAGAATGACGGTACCGCGGACCATCTGGTCCGCCTTGCGCGGGTCCACACCGAGCTTCAGCGCGACCTCGACGGTCGAGTTGAACTTGGCGGAACCGGTCTCCTTCGCGAGGGTGACGGCCTCGGTGGGGGTGTAGAACTTGCCGGCCTCGATCTTGTCGGCCGCGGCCCGGTAGGCCTTGGACTTCTGTGCCATGAGATTTCTCCTAACGAGAATGTGGTGCGAGCCTGGCCGGCTCTGCCACGGTGATGTCTGGGGTGACGGGGAGGTCGGGCTTACGCCTCGACCGTGATGCCCATCGAACGGGCGGTGCCTGCGATGATCTTCGACGCCGCGTCGATGTCGTTGGCGTTGAGGTCGACCATCTTCTGCTCGGCGATCTCGCGCACCTGGGCCTGGGTCAGCTTGCCGACCTTGGTGGTGTGCGGCACGCCGGAGCCCTTGGGGACGCCCGCGGCCTTCTTGATCAGCTCAGCGGCCGGCGGGGTCTTGAGGATGAACGTGAACGAACGGTCCTCGTAGACGGTGATCTCGACGGGGATGACGTTGCCGCGCTGGGCCTCGGTCGCCGCGTTGTACGCCTTGCAGAACTCCATGATGTTCACGCCGTGCTGACCCAGGGCCGGGCCGATCGGCGGGGCCGGGTTGGCGGCGCCGGCCTTGATCTGAAGCTTGATCAGACCGGTGACCTTCTTCTTCGGTGCCATGTCTCTTCCTTCTTTGTGTATTCGAGCACGTGGGCTTCACGCCCGCGTCGCTCTCCCGGTTTCTCGGCCCTTCCGAGACCCGGTGTCATGTGAAAACTGGGGGATGCCCTGAATGATTCCCGTCAGAGCTTCGTGACCTGGTCGAAGCTGAGCTCGACCGGGGTCTCGCGCTCGAAGAGCGACACGAGCACGGTGAGCTTGCCGCTCTCCGGCTTGATCTCGCTGATCGAGCCAGGCAGACCCGCGAACGAGCCCTCCTTGATGGTGATGGTCTCGCCGATCTCGAAGTCGACCTCGGCCGGGATGACGCGCGCGGCGGCCTTCTGGCCCTTCGCGGCGCCCTTGGCCGGGGCCTGCTCGACCTGCACGAGGCTCTTGAGCATCGAGAAGGCCTCTTCGAACCGCAGCGGGGTCGGGTTGTGGGCGTTGCCGACGAAGCCGGTGACACCGGGGGTGTGGCGGACGACGGACCAGCTGTCCTCGTTGAGGTCCATGCGCACCAGCACGTAGCCGGGGATGCGCACGCGGTTGACCATCTTGCGCTGGCCGTTCTTGATCTCGACCACGTCCTCCATCGGGACCTGGACCTCGAAGATGAAGTCCTCCATGTTCATGGAGACCATGCGGTTCTCGATGTTGGACTTCACGCGGCGCTCGAAGCCGGCGTACGAGTGGATGACGTACCACTTGCCGAACTTGGCGCGCAGCTCGGCGCGGAACTCCTCGTACGGGTCGCTCGCGGCCTCGTCCTCGTCCTCGACGGCCTCCTGGGCCGCTTCGGCCTCCTCGGAGGAGTCGACCTCGAGGGCCTCGTCGACGGCGCGGTCGGCCTCGGGGTCGACGGCCTCGGCCATCGCGTCGAGGACCGCGTCCAGGTCGATCTCGGTGCCGTCCTCGGCGACGATGTGCAGCGCCTCTTGCTCGGCGGGGTCGGACGACTCCTCGTCGCGCTCCAGGACGTTGCCCGTCTGCGCCTCGTCGTCTTCGGAGGACTGCTCGGCAGCGGTCGCCCAGTCGACGTCGTCGCGGTTCGTCTCAGACACTGAATTCATTCCATTTCTGTCGGTATGGCCGTGCGGCCGGTCGGGAAGGGCGGATTACTTCGGATTCCCGAAGACCCACACGACACCGAGACCGAACACCCAGTCGAGCAGGGACACGATCGCCATCATGATCACCACGAAGACGAGCACGACGCCGGTGTAGCTCAGGAGCTCCTTGCGCGTCGGCGTGACGACCTTCTTGAGCTCGCCGATGACCTGCCGGATGAACAGGGCGATCCGCGCGAAGGGGTTGCGCCTCGCAGCGCGCTCCTTCTTGGCGTTGGCGACGACTTCCTCGCTCGGTTCGTCGATTACCTTTCGGGCCACCTCGTTACACCTTTCGTGGACCGGCATCCGGGATGCCGGTTTGCAGGGCGGACAGGAATCGAACCTGCAACCTGCGGTTTTGGAGACCGCTGCTCTGCCAATTGAGCTACCGCCCTAGGGATCGTGAACCCAGTAACCCTCCTGGCATTCGCGAAAATAGGCGCAGAAAAGCTTGGCGGATTCAACCACCGCCACCAAGTGTACGGGACGCCACACCCCCTCGCAAAAACGCGCCCGGTCAGAGCAGCTTGCGCTCCAAGGCCCACGCCGTGAGCTCGTGACGTGAGGAGAGCTGGAGTTTGCGCAGCACGGCGGAGACGTGCGTCTCGACGGTCTTGACCGAGATGAACAGCTCGGCCGCGACCTCCTTGTAAGCGTACCCGCGAGCGATCAGCCGCATGACCTCCCGCTCGCGCGCCGAGAGCCGGTCGAGCTCGTCGGTGCTCTCGGCCTGCTCCCCCGCCGCCGCGCCGAACGCGTCGAGCACGAAGCCCGCGAGCTTCGGCGAGAAGACGGCGTCGCCGCCCGCGACCGCGACGACCGCGTCGCTGACCTGACGGCCGGAGCTGCCCTTGGTGAGGTAGCCGCGGGCTCCGCCGCGGATGACGCCGACGACGTCCTCCGCCGCGTCGGAGACGCTGAGCGCGAGGAAGCGCGTGCGCTGGTGCTCGGCGGCGGTGCGCCGGAGCACCTCCGCGCCGCCGCCGCCCGCGCCGCCCGGCAGGTGCACGTCGAGCAGCACGACGTCCGGGTGCGTGCGCACGATCGCCTCCACGGCGCCGTCGACGTCCTGCGCCTCCGCCACGACGCGGAGGCGGTCGTCCAGGTCGGAGCGCAGGCCCGAGCGGAAGATCGAGTGGTCGTCGACGATCACGACCGTGATCGCGCCGGCAGCTGTGTCGTCGGTCATGGTCTCATTCTCGCTCGGCGGGCAGTTCGACGGTCAGGTGGATCTCGGTCCCGGTGTCCCGCGAGGTGACCGTGGCGTGGCCTCCCGCCCGTCGCATCCGGCCGACGATCGACTCGCGCACGCCCAGCCGGCCCTCCGGAAGCGCGGCGATGTCGAAGCCGGGGCCGCGGTCGCGGACGAACACGTCGGCCGTCCCGGTGCCGGACTCCACGTAGACGGAGACGTCGCCGCCTGCATGTCTGGCCGCGTTCAGCATCGCCTCGCGCGCGGCGGCCGCCAGCTCGGCGGGCGCGCGCAGCACGGGCTCGCCGACGCTCACGACGTCGAAGTGGACGGCGTGGTCGACCTCCAGGGCCGCCGCCACCTCACGGAGCTCCGTCGCGAGGTCGGAGTCCTCCGGCGCGACTCCGCCCGCGCCCTCCGCGTAGAGCCAGTCGCGCAGCTCGCGCTCCTGGGCGCGCGCGATCCGGCCGACCTCGCTGGAGGCTCCCGCCCGGTTCTGGATGAGGGCGAGCGTCTGCAGCACCGAGTCGTGGAGGTGCGCGGCCATCTCGGCGCGCTGCTCCTCCCGCACGCGCGCCGTCCGCTCGGCGATCAGCTCGCGCCAGAGCCGCAGCGCCCACGGGGCGACCAGGACGGCCGCGCCCGCGAAGGTGGCGCCGATGATGGCGAGCCAGAGGTATCCCGACGAGCGCCCGGCCTGCATCCCGCTGAGCACGAGGGCCAGCGCGACGAGGAAGCCGCCCGCGGCGAGACGGAACGTCGCGGGCGCGAGCGGGAACGGGGCGACGCTCTGGTCGTCCACGAGCTGATCCCAGATGACGGCGGCCACCACCAGCAGGACCGAGGTCAGAACGGCGCCGAACGCGGACCCCTGCGCATCGGCGGCGACCATCACGATGGCGGCCACCCCGGCGGCGGCGCCGACCCCCGCGAGCACCCACGGGACGTTCACCCGGCGGGTGACCCGCTCGTCCGGATCGTCCGGGGTCGCCGCGCGCAGCGGCGTCAGCGCCCAGAGCCAGAGATAGAACAGCACACCGGCACCGCCGATCAGGGCCGTGCCGACGAAGATCCAGCGCACCGCGACGACCGGCCAGCCGAGGTGGTCGGCCAGCGCCACGCTCACCCCGCCGACGAGGCAGTCGCGCGGGCGCGCGAGCGGAGGGCGCGGGATGCGCCCTCGGGTGGCGGGAGTGGAGGCCATACCTCGAATCCAAGCAGACCCGGTCCCTCCCGCACAGCGCGATCGGCGGGAATCAGGGTGCGGTCAGGGTGTCCCCCGATAGCGACCGGGCGCCGCCGCGCGCCACGATCGGGTCATGGTGAACGACAGCACGACCCCTCCCCCGTCGGACGGCTCCGCCGACGGCACGGCCTCCGGCGGCCGGCAGGCTCCCTACGGCGGCCCGCAGACCGGTCTCTCCGGGCGCGGCACCCCCTTCTTCGACTGGATGCGCAGCCTCGGCGTCACGCGCACCGACGGCTGGATCGGCGGCGTCTGCGCGGGCATCGCGTACCGCATCGGGATCGATCCCCTCATCGTCCGCGGCATCCTGGTCGTGGCCGCGCTGCTCGGCGCGCCCGCCATCCTGTTCTACGCCCTCGCCTGGGCGCTGCTGCCGGACACGGACGGCCGCATCCACCTGCAGCGGCTCTTCGAGGGGGAGTTCGAACCTCCGATGGTCGCGATCGGGGTGCTCGTGGTCCTGTCGCTCCTGCCGTGGTCGGAGGGGCTGTGGTGGTTCGGTCGGGATCCGGGCTGGGGTGACTCGGTCGGGCGGATCGTCTGGACGCTGATCGTCCTGGCGGCCGCAACGGCGCTGATCGTCTTCGCCGGACGCCAGGCCGACCGCCGGTCCTGGACCGTGAGCGCAGGAGGAACGGCGACCGCCGAGCAGACGCCTGCGCCCGGTGCGGGACCGTCCGCCGCCGTCACGCCCCTCGTCGCTACCGTCGCCGAGCCGAGCGCGCCTCCCGCGCCCGGCGCCGGCGCCGGCGAGCAGGAGGTCGCCGACTGGCGCACCCGTCAGGCGCAGTGGAAGGCCGAGCACGACGAGTGGAAGCAGCGGCTCTCCGAGGACATGCGCACCGTGAAGGCGCAGCGCTCGGCCCAGCTCCGGGCGCAGGCGGCCGCGGCGAACGCCGACGCGGAGGCCCGGCGGGTGGCCTACCGCGCGGCGAACCCGCGGGTCGGCGCGGCGATCGGCTGGCTGTCGGTGGGGCTGGCGCTCGTCGCCGGCTCCCTCGCGGGGGCGCTCTGGGGACCCCTCACCGGCCTGCCCGGTTACGCCCTGACGGCCTCCCTCGCCGCGGCGACCCTGGTGTTCGGGATCACGATCCTGATCGCGGGGATCGCGCGCCGCCGAAGCGGCTTCCTGATCTTCCTCGGCATCCTGCTCGCGGCGCTCACCGTGCTGGCCGCGCTGCTGCCGACCTCCCCGGCGGTCCGCCTCGACGCGAGCGTCACGACGGGGAACACCCTCTCGGCGACCCCGGCCGGGAGCGCGAACTACCTCCAGGCCGTCGGCGACACGACGATCGACCTCACGAAGGCCGTGACGGCATCCGGCACGCCCGTGGTGAACCTCGCCAAAGGCCCTGGGCCGACCACGGTGATCGTCCCCGTGGACGCCACGATCCGCGTGGAGGCGGCGACGGTCTCCTCCGTGACGGTCACGGACCCCTCGGGCGGCGACCAGGTGCACCGCTGCGACCCCGGACCGTTCGGGGGCTGCTCCACGGACATCGTGGTCGGACCGGCCGGGACCCCGGAGGCCATCGTCCGCGTCGCGCAGCTCGACGCGGTCCACGTCGAGCGAGTCCAGAAGTGAACGAGAGCGAGAACGAGATGCCCACGAACGCCGACCAGCCGACCGACGACGTGAACGCGCAGACCCCCGGAAACGCACCGACGGCCACACCGGCCGCCGGGTCCGACGAGGCGGAGACCCTGGTGATCCCGACCGCGCCCGACACGGCGGAGGCCGACACGCTCGTGATCCCGGCAGCGGAGCCGAGTGGCGCCTCGACTGCGTCCGACACGGAGACCGCGCCCACGACTCCGGCCGCCGCCCCTGCCGAGCCCTGGCTCGCCGATGCCGCCTACACGTTCCCGGCCCGCCCGCTGCCCTCCGGGCCGCCGCCGGTGCGCTGGGGCGGGATCGTCTGGGGCATCCTGATCATCCTGGTCGCCGCCACCGTCCTGGTGGTCGTCTCCTCGCCGGTGCGCCTCGCCGGCGTCACCGTGTGGCTCGCGACGCTCTCGCCCGGCGGTGCCGTCGCCGTCTGGATCGCGGCACTCGGGATCCTCATCGTCGTCTCTGCGCTGCTCGGCGCGATCAGCGCCGCCCAGCGCAACCGCCGCCGCCGGGTCTGACCGCCGAGAGACGGTGCCGGCCGCTCAACCCGAATAAGCCGGCCGGCACCGGGGGCGGACCTCGTCGCGCACTGGGACGCAGCGACGCTCGGCCACCCACTGGCGGCGCGGCTCCGGGTACCCGTACCGGAAGCGGCGACCGCAGGATTCCAGTAACGCGGACGCAGGAGCGCCCGACCCCGGCCGGCCCCGGAATCCCGCGGCGGCGGCTCATCAGGATCACCTGAGCGGTCACCTCGCACATCGGAAATCCCGGAAGGCGGCGGGAGACCGGCACACCCGGGCCCGTGGTCCGCGGCCGCCGGCGTCGCGCGGGTCCGGTGACTATGGGTGGTGAACAGCCGCGGGCGGCCCCGTCCCGGCGCGCGGTCGCCGCGGATTCCCGGGCGACTCGGGACGCGACCGGCCGCGACGGCAGACCCTCACGATCGCCGAGCGGCAGACCTGGAGTGAAAAGCATGGTGAAACCGGCCACCGCCCCGCCCGTCCCTCCGAGCATCCCCGACCCGACGCTGCTGCTCACTGCCGCCGTCTCCCGGCTGGCCGCCACGATCGGCGTCCGGCTGATCGTGATCAAAGGGATCGCCGCGGACCAGTACGGGCTCCGCCCCGCCCACATCAGCAGCGATGTCGACGTGCTCGTCTCCCACGACGACTACGGCCGCCTCCTCGCCGAGCTCGAGGAGCGCGGCTGGCGCCGGAGGGCGCACGACCCGGACACGGACACCTTCCCCGTGCACAGCGCGAGCATGTACCACCCGGAGTGGGCCGCGGACATCGACGTCCACTTCCGCTACCCGGGCCTGGAGGTCGAGGGCGAGGTCTTCGGGCCGATCTGGGCGCAGCGTACGACCATGTGGTGCGGCAACCAGCCGGTCTGCATCCCGGGGCTCGTCGATGCGATCCTGATCGGCGCCGTCCACGCGATCCGGTCGCGCTTCTCCCGGCGGCACCGCGTGGAGCTCGACTTCCTCGTCGGACGCTGCTCGGAGATGGACGTCACCCTCCTCCTCGAACGCGCGGAGCAGCTCGGCGCGCTCGCCACGGCGCGGCCGTTCCTGGAGCGGCTGAAACCCTTCGACGCGGAGTACGACTGGGGCGAGGCCTCCGCCGAGTGGCAACTGCTTACGGGGATCCCCGACCCCTCCCAGCGGCGGGCACTGCTGTGGAAGCAGGCGACGCCGCGCGAGCGCCTCACCAAGCTCCGCCTCGCGCTCTTCCCGCCGGCCTCCGCGTTGGTGAAGGAGACCACAGTGACGACGCTCGGTCCCGCCCAGCTCGCCGGCCGTTACCTCCGCCGCTGGGGCCGCGGAGCCAAGGCCCTCCCGAAGGCGCTCGCCGTGCTGCGCGCGAGCGGGCGGCGGCGCCCCTGAGGCCGCGCGCGGCCGGTGTCAGTACGCCCCGTTCGGGCGCAGCACGACGCGGACCGTCTGGAACAGGATCTGGACGTCGCCTGCCAGTGACCAGTTCTCCACGTAGAAGAGGTCGAGCCGCACGCCCTGCTCCCAGGACAGATCGGAGCGCCCGCTCACCTGCCAGAGCCCGGTCATCCCCGGCTTGACGATGAGCCTGCGGTGGCTGTCCCTGTCGTACTCCGCCACCTCGGACGGCAGCCCCGGCCGTGGCCCGACGAGGCTCATCTCGCCCTTGAGGACGTTCCAGAGCTGCGGCAGCTCGTCGATCGACGTGCGGCGCAGGAACCGGCCGACACGGGTGACGCGCGGATCGTCCTTGATCTTGAACAGCGGCCCCGCGCCCTCGTTCCTGTGCTGCAGGTCCGCGACCTCCTCCTCCGCGTTGACCCGCATGGTGCGGAGCTTCACGATGCCGAAGGCGGCGCCGTCGCGGCCGACCCGCGACTGCCGGAAGAAGGCAGGCCCCGGGCTGTCGAGCCGGATCACGATGACGCAGACGAGGATGATCGGAAGGAGCAGCGTCAGCGCCACGGAGCTCAGGACGATGTCGAACACGCGCTTGGCCCGTCGCCGCGTGATCGAGCGATCGGCCGGCGCGACCTCGACGATGGGGAGCCGGTCGATCGGGAAGTACTCGGCGCGCGGCGCGGCGAGCTCCGGCACGTCGACGGAGAGCCAGACCACGGCGCCCACGCCCTCCACGTCCCAGAGCAGCTGGCGGACATTGGCGCCGTCGCGCTCCTCCGTCAGCACGATGATGTCGACACGATGCTGCTCGACCAGCTCGCGCAGATACGGGCCGCGCGCGTTCTCGATGCCGGTCGTCGCGACGACGTCGACCGCGACCCGCGCCGCCCGCTCCGCGAATACGGCGGCGAGCTCCGCCACGCGTTCCGGTGTGCCGACGACGAGCGCGCGCCGGATGTAGCGACCGCGCGCGCGGTGCGCATAGATCCACCCCCGGCAGACGAAGCGCACGGCCAGCAGGCCGAGCAGGCCGGACGGCATGGCGAAGGCGAGGTAGGCGCGCGAGAGGTCGAGCTGAAGGACGAGGGAGGCGATCGCGAGGAGGGCCACGAGCCAGACGGTCGCGCGGATCGGGGGCGCGTACGACGGGCCGTTGAGCCGTTTCGGCCAGGACTCGTACCCGTTGAGCATCGCGACGATGGCGAGCCAGGTCAGCCCGATCAGGATCGAGACCATCACGTACGAGGTGTCGAGCGGCCCCAGCTGGAACGGGTCGTCGCGGCTCCCGAAGCGTGCGACATGCGCGGTGGCGAGGACGCCGCCGACGACGAGCGCGTCCGCCAGGACGAGTGTGCGGGCGGCGCGCAGCCGGCCGGCCAGCGTCTGCGGGCGTTGTGAATCGGTGCGGACCATCAGTTCCTTCCATCCCCGAGCGCGCCGCGCTTCAGCGTCGGTACGACGTCGTCGGCGACGAGCGCCTTTCTGAGGACCTCGACGCGCGCCTCGTCGACGCGCACGATCGACTGCCCGTCCGGCGAGGTCCCCGTCCCCGCGGTGGGCAGGGTGAGGGTGTGGATCGCGTCGGGGGCCAGGCCGCGGAAGCTGAGCGCGAGCGACGCGGCGACCGACGCGGTCAGCCCCTTGTCCACCGCCACATGCCGCGCGAGAGTGGTGATCGCGGACTGCGTCCTGCCCGGATCGGTCAGGGTCTGAGTGCTGATGAAGCCCTGGAGCATCCCGCGGACGAACGCCTGCTGGTTGCGGACGCGCTGATAGTCGGCGTCGGGGAAGGAGTACCGCTCTCGGACGAACGCGAGTGCGGCCTGCCCCTCCAGCCGGTTCTCGCCCTTCTCGAAGCTGTAGCCGGGCATGTTCTTGGACGTGAACGCCTGGTCGGACCAGACCTTCACACCGCCGAGCGCCGTGGCGAGATCGCCGAACCCTCCGAAGTCGACGACCGCCACATGGTCGATCCGCGCGCCCAGGAGTCCCTCGACCGTCTGGACCGTCAGCGGCACGCCGCCCCAGCTGTAGGCGGCGTTGAGCTTGGCCTCGCCGTGGCCTGGGATCGGCACCCAGAGGTCGCGCATCAGCGAGACGACGACGACCCCGGAACGGTCCGCCGGGATGTGGACCAGCATGAGCGTGTCGGAGCGCTCGCCGGTCGCCCCGCCCGACAGCGGATCGCGGAGCCCGCTCCGGGAGTCCGATCCGATGAGCAGGAAGTTGGTCGCCCCCGCGACGGCCGGCGGACGCCCGGTCTCGTCCGGGAACGCGTCCGGGATGCGCTCGACCGTGTCGTCGAAGGACGACCCCAGCCAGAGGACGTACCCGCCGACGAGCGCCACCGGCAGCACGATCACGAGGACGGCCGCGGTGATCCAGATCCAGAGGCGTCGCCGCCGACTCCGCTCGGATCGGCGCCGCCCCTGGCGGCGCGCGGACGCTTCGGGCGCGGACGCTTCGGGCGCGGATCCTCCGGGAAGCAGGGGGTCGTCGCCTCCGCCGGGCGCCGTCACGCGGAGGCCTGCCGGCCGGCCAGGATGTCGATCGCCGGGACGAGCCGACGCGCCATCGCGTCGAACGCCTCGTCCGGCTTGCCGTAGGGGTCGTCGATGTCGTCGTCCGCGCGCGGCGGAAGCAGCCCGTGACGGCGGGCGTCCACGGCGCGGCCGGTGAGCGCGCGCCACCGACCAGGATCGCCCGGATCGCCGTCCCCGGCGAAGCCCTCGATCGCGCGTGCGAACTCCAGCAGCGTGAACGTCCGGGAGAAGGCGCCGGGGTCGAGCGCGGTGACCCGCGTCGCGTGCTCCTGGGTCAGCGCGAGGACGAGGTCGGCGCCGGCGATCGCCGCCTCGGTGAGCTGGGTGGCCACGAAACCGTCCGGATCGCCGCCGAAAGCGCGGACGCGCGGGCGCGTCTGCGACGAGATCGACCGCCCGACGACCGCGCGCGTGCCCGCGCTCCGGACGACCACGCCCTCCCCCGCTGCGCCGGTGGAGAGCGACAACCGGGCAGAGAGGAGCCGCTCGGCCATCGCCGAGCGGCAGATGTTGCCGGTGCACACGAACAGGACGGAGAACCCGCTCCCTGGCATATCAGGACTCCCCTCGGTCGGACGCGGATGCAGACGGACAGGATGACCCCGCCGACGTCGCCGCTCCGCGGGCAGGGAGGCGACGACGCACCTCCCCGATCCGTTCTTCACCCGAAGAATCGACCTCATGTCTGATTTCTCAGGTAAAACATCACCCGATCGGCCGCGGCGCCGACCGGGACGTCCTGGGGGACTCCTCGGCCGCGCCCGCGCCGATACTGGTGTCTTTCCGCCCCGACCCGAATGCGCCCGAGGAGACCTATGCCCGCCGACCCGACCGGACCGCACGAGCACGGCCCGCACGCAGCGGAGGCCGGCTTCGTCGTCGGCGCCCTCGGTCGGGCAGTGCGCATCCGGATCAGCGGCGCGGGAGCCGGGACCCTCGCCCCGGTGTTCGCGGACGCATGGGCGCACCTGCTGCTCGACCCGAACGCCGAGACCGACCACGAACTCGTCCTCGACTCCCCCGCGGACACGCCGGACTCGATCGCCGCCGGCCTTGCCCAGGCCAGCGCCCTGATCACTCGCGCGCTCATCGACCTGAACGCGGGACAGGGGCTGCTGTTCCACGCGGCAGCGGCCGCCCGCGCCGACGGCCGCGCGATCCTCCTGGTCGGGCCGTCCGGGGCAGGGAAGACCACCGCCATCACCCGGCTCGCGGGCCCGCACAGCTATCTGACGGATGAGACGGCCCTCGTCGGAGCCGACGGCAGCGTCCTCCCCTACGCGAAGCCGCTCTCGGTCGAGCGGGGCGGCCCGGCCAAAGCGCAGCACGCTCCGTCGGAGCTGGGGCTGCCGGTCGCCGATGCCCGGCACGAGGTGGACCGGGTGATCGTCCTGAACCGGGAGGCGGGTGGTTCGCGGCAGCCGCGGTCCCGGCGCCTCGACGTGGTCGAGAGCCTGGAGGCGCTCGTCCCGCAGCTCTCGGCGCTGGAGCGGCACCCGAGCCCGCTCGGCGCCCTCGCGGGGCTGATCCGGCAGGTCGGCGGGATCGAGCTGCTCAGCTATGCCGACGTGGTCGACCTCGATCCGGCCTCCGGGCCACCCGCGTCACCGCGGCTGACCGACGAGGAGCTCGCATACTCGGCCGTCGACTGCGACCGCGACGAGGGGTCCGGGGCCGGCCTGATCCGCACGCGGCCCTCCGACGCCCTGGAGCTCGCCGACGTGCTCGTCCTCGCTCACGGAAGCGAGATCCGGGTGTTGGCCGGGGTCGCGAAGACGCTGTGGCTGGAGGCCGGAGCGCCCCGGTCCGAGCAGGAGCTCCTGGACCGGCTGCGGGCGATCCACGGCACAGAGCCGGGCGACGCCCTCGCTCTGCGCGGCGCGATCGACGTCCTCGTCGACGCGGGGGTGCTCGAGTGGCGGTCGTGAGGCGCGCCGGCACGACGGGTGACGTTGAGGATGAAACCTCCGCCCGCGTGCACCGTCATGCCCGCTCCGTCGTGTGGGTGGAGACGACGGCGGGCCGCTGGGCGGTGGCAGACATCTGCGATTTCCGCCAGTTCGTCCTCAACGGAACCTCCGGCCTGCTCTGGCGGTCGTTCGACGGGCACTCGACGGACGACGCGATCGTCGAACGCGTGCTCGACACCTATCCCGACCACCCGGAGTCAGCTCGCGGCGACTGCCGGGCGCTGATCGACGAGCTGCTGCGGCTCCGACTGCTCGAACCCACCCTCCCCCACCCCGACCACGAACAGGCCGCCGACGCCGGAATGGAGCTGTGAGATGACCTCGCCGACGGACACCACGGAGAACCAGTCGAAGGGCAGGGACCTGCGCGACTTCGTGCGGATGATCAGGCGCTACTGGCTCGGCGAGGCGATCATCGTGCTGGCGACGATCGGTCTCGTCGCGGGGTTCACCGCGCTGCAGCCCCGCGTCTACCAGTCCACATCGACCGGCCTCACCCAGGCGGCTGCGGGCGAGAGCCTCTCGATGACCTTCGCGGGCGAGAGCCTCGCCAAGTCCCGTGCCGAGACGTACGTGCGTGTGGCCACGTCGGACGCGGTGGCCAAGCGCGCGCAGGAGATCCTCGGTACGGACCGCTCGGTCTCCGACCTGCTCGGGAGGATCACCGCCACCCTTCCGGCGGACACGGCCATCATCGAGATCACCGCGAGCGCGAGCAGCCCGGAGGGCGCCGCGAAGCTCGCCAACGCGTGGACCACCGCGCTCTCGGACCAGGTGAAGGCGCTGGAGTCGCCGGAGGGGTCGGTGGGCGATCCGCCCATCGCCTTCGTCTCCCTGGCGAACGCGCGCCCGCCGTACTTCCCGTCGTCGCCCAACATCCAGACGGCGCTCGTGCTCGCGCTGCTCGCAGGCTTCGCCCTCGCGCTGGTCTACGCCCTGCTCCGCCAGCACTTCGACCGCCGGATCCGGTCGGTCGACCAGATCGAGCGCCTCCTCGACGCCCCGGTGATCGGGACCGTCCCGGCCAGTCCGGCGCTCTCCGACCGCAAACGGATCGTCGAGCACGACGGCACGGCCGACTCGACACAGCTCTTCGCGATCTCCGAGTCCCTGCGCGAGCTGCGCACGAACCTGAGCTACATCGACGTCGACAACCCGCCGAAGGTCATCGTGGTGACCAGCTCGATCCCCGGTGAGGGCAAGTCGACGCTGACGGCGAACCTCGCCGACGCGATCGCCTCCGGCAACGCGAACGTCGTCATCATCGACTGCGACCTGCGCCGTCCGATGCAGTCCACCCTGTACAACCTGCGCGGCGGGGTCGGCCTCACCGATGTGCTGAGCGGCCGGGTCGCCCTCGGCGACGCCCTGCAGGCGCCGACCGCGAGCAGCCACCTGCGGGTGCTCGGCGCCGGCCGCGTTCCGCCGAACCCGAGCGAGCTGCTGGGCTCGCGGACGATGCGCGAGCTGATCGCCGCACTGTCCGGCGTCGCCACTGTGATCCTCGACGCGCCCCCGCTGCTCTCGGTGACGGACGCGGCCATCCTGGGCACCATCGCGGACGGCGTCGTGATCACGGTCGGCGCCAAGCAGGTCACCGCCGAGCAGCTCCAGAAGGCGTACCGCTCGGTCACGCGCGTCAACGGCAAGGTGCTGGGCGCCGTCCTCAACAAGATCCCGCCGAACGGTGTCGACTCGCACGACTACGGGTACTACCGCAACGACTACTACACGTCGAACGACAACGTGGAGGTCGCGGCGGGCGATGCGGGCGCTGCGGAGAAGCAGGCGGGCGACGACGCGCCGAGAGGCGATGAGGACGCACCGACGCGCCGCTCGGCCCGCAAGGAGCTCCGCGCCGGTCGCTGAGCGCCGGGGTGTCGGGCTAGACGGCTCGCAGCGCGGGCACGTCATGCACCTGCGGGACGATGCCCGGGACGGGCTTGTCCGCGCGTGGGAGGGTGATCATCAGGCTGGTGATGACTCCCGCGTTCATCCAGGTGAACAGGTCGAACGAGAAGAACATCGCGAACAGCATCGCCAGCACCGCCTTGATGGTCCGGTCCGCGAAGCAGAAGGCGACGGTCCAGACGGCGAGGAGGACGCTCAGGCCGACGATTCCCGTGGTCCCCAGCGCATAGACGAGCATGTTGTCGACCGCACGGAGGAAGGTCTGCTGCATGAGGCCGCGATCATAGAGGATCGCCTCGCTTCCGAACCCGTTCCCGAACCACGCCTCCATCGGCGGGCGGCCCAGGAGCGCGCGGACGGATTCGAGCGCGCCGAGGCGGTGCGTCCACGACCCCGAGTCGAGCAGGTTGGCGACGATGGTCCCGATTCCGATGTCGATGTTCAGCAGCACGATGACGACCGCGCCGACACCGATCGCGGAACGCAGCCAGGTCATCAGCGAGCGGTTCAGAGCGACGTGCACCAGGAGTCCGACCGCGACGGCGGCGACAGCGCTGCGCGTCCCCGAGAGCGCGAGGCCGACGGTCGCGACCGTCAGGTTGACCAGCCTCCACGTCTGAGACCAGCGTGCCGGATTCGACCACGCGACGATCATCGCGATCCCGATGTACACGGCGAAGATGATGGGGTGCCCGAACGTGCCCTGGGCACGGGCGTAGATGTCGTTGGTGAACGGGTTGTACCGGATCGTGCCCGTGTATCCCCAGATCGGTTCGGGCAGGACGAGGATCTCAACGAACGCCAGGCCGACCTGGACCGCGGCCAGACCGGCGATCGTGGCGTAGACCATCCGGAGCTCCGCCCGGTCGAGCGAGGAGGCGACGTACGCCGCCAGCGTCGCCAGACCGAAGTACAGCACGACGCGATTCGTGCCGTAGCTTGCGGTGAGCAGCACGCTCAGCGAGATGAATCCCCACCAGACGGTCACCGCCCAGAACCGGACACCCCCGGACGCGACGGCGCGCGAGCGGACCAGGGCGAGCACCAGGACGCCGATGGTGGCCATCGCGACGGGCGGACGCACGGAGTCGGGTGCGAAATTCGCCAGCCCGAACGACGCGGCCACCACCGTGAACGACACCGCGACACCGCGGATCAGCCGCGGAGGCACCGCGATCATGAGGAGGACGACCGCCAGGATCGCGACCGCCCCGCCGAAGAGCAGCAGCGGGCTCACGAGCGGACGGCCGGTCCGTTGAGCCGCTGGTACGCCTCCAGCACCGGGCCGAAGACGCGCTCGGGGGACGCCTCGGTGTCGGCCCAGCGCTTGGCCTTCTCGACCGCGTCGGCGCGGGCCGCGGTGTCGTCCGCCGCCCGGGCGACGACGGCCGCGAACTCCGCGTCTGTGGCGTCGTCAGAGACTTCGTAGCCCCGGCCGTCGGCGAGGAGACCGTTCGCCGCCGACGCCGTCGCGACGACCGGGCGGCGGCGATCGAAGGCCTCCAGCACCGCGAGGGGCGTCCCCTCCCAACGGGAGGTCATCAGCAGGAAGTGCGCGGCGTCCAGTCGCTCGGGGACATCGTCGATCTGGCCGGCGAAGTCGACCGGCGCGTTGAGTTCGGCCGCCGACGCGCGTGCGGCGTCGCGGAGCTCGCCGTCGCCGGCCCAGGTCGCCTCCACGGGTCGCCGGCTCGCGAGCTCCGCCACGACGCGGACGAAGCGCAGCGGGTCCTTCTGCTCGACCATCCGGCCGACCGCGAGCAGGCGCAGCGGCGAGGCGACCTCGTTCGGGACCGGGTCGGGCGCCCCGGCGCGCTGGGCGGGCACGTTTCCGACGATCACCACCCCGGCGGCCGGGCGGCCGGCGTCGACCACGACCATCTCGGCGACGGCGGGACCGACCGCGAAGACGACGCGGCTGCGGAACGACAGGGCGCGCGGCCGCACGCTCGGCAGCCGCGTATGCGCGTGCTCCACCACCGGGATGCCGAGGAGCCGCCCGACGATGAGCGACTGCAGTGCCTCACGGCGCTGATGGGCGTGCAGGACGTCCGGCCGGGTCTGCCGTGCTGCGCGCAGCAGCCGCCTGGTCTGCGCGACGAACCCGCCCGTGTCGTGCTCGATGAAGCGCACGGGCGCCGCCAACCGGGAGACGGCCGAGCCTCCCCTCCCGAACACCGAGACCGCGACGCCCTTGTCCAGGGCCAGCCAGTTGGACAGGTCGACGACCACCTGCTGAGCTCCGCCGTGCCCCATGCTGTCGACCACGTGCATCACGCGGAGCGGGCCGCGGCCCGGGCATTCGGCTGTCACGGACGACGGCTCACCGCGACTCGATGACCTGGACGTCGCCGAGCGCCCTGCGGGCCATATCAAGGGCCTCACCGACGTTGCGCGCGTCCATCACGACGACCGCTGAGGTGCCGTTGGGGAGGCGGAGCCGCAGCTCGAACGGGCGGAGCGGAGCCTGTGCGCGAGTGCGGGTACGAGTGGACACCCTGAAACTGTAGGTGCGCGTTCGGCGCCGATCGGGAGCGATCCGCGCCGACTTCCCGGGCCGACGCCACCTTTTCATCTCCTCGATCACCCGACGTGGATGTCCGCTGCCGCTGCGAGAAAAGTCCTGCACAGCTCACCGATCCGGCGACCTTTCCACAAATTCTCCCCCACCGGTCGCAACGTCGGCACCGTCTGGAACGATGGCTGCATGAGCACCACAGACACCGTCCCCGAGGCCACCCGCGATCGAGCCCTGAGCCGCCTCCGGGCACTCGTCGGCCGCCCCGACGCGGCGTTCCACGACGGGCAGTACGAGGCTGTGTCGGCTCTGGTCGACGATCACGCCAGGGCCCTGGTCGTCCAGCGCACCGGCTGGGGCAAGTCCGCGGTGTACTTCGTGGCGACGATGCTGCTGCGCGAACAGGGCGCGGGGCCGACCATCCTCGTCTCGCCCCTCCTGGCCCTCATGCGCGATCAGGTGGAGGCCGCAGCGAGGGCGGGCGTGCGTGCGCTCTCGATCAACTCGGCCAACCGGCACGAATGGGACGACGTGGCCGCCCGCCTGCGCGACGACACCGTGGACGTCCTCCTCGTGTCGCCGGAGCGCCTGAACAACCCGGACTTCCGCGACCAGCAGCTCCCGGCCCTGGTCGAGCGCTGCGGGCTGCTCGTCATCGACGAGGCGCACTGCATCTCCGACTGGGGGCACGACTTCCGGCCCCACTACCGGCGGCTGCGCGACCTCGTCGCCGCGCTGCCGGAGGGCATCCCGGTGCTGGCGACGACCGCGACCGCGAATCAGCGGGTGGTCGCCGATGTCGAGGAACAGCTCGTCGGCACGGCGCTCGCGGCGACGGTGCGCACCATCCGCGGGCCGCTGGCCCGCCGGTCGCTGCGGCTCGGCGTCCTTGCGCTCGAGGACGCGACGGCGCGGCTGGCCTGGCTCGCCGGCCATCTCGCCGACCTCCCCGGCAGCGGGATCGTCTACGCGCTCACCGTGTCGGCGGCGGACGACACCGCTCGTGTGCTGCGCCGGGCCGGCCACGATGTCGCCGCCTACACCGGGCAGACCGACCCGGCCGAGCGGGAGGAGCTGGAGGGGCGGCTGAAACGCAACGAGGTCAAGGCCCTCATCGCCACCAGCGCCCTCGGGATGGGCTTCGACAAGCCCGACCTGGGATTCGTGGTGCACCTCGGAGCGCCGTCCTCCCCCGTCGCGTACTACCAGCAGGTCGGCCGCGCCGGGCGCGCCACGGAGTCGGCGGACGTCCTGCTGCTGCCCGGTCCGGAGGACCGCGCGATCTGGCGGTACTTCGCGACGGCGGCCATGCCGACGGAGGAGAAGGCGACAGCCCTGCTCGGCGCGCTGAGCGAGCAGGTGCAGTCCACGCGGGTGCTGGAGAGCAGGGTCGACCTGCGCTCGTCCACCCTTGAGCTGCTGCTCAAGGTGCTCGACGTCGACGGCGCCGTGCGACGGGTGCCGGGCGGCTGGGTGTCGACGGGCCGGCCGTGGGAGTACGACCGCGAGCGCTACGAGCGGATCGCGGAGGCGCGTGAGGCCGAGCAGCGGGCGATGCTCGACTACGAGACCACCGCCGGATGCCGCATGGAGTTCCTGCAGCGGCAGCTGGACGATCCCGACGCGGGCCCGTGCGGACGGTGCGACCGCTGCGCGGGCGAATGGTATCCGGCGGGAGTGGCCGCGGACGCGCGGCAGACGATCGCGGCGGAGCTCGACAGGGTCGGCGTCCCCGTCGAACCGCGCAAGCTGTGGCCGACCGGCGCCGACAGCCTCGGCGTGTCCGTGCGGGGCAAGATCGGCCCGGGCGAACAGGTCGAGCCCGGACGAGTGCTCGCGCGGCTCACCGACCTCGGCTGGGGCGGACGCCTCCGCCAGCTCCTCGACGCCGACGCTCCGGACGGCGAGTGCCCTCCGGAGATCTTGAAAGCGTGCGTGCAGGTGCTCGCCGACTGGGACTGGGCGAGCCGCCCTGCCGCCGTGGTCGCCATGCCGTCGCGCGGCCGGCCGCGCTTCACCGAGAGCCTTGCGCGCGGGCTCGCCCAGGTCGGGCGGCTCCCCTACCTCGGCGCCCTCGCGCTCCGCGGCGGCGGCCCGTCGGGAGGTCCCGGCGGCAACAGCACCTACCGGCTCGCGGGGGTCTGGGACCGGTTCGACGCGTCGGGGCTCGACCTCCCGGGCGGTGCGCCGGTGCTGCTCGTGGACGACCTCATCGACAGCCGGTGGACCGTCACCGTGGCCGGGCGCGAGCTGCGCCGGGCAGGTGCGGGCGCCGTGCTGCCGTTCGCGGCGGCGCTACGAGCGTGATCGGCGTGCGGTCACAGCGTCAGCCCGACCAGGATCGGCTCCGGGCGCAGCAGCACCCCGAACTCCGCCTGGACCCGTGCCTGGATGAAGGAGGCGAGCTGGCCGATGTCCGCCGCGCTCGCGTGGCCGCGGTTGACGATCGCGAGCGTGTGCTTGGAGGAGATGCCGGCGCCCGATCCCGGAAGGGAGAACCCCCGGCGGATTCCGGCATTCTCGATCAGCCAGGCGGCCGAGAGCTTGACGTCGTACGGGCCGTCGGCGAGCGGCGGGATGTCCAGCGGGTGCACGCCGCCGGGCGGAAGACCGATCACGACGTCCGGCTCCGGAGGCGTGACGGGCCAGCGGGGGGCGTTCGCCGGCAGGCCGCGCGCGAACGACTCCGACACGATCGGGTTGGTGAAGAAGCTTCCGGCGCTGACCGAGTCCGGGTCGGCCGGGTCGAGCACCATCCCCTTCGAGGCGCGCAGCGCGAGCACGGCGCGGCGGAGCTCGGCAACCGGCACGCGCGACCCGAGCGGCACGCCGAGCGAGTCGGCGAGCTGTGCGTAGGCGACCGGGGCGCTGAGCGGCGCGCCGACGCCGCCGGGGACCGAGTTGTCCGCCAGCTCCAGGTCCACCGTGAGCACCACGCCGATAAGGCCGCGCTTCAGTACGGAGGTGCGATATCCCAGCTCCAGGTCCGCGCGCGACAGGCGCCGGACCTCCCCGGTGCTCGCGTCGAGGAAGTCGATGCCGAGCAGCGCCGACTCGAGCTCCTGGCCGTACGCGCCGATGTTCTGCACCGGAGCCGCGCCGGTCGATCCAGGGATTCCGGACAGCGCCTCGATGCCGGACCAGCCATTGCGGACGGTCAGCGCGACGACGTCGTCCCAGGGCTCGCCGGCCTGCACCCGCAGGCGCACGCGGCCCTCCGGCGCATCGAGGCGCTCGACGCCGCGGGTCACCACGCGGATCACCGTGCCCTCGAAACCCTCGTCGCTCGCGACCGTGTTGGAGCCGCCGCCGAGCAGCAGCCAGTCCTCGCCCGACGCCCAGACCTCCCGGGCGGCCGCGACGAGCGCGTCGGTGTCGGCCGGGGCGATCAGCATCTCCGGAACGCCGCCCACCCGCATGGTCGTCAGCTCCGACAGGGGCATCGCGGACGGCTCGTCGCCGGTCCACTCGTCGCCGGGGGTCACTCCGTCGCTCGCGGTCATCTCGTCGTTCACGCGAGCGAGACGCGGACCTGCGCCTTGCCGAGCACGGTCTCGGAGTTGAAGGTCGTCGTGAGGTCGATGCGCGCGACCCGGGCCTCCGTGTCGAGCTGGCCGACCTTTGCCGTGACCTGCACGCTCGCGCCCTCCGCCGGGTCCACGACCACCGGGCGGGTGAAGCGAACTTGGTAGTCCACGACACGCGCCGGGTCGCCGGCCCAGTCGACCACCGGCTGGACGGCGAGACCCATCGTCAGCATCCCGTGGGCGATCACCCCGGGAAGGCCCACCGAGGTCGCGACGTCGTCGCGGTAATGGATCGGGTTGAAGTCACCGGATGCGCCCGCGTAGCGGACGAGAGCGTCGCGGCTGAGGTCGAACGAGCGCTCGGCGACGACGTCGCCGACGGTCAGGGCGTCGAAATCGGGGGCGGCCATCACTCGTCTCCTCGCACGACCAGGGTGGAAACGGAGGTGACGACGTGATCGCCCGCGCCGTCCACGATCACCGACTCCGCGGTGACCATGCTGTGCGCGCCGAGCGACTTGACCGCGGTGACGGTCAGCGTCGCCGTCAGCTCATCGCCCGCGATCACCGGGCGCGAGAACGTGAACCGCTGGTCGCCGTGGACGACGCGGCTGAAGTCGATGCCCGCCTCCGGGTCGGCGAGGAGCTGGTCGAGCGTGAGCTGCTGCACCACGACCGGGAAGGTGGGCGGCGCGACGAGGTCGGCGTGGCCCGCGGCCTGCGCTGCCGCCACGTCGAAGCTGATCGGATCCGTCGCGAGCACGGCGGCGGCGAACTCGCGCACCTTCTCACGGCCGACGAGATACGGAGGGGTGGGCGGGAAACTGCGGCCCACGAGCTCTGGATTCACTGGCACCCGACGATTCTACGCAAGCGCCCCGGGCCCCCTCGCAAAAAGGAGAACCCCGGCGCACTCGGCGCCGGGGTCCTCGAAGCTGTCGTCAGCGGACTACTGGCAGCTGTCGCACTGCAGCAGGTCCATCGGGTCGACCGGAACCGCATAGCCGCCGACAGTGTCGTTTTCGTAGTCCATGATGGCCTCCCCAGAAATCTTGTCACTCGCGTGTCTCGCGGTGTTTACCCACTATATAACCCGAATGACACGATTGTCATTCCACTACATGTAGTGTTTGGACGATTTTTTCGGGACCTCTTCCGATACCCCCGAGAATACGCGGGACCACCGACAGACCCACCTCCGAACTGGGTACATCGACACGGCGTGTCGCCCTCCCGGAGCCGCGTTTCGCACCCCGGAGGCGCGTGTCGCGACCGGCCTGTCTGCCCACTACTGTCTGACTATGCGACTCGGAGTCCTCGATGTGGGATCGAACACCGTCCACCTGCTCGTCGTCGACGCGCACCCGGGCGCCCGCCCCCTCCCGGCGGCCACGCACAAGTCCGTGCTGCGGCTCATGCGCTACATCACCGAGGACGGCTCGATCAGCGCCGAGGGCGAGACGGCGATCCTGGAGGCGATCCGGTCGGCGGTGGAGGTCGGCCGCGCCGAGGGCATCGAGGAGCTGCTGCCGTTCGCGACCTCGGCGATCCGGGAGGCCGCCAACGGCCCCGCGATCCTGGCCCGCATCCTGGACGAGACGGGCGTCGACCTCCAGGTGCTCTCCGGCGAGGACGAGGCGCGGCTGACGTTCCTCGCCGTGCGCCGCTGGTCGGGGTGGTCGGCCGGCTCCATCCTCCTGATGGACATCGGCGGCGGCTCGCTCGAGATCGCCGAGGGCGTCGACGAGTACCCCGACACCGCCGTCTCGCTGCCGCTGGGCGCGGGCCGCAGCACCATCGGCTTCCTGCACCAGGACCCGCCGACCGCCGACCAGGTCACCGCCCTCCGCGACCACGCCAGGGCCACGCTCGCCGACGCGGTCGGGCGCTTCACCGACCGTGGGTCCGCGCACGTGATCGGCACCTCCAAGACCATCCGCTCGCTCGCCCGGCTGGCCGGTTCGACCGCGAGCGGCCCCGGCGGGACCGAGCGCAGCCTCCTGCGCCGCTCGGAGCTCGCGGACTGGGTGCCGCGCCTGGCGCAGCTCACGGCCGACGCCCGCACCGCGCTGCCGGGGATCACGGCGGACCGGACCTTCCAGATCGTCGCGGGCGGGGTGGTGCTGCGGGAGGCGATGCGCGCGTTCGACGTCCCGGTGCTCGAGGTCTGCCCGTGGGCGCTGCGCGAGGGGATCATCCTCCGCTACCTCGACCACCTCGACTGAGGGGTGTCGATCAGGGCTGGAGCCGTTCGATGCCCTCGAGGATGAGGTCGAGGCCGGTGGCGAACTCCTCGTCGTAGTCGTAGCCCTCCCGGGTCAGCTCGGCCACGACCTCCAGGAGGTACGGGAAGCGGAGCGCCACCTCCGGCGGAACGGTCTCGCCTTTCGCGGCGGCGGCCTCCCCCGATTCCTCCGGGGTGTCGAACGGGAGGGTCTTCTCCTGCAGGGCGAAACCGTAGACGTAGGCGTCGAGCACGGAGGTGGCGTGCACGGTCGCGCGGAACGAGAACCCCGCCTCCCGGAGGCAGCCCATCATCGCGTTGTGCGCGGCGAGGTTGGCAAGGCCAGGACGCATGCGCGACTCCATCAGGCCGACGGCCCAGGGGTGGCGGCGCAGCGCTTCCCGGAGCGAGACGGCCCGGGCGCGCATGGCCGCGTGCCATGGGACGGTGGGGGCTGCGGTGCTCCCGGCCTCGGCGGCGACGCCACGAATCGCCGGTGGCTCGACCTCCGCCCAGACCAGGTCGACCATCCCGTCGATCAGCTCGTCCCTGCTGGCGACGTGCTTGTAGAGAGCCATCGGGACGACGCCGAGCTCGGCGGCGAGGGCGCGCATCGACAGGGCATCGAGGCCGGCGGCGTCGGCGCGGGCGAGAGCGCTGGCCAGCACGGTGTCGCGGGTGAGGCGCGGGCGCGGTGGTTGCGGCATCGGCGGCTCCTCGATCGACGGGTATTGACAAGGTGTACGCCGTACACCTATCGTTCGTGGTGTACACCGTACACCTATCATCCTAGGTCACTTCCACCCGATCCGAGGCCACCATGACAACCACATCGACACCCGTCGTCGCAGCGGATTCCGCCGCCGACCGGCGACGCTCGCTCACCGCGGGCGTGCTCTTCCTCGTCACCTTCGTGTCCGCCATCGCCGGCGTCCTGCTCTACGCACCGGTGCTCGACGACCCGCACTACGTGCTCGGCGCCGGGGCCGATGTGCGCGTGGTGTCCGGCATCCTCTGCGAGGCGGTGCTCATCGCCGCCAACCTCGGCACCGCGCTCGCGCTCTTCCCGGTCCTCCGCCGCCGCGCCGAGGGTCTCGCGCTCGGCTACGTCGTCGCCCGGGTGATGGAGTGCGTGTTCATCGCGGTCGGGATGCTGTGCCTGCTCACCGTCGTGACCCTCCGCCAGCACGCGGCGTCGTTCGGAGACCCGGGCGCGTTGACCGCGTCCGCGCAGACGTTGGTCGCGCTACGGAACTGGACGTTCCTCCTCGGCCCCGGCTTCGTCGCGGGGCTCGGCAACGGCGTCCTCCTCGGCTGGCTGCTGCTTCGCACCGGGCTGGTGCCGCGGCCGATGGCAGTGGTCGGGATGGTCGGCGGGTCGCTCGTCGCGCTGTCCGGGATCGGCGTGCTGTTCGGGCTGTGGAGCCAGGGGTCGCCGGTGTCGGCGGTGGCGACGCTGCCGGAGATCGTGTGGGAGGGGTTCCTGGGTGTGTACCTCGCGTTCGTGGGGTTCCGGGCGGGCGCGGAGGTTCGCGGGGCGGTGTGACGCCGACTGATGGCAGGCCACGCCGAGGGGCACGTTGTCGCCCCTAAAAGTGACATTCAAGGGCGTTTACGTGCCCCTCAACGAGCCTGCGCGGGTCAGCGCGGTCAGCGCGTCGCGGCCGCCTCCTCCTCCCGCAGGTTCGCCCCGCCCCGGTACCGCGTCGCAGGGTGCCGCTCCGGCAGCCGGTTGCGGCCGTCCCCGAACAGCCGCTCCCGCAGGGTTCCCGACCGCTCCCCCTCCTGCGGCAGCCGGCCGCGGCGGCGCAGCTCCGGGATGACGAGCTCGGCGAAGTCGCGGGCCGTCTCGAACGAGTGGTACTGGCGGAGGTTGATGCCGTCGAGGCCGTCCTCGTCCAGCCAGCGCTCGATCTCGTCCGCCACCGTCTTCGGGTCGCCGACCACCAGGAAGCGGTCGTCGCGGCCGTTCTTGATGAAGTCCAGGGCCTGGCCCACCGTGCGATCCAGCGGGAGGAAGGGCACCCGCTCGGCCGGGAACTCCGCCCGCGCCAGCGCCTCCCGCACCGTGATGTCACGCGGGAGCGCGGTCAGATCCACGGGGAGGCTGCTGTGGGCGAGGATGCCGTCGAGGCTGGAGTGCTGCTGGTACAGCCTCCACTTGTCCTCGGCCTCCTCGGTCGTGCGGCCGACGATCACGCCTGCCATCGCGATGAACTTCACGTCGTCGCGCTGCCGGTCGTGGCGCTCGGCGGCGTCGCGCATCCCGTCGGCGTTGCGGCGGAACTCGTCGCTCGTGCGGCCGCCCGTGAAGACGACCTCCGCGTGCCGGCCGGCGAACTCGATCCCCGCCGGCGAACCGGTCGCCTGGAACAGCACCGGCGTGCGCTGCGGCGACGGGTGCACGATGTGCGGGCCCGCCACCCGGTGCCGCTCGCCCACGTGGTCGATGTACCGCACCTTCGACGGGTCGGTGAACACGCCGGCCGCGCGGTCGGCGATGACGGCGTCGTCGTCCCAGGAACCCTCCCAGAGCTTGTAGAGCACGTCCAGGTACTCCTCCGCGCGGCGGTAGCGCTCGTCGTGCGGCACCTCGTCGTCCAGCCCGAAGTTGCGGGCGGCGTTCGGGAGGTAGGAGGTCACGATGTTCCACCCGATCCGGCCCTTGGTGAGGTGGTCGAGGGTCGACATCCGGCGGGCGAAGGCGAACGGCGGCTCGTACGTGGTCGAGAACGTCACGCCGAAGCCGAGCCGGTCGGTGACGGCCGCCATCGCCGGGACGAGCAGGAGCGGGTCGAGGTTCGGGCTCTGCAGGCCCTCCCGCAGCGCGGTCTCGGGGCCGCCGCGGAAGACGTCGTACGCGCCGATCACGTCGGCGAGGAAGATCCCGTCGAAGCCGCCGTGCTCCAGCAGCTGCGCGAGCTCCAGCCAGTAGTCGAGGTCGGCGAAGCGCTCGCGGTTGTTGCCCGGCAGCGGCCACAGGCCGTGCGTGATGTGGCTCACGCACGCCATCTCGAACAGGTTGACGAAGAGCTGCTTGGGTTCGGTGGTCATGCGACGCCTTCCGGGTTGCTGCGGGTGACGCCGGCCGGGGCGAACTCCGGGATCGCGGCGATCAGGTCACGAGTGTACGGCTGCTGCGGGCGCTCGAAGACGTCCTCGGCCGTCCCCTCCTCCACGACCCGGCCGTCCTTCATCACGAGCACCCGGTCGCTCAGGTGGCTGATGACGCCGAGGTCGTGCGAGATGAAGAGGTAGGCGACGCCGGACTCCCGCTGCAGCGCGACGAGGAGGTCGAGGATCTGTGCCTGAATGGTGACGTCCAGCGCCGAGACGGCCTCGTCGAGCACGATCACGTCGGGCCGCGGGGCAAGGGCGCGCGCGATGGCGACGCGCTGGCGCTGGCCGCCGGAGAGGCGGAGCGGGAAGCGCGGAAGCACCTCCGCGCCCAGGCCGACCTGGCCGAGCAGCTCGTGCACGCGGGCGTCACGTGCGGCTGGGTCGGTGAAGCTCTCCGAGCGGAGGGCGTCGAGCAGGATGCGCTCCACGGTCCAGCGCGGGTCGAACGAGCTCAGCGGGTCCTGGTAGACGACCGAGATGCGGCGGCGCAGGGCGCGACGGCGCGACTCGGGCAGCGCCGACCACTCCTGGCCGAGGAGGCGCACGTCGCCGCCGTCGAGCTGTTCGAGACCGAGCGCGAGCTTGGCGGTCGTGCTCTTGCCGGATCCCGACTCCCCCACGATGCCGAGCGTCTCGCCGGCGCGGAGGGTGAAGGAGACGCCGTCGACCGCCCGGGTGACGGTGCCGTCGGAGGTGTGGAAGCGCTTGACCAGCCCGCGCGCCTCCAGCACCGGTTCGCCGAGGGGCGGCCGGGGTGACGGAGCGGGTGAGCCGGGGGTGAGCGCGCGTCCTCGGGTCGCTTCGCCGGGGACCGCGGCGATGAGCGCGCGGGTGTACGCGTGCTCTGGCGTGGCGAGCACCTGCTCGGCCGGCCCCTGCTCCAGCACGTCGCCGCCGCGCATGACGAGGAGGTGGTCGGCCAGGCGGGCGACGACGGACAGGTCGTGGCTGATCAGGATGAGGGAGGCGCCGCGCTCCTTCATGGCCTCCAGCTGGGCGAGCACCTGGGCCTGCACGGTGACGTCCAGCGCTGTGGTCGGCTCGTCGGCGATCACGATGTCCGGGTCGAGCGCGATCGCGGAGGCGATGAGCGCGCGCTGCCGGAGGCCGCCGGAGAGCTGGTCGGGACGCTGCCGCGCACGGACGGCGGGGTTCGGGACGCCGACGCGCTCCAGGAGCTCCCGCACGCGGGCCTTCCGTGCGGCGCGGTTCCCCCAGCCGTGCAGCCGCAGAGCCTCGGCGATCTCCGCGCCGACCGGACGCAGCGGGTCGAGGGAGACGAGGGCGTCCTGCAGGACGAAGCCGACGTCCCGGCCGCGGACGCGACGCCACTGCCGCGGGGTGAAAGCGCGGGCGTCCTCGTAGTGAAGCTCGAGCAGGTCGGCCTCCACGGTGGCGTTGCGTCCGGCGAGCCCGACCAGGCTGCGCGCGGTGACGGACTTGCCGGAGCCGGACTCGCCGACGATCGCGACGCACTGGCCGGGGAGGAGGTCGAAGGAGACGCCCGCGACGATGGGGCGGTGGACGCCGTCCACGGTGAAACCGGTGCGGAGGTTGCGGACGCGGAGGCGTGCGGCGGGCCAATCCAGGCCGGCGAAATCGCCTGTGGTGTCGACGTCGGTGGTGGGACGGTCAGCGGTGGTGCTCTGCTCGGCGATGCTCACGATCGCTCCCCTTTCTCCAGGCACGCCTGGATGTGCCGCCCGATTGTGGTCGCGGCCAGCGCGACCGCGACGATGACGAGGCCCGGGATGACGACCAGCCACCAGGCCGTGGTGAGGTAGGCGCGGCCCGCGTCAAGCAGCGCGCCCCACTCGGACGCGGGCGGGGCGACGCCCAGCCCGAGGAACGACAGGCTCGACGCCCACACGATCGACTGCCCGATCGACAGCGCGAACACCGCGATCAGCGGGCGCAGCGCGTTCGGGAGGATGTGCGCGCGCACGATCCGCCAGCGCGAGTGCCCGAGCGCGGTCGCGGCCTCCACGTACGCCGAGTTCCGCGCGCCGAGGATCTGGCCGCGGATCATCCGGGCGTAACCCGGCGCCGTGCCGACGCCGACGGCCAAGACCTGTGTGGCCGCGCTCGGGCCGGCGATCGCGATGAGCAGCAGCGCGAGCAGCAGCGCGGGGAACGCGAACAGGATCTCCACGAGCCGGTCGATCACGACGGCGACCGGCTTGACTCCCAGCGCCGCGAGCGTGCCGAGGATCAGCGCCAGTCCGATGCTCACGGCCGCGGCGCCCACCCCGATGGTGAGGGAGTCGCGGGCGCCCCACACGATGCGCGTGTAGAGGTCACGTCCGGATTCATCCGTGCCGAACGGGTGAGCCCAGCTCGGCGGCTGGAGGGCTGCGGAGTAGTCGACGGCGGTGGGCAGGTGAGTGGTGAGGAGTTGCGGGGCGAGGACCGAGACGAGCAGCAGTGCGGCGAAGGCGACCGCGAAGTAGAGGCCCCACGGCGCGCGGGTGAGGCGCGTCGCGGTCGACCGTGCGGCACGCTGCTTCGAGGGTGAGACGACGGAGGTCATGACAGCTCCAATCGGGGGTCGATCACCGTGTAGACGACGTCCACGATGAGGTTCGCCGCCACGTAGACCACGGCGACGAGGGTGACGATGCCGGTGACGACCGGCAGGTCCTGGGAGTTGACCGCAGTGACCAGCACGGAGCCGATGCCGGGCCGCGAGAAGATCGACTCCACGATGACCGCACCCGAGAGCGTCGCGCCGAGCGCCCAGCCCGAGAGGGTGACCGCGGGGATGACAGCATGACGGAGGACGTGCCGCAGCCGGATGCCCCACTCCCCCATCCCGCGCATCCGCGCCGAGAGCACGAAGGGCTGGTCGAGCGAGCGCTCGAACTCGGTGCGGACGCTCTGCGCCATGAACCCGGCCAGTGGGATGGCGAGCGTCAGCGCCGGCAGCACGATCCCGTTCGGCGACGAGCCGCTGATGATCGGGAACCAGCGCAGGCCGAGGCCGAACACCAGCAGCAGGATGATGCCCAGCCAGTAGGCCGGGAGGCCGGCGGTGACGACGTCCACGGTCGAGCCGAGCGCGCCGATCCGCGAACCGCGTCCGGCGGTGAGGGTGACCCAGACGACCATGATCACCCAGGCCAGGGCGATCGCCGTCAGCGAGAGGGTGACGGTGCTGCCGAGCTGTTCGCCGATGATCGCGGTGACCGGGCGATACTGCTGATACGACGTCCCGAAGTCACCCGCGACCAGCCCACGCAGGTAGTCGAGGTACTGGAGGATGACCGGGCGGGTGAGGCCGTACTGGGCGCGGATCTGCTCCAGCTCGGCCGGGGTGCGCAGCTGCACCTGTCCGGCGCGGATGTTGAGGATGGTCGTCGCCCGGTCGCCGGGGAGGGCGAGCTGGGCGAAGAACGCCACCGTCGCCGCGCCCCAGAGGACCACGACCGCAGCGCTCGCCTTCTTCAGGAGGGTGAAGCCGATGGCCCGGCCGCGCCGGGGGCGGACGGTCGTGATGACCGCCGCGCCGCCGGGTGCGGCCTCCGCGTCAGTGACCTCCGCGTCTGCGAGCACCGGCTCACTTGGTGAGATACGCGTCATAGAACGTCGGTCCTCCCTGTGCGTGCTCCTGCCAGACGTCGTGGAGCTTGGGCGAGACGGCGAGCGTGCTCAGCCGGTCGTAGACGCCGATGGACAGCGCGTGCTGCGCGATGTAGTCCTGCGCCTTCTGGTAGTCGGCGTTCTGCTGCTCGACGGTCGGCGCCGAGTTGCCATCGAGGATGTACTGCGCGAGCACCGGGTCGTTGGTGAAGCTGCTGTTGCTGTAGTTCGGGTGGTCGGCGGTGGAGGGCCTCCAGTTGATGTAGAGGATGCCCGCCGTGACGCTCGTCCAGTAGCCGGCCTGGAGGTCGTAGGCGTCCGGCCCGGAGTACTTGCCGGAGAAGAACTCGCTCTGCGGCACGGGGATGAGCTTCACGTCGAAGCCGACCTTGCTCGCCTGCTCCTTCACCCCCTGCAGGATGGCGGCGCCGTCAGCGTTGATGATCGAGCCGGCGCCGTAGGGCAGCCGCACGGTCAGCGGCTGACCGTTCTTCACCCGCACGCCGTCGGAGTTCTTCTGGCTCCAGCCCGCGGCGTCGAGGAGGGCGTCCGCCTTCTTCACGTCCTGCGTGTACCAGTTCGCGGCCTTGGTGCTGTAACCCGGCGTCGCCTGACTGACGCCGCCATTGCCCTCGGACGGGATGACTCCCCGGCCGATCGTGTTCACGCTCTGCGGACGGTCGAGGCTGTACGCGAACGCCTGACGCACCTGCTCGTCGGTGAACGGTCCCTTCGCGGTGTTGAACGAGATCTGCTGCGGCCGGCCGGGGGTCACGAACTTCTCGAGCTGGTAGCCGCCGGCCTTCAGCACGCTCCACTGCACGGACGGCACGTCGTAGATCGCGTCCACCTGGCCGCCCTGCAGCGCGGCGACGCGGGTGGTCGGGTCGGCGACGAACTTCCAGTCGATCGTGTCGACGTAGGCCGGGCCGGTGTGCTTCGCGTTCGCGGGCGGGGAGGTGTACGCCTTGTTCTTCTTCAGGATGATGTCCTGGCCGCGGTTCCACTTGTCGACGGTGAACGCGCCGGAGCCGATCGGGGCCTCGCAGTTCTGCTCCTTGGTGCGGGTCTGGAGCGCGTGCTGCGACTGGATGCCGAAGTACCCCTGCGTGAGGTTGTCGGCCAGGCGCGGGTACGGGTGCGACAGGTCGATCTGGAGGGTCTGGTCGTCGATCGCCTTGGCGTCCTTGTAGTAGCCGTCCAGCCAGACTTTGGCGGTGCTGTTGCCGCCGTTCACCCAGTAGTCGAAGTTGTAGGCGACGGCCGCCGCGGTGAGCGGAGTGCCATCCGTGAACTTCACCCCTCTCTTCAGGGTGAAGGTCCAGGTGAGGCCGTCGCTGGACTGCTTCCACGCGGTGGCGAGCCACGGCACGACCTTGTGGTTCTCGTCGAGCGAGGTGAGGTTGTCGAGCACCTGGTAGGAGAGGTAGGCCTGCTCGATCCAGCCGCCGAACACGCAGGCGGGCTCCTGCTGGTGGGCGTAGACGATGGTGCCGCCGTCGACCTTCTGGCCGCCGGTCGCGGCATCGGAGGCGCCGGCGCACGCGGCGAGCGCCAGCACTCCGGTGAGCGCGACGGCGGCGCCGGCGAGGGTGCGGAGGGAACGGGAACGCATGTGGACTCCTGGGTTACGGGTGCGGGACGGGATGTCGCCCAGGATGCGGGCGAACCGCAAGCGCGGTCGAGCCGGCGTGACTCCGTGTTTCGCGGGTGAAACACCCCGTCATGGAAGCTGGCGCGACAGGGGGTGGCACCGGTATCGGCCGGGCTCGTAGGCTCCAGCTGACATCCCCGCCTCGCGAACGGAGGACGCGATGAGGACGACCGGAACCAGCGGCGCGCTGTCGGCTCAGGCGATCGCCGGCAACGACGTCGTGCTGATCGGGATCGACCACGACCAGGCGGCGATGCCGGGCGTCCACGGCTTCGGCATCGAGCGGCTCGACCACACCGAGGGCGAGCACCGCTGGCTCCCGAACCGGCTCCGCTTCACCGGCGCCCCCGCCGGGACCTGGACGAGCGACGTCAACCCGCTGCAGACCTTCCTCTGGGGCGACTACACGGCGAAGGAGGGCCACGACTACACGTACATCGTGCACAGCATGACGGGCACGGCGGGGCAGCCGCTGACCTCCGCGGACTCCGTCACGCTGGCCGTCTCGACCGGGCAGCCCGCGCAGCAGGGGGTGTGGTTCAACCGCGGGGTCATCTCGTCGCAGGCGTACGCGGAGCGGTTCCAGAACCGCCTGCCCGCCGACGTCCCGGGCGACGCCGCATGGAAGTGGCTCTCGCGCGGGCTGCAGGAGGCCATCCTCGCGTTCATCGGCCGGGCGCAGGACGCGGGCTGGGAGTTGCACGGCAGCTTCTACGAGTTCCAGCTGCCCGCGGTGCTGCAGGCGTTCGGCGTCGCGGACCAGGCGGGCGCCTCCGTGAACCTGATCGTCGACGACGGCAACCCCAAGAACCACGACGCCGTCAGCGCGGCGGGCATCGACGGCCTGGTGAAGCTCTGGCGCGCCAACGCCAAGATCCCGCACAACAAGTTCGTCGTCGCGTCGCACGACGGAGCGCCCGTCGCGGTGTGGACCGGCTCGACCAACATCACGACCAACGGGGTGTTCGGGCAGTCCAACGTCGGGCACTCCATCGACGATCCGGGGATCGCCGCCGCCTACCTCGCCTACTGGACGCAGCTGCTGGACGATCCGCCGTACAGCACGCTGAACGACTGGGTGGACGCCAACGACGCGCTGCCCGACCCGTGGCCGGCGGGTGTGTCCGTGGTGTTCAGCCCGCACACCCGCAGCACCGCCCTCGATCGTTATGCGGCCCTGTTCGACGGGGCGGCGACGATCGCGTGCGGGACGTTCCCCTTCACGCTCGACTCCCGGTTCGGCGACGCGCTGCCGGGCGCCCACGACGCCCTCCGCTACCTGCTGTTCGAGGACCCGAAGGCCGCCGCGAAGGCGAGCGCGGTGGTCACCGACCCCGGCACGACGATCGTCGCCGGGGCGTTCCTGCCCGCCGGCGCGCTGGCGGGATTCGCTCCGGAGTTGCAGAACCCCTTCTCCAACAACGTGGAGTACGTGCACAGCAAGTACCTGCTGATCGACCCGCTCGGCGACGACCCGGTCGTGGTGACGGGCTCGGCGAACTTCAGCGTGGCCTCCACCACGGGCAACGACGAGAACATGCTCGTCCTCCGCGGGGACGCGGCCGTCGCCGAGCTCTACTTCACCGAGTTCATGCGGCTGTTCGACCACTACCGATTCCGGTACTCGCTGTCCCTCGCGCCGCACGATCCGACGCCGGGCCCGCAGAGCGGGGTGGAGGCCGCGGTCGGGCTCGACCCGACGGACGGGTGGTGGGTGAAGTACTACGACCAACCCGGCCGGGCGCGGCAGCGGGAGGTGCTGGCGGGGACTGCGCACTGAGGCCGCAGTCCTCCGGCGGCCGCGGAGTGGCCACCGGAGGAGTTCCCGCACTACTGAGCCTCGGTCTCCTCCGTTCGCTGCGCTCGGGCGGTCTGCCGGAGTTGATCTCCTCCGTCAGTGACGCGCCGCCGCCTCGCTGCGCCAGCGTGCGAGCAGCAGCCACGGGTCCCCGTCCTGCAGCGCCGCGACGTGCGCGAGGAGCCCGTCATCCGTCTCGAACCACTCCGTCCCGGGGATGCGCAGCGCGGCGAACTCGACGTGCCGCCGATGCTCCAGGGTGCGGTCGCCGCGCTCGAAGGCGAGCACCTCGTCGTGCGGGAGGCTCGCGAACCGCTGCGCCGGGTTCGCCGTGGTGCCGATCTTGATGCGGTCGCGGTAGCGCAGGTAGTAGACGACGTCCACTCGCGAGGCGGCCGCGCCCTCCGGCGCCGTCTCACCCACGCGCCACTCGCAGACCGCGCACAGCCAGCCGGACGGGTATCGCACACCGAGCCGGGAGCCGCAGAACGTGCACGGCGACGGCAGCAGGTCGGTCTGGCCGAACTCGCCCTCCACCCACTCGTGCGCCTCCAGGAGGTGCGCGAGGCACAGCGGGAGCGGCGCCCCGGGATGGGCGGGCGCCCTGCACAGCGCGCACTCGGTCACGCCGCGACGCTACCGCGCGCCGCCGACAGCGGCGGTAACGGAGGAGATCGGCGTCGCGACACCGCCCGAACGCAGTCACCGGAGGAGACCGGGGCCCGGTGCCGCGGACTCTCCTCCGTTAGCTGCGTTCTCGAGGTCGGGGCGGTGGATCTCCTCCGTTACCGACGGGGCCTATGCCGCCGAGACGGTGGCCTCGGCCGGGAGGTCGGCCTCCACCTTCTCCACCAGGCGCGCCATCTCGGCCTCCTCGGCGGAGGACGCAGCGGCGGCGCGGAGCGGCTCCGCGACGCGGCCCGCGGCCGGCGCTTCCGCGCGCTGCGCCGTCCGCGACCGGATCACGAACGCCGCCGCCACCGTCACCACGGCCGCGCCGAACGCCAGCACGCCCGCCGTCGCGAACCCTTCCGTGTAGCCGGTCTCGGCCGGGAGGCCGCCGGCGCCGAGGGTCCCGGTGACGAGCGCCGTCATCACGGCGGCGCCGATGGCGGAGCCGACCGTGCGGAGGTTGGCGTTCATCCCGCTCGCCACGCCCGTCTGCGTGGCCGGCACGCTCTGGACGACCACGCTCGTGATCGCGGCGTAGATGAGTCCGAGGCCGACGCCGAACACCCCGGACGCGGTGGCGACGGCGAGCAGCGAGCCGTGCAGGAAGGCCAGCGACAGGCTCGCCGCGGCCATGACGGTCGCCGCGATCACGATCTGGGTGCGGAAGCCGAGCCAGCGCTCCAGCGGTCCGCTCAGGAAGCCGGTCACGGCCATCGTCACGAGCATGGGCAGCATCAGCAGCCCGGACTCCGCGACCGTCGCGCCCAGGCCATACCCGGTGGAGACCGGGGTCTGCACGAAGCGCGGGAAGAAGGCGAACACCGCGAACATCGCGGCTCCGATGAAGACCGCGGCGGCGTTCATCGACCAGACGCCCGGCTCGCGCATGAGCCGCATGTCGACCAGCGGGTGCCGGGAGCGCAGCTCCACGACCACCCAGGCGGCGAGCAGCACGGCGGCGAGCGCGAACAGGCCGATCACGACCGGCGACGACCAGCCCCACTGCGCGCCCGTGCTGAGCGGCAGCAGGAGGGCGATCAGCCATCCCGACAGCAGGACCGCAGCCCACGGGTTGACGCCTCCCGTCGCGCGGGTGGGCGACTCGGGGACGATCACGAGGGCGAGCACCGCGGCGGTCACGGTGAGGGCGACGGGCACGAGGAACAGCCCGCGCCAGCTCAGGGCCGCGGCGAGCGGTCCCGCCAGCACGGTGCCGAGGCCGCTGCCGATCGCGATGATCGAGGCGATCGCGCCGATGGCGGACGGGAGGCGATGCGGCGGGAACTCGTCGCGGATGATGCCGAACGCGAGCGGGAACATCGCCCCGCCGAGACCCTGGACGACGCGGCCGGCGATGAGCACGCCGATGGAGGGCGCGACGGCGGCGATCACGCTGCCGAGCGCCACGGCGAGCAGCGCGAGCACGAAGACGCGGCGCTTGCCGACCAGGTCGCCGACGCGCCCGAGCAGGGGCGTGGCGACGGCGGCGGCGATCAGCCACGCGGTCATGGTCCAGGTGACGCCGGCGGTGGTGGTGTGGAGGTCCTGCTGGATGACCGGCAGGACGGGGACGACGAGCGACTGGAGCGTCGCGAAGGAGGCCACGCTCAACGCCAGGACGGCGAAGGTGGCGGACGGGCGGGATCGAGACATAGGTACGGTCTTTCCGTTTCTCGAAGGAGGCCGACGTGTGGTCGACCGGGTGAATCTCTGGGGAAGAGGAGTTACAATTGGAGGGAGGCTCCGTTCGGAGGGTGCCTCCGGTTACAGGAAAGACATTACCGGAGGATGCCTCCGCTTCGCAACCCTCAGTTCCACGCACCCGGAAGGACCCCCGCCGTGACCGGCACCGACGTAGCCGACAGCACCATCGCGCGTCCCCTCATCCAGCGCCCCCAGCGCGCGGACGCCCGGCGCAACTTCGACGCGCTGCTCGCCGCGGCACGCGACGCGTTCGCGGAGGACGGCGCCGGCGCCTCCCTGGAGGACATCGCCCGCCGCGCCGGCGTCGGCATCGGCACGCTGTACCGCAACTTCCCCACCCGCGACGCTCTCGTGGAGGCCGTCTATGTCGAGGAGGTGGAGGCCGTCGTCCGCGCCGCCGACGACGCCGCCGCCCTGGAGCCGTGGGAGGCCGTGCAGGCCTGGCTGCGCCGCTTCCTGCTCTACGTGGGCACCAAGAAGGCCCTGCTCGAAGGCCTCAACAAGGACTCCCCAGTCCTGCTGAGCTGCCGCACCTCCCTCTACGCTGCGGGCGAGCCGCTCGTCGTCCGGGCACAGGAGGCCGGCGAGCTGCGTCCCGACGCGACCATCGGCGACGTCATCCGGATGGTGTCGGGCGTCGCCGGCGTCGCCTTCGAGGACGACGAGCAGCGCGACCGGGTCGTCGCGATGACGATCGACGGCCTCCGGCCCCGCTGATCCGCGCGGATCACATCACCTCGACTGCGAAAGCGCAAGCTTTTCCAAAATGTTTGACCCCCGTGTGCGGGTGTAATTAGCTGTCTGACGCAACATATTCGGACAGTCGCGACGCCGCGGTCTCGCCGTCGGCGCGCGCTCGCATACAAAGGAGTATCAGCGTGTCACTGCGCCTTCGAGCCGGTCTCATCACCACTGCGGTGGTGGGGGCCGGCGCCGTCATCCTCGCCCAAGGGGCGGCCTTCGCCTCCGTGCCTGCGACGCCGCCCGCGGCGCCCGGTCATCAGACCTCCGCCCCGGCCGGCTCCCTGCGCAGCCTCGCCTCGCGCGTGGGCCTGCGGATCGGCACCGCCGTCAATACGGACGCCCTCGCGTCGGGCAGCGACTACCGGTCGATCGCCGCGACGCAGTTCTCGACGGTCACGCCCGAGAACGTCATGAAGTGGGACACCATCGAGCCGACCCAGGGCGCCTACAACTGGGCCCCGGCCGACCAGCTCGTCGCCTTCGCCCAGCAGAACGGGCAGCTCGTGCGCGGACACACCCTCGTCTGGCACAACCAGCTCCCAGCGTGGCTCACCGCCGCGGCGCCGTCGATGACGCCGGACCAGCTCCGGGCCGTCCTCAAGAAGCACATCACGGACGAGGTCACCCACTTCAAGGGCAAGATCTGGCAATGGGATGTGGTCAACGAGGCGTTCAACGACGACGGGACCCTGCGTGACTCCATCTGGCTGCAGAAGCTCGGCCCCGGCTACATCGCCGACGCGTTCCGGTGGGCGCACGCCGCAGACCCGAAGGCGCTGCTGTTCTACAACGACTACAACATCGAGTTCACCGGCCCCAAGAGCAACGCGGCCTACAGTCTCGTGCAGCAGCTCAAGGCGCAGGGCGTCCCGATCGACGGGGTCGGATTCCAGACGCACCTCGACACGCAGTACGGCCTGCCCGACCTGCAGAACAACCTGCAGCGGTTCTCCGCCCTCGGCCTGAAGGTCGCCGAGACGGAGGTCGATGTGCGGACCACGCTCCCGGTCACGGCGGTGGAGCAGAACGCCCAGGTCGGCGGCTACACCTCCACGCTGCAGGCCTGCCTCGCCGTCCGCGACTGCATCTCGTACACGGTCTGGGGCTTCGGCGACGGCTACTCGTGGGTGCCTGCGGTGTTCGCGGGTGAAGGTGCGGCGGACATCTACGACGAGAACCTGCAGCCGAAGGCGGAGTACACCGCGCTGCAGCAGACGCTCGCGCTCGCCGCGGGAGCCCAGCAGCGCGGCGGCGGCGACCGGCACTGATCGGCGCCGACCGGCAGCACGGAGGGGTCGCGCGGCATCCGGCCGCGCGGCCCCTCGCGGCCGGACCGGGGGCGCACCAATGCTGAGAGTTCTCATAGGCTGGAAACCATGGAGCTCGGTGTCTATGCGGTGATCGCCGTCGCGGTGATCGTCGGCGTGGCCGCCTTCGCCCGCAAGCTCGGGGTCGCCGCGCCCATCATCCTCGTGATCGTCGGCGTCACCCTCTCGGTGCTGCCGGGGGTGCCGGACATCGAGGTGCCACCGGAGATCATCCTCGACGGGCTGCTGCCGCCCATCCTCTACGCGGCGGCGATCAGCGTCCCGCTCACCGACTTCCGCCGTAATCTGGCGCCGATCGCCGGGCTGTCGATCTTCCTGGTCATCGTCACCGCGTTCGCGACCGGCTTCCTGCTCTACACGATGCTCCCCGACCTCAACCTGGCGGCGGCCATCGCCCTCGGCGCGATCATCAGCCCGCCGGATGCCGTCGCCGCGACCTCCATCGGCCGCAAGCTCGGCCTCCCGCCGCGCCTGCTCACTGTGCTGGAGGGCGAGGGACTGGTCAACGACGCGACCGCCCTGGTGCTGCTGCGCACCGCCCTGGCCGCGGCGGTCGGCACCCTCGCCACCCCGCTCGCGGGCGTGCTCGACTTCTTCTCGGCCGTGATCATCGCGCTCGTGATCGGGTTCGTCGCCGGCTTCGTCACGGTCTGGGTGCGCTCGAAGCTGAGCGACCCGGTGCTCGACACCGCGCTGTCGGTCGTCGTGCCGTTCGCCGCCTTCGCGCCGACGGAGGCGCTGCACGGCTCCGGCGTGCTCGCCGTCGTGGTCACCGGCCTCTACACCGGGCACGCGGCGCCGCGGCAGTTCAGCGCGCAGGCGCGGATCAGCGACCAGATCAACTGGCACACCATCCAGTTCCTGCTCGAGAACGGCGTCTTCCTGCTCATCGGGCTGGAATTGCGCACGGTCATCGCCGACGTCGAGCATCCCGAGATCCTCAGCGTCTGGGACGCGGTCGGCATCGGCCTGATCGCGATGGCCTCCCTCGTCGTCATCCGGTACATCCTGATCGGGCCGCTGATCCTGGCGCTCCGAAGACGCGGGGAGCGCGCCGAGCGGCAAGTGCTGCGGGAGTGGCTGATGATCAGCTACTTCCGCGACCATCCCGTGCGCTACCGCTGGCAGGCGCAGCGGAAGCAGCGCGCCGAGCAGCGCTACGAGCGGCACCGCAGCGACCTGGAGGAGTTCCGCCAGGAGGCCATCGACTGGAAGGGCGGGATCGTCCTCGGCTGGTCGGGGATGCGCGGCGTCGTCACGCTGGCGGCGGCGCAGTCGCTCCCCGCGGACATCCCGTATCGCCCGCAGCTCATCCTGATCGCGTTCACGGTCGCGTTCGTCAGCCTGGTCGTGCAGGGCGGCACGCTCCCCTGGCTGATCCGCGTGCTCGGGCTGCAGGGCATCGACGTCAAGGACGACAGGAGGCTGCTCGCGCAGCTCCTCGACGACCTCAGCGAGGCCGGCCTTGCCGTGCTGGACGACCCGGAGACCGCGGCGGGGACCGCGACCGCGGTCGACCCGGAGGTGGTGGAGCGGGTGCGCCAGACCACCTACCTCCGCGCCGAGGCGGCCTGGGAGCGCATCGTGCTCTACGACACGCCCCCGGAGGGCCGTCCGCACCACGTGTACCGCACGCTGCGGCTCGCGGTGGTGGACGCCGAGCGCGACCGGCTGCTGGAGGAGCGGGCGCGCGGCGCCTACCCGTCGCGCATCCTCAGCGAGGCGCAGTCCATGCTCGACATCGAGGAGACGCGGCTTCAGTCCCGGGCGCGGTGACGCGCGCCGCTCGACCGCACCAGGCCGGCGTCGGCGAGCTCGTGGAGGACCGCACGGAGCGCGTCCGCGCTGCTCCCGCCCGGCGCCGGGCCGAACTCCCGCTCGGCGACGGCGACGAGCCTGGTCAGAGTCAGCGGGACCTCCAGCACCCTCCAGACCAGCGAGGAGAGCGCCGTCAGCCGGGTGATCGTGTCCCGGGCGAGCACGACCGTGTCGCCGTCGAGGTCGACCCAGTCGTCGACGTCCGCGCGGCTGTACGTCGGGCCCGAGTCCGCTCCGCTCCGCAGCAGCTCGCGCACCGGCTCGACGAGGTCCGCGGCCTCCCGGTAGCTGATCACCTGGACGCCCCCGCAGCGCCGGACCAGCGCGTCCAGCAGGCTGAGCGGCCGCGGCAGCGCGTTGAAGTGGTTGACCTGCGCGACGATCTCGTCGAAGACGTCCCGCAGCCCGACCGTGCTGATCGTCGGCGCCGTGGCCGCGTCCGTGCGGTCGAGGAGGGCGATCCGCGCCAGTCGCAGCCGCGGCCCCGGGCGCAGCAACCCGAGCTCGTCGGGCCCCGCGACGTGCCTGCCGTGCGCCGCCGTCTCCTTGAACGCCAGCGGCTGGGGGAAGGCGAGCACCTCGCCGGAGGGCGTGACCGCGACCGTTTCATCCGACACATAACCCAACCCCGCGCCGAGCATCGCGGCGGCGGTCGATTTGCCTGCCCCGGACGGGCCGACGAGCGCGATGACCTCACCGGTGGCGGGATCGGCCAGGCCCGCCGCGTGGAACGTCACCAGCTCCCCGCGGTTCGCCTCGATCGCGCGCTGATTGAGGGCGCGGCGGAGGGCGATGCCCACCGCGTCGAGGTCGTGGCCGGAGACGTCCGCACCCGGTCCCGGGGCCGCGGCGACCGTGATCGTGTCCGCCGCGTCGCCCTCGGCCGCCAGCCGCCGCCACTGGTCGCGGAGCCGGTCGGCGTCGGCCTCCGCGAACCCGTCCAGGGCGACGCGCAGCCGCGCGCCGAGAGCGTCCACCTGGAATTCGCGCGCCACCCTGATCCACCCCTTCGGCTTGAAACTTCTCATGCCAGATTAGACGGCCGTTCCGCCACTCCCGGGATGCACGTTGTTTTGAGTTGTTCAAAAGAGACCCGCTAGCGTGGCGGGGATGGACACCGCACAGCTCGAAGGCGCCCTGCGCGCGTCGGGACTGCGCGTGACGCAGGGACGGCTCGCCGTCCTGAACGCGCTCGACGCGCATCCCCACGTGGACGCCGAGACGGTGTACCGCGCGGTGCTGCCCGCACTGCCCGGCACCTCGATCCAGAACGTCCACAACGTCCTCGGCGACCTCACCTCGGCCGGACTGCTGCGGCGGATCGAGCCGGCGCACTCGCCCGCACTGTACGAGCGGCGCGTCGGCGACAACCACCACCACGTCGTCTGCACCTCGTGCGGCGCGGTGGCGGATGTGGAGTGCGTCGTCGGCCATGCGCCCTGCCTGCACCCCTCGGGGGCGGCCGGGTACGTGGTGGACGTCGCGGAGGTCACCTTCTGGGGGCTGTGCCCGTCCTGTCAGGAGCGCGCGGCGAAAGCCCCGTCGCACGCCGAATGAGGTTAGGAGAACCATGACGGAGAACCACACGACAACCCAAACCGGCACACCGGTCGGCAGCGACGCGCACTCGCTGACATCCGGACAGGACGGCGCGACCGCGCTCCACGACCGGTACCTGGTCGAGAAGCTCGCCCAGTTCAACCGCGAGCGCATCCCGGAGCGGATCGTGCACGCCAAGGGCGGTGGCGCGTTCGGCGAGTTCGTCGTCACCGGCGACGTGAGCGCGTACACGAAGGCGGCGGTCTTCCAGCCGGGTGCCACCACGCGGACGGTTCAGCGGTTCTCGTCGGTCGCGGGCGAGCAGGGCTCCCCCGACACCTGGCGCGACGTCCGCGGCTTCTCGGTGAAGTTCTACACGACCGAGGGCAACTACGACATCGTGGGCAACAACACCCCGGTGTTCTTCATCCGCGACGGCATCAAGTTCCCCGACTTCATCCACTCGCAGAAGCGCCTGCCGGGCTCCGGCCTGCGCGACGCCGACATGCAGTGGGACTTCTGGACGCTGTCCCCGGAGTCGGCGCACCAGGTGACCTACCTGATGGGCGACCGCGGCCTCCCGCGCTCGTGGCGGACCATGCCCGGCTACGGCTCGCACACCTACCAGTGGATCAACGCGGCCGGCGAGCGGTTCTGGGTGAAGTACCACTTCCACGCGCTGCAGGGCAACGAGGAGATGCACGGCGCCGAGGCGCAGCAGATCGCCGGTGAGGATGCGGACTACTACCGCCGCGACCTCTACGAGGCGATCGAGCGCGGCGACTTCCCGGCGTGGAAGGTGAGCGTGCAGGTGATGCCGTACGAGGACGCCAAGACCTACCGGTTCAACCCGTTCGACCTGACGAAGGTGTGGCCGCACAGCGACTACCCGCTCATCGAGGTGGGCGTCCACACGCTGAACGAGAACCCGGAGAACTTCTTCGCGCAGATCGAGCAGGCGGCGTTCTCCCCCGCCAACACGGTCCCGGGCATCGACATCAGCCCGGACAAGATGCTGATGGCGCGCGTGTTCTCCTACCCGGACGCGCAGCGCTACCGGGTCGGCACCAACTACAACGAGCTGCCGGTGAACGCTCCCGTCGCGCCGGTGCACAACTACTCGCAGGACGGCGCGGGGCGGCACGGCTTCAAGCCGGCGTCGGCCCCGGTGTACGCGCCGAACTCCTTCGGCGGGCCGGTCGCCTCCGCCGAGGCCGCGGGTGAGGGCTCGTGGGAGTCGGACGGCGCGCTCGTGCGCTCGGCGGCGACGCTGCATTCGGAGGACAGCGACTTCGGGCAGGCGGGGACGCTGTACCGCGAGGTGTACGACGACGCGGCGAAGGAGCGGTTCCTCGACACGATCGCGGGAGCGGTCGGCGGGGTGACGCGGGACGACATCCGCGAGCGCGCGATCCAGTACTGGACGAACGTGGACGCGGAGCTCGGCGCGGCGCTGCGGGCGCGGCTGGAGGCCGGGGACCTGGACGCCGACCAGGCCGCGGAGTACGTGGGGGTTGCTGAGTAAGCCTCCCCGCTGACACGAACGGAGGAGATCCGGCCGATACGGGCCCGGGTCTCCTCCGTTCACTGCTTTTCGGGACGCTCCGGGGGGTCAGGGGTGGTGGGCCAGGGCGCCGGACTCCAGGGCGGACCAGACGGTGCCGTCGGGGGCTACGGCGATGCCGTGGGGTTCGGAGGCGGGCGGGAGCGGCACGCGGGCGACCTCGCCGGAGGCGGTGACGTGGGCCAGGGCGTCGGCTCCCCAGAGGGAGGCCCAGACTCCTCCCCTCGCGTCGGGCGCGACCGCGTGCGGCTTGGCGCCGGAGCCGAGGGGGTGGATGGTGAGAGTCCCGTCCCGTCCGACGCGGGCGAGGGCGTCCGCGCCGATCAGGGCGGCCCAGACCGCGCCGTCCTCGGCGACCGTGATGCCGACCGGGGCGGTGCCGGCCGGGAGTTCGGTGACCGCGACCGCGGCGTCGCCGCCGCGCACGTGGCCGAGGGCGTCGATGGCGTTCATGGTGAACCAGAGCGAGTCGCCGGAGGCCGCGATCACCGAGGGCATGACGTCCTCGCGGCCGATGGGGAACTCGTCCACCCGGCCGAGCACCCCGATGCGGCCGAGCGCGTCGGCGGCGAGCTCGGTGAACCAGGTGGTGCCGTCGTAGACGGCGGCGACGCCGAACGGCTGCGCGCCGGGGGTCGGCACGGCGACCTCGGCCAGGATGCGCGGGCCCCGCCCGAGCAGCAGCAGCCGCCCTCCCGTCGTGTCGGTCACCCAGACGTCCGAGCCGCTCGCGGCTGCGACGACGGACGGCTGCGCGCCCGCACCCAGGTCGAGCCGGGTCAGCGAGCCGTCGGGGTCGCGGCGGCCGACCGCGGCGCCGTGCACGAGCGTGAACCAGACCGCTCCATCGTCGGTGACGGCGATGCCGTAGGGTCCTTCGCCCGGCTCCCCGACCGGGATCAGTTCGACCTCCGCGCTCACAGCGTCGCGTCGATGGTGCGGTCGTACACCACGGTCCCGCCCACGCGGACGAGGCCGCCCTCGAGCGGCTCGGTGGCCAGTTCGGAGCCCTCGCCCTGCACGATGCGCAGGGCACGGCCGAGCTTCGCGGTGAGGGCGACGGCCGCGGCGCCGGTGGCCTCGTCCTCCACGATGCCCATCGCGGGGGCGAACATGCGGGCGCGCAGCGATCCGGACGCCTCGTCGATCCACGCGTACGCGTAGTGCTGGCCCTCGGTGAAGGCGAACGCGTCGAGCGCCTCGACCTCCTCCGGGGAGTCCAGCGGCAGCCAGGTGAAGTCGGGGGTCCAGGCGGCGCGGGCGTCGATCGCGGCCCAGTCGCCGTCGAGGTCGACGGAGACCGCGACGTCCCCGGCCTTCTCGGCCAGGGCGCCGACCGGCGTGCGCTCGTGCGCGAGCCACCAGGCGGTCCCGACGCTCGGGTGGCCGGCGAACGGGAGCTCCGACGCGGGCGTGAAGATGCGGATCGTCGCGATGCCTCCCGCGGAGTCCAGCGCGTCGACGAAGACCGTCTCGCTGAACCCGAGCGCCGCCGCGATGTCCTGCTCCCGCCCGGCCGTCGCCGGTGAGCTGGTGACGATGCCCAGCTCGTTGCCGTTCGCGCCGCGCTCGTCGGTGAAGACGCGGAGGACCACTACCTCGATTTCATCCATAGCCTCCACCCTGGCATGCGGGGGATAATCCCGCCATGAGTGACGAGGCCGCCATCCCCGCCGCCCCCAACGACGAAGAGGTCGCCATCGGCCACGCCGTCGACCGGCTCGCGGAGCGTTTCCCGAAGGTCCCCAGGGACCGCATCGTCGACCTGGTGCACCAGCGGCATATCGAGTACACGGGAGCGCCCGTGCGCGACTTCATCCCCGTGCTCATCGAGCACGACGTCAAACGGGAGCTGGCGGCGGAGGTCACCCCGCTGGCGTGAGCGCCGTTGGGTTCAGTACTCGCCCTTGATGACGAAGTAGGACCCGCGGATCGTCCCGGCGAGGCGGGACTTCTGCCGCGCGAACTTGAAGTCCGCGAGCTCCTCCGGCACCTCCATGCCGTCGGACAGCTTGAAGCCGACCGCGCGCTTGCCCGCGTCGTCGATCGTGTACATGACGTTGATCGACAGGCCGGACTCGTAGAAGACATACGCCATCCGGATGCCGTCGACCTCGAACGACGTGACCTCCAGGGCGGGCGAGGCGATCACGATGCCGCGCTCGTCGGCGAGGATGCGACTCACCCAGTCGAGGGCCTCCTGCTCCTCGGCGGCGGGGGCCGTCGCGAAGTCGACGTCGTACTTGTTCTTGAAGTAGCGGGACTCGTTGGCGCGCAGGCCGGCGAGCGCCGGTGCGACGGGGCTCGACTCCAGTCCCTCCGTCGAGACGGTGACGAAATCCACGACCTGGCGCATGCGGCCCTCCCTGCTCGGCTCTCCCACCACCCTACTGGCGGGTGTCAGGCCCCGGCGAAGGTGACGATCGCGTCGGTCGCGAAGCCGGCGACGATCCCGGCGAAGATGCACCACGCGACCAGGGTCTTCATCCCGGTGCGGCGGGCGACGGCCAGCAGCTCGATGACGACGTAGAGGATGGAGCCGGCGGCCAGCCCCAGGAATGCGATCGAGACGATGTCGCTGCTGAACGCCTGGCCGATGACGGTGCCGAGGAAGGTCGGGCCGCCGCCGATCAGGCCGAGCAGTGCCAGGTAGCCCCACGACGGGCGGGTTCCGCTGAGCGGGGCGACGATCCCGAAGCCCTCGGTGGCGTTGTGGAGGCCGAAGCCGACGATGAGCAGCACAGCGAAGGCGAGCTCGCCCTGCGCGGCGGCGGTGCCGATCGCGAGGCCCTCGGCGAAGTTGTGCAGGCCGATGCCGATCGCGATGGTGAGCGCGAGGCGGCGGGCGCCGGCGCGCGACTCCACCTCGGTGGCGGCGACGATGGCGACGCCGGTCGCGGTGCCGACGGCCGGGCCCGTGCCCGCGCCGTGCGGCTGGTGCGAACCGGCCTGCGGTCCGTGCGACCCCTCCGGGCCCGCCGGGGGCCGGATCGGGGACGCCAGCGCCAGCGCGCGCCGCTTCATGTAGCGGTCCATGTAGGTGAGGCTGAGCAGCCCGACGCCGATGCACGCGGCCATCAGGAGCCCCTGCCCGAGCGCGGGGCCGAGCTGGTGCGACGAGAGCGCCTTGTCCACGGGCTCCCACGCCTGCGAGAGGACGTCCCAGAGCAGGAAGATCAGGATGCCGGTCGCGAGGGCGTTCAGCGCGGCTTTCATGCCGACCGCGTTCGAGCGCAGACGGCCGATCGGGAGGCCGAGGAAGATCGTGAGACCGGCGACGGCGCCGAGAGCGGCGACACCCATGGGAGGCATGAAGATCCTTTGTGGAGGCTGTTGACATCGAACCGGCGGGCTCCGGCCGCATTCGATTGTAAGGTAAGCCTCCCCTTACACAGAATCAACTGTGAGGAGTCGCAGCATCGGGGCGATCTAGGCTGGTGATCGTTCCCGGGGGGTCGTGTCAGTGAGGTGGGTCAGTTGCGGGTTTCTTCGAATGGCGCAGCGGCTCTCATTCTCGTGCTCTGCCTGAGTGCCTGCACTCCGCAGCCCGCGGGCGATGAGAGTCCGCGGGGACGAGACGCCGTGCAATCGGCCACGAAAGACGGCACAGGCGATGTGCGGCATGAGCTCGAACCTCTGACATCGAGATTTCCGCCGATCATCAATGCGGAATCTGCAACGTGGATGTCCGGCAGGATGGGTGACCCTCGAGTGCCAGGGCCGAGCACATACTGGATCGACGCGATCGTGGGACTCCCCGAAGCGGATCATGCCGAACTGCTGAAAGACGTCGCAACTGCTGAGCTTCCTCTGCCCGAGGACTTCTCACCGAAGTTGCACGGGGCGATCCCCACGGGACCGTTGCTCACCTCGAGCGATCTGAACAAGCGGTTTTCGCAGGGGCGTTTTGTGTGCAAGGTCTACGTGGCGACCGACGGGCGAACCGTGATCCTCAGCACCCTCTTTCAGTAGGGGGCGCCTCACTCCGTCCGCGGCACCACGACCATCGGCACCGGCAGCTCGCGCAGCATGGCGGCCGCGGTCGAACCGAGGAACAGGCGGCTGGGCTGCGCGAGGCGACTGGAGCCGACGACGACGATCTCGCCGGGCTCCCAGTCGAGGCGGGCCACCGCGTTCTGGATGTTGTCGCCCTTCGCCACGACCGCTGTCGCGACGACGCCGGTCGCCGCGCTGGCCTCCTCCAGCACCGCGGCGGCGTGGTGCTCTCCGACGCTCTGCTTGGGAGCGGCCGCGTCGCCGGGGAGGTCGAGGGCGAGCAGCGAGACCAGGCGGAGCGGGACGCCGGCCGCGGCCGAGAGCCGTTCGCCGGTCGTCAGCACGTCGGCGGCGCCTGCGCGGGTGCCGACCATGCTCGTCACGCGGGTGAGCTGCGGCGCGTGCTCGCGCCAGCCCTCCGGCGCCAGGAGCACCGGGACCGGCGAGGCGTGCAGCAGCGCTCCCGCGACCGAGCCGACGGTGAAGCGGCCGAGGAGGCCGCCGCGTGCGGCGCCGACCACGATCAGGGTCGTGCCGAGCTCGTCCGCGGCGGTGAGCAGGCCCTCGGCGAGCGAGTCGCCGAAGACGACCCGCCCGCTGAAGGCGACCGACGACGGGACGCGAGTGCGCGCGTCCGCCAGCCAGCCCTCCGCGGTGTCGCGCAGGAGGGCGTCGTAGGCCGGGTCGTTCGGCACGTTTCCGCGCCGGGAGGTGTCCGGCATGACCAGGACCACGTCGAGGTCCGCCCCGAAGGAGGCGGCCAGCGCGGCGCCGGCGGCGAGGGCGTCGTCTCCGGACGGGGTGGCCTCGTATCCGACGAGGATGCGCTGGGTGGTGGTCATGGTCTGCTTCTTCCGGCTCGGGTGGTGCGGAGGTTGGGGGTGGTGCTGGGTCGGGCGGCCCGCCGGGGTGGGGCGGGCCGCCCGTTCCGCCGGGGTCAGGCGGGGATGAGCGTGTACTTCGTGCTCAGGTACTCGTGGATGCCCTCGAGGCCGCCCTCACGACCGAGGCCGGACTGCTTGACGCCGCCGAACGGTGCAGCGGCGTTGGAGACGAGCCCGGTGTTGAGGCCCATCATCCCGGTGTCCACGCGGTCGATCATGCGCTGGCCGCGCGCGAGGTCCTGCGTGAACACGTAGCCGACCAGACCGTACTCGGTCTCGTTCGCGCGGGCCACGGCCTCCTCCTCGGTGGAGAACGTCGTGATCGCGAGGATCGGGCCGAAGATCTCCTCGCGGAGGATCTCGCTGCCGGGCTGCACGTCCACGAGCACGGTCGGCTCGAAGAAGAAGCCGTCGCCCTCCGGCGCCTTGCCGCCGCTGAGGACGCGCGCGCCGCGGGACACGGCGTCGTCCACGAGCGCCGTCATGGAGGCGACCGCGCGGTCGTCGATGAGCGGACCGATGGTGACGCCGGGCTCGGTGCCCGGGCCGATCTTCATGGCGTCGACCTTCTCGGTGACGCGGCGGGCGAACTCCTCCGCGACGTCCTCGTGGACGATGAAGCGGTTCGCGGCGGTGCAGGCCTGGCCGATGTTGCGGAACTTCGCCAGCATCGCGCCCTCGACGGCCTTCTCCAGGTCGGCGTCCTCGAAGACGACGAACGGGGCGTTGCCGCCGAGCTCCATGGAGGTGCGGAGCACGTTCTGACCGGCCTGCGCGAGCAGGGCGCGGCCGACCGGCGTGGAGCCGGTGAACGACAGCTTGCGCAGGCGCGGGTCGGCGATGATCGGGGCGGAGACGGCGCCGGACGTGTTCGTCTGGACGACGTTCACCACACCGGCGGGAACACCGGCGTCGGCGAGCAGCTGCGCGAAGAACAGCGTGGTCAGCGGGGTCAGCTCGGCGGGCTTCACGACGACGGTGCAGCCCGCCGCGAGCGCGGGGGCGATCTTGCGCGTCGCCATCGCGAGCGGGAAGTTCCACGGCGTGATGAAGAACGACGGCCCGACCGGTCGCTGCGAGACGACCATCGTGCCGGTGCCCTCCGGGTTCTGGCCGTAGCGGCCGGCGATGCGCACGGCCTCCTCGGAGAACCAGCGCAGGAACTCGCCGCCGTAGGTGACCTCGCCGTTGGCCTCGGCCAGCGGCTTGCCCATCTCCAGCGTCATCAGCAGCGCGAAGTCCGCGCGGCGCTCCTGCAGCAGGTCGAACGCGCGGCGCAGGATCTCGGCGCGGGTGCGCGGCGGGGTCGCGGCCCAGGCGTCCTGAGCGGCCACCGCGGCGTCGAGCGCGCGGATGCCGTCCTCGGGGGTCGCGTTGGCGATGCGCTTGATGACGCGGCCGGTGGCCGGGTCCTGCACCTGGATCTGCGGGCGAGTGCCCTGCTCCCAGACGCCGCCGATGAAGAAGCCGTCGGGGACGCGGGCGAGGAGGTCGGCCTCGGCCTCAGTGAACACAGTGGTCACGGTGTCGACGGCGCTCATGCGTTGGCCACCGCCTCCGCGACGACGTCCAGCCCCTCGATGAGGAGGTGGTCCGGGATGCTGAGCGGCGGGAGGAAACGGATCACATTGCCGTAGGTGCCGCAGGTGAGCAGCACGACGCCGGCGGCGTGCGCGGCGGCGGCGACCTTGGCGGTCAGCGCGGCGTCGGGCTCGCCGGTCTCCGGGTCGACCAGTTCGATCGCGACCATCGCGCCCTTGCCGCGCACCTCGGCGACGCGCGGGTCGGCGGCGCGGAGGGCGCCGAGCTTCTCGAAGAGGATCTCGCCGATGGCGCGGGCGCGCGCGGCCAGGTCCTCCTGCTCGTAGGTCTCGATCGCGGCGAGCGCGGCGACGCAGGCGAGCGGGTTGCCGCCGTAGGTGCCGCCCAGGCCACCGACCTGCGGAGCGTCCATGATCTCGGCGCGGCCGGTCACGGCGGACAGCGGGAGGCCGCCGGCGATGCCCTTGGCGGTGACGATCAGGTCGGGCACGATGCCGAACTGCTCGGAGGCGAACATGGTGCCGGTGCGGGCGAATCCGGTCTGCACCTCGTCGGCGATGAAGACGACGCCGTTCTCGTTCGCCCACTCCTGGAGCGCGGGCAGGAAGCCGTCGGCGGGGACGATGAAGCCGCCCTCGCCCTGGATGGGCTCGATGATGATCGCGGCCAGGTTGGACGCGCCGATCTGCTTCTCGACCATGGTGATGGCGCGCTTGGCCGCCTCGGCGCCGGTGAGGCCGCCGTCGCGCAGCGGGTAGCTGAGCGGCGCGCGGTAGATCTCGGGCGCGAACGGGCCGAAGCCGTTCTTGTACGGCTGGTTCTTGGCGGTGAGGCCCATCGTGAGGTTCGTGCGGCCGTGGTAGGCGTGGTCGAACGCGACGACAGCCTGCTTGCCCGTGTAGTGGCGCGCGACCTTGACCGCGTTCTCCACGGCCTCGGCGCCGGAGTTGAACAGAGCGCTGCGCTTGACGAAGTCTCCGGGCGTGAGGCGGTTGAGGGCCTCCGCGACGTCCACGTAGGAGTCGTAGGGGGCGACCGTGAAGCAGGTGTGCGTGAAGGCAGCGACCTGCGCGGTCACGGCCTCGACCACGCGCGGGGCGGCGTTGCCCACGCCGGTGACGGCGATGCCGGAGCCGAAGTCGATGAGGGAGTTGCCGTCGACGTCGACGAGCACACCCCCGCCGGCTGCGACGGTGAACACGGGGATGGTGGCGCCGACGCTCGCGGCGACGGCCTGCGCCTTGCGCTCGGCGCGCTTGCGCGACTCGGGGCCGGGGATGGGGGTGACGAGCCGGCGCTCCTGCGGGAGCGAGGGTCCGCCGACGAGTGTTGCGGAGGCGGGAGTAACGATGGTCATGGCGGCATCGTAGGGAGCAGCGCGCGTCTCGCGCCTGGACGGGCCGTACAATTCGAACGTCAGGAATCGACACCCTGGCGGATGGAGTGCTCCCGATGCCCGCGACCCTCGCCCAGCTGCTCGCCCGGCCCGAGCTCGGCCTCCACCTGCTCACCGCTGCCGATGTCGGCGAGCTGGACGTGCCGCTGTCGTGGGCGCACAGCTCCGACCTTCCCGACCCGACGCCGTTCCTGTCGCCCGGGCAGGTGCTGCTCGTGACCGGGACGCCGGAGGACGTCGACCCGTACGTGTCGCGCCTGGTCGAGCACGGGATCGCAGGGCTGGGGTTCGGCACGGAGGTCGTGCGCGACACCCCGGAGCCGCTGGTCGAGGCGTGCGCGCGGCACGGCCTCCCGCTCTTCGAGGTGCCCTATCGGACGCCGTTCATCGCGGTGGCCCGGTTCGTCGCCGACCGGCTGGCCGCCGACGCGTACGCGCGCAACACCTGGGCGCTGCGGGCCTCCCGCGCGATCTCGCTCGCGGCGCTGCGGCCCGACGCGCTCGGCGCGGTGCTCGCGGAGCTGGCGCGCCAGATCGACCGGCCGGTGGCGCTGATCGGGGCGGACGGGACACTGGACCGGCTCGCGCCGGCCGGAGCCCTGGACGCGGCGGCGCGGGCGGTGCTGATCGGCGCGGCCGAACCGCTGCTGCGCAGCCGGCGACGGGCGGCGGGGACCGCGGAGACGACTGCCGGGCCGTTCTCCCTGCAGACACTCGGCGCGGCGGGGCGGCTGCGCGGCGTGCTCGCGATCGGGTCGGAAGGCCTCGACCAGGCGGCGCAGCAGGTGGTGACGGGCGTCGTCGCGCTCGCCGGGCTCGCTCTGGAGCAGAGCCGGGCCACCGACGCGGCGCGGGCGCGCCTCCGCACGGCGGTGTGGCGGGCGCTGCTCGCCGGCGACGCCGGGTTGGCGGAGGCGGTGGCCGAGCCGGTGCTCGGCGCGCTGCCGGACCAGCCCGCACGCGTGACCGTCCTGCACGGGGCAGCGGTCGCCGCCGCGGCGGACTGGCTGGAGGCCGGCGGCGACGGGTTCTTCGCCCGCGACGGGCAGGACCTCGTGGTGCTCGGGTCCTCGCCCGAGGCGATCGCCGAGCTGGCCGAGCGGTTCGAGCTGCGCGGCGGGTCGTCGGCCCCCGTGACGTTCGGGGCGCTGGCGTCGGGCGTGACGCAGGCCGGTGTCGCGGCCCGCCGGTCGACCAGGGACGACCGGGTGCCGTCGTTCGACGACGTGGCGGCGGCCGGGATGCTCGCGCTGCTCCAGACGCCGGACGCACGCGCGGTCGCGGCGACCGCCCTCGCTCCACTGGCGGAGGCCGACCCGGCGCTGCCCGGCATCCTCCGCACCTGGCTCGACGCGGACGGGGTGTACGACGTGGCCGCGCGGCGGCTCGGGATGCACCGGCACACCCTGCGGGCGCGGGTCGCGGACGCCGAGCGGCTGCTCGGGCGCGACCTCGGCGGCTTCGCCGCCCGCGCCGACCTCTACGCCGCACTGCGTGCCGCCGAGTGACCATCTCTCCCGGAGTTGTGTACGCTTCCGCGCGGCGTGTCGCGTACTTAAGTCCGGAAGAGATTGATGGGTCAGTCGGCGGGGAGGAGGGCGTCGGTGGGGGGAGCGTCGGCGTGCGCGGCGTGCGCGGCGTGCGCGGACGCGCGCAGGCGGGTGACGATGAGGGCTCCGGCGGCGGCTGCGGCGGCGATGAAGAAGAGCGCGGCGATCGCGAGGTCCACCCACTGACGGCGGGTGAAGCCCATGTGATGCCCGACAGCCACTGTCGCGAGGCCGTGGTCGACGGCCGGCGTGGTCAGGGCACCCAGAGCCACCGCCGCCACGACGAAAGCGAACCCGAACAACGACCAACCGACACTGCGCATGGTCCCATTCAAACCCACGGGATGCGCCGGGCAACCCCGCCGGGCCGATCGTTATCGGTCGTTCAGGTAACGAGCGACCCAGCGCGGCGGACGGCTCAGCGCAGGGCCAGGTCGACGATCCGGCGGCACAGCTCGGCGTAGCCGATCCCGACCGCCGCCGCCGACTGCGGGAGCAGGCTGGTCGCGGTCAGGCCGGGCAGCGAGTTGACCTCGATCGTCCAGAGCACTCCGTCGCGGTCGAGCCGGAAGTCGGTGCGGCTGTAGCCGGAGAGCCGCAGCGCCCTGTGAGCGGTGAGCGCCGCCGCCCTGGCCTCCGCGGCCACCTCGGCCGGCACGTCGGCAGGGAAGGTCTCCGCCACGGCGCCCGGCTGGTACTTGTCGCCGTAGGTGAACGCGGCATCGGGGTCGACGTCGATCTCGCCCACCGCGAGCGCTTCCTCGCCGAGCACGCCGACGGTCAGCTCGCGCCCCGGGACGAAGCGCTCGAAGAGCACGGAGCCGAAGACCGCCGCGCGCTCGACCGCGGCGTCCAGGTCGTCCGGGTCGCGCACGATGCTCAGCCCGACGGTCGAGCCCTGTGCGTTCGGCTTCACCACGACCGGGAGCCCGAGCTCCGCCGCCGTCGCGCCGGGCTCCAGCGGGTCGAGGGCCCAGTCGGGCGTGCGCACGCCGGCCTGGAGGAGCACGCGCTTGGTGAGCTCCTTGTCCATCGCGAGCCCGCTGCCGAGCGGACCCGACCCGGTGTACGGGATGCCGGCGAGCTGCAGGAGCGCCTGAAGCTCCCCGTTCTCCCCCGACCCGCCGTGCAGCGCGAGGAACACCAGGTCGACGCCGGCGACCTCCGCGGGCAGCCGCAGCGCGCTCCCGGCACCCGCCAGCCGCGCGAGCGCGGTCGACTCGGGCGGGGCGACGCCGACCGCGCCGGTCAGGACGCGCGCCTCCGCGGCCGCGTCGAGGGCGCCGGAGGCCGTGTCGACGGCCAGCACCTCGTGGCCGAGCCCGCGCAGCGCCCGCACCACCGGCGCCGCGCTCGCGATGGACACGTCGCGCTCTTCGCTCGACCCTCCGAACAGCACTGCGATCCGCATCCCGCCACCGTACCCCGGCGCACCCGCGACCGTCTCAGGCCTCGCGGGTGATGGAGACGGAGACGAACAGCTCGGAGCCGGCGGCTCCTGAGTACACGCCGCGCAGCGGAGCGACGTCGGCGTAGTCGCGGCCGTGGCCGACCCGGACGTGCCGGTCGCCGATCGGGATGCCGTTGGTCGGGTCGTAGCCGTGCCAGCCGCCGCAGAACCACTCGACCCAGGCGTGCGACTCGCCGACCACCGTCTCCCCCACCGCCGCGTCGGCCTTCGGGTGCAGGTAGCCGGACACGTACCTGGCCGGGATGCCGGCCGAGCGCAGCGCCCCGATCGCGACGTGCGCGATGTCCTGGCAGACGCCGCTGCGCGACTCCCAGGCCTCCCGCGCCGTGGTCCGCACGCCCGTGACCCCGCTCTCGTAGGTCATCGCGTCCCCGACCGCGGCGGCGATGGCCTGCGCGACGGAGCACGGATCACCGGCGGCGCCCGCCTCCCCCGCCAGCGCGACCAGCGACGCGGGCGGCTCGGTCAGCGGCGTCTGCCTGAGCTGCTGCACGCACTCCCCCGACCGCGCGACGGCCTCGGCCAGCTCCGGCCAGCCGAGCGGGTCCGGCGCGTGTTGCGCGTCCAGCACCTCCACCAGGCTGGTGGCCGTGATCGTCAGCTCGCGGTGCGGGTTCAGCACGTCGAAGGCGAGCACGCGCGTGCCCCAGTAGTCGGTGTACTGGTGGTGCGACGAGACCGGGTGCACGTCGAGCGCGCTGTGCAGCACGAGCTGCCCGTCGCCGGACGCCGGCATCATCCGCGCCTCGTTGTAGGAGGCCGACACCTCCGCCCCGTACCGGTAACCGGTCGAGTGGGTCACCCGCAGCCGCTTCACACCCGCTCCCCCGTCCAGCTCGGCGCCGTGCTCTCCGGGAAGTAGCGCCGGGTGATCGCGGACGTCGCCGCGCTGGTCGCCTCCTGGACGACGGCCATGTGCGCGGGGAGGTCGTCCAGCACCTCCGCGACCGGCCGGAACTCCAGCTCGCTCTGCACCTGGCCGAGCAGCCGGACGGCCCGGTCGGACACCCCCGCGCGCTCGTGCCGGGGCTCGATGTCGCGAAGGCTCTCCACGGCGCGCGTGATCGCGTAGAGGATCGAGCGGGGGAACAGCCGGTCGTGCAGCAGGAACTCCGCCGCGTTCCGGGTGGAGGGCACCCCGCGGTACGTGCGCAGGTACGCCTCGTAAGCGCCGCAGGAGCGCAGGATGGTCGTCCAGCTCGGGCCGCTGGCCTCCGTCAGCGAGCGGGTCGCGAGCAGCCGGGCCGTCATGTCCGCCCGCTCCAGGCTGCGGCCGAGCGTGAAGAAGTGCCAGGCCTCGTCGCGGCTGGCGCCGGAGTCCATGATCCCGACGGCGAGCGCCGTGCGGTCGCGCACCCAGGTGAAGAACTCGTGGACCTTGTCGCTGGCCACCCGCCGCGGCACCCGCGCGGCCGTGGTGTTGAGGCACTCCCACAGCTCGGTCGAGACGATCTCCCTGGCGCGCCGGGCGTTCTCGCGTGCGGCGCCGAGCGAGTAGGCGATGGAGGCCGGTGTCGTGCGGTCGACGGCGAGCAGGCGCAGGACGTCCTCCCGGGCGATCGGACCGGGCACGGTCGCGGAGCCCATCACGCCGAGCAGCGATCGGCAGGCGGTGTCCTCGTCGATCCACGGATCCTCCAGGAGCAGCTGGAGGTGCACGTCGAGGATGCGCGCCGTCCCGTCGCTGCGCTCGACGTAGCGGCCGATCCAGAACAGGGAGGACGCGATCCTGCTGAGCATCACCGGGCCTCCGTCTGCTGCTGCTGTTGCTGCTGGTCGGTGCGGGGGGCGTCCTCGATCGAGTGGTCGGGCGCGGGCAGCGGCGGCGCTGCGGCCTGGTCGGCGACCAGGCCGGGCACGTTCCGGGGCTCGGGCCTCTCCTCGGCCCGCGTCGGCTCGCCGGGCGCCGCCATCCCGACCACCCACGTGTCCTTCGACCCGCCGCCCTGGCTGCTGTTGACGACGAGCTGCCCCTCGGCGAGCGCCACGCGCGTCAGCCCGCCCGGCAGCACCCAGACCTCCCGCCCGTCGTTCACCGCGAACGGGCGCAGGTCGACGTGCCGCGACCGCATCCCGTCGTCCACGAGCGTGGGGATGGTGGAGAGCTGCACGACCGGCTGCGCGATCCAGCCGCGCGGGTCGGCGACCAGCTGCGCCCGCAGCCGGGCCAGCTCCTTGCGGTCGGCGTCCGGCCCGATCACCAGCCCCTTGCCGCCGGAGCCGTCGACCGGCTTGATGACCAGCTCGTCCAGGCGGTCGAGCACCTCGGCCAGGGCGTCCGGCTCCTCCAGCCGCCAGGTGTCGACGTTCGGGAGGACCGGCTCCTCGGCCAGGTAGTAGCGGATCAGGTCGGGCAGGTAGGTGTAGACCAGCTTGTCGTCGGCGACGCCGTTGCCGATCGCGTTGGCGATCGTCACGGTGCCGAGCCGCGCGGCGAGCATCAGCCCCGGCGTCCCGAGCACCGAGTCGACCCGGAACTGCAGCGGGTCGATGAAGTCGTCGTCGATCCGGCGGTAGATCACGTCGACGCGCTGCGGGCCGGAGGTGGTGCGCATCCAGACCGTGCCGCCGGAGCAGAACAGGTCGCGGCCCTCCACCAGCTCCACCCCCATCAGCCGGGCGAGGAGGGTGTGCTCGAAGTACGCGGAGTTGTAGACGCCGGGGGTGAGGACGACGACGTTCGGGTTCTCCATGCCCCCCGGCGCGCTCGCCTTCAGCGCCTGAAGCAGCCGGTACGGGTAGTCGCCGACCGGCCGCACACGCATCGAGGTGAACAGCTCGGGGAGGGTCTGCGCCATGACGCGGCGGTTGGAGATGACGTACGAGACCCCGCTCGGCACCCGCACGTTGTCCTCCAGCACCCGCCAGCCGCCCTGCTCGTCGCGGATCAGGTCGATGCCCGACACGTGGATGCGCACGCCGTTGGCGCTCTCCACGCCGGCGGCCGCGCGGTGGAAGTGCGCGGAGGAGGTGATCAGGCCGGCCGGGATGACACCGTCACGGACCGCGTTCTGGGCGCCGTACACGTCGCTGAGGAACGCCTCCAACGCCCGGACGCGCTGCTTCACGCCGCTCTCGATCCGCGACCACTCGGCCTGCTCGATCACGCGGGGGACGGCGTCGAGCGGGAACGGCCGCTCCTCCCCGGCGAAGTCGAACGTGACGCCCTGCGCGAGGTACGAGCTGGCGAGCGCGTCGGTGCGGCCGCGGAGCTCCTCCTGCGTGAGCGCGGCCAGCGCCGCGAACAGCTCGCGGTAGGCGGGCCGGGTGCGCTCGGCGACGGCGCCGCGGACGCCGGCGAACATCTCGTCGAAGGGCGTGGCCCGGCCGCGCCGGCGCCGAGCGGCCTGCGTGCCGTACCCGCCGAACAGATCACCCATGTCTGGACGTTACCGAGCGCCGGTTACCCGCAGATTTCCCCACGTTTCGCGGACGTCACAACCTCCCGTTCGTAGCCCGCCGCGGATTGCCGCCAGAATGGGCGGATGAACATCCCCATCTCCGGCACCCACTTCGGTCTCACCGCCGGCGACTACCACGCGACCATCGCGTCGGTCGGCGCCTCCCTGCGCACGCTGGAGTTCGACGGCAGGCCTCTGGTCGTCCCGTTCTCGGCCGACGAGGTGCGGCCGGCGTTCCGCGGCGCGACGCTGGCGCCGTGGCCGAACCGGGTCGTCGACGGCCGGTACACGTTCGACGGAGCCGAGCAGCAGCTCGCGCTCACCGAGCCCGGCCGCGGCCACGCCCTTCACGGCCTCGCCACCTGGCTCGACTTCACCGCCATCGACCGCTCCCCGAGCAGCGTCACCCTGTCCGCGACGATCGAAGCGCAGGACGGCTACCCGCACCGCGTGGAGGTCGCGGTCGCGTTCGAGCTGGACGAGGACGGCCTCCACACCACGGTCACCGGCACCAACACCGGCACGACGCCCGCGCCGTGGGGCACCGGCCCGCACCCGTACCTGGTGGCGGGCGAGGGCCGCGTGGACGACTGGACGCTCGACCTCCCGGCCGACAAGGTGCTCACGGTGACCGAGGACCGGCTGATCCCTGCGGGCCTCGCCGACGTGATGGGCGGCCCGTTCGACTTCCGGGCGGCGCGCCCGATCGCCGACACGTTCATCGACCACGCCTTCACCGGGCTGCGCCGCGACGCGGACGGGACCGCGACGGTCTCGCTGCTCGCCCCGGAGGGCACCGGCGTCGCTATGACCTGGGACGCGGCGTGCCCGTGGGTGCAGGTGCACACGGCGGACCGCGACGTGCCGGAGCTGAACCGGCTGGGACTGGCGGTGGAGCCGATGACGTGCCCGCCGGACGCGTACAACTCGGGGACGGATTTGATCGTGCTCGCGCCAGGGGAGTCGGCGACGGCGGGGTGGACGATCCGAGGGCTCTGACCCGGCGCTAACCCGCGGGGACGGCGGGTGTCTCGATCGCGCGCGGCGAACGTAGCCCCTGGACGAGGAAGAGCACGCCGGTCAGCAGCAGCCCGAGCGGGATCAGGACGAGCCCCCAGAGCCAGACGTCGAGCAGCGCGGGGAGCCGGATGCGGCTCACCACCACCACGCCGGCCAGGACCAGCGCTACGGCCGGAAGCCCCCAGCGGGCCAGCCCGGTGACGACTCCCGCCCGGAAGACGCTGATCGCGGCCGCGATCAGCGAGACCACCCGGACGATTTCCAGGGTCCAGAACAGGATACTCACGAGGGCCAGCACTCCGGAGTTCACGCCGACCGCGGTCATGTTCACCGCGACATACCCGGCGGACACGATGCTCGTCAGGGCGAACAGCACGAGGGCGGTCCTGCCGACCCGGGACGACCCCGCGATGCCCCGCTCGCCGCGGACGCCGAAAGCCAGCACGACGAACGCGAGGACAAGGACGGCGGCGGACACCGTCTCGGCGAAAGGCGTCTCCACGGAGTACAGCCACGAGGTGCCGGGCAGAGGGAAGAGGATGCCCAGCTCCGTCACGATCGGGGTCAACGTCGCGAGAACGAGGGCTGCCCCGCCCCACGTCAGCGTGGTGCGCGACGCTCTCGCCGGCTCACTCGTCACGGTCCCCCCTCGCCGGTCCGGGCCGCCACCCGAGCGGCCCAGCGGGCGCCGCACCCGCGGCACCATCGAGGAGACTCTGCTTCACCGCCGCCGAAACGTCAAGCACCCTCACATTCTTCTGCCCCTCCCCCTGCGTCCCCAACCCCCGGAAACGGGTGATGCCCCCAGCGGAACCCGACCCGGCTGGGGGCATCGATGGCTGCACTAGGAGCAGCGTGGCGTCACGACGGAGACAAGTACCCGTTCAAGCCTTCCGTCTACCACTGAGCCTCCGGATGCTTCACGGTGCTCGTGATTAGACGATACATGCTCGATGAGAGATTTCACAGACTTCCGCGATGCTATGCATGCATTAGCGGTGTCCCGGCGGCCGGGGCGCGCATCCCACGACGGTGCGCGGCCCGGCCGGCCGGAGTGGTGCGCGCGGCCATCCACGACTGGCCGCGCGCGGTCTGGAGGGGCTGCGGGCAGCCCGTCGCCGGCTAGCTGCCGGCGGGCTGCAGCGCGGCCACGATCGCGGCGGCGGTCTCGCGGCCGACGCGGATCGCGCCGTCCACGTGCTGGTAGCCCTTGCCCGCCAGATCGCTGCAGGAGAAGTGGATCGGACCGACCGGCGTGCGCAGGTCCGCGCCGTAGCGCGCCAGACCGCCCATGTCGAAGCTGGCCGCGTAGGCGCCGCGGGTCCACTCCTCGCTGCCCCAGTCGCTCTCGTAGTACACGACGGGGCTCAGCGCCTGCACGCCGTAGTAGTGCGACAGCGACTCCAGGATGCGCGCCTTGCGCTCCTCCGGGCTGAGCCGGAAGACCTCGTCGGCCGACTCGTCGGAGACGAAGCCGACCAGCGTGCCGCGCGGGTCGCCGTCGTAGCTGTTGTCGTACGCCTCGTGCACCAGCTCGTACGGGCTGAAGGCGGTGCCGCTGTAGCCGAGGTCGCGCCAGAACGGCGTCTCGTAGACGGCGTGCACCTTGATCACGAAGCCCATCGAGAGGTGCTGGTGCAGCTGCTGCTGGCGGCGCGGCAGCGGCGGGTCGTAGGAGATCCGGCTGATCAGCACCGGAGGCACGGCCAGGATCGCGAACCGGGCGTTCACCTGCAGGTCGTCGGTGATCGCCGTCACGCCCGAGCCGTCCCAGCGGAGGGTGCGCACCGGCGAGTTGAGGTGGACGTCGTCGCCCAGGCGCTCGGCGAGCAGCAGCGGCACCTGCTGGAGGCCGCCCTTGACGCGCTTGTCGAGGATGAAGTCGGCGTCGACCAGGTGGCTGAAGCTGCCGGCGCTGGCGGCCATGAGCAGGGCCTGGAGCGCGGAGAAGGCGTGCGCCGGCTTGGTGAGCATGGCGCCCGCGATGAACATGCCGATGTTGAGGCGGGCCTCCTCGTCGTCGGTCTGGGTCTCCAGCCAGCGGCGGAACGAGATCTCGTCCAGCTCCTTCGCCTGCGGGTGCTCCCACGGCCGGTCGGGGTCGATCTCGGCGACGAGGGCGTCCAGCCGCTCGATCAGGCCGACGATCTCCTGCTCGGTCGCCGGGGCGACGGGGAAGATCTCGCCCTCGAAGGTGCGGCGCACGCCACCCTCGCCGAGATAGATGTTGATGCCCTCGCGGTAGCGGGAGTACGTCTCCAGCCCCAGCTCGGCGAGGGTGTCGATCAGCGCGTCCTGGTCGGGCGAGACCCACTGGCCGCCGATCTCCAGGGTGGCGCCGTCGATGTCGTTCGTCCAGAGCCGGCCGCCCACGCGGTCGCGGGCCTCCAGCACGGCGACGCTCAGGCCGGCCTTCGTCAGTTCCGTCGCGGCCGTGAGGCCGGAGGCTCCAGCGCCGACGATGACGACGTCACGTTCGATGCTGTTCATGGCTATCACTCCTCCATCGGGGTTCACGAGGATGCTAGGCGGGCGCGCAACGCCCAATCCTGTACACGCTGTCGAAGAGGTGAGTCAACCCTCGACGACGTGTATGTTCTGCTCGCTGCGCGCCTCGGCGGTCGCGGCGCCGGTCATCCGGAGGTAGACGATGAGCCAGCTGAAGACCAGGACGCCCGCCACGAGCTCCGCGGCGGTGAGGACGTAGTAGCCGACCGCGAACAGCACCAGGACGGCGACGATCGTGGCGAAGAAGACGTAGCCGAGCACGAAGAACGCCTGCGGCGCGGTCGGCAGCGCACCGCGCACCCAGAACACGACGAGCGCGAAGACGAGGACCATCCCGACCGCCGACACGTTGTGCAGGAGGATCGAGATGTTCAGCGTGAAGATGCCGACGCAGGCCAGCAGCACGCCGATCAGGATCAGGCCGACGCGCACCCGCAGCACGGCCGACCGCCGCTTCGGGTCGAGGATGCCGCGGGCGTCGGTGGCGTACCGGGCGATCGCGGTCACGATCACGCCCGTCACGATGAGCGTGAGGTTGAACGTCAGCGATGAGACGCTCTGCGACATCCCGAGGGCGCTGAGGTGCTTCTGCCACCAGTGCGGGTCGGGCGCGCTCAGCATGGAGGCCACGATGCCGACCACGGCGAACGCCGCCAGCACGGTGGAGAGCCGCATCAGGTCCATCCCCGCGGCGGAGAGGAAGACGGCGTACGCGGTCACGCCGGTGGCCGCGCCCGCGAGCACGGTCGCGGAGAGGAAGTAGACGGTCGCGTCCTGGAACCCGTTCGCGAGCACGGCCCCCAGCACCAGCCAGCCGAGCAGGGCCAGGATGCCGTGGGCCAGCGCGATCGCGACGGTGTCGAAGATGTCGACGCCCGTCGCGCGGCGCGGAGGGGCGCCGGGTGCGGACGCTGTCTGGAACGGGGTGAGCCCCTCGCGCCGCCAGAGCCGGCCGGCGATGTACGCGAGGAAGGCGAGCACCCCGGCGGCGATGGCGACGAACTGGCCGACCGAGTTCGGGCCGGCGATGGGGAGGCTGCTCCCCCAGAACACGAAAAGGGCGACGACGCCGGCGAGCACGAACGTGGCCGCGCCGACCACGATCCCCGCGCCCTCGACCGTCAGCCGCGCCGGGGCGCTGAGGCCGCCGAACGTGGGCCGGACCCGATCCCTGGTGCTCATCGCGACCACCTCCCGCACTCCGCGCGACCGGGGGCGGTCGACGTCGGGCACAATGTAGCGCCGGGGGTGCGGGCACGGCTATATGCGTGTGGGCACGGCCGCCTCACTGCGAGGTCCGGCGACGGTCAGCGCGTACCGCTCGTCGGCGATGGCGCCGCCCCACAGCGCCGGGTCGTCCAGCCTCCGCAGCTCTGTCGTCTCTGCGAGCGGCGCCACCAGGGCCTGACACGCGGCGGCGCTGAGCCCGGCGCCCGTCGACCAGCGGCCCTCGATGAGGACCAGGCGACCGCCCGGCCGCAGAAGACGGTGCCAGTTCCGCACGGCGAGCGCCGGGTCGGCCGTCGCCCACAGCACGTGGCGGGACAGGACGACGTCGAAGGAGGCCGCCGTCAGGGGCGGGTCCTGCACGTCGGCCTCCACGAACACCGGCGCGGGCGAGCTTCCCGCCGCCTTCGCCCGCGCGATCCGGAGCATCTCCGGCGAGAAATCGACGCCGACGAGCTCGTGGCCTTCGCGGGCGAGCAGGGTGGTGAGGGTTCCCGTGCCGCAGCCGAGGTCGGCGATGCGGGCGGGCGGCGACGGGAGGAGCGCGCGGAGCAGCCGCGTCCAGGCGTCGCGTGCGACCGCGTCGCGGAGGCCGTGGTCCGGGGCGGAGTCGAAGGTTCCGGCCGCGTCGTCCCAGAGGGGGCGCTGGTCAGTCATCGGTGCTCACCTCAGCAACCCGAGCGACCGCGCCGCGCTCACCGCGGCCGTCCGCGACCCCACGTCGAGCTTGGTGAAGATGTGGACCAGGTGCGACTTCACGGTGGCCTCGGTGATGTGGAGGCGAGCGGCGATGTCGGTGTTGGAGGCGCCGGCGGCCACCAGCTCCAGGACCTCCAGCTCGCGGGCGGAGAGGCTGGTCAGCGGGGTGCGCAGGCGGGCCATCAGGCGGCCGGCGATCGCCGGGGCCAGGGCGCTCTCCCCCGCCGCGGCCGCGCGCACCGCGGCGACCAGCTCGTCCGGCGGGGCGTCTTTCAGCAGGTAGCCGCTCGCCCCCGCCTCGATCGCGGTGAGGATGTCGGCGTCCGTGTCGTAGTTGGTGAGCACCAGGACGTGCGGCGGGTCGTCGAGCGCGCGGAGGCGGCGGGTGGCCTCCGCACCCCGCGGGCCGTCGGCGAACTGGAGGTCCATGAGCACGAGGTCCGGCGCGAGCTGCTCGGCGATCAGCACGGCGTCGTCGGCGGTGGCGGCCTCCCGGATCACCTCCAGGTCGTCCTCGGCGTCGAGCAGCGCGCGGATGCCGGCGCGCACGACCGGGTGGTCGTCGGCGATGACGATGCGGATCATGCGTCGCCTCCCGTCGCCCTCGTGGGCACGGTCACGGTCAGGCGCGTGCCCCGCCCGGGTGCGCTGTCGACGTCGAGAGCGCCGTCGAGCTGGGCGACGCGCTCGGCGATGGCACGGAGGCCGAACGAGTCGGCGCCGCCCGGGCCTGCCGCGACCGCCGGGTCGAAGCCCACGCCGTCGTCGGCGACGACCAGCACGGTCTCGTCCCCGTCCGCTTGCACGGTCAGCGTCGCCCGGCTCGCGCGCGCGTGCTGCCGGACGTTCGCGATCGCGCCCTGGGCGATCCGCAGCAGGGCGGTCTGCAGGTCCATGGGGAGGTCGAGCGACGGCGGTGCCTCGACCTCCACGCGGAGGCCGCCCGGGATGGACTGCGCCTCGGCCAGCCGTCGCAGCGCCTCCCCGAGCCCGGCGTCGAGCGCAGGCGGCGTCAGCTCGCGGATGAAGGCGCGGGTCTCGGCCAGGCTGTCGGCGGCGGTCTCGCGCGCCAGGCGGACGTGCTCGATGCCGGGGCGGTCGGGGTCGGCGCGCTCGGCCGCGTGCAGGAGGAGCTGGATGCTGGAGAGGCCCTGAGCGACGGTGTCGTGGATCTCCCTGGCCAGCCGGGCACGCTCGGCGAGGGCGCCCTGCTCGCGCTCGGTCTCGGCCAGCCGGTCGCGGGTGGAGAGCAGCTCGGCGAGCAAAGCCTCCCGCTCGGCGGCCTCCTGGGCGAGGGCGCGGTAGCCGAGGCCGAGCAGGATGGCGACGCCCGCGCCGATCAGCGGGCCGATGACCGCGGCCACCGAGAAGCCCTGGTGGAGGCCGAGCGCGAGGATCGCGATCGCGGTCGTGACCACGACGACGACGGGGCCGAGCCAGCGCGGCAGCAGGTGGAGGAAGAGGAAGAACAGCGGGAACGACAGGTACGCGGCCTCCGGCACCAGGATCACGAGGCCGACCCAGATCAGCGCCAGCGCCATCACCCAGGCGGTCGCGGCCGCACGGCGCCGCGCCTCCGGCACCCGGCGGACGAAGGCGCTCGACACGTACACGGCGGCGAAGAGGAGCACGAGCACCAGCCCGGCGACGGCGGCGGGAGGCGGCAGCGCCGGCAGCCGCACGACCACCAGGACGAGCAGTCCCGCGATGAGCACGTGCAGCCCGACGCGCAGCCCGACGAAGACCGGGGTGAGGGCGCTGTGGGACATGACACGCCCAGCCTACGAAGCGAGCGCCGGGTTCGGCATCAATGGAAAGTCGGAGAGGAGGTTCGACCGGAACGACGATGTGACACGCGACAGGAGAGCGAAGGCTGGAGGGACAGGGGCGGAACCGCTCCGCCCCGCAGAAAGGACTCCTCGTGTTCGTCGCCTGGCGCGACCTCCGGCACGCCCGCGGCCGGTTCATCCTCATCGGCGGCGTCGTCGCCCTCATCACCGTGCTGGTCGGCTTCCTCGCCGGCCTCACCGGCGGCCTCGCAGCCCAGAACGTCTCCGCGGTGCTCGGCCTTCCGGGCGACCGGCTCGTGCTGCAGAAGCCGGCGGGAGGCGCGGCGAGCTTCAGCGAATCGGCGCTGTCCGCCTCCGTCGTGGACGCGTGGCGGCAGGCCGACGGCGTGACGGCCGTCGTGCCGGTCGGCATCGCGCAGTCGCGTGCGACGCAGGAGGGCGCCTCCGCGGGCGTCGCGCTGTTCGGCCTCCCCGCCGACGCCGGTGACACCGGCGCGACGGCGCTCACCCGTCTCGCTCCGGCCGCGGACACCGAGGTCGGCCTCTCCGCTGGTGCGGCGAAGGACCTCCACGCGGCCGTCGGCGACACCGTCTCGATCCTCGGCGCGGACTATCGCGTCGCGACCGTCGGCGGCGACGCCTGGTACAGCCACACCCCCGTGATCGCGCTGACCCCGGACTCCTGGGCCGCCGCAGACAAGCGGATGGGGGGCGACGGGGAGCCGACCGTCCTGGCCGTGTCGGGCAGCCCGCAGTGGGACGCCGTCGCGAGCCGCACCGGCACGTCCGCCCAGCCCGGCCTCCTGAGCCTGACGGCGCTGGAGACGTTCAAGAGCGAGATCGGCTCGCTCGGCCTCATGGTCGCGATGCTGTTCGGCATCTCCGCGCTCGTCGTCGGCGCCTTCTTCACGGTGTGGACGATGCAGCGCTCGGGCGACATCGCCGTGCTCAAGGCCCTCGGCGCCACGCAGCGCTCGCTGGTGGCCGACGCGCTCGGGCAGGCGCTCGTCGTGCTGGTGGCCGGGATCGGCGCGGGAATGCTCGTGGTCCTCGGCCTCGGAGCCCTCGCCTCCGGCGCGCTGCCTTTCCTCGTCGCCCCGCTCACCACGGCGGTCCCCGCGGTCGCGATGACCCTGCTGGGGCTCGCGGGCGCGGCCTTCGCCCTCCGCACCGTCACCTCCGCCGACCCCCTCACCGCACTCGGGAGCAACCGATGATCACCCTCGACGACGTCACTCTCACCTTCCCCGACGGAGCCTCCCGCGTCACCGCGGTCGACCACGTCACGCTGCACGGCCGCTCAGGAGTGGTCACCGGGATCACCGGGCCGTCCGGCTCCGGCAAGTCGAGCATCCTGGCGCTGGCCGCCACGCTCATCCGCCCGGACTCGGGCAGCGTCCTGATCGGCGGCGAGGACGCGGCGGCGCTGACGGCGGAGCAGGCCACGAGCCTGCGCCGGGAGCGGATCGGGATCGTGTTCCAGCAGTCGAACCTGCTGGCCTCCCTCACGGCCCGCGAGCAGCTGCAGGTGATGGGCGAGCTCGGCGGGTCCCGGCGCCGGACCGCCCGCGCCCAGGTCCGCGAACGGGTGGACGAGCTGCTCGACGCGGTCGGGCTGGGCGCGCACGCGGACAAGCGGCCCGCACAGCTCTCGGGAGGCCAGCGGCAGCGGGTCGCCATCGCACGCGCCCTGGTGCGCAGCCCGCAGGTGCTGCTGGTGGACGAGCCGACGAGCGCGCTCGACCAGGAGAGCGGCGCCGCGGTGATGGACCTGATCGCCCGGCTCACGCACGCGCGCGGTACCGCGACGCTGCTGGTCACGCACGACCTCGTCCACTCGCCCGCCCTGGACGAGCTGGTCACCGTGGTCGACGGGCGGGTCACGGGGACTCCGGAACCGTTGAGGGTCGTCGTCTAAACTGCGTGACCGTGCAGGTGGAGGCGTGAGCGAGACGAAGGGACGGCACTCGGCCGACCCGGTGATCGCTGCGCCCGTCCGCCGCACGCGCCGCCGGAGGTCCCGGGCGAACGGCGGACTCGTCGTCGTCGCGCTCACCCTGAGTGTCGGACTCGGGCTCACGCTCTTCGCGACCGGGCCGCACATCGACGCACTCGCCCTGCTGAGCACGCCGCAGGAGAGCGCCGGGCACGACCCGGGCGCGCATCCGGCGCAGACCGGCCCGTCGTCGCGACCGACCCCGGATGCGGCGCCCACGCCGGCGACGGCCGTCCCGCAAGACCCTGCGGTCGCAGCGCCGCCGGCGCCTGCCGTCACCCCGGCGCCGGCCGCTCCCCCGCCGGCCGCGGCCGTTCCGGCTCCGGCTCCCGCTCCCGCCCCTGCCCCCGCTCCGCCCGCAGCGGGCAAGAGCGGGTCGGCTCCGGGGCACACCAAGTCACCGCATCCGTGAGCCGGGGCCCCGCCTCCCGGCCACCAGGTCGTCGCCCAGCGCGTCCACCGGTCCGACGATCACCGACTCCAGGCGGCGCACGACGTCGAGGTAGTCGCCCGTCCAGATGATCCGGACGGCCCGCGCGACGATGTGGCCGGAGGCGTCGCCGAGGTCGTCCGCGACGACGTCGGCCAGCCGGTGGCGGTCCTCCGGATCGGACGGCGTTGGCGCGGGGAGCGGTTCGCGCGCGACCAGGCTCGACGCCAGCTGCTCGTACCAGCCGTCGAGCCGCGTGAGGGAGCCCTCCAGCGACCGGCGGGCTCCCTCGCGCTCGTCGCCCGCGGCCTCCTGCCGGCGCCAGAGGTCGAGGATGGCGTCGCTCGCCAGCCGGACCCCGGCGACGCCGCCGACCGACGCCGACACCTCCGCGAGCGGACGCTGCTTGCTCCCGCGCTCGCCCAGGTAGGTGCGGAACGCGTCGTCCAGCCGTCGTGCGGCGGCGGCCGCCCGGAGCGCCTGCTGCCGGGGCTCCGGATGCTCCTCCGCGTTCGTCTCGCACCGTGCCAGCCCGTAGGCGACGGTCGCGCCGAGGTAGCGCACGCTCTCCCGGTACGCCTCCGCCAGCGCCTGCCGGAGCGACGCGGCCGCCCCGCGCGGCCAGAACAGCAGCCCGACGACCAGGCTCACGGCGCAGCCGAGCGCGATGTCCTCGATGCGGATCAGGCCGACCGTCCAGCCGGACGGCGCGATGAGGTTGAACAGCAGCACCAGCAGGATCGTGAACGCCGCCTGCCCCGCGGCGAACGAGATCGCGGCGGGCGCGATGCCCGCCACGAGGATGGCGATCGGGAGCAGCACCCAGATCACGACACGGTTGTCGCCGATGGCGAGCATCGCGAGCGCGCCGACCAGCACTCCGACCGCGGTGCCGATCACGCCGCGCAGCACGGTCTGGCCGGTGCTCAGCGCGTTCGAGCGCAGCACGGAGAGCGTGCCGAGCACGACCCAGAACGAGTGCTGCACGCCGGTGAGGTTGGCCAGCGCCACAGCCAGCCCGAGCGCGATGGCGCCGCGGATGCTGTTGCGCAGCCACACCGAGTTCCAGCCGATGAACCCGCTCGCGCGCTCGGCGGCGGCGGCGACGGGACCGGCCAGGTCGCCGGGCTGCCGCCCCACGAGGCGCTGCCACCAGGTGCGGCGCTCCGCGCGCGCCGTGAGCGCGATGTTCCCGGCCACGGTCTCGACCGCCTGGGCGAGCTCCTGCGCGCGGAAACCCGGGTCGAGCGCGGTCACGATGTCGTCGGCGACCCGGCGTCCGCCGTCCGGGTCGGGGGCGACCGGGAGCGCCATCGTGGCGGCCTCCACGCCGGTGCGCGCCTCCACCAGGAGGGTGAGCGCGGTGTCCAGGGCGGCGGGGTCGCCGCCGTGCTGCGCGAGGAGGGTCGCGCCCTCCTCCAGCACCGCCGCCGACGTGCTCTTCACCTCGAACGCGGCGACGTGGACGGGACCGTGGATCGCCGCGGTGATCTTGACGTGGTCGAACTGCGCGATCACGGAGTTCAGCCAGTTCAGCTCGTCCACCAGCCGGACGATCGTCCGCGCCGACGTGCTGAGGCCGGTCGGCCGGTACGGGGTGCGCAGGAACGCGGTGTGCAGGGCGTCGACCGCGGCGTCGGCCGCCGCGACGGCGCGGTCGCGCTCGGCCGCGAGGTCGGGGCTGCCCGCGCGGAGCATCGCCGCGGCCTCCGCGCGCAGCCGCGTCGCGAGCGCCCGGCAGGCGTCGACGGCGGGCGTGCGCAGCGGCTCCCGCGCGGGCGCCGGCCAGAGCGCGACGATCGCGACGACCGCGACGACGGAGGCGATCCCCCAGCCGAGCAGCCGCGGTCCGATCGAGCCGACGGTCCCGGGAAGCGTGACCGGCAGGATGAACGCCAGCAGCAGCGAGGTGCTCGCCGAGGCCGTGACCGAGCTCACCGAGCCCGCGAAGAGCACGGCGAACGCCACCACGGCCATCGCGACCGCGGAGAGCCAGACCGGGCGCGACGCGAGCGTGCCGAGGCAGACGAGCACCGCGCCCGCCACCGCGAGCGCCAGCTGGGCCTGCACCCGGTCGACCAGCGGCCCGCTGAAGTCGACGAGCAGCAGCATCGCGAACGATCCGAACGCCGCGAACGTGGCGACCTGCCCGTCGTGGAGGATGAGGCTCCCGAACGCGAACAACAGGGGCATGACGATCGCGGCACGGCCGGCCCGGCGCAGGGCGGCGAAGTCGGGGTCGTGTCGCCTCAGCCAGTCCGCCGCACGCATCAACCCTCCTCGCTCGTCACCGCACACCCTAGCCCGGTGCGCACCCGCCCGCGGAGTGGTGGGGGTCAGCGGTCGGAGCCCGCCTCGCCGCCGCCGCCCGGCTGGTTGGTCTGCGAGCCGGCCGCCGGCGGCAGGGGGGCCGGCGTGGGAGCAGGCTGGTGGTGCGAGGGGGCCTGCTTCTGCGTGGACGACGCGCCGGAGGCTCCCTGATCGTCGCCCTGACCTCCGCCGCCGCCCTGGCCCTGGCCCGACCCGCTGCTCGTGCCTCCGCTGCGGCCGGGGTCGGCGCCGGCGGCGCCCGCTCCGCCCACGCCGGCGTGCGACTCCGCGCCGAGCTGGGCTCCGGACGCGGGCTGCTCCTGCGCCGCCGTCGATGGCGGCGCAGCGTGGCTCCCGTGGGCGTCGCCGGCCCCGGCCGACGCCGAGCCGCGGTGGTCTCCCCCGTTGCGCGGCGACGGCGTCGGCTCGTTCGCCTCGTCATGCCGCGCTGCGGGCGGGGCGGGCGTCGGACGCGCGGGACGCCCGACGAGCTTCCCCAGGCTGGAGATCGCGTCGCCGACGACCGCGTGGAACGCGGGGCTCGCCGCGGCGGCGGACGCTCCCCCGGCCAGCGCCGCGGCCAGGAGCACCACAGTGGTCGTCCGCGTGCCGTGGCGGGCGAACCACGACGCGCGCGCCGGGCGGCGGCCGGACATCAGCCGCACCACGTCGCGCGAGGGCGCGGGCGGCTCCGCGGCGGCGGTCGCCTTCAGCTCGTCGAGGAGGGCGGCGAGCGCCGCGTCGTCCTCCAGGCCGGCCTCCTGAAGGAGGCGCAGCACCGGGTCGTCGGCAGGATCCGCGGTCATCGCACCTCCTCCGGTTCCCGGCCGGCGTCCACCAGCGCGGCCGCCTGGTCGTCACCCGCGACCTCCCGGCGCAGCGCGAGCAGGGCCCGGCGCTGGAGCTGCTTGACCGCGCCGGGGCTGCGGCCCATGATCCCGGCGACCTCCTCGATGCTGAGCTCGGCCAGGATGCGCAGCGCGATGACATCGCGGTGCTCGGGGGTCAGCCGGCTCAGCAGCTCGGCGACGCCGGTGTCGCCGTACACGACGTCGTCCTCGGCGGACGGCGTGCTGCGGGTGTCGGTGAGCGGGTCGTAGGCGACGGCGGCCGGGACGCGGGAGCGCCTCCGGTGGTGGTCGACCACCCGGGCGTGCGCGATGGTGAAGAGGAGGGCGCGGAGGCCGTCCCGCCCTCCGGAGAGCGACTCCAGCCGCGGGTAGAGCGCGACGAAGACGTCCTGCGTCACGGCCTCCGGATCGTCCACGCCCTGCGAGCGGAGGTAGGCCAGCAGCGACGCCGCGTGGGTCCGGTAGGCGTCGGTGAACAGCGCGGCGGTACCGCCGGTGTCGCGGTGCGCGCGCTCCTTCACGGGCCGGGCCTCACGCGGCCACTCTAGCGGGACCAGCCACTCCGACGGGAGGAGGCCGACCGCGGAGCGCAGCGCGATGCCACCATCACCACCGCCCGCCGCGAGAACCCGAGCCCGCGGCAGGCAGTGGTCCATCGTCTAGGCCTTCCGCGCGCCGTACGACGCCCCGGCCGGGCCGGTCGGGACCCGCGCGCCCCGGGGGGTTGGCGCAGCGGTTCCCTCCGGCCCGACCGGGACTTCCGGGAAGCGGACGCCGGCCGGGGCGGTGACACGGGCACGATGGGCGGCGGACTTCACGGGGACGACCGAAGTCGCACAGCACGCCGCGATGGCACCCGTCCCCTGTGCCGGCTCCGCGGGGGCGGCGGAGACGGAGGTGGGGACGGGGGTCGTGAGGGGCATCCGGGTCCTTCCTGATATCCGGGGAAGGCCGACGCCCTCGGTGACTTAATCGCCGGGAGGAGCGAAAGGTTACGCGGGAGCGGAGGATTTCCGCAGGGGCCATGATCAGGGCAGCGCGCGCCGACGGACAGCACCCCAGAAGGAGGTCGGCCAGCTCCCGAAGCTCACAGCGGCGATCGAGGGGAACGGATCCCTATCCTGACAGGATGAGCGTCCTGCCGCCTCCGCCGCCGCCCGGCTGGTATCCCGACCCGACCCCCGCGCCGTCGTACCGCTGGTGGAGCGGCGGGTCGTGGACGGGGTACACCTGGCCGGTCGGTGCTCAGGCCTCGGCGGCGTCGCACGGGGGGTCCGTGCAGACGGTCTCCGCCGCGTCCTCCGGCTCCCCGCGCCGCACCAAGTGGCTGGGCCGCTGGGGAGGCTGGCTGATCGTCGCGGGCAGCGCCGCGGTGTGGCTGTGGCTGTTCGGCCTCAGCCTCCTGTTCTCCGCGCTCGCCCCGCACGCGCACGACGGCGCGCCGCCGGTCCTCTCGCCGTACCTGCTGGTGACCGGCAGCGGCACCGCGGCCGCCGCGATCTTCTACACGATGGCCTACAAGCTGCGGCCGGAGGACCGGCTCAGCGTTCCGCGCCTCGTCACGGTCGCGCTGCTCGGCGGCGCCGTCGCGACTCTGCTGGTGCTGCCGGTCGAGGGCCTCATCGACATCGCGGCAGGTGGGTCCTCGCTGCATCCCAGCCTCGCCGTGCTGGCCTGCGCCGGTCTCGTGGAGGAGCTGGCCAAGATGCTCTGCGCGGTGCTGCTCTGCCTGCGGCTGCCGGTCAAGAACGCCCGGATCGGGCTGTTCGTCGGCGGCGCGGTGGGCCTCGGCTTCAGCGTCATCGAGAACCTCGGCTACCTCCAGCAGTCGTTCGCGCTCGGGCAGGCCGACGGCGCAGGGCTCGGCCTGTTCATCACCACGACGGCGGCCCGCCAGCTCAGCGGACCGTTCCTCCATCCGGTGTTCTCCGCGCTGCTCGGCGCGGCGGTGTTCGGCGCGGCGCGCGGCGGGCGGTTCCGGATCACGTTCGGCGTGGCGGCCGCATACCTCGGTGTGGCCGCCGCGCACGGGCTGTTCGACGCGCTGCAGTGGACGGCGAGCGTGCGCGCGCTCGGCCCGGCGAGCGGGCTCCTCGTGGTGCTGCTCTCGCTGGTGTTCGCTGTGGGGAGCGGCCTCACCTGGCTGTACGTGGTGCGGCGTGTGCGGAGGAGGGAGGCCGCCGCCGCGGCCTAGGAGCGCGTCGGTCCCCGCCCGACGGGACGGGGACCGACGCGCCCGGAACTCAGTGCTTCAGGGTCGCGTGGTGCGTGAGCGGCGCCACCGGCAGCGTCGGGCCGACCGGGTGGTCGGCGACCGGTGCGCTGCCCCCGGAGGCGCCCGTCTTCGCGGCCGCCGGCGCGAGGCCCGCCGCAGGGAGGAGCGGGGCGATCACCGAGAAGACCTCGTCGCAACTCGTCAGCCCTGCGACGCTCGGGTTCAGCGCGGTGGTGCCGCCGATCAGGGTGACGTCATTCGCGCCCAGGAAGAAGATGTCGTCCAGGGTCCGCTGCGGCACGCACGTGGCGGTGGTGATGAACAGCGGCGACGAGGACTTGCCCGCCCAGGCCGACGCGCTCAGCGCGTCGGGGAAGTTCATCCCGTTCGCCAGGATGACGCGGCTGCTGTTGGTGAAGGCGCCCTCGACCACCTGCTGGGAGGAGTCGAACCGGTTGGCGCCCGCGAGGTGCGTCACCGTCCCGAAGCGGGCGAAGTCCGCCACCAGGGAGGGCGACATGACGCTCGAACCTCCGATGATGACGATCTTCGTCGTGCCGAGCGACTGCAGCAGGGAGGCCGTTGCCTGGTCGACGGCTGTGGCGGCGCTGTTCACCAGCAGCAGCGGAGCGTGCAGGCTGCCCGCCGCGCCGCCCGCGCTGAGCGAGTCGGGGAAGTTCCACCCGGTCGACACGTACACCGTCGGCGCCGTCGTGAAGGAGTGCCGGATCACGGCCTGGGAGGTCGCGAACCGGTCGGCCCCGTACACGCGCTGCACGTCGGGCGCCAGCGACTGGAGCGCGCCGAACACGCTGTCGCCGACGACCGCCGGGCCGCCCACCACAACGATGTGGGCCGGGTGCAGGCGCGTGATCTCCGCCGACACCGACGCCGGCAGGACGTCCTGACCGGTCAGCAGCAGCGGGCCGGAGTCCTGAGCCGCGGCGGGACCGCCCGAGAGCGCGTCCGGGAACGACAGCCCGTTGGCGACGTACACGGTGCCGACGGTGGACGGGTCGGGGTACGACGCCTTGGAGACCTCCACCGAGGTCGCGAACCGGTCGGCGCCGGAGGTCCGGTCGACCGTGACCACGCGGATCGTGTAGGTCTGCGTCACGCTGTCGTTGTAGCTGTCGGTCACCGTCACGCTGAAGGTGGAGGAGCCGGTCGTGGTCGGGGTGCCGGAGATCGTGTCGCCGTTCAGGCCGAGGCCGGCAGGCAGGGCGCCACTGGTGATCGCGAAGGTCGGGTTCGCTGCGTAGGCGGAGAGCTGCTGCGAATAAGGCTGCCCCGCCGCGGCGACGCCGGACGCGCTGCCGAGGACCGAGACCGGCTCGTACATCCCCCACAGGGTCGAGCCCGAGCCCGTGAAGATCGTGTTGCTGAACGGGTCGACCGACATGCCCAGCAGCGGGGTCGAGCCGGCGTCGAGCTGGAAGTGTGGGGAGCCGTCGACGGTGTCGATGGCGAGCAGAGACTGACCGTACTCCAGGTAAACGGACTGCGTGGTCGGGTCGATCGCCATCGTTCGGGTGCCCGATCCCGGCGTTCCGACGTTGATCCACGCGGCAGTCTGCGCCACGCCGTCCACCACATAGATCTTTTCGCTGCTCCCGCTGCCGAGGTAGGCCCTGTGGTGCGCGGCGTCGACCGCGATCGCCGAGGTGCCGGGCTGGGTCGCCACCGTTCCTGTGACGGTCCCGGTGGCCTCGTCGAGGATCGCCACCGTTCCGCTGGGGTCGGCGGTGTAGATCGTGCCGGAGGTGGCGTCGACGCCGATGAAGGTCGGGTTGCCGCTCACCGTGATCGGCGTGCCCTGGGCGAGCGTCGACTCGTCCACGCTGAGGACCGTGCCGGTGGTGCCCGTGGTCACGAGAACCTTGCCCGTCGTGCGGTCGACGGCGAGACGCTGGACGTTGCCGGAGAGCGGAACTGTGCCGGTGATCGTCACCGTGCGCTCGTCGATGCGGTACAGCTTCTTGCCCGCGGCGTCCAGCACCCAGACGAGAGCCTTGCTCGGGTCGGCAGCGAGGAGCGGGCTGGCCGCACCGGGGACGGGGACCGTCGCGGCGATGTTGCCCGAATACTCATCGACCACGTCGACGACTCCGTTGCGGCCGACGAAGACCCCGCCGGTGTACGGGTCGACGGCCGTGTCCGTCGCCACCCCGGCGAGGGAGGTCGTGAAGGCCGTGCTGAGGGTCTGGTTCCCCGGTCGCGCTGCCGCCGGCAGCGCGCCGGTGGCCAGCACGCCACCGGTGACGAGCGCGACGGCGGCGACGGCCGCGACCGCGCGCCGGCGTCGTCGGGGCGGCGTTGCGAGGGCATCCTGAGCGGGGAGGATGGAGGCAGTGCTTCTCTGCACGACGGTTCTCTTTCGGGTATGGCTCGTCAGTGACCCCCACGAGCATCCCGCTCAGTTAAAACCATTCGGCCGGTTTTCCCTCTACCCCAATACAGGGGACATCTCGCGACGGCCCTAGGATCGCCCCATGACCGCATTCGACGAGGCCGAACTGAGCGGCCTCCGGCGCGGGCTGACGGCTTTCTGCTACCAGCTCCTCGGCTCCCCGTTCGAGGCCGAGGACGCGGCGCAGGACGCCCTGGAGCGAAGCTGGCGCGCACGCGACACCTTCGACCCGGCCAAGGGGTCGCTCTCGACCTGGTGCTACCGGATCGCCCGCAACGTCTGCGTCGACCGGCTGCGGGAGGCGCCGCGGCGGCCCCTGCCGCGCGACCTCCAGGATCCCGGGCTGGAGGCCGGCGCCCCGCTGGTGCCCGCGCTCGACGTGCCGTGGCTGCTTCCGGCGCCGACCGGCTGGGCAGCGGTCTCGGACGTCGAGGGCCGCGCCGAGCGGCGCGAGGAGGTGCGGTTCGCGGTGACGGCGATGCTGCAGTACCTGTCCCCCGTGCAGCGCGGAGCGTTCGTCCTCCGCGACGTGATCGGGCTCAGCGCTGCCGAGACGGCCGCGGCGCTGGAGGTGTCGGTGGCGTCGGCGAACTCCGCGCTCCAGCGGGCGCGCACCGCGATCGCCGCCGGGGTCGAGCGTGCGAATCCGCCCGCGCCCGGGGCCGTCGAAGGCTACGCTCGCGCGATCGAGCTAGCCGACGTGAGCGCGCTGGCGTCCCTGGTCGCCGACGACCTGGTGTTCGAGATGCCGCCGGTGCCGGACTGGTCGATCGGTGTCGCGCCGTACCTGGCGTTCATGGAGCACCTGTTCTCGTGGCGCGGCGTCGAGTGGTCGACCACCCCGATCTCGGCAGGCGGCCAGCCGGGCTTCCTCCTCTACCGGGGCGCCGGGGAGGCGCGCGAGCCGCACACGCTCCAGCTCTTCGACGGGGACGCCGGCGGCGCGATCGGGCATGTGCTCGTGTACCGGCATCCCCGGCTGTTCGCCCTTTTCGAGGAGACCGCTGCAGCCGTGCGATGATTTCCGGCCCTCCCGCACGTATCCACTGATGACAGCGAGGCGCGGTGTCGGAGAGGACCATCATGGGAGAGCTGATCGTCGTGCAGTTCATCACGCTGGACGGGGTCGTGGAAGACCCGGACGGCAGCGGCGGCGCGCCGTTCGGCGGCTGGGCGATGCGGTTCGGGCCGCAGGGCGTCGCCGGGGACAAGTTCCGGCTCGGGGCGATCCTGGAGACGGGGACGCTGCTGTTCGGCCGCCGCACCTGGGAGCACTTCAGCACGCTGTGGCCGGCGCGCGACGACGACTTCTCGCGGTCGATGAACCGCGCGGCGAAAGCGGTCGTGAGCGGCAGCCCGGTGGAGGTCGCGCGCTGGTCGAACACCGAGCAGGTGGCGGGGTCCCTGGAGGACTGGCTGGAGGGGACACTGCCGGAGCGCGACGTGGTCGTCATCGGCAGCGGCACCCTGCTCGGCCCGCTGGCCGCGGCCGATCGGGTGGACGAGTACCGGCTGCTGACCTTCCCGACGGCGGTCGGCGCGGGGCGGCGGCTGTTCCCGGACGGGGCCCTCCTCACGCTGACCTCGTCGGAGCAGGTGGGGCCCGCGAGCCTGACGCGGTACCGGAGGGCGTGACGGAGGGGGCTGCCCGCCGGACCCGCCGGCGCCGTAGATTCTGCACATGGCCGCGACCCCCCTCCCCTCGTCCGGCGAGCCCCCGCTCGACGGGCCGAAGACCTGCGACGCCACCGGGATGATCGACATCCACCGGCTCTACCGGCACGCTTTCGGCGAGGCGGGCGGCCTGGTGGACGGCGTGGCCGACGGCGACAGCGCCCACGCCGACGTCGTCGCGTCCCAGCTCGACCTCATCTCCGTCTCCCTGCACGCCCACCACGAGGGCGAGGACGCGAAGCTGTGGCCGGCGATCGACGCGCGCGCGCCGTCGTGCGCCCTCCACGTCGAGCGGATGAAGCGGCAGCACGCGGCGATGCTCGTGCAGCTGACCGCGCTCGACGCCGCGCTGCCCGGCTGGCGCACGGCTCCGGGAGCCACGACCGTCGAGCCGGTGCGGTCCGCGCTCGCGGGGATCAACGCCGCGCTCGCCGAGCACCTCCCCGACGAAGAGGCGAACATCGTCCCGGTCATGGAGCACGTGGTCACGAAGGACGAGGAGAAGTGGTTCGCCGACCACGGCCGCCGCAGCACCCCGAAGGGCCAGCAGTGGAACATGCTGGGCGCGATCCTCGCGGCGCAGCCGGACGGCGGCGACGTGTGGATGAGGAAGAACCTGCCCGCGCCGGTCGTCCTGATCTGGCGCTGGGTGGGTCGCCCGCGCTACCGGCGTTACCGCGCGGCGCTGGAGGGCCGGTCGCCGTCCGCGTCCGCCCGCTGAGCGAACGCGATCAGCCGCTGCTGCGACTCCGCATAGGAGGTCGCGACCGGCACGTCGCGCCCGTCGCGCACCGCCTCGGCGGCATCCACCGCCGCGTCGATCGCCACCCGGTACGGCAGCGAGCCGGTGCTGACCCGGCGGACGCCGAGCACCTGGAGGTCGTCCAGGCCGAGCCCGGGGACGACCAGGACGTTCAGTGGCAGCGGGACGGCGGCGGCGAGCCGCTCGATGGTGGCGGGATCGGTGACGCCCGGCACGAAGATCCCGTCCGCGCCCGCATCGGCATAGGTCGCGGCCCTGGCCGCGACCGCCTCCACCGTGTCGTCCTCGTGGAACCAGTAGGAGTCGACGCGCGCGTTGACGAACACTCCGGGAGCCTCCCGCTTGACGGCCGCGATCTTGGCCGCGGGGACGGCCGGGTCGACAAGACGCCCGTCCGCGGAGTCCTCCAGGTTCACGCCGACCACCCCGTCCGCGGCGAGCGCGGCCACGAAGGCGGCCACCGCTGACGGATCGTCGCTGTAGCCGTCCTCGATGTCGGCGGTGAGGAAGACGTCGAGCGTGGCGATCCTGCGGACGAGCTCGACGGTGGCGTCCCGGCTGGCGCTGCCGGCGTCGGGGCGCCCGGCGGACGCGTTGACGCCGAAGCTCGTCGTGCCGACGGCGGGGAAGCCGGCGGCGGCGAAGGCGATGGCGCTGCCCGCGTCCCACGCGTTCGGGAGCAGGAGCGGCTGGTCGCCGTGGTGCAGGTCTCGGAACGCGGCGAGGTCGCGGACGGTCATGGGTGGGGCTCCCCTCGTTGGGTGGGAGGGTACTCCGGTGGGAGGCGGCCCGTCATGGTTCCCCCCGCCCGAGCTCTCTCCTGTGTCGGCGCCATCCCAGTTGGGCGGCGACCGCGGCTCGGAGGCTGAGTCGCGCGCGGGGCGCTCGGACGGGTTCAGTCACCGAGCGCCCCGCGACCCGCGGATCCGGCCCGTCGTTCAGCGCGCCGCCGCCCGCAGCGCCCGCAGCGTCGCCGCGATCCCCTCCTCGACCGGCGTCGCCGCTACGCCGAAGGCGCTCTCGAACGCGGTCGAGTCGAAGAGGTACGGCGCTTCGTACTGGTAGGCCATCTCCAGCGTCTCGCGGGCCGGCGTGCTGAAGAGGGCGCCGATCCGGAGGGTGGCGCGGCCGATGACCTTCACGCGTGCGGTGGGGCCTGCGGCGAGGCGGAGGTACTCGCGGCCGGTCAGCGCCGGTGCGGTCGGCAGGTGCCAGGTGCGGCCCCGCGCGGCCGGGTCCGTGCCCAGCACGGCGAGCGCCGCACCGACGTCGGGCGTGTAGGTGAGCGAGTGCGGCTGGTCGGCGTCCACGAGCCAGGAGCCCGCCTTGCCGCGGGCGATCGGGGCGAGGCCGAACAGGTCGAAGGCGCTCGTGTCGGCGCCCGGGCCGTAGAAGTCGGCGCTGCGGCCGATCGTCACATCGAGCCCGCGCGCGGCGGCCGCGTCCAGCGCGTGCACGACGTCGGCGCGGATCGCGCCCTTGCGGCTGTTGGGGCGCAGCGCAGTCTGCTCGGTCATCGGGCCGCGCAGCTCGCCGTACGCGTACACGTTGTCGAGGTACACCAGGCGGACCCCGTTCTCGAGCGCGGCGTCCACCACGTTCCGCGCGATGACCGGCCACTGCTGCGCCCACACCCGCGCCGAGTACGCCGGGGCTACGACCAGGTACGCGACCTCCGCGCCGTCCAGCACCCGCGCCACGTCGGCGGCGTCGAGGAGGTCGGCGGTGGCGGACGTCGCGCCGTCGACCGCCGAGGGGCGGCGTCCGACCGAGACCGGGGACCGCCCGGCCCGGACGAGCGCGCGCACGGTCTCCCGGCCGGCCACGCCGTTGCCGCCCAGGACGACGTGACGGTCGGCGCTCATCCGGAGTCCTCTCGTTGGGGTCAGGACCAACCTAGAGCCGCGCGCGCCTCCGTGTCAGGTCACAGCCGCAGCCGCACCACGAACCCGAGGAACCCCAGCACCGGCACGGCGAGCACCGACGCGACCGCGATCACCGTGCGCACGACCTCGAATCGAAGCGCGTGCCGCAGCCCGACGACGGCGAGCACCCCGATCAGCCCGCCGACGCAGTTCAGGATGACGTCGTCGATGTCGGACGCCCCGACGGCGAGCACCCACTGCAGGATCTCCACGGCCACGCTCACGGCCGCGACGACCAGCAGGTTCGACCACAGTCGCGCCCTGCGCCGCAGGAACGTCAGATACGCGCCGAGCGGCACGAAGGCGAGGACGTTCCCGGCGAGATTCGCGAACGCGAACCGCCGCACGCCCGCGGGGCCGTCGAGGTAGTTCCCGATGCTCGCGAACGGGATCAGGTTGAGCGACCGCTCGGAGCCGGGCACCCGCGAGAACAGCAGCAGCTTCGCCAGGAACACCAGGTAGAGGGCGAACGCCACCCAGATGACGGCGGACTCCACCCTCGCCCGTGTCGTCGAGGGCGGAGTGTCGGTGAGCGGCTGGCTGGGCACGGGAGGACGCTAGCGCGCCGACCTTTCCACCGGCTGCACGGACGCCTCACGGCGTGGCGGTCGGGACCGGCGTCGGCGTCGCCGTGGGCGCCGGGGTGTCGGTCGGCTGCGGCGCCGGTGTCCCCGTCGGAGCAGGCGCGGGAGCCGGCCCGGGATTCGCGGTCGGGCCCGGGGTGCTGCCCGGCGCTCCCGAGGCGGTGGGCGCAGGCGAGCGAGCAGGCGCCGGCACCGAGGTCGCTCCACCGCCCGGCACCTGAACGGCGGCCGGATCGCGGGCGATGATGTCCTTCAGCTCCTGCTCGAAGACGAGCAACTGCGATTGCACCGCCGAGAGCCCGAGTCCCTGGAGGTTGTGCGAGAAGGCCATGATCTTCGCCCAGAGCGCGGCGATCCGGCTCATCGTCGCGGCGTCGGGCCGGCTGCTCACCGTCAGCACCAGCTGGTTCGCCAGCGCGGCGGTCACGCAGTCGACGCAGCCGTAGTTGGCTGCCACCGCCAGGTTCTGCGGCACCACGACGTGCGTCTCTCCGACGAGGATCACCACCTGGAACGCCACGCCGACGGTCGTGCAGCCGGAGCAGTGCGCGAACGCGTACGCGGAGTTGGTGTTCAGAGCCGACTGGCCGCCGGTCACCCACACCAGCGCGAAGGCGACGTCGTACAGCGTGGACCCGTTCGTGGTGTTCACCGCGAGCGCCTGGTTGTCGCCGGGGCGCGGCGGGGCGGGCTTGGTGAACGGGAAGACCCAGGACGGCGACCGGCCGTCGCGCGGGACCAGGACCATCGCGAGCTGCGGATGGTCGGCGGTCGGCCGGGCGCCGCCGCCTGGCCAGATCGTCTGCACGGCTCCCGTCGTACCGGCGGTGAGCCGGCCGGGCTGGAGGGTCGCCGGCGCGAGGATGTCGGTGAGCGTGCCGCGCTCGTAGGGCTGGATGGGGCGATACGTCTGCGGCGCCGGCCACCAGGCGAAGGCGAGGCCGCCGATCATCGCCAGCACGAGCGCGGCCGCGACACCGCGGCGCACCGGCCTCCCGCGCGTGCCCGTCCAGAGCCGCACGAGGCCCGTCCGGGCGAGCCGGAACAGGATGTAGAGGGTGCCCAGGATCGGCAGGGCCGTCGCGAACATGAGGACGAGCTGCGCCGCCCCCGCCGCCAGGTCGCCGCGGCCGGACACCACGGCGAGCACGTGGGCCCGCTCCGCCAGCGCGGCCCAGGCCGTGGCGAGCACGCGGGGCAGCGTCAGCACCATCGCCACCAGCGAGAACAGCAGCATCGGGACGACGACGAGCACCCAGACGCTGACGACGGCCCGCGCCCACGGCCGGAGCGTCCGGGACTCCGGGCGGCGCCAGCGCCACGGCAGGAGGCCGAGCAGGGTCGGCCCGATGCGCTGGAAGAGGTCCGGCACACCGGTCAGGTCCGCCAGCACGTGATACCCGTCGAACCGGACGGTCGGCAGCAGCTGGTGGACCATCTGCAGGAGCTGCGTGAGCACGACGAGCAGCAGCGCATCCCAGCGGGTGGCGAACCAGACGCCGACGATGGCGACGGCGACGATCGCGTTGAAGTAGAGGCCGCCGAGGTCGGTGCGGACGCGGCCGAGCCGGCCGAGCCGGTACGAGTCGGTGACGTCGGTGAAGAACGCCGGCCAGAACAGGTAGAGGCCCATCCCCATCCGGCCGGGGGTGGCGCCGCCGTACCGCGCCGCCGCCGCGTGGCCGAACTCGTGGAAGCCCGCCGACAGCACGGTCACGGCGACGATGAGCAGCAGGACGCCCGGGTCCTGGAACGCGTGGTACGTCGCCGACGCCAGGCCCTGCACCAGCAGCAGCCACCAGCACGCCGCCACGAACAGGCAGATCACCGGCACGACGACGAGTGGATGGAACAGCCGGGCGAACGGCCCGGTGAGCCGCCGGGTGCGGTCGGGATCGGTGATCTCCTTCCGCAGCCGCAGCCCGAGCAGCGGGGACGATCGCTTGACCTCCGGCTCGCGGCCGTCCGCGCGGGTGAGGAGGCCCAGCGGGCGGAGTGAGGAGTCGACCAGGTGCGCGACGTCGCCGGGGCCGACGGCGCGGCCCACCCGCTCGCTGACGCGTTCCGCGATCAGGCCGAGGTCGCTCGTGCCGTCGACCTCGTCGAGGATCGCGAACAGCAGCGGCGTGAGCTGGAGGACCTGACCGTCGCCGCGGCGGGCGAGCGACGGCGGCTCGCGGTACCCGGAACCGCGCATGGCGCCGATCAGCTGGACGCCCTCGGCGCGGGCGGGCACCTCCGTGGAGCGGTCGACGCTCTCCCCCGGCGGCTTCGATGCGATGGTCACAGCGGTGCGTTACGGCTGCGCCGGCGGCTGTCCGATGGTCGACTGCTGGCCCGCGGTCGCGTCCGCCGAGCCGGTGATGGTCTGGTCGATCGCGGCGTCCTGGTGCGAGACGGCGGCGGCCTGGCTGTCGATCGAGCCGATGTTGGCGGCCACGCTGGCGTCGATCGGCGCCGCGACGTTCGCGTTGGCGGCGACCGCGCCGTTGATCGGGGCCGCGATGTGCGCGTCGGCGGCGGCGTTGATGTTCACGTTGAGGAGATTGCCGTCCGTGATCGAGCCGGGGGTGGCGGTCGGCTGCGGAGGCGCCGGGGTCGTGTCGGCCGTGGGAGCCATCTCGCTCACCTGGTGCGAGTTGGCGACCGCGTCCGCCGCGATGCCCTGGTGGATGCCCGCGCTCTGGTCGGCGCCCGCGACGGCCGTCGAGCCGGCCGAGAGCACGTTCGCGCCGGCGGACGCCTCGATGGGCGCGGCGACGTTGGCGTTGGCGGCGACGCCGAGGTCGACCGGGGCGACCAGCCCGAGCCCGAGGTTCAGGTCGGCGTTGAGGTCGAGGATGGAGGCCACCTCCTTGTCGGGAAGCGGCGTTGCGGCCTCCGCCGCGAGCTCCTCTGCGGAGAGCGGCTGCGGGTCGGGCATGCTGTCGTCGTTCATGGGAGGTGTCCTCTCGCGGCGCGCGGCGCGCCGATCCCTGCGGACGGTACGTGCGCCGGCCGTCCGCGGGAAGACCGTTTTCCTCGGGCGTCGGCTGTGGTATGCGCAGGCCCACGCGCGTCCGCGGGTGGCTCCCTATCGTGAGGCGACCTGGACCGCGAAGAGCCTCCCGGCATCCGGGTCCCGCCGCAGCGCCGCCTCGTCGTACCCCTCGGCAGAGGTCGTGATGTACAGCGTCGCGAGGTCCGGTCCGCCGAAGCAGCAGCTCGACACCTGCGCGGCCGCGACCTCCACGCGGGCGAGCAGCCGGCCTCCGGTGTCGTAGCGCTGCACGGCGCCGCCGCCCCACAGCGCGACCCAGAGGCAGCCGTCTGCGTCGACGCACATCCCGTCCGGGGCGCCCTGGTCGGGTGAGATGCGGATGACGACCTCGCCGTCGCCCAGCCCGTCGTCGGCGACGGTGAAGCGGCGGACCGTCCGGGTCGGAGTGTCGATGTAGAAGAGGGTGCCGCCGTCCGGCGTCCAGGCCAGGCCGTTGGAGATGGTCGCGCCGTCGAGCATCAGCCGCGGGCGGTCGCTGTCGAGCCGGTAGAGCGCGCCGGCGCCCGGGGTCTTGTCGTACGCCATCGTGCCCGCCCAGAACCGGCCGAGCGGGTCGAGCTTGCCGTCGTTCATCCGGCGGCGGACGCCGTCGTCGGGCAGGACGTCGGCGATCGGGGTGAGGATGCCGGCCCGGTCGAGCCGGTGGAAGCCGGCGCCGGCCGCGACCAGCCAGCCGCCGTCCGCGTCGGCGAGGTCGGGGACAATGGCGCCGACGGCCATCCCGAGCTCGAAGGGCGGCTGCTCCACGAGCCCGCCGGCCTGGGGCGTCGCCCGGCGGACGACCCCGCGGTACTGGTCGACCCAGAGCAGGGTGCCGTCGCGGTCGTCCCAGAGCGGCCCCTCGGCGTGCTCGGCCGCGGCCGCCACCGCGACCTGCGCGTGCAGGACCTGCGGCCCCGTCACCGGGCCGCCCGCTCGTGCGCAAGGCTCGGGATCTGGGTGGCGAACTTGCCGCCGGACACGTCGATGAGCGCGCCGGTGAGGTAACCGGCATAGTCGCTCGCGAGGAAGCAGACCAGGTCGGCGACGTCCTCCGGGCGCTCCCAGCGGCGCAGCGACAGGGTGTCGAGCAGGCGGCTCTGGCGGGCCTCCGGGAGGTCGGCGAAGCCGTTCATGGCCGTGGGGATCATCCCGGGCGCGTAGGCGTTGACGGTGATGTTCCACGGCCCGAGCTCGGAGGCGAGCACGCGCGTGAACTGCACGACCGCGGCCTTGGACGCGCCGTAGGCCGCCGCGCCGACGCTCGGGATGATCGCCGCGAAGGAGGCGGCGTTGACGATCCGCCCGCGCCCGGCCCGCTTCATCGCCGGGATCACCGCCTGCGACAGCGCGAACACCCCGAACACGTTCACGTCGAAGCACGTCCGCCAGCGCTCGGGGTCGAGCGTCTCGACCTCGCCCTCCACGTTCACGCCGGCGTTGTTCACGAGGACGTCGATGCGGCCGAACTCGCTCTCGACAGCCTCGATCGCGGCGCGGACGGACGCGGTGTCGGTGACGTCGCAGCGGATCGTGCGCGCGAGCCCCTCCACGGCGTCGTCGAAGGCGAGGTCGAGGGCGACGACGGTGGCGTTCTCGGCGGCGAACCGCTCCACGAGCCCGCGCCCGATGCCGCGGCCTCCCCCGCTGACGACGACGACCTGCCCGGCGAAGTCGATGAGCATGTGACCTCCAATAGTCATACTATTGACGACATCGTAGCGAGGTGAGAGGAGGTCCGCGATGGGTTCACCCGCGGACGGGCGCGTGGTGTGGATCACCGGCGCGGGCAGCGGCATCGGCCGGGCCACGGCGATCGAGGCGGCGCAGGCGGGCTGGCGGGTGGCGCTCACCGGTCGCCGTGCCTCGGCGCTGGAGGAGACCGCGGCGGCGGTGCGGGAGGCGGGCGGCTCGGCGCTGATCGTGCCGGGCGACGCGACCTCCGACGACGTCATCCGGGACGCCCTCGACCGGATCACCGCCGCCTGGGGCCGGCTCGACGCGCTCGTGCTCGCCGCCGGCCTGAACGCGCCGCAGCGCCGGTGGGCCGACCACGACCTCCCCACCTTCGATGAGATCGTCCGCGTCAACCTCACCGGCCCGGCGCACCTGGTCACGGCCGCGCTGCCGCTGCTGCGCGCGTCGCACGGCGTGGTCGTGTTCGTGTCGTCGTACTCGGCGTGGGCGTTCAGCCCGATCGCGGGCGTCGCCTACAGCGCGTCCAAGTCCGGGCTGTCCGCGCTGAGCCGCACCCTCAACGCGCAGGAGGCCGCGTCCGGCGTCCGGTCGTGCCACCTCTGCCCCGGCGACGTGAACACCGGCTTCCTCGGCCACCGCCCGCAGGTGCCGTCTGACGACGCCCGCGCGGTGATGCTGCAGCCGGCGGACGTGGCGCGCAGCATCCGGTTCGTCCTGGAGGCGCCGGCGCACGTGCGGTTCGACGAGCTGGTGGTGTCGCCGGTGTCGCAGACGTGAGCGAGGCCCCGGTGGACGGCGGGCGGGCCTACCGCCGCGTCCTCGACCGGCTCGGCCGCGCGATCATCGCCGGCGACCTCCCGGCCGGCCGCGTGGTGAACGTCGAGTGGGCGATGGAGCAGACCGGCGCCTCCCGCGGTGTCGTGCGCGAGGCGACGCGCGTGCTGGTCTCCCTCGGCCTCCTGGTCGCCCGCCAGCGGGTCGGCCTGACGGTGACCGCGAGCGAGGGCTGGGACGCCCTGGACGGCGACGTGGTGCGTTGGCGCCTCGACTCGCCGGACCACGACGCGCAGATCGCGGAGCTCCTCGACCTCCGCCTCGCCGTCGAGCCGGCGGCGGCCCGGGCCGCGGCGACGCGGCGCACTCCCGAGCAGGCGGCGACGCTGGTCGCCGCCGCGCGCGACCTGGAGGTTGCGGCCGCGCGCCGGGACGCCGCGGCGTTCTTCGAGGCGGATGCGGCGTTCCACAGCGGTGTGATCGCGGCGAGCGGCAACCGGATGTTCGTGCGCCTGCAGGCGGTGCTGCGGGAGGCGCTGCGCGAGCGGACGCCGCACGCGCCGGTGCGCTGGCGGGACGCGCCGGCCGATGCGCGGCTGCACGCGGAGGTCGCGGCGGCCATCGAGGGCCGGGAGGCCGCGGTGGCGGAGGAGGTCATGGGTCGGATCGTGCGCGGGGACTGACGCGCGCATGCGACGGCCCCGGCATCCTCAGGACACCGGGGCCGTCGTCACGCTCCGCTACGTGAGCGCTGCGATCTCTACTTGAGCGCGGCAATAATGGCGTTCACGTCCGGCGTCCCCCACCCGGTCGGGCGGTCCCAGCCCGCCGTCGCCGAGTAGCCTCCGCTGTACGTCGGGGTCGTGTTGCTGCCGACCGTCACGTCGTAGAGCAGGCCCTTCGACGCCCAACTCTGCGCCTGCTCGCCGACGTTGCCGACCGTGTGCCCGACCGCCTGGATGGTGTCGGCGGTCAGCGCAGCCCACTGCGGCGAGCCCGCCGACGTGCCTCCGAAGAAGTAGAGGCCGTTGTTCTCGCCGCCGAGGAACCCGAGGTACGTGAGCACGCCGGTGTAGACGCTCGCGTTGTACGCCACGTCCGAGCCGCCCTTCGCCGTGAACAGGCTCGGCGCGCCGCCGGTCTCGCCGACCACGCCGAAGGCGCAGGTCAGCGGGCAGTTGGCGAAGTCGCCCCACACGGTCTCGCGCGGCTGGTTCAGCCCGCTGCCGGCCCAGAGGTTGGTGCCGCCGACCGAGGTCACGTTCGGGTCGGAGGCCGGGAACGCGAAGTTCGCGAAGCCGGCGCCGTTGTCGGAGCCGCTGTCCCCGGAGGACGCGAAGAGCGACATCCCCTGCGACGCGGCCTTCACGAACGCCTTCTCGCCCTGACTGGTCTGCCCGTTGTTGGCGTTCGGCGACGCGATCAGGTTGTCCGCCTCGCCGAAGCTCATCGACAGCACGTTGCCGAGCTTGTTGTCCACCGCGTACTTGATCGCGTTGTCGATCGTCGCCCCGTGGTCGTTCGCCGCCACGACGAGCGCGATGTTCGCGCCCGGCGCCACCGCGTGCGCCCACTGGACGTCGAGGGAGGTCTCCTCGGCCCAGCCGGTCTGCGTGCCCTTGCCCGTCCAGGTCGGCTTGCCGCCCGGGTAGTAGACCGTCAGGTTCGGCGTCGGGAGCCCGAACGCCCCGGAGAACGCGGCTAGGTCCGACTGCACGGTCGGGCTGCCGAACGCGTCCACGATGACCACGGTCTGCCCGGTGCCCGCGGGGACGCCGTTGATCGTGGCCGGGATGTCGTACGCGGCCCGGATGCTGTCCGGTGTCTGGCACGCGACCCGGCCGGCGGTCTGCGCCAGGCACTGGGCCGGCGTGAGCGACGGCGTGACGGCGCTGGTGGAGAGCCCGGCCTTCTCGACGATCGGGTGGACGCTGTAGACGCCGCTGGTGTCGGGGGTCGCGGCGCTGGGCGTGACCGCGGACGCCGGCGCGGTGACGGCCACGGCGAGCGCGGCGGCTCCCGCGATGGCGAGGCTGAGTGAGACGAACGACGAACGTTTCATGCTGCTCCCTTATCCCGCCGCCGCTCGAGCGCGACGGCCCGAGATGCACCCTAACTCGGGGTGGACCGATCGGTACAGAAACCGCGCGCCATCCCATTCTGAGAAAGCTCTCAGGCTGCCTGAGGCGGCGGATTCTCCGCCGTGTGTGGCCGAGGCGGCGGAGAATCCGCCGCCTCGGCGGGGGCAACCTGAACCCCCAGCGAGTCGGCGAGTCACGGCGCGCGACAAGTGGCGTAGCGTGACCGGCGTGCACCAGAACCAGCAGCATTCAACGCAGAAGGTGGCCGAGCGGAGTTCCTCGCCGCAAAGCCGTCCGCCGAAGGGACAGAGCCGTCCACCCCGGGGGACGGACCATCGGCAGCGACTGCTGTTCGGGGCGGCGCTGGCCGCGCTCGGCGTCGTCTTCGGCGACATCGGCACCAGCCCGCTCTACGCGCTGAAGACGGTCTTCCTGCTCGACAGCGGCGCAGTGCGCCCGAACCAGGACGACGTCTTCGGCGTGATCTCGCTGATCTTCTGGAGCGTGACGATCATCGTCTCGATCAAGTACATCGGCATCCTGATGCGGGCCGACAACGACGGCGAGGGCGGCGTCATGGCCCTGGCCGCGCTCGCGCAGCGCCTGTACGCCAAGAACGTCGGCAAGGCCGGAACGCTTCTCGTGATCGGCATCGTCGGCGTCGCCCTCTTCTACGGCGACTCGATCATCACGCCCGCGATCTCCGTGCTGTCCGCGGTCGAGGGCCTCCACGTCACTGTGCCGGCCATCTCGCACCTGGTGATCCCGATCGCCGCGGTCATCCTGGTCGCCCTGTTCGTCGTGCAGAAGTTCGGCACGGGGAGGGTCGGCGTGCTGTTCGGGCCGGTCATGGTGCTGTGGTTCGTCGTCATCGGCGTGGCCGGGCTCGCGATGGTCGTCCAGTTCCCGGCGGTGCTGCTCGGTCTGTCCCCGACGTACGCCATCGCGTTCCTCATCAGCAAGCCGCTCATCGCGTTCGTCGCGCTCGGCGCGGTGGTCCTGGTCATCACGGGAGCGGAGGCCCTCTACGCCGACATGGGCCACTTCGGCCGGGCGCCGATCAGCCGGGCCTGGTTCTTCCTCGTCTTCCCCGCCCTCGTCCTCAACTACCTCGGCCAGGCGGCGCTCGTGCTGCACGACCCGGCGACCCGCGTGGACCCGTTCTTCCTGCTCATCCCGGAGTGGGGCCGGCTGCCTGTCGTGATCCTGGCGACCGCGGCCACGGTGATCGCGAGCCAGGCGGTCATCTCCGGCGCGTACTCGCTCTCCCGCCAGGCCGTCCAGCTCGGCCTGCTGCCGCCGCTGACCGTCAAACAGACCTCCAAGCACGAGGGCGGGCAGATCTACCTGCCCGCCGTCAACCTGCTGCTGTTCATCGGCGTCATGGCGGTCATGCTCTCGTTCGGCTCGTCCGACCGGCTGTCGACGGCGTACGGCATCTCGGTGACCGGCGCGCTCGTCGTTGACACCGTCCTGCTGCTGCTCGTCGCGCGGCCGCTCTGGCACTGGGCGACGTGGAAGATCGTGCTCGCGGCCGTCGCCTTCGGCGGCCTGGAGCTCAGCTTCCTGGCCGGCAACCTCTCCAAGATCGTCAACGGCGGCTGGGTGCCGCTGCTGATCGCCGGGATCGTCATCCTCGTCATGACGACCTGGCGCCGCGGACGTCAGCTGGTGCAGGCCGACCGGCTGAAGAAAGAGGGCTCGATGGAGGAGTTCATCGAGGAGATCCGCAAGAAGAGGCTGCCGCGGGTGCCGGGCATCGCCATCTTCCCGCACCCGAACAAGGCCACCACCCCGCTGGCGCTGCGGGCCAACGTCAAGCACAACCACGTCCTCCACGAGCACGTGATCATCGTGGGGGTGAGCACCGCGCAGGTGCCGCACGTGCCTTCCGCGGAGGCCTTCGAGTACGACCCGCTCGGCTACGCGGACGACGGCGTCGAGTTCCTGCACATCACGTTCGGCTTCTCGGACGATCCGGACATCCCGCGCGCCCTCCGCGCCGCGGTGCGGGAGGGCGTGCTCCCGCTCGACTCGGCGAACTTCAAGCAGGCGTCCTACTTCATCTCCCGCGGCGCGATCCGCATCACCCGGAAGGACAGCATGGTGCCGTGGCGCCGGTCGCTGTTCGTCGCGCTCGCCCACAACGCCGCGAACCCGGCAGCCCGGTTCGGGCTGCCGGCGTTGCGGACGGTCACGATGGGAAGCGACGTCGAGATCTGAGCGCGGACTCAGGCCTCCGCCGCCGCGCGGATCACCTCCGCGATCTCCGCGTGCCTCGGGATGAACGCCGTGTGCGACCCGTCGATGTGCGAGGTGGTCGCCTTCATCCGCTCGGCGTAGAACTCCTCCGCCTTCGGCGAGATCGAATTGTCGTGATCCGACACCACGAACCAGCTCGGGATGTCCTTCCAGCCGGCAGCGGTCGCGTTCTGGGTGAGGGAGGCCACCGCGAGCGGACGCTGCGTGGCGTACATCACGGCAGCGACCTCCTCCGAGGAGTCGCCGCAGAAGACCTCGCGGAAGCGCTCCTTCTTCACGTAGACCTCCGGTCCCCCGGGCGACCCGACCGCGTCGTACGGGGTCGGCTGGTTCTCGGTCGCCAGCAGCGGGGCCGGGAACGGCTCCTGCGCGCTCACGCAGCTCTCGCCGACGTCGAGGCCGAAGGCGGCCAGGTAGACGAGGGCCTTCACGTTGCTCATCCCGGCGGAGGCCTGCGTGATGACGGCGCCGCCGTACGAATGGCCGACGAGCACGACCGGCCCGTCGATGGCGCCGACGACCCGCGCGACCGAGTCCGCGTCGGTGAGCAGGCTCCTGAGCGGATTCGGCGGTGCGACCACCGGGTAGCCGGATGCCTCCAGGTCGCCGATCAGACCGGCGAAGCCGGAGGCGTCGGCGAAGGCACCGTGAACGAGCACGATCGTGGGCTGTGCAGCCATGAGTCTTCCTTCGTGTCAGTGAGTGAGGTGAACGTCGCCATCCTGAGACTCCCTCACCGCACGCGGCAAGACCCGACCGCTACTCGGCGGCGGCGTTCTCCGCGTCCAGCTCCGTGCGCACCTCGTGCTCGACCAGCACCGGCACGAAGTCGCGCACGGGTGCGTTCTCGTACTGCTCGTAGTGCTCCTCGACCAGCTGGTCGATCTGCTCCTTCGGCACCTCCGGGAAGCGGTCGCTGAGCCGCTCGGCAGCGTGCTCGAGTGCCACGGCTTCGTCCTGCAGACCGCCCTGGGGGCGCTTGTCGTGTTCGCTCGTCATGCCGCGATTGTCCGCCGGGCCGCGGAAATGGCAAGAGGCCCTACGCCGATCCACAGGACACACGCCTCCACAGGGCCTCGTGCCTGAACGCCTACCCGGCGTACACCGTCCTCCCGGCCACGATCGTCTCGACCACCCGTGCCCGCAGCAGGGAGGCCGCCCCCTCCGCGAAGACGTCCGCGTCCAGCACGGCGAGGTCGGCGGCGTAGCCCGGCGCGATCCGCCCGCGCCAGTCGCCGTCGCCCACCGAGGCCGCGGCGTCCCGGGTCGCGTGCGCGACCGCCCGCTCCAGCGGCAGCGCGTACTGCGGGTGCACCGCCGGGACCGACGGGTCGAGCGCGGACGCCCGGGTGGAGGCCACGTACAGGTTCGCGAGCGCCTGGTGCGGCGCGGTCGGCGAGTCGGTCGAGAAGGCGAGGAGCGCGCCGGCGTCCTCGTACTCCGGCCACGGGAAGGCCCGGTCGACGCGCTCGTCGCCCAGCATCTCGGCCCAGTTCTCGAAGATCGCCGGATCGGAGTGCACCGGCTGCATCGACGCGGTCACGCCGAGGCGCGCCATCCGCTCCGCCGTCCCCGGCGCCGCGTACTCCAGGTGCTCGATGCGGTGCCGCCGAGGGAGGTCGCCGTTGACGGCCACGGCCTGCTCCAGCGCGTCGAGCGCGAGCTGGCTGGCGTAGTCGCCGATCGCGTGCTGCGCGATCTGGAGGCCGGCCGCGTCGGCCGCCGCGACGACCGGTGCGAGCCGCTCCAGCGGCCAGATCGGGTCCGCGTTGCTGCCGTCCGCGTAGGGTTGCCGCATCGCGGCGGTGCAGGCGTCGATCACGCCGTCCAGGATGAGCTTGATGCCGACCACGCGCAGCCACGGCGTCGACGGTTCGGCCGCGAGCTGCGCCGCCCGCTGGACCTGCGCGAGGTTCGCCGCGTCGTCGCCGGTGTTCGTGATGAGCCAGTGCGCCGCTACCCGGATCGGCAGCTCTCCCCCGCGCCGCTCCTGCGCCCGCGTCAGCGCCGCCAGGCCGAACTCGTCGAACGCCATGTCGACGACGCCGGAGACGCCGGTCGCGAGGTAGGCGTCGATCGTGCGCTCGACGTGCTCGTCCCGGTCGGCGTCGGTGGTGGCCTCGTCGCGCTGCGCCCAGGCGTACTGGGTCGCCGCGGTCTCCAGCAGGAGGCCGGTCGCTTCCCCGTCCGCGTCGCGCACGATCTCCCCGCCGATCGGGTCGGGGGTGTCGCGCGTGATGCCGAGCTCGGCCAGCGCCGCGGTGTTCACCCAGCAGGAGTGGTAGTCGTTGGCGTCGAGGTAGACGGGGATGTCCGGGAGGACCGCGTCGATCATCGCCGCGGTCGGCGCCCCGTCCGGGACGGCGTCGAACAGCCAGCCGCGCCCGCGCAGCACGGTCGCGTCCGGCTGGGCCTCGCGCGCCTCCACCAGCAGCCGGAGGATGCCGTCGAGGTCGCGCGCGCCGGTCAGGTACACCTGGCCGAGCGCGGCGCCCATCATCAGCAGGTGGGTGTGCGCGTCGGTGATCCCGGGGAGGACGAGACGGCCGTGGAGGTCGACCGTCCGGTCGGCGACAGGTGCGGCGTCGTCGCCGCCGACCCAGGTGATCGTCTCGCCGGTCACGGCGAACGCGCTCGCCCAGGCGGCGTCGGAGTCGGCGTCCGCGGTGAACACACGGCCGTTGCGGTAGAGCGTGGTCGGGGTCCGGTCGGTCACAGCCGGCCCTCCTTCCCGAGCCGGGTGCGGCTCAACAGGGCGTACAGGAGTGCGCTCACGGTCATCCCGACCGGCACGGACAGGTCGATGTGCCCGATCGCGCCCGAGATGGCGCCCGTCCACACGTCGGTCGACAGGCACAGCGCCGTCGCGACCCCGCCGACCACCAGCGCGGTGATGCCCGGGATGCTCCAGCCGCCGGTGTACCAGAACCGTCCTCCGCGCCGGTCGTCGAACAGGTCGAGACCGTCATAGACGTTGCGGCGCCGGATCACGTCGACCACGAAGATCGCCATCGCCGGTCCCGAGACCACGACCAGGAACTGCAGCAGCAGGTTGGCGGCCTCCAGCAGGCTGGACGACAGCACCAGGTAGATGGTGAGCGCCGTCCCGACGACGCCGACGATGATCGCGGCCGGGATGCGCTTGAGCTTGAAGCCGATCGCCTGCAGCGACATGCTCGACGAGTAGGCGGTCATCGCGTTGAGCGCGATCGTGTTCACGATGACGCCGATGACCAGCAGCGGGCCCATCCAGCCCGGGAGCAGGTCGAACAGCGCGACGTCGATCCCCGCGTCGAACGCGCCGGCCTTCAGCCCGGTCGCCAGCAGCACTCCCACGATCGTGAACACCACGAACGGGAGGGCGCCGCCGAGCGCCGTCGCCGCGGCGATGTGCGAGGGCTTGGTCGAGCGCGGCAGGTAGCGCGCCAGGTCCGGGCTGTTGATGAACGACAGCGGCGAGGACGCCAGAATGGTGAACCCGACGGTGATCGCCGACCAGAGCGCGACCCCGCTCAGCGGGTGCGCGGCCGTGTAGCCCCAGTCCACGGTCGGCAGGATGAACAGCGAGACGCCGACGAAGATCACGAACAGCAGCACCGCCATGACCGGGTAGATGCGCAGGATGAGCGCGTGCCCGAAGATCGCGACCGCGATCGTCACCGCCGAGACCACGATCGTCACGCCGATGGGCACCCAGACCGGGTCGCTCAGCCCGACCCTCCGCAGCAGGTCGGCGCCCATGAAGGAGGACGCCAGCCAGGTCAGCGCGAGGAAGACCGCGCCGATGAACCAGCCGACGAACGCGACGAAGAGCTTGTTGCCGATGATCCCGTACATGGCGCGGGTCACCACCGAGCCCGAGGTGCCGGAGGCCGGTCCGCTGGCCGCGATGATCCCGGGGAACACCCAGAGCAGCGCGGCGACCAGGATCACCGCGACGGCCTGCCAGATCTCCAGCCCCAGCAGGATGAGCGTCGCGCCGATCGTGAAGTTGAGGATGCTCACCCCCGGCGCCGCCCAGACGAAGAACAGGTCGCGGGCGCGGCCGTGCCGCTCGGCGTCGCCGATGACCTCGATCCCGCGGGTCTCGGGTTGGGTGGACACATCCACGAATTCGTCGGCGCCGATCCGTTCTCGGGTCATTGGCGTTCCTCTCTGACTCAGCTCCATTGCTATTGGTCATGTGCCCAATTGGCTATTGGTCAGTCATTCAATAGCATGGGAGGCATGGAGTCAAGAGCGACGTCCGAGAGCACCGCGGAGCAGGCGCCGGCCACGAGCCAGCCCCGCTCGCGCAAACCCGCCGAGGAGCGCCGCGAGGAGATCCTCGCCGCGGCGGCCGAGATCGCGATCGAGGAGGGCCTGGAGCGGATCACGCTGCGCGCGGTCGCCGCCCGGCTGGGAGTGCGGGCCGGCCTGATCTCGCACTACTTCCCCGCGGCGGAGGATCTCGTCGACGAGGCCTTCGCGCGCGCGGCGACCATCGAGCGCGAGCGCTTCTTCCCGGCCGAGGGGCCGCCGCTGGAGCGGCTCGCGCACTTCGTGCACCACATCGACTCCGGGGCCTCCTGGCCGCTGGCCCGCCTGTGGCTGAACGCGCGCCACCTCTCCCGCTTCACTCCGTCACTGGAGGAGACGCTGCGCGAGCAGGACGCCCTCGACCGTTCCCGGCTGCGCGAGATCGTCCAGGAAGGGGCCGACGCCGGCGTCTTCGCCGCGGTCGACCCCGAGTGGGCGAGCATCCGCATCCTCATCGCCGTCGACGGAAGCGGCTCGTACGTCAACAGCGCCGGCGACCTCAGCAACCCCGCGCAAGCGCGCTTCGTCGCCGACGTCGTCGAGTGGACCCTGGCCCTTCCCTCCGGCACCCTCTGACCATCCGTTCCGGAGTTGTGCACGCGACACGCCGGTGCTGAGCGTGCACAACTCCGGAAGAGATGGCTGGGACATTCCCGATGTGCTTGCTCGGCAGCAACTAATTGTTGCTATCGTGTCCTCACCGCAACTCCCACGCTTACCCGAAGGGCGTCTGGAAAAATGAGCACCGTGGTCGACCAGGTTCCGGCGAACCCTCTCGCGCCGGCACCGCACGAGTCCGGCCGGACGAAGCCCGCCCGGCCGACCGTCACCGCGTTCGTGGACGCCGTGTCCGGCCACAACGACCGCGCCCGGCGCGCCACCATCGACCTCGCGAAGGCGTTGGGCCGGCGGCTGGAGGCCACGGCCGGCGTGATCGGCGAAGGCACAGAGCACACCCCGAGCCTCGGCTGGCGGGCCGCCCTCCACGAGGCCCGTGCGGAGCTGGACGCGCTGGCGGAGACGACGGAGCACTCCCTGCGGTCCGCGCCGTTCAGCGCCTTCTGCCTGACCAGGAACGCAGCCGCCCTCGCCACCCTCCCGGCCGTCGCCCGGGCCTACCCGGATGCGGCGATCGTGTGGATGGGCGCCCACCCCTGCCTGCACACCCCCGCGACCACCCGCACCGGCGACCTCAGCGGGATGGCGCTCGGCGGCGCGACCGGGCTCTGGAAGTCCGGGCACGGCGGCGAGCTCGCGCTGTCGAACGTGGTGCTGCTCGGCGCCCGCGACCTCGACCAGGCCGAGCGGAACATCATCGCCAACTCCCCCATCCGCAACATCCCGGCCGGCCCGCGGATGCAGGAGGAGCTGGCCGCGACGATCGCCGGCCGCGACGTGTTCGTGCACTTCTCCGCCGACGTCCTGCAGCCGGGCATCGTCCTCACCGACTACCAGATCGCGAACGGCCTGACGATCGACACCGTCGCGGCGACCGCCCGCACCCTCGCCGGCGAGCGCGTGATCGGCCTCCAGGTCAGCGAGCTGGAGCACGACCCGACCGACCGCTTCAACACCTCCGCCCAGCTCGTGGTGGAGATGCTGGCGCCGCTGCTGCCGCGCGTGTAGCACGCACGGCAGCAGCGGCCGGCCAGGGCCGTCACTCCGCGGCGATCCCCTCTCCCCCTGCGGCGCCGGGGACGACGACGGACCCGACGCTCGTCAGGCCGCCGCCCGCGTTCACCCGGAACCCGTCGACCGCGCCGTCCTTGCCGGTCTGCACGTAGAGGTACCGGCCGTCCGACGTCACCGAGGCGTCGACCGTCCCCGCGCCGGTCGCGGTGTTCCCGAGCGCCGTGAGGCCGCCTGTCCCCGGGTCGGCGTAGCCGGAGAGCGTCCCGCTCCCGGCGTTGGAGGCGTAGAACGCGGAGCCGTCCCGGACGATCCAGCACGTCGCGGCCTGACCGGTCGCCGCGGTCGCGATCGGCGTGACGACGCCGCTCGGCGCGAGGGCGAAGGTGGCCACGGCGTTCGTGCCCGCCTCTGCCAGCACCAGGTGGCCTCCCGCGTCGAACGACACGGCGAACGGCACCGCGCCCGGCTCGACGTTCGTCACCGGATGCGCGGACAGACCGCCCAGCCGGTCGACGCCGAACACGTCGATGGCGCTGCCGTTGCCCTTGGTGGTGACGACGACCTGCGACCCGTTCGGCGTGAACGCGACCTGGCCCGGGGTGTGCGTGAACTCCGGCGTGAGCGTCGGGTCGAGTCCGAGCGGACGGTTCCAGACCGGGATGCGGACCAGGAAGTCGGCCACGCGGATGTAGCCCTGCACAGTCCCTCCCGCGCGCGCGTTCAGCACGTAGACGAGGCCGCCGTGCGCGGTCACGCTGACCGGGAAGCTCCCGCCGGAGCCGATGACCTCCCGCCGGACGAGCTGGTCGCCGTGGACGGCGAAGACCGTCACGGTGTTGCTGCCGGCGTTCACCGCGTAGAGGAGGCCGCGGTCGAGGACGAGCGAGCCCTGCGACGCGAGGTGGTCGACGACGGCGCCGTCCAGCGCGCCGCCGAGGCCGCCGGTCGGGTACGTCCCGGCCTGGTGCAGCGAGCCGTCCGCCGCGCGGTCGTAGGCGACCACGGCGTTGCCCGCGAGCCCATCGGTCTGCACGAAGACCGCCGATCCGGCGCTGGAGTCCGGGACCCCGCCGGCCGGCGGTGCGGCGAGGGCGGGCCCCGCGAAGAGGGCCGTCGCGGCGACCGCGACCGCCGACGCGAGGGCGAGACGAAGTGGTGTTCTCATGATTCTCCTTCGATCCTTCCGTTCGGCGCCGGGCACGGCGCACTCGAGGGGTGAGTGTCGTGCGCGACGGGATGCTTACCTGCACGGCGCGAAGTTTTCGCGAGGCCCTACGATCGAGCCATGGGTGTCGACGCGGAGCAGTGGCGCCCCAGCGACGACGATCGCGCCGAGACGGACGAGTGGCGGCGGACCTTGACCGCCGGCGGCGCCGTCCAGCGCACCGCCGAGGCCCGGCTCTACGAGCTGCTCCTGCGCGTGGCGCGCGGCGAGGTCCGCCGGCGGTCGGCGTCACTGCCGTTCGCCGGGCCCGAGCTGGACGACATCGCCCACCAGGCGGCGGCCGACGCGGTCGTCGGTGTGCTGCGCCGGCTGCACGAGTTCCGCGGCGAGAGCCGCTTCACGACCTGGGCGTACACCTTCGCGATCTTCGAGGTCTCGACCAAGGTCGGCCGGCACTACTGGCAGCGCCGGACGCTCTCCCTCGACGCGGCCGGCTGGGACCGCCTCCCCGACCGGCTCGGCATCTCACCGGAGGAGGCCGGGATGGCGGCCGACCTGCTGGCGGCGCTGCGGCACGCCATCGACACCGTGCTCACGCGCAAGCAGCGCGAGGTGCTGCTCGCCGTCGTGGTGGAGGGCGTCCCGCTGGAGGCGCTCGCGGTCGCGCGCCGGAGCTCCCGCGGGGCGCTCTACAAAGTCCTCTTCGACGCGAGAAGGAAGTTACGGCGCTACCTTGTCACTAATCACTATCTGGACGACGACGGCGAGGAGGTGACATGAGCGCGCGATCCCGGATCGGGGACTTCCTGGACACCGGCACGCGCGACGCCGGCTGCGCGGAGACGATGTCGCTCATGCACGTCTACGCCGAGCTCGTGCTGTCCGGGCGAGACGCCGCGGCGCGCTACCCGGCCGTCGCCCTGCACCTGAAGCGCTGCGCGGCGTGCGGGGACGACTACGCAGGGCTGCTCGCGGCGCTGGGCGGATAGTCCGCCCCGGCGCTGTCGCCGGCGACAGCGCGCTTAGCACGATACGCGAGGTGTTCAACCCCGAGGGGATGCCGCCCACTTCGCCGTATGCTCGGTCGACCATGCGAACCGAAGGCTGCAGATGAGTACTCAGAAGAAGAAGAAATCGAAGGGCGACGGACCCGGCAAGGCTGCGTATGAAGCGGAACTGCAGCGGCTTCAGATCGAGCTGGTGGCCATGCAGCAGTGGGTCGTCGCGACCGGGGCCCGCGTGCTCGTGATCTTCGAGGGACGGGATGCGGCGGGCAAGGGCGGGGCGATCAAGCGGATCATCCAGCGCCTCAATCCGCGGTCCGCGCGGGTCGTCGCGTTGGGCGTCCCCACCGAGCGCGAGAAGAGCCAGTGGTACTTCCAGCGCTACATCGAGCGGCTTCCCGCGGCGGGCGAGATCGTGCTGATGGACCGGTCGTGGTACAACCGCGCCGGTGTCGAGCACGTGCTCGGCTACTGCACGCCGGAACAGTACGAGACCTTCCTCGGCCAGGCCCCAGCGCTCGAGCGGTTGCTCGTGGAGGACGGTCTCATGCTCTTCAAGTACTGGTTCTCGGTCTCCGACGACGAGCAGCAGAAGCGGTTCGAGAAGCGGCTCAAGGACCCGATGCGCCGCTGGAAGCTCTCCGAGACGGACCTCCACTCGATCACGCACTGGGAGGAGTACTCGCAGGCCAAGGACGACATGTTCAAGGCCACCGACATCCCCGAGGCGCCCTGGTGGACGGTGGAGAGCGACGACAAGAAGTCGGCCCGCCTGAACGTCATCAGCCATCTCCTCTCGCAGATCCCGTACGAGAAGATCGAGCCGAAGAAGCTGAAGCTCCCCGAGCGACCGGCTGCCGACGACTATGAGAGGCCGATGCGCGAACTGTACAAGTACGTACCGGATCGAGCCTCCGAAGACCTCAGCGCTTAGCGATCGCCGCGCATGGCCTGGGCCGCCCTGTACTCGTGGCGCCGGCTGCCTGCACGAATTCTCATCGGGGCCACGCCCGCAACGTTCACGGGCCGTTCAGTCGGGAGTGGTTCGATAACCGTGTGAAGACGCGAATCGCGGAGTATCCGCGGCCGGACCACTTCCTGCTCCACATCAGCGACACGCACCTGCTCGCCGGTGGTGAGCGCCTGTACGGGAGCGTCGACAGCGAAGAGCATCTCCGGACTCTGCTCCGCGAGGTCGAGGGGTCGGGCGGGCGCCCGGAGGCGATCGTGTTCACCGGGGACCTGGCCGACCGCGGCCAGCCCGACGCCTACGCACGGCTTCGGGCGATGGTGGAGCCGGTCGCCGCTCGGATGGGCGCGCACGTCGTCTGGGTGATGGGCAACCACGACGACCGCGCCGCCTTCCGGCGCACCCTGCGCGACGAGCCGGGCGGCAGCGCTCCCGTCGATGACGTGCACTGGATCGGCGGCCTGCGAATCATCGCGCTCGACTCCACCGTCCCCGGCCACCACTACGGCGACGTGAGCGAGTCGCAACTCGACTGGCTGGCCGCCGAGCTCGCGTCGCCCGCGCCGGAGGGCACCATCCTGGCAATGCACCACCCGCCCGTGCCGAGCGTGCTCGACCTGGCCGTCTCGGTCGAGCTGCGCAACCAGTGGCAGCTCCGTGAGGTGCTGGAGGGGAGCGACGTGCGCTCCATCATCGCCGGGCACCTCCACTACTCGTCGACCGCCATGTTCGCCGGCATCCCGGTCTCCGTCGCCTCGGCGAGCTGCTACACGCAGGATCTCAACGTCCCGGTCGGCGGCACACGCGGCCGCGACGGCGCCCGCGCCTTCAACCTGGTGCACGTCTACCAGGACACCGTGCTGCACTCGGTCGTCCCCCTCGGCCAGTACCCGACGCTCGACTACATCGACCCGGAGGAGTCGGCGCGGCGCCTGGCCGCCGACGGCATCCGGATCCCCGGGCCGGTGCGCCGGTCAGCGGTGGAAGCGCAACCGCCGACCACGCCCATCCCGATCCTGCACTGACCGGGCGCGCTACTCGGCCGATCGCTCCCACGGGGCGCGGAACGGGAAGTACCGCTCCAGGAAGTCCGTGACGACCCGCAGGCGCTCGGCCGGCTCGATCTCCGGGTGGGAGCCGTCGTTGAGGCAGAACATGTCCTGGTCGCGCTTCTTCAGGAGCCGGCGCATCATGTCCGGCGCCTGCCGCAGCGTGGTCTCGATGTAGAGCACCTTCGCCTGGGTCTGAGTGACCGCACGACCGGTCATCAGCCCGTAGTAGTGGTAGAGCGAGTTGGTGACCGAGATGTCCGTGGCCGAGCGGAACGGGCTGGCCGCCGTGCGACGGAAGTCCTCCGCGAACTCGCGCTCCATCTCCTGAAGCACGCTGATCCGCAGCGGGGCGGCGCAGTGCTCCAGGTGGCGGGTGGTCACGCGGCCGAACCGCTCCCACAGCAGCCGCCGGTTGACGCGGGCCGCGTTCTCGAAACCGCTGCGGGCCGGGTCGGTCTCGCCGAGGCCGATGCGGGTGCCCGCCTCCACGAACTTCGTCACCCCGCCGGGCGAGAAGAAGATGTCCGGCGACAGAGGGCGGCCGATGAACATGTCGTCGTTGGAGTACAGGAAGTGCTCGGCCAGCCCCGGGATGTGGTGCAGCTGGCTCTCGACGGCGTGCGAGTTGTGGGTGGGCAGCCCGGAGGTGTCGGGGAAGAAGTCCTCGCTCCGCATGATGTGGACGCTCGGGTGCTCGGGATCGAGCCACGGCGGCACAGGCGAGTCGGTCGCGATGTAGATGTTCCGGATCCAGGGCGCGAACATGTGGACGCTGCGCAGCGCGTACTTGAGCTCGTCGATCTGCCGGTACCGCGCCTCGTTGTCATCGCCTTCGCCGACGACGTACGACTCCATCCGCGCGGCGCGCTGGCGCTGATACTCGGCGTCGGAGCCGTCCACCCACGAGAACACGATGTCGATGTCGAAAGCGATGTCGCTCGCCAGCGGATCGAACATCTGCTGGAGGGTGCGCCACCGGCGGCCGTACAGTTCGACCTCGGCCTCCACGGCCTCGCTGCGCGGCAGTCGCGGCCGCATGATGGCGTTCGGTCGCGGAGCCGTGATCTCGTCGTCGCCGAACCGCCAGAACTCCAGCTGGAACGCGGTGTCCGCGCCGTAGCGCAGGCGCCCGATCGGCTCCACCCGGGGACGGTAGAGCCGCAGGACGTCCGCCTTGCGACGGGAGAGCCGTCCGTCTGCGACGAGCAGGTCGTCGTCCTCCTGGTCGACGCCGTGGACATAGAACGGCTCATCGGCGAAGGCGGCCGCGAGCGCGGCGGCCGTCTCTTTGCGGCGACGGCGGTCGATCGCGATGATCGGCCGGTTGTCGTCGCCGCGGACCAGCAGGTACTCCAGCCCGGCCGCGTCCAGCGCCTCCCCGACCGCGAGCAGGTCTTCGATCATCGACTCGCGCGGCGTGAAGGGGCCGGAGACCAGCGTGAACATCCCCTTCCGCTGCACGATGCCGTCGCGGGCGAACCGTGGGGCGCCAGAACCGGAGTCACGCGTGACGACGACCGGTTCGGGCTCGACGGAGAGGGAGGCGGGAGGGAAGTCAGGCATACGCCCCTCACTCTAGGCTCCCGCGGTCGTATCGGTTGACCGCGGAGCCCGGACGCCGAGGCGTCCGAACGTCAGCCCACGCGGGTTGTCCAGTCCGGAGTCAGCCCGCAGCGCGCGCCGTGGACGCGCGGACGATCAGGCTGGTGGACAGGTCCACCCGCGGCAGGTCCGCCGCCTCCGGCGCCGCCTGATCGGGCGCCGCGAGCAGCAAGCGCACCGCGACCTCGCCCATCTCGGAGATCGGCTGGCGGATCGTCGTCAGCGGGGGCGACCCCCAGCTCGCCTCGGGCACGTCGTCGAATCCGACCACGCTGAGGTCGTCGGGGATGCGGAGGCCGGCCGCCTTCGCGGCGTCGTAGACCCCCATCGCCATGAGGTCGGAGCAGGCGAACACCGCGGTCGGGCGGTCGGGGCCCCGGAGGATCGGGGCGATGGCCTCCGCGGCGCGCGCACGGTCCCAGTCGCCGTGCACCACGTCGAGGGCCGCTCCTCCGCCGACCTCCAGCGCCGACCGGAACCCGTCGATCCTGGCCCGGCTGTAGAGGTGCGTCCGGCTGCCGCCGACGACCGCGAAGCGGTGGTGGCCGAGCCCGAGCAGATGCTCGGCCGCGGTGCGCCCGCCGTCCCAGTTCGTGACCCCGACCCGCATCGCGGGAGCGGCGGGCTCGCTCATCGGCGTGACCAGCACGACGGGGATGCGCGCGGCCTCCAGCGCGGCGAACTGCCCCGGCGCCGGATCGACCAGCACGACGACCGCGCCGCGCGAGGGCCGGCGCAGGAGGCGGGACACCCAGTTGCCGTCCGGGCGGGCGATCGTGATGACCACGTCGACGTTGGCGGCGGTCGCCGCGGCCTCGACGCCGGTGAGGACGCCGTTCGCCCAGGTTCCGTGCACGTGGTCGACCACGAGGTCGATCATCGCCGGAGCGTCGGGCTCCACCGCTCCCGCCCTCGGCGCGCTCGCCCGCGGCGCACGCGCGTACCCGACTGCGTGCACGGCCTCCATCACGCGGTCGCGCGTCGCGGGCGACACGTCGGTCCCTCCCCGGAGCACCTTCGACACCGTCGGGACGCTCGTGCCGGCCATTCCCGCGACGTCGGACAGGGTCGGCCGTTCGCGCCTGAGACCCTCGTCACCCATGACCGCAGCCTATCCAGGCGCTCCTGCTTGCGCAAACTTTCGTAAACCGGATGTCTTGCGCTCCCGGAGCTTTTGCTGAAAACATGACCGAACCGCACCAACCAGTACCGCGAATTTGCGCAAATCACTGGATGCGGCGGTCCACCTCTCCAGGTGTTCGACGAAGAAAGCCGCCGGAAACGCTCCGGCCGATGGAGGAGAAGACACGCATGACGAACGGCCTGCTCTCGGGAACCGTCTCCCGGCGAGGACTACTCGCCGGCACCGGAGGACTCGCCGTCCTCGCCGCGCTCGCCGCCTGCAGCTCGCCGGGCGGCACCGCGTCCTCGACCGTCAAGTTCTGGAACATGCCGTGGGGAGGCACGGCGTTCTCGCCCCTGGACAAGAAGATCACGCTCGCCTACCAGCCCGCGAGCGGGCTGCCGTCGGCCGGCTACCAGGCGGTGCAGTGGTCCAACTTCACGACGACCTTCGCCTCGGCCATCGCGTCCAACACCGGGCCGGCGGTCAGCAGCGGCAGCGGCACGCAGGCGTTCCAGTTCGCCGAGAAGAACTACATCGCGTACGCCGACGCCCTGTTCGACTCGTGGAAGTCCAACGGCCTGCTCGACGACTTCCTGCCGGGCGTCCTCGACACCATGAAGACGAGCAAGGGCTACGTCGCGGTGCCGTACAACCTCGACATGCGCGTGCTCTGGTACCGGAAGTCCCTCCTGGAGAAGGCGGGCGTCGAGCCGCCCACCGACTGGCAGTCCTACCTGGACGTCTGTGCGGCGCTGAAGAAGATCGGCGTCTTCGGCTTCGGGATCGCGTCCGGCGCGCAGGGCAACGGCTTCCAGGTCCTGACCGGCCTGCTCATCAACAACGGCGGCGGCCTCTTCAACGCCGACCAGAAACCGGACTGCGTGACCCCGGCCAACATCGAGGCGCTGGAGTTCGTGGTCGAGATGGTCCGCAAGGGCTACATGGACCCCGGGAGCGTCAGCTACTCCACGACCAACGCCCAGACCCAGTGGAAGGCCGGCACGTTCGGCCTGGGCTTCGAGAGCCCCGGTCTCGCGCAGGTGCTCGGCGGCCCGCTCGTGCAGGACATGGCCGTCACCGACCCGCTCACCGGCGCACGGGGCGGCAAGGGCGCGCTCTCCTTCCCGAACAACATCATGATGTACAAGCACACGCCCAGCCAGAAGGGCTCGGAGGCGTTCCTGACCTATTACTACAAGAACATGGCTCCGCTCTGGACCGAAAACACCGGCATCGGCCTCCCCGTGCTGAAGTCGATCGCGGCGACGAAGGAGTTCCGGTCCGACCCCAACGCGGTCGCGATGATCGAGAAGTGGCAGCCGATCTGCAAGACCTGGGCGGCCCCCGGCGGCGACGCGCTGTTCGCCGATGTGACCCTGGTCGACAGCACCCCCGCGATGACGACGTGGGCGCAGAGCGTCCTGTCGCTGAAGGCCACCCCGAAGGAGTCCCTGCAGACGCTGCAGAAGACCCTGACCTCCCAGCAGAAGTAGGACCATGGCCACCTCATCGACACTGGAGTCGGTCCGGCGCGCGCGTCGCGGCGTGGCGGTCGCCGGCCGGGGCCGTCCCGGCGCGCGGCCGCCGGCACGCCTGAGCTCCGGCGCGCTGACGCTCGTGCTCTTCGCGACCCCGGCCGTCCTGCTCCTCCTGCTGCTGAACCTGTACCCGGTGCTGTACGCCGGTCAGCAGTCGCTGCGCAACGGCGACCTGGTCGACGCCGGCACGTTCGTCGGCCTGCAGAACTACGTGACCGTGCTGACCTCCCCGGAGTTCTGGCACGCCGCCTGGTTCACCGTCGTCTTCACGGTCGTCGGAGTCTTCGGGAGCTGGACCATCGGCCTCGGGCTGGCGCTGCTCCTGCGGACCCGCGTGCCCGCCAACGGCATCCTGAAGGTCCTGTTGCTCCTGCCCTGGGTCGTGCCGATCGTGGTCTCCTCCACGTCGTGGAACTGGCTGGTCGCCACGCCGCAGAGCCCGCTCCCGCTGCTGGCGAAGGCGCTCGGCTTCGGCGACGTGCTCTTCCTGGCAGACCCGCTCCTGGCGCAGATCACGGTGTGCGTCTTCAAGGTCTGGGTCAGCTTCCCGTTCATGATGATGATGATGTCCTCGGCGCTCGCGTCGGTCGACACCACCGTCTACGAGGCCTCCCGGGTGGACGGCGCGTCGCACTGGAAGACCTTCCGCTTCATCACGCTCCCGATGATCTCCCGGTCCACCTACATCAGCTGGATCCTGATGACGATCTTCTGCGTGAACGACTTCCCGACGATCTTCCTACTCACCGGCGGAGGCCCGGTGAACTCCACCCAGACCCTGGTCGTGCTCGCGTACACGACCGTGTTCCAGAACTTCCAGACCGGCCCCGGTGTCGCGATCGCCTTCCTGATGACGATCGTGCTCGTCATCGTCAGCGTCACCCTCTACCGGCGGATCCGAAAGGCGGCCATCGAATGACGGCAGTGGCTCAGCAGACCGTGCCGGCGGTGGCCCGGCGTCCCCGACCGGAGGGCGAGCGCGGGCGATGGTGGCGGTTCTGCCTCCTCGCGGTGGTCACCGCCCTCGTGCTCGTGCCGCTCGCGGCCGTCGTGCTGCTCTCCCTGCAGCCGGGGCTGGGCAGCTCCGCGACCGGCGTGACGCTCGACAACTACGTCGGCGTCATCACCTCCACCGACCTCGGCGTCTGGGTGACCAACAGCCTGGTCGTCACGCTCGCGACGGTGGTCGTCTCGGTCGTCATCGCAGCGCCGGCCGGCTACGTGCTCTCGCGGGGTCGCGGGAGGCTGGTGGCCGGCTTCTCGCTGACGCTGTTCGTGATCCAGTCGCTGCCCGTGGTGACCGCGGTCATCCCGCTGTTCATCCTGTTCGCCCGCATCGGCCTGGTCGACACCCTCGGCGGCGTCGTGATCCTGTACGTGGGCGGGACGATGTCCGTCGCCATCTGGATGATGGCGGCCTACTTCGACTCGATCCCGATCAGCCTGGAGGAGGCGGCCTGGATGGACGGCTGCTCGGTGTTCGGCAGCTTCTCGCGGGTGGTGCTGCGCAACTCGCTGCCCGGGGTGCTGTCGACGGCGATCTTCGCCTTCCTGCTGGCCTGGAACGACTACCTCGTTGCCGTCATCTTCCTGCGGTCGGATCAGAATTACACCCTGCCGATCGGCCTCCAGACCTTCTTCCAGCAGAACCAGACCGACTGGGGCCCGGTGATGAGCGTCGCGGTGGTGATGATGATCCCGCCGGTCGTCGTGTTCGCGGTGCTCAACCGGTACTTCAGCGTCGGGGGGATCGGGGGCTCCCTGGCGGGGCGATGACCGGGGAGCCCCGCCGGGGCACTACGGAACCAGGTACCCCGCCGCCCGGTACAGCTCGTACCACTCCGGCCGCGTCAGCGGCAGCTCGGAGCCGAGCGCGGCGGCGGCCACGCGCGACGGCGTCGTGGTGCCGAGCACGACCTGCATCCGCGCCGGGTGCCGGGTGATCCACGCGACCGCGATCGCCTCGGCGGGGACGCCGTACTCCCCGGCCAGCCGGTCCACGACCGCGTTGAGCTCGGGGTAGCGGTCGGAGCCCAGGAACGGGCCGTCGAAGAAGCCCGCCTGGAACGGCGACCAAGCCTGAATCGTGATGTCGTTGAGGCGGCAGTAGTCGAGGATGCCGTAGTCGCGGCTGATCGACTGGTCCAGGGCCTGCATGTTGGAGGCGACGCCCTGGGCGATGATCGGCGCGTGCGTGATCGAGAGCTGCAGCTGGTTGGCGACGATCGGCTGGGTCACGTACCGGCGGAGCAGGTCGATCTGGCCCGGCGTGTGGTTCGAGACGCCGAACGCCCGGACCTTGCCCGAGGACGACAGCTCGTCGAAGGCGCGCGCGACCTCCTCCGGCTCGACCAGGGCGTCCGGACGGTGCAGCAGCAGGATGTCGAGGTAGTCGGTGCCCAGCGCCTCCAGGCTGCCGTTCACCGACTCCAGGATGTGCTCGGCCGAGAAGTCGAAGTACGGCCCGTCGGGCACGATGCCCGCCTTGGACTGGATGACGAACTCCTCGCGCTCGGAGGGGCTCAGCTTCATCGCCTCGGCGAACCGGCGCTCGCAGCCGTGCAGCGGGGAGCCGTAGACGTCGGCGTGGTCGAGGAAGGTGATGCCGGCGTCCCGGGCGGTCCGCACGAGCGTGCGCACCTCCTCGTCGGACTTGTCCTGGATGCGCATCAGGCCGAGCACCACATTGGGCGCGGTGATCTCGGTGCCGGGCAACGTGAATGTTCGCACGGGTCGTCCCTTCTGGACAGCGGTGGGGCACGCCCGGACGGACGCCCCTCCACGCTACGAAGGCGGCATTCGGAAGTCCAACAACTGTTGTCTCTGCTACTGATGAGTCAGAACGATCAAACGTCCTCACACGTCGCGGTCGAAGAGGTCCTCCCACGTCTCGCGGCGGATGACGGCCCGCGCCTCACCGTCGCGCACGAAGACCACCGGCGGACGGCGGTACCCGTTGTAGTTGTTCGCCATCGTGTGCGTGTACGCGCCGGTCGCGGGCACGGCGAGGAGGTCGCCCACCCGGGCGGCGGGCAGCCGCAGCGGGTCGATGAGCACGTCCCCCGACTCGCAGTGCCGGCCGACGACCACGACCTCCTCGGCGTCCTCCTCGTGCAGCCGTTCGGCGAGGACGGCCTCGTAGCGCTGCTGGAACAGGGCGACCTCCAGGTTGTCGCCCATGCCGCCGTCGACGGCGACGAAGGTACGGGCGTCCCGCTTGACGGTCGTCACGGTGTACAGGGTGAAGGCCGACGCGTTCACCATGCTGCGACCGGGCTCGATGATGAGCTCGGCGTCCGCCGGCAGGTGCTCGTCGGCGGCCGCGAGCAGCGCTTCGACATACTCGTCGACCGACGCGGGCCGGTCCTCGATCGTGTAGCGGGAGCCGAGGCCGCCGCCGAGGTCGTAGACCGGGAAGTCGCCGAGGGCCGCCAGCGGCGCGACGGCGGCCGCGAGCTCCGCCGGGTCCATGATCTGCGAGCCGACGTGGGCATGCACGCCCCGCAGCTCGAGCAGCGGGCTCGCCTCGATCCGGGCGATGAGGAGACGTGCCGCGCCGGCCGTGAGCCCGAACTTCGAGCCCACCTGCCCGGTCTGCACGTGCGGATGCGTGGACGAGACGACGTCAGGGATGACCCTGACCAGGACGCGCTGGACGCTCCCCGGTGCGACCAGCTGCTCCAGGCGGTCGACGTCGTCCGCGTTGTCCACGACGACGAGCCCGACCCCGGCCTCCACCGCGATCCGCAGCTCCTCCGTCGTCTTGGCGTTGCCGTGCATGACCAGGAGGGCCGGGTCCACCCCCGCGCGCAGGGCGCTGAGGATCTCGCCGCCGCCTGCGACGTCCAGGCCGATCCCCTCCTCCACCATGACGCGCTGCACAGCGGTCGCGGGGAACGCCTTCGACGCGAAGACGACCCGCGCGTTCGGCCGGCGCGAGGTCAGGGCGGTGCGGTACTCGCGCGCCCTGGCCCGCAGCGCGTCCTCGTCCACGACGATCGCGGGCGTGCCGAACTCGCGCGCGAGGTCGTCCACCCGGCAGCCCGCGATCACGAGGACACCGTCGGGGTCGACGGTCGCACCGGCGGGGAAGAGGTCGACGAGGGGGTGGGGCATGACGGTGTCCTTGGGTCGGATTGCTGGAGGGTCAGTCGCGTTCCCGGCCGGTGACGCCGTGCGGGACGACGATCACCGGGACCGGCGAGTGGCGGACGATCTTGGCCGCGTGCGAGCCGAGGAACACCCGGGCGATCGGGCCGAGCGTGCTCGACCCGACGACCAGCACCTCGTCCGGCTCCCAGCCGACGTCGGCCAGGGCCGACTCCCACGTCTCGCCCCTCCCGACCGCGACGTCGGAGACCGGCGGGGCGTCCGGGAGGTCGGAGACCTGGCGCACCAGCGCGGCGGCGTGCCGCTCGATGTCGGCGGCCCAGGTGTCCGCGACGGCCTGCTCGGCGTCGAGCCCGGCGCCGGAGGTGCCCGAGTCGCGCGGCACGACGGCGAAGGAGGCGACGCGCAGGTCCGCGCCGACCGACGCGGCCACTCCGGCCGCGCCGAACACCAGCCCGGTCGATGCGCCGGTGCCGCGGTAGGCGGCGGTCACTCGGCCGACGCGCGCGTCCTCCTCGGTGCGGTACCCGCGGGGAGCGATCGCGACGGGGACCGGGGACGCGTGCAGCAGGGTGTCGCTCGCGGAGCCGAGGCCGATCCGCCCCGCGGGCGCGTCCGTGGCCGAGCCGACGACGATCAGCGAGGCCTCGCGCTGCTCGGCGAGCTCCACGAGCCCGCGACGCGCCGATGGGGCCTCGTGCAGCAGGTACTCCGCCGTGACCGACCCGCCGAGCACGGCTGCGGCGTGGTCGAGGGCGCTGTCCGCGTTGTCGCGGGTGTAGCCGCGCCACTCCGTGTCCGCACCGCCCGCCGTCGTCGGCCAGGCGGGCGGGACGATCGCGGCCACGATCAGGTCGGAGCCGGAGGAGCGGGCGAGCATCGCGGCCAGGTGCAGCGCGGAGGCCGACCGGTGCGCGGGGTCGACGCCGACGACGATGCTCATCGCCTGCCCGCCTTCCTGCGCTCGGCGGCCTCCCGGATCTCGGACTTGCTGGGCTGGGCGAAGTTGCTCGTGTACGGGGCCTCCGTGCCGGCGACCGGTGTCCCGGTCTGCAGCGTGGAGTGCTTCCGGCCGTAGAACCAGTAGAAGACGAGGAAGGCGGCCGTCCAGATCAGGAACACGATGATCGTGATGAGCCGCAGCTGCGTGATGATCGCGATGCAGCCCGCGATCGACAGGATCGGGATCGTCCAGCCGAGCGGCAGGCGGAAGCCGCGCTCCAGCTCCGGCTCCCGCACGCGCAGGATGATGACGCCGAGCGACACGACGAGGAAGGCGACCAGGGTGCCGATGCTCGTCATCTCGGCGAGGAAGTCGATCGGGACGACGGCCGCGAGCACGCTCGTGGCGATCATCACGATGACGGTGTTCTTCACCGGCGTCATCGTCCGCGGGCTGACCTTCGCGAACACCTTCGGGATCATCCCGTCGCGCGACATGGCGAACAGGATGCGCGTCTGCCCGTAGAGGACCACGAGCGTCACCGAGAAGATGGAGATGATCGCACCGATCGCGACGATGGTCCCCGGCCAGGTGGAGCCGATGATGTTCTGCAGGATCGCGGCGAGCCCCGCGTCCTGGTTCGCGAACTTCTCGGGGGCCTGCGCGCCGAGCGCGGCGAGGCTGGTGCCGACGTACAGCACGATGATGATGATCAGCGCGAAGATGATCGCGAGCGGCAGGTTCCGCTTCGGGTTCTTGGCCTCCTCGCCGGCCGTCGACACGGCGTCCAGCCCGACGAACGAGAAGAAGATGATGCCGGCGCCGCCGACGATGCCCGCGAATCCGGCCGGCGCGAAGTTGTGGAAGTGGTCGCTGTTCCACCCGGTGAACGCGACGGCGCAGAAGAACAGCACGACGGCGATCTTGATGACGACCATGATGCTGTTGACCATCGTGGACTCGCGCGCCCCGCGCAGCAGCAGCAGCGAGCACAGCACGATGACGATCACGGCGGGGACGTTGACGATGCCGCCCTGCTCCGGCGCCTGCGAGAGCTGCACGGGGAGCTGCCAGCCGAGGAGGTTCTGCAGCAGCTGGTTGACGTACTGGGACCATCCCACGGCGACGGCCGCGGTGGAGACGCCGTACTCCAGCAGCAGGCAGGCTCCCACTGCCATCGCTGTGCCCTCACCCAGCGTCGCGTACGCGTACGAGTACGTCGACCCGGAGGCGGGGACGGCGCCCGCCATCTCGGCGTAGCAGAGCGCGGTCAGCCCGGCGACGACGCCGCCGATGACGAACGACCAGATCACCGCGGGACCGGCGACGGGGACCGCCTGGGACAGGATGAAGAAGATTCCGGTGCCGAGCGTCCCGCCGACTCCGATCATGGTCAGCGAGAAGAGGCCGATGCTGCGTCGCAGGTGGGCCTCGCCGGCGCCGGGAGGCGTCGTGGGCTTTCTGCGCAGCAGCTGCTGAGCGATGGTGGGCATATCTACCAGTCTCCTTTGATTGGTGGGGGTTTCAGAAATCCGTCGCGCTCAGTCCCGGGTCACCCGGAACAGCTCGACGCGCGGGTCGACGGCGCCGCGCACGTAGCCGGACGGGGAGGCCGCGACCGCCTGCAGGAACGCGACGGTCTGCTCCGTGATCTCCTCCCCGGGGATGAGGTTCGGGATCCCGGGCGGGTACGCGGCGAGCGTGTCGGCGGAGATGCGGCCGACCGCCTCGGCCGCCGGCACGAGCTCGGTGGCGGCGAAGAACGCGTCCCTAGGCAGGATGCGCAGCGGGCCGACCTCGGGCAGCGCCGGGAACCCGCCGGCGCCGCCGCCCGCCCGCTCGGCGCCGGCCTCCGCCGAGTCGGCCGCCGCAGCGAGCGCCCGGTGCGCCCGGGCCAGATCGGGCGTCTTGCCCGCGCCGATCAGCGCGACGAGGGTGGTCGCCGTGGACATCTCGAAGAAGATCCCGTCGACGTCGATGAGCCGCTGACGCAGCCAGTGCCCGCTGACCCCGGTGTCGGACACGTCGATCGCGACGCGCAGCGGGTCGACGGCGACGATGTCGTCGAACGCGCCGAACCCGTCGCTGAGCACGCCGAAGCGCGGGTCGTCGCGCAGCGCGTCGCGGAACGCGTCGGCGGCCGCGATCGAGCGGCCGATCAGCTCCGCGCCGGTGGCGAGGGCGTGCCGGGCGATGTCGAGGGAGGCCTGCAGGAGCGCGGACGTGGAGGTGGACGCGGTGATCGACACGGCGCGTTCGACCAGCGGCTCCAGGGCGTCGGCGAACGGTCCGTGACCGAGGTGCAGCATGGCGGACTGGGTGAGGGAGCCGCCCAGCTTGTGGGTGCTGGAGACCACCAGGTCCGCGCCGAGCCGGGCGGGCGACTCGGGGAGGTCCGGGTGGAACCCGAAGTGCGGTCCCCAGGCGCCGTCCACGATGAGCGGGGCGCCGTGCGCGTGCGCCACCCGGGCGAGCCCGGCGACATCCGCGACGGAGCCGAAGTAGCTGGGCGACACGATGTAGACCGCGTCCGCCGGGCGTCCGGTCTGCGCTGCGGCGGTCAGCGCCGCATCGAGGGAGGCGGGCGAGACGCCGTGGGCGACACCGTGTCCCGCGTCGAGGGAGGGCAGCACGAAGGAGGGCGCGAGTCCCGCCGAGAGCACGCCGTCGCTGAAGCTGGAGTGCGCGCTGCGCTGCGACAGGATGTTCTGGCCGAGCCCCCGCACGGCCAGCGCGGCGATCCGGTTGGCCTGCGAGGCGCCGCCGGTCAGGAACCAGGTGCGGCGCGCGCCCCACGCGTCGGCCGCGAGGTCCAGTGACCGGCTCAGCGGCGAGTCCTCGCCCAGGTCGATGTCGTCCACCAGCATCGGGACGTCGAGCTGCAGCGGCCGCGGCCCGAGGAAGTCGGCGAGCCGTGCACTGAGTCCGAGCTCGTCGCCGCCGTGCCCCGGCACCATCAGCGGGAGAGGCGACCGGGCGGCGTGGCGCTCCAGCGCGTCCGCGTACGGCGTCTCCCAGTGGCGGAGGTCGGAGGCGGGAAGCAGCGGACGCGAGTCGGTCGCAGACGGACGGGTGGGGGCCATTCCTCCATCGTGAGGGCGGCGTCCCGCCGTCAGAATCCCCCGAAGTTCGCCCTACCCACATAGACTGTATGTGACTCACTCACCTCACGACAGGGCTTCCGATGGCGGATCTGCGACAGTTCGAGGCGCTGAGGGCGGTCCACGCCGAAGGCTCCGTCACCGCCGCCGCCCGCCGCCTGGGCTGGGGCCAGCCGACCGTCGACTACCACCTCAAGAACCTGGAACGCCTGGTCGGCGCGCCCGTGCTCGTGCGCTCGCCCCGCGGCAGCAGGCTGACCCCGGTCGGCGTGCTCCTCCTCGAACGCGCCCAGGAGATCCTGACGCTCAGCGAGCGGGCCATCGCGGACGCGCGCGAGTTCAGCCGGCTCGGACGGGTGCGCCTGCGCTTCGGGACCTTCGCGACGGCGGCGGCGAGCATCCTCCCGTTCGTCGCGAACACCGTCGGTGACCTCGGGATCGAGATCGACGCCACGTTCGAGGAGGTCCCCACGCTGGTCGACCGGATCAACCGCGGCGCCCTCGACGCCGCGCTCGTCTACACGGTGCCCGGGTACGACCTGCCGTTCCGCCCGAACGTGGTGACGAGGGAGGTCTACCGGGACCCCCTGATGCTGGCGCTGCCCGTCGGCCACCCGCTCGCGTCGCGCACGTCGGTCGACCTCGCCGCCGTGCTCTCGCTCCGCGACGAGCGCTGGGTCTTCGCCACCTCCGCGGAGGACGCGATGGACCGCGTGGTCGCCGACGCGTTCGCGGCCGAGGGGCACGTCCTGGACGTCGCGATCCGGACCGACGACTTCCAGGTCCTCCTCGGCATGACCGCCGCGCGGATGGTGGTCGGGATCATCCCCGGCCTGGCGACCACCGCAGCGCACCCCGGCATCGTCCTGCTCCCGATCAACGACCCGTTGTTCGTGCGCTCGATCCTCGTGGCCACGTCCGCCGAGGACGCGAGCCGCCGCCCCTCCCCCGCCGTCCGCCACCTCGTCGCCGCGGTCCGCGACGGCTTCGCCGCCCTCCGCTGACCGGCTACACCCCCATCCACCCACTCCCCGCCCCCGCGCTCGCCTCCACCGCCGCCAGCACCCGCTGCACGTGCAGCGCGTCCGCGAACGACGGCTCCGGCGCCCGCCCCTCCGCGATGTCGGTCACGAAGTCGACGACCTGGTGGGAGAAGGCGTGCTCGTAGCCGAGCGCGTGGCCCGTCGGCCACCAGCTCCCCGCGAAGGCGTGCTCCGGCTCGGTGGTGAGGATGCGGCGGAATCCGAGGCGGTCGGGCGGCTCGGTCGCGTCGTAGTAGTCGAGCTCGTTCATGCGCTCCAGGTCGAATGCCAGCGCCCCGCGCGTGCCGGAGACCTCCAGGCGGAGCGCGTTCTTCCGGCCGGTCGCGTAGCGGGTCGCCGTGAAGGAGCCCATCGCGCCGGAGGCGAACCGCGTCGTGAACCAGGCCGCGTCGTCGACGGTCACCTCGCCGAGCCGGTCGGAGGCCACGCCGCCGAGGCCGCGCTGCTCGGCGAGGATGGGCCGCTGACGCACGTAGGTCTCGAGCGTGCCGCTGACCGAGGCGATGCGGTCGCCCGCCACGAACTCGGCGGCGTCGATGATGTGCGCGCCGATGTCGCCCAGCGAGCCGGAGCCGGCCTTCGCGCGGTCGAGGCGCCAGGTCATCGGGCCGGCCGGGTCGCTCAGCCAGTCCTGGAGGTATTGCGCCCGCACTTCGCGCACGTCGCCGATCGCGCCCTCCCGCACCAGCCTGCGCGCCTCCAGGATCGCCGGCACCCGGCGGTAGGTGAACCCGCACATCGCGAGCACTCCCCGCTCCTGCGCGGTCGCCGCCGCCGACGCCATGCGCTCGGCCTCGCCGAGGCTGTTCGCGAGCGGCTTCTCGCACAGCACGTGCTTGCCGGCCTCCAGCGCGGCGATCGCGATGTCGGCATGGGTGTCGCCGGGCGTCACGATGTCGACCAGGTCGATGTCGTCGCGCGCGACCGCCTCGCGCCAGTCGGTCGCGCTCTCCGCCCAGCCGAGTCGGTCGGCCGACTCCGCCGCGCCGGTGCGCCCGACCAGGAGCACCATCTGCGGCCGCAACGGGAGGTCGAAGAAGCGCGGGGCGACCCGCCACGCCTGCGAGTGCGCGGCCCCCATGAAGCCGTGGCCGATCAGAGCGACCCGGAGCGACTCGGCTGTCACCGCAGGACCTCCGCTCCGCGCACGTGGGCGACGCTCCCCCACTGCTCGAGCCGCTCCCGCACGTCGGCGCGGCGCTCGGTCCGCACCGCCTCCGCGTAGCGCTGCTCCAGGAGTCGCGGGATGTCGACCCGCTCGCCGGTCTCCGCGCTCAGCACGGCGGCCTCCACCATCGCGAGGCTGGGGATGTTCCGGTGGATCTCGCTCTGCGGCGTCTCGCCGCTGCGCAGGCAGCGCACGAACTCCGCGAGCGAGCCGGCGATCTCCTCCGGTCCCGCCGGCACATCGGGCAGGGTGTCGATCCCGTCCGCCTCCGGTGCGCCGTCCCCGTCCCACACGGCGGTGCCGTGCTCGGCGCTGACCCGCCAGGAGCCGTTCCACGAGGTCTCGCGGCCCGGCGCGCACCAGCTCCCGGTGAAGGTGTAGCGGGCGCCGTCGTCGAACGCGAACGTCGCGGTGGCGGAGGCGTCGCCGTCGTACCAGCTCCACGCCGGGTTCCACGACGAGCAGGACACCGTCACCGGGTCCGCCCGCAGCAGGTAACGGGCCATGTCGAACTGGTGGATGGCCATGTCCACCAGGAGCGGCTGCTCCATCCGGTCGCGGAAGCCGCCGAAGTGCGGGGCCTTGTAGAACTCGGTCGTGATGGCGCCGACCCGGCCGAGCCGATCGGCGACGGCGCGCAGCCGGGTCAGCTCGGTGAAGAACCGTCGCGACTGGCTGACCATGAGCAGCCCGCCCGCGACCTCGGCGAGCGCCGCCTGCTGCAGGGCGTCGACGAGCGTGGGCGCGATCGGCTTCTCGCAGAGCACAGGGAGGCCGGCGAAGAGGGCCTCCTCGTTCACGGGGCGGTGGGCCGCGGGCACGGTGACGTTCACGACGGCGACCGCGCCGCTGCGGGCGGCGACCTCGGACACCGAGGAGCCGAGGGCCACGTCGAGCGCCTCCTCCCGCGCCACCCGCGCCGCCAGCTCCAGGTCGAGGTCGACGATCCCGACAACGCGGGCGTCCGGCGAGGACCCGACGGTGCGGATCCAGTTTCGGCCCATGTTGCCCGCGCCGACGAGCACGACCGGCAGTGGCTCCTGCCGGTAGCCGGGGGCGAGGCCGCTCACAGGACGACCTCGTCGCGGTTGTGCATCGCGCCGGCGTAGCCGTGCCCGGTGAAGAAGTCCCCGCGCTCGTAGCGCAGCAGCACAGGCTCCTGCCGCGCCGGCCTATCGGAGGCCGCCCACTCCACGCCGTTCGCGATGACGTGCCGGACGTCGGGGTGGTGGTACACCGGGTAGTCCTGGTCGCCGGGGCTGAAGTAGAAGATCCTGCCGTTGCCGCGCTTGAACGTCATCCCGCTGCGGAAGCACTCGCCGCCGCTGAACGTGCTGATGAAGACCAGCTCGTCGGGCGCCGGCACGTCGAACTGCTCGCCGTACATCTCCTGCGCCGGGATCTCGATCGGATGCGGGATGCCCTGCGCGATGGGGTGCGTCGGGTCGACCGTCCAGACCAGCTCCCGGTCGTTGTCGCTGCGCCAGCGCAGGGTGCACGACGTCCCCATCAGCTTGGTGAAGATCTTCGACCAGTGCCCGGAGTGCAGCACGATCAGCCCCATCCCGGAGAGCACGTGCCGGTGGACGCGCTCGACGATCTCGTCGGACACCTCGGCGTGCGCAGCGTGGCCCCACCAGGTCAGCACGTCGGTCTGCTCCAGCAGCTCCTCGGTCAGCCCGTGTTCCGGATCGTCGAGCGTCACGGTGCGCACGCTCACGCGGTCGCCCGCGAACTCCTCGATGCCCTCCTTGATGGTGGTGTGCATCCCGGACGGGTAGATCTCCGCGACCTCCGGCTCCAGCTGCTCGTGGCGGTTCTCCCCCCACACGACCACGCGGATCGGGTCTTCTGCGGTTCCGATTCGATGAGACACTTCTGGTCACTCTCCTTGTTTCTTCACTTGACCGCACCGCCGAGGGCTCCGGCGGCGATGTAGCGCTGCGCGAGGATCAGCAGCACGCCGGCCGGGATGGAGGCCAGCACCGCTGTCGCCATCACCGGCCCCCACTGCTGCACGTTGGCGCTGATGTAGTTGTAGATGCCGAGCGTGATCGGCCGGACTTCCGGCGTGCTGGTCAGGGTCAGGGCGAAGAGGAAGTCGCCCCACGCCCCGAGGAAGGTGAACAGCGCCGCGGTGACGATCGCGTTCTTGCTGATCGGGACGACGATCGAGATGAAGGCGCGGAAGTTGTTCGCGCCGTCGACCAGCGCCGCCTCCACCAGGGAGGGCGGCAGCGATCCCATGAACGCCCGGATGAGCAGGATGGCGAACGGGATCTGCGCCGCTGTGTCGGCGAGGATCAGCCCGGCATACGAGTTCAGCAGCCCCAGGTCGTTGAACAGCGCGTAGAGCGCGTTCGCGATCACGATGACGGGGATCATCTGCGTGATCAGCAACGCGAACACGAACACGGTCATCCCGCGCATCCGGAACCGGGCGAGCCCGTACGCCGCCGGCGTCGCGATGGCGATGGTCAGCACCACGGTGCTCAGCGCGATGATCGTGCTCGTGACCAGGTTGCCGCCCTGCTGCTTGAGGGCGGTCACGTAGCCGTCGAGTGTCGGCTGGAGCGGGAACCACGCGGTCGTCGCCGCCCCGGCGTTGGCCTGCAGGCTGCTGTTGACCATCCAGTAGACGGGGAAGATCATCACCGCGAGGAAGACGACGCCGAGGACGGTCATCGGCCAGCGCCGCTTGACGTGCGGGCGCGGGCGCTGTCCTTTCGGGAGCACGATGGCTCTGGTCTCGGTCATTCGTCGACCTCCTTGCGTGACATGTACAGATAGACGACCGCGAAGACGAGGGAGATCACGATCAGGATGTTGCTGATCGCGGCGCCCTCCCCGAACGCGAACTGCACGAACGACTTCTGGTACGCCCACGTCGCGAGCGTCTGCGTGGAGTTGGCCGGGCCTCCTCCGGTGAGGCCGAGGATCACGTCGACGACCTTGAGCGTGTAGACGACGCCGAGCACGATCACGACGCTGACCACCGGGCGGATGCTCGGCCAGGTGATGTGCCGGAACGCCCGCCAGCCGACCGCGCCGTCGAGCGCCGCCGCCTCGTACAGCTCCTCGGGAACGCCCTGCAGGCCGCTGTAGAGGATGGTCGTGTTGAACGGGATGCCGAGCCACACGTTCACGCCGATCACGGCGATCAGCGCCAGCGACGGGCTGACCAGCCACGGGATCGGCTGGACCCCGAAGACGCCCAGGAACTGGTTGAGCGCGCCGCTGTCCTGGTCGAGGATCCACTTCCAGACGGCGCTCGACGCGATCAGCGGGAGCAGCCACGGCAGCAGCAGAAGCGAGCGCAGGAAACCGCCGAGCGGGAAGTTGCGCTTGAAGAACAGTGCCAGCCCGAGGCCGATGGCGAACTGGAGGACGATCGAGCCGATCGTGAACAGCGCCGTGTTCAGCATCGTCGTCGTGAACAGCGAGCTGGTGACCGTCGTGACGTAGTTCTGGAGGCCGACCCACGGGGCCTCCCCCGTGTAGAAGGTGCTGGTCGTGTAGTCCTGGAACGACATCGCCACGTTCTTGACGATGGGGTAGCCGAAGAAGATCAGGACGAACAGGACCGCCGGCAGTACGAACAGCCATTTGCTGATCGACCGGGCCAGCCGGAACCGGCGGCGGCGCGGGCTGCCGGCGACGGGACGGTCGTCCCGCACGGGTGGTGCGATCGCGGGTGTCTCCGCGTTGAGAGTCGTCATCGACCTCGTCCTTTCCCGCGGAGGCGGGAGCACGCGGCTCCCGCCTCCGGCGAGTTCGCTACTGGTTCTCCGACTGGGCCTGCTTGAGGGCGTCCGCCGGGGACGCCTTGCCCGTCAGGGCGAGCTGCACGGCGGTGTAGATCTTGGTCGCCGCCTTGGGCCACCCCTCGCCGAGCTCGGCGGTGCGCGCCCGGGCGTCGGCGACGACCCCGACGAAGGAGGCGACGTCCGGGTTCGCCGCGCCGAACTTCTTGGCCTCGGCGAGATCGGTCGGAACGGTCTGGGCGGTCTTGGCCTCGAAGGACTGCATGGCCGGGCTCATCAGGCACTGGACGAACTTCGCGCCCGCGGCCTGTGCGTCCTTCTTACCCGTCTGCGGCAGCGTGTACTGCTCGCCGCCGAGGGGCGCGACCGAGGTCTGCGACGCCTCGCGGACCGGGACGGAGACGCTGGCCCAGTGCAGTCCGCTCGCCTTGGCGAGCGCCGGGATCTGCCACGGTCCGTTGATCATCATGGCGGCCTTGCCCGCGATGAACTGGTTGTTCACGTCCGCCTGCGCCCACGAGATCGAGCTCTTCGACAGCGATCCGTCGTTCTGCAGGTCGAGGACGAACTGCAGCGCCTGGGCGGCCTGCGGCGTCGCGATGTTCTTCTCGTCGCCGCCGTTGGACCAGAAGAAGGGCAGGAACTGCCAGGTGCCCTCGTACGTGTTGATGTTGCTCATGGCGAAGCCGTAGCGGCCCTTGCTCGCGTCGGTGAGCTGGCGGGCGGCGGTGCGCAGCTCGTCCCAGGTCTTCGGCGGCTGGACGCCTGCGGCCTGCAGGATGTCGGTGTTGTAGAACAGGGCGATGGAGTTGGCGAGCGGCTGCGCGCCGTAGAGCTGACCCTTGTAGGTGCCCGCCTTGACGGCGGCCGGGGTGAGGCCGTCGCCGGTGATCCCGAAGTCCTTGAGCGGCGCCAGGGCGCCGGTGGCGGCGATCTGCTGCACATCGGGGTTGTCGATCATGAGGACGTCCGGCAGGGTCTTGGACGAGACCTGCTGCAGGACCTTCTGGATGAGGGAGGCTCCGGCGACGTGGACCGCGTTGACCTTGATGCCGGTGCTGGCCTCGCACTTGGCGTACTGGGCGTCGTGCGATCCGTCGGTGAAGTAGTCCTCGAGCGTGATGCTCTTGGCGGTGGAGGCTCCTCCACTGCCGCTGCTGCACGCGACGAGTCCGAGCGGGATGATGGCCGCGGCCGCGAGGACCGCGACGGCGCGATGTGCTGTCTTCATGGGTGGATGCTCCTTTGCATTGCACTGTGGCTGACGACGGTGTGTGCAGGATTGTAAGCATAAAATCAGACGGAAGTCACGAACTTTTTTTATGCTTACAACCACGGAGACCACTCTGTGCGAAAATGAAGGACTCATGACCGCTCCCAAGAAGGCGGGCACACGCAAGCCCAGCATGGCCGACGTCGCCCGGCACGCCGGCGTCTCCGTCATGACCGTCTCCAACGCCATCAACCGGCCGGACATCGTCAGCGAGGCGACCAGGGAGCGCGTGCGCGCGTCGATGGACGCGCTCGACTACCGCAACAACCTCGTGGCCCGCAGCCTGCGGCTGGCCCTCCCCCGCCAGATCGGCTACCTGATCGGTCCGCACCGCTTCGCGGCCGACGCCTACATGGACCAGTTCCTCCACGACCTGGCCGCGACCTCCGAGCGTCACGGCCGCAATCTGACCCTCATCTCGGCGCGGTCGCAGGAGATCGAGGCCTGCGAGGACCTGTACTACGGTCAGATGGCGGCGGGCTTCATCGTGCCCAACATCTCCATCGGCGACCCCCGGCTGCCCGCGCTCGCCGAACGCGGCATCCCGTTCGTCGCGTACGGCGGCGACCCGCAGGACGACACCGCCACCTGGAACTGGGTCGACACCGACGCCGAGAAGGGCATCGTCCTCGCCGTCGACCATGTGACCTCGCTCGGCCACACCGAGCTGGCCTACCTCGGCTACCCCGACGAGTTGATCACGACCCGCTACCGGCGGCTCGGGTACATCGGCGCGTGCACCGAGCGCGGGCTGGAGTCCTCCCTCGCGCCGGGGCGGCTGGTGGAGACCGGACCGGAGTTCACCGACACGCTGGTCGCGGCACGCACCCTGCTGACCTCCGACGACCCGCCGACCGCGATCGTGAGCGCGACGGACCAGCACGCGCTCGCCGTGGTCCTCGCGGCCCGCGAGCTCGGCATCCCGGTGGGCGCGGGCGTGGCGGTCACCGGTTTCGACGACTCTCCGGTGGCCGGGGAGTCCGGCTTCGGGATCACCTCGATCCGCCAGCCCAAGGACCGCATCGCGGAGATCCTGGTCGACATCCTCGTCGGTGAGGGGACGGGCGTGAGGCAGGAGTTACTGGAGCCGGAGTTGATCGTGCGGTCGAGCACGGTCTGAGGGGCGGCGCCTCGAGCGCCGCCCGTCGCGACCGGAGGAGATCCGGCCGGACACGCCCGGCGACCTCCTTCGGAGCCTGCTTCAGGCCGGCGTGTCGCCGTTGATCTCCTCCGTTAGCGGCGGCACCTCACGCGAGCATCCCCAGCTCCTCCAGGCTCTCCGCCGTCGCCACGATCGTCTCCACCGCGGGCCGCGGCCGCACCCCGAGCTCGGCCTTCGCACGGTCGTTGTGGATGACGAGCGGCGCGGGCTCGTCGCCCGGCAGCTCCGCCGTCGGCACCAGGCGCGCCCGGTCGCCGAGCTCGGCGCGCAGGACGTTCGCCACGTCGAGGAAGGTCATCGTCGGGCCGTCCGCGAGCACCAGGTAGCGCTTGCCCGCGGCCTCCGGCGTCGTCATCGCGGCGATGTGGGCCGTCGCCACGTCGCGCACATCCGCGATGCCGAAGCGCTGGCGCGGGACCGCCGTCATCGCGCCGCTGAGCATCCCCGCGAACAGCTGGAGGGAGGATCGCGCGGCGGCGGTCAGGGTCGGGCCGGCGATCCAGGTCGGGTTGACCACGACCAGCTCGGTGTCGCCGCCCTCCCGCTCGATGAAGTCCCACGCCGCGCGCTCGGCGACCGCCTTCGACAGCGGGTAGGCCGGCAGGCCGGGCGTCTCCGGATCGGTCCAGTCGGACTCGTCGTACTCGCGGACCGGCTTCGGCGAGTAGCCGACCGCCGCGAAGGACGAGGTGAGCACCACGCGCCTGGCCCCGGCGGAGCGAGCCGCGCGCAGCACCCGCAGGGAGCCGTCGCGCGCTGGGACGACCACCTCGGCCGGGTCGGCCGTCTGGATCATCGGGGAGGCGACATGGTAGACGTCCTCGATCCCGGCGAGCGCGGCCTCCCAGCCGTCGTCGTCGGTGAGCGAGGCCGCCGCGAAGGTCAGCCCGGCGTCGTCCGCGCCCGCGCGCCGCACCGCCGCGCGCACCTCCTCGGACCGGTCGAGGGACCGGACGGTCGCGCGCACCGCGGTCCCGGAGTCGAGGAGGTCGGCGATGAGGCGCGTGGCGAGGTAGCCGTTGCCTCCGGTGACGAGGGTGGCGGGCGTGGTGGGGGTGTCGTTCATCGGAATGTCTCCTCGAGTCGGGGAAGGATGGTCTCCAGTTCGAGCTGCGCCTCGGCCTCGCCCGCGATGTCGGCACGCGCGCGGGCGTCCCACAGCGCGGCCTTCGCCCGCAGGTAGTCGAGGTGGGTGCGCAGCGTCACGATCTGCTCCTCCACCCGCACGGCGTGCCGCAGCAGGATGTCGCGCTGCTCGCCCGCGGCGTCGTGCCCGCGCAGCCGGTTGGCCTGGTAGGTGCGCATGTCCTCGATCCCGACGCCCATCGCCCGCAGGCAGGCGAGCACCTGCGCCGTGTCGAGGTCGCCCTCGCTGTAGCGCCGGTGACCGCTGCTGCCGTCGCGGGCGATCGGGCCGAGGAGGCCGACCTCCTCGTAGTACCGCAGGGTGGGCTCGCTGAGACCGCTCTGCCGGGACACGTCCTGGATGCTCAAACTGGTCATGTCCCCATCAGAACAGACCTCAAGCGCTTGAAGTCAAGCGCTGGTTCTCGGCCCCGGGCCCTCAGGCCCGGTCGTGGAGGGTGACGTGGTAGCCATCCGGGTCGGCGAAGGTGAAGGTCCGGCCGAACGGGCCGTCGATCGGAGCCGAGACGATGGTGCGCCCGTCCGCGGCCAGCACGTCGTGGATCGCCTGGACGTCCGTGGCGCGCAGCCAAAGCGCGACGCCGAGACCGGGCTGCGCGACGGAGCCGAGGTCGGTGCCGACGACGAGGTCGCGGAGCGCGAAGGCGATCGGCTCTGTCGTGAAGACGACGGCGTGCGGAGGGCCTGCGGGTGAGCGGACGAGGCCGAGGTACTGCTCGTAGAACGCCTGGGAGGCGTCGAGGTCGCGCACCTGGAGGGAGATGAAATCGGGGCCGATGGCGGACATGGTGGAACTCCTCTCGTGTGTCAGTTTTCTGACACGATTTAGCCTATGTCAGACTACTGACATGAGCGTCCCTGACGACCGAATCCACCTCGAGACCTCCCTCGGCTACCTGCTGAAGGAGGCCTCCAGCGCCCTCCGCGCGGCGATGGAGGACGTCCTCCGCCCGCTCGGGATGACGGTGACCCACTACTCCTGTCTCGAACTGCTGGCCCAGCGCCCCGGCCTGTCGAACTCCGAACTGGCCCGCGGCGCGTTCGTGACCCGGCAGACGATGAACGTGCTCCTCCAAGCGCTGGAGCGCGACGGCTTCGTCACCCGCCCCGCGGAGGCGCCGGTCGGTAAGGCCCTGCCCGCACGGCTCACCGCGCGCGGCCGGCGCAGCCTGGCGGCGGCGAGCGCGGCGGTGCGATCGGTGGAGGTCAGGATGCTGGCCGGGATGACGCAGGCGGAGCAGTCCGCTGCGTTCGCGAGCCTGCAGAGCATGGTGCGGGCGCTGCGCGAGGAGCGCTCCGCGACGATCTGAGCACAATCCCAGAACCGCGCTCGCCCGGTGCGCACCGCGCTCGCCACGGACACGCCGGCGCAGGTCGCGGGCGGACACGAGTCAGCCCGCGACCTCCCGGAGGAACACCTGCGCCTCCCACGGCTCGCAGCGCCCGTCCACCCGCGGCAGCCGCCCCTCCAGGTTGCCGAGCACCGGCTCCGCCTCCCGCCAGCCGGCGACGTCCGGGAGGTCGTACTCCGCCCGCTCGCCGGACAGGTTCGCGATCACGAGCAGCTGCCGGTCGCCGAGCGTCCGCGTGTAGGCGAAGACGGTCGGATGCTCCGGCAGCAGGAGCTCGAAGCTGCCGTGCGAGACCGCCCGCTCGCTGTGGCGCAGTGCGATGAGTGCGCGGTAGTGCGCGAAGACCGACTGCGGATCCTCGCGTTGCGCCTCGGCGTTGATCTGCGCGGCGTTCGGGTTGACCGCGATCCACGGCGTCCCGGAGGTGAACCCGGCCGCCGGGCCGTCCGACCACTGGACGGGCGTGCGCGCGTTGTCCCTGCTCATCACGCGCAGCGCGGCGAGCACGGCCTCCGGCGCCTGGCCCTGCGCCGCGACCGCCACCGCGAAGTGGTTGAGCGACTCGATGTCGCGGAAGTCGTCGATGGACGCGAACGGCATGTTCGTCATGCCCAGCTCCTCGCCCTGGTAGACGTACGGCGTTCCGCGCATCAGGTGCAGCACCGTCGCGAGCGCCTTCGCTGACGCCACGCGGTGCTCCGGCCGGTCGTCGCCGAACCGGCTGACGACCCGGGGCTGGTCGTGGTTGTTCCAGTAGAGGCTGTTCCAGCCGGTCTCCGCGAGGCCCTCCTGCCAGCGGCCGAGCGACGCCTTCAGGTCCCGCGGCGAGGCCGCGCCCGGGTCGAACTTGCCGCCGGCCCCGTGGTCCAGCCCGACGTGCTCGAACTGGAACACCATGTCGACCTCGCGCCGGGCCGGATCGGTGAACAGCCGGGCGTGCTCGATCGTCACCCCCGGCATCTCGCCCACGGTGAGGTAGTCGCCGGTGCGTCCGGCGAACACCCGCTCGTGCATCTCCTGCAGGAACTCGTGGATGCGCGGCCCCTGCGCGTAGAACGGGAACCCGTCGCCGTGAACGGCGCCCGGCGGCACCTCGCCGTCCGGGAGCCCCGGCACCTTCGAGATCAGGTTGATGACGTCCATCCGGAAGCCGTCGACTCCGCGGTCGAGCCACCAGTTCATCATCTCGTAGACGGCCTCCCGCACCTCCGGGTTCTCCCAGTTGAGGTCGGGCTGCTTGCGCGAGAACAGGTGCAGGTAGTACTCCCCCGACGCCTCGTCGTGGTGCCAGGCGGGCCCCGAGAAGAAGGAGCCCCAGTTGTTCGGCTCCGCGCCCGGAGCGCCCGCCGCGAAGCCGGCCTTCGGTTTCCGCCACCAGTACCAGTCGCGCTTCGGGTTGTCGACGGACGACGCGGACTCCACGAACCACGGGTGCTCGTCGGAGGTGTGGTTGACCACCAGGTCCATCACCAGCTTCATGCCGCGCGCGTGGAGGTCCGCCAGCAGCTCGTCGAAGTCCTCCAGGGTCCCGTACGCCGGGTCGATCGCCCGGTAGTCGCTGATGTCGTAGCCGTTGTCGTCCTGCGGAGACGCGTAGACCGGCGACAGCCAGACGACGTCCACGCCGAGCTCCTGCAGGTGGTCGAGGTGCTGGATGATCCCGCGCAGGTCGCCGACGCCGTCGCCGTCGCTGTCCGCGAAGCTGCGCGGATAGATCTGGTAGACGACGGCGGAACGCCACCACTGGTCGTCGGCCGCCGGCGCACCGGCGCGCGCGGCGGGGTTCGTGGTCAGGTCGGTCATGGTGCTCCATCCGGTTCGAGTTCGACGAGGACGACCTGCCACGCGCCAGGAGGCGGCAGGACGACCGTCGCGTGCGTCCCCTCCGCGTGGACGGGGAGGTCGACCAGCCGGGGCGACCCGTCCGGGTCCGCCACGCGGACGCGCGGGGTCGAGCCGGCGACCGCGCGCAGGCGCAGCGTCCCCGGACCGATGTCGCCGACGGCCTCCTTGGGCGCGTCCCAGAGCGTGTCGGGCTGACCGGCCAGGTTGATGAGGTGGACGACCAGGCCGCGCGAGGTCTGCACCACGCGGCGCCAGACCGCGCCGGCCACGGGCTCGCCGGTGACCTCCGCCTCCGCGTAGGAGACGTCGAGGTCGTCGTTGTACCGCCCGGCGTAGGAGCCGGTGACGTCCGCGATCGCGGGATCGAACAACAGCTCGTCGTGCTCGACCATGAAGTCGTACCAGCGCCGGAGCAGCCCGGCCGTGGAGTCCTCGACCACGTGGTTCCGCACGTAGTACGGGTCCACCAGGATGCGGTCGGCCTCCCCCGCCAGGAGCTGGGTGGCCCCGTGCGAGAACAGCGTCGCCATCGTCAAGGCGGTGGCCCGGTCGGCTGCGACGGCGGGCGCCGAGTCGTAGACGTGCTGGTACGCCGCGATCGCGACGGGCTTGTCCCCGCCGGCCGCGCGCGCCCGGGTGACGACGGACGCGAGCGAGCCGAGCGTCAGGTGCGGTTCCCACACCTCGATGTAGACGGCGTCCTGCGGGCTCGCCGCCGTCGTCCAGGTCGGGAAGTCGTTGACGTTGTTGAAGACCAGGTGGGCGTCGGGGAGCGCGTCCCGCACCCCGCCGATCATCGTGTCGAACGACCGGGCGACGTCCACCGTGCGGCCGTCCGCGCGTCGTGCGTGCTTCGGGTAGCCGTACTGGTCGAGGTGGAACCCGTCGAAGCCGACCGTCTCGACGGCGGCCGCGAGCTCGTCACGGAAGTGCGAAAGCCACGGCACGGCGGCCGGGTCCACGATGAAGAGGAAGTCGCCCAGCGCATACGGCTCCCCGGCCGCGTCGAGGAGGGCCCACTGCTTCCAGCCGTCCCACTCGCGCGGACCGACCGCGTACACGGCCGCGTACCCGAGGGCGCGCGCCCCGGCCGCGCGGACGCCGTCGGCCAGCCGCCGCACCGTCGCCAGCGACACCGGCTGGCCCAGCGCGTCGTCGTAGTCCTCCCCGCCGCCCAGCAGGTCGGCGTGCCGGTAGGCCCAGTCGTAGAACTGCACGTCGGTGAGGTGGAGGCGGCGCACGGTGTCGGCCAGTCCTCGCGGGTCGCGACCGGGCGTGTAGTCGACGGTGAAGCCGTACCGCAGTCGCGTCGTGTCGGCTCCGGCGACCTGGACGGCGGTGCGGAGGAGGACGGTCCCGTCCGTCCACTCGACGCCGTAGCCGCCGGCCGCCGGAGTGCCGAGCGAGACGAATCCCGGGCCGTCCGTCGCCCAGGCGCCCAGCTGCTCGCCGAGGCGCCAGAGCGTGAGCTCCCCGGCCCCGGCGACGCCGCGCACCTCGACCCGGACCTCGTCGCCCGCGCCGAACCAGGCGCGCTCAGGCAGCAGCTCGCTCATCCCTTCACCGCCCCGGAGGTCAGTCCCTGCACGAAGTAGCGCTGGAAGACGAGGAACACCACGATGACCGGGACGACCGCGATCACCGACGCCGCGAAGACGAGCCCCCACTGCGTGGCGTTCTGCCCCTGGAACAGTGCGATCGCGATCGGGAGGGTGCGGTTCTGCGGAGTGTTGATGATCGTCAGCGCCCAGGCGAACTCGTCCCAGCAGGACAGGAACGTGAAGATCGTCGCCGTCGCGAGCGCCGGCTTGGCCAGCGGCAGCGCGAGCCGCCAGTACCGGGTCCAGGCGTTCGCCCCGTCGACCTGCATCGCCTGGTCGAGCTCGGCGGGGATGGAGGCGAAGAAGCCCCGCAGCAGGAACGTGTTGAGCGCGAGCGAGCCCGCGACGTAGAACACGACCAGGCCGCCGAGCGAATCGATGAGCCCGAAGAACTTGGCGATGATGAACTGCGGGATGATCAGCATCATCGCGGGCACGACCAGGCCGATCAGCAGGATGCGGAACATCGTCTCGCGGCCGGCGAACCGGTAGCGCGCGAACCCGTACGCCATCATCGAGCTGATCAGCACGGACAGCGCGGTGGAGATGACCGCGACGATGGTCGAGTTCAGGAAGTACAGCCCGAAGTCCTGCGTGGTCAGCGCCTGCGTGTAATTCTCGGTGGTCGCCGGGTTCGGGATGAACTGCGGCGGAACGGTGAGCACGTAGGCCTGGCTCTTGAAGCTGGTCGAGAGCATGTAGAGGAACGGCGTCACCATGACGGCCGCGCCGACGACGAGCGCGGCGATGCGGACACCGGCGCCCAGCCTCCGCTGCGTCCGCAACCGGGGCCGGGCGATGCGCCGGCCGATGCTCCGGCCGACGCTCCGGCCGTTTGGGACGGCGGTCATGAGAGCTCCTCTCCGCGGTCGCGGAAGACGCGCAGCTGGATGACGGCGAGCACGAAGACGATGACGGCGAGGATCACGGCGAGCGCCGAGCCGTAGCCGAAGTCGAGGTTCGCGAACGCCTGGTCGTACATGTAGGTGAGGACGACGTCCGTCTGGCCGCCCGGACCTCCGGCGGTCATCACGAGCACCGAGGTGAAGACGTTGAAGCCGCCGATCACAAGCATCACCAGGACGAAGATCACCGAGGGCCAGATCGCCGGGAGGGTGACGACGCGGAAGCGCTGCCAGCGGCCGGCGCCGTCCATCGTCGCGGCCTCCTCCAGCGACTGCGGCACGCCCTGCAGCGCGGCGAGGAAGATCATCATCGACCAGCCGACGCCTTTCCAGACGCCGAGCGCGCAGATAGCGACAAGCGCCGTCCACCGGCCGGAGAGCCAGGACACGTCCGTGCTCATCAGGTGCAGGAAGTCGTGCAGCGTGAAGTTGACGAGGCCGCCGTCCGCGAACAGGAACTTGAACAGCAGGGAGACGACCACCCAGCTCGTGACGACCGGCAGATAGAACAGGACGCGGAACACCGGCTGGGTCGGGCTCCTGCGCTTCAGGAGGACGGCGATGACGAGTCCGAGCACGATCTGCGGCGGCACGGTGAAGAGCATGTAGATGCCGCTGTTGGTGAGGCTCAGCCAGAAGTGCGGGTCCTGGAACGCCCGGACGTAGTTGTCCAGGCCGAGGAACTGGCTGACCGCGCCGGGGATGATCTTCCAGTCGAAGAAGCTCATCTGCACCGCCTGGAAGATCGGCAGCAGGATCAGCACCGCGAAGAGGATGAAGCCGGGGGCGATGAAGAGGTAGGGCGTCGCGCCGGCGCCGAGCGTCCGCCGCCGTCCCCGCTGCGGGCGCCCCTGTCCCGCTGGCGAGCGCCGCGGCGCGGTGGGGTCGGTCCCCACCGCGCGCGCGGTCCGTTCCGTCGTGGTGCTCACGGGATCACTTTCCGGTCAGCAGCGGGTCGATCTGCTGGGCCGCCGTGGTCAGCGCGTCCTTGACGCTCGTCGTCCCGGAGAAGGCCGGTGTCAGCGCCGCGCTCAGGATGCCGTCGACCTTGTCGCCCTGCGGGATGGCGAGCCGCGACTTCGCCGTCTTGAGCTGGTCGGCGAAGGTGGTGAAGTACGGGTCGATCGCAGCCTGCTTGGAGGCGAAGGCCGGGACCACGGTCATCTGGCCGGTCTTGGCCATCTCGATCTGGAACTTCTCGGACTGGGTGAAGCGGATGAACTTCTCCGCCGCGGCCTGGTTCTTCGAGGAGGCCGTGAGCACGATGTCCTCGCCGCCGACCACGCTGGTCGACGCGCCGTCGCCCTTGGGTACCGGGGCGTAGATCGGCTGGAAGTCCTTGTACTGTCCGGCCCAGATCGCCTTCATCCACGGCCCGTCGAGGATGGTCGCGTACTTGCCGGTCGGCAGGCCGTCCGACGTGGAAGTCGCGCCCTGGTTGCCCGTGATCAGGTTCGGGATCTGGCCCTCCTTGTAGAGGTCGACCAGGAACTGGATCGCTGCGACCGACTTGGCTCCGTCGAGGTACCCGCTGGCCTTGGTCAGGCTCGCGTTGGTGATCTCGCCGCCGTTGGACCAGATCCACGGGAAGATGTTCCACCCGCCCAGGCCGCCGTCGGCGAAGACGGAGACCCCGGTGCCCTTGAGCTTGGCCGCCATCTGCTTGACCTGGTCGAAGGTCGCCGGCGGCGTGCTCATGCCCGCGGCGTCGAGCGCCTTCTGCGAGGTGATGAGCACCCGGGTGTTGGTGTCCAGCGGCAGGCCGTAGTACTTGCCCTTGTACTTGTTCGTGGTCAATGTCCCCGGGTAGACCGCCTTGGAGAGCGTGCCGAAGTCCGACATCGATTGGGACAGCGGGGTGAGGACGCCGAGCTGGGCGAGCTGCGGCACCCAGCCGATGTCGGAGCGGACGAGGTCGGGGAGGGTGCCGCCGGCGGCGCTGGTGGTCAGCTTCTGGTGCAGGCTGTCGTAGGGGATGTCGACGTAGTTGATCGTGATGCCCGGGTTGGCCTTCTCGAAGGCGGGGATGAGGGTCTTGTTCAGCGCGTCCTGCTGGGCCGAGTTGCCGCCGTTGCCGTAGGAGCCCCAGAAGGTCAGCGTGACCGGGTGGCTGGACGAGCCGTCGGAGGAGCCGGACGACGAGGCGGAGCATCCACTGGCGACCAGTGCGATGGATGCCGCGAGCGCCGCCGTCGCGGCCAGTGCGGTGGAACGCTTCATTGCAGTTCTCCTGTCGGAAGGGGGCGCTCGGTGCGGGCCCCGCGGTGTGGAGTTATTTCTATGACAAAAACAACCCGCTGTCAACAACGACTCGCAAAGCCGATTTTCGACCGAGTTGGTTGATTGACGAAACAATCCCGATATGCAAAAGTGTGTTCACGAGACCTGAGGGGGATGCGTGACGATCACTGCACCGACGTGGACGCCGGACACCGGCGCATCGAGGTCCGTCGCGCTCGAAGTCCTCCTCAATGGGCCGCTGTCCCGCAGCGAGATCGCCCGGCGGCTCGACCTCTCCCCCGGGTCGCTCACCCGGCTGAGCGCGCCGCTCATCGAGTCGGGGCTCCTGGTCGAGACGGGCGAGCTGGCGGAGGGCCGCACGGGACGCCCCTCCCGCCCCCTCGACGTCGTGTCCGGCTCGCGTCACTTCATCGGCATGAAGCTGATGGCCGACCGGGTGCAGGGCGTCACCACCGACCTGCGCGCGAACGTCATCGCCACCGACATGGTCGAGTTCGGCTCCCGCGACCCCGAGACCGTCGCCGACGCGATCGCCGTGCTGGCCGAGCGGCTCTCCCGCGACGTGCCCCCGGTGACCGCCCTCGGCGTCGGCCTCGGCGGGCGCATCGCCGACAACTCCCGCGTCGCGAGCGCCGCGTTCCTGGAGTGGGAGGATGTGCCCCTGGTCGAGATGATCGAGCAGCGCACCGGCATCTCCACCGTGATCGAGAACGACGTCGTCGCCTTCACCGAGGCGGAGCACTGGTTCGGCTACGGCCGCGGCCTGGACCGCTTCGCGGTGATCACCCTCGGCGCCGGCGTGGGCTACGGCCTCGTCATCCACGACGGGATCGTGGCCGACGACGACGCCGGCATCGGGCTCATCGGCCACTGGCCGCTCGACCCGTACGGCCCGCTCTGCCCGGCCGGCCACCGCGGCTGCGCCCGCAGCGTGCTCACCCAGGAGGCCATCGTGCACGAGGTCGGCACCGCGCTCGGGCGCGACGTGAGCTACGACGAGGCCCTCACCCTGGCGGCCGCCGGCGAGCCGGCCGCGCGCCGGGTCGTCGACGACGCCGGCCGCGGCCTCGGCCGCCTGCTGGCGGCGGTGGCGAACCTCACCATGCCCGAGCGCATCGTGCTCGGCGGAGAGGGAGTCCGCCTGGTCGAGGTCGCCCGCGAGGCCATCGATCAGGGCATCGCCGCCGACCGCGACCCGCGCGCCAAGACGCTCGACCTGATCGCGACCCCCGGCGACAACCTGGAGTGGTGCCGGGGCGCCGCGGTGATCGCCATCCAGACCTACGTGCTCGGCACGCACCCGGGGTCGGCGGGGAGCTGAGTCCCGCCCGGGCTCACAACCCGTCGAACGTGTCGTCGTCGATGCTCGACTCGGACACCTCCGCACCGTCGGCCTCCGCGATCGGGTCGCCTCCGACGTCGATCTGGCTCCAGACCACCGGCATGCCCGGCGAGAACAGGATGTCGATGCCGGGGCCGGAGTGCAGCGGCGGGATGTTCACGTAGTCGCCGCCCGCCTGGATCGCGTTCTTGATCTTCTCGCGCAGCTCCGTCACCGATCCCGGCAGGAAGTAGTCCTTGCCATCGACGGTCAGCCTGTTGACGATCACTCTTCATCCATTCGGTCGGTCTTGCTCGGGGCCTGCGCCGGCGACTCTACGCCCGCTCCAGGTTCGTCGACGATACGGAGCCCCGAGACGCTGTTGGCCGTGCGGACCAGCGCCTCGACCCACGCCCGGTTGATCGGCTCGCGCGTGTGCGTGGGATAGGTGAAGCGGAGGCCGACGGTCGGGGAGATCCAGACCGAGTTGGAGCCGCTTCCCGCCGCGGCCGCGACATCCCACGAGAAGACGAAGCTCTCGCTCCGTCGCAGCTTCGTGACGATCGCGAGCTGCAGGTGCGCGAGCAGGCGGTCGTCGAACTCGACCGACGACGCGGCGTCGCCGTAGAAGAGCGTCCCCATCAGTGCGCCGGAGGCTCGGGGACCACGCGCAGACCGCCGACGCTGTTGGCGGCGTCCATCAGCGCTTCGGTCCACGCCCGGTTGAGCGCGGGGCGGCGGCTGCCCACGTACTGGAAGTGCACGGGGACGGAGGGGTTGATCCAGATCGCGGTCCGGCCGCGCGAGTACGCCTCGTCGTGGTCCCACTCGAAGAGGAACTGCTCGTTGCGGCGCAGCTTCGACGTGATGACGAGCTGGAGGTGGGCCAGCAGCCGATCGTCGATGTCGATCTTCGCGCCGGTGCCGTAAATCAGAGTGCCCAACCGGTGCTCTCCTTCCGAGGGCTGGCGCCGGCGCGGGTCGCGACGGCGTGTTGATCATATGCCGCCTGGTCCGTCGATCCGGTGCTCGCGGCAGGGTCGTGTTCCCTGTCGGCGCGCAGGGCCCCGCGCGCGGCGGTCGCGACGTCCGCGGCGGACGGCCGCAGCGACGCGTCGGCGTGCGTCATCGAACGGATGAGCGCGCGCCAGCGCTCGGGAACCGTGTCGGGCATCTCCGGGTCGCGCTCCAGCCGGGAGAGCGCGGAGCCCACGGGCGTCCCCGGGAACGCGACGGTCCCCGTGAAGCACTCCAGCAGGACGAGGCCGAGCGAATAGATGTCGGACGCCGGGGTCAGGCTCTCGCTGCGCACCTGCTCGGGGCTCAGATAAGCGGCCGTCCCGAACGTGCCCTCCGCGAACTCCTGGGGACGGGTCGCGTGGATGGCGATGCCGAAGTCCGTCAGCCGCGCCCGGGGCCGCGATAACCGGGTCCCGTAGTCGACGATCATGATGTTCGTCGGCGTCACGTCGCGATGGATGACGCCCCGCGCGTGGACGTATTCCAGCGTCTCGGCGACCTCGAAGGCGATCTCACCGATCTGGCGCGTCGTCAGCGTGCCCGCGTTCAGCACTGCGCGGAGGGTGTCGCCTTCGACCAGCTCGATGACCAGGAAGGGACGCGGGTCCCTCGGCGACGAGTCGTCGACCCCGGCGTCGAGGATCGACACCACACCGTGATGGCGGAGGCCGGCGAGCACGCCCACCTCGGCCCGGAACCGCGCGACATCGCCCTGGCTACCCGACGTGAACAGCTTGACGGCGACGTCGCGGCCGAGGTTCTCATCCCGGGCACGGAACACCATCGAGGTGCCGCCGCGCGCGAGCAATCGCTGTGGCCGGTACCTTTCGAGCAGGAGGGGGACCGGGGTGTCGGGTGCACTCACGTGCATATTCTCCGGCATTCGAGAATTCCCCGCCCCCCGGTAGACCGGGACGCCGGTCCCTGGTATAGGTGCGACCCGCTACCGCCCCGCTCCGTAGACGACGGCCTGGTCGCCCCCGTCCCGCTTCGCCGCGTACATCGCCTGGTCCGCGAGCCGGATGAGGTGGTCGATCGACTGGCCCGCGACGTCGTCCGTGATGGCGATGCCGACGCTCGCCGTGATGCTCAGCTCCGGGGGGATGCCGGCGAAGTCCTCGGCGATGGCGGCTCTGGCCCGGTCGGCGAGTTCGAGCGCGTCGGTCGTGTCGGCGACGTGCAGGGCGGCGATGAACTCGTCGCCGCCGTAGCGGGCGATCATGTCCTCCTGGCGGAAGACCCGGCTCAGCCGCTCCGCGACCTCCTTGAGCACGGTGTCGCCCGCGGCATGCCCGAGGGTGTCGTTGATCGCCTTGAAGCCGTCGAGGTCGACGAAGAGCACCGCGACCTGATCCGCGTGCGCGCGTTCGGTCTGCTGCAGGTTCTCGTCGAACAGCCGCCGGTTCGGCAGGCCGGTGACCTCGTCGAGCATCGCCGCACGGCGCAGCCGCGCCTCCAGGCGGAGCCGCACGAGGACCTGCCCGGCCAGCTGGGCCAGCGCCTCGGCCAGCGGCACGGCCTGGTCGTCGAAGGTGCGGGGCTGGTCGAAGTAGCAGGCGAACGCGCCGTAGAGGATGTCGTCCTCGATGATCGGCACTCCGATGATCGCGGAGACGCCCGACCGTTCGAAGACGCCGCTCAACCCGAGGCCCGGCGCCACGACGTCGGCTTCAGCGGGCGACTGGATCGTCACCACACTCCCGAGCTGCACCCGCTCATCCCTGGCGTCCTCCGGCCACTCCGCCTCCAGGAGGTTCTCCCCCGCGACGAGCGTGTAGTTGCCCGGTTCGCCGGTGTGCACGCTGCACGCGGTCGCGTTGAACGCCCGGCGTGCGGTCTCCGACAGCAGCTCGCCGAGCTCCTCCTCGGTCCGCGTCTTCGCGAACGCGACGGACGCGGAGAGCAGCAGCTGGAGCCGGTCGCTCTCGCGGCGTCCGAGCGCCACCGTGCGCTCGCCGACCGCGGCCAGCTCCGGGTCGAAGGCGACGATCGTGTGGCCGCCGGAGATGCGCACGGCGCGGATCACCACCGAGCTCCGCGTCTCCTGATACCCGTGGGCGGTCGACGCGAGGCGGATGCCGCCGGGGTTGCCGGTGGCCAGGGCCGCGGACAGCTCGTCGCCGTCGACGCCGAGCACCGCGGCGAGGGGCATGCCCACCAGGTTCTCGTGCTCGCGGCTGGCCCAGACCTCCAGCGCCATGTTGGCGTCGACGATGGTGTGGGTTCGGTCCACAAGGGCTCGAGGGAAGGGCTGCATGCGCGCGACCTCGTCGCGCACATCGGGCCTCAAATGCGTGACCGGTCGAAGTACATGTTTTGAGAGTGACGGTTCGCGAGGCAATCGTCAAGTTGCCACACGTCAATCATTTGAGCGGAGAGCCACCGGCGGAAATCAGCAGGCTGTCCACATCCGCTTTCGTCGTCGGTCGCGACAGCAGGTATCCCTGGCCGCGATCGCAGTGGAGTGCACGGACCCGCGCGAGCTGCGCCTCCGTCTCGATGCCCTCCGCGACCAGGCGCATCCCCTGTGCTTTGCCGAACTCGACGGCCCGCGCCAGGTCCTCGCTGTGCGGGCCCTGGGTCTCCTGCACGAGGGACTGGTCGACCTTCAACTCGATCGCCTGCAGCGCGATGACCTGCTCGCGCGAAGCGTAGGCGGCTCCGAAATCGTCCACGGAGATGTTCACGCCGAGTTCGCTCAGCCGATGCACGGTGTCGATCGCCTCCGGGACCTGGGTCACCGGAGTGGTCTCGGTCACCTCCAGCGTCAGCAGCCCGGGGCGGAGGGAGAACTCGTCGAGAAGCCCGGCGATCGTGTCGACGATCGCGGACGTGCGCAACTGGAGGATCGACACGTTGACGGCGACCTCGATCGGGTGGCCCTGGTCCTGCCAGTCGCGGGCGGCGTGGCAGCCGAGCCGCAGCATGACGTCCCCGATCCCGCCGACGAGCCCCAGGCGCTCGGCCATCGGGATGAACTCGCCCGGAGCGATCAGACCGAGCTGCGGGTGGATCCACCGGCTCAGCGCCTCCGCCCCGACGACCTCGCCGGTCTCCAGCGAGAACTGCGGCTGGAACAGGGCGATGATCTCGCCGCGGCCCGCGGCGCCGGGAAGGTCGCGCTCCAGCTGGGCACGGCGGTCATCTGCGTGCACGTCGGACCTCCCAGCTCGTTTCGTTCGGTCCAGTGTGTCGTATCGACGGCAAAACCCGGGACCATTGCCCTATCGCAAGCGACGCTCTATAATCCGCGTCGGCCTCGCGCGGTGCCATGACGTCAGCGCTCGTCGCCTGCCGCGGACCAGTGGCTGCACACGACCGCCTGCGCGTCGGAGCGCGCCGCGAACACCCCCAGATCGTGACCGTCGAAGCCGGTGGCGACGTACCCGTCCAGGTTGCGGTCCACCATCCCCACGTACTCCGTCGGCGTCCCGGCGACCCAGAGCCAGCGGGCCGGAGTGCTCCACGACACGTTCTCGGAGGTGGCTCCCGGCGCGAGCACGTCCTCGGCCATCCGTTCGGCTTCGGGGCGGTCCATGGCGATCGTCATCACTGACTCCTTCTGTCGAGAGCGCTGCGGCCGGAGGTGCCGTCCGCTGTGCTCGAAACTAAGTCAGATCGGAGTCGATGCTCGGGGGATTGACGAGAGCGCGGGCGCGGTATATCTACGCCGGGTACGGGCGCTTCTCGTCGCAGAACGCGCACACCAGGTGCCCGTTCGTGTACTCCCAGACGTGGGCGTGCGGGGCTGCGAAGTACCCGCAGCGGTCCGTGATGGGGGCTGTGTCGATGGTCTCTGTGGCAGGCATTTCGGGGTCGGCTTTCTGCGGCGGGGGTCGGCGCGTTGAGCGTCTTCGTTTGCGTTACATCGCAACCAGTATCCGGTCGAGCGACTGGCACGCGAAATACCTCGTACTGGTGCCGCCTGATGGGGGTACAGGCGGCACCGGCCCGTCCTCAGTCCCCCAGCCCCTCCCACAGCGCGGTCGAGATGTACCGCTCTCCGGTGTCGGCGACGATCGCCACGACGGTCTTGCCCGCGTTCTCCGGCCGTGCCGCGACCTGGAGGGCGGCCCAGACGATCGCGCCGGATGAGATGCCGGCGAGGATGCCCTCCTCGGACGCCAGCCGCTTGGCGACGTCGAGGGAGTCCTCGAACGAGACGTCGATGACCTCGTCGTAGACGGAGGTGTCGAGGATTTCGGGGACGAAGTTCGCCCCCATGCCCTGGATCTTGTGCGGGCCGGGCTTGCCACCGTTCAGGATCGGGGAGTCCACCGGCTCGACCGCGATCACCTGGACCTCGGGCTTGCGCTCCTTCAGCACCTGCCCGACACCGGTGATGGTGCCGCCGGTGCCGATCCCGGAGACGAAGATGTCCACGCCGCCGTCCGTGTCCGCCCAGATCTCCTCAGCCGTAGTGGCCCGGTGAATGGCGGGGTTGGCCTCGTTGGCGAACTGCTGCGCCCAGATCGCGTTGTCACTCTCGGCGACGATCTGCTTCGCCGCCTCCACCGCCCCGCGCATCCCGTCGGGGCCGGGGGTCAGGACGATCTCCGCGCCGAACGCGCGCAGCAGCACCCGCCGCTCCTTCGACATCGTCTCCGGCATGGTCAGGATCACCTTGTACCCGCGGGCCGCGCCGACCATCGCCAACGCGATGCCGGTGTTGCCGCTGGTGCCCTCCACGATCGTGCCGCCCGGTCGAAGCGCCCCGGACTCCTCGGCGGCGTCGATGATGGCCACGCCGATCCGGTCCTTCACGCTCCCGGCCGGGTTGAAGAACTCCAGCTTCGCCAGCACGGTCGCACCGGTGTCGGCGGCGAGCCTGTTCAGTGTGACCAGCGGGGTGCGGCCGACAGCGGCGGTGATGTTGTCGTAGACGTTGGTGGGCATGGCTCTCTCTCGTGTTCGTGACGGATGGAGGTGCAGGGGTCAGGTGAGGATCCGGCTGAGCGCGGAGGCGGCCTCGACCTGGAGGTCGGCGACGATGGCGGCCGCTGTGCGGGCGCCGTTGCCGGCGGCGATGATCATCTGCTGCGGGCCGGGAACGGCGACGTCGCCGGCGGCGTACAGCCCGGCGACCGAGGTGCGGCCCTCGTCGTCCGTGACGAGGAAGCCGTCGGCCGACTCCGCGGGGCGGAGGCCGTCGATGAAGCCGGTCGCCATCGTCCAGGTGGGTCGGATGAACCCGCCGTCGATCGGGATCGACCGGCCGTCCTCCAGCAGCACGGAGCGGACGGCGCCGCGCTCTCCGTCGAGGTCCGCGATCGCGGTCCGCTCGACCCGGATGCCGAGTGCGTTCAGGGCGGTCTCCTCCGCGGCGGTGACGACCGCGGAGCCGTTCGTGAAGACGGTGAGGTCGGTCGTCCAACGGGCCAGGTGGACCGCGCGCCGGGCGAGGTCGGGCGTCTCGCCGATGAGGGCGAGCGGCCGGCCGCGCAGGTCCCAGGCGTCGCATGCGACGCAGCTGAACACGCTCATCCCGTAGAACGAACGGATGCTCGGGAGCGCGGGGAGCGTCTCGGTCAGCCCGGTCGTGAGGAGGACCGTCCTGGCCGAGACCGAGCGGGTCTCCCCCGGCGTCCGGCCGGCGATCTCGACCGCGAACCCGTCGCCGTCCGCGCGCACCGAGGTGACCGTCCGCCGCTCCAGGTGCTCGACGTTCTCGTACGCCGCGATCTCGGCCTTGGCGAGGGCGCGCAGCTCGGTCGGGCGGATGCCGTCGCGGGTGAGGAACCCGTGAGAGCGCAGCGTCGCGGCGTTCCGGGGCCGGCTGGCATCCACCAGCACGACGTCGACCAGCGCCCGCGCGAGGTTGAGCGTGGCGGAGAGCCCGGCCGGTCCCCCGCCGATGACGACGACCTCAGGCATGCACCGCCTCCTGCGGCGGCAGCGCGGCGATCAGCGGGTGGTCGTACGGCTGCGGGCCGACCTTGGAGGCGCCGCCCGGGTTCCCGAGCTCGCTGAAGAACTCGACGTTCGCCGCGTGGTAGTCGGCCCACTCCTCGGGGAGGTCGTCCTCGTAGTAGATCGCCTCGACCGGGCAGACCGGCTCGCACGCGCCGCAGTCGACGCACTCCTCGACGTTGATGTAGAGGGAGCGCTCGCCTTCGTAGATGCAGTCCACCGGACACTCGTCGATGCACGCGCGGTCCTTCACGTCCACGCACGGCAGCGCGATCACGTAGGTCATCGGACGATCACCTCGCGGTTGGAGATGGCGACCTGCTCGTCGCGCGGCACGACCTTGACCCGCTCGCGGACCACGTCGCCGGCGAAGCCGTCGCCGAGCGCGCGCTCGTGCGCGTCCAGGGCCAGCCAGCCCTCCCACGTGGTGTAGCGGACGCCGCGCGACTCCAGGAAGGACAGCACGGCGTCCTCCCCCGGGCGCTCGGCGTCGGCCAGGACGGCGTGGTCCTCCAGCAGCTTCTCGATGGTCTCGCCGGCGTCGCCCTTGGTGTGGCCGATCAGGCCGACCGGGCCGCGCTTGATCCAGCCGGTCGCGTAGAGGCCGCGCACCGGCTCGCCCGCGTCGAGGACGCGGCCGCCGTCGTTGGGGATGACCCCGGCGGCCTCGTCGAACGGGAGGTCGCGCACGGGGGTGCCGCGGTAGCCGATCGCCCGGTAGACGGCCTGCACATCGTAGTCGGCGAACGCGCCGGTGCCGCGGATGCCGCCCTCGCCGTCCGGCTCGGTGCGCTCGAAGCGGATGCCGGTCACGGCCTCCTCGCCGAGCAGCTCGACCGGCCGGTGCCAGAAGTGCAGGTGCAGTCGGCGCGGGGCGCCGGTCGGCTCGCGGTCGCGCCACGACTGCAGGATGCGCGCCATGACCTTGGCCTGGTTGCCGGCGGCGCGCCGCTCCCCCGTCGAGGCGTCGGCGCGATCGAAGTCCTCGTCGTACAGGACGATGTCGACGCCCGGCACCTCGCCGAGCTCGCGCAGCTCGATCGGGGTGAACTTGATGTCCTCCGGGCCGCGGCGGCCGAAGACGTGCACGTCGGTGACCGGCGACGCGGCGAGCCCTGCGTGCACGTTGTCGGGGATGTCGGTGGTCAGCAGGTCGGCCGGGTGCTTGGCGAGCACGCGCGCGACGTCCAGGGCGACGTTGCCATTGCCCAGCACCGCGACCTCGGTGGCCTCCAGCGGCCAGTGCCGGGGCACGTCGGGGTGGCCGTCGTACCAGGAGACGAAGTCCGCTGCGCCGAAGCTGCCCGGGAGGTCGAGGCCCGGAAGTCCGACCACGGCGTCGCGCTGCGCGCCGGTCGCGAAGATCACCGCGTGATAGAGGGACTGGAGCTCGTCCACGGTGATGTCGGCGCCGACCTCCACGTTGCCGATCAGGCGCACCGAGCCGTCGGCGAGCATGTCGTGCAGGGAGGTCACGATGCCTTTGATGCGCGGGTGGTCGGGGGCGACGCCGTAGCGGATGAGGCCGTAGGGCGCGGGCAGGGACTCGAACAGGTCGATCCGGGCGTCGATGCCGGCCTCGGCGGCGCGGGTGCGCAGGATGTTGCCGGCGTAGATGCCGGCGGGTCCGGCGCCGACGACGGCCACGCGGAACTGTCGGGTCATTGATGGGCCTCTCTGTACGGTGCAGTGCTGTGGGCTGCGGGGATGGGGAGGAGGTCGGGGTCCGCGAGCCGGACCACGTCGCCGACGACGATCACGGCCGGCGACTGCACGCCGCGCACGGCGGCCTCCGCGGCGATGGTCCCGAGGGTGCCGACGGTCACGCGCTGGCCGTCGCCGTAGCCGTCCTCGACGATGGCGACCGGGCAGTCCGCGCCGCGGCGGCCGGCGGCGAGCGTCGCGGCGGTGCTCGCGAGCCCGGAGACGCCCATGAGCAGGATGACGGTGTGCTCCGGCCCGCCGGGCACCTCGTCGATGTCGGTGTGCGCCGAGAGCACGGTGAACCCGGCGGCAACGCCGCGGTGGGTGACCGGGATGCCGGCGATGGAGGGCACGGCGATGGCGCTGGTCACCCCGGGGACGACCTCCACCGGGACACCCGCGGCGCGGCAGAACTCGGCCTCCTCGCCGCCGCGGCCGAAGACGAACGGGTCGCCGCCCTTCAGCCGCACGACGCGCTTGCCCGCGCGGGCGTGCTCGACCAGGAGCTCGTTGATCTGCGACTGCGGCACCGGGTGGTGGTGCGGGCGCTTGCCGACGTCGATCACCTCCACGCCGGGGGCGAGGTCGTCGAGGAGGGCGCGCGGGCCGAGCCGGTCGGCGATCACGACGTCGGCGGCGGTCAGCAGCTGTCGCCCCCGGACGGTGATGAGGTCCGGATGGCCGGGGCCGCCCCCGACCAGGGCGACGGAGCCACGGCGTTGTTCGATCATCGGGTCGCTCCCGTCAGTCCGCGGCGGCGCAGCAGTGTGCGCTCCACCGGTGCGAAGAAGGCCAGCTCGATCACGATCCCGACGACGAGGATCGTCAGGATGGTCGCGAGCACGGTGGGCAGGTCGGCGAGCTCGCGGCTCTGCTCCAGCATCGAGCCCAGCCCGAACCCGAGCGAGCCCGCGATGATCTCGGCGGCCATCAGCGACCGCCACGCGAACGCCCAGCCCTGGCGGAGCCCCGCGACGTAGCCGGGCAGCGCGGCCGGGAAGAGGATGCGGGTCTGCAGCTCGCGGCGGTTCGCGCCGAGGACGACGCCGACGCGGCGCAGCTGCGGCGGCACCTGGTCGATGCCGGCGAGAAGCCCGTTGACGATCGAGGGGACGGCGCCGAGCAGCACGACGAAGTACACGGCCGCGTCGGTCAGCCCGAACCAGAGGATCGCCGCCGGCACCCACGCCACCGAGGGCAGCACCTGGAGGCCGGAGAGGATCGGCCCCACCGCCCGGCGCAGCCAGCGCACCTCGGCGAGCAGCAGCCCGAGCGGGGTCGCGATCAGGATGGCGAGCGCGAAGCCGAAGCCGCCGCGGCCCAGGCTGGTGGCGATGGCCGTGGCGAGGTGACCGGAGGCAGCGGCGCTGCCGAGGGCGTCGAGCACGTCCGCCGGACCCGGGTAGAGGTCCGGGCGCGGGTGCGCGATGACCGTGTAGAGCTGCCAGGCGAGGACGGCGGCGAGCACGAAGACGATGGGAGGGAGGACGGACCGCGCGAGGCGGCGGGCGCGGCTCGGCCCGGCATCCCGGGCGGTCTGCAGCGAGTCCAGACCGGACTCCAGGGCGCGCAGCTCGGAGGTCCCGGCCTCCGCGCGGGTGGCCGGTGGCGCGATCGTCGGGGTGGCGATGGCTTCAGGCGGCATTGCGGATCAACTCCTCTCGCAGCCGGCGGGTGATCTGGTCGTCCAGCCGGGCGGTCTCCACCGGGTCGGCGCCGGCCCGGACGTCGGCCGGCACCGTCCATTCGGCGGCGACCCGGCCGGGACGCGAGCTGAGCAGAACGATCCGCTGGCCGAGGCGCAGCGCCTCCCGGACGTTGTGGGTGACGAACACGATGGTGCGGCCGGTCTGCCGCCAGATCCGCTCCAGCTCGACATGCAGGAGGTCGCGGGTGATCGCGTCGACCGCCGCGAACGGCTCGTCCATGAGCAGCACGTGCCGGTCCTGCGCGAGCGCGCGGGCGAGGGCGACGCGCTGCCGCATCCCACCGGAGAGCTCGTGCGGCCGGCGGTCGGCGGCGTGCGAGAGCGACACGAGTTCCAGGAGCTCGTCGACGCGGGCACGGCGCTGGTCGCGCGGCGCTCCACCGAGGTCGAGGGCGAGCTCGACGTTGCGGCGCGCGGTCAGCCAGGGCAGGAGGGCGGCATCCTGGAACATCATCGCGACCGCGCCGCTGGGGACCGCGATCTCGCCGGTGGTCGGCTGTTCGAGTCCGGCGATGAGGTTCAGGATGGTCGACTTGCCGCACCCGGACGCGCCGAGCAGGCAGACGAACTCGCCGTCGCCCACCCGGAGGTCCACCCCGTCGAGCACGACGGGCGCGTTCGCGCCGAAGCGCTTGCTCACTCCCGTCAGCGTGACGGCGGTGCGGTCGAGGTCGCTCACGGTGTCACCCCAGGCTCCCGGCGGAGGCCTTCGCCTGCCCGGCGGCCGCGCGGACGGCGTTCAGGGCGGTCAGGTCGAACAGCCCCTTCAGCGAGCCCTTCGTCCCGAGGCCGACGGCGGTGGCGTGCTGGACGAGCGCCGGGAACGCCGCCGCATCCGGATCTGTGTCGAAGGCGACGTGGTCGAGCGCCCGCGCGAGCACGCCGGCCGCCAGGGTCTTGCCGGTGTCGGCCTTCAGCTGCGCGTTGATGTCGTTCGCAGCCTTCGCCGGGTTCTTCAGGGCGGCGACCGCGTCGGCGTTGCCCTGCACGAGCGCCTTGACCGTCTGCGGGTGCGCCTTCAGGAACGCGGCGGAGACGGCGAGCACCGTCGTCGGGAACTTTCCGCCCGGCCACAGCGACGCCTCGTCGACGAGCACCTTCGCGTTGCCGTCGAGCACGAACCGGGACACCCACGGCTCGGGCACCCAGGCGCCGTCGATCTTGCCCGCCTGGAACGCCGTCAGCGCCTGCGCGTTGTCCGTCGGGGCGATCGTGAGGTCTCCCCCGCCGGTGGTCGAGGTGTGCAGGCCCTGCTTGCTGAGCCAGTAGCGGAGAGCGACGTCCTGCGTGTTGCCGAGCTGCGGGGTGGCGATGGTCGTGCCCTTGAGCTGGTCCGGCGAGGTGATGTCGCTCTTCACGACGAGGGCCGCGCCGCCGACGGCGACGCCGGAGACGATCTTCAGCGACTGGCCTGCGCTCTTCAGGTAGGAGTTGATCGCGGGGCTCGGGCCGATGTAGGCGGCATCGATCGCGCCGGCGCTGAGCGCCTCGACCTCGGCGGGGCCGGCGTTGAACTGGGTGGTCTTCAGCGCGGTCTTCCCGAGCGCCTTCTGCAGCAGGCCGTCGTGGATGCCGACCAGCGCGGGCGCGTGGGTCACGTTGTCGAAGTAGCCGACGCGGATGGCCGCGGCCGGGGTGGGTTCGGCGCTGACGGCGGAGGCCGCGCAGCCGGTGAGGGCGGCGGTGGCAGCGGCGAGCGCGAGGACGGCGACGGTGCGGAGCGGGGAGCGCATGCGGGGTCCTTTCAGGAGACGATGCCGGCGGCGAGGGTCGCGCCGGATTGCGGGTCGATGAGGAGGAAGGCGCCGGTCTGCCGGTTGACCGCGTACGGTTCGACCGGCAGCGCCTCGGCGAGCTGGAGGGTGACGTGGCCGATGTCGTTGACCTCCAGCGCCCCCGCGGGGACGACCTGGAGCGTCGTGAGGTCGCGGCGGCCTTCGATCGCGGTGAGCCTCGCCTGGACGGTCGCGGTGCCCCACTTGAGCAGCACCCGGGCTCCGGGGAGGCCGCGGGAGGCGTCCAGCCAGAACACCTCGGCGGTCAGCGTCGAGCGCGGGTCGGGCAGCGTGCCGGCCGCGCCGATGAGGGCGCCGCGGGCGAGGTCCAGATCGTCCGCGAGGCTCACGGCGACGGACTGCGGCGCGACCGCGGACTCCACGCTGCGGCCGGCGACGTCGATGCGGGTCACGACGGTGGTCGTGCCTGCGGGGTGGACGCTCACCCGGTCGCCGACCGCGATGCCGCCCGAGGCGATGCGGCCGGCGGCCGAGCGGTAGTCCCTGTACGCGGTCGCGTCGAGCCCGGGAGCGAGCGCTCCCTGCGGGCGGAGCACGAGCTGGACCGGGAGGCGGAGGTCTTCCGCCGGCGTCTCGATCTGGTCGGCGCTCGGCAGCGCCTCCAGCAGTTCGAGCAGCGCCGGCCCGTCGTACCAGGGCGTGCGGGCCGAACGATCGGCGACGTTGTCCCCGTCGACGGCGCACACCGGCACGATGTGGAGGTCGCGGATGCCGAGCTCCTCGGTCACGGCGACCAGTTCCTCCGTCACCTGCCGCACCCGCTCGGCGTCGAAGCCGATCAGGTCGATCTTGTTGATCGCCACGATCACGTGCGGCACACGCAGCAGGCTGATGACGGCGAGATGGCGGCGGGTCTGCTCCAGCACCCCGTTGCGCGCGTCCACGAGCAGCACGACCGCGTCGGCCGTCGTGGCGCCGGTGACCATGTTGCGCGTGTACTGCACGTGCCCGGGGCAGTCCGCGAGGATGAACGAGCGCGCGTCCGTCGCGAAGTAGCGATAGGCGACGTCGATGGTGATGCCCTGCTCGCGCTCGGCGCGGAGCCCGTCGGTCAGCAGCGCCAGGTCCAGCCCGCCGGCCTCGCCGCCGAAGCCGCGCTCCCGAGAGGTGCGCTCGACCGCCGCGAGGTGGTCGGCGAGGATCGCCTTGGAGTCGTGCAGCAGCCGGCCCACCAGGGTGGACTTGCCGTCGTCCACGGAGCCCGCGGTCGCGAAGCGGAACAGCGTCCCGCGGGTCGACGTCGCAGCCTCCGGTCGCGTGGTGTCGTCGAGTTGGAGCGTCATCAGAAGTATCCCTGCCGTTTCCGGTCTTCCATCGCGGCCTCGGAGATGCGGTCGTCCGCGCGGGTCGCCCCGCGCTCGCTGAGCGTGGAGGCCGCGACCTCCCGCACCACCGCGGCCACGTCGCGGGCGTCGGACTGGACCGCGCCCGTGCAGCTCATGTCGCCGACCGTGCGGTAGCGCACCAGCCGCCGCTCGACGGTCTCGCCGCGGTCGGCGGGCGAGACCGGGCCGACCGCCCGCCACATCCCGTCGCGGGCGAACACATCGCGTTCGTGGGCGTAGTAGAGGGGAGGCAGCTCGATGCCCTCGCGCTCGATGTAGCGCCAGACGTCGAGCTCGGTCCAGTTGCTGATCGGGAACGCCCGCACGTGCTGGCCGGGCGTGTGCCGGCCGTTGTAGAGGCTCCACAGCTCGGGACGCTGGTTGCGCGGGTCCCACTGGCCGAACCCGTCGCGCAGCGAGAGGATGCGCTCTTTGGCCCGTGCCTTGTCCTCGTCGCGGCGCGCGCCGCCGAAGACCGCGTCGTGCCGTCCGGCCTCGATCGCGTCCAGCAACGGCACGGTCTGCAGCGGGTTGCGGGTGCCGTCGGCGCGCTCGGTGAGCCGGCCGTCGTCGATGTAGTCCTGCACCCGGGCGACGGCGAGCGGGATGCCGAACCGCTCGGCGGTCGCGTCACGGAAGTCGAGGACCTCCGGGAAGTTGTGCCCGGTGTCCACGTGCAGCAGCGAGAACGGGACGCGCGCCGGCCAGAACGCCTTCGCCGCCAGGTGGAGGACGACCACGGAGTCCTTGCCGCCGGAGAACAGCAGGACCGGCCGCTCGAACTCGGCGACGACCTCCCGGATGATGTGGATGGACTCGCTCTCCAGCTGGTCGATGAGGTCGAGCGCGGGCGCGGCAGTCAGAGTCGTGTCGGTCATTCGTGCAACCCGCATTCCGTCTTGGCGAGCCCGGCCCACCGGCCCGAGCGCGGGTCCTCCCCCTCGGCAACCGGCTTGGTGCACGGTTCGCAGCCGATCGAGGGGTACCCGTTGGACAGCAGCAGGTTCAGCGGCACCGCGTTCGCCGTGGCGTAGTCGAGGAGCTCGTCGAACGTCCACGCCGCCAGCGGGTTGACCTTGACCAGCCCGTTCTTCTCGTCCCAGCTGATGAACGGCGTCGCGGTGCGCGTGGGCGCCTCCTCGCGGCGGACCCCGGTGAACCAGAGCTCGTACCCGGTGAGCGAACGCTGCAGCGGCTCGACCTTGCGACGGGCGCAGCACAGGTTGGGGTCGCGGGCGAACAGCTCGGCGCCGAACTCGGCGTCCTGCTCGGCGACGGTCTGCTTCGGCTTCACATCCACCACCCGCACGTCCAGCGCCCGGGCGACCTCGTCGCGGGTCACGTACGTCTCCACGAAGTGGTAGCCGGTGTCGAGGAACAGCACGTCCACTCCCGGCAGCGCGGCGGCCACGACGTGCGGGAGGACCGCGTCGGCCATCGAGCAGGCCACGGCGGTGCGCTCCACGGCGAAGTTGTCGGCCACCCAGCGGACGATCTGCTCCGCGGTCGCGCCCTCCAGCTCGCGCGCGCCGCGCTCGGCGAGGGCCTTGAGTTCGGAGACCGGCCGCAGCTCCGCGGGACGGACGGGCAGGCTGCCCAGGTTGGTCGCGCTCACTGGAGGGCCTCCTCGTCGGCTCGGTGCGCCCATTCGGCGAACGTCTCGGTGTCGGTGCGGTCGGCCAGGAACCGGGTGACGACGCGCTCGACGTAGTCCGCGATCCCGTCCGCCGTCACCTTCAGGCCGCGCACGGTGCGGCCGAGGCCGGCCTCGTCGCGGTCGCGCGAGGCGAGCCCGCCGCCGAGGTGCACCTGGAAGCCGGGCACCTGGCCGCCGTTCCCGTCCGGGAGCAGCTGACCCTTGAGCCCGATGTCGGCCGTCTGGATGCGCGCACACGAGTTCGGACACCCGTTGACGTGCAGGCTCAGCGGCGCCGGGAGGTCGAGCCCCGCCAGCCGCTCCTCCAGCTGCTGCACCGCCGCGGTCGCGGTGACCTTGGTCTCCACGATCGCGAGCTTGCAGAACTCGATTCCGGTGCAGGCGATCGTCCCGCGGCGGAAGACGCTCGGCTTGGCGCTCAGTCCGATCTCGTCCAGTTCCGAGACGACCTGCTCGACGTCGGCCTCGGGGATGTCGAGGGCGAGGATCTTCTGGTGCGGGGTCGTCCGCAGCCGCGTCGAGCCGTGCCGCTCCAGGAGGTCTGCGAGGGCGCCGAGCGTCGTGCCGGAAACCCGGCCGACGAACGGGGTGACGCCGATGAAGTAGCGGCCGTCCTTCTGCCGGTGGACGCCGACGTGGTCGCCGGTCGTCGTGGGCGCCGCCGGTGCGGGACCGTCGGCCAGGGGCTCGTCCAGGTACTCGTCCTCCAGCACCTGCCGGAACTTCTCCACACCCCAGTCGGCGAGGAGGAACTTCAGCCGGGCCTTGTTGCGGAGGCGGCGGTAGCCGTAGTCGCGGAAGATCTGCACGACCCCGTGCCACACCTCCGGCACCCGATCGGCCGGCACGAACGCGCCCAGCCGCTCTGCCAGCCTCGGCGCCGTGGACAGGCCGCCACCGACCCACAGGTCGAAGCCGACGCCCAGCTCAGGGTGATCGACCACGACGAACGACACGTCGTTGATCTCATGGACGACGTCCTGGCTGGGGTGCCCGCTGATCGCGGTCTTGAACTTGCGCGGGAGGTTGGCGAGCTCCGGGTCGCCGAGGAACCGGTGCGCGATCTCCTGGATCAGCGGCGTCGGGTCGATCAGCTCGTCCGCGGCGATCCCCGCGACCGGCGAGCCGAGGAACACGCGCGGCACGTCGCCGCACGCCTCCGTCGTGGACAGGCCCACGGCCTCCAGCCGCCGCCAGATCTCCGGCACGTCCTCCACCCGGATCCAGTGCAGCTGGATGTTCTGCCGGTCGGTCAGGTCGGCGGTGTCCCGGCCGAACTCGGTCGAGATGCCCGCGATCGTCCGCAGCTGCTCGGTGGTCAGCTGCCCGCCGTCGATGCGGACCCGCAGCATGAAGAACTCGTCCTCCAGCTCGTGCGGCTCCAGCGTCGCGGTCTTGCCGCCGTCGATCCCGGGCTTGCGCTGCGTGTAGAGGCCCCACCAGCGGAACCGCCCGTGCAGGTCGGTCGGGTCGATGGAGGCGAACCCGCCGTCGGCGTAGACGCGCTCGATGCGCTCCCGGACGGCGAGGCCGCCGTCCTCCTGCTTCCACGCCTCGTTCGCGTTCAGCGGCGCCTGCCCGTCGACCGCCCACTGGCCGTTCGGCCGGGCGTCGGTGCGGCGCGGCCGGGCGGCCGCCGTCCGTGCGGTGTGCTGTTCCGAGATCGTCACAGGAATTCCCTCCTCCGCTGCGGGGCGGATCGAGTAGGGAACCTAGGCCGGATGCGGAGCGCGACGGAAGGGCGACGGTAATAAACAGACGCAATCCACAAAGGCTGTACGGCTGCTCAGGCATCCTGGACCGACCCGCTGCACGCGGTCGACCGACCCCATCCCGACCCTCATCGAGAGCCCCATGATCGCCATCCTCACCGTCTCGCACGGCACCTCCGACCCGCTGGGCCAGCAGGCCATCCGGGCCTACGCCGAGGCGATCCACGCCGCCGTGGACGCGGACGTGGCGGCCCACGCCTTCGTGGACGTCCAGCAGCCCGATGTGCCCGCCGCGCTCGCGGCCCTCCCGCCGGAGGCGACCATCGTCATCGTGCCGCTGCTGCTCTCCCGCGGCTACCACCTCGGCCACGACCTCCCTCTCGCGGCGGCGCCGTTCGGCGAGCGCGCGATCGTCGCGGACGCGCTCGGCCCCGACCACCGCATCGCCCAGGTGCTCCGCCGCCGCCTCCACGAGGCCGGCGCCCAGCCGGACGATCGGCTGATCCTCGCGGCCGCCGGCTCCAGCGATCATGCCGGTGTCGAGGACGCGCTCCAGACCGGGCTGCTGCTGGAGGCCGCGACCCGGCACCCCGTCACCGTCGGCTTCCTCAGCGCAGCGGCTCCCCGACTCCACGAGGCCATCGCCCGGCACCGCTCGAACGACGGCGCCCGCGTCGCCGTGGCCGGCTACCTGCTCGCTCCCGGCTTCTTCCACGACCGCACCCGCACCTGCGCGGCCGACATCGTCACCGCCCCGCTGCTGACCCCCGACACGCCTCCCGCCCCCGAACTGATCGCCGTCGCGCGCGACCGCTACTCGACCGCTCTGTCCGCGTCGGGCTCGGCATCGACTGCGGCCCGGGGGCCGCGCACGAACGCCACCGACGACGCCACCACGCCGTAGACCGCTCCGATCAGGAGCAGAATGGCCGTCACGGTGACGCCCGCGGTGGCCTGCGGCTGCGGCAGCACCAGGCTGACGACGGCCACGACGCCGAGGAGCACGCTCACGGCCCCGAGGAAGACGAGCGCACGCCTGCGCTCCTGCACGCTCTCGGACATCCTGACCTCGTCTCCTCGCCTGCCGCCCGCGAATGGACGGGCCGATCCGGGGAAGGATAGGCGCCGCGGGGAGCGTGCGGCCAGCGACCGTTACGGAGTGTGAACCCCGGGACCCGGGGAACCCGCCCCTTCCGGAGCCGCAGCGTCATCGGGCTCTCCTGTGTATATGAAATCCGCTTTCACCTGTGTATCCTGCGAGCATGGACACCAGCACACGCGCCGAGCAGGGAAGCGCCCGCGTGGCGTGGATCCGCTCGCGGATGGCCCTCCTGGCGGCGACGCGCGACGAGTTCGCGTCCTCCCGGCCGTTCGCCGGCCACCGGATCGGAATGTCGCTGCACGTGGAGCCGAAGACCGCCGTCCTGGTCGAGACCCTCGCCGCCGGCGGGGCGGAGGTCGTCGGAACGGGCAACTTCGGCTCGACCCAGGACGACGTCGTCGCGCACCTGAACACGCTGCCGAACGTCACCGTGTTCGGCTCCCGCGCCGACTCGCTCGATCAGCACCACGTCAACCTCGCGAGGGTGCTCGACGCCCGGCCGGACATGCTGCTCGACAACGGCGGCGACCTCGCCGCCGGCCTCGTCGAGCGGGACGCGATGGACACCGTCATCGGCGGCACGGAGGAGACCACCAGCGGCGGCGACCGGCTCCGCTCCGAGCTGGCCCGGCGCATCCCCGTCCCGATCATCGTGATCAACGACAGCCTGCTCAAGGCCATCGGCGAGAACAAGCACGCGGTCGGCCAGTCCGCGGTTGAGAGCTTCATGCGGATCACCAACGTCATGATCCCGGGCCGCCGCTTCGTCGTGTTCGGGTACGGCTGGGTCGGCCGCGGCGTCGCCCAGTCCCTCCGCGCCCTCAACGGCAAGGTCGCGGTCGTCGAGGTCGACGAGCTCAAGGCGTTCGAGGCGACCCTCGACGGGTTCCGGGTCGGCACGGCCGACGACTTCGCGGAGTGGGGCGACGCCTTCATCACCGCCACCGGCCGCCCGAACGTGCTCTGCTACGACCTGATCGAGCGGATGCGGGACGGTGCGATCCTCGGCAACGTGGGCCACTTCCCATGGGAGATCGACGTGCCGGCCATCCGCGCCCATCAGACCGGGAGCACCGAGCTGGTCAGCGCGCTCGAACGCGTCGACCTGCCGAACGGGAGGAGCATCGTGCTGCTGGCCGGCGGCCGGATGTACAACCTCGCCGGGTCGGAGCCCAAGGGCAACTCGATCGAATCGATGGACCTGGGCTTCCTCCTCCAGGCGCTCTCCCTCGAGCGGGTCGCGACCGGCGCCGCCACACTGCAGCCCGGCGCGCAACCCGTCCCCGACGACATCGACCGGCTGATCGCGCGCCGCATGATGGCGACCCTCCAGGCGTCGTCGTAACCGGGGCGCACGGATGTCCGACTCACCCGAGTACTCCGCGCCGGCGATCGACAAGGCGCTCGACATCCTCGAGCTGCTCGCCGAGAGCTCGTCGCCGATGAGCCAGCTCGAGATCGCCACCGCGATCGGCCTGTCGGCGGGGCAGATCTTCCGGCCCCTCCTGCGGCTGGAGAAGCGCGGATACCTCTCCCGCGACAAGCAGTCCGGCCTCTACCAGCTGTCGCTGCGGATGTTCGACCTCGCCCACCGTCAGGAGCCGCTCCGGTCGCTGCTGTCCGTGGCCGTCCCGATCATGCGTGAGCTCGCGGCCGAGATCGGCCAGTCCTGCAATCTCGGAACACTCGACAACCGGGGTGTGCGGATCGTCGCGCAGGTCGAGAGCCCGGCCGACTTCGGGTTCCGCGTGCGCGTCGGCGCCCTCTTCGACCTCGCGCACACCGCGACGGGGATGGTCCTCGCCGCGTTCTCGGACGAGCCCTGCGACGGGGTGGCCGAGAACGTGCTGAAAGCGATCCGGAGGGACGGGATCTTCGTCCTCCCCGACTCCGCGCAGCCCGGGATCACCGACGTGGTGGTCCCCATCCTGCGCTCCGACGGCCGCGAAGCCCTGGCGGCGATCACCGTGCCGTACATCTCCACCAGCTACAGTCCGTCGGGTGTCGACGCCGTGCTCGAGAGGACGGCGCAGGCCGCGCAGCGCATCCAGGTCGCGCTCGGCCTGTGACCGGGTGATCGCTCCAACCGACTCTCGCAGGGACACAACGAGGAAGGGCACCGATCGTGGTCAAGGCTGCTTCTGACGCACCGAAGGTCGCGTCGACCGTGTCGGCGTGGGCGCCGATGGCGATCCCCGCGTTCCGGGTGCTCTGGTTCGCCCAGCTGGGGAGCAACATCGGCACCTGGATGCAGACGGTCGGCGCCCAATGGTTCCTGGTGGACGCCGCTGCCGGTGCGACGGTCATCGCCCTCGTGCAGACGGCGAGCCTGGCGCCGGCGATGCTGTTCTCGCTGCCGGCCGGCGTCCTCGCGGACTCGTACGACCGCCGCCGGCTCCTGATCTGGGGCAACGCGGCGAGCGCCGCGCTCGCTGTCGCACTGACCGTCGTGGCGGCCGCGAACCTCCTGACGCCGTGGACGCTGCTCGCGTTCACCTTCCTGCTCGGGGCGACGAGCGCTCTCACCTCCCCCGCCTGGCAGGCGATCCAGCCGGAGCTCGTCCCCCGCGAGCAGATCGGCGCCTCGTCCGCGCTCGGCGGCGTCACGGTCAACGGAGCGCGCGCCGTCGGGCCGGCCCTCGCCGGTCTCGTGCTCTCGGTCGCCGGCGTCCCCGTCGTGTTCGGGATCAACGCGCTCAGCTTCGTCGCCGCCGCCATCGCCCTCTTCTGGTGGAGGCGGCCTCCCCAGGAGAACCTGGACGACCGGGAGCAGTTCACGCCTGCGCTCCTCGCCGGTGTCCGCTACGTGGCGTCGGCCGGGCTGATCCGCCGCATCCTCCTGCGCGCCGCGCTCTTCGCGCTGCCCGCGAGCGCCCTGTGGGCACTGCTGCCGGTGACCGCGCAGCGCCTCGGCCTCGACTCCGGAGGCTACGGCCTCCTGCTCGGCGCCCTCGGCGTCGGCGCGGTGGCGGGGATCGTCGTGCTCCCGCTGGCGCGGCGACGGTTCTCGGACAACGTCATCATCGCGGTCAGCCCGCTGCTGTTCGCCGTCGGCGTCGTCGCGGCCGCGTACCTGGCGTTCCTCCCCGCACTCCTGCTGCTGATCCTCTCCGGCGTCGCCTGGATCGGGACGCTGACCGTGCTCAACGCGAGCCTGCAGCTCACCCTCCCGCAGTGGGTGCGCTCGCGCGGCGCCGCCGTCTACATCCTGGTCTTCATGGGGACGATGGCGATCGGCTCGTTCCTCTGTGGCGTCGCCGCCCAGTTCCTCGGTGCGAGCGCGGCCCTCGCCTGGTCGGGGGCGATCCTGGTCCTCGTCTCGCTGAGCACCCGCTTCCTGCCGCTGCTGCGCGGCACCGGCACCATCGACCGCACGATCAGCCTGACCTGGGCGACGCCATCCCTCATCTTCGAGCCGGAACCGTCCGACGGCCCGGTGCTCGTCACGTTCTCGTACACCGTCCGACCCGACAGCGTCGAGGCGTTCCAGCACGCGATGCGCGCCGTCGAGAAGTCCCGGCGCCGCACCGGAGGCTACCGCTGGCGCCTCTACCGCAGCGGCGACCGCCCCGACCTGATGCTCGAGTCTTTCATGGTCCCCTCCTGGGGCGAGTTCCGTCGGCAGCAGACCCAGCGCCTCACCGGTGAGGACCGGGAGATCCTCCGTCGGGCGCTCGTCCACACGGAGGGGGAGCCGGAGGAACGGCACTTCTTCCAGGCCAGCACCACGCCGTAGGGGGCGGCGCCCCGGCTTACGAACCGCCGTTCGCTGACACCAGCACCCCGCGGAGCGCATCCACGATCGTCGTCGCCCGGTCGTCCGCGCCCGCTTCGAGCCAGTTCGTGACGAACGCGAACCCGACGCGCGCGTCGGCGTCGGCGAACGCGACCTGGCCTCCGGCCCCGTCGTGCCCCAGGCTGGTCGGGCCGAGGTAGTGTCGCGCCTCCGAGTCGAGCTGGACGCCGCGACCCCAGCGCGGCCACGGCCCGGGGGTCGGGAAGACCGGCTCTCCCCAGCTCATCGGAACGACCGCCTGCGCGAGCGTCGCGTCGTCGAGAAGCCGGACGCCCCCGGTCTCCACGACGGTGGCGGACCAGAAGGCCGAGAGCGCGTCGGCGGTCGCGATCCCTCCCGCGCCCGGGATCTGCGCCGCCCGCACGCGCGGGTCGTTGAATCCGCCGTCCGGCGTGACCAGGGCCGCGGGGAGCGCTCCGCCCAGGGTCATCGCCCGGCCCGTCCACTCGGACTCGGCTTCGAGAAGCTGCTCCCCCGCCTCGAGCTGGCTGGCCGAGGCCTGGAGGTGGGCGACGCGGGCCGCGTGGATGTCCGGCACCCCGATCCACGCGTCAGCGGTCAGCGGCGCGACGAGCTCGGCGAAGTAGTCGCCGGGGAGCTTCCCGGTCACACGGCGCACCAGCTCTCCGGCGAGCCACCCGTGGGTGATGGCGTGGTACGCGTAACCGCTCCCCGGCGCCCAGAGCGGGCTCTGGCCGGCGAGCGCGGCCGTCATTCGGTCCCAGTCGAGCAGCTGCTCGAAGCCGACCGCCTCCCGGGGCGCAGACAGGCCGGCACGGTGCGAGAGGAGCTCGGCGACGGTGACGCCCGACTTCCCCTCGGCGGCGAACTCCGGCCAGTACTGCGCGACCGGAGACGTGTAGTCGAGCCGCCCTTCCTGCACCAGCCGGGCGATCAGCACCGACATCAGCCCCTTGGTGCACGAGAAGACCACCGTGGGCGTGTCCGCCGTCCAGGCCTCCCCCGTGCGCTCGTCCGCGACACCGCCCCAGAGGTCGACGACCCGGCGTCCGCCCACCCGGACGGAGAGCGCTGCGCCCATCGTGGGCCGCTCGCGGAACGCCTCGGCGAACGCGTCGGCGACGGGCTCGAAACCGGGCTCGGCAGCTCCGTGGACGATGACCATCAGGCGGGTTTCCTTTCGTAGGCGAAGGTCCCGAGGCGCACCTCGGGCCCGTCGACGATGAGTTCGTAGGGGTCGGTGATGCGGCCCTGGAAGCCGCCGTCGGAACCGCTGTTCTCGAACGCGATGAGCCGCGGCGTCCCCGCGCGGTCCTCGACGACGCGGCCGGCGTACAGCCGTTCGTCGGTCAGCAGCTGCGCGGCCGCCGTGTCGAACGGCCCCGCCGGTGACGATGCGTCGGCGAGCCAGATACCGCCCGCTGCTCCCTCGCGATCCCCCGCGAGATGCGCGGAGTCGCAGGAGAAGAGCAGCCGGTCGCGGCCGGCGAGGCGGAGGCTCTGCGGCACTTCGAGGTGCGCGAAGCCGCTGCCCGGGGAACTGAGCGGCGGCTGGACCGTCCAGTGGCGGAGGTCGGCGGACCGGGCGTGGCCGACGACCCCGCTGTCCCGGTCGCGACGCGACCTGGCGCCCCGCGCACGCGCGGTGACGAGCATGTGCCAGCCCTCACCGTCCGGGTCGGGGAACACCCACGGATCGCGCCAAGCCTCCTCGTGCCAGGTGCCGTCCGGGAGGATCTCGTACCAGGCGGGGTCCGCCTGCAGCTGCAGCCGGGGGTCCTTGCGCCAGACATGGAGGTCGTCCGACACGGCCACGCCGATCGACTCCACGTTCGTGATGTCGTGCGGCGAGAGGAAGCGCGAGCCGGTATAGAACATGCGCCACAGCCCGTCGTCGCCTCGGACCACGCTCCCGGTCCAGGTGGCGGAGCTGTCGAGGTCGCCCGGCCCGCCCGCTGAGAGCACCTCGCCGAGGTCGTCCCATTCGAGCAGATCGTCGGAGACCGCGTGCCCGATCCGGGCGTTGCGATGCCGCAGGTCCGGGTCGCCGAGCGTCGTCGGCGCGTGCAAGTAGTAGAGGTGGAAGCGTTCGCCGTCGTCGGCGAGCCAGAAGTCCCAGACCCAGTGGCCGTCTTTGCTGAACGCCATCCCTCAGCCCTTGACCGCGCCCTGGATCAGCGCCCTGATGAACTGACGCTGGAAGACCACGAAGACCACGATCGTCGGAACGATGATGAGCAGCGCGCCCGCATTGAGCAACGGGATGCTGAGGCTGTACTGCCCCTGGAAGAACGTCAGCGCCCCGGCCACGGTACGCTGCAGCGGGTCCGCCACGAGCACGACCGGGAGCAGGAACTGGTTCCAGGTCCAGAGGAAGAGCAGGATCGCGAGCGCCGAGAGCGCCGGCCGGGCCAGCGGCAGGTGGATGTGGCGCAGCTCCTGCCACATCGTCGCCCCGTCCACACGCGCCGCCTCCGACAGCTCCTGCGGCACGTTGACGAAGTGCGCGCGCATCCAGAAGACGCTGAACGGCATGAACAAGCCGATGAGCGGCAGGATGATCGCCCACTTCGTGTTGAGGACGTTCAGCGACTGCATCTCGTAGTAGAGCGGGATGATGAGGGCCTCGAACGGGATCGTGAGGCCGAGCACGAACAGGATGAGCAGGGCACGGCCGCCGCGGATCTTCAGGCTGCCGAGCGCGTAGCCCGCGAGACTGGAGATCAGCAGGCTGATCGGCACGACGCCCAGGACGATGAGCGCGCTGGACCCCATGAGCTCCCAGACGTGGCCGGTCACGAAGGCGTCCGCGAAGTTCCCCCACTGCGGATTCGACGGCCAGGCGAGGCCGGTCGGGTTCACGTCGGCGGGCTGCAGTGCCGCCGAGACCATGTTGACCAGCGGGATGAGCGTGAGGACCAGGACGACCGCGAGCAGTGCGCGGCCCGTCCACTTCTCCACAGGGTTGACGATCATGAGTCACGGACTTTCGAGAGGCGCTGGATCGGGAGGACGACGGCCAGGACGAGCAGCATCAGGATGATGCCGAACGCCGACGCCAGGCCCACCTCGCTCTGCGTGAACCCGATCCGGTAGATCGAGATCCCTGGCACGAGCGTCGCGCGGCCCGGACCGCCGAGCGTGGTGGTGTAGATGATGTCGAAACTGCTCAGCGCCGCGATGATCGTCAGCGTGATGAGGACGGCGAGCTCTTGCCTCAGCCCCGGCAGCGTGATGGTGAAGAACTCCCGCCACCACCCCGCTCCGTCGAGACGTGCGGCCTCGTAGAGCGATGCGTCGATCTTCCCGATCCCGGTCAGCAGGAGCACGGTGCACAGGCCGGTGAGGGTCCAGGATCCGATCAGGCCGACCGCGGGCAGCGCGGTCTGGTAGTCGCCGAGCCACGGCCGGGCGAGCGCGCCGAGGCCGATCGCGCCCAGGATCTGGTTGACCGCGCCGGTCTGGGCGTACATCCACGACCAGGCGATGCCGGCGGCGGCGAGCGGGATGATCTGCGGAAGGAACAGCACGGTCTGGGAGAAGCTCGTGAACGCTCCGGCGCGCATCGAACGGATGAGCGTCGCGAGCACGAGGCCGAAGGTGACCGGGATGATCGTGAAGAACGCGATCAGGATGAAGGCGTTCACGATCGAGCCCAGCAGGTCCGGATCGGTGAACACGGTCAGGTAGTTCGCGAGTCCGACCCAGGTCGAGGGTCCGATGCCGTTCCAGTCGTAGAACGAGAACTGGACGCCCTGGACCAGGGGCCACAGGACGAACGCCGCGTAGAAGAGGAGCGCCGGGGCGACGAGGAGCCAGCCGATGCGGCTCCCTCGCCCGGCCGTCCGCTTCCGGACGGCCGGGCGCTGCGCAGCCCCGCCGAGGCTGACACGATCCGCCTGCCGCGCCGACGGTTCCTGGCGGAGGTCGGCAGCGCTCGCGCGGGACTGCACAGAGGACATGATTACTTCTTCACTTCCTGCTGGTAGAACGACTGCACCTTGTCCACGAAGTCCTGGCCGCCGATCTTGCTGGTCACGAGCAGCTGAGACTCCGGGATGATGGCGCCGGCGTAGATTCCGGCGGTGGTGTTCGCCATGAAGTCGACCTGGCCGTTCTCCTTGCCGATCTGCGCCGCCGCGGCGAGGACCTGCTCGGTGATCGAGCCCTTCTCGACCTTAGGCTGCGCCTCGGCGGGGTCGCCTCCGGGGGCGGCGCCGGTCACGTCGACGACGATCTGACGTGCCTTGGCGTTCGTGTGGACCCAGTTCAGGAAGTAGGCCACCGTGTCGAGGTTCTTCGACTTGGCCGCAGCGGAGAACGAGTTGGCCGCACCCATCGCCACGTGGTCGCCGCCCTCCTTCGCCGGCGGGACGAGGAAGAACTGGACGTCCTTCCCGAGCTTCTTCGCGTAGTTGGCCGCCTCCCAGTTGCCGTTGAAGGTGTAGACACCCTTGCCGTCCTGGAAGTTGCTGACGAACGTGAAGTAGTCGACAGCGTTGATGTCGGACGGGAAGTAGCCGGCGTCCGCCCACTTACGGATCAGGTCGGCGCCCTTGACGATGCCCGGCTGGTTGTAGGTCGCGCCGGGCTTGGTGAACATCCAGTCGAGGAACTGCTGCTTGTCGACGTACTGGTTCATCGCCGCCTGGACGGTGAAGTTGACGACGCCGTCCTTGTCGCCCTCGACCAGGGGAGCCACGCCGGCCGCCTTGGCCTTCGCGAAGTCGGCGCCCAGCTCGTCGAGCGTCTTCGGGATGCTGGTGATCCCGGCCTTCTGAGCGAGCTTGGTGTTCACGAAGATGCCGGTCACGCTGTAGCCGAGGCCGAGCTGATAGAGCGATCCGCTGCCGCGCACGCCGTCGGCGTTCATCCGGAGCGGGGCCAGCTGGGCGGCCGGCCACTTGTTCCAGCCGTAGGCCGTGAAGTACGGGTCCAGGTTCGCGACCAGGCCGTCCTTGACCGTGTCGCCGAGGGTGGGGAGGCGGATCAGGTCCGGCGGGGTGGAGCTCGCCAACAGCTTGGGCGCGTTGGCGGTGAGGTTCTGGAACGTGTCGCGCGTGATCGTGAACGTCACGTTCGGGTGCTGCTTGGTGAACTCCTTCGTCAGATCGTCGGTGAGCGGGAAGCCCGTCTCGTCCGCGATGGTGAGGTTCACCTTCTTCGAGGTGAGCTGGGTGCTCACCTTCGACGCACCCTTGGCGGGGCCGGTGTTGGCCGAACCGGGTGCGCAACCGGCGAGCACGAGAGCGACGGCAGCGGCCGCGGCTCCGGCGATCAGCACGCGGCGGGCGCCGCGGCGGGGGGACGCGAATGACATACAGGACTCCCTTGTCTCAGGACCGGATCGGGTTCGATCCCGCTGCTAAATGCTTTCAGCACGCTTATACTGGGGTCACGTCCCCGGGTTTGTCAAATGGCGTTCCCCGATCGTGATGTACGGAGCGGATAGCATCCGCGTAGGAGGAGGAACTCAATGCTGAGCAAGCGGGTGACGCTGGCGGACGTTGCCAGGCGGGCCGGTCTCTCCGTGTCCGCCGCGTCGATGATCCTCAACGGCCGACCGGACACCCGGCTCTCCGAGGACGCCCACGCCCGCGTTCACGCCGCCGCCGCCGAGCTGGGCTACCGCCCCAACGTCGCCGCCCGCGGGCTGAAGACGGACAAGACGCACACCATCGCGTTCGTGTCGGACCTCGTCGCGACGACGCGCTACGCGTCCGGCCTGATCACCGGCGCCATCGCCGCCGCCGAATCGGCCGGGCACGTCATGATGGTGCTCGAGACCGGCGGGGAGCCCAAGCGCGAGACGGAGGCCATCGGCGCCGCTCTGGACCGGCAGGTCGACGGCTTCGTCTTCGCCAGCATGCGTGCGCGCGAGCTGTTCCTGCCGGAGATCTCGTTCGACACGCCCGCGGTCATGCTGAACGCCACCAACGCCCGCTTCCCCCGAGCCGTCCTGCCCGACGAACTCGGCGGCGGTCGCAGCGCCGTGGGCACGCTCTTCGCCGCCGGGCTCGAGGAAGGGATCGCTCTGCTCGGGCACAGCGAGAAGGAGGAGAAGGGACTCTTCCGGTCGGCCACCGTGGCGGACCGGATCGCCGGAATCCGCGCCGCGATGGCCGAGCACGGCGCCGAGTTCACCAGCGAGTCCTCCATCTGGCTGTGGGAGCCCGACGGCGGCTACCAGGCGACCAGGAAGATCCTCCGCGGGCGCAGAAAGCCCTCGGCCATCCTCGCCATGAACGACCGCCTCGCCTTCGGCGCCTATCAGGCGATCGCGGAGTCCGGCCTGCGGATTCCCGAGGACATCTCCATCGTCTCGTTCGACAACGACGAGCTCGCCGCCTACCTGCGGCCGGGGCTCACGACCGTGGGACTCCCCCACGAGGCGATGGGACGACGTTCCGTCGAGATCCTCCTCGACAACGAGGACGTCGAGGAGACCCGGGTGCCGATGCCGCTCGTGAAGCGGGCGTCGGTCATTCCTCCGCCCGCTCCGGCCGCACCGGCCTGAACGTGCCGGGCGGCAGGGACACCAGCCCCGACCGCCCGGCACTGGTGTCAGCCGATCCTCGGCACCTCGACCCACAGTCCGGTCTCCGCCGACTGCACGATCGCGTCGTCGATGAGGGCCGTCGTGTAGCCATCGGCGAAGTTCGGGCTGACCTCGGTGCCGTCGGCGATGGCGCTGAAGAAGTCGTGGGCCTCGATGATCTTCGTCTCGCCGTAGCCGATGCCCAGGGCGGGGATCGGCCACAGAGCGTCGCCGTTGGGGTGGGCGGGTCCGGTGTAGATCGTGCGGAACCCGCGGCGGTCGTCGCCGTCCGAGGCGAAGCAGACCTGCAGTTCGTCGCGGCGCTCGTAGTTGAAGACGATGCTGCCCTCGGTCCCGTGGATCTCGAAGGTGATGTAGTTGTTGCGGCCGTAGCCGTTGCGCGTGGCCTCGATGGAGCCGATCGCACCGCTGTCGAATCGGATCATCGTCATCACCTGGTCGTCGACGTCGACCGCGCCGCGCGGGCCCCCGCCGCCGCGCGCGTTGCCGAGGCTGTCCGCGCCGCCGGTCTGGAGAGGGCGCTCGGGGATCCAGGTCTCCATCATGGCGTTGACCGAACCGAACTCCCCCACCAGGTACCGGGCGATGTCGATGACGTGCGTGGCGATGTCGCCGAGGGCGCCCGAGCCCGCGATCGACTTCTGGAACCGCCACGACAGCGGCGAGTCGGGGTTCGCGCTCCAGTCCTGCAGGTAGGTGCCCCTGAAGCTCAGGATGCGGCCGATCGCGCCCTCCTCGATGAACTTCTTGGCCAGCGAGATGGCGGGCGTGCGGCGGTAGTTGAAAGCCACCATGTTGACCACGCCGGCCGCCCTCACGGCGTCGTACATCGCCTTGGCTTCGGCGGACGTGCGAGCGAGGGGCTTCTCGCTGATGATGTGCTTGCCGGCCTCCGCCGCCGCGATCGCGATCTCGGCATGGAGGTGGTTCGGCGTGGCGATGTCGACGACGTGGATGTCCGGATCGTTCACGACGCTCCGCCAGTCGGAGGTCGAGCGCTCGAAGCCGAACCGGCGGGCCGCCTCGGCGGCCAGCTCGTCGGTCGCTTCGGCGATGGTGTGGCGCACGGGAAGGGCAGGCGCGGGCCAGAAGAACATCGGCATGGCCGCGTACGCGAGCGAGTGGGCCTTGCCCATGAAGCCGCCGCCGATGAGTCCCACGTTGAGGTGCTGCATTGTGTTGGTTTCCTTTCGAGGGGGGTCTGAGGTGCTCTGTTGCGGTCAGGCGGCGAGCAGCTGGCGGAGAGCGTCCCGGCTCAGCTCGGCGGCATCCTTCGGGTCGCCGTCGAAGTCGTCCAGCTCGACCATGAGCCAGCCGTCGTAGCCGGTCTCGCGCAGGGCTGCGACGATGCCGGCGAGATCGAGCTCCCCGCGACCGAGCGGCTGGAACGTCGCCGACGCACGCGTGAGGTCCTTCAGATGCACGTGATCGATGCGGTCGCCGTAGCGGCGGATGATCGCGGCGGGGTCGCCTCCACCGGCCGCGAGGTGCGCGACATCCGGGCAGAAGCCGATCCGCGTGTTCGGCAGCAGCCGATCGAGCTCCTCCGGGCTCTCGACGATCGTCGACAGGTGGGGGTGGTAGCTGGCGGTGAGCCCCCGGCTCTCGGCGATGTCCGCGACCCGGTCGAGAGAGTCGGCCAGCCGTCGATAGTCGTCGTCGGTCGTCCCGGCCGCGCGGCGCGCTCCTCCGCCGACGACCAGACGCTGGGCCCCGAAGCGCGCTGCCAGCTCCGCCGACCGCTGGATCCGGTCGAGCTCGTCGGGAAGGATGTCGGGATAGATGAAGTTGGCGCCGCTGTAGACGCTGACCAGCTCCAGCCCGGCGTCGCGGAGGTGGCCGGTGAGCACCTCCGGCCGGTCGGCGTAGTCGACGAGGTTGCCGTCGAACATCTCGACGCCGTCGTATCCTGCCGCTCCGATGTCCTCGATCGCGCGGCGCATGTCGCCGTGCGTGAGGTAGAAGAGGTCCTTGACGCTCGTCACGCCGGCCGGGTGACCGACGACGCCGCCCCAGGTGATCGAGCAGTATCCGATTCGCATTGCGTGCCTTCCGTGGGTTCGTTACTTCTTGCGGGCCAGGGCGACCGCGAGGATGATGATTCCGCCGCGGACGACCTGCTGCTGGCTGCTGTCGAGGCCGGCGAGGATGAGCCCGTTGTTGATGAGGCCGATCAGCAGCGAACCGAAGAGGGTGCCGATCACGGTGCCGCTGCCGCCGAACAGGCTGGTTCCGCCGAGGATCACGGCGGCGATGGCGGACAGTTCGTCGCCGGTCCCCCATTGGAACCGCCCCGACTGGAGGCGCCCGGCGTAGAGCATCCCCGCCACGCTCGCCACCAGCCCGGAGAGCAGGAGCACCTGGAAGGTGATGCGCTTCGTGTTGATGCCGGTGAAGTCGGCCGCGGTGCGGTTGCCGCCCGTCGCGAGCACCTGACGGCCGAACTTGGTCCGGGCGAGCACGACCGCGCCGACGGCGACGAAGACTCCTGACCAGAGGATCAGCCCAGGGATGGGGCCGATGTCCCCCGACCCGAAGATCGTGTTGTACGTGTCGTCGAGGATCGGGATGGGCGCCGAGGCGGTGATCCATTGCGCAGTCCCCACCGCGATGCCGAGCATCCCGAGGGTGACCAGGAACGAGGGGATGCCGAGCATGCTCACGAGCGCGCCGTTGATGGAGCCGACGACGACGCCGACGGCGAGCCCGCAGAGGATGCCGGGCAACGGGCCCCACGCGGAGATCCCCATCGCCGTGACCACGCTGGCGAGGCCGGCGGTGGAGCCGACGCTCAGGTCGATCTGCGCTGCCGCGATGACGTAGGTCATGCCGACGGCGATGATCGTGATGGTCGACGTCTGCCGGAAGATGTTGAGCAGGTTGTTCGGCGAGAGGAACCCCTGGTCGTGGAGCAGGATCGCGAAGAACACGAACACCACCACGAATCCGATGTAGATGACATAGCGGCGCCAGTCCCAGGTCTTGATGGCCTCCGCGACGCCCGTGCGCCGGGTGGCGGTCGCGTCGATCGTTGCCGGTTCGTTCATTTCTGGACTCCTTGTACTGCGAGTTCGAGGGACTCCTCGTCGGGGACGTCCCTGCGCGGGAGCTCACGGACGACCGAGCCCTCCCGGATGATCAGGATGCGGTCGCTCACGGCGAGGAGTTCGGGGTATTCGGACGAGATGATGATCACGGCCTTGCCGGACGCGGCCAGGTCGCGCACGCGGTCGAGGATCTCGCTCTTCGTGCCGATGTCGACACCGGCGGTGGGTTCGTCGAGGATGAGCACGTCCGGATCGGTGCCGAGCCATTTGGCGATCACGACCTTCTGCTGGTTCCCGCCGGAGAGCAGCCGGACCGGCCGGTTGGGGTGGGCGACCTTGATACGCAGCCGCTCGATGAGCGAAGCGGAAAGGCTCCGGCTCTCGGCCGTGCTGATGAGGGGACCGCGGCGCACCTCGTCCAGCAGTGGCAGCAGGAGGTTCTCCCGCACGGAGTGGTCGAGGACGAGACCCTGCTCGCGCCTGTCCTCCGGGACGAGGGCCAGGCCGGCGGCGATCGCGCGCCTCGGCGAGGAGAGGGCGACCTGCCGCCCCCTCACGAGGACCTCGCCCGCGTCCGCCCGGTCGATGCCGAACAGCGCACGGGCGAGCTCCGTCCGTCCGCTGCCCATCAGGCCGGCGAGGCCGACGATCTCACCCCGACCGACGGTGAAGGACACCTCCCTGACGCGGTCGCCGGCCGTGAGACCCCGCACCTCGAGCAGCGGCGGGCCGTCCTGCTCGACGGGCTCCCGCTCCTGGTAGCTGAGGCCGCCCTCGATCCTGCGGCCGACGATGCCTTCGACGATGTCCTCCGGGGTGACAGCGCTCAGGGGTGCGGTGAACAGCCGTTGTCCGTCCCGGAGCACCGTGATGCGGTCCGCGATGCGGTAGACCTCGTCCATCCGATGCGAGATGTAGATGACGGAGATGCCTCTGGCCTTCAGCCGACCGATCAGGTCGAACAGCGCCTCGGCCTCGTGGCGGGCGAGGCTCGCCGTCGGCTCGTCCATGATGAGGACGCGGGCGTTCTGGGACAGCGCCTTGGCGATCTCCGTCAGCTGCCAATAGGCGGTGCCCAGCCTGCTCACCTCCGCGCGGGGGTCGACCTGGACGCCCATCCTGGCGAAGACCTCGTGCGCCTGATCGATGAGGGCGCGCTCGTCGATCAGTCCCAGCCGGGTCAGCGGCTCGGCGCCGAGCGAGATGTTGCGTGCGACGGTGAGGCTCGGGACGAGGCTGAACTCCTGGAAGACCATTCCGATGCCGGCGGCCTTCGCCGAGTGGATCGAGTCGATGCGGGCAGGGGCGCCGTCGATGAGGATGTCGCCGGAGTCGGCCTGGTAGACGCCCTGCAGGATCTTCATCAGGGTCGACTTGCCTGCGCCGTTCCCGCCCGCGAGTGCGTGCACCTCGCCGGGGCGCACGTCGAAGTCGACGGCGTCCAGCACGACGACGCCGCTGAAGGCTTTCGTCACGGCACGCATCTCGACCGCGTTGTTGTGTGTGGTCATGGGTCCGCCTTTCGAACGGCCGGGAGCGCAGGTCGCGCTCCCGGCCGGCTCGTCTATTTCTTGTACGAGTCCGTCAGGTCCTTCGGCGGGTCCTGGTGGTAGACCTTCTTCCACGCGTCGAGCACGTTCGAGTGGTCGACCGGCAGCGCGCTCAGGGCGATGTACGGCGGGGCGCTCTTGCCGAGCAGGGCTCCGGCTCCCAGTCGTGCCTCCGTGACTCCCTGGTCGAAAGGCACCTGGGCGCCGAGCCCGACGACGAGCTGGTTCTTCGCGAGGGCGATGGCGACGTTCTTGCCGAGGTCCTCCGTCGCGATCGTGAGGTCCGCGCGGCCGGATGCGCGGGCCGCTGCCATCACGCCTTCAGCCGGGACGTCCCACACGGCCCAGATGCCGGAGAGGTCCGGGTGCTTGCTGAGCATCGCGTTGGCCGCGGCCTGGGCGTCTCCCGCGAAGTCCGGACCGGCGATCCCCTTCTCCTCCACGATCTTGATGTCCGGGTACTCCTTGGTGATCGTGTCCTTGAAGCCCTGGTAGCGCTGCTTGGTCACGAAGAAGTCGGCCTGGTGGAAGATCGTGCCGATGGTGCCCTTGCCTCCGAGCGCCTTCGCCATTTCGTGGGCCGAGACGACGCCGTTGCCGTAGTTGTCGGCGGAGACGACCGAGACGTAGTCCGTGCCGGCCTTCAGCCCCTGCGGAACGTTGTCCATGAACACGAGCTTCGCGCCCGACGCGGCGGCGGCCTTGTACGCGGATGCGGTCGCCACAGGATCAGTCGGGATCGAGACGATGATGCTCGGCTTCTGCGCCAGCACGGTCTCGAGGTCCGAGACCTGCTTGTCCGGCTTGAAGTCGGCGTCCGTGGTCGCGACGACCTTGATGCCGAGCTTGCCGAACTCGCTCTTGAGTCCGGCGATCTGGGCGGTCGCCCAGTCGTTGCCGCCGTAGTGCATGACAATCGCCGCCGTCGCGCCGAGCGCCTTCACCTTGGCGATCTCGTCGGCGGACAGGTCGGCAGCGGACGCCGGGGACGGGTCCTCACCGTTCGGTCCCTTGCTGAACACCTGCCCGGCCACCTTCTCGAGGGCCTTCTCGGCCTTCTGGGAGGCCGCGGAGTTCGGTCCGGCGCCGGTACTCGTCGTGGAACTGCAACCGACGACCGCGAACACGAGTGCTGCCGCGGCTGCGATGAGTGCTGTCTTTCGAAGCATGCTTCTCCAGTCCTTTCTGGATTGCGATGGATGAGGTGCGTGTCCCCGGCGTCGACGCCTGCCGTTGTGACCGCGGCCGAGCGTGCGGGGATGGCGAGCTTCGCCCCGAGATCGCGATCGGCTCCCTGGACAGTCGTCACTGACGTCGGGGCGGATCGATCTCGTTGACATCGCCGGCGTCGGTCCGTCGAACTCCGTCGGCGCCTCTATCGTGAACGTTCACGGAACTATTTGTCAAGCCGGAGGGACCGACGTCTTCCGCCGGTCAGGCGGCGCGGATCGCGCTGTTGCGGACGACGAGGGTCGGCACGCTGGGCGTGCGATCGACTTCTCGGCCCTCCACGGCCCCGAGCAGGACCTCCATCGTCCCCCGGGCCAGCGCGGGGAAGTCCTGCCGCACGGTGGTCAGCGGCGGGAGGAAGTAGTCCGACCCCTCCAAGTCGTCGAAGCCGACGATGCTGACGTCCTGCGGGACCCGCACCCCGTTCTCGACGAACGCCCGGATCAGCCCCAGCGCGGTGTGGTCGCTCACGGCGAAGACGGCCGACGGGATGCGGCCCTCCTCGATGAGACGGAGGCCGACCTCGTACGCCCACCGAGGGCTCCAATCGCCCTCCAGGCAGAGCCCGGGCCTCAGCCCGGCGCCGGCCAATGCCGCCTCCCACCCGCTCTTGCGCACGCGTCCGTCGAACCAGTCCATCGAGCCCGCGATGTGCGCGATGTCCGTGTGACCGAGGTCGATGAGGTGCTGCGTCGCCATGCGCGCTCCCAGCTCCTGATCCTCGGAGTACGTGAACACGTTCGGAGTCCCCGACGCACCCGCGGCGATCATCTCCACCGGCACGCGCACCGACGCCGCCCTCGTCGCCTCCGCCATCGACAGCCGCGGCGCGATGACGATGATGCCGTCGACGCCGATCTCGTCGAGCGTGTCGAATGCGCGCTGGATGGAGAACTCGTACGGCTCGTTCGCGGCGACCACGGTGACGACGTAGCCGCGCTCCCGCGCCTCCCGCTCCAGCGACAGCAGAGTCCCGACCGGCCCGAACCGCGGCGACCCGTCGGTCACGATCCCGATCGAGGTCGACCGGTTGGTGACCAGGGAGGTGGCCGAACGGTTCCGCCGGTATCCCACCTCGACGATGATCTCCTGGATCCGGGCGCGGGTGGCGGCATTCACGTCTGGGGCGTCGTTGATCACCCGCGAGACGGTCTGGTACGAGACGCCGGCGATCCGCGCCACGTCGTTGATGGAGGGCTTCCGCGCCGGCACAGGACTCCTCTCGCAGAGTGTTCAGCCACTCGGACTCTATCGCCAGCGGGCGCGGGTGCTGCTCCTCACCACCCCTGTTGCCAGCGGAGGAAGTCCTGCCCCCACGTTCCCGCATCTCCTCCGCTGACCAACGTCCCGGCGCCTCGGACCATCCATCTCCTCCGTTAGCGCCGCTGTCGGTAACGGCGACCGCCTGAGCCTTCACCTGCTCGGAGAGCCTGTTCGGACCCGCGACCGGCCGCCGGGTCCGCGGCTCAAGCGCCGCCGCCTGGCCCTCCAGCAGCGCTCTCGGATCGCAGAGAACGTCTTACGCGCGATCCGGTTCTCCAGGCAGAACGTGGTCACTGCCCCACGCGGAAGTGTCCCCACACACACTGCGAACTGTCACCGATGTCCTGAGACATGACACGAGAAAACGGCGGCTGTTGAACAGCCGCCGTTCCCAGTGTTTTCACGCTATGTAGCGAGGGCGGGACTCGAACCCGCGACACCACGATTAGGTTCCGATGGATCTCGTAGGGTCACACGAGGCGCGTTTGGCTTGATTTTCCGCGGTTTTCGTTCGCACAAGTCCTATTTGAGTCATCCTGGATTCGCCTCAATGTGCGGGGTAAATGCGGGGTCGTACGTCACACACGGGGCGAAGACTTCGAATCCACTTCGCGACGTCGACAAGAACGATGCCGACGCAACCCCATCTGGCGCGGGGCCTGGGATTCGAACGCTATCGAGTTCCAGGAGCTCCGGCGTTCACTATTCTCCACTGCTCGTACCCGGTGCGTTCGTCTAGCTCCGGCTCGGTATCGCGGCTGCGTGGGTTAGAGGATTACTCCCATGTGAATATGGTCGTAACCGCCGACGGAGAACGGTACGTTTTCCGCATGCCTTTTCCGGGATTGACGACCACTCAGACGTTGGCTCTCCTTGCCGAGATCAATTCGGCTCGAAATCTTCTGGCATATGGCGAGCGGGTGGTGCGAACCGCCCCGTTCGCCGACACTACGCGTGACCCTTCATTGACGATGCTGTCGATCGGAGTGGAAAAGCTCCTCAAGGTGTCTCTGGGCCTCTCGATCCTTAACGCAACAGGCTCATGGCCCAGTGCGCAGACCATGAAGTCCGAGTTCCGCCACGGGTTGAAGCAGATGGACGCCAACCTACGAACGCGGCTGCGCGATGGTGTACGCGGCAAAGAGTACGAGCACTTCATCTCAGGACTGCTCCAGACTCTGGAAGACGATCCGATCTGGCCGGCGATCCTTGATGCGCTCGACCGCTACGGCCGCTCCGGCCGCTTCCACTATCTGGACATCCTCGGCGATGAGCCGCAGCGCCTCGAAGACCCAGCACGGATGTGGGACGAGGCAGAGAACATCGCGGTCGACTCAAATGCCGAGTTGGAAGCGATGCGCTCGCGTGCCCTTGAGGATCTCCGGGACCAGACCCTATGGGACAGCTTCATCACGGCACTCAACAACACGATCGCGGACAGCATCCATCGATGGTGGGAAGTCATCTGCGTTTTAGGGCGGCATGGCGTGCTTGGCGATGACAATAGAGCGTTCGGCTTTGAAGCGCATCCAGACAGCGTCGGTCGCCAGGAATAGCGTGCTCGACGCGCTCGGGGCGTCGGTGGCCGCCTTTCCGGAGGAATTCGATACGTCGCCTGGCACGATGAGGGCATGACCGAGATCACAAAGATTGGGCGCTGGTGGGAACCCGGACAGGGGGAACAAGCACAGCCGGGCGTGCTGCGCATCCAAGAAGACGGCAAGGCATCTCTGGAACTCATCGGCGGTTTCGACCTCAGAGTCATTGAGCCGGTTGAACGCGGCTACGCCGTGGGTGCAGGATCGAGAGACATCGAGACCCTCTTCGGTGACTGCGAAGGTGAAGCAGTCACCCTGTTTCGCTTGCTCGAGCTGAACAACCGCGGAGTCTTCTTTGGCGGGGGCCAACCAACTTTCCAGCGCCTCCACGCCCATCGGGTCGTCATCGGGGCGCACATCGAACGTGAGCAGACGCCGTCGTTCCGATCCGCCGCGATCGAGATCGAGAACCTGACAGCGTTCCTAGCGGCTCATATCGCGACGTACGACCGCGCTGACGGTAAGAATGGGGCCTTCCTCACAAAGGCTGTGCCGGAATCGGTTGAGGTCGACGGTTGGACCATTCGTGCGGACCGAGCTACTAGGGGCTTCCAGCACAAGAGCACCCGACAAGGTGTTCAGCTCGAGGCTGAAGCTCGCGGTGTCATCCAAGCAATACCGCCGCATCCGGCATCGCTTGAAGAGTTCGACACACTGACCCTCGAGCTAACCGACCTCCTAACCCTCGCCGCCGGAGAGGCATGCGGGCTCATTCGCATCACGCTCGAGCTGACAGAGACCAACACGACACAGGTATCCCAAGATGAGACCATCGAGACGCCCATCTGGGTGGAGGCTTTCGCGCAACGGATTCACACCGCAAAACCAAACGAATCAGCAAACAACTCCCTCTTGTTTACCTGCGCCGAGAAGCCGTTCGCGGACACTATCAGCGGCTGGCTGCCCCTCCGCCGTAAGACGTCCAACGCCAGCAACGTCTTCTTTGGCACCGAATACTCGCCGGGCGGGTTTATGGAAACGCGCCTGATCTCGATTGGGATCGCCGCAGAGGCCCTTCACGCTGCACTATATGCCGACGCTAAAGAAGTGACAGACGAGGACTACAAACGAATCAAGGCGACGATGCTTGCGGCACTCGACGATGCCGATGAACGAGCATGGGTGAAAAGGACTTTCCACAATGGGCACACCCTCCGTCAACGACTGCGCCAACTCGGCGGGGTGCCCTCAGCCGAAGCGCTTGGTCTCCTTACTCCCGACATTGAAAACTGGATCGGGTGGTTCATCCCCGCTCGAAACGGAATTACACATACTGGCGGTGGTGCAGGCGCGGAATACAAGCTTGTCCGGATCGGCCAAGCGCTGATACGGCTGGTTTACCTCGCCGAACTTGGCCTGAGCGATGAGCAGCAAGTAACGGCAATGCGGCGCCTGACGAGCAGCTGGTTGTGAGCCCACGAAAACCCCTCAGGAAACTTGATGAGAGTCGCTTCTGCCGACGAGCTGAATACCTGGGACAGATTCGGCGAATTGATGCGAGCCCTGCGGCGGAGACGCAGGGATTTGAAACCTGACGAGGCACGTCACCCATCTCAAAATGCCCGGAAAACCGCGGAACTCCACGGCTCCTCGATGACATCACGCCGCGCTGGATTACTGCAGTTGTGGGGTTTTCGTGGGGGCCCCTGGCCGTCTGCCTTCGATGTCTGTCGAGGGATTCCCGCATGGCGCTTCCGAGAGAGTTGGGGTCGTGATCACCAGTGTCCGCAGGTTTCCAAAGACAACGCCCTGTCGGCTGCCCACCTCATCACATCGCTGCAGCGCTTCTCGGACCATGCCAGCGATCCGGACACATGACCGCGATGGCAAATTGGCCGCCGGCGAGATGTCAACACCCTGCAACGCGAGCCCGAGGTCACTTGCCCGTCCCCGGCGACGAAGCTCTAGACTCCGCAATGTGAACTGGTGGGCGCAGTTTTGGGCCGCCCTCGCGGCGCCGGGATGGTGGGCAACGATGCTCCAATCCTTGATTGGTGCGGGCATCGCGCTCGGCGCGGCTGTCATAGTGCTGCGCCGACAGCTTCGGCATGACCGAGCTATCGCCCGTGACCAACGTCTTCAGGACCTGGAACAGGCGGCGGCTGACCGGTCGGCTGACCGTGCCGAGATGATCGGCAGACGCATCTACGACGGACTTGACGCGCCCATGTACACGAGTGATGAGACGCTTGACATTGCGCTCCGCTCGGACCCCTTGCCCGGATGGCGCGAGTTGCGCGAAGTCGATAGAGAACTCGGGCTGGTCGTCGCTAATCCTTTCGTCGTCCATCCTTACTTCGAGTTACTTCAGACACGTGAGTTGCTCTGGCTTCAAGCTGTTCAGTTGATCCGCGCTCTCAGAGAGTCGAGCGACTTCGAGCGAGACTCCTTCGCATATCCGTTTGAGCAAGCTCTCAAGAGGGTTTTGTATCCCTCGGAAGCGTGCCTCCGGCGCTTCGCTAGCGATCTCGTAGTTTGGGACGGTCATGGTGACTGGCCCGTTCCGTCTGAAATTCACTACAACGGCCAAATGGTTACCTGCCCTCCCGGTGAAGGTCGATCCGCCTGGTTGGAAGAGCGGAAGCAGTTGTTGCGGTCCACTATGTTCGATTTTGCGAAGTCCGACCTGCCGAGGAGCCTTTGAGCACAGAAGACTCGCCACTCGACACTCGCTGCCGCAACATCTGCTTAGAGCCGTGTGCTCGCATCGATCGCGTATTCCGCACTGAACCGCTCATATATTTCGCTGAATTCCGCGGTTCTCCGATCACTGGACCAACTCTCAACGACCCGTTTTGTGCGAGTGTGTCCAAATTTTTGGATAACATCCGCCTCGTTCTCAGATAGTGGCGCGACGAAAACGAGTACATCCACGGCACCACACTGATTAGGCGCTACGCGGAGCGCGTCGCCTCGCATTATGGCTATGATCACGCGTATGAAGCGGGGGGTGTGCAAGCAAAGCATGCGGACTACCGCCTCGGTGGCCGCCCTGGCTGCACTCATGCTTTCAGGGTGCACAGCCGAAGGTCGCCCAAGTTACTCCACGTCGTGGACACTCAAGTTTGAGCAGCCAGTCAACGTCATCGCGACAAATGAGTCAACCGCACTCATCTATGGCAAGTCTTCGAAAATGCTCTTCGCCCTGGACATTGGCGACGGGCATCGAGTGTGGGCGAAGCCGATGATGCCCCCGCCGGACGATGCGAGCGTTTCCGGCAACAATTTCGCGCTCACACAGTCAGTCGGGGATCAAACCGTCCTGACTGCGCTTGACGCTGGGACTGGGGATACGGCCTGGCAACGGACGGTCGACGTTGCCACCATGCTGTCGATCGAACCATCTGGGGACGTGATTGCGTGGGTCGGGAACGAAATCAAGCGTTCCGACCCCGCAGGCATTCTTGCTTGGCCGACTTGGAGGCCGACTAAAGATTGCACCATCGTGGACGCAGCGGGTGAAGGACGAGCGCATCGCACTGTAGTTGCACTTCAGAAATGCGACCATGGCCAAATGTCCGTGGCTGTGCTCAGCGACAGCCTGACTCCGCAACATGTGATCAAGGTCGCCCCATCCGTCCAGTCCCTCGCCAAAGGCGGTGGGGCCGTGGGTGTCAACGATGTCGGAGGCGGCTGGGTGATCGACACGTCGGCGGGCCGGGCCGTCCCTGTCTCAGGCACACTGGACGCAGCACAGGGCATGGGCCTGGCAGTTCAAGAAGTTGGCGGCGCGCTCGTCGATGTCCGGCCCGATGTGCCTCTGCACCCAAGCCCCTACGTGACGATCGGAACGTCGGTCCTGCCCCTCTTACGCATCGAAGTCCACTCACCCGACGGCAGGGTGGGATCGGCGACAACCGTAGTGGGGCGATCGCAGCACCTCACCCGGGTGGACGACAATACCTACCTGTTCCAGTACGAAGGAAAGAGCGGCCTGACAACGCTCGAACAATTACATCTCGACTCCAAACCTGGATCAGAGCCCGCGCAGGCGGCAACTTCGCAACTTGGCGTCTCGGAAACAATCGGGACAAGCGATGGCCAGAAGCTTCAACTCACAAATGTGGGAACCGACGGTACGGCTGGCGAGATTGACACCAACATCGTTCTCACCAGGCCAGCTGGCGGACCAGAACTGGCTATGGCCAGACTCGCCATCGCGGCCACGGACGCTGATGCCGTCGACGCTTGGCGACTAACGACCTCGCGTGGCGGCAACGGGTTAGTAAGCGTCCCGGCCGGCCGTTCGAAAGTCGCAGGCGCGGACAAAACTACTTGGGCCCAATTCGGACGATGCCTAGTTGAGATCACTCACGACAGCGCTCCGACCGAGCCCGAAAGGGCCGAGATCGCGGTCGCGACTCTGAGTTCTGCCGCGGCCAAGGAGTGCAGGAATGGCTAGCAAAAAGAAGGGCAATAAAGCTCGGGACAGCGAGCTGGCGGCTGGCAATACCGCTCAGGCTCAGGCTCAGGGCGTGGCCGCGCCGGACGAGAGACCGAAGAGCAAGAACCGAAGGGTCGCGATTGGAGCCGGCATCGCAAGCTTGGTCATCGCTCCTTTGATCGTGATCGCATTCACGCCCACCGCCGACAAGCTCGGCACCTCGATGAAGGCCGGTATATCGCAAGCCTTTGATCACCATGCGGACGCGGGCCAGCCGTTCGCCGTTTTGCGATCAATCTCATATGCCTCCAAGTCGACCTATGCAAAAGCAGACGCCGACGTCAGTCAACGAGAACGCGCCTACATCGTGTCGAATCGTGAGCCCTCCGGCTGGACACCCGCAGGCGATCGAGTCGATGGCTGGACCATCCGGAACACCTCAGACGATAAGATAACGATCGAGTCGATTTCGATTGCAGATGCTCACGCGAGTCAAGCGCTAGCGGGCGCCTTCGCCTCCCTCTCCGAGGGAGGACGCGGCGGCGACACGCCCGTCTACAACCTCGTCGTTGATCTCGATTCTGGACGGACGCTAGACACCGCCGGAGCCGACTACTTTCGGCAGCAAACAATCACTCTCCGCCCGGCGGAGAGCGCGATGATTTACTTCGCTGCCAAGCCTCCGAAGGGCACTTCTTACTCGTGGGTGCTCAAGTTCGCGGTTCTCATTGGGCCTGACAGGTCCGCAACTGTGTATTCGGGGAAAAATGGGAAGACGTATCCGAAGGCCAGTGCGGTCCCGAGCGATCAAAGATTCGCAGTGACCGCCGTCTCACCTGATTACTCAATCGCCTTCGGCACCCAATCGCCCACGGGGCCGATCCAGGAACTCCCGAACAAGTAGATCCCGACGCGATGACCAAGCCTGCGGTTCAGTTGCGGGAAACTGGGGGGCAAGCCCACTGTGCGCCCCGCCTACTAGGAGCGCATCATTCGCTTCGGTCATCGAGGGTCTGCGCCTGGTCAAGTAGCAGCTCCCAAATAGCATCGACCTCCCGTCTCAGGTCGTCCAGAGTTGCTCGGCCGGGTTGCGTCGCGATCCTCCGGAGCTGCGCAATTGCTTCTCTTCGACTGTTCACGCGCCGACCGTAACAGCCGGTATCCGAGCCGCAATAGCGCACGCAAAGTGCAACCTTCTACTCAGCCCGGCATCCCGCATTCCGCGTTACCGTGCGAGCCTGAGGACCGGGCTCCATTCATGGACGCCGCTGAGACGCTGCTTGTGGGTGCCTCACTCGGAATCATCAACTGGTCCCAACTCAGAGCGGCGCTTCACAGCAACAACGTCGCCTCACACGAGGAGAGCAGCCGCCGCTTGTACGCGCCAACTGACGACGGCCACGCTCCGGCTTTCAACACGGCTGCGATTCGCCCTCGCCGTCCGAGCGAAGCAGGTCGATCTCACTCCTCGAAACACGCACCGCGCCGCGAAAGAAAACCGTTCGAAGGGTGCCGTCGGCGATCAAGCGGTGCACCTTCAGCTCGGGAACGCCAAGCCGCTCAGCCGCGACCTGCGGAAGCAACCAATCCCGCTCATCCACCCGCGCATGCTACCTCCGCATCGCGCCGGACCGGCTAGACAGCTCGGCCAGCACGCCACATCCACGAATACCGCCTCTCGTCCAAGACCAAGCGTCCGCACGGACTACGCCGGGAGTCAGATCCGGTCGAAGTACTCGCGCAGGCGCGCGCAAATCTCCATCTGCTCCTCCCCCGTCGCTTCCGAGAGTCGAGTCGCAAGCCAGACGATCGCCATCACCGCCGGTGTGACGATGCCGGACACATCGACATCAACCCGACCGGTAGCTTCATCAAGGCGCACCACCACCGCATCAATGTCCCGCAGCCGTTGCAACGCCAACTCTGTCGCCGCCTCCCGCACCGCGGGGCTAGCGCTCTCGTCTCTCGCGCTCAAGGCGTCGACCAGCGTGTGACCGGCCAGCCGGCCGGTCTCGGAAATGCGAGACATGAAGCCACCATCCCAGTCGACCGCGCACCCCGATAGTCATCCCTGCTCAACGGTGGCGCGGAAGCCCTGTGCGCGGGTCAAGCCCGGCCTCCCGGCGAGCCCGCTGCTCTGCCAGCGTGACGATCGACCCGTCCGGCGCCCGCTCCGGGGCGAGAAAGGACGGCATCCCAAGCTCCCTCGAACACGCGGCTTCCGCCTGACGGAGTTCCTCGTAAAAGCCCAGCGGCCACCGGTCGGACCGCTTCACCGTGAAGTGATCCACCCGGTCCATCATCAGCGTCTCGCCGGTGCGCTGATTGACGGCAGGGCCGTACTCGATGACGAACCGGCTCCGCAGCGGGCGCTCCTCCAACACCAGCCAAACGCGCTCTCCCGCCTGCAGCATCCTCACCGACCCGGACTCCGACAATCGAACATATGTTCTATTGTGGGCTGCAGCACCCGTTCAGCAACCCGATCGGAGGAACCGGTCATGAGCATCGCTCCCGCCGCCGACATCGTCCACGTGTGGACCGACTCCGGAACCCTCGACCGGCTAGTCTGGCGCGACCGGCGCTACCGCATCGTCGCCGCAGAACCCATCCGCGCAACCGTAATCCATGAGGCGCTCACCCAACCCGCTGAACGCCTCATTGGCTGGTCGCTCGTAGCCGCGGGAGAGCAAGAGCCCTCTGAGGTGCGGATGATGCAGATCCAATCGACCGGCTCCGGGTGGGCGCTGGTCGATGTGCACTCGGCCTGAACCGGTGGGACAGAATCGCCGCTACCCCGGTGCGGGGATGGACCGGGTCATCGAGCAGATCGTCACCCGGCCTCGCCCAGTCTGGTTGACCGAGAAAGAAGTCGACCTCGAGCACGACCCAGCCGTCGTGCCCTCGGCGCCGGCGCCGGCGGTCGCGTTCGTCCGCTTCCACGAAGCCGTCGTCCAACCCGAGGTCGAAGTCGTGGCGTGGAACGAACACGCGGTGAAGATCCGGTTCACCACCCGCGATGGGCAAACCCACGAAGGGTGGGTGTGGAAAGACGCCGTCCGCAGCAAACCCCGACGCAGCATCCCACCACGCCGCTGACCCAACCTCCACTAGCTCACCCGTTCCCCGTGCCCGGTTGATGCACCGTGAAGCCTGCGGCGATTGTGCGGTCACCCCGCCTAGGCGCAAGCCCCTAAGGGGCCGACTGACGTCGCCCTGCCGGGTGGCACTCCGGCCGGGCTCCCTGATCGGCACTACGTGCCTTCACGGCACACCAACCAGCAGGAAGGAAACCGATCATGAGCACCCTCATCACCGACAGCAACGAACTCACCCACTTCACCGCCGTCTTTAGCAAACACGACCTCGCCGCCGACCTCGCTCCACGACTCAGCTGCACCGAAATCGAAGCCCTCGCCGGCCTCTTCCGGGCACTCGGCGAACCCGCAACCGCGGACACCTGGCTCGAGGAGCACGCCACCGATGACGAGATCGGTGACGCGCACTACCTTGGCGACACGCTCGAGTACCTGGTCCCGATCGACCCGATGGACGACCTGGGCCAGTAACCACTCCCGAGCCCACGCCACTCAAGGCGCGGGCTCGGTCTACGCAGAAAGAACATACGCGGAGCCGCAAGCGGCACCCTGCTTCCCGGAGTTTGTCCGTCTGCCTGGCCAGTCGATCGTAGTTCGCTCACACACGCTGCGTGCCGGGCTTTCGCGGCATATCCTCACTCGCTGCCGCTCCCTCCGGTATTCCACGACCCGGCACTGCGCTCCGCTCCCGCTCACCAGCGATCCCCTTGCCAGACAGGCGAACAACAACAGTTGAAGGAGCGAAACGAAATGAGCGACACCACCACAGTTGCGGGCAGCATCGAACACCTTGACCCCCACACCCTCACCATCGAGGACAACGTGCGACCCTCCGCCCCCATCACCCCCGCGTTCGTGCAGTCCATCAAAGAGAACGGGGTCCTCACCCCCGTCCTCGCACACCGTAACAACGACGGAACCGTCACCGTCCGCGCCGGACAACGACGCGTCTTCGCCGCCCGCGAAGCAGGCCTGACGACCATCCCCGTCTACCTCGTGGCCGCGGACGACGCCACGGCGGAGCGGATCGTGCAGCAGATGGTCGAGAACGAGCAACGCGAAGCCCTCACCGACAGCGACCGTGCCGCCGCGTTCCAGCAACTCGCGTTCGAAGGCCTCTCCGTCACCGCGATCGCCCGTCGCACCGGAACCCGGCAGAAGGAGGTCAAGACCGCGATAGCCGTCACCGCCAACCAGGCGGCAGCGTTGGCGATCAAGGAGCACCAGCTGACGCTGGAGCAAGCGGCGGTGCTGATCGAATTCGACGGCGACGACGACATCCGAGCCGACCTCATCCAGGTGGCGACCACCGACCCGGCCCAGTTCGGGCATGCGGCCCAGCGGGCACGAGACGAAAAAGCCCGCGCCACAACCAAAGCCGACACGGAAGCCGAGCTCGCCGGTCGGGGGTATACCATCCTCGACACCGATCCCGGCTACTACGACACCGAATACACCCGGATCAGCGAACTCCTCACCGCCGACGACCAGCGCGTCGCCGTCGAGGACATCGAGAACGTCGACGGGCGCGCCGCCCACGTCCGCGTCTACGCAGACGGTGACGCGAACATCACCTACTTGGTGAAGGACGCGAAAGCGGCCGGGTTCCACAGCTACGGCGGCAGCCAACCCAAGTCCGGCCCGATGACCGACGAGCAGAAGGCGGAACGCCGCACCCTCATCGCCAACAACAAGGCGTGGGCGTCCGCCGAAACCGTCCGCCGCGAATGGCTCACCACCCTCCTCACCCGCAAGACCCTTCCCAAGGACGCCGCGGTGGTGATCGCTCGTGGACTCACCGTCCACCGGCAAGCGGTCAGCTCCGCCACCCGCGATGGCAACGAGCTCGCCCACCAGCTGCTCGGACTCGAACCCAGTAGTTACCTCGAGGCGGACAAGCTCACCGCGCTCATCGAGCACACGCCAGCCAAGGCGCAGCATGTCGCCCTCGCGGTCGTGCTCGGAGCCTGCGAGTCCGTCACCAGCAAAGAGAGCTGGCGCTACCCCACCGCCACAGACGCCGCCTACCTCACCCGACTCGCCGCATGGGGATACAGCCTCAGCGACATCGAGCAAATCGTGACCGAAGCCACCCTGGCAGAACCAACTGGCGCCGAAGCTGCCGGCGACACGGCAAAGGACGACTGAGGATAACGGGGTAGGTCCCGCCACGGAGGGCCGGGCCTACCCTTCTCGTCCACGCGCCACCGAATCAGGACAGTCCTCGGTCCGCGGACGCCGCCGGCTGTGGGCCCCTCACTGATCCCCCGCGCTCCGCAACCCGGTCGAGCGCCAGAAACGGGACGCATGCCGTCTCCGCGGTCAACGCGGCGAGCCGGCCGATCAGCGTGCGCGGGTCAGCAGCGATCGCCCACCCATCCCCCGCGTACCGGCTCACCGTTTCCACGCATTCCTTCTTCTCTTCCGCGGTCGGGAACATCGAGCCGACCACTCCGATCAGTCCGCCTTGCAGTTCCGGGCCCATGTTGCTGGCGTCGATGATGAATACCCGCATCATTCACTCCCCTGTCGATCGTTTTTGTTTGCCTTCCGGCGGAGAGATCGAGAGCGAGTGGGAGGGGCGGCAGTGCCGGGACCGTGGAATACCGGAGGGAGCGATAGCGAGTGAGGATATGCCGCGAAAGCCCGGAACGGACGCCACGGGAACGAGCTACGATCGGCCGGCGGAAAGACAAACAAAACGAGCAAGCGCAGCGCCGCCGCAGGCGGCACCACTCCAGAAACCACACCCGACAACCCGGGTCACGCGACCAGCCGAGCTCCGCGCTCAAAACTCTTGTCGTGCCGCTGGAGCTGCTGCCCCAGCACGGTCGCACCGACGATGGGTGGGCTGTCCGGATCCGTCATTGTAGGTCGCTGACGCACCCTGCCGTTCCCGCCGATCTGCCCCGCGCCCTCCGGGCTTATCTCGGAACAGATCGGCGGGCACTCCCGGCGCGCCTACTCCCACTTCTTCCCTCTACCGAATAGCCCACCAAACCGGGCAACCATAGAAGGAAGCGGATCATGAACAAGACGTCGACGAAGCGCAGCGCGCAAGAACGCAAAGCCCAAGCCGAAGCGCTAAACGCATCCATCATCGAACAAGTCCAGCAGCTCACCGACAGCGGGCAATGGCAAAGCTTCCTGGACTTCGCCCGCTCCTTCCACCAGTACAGCCTCAACAACGTCCTGCTGATCCTCGCCCAGCGCCCCGACGCGACCATGGTCGCCGGATACCGGCAATGGCAAGACAAAGGCCGCCAAGTCCGAAAAGGCGAAACCGGAATCCGCATCTTCGGCCACAGCACCAACAAGCTCCCCCAGACACAGGACGACACCGAGGACGACCCGCGGGCGGTGGACTACTTCCCCGTCCTCACCGTGTTCGACATCGCCCAAACGGAAGCCATCGACGGGGCACCCGCCATACCAACCGACCCGGTGGAGAAACTCACCGGGGACAACGACCACGGAATCCTCACGCCACTGACCGAACACCTGCGCACCGCCGGATGGGCGATCGCACGCGAACACCTCGGGCACGCGAACGGATACACCGACCCGGCCCGGCACCTAGTCGTGATCGACCGCGATCTCAGCCCCGCCCAAACCGCGAAGACCCTTCTTCACGAGACCGCCCACATCCAGCTCGACCACACCGCCGACCTTAAGGAGTACCGCACGCACCTCGGACGCATGGAAGTCGAGGCCGAATCGGTCGCCTACATCCTTGCCGGCCTCGCCGGCCTCGACACCAGCACCTACAGCATCGGATACATCACCGGATGGTCCGCAGCCGACCCGGACCTAGTCCGCGAAACCGCCAACCACGTCCTGGAAGCCGTCCATGCAATTCACCCGGCGCTCGCGCCAGATGGAGCGCTTGAGAAGTAACCGCGACTGTCACTGAGGCACGGCCACGAACACTTTCTCGCAGGGTTCCAGCGTGCGCCACACGCCACGGAACCCCGCCGGAACGACAAAGGCGTCTCCAGCCGAGAAGACCGCGGATGCGCCACGCGAGTCTTCGATCTCCACCGAGCCCGAGCGGATCAGGCAGATTTCGTTGTAGGGCCAATGGTCGATGCGGACCCATCCGGGTGCGCCCTCCCACGTTCCGCAAAGCACCGAGCCGAAAGCCTCAGCATGGTATTCCGTCTCGGACCACCCGTCCGAAGCGTCGTCGTAGCTCTCTAGAGCGGGCACGACGGGTGCGCCCGCACCGGTTCGGAGACGCTTGACCAGCTCGATGCTCATCGGTTTCCCATTCCTTCGCTGTTGACTATTAAACAAAAAGTGTTGTCTAGCACGACACATCCTGCCATAGTGTGAACCATCGCCGAACCCCCGCGAACATCACGTAGGAAAAGATGACCAAACAATCGCCCTACCCTTTTCCCGCCAGCGCCTGGTCTCGAGCCGGCTGGGTGCCGGAGCGCCCGACGAATCAAGATCCCGAAATATGGGGATACACCGATCAGTTCTCTTATCTGCCCGGCGACACCGTCAACCTGCGAGTGCACACGACCGCCGACAGGTATTCCGTCAAGGTGGTCCGGGATGGCCTTGATCCGCGCGAGGTGCTGAGGATAGGCGACCTTCCCGGTCAGACGCAGCACACTCCCGAAGACGCCTACGCAGCCGGCTGCGGATGGGACATCTCAACGACGTTCCAGGTAGACCATGAATGGCAGTCGGGGCTGTACTTGCTTCTGCTCAGCGCTGAGGTCGATGGCACAGTCGTCGAGAGTGAACACTTCCTGGTGGTGCGTGCGTCGCGGCCCGGGGCCAAGACCCCCTACGTTCTGGTGCTTACGACAAGCACCATGCTTGCCTACAACGACTGGGGCGGAGCCAACCACTACCGGGGTCGCGGAGACGATCCAACCATCGACGTCCCCTCACCCGTCGTTTCGATGCTGCGTCCGGTCGCGAAGGGAATGCTTCGCAAACCCGTCAACGCGCCACGGAACCGCAACGAGCAGCCGCTACCGCCTTTCGGGGTGCCTCGATACGAGACCCTCGAGTGGGCACGACTCAACGGATACAGTCGCCATCACGCTGACGCGTTCTGGGCGACTTACGAGCGCCCCTTTGTTCTCTGGGCCGAGGAGAACGGGTACGACCTCGAGTACCTCACCCAGGACGATCTGCACCGCAATCCGAACATCTTGAGTCCGTACCACTGCGCGATCATCGTCGGGCACGACGAGTACTGGACTTGGGAGATGCGGGACGAGGTCGACCGCTTCGTCGACGCCGGCGGCAACATCGCTCGATTCGCGGCCAACTTCGATTGGCAAGTTCGCATCGAGGGAACGACGCAAATCGCCTACAAGACCGCGGCGCCGACGGAGGACCCTCTGTTCGACACCGCTCAGAAGGAACGATCCACCACGTCTTGGGACCATCCCGTCACCGGGCGTCCTAGCGCGCAAACGTTCGGGCTCAGTGGCGATGCCGGCGTCTATACCGGTTATGGGGCGAGCGCGCCACGCGGACACGGTGGCCTAGTCATCTACCGGCCGCAACATTGGGTATTCGACGACGCGGACTGCTACTACGGCGACGTGCTCGGCGCGGCGCCGTCTCGAATCGGAACGTTTGAGGTCGATGGTTGCGACTACGTCTTCCGTGGCGGCCTCCCTTATCCGACGGGTACGGACGGAACGCCGGACACGCTCGAGATTCTGGCAATGACAACCGCAGTCCTCTTTGAAGAGGATCACTTCTCCGGCCGCGTGCCACTCGGTGACGCCGGATCCGCGAGCATCGACGAGCTGCGGGACATTGAGTGGTTCGAAGACACCCCAGGTCACCGTCGACCGCGATACGGGTCCGGGATGATGGCCTGCTTCACTCGAGGCAAAGGCACCGTCTTCAATTCCGGAACAACTGAATGGGTCGCCGGCCTCCTGCACCGGGACTGGTTCGTCGAGAAAGTCACCAAGAACGTGCTGGAGCGCCTCGGGGCCGGGCCGCACGAGTGACCTCAAACACAATCGTCGTCGCGAAGGAGCGCATTCATGTCTGAATCCGAGATAGCAACCGACCGCGCTGGACGGATCGAAACCCACGGAGCCGACTACATCCCTGAGGCAGAACGGCACGGTTCCCCCAGATCCCTCTTCCCCGTCTGGGCAGGATCAAACGTCATCTACCTGTACTTCGTCCTTGGCGGGCTGATGATCATCCTTGGCCTGAACGTATGGCAAGCTATCGCTGTCGTCCTAGCGGGAAACCTGCTCTGGGCCGTCGTCGGCTACTTGGCAATTAGCGGCCCATCCTCGGGGAGCCCAAGTGAGGTGATCCTCCGAGCATTTTTCGGCGTAAACGGAAACCGCGTATACGAAATCGCCATCGGATGGGTCATCGGTGTGCTGTACGAGGCGATCAATCTCGCAGTCGGTGCCCTAGCCGGGGTTGCGCTCGTGACTCAGTTTTTCGGATCCGCGCCCGACCTGATCAAAGCCGCCATAATCGTCGGCCTCGCGGTCGTCACCTTCACCATTAGCGTTCTCGGTCACGCCACAATCGTCAAGCTCGGCCCATGGTTCACCTGGGTGCTGCTGGCCGCGCTCGTCATCCTCGGATACTTCGTCATAAGCCACGCCGACATGAATTATCAGCCTCAAGGCGGTGCCCTATCCGGGTCAGCTCTATGGGCGGCAGCAGCGACATGTTTTGCGCTAATCGCCTCTTCACCACTGTCCTGGTCAATCGGAGCAGACTATTCCCGTTACTTACCGTCCCGAACCAGCGCCAAGGCCACCGCCTTCTGGACCGGATTCGGCGGTTTCGTGCCCGCCACCGGAATTACGATCCTCGGCGTGCTCGCCGCCACGGCAGTAGACATGACCAACCCCCAAGAGGCGATGGCCAAGATCATGCCCGCCTGGTTCTACGTGATTTTCTTGCTGATCATCATCATCGGTTCAATCTTCAACAATGCCCTGACCGCGTACAGCACCGGGCTTGCGTTGCTCGCCACCGGTATCCCGTGGCGTCGCTCCATCACGGTCATCTTCGACGCTGCCGTTTCCATCGCTGTGACGCTATACGCACTCTTCGTCTCGAACTTTTTGGATACCTTGAGCGGACTGCTCGAAGTGAGCGTCGCCGTGTTGGCCCCATCAATGGCGATCTATGCGGTGGATATCTTTCTCAGACGCAATCGATACGACGGGCCCGCGCTTCAAGACACAAGCCGATCCAGTAGCTATTGGTTCTTCGGAGGATTCAACCTCGGCGGCTGCGCTGCTCTAGTCATCGGAACAGCGGCGGCGACGCTGTGCCTCAACACCACGTTCTACGTTGGCCCTGTTGCGCAGGCAGTCGGCGGAGCCGACATCTCATTCTTTGTCGGCAGCCTGGTGGGCGGCGGCTTGTACGCGGCCACTGAAGCACGTCGCATTCGAGCCGCCTCCCAGTTGCCAGTTCAGGTGCGCCCACATGACCCGGCGAGTCAAGAAGGAGGGATCCGGGCGTGAATATGCGGTTTCGCCAGCAGGCATGCCGGTTAGCAACGGCGCGACGAGCCTGGGCTTGTGCCTCATCACGTCGTCGCGAACCGAACATCTGTAGCGCACTGCAGGTCCGGCAGAGCGTTGAGTCCCTAAAGGAAAGACTACGGTGATCCCCTCACAGGAAGCCTTCGTTGTTCGAGGTGCGGGGGCCGCCATCGAGCACATCAGTGTTGCCGCCCCAGGGCCCGGCGAAATCTCCGTTGACATCCGAGCAGCCGGCGTGTGCCACTCCGACCTACATGTCCTCGACGGCGACTGGGCTACCGAGCAGCCGCTCGTCCTCGGCCACGAGGCATCCGGCGTCGTAGCTGCCGTCGGCACACACGTTGATAACCTGGCACCTGGTGACCATGTCGTCCTCTCATGGTTCGCCCCGTGTCGCCGATGTACCAATTGCGTAGCAGGGCGCGGGTGGCTCTGCACTGGAACTACCGCACTCGCGAATACGCTCCCCAACGGCAGAACCGCGTTTCGGGACCACAACGGTAAAGAAATCTGGCCGTATCTAGGCCTGGGCGCCTTCACAAGCCGCATAGTTGTGCCGGAATCCGCAGCAGTCGCAGTGCCGAAAGAACTCCCCTTCGACATCGGCGCACTTCTGGGATGTGCTGTGACCACTGGTGTGGGCGCGGTAGTCAATACGGCGGGCGTCCGCCCGGGTGAGAAAGCAGCAGTAATCGGATGCGGCGGTGTGGGGCTTTCGATCATCGCCGGCCTCCATCTGGTTGGAGCGAATCCGATCGTCGCCATCGACGTTTCCGACGAGAAGCTCGAAGCCGCCTCCGCATTCGGTGCAACAACCCTTATTCGGGCCGACCAGGAGGACCCGGTGGAGGCGGTGCTCGCCGCAACCACGGGCGGCGCCGATTACGCCTTCGAAGCTATTGGCCGAGCGCAAACCATCGAAGCGCTGCCCCGCATGGTCGCTTCGGGCGGAGCCGCCGTGCTGGTGGGTATGACGGCTAACGGGGTTCGAGTCGAGATCGACCCGTTCGATCTCGCCGATCAGGGCAAACGCATTGTGGGCTGCAATTACGGCTCGAGCGTCGCCCAGATTGACATCCAGAAAATCGCGCGCCTTTACCTTTCCGGCGCTCTGCCGCTGGGCCGCCTGATCGGCGGCAGGTTCAGCATCGACGGGGTTGCCGACGCTTTCGACCAAATGCGCAATGGTTCCGGACTCAGATCAATAGTGCATTTCTGAGCGGCGTTCTCACCCTCACCACTTTCGTACCGCTTCCTTCAGGAGATCGACTACTCATGCCCCTTGGTCCCATCGACAGCTCTCGCACCCCCCGTTTCACCGGACGAGATGGCTTCGCGCGCTTGCCACGGTTGGATCAAGTGGAGCAGGCTGACATCGTCGTCGCGGGGATCCCCTTCGATAGCGGGGTGTCATACCGTCCGGGCGCCCGCTTCGGGCCGAATCACATCCGCGAAGCCTCCCGGCTGCTGCGCCCCTACAACCCCGCGCTCAATGTGTCGCCATTCGAAATCAGCCAGGTGGCGGACGCCGGCGACATCGCCGTCAACCCATTCAACATCGAAGAGGCAATCGAGACGGTGCAACAGGCCGCACTCGACCTCACCACCGACGGTGCACTCCTCCTCACCCTCGGCGGCGACCACACCATCTCACTCCCACTGCTCCGTGCCGCCGCCACGAGACATGGCCCAGTAGCACTGCTGCACTTCGACGCTCACCTGGACACGTGGGACACCTACTTCGGCGCTGAGTTCACGCACGGAACCCCATTCCGACGGGCGTTCGAAGAAGGCGTCATCGACAGCGAGGCACTGAGCCATGTCGGCACGCGCGGACCTCTCTACGGCAAGCGCGACCTCGAGGACGATCGGCGCTTCGGGTTCGGCATCGTGACCAGCTCCGACGTCCTCCATCAGGGCGTGCACGAGGTGACCGCCAAGCTCCGAGATCGCATCGGAAACCGTCCCCTCTACGTATCCATCGATGTCGACGTCCTGGATCCCGCGCATGCACCCGGCACCGGGACCCCCGAAGCCGGCGGCATGACCAGTCGCGAACTGCTGGAGATCCTGCGCGGTCTGCGGGGACTGAACCTTGTCGGCGCTGATGTCGTGGAGGTCGCCCCCGCGTATGACCATGCCGAAATCACTGGCGTCGCCGCCGCGCACCTCGCTTACGACCTCGTCTCCCTCCTCGCGCTGCGGCAGCACGTCCAGGAATGACAGTTGCGGCTCGGTCGCGCCGGGCAAGCTCTTGGCGATAGCTGGCACTCCTTCGCCTACGCTTTGTCCATGAGTACGCTGCGCTCCGCGACACCTACTGTCCGGCGAAAAACCCCCGCAGACCGTCGACAAGAGATTATCGACGCCGCCGCCGCGATCGCGCTCACCGAAACCCTCAACGCGATCACCGCGCGCCGTGTCGCCACGTATGTGGGCGTGGGGTACGGGCTGGTAACGCATTACTTCAGCGCCATTGACGAGCTCATTGCGGCCGCCTTCTCCCAAGTCGTGGCTACAGAGAGGCTCGCTATCGCACACAGGGTCGGCAACCTGCCCACAGCAACGGAACGACTCCGGGAAACCATCGCGGCTTACACCAGTCCCACACGCGACCCGTTGAGTCTGCTCTGGCTGGACGCGTGGCGGCAAGCCGCCGACCGGCCCGTCGTTCGCACCGCCGTGGTTCACCAGATGGAGCTTGACTTGGCCGACATGACAGCCACCATCGAGGCCGGCTCCGCAACCGGTGAATTCCGGCTGCAGGATGCGCCATCGGTCGTTGCAATGCGGATCCTCGCACTGCTCGACGGACAGGTCGCCGCGAGCGCCGTGCGCAGCGCATTGGCCGACTCCAGCCTGGACTACCCGGCTGTTGAAGGCCTCCTCGCTGCCAGCACAGAGCGGGAGCTCGGCTTACCGCACGGAACTCTGCGCGCCAGTCAGTAGCCCTCGGCTGCACCCGGGGTCTTACACAGGCACTCCCGATGCCCGCGACATCTCCGCTATTGCTCACTTGTTCAAGAGCTGCTACCGTTCACCCAATTCTTATTGCTCACACGAGCAACAAGCTGGATGGCGCGAAGGAGCGAAGATGTCACCTCAGGAACCGGCCACTGACCTACCAGGCAGAATAGAAACGCATGGCGCTGACTATGTTCCCGAGTCTGAGCGCTACGGGTCTCCCCGATCGCTGTTCTCCGTCTGGGCGGGTTCGAACATCATCTACCTCTACTTCGTCCTCGGAAGCTTGCTGATCATCCTCGGCTTGAACCTCTGGCAGGCAGTACTCGTCATCGTTGCCGGCAACCTGCTCTGGGCAGGAGTGGGTTACCTGGCGATCAGCGGCCCCGCTTCTGGAAGCCCCAGCGAGGTCATCAACCGAGCCTTCTTCGGGGTCAACGGCAACCGAGTGATCCAGATCGCCATCGGATGGGTGATCGGAGTGCTCTACGAAGCCATCAACCTCTCAGTCGGAGCCCTCGCCGGAGTCGCCCTTGTAACCCACTTCTTCGGCTCCGCCCCCGTCCTGCTCCAAGGTGCCATCGTGGTCGGACTCGCGCTGGTCACTTTCACCATCAGCGTTTATGGCCACGCAACCATCGTCAAACTGGCACCCTGGTTCACCTGGGTTCTCCTCGCCGCGCTCGCCATCCTCGCCTACTTCGTCCTCACACACGCAAACTTCGGGTTCGTACCGGACGGCGGAGTACTGTCTGGTCCAGCGCTGTGGGCGGTCGCCGCTACCGGATTCGGTCTGATCGCCTCGGCTCCACTGTCGTGGTCTGTCGGCGCCGACTACTCCCGCTACCTGCCGACGCAGACGAGCTCTCGCGCGACAGCATTCTGGACCGGATTCGGTGGCTTCCTGCCGGCGACCGGCATCGCGGTTCTTGGCGCACTTGCCGCCACCGCCGTGGACATGAGCAACCCGGAAACAGCCATGGCGAAGATCGTTCCGCCCTGGTTCTACGTCGTCTTCCTTCTCGTCATCATCATCGGCTCCATCTCGAATAACGCGCTTACCGCCTACAGCACAGGACTTGCACTGTTGGCCACCGGGATCCCGTGGCGGCGCTCCGTCACCGTTATCTTCGACGCCATCGTTGCGATCGGCGTGACCTTGTACGCCCTATTCATCTCCAATTTCCTCGACACCCTCTCCGGACTCCTGGAGGTGAGCCTGGCCGTCCTTGCACCGGGAATGGCGATCTACGCCGTCGACACCTTCCTCCGGCGCAACCAATACGACGGTCCTTCGCTCCAGAACACCAGCCGTAGCAGTCGCTACTGGTTCACCGGTGGCTTCAACCTTGGAGGGTGCGGAGCTCTCCTGCTCGGTACAGCGGCAGCATCGCTGTGCCTCAATACGACCTTCTACGTTGGGCCGATAACGCAAGCGCTCGGAGGCGCAGACATCTCCGTCTTCGCGGGAGCCATTGTGGGTGGAGGGCTCTACGCCGCCACCCAGGCGCGCCGCATCCGGATTGCCCGCACCTTGCCCGCTGAGAAGCCCACCCAGCCTGCCGTCGGAGATCAGCTGCCCGCATGACGACAACAATTCGCCCAACACATCACGCCTGGTTCCGGAGAGAGCTAATCGCGCCCAATATCGAGCGCATCCACGAGCCACACGTGCACGAATTCTTGCGATCCAACGTCTGGTTCATCAAAGGCCGCGACCGCGACCTCGTGGTCGACGCAGGCCTGGGCGTCGCCTCGCTGCAAGACACCTTCCCTGACCTCTTCAAAAAAGATCCGATCCTGGCAGTAACGCACGCGCATCTCGACCATGTCGGCTCGGCACATGAATTCTCGGATCGGCGAATGCACCGCCACAGCCAGATAAACGGAGAGACTGCGGCGTCGCTCTTCGGGCCGGAGCTCGCCGCGCTTCTGGGCCTCGATGCAACTCAACTCCCCGCCGTGTTGGTAGATGCCGTGCCGACGGGCTTCACCGCCGACAGTTACCAGATCAGGACAGCACCCGCTACCAGGACGGTCAGCGACGGCGATGTCATCGACCTGGGTGACCGACGCCTCCGGGTGCTACATCTGCCCGGGCACACCCCAGGAAGCATTTGCCTTCTCGATGACGAGAGCGGAGACCTGTTCAGCGGGGACGTCATCTACGACGACATCCTTCTCGACGAACTCCACGAGTCGGACATCGATCAGTACGTCGCAAGCATGCTGCGCCTCCGCTCCCTGCCGATACGAACCGTCTACCCCGGGCACGGCGACCCCTTCGACCATTCCCGAATGATCGAGATCATCGACAACTACCTCCGGATCCGCGCACCTCACCCGATGCCGACGAAAATCCTGCGTGAACCCGAGCATGAGCCGCCAACAGCACCAGGCGGAGAGCTGCCCACATGAACTACCGCCCCGACGTCGTCTTGATCGCGCCACGCCTCCACACCATGACGGACGCACTGCCGAAAGGTCCAACCGCCATCGCCATCAGTGGTGGTCGCATCGTGCGCATGGCACCTGCCAGCGCCGCCAAGGACTGGACTGCTCAACAAATCGTCCACCTGCCCCCAGACTCCATCCTCGTGCCCGGACTCGTCGATAGCCACAGCCACCCCATCAGCGGGCTCGCCCTCACCGAAGGGGTAGACCTCACAGGCTGCCGCGATCTCGCGGACGCGCGGCGCAGAATTGCGAACGAGGCCAGCCGAGGTGGGACACGCGGATGGGTCCTCGGCTGGGGGTTGGACCCCAACCTCTTCGAAGCCGGCCACGCACCGCATCGCAAGAGCATCGATGACGTCACCGGGAACCTGCCCGGACTGATCAGGCTCGCCGACTCACACTCGGCATTGGCTAACACAACGGCGCTGCAGCTAGCTCACATCGGCGTCACAGACGGAAGGAACCACTCAGACATCATTCGAGAGCCCGGCGGAGCGCCAACCGGGCTACTCCAGGAATTCGAAGCCATGTCGCTGGTCGAGGAGCATATCCCTGCTGAGCCGGAAACCGCCCGGCAAAGACGGCTAATCCAACTGCTGCACCAGATGGCCGCCTCCGGCTTGACTGCTGCATTCGCAATGGACGCGTCAGACGACCCAGAAGGCCTTCTCACGGCCATCGAGGATAGTGGCCACCTGCCCGTGAAATTGCGACTCTCCCCCTGGTGCATGCCTGAGCAAACCGTCGACGAGATCACGAAACGCCTTGGGCGGCACGGCCGCCGGTGGTGCATCGAAGGAGTGAAACTCTTCCTCGACGGAACGATAGACAACGGTACGGCCTGGCTGGAGAGCCCCGACCAGTTCGGCCAATCGACCAAGTCGACGTGGTCGGACCCCGAGGCCTACGCAGAGCGCGTCCTGTGGTTCGATGAGCACAACATCCCGACCGCTACACACGCGATCGGCGACGCGGCGATCGCCCACGCGCTGAAGACACTGCACCGCCAGCTACTGCGAACTCATCACCGCATCGAGCATCTGGAGACGATGCCCCTCGAAACGGTTCGCCTGCTCGCCCACCCGCGCATCGCAGCCAGCGTCCAACCAACGCACTGCACCCACTTCACCAGCGCCGACAGCAAAGACAATTGGTCCGTCCGTCTCGGGCGGCAGCGCGCCGACGCCGGTTGGAGAACTCGCGACATCCTCAACATGGGGGCCACCCTCGCCCTCGGATCCGACTGGCCGATCGCACCGTTCGCACCGCTGGCCACAATGGCAGATGCACAACTTCGACGAGTCGCTGGTCGCCCGGAGCAATCCCCGATTCACCCGGAACAGGGCCTCACAGCGCGCGAGGCACTCGCCGGCTACACGACGAGCGCGTACGCCTCCATCGGTCGATCCGAGGGCGTCGTCACTGTGGGCGCCGAAGCGGACATCACCGTGTTGGACCGCGACCCGCTCACGACTCCTCCGGACGAGCTTCTCGAGACCCGAGTGCTAGCGACCATGGTGGACGGCACCTTCAGTCACCGCACCGTCTAGAGGTAACCAATAACGCCGGTCGCCAATTTGCGACCACATGAACGTGTGCGGCGGCGACACCACGGCGCGGCTTACGCCGCCGCACACCACCCTTAGTAAGTCCCTACTGTCGATTCACAGACCCAATATGGTCAACAACTGCGCCGGCAACTGCACGCATCCCCTCGAGTGTCGGATGAAATCGCGCCGCCTGTCGCGTGCTGCGCGGAGCGAAACCCTGGACCCACGGATCAGCCGACCCCAGGCCATGCGTCTCGCTCATCGACGCCACATCAACCAGCTCAGCAGCGGACGAACCCTCAGCCATGGCAGAAGCTTCTCTGAGCTGGCCGGCGATCCTCCGAAACACATCCAGTTCCGAGTACGTGAAGGGCGCAGCCCTCGACGGGGCGGTATCGGGTCCGACGACCGTGAGGTAGTCGACGAGCAGCACACGTGTGGAAGGCGCTCGCTCGTGGATGGCCTCCACGATGGAGGCGAGCCCTTCAGCGGCGGCCTCAACGTCCCGCTGCGTAGGCGGCGATGCTACGACCGCGGCCCGTAAGCGACGGCCCCACATCCGCGTAGCCGGACGGGCCTCGAGCCAGCTGCCGTAAGCCACCGAGATAAGGGTGCCAAGATAGCGCAGGTCGTTCCCACCGGCCGTGACTGTTACCAGGTCAACGTCCGCGTGCGGCGGAAACGACTCCATCTGGGGAGCCAGACGTCGCAACCCCACTCTTTGCGGCTTGCGAAGAATCGTTTCGGTCGTCGCTCCGCTGATAGTGACATCAGTGAGGTGCGCACCAATCGCGCCGGCTACAAGGTGCGGGTAGTTGCTCGCGGACCTATTGGCATGCCGATCAATGATGGGCGCAATGCCTGCCCCGGCTGCGAAGGAGCTTCCCAACGCGACCATGTGTCTCACAGCCACGGCTTCTCCCTCACGTGCCGCTTGCTGATGCGCGGGAAGGCCTGTGCAACGCCCGATCGAGCGCCGGCCGAAGCACCGACAGCCACCGGGCGTAACCTGACCCGTTGAGGTGGAGGTTGTCGTCGCTGACGTCCGCGCGGATGTGTTCTCCTTCTGCTAGCACGGACCATGTGTCAATGAACTCGACGGTAGGGCGCTTCTCCACCACCTGCTTGTACAGCGCGTTGACGGAGCGGATTTCCCGGGCGAACTTGTCGCTTCGCGGCATGATGGCGTTGAGAAGCACGGGTGTGCCCGGGGTGAGTGCCTGGATCTCATCGAGAATCGCTGCGACATTCGCCGCGATCTGCCAGTGAGGAGTACCTGCGGTCAGGTCGTTGGTGCCGACGAGGACGCTGACGGCGGTCGGCTCGTGGATCGAGCGGGCGACACGGTCCCGTACCTGGGCGCTGGTTTCTCCGCCGACGCCACGGTTTACGACAGCGAGATCGGGAAGCAGCTCCTGCCACTCGCCCTGATCGGTGATGCTATCGCCGAGCATGACGATGCTGCCAGGGGCCGGCGGGAGGTGATCGAGTTGATCGCGACGCATGCGGATGGTCTTCTCGACGAGAGGGTTTCCGAGGTGACGTGCCAGGCAGCCGAGGACGCTGATCGTGATTCGCGAACGGTTGGTCTTCATCACGCTTCCACAGCAGTAACGGTGATCTCAGAGGAGAGATCTCCCGCTTCGACGCGGATGGTGATGAGACCGGCACTGGTCGGCCGGATGACCGCGAGAGCTCGTCCGCGGTAGGCGTGGCAGCTGGCGCCGGTGTAGTCGTCTTCGGACGCCGGGTTGTCGCTCCCAAGCCCCTGAAGAACCCCGCTGCCGGAGACAGTGACGGTGACTTCGTCGTCTCGCGAGATGTGCACCGTTCCCTGGCCGTCGGTGAAGGCGATCTCGATGAACGCGAGGTCTCGATCGTCGGCGATGATTTCGTTGCGCTCGGTGCTGAGCGTCAAGGTGACGTCGCCACCCGCTGTCCGAATGGTCGACCGGCCGCTTTCGGTACCGCCGCGATACGCGACGGCGGTGAGCTCACCCGGCTGGTTGGGCAGCTGGAACGAAGCGATGAAGCGGTGTTCCGCTCCAACCGGCGCCCGGCCGATCGTGTTTCCGTTCAGCAGCAGTTCGACCTCGTCAGCGTCGGAATAGACGTCGACGGTGAGGGTCGCGCCTTCGTTGCCGGGCCAGCTCCAGCTGTTGACGCTGTCGCTCCATGTGTAGATGGACGGCCTGAGCTGGTCCCGGTCGCCGGCGTCCGGGCGGTGTACGGCGATGAACGGAGCGGATCGCAGCCCCCAGACGGTCTCCCGCCAATACGAGATGGTCCGACGCTGCCCGGTGATGCCAAGATCGCCGGTCCCGGAGAACCGCCACGGGTAGTTGCCGAAGAAGGCCTCCTCGGCAGGCTTGTCGGCGCCGAGTCCGGCCTCTCCGACGTACTCCCAGGCGGTCCAGCTGAATTCGCCGATCACCTGTGGGTAGCGCACCACGTACGGCCATACCTCGTCAAGCTTGCCCGGCAGTCCCTCGGTGCCGAGCAGCAGACGCTGTGGGTGCCGCTCGATGTCGAGCTCGTATCGTCCGTAGGCGTAGTTGTAGCCGGAGATGTCCAGTTGCGACATCGGCTCCTCGAGACGTTCGGTGGCGAGGTCGGAGACGACCAGGTCGTGGGTCTGCTCGCCGAGGTCGCGCATGAAGGCGTTGACGCCAGCGCTGTCATCCTTGCCGAGTTCGGCTTTGAGGTCGTGGAGGACGGTCATCATGGGGTTGATGGCGTTGGTGACCGGGCGGGTGTCGTCCATGCTCTTGATCCAGTCGACGAGGTCGCGTCCGAACGTGGCGCCCCAGCTGTTGCCGGTGTCGGCGACCTCGTTGCCGATGGAGTACATGATCACGCTGGGGTGGTTGTAGTCGCGTTCGATGAGTTCGGTGAGGTCGCGCTGCCACCATTCGTTGAGGTCGAGACCGTAGCCGAAGCCGAGGGTGGGGGTGGTCCAGCCGTCGGTGAACTCGTCGAGCACGAGCATGCCGAGGCGGTCGCACGCCTCGAGCAAGGCGGTGCTGATGGGGTTGTGGGCGGAACGGATGGCGTTGTAGCCGGCATCTTTCAGCAACTGGACGCGGCGTTCCTCCGCCCGCGCGATCGTCGCCGCGCCGAGCACGCCGTTGTCGTGGTGGATGCAGCCGCCGCGGAGCTTGACCGGCTGGCCGTTGATGAGCAGGCCGTCATGCGCGTCCCAGCTGAGGGTGCGGATGCCGAATCGTTCCTCGTGCACTTCTTCGCCACCACTGGTTGGTACGAGCCGGGTGCGGATGGTGTGGAGCGATGGGGTCTGCGGGCTCCACAGCGACGGCTTGGAGAGGGCGAACCGCTGCCGCAGCGGTGCCGCCTCACCCGGTCGGACCGAGAGCCGGGCCGACTCGGCGGCGACGACCTCACCGGTCGGGGCGACGACCTCGGTGACCACGGTGACGGTGTCGAGGCGTTGCGAGTCGTTCTCGATGGTGGTGGTCACGTCGATGACGGCCTTCCACGCGTCGGCGTCGCGGGTGCGGACGCGGACGCCGTTTCGTGCGATGTGCGTCGCACCACCGGTGAGGAGCCAGGTGTCGCGGTAGATGCCGAGTCCGGAGTACCAGCGTGCATCGAGGTGGTTGCGGCATTCGACGCGGATCTGGTTTTCCCCCTCGTGCAGGTAGGGGTCGATGCGCACCGAGAAGGGGATGTAGCCGTATGGGCGTTGTGCGACGAATGCGTCGTTGATGTAGATCATGGCGCCGCGGTAGATGCCGTCGAACTGCACTTCGACGCGCCCGGTCTCGAAGCCGCCGGGGGCGGTGAAGGTCTTCACGTACTCGACGACGTCTTCGCCGTGGTAGCCGGTGAGAGCGCCTGGCTTGTTCTCGGCGGAGCGCGGCTGTGAGATCAGCCAGTCGTGCGGGAGGGTTACGGGCTGGGGGGCTTCAGCCTGCCCGAGGATTTCGAGGAAGGGGCTGGTTTGGTGGCGCACGCCCCAGTCGGTGTTGAAGCTCGTCTTGCGCACGGTTGTCCTTATCGTCGGGGTGCGGTCAGTTGATGGAGGTTCGAGGGTGGAGCCCCGCCGCCCCGTAGAGGGCGTCGATGGCTTCGAGTTGGGCGACAGCCTGTGCCGGCCCGGTGATCGGTGGGACCCCGGACCGGATGGCGTCGCGGAAGGCTTCGAGTTGGAACGCGTAGGTGGGCCGGCGATCGGCCACTTCTTTGCGCCGGGTCTGGCCGGATACGACGACCATGCGCGTTCCGCTCTGCGGGTGGTACGGCCAGGACGCTCGGAGGAGACCCCTCTCGCCGACGACTTCGAGGTGTGAAGCCAGGACGCGGTGGGACCAGATGGCGGAGATCACTTGGGCTCGGACGCCGTGCGGGAACTGCAGGGTCGCTTCGAGGCGGCGGTCCACGTCGCCTTTCGCCCAGGCGCGCGACTTCAGAATTCCCTCGGGTTCACCGAACAGCTCGCGCAACTGTCGGAGCGGGTAGTACCCGACATCGAGCAGCCCGCCTCCGCCGAGCGCGGGATTCCACTGGATCGCTTTCCTGGAGATGAGGGGGATCGCGAAGGTGGCGCGAGCCGAGACAACGGTGCCCAGGTCGCCGGAGGCGATGACGTCCCGGAGTCTCTGTTGGAACGGGTGGTAGGCGGAGTGGTACGCCTCCATCACCATCAGTCCGGGCGCGTCCAACGCTGCCGCTTCGACCGCGCGCGCTGAGGTGGCGTTGCTGGTGAAGGGCTTCTCGCACAGAACGTGTTTGCCCGCTGCGATGGCCGCCATTATCCAGCGTGCGTGGTGTGCTGCCGGGGTGGCGATGTATACAGCGTCCACCTCGTCGTCGTTCAGCAAGTCCTCGTAGCTGGCGTGTGCTCTCGCGATGGCATGTCGGCGGGCGAAGGATCGGGCACGCGCGTGATCTCGGGACGCGACGCTCGTGACCGTGACCTCGTCGACCTCGGCGGCGGGTCGGAGCAGCGCACTCGGGGCGACGCGCGCTGCTCCGACGATGCCTACCCGGATCGGTTGTGCCGACATCAGCGATGCTCGTGGTCAGTCGACCGCGACGCGGGCGAAGAAGCCGCGCGTCTTGCCGTCGACCCACGCGGTCCGGTCGATGGTGAACGCTCCGGTCAGGCGGGTGTCTTCGGACGAAGCGCCGATGCGGGCGGTCATCTCGCCTGCTTCCACCATCCACCGCATGTCCAGATCGAGGAAAGCGAACTGGGAGGCGCGCACCTCGAAAGTCACCGCTCGTGACTGCCCGGCGGCGAGGTGGACGCGGGCGAAGCCGGCGAGCTCCTGCACGGGGCGGACCATGCTGGAGAGCTCGTCCCGCACATAGAGCTGGACCACTTCGTCGCCGTCATATGCGCCGGTGTTGGTGACCTGGCACGAGATCGTGACGACGCTTTCGGGGTCGCCGTCGAAATCGATGGTCAGGTCCGAGTAGTCGAAGGTGGTGTAGCTCTTGCCCTCGCCGAAGACGAAGAGCGGCTCCTTGGTCCCGTCCACGTAGCGGTTCATGATCATGGTGCCGCGGCTGCTGACGCTGTTGCTGCGTCGGTGGGCGGCGTAGATCGGGATCTGGCCCGCGTGCCGCACGGCCGTCATCGGCAGCCGCCCGGCCGGGTTGTAGTCCCCGAAGAGCACGTCGGCGAGGGCGGTCCCGCCGGTTTCGCCGGGGAACCAGCTTTCCAGTACGGCCGCGTAGTTCTCGGCGATGAACTCGCTGGAGAGCGGCTTGGCGTCCATGTGCACGAGCACGGCGGGCGTGCCCGTCGCGTGGATGAGGCGGGCCAGCTCCTCCTGCACACCGGGCAGTCCGACATCGGCGGTGTCGATTCCTTCACCGGAGGTGGAGGAGCTTCCCCACCCGTACTTGCCTCCGACGGTGAGGATGACGACGTCGGCCTCACGGGCGGCCGCGACCGCGGCATCGAATCCGGTGCGGTCGGTGCCCGCGACTTCGCATCCCTTGGCGTAGACGACCTCGGCGTCGGGCGCTGCGCGGCGGATCGCGTCGACGATGGTCGGGGTCTTGTCGCCGAACATTCCGCGCAGCGTCTGCTCGACCAACGGGGGCTCCGAGCGGACGTCGCTGCCTTCGAACAGCGGCGCCAGCGGCGGCAGTTCGAGGGATGCGGTCAGCTCCGGCAGGTCGAGCATGCCTGCCATCTCGGACATGGTGCCGCTCATGGCGAGGTCGATGGAGGCGGGCCCGGTGTAGCAGCCGAAGAAGAGCCGGACGGAGTCGGCGTGCGGGCCGATCACGGCGATCTTCTTCGTGTCCCGGCGGAGTGGGAGGATGCCGTCGTTCTTCAACAGAACGATGGACTCGTGCGCGGCGGTGAGGCTGTGCGCGGTGGTGCGCTCGGGGTCGTAGGCCTCGGCGATCAGCTCGGTGCGGGGCGCGCCGTTCTCGAACACGTTCAGCTTGGCCTTGAGCGTCAGCATGTTCTTCACGGCGCGGTCGATGACCGCCTCGTCGAGCTGCCCGTCCCGGACGGCGTCGATCAGGCCGGCTCCGAACCCGAACGGGGTCGGCAGTTCGACGTCGAGGCCGGCGCTGATCGCCTTGATGCCGCCGTCGGCCGGGTCGGCGCCTACGTTGAGGTCGACGGCGAGGTTGATCGACATGTAGTCCGAGACCACAAGGCCGTCGAAGCCCATCTCGTCGCGCAGGAGGTCCTGCAGGATGTGCTTGGACGTGATGATGAGCTCGCCGTCGATGGTGCCGTACGAGTTCATGATCGACGCGAGACCCGCCTCGCTGATCGCAGCTTGGAACGGCTTGGCGTACACCTCCCGCAATTCGCGCGGCGAGATCGGGTTGGAGGTCATGTTCAGGCCGCCCTCGGAGAAGCCGAAGCCGAGGAAGTGCTTGCCCGTCGCGGCGACCCCATCCTCCAGACGGTCTCCCTGCAGGCCCTTCACGAACGCGACGCTCATGGCCGCGCACAGGGTCGGGTCCTCGCCGTAAGTCTCGCCCACTCGGCCCCACCGGGGGTCGCGCGCGACATCCATGACCGGGGACAGTGCCTGGCGGACGCCAACGCTGAGCATCTGCTTGCGGACGATCTCGGTCATCTGTTCGACGGTCGCAGGGTTCCAGGTCGCCCCCAGGCCGATGGCCGAGGGGAACACGGTGCCGCCCGGGCCGGTCCACCCGGAGACGGCCTCGCCGTGCATGAGAGGCGGGATGGAGTGCCCGCTACGCCCGGCGATCTCGCGCTGCAGAGAACCGTAGAACTCCGCATCGGCCGCCGGGCCGTTGCCGGTGCTGATGCTGCCGAGTGCGCCGGTGCCGTGGGGGAAGTTCGCGAGGCCGGCTTCGTCGTGTCCGGCCACCAGGATGGTGCACTGCAGCTGCGCCACCTTCTGCTCGAGCGTCATCTCGCTGAGAAGTTCGTCGATCCCCAGCTCGACGCGGGGGCTGGTCTCGAGGTGGTTCGCCATCACTCGTTCCTTCGTCGTTGAAGTCGCGCGCCTCGCGCGGCGACGCACGGTTTTTCCCCGTGGTGGGGAAAACTCTAGACAGCGCATCGGCAAAGCGTCAAGTCGCGCCCCACACAGTTTTTTTCCTCGGGCTTGACGACGAGGCACGGGGCGATCTATATTTTCCCCCATTCCGGGGAAAAACCCCGCCGCGACCGGCGCCCGCCCCGACTTCAAGGAAGAAGACCATGACCAACGCCTCCTCCGAAGCTGCACCGAAGACGGCTTCCAACGCCGTGCAGTACCAGGTGAAGACCCGCGCGATGCGCCGCTACATCACCTTCTACTCGCTGGCCTCGCTGGGCATCGCGCTCCTCTGGGGCTCGCTGCTCGCTATCCTCGTCCCCCTGCAGGTACAGGGCATCGAGTTCCACCGCATCTTTACGGGAGCAGACTCCGGAGTGGACCTCCAAGCGCTGACGACCCTGCAGAGCAAGGTCGCCGCGGGAACGGTGACACCGGACCCGGATCAGCAGCGACAGCTCGGGCTGCTGGCAGAGTTCAACTCCTCCCGCGCCACCAGCCTGTCGATCGTCTCCTCGGTCGGCGTGCTGCTCGGCATGCTGCTCTCTCCGATCATCGGCATGCTCTCCGATCGGACGAAGTCGCGGTGGGGGCGACGAGCACCGTGGATCGCAGCAGGTGGCATCGGTGGGACCGCCCTGATCTGCCTGATGCCTGTTGCGCCCACAATCGCGGTGATGGTCGTCATCTGGTCGCTCCTGCAAGTACTGGTCGGGGTAGCGCAGGGCCCGCTGACGGCCACCGTGGCCGACCGCGTCCCCGAAGCCCGCATCGGAGTCGTCTCCGGAATCTCGGGACTGGCGTCCTACTTCGGCGCCATCATCGGCGCCGTGGCCGCAGGCAGCCTGTTCGCCAGCATCGGACTGGCAGCCTACTTCCCGATCGGCATCCTGCTCCTGCTCACCACAATGGCGTTCGTCCTCTTCGCTCGAGACAACACGTCCCGGGAAATGATCACCAAGCGACTGCGCTTCAAGTCGGTCGTGAAGTCCTATGGGGTGGCGCTGGGCGACGCAGACTATCGCTGGGCCTGGATCTCCAAAGTCCTGCTCTACCTGGGCTACGGCATCAGCAGCGTCTACTCGCTTTACATGCTGCAGAGCTACATCAGCCCCGCCCTGTCAGCGACCCAGGCCGCCCAGACCGCACCGCTGCTCCAGTTCGCCGCCCTGCCGACAACCCTCCTGGCCATGTTCATCAGCGGACGCTGGTCCGACAAGATCAAGCGCCGCAAGCCGTTCGTGGTGGCCGCAGGCCTGCTCATGGCGGGCAGCTTCCTCATCCCGTTCATCTCGCCTACACTCCCCGCGATGTTCATCCAGGTGATGGTCACCGGCCTGGGATACGGGACCTTCGTGGTCGTCGATCAGGCACTGTTCATCGATGTCCTTCCCGACAAGGAGGCCGCCGGACGCGACCTCGGACTCTCCTCGCTCGGCCAGAACCTCGGAAACGCTCTCGGCCCCATCGTCGCCGGCGCCGTCGTCGGCATCTTCGCCGGCGCTTACGCGCCCGTCTGGCCGATCGCCTTCGCACTGGTCACCATCGCATCCCTGCTGGTCCTGCGGGTCAAGCGAGTCCGATAGCCCGACGCAGCGGTCGCCGCTGTTTTCTCCCGCCCGGTGGAAAACAGCGGCGGCGGCCGACATAATCAAGAACAGGAAGCGGAAGTGACGGGATGACGAACACGAGCAGCGCCACACCCCGACGGGGTCGGCCGCGGCGTGTCGACCGCGAACGCATCATCGAGGCCGCACGGGCCCTGGACCCGTCGACTCTGACGATGCAGCAACTGGCGGTCGAAATGGGGGTGGACCGCAAGACGCTGCACTACCACGTCGAGAACCGGGCCACCCTGCTCCGCATGGTCGCGGCGGACGCCTTCCGGGAAGCCCTGATGCAGCACCATTTCACGCCTCAAGACGATTGGCGCGACGCACTGCGAGCCTTTGCCACCATCACTCGTGAGGCCGTGATCAGCGCCGGCGCATGGGCAAGCTACGTCGCGATGGAGAAGGAAGAAGACCTCGAAGCGGTGCGGCCGGCCGAAGCCGCCGGACGTGCGCTCGTGTCAGCCGGACTGCCGGAGAATGAGGCCGGCCGCGTCATTGCTCTCCTCGCCGAGCTCGCCTACACGTCCGCCCGAGATCGGGCGATCACGGGCGCTGGCACCCACCCACAGGAACCCGAGCTCGAGGTCGCCCTTGAAGCAGCGCCGGAAGGCGAGTTCGCTCTGGTGCGGCGTCTCGTCGGCGCGCACTCCGCTTCCTTGGGCAGCGACGAGCAGTTCGCCTTCGACCTCAACCTGATCATGCTCGGCGTCGAGAAGCTCGTCGCCGACCGTCACGCGGACTCCTGACCACCGGCCTTCGCCGCCATTCTCTTCGCCGTCTCGCGTGGATGCCCCACGCCTTTCGCATACCCGCACGTATAAGGAACTCATCTCATGTCGACGACAACCACCACCGCTTTTGAGGACGCAGTCCGACAGATCCAGCGTGGAGAATCGCTGGAGACTGCCGTCGAAGCACTTCTCGCTCAACTCACCCCGGAGGAGAAGCTCTGGCTCCTGGACGGTGACCAGGAGTTCTGGGCCGCCATCGCCGAGATGTCACAGGCCTACAACGCCCGCCCGATCACCATGGGCGCGGTCGAGCGCCTCGGCATCCCAGGTCTCCGGTTCAGCGACGGCCCGCGTGGAGTCGTTATGGGCGCCTCCACGGCGTTCCCGGTTTCCATGGCCCGCGGAGCGACATGGGACCTCGACCTCGAAGAACGGATCGGCATCGCCATCGGCCGCGAGCTGCGCGCGCAGGGCGCCAACTTCTTCGGCGGCGTCTGCATCAACCTGCCGCGGCATCCTGCCTGGGGTCGCGCACAGGAGACCTACGGTGAGGACCCGTACCTGCTCGGTGAGTTCGGCGCGGCTTTGATCCGCGGCGTGCACCGCAACGCAATGGCCGTCGCCAAGCACTACGCCCTGAACTCCATGGAGAACGCCCGCTTCACCGTCGACGTCCGGGCGGACGACGCCACACTGCACGAGGTGTTCCTGCCGCACTTCCGCCGCGCGGTCGAAGAAGGTGCCGACGGCATCATGACCTCCTACAACTCGGTCAACGGCGAATGGGCCGGACAGAACGACGTGCTCCTCGAGGGCATCCTCCGCAAACAGTGGGGGTTCCAGGGTGTCACCGTCTCCGACTTCATCTCCGGGATCCGCGGTGCGGCGGTCTCCCTCGTCGCCGGGCTCGATGTCGAAGAGCCGGCCCGCCAGCAGCGCGCAGCCTACCTGCCCGACGAGATCGTCGCCGGCAAGGCCTCATGGGAGCACGTCGACCGGGCAGCACGCCGGATCCTCCGCACACAGCTCGCCTACTACGCCTCCGACCTGGAGCCGCAGCCGGAGCCGTCCGTTGTCTTCTCGCGCGAGCACCGCGACCTGGCCCACGAGGTCGCTCAGCGCAGCATGGTCCTGCTCCGCAACGAGAACGTCGCCGACGGTCCCCTTCTCCCGCTCGACGCCAGCTCGCTTTCAAGCGTCGCCGTCATCGGGCGGCTCGCCGGCGTTCCGAACACCGGCGACCACGGGTCCTCCGACGTTCACAGCCCCGAAGTGACCACCGCACTCGACGGCATCGTCGCCGCGCTTCCCAACGCGACCGTGACCCATGTCGAAGCAGACGACCCCGCCGCCGCCGCCGTCGCCGCCACGGAAGCTGATGTCGCCATCGTCGTCGTCGGATACACCGCGGACGACGAAGGTGAGTACCTCGGCACCGACGCCATGAACAATCCCGAGTTGCTGGCTCTGTTCCCGCCCATGCCCGAGGGCATGATGCTCGGCGGAGAGCCGGGCGCCACCGCGACCGCAATGGGTAGCGCTGAGGGCGGCGACCGGGCGAGTCTGCGACTCCGGCCCATCGACGAGGAGATCATCCTCGCCACCGCGGCAGCAAACCCCCGAACCGTCGTCGTCGTCGTGACCGCCGGCGCGGTCATCACCGAGCGGTGGCGGACCAAAGTCCCGGCCACGGTGATCTCCTGGTACTCCGGTTGCGAAGGCGGTCACGCCCTCGCCGACGTGCTGCTCGGCCGCGTCGACGCCTCCGGCCGACTGCCTTACTCCATCCCCACCAGCGAGGAGCACCTGCCCTTCTTCGACCGCGAGGCGACAAGCATCGTCTACGACCGCTGGTTCGGACAGCGGCTGCTCGACCGCGACGGCCACCCCGCCGCCTACCCGCTCGGTTTCGGCCTCAGCTACACGACATTCCACATCGATCAGGTCGAGGCGCACCCCGTCAACGGCGAACACTTCACCGCCGCGGCGACGGTCACCAACACCGGCAGCCGCCGCGGTCGCCACGTCGTGCAGCTCTATGGTGTGATCCACGCCGCCGACTTCCCCTCCCGCGTCCTACTCGGATTCGCGACCGTGGAACTGGAGCCGGGCCAGACGCGCACCGTCGAGGTCGGAGCATCGACGCGGCCGCTGCAGCGCTGGACCGGCGACGGGTTCGTCCCCGCCGCGACCCACGCCACGCTTGAAGCGGCGGCATATGCCGGCGATCCCGACGCTGCGACCACCGCCCTCGACCTCCACTGACCGCCCGTGCTGCGCACCTCCTTCAACGACGACTGGTTCGTCGGCCGCGACCAGGACGACCGACGGGACGACCTCGGCCCCATCACGCTCCCGCACGATGCGATGATCACCGAGACTCGCTCTCCGCACACGCCGAACGGGCACAACACCGGCTACTATCCGGGCGGGATATACCGCTACACCAAACGCTTCATCGCGCCGCCGGAATGGCAGGACCAGCATCCCACGCTCGAGTTCGAGGGCGTCTACCACCGGTCGCGGGTCTTCGTGAACGGTGTCCTCGCCGGCGGCCGTCCTTCTGGATACGCGCTGTTCCACGTGCCGCTCGGAACGCACCTGCGTTTCGGGGAGGAGAACGTCATCGAGGTCGTCGCGAACAACGACGACATGCCCAACAGCCGGTGGTACACCGGCAGCGGCATCTACCGGCCGGTGCACCTGCTTACCGGCGGACCCGTGCGAGTTCTTCCGACAGGCCTCCGAGCAACCACCCTCTCCGCCGACGCCGAGCAAGCGACCGTCGCCGTGTCCGTCGCCGTCGAGAATGGGACCAGGGACGCGACAGAAGCGGAGGTCGTCGTCACGCTGAAGCGGAACGGCCGCGAGGTCGCATCCGGCCGCGCACATGTGCCGGTCGACGGATTCGGGACCGGGACGGCGACGGCCGAAATAGGAATCGACCACCCTGCGCTCTGGTCACCCGACGACCCCAACCTGTACCAGGTGCACGCGACGGTTACGGTTGACTCTGCCATCCAGGACGAAGTTGTCGACTCCATCGGCATCCGCACCGTCACCGTGGATGCCGAGCACGGCCTCCGAATCAACGGTCACGTCACCAAACTTCGCGGCGCCTGCGTCCACCACGACCACGGAATTCTCGGCGCGGTCACGCTCGACCAGGCCGAAGACCGCCGGGCACGCCTCCTCAAGTCCGCGGGGTTCAACGCCATCCGCACCGCCCACAACCCCTCAGCACGCGCACTCCTAGCCGCCGCCGACCGGCACGGGCTGCTCGTGATGGAGGAGTTCACCGACGTCTGGACGCGCGCCAAGACGACCCACGACTACGCCACCGACTTCGAGGAATGGCACGAGAGAGACCTGGAAGCGATGGTCGCGAACGCCTACAACCACCCGTCGGTGATCATGTACTCGATCGGTAATGAGATCGCTGAGACCGGGCAGCCTTCCGGCATCGGTCTGAACCAACGACTAGTCAGCATCCTCCGGGCCGCCGACGCTACGCGACCCATCACCAACGGCGTGAATCCCTTCCTGAACCTCCTCGCACCAAGCGACGAGAAGCACGCGGCCCAACTCGCGAAATCCGCCAAACCGGGCGACGAGGACGAGCGACCGGGCAAGGGGAGCGGACGAAGCCTCATCACCGTGCTGAACCTGCTCATGTCGGCGATGCAGAAGATCACGCCGATCATCCTGCGCAGGAAGTTCACCGACACCAAGATCCGGGCAGTGATGGACGCGCTCGACGTCGCCGGCTACAACTACGGGGGCGCCCGCTACGTGCAGGACGCCAAGCGGTACCCTGTGAAGCCGATCGTCGGCACGGAGACCGGCCCCGGACAACTCGAGCAGAATTGGCCGCTCGTCGAGTCGCATCCGCAGATCATCGGCGACTTCGTCTGGACCGGGTGGGACTACCTCGGCGAAGCCGGAATCGGGACAATCCGCTACAACGACCGGCCCCGCCTGTTCTCACCCTGGCCCGGGCGCCTCGCCGACACGTCAAACTTCGACATCACAGGCCACCGCCAGACGCAGACCTACGTCAACGAGATCATCTGGGGCCTACGCACCGACCCCTACATCGCCGTACGCCCGGTCAATCACTCACGTGACAAGCGAACACCCTCTCTCTTCCGAGCAACTGACGCCATCCGCAGCTGGAGTTGGGATGGTTTTGAAGGCACGCCCGCCACGGTCGAGGTCTACGCACGTGCCGCTCGGGTGACGCTCGAGCTCAACGGCATTCCGGTGGGCCGCGGTAAGCGGCGGGGGAACTTCCTTACAACATTCCGGATGCCATTCCGCACGGGCGTACTCGTGGCCACTGCCTACGATGGCCGAGGCAGAGAGGTCGGACGTGATCGGCTCGCGAGCGCGTCGACCGACTTGCGGATCAAGGTCACCGCCGAGGCCGACGACTTTCGCGCCGACGGGCAGTCTCTGCTCTACCTGGGCATCGAACTGGTCGACCCCGCCGGAATCGTCAAACCGACCTTCGACCGACCGGTGACAATCTCCATCGACGGGCCCGCAACGCTCGCGTTGGGCTCCGCTGCCCCCTCTTCCATTCAGAGCTTCAAAGTCGACACGCACACCACCTTCCAAGGACGAGCACAAGCCATTCTGCGGACGACGTTACAACAGGGCCCCGTCACCGTTACGGTCGATGCAGAAGGATGCAGCCCCGTCGTCTTCTCGCGCGAGTCGACGACGGCCGCCGCGATTTCTCGCTGAGGTCCCCGCCACTCATGCTGTCGCGCGAATGCAACACCCACCGGAACCAGATCGGCTTGCTTACTCGATCTGCGCACCGAGGCCAGCAATCTGCGAGAGTAGGAGAGTGCGCGCAGTACATCCCGAGCCCTCAGGTGCCCCAGTGAAGATCGGCGCCAAACTCCGGGCAAGTAGACTCGCGCAACAGATAACCATCGACCAACTGGCAGCATCTACTGGGTTGAGCAAGGGTTTCATCAGCCGCGTGGAAAGAGACGAATCCTCGCCTAGCGTCGCCACCCTGGTCATGATCTGCCAAGCGCTTTCTCTCCAGATCGGAGCCCTCTTCGAGGCCGCCGACACGGCCCTGATCGAGCTGGACGATGCTCCACCCATCAATATGGGCGGAGCGGGAACGACTGACCGGCTGGTCACACCGCGCGGCCAGGCGGCCTTACAGATGCTCCGCTCCGCGGTGAATCCTGGGGCAAGTGGCGGTCAAGAGCTCTATACGATCAACTGCGAAGTCGAGGTCTTACACGTTTTCAAGGGAACACTCACTGTTGTGTTCGTGGAGGAAGAGCTAAGCGTAGGCGAGGGCGCTACCCTCACGTTCCCTGGCCGCGTGCCGCACACCTGGCGCAATGACGGCTCCGAGGTGGCTGAGGTCAGCTGGACCATGATCCCGGCGGCGTGGAGCGGTTCACAGTAGCCGGCGGTGCGGCGTCGACACACCTCGAATTCGCGACCGACTCTTTGTAGAGCGACCTGCGACATCCGCGACGGAGCAGTGCCCGCTCCAACGAACGGGCAGCGCCCAAGAGTGAGGATTTCTGACGCCGTGAAGTCCAGCGCACAACGAACCTCAATCAGCGGCCACGCTGCTTGGCAATCGTGCCCGATCCCACCCGGGGGGACCGCCGACCGGCGCAACGCCGTAGTCCTAACGCGCCCGGGACGAGCCCGAAGCATTGCTTAGTCGACGTTGTGCGCACTTCGTAGCAAGGACCAAAGCCAGGTCATCAGGGCCGAACTCGACTGAAAGCAGGCCGGTAACGAAGCAGGGCACTAGCCAAAGACACGAGCGGGAAAAACATGCGGCGGCGACGAACCCGAGAGCGACGGATCGACACATCGAGAAGAAAAGCTGAATGCACGTAGGCACTCTTCGAGATGTGCGCGCGCGATGCGCGCCAGAAAGCGCGCGCAACCGGAAGTTCTAAGTGTGAGAGGTGGAGTGGCGCGCTGGAAGCGCGGGCAGGCTGCCCAAGGGGTCAAGCAAGCGGTGCGCTACGCCTTCGGCGGGGTCTGCGACGCGACCCTGACTGCGAGGACCGCTAACGGCGCCCTCGCTGCAGCCGGCTACGCGGACGCCGTGATGACGCGGTACATCGTCGAGAACGGCGTCATCCGTGACGACCTGCTCACCCGCACCCAGCTGAAGGATTGGGTCGACGGCGTCGACCCTCTCACTGGTGAGCGCCGGGGCCGTGACCTGGAGTCACCGGTCGCGGATCTGATTCTGGATGCGACGATCAACGCGCCGAAGTCGTTCTCGATCGCGGCGATGCTGGACCCGGAGTTGGCGGCGGCGTACGAAGATCTGCAGGACCGGTTGCGGGATCGGATAATCAAGCTGTGGCAGACCGAGCTCAACGCCCGTCGCGGGAAACAGGGTGCCATCCGCGAGGACCTCTCTCGAATCGAAGTCGTCGAACTCCGGCACGAACGATCCCGATCACTTGACCCGCACAAGCACCGCCACCTATGGCTGAACGTCAAAGTCCAAGGACGCGACGGGAAGTGGTCGAACGTTGACACCCGGGTCGCCCTCCGGTTCCAGAACGTCGTGAACGCCGAAGGCGATCTAGCGTCGCGGACTGACCCAATATGGATCGCAGCCCTGGCGTCGAAGGGCTTCACCCTGACCTCGGGCGGGGAGATCGAGCAGCTGCACCATCTGGTGCGGCCGCTATCGAAGCGGTCCGCACAGATCGAAATTAACAAAGCAGCTCACGTGCGCGAATGGAAGGAACAGCACCCCGGCGAGGAGCCCTCCGCGACCGTCCTGACCCAGATCGATCAGTGGGCCTGGGCGGCTGGGCGGCCAAACAAGCCGGGGCAGTTGGACGAGGAGTACTGGACGGCCATAATGACGGCTGAGCTTCTACATGCCGATCCAGGACTCGGGCTGCCACGAAGGGCAAGAGTGGCACGGTCGGTCGCCATCGATGACCTCGACATCGAGCTACTCGCGGCGAAGGCGATCGTCGATGCAGACGGTCGGTCGACCGGGACCGGAGGGCGATTCAGCGACTTGGACGTCCGGGCCGGAGCCATCCGAGCGATCGCCGAAGCGGGCCTGATCTCTGAGCGGACCCAGCTAGACAGGATCGTCGACGAAGTGATTTCCTACGCCACTCGGACGTACACGGTGACTCTGCTGTCGGAGGCCGACATTCCCACACACATCAAGAGCCGGATGGCCATTGCCACCGCAACTCTGAAGGCGACCGTCGCGCATCGGACGGAGTCCCTCGCCGCGCCTGGTGCGGTACCTTCTGTTGCCGAGATCACCGCAGTAGCGAAGGCCCTTGATCCCAACCGCGCGTTGGATGAGGGGCAGTTGGAGGGCGCCTCCGCGATCGCTGGTTCCGACCGGGTAGTGGCGATCTCCGGCGCCGCTGGCACGGGCAAAACGACCATGCTCAAGGTGGCGGGAGCGGCGCTCCGCCGCATCGGTCGAACCATGATCATCGTCGCTCCGACGAAGAAGGCCTCCGCGGTCGCGGGACGCGAAACCGGGAGCGAGTCATCATCCCTCCATCAGCTCTTGCACGACTACGGGTGGCGGTGGATCAGCGATCGTGCCGGGGCTACAAAGTGGTCATGCCTCTCGATCGGCGAAGCCGATCCGACAACAGGCGGGTGTTACCTCGGTCCGCGCATCCGCATTCGACCGGGTGACCGCATCGTCGTGGACGAGGCCGGCATGCTTGACCTCGAGGCGGCAAACGCTCTGCTTGACGTCGTCGGCCGTACCGGCGCATGCGTCGCTCTCGTGGGAGATCAGCACCAAGCTCTTCCGGTTGGCCACTCCGGCGCCATGGCGCTGTTCTGGCGCCGCGCAACTCGCCAGGTCGAACTCCTGACTATCCACCGATTCACGGACCCAACGTGGGCCGATTTGAGCCTTCGACTTCGGCAACCAGATGACCAAGAAGAGGCAGTTCGTACCGCCGATGAACTGTTAGGCACAGGGCACGTAGTGCTCTCAAACAGCGAAAGGGAAGCTCACGATGCCCTCGTGAGTGCATGGTTTGACGCGGCCAGAGCACGCCTGTCGATCGCTATCGTCGCCGCGAGCCACGCCGAGGCACAGTCGCTGAGCGAAGATATCCAGGCGCGTCGGATCTCGGGCGGCGAGATCGACACCAGTGGAGCGGTCTTGGGACAGGCGGGACAGCCGATCTTTGTCGGTGATGTGGTCCAAACGCGACGGAACGACAGCACGATGGATGTGCAGAATCGCCAGAGCTGGATAGTGAAGAGCGTTACTGACCAATATGTAACGTTGGCGTCCGCAACCGACTCGACAGACCTGAGAAGAATCAGTCACGAATATGCGGGTTCACACCTCCACTTGTCGTACGCCACTACCGTTTACGGCGTGCAAGGCGAGACGACAGACCGATCTATGGTTGGCCCGGGCGTGGATGCGGCCGGCTTGTACGTTGGAATGACGAGAGGCAAGGCAAGTAATCAAGTGGTCGTTGTCGCTCCAACGGTGTCGTCGGCTCGGACTCAACTAGTCGAGACCATGCAACGTCAGACCGTAGAAGAAACGATCGAGAAGTCGCGCGCGGCTGCGCGAACCGAACTCAACCGCGCGGCTCGCTCTCACTCGGGCCCTGTAAACAGCGAGTTGCCTCTCATATCAATTGGTCCGGGCCTGCTCTAGCTGGATCGGCTATGGCACGGCTAGGCCGCTCGCGAGCAACCGTCGACCGACGGTGTTCGCGCCATCCAGATCACCGGCGCGAGGGTTGAAGCGAAGAAGTCCTACCCCCAACGCATCGGCGCGGTCCTGGACCGATGGGAAAACACCTCCGGCAAGAAAGACAAGCGGTGCGCGACCATCCGCAGCACTGACGGCCGCAGCACGCTCGACCACGCCAAGATTGAGGTTTCCCCGGCGACTTTCGACCCATCCGAGATACAGCGAGCTGTACAAGTCACAAATCTCGCGGGCAGAGCCATCGGCTACGACAGCGTCGACCGCCCCCAGGTGGGCCATCCACTGGCGGCAGACCTCCGCGGCTTCGCGGTCGGTAGCACCGAACGACCTAGGCGGTGGCGCATCAATAGTCACGACAACAGTGTCCACCCAACCACGGAGGTTTGAGCGGCGCTGAGCGCGGATGGCCGTCCCGGCAGCTCGGCCTGGTACCAATATCATCGGTGAGTGTTTGCTTGGCTTCTTCCGCTCGCACCGTTGCTTACCTTCGCCCTTGCATTCTGGAACGCGAACCGAGAACAGACTGCGCTCCGAGATCTGCAACGCCTTTCGAGCAGCTTCGGCGAGTGGGGGAAGGACGATCAGGAGCTGGTCGATGCTCTACACCAGGCCAGGCAAGATCTAGCCGTCGAGTATCTGCGTCGTCACAGGTGGAAGCGGTCGGGGATTGCCCGGACATTGGTGCTGTTGTTTTGGCTGGCCTTGGGCAGCGTGATTCTCGCCATCTGGCAGTTCACGGGCTGGGAGAACGACTTTCTTATGTGGGTGGGTGCGGCCTCGATGTTGGTAGGGCTGGGGATCGCTCTAAGCCGCTTGGCCGTTAAGTTGCTCTACAAGGACGACGGGGTTCGATACGAGTAGGTACCCCTCCTACTTGATCTCCCAACAGTCGCAAGCGGTGCGGTGTCAGATGCAATCGCCCCGCGATCAGGCGCAGCAAGACATCGACCCCTCGGAACTGATGCCGACTGGACGTGACGCGCCGGGTAATGCGTCCCCATGCGCAGGGGGTCGGTTCCGATAGTGCAAGTCACGGCTTGGTCTCTTCAGAGATTTCCTGCATCGCGAGGCGATAGGTGTTTACTTCGTTGTTGTATCGACGCTCACGCCGAACGAATGCTTCAACACCGCCCTCCATGATTCTCTGGATGTCCGACCGGACGAGCTCGTTTTCGAGTGCGCCTACGTGCTTGACGGGGACGCCGGCCTCGCCCTCCGAGGTTCTCACATGGATTGCGTCGCTCTTGTTTTCAAGGACAACCACACGCTCGGCGTCCGCGTTCACAGGAATGTTCGCGTTATGCGTTACGACGATTACCTGCCGCGTCCATCTACTCGCGCGAAGCTGTCTGACGACTAGTTCAGAAATCCACTCGGTGTCCAGATCGTCCTCGGGTTGATCAAGAACCAGAGGCTCCATGCCCTGATGAAGCACAAAGCTAAGCATCGCCGCGCTTCTCTGGCCGGGCGAACCGGTCATCAGCGGTTCCCACCGTTCGATTCCCGCCGCCGGGTCGCCGTAGCGCAGGAACTCCATATCGACGGCATCATCCGCAATCTCTGCTGCCAGTCGTACCCGAATCAACGGATCAAGATTTGTGAGCCGCTGGACCCACGTCGCTCGAAGCGCTGCCTGTGCGGCGACGTCCGAGAAGTCACCTGTGATGCAAGCTTCCTGCCAAGCCTGAAACCTCAGGGTTTGCTCCGCTGCGTCCCCGCCCCACAGCCACTTACCGAGCTCGGGAACATCCTCCAAGAAGCCATCCGAACGTAGATTCAGTAGGGAACGCACGGACTCAACCCAGGACCCAACATCCGCCCTTCTGCGGGTCTTGAAACGGAGCATTGCACTGCGGCGCGAGACTTCGTCGAGGAGGGAGGAGCGGTCGGCATAACGCTGCTCCATCAAGTCATGGAAAGAGGCCCAGTCTCGTGCGGCTTGAGCCTCAACCTCAGGAAGCTCCCGTGCCCGGCGGTCGATGTCGGCGAGCTCTGCTTGCTTTGACACCCAAGCCTTCCTAACCGCTTCGTAGGCGGTCGGATCCAGCCCAATTTCCGCGAGCTCCGCGAGGTACAAGGCACTGTCTGTTCGTGCGGCGGCGATACGAGCTGGCCAATCGGACTCCTCGAGCTTGGACTTGATCCGCGCCAATTCGGAGTGACCCCGCTCAACCGTCTTGTCGAGGTCCGACTTAACCTGGCGCTGCAAAGCAAGCAGGGTTCGAACGTGCTCCTTCAGTTCGTCGCTGAAGTCGACGGTCTCAGGCGGGAGTCCGGCTTCGGTGTTCCCGAGCTCACCCTCGATGTTCGAGGCAACATCCTCGAGAGCCGTGAGGAGACGCGAATGAAAAGCGTCCAGCCAGATGGCCTCACGATCTGCGAGGTCGTTTGCGGCTCGCCGTGATTTGTTGTTCTCATCATCGAACGCCGCGACCTGACGGCTCAACTCTTGCTCCGCCTCGAAGAGGCTCGTACGCGTGCCAATCGCATCTCGTTCGGTTTGAGCCCTGCGTGCCGACGTCACCCACTTCGTGCGGAGTTCGTCCAGTTGCGTGGAGAACCGGGACAGGGCTAGATGGCCACTTGCTGCAAGAGCGTCGTCAACCAACTTGAGTAGGTTCCGCGATGAGGAATCGGCTCCGTCCGCACTCACTGCAGCGCGCTCGAACAATTCCTTCTGGCTGATGACTCGAACAGCGAATTCGGTCGGAGTTTCTCGACCGTCGCCGCGAACCGTTTGGGAGCCTGCGGAGAGCGTCCAAGAAGCGCTCTGTTCTTCCCCGCTGTATGGAAGTACGTGGGTCGATGTCAGCACGGCGTTAGAAAAGACCGCCTCTCGAAGCTGTTCGGCTTCAAGGCGCGCTTGGGCAGGCAAAGCGGCGATGTCCCCGTACAAGTGCCGCAACGCTGCGACGACCGTCGACTTTCCGGCGCCTCTACCCCCAATCAAGACAGTCAGACGCGGATCAAACTGAACCGCTAGAGGCACCTGGGTTGATTTCGCTCCGGTGAGCGTCACCTGCCTTACCCACGCGTGAGTAATGTCGTTCGGGGTCTTGTCCGTCCCCACGTAACGCGGATCCCAATCACAAATTACGCGCGCCTCGAAGTCAAGAAATGCCTGTCTCAGCGCTTCAAGGCTTGGAGATTCCATGCGGATCCAGGTGTACCGGGCGCCAAGCTCGTCCAGCGAATAGGCGTCGCTCGTCGATACAAACGGGAGACGCTTGAGAGCGGGAAGGTGGTCGAGCTCCCGACGAACGAATCGCTCCCTATACCCCGCCTTCGGGGACAGTTCGCCCTCGAGCAGGGTGGCGATGTCGCCGACGTCGATGGCTGCGAGCCTGTCGTGGTGCAGGACCTTCCACCGGAGATCTCCCTTGAGAGTTTCGCCGCTCGCGACCCCGTTGTCCGTGAACGCGTGGGGTGCGATCGCCAAGAAGCGGTCGTCGAGAAAATCAAGTATTTGAGGCAGTGTTCGAGGCGAAGATGCCGGATTGCCAGGCTGGGCCGGGTTGAATCTCGGGTTGTTCATGTCGAATCCACATGCAGAGATGAGCAACTCACCCAACTGGGGAGTATCCGCATTGGGGTCAGCTATGACAATGAGGTGCGCGCCATCTGATCCGCTAGCGGTCGTGACTTCAAAGCCCGGAAAGACCACAATGCCCCGGCGTTTGCCGGCGGACACCATCTCGTCGACCCATTCCACGCTGTTGTGATCAGCGAGCGCGAGCACCTCAAGCCCAGCTGCCTGCGCCCTGTCTATGTACTCGTCCGCGGCTCTTGCACGGCCTTCGGGAGTGTTTAGATCCCAACTGGGCTCGCCTCGGAATCGTGCTTCCCCCGGCGTCGCTACCTGCAGGTCACACTTCCACCATCGAGTCACGCGCGTGTCTCCTCCTCCTCGCGTGAGCCTAGAGGACAGCCACGATGCTATGGGCGGTTGCCCCACCCCCCTTTCGCTGTACACGCAAGATCGACGCCTCACGGCTGCGAGATATTAGGCGCGTAGCAAGAATTCGAGTTCACTCAAAGGCTGGCGCGGCGACTACGAGAACGCGACTCCGGCCAGTAAGCTCGCCGCGCTCCGCTTCAAGCAGGATCACGGAGGCAACAGCGAGCTTACTGGCCGGCTGCCCCTAACGTTTTTTGCTCTGATCAGGGTTTTCGCTAACGCCCGATTCTACTTGCGCGCTGGGCGTTTCGGTGACCGGGCCTACACCAGCGCAGCCGGATCGGTGCGGTCCTGGATGGCTGCGCGCGGCCCGGTCGCGGATGCGTCCGGGCCGTCAGCTTTTGGGGCGCGACGGGTGACCTCCGCGGTGGTGTAGCGGAGGGAGGGGCCGACGCTGTCGGCGACGACTTCGGTTGCGGCTCGGGGTTCGCCGGTGGCTTGGTCGGTCCAGTGGCGGAACTCGAGGTTGCCGTTGACGATGACGGTGTCACCTTTGGCGAGGCTGGCGCGGACGTTCTCGGCAGTGCGGCCGAAGACGGTGGTGCGGTGGTACTGGGTGTCGCCGTCGACCCATTTGCCGTCTTCGAGCTTGCGGTCAGTGACTGCGACGGTGAACTTGGCGAACTTGGTGCCGTTCTGGGATTCGCCGTAGTCGGGGTCGGCGACGAGGTTGCCTTCGATGCTGATCGGGACTCGTGTGCTCATGATTCCGTTCCTTTCCTTCGCGCGCCCGGTGGTTGGGTCGCTTTCACTTAGAACTTCCGATTCGACATCGAAGAATGCGCGCAGATGGCGCGCAAATCTCGCCAGCACATCTCACGGCTGGGCGTGACTTTGGCGGATCCAGTCGGCCCACTCGGCGGGGACTGCGTCGTCGCCGGTTTGTGGCAGTTCGGTGTGGCCGTTGTGGCATTCGCCGTTGTACCAAGTGCCCAGCCGCGGGAGGGCGACGGCGAGGCGTTCGTGCCAGCCGATGGGTCCGTAGCCGGCGTCGAGGCTGTCGTAGGAGACCAGCCAGGCGGTGTGGAGGGCGGAGAGTTCTTCGACGAGGGCACCGTGCTGGAACCAGCACGGCGGGATCTTCCGGGTAGCGATGTTGTAGCGGTGCGTGAACCAGATCACCCACCTCCGCAGATCGGTCCAGACCTGAGGAGCGTCCTCATCCTCCAGGGTACGCCAGTTGATGGCGCGGATGCCGAGCATCCCTGGGCTCTGCCGGGGCGCCTGGTCCTCCCATCCGTCGGCGAGGGAGGCGACGAGGTCGTCGAGTGGGATGTCCTCGGTCATTGCTGTTCCAGCGAGGCTTCGATGTAGTGAGCGATCTTGGCCTGCAGGCGGGCGATCGCTTGGACGGAGGCGGTGCGGCGGGAGACGAACCCGGAGAGTGCGCTGTCGCGTTCGATCAGCTGGTGCACGTACTCGTGACAGCGGGGGTGCAGCGCGGTCAGGTCCTCGTGTCGCTCGTGAGCGGTCCAGCCAAGCGGCGTCTGGGTGACGCCTCGGTAGTCGAGGTGGTGCAGTTCGAGGGAGCGGGCGCTGCCGGTGCCAAGGCAGAGGGCGCAGCGGACAGTGCCCTTGCGGTGTTCTTCGTCGAGGAACCAGCGGTCGCGGCGGGCGAACCAGGCCCCTGAGTGCAGGTAGCGGTTACGGTAGCTGTTGTCCCGTGAAGGCCGGCGACGGTTGGACATCAGTTTCCCTCCCTCGCTGAATCTCGGCGATCGAGCGCGGCTTGATACTGTTCGGCGAATACGACCTGCTGGTCGAGCTCGGTGAGCTTCTTACCCGCGCTGACTTGACGGGCGTCGTCGCGGTCGGTCCACCCGCGCAGGTCGAGGAGGATCCCGCGACGGTTCCGGTAAGCCAGGAGCCCAACTGTTTCTGGCATGCGGCGGATCTCGTCGAGTGTCATCACGGGCACCTTCTCGTTCTGCACGTTCGTAGACGACCCGTTGTCGTTATACGAGTGCCCGGTGTTCCGGATCCGACGAGTTCCGAGAAGCGATTCGATGTCACGGAGGTGGTCCACGTCGGACGCCCCACCGAGCAGGAGCTTGGCCGTGGCGGCAGACCAGATCGTGTCGGCCTCCGACCGGGACCAGGCGGTCTCGGCTTGCGAGATGGCTTGGAGCACGACGATGGTGGAGATGCCGATGCCGCCGCCGTCGGCCATGATCCGCGGCAGCGCCGGCCAGGAGAACATGTTCGCGATCTCGTCCAGAATCAGCGCGAGTGGGAGGTCGAGGCGGGAGCCGGGTGAGGCGAGCGCTTTGCGGCGCGCGGTCTCGACGATGTCGTCGAGGACCGCGCCGAGGAACCCCCCGACGGAGCCGGCGCCAGCGCCGGTGCCGACGAGATAGAGGCTGTTGGATCCGGCGAGGAACGCGTCGAGGTCGAACTGCTCCCCCGGCCCAGGCGTCATAGCGCCCCGGATCGCAGGGATAGATAGCGGGCGCAGGGCGCCGAAGACGCCGAACCACGTGTTGGCCAGGAGCTTCTCGTCACCGTTGATGATCGCGTCCAGGTCCTCTGACCAGCCCGGCGTTCCTTGGCTGGCGAGCACGCTGACGGCTTCCCGTGCGATCCGGGGATTGGATCCCCACCGCGCCAGGGCGTCGGTGCCGCGGCCCGAGACTGCGGCGGCGTGCAGGAGCCGGGACAGCACGTTGGAGGACACCTGCGCCCATTCCTGATTGGTCTTGGACGCTCCGAGGGCGGTGCCGGCGATGATCGCCTGACCCCGCTGGTCCGCGACGAGCGGATCCTCACATCCGGCCACCGGCGAAATTCGCAGTCCGGAGCGAATGCCCGTGAGCTGCTGAGGGTCGAAGACGGTGACCTCGCCGACCCGAGCGCGTTCGCGCATCGTGGCGGAGAGGTTGTCGTTCCGGGTGGAGGTGGTAATCAGGGGACCGGACCAGTCGAGGATGGCGTTGATGATGAACCGGTACCCCTTTCCGGAACGAGGCGCACCCTCCACGACGATGGAGTCCTCGATCGACACGTAAACGTCCTGCCCATGGGCGCTGCCGACCTTCCACCCCGCCGCAGCTGGGGACGGATCGACCAGCGACGGGCGAAGCGTCTTGGCTCGACGGATAGCTGTGCGCGCGGATGTGTGCTTGCGCACTTCGCCGGGCTTAGCGAGTCCGTCACGCCCCCGGAGATCGCGGATGAAGTACCGGTCGGACTGCCGATACCGAAGCCACCAGATCACCCCGACTGCAATCCCGCCGAGAAGGAGAAGCACCGCGAGCAGATCGAGGACGCGGATCGACGTCACGGGAGCCGTGCATCCGGGCACGAGGGCGAACCCGCTCGAGTCGCCGCCTATTGCCAGTTGCAGGCCAGCGAAGACGCTGCCGGGCCGGCCGCCCCCGCCACAGGTGGACGTGATGGTCGCGCTCGCAACACCGGTCGCAAGGGCGCCCGCGACGACGATGGCGAACAGGCTGTAGAGGGCAGCGTGCGTCCAGGAAGAGCTGTGGGGTCTCATGCGCGTTCGCCGCCCATCGCGTCGGTGCGGAAGATGCCGAGTTCGTAGTCGGTGCAGATGTTGCGGACCTTTGCGACCCGGTCCTGCCCGATCTGCCAGAGCCCTTCGCCCTTGTGAAGCTTGCGGACCAGGTCGGCCTGGGTGTCGTTCCAGCCCAGGATCTCCCGCGACCTCGCGATCTCACCGGAGTGTTGCGCGTAGGAGATCCGGGTCTCGCAGTCAGCGAGGAGACCGAGCGCCCGTGAGTGGAGGGCGCTGTTGCGGTCGCCCAGCGCGTCAAGGTCGGCGACCCGGTGCAGCAGGTACCAGTTGGAGGTGCCGAGGTGACGGGCGACCTTCTCGTCCTCGACCCGGTCGGCGAGGCCGTCGCCCCCGGAGACGTCGTTGAGCAGCTCAACGGCGGCCTCTTCGTGAATGATCACCCGGGCCTGCCGGTTCGCACCCAGGGAAGATCGACGGATCCAGTTCGCTGTCGCCAGCCGGGCCAGCGCCTGCGCCTCGGGCGAGGCTCCTTTCAGGGCGGAGGTGTCGACGACCATCATCGGGGCGTCGGCGTCGAAGCGGACGGTGGAGGGTCCGTCGAAGAACCCAGTGAGGTCGCCGGAGACCATGCGGCGCAGCGAGTGCGCGAGCCGGTGGCCAGCCTCGACCACCTCAAGCGGCTGGCTCTGATCGGGATCGACGAGACGGTCGTACACGTGCGTGATGGTGACGGTGGACTGGCCGCGCAGGGCATCGAGGGCGACGTCGAGGGCGGTGTGCTCGACCGGTTCGAGGTTCCCGCCTTCCCGGAGGCGGCGGATTATCGTCTTCACGGTGGCGCGCCGGTATTGGAGGACGTTCTGGCTCCAGTCCTCATCAGAGAACGACGCGTCCCGCGGGCCCTCATCGAGGAGGTTGATTCGGGCGGCCTTGCCGGGGCCGACGGAGATGGACGTGCCGCCGACGTAGGCGGCGACGCGCACCCACTCCCCGTTCGGGTCGTGCGGAACGGCGATCTTGCGTCCAAGCCGCGCGAGCCGCGAGGACCAGGATTTCGCGAGCATCGACTTGCCGGTTCCCTTCACGCCGAGGATGGCGACCGAGTGGGAGCGGACGGCTTCGGCGGAGTAGGCGTCCCAGGGGTCGAAGCAGAACGGCGCCCGCGAGAGGAGGTTCTCCCCGATGTACGCCCCCGTCAGGATGTCTCCGGTCTCCGCCAGGAATGGATACGCCCCGCCGAGGACCTTCGAGGAGCAGCGGTGTGCGGGTGGAGTGGCGCGCAGCGGGCCGCGCAGGTTGTGCGGCTGCTTCCACCCCCAGGTCGGCATCTTCGATGCGGGCAGCTCCGCGGACTGAACCTTCCAGCCCGACTTCTTGGCCGAAAGGGTGGGCTGGCGGTGGCGGCCGTTGGCGCCGGGCTTTTCGTTTGCTGGGATGCGGCCGATGACGGCTGACTGCTTCATCTCATTCCCCTTCCAGCGGGACCGGTAGCGCCGCGGTGACGAACCCTGCCGCTTGCTGGCCGGACATTGATGCGAGCACGAGGCGGGCGGGGTGCGAGGCCTGCTCGATGTCCGTGCGTGCCTTCGCGAGGGCATCCTTGGACTCGGCAGAGATGGTGACGAAGCCGCGGTACTGGACATCGCCGAACCCGTCGACAAGATCGTGCTCGCGCACCGCCAGGTCTTCCTCCTCGCGAAGGTGGGTGAGCGGGATCCGGGAGGACAGCTTCATCCGGATCGTCGCGGCAGTTTCCATATCCGATTGGGCACGGTTCAGCTGGGCCAGCGCCTTGTGCGTGGCCACCGGGCGAACCTGCAGCGTGATCACCCGCGTCGCATCCCCGGCGTAGAGCAGGGGCTCCAGGAAGCCAGTGCGGACGTCGGTGCGCGGCCATTCAGCGACCCAGAACGTCTGATGCCAGGACTCGTCGACCCGCATCGAATCCCACCCCTCGTCGATCCCCATCACCGGCGATGGCGCCGAGACGACGTCGGAGTCCTGCTCGCGCCGCGTCGCTGCAGCGACCGGATCCGAGGACAGCGCGTTCAACTCGTCGAGCTCGTCAGCGGTGAGCCAGCCGGCCGGAGTGAGCCGGGCGTGCTCCATCGAAGTCTCGATACCCGCGACGCGTTCCTTGAGGACGGCGGCGAGACCGGTGAGACCCTTGCCGGCGTCGCGGATAGCGCCGTTGAGGGCGGCTGTATCGAAGGTCAGAGTAATGTAGTTCGTGAACCCCATCGATCGCTTCGACGCCGCCTGCGTCAGCGCCCAGTACTCCTGCCGAAGCTCCGCGCTCACCTGCGGGTCGAACTCGTCCTCGCGAGCAACGAGGTAGTCCTTCAGCTGTGTCGACGACGCACGGTCAACCCGGATCCGGATCGTGGTCTCGCGCACACCGGGGAGGTTCTCGAGGGAGCTGAGCCATTCGACGAATCCGTCGTAGGCGGCCTCTTGTGTGCCCTTGTCTCGCAGCGCCCACGCTCTGGAGCCAACTCGGACAGTGACGGATGCGAGTCGGCCGCGGGCGTTATAGATGAATCCGCCCGCGCCCGGGATCTGGATCACCTGCACGTCGCCGAGCGCACCGGGAAGCAGGAATTTGGAGGTGACGACGGGTGCCACGGCGGCCAGCTTGGCTTGGCCGACGTTCAGGGATGCCATGGTCACCCGGAGCCAGACGTCGCGGCGGAAGGCGGTCTGACCGGTGAGGCTGCGGTAGGCGTAGCGGGCGGCCTGTGCTGCGATGATGAGCACGGGCTCACGCCGGTAGGTGGCGAGCGCGAAGAACACCACGAGTGCGATGAGCGGGAGCATCACCCAGAACGCGTTGGGGTTGATGAACAGGGTTGCCAGCAAGACGGCGACCGCGGCGCCGATGACAACGAGTTGCAGGAAGGTGAGGCCGAGGAAGATACCTCGTCGTTCCCGGGCGGCGAAGCGGACGCGGGGTGCGCCTTCGTCGCTAATCAGCTGGTCGGCGGTGAAGCTGGTCATGAGTTATCTCCCAACCTTGATGACCCGGGCGGCGGACCGGACCGGACCGGCGGCGGTGTTCACCCGCGAGAACTGGTCACGCACGGAGAATCGATGGTGAAGAGCTGTGCCGACCTCGGCGCCGGCGAAGGACACGAGTTTCGTCGCCCACAACGGGGAAAACGAGGCAGCGATCACGGCCCCGGCAGCGACGAGGATGACTCCGATGCTGAGGCTGGCTTTCGTCAGCTCCACGGCGAGGAGCACGACACCGGCGGCGAGAGGTTTGGCGATCAGCAAGCCGATGGTCAAGTTCATCCATCGTTGCGCCCAAGCTGTGAGCTTGGGCTGGCCGATCATCATCAGCCCCACGGGAGCCATCGCCGCCAGGGCGAGGAGCCCGAATTCGCGGATCGACATGGCGATGAAGAGGAAGAGCGAGGCGATCATCATCAGCCCGACTACGAGCAAGGCCATCACGTACTCGCCGACTGAGCCGGGACCTTGGGCGCCTTGGGCGGCGATGGTGAAGATGGCCCCGCCTTGCGTGAATTGAGCGTTATGCATGACCGCGTTGGGGGCTTGCTTGGTGATGTCAAGAAGCCCCACCACCCGCAAGAGCCCCTTGCTGAGATCGCCGCCTTGGACGGTGGAGGTGAGGCTGGTGGTCACGGCGTCGGTGACTCCCGATGCCTTCTGCATACCCCACACACAGATCGCCGAGAACGGGATGGCGAGGGCAGCGCCGGCGGCGGTGCGCCCAATCCGAGACCAGTCCTGCAAGATCATCGCGATCCCAATCTGCACGAGCGCGACGATGAGGATGACGGGGGCGGTGACGGCGATCCAGAACAGGAACTGCGAGTGGGCGATCTCCCAGCTGCTCGGGTCGATGTTCGTATTGAACGAACCGGCGATCATGGTGGCGATGAAGTCGCCAAGGTTGCGGATCGTGGATCCCATGAATTGGGCGACGGTTTGCGAGGCTTGGCAGCCGAAGTCGGCCATGAAGCAGCCGTAGTTCGGCGAGAACGGATCCGGCGGAGCAGCAGCAGCAATGGCGAGCATGATGTCACGCCACGTGAAGTGACTGGCCCCAGTTGATCAGTCCCGCGATTCCGGCGGCGACGGCGACCCCGGCGACGCAGCTCACCACGCCGACGATGCCCATCTTTTGGACGCGTCCGTTGCTGGAGATGTGGCCGACGACGATGAACCCGGCTGCGATGAGGCCGCCGATCACGCCGAGGGTGAGCACGATGGCGAACACGACGTTCGCGATCGACTGGAGGGCGCCAACGCCAGGACCGGAGAAGTCGGGTGACGGGTTGTTTACCGTCAGCACGTTGATCGCGCGGGAGTGCGCGGTGACAAGTGCTTCGTTGAGTGCGTTCATAATTGGGTCTTCCTTTCGGCGGTATCTGTTCTCAACTCGGGTTCTTCGGTCTCAGTCATCCGTTTCGCCGCCAGCAACCCGGAACCGACGATCCCGAGGAGGGTGATGCCGATGATGAGCAGGAGGCCGAGCACGTTCAGCAGGAGCTCCATGGGGTTACTCCCCGCTCGCATTCGCTGCGTCGGTCGCGGAGGTTGGCAGCGGGACGATGAGACGAAGGGGCTGCCCCTCGGAGGGGACGTTCATGGTGAGGAGAAGCCGGTCGACGCCGGGCGGGAGATACCACGCGGCGGCGAAGGATCGTTCCTTGTCGTTCGGGATTGTCCAGGTCGATTTGCCGTGGAAGAGCCCGCTCGGAAGCCACGCAAGGCCGGCGGCTTTGGCGGCGGCGGGTCCGTCGGCGGTGTCCAGGACGGCCGGTTCGGGACGTCCGTCGAACTGCGTGCCTTTGAGCGTGGCGCCGGTGACGTCCTGGTAGGTCTGGTTTCCTTGCGAGGGCTTCCATTCGCCGGTCATCGAGAACTTCACGAAGATTACGGGCGTCCCCATCGGGAAAAGTTCCTGGTTCGAATCCGGAAGGGTGCATCGGCAGCCGTGCTTCGCCTTGAAGGTCTTCGCGGGGAAGACCTGCACGTAGACGGTGTCGACGATGCCGTCAGCTGCGGGCGTCGCGTCGCTGGACGGCGTCGCGGTCGGTGTGGCCGGTGCGACGGTCGTGAACGAAAGCTTCGGGGCTGGAGCACTTGCTGCACAGCCCGTCAGGGCAAGGAATGGGAAGAGAGCCGCGATTGCGATCAGCCTCTTGTTCATCTGGTTCTCCTCGATTTCGTATGCGCCTTCACTTGGAACTTCCGGTTCGGCGCAGCTTTTGGCGCGCACCTTCCGGACTTCGTTGGTCAGGGCACCTGGATGTGTTGGTGGTTGCAGGTGTCGGGGAAGTCGCTGGTGATGTTCGCCAAGACGCCCAGCGACACGTGGGCGCGTGCGCGGCAGTCGCTTTGACCGGCCGATGACCCGTGTGGGGCGTACGGGTCCAGCACGTGGATCAGTTGGACCGAAAGCGTGTCCGCGCCGGTGAGGGACTGCCGGTTGATCGCGTAGAAGTCCACCGCTTTGCCCTTCCAGTGCGCCGACTTGGTTCCGGCGCCGGGGGTCATGCCCGTGCAGCGCCGGTTCAGGTCGCTGACGCCGACCTGTTGGAAGGACTGGACGGCGACGACGATCAGCTGGAGGACGTGGGCGTCGATCGTGCAGTCGGGGGTCGCGGTCCCGTCGGCCATGTTGATGACCTGCTGTTGGTAGCGGGGCTCGAGGAAGTTCAGCTTCTTCGCCTGGATCGCACCGACCAGGACGGCGGCAGCGGCGCGGGCATCCGCCGGCACCTCACACCTGCCCGTGGCCGCCCCAGTCAGCGCCGCCAACACGTGCTCGGCCGGTGCCCAGAACAGGGCGTAGTGGTTCGGGTCGGCGTTGATCTGAACCGCGTGAGCGACCAGGGTCGGCGCGAGCGTCTGCCAGTCCGGGACGTGCAGCATCCGCGTGTAGAACGCGGCGGCCGCGGTCGCCGGGTCCATCCGCTGCGCCCGGGTGCCGTAACTGGTGCCCTGCTGAAAGACACCGATGGTGCTGTTGTCGACCGCGTCGCCGTGGTCGAGGTTGCGGAGCCCGGACTCGCCGATCGCGACCATGAGCGCCAGAGTCTGGCCGTGCGGGGGAACGCTCATCTGCTGGCCGACGGTGATGATCGTCGCGGCTATCTTCAGCTGCTCCGGCCCGTACCCATCGACCGTGCTACCCACACTCACCGATGGTGCGGATCCCCCGCAAACTCCCCCACCACCCCCGAACCCGTTGGCTCCCATCGCGACCACCAGGGTGACCGGCACCACAACCAGTGCCAGCGGGACAACGAGGACGATGACGGCGGCAACGATCAGCAGGTTCCGAATCGTCTTTGGATGCGTTACCCCGTGAACTGCCGCCGCCCCAGCGCTGATCATTCAGCGGCCTCCTGCTCGAGGACGATCCGGGCGATCATCAGCAGCCGCTTCGCGGTCGCGATCCGAGCCCGCGCCGAGCCAGGGTGGATCTGCAGGGTGGCGGCGATGCTGGCGGCGTCCTCGCCGATCATCTCGGCGACCTCCCGGAAGCCACCGATCTCAGGGATGCAAGACACGATGACGGACCCGGTCAGCGGTAGCCCGGCGTCTGCGGCTGCCAGGGCGGCGAGTACGGTTCGGGCGGTCTGGCACACGCGGTCGTGCACCGAGCGGAGACCCCGTTTAGATATCTGATGGGCGTGCGCCACCCGGTCGACGTCGCCGTTGGCCAAGCTCAGGTCGCTCATCACGTGCCAGTCGGATGGACCGACGAAGTCGGCGACCAGCACCATCCAGCGGTGCGCGTCGAATCGACGGATCAGCGCATCCAGGGGGTCAATGTCCGTATCGGACTCGACGTCGATCGGAACCTCGTCCATGACGACGTGCTTCCGCGCGACTTCTCGAAGTACGACGTGGCGGGTGATGCCGAACACGAACGCGTGGGGTGAGCCGCGTTCAGGGTCGTACCGAGAGCTTCGGTGCCATACCGTCTCCCGGGCCAGCTGTAGCACTGCGTCGACCTCGTTCGGCCAGCCGCGCAGTTGAAAGCGGACATACGGTAGCAGTGTGTCTACTTCGCTGAGTAGCTCCGTCAGTCGGTCATCGGCACGCGTGCGGAGTTGGATTCCTTCAGCCACGAGATCTCTACCTTCCTTTTGCGGAGGTGGCTTGTGTGAAGGATCGGGTTCGGGTCTGAGGACCCGTTAGTGCGGGGCGCCGGCGCGCATGGGTGTGCGGCAGCCCTGAATGAGCGAGGACGGTGAGCCAGGATCACGCCGGGGATTCAAGTGGGCGGCGTGCCCGGATTGGGAGATGGAGTGGCGAGGCGGACTCTGCGGTTCGGCAGTCTCAGCCACGATGCGTCACCGCCGCCCGGACTCGGTCTGTGAGTCGCGCGTCACGGTGAAGAGGGTAAGGATCGGCCGCTCCATTTGGTGCCGGACGCTACCCCCATTCGGGGGTTGCTCCAACATGCCACGCCGGGGTGGACGGCAGGTTCTACTGACAGCTTTCGCACTGCAGGTCATCCATCGGATCGACCGGCACGACGTAGCCGTCGACGAAGTCCTGGATGACGCCAGCCGACTGAGTCGTCGGCGGGCTTACGCGTACGCCGTCGTCGCGGTCTGCGCGCTCGCCTCCAGCCATGCGATCACCTCCTCGCGCTTGTACAGCACCGTCCGCGGCGTCGGCTTATAGAACCGTGGCCCCTGCCCGCGATGGCGCAGCTGAGCTAGCGCCGCGATGGAGAGGCCGGTCAATTCAGTCACCTCCGCGGGCTGGATGAAGTCCCCCGTCATTTCGATCACCTCCGATTCGACAACTGACGGATCAGTTGCTTGTCACGGTGACAATAGCGTGCATCTGTTGCTTTGACAAGACCTTCAGGGTTACTCTGTCGAAATGACGGACTTTCGATCGGAAAGCAGCGTGGGCGCTCGCATCAAACACGCCCGACGACAGCGGGGCTTCCGCACCACTCGGGACTTGGCCGAGGCGATCCCCGGCGGCAACGTGACCGCCGCGATCCTGGAGAACATCGAGTCCGGGCGAAAGGCTGACATCAGCGTCAGCCAGCTCCTGAACATCGCACGTGCCCTCGGCGTTCCGCCAACCATGCTCCTCGCCCCGATCGGCCGACCGAACACCGAACTGGACCTGCCCAACCTAAGTGACGACTTCAATGGCATGACGGCCGCCGAGTTCGATTGCTGGCTTTCCGCGACACCGGCCAGTTCTTACGTTCCTGGCCTGGCCGCCGAACGGTTCGACATCGACATCCTGACGTCATTGCGGGAGCTCGGAACACTGCGCCGGGAGGTCAACCGGCTCCGCATCGTCCGCGACGTCCACCTGACGTCTGGCGACCCGGAACTCTCGGCCTCGAGCGCCGAAGTCGACGAGCGGATCGACCGCATTACACGGGAGGCGGCCCGAGTGAGCGGCTTGCTTGAGAGCGCCGGGCTTATCGGAATCGCTAGCGAACGGGCGGGAGTTTAGGCGGTCAGCCTGCGGGCACAGGCAGCACCCGAGCGACCGCCGGCGCATCCAGCAGTCGGAAGGAGTGCAACATGGTTCGGCCGAGAACGCCGATCGGAAGCTATGGCAACGTCTCGGTGGCGCAGATCGAAGACGGGAAGTGGCGCGCCCGGACGCGATACCGCTTCGACGATGGCTTCCTTCGACAGATCGAGCGATTCGGCTCCACAAGGGCGAAGGCGCGCAACTCACTTCAGCGCGCCCTCACCACCGTCGAGCCCAGCACCCGCAAGAGTCTCAAACGAGAGACCACTCTCTCTGCCCTCGCGGACGCCTTCCTGGAAAGCAAAGCAGATCGAGCTCCCCGTACCGTGGACACGTACCGTCAGACGATCGAACACCTAATCCGCCCGAGGATCGGCTCGCTCGCCGTCTCGGAAGCCACCACCGAACGACTCGACCGTTTCATCACTAGCGTGAGCTCCACGAGCGGCCCAGGGGCCGCCAAAGCATGCCGGGCCGTCCTGTCCGGAATGATGGGTCTTGCCGCGCGCTCAGACCTCGTGCGCACAAATCCGGTGCGCGAGATCGGCCACATCAAGCGCGCGCGTGAGGGTGCTACGGCGATCACGCTGGACGAGCTGCCGGCGCTTCTCAACGCGGTCAAGAACGACGAACGCCTCCGTCAACTCGACCAAGTCGATGTGATCTTCTTCCTCGCCAGCACCGGCTGCCGGCTCGGCGAAGTACTGGCAGTCTCCTGGGATGCCGTCGACCTAGATGCACGCCTGCTGACGATCAAGGCGAACGTTGTCCGAGCACACGGTAAAGGGGTGATCATCCAGAACCATGCCAAGACCGCGGCTGGCACTCGGACCATCGCTATCGCTGACTCCCTCGTCGAGCTGCTGCGTCGCCGCCAGTCCGAGTTCAAGGTGGCCAACGCGCATGACCTAATCTTCCCGACGATCCGGGGCAAGATCCGCGACCCCCGCAACACTTCCCGCGACTGGCGCGACGCACGGGAACGGCTCGGGTTTCCTAAGGTCACCAGTCACAGCTTCCGGAAGACCGTTGCAACCGCGCTAGACCAGGCTGGGATGACTGCGCGCGAGATCGCCGAGTACCTCGGGCATGAGAATCCCTCTCTCACCCAGGACGTTTACATGGCCAAGAACACCGGCGGCGCACGGGCCGCAGCAGCGCTCAACACGGTCGTGGGAGCGAAATGAATGTGCGGGGTTTATGCGGGGCGCCGCCTTCCGCAGAGACGAAAAAGCCCCCGGAACCGTTGAGATTCCGGGGGTTTTGTAGCGAGGGCGGGACTCGAACCCGCGACACCACGATTATGAGCCGTGTGCTCTAACCACCTGAGCTACCCCGCCGTAGCCTCCCGGTGTCGCGACCGGGAGACGGAGCCCCCTGTGGGAATCGGACCCACTACCTCTTCCTTACCAAGGAAGTGCTCTACCAATGAGCTAAGGGGGCGAAGCCGGGCATCCGGAAGGGTCCGGGCCGTTTTCGGCAACCGTACGAGGATACCATCCCCGCAAGGGTGCTTCGTACCACCCGGACCCCCGGATCACGCCCGGAACGTCCCCGGATCACACCGGGTTCACGCGGCCTTCGCGGCCTCCGAGGCGCCGTCGAGCGCGTCCAGCTCGTCGGCGCTCAGCACCAGGTCCACCGAGGCCAGGAGGTCGGGGAGCTGCTCCAGCGTGCGGGCGCTCGCGATCGGCGCGGTGATGGTCGGCTGGGCCGCGAGCCAGGCGAGGGCGGTGGTCGCGACGGAGACGCCGTGCGCGGCGGAGACCTCGTCCAGAGCGGCGAGCACGCTGCGGCCGGTCTCGTCCAGGTACTTGGCGGCGCCGCCGGCCCGGGGGCTGTCGACGGTCACGCCGTCGCGGTACTTGCCGGTCAGGAAGCCCGCGGCGAGCGCGAAGTACGGCATCACGCCGAGGCCCTCGCGCTCGACGATCGGGCGGTACTTCTCCTCGTACGCGCGCTCGACCAGGTTGTAGTGCGGCTGGAGGGCGACCGCACGGTGAAGGCCCTCGCGCTCGGTGATCGCGAACCACTCCTCGATGCGCTCCGGCGAGTAGTTGGAGATCCCGATGTGGCGGACCTTGCCCGCGTCCACGAGACCGGAGAGCGCGGCGACGGTCTCCTCCAGCGGCACCGACTGGTCGTCGAAGTGCGCGTAATAGAGGTCGATGTAGTCGCTCTGCAGGCGCTCCAGGGAGGCGTCGGCGGCACGGCGGATGTTGTCGGCCGCCAGGCCCTTGAAGTCGGGGTGCTGGCTGACCTTGGTCGCGAGCACGACGTCGTCGCGCCGGCCGCGCGCCGCGAACCACTCGCCGAGGATGCGCTCCGAGTCGCCGCCGGTGTTGCCCGGGACCCAGGCCGAGTACCCGTCCGCGGTGTCCACGAAGTTGCCGCCCGCCGCCGTGTAGGCGTCGAGCACCGCGAAGGACGTGTCGCGGTCGGCCGTCCAGCCGAAGACGTTTCCGCCCAGTGAGAGAGGGAAGACCTGGAGGTCGGAGGTTCCGATGGCGCGGCGCGGTGAAGTCATTCCGTGATCCTTTCGTGGCTGTCCCTTCACGCTAACGCGCGGTCTCCGTGGCTATTCCGAATGTGTCGAAGATGTGGAGAGGTCACACGCGCGGCTTTACTGTGGAGGAATGTCCACCGCCCCCGCACCCGAGCGCGAGCTCGCCGCCGACTGCGCCTCCTGCTCGGGGCTGTGCTGCGTCGCGCTCGCCTTCGCACGCTCCGCGGACTTCGCCTTCGACAAGCCCGCGGGCGAGGAGTGCGTGAACCTGGAGGACGGATTCGGCTGCCGCATCCACCCGCAGCTTCGCGAGCGCGGCTTCAAGGGCTGCACGGTGTTCGACTGCTTCGGCGCCGGCCAGCTCGTCACCCGGCACACCTTCGGCGGCAGGTCGTGGCGCGACGACGCGGGCGTCCGCGCCGACATGTTCGCCGTCTTCCCGATCGTCCGCCAGCTCCACGAGCTGCTCTGGTACCTCCGCGAAGCCCTCGCGATGCCCGCCGCGGCGACCCTCCGCGACGCGTTGCGCGCGTCCCGGGACGAGGTCGCTGAAGCTGCAGACGCCGCGCCCGCCCTCATCCTCGAACTCGACATCGACGAGCTCCGCGCCCCCGCCGCGGCCCTGCTCCGGGAGGCCGCCCGGCTGACCCGCGAAGCGGAACGAGACGCCGCGACCCGCGGTCCCCGCCGCACCTCCACCCCGCTGCGCGTCAAGCGCTCCCGCCTCTCCCCCGGAGCCGACCTCCTCGGCGCGGACCTGCGCGGAGCGGACCTCCGCGGGGCCGAACTGCGCGGCGCCCTCCTGATCGGCGCCGACCTCCGCGACGCCGACCTGACCGCCGCCGAGCTCATCGGCGCCGACCTCCGCGACGCACGGCTCGACGGCGCTGTGCTCGACCGCGCCATCTACCTCACGCAGCCCCAGGTCGACGCGGCACGCGGGGATGCGAGCACCCGGCTGCCCGCCGCACTCCACCGTCCGTCGCACTGGGGAACCCCGTCCCGCTGAGCCACGCGCCCCTCCCGCTCACGTCACAGACCCGTCACAGAGGCCCGCACTCAGTCGAGGGGGCTAGCATTGCTGCCAGCGCCGACGTCGGCGCGCCGATCCCGGTGCCGCGAGCGGCGGCGTACGAGGAACGACGGCGCCCCCCGATCGTTCCCGCCACGCGTGCCCGCAGCGACTCCCCGTCCTGAAGCCAAGACAGGTGATCCCCATTACTTCCGAATCCTCCCGCACGCTCTCGCCCAGTACCCCCGGCCGCGAGTGGTGGCGCTCCGCCGTCATCTACCAGGTGTACCCGCGTTCCTTCGCGGACGCCGACGGCGACGGGATGGGCGACCTCGCGGGCATCACCCGCCGCCTCCCCGCGCTCCGCGACCTGGGCGTCGACGCCGTGTGGCTGTCGCCGTTCTTCACCTCGCCCCAGAACGACGCGGGCTACGACGTGGCCGACTACCGCGACGTCGACCCCAGCTTCGGCACGCTCGCCGACTTCGACACGATGCTGGAGGAGGCGCACAGCCTCGGGTTGCGCGTCATCATCGACATCGTCCCCAACCACTCCTCCAGCGACCACGTCTGGTTCCAGGAGGCCCTCGCCTCCGCCCCCGGCAGCCCGGAGCGCGCCCGCTACCTGTTCCGCGACGGCAAGGGCGTGAACGGCGACGAGGCCCCCAACAACTGGGAGTCCATCTTCGGGGGCCCGGCCTGGACGCGCATCACCGAGGCCGACGGCACCCCCGGCCAGTGGTACCTCCACCTGTTCGACAAGTCGCAGCCCGACTTCGACTGGGACAACCCGTGGGTGCGTGAGCAGTTCCGCGGCGTGCTGCGGTTCTGGCTGGACCGCGGCGTCGACGGCTTCCGCGTGGACGTCGCCCACGGCATGATCAAGGAGGCCGGCCTCCCCGACTACACCCCGCCCGCGAACGCCGGCAGCATGGGCGGCGGCGCCATCGCGACCACGACCGGTGGCATCGTGCTGGAGCCGCAGATCAGCGCCCACGCCGAGGGCGAGCCCGTCACGCCGCCGTACTTCGGGCAGGACGGCGTCCACGACATCTACCGCGACTGGCACCGGGTCCTGGAGGAGTACGAGGGCGATCGCGTGCTCTGCGGCGAGGCCTGGGTGGAGCCGATCGAGAAGCTCGCGAACTGGGTCCGCCCCGACGAGATGCAGCAGACCTTCAACTTCGGCTACCTGGAGACGCCGTGGGACGCGGTCGCGCTCCGTGCGGTGATCGACCGCTCGATCGCCGTCTTCGGCAGCGTCGGCGCTCCGAGCACCTGGGTGCTCTCCAACCACGACGTGGTCCGGCACGCCACCCGGCTCGCGCTGACCGGCGACAACCCGCAGGGCCACGGCATCGGCCCGAAGTCGACCGGCATCCCGGACCCGGCGTTCGCCCTGCGCCGCGCCCGCGCCGCGACGGCCCTCATGCTCGCCCTCCCCGGCTCGGCGTACCTCTACCAGGGCGAGGAGCTCGGCCTCCCGGAGGCCATCGACCTCCCCGACGACGCCCGCGAGGACCCCACCTGGTTCCGGACGAACGGCGAGCGCTACGGCCGCGACGGCTGCCGCGTGCCGATCCCGTGGGAGGGTGCCGACCCGTCGTACGGCTTCGGCCCCGGCCCGAAGAGCTGGCTGCCGCAGCCCGCGACCTGGGCGGACTACACCCGCTCGTCGCAGGAGGGTGTGCCCGGCTCGACGCTCACCATGTACCAGGAGGCGCTGGCCGCCCGCCGCGAGCACGACCTCGCGTTCGGCGAGCTTCAGTGGTCGAACGCGGGCGAGAACGCGCTGCTGTTCCGCTCCGGGAAGGTCACCGTCGCCGTCAACTTCGGCAAGGCCCCGCTGCCGCTGCCCGAGGGCACCGTCATCCTGGCGAGCGGCCCGCTCTCGGACGGAATGCTCCCCGAGGACACCACCGCCTGGCTCATCTGACCACCCCACCCAGCGCTGACGGAGGAGACCCGCCCCACTCAGGCCCGGTTCTCCTCCGTTAGCTGTTCCCGACCCGCGTGTCGGCCCGGATCTCCTCCGTCGGCCACGGGCCTCAGCTCGCGTTGGCCTTCAACCACGCAACAGGATCGACCGGCTCCGTGCCGACCCGGATCTCCAGGTGGAGGTGCGGCCCGGTCGAGACACCGGTGTTGCCCACCCGGCCCACGATGTCGGCCACCCGCACCTGCTGACCCTCGGCGACCCGCACCGACCCCGTCTGCAGGTGGCAGTACCTGCTGCTGACCGGCCGTCCGTCGATCCGGTGGTCGATGGTGACGTTCACGCCGCAGCCGCCGCGGTCGCCGGTCACGACCTCCCGCACCACGCCGTCGGCGATGATCTGGACGGGCACGCCGTCGCCCGGCGCGAAGTCCACGCCGAGGTGGTTCGTGGACGCGCCCTCGGTCGGCGCCGCGCGCGGCCCGAACCCGGAGGTGATCGGCACACCGACCGGGAACGGCCACTGGATGGCGCCCGCGGGGTTGTTGCGGAACGTGTCCGCGATCCGCGTCGAGCGCAGAGCAGCGAGCTGATCACCGGAGGTCGCTGCGCCGCCGTCGCGGACGATGGCCTCCGGCTCGGCCGGAGCGATGCTGTCGAGCGCCTGGACCTCCCCCTCCGACGCCGGAGCGCTGGAGAAGCCGGCCGAAGCGGTGCGCGCACGGACCTGGTCCTCGGTCAGCAGCGCCATCGCCGGGACCGTGGTCGCGACCGCGATCCCGAGGACCGAGAGCATCGCGAGGACGCTCACCCCACGGCCGAAGCGCGGCCCGCGTGCCCGCTGGGCCGCTCGCTCACGCTGCCGGAGTGCGCGGCGGGTCGGGTTCAGGGGCACCCGACCCAATATAACGAAACGGTAACTGCCTCACCACTCGGGAGGCCGCCCCGTCACTCCCAGTGCCGGTAGTACGCCTGCACCAGCGGGTCGAGCTGCGCGTACAGGCCGGGCGCCGCCGCGAGCAGCAGTGCCTTCCCCGCCGGGGCGCCGCCCAGCCCGCCGACCGTCGCCCCGGCCTCCTGCGCGATGAGCGCGCCGGCCGCGTGATCCCACGGGTTCAGCCCGCGCTCGTAGTAGGCGTCGAGCCTCCCGCACGCGACCGAGCACAGGTCGAGGGAGGCCGCCCCGATCCGCCGGACGTCCCGCACCTGCGGGATCAGCTCGGTCACGAACGTCGCCTGCTTGCGCCGGATCTCCGGGTCGTACCCGAACCCGGTCCCGACGAGCGCGAGCGGCAACTCCACCCCCTCATTGACCCGGATCGGCTCGCCGTTCACCCGCGCGCCACCCCCCGCGGCCGCGGTGAACACCTCCCCGGTCACCGGATTCACGACCGCACCGGCCAGCGTCCGCCACGTCGCCGGGTCGGGGTCGCCCTCCACGACGGCGACGCTGACCGCCCACGCCGGGATGTCGTAGAAGTAGTTGACCGTCCCGTCGATCGGGTCGACCACCCAGGTGAGCCCGCTGCTCCCCCGCTCGCCGCCGGACTCCTCCCCGAGGAACCCGTCCCGCGGCCGCGAGGCCTCCAGCGCGCTGCGGATCAGGTCCTCTGCCTCCCGGTCGGCACGCGTGACGATATCGGTGATGGTCGACTTGGAGGCCGCGATCTCCACCCCGTCCCTCCGCCGCTGCAGCGCGAGAGCGGCGGCGCGACGCGCGACGGTGGTGGCGATCTCGAGCAGCTCGTTGGGGGTGGGCATGGGGACAAGCCTGGCACACCGCGTACCCGGCGGCCCCGTCGCACGGAAACGAAAGAGCCCGGCCGATACGGCCGGGCTCTTACTGGGGTGGCGAGTGAGGGATTCGAACCCCCGAAGGCTACGCCGGCTGATTTACAGTCAGATCCCTTTGGCCGCTTGGGTAACTCGCCAGTGCGCCGCAAAGGCGCCATGTAAGAATACTCGGCCCGCCCCGTCTCACGAAATCGGCGCGACCCCACCGCGCCCCGCACATCTGCCTCCCGCGAATTCGCACACGGCAGAACCACGCGACAAGCGGCCACCCGCGGTCGCAGGATGACGCCATGACCACTCCTGAGACCATCTCCCCCGTGCAGCGGCTGCTGGAGGAACGCATCGTGTTTCTCGGCACCGAAGTGAACGACGAGTCGGCCGGCGAGGTCTGCGCGCAGCTTCTGCTGTTGGACTCCATCGCCTCCGATCGCGACATCTTCCTCTACATCAACTCGCCGGGCGGCTCCATCACCGCGGGGTTCGCCGTCTACGACACGATGAACTTCGTGCGCGCCGACGTCGCGACCGTCGCGCTGGGCTTCGCGGCCTCGATGGGGCAGTTCCTGCTGTCCTCCGGCGCGCCGGGCAAACGCTATGCGCTCCCGAACTCGTCGATCGTGATGCACCAGCCTCACGGAGGCTTCGGCGGCACGAGCGCGGACATCCAGACGCAGGCGAAGCAGATCCTGCACTTCAAGCGCAGGATGGCGGAGCTGACCAGCGCGCAGACCGGCAAGACCGTCGAGCAGATCATCAAGGACGGCGACCGCGACCGCTGGTTCACCGCCGACGAGGCCAGGGACTACGGCTTCGTGGACGAGGTCATCGGTTCGACGCGGGCGCTCGCGAGTTGAGCTGAGGCGCGCGGGAGGGTCAGGCAGCCAGCAGAACAGGCTGCGCGACGTCGGACACCGCGTGCTCCGCCACCGTCGCCGCCTGCACCCGCTCCGGCACCAGGCTCAGCACCTCGACGCGCGCGAACTCCGCCACGACCTCCGACAGCAGCTCCCCCTCCGTCACATCGAGCACACGGCACAGCGCCGCGAGGATCTCGGACGACGCCTCCTTGCGGCCGCGCTCGATCTCCGACAGGTACGGGATGCTGATGCGCGAGGTCTCCGAGAGCTCGCGCAGCGTCGCGCCCCGCTCGGTCCGCAACCGGCGGAGCACGGAGCCGATCGCGTGCCGCATCAACATGCCTGAAGCCTAAGCCGGACGCCCGCGTCCGCGCCGATCCGATTTTCGGATTCCGCCCACAGCAGAATCCGCCCCGCCCGCCCGACTTCGCGACACTCCCCGGCGCCTGCCGCCGATGTCGGTGGCCGCGCGCACAATCGGGGGCATGAGAACGTTGGAGATTTGCGAACGATGCGACGGGACGGGCGCCGACCCCCGTCAGCACTCCGAGGAGATCACCGTCTGCGTCGAGTGCAACGGCGACGGCTGCCACGTCACCTACTTCGCCGAACTGCAGCAGACGGCCTGATCCGGACCGGCCGCACGGCCGGCCGATACGCGCGTCCTCGAAGGCGAGAGCGACCGCGTTTCACTCCGCCGGCTCGACCCGGTGGTTCTGGATGTGTTCGTACACCACAGACGTCCGCACGTCCGCGACCTCGCGGCGCTGGGTGAGCCGGTCGATGACGAACCCGTAGAGGGAGTCGTTGTCACGGACCGCCACGTGGATGATGAAGTCCTCGTTGCCGGTCGTCACGAACAGTCCGATCGTCTCCGGCAGTGAGCTCACCCAGTCGCGGAAGCCTTCGATGACGGCGCGGGACGGCGGGCGGATCCGCACCGCGATGAGCGCCTGGACCGGTCGGCCGATGCGGCTGAGCTCGACGTCCAGCACCGCCCGCTTGATGATCCCGCGCTCGCGGAGGGAGCGCGTGCGTTCCAGCGCTGTGCTCGGCGAGACGCCCACCGCGGCGGCGATGTCGCGGTTGGTGCGGCGCGCATCCGTTTGGAGTTCGCGGAGGATCGCCTTATCAAGTTCGTCCACGACCGCCATCGTAATCGCGCCGCCGAACGATGTTCGGAATCCGCGCGTGGAATCCGCGGCTTGTGTAGCTTCAAGGCGACAACGCCGATCATTTGGGAGGCATCAATGGCTACGACCGTAGGTTTCACGGACGAGGAGATCGACACGGCGGCCCCGACCCGGGCCGCCCGGCTGAAGTGGGTCATGGTCGTGAACGGCGCCCTGCCCAGCGGGCTGGCTGCCAACGCTGCGGCTTGCGCCGCCGCCGCGACCGCGCCGCACATCGCCGGGCTCCTGGGCGAGGACGCGGTCGACGCGTCGGGCGCCGCGCATCCGGGTCTTCCCTGGGCGGGCTGCAGCGTGTTGCAGGCATCGGCCGCCGAGCTGTCCGCGATCCGTGGCCGCGCGGCAGCGGCCACGGACTCTGTGTACCTCGCCGACATGCCGGCCGCGGCGCAGCTGACCCGCGTCTACGACGAGTACCGCCAGACGTTGGCGACGACCCCGGCGGAGGACGTGGAGTACTACGCGGTCAGCATCGTCGGACCGCGCAACCGGGTGGACAAGATCGTCGGGCGGCTTCCGCTTCTCTGAGCGCGGGGCCCAGCACCGGCGTCAGCGCGCAGCCTTCGGTTGGACGTCGAAACCGAGCCGGGGCAGGATCTTCGCCGCCCCCGATTTGCCGCCCTCGAACTCGTCCGGCTGGAGGCGGGTCCCGGTCGCGATCTCATACGCGCGGCCCAGGATCGCCTTCGGCGGGTAGGCGCGGCCGTTCCAGATCAGGTCGTAGGTCAGCGTCGGGGCGAAGCCGTGCTCGGCGAAGAACCCGTCCGCTCCGAGGTCGTCGTATTCGCCGAGCGCCGTGACGACGTGGTCGGCGGTGACGGGAGCCCAGTCGATCGGATGTGTCATTTCTACCCCTTCGTTGAGTGGCGATTCACATGTCCTCGGACTGCACGGCCTCAAGGGTGTGCGCGCGAGCCGTGTTGATGGCCGCCGAGAGCGACTCGATGTCGTACGGGCCTTCGTGGCGTTGCCCGTTGATGAAGTACGTCGGGGTTCCGGCTGCTCCGCTCTGGTCCGCCGAGCGGATGTCCGCCGAGACCCGGTCCGCGTACGCCCGGGATCGCAGGTCGTCCATGAAGCGGTCCGGGTCGATGCCGATCTGGACGGCGTACGACTCCAGGTCCGCCGGCGAGAGCTTGTCCTGGTGCCCCATGAGCATGTCGTGCATCTGCCAGAACGCGCCCTGCGCACCCGCGGCTTCGGTCGCCTCCGCAGCACGCAGCGCGTTGGGGTGCACGTCCGAGAGGGGCAGGTGCCGCCACACGAAGGCCAGGTCGGGATGACGTTCGAGGAGCGCTTCGGCCGTGGGCGCCGCGCGGCCGCAGTAGCCGCACTCGAAGTCGCCGTACTCGACGAGCGTCACCGCGGGGTGGATGGTGCCGCGGATGTGGTCGACGTCCGAGTCGACGGGGGTGAGCAGGTCCTGTGACCGATCCGGGGATCCGACCAGGGCGCGGGTTCGCTTGACCGACGGGATGAACCGGACGCTCTTGAACACCGCCCAGGTGAGCAGCGCCGAGCCGACGACGGAGAGGAAGATCCCGATCTTCGCTTCTGCCAGCGACGAGCCGTTCAGAGCGATGCTCGCCACCAGCAGCGAGACCGTGAAGCCCACTCCCGCGGCGGTGCCGCTTCCGATCACGGACAGCCAGCCGACCTGCGGCCGGATCCGGCCTCCGGAGATCTTGTAGAGCACCCAGGCCGTGCCGGCGAGGGAGATGGGCTTGCCCACGATGTAGCCCAGCACGATCCCGATCGTGACCGCACTGCCGGCGGCACGGGCGAGCAGTTCCGGAGTGATGACGACGCCCGCGTTCGCCAGTGCGAAGATCGGCACGACGACGTACGACGTCCACGGGCTCAGCCGGAACAGGATCCGCTCGTTCTCCGACAGGGAATCGGTCAGCCCCGTCGTGGCGGAGTGCGCGAGCTGCGGCGTCGGCATCTCGCGGAACTGGCGGACGAGCCCGGTGGCCCGTTCGAGGTCGGTGCGCAATGGCACGTACGCCGTCGTGGCCAGGCCGATCGCCAGGCCGGAGACGACCGGGTCGATGCCGCTGAGCAGCAGGCAGAACCACATCGCGATCCCCAGGATCACGGCGACCTGGCGGCCGATGGTCCGGCTGAACCGGCGGGCGATGATGATCCCGACGAACGCCACGACCGCCAGTGCGGCGGGGAGGGGCGCGATCGGGCCGCTGTAGAGCGCTCCGATGATGACGAGCGCCGCCAGGTCGTCGACGACGAACACCGTCAGCAGGAAGGTGCGGACCCGTTTCGGGGCGCTCTTCGCCAGCAGCGTCAGCACGCCGAGCGCCAGCGCCGTGTCGGTGGACATGGCCACGCCCCAGGCGCGTGCGGTGGGCAAGCCGTGGTTGACCGCGAGGTAGATCGCGACCGGCACGGCCATGCCCAGCAGCCCGGCGGTCAGCGGGAGGATGAGCCGCCGGCGCTCACGGAGGTCGCCGAGGTCGAACTCCCGGCGGGCCTCCAGACCGACGGCGAGGAAGAACAGGGTCATCAGTCCGCTGTTCACCCAGGTCCGGAGGTCGTACTCGATCGCGAACGGCCCCAGCCGGACGCCGAGCGGAGTGGTCCAGAACGCCTCGTACCCGCCGAGGTTCGCCCACGCGACCGCCACGATGACCGCGGCGACGAGCAGGAGCGACGCGAGGGCGCCGGCGCGCCAGACTCCCTGGAAGCTGCGCTTCGGCTGAACCAGAACGGTGCGCGGCGCCGTGCTTTCTCGGCGGCGGGGGTTCAGCGGGCGTCGCGCGCCCGGCCGGGCGCGAGGCGTGCCTGCTGTCCTGCCGGATCGTGCGGGATGAGTCGAGGTCACGTGTCCGCCTTTGCCCTTACGTGGATGCCTCGAAGGTATCGGGCGCATGCTAACCTGTCAACGAGTTTATACAGGTTAGGGGAAACTCAGTGCGGGAAGACGAGGACCTCCTGCTCGAACTGCTGAACACGACACCCGTGTCCGGCACGGTGGAGGTCGACGAGCTCGCCGACGACGAGGTGGCGTCGGCCTGGTTGGCCGAGCGCGGATCGCGCACGGCGCCGAGCGCGGCCCGGGCGGTGCGTGGGGCGATCCAGGACGTGGTCCGGGGCGTCAGCGGCCCCTTCGCTCTCGAGCCGTTCCTGAACGATGTCCGTTCGATTCCGGTCGTCGACGGCGGCGGTGTCCGCTGGGAGACGGCCATCCCGCCGGAGGCCGCGTTCGCCTCCCGGATGGTGCTGACCTGGGGCGACCTCCAGTCCCGGCGACCGGGGCGCCTGCGCCCGTGCGCGAATCCCGAGTGCCGCCGGTTCCTGATCGACCGGTCCAGGGCGAACACGGCGCAGTGGTGCTCGATGGCGCTGTGCGGCAATCGGATGAAGGCCCGGCGCCACTACGAGCGGTCGCGCGGATCGTCGGCGGAAGGACGTGCCCTCTAGACGAGCTGGCGCTGCTGCCGGCGGAACCGGGCGGGCGTCTCGCCGACCGCGGTGCGGAACGCGCGCGTGAACGCGAGTGGCGCTCCGTGGCCTTCACGTTCGTAAGATAGGGAGCGTGGCTGCAGCGCATCGGCGGTGAAGTCACTCGTGGCGGACTCAGGCTCGGCGAACCTGCGGCCCGGTCGGCAGTCGTGATCAAGTTGGGATGGATACAGTGGCAGACTCCTCGTTCGACGTCGTCAGCAAGGTCGACAAGATGGAGGCGGACAACGCCGTCAACCAGGCCCGCAAGGAGGTCGAGCAGCGCTACGACTTCAAGAACGTCGGGGCCTCGGTCGAGTGGAGCGGCGAGCAGATCCTGCTCAAGGCCAACACCGAGGAGCGCGTGAAGGCCGTCCTCGAAGTCGTCGAATCCAAGTTCATCAAGCGCGGCATCACCCTCAAGTCGCTCGACACCGGCAAGCCGTACGCGTCGGGCAAGGAGTTCCGCATCGAGGTCGGGCTCAAGAACGGCATCGAGCAGGACGCCGCCAAGAAGATCAACAAGCTGATCCGCGACGAGGCGCCCAAGAGCGTCAAGTCGCAGATCCAGGGCGACGAGCTCCGCGTCAGCTCAAAAAGCCGGGACGACCTCCAGGCGACAATGGCCCTCTTGAAGGGCGCCGACCTGGACGTGGCCCTGCAGTTCGTGAACTTCCGCTGAGCGCTCCCCGCAGCCAGCGGGCGACCTGGCCGTAGGCCGCCACGCGCGCTTGCTCCCGCGACAGGAACACGTCGTGCAGCGCGCCGTCGATGCGCGCGACCGTCACGGTCGGCGCGAGCCGCAAAGACCGCACGGCGATGTCCTGCACCAGCAGCACCACGTCCGAGCTCAGCATGTCCGTCGTCCAGTACGGCAGCAGCGTCGAGCGGGCCGAGAGCAGCGTGAGCACCGGGACGTCGATCGCCAGGCCGGCCGCGACGCGCGCGTGCCCGGCGAGGATGGCGGTGAGCCACGCGGGATGCACCGCGAACCCGCGCACGGGACGCCAGGTCAGGTCGTAATCCCACTCGCCGTCCAGCGTCCGCGACACCGACCGCGTGTAGAAGCCGAGGTCGACGTTCGGCATGGCGGCCTTCGGCTCCAGCCGCGACTGGAGGTCCATAAGCGGCGCGAGCATCGCGCGTCCGGCCGAGTGCGCCTGGAACTCCAGCCACGGGCTGTTGAGGATGAGCGCCGACGCCCGGCCGGGGTGCCGGTCCGCCCACAGGCTCAGCGTGAGGCCCCCCGTCGAGTGGCCCAGCAGGATCAGCCGGCGAGGAGTGCGCTCGCCCTCCGCGTGGCCCATTGCGCTCAGCGCCGCCTCGATGTCGGCGTCGTAGGTGTCGAGCGAGTCGATGAACCCGGGAGTCTGGCCGGGGCGGAGGCTGCGGCCGTACTTGCGCAGGTCCAGCGCGAAGAACCGCGCGCCCTGGTCGTGCCAGAAGCGCGCGAGCCCGGTCTGGAAGAAATAGTCCGACCAGCCGTGGACGTACAGCACGTCGGTCTCGTCGGCCGGACGGCCGGGCCGGAGGTCGGCCAGGTGCGGCCACGGCTCGTAACGCACGAGCGTCGCGACGACCTCGCCCTCGGCGTCGTGGCCGAGCGGGAGCGTCGCCTGCTGGAACCCGGCGCCGAGGACGTCGGGGCGCCACTCCACTGGGCCGACCATGCCTCCAGCGTGCCAGATGGGAGGGGCGGGACGCGAGAGGCGTCCGCCGCGACGCAGGCCTACTCCGCCGCCGTCGCCTCCACCGCGGCGCCGTTCGACGCGCGCAGCATGTCCTCGCGCGGGACGACCTTGATCCGGGCGCGGCCGCGCTCGGCGCCGAGGGCCTGCTCGTGCGCGTCGAGGTTGTGCCAGCCGTTCAGATTCGTGTACTCCACACCCCGCTCGCGAAGCAGGTTCTCCACAGATTCCTCGGAGGGGTCTGCGGGAGACCACCAGTTGCCCTGATCGTTGATCACATGCTTGATCGTCTCCATCGCATCCGACTTCGTGTGACCGATGAGGCCCACCGGGCCCCGCTTGATCCACCCCGTCGCATACACGCCGTACATCCGCTCGTTGTCGCGGTTGCGCAGCACCTGGCCCTCGTGGTTGGGGATGACGCCGTGCTTCTTGTCGAACGGGATGCCGGGCAGCGGCGACCCGAAGTAGCCGACCGCGCGGTAGATCGCCTGGATCTCCAGCTCCCGGATCTCGCCGGTGCCGCGCACGCCGCCCGCGCCATCCGACTCGGTGCGCTCGTACCGGATCGCGCGCACGTTCCCGTCCTCGTCGCCGAGCACCTCCAGCGGCTTCGCGTAGAAGTGCAGGTGCAGGCGCCGGGAGGCCGCGCCCACCTCGCGCTGCCGCCACTGCTGCAGCACGCGGTCGATGACCATCACCTGCTTGTTGCTCGCGATGGCGTCCCTGGAGTGCTCGTCGTACTCGAAGTCCTCGTCGTAGAGGATCATGTCGACGTCGCGCAGCTCGCCGAGCTCGCGCAGCTCCAGGGGCGTGAACTTCACCTGCGCCGGGCCGCGGCGGCCGAAGACGTGCACGTCGGTGACCGGCGACTCCTTCAGGACGTCGTAGACGTTGTCGGGGATCTCCGTCGGCAGCAGGTCCTCGGCGTGCTTCGCCAGGATGCGGGAGACGTCGAGCGCCACGTTGCCGTTGCCGACCACCGCGACGGACTTCGCCTCCAGCGGCCAGGTGCGCGGCACGTCGGGGTGGCCGTCGAACCAGCTCACGAAGTCGGCCGCGCCGTACGAGCCTCCGAGGTCGATGCCCGGGATGTCGAGGGCGGAGTCGTGCACCGCGCCGGTGGCGAAGATCACCGCGTTGTAGTGGTTCTTGAGGTCGTCGAGCGTGATGTCGACGCCGTAGGTGACGTTGCCGAAGATGCGGATGTCGCCACGGTCCAGCACCTCGCGCAGCGCCGTGATGATGCCCTTGATGCGCGGGTGGTCGGGGGCGACGCCGTAGCGCACCAGCCCGTAGGGCGCCGGAAGGGCCTCGAACAGGTCGATCGAGACGTCGAAGCCGCGTTCCGCCTTGAGCAGGATGTCAGCGGCGTAGATCCCGGCCGGGCCGGCGCCGACGATCGCCAGTCGCAGTTTGGTCATGCGTTGATTCCTTCGTGCTCAGCTCGAACGTTCGACGATCGTGTCGGCGAACCGCACGAGCGCCTTCTTCACGGGGCCGTCGGGCAGCGGATCGAGCGCCTCCACGGCCTCCCGGGCCCAGCGGTGCGCCTCCTCGAGCGTCTCCGCCGTGACCGGGTGCTCCCGGAGCGCGGCGATCGCCGCGGTCGCCTCCGGGGTGATCTCGCCCTCCTCGGCCGTGCCCATGACGTCGCGCTCGAGCCGTTCGAGCAGGGCGCTCGCCTCGGGGTCGGCGTCCGCGCGCTCCCGGAGCTTCAGCACGGGGAGCGTGGCGACGCCGGCGCGGAGGTCGTTGCCCGGCGTCTTGCCGGTCTCGGCGACGCCGACGGACGAGAGGTCGATGACGTCGTCGATGAGCTGGAACGCGACCCCGATCTTCTCGCCGAAGGTCACGACGGGCTGCTCGTACGCGGTGTCGGCGTTCGAGAACGCCACGCCCATCTGGGCCGCTACGGCGATGAGGGAGCCGGTCTTGTCCTGCAGCACCCGGACGTAGTGGGCGATCGGGTCCTCGCCGTCCTGCGGGCCGATGGTCTCGTGGAGCTGGCCGAGGCACAGCCGCTCGAACGTGTCGGCCTGGAGCTGGATGGCGCGCTCGCCCAGCGCGGAGACGAGCTTGCTGGCCCGGGCGAAAAGGAGGTCGCCGGTGAGGACCGCGACGGAGTTGCCCCAGACGAACTGGGCCGTCGGCACACCGCGCCGCATCTGCGAGTCGTCCATCACGTCGTCGTGGTAGAGCGAGGCGAGGTGGGTGATCTCGACGGCCTGCGCGGCCTGCAGGACGCGCGGGGTGTTCCCGTCGCCGAGCTGCGCTGTGAGGAGCGTGAGCATCGGGCGGACGCGCTTGCCGCCGGCCTCCAGGAGGTACCGGGTGGTGACGTCGGCGAGGTTGTCGGCGAACCGCATCTCGCGGTGCAGCGCCTCCTCGACCTGTGCCAGGCCGTCGTCGACGGCGTTGGCGACCTGGCGGTCCTCGCCGCGGACGAAGATCCGCTCGGTCAGGCCGAGCTGGCTGCTGAGCGACGCGGGTCGCCGCACGGCCGGAACGCTGCGTGCCACTTACTCCCCCTCGGATGGGACGGCGGACGTGGGCTGTTTCGCTGCGGGCTTCTTCGCTGCGGGCTTCTTCGCTGCCGGCTTCTTGGCTGCCGGCTTCTTCGCGACCGGCTTCGCCACCTCCACAGGCTTCCACCCGCGGTGCAGCGCCACGATCCCCGCCGTCAGGTTGCGCCAGGCCACCCGCTCGAAGCCGGCCTCGCGCATCCACGCCGCAAGCGCCGGCTGGTTCGGCCACGCCTCGATGGACTCCATCAGGTACTCGTACGCCGCGGGGTTCGAGCTCGCCACGCGGGCCAGCACGGGCATCCCGTAGCGCAGGTACGCGCCGTAGCCCGCACGGATCGCGGCCACGGGAGGCTGGGAGAACTCGCACACCACGACCCGGCCACCCGGCTTGGTCACCCGGTAGAACTCGGCGAGCGCCGCCCGCGGGTCGACGATGTTGCGCAGCCCGAACGAGATCGTGACCGCGTCGAACGTGTCGTCGTCGAACGGGAGCTTCGTGGCGTCCGCCTGCACGAACCGGACGAACGGGTTGCCGGCCTGCCTGCGCCGGCCGACCTCGATCATGCCCTCCGAGAAATCGGCGGCGACCACGCTGGCCCCATTGCGCGCCAGGGACGCGCTGGAGGTGCCGGTCCCGGCCGCGACGTCCAGGATCGTCTCGCCGGCGCGGGGCCCGACGGCTCGCGTCGTCGCCAGCCGCCACAGCGTCGCGTTGCCCATCGAGAGGACGGTGTTGGTCCGGTCGTAGTGGGTCGACACCTCATCGAACATGGCGGCGACCTGGGAGGGCTGCTTGCTGAGGTCGGCCTTACTCACCCCCCCAGCTTAGGCTGCGCCGACATGCCGTGCATTTCGGGGCGTCGCACAGCGCCTCCGTCACCGGGCCAACGCCCAGCCGCCGCGCATCCGGCGCCCAGCGGCCCGGGCGTAGGCTGGTCCGGTGAGCGCACCCTCGACCACCCGCCGGGCTACGGGCGTGACCGCCCTGTCGGTCGAGACCACCCCCCTCGACGACGTCCGGCATCTCGTTCCCTTCCTCGACTCCCGCCGGCCCCTCGTGTGGATCCGCAAAGGCGAGGGGATCGCCGGCATCGGGGAGGCGGTGCGGCTGGAGTTCCGCGGCCCGGACCGCATCCGGCAGGCGTCAGAGGCGTGGCGGGCGACCGTCCGGGCGGCGAGCGTGACGGACGCCGTGCGCACACCGGGCACCGGCCTGGTCGCGTTCGGGACCTTCGCATTCGACGACGAGAGCACGGCCACGAGCGTCCTCATCGTGCCGCAGGTCGTCCTCGGTCGCCGTGGCGGGCGCAGCTGGATCACCCGGATCACGCCGGTGGACGACTCCCCCGCGGCGGCGAACGCAGCCGACCCGCGGACGCAGCGCGGCGCGGCGCGAGACCTCCCCCGGCCGATCGCGTTCGGCGACGAGTACCGGCTCAGCCTCCTCCCCGCCGGACTGGACGAGGGCGGCTACGAGTCCGCCGTCGCGACCGCGGTGGAGCGCATCCGCGAGCACGACCTCTCCAAGGTGGTCCTGGCCCGGGAGCTGTCGGCGCACCTGCCGCTCGAATCGGACGTGCGGCGCGCGCTGGTGGAGTTGGCCCTCGGCTACCCCGACTGCTGGACGTTCGCCGTCGACGGGCTGGTGGGGTCCTCCCCGGAGACGCTGGTGCGGGTGCACCACGGCACGGTGACCGCGCGCGTGCTCGCCGGCACGATGTCCCGCGGCCGCGACGCCGAGAGCGACCGCGCGTCGGCGCTGGCCCTCGCGGGTTCGCCCAAGGACCAGGACGAGCACCGCTTCGCCGTGTCCAGCGTGCTGGACGCGCTCCGCCCGCACAGCGCGGACCTCGGAGCGAGCGACGAGCCGTTCACGCTCAAGCTGCCGAACCTCTGGCACCTCGCGACCGACATCGCCGGGACGCTCAGCGACGGGTCGAGCTCGCTCGACCTCGCGGACGCGCTCCACCCGACGGCCGCCGTCGCCGGCACGCCGACACCGGAGGCGCTGGCGCTCATCCGCGAGCTGGAGCCGTTCGACCGCGGGCGTTACGCCGGACCGGTCGGCTGGGTCGGCGGGGACGGCGACGGCGAGTGGGCGATCGCCCTGCGCTGCGCGCAGCTCGACGAGACCGGCGACCTGACCGCCTACGCGGGCGCGGGCATCGTGGCCGACTCCGACCCCGCCAGGGAGTACGCGGAGACGACTATGAAGTTCCGGCCGATCGTCGAAGCCTTCGGCTGACCGGCTCCCGGCTGAGCGCTAGCTCGCCGCCAGCCGGGCCTTCTCGACCTGTACGTCGTAGTCCGGCTCAGGCCACTCCAGCTGCAGCTCCTCCAGCGCGTGGATGAGAAGGTGCTGGACCGCGAGGCGCGCGTACCACTTGCGGTCGGCCGGCACGACGTACCAGGGCGCGTACGCCGTCGACGTGCGGTCGAAGACGATCTGGTACGCGTCCTGGTAGCTGTCCCAGAGCAGCCGCTCGTCCACGTCGCCCGTGGTGTACTTCCACTGCTTGTCGACGCGCTTCAGCCGGTCGCCGAGGCGCTTCTTCTGCTCGTCCTTGCCCAGGTTCAGCATCACCTTGATCATCGTGGTGCCCGACTCGGCCAGCTCCAGCTCGAACTCGTTGATCGCGCTGTAGCGGCGCTCGATCTCCTCCTCCGGAGCGAGCTTGCGGACGCGGCCGATGAGGACGTCCTCGTAGTGCGAGCGGTCGAAGACGCCGACCTCGCCCGCCGCAGGCACGTGGCTCCAGATCCGCCAGAGGAAGTCGTGGGCGAGCTCCACGTGCGTCGGCTTCTTGAAGCCCGCGTACCGCACGCCGCCGAGGTTCATCTGCCCGACGACGTGGGTCACGATGCCGCCCTTGCCCGCCGTGTCCATCGCCTGCAGGACGAGCAGCACACTGCGCCGGTCGCCGAGCGTCCCCGCCGCGAACAGGCGCTCCTGGAGGTCCGCGAGGATCGCGGCGCCCTCGGCGAGCGCCGCCGCGCCGTCCTTCTTGCGTCCGTCGAACCCCGGCGTCGCCGCGGTGTCGCTGTCGGCGAGCTGGAAGCCCTCGCCGGCGCGCAACAGCGGGTCCGGGTCCTCGGCCCAAAACGTCTCGCGTCCCATGTCCCCTCCTCGCCCCTGGATCGCACCTTCCTCGGTGGTCCGTCCCGCCGATCGTACGACGCGATCAGACTCCTGCTGCGTCGAGCACCGGCTCGAACGCATCCGGCCGGTGCATGACCACCCGCGTCCTCACACCGTCCGGGAACAGCCGGGACACATCCTCCGGCCTGGCGCGGTCGTCCACGATGACGTCGATGGTCTCCCGCCAGCGGCCGTCCGGCATCCGCTGGAGCGTGGCCTCCCACGTCAGTCCCGGCGTCTCGCGCGCCTGCAGCCGCAGGTGGATGCCGACCGCGCGCCGCCGCCCGAGCAGCGACAGCAGGCCGCGGTAGATCGCCGCGCGCCTGGTCGGGGCCAGCCAGGGTCCGAGCGCGCGGACCAGCACGTCCGCGCTCCACAGGATCGTCGTCGCGAGGCCGCCGCGCGACTGGTACACGTCGACCGCGTAGACGCCCGCGAGCCGGCGCAGCGACTGCCGGAGCGCGCCGCGCGTGATGCCTTCGTCCACGGTGCTGTGCAGGTACAGCGGGACGGCGGGCTGCGCCGTCAAGCTCCCCGCCCGCAGCGCCGAGCGGTCGTGGACGCGCTGCCCGGGGCCGAAGAACGGCCGCAGCTCGCCCAGGAGCACGGCCACGGCGTCGGCCGGCGGGTCGGTCTCGATCGCGCCCGCGGTGTCGGCGTACGCGATCGCCTGGTGCAACGCGCCGAGCCGGAAGCCGGGCGCGAGCGCAGGCCCGGCCTTGACCGTGACCAGCACCCGCGCGCCGTCGAGGTCGAGGCGCACCGGGTTCTCCCGGCCGTCGATGCGCGGGACGAGATCGAGCACGTGCTCGATCGCCAGGGTGCGGATGCCGGCCGGAACGGGCAGGCGTCCGAGCGGCGTTCCCGCGACGACCAGGTGCGTCACGGCGAACCCGGCGGCGTGCGCCCGCACCGCGACCTGCGAGGCGACCATCCCGCCGAGGCTGAACCCCGCCAGCACGACGGGCTCGTGCGGGCGGATGCCGGCCTCGCGCATCGCCTCCAGCGCCGCCCGCGTGATGGTCGCCTCGTGCTCCCCGCCGATGACGAGGTCGGCGGTCAGGTCGTTCGGCGCGATGCCGGGCCGCGGACTCCAGGACTTCGTGCTCGGGAACTGCACGATCCAGTGCCGGACGCCCTCGTGCTCGCGCTCGACCAGCCGGATGACCGCGGTGTCGATGCGCTCGTCCAGGTCGGGGTCGCAGAGGTCGTCGATCTCGCGCTGGCTGAGCAGCAGGTCGCGGAGCGTGTGCACGGACCGGCGCCGCATCGCCCCGGCGGCGAGCCCGGGCTGGCCGAGCGGGTCCGGCGACGGACCGAGCTCCAGGCCGAGCAGCCCGGCCGGCACGTCGGGGAGGCCGGGCGTCGGCGTGTAGTCGTCGCCGCGCCCAGGGTCGCCCCACCAGGTCAGGAAGTCGTGGAGGAGCGGGAACCGTCGCTCCAGGAGGTCGTCGTAGCCGAGCAGCACCGCGTCGTGCCCGTCGCGCAGCAGCCCGCGCCTGCGGCCGAGGGCGACCGTCTTGCGCAGGAGCGCCGGGAGGGTGAAGACAGCGAGGTAGGGCCGGGCACGCCAGCGCGGCAGGACGATCCCGACCAGCCCGATCAGGAGGGCGACCGGCCCGAGCACCCAGCCGGCGACCCTGGCCAGCCCGCCGGTCAGCCGGGGCGCCGCCGTGAGGTAGAGCGCGCTCAGCGCCGTGCGCCTGGCGCGGCGGCGGCGCGGCGCGGGCACGGGGAACGGATACGTCACGCGCGACGCGCGCTGCACGGCGAACCAGATCCACTCGGCGGCGAGCGCCAGGAAGGCGACCACGGCTCCGACGACGACCGCGACGACACCGAACGCCAGCAGCGCCAGCCCTGCCGCGAGCGCGACGGGGACGCCGACGATCAGGCCGGCGACGAGGGCTGCCCAGCCGCCGGGCGTCCTCCCCCGCCACACGCGCGGGGGCAGCTGGCTGAGCATGCGGTCAGCCTAACCGCGCCCACCGTCCCGACGGCCGAGCACTGCCGTCTAGCCAGGCGAGCCACGGCGCGGCTACGGTGTGCACACCGATCGAGAGGAGCCCGTCGTGAACGGTTTCTGGAACTTCATCTGGCTGATCTTCTGGGCGTTCGCCTTCGTCGCCTACCTGATGGTGCTGTTCACGATCCTGGTCGACCTGTTCCGCGACGAGAAGCTCAACGGCTGGTGGAAGGCCGTGTGGGTGATCTTCCTGATCTTCGTGCCCTTCCTCACCGCGCTGGTCTACCTGATCGCGCGCGGTCGCGGCATGGCGGAGCGCAACGCCCGCGACCGCAGGACCGTCCCGGAGGACACCGACTACTACACGCACCCCACTCCGTCGGCGACGCCGGCCGCCGACATCGAACAGGCGAAGGCGCTCCTGGACAAGGGCGTGATCAGTCAGAACGAGTTCGACGCGCTCAAGGCGAAGGCGCTCGGCAACCGTTTCTGAGTACATTTCGGGCGATATTGAGCGCGACTCGGGCGCTTTCGAGCGCCCGGCAGGCTATCCTGCGATACGACACGCCTGACTTCATCACGCAATGGCCTTGCATCCGACGCAGGTGGATGTAATATTCATGTATGCCTGTACCCATCGCAGAGGCCGTCAGTCCCCGACGGCTCATCCGGGACGAAGTTTTCGTTCGTCTACTCGACGCAATCGTCGACGGGGACCTCACGCCAGGAGAACAGCTCTACGACGCTGAGATCGAGAAGTGGGTCGGGGTCTCCCGCACCCCCGTCCGCGAAGCCCTGAACCAGCTCGCGGCCATGGGGCTGGTGGAGATCATGCCCCAGAAGCGCACCCGCGTCACGCCGATCGATCCCGTGCGCCTGCGCGCGCTCATCGACACCGTCGGCAGCCTCCTCGTCGGCATCGTGCGCGACGCGACGCCGCTCCTCACCGAGGACGACAAGGACGCCCTCCGCGCCTGCAAGGAGCGGGTGGGCGACGGCGACGACATGGCGCAGCTCGTCAAGGACCGTGTGCTCACCGACGGCTTCGTCAACGTCTTCCTCCGCCGCCTCGACAACCGCACGCTCGCGAAGCTGTTCACGCGCCACCTCCCCGAGGTGCGCCGTGCGCTGATCGCCGCGCCGTCCTCCACGGCGTACACGAAGGGCGCCCCGCACCTCGCGGCCGCCGTCGACGCAGCCATCGCCGGCAACGGCGCCAAGGCCGCCAAGGGCGTGTCCGACTTCTGGAACAAGGGACTCGTCACCGTGGTGGACGAGTTCGCAAAGGAGACCCGCTGATGCCGCTCCCCGTCAAAGACTCCGCACCCGTCGAGCGCCAGCTGCTGCGCGATGTCGTCTACAACCGCCTCTACGAGGGCATCCTCGACGGCACGCTGGAGCCGGGTGAGACCCTGCTGGACGAGAAGCTCACCGCGTGGCTCGGCGTCTCCCGCACGCCGATCCGCGAGGCCCTGATGAAGCTCGCCGACATCGGCCTGGTCGAGATGGCGCCGAACCGCTACACGCGCGTCGCGCCCATCGACCTCCGCGCGATCGACGAGGCGATCTACACGACCGGCCTCCTGCACGAGTACGCGGCCCGGACCTCGGTCCCCGGCCTCGACAGCGCGGCGCTCGGCCGTCAGGACAAGGCGCTCAAGGAGATCCGCAAGGCCGCCAAGTCGAGCAACCTCCCGGCCCTCGGCCGCGCGGTGAACGACTTCTTCCTGGAGTTCGAGCGCAACAGCGGCAACGACGTGCTGCTCGCGATCAGCGAGGGCCTGAGCCCGCAGGTGCTGCGCTACGTCGCCGTGTGGAAGCGTCCGTTCGACACCGACGAGCTGCCCGCGCGCGTCACCGAGATCCACGACGCCGCCAAGGCGCACGACGGCGAGAAGGCCGGCGACCTGGTGCGCGCGCTGTACGCGCCCACGCTCGCGCAGTTCCTCTCGGACTACCGCCGCAGCGACGAGGACATCGAGGAGAGCCCCGTCGTCTGAGCGATGCCCGTCCGTGCCCGGCGCCTGTCTCAGGCGCCGGGCACGCGTGCGTTAGAAGCTCAGTACTCCGCGTCGACCGCCGCGCGGCCGGAGACCACGGACCGGATGTACGACGCGACCTTCTCGTGCTCGGGATGCACGACGTAACGCTGGAGGGCGGCCTCATCCTCGAAGTCGCTGACGAGCACGACGTCGAACTCGTTCACCGGCAGGGAGTTGATCCCCACCTCGAAGCGCAGGATCTCCGGGACGACGGCGGGCAGGGACTCCAGCCCCGCCTTGATGCGGGCGGCCTGGTCGGCGCGCTCCGCCTCCACGGTCGACGCGAGCTTCCACATGACGACGTGACGCAGGGTCAACGGGCCTCCTCCAGCAGGGCGGTGCGCAGGCGCGCCGGGTCGACGCGCCAGTAGGTGTGCTGCCGGCCGTCCACGAGCACGACCGGGATGTCCTCCACGTAGCGCTCGTGCAGCTCGGCGTCGTCGAGGATGCTGAGCTCCTCCACGCGCACCTCGGGGGCGCCGGCGGGGAGGCCGCCGATCACGGACCGGATCGCCTCCCGTGCGTCGTCGCAGAGGTGACAGCCCGGCTTGCCGATGAGCGTGACGGTGACGGTGGACACGGGATCCAGCCTAACCCGCAGCCCGTGCACAGCAGAAAGCGCCGGACCTCACGGACCGGCGCTCGAGCAGCAGACGCTGAGGTCTACTTCTTGTTGCGACGCTGGTGGCGCGTCTTGCGAAGAAGCTTGCGGTGCTTCTTCTTCGCCATACGCTTGCGACGCTTCTTGATAACGGAACCCACGTAGACCTCACAAAGTTAGGGGTTTGCCGCGAAAAACGCGGCGACACGAGCAGCCAGTCTACCCGACTTCACGCCGAGTCCGCGACGCCGCCGTCCAGGTGGGGCCGCACAGCCTCCAGCGTCTGCGCCACGGCGGACTCCGGAACGCGGAACGAGCGGCCGAAACGGATCGCCGGAAGCTCACCGGAGTGGACGAGCCGGTAGACGGTCATGCGGGAGACGCGCATCATGTCGGCCACCTCGGCGACCGTCAGGAAGCGCACCTCGCGAAGAGCGTTCGAGCCCCCATCGTGAACCATGCGGTGTCCCTTTCTTGCCCGTCATCGTACTCGGGTCGTGACGACGGGGAACTAGGGAACTCTAGTCTCTGCGCTGGCTCGGACTCCAGCGCCGATCAGTCCCTGCGCCACTTCTTCGGCGTGACGCGCTCCACCCGGCGGCGGGTGTCGGCGAGCACCTTGCCGACCGTGCTGGCGAACTCGCGCGTCTCGTCGGCGAGCTGCACGGAGTAGGCGGACAGGTCGACGTCGGATGCGGTGAACGGGATGACCCAGTCCTCCACGGCCTCCAGCGGCGTGGGGTCGAGCCGGTAGTAGCGGTGCTGCCCCTCCTCGCGGACCGCGACCAGTGACGCCTCACGCAGCACCTTGAGGTGCTTGGACACGGTGGGCTGGCTCAGCTCCAGGGTGGCCACGATCTCCGACACCGAGATCTCCCCGACGGGACGCGCGTCATCCGAGTTGCGGTCGAGCAGCACTTTGAGGATGTCGCGCCGCGTCGGGTCGGCGATCACGTCGAAGATGTCGGCCATCCCCCCAGGCTAGTCGTACGACCCCCCGAGTACCACGCCCCACCCCCCTCCACCCCCCCTCCACCCCCCCTCCAACAATTCCGGAGTTGTGTACGCCTCCAACCGGCGTGTTGCGTGCATAACTCCGGGAGAGATTGTCGGGCTGTGGAGAAGTCGGAAGCGTGATCGCCGGCGCGGCAGGGTGTTGGGATGGAGACGTACGACACGCTGGTGGAGCAGACGGGGTTCACGGTCGAGCGGGGCCGCGCAGCGGGGCTGACGCGGCGACAGCTCGACGGCGTCGCGATGCAGCGACCGTTTCGGGGCGTGCGCAGTGTCGGCGTCGAGTATCGCGACCACCGCGACCTCTGCCGCGCCTACGCGGCGTTCGAGCGCGGGCAACACACGTTCAGCCACCAGTCCGCGGCAATGATCCACGGCTTTCCCCTGCCGCACTGGGCGGTCCCGAAAGACATCCATGTCGCCGTGTTCGCTCCGGCGAAGCCTCCGCAGATGGTCGGGGTCGTCGGCCACGAGTTGCGCGCGGCGGGTCACAAAGTCGTCGACGTCGACGGCTTGCGCGTGACTGCCGCCGAGGACACGTGGGCGCAACTCTCACGGACCCTTCCGTTCGAGGATCTGGTCGTGATCGGCGATTGGCTCGTGACCGGCGATGAGCCGCACTCGAACGTGGCTTCCGCGTGGGCGATGGCGGATCTCGATCGAGCCGTGCGCCACCACGCTCGTCGTCCGGGCATCCGTCGGCTACGTCAAGCTTTCGAGGCAGTCCGGTTCGGGCCGCTCTCGCCTCAGGAGACGCGCCTCCGTCTGCTTCTGGTCAGCGCAGGATTGCCTGAGCCCGAGTTGAACTACCGCGTCCTCCGCGACGGTAGGTCAGTCGCAATGGTCGACCTCGCGTTCCCGGAGCGACGCGTCGCGATCGAATACCTGGGCGACATCCACCGCACCGACCGAAGCGCATTCCGCGAGGACATCGCTCGACGAGAGCGCCTCACCGAGTGCGGCTGGAACGTCGTCTTTCTCACCGCAGACGACCTGAAACCGCCCGTACCGCGCGCCCTCCTCACCGTCCGCCGAGCACTAGCGCGATCAGTTCCGGAGTAATGCACGCCCGCAACCGGCGTGTTGCGTACATAACTCCGGAACGGATTGCTTGTGGGCTAGCCGGCGGCGAGTTCGCGGGCTCGGGCGAGGGCGGCGGAGGTGGCGCGGGTGAAGAGGGCGGGGAGGTCGGCGTCGGCGAGGACCGCGATGGCGCGTTCGGTGGTGCCGTTGGGGCTGGTGACGCGGCGTCGGAGTTCGGCGGGGTCCTCGCCGGAGGAGACCAGCAGCTCGGACGCGCCGAGGAAAGTGCCGTTCACGAGCGTGCGCGCCTGCTCCGGCGTGAAGCCCTTCTCGATGGCGGCGGCGGTCAGCGCCTCCACCAGGAAGAACACGTACGCCGGCCCCGAGCCCGAGATGGTGCTGAGCGCGTCGAGCTGCGACTCCGGCACCTCCACGACCTCCCCGACCGTCTCGAACAGTGCGCGGACCAGCGCCAGGTCGTCCGGCTCCGTGCGGGTGCCCGGGCTGATCCCGGTGACGGCCTTGCCCACGACGGCGGGCGTGTTCGGCATCGAGCGGACCACGATCACCGACGGCGGCAGCAGCGACTCGAAGGTCTTGATGGTCACGCCGGCCGCCACGCTCACGACGATCGCGCCCGGCGTCAGCGAGTCGGCGATCTCGTGCAGGAGGTCGGGAACCATCCCGGGCTTGACGGCGACGATCACGAGCTCGGCGCCGTCCACCGCCGCACGGTTCGCGTCACCGTCGTGCTCGGTCGAGTACGCGGTCACGCCCGGGATGCCGGCGAGCTCCGCGGCACGCGCCTTCGACCGGTTCGTGACCCGGATGCCGCCGTCCACGCTCACTCCCGGCGCGGTCAGGCCGGAGAGGATGGCGCGCCCCATCGAGCCCGCTCCGAGCATCGCGATGGTGGGCAGCGTGACGTTCTTCGTGTCGCTCATGCGCCCCATCCTAGGATGAGGTCATGAGCGCAGAAGGTGGCACCAGGGCGATCGTCGCGGCCTTCGCCGCCAACCTCGGGATCGCCCTGACCAAGTTCATCGCGTGGGCGTTCTCCGGCTCCTCCTCGATGCTCGCGGAGGGCGTGCACTCGGTCGCGGACTCCGGCAATCAGCTGCTCCTGCTGCTCGGTGGACGCCAGGCCAAGAAGAAGGCCGACAAGGAGCATCCGTTCGGCTACGGCCGCGAGCGCTACGTGTACGCGTTCGTCGTCTCGATCATCCTGTTCTCCGTCGGCGGCGTCTTCTCGCTCTACGAGGGCGTCGAGAAGCTGACCCACCCGCACCCGCTGGAGAACTGGTGGCTGCCGCTGCTGGTGCTGTTCATCGCGATCGGCCTGGAGTCGTTCTCACTGCGCACGGCGGTGAAGGAGTCCAACCCGCTCCGCAGGGGGATGTCGTGGCCGCAGTTCATCCGCCGCGCGAAGGCTCCGGAGCTGCCGGTTGTGCTGCTGGAGGACGTCGCCGCGCTGACCGGCCTGGTCTTCGCCCTGATCGGCGTCGGGCTCACCATCATCACCGGCAACGGCGTCTGGGACGGCGTCGGGACGGTCCTGATCGGCCTCCTGCTGGTCGCGGTCGCGATCGTGCTGGGCATCGAGACCAAGAGCCTGCTGGTCGGCGAGGGCGCCTCTGACGTGGATGTCGCCGCCATCGAGCAGGCGATCCTGGCCGGCGACGAGGTCGAGCGCATCATCCACATGCGCACCCTCTACCTCGGGCCGGACGAGCTGCTCGTCGGCGCAAAGCTCGCCGTCGCGGGCGAGCAGAACATGCTGGAGGTCTCGGCCGCGATCGACACGATCGAGCGCCGCATCCGCGACGCCGTCCCCGTCGCCCGTGTCATCTACATCGAGCCGGACGTCTGGGTCGACCCGAACGAGCAGCACCCCGCCACCGACACCATCATCGTCAAAGGACTCGAGTGACCCGCACCGCGCTGATCCTGCAGCACGACCTGTCCATCCACCTCGGCAACATCGGCCCGGTCCTCGTGGAGCACGGGTACGACCTCCGCATCGTGGACGTCACGACGCAGGATGTGTCCGCGCTCGACCCTCAGGAGGCCGACCTCGTCGTCGTGCTCGGCGGCGAGATGGGCGCGTACCAGACCGACGAGTTCCCCTTCCTCGCCGCTGAGCGCGACCTGCTGCGGAGCCGCCTCGACGCCGAGCGGCCGACGCTCGGCGTGTGCCTGGGCGCGCAGCTCATGGCCGGCGCCCTCGGCGAGCGCGTCTACAAGGGCGACACCATGCAGATCGGTTACCGCCGCGTGGAGACGACGGAGGCCGGCGCGGCGTCGCCGATCCGGCACTTCGACGGGGTGCCGGTGGTGGAGTGGCACGGCGACACGTTCGAGCTCCCGGAGCGGGCGACGCGGCTGGCGTCCTCCAGCGACTACTCGAACGAGGCGTTCGCTATCGGGGGTTTCGCGCTGGCGGTGCAGTTCCATCCCGAGGTGACGGACGAGATGCACGAGCAATGGGTCTCCGACGGCTACAACGAATTGGATGAACACGCCCTCGACCCCGAGGCCCTCCGCGAGGACCGCGAGCTGTACTCCGCCCGGATGCAGGAGGCCTCCCGCGCTGCCTTCTCCGAGTGGCTGGAGTCCCTCCCCCACTGACCCCAGCCATCGCTTCCGGAGTTGTGTACGCCGCCGACCGGCGTGTCGCGTGCAGAAGTCCGGAAGAGATTGTGGGAGGGGCTAACGCTTGGCGCGGAAGAAGTCGAGGAGGAGGTCGGCGCACTCCTCGGCGAGGACGCCGGGGTAGACGGCGACCTGGTGGTTGAGCCGGCGATCGCGGAGCACGTCGTAGACGGAGCCTGCGGCGCCGGCCTTCTCGTCCCACGCCCCGAACACGACGGTCGGGACGCGCGCCGCCAGCACCGCGCCGGCGCACATCACGCACGGCTCCAGCGTCACGACCAGCGTGCAGCCCTCCAAGTGCCAGTCGTCGCGCGTCGCGGCCGCCGCGCGCAGTGCCAGGATCTCGGCGTGCGCGGTCGGGTCGCGGTGCAGCTCGCGCTCGTTGCGTCCCGTCCCGATGACCTCGCCGTGCTCGTCCAGCACGAGCGCCGCGACCGGGACATCCCCGGTGTCGAAGGCGAGCCGGGCGTCGGCGACGGCGCGGCGCATCCACCGCTCATAGTCGGCGGGCACGGGAAGGGTCACGGCTGCTCCTGGGTGGGGTCCTCGTCCGGGGAGGGTTCGGCTAGCCTTGAGCCTATGCGAGTGCACGTAGCGGACCACCCCCTCATCACCCACAAGCTCTCCGTGCTCCGCAACAAGGAGACCCCGTCGCCCGTGTTCCGGGCGCTCACGGAGGAGCTCGTCACCCTGCTCGCCTACGAGGCCACCCGCGCCGTTCGCGTCGAGCCCGTCGAGATCGAGACCCCGGTGACCACCACCATGGGCGTCACCCTCAGCCAGCCGCGTCCGCTGGTCGTCCCCATCCTGCGCGCCGGGCTCGGGATGCTGGAGGGCATGGTCCGGCTGATGCCGACCGCCGAGGTCGGCTTCCTGGGGATGGCGCGCAACGAGGAGACGCTCGAGCCGACCACCTACGCCGAGCGCCTGCCGATGGACCTCTCCGACCGGCAGTGCTTCGTGCTCGACCCGATGCTGGCCACGGGAGGCTCACTGGGCGCCGCGATCGAGTTCCTGTTCGCGCGCAACGCCGTCGACGTCACCGCCATCTGCATCCTCGCCGCGCCGGAGGGGCTGGAGGCCCTGGAGAAGGCGACGGCGGGCCGCGATGTGACCATCGTTCTGGGCGCTCTGGACGAGCGGCTGAACGAGAACGGATACATTGTGCCCGGTCTCGGCGACGCCGGAGACCGTTTGTACGGCACTGTGTAGGGTGTCGAGCACCTCCGCAACATTCCGTAACGATTTGACACGACGTGTCACGGGACGGTTTACTTCTCAACATGACTGACAACTCGCGCACCCTGACCTCCTTCGAGGCCCCTGGGGATGCCGGCATGATGATGCCCGGCCGCGACTCGGTCATGTGTTGCCGAATGTGTCGCTAATCTGACGACCCTTTCGCCGAGCGGTCGCCCTCCGACGCAGACGAGCGTCGGCTCCGGGCACAGCTCCCCGGGCGCGCCACACGAACGCACCCGTGCATCAGTCCCTTTCTGAACAGGGACACCTCGTCACACCGGAAAACCCGCATCCGGCGCACCCTCCTCAGCAGATCGCCGCAGGAGACCAGCCGCACCCGGGTCCGGACGCATCATCATCACCGAAGGACTCCCCTCCCATGTCTCTCGCAACCGTCGACACCTTCCGCCCCGCCACCCCCGTCGTCCCGGCCGCCGCTCCGGCGCCGCGCCTCCGCGCCGTCCCCGAAGGGACCGAGGCCCGCGGCTTCGTCCTCTACGTCGGCATCGACGAGCTGAAGGCCGCAGCCTCCGGCACCGACCTCGGCCGCATCGTCGAGGCGCTCAAGCAGCTGACCGCCGAGCTGGCCCCGGCCTCCGAGACCTACGCCGCCGTCGCCCTGGCCCCCGCCGGCGCCGGCGGACGCGACGTGGACGTCGTCCGCCTGGCCCTGCAGGACCCGGCCGCGATCGCCAAGCACCGCCACACCACGACGGTCGACGAGGACGAGGACCGCGCCGCCTCCGGCGTCGTGGTCGACATCTCGCGCAAGCGCCTCATCCTCGACAACCAGACCGTCTCGCTCACCTACAAGGAGTTCGAGCTGCTGCAGTACCTGGTGCTGCGCGAGGGCCGCACCATCGAGCGCGCCGAGCTGATCTCCTCGCTCTGGTCGAACGCCGACGAGGACGAGATCCCGAACGAGCGCACCATCGACGTCCACGTCCGCCGCCTGCGCGCCAAGCTGGCGCGCTACGAGGACATCGTGCGGACCGTGCGCGGCGTCGGCTACCGCTTCGACCGCCACGCGGACGTCTCCATCCGCCACGCCAGCGCCCCCTCCCCCGACCTCTTCTGAAACCAACAGTTCCGGAGTTGTGTACGCATGCCGACGGCGTGTCGCGTACACAACTCCGGAACTGTTGGCTGGGGTCAGGCGGTGCGTTGGTAGGCGCGGAAGGCGGTGGTGGCTAGGGCTGCCATGATGACCGCCAGCGCGGTCAGGAGGGCGACGTGGGACCAGAGTGACGGCCAGTCGGGTGCGGCGCTCAGGGCCTCGCGGCCGACGATCACGGCCCACTCGAAGGGGTTGTAGGCGGCGACGTTCCGCACCCACTCCGGCGACAGCTTCGTGTTCATGATCGCGGAGCTGAGGAACATCAGCGGCAGCGTGATGAGCTGCGAGATGCCGATGAGCGCGGTCTGGTCGCGGGCGAGCAGCGCCACGGCGTTCGAGAACGAGCAGAACACCGCCGTGAGCAGCACCACCCCGAGCAGGAGGAGCAGCATCCCGCCCAGCCCGCCGTCGAAGCGAGCGCCCGCCCAGAAGGCGATCCCGACCACGATCAGCGACTGCACGACGGCGAGGATCGACTGGTAGACGAGCGTCGAGACGATCATCGCGCCGCGATTGGTGGGCGACGTGAGGAACCGGTCCATCACGCCACGGTCCATGTCCTGGATGTACACGGTGCCCGACCACGCGCTCCCGAACAGCGCGAGCATCATCACGACGCCGGGCGTCAGGTACTCCAGGTAGCTCTGTCCGACCCCGAACCCGGGGATTTCGATGACGGACTTGAAGAGCTGCCCGAACAGGAGCAGCCAGATCACCGGCTGCACCAGGTTCATCACCAGGAACGCGGGCATCCGGATCACCCAGCGGAGTTGACGCCCTGTGAGCAGCAGCGTGTGAGTCAGGAAGGTCGGGCCGGGGCGGCGCGCGGTGCGCACGGGCGCGGTGGCGATGGCGGTCATGATGCGGTCTCCAGAACGTGTTCGGCGGACTCCTGCGCCCGCGTGAAGGTGCGGCCGGTGTGCCGCAGGTAGACGTCGTCGAGGCTGGGCCGGGCGACGGTGGCGGAGGCGACGGCGACGCCCGCGGCCTCCAGTGCGGCGAGCGCGGGCGGAAGGGTGGCCGCGCCGTTGTCCGCGCGGGCGCGCAGCGTCCGGCCGTCGCCGCCGACCTCGTGGAGGGCGTCGACGCGTTCGAGCGCCGTGAGGGCGGCGAACGGGTCGGCGTCCTGCGACAGCTCCACGATGACGGCGTCTCCGCGGAGGCCGTTCTTGAGCTCCTCGGGCGTGCCACCGGTGACGATGCGGCCGTGGTCCACGATCGCGAGCCGGTCGGCGAGGCGGTCGGCCTCGTCCAGGTAGTGCGTCGTGAGGAGGACCGTGAGGTTCTCGGCGCCGGTCATCCGCTCCAGCTCCGCCCACAGTTCGGCGCGCGCCTCCGGGTCGAGCCCGGTGGTGGGCTCGTCCAGGAAGAGCACTTCCGGCCGGTGCATGAGGCCGATGGCGACGTCCAGCTTGCGCGCCATGCCGCCGGAGTACGCCTTCACCTGGCGCTTGGCGTGATCGGAGAGGCCGAAGCGGTCGAGCAGCTCGCGGGAACGGGCCTTGGCGTCGCCCCCGCTCATCCCCTGCAGCCGCCCGGCGAGGACGAGGTTCTCGGCGCCGGTGTCGTTGGGGTCGGAGACCGGCTTCTGCGCCACGAAGCCGATCGCGCGGCGCACCCGGCCCGGGTTGCGGTTGACGTCGATCCCGGCGACGAACGCAGTGCCGGCGTCGGCGCGCGCGAGCGTGGACAGGATCTTCATGGTGGTGGACTTGCCGGCGCCGTTGGGGCCGAGCAGTCCGAAGACGGTGCCGGAGGCGACCTCGAAGCCGAGGTCGTCGACGGCGCGGATGGCGGGCTTGCCCCGGCCTCCGCTGTAAGACTTGACGAGGTGCTCGGCGGCGATCGCCGAGCCGTTCTGTGGTGCCACGGGTGGCTTCCTTTCATCTCGGGCAGCCACCGTCGCGGGCATATCATGGGGAAAGCCCTCGGTGACTGTTGACGCAGGTTCCGCAAGGAACGAATCGAAGGTGTGGATGGCCGGAGAGTTGCCGCTCTCCGGCCATCGTTCTGTCATCACGACCCCAGCAACTCGGTCACCTCCTGCCCGAAGTCGCCTGCCGCGATCCGCTCCCGGATCTCGGCCATGTCGTGGCCTTGGCCGAACAGCTCCCAGAGCCGTGCCCACCAGTCGACGCCGCCGAGCGACCGGTCGCGGATGCGCGCGGCGAGGTCGGCGACGAACGCACGCTCGGCCTCCATGATCGCGACGCGGTAGCGGGACTCGATCATGAACAGCTCCGGGAGGGGCATGGCCAGCGCCGCCTCGTAGACCCGCGCCCGCTCCGCCAGCTCGGTGTCGAGCAGGTCGCGCCGGCGTTCGAGGAGGTCGGCCGCGACCTCCGGGGAGAGCATGGGCAGCAGCGACAGCCCGGTCTCGATCGCGGGGTACTCCTTGACCGGGATCGCGATGAGCTCCCGCATCCAGTCGTCGGCCTCCGCGCGCCCGGCCTCGGTGATCTCGTACACGACGCGCTCGGGCCGGTTGCCCTCCCGCTCGGTCTGCGCGACGCGGACGAAGCCGTGCTTCTCCAGCGACTTGATGACGGCGTAGAGGGAGCCGAAGTTGAGGCGGATGCTGTCCTCCTTGCCGCGCTCCCGCATGGTGGTGGTCATCTCGTACGGGTACATCGGCTTCTCCCAGAGGCAGGCCAGGACGGCCAGCGCCAGAGGGTTCGACACCGCTCGCTTGGTCATTACTCACCTCCGAATACTTTGGTTAGAGTATTCGGTTTGGAATGGGGAGTCAAGCACTCCTACGAACAGCCGCCGTGCGCGCCGTAGCAAACAGGTCCGCAGCGAAAGCTGAGGTGAGAACCAGCCCGATCATGATCAAGCCGAAGCTGCCGATTCCAATGAGCGCGATGATCGCCAGGTGAAGACCGCTCGACAGAGCGACCGCGAGGATACGCGCCTTGCCGCGGATCCAAATCAAGACAGCGATCGCGATTTCAATGGCAATCGTTCCGAAGGTGATGACGAACGATCCGAGCGGAGACGCGGTGATCGTGAGCGCTAGTGACCCGAGCGGTCCCGAGACTCCGAACATCTCCATCCGGGTGACGTAGTAGATCGCTGAACCATCGACCCAGGCGTCGGTCCCGAATTTAGCTGTCGCGGAATGCAGGTAGATGATCGAGCACTGGATTTTGAGGGCAATCGCCGCCGCGTGCGGGATTCCGACCCACCAGGGACGTGATGCCGTTGCAGCAAAATGTGTTGGCGACGAAGCGTTCCAGCCGTTCCACCGGTGATCGAACAGGCAGATTACGGCGATCCACCACAGCGCAACGACCGCCGCGGACTCACCGCCGTCAACGAGGGTGAGCCCGGTCGCCGTGCTCAGAGCGATGTAAAGATGCAACAGCCCGGCCCAACGGGGTACGAAACCGCTGATGACAAGCAGGAGCGCCGTGACGCACAGTGCCCGGATCAGATCCGGGGGCAGCCCAATGCAGATGAGATTCCAGCCCTGCAGAGGGCCGGCGCAGTGCTGCTCACGCGTAACCCCACCAACCTGAGGCGTCAAGAAGGCGAGCGGCGTGAAGAGATAGATCGTGAGCTGAGCGACCGCGATGATCGCTCGGCCGACCATGAAAAGCCGCCAGAATGTCGCCCATTCGGCAAGGCCCTGGATGCGTGCATGCAAGAAGGCCACTGCTGCAACCTTCATCAACATTCGACTTCGAGGAGAGCGGCGCGCTCATCGACGCGCCAACCGGTGAAGTGCGCCCTGAAATCCCAGGGGACGGGGACCGTCATCACCACGATGACGGTCCCGCAGATGGTCGGAGTATCGGAGGAGTTCTCTGCGCTCTGCGGCGATCCCATCTTCGCGGTTGCAATCAAACAGTCGTCATCGACAGGCGCGCAATCCACCCACCGCGTTGCCTGTTCGACCAGGCTGGCGAGTTCGGTTCCCTGGGCGCGCTGCGCCCGGACGAAACCGAACAGATTCTCCCCCTTCGAATTCGGGAAGCGACTGATCGAGCTGATAGAGCTCCCCACTAACGAGTAGACCGTTGCCTCTTCGTCGTCGGGGTCTTTCATGAAGAACTGCCATCCCTGGGGATAGATCGCTGACCACACCTGACGAGTGTGGGCGCCGATATCACCCAGCACCGTCGTCGGCAGCTGAACCACGACCGTGATCAGGATGAACGTGGCGAATACGACGATTGAAACTCGAAAGGTGACTCTCTCGCCGGTTGATCTCGACGCGTTGCGTCCCATCAGCTTCGGCCCGGTCAGGCGCGAACACCGGACATGAACCTCGAGACGAACTTCTGTCGATCCATCGCCCCCATGCGCTCGTTACCCGGAAGATAGACGAAGACGGCGGCTGCGGCGACAATCGTGACTGCTGCAGCAGTGTGAAGACCTGCGACCTGCCACACAACGACAGCCGTAGTGGCGGCCAGTGCCCACTGCGCGACGCAAACAGACCCGTTGCACCCGTCCCTGCTCATGGGGGCTTCCATCACCTGTGCCGCTTCTTTCGAATTGGCCTCGATGTACGCCGCGAAGTCCTTCCCGAACTCGTCGATCGCTCGTTGAACAGAAACGGGGTTGTCACTCAACAGCCCAGGACGGATGCGGGAGGAGAACACGGCGCTGTCATCGACGTACCGCTGTGATGCTTCGAGAGCCTGCTCGTCCGTGATCTGAGCGAGCTCTGGCAACTGCGATTCTGCAGCCGCAACAGCCGCAGGATTGCGCTCCGCGATCGGCCCTTTGGCGAGGAGAAGGAACGCGACGAGTTCGGCATCCGTGACTGAGTTCGACTCGCCGGCCAGTGAGCGGGCGCCCAGTTCGGCACTCTCGATGGGACGAGACTCGCTGAGCGTCGCCCGACGTGGATCGGCGCTGACGGAATACTCGGATCGGTCGGTCGACGTCCCCGCGTCTAGCGCGTTCGCGGTCGCCGGCAAGGACGCCGCCAGAAGCGAGATGGCAAGTCCGACGGAAACTTTGGTCGTGAGAAGAATGGTTTCGTTCCTTTCCTTGGACGCCTATCCCTGCGGTGGCGCGCTCCGAGCAATGACGGCTTTCGCGGCCTGGTTGGCGGACCGCCCAGCCGAGAGCGAAATGATCACGATGACGCCGAATCCACTCAGCGCGAGGGTGTTTCCCACCGCCTCAAAGGGACCGGAGAGTTCGACGAATAGGAGCGCGACCAGGTGTCCGATCGCGACCAGCGAGATGGCAAGGAGATAGGGGCGTGAGGACCGCTGTGCAGCCTCCCACGCCTCATCCGAGTGAAGTGTGTACTTGGTGCGGATGCCGATCGCCAGATTTCTAGTGAGTGAGCCCGAGCGAATCGAAATCATGAGCACGAGTGAGACGAGCCCCACGACTGCGAGGCCGATCATCGGTGGGAAGAACACCCGCACCCTCGCTTCCTGGCCATCCGACAACCATCTGCTCACATTTCAAACTTTAGTGGTTAGCGACTACACCAAGAAATTAGCGAACCGGATCGAGGGAGTCAAGCACTCCTCTCAGACCGACCTGTCCACCCTCAGGAAGGGGATAACCACCCCAAAGCCAATTCGCAGCAAAAATAACGACTTGATAACTAGCCCCCGTTACCTCTTCGTTATATAGTTCAAGAGCAATGGTTGTTTGCTGTGGCAGCCATCGCGGAATGTGATTGCAGGACACTCTTGGTGCAAGGGAGAGGGCCGGCCGCTAGCCTCTGCGGCCGGCCCTCAATCTTTTAACGAGCGACCGTCCTCCCGCTCCGCGACGCGAATGCCGTGCTGGCACGGATGAGCGCTGTCGGCGCATGATGAGAAGATGCGAACGCATCGACTACTCGAGCGCGAAGGGGTGGCGTCATGAGCACGGGCACGACCGCGGCCGGTTCGGCCAAGCGATCCAGGACGACCGCGGTCTCGGCATGGGAGTCGCTGTTCCGCGCGCAGGTCGCCGTCATGCGGACGCTGGCGGCCGAGTTCCCGACCAGGGACATCTCCTTCAACGAGTACGACGTCCTCTTCAACCTCTCCCGGCAGGCCGATCGCTCGCTGCGCCTCCGCGACCTCAACAAGCATGTCCTCCTCACCCAGCCGAGCGTGAGCAGGCTCGTCGACCGGCTGGTCGACCGCGGTCTCGTCACAAAGGGACCCGAGCCGTCCGACGCGCGCGGGACGGTCATCACGATGACCGACACCGGGTTCGAGATGTTCCGCCGCGTCGCGTTCGACCACATGCGCTCGATCGCCGAGAGGGTCGGCACCCGGCTCGACACCGAAGAGCTGGAGCAGCTCGCCGCCCTGTGCGACAAACTGCGCGGCGACGGCTGACGGCCGCTTCTCCTCCACATGCTCGTTCCTGAATAAGTTCTCCACAACGCGGGCGGACCCTCGGGGACCCGACATGGGGCGCGCGTATCATTGCGCGCATGACGGCTGACGGACGCAGAAGATGGAAGTGGGCGCCCGCGCTGCTCGGATTCGTGGCACTGAGCGGTGTCGCCGGGCTCCTCGCCGCCGCGGCGGTCACGCCCGCCGTCGCCCTCACCGGATCGGCCGCGGACTCGACCATCAGCGTCTTCGACGGCCTCCCCGAGTACATGAAGGTGGAGCCGCTGGCGCAGGCCTCCACCATGTATGCGACCTCCGGCGGCAAGCCGGTGCCGATCGCCACGTTCTACTCGCAGAACCGCGTGGAGGTCGGCTGGGACGCCATCTCCCAGAACCTCAAGGACGCGGCGATCGCGACGGAGGACCCGCGCTTCTACGAGCACGGCGGCGTCGATGTCACCGGCACGCTCCGCGGCGCGGTGCTGACTGCGCTGCACAAGTCGGTGCAGGGCGGCTCGTCCATCACGCAGCAGTACGTCAAGAACATCCTGGTGCAGCGCTGCGAGAACAAGCAGCCCGACCCGACCGCGACGGACGCGGTCCAGAAGAAGCAGTACGCGGTCTATCGGGCGTGCTACAACGACGCCACAGCGGTCGACCCGGTGCGAAAGCTCAAGGAGATGCGGTACGCGATCGGGCTCGAGAAGGAGTACTCGAAGAACAGCATCCTGCAGAGCTACCTCAACATCGCTCTGTTCGGAGGCCGCGTCTACGGGGTCCAGTCGGCGGCCGAGTACTACTTCGGGGTGTCCGCGGCGGACATCTCGCTCCCCCAGGCAGCGACGCTCATCGCCATCCTCAACAACCCGGACAACCTGCGTATCGACCAGCCGACCAACAAGGACAACGGCGCGGCGAACGGCTACGCGGCGACCCTCGCCCGGCGCAACTACGTGCTCGACCGCATGCTGGTGAACGGCAAGATCACCAAGGAGGAGCACGACGCCGCGAAGGCGACCAAGGTCGAGCCCAAGATCAGCCAGATGTCGAACGGCTGCATGACGGCGCAGCAGTTCAACGCGGCGTTCTTCTGCGACTACGTCGAGCGCACCATCGAGCAGGACCCGATCTTCGGCAAGACCGCCGACGACCGGTCCAGCTACCTGACGCGCGGCGGGCTCAAGATCTACACCACGCTCAACCTCGACCTCCAGACCCAGGCGCAGCAGGCGGTGTCGTCGTACATCCCGCCGACGAGCCCCAACCTCGACCTCGGCTCGTCCAACGTCTCCGTGGAGGTCGGCACCGGCCGGATCGTCACGATGGTCCAGAACAGGCCCTACGACAACACGGCCGCGCCCGCCGCGGGGACCACCGCCGTCAACTACAACACCGACTACGACTACGGAGGCTCTGAGGGCTTCCAGACGGGTTCGTCCTACAAGGCGTTCGACCTGCTCGAATGGCTGAAGGAGGGACACACCCTCAACGAGTCCGTGAACGGGTCGGTGCACACGTTCCCGCAGACCGCGTTCCACGAGAGCGACCCCTGCAACGACATCGGCGGCGCACCCTGGAACGTCGCCAACGACGAGGGTGAGTCGGTGACCTCGACCTCTGTCATGAACGCGACGGCGGCCTCCATCAACTCGATCTTCGCGATGATGGCCACCAAGCTGGACCTCTGCGGCATCAAGGAAGGCGCGCAGGACCTCCTGGTCCACGGTGCGGACGAGGCGACCAACCGATTCATGGCCAACCCGTCGTCGGTGCTGGGCACCAACTACATCGCCCCGATCACGATGGCGACGGCGTACGCCGGCATCGCCAACAACGGCAAGGCGTGCAGCCCGGTCGCGATCGACAAGATCGTCACGAACGACGGCGCCGAGCACGCCGTGCCGAAGACCCAGTGCTCGACCACCCCGATCGATCCGGGAGTGGCCGCGGCCGCGATCTACGCCCTGCAGGGCGTGCTCCGCGGCGGCGGCACCGCGGCCTCGGCCAACCCGAACGACGGCGTTCCGATCTTCGGCAAGACCGGAACGACGGACAACTCGGTCGAGAACTGGCTGGTGACCTCCACGACGAAGGTCGCGCAGGCCACCTGGGTCGGCAACATCTCGGGCGGCGTCGCCCTCCGCAGCCAGACCTTCCAGGGCGTCACCGGCGGCAACGTCAAGTTCTCGATCGTCAAGCGGATCCAGACGGCGCTCGACGCCGTGTACGGCGGGACGGCGTTCCCGGCGCCGCTCGCGAAGTACCTCGGGGCGACGGCACCCCCGAAGGCTGCCGCGCCCAAGGGGCCTGCCGCGCCCCCGCCCCCGGCTCCGGCTCCAGCGCCCAACCCGGGCGGCGGCGGCAAGGGTAAGGGCGGCGGCCACGGCTGATCGGCTGAGCCCGCGCGGGCTCCGCCCGGCGGGGTCAGGCCGGCCGGCGCTCCGCTGAGCGCTCGGCGACCGTCTTGACGCCCTGCAGCATGGCGACCCAGTTGTCGCGGGAGTGCCGGGCGGCCTCCACGGTCGGGTTGTTGTCCTGATCGAGCGTGACGTGGGTGCCCTCCGGGGTCGCGTCGAGCTCGAAGTGGAGCGCGTGGTAGTTGTCCGGGATGTCGGGCAGGCCGCTCAACGGGCTGAAGTGCGTGAGCACGATCCGCCAGGGCTCGTCACGGTCGTCCAACTCGATGACCCGGCCGTGGTCCTCGAACGTCTTCCCCTGCCACTCGCCGCGCCAGACGATGCGGGAGCCGAGCCTCCAGTCGGAGACGACCTCCGCCCCGAACAGGATCTCGGGATGGGAGCCGCTGGTCGTCAGCAGGTTCCAGACCTCCCGTCGAGGCGCGCGGATGTCCGCCTCCGCTCTCGCGACGTAGTTCCCCATGACGCGCCTCTCCCGCTCCCGTCGCCGCCTCGGGCGACGTTGACGCCCATCACACACCTCACGGCGCGGGGAGCACAACCCCGCGGCTCAGGCGTCGCCGAAGACGAGCGCCTCCCACGGCTCCACCGAGCCGGACACGCCCCGGCCGGCCGAGTCGGCGAGATTGCCGAGCACGAGGGCCGCGCCCTCCCACCCGTCCAGCTCCGCCGGGTCGTAGCGCGCGGGCTCACCGCTCAGGTTGACGAGGACCAGCAGCCGGCGGCCGTCGCGCTCGCGCACGTACGCGAACAGCTGGGGATGGTCGGCCAGCACCAGGGTGAAGTCGCCGTCCGCGACGACGTCGGACCGGTGCCGGAGGTCGATCAGCCTCCGGTAGTGGGCGAACACCGAGTCGGGGTCCTGGCGCTCGGCCTCCGCGTTCACCTGCGCGTAGTCCGGGTTGGCCTCGATCCACGGTGTGCCCGTGGTGAACCCGGCGGCCGGCGCGGCCGACCACTGCATCGGCGTGCGGGCGTTATCCCTGCTCGTCCGGCGCAGCGCCGCCATGACCGTCCCGGCGTCCTGCCCCTGGATGTCGACGGCCTCCGCATAGTGGTTGAGCGACTCGATGTCGCGGAAGTCGTCGATGGACTCGAAGGGCACGTTCGCCATCCCGAGCTCCTCGCCCTGGTAGACGTACGGCGTTCCGCGCATCAGGTGCAGCACCGTGCCGAGCGCCTTCGCTGACGCCACGCGGTGCTCCGGCCGGTCGTCGCCGAACCGGCTGAGGACGCGCGGCTGGTCGTGGTTGTTCCAGTACAGGCTGTTCCAGCCCACGTCGGCGAGCCCCTCCTGCCACTTGGCGAGGTTGCGCTTGAGGTCGAGCACGCTCGCCGGCCGGTCGTCCCACTTGCCGCCCGGCCCGTGGTCGAGGTCGACGTGCTCGAACTGGAACACCATGTCGAGCTCCCCGCGGGCAGGGTCGGTGAACAGCCGGGCCGCGTCGACGGAGACGCCGGGCATCTCCCCCACGGTCAGGATGCGGTCGGCGCGGCCCGCGAACACGCGCTCGTGCATCTCGTGCAGGAACTCGTGGATGCGCGGCCCCTGGCCGAAGAACGGGTAGCCGTCGCCGAACAGCCGCCCGGCCGGGATCTCGCCGTCGGGGAGGTCGACCACCTTCGAGATGAAGTTGATGACGTCCATCCGGAAGCCGTCGACCCCGCGGTCGAGCCACCAGTTCATCATCTCGTAGACGGCGCCGCGGACCTCCGGGTTCTCCCAGTTGAGGTCGGGCTGCTTGCGCGAGAACAGGTGGAGGTAGTACTCGCCGGTCGCCGGGTCGAGCTGCCACGCTGGGCCCGAGAAGAACGACCCCCAATTGTTCGGCTCGGCGCCGTGCTCGCCGGGCTGGCGGCCGTCGCGCGCCGGACGCCACCAGTACCAGTCGCGCTTGGGGTTGTCGAGCGAGGAGGCGGACTCGATGAACCAGGGGTGCTCGTCGGAGGTGTGGTTGACGACGAGGTCCATGACCAGCTTGATGCCCCGCGCGTGCAGGCCGGCCAGCAGCTCGTCGAAGTCGTCGAAGGTGCCGAACAGCGGGTCGATCGCGCGGTAGTCGCTGATGTCGTAGCCGTTGTCGTCGTGCGGGGAGGCGTAGATGGGCGACAGCCACACTACGTCGACCCCGAGCTCCTGGAGGTGGTCGAGGTGCTGGATGATCCCGCGGAGGTCGCCGATGCCGTCGCCGTCACTGTCTGCGAAACTGCGCGGGTAGACCTGATACACGACCGCCGATTTCCACCATGTCTCGCTCACCCGCCCACCTTACCCGCGGGGGCGCAGGCCGCTCAGCGGACGCGGGGGGCGAGCACGACGCGGGTGCCCGTCCGCGCCGACTCCCGCGCCGCCAGGCACACCTGCAGCGCGTCGATCGCGGCGGCCACGGGCGAGTGAGCGGGCTGGGTGCCGGTCTCGACGCACTCCAGGAAGTACCGGGCCTGGGCCGCGAACGCGTCGCCCGGGAGGTCGGTGAGGGTGTCGATCCCGCGGTCGCCGATGACCTCCAGCGTGGTGCGGAACGGCGTGCCTGCCGGGAGGTCGGAGACCGCAAGGAGCTGGGCCACGCCGCCGGAGGCGTACTCGACGGTGATCGCGGCCGGCGTCCCGAACCCGTCTCCCGGCGCACGGACGGCGGTGACCGCGACCGGATCGCCGAGGTACGCGTCGGCCTGGTCGACATCGTGGATGGCGAAGTCCACGATCATCCCGCCGGAGCGGGACTCGTCGGCCAGCCACCCCGCTCCGTCCGGAGCGGCCGACAGGCGCGACCCGAGCACGGCGCGCGGGAGGCCGACCGACCCCGCCGCGACCCGCTCGGCGAGCGCCGCGTAGCCGGCGAAGAAACGCACGACGTGCGCGACCATGAGGACTCCCGACGCCCGCGCGGCGGCCGCGGCGACCCGCTCGGCGTCGGGGATCGTGAGCGCGATCGGCTTCTCCAGCAGCACGTTCCGGCCCGCGGCGAGCGCCTGCACAGCCAGGTCGGCGTGGGTGGGGGTCGGCGTGCAGATCGAGACCAGGTCGGCGCCGGGGTCGGCCAGCGCCTCGTCGAGGGAGGTCGCCCAGAACGCGTCCGGCGCGGCCGGGAGGACCGGGCGCGTGCGGGGCGACACCACCCAGCGGACCGGGACGCCGCACGCCGCCCAGGCCGCCGCGTGCGCGTGGCCCATGCGGCCGGCGCCGACCACGATCGCGCCGTGCGGCGCGGCGGCCTCCCCGCTCATCGCACCGCGCGGTCGACCTGCGCGGGATCGAACAGGGCGTCGAGCACCAGCCGTCCGGCGCCGCGGATGCCGGCCTCCTGCTTCGCCACGCTGACCGCGATGTCGAGCTGGTCGGTGATCATCGGCAGGCAGTCGGAGTAGATGGCCGAGCGGACGCCCGCGACGAACGCCTCCGCCTCGCCGAGGATGCCGCCGAGCACCAAGCGCTGCGGGTTGAAGAAGTTCATGATGGTGGCGAGCACGCCGCCGGTGCGGAGGCCGGCCTCCCGCAGCATGAGCGTGGCGAGCGGGTGCGCGTCCCTGGCGAGCCGGAGGACGTCGCGGGTGTCGGCGACCTCCACGCCGGCTGTGCGCAGGGCTTGCACGATGGCGGCGCCCCCGGCGACGGCGTCCAGGCAGCCGACCCGGCCGCAGGAGCACAGCACCTCGGGTGCGCCCGGCACGGTGACGTGGCTGATGTCGCCGGCCATGCCGTGGTGGCCCCGGTAGACGCCGCCGAACGCGACGATCCCGCAGCCGATGCTGGAGCCGGCCTTGACGAAGACGAGCTGGCCGTCGGCCGTCAGCGCGTCCGGTGTCTGGGCGGTGGCGTCGAACTCGCCGAGCGCCATCAGGTTGGCGTCGTTGTCGACCGCGACGGTCAGGCCGGTGCGGGAGGCCAGCGCGGCCGCGACGTCGAGGCCGTTCCAGCCGGGCATCCGCGACGGCGAGACCATCCGGCCGGTGGTGGAGTCGACCGGGCCGGGCATGCCGATCCCGATGCCGCGCAGCTCCTGGCCCGGCGCCCCGTGCATCGCGCGGAGCTCCTCGGCGCTCGCGGCGATCCAGGCGAGGACCCGGTCGGGTCCTGACCCGATATCCATGGCCTCGGTGCGGGAGGCCAGCAGCCGCCCGGACAGGTCGAACAGCCCGAAGGTGGCGTGGTGGGAGCCGAGGTCCGCCGCGGCGACCACGCCCGAGCCGGCGTCGACCTCCAGCGCCCGAGGGCGACGGCCGCCGTGCGAGACGCCCTCCCCCGCCTCCCGGAGGAAGCCGGCGGCGAGCAGCGCGTCGACACGCTGGGCGACGGTCGAGGGCGACAGGCCGGTGTGGCGGGCGATGTCGGCGCGGGAGCCGGCGCGGCCCGAGCGGACGAGGTGGAGGATGCCGCCGGGTGTAGCCGGTGCGTTCCCGGGTGCCGCGGTGTACGTGCCGCTCATTTCAGCGCATCCCCCTGTTCGCACGCATCCGTCGCGTGCACGTCTCGGTTGAGAATACTGTACCGACTTTCTTCGATTTCGAATCAACCAAATTCGAAATTGCAAGAACATCACTTACTTAGTACGCTCATCGCATCCCGACCGATGACGATACGAGGAACCGATGGAAACACCGAACGCTCGCCCGATGGTGAGCCTGCGCGGCGTCGACAAGCACTTCGGCGACCTGCACGTCCTCCGCTCGATCGACCTCGATGTCGCGCCGCGCGAGGTGGTCGTGGTCGTGGGACCCTCCGGCTCGGGCAAGTCCACGCTCTGCCGCTCGATCAACCGGCTGGAGACCATCGACGGCGGCGAGATCCGCGTCGACGGCGAGCTGCTCCCCCAGGAGGGCGCCGACCTGGCCCGCCTCCGTGCGGAGGTCGGCATGGTGTTCCAGTCGTTCAACCTGTTCGCGCACCGCACCGTCCTCGACAACGTCGCGCTCGCGCCGATCAAGGTGCGCAAGGTCAAGAAGGCCGCGGCCGAACGCCAGGCGCTCGAACTGCTCGACCGGGTGGGCATCGCCGACAAGGCGGGCAGCCACCCGGCGCAGCTCTCCGGCGGCCAGCAGCAGCGCGCCGCCATCGCCCGCGCCCTCGCGATGCAGCCCAAGGTGATGCTCTTCGACGAGCCCACCAGCGCGCTCGACCCCGAGATGGTCGGCGAGGTGCTCGACGTGATGACCTCCCTGGCCCGGGAGGGGATGACGATGATCGTCGTCACCCACGAGATGGGCTTCGCCCGCCGCGCCGCCGACCGCGTGGTCTTCATGGACCACGGGCAGATCGTCGAGCAGGCGACGCCCGCCGAATTCTTCGACTCGCCCCGCACCGAGCGGGCCAAGTCGTTCCTGGCCTCCGTGCTCTCGCACTGACGCCGCCGCACCAACGCTCCACAGCACCACGAACCGTCCGAACTCAGAAAGGGATGCAATGACCCGCAGCACGACCCGCACGACCCGCCGCCGGGCCGCCTTCGCCGGCGCCCTGCTCGCGGCCGTGACGCTCGCCGTCACCGCCTGCTCCTCCGGCACCTCGGCCCTCCCCGGCGACGGATCCGGCTCCACGGCCAAGACCGACACGGTCTTCTCCGGCGCCCCCGTCGCCAAGGCCGCCCTGATCATCCCCGGCTCGACCATGGAGAAGATCAAGAAGCGCGGCAAGCTCATCGTCGCCGAGGCGCTCGACGCCCCGCTGCTCTCGCAGCAGGACCCGACCGACCCGAGCAAGGTCACCGGCTTCGACGCCGACCTGGCCAAGCTGCTCGCGATCTACATCCTCGGCAAGCCGAACGTGGAGATCGTCCCGCCCGCGTCGGAGACCCGCGAGGCGATGCTGCAGAACGGCACCGTCGACGTCGTCTTCAACACCTACACGATCACCGAGCAGCGCGCGACGCAGGTCGACTTCGCCGGCCCGTACTTCGAGTCCGGCCTCTCGGTCGCCGTCAAGAGCGACAACAAGACCATCAAGAGCGAGAAGGACCTCGACGGCAAGAACGTGATCGTCGGCGCGAACACGCCGGCCGTCACCGAGGTTCCGAAGGTCGCCCCGAAGGCCACGGTCACCGCGTTCGGCACCGACCCGGCCGCCGTCCAGGCGCTCATCCAGGGCCGCGGCGACGCGTACGTGCAGGACTACACCCTGCTCGCCAGCGACGCCGCCAGCGAGAAGCAGATCAAGGTGGTCGGCCAGCCGTTCACCAAGGAGCCCTACGGCATCGGCCTCCCGCACGGCGACAGCGACTTCAAGTCGTTCGTCAACACCTGGCTGAAGACCATCCAGAAGGGCGGCCAGTGGGGCCAGGCGTGGAAGACCACGCTCGGCACCGTGACCGATTCGGCCATCCCGACCGCGCCGGAGATCGGCTCGGTCCCGGGGTCCTGACCCCGACCCAGAGTTCCTGAGCGGCATCCGCTCGGGAGCCCCCGGGCGGGGCCGGTCCGCCGGCCCCGCCCGCCCCTCAGACATTCCTCACGAGTGAGCGAGCGATGAACCCCCTGATCGACAACCTCGGGCCGCTGCTGCAGGCCCTCGGCACGACGCTGATGATGGCCCTCGTGGCCGGCGTCGGCTCGATCGTGCTCGGCGTGCTGGTCACGATCGCGCGCGTGAGCCCGATCCCGGTGCTGCGCACGGCGGCCTTCCTCTACGTGCAGTTCTTCATCAACGTGCCGCTGCTGGCGCTGCTGCTGCTCGCCGTGTTCGCGCTCCCGGACGCCGGCCTCCTGCTGCCGCTGACGCCGACCGCGATCATCGTCCTCACCGTCTACGAGGCCGCCTACGTCGCGGAGGCGGTGCGCTCGGGCGTCAACACCGTCCCGGTCGGGCAGGTGGAGGCCTCCCGCGCCCTCGGCTTCACCCTGGGCCAGTCCCTGCGGCTCGTCGTGGTGCCGCAGGCGCTGCGCGCAGTGGTGCAGCCGATCGGCAACGTGATGATCGCCCTCGCGATGAACACCGCCCTGGCCGCCGCCGTGGGCGTCGTGGAGCTGACCGCCGAGGTGAACAAGATCAACCTCGTCGCAGCGCAACCCATCCTGATCTTCTCCGGCGCAGGCATCCTCTACATGGCGATCGCGCTCGCCATCGGCCTGACCGCCGGCTGGGTCGAGCGGAAGGTGGCGATCGCACGATGACCGCACAGCTCATCCCCGACCGTCCCGCGCCGGTGCGCGCCGCGCGTGCGAAGCGTCCGCGCCGGGCATATGCCGCCGCGTTCATGTACGACGTCCCCGGCCCGCGCGGGCGCCGCCGCATCCTGCTCGGCACCGTGCTGAGCTGCCTCGTCATCGCGGGGCTGCTCGGCTACGGGCTGTGGCAGTTCGCGTCGCACGGGCAGCTCGCGCCCGAGCGCTGGGCGCCGTTCACCGAGTGGCCGATCTGGAACTATCTGCTGGTCGGCCTGCTCGGGACCCTGGAGGCCGCCGCCATCGTCGCCGTGCTCGGCGGCCTCCTCGGGGTGCTCCTCGCGCTCGGCCGGATCAGCCGGCTGCGTGCGGTGCGGTTCCTCTGCGGGCTCTACATCGAGATCGCGCGCACGGTGCCGGTGCTGCTGGTGATCTACCTGATGCTGTTCGGCCTCCCGCAGCTCGGGATCAACCTGCCGGTGCTCTGGAAGCTGGTCGTCCCGCTGACGATCGCCAACTCGGCGGTGTTCGCGGAGATCGTGCGCGCCGGCATCCTCAGCCTCCCCCGCGGTCAGCGCGAGGCGGCACTCAGCCTCGGGATGCGGCCCGGCCAGGCCATGCGGTTCGTGGTGCTGCCGCAGGCCGCCCGGAATGTCGCGCCCTCGCTGGTCACGCAGTTCGTGAGCCTCCTGAAGGACACCTCGCTCGGCTACATCGTGGCGTTCACCGAGCTGCTCTACCGCGGCCAGGTGCTGGCCTCGTACCTGCACCTGCTCATCCCGACCTATGTCGCCGTGACCGTCATCTACCTGGTCGTCAACGGCAGCCTTTCGGCGTTCGCCTCCCGCCTGCAGCGCGGGCCCCGGCGTCGCCCCTCCGCACAGCCCGCGCTTCCGGCTCTGCCGGCGGCCCAGCACCAGGAAGAGACCCATGTCTAGCACCACCGCCGTCGCAGGACTCGCCGAGCTCGCCGCCGTGCGACGCTCCGGGCTGATCGAGAGCCGCCACTTCGGCAGCCTCGTCGCTCTCGATCCGGACGGCGGGACGCTGCTGGAGCTGGGCGACCCGGACGCGGTGGTGCTGCCGCGCAGCACGGTCAAGCCGCTGCAGGCGCTCGCGTGCCTCACGGCCGGCGCGTCGCTCGCCGGGCCGTCGTTGGCCATCGCTGCCGGAAGCCACACCGGCGAGGACGAGCACGTGCGCGTCGTCCGCGACATCCTCGCGGCGGCCGGCGTGGACGAGGCGGCCCTGGGCTGCCCGGTCGACCGGCCGGAGGACGAGGGCACCTTCGAGCGGATGATCCGCGCCGGGGAGCCGCGCAGCCGCATCCGGATGAACTGCTCCGGCAAGCACGCCGCGATGCTGCTGGCCGCCGCCGCGAACGGCTGGCCGACCGACGGCTACCTCGACCCGGCCCATCCGGTGCAGCAGCATGTGCGCGAGACGATGGCCGCGCTGACCGGCGTCCCGGTCGGGCACGACGCGATCGACGGCTGCGGCGCTCCGCTGTTCGGGACGACCGTCCGCGGCGTCGCGCGCTCGTTCGGGCGGCTCGTGACGGCGGCGCCCGGGACTCCCGAGCGGGCGGTCGCGGACGCGATGCGCGAGCACCCCTTCTACGTCGGCGGCAGCGGGCACCAGAACTCGACCCTGATGGAGACCGTCCCGGGCGCCCTCGCCAAGGGCGGTGCCGAAGGGGTCATCGGCGTCGCGGCGGCCGACGGCACTGCCGTCGCGATGAAGATCGTGGACGGCAGCCCGCGCGCGACGACGCTGATCGCCCTCCGCGTGCTGGAGACGCTCGGCACGGACATCTCCCGCGCGGGCGCGCTGGTGGACCTCCCGGTGCTCGGCGGCGGCGTGCCGGTCGGGCGCATCGAGGTCGGCGCGGACCTGGCGTCGGCGCTGGAGCGCGTCGCGTGAGCGGAGTCCTGGTCGAGATCTGCCTCGATGATCTCGCCGGAGTGCGCGTCGCCGAGGACGCGGGCGCCGACCGGATCGAGCTGTGCGGGGCGCTGTCCGATGGAGGCCTGACGCCGTCGGTCGGCACCGTGGCGACCGCACTCCGGTCGGTCCAGCGGATGGGCGTCAACGTCCTGGTGCGACAGCGGGCCGGCGACTTCGTGTTCGACGCCGACGAGCTCGCGGCGATGGTGGCCGACATCCACGCGGTTCGAACGCTGCCGAACCCCCGGGGTGTGGTGGTCGGCTTCGTGGTGGGCGCGCTGCGGCCCGACGGGTCGGTGGACGTGGATGCGACACGCGCGCTGGTGACGGCGTGCGGGGACGCACCGGTCACCTTCCACAAGGCCTTCGACCAGGTGCCGGACCGCGCTGTCGCCCTCGAGGAGCTGGTCGGGCTCGGGGTGGCGCGCGTCCTCACCGCGGGCGGCGCGGCCTCCACGCTCGAGGGGGCCGATGAGCTCGCCGCGCTGGTGACGCAGGCGGGCGAGCGGATCGTGGTGCTCGCCGGCGGCGGAGTCCGCCCCGGGAACGTGGCCGAGCTGGTCGGCCGGACGGGGGTGCGGGAGGTGCACCTGCGGGCGGCCAGCACGGCGGAGAGCGGTTCGCTCGTGTCGAGCCGGTATGACCCGGGCCACCGGCAGGTGACCTCGGGGGCGATCGTCGCGGCCGTGGTCGCGGCGGTGCGGGAGGCGGCGGCATGAGCGAGACGATCCTGGCGACACCACTCGCCGACGAACAGGGCGACAGTAGCGCCTCCCCGGACTCCGCAGCCCCGGTCGTCCTCGCCGTCGACCTCGGCGGGACCGCCATGAAGGGCGCCGTGGTCGCCGAGGGAGGCGCCGTGGTCGCCGAACTGACCCGTCCCACGCCAGGGAGCGACATCCTCGGCGCGCTCGTGACGCTGTTCCACGACCTCAGGACAGCGGCCGCGGAGCTCGACGTCGTCGGCGCCGGCGTCGCCACCCCCGGCATGCTCGACGAGCAGCGCGGCATCGTCCACTACGCGTCCAACCTGGACTGGCGCGACGTGCCACTGCTCGACATCCTCCAGGGCGAGCTCGACCTCCCGGTCGCGGTCGGGCACGACGTCCGCGCCGCCGGGCTGGCCGAGCGCACCTTCGGCGCAGCCCAAGGCTCGGACGACTTCGTCCTCGTCCCGATCGGCACCGGCGTCGCCGCGGCGCTCGTCACCGCGGGCGGGACCATCACCGGAGCGACCGGTGCGGCAGGCGAGTTCGGCCACATCCCCGTCGTCGCCGGCGGGGAGCAGTGCACGTGCGGTCAGCGCGGCTGCCTGGAGGTCTACATGTCCGGGGCCGGCGTCGCGCGACGCTACCGGGAGGCCGGGGGTCCGGCCCTCAGCGCGCGCCAGATCGTCGCCCGGATCGGTAGCGACCCACTGGCCGACCGCGTCTGGGGGGAGGCCGTCGACGTGCTCGCGCAGGGCCTCACCATCCTCACCCTGCTGCTCGACCCGAAGGTGATCGTGCTCGGCGGCGGCGTCTCGCACGCGGGCGACGCGCTGTTCGGCCCGCTGGAGCTCGGTGTGTCGGCCGGCCTCGCGTGGCGCGAACGTCCCGCGATCGTGCGCAGCGGGCTCGGCGGGGACGCCGGACGCGCCGGCGCCGGCCTCCTCGCGTTCAGCGCCGCGCGCTAGCTCCGGACATTCGTGCCGAATCTCGCGAAACGCGGCGCCGAACACCACATTCGTGCCGAATCACGCAGGGCCGCGCCCACTGCCGCGGCCGGCGGCGTTGGGTAGCCTGGGAGGATGCTCACGCCGCCGATCACCGCGAAGAAGCCGACCGAGCGCAGCCACCACGGGGACGTGGTCGTGGACGACTACGAGTGGCTGCGCGACAAGGACGATCCCGCGGTCGTCGCCCACCTCCACGAGGAGAACGCGTACACGAACGCGCGCACCGAGAAGCTCGCCGTTCTGCGCGAGCAGATCTTCGACGAGATCAAGTCGCGGACCCGGGAGACCGACCTGAGCGTCCCCACCCGCGAGGGCGACTGGTGGTACTACACGCGCACGGTCGAGGGCAAGCAGTACGGCATCCACTGCCGCGCTCCCATCGCCGGCCCCGACGACTGGGAGCCGCCGGCGCTGGACGAGCACGCGCAGCAGCACGGCCTCCCGGGCGAGCAGATCCTGCTCGACGACAACGCGGAGGCCGACGGGCACGACTTCTACGCGCTCGGCAGCTTCGACGTCAGCACGGACGGCAGCCGTCTGCTCTACGGCGTCGACACCGAGGGCGACGAGCGATACACGATCCGGGTGCGATCGCTCGCCGGCGACGGTACGACGTTCCCCGACGAGATCGCGGGCACCGGCGCCGGCGCGCTCTTCGACCCGAGCGGCGAGTACCTGTTCTACACGACCGTGGACGACGCCTGGCGTCCGGACACCGTGTGGCGGCACCGGCTCGGCCAGGGGCCGGACGGCGAAGCCGACGCGGAGGTCTTCCACGAGCCGGACGAGAAGTACTGGATCGGCGTCGGCCTCACCCGCAGCCGCCGGTACCTGGTCATCGAGGCCGGCTCCAACATCACCAGCGAGAGCTGGCTGCTGGACGCGGGTGACCCGACGGGCGAGTTCCGCGTCGTGTGGCCGCGCACGGAGGGTGTCGAGTACGACATCGAGCACGTCGTGGCGGGCGGCCGCGACCGGCTGCTCATCGTGCACAACGACGGCGCCGTCAACTTCGAGCTGGTGAGCGTCGCGGCCGACGACCCGCAGGGGCCGCGGCGGACGCTGCTCCCCCACGACCCGGCCGTGCGCATCGAGGGGGTGGACGCGTTCCGCGACTTCGTGGCGCTCGAGTACCGCCGGGAGGGGATGACGCGCCTCGCGGTCGCCTGCCTCCCGACCCAGACGGAGGGCGGCGTGGTCGGCGAGGTGGACGACATCCTCCACGAGCTGCACTTCGACGAGGAGCTCTTCACCGTCGGCGCGGGCGGCAACCCCGAGTGGACGCAGCCGTTCCTGCGCCTCGGCTACGGCAGCTTCGTCACCCCGTCGAGCGTCTACGACTACGACGTGCGCACGCGCCAGCTCACCCTGCGCAAGCAGCAGCCGGTGCTGGGCGAGTTCGAGCCGGAGCTGTTCGAGCAGCGCAGGGAGTGGGCGACCGCGGCGGACGGCACGCGCGTCCCGATCTCGCTCGTCTACCGCCGCGACCTGGTGACCCCCGGCGAGCCGGCGCCGCTCGTGCTCTACGGGTACGGCTCGTACGAGGCGAGCATGGACCCGTCGTTCGGCATCCCGCGGCTCAGCCTCCTCGACCGCGGCGTGGTGTTCGCGATCGCGCACGTGCGCGGCGGCGGCGAGCTCGGGAGGCTGTGGTACGAGCACGGCAAGAAGCTGCACAAGAAGAACACGTTCACCGACTTCGTGGCGGCCGGGAAGCACCTGGTCGACCAGGGCTGGACGACGCCGTCGCAGCTCGCCGCGCAGGGCGGGAGCGCCGGAGGCCTGCTCATGGGCGCCGTCGCCAACCTCGCGCCGCGGCTGTTCGCCGGCGTGCTGGCGGAGGTGCCGTTCGTGGACCCGCTGACGACGATCCTCGACCCGTCGCTCCCGCTCACGGTGATCGAATGGGACGAGTGGGGCGACCCGCTGCACGACGAGGACGTCTACTACTACATGAAGTCGTACGCGCCGGTGGAGAACATCCACCGCACCACGTACCCGCGCATCCTCGCCGTCACGAGCCTCAACGACACGCGCGTGCTGTACGTCGAGCCGGCGAAGTGGGTGGCCAAGCTGCGGGAGGTCGGCGCCGACGCGCTGCTCAAGACCGAGATGGCCGCGGGCCACGGCGGGGTGTCCGGACGGTACGCGGCGTGGCGCGAGCGCGCGTTCTCGCTGGCGTGGCTGCTGGATGTGGTGGGGGCGCACCCGACCGGCGAGTGACGACGGCGTAGGTCAGCCGAGGTCGTCGGGGTCTTTGCCGGTGCGCTCGCCCGACTCGAGGGTGTCGATCGCGGCGAGGTCGTCGGCGTCGAGGTCGAAGCCGAAGACGTCCAGGTTCGAGCGGATGCGCTCCGGTGTCGACGACTTGGGGATGACCACGTTGCCGAGCTGGAGCTGCCAGCGGATGACCACCTGCGCCGGGGTCACCCCGTGCTTCGCGGCGAGGCCTGCGAGCAGCGGGTCGTCCAGCACCCGGCCGCGGGCGAGCGGCGACCACGCCTCCGTCACGATCCCGCGGGCCTCGTCGTACGCGCGGACCTCCCGCTGCGGCAGCCACGGGTGCAGCTCGACCTGGTTCACCGCCGGCACGGTCTCCGTCTCGGCGGCGAGGCGATCGAGGTGGTGGGTGTGGAAGTTGGCGACGCCGATCGAGCGGGCGCGGCCCTCCGCCTTCAGGTGCTCCAACGCCCGCCACGTCTCCACGTACTTGTCGCGCTGCGGCGCCGGCCAGTGGATCAGGAACAAGTCGACCGCGTCGAAGCCCAGGCGCTCCAGGCTCGCGTCGAACGAGCGCAGCGTCGAGTCGTAGCCGTTGTCGGTCCACCACACCTTCGTCGTCACGAACACGTCGTCGCGAGGCAGCCCGCTGCGCCGCACGGCCTCCCCCACGGCGCGCTCGTTCTCGTAGAACGTCGCCGTGTCGATGTGCCGGTACCCGGCCTCCAGCGCGGTCAGCACGGCGTCCACCGTCTCGTCCTCCGGGATCTTGTAGACGCCGAAGCCGAGCTGCGGGATGCGGTTGCCGTCGTTGAGCGGGACCTGGGGAATGTTCGGCATGGGTTCATTCTCCCCCGGCCGCGGCGTAGGGATGGGAGGACGAAAGGAGCCGAGATGGCCTACGACGACAAGCGGGTGGCATTCCTGGTCGGTCCGGAGGGGATCGAGCAGGCGGAGCTGGTGGAGCCGTGGAGGGCGGTGACCGACGCAGGGGCGCGCGCGACGCTCATCTCGAAAGACCCAGGGACCGTGCGCGCCTACAACCACCTCACCCCGGCGGACGAGTTCCCCGTCGACCTCACCCTCGACGCCGCGTCGGCGGACGACTTCGACGCGCTGGTGCTGCCCGGCGGCGTCGCCAACGGGGACCAGGTGCGCACGTTCCCGCGTGCGGTCGCGCTGGTGAAGGCGTTCGCAGACGCCGGCAAGCCGATCGCGGTGATCTGCCACGGCGGCTGGGTGCTCATCGAGGCCGGCGTGGTCGACGGGCGGACGCTTACGAGCTGGCCGAGCCTGCAGACCGACTATCGCAACGCGGGAGCGACCTGGGTGGACGAGGAGAACGTGGTCGACGCCGGGCCGTTCACCCTGGTGTCGTCGCGGAAACCGGACGACCTGCCCGCCTTCAACCGGGAACTGCTGAACGTCCTCCGGTGATGTCGGCCTGCGCCCCGCCTCCGCGCCGCGTGGACGTTTCCTGGCAATGGCGACGTGCGGGGTTGCGCTCGGGAGCGGACCGCGGGACCGTGGGCGGCTCCTGGAGGACCAACGAAAGGAGAGCACGTGCTCACCCTGACCGAGAACGCCAGCACGATCGTCAAGACCCTCACCGACCAGGCGCCGCAGGACCACGCCGGGCTGCGGATCAGCAGCAGCAACCCGCAGAACACCGCGTTCGCTGCGGCCGTCACCCCCGAGCCGGAGCCCGCAGACCAGGTGGTCGAGTCCGCCGGGGCACGGCTCTTCCTTGAGCCGGGTGCCGCCGTCGCCCTCGACGACAAGGTGCTCGACGCCCAGGTGGACGAGCAGGGCGCAGTGAGCTTCGCGATCGGCGCCCTCGCCTAGCGAGAGCCCACGCGACGACCAGAAGCCGGCGTCCCTGCGACGCCCGCCTCCCCGGCCCCGGTGCCCAGAGCGCCGGGGCCGAGTCGCGTCTGCGCGCAGAGTCGTGCGCGCACGACTGGTCGCCGTTGTCAATCGCGTCGACCGGGATTTCCCACGGTGTTTTGCTGATGATGTGCGGGCGGCCCGCTCAACCCCGACGCCGCCCGCACACCAACTCCGCGCCGCCGCGTCAGGTCACGGGCGGAGTCTGCGGCTCGCCCGCGTCGATGAGGAACTCGACGGCGGTCGTCCACAACGGAACGATCTTGATGGGCGGGATGTCCTCCTCGCCCGCGAAGTGCACGGCGAAGTGGACCTCCGGCTCGCCCTTGACCGGATCGGCCGTCGCGATCAACCCGAGGTAACCGTCGTCCTCCGTCACCCGCCAGCGGGTGCCGGACCCCGGCTCGGGCGTGATCTGCACGCTGTGGCCGCCGTAGTCGTAGGTGGGACCAGGCGGGAGCGCGGCGCGGGAGTCGATCGTCATACTGATGTTCTACGACCGGCTCCCGCACCGGCTCAACTCGTTCACATTTCGAACAATCCGGTGTAAGCGTTCCGCCGCCTACGCTGTCGGGACCTCCTCGGCCGCCGCATCGGGCTCCGTCTCCTGCTCCGCGGCGGCGCCCCGGAACTGGGTCATGTACAGGTCGTAGTACGCGCCCTTCTTCGCGAGGAGGGTCGCGTGGTCGCCCTGCTCCACGATGCGGCCGTGCTCCATCACCAGGATGGTGTGCGCGTCGCGGATCGTGGAGAGCCGGTGCGCGATCACGAACGACGTGCGGTCGCTGCGCAGCGCGGCCATCGCGTGCTGCACCAGCAGCTCGGTGCGGGTGTCCACCGATGAGGTGGCCTCGTCGAGGATGAGCAGCGACGGGTTCGCGATGAACGCCCGTGCGATCGTGAGCAGCTGGCGCTCGCCGGCCGACACATTGCTGCCGTCCGCCTCGATCTTCGTGTCGTACCCGTCCGGGAGCTGGCGGACGAACCGGTCGACCATCGTCGCCTTGGCGGCCGCCACGACCTCCTCGTCCGTCGCGTCGAGCCGGCCGTAGCGGATGTTCTCGCGGATCGTGCCGGAGAACAGCCAGGCGTCCTGCAGCACCATGCCGACCTGTCCGCGCAGCTCGGCGCGGGACAGGTCCGTCGTGTCGATCCCGTCCAGGCGGATGGTGCCGCCGTTCAGCTCGTAGAACCGCATGATGAGGTTGACCAGCGTGGTCTTGCCCGCGCCGGTCGGACCGACGATCGCGACCGTGTGGCCCGGCGCGACCGACAGCGACAGGTCGCGGATCAGCTCGGTCTCGGGGTCGTACGAGAAGTCCACGCCCTCGAGCTCCACGCGGCCGTCGGCGCGCTCCGGCAGGTGCTGCGTCTCGACGTCGGCCGACTGCTCCTGCGCGTCGAGGAACTCGAATGTGCGCTCGGCCGAGGCGACACCGGACTGCAGCATGTTCGCCATGCCCGCGATCTGGCCGATCGGCTGCGAGAACTCCCGCGAGTACTGGATGAACGCGGTCGCGTCGCCGATGGTCATCTGACCGGACGCGACGCGGAGGCCGCCGACGACCGCGATCAGCACGTACGAGAGGTAGGAGACGAAGTTCATCGCCGGCATGATCATGCCGGACACGAACTGGGCGCCGACCGTCGACTTCCACAGCTTGTCGTTGCGCTGGTCGAACTCCTCGAGCATCACGGCGTCGCGACCGAAAGCGCGCACCAGGTCGAGCCCGGAGTACGACTCCTCGATGTGCCCGTTGAGCGCGCCGGTCGAGCTCCACTGCTGCTTGAACAGCTTCTGCGACCGGGTGCCGATCACCCCGGCGATCACCCCGGACAGCGGGATCGAGATGAGCGCGATGAGGGCGAGCTGCCACGAGACGATGAACATCATGATCCCGATGCCGATCACCGTCAGCACCGACTGGATGAGCTGCGAGAACGCCTGCTGCAACGCCGTCTGGATGTTGTCGACGTCGTTGGTCACGCGCGACATCAGGTCGCCGCGCTGCCGGGTGTCGAAGTAGCTGAGCGGGAGCCGGTTGAGCTTGCTCTCCACATCGGCGCGCAGGCGGTAGATCACCCGCATCACGAGCGCGTTCAGCAGGTAGCCCTGCCACCACTGCAGGAGCGACGCGGCGACATACATCGCGAGCACGATCGTCAGCAGCCGGCCGAGCTCCACGAAGTCGATCCCGTGACCGGGCACCAGGCCAGTCGCGGTGATCGTGCCGACAGCGCCCTTGAAGATCACGTCCGTGGCGTTGCCGAGGATCTTCGGGGCGATCACGATGAGCGCCACCGAGACGACGACCAGCAGGGTCACGAATGTCATGGCGAGCCACTCGGGCTTGAGCAACCCCATCAGCCGCTTGAACGACGGCCAGAAGTGCTCGGCCTTCTTGGCGGGCGTGCCGCCGAACATGTCGCCGTCGCCCTCGGTGGGCTCGTACTCGTACTCGAGCTCCAGCTCCTCGATCGCCGTCTCGACGCCGGCCTCGGTGAGGATGCCGTCCTGCTCCGCGGCGCCGGCGGTGCGGTTCTTCTTCTGGCGCGCCATCTCAGGCCACCTCCAGGCTCAGCTGGGACTCGACGATCTCGCGATACGTCTCGCTCGTCTCCAGCAGGTCGTCGTGGGTGCCGCGTCCGACGACTCTGCCGTCGTCGAGCACGATGATCTGATCCGCCTCCCGGATCGTGGACACGCGCTGGGCCACCACGATGACGGTGGCGTCGCCCGTGGACTGCGCCAGGGCGCTCCGCAGCCGGGCGTCGGTCGCGACGTCGAGCGCCGAGAAGGAGTCGTCGAACAGCAGGACCGCGGGCTCCGCCACCAGCGCGCGGGCGATGCAGAGCCGCTGGCGCTGACCGCCGGAGACGTTGGTGCCGCCCTGGGCGATGCGCTCATCGAGGCCGTGCTCCTTGGCACGCACGAAGTCCTCGGCCTGGGCGACGCGCAGCGCCTCCCAGAGCTCGTCGTCCGTGGCGTCCGGCCGGCCGAACCGCAGGTTGCTGGCGACCGTTCCGGAGAAGAGGTACGGCTTCTGCGGCACCAGGCCGAGCACGCCGGAGAGCTGTTCCCGGCTCAGCGAGTCGACCGGGACGCCGCCGATGCGCACCTCCCCGCCCTGCGGAGTGAACAGGTCGGCGATGACCGAGACCAGGGTCGATTTGCCCGATCCGGTGGAGCCGACGATCGCGGTCACCCGCCCGGGCTCCGCGGTGAAGGCGACGTCGCTCAGCACGGGCTTCTCGGCGCCCGGATAGCCGAAGGTGACTCCGGCGACCTCCACGCGACCGTCGGCGGGGACGCGACCGGTGCCAGCGCCTGCGCCGGTGGACGGCACCGCGCTCAGCACCTCGTCGATGCGCTCGGCGCAGACCATCGCGCGCGGGATCATCATGGCCATGAACACGCCCATCATCACCGCCACCAGGATCTGCAGGAGGTACTGCAGGAACGCCGTGAGCGCCCCGACCTGGATGTCGCCCGCGCCGACCCGGTGGCCTCCGAACCACAGCACGGCGACCGTCGCGGCGTTCAGGATGAGCATGATGAGCGGGAACATCAGGACGAAGACGTTGCCGACCTTGACCGAGATGCGGGTGAGCGCAGCGTTCGCGTCGTCATAGCGCGCCGTCTCGAACTTCTCGCGGACGAACGCGCGGATGACGCGGATGCCGACGATCTGCTCGCGGATGACGCCGTTGACGCCGTCGATGCGCTCCTGCATCACGCGGAACATCGGCAGCAGCAGCCAGACCAGGATGCCGACCACCACGAACAGCACGGCGACCGACACCCAGACGAGCCAGGAGAGCCCGGCGTCCACCCGCACGGCGAGGACGATGCCCGCGACGCACATGATCGGCGTCGACACCATGAAGTTGAGCGTCATCAGCACGAGCATCTGCACCTGCTGGACGTCGTTGGTGTTGCGCGTGATGAGCGTCGGCATGCCCCAGCGCGCGAGGTCGAGCGCCGGGAGCGAGTCGACCTTGCGGTAGAAGGAGCGGCGGATGTCGCGCCCCAGCGACATCGAGGAGCGCGCACCGAAGTACGTCGCCGTGATGGCCGCGGCGACCTGCACGAAGCAGACGATGAGCATCATGCCGCCGGTCGACCAGATGAAGTCGGTGTCGCCCTTGACCACGCCCTTGTCGATGATGTCGGCGTTGAGCGTGGGCAGGTAGAGGGCGGCGATGGTCGCGATGAGCTGCAGCACGACCACGGCCGCGACCGCGCCCCAGTACGGGCGGATGAACCGCAGCGCCAATCGAAGAAGAGTCACGGTGATTCCTGGTTCTGCTCTGGTGGTGTGATGTCGGGCGCACGCGCCGTCGGCCCCCGCCGACACAGGGCGCTGTGCGATGACCCCCGTACAGCACTTACGCTAGCGCGGACCGGCGACATCCGCCCCCGTGAGGAGACGCTGTTCACCGTCGGATATGACGCTATCCGGCACAGCGGTCAGCTCGTGACCGCATTCGGGATCTGTGGAGATCAGGCCGGCGAGTAGAGGAGGTGGAGGACACCGTTGGCATAGGCGTCGTACTGCCGCAGCCGCAGCTTCGCCTCGGGCGTGCCCTCCGGGAACAGCCGCGCGCCCGTGCCACGGACGATCGGGTACACGAAGAGGTGGAGGGCGTCCACCAGTCCGTCCGCGATCAGGGCACGCACAAGCGAGCCGCTGCCGCTGATGTAGAGGCTGCCGCTCACGCTGTCCTTGGCCTCCCGCACCCGGTCGGCGTCGTAGCCGCCGAGCGACCGCGAGTTGGCCCAGGTCGCCTCCGCGGCCGCGTCATCGAGCGTCGAGCTGACGACGAGCTTCTCGGTGTCGTTGAAGAACGGCGCCCCCGGGTCGTCCGCGGACGTGCGCGCCGACCAGGCCGGCGCGAACATCTCGAACGTGCGGCGCCCGAGGAGGATGCGCTCCGACGCGCCCGTGATGCGCGCGAGGTCGTCGCCCATCTCGGAGTCGAGTCCGTACTCCGCCGTCCAGCTCGGGTCTTCGAAGACGCCGTCGAGGGAGACGAACTCGTGCACTGCGATGCTGCCCATGCGGCCAGCTTAGGGGGCGCCTCAGGCCGTCGCCACCAGCCGGTCGAGGCAGTCGTTCCATCCGGTGAGACCGGCCACGATCAGCCGTCCTTCCGCAGCTGCAGCAGCAGCTCCGGCGCCCTGGCGTCGAGGATGTTGCCGCCGATCCGCACGCCGACGCCCACCAGCACGCCGCCCAGCGCCACGCCGACGACGAGCGCAGCCCAGAGCCAGAGCGCGTCGCCGGTCACCAGCCCGACGACGAACAGGATGATCTCGGGCAGGCACAGCGCCGCGATCACTCCCCACGCGGCGAAGGTCGGGCCGAGCAGCGAGATGTTGGCGCCCGGCCGCGACCGGAACGGGTTGTCGCCCGGCTCCGGCACGGGGAACACCAGCCGGGCCGAGGTCACCGCGCATACCGCCGACCCGGTGAGCAGGATGCCGAGCGAGAGGCCGATCAGGCCGGGGAGGATGTGCCAGGCGTCGCCGACCGCCGCGCCGAAGAGCGCGATGAGCACGATCGCCGGCACGGCGAACGAGAGCAGTGCCGCCGCCCGGCCCCAGCGGTCCGCGCGACCGGGGACGGCCTTCGCGACGTGCAGCGCGAACGCGGTCGAGTCGTACGAGACGTCGGCGATCATCCCGATGCCGAGCGAGAACGCCACGACGGGAGCTCCGATCAGCGGCAGCACCGACGAGTGGTTGAGGCTCGAGTAGAACCAGAACAGCACCGGCATCAGCGGGATCACGAGGAGCTGCCGCAGGTAGCGCGGGTCGCGGAACCAGTACGTCAGGCAGCGGGCGGCGATCGCTCCCGACTGCGTGCCGGGCAGGATGCCGAACCAGCCGAGCTTGCCCTCGGCCCGGACGCGCGACGACGCGCGCGCCGGGGTCGTCAGCGACCGGGCGAGTCCCCAGCGCCACACCAGCCACAGCACGACGAAGGTCGCGACCGCGATCAGGAACCGCGCCAGCGCGCCGAGCGGGTCGCCCAGCGCGAGCTGCGACGGCACCGCCCAGACGGCGCCGAGCGGCGACCAGGACAGTCCGTCCGCGATGGCGGGCAGCGCGTCGGACGACGAGCGGAGGCCGCGCGTGATGCCGATGACGATGGGCCCGGCGAGGATGAGCGGGATGAGGATGAGCAGCCCGCTGGCCTCCCGGAAGCGCCGGCCGCCGGACAGCCCGCTCGACACCGAGGTGATGGCCCGCGACACGACGACGCAGGTCGCGGCCCCGAGCGCGCCCGTCACGAGGGCGACCACTGCGACGCCGGGGAGCCGGAGCCAGCTCAGCGAGGTCGCCAGCGACGCGAGTGTGGTCGCCGCCCCCGCGACGCCGACGACCGCGCTCAGCAGCATCCCGAGCATGAGCGGGCGCAACGGGATCGGGTAGACGGCGAGCTTGGCGGGGTCGAGGGTCTGCTCGATGCCGGACAGCAGCAGCGGGAAGACCGCCCAGCCGAGTACGGCGGCCGAGCCGCCGATGACGACCACCGTGCGCACCAGCTCGACCGGCGCGAAGCCCAGCAGCACGAGGCCGCCGAGGACGACGACGAGCGCGATGAGCGCGTACACGCCGCCCAGGATGACGGCGACGAGCTGCGAGGTGCTGCGGCGGAAGGAGTTGCGGAGGACGAGCAGGCGCAGCCTTACGAGTGTCGCAACCACTCCGGCCCCTCCCCGACGCGGCGACCGCCGACCAGCTCCACGAAGCGGTCCTCCAGGGTGGAGCCCGCGCGCACCTCGTCCACGGTGCCGGCGACGAGCACGCGGCCGCCGTTGATCACGGCGACGTGGTCGCACATCCGCTCCACGAGGTCCATGACGTGCGACGAGACGATGACGGTGCCGCCGCTCCGGACGTAGCCGTGCAGGATGTCGCGGATGTTCGCCGCCGACACCGGGTCGACGGACTCGAACGGCTCGTCCAGCACGAGGACGCGCGGCGCGTGCACCATGGCTGCGGCCAGCGCGATCTTCTTCGTCATACCGGCCGAGTAGTCGACCACGAGGGTCCCGCCCGCGGAGGCGAGGTCGAGGAGGTTCAGGAGGTCGTGGGTGCGCTCGATCGCGGTGGGCCGGTCCATGCCGCTCAGGAGGCCGGCGTACTCGACGAGCTGCTCGCCGGTGAGGCGGTCGAACAGCCGGACGCCGTCGGAGAGCACCCCGACCAGCGCCTTGCCCGCCAGCGGATCGCGCCACATGTCGGCGCCGTGGATGAGCACCTGGCCGGCGTCGGGCCGCAGCAGGCCGGTGACCATGTTGAGCGTCGTGGTCTTGCCCGCGCCGTTCGGGCCGACCAGCCCGTAGAAGCTGCCGGAGGGGACGTCGAGGTCGATCCCGTCGACCGCCGCCTTCGCCCCGAACCGCTTGTGCAGACCGCGGATCGCCACCGCGACCGCATCGTCCTGCGTCATCCCACCTCCCCTGGGCGCTCCCGGAATCCGTCCGGCACGCCCACCTCACCCTACGCGCAGCGCTCCTCGCACACACCGCCCCCGTCGAGGGGCGGCTGCCCTGGTGGTCAGACCCGCTCGAAGACGGCGGCGAGGCCCTGGCCTCCGCCGATGCACATGGTCTCGACCGCGAGCGTGCCGTCGAGGGCCGGGAGCTCGTGGGCGAGCGTCGCCAGCATCCGGAGGCCGGTGGCGCCGATGGGGTGCCCGATGGAGATGCCGCTGCCGCGCGGGTTGAGCCGCGGGTCCTCCGCGTCGATGCCCCAGTCCGCCAGGCACGCGAGCACCTGCACCGCGAACGCCTCATTGAGCTCGATCACGTCGATGTCGCCCCAGGTGACACCGGCGCGCTCCAGCGCCTTGTTCGCCGCGGGGACGGGAGCGACGCCGAACACCGCGGGGTCGTTGCCGGCGACCGCCCACGACCGCAGGCGCAGCACCGGCACCAGCCCCAGAGCGGCGGCGCGCTCGGGCGTCGTGACGATCGCGGCCGCGGCCGCGTCATTCTGGCCGCTGGAGTTGCCCGCGGTGACGGTCGCCTCCGGGTCGCCGCGACCGAGGATCGGGCGAAGGCCGGCCAGCGCCTCCAGCGTCGTGTCGGCGCGGGGATGCTCGTCACGATCGACCACGACGTCGCCCTTGCGCCCCGGAACGGTCACGGCGACCAGCTCGGTGTCGAACGCGCCCGACTCCTGGGCGGCGACAGCGCGCTGGTGCGAGCGCAGCGCCAGTTCGTCCTGCGCGTCACGCGGGATGCCGTACTCGCGTCGCAGCGTCTCCGCCGAGCCGACGTTGCCCTCCGGCGTCGGGAAGTTCCTGCCGCCCACCGTCTCGCGGCCGCGCGCGAGAGCGTCGTGCAGCATCAGGCCGCCGGGCGGGAGGCCGCGGCGACCCTGCTCCGTATAAAGAGGGGCGTTCGACATCGACTCGGCGCCGAGCGCGACCAGCACGTCGCTCGCGCCGGTCTGCACCTCCATCGCGGCGTTGATCACGGCCTGGAGGCCGGAGCCGCAGCGCCGGTCGAGCTGGTAACCGGTCGTCGTGACCGGGAAGCCCGCGTTGAGGGCGGCGACGCGACCGAAGGCGGGCGCCTCCATCGTGGGGTAGCCCTGCGAGCCGATCACGCCCTCCACCGCGGCCGGGTCGAGCCCGGTGCGGTCGAGGAGGGCGCGCAGCACGGTCTCGGCGAGCGACAGCGCGGACACCGGGGCGAGCGCGCCGCCCATCCGGCCGACCGGCGTGCGCAGCGGCGAGCAGACGACGACCTCGCGCAGCTCAGGCATGCGCCGCCTCCGTCCCCGCGGTCACGGCGGCCGGGATGGTCAGCGGGGCGCCCGTGGCGGCCACCACGTCGTCCACGGTCACGCCCGGCGCGACCTCCTGCAGCACCAGGCCGTCCTCGGTCACGTCGATCACGGCGAGGTCGGTGATGATCCGGTCCACGCAGCCGCGCCCGGTCAGCGGGAGCGTGCACTGCTCGACCAGCTTGGCCGAGCCGTCCTTGGCGACGTGCTCCATGACCACGATGACGCGCTCCGCGCCGTTGACGAGGTCCATCGCCCCGCCCATCCCCTTCACCATCTTGCCCGGGACCGCCCAGTTGGCGATGTCGCCGGCGGCCGAGACCTGCATGGCGCCGAGGACGGCGGTGGCGATGCGGCCGCCGCGGATCATCCCGAAGCTCGCGGCCGAGTCGAAGTAGCTCGCGCCGGGCAGGACGGTGACCGTCTCCTTGCCCGCGTTGATCAGCTTCGGGTCCTGCTCACCCTCCCACGGGTAGGGCCCGACGCCCAATATGCCGTTCTCGGAATGCAGGACGACGTGCACCCCGTCCGGCAGGTGGTTCGGGATGAGCGTCGGGAGTCCGATGCCCAGGTTCACGTACGAGCCGTCCTCCAGTTCGAGGGCGGCGCGGGCCGCCATCTCGTCGCGGGTGCGGGGCATGTCAGTTCCCTTCCGGTCGGGTGCGGACGGTGACCTTCTCGATCGGGAGGTCCGCCGACTGCTCGGGGGTCAGCGCGATCACGCGGTCCACGTAGATGCCGGGCAGGTGGATGTCGTCGGGGCCGAGCACGCCCGGCTCGACCAGCTCGTCCACCTCGGCGATGGTGATGCGGCCGGCCATGCCCGCCAGCGGGTTGAAGTTGCGGGTCGACTTCTCGAAGCGCAGATTGCCGTGCCGGTCGCCGACCGCCGCGCGCACCAGCCCGAAGTCGGTGCGGATGGCGGTCTCCAGGACGTACTCGCGGCTGCGGCCGAACACGTCGAACGGGCGCAGCTCCTTGGGCGCGCTCTCCTCCGCCACCGACCCGTCGGAGGCGTAACGGATCGGCATGCCGCCGTCCGACACCGCGGTGCCGGCGCCGGTCGCCGTGTAGAAGGCCGGGATCCCGACGCCGCCCGCGCGCAGCCGCTCGGCCAGAGTTCCCTGCGGAGTCAGCTCGACCTCCACCTCGCCGCCGAGGTACTGGCGGGCGAACTCCTTGTTCTCGCCGATGTAGCTGGCGATCACCCGGCGGATGCGGCCGGCGGCCAGCAGCTCGCCCAGGCCCCAGCCGTCCACGCCGCAGTTGTTCGAGACGACCTCCAGGCCGCCGACACCGCGGGCGAGCAGCGCGCGGATCGTCACGATCGGCACGCCGGACAGGCCGAACCCTCCGACCGCGAGCGAGGCGCCGTCCGGGATGTCGGCGACGGCCTCGGCGGCCGACCCATACGTCTTATCCATCAATCTCCTCCGTGAATACTTCGCGCATGATCGCGAGCGCGCCGTTGGCAGCGGGCAGCCCCGCGTACAGCGCCGTGTGGTGGATGACCTCCGCGATCTGGGTGCGGGTCAGGCCGTTGCGCAGGGCGGCGCGCACATGCATCCGCAGCTCGTTCTCGTGGCCCCCGGTGACCAGGCTGGCGAGGGTCGCGATCGACCGCTCCGGCCGGGTGAGCTGCGGCCGGGCCCAGACCTCGCCCCACGCGTAGCGGGTGATGAAGTCCTGGAAGTCCGCGGTCTCCGGGGTGATCGCCGCCGTGGCGCGGTCCACGTGGGCGTCGCCCAGCACCGCCCTCCGGACGGCCATGCCGCGCTCGAAGGCCGCGACGGCGTCGGCTTCCCGTCCCGCCAAGAGCGCCGACAGCAGCGCTGCGGTCTCAGCGGGGTCCTCCAACGGGACGAGATGGGCGGCATGCGCCAGCTCCACGAAGCGCGCGGCCGGGATCGCCCCGGCGTCCTCCGCCATCAGGGCCGAGGTGGTCACCTGGTCGTGCGCACCGGCGACGAGCAGCGACGGCACGTGGAGGCCGGGGAGGGCGTCGCGGCGGTCGAACGCGCCGAGCGCCTCGCAGCACAACGCGTACGACTCGTCGTCGACGTCGAGCAGGGCCTTCAGCGCGTGGCCGCCCGGGCCTTCGGGATGCGCGGCCAGGTATCCCGGCGCGAACCAGCGCTGCGCGCTCCCCGCAACTACGGACGCCGTGCCGGAGGCGCGGACCTGCGCGGCGCGGTCGGCCCAGCCCGCCGTCGTGCCGATGTGCGCGCCGGAGCAGAACATGGCCAGGCTGCGCACGCGCTCCGAGGCGGCGATCGCGACCTCCAGGGCGACCGCTCCGCCCAGCGAGTCGCCGGCGATGTCGAACGCGCCGCCGCCGACCTCGTCGACGAGAGCCAGCACCGCCGCAGCGAGCTCGGAGATCGTGAACGGCTCGCGCGCGGCAGGCGACGCGCCGTGACCGGGGAGGTCGACGCGCAGGATCCGCGGCGAGTCCGGGGTGGCGGCCAGCCGCGCGACGACGCCGTCCCACAGCTCCGAGGTCGTGCCGAGGGAGGGCAGCAGCACCAGGAGGCGCGGCGCCGCGGCGGACGGGGAGGCCGCGGTCATCGAGCCGCGCAGTCGCGGGATGGTCATCAGTCCGCCTCTCGTTCGGGTTCGGCATGGGCGCGGTAGCGGGCGACGGCGGCGTCCACGACGGCGCCCGCGGCGGCCAGGTCGGCCGGGTCGGCGGACGATGCCGGACTCGTCGGACCGTCCGCCACCACCAGGTCGGCGACCGCGTGCGCGAGCACCTCCGCGCTCTCGACCGCGAGGCGCAGCAGCCCGCGCCAGGCCTGCCATTCGGCGTGCCACTCCCCCGCCGGCCGTGCGTCGTAGCTGAGCGCCGCGGTGTGGACCGTGGCGAGGAGGCCGGGGGCGCGGAGGCCGTTCGCCGTGAGCAGGACGGCGTCGACCGGGTTGCGCTTGTGCGGCATCGCGGACGAGCCGCCGCCGGTGGCGGGGAGGAGCACGCCGTCGCGCGCCGCCAGACCGAGGTCGCGGCCGATCCGGCCGGCCACCGCGGCGACCCGCGCCGCGGCGTCCGCGATCGCCAGCACCGGGCCGCGGTCGGTGTGCCAGGACCGGCCGGGGTCGCTCAGCCCGAGGCGGGACGCGAGCCCGGCGCGGAGGGTCTGCGGGGCGTCGGCGCGGCCCACGAGCCGCGCGAACGCCGCTCCCGTGCCCACGGCGCCGCCGAGCTGGACGGGATAGTCGAGCCGGTCGAGGACCTCCAGCGCCGACACCACGGCGTCGAGCCAGGAGGCCAGGGACGCTCCGAGCGTCGTCGGCTCGGCCTCCTGCGTCAGGGTGCGCGCCAGCAGCGGCGTCGCGCGCGAACGGACGGCACGCTCCGCGAGCTCCGCGGCCGCGGCCGCGAGGGCGTCCCGCGCGCGCGACAGAGACGCGCGGGACACCAGTACGAGCGCCGAGTCCACGATGTCCTGACTGGTCGCGCCGCGATGCACCCGGCCCGCGTGCGCGCCCGCCTGCGCGCGGAGCTGCCCGACGAGGGCGATGACGGGCACTCCGGCCTCCCGCGCGCCCGCCACCAGCCGCTCCCGGTCGATGGCGGCGGCGTCGAACGCGAGCGGCTGGTTTCCGGGCCCGGCGGACGAGCCGTCGAGCTCGTCCCAGGCTCCGACCAGGGCCTCCTCGACCGCGATCATGGCGGCCAGCACGTGATCGTCTCCGGCCGGAACACCCACTGCGCCGGCCGGTTCGAGGAGACCCCAGTCGAAGGGTTCAGCCACGCCCGTCCCCCACGAAGTCGAGGAAGACGGTCTCGCCGTCGCCCTGGAGGCGGATGTCGAAGCGGTAGCTGTTCTCGCCGTCGGAGGTGGCGAGCAGCGTGCTCCGCCGGGCCTCCGGCACGGTGTCCAGGAACGGGTCGCCGTCTTCGAGGTAGGCGCGCGTGAAGAGGTGGTGCAGGAGGCCGCGTGCGAACACGGTCACCAGCAGGTACGGGGCTCGGCCCGGCGCCGGCGCGCCAGGCCGGACGGTCGTGAACGAGTAGTGGCCGGCCCGGTCGACGGGGGCACGCCCGAAGCCGGTGACGGTGTACCCGTCGCGCTGGAGGCTGCCCTGCCGGGAGATCGGCGCACCGTCGGCGTCGGCGCCCCAGACTTCGAGGATCGCGTCGGGGACGGGCTCGCCGTCGCCGTCGAGGACGGTGCCGTGCAGGCGGATCGCGCCGTCCCGCCACGGCGGTGCGACCTCCGGCCCGCCCTCGTACGGCAGCGCGTAGCCGAAGAACGGCCCGACCGTCTGCGACGGGGTCTGCAGATACTGCTCGTTCGTCTCAGGCATGGTCGCCCTCCTCCGGCTCCATCCAGGTCGCCTTTCCGCCGGTGAGCACGATGTCCCACCGGTAGCCGAGCGCCCACTCCGGCTCGCTCACGTCGTGATCGTACGTGGCGATCAGCCGCTCGCGCGCGGCCGGGTCGGCGATCGACTGGTAGATCGGGTCGAGCGCGAACAGCGGGTCGCTCGGGAAGTACATCTGCGTCACGAGCCGCTGCGTGAACGCCGACCCGAACAGCGAGAAGTGGATGTGCGCCGGGCGCCACGCGTTGCGGTGGTTCCGCCACGGGTAGGGTCCTGGCTTGATGGTGACGAAGCGGTACGAGCCGTCGCCGCCCGTGATGGCGCGGCCCACCCCGGTGAAGTTGGGGTCGAGCGGCGCGGGATGCTGGTCGCGTTTGTGGACGTAGCGGCCGGACGAGTTCGCCTGCCAGACCTCCACCAGCTGGTTGCGCACCGGCCGCCCCTCGCCGTCGAGCACGCGACCGGTCACGATGATGCGCTCGCCGAGCGGTTCCCCGCTGTGCTGGATGGTGAGGTCGCTCTCCTCCGCCGCGACGTCGGTGTGCCCGAACGCCGGAGAGACGAGCTCGATCTCCTCCGGGTCGGCCCGCACCAGCTCGTGGGTGGGGTGACGCAACCGCGAGCTGCGGTACGGCCCGAAGTCGCGCATCGGGTGCGCGGGGAGTGGCCCGGCGGCCGCCGCAGCCGCGTGTGCGGCGGCGATCTCCGCGTTGATCTGGTCCTGCTCTTCGTTCATGGCATACCTCAGAAGGGGAGGCCCGCGTACTGCTCGGCGAGGGCCGCCTGCGCGTGACGCGATCCGGTGGTGTACTCCAGCTGACCGAGCTGGCTGCGGTAACGGAAGGCGCGGGCCGCCTCGTCGGGGACCTCCCGGTGGACATGCAGCATCTCCGTCATCCACTGGGAGAACTGCTGCACCTTCCACTGCCGGGCGAGGGCGGCGCCGCTGTAGCGCTTCAGGAGGGTGTCGTCGCCGCCGAAGTGCGCGGCGAGCGAGCGGCCGAGCAGGGCGACGTCGGCGATCGCCGAGTTGAGGCCCTTCGCGCCGGTCGGCGGGACGATGTGACCGGCGTCGCCGGCGAGGAACAGCCGGCCGTGCTCCAGCGTGGAGGCCACGAAGCTGCGCATCGGCGTGATCGACTTCTCGGTGATCGTCCCCTCCCGCAGCGTCCAGCCGGGGACGCCGAGGCGGGTCTGCAGCGCCTCCCAGATCCGCTCGTCCGACCAGTCGTCGACCGACTCGCCCGGGTCGACCTGGAGGTAGAGCCGGGAGACCTCCAGCGAGCGCATCGAGTGCATCGCGAAGCCGTCCGGGTGCAGCGCGTAGATGAGGTCGTCGGTGGAGGGCGCGACGTCGGCGAGGATGCCGAGCCAGGCGTAGGGGTAGCTGCGCTCCAGGGCCTGGATGCCCGGGATGGCCGGGCGGCAGACGCCGTGGTACCCGTCGGCGCCGACGACGATGTCGCAGTCGATGCGCTCGGCGTCGCCGATGGTGACGTACGGCGCGTCCGTGTCGACGGCGTGCGGCGCGACGCCCTCCACCTCGAACCGGACGTCGGAGCCGACGCGGTCGTGCTCGGCGAGCAGGTGGCGCACGAGCGCCTGCTGGCCGTACACGGTGACGGTGCGGCCGATGAGGTCGACGAAGTCGAGGTGATGGCGCTCGCCCTCGTACTGGAGGTAGATGCCGTGGTGCGTCAGCCCGCGAGCTGCGAGGTCGACGTCGAGTCCGAGGTCGCGCAGCACGTCGACGGAGCCCTGCTCCAGGACGCCGGCGCGCACCCGACCGAGCACGTACTCCCGGCTCTTCTGCTCGAGGATCACGAAATCGACCCCCGCTCTCCGGAGGATGTGCCCGAGCAGGAGTCCAGCGGGCCCGGCCCCGATGATGGCGACCTGGGTGCGCATAGTTCCGCCTTTCGCTTCGGTGGGAAGGTCGTCCTATCCTGGGCGAATCCGTTGGGCGTCTGACCGCGGTTTCCACTGAGCGGAAGAGATTCCTCCCGAGGATCACCCCTGCGGTTGCTCGTAGTCGAGCCCGAGAACCCCGGAGATGCCGCGCGCGGCCATCCGGACGCCGAGCGTGAACTGCGGCTCGGCCTCCCGCTCGGCGTGGGCGATGATCGAGACCGCGGCCACGACCTCGCCCGTGGCGTCCCGCACCGGCGCGGCGACGGAGAACGCGCCCTGCGTGAGCTCCTCGACCGAGTGGGAGACCCCGGTCGCGCGGATGCCGGCCAGTCGCGCGCGCAGCTCCTTCTCGCCGGTGAGCGTGTTGGGCTGGAACTTGCGCGGGTGGTCGGCGAGCACCTCCGCGAGCGTGCCCTCCGGCGCGTACGCGAGCAGCACCAGCCCGACGCCGGTGGCGTGCAGCGGGAGCCGCGACCCGACGTCACTGATGACGCGCACAGCGCCGGGGCCGGACAGCCGCTCGAGGTAGACCGCGCCCAGGCCGTCGCGCACGGCGAGGTGGACGTGCTCGCCCGTGGACTCCAGGAGGTCGTCGAGGTAGGGCCGGGCGGCCTGCCGGAGGCGGCGCGCGGTCGGCTGCCTGACACCCAGCCGCCAGAGCTTGATGCCCACCCGGTAGCGGCCGTCCTCGCCGCGGACCAGACCGCCCCACGAGACCCATTCGGCCAGGAGCCGGTGCGTGGTCGACACCGGGAGGCCGGCGCGGCGGGCGATCTCGCTGAGGGTCAGCTCGTCGCCGCGCTCGAAGGCGTCGGCGATCGCGAAGACGCGTTCCGCAACGCTGCGGTCGTCCTGAGCTCCACCGGCCATGCGGTCAGCTTAGGACCGGCGCCACGGGCCCGTCGGCGGCCGCGGTTTGATATGTAGGTTTTTTCCTACCTATACTCGTCGCATGACCACCGCCATCCCCGCCGTCCGCATCCAGACCGTCACCATCCCCGTCGCCGACCAGGAGCGCTCCCTGGCCTTCTACCGCGACGTGCTCGGCTTCGAGGTGCGCGCCGACGCCGCGTACGGCGGCGCCCGCTGGCTCTCGGTCGCCCCGGAGGGCAGCAGCGTCGACTTCACCCTGCACCTTCCCTTCCCGGGCCAGGCCGGCCCGGGCTGGCAGCACGGCATCGTGCTGCACACGGACGACATCGCGGGCGTGGTCGCCGCCCTCCGCGCCGCATCGGTGGAGGTCAGCGAGCCGGAGCAGGTCGGCTGGGGCGTGCAGTCCCAGTTCGCCGACCCCGACGGCAACGGCTTCGTGCTCCTCCAGCAGGGCTGACGTGCCGACCCGCGCGAAGGACTCGGCGGCCGACCGCCTCTTCGGCGCGCTCGCGAACCCCACCCGGCGCGACATCCTCGACCTCCTCCTCGACGGCGAGCTCAGCGCAGGGGACATCGCGGCCCGGTTCGCGATGAGCCGGCCGTCGGTGTCCGAGCATCTTCGGGCGCTGCGCGACGCCGGCCTGGTGGCCGAGCGGACCGCCGGGCGGCAGGTGTTCTACGCGCTGACCGCCGAGCCCTGGACGGAGCTGCGCGACTGGCTGGCGCCGCACGAGCGGTTCTGGCGCGGGCGGATGCGCCGCCTCCACGCGACCCTCGACACGCTGGCGGACGCGACCGCCGACACGATCCCTGACGAAAGCGAACAGCCATGACCGCACTGACCACTTTCGAGTTCGACGAGTTCCTCCCCCACCCGCCCGCGACGGTCTGGCGGGTGCTGAGCGAGCCCGACCTCCTCGCCGACTGGCTGATGCCCCACGACGGGTTCGCGCCGGTCGTCGGCACGCGGTTCGCGTTCACCACCGAGCCGGTGCCGCAGACCGGGTTCTCCGGCCTCGTGGACTGCGAGGTGCTGGAGGTCGACCCCGGCCGGCGCCTGCGGATGTCGTGGGCCAGCGCGGGCACGTCGCTGAAGACGGTCGTCACCTGGGAGCTGGTCCCGGAGGGCGACGGCACGCGCCTCCTGCTCACCCAGTCGGGCTTCGACCTCGACGACCCCGCTCAGGCTCGTGCGTTCCAGATCATGAACGGCGGCTGGAGGTCGCACGTGTTCCGCCGGATGACGGCGGCGCTCGACGCGCTGTGAGGGGGTCCGCTCAGGCCTCCATCGCGCGACGGTAGACGTTGATCACGATCCCGGAGGCCGTCGAGCGCGACTCCACGAGCGCGAAGCGGGTGTACGGGAAGCCGTCTCCGAACAGCTTCTTGCCCACGCCGAGCACGAGCGGGTGCACCAGCAGCCGGTACTCGTCGATCTGGTCGTGCTCGGCGAGTGTGCGGATCAGTTCAGTGCTGCCCCACACCCGGATCTCGCCGCCCGGCTCGCCGCGTAGCCGTTCGACGGCGCCCACCACGTCCGGGCCAAGCAGGTAGGAGTTCGTCCAGCCGACCTCCGTCAACGAACGGGAGGCGACGTACTTGGGGATGCGGTTGTACCGCCGGGTGAGCTCCCCCTGGAAACCCTCGGCGTCCTCCGGCCAGACTCCCCACGAGCCCGCGAAGAGCTCGTACGTCCTTCGGCCGAGCAGCAGCGCCTCGGTCCTCTTCTCCCACTCGGCGACGGTGCCGTCGTCGTCGTAGTCGAACTGCCAGCCGCCGTGCTGGAAACCTCCCTCCGTGTCCTCCTCGGGGCCGCCGGGCCCCTGGACGACGCCGTCGAGGGTGACGAACGACTGGACCACGATCGAAGACATGCGGCTCCTCCTTGTCGGTGAGGGTGTCGTACCCCGTCTACACCCCGGGGCGGATGGAGGCAACAGGGGGCGTCGAGCGGATCAGTGCGCGTAGACGCTGCGGCGATGCCCGACGCGGAAGACGGTCACCAGGACCGTGTCGTCGACGACCTCGTAGAGGACGCGGTAGTCGCCTACCCGCAGCCGCCAGGCGTCGGTGAACCCGACGAGCCGGCGCGCCCCGCCGGGCCGCGGGTCGGTCTCGAGCCGGGTGACGGCCGAGAGCACGCGGTTTCGTGCCATGGGGTCGAGCTTTCGGAGCTCCCGGGCCGAGGCCGCGGTGAACGCGACGGTGTACGTCACCCGTCGAACTCGGCCCGGAGGTCGCTGAGCGAGATGCGCTCGCCGGTGTCGGCGCGCTTGGCGGCGCGGAGCTCGCGGCGGTCGCGCTCCAGTTCGAGCTGCTCCAGCAGTTCGAGGTCTTCGACGCTGATCATCACGGCGGCGAGCTTGCCGTGCCGGGTGATCCCCAGCCGCTCGTGACCGTACTCGGCGCGACCGACGACGGCCGCGAGGTCCTGGCGGAGGTCGCGTGCGCTGATCGAAGCATCGAGAAGGGCCATGCGCACAGCCTAGCCGATCTCCGCGTACATAGTTGCAATTATATGCATTGCGTACTTTTTGTACCTTTTCTCGACCAACCGTTCGATGAGCGCGGGAAACCGTTCGGTCGATCCGCGCCCGGCGCCTCCCGGCGAGGCTGGACTCATGACCGAGACCACCACCTCCCCCGCCGCCGCGCTCGCCACGGCCCGCCGCGCCGCTCTCCGCCCGGTGCTCGTCCTGCTGGGCTGCTTCGTCGCGATCAGCGCCGCTCTGCTCGGCTTCCTCGCAGTGCTCGCGGCCGTCGGCATCGGCGCGGACATCGCCATCTGGATCCGCGGCTCGTTCGTGCTCGCGAGCGGCGTGCTGCTGTTCGTCTTCGCCGTCTCCGCCGCCCGCGGCTCGCGCAACGCACTGGTTCGGCTGCGGATCGTCTCGCCGATCGTGCTGGCCGCGATCGTCGTCATCGTGTCCATCCCCGGCTTCCTGCCGGACTGGGTGCGACTTGAACAGGCCGTTTGCGGCGCGCTCGTCCTTCCGGTCGTGATCATCGTCAACCGGCCTCGGACACGAGCGCTGTTCCCTGCGAAAGCGGCGAACGCGTAGGGTCTGAACGTGATCGATTCGCGCTGGAGGACTGTCCTCACGGTCACGCCGTACGTCGTCCTGGCGGTGCTGGTCGCCTTCACGCTCGGGGTGCGGTGGGGCGACTGGGCGGCACTCGCGCCGACGCTCGTCCTGTCCGCGGTGACGGCGGCGTGGATCATCGTCATGCGGCGGCTGCCGGCCCGGGTCCGCGAGCGCCCGCTCGTCGTCGCCGTGTTCATGACCGGGCTCATCGCGCTCAACATGGCGCTGGTGCTCCAGGAGAGCTGGTTCGGGTTCCTCACGATCGCCACCTTCACCTTCGCGTACTCGATCGTGCCGTGGCCGTGGGAGCTGCTCGCAGTCGGCGCGACCGCCGTCGTCGCCGGGCTCGCACAGAGCTCCTCGCTGGAATTCGACCTGGCCGGGATCGTCGGGATGACGGGGATCCTGCTGCTCAACGTCGTCGCCATGTGCGGGCTGTCCTGGTCGCTGCGGCTCGCCGAACGCCAGGTGAACCTGACCGCGACGGAGGTGGAGCGGTCACGGCTCGCGCGCGAGATCCACGACACGCTCGCCCAGGGCTTCGCGGGGATCGTGACCCAGTTGCAGGCGGCGGAGCAGGCGCCGGACGACGCCGGCCGTACGCGTCACACGGACGCCGCCCTCGCTCTCGCCCGCGACGGTCTCGCCGAGGCGCGCCGCTCGGTCCGCGCCCTCCGGCCCGCGGCCCTCGACACGATGCGACTGCCGGAGGCGATCGGGCAGCTGGCGCGCACCTGGTCCGAGCGCACCGGCATCCCGGCCGACGTCACGACGACCGGCGACGCGAGCGCGCTGTCCACCGACGTGGAGGTCGCGTTGCTGCGGACCGCGCAGGAGGCGCTCGCCAACGTCGAGCGGCACGCCGGGGCGCACCGCGTGCGGCTGACGCTCCGGACGGACGGCGCCGGAACCCGGCTGGAGGTCCGCGACGATGGCCGCGGATTCGACCCGGCCACGCGGACGGTCGGCCCCGGCCGAGCGGAGGACGGCGGCTACGGCCTCGTCGCCATGCGCGAGCGCATCGAGTCGGTGGCGGGCGGCCTGGTGGTGGAGTCACGGCCGGGCCACGGGACGGCGGTCCGCGCGGAGGTGCCCGCGTGAGCGCGCCCGTGCGCCTGCTGGTCGTCGACGACCATCCCGTCGTCCGCGACGGCATCGTCGGCATGGTGGCTTCCGACCCGGACGTGGAGGTCGTGGGCGAGGCGTCCGACGGAGCCGAGGCGGTCCGGCTCGCCCGGGCGCTCCTCCCGGACGTCGTGCTCATGGATCTGCGGATGCGCGGCATGGACGGCGTCGCTGCGATCCGCGAGCTGACCCGGCTCGGCCTGCGGTGCCGGGTGGTGGTCCTCACGACCTTCGACGGCGACTCGGATGTGCTGCCCGCGATCGAGGCCGGCGCGACCGGCTACCTGCTCAAGGACGCGCCGCGGGAGGACCTGCTGCGCGCGATCCGCGCCGCGGCGGTCGGAGACGCGGTGCTCGCGCCGTCCGTCGCGTCCCGGCTGGTCGGCCGGGTGCGGACGCCGGAGGCGAACCTGCTGTCGCCGCGCGAACTGGAGGTGCTGGCGCTGGTCGCCGACGGCGCGACGAACCGCGTCGCCGGGGAGCGCCTGCACCTCAGCGAGGCGACCGTGAAGACGCACCTGCTCAGCATCTACGGGAAGCTCGGGGTCGGCGACCGGGCCGCGGCCGTGGCGGAAGGGTTCCGGCGGGGGCTGCTCGACCTGTAGGTCGGTGCCGGATCTTGGCCTGCAGGGGTTCTGCCGTCGCGCCGAAACGAGTAGGACGGAAGGCATGGACATCGTGCTTGCTGTCCTCGAGCGCGGCGACATCGCGTACGAGATCGAGTTCGAGCGCACGAGCGAGCCCCCGTTCGAGCTGCGCGTGCCCTCCCACATCGGGGGCGCGGCGGTGGTCGACGTCTTCGACCTGGTCGACGCGAGTGAGTGGCCCGTGCTGCTGCGCTACGCGTTCTCGGAGTGCGTGCCGGCCGTCATGGGCACGCCGGACGACCTCAACGCGGAGGACCTGGGCGAGGTCGACCTCTGAGCGAGGCCGGGAGGTCCCGGCTCAGAACAGGAACAACTGCCCCATCACCAGCACGAGGATGAGGAACACGACGACCACCCCGCCGATGATGACGAGCGTCCGCCCCGACATCCGCGCGATCCCGAACCCCACGATGAAGGGCAGTGCCAGGCAGCCGATCGCGATGATCCACCAGAACGCCTGGAAGCCGGCCTGCGACGCGGACGCCAGCCGCTCCCCGAACAGCTTCTGCGTCGCCGGATGCGTGGCGAAGGCGATGCTCGCCGACAACGGGTACGCGATGAGGACGGCGGTGATCAGTCCGGCGAACGCACCCCACATCCCGCGATGGGCACCGAGGTGCAGCGTCTCCTCCTGATGCGGCGCCTGCCTGCTCTTCGTGCTCATGGCGCACATGATAGCCAGCGGGCCGGCCCGCGGGACAGCCCCGTCCTGGTGCGCGTGCGCGGCCCCGCGCCGCGCCGTAACAGGGTCAACTGTACGGTCTATTCTGCGGTTACCCTGGAGGAGTCACCGGCGCAGCGCACGCAGTTAGGGGGCGTCACGGACGCGCCGGGGTCTTACCCGAATGTCGTGTGGGAGTGGGGGAATCCGCTCCCATACGGCCGGGTCGGGCCACATGCTCACTTGGTCGCGTTCGGATGACGCGTGTGGACCTGCTCCAGATAGACCACCTGCTCGTGGACGTAGAACCAGATCCGAGCGTCGCCTTTCAGCGTCGGCTTGTGCTGCCAGCGCACGTGGGTGATTCCGTCACGAGTGATCGTCCCCAATTCGCCTTTCAGCGGATAGTTGGCAGGAGTGACGGTCAACGGCGTGCGTGTCAAGAAGTCCCACGAATCGGCGAGCGCGTTGCGGATCGTTGCGCACAGATCCGTCCATCCGCGCTGCGACGACACGCTTGCGAACCGGATGCTGTATTCACTGCGCTTGGTGGGCCTTTCGACCTTGGCCGGCCGTGCCACCTAGGGACGCTCTACGGGTGTTGCCGCATCGAGCCACTCGACCGGCTGGGCCCCCAGCCCGGCCGCGATCGCCGTCGCGGTCTCCTGCCAGGACGTCAACTCGGCGATGGCGAGATGGGCCTGCCCGGTCGAGAAGGATGCGCGGGCCGCGTCGAGCAGATCGTTCGCACAGGTGACCCGATCCGCCGGCGTGAGGGCGAGCATCCACGGCAGAGCGGTGGACATGCGATCCGCCAGACTTCCGCGGGTGTCTGTCGCGACGCCGATCAGCGTCGCCGCGAGTTGGAGCAGCCCGTCACGCGCGGACGCCTCGCGTTTGGACATCAGAACCAGGTCTTCGCCGTCACGACGCGTGACCTCGACCGGTCGGTCCTCCGCCGCGGCGAAGACCCGGGTGGAGTGTCGACTCAGGTCGGAAGACTGGAAGACCCGCTGGGAGTGTTCGGTGGCGAGCATGGAGCTAGTCTAGTTCAGAATTTGTTCTGAATTGTCGGGCGCAGCACGCTCGAGGGATTCGATCCGCCAACCTTCTGGTCCGCAGCCGCTGTCCCGCGCGCAGCGCGTAACCTCACATCCCCAACACGACCGTGCGGCCCACCCCCCGCGCATCCGCAGCCCGATGGGCCGCCCACACCGCGTCGAACGCGATCACCTCCGGCTCGAACGCCCGCAGCCGCCCCTCTGCCACATCCGCGAGCAATCCCGTCAGCATCCGCCGGTACTCCGGTCGCTTTCGCAGCACCCAGAACGGCACCGAGCACACGATCTCCCTCGGGTGCCCGAACCGCCGCAGCACGGCCTCCGCCGACCCGCGCACGGCGTCGTCCCGCTCGTGGCCGGCGCGCCCAGCGAACGCCGTGCGGACGACGACGCCGGACGGGGCCACCGCCTCGCGGACCAGCGGCGAACCGGTGTGGTCGATCGCGGCGTCCGCTCCGCCTCCGGTCTGCTCGCGGACCGACGCGGGCCAGTGGGGGTCTCGGTAGTCCACGAGGGTCACGTCCGCAGCGGACAGGCCGGGCGGTGGCGTCGTCCCGGTCCCGAGCACCGTCCGGCCGTCGCGCAGCGCGAGCTGGGCGGCGAGGGAGCCGACAGCTCCCGTCACGCCCTGGATGAGGACGCTTCGCGCAGGCCCGGCGTAGCGGAGGGCGAGTGCGGCGGTCACGCCGTTGAGCGGGAGGACGGCGGCGGCCTCCGAGGTCAGCGCGACAGGGACGGCGACCAGGAACGTCGGCGACACGACGAGCCGGGTCGCGTGGGCGCCCATCCGCGGGAGCACCCCGGCGACGCGCGCGCCGGTGCGGAGGCCGAGTGCCGCCGACACCGCGGACTCCGTCTCCAGCACGCCGACGAAGTCGTAGCCGGGGACGAAGCCCGGGACCGGCTGGAGCACGTAGCCTCCGCGCCGGGCCAGCACGTCCGTGGACCCGAGCGCCGCGTGCGTGACGCGGACGAGGACCTCGTTGCCGCGCGGCCGGCGCAGCGTCTCGTGGGCGAGCGCGATCGCGGACGGGTCGCCGAAGCGGACCACGCGTGCCGCCATGCGTTCCACGGGACGCTCCGGTTGGCTTCCCATCGCCGTCAGCCGGCGCGGCTCTGCAGCAGCCCCGCGCGCTCGGGGTGCGCGTCGAACCATTCCGCCACGTACCAGCACATCGGCACGATCCTCCGGTCGGAGGTGCGCTCGATGTCGTCGACGGCGTAGGCGACCAGGTCGGCGGCGTAGCCGTGGCCGCGCTGCGCGGGGACCGTGAACGCCCGGGTCAGCGAGATGGACGAGCCGAGGACGCTGTAGTCGAGGACGCCGACGAGCTCGCCGTCGATCCGCATGGCGTAGCGGCGCGCGTCGGTCTCGTTGCTGAACTCCGTGGACATGCGCCCATCGTACGTCCGTCGCGCCTCCCCGTCAGGAGAGGTATCGTGAACGAGGTGGGACCCGAACCCGCACCCTCGGACTCCCGCGTGCACTCCGCGATGCAGCCACAGCAGGCCAGCCGCGTGCGACGACCGTCGCCCGCGTCGCGCACCCGAACCTGGAGCCGCACCCGTGCCGACCGACACTCCGTCGCCCGCCCTGTCCCCTGCCCACCAGGCCCTGCTCGAACAGGTCCCGATCGGCGAGCACTCCGTGATCGACGCGGAGGTGGTCCCGTACGAGCACGAGGGCCTCCCGCTGGAGGGCTACCTCGCCAGGGACGTTCAGGCCGACGACCGCCGCCCGGCCGTGCTGATCCTCCACGACTGGCACGGCGTCGGCGACAACGTGCGGATGCGCGCGCAGATGCTGGCCCGCCGCGGCTACGTCGCGTTCGCCGCGGACCTGTACGGCGCCGACGTGCGGCCCAGCGGCGAGGAGGCGTCGGCGGTCGCCGGGCAGTACTACCGCGACCTCCCGCTGTTGCGCTCGCGCGTCGCGGCCGGCTTCAGCTGGCTGCAGCAGCACCCCGCCGTCGACCCGGCCCGGCTCGCGGTCATCGGCTACTGCTTCGGCGGGACGGCCGCCCTGGAGTTCGCCCGCACCGGGGCGCCGGCCCGCGGCGTGGTGTCGTTCCACGGCGGCCTGATCGCCCACGACCCGTCCGACGCGGCGGCGATCGCGGCCTCCCTCCTCGTCCTGAACGGAGGCGCGGACCCGGTCGTCCCCGACACCGCGGTCGCCGCGTTCCAGGACGAGCTGCGTGCCGCCCCGCACGTCGACTGGCAGCTCACCACGTACTCGGGAGCGCCGCACGCGTTCACCCTCCCGGGAGGCGACCGCTACCGTCCGCTGGCCGACGCGCGGAGCTGGCGGGCGCTGGCGTGCTTCCTGGACGAGGTGTTCGCCTGAGCTGATTGGCGGTCTGCGAGGCGGTCATGTAAGCTCTAACAGGCCCGCGCGGAGAACGCGGCTGGGTCATGCGCCACTAGCTCAACGGATAGAGCATCTGACTACGGATCAGAAGGTTGGGGGTTCGAATCCCTCGTGGCGCACACTGGTTGAGACAGTAGAGAAAGCCCCGGCGGAGAGCCGGGGCTTTTTCGTTGGGTCGAACGGCGTGGGCGACGGACGACTTCCGCGAGAAGTTGCGCTCTCAGCGCTGCGTCGGTTAAGTGGGCGGGCCGCCGGCCGTTGTCGCCAGTCGCGGCCCGCCTCACTATTCAAGAGCTTGGCACGTCGCGGCCATGACGTGCGCACCGCAACGCGTTCTGCTCAAACGAGCAGAACGCTCACTCGAGGTCGTACGTCAGGTGGGTCGCCGTCGTGGTGACCACGACCTCCCGCTGCACGAGTTGCCGCGGCCGCGACCCGGTGAACAGGGGCGTGCCCGCGCCGAGGATGATCGGCGACAGGTGCAGGACGAGCGTGTCGACCAGGCCCGCGGCGAGCGCCGAGCCCACGAGGGTGCCGCCGCCCATGAGGACCGCGTCGAGGTCGGCTCCGCGCTCCGCGGACACCGTTTCGGCGCGCGAGCGGGCGGCGGCGACGGCGTCCTCCAGGCCGGTGGTGACGAACGTCCAGTCCAGTCCGGTGAGGCGCACCGTCGACGGGGCGGAGCTCGTGACGACCAGGAACGGCGGCTTGCCGACCTCCGTTGCGCCGTAGCCGAGATCGTCGCTCCAGCCTCCCGGGCCGTCCACGACGTCGAACAGGTTGCGGCCCATGACCACGGCGCCTGAGCGCTCCGTCGCCGCGGCGAGGATGCGCTTGTCGTCGGGGTCGTCGGAGAACACCCAGCGGTGCAGCGGCTCTCCCCCGGTGCCGAGCCCGTTGCCGGGGCCGGCGTCCGGGCCGGTGACGTAGCCGTCCAGCGAGACGGTGATGTCGGCGACGACCCTGGTCATCGCGTTCAGCCCCTCGCCAGCAGCTCGTCCAGCTTCTCGTAGCCCTCGCGCATCCCGTACTCCATGCCCGAGGAGATCATCGCCTCCAGCGCCTCCTTCGACGGGAACACCGAGTGGCCCGCGAGGCGGGTGCGGCCGCCGGGGAGCGGTTCGAAGCGCAGGAGGTCGAGGCTCACCTGGTCGGGTGCGCCGAGGAACTCGAAGGTCTGGATGATGAGCTCGTTCTCGACCACAGTATGGATGACGCCGCGGAAGGCGTAGACGGCGCCGTCGGGAGCCTTCTGCTCGAACGCATAGCCGCCGCCGGTGCGGAAGTCCCACTGGGTGATCGTGTTGTCGAGGCTGCGGGGGCCGATCCACTGCACGTACAGGTCGGGATCGGCGTGGGCGCGGAAGACCGCCTCGACGGGAGCCTCGAACTCCCGCGTGATGTCGGCGTACGAGGTGCCGGGTACGGCATCGATGACGACAGGGTTGGTCATGATTCCTTCTCCTTGGTTCGCTTGCTCTGTTCTGGTGAGGATGCCGGAGGCGCGGCGAGCAGGGCGTCGAGCCTGCGGTACTGCTGCTCGGCCTCCAGGCGGTACCGATCGATCCAGGAGGTCAGGCGCTCCAGCGCGGCGGCGTCGAGGTGCACGGGGCGGCGCTGCGCCTCCCGAGTACGCCACACGAGCCCGGCGGACTCGAGCACGCTGATGTGCTTGGACACCGCTTGCAGGCTGATCTCGAACGGCTCGGCCAGCTCGTTGACCGTCGCCGGACCGCGGCTGAGCCGCGCGACCATCGCGCGCCGCACCGGGTCGGACAGGGCCGCGAAGGCTCGGTCGAGCTGGTCATCCATCGTTATCAACCTGTCCATTTATCAATCAATCGGTTGATAAAAGGATAGATCGAGTGGAGGGAGGCGTCAAGCCCTGCCGTCCGGGTCAGGACGGCAGCGAGACCCCCACGACACCGGGCACGGCGCCGGTGTAATCCCGGAGGCGCTCCAGTCCGTCGGTCGTCGCCGACGAGTGGTCGCCGACCACCACGACACGGCCGCCCGACGCGACGGCGGCGACCAGGCCGGCCTCGGCGTCCTCGAACACGACGCAGCGCTCGATCGGCACACCGAGACGCTCGGCGGCGAGGAGGTAGCCCTGCGGGTCGGGCTTGCCGCGCGACACGTCCTCCGCAGCGACCAGGACGTCCGGGACCGGGACGCTGGCCGCCTCCAGCCGCACGACGGCGAGGTCGCGCGGCGCGCTCGTGACGATCGCGACGGGCACGCCCGCCTCGGCGAGCGCCGTCAGCAGCGCGGCAGCTCCCGGCACCTCCACGATCCCGTCGGTGCGCGTGAGCTCCTCGGCGACGAGCCCGGCGACCAGTTCGGCTCGCCGCTCGTCGGGGAGGCCGGGCAGGAAGTGCGCGACGGTGTCGACGGCCTGCCTGCCGTGCGCGTACGCGAGGATCTGCGCGGGGTCGAGGCCGTGACGCCGGCCGAACTCGCTCCAGACGGCTTCGACCACGGCGTGCGAGTCGACGAGGGTGCCGTCCATGTCGAAGAGGAATCCGGATGCGCTGATCTCCATCGGACCAGCCTAGGCGGCGCCCGCGGCGGGAGGCCGCGGGCGGCTCTCGCTCAGCGTCCGGTCGTGCGCGCGTCCTGCGCGGCCCGCAGGTCGGCCAGCCCGCGCTCGGTCTCGCGGGTGACGCGGCCGCCACGTGCGGCGACCGCCGCGGGGAGCCAGTCGCTCAGCACGAAGCGGCGACGGCGCGGCGGGACCGGCTCGCCGCCGTTGGTCTTGACCGGGCGGGCCACCCAGCTGTGTTCGATTCCCTGTGCCCAGGTTCCATTTGCCATGTCCACAACGTTACGAGCGAAAATATTCGGCCACCATATGGCTTCAGGTCTATCTTCGCAAAGATACGGCCAGTACACTCGGAGGCATGTTGAAGCGCGTGGCCGTCCCCGTCATCGACGAATTCGCGATGTTCGAGTTCGGCGTCATCTGCGAGGTGTTCGGGCTCGACCGCAGCTATGCGGGGATCGAGCCGTTCGACTTCCGGGTCTGCTCGGCTACCCCGGGCGAGCCGATCCGGAACGAGACCGGCGTGCAGCTGATCGCGCCGTACGGGCTGGAGGCGATGGAGGACGCCGACCTCATCGCGGTGCCGGCCGCCACCATCCGCGACGAGTACCCGGAGGAGCTGCTCGACGGGCTCCGGCGCGCGCACGCCCGGGGCGCCATCCTGCTCAGCGTCTGCTCCGGCGCGTTCGTGCTCGGCGCCGCCGGCCTCCTCGACGGGCGCGAGAGCACGACGCACTGGCGCTATGCCGACGCCCTCCAGCGCCGCTTCCCGCTCGCGCGCGTGAACCCGGACGTGCTATTCATCGACGACGGCACGATCATCACCAGCGCCGGCACCTCCGCCGGCATCGACGCGTGCCTCCACCTGGTGCGGCGCGAGCTCGGCAGCGCGGTCGCCAACACGATCGCGCGCAACATGGTCGTGCCGCCGCAGCGTGACGGAGGCCAGCGGCAGTACATCGAGCGGCCGGTGTCCGACTGCGAGGACGACACCTTCAGCGAGCTGCTGGAGCACCTGAGCACCACGCTGGACGAGAACCACACCGTGTCCGGTCTCGCCGCCAGGACCCACATGTCGACCAGGAGCTTCTCGCGCCGCTTCGTCGCCGAGACCGGGGTGCCGCCGATGCAGTGGCTCACGACGCAGCGCGTCCTCCACGCCCGCCTGCTGCTGGAGACCACGGACATCCCCGTCGAGGAGGTCGCCCGACGCAGCGGGTTCGCGAGCGCCACGCTGCTGCGCCACCACTTCGACTCGGAGGTCGGCGTGCCGCCCACGCGCTACCGGGCGGCGTTCGCGCAGCGGTGACGCGCAGGGAAACAATCCGCCGCCGCGCTGGTTGACTCGGAGGACGACCACCCGCGACGGAAGGACCTCCTCATGGCCACGCAGATCCAGTACGACCGGCTCGGCGATCCCGAGGTGCTCCAGGTGGTCTCGGTCCCGGACCCGGTCGCGCCCGACGACGGCGTGGTGGTGGAGGTGCGCGCCGTCGGCGTGAACCCGATCGACGGCAAGCTGCGCAGCGGCGGCCGTCCGAGCGCTCCGATCACCGAGCCGCGCGTACCGGGAAGCGACGCGGCGGGCGTCGTGCTCTCGGTCGGGGCCGGCGTGGACGGCTGGGCGCCGGGCGACGAGGTGGTCGTCCGCAACGCACGCGGCGCCTACACCACGCACCTCGTCGCACCGGCCTCCCACCTCGTGCGCAAGCCGGCGGCGGTGAGCTGGGAGCAGGCGGCGGCGATCGGCGTCCCGGTGAGCACGGCACACCAAGTGCTGGTCTCGCTGGGGGTCGGGCCGGGCACGACGCTGCTCATCCACGGCGGCTCCGGCAGCGTCGGGAGGGTGGCGATCCAGCTCGCCCGGCGGATGGGCGCCACCGTGATCGCGACCGGGTCGCCGGCGAACCACGAGCGACTCCGCGCCCTCGGGGCGACTCCCGTGGCGTACGGCGACGGGCTGCTGGAGCGCCTGCAGGCCGCCGCGCCGGACGGGTACGACCTCATCCTCGACGCCATCGGCTCCGACGAGGCGCTGGAGGCCTCCTTCGCGCTGGTCGACGACCGCTCGCGGATCGGCACGATCGTGGTCGGGCCGCGCGCGGCGGAGCTGGGCATCCGCGCGTGGGGAGGCGGGAACCCCGTCCCGCTGACGGCCGACGAGCTGCGGCTGCGCGACGACGCCTTCGCGCTCGCGCTCGACCTCATCACCGAGGGTGGGCTGGAGGTGGACATCGCGCGGACGTTCCCGCTGACGGAGGCCGCCGACGCCGCGCGGCTGGTGGAGTCGGGGCATCCCGGCGGCAAGGTGATCCTGCTGCCGTGACCCGTCCCGGTCAGTGGTGCAGCAACCGCCGGTGGACGGCGTGCGCGACCGGGAGGTCGTCCCCGCGGTAGTGCTTGAGCAGCCTCCAGTTGCGCAGTGCGAGCCGGGCGCAGACCGCGACTGTCACGACCCCGCACACGACGATCCCCCACGCCCGCGGGTTCTCGCCCTCGGTCGGGATGAGCACGGAGACTGCGACCGTGAAGACGAGCGCGAGGACGGCGAACAGCACTCCCAGCCCGACGCGACGCAGCGCCCGGGCGCGCTCGACACGGTCGCCCATGCAGCGCAAATTACTCCGCGCGACGGGCGTGCGCCAGGTCGTACACGCGGCTCCAGCCGAGCTCGAAGCCGACCTCGTCGATCCGCCCCTCGTCCCGCGCGCGCTCCAGTGCGAGCAGCGACGCGAGAGAGGCCGTGACCAGGTGCTCGTCGCCGTACGTCTCGTAGTGGTCGCCGACCGCGACCGTGGAGCAGCGGATCACGCGGCACTCCCCCCACACCCGGCGCGTCGCGACCGCGGCCACGACGAAGCCCGCGACGTAGACGGCCACCAGCGCGCCGATCGCCGTCACCGCGGGAGCGGGTGCGAGCACGAGCGCGGGGACGAGGGCGAGCAGGCCGCCCACGGTCGGCCAGCGCCGCCGGAAGACGATGGCGCGGCGCTCGGCGGAGGTCGTCCCCGGCGGGTAGACGAACAGCCGGCGCGCGCTCACCCCGGTGCGCGCGGTGTACAGCGCGGAGGTCTCCTCGAACCAGCCCCAGCGATGGGCTCCCTCGAAGAACCGCTTCGCCCTGCCGCGTGCGGGAGGTCGCTCGATCGTCGTCACGGAGATCGGTCTACGCCGCCACGGGCGCGGTGGCGCGCATCCTCACAGAATCCATGCGCGCTGCGGGCGGAACCAGACGATCTGCACACGGCGCCCCTCCGTCCGCCGTCATTCGGCCGTGGCGGCGGCGCCGAACCGCTCCTGCCATTCGGCGTAGGTATGGTCGCGTCCGAGCGGGCACTCGCAGCGGATGAGGATCGGCTGACCGGTCACCACGCTGGTCGCGCGCTCCACGTGCGGCACGGTCGGCCCGGCATCGGACGGGACGCCACGAGACTGCGGTTTCATGGATGCGAGTATCCGGTGTCCGCGCGGTCCTCCCGCGGTCGGCGCCACGGTCCCGCGTGAGCAAACATGCAGGATTTCACCTGCGCATTCACTGTCCAGAGGTCGGTGGTGGCTGGCAGGATGACGTCATGGCCGTCACCTTCCTCCAGCCGGACGGGCTCGTCCGCAGTCCCGCCTTCAGCCACGTCGCCGTCGTCCCCGCCGGATCGGCGACCGTCTACGTCGGCGGCCAGAACGGCGTCGACGAGACCGGCGCGCTCGTGTCGCCGGAGGTCGGCCCGCAGTCCGCGCGCGCCCTCGACAACGCGAAGGCCGCCCTCGCGGCGGCGGGAGCGGCGCTCGACGATGTGGTGCAATGGTTCGTCCTCATCGACGCCTCCGCCGACCTCGGCGCGGCGTACGGGGCCATCGCGCCCCAACTCGCCCGGGAGGGCGCACCGCCGCTCGTGACCGGGTCGCGCGTCGCGGGGCTGGGGGTGCCGGGGGCGCTGATCGAGATCAGCGCGATCGCGGCGCTGTCCTCCTGAGCGGCCCTGCCCTCCTGAGCGGCCCTGCCCTCCTGAGCCGTCAACGCGAGAGCCCCCGCCCAGCTGGGCGGGGGCTCTCGCGGAGGACGTCAGTGCTTGAAGGCGTCCTTCACCTTCTCGCCGGCGTTCTTGAGGTCGGCCTTGGCCTGGTCACCCTTGCCCTCGGCCTCCAGGCGCTCGTTGCCGGTCGCCTTGCCGGTGGCCTCCTTGGCCTTGCCGCCCGCGTTCTCCGCGGCGTTCTCGATCTTGTCGTCCAGTCCCATGATGTCCCCTTTCGATCAGGTCGCCACGACGTTCCCACGGTGTCGTGAGCTGGTCCAGGGTGCACAGCCGCACGGGTTTTTCAATCCCCTCAGTCCTCCACAGGGCGGGTGCAAGCGCGAGTTATCCACGGGAATGTCCAGCCCCTTCCAGCGGGGTTCGCCGCGCGAAAGAATCCTTGGTGTGAGCCACGACGTCCCGAAAAGCACCTACCGCCTCCAGATCACGCCCGACTTCACGCTGAGGGACGCCGCGCAAGTGCTCGGCTACCTGCGCCGTCTGGGCGTCGGCGCGGTCTACCTGTCGCCACTGCTCCAGTCGTCCGCGGGGTCCGCGCACGGCTACGACGTGGTCGACCCCACACGGGTGGACGAGTCGCGCGGCGGTCCGGAGGCGCTGCGCGAGTTCGCGGACGCCGCCCACCGCCGCGGCCTCCAGGTGATCGTGGACATCGTGCCCAACCACCTCGGCGTCGCCGTGCCGCAGGAGAACCCGTGGTGGTGGGATGTGCTCCGTTTCGGCCAGGAGTCCGCGTACGCCGGGCACTTCGACATCGACTGGGCGTTCGGCGGCGGCCGGCTGCGCCTGCCGGTGCTCGGCGACGGTCCGGACGAGGAGGACGCGATGCGCGTCGTGGACGGCGAGCTGCACTACTACGACCACCGGTTCCCCCTTGCTCCCGGCACCGAGTTCGCGTCGCCGCGCGAGGTGCACGCCCGCCAGCACTACGAGCTGATCTCGTGGCGCCGGGCCGACGCCGAGCTGAACTACCGTCGGTTCTTCGCGGTGAACTCGCTGGCCGGGGTGCGGGTGGAGGACCCGCGGGTCTTCGACGACACGCACGCCGAGATCGCGCGCTGGGTGCGCGAAGGGCTCGTGGACGGCCTCCGCGTCGATCACCCGGACGGCCTCCGCGACCCCGGAGACTACCTGCGGCGGCTCGCCGACCTGGCCGACGGGCGCCCGGTCTGGGTGGAGAAGATCCTGGAGGGCGACGAGCGCATCCCGAGCTGGCCGATCGCCGGCACGACCGGGTACGACGCACTCGGGCTCGTGGATCGGGTGTTCGTCGACCCGGCGGGCGAAGAGCCGCTGACGGCGCTGGCGGAGGAGCGCGACGCGCGCGAGGAGAGCAGGGACTGGCCGGGGCTGGTGCACCGCCGCAAGCGGGCGGCGGCCGATGGGATCCTGCGATCGGAGGTGCTGCGGGTCGTGCGCGACCTGGGCGGGGAGGCGGCCGACTCCGACCCCGACTCCCTCGCCGACGCCGTGGCCGAGCTGGCTGCGGCTTTCCCGGTCTATCGGAGCTACCTCCCGTTCGGCGACGACCACCTGCGGGCGGCGCTCGACGCCGCGTCCGCCTCGCGGCCGGACCTCGGCGACGCGCTGCGCGCACTCGGCACGGCCTTCGCGCCGGGCTCCGATGGTGCCGTAGAGCCGGCCTCCGCGCGCTTCCAGCAGACCAGCGGCGCGATCATGGCCAAGGGCGTGGAGGACAACGCCTTCTACCGGTACACCCGGCTGGTGTCGCTGACGGAGGTCGGCGGCGACCCGTCGGAGTTCGCCGTGGCCGTGACGGACTTCCACCGCCTGCAACAGCAGCGCCTGGCCGACCTCCCGCACTCGCTGACGACGCTGAGCACGCACGACACCAAGCGCAGCGAGGACACCCGGGCGCGCATCGCCGTGCTCGCGGAACTGCCCGAGCGCTGGGGCCGGTTCCTCGCTGCGGTGCGGCAGCGCGTGTCGATCGGCGATGGGTCGCTCGAGAACCTGCTCTGGCAGTCGATCGTCGGAGCGTGGCCCGCGTCGCGGGAGCGCCTCCAGGCGTACGCCCTCAAGGCCGCGCGGGAGGCCGGCGCGGGCACGAGCTGGACCGACCCGGACACCGCCTTCGAGGATGCGATGGGCGAACTGGTGGACGCGGCGTTCGACGATCCGCGCGTGGCGGCGGAGGTCGCGGCGATCGCCGCGATCGTCGACGCGCCGGGTGCGAGCAACGGCCTCGGCGCGAAGCTCGTCCAGCTGACCATGCCCGGCATCCCGGACGTCTACCAGGGCTCGGAGCGCTGGGAGCGGTCGCTGGTCGACCCGGACAACCGCCGCCCGGTGGAGTTCGACGCCGCCGCCGGGCTGCTCGCCCACCTCGATGACGGCTGGGCGCCGCCCATCGACTCGTCGGGAGCGGCGAAACTGCTCGTGACCTCCCGGGCGCTGCGGCTGCGCCGGGAACGACCCGAGCTCTTCGCGGAGTACCGGCCCGTCACGGCGGACGGCGAGCGCGCGGAGCACCTGGTGGCGTTCGACCGCGGCGGCGCCGTCACGCTGGCCACCCGGCTCCCGGTCGGGTTGGCTCAGACGGGAGGATGGGGCGACACCGCGGTCGACCTGGGACCGGCGACCTATCGGGACGAGCTGACCGGACGCGAGGTGAGCGGCAGGGCACGGCTCGCCGAGCTGTTCGACCGGTACCCGGTTGCGCTGCTGGCGGTGGTGCGATGAGCGCCACGTTCCCGGTGTGGGCGCCGGACGCCGGTGCGGTGGAGGTCGAGGTCGCGGGATCCGGGAGGCATCCGCTCCAGAAGGACGAGCGCGGGTGGTGGCGTCTGCCCGCACCCCTCGACGGCGCCCCGCTCGACTACGGCTTCGTGGTCGACGGAGCGGGCCCCTTCCCCGACCCGCGCTCGCGGCGCCAGCCAGGCGGCGTCCACGCGCTGAGCCGCACCTGGGATCCCGGCGCCTTCGCCTGGACCGACGACGACTGGCGCCCCGGCACGCTCACCGGTCGGGTGATCTACGAGCTCCACCTCGGCACCTTCACGCCCGAGGGCACGCTCGACGCCGCGGCCGCGCGGCTCGACCACCTCGTGGACCTCGGTGTGGAGGCTGTCGAACTGCTGCCGGTCAACGCGTTCAACGGGCCGCACGGGTGGGGCTACGACGGGGTCCTCTGGTTCGCGGTGCACGAGCCCTACGGCGGTCCCGACGCCTACCAGCGGTTCGTGGACGCATGCCACGGCCGCGGGATCGCGGTCATCCAGGACGTCGTCTACAACCACCTCGGGCCGAGCGGCAACTACCTCCCGATGTTCGGCCCCTACCTGAGCGAGGGTCGCAACACCTGGGGCTCGTCCGTCAACCTCGACGGGCCCCGCTCGGGCGAGGTCCGGCGGCTCATCCTCGACAACGCCCGGTTCTGGCTGCGCGACATGCACGTCGACGGCCTGCGGCTGGACGCCGTGCACGCACTCCACGACAGCAGCGCCGAGCACATCCTGGAGGCGCTCGCGAGGGAGGCCGCCGGCATCCGCGAGACGACCGGGCGCCCGGCGACCCTGATCGCCGAGAGCGACCTCAACGACCCGAAGCTGATCCGCGAGCGGCGCAACCACGGCTACGGCCTCGACGCCCAGTGGGACGACGACGTGCACCACGCGGTCCACGTCAACCTGACCGGAGAGACGAGCGGGTACTACGCCGACTTCGCCGGGCCGCAGGCTCTGATCAGGGTCTTCGAGCGCGGCTTCTTCCACGACGGCAGCTGGTCGAGCTTTCGCGAACGGAATCATGGGCGACCGCTCGACGCCGACATCCCGTTCACGCGGCTGGTCGCGTTCAGCCAGGACCACGATCAGATCGGCAACCGCGCCGTGGGCGACCGGCTCACGGCGACGCTCGACGAGGGCCGCCTCGCGGTGGCCGCCGCCCTGATCCTGCTCGGCCCGTTCACGCCGATGCTGTTCATGGGCGAGGAGTGGGGCGCGACCACCCCGTGGCCGTTCTTCAGCTCCCATCCCGAGCCCGAGCTGGCGGAGGCCACCCGCACCGGCCGGATCGCGGAATTCGCCCGGATGGGCTGGGACCCGGACGTGGTCCCCGACCCTCAGGACCCGGCCACCTTCGAAAGCGCCCGCCTCGATTGGACCGAACCCGGCCGTCCGACGCACGCCCGCTTGCTCGCCTGGTACCGCCACCTCATCGAGCTGCGCCGCGAGCTGCCGGCCGACGCGCGTGCGACCGACGTCAGCTGCGTGGACGGCGTGTTCGGGTTCACCCGCGCGGGACTCCGGGTGGAGGCGGCCCTCAGCGGCGACGGCCTCCCGGCCGCGGACGATACGACGGTGGCGGAGGCCGTGTTCGACGGCGCGGTCCGCGTGAGACGAGTGGGAAGGTGAAGGACATGTTGTATGCAACTCCCGCGTCGCTATATAGTGATCTATATAGTTTGGGGGGAGGTGGCATGGCCATCACATCGATCGACATCGATCCGGATCTGCTCGCGCAGGCGAAGGCGACCACGGGTGCATCCTCCAATCGGGAGGCCGTCGACATCGCGCTGCGGAGGCTGGTCGCGATGCACCGTCAGCAGGCCGCCGTCGAGCGCATCATCGCCCGCCGCTTCGAGCCGGACCAGATCGATGCTCCGACCATCACGCCGACGTTCATACCGGGCACCGGGGTCGACTCGTGACCACCTATCTCGTCGACAACAGCATCTGGCAGAAGGCGTCCAGCAGCCCGGCGATCGCGAAGCGACTGCGGGAGATCATCCCGCAGCACCTGGTGATCACGTGCCCGCCGCAGGTGCTGGAGTACTGCCACTCGGCCCGTTCGCCCGAAGAGCACAGGGAATTGCAGCAGGACATGGATGAGTTGCTCGCAGCATGGGAGCACCCGGATGCAGCCGCGGCACTGGGCATCCAGGAGTCGCTCTGGGACAACGGTGCCGTACGCGCTGCTGGCGTGTTCGACTGCCTCATCGCCGCGTACGCCGTGGCGAACGACGCCGTGATCCTGAACTCCGATCAGGACTTCGGCTTCATCGAATACGCCACGGGTGGCGCCGTGCGGCAAGAGTACGTCGCGGCCGCCTAGCTGGCGCCGAAACCCGTGTCAACCGCTTCCGCCGCTGCCGCGCGCGCAGGTAGGGTGTCGGTCTACCGATCATCGGAGGCACCGTGTCCCAGCTCTGCCCCCAGCTCAGCGACCCCGCGCACAGCAGCACCGCGCACAACAGCACTGCCCAGGTGGTCCGGTGAGCCGCGACGGCTCCGCGCCGTATCCGCTCGGCATCACGCTCGTCGAGGGCGGCGCCAACGTCGCCGTCTACAGCGAGAACGCGGACAACGTCTACGTCTCGCTCTTCGACGCGCGCGGCCGGGAGACCCGCACCGAGCTCACCAACCGGACCGGGCATGTCTTCCACGGCTACGTGCAGGGCCTCGTCCCCGGCACGCGCTACGGCGTCCGGGTCGCCGGACCCTGGGATCCCGCCAACGGGCTCCGCTTCTCGCCCGCGAAGGTCCTCCTGCCGACGCGCGCCCGCGCCGTGACCGGGTCGTGGGACAACTCGCAGGCCGTGTTCGGCCACCAGCTCGGCCGGCCCAAGCGGCGCAGCGACACCAACGGGAAGGGGCACGTCGCCCTCGGGGTCGTCGTCGACCCGCAGGAGTTCGACTGGGGCGACCACGAGCGTCCGTTCACCCCGCTCAGCGAGACCATCATCTACGAGACCCACGTCAAGGGTTTCACCAAGCTGATGGAGTGGGTGCCGGAGGAGTTCCGCGGCACCTACGCCGGCCTCGCGCACCCGGCCGCCGTCGAGTACCTCAAGAACCTCGGGGTCACCGCGGTCGAGCTCATGCCCGTGCACCAGTTCGTACAGGACCCGCACCTGCAGGAGAAGGGCCTCCGCAACTACTGGGGCTACAACTCCATCGGCTTCTTCGCGCCGCACAACGAGTACGCCGCGACCGGCGACACCGGGCACCAGGTGGACGAGTTCAAGGGCATGGTGAAGGCGCTGCACGCGGCCGGCCTGGAGGTCATCCTCGACGTCGTCTACAACCACACAGCCGAGGGCAACGACCTCGGGCCGACCTACAGCTTCAAGGGCATCGACAACCCCTCGTACTACCGGCTCGTCGACGGCGACCGCGCGCACTACTTCGACACCACCGGCACCGGGAACAGCGTCAACGTCAGCCATCCCGCCGCCCTGCAGCTCATCATGGACTCGCTGCGCTACTGGGTGGACGACTACCACATCGACGGCTTCCGGTTCGACCTGGCCACCACGCTCACCCGGCAGGGCGGCGACGCCAGCCTGCACAGCGCGTTCCTCACGCTCATCCAGCAGGACCCGACCCTTGCGCGGGTCAAGCTGATCGCCGAGCCGTGGGACACCGCCGGGTACCAGCTCGGCGGGTTCCCGGCCGACTGGTCGGAGTGGAACGGGCAGTTCCGCGACGACGTGCGCGACTTCTGGCGCGGCACCCCCGGCGTGCTCGGGACGCTCGCTCAGCGCGTGCTCGGCAGCCCGGACATCTACGAGGACTCGCGCCGCGCGCCGCTGTCGAGCGTCAACTTCGTCACCGCGCACGACGGCTTCACGCTGGCCGACCTCACCAGCTACGACGAGAAGCACAACGAGGCGAACGGGGAGGACAACCGCGACGGGGAGTCCGACAACCGCTCGCGCAACTACGGCGTGGAAGGTCCGACCGACGATGAGGAGATCCTCGCGGTCCGCGTCCGGCAGCGGAAGAATTTCCTCGCGACGGTGCTGCTCTCGGCCGGCGTCCCGATGATCCTCGGCGGCGACGAGCTCGGCCGCACCCAGCGGGGCAACAACAACGCGTACTGCCAGGACAACGAGATCTCCTGGTACGACTGGGCGAACGCCGACTGGGACCTGCACGCGTTCACGGCCGCGCTCATCCGCCTGCGCCGCACCGAGCCCGCCCTCCGGCCCGAGTGGTACCGGCACGCGCCCGACGTGGGCGGCCCGGACACCGTGCGGATCGTGCGTGCGGACGGGGAGTCGTTCACCGACGACGACTGGAGCGACCCGGAGGCGCGCTCGATCGCGTTCGTGCTCATGCACGAGGGCGCGGACTCCTTCCTCCTGCTGCTCAACGCCGCAGGGAACGGGGTGGAGTTCGTGCTGCCCGACCCTCCGGGTGCGCAGTGGGAGCTGGAGCTGTCCAGCGACCAGGAGCTCGCCCTCCACGACGGCGAGAGCGTCATCGTCGGCGAGACCTCCTTCGCCCTGTTCCGCTCCGCGGCGGCCGGATGAGCGAACGCGCGCGGCTGACGGATTTCGGGGTCGCCGGTGGCGTCCTGGCGTCGCCGCAGCCGGCGCCGGCTTTCCGCGAGGAGATCTTCGCGGCGTCCGTGGGCATGGAGTCCTCCGGGCGCCTCCGGAGCTAGCGGCCGGCGGCCAGTACCTCCGCGATCCGCGCCGGCACCGTCTCGTCCTGCAGGGAGGTCGTGTCGCCGAGCGGCCGCCCGTCGAACAGGTCGACCAGCAGCCTCCGCATGATCTTGCCTGAGCGGGTCTTCGGGAGGTCGTCGACGACCACGACGTGGCGCGGTTTCGCGATCGCGCCGATCGCGCGGGCCACCTGGTCGCGCAGGCCGGAGGGATCGAGCGCCCCGGCCGGGATGACGAACGCCGCCACCGCCTGGCCGGTGGTCGCGTCCCCGACGCCGACCACGGCGGCCTCCGCGACGGACGGATGCGCGACCAGCGCCGACTCGATCTCGATGGTCGACAGCCGGTGGCCGGAGACGTTGATGACGTCGTCCAGCCTCCCGAGCAGCCACAGGTAGCCGTCGTCGTCCACCGCCGCGCCGTCGCCGGCGAGGAAGTAGCCGCGGTCGGCGAACGTGCGCCAGTAGGAGTCGCGGTAGCGCTGCGGGTCGCCCCAGACCGTCCGCGACATCGCGGGCCAGGTGCCGTCGATCACGATGGAGCCGCCGCAGCCGCGTGGCACGTCCTCCCCGCGCTCATCCACCACCCGCACCGTCACGCCGGGCACCGCGAGCGTCGCCGAGCCGGGCTTCAGCGCGGTGACGCCGGGCAGCGGGGCGACGATGGCCGCGCCGGACTCCGACTGCCACCAGGTGTCGATCACGGGCGCGTGACCGGCGCCGAGCTGCTCCCGGAACCAGACCCAGACCTCCGGGTTGATGGCCTCGCCTACGGTGCCGAGCAGCCGGATGCTGGAGAGGTCCCAGGGGCCGGCCGCGGCGAGCCCGTCCGGGAACCAGCTCATGAAGGTGCGGATGAGCGTGGGCGCCGTGTAGTACGTCGTCACCCCGTAGCGCTCGATGATCTCGAAGTGGCGGCCGGTGCTCGGGGTGTTCGGGGTGCCCTCGTAGATGACCGAGGTCGCGCCGTTCGACAGCGGGCCGTACAGGACGTAGGTGTGCGCGGTCACCCAGGCGAGGTCGGCGGTGCACCAGTAGACGTCGGAGTCCTTCGCGTCGAAGTGCGCCCAGTGGCTCCACGACGCCTGGGTGAGGTAGCCGCCGGTGGTGTGGACGACGCCCTTCGGCCTCCCGGTGGTGCCGGAGGTGTAGATGATGAAGAGCGGGGTCTCGGCGTCGAAGAACGCGGGCTCGTGGACGTCGGGGGCCGTGTCGACGACGTCGTGCCACCAGACGTCGCGGCCGGGCGTCCACGGGATGTCCGGGGTGAGCCCGCCCGTGCGGCGGACGACCAGCACGTGCTCGATCGCGTCGACGCCCGCGACGGCGGCGTCGGCCTGCGCCTTCACCGGCACCGCGGCGCCGCGGCGGAACTGCCCGTCGGAGGTCACCAGCAGTTTCGCCCCGGTGTCCTCCACCCGGAACCGCAGCGCCTCCGCCGAGAAGCCGCCGAACACGAGCGAGTGGATGGCGCCCAGCCGCGCGATCGCGAGCGTGATGACGACCGTCTCCACGAGCACAGGAAGGTAGACGACGACGCGGTCGCCCTCCCCGACGCCGAGCGCGGTGAGCGCGTTGGCCGCCCGGGCGACGCGGCGCTGGAGGTCGGCGTAGGTGACCGTCTCGCGGTCGCCCGGCTCGCCCTCGAAGTGCAGCGCGACGCGGTCGCCGTGGCCGGCGGCGACGTGGCGGTCGACGCAGTTGACGGCGGCGTTCAGCCTCCCGCCGGCGAACCACTCGGCGCGCGGGATGCTGAGCTCGCCGTCGGGTCCGGGCGTCGTGGGCTCCCAGGTGTGCGCGGTGTGCCAGGGCTCGGCCCAGTCGAGGCGGGCGGCCTGCCGCTCCCAGAACGCGACCGGGTCGGCGGCGGCCTCGGCGAACACATCCGGCCCGACGTTCGCCTGCGCGGCGAACCCGGCGCTCGGCTCGTAGAGGCGGGACTCGCGGCCCAGGTTCTCGATCGCGCTGCTCACCCTCCGACGCTAGCGGCGCCCTCCCGCGCGGCCGCCCTCCCGCGTAACGCCCCGTAACCGCTGGCAGGGTGGGAGCATGAGGGCATGGAACCGGTCGCAGCGCTGAACGAGATCGCCTTCTGGCTGGAGCGCGAGCTCGCCCCCTCCTTCAAAGTCCAGGCGTTCCGGAAGGCCGCCGCGATCATCGCGCCGCTCGGCACCGCCGAGGTCGCGGCACGCGTCGCGGACGGACGGCTCAAGCGCACGAAGGGGATCGGCGACCGCACCTTCCAGGTCATCTCGCAGGCCGTCGACGGGGAGGTCCCCGGCTACCTGGCCGACCTCCGCGAACGCAACGCGGAGCCGCTCGACGCCGGCGGGGCCGAGCTGCGCGCCCAGCTGCGCGGCGATCTCCACAGCCACACCGAGTGGTCGGACGGAACGGTGCCCATCGAGGTGATGGCCGCCGCTGCCGCGACGCTGGGCCGCGAGTACCAGGCGATCACCGACCACTCCCCCACGCTCACGGTCGCCAGCGGTCTCAGCGCCGAGCGGCTGGAGGAGCAGCTCGACATCATCGCCGGGCTCGACACCGGCGGCGTGACCCTCCTGACCGGCATCGAGGTCGACATCCTGGAGGACGGCACGCTCGACCAGACGCCCGCCCTCCTCGACCGGCTGGATGTCGTGGTGGCGAGCGTGCACTCCAAGCTGCGCGCGGACAGCCGCACGATGACCGCCCGGATGCTCGGGGGCATCCGGGCCCAGCACACGAACGTGCTGGGCCACTGCACGGGACGGCTGGTCCAGGGGTCGCGCGGGACCCGGCCGCCGAGCGAGTTCGACGCCGACGCGGTGTTCGCGGCGTGCGCGGAGAACGGCGTCGCGGTCGAGATCAACTCGCGGCCGGAGCGGCAGGACCCGCCGGACGACCTCATCCAGCGGGCGCTCGACGCGGGCTGCCTGTTCTCGATCGACACCGACGCGCACGCGCCGGGGCAACTGGACTTCCTCGCGTACGGCGCGGCGCGGGCGGCGGCGAACGGTGTGCCGGCGGAGCGCATCGTGACGACGTGGCCGCTGCCGCGGCTGCGGGAGTGGCTGGCGAAGTAGCTTTCGCCGACTGTCGGAATCGACACTCAAAACGCCGAATCACCACGTATTCCGCGGCCGAATCGCCCGATATGGTATGCGATCCGTCGTTGTCGATTCGGATTTCGTTGCGGAGTGGGCTTACTATGGCACGTCCCCGACTGCAGCGAAGGAGCTCGCGTGTCCACCAACCCCGCCCCCACCGCACTCCGCCGGTCCCTCGGCCTCTGGGCGATCGTCGGCCTCGGACTCGGCTACATGACCCCGATGACCGTGTTCGACACGTTCGGCATCGTGACCGGCGAGACCAACGGCGTCGTCCCGTCCGCGTACCTCTTCGCGCTCGTGGCGATGGTGTTCACCGCGGTGAGCTACGGCCGGATGACGCGGGTCTTCCCCTCGGCGGGGTCGGCCTACACCTACGCGTCGGAGACCATCCACCCGAACGTCGGCTTCCTCGTCGGCTGGTCGTCGCTGCTCGACTACCTGCTGCTGCCGCTGGTGAACGCGCTCATCGTCCGGCTCTACCTGGAGTCGTTCTTCCCGCAGGTGCCCGGCTGGATCTGGGTGGTCGGCTACGTGGCGGCGATCACGGCGATGAACCTGTTCAGCATGTCGTCCACCTCCAAGGTCAACGGGGTCCTGGTGGCGTTCCAGATCGTCTTGATCGCCGTGTTCGTCGCGCTGACCTGGGCGGCGCTGAACGCCGGGGCGGGCAACGGGACGGCCTTCAGCCTCACGCCGCTCTTCCACGGAGGCGTCCACATCCTCGCGGTGATCGGCGGCGCGACCGTCGTCTGCTTCTCCTTCATCGGCTTCGACGCGATCACGATGTACACCGAGGAGGCCAAGGACACCCGCACGGTGCCCAAGGCGATCGTGCTCGCGCTGATGATCGGCGGCGCGATCTTCTTCGTCGCCGCGTGGTTCGCGCAGTCGCGCTTCCCGACGCTCGCCGGCTTCCACTTCACCGACGACACGCTGCCGGAGATCGCGCTCAAGACCGGCGGGCTGCTCTTCCAGATCCTGTTCATCTCGGCCGCGGTCGCGGCGGCGGTGGCCTCCAGCCTGGCGTCGCATGCGAGCGTCTCGCGCATGATCTACGTGATGGCGCGCAACGGGAACGGCCGCATCTCGCGGACGCTGTCGTTCGTGCACCCGAAGTTCCGCACGCCCGCCGTGGCGGTGCTGCTGGTCGGCGCGGTGTCGCTGCTGGCGGCGGCGTTCACGCTGGAGTTCGTGTCGTCGATGATCAACTTCGGCGCGCTCATCGCCTTCACGATGGTGAACGCGACGGTCATCATCCACTTCGCGATCCGCAAGCGGCAGGTGCGCGGGGCGAAGCAGATCGTCCGCAACATCGTGCTGCCGGGGATCGGGATGGTGCTGACCGGGGTGCTGTGGGCCAACCTCCACTTCGACGCGCTCACCTACGGCCTGATCTGGCTGGCGATCGGGATCATCACCCTGCTGGTGCTCACCCGCGCCTTCCGCAAGCGCCTCGGCGTGAAGCTGGACGAGGACGGCGACGCCGCGATCATCACCCGCGAGGGCGCGCCCTCCGAGGTCGTGCGCTGACGGATCCGGTCAGTTGCCCCACGCGGAGGCGGGGGCGGTGACGATCTGCACCGGGGACGTGCTCCAGTGCGAGCCATAGCCGTAGTGGCTGCTCGCCCACGGGGAGGCCCAGATCGCGGCGGCGGTCACGTCGGCGCTCGTGCCCGCGGTGAGCCCGGCGACGACGGCCGGGTAGCCGCGCTGCAGGTTCTCGGCGCAGTACTTCGCGGCCGTCACGAGGTCCGGGTAGCTGCCGAAGCCGGCGCCGCCTCCGGAGCCGTAGCCGTTGTTCAGCGGGTTGTTGCGGTTCCACCAGTCCGGCGGCCCGTTCTCCTGGCGCATCCAGCGCAGCATGAAGTCCACGTTGGGCTTGCTCGTCGGCCAGCCGCCGAACATCAGCACCAGCTCGGCCCACGACTCGTTCGTGCCGATGCGGGAGAGGCTCTGGATGCTGTCCGTGGCGCCGAGGGTGTCGCGGTCCACGACGGGGGCGCCGATCGTGGCGTCCACCAGGAGGTGCTGCACGGCGTCCGAGGCGGGCGCGCCGGGAGCGAGGGTCGTGGCCTCCGGGCCGATCACGGTCGCGGCGAGCGCGGCGTCGGTCGGCACGATCGAGAAGCCGCAGATCAGCGCGATCACGGCCAGCGAGACGCCCAGGCGGTGGTGGAGCGGGAGCTGCAGCGGACGGCGGCGACGCCGGCGGGGTGCTGACGCGTTCCGGGGTGCGGCTGGCGCGGTCCGGGGCGCCTTCGGGGCGCTCGACCGCCTCGCCGCGGGTACGGCGACACGACGGCCTGCCGAGCGGCGGCCGCGCGTGCGAGGGGGGTCCGCGGGCGTCATACCCGATCGAGGGTACCAGCGGCTGACTTTAAGGGAACCCGGGAAGGTGGGCTAGTCGGCGGCCAGCGTGGAGCTCGCGCGTCCCTCCACGACGGTCGCCCCCGGCTCTGCGGGACGGCGGACGCTCATCACCACGACGCACACGACGATCGCCGCGAACAGCACCAGGCTGACCGGTCCGGTGCCCAGGTCAAGCCCGCCGCGCGCGTGCGAGACGGCCAGGTAGTCCGAGATCGAGGCTCCGAAGGGCCGGGTCAGAACATATGAGGTCCAGAAGGCTGCGGTGGCGCCGAACCCCCACCAGCGGTACGCGACGCCCGGGATGGCGAACAGCACGCCGAACAGGATGCCGGACACCAGGTAGCCGAGTCCGAAGGTCGTCGCGGTGAGGTCGCCGACCGCCGTGCCGAGCGCGAACGTCGCCAGAACCGCGCACCAGTAGAAGAACTCCCGGGGCCGCGTTTCGATGTGGTGCACCGACAGCGTCCGTTGCGTGCGATACCAGACCAGGAACACGACGGCCAGGACGACCGCGAAGAAGACCGTCGACACCAGGTAGGGGATGCCGATGACGATGTGCAGGACGTCGGCGACCATTGTGCCGAACACCGCCACCATCAAGACCGTCAGCCAGTACACCCACGGGATGTAGCGGCGCACGGCGAACTGAAGCACCAGGGCGGCGGCGAACACCACGACGGCGGCGATGACCGCGATGACCGGGTCGTAGTTCTTGACCAGGTAGTCGGAGGTGGTCTCCCCCATCGCCGTCGTCAGCAGCTTCGTGACCCAGAACAGCGCCGTGACGGCGGGGACCTTGTTGCGGAGCATCCCGACAGCATCCCGCATCGCCTCCCAGAATCCTCTGAGAGGCCTGGGGCTGGGAGGGGCCGGGGATCCTTAGCGGTATCTGGGGAGGCGGCGCGCAGGCTGGTGGTCGAAGGGGGAGCGATGACCGCGACCACACCCCGCCGGGCGCTCGGCGGAGACGAGAACCGATCGGCCACGCCGTCCGCCACCGCCCGTGGCATCGTCCTCCCGCTCATCGTCGTCCTGCTCGTGGTGCTCGCCGGGCTCGCGATCGTGGCCACGCCTGCGATCACGGCTTGGGACCTCGGCGTGATCCAGGCCGTCGAGGGAGCCCGCACGCCGTTCCTCGACGCGGCTCATCGGTCCGGGGCTCGACCCCGCGCACGGCCGCGAACCGCGGAGGCCGCGCTAAGTTGAACGACATGGAGGCCTCCCGACTGCGCGTGCTGCTCGTCGAGGACGACCCGCGCCTCGGCCCGCTGATCGAGCAGGTGCTGTCGGAGGCCTACGACGTGACGCGCGTGGTCGACGGCGAGGCCGGACTCGCGGTCGGGCTCCGGGAGCGGTTCGACGCGATGGTGGTCGACCGCCGACTGCCCGGCATCGACGGCGTGACCCTCGTCGGCAGGCTGCGCGACGGCCGCGTCGTCGCGCCGATCATCATGCTCACCGCGCTCGGCGCCCTCCGCGACCGCGTCGAAGGCCTGGACGCCGGGGCGAACGACTACCTGGTCAAGCCGTTCGAGTTCGACGAGCTGCTCGCCCGGCTGCGGGCGCTGACCCGCACCTTCACCGGCGAGGGTCGCGAGCTGCCGGTCGGCGGGTGGCGGTTCTACCCGGAGAGCCGCAGCATCTACTCACCCTACGAGGGCCGCATCCAGCTCACCGAACGGGAGTCCGACCTCCTGCGGCTGCTGGCCGAGAGCCCGCTGCGGACGTTCTCGCGCGCGCACATCCTGGAGGCGGTGTTCGAGGCGGACGAGCAGCCCGGCACCGTCGACACCTACGTCCACTACCTGCGGCGCAAGACCGATCCGGAGATCATCGCGACCGTGCGCGGCGAGGGCTACCGGCTGGGGCAGCTGTGACCAGGCGGGATGACGTCGACTTCCGGGAGGTCCGCCGCGCCTCCCGCACGGTCGGCCTCCAGCTCACGATCGCCTCGGGCGCGCTGGTGGTCGCGGCGATCGGGGTGGCGTTCTTCTTCGTGCTGGACCAGCTCCAGCCGTCGGAGCTGCAGGAGGCCCCGCGCCCCGGCGAGCACAAGATCTACATCGACACCGTGGACGCGATGATCGCGTTCATCGTCGTCGGCGTGCTGGCGGTGATCGTCGCCGGCGTGCTCGCCGTGGTGGTCACCCGGCGCGCGGTGCGGCCGCTCGGGGAGGCGCTGCGCCGGCAGCGGGACTTCGTCGCGGACGCCAGCCACGAGCTGCGGACGCCGCTCGCGGTGCTCGACGCGCGGCTCCAGGTGCTGCAGCGCGGCCTCCCGGACGGCGACCCGTCGACCGCGACGGTGGCGGAGCTGCGCGACGACACCCGAACGCTGATCGAGGTCGTCGACGACCTGCTGCTCGCCGCCGACCCCGAACGCGAGCGCGCCGCGGCGTCGGACGGCCCCGTGCAGCTGTCCGATCCCGTGAGGCGGGCGGTCGAATCGCTCGGGGTGCTCGCGGGGCAGGCCGGGGTGACCGTCCTGCTGGAGGTGCGGGACGAGGTCGCGAGCGACATCCCGGCGACGACGCTGCAGCGCTGCGCGACGGCGCTGCTCGACAACGCGGTCGCCCACTCCCCTGCCGGCGGCGTGGTGACGGCGACGATCCGGCGGGAGGGGCGCTCGGCGTACCTGACGGTGGCGGACCAGGGACCCGGAATCCAGGGCATCGACCCGGCCCGGATCTTCGACCGGTTCGCCCGTGCGGCGCCCGCGGCCACGACCGCCGGCCCCTCCCGATCGGGCTTCGGCATCGGCCTCGCGCTCGTGCGGGAGGTGGCGGTGCGCCACGGCGGCGAGGTCCGCGTGGCCTCCACCGGCCCCACAGGGACCGCCCTCGAGCTGCGCCTCCCGGCCCGCTGACCCGCCGAAGCGGCGGATTCTCCGCCCACTCGGCGGTTTTCGGGCGACTTTGCGCCGTCTCGCGGTCAGGACTGGTTGAGGCGGGCGAGGAGGGTGGCGAGGCGGGAGACGTCGTCCCGGCCCCACTGGCGGAGGCTGCGGTAGAGCTGCGCCTGGTCGGCGGCGCGGGCCTCGTTGACGCGCTCGATCGCGGCGGGCGTCGCGACCAGGAAGCTGGCCCGGCGGTCGGCCGGGTCGGTGCGGCGCTCGATGAAGCCGAGCTCCTCCAGGATGCGCACCTGGCGGCTGACGACGCTCTTGTCCGTCGCGAGCTCCCCGGCGAGCGCGCCCGCGTGCACGGGCCCGGTCCGCACCAGGGTGTTCAGGAGTTTGAAGCCCACCGGCTGGAGGTCGGGGTGCACGCGCGCTGACCGCTCGCGCATCCCGGCGCTCACGCGATTGAAGAGGATGGTGAACTGCTCCTCGACCGCTGCGATCGCCGTGTCGGCCGGGTCGGTGGGAGCGGATTCGGGGCGGGCGACGCTGTCATCCAGCGCGACCTGCTCCGTGTTGTCCATGGGCGCGATCATAACGCGTCCGGTGAGCGCCGTTCCTGGGGTGTGGCTAACGGAGGAGATTCGCACGGCCGGACCACTGAATCCTTACGCCCCCTACACTTGCTGCATGACAGCCCCCGCCCTCCTCGCCTTCGCGGGCCTCTGCGCGATCCTGGCGGTGACGCCCGGCCCCGACACCTTCCTGGTCCTCCGTTACAGCCTGGCCCGTCCGGGGGCCGGCCTCGCGGCGTCGGCGGGGTCCGCCGTCGGCTCGATGCTGTGGGCCCTCGCCGTCGCGTTCGGGCTGGCCGCACTGCTGGAGCAGTCGGCCGAGGTCTACCGCGTCGTCAAGATCGCGGGCGGCCTCTACCTCATCTACCTCGGCGTCGCGGCCCTGATCGCCAGCCGCCGGCACGCCGCCCGGGGCCCGGAGGCGAGGGTGCGGACGACCAGCCTCCACTCCGGCTTCCTCGCCGGGGTGCTGTCCACGGTGATGAACCCGAAGGTCGGCCTCTTCTTCCTCGCCATCGCGCCGCAGTTCGTCCCCCATGACGGCGCCGCGATCGGCAACACCCTCCTGCTGGGCGCGATCGACGCGGTCGTCGCGGCCGCGTATCTGACGGTGGTGGCGCTGCTCGCGTCGCGGGCGGTGCTCTGGCTCAAACGGCCGGCGGTGACCAAGACGCTCGAACGCGTCTCGGCCGCGATCCTGGCCGCCCTCGGCATCGGCACCATCGCGCTGAGCGCCGCCGAATAGGCCTGCGGGCGTGCGCACGGGCTGACAACATCCACAAGGTGTACGGTTGTTCTGACATTTGGACCGACCTGTGGAGGACGCGGATGCAAGCCGAGTACCCGCTGCCCGTGGACCTGTTCGACAGCCTCGACAAGTCCAGCCCGGTGCCGCTCTACTACCAGCTCGCGACGGCGCTGGAGGCGGCGATCCGCTCCGAGACGGTGCCTCCGGGATCGCGCCTCGAGAACGAGATCTCGCTCGGCAACCGGCTCGGGCTGTCGCGTCCCACCATCCGGCGCGCGCTGCAGGAGCTGGTCGACAAGGGCCTCCTGGTCCGCCGCCGCGGGATCGGGACGCAGGTCGTCCACGGCCGGGTGACCCGCAACGTCGAGCTGACCAGCCTCTACGAGGACCTGGGCCAGTTGGGGCAGACGCCGACAACCCGCGTCATCTCCAACGAGATCGGGATCGCGGACGAGACCGCGGCGCGCGAGCTCGGCGTCAAGCTCGGCTATCCGGTGCTGGAGCTCACCCGGCTGCGGTCGGCCGACGGCGTGCCGCTGGCGATCCTCGAGAACACGCTTCCCGAGGACTTCATCGACATCTCGCGCGAGGACCTGGAGACGCGCGGCCTCTATCAGCTGCTGAAGGCGCGCGGCGTGGCCATCCGGGTCGCCAACCAGCGGATCGGCGCCCGCGCCGCCACTGCGAACGAGGCCGACCTCCTGGAGATCCGCCGCGGGTCGCCGCTGCTCACCATGTCGCGCACCGCGTTCGACAACTCCGGCCGGGCGGTCGAGTTCGGCCGGCACGTGTACCGGCCCGACCTCTACTCGTTCGAGCTCACCCTGGTCGACCGCTGATCGACGCGGCTCAGGCGTAGAACGCGGGGCGCGCGACCGACTCGACGGGGACGGGACCCGACTGCTCCAGCGCCCGGACGCCCGCCTCGCACGCAAGGGCGACGAGGTAGCCGTCCCACGCGTTCGGCCCGGCGATGAGCGAGCCGTCGCGCACGGCGTCCACCCACGCCTGCACCTGGGCGTCGTAGGCGCGGGCGAACCGGGTCTTGAAGGTCGTGTGCTCGGCGATCGAGAACGCAGCGTCGGACCAGCGCTGCAGGCCGGACGGCTGGCCGATCCGCGCGACGCCGGTCTGGAAGACCGCCTCGGTGCCGACCTGGTAGCCGAAGCGCACGCTGACGTTCATCTCCACGTCGACCAGCACGCCGTTCTCCAGCTCGATGAGCACCAGGATGGGCTCGCGGAGCCGCTCGGGCGCGAGGTCGTTGCGCCGCGGGTACTTGACCTCGACGCTGCGCACGGGCGAGCCGGCGAGCCACGGCATGACGTCGAACTCGTGCACGACCGAGTCGGTGATGAGCATCGACTGGGTGTAGCTGTCGGGCACCGACGGGTTGCGGTGCACGCCGCGCAGCATCAGCAGCTCCCCCGCGTCGCCGCCCACAATGAGCTCGCGCAGCGCGCGATACTCCTCATCGAAGCGGCGCATGAAGCCGAGCTGGATGTGCGGGCGGTCGAGCTTCTGCTCCAACTCCACGATGCGCAGCGACGACGCGCTGTCCGGCGTCAGCGGCTTCTCGCACAGGATAGGGAGCTTCGCCTCCAGCGCGGGCACCAGCACGGGCTCGTGGAACTGGCCGGGCGTCGCGATGATCACCGCGTCGAGGGCGGATGCGTCCAGCGCATCCTCGACACTCGCGAAGGCCCGCGCTCCCGGCGCCGCGGCTGCCGCGGCCTCCGCCCGCCCGGCGTCCGGCTCCACGATCGCGGAGACGGTGGCCCCACTGATCGTGCGGGTGATGCGCTGGATGTGATCGGCGCCCATCTGCCCGGCGCCGACGACGCCGACGCGGAGGTCCTGGTTGCTGGTGGTCATGCGGTTACGGCTCGATTCTGTGCGTGGCGGAGGGTGTCAGCGGGCGAGGGTCAGCGGGTGCGGGTGAGCGGGGAGCATCCGAAGATGTGCTGCCGGGTGCGGGTGGCGATCCCGAGCGGCACGTCGATGTCGATGCCGGGCATGTCCTGCTCGACGATCGCGAAGATCTCCGGGTCGATGGCGGCGACCGCCTCGATGATCGGAGCGAAGTCCGGGATGCCGGCCGGCGGCTCGACCATCACGTCGATCGCGGCGTCCGCGAACGCGACATCGTTCTTGAGCACCTCGAAGCGCAGCTCCGGGTCGATCTGCTTGAGGTGCAGATACCCGATGCGCTCCGGGTGGTCCTGGATCAGCGTGACGCTGTCGCCGCCGTAGTAGGCGAAGTGGCCGGTGTCGAGGCAGAGGTTCACATAGCGCGGGTCGGTCTGCGCGAGCAGGCGCTCGACCTCGCGGTGCGTGCCGACGTGGGAGTCGGCGTGCGAGTGGAACTGCTGGCGGAGACCGTATTCCTCGAGCAGCATGCGACCGAGGCGGTCGTGCCCGGACGCGAGCGACGTCCACTGCTCGTCGGTCAGCGTGCGCGGCTCCAGGGGCTCGCCGGTGGCTTCAGACCGCCAGAGGTCGGGGATGACGACGATGTGCTCGCCGCCGACCGCGCGAGTGAGCGCGGCGACCTTCTCGACCTGTTCGACGGCGCGGTCCCACTGGTCGGCGCCCTTGTGGAAACCGGTGAAGACGGTGCCGCCGCTGATCTGCAGGTCCCGCTTGGCCAGCTCGTCCAGAAGCTGCGCCGGATCGGTCGGGAGGTAGCCGTACGGCCCGAGCTCGATCCAGTGGTACCCGGCGGCCTGGACCTCGTCGAGGAAGCGGTCCCACGGGGTCTGCCGCGGGTCCTCGGGGAACCACACGCCCCACGAGTCGGGCGCGGTGCCGATGCGGAGGCCGGAGGTGTGCGCCTCGGGCGCGCGGTGGTCTGTGGCGGTGTCGGTCATCGTCGTCCTTCGGTGGCTGTGGTGGTCGCGGTTCGGTGCGGCGCGCTCAACCGAGCAGGGGCCGCTGCTGCTTCTGCTGTCGGATGTAGGCGGCGCGGGCGGTCCGCGTGCTCTCCAGCGCGGAGACCTCCGCGACCGGGACGTCCCACCAGCCCTCGCCATCGGGCGCATAGACGAACGGGTCGGAGTCGATGTGGATCAGCGTGGAGGTCGTGGACGCCTTGGCCGCCGTGACGGCCTCCTCCAGCCGGGCGGCGGCATCGGGGCCGGGCGGGAGCTCGATCACGTCGATGCCGAAGCTGCGCGCGTTGGCGGCGAGGTCGACGGGCAGGAAGTCCCCGCGCTCGAAATTCCGCTCGGCCTCGTCGCGGTACCGGTAACGCGTGCCGTAGCGCTGCGAGCCGACCGTCTCGGAGAGGTGGCCGATGGAGGCGTAGCCGTGGTTCTGGATGAGCACGACGACGATCTTGATGCCCTCCGCGACGGCGGTCGCGAGCTCGGTGTGCAGCATCAGGTAGGAGCCGTCGCCGACCAGGACGATGACGTCGCGGTCGTCGCCGGCCGCTTCCAGCCCGCGTTTGACGCCCATCCCACCGGCGATCTCGTAGCCCATGCACGAGAACGCGTACTCGACGTGGTAGCCGAGCGGGTCGCGGACGCGCCACAGCTTGTGGAGGTCGCCGGGGAGGGAGCCCGCCGCCTGCACGACGACGTCGCGCGGGTCGGAGGCGCGCTGGACCGCCCCGATGATCTGCGGCTGACCGATGAGCACGGACTCGCCTTCGAGAGCCGTGGGAGCGAGGGCCGTGTCGGCGACGGCGTCCCACTCCGATTTCTCCTCGGCGATCCAGGTCGCGTAGCCGGGGTGCACCGTGTACCCGGCGAGCGCCTCGGTCAGCGCCGCGAGCGCTTCCCGCGCGTCGGCGATCAGCGGGAGCTGCGAGCCGTGCTTGTAGGCGTCGAACGGCGCGATGTTGAGGTTCACGAACCGCACGTCCGGGTTCTGGAAGACCGTTCGGCTGGCGGTGGTGAAGTCGCTGTAGCGGGTGCCGACGCCGATGACGAGGTCGGCCTGCGCCGTGATCCGGTTGGCGGCGGTGGTGCCGGTCGCGCCGACGCCGCCGAGGTACTGCGGGTGGTCCCAGCTCAGCGAGCCCCCGCCGGCCTGCGTGGTGCCGACCGGGATGCCGGTGGCCTCCACGAACGCGCGCAGCACGTCCTCCGCCCCCGAGTACAGGACCCCGCCGCCGGCGACGATCACCGGACGCTGCGCGCTGCGGATCGCGTCGACGGCCGCCTGCAGCGCCCAGCCCTCCGGAAGCGGGCGGCGGATGTGCCACTCCCGGGGAGCGAGGAACTCCTCCGGGACGTCGAGCGCCTCGGCCTGCACGTCCTCGGGCAGCGCGATGGTCACCGCTCCGGTCTCGGCCGGGTCGGTCAGCACGCGCATCGCCGCGAGCGCGATGGAGAAGAGCTGCTCCGGCCGCTGCACGCGGTCGAAGAACCGCGACACCGGCCGGAAGGCGTCCGTCACCTGCATGCCGAGGTCGTGCGGGTGCTCCAGCTGCTGGAGCACCGGATCGGCGACGCGCGTCGCGAAGGTGTCGGACGGCAGCAGCAGTGCCGGGAGGCGGTTCGCCGTCGCGAGGGCGGCGCCGGTGATCATGTTGGCGGCGCCCGGCCCGACCGACGCAGCCGAGGCGAGCGTGGCCCGGCGGCGATGGATGCGCGCGAAGCCGACCGCCTGGTGGACCATCGCCTGCTCGTTGCGCGCCTGGTAGTACGGCATCCGGGCCGCGTCCTGCACGTTCGCCTGCTTGAGCGCCTGCCCGATGCCGGCGACGTTGCCGTGCCCGAAGATGCCGAGCATCCCGGGGATGGTGCGCTCGCGCACGTCTCCGTCGACGGTCCACTGATTGGCGAGGAACTCGACGAGCGCCTGGGCCACCGTCATCCTGCGGGTCGTCATCGGGCGGCTCCTTCGGTGGTGGGGGCGGTGGTCGTCGTGCTCGTCGAATACGGGAGGCGGGGGTCCTGCTCCGCGACCTCCCACGTGCTGCGCACCCACGCCTGGCGCGGATCGTCGCTGATCAGCCAGGCGCGCTCCTCGCCGGGGCCGGCCATGACGTTGAGGTAGTAGAGGTCGTACTCGGGCGCGGCGACCGCGGGACCGTGGTAGCCGAACGGCACCAGGGCGATGTCGCCCGTGCGCACGAGCGCGTTGGTCTCGATGTCCCCCGCGGTCGAGCGATAGGTGGCGAAGCTGCCGAAGGCGTCGGCTGTCGCCGGAGCGTTCGCACCGCGCACCGGAGCCGACTCGAAGTAGTAGATCTCCTCGAGCCGGGACTCGTGGCCCGGCACGTCCTCGTCGTGTTTGTGCGCGGGATGGGACGACCAGTTGCCGGCCGGAGTGATGACCTCGCAGACGATCAGGGAGGCCGCGTCCAACGCGCCCGGAGTGCCGAAGTTGTGCACTTGACGGCTGTCCCGGCCGGCGCCGCGCAGCTCGACGGGCACCGCATCCTTCGCGATGTACACCGAGGGCTTGCGCACGCGCGTCGGTGCCTCCGCCACGGCGATCCGGCCGAACCCGCTGATCGTCAGACCGTTCCCGGCGCCGACATAGACCACATCGGTCGGCCCGTCGAACACGCTCGACCGGCCCGCGAGATGGGTGGTCTCCCCCTCGTGCCCGACCGCGAACGTACCGGCGAGCGGGACGACGATGCGCTCGACGTCACCGGCCTCCAGCTCGACCGCGTTGCCGGCGAGCTCCGCGACCCGGAGCCCGGTGTGCTGCCAGCCGTCGAGGGTGTCGTCGACCACGGACTCCCACCAGCGGTCGGTCAGCGCGCCGCGCGGAAAGAACCATTCGTTGTGCTCTGCCATGTCCGCGATCCTCAGGTGTTCTGCGGGAAGCCGAGGTTGATGCCGCCGTGCGCCGCCGGGTCGAGCCAGCGACTGGTGATCGCCTTCTCTCGGGTGAAGAAGTCGAAGCCGTGCACGCCGTACGCCTTGGCGTCGCCGAACAGGGAGGCCTTCCAGCCGCCGAACGAGTGGTAGGCGACCGGGACAGGGATGGGCACGTTGATGCCGATCATGCCGACCTGCACCTCGTTCTGGAATCGCCGCGCGGCGCCGCCGTCGTTGGTGAAGATCGCCGTGCCGTTGCCGAACCGACCGGAGTTGATGAGGTCGAGCCCTTCCTGGAACGTCTGCACGCGCACGACGGAGAGCACCGGCCCGAAGATCTCCTCACGGTAGGCGACGGAGGTGATCGGGATGTTGTCGATCAGGGTCGGGCCGAAGAAGAAGCCGTCCTCGTGGCCCTCGACGGTGAAGCCGCGGCCGTCGACCACGATGTCCGCGCCGTCAGCCTCAGCGATGTCGACGTAGCCGGACACCTTGTCGCGGTGCACGCCGGTGATCAGCGGCCCCATGTCCGGCTCGCCCCGGCCGTCGCCCGCGCCGTTGCCGATGCGCAGCTTTCCGATGCGCTCGGTGATCTTCGCGATGAGGTCGTCCGCGACCGGCTCCACGGCGAGCACGACCGAGACGGCCATGCAGCGCTCGCCCGCCGCGCCGTACCCGGCGTTGACCGCCTGGTCGGCGACCAGGTCGAGGTCGGCGTCGGGCAGCACCAGCATGTGGTTCTTCGCGCCGCCGAGCGCCTGAACGCGCTTGCCGTTCTTCGACGCCGTCTCGTAGATGTACTGCGCGATCGGGGTCGACCCGACGAACGAGATGGACTGGACGACCGGGCTGTTCAGCAGGCCGTCGACCGCGAGTTTGTCGCCCTGGAGCACGGTGAAGACGCCGTCCGGGAGGCCGGCCTCCTTCCACAGCCTGGCGAGCCACAGCGCCGCCGACGGGTCCTTCTCGGACGGCTTGAGGACGACCGCGTTGCCCGCCGCGATCGCGACGGGGAAGAACCACATCGGCACCATCGCCGGGAAGTTGAACGGGGAGATGACGCCCACGACGCCGAGCGGCTGCTTCAGCGAGTACACGTCGATGCCGGTGGACGCGTTCTCGGAGTAGGCGCCCTTGATCAGGTGCGGGAACCCGGTCGCCAGCTCCACGACCTCCTGGCCGCGCAGGATCTCGCCCATCGCGTCGGAGAGCACCTTGCCGTGCTCCGCGGTGATGATCGACGCCAGCTCGCCCTTGCGCGCGTTCAGCAGCTCGCGGAAGGCGAAGAGCACCGACTGCCGCCGGGCGATGGAGTACTGCCCCCACACCTCGAACCCACGCTGCGCCGACGCGATCGCCTCGTCGATCTCGGTTTGATCGGCGAGGGCGACGTTCGCCGTCGCGACGCCGAGGGCCGGGTTGAAGACCGGAGCGGTGCGCCCGCTCGTGGAGGGCCGCTCGGCGCCGTCGATCCAGTGCGGGATCGTCGGCAGCTCGCCCGCGGCGACGGGGGTTGTAGAGGTGTCGGTGCTGGTCATGGTGTCGTTCCTTCGAGGTGCTGCGTGCGGTGAGCGGGCCGGATCAGCGGCCGTGGACGAGGGAGGCGGCGATGTCGACGGCGCGGCCGACGTCCCCGTCCTTCGGATAGAGGAGGGTACGCCCGACGACGAGCCCGTGCACGCCCTGGAGGGCGAGCGCAGCCTCCCACGACGCGAAGGTCTCCTCGGGCGCGGCGTCGGTGTCGCCGCCGAGCAGGAGCGTGGGCAGCGTGGTCGCCGCCATGACGCGTTCCATCTCGGGAACGACCGGGAGCTTCAGCCAGGTGTACGCCGACGAGGCGCCCAGGCCGGAGGCGATGGCCACCGAGTGGATCACCGCGTCCGTCGTGAGGTCGTTGACGATCCGGCCGTCGCTCCAGCGGCTCATGAACGGTTCGAGGAGGATCGGGAGCCGCGCCCGGGCCGCCGCGGTGACGGCATGCGCCGTCGCCTCCAGCGTGCGTGCCGTTCCGGCGTCCTCCAGGTTGACGCGGACGAGCAGTTTGGCCGCGTCCACGCCGTCGTGCACCATCGCGTCGACGTCGTAGCCGGTGTAGCGGTCGTCCATCTCGAAGACGGCGCCGCGGAGGCCGCCGCGGTTCATCGAGCCCACGGCGATCTTGTCGTCGAGGGCGCCGAGCAGCGCCAGGTCTTCGATGATGTCGGGGGTGCCGAGCACGCCGTCCACCCCCGGGCGGGAAAGCGCGAGCGCGAGCCGCTGGAGGAGGTCGTAGCGGTCGGCCATCGCGATCGGGTCGTCGCCGACGCCGAGGGCGCCGCGGGCCGGATGGTCGGCCGCGACGATGAAGAGGCGGCCGTCGTCGCGGACCAGCGGGCGCCGGGTGCGCGCGGCGAGCACGGTCGCGACGTCGTCGGGGCTGGTGTGGCGGCGGGCGCGGAGGCGCTCGAAGGCGGCCTCCTCGATGATCGGAGCGGAGCCGGCGATCAGGTCAGCTGTGGACATTCTGGAGCTCCTTCAGCACCGATTCGACCTCGGCGGTCGTCGGCATGGCGGTGGAGCACTCGCGGCGCGTGGCGACGATGGCTCCGGCGATGTTGGCGAAGCGGATGACCCGCTCCAGCGACCAGTCCTGCAGCAGGCCGTAGCAGAGCGCGCCGCCGAAGCCGTCGCCCGCGCCGAGGCCGTTGACGACCTCCACGAAGTACGGAGGCACCTCCACCGTCTCCTCGCGCGTCTTGGCGAGCACGCCGCGCGGGCCCTGCTTGACGACGGCCAGCTCGACGCCGCGCTCGAGAAGGGCGTCGGCCGCCCGCATCGGCTCGGTCTCGCCGACCGCGATCTCGCACTCTTCGCGGTTGCCGACGGCGACGGTGACCTGGCCAAGCGCTCGCTCCACCTCGGCCGTGGCTGTCGCCCCGCTCGGCCAGAACATCGGCCGGTAGTCGAGGTCGAGGACCGTGAGCGGTCGCCGACCCCGCGCCTCCCACGCCACATGGTGCGCGGCGCGGCTCGGGTCGCGGGACAGGCCCGTCACGGTCGACCAGTAGATGCGGGCACGGCTGATCGCGTCGAGGTCGAGGTCCTTCGCCGTGATGGCGAGGTCGGGAGCGAGCGGATCGCGGTAGAAGTACAGCGGGAAGTCGTCCGGCGGGAAGATCTCACAGAAAGTCACCGGCGTCTTGAGGGTGTCGACCGTGCCGACGAAGCGGTCGTCGACTCCCAGCCGGCGCAGCTCGCGGTGGGCGTAGCGCCCGAACGGGTCGTCGCCGGTGGCGGTGATCACTGCCGAGCGCAGGCCGTGCCGTGCTGCGGCGATCGAGACGTTGGTCGCACTGCCGCCGAGGAACTTGCCGAACGTCTCGACGTCCTCCAGCCCGACCCCGTCTTGCAGGGGGTAGAGGTCGACGCCGATGCGCCCGATGGTGATCAGGTCGAACGGCTCCCCCTGCAGGGTCAGGTCGCGAGGCTCGGTCATGTCGCGGAACTCCTTCATCGGGGGCGTGCTGTGGTTCGTGTCAGAAGCGTATCATTTGACAGGACAAACTATCAATCTGCCACAACGGAGGTCCCCATGCCCCTCGTCCGCATCGAACTCCAGGAGGGCCGCCCGGCGTCCGCCGTCCGCGCCATCGCCGACGCCGTCCACGACGCCATCGTGAGCGAGTACCGCATCCCCCGGCGCGACCGGTTCCAGATCGTCACCGAGCGCCCGGCGGGCACGATCATCGCGGAGGACGCCGGACTCGGCTTCGAGCGCAGCGACGGCGTGGTCGTCATCCAGATCTTCACGCAGCGCGGCCGCGCGACCGAGGCCAAGCGGGGCCTGTTCGCCGAGATCGCACGACGGCTCGGGGAGGTCGGCGTCGCCGGGGAGGACGTCTTCATCGGCTACGTCGAGAACGGCCCGGAGGACTGGTCGTTCGGCTTCGGGAGGTCGCAGTACCTGACCGGGGAGCTCGCCGTGCCGGGCGCGGCGGTGGCCTGAGCCATCACGGCGCCGCGACGCTCGCCTGCAGCGCCCGGATGAGCGACTGCGCGTCGTACGGGCCCATGTGGCGGCGGCCGTTGATGAAGAAGGTCGGCACGGCAGTGATGTCCATCGCCTCCGCGTCGAGCATGTCGTCCCGGACGCGCGCGGCCACCTCCGGCGAGCTCAGGTCGGCCTCGAACCGCTCCAGGTCGAGGCCGAGCTCGACCGCACGGCGCATGATGTCCGACGGGAGCTGGTGCTCCTGGTCGGCGAACAGGCTGCGCTCGAACTCGAAGAACCTGCCCTGCCGGGCGGCCGCCTCCGAGGCCTCCGCCGCGGCGAGCGCGTTCGGATGGAACCGCGTCAGCGGGGCGTGCCGCCAGACGTAGCGGAGGTCGTCGCCGAGCACCTCGCGCACTTCGCCGACCGATCCGGTGGCCTTGAGGCAGAAGCCGCACTGGAAGTCGCCGTACTCCACGATCGTGAACGGCGCGTTCGGGTCGCCGAAGACGTGGTCGCGCCTCGGGTCGACCGGACGCACGAGCGTGAGCCCCATCTCCTCCTTGGGCCGGTGCACGTCGGAGAGACGGAACACGATCGTCGCGACCGCGAACGCGATGACCGTCGCCGCCAGCACGCCGACCCGGGCGGCGTTCTGGGCGGCCACCTCCGGGATGGCGAGGTCCACGATGAACAGGGAGATGGTGAAGCCGATCCCGCACAGGGCGGCGCCGCCGGCCAGCCGGTCCACCGTGAGGCCCGGGCCGAACTCGCCGATCCGCAGCGCCCGCAGCAGCACGGTCGAGCCGAACACGCCGACGAACTTACCGACCACGAGCCCGGCGACGACGCCCCACGCCAACGGGGAGACCACTGCGCCGGCCAGGATGTCGCCGTTCAGCCGTACGCCCGCGTTGGCGAGCGCGAACAGCGGGAGCACCACGTACGCGACGTACGGCGACCACGCCGACTGCAGCCGCTCGTTGATGGAGATGGACTCCCGCAGACTGTTGGCCGCAGCCCGGGCGTACTCGGTGTTCGGCGACTGCCGGAAGGTCCTCGCCAGGTCGAGCGCGTGCTCGACGTCCCGCCGGTTGGGCCGGTACACCGGGATCAACAGGGCGATCGCGACCCCGGCCAGCGTCGGGTGGACGCCCGACGCGAGGAACGCCAGCCAGACGATCACCGCCAGCGTCCCGTAGACCGGCCCGCGCCCGCCGCGGAGGTACCGCGTGAAGTAGACACCCACCAGCCCGACCGCGGCGACGATGAGCGGCACCGGGTTGAAGTCCTTCGTGTACACCAGCGCGATGATGCTCAGCGCGCCGATGTCGTCCACCACCGCGAGCGCGAGCAGGAACACCCGGAGGCGGCCGACCGCGCGCGGCCCGATCAGGGCGAGGCCGCCGACCAGGAAGGCCGTGTCGGTCGAGATCACGACACCCCAGGCGTTGGCGTGGCCGGTCCCCATCGCGAACAGCACGAAGATGACCGCCGGCACCGCCAGCCCGAAGATCGCCGCGACGACGGGGACGACCGCGCGCGACCAGCTCGTGAGCTCGCCGATCGCGAACTCGCGCCGCACCTCCAGCCCCACGGTGAAGAAGAAGATCGCCATGAGCGCGTCGTTGACGAGGGCATGGAGCGTGAAGTCGAGGTGGAGGTCGCCCAGCCCGAGCGTGAGGTGCGTCTCCCAGAAATGCTCGTAGCCGGTGAAGGAGATGTTCGCCCAGACGATGGCGATGAGCGTCGCGAGCAGCAGGAGCAGCGCGCCGATGCGGCTGCGTCCCATCGCCCGGAACCGCTCGGCCAGGGTGGGCCGGCGGTCGCGGGACGTGCCGACGGCCTCCGGATCCGGCGAGCGCTGGATCAGCGTCAGGTTCGTCATGGTCCATCTCAACGCTTTCGGCGCGAGAGCGCCAGACCCCCGGGACCCGAGGCGCGTAGACGAAGCGGTGGAGGACTCTGGAAATCGAACCAGACACGTCGCCCCGATAGGCGAGTCCCCCGTGGATCACTCCACCTTACAAGCCCGAGCGCTCGGTCGCGGGCGCCTCCGCTGTGTCGGCCAGCGCGCCCAGCAGCCGCAGCTTCTCCGCGTCGGCGTCCGTGGCGGCGTGGTAGAGCACGAGCACGATCCCGTCGGTGCCGGTGACCTGCAGCTTCTCGCGGTGCACCGCGAGCGGCCCGACCTGGGGATGCTGGAACGCGAAGGTCGCGCCCTGGCGTTCGCGGACGTCGTGCCGGCTCCACAGCCTCCGGAACACCGGGCTGGCGATCGACAGCTCGCCGACCAGCTCGACCACGCGCGCGTCGTCCGCGTCGGCGCCGACCGAGCGCCGGAAGCCCGCGATCAGCACGGCGGAGGCGGCCTCCCAGTCGGGAAAGAGCGCCTGCTCGGCCGGGTCGAGGAACACGTCGCGCATCCGGTTGCGGCCGGGGACCAGCCGCGGCGAGAGCGCGGAGGCGAGGGCGTTGGCGGCGAGCACGTCGAGGTAGCGGCCCTCCACGAACGCCGGGAACGGAAGTTGCGGCACGAGGGCGGCCAGGCTCTCCGGAAGCGTCTCGGCCCGCGGGCGGCGCGGCCGGCGCGGGGCCCGGTCGCTGTCCGGCAGCCCGAGCAGGTATGTGGTCGCCTCCTCGTCCAGCTGCAGCACGCGCGCGATCGAGCGAAGCACCTGCCCGGACGGGTTGCGGTCGCGGCCCTGCTCCAGGCGGAGGTAGTACTCGGCGCTGATGCCGGACAGCATCGCGACCTCCTCGCGGCGGAGGCCGGCCACGCGGCGCGTGCCGAGAACGGGGATGCCGACGCTCTCGGGCGAGACCAGTTCGCGGCGGGCGCGCAGGAACTCCCCAAGCAGGTTGCCCTGCCCCTCCGCCTCGACGTTCATGCGGTCCACGCTACGCGGAGCCGGGCCGGGCAGGGTGTCCCTCCGGCTACCAGTGTGGACAGGGGTCTGGATGCGTCCGGCCGGCGGGGGAACCATCGAAGGGTCAGCACCCGACCCGACCGAAAGGACCGAGCATGGCAGACCAGCGCCTCCTCGTCACCGGCGGCTCCGGCTTCATCGCCGGGCACATCATCCTTCAGCTTCTCGGCAGCGGCCACGAGGTCAGCGCCACCATCCGCTCGCTCGACCGCGAGGACGCCGCGCGCGCCGCTCTGGCCGAGGCGGGGATGACGAACGGCGACGCGCTGCGCTTCGTCGCGGCCGACCTCCTGGACGACGCCGGCTGGGCCGACGCGGTGGAGGGCGTCGACGCGGTCCTGCACGTCGCCTCCCCCGTCCACCTGGGTCCGGTCGAGGACGAGGACGACGTGATCGTGCCGGCGCGAGAGGGCACGCTGCGGGTGCTGCGCGCCGCCCGGGACGCGGGGCTGCCGCGCGTCGTGCTCACCTCCGCGTTCCACGCGGTCGGGTTCGGTCACCCTCCCCTCGACCGCGCGTTCACGGAGGCGGACTGGTCGCCGCTCGACGGCCCGGGGATGGACGCCTACGGGCGCAGCAAGGTGCTCGCCGAGCGCGCGGCGTGGGAGCTGCTCGACGGCGGCCCCACCGAGCTGGTCACGATGCTCCCGGTCGCGGTCGTCGGGCCGCTGATCGGCACCGGTCTCTCGGGCGCGAACCACCTGGTGCGGCGCGTGCTCACGGGCGAGCTGCCCGCGTATCCGGACTTCGCCGTCCCGTTCGTGGATGTGCGCGACGTCGCCGCGGCGCACATCGCCGCGATCACCGCCGAGGGCGCGGCGGGCGAGCGTTTCCTGCTCGCGTCCCAGGAGGACGCGGTGCCGCTGGCGGAGGTCGGAGCGGTGCTGCGGGACGGGCTCGGCGAGCGCGCGAGCCGGGTGCCTGCGGCGACGGCGCTGCTTCCCGATGCCGCGGTACGCGCGGCGGCGGAGGCGAACCCGGGGATGCGGCCGATGGCGGCCGAGCTCGGGTACCGGAAGAAGGTGTCGAGCGAGAAGGCCCGGCGTGTGCTCGGGTTCGAGCCGCGGCCGTGGGAGGAGGCCGTCCTCTCCGCCGCCGAAAGCATGCTCGCGAAGGGCGTCGCCTAACGTCGAAGGCGGCTCAGGAGTCGGCGAGGAGGGACGCGTAGAGCTGCTGGGTGGCGGGGGTCGGGGAGACTCCCAGCTCGTCCCGCAGCAGCGCGCGCAACTCGCCGTACACCGCCACCGCTGCGCCGACGTCGCCCTGGCGCTGGAGCGCCCGCATGAGCACCTGGTAGCCTGTCTCGCGCAGCGGTGCGACCGACACCAGGCGGCGCCCCGCGCGCACGGCGGCAGGAAGCTCGGTGCCGCCCATCTCCAGGGTCGCGACCCCGTAGGCGTCCAGCGCGCGCACGAGGATGTCGGCGAGCGTGCGGCGCTCCTCCGCGATCCAGCCGGCGTCCTCGCCGGGCAGGAACTCCCGCTGGGCCACCAGCATCGCGCCGATCGCGGGACCCCACGCCGCCGCCCAGTGCCCGAGGGCGACCTGCGACTCGGCGCGGTGGACGGCCTGCTCCGCCCACTCCACATCCACGTGGGCGTCCTCGCCCAGCTCCAGCCGCAGCGCCGCCCGCCCCTCCAGCGCGTCGGCGCCGAGCAGCCGCCGCAGCTTGGACACCAGCGGGTTCAGCCCGGCGCCGTGGACGGCGACCGCGCCGGGCCAGACCGCTTCGGCCAACTCGTCGCGGGTGCACGGGCGGTGCCGGTTGAGCACGAGGTACGCGAACAGGAGCCGTCCCTGGCGGCCCGGGAGGCCGTCCTCCAGCCGCTCCCCCGCCACTTCAAGGTGCAGTGTCCCGCAGAGCTGCACCCGGACTCCACCGGACGCCAACGTCATGCCAACATTCTGCCAACGGGCCCTGCGTAGAACTATGAGGGAGGACGAGATGACCAGGATCATCCGGTGCGAATGCGGCTACATCGCCCGCGGCGAGACCGACGCCGAGGTCGTCGACGACATCAGCGCCCACATGCGGTCCGACCATCCTGCCCTCTTCCAGGCAGTCGCGCGGGAGGACCTGCTCGGCTGGATCCAGTTGGAGTGAGCCGCAGGGAGGCCGCCATGAGCTCCACAACCACCACCACTACCCGAGCCGGCGTGCGCGCCGATGCTCCCCTCGACCCCGTCCCGCTCGTTCGGCCGGACTGGCTCGAATCCCACCTCGCGGACCCCGGCGTCCGCGTCATCGAGGTGGACGTGAACGCCACCGACTACACGTCGGGCCACCTCCCCGGCGCCGTGCTCTGGAATCCGTACGCGGACCTCAAAGGTCCGGACTACCGGCCGGTCGCGGACGACGCGATCCGCGCGCTCTTCGAGCGATCCGGCATCACCCCGGACACGACCGTCGTGTTCTACGGTTACGCCCCGTCGCTCGGGTTCTGGCTGATGACGCTGTTCCGGCACGCGGACGCGCGCATCCTCGACACCTCCCGTGCGGTCTGGCAGGAGGCCGGCCGGCCCTGGACCACGGAGATGCCGGACGTGGCGCCCTCCCGCTATCCGCTTCCCGCTCCGGACGACGCGATCCGGGCCAGCGCCGCCGACGTGCGCGCGGCGATCGACCGCGCAGGCACCACGATCGTGGACTCCCGGAGCGCCGCCGAGTACACCGGCGAGCGCTTCTGGCCGTCCGGGACCCCGGAGCCGGGAGGCCGCGCGGGACACATCCCGTCGGCGGTGAACGTGGACGCGGCCGGCGTGTTCGACGAGCGCGGCCGGTTCCGCGACCGCGGCACCCTGGCGGGCATGTTCGCCGCGGTCGAGCCCGACGCGGAGGTCATCACCTACTGCACGATCGGCAACCGCGGCTCTGCCGAGTGGTTCGCGTTGCGCTACCTGCTCGGGCACCCGAACGTGCGGGTCTACGACGGGTCGTGGGCGGAGTGGGGGCACGACCCGGACACGCCCATCGAGTGAGTCCGCGTCACTGGCCGTCCTTCCGGATCCACCGGAAGGACAGCCGGCACGCGACCAGCCCGGCGACGAGCCAGATCAGCAGCACCACCGCGATCCAGCCGAGCTGCCAGCTCCCGCTCGGCTCGGCCGCCTCGAAGCTCGCCGGGAGGAACACGCTCCGCATCCCCTGCGCGATCCACTTGAGCGGGAACAGGCTGGCGATGTTCTGCAGCCAGGTCGGCAGCAGGTTGAAGGCCAGGTAGACGCCCGAGATGAACTGCAGCACCAGCACGATCGGGATGATGACGGCCGTCGCGCTCTTGCCCGTGCGCGGCACAGCGGAGAGCGCGATGCCCAGCACGGCGGATGTGACGATGCCGAGCGCGTAGATCCAGGCGAAGCGCAGCCAGGCCTGCGGGTCGGTCGGCAGCGCCACTCCGAACAGCACCCGGGCGACGAACAGCAGCAGCGCGATCTGGAGGATGCTCGTCGCGATGACCTGGCCCATCTTGCCGAGGAAGTACGAGACGACCGGCAGCGGGGTGCCGCCCAGCCGCTTCAGCGTGCCGTCGCTCTTCTCCACGGCGATGTCGACGGCGAGGTTCTGCACGCCGCTGAGGAGGATGCCGGCGGCGATCATGCCGGGCAGGTAGTAGGCGGCCTGCGTGATGCCGCCGCTGCCGTCGGGGGCGGCGCCGACCTTGCCGAGACCCTGGAACGCGACGGAGAAGATCCCGAGCATGACCACCGGGAACAGGAACGTGAAGAAGATGGTGTCCGCCTGGCGGAAGTACACGAGCACCTCGTAGCGGATGCGGGCCCAGCCCAGCGCGACCGAGGTCATGCGGCCACCTCCTCGCCGGCGCGCTCGTCCGCCTCTCGCACCAGTGCGAGGTAGATGTCCTCCAGGCTGGGGCGGATGACCTCCAGGTCGCGGGGCTCCCCGCCGGCGTCGGCGGCGAGCCGGGCGACCAGCGCTCCGGGCGCGTCGGTGCGTTCCTCGTGCGGGGCGCCGGTGGAGTCGCGCCAGCGGACGATCGGGACGCGCGCCGCCGCCCCGCCGATCGCGTCCACCGCGCCGATGTCGAGCAGCGCGCCGTGCGCGATCACGGCGGCCCGGTCGCTCAGCTGCGCGGCCTCGTCCAGGTAGTGGGTGGTGAGGAGGATGGTCGTGCCCTCCCGCTTCAGCCCGCGCACCAGCTCCCAGAACTGCCGCCGGGCCTCCGGGTCGAACCCGGTCGTCGGCTCGTCGAGGAAGAGCAGTTCCGGGCGCCCGATCACCCCGAGGGCGACATCCAGCCGCCGGCGCTGCCCTCCGGACAGGTTGCGGATGCGGACCTTCGCCTTCTCCTCCAGCCCGACGGCGGCGATGACCTCCTCGACGTCGCGGCTGCGCGGGTAGTAGCGCGCGAACTGCGTGAGCTGCTCACGGACGGTCACGTTCGCGGCCTCGGCCCCGGACTGCAGGACGATCCCGAGCCGCGCCTTCCACGCGGTGCCGGCCTTGCCCGGGTCGGCCCCGAGCACGCTCGCCTCGCCGCCAGACCGGTCGCGGTAGCCCTCCAGGATCTCGATGGTCGTGCTCTTGCCCGCACCGTTCGGCCCGAGCAGCGCGAAGGTCTCGCCGTCGGCGATCTCGAAGTCGACGCCGCGCAGGGCCTCGAAGGACCCGTACGACTTGCGGAGGCCGCGCACGACCACCGCGGGAGGACGCACACTCATGCGCCCATCATGCCGTTCCCTCCCCTCCTCCCGCAGCAGTCCTCTGCCGAGGGGCACGTAAACGCCCCTAAAACGCACTCTGAGGGGCGTTTACGTGCCCTTCGGGGGAGGGTGGGTCGAGTTCCGCGATGACAGTGAATCCGGGGTTCGGGCATCGACTTTCTGCGCGTATCGGATAACACTTGCGCATGACGCAGACCTCCCCGGCACCATGGCGATGCGGAGCCGGGGCGACCAAGCGGCGGGGACGAGTGTTTCGGGACCTCGTCCCCGCCTTGGCCTGGCCCGTCCGGCCTCCGCTCACGAGCGCTGCCGCACCCGGTCGGAGGAGAGCGCGTGCTCGAGCGCGGCCGCCGGGATGCGCTCGGCGGCGCGGCCCGGTCGGTCGACACGCACGGGCACACCCCGGCGCTCGCCCAGTTGCAGCGCGAGCACCTCGGCGAGGTGCAGCGGCCGCTGACCCGGGCCGAGCGTGTCGGCGAGCTGCTCCACCTGCGTGCGGCAGCTGAAGCCGTCGGCGATCACGCGCGCGTCGGCGCCCGCCTCCCGGAGGGCGGGCAGCAGCGCGTGCTCCGCGGCCGCCGCCGACACGTCCAGGTGGCCGGCCTCGAACCCGAAGTTGCCGGCGAGGCCGCAGCAGCCCTCCACGGTGGTGGTCTCGATTCCGGCGGCGTCGAGGATGGCCTGGTCCGCCCCGAATCCGCCGACCGCGTGCTGGTGGCAGTGCGGCTGCACCACCGCGCTGCCGCCGACGTGCGGGGGCGACCACTCGGGCGTCCGCTGCAGCAGCTCGGCGAAGGAGGTCGCCCGCTCCGCGACGACGGCGACGTTCGGGTCGTCCGGCAGCAGCTCCGGCGCGTCGGAGCGGAACACCGCGAGGCAGCTCGGCTCCAGCCCGACCAGCGGGACGCCGTCGCCCAGCGCCGCGGCGAGCGCCGCCGCCGTGTGCGCGAGCATCCTCCCCGCCGTCGCGAGCTGCCCGGTCGAGATCCAGGTCAGCCCGCAACACAGGTGCCCCGGCGGCAGCACGACGCGGTGGCCGGCGTCCTCCAGCACGGCGACCGCCGCGCGGCCGATGGACGGGTGGAAGTTGTCGGTGAAGGTGTCCGGCCAGATCATCACGTCGCCCAGCGGCGCGGCAGGCGCGGGCGGCCGGGCGGCGAACCAGTCCGTGAAGCGCTGCGGCGCGAACCGCGGCACCGGACGGTCGGGCTCCACACCGCCGAGGCGCTTCGCGACGCGCGCGACGCCAGGGAGGCGGGCGAGCCGGTTCACGAGGGACGGGGCGACGCTCGCCATCCGCGCCCAGACCGGCAGCCAGCCCATCGTGTAGTGGGCGGCCGGGCGCAGCCTCCCCGCGTAGTGGTGCGACAGGAACTCGGCCTTGTAGGTCGCCATGTCGACGTTCACCGGGCAGTCGGTCTTGCAGCCCTTGCACGACAGGCACAGGTCGAGGGCGTCCTTCACCTCGGTGGAGCGCCAGCCGTCGGCGATCGGGCTCTCCCGGTACTGACCCTCCAGCATCTCGAAGAGCAGCCGCGACCGCCCGCGCGTGGAGTGCTCCTCCTCGTTCGTGGCGCGGAACGACGGGCACATGACGTTGCCGCTGTGGCTGCGGCAGTTGCCGACGCCCACGCAGCGCAGGGCGGCGCGGTCGAACTGCCCGCGATCCTTCGGGTAGGAGAAGTGCAGCTCGACGTCGACCTTCGGGCCGTAGCCGGCGCCGAGCCGGAGGTCCTCGGTCGGCAGGTTGGGGCGCACGACCTTGCCCGGGTTCATCCGGTCGTGCGGGTCGAACAGCGCCTTGAACCGCTCGAACAGCCGGACGACCTCCTCGCCGAACATGATCGGCAGCAGCGCGCCGCGCGCCTGCCCGTCGCCGTGCTCGCCGGAGAGCGACCCGCCGTACTGCGCGACCAGGTCCGCGCCACGGCCGATGAACGCGCGGTAGTGCGCGATCCCCTCCTCGGTGACCAGGTCGAACGGGATGCGGCAGTGCAGGCAGCCCTGCCCGAAGTGGCCGTAGCGGGACACGTTCTCGTAACCGAACTCGTGGAGGAGCCGGCCGAAGTCGCGCAGGTAGTCGCCCAGGCGCTCCGGGGGCACGGCGGCGTCCTCCCAGCCCTCCCAGGTGTCGGGCCGGTCGGGGATCCACGCGGTGGCGCCGAGGCCGGCCTCGCGCACCTCCAGGATCTCCTTCTGGTGCGCGGGATCGTCGAAGACGCGATCGTCCGGCACGACGTCCCGCTCGCGCAGCGCGGCGACCGCCCGCTGCGCCTTCGCGTCGGACTCCTCCCGGCTGTCGCCGCCGAACTCGCACACCAGCCAGCCGTCGCCCTCGGGGAGCAGGTGCAGCGCCTCCACGTTCTGCCGCTTGGTCTTCTGGTCGTTGACCAGCACGCTGTCGATGCCCTCGATGGTGAGCGGGTCGTGCAGGGCGATCGTCGGGGCGGCGTCGGCGGCGTCCTCGATGCTCGGGAAGCCGAGCACCAGGAAGGTGCGCGCGGGCGGCAGCGGCACCAGGTCGAGCTCGGCGCGCAGCACCGTGACCAGCGTGGACTCCGAGCCGACCAGCGCCCTGCCGACGTCGAAGCCCGCCTCCGGAAGCAACGAGTCCAGGTTGTAGCCCGAGACCCGGCGCGGGATGCGCGGGTAGCGCTCGCGGATCAGGTCGCCGTCCTCCTCGGCGAGGTCGCGCATCGTCGTGTAGAGCTCCGCGACCCGGCCGCCTTCGACCTGGATGCGCTCGAACTCCTCGGTGGAGGTCGGCCCGGCCCAGAACCGGTCGCCCTCGTAGGTCAGCACCTCCAGCCGGCGCACGTTGTCGTCCGTCTTGCCGTAGGCCTGCGCGCTGGAGCCGCACGAGTTGTTGCCGATCATCCCGCCGAGCGTGCAGTGCGAGTGCGTCGCCGGCTTGGGGCCGAACTGGAGGCCGTGCGGGGCGAGGATCGCGTTGAGGTCGTCGAGCACGATGCCGGGCTCGACCACGGCCACGCGCGCGTCGACATCGAGGGAGAGCACCCGGTTGCAGTACTTGCTCCAGTCGATGACGACGCCGTGGTTGGTGCACTCGCCGGCGAGGCTCGTGCCGCCGCCGCGGCTGAAGACGGGGGCGGCGAACTCGCGGCAGACGGCGATGGCCTCCACCGCGGCCTCCACGGTGCGCGGGATGACGACGCCGATCGGCACCTGCCGGTAGTTGGAGGCGTCGGTCGAATAGGCGGCGCGGCTACCGTCGTCGAAGCGCACCTCCCCGTCGACCCGGTCGGCGAGCGCGCTTGCCAGCGTGCGGACGTCCACGCCGCCGGAGGTGATGGTGCTCGTCATGGTCGCGCCTCCCTGTCGCCCGAGGCCTCCATTGGGATGGAATGCCCTGGTGGGATGGAATGCCCTGGGGCCGCCGAGCGCAAGGGGTTGAACGGATCCGGAGGCGGCGGAGCATCGGAGTCGGGCACCGACACCGAGCGAGAGGAGCACGCGTGAGCCGCATCGAGACACTGGAGGGCGCCGTCGTCGTCGTGACGGGCGCCAGTGGCGGGGTCGGCCGCGCCGCCGCCGTCGAGTTCGCGCGGCACGGCGCGAGCGTCGCGCTCTTGGCCCGCGGCGAGGCGGGGCTGGAGGCTGCGGCCGGAGAGGTGCGCGACGCCGGCGGGCGGGCGCTCGTCGTACCCGTCGACGTCGCGGACGCGGACGCGGTCGAGGCCGCCGCCGAGCGCGTCGTGAGCGAGTGGGGCCGCATCGACGTGTGGGTGAACTGCGCGTTCTCGTCCGTCTTCGCGGAGATCGGCAGGATCGCCCCCGACGAGTTCCGCCGGACCACCGAGGTGAGCTACCTCGGCTTCGTGTACGGCACGATGGCGGCGCTGCGCCGGATGCGCCCGGCCGGAGGAGGGACCATCGTCCAGATCGGCTCCGCCCTCGCCTACCGCGGCATCCCGCTGCAGTCGGCGTACTGCGGCGCGAAGCACGCGATCGTCGGCTTCACCGAGTCGGTGCGCGCCGAGCTGATGCACGACCACAGCGACGTCGCGATCACGATGGTGCACCTGCCTGCGATGAACACCCCGCAGTTCCGCTGGCTGCTGTCGCGCCTCCCGAAGCAGGCGCAGCCCGTGCCCCCGATCTACCAGCCGGAGGTCGCCGCCCGCTCGATCGTCCGCGCCGCGGTGCGTCCGCGTCGGGCGTACTGGGTGGGCGCGTCCACGGTGGAGACCATCCTCGGCAACCGGCTGATCCCCGGCCTCCTCGACCGCTACCTCGGACGGACCGGGTTCGCGTCCCAGCAGACCGACGAGCCGCGGCCCGCCGACCAGCCCGCCAATCTGTGGGAGCCGGCGGACCGGGAGGTCGACTACGGCACGCACGGGCCGTTCGACGACCGGGCGAAGCGGACGAGCGCGCAGGCTTGGGCATCACGGAACCGGCGCGCTCTCGGCGCGGTCGGCACCGCCGTGGCGGGGGCGGCCCTCCTCGCCGCGGGCAGTGCGGCCGGTCGCCGCCGCTGACGCCACCGCCCTCCCCGGACAGTCCAGAGGTTGGTCAGGAGGCGCTCAGGGGGCGCAAAGCGCGGGCTCCTAGGGTGGTGCTCCGCGCGGGAGGTCCGCGCGAGGCGAGCGGAGGTGCGGGATGCGCAAGGCGGTCGTCGCCCTCTTGGTGGCCACCCTCGTCGTCGCCGGCGGACTGTTCGCGGCCTCCCGGCTCGTCGCCTCGCCCACGATGGTCACCGCAATGCCCCCGCCCTGCGCCGACGCCGCCGCGACCACGGTGGCCGGGCGCGCGGTGCCGAAGGGGCCGGTCGCCGGGTTCTGCGCGCCGGAGCTCGCGATGGCGGCGACGATCCTCCAGGCCGCACGCGACCAAGGCGTCGGGCAGTACGGCGAGACCATTGGGGTCATGACCGCGATCGGCGAGTCCGGCCTCCGCAACCTCGACTACGGCGACGCGGCGGGCCCCGACAGCCGCGGGCTCTTCCAGCAGCGGGACAACGGCGCCTGGGGCACCCTCGCCGACCGGATGGACCCGTACACGGCGGCGACCAACTTCTTCCGCACGCTGGCACGCCTCCCCGGCTGGAAGTCGATGACGCCCACGGAGGCCGCGCACGCCGTGCAGGTCAACGCGGACCCCGGCTACTACGCGCAGTACTGGGGCGACGCGCAGACCGTCGTCGCCGCGCTCGGCGGCTGAACGCGCTCAGCGGATGTAGGAGGCGTCCGGCCCGGTCTCCCCTGAGCTCTCCAGCGGCGGGTCGCGCAGCTCGCTGAGCTCGGCGACGGCGCTCTCGATCGCGTCGAGCGCGAGCCGCAGCGGCTCGACCCAGGCGGCGGGAGCAGCGCTCCCCGCCGCTGCGGCCGACGCCAGGCTCGCGCGCGCCCGGCGGATGGAATCCTCGGCTGTCTCCAGATTGTCCATGCCGCCATCGTCCCACCGCCGGGGGCGGTGCGGGCGCCTGAGAGTCCTGACAGACGACGCGCACGGCGCCCAGCCCGCGTTCACCTGCGCATCTCGCGCCCCCGCTGGGATGCCGCCACCGACACGCCCGGCCTCGCGCGCCGCCGTAACCCCGCATTCATGAACCGTTTGGTTGACCCCCCGACGAGGGTCAATCAGTGTCTAGCCTGTGACCTCGCTCTGAGGTCCCTCGCCTTCTCAGTTCCTCCACTTTCGGGAAAGGTCTCGCCCCATGCCTCGCAACACCCCCCGGCGCCAGAAATCCGGCAGTCGCCGGTTCTCCGCCCTCACACCGCGGCAGCGCGTCCTCGCGGTCACCGCGGCGACCTGCGCGCTCGTCGTCCTCGGCGGCGGCATCGCCACCGCCTCCACCATCGCCTTCGGAAACCAGCAGGTCGGTGTGAACTACGCCGGCGGCGAGCAGATCTCGTCCGACCAGGTGATCCAGCCGGCCGGGACGCGCCTGATGACGCCGTTCGGCAAGCTCATGGGCTCGACCGTCAGCCCCGACGGCCGCTTCCTCGTCGGCACCAGCGCCGACCGCTCCGTCGACCTCCAGGTCTTCGACCTCAAGACCTACAAGCCGGTCGCGGCGGCGGGCACGCTCTCGGCGACCTCGTTCGCGACCGCGGCCTCCAACGCCGGTTACGGCTCGATGAAGTACCTCAAGATCTCGGACGGCACCGTCGGCCAGGAGGGCCCCGTGTTCTCGCCCGACGGGAAGTTCCTGTTCGCGCCGGTCGCGACGGGCATCGTGCGGTACCCGTTCAACGCCGACGGCTCGCTCGGCGCCGGCACCACCATCGCCATCCCGAACTCCGCCGCCGGCCAGGAGGCGCTGACCGCCGGGATGACCTTCTCGCCCGACGGCTCGACCCTCTACGCCGCGGTCAACGGCCAGAACACGGTCGTCGCGATCGACCCGGCCGCCGGCACGATCAAGCAGACCGTCGCGGTCGGCATCGCTCCGCGCCAGCTGACGTTCGCCGGGAACAAGCTCTACGTCTCCAACGAGGGCGGCCGCTTCGCCCTCCCCGGCGAGACCACGATGGGGTCGTACGGCACGCAGGTCCCCGCCGACACCACCCTCGGCACGTCGACGACCGGCACGGTCAGCGTCATCGACACGGCGAACCCGTCGGCCGCGGTCGCGTCCATCCCGGTCGAGCTCCACCCGACCGCGATGCACCTCAGCGGCACGACCCTGTACGTCGCCAACACGAACAGCGACACCGTCTCGGTGATCGACACGCGCTCCGGCGCCGTCGTCCAGACGATCGCGACCCAGCCGTGGGCGTCCTCCAAGACCGGGTACCAGCCGACCGCGGTCACCCTGCAGGGCGACCACCTGCTGGTCTCCCTCGGCAACGCCAACGCGATCGCCGTCTACAAGATCAACCCCGCCGACCCGCGCGACCCCGCGAGCCTCATCGGCCTCCTGCCGACCGACTACTACCCCGAGAACGTCGCGGCGGTGAACGGCTCGATCGTCGTCACGAACACGCGCGGCATCGACGCGCGCGGGCCGGGGATCACCGTCAACAAGGGTGCGGGCGTCCCGGTCGTGACCGGGCACGGCACGCACTCGACCACCGCGTCGCTCACCACGTTCGCCCTCCCGAGCGACCAGGACATCCGCAAGGCGACCGCTCAGGTGTACGCGCAGAACGGCTGGACCGAGAACTCCCTCAAGCAGGCGGAGGGCGACCGGAGCGACAACGCGTCGGTGGCCATCCCGAAGCGCCTGGGAGACCCGTCGGCGATCAAGCATGTGTTCCTCGTCGTCAAGGAGAACCGCGGCTACGACCAGCTCTACGGCGACATGAAGCAGGGCAACGGCGACCCGTCGCTGACCCAGTTCGGTCAGACGGTCACGCCGAACCAGCACTCCCTCGCCTCGCAGTTCGGCCTGTACGACAACACTTACGACATCGGGACGAACTCGGCGGAGGGCCACAACTGGCTGATGCAGGGCGACAACACCGCATACACCCAGACCAGCGCCGGCGAGTACACCCGCTCCTACGACACGGAGGAGGATGTGCTGGGCCACCAGCGCAGCGGCTTCCTGTGGAACTCGGTGCAGTCCGCCGGGAAGAGCGCGAAGAACTACGGCGAGTTCGAGTACGGCGAGGGCAAGCCGGCCGGCGCGACCTGGCAGCAGTACTACTGCGCCGCCACGAGCGTCATGGGCGGCGGCTCCTCCGCGCAGCTCTTCGACCCGTCGATCAAGTGGAACGCGGGCTCGGTCATCCCGTCGCTGAACGCGATCTCCGACCCGAACGCGGCGCCGTTCGACCTCGCGGTGCCGGACATCTACCGGTACGAGACCTGGAAGCAGGACTTCGAGAAGAACGGCCCATCCAACTTCAACATGGTCTGGCTCTCCAGCGACCACACCGGAGGCACCGCCGACCCGAAGGCGATGGTCGCCGACAACGACCTCGCCCTCGGCAAGATCGTCGACGAGATCTCGCACTCCCAGTACTGGAAGGACTCCGCGATCTTCGTGGCGGAGGACGACAGCCAGGACTCGGCCGACCACGTGGACGGCCACCGGGCGCCCATCCAGGTCATCAGCCCGTACGCGGTGCACGGGAAGACGGTGAGCACCTACTACTCGCAGATCAGCATGGTCCGCACGATCGAGCAGATCCTCGGCGCTCAGCCGCTCAACCAGAAGATCGCCGCGGCGACGCCGATGGTGGACGCGTTCCAGAACAAGCCGGACCTGACGCCGTACACCGCGGTCCCCAACCAGGTCCCGCTGACGGAGGGCGTGGCGACCAAGCCGGCGTGCGGCTACGACACCCTCGGCCAGACCGGAGCCGCGGCCGCCGCGGTGAACGCCCAGGCCGCGAAGGACGCCGCCGTGCCGGACGCCGAGAAGTCGGTGTCGGCCGAGTGGCAGAAGTGGGCCGGAAAGCAGCACTTCACCGGAACGGCCGGACACCCGGCCATCCCGGACTACGACAACCCGCTGCTGATGAACCGCTACACCTGGTACCAGACCAAGCACTGGACGTCGCCGTACCCCGGTGACGCGAAGATCTACGGTCCGAACGACGTGCCGGGCATCGCGCCTGGATCGGTCAACCACGACGACGAGTAGCCGTCGGAGCGCGGACGCCCCTGCCCTTCGTGGGCGGGGGCGTTCTCGTTGGGTGGGGGCGTTCGCGTGTTTACGGGTTCTCGTACGTGCCGTCGAGTCGCGCGCGGGCGATGACGTGACCGCTCATCTCACGCACGACGTCCTCCAGCCCGAACGAGGCGGGGAGGTCGAGCCGGCGGTCCACCGCGAAGAGCTGGAGGACGTAGGTGTGCGGCCCGTGCGACGGCACCGGCATCGGTCCGTGCCAGCCACGGGAGCCGAGCGACCCCCGGCCGAAGGCCACCCCGGACGCCGCGCCCTTCCGCGCGAGCCCGCCCTCCGGCAGTCCGCCGAGCGACGGGTCGATTCCCCGCGCGATCGTGTGGATGGCGGGCTCGGCGCGCGGCGCGTCCGGGTCCTCCACGATGAGCACCAGCTCCTCGGCGGCGACCGGCGGCGCCGTCCATTCGAGCGCCGGAGACAGGTCCTGCCCGAACAGCCGGCCGCGATACTGCGCCGGGATGGGCGTCCCGTCCGCGAACGCCGGGCTGGTCAGCACGAACGACTCCGGGCTCTGCAGCCCGTCCCGCAGCCAGACGATCTTGTCGTGCCCGGCACGCCGATCGCGCAGCGCCCGTCCGATGGGGTTCGGCATGGTGGGGCCTTTCGGGGAAAGGGTGGATGGGATGGCCAGCCTAGATCACGAGTCTCAGATCGACGCCCAGCTCCCGGGCGTGCTGTCGAGGAGCAGGCCGCCGAGTCCGGCCGCAGCGAAGGCGGACACGAAGGCGTCGGTGTCCTCGGTGAAGTGCGCCCAGCCCTCCGTGTGCGCGGGGAGCACGCGCGGCCGCCCCAGAATACGTGCTGCCTCCGCCGCCTCCTCGCTCGTCAGCGTGAGGAAGCCGTCGACCAGCGGCGTCCTCGCCGCACCCGCGAACAGGATCGCGAGCTCGATCGCCGGGAAGCGCTCGGCGATGGCGGCCACGAGGTCGAGCGAGGCGTTGTCGCCGGAGACGTAGACCGTGGGCGAGCCCACCGCCTCCAGGACGAACCCGGTCACGGGACCGGTCGCGGCCTCCGTCCCGTCCGGACCGTGCCGGGCGGGGACGGCGGTGACGGTCACCCCTCCGATCAGGACGGAATCCCACGGTTCGAGCCCGCGACACGACGCGTCGAGGCGTCCGGCCGCGACGGGTGTGGTCAGCACCAGCGGCGCCGTCCGCAGATATGCGCGACCGCCGCTGTCGAGATTGTCCGGGTGCTGGTCGTGCGAGAGCAGCACCGCGTCGATGCGCCCCAGGTCTTCGGGCCGGAGTCGCGCGTCCGCGGTCTTGGTGAGCACCCGCGAGCCGATCGGGTACTCACCCGCTCGATCGAAGGTCGGATCCACTGCGAAGCGGGAGCCGCCGAACTCGATGACGAGGCTGGGGCCGCCGAGCGAGAGGACGCGCGGGCGGGCGGACGTTGGAGCGTCGTGGGTGGGAGTGGTCACTCCTCCATCGTAGGAACCGGGAGCTCCCACAGCGAGGCGACGGGAAGACCCCACAGCCGGTCGGAATAGCGGTATCCGGTCCCACCGGTATTGAGAACGATCCCTGCGATGAATCGATCTCCGAGCCTGTCGCGCAGATAGCGCAGCCCCCCGAAATGATCGGTCTTGAAGGTGCTCCCGGACTTGACCTCGATCGCCAGGACTCTGCCGTCGGCCAACTCGATCACGATGTCGACTTCGACCCCGCTCTTCGTCCGATAGTGGAAGAGCTCGAACTCTTCGTCGGACCAGGTCTGCTGTTTCAGCAGCTCACCGACGACGAACCCCTCCATGAGAGCGCCGAAGTGGTGCGCTGTCCCATCGACTGGCGTCAGCTGGCCCTCGGTCACGCGCGACAGCCGGGAGGCGAGACCGGAGTCCGAGATCGTCGCCTTCGCTCGTCCCGTCTCCCGAGTGGTGAGATTGGGCGACCAGGGCTGGAGGAGATCGACGAGGAACAGCATCTCCAGCGTGTCGAGATAGGCCGTGATCGAGGTAGGAGGGATAGCGGCGTCCTGAGCGAATCGCGCTTTGACCAACTCACCCGACTGGTTTGCTGCGATAAGTCGGAGCAGACTCTTCAAACGCTGCGGGTCGGTAATGTTGATGAGCTCGCGAGCATCGCGACGGACGAGGCGATCGACGTAACCGTCGAACCAGATGCTGCGAAGCCGGGCGGTCCGGTCGTGCGCGTCCGGATAACCGCCGGACGCGATCATTCGTGCGTAATCATTGCGAGACACCTCCGATGTCACAGTCGCCTTGAGTGCGCCGCCGAGAGCAGCGCGGACGAAATCCTCCCTCGTTCCGCGGAGTTCCCCTTGCGAGAACGATCGCAGCGAGACGGATATCGCGCGCCCCGCGAGACTGTCTGTCGCACGTCGTGAACGGAGAAGATCGCTGGAACCGGTCAAGATGAATCGACCTGGACGCCGATTGCGGTCGATCGACGCTTTGACCGCGAGCGTGAGCTCAGGGTGACGCTGAATCTCATCGATCACGAGCATGCCGTCAGGATTCTGGTCGACGAAACCGGCCGGGTCTTCGACCGCCGCGGTTCGGGTCTGCTCGTCATCGAGCGTGAGGATCTGCGCATCCCTGGTGCGCGCGAGCTGACCCGCGAGAGTGCTCTTACCCACCTGACGCGCACCCTGAATCACGAGCGCCGGGAAGGCTCTGGCGATGGAGTCAGCGAAGGTGAAGACATTCCGGTCGATCAGCGCCATGACGCTAACGGTATCAGCGTGTTGTCGGTTAAGTCGTATGTCGATCGTAGAAACGGCCACCGTTGTTTCGTAGAAATGGCCACTCCTGTTTCGTAGAAATGGCCACCTCTGTTTCGTAGAAATGGCCGCGATTGCGTCACCTCTCCGACGACACCCTGCTCCGCTCCCGCACCAACCACACCACATCCCGCCCGAACGACTCCCCGAGCAGCACCAGCGCACCCGCGACCAGCACCCCGCTCACCACCGGCAGCGCCCCCGTGCACGCCACCGCGAGCGCCACCCCGGCGTACGCCGTCACCACCTTCCGCCAGTACCGGTACGGCAGCGTCGCGCGCATCCACGGCAACACCCATCCGGCCGCCACGAACGCGTACCGCAGCACCCCGATCGCCAGCACCCAGGACCCGAGCTCAGGCGCGACGTAGACGCTGAGCACCAGGAGCAGGAACGCGTCCACCTCCATGTCGAACCGGGCGCCCAGCTCGCTCGTGCTTCGGGTGCGCCGCGCCACCCAGCCGTCGACCGCGTCGAGCGCGAGGGCGGGGATGACCAGGCCGACCAGCAGTGGGACCGGCACCGCCCCGCTGAACGACGCCACCACCAGTCCCGTGATCAGCCCGACCAGCGTCGAGCGCATCGAGGTGACGATGTTGGCAGGGCCGAAGCGTTCCGTGCGGCGGCGCTGAAGGCCGCGGACCAGCAGCACGTTCGACACCAACAGGTACGCCGCGGCCGCCGCCCAGCCCAGCGCGGGCAGCGGCGTCATCCACCACTCGACCGAGAGCAGTCCGATGAGGAGGACGAGCGCGACGCCCGCGCCGGCCCAGCCGACCGCTGCGAGTTGAACCCTTTTCACGTGAGCCTCGTGTCTTTGGGGAACGGCACCGTGCGCTGCCGCATCTTGCCTTAACACGCAGCGTGTGCACGGATGGTTCACAACGGTCCCGGCCCATCGGGAGTCACCGCGAGAGGAGCTGGACGTGCTCGAAGCCACCGCGTTCTGGGTCGTGGAGCCCGGCGTCGGCGCCCTACGGTCCGAGCCGCTGCGGGAGCCCCGTGACGGGGAGGTCCTCGTCCGCACGCTGCACACGGGCGTGAGCCGCGGCACCGAGGCGACCGTGTTCGCCGGCCGGGTGCCGCCGAGCCAGCACAATCGGATGCGGGCGCCGTTCCAGGAGGGCGACTTCCCTGGGCCGGTCAAGTACGGCTACCTCAACGTGGGCGTGGTCGAGCAGGGGCCTCCCGAGTTGGCCGGGCGCACCGTGTTCACGCTGTTCCCGCACCAGTCGGCCTTCGTCGTCCCTCCCGCCGCGGTGTTCCCGGTGCCGGAGGGCGTGCCCGCCGAGCGCGCCGTGCTCGCAGGGGCGGTGGAGACCGCGGTCAACGTGCTGTGGGACGCCGCGCCGCTGCTCGGCGACCGGATCGCGGTGATCGGCGCCGGGATGATCGGCTGCTGCGTCGCCCGGCTGGCGCGCGGCATCCCCGGCGTTGAGGTCACGCTGGTCGACGTCGACCCGTCGCGGCGGGAGGTCGCCGAGCGGCTGGGCGTCGGCTTCGCCGAGCCGGACTCCGCCCCGCACGACCGCGACCTCGTCATCCACACCAGCGGGTCGGAGGCCGGCCTGCGCCTCGCACTCGAGACCGTCGTCACCGAGGGCGAGGTGATCGAGGCGAGCTGGTTCGGCGACCGGCCGGTGACGCTGACGCTCGGGGAGGACTTCCACTCCCGGCGGCTCACCCTCCGGTCGAGTCAGGTCGGCGAGGTGTCGCCCCGCCGCCGCGACCGGCGCAGCCGTGCCGACCGGATGGCGCTCGCACTCGACCTGCTGCGGGACCCGGCGTTCGACGCCCTCCTGACCGGGTCGTCGTCGTGGCGGGAGCTGCCGGAGGTCCTCGCACGACTGGCGGCCGACCCCGGCCGCGAGCTCTGCCACAGCATCGATTGGAGTGACGCCTGATGCCGTTCACGGTCACGGTCCGCGACCACCTCATGGTCGCCCACAGCTTCACCGGCGCGGCGTTCGGGCCCGCGCAGCGACTGCACGGCGCGACCTTCGTCGTGGATGCGACCTTCGGCGCGGACGAGCTCGACGAGGACGGCGTCGTGGTCGACATCGGCCGGGCCACGGCCGCGCTCGCGGAGATCACCGCCTCGCTCACCTATCGCAACCTGGACGACGAGCCCGCGTTCGCCGGGATGAACACGACCACGGAGGTGCTCTGCCGGGCGATCGCCGACCGGCTCGCGGACGCCGCCGCCGGCGGGTCGCTCGGCCGCGCGACCGGGCTGACCTCCGTCGCCGTCACCCTCCACGAGTCCCACATCGCGTGGGCGAGCTACTCGAGGCCGCTATGACCGACGTGCACTTCGTGGTGCCGGACACCATCGACGACCCCCTCCTGGTCAGCGGCGGGAACCGCTACGACCAGCGCGTCCGGGACGGCCTCCGCGCCGAGGGGTGGACGGTGCACATGCTCCTGGTCACCGGCCGCGGCACGGGTTGGACGGCGCGAGCGCTGGCCGCGCTGCCCGAGGGGGCGCTCGCGCTGGTCGACGGGCTGCTGGTGTCCCGCGAGCCGGAGGCGATCGTCGCGCACCGGTCGCGGCTGAGGATCGTCGTGCTGGCGCACATGGTCGCGGCGCCGACGGACCCGGGCGACGGGATGCTCGGCGACGGCGACCTCGCCGCCCTGCGCGCCGCCCGCCGCATCGTCGCGACGAGCGCCTGGACCCGCTCGCAGCTCCTCGAACAGGACGCCGCCGACCCGCACCGGATCGTGGTCGCCCGCCCGGGCGTCGACCGCGCCCCCGCGACGACGGCCTCCGCGGGCGGCGGTCGCCTGCTGTGCGTCGCCGCGGTCGCGCCGCACAAGGGACAGGACCTCCTGCTCCGTGCGCTCGCCGGGTTCGCCGACCGCGACGACTGGACGTGCAGCCTCGTCGGCTCGCTGACGGTCGCCCCGGACTTCGTCGCGGCGCTGACCGCCGTGATCGATGCGGCCGGCCTCGCCGGGCGGATCCGGTTCGCGGGCGTCCTCGACCCGCGCGCCCTCGCGGAGGCGTACGGGGAGGCCGACCTCGTCGTGCTGCCGTCGCGCAGCGAGAGCTACGGAATGGCCGTCGCCGAGGCGCTCGCGCACGGCGTCCCGGTGCTCGCGACCGGCGTCGGCGGCCTCCCGGAGGCGATCGCGCGGCAGGACGCCGCGATGATCGTGCCGCCGGACGACGCCTGGGCGCTGCGCGTGGTGCTGCAGCAGTGGTGGGCGAGCGCTGCGCGCCGGGACGCCCTGAAGGCGGCGGCGCTGGAGGCCCGCGAGGCCGGCCGGCGCTGGGAGGACACGATCGCGGTGCTCTCCTCCGCGCTGCGCGAGGCCGCGGTGGAGGGCCTGCGCCCCGAGGCGGTGCCGTCGTGAGCGGGATGCTGGAGGTCAGCGCCGACTGGCTCGCGCTGCGGGAGGCCGAGGACGGACGCGCACGGTCGCGGCGGCTCGCGCGCCTGGCGGCGGGGCTCGTCGGCGCCGACGCGGCGCACGGCCGCCCGATCACCGTGCACGACCTCGGCAGCGGCACCGGCTCGATGATGCGCTGGCTCGCGCCGCAGCTCCCCGGGCCGCAGAGCTGGGTCCTCCACGACTGGAACGCCGGCCTCACCGCCCACGCGACCGAGGCGCAGCCTCCCCTCGACCGCAGCGGCCGGCCGATCGCGGTCGCCTCCCGGGTCACCCCGCTCGACCGGCTCGCCGCCAGCGACCTCGACGGCGCCGACCTGGTGACGGCCTCCGCCCTCCTCGACGTCGTGACCGCGCGGGAGGCCCACGCGATCGTGGACGCGTGCCTCGCCGCCGGCGCCCCCGCGTTCCTGCCGCTCAGCGTGACCGGGGACGTGGAGGTGCGCCCCTGGGACCCGCGCGACATCCTCTTCGCCCGCGCCTTCAACGAGCACCAGCGCCGGGAGGTCGACGGCCGCCGCCTGCTCGGGAGGTTCGGCGCGCCGATCGTTCGCGGGCTCTTCACGCGCGCGGGCTGGCACGTCCGCACCGCGCTGACGACGTGGCGGCTCGACCGTCGCGAACCGCTGCTGCTCGGCGAGTGGTTCGACGGCTGGACCGACGCGGCGGTGGAGCAGGCGGAGGTCGACCGCGACCGCGCGCTGCTCGACCACGCCGCCGGGTACCGGGAGGTTCGCCGGGAGCAGCAGCGACGCGGCGGCCTGTCCGCCGTCGTGTACCACCTCGACGTCCTGGCGTGGCCGCGATGACCGCCCGGCTGAACGCAGCGGTGGAGGAGGCGGCGCCCGCGGCGGCGTCGCCCGGACTCCGCCGCGTCCTCGGCCGCTCCTGGCTCCGGATCACGCTCCGAGTCCTCGTCCCGGTCGTCATCCTGATCGCGATCGTCGCCCGGGTCGGCGCCGGGCCGTTCCTGCACGGCCTCCTCAGCCTCGACGGACCGACGGTGATCGCCGCGTTCGCCCTGACCGCGATCGCCACGGTCGCGGCCGCATGGCGCTGGCGCCTGATCGCCGGTCGGCTCGGCGTCGGCCTCCGCTGGTCCACGGCGATCGGGGCGTATTACCGCTCGCAGTTCGTGAACACTGTGCTCCCCGGCGGCGTGGTCGGCGACGTCCAGCGCGCGGTCGATCACGGCAGGAACGCCGACCGGATGGGCGCTGCGGCGCGGGCCGTCGCACTCGAGCGGCTGGTCGGCCAGGCGGTTCAGCTCGTGCTCGCCGTCGTCGTCCTCGCCATCGTCGGGATGGAGTTCGAGGGCGTCCTGCTGCCGGTGCTCGGCGTCGCCCTCACGGCGGTGATCGTCGGCGGCGCGGTCACGGCCTTCGCCAGCAGGCGCGTCCGGCGGGCGCTGACGCGCGAGTGGCGGGAGGTCCGGGAGGGCCTCGGCTCGGTGTCGGTCTGCGTCCGGGCGGTCGTCGCGTCCGTGGTCGTCTGCGCGTGCCACCTGGGCACCTTCGCCATCGCGGCCGTCGCCGTCGGCGCGGACGTGCCGCCCCTGCGCCTGCTCGCGCTCGGGATGGTGGTGCTGCTCGCGGCCTCCATCCCGTTCAACCTCGGCGGCTGGGGTCCGCGGGAGGGCGCTGCCGGCTGGGCCTTCGCGATGGCGGGCTTCGGCGCCGCGGCCGGCGTCTCGGCGGCCACGCTGTACGGCGTGCTGGCGTTCGTGTGCTTCGTCCCTGCGGCGCTGATCGTGCAGTCCGCGACCGTGCTGCAGCGGAGGAGGATGCGGCCATGACCGAGCGACCGTATGTGACCGTGAGCTGCGCCATCTCCCTCGATGGCTACCTCGACACCGCGCGACCGCCGAAGCTCGCGCTCTCGAACGCCGCCGACTTCGACCGGGTGGACGAGGTCCGCGCGCGGCACGACGTGATCCTCGTCGGCGCCCGCACCGTGCGCCGCGACAACCCGCGCCTGCTCGTCCGCAGCGCCGAGCGCCAGGACCGCCGGGAGGCCTCCGGCAAGTGCCGGACGCCGTGGAAGGCGACCGTGACTTCGACGGGCGACCTCGATCCCCACGCGAACTTCTTCACACTCGGCGACACCCTGAAACTCGTGTACTGCCCGAGTGCCCAGCGCAACCGGCTCACCGACCAGCTCGGCGATGCCGCCACCGTCGTGCCGCTCGGCGACGACGTGCGGATGACCGACCTGCTCGCCGACCTCGGCGAGCGCGGCGTGCGGCGCCTGATGGTGGAGGGCGGCGGGACGACGCTGACCCAGTTCCTCGCGGACGGGCTGGCCGATGAGCTGCACCTCGCGGTGGCGCCGTTCTTCGTCGGCGACAGGGACGCGCCGCGCTTCGTCGGCGAGGGCTCGTACCCGTGGACGAGCGACAGCCGCGCCGCGCTCGTGGAGGCGCGCCCGATCGGGGATGTCGTGCTGCTGCGCTACGCCCTGTCCGACCGGTTCGGGGGCTTCCCGTGAGCCGCACGCGCCGGGGCCGCCGGGTCTGGAGCGCCCTCGCCACCGCGTTGGCCGCCGTCACATTGTTCCTCGCCTCCCTCGCTCCCGGCCTCGTGGCCTCCGACTCGGCGCTCGCCCTCGTGCGCGTCCCGCTGGAGTGCGTCCTCGCCCTGGGCGCGCTCATCCTGCTCCCGTGGCGGTGGGCGCGCCGCACGCTCGCGATCCTCGTCGCTCTGCTGCTCGTCCTCTCGACGATCGTGGCGGCGCTCGACCGCGTGTTCGAGGCCACGGTCGGCCGGCCCTTCGACGTGGTGTCCGGCTGGTCCGAGCTGGTGGACGGCTACGGCGTGGTCCGCGACTCCACCGGGACGGTGGGGGCGATCGGCATCCTGGCGCTCGTCGCGCTCCTGGCGGTCGCGGCCGTCGTCGCGGTCGCCGCGTCGCTGCTGCGCCTGGCGCGCGTCCTCGCCCGGCGGCGCCGGCCGAGCCTGATCGCGGCCTCCGCGGTCACGGCCGGCTGGCTGGTCCTCGCACTGGTCGGCGCGCAACTCGTGCCCGGCGAGCCGGTGGCGGCGGCGGACGGGGTCTCCGCCGCGGCGACCACGGTGAACCAGGTGCAGGTCGCCGCCCGCGACCAGGCCGTCTTCGATCGCGCGGCGTCGAGCGACCCGTACGCGGCGCTGCCCTCCTCCGACCTGCTCACCGGGCTGAAGGGCAAGGATGTCGTCGTCGTCTTCGTGGAGAGCTACGGGCAGGTCGCCGTGCAGGGCACCTCCTTCTCGCCGGGGGTGGACGCCGTCCTCCGCAGCGGGAACTCCGCCCTCGCCGCGCACGGCTACTCCGAGCGCAGCGCCTTCCTGACCTCGTCCACGTTCGGCGGGATCAGCTGGCTCGCGCACTCCACCCTGCAGAGCGGGCTGTGGGTGGACTCCCAGCAGCGCTACGACCAGATCACCTCCGGCACCCGCTTCACGCTGAGCGCCGCCTTCCGCAAGGCGGGCTGGCGGACCCTCAGCGACGTCCCATCCGACTCGAAGCCGTGGCCGGTCGGGACCTCCTTCTACCACTACGAGCAGGAGCTCAACGCGAAGAACGTCGGTTACCGGGGCCCGAGCTTCAGCTATGCACGGGTGCCGGACCAGTACAGCCTGGCGTACTTCCAGCAGCACGAGCTCGCCGGGCCGCACCAGCCGCTGATGGCGGAGATCGACCTGGTCTCGTCGCACACGCCGTGGACGCCGCTGCCGAAGCTGGTGCCGTGGGATCAGCTCGGCGACGGCTCGGTCTACGACCCGCAGCCGGCGGAGGGCCTCCCGCCGAGCGTCGTCTGGCAGGATCCGCACCACGTCCAGCAGCTCTACGGCCAGTCGATCGAGTACACGATGGGCGCGCTGACCTCGTTCCTGACCACCTTCGACGACCCGAACCTGGTGCTCGTGGTCCTCGGCGACCACCAGCCGGCGACGATCGTCAGCGGGCCGGGGGCGAACCACGAGGTCCCGATCAGCATCATCGCGAAGGACCCGGCCGTCACCGAGCGGATCGCGTCGTGGGGGTGGCAGCCCGGGCTGCTGCCGTCGCCGAACGCTCCGGTCTGGCGGATGGACGCCTTCCGCGACCGCTTCCTGACGGCCTACGGCCCCTGACATCGTCTGCCAGCTCGCCGAGGGGCACCTCAACGCCCCTCAACGCGCGTTTGAGGGGCGCTTACGTGCCCTTCGAGTGCGTAGGTGACACGTCGGGAGTGGAGGGGAAGGACCGGCGCGCGACGAGGACGACGACAAGCCCGACGACCACCAGCGCCGCCCCCGCGAACGGCAGCCACCCCAGCCCCGTCCCGGCCAGCACCGCGGCGCCGACCGCGGCCCCTCCCCCGATCCCGATGTTGGCCGTCGAGTTCACCAGCGCCCCGATGACCTCCGGAGTCGCGCCGCGCGTGCGGATCGCCGCCGTCTGGAACACCGACGCCACCCCGCCGAAGCCCGCGCCCCACACCACCGCGGCCACCAGCACGCCGGCGAGCGCCGGGAAGGCGATCCCCACGCCGACCAGCCCGACCGTCACCGCGCCGAGCAGCGCCAGCACGGTCGCGCGCGGCCTCCGGTCGAGCGTGGCCGCGGCGAACCACGTCCCGACGAGCCCGACCGCGCCGATCCCGAGCAGCACAGGGCCGACCCCGGCGAGAGGAAGCCCGGTCGCCAGGAGGATCACCGACACGAACGTGTAGACGGTGAACTGCCCCAGGTACACGACCGCGTTCGTCGTGGACACGATCCCCAGCCGCACGCGGCGAGCGCCCGCGCCCTCCCCGGTGTGCCCGGTGCCGCCTCCCGGGACCGCGGGCAGCAGCACCGCGACGACGACGACCGTGATCGCGCACACCCCCGCCAGCACGCCGAACGCCGCGCGCCAGCCGAGCGCCGTGCCGAGGGAGGTCGACAGCGGCACGCCGAGCACGAACCCGGCCGAGGCCCCCGCGGTGACCAGCGCCAGCGCGCGCCCGGTGAACGCGGAGGTCACCAGGCGGGACGCGTACCCGATGCTGACCGAGAAGAACAGCGCGTGCGCGATCCCGCCGAAGGCGCGCCCTGCCGCCAGGACGCCGAAGTTCGGAGCCACCGCCACGACCAGGTTGCTGAGGGTGTACGCGACGAGGGTGGACTGGAGCAGACCCTTCCGGGAGAACCGCGCCGTCGAGAGGGTCAGCGGCACCGCCAGCACCGCGACCATGAACGCATAGACCGTCACGAGCAGCCCGGCCACCGAGTCGGACACCCGCATGTCGCCGCCGATCGCCGGCAGCAGCCCCACCGGCAGCATCTCCGTCGTCACCGCGAGGAAGGTCGCGACCGTCAGCGCGACAAGGCCGCCCGCCGCCTCGCGCACGGTGCCTGGGCTCCAGTCCGACGCGTGAGGCATGGTTGCGATGCTAGCCCCGCGCCTCCGATTGAACCGATACTGGGGCTCGTTCGTGTTCCCTGTGAGGCCTTCAGCGGTGGAGGCCACGAGACGGAAGCGGGTAGTGCCATGACCGAGAGCAGCCAGGGGCCCCTGTGGCTCATGCGCATCCTGAGCGCGATCGTGCTCGTGCTGATCGGCGGGATCCATCTGTTCCTGATCTTCGACGGCGTCGGCGGCCTGCTCGGCGTGCTGTTCGTCCTCAACTCCGTCGCCGCCTTCGTGCTGGCGATCGGGATGCTGGTGCTGCGCGGCGCGTGGCTGCGGCTCGCCACGACGCTCAGCCTGCTGTTCGTCATCGCCAGCCTGGCCGCCCTCCTGCTCGCGCTGACGGTCGGCCTGTTCGGCATCCGGGAGGTCTGGACGTTCACCCTCGTCCCGGAGACCGTCATCATCGAGGCGATCGGGATCGTGGTGCTGGGGATCACGTCGGGGGTCGCGTTCCGGCGGCGGGCGCGGGTGGCGTGACGGCCACCCCCGCGATCTGCGTGTTGAACGGCAGGAACGGCGTCCGCACGCGGTAGCGCTCCACGTCGACGCGCGCGAAGCCCGCCGCGCGGAGGGCGCCCTCCAGGTCGCGCTCGCAGGAGCACCCCTCGAACGTCCACGCCCACGGCCGGCGCAGGAGGCGCTGGACCCGCCGGGTCGGGGTCCCGTCCGGCGCGGCGACGTGCTCCACGAAGCGGTACGTGCCGCCTGGTCGCAGGATGCGGCGGACTTCGGCGAGCACGGCATCCGGGTCCTGCACGGTGCAGAGCACGAGCGACGAGATCACGGTGTCGACGCTGTGGTCGGCCAGGCCGGTGCGTTCGGCCAGGCGCTCGCGGAGGTCGAGCCGCACGCCCGCGCGGTCGGCCGCGGCGCGCAGCGCGGCGTGCATGTGGCGGTTGGGCTCCACCGCGATCAGGGTGGCGCCGCGAGGGAGGTGACGGAGGTTCGCGCCGACGCCGGGACCGAGCTCGACGACCTCACCCGGGAGGCCGGCGAAAGCGCGCTGCTTGTGCGGCCGGAGCTTCCGCTCGATGTACGGGTCCATGACGCGGAAGAACGCCGCGTTGAACGGGCCGCGGAGGGCGTGCTGCTCGAAATCGGTGGCGCCGGGCAGCGTCGGGGCGGTGCTGGTGGTTCGGGTCATGGAGGTCAGCCTCCCCGACCCCGCGCGCCGTTCCAGGCGGGGAACTACCCCACTTCAGCGGCGGCCGCCGCCCTCCCGCTGCGCCGCATACCAGGCGGCCACCTGCGCCCGCGACCGGAAGCCCAGCCGCAGCCGGATGCGTTCGACGTGCCCTTCCGCCGACCGCTCGTCGATGCCGAGGCGGTCGCCGATCTCCCGGTTCGTCTGGCCGTCGGCGATCAGCGCGGCGACCTCCGTCTGCCGCTCGGTGAGCGTCCCCGCTCCGCGTCGCGACGCCCGCAGACCGAGGAAGCGGCGCACGGTCGCGACCAGCTCGTGGGCGTCCCCGGCGTACGGCAGGTGCGACCGTCCGGGGAGCACCACGAGCTCCGCGCCCGGGATGCCCTCCGCCAGCGCTCTCGCCTGCGCCACCGGAGCCGCACGGTCGTGGTCGCGGTGCACGACCAGCGTCGGCGCCCGGACCCGGCCGAGGAGGTCGCCGACGTCGAGGCGGTAGCTCAGCTCCAGCAGCGCCCGGGCCGTCGCGGCGTCCGACGACGCGCGCTGATACCGGCCGAACTCCTCGCGCGTCGTGGCGTGGGCGTCCGGCGCGAAGATGTCGGTGAGGACGTCGGAGCCGAGGCCCCAGTGCGACTCCACCAGAGCGAGGATGTGGTCGCGCGCGCTCGGCGGTGACAGCTCGGCGCCCGACCGCCAGCCACCGTAGAGCACCAGCCGCCTGACCCGCTCCGGATGCTCGCCCGCCCACGCCACCGCGATCGGCGCGCCCATCGACGACCCCATCAGGTCGAACGGCGCCGGGCCGACCCCCGCGGCCACGGCATCCAACTCCTCCAACTCGAACGCGAGCGACGGCGGCCGGTCCGAGGGGGAGGACAGCCCGCACCCCGCGCGGTCGTACCGGACCAGCAGGCAGCCCTGCGCGAGGCTCTCGAAGTAGGCGCGCTCCTCCGGGATCTCCCAGCTCAGCTGCAGGTGGCCCACCCAGCCCGATACGTACAGCAGCGGGCGGCCGGCCCCGGCCGTCGCGAACGCCAGCTCGGCGCCGCCCTCGGTCGTCAGCCTGCTGATGCGCTGCTGCATGCGTACATTGTCCGGCGCGCGGGAGGCCGCGGCACCAGTCGCGGCGTCGGCCCCCGGGATTACCATGACGACCGACACGCGCCCCGCCGATCCGGGCGCGCGCGGGAAGGAGCGACATGGCGGACCTGACCCTCACCCGAGCCGGCGCCACCCTGAGCTACGACGTGGAGGGCGGGGGCCCGACCGTTCTGCAGGCGCACGGGCTGACCTCCAGCCGCACCGCGGACCTGGACCTGCTCGACCTCCGCCCGCTCGTCGCGCACGGCCGCCGCCTCGTCCGTTACGACGCCGCCGGCCACGGACTCTCCGCCGGTCCCGACGATCCGGAGCGCTACCGCTGGACGGCCCTCGCCGACGACCTGCTGGCCGTTCTCGACGCGGTGGGCCAGACCGAGCCGGTGGACGCGGTGGGCATCTCGATGGGGACGGGCACGATCCTCACCGCCGCCGTGCGGCAACCCGATCGCTTCCGCCGCCTCGTGCTCGGCCTGCCGCCGACCGCGTGGGAGACGCGCTCGGCGCAGGCCGGCATCTACCGGCAGATGGCCGACCTCCTGGAGGCGCAGGGCTGGGACGCACTCATGGACCTGATGGCGGCCTCCACCCTGGCGATGCCGCCCGTGCTCGCCGAGCGCGGCGTCACCCCGGAGCCACAGCTGCAGCCCGCAACCGCCCCGGCTGTGCTGCGGGGAGCGGCGCTGTCCGACCTGCCGGACCCGGAGCAGATCGCGACGCTGCGGTTGCCGGTGCTGCTGCTCCCCTGGGCCGGGGACGCCGGCCACCCGCTGTCGAGCGCCGAGCGGCTGCACGAGCTGATCTCCGGCTCGGAGCTGTTCGTGGCCGAGAACGCGGCCGACGCGGACACCTGGCCGGAACGGGTGGAGGCGTTCCTGGCCGGAGCCGCGGGTTAAGCAAAGGTGAAATCGCGGCCGAGTGGGTTGACCTCCCGCCGACGTCCCGCTACCGTCTCACGACGTGAGCCGTCCACCGCTGACCCGAACCGCCCTCTGGGTGCGCGAGCGTGCCTGTGTGCCGCTCGTGCTCGCCGAGGCGCGGGGCACGACCGTGCGCCGTGCGGCGCAGGTCACCGAGCTGGCCAGCGCGCGGCGGCAGCCGGGTCGGCGGTCGCGCCGGCGCCGCGCGGCCTGAGCGACCCGGCTCAGGAGTCCATACCGACCGCGGGCTCCCCGACGAACTGGTGCGCCTCCGCCGCGAGCTCGGGCCAGTCCTCCGCGTCGGCGATGCTGACCCAGGCCCCCTTCGCCTCCGCTCGTCCGGCAGCGACCGGCGTGGCCACCTCCCGCCCGACGAGGTCGCGGGCGCGCGCCTCGGGCAGGTCCACGACGAGCTCGCCGTCGTCGAGGTAGGCGAAGAGCGTCCCGCGCACGTGCAGACCGGTGGCGGTCTCGGACACGTCGAGGTCCGGGTCCTGGAGCAGTTGCGTGGTGAGCAGGTCGTAGGAGACGACGGGGTCGGTCATTGCGGATCCTCTCGGTCGTTGGTTCTATACAAGCGGATGCGCGGGGCGCTGCACAGTGCCCCGTTCGACAGGAGGATGCGCATGCGGAAGATCGTGGTCTACGAGCTGGTGTCGCTGGACGGGGTGGCGGAGGACCCGGACGGGTTCATCCCGGACTGGGACGAGGACATGGACGCCAACCTGGGCGCGGTGATCGGGTCGCAGGACGCCGTCATCCTCGGCCGGCGCAGCTACGACGACTGGGCGCGGTACTGGCCGGGCAAGGACATCCAGCCGTTCTCGGACTTCATCAACGGGGTGACCAAGTACATCGCGACGTCGGCGCCGCTCTCGCCGGAGTGGTCGGGCGCGCAGGCGGTGGACGGCGACATCGTGGAGTTCGCGCGGCGGCTGAAGGAGGGCGACGGCGGCGACATCGGTGTGCACGCCAGCATCTCGGTCGCGCAGGCGCTGCTGGCCGGAGGCGTCGTGGACGAGCTGCGGCTGGTGATCGCGCCCGGCGTCGCGGAGCGCGGGCGACGGCTGCTGGAGGGGGTCCCCGCGCTGCGGTTCGAGACGATCGCGAGCGGGGTGTCCTCCACCGGCTACCTGCTGCTCGGCTACCGCGTCCTCCCCTGACGCCCTCCCCTCCCCTCCCCCCACCTCCGCCGAGGGGCACGTTGTTGTCACTTTCCGCGCCGAAAAGTGACAACGACGTGCCCCTCGGTGGCTGCGCGCGGGGTCACGCGGCGAGGTGGAAGGTGCTGGCGAAGCGCGTGAGGAGCGTGTGGGGGCCGCGCAGGACCTCCACCACCCCGGCGTCGATGGCGGCCTCCGGTGTGAGTTCGCCCGAGATGAGCCGGCGGATGCCGGGCCCGCTCGCGAACGCCAGGTCGGCCGGACCGTCGCCGCGGGCGACGACCAGGCGCGGCCCCTCCACCTGGATGAGCAGCCCGTCGTCCCCGAACCGGGCGCCGTAGGCCGTGGCCGGCAGCTCGGCGGCCACCGCAGGCTGGAACGCCGTGCGCAGCGACATCGTCATCGAGTCCGGAGTGATGATCTGTTCGTCGCGCGGGTCGCCGAGCGCCTTGAACCCCCAGGCGCCCAGCGCGAGCACGACCGGTTCGAGCTCCCGCCCGTACGGCGTGAGCTCGTAGAGGATGATGCGCGAGCGCGGCGCCCGGCGGATGATGCCGGCCGCCTGCAGCTCCTTGAGCCGCGCCGCCAGGATGTTGCTCGGGATGCGGGGAAGCCCCGCGGCGAGCTCGCCGTAGCGGCGCGGCCCGACGAGCAGGTCGCGGACGATCAGCAGGGCCCAGCGCTCCCCCACCAGCTCCAGGGCCTGGGTGATCCCGTCGTACTGCCCGTAGTCGCGCGCGACCATCGACCTCAGGCCTGCTGGCTCAGGTACGCCTCGGGGCCCTTGGCGGCGGCGACCGGGTCCATCCAGCCGAACTCGAGGATGTTGCCGTCCGGGTCGGTGAGCTGGCGCTGGTACATGAACCCGTAGTCCGCCGGCTCCTTGGTCTCCGTGCCGCCCGCTGCCAGCCCGTCCGCGACGGTCGCGTCGACGAGCTCGCGGCTGTCGAGCATGACGGAGGTGGACGCGGACACGTTCTTCGTGGGCTCGCCGACCGGGAGGTCGGTGAAGCTCTGGAAGAAGTCGCGCGTGACGATCATGAAGTAGTTGTGGTCCTCCTCGACGACGACGCACGCGGCGTTGTGGTCGGTGAAGAGGGGATTGATGGTGAATCCGACGGCCGAGTAGAACGCCTTGGCGCGCTCCAGGTCGGTCACGGGCAGGTTGACGAACATCGCGGTCATTGTGGTCTCCCTTGTCATGGTCCGCTGTTGATGGTGTTGATACTTGCAAAAAACAAGTGCGGCGTCAAGGGGTGATTTCGTGGGCCGGCCCCGACCATCCCGGCCGCACGCAAAGGCCTCGAGGATGCCCTCGAAAATCTCAAACAAAGTTCCTCGGGAAACCCAAACAGATTGGCTCGAAAAACTAAAATAGACTGGCTCGAAAAACTGAAACAGATTAGGCTCAACCTATGTCGATCGCGGAAAGCCCCCTGCTGAGTCGACGAGCCCTCCGCGTTGCACTCCGACGCCTCGAGGAAGACCCCGTCGTCCTCCTCGAGGGTCCGAGAAGTGTCGGCAAGTCCACCGCGCTGCGCGAGTTGGCTGCGGCGGCCGGTTCGACCATCCTCGATCTCGACGACCTCGCAACACGCGACGCGATCTCCTCCGATCCAGCATTGTTCTTGACGGGCTCGCCGCCGGTGTGCGTCGATGAATACCAGAAGGTTCCTGCCATTCTCGACGCGATCAAAGCCGAGCTGAATCGCGCGACCTCCCCTGGCCGCTTCCTCCTGGCCGGCTCGACGCGCTACGAGGCACTCCCCCACGCTGCTCAATCGCTGACCGGACGCCTCGACCGAGTCGCGATCCAACCCTTCACCCAGACGGAGATCGACGGCACCGAGAACGCCTTCGTCGCACAGCTCTTCGGCGATCCCGAGTCGCTCATCACCGGTGCAGCGTCCTCGACCTCCCGCGAAGAATACATCCAGAGGATCGTCCGGGGAGGGTTCCCGCTGGCGATCGAGCGACCGACCCCTGCGTCCCGTTCACGATGGTTCGAAAGCTACGTGCGCCTCACGCTGGAGAGGGACGCCCAGGAACTCGGCAAGCTCAGGCAGGCTGCGGCCCTCCCCCGCCTCCTCGGTCGCCTGGCCGGTCAGACCGCGCAGGTTCTGAGCCTCACAGAAGCCAGTGCCGATATCGGCCTGTCCGCCCCCAGCGTCGAGAGCTACACACGAATCCTCGAAGCCGTCTTCCTCGTACACTTGCTCCCCGCCTGGGGAACGACCCTGACCGCTCGCAGCAGCAACCGACCCAAGCTCCACGTCGTCGACTCCGGCGTCGCGGCGCACCTTCTGCGGCTGAGTGCCGAACGATTGGCTCGGCGTGACGCCCCGGCACTCACCGAATTCGGCCACCTCTTGGAGACGTTCGTCGTCGGGGAAGTGGGTCGGCAGACCAACTGGATGGACGGCATCGCCGGAACAGGACATTGGCGCACCTACGACGGCGACGAAGTCGATTTCGTCGCCGAACTCCATGACGGCAGCGTCGTAGCAATCGAGGTGAAAGCAGGCCGACGCGTGGCTGGTGCGGACTTGCACCCCCTCCGACGCTTGCGGGACCGACTGGGCGACCGTTTCGTTGCCGGAGTGGCCCTCTATCTCGGAGAACGCTCCTACACCTACGACGATCGCCTCCACGTCATCCCGGTCGACAAGCTCTGGCTGACCTACTGACCCAGGCAGGCCGCAGCCCCTACTCCGTCAACCGCCGCACCGTCAGCGACTGCTCCGCGAACCCCACCGCCCCCGCACGGTCGTGCAGCACCGAGCGCGTGATCCCGAGCCCCGTCGACCCGAACACGACCTCCGTGTCCAACCCCAGCCACGCCCCGCTCGGCGCGCGGTGGAGGTGGATGGTGAGGTCCACGTTCGGGAACATCCACCGCGTCGGGTGCTCGCGCACCGCCACGCCGTTCGCCGTGTCGACCAGCGTGATCCACGCCGTCACCGGGTCGACCTCCACGCCCTCGATGAGCTCGCAGCCGGTCGAGAGCCAGACGGTCGCGCTGCCGGCCTCCGGGGAGTGAACTGCGCGCGTGTCGAGGGAGGCGACGTAGCCGCCCTGCCAGGCGTCCATCATCGACCACGGGGTCGCCGACTCCGGTGACGGCAGCGGCCCGGCGGCGCCACCGGTCACCTCGGCCGTGTCGAAGTCCGCGAGCAGCCAGGCGCGCGCCTTGACAGCGGTGCGGCCGCGGATGACGGCGGTCGCCTCCACCAGCTCGATCGTGCGGCCCGGGCGGATGGTCTCGACCGAGAGCTCGACCTCGTCCAGGGCGAGGAAGCCGAGGATGTCGAAGCTGATCCGGGCGAGCTGGAGCGAAGCGCTCGCCTCGGCCGCGTGGCGCAGAATCGCGTGCGTGATCAGGCCGCCGAGCGGGCTGAAGTGCATCTCGTCGTCGGCCCACGCGCCGCCGGCGTGCGGGGTGGGGGTGAAGACGTTCTCGCTCCGCTGCACGAAGTAGGCGTCGGGGATGGTGGTGTCGGCGTTCATCCTCTCCAACGTAGGCGCAGGAGGGCGTCCCGAGCGACACTAGAGCGTATGAGCAGACACGAAAGCAGGCGGGAGGCCGCGGCCGAGGCCCAGGAGCGGGCCCAGGCGGAGGCGGCGATCGAGGCGACGGAGACCGACGACACGTCGGTGGACGCGGACGAGACGCTGGAGTCGGAGGAGGAGCCGGGCTGAGCCGGAGGTCAGCGCGTCACCCGGCATGCCCCGCCACGAACCGTGACGTCGGCGCGCCGCCCTCCTCGGCTCCGCGCAGGTCCGAGTCGCGCACCAGCGGCGGGATCGACGGGTCGTCGGGCAGCTCGATCGTGGCGGTCAGGCGGATGTCCCGGGAGGACGCGCCGACCTCGATCGTGAAGTCTCCGCCCTCCCGCCGCCACAGTCCCGAGCGGCCGTCCGGCCGGGTGGACGCCGCGTCCCAGTAGGCGAAGTCCCGGCTCTCCAGGTCGAACGACACGGTCGCCGTCGCGCCCGGTTCGAGCGCGACCTTCTCGAAGCCGCGGAGTTCGCGCAGCGGGCGGTGCACCTCCGCCTCCGGGTCCCCGACGTAGAGCTGCACGACGTCGGCGCCCGCGACCGCGCCGACGTTGGTCACCGAGCACGTCACCCGCACGCGACCCGCCGCGGCGTCGGCCACCTCCACCTGAAGGTCCGAGTACGAGAACTCCGTGTACGACAGCCCGTGGCCGAACGGGTAGCGCACCGCCCGCCCGAGCGCGTCGTACCAGCGGTAGCCGATGAACACGCCCTCGCCGTAGACGACCGTCCCGCGCTCGCCGTTCCAGTTCGGGAAGCCGGGGGTGTCCTCGACGGCCAGCGGGAATGTCTCCGCGATCTTCCCCGACGGGTTGACCCGGCCGAACAGCACGTCGGCGATCGCGGCGCCGACGGCCTGGCCGCCGAGCCACGCCTCCACGATCGCGTCGACGCGGTCGTGCCACGGGTCCATCGTCACGGGAGAGCCGTTCGACAGCACGACGGTGAGGGAGGCGCCGGTGCGTTCGCGGAGGTCCGCGAGCGCGTCGATCAGCGCCGCCTGGTCGGCCGGGAGGTCGAGGGTGTACCGGTCGTTGGCCTCCTGCTCGTGCGAGAGCGGGAGGCCGGCGAACACGACGATCGACTCCGCGCCCGACGCCACGGCCACGGCCTCGTCGATGAGCCGGCGGGCGGCGACGGAGAGCGGGCCGCGCCGGAGGCGCTGTACCGACTCGGCGATCCGCAGCTCCTCCACGAGGTACTCGGAGCGCCGCGCCACGGCCGGGCGATCCGACTCCGCGGAGACTCCGTGCGCCCGGAAGACCGCCCCATTGTCATCCTGGTAGGCGTTCTTCGGGATGTCGATGTATCCGGGGGCGTAGACCACGCGCTCCCCGGCGATCGCGCGCACCGCGTCGAGCGGCGCGTCGACCCGGGTCGGATCGACCCCGGACGAGCCGCCGCCCTGGATGCGTGCGTTCTCGGCGAACGCGCCGACGACCGCGATCGTGCCGCCGGACTCCGCCAGCGGGAGGGCCACGGCCTCGTTGCGCAGCAGCGTGACGCACGCGGCCGCCGCCTCCCGGGCGAGCGCGTGGTGCGCGTCGGCGTCCAGCAGGGCGAGCTGTTGGGGGCTGAGCCGGTCCCCCGCCGCGTGGCCGAGGTCCATCACGGGCCCGTTCACCAGGTCTGCACCCGGGTAGGTGCGGGCGACCAGCTCCAGCACGCGCCGGGCCGACGCGTCCACGACCGACTCGTCCAGCTCGCCGGCGCGGACCGCTGCCACGACCTCCGCGACCGTCCGCCCGTGCGTGCCCGGCATCTCCAGGTCGAGGCCGGCGCGGAGGGCGGCCACCCGGTCGTGCACGGCGTCCCAGTCCGAGACGACGGCGCCGGTGTAGCCCCAGTCCTCCCGCAGCACCTCGGTCAGCAGCCACCGGTTCTGCGACGCGTGCACGCCGAGCAGCCGGTTGTAGGAGCACATGACCGTCCACGGCCCGGCCGAGCGCACGACGCGCTCGAAGGCCGGGAGGTACGTCTCGCGCAGCGTGCGCTCGTCGGCCACGACCGAGATCCGGGTGCGCTCGATCTCCTGGTTGTTGGCCGCGAAGTGCTTGAGCGACGCCCCGACGCCGGCCGACTGGAGGCCGTCCACGTACGCGACGCCGAGCTCGCCCGCGTGCAGCGGATCCTCGGAGAAGTACTCGAAGTTGCGCCCGCACAGCGGCGAGCGCTTCATGTTGACGCCGGGGCCGAGCACGACCTGCACGCCCTCCGCTCGTGCCTCGGCACCGATGGCGGCGGCGACCCGTCGCATCAGGTCGCGGTCCCAGGACGCGCCCATCGCGGACGCGGTGGGGAATCCGGTCGCCGGGACCCACACCATCTCCACGCCGGTCTCCTTGCGGAGCCCGTGCGGGCCGTCGCCGACCTCGATCGCGGGGACCGGCGCGGGCAGCCCCGGCCGGTCGATCGCCTGGGTGAACCAGTCGTCCACGCCGGAGAGCAGCGACGCCTTCTCCTCCAGGGTGAGGGCGGCGAGGACGTCGTCCACGACGAAGGGAGGGGTCTGCATGAGGTGGGGGCCTTTCGGGAACCGGGAGTGGAACAGAGGAGGGGTCAGGTCGCGAGGAAGGCCTCAGGATGCTCGTGCCGGATGCGCGCGATCAGCTCGGGCGTCACGTCGATGCCGCCCTCGGCAAGCGCGTCCAGCACGACGCCGTGCAGCGGCGAGTCCTCGGCCACCGTGACGCGGGCGGCCGGAGCGACGCGGGCCAGCTCGGCGACGATCGCGTCGCGCATCGCGGGGTGCTCAGAGGTCGCGACCGATCCGTTCAGCAGAACAGGGAGGTCCCCGGCGGCAAGATCCGCCCCCACCCTCCTGGCGCACCACTGCGCGTAGCGGACGAACGCCTCCGCCTGGTCGTCCACGATCCGCTGAGCGACCGCGTCGCCCTCACCGGCCAGCGCGAGCACGATCCGGGAGGACTTCCACAGCTCGGTCCCCGGCAGGGCACCGAAGCGCCGGGTGAACACGTGCCGCAGCTCGCCCGGGTCGGCCACGCCGTACTGGGTGCAGAGCGCCTCGGTGAGCCGGGTGGCCGCGCCGGGGCCCATCCACTCGCGGCACGCCGCTTTGAGCGCGCTGTTGCCGAGTCCCTGGCCGCCGAGGTCGTCGAAGACGTACCAGCCGGAGCACTGCTCGCGGCCATCCGCGGACCGCGCAGCGACAGCGGGCCCGGTGCCGACCGTGATCGACACCCCGACGCCGGTCCCGTCGATCAGCCGCAGCGAGGCGAAGCCGTCGTTCTTGACGCTCCACCCGCCCATCCCGGCGAGCCGGTGGGCGATGCGCTCGTCCCAGAAGGTCGCATCCTCCGGGTAGTCGACCCCGGCGAGGCGGAAGGCCGCCGACCGGATGTCCGCGGCCGTCCCGCCCGCCTCGGCAAGCGCCGCCTCCACCGCGCCGAAGACGGCCTCCTCGGCCACCCCGATGCTGTCGGCTCCGTAGATGTCTCCGCGCCCGCCGCGGCCACGGCCGAGCACGATGCCCGAGCCGTCGACCACCAGCGCGACCGTCTTCGAGTTGCCCGCGTCGACGGCGAGGTGCAGCGGCCCGGCGTCCGCGCGCTCCGCCATGCTCAGCGCAGCAGCCGCTCGGGCAGGTACGCGCGGTGCGCGTACGCCATCTCGTCGTACAGCTCCTCCGCGACCCGCAGCGTCGGCACCATCGGGTTCGCGGCGAGCGCGCGGATGCCGTCGGCCCGCGTTCCCTTCCACGCCGCCTCGGCGGCGAGGTACTGGTACTCCGCGAGCTGCTGCACGAGGCCGCGGACCGCGTGCGGCAGCGGCTTCTGCGGCAGCGGCGTCACGCCGGAGCCGTCGACATCGCACCACATCTCCACGACGACATCCTCGTCGAAGCCGGGCAGCACGCCGCCGGTGTTCGGGAGGTTGACAGGCAGCCGGGCGGGCGCGTCGTTGTAGTACGAGCTCATCACGTCGATGGCGAGCTCCAGCTCGTGGATGCCGCCGCGCGAGCGGCGCGGGTCCAGCTCGGGGGCGGCCGCCTGCGACTGCTCGTCGTAGTGCTCCCAGTATCCCGGCAGCGCGGCGAGCAGGTCCTCGGCGCGGGTCGTGCGCGCGCCCTGCAGCTCCCGGAGGATCTCCTCGCGGAAGTAGTAGTACTGGAAGTAGTCGGCCGGCACCGAGCGCATGGTGACCGCGAGCTGCAGCATCCGCTTCTCCAGCCTGCCGAGCGTCGGGTCGTCCTTGCGGGCCTCCCACGCCGCGTCGAGCAGCGGCATGAGGTCCTGGCCGTCGTAGGTGTGCTCGGTCGACCACACGTTGTGGTTCACGCCGGCCATGACGACGTTCGCGCGCTCGGGGTCGAGCCCCGCGGCCCGCAGCACCGTCTTCGGGAACACGATCGGGCCCTCGCACATCGACCAGATCGTGCGGTCCGTGAAGCGGGTCACGGCCTGCGAGACGATGTTGACCGGGTTCGTGTAGTTGAACAGGATCGCGTTCGGCGCGACGGCGTCGAGGTCGCGGATGATGTCCTCGTAGATGTGGATGGACCGCAGCGACATGAAGAACCCGCCGGGGCCCTGCGTCTCCTGGCCGATCACGCCGTGCTTGAGCGGAATGCGCTCGTCCAGCGCGCGGGCGGCGAAGTTGCCCGGGCGGAAGCTCGACAGCACGGCGTCCGCGTCGGTCAGCGCCGCGCGGCGGTCGGTGGTCGACGTGATCGTGATGTCGAGGCCCTTCGACTGTGCGATCTTCTGGCCGATGGTCTCGACCGCCTTCAGCCGCGCGGGGTCGACGTCCTGGATGACGATCTCCGAGCCGTCGAACTCCTCGCCGTGCTCGAGGATGGACGCGATGGTCCCCGCGCCGCGGGACGATCCCCCGCCGATGTAGACGAGCTTGATGGAAGCCATGAGTGTGGGCGGTGCCTTTCTGGTCGGGCGTCGGCTGGTGGGGTCAGCGGGTGGTCTGGAGCAGCTCGGCCGCGCTGCGGTCCACGAGGAATCGCGCGTCGGAGCATTCGGAGAGGACGGTCGCGGGCCAGTCGGGCTCGTAGGAGTCCGCCGCCGCGAGCCGGCGCACGGTGTCCTGCTTGTGCTCGCCGGTGACGACCATGACGACCGAGCGGGAGAGCTCCCGGATGGTCGCGATGCCGACCGTCACGCCGAACCGCGGCGCCTCGTCCAGACTCCGCAGCGTGGGGAAGGTGCCGAGGTTGTCGCGGCGGGTGTCCTCACCGAGCGGCACGACGCGCGTCACGGTGTCGGCGGCGGCGCCCACGGGGTTGAGGGCGACGTGGCCGTCCGACGCGCCCGAGGCGAGCAGGAAGACGTCGATCCCACCCGCGGCGGCGAGCGCGCGGTCGTACTCGCCGGCCTCCGCGGCCGGGTCCGGGAACCACAGGCTGGCCTCCGGGATGCGATGCCCCGGCGTCGCCGCGGCGTTGAGGAGGCCGAGGATCTCGCGCCGCCCGAAGCCGACGCAGCTGTGCGGGAGGTCGGCGTCGATGGCGCGGTAGCCGTCGCCGACCTCCTCCACGTACTCGTCCATCAGGGCGACGATCACGTGGGAGAGGTCGAGGTCGCGCTCGGCGACGAGGGCTGCGAGGTTCGCGTACGTGGCGATCGGGCTGCGGCCGCTCGGGCAGCCGAGGACGAACGTCCGCCCCTCGGCGGCCGCGGCGGCGATCCCGTCGGCGAGCTGGACGGCGGCCTCGTGCCCGACGTCGTCGGCCGTGTCGAGGATTTCGGGCGCGATGCGCATGGGTACTCCTTTGTTGCTTCTGGTGCAGTGCGAGTCGGGGAGGTCGGCGCCGGTCACTCTTTGAGAGCGCCGTTGAGCACGCCGCGGATGAAGTGGCGCTGGAAGAACGCGTAGAGGATCAGCACGGGCAGCGCGACGATGAGCGAACCCGCCGCGAGCATGTTCACGTCGAGGGTGTGCTGGCCCTGGAAGACGCCGAGCGCCAGGGTGGCCGGCTGGATGCTCGGGTCCGCGATGAAGACCAGCGAGAGGAAGAAGTCGTTCCACGTCCACATGAACGACAGCAGCGCGAGGGTGAGCACCGCGGGCCGCGAGATCGGCAGCAGGATCTGCCACAGCATCCGCCAGCTGCGCGCGCCGTCCATCTCCGCCGCCTCGATGAGCGACTTCGGGACGGCGCGGAAGGTCGCACGCATCCAGAAGACGCCGAACGGCACGCCCATCCCGATCTGGATGATGATCAGGCCGAGCCACGAGTTCGTGAGCCCGATCGACTGGAACGTGTAGTACAGCGGGATGATGAAGACCTCGGCCGAGATCATCAGCCCGAACAGGATCAGCGGGAAGAGGACCTTCTGCCCCGCGACGCCGAGAACGCCGAAGGCGAAGCCGGACAGGATGGCGATCACGGTCTGACCCAGCACGGCACCGATCGTGATGACGGCCGACGCGATCATGGCCGACCCGAAGTTGCCCTCGTTCCAGGCGGTGACGAAGTTCTCGAAGTGCGGGTTCAGCAGGTCGAGCTGACCGCTGCGGCTGGGGCTGAGCGCCGTGAACACGAACCAGACGACCGGGAAGAGCACGAGGATCGTGACGAACGCGAGGATGGCGTGGTTGAGCGTGCGCTCGGTGCGCGAGATCATGCGTCCTTCTCCTCGGAGAGCCGGGTGATGACGAGCGCGACGCCCAGGCAGACGATCGCGATGACGATGCCGATGGCCGCGGCCATGCCCACATCGGGGTTGAGGAACGCCTTGCGGTAGAGGATCAGCGCCGGTGTGGTCGTGGAGGTCCCCGGCCCGCCCTGGGTGGTGATCCACACCAGGTCGAACGCCCGGAGCGCTCCCGTCACGGTGAGCGTGAGCGCGACGGCCACCTGGCCGCGGAGGCTCGGCAGCGTGATCGAGAAGAACTCCCGGACCGGGCCGGCGCCGTCGATGCGCGCCGCCTCGTAGAGCTCGGTGGGGATGGCCGCGACACCGGCGACGAACAGCACCATGCAGAGGCCGAGCGCCGTCCAGGTGCCGATGACGCCGAGCGCGGACAGCGCCCAGTTGAAGTCGCCGAGCCAGTTCTTGGCCAGGTCACCGAGGCCGACTGCGCGGAGCGCCTCGTTGAGCGGGCCGTCCGGCCCGTAGATGCGCTTCCAGATCACCGCGACGACGACGCTGGTCAGCACCTGCGGGAGGAACAGCAGCCAGCGGTAGACGCCGCCGCCGCGGAGCTTGCCTCGGCCGAGCAGGGCCGCCGAGAGCAGTCCGAGGGCGATCGGCAGGATGGCGAAGAAGACGACCAGGACGAGCACGTGGCCGAGCGACTCGACCAGGGCCGGGTCGGTGAAGAACGAGATGTAGTTGTTCAGGCCGACCCACGTGGCGGTGGTCACGCCGTCCCAGCGGTAGAACGAGTAGTTGACGCTCTGCAGGATCGGGACGATCACCACGAAGCCGTAGAACAGGAGGCCCGGCGCCGCGAAGGCGAGGCCGAGCCAGTGGCGGCGGCGCACGCGCGGCGAGAGCCCACGCCGCGGAGCCCGCTTCGGCGCAGTGCGGGCGGGGCCCGCCGGTGCAGCAGCCGGGGCCTCCGGCCGCTGCACCACCTGGGACGAGGTCATCCCGTCAGCCCTGCTTCCGCTGGGCCTGGAAGGCGTCGTAGTCCTTCTGACCGGCCGCCGCGAGCTGGTCGGGCGTGACCTGGCCGGCGTAGAGCTGCTGGAGCTGTCCGCCGATCGTGTCGATCATCGACGGGGTCGACCAGTCGAAGTAGGACACGTAGCCGTTGCCGGTGTCGAGCTTCTGCTGCGCCGCGATCTCGGTGGAGAGCTCCGGGTTGCCGCTCGGGGTGCTGACCGAGTGCAGCAGGGGGAGGAAGCCGTGGCCGACCGCCTGCTGGGCCGCCGTCTTCGACGCCATGAAGTCGAGGAAGGCCGCCGCGGCGTCCGGGTGCTTCGACTTGGCCGAGATGGAGAGGTTGGCCGCGGTCGAGCCGGTGCCGACCACCTTGCCGCCCTGCACCTGCGGGAGCTGGACGTAGCCCATCGTCTGCTTCTGCGCGTCCGAGAAGCCGAGCGAGCCGGTGTACTCGAAGCGGAAGGCCGCCTTGCCGCTCAGGAACTCGTTCTGCGCGTCCGCGTACTGCACGCCGGGGTAGTTCGCGGTGAACCAGCCGGCGTCGGCCCACTTCTTGACGTCCTTGGCGGCGTCGACGATGCCGGTGTCGGTGATCGGGACCTTGCCGCTGGAGTAGACGAAGTCGCCGATGTTCTTCGACGTCGCGTACAGGTCCTGCGTGGCGAAGAGGATGGAGGTGGCAGAGCCCTTGTCCTGCGAGCCGTACGCGATCGGGGTGATGCCGGCGGCCTTCACCGCCGCCGCGTCCTTCTCGAAGTCGGCCAGCGTCTTCGGCACCGGAAGGCCCAGCTTGTCGAGGATCTCCTTGTTGTAGTACAGGCCGATCAGCGAGGAGCGCGCCGCCGGGGTGGCGTACAACGAGCCGGTGCCCATCTGCTTGCCGTCCGGGGTGAACTCGAGCTGGCGCGCGATCGTGTCCGGGATCTCCTTCTTCCAGCCGTACAGGTCGGAGTAGGCGTCCAGGTTGAGGATGCGGCCGCCCTTGGCGAGCGTTCCCATCGACTGCCAGCCGTTGTTGACGAGGGCGATGTCGGGGCCGTTGGCGTCCGCGAGGCGGAGGTTCAGGGTGTTCATCACCTGGCCCCAGTCCTGCGTGGTGCGCTTGATGGTGATGTTCGGGTGCTGCTTCTCGAAGTCCTTGACGACCGAGTCCATCCACTTGCCCTCGTCGCCCTGCCAGAAGTCGAGGATCTTGAGGGTGACGGGCTTGCCGGAAACATCCTTCGAGACGGCGTGCGTGGAGCCCGCAGCGCTGGAGCCGCCGGGTGCGCACGCTGTCAGGCCGAGGGCCAGTCCAGCGGTGAGCGCGAGCGCTCCGGCGAGGTGCCTCTTTTTCATGCGAGTCTCCTTTAACTCGTGAGCATGGGGGTGGCGCCGATGACCGGCGCGGAACCAACCGTAACCATAACCAAACCAGATAGTCCATTCGAGAACGAATTAACAGCCATCGGTCAAACTGGTATGGTCACTCCTGTGAAGACTCCGACGATCTCAGAGCGCGTGTCCCGTGACTTGAACACGTCCCTGAATCACGGCGTGTACCCGCCCGGCACCCGGCTGCCCGGCGAACGGCAGCTCGCCGAGAGCCTCCATGTCAGCCGGAGCACCATCCGGACCGCACTGGAGGACCTGGAGCGCCAGGGCCGCATCGCGCGCTCGGCCCAGCGCGGCTGGTTCGTCCCCAGCCCCACGGTCGGGGAGCCGCCGAGCACGCTCCAGAGCTTCAGCGAGATGGCGCGGCTGCGCGGCCACACGCCCACGGCCCAGGTGCTGGACAAGAGCGTCCGCTCGGCCACCATCGACGAGGCGGAACGGCTCGGCATCGTGGCCGGGGCCGACGTGCTCGTGCTGGTGCGCCTGCGCGGGATGAACTCCACCCCGATCTGCGTGGACACGAACGTCATCCCGCTCTCGGTCGCGGCGCCGCTGGTGGAGGCGGACCTCACCGACGCCTCGCTGTACGAGTCGCTGCAGACGCTCTGCTCGGTCGACATCTACCGCAGCGCGTACAGCGTCCAAGCCGACGCGGCGACGGCGGACATCGCCGGGCTGTTGCACATCGCGGCGGGGAGCCCCGTTCTGATCGGACGCGAGATCGCGTACGAGCGGGCCGGCTGGCCTGTGCTGCTGGGGCTGAACACCTACCGGGGGGACGCGTACCGGTTCGAGGCGGACCTGTACCGGGCGGGCTGACGACCCGCCGGCCCAGCGGCCGCCCCGGCTCCGTTACGCGCCGAAGCCCACCGGGTCTGCGCCGTACTCCTCGCGATAGTGGCGCACGAACACCGCCTCCGACGAGAAGCCCCACAGCTCCGCCGCCGCGCGCACGGTGATCGGCGTGCTGGAGAGCTGGTCGTGGGCGGCGCTCAGCCGGGATCGCCGCAAATAGGCGGTCGGGCCGAGGCCGTCCGCCTGGGAGCGGAAGGCGAGCACGAGTTCGCCGGTGGAGGCGCCGGCGGCGTGGGCGGCGTCCTCGAGCGTGATCGGCCGCGCGGCGTGGTCGCGGAGGTACCGCGCGCCGACGCGGAAGACGCGCGCCCGGCGCTCGGCGGAAACGCGGAGCTCGCGCCGGTCCCCCACCAGCCGGAAGGTCTCCAGAGCGGCGACCGCGAGCTGGCGGTATGTGGTCGCGCGCACCGAGTCGTTGGAGAGGGCGCCCGCCCTCCACTCGCGCCTGGCGACCTCCATGGCCGCCAGCCAGGAGGCGGCGCGTCGCGCGTTGACCGGCCGGGGACCGTCGAAGCGGAGCTCCAGGTCGTCCCGCGCATAGAGCAGCCGGGCGGTGCGGGTCAGCTCGGGCACGCGGAACGCGACGGCGCGGCCCTCCATTTCCGCTATCCGGTGCACGGACTGCTCGCCCGGCTGGAAGATCACCGGCTCGGCCGCGAAGCTGCCGGTCTCGTCGCCGACCTCCCAGCCGCTGCCCGGCGTGCCGGTCGAGATGAGGAGCACGTCCGGGTCGACCACGCAGCGCAGGTCGCCGAGCATCCTGGCGTCGGCGAGGAGGAAACGACCGTCGCCGACGACGCGCTCGGCGTAGCCGGAGAAGCGACGGCCGAGCTCGACTCTGCCGTACTGGCCGGCCAGGTACGCCTGGGTCTCGTCGCGGTCGCGCGAGCGGAACCGGCGCTCGAAGTATGTCGGCGACAGCCGGCCGACCGGGGATCCCAACGCTGGAACCTCCTCCATCCGGCCGGGCGGCCTCGCGGCAAGTTTTGAGGGGTCCTGCGTACCCGAAACGCAGGACCCCTCGACGGGCGCCCGACACCCGAAATCCGGGAGCCCGTCGGGCGGAGGGACCACTGGGGGCGGGCCCTCCCTGGGGGGAAACTGTCGGAATCGTCTTCCTGCTGGGAGTATACGTCGAGATTGGAACTTTAGTCCACGCTCTAGTTCCACCAATCCGTCGCAGCTCGGTACGATTTGATCGGAGCGACGCGCGTGTGCGCGAGAGAAGGTGGGGGAGATGCCCGTCCCGGGGGTGTCGGAAGTCCGGCAGACGCGTGTGCTGGCGCGTGACCGCGCGTACGAGTCGCTCAAAGCGGCGATCCTCGACGGCACCATCCAGCCGGGCGAGCGTCTGGAGGACGCCGAGCTCCAGGCCTGGCTCGGGATGTCGAAGACGCCGATCCGGCAGGCCCTCCACGCACTGACCGTCGAAGGCTTCGTGGAGACCGCCGCCCAGTCCTACACGCGCGTGGTCGCGCCGCGGGTGGACGACGCCGTCCTGCACCTGCAGACCATCGGCGTGTTCGTCCTCGGCGTGCTCGACCTCACCCTGGACGGCCTGAGCGACGCCGACCGGGACGCCCTCGTCGGGGACGTCGACCGCTTGATCGCCGGGCTGGAGGCCGCCGACCTCGAGGCGTCGATCGCCGCTTCCCGGCAGTATTACGGGCGGCTGATGGCGCTGTGCCGGAACCGCGTGCTGCTCCGGCTGGGCGAGCGGACGCTCGCCGCCCGCGCTTACTACGTCGGGGTCGCCTACCGCGCGCTCGGGATCGACTGGCCGGAGGCCGCTCAGGCGTATGCCGCGCTGCGGTCGGCGCTCGCGTCGGGGGACTCCCGCGGCGTCCATGCCGCGGAGCGGGAGATCTTCCGTATCGACGCTCCGCAGGCCGCCGGGGAGGGACGCGACTGATGCCGGTCCCCCGCTCCGCCGAGAAGACGACCAGCCCCCGCGAGCTGGTCCGGGAACGCGTCTACGCGCAGCTCAAGGAGGCCATCCTCTCCGGCGTGCTGCTGCCCGGCGAGCGCCTGGACGAGGCCGAGCTGCGCGGCTGGCTCGGCGTCTCCGGCACGCCGATCCGGCAGGCGCTGCACACGCTCAGCCTGGAGGGCCTGGTGGAGACGGCGCCGCAGTCGCACTCCGCCGTCATCGCGCCGCGGCCCGAGGAGGCGCGCGACACCCTTCAGACCATCGGCGTACTCGTGACCGGCGCGACCATCCTGACCCTTCCGCGGCTGACCACCGAGGACCGGAGGCGCCTCGCCGCGCTGGCCCGCGACGTGACCGTCCAGCATCGCAGCGGCGACGTCCCCGCCATCACCAAGGCCGCCGAGGCGTACTTCGGATCGATCATCCGGGCGTGCCCGAACCCGGTGTTCGTCGAGGTGGTCGCACAGACCGGCCCGTCGCTGAGCTATCACGTCACCGTCACGCACCGCGCGCTCGACGCCGATCTGGAGGAGCTGGCGCAGGACTATGCGGAGCTGTCGGCGGCGCTGCTGGACGCGGATGACGAGCGGGTCATCGACGTCACGAAGCGGATCTTCCAGCTGGCCGCTCCCCCCTCCCCCGCGGCCTAGGCTCGGGGCATGGCTCAGAACTCCCGTCCCGTCGCCCTGATCACCGGAGGCTCGCGCGGCATCGGCCGGGCCATCGCCGTCGAGCTGGGCAGCACCCACCACATCCTGGTCGGCGGCCGGGATGCCGCGGGCGTCGCGTCCGTCGTTGCGGAGCTGCCGTCGGCCGAGCCCTTCGTCGCCGACCTGACCGGCGACACGCTGCCCGCCCTCCCGGACCGGCTCGACGTGCTCGTGCTGTCCGCGGGCGTGGAGGACGGCGGCACTGTCGCCGAGACGGACGACGCGACCTGGCGGCACGTGTTCGAGGTCAACGTCTTCGCGGTCGCGGCGCTGCTGCGGGCGACGCTCCCCGCGCTGCGGGCGGCGGGCGGGCTGGTCGTCGCCATCAACAGCGGGTCGGGCCTGAGCAGCGGGGCTGGCGGCGGCGTCTACTCCGGCTCGAAGTTCGCCCTGCGCGCGCTCACCGACGCACTGCGGGAGGAGGAGCGCCCGAACGGCGTCCGCGTCACCAGCATCCACCCCGGCCGGGTCGACACCGACATGCAGCGCGCCCTCGTGGCGCGTGAAGGGCACGAGTACGACGCCGCGTACACGATCACTCCGGAGATGGTCGCGGCCACGGTGCGTGTGGCGGTCGACCTGCCGAGCAGCGGGATGGTGGAGGCGCTGACGGTGCGGCCGGTGCGGCGGCGCTGAACCGCGGTGGCGCTGACGCGCGTACCCAGCTCGAACCCGCCCTTTACGATCCCCGAACATTCCCCGACGAGGCTGGACTCAGCCGGAAGACCCCCGGCCGCTTACCTCTGAACGGGAGAACCATGTCCAGACGATCCATCGGCATCATCACGGCGGCGACCGCGGGAATCGCGTGCGCGGCCCTCATCGGCGGCCCGGCCTTCGCCGACACTCCCACGCCGACCCCGACCCCGTCCGCCTCGCACGCCCCCAAGACGCTCGCGCAGCTCCAGGCCGCCGGCGCGAAGGCGACCAGCGACCGCGAGACCAAGCTCACCGCTGCCATCGCGAAGGTCAACGCCGACACCACCCTGACCTCCGGCGACAAGTCCACCATCCTGGCGACCCTCAACGCCGACCTCGCCGCCATGAAGTCCTCGGCCTCGGCCATCGCCGCCGACACCACGACCACCCAGGCCGCCGCCGACCTCAAGAAGGTCTTCACCTCCTACCGCGTCGACGCCGTCGCCGTCCCCCAGGCGCGCCTCGCGGCGGACGCCGACCGCCTCACCGGCACCACGATCCCGAAGCTCACCAAGGAGCAGTCCACCCTCGCCGGCCTGCTGTCCGGCACGGACAAGGCGAAGTCAACCTCCGCGCTGCAGTCCGACCTCAGCGACCTGAGCGCGCAGCTGGTGACGGCGTCCCACGACGCGAGCGGAGTCGCCGCGGCGGCCCTGGCCGTCACCCCGGCCTCGTACGACTCCAACCACTCGGCGCTGGCGTCGGCGAAGTCGTCCCTGACGTCGGCGCGGGCTGCGGTGAAGAAGGCGGAGGCTGACGCGAAGGCGGTGCGGGAGGCGGTGAAGAAGTAGAGCGGAGGTGGCACTCGGTCGATGAACTCCCTTGCTTCCAGGTTGAAAGTTCTCATATATTGGGCTTTACCCGTCAATGTGACATGGAAGTAAGGGAGGGGCCACCTTGGAGAAACGCACCCGCCGCCTCGTTTTCAGCAGCGCAACGCTCGTGTTCGCCGGCTCGTTACTCGTCGGCGTGCCCGCCGCATGGGGGTCCGCGTCTGTCGAGCCACCGCCACTGATCGATTTCCAACGGAATCAGGTGACCGATGCCTTCGGCGCTGCACTTCGAGTTTCATCCGCCTCAGGGGACGAGGGCGAGTCGACGACTCGCGCCGACACCATCTCAGGGACCCCGGTCGTCATCCTCCGGCAAAGCGCCCCTGCCGAAACGCTGACCGCGGCGCCCCTTCCATCAGGCGTCGCGTCGGATGCCGTTCGGGAAGCGCAACGGATCGACGGCTCCCTTCCGGCCGAGCTGGTGGGAACCGAGTTCGTCGAGGGAGGCGACGCGCAGCAGATTCGCGAAGACACGACGACGGCTCCAACAGATCCGTCTCTGTTCGAGTTGCGGTTCATCCAGGCGCTGACTCCGCATTCGGTTTCGTTCGCCTGGGCGTCGCGCGAGGGGGTGGCCGCGACCCAGGTCGTGCGGGATGGGGTGGTCGTCTCCGAGGGCCCGGGGGAGGCCTTCTCGGAATCAGGGCTGGACACCGGGCGACGGTACGACTACCAGGTGATCTCTCTGGATGATTCCGGGGAGACCGTTGGAACACGGATGATTCCCATCACACTTCCGTCGTCGAGCGCCCTACCACGCGCCGGCCGAAGCTATCAGCCGTGGGTCTCGGGCTTCGTGTATCGCACGTTCATTCCGGATTCCCGCGTCAACATGGACCTGATGACTACCGTGGGCTGCGGCCAATTCAATCAGTCCGGGATGACCTTCGGAGGCGACGGTCGCAGCTGGGTGACACCCCCGTTCAACACTCCGTGGGACTCCACGTCGTTCCGCACATCGGTGTTCATCAACATCAATTGGGACAATGCGGCTCCGTACGACGTGGTGTGGACGCGCGAGGTGCACCCGACGACGCTCTACCAGAACGGTGTATTGAAAGAGCAGCGCACCGCATCCGCGAACGGCATCCAGCTTTCCAACCTCTCCGCAAGCTCGAACTACGCGCAGGCGTATATCAACCACTCCGTCGGAAACCCCTTCTGCGCAGCCGGAGCCATCACCTACAACGCGTGGGCGCGTTTCTATCGAAGCGGCACCTTCGAGGTCAGCGGAAGCCGTTTCCCCGTCCCGGCGCACGAAATCTACGGCGGCTGGGATGACGGCGACGGCAACAAGATCTGGCGCCCGCTCGCTCGGCTAGGCAACGAGGGCTTCACCTGCCTCACCGGGCTGTGCGGTTCCAAGCAGGTCTACGGCGCTGCGACCTATTGAACGGCGTGAGCAGTGAGAAGGCGGACCCCCACTACACCCTGCTCGGCATGGTCGCCGGAGCCGGGGTCGGCCTGCTCACGGGAGCTCTCTTCTTCGCGCTCCTTCTTCCCCCGCCGACCGACATCCTCAGAATCGTAAGCACGTACACCCTGATGGGGCTCGGCCCTCTGAGCGCAGGAACCTTGGCGGTCGGACTCATCGTTCTCCGAGTCCTCAACCGTCGTCGCGCTCACCCGTTCACTGCGGCGATGATCGTGTTCGCCCTGTCGCTCGGGCTCGCGATCATCGTCGCCGTGATCGCCGGCGCGTTCGGAAACAACATCTTCCTCGCGCTCGTCGTTTTCGGGATTCCCATCATCTGGTGCATGACCGTCGCCGTGATTCTCCTCCCGTGGCTGTCACGCCATCACGTCGTCAGCGCGGCGTCACTCGCCAGCCTTGTCGCGGTGAGCATCGCGGGACTCTCCAACGTCGGCTGACGACAGGACGTCCGCATTCAGCTGTGAATGTCAGTCCACTCGGAGGCAAGCAGCGACCACACCTGCTTGTCGTGGAACACCCCGCCGACGGGCCACGCCTCCCGGAGGACACCCTCCAGCGTCATCCGGAGGCGGCGCGCGACGGCCGAGCTGCGCTCGTTGTCGCTCCGGCAGCGCCACTCCGCGCGGTGCATGCCGCGCTCGTCGAACGCGTAGGCGAGCAGCTCGCGCACGGCGCTCGTGATGTGCCCGTGGCCCTCAGCGCCCGGCTCCAGCCAGCAGCCCACCTCGAAGCCGCCCGTCGCCGGCACGAACTCCACGAACATGACGCCGCCGACGAGGGCGCCCTCGGACCAGATGCCGTAGATGCCCGCGCCCTCCCGGGCAGCGCGCTCGGCGTACCGGCCGAGCGTCGCGCGGGCGCCCGCGACGTCCTCGGTGACGAACGACGGCCCCACCCACGGACGGATGTGCTCCCTGGCACGGTCGAGGTGCGCGGCGAACTCCTCCGCCATCCAGGGCTCGAGGGGGCGGAGCTGTGCGCCGGATGCGAGGGTCTTCGTGAACATGAGGGCAACGCTACCGGGGCGGCGAACGTCCTCAGCGGAGCGGGCGCAGGTCGAACGCCCACGCGTTGACCGTGATCGGCACGCCCTTCGGGTACTCGGAGTCCTCGACCCCCGTGTTCACGAACCCCACCGAGCGGGCGAGGGCGTTCGAGGCCGTGTTGTCGACGCGCGGGAAGGCGAACACGGTGCCGCGATCGCCCCGGGCCGCGGCGTGTTCGAGCAGGAGGCGCACGGCCGCCCGCGCGTACCCGCGGCGCTGGTACGGCACGAACACGAACCAGCCGCACTCGTACACGGCGTCTCCGTGATGCTCGATCTGCCAGTAGGCAGCCGCGCCGACCGGCTCGTCCGCGGCGTTCGACCACACCGTGAACGGTGAGATGGTCCCGTCAGCCTGCCCGCGGAGGAACCGCTCGTGACGCCGGCGCACGACGTCCTCGCCCTGCGGACCGCCGAGGAACACCGTCATGTCCGCAGCATTGTTCCGCAACTCGACGGCCAGGTCTGCTTCGGTCCACGGTTGCAGTCGCACTCGGTCAACGCCCACGGCGCGACACTACACGCCGACGGGGGAAGGCGTCAGCGCGTCGCGCCCCCGCCCTAGAACCGCCCCGTCCCCCGCAGCCGCGCAGGCCGCGAGTCCGGGTCCACGACGACCCGATACAGCGCCTCCGCCCACACGCGCTGCAGCCACGTCACCGGTTCGATGCGGTGCCGCCGGGCCTGGCCGCGCGGCCGGGCCGATCGCCGTCCCGTCCGGTGCCAGGCGTCGAGGGCGTCGCTGCTCTCCGTCCAGAGCGCCAGCCCGTCGGCTGCGTCCGTGAGCCGCGGGTCGTCCCGGTCCAGACCGAGGTGCTCGGCCCACAGCTGCGTGCGGAGGTCGAGCGCGACGTCGCCGCCGACGACGGCGCAGGTGAGCTCGCTGTCGGTGGTCCAGGAGCGCAGGTTGAAGTTGTCCGAGCCGCACGTCATCCAGGCGTCGTCCACGATGCAGATCTTCGCGTGCACATAGATCGGCGTGGCCGCGTCGTTCTCCAGGTCGAAGACGCCCACGCGGTCGGGCGCCGCGCGGCGGAGCATCGAGACGGCCCGGTGCTGACCCAGGCGCGCGGGCGGGCCCGAGACCCCGCCGTCGTCGTCCGGATAGCGCGGCACAGCCACGATCACCTGCAGCCCGGGGTTCGATCGCAGGGCCTTCGCGATCCCGGCGGCGACCTCCCTCGACCAGAGGAACTGGTCCTCGATGTAGATGAACGACCGCGCGCGGGCGAACGCCTTGAGGTAGGCGCGCGCGATGCTGCGCTCCCCGTGCGGCGCGAACGGGAACGGCGGCCGCTTCGGCGCGTATGTCCGCAGGACCTGCACGGCGTGCGTCCCCGCGACCGGAGGCGGAGGCGCCGCCTCGGGGAGCGGTTTCGGGTGCCGCGGCATGTCGGCGAGACGCTGCACGAGCATCCGGTACGGGTTGCGATGGTCCAGCGGGTGCGGGTCGTCCCAGCGCTCCGAGAACGTGTCGAGGAGGTCGCCGACCACGGGTCCGCGCAGTTCGAGTGCGGCGTCGTGCCAGGGCGGATGCTCGCCGTACCGCGGGTCGATTGCCACCGGCTGCGGGTCGCCCGCGTGCACGATGTCGTCCCGGCGGCTGTGGCAGAGGTCGATCCCGCCGACGAACGCGATATCCCGGGCCGGGTCGTTCGTGTGCCGGATGACGAAGAGCTTCTGGTGGTGGGACCCGAACGCGCGCACCCGCTGGTCCAGCAGGACCTCGCCGCCTGCGGCGTTGATCTCGCGGCCCAGCAGCGCATTCGACAGTCCGCTCATCCGCCCGCGGATGGTCTGGCCGTGGGAACGCCACACCAGGCCGCGCACCTCCACGCCCGCGCGCGCGATGTCCGCCAGCAGCTCACCGATCGTCGGGCCGCCCGGCAGCAGCAGTTCGTCCTTGTCGCCGCGCCAGTCGGTGAAGAACACCCGGTCGCCGGGCTCCAGCGCCGACAGCTCCTCGTGCAGTCGCGCGAAGTAGGTCGCGCCGTGGACGAGGGGACGCACCAGGTTCCCCTCCGACCAGGACGCGGTCCCGGACGGCCCGGCCTGCACGGCGGACGCCGGGTTCCCCCGCTCGGCACGGCTCAGGAACCAGTCGGAGGCTTCTGTCGGCACGTCAGGAACTCTACGCCCGCGGGCGCTGATCGCCGCGCCTCTGTACCGGCGGACGCTCGCGGGAGCACAATGGACCCGTTCGAGCCGCATCGCGAGGCAGGGAGACCATGTCCGAATCCGCCGCACCGTCCGCCGCATCGCGCCCCACGCCGAGCCCGACCGAGAGCCTCCGCCGTCGCTCGCGGGAGGCGCTGTCCGCCCTGGCCCTCCAGTTCCTGCTCGGGATGGCGGCCAACCTCATCGGCGACCCGGAGGGCACCTTCGCGGTCGTCGTGGACACGATCATCATCATCCTGCACGTCCTGGTCGCGATCGGCCTGGTCGTGGTCAGCATCCGGCTGCTCCTCGCGGCCCGCAAGGCCGGCGTCGGCCAGCGCCTGGCGCTGTGGGGCCTCATCGTCATCGTGATCACGTTCCTCGCGGGCGTCGCCACGATCGTCACCCTGAGCGACTGGGCGTCGTACGTGATGGCGGTCGGCTTCCTGGCCGCCGCCGCCCTGTACGGCGGCACGTTCTTCGCGTCGTACGGGCTCGGGGGCACCTCGCGCGGGTAGTCGGAGAAGCCTTCCGTCTCCCGGGCGTGTCGTAGACTACCCGCGTGGATCGGATCATCGCGTCTCAGCCCGTCGGGCGTCTGGAGGTCGTCGGCGTCCTCATCGCCGGCGTGAGATAGCCCCGCCTCCCTTCCCGTGATCCCGCGCGCCTCCTTCGCGTGCGCCCGCTCGTTCCCGTGCGCGTTCCCGCGCCGTGGCCGCGCTGTTCCGCGCCGGCCTGCGAGCACTCCATCACACCGGACCCGTCGCCGTTCCCCGGCGTCCCGCGGTCTGCAGACAGGCAGGACATCCACCCATGCTTCCCCTCAACGAGCAGCAGCTCCGCTCCTCCCTCGTCAACGCCTCCCAGCGCGAGCGCAAGGAGCTCACCCTCCCCGACCTGGCGAACACGCGCTGGGACGACCTCGACTACCTCGGCTGGCGCGACCGCAGGAACCCCAACCAGGGCTACGTGATCGCGGAGGTCGACGGCGAGCTCGTCGGCGTCCTGCTGCGGAAGGCCGACGGCGGCGTCCGCAGCCGGCTGCAGTGCTCGTGGTGCGAGGACGTGCACCTGCCCAACGAGGTCGTCTTCTTCATCGCGAAGCGCGCGGGCGCGGCGGGCCGCAACGGCAACACGCTGGGCACGCTCGTGTGCGCGGGCTTCGAGTGCTCGTCGAACGTCCGGAAGCGGCCGCCGCTCGCCTACGTCGGCTTCGACGTGGAGGCCGCGCGCCTCCAGCGCATGGAGGCGCTGCGGGAGCACGTCGCGACCTTCGTCCGTCGCGTCGCCGAGGGCTGAGACCGGGAGGCCGCGGCCTCACGACGGGTGTCAGAGCTTCGAGTGGCGTCAGACCTGCGGAAGCGTGATGGCGCCGGTGTTCGTGAGGCCGTCGACCTCGGCGGCGATGCCCTCGGTCTCGGGGAGGGTGCGCTCGATGTGATCGCGGAGCGAGCTCATGGGGTGGTTCCTATCGTGCTGTGGGGGTAACCGGGAAATCTTCCGCCATTCAACCTGAGAGGACGCACAACACGCCGGATTGAATGGCGGTATCGTCGCGGCATGTGCCGGAACATCCGCTGCCTCCACAACTTCGAACCGCCCACGACGGACGACGAGGTCCGGGAGGCCGCCCTCCAGTTCGTCCGCAAGGTCAGCGGCTCGACGCGCCCCTCCCGGGCGAACGCGGCCGCCTTCGACCAGGCGATCGACGAGATCGCCGAGGCCACGCGCCGCATGCTCGACCAGCTCGTCACCAACGCGCCGCCGAAGAGCCGCGAGGCCGAGGCGCTGAAAGGCCGCGAGCGGCACGAGAAGCGGATGGAGCGGGAGGTGCGGATCCGCACGGCGGTGTGATCGATCAGTCCTCGGGCACCAGCCACACGAACCCGTGCGCGCCCAGCGTCACGCCCTCCCGGAGGTCTTGCACTCCGCCCGTCACCAGGTCCGTGCACCGCGCCGCCTGCCCGCTGAGCGCCCACGGCTCGACCCGCTCCGGGTCGTCGCCGACGTTCGCCAGCACCAGGAGCGGACGCCCATCCTGTCCTGGCCGCACGTACCCCAGGACCTTCGGGTTCCCGGTGTCCAGCGCGACCAGCTCGCCGCCGCCGAACTGGCCGAACCGGCGGCGGAGCCCGATGAGCCACCGCATCCGTTCGTAGAGGGCGCCGGCCGGTGTGGACGCGTCCGTCCGCTCCTCGTACAGCCGCGCCGGATACGCCGGTCTGCCGACCCACCGGGAGTCCTCGCGGCGCCCCTCGGCCTCCAGCTGTGCGTAGTCGTTGAGCTGGCCGACCTCGTCGCCCAGGTAGATCAGTGGGATGCCGCCCGTCGACAGCGCGAGGGAGTAGGCGAGCAGCACCCGGCCCGGTCCTCCCGCGTCGCCCGACTCGTAGCCCGCCAGTGAGGCGGTGGTCCCGGCGACCCGGCTGTCGCCGGTCTTCGGGTTGAACTGGAAGGCGACGCCGCGCGCGAAGCTGCCCTCGAAGCGACCCGTGTAGTAGTCGTTCAGGAATCGGCGGTGACCGTACGCGTCGATGCCGAGGCGGGCGGCGTCCTCGTCCGCGAACGTCCAGCCGATGTCGTCGTGACTGCGCACGTAGTTGACCCAGGCGGTCCCGGCGGGCGTCGCGTGGCGGTCGGCCAGCGCGCTCTGCAGCATCCGGACGTCGCGGGTGGCCATCGCCTCCCAGGTGAGCGCCATCTGCAGCGGGTTGTAGCTGAGCTGGCACTCGTCCGGGCGCACGTACGAGAGCACGTCGTCCGGGTGCACGATGGCCTCCGAGAGGAACACCATCGCCGGGGCGGCGATGCGGCAGACGGCGTTGAAGGCCTGCAGCAGCAGGTGCGCCTGGGGCAGGTTCTCGCTGGAGGTGCCGAGCTGCTTCCAGATGAACGGGACGGCGTCCATCCGCAGGACCTCCACGCCGAGGTTGGCGAGGAACAGCATCTCCCCCGCCATCGCGCGGAACACGGCCGGGTTGGAGTAATTGAGGTCCCACTGGAACGTGTGGAACGACGCCCAGACCCAGGTTCCGTCCGCGAGCTGGACGAACGAGCCCGGGTGGTCGTCCGGGAAGATCTCCCGCGTCGTCTCCTCGAACCGGTCCGGCTGCTCGCGCGAGTCGAACATCCAGTAGTAGTCCCGGAAGGCCGGGTCGCCGGCCACCGCGCGCCTCGCCCACTCGTGGTCGCTGGCGGTGTGGTTGAAGACGAAGTCGACGGCGAGCGAGATGCCGTTCCCGCGCAGCGCCTCCCCCAGTGATCGGAGGTCGTCGATCGTGCCCAGGCTCGGGTTCAGCTCCCGGTAGCTGGAGACCGCGTAGCCGCCGTCCGAGTTGCCCTCCGGGGTGAGGAACGGCGGCATCACGTGCAGGTAGGTCAGCCCCAGCTCGCGGAAGTACGGGATGCGCGCCTGGAGCCCGGGGACGCCTCCGGCGTAGAGGTCGGCGTAGCAGACACCGCCGAGCATGGCGTTGGACTGGAACCAGTCCGGCTGCTCCGCGCGCCGGCGGTCGAGGTCCTTGAGCTCGGCGGTGCGCTCCCGCCAGGAGGCGTCCACGAGCTCCAGGGTGCTCGCCAGCGCCGCCGACAGCCCCGGATGGTCGCCGTAGATCGCGCCGAGGAGGCGGCGCAGGCGCTCCCCCTCCACCGCGAGCCGGCGCTCGAATTCGCGACGGTCATCCTCGATCGTGCTGCTCTCGCTGCTCACGTGACCCACCGTAGGGCGCGGTCTTCGATCGACCAAGGGGTTTCCGGCGCGCGATGGAGGGGGGGACACCTCAGACGGTGCGCGGCGCCCTGGCGACGTTGGCCTCCAGCTCCTCGCGGTTCTGCCGCACCACGTAGGCGGGGCGATCGCGCTCCACGCGCCAGCTCTCCGAGAGCGGGCCGAGGTGGACGGTGTCGAAGCCGAACTCGTCGTAGATCGCGGCGACGACGGCGGCGGCGCCCTCGTGGTCGCTCGCGGTGGCGAGCGCGCGGCGGTCCTCGGTCCCCGCCGGAGCCCCGGTGGTCGCGATGTCGCGCGCGGCGATGTGGTTGAAGCCCTTGGCGACGCGGGACTCGGGCAGGTGCGCCTGCAGGAGGCCGGAGACCGTCGCGGTCCCCTCGTCGAGCTCGGCGATGCGGCCATCCCGCTCGAAGTAGTAGTTGTTCGTGTCGATCACGACCTTGCCGGCCAGCGGCTCGACGGGGATGTCCCGGTACCTGTGGAGCGGGACGGTCACGACCACGATCTCGCCCGCCGCACCGGCCTCCTCCGCCGTCGCGGCGGTGGCCGACGGGCCCAGCTCGGCGACCAGTTCCGCGAGCGTCTCCGGCCCGCGCGAGTTCGCGATCGTCACGGTGTGGCCGTGCCGGATGAAGGTGTGCGCGAGAGCCCGGCCGATGTTGCCCGCTCCGATGATTCCGATGTTCGTCATGCTGGGTGCAACCGGAGGGGCGCGGCAGAATTCCGGGAGGCATACGCTGTCGCCATGCACCGCGCCACGCGGGGATCCGCCGGCCGCACGCGCGCTCGCCTCGGAGCGGCCGCGCTGGCGGGCCTGCTGCTGCTCGCGGGCTGCACCGCGCCGGAGCCGCCGTCGCCGACCACCTCCCGCGCGTCGGGCACGCCGTCGGACTCCCGGCCCACGCCGTCGGCATCCTCCACCCCTGTCGCGGTCCAGGTGCCCGGCGTCACGGCCTGGTCCTCGTACCACGCCGTCCCGGAGCGCACCGGGGCGGTGGTCGCCGGGGCCTCGCTCGCGTCGCTCACGCGAGCCTGGTCGGCCGACCTCGGCGGCGCGGTGTTCGGGCAGCCCGTCGTCGCGGGCGGCCGGGTGATCGCGGCCACGGAGACGAACCGGGTGGTGGCGCTCGACCCTGCCAGCGGCAGCGTCGTGTGGTCGGCCTCCCTCGGCGAACCGCTGACGGACGTCGGCTCGGTCGCCGGCTGCGGAGACATCGACCCGCTCGGCGTCACCAGCACGCCGACCGTGGACACCGCCACCGGGACCGTGTACGTCGTGGGCGAGGTGAGCACCGGCGGAGGGGCGGTGCACCATCAGCTGGAGGGCTTCAGCGTCGCTACGGGACAGGTGGTGCTCTCGGAGACCGTCGACCCGCCGCTCCCCGGGGGCGAGGACCCGGTGCACCTCCTCCAGCGGGCATCGCTCGCGCTGGCGAACGGCCGCGTCTACATCGCCTACGGCGGCAACTACGGCGACTGCGGCACGTACCACGGCTGGGTCGTCGGAGTGAAGGAGACCGGCGCGCCCGACCTCGTCGCCTTCGAGGCGGCGGCGGACGGCCAGGGCGGAGCGATCTGGCAGGGCGGCGGCGCGCCTGCGGTCGACGCGGCCGGCGACCTCTACGTGTCGACGGGCAACTCCAACCCGGACCCGCCGAGCGGCGGCCCCGACCCCGTCCAGTACGCGGAGAGCGTGGTCAAACTGTCGCCCGACCTGAAACCGCTCGCCGCCTTCAAGGACCAGCGCGCGGGCGGCGACGACGACCTGGGGACGGGCAATCCGGTGCTGCTCCCCGGCGGCCTCCTGTTCGTCGCGGGGAAGACGGACGTCGGCTTCGTCCTGCGCCGGTCCGACCTGTCGGAGGCCGCGAGCATCAGCGGGATCTGCGGCAGCGATCCCGACGGCGGCGCCGCGTACGACCAGGCCACGAACCGCCTGTTCGTCCCGTGCAGCGACGGGGGCATCCAGACGGTGGACCTCGCCTCCAGCCGGCTCGGGCGGCGCCTGTCAGGCGCGAACGGTGCGCCCATCGTCGTCGGCGGGACGGTGTGGGCCGTCCAGTACCCGGGCGGGACGGTCAGCCAGTTCGACGCCTCGAGCGGAGCGGTGCTGCAACGGCGGCCGGTGGGAGACTCCGTGCCGCACTTCACGAGCCCGAGCACGGGAGCCGGGGTGCTGCTGGTGGGGACGGATTCGGGGGTGGTCGCCTTCCGCGGGGGCGGGTGAGCGGCAGGCGGCCGGACCGGTCGCGGATCGTGCTCACATGCACACGGTGTATGGTAGGCGGACATCCCGGCCAGCGTTGCCCGCGGCATCACCCGCGCCTCCTGTGGAGGCGAAAGGATTCACCATCACCAGCACTCCGCGGCCCACGGCCGCACTCACCTGGCGCAAAGCCGACGACACCGTCTGGGTCGCCACCGCGCACGACGAGTACGCCGGCATCGCCGAGCTCCTCGACGGAGCGTTCCGCGTGCTCGACGACCGTTCGCACTCCGTCGGCACCGCGCCGACCCTCGCCGAGGCGGAGACCCTCCTCCGGCGCACCACGACCCACCGCGTCCCTCGCGGTGCACACAGACGTCCGCGCCGATTCGCGCGCGGCGACCGGAGCCGACCTCTCGGCTCCCGAAGAATGAAGGAAGAAAAGATGCCCACTGGCACCGTCAAATGGTTCAACTCGGAAAAGGGCTACGGCTTCATCGCCCCGGATGACGGCAGCGCCGACGTCTTCGCCCACTACAGCGAAATCGCCTCCAACGGCGGTTACCGCAACCTCGACGAGAACCAGAAGGTCGAGTACGACCTCGCACAGGGACCGAAGGGTCCCCAGGCCGCGAACATCCGCCAGGCCTGATGGTTCCGGTGCCCGGTCGCGAGGCCGGGCACCGACTCCGTCGCCGGGCGCCGCTCTCGCGGACTACACCGGCGACACTCAGCAAGCGCGCCTACGCTTGCGGCATCTCGGGCATTCTGCCCCCATCCTCGGCTGGGAAGTCGTCGCATCAGCGGAGGAAGTAATGACCGCATCCACTCTCGGCCCTGTCACGAAGACGCGACAACGCGACGCGTCCCGGCCGGCGGTCACCAGCACCTACAACGAACTGCTCTCGCAGGTTCGCGGCGAAGGGCTCCTCGAGCGCCGCCGCGGCTTCTACATCGGCATGTTCGCCGTTCTCACGGTCGGTCTGCTCGGAGCAGCCGCCGGTTTCGTCCTGCTGGGCGACTCCTGGTTCCAGCTGCTCATCGCGGCGGCACTCGGACTGATCTTCACCCAGTTCGCCTTCCTCGGCCACGAGGCCTCCCACCGCCAGGTGTTCGCCTCCGGTCCCCGCAACGACCGCGCGGGCCGGCTCATCGCGACCTGGCTGGTCGGCATGAGCTACCAGTGGTGGATGACGAAGCACACCCGTCACCACGCGAACCCGAACACCGAGGGCAAAGACCCCGACATCGCGTTCGACACCATCTCCTTCACCGAACGGGACGCCGCCCGTCAGCGCGGCCTGCTCGCGATGATCACCCGGCGCCAGGGCTACCTGTTCTTCCCGCTCCTCCTGCTGGAGGGCGTCAACCTCCACGTCACGTCGATCCGGTCGCTCGTGGCGCGCGGCCCGGTCGAGCGACGCAAGACCGAGCTCGTCGCGATCGGACTGCGGCTCTCGATCTACGTCACCATCGTGTTCCTGATGCTGCCGCTCGGGATGGCGTTCGCGTTCCTCGGCGTGCAGCTCGCCGTGTTCGGCGTCTACATGGGCGCCTCCTTCGCCCCCAACCACAAGGGCATGCCGCTGCTCCCGCCGGGCTCCCGGGTCGACTTCCTGAACAAGCAGGTGCTGACCTCCCGCAACATCCGCGGCGGCTGGGAGATGAGCATCCTGATGGGCGGCCTCAACCACCAGATCGAGCACCACCTGTTCCCGAGCATGCCGAGGCCCCACCTGCGCCGGGCCCGCGAGCTCGTCCGCGAGCACTGCCGCGCCCACGACATCCCCTACACCGAGACCGGGCTCGTGAACTCCTACCGGATCGTCATCCGCTACCTCAACCGGGTGGGCCTCGCCGCCCGCGACCCGTTCGACTGCCCGGCGGCCAACCGGTACCGACGAGCGTGAGGGGCCTGCCGACCCTCGGCCGGATGTCAAGCAGCTGTGCACCCGCTGTGTGAGAGGACGCTGAGGGTGCGGACCTCCGGGAACACGCCGAGGTCGGCCAGTCACCCCCGCCGGACCTGGCAATCGGCTCCGTGGGATGGTCATTCCTCGGCGGGGTGGGTCAGACTGGACAGGCACCTCCGGTTGACGTGAAGCCTCGCCTGGCACCCGATTCTTTGCCCCCTTCCGGACTAACCGAGGAGGGCAACAATCATGGGCTACCTCAGCTACGAGAACCACGAGTACCAATTCGACGACCGCACTCTCGCGCATCTGCACATCGTGATCGTCAACAGGCTCCGGCACGGCCAGAGCTTCGCCATGTCCTGGAAGGACGTGGACGCAGTGGGCGGCGGACGCACCAGCATCTGGCTGCACCCGTCCAGCAACCTGCGCTTCCACTTCGACGGCTCCCGCACCCCCGCGATCAACGGGGACTGGCTCCAGCAGCTCGCGGACTCCGCCGAGAGCTCGCGCGGGCTGATCGTCGAACCGGAGGAGCGGGCGCCGCTGCGCGCGCTGGAGACGGCCTGAGGTCAGGGGCAGATTCCGCGCGAGGCCGGGACGTACCATGAGGGCATGACCGCGACCGCTGACTCGCCGACCGTGCGGTTGACCGCGCGCGGGGCGCAGACGCGTGAGCGGATCGTCACCGCTGCGGCCGAGCTCATGTACGTCCGCGGTGTCGGCGCCACCACCCTCGATGACGTGCTGGCGGCCGGCGGGGTCAGCAAGTCGCAGCTCTACCGGCACTTCGCGGGCAAGGACGAGATCGTGCGCGCGGTCGTCGGGCTGATGGGCCGGCGGGTGATCGAGCGCGAGCAGGGCACGCTCGGCGGCGTGTCGACGATGGCCGGGCTGCGGGCCTGGCGCGACGCCCTCGTGGAGGGCAACGCGCTGCGGCACGGCGCCTACGGCTGCGCGCTCGGGTCCTTCGCGTCGGAGGTCGCCGATCACGACGATGTCGCGCGGAGCGCTCTGGTGGCGCTGTTCGCCGAGTGGGAGGGACTCCTCGCCGGGGCGATGCGTCGCCTGCAGCAGAACGGGGCGCTCCCGGCCGACGCGCCCGTCGATCGACTCGCGACGGGGCTGCTGGGCGCCCTGCAGGGAGGCTACCTGCTGGCCCAGACCGCCCGTGACGTGACGCCGATGGCGACCTCCCTCGACATGGCCCTCGCGCACATCGACAGCCTGACCACCGGCTGACCGCCCCTTCCAAAACTGGACTATTTAGTCCCGTTTGTGTTTACCTGTTCCTTGACTGATGCAAGGAGGTTCGCAATGAAGGCGATAGTGGTGACCGATGAGGCCGCGGGCGCGGCGGGGATGACGCTGGAGGATCGGCCGGAGCCGAAGCCCGCGATCAACGACGTGCTGGTGCGGGTGCACGCCGCGGCGTACGTCCCCACCGAGGTCGGCTGGCCGTCCACCTGGGTGGACCGCGCCGGCCGCGACAGGAGGCCGGCCATCCTCGGCCACGACCTCGCCGGCGTGGTGACCGCGCTCGGCTACGGCACCACCGGCCTCACGGTCGGGCAGCGGGTGTTCGGGATCACCGACTGGCACCGCGACGGGACCCTCGCCGAGTACGTGGCGGTCGAGTCCCGCAACCTCGCGCCGCTCCCGGGCTCCGTCGACTTCACGGTGGGGGCGAGCCTCCCGATCTCCGGGCTCACCGCCTGGCAGGGCCTGTTCCAGCACGGCCGCCTGGAGGCCGGCCAGACCGTCCTCGCGCACGGCGCGGCCGGCGCGGTCGGCACGATGGTCACGCAGCTCGCCCGGGAGGCCGGCGCCTACGTCATCGGCACCGGGCGCGCGGCCGACCGCGGAAAGGCGCTCGACTTCGGCGCCCACGAGTTCGTGGACCTGGAGAACGACGACCTCGCGGACGTCGGCGCCGTCGATCTGGTCTTCGACGTCATCGGCGGCACGATCCAGGAGGCGTCCGCGCGGCTGATCCGCCCCGGCGGCACACTGGTCACCGTCACGGGACTCGGGGACGTCCGCCCGGTGGACGGCCGCTCCGTCGACTTCGTGGTCGAGTCCGTCCCGTCGCAGCTGACCGAGCTCGTCCAGCGCGTCCGCGACGGCCGCCTCCGGACGAACATCGACGCGGTGGCTCCGCTCGAGGACGCCGTCGCCGCTCTCAATCCGACGCAGCGCCGCAACGGGAAGACCGTCATCAGCGTGAGCTCCTGAACATCCCACCCACCGCAGAAGGAAGGATCCCCGCATGACCACCGAAGACTTCGAATACCCCGACGAGGCCGGATACCCCGACGGCGTCGGCACCCTGACCGAGGACCAGGTCGTCCTCATCGGGGAGGTGGCGGACGACCACTCCCCCACCATCACCTTCTTCGTCACCGACAACGAGCCGAGCTCGACGTACGAGGCGATCTCCGGGGACACCGTGATCGGCGGCCTGACCTACGAGGACGCCGGCGGGAACAGGCGCGTCCTCCTCGCGACCGCGGTGTACCCCGAGTTCCGGGGCCAGGGAGTGGCGACCGAGCTGATCCGGCGCGTCCTGGACGACATCCGCAGGCGCGGCGACACCATCACGGTCCGGTGCCCGATCGTGCGGGCCTTCATCGACCGCAACCCCGAGTACGACGACCTCGTGGACCCGGAGCTCCCCGGGCTGCGCGCGAGCTAGCAGTGCCATGAACGCGAAGAAGAACAAGGATGCGCCGCACTTCCCGGTGATGGACGGCGCACAGCCCGCCCCGCGCGCGGACCAGATCGCCGGGATCGTCCAGCGCGTCTGGTCCGACTCCCGGCTCTACCACCAGGACGTCGAACCGTTGCTCCGCGAGTGGCTGACCGCCGACCAGTGCGTGGTGACCGACGCCGAGTTCGCGGCCCTGCTGGAGAAGGCCCGCGGCGAGTTCGACCGCATCGCGGCGGAGGACGACTCCGGTGCACCCGTCTGTCCGGCGGGCTCGCTCGTGGCGTGCGTGTACTGGGACGTGCAGGAGCTCGAACGCGCGCGGTGAGCTTGGGGGCGTCCCACCACGGGACGATCGGCGTGTGGCACCATGCCCGTGTGCCGTCATCGCAGACCCTGAGCCTCGCCGACCGGCGGCTGGTGGCGGCGTGGGCGGCCGACTGCGCCGCCCGGGTGCTCGCGCTGTTCGAAGCCGAGGCGCCGCAGGACATTCGACCCCGCGACGCGATCGACCGCGCCCGGGCCTTCGCGCGCGGCGAGCTCGACGCGGCCCAGGAGATCCGCGACCGCTTCGTCGCCGGGCGCGCCGCGCAGGCGGTCTCATCACCTGAGGCGGTCGCCGCCGCCCGGTCCGCGGCACAGGCCGCCGCGGTCGCGCACATGGGCGCCCACGCTCTCGGCGCGGCGGCGTACTCGGCGAAGGCAGCGAGCCTGGCTCCGCAGGCGCGCCCCGGTGCGGCCGACCAGGAGACCGCGTGGCAGCTCGGACGGCTCGATGAGGAGACCAGGGCAGCGCTCAGCCGGTTGCCGTTGCTCGGTGAGGACCGTTCGGGTCCGCTGGGAGCGGGGCTTCTGACGAGGGGTGTCCTCGAGGCGGCCATTCGGAGGATCCAGGAGCGGCTGTGACAGCGGGGCACCCGTGAGCCGATCAGCTCACCGGCACCCGACGAACCCCGAGGTGGACACCCCGCCCTCCACACCCGCCTGCTCGATGGCCGCCTGGATGTGGTCCTTGAGCACCCCGGCGAGGATGACCGCCTCGGTCTCCCCGCGGGCCTTCATCCGCGTGAGGTCCGCTGCGGGCACCTCCGCGAGGGAGACGGGCTCGGTTCGCCAGCGCGGGTCGGCGAGGATCGCGCGCGCCGCGGCGAGGTTTCCGGCCGACCCGCTGCCGGCGGTCGAAGGATCGGCTGTCACCGAGAGCGTGAGGCAGCCCTGCTCCGTCGAGCCGTCCGACAGGGTGAACGCGCGGCGGATCGAGAGGTCGGGCGACGGTGAGGCGGTGGTTGAGCCTGGTGCCGGGCTGGAGGCAGGCGCGGCCGCGCTCGTCACGGTGCTGCAGCCGGTGACGCTCACCAGCAGCGCCAGCGCGAGTGTGGCGAGGGCGGCGCCCCCACGCCGCCCTCGCGTATGCATTCCCGTCACCGTGAACCTGCTCCCCCGCCGCTCATGGCCCCGACAATGCAGCACCAACATACCAAAATCCCGGTCAGTGTTGATCACACGATAGAGCGTGGTGCGGCCGCCGTCAATCCGTCCGGTTTGCCGCCTGACGTCCCCGGCCGCGATATCCTTCACCGGAGCAGCACACGCTTGTGTCGAGGAAGGTCCGTCGGATGGCAGAACGCGCTCGGCAAGCGCAGGAGACCCGGGAAGCCATCCTCGACGCCGCCGCCGCCGAGTTCGCCCGCTACGGTTTCAGCGGGGCCCGGCTGGACCGGATCATCGCCGCGACCGGGTTCACGAAGGGCGCCGTCTACTTCCATTTCGCATCGAAGAAGGCGATGGCGGATGCGGTGCTCTCGGGACGTTTCGACGCCTGGCCGGCGCTCGTCCAGGACGTCAGAGACCACGGCGGCCGCGGCCTCTCCGGCATGCGGCTCCTCGCCTGGCGGGTGACACGGACGATGGCGACCAACATCCGCACCCGCGCCGCCATGCGACTCAGCCAGGAGCTCCGGCTCGTCCCCCAGGGCGTCAACCCGTACGACGTCTGGGCCCAGCGCTTCATCCCGTTCCTGGACGAAGCGGTGGACGACGGCGACGCACCGGACTCGCTCGATCGCGCCCGAGCGGCCACGACGATCGTCAACTGCCTGTTCGGCGTCCTCTCGGTGGCCATCGACTCCGGAACGGAAGACCAGGTCGACGCCGAGCTCGAAGCACTCTGGAGGCTCGTCACGCCCGGGCTGCGGACGGGAGGGGCGGGGTAGGCAGACCTTTTTCCCTGCTCCGCAGCCTCACACCACCAGCGCCCGGATCGCGCTGGCCGCGGCCCCCCGGGCCCAGTCCTCGAAGGTGTGCGGCCGCACCGCCAGCTGGCACTGGTCGGCGGACGCGAACACGTGCTCGGAGTACGAGCGGCGGAGGGACTCCTCGATGAGGTCGAAATCGGCCACGCCCTCGCCGCCGATGACGACGAGCTCGGGGCCGACCAGGTTGACGAGGCTGGCGATCGCGGCGCCGATGACCCGGCCGGCCTCGTCGAAGACCTCGACCGCCGCGGCGTCCCCGGCCCTCCGGAGCTCGACCGCCTCGCTCATCGTGACCTCGCGACCGTGGGCGGCTGAGACGGCGGCCGCGATCGCTGTCGTGGACGCCACGGCCTCCACGCAGCCGCGGCGGCCGCAGGCGCACACGTGGTCGGGCGACGTGAGCGGGAGGTGGCCGATCTCGCCTGCAACACCGTAGGCGCCCTCCACGACCTCCCCGTTCAGGTGGAGGCCGGAGCCGATGCCGCGGCCGATGGTGACGATGGCGAAGGAGCTCGTCCCGAGGCCGACGCCGAACCAGTGCTCGCCGATGGTGAGCGCGCGCACATCGTTCTCGATCACGACCCGCCGGCCGAGCCGTTCCTGGAGCGCGGTTCCCAGCTCTACGCCCTTCCACTCCATCAGGGCGGAGTCGCGGACGACGCCCTTCGCGGTGTCGACGTCACCCGATACCGCCACACCGACGGACGCGAGGCGCGGACCCAGGCCGTCGAGTCTCTGCTCCAGGAGCGCGCAGAGCTCCACGATCGCGTCGATGACTTCGGCGGGCGCGTGCGAGGTGAGCGGCAGCCGCTCCGACGCGATGACGCGGGTCGTGAGGTCGGTGGCGACGCCGACGAGCTCGTCCGCGTTCACCTTGATCCCGAGCGTCACGACCGCGTCCGGGACGAGCGCGACGGGACTCACCGGCCGGCCGGGCAGGCCGGTCAGCGTCGGTCCGAGCGAGTCGTTGAGGAGTCCCACGGCGACCAGCGGGGCGACGGCCTTGGTCACCGCCGCCTGCGACAGCCCGGTGAGCTTGGCCACGTCGATCCTGCTGATCGGGCTCCGGGTGAGGATCGTGGTGAACACGCGGGTGGCCGCATCGGACGACGAGCCGAGCAGCGCCGTCCGAGTCCGCACCTCGTCGTTCATGTCCATTCCCCGATCAGAATACGGGTTCCGGGACCGTGACGACGGCCGTTCCCCGGGCGGGCACGAGCACGTCGAGATCGGAGGCGCCGGTACGGACCGGCACGCGCCGTTCCGTCTCGCCGGGGTTGTGGAGCACGGCCTCCGTCAGCGCACCGTCCGCCCAGCTCAGGTCGACGACGATCCCGCCGCGGGCGTGGAGGCCGTCGACCCTGCCCTCCGGCCAGGCTGCCGGGAGCGCGGGCAGCAGCTGGACGCGACCGCCGTGGCTCTGCAGCAGCAGCTCCGCGATCCCGGCGGGGAAGCCGAGGTTGCCGTCGAGCTGGAACGGCGGGTGCGTGCTGAACAGGTTCGGCAGGAGGCCGCCCCACTCGGAGCCGTCGACCGGGCCGTGCCGACGGGCGTCGCCACGGTAGGGGGCGAGCGCCTCGCGCAGCAGCTCGTGCGCGGTCTCGCCGTCGCCCAGCCGGGCGCGCAGCGCGATCTTCCACGCCCAGGACCAGCCCATCGCGCCGGGGCCGCGGGCGTCGAGGAAGCGCCGGGCGCCCTCCGCGAGCGCGGGGGTCGCCTCCGGGGTGATCAGCTCCAGCGGGTACACGCCGACGAGGGCGGACAGGTGCCGGTGGGCGGGCTCGTGCTCGGCGACCTCCGCCGACCACTCCAGCAGCCGACCGTCGGAGCCGACGCGGGGTTCGGGGATGGTGCGGAGCGCCGCCACGACCTCCCCGCGCAGCGTGGCGTCGGAGCCGGAGCCGACCGCGTCGATCGCGACCAGCGCACGGTCGAACAGGGCGCGGATCAGTTCGAGGTCCATCGTCGCCGTGAGCCCGAGCGCCCGGGGCGTGCCGTCCGCGTCGAGGTACTGGTTCTCCGGGGAGGTGGACGGAGCGAGGTACGCGACGCCGTCGGGGCCGACCTGGAGCCAGTCGAGGCAGAACTCGGTCGCGCCGCGCAGCAGCGGCCAGAGCCGGTCGCGCAGCAGGGCGTCGTCGCCGGTGAACTCGTACTGGTCCCAGAGCGAGTGGCACAGCCAGACGCCGCCCATCATCCAGATCGCCCAGCTCGGCGCGCCGTGCCCCATGCCGACCGGGAGGCTCCAGCCCCACAGGTCGCTGTTGTGGTGCGCGACCCAGCCGCGGGCGCCGTAGAGCTCGCGGGCGACGTCGCGGCCGGTCAGCGCGATGCGCTCGACCAGCGAGATCAGCGGCTCGGCCTCCGCGGTGAGCCCGAGCGGGCCGGCCGCCCAGTAGTTCATCTCGGTGTTGATGTTGATCGTGTAGTTGGAGGACCAGGCGGGCCGGAGCTCGCCGTTCCAGATGCCCTGGAGGTTGGCCGCAGGACCGCCGGGCGCGGAGCAGGACTGCAGGAGGTAGCGCCCGTACTCGGCCGCGATCGTCGCCCGGAGGCCGTCGTCGGCGCCGTCGAGCACATCCCGCTGCACATCCCACCGGCCGGCACGCCGGCCGCCGATCGCGAACCGCGCCGCCGCACGGCGCTTCACGCCTGCGACGGACGGGGACGTGTTCTCGCCAAGCGCGCCGAGAACGCGCTCCCGCGCGCGGTTCCGGATCGTCTCATGGGAGACGCTCCGCCACTCGTCGTCCGCGCCGGCCCACCACGACTCAGCGCGGGACGACGACGAGAGGGCGATCGACAGCCGACTGGCATGACGGATCGTCAGACCGGAGTCGTCGGATCGTGCCGTGCCGTTGCTCCGCACCGCAAGGGCCGTGGATGCGAAGCCGTCATACGTTCCGTCGCCCGGCTCCGCGTAGCGCAGTGCGGGGTCGACGGACTGTTCGTGCAAGGGCGCCCCGTCGATCGGGACGGCCAGATCGAGTCCGAGCTCTGCCTCACCGCTGCGGCGGGCGAGCTCCCGCAGCGGGGTGGACACGCTCACGCGCACCTCGGGAAGCGGCTCGTCGGCCTCGATGCGGACGATGAGCACGTGCCCGGCGACCCACGAGACGCGGCGGACGGCGACTCCGCCGACCTCCAGCCGCTCCTCCAGGTAGGCGTCGTCGAGGTCGAGCACCCGCGCGGGCTCCCCCGCCACCGGGGTCGCGCCCGGGAGGCCGACGAACAGGTCGGCCAGCGGCAGGAACTCCTGCGAGTACCGGCCCTCGAAAGTCATCAGCAGCCGCTCGGCTTCGGCGAGGTCGCCGCTTGCGAGCGCGGCACGCACCTCACGCAGCCGGCCTGGACCGGCGCCTCCCGCGAGGACACGGCGCAGCTCGTCCGCCGCCACCTCCGGGGAGCCCGACCAGATCAGCGCGTCGTTCACCTGGTAGCGGCCGGTCGCGCCCCCGAACGCCATCGCGCCGAGACGGCCGTCGCCGAGCGGGACGGCCTCCTCCCAGTGGGCGGCCGGCGCCGACCAGGCGAGCTGCAGCGTGTTCTTCGTCATGTGGGTCCCAGGAGTCCGTTCACCGACCGGAAATCACCGGCCGGGGTTGCAGATCACACAGTAGGCATGGTTTATTGACACTGTCAAGCAATTCCATTTCTCCGAGGAGCCATCCATGCTCGACGGCTACGGCGCCGTACTCGCCCTGCGCGCTGCAGGCGCCTCCCTCGTCCTGGACACGGACGGACGCGTGCCCCGCGTGCTGCACTGGGGCGCCGACCTCGGTCCGCTCGACGAGGCGACGGCGGAGGCCCTGCGCGACAGCGGCGGCCCCGCCGTGCTCAACAACTCGCCGGACGTCCCCCGCTCGTTCAGCCTGTGGCCCAGCGAGTTCGAGGGCTGGGCCGGGACGCCCGCGCAGGAGGGGCACGCTGCCGGATCGGCGACGACGCCCCGGCCGCACACGGTGGCCGTGCGCTACGAGATCGCGGGCGAGGACGGCGACCTCGGCGGCCGCATCGAGTTCGACCTCGTGGACGAGATCACCGCGCTGCGCTCGACGATGTCGATCGTCCTCGACCGGTTCGGGGTGCTCGCGGTGGACGTCACCGTCACCCGGGACGCCGCGCTCGGCGCTACGACGGCCGAGCCGTACACGCTCGACGCCCTCCGTGTCCTGATGCCCGTGCCGGAGCGCGCGACCGACATCCTCGACTTCACCGGCAAGTGGTGCCGCGAACGCGCACCGCAGCGCGGCCCGCTGTTCTTCGGCAGCCACGTCCGCCGCGCCCGGCGCGGGAAGCCGGGGCACGACGCCCCGTTCCTGGTCGTCGCCGGCACCGAGGACCTCGGCTTCCGGCGAGGGGAGGCCTGGGCCGCGCACCTCGCGTGGAGCGGCGACGCCGAGTACGTGGTGGAGCGGCTCACCGAGGGCGCCGGGCCGTTCTCGTCCGTGCTCGGCGTCGGCGAAGGCCTCCGTCCCGGCGAGATCGCGCTGGCCGACGGCGACAGCTACGTGGCCCCGACCGCGCTGTTCCTGTGGTCGGCGGACGGGCTCGACGGGCTCGCCGACCGCCTCCACCGGCGGCTGCGCGCCCGGCCGTCGCACCCGGCGAAGCCGCGCCCGCTCACGCTGAACTCGTGGGAGGCGGTCTACTTCGACCACGACCTGGACCGGCTCACCGCGCTCGTGGAGCGCGCCGCGCAGGTGGGCGTCGAGCGCGTCGTGCTGGACGACGGCTGGTTCCACGGCCGTCGCGACGCCAACGCCGGTCTCGGCGACTGGATCGTGGACCGCTCCGTCTGGCCGGACGGCCTCGGACCGCTGGTCGACATCGTCCGCGCCCACGGCATGGAGTTCGGGCTCTGGTTCGAGCCGGAGATGATCAACCTCGACTCCGACCTGGCCCGCGCGCATCCCGACTGGGTGCTCGGCCCGCGGCAGGCGCTCGGCGCCACCGCGCGCGACCAGCACGTGCTCGACCTCACCCGTCCCGACGCCTACGCCTACGTGCTCGAACGGATCAGCGCGATCGTGGAGGAGTACGACGTCGACTACATCAAGTGGGACCACAACCGCGACCTGTCGGAGGCCGTGAGCGGGTACGCCGGCGTCGACCGGCCCGCGGTCCACGAGCAGACCACCGCCCTCTACCGGATGCTCGACACCCTGCGAGCGCGGCACCCCGGGCTGGAGATCGAGACCTGCTCAGGAGGCGGCGGGCGGGTCGACCTCGGCATCCTCGACCGCACCGACCGGGTCTGGGCGTCCGACTGCAACGACCCGGTCGAGCGCCTCCAGATCGAGCGCTGGACCCGGATGCTGCTGCCGCCCGAGCTGATCGGATCGCACCTCGGCGCCGAGCGCTCGCACACGACGTCCCGTCGCACGGATCTCGCGTTCCGGCTGATCGTCGCGCTGACCGCGCACGCCGGGATCGAGTGGGACCTCCAGGAGGCCGACGACGACCAGCTCGCCCAGATCGCGCGCTGGGGCGCCGCGTACCGCGAGCTGCGCGGCCTCATCCACTCCGGGCGGGTCGTGAACGCCGACCTCGCCGACGACACCACCCTGCTGACCGGCATCGTCGCCGACGACGGGAGCCGCGCGATCTTCACCTGGGCGCGGCTCGGCACGTCGGCGCCGGGCCAGTCCGGCCGCGTGCGCCTCCCCGGCCTCGACGCCGAGGCGCGCTACGCGGTGCGCGTCCGTGACGACTTCGGCACGGCCAGCCGCCACCAGAGCGCCGACCCGTCCTGGATCGTGGCCGCGGCCGGCGGCACGGTGGTCCTCCCCGGCGCGGTCCTCGCCGTCGCCGGCGTCCCTCTCCCGACCCTCAACCCCCAACAAGCGATGCTGTTCGATCTCGTCCGGGTCCCCTGACCCGTCACCCGATCGCTCCAGCCCCAGACGGCCCACCACATATCGCTGCGCGCACTGCCGCGCGCGAGCGCTTCAGAGAGGAAGAACGTATGAGAGGCCAGACACGCTCGCGACGAGGGCTGACCGCCCTGCTCGCGACGATCGCGGCGCTGGGGCTCGTGGCGGCTGCCGCGGCTCCCGCCGGCGCGACCCCGACGGGAACGCCCACCCCCACCGCTCTGCCGGCCACGGCGAGCGCGACCCCGACATCCACGCCGACACCGGCGCCCGCCCCTGCCGTGGACCCGTGGGCCGCCAAGCCCTACATGGGCTGGAGCAGCTACTCCATGCAGGTCTACAGCGGCAACGGCAAGTGGATCACCGCGGACCAGATCATCGCCCAGTCCGACGCCATGAAGGCGAAGCTGAGCAAAGCCGGTTACGACTACATCAACGTCGACTCTGGCTGGAACGACGGCGTCGACGCCAACGGCAGGCCGGTGCCGAGCGCGACGCTGTATCCGAACGGGCTGAAGGCCGTCATCGACCACGTCCACGCGAACGGCCAGAAGTTCGGCCTGTACTTCATCCCGGGAATCTCCCCCGCGGTGTACCAGGCGGCGTACCCGATCGCGAACGCGCCGGGCTGCACCACGCACGACATCGTGAAGCAGCCGCTGCAGCAGGCCGACTACTGGAAGATCGGCTACCGGCTCGACTTCTCGAACCCGTGCGCGCAGAAGTACATCGACTCCATCGTCGACCAGCTCGCGTCCTGGGGCGTGAACTTCGTCAAGTTCGACAGTGTCACCCCGGGCTCCGGCATCAGCGACCTCTCGCTGGACGCCCGTGACGACGTCGCCGCCTGGTCGAAGGCGCTGAAGGCCAAGGGCATCTGGTTCGAGCTCTCCTGGGCGCTCGACATCAACTACGCCGACACCTGGAAGCAGTACGCGAACGGCTGGCGCGTGGAGTGGGATGTCGAGGCGTACGCCCCCGGCGTCCAGCTCACGCAGTGGAGCAACATCGCGCGGCTGTTCCCACGGGCCGCGGACTGGTGGCGCTACGCCGGCCCCGGAGGCTGGAACGACTTCGACTCGCTCGACGTCGGCAACGGCACGATGGACGGCCTCACCCAGGACGAGCGCCGCACCGCCACGACGCTGTGGGCGATCTCGGCAGCGCCGATGTACGTCGGCAACGACCTGACCAAGCTCGACCAGTTCGGCGTGGACCTGCTCACCAACAAGGAGGTCGTGGCCGTCGACCAGACCGGCACGCCCGCCCAGCCGGTGTCGACCTCCACCACCAAGCAGGTCTGGTACGCGCCGAACGCGGACGGCAGCTACACCGTCGCCCTGTTCAACCTGAGCCCGACCGAGTCCGACATCACCGCGAACTGGTCCGACCTCGGCCTCAGCGGGCCGGCGAAGGTGCGCGACCTGTGGGCGGGCAAGGATCTCGGCACGTTCACCGGGAGCTTCACCGGCCAGACCGTCCCGATCCACGGTGTCCGCCTGCTCCGGGTGACCCCGCAGAGCGGCACCACGGTCGCGCTGAACGACGACGCCCAGCGGGTGACCTACGCGGGCCAGTGGACGCGCAACGGCGGCAACGAGGTCGTCGCGACCACGCAGCCGCTGGCGGTCGCCGTGGGCGACTCGTCGACCGGCACCGTGCCGACGCCGCCCGCGTCCGGCCGGGTCGTCGCGGTCAACGACAGCGATTCCGGCATCACCTACACCGGCGGCTGGGGGCAGAGCGGAGGCCGCGGCCTCGGCGACTATCAGGACGACGTGCACTACACCGAGGGCGACGGCTCGTCGTTCCAGTACACGTTCACCGGCACCGGCATCGACTACGTGACGGAGCTCGACCAGTCCCAGGGTTCGGTGGACGTGTACCTCGACGGCCAGTTCCAGAAGACCGTGGACACCAGCCGCGCCGCCGGGCAGCCGCGGCTCACCCAGCAGGCGGTCTGGAGCGCCAGCGGCCTCCCGAACGGCTCGCACACCCTGCGCGTGGTCAAGAAGTCGGGCCAGTTCATGCTGCTCGACAAGCTCGACGTCACGCTGGCGAGCCTGCTCGACCCCGACACCGCGGTGTTCGACAAGGCGAAGCCCGCCGACGTCGCGGTGACCCTGCAGCGCGACGGCAGCGAGCTCGCCGGCATCGTGCGCGACGGCACGGCGCTGAAGCGCGGCACGGACTACACCGTCGCCGGCACGACCGTGACGATCGCCTCGGCGTATCTCGCGGGCCTGGCGAACGGCACCGTCTCGCTCGGGTTCCAGTTCCGCGGGGACGCGCACGACGACATCCACGCGACGACCACGAACGGCGACACGGCCGGCCTGACCTTCACCGGCACCGGCGTCTCGTGGATCGGACCGACCGCGCCCGACCAGGGCACGGCCGAGGTCTACGTCGACGGGAAGCTCGCCAAGACGGTCGACACGCACTCGGACAGTCGCCGCACCGGCCAGAAACTGTTCAGCGTGACGGGCCTGCGCGCCGGGCAGCACACCATCCTGGTGAAGAAGGTGTCCGGGGACATCCTCCGGAACGACGTCTTCCAGTACACGGCGAAATGATGAACTAGGAGTCCCATGCCCCACCCCGCGTCGCCCGACGGGGGTGTCCGCCTCAGCGCGGACGCCCCCGCCGGGCGCGCCGGCTTTGCCGGCGCCCTGTTCCCCGCCGTCCTCGGCACCGAACCGCTGCCGACCCCGGACGACTATGACGCCTTCTGGGCGGACGCCCTCGACCTCGCGCGCCGGCACAGCGTCGCGCCCCGCGCCGTCCCCGTCGACACGCTCCTGACGACGATCGACGTCTACGACTTCTCCTTCGCCGGCGCCCGCGGACGCACCGTGACCGGCTGGCTGCGGCTCCCGCGGCACCGGGAGGGCGCCCTCCCCGCCGTCGTCCACGCGAACGGCTACGGCGCCGGCCGCCTCTCCCCGCTCGACGACCTGACGTGGTCCGCTGCGGGGTACGCGCACCTGGTGGTGAACACGCACGGCCAGGGCGGAGGCAGCACCGGCCACCTCCTGGACGGCATCGAGGACCCCCGGCGCTACTACTACCGCGATGTGCTCGTGGACGTGACCCGCGCGGTGGACGCCGTGCGCGAGCTCGACGAGGTCGACGCGTCCCGCGTGGCCATGATCGGGAACAGCCAGGGCGGCGGCATCGCCCTCGGCGTCGGAGCGCTCGCGCAGGGACTGGCCGCCGTGCTCGCCCAGTCGCCGTTCCTCACCGACGCGCCGACCGCGCTGCAGCGCGCCGCGCAGGGTCCGTGGACGGAGCTGCGGGCCTACCTGACCGAGCATCCCGAGCGCGCGGACGCGGTCGCCCGCACGCTCGCGTACGTCGACAGCGTCACGTCGGCACGGCACGCGACCGCCCCCGGCTGGATGTCCGACGGGCTGGCCGACGACATCTGCCCTCCCGAGACGACGCGCACCGCGGTCGCGGCGTACGCCGCGCCGGTGCGTTTCCGCGAGTGGCCGGGCGCCGGGCACGAGGCCGGCGGCAGCGGGGATGTGGAGGCTGCGCTGCGGGCTCTGCGACAGCGGTTCGGCGTCGGCTGAGCTACCCGCACTTCCCTTAAACGATTCCGGCCCAGCCCCGACATCGTCGGGGCTGGGCCGGAGCTCGTTACCGGACTACTTCTTGCTCTTGTCGTACGCCGTCTGCAGCGTGCTCAGGTAGTCCTTCAGCCCGAGCCCGTTGAAGCCCGCCACGTACGAGTTCCAGTCCGTGTCGAGGTTCTTCGAACCGGTGATGAAGGCCAGCGCGTTCTGCGTCACGTAGTTGTCGATGTTGGTCTGCTCGGTGGCGATCTGCGTCGCCTTGGCCGGGTCGGGCCACACCCTCCACGTCGGGTAGATCGCGCTCTTGTCCTCGTGTCCCTTGTAGAGCTGGGTCGCCTCGAACAGCCGGCGCTCGTACCCGGACGGGTCGTAGATGTCGGTCGGCTCGACCTGCGCGCCGCGGAACTTCTCGTTCTGGTTGTACGTCGAAAGCGCCTGCCACTGGACCGCATTGGCGGCGTCCTGCGAGAGCTGGAGGTTCTTGAACAGCGGCTTGTCGGCCGGGTCGAGCGACTGGTCGCCCTCTGCCGGCTTGGACCAGCCCTGGCCCTCCGGACCGAAGTTGCCGTCGAGCTGCCCCTTGTTCGTGAAGAGGTAGTTCACCATCTTGATCGCGGCCACCTGGTCGTTCTTCGACGCCTTGTTGGTGAGCAGGAACGTCGCACCCGGCGTGCTCCCGAAGGCGTACGTCGCGAAGTTCGCTCCGTTCGGCCCGGTCAGCGGCGGCACCGCGTCGTACTGCTTGTCACGGCCGTCCTTGGCGCCGGGGCTGACGAAGATGTACGGGTGCAGGGCACTCGCGCTCCCGAGCAGCACCGAGCCGGTGTTGTTGCCCTCCTGGGCCAGCGCCGCCGGGTTCTGGGTGAAGGCGCCCTTGTCGATCAGGCCGGCGTCCCAGAGCGACTTGATGTACTTGAGACCCTCCTTCCAGCCCTCCTTGTTCGCCTGGATGTCGACCTTGCCCTTGTTGAGCACGGTCGTCGACTGGATGCCCTTGTCCGGGTTCTGCGGGTCGTAGATGAACGCGTTCATGAAGAACGGGATCAGGGTGTCGTGCGAGTCGCCGCTGAGCGGGATCTCGTCCGCCTTGCCGTCGCCGTTCGGGTCGCCGGTCTTGAACGCCTGGAGGACCTTGGTCATGTCGCCCGTGGTCTTCGGCATCTGGAGGCCGAGCTTCTTGAGCCAGTCGGTGTTGATCCAGAGCTTCGACGGGTACTGGATGTGCTGCGTCTCGGCGAGCTGCGGGAGGCCGTAGATCTTGCCGTCCGGCGAGGTCACCATCGCCTTGTAGTCCGGGTTGGTGTCGATCACCTTCTGGATGTCGGGCGCGTACTGCTTGATCAGGTCGTTCAGCGGCAGCGCGACGCCCTGCTTGGCGAGCTTCTCGACATCCACCGGGTTGAACTGGTCCACCCACGGGATGAGCAGGAACATGTCCGGGTAGTCGCCGCTGGCCATCAGGATCTGGCGCTTCTCGGGCGCGACGGAGGAGTCCTGCGTCGTGGTCTGCCAGGAGAACTTGATGTTGAACTTCTTCTCGAGCTCTTTGGTGAACGCGTTCGTGGCGAGGTCCTGGCCGGTGCCCTGTTGGGCGAACACCGAGAGGTTCGCCGTACCGCCGACCTTGTCGTCGGCGCTGGTCGGGGCGCTGGTGCAGGCCGTCATGGCCAGGAGTGCGAGGCCGCTCGCCGCCGCGGTGAGCGTGCGCACGAGCCGGCGCCGACGGCGGGTTCGGCTGTCGGTGATGGGTAGCATGTGTGTTTCCTCCTTTGGAAATGCAGTGCGAAGCGATGGTGCGCGTGGTGGGTCTGTGGGGTCGGGGGCGACGGCGGATGCCGGGTCAGCCCTTGACCGAGCCGATGAGCACGCCCTTGTTGAAGTAGCGCGCGACGAAGGGGTAGATGACCAGGACCGGGACGCTCGTGATGACGATGAGCGAGTACTTCAGCAGGTTCACCAGCTCCTGGTTCTGCGCCTGCGCGGCCAGATCGTTCGTGCCGCCGTTGGTGGCGTTGAGCACCAGGATGTTGCGGAGCACGAGCTGGAGCGGGAACAGGTCGGAGCTCTTCAGGTAGAGCAAGGCGTCGAAGAAGCCGTTCCACTGGCCGATCGCGTACATGAGCGCGATGACCGCGATCAGCGGCTTCGACAGCGGGAGCACGACGCTCCAGAGGAAGCGCAGGTCGCTGGAGCCGTCGAGCGACGCCGCCTCCACCAGCTCCTCCGGGATCGCCGACTTGAAGAAGGTGCGGGCGATGATGACCTGCCAGACCGCGATGGCCTGGGGCAGGAGGAGCGCCCACCGGGTGTCGAGCATCCCGAGGTTCTGGACGACCATGTACGTGGGGATCAGCCCGCCGCTGAACAGCATCGTGAACAGCAGCAGGGACATGATCACGTTGCGTCCCATGAAGGTGCGGCGGGAGAGCGGCCAGGCGATGCAGACCGTCAGCGTCGTGCTGATCAGGGTGCCCGCGACCATGTAGAACAGCGAGTTCGCGTAGCCCAGGAGCACCTGCGGGTCGGCCAGCACCGTCTGGTAGCCCTGGAGCGTGAAGTCGACGGGCCAGAGCAGGACCCGGCCGGCCGTCACGGCCTGCGGGGACGAGAACGAGCTGGCCAGGATGAACAACAGCGGCAGCAGGACGACGAGCACGGCCAGCGTCAGCCCGAGGTAGATGACGACCAGGAGGGCACGGTCGGAGGCGGACTCCCGGATGCGGCGCGTCTTCTTCGACACGGCTGCGGGGCGGGTGCGGCGGCGCGCCCGCGAGCTCTCGATGGTTACCACAGTCCACTCCCACTGATTCGTTTTGCCACCCAGTTGACGACGAGCAGCAGCACCAGGTTGATCACCGAGTTGAAGAGCCCGACGGCGGTCGCCGTGCCGAAGTCGGCGTTGAGGATGCCCAGCTTGTAGACATAGGTCGCGATGATCTCGGACTGGCCGAGGTTCAGCGGGTTCTGCAGCAGGAAGACCTTCTCGAACCCGATCGACATGATGTTGCCGACGCTGAGGATCAGTACGATCATCGCCGTCGGCATGATGCCGGGGATGTCGACGTGCCAGATCTTGCGGAGCCGGGAGGCGCCGTCCACTTTCGCCGCCTCGTACAGCGAGGGGTCGATCCCGGACAGGGCCGCCATGTAGATCACCGCGGAGTACCCGGCGGTCTGCCAGACGTCCGACCACACGTAGATGTGACGGAAGTAGCTCGGGTCGCCCAGGAAGTCGGGCGACTGCACCCCGAAGAAGCCGAACACCTGGCTCAGCACGCCGAGCCGCGGGGCCATGATCAGGATCAGCATCGACACCACGACAACGGTCGAGATGAAGTACGGCGCGTACGTGACCATCTGGACGGTCTTCTGGAACCACCGGTGCCGGACTTCGTTGAGCGCGAGCGCCAGGATCAGCGGGATGGGGAAGCTCGCCAGGATCGCGTAGCCCGACAGCAGCAGGGTGTTCTGGACCAGCGTCGGGAACACCGGGTTCTGGAGCATCGTGGCGAAGTTGGCCCAGCCGACCCACGGGCTCCCCCACACGCCGAGCACCGGGCTGTAGTCCTTGAACGCGATGATCGCGTTGGAGATCGGCACGTACTTGAAGATCACGAAGTACGCGAGCGGGAGGATCGTGAGCAGGTAGAGCTGCCAGTGCCGTCGGAGGGCGACCCGCCAGCGCTGCGCGAGGGTCAGCCGGTTGCGCGGCACCCGCCTCGGAGTCGCCGCATCCGGGACTCGCGCGGCCGGCGGCGCCGGGGCCACGGGCGGCGCGCTCGTCATGAGGCCGCATCCTTCGTCATCGAAGACTCCCAACAAGAGATGAACTGGTTCCTCACCTCGGCCGGAACAGCGGTCCCGAGGGGGTGGTCTATAGCAAAACCTATTTCTTTGCCGCTGTCAATAATCTCTGATGGATGTGTTGCTCGTGTTGCGCATGAGTCGCCGCAATCCCTTGAAAAGACGGCCCTCGGAGCCGGTCGGAGTTACAACACGCTGGAAATAAGATACCCAAATCGGCGCGCGGAACGGCCCGGATGTGTACTAGCCTTGTCGCACGCCGGACAGCACTGTCGGCAGGTACGGGGGTGCGGGGCCCGGTTCGACGACCCGCCACACAGATCAGGTGCACGATGAGCTTGAGCATGTCCGAACACACAGCACGCCGACCCGTGCTGGGCACGGCGGCGTCCGCCGAGATCTTCACGCGCATCATCACGCACGGCCCCGTCAGCCGACTCGACATCGGCCGGCTCACCGGCCTGTCGCAGGCGAAGGTCACCAAGACGGTCAGCCCGCTCATCGCCGACGGCTTCGTCACCGTCGGCGAGCACGCCGAGCACGCGTTCCCCGGCCGGCCGGTGCGACCGCTGAGCGTGGTCCCGCGCTCCATGATCGCCGTCGGGGTGAAGGTGAACGCCGACGAGATCTTCGCCGTCACGGTCAGCCTGGGCAACGAGGTGATCGGCTCCACCCGCCGTCGCCTCACCAGCCACGCCCCTGACGCGACGATCACGGCCATCGTGAAGTCGGTGGAGACCCTCATCGACCAGCTCGGCGACGACGCCCGGTTCCTCACGGGGGTGGGAGTGTCGGTCTCCGGCGACATCGACAACACCGACGGAGTGGTCCGCGACTCCCCCCTGCTCGGCTGGACCCACGTCCCCCTCGGCAGCCCGCTCTCGGCCCGGCTCGGCCTCCCGGTCATCGTCGAGAACGACGTGCGCGCACTCGCCAAGGCGGAGCAGTGGTTCGGTGTGGGAACGGACGCCGACTCCTTCGCCATCATCACGATCGGCGCGGGCATCGGCTGCGGGATCTACGTGAACGACGACGTCGTGGTCGGCGCCCACGGCGTCGCCGGCGAGATCGGCCACCTCCCCCTGGGCCCGAAGGACGCGGTCTGCGTCTGCGGCCGCCGCGGCTGCGTCGAAGCGGTGGCGTCCTCCCACGCCATCCGCGACGCGGTCCGCCAGGGCCACGACGACCCGACCCTCACCCTGGCCGACGCGATCCGCCTCGCCCACGAAGGCGACCGCATCGCCGTCGACGCCTTCGAGCGGGCGGGCACGGCCATCGGCGCCGCGGTCGCCACCACGGTGAACCTCTTCGGCCCGGAGGTCGTCGTGATCGCCGGCGAAGGGGTCATGGACTACGACCTCTACGAGCGCCGCTTCCGCGAGGAGTTCCTGGCGCACGTGTTCGGGACCGCCGCGAACTGCCGGCTGATCGTGCGGCGGCACACCTTCGTGGACTGGGCGCGCGGGGCTGCGGTGGCGGCGCTGCGGGAGGCGATCAGCGTGGCGCCGGGCGGGGCGGGTGAGTGAGCGGGCGGATTGCCCCTTCCGAAGGCGACTCCCGTTGGCGTTGAATGTCGCCTGTGCTGGACTGGGTTCTCATCGCCGACCTCGGCACCGCTGTGGGGACCACCGCACTGGCGGCCGCGACCTTCGCCTCGACGCGCTCCGCCAACCGGTCCGCCCGCGTCGCCGAACGGGCGCTCCTGGAGGGGATCCGCCCCATCCTGCTCCCCTCCAACTGGTCCGACCCACCCCAGAAGGTGCGGTTCGCGGACGGCAGATGGTTGACGGCGCAGGGCGGCCGGGCGGCCCTGGAGATCACCGCTGAGGCCGTCTACCTCGTGATGTCCGTGCGCAACGCCGGGGCCGGCGTCGCGATCCTGCACGGCTGGTCCCTCACCGCGGACGCCCGGGCGCCCCTTCCCCCCGTCGACAGGTTCCACCGGCTCACCCGCGACATCTACGTGCCGACGAACGACCCCGGATTCTGCCAGGTGGCCATCCGCGAACCCGGCTCGGCAGACTTCGAGGTGGCCCGCTCGGGGGCTTCGGGCGAGGGGTTCTGCGTCGACGTGCTCTACGGGGACGCCGAGGGCTCGCAACGCGTGGTCTCCCGGTTCTTCATCTCCCACGGGCCGCCGGGGCATGGTGAGCGGGACGAGGAGTGGGTCATTGTGGTGTCGCGGCATTGGAACCTGGACCTGCCGGATCCGCGGTAGAGGCGCACGGTTGTGGTTTTCGTGGGGGCTCCTAGCCGACCGAGACCGTGTCCATCCGAACGATCTCCTGCTCGTTCGCAGAGGAGATCGATCTCGCGAGGTCCCAGGCGGCTGCACCGACCGGCGCGTGGACGTGCCATGGTGGCGGCGTCGTCGGATAGACCCGGCTTGTGATCGAGCGCCCAGCGCTCGTGAAGACCTCAATGACCGAGCCGTCCAGAAGAATCCGCGCGGCCCAGTCAGTACGGTCGCTGAACGCTCGCGTGCTCGTCGCTGCCTCCGCGTCGACTCCGGCGTCTCCGCCCGCCGCGCTGCGATCGAGGGTGAGCGTGTCCGCCTCCAGATCGAGGACGACGTCGAGCCAGTGGCCCTCGTCGTACTGGACTCGCACGGTCCCGGAGACCGCGGGGACGACGATCTCGGCCTGTGCGCCGATCGTCGCATCGTCCGCCGCGCGGCCCGAGCCGACCCGGAGACCCGCGACAGCCGGGTGCGGCTCGCTGCACAGCCGGTCGCCGTCGAGCCACGTGCGCCGAGGGAGGGAGATCGCGCCGGCCCAGCCCGCGGCCTGCCACAGCGCCGCGTCCCTGCCCTCGGTGATCCAGCCGAAGAGCACCTGCCCGTGCGATCCTTCGCGCATGACGGACGCCGCGTAGAAGTTGTGACCGTCGTCCACTCGGCGCGGAGCCGGGGCCGCGTCGACCGGGAAGGCCAGCACCTCACCCGGGCCGCCCTCGTGCGACCAGGACGAAACGATTGCCACTTCGCGGCCGTCGACCGCGATCAGCTGCGGGCACTCCCATCCCTCGCCCGTGTCGACACCGTCGAACAGGGTCCTCGGCAGCTGCGCCAGCTCCCCCTCGAACTGCCAGGACAGCCCGTCCGCCGAGCCGTACTGGCGCATGCTCGCCGTGGCGCCGGGGCCGGCAGAACCGACCACCATGCGCCACGTCGAGCCGTCGCGCCACACGAACGGATCACGGAACATCGTCACGCCCTCCTCGGGCGCCGGGTCGTCGACCACCTGCGCCGGCCGGCTGAAGTTCGTGCCGTCCTCGTCGGACACGGCCGTCAGGATCGACTGGTACGGGCTGTGGTCCACCTTTCCGGAGTAGAACGCGCGCACGCGGTCCCCGTCGACCACCGTGTTCCCCGACCAGCAGCCGCCCGAGTCGACACCGCCCGGCACCGGGCTCATGGCCGGCCGCTGCAGCGTCCAGTGAACGAGGTCCTCGCTCGTCGCGTGACCCCACTCGACCGGCACCGCCAGCTCGGCGTGCGAGCGCGACTGGAAGTACAGGTGCGTCGTCCCGCCGAACTCCACCGGGCCGTTGGGATCGTTCACGTAGCCGCGCGGAAGGCGCACGTGGAAGTGGGGAAGGTGGTGATCGTGCATGGAGTTCTCTCTGTTCGACGGCCGCCTCGATGGGGCCGGTGCGGGGGCTCAGCGGAAGGAGCCGGCGGTGACGCCCTCGATGAAGTAGCGCTGAGCGAAGATGAAGAGCAGGACGCTGGGGATCATCGCGAGGATGACGCCGGCCAGGACCACCGAGATCGACCCGGTCCCCAGGTTGCCCTGGAGCCCGACGAGTCCCAGCGGCAGCGTGAAGTTGCTCTGCGACTGGAGGAAGATCAGCGGCCGGTAGAACTCGGCCCAGAATCCGGAGAAGTTGAGGATCGCCAGCGTCGCGATCGCCGGCGACGCCATCCGCGCGTAGACGTGCCGGAACACGCCCCACTGCGACGCGCCGTCGATGCGGGCCGCCTCGCCCAGCTCCCTCGGCATCTGCATGAAGTACTGCCGCATCAGGAACGTCCCGAACGCGCTTCCCAGCGCAGGGATGATGAGCGAGGCGAGCGAGTCGCTGATGCCCATCGTCTTCACGATGACGAAGACCGGGATGATGATCGTCTGCAGCGGCACCATCATGGTGGCCAGGAAGATGCCGAAGATCGTGTTCTTGCCCGGGAACGACACCATCGCGAAGGCGTAGCCGGAGAGGGTGCAGGTGATGGTCTGGCCCACCACGATGAGCACCGTCACGACGACGCTGTTGAGGAAGAACTGCCCGATCGGGATCTGATTGAACACCGCGGCGTAGTTGCTGAAGTCGGGGCTGGTCGGGATCCACTGCGGCGGGTTGGTGAACGCCTCCGCCGGCGTGCGCAGCGAGGTGGTCAGGGTCCAGAGCAGCGGGCCCAGCGCGAACACCGCGGCGAGGACGAGCAGCACCATGCCGACGATGCTGCCGACCTTCACGATCGGCCGGCGGCGGCGGCCGAGCACGACCGTCGTGCTCGGAGCGACATCTGTGGTCATTGGTAGAACACCAGCTTTCGTGCGGCGAGGAATTGGATTCCGGTCAGCGCGAGGATGATCACGAGCAGCAGGATCGCGATCGCCGACGCGTAGCCGAACTGCAGGTTCTGGAACCCGGTCTGGTACATCGCGATCGTCGCGGTGGTCGTCGCCGTGCCCGGACCGCCCTTGGTCATGATGAACGGCTGGTCGAACAGCTGCATCGCGTTGATCATCGCCACGACCGTGGCGAACAGGATGGTCGGGCTGATCAGCGGGATCTTGATCCGCAGCAGCGTTCGCCACGCCCCTGCCCCGTCGATCGCCGCGGCCTCCTGGACCTCCTGCGGGACCGACGTCAGCGCCGCCACGAACAGCACGAAGGTGAAGCCGACCTGCTGCCAGACGACGATCAGGATGATCGTGATCTGGGCCGCCACCGGGTTGGTCAGCCACGGCACCGCAGGCAGTCCGAGCTGGGTCAGGTAGTAGTTGATCAGCCCGAACTTCGCGTCGAACAGGTAGCCCATGAAGATCGACACGGCTGCGGTGGAGGCCAGCAGCGGCAGGTAGAAGGCCGTCCGGAAGAAGACCTTGGTGGACTTCCGCTTGCGGCTGTTGACCAGGACCGCGAGCAGCAGCCCGAGGGTGATCTGGAGCACGACGATGCCGATGGCCATCAGGATCGTCACGCCGAACGAGGCGAGGGTGGAGCCGTCGCTGAACAGCCGCGTGAAGTTGGCGACGCCGACGAACTTCGGGGGCGAGATGACGTCCCACGAGAAGAACGAGAGCCCGAGGGAGGCGAGGATCGGGATGAACGTGAACACGGCGACGAACGCCACCGCGAGCCCGATCATCGAATAGCCGAACGCGCCCTCCCGCCGGGCCGCCCGTCGCACACCGGGGCGACGGACGGCACGGCGAGGAGAGGTCGCCCCATTCACGCGCGGGCGCTCCTGGGTCTGGACAGCCATCAGGACGCCTGCGCTGCCTTCTCGAAGTCGGACTGCATGCCGTCGAGCGCCGCCTTGGCGTTGCCCGACGAGATCGCCTGCGTCGTCCGCTGGTTGAGCGAGGTGGCCAGCGCGTTGTAATACGGCGGAGCGGAGATCGGCACCGAGCCCTCGAGCTGGTCGTAGAAGACCGACCAGTTCTCCGGTCCTGTCGTCTTGTACCGGTCGGCCGTCAGCAGCTGCTTGCGGCCGGGCGTGGTGACGTTGCCCGGGAACATGATGTCGAAGGTGGAGGGCTCCACCATCATCTTCACGACCTCCCAGGCGAGGTCCTTGTTCTTCGACGAGTTGAAGATGCCGTAACCGCCGGCGCCGAAGAGCGACTTGTTGCTCTTCCAGGTCGGGAAGCGCTGCACGTCGAAGCTGCCGTCCGCCATGCCCGCGTTGTGCAGGCCGCCGGCCCAGAACCCTCCGCCGATCGTCATGCCGATCCGGCCGGTGGAGAACAGGCCCTGCAGGGTCGCGCCGCCTCCGACGTCGGGCGAGGGCGACAGGCCGGACCGCTGGAGGTCGACCACGTATTCGAGGGCCTCGATGGCGGCCTCCGAGTTGGCCGTCGGGGTGCCCCACTTCCAGCCGCCCTTGCGGCCGTGCACGCCGACCGGGTTGTTCTTGAAGGCGGAGTTCCACAGCCAGTCGCCGCCGGAGTACTTGCCCTCCTCCAGCAGGTTGCCGTTGTTGGCGTACAGGAACGACGTCCAGCTGCCCCAGAGCCGCACCACCCAGTCGAAGGCGTTGACGTCGCCGCCGAGGCCCTTGAGCTTGGTCGCGTAGGTGTGGAACTCGTCCATCGTCCAGTTGTCGGCGGGACGGGAGAGCCCGGCCTTCTGGAAGAGGTCGGTGCTGTAGAACATGCTGCCGGCGTTGAAGCTGTCGGGGAGCTCGTACAGGTGCCCCTGGTACATCATCGACTCCACGAGCGCCGGGTGGATCTGGTCGAAGTAGCTCTGCAGCGACGACAGGTCCTTGGTCACGTAGCTGTCCAGGGGGATCAGCAGATCCTTGGACGCCATGAGCTGGAGGCCCTCGGTCGCGACGCTCACCAGGTCGGGCGCCGCTCCGGCGGCGATCTGGGTGAGGACCTTCGCGAGGAAGTCGTTCCAGTCGGTGCCGTTGATGGCCGTGACTTCGAGCTTCGCGTTCTTGTCGAGCTTCTTGATCTGCGGCTGCAGGGTGTTCTGCAGCGCCGTGGCCGCCTTCTGGTCCCCGAAGTACAGCATCTTGATGGTGCCCGATGCGTTCGTGCCACCGCCTCCGCCTGTGGAGCAGGCGGCCAAGGAGGCCAGGCCGGTCAGCGCGAGGCCTGCGCCGCCGAGTTTGATCACAGTGCGACGGTCGATGGCCGTTCCAAAGGTGCTGGTCATCCGTCCGCTCCTCTCTGAGCGTCTAGGCCGTGGCGGGTGCCACGACCGGACTAATACGTATTGGGGTTCCGAGCATAACTCTATCCCGCTCTGAATTGCAAATACGTATTGGCTTTGTGGCATGATCGGTTCCGGGAGGATCGATCTGATGGCTGCGAACAACACTGGCCCGGCGAAGCGGGTGACCATGAAGGATGTCGCCCGGCGGGCGGGGGTGTCCCAACCGACCGTGTCCTTCGTGCTCAACGACCGGCGCGACATCTCGGTCGCCCCGGAGACCCGCGAGCGGATACTGAAGGCGGCGAAGGAGCTCCGGTTCCAGCCCAACCGCGCGGCCCAGTCCCTCCGCTCCAACCGGCCCTTCACCATCGGCGTCATCGCGCACCGCGTCGTCTCGCAGCCCTACGCCGGTCAGATCGTCCTCGGCGTGCAGCAGGCGGTGCAGCCGGCGGGCTACGTGTCGTTCGTCGTCGAGATCTCCGAGGCGCCGGACAGCGGCAAGGCGGCCGTCGAGAACCTCGTCCGGCAAGGAGTCGCCGGGCTGGTGTACGCCGCCCCGGGCCCCGAGCCGATCTCCGCCCTCGACATCGGCGAGGACATCCGGACGGTCTTCGTCAACTGCTGGGCCGACAACGTGGAGGATGTGCCCCTCGTGCTGGCGGACGAGTACCAGGGCGGACGCGACGCCGCGGCCGCTGTGTTCGCCGCCGGGCACCGGCGCGTCGCCTTCCTCGGCGGTCCGTCCGACGACTACGCATGCAAGGAGCGCGAGCGCGGCCTGGTCGACGCGGCGGTGGAGGCCGGAGTCGACCCGGCGTCCATCCTCCGGGCCTATGGCACATACCACGTGTCCTCAGGGTACGAGCTGGCGTCCCGCATCCTCGCCGACGATCCTCCGACCGCCCTCGTCTGCGGCAATGACCGGATGGCGGTCGGCGCACTGCTGGCCTCCCATGAGGCCGGGCTGGAGTGCCCCAGGGACATCTCCATCGTGGGCTTCGACGACCAGCCGGAGCTCGCCGCCGAGCTGCACCCCCCGCTCGCCACCGTCGCGCTCCCCCACCTCCAGATGGGCATCACCGCCGGCACGCTGCTGATCGAGGACGCGGAGCCGCCGAAGCGCACCCTCGTCCCCTGTCTCTACATCGATCGCGCCTCGCTCGGAGCCCCGCGTCCGGACTCCGCCCGATGAGCTCCGCCCACTTCCTGCCCCCGGGCGGCTACGTCGGCGACGTCATCCCGTTCGAGCACGACGGCACGGTCTGGCTGTACTACCTGCTGGACACCCGCGACCCGCGCCGCCCGCTGGACCGCGACGAGGGGATGCCATGGGCGGCGGTGACCACCACCGACTTCGCGCGGTTCACCGACCGCGGGGTCGTGCTGCCGTCGGGCGGCGCCGTGGCCGAGGATTTCGACTGCTACACCGGCAGCGTCGTGACGGACGACGACGGCGTGCACCACCTCTTCTACACCGGGCACAATCCCCGCATCCGCACGGCGGACGGGGATGCCCAGGTCGTCTGCCACGCGACGTCCTCTGCGGGGCTCGACTCCTGGACCCGCCACCCCGAGTGGACGTTCGGCGCCCTCGACGGCTACTCGGCGGAGGACTGGCGGGACCCGTTCGTGTTCCGCGCGGCTCCCGGCGAGCCGTGGCAGATGCTGCTGGCCACGCGGCGGGTGGGAGCCCCCTATCGCCGCTCGGGCGTCGTCGCACGGCTCGTCTCGGACGACCTCGTCCACTGGCGCGCCGCGGAGCCGATCTGGGACCCGCGCCGCTTCATCACCCAGGAGTGCCCCGACGTCTTCCGGTGGGACGACCGCTGGTATCTCGTCTACTCGGAATTCTCCGACTCGTTCCAGACCCGCTACCGTATCGCCGACTCCCCCGACGGCCCGTGGCGCGCACCGGAGTACGACACCGTCGACGGCCGCGCCTTCTACGCGTCGAAGACCGTCGAGCACGCCGGAGAGCGCCACTTCATCGGGTGGATCGCGACCAGGCAGGGCGAGACCGACAGCGGCGCGTGGCAGTGGGCCGGCACGATGTCGTCGCTCCGCGCCGAGCAGTCCGCCGACGGCTCGCTGCGGTTCGGCCTGCCCCGGGCGGTCACGGCGCTCTACGACACGGCCCGCGACCTCCTGCCGGAGCTCGCCCCCGTGCAGGGCGCGGATGCCGTCGTCGGCCGCGGTGCGCTGGACCGGCACTCGACGTGGCTCGCCGGCGAGGTTCCGGCGGAGGCTCTCATCGTCGCCGAGTTCGACATCGCGCCGTCAACTCAGGCCTGCGGGCTCCTCCTCCGCAGCTCCGACGACGCCGAGCAGGCGTACTCGATCCGGCTGGAGCCGTACCGCGGCCGGCTGGTGTTCGATCGCTGGCCCCGGGGCACGACCGGCGGCGAGCAGTGGCAGATCCGGGGAGACGTGCCGCACGAGCTCGAATCAGAGCGTCCCGTGCCGCTGCCGCCGGGCCGGCACACCGTGGAGGTCCACCTCGACGGCGACATCTGCGTGGTCGTGGTGGACGACCGGGTCGCGCTCAGCACGCGCGTCTACGACCTGGCCTCCGGCCGCGTCGGCGTCTTCGCGACCGACGGCGCGTTCGATCTGCTGCGCCTGGAGGCCAGGGTCCGCGGCTGACGCGCGCCCTTCGGCTTGACATCGCCCGGCCGAGTGCTTACCCTGCCAATACGAATTACTAATACGAATTGGCTCGTATTGGTCCGTCAAAGGAGATGACTCATGTTGGCTAATCTCGGTGGCTGGCACCTGCTGGTGATCCTCGCGGTGGTGCTGCTGTTGTTCGGCGCCACGCGCCTGCCCGCCCTGTCGAAGGGCCTCGGCCAGTCGATCCGGATCTTCCGCAAGGAGGTCCACGACCTGTCGGACGGAGAAGCCGGCGGCACGGTGGAGAAGTCGGCCGCGGCATCCGGTTCCGACGGGGTCTCCGCCCGGCCGTGAGCGTGCTGTCATGAGCTTCGAGAAACTGCTCGTGATCGGCGTGATCGCCGCCTTCCTGATCGGGCCGACCCGGCTCCCGGCCTACGCGGCCAAGCTCGGCCAGTTCGTGCGCTCGCTGCGGAGGCTCGCCGACGACGTACAGCAACAGGTGCGCGAGGAGGTCGGCGACTCCGTCGACCTCGACTGGCGCCGGTACGACCCGCGGCAGTACGACCCGCGGCGGATCATCCGCGAGGCGCTCCTCGCCGAGCCCGGGCCCGAACCCGCCTCCCGCTCCCTCGAGCGGTCGGCCCCGGACGCGCCATGACCCGCGCGAACCGCACCGCGCGGATGTCGCTGGCGGCCCACGTGTCGGAGTTGCGTCGTCGCGCGGTGCGAGCCGCCGCAGCGCTCCTGGCCGGGACGGTCGGCGGCTGGTTCCTCGGCCCGCTCCTGCTCGCGGCGCTGCGGGCTCCGATCGCGGAGGCCGCAGCGTCGCAGCATCGCCTCGCGGCGCTGAACTTCGACACCATCACCGGCGCGTTCGACCTGCGGATGCAGGCGGCGTTCGCGATCGGCATCGTGGCGTCCAGCCCGATCTGGCTGTATCAGGTCTGGGCGTTCCTCGTCCCGGCCCTCAGCCGCCGGGAGCTGAAGTACGGGTTCGGCTTCTTCTTCACAGCCGTGCCGCTCTTTCTCGGCGGCTGCGTCGCCGGCTGGCTGATCGTGCCGCACATCGTCCTCCTGCTCACGGGGTTCGCGGCGGACGGATCCTCGTCGTTCATCCAGGCCAACGACTACTTCCAGTTCGTGCTGAAGCTCGTCGTCGCGGCCGGCTTCGCCTTCGTCTCGCCGGTCTTCCTCGTGCTGCTGAATTTCCTCGGGATGCTCTCCGCAGCGTCGATCCTGCGCGGCTGGCGGATCGCGTTCCTCGTCATCCTCGGCTTCACTGCGATCGTGACGCCGTCGGCCGACGTGATCTCCATGCTCCTGCTCGCCGGGCCGCTGATCGCGCTGTACTACCTCGCCTGGTCGGTCGCGTTGCTGCACGATCGCAGGCTGGCCGCGCGGGTGCTCTAGGCGCCGCGCACGAAGAAGGCTCCCCGCCCGGTCTGGGCGGGGAGCCTTCTCACGTGCCTCGGATCAGTTCCAGATGGACGTCAGCTTCCACGCCCGCAGCGAGTCGATGCCCGCGGTTCCGCCGGTGGCGAAGGCGCTGACGCCGGTGCTCGCCGCGTCGGGGAAGATCTGCTCGGTGATCACCCGGGTGCCGTCTCCCGTGAAGACCTCGACGGACGAGGCGTCGATCAGGATGTGGAGGTCGAGCCCGCCACGGGAGTCCAGCGCGACGGGCGCGGCAGCCCGGCCGGGGAACGACGGGTTGAAACCCGTGTCGCCGGAATGCGTCCGGTCGACGTAGAGCTCACCCGCCGCCGTGTCGTAGCCGATCTGCGTGTACTGGCCGCCTCCGGTCCTCACGTTCAGGCCGAACGTCGACGCGGTTCCCTTCGTCAGGCGGGCCTGGACCTCGAGCTCGGCTCCGGACACGGGAAGGGTCTTCGTGCCGGCGACGGTCACCGTCCGCACGTTCGACACGGGGCCGGCGCGAAGGTCGGACAAAGCGTCCACCGGGGTCTGGACGAGCTGGACCTTTCCGCCGATCGTCTGCAACGACTCGGTCCGCGGGAACGACTCGGCTCCCTGCCACGGCGTCGTCGGCACGTTCGAGGCGTATGCCCAGTTGTTCATCCACGCGACGTTGATCCGCCGGCCGCCGGGAGCGTCCGTCCACGTGTTCTCCGCGTAGAAGTCGCTGCCGTAGTCGATCCAGCTGGCTCGCTGGAGCTGGTTCAGCGCCGGCTTGTCGGCCAGGGTGAAGCCGTCGGCGAGGATGTGCCCCCAGCTGCCGGTCGCGTTGTCCACGATCTGGAGCTGCGCCTGCCGGCCCTGGAGGTCGCTGACATCCCACGACGCCCAGTCGAGGTTCTCACTGTCCCTGCCGGTCTCCGAACGGACGACCTTCCCGTCCACCAGCAGGTCGACGGACGTCTGGGTGTCCCAGACGGGCGCCTTCTGGCTGGCGAGGACGATGTCGCCGACCATGAGGTGACCCCAGCCGGTCGACCCGTCGTTCTGGTCGACCACCTGGATCTGCGCCTGCCGGCCCTGGTACGCGGAGGTGTCCCAGCTCGTCCAGTCCAGGTTTCCCGCGTTCTTGCCGGTGGCGGTGGCGACGATCGTGCCGCCGACGAGGAGGTTCACTGCCGTCGGGTTCGGCTGGCTCATCGGATGCGTGCCGCCGGCGACCTGGAGGTCGATGTAGGGCGATCCGACGGTGAAGGCGGGCGAGGTGATAGTGCCTTCGCTCGGGTCGCCGTCAGGCCCCCAGGTGTCGAGGACCCCTGCGCTGATCTGGTTGCCGAGCTTCTCGTGGCTCGGTCCGGTGCCGACGAAGGAGCCCGTCGTGGTCCAGCCGGGATCGTACGACGTGCCGGAGAAGTCGGTGAAGACCGTCCCGGCCGGAAGCGTCCCGAACGGCACCGCGCCCGCGGCGTACGGGTTGTCACCTCCGCCCACCTGGAAGTTGAGCCGGCTCTTGTCGATCGTGAACGCCGGGGAGGTGAGCGTGCCGGTGGCGGCGTCGCCGCCGTTGAAGCTGTCCACGAAGTAGCGGCCACCCGCGCCGCTGATCGGCTGCTGATCGGGCAGCGCGCCGGACGCCGGCGCCGCGCCGAAGGCCGAGCCGGTCGTCGTCCAGCCGCCGTAGCTCCCGGACTGGAACGCGTCGAGCGCCGTGCCCGCCGGAGGCGTGTACGTCGCCGGACCGTCCGGGACGAAGGTCGAGCCGTCGAACCCCCCGACGAAGTACTGCACGCCGGTGCTGCCGACGCTGACGCTGAGCACCCACTTCTGGTTCCGGGAGTTCCCGTCGACGGGCAGCGGGTAGAGGTCGGGCATCTCCCACACCCCCGTGGTGGCGCCGGCCGGCCCGAAGGTGCCCGCCTGCGTCCACGTCTTGAGGTCGGGCGACGTGTAGAAGGCCACCTTGTACTGATCGCTCAGCGCGACCGACATCATCCACTCGTGCTTCGGGGCGTACCAGAACACCTTGGGGTCACGGAAGTTGACGGAGCCGATGTCGATCACCGGGTCACCCGCATAGCGCGTCCAGTGCCGACCGTTGTCGGTGCTGTAGGCGATGTCCTGGGACTCGACGTTCGTGCCCGACTGGACGTTGGTGTAGATGGCGACCATCGCCGGATTCTTCGCCGTGCCGAACCCGCTCGTGTTCTGCGTGTCGACCACCGCGCTGCCCGAGAAGAACGCGCCGGCGCCGGGGTCCGGCGCAGGGCCGGTGACGTCGATGTTCGTCCAGTGCACCAGGTCCGTGCTCACCGCGCCCTTCCAGGTGCCGTAACTGAACAGGTAGTACCGGCCGTCCTTGTAGACCAACCCGTTCGGGTCGCCGATCCAGCCGGTCGGCAGGGAGTAGTGGAACTGTGGGCGGTACGGCTCGTGATAGAGGCCCGTGGTCGCGGTCGAGGGTGTCGCACTGGGCGACGGGGAGGCGGGCTGGGTCGCCACTGCTGGCCGAGCCGCCGATGCGGGGACCGCCGTCGGGGCGAGCCCGGTCAGCGTGATGCCGACGGCGAGGGCCGTCGCGATCGTGAGGGATCGGATCATGAAGGTGCGCTTCCTCTCTGAAGGCTTAGCCAATACGTATTGGTTGCGGCCACAAGTCGGGCTCGACGTATTAATACGTATTAGTTAGAGTGATCAGTACGCAGTCTGGAACGCCAGGCTCCCGAGGTCAAGTCAATCCGCAAAGAAAGCAGCTCCGCGCATGCCAACCCCGACATCGCCCGAGAACGTTCTCGACCCGCCCGCGGACCCCCGCTGCGTCCTGGTCGCCGGCGAAGCGCTCATCGATGTGATCCGCCTCGGCGGCACGACGCGCGAGCATCCCGGCGGCTCCCCCGCGAACGTCGCGCTCGGCCTCGCGCGCCTCGGTGTGGCGACGTCGTTCCTGACCGCCCTGGGCCGCGACGCGAGAGGCGAGGCGATCGCCGCGCGACTGGGCGATGCCGGCGTCACTCTCCTGCCGGAGTCGTGGAGCCTCCCGACGACCTCCAGTGCTTCAGCCACGATCGAAGCGGACGGTTCGGCCACGTACGAGTTCGACATCCGCTGGCAGCTCCCCCAACGGATCGAGCTCCCTCCGGTCCACCACCTGCACATCGGCTCGATCTCGGCCTTCCTCGCACCGGGTGCGGACAGGATCGAACAACTCGCCTCCGACCTCCACCGCGAAGCGACCATCAGCTTCGACCCGAACATCCGCGCGGGCCTGGTCGGCGACCGTGCCGCCGCCCTGGCACGATTCGAGCGACTCGCGAAGCTGGCAGACATTGTGAAGCTCAGCGACGAGGACGCGCTCTTCCTCTACCCGGACCTGAGCGCCGACCAGGCGGCACGCGCGATCGCCGCCGGTGGCGCGCTGGTGGCTGTGACGCGCGGTTCCGCGGGCTCCCTCCTCACCGTGGGAGACACGACGGTCGCGATCGAGCCCATCGTCGTGCAGGTGGTGGACACCGTCGGCGCCGGCGACAGTTACATGGCGGCGCTGCTCGCCTGGTTCCTCGGAACGGGAATGGGAGCTATGCGTGACGGCTCTCGGGCTGAGCTGGCGTCGGCCGGTGGATACGCTGCACGCGCAGCAGCGATCACCGTGTCGCGAGCGGGAGCGGAGCCGCCGACATCGGACGAGCTCGGCGCGCGACAGGGGCGATAGCCGGCATCACGCCGGCGCGCTCCCCTCCGTCGCGAACAGTTCCTTCGCGATCGTCATGGCCGACATCGCCCTCGGCCACCCCGCGTAGAAGGCGAGGTGGGTGATCGACTCGATCAGCTCCTCCTGGGTCACACCGTTCTGCACGGCGAAGCGCAGGTGGAAGCGGAGCTGTTCGGTGTTGCCGCCGACGAGCAGGGCGGTCGCAGTGATCAGGCTGCGGTCGCGCTTCGAGAGGCCCGGTCGCTCCCAGACTTCGTCGAAGAGCACCTGATCGGTGTAGTGGACGAGGCCTGGTGCGAAGTCGCCGAAGGCGCGCTGTCCTCCGGTCCAACCGTTCCCTGTCGTGTTCGTCATCCGTGGCGCCCCTCGTACTCGTCATCCATTTCCAGCAGGACCTTGATGGCCCGGCGTTCGTCCATCGCTTTGTAGCCCTCGGCTGCGTCCGACAGCGGGAGGGTGAGGTCGAACACCGCGCCGGCGTCGAACTCGTCCCTCATGATCGACGCGATCAGCTCAGGGAGGAACCGGCGGACGGGAGCCGGTCCGCCGTGCAGGTGCACGCCGGAGAAGAAGAGCTCCAGGCCGGGCAGCTCGACGTCGTGCGAGACGCCGACGTAGCCGACGTGGCCGCCGGGCCGGGTCGCGCGGATGGCCTGCATCATCGACTCCTGCGTGCCGACCGCCTCGATCACCGAGTGCGCGCCGAGACCGCCGGTGAGCTCCTTGATCGCGGCGACCCCGGCGTCCCCACGCTCCTCGACGATGTGGGTCGCGCCGAAGCGGCGGGCGAGCGCTTGACGGTCGGCGTGTCGGCTCATCGCGATGATCCGGTCGGCGCCCAGCTGCTTCGCGGCGAGGATGCCGAGCAGTCCGACCGCGCCGTCGCCGACCACGGCGACGGTCTTACCCGAGCCGGCCTCGGCGGCGACGGCGGCGAACCAGCCGGTGCCGAGCACGTCGGAGGCGGCGAGGAGGCCGCGCACCTGCGTCGGGGTCGGGGTGCCGGGAACGACGACGAGCGTACCGTCGGCCAGCGGGACACGCAGCTTCTCGGCCTGCGTACCGAGCGCTCCCATGGGGAACGCGTGCACGCAGCGCGACTGGTAGCCGGCCCGGCAGATCTCGCACGTGTTGTCGGAGGCGAAGAACGATCCGACGACGAAGTCGCCGACCTTCACGTTCCGCACGTCGTAGCCGATCTCCTCCACGACGCCGACATACTCGTGTCCCATCGGCGTCGGGCCGGTGACCGGGTCGGTGCCGCGGTACGGCCACAGGTCGGAGCCGCAGATGCAGGCGGCCGCGACGCGGATCACCGCGTCCGTCGGCTCCAGGACGGTCGGGTCGGCGCGCTCTTCGACGCGGACGTCCCGAGGGGCGTACATGATCACTCCACGCATGTGGGGGTTCCTTCCGTTGCGAGGTGGGTGTCGGCCCGGGCTGCAACCCCGGCCGAAGGCCGTAGGAGGGCGGTTGCCGCGACGGCGGCCGCGACGACCGCGATCGTTGTGACAAGGCCCAAGGGGAGGATGCTCCAGGCGCCGGCGACGCCGACCAGCGGCGCGGCGATGCCGCCGAAAGCGAACCGTGCGGCGCCGAGCAGCGAGGAGGCCGTGCCCGCGATCTGCGGGTAGTCCGCGAGCGCCAGCGTGGTCGAGGGCGGACTGGTGACGGCCGTTCCCGCGGCGAGGAGGAACAGGGACACGATCACCACGGCGAGCGGCATGTGCGCCAGGCCCGCGACGAGCAGTCCGGCCGCGCCGAGCCCAGCGACCGCGAGGCCTACGGCCAGCGTGCCCAACACGCTCCAGCTCTCGCTGAGGCGACCGGCGAGGTACCCGGAGACCATGAAGCCGGCCGAGTTGAGCCCGAATGCGAGCGCGTACCCCTGGGGCGACAAACCGTAGACACCCTGCAGCACGTAGGTCGCACCGCTCAGGTAGGCGAACAGCGCTGCGTAGACGAAGCCCTGCGCGACGACTGCCCCGACGAAGCGCCGGTCGGAGAGGAGCAGCCGGATGTCGCGGCGGATGACCGCGAACCCCGCGCCGGTGCGCGCATCCTGAGGCAGTGTCTCGGGGAGGCCGACGGCCACCCAGCCGAGGATGCCCGCTCCGATGACGGCCAGCACGAGGAAGAGGCCGCGCCAGTCCAGCACCGCCGTGAGCGCGCCTCCGAGCAGCGGGCCGACGATCGCCGCCAGGCCGCCGATGACCGTGAGCCGGCCGTAGAAGCGGATCAGCCTGCCCCCCTCGTACACGTCGCGCCCGGCAGCCTGGGCGATCACAATGCCGACGCCTCCGGCCAGCCCCTGCACCAGGCGGGCCGCGATGAGCAGCTCGACGGTCGGGCTCGCCGCGCACAGCGCCGAGACGACCACGTAGGCGGTCACTCCGATGAGCGCCGGTCCGCGCCGCCCGAACCGGTCGGACAACGGCCCGGCGATGAGCTGCCCCGCGGCCAAGCCGACCAAGCACGCGGTCACCGTCAGCTGCGCCAACGAGGTCGCGGCACCCAGCTCTGCCGTGAGTGCCGGGAGCGCGGGCAGGTAGAGGTCCATCGAGATCGGGCCGAACACCGTCAGCACGAGCAGAAGCGTCGCGAGCGCTCGGCGAATCGGGATCCGGACCGTGGGGGAAGGGGAGGCTGTCACGCCATCCAGCACACCGCCTCCGGCCGCCCGGAGGGAGTCCCTGATGAGAGGTGTACTGACAGGGCATCCTTCGGGGACGCCGCTCGGCCTAGCCTGAGACGCATGGACAATCGAGCGGACGTGCGCGAGTTCCTCATGTCGCGCCGCGCCAAGGTCACGCCGGAGCAGGTCGGACTGCCGGCCGGCACGGGCCGACGGGTCGCGGGGTTGCGACGCTCCGAAGTGGCGATGCTGGCCGACGTCAGCGTCGAGTACTACGCGAAGCTCGAGCGCGGCGCGATCGCGGGCGTCTCGGCCGGAGTCCTGGACGCGGTGGCCCGGGCATTGCAGCTCGACGACACCGAGCGCGCCCACCTGTTCGACCTCGCCAGGGCCGCCGACGGCATCCCCAGTTCCGGACGTCCCCGCCGGCGCGCCACTCCCAGCCCTGCAGCACGGCCCAGCCTGCACTGGGCGCTCGAGGCGTTCACCGACGGCGTCGCCGTGGTGCGCAACGCCCAATCGGACGTGATCGCCTTCAACGCCCTGGGTCGTGCGTTCTACTCGCCGTTGATCGGAGACGGCGGGCGCACACCGAATCTCGCACGCTTCCAATTCCTCGACCCGGCCTCCCGCGACTTCTATCCGGACTGGGACCTGTTTGCCGACATGTGCGTCGCCATGATGCGAGCGGAGGCGGGACGCGACCCTCACAACCCCGCCCTCCAGGACCTCGTCGGGGAGTTGTCCACCCGCAGCGACACCTTCCGCCGGGTGTGGGGCGCACATGACGTGCGCACCCACGGGGCAGGCACCAAGCGCTTCCACCATCCCGTCGTCGGCGAGCTCACCCTCGCCTACGAGGAGTTCGCGATCACCGCCGAACCCGGCCACGTCCTGCTCGTCTACACGGCCGAGCCCGGCTCACCGTCGGCCGAGCGGCTCCGCCTGCTCGCCTCGTGGGCGGCGGAGCGGCCCGCGGCCCGTCAGACCATCGCGGAGGAGACGTGACCGCAGCTATCCGCGGAGACGGAGGGATTTGAAATCTCATAGATAGCACTGTCATCTCGCCCAAGTGTGGGCAAAGTGTGGGCAAATCGCTCGGGGTACCCGGATCTGCCTCCCGGGGGGACCAGTGCAGTTGCCATCAAAGGCGTGGCGGGCGCTCCGGGGTCAAATCTATCCAGGGCTACGAATCCGAGGCGGGTCGCACACCCCGAAGCACGCGCGCGCGTCCCTTCGACACGATGAGATCCAAAACACCGAAGTCACGCGATGAAAGGACCACTCGTCGCCGTGACGCCGAACTGGGGAGGGCGCCGTGAAAGCGAAGTTGGTCGGCCAACAAGACGGCCCGTCCGCCGACGCGCATCGTCGTGCAGTAGATGCTCATCGAATCACCCGTGGCAGTCACCCAGACCCGCATGGCCGCCTCGTAGAACGCGCCTGAAGCGCGGATCGGTACTTGCATTGCCGTGTACGACCTGCGCGTCAGTCGTGCCCCAAAGGCCCTGTCTGCCTTCGACGCAGCAAGTACCGCCAGGAGTTGCTGCCGCCTCGACCATCCGCGGATGAGGACCCCGACGGCAAGCAGTAAGAACGCAGCCGCAAAGGCAGTAACGGTTACCGCTGGCGGTCGAGCGGTCGCTATCGCCCCGATCGGTATTGCGATCCACAGAGCGCTCACGAGGACGAAGGGGACTTGGCGAGAGAGCCGAGCCAAAACATACATCGCACCTACCCTAGAAGTCCCAGCAATCCCGATCGCCTCTCTGAACGATCGGCCGTCCCCGGATCCTAGAGCCTCGCACCGCCTTCCCGGATTTCGGTCGACCAGCGCTTCCGCTTTTAGTCCGGCGAGGTTCGTAGTTCGTGAAATAGATTGAAGTCGTCTCGCTTGGGCGCAGCCGGGATGAGAGCCAGCTCGGCGTAGCGATCCCATACCGTCAAGACCTCATCGGCGATCGCTGTCAACGCCTCGAAAGAGACATCGACCTGGGATTCCCATGGTCGGCTGTGGTCGACGCGGCTTTTCGAGAAGTGGAGAACTTGCTGGCTCGCTTGCTCCCAGCGCGCGTTGAGCGCGGCAAGTTCCTCACCCGTCGGCGACCTATATGAGGGCGCGATGTCTCGCGCCGAAAAGTCAGAACGCTTCGGAGTTCGCACCTCGAGGAACTCAAGCAGCGCGCGAACGTGGACGAAGAACATCTCAAGACATGCCTGCTGAATGAGGGGCGGAAGCCTGTCGTCATGAACCGCTTTCGGGAGGGACGCCACATTCTCAGCGACTCTCCATGCCTCGATTGCTCGTGCTTCGCGAAGAGTCGGGTGCTCAACCATTCGCTTTGCAATGGCATCCAATTCTGCACTGCCGAAGTCCTTGGTCACTCCCTAATCTTGCAGCCAGCCCACCACAATGACCCCCTCAGTTAAGGCAGTTCCGTGGTTCACGCCAAATGGGAGGGAGGCTGTGCCACCAGTCGTTGGCCGAAGAGAATGCCCCGAACTAGGTGGACCCACAAGACAAAGAAGAAAGGGCGCGTCCGATGTGGATTCGGCGGCATCGTGCTGATGGCCCTCGGGCTCGAAGTGGCGATGACCCACGTGGAAGAGGCACAGGCTCTCGGCCTGTTCGGCGCTGCCGCGCTCAGCGCCGGCGCGGGCTGCTACCTGGCGGGCACCGCATTCGTCGCGCGTCGCCTGCTCGGCCGGTGGAATGCGACACGGCTCGCGCTCGCGGGACTCTTCGTGCTCGCCATGCCGATCGTCGCCCTCCTCTCCTCCGTCGCCGCGTTGGCGACCGTCGCGGCAGCGCTGGTCGCGCTGCTCGCCGTCGAGGAGATCCTGCGACGGACCGCCGGGGCTCGCTTGCCAAGCGCGTCTTCGCCTGCACGGCCCCCGACCTGAGCGAGCGGCGCCCCGCACATCGGAGCGGGGCCGGCGTCACCGCCGGCCCCGCTCGTGTCAGCGTCGTACTACTTGGTGACCGTGACCGTCATCGCCTTGCTGGTCGTGGTCCCGGCGGCGTTGGTGAAGTCGACAGTGTAGGTGTACGTCCCCTTCTCCTTGCCCGCGACCGGCAGCGTCGCCGACTGCGCGTTCGGCGTGTTCGCAGTCAGGGCGCCCTGACCGACCACCGTGCCGTTCTCGTAGAACGTGTAGGAGGTCGCGTTGGTGCCCCACCACATGTTGGCCGTGACGGTGTAGGTGCCGCCGCCGCTCCGGTCGTCGTTGCTGAGCACCGGTGTGCCCGGGTTCGCCTGGGTCACCTTGACCGTCGTGCTCGTCGTCGCGGTCGTGCCCTTGCTGTTCACCAGCTCCGCCGTGTAGACGTAGGTGCCGTTCGTCTTCCCCGTGACCGGGATGGAGACGTTCTGGGCGCCGACGCCGCCGAAGGTGAGCTGCTTGGTGGCGATCAGGGCCCCGTTCTCGTAGAGCCGGTAGATCGATCCTTCCTCGCCCCACCAGAGGTTCATGACGACGTTGTAGCTGCCGTCCTGGAGCCCGGTGTCCCAGCCGTTGTCGTTCGACAGCGCGCCCTTGCCAGGCGCGCTGGTCGCACCGTCAGGGACGGTGACCGGGGCGCTGAGGGTCGACTCGGCACTCTCTCCCGCCGCGTTGACGGCTGTCACGCCGAACGACGCGGTGTCACCGGGCCACACGCTCGTGACCGATGCGGAGGTCGCGTCGGCTCCGACGGTGGCGACTGGGTCGGCGACTCCGTCGCGGTAGACCCGGTATCCGGTGATGGGAGTGCCGCCGTCGTCCGTCGGCGTGGTCCAGCTGACGGTGACGGCCGAGGAGGTCGCCGACGCCGACGCACCGGTGGGCGCAGCGGGCGCGCCCAGCGCGTGCAGCGTCCAGAAGTGGTCGGCGGTCTGCGCGTCGGTGGCCGACGTGTTCGTCGTCGACGAGCTGCCGGCCACGACGGTGCCGTTGCGACCGCTGCCGGACGAGTCCACCAGCGTGGCGCCCCCGGCCTCGTCGAAGGCGTAGTGGACGACGTCGCCCGCTCCCGCCTGCCCGGAGGCGAGAGTCGCCACCTCGGCCGCGCTCAGCGCGCGGCTATAGATGTTGAAGTCGTCGACCGTGGCGTTCAGTGCGGGGTCGCTGCTGTACTGCGACTTGCCGATGTAGTTCCTCGTGCTCTGACCGAACGCCGACGGGTGGATCGTCATGTTCGCGTTCGTCGCGACGACCTGCCCGTTCACGTAGAGCGTCCCCGTTGTGCCGGCGACCGTCACGGTCACGAGCGACCACTGGTTGAGCGGCAGCGTCTTGGTGCTGCTGTTCAGGCGCTGCTCACCGCCTCCTCCGCTGGTGGTGATGGCGTAGCGCAGCTCGGTGCCGTCGTTGATGGTCACGAACATGCTGGCGTTGCTGCCCGAGCCGATGTCGAACAGGCGCTGCCACGAGGCGTTGCTCGCGGGGTTCACCCATGCCGAGACCGTGTAGTCGCCGGTCAGTCCGCTCACCGCGCCGGTCGGCAGCTGCGCGTAGGCGGTGCTGTTGCAGAACGAGAGAGCGGAGCCGATCTTGCCGGGCTGACGAGGACCTGTCGCCGTGCAGCCCGAGGTGACCGAGCCATCCGTCCACTGCACGACACCGGCGCCGGCGGTCTTGCTCATACCCTCGACTCCCAGGACCAGCCCGGTTCCGTAGTTCGCGAACCGGTAGTCGCCCTTGCCGTCGGGGACGACCTGCCAGAGATGATCGTCCGTGCCGCTGTCGCCCCACACGACGGCGGGCGTGCCCGTCGCCGTCGCGGCGCCCTGGATGCCGAGCACCAGACCCGTGGCGGGGTTGACGATCTTGTAGAGGCCTGACCCGGCGGCGACGAGCTTCCACGTCTGGGTGGCGCTGCCACCGGCCGCCGCGGTGTTCTGCACGACGGCCGTTCCGGCGTCGGTGCCGCCGGACTGGGTGTCGAGCGCGAGACCGCTGTTGACGTTCGTGATCGAGTAGGTGCCGGACAGGTCGGTGGTGTCACCGGCCGGCGTCACGACGAGGTGGTAGCCGTAGGCCGGGTTCATCACGACAGGCACGGTGATCGAGCCGTCGGCGCCGACCTGGTACGTGGTGTTGGAGATCGTCGTCGGCCCGGCGACGGCGACCGTCCTGCCGTACGACGGCGTGAACTCGAGCTTGACGTTGACCTTCGAGCCGACCGCCAGCTTGTCGAGCCCGGCGATGCGGATGCCCGCAGTACCGGCTGCGCCGCCGGTGATGACGTCGACCTCCTTCTTGTCGGAGGTGACCGCGGCTGCCGCGTCGAAGTTGTTGTTGCCCGGCGGGGTGGTGGTGACCATGTCGCCGCTCATGTCCGCGTACCACTTGTAGAGCCAGTACGCGCCGTTCGGGCTGCCGCCCTGGCCGGTGAGCAGGTCGCCGAGCGCGCCGGACTGGTTCCAGAACGCCAGTTCGGCGTCACGGATGCCCAGCCGCTCGAACTTCGCGACGTAGCCGACCAGCGAGCCCGGGATGCCGACCTCGGCCGGGGCGGCGTACTCCTCGATGTCGATGGGTCGACGCTGGATGCCGAGGGCGTCCTCCATCGCCTGCACCTTGGCGACGTCGCCGGCGATCTTCGACGAGCTGCTGAGCTCGTGCCAGGCGAGCACGTCGGGCACCGTGTTCGTCGCGACGGCGTTGTTCAGGAAGTTCTGCATGTCGCTGATGTTGTCGGAGAAGCTGGGCCCCTGGATCGGCGTCGTCGCGTCCTGGCTGCGGATCAGGCGGTAGGTGTGCGTCCAGAAGTCCTCGAACGTCCCGTTGGAGGCGAGCCACGTGCCGTCCGGCTCGTTCCACGGTGCGTACGCGGAGAGGTTCGTCATGCCGGAGGCCTTCACCTGCTGAATCTGATCGGTCACGAACTGGTCCCAGTTGCTCCAGCTGAACTGGTACGGCCAGCCCGGGTAGTAGTCCGCGAGCCGGTCGACGACCTTCGCGCCTGCCGCGTCGGCCTTCTGCCAGGTCTGTCCGATGTCGCCGGTGGGTTGCTGCTTGCCGCCGATCGGCTTCATAACGAACTCGGTGGGCTTGATCGCCTGCACCAGAGCGTCGGAGGGAGTCGTGGCGTTGGCGAGCCCGTAGAGAGAACCGGTGGCCACGTGGGACACCGGGCGGAAGGGCTGGTCGGCCTGGACCGTGAGGGTCGAGGCGGCGGTGGGGGCGGCGGCCGCGGGCAACGCCGAGGTGAGCGCCCCTCCCGCGGCGACGAGGGCGAATCCGGCGACGGTCGCGGTGATGCGGCGCGTTGTCCGGGAGCGGCGGGACGAGGGATCGTCGCCCCGGATCGGCGTGGAAGGCCGATCGGACCGAGTGTCAGACATGATTGTTCTCCATTGCTCAATCAGTGATGAAGCGGCCGCGAGAGTGAGGCGGTCTTCGAGGTCGTGCAATCGAACCGGTTCGATTCACACAGGTTGCAAGTTAGACCCTTGATCGCCGAACCGTCAAGAAAATCCGGCGAACCGATTCGATTGATTCGCGTCGCCCGCGCCGCTGCGGACGCCGCTGCGCCGTGAAACAATGAGCGGACCCTGACCGGAGGACTGATGGCAGCAACGATCGGCGACGTGGCCCGCGCTGCCGGCGTGTCGCGGAGCACGGTGTCGTACGCCCTCTCCGGCAAACGCATGATCTCGGAGGAGACGCGCGCCCGCATCCAGGCCGCCATCGACGAGCTCGGCTTCACGCCGAACGCCGGCGCGCGCGCCCTCGCCACCTCGCAGACCAACGTCCTCGGCCTCTACCTGCAGTTCCAGGAGGACGAGTTCGCACCGGCCATGCTGCAGTACGTGCTCCCGGTATCCACGACGGCCCGCGAAGACGGGTTCGACCTGCTGATGGTGACGGACACGGATCTCGTCGAGGCAGTGCGGCGCACGACCTCCTCGCGCATGGTCGACGGCGTCGTGCTGCTGGACGTGACCTACGACGACGTCCGTCTCGACCCGCTGCGCGAGGCGCCGCAGCCGGCGGTGCTCATCGGATACGCCCGCGACAGCACCGGCTTCGACTCCTACGACCTCGACTTCGGCGAGGCGGCGCGCCTGGCGGTCGATCATCTCGCCGCGCTCGGGCACACGGAGCTCGTGCTCGTGACGCCGCCGCGGCACGTCTACGACCGCGGCGGCTCCTACGCCTGGCGTTTCCGCGACGCGGCGATCGAGCGTGCGGCGCGCTACGGCATCCGGATCGCCCCGCACTACGGCGACTCCCGGCAGCCCGGCATCGACGCCGCGCTGGATACCGCTTTCGCCGCCTCGCCGACCGCGACCGGGCTCATCGTGCACAACGACGCGACCGTCGCGGCACTGCCCTCGTACCTGAACACCCGCGGCGTGCGTGCGCCGGACGACCTCTCGGTGATCGGGGTGTACTCGCGGGAGTTCGGCCAGTCGTTCTCGCTGCCGTACACGGCGGTGGAGACCTCCCCCGACAGGCTGGGAGAACTGGCCGTGCGTCAGCTGGTCAAGCGGATCGCCGACCCGGAGGCGGCGGGTGCCCCGATGGTCCGCCTGATCGAGCCGAGCCTGGTCGACCGGGACAGTACCCGCGCGGTTCCGTCCGAGTGACTCCCGCCGCCGGCCGGCTGCGCGACCGGGCCGCGGAGAAGGTCCAGCAGCCTCGACCGGCTTCGCACGGCGGCTGAAGCAGGGCGGGCACTCCACAGAATTATCGAACCGCTTCGACTTGTGTTCGCCTCCAACCGTCGCTACAGTTATCGAACCGGTTCGATGACGAAAGGAGACGCGGTGGCCATCACCATCACGGATGTCGCCCGCCACGCGGGCGTGTCGCCCAGCACCGTCTCCTATGCGCTGTCGGGCAAACGGCCCATCTCGCCGTCCACCCGTGCCCGCATCGACGAAGCCATCACCTCCCTCGGCTTCACCGCCAACGCCGGCGCCCGGGCCCTCGCCACGTCCCAGACGATGGTGATCGGGCTGCTCACCCAGTTCCACCAGGACGAGTTCGCGCCCGCGATGCTGCAGTACGTCCTCCCGGTGTCCGACACCGCGCGCGAACTCGGCTACGACATCCTGCTCGTGACCGAAGCCGACGCCACCGCCGCACTCCGCCGGGTCACCAGCGCAGGGATGGTCGACGGGGTCGTCCTGCTCGACGTCATCCACGAGGACCCGCGGCTCGACACCCTGCGCGCCGCCCCCCAGCCGGGAGCGCTCGTCGGCCTGCCGAAGCACACCGAGGGCCTGGACGTCTTCGACCTCGACTTCGGCGAGTCGGCGCGCATCCTCGTCGACCACCTCCACGAGCTCGGCCACCGCGAGATCATCGTCGTCTCGCCGCCCCGGCACGTGTTCGACCGCGGCGGCGCCTACGGCTGGCGCTTCCGTGACGCGGCGCTGGAGCGCGGCGCCCGGTACGGCCTGCAGATGCACCCGTACTACGGCGAATCCAAGCAGCCGGCCATCGGGCAGACGATCAACGCCATCCTGGACGCCCGCCCGACCGCCACCGCGCTGATCGTGCACAACGACGCCACGATCGCGGCGCTGCCGTCCGTGCTCGCGGCGCGCGGAACCCGCGTGCCCGAGGACCTATCGGTCGTCAGCCTCTACTCCAAAGACTTCGGTCGAGCCTTCTCGCTCCCGTACACGGCGATCGAGAGCTCCCCCGATCAGCTGGGCCAGCAAGCGGTCCGGCACCTGGTGCGCCGGATCGCGTCGCCCGAGCTCGCAGGAGCACCGGTGACGCGCTTCGTCGCACCCGAACTCACCATCCGCGGGAGCACCGAGTAACCCGATCCCCACAACGCAGCAGAGCATCGCTCCCGCGGAACCCGAACAGCAATACACGATTCAAGGAGGAATACTGTGATCGCAAACAAGCGCACGCGGCTCATCGGCGCCGCCGTGCTCGCGGCCGCCGTGATCGGCGGCGTATCGGCCTGCTCCAGCTCGAGCCCCGGCTCCACCAGCAGCGCAGGCGGCACCTACACGTTCTGGGACCCGTACCCCCAGTTCGACGCATCCGCCGACTGGACGAAGCTGGTCGAGCAGTGCGGCACGGACGCCGGCGTGACCGTCAAGCGCACCGGCTTCGACACGAGCGACCTCACCAACAAGGCGCTCCTCGCCGGGCAGCAGGGCAGCTCGCCCGACCTGCTCCTGGTCGACAACCCCGTCGTCTCGACGCTCGCCGAGGCCGGCATCCTCACGACCACCGCCGAGAACAAGCTCGACACCTCCGACATCCAGAAGAACATCCTGGCCGCCGGCGTGCTGGACGGTAAGACCTACGGCGTCCCGATCGGCGCGAACACGCTGGCCCTGTACTACAACAAGGCCGTGCTGAGCGCCGCCGGCGTGGATGTCTCCACCATCAAGGACTGGAACGGCCTGACCGCCGCCCTGGCCAAGGTGAAGGCTGCGGGCAAGAAGGGCATCACCTTCTCGGCCATCGGCACCGAAGAGGGCAGCTTCCAGTTCCTGCCGTGGTTCTGGGGCTCCGGCGCCGACCTGAAGAAGCTCGACTCCGACAAGGCCGTACAGGCGCTGTCGCTCTGGACCGACTGGGTGAAGCAGGGCTACGCCCCGAACTCCGTGATCAACAACACCCAGACCACGTCGTGGCAGGAGTTCGCGACCGGTGACTTCGCCTTCGGCGAGAACGGCACTTGGCAGCTCGGCAACGTCAAGAAGGCCGGCATCGACTACGGCATCCTGAGCATCCCGGGCATCGATGGAGGCTCCGCACCGGCGCCGACCGGCGGCGAGTTCATGACGATCCCGGTGCAGAAGGACACGGCACGCTACGCGACCTCCAAGAAGATCGCCGACTGCCTGACCAGCACCGAGAGCTTCGTGAAGACGGACACCACCCTCTCCTACATCGCGCCCACCTCGGCCGCGCAGGAGAAGCAGGTCGCTGCCAACCCGGAGCTGAAGCCCTGGGTCGACGCCGTCGCCGCGGCGAAGGGCCGCACCAGCGACAACCTCGGCACGAAGTACCCGAAGATCTCGCAGCAGCTCTGGGGCGCCGTGCAGAATGCGCTGAGCGGTTCGCAGTCGCCCGCGGACGCCCTCAAAGCCGCCCAGACGGCCGCGGCGGCCGCGACGAAGTAGCACCGACGCACAACCCGAGTAAGGCAAACCGATGACAACCATTCAGACAGCGCCGCACGGTTCTGTCGGAGACCACGGCGGGGTGGCGGGCGACGCCACCCCGCCCCGGTCCCGGCAGCGCAGAAGGCGCACCGGCCAGTGGGCGGCGTGGGCGTTCCTCGCACCTGTGGTGATCTACCTCGTGGTGTTCTACGCCTACCCGCTGTACCGCAACATCGAGCTCAGCGTCCGCGACTACACGGTGCGCTCGTTCGTCATGGGCGACGCCCCGTTCGTCGGCTTCGACAACTACGTCAAGGTCTTCCAGAGCCCCACGTTCGGTCCGGCGTTCCTGCACACCGCGCTCTTCACCATCATCTCCATCGCGTTCCAGTTCACGATCGGGATGGCCCTCGCCGTGTTCTTCCACCAGAACTTCCTGCTGAGCGCGACTCTGCGAGCCCTGTTCCTGGTGCCGTGGCTGCTTCCCCTGATCGTGTCGGCCTCGACCTGGTCGTGGATGCTCAACAGCGACTCCGGCGTCGTCAACGCCTTCCTGGAGGCCGTCGGGCTGCCCGGGATCAACTGGCTGACCTCGCCCGACTGGGCTCTCACCAGCGTCATCATCGCGAACATCTGGATCGGCATCCCGTTCAACCTGGTGATCATCTACTCCGGCCTCCAGAACATCCCGACCGAGCTCTACGAAGCCGCCGCCCTCGACGGGGCGAACGGCTGGCAGAAGTTCTGGCGCATCACCTTCCCGCTCCTCAAGCCGGTGTCGGCGATCACCCTGCTGCTGGGCCTGATCTACACCCTCAAGGTGTTCGACATCATCTGGATCATGACCCGGGGCGGCCCCGGTACGGCGTCCACGACCTTCGCGACCTGGTCGTATCAGCTCGGGTTCGCCTCCACGCTTCCCGACTTCAGCCCCGCGGCGGCGGTCGGCAACGTGCTGATCGTGATCGCGCTGGTCTTCGGCATCATCTACATCCGCACGCAGCGAAAGCAGGACATCTCATGAACGGCAGGAGGCCGTGGTGGAAGACCGTTGTCGGGGTGGTGCTCACCCTGATCATGCTGTTCCCCGTCTACTGGATGATCAACGTCTCGCTCACGCCCACGACCGAGATGCGCAAGAGCCCGCCGAACCTCTTCCCAGTGAACGCCACCTTCGAGGGCTACCAGGCCGTGCTGAGCCAGCAGCTTCCGTACCTCGGCACCAGCCTGCTCATCGGCCTCGGCACCGTCGTGCTCACGGTCGCCCTCGCGGCTCCGGCCGCCTTCTCGCTCGCGAAGCTGCGTCCGAGGGGCCGTGGGGCGCTCAACTTCGTGCTGCTGATCGCGCAGATGATCCCGGGCATCATCATGGCGATGGGCTTCTACGCCATCTATCTGAACCTCGGCATCCTCAACACGATCTGGGGTCTGATCATCGCCGACTCGACCCTGGCGGTGCCGTTCGGAGTGCTGATCTTCTCGGCCTTCATGTCGGGCATCCCGGATGAGCTGATGAGCGCGGCGAAGATCGACGGAGCGGGCACCTGGCGCACCTTCCGCTCGATCGTGCTGCCGGTCAGCCGCAACGCGATCGTCACTGTGTCGCTGTTCGCGTTCCTCTGGGCGTGGTCGGACTTCATCTTCTCGTCGACGCTGAACAGCGGAGGCACCCTGCAGACGATCACGCTCGGCATCTACAAGTACATCGGCAACAACAACCAGGAGTGGAACGCGATCATGGCCACTGCCGTCGTCGCCTCCATCCCGGCGGCCGTGCTCCTCGTGATCGCCCAGAAGTACGTCGCAGCCGGCGTGACCGCCGGGGCGGTGAAGGACTGACATGACGCTCCCGGACGACTTCGCCTTCGACATCGGCGAGATCCCGTTCTCCCTGCGCGGCGCCTGGATCGACCTCTCCCGTGTCGTCGGCCTGCACCGCGCCTCCGAGGATGTGCATCTGGTCACCCACACCGGCGGGATGCACCCGATCTTCCGGATCGTGCCTGTCGGGACGCACGGGACGGACGCGCGCGTGCACGCCACGCCGGCGACACTCTCGTGGCGGACGGCCGACGGAGAGGCGCAGGCAGTGTTCGCCACCACGCACGGCATCCGATTCCGCGGGCGCGGGCTCGGCCTGCGGTTCGACGCCGGCGACGACCTCACGCCGTTCACCGGCGGGTATCTCTTCGAGGACCCGGTCGACTCCTCCCTCACCCTGACCAGCTACGAGTCCGGGCGGCGATACCGGTTCACCGTCGTCGACGGCTCCCCGCTGGTCACCGGCGCCGGCGCGCTCCGGCAGGGCACCAGGTCGGTCGAGTTCGGCGCAGGCGGCGAGTGGGAGGTGCTCCTCGAGGAGATCGGCACCGCCGCGCCCCGACCCGACGTCTCCGCCGGGTTCGACGAGGTCGCCGATCAGCGACGGGACGAGTTCGCGCAGTACCTCAGTGCTCTGCACGGCGCCGACGCCGACGACGGGGCGATCAAGGCGGCGTACGTGCTGTGGTCGGCGACGGTCGCTCCGGCCGGTTTCGTCCGGCGGGAGGCCGTCCTGATGTCCAAGCACTGGATGGACAAGGTGTGGAGCTGGGATCACTGCTTCAACGCCATCGCCCTCGCCGAGGCCGACCCACGGGCCGCACTCGACCAGTTCCTCGTGCCCTTCGACCACCAGGACGCCGTCGGCGCGATCCCCGACTCGGTGACGCACTCCGAAGTGCTCTACAACTTCGTCAAGACGCCCATCCACGGCTGGGCGTTCGCGCAGCTCCGCCGCCGCAGCGGCGATGCCTACTCGGAGGCCGAACTCACCACCGTCTACGAGCGCCTCAGCGCCTGGACGCGCTTCTGGCTCGACTACCGGCGCCGCCCCGGCCACCGACTTCCGTACTACCAGCACGGCAACGACAGCGGCTGGGACAACTCGACCGCCTTCGACGCCGGGAGCGTCATCGAGTCGCCCGACCTCGCGGCGTTCCTCATCCTCCAGTTGCGCGAGCTGCGCGAACTCGGGCGGCGGCTCGACCGCTCGACGTTCGAGTGGGAGTCCGCCGAAACGGAACTGCGCACGGCCCTGTTCGAGGAACTCTGGACCGGCGAGGGCTTCATCGCGCGACTCGTCGCAACGGGCGAGCCCGCACCGGCGAGCAGCCTCCTCACCTGCCTCCCCATCGTGCTGGGCGAGCTGCTCCCGCGAGACGTCGCCGACGTGCTCGAGCGGCGGATCGCCGGACACCTGACCGAGTGGGGACTGGCCACCGAACCGGTCGACTCCCCCGCGTACGAGGACGACGGGTACTGGCGCGGGCCGATCTGGGCTCCCTCCACCGCCCTCATCGAGGACGGACTCCGCCGGGCCGGGCGCACTGTCCTGGCCGACGAGATCAGCGCACGCTTCCGCGCGCTCTGCGAGAGCTCCGGGTTCGCGGAGAACTTCGACGCCCGAACCGGCGCGGGTCTGCGCGACCGCGCTTACAGCTGGACGGCCGCCGCCTACCTGACGCTGCGTTCCGACGCCGCTCAGCGCAGCGCCGAGGCCGCATAACAGGAGAACGATGACAGAGACGATCAGCGCCGTCCGACGTGGCGGCCCGGTGGACCCCTCCCGCTCGGCCCTGCGCCCGCTGGGCCCCGACGAGCTCCGCATCACGGGAGGGTTCTGGGGCGAGAAGCAGGAGCTGAACGCCCGCACGATCATCCGGCACTGCATGACCTGGATGGAGCGCATCGGCTGGGTCGCCAACTTCGATCGCGCCGCTGCGGGGACCGTCGCCGAGCACCACGACGGCATCGAGTTCGTCGACTCGGAGGTCTACAAGCTGCTGGAGGCGATGGCCTGGGAGCTGAGCCGCGACCCCGGCTCGGAGCTCGAAGCGGACTACCTCGACCTCGTCGCCCGGGTGGCGGCGGCCCAGGAGCCAGACGGCTACCTCCACACCTCGTTCGGCCGCCCCGGCCAGCGGGGGCGCTACTCCGACCTCGAGTGGGGCCACGAGCTGTACTGCTTCGGCCACCTCTTCCAGGCCGCGGTCGCGCGCGTGCGCGGCGGCCACCTCGACACGATCGTGGAGGTCGCGCGCCGGCTGGCCGACCACGTGTACGCGGAGTTCGGCCCGGCCGGGCGCGACGCCGTCTGCGGCCATCCCGGGATCGAGACCGCGCTCGTCGAGCTGGGCCGCGCCCTGGCCGAGCCCCGCTACATCGAGCTCGCTGCCCTCCTCGTGGAACGGCGGGGGCGACGACGGCTCACGACGACGCTCTTCCAGGGCAGCGACTACTTCCTCGACGACCAGCCCGTCCGCTCGGCCGATCGGCTGCGGGGCCACGCCGTACGGGCGATGTACCTGGCCTCCGGAGCCGTCGACGTCGCCGCAGAGCGGGGGGACGCGGAACTGCTCGCCGCGGTCGAGCGGCAGTGGGCGAACACCGTCGCCTCCCGCACCTACATCACCGGCGGCATCGGCGCCCACCACCAGAACGAGGAGTTCGGGGCCGACTTCGAGCTGCCTCCGGATCGCGCCTACGCAGAGACCTGTGCGGCGATCGGGTCCGTGATGCTCAGCTGGCGGCTGCTGCTGGCGACCGGGCAGAGCAAGTACGCCGACCTGATCGAGCGGACGCTCTACAACGCCGTCCTGGTCTCACCGCGCGAGGACGGCAGGGCTTTCTACTATGCGAACACGCTCCACCAGCGTGTTCTGGGCGCCGTCCCCGCCGACGACGAACTCAGCGAGCGAGCGGAGTCGAGCCTCCGCGCGCCCTGGTTCGAGGTCTCCTGCTGCCCGACGAACCTCGCCCGCACGCTCGCCAGCGTGGGCGCCTACGTCGCGACCGCGACCGACGACGGCGTTCAGCTGCATCAGCTGGCGGACGCCGAACTCGCCACCAGGACGGGCGGCGGCGTGACTGTCGAACTCGGAATGCGGACGAACGGCTACCCCTTCGGCGGCGAGGTGGTCATCGCCGCGCGGTCGGACGCCGAGGTCGAGATCGCCGTCCGGGTGCCGGTCTGGGCACGATCCGCGCGCGTGACCCATGCAGGCGCCGAGCACACGGTCGTCGACGGCTACGCGCGGATCCGTGCGCAGTTCGACCCGGACGATCCGATCCGCCTGTCGCTGCCGATGGAGCCGCGGCTCGCGTACCCGGCGTCCGGTATCGACGCCGTGCGGGGGACGGTTGCCGTCGAGCGCGGCCCGCTCGTCCTGTGCGCGGAGTCGACGGACCTCCCGCAGGGCGTGCACGTGGACGAGATCCGGCTCCACGACGGGCACCCGATCGCCGCCACCCCGACCGGGGCGCGAGCCCGCATCACGCTCACCCGCAGCGCCCCCGCCGAGTGGCCGTACGCGACTCGGTCCTGGGACCAGACGGACGTCGAGGAGCTCGACCTCGAGCTGAAGCCCTACTTCGCCTGGGCGAACAACGGGCCGAGCACGATGCGCGTCTTCCTCCCGCGACACGGCTCCTGAGCCTGACAGACCACCTGGCCGCCATCGAAGTCATCGGCGATGGCGGCCGGGTCTTCCGCTGCGATCGGCGGGAGATTGAAGGGGAGACGGCCTGCTGAAACTCCCCGTCGTTCAGGTGCGGACCCTGAACGTCGTCAGCCTTTCGACTCGCTCACCGCGCTGCCGGCCTGTTCGACGTTCCGCTTGAGCACGTGCAACATGCGCGCCTGCATGATCCAGACGATGAGCGGGCCGAACCAGTCGGCGACGCGGCCCAGCAACCAAGGACGGAATGCTTGGTATCCGCCGATGACCAGACGGGTGCGTCCGCCCGGCATCTCCTTCAGCCAGAAGCCCCACAACCCTTCGGCATAGGCCGATGGCCGCGACTGGTGAGGATCGAGGCGGCGTCCCCGCAGATCGCTCAATACGCGCAGTCCAAGGAATCGGTTCGGTTCCAGCGCGGCAACGTCCCAGGCGTCCACGGGCCCGTGGCGACGGGTCAGGTATTTCACGGAGTCACCGACCGCAAGATGCTGCCACTCGGGATGAACGGCGCGCGCGCTGGGACGGCCGGCGTTGTCGAGCTGGTCCCAGGAGTACCAACCGCCGCGGTCGCCCCCGAGTTGAACCAGCCACGGCCACACCTGGTCGGGAGGCGCGTCGATCGTGACGGCCATGGTCGCCCCCCGCTCACCCTCGGGAACCAGGCCGACACCGGGATACGGGCCGACGACCTCCTCATCGCTAGCGCCCCAGCGCATGAGGCGAGGGCGCACGAAGCCCCCGTAGAGAGCCGCTGCAGCGCCAACCGCGCCAAGCCCAGCCAGTCTGCGTCCCCAGGACATGGGCCGATACTCGGAGGATCTGCAGTGCGGCACCAGGGCCCAAAGTCCCGGCGGCTGCGGTGACCTGTTCCTTCTGCCGCGTCCGGGGTGGCGCGCCACATGAAAGCAGAAGAACCAGGGTCAGAGCGAAACGACGTCGGTGAACCGTGTCAGTGCCGCTGGTTCCGCCAAGTAGTCGCCGAGGCCCGAAGCGCCGGGCCCAGCGCGCCAGGCGCGGTAGGCGTCATCATGCTCGAGCGACTCCCAGTGCTCGACCGCAACCACGTGGGCGGGATCCGTGACGTCCGTGACGACATCAACGCCGAGGCAGCCGTCGAAAGCGCGCGTGTCCGCGAGGATCGCGAGCAGCGCGCGAGGTCCGTCCTCGAGGTGGTCGGCAGCGAAGCGCAGGTCGAGGAGGGAGGTGACAGTCATGCGGGCGACGCTAGCACTTGGACGGTGCTGAGGCCGCAGGTGCGGCCTACTGGTGGGGAGGGACGGCCGGGTTGAGCCGGTTCAGCGCCGCGAGCATCGGCTCGAACGAGCGAAGCTGTGTGAAGACGACCACCGACTGGTGATCAGGCGCTCGAAGAACGCAGGTGAAGAAGGCGCCAAAGAACCTACCAACGCCGGTGAATGCGCTCACGGGCAACGATCCGCTGTTGAATGGCGCTTTCCACTGCAGCGTCTCACCAACAAGATCGACTCGATACGCAACACGGAACAGCCACCAGTAGACGTTCCATCCAAGGGCGCCGAACCAGATCGCGAGGAACCACAACGGCGGACCGGCGTGGCCGGCCAAGGTCTGAACCAGGATTGACACGCCGGCGACAACGAGGACCGACATGATGAGCAGCTGGAACCCCACCCACGCAATCGGAAGCGACCAGGTCTCGTTGCCGATCGCGTCGTCCAACTCGTTGCGCGTCATGAATCCCCTCCGGAGTGCTGTCAGCCGACAGTACCTACGTGACCCGGTTTGATGCGGTAAGCCACGGCTGGTATCCGACGGCGTCCCCGCAGTTAGCGGAGGCCGTGCACGGCTCGCGACTGAGGACCCCGTTCTCAACGGACGGTTACCACTCGGCCGCCAGCCATCGATGACAACTGGAAAGAATGAAGCCACCCCGCGTTAGGACGGCGACAATGAACTCACATCGCGAACTCGCGAGTGGAGGATCGGCTGATGGATCTTCCGGCCCGCAGACAGATTTCCCGAAGCCTGAGGACGGGCCCGTCGGCACTGCACTGCGGAGACGGAGGGATTTGAACCCTCGGTCCCCTTACGGGGACTCCACCTTAGCAGGGTGGTGCACTAGGCCTGACTATGCGACGTCTCCTGAGCGTCCGCGGGCGGACGCACGACAGCCATCATAACGGACGTTGCGGGGGCGGCCGGACACCGCGCTCTCAGGCGCCGGCGCCCGGGAGCTGGTGGATGGTCTGGAGCATCGCCGCGCTCAGGATGAGCGTTGCCGCGATCCCGGCGGCGACCGAGAGGACCATCACCGCGATCGTGGCCCAGAGGACTCCTGATCCTCGGCCTCCCGCGACGCGGCGGACGATCACCGCGCGGCCGATCGTGTAGACCGGCCAGGCCAGGAAAGACCACGCCCAGTGGAACGGGTCGTCGACGCCGCGGCGGGCCAGGGTCCGGTGGTCCAGCCAGCTGAAGACGATCGACAGGGCGTAGACCAGCCAGCCGAGGAGGCTGGCGAGGAGGTAGCCGGGTGACATCAGCAGTGCGAGGTTCGCGGCTCCCGGGTGCGCGAACGCGGCGAGCGACCGGGTGACCTCGCCGAGCGTGGCCAGCGAGACGATGGTGCTCAGCAGCGGAAGCAGCACCACCAGCCAGACCCACGACGTGTACACCGGCGTCCCGGGAGGCAGCGGGCGGCGGTCCGCGGGGTAGCGCACGGGCGGTGCGGCGGGAGCGTTTCCGCTCGCCGCGGCCTCCCACTTCGTGCCGTCCCACCAGCGCAGCGGCGCCTCGTCGAACGGGTCCGGATACCAGCCCGGTCCGAGCCGGCGGCTCACCTCGTCCGTGTCACCGTCGACCATTCAGAAGTACCCCACGATCTCGTCCACGGCTTTCCGCGCGTCCCCGAACAGCATCCTCGCGTTCTCGCGGTAGAACAACGGGTTGGGCACCCCCGCGTAGCCGGCGGCCATGGAGCGCTTGAAGACGACGACCTGGCGGGCCTCCCACACCCGCAGCACCGGCATGCCGGCGATGGGGCTGCCCGGGTCCTCGGCGGCGGCCGGGTTCACGGTGTCGTTCGCGCCGATCACGAGCACCACGTCGGTGTCGGACAGCTCGTCGTTGATCTCGTCCATCTCCAGCACGATGTCGTACGGGACGCGGGCCTCCGCCAGCAGCACGTTCATGTGGCCCGGCAGCCTCCCGGCGACCGGGTGGATGCCGAACCGGACGGTGACGCCGCGGTCGCGGAGCTTCTGGACGAGCTCGGCGACGGGGTACTGCGCCTGGGCGACGGCCATCCCGTAGCCCGGCGTGATGACGACGGTGGTCGCGTTCTGCAGCAGCTCGGCGGTCTGCTCGGCGCTGACCTCCTGGTACTCGCCCTGCTCCTCGACGGCCGCGGAGGGGGCCTCGATTCCGAAGCCTCCGGCGATGACGGAGAGGAACGAGCGGTTCATGGCTTTGCACATGATGTAGGAGAGGTACGCGCCCGAGGAGCCGACGAGGGCGCCGGTGACGATCAGGAGGTCGTTGTCGAGGAGGAAGCCGGAGGCGGCGGCGGCCCAGCCGGAGTAGCTGTTCAGCATCGACACCACGACCGGCATGTCGCCGCCGCCGATCGACGCCACCAGGTGGACGCCGAGGGCGAGGGCGATCAGGGTGACGACGGCCAGGAGCCACAGGTCGGGGGTGATCACGTACCAGACGGTCAGCGCCACGAACACGGCGAGCGCGCCGATGTTCAGCGCGTTCTTGCCGGGCAGCACCAGCGGGCGCGACGAGATGCGGGCGGACAGCTTCAGGTACGCGACGATCGACCCGGTGAAGGTGACGGCGCCGATGAAGATGCCGATCACGACCTCCGCGTTGTGCACTCCGCGCAGCGAGCCGGTCAGGTCCGGGTGCGACAGGTGGCCCGTCCAGCCGACGAGCACGGCGGCGAGGCCGACGAAGCTGTGCAGGAGGGCGATGAGCTGCGGCATGCCGGTCATCTGCACGACCCGCGCGCGCCACAGACCGATCGCGGCGCCGACCACCATCGCGACGATCAGCAGGACGATGGAGGACGCGGGCAGCACGAGGAACCCGATTGTCGCGACGAGCGCGATCCCCATCCCGACCATGCCGTAGACCACGCCGCCGCGTGCGGTCTCGTGCCGGGACAGGCCGGCGAGGCTCATGATGAAGAGGACGGCCGCGACCAGGTAGGCGGCGTCCGCGACGCTGAGGCTCACCGGTTCGCCCCGCTGTCGCGTCCTGAAGCGGTGTCGCGTCCGGAGGAGCCGCCGCGTCCGGAAGCGCCGCGTCCGGGACCGCCGCCGCGACCGCCAGAGGGGCCGGGTCCGCCGCCCCCGACCGCGTCGCTCCGCGTGAACATCGCCAGCATCCGCCGCGTCACCGCGAACCCGCCGAACACGTTGATGGAGGCCACGAGCACGGCGATAGCGGCGAGCGCCTGCACGAGCGGGTCGTGCGACGTCAGCTGCACGATCGCGCCCACGACGATGATGCCCGAGATGGCGTTGGTCACGCTCATCAGCGGCGTGTGCAGCGCGTGGTGGACGTTGCCGATCACGTAGAAGCCGATGACGGTGGCGAGCACGAGCACGGTGAAGTGCTGCGGCAGCGGAGGGGGTGCGAGCGCGGTCAGCGCCAGCAGCACGGCGAGGCCGACCGCGGTCAGCACCGCCTTGCGCACCGGCGTCAGCCACGGCTCCTTCGGCGCGGGCACGGCGACCGGCGCGGCGGCGGCGGGAGGCGGCGCCGCGGAGACGGTCACCGGTGGCGGCGGCCAGGTCGTCTGGCCGTCGCGCACCACCGTCACCGACCGCTGCACGACGTCGTCGAAGTCGAGGACGAGCCTCCCGTCCTTGCCGGGCGTGAGGAGGGTGAGGAGGCTGACCAGGTTGTTGCCGTAGAGCTGCGACGACTGGGTCGGCAGGCGCGACGGGAGGTCGGTGTAGCCGAGGATGATCACCCCGCCCGGCGTGACCACTCGCTCCCCCGCGACCGAGCCGGCGACGTTCCCGCCCTGCGCGGCGGCCATGTCCACGATGACCGAGCCGGGCCGCATGCTCGAGACGTCCGCCTCGGTGAGCAGCTTCGGCGCGGGGCGGCCCGGGATGAGCGCGGTCGTGATGACGATGTCGACGTCGCGCGCCTGCTCCGAGTAGATCTCCGCGGCGCGGCGGTCGTAGGCCTCGCTGGTGGCCTTGGCGTAGCCGTCGGTGGACTGCATGGCGTCGTCGCCGGCGACCTCCACGGCCAGGTACTCGCCGCCGATCGAGCGCACCTGGTCGGCGACCTCCGGCCGCGGGTCGGTGGCGCGGACGATCGCGCCCATGCTCGACGCGGCGCCGATCGCGGCGAGGCCGGCGACGCCCGCCCCGGCGACCAGCACCTTCGCGGGCGGGACCTTGCCCGCCGCGGTGACCTGCCCGGTGAAGAACCGGCCGAACTCGTGGGCGGCCTCCACCACGGCGCGGTAGCCGGAGATGTTCGCCATCGAGCTGAGCACGTCCATCGACTGGGCCCGGGAGATGCGCGGCACCGCGTCGAGTGCGAGCGCGGTGATCCCCCGCTGCGAGAGCGTGGCGAGGAGGTCGGGGCGCAGGCCGGGGCTGAGGGTCGCGATGAGGGTGGCGCCGTCGGAGAGCAGCGCGATCTCGTCCTCGGTCGGCGGGGCGACCTTGATCACGACGTCGGCGGCCCATGCGGAGGCCCGGGAGGTCACGGTCGCGCCGGCGTCGGCGAAGGCCTCATCCGTGAACGCGGCCAGGACTCCCGCGCCGGACTCCACCCGCACGTCGTACCCCAGGGAGACGAGCTTCTTCACGGAACTCGGGCTGGACGCGACCCGGGCCTCGCCCGGCCCCTCAGCGACGATGCCGACTACCGACACCTGGCCTCCCTCGGCTTTTGGATGGACACTAGCAGGCTGCACCCGCCGACAGGAGTTGCGGCGGCGACGCGCGCTCGATCTCCTTCCGAACGCCGTTGGGAAGGAGATCCGGACGTGTCTTCCTGTCCACGCGACGCGCGCCTCACGCGCGCCCCACGCCAGCCCAGATCACGCGAGCGAACAGCGGCTGCCAGAGCGGCACGGCGAAGCCGGCCGCTCCCATCGTCTCCCCAGCCCGCTCCCGGCTCCCCGCCGCCCCGCCCGGCCCGAACACCCGCACCGGCAGCCCCCGCGTCGTGAACACGTCCGCGAGCAGCAGCGCGCCTCCCGGCGCAAGCACCCGCCGGCACTCGGCCAGCCCGGCCGCCTTGTCCTCCCAGTGGCTGAAGGAGGACGAGCTCACGACCAGGTCGAACGACCCGTCCCCGAACGGGAGGGCCTCCGCCGAAGCCTGCAGCACCGCGGCGCGCGTGGAGGCCACCGCCTCCCGCACCATCCCCGGCGCCGGGTCGACCCCGGTGAGCCGCGCGTCCGGACGCAGGCGGCCGAGCAGCCGCAGCAGCGCGCCGCTGCCGCACCCGACGTCCAGGATGCGCGGCTCGCGCGTCCCGTCGATGAGCGATACGGCCAGCACCGCGACGCGGCGCACGATCTCGCCGTGCAGGAACCCGCGCGGCCCATGCTCGTACCCGCCCGCGCGCCTGCCGTACGCGGCGATGTCCCGCTCCGGGTCGAAGGTCATGCGCGGCAGCTTAGCGATCAGGTCTCCCGGCCGCTCCCTCCTTCCGCATACACTCCGGAGGATGACCGCACGGATCGCCAACGTCACCTTCCACGCAGCCGACCCGGCGGCGCTCGCCCGGTTCTGGGCCGCCGTCATGGGCTACCCCGAGCCGGAGTGGCTGACGCCGGAGGAGGAGGCCGAGCTCCGTGCCGCCGGCCTGACCGACGACGACCTCGCCGCCCGCGCCGTGGCCTGGGACGAGGACCCGACCCACCAGCGCTTCTACTTCACCCGCTACGACCACGACAAGCGCCAGCGCAACCGGATGCACATCGACATCACCCCCTCCGCCGACCGCCACGCGACGCGGGACGAGGTGGAGGCCGAGGCCGCCCGCCTCGTCGGGCTGGGCGCGACGGTGGAGCAGGTGCTCGACGGGTCGTGGGGGCCGTACCCGGAGTTCGCGATCATGATGCGCGATCCGGAGGGGAATGAGTTCTGTCTGCAGTGAGCGGGCGTCACCGATCCTTGAAATAGCGGAAGAGCTGCCTTTCGCTCATCGCGGCCGTCCCCATCGCCACTCCGACGAGTGCTCCCGCCACCCCCGCCAAGGGGATGCTCGCCAATGACTGGAACACGGCGACACGGTCGCCGGGCGCGATCGTCGCGGCCACGGCGACGACGATCCCCATCCCGATCACCCCGGCCGACCCCGCCCAAGCGCCGCCTTCGAGGAGGTTGAGGGCGAAGAGGTCGCTTCTCGTCACACCGGCATGGAGGGCCGACGCCTGCTGAAGCCTCCGCGACCGGACACTGACAAGACCGAGTCCGGCGGCGATCGCTGCCGCCGTAGGCGTCGCGAGCCGGGTCATACGATCGGCGAATGCAGCGCTTCCCTCGAACAGGGCGCCGCGTGACGAGTTCAGTTGCGCGACCTGGGGCTTCCGTTCGTCGGCGCCGTCCGAGGGGATGACGGTGGCGAGCAGCAGGGATCGGAGGTTCGGGAGCTGCGGCCACGCCTGAGCCCAGCACTCGTCGTACGTCCTGGCCTGGTTCGTGACCGCGAGGATCGCGTAGCCGAAACCCGCACGTCGCCCATCGGACGGATAGTCGTAGACAGCGGCGATCGGCATCGGGCCGGCGTCGGAGGCGACGACCTCCCCGGCCGAGACGCCGAGCGTCTCGGCCAACTCGTCGGGCACGAGAACCCCGCCCGGGAGCCCCATCCGATCCGTGAGGATGCCGACGAAACCAGGCGACACCTCGTGCAGCGGCACGGGTGCGTCGGGGAGAGTTGCGATCGTGATCTTGCTCGCCGACGACCGCAACGCACCCGCAGCCGTGACTCCGGGGAGCCTCGACAGCGCTTCGCACGCCTCGCCGTCCACCCGGCCCTCCGCGACGAGTGTCTCCGTCGCCGCTCCCGACGAGCGGAATCGCTCCGCAGCGGCGATGAGGCCCGATGTGGTCATTCCGTCGATGAACACAAGGGACCCGAGCGCGACGCCGAGCAGCACGCTGAGGAGTGCGAAGCGTGCGGTTCCTGTCGCGATGTTGCGGCCGGCTTCCCGGCACAGACTGGAGAATCTCACTCGGCGGCCCGCTCGTGCTCGGTGCTCAGGTCGAGGAGCCCCGTGCACGCATCGCGTGTCCGTGCGTCGTGGGTCGCCACGATCACGATCGTCTGCGGGGCGGCGACTGCCGTTATCGCAGCATCGACTCGTTCCGCGGTGCGCCGATCGAGCTGAGCGGTCGGCTCGTCGATGAGGAGGAGGCTCGGCTGGGATGCCAGCCCTCGAGCCAGCATGAGCCGCTGCGACTCGCCGCCGGACAACTCGCCGAACCTCCGGCCCGAAACCGACTCCAGATCGAAGCGCGTCAGGTACTCACGCGCCTGCCGCTCGGCCGACGCAATCGACTCGCCACGGGCGATGATCGGCAGCACCACGTGGTCGAGAGCTGTTCGCCTCGGCGACCCGAACGGGTTCTGGAAGACCCAGCTCACGGTGCCGATTCCGCTGAATCGAACTGCCCCCTCCGCCGGGCGGGTCCGTCCGCCGAGCAGCGAGAGCAGTGTGCTCTTCCCCGAACCGGACGGTCCAGTCAACGCATAGACCTCGCCCGGACGGAACTCGAAGCTGAGTCCTCTGAACAGCCAGTCACCGGATCGACCGAACCGGTGGCCCACCCGGTCGAGCGCTACGAGCACGAGGGGCGTCGCGATTCCGAGAGCTGCACGGTGTCCGGCCGCTCTCCACCTTCGAACAGCACGTACGACTGACCGAGTTGCGACCCCACGATGGTGACGCGAAGCGCTTTCGGCCCAGCAGCGACGCATCCCTCGTTTCCCTCGATGGAGTGGACGGCCGTGGGCGGAACAATGCCCACGTCGACGGGGGCGGCGAGGGCGAGTGTGCCACGAAGAGCTCCTCCACCCTCTGCGCCGGTCTCGCTCAGCGCCGTGTTCCTGTGCCGAACGACCGACGGCGCGGCTCCCAGCGCGTCCAGGGCCGTCGGATCGGAAACGCTCCAGGAATCGTCGACAGGGACCGTGATCGTGTCGACCGTCAGTGTCCGTTCGCCGGGAACGACGGCGGCGTTCGGCTCGTCCACCGAAATGCGGGTGATCGCCCCCGCGACGGAAGCGATCGCGCCGCGCGCCTCCAGCGTTTCGCCGATCGACGCCGAACACTCCCCGACCGTCACCGATTCGGCCGGCAACCAGACGATCCGAGCGGCCTCGACGGCGCCCGGCTCATACGCCGCATCTCCCGCGCGCTCGAACAGTGCGGCGACAGCGTCGAGCGTCCGCTTCCCGACCTTTCCGTCCGCCATCGCCGGAAAGCCGAGACGGGCGAGCTCCGTCTGGAGCGTCCGGACGTCGTCGCCGCTATCGCCTGGCCTCAGATCACGCCAGAGGGGTGGAGAGGTCGCGAGAGCCACCAGGGGACGACCGTCGATCGCAGCGATCACGGATCCGGATTCGATGACGGCGCCCGGCGAGCACGCGGAGAAGGTGACGCGACCGCCGACCCCCGACTCCAGTCGCGAATCGTCTGCGGACTCGATCCGAAGGCTCACGGCCCGCTGATCGAAGAACTCTCGATACGTAACCGTGGCGGCGGTGGCGGGCTTCGGCGGCGCGAGAGAAACGGGAGGCTCGGCTCCCCACCACAACCAGGCGGCGGTCGCCCCCGACGCGAAAAAAACGGTGGCGGCGACGACGATGACGAGGAGCCGCGGCATGACACCCAACCTCATCGCTTCTGGCCCTCCAGAAGTCCCAACGGGTCCGTGTCGCACTCCTCCATCGCCTTTTCGCCGCGAGCGGCGTCCGTGAACGGATACGCTCTCGTCGGGGTGTCTCGGGCGTAGTCGCTCGCCGAGTACGTCTGCGGAACGACCTTCTTCTTCACCAGGCAGGCCGCGGTGATTGAGGCTTCGTCCAGATTCTGCGGGTTCCGCTGCATCGCGAAATAGAGGGAGCCGACGGTGTCGAGCCCACTGCTCGCTGAGCACTCATCGGCGATTCCGTTGGCCTCGGCTGTCGTCGTCCCGGGACCAGGGGTGAACCCGTAGCCCCCGGCGTGCCCGAATCCACCGAAAGTGACATTCCGGTCGCGCAGGCACTCCACGAAGCCGTTCTCCATCTCGGCGAACTCCGCATCACTGATCCGACCGTCGGCCAGCGCGTTTCTCTCGAAGTCCGTCGTCGCATGTCGAACGGCATCCGCGATCTCGCTCTCCCAGCCGGCTCCCCCGGGCGCCGGCCGATCGGGTCGTTCGCCCGCTGTTTCACCTGGGCCGGAACAGCCGGTGAGAACCAGAGCGCTGGCGATCAGAATCCCGATAGGTGAAGTGAATCTCGTCATAGCGGCCTTCAGTGACGGAAGTGTGGGGCAGCCCCCGGCCACCCCACCCTTCCGGTCCTAGTAGTTGTAGTAGTACCAAGTGTTTCCGGTCACGGTCCACGCGACAGAGGAGTACGACCACGATCCCTTCCCCGCGTCGGACGACCGCAGGCACGTGTAGGAATTGCATGCGGTGGAGCGGTGCTTCTTCGATCCGTGGTGGTAGTTCGACCACGTCTTTCCGGAGTTGCCGTAGTCCCACGTTCCGCCCTCGGGGTAACTCGTGTAGGCATTCGCCGGGGCCGCTCCGAGCGCCGCTCCGATCGTCAGGGCCCCCGCCGCGAGGACCGTCGAAACAACTTTGTTCGTGACTTTCACAATCGCTATCCTTCTTTGTTGCACTTGACATTGTCGATTTCAATGTCTCGACCCACCATAGCCGCGCTGGTCCTCCCCGCCCCTTCCCGCTACCGTGGCGGCATGACCCCGTCGTCGAAGTCGGAGACGTTCCTGGAGGCCGGCGGCCACGACGTCCGGATCTCGAACCCCGACAAGGTGGTGTTCCCCGAGCCCGGGCTCACCAAGCTCGACCTCGCCCGGTACTACCTCAGCGTCGCGGACGGGGCGCTGCGCGGCGCCGGCGGGCGGCCGATGGTGCTGAAGCGGTTCGTGAAGGGGCTCACGCAGGAGCCGTTCTTCCAGAAGCGCGTGCCGGAGGGGCATCCGGACTTCATCGACACCGCGACCCTCCACTACGCCCGCGGGACCTCCGCCGAGGAGGCCGTGCTGCGGGACGCCGCGGGGCTCGCGTGGGTGTCCAACCTCGGCTGCCTCGATCTGAACCCGCACGCCGTCCGGGCGGAGGACCTCGACCATCCCGACGAGCTGCGGGTCGACCTGGATCCGATGCCGGGCGTCGACTGGTCGCAGATCGTGGACGTGGCCTTCGTCGCGCGCGAGGTGCTGGAGGATCACGGGCTCGTCGGCTGGCCGAAGACGAGCGGCTCGCGCGGCCTCCACATCCTCGTCCGGATCGCGCCGGACTGGGGGTTCGCGGATGTGCGGCTCGCGGCGGAGACGCTGGCGCGGGAGGTCGAGAACCGGGCGCCGGGGCTCGCGACGGCGCGCTGGTGGAAGGAGGAGCGCGGCGAGAGCGTGTTCGTGGACTTCAACCAGAACGCCAAGGATCGCACCGTGGCCTCCGCGTACTCGATCCGGCCGCTGCCGGACGCGCGCGTCTCGACCCCGCTCGACTGGGACGAGGTGCGTGCGCGCCGGCCGGAGGAGTTCACCGTGCTGACGGTGCCCGCGCGCTACGCCGAGGTCGGCGACCCGCACGCCGGGATCGACGACGCCGCAGGCTCGCTGGACGGCCTGCTCGCGCTGGCCAAGCGACTCGGGCCCGCCGAGAAGCCGCCGCGGGCCGGGGACGGCGCGGGACGCCGGGTCTCGCAGATGCCGCTCATCGAAGTGGCGCGCACCAAGACCAAGCCGGAGGCGCTGGCGGCCCTGGAGGAGTGGAAGGCGGCGCACCCGCAGGTCGCGGAGTCGCTGCACCCGGCCGACGAGCTGGTGGACGGGATGCGCGGGTCGAGCTCGCAGTGGTACCGGGTGCGGATCAACCTCCAGCACGTGCAGGAGGCCGACCGCCCGGAGCAGGGCGCCCTCGTGGCCGACTACGACCCGTGGGCCGGGCGGGAGTGGCCGGCGAGACCCTGACCCGATCGGTCATTCCTGCGGGCGCGTTCACGACGTACTCTGAGCCCATGAAGCGCAGTTGGCCGTTTCTCGTCCCCGGCATCATCCTCGCCGCGATCGGTCTGGTGTGGACGCTGCAGGGCACCGATGTTCTCGGCGGGTCCGTGATGAGCGGGTCCTCGTTCTGGGGGATCGTCGGCGTGGTCCTGCTGGTGGTGGGGCTGGTCCTGATCGTGCTCGGGATCGTGCGGAGGCGTCCCCGGCGCACCGGGTGAACTGCAGGTTACGGCTGAGTGACGCCTTACCCGACGGGGGTCACTTTCGCGCGCCCCCGTGGTTCCGTGTGCTGACGTGAACGTCGATCGCAGACACTTCCTGACCCTGGCGGGCGGCCTGACGGCCGGAGCCATCGCAGCGGGCACCGCCTTCGCCGCGAACGCCTCGACCACGAGTGCGACCGCCGGCACCGTGCCGCCCCTCCCCTCGCCCGCGGCCTCCGGCATCGACCACATCGTGGTCGTGATGATGGAGAACCGCTCGTTCGACCACCTCACCGGCTGGATGCCCGGCGCGACCGGACTGCCCAGCGGCCTCCGCTACACCGACCGGTACGGGTTCCCGCACACGCCGCACCACCTCGCCGACTTCCAGGGCTGCGGGCATCCCGACCCCGACCACTCCTACGAGGGCGGCCGCATCGAGCTCAACGGCGGGAAGTGCGACGGCTGGCTGAAGGCCGGCGAGAACGACGACTTCTCCATCGGTTACTACGCGCAGGCGGACCTCGGCTTCTGGGGGCAGGCCGGGCCGCAGTGGACGGTGTGCGACCAGTACTTCGCGGCGACGCTCGCCGAGACGTACCCGAACCGCTTCTACATGCACGCCGCGCAGACCGACCGCCTGCACAACTCGACGGCGACGGCGACGATGAGGACGATCTGGGACGAGCTCGCGGCCGCGGGCGTCAGCGGGAAGTACTACTTCAACGACGTGCCCTTCCTCGCGCTGTGGGGATCGAAGTACATCGGCATCTCGCACCAGTACTCCGACTTCCTCGCGGACTGCGCGAGCGGCTCCCTTCCGGCGGTGTCGTTCGTCGACCCGCGCTTCGAGGACGAGTCGTCCGGCACCTCCGGCGACGACCACCCGCACGCCGACCTCCGCAGCGGCGAGCTGTTCCTGGACGAGATCTACCACGCGGTCACGACGTCGCCGAACTGGGGCAGCACCATGCTCGTGATCAACTACGACGAGTGGGGCGGCTTCTTCGACCACGTGGTGCCGGGCACGGCCGCCGACGCGACCCCCGCGGCCGGCACCGGCCAGCGCGGCTTCCGGGTGCCGTCGATGGTGATCTCGCCGCGATCCCGGCGCGGCTATGTGGCGCACGGCACCTACGACCACACCTCCGTGCTGAAGGCGATCGAGTGGAGGTTCGGCCTCCCCGCCCTCACCCCGCGCGACGCCGGCGCGCGGAACATCGCGGAGGTCCTCGACTTCGCGTCGGCGCCCAACCCGGCCGCGCCCGCCTACACCGTGCCGCCGTTCGTCGCCGGCCCGGCGTGCGCCCCGGTCGGACCGCCCGCCGCCGAGGAGTGGGCCCCGCTCAAACAGAAGGCCGTCGCAGAAGGGTGGACGCTCCCGTGACCATCAGGACAACACGCACACGCCTCATCGCCGGCCTCGCCGTCGCGGCAGCAGCGGTCGCAGGCGTCGCCTTCGCCTTCCTGCCGTCCGCCACGGCGACCGTGAGCGCCGCCACGACAGGCTCCTCCCTCCCCGGCGCGAAGCACGTCTTCGTGATCAACCTGGAGAACAAGGGCTACGACGAGACCTGGGGGCCCGGCTCCGCGGCGCCGTACCTGTCCACCACGCTGCGCAGCCAGGGCGTGCTGCTCGACTCCTACTACGGGACCGCCCACAACTCGCAGCCGAACTACGTGGCCGAGATCTCCGGCCAGGGCCCGAACCCGCAGATGCAGGCCGACTGCCAGACCTACTCGCCGTTCGTGGGCACCGGGACCGCCTCCCCCGGCCAGGCGGTCGGCGACGGCTGCGTGTTCCCGTCCACGGTGACGACGGTCGCCGACCAGCTCACCGCGTCCGGCCGCACCTGGAAGGGCTACATGGAGGACATGGGGACGCCGTGCCGGCATCCCGCCCTCGGCGCCGTCGACGACACGCAGAAGGCGAAGGTCGGCGACCAGTACGCCGCCCGCCACAACCCGTTCGTGTACTTCCAGAGCCTGACGGGAACGGCGGCCTGCGCCGCGAACGACGTCGACCTCTCTCACCTCCCTACCGACCTCGCGTCCGTCACGACGACGCCGAACTTCTCCCTGATCACGCCGAACCTGTGCGACGACGGCCACGACTCGCCGTGCGTCGACGGGAGGCCGGGCGGGCTGGCCGGCGCCGACGCCTGGCTCAAGCAGTGGGTGCCGACGATCACCTCCTCGCCCGCCTTCAAGCAGGACGGCGTGCTCGTGATCACCTTCGACGAGTCGGACGGCCCGCAGTCCGACTCCTCCAGCTGCTGCAACGAGGGGCCGGGGCCGAACTCGGCCCTCCCCGGCATCTCGGGCCTCGGCGGCGGCCGGGTCGGGGCGCTCGTGCTCTCGCCGTTCGTCAAGGGCGGCACCTGGTCCACGACCCCGTACAACCACTACAGCCTGCTCGCGAGCATCGAGGACACCTTCGGGCTGCCCTACCTGGGCTACGCCGCGACGCCGGGGCTCAACCGCTTCGGGCTGGACGTGTACAACTACCGCAACTGAGCGACGTCGGAGACCGGCCGGACGAGCTCCAGCCGCATCTCCATCAGGCGACCGTGGCGGCCAGGCGGCGCAGCACCTCGGTCGTCAGCTTGTCGAGCGACTGGTGCATGCCCGCGTACGCGAACACCGACATCAGGCTGCGCGACCAGCCGCTCTCGGTGATCGTGAGCTCGGTGAGCCCGCCCACGTCGGCGAACTCCACGACCGTGCGGATGTTCTGCGTGAAGCCCTCGGGGAGCTGGTCGTCGGGCAGCGGAACGCCCTCCGCGTCGGTGATGCTCTGCGTGAACTCGAGCCGCTCCTCCGGTACGACCGCGGTGTAGGTGCCGCCGGTGAAGCTCTCGGCGCCGCCCTGGTACTCGGGCGCGAGCATGCTGAACACGTAGGAGCCGCCCTCCCGCAGGTCGATCTGAGCCGAGGGCGAGGTGTAGTCCTCGGGCCCCCACCACTCGGTGACCAGCTCGGGGTCGGTCCACAGCCGCCACACGGTGGCGACCGGCGCGTTCAGGATGCGCCGCACCACGATGTCCGTCGTCTCGTTCGTCATGAGAGTTCTCCCCTGTCTCGTGTCTTCTCGATGTGCGCGGCCAGCTTGTCCATCCGCGCGTTCCACTGCCGGGCGCGGTCGGCCAGCCAGCCCTCCGCCCCGGCGAGCGCCGAGACGTCCAGCCGGTAGACGCGCTGCTGCGCCCGCCTCTCCACGGTCACCAGGCCCGCCTCGCGCAGCACCTTGAGGTGCTGGGAGACGGCGGACGCGCTGGTCGTGAACTCCGCACCGATCTCCCCCGCCGCCAGCTCACCGCGCCGGGCGAGCAGGTCCACGATGGCCGCCCGGGTGGGGTCGGCCAGCGCGGCGAAGGCGGAGGTGGGGGTGGTCATGGGTCGATAATACAGCGACAGCTTAATTAAGGCAATACCGAAACACAGGGAGCGGGGTTCAGTACGGCTGCACCTCGAGCTCGGTGGCGAACGTGCGGAACCGGTCGCGATCGGAGTGCATCTTCCACAGCAGCTCGGCCAGGACCTCCGGGTCCTTCTGACCGTCGCCCCGGATGATCCCGCCCGGGATGATGAGCTGCGCGACGTGGATGTCCGTGTCCCGCAGCGCCTGGTCGAGCATCTCCGCATACGCCGTCTCGCCCGCGAACGCGATCGACGTGCCGGCGAAGTGCTGCACCGGCTGAACGGCGCTGCCGCCGTTGACGAACAGGATCGTGCCGCGGCCGAGCACCCGCATCCCCTGAAGCACCTGGTGCACCGCCGCGACCGGCCCGAGCACCGAGAACTCGAACGCGGCTTGGATGTCGTACACGGTCGACTCCAGCACCGGCCGCAGGAAGTCCTTCGCCGGGAGCGGGTTGTAGCTGAGCACCTCGATCGGGCCGAGCTCCTGCGCGGCGAGGTCGAGCGCCTTCACCAGCGCCTCGGGATCGCGCACGTTGGCGGCATACCCTTTCGCGGCGATGCCGTCGGCCGCGAGATCGGCCGCGAGGGAGTCGAGCCGCTCCTGGCTGCGCGAGACGAGTGCGACGCTGAAACCTTCACGCCCGAAGCGCCGGGCGAGCGCCTCGCCGAGCTGACGGCCTGCGCCGATGATCGCGAGAGTAGTCATGGGCCCACGTTACCGGGACGTCGCGGAGGCCGATCGCGGTACGAACCCGTCCCCCTCCCCACCTGCGCAACACCTGGGCGAAGCCTCCCGGAAGCCTGCGATCCGGTTGACCCCGCCACCAGCGCGTCTACCGTGTCGCGTCATCACTCGCGTCCGCGGCGGAGACCCCTACTCCGTACCGCCGGGCGCACAGGAAGAGGTACCGATGTCGTTACTCAAGAAGCTGCTCGTCGCCGCCGCCGCGACGGCCCTCGGATCGCTGGCGGTCGCCCTGCCCGCCCAGGCGGACACCGTCTCCGTCTCGCCCCCCGGCGCCAACGACTGGTCGTGCGTGCCGTCCGCCGCGCACCCGTACCCGGTGATCCTCGTGCCGGGGACGTTCGAGAGCATGGCGAAGAACTGGTCCACCATGTCGCCCGTGCTCAAGCAGGCGGGCTACTGCGTGTTCGCCCTGGACTACGGGCAGTACAACGGCGTGGACGCGTCCGGCCCGATCGCCCAGTCCGCGCAGCAGCTCTCGCCGTTCGTGGACGCCGTGCTGGCCTCCACGAAGGCCACGAAGGTCGACCTCGTCGGTCACAGCCAGGGCGGGATGATGCCGCGCTACTACCTGGGCTTCCTCGGCGGCGCCAAGAAGGTGCACCAGCTGATCGGGATCGCGCCCTCCAACCACGGCACGCACGGCGTCATCGTCCCGGGACCGGACGGGCTGCCGGCGCTCACGAGCGCGGACCCGTCGGCGTGCCCGGCGTGCGCCGACCAGACGGCCGGCTCGGCGTTCCTGCAGAAGCTCAACTCGATCGGCGACACCGTGAAGGGACCGAGCTACACCGTCATCTCGACCACCCACGACGAGGTGGTGACGCCGTACCAGAGCCAGGCGCTGAGCGGCTCGCCCACGCAGGTCACCAACACCGTCATCCAGGACAAGTGCCCGGCCGACCCGATCGAGCACGACCAGACACCCAACGACCCGGTCGTGCAGCAGCTCGTGCTGGAGGCGCTGAGCGTGCCGAACGGCCCGGCCGACCCGGCCTACCAGCCGAACTGCACCTGACCGGACGCTGACGCTCGGTCACAGCGGCACGCCTGCGCCGGTCTCCACGAACCGGCGCAGGCTGCCGACGACGAAGTGGTCCCAACCCGCCGAGCACGCGTCGTAGCACTGCTTCGCCGGCGTGAGGCCCTCGTGGGTGAACGTCAGGCGCGTCCCGTCGCCGGACGGCTGGAGGTCGAACACGATCCGCGTGCCGGTCCACGGGTCGGGCTCGTCCACGAAGCCGAGCTCGCTGTCGATCACGTCCCAGACGATGCGGCGCCCCGGCTCGAACACGGTGACGCGCTGCGTGCTGTCGTGCAGGTCGCGGTAGCGGTACGTGAACTCGTCGCCCACGCGGTCGGCCGCGCCGGTGACGTCGCCGAGCCACCACCGGCCGACGTCCGCGATGGCGGCGGAGACGTCGTCCGGGCTGCGGTCGAGGTCGATCGTGGTGGTGTAGTCGGTGGCGGTCTGTGTGGTCATGGTGTCCTCCGTTCGGTGCGCGGATCGTCGACCCGCGGTTGTCGATTCACCGGGGTAGACGCCGCCGGGCGCCAGAACTGGTCACGCCTCCTCGACCAGTCCGTGGTGTCGACGGTGTCGACACAGACGAGACGGACGACCAGAATCGGATCGCCGGGGAGAGAGGGACGATGGACGACCAGCTGCTCCACGCCGCGCTCGGCGGGGACCGCGCCGCGTTCGACGCGCTGACCGCGCCGCACCGCCACGAGCTGCACGTGCACTGCTACCGGATGCTCGGCTCGGTGCAGGACGCCGAGGACGCCGTTCAGGACACCCTGCTCAGCGCCTGGCTGGGGCTGGCGGGCTTCGAGGGCCGCTCGTCGCTGCGGACCTGGCTCTACCGCATCGCGACGAACCGCTGCCTCAACATCCTGCGCGCCGGGCGCCGCAGGCCGGCCGAGGTGGAGCCTCCCGTCGCCCGGCCGACAGCCCTCGGCGAGGTGTCGTGGCTGGAGCCGTACCCCGACACGCTGCTCGACGGCCTCCCCGACTCGGCCCCCGGACCGGACGCCCGCTACGAGTCCCGGGAGGCCATCAGCCTGGCGTTCACCCGCGCGCTGCAACTGCTGCCGCCCTCCCAGCGCGCGGCCCTCATCCTCCGCGACGTGCTCGGCTACCCCGCTGCGGAGGCCGCCGACCTCCTGGACGTCACGGTCGACTCCCTGAACGGCTCACTGAAGCGCGCCCGAGCGGCACTGGCGGAAGCGCCGCCCGCGCTCGACCCGATCGACCCCGACCCGGAACTGCTCGACCGCTTCGTCACCGCCTTCACGTCCGGCGCGGTCGCAGACCTGGTCGCCCTGATGACGGACGACGTCTGGGTCCGGATGCCCCCGTTGCCGTTCGAGTACCACGGTCCGGGCGCGGCGGCGGCGTTCTTCGGGCCGATGACGGACCACCGGCGGACGATCGAACGGATGGTGCCGACGGCAGCGAACGGGCAGCCGGCCTGGGGCGAGTACGTGCGCGACCCGGTGTCCGGCGGCCTGCACCTGGTGGGCGTGCTGGTGGTGGGGGTCACCGGTGGACGGGTGAGCGAGGTCACGCACTTCGAGCCGGGTGCGGGGGCATGGCTGGGGTTGCCCCGGCGGTGGGAGGGGTGAGGGGAGGCCGTTCTCCCCCTTCTTGGGGGTCTGGCTTATCGCCCCAGACATGGGAACCTCACACTATGAGGAAACCTCATGTAAGCCCCTCGCGCCCACTGCGGCGCCGGCTTCGGCTCCACACGGTCATCGGCGGTGCGATGGCGACCGTCCTGATGGCCTCGGCCGCGCTGGTCGCCGGGCTGCCCGCGTACGCGGACGACGGCTGCAACGCCGCGCCCAACCCGATCGTGTGCGAGAACGCGCTCCCGGGCGCGGACCCGTCGGTCTGGGACGTCAGCGGAGCCGGCGATGGCACCATCCAGGGCTTCTCGACCGACATCAGCGTCGACATCGGCGGGACGATCGGGTTCAAGATCAACACGGACGCGTCCGCGTACACCATCCAGATCTTCCGCACCGGCTACTACCAGGGGCTGGGCGCACGCAAGATCGCCGATGTGACGCCGTCCGCAACCCTTCCGCAGACGCAGCCCGCCTGCTATTGGGATCCGACGGTCGAGCTGACCGATTGCGGCAATTGGGCGCAGTCGGCGTCGTGGACGGTACCCCCGTCTGCGGTCTCGGGCGTCTACATCGCGCTGCTCACCCGCGCGGACACGGGCGGGCAGAGCCAGATCACGTTCGTCGTCCGGAACGACGCGAGCCATTCGGACATCCTGTACCAGACGTCGGATCCGACCTGGCAGGCGTACAACACCTACGGCGGCTCGGACTTCTACCAGGGCGCGGCGAACGGCCGGGCCTACAAGATCAGCTACAACCGCCCGATCACCACTCGGGGCCAGAACTCGGGCCGGGACT